>BNJS01003981.1_pt1 | contig 2175781 bp, 3060 predicted proteins | sample 8540461 | NCBI WGS metagenome assembly BNJS01 (sample SAMD00202454, study PRJDB9452) | human saliva metagenome | isolation source: human saliva | place: Japan | reverse complement strand
TACGGTTCAAATCTCTGATGAGGATTTGAATTAGTTTATATCTTCTTTGGTCATTTCTGATTTTATTTCTGTATTTTTTTCTTAATTTACCTTGTTCCCTAAATTTTAAGTATATTTTTTTGTAATTCTGCTTTTTGCTATGTCTATTTGTGCTTGCTCATCTGAAAAAGTTATTTCAAGTTTTATATTTGATTTTATATTTTTACTTGTTTCTTTCCATATTGTTTGTAATTCTCTTTGAAATTCGCAATATTCGTCTTTGCATGGTTTATTTATTATTTTTTTCCGGGTATTGGTTTTTTTCCATGGGTTCAGCGGTTAAACTGTAGTGTTATTGTTAGCATTGCGAGTAGTAATTTCATTTTGCTTCCTTTTTTTTCTTCTTTCTCGCGTCTTTTTTTGAGCGCTTTAAATTTTATTTCTGCTATATATAGCTCTTGCTCGTCTTTGTCTAGTTCATAGAAATATTTTAAGAATTCTGCTGCATCGCTCTCTCCATTTTCGTATTTGTATGAATTTTTCGATCATTTTTATAAGTTCCGGTTTGCTTTTTCCCAGTTGTATAAGGTGGGGATTGTTACGTTTATTCTTTCGGCTAGCTCTTTTTTTATTTATGTTCATTTTTAGCTCATTAAAAATTATTAAATAATTTTAACATTATATAAAAACAATTTAAGCTATTTTTTTATATAAATGGCGTTAAAATTATTTTTATTAATTGCTAAAATTATTTAAATTATAGCAACTCGCCCTGAATATGGCGTTAAACTGTTCCCCCGTGTTTTGGCTCGGATACGTCTTTGCACGGGGTTATCTTAGTATCCTATTTTATTTCAAAGGCGTATCATGAAACTAGTCGATTCTGACATTTTGGTGACCTACCAGGTTAAAAAAGGCGATATTCGCGCTATATCCGCAGGCGTTGTAGAGGGTAGACCTTACGGCTCTTCCGTCCGTATTACTTGCTCTCAGACTTTCGAAGTCGAGAATGAAAAAACTCAATTTACTAACACCATTAAACAGCCCGTAGTTATCAAGATTTCTTGCCCGTCTGATATTGCAGCGGGCGACGTTGCTAGGTTTTTTCAGAAAAAATTTGAAGATAAATCCTCTGTTTCCTTTATCGGTACTCTTGCCGACGGTAACGGCGTAGTTACGATCGTCGATTCTTATGAAAATTTCTTGCTTAGTAATTCGGTTAAGACCGATAAAGCGGTCAAGGGGGCGTAAGATGAAAAAATCTTACAATGCTGATAGATTTATCGGACTCTTTGAAAAATTTCTACCGCGATTTTGAAGAAACTGAAAAAGAATTTCGAAGTTTCGACGATGGAACGGGCAAATTTGATAGCTATGTTGATGATATATGCGACATTAAGCAGCAAGTGAAAAATTTGATGTATTTCATAGATTCTCGAGGTTTCAAGCTTGATATTCAGCTTGAGCCGAGTTTGTTTTTTTCAATGTAGCCGGGTTTCCCCGGCTATTTGAGTAAGCGCTCAATTAATCGTTTTCTCAAGTAGCTACTAAAATTTACTTGAAAGGATGAGAGATGTTTAAAAAAACTCTTCTCAGGGCTAAAGTCTAAGGTTTTTGGCTTTTGTCGGTCTTGGTTTAGGTGCTGTAAACGCTGTTGCGGCTGATATCACTATGGGCGCTGATGGAGCGGTTACGGGAACGTTTAACTTAACGAACGTTTATGCCGTCGGCGCTGCGGTTTTCGGCGCGCTTGCTACGATCGCGGCTATCAGCATTTGTTTTAGAATGATTAGAAAAGCTAGCTAGTCTTTTTTTAAAAATAGTTGTGAGGAGTCGATGATGTATGAATTTATAGAGATTTCCAGGTTGGTTAAATTTTCTGACCTCTTTATTTGTTCCCGCATTTTCGGCTCTTTTTAGTTTATTATGTTTTATCGTTGGTACTTGATGTTTTAAGAAAGGCCGCTAATGATTGATCTTGGTTTATCTGCCGATCAGTATCATTTTTTAATGGCTTTATCGGGTATTTTAGTCGGTTTTTTGCTTAATCTGATCTTTGTTTTACTGATTAATAAAATTTGATTTTTTTGCTAAGGGTTTGATATGTTTACTATCACTGGTATAGCTTCTTTCGATTACTTCGCTAGTATCGGCGTTTGGTTTTTAATCATTAGCTTGCCTTTTATGCTTTGTATATCTCTTTTAGCTAAGAAATTGATTAAATAGGCCTTCTTATGCGAGGTTTATTAGAAATTTACCCTCTTAGCTTTTTATTTTTTTGTATAAATCTTTTTCCGTTGATTTTTTTCAACTGTTGATGATTGGACCTATACTTCATCTGTAAAAAAATAGTTTCCTTCCCGTTGGTGTGTCTGCTTCTCAAGCTTCTAACGTTGAAATTTCTGAGTAATTCTTATTTACGTATTGCTGATGACATATATACTTATAATCCTATTTATGATAGTGTTTTTTTAATTTGGGAATTTTTAAAAAGATTCTGGATATATGCTTGAAAAATAAGCCTAAAAAAATTCTGTTCGTGATTTATATTATTATGATCCTAGTTTTTTTTAAAAAAGCACCGTAATTTGTCAAAAGGATAATTCTGATTATCTCGGTTGCTCCAAACATGGCTATGATGATCAATTTGGTAAAGATCCTAGTTTTTAAAAAGGTTGAATTTTCTTTTTTTTTAAAAAAATGGCTATTTCTTTAGTTTCCTCTTGTAAATCTGATGAACACTTCAACACAAATACGAAACAGTGTCAAAAATGCCCTGATGGTCAGTCTTGGAACCCTCAAACAAATAGTTGCTTTACTGATTGCACTGATAGAAATAAAAATATGTGGGGCTTTACTGACGGATCTTGTGCTGATTGTAGCGGCGAAAAAGGATTCTGACGGCGTTAAGAAATGTTATTGTAATTTTATAGGCTCAAGTCCTTTGTTGCAAAGCGTTGAGTTAATTGAGGGTAATTTTCGTTTTACGAGTTGTCAGAATGGCTCTCAGTTTTGGTATAAAATACCAGGCACACCCGATTCTGATAATAATAATACAAAGCCAGATAATCCAAATCCTGGCGATAAACCTAACCCCGGCGGAGATAGTGGCGGTGGTGGAGGCAATCCTGGTGGAGGAAACGGCGGCGGCAATGGCGGAGGAAACGGCGGAGGAAACGGCGGAGGTAAGGAAGATAAACCTAGCCCAAATCCCGGCACCGGAGATAATCCCGGGGGTAAGCCTAATCCTAATCCAAACCCCGGCGGAGGATCTGGCGGAGGAAACGGCGGCGGCGATAAAGATAAAGATGGGGGCGCCAAATTTAATGAGGGAGATTTTAATTATTCCGATAAAAAGAGAGAATATGAAGACTTTAAAAAATAGATATGGCGAAGCACTCAATAAAGTTTTTAGTAACTTTCGACGGTTTCAAACAAGGTATAGATCAGTTTATAAGCAACGTTCAGGGCAAAGGGCTTTGCTAGCGCCGATAAGCAAAAGTAAGCCTACTACTTGCATTAAAAAAATATGATATAGATTTTTTTCGGCTACAAGTCTTCTATAGAATTTGATTTTTGCAAAGTAGCTTCTTCTGTTTCTGGAGCTTTTTATTATATTTTTTTATGCTTTTTTTCTTTTTATTGTTTTTTTGATCTTGATCGTTAAAATTTTTGCTTTTTGCGTTTTAAAAAGGATAATAGATGTCTGCTATTTTGTCTGCTCTTGGTTGGTTTTTTTCGTTTTTGAATTGTGGGAGAGATTTGTAGGTTTAGTATTTAAGACGATAACTTTTGGCAAGATGGTTTTGGTAAATACTGCTCTTGTTATTGCTATTATTGCTTACGGCGGAGCGGTTTTTAAAAGCTTTTTATTGTTTGTTTATGAAAAAAACTAACTATTTGATAACTTATATTAATAATATGACTTCGGGCGCCGGGGACGAGATTTTAACCTGGGCAATGGACGTTATAAAGGCTTTTTGGAATTTGGAATGCTTTTTGTAGACGTTTATAACGTGTTTTCTGTGCCTATTATTTCGATATTTGTGATTTTTTTGCTATGCGTCTTGCGCTTAAGGTGCTTCATTCGTTACAGCGAACTTTAGTCGCTTATTCGGTCGCTAGGATGTAGAATGATAACTTACATTGTAGGAAGTCCCGGAAGCGGTAAGACCTATTTTGCGGTTTATAAGCTCTGGAGTATGTTTATACGCAAAGAGCCCGTTAAAAAAGGTTTTTTGTCTAAAATTTTAAAGCCTAAAGCCGTTCCGAATAAGTATCTTTATGCTTATACCAATATAAACGAGTTTAAATTCGAGCTTGACGAGCGTCTGATAAAGTTTGATTTTGAAGCGGTTTACGGTGATCTTTCTCGGTTATACACTGCTTACAAGGTTGAAAAACTGAGCGACGCGGAGCTTATTGAGATTGCTAAACCTATGAGGCTATATAACGTGCTTTTCGTTGTAGACGAGATTCACAATTTCTTCAAGGCCAAAGAAGATCCCGTGCTAGTGTGGTGGGTGACTTATCATCGCCATTTGCACCAGGATATGTATTTTATTACCCAGGATCTTACGCTGGTAAATAACGAGTATAAAAAGAGTAGCCGAGAGATTTTACCGTGCTATCGATAGTTCTAAGCGTTTATTCTCTAAAAAATTTAAGTATGCTTATTTCACTTCGTACAAGATGAATCAAGTCGATCGCGTTAATAGTTTTAACGTTAATCTTCCATTTGATAGCGAAGTGTTTAATCTGTATCATTCGGGTGCCGACTCTCAAGGCAAATCTATCGTCAAATACTACGTAGCGATTATCGCCGTTTTGTTAGTTTTCGTAAGCGCGACTATTTATTATGTTTTGAGCTCTTTTGCTAGCGATGAAGAAGTTGCGTCGGTCGCGAGCGTTTCTACGGCCGAGCAGCCCGCGCGGCTTTCCCCGGTAATCGATACCCGTAAAAGACCCGTAAGCGGCGAAGAGTCAAATTTGATCGAATATTTCTATAAGCTTATTTGTATTAAGGAAATTTGTAGATTCGAGGGCGAGGCTGCTTTTATTCCTGAGTCTTATTTGCAATTTCTTATTAGGTCTCATCCTCCCAAGTATTTTTATTCTCAAACCAAGATGAGGGATTATTCTTCTTTCTTTCTTGCTTTTGATAAACCTATCTTAGATAAATTTAAAGGCGTATCCCATGTTAAACAAGTTAAAGACGATTTTAGTTCTAGCCCTTCTTTGTTCGGTTCAGATAAAAGCCGAGCTGATAAAAACTGATCTTTTTGATTTTGCGAATCTTACCAGTATCGCTAATAACGTTGATATTTTGATATCAAACGATATAGATCCTTACGAATTTACGTTTTTTTATAATGATGAGCAAAGAAATTCTATTTCTTTGGGTTTGTTTAAAAAAATGCTCGAGGTTAAGGGGCTTTATTTGTTTGAGTCTAACGGCTTTTACTACGTCGACGCTAAACCCGAGGCTAACGAGGTGGCGCCCGGCAATGAAGAGCTTAGATATATAAGATTAAAAAGCAACGTTAAGGACGAGGTTTCGTTTTTGTTGCAAACGTATGATAAAAATGCTACCTATATAAAATCCGATAATGCCGTAAGCTTTTTGGCTAACGATAAAATTTATAACGAGGTCGTAAAATATCTCGATCTTTTCGATCGTCCTTTAGACCAGGTAAAATGTAAGCTCGTGATCTCGGAAACGAACTTAAAAGATATTAAGGATAAGGGAACTGACATAAAGTCGATCTTGGGGATCTCTCGCCCAGACTTCAATTTTATATAAATTTAATTACGGCTCCATATTCTAACGATACTAATATTTTGTCCGATAGGTCAGATAATTACTACGGGATATTATCGTTTTTAGAGAATAACGGTATCACTAAAATCGTATCCAGTCCGTTTTTGACGGCGAAAAACCATACAGAAGTATATTTTAGCAGCGTAGAAAATATCCCCTATTTGGTGCAGAACTCTCAAACCAGCAGCACGCAGACCACTACGCAAAATTCTTACGAGTATAAAGACGTGGGATTAAAAATTTGGATAACTCCCGTAATTATCGGCGATCAGGTAGATTTTGATTTGCATTTGATAGTCGAGGATATATTGAGCACTAATTCTTTGACTCCCACGACTAGCAAAAAGGAGTTAAAAAGCTCTTATACGTTAAGGCGCGGCGATACTTTGGTTTTAAGCGGCATTAATAAAAGCACTTCGGTTTCAAGGCGTAACGGCATACCCGTCTTAAAAGATATTTTTTTGCTTAAGTATTTGTTTTCTATCGAGCAGGAGCAAGAACTTAGTAGCGTTGTTACCTTGAGTATTCAGGCTTTGTAATCTAAATTTGTGCAAAGCGCGGTGTGTAGCGTGGGAGCAAGGGTTCCCACGCCGCCGCGCATAACAGGGTCGCAGGGGGAGCCGAATTTTTACGAGCTTGCGAGTAAAAATGTCGGGTTCGCTCCCCCCGCTAAAACTTTACGGGCTGTGTAAGGCCGGGCGCCCTAAGCCCGTTTGCGAGCGAACGCGCCCCGCGCGGACGCGAGCAGGAGGGCGCCTTGTCAATTTAATAAAAATCTCTTACTTTTAAGCTTAGGGGTCAAAGATTGTTTGGAATTTCGCATTTTGATATCGTCTGTGCCAACGAAAAAATCAAAGCGCAGCGCGAATATATGCTTAACGTTTCTTTTGTTAACCAGTTGGGTGAGGTTAGATCCTTACTCGACTGCTCTATGTCTGCGAATTTAAGCAAGAAATATTACGCCGAGGTTTCAAATAGGATGAATACGCTCTCCTCTTTCTCGCTTCTTTACGATCAACGCCCCGTATTTCTCACGATCACCCTGAACGGCTGTTTCAGAGATGCGTTAAAGGGCGATTATTCGCGCTTTAGTCCGATAGATTTTTAAATATATCCCTCAGATTATAAAAAAATGCGGATGAAAAAAACGGCGAGGCGCTGGAGATTAGAGATTTAGCCCAAATTTCTAAATCATCAGTGGGAATTTACTTATTATGCGGTTTTGTAAAAGGTTTAAGGATGTCGAGCGAAGTTACGTAAGGTGCTTCGAGCCGCATAAAAAAAGATGGTGTGCCGCATATCCATGCGCTTTTTTTATTTGCCTGCGTATACTATTTCTTATTTGTTTGATGCCTATAAGGATCTTTTTCTACGCGCCGCAGAAATTTACGCACCGATGCTGTAACCCCTCAGCAGGTAAAAAAACGGCGAGACAAATGGGTTTCAATGGAGTATTGATAATCCTACGGGTTATGTTATGAAATATATTCAAAAGACTTTTTGTAAATGTATATGAAACGCAGGAATTAGACGAGCTTGCGACTTGGTATATTAAGCATAAGATCAGACGCTTTATCACTTCCCGTACTAAAGTCCCCCTATGGGTCTATAGGCGTATAAATTTTTATCGCTTCTATGCGAGATTTTTTTATCATCTATGCAACTTTAAAAAAATAACGGCGATAACATAATTGAGTGGGATTTTAAAGATAAATTTATTCATATTTTTTTGCCCGATAGAGACGAGAGAATCATTTTGAGAATAATACTTTAACGCATACAATAAACGATAAGGTCGTAAACGTATACGTTAAAGAAAAACCGCCTAAAATTCAAAAATCCGAATATAATTTAACGAGCAAATGTCCTGAGTCTATAGATCTAACTATTAACCGGGTCTCAAGAGAGATCGAGGTGTTTAGGCGAAAAAGTAGCAAAAAGTCAGGGGTGAGATTAAAAAAACCTCCTTTATGGATGAGCGATTATGAGCTTTATACTTATTATTCGCGGCTTGATAAAGCAAATTGCAATATTCAACATCTTGCTTATGTTGAAAAATATTATGCTTGATCGAGGATTAAGTAACTTTACTAAAAAAATATGAAAAAGCATAATTTAAATTCTCCTATTCTCGAGGACTTTATTGAGAGGGGGTTAAGACAATATGAATTTTAAATACTATGCCGATCTTTACTTAAAACTTGGTCATACTGATTGGAAATTTTCTACTTTCTGTAAAAATGAGGGAATAGTAAACAATAGGCTTAGTTTTTTCTTTGATAAAGAGATTGAGGAAATTAAGCCCAGTGACGTTAGATCGTGGTTAAGCGATATAACCGATGTCGGATCTAAATCAAAGAAAAACTACTTAAACTGCTTAAACGGCGTTTTTAATCTAGCTCTCGAAGATGAGGCTATAGATAAAAACCCGGTAATTCATATTAAAAAGTTAATTTATATGGCGCCTAGGATCGAACATTTTACTAATACCGAGGTTTTAAAGATCCTGGAAGAAGCGAAGAAATATCCGTTTAAATTTAGGCTCTTCATAGCTATCGGGTTTTTTACCGGTATGCGCACCGGGGAGATCATTGCCTTAAAAAATCAAGACATCGATATGGTAAACCGAATTATCACGATAAACGCTACGCGCTCGAGATTCGGAGAGAGTAGCCCAAAGACTATTAAAAGCGCCAGACGGGTGCCGATTCTAAATAGGTTATATGATCTGCTCAGAGTTAGAAAATTTACTTATGAGTATTTGCTCGAAACTCAGTATCACGAGCCCTACCGAGATTGTAATGTTTTTTTAGAGAAATGTTGGAAACCTATATTAAAAAGTTTAGGTATTAGATATCGTCGCCCTTATACCATGCGTCATACCTACGCTACTAATATGCTAAGAAGAAATTTGATAACCCCGCTTGAGTTAGCCAGCCTTATGGGTCATTCAAATACGAAGATGATCTACGACGTTTATGTAAATTATCTTAATTCAAATTTGAGCGAATTTAAACGAGATATTGAAATTTATGATTAAAATTTGTCGATGGCGATCGGCTAAGGGATTTAAATTTTGGTAAAAAGCTTTAAAATAGGCTATTTTTCGTATCTCGTGGCGGACAGAGAGGGATTTGAACCCTCGAGCCCCGGTTAGAAGCTGCACCCTTAGCAGGGGTGTGGTTTCGGCCACTCACCCATCTGTCCACAAAAAAAGAAACCGCATTATAATTAAATACCGCTGATATCTTGCTTAATTTGCATTTTCGCGCCTGGTGCTCTTGTTCGGAAAGATAATCGAGTAAATTCTGATCAAATTTAAACGACTTGCGCGGGTCAAATTTGAAAATTTAGTCCTTCCAAAGCCACCATTTTAGCTTGGCTTTGTCTGGGCAGGGTGTATTTGCGTAGTAGCAAACCATGCGGTAAACGTAGAGGATGCACCTGTCGCTGCCGCGCCCAAGTGCCTTTGTGCGTTCAAACATTTCGTCCGGATCCGTGCCCTTTAATGAAGCGATGCCCTCGTAGCCGAGTGCCAGCAGATCCGCCTCTGTCGCCTCGCCGACATAGGGGATTTTCTTAAAATCGCTCAAATTTACCTCACATTCTTTTAAGCTCCGCCAAGCTCGCCGCTTCGAATGAAGTTTTTAATTTCATTCTTATGCGTTGTAAAGCTTGCTAAATTTTATCTCGCTGCTGCGCGAAGTCACCGTCCAAGTCGCGCTTTTACGATGATTTAATTAAAATTTCTTGCGCGCGAAAACCATGCTTAAAAATGATTTTTTTCACTCGATTTCTACGCAAGCTCGAGCGTTAATTGCCCCAAAATCCGCTCGCACATTTCGTGCGGGTTTTGCGCCCTGATAGATCGGGCGACCTACCACGATAAAATCAGCCCCCGCCTCGCGCGCGACGCCCAGATCCGCCACTCGCTTTTGATCCCCGCACTCTCGCCAAACGGCCTTACACCCGGGCAGAGCGTGATAGAAATCTGCGCTCGTGGCGTCCTTTATCATGTGGCTCTCGAATGCCGAGCAGACCATGCCGTCAAGCCCCGCTTCATAGCCAGCCACGCTAAATTTGCGCACGGCGTCGCTTAAATTTTGCTCGTAAACCGCGCTAAATTCGGTCTCGTCAAAGCTAGTTAGCGCAGAGACCGCAAGCACCAGCGGACGCGAAGCTAGCTTGTCCAGCCGCTCTATCACCGTAGCCATCGCGCGCTTGCCGCTACTTGCATGCACATTTATCATATCGACGCCGATTTTAGCGATCTCCTCGGCGGCATCGGCCATCGTGTTGGGGATGTCGTAGAGCTTTTAGATCGAGGAAAAATTTCTAAACATTTCCGAGCCTTTTTAGCTCCTCAACGAAGCCCGCTCCATCGCGCAAATAGGCTCGCAAGCCCACTTTGAGCCAAATTTTATCGGATAAACCAGCAAGCCCCTCCGCTAGCTGCAAGCACTCCTGTTTCGAGCTCATATCAAGCGCGACACAGAGCTTCACAGGTCGGCCTTTAGCGCGTCTAGTACGCCGTTTATACATCTCGGTGCCGAGTCGCCGCCCAGCTCCTTGCCAAGCTCGATGCCCTCGTTTATGATGACGGCCTTATCGGTAGTGGTAAATTTTCATCTCGTACGCCCCTAGCCGCAACACAGCGCGCTCGATGCTACCGATCTCGTTTATCTTCCACTCTTTTAGGCGCGCATTTAGTACCGCATCAAGCTCATCCGCATGCTCCAAAAATGCCGTGAAAAAAAGCGATAGTGCGAGGCTTCGCTGATCGTTTCTGATCTTTTTTTCTTCTAAAAATTCCTCGACAAACTCCTCGCTGCAGCTACCCATTTCGCGCGCATAGAGCAGCGAAACGACAGCCTGCCTGACCTGATGACGAGTCGCCATTTTACGCCTCCAAATTTCTTTATAAGTTTAGCATCTCGATCACGCCCGTCATCGCCTCAAAGCCCTTGTTTCCGGCCTTTGAGCCCGCTCTCTCGATCGCTTGCTCGATGCTATCAACCGTCAGCACGCCAAAAGGTCACCGGTTTGCCGTATTTTAGCGTGACGTTTGCGATGCCCTTGGTGGTCTCGGCGCTAACGTAGTCAAAGTGAGGCGTAGAGCCTCTTATCACCGCTCCCACGCAGCAAATAGCGTCAGTTTGCCGCTAGCCAGAGCCTTTTCAAGCGCCATCGGTATCTCAAACGCGCCCGGTACCAAAAATGAGGGCTCAAACTTTTTCTCGTCTCCGCCGTGGCGCAAAAATGCATCTCTCGCGCCCTCGACCAGCCTATCGGTGATGATGTGGTTAAATCTCGCGCCCACTATAGCGACCTTCTCGCCGCCTTTTAGAGCCAATTTCCTTCGATTATTTTTCATGTCTGCTCCTTAAATTTCTATCCGTTGTAGTCCGTGTCACGCGTGATGATGACCTTGTAGCTAGGATAGGCGCTACTTACTTGCGATAAAATTTCGCGGTAGAGTGCCGGGCTATCTGGCGCATTAAAGTCTATGACGATATCAAACGTGATCGTATTTGTCTCTTTGTTTATGTAAAAATCCATGCATTTGCTTGATAAATTTATGCCCAAAAACTATCTTCTCAATGTTTAGCCTTGTTTCATTATCCTCTTTATCAAATGCATAGATGCCAATGGTATCTAAAACAATGTTAAATTTCGCAAAAAAACTTCATTTTGTATGCGTCTAGTAAGTGCGTCTATCTGCGCGGCGTTCATATCGTGCGCCACCTCTATATGCACGCTGCCTAGCTTCTTGTCTGGACCGTAGTCGTTAAAGATAAGGTCATAAGCTCCTAGCACGCCGTTAAACGAGCGTACACACTCATAAATTTCTGAGCTATCGCCCTGCTCCATCCTTTTACCCAAAATTTTATCTATCGCGTCACGTAAAATTTCAAGTGCTGCCTTGATAAGAAGCAGCGATATGATCACGCCAAGATAGGCCTCAAGACTAACGCCAAAAATATACAAAATACCAAAGCCGCCAAAAGCGTACCAAGCGAGATGAGAGCGTCAAATTTCGCATCCACACCGCTTGCCATGAGCGAGTCAGAATTTACCCTCTCGCCAACTTTTTGCGTGTAGATCCCAAGTGCAAATTTGACCACCACCAAAATGGCGATTAGCACGAGCGAGATGAGATCGTAGCTTGGAGCACTTGGAGAGATGATCTTTTTAGCCGACTCGACCACAGAGGTACCGCCTGTATAAAGTATGATCACGCCTATCACGATAGCCGTTAGATACTCCACTCTGCCGTAGCCAAATGGGTGCTCTTTGTCCGGATTTTTTTGCCGGCTATTTTTATGCCAACGATAGTTATAACAGACGAAAGTGCATCGCTTAGGTTATTTACCGCGTCTAAGATGATAGCGATCGAGCCACTTGCAAAGCCCACAACTGCTTTGATCGCCGCTAAAATGGCATTTGCCACTATGCCTATGATACCTGTTTTTACAATACTCTTATCTCGCGACGTGACCTGCTCTACTACTTCCAATTTGCTCCTTAAACGATCTTTAACATCACTACGCTAAAGATGATGAGTGATAAATAAAGAGCCTTTTCTAAATTTATCTTTTCCTTATTAAAAACCAGACCAACTAGCACTGCCCCGACTGCTCCAATGCCCGTCCAGATCGCGTACGCTACCGACATCGGCATAGCCTGCATCGCGTAGCTCAAAAAGCCAGAGCGAAATGGCAGAAATTTGCGATCAAAATCAAAAATTCGCCGCTTTTTTTTCACGCCGAAGCTTTTTTTGAGTGGTTAGAAAAAAACACGCCCGAGACCTCACAGAACCCGGCCGTCAAAAGAGCCAAAACATGCGTCAAGATTTTAGCCTTTTTAACCCCAGCACGCCCGCGATCAGCGTCGCTATAAAAAAATAGCCGCAATAAATCCGGCGTCTGGCCGCTCGCGCGAAATTCGCTCACGATCTCGGCGATCACGACGAAAAACGCCCCAAGCCCCACAAACACGGTATACGTGATACTAATGGGCAAATATTTCATCGCCATTATAAAAGATGTAAAGCTAACGCAAACAAGCATCGCGGTGAGCGCGATCTCCGGCGCGCTTGATGCGTGCTTTAGCCCGTATGCCCAGCCGCACTCGGCGACCGCGCCGCCTAATACCCACAAAAAGCCCTTAGTTTGCATCGCCCAGGGCGTCTTTTTATCTTAAAAAATGTGAGCGATATTTGCGTCTAGCTCGTCCAAATTTAGCATATTCGGCCCGTCGCAAAGCGCCTCGCAAGGATTTACGTGCGTCTCATAGAAAAAAATCCGTCCACGCCTGCAGCTGCCGCAGCTCGCGCTAGATACGGTACCATTCGCATCCCCGCCACTTTTTCTCGCCAAGGGCCGACGGCATCTGTACGCTGTGAGTAGCGTCGAAAATCACGGGCGCGAATTCTCTCATCAACACCATCTCGCATATCTACGACTAAATTTCCCATAGCCAAAGGTGCTGCCTCGCTCGGTTAGCCACACGCCGTTTTGCTTGGCGACCTCGTATCCATCGCCGCTCACGCCGCGCGTTTCTAGCACTTTTTTTAACCGAGTGCTTCATCGCAGACGCCGCTAAAAACTGCCCTTTTTTTGATATTTACGACAGCTTTTTGTCTTAGCCGCAGCCACGAGCAGATCGGTCTGGCGGCATAAAAAAACGCCGGAATTTGCAGCACGTCGGCCACTTCGCCTACAGGACCGGCCTGATAGCTCTCGTGGATATCGGTTAGATTTACAAAAGCCAAATTCCTTTTTTTACCTTGGCTGTACTTTCGCACCCTTTTTTTCAAGTCCAGGCCCGCGAAACGAGCTTATGCTCGTGCGATTTGCCTTGTCAAAGCTTGATTTGAAATAAAAAAATCTATCCGCTTATCTTCGTTAAATTTGAACTAGCCTTTTTGCCACGTCAAAAAAACGAGCTGCTCGCTCTCGATGACGCAAGGCCCTGCTATTAGTATCATCATCTCTCCCTTGCTACGATTATTCCGCTGATAACGACCAGCATTATACCAAAAAACGCCGCCGCATTAGGCAGCGTATCGCCCATAAAAAAGCCGACGATGAGTGAAAACACGACGTCCATATAGCTTATCGCGGCGACTGAGCCGGCCTTTTTGCTCGCGGCATACGCCTTCGTCATATAAAACTGGAAAAAAAAGCCCGCAAGCCCCATCAGTACGATGAGGATTACGCCTTTAAAATTTGGCGCTACAAACGGCGAAAGCAAAAAATCTAAAGGCTCAAATTTGACCCACTCCGCAATACCCATCAAAAGCATCGGCAGAGCCGTTCCCCACGCCATAAAGCTAAGCACGATGACGCTCGTGTCGTAGCTTTTGCGTAGAGTTCTGACGCTAAGCATCGCAAGCGCAGCCCCCACGCCACTCCAAAGACCCAGCCAGTCGGTTTTGCTGATGCCTACATTTGGCTGAATGATAAAAAAAGTATCCCGATAAAGCCCAGAAATATCGCACCCCAGCCCTTTTTGCTAAGAGCTTCTTTTAAAAAAATCGCCGCAAAAATCGCCGTGAAAATGGGGCTGGTTTTTTTGAAAAAGTATAAGCCGCACCCTAAATTTATGTGAGCGATGTTGTAAAAAAAGAGCAAAGAGCGCGACCGTGCCGATAAATCCGCGAAACATCAACACGAAAAACTGCCCGCCTTTTTGATGCGTCGGCGGCCTTTTGCAAATGGCGTAAAGCACGATGGCAAGGCCGACGGCGTTTCTAAAAAACACGACCTCGATGCTTGACATCTGCTCGCTCAAAACCTTCGCAAAGCCACCGACGGCAGCAAAAAACATACACGCGATGATCATATAATAAGCGCCCAAATGGTGCAAAACGTATCTACGAAACAAAATTTTTCCTTTAAATTTGGGCATATTGTAGTGCAAAACGGCTTAAATTTATAAACAATGTAAAGCAAAAAAATTTGTATAATTGGGATTTAACGCGGCGAACTTCGCCGTAAATATAACGGGATTTTTTTAAGGGAAAAAATTTTTGCAAAAGATAATTTTTAGTCGGCAAGCCAAACGTCGGCAAAAGCTCGCTTTTTTTAACCGCCTAGCCGGCAGACGTATAGCCATCACCAGCGATGTTAGCGGTACGACGCGAGATACGAACAAAAACAATCATAGAAATTTACGACAGAAGCTGCGTTTTTGATCGACAGCGGCGGCCTTGACGACAGTAGCGAGCTCTTTAAAAAAACGTCAAGGCAAAAAAACCCTGGCCGAAGCTAGAAGCTCGGACGCGATCATCTTTATGGTTGATGGCAAAATGATGCCCAGCGACGAGGATAAAGCCCTATACTACGCACTTTTTAAAGCTAAGTTTGCCGATAGCGCTCGTGATCAACAAAGTAGATAGCAAAAAAAGACGAGCTGCGAAGCTACGAGTTTTGCAAACTTTCGGCGCAAAAACGAGCTTTGCTATCTCAGTTAGCCACAACGCTGGCATCGACGAGCTAGCAGACTGGATCTACAAACAGCTAAAAGACGAGATCCGCCCAGACGTAGGCGAGGATCTGGACGAGTTTTTGAAAGTACTCGGCGACGACGGCGAGGTGGTTAGGGAGATATCAGCCCGCGAGGGACTACGAGCGCAAAAAAATATCCAAGTAGGCATCATCGGACGCGTAAACGTCGGCAAAAGCTCGCTGCTAAACGCGCTAGTAAAAGAATCTCGCGCAGTCGTGAGCGACATAGCCGGCACGACGATAGACCCGGTAAACGAGACTTTTGTCTATGAGGATAGGGGTTTTTGAGTTCGTCGATACGGCTGGCATCAGAAAAACGCGGCAAGATAGAAGGCATCGAAAGATACGCGCTAAACCGCACGGAGTCTGCGCTAGAGCTTGCCGATATCGCGCTTTTGGTGCTTGATAGCTCCGAGCCGCTAACCGAGCTTGACGAGCGTATAGCAGGCCTTGCGGCTAACGTGAGCTCGGCGTCATAATCGTGCTAAACAAATGGGACAAAAAGCGAGGAGGATTTTTGATAGTTTAGTCGCGAGATCAGGGATAAATTTGAAATTTCTAGCCTACGCGCCGATCATCAGCGTTTCGGCTCTGGGCGGCAAAAGAGTGCATAAAATTATCCGCTGATTTTTAGAAGTTTATAAAAAACTACACGCAAAAAAATCCAAAACCGCAAGGCTAAACGAAGCCATCGAAGAGGCGGTAAAAGCACATCCTATACCGCGCGAAAAGGGCAAAAGCGTGAAAAATTTACTACGCGGTGCAGTTTGGTTTCGCACCTCCTAAGATCGCGCTCGTGATGAACCGTCCGCGCGCCCTGCACTTTAGCTACAAGCGTTATCTAACAAACAAGCTACGCGAGAAATGTGATCTATCGGGCACACCGATCGTGCTGATCCCGAAAAAAATCGCAGCGGTTCGGACGAGGAAAAACGAGGGAAAAAAAGTGAGTAAAAAAATCTAGTTTTTATCGGCTTTATGGGCGTTGGCAAAGGCACGGTAGCTAGGCACATCGCAAAAAAACGGACAAGCTGTTTTTAGACACCGACGAGCTGATCGAAAGCGAGCAAAATTTAAAAAGTACGAGAAATTTTTCGAGAAAAAAAGGCGAGGAGTATTTTTAGAAAATGCGAGGCAAAAACTCGCTAAAAAAAGCTAGCCAAAAACGTAAAAATCCTCGGTGATAGCGGCGGGCGGCGGCTTTGCAAAGGTCAAGGGCCTAAAAAAATCGGCAAAAATCATCTATCTAAAAATCAAGTTTCGAGGCGATTTTAAAGCGCATAGACGAGAGCGGCGAAGCGCAGATGCACTACGCCAAACGCCCGCTTTTAAAGGATTTAAACGCGGCTAAAAAGCTTTTCAGCGAGAAAAAAAGATGTATAAAAGCGTCGCCGATCTCATAATCGACGTCGAAGGCAAAGGGCTAGAGCAAGTCGCGAAAGAGATCGAGGCGCAACTAAAAATCAAGAAAAAAAGGACTAAGTAAAATTTCGGTTGAAAGTTTGAGCGTAAATTTTACAAATTTGCGGCTTTAAATTTCTATTTTTTTAAAGTTTGAGCGGTTTCAAATTTAATGCGAAAGCGTTTGACCGTATCGGCGTGAAAAATTCGGAGCGGTTTGTATCGCTGAGTGGAGCGGTAAATGTCAAATTTCAAGTGGGTTAAAAACTTGAGTTCAAATTTGATGGATTGCAAAATTTAGAGCAAAAAGACAGATAAAAATTTTTAAATTTGCAGATTGTAAAAATAGCCGTGCAAATTTTATAAAAGCAAAAAAATAAGGCGCGATATTTTTTTCACTAGACGCGGCAGATTTTGCTTTTGCGAATGAGGCGCACTTGTCGTGCGTCGCAGTGAAGCGAAGCAAAGTCTAACAAAAGTAAAGCGGAAAAAGATAAGCCGCAAAAAGGATAAAATTTGAGAGTACTAACGGGTTTTGCAACCAAGCGGAAAAACTACACCTAGGCAACTACTTCGCCTCGATAAAGCAGATGGTTGATATGCAAGAGCAAAAATGAGATGTTTATGTTTATAGCAAACTACCACGCGATGACTAGTCTTAGCGAGGCAAAGGCGCTAAAAGCAGAACACTTTTGATGCTGCGTGTGCCTTTTTGGCGCTTGGGATCGACCCAAATAAGAGCATTTTTTTGGGTGCAAAGCGACGTTAAAGACGTGCTTGAGCTTTATTGGGTGCTAAGCCAACACACGCCTATGGGCCTACTTGAGCGCGCGCACAGCTACAAAGACAAGGTCGCAAAGGGCCTTAGCTCGCACCACGGACTCTTTAGCTATCCGGTTTTGATGGCGGCTGATATCTTGCTTTATAACGCGCAGGTCGTGCCTGTGGGCAAAGACCAGATCCAGCACGTAGAGATTGCACGTGATATTGCGATCAACGTTTAACAACGAACATGGCGAGATTTTCACTCTGCCTGAGGCAAAGATCGACGAAAATGTCGCTACCGTGCCTGGCACAAACGGCGAAAAGATGAGCAAAAGCTACGGCAATACGATCGATATCTTCGCAGATGCCAAGACGCTTAAAAAGCAAATTTCAAGTATCGTAACTGATGGCACGCCACTTGAAGAGCCAAAGCAGTGGCAAAACTGCAACGTATATAATATCGCCAAGCTCTTCTTAGACGAGAGCGGACAGCGCGACTTACAGGCTAGATATGAGCGTGGCGGCGAAGGTCACGGACACTTTAAAGCCTACCTAAACGAGCTTGTTTGGGACTATTTCAAAGAAGCAAGAGAGAAATTTGAGTACTATCAAAAACAATCCTGACGAAGTGGCTAAAATTTTAGAAGTGGGAGCCAAAAAGGCTGAAAAATATCGCTAGCACAACGATAAAAAAAGTGCGTGAAGCGGTTGGGAATTTATAAATAAGGAAAAAAATGCAAAATTTATACCCATACGCGCAGATAGTTCACCTTTTTTTGTGCGATCATATTTGTTGGTTACCTCTTTTTTTGATGTGGTCATCTTAAGAGCAGCGAGCAAAAAGCTGCCACCAGAGCTTGCGCAAAAAGCAAAGCAAGCCATCGGCTCAGTGGCCATCAGGATCATGCCGATTTGTCTGCTACTTTTGGTGCTAAGTGGCGGCATGATGATGAGTAGCTGGGTCGGAAGCAAGGCTGGAGGCTACTTTGAGACAAATTTACAGATCGCTTTTATGATCAAATTTTTCTTAGCGATGGTGATCGTGGCTGCAGTTATAGTAAATTTGAGCTGCAAATTTATATTTAAGCGCCCTAGCCCACTTGGCGACATCCACCCTATCGCACTTACGCTTGCGGTGGCGATCGTCCTGCTTGCAAAAGTTATGTTTATGGTTTAAGGAGAGGATAATGATAAATTTAAAACTACTTGAGACAAACTACGATGAATTCGTAAAAAAACTAGAGGGCAAAAAATGTTAAAAGCTAGCTTGCTAGACGAGCTTTTGCAGACTTTTAACGAGCTAAAGCAAAAACGCAAAGAGCTTGAAAAATTTCCAAGCTATCCAAAAATGCAAAGAGCAAGGAGCTAGGGCGTAAAAGCAAGAGCTGGCGAGGACGTGAGTGAGCTTAAGAGTGAGCTAAATTTGAAACAAAGCCGCCCTTGCTGAGGCTGACGAGATCGTTAAAAAAATGCGAAGAAAAGCTTGAGCAAATTTCATTTAACGTGCCAAATATCACCGACGATGACGTGCCATTTGGCAAGGACGAGGACGATAACGTCTGCCTAAAAAAACGGTGCTTGAGCCAACTAAATTTGACTTTACGCCAAAAAGAGCACTGGGAGCTTGGCGAGAGCCTTGGCTGGCTTGACTTTGAAAGGGGCGCAAAGCTCTCAGGATCGCGCTTTACCGTCCTTCGTGGCATGGGAGCAAGACTTAGTAGAGCGCTTGTAAACTATATGATCGACTTTAACAGCGCGCGCAGCTTTTGAACTTGTAAATGTCCCTTATCTGGTAAGCTCAAACACACTTTTTGGCACTGGTCAGCTGCCTCAATTTGAAGAGGATCTTTACAAGGTTCGCGACGAGGACCTTTATCTTATCCCAACTAGCGAAGTGCCTGTGACAAATTATACAACGACACGATCATAGAAGCCGAGCAGTTACCTATAAAGATGACTTGCTACTCAGCATGCTTCCGCCAAGAGGCAGGCTCAGCAGGACGTGACACCAGAGGCATGATCCGTCAGCACCAGTTTGAAAAGGTCGAGCTTGTAAGCATCACAACGCCTGATCAAAGTGAGGGCGTGCTTGCCGAAAATGGTAGCGTGCGCAAGCGACCTACTAACTAGCCTTGGTTTGCCTCACCGCCATATGCTTCTTTGCAGCGGCGATCTAGGGATTTAGCGCGGCAAAGACGATAGACCTTGAGGTTTGGCTACCAGGTCAAGGCAAATACCGCGAGATCAGCTCTATCTCTAATACTCGTGATTTTCAAGCAAGAAGAGCCAAAATTCGCTTTAAAGACGGCAAGAAAAATACTCTTGCAAACACGCTAAATGGCTCAAGCTTGGCAGTTGGCAGGACGCTAATAGCGATAATGGAAAACTACCAAAAGGCTGACGGCACTATCGAAATTCCAGAAGTTCTTAAAAAGGTATATGTAGTGGCACAAAACGACGATGAAAACGTAGTAATCCTCGAAGAGTCTGAAGCCAATACCGAGCTAAGCGACAAAGCGCCGCAACAAGAAGAGCAAGAAAGCAATGAAGGCGACGATCTAGTTTCGCTTGATGAACTAGAGTCGGTAACCCCGGAACAGCCGGCAGATGCAAAGAAGACGATAAAAAAAGCAAGAAAAAAAGCTTTTTATCATCGCAGGATCGGCGGGCGCGCTCGTCATCATCTTGGCAGTAGTTTTGTTTTTCGTTTTTAGAGGCGAGAAAAAGCCGCCGATAGACGAAAAACAGATCGTAAAAGATATCGAAGAGCACTACGAGTCGCAAAAATTCGGTAGCTCCAAGATCGATGATATGATCGCTAAAGGCACATTTACTCTACGAAAAGGGCAATAAATTTGAGGCTCTGAAAATCTACGAAAACGTCGCCGTTTATAACCAAAGCCTCTCAAACTATAATCTCGGCGTTTCGCAGATGAGGCAGGGCAAATTTGAAGACGCGCTAAAAAGCTTTAAAAAAGCTATCGACAATAACGAAAACGTCGCCGTTAGCGCCATAAACGCCGCAGTTAGCTCACTGGAGCTAAAAAACGAGCAAAATTTTAACTACTATATAAATCTCGCAAGCTCATTTTTATATAAAGAAGCAGACTCTCCGCTATACAACTACTACTACGCGCTCATAAATTACTATAAAGGCCAATACATCGAGGCTCTAGCAGCCCTCTCGCACGCTGAAAACGGCTACTACAAAGACCGCTACGACTACCTAGCGGCTAAAATTTTAAGCTTTATCGGCGACGACGCCAAAGCAATAAAAAAGCTAGAAGCTCAAAAAAAGATTTGACGCAGATCTAGCTCTTGGCATGCTCTACGCAAGGCTCGGGCAATATGAAAAGGCCAGAAATAGGCTAAATTTAGCACTCAACAAAGGCGGCGACTCAAATAAAATAAACTCGATGATAGCCATCATCAACCTAAAAGACGGCAATTTTGAAGCTGCGACCAATGAAATAAAAGCTGTTTTTTTCACGAAGATCCGTTATTTTTTTAAATGCGAATTTCCCGATCAAAACGATCCTAAAACCGGAACTTTTTGACGTAAATTTAGCTCAGGCGCACTTTAGAAACGACCTGTTTTTTGATAAAACCAAACGCTACGAGACGCTATTTTACTTCGCGCCTTATAAGGTTTTTGACCCGAACCAAACGATAAACTACATAAGAAAGGGTGGAGTGAGCCTGTTTTTGGACGACGCAAGCGCGGCGGGCAACTACCTAAACGCTAGCGGCGCACTCTCAAAAGGTACTAGAGCTATCCTCAGCCATCGCAAACGCCCTAAACTATAAACTAAAGCAGGCCAACGCGCAGTTTGCCTCGCTCATCTCGCTCTATCCCGAGCACTCGGTTTTACACTACGACCTAGCGCTTAGCTACGCGCAGCTGGGCAACTTTAGCATGGCGGCAAAGCACTTTATCATGAGCTATCACCTAGACCCTACAAATCATCTAGCTGGCGTGCTAGGGCGCTATCGCAAACGACATAAATGCCGTAGATAACGCCAAACTACTACAAGAAAATTTTCTGAAAAATCTCGATCACGACGCAAGCTCAAAAGACGCACCCGTAAGCCAAGCTCTAATGGCGCTCATCGCAAATAATAGCGGCGCTTTTAATGCGCTGGCTAGAGCAAGAAAAGGAAGAGAGCGCGCTAAATTTGGCCTTTGACGCGATAATCGCAAAGATGACCGACAAGAGTGAGGAGTTTGCCAAAAAGACGCAAATTTTCAAAAGGCTAAGCTACCCGAAGATATAGTAGCAAATATTCTTGATTTTATCGCAAACTACAAGGATGAGGGCATCAAAAAAATACGTCGAGCAGATACAAATTTACTTCCACGACAAACGGCTAAACGACGCTGCGTTTTACCACGGCGCAAACATCATCAAAGAGCAATACATCAAGCTTTTTGCAAATCTCGGGCCTGCTAAACTACGAACGCGAGAAGATAAAGGCGCTGCTAAAACAAGACGCTAATAACGCCGACTTGCTCCAGACGCTAGCCTACATCGACATTTTTTTACGAACGATTTTTGAGGAGAGCTATCAGATCTACAACCGCATAATCGACGAATTTAAGATAAACGACGCAGGTACGCTGTTTCTAGCTGCCGTGGCCGCCATCGGCTCAAACCACCCACAAAAACGCCACCGCGCTTTTAGAGCTATCAAAGCTCGCCCGATCCAAACGCGATGGAAAGCCGCGTGGCACTGGGACACCTATATCAAGAGATCGATAACATCGAAGCCGCAACGATACAATACGGACTAATAAAAGATCCAAATTTTAAAAAGCAAATTCGTGGATTTTTATGATTGATTACGAGAAACTTAAAAAAGTAGTTTTATTTGGGCGATACGGCGAGAAAAATTTATCGCGAAGTCGCCCGAATAATTTTTAATAATTCTTGTATATTTACAGCATCAAAAGCAGTTTTTGTTAAATTTGACAAAAGCAAAAACAACTCGCCTCGTCAAAGTTTAACGCCCTACTTCGTCCTGCTCTATAACTCGCGGGTTAAAAAAACCGCAAATTTAACCAAAAGCACGGCGACAAGCCGCGCCTTAAGTCAAATTTTACTTATCCTTAAGCACCTTTTCGCGCCACTTGGAGCTTGACTTTTTATCCATCGCCATATCTTTGGACATCTCTGCAGCAGCTTCAAAGTTTTTTTCTGTACGCCCTCGCTGCTGTTTTTTTGTATTTCACAGCGTTCGTGCCCTTTATGCCTAGGCTTTGCGCTTCGCTAACCGCGTCGATGTTTGCTCCCAAAAATATAAACTCCCAGTCGTATTTTTCCTGCTTGTCGCTTATCATCTTTTTGATCTGCGCCTTTGAGTACTCCCTGCTCGAGTTCTCCTGCCCGTCGGTGATGATTACAAAAAAAGCACGGCTCTGTTTTTTTGGCGTAGATGTCCTCGACTTTTGAGATTTTATTTATCGTATCGCCCACGGCGTCTAGTAGTGCGGTGTTGCCGCCTGCGACGTAGTCCTTACTCGTTAGCTTCTCTACCTTTTTGATATCGGCTCTATCGTGCAGCGTCTTAAAATTCGTATCAAAAAGCACCGTCGTCGCCTTTGCGTCCACGCCCGCTTCTTTTTGCTTGTCGATCATCGAGTTAAAGCCGCCGATAGTATCGCTTTCAAGCCCGCTCATGGAGCCTGATTTATCTAAGATAAGCACCATCTCAAGCTGCTTTGGCTCTGATTTTTTTGCGGCGCTTCCTCGCTTTTAGCAAACGCAAACGCCCCGATAATCATCAACAAAAACACGATTTTTTTCATACTTTCTCCTTTGAAAATTTGGTTTGATTATAGCAAAACTTAACGGCTCGTCGGTAAATGCGAGGAGGTTTAAATTTGAGTTTTGTATTTTTTTGTTGGTTTTTAAAAACAAGCCGAATTTAAAGGTCAAATTTTACACATTGAGGCCCGAATCCGAGCCTTAAAGTTTGCCAAGCAGTGCGGTCAAACCGCTCAGATTTCTACTTTGTCGCAGTGATTTTTTTACGTAGCTGTTTAGCGCACCTATATACGCTCTAGCGCTCGCCGTCATCGTATCGATATCAAGTCCGTGTCCGATGATGGTTTTGCCGTCAAGTCGACCTTGACAACGACATTTGCCAGCGCGTCCTTGCCCTGCGAAACGGCGCTAACCTTGTAGTCTTTGAGCACGCCGTGGATGCCGCTTAGGCGGTCGATTACCTTAAATATCGCGTCCACCGTACCGTTGCCTAGCGCCGCATCGCTCTTTATCTCGTCTGCGTGGCGAAGCGTGATAGCTGCGCTACTTAAGCCTTTGTTGCAGCTGCTTTGCGTAAGCGTCAAGAACTCGAAAAACCTCAGGGATCTTGATAATCTCGCTCGTAACCAGCGCGCGTAAATCGTCGTCAAAGATCTCTTTTTTTCTTGTCGGCTAGCGCCTTAAATTTCTCAAAAAGCCTCGTTTAGCGCGCTATCTTCAAGCTCAAAGCCAAGGCTTATTAACTTATCTTTAAAGGCGTGACGACCCGAATGTTTGCCAAGCACGAGCGAGTTTTTATCTAGCCCGATACTCTCGGCGCTGATGATTTCGTAGGTCTCTTTGTGTTTTTAGCACGCCGTCTTGGTGGATGCCGCTTTCGTGAGCGAAGGCGTTTTTTTGCCGACGATGGCTTTGTTTGGCTGCGGCTCGATGCCGATGATACCCGCTAGTAGGCGCGAGCTGGGATAAACTTTTCTTTATAAACTATGTCCGTGTAAAGCGGCGCGAATACGTCGCTGCGCGTCTTTATCGCCATCACGATCTCTTCAAGCGCGGCATTTCCCGCGCGCTCGCCGATGCCGTTTAGAGTGCACTCGACCTGTCTGGCGCCCGCTTTTTATCGCGGCTAGCGAGTTTGCCGTAGCTAGGCCTGGGTCGTTGTGATTATGCACGGAGACGACTGCGCGACCGTTTATCAAATTTAACCATTTCTCCTATGCGAGCGGTAATCTCCTCGGGATATAGATACCCCACGGTGTCTGGGATGTTGATGGTTTTTGCTCCGGCGTTTATAGCGGCGTCGCAAATTTCTTTTTAAAAAAGCTCATCTCGCTCCTGCATGCGTCCTCGCAGCTAAACTCAACATCCTCGCAGAAGGTTTTAGCGTATTCCACGGCTCGCACGGCGCGTCTGATTACTTCGTCGGGAGACATTTTTAGCTTAAACTCCATATGGATCGGGCTTGTGGCGATAAAGGTGTGGATGCGCCTATTTTTTTGCCGGAGCGATAGCCTCTCCAGCGGCCTTTTATGTCGCCGTCCACGGCGCGAGCAAGCGAACAGATAGAGGCGTTTGAGGCTTGTTTAGCGATCTGATGTATCGCGTCAAAATCGCCCCTGCTAGCCGCCGCAAAGCCGACCTCCATGACGTCTACGTTTAGGCGCTCTAGCTGGCGCGCGATACGGATTTTTCTCCTCGGTATTCATCGAGGGCGCCGGGGCTTTGCTCGCCGTCTCGCAAAGTCGTATCAAATATTATAACTTTATTTTCGTTCATTTTTTTATCCTTTTTTTGGAGTTTTTTTAGTTTGTATGGTATAAAGTTTGATTATTGGGGTGTGAAAGAGTCGCTGCTTAGCGCAGCAGCAGAAGTAGAGAGAAAAATGCGTTAAATTTGACGTTACCGTTCATTCGCTCTCCTTTTGAATTTTTTTGTTTTTAAATCTCATAAAAACGTATCTGATTATACCGTAAGAAACATAAACGCTCATTAAAGTCGTAACCGCTTCTATAGGGCAAACGTAAATAGCCGAAAACGCAACCGTAAGTCCGACCAAGATGCGCAAAAAATCGGCCTTTTTAAGATCTACTTTTTTAAAGCTCGGGTAGCGGATATTGCTCACCATCAAGACCGAAAGCAAAATTTGCAAAAACATCAAAAACCACTCGGCGCTTCTTGTAAAGTCGTATTCTAAGCTTAGCCCGACCCAAAATGCCGAAACGATCGCGGCCGTAGGTATCGGAAGGCCGATAAAAAAACGGACGGCTCGTATGTGCCGGTCATTACGTTAAACCGAGCAAGTCTAATAGCACCAAAAACTACAAACAGTGCAGCGACTAGCGAACCTAAACGCCCGAAGCTATGTCCGACTGTAAAATAAAAAAGCATCGCAGGAGCGACGCCGAAAGCTATAATATCGGCAAGGCTGTCAAACTCTACGCCGAATTTACGACGTAGTTTTAGTTAGCCTTGCTACTCGCCCATCAAGTCCATCCAGAAAAAAAGAGACAAAACGATGTAAATAATAGCCTTGAAAAAAATAGCCGTTAGCCTCCTGGGCCAGCCCGCGCTAACCGCGATGTAGCCGCGCACAGAGACGATGATACTGATGATACCCAAAAAGGCTGAAGCCGCCGTGAATAAATTCGGCAAAATGTACATTAACTGAAGTTTATGCTGATTGTCTTGCATCTTTTTCCTCGTAGCTAAAAAAACCTAAAATGCCTGCGCTTGCCACTTTTTCGCCAACGCTAACGCTTATTCTTGCATTTGCAGGCAGTATCAAAAACCACCTCGCCGCTACTTAAAAAGCCAAATCTCCTGCCCGCTTTTTAGACGGCTAAAATTTCTCAAAAAGAAATACCCTTACTAAGAGGTCCGGCGATGACGCGGATCGCAAATTTGTTATCTAAATTTCTACATACAAACAATGCTCGCTCGTTTAAATTTCTTTAGAAGCTTCCATAGCGTTGCACAAAAAAACAGGCCGTGCCTCTGCCTGACTTCCAAAAGCTCCATATCGCAAGGAGCTCTGAGCGCACCTGCGTCAAACACGCCCTTACGGATAGTTATGGCTACACACTGAGTATCAAAATAGTAAATTTTATCTATGCTTTTTATCTCGCCGTCGATCGGGCTAAGTACGGCATAAGCATCGTCACTGCCTAGCGCTCGCTCTGGGTTTCTAAACCAAAAAACGCAGAGCACAAAAAGCGCGAAGAATAAAATTTGACACGCGCCCAAAAATCAGCGCAAGCAAAAAAACAAAAAGCCCTAAAGCAAAAAAACGTATTTGTAGCCCTGTTTTGCGATTAGCCCGATGTTTTGCATATCTTTACACTTGTTCCTCTTTATTTTCTTCCAAATTTACTAGCCTGCTAGGCATGCCGCGCTCTTGTTCGTAGTTTGCGATGATCTCTCTAACCTTCGCACCCTCGATAGTTTCCTCCTCGTAAAGCGCCTCTACCATCTTTTCTATCGCGTCGCCGTAAGTTCGCAGCGTCTCAAGCACGTGTTTATAGCGCTCATCAAGCGTGTTTTTTTGATAAAATCATCCACTTTTTTTCCGCCGTTTTGTCGCTGTAATCCCTATCGGCTTGACCGCCGGCAAGGAAGGTACTACGGCGTTTTTTTCAAGCACCATAAGTCCCGCGATATCGCTCATGCCGTATATCGAGATCATCGAGCGAAGTATATCGGTCGCACGCTCTAGGTCATTGCCAGCACCGGTCGAAATCTCTTTTTATAAAGACCTCTTCTGCTGCACGCCCCGCTAAAAGCACGTCCACTTCAGCCATCAGCTCGTGGCGCTGCATCATCATTATTCTCTTCAGGCGTATGAAGCGTGTAGCCAAGCGCCGCAAGTCCGCGCGGTATGATCGACACCTTGGTGACTCTGTTTGCGCCCTTTGTCGTCTCGGCGATAAGCGCGTGTCCGCTCTCGTGATAGGCAACGATGCGTTTTTCTTTCGGATTTATGCGGCGAGATTTTTTCTCAAGACCAGCGATCGCTCGCTCAACGGCCTCTAGCAAATCAGCCTGCTCGACTTTGCCTTTTTCTTTTCTGCCTGCTAGCAGGGCGGCTTCGTTTATGATGTTGGCTAGATCAGCTCCCGCAAGACCGGCTGTCATACGTGCGATATCTTCGATGCTGACACTATGATCGAGCTTAATATCTTTTTATATGCACGCGTAAAATTTTCGATCCTGCCTTTAAAAATCAGGCTTATCGACAAGCACCTGTCTGTCAAATCTGCCCGGCCTTAAAAAGCGCTGCGTCAAGCACCTCCGGACGGTTCGTCGCAGCAAGCACGATAACTGGCGATGCATCCGAACTAAAAGCCGTCCATCTCAGCCAAAAAGCTGATTTAGTGTTTGTTCGCGTTCGTCATTTCCGCCGATCATTCCGCTAGCCGCACGGCTTTTTGCCGATGGCGTCGATCTCATCTATAAAAAAACGATCGCCGGAGCTTCTCTTTTTCGCATTTTCAAAAGATCTCTCACGCGGCTAGCACCCACGCCGACAAACATCTCGATAAAGCTTGATCCCGAAACCGAGAAAAAAACGGCACATCCGCTTCGCCAGCGACGGCCTTTGCGAGCAAGGTTTTACCAGTGCCCGGAGGTCCTACTAAAAGTACACCTTTTTGGGATTTTGGCTCCTAAAGTTTATATATCTATCCGGATGCTTTAGAAAATCCACGATTTCCTTGACTTCCTCTTTAGCCTCTTGCACCCCCGCTACGTCGGTAAATTTAACCTTCGGTTTTTCCGAATTTACAAGCTTTTTAGAGCTTCCCATCCCAAGGATACCACCGCCCATATTTCGCTGCATACGACTAGCCAAAAAAACATCCAAATTCAAAGAAAATAAAAAAATAGGGAGCACCCACGAAAAGAGCATTTCGGTAAACCAGTTCGTCTCGCTATACGCTCCATAAGGGATCTTTTTGCTCCTCCAAGATCGGCACTAGCGTCGGATCGTTTACTCTTTTGGCAAAGTATGTTCTACCGCCGTTATCTACGGCTTTTATCGAGGTTTCCGAGATGCCCACTTGCGCTACTTGCTTGTTTTTTTATCATCTCTTTTATCTCGGAATACGATGTGCTTTTCGAGCCGGCCGCACTTTGCCCTAGTAGCGTGCCGTCCATCTCGCCGCCTCAAGCCCGCGAAATGCTATCACTATCACGATAGCAAAAAAATGGCGAAAAATCAAAAATCGGATTTTTTTATTAAAAAAATTATTTCCGCCATTATTTAAATTTTTTTATCATCGTTTTTTTCTGTTGTCCATTATCTTCCTTAAATTATTTTTAAGCTTTTTGAAATACGAAGCTTTTCCACTCGTTTTTTTGGTTTGACTTTCCACTAGTTTTAGCGACGAAAAAAAGCTTCTAAAATTCGCGTTTCGTATTTATCCAAAACGCCTGCTAAAAACGAGATATGAGCTCTCTTTTTAGCAAATTTATCAAATCATTTTTTTAGCATTAGTATCACATCGGCGATTATGTTTGCGACGACGATATCGTATTTTTTTATCCAAATTCGCCACCGAACCGGTCCAGATTTGATTAAATTTAACCCCGTTTAGCTCGGCATTTTTCTGCGAGCTTTGCACTGCTTGCTCATCCGTATCGCAGGCATCAACGACGCAGCCTAGCTTTGCTAGAGCGATGCTTAGTATCCCGCTTCCGCAGCCAACGTCAAGCGCACTCTTGCCGATTGTAGCGTATTTTTGCAAATACTCTATGCAAGCGCTCGTACTCTCGTGATGACCAGAGCCAAAGGCGAGAGCGGGATCGATGATGATATTTTCAAACCCGTCTTTAGACTCTTCCCAGCTTGGGTGGATGTAGAAATTTACCGATCTCTATCGGTCTTACGTTTTTTTTGTATTCGTTTAGCCAGTCTTTATTTTCTTTTTGGCTTTTTGTTGTCTTAAATTCGATCTCGCGGCCAAGCGCATCTTGTAGAGATTTTGCGTACTCTTGCAGGCCAAATTCCACTTCGTCTAGCTCGTCTTCATCTCGGATGATAAACCCGCCGGCAGTCTCTTGTGTACAAGTAACGCCCAAAGAAAAAAACGAGATCTTCGAAAAGCTCGCGAAGCTCCTGCGAGCAAAGAACTTCAAGCTCGTAAAATTTATCTTTCAAATTTACACTCTTTTAGCCCAAGACGTCTTCAAGTTTTTCTTTTAAAACTTGCGGCGTAAACGGCTTTACGATGTAGTTATTGACGCCTGCTTTTAGCGCGGTGATGACCTCAGCTTTACCGCCCTCAGTCGTTACCATGATGATAGGCATATCGACGTATTTTGCCTCGGCGCGTACCTTTTTTACGAGCTCAAGGCCGTTCATCTCAGGCATATTCCAGTCGGTGATAAGCACGTTTATATCGCTGTGCTGACCCAAAATTTGCCACGCTTCTACTCCGTGCTCAGCCTCTAAAATTTCTTGATGCCCGAGCCTTTGCAGGGTGTTTTTTATGATTCTTCTCATAGTAGAGCTGTCGTCGACTACTAGTATTTTCACAATCGTATCCTTTTTTAAAAAATGTCCAATTCTAGCAAATTTTATATTTAAATTTACTTTAAAATTTTAGCGGCCCAGCTTAAAGGCCTCTTTTAGATCGAGCGTCCCTTCGTAGTACGCCTTGCCCACGATCGCGCCGTAAATGTCTCCCGCGCGTTTTAGCGCCTCGATATCCGAGATATCTTTTACGCCGCCGCTTGCGATCGTATTTATGCCGCTAGCTTTTTGCGATTTGCGAAGTAAACTCAACGTTCACGCCGCTAAGGGTGCCATCTTTTGAGATGTCGGTACAGATTATCGCTTCGACTCCGGCCCCGGCAAATTTGAGTCGCTAGCTCAGTTGCCCTCATCTGCGATACCTCCGCCCAGCCCTGCACGGCGACGAAGCCCTCTTTGGCGTCTATGCCGACGGCGACGCGGTATTTTTGCGCCATTTCTTTAGTAAAATTTCGGATCTTTTAGCGCTACCGAGCCCAAGATAACGCGCGTTATACCGCTATCAAGGTAGCTTTTTATTCGCGCTTCATCGCGTATCCCGCCACCGATTTGGATTTGTAAATTTGCGGCTTTTTGCGATCTTTTTCTACGGTTTTTTTAGATTTACCGCTTCTCCCGCAAACGCCCCGTCAAGATCGACGACGTGAAGCCACTTTGCGCCCATATCTTCAAATCTTTTGGCTAGCTCCCACGGCGCGTCCGAGTAGATTTTCGCACTACTCATTTCGCCTTTAAAAAGCCGAACCGCCTTGCCCTCTTTCAGATCTATCGCAGGGAAAAATTTCCATCACATCTCTCCGAAATTTCGTAAAATTTCTTTAGTCCCGTCTCATGGCTCTTTTTCGGGGTGCGGCTGAAAGCCGAAAAATGTTATCTTTATGCACCGCGCTTACGAATTTATAGCCATATTCGCTAAAGCCAAGCGTCGCATCGTCCTCGCAAACTACGTGATAAGAGTGCACGAAATACAAATACTCGCTAGCCGCTAAATCTTTATTTATCGGTGTTTGCTTGGTAAAATTTATCGTATTCCACCCCGTGTGCGGCACCTTTAACGGCGCGTCAAATTTGGATGGGTCAATTTAACCACTCGCCCTTTTACGAGCCCAAGTCCCTCGTTTACGCCAAACTCCTCGCTTTGCTCAAAAAAAGCAGCTGCATACCCAGACAAATGCCCAAAAACGGCTTTCCGCCAACTACGGCCTCTTTTTATCGCAGGGATAAAATTTCTATCTTTTAGCTTTTTGCATCGCTTCGCCAAAAGCCCCAACTCCGGGCAAAAATAATCTTGTCAATTTACCCAGCTCCTCGCCGCAACCGACGAGTTTCGCCTTTAAATTTAGACTCTCAAACGCGTTTAAAAACGCTCCTCAAATTTCCAGCTCCGTAGTCGATGATGCCGATCAATGCAAGCTCCTTTGCTTTGTAGCAAAAAAATAAATGCTAAGCGCGACCATCAGCATCGCAACGCCGCCGATGAGATAGATCGCATTTATGATGTGATCTGGCGCCGTGATGGCAAAGTTTAAACACGAGCATCAGCGCCTCGATCGCAAGCGCGATGATGATCGAGCCGATAAATCTAATCATCGTCTTGTTTTCCATGTCCTCGCCGCGCTTGCTTTTTGCCTAGCACCTCTTCCTCAAATATCGCTTTAACCAAGTCAAAGATCGCAAGCGCTAGCGTAAGCACGATCGTGTGCTCAAACATCTTTTCGACTTCGATATTTAAAAAATCTTTAGCCAAAAGCCCTTTGAGCGCGTCGGCAAACAAAAACAAGGCTATGATAAAAAGCGCGACCGCAAACGCGGCATAAACAGTTTTTAAAGAAATTTGCCGAAGTAGCTCTCTAACTTGCCGTGAGAGACGATGGCTAGGGATGTTTTCTAGCGAAACGTCGATACAAGCGACGAATTTTAACTCCCCTTTGTCGTCATATATCGGAGTGGACGCTGTCACGCACAGCTCGCCCGTTAGCGAGGACGGATACGGGTCGCTTAGCACGCAGCGCTTCTCGCGCACCGCGGTGTAATAATAAGACTTATTGCTGCAGTTTTCGCCGCCGCCGGCTTTATATTTTTCGTTTAAGCTCACGGCGTCGCCTATTTGCACGCCGTTTGCGTCAAGCACGTAAAACGCGTCAAAGCCCTCTATCTCGTGCGCCATTTTATCAAAGCCGCTTTTTATCGACTCGGCGTTTACCCCCGGCAGCCTGTTTGGTAAATTTCTACTAAAAAGATAGCATATATAGGCTCTAGCCTTGTATCTTAACTCCGAAAACCTCTGTATATCTTGTAACGTCAAATTTATTCCTTATTTAGAGCGTGATTAAACTCAGGCACGATCTCTTTTAGCCCCGCTGCGACGTCGTCCGCGTGCGTTAAATTTTTGATTTGTTCATTTAGTTTAGCTACGTCGTATTTGCTAGAGTGCGTCACGAAAATAGACTGAAACTCGGTTTTTACGTCGTCTTTGTTTATTAAAAGCTCCTCATAAAGCTTCTCTCCCGGACGAAGACCCACGAATTCGACGCCCAGGTGCTCTTTGTTTGATAAAATCAGCATCTTTTTAGCTAGATCGGCGATCTTTATCGGCTCGCCCATATCAAGCACAAAAAGCTCTCCGCCCTTTGCTATCGAGGCCGCCTGAAGTACGAGCTGACAGGCCTCGGAAACCAGCATAAAGTACCTCGTGATATCAGGGTGCGTGACGGTTAGCGGTTTATTGTTTTCGATTTGTTCTTTACATTTCGGTATTACGCTGCCGCTTGAGCCTAGCACGTTGCCAAAACGTACCGCGACGATCTCGGTTTTAGCAGGCAATTTGAGTTTAGCGCGTAAAGCTCGCACACGCGCTTAGTCGCGCCCATGATGTTTGTCGGGCGCACAGCCTTATCGGATGAGATCATCACGACCTTGCTAACGCCGTATTCGATAGATAAATCGATCAAAATTCTAGTGCCGATTATGTTATTTATGACTGCTGCTTTCGGGTTTGCTTCGCAAAGCGGCACGTGCTTATAGGCTGCGGCATGGATAGCGATCTGCGGCCTAAACTCCTCAAATACTGCGCGCAGATCATCCTCGTTTACGATATTTATCATCTTGCTCACGGTTTTTGTCGCTGTGAGTTATCTCGCCGATCTTGTAGAGATTAAACTCGCTGTGATCAATCATGATTAGCTTGCTGACGCCAAATTTAAGGCACTGCTTGCACATTCGCTACCTATACTACCGCCGGCTCCCGTAACCAAAACGACCTTGCCGCCTAAAAACTTCTCCACAGCGCTGCTATCTAGGTCTTTTGGCTTTCTAGCTAGCAGATCTTCGATCGAGATATCCTTGATCGCATCCTTACCGGTGCCAAACATAGAAAAAATCTTGATATCGCGGATACCGTAAGCCGTAAGCTCGTCAAAAAAAGCTCGGCTAGCTCGTCTTGTCCGAGTGCAAGCGCAATGATGGCGGTTTTTGCATTATATTCTTTGATCAAATTTGCGATTTCGCTCTTTGGTTGCACCAAAAATCCATCGCAGTAAGTGCCGACTAGATCGCTCCTGCCGTCCACTACGCCAACCGCATAAAGGTCGATGTAGCCCTGCCTAAGCCCCTTTAAAACGTGAAGCGCCTTTGAGGTAGCGCCGATAACGACGCATGGCTCGCCCGTATGCGGCTTTTTAGAAAAAGTCCAAAAACATACGTTTGGCGATTCTTAAATTTCCTATTAGCAGACACGAGATGATAAAGTCTATAAAAACCACGCTTCGCGGAAATGGGTTGAAAACGGCCGGCATCGCAAAAATAAACGATCCAAAAAGCAAACTATCGCGCAAAGATGAACGAGGAAAAATTTTTCCCTCGCTTCGTTTAGTCCGAAAAAAATCTCCACGGCACCTTGTAAATTTTAAAAAGCCACATAAAAAAATAGCTTTAAAACCACCATCGTAGCGCAGCCCGCGACCAGTCCGCCCTTAAAATAATCAGGCAGCACGCCGCTAAATCTAAGCAGATACGCCAGATAAAACGACGCCGCAAATATCGCGATGTCAAAGGTTAGAAAAAACGCAAGCCGCTTTAGCTTCGTCGCTTTAAACATTTATAAATTTTCCTTTACGATTTTTACCACTCGCGCAAACTCCTCGTCCCCCGTCGCAGTACCGCTAGGGCAGGCAGATACCGCGCTCAAACATCTCCTCGCTAGTCCCGTCCGTAAACGCTAGCGCCCCTTCAAACACCGGCTGCATATGCATCGGCTTCCAAAAGCGGACGGCTTTCTATGTTTTCTTTAGCAAGCGCCTCTATCACGCGCAAGTGCGCACCTTTTTCTTTAAACAGCGCGGTCGTTAGCCAGCGGTTGCCGCGAGAATTTGCGACTTCTGGCATAAACTCAAGCTCAGGAAGCTCTTTTTGATATTTTTCAAAAATTTCTCGTTTTTTTATCACGCGCTGCTCGAGCACCTCCATCTGTGCCGTTCCTATCGCGCCCAGGACGTTGCTCAGGCGGTAGTTGTAGCCGTAATCTTTGTGCTCGTAGTGCAAAAACGGCTCCCTAGCTTGCGTGCTGTAAAAATCTCGCCTTTTCCACGAGATCTCTTTCACCCACGAGCATGCCGCCGCCGCTTGTAGTTATGATTTTATTACCGTTAAAACTATACGCGCCAAGTCGCCCTAAAGTACCTAGCGCCTTGCCGTTATAAAAAGCCGCCCAGCGCCTCGGCCGCGTCTTCGACCACGGCGATATTTTTCCTGCTCGCATATCTCGCAGATCTCTTTCATCTTTGCAGCCTGTCCGTAAAGGTGCGTGACGACGAGCGCCTTTGGCTTTTTAGGCGAGTTTGCGATCGCTTTTTTTAGGAGCTCGGGGCTTAGATTCCAGCTTTCGTCGCTATCGACGAAAAACAGGCGTAGCGCCTTGATAAAGTATCGGGCTAACGGACGCCATAAAGGTAAACGTAGATGCTAGCACCACATCTCCCGCGCCGATGCCTAGCACTCTTAGCGCCAAGTGGATCGCCGACGTGCCGGGAATTTAGCGCCAGCGCATCCTGCGCGCCCGCATAGTTTGCCACGCTTGCTTCAATTTATTCACGTATTCGCCAAGCGGCGCGATATAGTTACTCTTAAAAAACCCTCGTTTATGTACTCTTGCTCTTTGCCGCTCATGTGTGGCGGACTTAAGAAAGATCTTTTGCATTATTATTCCTTAAAAGAAATTTACGCATTGTAGCACTTAAAAATCTAAATATTTTTTTATAAAAAAACTCGTTTAAATTTGCTTTTTAGGCCGTAGAAAATGGGGATTTTATTAAATTTTGCGTCAAAAACGCATTTTGAAACTGCAAATTTGACGCCCTAGCGTGATACTTTATCTATTTTGCCTGCACCGTCTTTTTGTGGCTACGGACGCAATTTGACGAGCGGCATTTAGCGCTCAAATTTAGCTTCAATTTCGCCTAGCTTTAGCCGGATTGCCGTAGGCGACGCTACCGTCCGCGATATCTCTCACGACGACGCTGCCCGCTCCGATGATGCAGTTTGCGCCGATTTTTTTACGCACTGTATAGCGCAAGAACCTATACCCACGTGCGTGTTTGTACCAACTATCACGCCGCCTGCTAGCGCCGCATTTGGGCTAACGTGCGCAAAATCGCCGATCTCGCAGTCGTGCTCGATGATCGCGCCAGTATTTATTATCGCGCCCTCGCCTATTACAGCGCGCGCGTTTATGACGGCATTTGGCATCACGACCGCGCCCTCGCCTATTTGCGCGCTAGCGCTTACCACCGCGCTTGGATGGATCAAATTTACCAAGACAAAGCCCGCGTTTTTTTACTCTTTCTTGCAGGATGCGTCTGATTTTATTATCTCCGATAGCCACGATCACGTCCGCTTTTTCGAGGCTCGGGTCAAATGTAAGCACGTTTTTGCCGTCAAATTTAGCATCGTCCAAAAACACGACCTCGCCATATCCGCACGCCCTAGCTACATCTGCTACGACTGCTCCGTGTCCGCTAAAGCCGTAAACGTAAATTTTAGTTGCGGCCATTAAATTTCTCCGTCGTAGCCATGCCTTCTTTACTCACGCCGCTTCGTTTTAGCACCTTTTGCACCGTTAAAATCGCGATTTTCACGTCCAGCGCAAAGCTAAGCTCGCGGACATACCTAGCGTCAAATTTAAACTTCTCCGCCCAGCTGATCGCGTTGCGACCGTTTACCTGCGCTAGACCCGTGATGCCGGGCCTCACGTCGTGGCGGGTAGCCTGCTCTGCGTCGTAAAGAGGCAGGGTACTCAACCAAAAAGCGGACGTGGCCCGATGAAGCTCATATCGCCCTTTAGCACGTTAAAAAGCTGGGGTAGCTCATCAAGGCTAAGGCTTCTGATAGTCTTGCCGATGCCGCTTAGACGCATCTCGTCAGGCAGTAGCTCTCCGTCCGCGCCGCGCTCGTCGCTCATCGTTTTAAATTTGTAAATTTTAAAAATTTTAGCGTGCAAACCCGGGCGTGCCTGCGTAAAAATAACGTCCTTACTAACCTTAAAATATATCAAAACCGCGACGACCACCATGATCGGCAGCGTCAGCACGATCAAAAAAATCGCGCCGCAAATATCCAGTAATCTCTTAAAAAAACGCCCCTATACATCGATAAATTTCCTATAAATTTCTATATTTTTCGTGCGACCGCTCGCTCGTCAAACTCGCGCACGGCAAGCTCGTGTCCGTTTCGCCCCATCTGCGCGGCCAAATTTCTCGTCGTTTAGTAAAAATTTTCTATCTTTGCGGCTAGATCGGCTGAGCTTTTTACTTCGCAAAGCAGGCCGTTAAAGCCGTTCGTCACGGCCTCGTTACATCCCGCCACGTCGCTAGCAACGACCGGCCTACCCATACTCATCGCCTCTAAAACCGTGCGCGGAAAGCCCTCTTTGTAGCTTGAAGTGCAAGCAGATAGCTAGCCTTTAAAAAGCTCCGGCACGTCGTCTCTAGCACCCAGATACCGCACGGCGCCGCCTTTTAAAAAAACTTAGCATCCGCCGTACTTTTGTTACCCTCAAACCCTTCGCCCGCAAATACGAACGCACAATCCTCGCGCCCGCGTAAAAGCTCGGCCGCTTCGTAAAAACTCGCGCACACCCTTGTGCCACATCGCACGCGCTATCATCAGCACTATCTTTTTAGCGCGCAGATCCTCACCCAAATGTGCGGCCGGCACGCTGTTTTCGTCAAATTGAGCGTATCCACGCCCACGCTTTTTTTATCTTAAAAGTCTTTCTCCTCGGCTATCAAACCGCGGCTCAAAAAAATACGCCGGATCAGCCTCATTTACGAACACGCAGCCGTCGCTCATATTTAGCGCTTTTTATAAAGTGTTTCGATCGCGGCGCGAACTAGACGGGTTTTTAAGTCGTTATCGATATAAAAAGCTACCAAGCCCCTCGACCACCGTTATTACGCGCTTTATGCCTGCCTTTTTTTAGCCGCAAAGGTGCCAAACACGTTTGATTTATGCGCCGAGGTTTGCAGCAGGTCTAAATTTAACCCGCGCAAGATATCGGCGAGCTTTCTTGAGTTTTCAAGCACGGTTAGAGGATTTAGGCTCGCGCGGTCAAGCTCGTACGTCACGCAGTTAAACTCGCTTTTTAGCCTATCCGTGTAGTCGCCCTTTGGCGCGATAGCGAACACCTCGTGACCTAGCCGCTTTTAGCTCGCGCATGATCGGCGCGCGGAAAAAAAGTAAATGCTCATATCGGCGTGAGATAAAAAAATCCAATTTAGCCATTTTTAAAAAAATATCCTTTCAATTTTTGCACCCTCATCTTAGCAACCTATAAATTTTAACCGCGCCGTTTAAAATGACCGGCTCAAAGAGCTCTTTATCGTAGTTTTCGAGCACGAAAAGCTGTATGTAGGCCGAGTTTAGCACCGCTTCGTCAAGCACCAAAAACCGCCTGTAATCCTTCATAAAAATGAGATAAATTTTACCGTCCGCGTCCATCTCATGCTTTTTGACAACCAGCTTATCCTTTTCGTCGTAGCTTGTTTCAAAGTACGTATTTACGGATATTTCGCGCTCGCCGATATAGACTTTTGACGCGTCGCCAGATACGCTAAACCCTCCGCCGATATTTATCGTATCGCCGTCCACCGAGTAGGGTTTGCCCGGATAAAATATCGCTCCATACTCCTCGCCGCTGTTTAGATCAAGGTTTGAAAAGCGCAAAACGGCGCTAAAGATATCGATCATGGAGTCAGGCAGATAATAATAAATCTCGCGCGTTTTTTGTGGCGGCTGGAAATCCTTGCTATTTAGCGAATACAAAAACGAATTTACGCTAGTGGCGTTGTAGTCTTTCATCATTTGGTTCAAATTTAACCCGAATCTCTCGCTAAAATTGCGCTCGGTGTACTCGACCTCTAGGGCGGGCCATATTCGCCGACATGCGCTGATTGCTAGATAGCGCAAAGCTCACGGCGAAGTTATCCCTGCCTAGGTGCTTGCCGCCGTCGATGAGGGTCTTGACATCTGCGTAGTAGCGGATCGGATAGCCGTAGTCCCACCACGCCAGCACGTAGTCCTCGCGCCCCGCGATCTTGTGTAGCTTATCCAGGCTCTCGACCTCGCTTTTGGCAAAGACCGTGCCGACTTTGTAGCCGTAAATGTGCTCAAGACACGGCATCAAAGATAGCACAGCGATACAAAAGACGCAAATTTTTTCTAAAAGCGCGTGTTTTTTGAGCGAGCTTAGGCCTGAGACCATAAAATAAGCCGCCCCGCAAATAAGCGCCGCCGCCGCAAACGTGGCTAGATATACGCCAAAGCTCGCCTCGCCATCAAAATTGGCGCAAAAACGGGAGATTTGCCGTGCAAAAAGGCTGTAATATTTATCAAAAATACAAAAAGAAAAAAACGCAAAAAAACGCCGCAACGCAAACGGTGCAAAATTTGTCTAAAATTTTTATCTTTTTTTAAAAAAATTCACGCAAAGCGCCGCAAAATACCCAAAGCCTATCGCCATCACGGGCACGGAGTAGATCGTAAATCTAAGCCCGCCTTTTAGCGCCAAAAAACCCAAGTAGCAGCATCGGAAGCGCAAGCAAAAAGGAGCGAAAGTGAAGACAAAGCGCCGCGACTCCTACGAGCGATAATGCAAAAGTAACGATATGCCCGCTGATACGCTTAGCAAAGGCGTTTATCGACTCAAACTCAAACGAATAATCGCTCATTTCCATTATCGTTTTTATTTACGTTGTAAAAAAATGAAAAAAACCGGCTCGCTACTTTCTGAAACCCCGCGAAATATGTAAAATTTAAGCTGAAATAAAATTTGATTTAGCCCGCCGCTAAAGCCCAGCAATCCTACGGCAAGAGCTAGACACGCGGCTACGACGCGCTTATCCCAGATCTGCGGACGAAATCTCATAGTTAGATAAAGCGCGACGGCAAGCGCGCTTTTAGCGTAAAAATCGATATACGTAAGTGCAACTATCATCAAAATGACAGCCTCGTAATTTAGCGCGTTTTTCCTATCAAAAACCAAAGTATAGAGCAAAAAAATGCGCCCAGCATGGCATAAATTTAGCGAGTAAGAGCTCGGATACCACCAGTCGTTTATCAGGATAAAAATCGGGATAAAAAAATGAGATCGTTTACGTTTTTTTCTGCGCGAGGCGTATCATCGCCCAGACGCTAAACGCGGGCAGCACGATCGTGAGCATATCGGTGTCGTAGTAGCCAGCCATCGTGCGGTTGTAGTAGCTGTTTGCGATACTAGCTAGCAGCGCCGCCGCAAAGCCCATGCCCGGCATCTCGTACTCTTTAGCTATCAAAATCACGGGAATAACGATAAGAGAGCTAAAAAAATACGCTCATATAAAGCAAGATACTCTCGAAGCTAAAAGGTAGAGTGATACAAAAAAATACGTAAGTGTGGGCATCGAGCGGCCGTAGTAGCTAAGGTCGTTTGGCTGATGAAAGCCCGCTATCATGTCGCGCGCGCCCTCGGCGAAGGCATAGCCGTCGTTCGTGTTGATCATGAGCTGATCGTTCCAGAAAAAAAGTGCTGATACTCGCCCGCCCAATACACCCAGTACAGCCTGCAAACCACACTAAAAACAAACGCCGCAAGTATCAAAAAGAAAGTCTGTTTTGAAAAATTTGAATGTATCCAAGAGTCCCGAAATTTTACTCGCCATTTTCACCCTCTAAATATCCTATGAGCTGCGCCGCAACGGCGTTTTTTTGTCAAACTCGCTACGCGGCCATAAGCCTTTTTTTCATAATCTTGCCTCAAATCTTCATCCTCAAGCGCACGCCTCATCGCCGCCTCCATAGCTTTTTTTGTCATCCACGGGCGTTAAAATGCCGTACTCATCGTCGCCAAGAAGCTCCCTAGCGCCGCTTTTTGTGATCGGTGGAGATGATAAATCTCTCGCAAAGCAAGCGCCTCCAAAAAGCACGTTTGAAAAAGCCCTCAAACCTCGAAGCGCAGAGGAAACACTGCGCATTTTTGATACATTTAAACGGATTTTTTTATCCGTGCCTAGCAGCTTTACTCGCTCGCCAACTCCAAGCTCGTCGATCAAATTTCTGAAGCTCGCCGTGTAAAGGCCCCTTGCCAGTATCCCAAGCGTCGCGCGCTTGTCTTTTCAATTTGCGATTATTTTTATTAGCATCGCTTGATTTTTACCGCTATCAAGCCGTCCGATATTTAGAAAAAAACGGCTTAATTTACCCTCTAGCGGCTCGTTTGCGAGAGTTTTTTTATCGCCGCTAAATCGACCGCATTATATAGCACCTTAGTTTTTGCGGCGTCGCAGCCGAAATTTCGCACTAGATCATCGGCGTTTCCCTGCGCGTTGGCCAAAATCAGATCGGCTCTAGGATAGAGCGCCTTAACGAAAATTCTATTGGCAAACCCGCTAAGGCCGCTTTTATAGATGACCGATGGACAGCTGCGCTCGCTTATCACCATCCGTCCTTTTTAGGCCTAAAATTTTTAGCCGCAAGAGCCACGTAGCAAGGACGGTTAATCAAGACAAAAATGCGCGTCGATACCTAAATTTCTCGCAAAGTTTTTTATATTTTAGAGCCAAGGAGGGTAGCGCAAAGGCCAAACGAAAAAGCTTTTTTACGCCGCTTTCGTAGGGATCTGAGCGCTCGAGAAAGTGAATTTTTACCGCGCGCGGTATCTCGTAGGCTACGACCTCACTCATCAAAAACGAGATGAACTTCGTATTTTTTTCGCACAGAGCGGGAAGCAAATTTGAAACCACGCGCTCCGCGCCGCCCGGCCCCATCGAGTAGAGAAAAAAACGGCTAATTTTTTTCATTCGCCGTGCGTTTTTGTATATCCAAACGCGAATTTTAGTTAAAAAAACAAAAATCATAGACTTTGAAACGGGCTTAAAAATCAGCATCGCCAGCGCTTCTTTTTGTAAATTTAAGTTTGAGGCTCTTAAAAAGATATTCGTACATTTTTTTATATTCGCCGCCAATTTCGCATAATACGCCGCCATTTTATAGAGAATCGCGATATGAGCATCGTTTACGCGAAATTTCGGCTCGGCCGAATTTGCGTTGCTTGCTTGCGCGTTTTTTTCTCGGCGATCTTTTGCAAAATAAGCTCCGCAGTCATCGCGTAGCCTTTCATTATGCAAAGCGGGCGTTTAAACGAGTTTATCGTGACGCTGTCGCTGCGGTGAAAGCGGTAAATACGCACGGCGTCGTGCAGGGTAATAAGCCGGAAGGTCAAAAAGATAGATCCAAAGCGTATTTTCGCTACCGTAAAGCCCCTTTTTCAAAGCGCCTCTGCCCGATCGCGTCGCGGCGAAACATTATCAAAAAACTCGCCCGTTATCTTGCCGTCGTAGTAGTCCTGCGGCGAAATTTTCTCCGCTTTTACTCAGTCCAAATCCCGAAAAATTTTCGTCGTCGGCTCGCCGTCAAGCTCAAAAATAACAGTTCGCCCAGACGCTAGCATACCCCTGCTCCAGCACAGCCGCCATCTTGCTTATAGCGCTTTCTATCAGAAGATCATCGTCGTCTAAAATCACGAAAGCATCGCCGCTAGCGTGGTCAAAGCCGTTGTTTTTATTGCCGTTTGGGCCGCGGTCGTAAGTTTGATTTAAGACGTATTTTACGTTGTCAAATTTAGCGACGTAACTCTGCGCAAGCTCGCGCGTGCCGTCGTTTGAGTTGTCGTCGCTGATTATAATTTCTTTGTTTTCGTAGTCTTGAGCCAGCGCGCTTTTTAAGGCGGCTTCAAAAAAAGCTCTTTGCGGTTGTAAGTTGGGATTATTATGCTTACTTTTAGCATTTTAGCCCTTTATATTTTGAGTGATAAAATCCATCCACTTTTGGTAAATTTGATCGGTTTTAAAGCTATTTTCACGCTCTTTAGCGTTTCTAACTAGCCCTTGTCTCAGTTCTTCGTCGCGCATCAAAAGTTCGATTTTGCTTCCGAGCGCTTTTTGCATCGTCTATCGGCACTAAAAAAATCCATCCTTTCCATCTTCAATGAGCTCCTTTGCGCCGCTTGTAGCAGTCGCCACCCTAGCGCAGTTAAAAAAACGCTCTCGATTAGAACGTTTGGCAAGCCCTCGGTTTTGGAACTTGAAACTAGAATTTTAGCCCTTTCATAAAGCGAAGCTACGTCGCTTGTTTGCCCGATAAACTCGGCATCCAGATGAAGCTGCTCATGCGCGATGAGCTCTAGTCTTTGCCTCTCTTCGCCCGCACCCGCTATCACGATTTTCCACTCTTTTTAAAAAGCTCTTTATCGACTAGGCTCATAGCCTTTAAAAATACGTCGCAACCTTTAATCGAGATGAGACGGCCGACGAAAAGGATGATATTTTTCCTTCGGCAAGCCCTGCTTTTTGGCTTCAAACATAGGATTATACATCACGGTTTTATTTTTTTACGAAGCTATAGTATTCGTAGTCCTCTTTTTGTAAGCACCGTTAGGCCGCTAGCTAGCGGATAGAGCAAACGGCGCAAAAACAGCCAGCCGCGCCCTTTGAAAAAAATCGGCGCTTGAATGCTCGCTGATAAAAAAAGCGGCTTGTTTATAAACAAATTCGACAAAAATCACGTTGATATTCGTGCTGTCCATAGAGGAGATAACGACGTCAAAACCGCCGTTTTTTTGATCACATTCGCTGATAAAAAAACTTTTTCACGCGCCTGATTAAACTTTGCAAAAAAACCCTTTTTTTTACCATCGGAAAAAGGCAGATCGATCAGCTTTATCCTCTCGTCTAGCTCGTAAAACGGCGGTTTGGTGTCAAATTTACAAAAAGCGTTACGTCGTGAGATTTCGCAAAAATAGCTCGCTAGCAAGCTCATCACGCGCTCAGCGCCACCTGCTTGCAGTGTCGAAATTATAAATAAAACCTTCATTCTCTCTCCAAATTTTTAATCGGTGCGTGAAAATTTAATAAATCTTCAAAATTATTGATTTTATAAATTTTTGAGCTTTATAATCGCTTAGTTTCCTATCTTTTAAATATCCGCTCATAGCCCTAAAATTGCCGCTTCAAAGCGCGTTGCGGCGACATATTTTTAAGCTGTTTAGGCGAGCTAGCGGGGAGACTTTTTACCTGCGCTCTTTGCACTCGCTCGGCTTGGATATTTGAGTCTGTTAGATCGGTTGGATGCGCAAAAATATCGCTAAAATACATCTTTAAGCCATTTTGCAAAAGCAAAATCCGCCAAAAATCAGCCACGCAAAGCGCCTTTTTGTGCGTTTGCAAAACCGTTTCCGCCGCGCGCCTATCAAGCACGTAAGCGGCCGCTCGGTAAATCGTGCCGTAAGAGCGCTTTGAGACTAGCCAAAAATCCTCCTCTAGTTTTTTACCAAATGCGCTAAATCGCCCATCTAACCCGTCCTGCGCGCCGCAGATGAGAGCCGAACCCTCGTCCATCTTGGTAGCCGTTTCAAACGCCTTTTTCACGCCGTCCTCGTCTCCGATAACGTCGTCTTCTAAAATGAGCGCAAATTTGGCGTCGCTTTTTAAAAACTCCTCGTAAGCGCGCACGTGAGATAGCGAGCAGCCGACCTCGGACGGGCTTAACAGCCTGCCGTAAGCCTCGAGGCTAGCTAGCGCATATCCGTAGTACTCCTTTGCACTCATAGCCCTACCGTCGGTCGCCTCGACGAGCTTAAAGTCGCCGTAGTTTTTTTAAACCGCTCTTTTAACTTTTCACGGCGCGCCTCGTCGCCTTTTAACGAAATAACGAATACTCAAATTTTTCATCTTTTTAAACTTCGATTTGATTTTATTTGTCACGATTAGCTGCTCTATTTTGTCAAATATCAAAAACAAGCTCGCGGCGTATCCGAGCACAAGCAAAACCGCCGAATACGCGGCAAATTCGCTCCAGCTTGAAATCTGCACGAAATTTCGCAGCCAAAAAAACAGCCCGCAAACTGCTGCAAAAAAACGGCTAAATTTTCAAAATAAACGCCGTAAAAAAAGTCGTAAGCGGCAAGCTCACATTTAACGCAGCGTTTATAAGGTCAAACCCCAAAAATACGCACCGAATAAAGTGCGGCGCCGACAATCGCCATACCGTAAATGCCGTAGTCCGTAAATTTAAGCACGGCAATCTGCGCCAAAATCGTGCCAGCACCCAAAATGGTGTTTGCTATCGCAGGGCGTTTTAGTTTATTGGTCGCGCTGTCGAGATTAAAAAAAGCGAAAAAAACGTAGCTGATAAATATAATCGGCACTAGAGTTATCATCGATAGATTATAGATTAGATTTATCTCGTCCGCGCTTTTAAACGGCAGCCAAAGCATGTAAAATTCGCGCCCAAAAGCCACGAAAATAGCCGCCGGCACGCTCACAACAAACGCCGTAACTCGCATCGAAAATTTAGCTTCCGCAACAAGCGCGATCAAATTTGATTTAGAGTAGTGCTCGACGAATTTTGGCGCAAATATCGCACTAAGTTGCGCCACAAAGCTCTCCAAAATTATCGGAGCCGCCTTTGAAACGGCTAAAATTCCCGTCGCGTTCGCGCTTAAAAAGATATTGCAGATAAACAGATCCATGCCACTCATAAGCACGCGGTTTAGGGCGTTAAAGCTATTATAGACGCCAGATTTTAGCAGCTCTTTTATGCGCGCGAAGTCAAATTCGCGCGGGTTAAATTTAAGCTCGGGCGTGATACGGCGCGAAACCCAAACGCTCGTAAAAAAACACAAAGAGCGACGCGACTAGAGCGGAGATCGCGATATAGGCGATCATCGGTCTGAAAAAATAAAAAAGCGCGACGATGAGAGCGGCCAAAATAGCGCTAGACGCGGCGTTGCGAACGGAGATGATGTAGAGCTTGTTTTTGATAAACATCGAGACGCTGATGACGCCGTTAAAAAGCCCGACGCAAAATTTATAAAATAAAAACGCGAAAGTAAGCCGCACGTCGCCCTAGCAGCGCGTCGCTCACGTTTAGCACGCTTTGCAAATTTGAAGATAAAAAAATGCCCGCACCCAGCAAAAATAAGAACGCAAAAAAAGATATTTACGACTAGAACCGACGAGTAGTAGGCGTTAGCCGCGCAGGTATCATCTCTATGCCACTCGTATGCGACGAAGCGGCCGCTAACCGAGTTTATCGCCGCGGTTACGACTAAAGCATAGGCCACGATAGCGTTAGACAGCCCGACAAAGCCGTAGGCTTCGTTGCCCAGGCTTTTTAGGATGTAGGGCGTGAGGAAAAAATTTATCCCCATCGAGACGATAAAAACGACGATGGAGCTGATCAAATTTACAAGCATTACAGCCTTGCGTCGGCGTTTTCGTAAACGTTTTTGATATCGTAAACGAGCGCTTTGCTAAATTTTAACCCTTTAAATTTATCGTGTGCGACGGCGATCACGACGCAGTCGTAGTCCGCCTCGTCAAAGCTTTTTAGAGGCGTGATACCGTATTCGCGCTTCACCTCGGCTTCGTCCGCCCACGGATCGTATACGTCCACGCTGCAACCAAAATCCCTAAGCTCCTCGATCACGTCTATCACGCGCGAGTTGCGGATATCCGGGCAGTTTTCCTTAAACGTAAGGCCAAGCACCAAAACGCGAGCCGAATTTATCAAAACGCCCCTTTTTATCATCAGTTTTACGACTTGATCGGCGGCGTATTTGCCCATATTATCATTGATGCGGCGACCTGCTAGGATCATCTCGGGATGAAAGCCAAGCTCCTGCGCCTTATGCGTGAGATAGTACGGATCTACGCCGATGCAGTGGCCGCCTACTAGTCCAGGACGGAAATTTAAGAAATTCCACTTCGTACCCGCCGCCTGCAAAACGGCGTTTGTGTCGATGTTCATCTTGTTAAATATCATCGCAAGCTCGTTCATAAAAGCGATATTTATATCGCGCTGCGTGTTTTCGATGACTTTGGCAGCCTCGGCGACCTTGATAGTAGGCGCTTTGTGCGTGCCGGCTGTGATGATCGAGCGGTAGACCTCATCGACCTTTTCGGCTACCTCGGGCGTCGAGCCGCTGGTGATCTTTTTGATCTTTGTAACAGTGTGCTCTTTATCCCCTGGATTTATGCGCTCTGGAGAGTAGCCACAGAAGAAGTCTTTATTAAATTTAAGCCCGCTCTCTTCAAGAAGTGGCACACAAATTTCTTCTGTAACGCCTGGATAAACAGTGCTCTCATAGACAACGATGTCACCTTTTTTAAGCACTTTTGCCACGCTCTGAGTCGCTTTTACCACTGGGGTTAGATCAGGGCGTTTGTTCTTATCTATCGGAGTTGGGACGGTAACGATAAAGAAATTACATCCCTTTATATCGTCCAAATTGAGGCTACATTTCATACGGTTCTCTATCGCTTTTTTTCATCTGCTCGTTGCTAAGCTCAAGCGTTCTATCATAGCCACTTTTAAGCTCTTCTATACGTTTTGCATTTACGTCAAAACCGACTACTTCGTACTTCTCACTAAAAGCTGCTGCTAATGGAAGTCCCACATATCCTAGTCCTACTACTGCTATTTTCATCTATTTTTCCTTTCTTTTTTTGATTCTAATGTCTTTGCGAGCTCAAAAACTCTTATCTCAGCCTGCACGCCCTGTGGAGTTACGATCCTTATGGGGCTAATGCCGGGTAAAATTTGCTTAAACTCATAATAAACCTGCCTCTTTTTCTTTTTGCCGTTGCAAGGCTTAAGTGGCTCATCATCTGCGCTAAATTCATAATAAATCCCGCTTTTATCCTCTTTTTTATCTAAACGTCCGCCCTCTAGCATAGCAAATTCGCAATCCGTTTGCACCTCTTTAAAAAAATGCAACTTCATATTTAAAAATAATCATGTGGCATCTTTGAGATAGGCAGCTCAAAAAAACCTGCTCTTGCGTCTTTGCTTCGCTTTTTGTCTGAAGCTTCACTAGCTAAAAAGCATAACAGGTAGCAAAAAAACTATGAGAGACAAAATTTGCTTCACGCTTTGACGCCTATTTGGAAGTATTTAAAGCCATGCTCGGCTAAAGACTTAGCATTATACTGGTTGCGTCCATCAAAAATGACGGCATTTTTTTAGCCTCTCTTTGATCTCCATAAAAATCAGGCGATCTAAACTCACTCCACTCTGTCACAAGCACCAAAGCATCGGCGTTATCAAGAGCGTCATATTTATTTTTAGCATATTTCACATCTAAATTGGCATATTTTTTTAGCTTCTTCGCTTGCTTTTTGGATCATAAGCCACCACTTTTTGCGCCAGCCTCGTCTAAAAAGCTTTATCAAAGTTAGCGAGCTAGCCTCTCTCATATCATCGGTATTTGGCTTAAACGCAAGACCCCAAAGTGCGATCGTCTTGCCCTTCAAATCGCCACCAAAGAAGTTATACATTTCTCAAATAGCACTCTTTTTTTGAGCCTTATTTCTTGACTCGACCGCGTTTAAAAGCTCTGGTTCAAAGCCATTTTGTCTAGCTGTATAGATGAGCGCCTCGACATCCTTTGGAAAGCAGCTGCCGCCATATCCGCAGCCTGGATAGATAAAGCTATATCCGATCCTTGAGTCACTACCGATACCTTTTCTTACTAAATTTACGTCCGCTCCCACACGTTCGCAGATATTTGCTATCTCGTTTATAAAACTTATCTTGGTTGCTAGCATCGAATTTGCAGCGTATTTTGTCATCTCGGCTGACTTTACGTCCATGCAGATAAGCCTGTCGTGATTTTTTTCATAAATGGCTCGTAAAGCTCTCTCATCACGCTAAAGCCCCACTCGCTGCTAGCGCCAACTACGACGCGATCTGGCTTTAAAAAGTCCTCAACCGCCGCACCCTCTTTTAAAAACTCTGGGTTTGAGACTACTTCAAATTTAACCTCTACATTTCTCTTTTTAAGCTCAGCCTCGATCACCTCATGCACCTTAGCTCCAGTGCCAACTGGAACGGTTGATTTATCGACAACTATTAGTGGTTTGCTTAAAGTTTTTCTCCGATAGATTTTTGCAACTGATAGGACATATTTTAAGTCCGCCTGTCCATCAGCGCCCATAGGCGTGCCAACTGCGATAAATAGCACATCTGCGTGCTCTAGCGCCTCAGTTATCTGCGTGCTAAATTTAGGCGAGCCATTTTTGTAGCACTCACTCACGATATCAGCAAGTCCTGGCTCATATATAGGCAAGACGCCGTTTTTTTAGCGCCTCGATCTTTTTGCTATCGACATCGACGCAGATGACGCTATTGCCCATCTTAGCAAAACACGCACCACCTACTAGCCCAACATATCCAGTTCCAATTACTGCTATTTTCATGTTTTCCCTTAAATTCTCTTTTCCCACTCAAGGGCGGTTTTTATGATGAGCGCTAGATCGTCTCTTTTTGGCTTCCAGCTTGTTAGCGAGCGCAGTTTGTTTGCGTTTGAGATAAGGATAGCTGGGTCGCCGTCCCTTCTTGGCGCATTTAGCACCTTGAAATTTACTCCACTTACCTCTTTTTGCGGTTTCTATCACCTCTTTTACGCTAAATCCTCTGCCATATCCCACGTTAAAGGTTTCGCTGCCGTTTTGGCCGATGTACTCTAGCGCGCTTATGTGAGCGTCTGCTAGGGTCGCTAACGTGGATGTAGTCTCTAACACAAGTGCCATCTTTTTGTCGCGTAGTCATCGCCAAAGATACCCATGCTCTCGCGCTTACCAAGGGCCGTTTGCACGGCTACTTTGATAAGGTGCGTAGCGTTTGGATAGTTTTTGACCGATAAGCCCTCTTCGTCTGCGCCTGCGACGTTGAAGTAGCGAAGTATCGCAAATTTGAAATTTTTCGTTTGACGCGGCATAGTCTTTGATGATCTGCTCGCTCATTAGCTTGCTTCTACCGTATGGATTTATTGGGTTTGTAGGCGTTGTTTCGCTCACTTCTGCCACATCTGGCTCGCCATAAACCGCAGCAGTTGAGCTAAATATAAATTTATTTACGTTGTAAGTTTTTGCGTATTTTAGCACCCTTGCGACGTTTGCGGTGTTGTTTAGATAGTATTTTTAGCGGCTCGCTCATACTCTCAAAGACCTCGATAAACGCTGCAAAATGAATGATCGCATCAAATTTGCCATTTGCAAAAATTTGGCTCAAATCATCCTCTAAATTTGCGTTTATAAATTTAAAATTTCCTATCTTTTGAAGTGCCTCAAGTGCTTTTTGTGAGCCCTTGCAGAGATTGTCGATGATGGTTATCTCATCTTTTACCTTGCTTTAAAAGTGCTTTTTACTACGTGAGAGCCGATGTAGCCCGCTCCGCCTGTTATTAGAAATTTCTCATAAAGTTTACCTTTTTGAAATGTAGATTTTCCGATTTTATCATAAAAGATAAAAAGGTAAAATAAAAATGAGGCGTCGCCAAGCTCGCATGCCAATTTAGCCGTCCTATCACGCGCTTAGCGTAAATTTACAGCACCCTTCTCAAAGCAAACAAGCGGGCAATTGACCGAAACAGCCAATGTAATCCTCTCTAACTCGCAAAAAAATATCGGAAACCTAGGCAATCCTTTTGCGGTTAAATTTCTGATATTTGTATGTTATTACGGAGCCGATTTTAGGCGGGTTTGCGCGCTCTTCGTCGCTAAAACCGGAGCCTACCTTAAATTTGACTCCGTGCGGGATTTGCTGGTCTGGGTTTGAGCCGGCCGAGCCGAGCGATTTGCAAGTTACCGAGCCCATGAGCCCGGCGTATTTACCCGTGCCCGCATTTACCTCCGTTACTTCGCACTCGGCGTCTTTAAATTTTTTTATATTTCAGCGCATTTTTGCTTCGTTTTTCGCTCGTATGGCGCGTTTGGCTCGCGCACGACGGCACCCTCGCCGCCCTTTGCGATGACGGCCTCCGCAAACGCCTCAAATTCGGCGTTGTCTTTTACTTTTACTTGTTTGATTATCTTTACATTTTGCCCTGCCTGCGGATTTTTTTAGGATGAAATTTTCCAAGCTCGCTAAGGCGCTCTAAAAAGCCCGCCGCTAGCCTCAGGTACGTCAAAAACATAAAATTTGATCTCGCTCCACGCTACCTCATTTGGTGTTTTATCCATCACTATCGATTGTATTTTTTCAAATTCGCCCCGCGCGGTGTAGAGCTCGCCGTCAAGTGCAAACGGCGGAAAATACGTGCTCCAGCCCTCAGGCGCGGCTAGAATTTGCCGTTTCTAGATAGCAAATTTCGCCCGTCCCAGTAGGCGCGCACGCCGTCTAGCTTCTCGCTGGCTAGCCAGCCGCTGACGTTTTGACCTTTGTATTCGCTAAGCTTTAAAAGCTCAAATTTATCTTTTTTAGCAGTATCTGCGCTTACTGCGTTGTTTAGATTTTCGCTCTGCGCGGCCAAAGCAAAATTTAAAAAGGCGGCGATCAAGAGCGCGAAAAAAATCTCAAATTTCAACCCCGTAAAACTCGCTATACCACTCGACAAATTTAGCCACGCCGTCGTTTACTTTTTGTATTTGGCTTGTAGTCAAAGTCAGCCACAAGGTCGCTCACGTCTGCAAATGTCGCTGGAACGTCGCCTGCTTGAAGTGGGAGGAAATTTTTCTTGATCTCACGGCCGATCTTTATCTCAACTGCCTTGATGTAGTCCATGAGCTCGACTGGGCTGTTGTTGCCGATATTATAGACTTTAAACGGCGCTTTTGAAGTGGCAGGGTCTGGGTGCTTTGCGTCCCAAGCTGGGTTTGGCTTAGCTGGGTTGTCGATACACTTAATGATGCCCTTTACGATGTCATCCACGTAGGTAAAGTCGCGCTTCATCTTGCCATAGTTGAAAACGTCGATGGTCTTATCTTTAAGTGCCGCATCAACAAACAAAAAAATAGCGCCATATCAGGGCGTCCCCATGGTCCATAAACCGTAAAAAAAGCGAAGTCCAGTCGTTGGCACGTTAAATAGATGCGAGTACGTGTGCGCCATCATTTCGTTGCTCTTTTTAGTCGCTGCGTAGAGGCTTATAGGGGTGATTGACCGCTTCGTGCGTAGAAAATGGCATGTTTTCATTTAGGGCCATAAACCGAGCTAGAGCTTGCATAGACTAGGGTTTTTGATCTCATTGTGGCGGCAGCACTCTAGGGATATTCATAAAGCCTGTGATGTTGCTGTCAATGTAGGCTTTTGGGTTTATGAGCGAGTAGCGAACGCCAGCTTAGTGCGGCTAAATTTACCACTACGTCAAATTTCTGCTTCTCAAAAAGCTCTTTCATCGTCTTTTTCATCAGCAAGGTCTGCTTTTATAAATTTCTAAATTTGCATGCGTTTTTTTGAGGGTGATAAAGCTTGCCGTAGTCTATCTCGCTCACGTCAAAACCAGCCGTTTTTAGGCGCGCAAGCTTTTAAATTTACGTCGTAATAGTCATTTATCACGTCATATCCAACAACCTCATCCCCGCGCGCCACAAGGGCATTTGCAAGGTGAAATCCTATAAATCCAGCTGTTCCGGTTACTAAAATTTTCATATTTTTCCTTTATGATTTGACGCTATTTTTAGCATATTTTAAAAAAATCAAAGCTCGCAAATAAAATTAGCGCCAACTCTACGAACAACGCGCTAAGCCGAGCAAACATCCAAGCCCCCAACCTACGAAAAAAAGTACCGTAAAAAGCCGCCCCGACTACAAATACGGCGGGAAAAAGCCACTATCATCCCCGCGCTAGCGACGGGCAAACCAACGATCATCGCGGCACCGCCGAGATCTATCCCCGCACCGCTGCCGCTTGAGCTTATTTTTTTGCAATCTACATTCGTATATACTTTGATTGGATTTTGAAATTTACCCGAGGTTAAAATTTCTTTTCTTTTAGCGTCGCTTATGTTTGCCGTACTTCCGCTCAGATAATAATAACCGGTTATATATCCGGACTCCAAAAAGCTTTTTATAGCCTGAGACCCTTGCATATTTTTGTTTGGATCAAACATCTCAAAAGACGCTTTTAGCGCAGCATATCTCTCATCCGAAAATAGCTTTTTATCAAGAAAAAAATGACGTATGTTCCGACCATCTTTTCATCGTCGCCGTATATACAAATAGACGCAAAATCGTCTTTTTATGTCATTTGCAAACTCGCTAGCGTAAAAGCGTTTGGCTTCGTCTATTTTTGCCGTTTCGTTTAGCCTAAAGCTGTATTTGTCGCCGACGACGTAGTATCCGTCGTTATACGCATAAAGCCCTTGTATCTCGTCTATTTTTTTAACGCCGGCGCTTTTATCTGCGCAACCGGAAAAATAGCAATGCAAATATCGCCGAAAAAAAGCTACGATCTTTTTTTATACATCGATTATCCTTTATTTTATAAATATTAAACTATCTATACTTGCTGAAATTAAATTACGCTTTAACAAAAGCGAGCCGTTTAAATTTAGCCAAACTAGCAAAATACACTAAATTTGCGCCCGTTCTCACTGCTCGTCTAAATTTATCTCGGGCATATTTTCTTCGGTGTAGTACTCCTCAACCCCGGCCTGCTCGTCGTCGCCTAGCTCTGGCTCGTCCTCGTAGTTTTGCGTTTCAAGGCGCGCGAGTTCGCGATCGACCGCCTCGCAAAAACCGGCGTATAGCCCATCTGCGCGCAGTTTGCCCCGAGCCACTCGCTCATCACCGAGATATCGTCCGCGTAATCGTCCAGCGTCAAATTTCCGCGCAAAAGCTCGTATTTTAGGAAAAGCCAGTATGTGTTTAGCACGTCGCTTTCGCAGTATTCGTTGATCTTGTCGATCTTACCGTCAAAAAAACAGCTCCATCACCTGATCGCCGTGCACGTCGTATTTGCCGGGCAAATTTGAAGCTAGCGCAGAGAGTATCTAGCTTTAGCCCGCGAACGGAGCCAAATCGCTCACGTGATCGAGTAGATCAAAGTGGAATTTGCCGCTGTACCTGTCGCGGTAGTTGCCGTCCCATTTACCTTTGCCAAGCTCCTTGTTTTTCGACCTCGTAAAAAGCTCGGAAACGAGACGTTATACCTCATCGCGCGAGTTAAAAATCATCGGCAAGTCAAAACCCCGTCCGTTAAAAGCTCACCAAGCGCGGATTGTGCGAATTTACGAAGCCGATAAATTTATTTAGGATTTCGCGCTCGTTTGCGCCTTTCATAGTGCTTACGCGCAAAGTACCGTACTCGTCCGCCATCACAGCTGAAATCGCCACGACGCGGTGAAACATCACTGGTAAAAAACTCGCTTCCGCTTGCTGCCTTTTTGCGTGGCAAACGCCTGCCTCGCCACCTCTGCATCGCTCCCCTCAAAGCCGTAATTTACGCAAAAGCGCGGTGTCGGGCACCGTTTCGCAGTCAAAAAAACGCAGATATAATTTTTAGCTATTTCAAACCTTTTTTTAGCTATTTTTTTGCCTAAAATGATAGCTAAAAAAATCTTTATAAAAAGCGATAAATGAATAAAAAAACCCAGCCCCAAACATCGCCGTTATCAAGCTCTCCGCCCTGGGCGACATCGTCCATGCGGTAGTCATTTTTGCAGTTTATCGAAAAGCACTTACCGCAAGCTAAAAATAACATGGTTTGCCGACGCCAATTTGAGCGAGATTTTATTCCTTTGTCCGCACATTTCGCGCGTCGTATCGCTACCGCTAAAAAAACGGCGAATACAAAAAAAGCTTGGAGCTGATCGCGTCTGCCAAGCAAGAGGGCGAATTTGACTACGTCATCGACCTACAAGGACTTCTCAAATCCGCCGCGGTTGCGAAGCTTCTTGGCAAAAAAACAGTTACGGATTTGACAAATTGAGCGCCAAAGAACCGCTTGCGGCGCTGTTTTTACAGACATAAATTTAGCTGCGACTACGGAGAAAAATATCATCTTGCGAAATGTAAAACTTACGGCTTTTTGCTTTGGGATTTAGCTTTAGCGAGGATGAGATTTTAGCCAAACAGCCTTGTTTTAGCGCCTCGCAAAGTAAATCGCAAAGCCCAAAAAAAGAAAAATTTTTGATAGCGCCTTTTGCTAGCGAGCCGAGTAAAATGTACGATAATTTGGAGATGTTATCGCGCTGCTAGACGAGCCGCAAAATGAAATTTTCGTCTGTTTTAACGGCGAAAAAAAGAGGAAAAAAGAGGCTCTAAATGTGATCAAAAACTCAAACGCAAAACCGCTAAGCTTTAAACCTAAAAAGAACTCGTAAATTTTATCTCATCCTGCGATCTTGTTATCGGCAACGATAGTGGCGTGACGCATATCGCATGGGCGCAAAATCGCCCCTCTATCACGCTTTTTGGCAACCGACCGGCCGAGCGAAACGCCTTTGCTAGCCCCGTAAATTTAACGCTAGACGTGGGCAAAAAAAGTAGACGCGAAAAAAGATAGATAAAAGCGACTTTTTGCGTGCGAGATATCGCGCCGCAGGCTATCGCAAACGCGGCAAAAAGGCTACTTGATGCGTGATTTATTTTACCTTTGGCTTTATAGATTTTTTTAAATTTATCTTTACTGTTACGCCCGCGTTTTTTTGCTGGATCCATTTTTAAATTTTCATCGCGTTTTTTTGTTTTATCAAATTTGACGCCAAGCACACAAAAATCATCAGGGCAAATCTACATTTCGCTTATGCTGGCGAGCTTACGGCCGCGCAAAAAGAGCAAATCATCAAAGACACCTACCGCAACTACGCCAAATTTGCGGTAAATTTTCATAAAAAAATCAAAAACGCGAGCAAGGAAAAAAATCCTAGAAAAAAAGTAGAATTTAAAAAACTTAGAAATCTTTCAAAACGCGCTTGCCTCTGGCCGCCCAATCATCGTACAAACGGCGCACTACGGGCAATGGGAGCTCTTTTTCGCTGGCGATGGCGGCGAAATTCGGCGGCGTTAGCATCGTCGGACGCGCGCTTGATAGCGCGGTCATGCAGTGTATTTTAGCGGCAAACCGCACCCGCTTTGATATCGAACTCATCGACAAAATGGGCGGCGCCAAGCAAATTTTAAAAGCGGTTAAGGCGCGCCGCTTAGTGGGCATCCTAGTCGATCAAAAACACCGCCAAAGACGAGGGCGTAGAGGTCAAATTTTTCGGACGAAAGGTCCTGCATACGCCTGCGGTTAGCATATTCGCGCAAAAGACGGACGCGCTCATCGTACCCGCATTTATCCGCGAAAAAGGGGCAAACCTCAGCGAAATTTGCTTTTTTCCGCCGATTAATGTTAGGGATTTTGACAAAGAAGGCGCCGTACTAAAAGCCACGCAAGCTCAATCAGACGCCACCGAGGCCGCCGTACGCGAGAAACCCGGCGAGTACTTTTGGTTTCACAAACGATTTAAGCATTTTAACGAGGAATGATAAATGCTAAGCGTCGTAATCCTCACGCTTAACAGTGAAAAAAATACCTCGCCGAGGCGCTAAAAAAGCTGCGAATTTGCAGATGAAGTCGTCGTGGTCGATAGCGGCTCTACCGACGCTACGGAGCAATTTGCTCTGGGTTTAAAAACGTCACATTCACAAGCAAAAATGGCTGGGATTTAGCGTGCAAAAGCAGCTGGGAGTGGATCTAGCTCGCAATCGCTGGGTTTTCGTGCTAGATAGCGACGAGGCGATTTCTAGAGCCGCTGAGGGAGGAAATTTTGCAGGTTTTGCAGCGACCCGAGTTTTGCGCGTACGAGGTGGCGCGCGCAAATATATTTTTCGGCAAAGAAGTGCGCACGATGGGGCTTTACCCGGACTGCACGGTTAGGCTTTTTGACAAGACTCTGGCGGAATTTGACGGGCGCGAGATACACGAAAAGGTCGTTTTAAAAAGCGCGGTCAAAACAGACGAACAAACCTCGGCGGACGCAGCAAATTTAACCAGCCCAAAAAACGGAATCGGTAGGTTAAAAAACCACTTCAAACACTATGCCTACGACAGCATCGAGCAGTTTATCGCCAAGCAAAATCGCTACTCGAGCCTTGGCGCAAAGGGTGCAAAATCAAGTAAATTTAAAGCCGTTTTAAATCCCGCGTGGACGTTTTTTAAGCTATTTTTCCTAAAAGGCGGCTGGCGCGAGGGCTGGCGCGGCTACGTGATAGCAAGGCTTTTATGCGCAATACACATTTTGGAAGTACATAAAATGAAAGATAAAAAAATCAAAAATCCTAGTTATGAAATTTAGAAACATCGGCGACGTGCTACTCACGACTCCGCTCGTCGAAAAACCTGCGCCGCATCTACCCTGACGCGCAGATAGATTTCGCGCTAAACAAGGGCACCGAGGCGATGATCGAGGGCAACCCGAACATCCAAAACATCCACGTCTACGACCGCGCAAATATAAAAGAGGTCGGCTTTTTCAAACGACTTTGGCGCGAGCTAAAGTTTATCCGCGCTATCAAAAAGCAAAAATACGACATCGCCGTGCAAACCACGACGGGCGACCGCGGCATCATCGTCGCCAAATACGCCAAGATAAAAACCATCGTGGGCTTTGAGGGCAAAAAAACAAGACCGTGAATAAAATAATAACGCACAAAGCCCCTAAAATAGGCGGCCTGCGCCACACCGTGGATCGTAATCTAGACGCCCTGGCCGCGCTAGGATTTGAGCCTAGCGGCAAGCGAGTTAGCGTATACTTCGATCCAGAGTGCATCAGTCATCTAAATTTACCGCCTAAATTTATCCACGTGCACCCTAATTAGCCGCTGGATGTTTAAATGCGCGGACGACGAAACCATGGCTGCAATAATCGACTTTTGCGAGGGTCTTGGCGTGCGGGTCGTGCTAACGGCCGACAACAACGACGCCGAGCTAAAAAAAGCTAGCCGACGTGCTGGCGCTGTGCTCCTCTAGCCCCGTAAATCTGGGCGGCAAGCTCGCCCCTAAAGCAAACCGCCGCGCTATCAAAGCGCTCCGCGATGTTTATCGGCGTGGATACGGCGATCATGCACCCAGCCGCGGCCAACGACGTGCCCGTGATCGCGCTGTTTGGGCCCTAGCGGGGCGTTTGAGTGGGGGCCGTGGGATAACGATCTGGACGAAAACGGCTACACGCAGCGCAACGGCAATCAAACCATGGGCAAGCACGCGGTGTTTCAAAAAGACTGGGACTTCGTACCGTGCGACAAAGAGGGGATGATAAAGCACGGCGTGGAGCGAACGTTGATGAGATTTGAGGGCGAGGAGCTAGAGGCGATAAAAAGCAAAATCAGGGGAAATTTGAGCCGAAACTAAGCGTGCTTTGTAAAATTCGGCCGTTTTAGCTAAATTTTACGAGCAAATTTGAGCCGCGAGCGGTAAATCGGCAGCTTTGGTTAACTGGCGATCAAATCTATCGGCTCACATTTTGTAAAGTCAATTGACCTTCTTGATTTTATAAATTTTGGCGCTTAAATTTGGTGCCTAGGGCCTTCTTTTTCATTAAACATATACGAGATCACGAAAACGATCAGACAAATAGGCGCGAACGCAAACGCCACGCTCCAGCCGGCAGCCTGCTCGCCCCAAAAATACCCCGCCACAAGGCACGCCAAAAACCCGCCGTAAAAAGCGCTGAGCGATAAATTTTCTACCGTAAAAAGCAGCAAACTAAGATTTGGATTTTTTTACAAACAGCTTGCTTTGGCTTAGTAATTTCTATACCTTTTGAACAAATACCAAAAACAGCGCGCAAGCCAAAAATCGCAAATATTGCCGCAAAAACGGCGATTCTTAGCGCGCCCTCAAAAAGGCAGAACCGCCAAAAATCAAGGCCGCCGCCACCAATCAAGCAAGAAAACTATCGGCACCACCAGCAAATATCTCGCCGCCCTATGAAATGTATACCTTTGCTTCGCGTCCATCGGTCTTAATTCCCTCAATTTCTTAACAAAAATTCATATTAGAGAATTTGAGCGCATCTCTATATCTCTACCGCCCAAATAATTTTCTTCCAGCGGATAATTTATATTGCCGCAGTTATCAAATTTAAACCCTTTTCCGATACCGACTACGGCATTTTTTTCTCTTTATAGTATTTCTTCACGATAATAGAAATTTTTCTCGTGTCATAAATATACTCCGAATGGTTAAATTGCATATAATTGCCGTTAAATATAGCAAAGTTTATCAAGAAACAAAGTGCCTGTAACAGCTTTATCGCCGCCGTTAACCATAACTATCGGTCTATCAAATCCAACACTCGTATCTTTCAAATTTGTTTTTAAATATTTCTTTTGGATCGGTTTTTTTAGCCTTTAACTCTTTAATCAGTATCTGCTCGGTCGTTTTTCCCTCTTGGTAATATTTTTTTCTAATACTTCAAAACAATTCGATAAATTTATATTTTCTAGTTCATAGTACGCAATTTCGTATTTGCTAGACCAAAAGACTACCGTAGGTTTTTCAACCTATAAGCATCGATCATTTGGTATAATTTTACATTATTATCTAAATATGCTCCTCCCACTTTTTTTATACAGCTCCTCTTTAGGTAAAATTCTATCCTCTTTGAGGCAGTATCCTTGCTTGTATTTGTCGTAGTCGGAAAGGGAAACGACAGCAAAACCTCGCGAAGTGGAAAAATCTGGCACGATGCGGATAAATGCGGCGCAGAGTATCACCGCTAGAAGTAGTGCCGCGGCTAGGGATTTTAAATTTATATTTGAGAAAATTTTCATCACGATCCTTTAGACGCCAAAGTAAGCAAATATCTTGCTGTTACGCGAAATTACGTCCATTATTTCGCACCTTTCAAATTTGAGTCAAATTTGAGCTAGACTCGCAAAAACGACGCCCGAATTTGCCTTTGAAATTTGAGCAAATTTTACTTTTTTTATCTTTGAGTATATCCCGCCCAAAATGTCGTTTTGATAGATAAAAAAAGTGTGCGTTTTAGCCACGCGGCGTCCTTTTTGGCGGCGATGCGCTTGATAGCCGATAGGTCGCCGTCAGGCCTGTTTATGCCTCGCTGCGTCGTGAAAAAACGCCTCGTAGCCTGCCTGCCTAGCTAGACGGATCAAATTTCCCGTCGTATTTGCCGCGCGGCCAGCATGAAATTTTATCCTCGACGCCCAAATTTGCGCGCATAAACTCGCGGCACCGAGTGAAATTTTCCTCAGGTGGGAGCGCGCCGAAATACTCGTCAAAATGCGTGTGCGTATGCGAGTGAAAGTCAAAAACGTCCCGCATCGCCGCTATCTCGTCAAGACTCAAAAACACGTCCTGCGGGCGCTGGGGGCTGCTTTTTTTGTATTCAGAGTGAGTTAGCTCGATAAACTCGCCCCGCCGCTCGCTCGCGCGCTCGATCCACTGCGTCACTAAAAATATCGTCGCTCGCAGCCCAAACTCGCGCAAGATAGGATAGGCGCAAACGTAGTTGTCCTTCCAGCCGTCGTCAAAGGTGATTAGGACGCTTTTTTTAGGTACGGCCAGTTCGCCCTTTTTATAGGCGATAAATTCGCTCATCGTGAGCGTTTTGTAGCCCGCCTCCGCTAAAAACCGCATCTGCGAGGTAAAATCCTCTACGCTAGAGGCGATAAATCCGCCCTTTTTTAAAACATGATGATACATCAAAACGCTAACGCTCAACGCCGCCTCCTTTAGTTCCTGCTTGCAAATTTGCCGCCAGCAAGACGAAAAATCCAAGCATATAAAAACATATAAAGTATGCGTAAACTTTATCGCCTCAAACAGCCCGCGCACGCCAAAATAACACGCTAGCGAGATAAAAAAATCGCCGCAAAAAGCAGCTCGCGCGAGCGTAAAAAAATGCCTAAACGAATACGCCAAAAGCGAGATAAAACCGCCAAACATCAGCGCCGTACCGACCGCGCCGTAGTAGTAGTAGTGTCCGATAAAAAACGGCTCGTCGTTAAACCAATACCGCTCGCCGTTTGGCCTCGTCTGCATCATCGAGATATGCGCGCCTTTGTCCGCCTCGTCACGCAAAAAGGCGTCGTACTGCTCCTTGCCGTATCCAAGCCCAGCTATCGCGCGCGGACTCGCAAACAGTAGCGGCAAGCGCTCCTTTAAGATTAGGTCGCGCCCCGAGCTAAAGCTAAGCTCCGCAAGGCGCTCTCTCATGCTCTCGTTTTCGAGATTTGCCTCGCTCACTATCCCGATCTGGAAAAATTTATACATCGCAGTAGGCGAGCTCAAAACTGCCACCGATGCACCCGCTACGCAAACGGCAAAAATAACGGCAAAGAGTTTAAATTTACGCTTCGCCTCGCCGCCTAAGATATACAAACAAAAACCAAACATAATAAAACAAACCAGCATCGCTCCCCAGCTGCCCCCTAACGCCGCTCAAAAACATCAAGTCCCACGGCCGCAAGGCAAAGCAAAAGCTACCAAAATCCGCGCCCATACCCGCCTAAAAAAATAAAAAAACTCCCGCTAGCGCAAAAGGCAAAAAAATCTATCCACATAGTCCGCATACGCTCGGCGCACAACCCGCACGTCAAATTCGCCCGCACTGCCTAGCCTCTCAAACTCGCTAAAAAGCGGTGCAGCGTAGTAGATGCTAATAACCGCAAAGGCCGCTATCAGCGCGTAAAAAAATGATTTTGACTGAGCAGCCTCGCCGTTTGCCGCGACATAGACGATGAGCAAAAAAAGCAAATCCGCGCCCAAACTCCCCTGCCGCATTGCCCAGAGAGTCAAACTGCGGCGCGTAGGGAAAGGCCGAGATCAAAAAAACGCGTAAAAAAAGTAAATGTGATAAGGCAAAAACGCAGGCGCGCGCGAAAGGCTGAAAATTTACGCCGACCCTTGCGGCAAATCGCGTCCTATCCGTGAAATAAAGCCAGATCGCGCAGACAAGCGCGAGATAAAGCGAGACGTTTTTTTCGCCGCCGTCATACGCGGCATATGCTCACAAGCGACAAAAAAACGCAAACGAGGTATAAAGCGGCGTTTTGCAGGCGGTTTTGCAGTTTCGTCATTTTTTTCCTCAATTTTAAACGCCCATTATAACGATAAAATCATTAAAAATCCAGTAAGCGGTTTTTGGCTAAATTTTACTCGCAATCGCTCAAAAACCGGCCGTAAATTTATAATTTATGCTAAATTTGAGGCTAAATTTTATAAATAATAAAGGCCTACGTTTTGATATATTTTTCTCATTTATTTATTGATTTACCCGTATCTTTTTGCTATGAAAAAAACTAAAATTTAAAAGGCGAAAAAAAGGCGAAAATTTTACTCATACAAACCGCTAAAAATCGGCGACTACGTAAACTCGACCGTGATCTTTGAAAAAGCTGGGCCATTGACGTACTCATCGACGAGATAAACCCTAGCCTTCGCAAAACACGACAGCCGAATAGAAAAAAATATTTACGATAAATGACGTAAAACGCAAAAAAGCCTCCAAACTAGGGGCTCGCGCTCAAGCTTTTTTTCACGCAACTACGAGAGCGTCTACGTGCTGATGCCAAACAGCTTAAATCTCTTTTTGGCGCGCTGCACACTAGCTAAAAAAACATCGTCGCCGTGCATCACTACGCAGCCTCTAGCGACTTTGGCCTGCTGGCGCTTGGTATGAAAAAAAGTGCCACATACCCTAAAATGATCTAACGTTACTAACCTACTTAAAAAAACGCTGGGCATTAGCGAGCTAAAAATATGAAAAAAATGCTTGCAACAACCGCTCTTTATCCCACGTGAAAATATCGTAAAAAAAGCAACAAATTTAAGATCGGCGTGAGTCTAAGTGCGGGCAATAAAATGAAAAACGCCGCCAAAGAAAAACTTGGGAAAAAAATCTTTGAGATTTTTGCCAATTTGACTGCGAGGTTTATATTTTTTTGGTGTCGGCGAGGAGGAGGCGCTGTTAAAAAAACCCTGCTCGCGAAAAAAATACGGACGAAAAAGCAGACAGAAAAATTCTAGCAATGGACAAATTTGCGCGGATTTAGCCGGTAGCGATACGAGCGAAATTTACGGCGATATAAAAAAATACAAACGACGAGGGCGCAAAGGCTCAATTTTGCAGTAAAAACAGCACTAACGACGGGTCAAATTTAAGCTCGCAAATTTGCGATACTTACGTGAAAAGATTTGGCGAAAACGAGCTAAAAAAATAATCTCTTTGATAAGTAAAATCAAACTTGAGGAGTTGCCGTTTTATCTCTCGCAGATGCAGCTTTACGCGAGCTCGGATACGGGCAACTACTACGTCGCAGATAGCGTGCATACGCCAACGATTTGCCTGATGGGGCCTTGTTTTTGCCAGCGAGCAAAGAGGTGTCGCCGACTCGCTCGTGATCAGCTCGCATTTACCACCCGTTAGCTCTGTGTTTAAAACCGTGCAGGGGTATCGACGCGAGCGCATTTTTTTCGAGCTTAGCGAGCAAAAACCTCGCAGACATCGAGGCCTTCGTCAAAGTTCGCTATATATCCTATCTATCCCGCGAAGATAATTTTCTATGCTAAATGCCTTTATAACGGCATCGTCGGGGCTCTTTGAGCTGGGTTTGCGCAGGCTCTCAAAGCAGGCCAAAAGCGCGTCCGAGTTTCTTTGAACTATAAAAAAATCTTGCTTTTTTTAGAGGAGATTTCACAATTTCCCTTTATGACGGCGATATCAGAGTACACCACGCCAAGCCCGCATCCAAGCGCCTCTATGACGACTCTAGGTAGCCCCTCGTCGCTAGAAAATCCAAGCACGTAGTCACACGCGGCATAAATCTCGTCCATCTTGGAAACAAAACCCAGATACTCGGCCTTGCCTGATTTTATCAGCGCGTCAAATTTGGCTTTAGCTCCCGCTTTCAGCTCGCCTCCGCCGGCAAAATAGACTTTTATATCGCTTCTTTTTAGCCCCGCAAGAGCGTCGAAAACGAGCTCGTGTCCCTTTAGCATCAAGAAATTTGCCGGCATTACGATATTTATTTTTTTCGGCGTCAAATTGGCTTTTAGGGTGCCGTTTTTATCGTCGCTGTTATTTTTTTAAATGTGTCTGCAAATGGCTCAAATCTTTCATCCGTCTCAGATTTTTTTCCTGACCTAAAACAGGCGCTTCCACGGGATTATAAACCACGTTTTTTTAGGCATATTTATCTGCGCGGCATAAAATTCGTAAGTCGCGTTTGAAACGCAAACGGGCGTAAATTTTAGCCGTTTTAAAATCTCAAGTTTAAACGGCTCGACGGCCGAGTTTTTACGCAGATGTTGCACTACCGCGATATTTAGGGTGTTTGCGGCGGCGATGTAAGCAAGATTGGTTGAAAAAAATGATTGTTTAAATGCACTACGTCAGGCTGCACCTGCCGCAGCAAGCAAAGCGCGTAGTCGTAGTCTTTTTTTATAAAGGTATTTTTGCTGTAAATTTGACCGCCCAGCGCGCGCAAAAAGCTCTTTTTTTAGCTTTGAGGGCTGCTTTTTGGGCTCACATTTTTATAAATTTAGCTCCCGTCTCTTCTATGATTTGCGAGATTTTGCGTCCGCCCGTTTCGTAATCAGTCTCAAAAAAACGCGCAAAACTCGTATTTTTTTGCTGCGTGGCAAGTCCCCGCAAAAGGTACAAAAAAACTCTTCGTTCCACCGCCGTATTCTCGCCCCGTATCGACGAACAAAAATCTTTTTTTCAAATCATTTCCTTTAGCATCTCCCAGACCTCATCCGCCTCGATTTGCAGCATGCACTCCTGAAATGTGCAGTTTTTACCGACGCAAGGCGAACAGGTGCGTGGCTTTTTGATAACGTATGGATATTTTCGTCAAAAATCGGGATTTGAGTTCACGGGCGAAGCTACGGCAAAAAGCCCGATAGTTGGCGTTTTTAGCGCGGCTGCGACGTGAAGAGGACCGGTATCTGGCGTCACAAGCACATCAAGCCTCGCTATGAGCGCCGCAGCCTCTCGCAGGCTAAAGCTTACCCGCCGCATTTATCACGCGCGAGCTTCTTAACTCCTCGTCTAACTGCGCGGTCATCGCTCGCTCGGCGGGGCTGCCCGTTAGCACGATGACGGCGTCCGTGCGCTCCAAAATAATTCCCGCCAGCTCCCGCCAACGCTGCCAAAACCACTGCCTGGAAACCGTGCTAGCCCCCATCTGAAAGCCGATAAATTTGCGTTTGCCGTCTTTTTTTAGCATCTCATCGACGCTGGCGAAATCCTCATCACGTAAATACAAATTTAGCCTCGTGTCGCGACTTTTTATGCCTACAAATTTAAGCTGCTCGAGGCGGTTTAGCACGACGTATCGCTCATCTCCGTATGGCTCTGGCGCGTTTGAGTGGAAGGGCCAATTTACTGCCCGCATTTGGTAGCTTAAAAACGTATTTCGCACCGCTTAAAACGGCTAGCGGCGTAGCCTGCGGCTCGTTTGAGTGCAGGATAAAGATGATGTCCGGCTTTATCTTTTTTAGCTGTGATAAAGCGCGCAAAAAGCCGCCCTTTTTGCCGTCATAAAAGTAAAATTTCGTCGATATTGGGGTCGGTTTTAAAAAGCGGTGCGGTAGAGGGATTTAGTAGCGCGACCGTGCGTACATGCGGGAAATTTTGCCTAAAGACACGAAAAACGGGCGTGTTAAAAATCGTATCGCCAAGCGCGGTGTTACTAAAAAAACAGACCGTTTGGACGGGCTGCTTAACCAGCTGCGTTTTGCGCACGCTTTTAAAAGCGTAAAATGAGCTGCGCCGCGCTCTCAAAGAGCCTCATACATCGCTTCCGTCTGCGCAACCATCGTCTCTATCGAGAAGTTTCGCACGATAAATTCCCTCGCGTTCGCACTCACCTCGCCCGAAGCGCCGCGTCTTCTATCAGTGTTTTTAAGGCCGCTTTGAGCGATTCTTTGTCGCCGTTTTTAAACAAAAGCCCCGTTTCGCCGCTATTTATCGCCTCGCCGATACCGCCCGCGTCGCTACCGATACAAGGCACTCCGCAAGACTGCGCCTCAAGCAGCGCCGTACCTAGCGCCTCCATCTTTGATGGTAGCACGAAAATATCAAAACTACCCAAAAACTCGCTCACGTCGGTACGCGAGCCTAACATGTAGATGTTTGGCGTCTTTATTTTTTTTAGATTTTCCTCCTGCGGACCGTCGCCGACCACCACTAGAGCAGTATTTGGTAGATTTAGCTCGCTAAAAGCCTCAAATAAGAGCTGATGATTTTTCGCTGCGCGCAAAACCGCTACGATACCGACTACGACGCAGTCTGCGCTCAAATTTAGCTCCGCTTTTATGTTTTTCGTAAAATTTGGATTAAACCGCGCCGTATCCACGCCGGTATAGATAACGTCTATCAAATTTCCCTGCACGCCCTGCGAGACGAGCTGGGCTTTTACGGCGTTTGAAACGGCTACGATTTTATCGTTTACGTTGTAGCTAAATGCCGATCTGATCGGCGTTTGCAGGTGCCTGGTGCGCACTACTTTAGCACCCGTTAGCTTTGCGACGATCGCGCCGATGTTGCCGTCCTTGCCTGAGTGCGTGGCGATGATCGAGATGCCTTTTTTTCGCGCACGAAACGGCAAATTTTAGAAAATCTCAAAAAAATATTATAAACCTTACTTAGGTTACATTCTACAAACTCGCAATCAATCGGCTTTTCAAAGCTTTTTTTGAGCCTGGATTTAGCGCGTAAAATACCCTTAACTTTATCCTTATTTAGCCCTGTTTATGACGCGCTGCGTGCGGTGCTCCTGTCCGCCAAAAACCCAGCGAGCTTTCAAGCTCCAGGATGTTGATTTTATCTGCTTTTTTTTCATATTTTTTTGACCGCCTCGTAGATTTCCTCGTCCGCTACGTCCTGCGCCCTTTTGCTGGCGCTTTTGCAGCACGGTACACGGCGCGCCGCCGTAAATGGGAGCCCAACGAGCGGCGTCCGTCTTGCCAAGCACGAGCACCGTTTTTTTACCCCCAAGCGCGGGAGCTAAATGCGCAACGCCGCCGTCAAGCGTGAGGACAAATTTAGCCGCCCAGATATAGCCGGCTAGCTCGTCCAGATTTTTAGTCGCGGCAAACTCCACGCCCGCTTCTTGCGCTACTTTTTTTCGCCGATTTACGTCCTCCGCACTAACGGCGATGCGTCCGAAATTTCTGTTTTAAAAACGCCAAAAATCCGTAAAATTTTAGCCTCGTCCATGCGGTTTTGCTCCACCCTCGAAGAGACGTGAAAAAATACGAAATCCTTAAATTTCTCGCTTTTAAAGCTCGGTACGTAAAGCGTTTTTTCTCCGTCACATTTCGCTCCCAGAGGAGCTACTAGCTCGCAACAAAGCAGCACCTCGTGAGGCGGCGGATTAAAGTTTAGTTTATGCGTTATTAATGAACCGCCCTCGTTTTGCTTTTGCCGCTCCTATCGTCGTTTTAGCTGCGGCTGCTCTGGCAAATATCGCGGCTGAGGGCGAATAAGCGCTTCTAAAAATCACCGTCGCATCGTATTTTTCGCGGCGAATTTGAAGCAGAATTTTACATTTTCCCAAAAACGCCCGCACTTTCGCCGCTACTCCTTTTACGTGCTTTGGTTTAGTATAAATATAGATTTTGTTTAAAAAATGGATTGCCGCGAATGACGCATGCGTTTAGGCTATTTACCACGATGTCGATTTGCGCGTGCGGATGAGCTTTTTCGCAGCGCCTCTATCGAGGGCGTCGTGCAGATGAGATCGCCGATATTATCGTTTCTAACGAGCAAAAATTTCTCACGATTTTCCTTTTTTTGCGCGATTATACCCATTTTACGCTTATACTTATTTACGCCCTCATCCCTCGCCCGCTAGGCATAACCTAAAATTCATCAAAAAAACTTATAAAAATACCGCTCAATTTTAAAAAGGCGAACATGAAAAAAATAGTATTTTTTTAAGGCTCGATCTGGACGCTATCGGCGGGGCGCAGAGGTATCTCTCAAGGCTCGTTAAAGCCCTAAAGGACTCGGGCATTGCGTGCGAGACGCGCGGATTTAACGGCAGCAAAAAGCTAAGCTCATGGATCAAAGCTCTGCTTTTTAACTCGCAAGCAAAGCGGCAAAAGGGCGCGGACGAGATTTATTTTAGCCTTGAGCGCGTCACTTGCGCCGACATCTACCGCGCGGGCGACGGAGTACACAAAGTCTATATGAAAACCAAGCCTTTTTTTGGTTCACAAACCCCCTAAATTTCGTCATTCCCTACCTTGAAAAAGCGAACTTTTAAAAAAATGCAAAAAGAATCATCGCCAACTCAAATTTTTATAAAGCGTCAAATTTGCGAAACCTACGCCGTCGCCCCTGAAAAGATCGCAGTCGTCTATAACGGCGTAAATTTGCCTACTCGCGTGCAAAAAGGCTCGGCAAAGCTCGCTCTTTGCGAGGAATTCGGGCTTGATTTTTCACCTACCGACGCTGCTGTTTGTCGGAAGCGGCTTTAAACGCAAGGGCGTGAGCGAGTTTTTTTACGCATCGCGGCTCGCCTCAAAACGCGCGTAAACTGCCTAATCGTCGGCCGCGACAAAAAAACGCTGCCCGCTACAAAAAAATCTAGCCAAGGAACTAGGGTCTAAACGCCGTATTTACGGGTGCGCAAAAAAACGCGGCGAGATTTTTACGAAGGTAGTGAGCTGTTTTTTTGTTTCCGACGGCGTACGAGCCGTTTTCAAACGTCGTTTTGGAGGCGCTTAGCTACGGCTGCGTCGCTATCACGACCGCTCAAAACGGCGCGGCGGAGATACTACCCGAGGAGTTTGTGATGAGCTCGCCGCAAGACTACGACATCTGCGCTCTGATCGATGAGATCCTAAACGACGACGAGCGGCTAGCAATGCTACAAGAGCGAGTGGCGCTTGCTAGCGAGTTTAGCATCGAAAAAAACGCGAGCGCGACGCTGGAGATCATACGTGCGAATCTTGATTGAGCTACCGACCTGGCTGGGCGACGCCGTGATGGCGAGCGCCGCGGTAGAGGCTATCGCAAAGCATGCGACGGCGTTTGACGCGGAGAAGTTTGACGGGCAAACTAGAGGATCCAGGCGAGCAAGATTTTAGCTTTTCGTCGCAAAACTTTCGGTCCAGTAACGCAGGAAATTCAAATTTTTAAAAACCGGTACGCCAATTTGGACGGTAAATTTGAAGCTGACCGCGGCGCAAATTTGACGGCAAATGCGCGAGAAAATCAAAATCCGCAAAATTTACAAAAAGAGGCACGAGAGCTCGTTAAAATCGTATTTTTTTCGGCTCGTTTGCGGCGTGTGAGCTTTTTAAGGCTCACCCAAACTGCGAACGCGTCATCGTGGATAACAGCAAAAAGGCTAAACTTTAGACTCTGGCGGCTATTTTGGCAGGCAAGAGAGCTTGGCAAATTTGATGCGGCATTTAGTTTTAGAAGCTCGTTTGCGAGTAAAATTTTACTTTTTCGGAGCACGGGCGGGGCAAAATTTATTTTCCAAAAAGAGCAAAGACGGCGCGCATCAGGTGCAAAAAAATACCCTAAAATTCGTCAAATCAGCGTTAAACTTTAAAACGCGCAGACGACGAGCTGAAGCTTTACTTTGAGCCGCGTAAAGTTTGACGCTCCGGTGCTCGGGCTAAATCCGGGCGCTAGCTACGGAAGCGCCAAACGCTGGTATCCAGCCTACTTCGCGCAGGTGGCACTGCATTTTAAAGATAAATTTAAGATTATGATTTTTTTGGCGGCGCGGGCGAGCGCGATATGTGCGAGCAGATCGAGCAAATTTACGTCAAAACGGCGCGGAGTGCGAAAAATCTAGCGGGCAAGACGAGTGTGCGCGAGCTGTGCGAAAATATCGGCGGCATAGGGCAAAGCGGCGGAATATTCGTCACGAACGACAGCGGCCCGATGCATATCGCCGCAGCCTACAAGACGCCTACGATCGCGCTTTTTTTGGACCGACGAGATTTACGCAGACCTGTCCGTGGCGCAACAAAAAAACGCCCGCATCCTGCACCTAAATCTAGAATGTATGCCGTGCATGAAGCGCGTCTGCCCGCTAAAAACCCACGCCTGCATGAAAAAAATCTCGCCGCAAGCCGTCATAGAAGCGATAGAGCGAGAATTTTCTCGCCGAAGCGGCAAAAAAACTAGAAATTTCTAGTACGCGGATTTTTCTCAAACGGCCGCAAATCAGCAAAAAGCCCGCTACGCATAATGGCTTTTACAAACGGCACGCGATCACGTTTAACGCACGCAAAGCTAGCATTTGAGATAGCGCAAAGCCGATCAATCAAGGCAAATTTTACTAAACCGATTTTTAGCGCTCTTAGGATAGCGCCACATTTCTAGCCGTCTAGAAAAGCGGGGGCAAAAGTAAAATTGTGCCGTCCGTAGCGTCTCGCGCGTCGCAAAAACGCACCGTCACAAACCAACCTCAACTGCGTAAATATCGTCAATTTGACCCTCGTTTTTTTACCACCGTTAGGCTTTTTATCCATCAAATTTACGTTTGAGACTAGCCCTCTATATTCGCGTAGCCCTGCCCGTCGTGGTATGTGATTTTTTTACCTTGTCGGCGGGCTTTAGTTTGCTTATTTTGTTTAGGATCTCTTCTATCTTAGACTCGTCAAGATCTAGCTTTTTCGCTCTTTTTCTCGCTCCTGCACTTTTTAGGGCTTTTTTTCTAGGGTCGAGAGGGATTAAACGAGCTAGAAATTTCTGGCTCTATCTTTATTCACCGCTTTTTGTGCCCTCCTATCTTCTTGTTTCTATCTCGTCCGGTGGCTTCTGGCAATAGGTCGATGGCCCTTAGAATGGAGTTTTTTTGCCGTATTTTTTTCTTTTTATCTTGTTTAGGGTTTTTCAGCACCGTTTTTTTCTTTTTGCGTTTTTCTTCCTCAAAGAGACTTCTCTCGGTTTTGCTTTCCTTTACGACGTCGTTTGCCGATATGCCGATTTGTCTGATGAGACCTATATTTTTTTTATCTTTTTTTAGATATAGCTCCTGCGCTGCATCCATGAGCACGCTAGCGATATTGCTAGGCGTTTTAAACCTTACCGTAGCTCTTTGCGCGGGCTCGTTTTTTTGTCCGCGACTTTGATATTTATCGTGAGCCCGCTAGCCCGCACTTCCTCGTTTATCATCTTTAGAGCCAGCCTATCGGTCATCTCTTTTAGCACGATTAGGGCCTCTAGTCTCTCGTAGTCTCTGGGTAAAATTTCCGAGCTAAAGTATGATTTGGTAGATGGCTTATAGGCTTTGATATCGGCTATAGTGGTGGGCTCGATACCGTTTGCGTGATCTAGCGCGATATAGGCGTCGACGCCAAACACCTTTTCTAGCAGGCTAAAGGGCGCGTTTGCCATATCCTTCATGCAAAATATCCCGTATCGCTCGAGCTTTGCCCTAGTTTGCTTGCCTATGCGCCAAAAATCATTTAGCGGCTGGTGCGTCCAGAGCTTTTCTTTATAGAGCGTTTCGTCTAAAAAAGCGGTACCGTCCTCGCTGTGTTTGGCTAGGATGTCAAGGGCTATTTTGGCTAGATACAAATTTGTCCCCATGCCGCAGGTCGGCGTTACGCCCGTGGTTTTTAGGATGTCGTCCATTATCATCTTTGCCATGGCTCTGGCTTCTAGTTTGTAAAATTTTAGATACGAAGTAAGGTCGATAAAGGCCTCGTCGATGGAGTAGACATAGATGTCCTCTTTGGCTACGTATTTTAGGTAGATGCCGTAAATTTTAGCCGCGTAGTCGATGTAAAACTGCATCCTGGGCTGAGCGATGATGTATTTGATATTTTTAGGGATTTCAAACAGCCTGCATCTGTTTTTTTACGCCAAGCGCCTTTAGAGCGGGACTAACGGCTAGACACACGCTACCCTCGCCTCTGGCGGCGTCGGCGACGACTCAGTGCCTCAAATGGATCAAGTCTTCGCTCCACGCACTCGACCGAGGCGTAGAATGATTTTAGATCGATGACGGCGTAGGCTGGAGTTTGGGTTTTCATGGGTGATTAAATTTGCTTGCGCGCTAGGCGGAGTTAGAGAGCGGCTAGGCGAGCCAGATTTGACTCAGCCACCGCAAATGCTTTTAAATTTAGCCTAAAACGCATCGTCGATAGCTTGGCAGATGATATGCCCTATCATTATGTGCATCTCTTGGATGCGCGGCGTATCGTTTGACGGCACGACCAAATTTAGCTCGCAAAGCTCGTTCATCGCGCCTCCCGTGCGGCCGCTTAGCCCGATCGTTTTGATACCGATTTTTCGCGCTAGCTCGAGCGCCTTTACGACGTTGCCGCTGTTTCCGCTAGTAGAGATCGCTATGAGCAGATCGCCTTCGCGGCCCAGAGCCTCTAGCTGACGCGAGAAAAACAAACTCATATCCGTAGTCGTTGCCGATCGCCGTGAGCGCGGAGGTATCGGTCGTTAGCGCGATGCCCGCTAGCGCGCCGCGCTCGGTTTTATAGCGGCCCGTTAGTTCGGCTGCTATGTGCTGCGCGTCTGCAGCGCTTCCGCCGTTTCCGCAAAGCAAATTTCTACCGCCCGCCTTTAGCGTCGCTACCGCCGTTTCGCAGGCTTTTTTTAATGTCGTTTTCTAGCGCAAATGTGGCTTTTTATCGTGGCTAGATGTCCCTCTAGCTCGCTTTTTATCATCTCTTCAGTTTTCATTTTTTTATCCTTTTTATCGTCGCGCTTGTGCTTTTTGCCGGCTACAAAATCCACTAGCCGCACGTCTTTTACGACGCTGCTGCCGACGACCTCTTTACCTTCGTAGTCCGCACCCTTTACGAGCACGTTGGGACGCAGCTTTTCGATCACAGTAGAGGCGTTAGCTCGTCAAATATCGTCACATAATCAACCGCCCCAAGCGCCGCCAGCACGGTAGCGCGGTCGGCCTGCGAATTACGGGGCGAGTGTCACGCTTTAGCGCGCGCACCGATGCGTCGGAGTTTAGCCCGACGACTAGTATATCGCCAAATTCCCCGTGCCTTCGCTAGATAGCTCACGTGTCCCGCGTGCAAGATATCAAAGCAGCCGTTTGTAAAAACCAGCCGCTTTTTCGCCGCGGTTTGCCAGCGTCGCGGCTAGTTCGTCCGCGCTTTTTATTTTCTCCTCGAAGCCTGCCGTATTTTTACGGCGCACGAGCTCGTTTATCTCCTCAAAGCTAGCCGTGGCCGAGCCCACCTTAGCCACGACGACCGCGGCGGCTAAATCTGCCGTCTCGATCGCCTTTTTGATACCTTCGCCCGCACCCAGCATCACGCCAAGCGTCGCTAGCACCGTATCTCCCGCGCCAGTTACATCAAAGACCTCTTTTGCCAGAGCTGGAAATTTAACCGCCTGAGCGTCCTCTAAAAGCGCGATGCCCTCCTCCGAGATCGTGATCAACGAATGAGTCAAAGTTTAGCTCGTTTTTTTAGCAAATTGAGCGCGGTAAAAAGCTGCTCGTCGTTTTCTATTTTAAAGCCCACAGCCTCGCCCGCTTCTTTTTTTATTAGGCGTTAGTAGCGTAGCGCCCTTGTACTTCGAGTAGTCCGCGCCCTTTGGATCGATTAGCACGGGTTTGCCCGCATCCGCGCAGGCTTTTTATCAGTTTTTGGCACAGCGCAGGCGTCAGCACACCCTGCCGTAGTCCGATAGCAGCGCGACGTCGTAGCTCTCCAGCGCACGGGCGAAATGTGCCGCCAGCTCGTCCTCGCACGTTACGGCCTCGACGCTTTCTTTATCTATGCGCACGACTTGCTGATGCGTCGCCATCACGCGGCTTTTTATCGAGCTCGTGCGTCCTTTTTCTCTTTTTATAAACTCAGCCCTAGCGCCCTGCTCGCACAATATCCGCTCTATCTCGTCGCCCGTCTCATCGTCTCCGAGCACGCTCATGACGCCCACTTTTGCGCCTAGCGAGAGCAAATTTAGCACTACGTTGCCCGCTCCGCCCAGGCGTTTGGTTTCGTTTTTTATCTTTACCACTTGCACGGGAGCTTCGGGCGAGATACGTTCGCAGCTACCCCAGATATAGTGATCGAGCATCAGATCGCCCACGACCAAAGCACGTACTTCACGCATTTATCTCTTCCTCGTATATCCTTTTTTTATCTCGGCTGTGTAGTCCTTTATGCCCTCTTCCAGGCTAAATTTGAGGCTCATATCCCAGCGCCTTTTTAGTCGGCTCGATATCGGCTTGCGTATGGAACTGATATGAGCGCGCATACGGATTTGGGATGTATTCACAAGGCAAATTTGACCCCAGCTCGCGCTGCAAGATATCCACGATCTCTTGAAAGCTTCTTGCTATGCCAGTCGCCGCGTTATATACGCCGCTAGTAGCGTTTAGAGCGAGCAAATTTGCCCTGCACGATATCTTTTATATAGACGAAGTCGCGCTTGATTTTGTCGCTACCCTCAAAGAGGCGCGGGTTTTTTTCCCGCTCAAAATTTGCAGACCAAACTGCAACACCATCGAGGCGGTTTTGTTTTTTTATAAAAACTCCCTCGCGCCGTAGACGTTAAAGTATCTCAGCCCCACGGTCGCAACGCCTCTTTTAGCGTATTTTCGTCCCAGATCGTCCATTTTTAGTTTTTGAAAAAGCCGTAGACGTTATTTGGCGCTTCGCATTCGCCCACTCTTTGCGGGCTTTTTGCGTTGCCGTATGTGGCGCCCGAGCTAGCGTATATCATCCTAGCGCCCGTTTTTTTCGCAGATATCTAGCAGATCTTTAAAGCTATTTAGATTAGTCCTCATTAGCTCGCCTTGCTCGGTTACCGTGGTATCCGAGATCGCCGCCTCGTGAAATATCGCGTCTGGAGCGACTTTCTCGATCATAGCTAGCGTTTTAGCGCAGTTTATGTCGCCCTCGTAAATTTCGCCCGAAAAAGCCGAGCAAATTTTTAAAATGCCCGAAGCTTTTTTTAGATTGCCGTTGCTAAATTTCTCGTCGCTTCTAAATTTATCCACGGCGAGCACTTCTACGTCTTTTTAAATTTTTCATCGAAATAATGCGCCAATGTGAGCCGATAAAGCCCGCCGCGCCCGTTATCGCGACCCTTTTTATATTTTTTTCATATTTTTTTCCTTCTTTTTTTAAAAAACTCCAGCGCGTCCGCCACGCTTTTTTTAGCCTGTCGCCGAGTTTTACGGTATCCCGACGCCGGCACTTTGCCCGGCCTGCACGTCGCTATCCTTGTCGCCCTATCATGATTGAGCGCGCAAGATCGATATTTAGCTCGTTTGCGGCATTTAGCAGCATGCCTGGCTTTGGTTTACGGCAAAGGCAATCAGCTTCCGGCGCGTGCGGACAAAAAGTAAATTTTTTCTCTATCTTTACGCCCTCTTTTTCAAACTCGCCCAGCATCATGTGCAAAGCTCGTCAAACTGCTCCAGCGTGTAGTAGCCTCGTCCGATGCCAGATTGATTCGTCACCACGACTAGCGCGTAGCCTGCCTTGGCAAACTCCCTCAAAGCAGCGAAAAATGCCCTCTTTAAAAACGAAATCCTCGCGCCTATAAACATAGCCCGCATCTTCGTTTATCACGCCGTCGCGATCAAGAAATAGCGCCTTTTTGGACGCCGTTTTTAAACCCTTTTTTTATCCATGCCTAAAATTATACAAAAAAAGCTAAACTTTAACCGAAAATCGCCGCCCGCACCGCGCTAGAAACTAATACGAAAAAAACTAATGTAGATTTGAGCTTATTGTATTATAATTTGCCCGTCACAACTCCACAAAAGGATATAAAATGAAAAAAACTAATCGTTGTTTCAGGTGCAGCCGCATTGCTAGCGGGTAGCCTATTTTGCCGCTGACGGCGCAACTCTTTACAAAAAAATGCGCGGCCTGTCACGGACCGAAAGCCGAAAAAAAGTGTATCTAAACAAAGTTCCTGCGCTTAACACGCTTTCAAAAGAAGAGATCGCCGAGAGCCTAAAAAGGCTATAAGGCTGGCACTCTAGATAAATTTAAAAAGCGCAGCTATGATGAAACCTATCGCAAAAACCACTTAGCGACGACGACATCGCAGCTCTATCAGAGTACATCCCTACTCTAAAATAACCCTTTTCGGCGGAGTTTTTTTCCGCCGATTTTTCTCTGCTTTTTATTTCGCGCTTCATTTTAGTAACTTTTTTATAAAATTTCTTTTCTTTTAAGTTTTTGGGGCTATAATCTCGTCTAAATTTTCTATCAAAAAGGACGAAAGATGAAAAATCTACCACATTGCAACCGCCGTTTTGGCGTTAATTTATCTCTACTTGCGGCCGACGGTGCGGCTATTTACAAAAAAATGCGCAGCCTGTCACGGCGAAAAAAAGCGGACGTAAAAATACGCAAACAAAGTGCCTGCGCTAGCTAGTATCAGCAAAGAGGAGCGCATAAAAAGCGCTACAAAGCTACAAAGACGGCTCAAACAACAACTTCGGCATGGGCAAGGTCATGCAACTGCACGCCAAAAAAATCTAAGCGACGAGGATATGGCGGCTGTTAGCGAGTATATCGATAGCTTAAAAATAATATTTGCAAGTAGATTTCAAACGATCTCTGCGAAACAAATCATAAAAATCCCGCGCTTGGCTTGCTTTTTCTGGCAAGCCTTTGCTCGCTAGGGCTCAAATTTGACTTTAAATTTGAGCTTTTGCTGCTTTTTAGAAAGAATAATTTTTAATAGACGCAAAAGCTCGCAAGTTTGAGCCAAATTTGACGCCGCTACACAACCAAACCCGTGAATAAAATTTGAACTCTTACTCGCTAGTTTTAACCGCACAAACGTCAATTTGTCCGTATTGAAGCCGCTTGTAATGTCCGCCGCTTTTAAAGTATTTTCACTCAGATTTACCGCCCTAGTGCACCGTTTTGTGGCAGCAAATTTATACGCTCAATTTGACACCGATTTGAACGGTAGTCAGCCAAAATTTGACGCTCACATTTAAACCCACTATCTGTCAAATTTGCCCGCACAAATTCTGCTAAAGTTTAAACTCAAATTTAAACAAAAACTCTCACTTTGGCGGCTTATAGCCCTTTTTCTTTACGGCGTAGCTCCAGCTCGTAGGCGTCGTTTAGCGCATCTTCGTCGTCAAACTTTCGTCCCGTCCAAAAATTTGCGCTCGTCATCAAACTGCCTGGTCTTTAGCCCCCACAGCAGCGCCGCCAGCCCGCACGCGCCCAGCAGCGTCGAGACCCCGATCATCATCGCCACGACCGCCCCGCTCATCGCTCGCTCCTAACCCGCAGCGCGTTTAGCACGACCGCAACAGAGCTTAGCGACATCGATAGCGCAGCCACGGCGGGCGCGACGTAGCCGGCCATCGCCAGCGGTATCGTCACGGCGTTATAAACGAGCGAAAAAGGCCAGATTTCGCCGCACGATTCGGTAGGGTTTTGCGCGCGAGCCTCGCTGCAGCCGCGAGCGAGGCGGGGTCGTCTCTCATTAGCACGACGTCGCTTTTTGCGATACTCACGGCCGCTCCGCTGCCCATACACACGGCCACGCTTGAGAGCGCGAGCGCGGCTGCGTCGTTGATCCCGTCGCCTATCATCAGAACATTTCGGCCCTGCTGCGATAACTGCTCTACGTAAGCGGCTTTTGTCCGTAGGCATCGCGTTTGCGACCGTTCCCTTGATACCAAGCCTCTCTACCACGCGCTTTGCGGCGTATTCGTTATCGCCCGTTAGCATCGCTACTCGCATACCAGCGTTTTTTTTAGCGCGGCTACGCACTCTTTGGCGCCCTCTTTTAGGCTCTCCTCTAGCTCAAATACGGCTAAAAATCTCGCCGTCTGCGGCAAAAAAATAGCTAGTGCCGCGCACCGATTCGCCGCTATAAAGCCCCTAGCTCGCGCATAAATTTTCTCGCTACCGCCCGCTAGATTTTTTTGCCGTCAATTTAGCCTGCGTGCCGCGTGCTGCGATGTTTTTCAAAGCCGCTTAACTCTAAAAGTTTTTAAATCCCTAAAATTTGCGCGCAGATACTCGCCCACGGCGCGGCTAACGGGATGCGTAGAGCCGCTAACTAGCGAAAAAAAGTAGGCTCGGGTCAAAGTTTATCTGCGTGCGTAAAGTTTACTCACGATAAGTCGCCCCGAGGTGAGCGTGCCAGTCTTGTCAAACACGGCAGTATCGCATTTGGCGAGGCTTTCGATAGTGCGCGCTTCTTTAAAAAGTATCCCGCGCCTAAAGCCCGCCCCAAGCGCAACGAGCGTACTAACGGGCGTAGCAAGCCCCAGCGCGCAGGGACACGAGATCACCACGACCGAGATCGCGACGATGAGCGCGGCGGAGAGCTCGCCAGTGCGCCAGAACCAAAAACGCAAACGTCGCTAGCGCCAGCGCCGTGATAGCGGCCGAAAAATCTCGCCGCGATGGCGTCTGCGAGCGCCTGAATACGCGGCTTTTTTTGGCTGCGGCGGTTTCTAGCAGATTTATGATACGCGCTAGCACCGACTCGCTAAACACGGCGCCGACCTCATAAACCAGCGTGCCATCTACGCAAACCGAGCCGCTTTTTTTATCTCGTTTTCGCCCTCTTTTTGCGCTAAGATACGCAGGCGCGCTCTCGCCGCTAAGGCTAGAGAGATCAAAACTCGCCGCGCCACTGATGGCGATGCCGTCAAGTAGCACGCGTTCGCCAGCCTCACGACCACGAGCTCGCCCACCCTCGCCTCCTGCGCGCTTTTTTTAGGGTTATGTCGTCGCCGTTTTTTTGACGCTAACTGAGTTTCAGTTTAGCGAGTTTAGATTATCGAGCGTGTCGGCGGCCTTTTTTTGCTTAGACTTTCCAGATATTTGCCGATAAATACGAAAGTGATTATCATCACAACCGAGTCGAAATACACCTCGCCCTGCCTAGAAAAACATCGAGTAAATTGAGAAAACGTAAGCTGCTAACGTGCCCGTGACGATAAGGCTATCCATGTTTTTGCGTTTTTGTTTTTTTATCGCGCTCCAAGCGCCCCTAAAAAAACCCGCTTCCCGTGTAAAAAAAGCACCGGCGTAGCGAGGATAAATTCGGCAAAGTTTATGATAGAGCGCACATCCTGGCGCATGCCCGTGAAGTAGCCGCCGTACTGCGCAACGGCCAGCCACATGATGTTCATCGTGCAAAAAATGCCCACCAGCAGCCTCGCGTAAAATTCGCGCTTTTGCAAGGCGAGTCTATGCTCCTGAGTCTGCGCGTCGTATGGGTAGGGGTTCAAAGCCGATGGAGCGGATGAGAGCGGGTAATTTGAGCCAAATTTATCTCGTTTTCGTCCCAGACGATGAAAGCTTTGTTATTAACCGAATTTATATTTACCTCTAAAATTCCCTTCTGCGCAAATAAAACCTTCTCATTTAGCCAGATGCAAGCCGAGCAGTGGATACCCTCGATGATGAGCGAGATTTTTGTTAAACCCATTCTCGTTTTTTTGACATAGTTTTGATAAATAGCCGCGAGGTCTTCTTGCGACTTTTTGCGCCGCGTTTTTTTCGCGCTTATGGCGGGATTTAGCGTAGTTTTGCCAAGCCTTTCGTAAAACTCGCCAAGCCCGCTTGAGTTAAAGTATCTCGTAAACTCCCGCGCACCCCTCACAGCAAAACAGCTCCCCGCCGCGCTCTATCAGCATCTCCCGCTCACGTCGCCCCTGCAATGCGCGCGCCGATTTGCCCATCGGTTACTTTTTTTTCTTTCGTTTTAAGATTTTTAGATTATACGTAAAATTTTCTAAAGCCTCGCTTGATTTTTGCAAACCGTAGCATAGTTGCAAACGGCAGTTTTTAAGATATTTAGGTATTTTGCTCGCGAGATCAAACGCGAGAGTGCGGCCGCATTTACGGACGGTTTAACGAATGCACACGATAAAGCAACGCAGACAGCGAGGTTTAGGCCGATTACGCCCGATTTTGTCCTCAAATTCGGGCGTACTTTGCTTACCTAAATTGCCGTTTTAAAATTTACGCTACAAATTTACGCTAAATTACTCGGTACTTTCGGCCAAAACCCGCACCTTAAAAAAACGTCGGCAAATTTTATTAAGCTCCAATACATCCCTAATCTCTGCTAAAAATTCGCAATTAAAAAAATCAGCCTTTTGCCGCAGCTTGTAGTTTTTTTCTCGTCAGACCGTCTGCGCCGTCAAATCTCACGCCTTTTTTTCATACCGATAAAATCAGTTTTAAATAAACCGATAAGCGCGGTTTTTTTATGATCGTTTTTTTCGCGCTTGCCGTCTTTAAAATCCATCATTTTGAGATTCCTTTTTCATTTTTTTGGCGAGATTATATCACTTCTTGACATCAAAGCCAAAATTTTATAAAATGCGACTTTCAAAAAAACTTCTTTTTGAAACTTAAATTTATCTACAAAATTATTCCGTAATTTTAAAGAGGACACAATGGAAAAATAACGCGACGCAACCTGCAAATTCCGCGCAGGAAAGTCAAAAACCACAAAAAAACACCAAAACTCGCGCACTCACATCCCCGTCGACGGACACAAAAATCGAAGAGCTAAGAACTCTTAGCCTAGAAGAGCTCATCGCTATTGCAAACAGCGTAGGCGTTGAGAATCCGCGCGAATTTCGCAGACAAGATTTGATATTTGAGATCCTAAAAACCCAAACAAAACAAGGCGGATTTATACTTTTCACGGGTATTTTAGAGATCACGAGCGAGGGCTACGGCTTTTTGCGCTCGGTAGACGCAAACCTCAGCGACAGCTCAAACGACGCCTACGTCTCAAACTCTCAAATTCGTAAATTCGCCCTACGCGTGGGCGACATCGTGACGGGTCAAGTACGCGAGCCAAAAAGATCAGGAAAAATACTACGCTCTGCTAAAAATCGAAGCGCTAAACTATATGCCGCTAATCGAGGCTAAGGAGCGCCCGCTATTTGACAACCTAACCCCGCTTTTCCCGACGGAAAAACTTCGCCTCGAGTATGATCCGATGAAGCTAACGGGCCGCGTACTCGATCTCTTTACCCCTCTTGGCAAGGGTCAGCGCGGCCTCATCGTTGCCCCTCCAAGAAGCGGTAAAACAGAGCTCATGAAAGAGCTAGCCCACGGTATCGCGCGCAACCACCCAGAGTCTCATCTCATGGTGCTACTCGTAGACGAGCGTCCCGAAGAGGTCACCGACATGCAGCGCTGCGTAAAGGGCGAAGTGTTTAGCTCGACGTTTGACCTGCCTGCGATGAACCACGTGCGCGTCGCCGAGCTCGTCATCGAAAAAGCCAAACGCCTCGTAGAAATGGGCAAGGACGTCATCATCCTGCTAGATAGCATCACCCGCCTAGCGCGTGCGTATAACACCGTAACTCCGCCAAGCGGCAAGGTACTAACCGGCGGCGTGGACGCAAACGCCTTGCACAAGCCGAAACGCTTTTTTGGCGCGGCGCGAAACATCGAGCACGGCGGTAGCCTCACCATCATCGCCACTGCACTCATCGACACGGGCTCACGTATGGACGAGGTGATTTTCGAGGAGTTTAAAGGCACGGGCAACAGCGAAATCGTACTAGATCGCAACATCTCCGATCGCCGAATCTACCCGGCTATCAACGTACTAAAATCAGGCACCAGAAAAGAGGAGCTACTACAAAAACCGGACGAACTACAAAAGATCTGGGCTATCCGCTCGGCTATCGCAACGATGGACGACGTAGAGGCGCTTAAGTTTTTTTATACGCCAAGATGCTAAAAACCAAGGATAACAAAGAGTTGCTTTCGATACTAAACGAATAGTGAAGTTGTGTTTTTTTAGGTAAATTTAACCCTTGCGCGAGTCGTTTCGGCTCGCCGACCTGTTTTGAAACTCTCTAAAATTTATAAATTTACTAAACCCTCTCCACTTTCAATTTATTCCAGCGACGGCTATTTGAGCGCCAAATTTAACGCGGCTTTTTCAAATTTGCTTTTTATCTTTTTGTTGTCCGCCTCTTTGCGGGCATGAGTAATCATCAGCGTTTTTTTCGCTTTTTAGCTTTTTTTACCTCGCTTAAAAAGCTCTTTATTTTTTTAGCGTTCATCGCTTCTTTTTCGGCTTGCAAATCACTGACTTGCTTTTTTTAGCTCCTCAATATCCATTTTGTCCTCCACGAGAGTTCAAATTTAAGGCACTGCCTTTGATAGAATAGTAACTCAATTTTAAATGGGGTTGGTTTGGTAAAAAAATATGGTATAATGACGGCAACGAAGCAAGCGAACGGTCAAAAATCGATAACGACCCAGCATAGCCTGCCCGGGGTTTCCTGTGTAGAGGAAGGTGGCTCTACCGCTTGCTTCTCGCTTCTTTCATAGATTTATCCCATTTTTTTCTTATTTAAGTGAAAGATAACGCCGTCTTTTAAATTTATTCCTATGTCGATCATCTTTTTGTCGCTTATTGCTTTGCCTAGAATTACGCTCCCGTTTCTTTTTGGCGTCTTTTTTTAAATTCAAAACCCTGTAAAATATCGCCTACCGTCTGAGAAAATTTTCAGCCCTGCCTTTTAAACATTCCCTTATGCAAAGAATAAAGATACGTTTCGCTGCCAAAAAAATCCTATCTACTTTTTAGTCCTATCGCTTCTTTAAATTCTTTTTGATACCTTATAGCTAAACGAGCGAGCGCTGCTATACTCGTTTAGGCCTTTTCTTTTTACGAGTTCGTTTAAATCTAAACTCCGCCCCTGCTGCGTTATCAAATCCCGCATAGTGATTTTGCCTTGCATAAATAGCTCGGCTCTGCCTTTGCCTAGCGTCTTTTCTATCGTTTCGGGGCTTTGAGTTTTTAGCCAGTCGTTAAAGGTCATATCCTGCGGCACGTAGCCGTTCATAGACGACCTCGTGCGACCGCTTGCTTCGTCCATTCCCCGGGCGCCTAGCTCATCCCAGCTTTTGGTTACGGGTATTATGGTGCTGCGGCAATTAAAATGAGTATTTACGCGCGGTTTGCGAAACGGGAAATCGTGCCCGATAGGTTTGTAGTCTTTATCCCACATTAGGCCGTCGTAGGCTCTGCATAGTTCTGACGTACGAGTATCTAGCGTAGCTTGGTATTTGTAGCATTTTATGACGTCATCGTTTGCCTCAAAAAATGCTTGGCGAATTTCGCTTACTATCGCGCCCGCTCCGGTTAAGGCGATAGACATGGTGTCACGCTAAAAAGTAGTAAAAGCCCGAGAATCTAACGGGCTAATCAAATGCATCAAATTTCTAAAACTTCAGGCTCTCCAAATAGTCGTTTGGCTTCTTTTTAAAAACCGCTTGATTTTTTGCGACTTTGGGGTCGATTTGGATTTTTGCGGCCAAATTTGACGCAGGATTTTGAGCGTTCAAATTTGCCTCGCTTGAGGACGAGCCTTCAAGATTTGCTTCATTTTGAAACTTCTCGCCGCTTAAATTTGCCGTATCCAAATTTTGCCTTACAGCCGCGTTTACAGGCTCGCTTGCGTCTTGCTCAAAAAGGTTGTCATTATACTCCGCCGCCTCGCCAAACATCTCGCTCACGTCATCAGAATCAAAGGGCGGCTCGCCAAAGGTAGCCGTTTGCGGCGCGTGGTTTTGGTTAAATTTGAGTGGCGCTACTTGGTTTTTGCTCCGTTTTTTTACGGCGTTTTGGCTCTCTAGTCGTCTTAGCTCATCATCTAAAAAACGCTAGATCCGCCCCAGCCAGGGCACCATCATCGCTCTTAAATTTTAGCGAATATGCCTCGTGAAAATCGTGCGTGTCGTCGCGCATGCTCTCAAAAATCGGGCGCAAATTTGAGGCTCAGCCGGCTGATTTAAATTCGCCTGCGAGCTTTGCGTCAATTGACTCGTTTTCGTTTAAATTTGAGGGGCTCGGTTTCGTCGCGGGATGAGTCGCTATTTGCTTGCGTGCTCGGAGCCGCGTCATTTATATCCGTTTGCGTTTGCTGCGTCAAATTTTCCGCTTGATCACCCTGCTCGCTGCTTTCAGATTTAGCGTCTGAATTTCTGCTCCAAGGACATAACCACCCCTCCTTGCTACCGCCTGCAAGCACATTTCTGGTCAATCTGAGGGCTCTTGCGCTTGGGCGTTTTGATTTCGATACTTTCTTGCGTGTCGTCAGAGTAAATTTCGGAGCCAGCCTGGTTTGGCGTCGCCTCATTGCTCTCAGATTTTGCCGCACCACCGCGCTCGTCATCCAATTTGCCGCACCATTTTGCTCTTGCGCCCCTATTTCTGGGCTTTGCCTGGGAGTTATCTTTTATCTTTGCGCTCTCGCCAAAAAGGCTGCGCAAAAATCTGCAAAAATCACTTTCGATCCATCGCGAAGCCGCTTCTGATCGTCGCCCGCCGCGCTTGAGGCTAGGCTCATACAGCCGTCTGAAAACTCCAAAAAAACTCGATGCAGTTTTTAAAGCACTCGCCAAGATCAAAGCTGCGGTCGTAAATTTACGGCCAAAAAATGCCTCGTAAGCGGGATTTGGGATTTTTCGCGGTGTGGGTTTTGGCTACCCGGCTCCTGCGGCGTCTTGGCGCTCAAACGTTTGCCGAGCTATCCAAAGCCTGTGCGTTTAAATGCTCACCTGCGCCGCGCCGTTTTTGCGAGATAGATTTTGCCGCGTTTGCGCCCGTCAATTGACCCGTCCGCAGAGGCTGAATGTGACCCGTCTGCGCAGGAGCAGTAAACGTTTAGCCGTACGCGCCTGCGAATCCGCAAATTTTTTTTCCCTCGCGTCCACGGCTATCATCTCGTCGATCGATTTTTAGATTTATCGCCTCGATCATCATAAAAAAGCATCACTCCAAGCACGAATCCGCCGTCGCTACTAACGCTTAGCATCGAGCGCGCCTGCGAGAGGATCCTAAAAAAATCTCTCATACAAAAAGCAGCGAGTATTTTGAACTTTGCGCGAGGAAATTCGCCTTGAGATTTGCCGTTATCTCATCTATCACCATCTCGGCGTCGTAGCTCTCTAGCTGCGCTACCGCCGCGCTAACGGCAGGTTTATCGCCGCTCATGACGAGTGCTAAGATCTCCTCTATGCGCTGCGGATCAAGGAGTCCTAGCATCTGCGCGACGGCGCTTTGCGTGAGCTCGCCCTTGGCGTAGATGATGGCCTGATCTAGCAGCGTGAGAGTGTCGCGCAGCGAGCCCGCGCCGCTACGAGCGAGGATCTCGAGAGCCTCTTTTTCGTGCGGGACGTTTTCGCGGTTTAGGATAAAAATCAAGATGCGCGACGACGTCCGGGCGCGAGATCTGACGAAATCTAAAATGCTGCGTGCGCGATAGCACGGTGGCTGGGAGCTTTAGCGGATCGGTCGTGGCTAGGATAAATTTGACGTAGGGCGGCGGCTCCTCGAGCGTCTTTAGCAGCGCGTTAAACGCGGGCGTAGAGAGCATGTGCACCTCGTCGATGATAAAAATCTTAAAGCGCGCGATCGCCGGAGCGTACTTGGTCTGCTCGATGAGCCCCTTTATATCGTCGATACCGCGGTGGCTGGCCGCGTCCATCTCGATGATATCAATATGGCGGCCTTCGTTTGCGGCGATGCAGTTGGCGCACTGCTCGCACGGCTGGCTAGTCGGGCCGTGATCGCAAACCAGCGCCTTTGAAAAATATCCTCGCGCTCGAGGTCTTGCCGCTACCGCGAAGTCCCGAAAAAAGGTAGGCGTGGGTTAGGCGGCTCTCGTCCAGAGCGTGCGTGAGGCTGGTGCTGACGGCCTCCTGGCCTACGAGCTCGCTAAATTTTCGCGGTCTATATCTAAGCGCTAATGCTTGCAACACGGATTTTTTTCCTCAATTTAAAAATTAAGATATTCTACTTTTTTTGGATAAAGAAATTTAATATATTATGGCTCGGCGCGCTGTAAGACGAGTTGCCGGGCGGGACAATTTGGACTAATAACGTTTGCCTGCTAGCTCGAATTTATCGCATGCGGGGGCCTGGCAATTTGACATATATACCGCTCGGTTCTTGCAAAACTGCTACAATTTGATGCAAAATTGTCTAGCCAAAACGCCGTCAAATCTAGTCGCGGATATTTTGGTAATTTGGCGAAATTTGCTATAATCGCGCGGAAATGAAAATTCAAAAAAAGGGAGAAAAATGAGAAAAAGCTATATTGTGTGCGCTTGCTTTGATGTTTGCGCTTTTGGCTACGGGCTGCGAGAGGAACGACTACCAGCACCCGATGTACCGCTCTACTAAAAAAATAAATAACCTCAATTTGGCGGTTACTCGCCGCCTTAATCTTCAAATTTATCTCGCTAACGTTTTATAAAATTTGACGCTTGCGCGCCGCATTTTGAAAATTTAACATCCTCGCAAACTTCATTTATCTTGTCGTCCACGGATTTTATTACGGTCGATTTTATGCTAACCCCCTTAGCCTTCAAATCATCCTCGTTTGCCAAAAACCATTTTCTAGTTTCGATGTAGTCTTTTAGATACTCGTTTTTTTATCCGTTTGACAAAAAGCCGTCTATGTTTGCATGCCTATTTGTACGTATTTGCCAGTATAAAATTGGCTTGCTATCGCGTGAATCTTTTCGTTTTCAAAGTATTCTGCCGTCTTTGCTTTTGCGAGCTTTGTCGTACCTCGGGATACTTTTGAAGAGTAAAGCGCGTTCATATATTTTTATATATTCGCGCAGCTTTATGAGTCTTTTCGTGCTGTTTGACGTCTTTAAGCATCTTTGGTATGTTTACTTGAGACTCATCCGACCTATAGTTTTTTTAGATTTGGGCTTAGAATACAGAGGATTTTTTTATCCAATACGCCGTAAAATTATTCGTGAAAAATAATCGATAAGTTATTAAAAAGCCGCAAGCCTGATTTTTTTGAAACATCTTATCCTTAGCCTCACTTTCACCATATTTTCTATAGTTTCCCAGGCTTTTTTTCGTTCAAATTCTATCGTCTCTTCAAAAAGAATATTTGTTGTTGCCGTATAGGGACGGTGCTGCCTGATGTATTCATGATATACATCATCAGCCTAAAAACATACCAGTCCGCGTACTTTTCCGCATCGTCGTCTGGTAAATTTTCTTTCCATCTTTTTATGAAATAATCCTGCAGGGCAAGCACGGGCTGGACGATAAGGCTTTTTTCATCGACAAAGGGGAGTTTGGTTGAAAAATTGCCATACACCATCATGAAAATCTGCACCTATCAGCCACTCTTTTTGCTTTTTGGATACGGCTGCCCGTCATAGAGCCACTCGCTCCTTTGATTTACGTACATCAGGGCATTGCCGACGATGAGGGCGATCAAGGCTATCAAAAAGTAGCTTTTTGAGGGGTTTGGTTGGTTTTTGGCGATTTTTTTCGTTCATTTTTGATCCTGCGAGGTTGTTGTGGATATTTTTACATATTGCGTCCTTAAACATTTTTTTAAAATTATATTTAAATGTATTGGATTTATTTACTCTATAGTTGGACGGTCTTGTAAATTCGGCGTCATGATTTTTTTGCAGTGCGGGTTTTTGCGAGAAAAAGTGTGGCAAATTTGTTGATTTATGAATAAAATTTAACGCATTAAAAAAATAGAAAAATAAAAAAAGCGGCAAATTTTAGCAGACGAAGTGGATCAAATTTTAGTAAAATAAATTTATCACAATTTGACCCGGACGCTACGCCTCAAATTTACCGCCCCAAACGCATGCGACCAAATGGCTCAAATTGGCTACAGATCGCCAAATAGCGCCTTTAGATCCTTCGCGTTTTCGTCTTTGCTCTCGCCTCTAGCGCCAAGCTCGTTTAGCTCGATCTCGTAACCGGTTAGCATGCTAGCTAGCCTGATATTTATGCCGCTTTTGCCGATAGCCTTGCTCTTTTGCTCGGTTACTAGGGCTCACGACGGCTTTACCGTCCTCGCCGATTTTTTTACAGAGCTGATGATCGCCGGCGCCATCGCACGGGTGATGAGGATCGCAGGCTCTGTGGAATACTCGATCGCGTCGATATTTTTCGCCGTTTAGCTCCTTTGTGACGGCGTTTATGCGCACGCCTTTGGTGCCCACGGTCGCGCCCACAGGATCAACGTTTGGCGAGGTGGCTACGAGCGCTACTTTGGCGCGTTCGCCCGGGATTCTAGCGCTTGCGGCGATCAGCACGAGGCCGTCTTTGATCTCGGGCACTTCGGCTTTTAGCAGGGCTTCTAGGAATTTTGGCGACGTGCGGCTTAGCTCGACCTTGATACCCATGGATTTATCTATATAGACGCTTTTTATGACGGCTTTTACGACGTCGCCCGGTTTAAATTTCTCGCCTTTTATGCGGTTTTTACGCGGCATCACGGCTCGCAGCTCGTCTATCTCGATGAAGGTATTTTCCTCGCTATCCACGCGCGTGACCGAGCCAAAAACCATGTGCCCGACCATGTCTTGATATTTTTTTGAAAGATTTTTTTCCTCCATCAGGCGCTGGATGTGATACTCAAGCTCCTTGTGAAGCGTCTGCGCGGCGGTACGGCCGAGGTTGTCGGTAGATAGCTCGTAGGGTTAGCTCGTCGCCGATCTCACCCCAGAGTCTACTTTTTTTGCTTCGCTTACGCTTAGAAAGTGCTCGTTATCCTCGGCCAAACGCTCGTCGCCGTCTTCTACGACGGTGATTTTTTTGATATAGATGAAGGGTCTTGGTCGCGTTATCGATAACCGCGTCGTATTCGTAGTTTTCGCCGTAAATTTTTTCTTTGCGGTATTGATAATAGCTCTTATGACGCGCTCTTTTACGTCCTCGATTTCGAGCCCTTTTTTTCATTTGCGATAGATTCTATGATATCTGCTATTTTTTTCCATATTATTTTTTTGCTCCGTTATTTAGAAATTTGGGGGAATTTTTGAGTTAGAGGGGTATTATACAAGCTTTATACTTTTAAGAAGTTTAATGCGTTTTTTTATGATGAATTTGCTATATTCACAGATTAAATTAAAGATTTCAAAGGATTAAAAAATGGAGCTAAAACTCGCTAGAACGCAAATTGACGCCAAACCAAAAACGATCTCTCTTGAAAAAAATCGAAGCGGCATTTGCAAAAGATCCGCAACAAATTTTTCTATTTCGACAGAGAAAAACAGCCACAAACAACTCATCGCTTTGGTAGAATTTCTCGAGGAAAAAAAGGCCTTAGCGTCTATCACCGCACCGTAAAAATACGGACTCGACGAAAACGACTACATGTACGAGGTGCACATCCTTTGAGCGCAGCGCAAAAAAAGCTCTTTATTCAGACTTTAGGGCTGCGCGATGAACGTCCGCGACAGCGAGCACATCATCGCCGAGCTTAAACAAAAAGAGGACTACGAACTCACTCAGGACATCTCAGAGGCCGATCTCATCCTCATCAATACCTGCTCGGTGCGCGAAAAGCCCGTGCATAAGCTCTTTAGCGAGGTCGGCGGTTTTGAAAAAAAGTAAAAAAAGCAGGCGCTAAAATCGGAGTTTGCGGTTGCACGGCAAGTCATCTGGGAAGCGAAATTTTTAAACGAGCGCCTTACGTGGATTTCGTACTCGGCGCGCGGAACGTCAGTACAATTTCAGCCGCCGTTAAGACGCCTCAAATGTATCAGCACCGACATAAATCACGACGAGGTGAGTACGCATTCGGCGAATTTCGAGGCTCACCGTATAAAAGCCACATAAATATCTCGATCGGCTGCGATAAAAAATGCACCTATTGCATCGTTCCGCACACCAGAGGCGACGAGATCTCGATCCCCGCAAATTTGATCCTGCGCGAAGTAAAAAAAGCCGCCGAGGGCGGAGCAAAGGGAAACTTTTCTTGCTAGGGCAAAACGTAAACAACTACGGCAAGAGATTTTCAGGCACGCACGAGAAGATAGATTTTAGCGACCTGCTCGTAAAGATCAGCGAGGTAGATGGCGTCGAGCGCATACGATTTACCAGTCCGCATCCGCTCCATATGGACGATAAATTTTTAGAAATCTTTAGTCAAAATCCCGAAAATTTGCAAATCCATGCACATGCCTCTTCAAAGCGGAAACACCAAAGTCCTACGCGAGATGAAGCGCGGCTACACCAAAGAGTGGTTTTTAGACCGAGCAGCTAGACTGCGCGCGATGTGCCCTGAGGTTAGCATTTCGACCGACATTATCGTGGCGTTTCCAGGTGAAAACAGACGAGGAGTTTGAGGATACGATGGACGTGCTAGAAAAAGGTACGCTTTGAGCAAATTTTTAGCTTTAGTATTCGCCCCGCCCGATGACTAAGGCGGCGGAGTTTACAAACCAAATCGACGAAGCCGTCGCAAGCGCTCGCCTAACCCGCCTACAAAACCGCCATAACGAAATTTTTTAGACGAAATAGTCGCGGCGCAAAAAGGTGAAAATTTCTCGACGTATATTTTGAGGAGCTTCGCGCAAACGGCGGCGTCGCCGGCAGGAGCTTTAATAACTTCCTCGTTCAAGTCGCAGGTAGCGAAGAGCTGCTAGGCAAAACGCTAAAAGTGCGCGTGAACGATCCAAAAAGAATGGTGCTTTTACGGTGAGCTTGTGGGCTAAACTTTTAAACGAAGCGTTTTTTTATAAATTTAGCCCCGCGCATTATCTATTGTTTTATTTGGATTATATTTTTAACCTGCAAAAAGAGCTTTTCTAAGACAAATTTGACGAACGAGCCCCTGCGTCGTGCTATTTTGGCACGGCAGGCTTGCACTGATGAGCTTTGCCTACGTACACTGGTGGAAAAACGGCCAAAATCCGCAAAGACGTGCCAAGGTAATAATCAGCGACCACAAAGACGGCGAGATTATCGCGCGCGTGATTTCGTTTTTCGGTATCGGCGCGATCAGAGGCAGTAGCTCAAAAGGCGCAGTGAAGGCCCTCGCACAAAGTTTTAGAGAGCTAAAAAGCGGCACCGACGTCATCATCGCCCCGGACGGTCCGCGCGGCCCCTATCACAGCGTCGCCGACGGAGCCGTCGTCATCGCGCAAAAAGCAAAATGCGCAAATACAAATTTCTAAACTATGAAGCGAGCAAATTTCGGCAGCTAAAAAGCTGGGATAAGATGGTAATCCCAAAAGCCGTTTAGCGAGATTTCTTATACGCTCTCGCCGCCTTTTAGCGTGATAGGCATGGAGCTAGAAGCCGCAAGAGAGCAGATAAAAAAGGAGATGGAAAAATGAGCTCAAAGACCGTTATTTTTAATTATCGGAGCGCTTTTTGGCGGCTATTTTTGTCTCATTTGTTACGCTTAGTCCGTCTTACAAAAAAACGCACTTGGAGCCAATTTCACTACGAAATGGGCGATTACGAAACCGCCTATAAGCTCTCAAAAATCAGCCTATCATAAAGACATTTACAACAAACTAGCACACACCGTGATGGTACAAAGCGAAATCTCGCAAAAATATGCTCTCTACATCGCCCGTTCAAACGGCTATCTAGAAAATATCCAAAAAAATCAGCAAGTCAGGCAAGGTTAGCAAAGTAAATTTGAGACAAAATTCGCATGATGTGCGACATCGCCGTGAGCGACTACGCAGAGCTTAAGCCGTCAAATTTAACGGACTCAGACCTACAAGAAGAAGCAAAACGAATAAAAGATACTTTTCAACCCTACAAAAAGAGCTGTTTTAACTCTATTTTATGGCTTTTTGGGTATTATAACGCATCGTAATTTTTTTAGGAGAAATCTTTGCTGATACGTCGTTTTTTTAGCGTCTTATATCTTAGCGCCGTTATCCAGTCTAAAAAAATGCATATTTTACGGCGAAGCATACAAGGGTGCAACTCTGATCAAAAACGATAAAAAAATGAATTTGACCTAGATGAGTCCGGCAAAATCTCAGACAGAATAAAAAGAGTATCTAAAAAAATCTACAAAAAGAGTATAAATGGGTTTATATTTCGCTGTTTTTCGACGCGCTCGAACAAGGAGCGTTTGAAGCTAAAAATGCCGAAAATCTCGAAAAATTAGGCATAAAGACAAAAGAGATAACCTGCATAAATCCCGCTAAAAAATTGGCTAATCTATGCAAAAACTTTCAGACGTTAAAGCCGCCGAGAGTAAATCTGGCAACATCGACGTTGATGTGCTTTACTCGCCTATTATACTAATCCAAAAAGAGATCGAAAAAAACTAAATTTACCAACCGCAAAAAAACGCTTTTTTTATTTATGCCTGCAAAGAGTTTTCGCCATCTGCATTACATCGGGTAACGGCGCAAAATACGCCACGGTTTGTAAGCTAGATGAGGACGACAGCGACGAGAACGTCGAATTTGATAAAGAAAACAGCGACGAGATAGATGATTTTATCACGAATGTAGACGAAAGCTTTAACAACATGGACGGTCTAGAAAATTTAGACGATATGTTAAAGACCGGCGATAGCCAAGAGGAGTTTGCCGACCTCGACTACGATATAAATATGCCAGAATCCACCGATGTAACCGCCTCGGTATCGATATTTGGGCGCGATATGAGTATGTACCGGTATATATCGTTAGCGCTTAAAGATTTTACTCAAATCCTCTATACGACGGAGATTTTATTGAAAATGTCGTTATTTTTCGACGCTACAGAGAGGACGAGCGCTACGTTTTTTTACACTATCTAGAAAAACGAACTCTTAGTAAAGACCGCCGTTTACCCTGTCAATACGCTAAAAAAACGATGACCGAGCTAATGAAAAAAAGAGTTGGAAAAATGACTAGTTATAGCTTTATAAAAACCTCAGAGAAAACCGATTTTTAACCTTTTTAGCAGAAATTGGCTGTTTTTTTATCGCTACGATAGTGTTGCTTTTTGCTGCGGCAAATTTCTTTTGTTGAGTTTAAAAAGCAACTCGCTACGAAACGAAACGCAAATTTCAAAAACAAAAAAACAAGAGCAGACGCAAAGAGCAAATCAAGCAAGCCGACGAGCTCACCGCGCTTTTTAAAAGCAAAGAAGAGATAGCGCAAACGAAATAGCAGCCTCAAATGCCGTCTTAAAAACAAAGCCTGCGTAATCTACTCGATCTTGTCCCCTCAAGCATCACGCTACACGAGATCTCGATGGATAAAAAAACTCGCTTGTGGTAAAAGGCACTACGCCCAGCCGAGATATTTACAATATGTTACTTGCCACGCCGCTAAAGTCGATTTTTTTAGCACGTCAAACACCTCTTTTTATCAGCTAGATAGCGGCTGGCTAAACTTCATCAGCACAAACAAAACCGACAACTACGAGGGCAAAAATGAGCAAAGATAGAAGCCTGCAAAATATCGACATTACAAAAACTGCTCATCTATGTACTTGTTTTTCATAGTCGCTTGCTTAGTGATGATATTTGTATTTTTAGTGCCTAGCATCAAAGAGTACAAGCAGGTCAAATACGAAAGTCGCATGCAAATCGCCGCAAGTGCGCAAACGCAAAGGCTCTACGACGCCAAATCAAAAGCCCTAAATGAGATAAAGCAAAACGACAAAGCCGCGTTAGACGCTCTTGAAAAACAATTTGACGTAGAGATTTTTACTCAATTTGCCTCAAAGTACTTTATGAACGTAAATCTAAGCGAACCAAAAGAGGCTGTAAAAAAACGGCGAAATCTCTATCTACGGACTAACCGTAACCGGCTCCATGAAAACGCCTACTCAAATTTCTATGAGTTTATAGATGCACTTCAAAGCTATGAAAATATCGTAAAAAAATCGACTTTCCGATCAAAATGCGCAAGGATGCCGAAAAAAATCGACGCGACCTTTGGCGTCAAAATCTACAGCTTAAGATAAGTCTTAGTTTTTATCTCGGCTTCTTTGTATAATCTTTGAAAATTTAAATAAAGATAAAAAAATACTCAAATTTAGCAACACTGCCGACTCAACGACTGCTATTTTTGACTAGGCGTCTTGACAAAGCGGCAAAAGTTAACTTACAAAAAAATAGAAGTTTTAGAGCCAACAAAACTCACGCCGACCGATTTTAAAAAAACGCGTACGCAAATTCGACTAGATTTAACCGCGCCAAATCACCAATTTAATCACTCTTTTTGATTCGTTTGTAATCGGGTTCTAATTTATAGCAATTTAGACTTTTGATGCGCGAGTTTTTGCATAAAAGCGACATAACGAACGCATTTAAGGTCACGATCGCTTTATTTTTGATCTCAAATTTTAGGGTATTTTTAACGCCGTTTAGAGGCAAAACTCCACAAAAACTCTTTAAATTTAGATAAATCCGCGCCCTCGGCAAATAAAAAAATCCGCGGTTTATCGGCGGGATGGCGAGCTGTCTACACACTTCTTTAAATTTCTTTTCCATCGCAGGCTTAACATAAGGCGTCACAAGGATAAATTTTCCGCCCGCACCCACGGCTACCTTGCCGCCTAGCACGCAGTTAGTGCCGTTTTCTAGGCAGCGCGTGCATTCGTTTCGCTGCGCCGAGCTTAGCACGAGCCCTAGCCGCTTGCACGCCTGGTCCACGCCGCGAATCTCGTTTGCACCGCGTTTTATTAGGTAAATTTTAGGCGCGGGATTAGAAATTTCGGGAGTTAAAGCTTTAACGCGTCGGCCGCCAAAAACTCAAAGCTCTTTTTCACGCCGCTAAAGTACTCGTCCAAAAAAACGGCTCACTACATTTCGCGCGAATAAATCCGCGTTTAAACCGGTCCGTTAAATTTGTCTCGTCGGTGAAGTATTTAAGATTTCGCTCACGCAAAAACCGCTCCAGCTCGCACTTTCGTACGCCTAAAAGCGGACGAGCGATCACGTAGTCCTCGCGAGCTTCTAGCTCTTGCATACCCAGTAGCTCATTAAGCCCAGCACCCCGCCCAAGCTGCATCAAAAACCACTCGAATTTATCGTCAAACTGATGCGCCAAGATCACTTTCATATCCATGCTCGCGGCAAATCTCGGCGAAAAAAATCATATCTAGCCGCGCGCGCCTCGTGCTCGTAAATTTGACTCACCCAGATGCACGCTTTTTACGTAGATTTGTTTGTTAATGTAGCCGCTAGATCTCGTGCCGAGGGCGACTTCGTCCTTGCTCTGCGCGCGGACGTTGTAGTTCACGATTGCGATGTCAAATTTCACGCCCGCCTCGTCAAGAAGATAAAAAAGAGCCGTGCTATCGACGCCGTGCGAAAAAAAGCAAGCAGATTTCGCCCCGATTTTAGCTTATGCAAAACGGGCGCACTTAGCACTTTAGGCCTTTGCCGTGATCTTGCCCAGCGCCTGGCTGCCCGCTACCTGCGTGATCTCGCACCAGTAGCGACCGCCGATTTCTAGCTGCTCCACGTCGCTTTCGTTGATCAAACTTTCGCCGTCGATGTCCTCATCCCATAGCGCCTTTTTCGCGGCATAAAACATCTCGCCCTCGCTGCTTTCGCCCTCGAGCGATACGATAAATTTCTTGCCCAGCTCCTGCGCAAAGCTCGCTTCTATCGCGACACGAGTGATCTTTTCGATCTTGCTTAGGCGCTTTGAGATGATTTTGGCGGGCACCTGCTCCATCTCGTACGAGAGCGTGTCCTCCTCTTTGGAGTAGGCAAACGCCGAAATGCGGTCAAAGTTTAAACTCCTGCAAAAAAACGCACAAAGCTCGTCAAATTCTGCTTCGCCCTCGCCCGGATGTCCGACTATGACGCCCGTTCGTAAAAACGCACCAGGCGCACTTTTCATCAAATTTAAAAAGCTCTTTTATCCGCGCCGCGCCACTTCCGCGCCTCATGATTTTTTTAGCATTTTGTCGCTCGCGTGCTGGATCGGCATATCAAAGTAGTTTACAAACACGGGCGAGGCGATGATACGCTCCACTAGCGCGTTTGAGGTCGTGCTTGGGTAGAGATAAAGTATGCGCGCGGTTTTGACGCCATCGATCTTTTCGACCGCGCCAATTAGCGAGATGAGGCCGTCGCTAACCGCGTGATCGCGCATATACGAGCTGCTGTCCTGCGAGAGGAAGCTAAAGTCGTAGTAGCCCTTTTTTTACGAGCCTTTGCACCTCATCTACGATATTTTCCAGCGCGCGGGATTTTAGCTTGCCTTTGAAGGTTGGGATCGCGCAGAAGCTGCATTTTTGATTACAGCCCTCTGAAATTTTGATGTAGGCGTGGTAGTTTGAGCCCGTTATCACGCGCTCCTCGCTTGCTTGCAGGTAGGTGTCCGGGCTAAATAAATTTTGCTTTTTTTAGGATGATTTCATCGATCTTGTCGTAGTCTCCGACGCCGGTGAAAAGATCGACCTCGGGCAGCTCCTTCATCAGCTCTTCGCGGTATCGCTGCATGAGACAACCCGTAACCACGAGCAAGGAGCCTTTTTTGCGCGCTTCGTGCATATCCAGGATCGCGCGGATACTTTCTTCTTTGGCTGAGTTTATAAAGCCGCAGGTGTTTACGATGATAACGTCGGCAGAGGCGACATCTGGCGTGATCTCGTAGTTTTGCAAGCGTCCGAGCATGATTTCAGAATCCACCAGATTTTTTTGTTACAGCCTAATGATACTAAGTGAAGTTTGCCCATCTTATACCCACAGATTGTCGATCAGACGCGTTTTGCCTACGTACGCGGCGACCAGGATGATGGTGTTGCTTGGCTCTATTAGCGAGATCTCGTTTAAATTTCTATCGACGATCGCGACGTAGTCGACGTTTAGCGGCTCTAGGGGTTTGTAGCATCTCGCCTTTTATCGTTTGTGTGCTTAGCTCGCCCGCAGCGATCAGATTGAAGCTTTTTGAGCGAATGCGAAAGCTTAAGCGCCTCTAGCTTTTGCCCCTCGTCAAGATAGGGCGTTTCGCGAGCTAAGCGCCAGTCCGTCGGCTGCGCGAACGATCTCGCAAGGCACGATCTCTAAATTTAAAAAAACAGGTCTTTACGAAATTACGCACGATGAGCAGCTGCTGCGCGTCCTTTTTGCCCATATAGACGCGCTTTGCGTTTGTTAGATTAAAGAGCTTGTTTAGTACGCGAAGCACGCCGTCAAAGTGTCCAGGGCGAGTCTTACCCTCAAGCACGCTCGCTAAATTTTTCAGGCGCGCTGATTAGCGGCTCGGTATCAAAATATAGCTCCCTAGCCTCAGGCGCAAACATCGCGTGCACGCCTAGCTCTTCGCAAATTTCAGAGTCGTTTTGTTCGTTTTTTTGGATAGCTGTCAAAGTCCTCGCCGGCTAAAAAAACTGCGTCGGGTTTACAAATGTCGAAACGATCGCGGTTTTGTTTTCTGCTACGCACTTTTTTTATGAGACTAGCGTGTCCGTCGTGAAGCGCGCCCATGGTAGGCACGAAGCCGATATTTTCGGGATTTGCCGCGACGAAATCTCGCAGCTGTTCTACTGTTCTTAGATTTGCATTTTTTTCTTCTTTGTGTTTAATTTTAACGCGTGATTATAGCAAATTTTATCTTTACTCTTACAAATATGTTATAATCACGCCAAAAAAAGCACAAAAAAAGGTCTTAAATTTCTGGATAATTACGAATACACTGAACTCCTAAAAACACTAAACACAAAAAGTAGAAAAATATCGCTGGCGTCGTAAAAGCCTGAGAGCATCAAAGCTCGCCTAAAAGAGATCGAGGAGATGGAAAACGATCAAAATTTCTGGCAAGATATCGCAAAAGCGGGCGCAATCGGCAAGGAAAAAAACGAAAAATTTCAAATATCTTAAATAACTTCCTAAACGCTAAAAAGCGCCGTAGACGACGCAAAGGATCTATATGAGCTGGCAAACTCTGAAAACGACGAAGAGACGATAAATTCGCTCTTTGCCGAGGCTGGCGAGTTAGAGGATAAGATCGTAAATTTAGAGATTTCTATGCTGCTTAGCGGCGAGGATGACGGCAAAAAAACGCCATCGTCACCATCCACCCGGGCGCTGGCGGCACGGAAAGTAACGACTGGGCTAGCATGCTATACCGCATGTATCTGCGCTTTTGCGAGCGCGAGGGCTTTAAGGTCGAAACCCTGGACTTCCAAGAAGGCGAAGAAGCAGGGACTAAAAGACGTGAGCTTTATCGTTAAAGGCGTAAACGCCTACGGCTATCTAAAGGCCGAAAAACGGTATCCACCGCTTAGTACGAACCAGCCCGTTTGATAGCGCGGGTCGCCGACACACGAGCTTTACTAGCGTGATGGTAAGCCCGGAGATCGATGATGACATCGAGATAGAAATTGACGAAAAAGACCTAAAAAAATCGATACCTACCGCGCAGGCGGAGCGGGCGGTCAGCACGTAAATAAAACCGAGTCCGCCGTACGCATCACTCACGCACCCACTGGTATCGTCGTGCAGTGTCAAAACGACCGTAGCCAGCACAAAAACAAAGCCACCGCGATGAAAATGCTAAAATCGCGCCTATATGAGCTAGAGCTAATGAAACAGCAAGAGGCCGCCGGCAGTATCGAAAAAAGCGAGATCGGCTGGGGTCATCAGATCCGCTCCTACGTGCTTTTCCCGTATCAACAGGTCAAAGACAACCGTAGCGGCGAAGCGTACAGCCAAACCGACGCGATACTAGACGGCGACATAAAAAAAGCTCATCGAGGGCGTTTTGGTAAGCCAAAAAAGCATAAACTAGAAAGGAAAAATATGGAAATTTCAGCTCTTTTAAACCAACTAGGCTATAACGAAAACGACGCGACCGCCGCGCAGGTTAAGCGCATCCTAAACAACTGCGACGGATTAAATTTAAGCAGCATTATCACGCTAAACGATCACTTAAAACCGCTCGGCGGCTTTGTAGCGATGAGCGGCAGCGAGGACGTGTTTAAGATAAAAAAACGCGAGCAAAAACGCCGGGTGCGCTAAACGTGATCGAAAAACTGGGCTGAAAAAAACAGGATAAACATAAAAAAAGTAAATGAAACTACTCACTACATACTAGGAAAAAAATATGAAAAAACTACGATATCATCGTCATCGGCTTTGGCAAAGCAGGCAAAAACTCTCGCCGTAAAAAGCCGCAAATTTGAGGCAAAAAGGTCGCCGTGATCGAAAAAAATCGGCGCAGATGTACGGCGGAACATGCATAAACGTCGGCTGCATCCCGACAAAGAAGCTAGTAAATTTAAGCAAAGAGGCAAAAATATGTAAATAATAACGTCGCGGGCGAATACTTCACGCTAAGTATCGAGAAAAAAGATGCTCTCGTCTCCGCGCTTAGAGCTGACTCGCAATGCTTGACGGCAACGCAAACATCGACGTGATAAACGGCGCGGCTAAATTTATAGATAAAAACAGCGTCGAAGTCGCGGCTGTTGACGGCTCAAAAAAAGCGTACTTACCGCGCCTACTATCGTTATAAATACGGGCTCGATTAACGAAAAACCAAGCTTTGAGGTTAGCTCAAATTTGGCTTACGACAGCACGGGGATTTTAAACCTAAAAACGCTTCCAAAGCACCTAGTAGTCGTTGGCGGCGGATACATCGGGCTTGAGTTTGCCTCGATGTTTGCCGAGTTTGGCTCAAAAGTCACTATCGTAGCTCGCTCGGGCGTGCTAAAAAACGAGGACGATGACGTCAAAGAGAGCGTAAAAACGCTGCTACAGACGCAAGGCGTCGAAATTTTAGAGGGTTGCGAAGTTAAAAATTTAAAAGATTGCGCGCTAATTTTTACCCAAAACGGCGAGACGAAATGCCTTGAAGCGGACGCGTTTTTACTAGCGACCGGACGAGTAGCGGCGAGTGCGGAGCTAAATTAGCGCGGCCGGCGTACAAACGGACGCCAAAGGAAACGTGCTCGTAAACGAGTTTTTTTGCAAACCGCCCAGCCACATATCTACGCGGTAGGCGACGTTCGCGGCGGCGAGCTTTTCACATACACGAGCCTAGATGATTTTCGCATCGTCTTTGACAAGCTTTTTGGTGCGGGCAAACGTAGCACGCTAAACCGCTCGCCTCACGCCAGCACGCTTTTTACCGAGACTCCGCTAGCTAGTATAGGGGCTAAGCGAGAAACGAGCGGCGGCGCAAAATTTGAGACTTTAAAGTCCTAAAACTCGCACTAGCTGCAGTCCCGGGCGCAAAGGTAGTCGGCAACGAAACAGGGATTTTTAAAAAGCGATCGTGGACGCAAAAAGCGGCAAAGATTTCTAGGCGCGGCGTTTCACTGCGTTTATGCAAACGAGCTTATCAACGAGATTGCCATCGCAATGGCTTTAGGCGCGGGCGCTGATTTTTTCAAAAATCAGATTTTTACGCATCCTAGCATCAGCGAAGCGCTAAACGACCTCTTTGGACAATTTTAAAAACTACGGAAAGGTAAAAAAATGAGAAATTTACTTCTTGCTTTTTATCGGGCTTTTATTCGTAGGGATGCGCAGCTTCAAGCGGCGGCCCTAGCGACAACCCGGACTATGATTTTAACAAACGCGCCATAGAAGTACTAAAACCCAAATGCGAAAGCGGCAACTACTCCGCGTGCAACGATCTTGCCATCAGCTACCAGAAATTTGCAAGACCACAAAACCGCTCTCAAATACTACGAAAGAGCGTGCAAAAAAACAACTATCAGCTAGCTTGCACCAATCTAGCCAATATGTATCAATCGGGCCTTGGCGTAGACAGGGGATAAAAAAATAAAGCTTTGGAGATCTTTAACGCCTCTTGCACGAACGGAGGGGCGATATCTTGCTACTATTTAGGGCGACTTTTACCGCTCCGGCGACGAGGGCAAAGAGCCTGACTACGTCGCTGCCATGAGCGCATACGAAAGAGGCTGCAAGCTAGGGAGACATCCCATCATGCACAAACACCGGAGTACTATACGAAAAACGGCCTAGGGCGTAGCGCAGGACGAGTCAAAAGCCAGAAACATCTACCGCTCGGCGTGCTTTAGCGGCGACACGTCTGCATGCGACAATCTGAAAAGAATGGGCAGAAAGCGATAATAAAAACAGTAAATTTAACGCATTTAAATTTGGCGTTAAATTTACTACGGCGAGTCAAATTCGGCTCGCCTTTTTAAATTTGACCGTAGCAAATTTAACTTCAAATTTGCCCCAAAATTTACCTCCCAAAACCCACATCTTGAAAAATATAAAAAAACCAAAAACCGTCCGTCAAATTGACGCCAAACGTTCGCAAATTTAACAGTTCAAATTTGGGTTTTTATTCTTACGTTCCGTAGCAAAATTTTTATTCGCTCCGCCAAAAAAACAGGTTAAATTGAGCGGATTTTACCCGCAAATAGCAAAAAAATAAACAACGCTCAAATTTGAGTAAATTTTATAAAAGATAGAAAAATAGGGGCTCAAATTTAAGCCCCAAAAGGCGTGAGTTTAGAGTAAAATTAAAATTTATAAGAGACGTTAACCTTAAAGTTTCTACCTGGCTCCCAGTCTACGTAGTTTGGATCGCCTGTATAATCAGCCGTTCGTTGAGACTGCGAAGCGTATGCTTTGTTAAAGAGGTTATAAATTCCAGCATTTATCTCAAGCCCTTTAAATTTACCGCTACTTGGCGCATAGGTAGCGTAAATGTCGCTAACTGCGTAGCTTGGTATCTTGACATTTTTGTCGTCGCCAGCTGAGACGGTATTTTTCGAAGCAAAGTAGATTAGGTTGTAGCCTATTAGCGTATCGATCCTTGAAAACGCGTACTCTGCGTTAAATGTGTATTTATCGCCTTGATCTCGGTAGCCGATGATGTTTGAAGTGTAGTAGCTGCCATTTGATTTTGCAACCCTATCTTTATATTTTACCTTTTGGTGAGTATAGCTAGCAGCTAGGCTTAGTGCGTCTAGATTTAGCCTTGCAAGTAGCTCAACGCCGCTTATATCGGCCCCACCAGCGTTTATCCTGACTAGAGTTTGATTTACACCACCACCTGCTGCGTTGTTATCGACTATTAAATTTTTATATTTTGTCATGAAGTATTTTTGCAGATAGGCTATATGAGCTAGCTTCGCTTATGTCGCCATGGTATTTTAAGCCCAGTCTCATAGCTGTTGCCAGTGGTCGCTTTTAGGGTCTTTATTTGCCGCCCAGTTTAAAGCCCTGCCCCTACTACTTCCACTTGCCATCATCGACTCCATGACGTCAGGTCCTCTAAAGACCCTAGCATAGCTTGCAAACGCGTTAAGTCCTTTAAGAATTTTCATAATCAAGCGCAAGCGCTGGTGTAAATCGTTCAAATTTGATAGGTGTAGCTCTTTACATTTCCAGCTCTGCCGTCGTAGCTTTTTAGCTCGTGATGAGTGTATCTGATACCAGGAGTAACGGTTAGCGAGCTGTAAATTTAGCGCATCTTCTGCGTATATTGAGTAGTTATTTACCTTTTTCTGGGTAGTGATTGTCTGGTTTGTTGAAAATTTTTACTTTGATAAAACTCAGCACCATATCTAAAAGTCTGCGTCAAAGCGCCGCTCTCTACTACACTTTTAGCCTTTGCATTTATGCCGTTCGTCTCTACGCCCCATTTTGAATCATCGACCCTTTGATGTCTTGTGTTATAAGCCGTTACGTCCAAATTTAAAAAGATCGCTTGGCTTATACTCATATTTTAGCGTTGTTGTGTCGCGCTCATACTTGCGGTTATCGACACTATTTGAGCCACTATACCAGCTGCCATTCTGCTCTTAAAGGGTAAAGACCCTCAATTCATTATGCTCTCTTGAGATAGAAATTCTATGTGCATCAAGGAAGCTATAACCAAGTTTTTAGAAGATAGCTAAGGTCATTTCCGTCGCCACCTATCTTTCTTTTGTTGCCACTTTTGCCATAGTCATAGCCTTTGTGATTAATAGCAGCTATAAAGTCAAGCCCTTCAACTGGAGCAGTAAAGAGCATAAGACCTTGAGAAAAATTCGCTGTTATTTGAGGCGTAGCCCGTTTTGATTTTTTTGCGCCGATGATCTCACCACTTTCTAGTAAGTCTTTTGCATCAACCGTTTTAAAGGCGACTGAGCCACCAAGCGCGCCTGAGCCATTTACGACTGACTTTGAGCCAACCTCGACGTCGATAGCTTTTATGAGATCAGGATCGATCAGCAAGTCGGCGTTGTGGTGAAATGTGTTTCCATTTTTGTTTCGCGCCATCTATCGTGATATTTAGACCGCGGTCACTTACACCTCTCATGTAAATTTTTTTGATTCATGCCGTTTGTACCGCCCACGTAAACGCCCGGGATATCGCGCATAACGTCTTTTAGTATGCCTGCGTTTCTCGTGCTTATTTTTACGTCGTCTACGCCATATCCGCCGCCAGTGCTGCTTACCTCTACGCCGCTTAGCGTTACATTCTCGGCGGCATTTGCGCCGATAGCCAGAGCCGCTACGAAAGAAATCTTCGCAACATTGTTAAAACTCATTTTTTTCTCCTCTTTAAATTTACGAGAAATTTGCGCCGATTTAGAAAAAAACATTTAAATTTTGTTTTCTTTAATCCGCTCAAATTTTGAAAAACGAATACTACAATCTTAAGACTCAAATTTCTAGATAAATTTATCTAAAATATTACTTGCTTATTCGTTATTGACAATAAATACCATAATCTGATATAATTTACGCGCAAATTTTATAAGAAGGCATTAAATGGGAATTTCTCAAACACAACGTTGATTACGTTATCATCGGTATTTTAGGGCTTATGAGCTTTGTCGTAGTATGGCTCACGATAGAACGCTTGATCTTTTACGCAAACGTTAAATTGAAAATTATAAGAATCAAGACGACTTTGAAGAGAGCGTAACTAGAAAATTTAACAACGCTTTTATATAGTTTATTCAAATGCGCCGTATATCGGGCTTTTTGGGTACGGTCGCAGGCATCATGGTGACCTTTTACGACATGGGTATGAGCGGCGGCATCGACACTAAAAAGCATCATGGTCGGCCTATCTCTCGCACTAAAAAGCAACCGCGCTGGGCCTCATCGTCGCGATACCGACGCTAATGATTTACAACGCATTTATGAGAAAAAGTGGACGTTTTAGTAAACCGCTACAAGGCTTCACGTGAGAATGCCTAAAAAAGAGGGATTAAACGTAATCCCACTCATAGATATTATGCTCGTTTTGCTGGCCATCGTGCTTAGCATCTCTACCTTTATCGCTCAGGGCCATATCAAAATCGACCTGCCAAACAGCGAAAGCGCAGAAAAAAAGCAAGACGAAAACGATAAAAATCGCCGTTTTAATCAATAAAGATAATGAATTTTTATAGGCGAAGAGAAAATCGCCGAGGAAAAATTTAAAAAGAAAAAGCTAAACGAGATAAAAAAACGAAACGTTAATAGAACTCAAAAAGCGATAAAGAGAGCAAATTCGACTCATTTATCAAGGTTATCGACATACTAAAAGAAAAAAATCATGAAAAACTTCGCTATCACGACAACAACTGAATAGACGCGCCAGCTTTACGGGGCTTGGCGTCTCTATCCTGTTGCACTCTATCCTCATCGGATCTTTTATCAAATCTACGAAGAACTAAAACCGATGCCGGAAGAAAAAAAGCGTCAAGATAGCGCTAAATACCTTTACGCCGCCAGCAGCGCCGCTTCCGCCGGCACCTACCCCACCGGCCCCGCCACCTCCGGCACCGCCTGCGCCTCCTCCGCCAGAACCCGTAGTCACGCCGCCGGAACCGCCAAAACCGGTCGAGCCGCCTAAGCCGATAGAAAAGCCAAAACCAGTGGAGAAACCAAAACCGATAGAAAAAGCCTGTGGAAAAAAACCGAAGCCAAAGCCTAAACCTACGCCAAAACCGGTTAAAACGCCTGAGCCTGAGCCGGAACCGGAACAGCAAGTTGCGCAGGTAGCACCGCCTGCACAACCGTCGCCGCCTACCCCTACGCCGCCCGCGGCACAGCCAAGTAGCGCTCCAAGCTCGAACGTAAAATCAAACTTTACCGCCTAGCGGAGCTGAAACGGTAGGGGAATTTGAACTTCGCGACATCAGCCGGCGACGAGAGATTTTCTAAAAATCCAAAAAGGCGATACAAAAAGCATCACAAATACCCTAAACGCGCCCAAAAAAATGCGCCATCAGGGCGTCGTAGAGGTTAGCTTTTTGTATAAAAAAAGACGGCACTGTCCGCGACGTAAAAAGTGATAAAAAGCTCAGGCTATGAGACGCTAGACGAGGCCGCAGTCGAGCTCATAAACCGCGCCGCGCCTGATTTTCCGACGCTTGATCGCGACTACGTCATAAAAAAATCCCGGTTAGCTACAAACTCACGTAAATTTAAGCCGTTTTTGCGGCTTAAATTACTAAATTTACTTGTTAAATTTATAAATTTAATACGAATAATAAATTTTGAACTAGCCAAATCTTACAAAAAAATCAATTACTAAAAATTTATACAAAAATCAATTCGCCAAATTCCATCTAAAAACAGCTTGCTTTTTTTAACTTACAAAAAGCCAATATTTTTTTAATAAAATCCATTTTCTATAAACCAATCTTGCAATATTTTTCAATTTCATTTAAGGGAGGGGGTAAAATACTCTAATATATTTACAACACAAAGGAGGATAGCATAAATTCTAATCAAACATCCAGTATTTAATTAATAACATATTATTAATAAAAAAAGGAGAAACAATGGTACTACAAGAAAAAGAGTTAAAGTCGAAACTAACAAGTAAATTTTATAAAATTCTAGTTTCGAGCGGAGTGCTTACAAATTTAAGCGACGACAAGGCGAGCAAAATCATGCTTGAGCTTTCACATATGAAAAATCCCAATGGTGACCCAGATATTAGCCGTGCTTTTTGGGTCAGTTAGGTATGCATAGATTCTACAACGGCAGTATGATAGGAGGTGGAGTGTTTATTGTTTTAACAATTATTTCGACAATTATAATAGTAGCTACAAAAAACTCTTCGCTAGTAGGTTTACATATCTGGATATGGATAGCAGGACTAATAGACGCAAACATCCTCTCTAAAAAAATAGCCAAGAAAAACTACGAAAGAATACTTGATGTCGCAAAGTAAGATATTTTTTGACCCGAGTAAATTTCCAGATAATCAGTTTTTTATGCTATCCGAGAAACTAAATACGCTAACTCAAAAACAAACAGAAGCTCTAAGTTTTTTTATAATTTTTAAAAAATCCAAAACATAACTGCCGTAGCGGGGGTATTTCTAGGCTTTTTTTGGAGTAGATAGGGTTTTATATAGAAGATACCATGCAAGGCATAATAAAAGCCGTAGCTTCTTTTTTTCTTTCTTATAATAGGAGCTGGTATAGAAAGTATGTCAAGAGATGTGCAGGACTTTTGGGGACTTATATTTTTTTGTTCTATATCGTTTTTTTATATTTGTTGATATTTTTTTGTGCTACTTCAAATGTAAAAAAATAAAAATTTGAAAAAAGTACTTTATGAGATTTTAGAACTTACCAAAGAGCGGTAATCAAAACCGCTCTTACTTCACTCTACACATTTGTAGAAAATATAATTAAAAATAATCCTGGCAATCTGAAAGCTAAATTTCTATCATAATATTAAATTTTACTTTAAATAAGCTCGTCTGCCTAAAAATTATAGCACATCAACCAAAAATGACTAAGTTAATTTGATCCAAACCCTAGTCAAAGCGACTGGCTAGAAATTTATTCGATTCTAGGCTAAGCCGCATCGTAAATTCAAGAAAGATACTTTTATTCAAATTTGCGCTGAACAATCCTACATTTCACTTAAACGCCCTTTTATACGAGTTTTCTATCAGCTCAGAGTACCCTAACTCGCTCATCGCAGCCTGCGCGAATGGATTTCGCAGCAGCTCTCTGCCATAAGCCACCGCGTCGCAAACGCCGCCTAGTAGCAGCGCCTCGCCCTCGGACGCCTTTGTGATGAGTCCGACCGCGATCACCGGGATACTAACGGCCCGCTTTACGGCCTTAGCGTAGCCAGCTTGATAAAGCGGAGTAAACGCTGGTGCGCTATCCGTGCGCTCAAAAAGCCCGCCCGCCGAGACGTGGATAAATGCCGCGCCCAAAGCCTCGAGCTCCTTTGCTAGCCGCACGCTATCCTCCAGGCTCCAGTCGCCCTTCACCCAGCTATCTGCGCTTATGCGTACGCCGACGGGGATTTGTACTGCGGCTTTTTATTTCAGTTAAACATTTCTTTTAAAAAAATCTCGTGCGATTTTCAAAACTCCCGCCGTATTCGTCGTCTCGCAGATTGATCTCAGGCGAGAGAAATTCGCCAATGAGATAACCGTGCGCGGCGTGGATCTCGGTCGCGGCGTATCCTGCACGCTCGGCTCTAATTGCTGCTTGGACGAAGCTTTGCTTGACCGAGACGATATCCTCCGCGCTCATCTGTCTCGGCGTTTTGTAGCTCTCGCTCATCTTTACCGCGCTAGGGCGCGATCAGACCCTCGCACTCGCTTTTTTTCTACCAGCATGCGCGAGCTGGACGGCCATTACGGCGCCATATTTGACGCACTCTTTGACGAGCCTGGCGTGTGCCTCTAGCTGCTCGTCGTTCCACAGCCCCAGATCGCGGCTCGTGATCCTGCCCCTAGGCTCGACCGCCGTAGCCTCGACGATGATGAGCCCGACGCCTCCCAGCGCGCGAGCAGCGTAGTGCAAGCGGTGAAAGCATCTAGGACAACCGTTCTCGTTTTTGGCCTTATACATGCACATCGACGGCATCACGATGCGGTTTTTTTGATCTGCAGATCACCGATTTTTAGCGGCGCAAAAAGCAAACTTTGCATGAGAAATCCTTTTAAAGATTATTTGCGGTTATTTTAGGATATTTATTTAAATTTTTTTAGTCGTGCGGTAAATTTTAGTAGCCGCTGCGAGAGTGCAAATCAACCATAAAGGCTAACGAGTCGCAACGGTTTTATGTAAATTTGTATCAAATTTGAAATTTTTACTCGCCGCCGTTAAGAACGGAAGCAAAATACTCATCGATATTAACGCCCTCTTTTTTTCATCTCTTTTAGCCTTAGCCTTACGTCGGCGTCTTGCCAAAGAAGTGGTGGCAACGCAAACATCACCCTATCAAGGCTAAATTTACGCACATCCTCGCGCCAGCCATCCCAGCGGTAAAGCTCGTAAAATTTAGATATATCTCCACTTAGCGCCCAGTATAAAAACTGCGAGTAGCCAAGCTGTGTATCTTCCCATTTGCCGCTATCTGGTGCGTAGTAAAAGACGTTGCCGGCTTTGCCATGAAAAGCACCGCCATTTACCGCGAAAAATCCGCCCAAAACATCGTCCGCTACAAGCAAATAGCTAGGCATTTGCCCTGCCTCGCTAAAACTTTTGCCAAGATTAAAGCTGTAAATTCCGCGCTTCATACGCTCACATCCAGAGCCCAGCACACGCAGCCAACCGTCATCTATCACTACGCCACCGCACCCATAAACAAGCGCTCCCATCGGCGAGCGAGTAGTGACCTGAAGTCCCAAAAGCTCACTTTGCGCCCTGCTCTCATCTCGGGGCAAAATTTCATAGGCATTTTTAGCCTCTTTTAGCCACTCTTCTACTAGCGCCCAGCCTGGCTCGCTGACGTCTATAAGCTCGTCTAAAGCTCTCATTTTCTGTCCTTTCAATAAATTGGTGAAATTTTAAAGAAGAATTTGGCGAGTCGCCCCGCCAAATGTATATAGATAGATTATTTTGCATCCCAAGCTAGGATCGTGTTGCCCTCGGCATCGGTAGCCACGTCGCCCATGCCCATGATGTTGTAGCCGCAGTCTACATAGTGCACTTCGCCTGTTACGCCACTAGCTAGGGTCGCTAAGCAGATACATAGCGCTGTTGCCGACGTCTTCAGTGGTGACGTTGCGTTTTAGCGGGCTGTTTACTTCGTTGTAGCGCAAGATCATCCCTAAAGTCGCCTATGCCGCTTGCGGCAAGCGTTTTGATAGGGCCTGCACTGATCGCATTTACGCGGATATTTCTAGCGCCAAGGTCATGTGCTAGGGTAGCGAACTGAGCTCTCAAGCGCCGCTTTTTGCAACGCCCATGACGTTGTAGTGTGGCACAAATTTCTGGTCCGCCAAGGTATGTAAGAGTTAGCACCGAGCCGCCCTCTTTTAGCACTGGCAAGACTGCGCGAGTAAGGCTTAGTAGCGAATAAACGCTAGTGCCCATCGCGATATCAAAGGCTTCCTTTGTAGTATTTACAAATTCGCCCTCTAGCGCCTCTTTTTGGTGCGTAAGCCACCGCATGCACGACAAAAATCGATCTCGCCAAGGTCCGCTTTTTATGCGATCTGCAAGCCCATCTAAATGTGCTTGGTTATTTACGTCAAGCTCGTGAGACAATTTGCTACCAAACTCCTCAGCTATCGGCTCTACACGCTTTTTCAGAGCGTCATTTAGATATGTAAATGCCATCTGCGCACCTTGATCGTGACAAGCTTTTGCGATGCCGTAAGCTATCGACTTAGCGTTGGCAACGCCTACGATCAGACCTTTTTACCTTTTTAAAAATCATTATTTCTCCTTTAAAATTTTTGCAATTCAAATTCTAAACCAAATTTGATAGCGGCGGTATCGTGAGATGAATTTTAATGTTGTGTAGAAATTTTAGGGTCAAGACTAGGCAAATAGCCTGTCGCAGACTTAAAATCTCGAACTCATTAAAAAAAGCGCTCACGAGACAACGCGTATCAAATTTAAAAAATTATTCGCATCCCAGCTGGCTGTGCCTATTAGAACGCCATCGCAGCTTTTTGATACCTGCGATATCAGCGATGTTTGCAGCATTGACGCTTCCGCCGTAAAGTAGCGGCACATTTGCCTTTGTCTTTAAAAAAACTTAGCACCTCATCTATCTGCTCTATGCTAGCACTCTTGCCAGTTCCTATCGCCCAGATCGGCTCGTAGGCGATGACTAGATTTTTATAGCCAAGGTCTATATTTTCAAGCTGGCGGCTTAAAAATTCTTTGGTCGCTCCGCTTTCATTTGTGCTTAAATTTCTCGCCGATGCAGTAGATGACGTTCCAGCTGTTTTTTTGCGGCAAAGTCACATTCGCTCGCAAAAACTCCTCGCTCTCTTTTTAAAATTTCACGTCTTTCAGAGTGGCCGATCAGCACATCTTTGATCTCAAACTCATCAAGCATCGCCTTGCCGATCTCGCCAGTAAATGCTCCACTCTCGCAAGGGTAGAAATTCTGCGCCCCAAGCCTAAAAATATGCCTTTTCTCATCAAAGGCACTAGCTGGTGCAAATACGCTCACGTCGTCGTTTGCACTCAATTTGCATCTAAAATCTCAGCGTACTCTCTAAAGCTCTCTCTTGTGTGGTTACACTTTAAATTCGCTAGAAAATTTCAAGACCTACTCCTCTTTTCTAAGCGGCTTTATGCCGGGCAGCTCTTTGCCTTCTATTAGCTCCAAGCTCGCACCGCCGCCAGTTGAGATAAATGTCATCTCATCAGCGTCTCCCGCGCGCTCGACCACATCAGCCGTATCACCGCCGCCAACAACGGTAGTCGCGTGCGTGTCGATGATGGCGTGGCTCATTTTGATACTACCTTTGCTAAAGTTTATCCATCTCAAAAAAACACCCATAGGCCCATTCCACCAGATGGTTTGCGCATCGGCGATAACCTCTTTAAATAGCCTAATGGACGCAGGGCCAATATCAAGCCCCATCCAGCCGTTTGGGATCTCTTGAGCAGGGACGTATTTCACGGCACTTTCAGCTGAAAATGTCTGAGCAGCGACGACGTCTACTGGCAGATAAATTTTGACACCTAGCTCTTTGCCTTTTTTTGTAAATTTGTCTTGCATCTTCGATGAGCTCTTCTTCAAGGAGCGAATTACCGATGTTTTTCGCCAAGTGATTTTAAAAATGTAAATGCCATGCCACCGCCAATTATTAGCTTATCTACGCGCGGAAGCAGGTTATGCAAGGCTTGAAGCTTGCCACTCACCTTTGAGCCGCCCACAACTGCGACAAATGGACGTGACGGATGTTTTATCAAATTTTTGAGCGAAATTTATCTCTTTTTGCAACAAAAAAATCCCGCTGCCTTTGTGCTTTTCATCATAGAAATTTGAGTGATCGCTTCAACCGATGCGTGAGCCCTGTGGCAAACGCCAAATGCGTCGTTTATGTAAAATTCGCCAAATCTGAAAGCTCTTTTGCCAAAACCTCATCGTTTTTTTGGTTTCGCCCTTTTCAAAGCGTAAATTTTCTATCATCAAAATTTCACCAGCTTTTAGAGCCGCAGCCTTTGTTTTAGCGTCATTTCCGATCACATCTTCAGCAAATATCACCTCTCTATCAAGCAGTCTTGATAGCCTTTTTTTGCTACGCCGCGAAGTGAAAAATTTCTCTTCGTAACCATTTTTTTGGGCGTCCAAGGTGGCTAGCTAAAAACCACGCTGCAGCCGTTATCTGAGGCAGTAGCGGATAGTTGGTATCGCTGAGCGGATCCTGCGGTCATCAGTGATGTTTAAAAACTCGTCCATAGGCACGTTAAAATCGCACCTTATAAAGACTTTTGCGCCGTTTAGCTCAAGGTCGTTGATCGATAAAATATCACTCATTTTTCACCCTTTAAATTTACTTTTGTAGCCACGATCTTAGCAAGATCTACAAGCCTTGTTGAGTAGCCCCACTCGTTGTCATACCACGCAAAGACCTTCACCATATCATCAGCGATGACCTGCGTAGTGTCGCTAGCTACGATACTGCTGTATGCGCTCGTGCAAAAGTCGCTGCTAACTCTGTAGTCATCATCGACGAATAAAATTCCCTTTAAATTTGACTCCGCAGCCGCTCTAAACGCCTCGTTTATCTCCTCTTTGCTAGCTGGTCTTTTTAAAACCGCCGTTAGATCGACCATTGATACGTTTGCCACTGGCACGCGCACTGCTTGGCCGTGCAACTTGCCGCTTAGCTCTGGAAGTACTTTTAGCGATAGCTTTTGCAGCTCCTGTGGTCGTAGGCCCGATATTTAGCGCTGCAGCACGTGAGCGGCGGAAGTCTTTAGCCTTTACATCAACTAGGCTTTGACCGTTTGTATAGGCGTGGATCGTAGTCATCAGCCCTTTTACAATGCCAAAGTTTATCGTTTAGTACTTTTTGCGACGGGAGCTAGGCCGTTTGTAGTGCAGCTTGCGTTTGAGACGATCGCTTCGCCTGCGTATTTATCGTCGTTTACGCCAACTACAAAGGTCGCCGTGTCGTCTTTTGCCGGAGCGCTCATGACGACTTTTTTTGACGCCGCGAGCTAGATACGGTTCGCATTTTTTTCGGTGGTTAAAAACTTGCCCGTGCACTCCAAAACCACGTCTGCGCCGTAGTCTGCGTAGCTAAGCTCGTTTAGATCTCTTGTAGAAAAAAACTCTTATCTTTTTGCCATTTACTTCTATAAAAATCGTCGCTTATCACCTTAACGTCTTGCTTAAATTCGCCATGCACGCTGTCGTATTTGAGCAAATACCTCGTCATATCCCTTGTTGCGGTGTCGTTAATAGCGACAAGCTCAACATCGTCTCGCTCTAAAATAATACGCGCAGCACACCTACCGATACGCCCAAAGCCGTTGATCGCGATTTTTACCATGTTTAGCTCCTTGTGCTAGATTTTCCGGTCGCTTTAGGGCGCCCAGAAAGGTTATTTTTCGTACTTTTTAGCTTTTGTGCGTTAAATTTATCCGCCTCCGCACTCCGCTAAGCGCGTAAATTTAAGCCGCTTCAAAGCCCGCCTTTGCACGTTTGCCCCTCGCTTGCTCGCTGAAAAACAAGCCTCGCAAGCCCAAAAAAATCCCCGATCTACAAAAATATCCATTTAATTTGCGCTTTATCGGCGATTTTTCGATTTTCAACCAATTTTCACTTCAAATTCGCTAAACTGCACCGGGAAATTTCTAAAAGGCAAATTTATGAAAATCGCGCTTTTCGGCGGTAGTTTCGACCCGCCTCATCTCGGGCACGACGCCGCCATAAAAGCAGCGTTAGAGCAGCTAGACGCGGACAAGCTCATCATCATGCCGACTTTTATCAGCCCGTTTAAGAGCGAGTTTTCGGCCCCGCCGCTACTTCGGCTAAAGTGGGCGAACGAGGCTTGGGGCGCGTTGCCTAAAGTCTGCGTGAGTGACTACGAGATCTCGCAAAACCGCCCAGTACCGACGATACAGAGCGCGCGGTACATGCGGCAAATTTACGCTGTGAGCGAGCTTTATCTCATCATCGGTGCCGATCACCCTAGCCAGTCTAGACAAATGGCACGAGATAGACGAGCTCTTTAGGCTCGTGACTTTCGTCGTAGCTAGCCGTGGCGATATAGCCGTGCCTGAGAAATTTTAAAATTTTAAACATAAATGCGCTCGTTTCGTCCTCGCAAATCAGGCAGAAATCTGGACAAAAAGCCTGATGATACCGTGCATAGCGGACGAGGCGGCGAAATCTACCAAGGAAAAAAACATGCAAGAAAGAATCGAACGAATCATCAAAATCCTAGACGCCAAAAGGCCGAAGCCATCGAGGCTATCGACATGAGCGGGCGCGAATACATCGCAAAATGCGTCATCATCGCCACCACGATGGGCGAGCGCCACGCCTACTCGCTAACGGACGACCTAAAAGAGGGGTTAAAAGACGAAGGCGAGCAGTTTTTAGGGTATCGAAAGCTCCGGCGACTGGGTTGTGATCGATCTTGGCGACATACTCATCCACCTCATGAGCGCGCAGTACCGCGCCAAGTACAACATCGAAGAGTTTTTTTAAGCAAGCTAAAAGAGGTGAAAGCGTAAGTCAAAGTTTAGCCCGTCTTGTCCGTAGCGTCAATGTGCCTAAAGCATGCAGCGGATGGTAAATCTGACCAAAGCCGCCGCTATAAACTGCTGAGATTTGCCAGATCTTGCAATGTGGCGCAAGCTATCTTTGTTAATAAAAATACGAACGCTAGCTCTTGCCCGAGCGGGCTTTAACGAGCGGCAAATTTGAGGCCAATTTGATTCTGATGATTTTTTAAAAGCACTATAATATCGCGTAGCTTTTACGGCTTTCAAACAGGCAAATTTGGGGTTTTTATTTTTCGATACGTAAAAAATCCGGTCGCGTTTTCGGCGCGCTAAAATGCTAGCTAATCAAAAACGCAAAAACCAACAAACGTCACACGACAAACTCGCAAGAGCCAGTGCGACAAAGCATTGCTAAAACAACGCGCCGCAGCTACCACCTATAAATTTTATCCTCGTAAGCGATCAGCCTAAATTCCTCTTTGTGGTTGCCATTGCCGATCGTGTGGCTGTCTTGGCCTGCGCCGAGGCGTAGTTTATGCAGCCTGCCGCCGTAAGTACCCACAAAAAGCACGCTGCCGTTCTCGCTTAGCGCCATAGACTTTATCGTACCGCCCAGATAGTGGCGCCACTTTACGCCCGTCCTTGCCGACTGCTTTGATGTAGCCATATGCATCGCCGAGGATGTAAAAGTCCCGCGTCGCTACACCCGCATAAACTCTCATCGCATCGTCGATCAGCGTGAAATTTTTTCTCGCCCTCCTCGTCATACGAATAAGCCTCAACCTCCAACCCTCGCTTTAGAGCCGCCCTGTCCACGCCGATCGTAACGCCGTTGTAGAAGTGGCAGGAGTTCGTGATGAGCTGCGTATCGTCCGCGCTAAAGAGGCAAAAATGCGGATACGAGCTCTGCGCGCCGATGCCGCCCAGTCGCTCGCCCTCGCTATCCATCAGGACGTGATCGCCACACTGCTCGCCAGCGACGATAAGAGCGTTGTCGTTTGATAGCGTCGCGTTAGCCATGTCGATGTAGAGTGCAGCGTTGCCGTCATCGTCCTCGTAGAGCTGCCCGTCCTCGTAGATCGGATGGATAAGCTTCGCGCCGCTTTGCGAGATCAAAAAAATTCCGTCGTGGGCGGCCAAAAGCACCTTGCTGCCATCGTTAAAGGGTAAAATTTCAGCCTCGTCGTAGATGATCTCAAGCTCGTGGCTAAATCTCGCCACCGGCTCGCCGCCGCCCTTGCCGTCGTAGCCTTTTACGAGCTCAATCTCGCCTCTCCTAAGAAGGGCGTACTTTCGTTTCGCTTGGACTTGCCCACGGCGATGACGCCCTTTGCCACCTCGCTCACGCGGTCGCCCTCCAGTAGATACAGCGTCTTGCCGTCGTCGTTTTAGGCGATAAAAGGACGTTCTCGCCGCCAAGAGGGCAAAGTTTGATCTACATTGCCTAGCTTGTCTCCTATTTTATCCTTCTCGTCAGCATTACCTGCTTCATCCTCAGGCTCCTCAAAGATAATGTTTGACGGCGGAAAAATCGGCTCTACTTTCGCCGTCTCGCCGCGCTCGTTGGCATCCTTTAGCAGCTCAAAAACCGCCTCGCAAAGCTGCGTCGTACCCTCGCGCTCATCGACCGGATCCTCGCCCTTGTAGGCGTCCCAGCCGTGCACCTCGGCAAACGCCACCATATCGTTTACCGCCTTGGCGTATTTCTCGCCCTTTTCATTCCACTCTTTTTGCCACTCCGCCTTAAGCGCCTCGTAGTCCAAGTTTTTCATTGATTTTCCTTAGGTTTGTTGTCCGCTTTTTCGCTGCGATTCGCGAAATTTTAGCCAAGACCACTAAAACTAAATTTAACGTCTATCAAGCTAGCAAATTGAGCGCGGCAAATAAGCAAAAACGCTCTTAAAATTTACCATCAACCCAAGCTTGCCGAATTTAAGACGCACAAATTTGAGGACAAACCGACCTCGTCCGCCTGCTAGCTCCGCCAGAGCTTTGCTATCAGTTCGCTATCCTCGCGTGCCAGCTCAAATCCGAAAAATATCGGTATTTTCAAGCAATCGCTCCTTGCTATCGGAGTTTACTACCGCGCAAACCCCGTGTTGTACGAGCCAGCGCAAGATGATTTGTGACCGCGTTTTACCGTATTTCTCGCTGATTTGCGCAAGCGCGGGCTCTTTTAGCTCTTCGCCTGGTTCATATAGCAATTGAACTTGCACGTCATGGTCGGTCACCTTGCCGCGCGCAGCAAAGCGCTGTAGATAGGAGCGAGAGGCGTTTGATAAACCGCAGGTTTAACTTCGCTACCTTGCGCGATTTTGGCTCAAATTTCTCGACTCCGAATTCTCCAGGGTAATCGCAAATGCCGATCGACGCCGCAAGTCCCTCGCGGTAAAGCCGCTGCAAAACGCCCCACGCAGAGCTAACATCGCCCGCCCCTACGCGCAGTAAAAGTAGATCGACGTAGTCGGTATTTAGTTTTTAAGGAGCCCTCAAAGCTTTTTTTATCATGCCGCTTTCATCGCCGTTTTGAGCGCCTACCGAGCTTTGGATAAATAGCTGTCCGCGCCCTAAACCGCTAGCCTCAAACGCCGCTGCTGCACCCTCCTCGCGCCTGTGCGTATCGATCAGGCGGTAACCTAGCCCAAGAGCCGCCCCCAGCGCATTTTTTTGTCTTTTTAAATCATCAACTTTACCCGCGCTAAGTCCGACGATCGGCATCAGAAATTCTATTATTTAGCGTGAGATATGGCGTCATCGCGGCAAGCCTCTCGCCGAGATTTTTTTCGCGCCGCTTAGATCTACGCCGTCCGTCAAATTGTAGCGCCGATCTCGCCGATCTGCTCGGCAAACAAATTAACTCCCGTAGCAAGCCCCGCCGCACAAGTCGCCGCGCCTTTCATGAAGTCCCTTCTTTTTCATTTTTTTGCTCCGTTTTTTTGATCTTATCGCTTTTTACGCTTAAATTTGCAAACCAAACGGCATAGTTGCGCTCAAATTTGCTTAAAAATCACGAAAAATTTTAAATTTGATTCCACAAAACGAGGTTCGAAAAAAAGCCGCACTCGGATTTCAAATTTTATCTAAACGCGGCCGAGTAGAAATTTACGCTCGCCAAACGCGGTCCAGAGCTAAAAAAAGTCAAATTCAGATCTCAAACGCGCACGAGCTTGGCTGTCCGCCCTCAAAACCCTTTTTAAACCACGTCATGCGCTGCTTTGACGAGCCGTGCGTGAACGAGTCTGGCGTCACGCGGCCTTGGTATTTTTTTCTGTAGCGCGTCGTCGCCTATCGCGCTCGCAGCGTTTAGCGCCTCCTCGATGTCGCCGTCTTCTAGCACGTTGTAGCGCCCCATGTAGTGCGCCCAGACGCCCGCATAGCAGTCGGCCTGTAGCTCGACCTTGACTTGCAGCGCGTTTTTGCTCTATAGGGCTTTTTGGTGCGCGATTTTTAGCTCGTTTATTTTACCGAGCGTTCCTAGCAATTTTGCACGTGATGCCCGACCTCGTGGGCGATCACGTACGCCTGCGCAAAGTCGCCCGCGGCTTTGTATTTAGCCTCCAGTTCCTCAAAAAAACTAAGATCCAGATAGACTTTTTTTATCCGCCGGGCAGTAAAAAGGCCCCATCTGCGAGCTAGCCGTGCCGCACGCGCTAGAAACGCCGTCTCTAAAAAGTACCAAGCTAGGCTCTTTGTACTGCGCGCCGCCCGCCTTAAACACCTTGCTCCACACGTCCTCGGTCTGCGCCAACACCGCCGAGACGAAGGCGACCTTTTCCTTCTCCTGTGGGCTATCAGCGCCGCTCTTTGAGTGCTAGCGCCGCCGCCCTCAAGTAGCGCGAGAGGGTTAAAGCCCATAAAGTACGCGACCGCGCCGATAACTAGCACCACGCGGCCGATATTTGAGCCCAGCAAAAATCTAATAATCGGTATGAGCGCGCCCAGCGAGCCCATGCTGTTTACGCTGTTTTGCCGCCTATCCTCGACGTTGTCGCTTCGTCTGCTATCTTGCCATTTCATTTTTTACTCTTTCGTTTTGGGTTTTTCTTTTAAATTTAGCCGCGAGTTGTGCTGTTCTCTTGTCGCTTGGTGCTAAATTGTAGGGCATATTTTAGCGACTATTTATAAATTTATCGCTTTACTCCGCGGGCTAGTTTAAATTTGACGATAAAATTTGGAGTTAAAAACAAAGTAAAAACGGTGTAATGCAAAAAAATAAGCTAGCACTAGTCGAATTTGGAGTATTAAATTTAAAATCTAGCCTTAAATCCATTCAAAATTCTCGCCACTAAGATCCCAAAAACTATACCGATGCCGTCTGCGACGACGTCGAGCAAGTTAAAATAGCGATTTGGAACAAACGACTGCATGATCTCTATCTGGATACCATAAGCTAGCAAAAATAGCGACCTTTGTGCTCAATTTAATCTAGAAAAGCCAAAATGCAAAGTAACGTAAAGCGCGGCGAATGCAATGAAGTGATTTGCTTTATCCCAGCTGTTTTCGACGAGTTTTATCTGCGCTGGCGTGAGGGCTAGGTACTCTATCGATATCAAAAAAATATAAAGAAAAAGTGCGGCGGAAATTTCTGGAAAGATTCATGGATTTTAAGGGATTGTTTTTAAACAAGAAGCGCCGCTTAGCGCTTCTAAATTTATTAATTTAACTCTTACATCTTATCTTTTGCAGCGATACCAATTAGACCTAGAGCCGTTTTTTTATCGAGAGTGCGACGACGGCGAAAAAGCTTTAAAAAGCTCGTCTTCGTTTTCGCTGCCTACGACGCGATTTTCGTTGTAAAATTGATGAGAAATTCGCCGCCAAGCTCTTTTAGGTAGTCGCAAATTTTTATTTACCGCGCGCGTGTTAAAACTATCGACTAAGATATCGTTTAGCGTGAGCGCCTCAAATAGCAAATTCTTGCCGTCTTCGTTCAAATTTGCAAATTTAACGCTCGCGACATCGGCGACGTTTTTGCCCGCTTTTGCGAAGATTTGATTGATCCTGGCGTGCGCGTAATTGATATAAAAATATCGGGTTTGAGCTATCCTCGCGCTTTAGTTCATCCACGTCAAACTCCAGATGCGTGTCGCAGCGCTTGCTAAGGAATATAAATCTAAGCGCCTCGTAGCCGATCTCCTCGACCACGTCGCTCATCAGCACGACGTTGCCCGCGCGCTTGCTCATCTTGTAGGCTTCGCCATCTTTTAGCAGGCTCACCATCTGCGAAAGTATGATTTCAAGGCGGTTTTCGTCGTATCCAAGCAGATGCAGCGCCGCCTTCATACGTGCGATGTAGCCGTGGTGGTCGGCGCCCCAGATGTTGATGCAGCGGTCAAATCCGCGCCTCAATTTATCGTCGTGATATACCACGTCGCCGGCTAGATAGGGTGCCGCGACCGTCCTCGCGCACGATGACACGGTCTTTTTCGTCGCCGACTTCGCTTGATTTTAGCCAGATTTTACCCTCGCTCTCGTATATGCCGTTCTCGCTTTTTAGGCGTTCTAGCGTGAGAGGGAGCTTGTCATAGTAGCTCTTTTCGCTAGCCCAGTTCTCGATAAAAATTTGCGCGTCGGCTAAGTCTGCTTGATCAAAACCAGCACCCTATCCTTGCCAAACTCGGCGAGTTCTAGATTTCGGCTCTCGTCATAAAATATCTCTTTGCCGAATTTCTCTAGCGCTTCTTTTTGCGATAGGCTCTATGTAGTCGCCGCGGTGAAAATTTCTCCGGATACGCCACCTCTCGCCGAATAAATTTCCGCGCGCCCAAAGCGATATGGACGTTCCTAGAAGCTCGATTTGATTGCCTGCGTCGTTGATGTAGTATTCAGTCGAGATATTTTCGCCGATATGAAGCCCGACGCGAGCTAACGTATCGCCGAAAACCGCACCCCTAACATGCCCGATGTGAAGCGGACCAGTCGGGTTTGCGCTGACGTACTCGAGCAGAAATCTTTCTCGCCGCTAGTTCCGCCGCCTTTTGCAAACTCGCTCGGATTTGCAAGGCTAGCCGAGGCAAAGTTTACCCAAAAAAATGCAGGGCTTTAGTTTGAAAAGTTTATATAGCCGTTTAGCGCCGTTGCCTCGAAAACTTCGCTATTTTCAAATTTAGACGCTAGCTCGGCGGCTATTGCTACGGGGGATTTTTTGAGCTGTTTTGCCAAACTAAAAGTAGGCATCGCGTAGTGCGCCAAGCCCTTATCTTTTGGCTTTTCTAGCGCAAAGTCAAAGTCCACGACGCCTTTTATTTCGTTTATTACGCTTTTTCAACGCCTTTCCTTACGCGTTTTTTTAGCCGTATCTTCAGTCTTTGCGGCGGTTGCGGTTTCTTCTTTTTTTTCTCTTCTACTTTTTCTACGTTCTCGGTTTTTTTATCGTCTTCCATTTCTGATTTGAAGCTCTTTATGCCCTTACCTAGGCCTTTTTGCGAGCTCGGGGATCTTTTTTTCGCTCCAAAAAAAGCAAGACCACGATAAGTAAAAATAATAAGCAATTGTTGGACGCTTGGACCCATTTTTTTTCTCCTTTTTGATTTTTCGTTATATTAGCATAATTTTATCAATTATTCCATTTGTTAATAATCTCTTTTTGTGTCTAAACTTTGACGTTTTTAGGCGCATCGAGCGCAAAAATCCCACGCAATTTTTCATAGCAGCTTTGCAGATCATCATTTATCAAAAAAATAATCATACTCTAAGATATGCTCCATCTCGCCGACCGCGTTTATCAGCCGTTTTTTTCGATAGTTTCTGCACTGTCGGTGCCGCGATTTTGCAACCTTAATTTTAGTTCGTTTTTTTGCTAGCAGTCGTGATAAAGACGGAGGTGATATTTTTGGCAAATTTTCGATTTTTGCGATATTAAAGCCCTGCACGTCGATGTCAAAAATCGCTATCTTGCCCTCTTCAAGCGCATTTAAAACGGGCTTTAGCGAAGTACCGTAGTAGTTGCCGTGCACGCACGCCCACTCTAAAAAAACTCGTCCGCATCTATGCCTTTTTTTAAACTCGTCTTCGCTTGTAAAATAATAATTCACGCCATCGGTCTCGCCCTGTCTCGGCGCTCTCGTTGTACTCGATATCGAAAAAAATAAAGATCGCTTTCCTCTTTTTAAAAGACGGTTTAATAGCGTGCTTTTACCGCTACCGCTTGGGCCGGAGATAATTAAAATTTGCCCCTTCAACTACTTTTTCCTCAAAGCTTATATTGATTTTTATATTGAGATTTTTTAGAGCCTCTCGGAGCTCGCCGTCTTGCAACGAATTTTTCTAGATTTTTTTAGCCACGGCGTCTGAAATTTGAGCCTTTAGTTCGTCCATCTTTGACGTTGCTTGATCTTTTTGCGAACTCACATTTACCATCTCATCATCCAATAACCCGCTCTCGTTAAGCACTAACGCCATATCTTTTTCGCTTATTTGATCGATGTCGCCGTACTCGCTCGGATCAAGCTCCTGAGCTATTTCAAGATCGTTTTGCATGGCTTCTGGTTCGCTGATTTCTTGCTCTTCTTGCTCGGAGCTTATTTCCGTCTCGCCTTGCTCGTCTGCGGCGAAAATATCCTCCGCAAGCTCATCATCCAAAGCATGTTGCGTCAAATTTTCTTCGCCGCTAAACTCTATGTGCTCCGTCTCGCCCGCCAAATCCATATCTTCTAGTGAAGATTCATCGCCTAAAACACTGTTTGCTACATACACAGCTTGTTCGCTAGGTTCATCAAACTTCATATTTTCGCTAGCGAAAATATCCTCTTGCTCATCGAGCTTATCGACCGCAAATTTATCATCAGCTACTGTTTCTTTCAAATCTTCTACAACTTCAAGGTCTTTCTCGCCCTCTACGGTTGCAAACTCCGTTATGTTAAATGTAGAATCTTCCCTCGTTTCAAATTTGATATCCAAATCCTCGTCGTCTGCATTCAGATTTCTCCGACAGATCGTCCATCTTGTCGATTTCATCGATTTGACTCTTGATATCTTCAATCCTATCATCAAAAATCAAGCTCTAATTTACCCCCATCAAATCCTTTTAACTCCTCTCCGCCATGCGCTGCATCAAACTCGGTTGCGTCAAATATAGGATCATCCGGTATTTGAAATTCGACATCTACACGCTTATCGTCGGCATCTAAATCCGAAGAAATCTCATCAAAATTATTATCTTTTTACGGCAACATCAAATTCGTCTAGTTCTCCGAATTTCATTATTTCATCATCAATCAAACCATCCAAATTTGAGCTCATCGTCTTCAAGTTTGTCGCTTAGCTCGTCCATATCGTCGATAGCTTTTTACAATCTCGCTTAGCTCATCAAATGCGCTATCTTTACCATGAACCTCTTGAGCAACATTAACTAATTGATTATCCAACCCAAATCCGCCAATGTCGGCATCGATTATTTCTTTCTCAATGATTTCTTTGGTCGGATCGTTCACAAACTTAAACCCATCGGACGATGCCTCGCCGGTTTCATCGCTTGTCGTAACAGGCTGCTCGGCGCTCTTTGTCTTGCTCGCTAGATCCTCCACGATAGTGATAAATTCCGTCGGTAAAAACGGCTTTGGCAGTATCCTGTCGGCATATTCAAAGGTCGGAGAATTTTTAGAGGAAAGGTATAGAAATTTTATTTGCGAATCTTTTTAGGTTCGTCTCTTTTTACGTCGATATCGCTGTCTAAAAATAAGCACGTCAAAAAAACGCCGCTAAGCTCGCCTACATCGCCGATCTCAACATATTCGTAACCCATTTTGCTAAGAGCCAGCGTCGCCAAACGCGATACCGCGGGATTGGCATTTTGCAAGAACGATTTTTCACGAATTCTCCTTTTTTTATACCTAAAAAAACGTATTTTAAAAACATTTTCCATTACTTCAAGCTTAGTTTTAGAAAAAAATAGCGACGGAAGGTCGTTGATAACGCGAAGCACAAGCTGCCCTAAAAAGCTCCATCATGCCCGCTAATATCGCGATCAGCACGGCAAAGCCGATCGTGATCTTGATCGGGTAGCCAACGACTAGCAAGTTAAACTGCGGCATTGTCTTCATCAGCATACCAAAAATCAAATCAGAAAGCAGCGAGAGCGCCAAAATCGGGAAGGAAATAATAAACCCGAAAGTGAACAATTATCATAGATTTAGAGGCATACTGTACGATATCGGGGCTCGGATAAAAGCCGCCTAACGGAACGTGCGTGAGCGAATTTGAGATAAAAAGCAGGATCAAATGATGCCCATCAAAGGCCAAAAAGGTCATGAGTGCGAGGAAATTTATGATATTTGAGATCACGGGCGAGCTAAGGCCGGTCTGCGGGTCCAGTACCGAAGCCATCGAAAAACCCATGATCATCGAGATCTGCTCGCCTGCTAGCTGCAAACTGGCAAAAACGATATGAAGCAGCAACCCTGCGCAAACCCCCAGCGCCGCCTCGCTCACGATCTCTACGGCTAGATAGTAAATCTCGCCGCTTTTGATACTAGCAAGCGGAAACAAAAAAATAGCGTGAGTAGAAACGAAAAATGCGGTCTTGACGCTCATGGGGGATTTGCTCATGCCCGTAAAACGGGAAAAATAGCATCAGCCCGCCGATACGCGCAAATAGCAGCATAAAAGTAATGACGCGCTCGGGCGCAAAAAACTCGACTAGCTCCACTTGAATCTTTCGTTTTAAATTTAAATGCCGTTATTTTTAGGGTTAAATCCTTGAAAAATCTGGTAATGTGAAAGACAGATGAAAATGTGCGGAAAGTTTGGGTGTGGTCAAGGGGCGCAAAACACCGCTTTGTCTGCCAAATTTTATTCGTGCCGTTGTTGCTTTTTTTAAATTTAAGAGGTTTCAATTTGGCGGTCGCTTTTAGCTTTTGTTTTGGGTTAAATTTTCAGCTTGTCGTGCGGTAAATTTAAAAAAATCGCTACGCTTTATAAAAATACGGCTACGAGACTAAATTTGATTATAAATTTTTGTTCGTTCAGAAGTAGTCGCTTTAGGCGGTTTGCGATAAACTTTAAACTCAAAAAAATAGCTCGTAAATTTGACGCTTAAAATTTAAGCAGTAAATGTGAAAAACTCGCCGCCTAATAAAAAAATATTTAAATATCTTCAGGAGAAATTAAAGAGAATTTTTGATCTTCGAGGGCGATAAACCTCGTCACATCTTTGCGCGAGCTCGTTGTCGTGAGTGACCAAAACCAGCGCCGCATCGTTTGCTTTGATGTAGTTAAACAGCGTTTGCATCACTTCATTTGCGGTTTGTTTGTCCAGATTTCCCGTCGGTTCGTCGGCAAATATCACGCGCGGCTTTTTGCAAAGCACTCTAGCGATTGAGACGCGCTGCTGCTGTCCGCCGCTTAGCTCGCCTACTTTTTGATTCATTACACCGTCTATTTTTTTAAATTTGCCGACTTTCATCATCGATTTTCTGAGCGGATAAAACGGAGGCTAGCTCGATGTTTTCGTGCGCGCTAAAGCCTTTAAAAAAGATAGTGCGCCTGGAAAATAATACCAAAATCAAATCTACGAATGCGTAAAAGCTCGTTTGCCGATAGGTCGTAAAGCGATTTACCCCCGTAGATAACTTCGCCGTTTTTTTCGGTCGCAAAAGAGTGGAAAGTATGTGGAGTATAGTTGATTTGCCGCAGCCGCTAACGCCAGTTATGGCGCAGCTGCCGCCGGCATTTACGCTAGTTTACATTCTCAAAGAGCGTATAATCATACGCAAAGCCTAGATTTACGCCCTTTAAGATTTCCATTAATTTAGCCTATTTGTGCCGCAACCTCGGCCGCAAAGTCTTCGTTTTTTTCTTCTCTAGGCCTTCGCCAAGCTCAAAACGAACGTATTTTTACTACTTCGATCTTGCCGCCTAGCTCTTTTGCCTTTTTTTCTTCAACGACTTGCTCGATAGTTTTTTTATCGTCCATTACGTAAAACTGTCCAAGCAGCGTAAGGCGCTGATCTAAAACGGTGTTGTCGGCATAAAATCTATCGATCTTGCCAGGGGATGATCTTATCCCAAATTTCTCTCAGGTTTACCTTCAGCCTTTAGCTCTTCTTCGATAGCTTTCGTAGCTTTAGCAAGCTCTGCATCGCCTATTTGGCAGCGGCTAGCATACTCAGGGATGTGGTGAGCGGCTTGCCCAGGGCGTTTTAGCTCTTCATTGTCTTTTTTTCAAGCTCGGCGCGAAGTGCGATAAATCCTTCTCGACAAAAATCTTTATCAAGGTCTTTATAGCTGATTACGCTTGGTTTCATAGCGGCTGCATGCATGCACGATTCTTGCGAATTCAGCCGCTTTGTTCGCGATTTCGGTGCTTTCGCAAGCTAGGGCCGATCAGTACGCCTACGCGGCCGTTTGAGTGCACATAGCCGTTTACTACGCCTTTGTCGTCTGCTTTTATAGTCTCAAAGCGGCGAACGACTAGATTTTCGCCGATAGTAGCGATCTGGCTTTTGAAATAATCCTCACTTTAACGCCGTTGATGATGCTTGCGTTTAAGCTCTCGACGTCTTTTTATCAAATTTGTTTGGATGTGCGCCGTAGTGTCTTTGGTCAAATTTCTGAAACTGCGCGTTTTTTTAGCGACGAAGTCAGTCTCAGAGTTTATCTCGCTGATAGTTGCTGTTTTGCAGTGATCGCAAACAACAACGCTCACAAGACCCTCGCTAGCTAGGGCGGTCGGCTTTTTAGCGGCTTGACCTAGGGCCTTTTTCGCGCAATATATCAACGGCTTTTTCCATGTCGCCGTTAGCTTCGGTTAGCGCCTTTTTGCAGTCCATCATTCCAGCTCCGGTTGATTCGCGGAGCTCTTTTACCATTTGTGCGCTGATTTCCATTACTCTTCGTCCTCGCTGAAGTCCTCAGAGAAGTCTTCGCTCGCAGCCTCGTTTACGACTGCGTCTTTTTCGGCTTGGCTTACAGCCTCTTTGCCTTCTTCTTGCTCGCCGCCGTCTTTTTCAAGCTGAGAGCGTCCCTCGATGATAGCCTCAGCCATTTCTTGGCAGAAAAGCTGAACAGAGCGGATCGCGTCGTCGTTGCCAGGAATCGGGAAGTCGATAACGTCAGGATCACAGTTTGTATCGATCGGAGCTACGACAGGGATTTTTAGGCGGTTAGCCTCTTTAACGGCGATTTTTTTCTTTTTACGGTGTCGATGACGAAAATCATATCAGGCACGGTTTTTAGGTTTCTGATACCGCCTAGAGACGCTAGAAGCTTCTCTTTTTTGCGGCGAAGCATTAGCGCTTCTTTTTTAGTTAGTAAATTTATAGAACCGTCTTCTTCCATAGCCTCGATTACTTCGAGTTTGCGGATAGATTGGCGGATAGTGCCGAAGTTTGTCATCATGCCACCTAGCCAGCGGTGATTTACGTACGGCATGCCGCATTTTTCAGCATACTCTTTTTAGAGTTGCGCCGGCTTGCTTTTTAGTGCCTACGAAAAGTATAGTTTTACCCTCTGCAGCCGCGTCGCGAACGACATTATAAGTGTAGCGGAAGTAGCGGATAGTTTTTTGTAGATCTATGATATAGATACCTTTTCTCTCGCCGAAAATGAATTTTTTCATCTTCGGATTCCATCTGCGTGTTTGGTGTCCGAAATGAACGCCGCACTCTAGCAAATCTCTCATTGTTACCATGAGTTTTTCTCCTTGTGGGTTGCCCCGAGTTTAGGGTTTCTCCTCCACACCCATTAACATTTGTTTTAGACAAACGCAACCAAATTTCTAGGACTGGTGTGTGCGAATTGAAGCTTGGATTATATTTAAAAATAACTGAATTAAAGCTAAATTTAATATAATCCAAACCTCGGCGCGATTAAATTTTGCGCCGTAAAGACTAGATGCTCGCAAGCGGCGCGAGCAAGATTATACGTCAAATTTAAACTCGCCAAATTTTAAGGAAGCGGCGAATTTGTTTCCATTCACTCAAAAATCCCTTTTTTTCACGAGCTTGCCCTCTTTCACGCAAAACTCCCCTTTCGCGATCACGCTATCTAAATTTAGAGCTTCGTCAAATACCGCAAAAATCAGCGTCAAAGCCAGCTTTTTATCTCGCCTTTGCCGTTTAAATTTAGATATTTTTGCGACGTTTTTTTGCCCATCATGCTTAGCGCTTGCGGGATAGTTAGGATTTTATTTTTTTGACACAGGCCTGCAAGACCTCTAAATTCGTCTCGCACGAAGCGCAGCCGTAGCCGACCAATGCGCCGTTATCGTCAAATCTAGGGCACGCTGCCGTTGCCGTCCGAGCTCATCGTTAGGCGCTCTAAATTTGAGCCCGTTAGCAAGCCCGTACGCGATAGCTTCATGAAGCGGGGCAAACTGGCTTCCGCCGCTCGTGATGTCGATGTAGCCGCCCATTTTTTTGAATGTGATCGCCTCGTCAAAAAGCTCCTTCGTCCGCGCGCAGTGCGTCGGCGAAAAAGTAATTAACGGGGAACGAATAGTCCTTGATCACGCTAAAAAAATCAGGTCAAATTTATCCGCGAGCCCGCCCATATGCATGTGCAGCACGCCGCCTTTTTTTCGAGATCATGCCGCCGATGCGGATCTGCGTAAGGGTCTTGATGAGCTCCTGCGCGGTTGGGTAGCTGCCGCGGTTGTCGCTCATCGCGATCTTACAGCCGATGACCTTGTCGATGAGCACCAGATCGCGCGTGACGGAGCCCGTAAATGTGACGCTAGGGCAGCGCGTAAGAGCCCGTGTGGATGAAGGTCGAAATGCCCTCGTATTCGAGCGCTTTGGCCTTTGAGTAGAGGTTTTCCAGGCTTCTCGTGCACCCGTCGGTACCGAGCGTACCCACGACCGTCGTCGTGCCGTAGCGGATGATCCCAGATAGCGTTATTTCGGGCGTTCGCGAGTGATAACCCGCCTCGCCGCCGCCGCCCGTGATGTGCACGTGCTGATCGATGAGTCCTGGCGCTGTAATTTCTGCCCTCTAGGGTCGTAAATCTCAAGTCCGTCTATAGTAGAATGGCGAAAAATCAAGCTCCTTGGAAACGGCTAGTATTTTACCTCCGCCGAGCAAAACGTCGCTCCTGCCGACATGCTCGGGCGCGTATAGATCGGCATTTTTTTAAGTAACAGCATATTTTCTCCTTTGGTTTGGGTTTTTGAATGCAAATTTACGTTTTTTTGGCTTATTTTGACTGCGATGTCATGCCGTCATTTTTACATCAATTTGATAAAAAAACCAGATATTTCGGTTTTATTGGAGAAGCGGTAGTTTAAACGATACTTGAGTTTGATTTTTCGTAGATTTAGTTGGAGGTCAATTGGCCGACTATCCGCTTAGCTGCACGCTCCCTTCTATGTTCATTAGCCCTGTAAATACGCGCTCTACGGCCTCTTTTTTTGCTCGTCCGAGATTTCGATCTTTTTCTCGTTTAAAAAGCAAATTTACGAGATCTTCGTTTTGCAATGTCTGGACGTCAAATTTTTCTCGCATTTGCGGCGATTTTTTTGCTGCGAGAGGATTTTTTTGATTTAGAAATTTCTCGTATGGCATTTTTTTCTCGATTTTTAGTGGATTTTTAGGGTTATTATAAAAATTTGCAGTAAATTTTAGCTCAAATTTAAACTCGGCACGCACCTTGCAAGACGCAAAAACGCGCAACCGAGTTAAATTTTAGCCGCTAGCCGAGTCTAACGCTTTAAAATTTTAGCGTTTTCGCAGCCAATCTCTAGCCCCATCTTGCACGCTTTTTTTCGTAGATGTAACCGCGGCTTTAACGTCCGCGTTTACGCCCATGCCGCGCTCGCTCATAAAGCCCGCCTCGTTGCAGCCTTTAGCTAGGCCCAGCTCGCATGAGTTTTTATAGAGCTCGTACGCCCGAGCTTCGTCTTTTGCTATGCCAGCACCCGTCTGGCACGCGTACGCTAGCGCGTAGCAGCCTAGCTTGTCACCCATTTTGCATGCTCGCTCGTAGAAATTTAGCCGCCGTACCAGGCTGCTTTGCCGCGACTTTGCCGCTAGCGATCATAGCGCCGATATCGTAGCATGCCCGCGCGTGTCCGCCCTCGCACGCTAGATTAAAGAGTCTCGCCGCCTCGCTAAAATCCGACACTCGGTACATCGCTAGCGCGTCTTCAAACTGCTTGTTTGCCAAATTTGCAGGCGCGCTCGCAGGGGCGGTTGCCATCTCGTTTGAGGATCTTGTTTGTGCCGCCAAAAGCACGCTCGCCGCAACAATCAAACAAAGTAAAATTTTTTTTTCATTTGTGCTCCTTTTTATGAGGGTTTCGATTTAAATTTCTAGCCCTTTTTGATAAACGTAACCGAAATTTTAACTAAACTCGTCTGGTCTCACGCTCGTCTGCGCCCAAATTTAGGCTGTGTGGCTATTTTGGTAAGATCTTATTCATCGCAAAGCCGCAAAACCGCCCCGTGACGCCCTCTCTGCGGTAGGAAAACAGCTCCTTCGTCTCAAACGTACAGCGCGGATCAAACTCGACTCGCTCAACGCCAAGCGCGGCAAATTCGTCCCGCAAGGCTGCCTCCATGTCAAATTTGCCACCATTTTTATAGCGGTTAAACGCGCCCAGGTCAAGCTCGCCCACCTCGTAGTTTCGCGCCTTGATATTTGCGCCGACAAACACGCGTAGATCGCCCGCCTCGCAGTCAAACTCGCTCGCCATCAAACTTACCGCGTTCGTGCAGTTTTACCCGTCACGCCCGCCCTGCCCGCATGCACGGCGGCAACCACGCCGCGCCGCTCGTCTGCTATCAAAACGGGCGAGCAGTCGGCAACCAAAACGCAAAGCGCAATGCCTCTAAGCGCGGTTATCACGCCGTCGCAAGGCGGTAGCTCATCATCAATATTTCGCAAAAATTTCCACGCGGTTTGAGTGAATTTGGTTCATAAATTTTTAGATTGTCGGGCGCGATGCCGATTTGCTCGGCTAGGGATTTCGCGATTTTTTTAGCGACGTTTGCGGGCAAGTCGCCGACGTGACCCGCCAATTTAACCCATCGTACGCGCCTTTCGCTCACGCCGCCAAACCGCGTCGTAAAGCCAAGTTTTAGGAGCTCGCTTTCAAAAAAACTACGTCTGAAAATTTCCCGCTTCATTTTCGTCAACTTTAACCCGCCAAACCCTAATAAAGGCTCGCGATATGCTGCGACTCGTCCCAGCTGATCTCGCTTTTGCCGCCGTTTTGGGCACCGTGGCTAAACTCTAGCTGCCTAGCCACGTAGCGCGCGAGCAGATCGCTTTCTACATTTACGCGGCGCCCCGGCTCAAACTCGCCGAACAAGCTCTCGCGAAATGTGATCGGGATGATCGTTAGGCGCACGCCTGTGGGCAAAACTTCGTTGATCGTGAGGCTCACGCCCTCGACCGCGATGCTACCTTTGTTTGCCATCAGCGGCATGACGCTAGAGGGCAACGTATATAAAAAAATCAACCCCGTTTTCGCGCCGCTCTATGCGCGCTACCTCTCCGATAGCGTCTACGTGGCCTTGCAGCAGATGTCCGTCCACGCGGTCTGCTAACCGCATCGCAGGCTCGATATGCACGCGTCCGCGCAAGTTTTCCGTCACGATGTGCGCCCTGGTCTCGGCGCTAAGCTCCACGCTAAAGCCGTCTGCGTGTAGCTGCGTCACGCTAAGACATGCGCCGTTTACCGCGACGCTATCGCCTCACTTTGGGCGGTATGCGGCTTTTAGTCGCAGGGTATTTTGCGAATAGCCAGCAACCTGCGCGATCTCGCGGATTAGTCCGTTAAACATTTTTTTCGTCCTCAATTTTGAGTTATTTTATAGAAATCTAGCCTCAGAACGGGCTAAACTTTGACGCCCGACTTTGCCACTCGCTTTTTAACGCGGCGCGAATATGCAAAACCCGCATAGCAATCGCCCAAAGCTTGATCAAAATTTAATACACTTTAAAAAAATATTTAAGATAAAAATAATCGCCGAATAATAATCATAAGAAACGATAAACTTGAAAAAAATCACGACTAGGCCTACTTGAGACCGATATTTTTAGACGTTTTGGATCAAAAACGAGCTTGCTAAATGTAACCGCGAGCTCCTAGCCAAAGGTGCCGCAATCTACGCAGAATCAATCAAAGTCGTGATATTTAAAAAGCGGCTCGGGCAAGCTCTCGTTCTTTGAGGACGGCGAGGAGTTTATCGTCTATCACCCTACAAAAAGACAACATCTCGATCGTGGACGACGTGTGCGTGCTAGAAATCCTAGAGGACAGCGAGGTCTACTCGATCGACGCGGGCGATATAGGCGAGCTGCTAAAAAAATGAGCGATTTGCCAAAGCATACGCCGATACGCTCGTAAACATCTCCTTGCTACAGCGCCAGATCATAAAAATCGATACTTTTTGAAAGCGCAAAGGGGCGCATAGCAAACTTCCTAGTTGAGCTCGCCGCCGAGCAAAACTTTGATGCAAAACGGCTATCACTACGTCTTTTTGCCGTTTTCGCTAAAGGTGCTCTCAAGCTTCGTCGGACTCAAACGCCAAAGCGCAAGCACTGCGTTTAACGAGCTTATAAAAGACGACATCATCAGACGCATAACTCCGCATGAGTTTTTTTGATAGTGGATTATGAAAAAGCTACAAAGCTATACGAACTAAAATTTAAATTTACGCACCCAGACCCGCACGGCAAAAAAACGCCAATTTGAGTTTTTAAATTTAATGCAGTTAAACTTTGTAAATTTAGTAAGCTATGTGATAAATATTCAAGACGGATTGTGTGTAGTTTAAATAGTTTGCGGCGGATACGACGGGAGCGGACTAGTCGTCCGTGACCCGAGTATCCTAGCCGAAAAACTACTTTTTAAAAATCCGGCCGAGCCGGGGAATCTAAGAATTACTTCTTTTTCATGTCAAATTTATTCGCCATAAATCCAACTAATCCCACAAAGAAAAAGTCCGCCGCAGATATTACCCAGCGTAACCGGAACTAGGTTTTTTTACCGATGAAGTTACCCCAGTTTAGCACATCTAGCTTATCAGCCGTAGTGTGGAGCAACGCTGCCGCAGCATTTACGTCGCCGCCGCTTGCTGCGATGTAGTGAGCTTTTGAGATGATGGCTTCGGTGATGATGAACATATTTGCCACGCAGTGCTCCATAGAGCATGCGACGAACGCGCCGATCATCCACATGATCGCAAAAGATTTACCAGATAGGTTGCTCTCGCTGGTCGCAGTCCAAATAGACATACAGACAAACACGTTACAAAAGATACCGCGGATAAACAGCTCGTGAAACGGCGCCGTAATCTTGCCGATACCGGCCGGTACGAAGTGTTGCAAGATATAGCCGTCGTATTTTAGCGGTAAGCCCGAGTAGTAGTACATATAGGCAATTAGCGCGCCGCCGACGAAGTTAAAAACCCAAACGATCGCCCAGTAGCTAAAGGTTTTGCCTAAATTTAGCTTGCCTTCATACGCGCTAACGCCGCTTAAAACCGAGCTCGTAAATAGATGTCCGCCGTAAAAAACGACCATCATGAGACCGCAGCTAAAGGTGATGCCGCCGATGAAATTTGCTAGTCCTATAGACTGCTTTTCAGCCATGCCCACGGTCGAGTGCGCCCAAAAAATATCGCCCATCGCGATCGCCGCGCCCGCCATGATGGCTAGAAAAAAATAATGCTTACTAACGGAGTATGCGCCTTGTGCTCCATCAGATTGACACCGCTTGCGCGGTTTCTGCAGGATTTAACATGTCCTTCTCCTATTTTTAAATTTCTTTATCTATCTCTAAGATACGTTCAAAGGCTTTTTGCGCGCTCTTTTTTTGCGTTTTCGCTTAAGCCCTCTTTAAAATCAAGCACGTTTTTCAAGCAAAAACGCTAATGCCTAAAAATAGCGTTTTTGGGCAAATTTTACGCAGGTAGCTCAAAAGCACGGGCGTGGGTAGATTGTGCGTCGAGTAGATATAGTCGCGCTCGTTGCTCAGATCGAAAAACTCGATCGCGCCGTCTTTAAACCCGCTCATAGCATCTACCACGACGATGATATCAGGCCCAAATTCTCTAAGCGCGCCAAACTCGTTTTCAGGCACGTCCTGTCCGTAAAATACCCGCCAATCTTTCAAATTTGCCTCGACGATTCGCCCGGTTTCGTTGCCTACGTCGTCGTCGCCGCGCATGGGATTACCGATGCAAAGCAAAGCCTTTTTCATCTCTTTTTCCTTTCTTTTTTTGAGCGCCTTTAAATGAGCTTGAGAAATTTTAGCCTGCGATGGATTACATGTCCTATCTCGGCTAGAATTTTCTGCGCAACATTTAAATTCATCTCAAAAATCCTTCCTAAGCACCAGATATCCCTCGCGTAAATTTTCAAGCTCAGTCTTTAGCTCGCATTCGCAAAGCTCCGGGATGAGCCTGGCCGCATGCTCTCTAAATATCTCCACCTCGAAATACTTACTTAAATTTTCCCAGCTTAAATTTGACATATTCGCCGCCGTTTGCGACGATACGCTCATACTCCTCGTCTGCGATATCAAGTAGCTTCTGGCTAAAATCGATCGTACCCACGCCGTGACCGACGCAGGTAGAAAAGAGCTTGATATCCTTTAGCTCTTTGGGCATTTTTTCGTTTTCGTCCATGTGGCGGCGAGTGAGCTTATAGACTCTTATCATCTTTTATCCCAGATTTCTTTTTTGACGTCGATCGCATTTTCGCCCTGTTTTGCATTTGCGTATTTTAGATAGACGTCGTTGTATAAAAGCCCCATGCACTCAGCATATCTAGGATCTTCTTCTTTATACATGGCTTCTAGTATCGCTTTTTTAGTCGCCGCTACGTCATGGATATTAGGAGAAGTTTTGGCTGCGTCCATATACTTAGTAAACAGCGTCCTGCCAAATATATAGCTCATCAGCCTCTTTGACTCGGCTTCCAAATCTCGCTCAAAAAGTATGTCGCCCATGATAGACTCTTTAACAGCCGGAACCTTGCAGTCGTCCTGCTCGAAGCTTCTTTTTGCAGCTTTTGATCTATGATACCAAGAGCCATGCCAAGGCCGTAGATGACGCTAGCCGGATGCGGAGGACAGCCCGGGATATAGACGTCTACAGGGATGATCTTATCTATACCGCCCCAAACACTATATGCGTCGTAGAATATACCGCCCGTACTTCCGCATGCGCCAAATGCAACCACGATCTTTGGATCAGGAGCTGCTTCGTAAGCGCGAAGTAACGGATAGTACATCTGGCGCGTAACCGGGCCACTGCAAACCAGGATGTCTGCGTGGCGAGGGTTGGCTACTAGCTTAAAGCCGAAGCGCTCAGGGTCCCACATCGGGAGTGATAGCGGCGAAGATCTCGATCTCGCAACCGTTACAGCTGCCGCAGTCGATGCGGTAAACGCTAAAAGCTTCGTTTGATATTTTTTTAGATGCTCTAGCTTTGCGGTTAGGGTCGTTTGCCGTTTTTATGTTTTCGGGAACTTGATAAAGGCTCATTTTATCCCCTCCTCTACGTCTTTAGTTAAGCGCTCGACGGATTGCGCTTTTTTTGCACTCTGGGCAGATGTAGAGGTAGTTTTTAGCTTCCTCTAGCCTACCCGGGAGTAAATTTGCCGTACCTAGCTTTGAAAAAAAGTATAGTTAATGAGGCGAACCGGCGTATACGGTTTGCCACAGCATTTGCACTTTTGCATCTCTAGCTCGCCGCGTTGGATCAGCGCGCTCTTGTCACCGTAACCGCAAGCTCAAAACCCTGGCTTAAGCGCACGCCGCCGGTCGGACAAACCTCGTCGCAGCGTCCGCAAAATATGCAGCGTCCGCAATCAAACTGCCACACGAGCTTATCTTGCTTTTCGTTCATTTTTAGCTCTATGGCGTTACTAGGGGCACGCTACGCCACATGCCGCGCAACCTACGCAAAGCTCGTAGGTATAAAACGGCTGCCCGCGGAAATTGTCGGGCACTTTGTAGGGGCTCAAACGGATAGGCGTAGGTCGCCTTTCCGTATTTTTCGGTTATATCAAATAACTTCATCATCTTAAATCCTTTTTTTGCTAATCTTGCCTGTTTGGCAAAAATCTCTTAAGGTCTTTTTCGGTTAAATTTTTACTCTTTTTTTAGTATTTACGTCCACGACTGTAACGCGCTCGGTGCACGAATAGCACGGGTCAAGCGAACAAACGATCAATGCGGCGTCAGAGATATTATTTCCGCGGAACTGGTAGCGGAGGCTCGGCCAGTTGTTATACGTAGCCGCACGGCATCTCCATCGGAAAAACCTTTTGCGCGCTGCCCTGCATGATCCAGTGGACGTTTTCTCCGCGAGGAGCCTCGTCGTGTCCGAGCGCGAAATTTATCAGGCTTAATCATAGTCACGGGATCTATCATGATCGGCGTTTGAGGCATTAGCTCAAAGCACTGCCTGATGATATGAATAGACTGTTTTTAGCTCCTTGTATCTCACGACTTCGCGACTAAATACGTCTCCGCCGTGCTCTACCGCGACTTCAAATTCGATATATTTAAAGAAGTCGTAAGGGTGGTCGTAGCGGTTATCGCGCTTAAAGCCAGAGCCGCGCATGTTTGGACCGACCGGGCTAAAGTCGCGAGCGACTTGCTTATCAAGTACGCCTACGCCTTTCCAGCGTCCTAGTTGGCGTTTATCCTCCATCACGGCATCCCAAATTTTCCGTAATTTGAACGTCGAGTTTGTTTATGATCGCAAGGCCTTGCCTGATTTCATTGTCGGTCATATCGCGGCGAAGTCCGCCCATGATGACGTTACCGTATGTCTTGCGACCGCCGGTTACGAGTTGGGCTAGCTCCATAGAGTACTCGCGCACCCTAAAGATATGCATGAAGGCGTTATAGTTACCCGTTACCTCGCAAGCTAGACCGATATTTAAAAAGGTGGCTGTGAAGGCGCTCGATCTCAAGGCAAATCACGCGGATAGCTTGCGCTCTTAGCGGAATTTCTAGCTTTATAGCCCTTTCCGCCGCTTCGATACAAGCAATCGCGTGAGCGTAACCGCAAATTCCCGCAGACGCGCTCTGCAAGGTAACCCATCTGATCGTAGTTCATACGATTTTCGGCTAGCTTTTTCCATACCGCGGTGTTGATAGAACAAGCGGTAGTCCGCATCTATAATCTCGTCGCCATCGCAAAAATAACCTAAAGTGTCCCGGCTCGTCGCTCGTTACGTGTAAAGGTCCGAGCGGTACGTCGACTACACTATCGCCGCTAGGGAATAAAAAAACTCGGCATCCGGCTCGTCTTGATGAGCGACGGGATCTGGTCTATAGCGGTAGTCCATCGCGTCTTTTCTAAGCGGATGAAGGCCGTCTGGCCAATCGTCCGCTAAAACTAGGCGGCGTTTATCAGGTAGGCCCTCGGCAACTAGGCCAAACATATCAAAAGCTTCTCTTTCGTACCACACGCAAGCAGGCACTAGCGGCGTAACGGACGGAAACGTCGGATCGACGCCCGGGATTAGCGTTTTAACGGTGATAAAGCACTTATCCTCTGCGGCAAAATCATCCGCCTCCGTCATCTTGCTGCCTTCCATGGATATCGCGTAGTAAAGCGCGAAACAGCCGTTTATCGCCCTCTCGTCGTTTGGTATCATCGTGCTTAAAAAGCCGCCGATATCGTAGTAAAGGGTCTTAACCGCAAGCGGAAGGTCGTTTCTATCGACTAAAACCGTAATTTGGTCGTCGGCTTGGCGTGTTACTTCTAAAACCTTTACCTTTGTTTTTACTTTCTACCAAATTATCGCCTCTCATCTTCAAACTCCCATCATTATTTTGACGCCCTCATTGACTAGAGCGTAAAAGTTTTCTACGTGCCAAACGCCAAATATTATGATTAGCGCGCAAAGCAGGATAAGCGGTAAATTTTCTACTATGCTCATCTCTTTATTGTGAACGACCGCAGCTTTAGGCTCGCCAAAAACTTGCCATGTTAAAGTGTGAGAAGTCCGCGATAAAGATGATCGCAAGAGCTATCGCAAATAGCGCAACGCTAAAATATTGACCGCTGTTTATAGCGCCGACGAATACGTTATATTCGCTGACAAATATCGCAAACGCAGGGACGCCTACTAGCGAACAAACCGCAGCGCCGAACATCATAGTGGTTATCGGTGCAATCTTTACCATACCGCCCATTTTAGTCATATCTTTGTGACCGTAAATTCTAGCGATGTTGCCCGTTGAGCAAAACGCAAGAGCTTTTGTAAAGCTGTGAGCTAGGCAGTGGAAAATCGCCGCAAATAGCCCGAAAGGTCCGCCAACACCCAATGCAAAGGCAATAACGCCCATATGCACGATAGAGTGGTAGGCAAACATTCTTTTTTTACGTCGTGTTGTCTAATCAGGAATATACCGCCGACGAACAACGTAATAAGGCCTGAGATTACCATCACGCTTTGAACGAACTCCATACCAGTAGCTTGAGCCGCGATAGCGTAATATCTAAATAAAGCTAGCATCGCGCACTTTAGCAAAAACGCCTGAAAGTAGAGCCGAAATCGGCGCAGGGCCTTGAGCGTGAACGTCCGGAAGCCACGTATGCGTAGGAGCAAGACCTGCTTTCGTACCAAAAACCGATGAGCGCAAAGACGAATATTAGCTTAGCAACGTCAGGGCTCAAATTTACAGCGTTTGCCATTATACCGGTCCACAGCATCGCGGTTTCGCCGTCTTTTATCTCCGCAAAGGTCGCAGAGTAAAGAAGTACAGTCGCATAAAGCGCGAACGCTAGGCCGATAGAGCAAAGGACTATGTATTTATAGCCGCTCTCGGTTGATTTTTGGTCTTTTAAGATCGCGACTAGGAACACTGATGAAAGCGTAGTAGCCTCGATCGCAGCCCACATAAAGGCGACGTTGTTACAGATGACACTTAGAGTCATCGTAAATATAAATACGTGGCTAAGCGCATAGTATTTTCTAAGCGCGTCCAAATTTATATGGCCCTCTTCGAGCTCCCATTTCATATAGTGAGTCGCGTACAAATTTACCAAAAATCCAGTAACCGCGATAAGCACCAAAAACACGCAGCCAAGGCTATCTAGAAACAAAAATTTATCGTGCGCGTAAAAAGTACCGCTCGATAAAACCTTGCTTACGTTAAATAGCAACGCCAAAGACGTAACCGCGCTAACGGCTACGTGAAGCAAACTCAAAGTCGCGTAATTTTTTTCGGAGAAAAAAATAGCAATATCGCTCAAGAAGCGGTAAAATTAATATCAAAGTTAAACTATCCATCTCTATCCCCTTAAATTCGTAGCCTTAGACGTGTCAAGGCTGCCGTATGCTTTATAAAATCTGATAGCTAGAACGCTCATGATGATAACGGCGAAAATCGCGTCCGTTAAGATACCAAGCTCTACAAGCTCGTTTGAGTTGTAAAGCCATGAGCGCTAGGCTTAGATGTATGCCGTTTTCAAAAAAAGGCAGTAGGCTAGAAATTTGCTTGATAAAAGAGTTTCTAAGCATAAAGCCAAAAACCCCCATCATAAACACGCAAACCGCCGCTAGTAGCATTATTTTCTCTTGAATTAGCGAAAATTGAAGGAATATCGGGTTGATACTCATCGCTAAAGCTAGAGAAAATCCCATCGCTATAACAGGGCTCACGAAAAAGCCGCCCACCGGCTCATCCTCGCTAACGACGTTAAGCTTTTTAATCAACCAAAAGCAAGATCGCCGGCACGAATAAAACCTTCGTAAAAAAACGCCACTACCGCCCACATGGACAGCTGCGACGCGTTAAATTTGAGACGCCAACATAGCAAATATACCGACTAAAAGTAATGTCTCGATCGCGTAAACGATGACGGATAGTTTTAGGCTGCGTAGCCCAAATACCGCCAAAGACGTTACTATCATGCCGATAGCTAATGCGTCTAACATAGTCATATCTGCATTCATCTCACACCCCCACGACGTAAAAGCGTCAAAGCCACGAAAGATATGGCTAGAGCGGCTACCGCGTTTTTTTACGCAAGGACGAAGTCATCTTAAATCTCGGTCCGAAGTTGTCTATAAACACGGCTGCTACGTAAAACACTCCCGTTTTTAAAACGAAAATTATCGCCGCTAAAAAAACGGATTGCTAAAATTCCCACGGTTCGAAAAATCGAAAGGAAAAAGTCCTATCATCGCAAATTGTTTTTAAGATAAGCGCCGCTTGAACTAAGCCAAGATCGCTACCTGCGTATTCGCCTAGTAAGCCTTCTTGCAACTCTTGCTCGGCTTCTGCGAGGTCAAAAGGCTTTCTGCCGGTTTCAACATATATGCACCACAAAAAAATGCGATCGAAGCAACCGCAAAAGCTTGGGATCTGATATCCGATCTGGCCGCTTTTTACCATTGATTGTATCTCGACCAAATTTGAAGTACCTGCCGCTAGCATAACGACGATTAGGCACATTATCATAACAGGCTCGACATAAACGGCTAGCATTTGTTCGCGTCCGCCGCCGGTAGCCGCAAACGGGTTACCGCTATCTAAAGATGCGGCGCCAAATACGAATCTCAAAAGCGCGCCTAGATAAAGAATCACGAAAATATCGGAGTAAGCTCCAAAAAAATCGTGCTCTTGCTATAAGTAATAGGAATAGCCGCTAGTATCGCCGCCGAAGTGGCAAATAGGAAAAAAACGGCGCCCATCTAAATACCCAGTGAGAACACTCAGGCACGGTCCTGCCGCGTCTAAATAGCTTTATGATGTCGCGATACGTCTGAAAGAAATCGCTGCCTTGTTTTGATTGTAGTTTGGCTCTTAGTTTTCTGGCCATACCGTCAAACAAGGGCGCGACTAAGACGATGACGACGACTTGAAATATCATTAAAAAAATATAGTCTGTAAAATTTCCATCTCACGCCCCCTATATCAAAAAAAGTAGCTAACCGCTAGTATCGCACAAAAGATATACGAGGATATATAGCGCGTAAACGTTGGTGTAGCCGCTTTGCATTATGCCTATTTTGTCGGCTATTTTTCTTGCTCCACTCGATCACAGGCTCGTAAAATAGCCCCCACCAGATATCTTTTGGATGGTTGTGGTATTCGATCGGGTTGAAATAGCCCTTGGTTACGACTTTTCTATCGCCTTTAAACAGCCAGTTCATTATGCGTCTTAGATCGCCGGTGAAAGGGCCACCCGTCATTTTGCATGCGAGAGCTGTATTTAAATCCGCAAGCCCAAGGATCTGTCTCGCGAGGTTTCTCGCGGTTTGCTTTCATGAAAGCTAAAAATCGCAAAAAGGCAAAACCATAGTAGAACATAAGATGATAGCGATTAGCGGAGTAGAAACGATACTGCCTAAATTTGAGGTCAAATTTATACCGTGGCTAGCTACGTAACCGCCTGCGCCGCCTATGGAATTTACGGCCGTCATTATGTAGCCGACGACAACGTTCGCTCCAACGCCAAAGCCTACGCAGCCGATCATTAGTATGATCATGCCTAGCACCATAAATATCGGGCTTTCTTTCGCGTTTTCCCAAATTTTCTTATCTCTTGGAGTTCCCGCAAAGATTACTGCATAAAGCTTAAGGTGCATGCCGACTAGTACGCCTGTTAATGCAAGCGCAACGACTGAAAGCGTAAAGGCGTATCTAGTAAAGATGCCCTGCTCTAGCGCGCCTTGGAGCATGCCTTGATATGTAAACCACTCTGATACGAAGCCGTTAACCGGAGGAAGCGCTGCGATACCCATGATACCGATAAACATACCAACAGAGGTCCAAGGCATCTTTTTAGCTAGGCCGCCTAGCACGTCCATATCGCGAGTGTGCGTAGCGTGCAGAACCGAACCAGCACAAAGGAACAATAGGCCTTTAAATATCGCGTGGTTAACTACGTGGTAGCATCCAGCTAAAAAAATCCGATCGCGGCAAGAGTGTTATTTCCCGCAGCCAGGCCGTACAAACCGGTACCAAGACCAAGCAAGATGATGCCGATATTTTCAACTGAGTGATAGGCAAGAAGCGCTTTGTAGTCGTGCTGACAAAGAGCGTAAAGAACGCCAAACAGTGAGCTAGCAGCACCCAGGATCAAAAACCGCTAGACCAAAAATATATGCTTAGCGGTAAGAAAAGCGTAAAGTTTGACTAAAGTAAATAGCGCAACCTTTATCATAACGCCGCTCATTAGAGCAGAAACGTTTGAAGGAGCGGCCGGGTGAGCCATCGGTAGCCATACGTGAAACGGCCACATACCCGCCTTGCTGCCAAAACCGACCAAAAAAATAGTATAAACACGACTACGCTAGCCGCAGTCGGCATATTTAGGTGGGCACATTTGCTAAACTCGGCGCTGCCAGCGTAGTGAGCCATTATTAGCAATCCGCAAGTGATACAAAAACGCGCCGACTTGAGCGATGCCAAGATACACCATCGCCGCTTTTTAACGTGCCTTTGCCGTCGTTTACGAGGATGAGGAAAGACGAGATAAGCGTCATAAGCTCCCACAAAACGATGAAACAAAAATACGTTATTTGCGCTGATGACTAGAAGCATCGAAAGGATGAAAAAGGTTAAACAAACAGGCGAAAAACGCCGACGTTTGCTTTTTGATGTATTCCTCCGCGTAGCTCATACCGTAGACGCTGCTGGCAAAGCCGATAAAGACGACTACGAAGCTAAAAGAAATTTCAAGCGGAGTTAGCTCAAATTTGAGGCGCGTATAAAAAGTCTCCGCCTAGAGCGAAGCCCTGCGTAACGCCCATGTTGGCCACGAAGTAGCAAAGCGCGTAAAAACAGCTGATCGCGCTTAGTCCAAAAACCGATTTTTGACGGCTGATTTTTTTGCGCGCCGTAGAGCAGGGATGCTAACAGCGGCACTAACTAAGAAAAAGTAGATAAACGCCTACCATCTCGCACCCCCTTGTGCGCCGCTATTTTCGTCGTTCATAGCGCGCGGGATTTGATGCCGCTTGCTCTCTTGCTTGCTCGCTAGGGAGTTTTGTCAAGCTCGTTGATAACGATAACGTCAGCCTCGCCGTCCACATCCTGAGCGCCGATATCGGCTAAAACGTGAGGCTCTTTTTAAATTTTCCGCTTCCGCGTAAATTTTATTTACGAAATCCTGCGCGGCCTCCTGTTCGATCCTGTTGCCAAGCTTGTGCTGGCTGCGTAGCGGATCGACCATGATTATCGCGCTGGTTGGACAAACCTCGACGCATGCAGGGGCCGTTTTCGCGTCCGAAACACATATCGCACTTTATCGCGGTGTTTTTCGCGCCCGCCTGGCTCTCGATCTCGAGGTAGTACTTAGGCTCTACCGCGTAATTAACCGACGGCATGAGCTCGGCACTTGAGCTTATCGCGCCGTAAGGGCAAGCGATCGTGCAGAGTTTGCAGCCTATACAAATCTCCTCATGCAGCTCGATGCAGTTATCGTCAAACCTGAGTGCCCCGGTAGGGACATACGTTCGCGCAAGGACCGTCATCGCACTGGCGACACTGCGTCGGCATGACGCCCTTTGCCTGGCGCAATACAGTTAACCTAGCCTTTGAGAGCTTGCCGCGCTCATAGGCGCTACGGAAACATGCCGCCATGCAAGTAGCGCAACCGATACAACGTTTGTAATCGGCGATCACAGATTTATGTTGTTTCATCAAATTCTCCTTTCTACTTGTTTTACGATTCTTGATTTCTCTTAAATCTTGAGCTAATTGTATTACTTTTTAGAAATTTATTTCCGTCATTTGGCTGACGAATTTTGTATTTCTTAGATTAATTCTTATGAATTATTTATTTTTTTAAGTTTATTTTTTTAAATTTACTGTAAAAATAGGCACTTTTTTTAAACTTATGCGAATATAAAAAAATATTACGCATAGACTATCTGATACGCAAAAAAAGAGCATTTTAGTCCTAAAATGCCTCAGAAAAGCTTAAGGCATAAATTTAATCTCATCGTCTCAAATTTGACGGAATACTTTTTGCTAGAACTCGCCGTTAGTAATATAAAAAGGATAAAAATGCAGATCAAAAAAACGACGCTTCAAACGAGATTTTTAAAGACCTTGGCAAACCGCGTAGCTCAAGGTCAAAAAGGCGATAAATTTTTAGGAGGCTCTACGCTCGCGGCGGCAAATTTGACCGATTTTGCAAATATGCTAGATAAACTTTAACGAAAAAAAGCAAGTTCAAGCAGTGCGGCGGGTAAATTGACGCGGATAAATTTCACGGCGGCGAGGCGGGCTCGTTTTTACGAAAGTTTAGCCCGCGACGAAAAACGAAGCGCAAATCTACGCAAAACTAGAGCGTGAAGCCAAAGAGGCCGCAAAAAAATGTTTAAGAAATTCGATTTTATGCAGATGATGACGAAGCTAGAGATGGGAAACCTAAAAGAGGGCGAGCGAGCGGAAATTTTTGCTAAAATGAACAAAAATCGCGAGAGGGAAATTTGAGCGAGGTTAAATTTCCGCCCGATCTCTCAAAAAAATGCTCTATAAAAAAATTACTATAAATAAATTTAAACCAAATCGTCAAACTACGCGCACCGGCTCAAAAAAACGTCAAATTTAAGATAATTTTCCTCGCCGTCTTTTCTTAATTTTTTTGTATATTTTATCTGTTTTTTTGATAAAAATCGTGAATTTTAAGGACAAGGAAAAATTTGAATATGAACTATGATATTATCGTCGTCGGAGGCGGTCATGCAGGCATCGAAGCCAGCCTCGCCGCCGCAAGAATGGGCAAAAAAACGCTACTAATCACAATCCTGGCCGAGCAAAATCGGCGCAGCCAGCTGCAACCCCGCAATAGGGGGCCCTAGCAAAAAGGCCACCTCGTAAAAGAAATCGACGCGCTGGGCGGACAAATGGGGCTAACGACCGATGCCGTGGGCATACAGTTTCGTGTGCTAAACGAGAGCAAGGGCCCGGCCGTGCGAGGCAGCCGCGCTCAGATCGACATGGACCGCTACCGCGTCTATATGCGAAATGTACTGCTAAATACGCCAAATCTCGACATCAGCCAAGAGATCGCGACGCAAATTTCTAAGCCAAAAACGGCGAGATCACGGGCGTAAAAACCCACCTAGGGCAACGAGTATAAAACCAGCAAGCTCATCATTACGACGGGCACGTTTTTAAACGGACTCATTCACGTCGGATTTAACAAACTAGAAGCCGGCCGCGTGGGCGAGCTAAGCGCCAAAAAAATCTAAGCGATAGCCTGCGCGAACTAGGGCCTAGAAGTCGGCCGGCTAAAGACCGGCACCTGCCCGCGCGTGGACGCTAAAAAGCATAGACTTTAGCATACTTGAGATCCAAGGCGGCGACGAGAACCCAAGCCCATTTAGCTTCCGCACGCGGGACTTCGCGCCTACGCAGCTGCCCTGCTACATCGCCTACACGAACGAGACCACTCACGACATCATCCGCTCACTTTCGACAAAGCGCCGCTATTTACGGGCCAGATAGAGGGCGTGGGTCCGCGCTATTGCCCGAGTATAGAGGATAAGATAAATAGATTCGGCGATCGCGACAGACATCATCTTTTCGTCGAGCCGCAGACGCTAGAGGCCACGGAGTACTATATCAACGGCTTTTCTACGAGCTTGCCGTATGAAGTGCAGGTCGCGATGCTGCGCTCGGTCAAGGGCTTTGAAAACGCTCGCATCGTGCGCCACGGCTACGCGATCGAGTACGACTACGTCCAGCCCACCGAGCTAAAAACACACGCTAGAGACTAAAAAGGCGCGCGGACTCTATCTCGCAGGCCAAATAAACGGCACCACGGGCTACGAGGAAGCGGGCGCGCAAGGGCTGATGGCCGGCATAAACGCAGCGCTTGCGCTTGATGGCAAAGAGCCGTTCGTCCTGCGCCGCGACGAGGCCTATATCGGCGTTCTCATCGACGATCTCGTGACCAAAGGCACGAAGGAGCCCTACCGTATGTTTACCTCGCGCGCCGAGTATAGGCTACTGCTGCGCGAGGATAACGCCGTGCTGCGCCTAGGGCGGATACGGCCGCGAGCTTGGCTTGCTAGACGAAGCGACGTTTGAGAAAAATAGAAGCCATAAGGTCAAGTTTGACTCGCGGGCTAGAGCTGCTAAACAGCACCGAGATCACGCCGACGAAGCGAGTAGAGCTTTTAGCTAGCCTTGACGAGGAGATAATCAGCCAAATTTGACCCTGCAAAAAAATCGTCGCTAGAAAGAGCTTTACGGGCGAAAAAGCTGCGCAAGCTAGATCCGTTTTTCGAGGCGCTTGACGAAGCTAGCTTGGAGCAAAGTCTAACCGAGGCCAAATACCAACACTACATCGCCGAGCAACAAAAAGCAGATCGACCGCATGAAAGATATGATGAGCGTGAAAAATCCCCGAGGGCTTTAGCTTCCGCGGTATCAGCGGGCTTAGCAACGAAGTGGTCGAAAAAGCTCGAGAGATTTGCCCCGCCGACGCTATTTGCGGCTAGCGAGATCAGCGGCGTGACGCCTGCTGCGATAGATATTTTACATATTTATATAAAGATGAACGCGTCAAAGTAAAAAAATGAAATCATAAATTATATAAGCTTTTTGTAGCTATTATTTTTTTACCATACATAAGACAACCAAAGACAGAATATACTTAAATATGGAGATTATATGATAGATGATGATTTAAAAAAATGAAAATTTTTAGATGGGTTTAAGTATTTTATAAATAGATACAAACAAGGTACAAAAATACAACAAAAAAATGAAAAAAATAACACGTGATAAGTTAAGTAATTTTTCGTGAGAAATTTGATCAAATTACAGATAATACTTTTTAAAAAATTTCTATAAGTGAACGTAATGGAAATTGGCTAAAAAGCAGATGGTAAAAACTATTGCGAGAGATATATATGGAATAGATATAAGCCTTTTTGAGTATGATTCACATTTAGTTATTTATTTTTGCCGTTTTAGCAGAACCAAGTAATTTTTATGTATCTATAGGACTAACTGATACAAAAACTGAGCGATGTAGAAGAAAAAAACTAAAAAGATGAAATATATAACTTCCTAGAGTCAGAATGCAAAAAGATACATATCGATGGTTTTTAGGCTTGATAAACTTGCATGGAAAAAAAGTACATATATTTTTGCCATAGAGAATGTAGACACCTTTACAACTCTTGACTACACAAGCTTACTTAATGCACTAACAAATGTATATCAGCTGACATATGACAATTTTATAAAAAAACATAGAAAACAACAGACAAAAATAATAGTGATAACAAAGGATATGAAATGACCCATGATGACAAGAAATTAACTTATCCACTTAATCAAATTTTTATATGGCCCTCCAGGCACAGGAAAGACATATGCCACAATAGCAAAAAGCTATCGAAATAATAAGAGGGGAAAAAAAGTTGGTGAAGAAGAAATCAACGACGAAGAAAAGAAGAAAGCTCTAAAAAAAGCAATTTGATGAATATGTACAAAGTGGACAAATAAAATTTGTAACATTTCATCAAAGCTATGGGTATGAGGGAATTTGTGGAGGGAATAAAACCTGTTTTTTTGACAAAGAAAGTCAAGGTAAAGGACTGGAATACAAAAATAACAAATGGTATCTTTAAGGATATTTGTAAAAAAATACTATTTTTTTAACGTAGGAGACGCAATAGAAGGCTATACGATCTCTTATGCCGGGACCGAACTTATAAAAACTTAAGAAGAAAAAAATATCCCAGGAGAAATCCCTGTTCCGATTTATCTTATAGAAGAATTAGTGAGATTATTAAAAAAACGGATCTATAACAATAGAAGATATTAAAAAAATAAGAGCGCGGCAGACAAAAAAATCCAGAAATACTTGAAAAAAATACATAGTAAACGGCTATACAAATTTGTTCACGTACTTGGTTGAATACTATACGGAAAAAAATCAAATAGAAAAATCAGAAAAGCGGGTATTAATCATCGACGAAATCAACCGTGGAAATATATCTAAAATTTTTGAGTGAGCTCATAACTCTAATAGAGCCGTCAAAAAAAGGCTCGGGGCAGATGACGAGATAATGGTGGAGCTGCCATATTCAAAAGAGAAATTTGGAGTGCCATCAAATTTATACATAATAGGCACGATGAATACAGCAGATCGCAGCATAGCCCTTATGGATACGGCACTTAGAAGAAGGTTTGAATTTGTGGATATGATGCCAGAATATGACAACCTAAACAAAAATAAATATCGAAGACATAAATATAGGCAAAATGCTAAAAACGATAAACGATCGTATAGAGTACCTTTACGACAGAGACCACATGATAGGGCATGCTTATTTTATGGACGTGACAGACATAAAAAAACGCTTGCAAATGTCTTTAAAAAAATAAAATTTTACCGCTACTACAAGAGTATTTTTTTACGATGATTGGGAAAAAGATAAGGCTGGTTTTGGGGGATAGTCAATTTATCAAAGAAAAAGAAGCCAGCAAATGCTTTATTTAAAAAGCGGCACTGACTATATAAACGACAAAATTACTATACAAAAATAGACAAAAGAAGCTTTTTATGACGAGCAAAAACTATCTAAGATTTACAACTCATCAAATAGCCAAGAAAGTACAGATGAAGCAAACCCAGATAACGATTACTGAGTTTGAGCGTATATATGAGCACAATATAGGCAAAAAAAGACTTTGACGATATAGAAAAATTTTATCCTTAAAAAAATAGCGATGAAAATGCGCCTTTTTTTGAGGATAGGAAGCGGAAGCGACGGGAAAGTTTATACAGGCGAGAAACTATGTCGGAGTTTTGCAGACAAAAAAAGCGGTTTAACGATAGAAATTTTTTGCCAAAAAAATAGCAGACAAAAAAACGACACTAAAAGATCAAAAAGCAGTTTTAATAAAAATGCTAATATCCCTAATGATTTCCCATTTAAAAAGCTCAAATTTAGCCAATCTAAAAACTCAAAATTTACCGCTTTTTAGAAAATTTTTTATCTCTATGTTTTTTTGTGCGAGCTTGAGACTCTCGTAAAAAAAGGAATAAAAAAAGCGACTATGTAACACTAGAAGATAACCTGAAAATTTCTAAAAGGAAAGCTAAATATAAACGAGCAGATCAAAAGAAATAGCGTCCACAAAGAGCGATTTTACGTAGAATACAGCGAATTTCTAAACGATATAAAGATAAACCAGATCATAAAAAAACAACGCTAACATTTCTATACAAAAAGTCAAATTTAAACAAAAAAATCAGCAAAAAAATACGCGAGCTTTTTGTTTATATTTGATGAAGTTTCTACGATGCAATGATTATAAAAATTTCTTTACAAGCTACACCATAAACCGTCAAGTAAAAGCACTACGAGCAAACACTTTTTGTGGTGCAAGATCTTTCTTTTGGGCGATACTTTCACCCCCGCACAAAGGTGACGATCTAGCCTTTGCCTTGCTTTTTGATATGAACACACTTTTTTTGAAAGCTATGTTGGAAATTTTATCAAGAAAAAAAGCTTCCCGGCACCATATTGCAACACCAGGAAAAAAATATCTTATTGAAAAAAACCAAGAAAAATTTGAGGTTAAAAACCAGATATATTCTTAGAAGGCAAATTTATAGCCGACACAAAGTGGAAAAATCATCAGGCAAGATATTAACGAAAGCGAGAAAAAGTATAAAAATCTCACAAGCCGACCTATATCAGCTCTATGCCTACGGCAAAAAAATACGAGTGTGGCAAGCTCTATCTCATTTACCCAAAGATAGACGGCGCAAAACAAGAGTCTATGAAATGTGAATATGAAAAAAGATATGCAGCTCGAGTTTTATATTTTTAACCTAGAAAACGATTCAAACAACGATGAGCTTATAGAAAATTTACTAGTCATAAATTATATATTATCTGCTTGTATATTAGCTGCACAACAGTTGGCCCTTTGCCCTAGATTGCAGTTTACAATACGCATCCTAAACCGAACTTCGACTGTACAACCAGTCAAATTAAACGTATCTACTAATCTCTATCAAATTTCCATCCGGGTCGCGCATGTAGATTGAGCTTATCGCTCCAAGCGCTCCGGTTCGCGGCACGATGCCCTGCTCTACGGCGATGCCAGCAGCCTCTAGCTCCTCTAAAACCGACTCAAGCGGCGTATCCGTAAGTAGGCAAATATCAGCCGTTCCGACGTTTGCATTCATGGCGTTTGGCAAAATCTCCTCGCCTTTTACGTGTAAATTTATCTTTTGCGAGCCAAAGGCCAGAGCCTTGCGTCCATTTGAAAAATCAACCTCGCGCATACCCAGCACGCGCACGTAAAAATCAAGCGTCCGTTGCAAATTTGCCACCGTTAAAACGATGTGATCGATCGAAGCGATACGCATATATTCTCCTTTAGATCACATTTACCAAGCATCTCCCGCTAAAAAAACGGCAAATTTGACGGCGCAAATTTAAAGCTGCTCGGCGTCAAATTTTTGCGATGCGGGTAAATCAAAACCGAATTTAAATTTAGCCGACTTATAAACCGTTAAATTGATCACCCAAGCCGAAAATTTGCATCTCGACTCTACCTCCGAAAGCCTTAAAAAAACGAAATAGTAAATGATGATTTAAAAAAATAGTTTAAATAATTAAACTATTTGCCGAAAAAAATGAAAGTTTAATTTTTCATAAGAGTATAATCTCGATTATTCTTCAAAAACCGTTGAAAGGAAAGTAATGTCCGTAAAAACAAGAAAGACGAGATTTTATCGGTCTAGCGTTTGGCGCGGTAGCCGCAGTCGGCGGCGCAGCGACTCTCGTAGCCGTTAAAAAGACTTGGGATCCGCTTCCCTAGCGTAAAAGGCGGCTGGATTTACGACTGTAGATCTTAGCCCGATGAAAGAGGGCGAGATGCGCCAGATCGAGTGGCGTAAAAAAAGCCGATATTTATCCTAAAAAAAGACGCTTCGATGGTGCCTAACGACAAGCGCGATGTCGTGGTAGACGGCGCTAGATATATGGTGGCGATCGGGCTTTGCACGCATCTTGGCTGTATCCCGGAGTGGAAACCGGGCAAGCAACTTTTCGTTTGTGCCTGTCATGGAGGCGAATTTAACGCAGACGGCGTAAATACCTTCGGCCCTCCTCCGCGCCCGCTAGACATACCGCCGTTTAAGATAGACGGTACGAAACTCGTTTTGGGCGAGACTAGCCCCGAATATGAAAAAAACTAGCGGCTCAAGCGTAAGGAGGGAAAAAAATGCACATCAGAAAAATCAACGGGCGTTTTAGACTGGCTGGATCAAAGGATCGCCTTAAACAAGCTAATGAAAGTACTCGTAAGCGAATACTGGATACCGAAAAATATAAATTTCCTCTGGGCGATGGGCGTTATACTCACAACGCTTTTTGCTTTGCTTATTTTTACCGGATTTATGCTAGTTATGTACTACAAACCTGACATAAATTTAGCCTTTGACAGCGTAAATTTGACTATAATGAAAGAAGTCGAGTACGGCTGGCTATGGCGTCACATACATGCGGTTGCGGCTTCGGTCGTGTTTTTAATCATCTACATACACACCTTTACGGCGATCTACTACGGCTCTTATAAAAAAGGTCGCGAGATGATTTGGGTGAGCGGTATGTTGCTCTTCATCCTGTTTTCAGCCGAGGCTTTTAGCGGATATATGCTACCTTGGGGTCAGATGAGCTACTGGGCGGCGATGGTTATCACGAGTTTATTCGGCGGCATCCCGGTTATCGGGGACGCGGTAGTCGAGTGGATCAGAGGCGACTATGCCGTTAGCGATCCGACTTTGACGAGATTTTTCATGCTTCACGTCTGCTTGCTACCGATCGTGCTGATCGCAGTCGTCGCGATACACTTTTACACCCTTCGCGTCCCGCACGTAAATAACGAAACGGGTGAAGAGATAGACTTTGATATCGAGGCTGAAAAAAATATCTAAGCGGCGATAAGAAAAAAATGCTAAAGTTATTCCGTTTTGGCCGGGATTTTTGGCAAAAGACTTTATGTACATCGGCTTTTTTATGATTTTCTTTTTCTATTTAGTCTGTTTCCATTTCAACTTTGCGATGGATCCGATAAATTTCGAGCCGGGCAACGCTCTAAAAACCCCTCCGCACATCTATCCTGAGTGGTATTTCTTGTGGCAGTATGAGATTTTACGCGGATTTTTCTTCGATATTTTTCGGATTTAAAGCCTACAACATCGGCCTTATCGCGTTTTGCGATCGCAGGCGTAGCTCTATTTTTTTCATGCCGCTTTACGACAGAAGCGATGTCGTGGCTCCGGCTCACGAGAGAAAAAGGCTTTTTGTATGGTTCTGGTTGCTGGTGGTCGATATGATCGTGCTTACGATCTTCGGTAAGCTACCTGCCGACGGCGTGACGCTTGGTATTTCAAACTCATGGATAGGATTTTACTCGACCATTACGTTTTTCGTTCTGCTTTTTGTCGTTTTACCTATCATAACGACTCTTGAGAAAAAAAGGAGCGGTAAAATGAGAGAGTTAAAAATTTCTCATAATCGTAGTTATTTTAACTGGCGTAACATACTGGGGTATCGAGCCTTACGCGCATAACGTCATGCATCCGCACGTCGGCGCGGCCGATTACGACTTTGGCGCCGAGGATATAAATCAAGCCAAATCCGTAGTAGAAGCTAGACAAAAAAAGCTCTCGATGCGACAAAAGCCCTGAATGACGAGAAAAAAAGTCGCCGGAGCACAAAAAAAGATCTCGAAGAGGCACAAAAAAATCTCTCGAAGACTACACTGCGTTTTGGAACGATATAAAGGCTATAAATTTAGCCAAAGGCGACGCGACTAAAGGCGCAGAAACCTTTGCAAATGCTGGCTGCGCAGGCTGTCACGGAGTCGAGGCTGCGGGTATGCCGACAGCTATGAGCGCTGCTGAACTTAGCGAAGCGTACGGCGTAGTGCCGCCCGATCTTAGCACTGCAGGAGCGATATACGACGAGCATTTCTTGGCAGCCCTTATCAAAGATCCGACCAAGGCACTAAAACTAACGCATAAATTTAACGACGAAAAGCCTTATCCGATGCCGGCCTTTTTCGGAGCGGGCGGAGAAGATCCAAATGCCGAGATCGCTGATATAGTCGCGTATCTAAAGTCTATCGCGCCTAAAGAAGTTAGCGACGAACAGGTATTTCGCGACGCATGTCAAAGATGCCACGACATGAAGTACGAAAACAAATACGTTCTAACCAACCGTGTAAATTTAGCCGCATATATGGGCTCAAACCCGCCTGATTTATCGATGATGATCCGCTCAAAAGGCGATGATTATCTGCATAAATTTATAAACGACACGCAAAAAATGCTACCGGGCACAGCGATGCCTCGCGTAGGTCTAAATAAAAGCTAGCGAGGACAAAGTCATAGCCTACATGGCAAAAAGCGGGCGACGCTAAAAAAAGCCGAGCGCGAAAGTCTGAGGCATAAATATGATGATTTACTTCCTGATTTTCGGTATATTCGGATGGCTTTGGAAACGCAAAGTTTGGTCTAGCCTACACTAGAAATTTGAGCCCGACTCCGGGCTCTTTTTAAATCTACCGCTTCGCATCCTTCTTTTTTTGATTTTTTTAAATTCGCCCTGTTTTTTTAACTCGCAAATAGTTTTTACTTGAATCTATTGTATCACTTACGGTTTAGCTCAAAGCCGAGTTGAGCCGCGCAGATCGTCTAAATTTAAACATTTTTTTAGATTAGTCCACTAAAAATGCGTTAAATTTTTAATAAGGAAAAAAAGATAAACAAAGCAGAATTTCAAAAGCTAAATTCAACGAAAAAAACAAGACGCGATGCTAAAAAAATATCCGCCGCATATCCGCAGTTTAAATTTCTAAACGTAAGCAAATTTACGTGCGACGAGCATAGCTTTGAGACGGGCATTTTTTTGATTTTGAGGGGAGCGAGTTCGTTTTTATCCCGGGGACGAGCCCGAACTTGGCTGGGATGATTTTGCCGTTTTAGATGAAAATTCGGCAAAAGAGATTAAAAAAACAATGCGACTTTTTGTCCCGAGGATCAAAGCCTGCGCGAGTTCATAGCGAGACAAACCTCGCCACTTCGCCATGCCAAAATCCCCGCTATGTTAGCCGAAAGAAAACCCGCCGAACTTAGCTGGTACGAGGTAGATTTAAGCGACGAAAGGCTTAGAAATTTACGCAGGCGAGATGGAGGATTTTTTTGTGCGGTAAAGACAAAGATATTTCTGAAATGACGGTTTGGAGCACGATAAAGTTAGTTCGCGAAGACGGCAGAATCGCGCGTTTTTTTGTTTGACGACGTCACGCACGAGGAGCTTGAAGCGAATTTACGCAAGAACGGCTTTAGCCTACCCAGCCAGGACGAATGGGAATACCTAGCCGGATGCGGCGCGCGCACGCTTTGGCGTTTTGGCGACGAGCTGGGCCCCGACAAGGTAGCGTTACCGCATGTTAATCAGCCCAAAAAAATCCGGGATTTTTCGCTATTTGAGCCGAATTTATTCGGGCTATTCATCGCCTTTGACCCTTACCCGGTCGAGCTTGTAAGCGCGCCGATATACTTTAAAGGCGGCGATGGCGGCAGCGCGTTTTGCGGCGGTGCGTCGCTATTTGAGTGTCTGCTGCCCGTCTCGCCTTTTTTTACGCTATGAGCAAGGAGATGCGAAATGATTATTTGGAGTTTTTGCATGACGGCGATCTTGACGATGCGATTTATAGGCGTATTTTTTTAGACTGGAGTAAGCAGGGTCGAGCGGCTAATGCAAAATTCAAATTTAAGCTTTTAAATTTGCGCCGCGGATAAATTTGACCGCGTAAAGTTTAACTCGAAAAATTTAAATTTATAGCCCGATCAAATTGAAAATCCGCCGTCAAATTCTGCGCTTTTTGATAAACTTCATAGCTCAATTTTAATCCAATCCGTGCGTTCAAAGCTCTAAATTTACGCACAAAAATAATACTCTTTTTCAAATTTCCCTCGCTTTTTTTACGTCCGATTTTGGCTATAATTTCAACCAAAAGCAGGTCGCGGTCGCGATTTACATTTGCATACATTTATATTCATTCACGATTTCTGCAAATTTACACAAACCTGAGCCCAAATTTGCGCTCAATTTGACGAAGTTCCGCGTGTCGGAAAGATTTTTTTAGGGATCAAAGTATGCATTTTATCGGTATCGACATCGGCTCGACCTCATCAAAGGTCGCCGTTATGAACGAGTGCGGCAAATTTTGCGAGCTGTTTTTTGCTACCTAGCGGCTTTAGCGCGGTTAGAGTCGCGCGGCAGATCAAGGAAGTTTTAGAGCAAAAAGGTTACGGCGAGGGCTTCGTGACGGCTACGGGCTACGGACGCGTCAGCGTGGACTACGCGCAGCTTAGCATGAGCGAATTTACATGCCACGGCCTTGGAGCGCACTTTTTGTTTGAGCCTGATTGCACCGTCATCGACGTGGGCGGGCAGGATACAAAAGGCGATCAAGATCCTAAACGGCAAGCCCACGGATTTTATCATGAACGACAAGTGCTCGGCGGGCACGGGCAGATTTCTAGAGATCAGCGCGGGCCGTCTGGGGCTAGAGCTAAGCGAAATGTACAAAACCGCCCGCAAAAAAATCCTGCTATCAAACTAAGCTCGACCTGCACTGTTTTTGCCGAGAGCGAGATCGTCTCGCTAAGCGCAAACGGAGCCGAAACGAGCGAGATCGCCTATGCCATCGTGGACTCATCGGCGCACAAGGTTGCCGCTCTCATCAAACGGTTGGAAAATCAAACTTTACTTTTTTTAAGCGGCGGGCTTAGCAACGTGCCGCTCTTTAAACAGCTTCTAGGCGAGCATCTGGGGGCTGAAATTTTTACTCACAAAAACGCAATCTACTGCGGCGCGATGGGCGCTGCGATAATGGGAAAAAGGAGAAAAAGATGAAATATGATTTTGCGGAGCTTAAAAAGCGAAATTCTATGGCACTCCAGGATCTAAAAAGCAGAAGGAATGAGCGTCGTGGGGACGTTTTGCACATATTCGCCAAAGGAGCTCATTTACGCCGCGGGCGCGGTACCGGTTAGCCTGTGCGCCTCGGACGAAGGGCCGATAAACGCCGCTCACGCCGAGCTTCCGCGTAATCTTTGCCCACTAATCAAGGCAAGCTACGGCTACGCGCTAACGAAAAAAATGCCCTATATGAACGCCAGCGACGTAGTAGTCGGCGAGACAACCTGCGACGGCAAGAAAAAGATGTACGAGCTGCTAGCAAAAACACAAAGAAGTCCGCGTTTTAGAGCTGCCAAATATGACAAATAAACGCAGTTTGGAGCTTTGGACGCAGGAGCTACGGGAGTTTAAAAGGCTATTTGGAGCAGCGTTTCGGCACGCAAATAACGGACGAAAAAAACTAAAAGAGACGATAGAGATTTTTTTAACGAGGAGCGAGACGCGCTAAACGAGCTAATGGAGCTTGGCAAGCTAAATCCAAGCCCGATTAGCGGTAGCGAAATGCATCAGGTGCTGTTTGCGAGCGACTACATCTACGACAAAAAGCGAAAAGATACGCATGCTACGCTCCTACGTAAAAAGCTCTGCGCGAAAAAAATATGAGCGGCGCCAAACACAAAAAAAGCGCATCATCATCACCGGCTGTCCAAGCGGGGGCATCTACGAAAAGGTCGTAAAAGCAGATCGAGGAGCTAGGCGCGGACGTGGTAGCCTTTGAAAACTGCACGGGCACGAAAAAAACTATCAAAAATAACGTAGAGCTAGAGGGCGATCTGGTCGCAAATATCGCCGAGCGCTACCTCAAAAATCCCCTGTTCGGTGATGTATCAAAACGACGCGCGCTCAGAGGTTATCAAGAATTTCGTACGCGAATATCAAGCCCACGGCGTCATCGACGTCGTGCTAAGCGGCTGTCACACCCTATGCAATCGAGACGAACAGGATCAAAGAGGCGAGCCGCGAAGCGGGAGCGAACTATATGAGCTTGGAGACGGACTACTCCAAGCAGGGACGTCGGGCAAATCGAGACGCGTCTAGAAGCGTTTATAGAACTGCTTTTAAGCTGGGTCGCTCTAAATTTCTAAAAATAAAAAGAGCTTTGTAAATTTAACAATCCAAAGAAAGGAGAGATTGCATGAAATGTAAAGAGATAGACGAATCTCGTCGCGGCTTTTTTTAAAAAGGATCTTTGGCGGCAGCCGCTATCGCAGGACCTGAAGCGATGCTCGCTGGCTATACGCCGTTTAAGCCCGATTCGCTGCAGGTTTGGTCGTGCGGAGGATTGTCTGAAGCATTTAACGAGCTAAACGCCGTTTATGAGTCCAAAACGGGGCATAATATCCAGTACACCGGCGCTTTTGCGGGGGCGCTCGGGAAGTCGCTGCTAGCCTTGCAGGGGCAAGACGGAGGTTTTTCGGTGCCCGCGTTTTTAGAGCTCTCTCAAAAAAACTACGCAAGGCTGGCCTTAGCCTTCGCTTTAGACCGCTATGTTTTACCGACTACGTTTTAGTGGTGCCGAAGGGAAATCCCGCGGGCATTCGCGATCTAAAGGATCTAGCGGAACCCGGCGTACGGGTGATGTTGCCGCTAAGGGCTTCGCCTCCGGGTAGCGGACCGGTAAAGGGGATTTTGAAAGAAATCCCGGTCTTACCGAGCCCGTTATGAAAAAAATATGATCTCCAACGGAGCGTGCGTTATTACCATGATGTGCGATCTGGTAGACGGCAAGGGCGATGCGTCCATCATCGAAAAGCGCCTAACGACGCACGATAGGTTTAAAAGACAGGATCGAATATGTGCCTATCGACGAGAAACTCATCCCGCCGGGAGCCGCTTACCTTTACGCTAAATATCATGAAATACGTAAAGGACGAGAAGCTGGCCGATGATTTTGCGGACTTCGTTTGCTCCGTGGAGGGGCAGGAAATTTACTGAGCGGCACGGCTTTACCTCCATCCATTCGGCGCGCGGGCTTGAACTCATAGAAAGGTTTGGTGTAAAAAGATGTTTAGTATCGTAAATATGGCAAAGATGAAAAAGTCTCTAGGCTAACTAAAATTCGTCGCTTGGTGCAGCTAATTTTTATAGGCGCGATCGGACAATGGGCGTATTACGGGATTTTTAGATGCCCATTTATCGTGCCTTTCGTAAACTGCCAATCCTGTCCGATCGTTACGTGCTGGGGGCGGATCGCGACCGTGTTTTTTTCGGCTTTTTGGCTATTTATTCCCGTGCTGGTTATTTTTCCTCGGGCGCGCCTTTTGCGGCTGGCTTTGCCCTGGCGGATTCGTAAATCAAATGCTGGGCACGTTGCCGCTTTTTAAACTCAAGCTCAAAAACAATAAGAAGCTACGATATGCGCAAATAGGCATGGTCCTAGCCGTTTTGCTTAGCGCGGGCGTATATTTTATCTACGGCAATCCTCGCGTTATGATCCCTATCCGCACCAGCGACGAATATCTCAACGCCGTTATCATGTCCTTTAAATTTTCAGATTGGTACTGGGCGGTTCGCACTGCCGTCGTCGTGGCCCTTATCGCCGCGTCCTTGATCGTCGCAAATTTATGGTGCCGCTTCGCTTGTCCTAGCGGCGGCATAATGGAGCTGCTGCGTACAATTTCAATATTTCGCGTTTATAAAACAGATGCCTGCGATAACTGCAACGCCTGTTTGCGCAAATGCGAAATGGGCACGAGACCAGACGAGATGAACTGCACGAACTGCGGCGATTGTATGGACGTTTGCCACGCGGACGCCATCAAATTCGGAAGGAAAAAAGATTGATGAATTTTTTTGCCAAACCCTCCTTCGACAACCACCCCTGCTTTAGCAAAAAGGCGTCCGCCGCCTACGGGCGCGTGCACCTTCCCGTAGCGCCGCATTGCAATATCCAGTGCAATTTTTGCAACCGCATCTACGACTGCGCCAACGAAAATCGCCCCGGCGTAACGGGGAGAGTGCAAAGCCCGGACGAGGCCGCGCTATACGTGGAAAAATCTATTTAAGTTTAGACAAGATATCTCAGTCATCGGCATCGCAGGACCAGGAGATCCTATGTGCGATGCCGACAAAAACACTAGCGACCTTTGAAAAATGCAAAGCCCGCTTCCCTCACGCCCTGCTTTGCCTATCCACAAACGGCCTATCTTTGCCCGAGCACGTGGACGATATCGTGCGAATCGGCGTGAGCCACGTGACGGTGACTGTCAATGCCGTAACGCCCGAAGTGGGCGGCAAAAGTATGCGTGGGTGCGCCACAAAAAAACAAAATTTACCACGGTGAGGATGGTGCTAAAATTCTTGCGGAGCGCCAAGAGGAAGGAATCCGCAAGCTAAAAGAAGCTCGCATGATCGTAAAGATCAATACGGTCGTAATCCCGGGCGTCAATATGGATCACGTCCCCAAAAATCGCGAAAAAAAGGCCAAAGAGTGGCAAGCCGATATCATGAACTGCATGGCGATGATCCCCGTGCATGACACCCCTTTTTGCAAATATCAAATCGCCATCAAACGAAGAAATTCGCAGCATGCGAAAGCTAATCGGCGGCTCCATTCATCAAATGACTCACTGCAGTAGATGCCGCGCCGACGCATGTGGCAAGCTTTGCGAGGGATAGGGCTTGCTTTGCGACGGGTTTTGTCGGCTTTTTATCGGTCTGTCAAATTTAAATTTATATCGCGATCGCGATTTTTAAGGTTATATTTTCAAATTTCACAAAAGGAGTTAGCATGAAGCTAAGACAAATTTTAAAACTAGGTGCGGCGCTTGCCGTTTGTTTCATGTAGCCAGCGCGAAATCGCTCGAGCAGATCAAAAAGGACGGCGTGATCACTATCGCAACCGAGGGAGTGTATTCGCCGTTTTCGTTTCACAATGAAAAAGACGAGCTGATGGGCTACGACGTCGAGATCGCAAGAGCGGTCGCAGACAAGCTGAGCCCTAAAAGCCTCAATTTATCGAAGCCTCTTGGGACGCGATGCTAGCGGCGTTTGACGCCGGCAAGGCGGACACCGTGTTTAACCAAGTAAGCATCGCGAAGAGCGCAAGAAAAAGTACGACTACTCCGTGCCGTACATGACCTCGTACTCGGCAATCATCGTGCACGAGGATAACGACGACATCAAGAGCTTCGCCGATCTAAAGGGCAAGCGCTCGACGCACTCGGTAAATAGCATGTGGATCCCAACCGTCGAAAAAAATACGGCGCAAAGCTCGTCGTAGCCGATAGCTTAAGCGACCAGATAAATCTCATAATCGCCCAAGCGCGCCGACGATACGATAGACGACGCCGTGATGTTCTACGACTACAAAAAAAGCAACACCCAAAAAGCGCCTATAAAGCTGATAGAAGCAGGCGAGGATCCGATGTACACTGCTGCGATCGTACATAAAGGCAACGCCGAGCTACTGGAAGCGATAAACAAGGCCCTAAACGAGCTACGAGCCGAAGGCAAGCTAAAAGAGATTTCGTTGAAATATTTCGGTAAAGATATTTCAGAATAAACCAAAAAAAGCGACGGGCGGAACGGCGGATTTTTAAACGGTACCATTAAATTTACGCATCCAGGTTTAATCGCCGCTTAGAAATTTAGACGCAAATTTGGCGGCAAACAAGCCGCCGCGTCAAATTGAGCTCAAAGTTTGAGTCGGGCTAAATTACCAGTTTAAGCCCGCAAATATAGCTTGCCGTTTTAAATTTGACGGCAAATTTGACGAGCAAAAAAAGCTCGCGAGCGCTCAAATTAGCTCAAATTTGACGTAAAAATAACGGAGGTAGAGTCGGACATAGATCGCATAAACCGCATAATAGAAATCCTCTCAAGCTCGACGCTGCCGATGCTAGTCGCACTCGCAAAGGTCACGATACCCCTCACGCTGATATCCTTCGCCTGCGGACTGACTATCGCTATAGTTACGGCGATAGCAAGGCTTAGCGGGGTGAAAATTTTGCGCTTGATATTTGGCGCTTACGTTTGGATATTTCGCGGTACGCCGCTACTAGTACAGCTTTTTATCGTGTTTTACGGGCTTCCGGCGGTCGGCGTTACGCTTGAGACCTGGACCGCAGCCGTCATCGCCTTTAGCCTAAACGTCGGCGCCTACGCATCCGAGTCCGTGCGAGCCTCGATCCTATCGGTGCCGCGAGGACAGTGGGAGGCCGCGATGTCGCTAGGCATGACGCAGGCGCAAATTTTCACGGCGCATCATCGCGCCCCCAAGCCGTGAGGATATCGCTGCCGCCGCTATCAAACACCTTTATCGGCCTAGTCAAGGACACCTCGCTAGCCGCGTCTATCACGATGGTAGATATGTTTATGGTCGCTCAGCGTATCGCCGCGCGCACCTTTGAGCCGCTACTGCTCTACGTTCTGGCCGCCCTCATCTACCTGGCCGTCTGCACGGCTCTAACCTGGCTACAAGCAAAGCTCGAAAAATCAGTCTCGAGGTACGTGTGATGATAAGATTACGAATTTAACCAAGGCATTTTGGCGATCATACGGTGCTTAAAGACATAAGCGTACAGATCTACGAAGGCCAAACGACCGTGATCGTGGGCTCATCAGGATCTGGCAAATCAACCCTGCTACGCTGCATAAATTTGCTCGAAATCCCGCAAAAAGGCGAGCTGGAGCTAGACGGGCAGAGGCTACATTTCGCAAATAAAATATCGCAAAAAGAGCTGCTGTCCTTTCGCCGTCATACGGGCATGGTGTTTCAAAGCTTTAATCTTTTTCCGCATTTAACGGTGCTGCAAAACGTCATCGAGGGGCCGACGCAAGTACTCGGCATAGACAAACAAAGCGCGATAAATAAGGCTCGCGAACTGCTAAATAAGGTCGGACTCAGCCAGAAAGAAAATGCCTATCCAAATAGGCTCTCGGGCGGTCAATGCCAACGAACGGCGATCGCGCGAGCTCTTGCGATGGATCCTGCGTTTTTTTGCTACTAGACGAGCCCACTAGCGCGCTTGATCCCGAGCTGGAGGCCGAGGTTTTTAAGGTCGTAATAGCGCTAGCCAAAGAGAAAAAAATCCCTCGTCATCGTCACGCATAATATGAATTTTTGCTCGCAAAGTCGCGGATAGGATTTTATTTTTTTAGATGACGGCAAGATCGCATTTGACGGCGGCGCAGAGGAGTTTTTTTCGGTAGCGACTCGCCGCGCATAGTCAAATTTATCTCGGCGATGGATATTTAGGGCGGGTATTTTTGCGAGCCTTTGAATGTCGTTTTGGCGAATTTTTAAAATTTGAGATTTTGCAGCTTAAAAATCAGTTTTTGCTTGCAAGCTAATTTTAAGGCTTTGTTGATTGAAAAAGTAGCGATTTTAGATAGCTATATTTACTGAAAGTCCGTGGTTCTAAGCAGTCTGTTTGAAAGCTTTGTTTCTTTCAAGACAGTATTTCGTAGCTAGCTATATTTTGGCATGCTAGCATTAAAGGAAACATTTTTGCAAGCAGTTGTATTTTGAGACCTGCGCGCCTTTGGATGACTGCAGTTTGCGGTCATACCGAATAGTTATTTAGTTGCATCCAAACTCTGCACATCTACACGCGTCTTTAAACCATCCAAAAACCCGCGCAAGTATGGTTGTTCTTCTTTAAACATATTGGATTCACTTACTTTAGTGGCTTGCTTGGCCAAGGTGATTTAATGTGTTTTGCGGTGACGAATAACCAAAGTGCAAAAATAACACCAGTAATAAGCTGGTAAATTAAGTCCAAAAAAACTATAGAATATGGAAAAAAATCTTAAAAATAGAAACCCTTTATTGCAATCAGAAAAAGCCATAAAATTACATCAAATTTTGATAATTCTATTAGCATAGGCATAAAGCGGCATTTACCCGTTTAGTAATATAAAATTGCCGCACAACCAACAAAAAGAGATGGTCAAAAAGAGTAGCACTATTTTTTTATGTATATGCGCGTAACTCGAAAGCCAATGTCTATTTTTTTGAGTAATCACGAACAAATAATCCAAAAAGCAAGCCGTCTTTGGATTCAAATTTAACGCAAAAATATATTTTTCAACGCTTGCTTGCGGTAAATTACAATTTTCTACTAAATATAAAGATATTTTTTTGAAATACATAGTCACTAGGCTAAATTTACAAGGTTAGTTTTGATTTTATTGATATTGTACGTAATGTTCCGTACAAATCTAAGTACATAAAAAACACAAATAAATCGCTTACAAAAAGTTCAAGAAACTTTTTGTAAGAATATATTTTGAGATGTTATTTGCCTTCTTCAAATGCACCTGCAGATAGGATTTTTGGCTATTCTAGCATTTAAAAAGCTCATCTACTTTGAGTTTTTTTCGAGCTTATCTAATTCGGTTATAAAATAGCTTGCAAGTGCTTTTACAGCAGTTTCTTTATCTCTGTGAGCGCCATTTATCGGCTCTTCTATGACGTCATCTATCAAATTTAAGCTTTTTAGATCGTCAGCGGTTATTTTTAGCGCCTTCGTAGCCTGCTCTTGTTTTGACGGATCGTTCCAAAGTATAGCCGCGCAACCCTCTGGCGAGATAACTGAAAAAAACAGAGTTTCGCATCATGGCTAGCTTGTCAGCTACGCCTATAGCCAGTGCTCCGCCACTTCCGCCCTCGCCTATAACGACGGCTATCATAGGAGTTTTTAAACGTTTGCAAATTCAAATAAATTTTCTAGCGATTGCCTCGCTTTGACCGCGCTCCTCAGCCGCAACGCCCGGATACGCGCCCGGAGTATCGATCAAAAACAGTATAGGAAGTCCGAATTTCTCAGCCATCTTGGCTATTCGTAAAAGCCTTGCGGTAACCCTCTGGATGAGGCATACCAAAATTTCTTTTTAGTTTATTTTTTTAGTTCCTCTGCCCTTTTGCTCGCCTATCACGACGACTTTTCTAGAGCCTATATAGCCGATAAAACAAACTATCGCCCCATCATCGCGATACGCTCTATCGCCGTGAAGCTCATAATAATCCCTCATCATGCCTTTGATGTAGTCGATAGCGTAAGGACGATCCGGATGACGAGCCAAAGCAAGGCGTTGAAAATTCGTTGAGATTTTTTTATAAATCTTAGCGGTCTCTTTTTTTCTAAATTTCTTATTTAGAATTTTCTACCGCATGTTCATCGCCGCGAATTCTCGCATTTGCGATGTCATCATCTATTTGCTTGATACCTTGTTCAAAGTCTAGATAACTTGCCATTATATCTTCTTAAATATAATAGAGCCATTCGTGCCGCCAAATCCAAAAGAGTTGCTCATAACGGCATTTAGCTCAGCTTTTCTAGCCACGTTTGGCACGTAGTCTAGATCGCATTCCTCATCTTTTTGTTGTATAGTTTATCGTAGGCGGTATAAGACCTTCTTGCATAGCCATTATAGACACGACTGCTTCTATCGCACCAGCCGCACCTAGGCAGTGTCCCGTTTGCCCCTTAGTAGAGCTAACCGGCGGTACATTGCTACCAAAAAGAGCCTTCAAGGCTGCGGTTTCATTTTTGTCGTTCGTCGGTGTCGAAGTACCGTGCGCGTTGATATAGTCGATCTGTAAATTTCCAGCCATTTTTTTAAGGCTTTTTTTCATCGCAGAAAGCGGTCCTTCAAGCGAAGGCGAAGTGATGTGATATGCATCGCCACTCTCACCAAAACCGACCACTTCAGCATAGATTTTAGCGCCTCTGGCCTTAGCGCTTTCATATTCTTCAAGCACGAGCGCGCCGCTTCCTTCGCCCATGACAAAGCCGTCTCTGTCCTTATCAAAAGGTCTTGATGCTGTTTGCGGATCGTCGTTTCTAGTAGAAAGCGCTTTCATAGCCGCAAACCCGCCGATACCTACGCCGCAAACCGTAGACTCTGAGCCTACGACTAGCATCTTTTGCGCTTCGCCTATCATGATGGTTTTAGCAGCCTCAATGATAGCGTGAGTAGACGCCGCGCATGCCGTTACGCTAGAGATATTGGGCCCTTTTTAAGCCGTGCTCTATCGAAACTAGCCCACCTAGCATATTTACTAGCGCAGAAGGTATAAAAAACGGAGAAATTCGTCTTGAGCCTTTTTCAAGTAAGATATTGGAGTTTTTTTCGATATTAGGCAAACCGCCTATGCCGGCAGCAGAGCTAACGCCGAAATTTTCAGCGTCGAATTCGCCGAAATTTGCATCAGCCATAGCCTCTTTAGCAGCTTTTTATTCCAAGCTGGATAAATCTATCGACCTTTTTGACCTCCTTAGCGTCCATAACGCTAAGCGGGTCAAAGTCCGTTATCTCGGCAGCAATCTGAACTGGAAAATCGCTCGCGTCAAAAGAAGTTATCTTTTTTACGCCGGTTTTACCTTCGCAGATAGCCTTAAATGAACTATCTTTGTCGAGCCCTAAAGCATTGATCATCCCAATTCCGGTTACTACGACTCTTTTTCAAGATCTCTCCTTGCAAAAAAACTTATTTGTTTAGTTTCTCGATATAGCTTACGACGTCATTTATAGTGATCAGCTTCTCAGCGTCGCTATCAGGTATCTCTACCTCAAATTTCTCCTCAAGAGCCATAACTAGCTCAACTACGTCAAGCGAGTCTGCTCCCAAATCCTCGATAATCTTAGACTCAAGCTTTACCGCATCCGGAGCTACGCTTAGTTGCTCGACTACTACGTCTCTTACATCCTCAAATATTGCCATTTTCTTCTCCTAAAAAAATAAAAATTTCGTGATTTTTAATATATTTTTAGCTTAAACTTTCGCAAAAACGCATAAATTTGCGCGCTTACATATATAGTCCGCCGTTGATCTTTAGCGTCTCGCCCGTGACGTAGCTAGCGTGATCGCTTAGCAAAAACGCCACAGCTTCGGCCACTTCGCTAGCGCTTCCGAAGCGTTTTAGCGGGATATTGTCGCTGTAGGTTTTTTTGATCTCGTCGCTTAGTTCGCTCGTCATATCAGTCTCGATAAAGCCCGGCGTTACGCAGTTAAAGCGGATATTTCTCGCTGCCCCTCTTTGGCGAAGCTTTTGTTCATCGCGATCATTCCGCCCTTGCTAGCAGCATAGTTAGCTTGCCCTGCATTACCCATCTCGCCCACGATCGAAGCCACGTTTACTACGGCGCCGAAGCGTTTTTTGCTCATTACTTTTAGCGCCTCGCGGCATCCGATAAAGGCCGAAGTCAAATTTGCGCCTATCACGCTAGTAAAATCCTCTGTTTTTCATGCGAAGCGCGAGCTTGTCGTTCGTGATACCGGCATTATTTACGAGGTAGCCCAGCTCGCCGTCGGCGTCCACGATCAAACTTTATCGCTTTTTATAAACTCATCCTCGTCCGTCGCGTCAAATTTTACCACCGCCGCCTGTCCGCCGTTTGCTACGATCTCAGCTTGCAATGCATCGGCTATTTCAGGCTTTGAGCGGTAGTTTATCCAGACTTTTAGTCCCATTTGCGCTAGAGTTTTGGCTATCTGCGCGCCTATGCCGCGGCTTGCGCCGGTGATTAGCACGTTTTTTTCCGCTAAATTTCATTTTTTCTCCTTGATTTGGCATAACGGATTTCCGCAAGCCTTTGTTTTAATAAAAATCAAATTGTAGCGAAAAAGGGCTAAATTTTACTTACCGGTATGCAAAAAAACTAAATTCAAAGCGGCCGAGAGCTTATTTGCCTACCTTTTTTTCGTCATATACATATGCGGTCGTTTTGCTCGCGACACTCACGCTTGATGCTGTAAATCCAAGCAGCGTAAGTCCGCTCGCCGGCCTGGTAAAAAAAGCTGACGATTTTTATCGTCATAAACATGCAGGCTGCCGTTTTTTTGATGATTGCTAGGGCTATCATTTTATCTCCTTGATTTTTTTGTGATTAGTGCATCTATCTCGGGCGCGCACTCGCTTGAGAGCATATTTACGAATCTTCTTTGAGGCGTCGATCCGCCTCCGTCAAACTTTCGCCAACCTCTCCTCTAGTTCGCTTATCGCACCGTTAAATTCAGTCCATTTTATCGATGCGTTGTTTAGGTCTTTTTGTAGCTTGGATAGACCTTTTTTTACGATTTTCGTCCGCGACGCCGTTTACATCGGCGTATTCGCTTAGCTTTTTGATTTATGTAGTCGCGCTAAAGTTTAGCCTCCAGTTCGCTTAAATGTGAGCTTTTTTTGAGTTGTTTTCTCGGCTGTTTTACCGGGCTTTTCATCTCGCTCTCTCTTTGTCTTTATGGCGTTGCCAACCAAAAGAGCTATCGCGCCCACTACAATTACCGCCGCAATTTTTCCTATGCTTAACATATTCTCCTCCATTATTTTATTTCCTTTTTCTATTTCGTTTTTAAATTTATCAAGCCCTTCTAGCTCGAGTTTGATATCTTTGATACGTTCTTTTTATCGCGGCTACTTCGGTCGATTTTAGCTGTCCTTTGACGCTTATTTCCTCGTATAGCTTTCTGTTCTCTTCCTCACACTCGCGCATAGCCGTTTTTTTATACCGTTTATAAACTCGTCGGCATTTTTGGGATATGGCGTTTTTTTATCTTGTCTTTAACTATGTTTTTGGATTTGCGCTAGATTATCTTGTATCGCGCTACTTAGCTTTGCCTTGTAGTTTTTCCTTGCCTTTTTCCGTGTCAAACCACCTCTGCCAAAACCGCGTACTATCGCTTAGGGCGTTTTTCTACCGTGCTGTTGCTTATAGCTAGCGCGCTTACTTGGTCTTGCATATCTTTTACGCTAGTAAAGGTTTTGTGATTTACGCGATTTTTTTGATGAGAGTTTGGTCAAAGTCCGTCATTCCCCCAAACTCACTCTATGACTTCGTATTTAAAAATCCTCGATATTTTTTTCCAAACTTTTTTTCTGGCGACTTTAGCTATCTCTTTAAAGATAGCGTTATCTTCGAGCTCATTTTTTTGACGTCCCACTCTATTCGGTATCTGATATCGTTGATACTCTTGTAGCCTTTTTAGTTTTTTTCTCCAGAGCATCTCGTATGCTAGTAAATTTATCCGCCGTCGCCTCTTCTATTTTTGCCTTGGATATATTCTATGCCTTCATCAAATTTATCTGCCAGCTCGTCTTGACTTCGGTAGATTTTTTCTATGTTTGCCTCTATTTTCTTTATCGACGCTTCTATTTCCTCGTTTGACTTTACGCTTACGTTTAGCGCGTTTTGTAGGCTCGCACGTCTATCGTCTATCTCTTTTCTTTCTTTCAAAGGTTTGCATGATAAAGTCTGTATGCGAAGCTATAAGATCGTCGCCTTTATTTTCTACGAGCTTTTTAGCTACTAGCTCCCTTAGCTCTTCTACTCGGCTATTTTCGTAAAAGCCTTTTTTGACCAGCTTTTTCTTGTAAAATTCATCATCCTCGTCTAGCTTGCCGATTTTTTTCTTTCAAATTTTATGACGTCGGCCAGCGCGGCGGTTAGGACGAATTTACTCTTGTCGTTAAAGATAGTATCTTTAAATTTATCGTCTTGTTTGATGCGTTCTAGATCGCTTTTTACTTCCTCTTCGCTATTTGCGGTATCGATTTTATTTACCGCGATGATGCGCTTTGACGATGCTAGATGCAGTAGATAGTTCGTGATAAATTGATAGTCGTTTTCGTCAAGCATCCTTCCCGCATAGCTCGCGTATATAGCCGCGTCGCACCTACCTATCCAGTCCAGGGTTACTTGTGAGCGAAGTTTATTCGAGTCGTTAGTGCCGGGAGTATCGACTACTATCAGTTGGCGTAAATTTCGCTTGGATGATATATCTGCACGGTTTTTTTACAAACGGCGTATAAAGCCCCTTGTTTGCTACGTACTCGCCTAGATTTTTCCATCTTGTCCTCTTTGCTTGTTCCAAGGACTCTTGCCTCTATGCTTTTGTCTTTTATCGTAGGCAATATATCGTTTTTAAAAAACTCTCGTCCGTTTTCGTCTTTATACGTTTTTAGCGTTTCCCACTCGGATTTTGAATAAAAATTAGCCTTTAGCTTTGGCTGCTTTGCATATCGGATCTCGGTTATCTTAGCCGTCAAAGGAGTATCGTCTGCGGGCAAGATAGGCTCGCCGCCAAATACCAATGCGTTTAAAAGCGTTGATTTGCCCGCCTTCATCTGGCCTGCGATCGCTAGGGATAAATTCCTCGTTTTCTAGCTTGCTTGCTCTATCCTTTAGCGTATTTTCATCTAAGCCGTCGCTAAAGACCAAGCCGCTTTTAGCTAGCCTCGCGTAGGCATCTAGCAGTTTTTTTGTTTCTTGGCATTAAAATTTTTCTAGCATCTATTTTTTTCCTTTATCTACTTAAAGTATCGACGACGTCGTCTATTTTTTTCGATTAGGTATCTATTCATCTCATCGTCTCGCGGTTTTTATGACGTTTTGGATTATATAGTCGTATTTATCTACCGCATCTTGGATTAAATTTTTGCAAATACTCGCCGTTTTTGCTTACGAAATCCGCAATCATCTTACCGGCATTTGATATTTGCTCCTCGTCGCCGAGTCTAACGTATCCGTAAAAGTTATCTTCCAGTACGGACAGGATAAATATATTTAGCTTTTCAAGAAGCAATATAACGAAAATATCTTCAATTTGCCGCCTCCGTTAAACCAAACTTGCTCTCGCGTTATATCCAAAGAAATTTGCCCTCGAAAATTTTCCTTTCTAAATAAATTTCTCATCTATACGGCACGCGCGCATATCTTTATCGTCTTCGCTCTCTTCGAGCAAAACTTTTTCGCCCAGCATTTGCGCTATCTCGCTTAAGGCCCTCTTTATAGCGTTAAAGTTTCTTATCTTAACGCTAGGCGTAAAGTCGATATACCCGCCGACTATTTGCTTGGCTTTTTTTGCGCTATGTCTGACTTTCGCTTCTAAGCTCTGCTACGTCTTCGGATAAATTTAATCCATCCGCCTCGTTTGAAGCTCCTACGGCCGCTGCAGCCAATATATCCTTGATCTTTTTGACGCACGGGGAAAAATACCGCCGGTAAAACCGTCTTCGCAGCTAAGCGCATAGTCGTTTTCTAGCGTCTTTAAAAACGCAAAAATATTCCAGCGACTCCTCTGCTATATCGTAAAAAAATCGCTTGACTCTAAACTCATTTTTTTCTCCTTTTTAACATATGGGATATGAGAGAAATAGATTGTGCTTCTCTATAAATTTATCGATTTTTTTATCGCTTCTTGTGCTTCTATATCATCTTTTGGCATACTTTCGAGGTAAATTTTAGTCTCAATTAAAAGCTGTAAAACCTCTTTTAATAGTCTAATATATGGATCATAGAATATTGGTAAAATCATTCCATTATCCATGACAACAAAAAAATGTTTTTTTATTTTTTTGCATTTCTTTTTTTAGTTCAGTAAATTGAGCCAAAAGACCGGGATTAGCTCGGACCGCTGAACTACAAGATATCTCGTCAAGATCGTCTGCTACTATATTTGCTAAGATAGATTCAAGATATCTTGTATTTATCACATGAAAAATGGGTCATTTTTTTCTCCTTTAAATTTAATTTTCTATTTTTCTCATTTTGCTTTTATGAATGCGATAAAGTCGTCTATTTTAACCATCGTATTTTGGTAGTGTTGTTTATCTTTATTGCCGAGTTCTTTGTATTTTGAATTTAAATTCTCAAATCCAAATCCTATTTGGCTTTTTAAAAAACCAAACCTATCTATTATACGACGCCGAATGTTATCTTTCATGCCTCTTTTTGTATCATATAGCTCCCTTTGATTCGTCCATCTATCTATATTTAAAATTCTACAAGGATCCAATTTTAAAAGTTCCCGCATATGTATATAAACCTTATCGTAGACAACGTCCCTAAAATCTTGAAGCACATCTTCTGTTATAGCAAACATATCTTGAGCCGCTATACTAGCTTCTTGCAAACTAAAAAGCGATCTGTCTATTGCATTGCTTTGCGACAATATCAAGTGCGGTATTCAAAAAAATCCATCAAATTCTTGACAAAAAAATGCTCCTCGTTCAACAAAAATATGCAAGTCAAAAATCTCCTTTGTTTAAAAACCCTTTTTTTCTTCGCATTTACTAACGGCATTATCCGCCATCTCCTCATACGCCTCTTCTATCTCGCTCCAATCGTCGATTTTTAGCTCGAGGTTAAATTCGGTTAGTTCAGTTAGTCTGTCTTTGACGTCTTTTAGCGTAGACAAGAGGTCAGTTTCAAGTCTGCTTTATCCTTGCTAAAGTTTAGGGAGTTTTTTTATTTTTGTATTTAGCCTCGCTTATACGCGTTAGATCGTCCATTATCTCTCTTTTAGCAGTCTCCACATCAACGCCCTCGGCATCCGGAGCGCAGCTATAAACGTAGCATCCTTTAAAGAAATCGAAATTTTTCATTACCTCGTCTTTTACTTTGCGCCTAGCGCTAGGGGATTTCGTATCGGCTTTGTTTAATACGGCGTAAAAGAGCATGTCGGGATTTGCCTTTTGTAGCTCGCTTACTTTGCCCCTGAGCGCATCGTTTACCGAGCCCGTATTGATATCAACGAGTAGCAGTGCAGCGTCAGCTTCTTTAGCCTTTTTCATCGTTAGCTGCGTATCGCCCTGTCCGGTAGCGTTAGCAAAGCCAGGAGTATCATATAAATTTACGCCGCGAAGAGGCGTAAACGGATAGTAGTAATCTAGCTCGTAAGTAGCCTTGGTGTCGCCTTGGTGAGTTACGAGTTTTTTGTATTCTCGCGCGTCTATCGTCTTGCCGTCGGTTTTATTTATTATCCTTTCGTCAAAGGAGAATATAAACTTCGTAACCGACGATGTCGTAGCAGCGCTATTTACAGGGGCAAACTTCCTTGCCGATGAGTGAGTTTATGAAGCTTGACTTGCCAGCGCTAAAATCTCCGATAACGACTACCTCAGCTTTGTAGGCTGAGTCTAGCATCTTTACCTCATCGCTAATGATGACTTTGGCGATTCCGGCGAGCAAGTATAGATGCTGCCTTAGCTCCTCGTTTGAGCTTACGCCGTGATCGTTTGAAATATCTTTGATAAAAGATATATACTCGATAAAAGCTATCAAAAATCCTCGCTGATGCCGGAAGAGATTAGCGGTTCATACGGTTTTTGAATTTTTACGTCTATATATTCGCTTTTTATTTGTCTTTGACTTTTTCTTGCTTTTGAATTTGACTTTGCGTTCCGCTCTCTCGGTTTTCTTTTTGAAGATTGTTTTTTTGTGGTTTTATTTCATCTAGCATGTCTAAAATATACCTCTTTATATACTTCAAATTTAAGTATATTTTTTTGGTTGTTTGCGGAGGCCGTCAATTTCAGAAATACCGGATGATGCGGGAATATAGACGTATTGTCCTCTATGATTTCCTTTTTATGCTATCGTTGGTATCGTAGACCCCCATGATGACAAAAAAATGTGTAAATTCGGATTTTCTTTTTTTGCATTTTTTTAAGAAATCGATAGCTTGATCGCTTAATTCTTTAAATCCATTCGGTAAATCGTTGGCGCTAAAGATATAAAATAGTGCATCATCGCCTTGCAAATCCGTTTTTTTACGTTAGGTAAAACGATAAAATCATCAACAACGATGCCATTGTCGTATTTGCGCCTATCGAAGTTAACACCTGTAGATATACGGTAAAGTTCCATAAATATAAAATTAATAACTCTTATTCTGCCCGGATAATCGTTGAGACCGCAAACCGCCATTTTCATTTTCATCCTTTCTTTATTAAAGTTTGATTTTTAGATACGGTTATTTTCCCGCAACCTCAAGCTCAAGATCCCAGATATCGTTTCTTAGCTGTTCTTTTTAGCGCATTTACAGAGTCGATGTTTTTCCTTTTTTTAGGCGCAGCACGTCGTTTGCGCTATCTAGCTCGTTGTTTAGGGCTTATCTCAAGCGGAGCAAATATCTGCTCGTTAGCAAAGTCCTCTATGTACTTTTTTTCGTAGCGGCGGCGATGAGATTTGCGATATCGTCTACGGCGTTTTTGTAGCTCCTGCCGGTGAAAAAAATCAGACACCGTATCGCCAAACATCGTAATGCCTCTTAACCCCCATTTGACTGTTTTAGTAATTATCATTAGCTTTGGCACTGCAATCAGGTAGTTATCGACTTTATCCAGCATGGAGCTTATACCGCCCGATATACTCGGCAATATATCCAAAAATCTGTTTTCTAAAATTTATCTTTTCTATTAGCTCTGATATATGCGATATATCGATAAGCCCGTCATCGACGTGGAGCCGACCGCTAAAGTACTCGCTAACGTTGCTTTCTACTATGCTTATTATCTCCTCGCTAAACCCGCTCGCATCGCCTGCCTTTAACATATCAGCGCTTCTTACGGCAGCGTTTTTTTATCTTTATCTCGAGGTTTTTTACATAATCGTTTAAATTTAACTTTTGTTTGTTTATATCTTCTTTTAGCTTTGCGATTTTGGCGTTTATATCGGCAGCCTTAGCATCTAGCTCGGCGATACTAAAGCTCGTATTTTCAAGTCTGTCTTTTTAGTATCTTTAGGAGCTCTTTTTTTGGTCTTTAACTCGTGCTTGACTACTTTTTACTGCCTTTAGCGTCTCGAAAATTTTTATAAAATCTCTCGTCTATCAGCTCTTTTAACTCTAAATTTCTGGCTTTTAGCGTCGGTAAAAAAACTATCCTCTTTCCGATATCTTGCATATCAGCATCGCCCAAAAAGCTCGCTAAGCTGATTTAAAAACGGCTTCTTTTATCCTTTGCGCTGCGTATGCGGACTTGGAGTCGCTTTTTGGTGATAGCAAAGATGACGTGAGGTAGGGATTTCCGGATTTTGCGAGATGAAATGTAAGATAGACTGCGTTAGCGAACCTTGATTGATATCTTGGCAAACGATAGCGCACTCAAGGCGAGGTAAATAACCAAACGTGATATCAAAATCAAGTTTATCAAGACTTGAAACGCCAGGAGTATCTATGTAGGTGAAGTTTAGGGCTACTAGCGTCCCCCCACGGGGAATTTGAGCTTTTAGACGAGACTCTGCGCTCTGGGTTTGAAGCGCGATAAATTCATCCTTGCTAATCTGCTCGTCGTAGCCGTCCTCAATTTTAAAAAAACTTCTCATCCTCGCCAAAACCTACGCTAACAACTGTTTTTAGTCGTTGGCTTGCTAGCGGTCACTAGCAGATCCTGCCCTAAAAGGGAATTTAGCAAGCTTGACTTACCGCTTGAAAACTCGCCTAAAAATCCGACTTCGATCTTATCCTCGCAAGATGAAGCAAAACGCTCATAGACGCCATCTATACCGTATTTGTCGCAAATTTCTTTGATTTGCATACTTAACTCCTTTGATTAATTTCGTGTTATTTTTAGTACAAAAATAGGACTAAAAAAACGTCCAAATTTTATAAAAAAATTTAGCTATGTATTTTACTAGAATTTAGCTCAAATTTATCTTTTTGCACATACGATTAGTAGATCATATAGCCGATAAATAAAGTAGGCGCTCGCTTGCCGTATGATTAGTTGTAATATATTTGCATCAATTAAACATAAAAAAACACTTAGTTATCTATACCGAACAACAAACTCCGTCCAAATGTCTGGTCTCGCAAAAAAATTAAAAAAAGCCAAAAAAATCAGCTAAAAAAATATACAGGCATTTTAAAAAGTTAACCAAGTTTATAAAGGATATTTTTAAAAAACTTGGCTTAAAACTAAGAATAGCTCAAAGTGAGCTTATTTGGAATAAGAAAAATAAACCGGATTAAAACAGTGCCTCGTCCATCTCGGCCGGTTTTTCGATACCCATTAGCGCCAAAAACGCTCGCGGCGATATTATTTAGACCGCCTTCCTTTACCGCCTTTACGCCCTCGCCCATCACGAAGCAAAAATACGTCAAAAGTCGTGTGATTGGTTAGCAAATTACCCTGCGCGTCCCTCATCTGCTCGCAGTTGCCGTGGTCGCTCGTGATGATTAGCGCGTAGTTTTTCTCTTTTGCCTTTGCCACGATTCGTCCCAGTGCCGCATCCACGGCCTCGACCGCCTTCACCGCAGCGTCAAATTCGCCCGTATGCCCGACCATGTCGCCGTTTGCGAAAGTTTACTACTATGAAATCCTGTCCGTCATCCATCCCTTTTTAATACCGCATCGCACACGGCTTGCGCGCTCATTTCGGGCTTTTCGTCGTAGGTTTTGACTTTAGGGCTTGGCACGAGCACGCGCGTTTCGTTTTGGGCGAGCTCCTCGACGCCGCCGTTAAAGAAAAAAACGTCACGTGCGCGTATTTCTCGGTCTCGGCGGTGTGTAGTTGCGTTAGTCCCGCATTTGCGACGACCTCGGCAAGGGTATTTTTTTAGTTTTTCGTTTTCAAAAAGTACTGGAAAAGCGAAATGTGCGTCGTATTCGGTCATCGTGAGTAGATTTTTTTACGACGAACGGACGCGCAAATTCGCTAAAATTACTCATCGCCCAAAGCCGCCGCGATCTCGCGTACGCGGTCGTTTCTAAAGTTTATAAATATCACGCCGTCATCCTCGCCGATACCGCCAAAATCCCCAAAGCTAGCAGGCACGATAAACTCGTCCGTCACGCCCGCCTCGTAGCTTTGCATGACGTATTCTAGAGGCGATACGGTTTGCCCGTTTTCTCCTCGCGTCATTGCGTCGTAGGCTGTTTTTCACACGCTCCCAGCGCTTGTCGCGGTCCATCGCGTAAAAACCTACCGCTAACGCTAGCTAGCCTAAAGCCCGCATTTTGCGCCTTTTCTTGCAGCGATTTTATGAACGCCAGCCCACTTTTTGGCCCCACATCGCGACCGTCGGTTATCGCGTGAGCGCACACCTCGCAGCCGTTTGCGACCGCAAGAGAGCACATCGCGTCAAAGTGGCTCATGTGCGAATGCACGCCGCCGTCGCTGTAAAGCCCGACGACGTGAACTCGTTTGCAAGCTTTTAAATAAATTTAAAAAGCTTTTTCGCTTTTGGCTAGCGAGCCGTTTTTCAAAACCGAGCGAAAGTTTTTACCAAAGTTTTCGATACAAAACCCGCCCGCTGCCGATACACATGTGTCCGACCTCGCTGTTTCCCATCTGTCCGTCAGGTAGGCCCACTGCCAGGCCCGAGGTTTTTATGAGCGCGTTTGGGACGTTTTTTTAAACAGCCAGTCATATGTGGGCTTTTTGCCGCCGCAAATGCGTTAAATTCGCTACTCTCGTTATATCCAATACCGTCTGTGATCGCCCAAAAATAGTTTTTTTGCGCCATTTTTAAATTTTTCGCCTTAAAGTTTAGATATTTTTTTAACGGCATTATACTAAAATTAGTTTTTTTAAAAAAATAAAGGCTTTTATGTTTTACTATATTTATGGATTCTCAAATTTTTAATATCTTTCAGTACATCGCCGTTCGCGCGGGTTTTTTTCGTTTTTTTATCGCATTTTGCTTGACCGTTTGGGCGCTGCCTCAAATGTATCGCGTGGGCAAAGGCCAAAAAAACGCCGCCCAGCCCATCTACGAGCTAGCTCCGCAAACGCACCAAAAAAAGGCCAAAACGCCGACGATGGGCGGACTGGTCTTTATCGGAGCCGCACTTGGGGCGAGCGTGATTTGCGCGCGCCTTGATAACGTCTTCGTCCTTGCCTCGCTGATCTGTCTAGCGGGCTTTACCGCGCTTGGTTTTAAAGATGATTTTCGCAAAATTTCAGGCGGCAAAAACCACGACGGATTAAGCCCTAGAGCCAAGCTTGCGGTGCAAAGTTTTCGATCGCCTTTTTCGGTCTCGGAGATGCTGTATTTACACGGCGAGCTAGGGCAGTAAATTTTTACCTACCGTTTTACAAATTTCCGGTGCTTGATCTAGGGCGTTTTTACGGTGGCCTTTTGGACTCTCGTCATCGTCGCTGCCTCAAATGCGGTAAATTTGACCGACGGCCTAGACGGACTAGCTACGGTGCCTGCGGTGTTTTCGCTACTGACTTTGGGCTTGTTTGCTTACATCTGCGGACACGCGGTGTTTAGCTCGTATCTGCTTTTTACCAAAGATTGCGGGCGTGGGCGAGACGGTCGTCGTGGCTGCTGCGCTGATCGGCTCACTGATGGGATTTTTGTGGTTTAACCGCCATCCAGCCGAGGTTTTCATGGGCGATAGCGGAAGCTTAAGCGTAGGCGCATACATCGGGCTCATGGGTGTGATGACGAAAAACGAAATCCTGCTCATCATCATCGGATTCGTGTTCGTGATGGAGACCCTGAGCGTGATTTTGCAGGTCGGAAGTTTTAGAAATTTTTCAAAAAGAGAATTTTTTTCTCATGGCGCCGATACATCATCATTTTGAGATAAAAAGGCTGGGTGGAAAAATAAAATCATCGTGAGATTTTTGGCTCATCGCCGTTTTGGCAATTGATCGCCATGACGGCATTAAAAAAATCAGGTAAATTATTGATGCGCGCGCAAATTGAACCAGACTTTGAAACGGCACGGAAAAGATACGACGCAATTTTAAACAAAATTTTAGCTTACACAGACTACTGTGACGCATGCGGTGATCCTGACGGCGCCAAATACCGTAACCTAGAAACAGAGTTACACGCAATCACGGGCAAAGATATGAGCAGATTGACCTTTGGGAATGGTGGGAGTCCGAAGGAGCTGAAAATTTGGCTTTTGATATCGCGCTTCCTGAACCAAATTTGGTACCCGATATCACAAAAAACGAGTTGCTCGAGATCGTAGAACGGATGACGAGTTTTGAGCTACGCGAAACTGGAGACGAGTTTTTTTAGATGCTTTTTTTATAACCGCCCAAACTTTACTCATAACGGCGGATATTTTACAGAATTTTTAAGGCTAAATTACCAAGATACTTATGATTTTAAGCTTTTTATGAGATGTAAGCGCAATGGCGTAATGACTGAGCTTAGCGCGGATGAGATAACTAAAATTTTATGGGACAAAGGGGAGAAAAAAATGAGAAAAATCGCTATTTGGCTACGGTGGCACGACGCGCGCGATCGCAAAAAAACTTCGCAAAAGACTGCGGCTGGGACATCTACGACGATAACGTTTAGCGAGATCTCAAGCGACGAATGGGGCAACACGTTACTGCCGCCAAACCTTTTCGTGCCAGAAAAAAAGCAGCCTCGAGATCCCAAGCCCCGGCTTCCCGCCGAGCCACGAGCTGGTCAAAAAGCGCAAAATCTCATCAGCGAATACGACTATTTTTTTATAAAATTTACGGCGACAAAATGCCGTTTACCGTCTGGATCAGCGGCACGAACGGCAAAACCACGACGACAAAGATGACGCAGCACCTGCTGGCGCGCCACGGCTCCGTCATGGGCGGCAACGTCGGAGTTCCGCTCGCAGACCCTAGATCCAACCGCCAGAAATCTGGATACTCGAGACCAGTTCCTTTACGATGCACTATACAAACGCCGCGACGCCCGGCATCTACGCGCTTTTGCCTATCACGCCCGATCACCCTCAGCTGGCACGGCGAATTTGCCGAGTATGAGCGCGCCAAGCTAAAAACCGCTAGCGACGATGAGCGAAAAACGCGGTCGCGATCCTGCCTACAATTTATGCCAAGACGCCTACTAAAGCAAAAGTTGTAAGCTACGAAAAACGAGGTTGATTTGGCCCGTTTTTGCGGCGTAAATTTAAGCGATATCGGCTTTAAAACGCCGTTTTTAACGGACGCTCTTTTGGCGCTTGCTATCCAGAAAATCCCTGCTTGATAGGTGCGACGTATGGCTACTAAACGACTTTTGTCATTGAAGGCAACAAGCTCGAGGAATTTCGCGACGCTCGAGGCAGAACGTGGGTCAACGACACGAAGGCGACTAACATCGACGCGAGCATCCAAGCCGTCAAGCGATATGAGGGCAAATTTTTGCATTTTGATTTTTAGGCGGCGACGATAAAGGCGTAGATATGCGGCCGCTTTTTGAGGCCTTGCGCGGGGCTAAGGCGCAAATTTACGCTATCGGCTCAAATACAGACAAGCTAATGAAGCTTGCCGGCGATTTTAAAAATCCCTGCCGTAAAATGCGAGTTTTTTTAAACGTCGCAGTCGGCGAGATAGATAAAAATTTCAATTTGACGAGGCTACGAAAGTAGACGCAAACAGTGAGAAATTTGGACGAAATAGCGCTATTAAGCCCTGCTGCAGCTAGTCTAGATCAGTTTAGCAGCTACGTAGAGCGTGGGGATGAATTTAAAAAAAGCGATTTTAAATCGGTACGTTTGACGCGGTATATGCGCCGTAAAAAGCCGCTAAATTTAGGGCGACTGTCTTTGAAGCGAATTTTATATTTAAAAAAATAGCCGATTTTACATATTTAACCAAAAATTTAAGTATCAAGTGGCTAAAATCACATTTCTTTTTTTAACAGCGTGGTTGGATAGCTCAGTCGGTAGAGCAGCAGACTGAAAATCTGCGTGTCGGCAGTTCGATTCTGCCTCTAACCACCATTCTATTATTTAATCCCCTATAATACAATCCAAACAACACCGTAAAAAGCCCTAAAATACGGCATTTCTAAGCTATTTATAATCCAATAAGCTACAATGAAATATAATGCAATCCAAAGATTTTTTTGGAACACTCACGGAGCATTGAGAGCATTTTTTTGTGAGCTAAAAAAATCCCCAATGTTCCAAAATGTGCTGTTTTTTTAAAAAACCTCAAATGTTCTAAAAACCATTTTTAAATATCGTATTTTAGGGGATAAAATGGCAATAGATATTTTTAAAAAGACACACAAATACGCAAAAGCAATCAAGAAAGAAAAAAAGACTACTCATTGACCGATGGCGGAGGCTTAGCGATACTTATTACCTCTAAAGGCGTGAAAAAGATAGGGTATTTTTACTACATAGACCCGACAAGTGGCAAAAAATGTAGCGCAGGCTTTGGACTTTATCCGGACATTACCCTAGCAAGAGCAAGAGAGCTAAGAGCCGAGTATAAAAACCTAATATCGCAAGGCATAAGCCCGAAAGAGCATAAAAAAAGCAGGTAAGAGAGCAAAGACAAAGCGACCACAAGCAGACGTTTAGCAAAGTGTTTAACGAGTGGCTGGAGCTTGAAAAAATGCGAGTGCTGCCAAAAACGCTACAAACCAAAGCAAACCGCATAAACAATCATATTACCCCTCTTATAGACAATAGAGCTATTAAGAGCATAAATCACGGCGAGATAGCGCAAATATTAGAGCAGATAGGCAAGGATACGCCTCAAACGGCGCAAATACTGCACCAGCTGTTAAATAACATATTTCATTACGCCACCACAAAAGGCTACACGCCGTTTAATATCATCTCGAATATCCAAGCAAAGGCGATCATCATAAATAAAGAGGCGGAGCATTACGGCAAGCTTACCGAGATAGAGGACCTAAGGGCATTTGTCAATAAAATTTACGATTATCCGTTTTTTTCTTAGCACGCGCAACATTTTTAGAAATTTGCCTTGCATATTCCTTTTGAGGGTCGCACCGCTTACGCTTTTTAAAGTGGGAATACGTGGATTTTGACAAGAAGCTTTTTAACAATACCAAGAGAGCTACAAAAGAATAAAAAAATAAATCGCTAGGGGCTTTTATTTTGCCTCTAAGCGATGAGGTTATTAGCATATTAAGGGAGCAGGAGCGAGAATTTAAAGCCTACCCGTATGTTTTTATGAATACGAGCTACAAAAACCCGATCCACAAAGATACCCCTACAAAAACCATTAAAGAGTTTGAATTTATCGTATGGTAATAATCCAAAGCGATCTGGCTAGAGATAAAAAAAGCCTAGCCAAAGCGCAAGCCGTAGAGGTATTGTCGAATAATGCCCTGTGGGAGTTTCTAAAACGATATGACGAAAAAGAATACATCATCATCAAAGGGGCTAGAAACTCAAATATCTACAAGCTCATAGACGAGAACGCCAATACGATAAACCCCATACCTTACAATGCTGTGGAAGCATACGAATTCAGAGAATAACCAATAAAGGGCTAGACCTATAAAAAAAGGTAAAGCCCTACCCCCATAAAAAATAAATACATAAATACATAAATAAATTTATATCTATTTATATTTTTTTATATGTATTTATCTCCATATTTCAGTTTTTTTAGTTTTTTTCAGTTTTTCAGTTTTTTTCAGTTTTTTTCAGTTTTTTTAGCGCACTTAAAAAAACTCAAACCCCTTGCTATTACGGGCTTTGCAAGGCTTTTTTTATTTCATTTTTTTAAATTTTTAGTCTTTTTTTTGTATTTTTTTATCCTTTTTTTATCGGTTTATTTCAGTTTTTTTAGGCAGAGTTTCGCATACGTTAAAAAAACTAAAAAAACTGAAAAAAATAACGCTCTAACCCCCTAAAATACGTGCCTGTGAGTTTTTTTAACCTTTTTAAAAAAACTGAAAAAAACTGAACTTTAAGAAAAAAACAAGATTAAGACCTCATTCCTGCCCTTAAAGGCAAAAAAATACAAAACACACCACCCCAAAAAAATAAAAAGCTACAATCAAATAAAAGGTTTGGCTTTTTGGCAAAAAAACTCATCTTATGCGAACAAAAAGAACGATAAAGCCAAAAAGTAGTAAAAAAATCACAGCCTACAACCAACGAAAAGGGCTTGACCAATACAAAAAAACATCAAAAAGAGTTAAAAATCAAACAGAAGGCTTTATTTTTGCGTTTAAATGCGTATTGTTAATTTTTTTGATGTATTTTCTAACAAATAAAAAGGCAATATGTTAAAAAAATAGAGAAAAATGCGATGAGGTTAAGAGCATACGCCCCGCCCCTCCAAGGGTGGAGGCGGATAGCTTGACGCGATCAAAAAGCTTTTTTTAGCCCTGTGCCGTGCGCTTAATTTTTCGGCTTACGTAGCAATGCCCTTAAATGCGAGCTTTGTCCGTCTCCTTAAAAAAATAAGGCATCGAGCGAGCAGCCTAAAAATCATCATTCCTCAAAAAAATGGGGAACGAATACCTAAAAGCGATGAGGTAGATTTAATTTAGCCCATAGGCACAAAGTAAGCCACTACCGACACCCCCCCCCTGAGATAAAGGGCGTGGTATTCAATCCACCCTTTTTGGATTTCTCAAAAAAGAGAAACGCATTTATTCAAGAAAATCTGAAAAAAGGTTATCCACAAAAAAGGGAAAACCTAACCGACGCAATTTTACGCCCGTTAAAGCTGGGCGAGTTTAATTCATAGAGCTAAAAAGCTAGGGTACGTTTAACGTAGGTAGCTAGGGGAATTAAATACCGATAGCTATCGCAGAGAGATTTAAAGCGGTGGGATTTTTAGGCGTCAGTATCAAGACTTTTAAACATTTCGCCTATTTTTGTCGAAATTGCCCGCCTTAATGTAGTTAATAAGCCAACTTTCAACCCAATACGGCACATTTTGAGAACCACCCCAATTATTAACCGAGCTTGGCAGAACTCCGACCAATTCGGCAAACTCTTTTTTAGAGAGGTTGGCACGCTTAAGCAGGTTATTAAACTCTTTTTTTATCCACCTTGTAGCCTTTCATACTTATTTGATTATGCAATTATACCAAAAAAACTATTTAAATAAGTATCTAAAGACTTGACAAGATATTTATTTAAGTGTATAATATGCCTTATTAATACTTAAATAAGTAACTTACCACAAAGTAGACCCAATGCAATTAACATTTGACATAGCCGACGAGCTAGACTTAACAAACGAGATACCAAGCACGCTAAACGCTATTAGCGCTTTTAGTATTAGCTTTGCCGTGTTTTAAAAAGCACGCAGGTATTAACGATGCTACCGTTATGAGCGCAAGCTACTTCTTAGCAGGCGCGATCGACGACGTAGCCCAAGCCGTGCGAGATTATGCAGACAAGAAAATATCCGAGCAAAAAGAGGAGGTAAAGAAATGCTAATACTAGCCAATTCAGACAGACCGACGACCAAAGAGGGCTTTAATGCCCTTATTAGGCAAAAACAACGGCGGCAGCGATGAGGTAAGCGAGCAAATAATCTACAACGTGGATTATTTGGTCTATTGTAGCAATATTTATGCGCTAAGAAAGCTAAAAGAAAGCGAGAATGCGCGCCAAAATTTGCTAGCCGACAAGATAATACTACAAAGCAAACTAAGCGAGCTGGAGCAAGCCTACCGCAATGCGTCAAGGAAATGGGTTGAAGTATCGGACGAAGCATACGAGCTACAGCAGGAGCTAATCAAGCTAAAAAGCAAACTAAGCCAAAGGTGCGAGCAATGAACAAAAGAGACTTTAACCAGGCTTTGAGATATTTAGCTAAGGGCGCAGACGCGCCCAGCTATTCGCAGTTAAAAGATTTTGCCTTTAGGTTATGGACTAGCTTACATAAGCTAGGGTATTGAGCTAGAGCGAGCAAGAGGCGACAAGGCGCGCGAAGCGTTTCAAGCAGAGGTAGCAAAGAGAGAGGCAAAGGGAATGGCGGACGCATTATTTGAAACGGGATTGCAAGCATACCGATTATTTAATTATTATGCTAGCGAGTGCGAAAAAGCTAGAAGAGCAAATAAAGCACCTAAGCGAGCTAAACGACAAGCTACAAGAGCAAATCACGCCAAAAAGGTAGCTACACGTGGCACAAAAAAACCCTAAAAAGGCGCGTAGGTTTATCAAAGGGGGCTTAATAGCCCTCCCCCATAAGTCTATTTTATCGGACACCCCGCCCGATTTGTCCGTAGCGTATCATACGACCAGAACGCGCCGTAACGACTTGCCAAAGTGAAATATTTCGCCTCCATTTTTTTATTGAAGCGGATTTGTTTAGTGTCCTTTGCAGTAAATCAAGCCGTAGGGGCGGGGCAAATCTCTACGACCCAGCAGGCGAAACATCGGTCGGGGGGCATTTCATTTTTTTGCACGCCGTATTTTTTTGGAAAAAGTATTAAGGAAAAAGTATCGAGAAATAATCAAGCCTCAAACTTTGTTAAAGGCGGGATTAAACGGCATTATCGAAACCTAAAATTTAACGGCGAAAAAAATGAGCGCAGGGCGGAGGAATAAAGCCCGATTTTATCGAAACAATCCCAAAAACTAGGCGGAGAAATTGAGCGCGTTTTTTTGGGCGCAAAAGGATAACCGCTTTATTAAGCCCTAAGCCCCGAGCGGTTAAAATGGCTCACAGGATTTTTAAAACAAAGGCTAGGATATGCAAACTCTAACCATACGAACGGATAACGCCGATTTCATAGAAAAGGCGAGAGAGATACTAATCACGCTAGCTAAATTTGACGGCGTAAAGCTAAGCCTAAGCGATGAAGCTAAATATCAATCGCGCTTTAGTGAATATGAAGCCGACATCGAAGCGATCAGGCGTGGCGAGCTTGAAACCCTATCCGCTAGAGGGAATACGCGACGAGATAGCCAAATGGTAATTAAGCGCACGGCACGCTTTAACCGCGAGCTAAGGGCAGTGTTTGACTTTATCGCAAAGGATAGCCCAAGCAGAGCGCAGGGGTTTGTCGGTAGCTACTAGACGCCGTGGAGCTGTTGAGCGACAATCCACGACTAGGACGAGCGATAACGGACGACAAAAGAGAGCTAATCGCCAAAGGTTATGTAATACCCTACTTGATCGACAAAGACGCCATTAAACTTTTAGGCATTTACAAAACCAACGAGTGGCAAGCGTGAAACATCAGCAAATTTTAAGACATCGAAGCTTAATTAAGCCTCGAGCCAAAAACCGCCACAAAAATACAAAATCTTAAGCAAAAAAGTTAATATTGAGATACTTTAAGCCCCCTAAACTTAAAAAATAAACCTCAACGCTTACAAAAAGCCCTATAATACGGCATTACAGAAATAATAGTTTGAAAACTGGAATTTTCATAACCATTTTTCAGATTTCGTGAAACTTAGGAACATTGAGTTCATATTTTGACATTTTTATCTCAAATGTATCCATCAAATGCCTATACATACGTGCTTTAATACACTTCTGCAAGTCGCCTCTAACCACCATCCCATATTTTTTTGTAATCTAAAGCACTTCAATAAAAACTCAAACCCAATTAACTCCATTATGTTTTTTTCTTTATACTTTACAATAAACTTTCGGGTTTCTCAAACCGCTGCTAAAACGCTAAATTTAGCCAATTTACTCTCGCGGGCTTAATTTAACCTCCAAATTTGAACCCCGCGCTTTTAGATATATCCAATTTAAATCGGCGCCAATTTCCACCCAAATAAACCTCAAAATTTAGCTTATTTTTTTATATAATCGCTCTCAAATCCAAAAAGCGGGAATTTAAGATGAAAGTTTATCCCCAAAACCTTGCCTTTCGTAGAATTTATCGCGCTTATGGCGCTTCTTACCTCGCTTGGAGCTATGAGCACAGACGCGATGCTGCCAGCACTCATGCAGATCGGCTTGGATCTTGGCGTTACGCAGATAAATCAAACCCAGCTCGTCATCTCCTCGATGTTTGCGGGCTTTGCCGTCGGACAGATATTTTACGGGCCGCTTAGCGACTTTATCGGGAGGCGAAACGCCGTACTGCTCGCGCTTGCGATATTTACGGCAAGCTCATTTATTTCGGTTGTAACGAGCGATTTTACCGCGCTTCTAGCTAGCAGATTTTTTTCCAGGGACTAGGGCGCTGCGGGCCCCAGGATCATCGCGATGGCGCTTATCCGCGATCTTTACGAGGGGCGCGCGATGGCTCGCGTGATGAGCTTTATCGCAGCAGTTTTTATCATCGTGCCGGCACTTGCTCCGATCATCGGCGGCTTTATCTTTAAAATTTATAATTGGCGCAGCATATTTTTGATGCTTACTTTTATGGGACTTACGTGCCTAGCGTGGTTTGGGCTGCGTCAGAGCGAGACTCTGCCTGTGCAAAAATCGCAATCAATTTAGCCTCAATTTGATAAAAAGCGAAGCCGCGCAAGTCGTGAAAAAAACAGGCGTACCGCAGGCTACACCATCGTTTTGGGGCTGATTTTTTTGGGATGTTTTTTTGAGCTATATCAGCACCGCTCAGCAGATTTTTTTGAGGTAAGTTACAAGCTAGGGCGACGAGTTTCCTATATATTTTGCTATAAATGCTCTGGCCCTTGGCGTCGCGTCAATGATAAACGCAAAGCTCGTGATGATCTACGGCATGCGCTATCTTAGCCTGCGAGCTATGGGGGCGTTTTGCGTCATAGCGGTCGCGTTTTTGCCAGTCGTCCTCGCGTATGACGGAGTGCCGCCGCTGTGGACTTTTATGGCATTTTGTATGAGTAGCTTTTTGCGTGAGCATACTTTTTGGCAACCTAAACGCGATGGCGATGGAGCCTATGGGCAAGATCGCGGGTATGGCGGCCGCGCTGATCGGTTCGGTTTCTACATTTATCTCACTTCCTATCGGAGTCGCGATCGGGCAGCTATTTGAGGGTACGCTACTGCCGATGGTTGCGAGCTTTGCGCTTATCGGAGCGGCGGCCTTTGCGCTACTTTATAGGACTTCAAAGATTTCTGATGGGTAAATCGGCACAGACCGAGTTTTATCAATTTGAGCGGTAATTGGCTACGCTTAAATAACCACGCCGTCCGCAAAAGCGCCTTATAAAGCAAATTTACGCTATCATTGCGCAAATTTAAAGGCAAGATATGAAACCCAAATACAACTTTTTTTCAAAAAAACTCTAAATTTGCGTTCGAGGGGCTTTGCTGCGATGCTAAAAAAACGAGGCGGCGTTTCGCTTTGAGCTTTGCGTCATCGTTCCGCTCGCGCTAGTTTCGCTATTTTTACCCGTTTCTGCTGCGCAGCATGCGCTACTGATCGCCGTTTTTCGGCCTCGTTTTGATCTGCGAGTGCCTAAATACCGCGATCGAAGCGGTAGTGGATCTCGTTTCGCCAGGCTTTCATCCGCTAGCTAAAAATCGCCAAAGACTGCGCCTCTGCCGCCGTTTGCCTTTCTATCGGTACAGCTGCGATAACTTGGGCTTGGACGCTGTTTGCGCTGGCGTTTGGCGAGTAGATTTGATGGTAAAAGAGCTACTCAAATTTTACGCCCTCCGACTAAAATTTCTAAGCATTTTTTTAGATAAAGTTTCGTCCTTATTATCAATATTAGGAAAGCTATGAAGCTACGTATTTCTTGGTTTAAATTTACGCTTTTAAACGCCATTTTTTTATCGCCGCGCTCACTTTCACATTATTTAAATTCGCCTACTCAAATCTTAGTTTTGACGCGGACGCGCCGATGGCCGTGAGCCTGCCTATTATCTATTTTTTTCGCTGCTTTGCGCGCTCTTTTTCGCTCGTTTTTTTGCCATATCTTGCTAAGCCCGTTAGTATCGCTGCGATTGCCATTACGTGTGGCAGCAGCTACTTCATGCAAAAGCTACGGTATCATAATCGATAGCGAAATGATAAGAAACGTCGCGCAAACGGACGCGGGCGAGGTGCTAAGCTTTTTTTAAATCCAAAACTCGTTTGCTACATGCTATTTTTTTGGGCGTTTTGCCCTGCCTTTTAGTCGCGTTTACGAGGATCGAGTACGGCGGCGTAAAGCGGCACCTAAAGGTCAATTTGCCGCATTTTTCGGATTTCTAGCTCTCGCGGCGGCTCTATTTTTTTGCCCCAAACCAAATCCATAATCCCGTTTTTTTCGCGAAAACAGCTTCATCAGAGCCTACAACCTACCGTTTTATCCGATTTACGCGGCGCAAAAAAATACATAAAACTCGAGTTTTTCAAGCCCGAGGTTTAAACAAATCGGCACGGACGCGACGATGAGGCCAAGCCGCGAGCGACGGCTGATGGTGCTGATCGTGGGCGAAACGGCCCGCGCGAAAAACTATTCGCTCGGCGGATACGCCAAAAAACGATACGAATTTTTACACGAAAAAAATGAGCCAATTTGGTCTATTTTAGCGACGCTCACTCGTGCGGAACTGCGACAGCCGTCTCGCTGCCGTGCTTGTTTTCAAAATCCACGAGAAAAAGAATACAGCAGCAAAGATTGAGCGAAAATGCGCTTGATATCCCTAAAACGCGTCGGCGTCAAGGTCGTGTGGCTAGGCAACAACTCGGGCAAGTGCAAGGGCGTTTGCGACCGCTTGGACGTGGGCGACGTCGAGTATTTTGACGCCGGATACGATACGAATATGCTGCCATCACTCAAAAAAACACCTCGAAAATCTCGCGCAAAAACGAGATCATCGTCCTGCATCTGCAAGGCTCGCACGGCCCAGCCTACTACGCGCGCTATCCGAGTGAATTTCGCAAATTTACCCCGACTTGCGACACGAGCGAGCTTAGCTCCTGCGATAGCGATAGTATCGTAAACACATACGACAACACGCTGCTTTTTACCGATTTTTTTATTGACGAGGGTGATAAAGGCGGTCAAGGCCGCGGGCGGCGATAAAAAGCGCGGTTTGGTACTTCTCAGATCACGGCGAGAGCCTGGGTGAAAATGGCATCTATCTGCACGGCATGCCCTACGCCATCGCGCCCGAGACGCAAAAAGCACATCCCTATGATGGCGTACGCAAGCGACGAAGCGACTCTAGCTCGTCTACGCGCGCAAAAAGACGAAGCCGTCTCGCACGATAATGTTTTTTTAGCTCGTTGCTCGGGTTTTTTTGGGGTGGAAACAAAAGAATATGACAAAAAAACTCGACATCTTTAAGTAAGCAACTTCGGCGGCTTGTCTCGCGAGCGCTTTTTGCGGAGCTTGCTAGAAATTTAGCTCGGCAGACTATATGTCTAGCCTACGCTCAATTTTATCTGCACAACCCTCAAAAATCATCTCAAAATACTGCGCCTTATCGTTTTGTGTTCAAATTTGGATCAAATCCCGGATGCAGAGAGTCAAGGCGAAGTATTTTTCTTTAGACGAGGCGGAAATGACGGAGGCGAGGGAGCGTATATGTAATACGTGACCGAAGCCGACCGAGTTTCCAACGACGTATAAAGGAAAAAGACAAGCCGCAAATAGCAAAGATCAATCTATTTGCCAGATGAGTTTTTTTCCCCAAACCCCAACGCATTATGCGTAAATTTAACCCAGCTCAAACTCAAAGCATAAAGGCTCGGGTTCATCGCCAAAGCGTAAGGAAAGCGTGCGAAGTAGATTTTGCTTTGCTGCGCGGTTGCAGGGAGCGGCTAGGGGCGCGAAACTGCACGCCCTCTATCTTGCCCACCACCTTCGTATCAAGCGCTACCGTGCCGGCTACGCCAGGCTCAGCCAAAAACGCCTTCACGTGAGCGCTCTGCTCGCCGCCAGCTACGATAAAAGCCAATTTTTTTCCTCGTCAAAAGCGTAAAAGCAGCTCGCACAGTAGGGCTTGCCGTCATCTAAAAACAGCAAGGCTAAGCAGGTGCATCTTGCGGATAAATTTCTAAAATTTTTTTCATCCATTTTATCTGCCTTAAGCGCTGAAAAGTGAGCCAATTTGCCGAAATCCAACTAAAATTTAGCGCCAAAAAAAGCAAGCTAAAACTAGCCAAAAAGCAAATATAAAAAGCTCTATTTTGACAAATTGAGCTCCCGCTTTTTCGCGTTTAATCAAAGCCACTCCAAGCCCCGCCGCAAAGCCGCCGATAAAGCTAAAATAGTGCACCGCCGCGGGCTTAACAAAGCTTGGGAGTTTGCCTGCAAAAAAATAGCGAAAATATCGTAAGTGAGATCAAATTTGCCAGTAAAAAGTAAAACGCGACGACGGGAATTTGCGGGAAAAAAATCCGTGCAAAAACAAAGCTCAAAACGGTCGCGCTAATGAGCAAAAAAATACGCGCGTGGCAAAACAGCACATTTTCATCCTTTTTTTTGAGTGATTTTAGCGCAAAGGGGTATTAAGAAAAAAAGAATTTGGCCGATATAAAGCCAAAAGGACGACAAAAAAATATGAAACTACAAAACTACCAAAGCGCGAGCCTAAACAGCTTTGATTTTAGCTTTAAAAACCAGCAGCGGCGACGAGATAAATCTAAAAATGTACGACAACAAAAACCGTAGACTACGCCAGCGCCAAAACAGCGGGCGCATCAGCATCCGCGCTCACTCTCACGCACGAGTACGGATATAGTTTCTCGTATAAAGGCGACGGTCTGGACGCACGCGATAAAGAGGAGCTCGCAATCGCTCTAGAAAAGATAGCGCCTAGCATAGATAAATTATGAAAAAAACGTCAAAGAGGGCGAGGACTGGGTATCTTCGCGCGTTACAAATCTCGCAAACTCCCTTCGTAAGGAGCTTCCGGAGGTCAAAGACGCAAATCACAAGAAATTTTATCGCAGACGGCACGCTAAAGCTTTTTGATAGGCTGATGGAGCAAAAATAGAGCGGACGCCAAGCTGCTACAAAACTCCAAAAAGCTCTTTGACGAGCTCATTTCTCAGCTGGATAGCTTTTCAAATTTTACGTTTAGTTCGCGGTTTAGATTTACCGCTATAATTCATAGATTTCTAAAAAAATAGGAAAACTTTATGAACGCGAATGAAAAAAATAACCCAAATGCTAAATCTCCAGCAGAGCCTAAACGACGATACCAACGGCATCGGCTGGGAAAAACGGCGTAAACAAAAAACGGCAAACTCATCAGCTGGAAGCGCTGCATATATATGGAGTGCGCCGAGCTCATAGATAGCTTTGCCTGGAAGCACTGGAAAAGCATAAACGCACCGACGAATGAAGACAATCTACGCGTCGAGGTCGTGGATATCTGGCACTTTTTGATGAGTTTGATGCTCGAGCAGTACAAGCTAAATAACCTCGGCGACATCGCAAAGCTTTCAAGCGATATCTGCGCTAGCAGCGGCTTTGAGGCGTTTTGCCGCGAGCCGTTTAACGTCGCTGAAGAGAACATCTATGAGATCATAAACGACGTCGAAATGCTCATAAATAAGTGCTCGGGCTTTGAGTATACGCTCTTTGATCTGCTTAAAATTTACTTCACGATGAGCCTAAAATGCGGCGTAAATCTCAGCTCGCTTTACGAGTGCTACATCGGTAAAAACGTCCTAAACCGCTTCCGTCAAGACCACGGCTACAAAGAGGGCGCGTATAAAAAGGTCTGGAACGGCAAGGAGGATAACGCCGTGATGAACGAGATCCTGGCTCGCGGGCTAAAAAAAGCGTGGACGAGATATACGCCGCACTCGAGGCCGAGTACAAGGCGGTAAAAATAAAATTGACGGCTTTGCGGGCTAAAGTTTGCGCCTCTTTGGTTGTTAAACTAGTAAACTTTAGCCAATTTCTTTTACGATTTAGCTTGGCAGTTTAAGTCGTGGGCGGTTAAATTGACTGCAGTTTAGCTGTGCTCGTAAAAACTCGCCGCTTTGCACAAAGTAAAAAAATGCGTGTCAAATTAAAAAAACTGCCGCGCCCAAAAACCATTTCGCCGCAAAACGGCTATAAATTTAAATAAAAATGGAGATTCATTGTTCGCTGATATTTTACGCCTTTCGATAAAGGACCTTTTTCACGCCCGATTTATCGCGCTTTCTATCTTGCCGCTCGTTTTTCCGCGCTCATCATCGCGGCTATCGCAATGCTTGGCGGACGCGAGCTATACGAGGCGCTAAACGCGGCCGTATCGGGCGAGACAGGCGCGCTAGCCGAGTATCCGATGGTGGCTAAAAATCCTCAGCCTCGGTATCGCAAAAATGGCTCATCGGCGCGATATTTTACGCCGTCGGCGCATATCTGGTCGTCATGCTTTTCGGTTTTTTTGCGCGCTCGCGGTTGCGGGCTTTCTAACTCCTACGATCGCCCGCGAGATAAACCGCAGGCACTACCGCGTGGACGAGGCGCAGCTGGCAAACGTCAGCCTAGCTCGCCAAACGGCTCTCATGGGTCAAATTTTTGCTCAATTTTTTTCTGATCGCGCTTATTTGCGTGCCGATTTTAGCTGTGCCTGCACTACCTTCTCGCCCCTGCACCCGGCGTTTTTTTACCTTTATTATTCGCTACTTTTCATCGATGTCGCGCCAAACGCCCTCTCGCGGCACAAATTTGAGCTTTATTTGCTTGATTACGGCGGATACAAATTTAAAAGCCGCCGCACTGTGCTTTTTATCTGCTTTGTTTGGTGCCTATTTTCGGGCTTTTCTTGCAGGTTTTTCGTTATTTACTTTTCGCATTTTTTTCTTTTTTTACGCGAGACTTCGCGCTTGACGTAAATCATTTCAAATCAGCGAAAAAAATAAATAAAAATAAGCCCGAAATTTCTAAAAAAAGGAAAAACAAATGAGAACTGAAAAATATCGTAGTTTGCAACGTCTGCGGACAAAAAAAGCACGGAAAAACGAAAAACGCCGTATTTATCCGCGCCCACAAAAAAACGGCGAAGAGGTCGACATCTGCACGGCATGCATCCCTAGCGTCATCCACGGCTCGGGCCTAGTCGTTCGCAGCAACGACGAAGTCAAAGAGGATATGTAATCAAATTTCTAGCCCACTTTGGGCTAAATTTGATTTTTACTATTTTAACCCGCCCACTTTACTCCAGCTTTTTCAATTTACCGCTTTAAATAGATTAAAAAAACAAGCCCACAAATCTAATCAATATTTGCAGTAAACTCAATTTAGCCAAAAAAATAAATTTGACGAGAATAGCCGCAATTTGCCGATAAATTTTCAAATTTAACTAAAGCTCGTACAAATATGCAAAAATCGCGCAGCTATGAATTTAAAAGCTCCTAAACTTTAACACAACCGTATCCAAGCCGACTAAAAATCTACGCTAAAACCCAAAAATAATATCACGATAAATTTACCAAAAAGTTATGTCTGATAAATTTAGTTTCGATATGTAACACTTATCCACTAAAAATAAAAAAATATAAAAAAATAGTTTTTAAATAAAAAAATTTTTTTCTAGCCGAGTTAATATTCAACTACAAAAAAAGGGAAAAAGGAGCAAAAATGAGCGAGTACATCGAACAAACGATGGAGTGGATAAAAGAAGACCAATCCGGGTCAAGGCGTCTTTGTCCAAGCTGCGACTGAGGTTTTAAACAGCCTAGAGCCGCTTATAAAAAGAGAGAGTAAGTACCAAAAACACGCAATCCTAGAGCGCATCGTTATCCCTGAGCGCACGGTGATCTTTCGCGTCACATACACAGGCGATGATGGCAGACCAAAGGTAAATAACGGCTACCGCGTACAATTTAACTCAGCTGTTGGCCCATACAAAGGCGGTTTAAGGCTCCACCCAAGCGTCGATCTTGGCGTGCTAAAGTTTCTTGGTTTTGAGCAATTACCAAAAAAACTCGCTCACTGGCGTAAATATCGGCGGCGCAAAAGGTGGCAGCACCTTTGATCCAAAGGGCAAGAGCGAGGGCGAGATAATGCGCTTTTGCCAAGCATTTATGAGTGAGCTTTACCGCCACATCGGCAACACTGTGGATGTACCAGCAGGCGATATCGGCGTGGGCGCTAGAGAGATCGGCTATATGTTTGGTCAGTATAAAAAACTAACCGGCAGGTTTGATGGCATCCTAACAGGCAAGGGGCTAAACTGGGGCGGCAGCCTAGCGCGCACAGAGGCTACTGGATACGGACTGGTATATTTCACACAAAAATATGCTGAAAAAAACAGGCCTATCGCTTGAGGGCAAAAAATGCAGCATTAGCGGTAGTGGAAATGTCGCCATCTACACAGTCGAAAAAGCTCTATCAAGTAGGCGCACTGCCTATCACGGTTTCTGACTCAAACGGATATGTCTATGATGCTGAAGGTATCGATCTCAGCAGTGCTTAAAGAGTTAAAAGAAGTGAAGCGCACTCGCCTTAGCGAATACATCACATTTAGACCAAATGCAAAATATGTAAGCGTGAGCGAATATAAAGAGGGCAGAAACGGCGTCTGGGATGTGCCATGCGACGGTGCATTCCCGTGTGCGACACAAAAACGAGCTCACTCTAGCCGATATAAAAGTGCTTTTACGCAAATGGCTGCCGCTTCGTGGCTGAGGGCGCGAATATGCCAAGCACGCTTGATGCGATACTTTTCATGCTTGCACAAAAAGACTTTTACTTTGCTCCAGCAAAAGCAGCAAACGCTGGCGGAGTGGGAACAAGCGGTCTTGAGATGATGCAAAATGCTGGCATGACTTCGTGGAGCTTTTGAGGAGGTTGATCACAGACTTCATGGCATTATGAACCACATTTTTGAGCTAAGCTATGAAACAAGTAAAAGATCTGGCGATGAAGGCAACCTAGTGCTTGGCTCAAATATCGCAGGCTTTCGCAAGGTAGCCGACGCGATGATAGATCAGGGGTATGTGTAATTTGACTTTGGGGCTCGTTTGCTGCATTTAGAGTGTACGAGCGAGCCTTTTTCGCATGGTTTTGCTTCGCTGCGGAAGGTCTATTTTTACCGTCCTGCGCACAAAATGCAGGCAATAAAGCCAAAAAACCACCTCAAATTTGCTAGCTTTTAAATTTGAGAGCAGAAATTTACAGACGGCGCAAACCCGGAGCCGTCAAATTTACAAAAGCCGCACCGACTACAAGGAATCAAGGCTTCGTCAATTTTATAGGCCTCAAATTTGAGCTAAATTTGAGAGCAAAAAAATCGCCAAACGACAAGGCGAGCCGAAGCGGTCAAATTTACAAGGCGGGTACGCACGCCTCAAGCTTGCGACAAATTTACCCGCCCCGCCGCGTATCCCTGCCCGCGTTATTTTTGATTTTGCCTAGCGCAAATTTACGCCGCTTCTTGCGCGCTGTAGCTCACAGCGGATGCGTCAGGCAGCACTTTCTAGTTACTTGCTCGATGTACTCCACGCCTCACATTTAGCCCGTAAAAGCTTACTAAGGTGTTCGCTCTCGATGATCTCGTCCACGCTGCCAAAAGCCACCTCGCCCCCGCCCTTAACCAGCGCCACGTAGCCGCCTAAAAGCACGGCAAAATCAGGGTTGTGAGTCGTTAGTACGATGGTGTAGCCTTGCTCTTTTAGCTGCTTAACGGTGCGCAGGAATTTGTACTGATTGCCAAAGTCCAGCGCCGAGGTCGGCTCGTCAAACACGATGATCTCGGGCTTTGCGGCCATAGCGCGTGCGATCGAGCACATCTGCTTTTGTCCGCCGCTCATCTGAGTGATAAATTTATCCTCCAGATGCGTGATCTCAAGCTTTGCGGTAAATTCTTTCGCGATCGCCGTGTCCTCCTCGCTAGGCCGCGCAAAGATACCCAGATGCGCCGCTCGTCCCATCGTGATAAACTCAAGGCCCGTGTAGTCGTACTCGCAGATCTCGCTTTGGGCGACGTAGGCCATGATTTTGGCGCGCTCTTTGTTACTGAGCTCGGAGCTATTTTTGCCACTGAGCCAAACTTCGCCCGAGTGCGGCGTCTGCGTGCCGCTGATTAGGCTTAGCATGGTCGATTTGCCCGCGCCGTTTCGCCCCAGTATCGTTAGTATCTCGCCTTTTCCGACGCGTAAATTTACGTTTTCTAGCCTACCAGCGCCGTTTGGATAGGCGAAATTTAGATTTTTTACCTCTAACATCACGCGACCTTTTTGTTTCGCCAGAGTACCCAGACGAAAAAAATATCGTGCCGATAAAGCCCGTAAGTACGCCCAGGGGCACCTCGCTCACGCTGATCGTGCGCGCTAAGGTATCAACGAATAGCAAAAAAATATCGCGCCCATAAATATGCTCGCAGGCAGGCTACGGACGTTGTTCGCGCCAACCAGCATACGCGCAAGGTGCGGCATCAGTAGCCCCACCCACGCCACGATACCGCTCACGCAGACGCTGCATGCCGTTAGCAGCGTCGCGCAAACGATGATAACGCCGCGCTCAAGCGTCACGTTTACGCCCAGCCTCGCCGCGCTCTCGTCGCCCAGAGATAGCAGGTTTATCCTCCAGCTCATAGCCACGAGTAGCACCGCGCAGGCTATCATCACGGGCGCGATAAATTGAAGATTATCCGCGTCGATCTTGGCTAGGGCTACCTAGCTGCCAGTAGACGATGTCGGGTAGCTTGGTCTCTGGGTCGGCGACGTATTTTAAAAAGCCGATCACCGAGGCCATCAGACCGCTAACAATAATACCTGAAAGAACTAACATCAGCGTGCTAGATCGCCCCATTAGACGCGGTATAGATAGCGTCATACCCACAGCCGCGAGCCCGCAGACGAAGGCTAACGCCTGCACCCAAAAAAGCGATAAATCAAACATGATCGCAAGTGCGGCTCCTACGCAAGCTCCCGCCGAAACGCCCAGTAGATCTGGGCTAACTAGCTGGTTGCGAAAGACGCCCTGATACGCCGCTCCGCTGATGCTAAGCGCGGCTCCCACGAGGACGGCTGCGATGATGCGCGGTATACGGATGTTTTCGACGACGTTTTGAATATTTGCCGCGGCGTCCGTCGGCACTCCAAAAAGCTACCGATCACGCTAAGTACGTCGCCCGGCGCCACGTAAAACCTGCCGACGCCAAGCGCGACTACGCCGCAAACTACGGTCAGCGCGGCTAGCAAAATCAGCGTAAACTTTAAAAACTAATATTTTTCATCTTTCTCCTAAAATAAAATCTGCGTCCGCGGTAGCACCGCGTAAAAAAATCGCTCGCCTCAAGGGTCAAATTTGCCGTTTTGGCTCATTTTGGCAGCCTTTGCGATATATTCGTCCGTTGCGGCGGAGCTTTTGCTAATTCTTTTTTTGTTTTTTTGCGTTTTTTTGCGGATCTCGAGCTGCCTAAGCCTTTATCTCGCGTTTGCGTTTGCCGCTTTAGTCGTCGTAAGCTCGGCTCACAACCTACAACCGAGAATCCGCCCGAACCACCAAACAGCTTGCCGTTTGCAGTCAATTGACTGCGCATTTTTGTTTCTACGACTCGGTCGTTAGCGGTAACGTGAGTCTAGCGACGCGCTATCAAATTTCAATTTGACCTTTTTGCAAATTCCCCACCGCTTTTTTTAAGTTTGACCGCAAGCTTCCGCTGCGTCACATTTCGGCTATTTTTACGACGCGATCTATCCACCCTAAAAAAAGCTCGTCCAGATCGTAGTCGCCGCCGTGACCTTGACCCCCAAGGAGCAGCGAAATCAACCGTCTTGCCCGCATTTTTGTAGCCCTAACGCCAAGATAAGCGGCACCGCTAGAGCCGTATCGGAGTCGGCCGCGCCGTGTCTGATGCGGTAGATTGGCCGCGTTTGCGTTACCTAGATAGCTCATCGCGTTTGCCATTCTTATGATTTTAGCGTCTGCGATCTCGCCTGTGCCGCGTTTGGCGCTAAATTCGGTAAAGTGCTTAGCCGCCACGTCCGCATCGCCGAAAAAAATCATTTTTCGGGGTTTTCTAGCTTCAAACCGTCAAAAAGCCGGCACGGTTTTGGCGCGCGGCATAGACAAGATATAATCGTCAATTTAAAAATCATATCCGAGCGTGCAACCCTGCGTCTCAAGCGTGAAAAAAACTCGGGCTTTAGCAGGCTTTTTGTCGCGGCTTTTTGCGGCGGCGTAGGAGTCTGCGAGCGTTTTTTTGACATACTCTTTAAAGCTGCCATCGCCGTTAGGCTCAAGCGTTAGCGCGCGACCTTTGGCGTCCTTTAAATTTAGTGAATTTACGTAGGCGGAGAAGGCCGATTTTAGCACGGCGGAGAGCTCTTTTTGCTCTGCGGTTAGCTCGCCGGAGACGATTTTTGGCTTACCGCTTCGGTCGTTAAACCCAGCCGCGTCAAGCGTGCTAAAGTCCATTTTCTCGTATTTTGTCTGCGCGCCAAACATCCACTCGTAGGCCGCGTCGGCGTTTTCTAGGTTTGTAACCGGGCAGTAGGCGGAGACGGCGTAGATCTCGTCGCTAGCCTTTGCGGCGCCGAGTTCTGCCAGATAGGGCTCAAACTCGGGCGCGTCCGCCGAGACGCCAAGCAGCGCCGACATCGCTCCGCCAGCGCTCGTGCCGTTTGATATGATTTTATTTGCATCGCCAGGCATCACTGCGTCGTTAAATTTGAGATATCGCACGGCAGCCTTTAGATCAACGATAGCTGCGGGCGCTTTGCCGCTCAATTTGCCGTTTGCGTCCTTTGAGCTCCTGCCTCTAGCTCCGGGCGCTGCGACGACGTAACCACGCTCAAGTGCCGCTAGCACCGCGTTTGGTTTGCCGTTTTTTTATCAAGAGCCGGCGTAAAAGGCTCGCCCGGCATATATCCGCCAATGGAGTTTGGCAAAAATATCGGCGCGCTTGAGGCGTCAACGGTGCCCGCCTCGCTTTTTACCGCCCTCGAAATACCGCGCCGGAACGTGAAAAATTTAGCCTCTGAAACCGGCTATCCACGGGGTTTGCCACGTAGACTATCCCCTCGTAGGCTCTAATTTGACCTCTTTTTTTCGCCCGCTTTTTATAGAGTGCGTTTCACCCTATCAGGGTCACATTTCAGATCCGCCGCCTGCGCGCTAATCGCCGCACACAGGCAAGCCGCCGCGCTCAATGCAAACGCCATCTTTTTTTCATCTTTGTTTCTTTTTGATTTTGCGGGATTTACCCGCAAACGAGCTCAAACTTTGACTATTTGCTACCGTCTGGGTTTAGCCCTTTTTAGGATGTAGTCAAACTCCGCGTCGCTAAGGTCGTAGTTCATACTTTTCTTATAAAACGCCTTAGTTTTGGCTTTTACGTCGATGTCTTTAAAGAGCTCTGGCTGAACGATCGTAGCCGCCCATAAAATGTGCAGCGCAGACTCCGCGCCGTATCTATCCCAGCTAAACACGCCCTTAGGGTTGCCGTAGACTTTTTTTGTTTTTTTGACCGCTTTTAGCCCTGCAAATACTGGATCAGCGTAAACTTTTTCTCAACCGCTTTTTTTGATTGTCCGCGCCGCCAACGATGATGATATCAGGGTCTGCCGCCACGATCTCTTCGGCTGTGATTTCTATCATGCTGCCCTCTTTTTGCACCGCGTTTTTACCGCCTGCGTATTTCACCCACGTGTCGATGATCGTTTTGGTTCCGTCGATTTTTAGTAGGTTTGCGCCGCCAACGATATGCAGCACTTTAGGGCGCGCGGCGCCTTCTAGTTTGCTCGTGCGCTCGGTAACTAGCGCGATGTTGGCATCTAGATTTTCGTTTAGTTCTTTTTGCCTTGCTAGCCGCGTCGCCGCCGATGATCTGGGCCGTTAGCAGCACGCTTTTTTTCATATCGTCGTAGTCGCGAAATATCAAATTCGCCGCACTAAAGCCATTTTTTTAGTAAGGTTTTTCTTGGAAATTTTTGTTTGACACGACGACTACGTCGGGCGCTAGTTTAACTAGCTCCTCGATCTGGATGTCGTTACCGTTTAGCGCGGCCGGCACCTCTGCGATGCGAGGGTACTTTTAGCAAACCACTTGTTTTTTTCTTGATCTGATCGGTCGTCGTTACGATCTTATCCGCGCCGCCTAGCACCAAGATCACTTGGTTGTTTGCATGCCAGAGTGCGGCTATCTTTTTGCGTTTTGGCCGGGATTTTTGACCTCGTTGCCCGTCATATCGGGCGATGGTTTTGACCTCGGCTCCTAGCGCGACGATAGCGCTTAAAAAGCAGCGTCATGAGAATTTTTTCATCTTTTTGCTCCTTGTGAAGTATAAATTTATAATATTGCAAAAAATGCATATTAAAATCTGTGGAATATTACAGAAAAAGCATATTAAAAACAAGATATTTTTTTAGAAATTTAATCAAGAAGCGAATTTAAAAGATAATTAAAAAGCCCCGCCCGCGGTTTTGCAAGCGGGGCTAAAAAAATCACTCGTGGTGATAGTCGTCGTAGATGACCTTGTTGGTTTGGAATTTGATGCGTTTTTAGCTCGCGAATACGCAAAAACTCCTCCTCCTCGATCCTTTGGATCTGGATGGCGGCCTTAAAGGTCGGAGTCTTACTGATGAAGTCCCAGCCGTTGCTCGTTAGCTCGTTGCAGCAGCTCTCCCAGTAGTGGTAGGTCATCTGGATGACGCCGTCTGGGACGATGTCCGTGACGTCTGCTTTGATGACGATGTAGCCGTATCTACTCCATGCTTTGATGAAGTCTCCTTGCTTTTATACCGTAGCGCTGGGCTAACGCAGGATTCATCTCGGCGATCGGTCCGATACTGTCGCCGCCCTCTTCGATAGCTTTTGAGCGTCTAGTCGCGACGCCGCCGGCGTACTGATAGACTTTACGCGTAGTTAGCAGCTGTATCGGATACTCGGCATCTATCGGCTCGTCCACGCTACCGGCCATCACTTCGTACTCAGGCGGTAAATTTACGCGCTTAGCAAACTCGGCTTTTGCGGGCTCTATATCCGCCACGCTCTTTACGTGCAAGCAAGGGATACTTTACCTTTGCCATCCGGCGTAAAGAATTTTTTATCCAGATACAAGCTCTGTCCGCCCATGCTGTTTTCGTCAGGGCACGGCCAGTGCAAGCCGTGATACTTTTTGATGCGGTAGTAGCTCATACCGCCGTATCTTCTAGGGTCGCACTTGCGTACCTCTTCCCAAATCTCTTCAGGCGAGTTAAAGTTAAATCCCTCCGTCGCTCCGAGCCTTCGCGCGATCTCGCAGATGATCCACCAGTCTTGTCTGGCGTCTCCTGGAGGCGTGATGACGTGCTCGTTGTGCTGCACGCGGCGCTCGGCGTTAGCGTATAGGCCTTCTTTTTCGCTACTTGCCACGCCAGGTAGCACGACATCGGCTTTACGCGACGTTTCCGTTAGAAATATATCCTGAACCACGTACATATCTACTTTAGAGATCGCTTTTAGGAAGTGGTTGGTATTTGGATCCGTCATAACGGGGTTTTCGCCCATCGTCCAGAAAAAGTGCACCCTGCCGTCAAGGATGGCATTTGGTACTTCGGTTTTGTGGATGCCGATTTTACCGTTTAGGAAGCCAGGCTCTAGATGCCAAACCTGCTCAAACCACTCGCGCTGTTTCGGATCGGTTACCGAGCCTACGTTTGGGAAAAATATTTGGCAACACGCCCATATCGCAGCAACCTTGGACGTTTTCTTGTCCGCGTATCGGTAGGTCGCCGCTGCCTAGCTCGCAGATATTTCCCGTTAAAAGGAATAAGTTTGAGATATCGCAAACCGCGCCTACGCCGTGGTTAAAGTGCGTAACGCCCATACCGTGCGTGATGACGGCCGGACGGATAGTTGCGTACATGCGAGCCGCTTTTCTCACGTCCTCAGGATTTAGGGTTGGTGTAGCTAGCGATGGCTTCAGGCGAATAGTCTTTGACCGCTTCGCGCACGTACTCCACGCCCTTGGTGCATTCGTTTACGAAGTCCCAGTTAACTCATTTTTCCTCGAAAAATAACATAAATGAGCGAGTTTATAACAGCGATATTGTGCTCGGGCGCTAACTGCAAATGCACGTCCGCTCGGCTGGCAAATTCCGTTTTTATCGGATCTACCACGATGAGCTTAGCGCCGCGGTTTAGCGCGCGCTGTATGTGCATAGCCGCGATTGGGTGGCCGTTTTCGGGGTTTGAGCCGATCATCAATATACAATTACTATAAGGTCCGATCTCCGTGAAGCTGTTTGTCGCCGCTCCGTTACCGATTGTTTTGGCAAGACCTGCCACAGTCGGAGCGTGTCACTCTAGCGCAGTGATCGACGTTGTTCGTACCGATTACGGCGCGCATTATCTTTTTGCGCGACGTAGTTGTCCTCTAGCGTACAGCGAGCCGAGTAGTTGCCTACTAGCGCGTCAGGGCCGTATTTTTTTCCTTGACCTCTTTCATCTTTGAGACGACTAGATCGAGCGCTTCGTCCCAGCTAGCCTCCTCAAGATCTCCGTCTTTGCTAAATACGCCGTCTTTTTGCGGATTAGCGGTTTTGTTAATCTATCAGGCGCCCCCACGTAGTCCCAGCCGTAAAAAGCCCTTTAAGCACAGATTGCCCTGATTTACGGGGTTATTTTTGTACTCAAGCGCGCTTCTTATCACGTTATTTTTCGACGTGAAGCTCGACCTGACAGCCCGTGCCGCAGTATGGGCATATGACTTTGCCAGTCTTTGTCATTTTTTTCTCCTTTCCCGATGTGCAGAATTTGCACATTTATTAAATATGAAATATTTGCATATTTGTCCTTAAAAGATAATAAATTCTCTTAATATCACAAACCAGTTTCTAAATTTAAGATTTAATTTATATTTTATGTCGGTATATGTAGCCAAAAATCACCATTACATCGTAATTTCTAGCGTATCATTTTAGTTACTTATAAAGGCATATTGAGAGATCTTATTAAGATTAGAATTAGTTATTGTATTAATGTAACTTAGAAATCTACTTCAACGCTTAATAGAAATTTGATCCGTTTGTGAGGCGTAAAGCGAGCAAAAAGGCGGCTAAATTTGCGGGATTAAATTTGAGCGCGAGCGTTTTGGATTTTTAGATTTTATGGCGAGTCATTTTGGAGTGCGATAAATCGAGCGTGGTTTTTGGCGAGCTAACTTTGACTGCCGACTCGGCAAAACAGAAATTTCTATTTCGCTAGCAAGCCGCGCAGCTCTGCCAATTTGACTCGTTTGCTATCCATCCGCAAAAACAGAGTCAATTGACGCGCTAAAGAGCCTGGGCGAGATGGTTCGCCCAAGCCCTCAGAGCGAGCGGATCAAAACCCGTGCGCCTTCTTTAGCTCCGAATCGATCGGCTTTTTCGCGCCGTCCTTGGTCACGCTCACGTAGGTCGCGATCGCGGATGTCACGTGTATGCACTCGCGAAAGCCCGCCGCATTTAGCCGCTGCGCCGTGACTTCGATCTTGGTTTTTGATCGAAGTGTTGCCCACGTCCGTTATCTTGGCGTAGCAGCTCACGACGTCGCCGACGAAAACGGGCTGTTTAAATATAATCTCTTGCATCGAGATCGTCACGACGCGCTCTGGAGCCACTTCGCGCGCGGCCTGGGCGCCGGCAAGGTCGATCTGGCTTAGTATCCAGCCGCCAAATATATTTCCAGCCGAGTTGGTGTCTTTTGGCAGGGGCGACTTGCTTCATGCGCGGTTCGCCCATGCCTTCTAAAGTTTTTTTCCATTTTTTTATCCTTTTCTATTTTTTTGTTTAATTTTTGCAATGTAGCGACAATCCGCCGCAAGCCAATGTCAATTGACGCCGTAAACGCGCCCTATTTCTCTCCCGCTTGCCACTTTTCCCATTCGCCGCTCTCGTCAAGCTCGTTTCCGATAGCCTTGTAGCGGGCGTAGTAGTGCTCCACAAAGGCCCTTGCCTGCGCGTGTTTAGGCAGGTAGCTTTTGCCCTCTTTCTCGCAAAATTTCGCCAAAAAAACTCGCCCGCAGGAGCGCGCCTTGCGTAGTGAAGCGCCAATTTCTGTAGTTTGCGAGGCAGATTTCTTTAAACTTTAGCGTAATGCTCGCGGTCAGATTGACGACCAAAGCGCCGTCCGCAAAACTAAGCGCGCCCGAGTCAAACAGCAGGCTCAGGTGTATGAGCCCCTCGCAGTAGTACGCGCGCACCTCATCGACCTCGCGCCACGCGATAAGTCCGACCGCGCGGGCGATCAGCTCGTGAAACGCGCTCATCTCGTAGCTCGCCTCGCCGCCGATAAAGAAAGTCTACCAGCCCGCCCGTAGTCGCCTTGTACTCCTCGATAAATTTAAACTCGCCGTCTGCGTTCATCGCCTTTTCCGTGTCGGTGCCGACGAAAAGTATGTGTCCAAACTCGTGGCCGATCGTGGAGATTTCGTATGTTTTCTTCCAATTTGCGGCTTTTTAAACAAAAGTACTCGCGCCCGTAGTCCAAAAAAACTCGCGCGAAAAAAATCTCCCCGCTAAGCTTCATAAACGGCCGTGCCTTGGCGCTCTCGTAAACGTGCTCGACGAAGGCGAATATCTTTTTGCCCCGCTCCTTGCTCACGGTCTCGTCGTTTGGTACGACCTGCGCGGAAAAATAGTCCGTTTAGCTCGGCTCCGTAGTAGATCATCGGCACGCTGATATACGTCTGCGTGCGCGCGACGTTTTGCGTGACTTGGCATGCTAGCTGGGCGTCCTCTATCCCGCACTCGCGGCAAAGTTTGCTCGTAGGCGCGGATGACGCTGGCTTTAAATTTCGCCTCGTCAAAGTCGCTCGCACCCGCTAGCCTCACGTCCCACTCGAGCGCGACGGCGTGCGTGTAGGCATCCTCGTAGTACTCGAGCGGATGGCCGGGCTGTAGCGGGCCTTTTACATCCATCCACGCGCGCTCGGCGTCCTGCCACGCAGGGATCGTTCGGTCGTTTTCGCGCTCGCAAAACGCCGCCTTTAGCTTTTCAAAGTACTTTTAAGTAGGCCTCGTGCTCGTCGTTTGCGGCTAGCGATTTTTAGATTTTTGATTAGCTCCTCCAGCGCGTCCGCCACGCGTTTTACTTCATTTTCAAAGGCTACGGCATACGGCGCGAAGGCGTATTTTTCGCCGTTTTTTAGTACCGCGCCGTAGCTTCGCTCGCCCTTTTGCTCGCCGTCTTTTTGATAGAGGCGATTTTCGTCTATAATTTGATCGCTTCGGCCATGCTTGCAAACTTTAGCTTCAGATTCTTTATTCGTCGTTTGCAGGATTTGCCTGTCCCACGCGCTTTGCCACGCGTTCATCGCTACTCCCGCGCCGTGCATGCCGCTAAGTAGCGCTAGGTAAAACTCGTCTAAAATTTTCTCCTCTTTTACCCGCGCTAAAAGCTTTTTCAAAAGCGCGCCTCGTAAATCGCGCACGAGTTCAAAAAGCTTCATCTTTTATGCGCCCTATCTCGGTCTCCTCGCGCCCCTGCTTTTTTTAGCTCGTTTTCTAGCGGCTCCGTTTTTAGATCGACTATGCGGCGTAAAACCGCGACCTTTTTCGCTTTTCTCGCCCTTAAAGCCGGCGATTTTTAGCATATTTTTGCACGACCTCGCTTGGGTTATCTAGCTGCCTATACATCGCGTTTAGCTCGTCTTTGCCTGCGGCTACTAGCTCGTTTAATCTTTTTAAAAATCGTTCACGTTTGTCCTTTTTAAAATTTGGCGTATTTTTAGCTTAAATTTGATGCATGTCGCGTTAAAAATGAGCGGGCGGGAGTTAAATTTAAAGATGCGGGTGGTAAATTTGCGCCGTAAAGAGCGCGGTTTATAAAACCTCAAATTTGCATTTATATAAAAACAAAGCGCGGACTCAAATTTGAGGTTAAATTAAGCCCGCGAGAGTAAATTCGGCTAAAATTTAGCGCTTGAGCGAACAGCGGTTTAAAAAGTAGCAAGCGGGACAAAATCCCGTGACGCCCACGACAAACGGCACGAGCCCGACCAGCCCCCACCAGCTGCCAAACACCGCTCCCGCGATCATTATCGCTAGACCGATTAGTGCTCTTATTATCCTAGTTTTTTTACTTAGCATTGCGTTTTCCTTTCTTTGTTTTTTTACATTTTTTTACACGTATTTATACCAGGAAAATTTATAAAGAGGACAATAACCGTAAACAGCCGTCAGTAGCGGCACGAGACCGACCAGCCACAGCCAGCACTCGCAGACGAACCCAAATGCGTATATCCAAACCGCAGCGATTACTAGGCGGATAGTTTTATCTAAAAATCCCGACGTTTTGCATTTTCTCTCCTTTATGCTAGGGCCTCTTATCATGCCTTGCATGACCATCGGCTTCATCATATATAGCTTCATCGCCCAGTTTAGGTAGCTCTCGCGAGTCGCGCCCATGCACGCTATCGTAGGCTCGGGCTTGCCCGTCCAGTTAAACTCCACCATCACCGCTTTGCCGAATTTCGTTAGCAGCGGGCACGCGGTGTAGCCGCCGTATCTAGCACTCGGCTCGCGTCCTTTTATAACGTCGGCTAGATTTTTGCGCCAGCACTGGATACATCTTGCGTATACTAGCTCCAGTTTTACCGGCGGGAAATCCGCAAGCATCGCCGATAGCAAATATATTTTTAAATTTCGAGTGTTGTAGCGTCTCGCGCGTGAGGCTAATCCAGTTGCCCGCCACATCGCCCTTTTTCTACACTTAGTCCTGCATCGGCGTAGATTTTAGAAGCCTTCATGCGAGGCACTAGGTGTAGGTAGTCGAATTTTACTTCGACTAGCTCTTTAGCGAGTTTATTTTCGCCATTTTCGCGGTACGGCATAGCGTGCTCAAATACCGCTATATTAGCACTTTTATCCACCTCAACCAGCTGATGCGAGGTAAAATACTTCACGTCTCGCTCCTCCAGCATCCCTTCTATCATTTTAGCATAAATAGGAGCGGAAAATATCGTCCGAGCACCCGAGTATATCGAGATATCAAGCTTGTCTCTGTTGCCTAAATCTCGCGCCATATCTTCGGTTAGCAGCGTTACTTTTTTTATTTGCGCCCGAACACTTCATCGGTGTTTTGTTGTCGCTAAAGACTATCTTGCCGCCTTCTTTTGCCGACTTTTTTTCATTATGCTAGACATAGCAACGGCGCCTGGGATCGTGTAGATAGAAGTCACGTTGTCGCTACCGATTTCGTCGGCGCTAAGCCCTTTACGCTCTCAAACTCATACTCCGCTCCGCTAGCTATCACGAGGTAGTCGTAGTTCAATTAACCCGTCCTCTAGCTTGACGGGAATTTGTCGCCGGATCGATGGATGCGGCATTTTGTTTTATCCATTTTACGCCATCTGGGATCAATTGATTTTTTTCGTAGGTTATGTCTTCGGGCAGATAGTGACCGGCTGCGATGAGCGTAAAACCGGGCTGATAGTAGAAGTACTCGTCCTTATCAAGGACAGTTAGTTCGGCGTTTGGCATATCTCGTCGTAGTTTCGCCGCTAGGCTGATGCCGCCTAGACCGCCGCCGATTATTAGGATATTTGCGCGGATGTCCGCATTTTCTCCCGCATTTAGCTTGCTAGCACCTGCGACTCCCGCCGCCGCTAACCCCGCCGCGCCTAGAAATTTTTCAAGACGCCTCTTCTGTCGATGCTTTGCATAAAAGCTCCTTTTTAGAAGTTATTGTCAAATCATAGCGCATTTTAGAAATTTAAATATGTAACAAAAGTCACCTTAACGTCACGACTCCGCGTTTTAGCTCGACGAGCCCCTTTTTTTCTGCATCTCTTTTAGCGCTCTTGAGACCGCTTCTCGCGCGCTAGCGATGTCGTTTGCGATCTGTTCGTGCGTGATCTTTAGCCCGTTTTTTTCGCGCCGTTTTGCTCGAGAAAAATTTATTATTCTCCGAGCTAGCGGCAAAAACAGCGTCTGATCCATCGCCGTTATCGCCGAGCTAAAGCGCGTCGCCATGAGCTCTAGCGCGTGATTTGCCACCTGTGGATAGTTTTCGCGTAGCCTCTTAAATATCTCCCTCGGGATCAAAATCATCCGCACGTCATCTTCGATTTGCAAATTTATCTCCGCTTGTAGCGCTCCTAGCGAACAAAAGCCGCACAGCATACAGCTATCGCCGTCTTGTAGGTTAAAGACGGTGATCTCTTTAAAATTACTCGTGCCAACCAGCCCGCGCGCACGTCCGCTTATGATTATCGCGTAGCCAAGGCAGCCATCTTTTTGGGTATATCCTCTCGCCTTTTTTAAAGCTTTTTAGCGTCGCGCTTTTTAACACCGCCTCTTCATCCTGCGCACTAAGCGTAAATTTAGAGGTAAACCGTTGCTTTAGCGTATCTTTTTAGCTCGTCTCCCGACATACGCGCTCCTTGGTTACATTGGCTTTTTCTTAATTATATTTTCTTTTTACGTAAAAAGCGCGGTGATAAAATTTAGCTACAAAAATATTTTTAAGCATTGATTTATTTTTGTGACTAACTTCACCGAAATTGCGCTAAAATTGGGGTGAAAATTTAGAAAAAAACAAGGAAAAAAATTATGAAAAACGCAGGATGAAAAAAACCAAGCTGGCTGCAGCACTTTCCGATTATGTTTTACACCGTAGTTATGGGGCTTGGCGGACTGGCTCTCGCATACGAGCGGTTACGGTGATCTTTGATATCTCAGGCGCAGTTTTTGAGATTTTTACGCGGCGCGGCTAGCCCTAGCGTACGCGCTCATCTGCGCTTGTTACGCGGCGAAGCTGATAAAAATACCCAGGGGCTTGCAAGGCGGAGTTTTTTTCCACCCGGTGCGGGTAAATTTCTTTCGCCGCTTTTTCGATCGGCACACTGCTAGTCGCCTCGCTCTGGCGGGACTTTGCGCCCGTTTACGACGCGCTTTTTTGTGCGGGCACGGCGTTTCAGACCTTTATCACGCTGCACGTCGTGTCCTTTTGGATCAAAAATAACGTCCAGATCGCGCACTCAAACCCCGCGTGGTTCATCCCGATCGTGGGTAACCTCTTCGTCCCGCTAGCAGCGCCCGCCGCGAGCGAGCTTGCGTGGTATTACTTTGCTATCGGGATATTTTTTTGGCCCGTGCTCTTTGCGGTTTTGTTTTACCGCATCATCTTTCACGATCAGATGCTGCAGAAATTTATCCCGACGCTTTTTATCGTGATCGCGCCGCCTGCGATGGCGTTTTTGGACTACGTCAAGCTCAGCGGCAGCTTTGACGTGACGGCGAAGATCATGCTCTACGTCACGCTATTTTTTTCGCGCTTCTCATACTTTTTTTATGTTTAAAAAGCTTTTTGCGGCTTAAATTTTTTTCCTCTCGTGGTGGGCGTTTACCTTCCCGACGGCTGCGGCTAGCATCGCGTTTTTTTGCGAGCGTTTGAGTTTAACGGGATCAAATTTTTTTCTTGTTTGCGGGAGCGGCCGGTTTTGCTATCTTGTGCGTTTTTTTATCGGCATCGTGGGCTTTTACACGATAAAGGCGATGCGGCGCGGCGAAATTTGCGTGCCTGAGTGATAGTTTTTAAAAATCTGTGAGTAAAATTAAAAAATCCGCGCTCAAAGTTTGATATTTAAACGCGGATTTTGGGAGCGTAAATAAGCCGAAGTGACTTAAATTTACTTTTATCGCTTCCATCATTTTTTTAGCATATTTTTCAAGCTCTTTTACCTCGGCTATGCCTTGATTGCACGTAGATTCTTGCTCCTCTTTGCTCATCTTTTTTTATGCTCGCGTAGTCAGCTTCAAACTCTTTTTTTCGTCGCAGCAGCGTCAAAGTCCTTTTTACCTTGAGCCTGGGCTTGTTTTGCCATCGAATCGATGAAGTCGTAAGAAACTTTTTTTATACTCCTCGCAAGCAGCGGGCATATCAGCTGCCGCAAGATGTCCGGCAAAAGCGCAAAGCGCGACGAAAAAGCAGTGATTTTTTTCATGTTTATCCTTTTTAAAAAAATACCGCGTATGATAGCGAAATTTGTATAAATTAGCCATGACGGGCGATAAGTTCGTTAAAAGTTATCTCTCGTGCGTGAAATTGAACTCCGAGCGAGGCGAGTTTATCTTGTATCGGTAGCGCCAGCTCTTCTATGCCGCTAAAAAAATACAAAGCGGCAAATTTTGCGCCCTCTCTTTGGTCGCCGCAAAGCTCTCGTCGTCAAAAACTTTTCTTTTAAAAAAACACGAGCGTTTTTGCCTTATCCGCGCCTAAATCCTCGATGAAAAACGCTGAAATATTTATATTTGGGCTCCTCGCGCTTCATCTTTCCGCGCGTAGTCGCCTGCTAGTTCGCGGTAAAATTCGTTGTTTAAATCAGCAAGCGGCGCAATCGCTTCAAGCGGGCAAGGCGCTTCAAGCGCGGCAAGTGCGGTTAGAAATTTTCTTCAAATTTAACGATGTCGTCCGCGATCTTTATCGGCTCCCACGAGCCGGCACCGTGATACGCAAAATACACGGGCGAGGCGTCGCCTAGCGCAAAATCTACAAAAAAACGGATCGTCCATGCCGTTACGCGCGATGACCTGCCAGCTCTTGCGCCACTGCCCCGGCGCGCTACCCGTTAGATCTTCGCTTGTTATTCGGTTAAATTTATATCCATCTTGAAACTCTTCAAACCCACTCTCGTCAGGATAGAAAAAAACGGTAGCAAAATACACTCTGAAACGATGCGTTTGCGGATAAAGATACTGGATCAATTGGGATTTGCAAGGCGCTACCTTTGAGTTAAACGTGAGCGAATTTTAGCAGAGTTTTTTTAATCCGCGCAAAATTTATGTTCAAATTTGACGGATACGAAAGAGTAAATTTACGCCCGATTTGATAAACTGCAATTTGAGCGTAATAAAGATAAGCGGAAGTATCGCGAGATGGATTTAAATGTTGTGCAGAAAAATTTCTGGACAAGGCTAGACAAGTAGTCTGCCGCAGTCCGAACTCTCAAACCAATTTAAAGACGCTCGCGAGACGACGCGTTAAATACTTTGTAAGATTTTTAGGGTTTACTAAACGCCGTTATCGGCCTAATCTCCCCTTACTTTCTCAATCTGCGCTAGCACGGTGTGAGCCGAGTTGCTTTGCGCGAGTTTGGATGTACCTTTGTCAAATGTTAGCACGTTTACGCAGCCGTGTTGGCATAGGCTCTTTTCGCCCCATTTTTCAGGGTCGTACCACGCGCCCTCGCAGATAGCTACGACGCGCTCTGGCACGATGTCGGTGACTAGCACGCCCGCTAGTATCTCGCCGCGATCGTTAAATACGCGCGCAACGTCGCCCGTGGCTAGGCCGCGCTCTTTGGCGTCTTTTGGATTTATTAGCACTGGCTCTCTGCCGCTAACTTCGGCGAAATTTTCTAATTATAGAGTTGTTTAGCTGGCTGTGCAGGCGGTAGCGAGAGTGAGGGCTAACGACGTGTAGCGGGTACTTTTTGCTAGCGTTGCCTAGCCACTCTTTAGGCTCGATCCATGTAGGCATCGGCGGGCAGTCAGCGTAGTTCATCTTCGCTATCGTCGGCGAGTATATCTCTATCTTGCCAGACGGCGTACCTAGGCGGTTTTTGGCGGGATTTTCGCGGAAGGCCGCTAGGCGCGTGTATAGCTCGGTTTCGGTGTTGTCTTTTTCAAATCTCACGTAGCCTTTTTCGTAAAATTCCTCAAAGCTAGGCATGCCCAGTGAGCCCCTTCGCCTGCTCGGCCGCGTCGGCGTAAAATTCCTTCATCCAGCCCAGCTCGTCCTTGCCCTCGCTAAATACCTCGCCTCTACCCCAGCGTTTTGCCGATTTGCTCGCAGATCCAAAAAGTCGCTCTTACTCTCGCCCATCGGCTCTATCGCAGGTTTATAGGCTACGATATATTCGCCGGTTGAGCCCGTTTGGTTGATGTCGTTTCTCTCAACCTCTATAGCCACAGGTAGCACGATGTCGCTTAGTCTTGCGGTGCTAGTCCAGTATGGCTCGGCGGTGATAACGGTGTCAAAGTTTACGCCACTGTTTTTACGATGTTATTTACGTCCTGATGGCGCGTAAACATCGAGCCTGAGGCCATATATGCCACTCTCATGTGCGGTAGCTTGATCTTGGTGCCGTCGTAGTCGATCTCTTTACCCGGTTGCTCTAGCGCCTCGATGCTGCGAGAGGACGGGATAGTGATGTTTTTTTAGTCGTTTTCCACGGTGCGCCGTCGATGTTTTCGTATTTCTCGTCGATGCGAGTGCTTAGGGCCTTTTAGCACCGGAGCGATCTTGTCCGTAGCGCCCGCAGAGCCGTATCCTAGGCTAAACTCAAATCCAAGCCCCTCTTTACCCACGTGTCCTAGCATCGCGTTTAGTACCACTAGCGCCCAGAAAGGCTGCTCGCCGTGGTCGGCACGTTGAAGCGCGCGGCCGATCAGCACGGTCGTAGGCTCTTTGGCTAGACGCGTCGCAAACTGCGCTATCGTGCCAGCAGGTACACCGCAAATTTTGCTCGCCCACTCGATGTCTTTTACGACTTTATCTTGCGTGCCGAGGAAGTAGTCTTTAAATTTATTAAATCCGACCGTGTATTTTTTGATAAATTCCTCGTCGTAGAGGTTGTTCGTAAACAGATAATGGCACATGCCGATGATGAGCGCGGTGTCGGTATTTGGGCGTACGATGATGTTTTCGCTGCCGTAGTAGCGCGCGGTGTCGTTTACCATGACGTTTACGCTATAGGTTTTGATGCCTGCTTTTTTAAGCTCCTGCATACCTACGTAGCCGTCGTGAGTCGGAGGGACTGAGGAGATTTGGTTCGTCACGATAGGATCGGTTCCCCAAAAATACTACGTTTTTAGCGTTTTTTTGACGACGGCTTTCCACTTCGTCGGCGCGTCGTAAACCGCGCTACCGCCTAGTACGTGAGGCATGATGACTAGACCCGCTCCCGTCGAGTAGTCGCCGCTTTCTTCCACGTAGCCGCCAAGCACCTTTAGCATCCTGTGCGCGACCGTGCGTCCCCAGCTGACCTTGCCGCTACCGCCCCACCAGTAGCACTCGCCATATATCGCCTCGGCGCCGTATTTGTCAAAGTTTTCTTTTAGGGCTTTAGCCGCTAGATCAAGCGCTACGTCCCAGCTAACGCGCACGAACTCGTCTTTGCCACGTAGTTCGCTCTTTGCCGCACCTTTTGCTTTTTAGATAGCTTTTTGCGCACCATCGGATAGAGCACGCGGTTTTCGTTCTGCACGGAGTCAGGCAGGCTGTAGTTCATCGTGTTTGGAAATTTATCGCCCTCAAAATCGCTAACAGAAACGATCTGCGATGAGTTTAAATTTGCCCAAAACGGACCGAATCTGTTTGCGCCAAACACCTTTTTGTTATCAAAAATCGTCTGTTTGACGCCCTCTATCCTGCTAGCCTGCGCAGCCGTAGCCGCCAAGGCCGAGAAATTTGATGAAATCTCGTCTTTTCATCGGTTTCTCCCTTATTTACTTTTTGCAGGAGCAAAGCCCTGCCGTGAGCGGGAGCGTAAGCACTCCCCATACTCGCCCAAAAGCACGCCTATGCTTGTGGCATCTACGCGATCAGGCAACTTTTTTTCCCTTATTTGCTTTTTTTAAAATCGTATTTTAATGCTCGCTCATTTCTTAATAACGTGGTTGTGCAGCGAGCGAAATGCAGGCAAAATTAAGCTATTGGCGTTAAATTTGCCGTTTAAAAAATCAAATTTGAAAGAACGAGCGTCGCTCAATTTTACATTTTAAGCGACATGCAGATTTGATCTCGGCGCTAACCACACAGAGCCCTATTCTACCGCTTTTGCGTTATGTTGCAGGTATTTAACGATCAAATTTAGCTCCGTCTCCTCCAGCGCGACGTAGTTCGTATCGATCATCGACTGTAAATTTGCCGGCCACTGAGCCGCCGTAAAACTGTTTGGCTCGTGCAAGCGGCGACACGCCGAGCAGGTCTCCTCGTACTTTTGCTGAGCTTGTTTGTATAGCGCGTTTGCGTCGCTACCTAGCGCGTCCGCGGCGACTTCGTACGTACCCTCGACCTCATACCAAAGCTCGCCGTAATCGTCCTCGACCTCTTTTATTTTCTTAAAGTTCGTCTCGCTTTCGGCATCAAAAATCGTGAAAATCTCGGCGTTTTTGACGCTTCGCTGTATCTGAGCTAGGTAGTTTGCGGAAACTGCGCCTTTTACCTTTATTTTTGGCCTTTGCGCCGTCTTTTAGAAGTCACCTCAACCGGCGTCAAAACCTCAATCTTGCCGACTTTTTTTACCGTCTAGCGATATATCGGTCGTCTTTGTTAAAACCTCCGCGTTTAAGCTTACCGCTGCCGCACAGGCAGCTATCAAAGCAAATTTAAAACTTTTCATCGCATTTCCTTAAGAAAAAAATTATTAATGTAATTTAATAAATTTGCAGCTTAAAAATTACATCGCTATATTTTTATTACGAAGCGGGTTTTGTATATTAAAAAAAGTAAAATTTGAAGCAAGAAAACGGCAAACCCTAGCCAATTTGAAATGGCTCAAACTTTGCCGCGCGAGTAAAAAGCCGCGCAAACGGCGGCTAAATCGTAAAAGATCAATCAGTGCTTTTTAAGCCCCATTGCAGCGACGTCTAGCGCGATCTCTTCGTTATCTATCGTGACTAGTCCGCGCTCTAGAAATTTTACTCGCGATCGCATGCGCTTCGTCTAGCGAGTGCATTTTGTACGTACCGCACTGATACTTGTTTAGTTCGGGGATGTCTTCTTGGTTTTTGACGCCTAGGATATCCTTCATCGACGCCGTCCACGCGGCCTTGACCGCCTCCTCGCTAGGCACGCCGATCACGCTCATATAAAAGCCCGTCCTGCACCCCATCGGCGAGATATCGATGATCTCGGCATTTGCGCCGTTTAGGGTGATCGCGCATAAAGCCCGCAAATAGGTGCTCTAGCGTGTGGATGCCTTTTTCTGGCAAAATTTCCTCGTTTGGCTTGCAAAAACGCAAGTCAAACACGCTTATATCGTCGCCTTTTGGCGTTTTCATCGTCTTTGCCAGACGTACGCCGGGCGCGTTCATCCTCACGTGATCGACGCAAAAAAACTATCTAGTAGAGGCATATTTTCTCCTTATTTTTTTAGCTCAAATTCGGCGTGATTTTAGCTAAATTTTTTATTAGCCACGGCTTGATTTAAATTTGCATTTACGTAAATTTACTAAGCCGATGGCCAAATAACGCAACCGCAAGAGTAGTAGCTTTGGTTAATTTTTAGCCGATCATCTACTTATTCGTATGCCAAAAATGCTAGCGAGCCTGGGTTCATAGGATCTTGAGAGAGTCCGATATCGGCGATCGCATCGTCTATAGCGATAACGTTTCGTCTGGCGGCATTAAAGAAGGTCTCGGCAAAATTTACGTTCCAACCTTGAGTTTTAAAAACCCCCTTTGTCTTTCGCTAACGGCATCGTTTGCTCCTTCTATCTGAAATCCAAACGGCTCTAGATGAGCGCAGCGCACGAAGTCAGCAGCGTTTGCCACTACGTCAAACCAATGCGGCGGGATCTCCTTAACCTGCTCGATAGAGTGGCAGGTGAAAACAAAGGCCTTTTTACCCAAATCTAACCCTTCAAGACTAGGGCTCTAGGGTGATTAAAATGGAAAAAAACTTAGCATTCATTTTAGGCGTCGCAGCTGCTAGTTTGCTAGCGATTTCCACGCCGCTTTGCGTAAATTCTCCGCCAAAAATACCGCACATCCGTCGGCCCGCCTCTATAAAAATTTTCAATCAAACTCGACCGTATCCGCAGCCAAGCTCCACGATACTATCATATGGCCCCGTCTCGTCGATGATATCGATCAGCATGTCATAGAAGTTAAACGACGAGTGAAAAGGTACGATTAGCTCAGCCCCCTGTCTAGTGCTAAGCCTGGCAATAGGGATTTTCGACGAATCTTAAAAACATTCGTGCTAAAAAAAGCTTTCGCTTCTCCCAAACCATTTCGTTTGTAACGTTATCCAAACTTAGCTCACTTAGCCGCTCTTTTTCCAGCATTTTTTTACGGCTTGATAGCTATTGAGTCCATTTTTTTAGGCACTCATCCATAAATTTAGCCCTTTGTCGCCCATGCTTTTTTTCGTAGAAATTTTGCCAACGAGATTCTTGATACGCCATATTTTCTCCTCAAATTTAAAAAAATAAATGTAATTCTACCTTTAAGATTTTAAAGAAAACTGAAATTTTAGAGATTCGATTTTAGTAGTTAGATTGGGTTTGTTTGGGGTTAAAAAAATCGGGCAAAAAGCCCGACTAGAAGTATTAAATTTCTAAGCAAAAATGAGGTTTGATCTGTTCTATCCAAGCGCTGATTCTAGGCTCGGTTTTTTTCGCTTTCGTTATCCGCATCAAGCGGCAGACCGACGAATTTACCGCCTCTTACGGCCTCTGATTCGTCAAATTTATATCCGTCCACGGACACTGCGCCCACTACGTTTGCGCCCGCTTTTACGACCTCGTCGTATAGCTTGCCCATAGCGCCGCAAAAGCTATCTGCGTAGCTCTCCGCATCGCCGGTGCCAAATATCGCGACTGTCTTGCCGCTAAGTTTTTAGTCCGCCAAAATCAAATGCGTCCCAGTCGTCTTGCAAGTCGCCCGTACCCCAGGTAGAAACGCCCAAAAATCAGCTTGTCAAAGCCGTTTAGCTTAGCCGCGTCGCAGTTTGCTACGTTTAAAAGCTCGTTTTCTAGCCCCCAAATCTCGGCTAAAAAAAGCTCGCCGCCTCCTCAGTATTTCCCATACTGCTTCCAAAAAAATGATACCTATCATTTAAATTTCCTTTAAAAAAATATGATGACTTATCGTGTAGGGGCACCAGTCGCAGCGATCCGCCACGTCCGCATTCCCGTCTAACCTCGATGTAGCGCGAGAAATTCGCATTTCTCGGAGCTACGATAAACATCCTGTCAAACTCCCCGCCGCTAAGCGCCTCAAAGCCCCTAGCGATCTCGCAGTTAGCCAGATGAAACCGCTCTTTTTGTTATCTCTTTAAAGCACGGCATAACGCCAAAAAGCTTGCGCCCGCCCTGCTCCGCAAAAGATAATCCCGTCTTGAAAAATAAACGTTTTTTTATCAAAAATGTTTGGCGCGTATTTTATCATAAACAAACTGAGAAAAACATTATATCCGCGTCAAAACATATTCCGTTTTGGGATTTTAGCATAACGATTAGCTTGGCGGCCGGGTGCTTGGGAGAGACGGCTAGCGGCGGGACGGCGTCAATTTACCTGATTTGTAGGCACAGATAACGGCATTTGAGGCGATACAAAAGCTTGAAATTTTGCTTCGGCTAGGATTTTTTTAAAAGCGCACAGATCATCGATGCGTTTTTGAGAAAATTTCCTCCAAATTTAAGCCCGAATACGCATAAACTAGAGGGATTTTTAGCTCGCGACCTGCGCAACAGTTGTATAAATTTATAAAAATTCGGGCTTTATTTACCGCATCAAGCCCTGAAAAAAATACTTGGAGTTATTTCTCCAATACCTGATAAAAAAAGCCGAATTTCATCTATTAGTCTTTTTACCTTGCAGCATCCAAATTCCTTTATCTAACCCAAAGACTTTACAATACTCGCTAAACACGCAGCTGACGCTTCTTTTGGCGCAGACAATCGGGATATTGCGCTTTTTGGCTTGATTTTTTTATCGTTTTCATCGTGTTGTGGTTTAGAAAACTGGTTAACATCACGACGCACTCGGTATCTTGCGGGATCGGTTTGCGATTTACGCGGTTTTCGTTGCGCGCGTCCCAGTGCTCGATCGCTTCTGCGCCGAGGTCTTTTAGGACTGCTTTTTATAGGCGTTATCTCGTCGGCTCCGATAACTAAAACTGACATTTTGGGCTCCTGTTTATTTGATTGTGATTATTATAAAAATAGATTAGCTAAAAAAACAGCTTAGTTATGATAGTTGTTATCAGTTAAGTGTAAATTTGTAACGCATACCAAATTTTTGCGAGGTAGTTTTAAATTTGACTACCCTATTACATTTTATGGTTAAAAAAACAGTATTTAAGCGGTAAGAGCAAAAAGCTCAACGTTTTTTTGCTCTTAAATCTGGCAGAAAAATAAATCAAATCGGGTTCAACTTTGCCCGCCCAAATTTGCCGCCTTATCAAATTCCCATCTGCTTTTTCGAGTCGTTTAAACTCATCTGCGTAAACGAGCGCATTATCGATGCACTCGAGCCAAAACTCCTGCGTTCTCGCGTCCTTACCGAAGTGCTTTTGCAATAGCTCCTCGACGCTCATCACGCCGCACTCGCGCAAAAACGCCTTGTACGCGCCGATAAAGTTTATCGCCCGCGCGCCCTAAACTCGCCCAGCAAAAACTGCGATAGCAGGTAGCCGACGGTGTAGGGGTAGTTGTAGATGTATTGATCGGTTTTGTAAAAGTGCAGCTTAAAATACGGCAAAAAGCCCTCCGCGTCCTGCGTCGTATCGCCGTAGCGTCCACGCCATGCCTTTTGCATGAGCTCTTCTATTTGCGCCGCGCCGACCGCGCCCTTTTGCCTAGCCTTTAAAAAGGCGATCTCAAAAATCAAACCGCACGCCGATGTGTAGCATGAATTTGCCGCCGATTTTAGCTCCCTGCCACAAGATGTCAAAGAGCAAATTTTTATCCGCGCTATTTTTTTCGCAGATAGTTTCGCAGCACGGCTTCGTTAAAGGTGCTCGCAGCCTCCGCCAGCGTCATAGGAAACTGCGTGTGCAGCGCGGGCAGATCGCGCATGATCCAGTAGTGCCACGCGTGCCCGAGCTCGTGCGCCTGCTGGATCATATGCGCCTGCGTGCCCATGTAGCTAGAAAATACCCGCGGTTGTTTCAAATTTATCAAACCTCGTATAAAAACGCGCCGCCTGCTTTGTTTTTCGCGCACCTGCGCCTCGATCCAGCTCTTTTGCAGCATCATTTTTGATAAATCGGGAATCTCCTCGCTAACCTCGCCCAGAGCCTCGCAGATCGTCTCTATCGCCCGCTCGTAAGGTATCTCCTCTGCGCTAGCAAAAGGAGACGGCGCGAGCAGATCGCAGGCGTAAATTTTACCCTGCGGAAAATACTTCGCGCGTAGGCTCACGCACTCTCTTATTTTATCCGCTCTTTGACCCAGCGCTGCAAACATCGCCGTTACGGCCTGCTCGCTGATTTTTATTTTGCTGCAGGCTAGGCGTGAGGATATCCGTCCCCGCCGCCCTGAATTCGCCCAGCCTAAAGCCCTGAAGCAAATTTAAAACGTCGGCGTACAGGCTCGCGTGCCTAGCGTAATGCTCCGCCAGCCCCTCAAATACACTCTTTCGTAGCGCGGCATCGGGCGAGCCCTTTAAAACGCCCGCGCATTTTGAGAGATGTAGACGCTTTTTTTGTACCGTTTTTTTATCCGTAACCTGCACGGCGATGAGGTTGTTTAGATGCCTAAATACGCCGTAAAGCGGAGCGAAACTACTAGCCGCCGCGTCTTCGTAAATTTTACGCTCCTTTGCGTCAAATTTTGCCCGCCAGCTACTTTTTGTGCTCGTCGTAAAGAAACTTTATCCGCGCAAACTCCTGCGTTTGACGCGCGGTATCAGTGGGATCTAGCGCGTCCATCTTTTTCAAAAAAATAATCTCTTTCGTCCGCTCAAGGCGCAAAAATTTCTCTCTGATTTTCGCCTCGGCCGCGCCTGCTCGCTCGTCTTTGGTGTCGTCGCTTGATTTGCAGCGGCAAAACGCGAGCAAGGAGTTTGCCTCCTCAAAACCGCGCTCGTATGCGTTTATCAGCAAAGTTTAACTCGCCCTCCGCGCCTAGTAGCCCCTCTATCTCGCCTAAAATTTCGTCCAAATTTGAGAGCGCATCCGTAAATCTCGCATCGTCAAAGTCGCCGTACGCGTCCTCAAACGTCCATCTAGGAAGCTGCATTTCGCGCCTCACAACGAGAGTAAAAAAATACGAAAAATATGGTGACTAACGAGGCCCAAGACCGCAGGCACGCTGCAGCGCTTGACAATATCAAGCGGACTGCACTTTAGCATGCCCGCTATCGCGACGACCACGCCAGCTACGGGCGAGAGAGGGCGAGCGATAGTCGAGGCCTGATGCATCGGCAGCACGAGCATAACCGAGCTCACGTTTAGCTTAGCGGCGATATGCGGCACCATCTCGATGAGAGGATAGAAGCTCGCGCCGTTTGAGCCCGAAATGATCGTAACTAGCGTTGTGATGACGACGAAAAGCACCGACATGCCAAAGCCGCCAAAACCAAGCGAATTTGCGAGTTTTACGATGCTATCGAGCATGCCTAACGCCTTGAAGCCCTCGGCAAATATACCGGCTGCGATGATGAGGATCACGACGCCGCTTAGGCTCTTGCCCATCGCTTGGAAAAATACCTTGACCCCTTCGGCGATCGGGTCAATTTGAAACCTATGCCTGACCGCCTCAAAAAGCATCGCGATGACGACTGAAAGGATGATGATCGCCGAGATATCAAGCTTGATAGAGGCGATGCAGTACTGCGAAAAATACGACCACCAAAAATCATCGGTAAAAACGGCGGTATCGCGTAAATTTCTAGGGCGCGGCGGTCTGCGGATTTTGCACCGCTCCGTCAAATCCCATCACTTCGCCCACGTGCTCGCTGCACACCCAGCCCTCTTTTTTTATCGAGGTATCTGTTCCAAAAAAACGAGCGCGATACCCATCACGATCGAGGTCGGAAGCGCGGCCGGGAATTTTATAAATGAAAACGTAATCTAAAAATGCTAGCTGCGTAGCCTTTGCCGCGGCGGCGGTCGATGCGCCGATGAGCACCATCGAGGCGGCTCCGGACATCGCACAGATCGATCCCACGGCGAGCTTGTTTAGTCCAAGCGAGATGAGCACGGGCCCCTAGTAGCGCGAGGCATAGCACGCCAAGCCCCTACTGCGCTAGTGATGACCATGCTGATGAGCTTAGCCACCGCAAATGCGACGAATACCATGACGTATGGGTTTTTGATCCTAGCAAAGCGCTTCGTAGCGATAGAGACGAAAGCGTGGTTCGCGCCGATATGCGTCATGTAGCTAGCAAAGCCTACCATAAACATGATGATAAGGCCTCAATTTGCAAATCTGTTTGAGAACATATATCGGATAAACTCGATGATATTTAGGTAAGCGTTACCCGTCGCTACGGCCTGTTTGGGCATGAAATTTCCCGTACCCAGCGCGACCGAACAGATCAACATAAAAACGCCCGAAAGAAAAAGCACGAGCGGCGCGTACTTGCCCCGCACTATCGCCCAACCCACGATAAACAGCACTACCGTGCCGATAATAATACCCGCAGCAGCCATATTTTGCTCCTTTTTAGTGTTTTTTGTGTATTAAATCTAGAGCAATTTTACTACAAATATTGATATATTAAGCTAAAAATAAAAAAATTATTTTTTTAATTTTTTTGAATACTATTGTTTTATGTAACTTTTATTTTTATTAGAAATTTCTAGACTAGTGTAGCAGGTTTTGAGTCAATTGACGCCTCGTATGTGCTTAAAACAAGAAAAATGCCAAACGTCGCGTAAAGCCAAACCCCCGTCAAAGCGCTCAAATTTAGCTGCACGGATCACATTGACTCCGCTCACAATTTCGGTATCCGAGCTTACTCCCGCGAAAGTCCGTTTTTATCGGACTTATCGCTGGTTAGCTTACCCGATTCGTCGTATTTTTTTGGCACGCACGAGCCTACCACACTCAAACTCCCCCTCGGCTTCGAGCTTTCCGTTTGCGTAGTAGTGGCGCGCCTCGCCGACCTCCAGCCCATCCTCAAACATCACTCTGGCTTTTTAGCTTGCCGTTTTCATGATACTCCTCGTACAGCCCGTGATAGCGCCCGTTTTTAAACATCACTTTCGCCGCCAGCGCCCCGCTCTCGTAGTAGTCCAGCCCCGCGCCCGTTTGGCGGCCGTCTTTGTACTCGTATTCGCCCCTAAGCTTACCGCTTGGGTAGTATTCGCGTGCGACGCCGTCCTTTTCGCCGTCTTTGTAATTTTCTACCACGCGCGTTTTGCCGTTTTCGTAAAATCGCTTCCAAACGCCGTTTTTGCGGTCGTTTTTATACTCGCCCGTCTCCTCCACGGCGCCGCTTTCGTAGTACCATTTTTTTCCGCGCCTTCTCGCTTGTCATTTTTGTAGGTTCGCACGCCACGGATTTTGCCGCTTTTGTAGTAGTCGAAGTCCTCGCCGTTTCGCATCCCGCCGACGTATGGGCTGCGTGCGCTAACCTCTCCGCTAACGTAATAGTCGGTAAATACACCCTCTCGCTTGTCCGCCTTGAAAACGCCCTCCTGCTTTAGCGCGCCGCCCTGGTCAAAGTAGTAGAGACGGTAGCGCCCATCGCGGATGCCTGCTTTGTATTCGCTCTCGCCCATCAGAGCGCCGCTATCTGCGTGGTAGTGCTTAGCCATGCACTCGCGGACGCCGTTTTTTTAGGGGGTATTCGTTTGAGGGCTTGTCTCTACCGTCAAAATAGTCTCTATATCGCACCGCCGTGCCGCCCTGCACGTCTATCTCGCGTATAAGCGTAGGCGGTAGCGGTTTTAGCCTCGGATAGACCACGCCCATCGCATTTTACGCCGTATAAGTCCTCGACGCTGTATCGAAGCATCTTTAGCGTGCCGTCATAGAACTTACCTTTTACGTAGTAAAGGCCGTTTTTAGGTTCGCTTCTGGCTTCATTACGATTTTTTTGGCTCCAGTGCTTGCACCCCGATCGCTAAAAAGCGGAAGTAAAAATAGAAATTTTTAGGATTTTCATGGTTTTTTTCCGTTTGGCTTGGTTTGGTTAATTTTTAGAAATTTAAAAGCTAATTTTAATATGAAGGCGTGGTTATTTTTTTATTTTAAACGAGTTAAATTTGAGCTTTCTAGTAGAAATTTAACCGCCTTTTAACGCCTCAGATACTACCGTCCACTCTTGCACGAGCCTTTCAAGGCTAAAATTTGCATTCGCCGGACTAGTCGAAGGCAGCTTGATGGGCTCTCTGCCCGTCGCATTTAAAAGTTTGATTTTTTTAAGTATTTTTCGCAGATTTCATGCGCCTTGCCGCCGTTTGCGAACACCTGCACGATGCGCGCTCCGCTAAAGATCGGCTCTAAATTTGCGGGCAAAACGGCAGTCATTTTTAGCGTCGCTCGAGCCCTTTATCTCGCAAGAGATCGCAACGTCGTAGATGGCGATGCGGTGCGCGAGTAGGAATTTTATCTTTTTCGTCTATACTTTCAGGTAGCGGTGTGTTTAAAATCCCGGCCAATACTCGCCAGAAGCGATTTTGCGGATTTGCATAGTAAAAAGCCAAATTTACGAGAAACGACAGACGGAAACGAGCCGAGGATTAGAAATTTTAGAGTTTTTTTATCAAAAAAATAGGTTTTAAAAGGATGGGTTTGGCTCATTTTGCGCCTTTTAAACTTTGCCATGCTTTCGGCATTTTTCAAATTTGAAAGTAAATTTAACCGCCCGAACGAGCGGCTACATTTAAAGCTATTTTCTCTCGCCCGTCAAATTCGGACGAGAGAAATTTGCGCCCTATTCGGCATTGTCGTTAGCCTTGGCTTCCGCACTAGTCTCGACCTCATCGCTAAAGTCAGCCAAGCTTAGGCGTTTTAGCTGGCGGTAGCGTCTTTGCGCGTCGGCCTTGTTTTTTTAGCCAGCAGCTCGTCTGCGTGCCCAGGGTTGGTTTTCTTAAGCGAGTTGTAGCGAACCTCGTTTAGCAAAAAACTCCTCGTAAAGCGACCAGTCGGGCTCTTTTGAGGTCATTTTTAGCGGGTTTTTGCCCTCTTTGATTAGGGCGTGGATCGTAAACGTAGGTCGGCCAGTAACCGCATTTGGTCGCTAGCTCGCCCTGATTGCCAGAGAGAGCCATACCACCCTTGATACCGTGCGCGATACACGGCGAATACGCTATCACGAGGCTAGGGTCCATCGTATGCCTCGGCTGCGGCGATGGCTTTTATCGTGTTTGCCTGGCTCGCGTTTGAGTTGATCTGCGCGACAAAGATATTTCCGTAGGTCATCGCGATGTAGCCTAGGGTCTTTTTTTCTGCATCGGCTTGCCGCTAGCGGTAAACTGCGCTATCGAGCCCGCGCGGCTTGATTTTGAGCTTTGGCCGCCGGTGTTTGAGTAGACCTCGGTATCTAGCACGAGCACATTTACATTCTCGCCGCTAGCTAGTACGTGATCAAGTCCGCCAAAGCCGATGTCGTAGGCCCAGCCGTCGCCGCCGATGATCCACTGAGATTTTTTTAACGAGATATCTTTTTAGCTCTAAAATTTTCTTTTACACCCTCTACGCTTAAATTTTGCTCCAAAAGAGGGGTCAAAATTTTAGCGATTTGCGTCGTTTTCTCGCCGTCATTTTTGTGCGCGATCCAGTCGGAGTATAGCGCAGCTAGTGCATTTGGCGCGGTATCTTTGGTACGTAGCATGACGTCTTCGATGCGGTGGCGCAGGGTCTCGACCGCGACGTTCATACCCATGCCAAACTCCGCGTTATCCTCAAACAGCGAGTTCGCCCACGCTACTCCCTTGCCCTCTTTGTTCGTCGTATAAGGGGTCGAAGGCGCACTACCGCCGTAAATCGAGCTACAACCAGTCGCATTTGCCACTATCATACGGTCGCCAAACAGCCTCGTTACAAGCCCTATATAAGGCGTTTCGCCGCAACCCGGGCACGCACCGTGAAACTCAAACAGCGGCTGTGCAAAGCCCACGCCCTTGACGCTTTCTTTGCTCATCAGGTCATCTTTATATGTAACCTTTTTAAATAGATAATCCGCGTTTTCCTGCTCATTTTTTTGTCCATCTCCTCGGCGAGAGGCACCATGACGAGCGATTTTTCCTTGCTTGGGCAGTTTTGAGCGCAAAGCTCGCAGCCGGTGCAGTCTAGCGGACTAACCTGGATTTTATATTTTAGCCCTTTTACCTCTTTGCCCTTGGCGTCTAGGACGTGATCTTGCACGGTTTGAGGAGCGGCGGCAAGCTCGTTTTCGTCGATTAGAAACGGTCTGATGACTGCGTGTGGGCAGACGAAGGCGCATTGGTTGCACTGGATACAATTTTCCTCGATCCACTTTGGAACCATTACGCCGATGCCGCGTTTTTCGTACGCCGTCGTACCTGATTTAAAGTGTCCGTCTTCAAAGCCGACAAACGCCGAAACAGGCAGGCTGTCGCCCCTAGCGGCGTTGATAGGTTTAACGATTTTTTTCTCTAAATTCGTCGCCGACGTATTTCTCCTCATTTGCGGCGTCATCGGTCAATTTGCCCAGCTAGGGTCGACCGCGACCTTAACTAGCCCGTCCGCGCCCATATCGATAGCCTTGTAGTTCATCTCCACGATCGCTTCGCCCTTTTTTTGGAGTAGGCTTTGTGCGCGTACTCTTTCATGTATTTTTTTGCGCGTCGGCAAACGGGATGATGTCAGCGAGTTTAAAAAAACGCCGACTGCATGATTGTGTTCGTACGGTTTTTTAGCCCAATCTCGCGAGCTAGCTTCGTGGCGTTGATGATGTAGAAATTTACCTTTTTAGCGGCCAAAATTTTCTTTACTTTATTTGGCAGTTTAGCGACCGTTTGCTCGGCGTCCCAGATAGAGTTTAGCAGGAATGTCCCGCCCTCGCGGATGCCGTCTATGACGTCGTACATTTCAAGATACGCCGCGACCGAGCAGGCCACGAAGTGCGGATTTGAGACGAGATAGGTCGAGCGGATCGGGTTTTTACCAAAGCGCAGGTGTGAGCGCGTGTAGCCGCCTGATTTTTTGCTGTCGTAGGCAAAATACGCCTGCGCGTAAAGCTCGGTTTTATCGCCGATGATTTTGATGGAGTTTTTTTATTCGCTCCTACTGTACCGTCCGCGCCAAGGCCGTAAAATAAACACTCTTTCACGCTTGCGTCGCTTAGCGAAATTTTCTCGCCGACTTTTAGCGAGGTAAATGTCACGTCGTCTTCGATACCGACGGTAAAGCCGTTTTTAGGCCCCTCTAAAGTTTAAGTTTTTCAAAGACGGCTAGCATTTGTGCGGGATCGACGTCTTTTGAGCTTAGTCCGTAGCGACCGCCCACGATCACGGGCTGATTTTTTTGCGTCCGTAAAACGCCGCCTTGACGTCCAGATATAGCGGCTCGCCAAGGCTCCCCGGCTCTTTCGTGCGGTCTAGCACGGCAATCTTTTCTACCGTTTCAGGCATCACGTCAAAGAGATATTTTAGGCTAAACGGGCGGTATAGATGCACTTTTAGCACGCCTACTTTTTTTCGCCCTTTGCGCGCAGGTGATCGACGACTTCTTCGAGAGTTTGCGTGACCGAGCCCATCGCGACCACGACGCGTGTAGCATGCGGATCGCCGTAGTAATTAAACGGTTTATAGTCGCGTCCAGTGATTTTTTTGAAATTTCTTTTTAGATACTCGGCCACAATATCAGGAATCACGTCGTAGTAGCGGTTAGCTAGCTCGCGCGTCTGGAAGTATATGTCGTCGTTTTGAGCCGTGCCGCGAGTTTTAGGACTCTCGGGGCTTAGCGCCTCGTCTCTAAATCTTTGCAGAGCTTCGCGGTCTAGCAGTCTATCAAAGTGCGCGTAGTCAAGCACCTCGACCTTTTGTATCTCGTGGCTCGTGCGAAATCCGTCAAAAAAATGCAAAAACGGCACGCGACCCTTGATCGCCGCTAAATGTGCGACGCCGGCGATATCCATTACCTCTTGCACCGAGCCGCTTGCCAGCATAGCAAATCCCGTCTGGCGACAGGCATAGATATCCTGATGATCGCCAAAGATAGAAAGCGCCTGAGCTGCAATAGAGCGCGCGCTCACGTGGATGACGCCCGGTAGCAGTTGGCCTGCAATCTTGTACATATTTGGGATTTTTAGAAGTAGACCTTGCGAAGCCGTGTATGTCGTAGTTAGGGCGCCTACTTGCAGCGAGCCGTGCACGGTGCCCGCAGCCCCGCCCTCGCTTTGCATTTCAACGACTTTAACTGGCATGCCAAATAAATTTTTCTTGCCCTGAGCTGCCCACATATCGGTGTAATCAGCCATCGGCGAGCTAGGAGTGATTGGGTATATGCCCGCAACCTCGGTAAATGCGTATGATGCGTGTGCCGCAGCCTCGTTTCCGTCCATAGTTTTCATTATTTTAGCCATTTTTTTCCGCCTTAAATTTTCTTATGTTTTTTTAAAAAAATCTTTTATTATAGGGCTAAATTCAAAAATCTATCATTAATCCGCCGCTTTACATTTTCAAAAAGGATAAAATTTAAGGCTCAAGATAAGCTAAGCGGATTCTCTCTTATCATCTTTAATAAAATATGATAGAAAGTTTTCGTATCTTTGCTGTTATTATATCTAAATTCACACTCCTTTTAGATGAAGCAAAAAAATTCTCTTTTTTTAATACCTTTTAAATTTAGATAATCTATGTTTAGCATAACCCCAGAAGTTTTTCTATGCCATTTATATGGTTTTTTTACCATTAGCGAATTCATTTTTTTGGAGTGCTTCACTCTGTAGTGCGCTTTAGCTCCATAATCTACTAATCCATCATAAGTTTTCCAACAATCAGAGTATATAGTAGAGCTATCAAGCTCGCTATATTGCGATAGTATTGGTATTAGCTCACTCGCAGAACAGTTTTTTTAACTATCTGGGTATAGACCTTACCGTCACGCTTTAGCATTCCAAATACCGGCTGCTTTCCACTTGCTCCTCTACCTCTCATACCTCTTACTCTTTTTAGCTCCGAAGTAGCTTTCGTCAATCTCTATCTCGCCTGAAAACTTACTTATTTTTTTCACACTCGCTAGCCATTAAAATTCTGATATTTTTTTTAGAATTTTGTTGATGGAAAATTCTAGAAATCCCGGTTAAATTTGCTATTTTAGTAGCCTCTATATCCTCTGTAAAATACTTGAGAATTTTCTACATTTCTTCTCTGAAATTCGGGGAACGAACTATATACTTATTTTTTTCATTGACTACATAGTAGTTTAAAGCTCCTTTTTAAGAGCTTAAGTTAAAAAGAGCCCTTCATATATAGGCTTTACTTTATCCAATACACCTTTTTGCTACGGTGTCAGGATCGCCCTTAAAAAAAGACCTATAGAAATATCTATAGTAGGCTTTATCCTATCAAGTAGAAATTTTTCCTTATCGAAATCTGACATATTTTATCCTTTGTAGTATTTTTTTGTTAAATTTACTTAATCAAATCACCATATTTGTTTTTTTATTAACAGATTCAAGCAACCTTTGCTTTGCCCACTCTTTCATATCTTCATTGTTGCTTGTTTTTAGTTTTTAGAATGAGATCCTCTTCTAGTGTCATGTTTTTTTATCCTTTAAGTAAACCTTGTCAGGATATGCTATTTTAAAAATAATATGTCTCTGACATTTTATTCTCCCAGTTTTTTTCCATTTTAAAAAAAGCTTTTTGTATCCGCAAAGGTTCCATTTTTTTATCAAGGCAATGTTCTTTTGCGAGCATTTATCCAATAATCATAACTTTTTATGATTATTGGATTTAATGGTCTAGGTTTATTTTTTTCTAGCTTCATCTTCGGCTTTATGGTCTATGCCTTTGGTTGCCTCATATACATATCTTTCTTTGGATCTAATACTATCATCTAAATAACTATAGCATTCATCATATCCTTTTTTTAAGCATTTCCTTGCTAGGCTGCCCTGGCAAATCATATTCAAGTAGTAAATCAAGCATGGGTTCGTAGTTTGGCACATTATCAACCATACGATAACAAGCTTCATCATCTTCTCTATTTCTATCCGTGCAATCTGGTCTATATCCAGACTCTAAAAACTAAACGAGTTATCTCTGTAAAATTATTTTCTACAATATAACGAAATGGTAATTCGTCATACATATACGTATATCTACTGGTCTTTCCTGTTTTTTTCATCAGTATAGCCATAATAAAACTTTTTAGCCCCACTAAAAGAATATATAATCGTTATATTATCATCATCTACAATGAGTTTTTCTATATCGCTATAAAGTGGTGTAGAACGATAAATTTGCACCTTTCCAAGCTCTTTAAATTTAACACCACTATCTAAAAAGTAGCTTTGCTGTTTTAGTGGAGTTGTTTTTCTATAGCGTAAGCTAATGCAGAGAGCTTGTATTTGTCCGTTTGATGAGGGTTTGCACCTAGCTTGATGAGTTCTTTTGCGGTAGTTTCATCATTATGAAAGCTTGCATACATAAGAGGAGTCGTATTTGCCCAAAGTTTTACATCTGCACTTAGATTATTATCTTTTAGAAATTTTAAAAACACCATTCGTATCTTTTTGCTTCAAGATGATCTCTTAAAATTTTTCAAAGTAGCGTTTGGTTCTTGGTATCTTATTTTTTTGCTCGTCATATATATCCCAATGTTTAAACGAAAGCTCATCTACTTCCTCTTGTGTCACAAACCCTAGCCAAATCAGAATTTGGATCTATCTTTGTACCAGGCGTGATTACAAAGTGGCTAGGCGTAGAAACTCGTTTGTAGATAAACTGGGCTAGAGAAATGATTATGATACCAAGTGCTGCTGCTAATAGTTTTTTTGCCAGAATTTCAAATTTTATCCTTTAGTTTGCTATTTTAAAAATAAAAGTAGCATTATACTATCATTTTTCTCAACCCAAATATAAACTTAATGGTTTTTTTAATATTATAATTTTTAGGCTCAATTAAACTTAAGCGGATTTTTAGCTGCGACTTCGTTTTTGCTACTTATAAGACCTCTTATCAATTTCAACAGTTTCTGATATAGATCTTCCTGTGTAGTTTTAGTACTATATCTAAATTCACATTCCTTTGGATGAAGTAAAAATTCTCTTTCTTGATGCCTTTAAATTTAGCTAGTCTATGTTTTAGCATATCCCCGTCTATTTACAGTAGCAAGACAAAGTCGCAGCTAAAAATTTTCTATGCCATTTATATGGTTTTTACCGTTTGCGTCTTGCAAAGTAGCAAGCGCAGTGTAGCTAAAATTCATTCTTAGAATGTTTTACCCTATAATGAGCTAAAGCTGCATAATCTACTAATTCATCATAAGCTTTCCAACAATCAGAGTATATAGTAGAGCTATCAAGCTCGCTATATTTGGGTAGTATGGGTATTAGTTCATTTGCAGAGCAGTTTTTAACTATCCCAGTATAAACTTTGCCATCTCTTTTAAGCATACCGTTCTGCTCGCAGTTACGAGCGAAGCGAAGTAAAAGTAGCTTTCGTCAATCTCAAAGCGAAGCTTCTAGGCGGGCTTGAGAGCTGGAAATTTCGCCTGAAAAACTTACTTATTTTTTTTCACACTCGCTAGCCATTAGAAATTCTGATATTTTTTTAGAATTTTGTTGATGGGAATTCTAGAAATCCCGGTTAAATTTGCTATTTTAGTAGCCTCTATATCCTCTGTAAAATACTTGAGAATTTCTCTAAATTTCTTCTGCGAAATTCGGGAACGGACTATATACTTATTTTTCATCGACAGAATCATAGTTCTTGTGCTTACACTTTCTTTGAGAAAAACTCCTTTAAAAGTTTTTTTAACTTATTTTTGAGCCTTAAAATGTAAATTTAAGCAATAGTATAGCCGGGTCGCCGTCTATATGGTTTAAGTTTAAACAATTATATACCTCGATGCTCGCTAGTTACTATAAATTTAACCGCCTCAAACGCGTTTTTTTAAAGATCAAATCGAATATTCGCGCAAACCAGCCTCTTTACCGTATCCGCAAACCAGTCCGACGCCGACTACTCCTGCACGCCTAGCCGCCTCCAGGTCCATCGTCGTATCGCCGATCATAAAGGCTCTGGCTTTATCTTGCGCGCTCGTTTTGCCTAGGCGATCAAGAGCCGTATTTATAGGTTCGGGGTCCGGTTTTGGATTTACTACGTCGTCTCTACCGATTACCGTTTTAATAAAACCCATAACACCCAAATGTTCAAGCAAAATAATGGAAAACTTCGATGTTTTAGTAGTTACGACGCCTACGTCTGCAAACTCGCTAGCAAGCGCCAGTGCTCCCGCAGCACCCTCGAGTAACGAAGTTTGTTCCAAAAAAATCTGTTCATAACGCGCCTTATATGCAGCGATATAATCAGGTACGAGCTGCGTCGGCGCGCCGAGTCCTGCAAACATAACGTCAAGCGGGTGCCCGACTAACGCCTTAACCGTTTCATGATTAGGGGTTGATTTGCCGTGAGCGCGAAACGCGGCGTTAAAACCATCTAGGATAGCTGGAGTCGAGTCAATAAGTGTACCATCAAGGTCAAAAAGTATAGTTTTTTTCATTATTTTTTTCTTTCATTTTATTTAATGTCGCAATTTGACTGCATTTTTAGCGCCGATTTTACGTTATCATAGAAATTTGATTTTACTTTTTTTGTATTTTTAAAAATTTTTCCTTAAGCTAACTTCTGCAATTTGAGATTTTAAAAAAATTGCAATAATTTTTTTGAATTAGATCTTAAACTTTATACAGCAATAGTTTATGATATTTAAAATATGGCTTTTAACGCAATATTTATATTGGCTCAAGATAAGTTAAAAACTTTCAAAGGAGTTTTTTTCTCAAAGAGTGTGCAAGCACAAGAACTATGATCCTGTCGATGAAAAAAATAAGTATATAGTCCGTTCCCGAATTTCGCAGAAGAAATGAGAAATTCTCAAGTATTTTTACAGAGGATATAGAGGCTACTAAAAATAGCAATTTAACCGGGATTTCTAGAATTTTCCATTAATAAGATTCTAAAAAGCATTAGAATTTTAATGTCTCAAGATAGATTATCTAAATTTAAAGGGATTAGAATTTAGATATAGTAACAGTAAAGATACAAAAAAACTTTCTATCATATTTTGCTAAAGATGATAAGAGAGAATCCGCTTAACTTATCTTGAGCCCAATTTATTTAAAAAAATCACCACCTTAAGAAACGCTAAAGAGAAAAAATACGCAAGATAAAGCAAAACAACACAAGTTAAATCTGTTCGTTTTCCTTTTTATCCTGATAGCTAATACTAAGCTGCCGTGACGGTACAGAGATACCTTTAGCGTCAAATGCAAGCTTAACGCTCTCAAGCATAGCAAACTGTACGTCGGAAAAATCATCGCTCGCACACCAAAAATCTAGCGGTCAAACTTTACGCTATTTTTCGCCCAGGCTTCCGACGCCGACAAACGGCTTTGGCTCTTTTAAGATCTTTTTATTTTCGTCCGCTAGGCTTAAAATAACCTCTTTTGCGAGCTTTAAATCATCTTGATAATCTATGCAAAACACGAGTTCGACGCGTCTAGTGCCCTCTTTTGAGAAGTTGATTATATTGCTACTTATTATGCGACCGTTTGGGATGATAATAGTTTTATGATCGGTCGTACGCAAAACAGTGCTAAACATATTGATTTCCTTGACCGCGCCTTGCACGCCTGCGACTTCTATGTGGTCTTTGAGTTTAAACGGTCTAAAAAAATATTATCAAAAAAACCCTGCGCCGATGTTTGAAAAAGTATCCTTAAATGCCATACCGATAGCAAGACCGACAGCGCCGAGAGCAGCGACAAACATAGACGTCTCTACGCCCAATTTCGCGATCGCGGCTATGATTACAAAAAGCCATAAGCAGCGTTTTAATGATATTCAGCAGAAAAATTTGAAAGAGTCTCGTCAAGCCTAGAAGAAATGACTAATTTTGATATAAGATTTGAAATTTTAGCTGCTAGCCATTTGCCAATAAGCAAGATAGCGATAGAGCCTAAGATTTTTTTAAGGAGTAGGACGAGATTAGCGACCAAATAAGTTCGAATTTAATCTCGTCCATGCTACTAAGCTAGACTAATTATTTGTTGAATCTAGCCTCAACGCGTCTGTTCTCAGCGCGTCCTTCTTTTGTTTTGTTTGAAGCAACAGGTTTAAGCTCACCGTATCCTACAGTTGTAATCTTGTCTGCGCTTACGCCAAGCTCTTCAAGAGCTTTAGCTACCGCATTTGCTCTTTTTTTCAGATAGTTTTTGGTTATAAGCCCTCAGCGCCAACGCTATCTGTGTGACCGCTTAGAACTACGCGGTAGCCTGGATTTTCGCCCATAAAGTTAGCTACTTTTTTTGATCTCCTCAAGATATTTTTGAGTTACTTTATAGCTGTCGAATGCAAAGTTTACGCCGATATCTCTAAGAACGATAACCTTCTCGCATCCAGTCTCGTCAACTACTACGCCAGCCGGTGTATTTGGGCATTGATCAACATCGTTTAAAACGCCGTCGTTGTCATCGTCAAGGCTTACAGGAGCTGGAGCTGCCTCAACTTTTGGAGCTTCTGCAACTACAGGAGCGTTTTTTTAGGAGCAAAACCTACTGCAAAACCCTAGAGTATAGAATAGATTGTGGTCGCCATGGTTAACTTTAATAGCGTCTACAGCTTCAGCACGCAATGCGAAGTTGTCGGCGATTTGGTATCTTAGGCCAAGACCGTATTGACCGAAACCGCCGTCATCGTTTTTAACGAATCTTTTTGAAACATCTTCATATCCAGCGCCAAGCAAACCGTAAAGAGATAGTTTTTCAGTTAGACCGAAATCTTTAATAGCGTTAACGAAATATCTAGTAGCTTTACCGTCTACGCCATATTCTCTTATTTTATTAGTATGACTAACACCAAGCTCAACATGATCTAAGAAGAAATTCTCAAGGTTTCTTCCTATTCTTAAACCAATAGCAGACTGTTCGTTAACTCCTAGGTTTCCCTCAGGGTGAACTCCGCCGATGGTTGGAGTTAATTCATATTTGTAAGCTGAATCAGCAGCAAAAAGAGCTGTAGCAGCAACTAAAGCAATAGCAATCTTTCTCATAGAAAAATCCTTTCATGGTGAAATGTATTTTTTTAATAATATCACAAAAATTATACTTTTGTTTTAACATTTGATATTTATAAAAAAATATAATTAAATAATCATAAATATCAATGCACCCCAAATTCGCACCGCTCTCAAAACTATTAGCGTTTAGAGAACTGCGGGCTTCTTCTAGCTTTTCTTCTACCGAATTTCTTACGCTCGACGACGCGTGAGTCGCGAGTTAGTAGACCTTTTGGTTTTTAGAGTTGCTCTAAAGTCGGTATCAAATAGAGCCAATGCTCTTGATATACCGTGCCTTAGCGCTTCGGCCTGAGCAGAGTATCCGCCGCCCTAGAGTCGTTGCGGTCACATCTACAGAGCTCTCTTGTTTTGTTAAAAAGTAGAGGTTGAACTACTTTTAGCTTGATAGCCCTCGTGTCCGCCGAGCCAAGTGTTTAGATCAAGTCCGTTTACTAGTACTTTTACCGCTGCCCGGTTTTAGCCAGACTTTTTGCTACGGCAGTTTTTCTCTTTTACCGGTTGCATAAACTTTCGCCATGATTATTTTTCCTTCTTTTTTTAGCTATTTGAGCCGTGTGCGGATGCTCGCTGCCGGCGTAAACTTTTAGTTTTTTTTATCATCTCTCTGCCGAGTTTTTGTTTTTTTGGAAGCATTCCGCGAATGGCTAGCTTAAACAGTTTTTTTCCGGCTTATCGGCTAAAAAGCTCGCCGAATTTTCTCGCTCTTCGTGCTACCAAAATACCCTGAATGGCGCGATAAAGCTTTTTGCTCAGCTTTATTGTTGCCCGTAAATTCGGCTTTAGAAGCGTTGATTATGATAACGTAATCGCCGCAATCGACATTCGGAGTGAAATTTGGCTTATGCTTACCTCGAAGCAGCGTAGCCACCTCGGTTAGCAATCTACCAAAAACGCTTGCCTGCCGCGTCAAGCACGATCCACTCACGCTCCACTTCGTTTGGTTTTGTTATTTTCGTCATTTTCTTACCCTTTAGATAATTTTAAGTCGTGATTGTATTCAAATGCACCTTACAAATAGCTTAATTTAAGCTATATTTAAATATAAATGCTTCGAATTTCATCCCACAAAACGTAAAAATATCGCCGCCTTTACGCTCAAATTCGGGTAATTTGAGCCAATATTTTTTTGTATTCCGCCACTTGCGCGATATTTTCATCTATATTTTTTTATCACTCGTTTTGTAGTCAATCACGCAGATTTCGGTTTCATCCAAGCAGAGCAAGTCAAGCTGTTTTAACGCACCCTCATATCGCAAAGGCTGCTCTTTAAACGCACGCTTTCCCTGCGTCATTTGCTTTTCACTTTAGGCTCATTTATCAATTTGAGCCCGCGAGCGTAAATTTCATCCAGCTCGCCCTCGTCTGGAACTTTATGAAACGCATTTCGCATCGAAATTTGCGCCGTTTTTTTAGCGAGCTCTCGTCGACTTTTTCCGCCATTTCTAGCAGATAGTGTAGCGCCAAACCAAAAATAAATCGCCTTTTTGATTTTTTTGCCCTCGGTTTTGGGCGTTTCATCTACGATTTGCTTTGAAGTTTGAGCTAGCTCTATAGGCTCGAATTTGCCTGCCGACGTCAAATCTCGCGCCTTGCTAGGAGTCGGTTCGCCGAAGCTAAAATCAACCAAATCAAGATATTCTATAACCTCGCCGCTACTCTCATACGCCCCAAAAAAGCTCGGGTTTCTACCGTTTGCGTCCGTTTTTTTTACGATGATTAGCCCGCTGATCGCCCGCGTTAGCGCGACGTAGAGCTTGTTCATATCCTCTTCGCGCTCGAGCCGCGCCGCCTTTTCTTTTAGCTGCGCAAACTCCTCGTCGATACACTGCTTTTTGACGTTGTGGCGCACCTGCCAGGAGCCCGTATCAGCGTCGTATTCCGCGATGAAATGTGACCCGTCATGCCGCCCTGCGCCCATTTTATCGCACACGATCACGTTTTCAAACTCGAGCCCCTTTGACTTGTGCACGGTCATGATTTTAACGCCCTCGCCGCTTTTTGCGCTCGCTTTTGCTTCAAATCTACCAAGATTATAGATAAACTCGGTCACTTGAGTAAGGCTGCGCCAATTCAAGCAGCCGCAAAACGTCCGCGTCGCTCATATCTACGCCAAGCTTGCCCGCTAGATAGTGCAGGCTCTCAAGCGCCGATTTTTTTGCGGATTTACGCTTAGCTTTACGGCATTTACGTCCAGGATCGCTTCGGTATTTAGCTTGTAAATTTGCTCGCCAAATAGGCAAAATTTAGCGTACTCCACTACTGCGCGCACGTTTTTGCTAGCTAGCAGAGGCATCACGCCCTCGCTCACGCTTTTTACGCCAGCTTCTTCAAGTAAATTTGCGATTTTATTTATATCGTCGTTTTTCCAGCAAAGCACGGCGATATCGTCCTCGCAGACCCCTTTTCCAAGCAGAAATTTAACCTGCTGCGTCGCTTCTGCCGCTACGTCATCGCCGCTGCTTACCCGCACGAATCCAAGATCGTCCGCCTCCGCCTCAAAATACGGCATCTGCCCTACCAATGTACTTTGTTCGTCCTCCTTTTTGGGTGTTCTTTGCGGTTTAGTAAATTTTTCGATCTTGCCTGCAAATACTGCGTTCGTAAATCTAACCAGCGCCTTTTTGCTGCGGTAATTTACCTCCAAATTTTGCGTCTTGATCTGCGGAAAATCGCGCATCAGCTTGCCGAAAAGCTCCTTTTTACCGCCGCGAAAAACGGTAAATGCTCTGCTTTACGTCGCCGACGTAAAAAGCTGCCAAGGCCGTTTTGTCCGTATCCGGCGACGATTTCCTCGATGAGCGGGCGCATGATCTCGTACTGCGCGACGTTGGTGTCTTGAAACTCGTCGATGAGCAGGCGATTTATCCGTCCGTCGAGCCTAAAAATAAAGCATCTGCGCGTCCGTCTCGCCGCCCCTTAAAAAGCTCGTAAACCAGGCGCGTCACGTCGCTAAATGCGAGCGAATTTAGCCTTTTTGTTTAGCGAGATTTTTGCACTCTTTATAGATTTTTAAAAATCTAGCCAGCTCGGCGATTTTATACTCTTCAAGTTCGTCGAAATACCGCTTTAACCGTGCTTTTAGCGTAAAAAACATCTCGTCGAGCTCAGGCGTATAAATTTTAGAAAACGTGCGATAATCAAGGCTCGCGCGCGACATAAAAAGAGCGAGCTAGTACTTTCGCCAGGAGTCCCTTTTTTTACGGCGTTTTGCGCGTCTTTGCCGCCACCCCTAGCCATGACGTATTCGCGCATGTTTTTTAGCGCTTCTGCAACGCCGCTTTCGTTTGGAAAGGTCGCATTTTCGCTGCTTTTTAGCTCGCCGAAGTTTTCGTAAAACATCTCCAAACTCTCAAAAAGCTACTCTGACTGCGCTCGGCCGTCGCTATCAAATTGCAAGCGCCTTTAGTAGCCGCATATCCTTGCTTACGCTAGCGACAAACTCTCCTCGTTGCAGCTCGTTTAAATTTCTCGCTCACTTCAAAAATCCGCGCTTAGCCCCAATTTAAGCAAAAAAACTGTGCAGGATGCCGACGAAAAAAACGAGTCAAACGTACCGATTTTTAGATCGCTTTCTAAAAAAATGCGTCGCCCTAGCATCGCGCATAGCTGTACTTTCATCCCTGCCCGCGCCCGTAAATTTGCTCCAGCTCGGCTAGCTCTGCGCCCTTTTCCTCGAGCCGCAAAAAGGTCTGCACGATGCGCTCTTTCATCTCATTGGCGGCCTTTTTGGTAAAGGTTAGCGCCGTGATCTCTCGCGCGTCGGCGCCTGATAGCAAAAATCGCGATAAAACGCACGCTAAGCGCAAAGGTCTTGCCGCTGCCCGCACTCGCCTCGAGGGCCAAAAAAACGGCTTCATAGTTCGCCTTTCACTGAAATACTTTATAGTCTTCGTATTCGCTCATCGCGCCCTTCGCCTCCCCGGAAATGTATCAGCGTGTTGTTGATAGATTTTAGCTGCTCGATCGCCTCCGCAAGCACATCTAGATCGGCTTCGCTAGCGACTAGGCTCATGTTATCTTTTAGATCGTAAAAGTACCCTCGCAAGGCCCTACCCACGAGCGCCTCGTAAAAGGGTAGTTGCAGCGATTTGGCGTCGAAATTTCCGCTTTTATAGTCAATCACCGCCAGCTCGCCGCCGCGCCCATCTATGCGGTCGATTTTGCCGGTTATGCGCACGCCCGCAAAGACGCTATCAAGCTCTTTTTCAAGCCCCTGCACGCGCCATCCGGCCTCATATCTGGCGTCTTCTACGGCCTTAAAATTCTGCATCTTTATCATCGTTATCTCGTGCTCTAGCGGCGGAGTGTTTAGCTCTCTTAGCACCGTTTCACCGTAGCGAGGTCAAATCGCTCGAATTTAGAATAATACTCAAAAAAGCGCCCTGTGTAGCGAGTTGCCAAAGTCCGCCGCAGAGGCCGTTTGCGGCATCACGGGCGGCTGAACGCCCAGGATATACCTGTAATAATACCGCCGCGGGCACTGTAAATAGGTATTTAGCCTGCTAAAAGAGAGCGGGATAGCGAAAAAATCGTGCTTGACGATGATGTCCTGCTCGAAAATTTTAGGCTTTGCGGGCGTTTTTCGCATGAAATTTACCAAATTTACGGCTTGCTGATTTTGGCTCGGCATTTTGTTTTGCGCCGCTTTTTTTCGTCAATTTGTCGGACAAATTTGAGCTCGCCGTCCGCTTCGTCAAATTCAAACAAACTCCGCTCTTTGGCAGTTTTTGCTTGTCTAGATTTAGCCTCGTTCTTTTCGTCAAGGCGCGGGCTTATCTCGCCGTCAAATTTTTGCTCGCCAGCAAAGTCGGCCTCCGCGTCAAATTCGCCGTTAAATAGCGCCGCATAACTCTCGTCGCCGTATCTCGCGTCCTCCACTGCGTTAAATTCGCCGAGAAATCTCGACGCGATTTTTCTCCTCGTTTGCCGCGTAGCATATCGCCGCTTTTTTTCGCGCCGCCGATTAGGCTCTCGTAGTAAAATCTCTGCAAATTTTTCGCGGTCCACGTAGCCGATGAGGCCCGCTTTTTGGCGCACGCGCGAGCTCAAAAACATCTCGTTTACGCTGCGTTTTGGCACTAAATCGTCGTTAAAATCAAGCACTATGACGCCCTCAAATTTCTAACCCGCGACTCTCCAAAACGCCCATGACGCCGATCTTGCCGCCGCCTACATGATCAAGCCTAAGCCTGGCTAGCTTTTATCAAAAAAATATCTCGCAATTTGACGTAGCGTAAAGCTAAAAATATCGCGCCAAACTCTGCGCGTAAAATAGCTCCTCGTGCGTTTTTTTGCGCGGCGGCGTGGTCGCTTTCAAGCGCCAAAACATCCTCCATCAGCGCCCTAAAAATCCTCAAACGAGCAAGGCGCCTCAAAGCCGTTTTTAAATTTCTCAAACAGCTCGGAGCCGACGCCAATTCATTTAGATTAAACTCAAATTCGTTGAAATTTTTATAGTTATCTTCGCTCACTTTACGCGGATTTTTGTCGTTTATCACGGTTACTATGCACTTTGTAAATTTGAAAAAAACCGCGTGCGCGTGAAGCTCTCGCCCATCGCGAAGTTAAACATCTTGCCGCGGTCGTGCAGGCGCAAGATCTCAGCAAAACTCTCATCGGGCAAGATAACGGCGATGTTTTCGGGCCTTATGCCCTCGGCGACGAACTCGCTAGCCTTTGCCATCGCGTAGGCCGCCTGCAAGCTCCTAGCGCCAAAGCTCCTTTTTAAAACGAGCGGATTTTTGCGCACGACGCCCGTTTTTTTTAGCTCGCGCGAGCTCAAATTTAGCTCAAATCGCAGTAGAGGCTAAACTCGCTCGCCTCTACGCCAGAAATTTCAGCCAGTTTTGAGATCAGTTTTTGTTAAATTTACTGGTTTGAAAGATGATTTTTAGCGTCGTTAGCTTGGCTATCTCGCCAAACAGCTCCCACTCAAATTCGCTCAAAAAGCCGTCTACTTCGAGATTTATCTCGCGAAATTCCCTCACAAATCCGCCGTTTAGTTCGTAAATCTCAGGCAGCACGATACCGTCGTATAGATTTTTCGGCCGCGAGCAGCTCCTTATAGCGCGCGAGTACCGCCTCGAGGATACCCAAATGCTCCTCGTAATCGGCGTAAATGTCGCTCAAATTTCTAGATCTGCCACGCTCTTTTTGCTGATGGCAAGCTCCTTAAAAAAAGCTAAAGAGATAGTCGTTGTTTTTTTCAAAAAGCAAAAAAACTCCGACGGGATACGCAGTCGCTCGGAGGCCTCCCTCACGCTCGCGCAGGCTCGCTGCATCAGCACCAGCGCGTATGCCTCGTCCGCCTCAAAGCGCCCCGGCACCAGCACGGCTTTTTGCTCAAACTGCGCTATCGTCATGGTCTTTGGCACGAGTTCGTTTTTGTAAATTTCACGTTAAATCTGCGAATCTTTCGTGAGTTGGTAAAGATGTAAAGTTTGTCTACTTTTTGCATAGAAGCTCTTTGTTTTTTTGAGTGAAATGATAGCCCAGAGCGGCTGAAAAATCAAAGAAAAACTAGCGCACTTCGAAGTTAAATTATAAAAAGCCCGTATCGTTTGCGTCGGAGATTTTTTTAGCAAAATTTGCCATCTGCCTTTTTTTGGGAGCGTCACGGGCGCGGTTTTTGTAACTTTGCCCGTCAAATTTGGCGTCTAAACTTTTGATCTTGCTCGTTCGTCGCGGGTCTGGTTAGTAAAATCTCGTGCGTGAAATTTGGAGTTTGCGAGCCGTTTTTAGGCGTAACGGCGATATTAAAATACCCGTTTAGTCCGTCAAATTCGGGCTCAAATTTTAGAGCGTATTTGGCGTCAAATCTGCGCTGACTAGCCTCGATCTCGTTTATATTTTTCATCGACGTTTTGGTATCGCTCAAAGTAAAAGCCGTCCATCTCCACTGGGTTTTTTTGACGGCCAGAATGATGGTCGCTACGCAGGAGGCGACTATCAAAAATAAGCGAGCCGACGATGGCGTGAGGCCAGTAGTTTTTTTAGCCATTTTTTTCCTCCCTACTTTTCTAAACGCAGCGGCGCAAACAACCAGAGCGATAGAGCCGTAGATGAAAAATCCTAAACGCATCGAGCGTCCAGCGGTTTTGGCTACCGACCGCATTTTGCAGGGCGACGCCTTTGCTTGCGGCGATCTGCTCGGCGAGATCGGCGTAGCCGTTTAGCACGGCGGCGTTAAAGATATCTTTGCCGTTTTTAGACGCTAAGATCGGCAAAAATCGAACCCGAGCTAGGATACGGGCTTAGTAATTTTTCTCTTTATCAAAAAGCTTAAGCGTCTGCGGGTCGGCAAAAACTTTCCACCTTGTGTTCAGCCTTAGCAAGCATCAAAAGAGCGTAAGGTGGGGTTAAATTTAACTGCTCGGTCGCTTCTTTTTAGCGTTTTGCCATCCAAGCTCTCGTAAATAGCCACTCCGGCAAACACGCCGCTTTTACTCGCTAGCTCATCGCCTAAAACCGTGATTTTCTCGCTCACGGCAGGGCTTAATATATTTTGATTTACCAAGACTATCTCGCGAGGCAAATTTGAGCCTTGCAAAGTCGCCGCGCCGTAAAAAATAAAAAGCAAAAAGATAAAAAAGACGCGGGTCAAATTTGCAAATTTGAGCGATAGAAAGCGAAAAAAAGGATAGCTAAATTTAAGCGAGCGTAATTTATAAATTTCATCGGCTAAGTCGCGTATTTTCGCGCAAAAAGTAAAGCGAGCCGCTAGGATTTAAGCGTAAAATTTGAAAAAGAGCGGCAGAGTCTGCGCTCTTTGATTTATCACATTTCATCCGACGAAAAGGTGATTTGGCGTTAGCACCGCCCACGCTGCGACAACGGCGGTCGCGATGAGGCCCGCGACGATGATTTTTTCTAAAACCGCTTGCATGGCTACTCCTTCACGCGCACTTGCTTGGCGTTATCCGTGCTTTTCATCTTTAGCTCGGAGGCGTTTAGCGTGTATGGCTTTTGCGCGACTTCTTGCTGGAGCTTTATCGCGTAGTACGTGAGCGCCGCCAGGATCGCTAGTAGCAGCCCGGTCGCGATGAGTAGCCCAGTCACACCGTGGAGGCCGAAAAACGTTTCGATTCGTGTTTTCCATTTATTCTCCTTTAGAAAGCGAGATAACGTACTCGCCGACCGCTTTTTGCTGTAGGGGCGTTTAGTCTGCCGTCGTTAATTTGAGGCATTGCGCCGATAGCGCCCTTTTTACCGCGCTGCAGCACGTCCTCGACGAATGACGCCGTGCCGTATTTGGATAGATCGGGGCTCATGCCATCCATGCCCTTGCCGTCCTCGCCGTGGCAGGCTGCACACGCGGCAAATAGCTCCTTGCCGCTAGCTACCAATTTTTCGTTTTTGGTCTTTTTTTATACCGGAAATTTCTTTTAGCGATGTAGGCCGCGATCGCCTTTGCGCCCTCCTCGTCCGCCATACCGGCAGGGCATCTCGCCCATCGGATACTCAAGGCCTTTTGAGCCGTTTATTATCGTATCATATATCCCCTCTTCGCTGCCCCATTTGGAAAGGTCTGCGGCCTTGCCGTTTATGCCGTCGCCGGTTATACCGTGGCAGGAGGAACACTGCACCAAAAAAAGGCTTTCGCCCATGGCATGAAGCGTCTTGGTGTCCACGTTTGCGAAGCGTTTTTTTCAAATTTAGCGTTTGCGGCGGCGACTTCTTCGTTGTATTCGCCGATTTGCGAGTAGGAGTTTACCGGATAGCCGGCGATCATATACCACAAGGCCCAGACGATACATATCGCATAAACTATCGCCCAGCCCAGCGGTACGGGATTTTTGTACTCGCCTATGCCGTCCCAGCTATGCTCGCTAAGCTCGGCCTTAGGTTTTGCTACCTTCATCTGCCCGACCAAGCGACTTACGACGAAAGCCGTGGCCAAAACGATAGCAATAGCTCCGATAAGCCCCAGTAAATTTACGTTATCTTCTAAATTAAACCATTGCATTATTTTTTTCCTTTTTTTAGCGTTTTTGCTCTATGGACGCAGACTCTAGAAATTTCCTCGTCGATACCGTCTTTTTAGGGCGAGGTCGGAGTATCTTTCGTAGTTTCGCCTGCCGCTCTTTTCGGATCTATACAGATGAAAATAGTATCCGTAAAGAAGCGCGGCGCACACTGCTAGAAAGATAAAAGCTCCGTATCCTTGGATATCTCTTAGAGTCTGCGCATCCATAAATTTGCCTATTTTAAGCTATTTAGATAGGCGATGAGCGCCACTATCTCGCGGATCTCTCCGCGCTCAAAAGGCCTTTTTGACCTCTTCATTTTTTTCATCTCTTCAACTATAGCGGCGGCTTCTTCTTTGGCGGCTGCTTGTGCCTGCTCGTAGGTGCCTAGGCTTGGCATACCCTCTACGTCGTACGGCGCGCCAAATACCTTTTTCGTCGTTACCGCTTCGCCGTATGCCGTCTCGATGTCGGCATTGTTGCTAAAGTGATGCTTGTAAGCAGGCATTATAGAACCAGGCACCACGGAGGTCGGATCTTTCATATGATTTTCGTGCCAGTCGGTGGTGCGGTAGTTGCCCACGCGCCAAAGGTCGGGGCCCGTTCTCTTTGATCCCCAAAGGTGCGGACGATCAAACGCATACTCGCCGCTAAGCGAATACATGCCGTATCTGTCGGTCTCGGCCTTAAAAGGGCGAATTTGCTGCGTATGGCAGGCGTTACAGCTATCTTTCATATACACGTGTTTACCAGCAAGCTGCAAAACCGTCGGCGGTTTCGTACCCTCAAGCGGCCTAGCTCTGTTGGCAAAAATCAGGCAGTATCTCGATCACGCCCGCATAGGCGATGATTACAAAAACCATAACCGCGAAAAAGAAGGGATTTTTCTCTAACCAACTAAACATTAGCAACCTCCTTTACGCCCGCAGGACTCGTGCTTAGCGGCTCTTTTAAGAGCGCTTTGGCGCCAAAACTCTTGTAGATATTATAAACAAAGATAAAAAAATCCAAGCAGATATAGCAGTCCGCCCACGGCTCTGATCCAGTAGTACGGCACTATGTTTATCACCGTATCGATAAACGAGTAGGCTACATTTCCGTATTCATCCGTCGCGCGCCACATCATACCCTGAGTGATACCCGCGATCCACATCGATGAAAAAGTAAAGCACGATGCCGATAGTCTGTATCCAAAACTGAGTTTCCATCAAGGATTTTGAGTAAATTTCGCGTTTAAATACGCGAGGCGTCATGTGATAAAGCGCCGCCATCGTCATAAAGCCGACCCAGCCTAGCGTACCGTCGTGCACATGACCCGGCACCCAGTCGGTAAAGTGCGCTAGAGCGTTTACTGATTTGATCGCTAAAATTGGTCCTTCAAGGGTAGAAAACATATAAAAACGTCGAGCCTAAAATCATAATTTGATAAGAGGATTTTCTCTAAGCTGCTGCCACTCGCCGCGCATCGTTAGAAGCATATTTATCGCAGATCCCCAAGACGGCAGTATCAAAACTACCGAAAAGACCGAGCCCATCGTCTGCATCCAGTCAGGCACCGCAGAGTAGATCAGATGGTGTCCGCCCGCCCAAAGATAAAGGAACATGAGGCTCCAAAACGAGAAAATAGAAAGCTTGTAAGAAAATATCGGCTGACCGCTCTCTTTAGGGAGGAAATAGTAAATTTGAGCGATTATCGGCACGGTAAACACGAACGCCACGGCGTTATGCCCGTACCACCACTGCACTAGCGCGTCGTTGGCTCCGGCATACATCGAGACTGAGTGCCACCAGTTGCCGTAGCCCGAAATCAGCTTAGTAGGCACGGCCATGTTATTAAACAAATAAAGCATCGCGATACCCAGAAACGTCGCGATAAAGTACCAAACCGAGATATAAAGCGTCCTCTCGCGGCGAATACCGATTAGGCCGAATATACTAACGCCCCAAAGCACCCAAAGCACGACCACGCCGATATCTAGCGGCCACTCTAGCTCGGCGTACTCTTTTGACGTGCTAACGCCGGCAAAAAGGCTAAACACGCCGCCTGCCATAACCAGCATATATATCCAAAAGTGCAGCTTGCCCACCGTCATCAAAAAAACGGCGACTCGCTCATCGAGACCTTTAAAACCCTCTGTCCGATATAGTACCACGTCGCAAATACGCCAGAGAGCATAAATCCAAATATCACGCCCGCCGTATGCAGCGGTCTTAGGCGGCTAAAGGTGCCGTATTCGCCCGCGAGATAGTTTAGATCGGGATATGCCATCTGAAAGGCTATCAGCACGCCTATGCCCATGCCGACTATCCCAAACAGTATCGTCGCGAACATAAAAATACTTGGCGACCGTGTAGTCGTAGCTTAGCGCCCCTGTCTAGTCGCATCGATATCCTCCTTTGTTTATTTTATTACGAAAAATGTTATTTTACTAGAAATTTGAAGCGCAAAAATCGCTTAATCGTTTTAAATTTACGCTACTTTAAATTTTACTTTTTTTAGCTCGATTTTATAGCCAAGTCCCGGCGAGTTTTTTTGATGAGACCGGCGCCCACTTTATCGCGTATTCGCTTGATAAACGTCCTAACGGCGGGATCGTTTACCTTTTTCGCCAAACCACACCACGTTTCTGATCTCCTCGGTTAAAACGAGCGTACCTATGCGTTTAACTAAAAAGCGAGATAAAGGCCAGCTCTTTTTTTGGTTAGCGCGATCTCGACGCCGTTTTTTTACGAGCACTTTTTTTGGTTTGATTAAACGAATATCCGCCCGAAATCTCGATGATATCGGCGCCTATGATTTTGGTTTTTACGATCTGTTCTAGCACGACGAAAAGCTCGTCCATGTCGATAGGCTTGATCACGTATTTATCGATGCCTACTTCGATAGCTTTTAGCAGTTTTTTTCCTTTTCACTATATGCGCTTAGGATCACTACTGGCGTGTTTTTTGAGAATTCTTTTATCTGCCTTGACATCTCAAGTCCGTCCATGATAGGCATCATGATATCAGCTATCACGATGTCGGGGCTCAATTTTTACATTTCTTAAGTCCTTCGTCGCCGTTTGAGGCCGAAATGACCTTTTGAAATACGCCGCCGAAAACCTCTTGCATAGACTCCCTTTATGCTATCCTCGTCCTCGACTAGCAGCAGCGTTAGCTCTTTAAAATTTTTCATTTTTCATCCTTTAGCGGCAGCTTTATCTCAAATTCCGCTCCAAATTTTACGTTTTTAGCGCCGGCACTTCCGCCGTGATTTTTGGCTATGCTTTTTAACATATATAGACCGATGCCCGTACCCGCGCTCGGGTGCTTCGTGGTGAAATACGGCTCAAAAATCTTGTCCATTATCTCGTTTTTTATACCGCCGGCGTTATCCGTTACTCTTATGATAGCAAATTTATCCTTTGTTTCTAACGTTAGCGTTACTTTTTTTTATCGTCTTTTTTTATTTGCCAGCGCATCTTTGGCGTTAGAAAGCAGTATGATTACGGCCTGACAAAGCTGCGACTCAAAGCCGTAATTTGACCTTCGCTTTTTAGCTCCAAATTTACGTCTATGCCCTCTTTTTCGTAGGTTCCTGTACCATTTTTAGCGCGTTTTCTACCGCAGCCGAAGGAAAGAAAAGCCCCCTCTCGCGCTCGACGCTAAAGAAGTTTCTAAAGTCCTCGATCGTCTGCGACATGCCCTTTATCACACGTTTTGCGTGCTCGTAGTTGGTTTCACATTTCTCGTTTGACTTCACGCTCTCTTTTTAGTTTAAAAAGCGTGATACTAAGCTCGTTTAGCGGTTGGCGCCACTGGTGAGCGATGTTTGCTATCATCTCGCCCATCGAAGCTAGACGCGACTGCAAAAAGAGCATTTTTGGTCTTTTTCCTCGTTTTTTTCTTTATCTCGGCTTTCACCAATTTTTCTAGATTTTGGTTTAAATTTACGAGCTTGGCCGTCTGCTTTGGCGACCCTGTTTTCGAGATTTTTCGTTTAAATTTAGTAGCTCTTTTTTTCGTATTTTCAAGCTCGTTATTTAAATTTATCACGTCCGTCACGTCGTACCTGATCGCAAGAAACTCCTCGATCTGCCCGCTTAAATCCAAAATCGGGATGATAGTCGTGTTTAGATAGACGTCGCGGCCGTCTTTGGTGCGGTTTCTTATCGTGCCTTTGTGCACTTTTTTGGCTAAAATCGTATCCCAAAGCCGAGCAAAAACCTCCTTTGGCACCTCGGGATGGCGCACGATGTTGTGATTTGCGCCGATTAGCTCCTCACGCGAAAAAGCCTGACATCTTACAAAACTCGTCGTTTACGAAGGTAATGGTGCCGTTTGTGTCGGTCTTTGAGACTATATTGCTAGTCTCGATAGCCTCTTGATACTGCCTAAATCTTTCTTTGATGTCATCCATTGCTCGCCGTAAATCCTATAAAAGATAGATAAATTCCGTAAATTATTATTGCCGCCCCGCTTAAATTTAGAGCCTGTTTTTTTAAATTTTCTCGCTCACAGCCTTTAAAAACCAGCGCGTAAAAAAACTCATCGCAAAAAAAGCTAACCGCGCTAAACGTAGCCGCGATCGCCGCGCCCTTTGCCCCGCTGCCGCTAGCTACTGCTAAAGCTAAAAAAATAATAAACCACTCCGCACGGCAGCAGCCCGTTTAAAAACCCGAGCGTCAAAAAAACCCGATCACGCTATTTTTTTCGCGATGGCGGCTTTCATTTTTTTCGTTTAAAGTACTTTGGATAAAAAAATGCGTTTTTCTCGATGAATGAACACCGCTCCGCGCCTAATGAGCGCGACGCCCAAAACCGCCATAAAAAAACGCCGATAGCAAAAAAATAGGTAGCCTCGCGCCGCAAGAGAGGCGTAAAAACGCCGCCAAGCGACCCGAAAAATAAAGCCAAGTAGCATATAAGCGCAAATTCTAGCTAGGTTGTACCCCGCTATCATCGCCGCGCTAGTAATTTCTACCTTTGCCATTCAAAAACCGTGCCAACACGATAGCAAAACCGCCGCACATACCCACGCAGTGGCCAACCGAGCTAAGCGCCGCGACGCTCAATACCCCAACAAACTCCGCGCCGCTCATCAATGTGACCGATAAAATTCATTTGCTAATTTTAGTTATGTTCGGGCCAACTCGACCCGTAAATTTAGCCCTACACTGAATTCAATTTGACCGCGACTAGCAACTATAGAAATTTCTAAAAAAATTGTTTAAAGATATATTTGCTCTCGCTCGGCCCGCCGCTAGCCCTCAGGGGCGATGCTGTACCGAAAAATACGGGATAATCCTTGTACTTCACGCCCTCGATCGTGCCATCGAAAAGATTTCTATGCGTGATCTCGGCGACCTGCGCGATCTCCTCTGGAACGTTATAGTTGTGATTTTGCGCCGTTATCTCGACTGCTTTGGTTTGCAATTTAAAAACAGGGGCGATTTGCGCCGTGCTGACCGAATTTCTAGCTTGTACGTCTCAAAGCCAAACGCGTTGCTAAGCAGCTGATGTCCGAGGCAAATACCAAAAAAATCGGCACTCGCGCTTCGATCAGCTTTTTTTATCTGCGCGATCTCGTTTTTTTAGGGCCTTTGGCTCGCCGGGGCCGTTTGAGAGAAACACGCCGTTTATCTCGCCTTTGTTACAGTGAGCTATGAGCTCCTCTGCCTGTACGTCGTGCGGATAAATTTGCGTCTCAAGGCCGGTTTCGCAAAGCTCGTTTAGGATGTTGCGCTTTACGCCATAGTCGATGACCGCGATCTTTTTGCCGCTTGGTTTTAGCGCAGAGTAGGCTTTGCTCGCGTGATCCCAACCGCCCTTTTTCGTGAGCGTAAATTTGCCCGGTGCTCACCTTTGCTACGTAGTTTATCTCTGAGATTCTAGGCGAGTTTTCGAGCAGTTTTTTTAGCTCTTTTTCGTCTGAAATTTCAGTCGAGATCACCGCGTGTAGCGCACCGTTATCGCGTAGCATCTTGGTTAAAAATCTAGTGTCGATATCGTAAACGCCGACTGTGCCCTGCTCTTTAAAAAAACTCTTCCAAGCTTTTTTTGCGAGCGAGAAATTTGACGTAGTAGCGTTAAAATCCCTCATCAAAACGCCGCTAGCGTGGATTTTGTCGCTCTCCATGTCGTCCTCGTTTACGCCTACTATGCCGATCTCAGGCATCGTAAAAACGATAAACTGCCCGGCGTAACTAGGATCGCTCATGATCTCTTGGTAGCCGGTTAGGCTCGTATTAAAGACCATTTCGCCGCTAGCCGTACCGCTCGCGCCAAATGCCTTCGCCTGTAAAAAAACGCCGTTTTCAAGGTAGATATAAGCTCTCACAGCATGCCTCGTTTTCTTAGTTCGTCCTCGTAGAGCCGCTCAAATACGATGTCGTACTCCTCGGTGCCCGGGATCAGTTTGCGCTTGTAGCCGTCGATCTTGTCGATGACCACGTCTTGTGAAAATTTCATACGTTTTTAGATACTCTTCGATCGAGCCGTAGATGATGTTTTTTTGATACGGTTTTCGGAGACAGTGTAGTCGATGAGTCCCTTTTTTTCCAAGCGCCCTCAAGCACGAGATGAGCGACGTTGCTAAAGCGGTCTTCATATGTCAGGATCACGCCGTACTCTTTAGCCAGCTTCTTTTTTTACGAGCCAAAACATATTTTTTTCTATCGACTTGCATGCTCTCCATATCGTCTTCGTTCTCGGCGAGCACTCATTTACGCGCTCTTCAAGCGCTTTTTTTCTTTTGTAAATCGTTATCTAAAACTTTTCTTTCGCACATGCCGCTACGGGCTCTACTCCGCGCGTTAAATTTACGAATCCGGACTTTAATAAATCAATAGCGATTTTGTGCGCGATGTAGGGTGTGTGTGGGAGTTTTATACGCATTTTTACCTCTTTTTGGGCTTGATTTTAACCAAAATTTGGTAAGAAATACCCTAAAAATCTTACGGAGTTTTTTTGTTTTGAAGGGCGTTTGTTTTAAGTAAGTTTGAAGCAGTAATTTGACGCGCTGGCAAAAAAATGCTTTTTGGGTCCGAGCGATAGTTAAATTTGACGGCAGTAGAGTTTAACCTTTGAGTCAATTTGACCGCCAAAGGCAAATTTGGCTTTCGCATTATCCGCGCAAATTTGAGCCCACTTTAGACGCCAGCCAAGATAATTTAGAGCGTTATAGCCCAAATTTACAAATTTAGCAGATTTCCCGCCGGGCCGTCGGGCGAAGTCGGAGAGATTTCCTGCGTTACGTTTTTTTCGGCTTTTATAAATGGCGGGCCTTGTTTGATTAAAAGCGTGATTTCAGACGCCGCGGTAGGCTCCATTTTTTTGCCATTATCGCGGAGATTTTTTTAGGGCTTAGCGAGTACATGATGCTAGCCGCATCCGCCCTATCCATCGCGCTTAGCACGTCGGCGGCGGCCTGGTCTTTCATCTTGCCGTAAGCCTCGCCGACCTTGTCGCTAGTCATCGCTTTTAGCTCTTTTTACGATTTCCTCGTTTTTCTTTAGCAGCTGCTCGGTTTGCTTTTTTTCCTCTTGCGCGCGGGCTAGAGTTGCGTTTATCTCGGCCTCTTTGACGGCTAGCTTGGCGTTTCGCTCCTCAAAAAGCGCCGCCGAACTCGCTCTAAAAGCCTCCAAACTCTGCCTTGCTTCGTCTATTTTGGCAAGCTCTTTTTTTAGCTCGTCTTTTTCTGGTTTCAAATATCGAAACGCAGTCCACCGGGATCTTAAAGCCGCTTTGCGCCGGGCTTTGAACATTTGTACCGCTTGCGCCCCAAACGCATAAATTTAAAGTTAGTAAAAATCGAAAAATTTTTTTTCAAGCTTTCGCCTCTTTTTGCCTAGTAAAATTCATCGTCGCAAACTCGTCCAGAGCCGCCGCTTCGGCCTTTTTTTATCTTTTTCTATTTGCGCGCTAAAGTCCTGCGTTTGCAGGTATTTCATCTTTTCGTACTCCAAACTTTGCCGCCTTGTGCTGCCGCTCGAGGTGCGCGATGTTTTTTTCATTAGCTCGAGCCGCTCGGTTAGCAGATTTTTTTCTCGCCGCATCGCGCCAAGAAGCTCCAGCGATCCGCGCAAATCGGTCGCAGAGCCACTAGAGGGCATTTCACATTTTGAAATTTGGCTCCGCGGCCTGCGCTATGAAGCCCTCTATCATCGCCGCTTCGTTTCTGGTTCTTGCCAAATTTAGCTCGATTTTGTCTACATTTCGCTTTTTTATATTTACGATTTGCGTAAATTTGCTTTTCATCTTAACGAACTATCGTGTCTTCGCGCTCCGGGCTCGTGGAAACGATGCCGACCTTTACGCCCGTGATCTCCTCGATGCGTTTGATAAAGGCCTTTGCATTTGCAGGAAGATCCTCAAATTTACGCGCCCCTTCTACCTTATCCCAGCCATCAAGCTCCTCATAGACCGGTTTTACGCCCTCTAAATCGCTTGGAAAAATACTCGATTATCTTGCCGTTTTTTTCGTAGGCTTTGCAGATTTTTACCTTTTTAAAGCCGTCTAAAACGTCAAGCTTCATCAGCGCAAATTTATCCACGCCGTCAAGTCTCGCCGCGTATCTCACGCCAACTGCATCAAACCAACCAGTGCGGCGCGGTCTGCCCGTGGTAGCGCCGTATTCGCGTCCGATATCGCGTATCTTTTCGCCGTCCTCGCCCATATCTTCGGTCGGAAATGCGCCGTTGCCAACGCGCGTGGTATAGGCTTTGATGATGCCGATCACCTCGCCGACGTTTTTTTAGGGGCTTAGTCCGATACCGCTGCAGCTGCCCGCGGTTACAGTGTTTGAGCTAGTTACGAAAGGATACGTGCCGTGATCGATGTCTAGCAGCGTACCCTGCGCGCCTTCTAGCAAGATTTTCTTATCCGCGTCTATCGCCTCCCACACCATATGCGTGGTGTCAACGATAACGTACCCAGCGCCGCCTCATAGCTCTTTTAGCTCGCCCAAAAGCTCATCGCGAACAGGCGCTTTGACGCCCTAAAACGTCTAAAAACGCTTTATTTGCCGCAAAATCAGCCAAAATAGCGTCGCAAAGCTTTTCGGGATTTTTTTAGCTCGCCGACGCGGTGTCCGCTGCGACTGATTTTGTCGCTATACGCAGGTCCTATGCCCTTGCCCGTCGTGCCGATAGCGTGCGCGCCTTTAGCCTTTTCTTTGGCTTGGTCGATTTGCGCGTGATAAGATAAATTTAAATGCGCCTTATCGCTGATAAACAGCCGTCCTAAAAACGTCTCCAAACTGCTTTAACTCCTCAATTATCGCGGCTGGACAGAGCACGACGCCGTTGCCAATGATGTTGATTATATTTTTATGAAGTATGCCCGATGGAACCTGATGCAGCGCGATTTTCTTGCCCTCTACGACGATCGTGTGGCCCGCGTTGTGTCCGCCTTGGCACCTGCACACCATATCGTAGCCGCCGCTTAGCATATCTACGATCTTACCCTTGCCTTCGTCTCCCCACTGTACGCCTACAATCACGTCAGCCTTGCTCATACTATCTCCTTTTGATCTAAATTTTCGATTAACGCGTCGGTATATACGCCAAAACCGCTGCTTTTAATACCCTCTATCTCGTAGTTGCCGCCGCCGCTTAGCACGGCGTTGCCGCCCAAAAAAATCTAAAAAAACAGCTTACCATAATACCTCATCTTTGAATAATATAACGGAACAATTCTTAAATCTTTTCATATTTTTACCGCCTGCGCCAGCTCTTTTATCTCAAGTAGCGCAGTTTTTTTATCTCGTCCGGCACTACCGGCAAGATCTCGTCGATGCTTGCTACCGTATTTACGAAGGCTAGCCTTTTTAGCCACTCTTCGTTTTTGATTTAGGATTTTTTTCGATCTCGCCGTGCTCAAATATCGAAATAGGTACTGAAGAGCCTGCACACGATCTGCGGGATCGCGATGTGGCTGATTTGCAGCACGGGCGCGAGGTCAAACGACTCAAAAAGCTCCTTTGCGATCTTGACGCTAGTAGCCAGATCGCTCTCGCCGATTAGCTCTGCGCCGATTTGATAGATTTCAGTGCTAGGATACTTAAAAACCGGCTGGATGTAAAACCAGCGTTTAGGTTCGGTATCTTTTAGGCGTCTAAGCACGATGCGTACGACGTCCACGGTGCTATCGGCGCGCAGGCTGATTTGGTGATTTTCGTGATCGCTAAAGCGCACCAGAGCCGTGGGCTGCACGCTTAGGTGCTGATGATACGAGAAAAAAATGGCGTCACGATCTCGTGAAATCCGTTTTTTTCTCCAGTAAATTTCGCTCGCCGCGCGCTCGATCTTTCTTTTTAGTTTTCGCGCTTTGTCCGAAATACAGCCTCGTGCCGCTTGGTATTTCGTGCTCGTAAACGCTCGCGTCAACTCGCTCACTCTTGCTCCTTTGCTTTTGATTCATTCTGTTTTATCCCGGGCTCTCTCCACGGCAGCTCGTGAAACGCCGCCACGAAGTAGCTAGGCTTTGAGCCGCTATAAACGGTCGCGATACTAAGCTGCTCGAGATACATTTCACCGTTTTTTTGCGCTTGTTATACTCTACCACTATAAAACCCGTTTTTTTAACAAGATTTTCCACATATTTTCATAAAATTTATCATCATGCACGCCGGATCTTAGTAAATTTGACGGCTTGCCGATAGCTTCTTCTTTGGAATAGCCGCTTATTCTGCAAAAAAAGCTTCATTTGCATCCAAGAACACTCCGTCTAACCCGACTACGGCGACGGCTTCTTGCGCGTTTACAAATAGGCTTAAAAATCGTATTTTTTTATATGCGCCCTCTTTGTCGTCGTTTAGACGCGCTATCTCCATGCCGGTTTTTGCGGTCAATTTGCCGCCAGCTTGCTCTCGATAAAATACCCGATCACCCTCATCCACGGTTCTGCCGTCTTTTGAGATAAATTTGATAAATACGCTGCAGTTTATGACCTCTAGATTTTTTTCCCTTATCAGCCTGCAAGTTTGTAAAAATTCATTCTCTTTTTTTAGCAAAACGGCGTTAAATAAACTCAAATTTAATATTAAACTCATTGGTAAGTCTATACAGATCATCGGGATGGATAATATTTTTAAACTCGAATTCATTTGAGAATATCTCGCTTTTTTTGTATCCCAACGCGCTTTCTATATTATCAGAGACGCTTGAAATCTCGCCAATAAAACGGTCCTTCCAAACCACGCTAAACATAGGCGAATTGGCATCTATCTCGCTTTTGCTTTTTGAGCGTTTTTCTTTAGAGCATTACTCTTTGTAACGTCTTTAATAACGCAAAAAGCCTATCTTTTCGCCGCCAGGTAACTCGTAGTTTTGCTTTCGGATACGCACCTGCCTTACTTCGCCACTAGCGACGAAATGAGCCGTTTCGTAAATTTGAGCTCCACCGTCTTGCCGTATCGTCATATCCGTCAAATCTGACGCGTTTAGCTCGGCCAGGTTTTTTTATTTTTTTATCTCCACATCGTTAAGCCCGTAAAACTCGCATGCTTTTTGTACTAGCTTCGATGATTTTGCCGCTTTTTGCGTCTATGAGTAGCATTACAAACGGTCCTTTTTTTCAAACAAAAAAACCGAATTTACGCGAATAATCCTCGTAATTCATCTTTTTTTGGACGAAGTCGTCGTGAATGGACGATTTCGTCCAGTATTTGCTCAAACTCTTTTATAGATCCGAAATTTGCATACGCTTTGATTTCCTCGCCGCGCCCGGCCTTGGCTAGTATATTTCTTATAGATAAAATAGGTTTTATTACTGAATTTTTGACAATTTGGTGTAAGAAAAGGTAAAAAATCCGCCTACGGCTAAAAAAATGCGACGCAGATTAGCAAAAAAATAGTAAATTTTTCTTTTATAAATTTATCCACAGGATAGCTTGAAACCACGGCCAAACCGATCCTCGGGATACTTTGAATATAATACACTTTTCGCTGCTTAGCGAGCCCTAAACTTTGCGAATTTTACTTCGTCGCTGTTTAGGTAGTCCGCACTCACATCGTAAAGATCAAAGATATTTTTTTGCGCTCTAAAAACCAGCTCGGGGTCTTGGTGAAATACGATCCTACCGCTTTTATCTATCGCGAACGATTTTACGCCGATTCTCTCGTATCCGCGCGCAAACTCCTCGTAAATCGCCGTAAAGCGTATGAGCGTAGCTAAGATTTTGCCGTTTTTCATCTTTTTTGCGGCGAGTCTTGTAGGTACGTCGCTTTTTATCAAACATAAACTCTGATCTTAAAATTTTATCCTGAGGCTCGTTTTCCCAAGGCTTTGAGAAAAAAACGCAGAGTACGTATCGCGTAATTTTTTTCATCGCTGACAAACTCTATCTCGCCGCGTTCGTTTACGATAAAAAAAGGCCATGTATTCGTTATTGTTTTTTTACGGCAAAGTCAAAGATCGCTTTTTGAGTCAAAAATCGGTGCTTCAATATATCTTTCGATAAGTTTAAGTTCGTTATCTATATTTACGGCGCGTTCTTTGATGAAAGTTTTAAAGTTAGAATTTGCAGCGTAAATATCCTCTTTTACGCCTTCAAATTTCTAATTTAACCCAAAGCTAGCCGCACATATGAGAAATATGGCGGTAGCAAAAAGCACCACGTATATCCTGCCTAAAAACGGCGCGTGCGAGAGGAAATTTAGAGGCGGATGAACTAGCCAAAAGAAAAACCTTAAATTAATTTAATATAAACGGCTTATTGTAGCTGAATTTTTGCTTGTTTTAAGATAATAAATTTAGAAGTTTGGCGAGAGGATGAGAGAATCGAACTCCCCGCGAAGCGGTCAACCGCCCCGCCATCGGATTTGAAGTCCGCGAGCGCCACCAGATCGCTTTATCCTCCGCGTCTTTAGATGATGAGAGCGATTATATCTAAATTTATATAAATTTTTAGTTTGATTTCTATAGTATTTAGAGAAAGTATTTATAGGTCGGCGATGCAAAAAGCTATTTGCGCGATTTTTTTAAAAAAACATTCTCATTTTCTCACCGATTTTTTTCCCTTGGCGGCTGCCTCGAGCTCTTTACGACCGTGACGCCGCTAACGGGCATAAACGTCTACGACGCCTACCAGATCAGCAAAGACGAACGCGGCATATATTCGATAACGAAAGATAAATTTGATAAAAAAACAAAAAAATCCAGACTAAAATTTTTTTGCCTCAAGCGGACTTAGCAACCCTAAACGTGGACGTCGAGAGCTTTTACGGCGACGTGTATCTCATCGGCGTGGTGCCTGACGCCGAGCATAAAAACCAAGCTCGTAGAGCTAGCTAAAAAAACACCGACGGCGTGAGTAGATGTATACGCATATTCGCCTCCCTAGCGACGGCGGCGAATGCGAAAGCAACCTCGCCATAATGCTAAAACTAAAAAAATAATTTTTTTAAAGATAGCATAATCAACGGCACAAGCGTGAGAGTCAGCGTAGTGCAATGCAACGTCGTATTTACCGGCATCATCACCGATATCGAGCAGGAAAAAAACACGCGATCTGGTACGCCAAACACATCGAAGGCGTGCGGGATGTTTACTCTTTTCTTAAGGTTATGAAAGAGTAGTTTTCCCATTCAAATTTGAGTTAAATTTAAAGATTTTATCCTCCAAGACACACGCCGCACGTTTAAAATTAGAAGCCAAATTTGCAAATTTACCAGGACAAGAGACAAATATTCCAGACGTAATAGGCGTAATTTAACTTTAGAAATTTTAACCCGTTAGGGCGCGTATATGAAATACGTAACCGAAACGGGTTTAGTAATCTAAAAGCTTGAAATCCGTCATTTATGGGGAATCTTAGCCCGGTAAAAGGTTTTGATTAGAGTCGGCAGTAGCACCAACGCCCCCAGCAACATCATTATCATAACAAGATCTGTTAAAAGTCCAAAAATATATCGTTGGGATAAAGTTGCTAGTTACCATTATGCTAAAGCCCAGGATAATCGCAAACGAGGTGTAGTACATCGCGTAGCCGATACTGGCGTGCGAGGCCTTGATCGACTCGGCGACGTTTTTGCTGCGAAGCTCGATTTTTAGACGATGGATGTAGTGGATGATGTCGTCCACACCGATGCCTATGCTGATAGCCGCTATCGTAATGCTCATCGATATCAAGCGGGATACCCATCACGCCCATGACGCCAAAACACCGCGCAAAAGCGGGATCAATTGACGCGATGGCAATGGCGGCGAGCTTAACACTTTTAAAAAAATAATGCAAAAAAACGATAAAAAGCGACAAGATAACAAAACCAAAAGAATCAACTTGCGAGGCGATGAGGCTTTGAAGGAGGTTGTTATAAAGCACCATCGCGCCGCTAACTTGCACGCTTGCATTGTCGTTTGCTATCAAATTTGCGATATCGGTTCTAAGCTCGCGCAAAAAAACTCGTCCCTGCGTAGCGCATCGTCGCTATCAAGAGTTCGCGCGGTAAAGCGCAGCTCGTTATCCTTTATGCTCACGTAGGGGCTTAGGATTATGTCTTTGTATTTTTTTGCGGGATCTGTTCATATAGGATCGAGAGCATGAGGGCCGTCGGTCGGCTTTTTGCGTGATGCGCTCGACGATCTTTACGACGGTGTTTAGGGCTGCTGGCGTGCCCGACAAAGCGCTTATTTTCTAGATAGTTATGCACCTTTTTTTCGCGACGTCGATTTTGTGCTGATTGAACCAGTATTTATCCTCGTTCGCGCTAGCGGCGAATTCGTCGTCAAATTCGTCTTTAGGCTCGTTTTTGGCAGCCTTTTCGTCAAATTTGGGCTTGTTAAATTTGATCAATATATCAACCGGCACGGTGCCGCCTAGCTTCGTATCGATCACCCTGCATGCCCTTGTGGATTTCGGTCGTATTTTTTTAAAAATAGCTTATAAAGCTGTTTTCGACCTTTAGCTTTGAGATGCCGTAAAACCCAAAAAAATCAGCACTGCAAGACTGATGGCGTAAACCGCGCGGCTATGATTTAGCGCAAATGCGGCGCAGTGCTTGGTAAAGCTAAATTTATCCTCAAACGTTCTAACCGGAGCGAGCTTTGGCATCAGAGCCATCGCGGAGCCAAATAACAAAAACGCAAGCACCAGCGAGATAGAGATCGACGCGCTCATCATGATGCCAAGCATTATGATCGGTTTAATATCAGAAAGCGCAAGCGATAAAAAAAGCCAATAACGGTCGTAAATATCGCAAAAAAACGATGGGCTGGCCTTATCACGTAGCGTGAGATAGACGAGCTGCCGGTTGCTAAGGTGCGGCTTGGTAAGGCAAAACTCGCGGTAGCTCACGATCAGGTGGATGACGACCGAGATCGTGATGATGAGCTGAAGGGCGATGTAGTTTGAGCTGATGACGGTAATCTCCCAGCCAAAAAAATCCAAACAGCCCGCTCGCCCAGATAACACTAATCACGCAGATAAAAAAATCGGCATAACGATGTAGCGAATCTGCCTAAAAAAAGAGCCAAAGACAAAAGACTAAAAAGCAGCGTAACGCTGATACCGTAGGTCGCGAGATCAGAGCGCACGAAACTCACCATATCATCAGCGATCATATTTGCTCCGCCTAAAAACAGGCTCTCGCCTCCGCCACATTTCGCTATCGTCTCGCGGATCTGCTCGATCGCGGCGTGTTCTTTTATGCGCGCTTCGTCGCGGTGGGCTTTAAACTGCGCATTTACCGCATTTAGACGCTGTTTTTTTGCTCGCTTGTGATATTGCCGTCAAGTTTGGCGTTTAGCAGAGCGTTTCGCTCGTTTAGTATGCTTTGATATTTTTTTCGTCGGTCTTTAAATTGAGTACGATCGCGGTAGTTTTTAGATCGCGGCTAACGAGGTTGTTCGTATATAGCGGGCTATCCGCAAACTCGCGGCGCACCAAGGTTTTGTTTATATCGGCATCAGCAAGGCTTGGTACATGCTTAACCAGCTCGCCCAGATCGCTAGTTCCGCTTTGAAGCAGCGGAATGTTTAGTACCGAAATAACGCTTGATACGAGCTCGTTTTTTTCGAGTTCGCGGCTTCAAATTTTCTATCTTTTTTTAAGCGTAGATGGCGCGAGCAAATCGTCTTTTGGCGTGTAGGCGATGACTAGGTAGTTTGGGCTAACGTAGCGTTTAAAAACGTCCCCTAAAGACGGCTAAGTCTTTATCGTTTTTCAAGCAGCAGCGTCTCGGTCGACGCGTCCACCTCGAGCTTGCCGCTAAAAATATCCAAAAAAAGAGCGTCGTGGCCAGTACGCCTGCGATAACGCTTTTTGGAAAGTTGACGATAAATTTAAAAATCCGCTTCATCGACGCCTTATTGCGGAGCTTGGACGGAGTTTAGCTTGCTAAGCAAATTTTTCAAAACTCTCGTTTTCCATCAGGCTATCAAACTGGCTGCGGTATGTCTGGATGATACTAACGCCTGAAAATCTCGACGTCGTAGATAAGCCAGCCACGCTCTTTGGCATTGTAAAGTATACGTAAAGCCGTAGTTTTTTTGCCGTCCTCGCCGACTAAATCGGCGTTTAGAAAAGTAGCGATTTTCGTTTGGTTTGGTCGCGTCTTTAAAATTTATAGTTTGGTTTTTTTATAGCTTAAAAGTTTATCGACATAGCTTGATTTTAACCTCTCTTCAAAAAGCTTTATTAAATGTAGCCTTTTTGCTCGGCATTTAAGTTGTTGTAGCGCTTGCTTAGGGCGATTTTTAGACATCTGTTCGTAGTCGAAATATGGATCAAAAAAACGGCGAGTAATTTTACTTATTTTCTCGTCTTTGCTCAAATTTGCGTTTTTTTAGCACCTCGATGGCGTCTTGCGTAGTTTTTTTGCATCGTAGGTTTTATCTGCTCCTCACTGATCGCAAAGAGGCTAATCGCGCTAAAAAAAGCGCAAGCAGGATGATTTTTAAAAATTTTCATTTTATTCCTTTATTAAGTGGTTGCGGCGCTGTTCGTATGCGTCGCGTAGAAACGGATACAGGTCGATCGCGTCTTTTTTTAAGATTGTCGTAAGCATCTGGATGTAAAGACAAAAGGTTGCCCTGGCGGAAAGTTTTTTTATCGCAAAGGAGTCTAGAGCCGGCTTTACGTAGCTTATGGGATCGAGGTAATAATCGCCGACTAGACCGACGATATCGCGTAAATTTGACGGCCCCCATAAACGGTAAAACTACGTGAAATCCGCTACCCACGCCCCAGTATCCAAGCGTCTGGCCAAAATCCTCGTCATGGCGCTGCAGATTGTAGTATTTCGCGCCGTCGGTTAGTCCGCCAAAGCCGATGATCGTGTTTGCTAGAAATCTCAGCGTCTCTTCGCCCGCCTCGCTACATTTAAACTGCAAGAGGTTATTTACAAAGCGAACGGGATATAAAAGGTTGTCAAAAAGTTCCCTACCGCAGTTCTAGCAGCCTCGGGCACTACGTAGTTATAGCCTTTTATTGCGGGGTAAATGGCGTTTACGTACATAAAATCGTTAAATCCCGTCATCATTCTATTATAGCCGCTAAGCGGATCGAAAACCTCGCTAGGCTGCGTAAATTCGTCGTCAAATTCGCTCTTTTCTTGCGTTTGTTCGGCAAAAACGCAACTAAAAAAAGCAAAAAAAGAGTAAAATTTCTCTCATCAAATCTCCGAATTTTAAGTCTGCAAAGGCAGTAATCTGAGATTTTATCTCAATGTAGCTTTTTAAATTTATAAATTTCAAAAATGCCCGGTATTACGAAGTTTGTTTTAAGTTATTTTTTTCATATATATTTAAATATACTTTCTAGCAAATTATTTTTTTTATACTGATAAATTTGGGAGATTTTCATGAAAGCAGATGTTAGTTTAGAGCTATTTTTTTAGATAGCGGCGTATCGGTGTTAGCCAAGCACATAGAGCTTTTTAAAGGCCGTAGAGCACACCAAAAAGCATAACAAAAGCGGCCGAGTATGTCGGCATCTCGTACAAAAAAACGCATGGGACAGCCTAGACGCGCTAAATAACCGCTCGGACGAACCGCTAATCGCAAGAGCCGAAGGCAACAAGAAAAAAACAGCGGCTCGGAGCTCACGCCGTACGGTAAAAAAAGATGATCGCGCTATACGATGCGATGCTGGAAAGCCAAAAAGATATTTTTTTAGAAAAAAAGTTTGTTCAAATATAAACGTCGATACGAACGAGTTTTAAATTTACAGCGCATGAGCATGAGTCTAAGCGCGCGAAATCAACTAAGCTGTGAGATAACCGAAGTAAAAACGGGCGCGGTAAATTCGCAAATCAGCGCCAAACTCTCAAACGGCGAAAGTTTTACGCGCTAACGTCACGGTCGAGTCTGAAAAAAATCTAAATTTAAAAAGTCGGCAAAAAGGTCGTATTTATCTTTAAAGCCCCGAGCGTAATGCTCGCAAAAGAGGAAAAATCTAAAAACTAAGCGCGGCAAATTTACTAAAAGGACGCGTGATCGAGGCCAAAAATCGGCTCGGTAAACGCCGAAATCGTGCTAGAAATCAGCAACCATCAGACGATAACCCTCTATCATCACCAAAGAAAGCGCGATGCAGATGCGTATCGGTGTGGGCGACGAGCTCACCGCTATAATCAAAGCAAGTCAAATCATAATAGGAGTATAAAAAATGAAAAAAACATTTTTTTCGCTAGTAGTCGCGGCTATCGCCGCTTTTTAAACCTAAACGCAGGCGAGATCAACGTATTTGCCGCTGCAAACGTCACTTATGCGTTTGACGAGCTAAAAGCGGAGTTTGCCAAATCAAATCCGGGCACCAAAGTAACCGTCACGCTAGGAGCTAGCGGCGCGCTATCTACTCAGGTCAAAAAAACGGCGCTCCGGCGGACGTTTTCATGGCTGCAAATATGAAATTCGTCCAGGACCCATACGACACCGATTTGCCGTAACCAAGCCCGTAGTATACGCTCAGGGCGCGCTTGCTCTATTTACGATCAGAGATATCGATCTAGCTAAAGGCATAAACGCCGTTGAAGGGCTAAAATGCTATCGCGATAGCAAATCCTGAGACTGCTCCATACGGCAAGGCAAGCATCGAGGCTTTGAAAAACGCTAAAATTTACGACAAGGTCGAGAAAAACATCGTCATCTCAAAATCAATCGGCGACGCGCTAAGCCAAGCTCTAAGCGCAGCTGACGTGGGCTTTATCGCGGCTTCTGCAATGCATGACAAGAAAATGGCCGAGTACAAAGAGGGTAGAACTTTTCGTTCTAATCGATCCAAAGCTCTACACTCCGATCGATCAAGGCATGGTTATCCTAAAACACGGCGAGAACAATCCTGAAGCAAAGGCTTTCTATGACTTCATCAGAAGCGACCGCGCGAAGGAAATTTTTAGAAAATCTGGATACAACATCTAATGATAAAGGCTAAAATTTCGGCGATAGAGCAAACGGGCGGCGTTAGCGTTTTTGAGTTTAGCGCCGAAAATTTGAGCCTAAAAATGCTATCCTTGGAAAATCTGCAAAATTTAAAAATCGGCGACGAAGTGAGGCTGGGCTTTAAAAAGCTCAGACGTCTTCGTCGCTACTTCCCCGCTTTTAAACTGCTCGGTCTCAAACGAGATAAAAGCGCAAATTTCAGATATCGAGCAAGGGCAAATCACTAGCTCGCTGCATCTAAACGCGGGCAAACTTTGAGTTTGAAAGCATTATCTCGACGGCATCGCTAAGGCGGCTAAATTTAGCGCCGGGCGATCAAATTTACGCCTACGTCAAGGCAACCTCGCTCTACATCGCATGATAGAACTAAACTGCATAAAAAGCCTAAACGGCGCAAACGGAAAATTTGATCTAGACGTAAATTTGAACGTAAAAAAATGGCGAATCGTCGCTCTCTACGGCAAAAAGCGGTAGCGGCAAAACTACGCTACTGCGGCTAATCGCAGGCTTTGAAACGCCTGATAGCGGAACGATAAAAAGCAGGCGGTCGGACGCTTTTGACGGCAAAAAACTTCACACCGCCGCAAAGCCGAAATATCGGATTTTTATTTCAAGACTACGCGCTTTTTTTCCGAATATGAACGTGATGAAAAAAATCTGCTTTTTGCAAACAACGACGTAAATTTAGCCCGCAAGCTGCTGGGTCTTGTCGAGATGAGCTCGCTAGAAAACGCCGCTATCTCGCAGCTCTCCGGCGGTCAAAAGCAGCGCGCCGCCCTAGCCCGCGCTCTCATGCGAAAGCCTGAAAATTTTACTACTCGACGAGCCGCTTTCAGCCCTTGATAACGCCATGCGCGAAAAACTGCAAGACTATCTTGCTAAGGTGCACGCAGAGTTTGATATGACGACGATTTTAGTTAGCCACGACGTCGCGGAGATCTACAAACTCGCCTCAAAAGTTTTCGTACTAGACGGCGGTAAAATCGCGCAAGAAGGTAGCCCTGGCGAGATATTTTTTTGCGCCACAGCGGCTCGCAGAAGTTTAGCCTGCCGGCAAAAAGTCTAGAGATCTCAAAGCGCGACGCCATCTACGTAGCCGTCGTCTCCGTCGGTGGGCAGCTTTGCGAAGTGGCTCTCAGTGCCGCGGAAGCTACAAATTTAAAAGCGGGCGACGAAGCAGCGATAAGCGCCAAGGCGTTTGGGCTAAATTTGCAAAAAAGCGGTAGCGAAAACGACAAATTTGACTACCCAAGCGGCGAGATTTACCCGCAAAGCGAGCCGAAATGAATATAGATTTTACGCCCTTTTACCTCTCGCTAAAGCTTGCTTTTTATCTCGACTGCGATCTTGTTTTTTTCTCGTGTTGCCGGTTGCGTTTTTGGCTCAGCCGCGCGAGTTTTTAAATGTAAACCCGTGCTCGAGGCCGTGATCTCGCTACCTCTCGTGTTGCCGCCTTCGGTGCTGGGATTTTACATGCTGGTTTTTCTCGCACCTTACAACTTTTTTTAGGCAAATTTTTGAGGAAACCTTTGATATCCGCTTGGTTTTTTTAACTTCTCAGGCCTCATCATCGCTAGCTGCATTTACTCGCTACCGTTTATGTTTCAGCCGCTTCAGGCGGGATTTGCTAGCCTGCCAAAGAGCCTTTTTGAGGCGAGCTACTCGCTAGGCAAAGGCAAATGGGAGACGCTTTTTAGAGTCGCCTTGCCAAACATCAAACCCTCGCTTCTAACCGCTCTCATAGTGAGTTTCGCACACACTTTGGGCGAGTTTGGCGTCGTGCTGATGATAGGCGGCAGCGCCCCAGATAAGACAAAAGTCGCCAGCATCGCCATCTACGAGGCCGTCGAGCTCATGGACTACACCAAAGCGCACGTTTATTCGGCGATTATGCTGTTTATAAGCTTTGCGGTGCTATTTTTTTAGTCTATTTTTTTCAACAATTCACACTCAAAGAGGACGCAATGAAAGATATAAACGCAAATCCGGTCAATTAGCGAGCTAATAGGCGGCAAAAACTGCATAGTTTTTTTACATATCCCAAAAATGGGCGAGAGCGGGAAGTTTTTGCCTGAGAAATTTAAAAGGATTTAAAGGGGCTAACCGGCTGCACGCTTCAGTGCAAAGCCTATCAAGAAAACCTTGCAAAGCTTGAATCCGCAGGCTTTACGCTAATAGCCGTCGGCTCTCAAAGCGTAGAAAAGATGAATGAATTTAAACAAAGCGTAGGCGCGAATTTTTATCTTTTTAAGCGACGAAAACTTCGAGCTAGAATCCGCATTAAATTGCAAACTTTTTACCACGAACGACGGCAAGAAATTTTACCGTCGCCAAACTCTGATTATCAAAAACGGTGAAGTCGTAAAAAGATTTAACGACGTGGCCGAGCCCGCAAACGACGCGGCAAACGTACTCGCGGCGATAGAGCAGCTTTAAATTTTCCGTCAAATTTACACAAGGCGGCGAGCGACTTAATGGCTCAAAGTTTGGAGGCAAATTATACCAGGCAAATTGAGCCGTTTTGGAGTCAAATTTAGAAATTCTCGCAAAACAGCAAGTAAATTTTAAATTCCCGTCAAACGTAAATTTAACCTAACCCAAAAATAATTTTTTTATAATTACGCATAAAATTTAGGGCGGGATATGAATCTTTTTTTCCATAGAGTTTGGCTTGTGCTTTTTTTTATTTTTTTTGGCCGATTTATTATTTTTTTAAACACGCGTCCACACCTGCAAAAAGCCGTTTTACTAGCCTTTTTCCTACCTGTTTTTTTAGCCCTCGTTCGGACTTAAGTTTCTAATCATAAATTTTTATCTTTAGCACCGCCGTTTTTTTCTTTTTGCCAGGGCGAGCGAGAACAAGGACTCTGCGATTTCGTTTGCCGCCGGCGTTATTTTCGTGCTTTGCGCGCTTGCGTTTTTAAATACGGCGGATATTTCACGATCAAATTGGTGTCATGAGGCTCGAAACCATCGCACTTCCGCTTGGCATTTCGTTTTATTCATTTATGAGCATTTTGCTGCTAAAGGCCGTGCGAGAGGGCGAGCTAGAGGCGCCTAGCTACCTTGATACGCTGATTTTTTTCTTAGCTTTTTTTGCCGCGATTATTTCGGGTCCGATTTTACAGCCAAAGCCATTTTTTTGAGGCGTTAAACTCTCCCAAAGTTTTTCGTGCTAGCCCCGCCATATTCGCGCTTTTATGCTCTGCGCTTTTTAAAAAAACTCATCGTCGCAAACCATCTTTTTGAGATAGTTAATCCCGTTTTCGCCGCACCCACCCTGCCCGCGTCGCAGCTTCTTGGCGCGCTTTTTGGCTACAGCGTGCTGCTTTTACGCCGATTTTAGCGGCTACGTGGACTTCGTGATGGCGCTAGGGACTCATGTGCGGCTTTGTTTTGCCGCAAAACTTCAACCGCCCTTTTACGGCGCGAAATGGTAGAAATTTTTCTGGCAAAATTGGCACATCAGCCCTCATGAATTTTTAAAAGAGTGCGTCTATTTTTCCGCTCGGAGGTAGTCGCGGCACGGCGGCGCAGACGCAGCTAAACGTTATGCTAGTCTTTGCGATATCTGGCATCTGGCACGGCGCGGGGCTTAGCTTTTTGCTCTGGGGGCTCATCCACGGCCTTGGCGTCGTGTTTTTAGTTTAACCGGCGAGCGCAAGTGGCTAAACTCGGCTATGCTTGGACGATATTTTACGTTTATTTTTTTGTGAGCATGGTTTGGGTCTTTTTCACGATGGATTTTGAGGGGGCGGTGCGCTATATCGGAGCTATTTTTTTAGAAACTCGGGCGGCGAGCTTCTTGCCATTTGCACGCTATTTGCGGGCGTTTTTCGTGTTCGTATTTTTTTGTACGCCGCGCTTGACGTTTATCCGCTTTTTGGTCAAATTTTTTGAAAATATAAACGTTATTTTTTCAGCCGTTTTTTTGGCGATTTTTGGGATAATTATTTACTTTTTGATGCCGTCTGGTATGCCTAACTTTATATATCAAGGATTTTAATGAGAGCGTTTTTTGGGGTATTTCTAGCGTTTTTTACGCTGATTGCGCTATTTTTGCGACCGCTGTCAAACTACTACGAAGCCAAATATCAAAAGGATTTTTTCATCACGGACGAGCGAGCGATGGCGCTGAGCGATAAATTTATAAGCGCGGCGGAGAACGGCTTGCAGAGCGCAAAATCAGCTGTTGATAAATTTACGGGTATTTTTTCGAGCGATAAAAAACAGGTCGCAACTAGCGCTAAAACGGAGCAAAATCTAACTGCAACCAAAACCGAGCCCGCAAATTTAAACGCTCAAAATACGCAAAATTTAACGCCTACTATCGGCGTGGTAAAAGAGGCAAATTTAACTGCGCAAACCGCTCAATTACCGGCTAAAACCGCTTTAAATTTAGATAAAAACGGCTCGCTAGCCTCAAATTTAACGCCGAGCGCTCCAGACAAAACAAACAAATCCGCAACTTTTTGATATCGAGCTAAATGAAAAATTTAGGGCGTCATTTTGATAGGCGACTCCATAATGCAAGGCTTTGGCTGGGGCTTTGAAAACGCGCTAAAAAAACGAGCAAAATCTCAATCAAAAAAATATGGCAAAAAGCAAGCACGGGGCTAACAAATAAGAAATTTTACGACTGGAGCGAGGAGCTAAAAGCGGCGCTAGCAGGCTTAGAAAAATCGCCCGCGAAATCTGCTAATCTTCGCGCTTTTTGGCGCAAACGATGCTTATAGCTACACCTTTGACGAGCAGGCGCTGGACTTTGGCACCGATGCGTGGAGGCAGGCGTATGAAGGCAGGATCGCCGAGATCTACGAGATCGCCACAGAGTACGGCGCGCAGGTCGTGTGGCTGGGAGTGCCGTGCATGAAGAGCGAGAAATTCGACAAAAAAATGAAGGCGCTAAACCTGATCTACAAGGACTCGGCGCAAAAAAATACGGCGCGCGCTACATCGATATCAGCGACGCGATCTGCGATAACGGCAAGTATCTAAAAGAAGGCGCCGACAAAAAGCCGCTGCGCAAGGACGACGGCATGCACATCAGCATGAACGGCGCTAAAAAGATTGCCGTCTACGTCGTGGATAAGCTGCTAAACGGGCAGAGCGATAATTAACCTAACTTGGAGTATTGGCAAATTTTAGCTGTTGTCAATTTTTGCAATTTGAACTTTGCGGATTTGTCAGCCGTTTGCAAAACAAATACGGATTCACATTAATTAGCCCATACCGATTTTTCATCGTATAGCGCGAGTAAATACTCGCTCGCCCTAAAATAAAAATGCCACAAAAAAACAAGTTGTCACAAACGATTATCCAGTCTCAGATCGCTAGCGTCTATTGCGATCAACCCTAGATATGACCACTCGCCAGACCGGCTGTAGCTTGCGTTTTCATGTCGCCTGCGTCGTACATGCTCCAACTGCATATTTGTCGCCTTAGCAAATAAATTTGCAAGTCTGAGCGACAAAACTCAAATTTAACTCGGCCAGCGCCAAAAAAACGCATTTAACTCGCGCCGACCGCGTCACATTCCAAATTTACGCAACTACCGAATTTCTAATATATCCACTTCACGATGTCGCTTATTTCGCGGCGATATTTTTTTCAGGCTGTGGATTTAGGGCGGTAGCCAAATGGCACTAAGATAGCCACTCTTTTCTCGCTCTCATCAAGCCCTAAAATTTCATTTAAAGCGTGTCTGTCAAAGCCTTCTATCGGGCAGCTATCTATGCCAAGACTAGCGGCTGCGTTCATCATATTTGTTGCAGCTATCATGCACTGCTCGTGCGACCACTGAAATGTTAGCTCGTCGTCATTTTTTTGAATTTGATAGCAAAAAGTCGTGATAAAATTTCTGCCTCGCAGCGATCATCTCAGGATCTTTATCTGCACGTCTAGCGATCATTTTATCAACATAGCTGCTACCAATTTTATCTCTTTGATCTTAGCTAAGATGACAACCAAATGCGAGCAAGAGGTGATTTGCACTTGGTTCCACGAAACGGCTTTTTATCTTTTCTCTAAGCTCCTTGTTTTGCACAACCAAAAAGTCCCACTGCTCAAGGCCAGTCGAGCTTGGGCTTAGCCTGCCAGCCTCCAAGATAAAGTCAAATTCGCCAGCACTTATCTTTTTGCTCTCGTCAGTAAATTTTGCAAGCGTGACGAAATTTCTAGAAATCTCAAGATAGTTCATTATATCTCCTTTGTTAAATTTTCTTGAAATTATAGAGCGGTTAGGTAAATTAAAGGGAATTTAGTAGCCAGCAAAAAAGGCCGGCTTTAAATGTAAACAATCCAAATTCGCCCGCTTTGTGCGGACGAATTTGTTATTTTGGGCTAAATTTACTGAGCCAAAGGGTTATTTAGCTCTACGACGTTTACTTTGCCATCTTTATGAGCTAGAGCGTAGATACTGCCGCCCTTTATCGCTAGTCCAGATATATCGCCGATTTGAGGCATCGAGTAGGCGTCAGTCACCTTCGCATCTGCAAGGTCGATCACGAGCAAGGTGTTATAATTTTTAGAGTAGGCTAAAAATTTACCGCCCACGATATCGCCAGCCGTGACGTAGTAGTCTTTTTAGATCGTGCTTATCTTTTTAGTGCAATGGCTGATGTCACGATAGTTTCGCCGCTTAGCATTTTATCCTTGCTATCGACTTTTATGAGGATAAAGTTCTTGGCGCGCTCGTTTTGGCACCGTGATCATATACAGATATGTGCTTTGCGGGTCTTTTGCGAGCGTTAGGACGTATTGCTTTTTCGCTCTTATCGTTTCAAATTTCCACGCAGACTCGAGTCCGCCGCTACTCTCTCTAAAATATCTCCACTCGTGATACGCGTCCACATTTTGGGCAGGCTTAACAGCGAATGTCGTTTTGTTAAAAGCCCGTAGTCACCAGCATATCGCCGACGAATGTCGATGCGACGGCTTTTTGATATTGCGGCCGTTTGGTTTTGTCGATGATAGCATGAGCGATCTCTTTAAAATTCGCGTCCGTAAAATAAACGCCGCCTTCGGTGTTTGAGATGCCAAAAGTGTCGTTTTTAGCGTTATACGCAAGGCCGCTCGTTACGCCTTTGCGAAAATTCCCTTTGTCTCAAAAAGGAAGCGGGAAGCTGTTTTTTTCACGCTAAGTGCAGGTTTTACCTCCACAAACGCACCAGCGCTTGGATCAGAGTTAAATTTAACGCTTATCTCTTTAGGCTCGCCCACTATAAACTGATCCTCGACGACGTTTGCGCCGACAAATGAAAAACGGCTTTTTCAAACCTTTTCCAAAACGCCTGAGGTCCAAGTGTTATTTAGGCTGATACGCTCAGGATCGCCCTTGCCGCTATACGGAGGGATGCCTGCTGAGATGAGCGCTTGAACAGCATTTGATAGGATAACAAATAGGCTTAAAGCGATCACGAATTTCTGAATACGCGCTAAGCGGCTTTATCCTAGTGTCCGAGCGCGAGATGTCCTCAGATACGACCTTGTCTTTGGCAAAAAGCATCATAAGTCCCATCGCTACGACCACGACCCAGTAGACCAAAATGCCCCAAGTATAGGTGTGCGCGCCGAATATATCGCCACCAAAGCCCATGCCAACGTCTATATACAAGCTAAAGCTAGCATGCCTTAGCATCATAAAATGCCGTATGCAGCGCCAAAAAGCACGGCGGCTATGTAGCGCGCCTTTAGTCCGTAGCGCAGTATCAAGATACCAGCGACGCCGACCACGACCATGCCGATACGCTCCCACCAGCAAAGCGTGCAAGGGCCCTCGCCGATGACGTAGCCAAGATAGATGTTTGCGATACCAACAGGGATAGCAAGCACGAGCAAGACCGCGGTGGCCATGACGAAGTCGAAATTTTTTTCTCGTTAAAAAAACTCATCTAGCCCTCCTAGTACGCCGCGTAATGTAGCAAGGGCGTCCAGCTGGCGATGAAAAACATAATAAAGCAAATCGCCGTCTCCACGGCAAATGCGCCAAACGCTAAGCCCTCTTTTTCAGGCTTTTTCCAAGCTATAAAAACGGCTATAGCTAAAAAGAGAAACGATAAAAAAATTCCATTTTTATCTCCTTTGTATCATTAAGATTAGATTGTCATTTTAATTTAATTCTTTTATATTTTCGCCTAAAAATACGGAATATTTTTTTGATAATACATTGCAGATTGCTCTAGAAATTTGGGGTAAATATTTTAGAAATTTAACGGATTTGGTTTGCGAACAAATAGCTAAATTTACGGATATTTGAACACGGGATTACGCATAAATTTGCTGTTTTATTTTTGCTATGATTTTTTTATTTTAGTTAAATTTCATTTTTTTAAGGATTTTAGCTTTTTTTGTATTTTAGACGGCTCAAATTTGACTAAATTTATAAGCTCAGGGGGCTTTGTCAGTTTATATAAATAAATTTGGCGGGCTTGCCGTTTTAAACTTGATATTTCAGAAATCTGACCGAATTTAAAACCCGTCAATTTGATTAAATTTGCGCGTTTAAATTTAAAGGCTTAATTACCTTAAATTTATGCCGTATTCGCCGCGCTTTTTAGCTATGCCTACGATCGCCGAGCTCTCGTAACCCGCCTCTTTTAGACGTGATAGGGCTAAATTTGCATCATTTTCGCTAACAGCTAGCAAAAGTCCGCCAGAAGTTTGCGCGTCGTAAAAGCAAGATATCTGCCTCTTTGCTAACAAAAATGCTTTTGCAAATTCGCGGTTTTTGTAGCTGCCCTCGGGGATGATGCCCATATCGGCAAACTCGCGCGCAGCAGCTATCACGGGCACGCTATCCGCGTAAATTTCAAAAGCTGATTTTGTCGTTTAGCATTTCGCTTAAATGCCCAAAAAAGCCAAATCCCGTAATGTCGGTCGCCGCCGTTACCCTGATACCCTTTAGCGCGTCCACGGCATAGAAATTTAGCTGCCGCATCGTCTCTACCGCCTGCTTTATCTGCGCCGACTTTAGCAGATCAGCCTTTATCGCCGTGCTTAAAATGCCCGTTCCCAGCGGCTTTGTGAGTATGAGCGCGTCGCCCTCTCGCGCAGTGTTGTTTGACCAAAAAGAGCTTGGCGAAACGACGCCCGTGACGCTGAGTCCATAATACATCTGCTGCGTCTCTATCGTGTGTCCGCCGACGATCACGCCGCCGCATTCGGCGACTTTGTCCTGCCCACCGCGTGACTTTCGCCCAGACTTTCGCCGCTTAGATTACAGCTATCAAAAACCGACGATATTTAGCGCGTTTAGCACCTTACCGCCCATCGCAAACACGTCGCTTAAACTGTTTGCAGCCGCAATCTGACCGAATATAAACGGATCGTCCGCTACCGGCGTAATAAAGTCTAGCGTCTGCACTAGCGCGATGTCGTTCGTGATCTTAAATACGCTCGCATCCTCGTTTGTACCGATGTTTGAGAGCAAATTTGGAGTGAGCTAAATTTAAATCGCCGATAGTTTTGTGTAGACCCGACGGGTCAAGCTTGGCCGCTCAACCCGCCGCTCGGACGAATTTCGTGAGACGTTTGTCGTTATAGATCATAGTTTGATTTGCTCGTGCGTAGTTAAAATTTGCATGATTTCGTAGGCATTTGATATCTCTCCGACGCTTAGATCGCTTACGAGTTTATATGCCTCGAGGCAGCTGCCGCAGCTTAAAATTTTAACGCCCGCAGCCTCTAAATCCTTAAGCGGTTTAAAGCTCGCATGCGCGCGGTTCGTCGTCATTTTGACGGCGTTATTTACGCAGATTACGTATTCGGGTTTATTTTTTACCTGCAAAAGCGCGCCTAAAAATTTAGCCAGCAAATTAACGCCTACGTCGCCGCTACCGGCACGCTCTTCATTTAGATAAAGGGCTGTTTTTTTAGCTTTTGGCGTGATTTCGCAGACAAATTCGTCAAAATTTGCTAGCTCCAACTTAGATTCGCCCTTAACGGCGGTGATTTTCGTCTCGGCGCCGTTTTTGTTCTACGCTAAATCTCGACGTTTTGATTTTTTTAAAAAAACGGCTAATGTTTTCTTTTGGAGCGATAGAATTTACTAAAATCTCAAGCTTTTCGCCGACTTTTAGGCTCTCAAGCGCATTTTTAGTCCTGATAACGGGCTCAGGGCAAGCCAAATTTCTACAATCGATTTGCATGATTTTTCCTTAAATTTATTACTCTTCAACCTGAAGTCTGAGGGGAATTTTATCTAAAAGATTTTTACATTTCGTATAAAAGGCGACTTGCAAGCTCGTCTCTGAAGTAAAAAGGAGAAAAACTTCTCCTTTTTTTATTATTTTAATTTCGCGTAAGTTTTTTTCGTATTCAGATACGGGGATTTTGTTTTTAGAGATGAGCTCTTGGTACCAGTAGTGGTGAGTACATAAACCTCTTCTTCTTCTTTGTAGCCAGTTATCATCGACCAGATAGCGCCGTGGATAGCGATGGCCGCCATGTAGATGTGCACCAGGAAAAAATACAGCACACACGATGCCAAGCACGTTATGAATTAACGCAGAAGCTCTTAGAAATTTCGATCTGCGATACGCCAAGCCAGCTAGCAACGTCTGGGGCTCTAAAGTCAAGGAAAAAAACATCGCAGCACCAGTTAGTATCATCACGATACCGCCAGGGATAGCCACCCAGTACCACGCTTTTTGACCAGCGTTAAATCTGCCCGCAGGTACTGGACGTTTAACCTTTGATAGATATCCGCCGATGATCATCATCCATCTGATATCATAAACCGCAGGCAACATCCTAACCGTCCAAGCTATCAGCATCGGAGGCACTGAAACGGCAAATAAAATCGTCGCTAGTCCGTGGATGTCTTTGCAAAAATCTAACAAACGCACCGCCGCCAAGCTCTGCGCCCCACATCATAATAACGCCCGTCGGTATAAGCACTATCCATGCGATTGCCGCAGCGCCGTGAGATACGCGCTCTATCATATTAAATGCATAGACTTTTTTTGCCGTCGTGGCTGAAGTGTTTCGGTCCGATGATCAAAAAAGTGCAGAACGAACGCGCCGATAACAGCCAAAATAAGCGACAAGGCCGCTATCGCGAAGTAGTCGTTGCCCTGAAGAAACGTAAAAATCGGCCCCAAACCGTCTTCGTAAGGCTTAATGTTCTCGATTCTGCCCGCAGCCCAGATATTGCTCTGGTACTGGTTCGTGCTAGGACTCGCCTCGATAGCGAAGGCCCAACAGGCGAAAACCGAAAGCAAACTAAAAATTCTCGTCATGCTATCTCCCTTTGGTTTTTGTTTTCCGTCTTAAAAAAAGCTTGTTGTGGTCGGCATCCAGCCAAAGGCTAAATTGTGCGGATTTTTCATGAAATTATATCAAAAAAATAACGTAATACAAGCTTAGCGTCGAAACATCGCTTTTTTTAGGTAGTTCGGGCGTATTTTTATCAAAAATAGGGGTCAAATTTATAATCTGCTATATTAATTCATTTATATAAGCTAGATTTTATTTATCTTAAATTTAACTTCGTTTGGGATTAAATTTGCAGCAAATTTGACGGACAATAAACCAAATTTTTAAATTTAAAGCTGAAAAGGCGCGGGTTTAGCGCACCCGCATTTCAGGCAAAAAAATCGACACCAAATTTGGCTTAATTTACGACCAAAAAAAGGCGCCCTCAAACATCAAATTTACACTCTAAAGGGCGCAGTTTCAGGAAGCAAATCTAGTTTCGTCTCTCATACTCTTCAAAGCCAAATTCCCGTACGGTTACAAGCTCGCCGTTTTCTTTTAAAAGCAGCAAATCGGGCAGCTTGATGCCGTTAAAGGTCGTGTTTTTCACGATCGTGTAGTGGATCTGATCCTCAAAGATCACTTTGTCGCCCACGCTTAGCGGCGTGTCAAATGTATACTCGGGCTCTCCGGCGTCAAGCCCTACGATATCGCCAGCTAGACAGGGTATTTCCGCCGAAACGGTAGCTAAATTTACCGCCCTTGCTCTCGCCTCGCACGGCCGGTCGGTAGGGCATCAGCACGGTATCTGGCATGTGCGCCTCAGCCGAGACGTCTAGGATCGCTATGGTTTTTTTCGTTTTGCACGAAATCAAGCACCGAAGCGGCTAAAAATCCCGTCTGCCAGCCCACCGCTTCGCCGGGCTCGATGTAGACCTCGACGCCGTATTTTTTTCGCGGAAGCTTTTGATCAAACTGTGAGCAGATCCACGTCGTAGCCCTCTTTGGTGACGTGATGTCCGCCGCCGAAATTTACCCACTTCATACGCGGGATAAACTCGCCGAATTTCTCCTCAAACGCCATCAGCACGGTCTCCAGACTCTGCGCGCTCTCTTCGCAAAGCGCGTGAAAAATGCAGTCCTGTGATACCATCAAGCGCGTCTGCGTCGAGATTTGCGCGCGTGATGCCTGAGGGCGGCTATACCTGCCGCAAGGATTATAAGCATCAGTCGGTGCGACGGATAGCTCTGGATTTACGCGAAGCCCACAGGTAACGCCCGCGGCTAGAGCTTTTTCTTTTACGTTTAGCCCACTGCGCAAAGGAGTTAAAAACCACGTGCTTTGAAAGCGCTAGCACCTCATCTATGTCCTCGTCTTTAAATGCAGGCGAATAGGTATGGATCTCGCCGCGAACGTATTTTGCGGCAAATTTAGCCTCGTGTAGGCCGCTGCATGTCGCGCCGTCTAGATACTCGCCCACAAGCCCCATCACGCCGCTAAATGCAAAGCCTTTTAGGGCGACTAACACCTTTGCGCCGCTCTCAACCTTGACGCGTTTTTAGATCTCGAGATTTGCGCGCACCTTGGCCTCTTCGCAGACGTAGGCGGGCGTTTTTTTATTTTGCTTAAGATTTCGTTCATTACGGCTCTTTCGTTTTAAAATTGGCGTAAGTATATCTAAATATTTTTTTAAGTAAAATCAAGAAAAAATTTGAATTTCAAAAGGTAAATTATGGTAGAAATCGAGTTTTTTTAGGCCCGATAAAGATGAATAATTTAAAGCTGGAAGCGGCAAATTTAAGTGAAGTAAAAAGAAAAAAACTAGGCGAATACGCGCAGCTGTCCGAGTGGCTAAAAATCTGCGCCGTCGCCGTAAACGACGAGATCGCAAGCTCTCTTGACGCGCCGCTAAAAGACAGGGATAAAATTTCCATTTTACCGCCGGTTTGCGGAGGTTAATATGCAGATATTTGATGGAAGCCTAGACGCCAAAGCGATCACAAACGCTTGGTACGACGAGTTTAGGGACAAAAACTGCGGCGCGCTCATCACGTTTACGGGCATCGTGCGCGAGGAAGGCGGCATCAGCGCGCTTAGCTTTGATATCTACGAGCCGATCCTGCACAAATGGCTAGCGGGCTGGGAACAAAAAGCAAAGGATCTGGGTGCATACGTGCTTTTCGCGCATTCGCGAGGTGATGTGCCGGTGCACGAGAGCTCCTACGTCGCAGGCGTAGTGAGTCCGCAAAGAAAGGTCGCCTTGCAGCTGATAAACGAGTTTGTCGAGGACTTTAAGGCTAACGCGCCGATCTGGAAATACGACGTAGTGGGAGGCGAGCGCATCTACGCAAAGGAACGCAGCCAAGCGATAAAAGGCGCCGGACTTTTTAGGATAAACTTTTCTCGGCGCGGCCTTATCATACGTGCCGAGCAAACTTTGACTGCTTTTTTTAGATAAAAGCTTTTATTTTTTTACAGGCTAGACCATGATGTTTTAGCCTGCTTTTTTACTCTGGATCGCCATCGACTTGGCAAATTCCCAGCTCGCTTTTTATATAAGTTAAATTTACGTCTCTTGCTCGCCGAGACCCGCGCCGCGAAAATGTCAAATTTAGCAAGACAAGAGGCAAATATTCCAGACGCAATAGGCGTAGTTTAACTTTAGAAATTTTAACCCGTAAGGGCGCGTATATTAAATACGTAACCAAAACGGGTTTAAAATTTTAAAGCTTGAAATCCGTTCGTCCGCAGCGAAGCGATTAGCGGTTGCGAGACGAAGTCGAAGCAAAAATTATGGGGAATCAAGCTGCTTTTTTTGTGAAAAAAATCCCACATAAATCGCAAAAAACAAACCCCATCACCACCGCCCACGGAGCCGCCGCCGTTATGGCGCTCGGAGAGCTAGCGAGCAAGAAGTTGTGCGCTACGGCCGCGCCAGCCGCCATACCGATGACGAATATAACCGAGCTTAGATTGCCGGTACCCATTTGCACGAGATGTTTGCCCGGGCAGCCTTCGCTCAGGCTAAAGCAAAGCCCAGCTAGCGTCATGCTAAGGAAGTTCCAAAGCACGTCGTTGTGCGCGATAGGCTGGCCTTCAAAGCCGAATTTATACTGCCCGAGTGCTAAATTTACGATGCTGGCAAAGACCACGATGCTGATGATCCCCGTAAACATCGAGAAATCCTTTTTAAAAAAAGCCTACCAAATGCCCCGACGCTGCAAAATTTGCTTTTGTGCATTAGCGCGCCCACGACGATGCTAAAGCCAAGCGAGATCAGGATCGGAGCGTGCATGGAGCCCGGGCCTTTTGCGGAGCTAAAAAGCGCACCATTTTCGCCGAGCTTTAGTCCAAACGTAAGCGCGGCAAGTAGCAAAAATACCCATAACCGTCGGCAAAACGCCTATCGCGGCCTGAGTTTTAGTCTCGTGCGTGAGGCCGTAGCCGAGCTTTTTGAAAAAAATACGCCCGCGCACACGCCCGCAAAAAAATACCGACGACTCCAGCAATCGCCGTCATATCGCCGCCGCCAAGACGCAAAAAACGCTCTCCACGGACAGCCCAAAAACACGAGGCAGCCGATCATCGCGAAAAAATCCAAGAAAAAAAGCGCACGAAAGGTGACGAGCCCGTGGTCGCGCTAAACTCCTTCGTCCAAAGCACGCTAGCTAAAAAGCCACCCAAAAATAAGCCCGATGATCTCAGGGCGCACGTACTGCACGACTCCGGCGCGGTGAAAGCCGAGCGCTCCCGCCGTATCGCGCAAAAAGCAAGCCGCGCAAACGCCCATGTTGCCGGGGTTGCCAAAATACACGAGCAGCGCGCCTAAAGCGCCGAGCGCCGCACCTGAAACGATAAACCATTTTTGAATTTGAAAAAAATTCATGAAGTGTCCTTTGAAAAGGTAAAATCGACCCGATTTCTTAAGCTGTATTTTACTGATGTTAAAATAAAAAAATTAATAAAATTTGATTTATATTTAATCAAATTTGAAAGAATATATAAAAATTAAACTCAAACAGTCAAATCTGTGAAAATATCAAGAATATTTATGATTCGTAAGCCTCAAATTTGCGACGCTAGAGAAGATATAAAAAAACAACCGCGCTATGCTACTTCCGCTTTGATTATAAAAAGGACGGCTATATTTAATCGGCTTTTACCCAGATTTGGCCGTCCCTTTACATAGCTTTTAATCAAATTGAAGACCGAATTTACTTTTTTTCTTAGCGTCTTTTTGTTCGTTTACGGAACTAAACTTTCCCGGCATCTTCTACGCCCAATTTGACTCGTATTTAGGGCTTTTCGCAGCCACCTAACAATGGCGAAGCGATATTTTTGTATACCGCCGTTTAGGTCGATGCCTACTTGCTTCATTAGATCGTCGATTATGGGCGCATTTACTTTATAGTTTAAAGACGCGTTTACGATTTGATCGGATAGCGATGCGCCCGCGTTGCTAACGCCGCTGCTAGCATTTGAGCCCACACCGCTCTGATTTGCGCCGCCAAGACCCGCCATTTGCACGATTTTGATAGAGTCGATTTTCTCTGCGGGTTTTACGACCTGGGCGATGATTTGCGGCATAAACTCGATCAAGGCAAGCTTAAATCTATTTTCCAAAAATCTCCGCAGAGACGATATTTTTCGGCGTTATTTATCTCGGTTTTACCTTTAGCCTCGACCTCGTAGTTTAGCCTGTTGGCTTCGGCGGTTATCTTTATAGCTTCGGCTTCGGCGGTAGCTTTTGATCTTTAGCGCTTCGCTCGCACCCATAGCTTTGATTTTAGCAGCTTCGGCTAGGGTTTTCCTCGGCCTCTTTTTTTCAGCCTTTGCGGCGACGGTTTTTTTCGATAGATAGCTGCTCGGCGTCTTGCTGTGCTTCGATTAGAGCTAGCTTTTTGATACGCTCGGCTTGTTCTATTTCGGAGGCGGTTTTGATCTTTTTCCAGCGATGCGGCTTCTAGCGCCTTTTTTTCTCGTTGGCTAGGGGTTTTTAGCCACGGCTTCTTCTTCGACTTTTTTTAGCGATTTCGATATTTTTTTGCTCTGATTTGCCAGCTCAATGACTTTTTTTCCTTTTTCTATCTCGGCTTCTTTGACAACTCTAGCCTTTTTGCACCTCGACCGTTTCTATGGTTTTGGCCTTTTCGATTTCAGCTTGTTCGATGGCTTTGTGAGCGGCGATCCTGACCTCTTCAACCTCTTGATTTTTTTCTTAGCTATCTCGATGTTTTTTTGTTTTGAGTGGCGATTTCGAGAGCTTTTTCCTTTTTCGATCTCGGTTTCTTTGATGGCCTTTGCTTTTATTTATCTGCGCCTCCTCAATAGCTTTGTTTGCGACGATTTTGGCTTCCTCGGCCTCTTTGCGCCTACTTTCGGCCTCTTTTGCCCTTAGCGCTTCTTGCTCGGCTTGGAATTTGCTATTTTTTTGTTTGCTGCGTGGCCTCGGCCTCGGCTTGTTTTCTTTGATTTCACATTTCTCCGACTGCGTTTCGTAGTTTTTTTCTGCGCTATTTGCACCTCGGTCGAGCGCTCGATATCGTTTCGTAACTTTTTGCGCTCCTCGATGGTTTGCGTTAGGCTTGTTAAACCCTCCGCGTCAAAGGCGTTGTTTTCGTTAAAAAAACTCTTTTGCCGTTTGATCAAGCGACGTGAGAGAGACGGACTCTAGCTGAAGGCCGTTTTTAGATAAATCGGCTTCGATGGCGTTTTTAACCTGAGAGCTAAATTCATCCCTTTTTTTCGTGCAGTTCTTTCATCTCCATCGAGCTTGCTACCGAGCGGAGCGTGGCTATGAGCTTGCCTTCTATCAGCCCGGTTAGCTCTCTTAGATCGACCGTTTTTTTACCCAGCGTCTGCGCCGCGCGAGATATAGACTCTCTATCCTCGCCCACTCTGATGTAAAAAAATCAGCCGTGATATCTACGCGCATCCTGTCTTTGGTTATGAAGCTATCGCTTTTTAGAGCGAGCTACCGTGACTTTCATCGACTGCATATTTATGTCGATATAATCATGCAGTATCGGCAGTATCAAAGCGCCGCCGTCTACTACGACCTTTTTCGCCGCCAAAGCCCGTTCGAACGAACGTAAGCTCCTTTGTCGTCTTTCGGTAAAGTCTTGAAAAAAACGATACCTAAGATAACGATAGAAAAAGAGTCCCTATGCCGACAAATACGGCTAAAGACGTCATCCCGTCAATATTCATACCACTCTCCTTTGATTAAATTTGATGATTTTTTTCCTGACATAAAAAGTTATTTTTTTCGATTTTTAACGATGAGCGCGGTATCGCCTTTTTATAAGCTCGTTTTCATCGGCAGCCCTTGCAAATACGAAACGCTCCTTGCCGTTTTTATCCGTGACCTTGACGTCTCCGCCTTGCTCTTTTGTGATTTTATAGTCCTTTACTTCGCATTCGCAGCCAAGAAGCTCCTTTTTACTAAAGGCCGACGTTTGCACCTGAGGGCAGGTATTTTTGCCGCGAGCAGACTAACCCATCTAGTCCAAGCCAAAGCGGCAAAAAAACGAAACTACGGCGATAACCGCGCTCATATACCACGCAGGCAAGGCTAAGCCGTAAAAAAACGCTAACGATAAAAAAAGCCCGCACGCTCCAAAACTCATAAGCAAAATCCCGTAAAAAAACGGTGCTAGGGCACGCCGCCCTTGTTTGCCCACGCTAGCAGCTCGGCACCAGGCGCATCGATGCTCTCGGCTCCGTCAAACAGCCCGTTTAGCGGCTCAAGCACCGAAAAATCCGGTCATCATCAAAAATAACCTCAAGCAAGACAAAAAACTACGACGACAACTAGCGGAACGGAAAAATATAAGATTGTTGCCAAGAAGCTCTAAAATTTGATCCATTTTTTTACCTTTTTTTAAATTTTGTCGCTTGCGAGGTCAATTGACCTTAGCTCCGCTTTATTCTATGCTATACACGTCGCTTTGCTCGATTTTTTTCTAGCTTATTTACCTTGCTTTCTAGCGTCTTGCTCATCTGCGCGATTTTAGCGATATTTTCTTTCATCTTCGGCAGCGCCTCGTTTTTGAAAATTTTTCTATCTTATCTAGCGAATCTATCATCAAAGTTTATCGCTTTTTTTCGAGGCTCTCGTTATCTAGCGCGCCGCCTGCGACCTTTGCCGTCACTTCTGTCGCCGTGTCGTTTACGTCCTGCGCGTTTTTTTAGGATGACGTCGCTAGCTAGCTTGTCCATCTCAGAAACGGCTTTTTAGCTGCTTTTTGCCCTCCCTGCGCGGCGCTTGCGATGTAGACGTTGGTTTTTAGCGCGGTGATGCTAGTTGTGATCGTGTTTTGCGTGGCGAAACTTAAAAAGCGAGTTATTGTGCTTGATAGTAGCGTAGTTTGCGAGGCTTTTGCTGCATCACGACTAGCACTTGACGCAAATTTTTGCAGATGCATACGGATGTAAAATAGCGCCTCTTCGAGGAGAAAATTTTTTCTGCTCTTCGTCCGTTTGATTTGCCGCTCAATTTTTCGATGAGCTCGTCTGTTTTTGCTTAAAATTTCTATCTTGCCTTTTAGGCTTTCGATGATGAGCGAGAGTTCCTTTTGTTTCTCGGAGATTTCGGCGTTTCTAGCTTCTAAAACGTTTATCGAGTGCTTTAAACTTTGCCGTGATTTCTTCAAACAAGCTTGACACGCTTTGATATTTGCTAGCCAGCTCGGTGGCTAGGGTCTTTGCCGAGCAAGAAATGTATACATTCGCGCCCAGTCCGCTCTCTTTTATCTTATCGCTTGCTTTTTATGAGCTCGGCGGAGTATTTTTTTGACCGACTTTAGCGACTCGCCGACCGAGCTTCCTACGCTTTGGCTCATGCTAAGTAAATCTCCGACCTTCATGTCCATATCGCCGTTTAGCTTTTCAAACTCGCCTAGTTCATCCTTGCCAAACGATACGATAAATCTTTGGGATCATCAGATTCTTTCCTTTTTTTCTATGAGTAAGGCGACGACGTCTTGGGGCGTTTTAGCGATTTGATTCAAAAGCTTGTCCTTTGCTTTCAAATTTAAGAGCTATTATAACTCAAATTTGTACGCTTTTTACAGGCTTGATAATAAACTTCTGTGCTTTATTAGCATAATTTACGATTACAGTAGTAAAATCGGCAGAAATATTCCAGACGGATTGTGTGTAGTTTAAATAGTTTGCGGCGGATACGACGGGAGCGGACCGGTCGTCCGTGACCCGAGTATCCCTAGCCGAAAAACTATTTAAAAATCCAGCCGAGCCGGGGAATCAAAAAGGATAAAAAAATGAAAGACTTTATGAGTTACGCATCCTCTCTTGAAATTTTACGCTCTACGCTCGTTCCGTGGGACCGCGTGGAAAAGGTCACACTCACGCAGGCACTTGATCACCGTATCGCCGTAGATATCGCGGCGCAGGATAACTACCCAGCCCAGCCCGTCTCGGCAATGGACGGCTACGCTTTTGCGTGGCAAGAGGGCTTAAGCGAGCTTGAGCTCATCACCGACCTACCCGCAGGCAGCGACAAAGGGCTAAAAGTAGAAGGCGTAAAATGTGTCAAAACATTCACTGGCTCGCTGATGAGCGAAGGCACAGACACGCTAATCCCGGTCGAAAACGTCGAGGTATCAGGCGGCAAGATCCTGATTAAAAAGCCCGTGCCGAGGGGTTTTGCCGTGCGCGAAGTCGGCGAAAGCTACAAAAAAGGCGAAATCCTAATCAAAAAAGGCGCGACGATAGGCTACGCCGAGACTGCGCTGCTAGCCGAGCTTGGGATTTTTTTAACGTTAGCGTATTCGTGCGGCCTAGAGTCGCAGTACTGGCGACTGGAAGCGAAATAAAAGACCTCGGAGAGCCGCTAGAAAACGCCGCGCAGATCCACAGCTCAAACCACGTAGGCATCGCCGCCATGGTGCGCAAAATGGGCGGCGAACCCGTGCTGTGCGAGATAGTACGCGACCGCGCCGAACTCGTAAAAGACGCTATCGTCCGAGCGCTCAAATCAGCTGACGTGCTCGTCACCACGGGCGGCATCAGCATGGGCGACTACGACTTTGTAAAAAGGCGCGCTGGGCGAGAAATCTCGACATTATCATCGACGGCGCCGCGATCAAACCGGGCCGCCACATCAAGGTCGCAAAAAGCGGGCGAAAAGTATATATTTGCGCTGCCTGGCTTCCCGTACTCGGCGATGGGCGATGTGCGTGCTCTACGTGCGCGTGCTGCTAAATGCGTGGTTTGGCGCTAGCGAGCCTAAAATCACGGCCATCATGGACGAGGACTACAAAAAGCGCTCGCCGTTTTTTTGGAGTTTACGGCGGTAAATTGAGTCAATCGAGACGGCAAAAGTTTACGTTAATTTAGACGGAAAAAAGCTGGGCAGCTCGGCGATCGTAAACAACCTCACAAACGACGCTACGCTTTTTAATCATCCCAAAAGAGACCGAATTTATCGCAAAGGGCGAGATAGTCGAAGTGCTGAAAAATGGTTTAAATTTAAGTAATTTAAAGGTTGATAATGAGTGAAATTTTAGAGCAAATTTACGAGATAGAAAAACCCTCGCCGAACTAGAAATTTTTCTGCGCGCCCAGGATCACATTTCAATTCGCGAGCGGCTGCTGGGCGACTTTGACCGCTACGCCTTTTATAAAAAAACGCTAGCGAGTGGAACAGGGCCGTTAAAATTTGCGAATGCCCTAGCGATCATAGGCTGGGGCGAGCGAGAGAGCTTAGAGGCGCTACGCGGGAAATTCTACAACGGCTATGCGATGACCTATTTTTTTAAATGTGCACGGCGAGCCGCGCTTTGTAGAAGCCACATGGTCGAAACGCAAAACGGGGCTAAGCATGCAAGACGGCGATACGTTCTTTCACGAAAGCCCGGACGCAGCGGGCAAAACGCTCTCGCGCCCAGTAAAAGAGGACATACAAGACGTCAAATTAAACAGCCAGCGCAACTGGATAGCCAAAAAAATCCGGTCCGCATCACGCGCGCTATCAGCAACTGCTACGAAAAACTCGCGCGCCGTAATCGAAAGTCTATTTTTTTAGATCTACAACCGGCGCTAAACGCCAAAAATGAGACCTCAAATTTACGGCTCGGCGATTAACTATATAAAAACTACGCTGCGCATTTAGCTTCTCTGATCATGGCTGTAAAACAAACTACGTCATCGCGCCCGATAAACCAAAAACTAAGCTCACAACGCGCTTGGGAGCTGATACACGAGATGATGAGCGAGGAGGAGCGCCGTGCTGGGGGCTACTATCTGCGAAACAGATTCGAGTATGCGCCGTTTAGAAAAGATACGGGCAAAACGGGCGCGCAGATATATTTTGAGCGCGAGTTTAGCGAGCTTTCACACGCAGAGCAAAAAGCAAAAAAATAGGCGAGTATTTTTTTAACGGCGCTAAAACAGATCGCGCACAAACAAAGCAAGCTTGAGTATGATTTTTGCCGCGATGATAGAGGATTTTAGTGAAAATTTTAGGCGAGTGGGTAGAGGCTAGAGTTTAGCCGCTTTGATATTAAATTACAAAAAAACGCTCGCCGTTTTTTTGGAGTTTACGGCGGTAAATTTGAGTCAATCTGGGCGGCAAAATTTACGTAAATTTAGACGGCAAAAAGCTGGGCAGCTCGGCGATTGTAAACAATCTAACAGGGGTGCCGCGCTTTTAATCATCCCCAAAGAAACCGAATTTATCGCAAAAGGCGAGATAGTCGAAGTGCTAAAAATGGTTTAAATTTGAGGTTAAATTTGAGTTTTGCAACTTAGGGGCGCAGGGTAAATCCCTTCAGCGCCGAATTTAAGGAGTATAACCATGAAATAATTTCCGGATTTTCTAAGAGAGTACGAACCTACCCTGCAAAAAAATACAAACTGCGTTCTGCCCGAATTCTTGCCGAACCCCTAAAAAGCGGTGAAACAACGAATATAAAAAGTTCCAAGTTTTTTTGGGAGCCCCTTATTTGCCTATCGGTACGGACTATCCGAAAGACAAGGATGGCAAGCCGCTTATTTTATGGGCGCAATTAAATTTTTTTCGGAAATTCCGCATTTGGACGATTATCCCAAAAAAATGGTATTATGCAGTTTTTCGTTTCGGCGGATGGGTGGTACGATTGCGAAGAAATAAAAGTACTTTTTCCACGAGCATACGGACGCGCCGCCTCAAACTGATTTTTCCGTTCTTAACCGAAGATTTGTACGAAGACTGCCCGATATGGTGCGGGCACCGTTTGCAGTTTAAAGAAGCTGAAGAGTACGGCGGTACCGAAGATTTTCGGTGCAGCTGTATGTTCAACGGAAAAAGTCCGTGGGATCTTTATGATACGCTTGAATCTGCCCAAAAAGAAGCATTTGATGATTTATTTTACGACACTGGGCACAAGATAGGCGGCTACTCGTATTTCGCACAGACCGATCCGCGCGATTACGGGCAAGAACATAAGAATGATGTTTCGCTTTTTACAAATCGACAGCGATGATAAGATTATGTTTGGCGATACCGGCACGGCTCATTTTTTTATCAATAAAGACGATTTGAGAAACAGGAATTTTCGATAAGACGTGGATGTATTGGGATTGCTGTTAAAAAAAGCCAAAAAAACAGATTTTTTTGTAAACTTAAAAAGGCATTGTAGTATTTTTATGATGCATATTTAATTTTTAAAAATATATTTACATAAAAACATGTGCAACGAATTAAAAATAAAAATGGAATAAAGTTATGTCAATTTAGCCGACGAAAATTTCAAAAAGAGCTTGAGCAGCAGGGAATAAGCCGTGAAAAATCTTACAAGAGCGGATTTTGAAAAAAATCTACTTAAATTTAGGAAAAAGAAAAATTTCCCAGACAATAAAAAGGATCGAATTTGATTGCAAATTTGGGCGACAGCGACGAGGTAGCCTACCACTATGAGCTCATCTGCAAGCAGTGGCGAGAAGATAAGAGGCTAAATTTAGAAAGCAGCTTTGATAAGCATGGAGGAGATGGGATAGAGTTTTTACTTGAGCAGCTAACCAAAACAGCCGATCAAAAATCTAAAAATTTCAACTATCTATCTTGCGGCGCAGATCCTTTCTAGATCCAAGCATAGAGATTTTTTTACGCACCGTTTTGCGACCGCCTTATCCCGCAGATCCTCTCTTTTTATGAACGCCGATAATGTACTTCGCCAAAAGCTCATAATAGCCTTAGGCTGGATAGGCAGACAAGAGGAGATAGATATCTTGACGGGAGAGATGCTAAGCAACAAAGATAGCCTTTGTAGGGCATGGTCGGCAGCGAGCCTCATGCAAATGTCCTTTCACCGAGTCAAACAAGAGATATTACGCATCAAAACAAAAAAACCGCATTTATTCAAAAGCATTTCAGCCGAAAAAAAGATCTGTACGCTTGCGGGATCATGGTAGAAGCAGCCCAAATTTTTATTTGGTAAAAAAATGGATATCATCTACCTCAGTTGAAAACCAAAATGAAGAAAAAAATAGAAAAAAAGCTAGGAAATCAGCTATAAGATTTTTTTAAGCAAGAGCTAAAATACAACGCAATATCGGTGCAATAAAACCGACACAAACCAGAAGTATTCTCAAAAAAACAAATTACTATTTTTTTGCAACATTTCGAATAAACAAAAAGACATTCATTTCGTTTTAGAGACAGGATACTAAAAATGATAACACTGTAGGTTTTATTATAAACGAAGCCTTAACGCAGCGAGTACCGAAAAGCTCCTTTTCTCACGCTTAATAAGCAAAAAAATAAGGTTTTAAATATCGCAAGACTCATCAAAGAGGTAAATATACAAGCTTTAAAATTTACAAAAAAACCACAAAACGCCGTTTGAACGATTGCTCGATTTGAACTTTAAAAATCATAAAACGCTTCTAAAAAAATACGCTATTTTTGCTCAAAAAAAGATTTTTTTATGAAATGTAAATTTAATCAAAAAAAGAAATTCAGGTTGAGATTGTCCTACGGTTTTACGACTCACTCAAACACCCTATAATGCGCCTCGTCGGCAAACTCCAGCATCTCCTTGTCGCCTCTACTGTCGCCGTATGCGATCACGCGCTCAAAAGGCGTCCGTATCATACGCCTCGCGCACGCGGCGCACCTTCTCCGCACCGTAGCAATTAGCGCCGTCTATCTCGCCCGTTATCACGCCGCCCTTTTTCTTGATGCGAGTGCCAAGCAGCCCAAGCCCCTGCGCCTGACACCACGGAGCTAGCCAGTCCTCGAGCGATGCCGTCACGATCACGACCTTGTCGCCGTTTGCCTTGTACTCGGCGATCTTTGCCATCGCAGAAAGTACTTTCACGATATCCTCGATGTGCGTGTTTGAGTATTTTTTTGCAATTTGAGCGAATTTATCCGCGCTCATACCCGCGAAAAAAAGTACGTCATCAGCCGCCTGCGAGCGTAGTTGTTGCTGCAGATTTCTTAGCTTATAGCCGATCAAAACGGGCGAAAGCCAAAAAAATCCCCCGAAAAAAAAATTTTCTTAAATCCCACAACGTAAGCGATAAACTCCAGCAGCGAATCATCGCGCGTGATCGTCCCGTCAAAGTCGAATAAAACCAGATTCATCTTTATCTCAATTTTAAATTTGCGCGATTATACCGCGCTAGCGTTAAGCGACGGCAAATTTAGCCGGGTTTTTGCCCCGCAAATTTACCTTTGCTCTTACGCCTTACGGCGCTTTTAAATTAGCGCGCAAATTTCGCTTCAAGGCTTTTTAGCACGTATTTTATTAGTTCCAGCCCCTTTGAGCGATGCGAGATTTTTTTAGCTTCGTGTCATCGTCTAGCTCGCCCAGAGTCTGCGTAAAGCCGCGCGGGATAAAGAGGCTATCGTAGCCAAAGCCGTTGTTACCGCGTTCTTCGTCGATTGCCTTGCCGTGCATAAAGCCGTGCGCCGTAAAGTCGCCAAACTTTGAGCTAACCGCGATACAGGCGGTGTAAAACGCGGGCGAACTACTCAAATTTAGCGCCTTTAGCTCCGAGATCAGCTTTGCGCGGTTGCTAGCGTCGGTCGCGCTTTTGCCGGTTATCTGGCCGCGCTCGTTCATATCGCTAAATCTCGCCGAGTAAATCCCGGGCCTGCCGCCAAGAGCCTCCACGCTGATGCCGCTATCGTCGCTTAGCGCGATAAACTCGTCCGCCAAATTGAGCTCGCGTAGTTTTGCCTGCACGGCGCGAGCTTTGATTAGCGCGTTTGCGGCGAAAGTCGCGCCGTCCTCGGCGATCTCAAAGGGCTCGCAAATCTCGCGCAGTGCGTAAATTTCGTAATCTTTTAAAAAACCCTTAATCTCTTTTACTTTATCGGAGTTAGAAGTGGCTAAAACTATTTTCAAATTTTTCCTTTTTCGGCTTCTCTTGCGCGCCTTTAAATGAGCTAGAAATCTTTCTCCCTCGATGAACTATGTGTTCTATCTTTGGTCGAGTACTTTTCGTCGCAACATTTAAATTCATCGCAAGATAACTTTGCCGATTTTTTTAAATTTACCGCTCACATTTTATCAAATTCGGCTTTAATTTACGTATTATCAAAATTCGGGTAAAATCACTCCTTTAAAAAAAGGAAAAATTTATGATAGTAAAAAGCGCTTTACCTTTATCTTTTATCATCGGCAGCAGGTTTTTCGGACTCTTTATCATTTTGCCAGTTATCAGCGTATACGCGCTTGAGCTTGAGGGGGCGACCGAGTTTTTAGTCGGCGTTCTCATCGGCGTTTATGCGATGTCGCAGATCACGTTTCAGGTGGTTTTCGGCTACGTCTCGGATCGCTTCGGGCGCAAAAAAACTCGATGCTGATCGGCCTGCTGGTTTTCATCGCCGGAGCCGCGATCTGCGCCGTGGCGACTGATATCTACACGATGATTTTTTTGGTAGATTTATCCAGGGCGCGGGCGCGATAGGAGCCGTAGCGATCGCGCTGATGAGCGATATGACTAAAGAGGAAGTGCGCGGGCACGCGATGGCGATGATGGGTGCATTTATCGGCATTAGCTTTACGCTTTCTATGATACTCTCGCCGATACTTAGCGCCAAATACGGCCTTTCAAGCCTCTTTTTACCTCTCGATCGCGGTTACGGTCGTTTGTATCGTGCTTTTATATACGGCTGTTGGCGAGGAGCCTCAATTTACGCACTCGCAGGCCAAAAATGCCGGCCGTAAAGCTACTCTCAAACAGAAATTTACTACTCATGAACATCAGCAACTTCATGCAAAAAAATGCTGATGTCGGCGGCCTTTATCGTGATTCCGATCGCTATCGTGAAGTATTTTGGCATGGACAAAAAAAGGACCTTAGCGGCATCTACTCGGTTGCGACGGTGTTTGGCTTTATCGCGATGGGCATAGGCGGCGCGATCGGCGAAACGAAGCGCATCACAAAAGCAAATTTTAGTCATCGGCGTCTCGCTTTTCGTCGTTTGCTACGGACTTTTCGCGCTCTCGCTCGGTCACAAGCCGCTATTTTACGCCGGCGTGATTATATTTTTTTATCGGCTTTAACCTACACGAACCGATCTTGCAATCAATGGCGTCCAATTTAGCAAAAGTAAGCCAAAAAGGCGCGGTTTTGGGCATCTTTAACGCCTTTGGTTACATGGGAAGCTTTATCGGCGGTATCGGCGGCGGTACTTTGCTTAAACCTTTACGGCCTTAGCGCGCTTTCCGCCGTCGTTACGGTGCTTTGCGTCGTGTGGCTGATCGCGCTAAAATGGCTAGATAATCCAAATATCTTTAAAAAAATATCTATCTGCCGTCTGACACGGACGCCGATCTAGCCGAGATCGAAAAAGCAAAAAAAGGCGTCGTAGAGTGCTATAAAAACGCGCAAAAATCTCGTCGTAAAATACAACTCCAAGCTAACAAACGAAGCGGAGATAAAGCGAATTTTAGGCGTTTAGCAGGCTTTGCGGGTGGTGCAAATTTACTAAACCCATCCACTGCCGAGCGCTAAAACTTCGGCTCGCGCGCCGTTTTATAACGCAACGACGCCTGTCATGTAAATTTAGCCGATTTTTTTAGCTATTTTTTTAAATACTATTATCAAAAATCTAATCTCAAAAAAAGGACAAAAATGAGTGATCTAAAAAAACAAATCGACGAGCTTTTCGAGGATAAAAAAGATGTCCGTTTACGATGCGGCCAAACAGCTAAACGTACGCGAATACGAAATCCTGCAATACCGCGGCGATGACGAATTTAAGGAAGTCGGCGCAGAAAAATTTGATGAAAGTACTTTTCGAAGAAGTCAGCACTTGGGGCGAGATGCTTTTCATCAAAAAAATACGCCTGAATTTATCATCGAGATCAAAGTGAGCGTGCCTATGCCTAAAAAAAGCAAGAGGATTTTTAAATTTCACCGATAAAAGCGGCTTTTTGGGCGGCCACCTAAAAGAAGAATCAATCGCCAGCATCGGCTTTGTGAGTACCAATTTGTGGGATTTCTCGGACACAGCCTGCACTTTTTACGACGCGGATCACAACGTGATCTTTAAGCTTTTCGTAAACCGTAACGAAAAAAATGAAACTAGACGAAGCGCAAGAGCAAAAATTTCTAGCGCTAAAAAAATAGCTTTTTGATTTTTTTAGCTCGGCGTGCGTAAATTTTAAAACACGATTAACAAGCAATTCAATTTATCAAGGAATATTGATGAAAAAGCAAAGGCAAGAGCTGGACGAGAGATGAAGAAATAATAGTTTTTTTATCTATACCGTACTGAAACAAAAAAATATCCATAAATAACCCTAGAGTTCAAGAGATAGCAAGTCTTATGAATAGAACAGCAGATTCGGTTGTTATGAAAGTATCTAATTTTAAAAGTTTCGATAAAAATAAATTCAGGACTAAGCAATGCAACCAAGCTAGATAAAAGAAATTTGGGATGAATTTGGTGAAAAATCTAATCGAGTTAACTAGCGAAAAACAATAGAATATTGTCTCGAGGTATCACAAACTAGAGTTTTTTTAATTTTTTTGTAGTCAAAAAAATGGCTAAAAATAGATTTAATTTATATTCAAGTAATATTATTATAATAACCTTAAGGAACTAAAAATAATTGCCAAGAAACAAGTCTATGATGTTTTTGATAATCGGAGCCGGAGCGGCAGGGCTATTTTTAGCGGCGAATTTGACGCGGTAAAAAGCGTCGCTATACTCGAAAAAAACGCAACTCCGGGCAAGAAAAATATTAGCTAGCGGCGGCGGTAGGTGCAACGTCACAAACCGCCGTATCGACGCGTCAAACTACCTCGGTGACGCAAATTTTGTCACAAATATCCTAAAAAAATCTAGACTTCAAAGACGTTTTTAAATTTTTTTTGGCGAGTTAAAATTTAACGAGCAAAAAGCAAAAATCAATTTTTTTCTGCGAAAGCGGTGCAAAGGACGTTTTGGGCGTGCTTTTTAAAGCGCGCTAGACAAAGCGGAGCACAAATATTTTGCGGCGTTTGCGTAAAGGGCGCTAGAAAAGTACTTTTGACCGATGAAAACGGGCAAATTTAGAGAAACTTAAATCCGAACAGACTGAAATTTTTGAAGTGCTCTCCGAAAAACGGAGATAATTTTACGCCAAAAAAACCTCGTCGTAGCTAGCGGCGGACTAAGCTACAAAAAGCTTAGGCGCAAGCGATATCGGCTACAAAAATAGCGCAGAGCTTTGGCATCAGCGTCGCCACGCCTGCTCCGGCGCTCGTGGGATTTACCGTGCAAAAAGACGAGTTTTGGTTCAAAAAAATCTAAGCGGGGTTTGCTTTCCCGCCGAGATTAGCGTAGCTTGCGCAAACAAAAAAACGCCGCAAACCGCGGGCCGAAAAATGCCGCGTAAATTTGCAGGGCGACATACTTTTCGCTCACAAAGGCATAAGCGGCCCGGCCGTGCTAAACGCTTCGCTTTTTTTGGCAAAAGGGCTTGATCGCGATACACTTTGCCCACTCTAGCATCGAAACCGCGAAAAAAAGCAAAAACAGCTCAGCACCGTCCCTGCCGCTGCCTAGACGATTTGCGCTCGAGTTTTTTTGCGCGCGGCGGAGCTTAGCGACAAACCTTACGGCGAGTACAAAGCGGACGAGGTGGCGAAAATCTTGCGGCTATTTGCTTACGAATTTGCGCCTGCTGGCACGTTTGGCTTCGAGCGAGCCGAAGTCACAAAAGGCGGCGTAGACACGGACGCGCTAGACGCAAACTGCGGCTACAACGACACTCGCGGGCTTTACTTTATCGGCGAGGTTTTAAACGTGACGGGGATGCTCGGCGGGTACAATCTGCATTTTGCATTTGCGTGCGCGGCAAATTGGCAAAGCGGTTAAATGCCAAGTAGCGACGACCGAGTTAAATTTGAGCGGCAAATTGGCTTCTCTCGAAACCCAATAGCTACATTTACAACTCTTTTATCTTTGCTTCCAGCTCTGCTTTTTAGACTTTTTGCGTGCTTGTCGCCGTTTTTTTTCTAAAATTTTTATTCGTGATTTTTAAGAGCTTTTTTTCGTAGTTTTGCAGCGCTTCTTTTTTTATTGCCAAGTCCAGCCAGATCGCCCGCCATCAGCACATAATACTTGGCTCGTAGCAAATTTACGCCGTCTGCGCCGAAAAACCTCTCCGCAAATCCTAAACGCAACGGCGTGCCGTTTTATAGAGCGTATCGCCCTAGCCCCGCGTAGCAGCCCATCAGATCTTTTTGCATCTTCTCTCTGCCAAGCTCATAGCATCTGATCGCTGAGCCGAAATTCGCTATCGCCTCATCGTATATACCAAGTGCCGACTGCGCGCTAGCTACGCCGTGATAGGGCTTTGCTAGTGCTTTGTGTTCTTTGCCCAGACCTTTTTGTAAAATTTTTAGCGACCGTTCGTAGGCTGCATTGCCTCCTCACAGCTCGCCCCAAACAGCCAAATCGTAAGCAGAAAAAAATTAAAATTTTACGCATAAAATTCTTTAGAAATTTCGCGCTATTGTAACTACTAAAAAGCAAATTTTATATAAGCTTTGGATAAAATCACTAAAATTTTAAGGAGCCAAAAAAATGTCAAATATCTTAATCATCGGAGCAGGTGGCGTTAGCCAAGTCGCAACCGTAAAATGTGCGATGAACTCGGACGTTTTTACAAATATCACCCTTGCAAGCCGCACAAAAAGCAAGTGCGATGCGATCGCTCAATTTATCAAAGATCGCCTTGGTGTGCAGATAAACACTGCGCAGATCGACGCTGACGACACAGCAGCTGTGGTAGAGCTTATCAAGCAAACAAAGGCTGATTTGCTTCTAAACGTCGCGCTGCCGTACCAGGACCTAACGCTCATGGACGCTTGCGTAAAGGCTGGCATACCTTATATTGACACCGCAAACTACGAGCACCCAGACACTGCTAAATTTGAGTACAAGCTTCAGTGGGCGAAGGATAGTGACTTTAAAAACGCTGGCACTATGGCGCTTCTTGGCTCTGGCTTTGACCCAGGCGTGACAAACGTATTTTTGCGCCTATGCACAGCAAAATTTATTTGACGAGATCCACGAGATCGACATCCCTGATTGCAACGCTGGCGATCATGGATATCCGTTTGCGACAAATTTCAACCCAGAGATAAACTTTACGCGAAGTTAGCGCAAATGGCCGCTACTGGGAGGCTGGCAAGTGGATCGAGACAAAGCCTATGCAGATCATGTTTAAGTGGGACTACCCAAAAGTAGGCGTCAAGGATAGCTATCTGCTCTACCACGAGGAGCTTGAAAGCTTAGTAAAAAAACATCAAAGGGCTAAAGAGAATTCGCTTTTTTTCATGACTTTTTGGACAAAGCTACCTAACCCACATGAAGTGCCTAGAAAACGTGGGAATGCTCCGCATAGACGAGGTCGAGCATAACGGCATGAAAAATAGTGCCGATCCAGTTTTTTTAAAGACGCTTCTGCCTGATCCTGCAAGCCTTGGCTCTCGCACAAAAAGGTAAAAACCAACATCGGCTGCGTGATACGTGGGCTAAAAAGATGGCAAAGAGCGCCAAGTCTATATCTACAACGTCTGCGACCATGAGGCTTGCTACGCTGAGACAGGCGCGCAGGCTGTTAGCTACACCACAGGCGTGCCAGCGATGATCGGCTCGCTAATGGTCGCAAAGGGCATCTGGAGTGGCAAAGGCGTCTTTAATATGGAAAAATCTCGACGCAAAACCTTTCATGGACGAGCTAAATAAGCAGGGGTTGCCGTGGGAGATGATAGAGATGAAGCCAGGCGAGAGATACGAAGTTTGAAATTTGAGACTTATTAGGCTTGCCTTTTTCTACTTATACTTCGTTGAAATTCGATTTTTAATGCTCACGTATCGCATATACGCTCCGCTTAAAAAATCGAATTTCGCCTTGCCTAAGCGAAAAATTCTGCACCCTAAATTTTTATAATTTTCGTTGCTTTTTGTTAGCAGTTGTGACCACAATCCATCTAGCGATACTTTTACCTTATTATAGTGTGTTCAAATTTATAATTTAAATTTAACGCCGTCCGTTAGCAAATTTAGCCCGCCATCTTAACTTCTGTTGCGGCTAAGTACCAAATTTGACGGCGATTTTTGCGGCATATTTAGAGTTACGTTAACCGTCGACTAACCACACTAGAGCCTTTACCGTGCGCCCTATCTCGTCTGCGTAGTGATTGCCCGGATTTAGTTCAAATTGCTTCCGACGCCCAACCTATCAAAGTGCGCAGCAATGTCGCGCGTGGCGTCTAGCGCCGTTTTTAGGTATTCGTTTTTACTTATGCTCTCGCGGTCGCCGATCGAGAGATACGCACGCTCCGGCTTGCCCGCAAGATGCGAGCCCAGCGCAAACTCGCGAAAATCCTTATACCAAAGCGAGCCCGAAACGCTAGCGACGCGCGTAAATAAAGGCGTTTTATAAAGCGAATAAAGCGCAAAAAGCCCGCCTAGCGAGTATCCGGCGATCCCGAGCCACGCCGCATCGCCCGTTCTTTTTTTAGCACTGCAGGCACGATCTGCTGCGTTAGTGTTTGCAAATATTCATCCGCTCCGCCCTCAAGAGGCGGCTCCTTCTTAAAAAGAGCAGGCATCGGCCAGGGCGTCATTTCGGAGTTCCACTCCAGTCCGCCCACTGCCGCGAGCGTGAGATTTACGCTGCCAAGCTCGCTTAAAACTCGCGCGATCTCGTCAGCTTCGTTCGCAAACGCGCTATAAAAATACTATCGGTGCACCTGCGTTTTGCGGGCTACCATCATCCGCCTTTAGCGTTAAATTTTGCGCTTTAATGCGGTAGATTGTGACTCTTTTACGGGCTATTTCAAATTCCTCTTTCACGGCGGTCCCTTTTTGCGTTCGCGCAAATTTTACTTTTTCTTATTTTCGCTTTTTTGCGCGTTTAACGCCTCAAATTTCTGCTTTAAAATTTTAAAAACTTCATGTTTTGAGAGCTCGTATTTGTCGTATATCACGGCATCGTCGTCACCGATAGGCTGCATGAGGCCATCAGCAGCGTCGCGGTCTAGTTTGCCTCTTTTAAATTTTACGTTTAAAACGTCGATTTTGCGTTTGGCGTCTACCGTGCGAACGCTGATCTCTTCGATATCTTTAAAGTAAAATTTGGCGTTTTTGCCGCCCTTTTGCACCAAAAATCCGTCGTCATCGATGCTCAAAAAGCTAACTTGAAATATCTTTTTCACGCAAAAAAACGGCGCAGATCACGGCAACGACCATGGTAAAAAAATGCCGGTCCCACCTATGCCGTAATAAAAATACCCAGCGCAACCCGCGACAAACAGCGCCGCCGCCAAAAAAATATCGCGCTTACCGCCCCTTTTTTTATTTTCTTTCGTCGTCATTTTTTTCTCCTTTTTGAGGCGCATTATACCAAATATGCCAAATACCGACAACGCCATTTAAAACTGCGCCTTGCAACAATGCAGTCAAATTTAAAGATAAATATGAAAATCTAACTGCCTACTCCGGATCGTCGCTAAACTCGTTATCTCTAAAAAAATTACATAAAAGTCGATAAACCAAAGCGCGAAAGCTACGGCGATAAGCGTCGCGGGTAGATGGATATAAAATCCGCTCCAAACGTAAGCCAAAAAAAGCCCCTGCAAATGCCGGCAACAATAACAAGCGCAAAGGCAATCTTGCTAAGGCGTAAAAACTCAAGCTCCTGCCCGCTGTGGCGCAGGCCTGCGATGTTAAAGATAAGCATAATGCTAAAAATAATGCCGTTTAGCGCTATAACGTGCAACATGTTTGTCTCCAGCCCCAGCCCCAAAATCCCGCTCGCGCCGTAAATGATGTAGCCCGCCGCCAGTAAAAGCTGCATCAGGTAGTAGTAAATCACAAAGCTATGACGCAAAAGCTCCTTGTAGTGCCACTCTTTTAGCTTGGCTAAAATCGCGCTACCGCAGGCTATCGCGGCGAGTTTACCGCCTTGCTGCCTTCAAAAAAACACGCTAACTAACAAAAAAACGAGCAAACGCTAACGATTGCGATGTTTTTATAAACGAAATTTGGCACAAAGGCCGCGTCTTGCATGCCAGGCTCGCGGTTTAGCGCCTCTTTGCCAAGCACCACGCTAACGCGAAAAGATACGAGCAAAATCGCGATAACGTGTAGATGGATTTGTAAATTTAAAAACTTCTCCTCGCCGCTAAGTAGATAGTAAATCTCAAAGCCAAGAATGCCGAGTAAAAATGCTAAAACACCCAGCTGATCGTCGTTGCGGTCAAGCCAGATCATATAAACGCAAAGCCCGGTCAGATACGCCCAAAAAAACGCCATAAAAAAAGTGCGCCGCAAACAGGTTAAAAAAATGCGCTAACAAAAACTCGCCGCAAAAAAACGAAAACATAGCGTAGGCGTGCTTTTTTTAAGCCCTCCACCAAAATCGTCCAATCAGTTAGTCCCGTTAGCAAAAAAATCCCGCATACGCAAGGGCTGCAACAAGGTGCAAAAAAAGATAAATTGTGCCAGCTAACAAAAATCCACGGGCGTAAAAAAACACCGCACCGCCCAGCGCCGCGCAAACCGCGCTCGTAAGGAAAAAAATTCTCATCGGATGAGTGAAAAAGTCGTTAATCATAATAAATTTTTTTCCTTTAGAGTACTTTCGTCTATTACGCCGCTAGCGTAGGCAAAAATCCCGCTGCGAAAAAGGCGCGGTCAAGCTCCAGCTCGCGCTCGATCACAGCGCCCTTGCTCGCTAAAAAAAGCAAATTTTTACTAGACATACGCGCGGCCTCCATCCTGTCGTGAGTCGCCCAGCACGACGCTCATACCCTCCTCGACGCGGTGCGTGACGATGTCGATTAAAATTTCTTTCATATCATAATCAAGCCCCGAAAACGGCTCGTCCATCAGTAGTAAATCAGGCTTCGTCACGATCGCCCGCACGAAAGCAACCCTTTGACGCATGCCGCCGCTTAGCTCGTCAGGGTATTTTTAGCGCGTCTTTCTCTGTTAGCCCAAGTCTCGCAAAGAGCTGTAGCACGGTCTTTTCACCAGGCTCGTCCATCACGAGCAGTACGTTTTCGAGCGCATTTTTCCACTCCAGCAGGCGATTTTCCTGAAAGAGATAGGTCGTTTTTGTTAAAGTTTATTGATTATCTTGCCTTTGCGCGGATCTATGAGGCCCGAGATCAGGCGCAGGATCGTGGTTTTACCGCAGCCGCTCGCACCAAAGAGCGTCACTACTTCGCCCGCGCCGACCTTTAGACTAAAGTCGCGCACGACCTTGTCGCGTAAAATTTCGTATTCTACTGAAGTTCTAGCATAGCAAACTACCTTTTTCCACGGCATTAGCGTGATCTTGAGCGGCTCGATAACTAGATACTCAAAAAAAGCATGATAATAGCGATAGTAAGCACGACGTAGGCCATTACCTCGGTGGTATCTAGCATCACGCGAGCGTTTGCGATCTTGGCACCCATACCGTCGTTCGCGCCCTAGTAGCTCGCCCATGATGACGATCTTTACGCCCATGCCCACGGCGACGCTTAGAGAGCTGATGATGTGGCTAGTTAGGTGCGGAACGTAAAGGTGGCGAATTTTTTTCCAAACGCCTAGTTTATAGGCGTCAAACATCTCCTTTAGCTCCTCGCTCACGCTCATCATGCCAACCATCGAGCTAGCAAAGGTTAGCGGCAAAACCGTGATGATGATCGTAAAAAAATGGTGCTCGCGTTTCCAAACCCGAACCAAAAATATAGCTAAAACGATCCAAATAATAGGCGGCATAGAAAGCAGCGTAGTGATCACGGGCTTTAAAAACGCGGCAAAGCTTTTATATGCTCCGGCAACCAGCCCCAGCGTGATACCGATGGCACAGGCTGTGCCGACTCCAACTAGAGAGCGCACGAGAGTGATGTTTATCTCGCTATTTTTTTATAGTCCGCCAAAAGCTCGTACGCCCGCACGAAAACAGCCTGAGGCGCGGGGAGCAAAAACTCCCTCCCAGCTCGCTGCCGATCTGCCAAAGCGCGATGATAAGCGCTATCGTCGCAAGACCGCTAAAAGCCGCCCCAAAGGTAGTCCGCGACCTTTAAAAAAACGCGCTGCGGTCTTTTTTTGACGTTATCGACGAGTATCATAAAAACAGGCTCTTATCAGGGCATTTTACCGCCCAGAAGCTTTGGATTTAGCTCAAAAAGCACCTCAAAAAAAGCTCATAAGCTCGTCCGTCAAATCCTTAGCCTTCGTGACGGTCAATTTGAACGCTCAAACGCGTTTGCAAGTGCTGGCTCTGGAGCCGGCAGATACTGCGCGCCGATTTGCGCCGCGCTTTGTTTGTTTTCTAGGATCCATTTTAGAGCGTTTTTGCATATCTTTTGTGAAATATCTCAAAAAAACCTCCCTGTTTGCGTTATAGTAGTCTAGATCCACGATGAGCCCTGCTTGCGGGATATATGGCTTGATACCAAAGCTCTCGCCCCAAACATCGGGCAGCTCAAAGCCAACGCGCACGTCCGTGCCCATTTTTTTACCGCGCAGTATCGCAGCCGAGCTCATCGGCTCGATCGACAAGGCCGCGTCGAAATCCTTTTGCAAAAACAGCCCTATGGCTTCGGGCGGGGTTTGGACGTAGTTGATCTCGATTTTAGAGATATCTATGCCTCGTTTTTTTGCAGATGGCGCGTAGCACGAGGTCTGGCATATCGTTTTTTTAAAACGGCATGATTAGTTTTTTTGCCGACTAGATCCTCGATGCTTTTGATGCTAGGGTCTTTAACGAGGATGTTTTGAAGGCCGTTGGTCATGATGTTTAGCAGGCCAAAATTCATGCCCTGATTGGCCAAATTTACGCCCACGTTGCTAGGCGCCGCGGTTAGTTTCATCTCGCCGCTAGCCACGCCAGCGCGCAGCTGATCGGGGCTGTTCCAGATCCTTAGCTTTATGTCGTGAGTTTTGCTTAGCTCGCCTTGCAAGCTCGCCACGGCTAGCATGGTGCTAGGGATCGCAGGCATCCCCCACACGTCAAATCTCTCTTTAGCAAGCAAATTCGGTGCAAAAAGCAGTCGCTCCTAGCGCCGCGCCAAGTCCTAAAAAAATCCTCGTCTGTTCATAGCTTTCTCCTTATATTAAGATTTTAATTTTATTTCGCTTCGCTTTTTGCGGATCGGCTTCGGGCGTCAATTGGTGGTCAAATTTGGAATGTTAACGTGAGCGTTAAATTTTCACTCACTGAGACCCGCACCGCAAAAATGCTAATTTACTCGAGGCAAATTTACTTTTGCCTCAACTTTTTTTGATAATTATACCCAAGATTTTAATCAAAAAAATCTTGATTTAAATTTCTGATCTTTTGTTGATTTGGGTTGTTAAATCTGAGCGTTCAAATTTAAATACTCAAATTTCTTTAAAATCCGACTTTTTTTGTAGCATACTAGCCCTGCGACGCGAGAAGATGCCGCGCTGCGTATAGGCTAAATTTGGCGCTACCGCACTGCAAATTTTAAATTTGCATTTTTCAAGTTGCGGGTCTCGGCGACCCAATTTGCAATTTGACTTCAAAGTTTGAGTATGAAACGATAAGGCGAAGTATTTTTTTCGCTAGACAAGGCGGGATTCGAATTTTAAGCGTAGGCTAGACAGATAGTCTGCCGAGCTTAAAATTTAAACTTTCAACGCCGTATAGCGGAAAAAAAGACGAGCCGCCTCTCAAACCCTAAAAAAACTAGAGTGGAAGCTAACAAACACCGCCCTCCCCGGCGCATGCACCACCGGATCGGGATCTAGCGCACCTACGTGCTCGCCGCTGATAAACTCGGCGTAATCTTTGTCAAAGATATTTGTGACCCCAAGCCTCACGCCCCAGCTGTTTTTTTAAACTCAAATCCGCCGTAAACGTCCATCGTCGTAAAGCTCCTAGCCGCTTCGCGCTTGTCGATGCCAAAGCCGGTGGTTTTATCGAAATCTCCCCTATTTTGTTTTGCTACGTAGCGTACCGCCGTGCCGATGTTGTAGCTGCCAAAGCTCGCGTAGTCTTTGTAATCAAAGGCCAATGTGCCTCAAACGGGCGAGTGTGATAGAGCGGTCTGCCGTCGGTTTTGTTTTGTCCGTAGTTGTAAAATAGCGATGTTTTTAGCCCGAAATTTCGCGCGAAATTATACTCGCCACGCAAATTTACGCTGTAAATTCTAGCATCGACATTGCGCGTGATGACGGCGTTTTTTTATTCATCGGCGCAGCAGCGGCCGAGTGGCGGCGATCGTAGATAACTCAGATCCTGCGCGTCGTCTGCGATAAAGTGCCCACCCACGCTAAAACTATCCTCGCCCTGGCGCGAGCTTAAGTAATCTTTATAAAATTCGCTCTTGTAAGTAAAGCCCAAATTTACGCGGTTGTGACGCTCGGGCTTTAGCAGCGGGTTGCTCACCCAGCCGTTATTCATCGGACCGTAAAGCGTGTTAAATCGCTCCATATTGCCAGGCATGCGCTGCAAGCTCTCAAGCGCCGCGTAGTAGCTATCTAGCTCGTTTGGCGTGAAATCGTATTTTAGGCTGGCGCTTAGCCCGTCTTGTTTGACGCTACCGTCAAAATCATATCCGTAAACGCTGCGGACAAGCCCCTTTACCGTCCGAAGCGGCGCGGCAGGCGCAAAAATATGGCTCGTTTAATCCCTTTAAATTTGACCTCATCCAGTCGTAGTTTAGCGCAAGGCTAAGCTTGTGAAAGTCGTTAAACTTATAGCTTAGCGTATCAAAAATCCTCGTTCGCTTATTTGTCACATCGGCAAATCTATAGCCGTTAAAAACCCAGCCGCCGGGCTGCCTCTGATACCTTTTGCCCTCGTGATTATCGTGCTGATAGCTGATGCCCGCAAGATTATGAAAATCGCCAAAATCCGCGTCGTATTTTAGCTCGGCGTCTACGATTTTTCTATCTATCTCGACCTTTACCGTCTGCGCCGCGCTTCTTAGGCGGTAGTTGTCGGCGTTTCTGCTCACATCGCGCAGCATCAGCTCGAAATGTAGCGTATTTGATAGATCTTCCGCGCCGATGCGAGCGTTAAACTTTACCGACGTATCGCTCGGTTTTAACGGCGTCCATGAGATGGTGAGGGCTGCTTGTCGTCGTCGATGTTGTCGTGTACGAGCGTAAATCTAAACTCGCTTAGCTCGCTAGGGCACAAAACCCACGACTGCGCTTTGTCCCTGCCTGGCGTAGCCGTAGTTCCACTCTCTGCCGCCGCCGTCTTTTTAGCGGTTGGCTTTAGAGAAATTTGCGTTTAAAAATCGTATAGAAATTTTGCGCCGCGGTACTTAAAAAGTCCCGAACCGTAAAACGTCCTGCCGTAAAATCCGCCCGCGACGTGAAATTTATCCATAGAATTATCGAGCAAATCCGTCACGAAAAAAATAATCATCCCTTGGCGCGCGGTCGAATTGATTTTTCAGCAAATGCGCTTTGAGCGACATTTGGCGTATATGGCGGCGGAGGCGTAAAAATCCTTTATTGGCTTTTATGACATCGGGATTTGCGCCGTTTGCAAATAGCGCCGTCGTAGCCGCAGCCAGACTGATAGCTAATCTCATTTAGTATCCTTTATGATAATTTTGATTTTTTTGTATCATAATTATATAAAAAAATGTTTGAATATTTCTTGATTTTCGTTAATATAAGATTTATACATTTCGCGCGGCTTGGTTTATTGGCGGCGGCAAAGTTGACGCTAGCGAAGTTAAATTTGATAAACGTAAATTTTAGGCAAAGAGAGAATAGCCTGAATCAATACGTCAAATTTAAAAACACAAATTCGCATTTTCAAGGTGCGGGTCTCAGTGGGTAAAAGTTGGAGCCGAATGTAGCAATTTGACTTCAAGTTTGAATGTAAAAACAATAAGGCCAAGTATTTTTTTGTTCTAGACGAGGCGCTTTTAAATTTGGCGACAGGGAGTTACCATGTAGGTAATGACCGAGCCAAATTTAAAAAGTAACGAAGTATAGGGCAAAAAAAGACAAGCCGCTAAGGATAAAAGAAACTAAGTATCTGCGTCGCCGCTTTTTCCTCTATATACGGGATTATGTAGCTTGGCGAATAAAGATTCTGCCCGCTTTCGATCTCGAGATTGGTCCTTTGCTCGCTGCCGTTTGCGCGGATCATCACGCTGATATAGGCTCTATAAAGATAATAATCCGTCCTATCGTAAAAAAATCATCGTCAAACGGGTCGCCAAAAAGCATGCCAAAGCCCATGCTTCGCGTGCGCCCGTAGCCGCCGAAAACCATAACCCATGCTCATATACGCGCGCGGACGTTCGCGTCGCTCAAAAGCGCTGCAAGCTCGCAAAATCGCCCATTATCACGATATCGGCGCTCTTTTTGATCCATGCTTTGCGTAAAGCCGTTTTGAAGCAGTTTATTTCGCACGGTATTTTTCTAGCGTGTTTGCGTAGCCTGAGGAGTTTTTAAAGTAAACGTAGACGCTACGAGGGGCTTTTTTTCACGTCGCCGTTTGTGATGAAAAATCGGCATCGTGCTTCTAGCGTAAAGCTCGGGCGTGCGCGGTTCGCCGCAACCTACGAAAAAAATCGCAAATAGCAAAATAGAGAAAAATTTTGAGTTTCATTTCGCGTCTCCTAGCTCAAATTTGACCGCCGCAAATTTAACGCGGACGGGTCAAATTAGGATCAAATCGAAGTGTATTTTACTACTAAATCTTTACATTTGAGTAAATCTATAATACCAGTTTGATCTCGTTTTCAAGAGTAGCTTTTGGAGTGAGTCCGATGAAGCGCTTTTTGAGATTGCCCTCGCCGTCAAAGACGAAGATCGCAGGCACGCCCATCACGCCGCCAACTGCTTTGCTGAAATAATCGACCGAAATTTTTATCACTAATCACGTCGTAGTCGATATGGTGCTGCCTAACCATGTCGATATCTTTATCAAATCCAAGGCTGGGTCCAAATATCCCGTAAACGCCGAATTTGTCCTTAAGCTCGGAGTAAATTTCATTTACGATCGGGGCTTGCGCTACGCAGGCGCCGCAAGAAGTACCGAAGAAAAAGAGCATATAAGGCTTGCCGTCCGTTTTGAGCCGTCTGCCCTCGGGGAAATAGTGCGTATCTACGCCCTTTGGCGAGTTTAGGCTGATGTGGTGTTTGTCAAAGCCGCTATTTCCGCAGCCCGCGATCATCACCGCCGCAAAAAAACTAAAAATATATTTTTTTATCATAATTTTCCCAAATTTGAAACCGTCGCAAAGGCGGTTTGACCCTTTGGCTCGCTTGCTAGCCTCTCGCATGCCTCCGCACGCTCACCATCGCTCACGTAGTGGATGTTTTCCATCTTGCCGTGCCTTAGATAGACGATCTTGTCGCCAAACTGCCCAAGATCCGGGTTGTGAGTGATGAGCAGGATGGTTTTGCCCTCGCTTCGCAGCTTTTGAAATAGCTCCAAAACCACGCGTTCGTTTGCTTCGTCTAGGTTGCCAGTCGGCTCGTCGGCTATCAAGATATCAGGATCGTTGATGAGAGCGCGCGCGATGCACAGACGCTGCTGCTCGCCGCCGCTAAGCTGGCTAGGTCGGTGATCTAGCCTGTGTCCTAGTCCAACCCGCTCGAGCGCCTTTTTAGCGTCCTCTTCGTCTACGCTGCTGTGATAGTACTGCGCTATCATCACGTTTTCGACGCAGTTTAGGTAGGGGATGAGGTGAAACTGCTGAAATATCAGCCCGATCTTTTCGCGGCGAGTGGAGCGTCTCCTCGTCGCTAAGCCTGCTAGCATCGTCTCCGCCTAGCGTGTACGTGCCGGCTGTGGGCTCATCCATCAGCGAGAGGATATTTACCAGCGTACTTTTGCCACTGCCACTTGGGCCCATTATGCTAACCCACTCGCCGGCGTTTACGTCAAATGTAATACCCTCTAGCGCCCTTACTTCTCCGAATCTTTTTTCTATCCCGTTTAATCTTATCGCGTATTGCATATCATTCTCCTCTTAAAATATCGGCCATCTTGTTTTCTAGCGCCCGTTTGATCGGATAGATCGAGGCTACGCCCGCAAAAAACGAGCGAGATCGCCATCGCTATCGGTATGCTCATAAATCTAAAAATCTATGCTCGAATCAAAAAAATCGCGTAGCCTAGAAATTTGCGCCAAGCCGTAGCCTAAAAATCGCGCCCGCCAAAGCCGCCGCAAACGCCGTGACGAAGGTCTCGACGCCAAAACAATTTAGCACGTTTTTTTCTTACTAGCTCCCAGCGCTCTAAGCAGCGCGATCTCCTTTGAGCGCGAGAACAAAATCGCGCTTAGCGTCGTGTTTACGCACATCGAAGTGATGAGCAAAAATAACAAAGCTAACAAGCGCCATCAAAAGCTTAATCTTATCTAAAAATCAGACCCTCTGATTTTTGAAATTTTAGCCACGGGTTTAACGGAAATTTGCTCGTCGCTAAGGCTCTTGCCAAGCTCGCTTATGTAGTCAATTTGCCCGTCACTACGGCTTCGGCGTAGTTTAGCGTGTTTGGCTCGTTTGCTATCTTTTGCGCTAGAGGCAGCGAGATGATGAGCAGCGAGTCCTCCTTGTCACCGTCTTGCACGATGCCGCGGATCTTTACCTTTTCGCCCGCATTCGCGCCGATTTGCCTCACTTCGATCGTGTCGCCGACCTTAAAGCCGCTTTGTTTGGCTAGATCGGTGCCAATTAGCGCGTTTCTCTCGTCAAAGTCAAGCGTTATGCCTTGCCCTTCTTTGACTTCCAAAAAATGGCTTAACCCGCGTTAGATCGCTAAACGTTTAACGCCCATGGCGATCGCAGTCGTTGGGCCTATGTTTACCTGCGTAAAAAGATATCCGCTCTGCCCGATTAGCTTGTCGCTTGGGATTTTGGCGATCTTTTCGTTAAACTTTAGCCTCGTTTACCGCGTCACTAACGGGGTCTGCTGGAGCGAAAACCACGTTTGCGCCGTAGCTTTTTAGCTCCTTGGTTACTTTTTGAATCGATATCTAGATACACGTTTACAAACGCCGCCGTCACGCACGCGCCAAGCAGGATAGAGACGATGATGACGCCGACTCTAGCCGCGCCAAAGCGCAGGCTTTTAAAGATGACGTTATAAAAAAAGCCCTTATTTGCGATCATATAGCACCTCCGCAGGCAATAGTTTGACGACGCTTCTCATCGGCACGAGCGAGCCCGCGATCGAGATAAGAAGCGCAAAAGCGATACTAAGCGGAAGCACGATCCACGCGATGCCGATGCCGTAGCCAAAGATACTGTAAGCGATTATGTAGCTTAGCGCGTAACCCAAAAACGCTCCCAAAATGCCCGCAAAAAACGCCACGACTAGGCTTTCGCTCGCAAAAAGGGCGTAAATTTCAAAGTTGCTCGCACCTATGGCTTTTTAGAAGGCCGATCTCTTTTTTTACGTCTGTAAATTTCGCTAGTCATCAGCGATGTAATGCCGATAGAGGAGACCGCAAGTGCGATAACACTAACGATACCCATCAGACTTTGGATTTTTTTCACGATATTACTCTCGGCGTCGCTTACCTGCATCATCGCCTTGGCTGCTACGCCCGCGTAGTTCTCCTCGATCTGATAGGCTATGGAGCTAACGTAGGCCGAGCAGTACCACATATCGTACTCGGCGCTGTCTAGGGTTGTCTAAATTTCGCCTGGCCTTGACGGAGAGATCGTTTTCTGGGATCGTCATCGCCGAAACCTCGGCTTTTGAGTATTGTCCCGGCTTGCCTAAAAAGCTCCTGGGCTAGCTTTTAGCGAGGTTACGATCTTATAGCTCTCTTCGCCGGCTCCTTTTAGCACGCCTGCGATTTTTTTACGCTACGTCCGTTTAAGTTTAGCTCGCCGCCCACGCTCACCTTTCGCTTCGAGGCTAAATTTCTCGCCTACGAGCACGTTTTGCGTATCGTCGTCTTCTATCCATTTGCCCTCAACCGCCCAAAAAGCCAAATAGCGTTTTTCACGCCAGTTTTAAACTCCGGCTCATCAGCCACGTTTGCAAATTTGTCAAACCAAGTGCCCGTGATTTGATATTTTTTTCTCCGCTAGCGTCCTTTACCTCGCCGTTTAGAAACGGAGCAAAAAGCCACGATGTTGTTTCGCCAGAAAACTTTTCCTTGATCTTATGCAAATCCTCTTCGTTTAGATAGTTTTGCGATTTTAGCGGGGTGAAATTTTTACCCTCGATCTCGATAGCTAGCGCTTCGCCCTTTGGCAAGACGACGATGTTTGAGCCGTAGCCGCGCAGCTCGCTAGCGATCTGATCGCCGATTTTTAGCGTGATATTTAGCATACAAGCGATCAAAACCGTCGCCAAAAGTATGGTGATAAAGGCCATACCTTTTTTTGCACCTTCGAGCCGGGCGATCGAGCTTTTTATGAGCCTTAGTTGCATATTTTTCATTTTAGAGTTCCGTTCGTGTCGACGTATTTTTTTCGGGATTGGCTTCAATTCCCGCCTGAGTTTTTTTCATTTTCAAAGAAATACGTCCTGTTGTAGTATAAATAAGATTTCGAGCCGATGTTGCTTACTTTTTTGCGGCTTACCGGATCTAGTACCATCTTTTCGATGACTTTTGAGAAGTAGTTTGCGCCGTTTTGGATGGTGTCGAGCGTAACGGTTATAAATTTGCCGTCAAATTCAAACGGCATAGGTATCGGGTTGCAGCCGCCCTCTTTGCCGACTGACGGCAAGAAAATGCGTACATTGCACGAGATGCAGATGAGATCGCCGCCCTTTTTAACGTAGCCCATATCGCCGCATATCGCGCACGCGTCAAAGACGATGATCGGCGAAGCGCGGTCGGTAAAGCGATTTAAGAGGAAAAACCTTATCTCCCTACCCTCGTCGTTTATATAGGCGTAGCGGTGAAGTTCGTTGTCGGCGAGTTTTTCAACGTCAAATTTAAACTCGTTGTTTACGGGTTCAACGATGATAGGATCTGAGATCTCAGGCGGTTTAGACGCATGTAGGTCGTAGTAAAGCCCGAAAATCAGAGCCGTAACGACGATAGTTATGCTGCTTTTGGAGTTTGCCGCCATGAAATTTTCTAGCCGCGTTGTTAAATCTAAATTTGTTCGAGCCCACGACTGATTTTACGAGCGGAGCCGGACGTTTTTTTGAAATTTATAACCGCTAAAACTAAAACTAAAAAAATATAAAAAAATACTGCGAAAAAGGTCGTGTAGTAAATGCCCTTAGCCACGAGCGAGAGCGCCCACGGATACGTAGGGTATCATGCCCGCTCGCATAAACTCGAGCCCCGTGTTTGAAAAAAAGCCTGCACTATCAAAACCGCAAGAAAAAAAGAAGCGAAAACGTCCATAAGACGTGCTTGCATAGGCACTCTTTTAAATTTGAAACGACGAAAAAAATAAAAATCAGCAAAAAGCAAAAAAACGCAAATATCATCAAAAAAATAGGCTGATGATGGACTGCGTATCGAGTAGCTCGCCGGCAAATACCGGAAAAATTCTGCGCTAGCGTGAGCGTAGGTTAAACCGTAGCCCGCGCCCAAGGCGAAAAAAACGTTATCATCTTTGCAGGGTTAACGTTTGATAAAAAAATCCAAAGCGCGCTAACTAGCAAAAAAATACCAAAGTAGCCGCATCAAATGCCATTTTCACGCCTGCGTCGTGAAGCGTGAGCCCTAGCGATCTTAAAAAAACGACTATGCCTGCTGCAATACCCAAGACCGAGGGTAAAAAAACAGCGCTTTTAGGCTCTTTTTGTCGTTGTTTAACGCTACAAAAAGGACAAATCCCAGTAACGATGAGATAACTTGGACGAAATATATAGACATGATCAGCCCTATAATTTGAGAATTTGAATAGAATTTAGAGCGGGCTTAGCCGCTCTAAGCCCGAATTATTTAGCAGGCGCTCCAGTATATTGGAATTTATAAGTCGTGTGAACGGCTCAAACCATTTACCTACGCCGGTTTCTTTGTCTGCGTGACGACCGAAGCCTTGTTTTTTTCAGGATTTTCTATATGAAATTTTAGCTCGTAGTTGCCCACACCTGCGTCCATTTTTAGGTTAGCGCCGTAGTGAGGACCGTCGCTTGCAACCATAGGCATAAATGTTCCTTTTTTTAACTTTGCCGTTATCAAGGTTTTTTTAGCTCATAGTTGATTTTTAGATACGGTATCCACTCGCCAGCACCAAAGCCGTTTTTGTTGCCTTCGATAGCGTGGATGTCAGCCTCCAAGTGGATGTCGGCTTTGCTTGGTGCAAGGTCGATGCCTTTTGGCTCCATGTCAATTGGTTGAAGATAGACAGCTGCGATCTCCATACCATTTGCTTCTACCGGATCACCGATAGGGAATTCACCTGCAACGGCAACTGAAGCAACAAGGCTGAATGCCAAAGCTGTTTTAACAAATTTGTTCATACTTTCTCCTTTAAATTTGGTTTGCAATTTGATTTTACACCTTTCGGAAACCTACGAAAACAGGAAAGTTAAACTTTAAGCCTGTTTGGCTTGTTTTCTTTTCATTATAACGATACCAACGATCAAAGCCGTGATCATCAAAAATCTGTGGTATCAAGCTCTCATAGTATGGCTTCAAGCCAAACCAGTCGCCCATCCATTGCGGGAATTCTAGTCCGTTTATGATAGTCGGAACGAAAATTTTACCCTCAACCAGCTCCATCACGCCCTTGCCGACAAAGACGATCGACATATAAAAAATGATCGCTGACGTAAAGACAAAAAACGGCTTAATAGGAATTTTGATCGAAAATTTCTTAAATACAAAATATACGACCAGCAATATCACAAGACCAGCGATGAAGCCGGCACCGATAGCCGAGTAGCCGCTGCTATCTTTGGCGTCAAAGATAAGTGACTGATAAAAGAGCACCGTCTCTGCACCCTCTCTAAACACAGCTAAAAATACCGTCCACCAAAGTGCCATGGCTGAGTCATTAGCTAGCGACTCTGTCACGTGAGATTTGATATACTCGTTCCATTTTTTAGCACCCGCATTTGACAGTAGCCAAAAGCCCACGTAAAATAGAAGCCCTACGGCTATGAGCATGACGATACCTTCCATAAGCTCACGCTTTTGACCGGCTGCTTGACCAAAGATGACGTTCATGATCCATGCCATAACAAAGCTCAAAACGACCGCTATGCCGACTGAGCTATATACGACTTTGCCCATTTTGGCGTTATTTCCAGTTTTTACGAGATAGGCGACGACGGCTGCTACGATAATGAGAGCCTCAAAGCCCTCGCGCAAGATAATAGTAAATGCCGAGATAAATAAAAACCAAGGCGAAGTTGGAGTGCTTGTTCTGCCAAGAGCTGCGTTTAGCTGCTCGCTCATAGTGGCTGCGGCAGCCTCTATCTTATCCACGCTTGCGCCCGATTTCATCAGAGCTGGTATAGTGCCAAAGCTCCCCTCGATAGCAGTTTTTAAATTTACATCGCGAGCTCCGACGCTGTTTTCCATACCGCTGCCTTCAAACTCGTCAAAAATATAAATCCTGCACGTCAGCGATCGCCTTTTTGGACGTTTCCAGCCTTGTAGTCTTGTATCGCTTCTGCGATCTTGGCATTGATATTTGCGACAACTTGGGTAAAGTCTGTCGCGCCACTATCCTCGCCATCATCAGGCAAGGTTACATTTGTAGCCAGCGCGCCAGAGTCGGCAGGCAGCTTTGCTACGGTTTCAAATATGATCTTATCAAGCTCTTCTAAATTTGACTTTAACACATCAGCTGCGACGTCGCCGTTTATCGCGATGATCGCCGAGCCCATTCTTTTTTTGGATGTCGCCATCTATACCCCTGCCCGCCATCTGCAAATCTACGCACGGCCTCTTCGAGCTTGGTGTTGCGATAAAGCTCAAATTTAGCCTTGTTGTTTATCGCTTGTTTTGCGGCTTCTTTATCACCCTTTTTCGTATGCGGCGGACGCGGCGTCAAGGGCTGATTTTATATCATTATAAACGACTTGCCAGTGTGGCTCAATGTTTGTGCTCGCTGTTTGCGTGGTGGCTGGCGCATTCGCGTCGGTAGCGGTATTTGCGGCAGTGTCAGCATTTTTTTTGGGTCGGAGTATTCGGCTACAAGCTTGTGTCCTGAATTTATGATAGGCAAGACCTCGTCCATCTCTTTTTGAGAGATTATCCATAATCGCTTGTATCTCTTCGACTGGCTTTTTTTGGCGACGATGGCTTTTTCTTATATCGCCAAATTGCTTCTCCATCGCATAGGCTTTTTTTCTGTCCCAAATTTATCCTTATGCCAGCTTCTATATTTTCAAAATGCCCAAAAATACGCGTTTTGCGTGGTGGTTTTGGCTTCGTCGATCTTGCCGTCCTTGTACTGCTGCATGATACTTACGAATGAATCTTTTATGCTCTGTATCTCGGGGCCATAGTCGGCGTCCTGTGCATTTAGCATAAAGGGGATAAACAAAGCAAGTATACATTTCAAAAATTTGCTCATAAAAAAACTCCGATAAAATATGTTTTATGCGGCTATTTTACCATTTCAAAAACTTTAGCAAAAAAATAAAAACGGATATCAAGTATCAATCTTATCAACAAGCTATATTTTTTTTGATTATCAGATTGATCCGACTTTGAATGTGAGTAAACTTTAAGAGGTAGATTTGAAGAGAAATTCGGGAGCGAGTCGCCCCCGAATTTGAGTTAGATAGTAGTGCCCGCTTGTCTTAGCATAACGCGTTTGCGATATACGTTTGACACGTCTGCGGCATCGCCTACTAGTAGCGCGTTCGTAGCGCAAACGGCGGCGCACATAGGGACTTTGCCCTCTGAGATGCGGTTTTGACCGTACATATGAAGCTCCTCGTGAGAGTTCGTCTCCTCAGGGCCTCCTGCACACATCGTGCACTTATCCATAGCGCCCTTGATGCCGAATGCTCCGTCTCTAGGAAACTGCGGCGCGCCGAACGGACACGCATATAGGCAGTATCCGCAGCCGATGCATTTGTTTTTATCGTGGAGCACGATACCGTCGGCTCTGATGTAAAAACAATCCACCGGGCACACCTGCTCGCAAGGAGCGTCGGTGCAGTGTTGGCAGGCTATCGTAGTCGATACTTCCTTGCCCTCTATACCGTCGTTTAGCGTGATGACCTTGCGGCGGTAGAGCCCCACCGGGAGCTCGTGAGCCGAAGAGCAAGCGACCTGGCATCCAAAGCAGCTGATACATCTGTTTGTATCTACGAAAAATTTCATTCTTGCCATCTCTTACTCCTTAGACTCTATTTTCGCCGTATTCGTGGAAGAAGGTGTTAAAGCCCTCTCCGTCGGCTTTTTCTATCCTGCAAAGTCCGGCGTTAAATTCCGAAATTTGAGTAACCGGGTCAAAGCCGTAGTTTGTTACGGTATTAAAGCTCTCGCCGATCGTATAAGGCTTAGTGCCCTCAGGATAGCGGTCTTCTAAGCTCACGCCTTGCATAACGCCCGCGAAGTTATACGGCATACAAATTCTATCCGGCGTAACCATCTGAGTATGATAGCAGCGAACCTTGATCTTAGTGCCTTGCGGAGAGTGGATCCACATCATATCGCGATCTTGGATACCGTATTTTAGAGCAAGCTCAGGGTGGACGTTAGCAAACATCTCAGGCGTGATTGCCGCTAGATATTTACTCGTTCGCTCGATCATACCAGCGCCGCTTAGATTTACTAGGCGCAATGTGCTAAATACGATAGGGAATTCCTTACTCCAGTCTTTTGCTTGCTGCTCGGTTTTAAATTTAGTCTCTACGCGGAAATTTCTAGCCTGATCGTCGAAAGTCGGGTATTTTTGCACTAAATCCCAGCGCGGAGAGTGGATAGGCTCGCGGTGTTTAGGGATCGGATCTAGGAATTCCCAAACGATCATTCTTGCCCTTGCGTTACCAAACGGCACTACGCCTTTTTCGCGGCATTTTTTTCTAAGATAAGTCCGCTGTGATCCGTGCTCCAAGTAGCTCCCATCAGTCTTTTCTCTTCTTCGGTTAAGGTTATGCCTAGGACTTTTTTTCGATATTTTCTTTGGTAATTTGCGGATAGCCGCCTTTTACGTCCGATCCTACTAAAGTCGTATCCTCGCTAGCTAGCTGACTAACGCCGTTATGCTCTAAGCCGAAACGATTTCTAAATCCGCAACCGCCCTCTGCGTAAGACTTGCTCATATCATAAAGTATCGGCGTACCAGGGTGTTTTTTTCGTCCCATGCCGGCCAAGGCTTACCGTAGTATTCGCCTTTTTACGTCGCCGCCGATACCCATTAGCGTATCAGGGTCGAGATTTTGCCAGTTAGCCTGATGTCTTCTAAACATTTCGGCTGTTCTACCGGTGTAGCCGATAGATTTACCCATGCGAGCTATCTCGTTTGTAGCGTCGTCAGGCCATATGAAGTCATCTTTAACTTGTTTTGGCTCGTGATTAACGGTCGCCATCTTCATGCCTTTTTACGTATTCGTCATAAAAGCCGAATTTTTAGCAAATAAGAACATGACCTCGTGGTCGGCCTTACTCTCGTAAAGCGGCTCAACGACTTTTGTTCTCCATTGACCAGAGCGGTTAGTCGAGCTTATATGACCTTCGTTTTCAAACGCAGTAGCCACCGGAAGCACGTAAATTCCGTCTTTTCTATCTGAAAGGATCGCAACTTCGTTTACAAATGGCTCCGCAACCACTAGCATATCTAGTTTGTCGACGGCTTGCTGAATTTCTTTGTAAGGCGAGCCATAGAGGCGATACCGGTTCCTTGAACCCAAAGAACGCGAAGTTTACCGCTAGTAAAAGTCTTTTTCCTCTTTCAGAACGCCTTGCCACCATTTTGATAGCGACCAACCCTTTTTCGTTTCTCCAGTTTCTATCCTCTGGATTTTTGCGGATCGTGATAAAAATACTCTTCAAATACGGTATTTTTTTACCGGAGCGCCACCCTGTTTCGGCTCTTTTGTCGAAACCGCAAATCGTTTGATAAACTCGTCGTAATCAACGCCCCAGCCTTTGCAGTAGTATTTCCACGAAGCATCGCTTAGTCCGTAATACATAGGAAGAGTGTCTGAAAGGTTACCCATATCGGTAGAGCCCTGAACGTTATCGTGACCGCGGATGATATTACAGCCACCGCCAGGTTTACCCATATTGCCTAGGATTAGTTGAAGGATAGGTAAAATTCTGGTATTTGACGTTCCTACCGAGTGCTGAGTGATACCTAGAGCCCAGATAACCGTTCCTGGTTTCGTATGCGCCATTATATTAGCAGCCTCTATGAGTCTATCTACCGGTACGCCGGTAACGTCCGAAGTAAGCTCAGGAGTCCAGTGTTCAGCCTCTTTTCTAACCTCTTCGATACCATAGGTTCTGTTTTCTAAAAATTCTTTATCTTCCCAGCCGTTTTTAAGGATAATGTGAATAAGTCCATAAATAAGAGCCACGTCCGTTCCTGAACGCTGACGCAAGTAAAGATCCGCGTGCGCAGCCGTTTTAGTAAAATTCGGATCCGCTACGATTAATTTTGCGTTGTTTCTATCTTTGGCTTGCAACATATGCTTCATACCGCCGACAGGATTTGCTACAGCCGAATTCGCACCGATACAAAAAGATCGCTTTTTGAATTTGCCGTCATATCTCCGAAGTGATTCGTCATCGCGCCATAACCCCAAGTATTCGCCACACCGGCGACTGTTGCGCTATGTCAAATGCGTGCTACGTGATCGTTGCTGTTTGTGCCCCAAAACGCCGCAAATTTACGGAAATAGTAGCTCTGCTCGTTGTTAAATTTGGCTGAACCTAGGAAAACTACGCTATCAGGACCGTCTTCTTTTACGGATTTGTAGCATCTTATCGCCGATTTCGTTTACGGCTTGTTCCCAGCTGATGCGCTCCCATTTTCCGTTTACTTTTTTTCATCGGAAATTTGATGCGTTGTTTTGATTTCGTAAGGTCGATCTGATCGATTCCCTTAGAGCAGTGCGAGCCCTGAGAGATCGAGGTGAAACATCGCCATATCTTGACGAACCCATACTCCGTCTTTTTACCTCGGCTTCTATACCGCAGCCCGCCGAACAAATAGAACAAATCGTTCTAACTTTTTTTGAACCTTCGTAAGGATTTTTTTATCTCCTCGTTGGTTGCCTTTCTAAACGTCTCGTTTTCGCCAAATGCCATCGTGCTACCGGCACCAAGAGCGGCAAGCTTTAAAAACGAGCGTCTTCCTATGCGTGAATCACTCATGGTTTTCTCCCTTAGTAAGCGATCTTATAGTAGTATTCCCACTCTTTGCTTTTTTTGTAAAGCACCTCTTTTTTGCTCGACTTGCCGACAACTACGCCGTTGTCGTCAGGAGCAAGCTCGTCGCTAGTCGGTTTTGCGATAGCTGCAGCGGCCAATACAGTCCCGCCTACCGCGCCGACCTTCAGAGATTTTTTGAGAAAATCTCGTCTTGATCCTTGCATGTTTTCTCCTTATTAATCCCAAATTTGAAATTTTTGAGACGTTTTTAGAAAGATATTGTTCAAATTTTGCACATTTCCTAGGCGTAGTGCGCCCTACAGGCGCGTATTTTAGGGCACTTGCATATTTTAAAATATCACTGTGCAAATTTAGCATATTTTTGAGAATAAATGAAGTAAAAAAATATTAGATTAATTATTAAACTTAATAAATAGTTAAGGAAACCTAGAAATTTAGCTTAAATTTCAATACTACATATCAAGTTATAAAAGTATATTTTATGAGAAAATTTAGGGGCTTTTTGAGCTCAATTTATCAAATTTAGCTCAAATTTGCGCTAGAGATTATTTTTTTGTAGGTCGCTTAAATTTACTATGAAAGGCACGGAGCGAACGCCGGCGGCAGAGTATTTTTTTGTCTTAAATTATCCATCGCTTTAACGTCCGCGTCGCTAACGGCGCCGTCTGCAACCTTATAGTCGTCCGCAAAAATATTTTCGTAAAATTTTGATCTTGTCGCTATCGGTTTTCGCGCTTGCTACATCTTTATATATCAAAAAAAGCTCTTTTGCAAAGACGAAACGTCGTGAACAGGAGTTAAGATTAGCTTTACGTTGCTCTTTTTAGCGTCGCTTCGATCTTTTTCAAGCTCTAGGCGGCAGTATGGGCACTCAGGATCGGAAAAACATCACGATAGTCGGCTTTTTTTAGAGTCGTTTCCTAGAGTGATGATATTTTCTTTTTGCTCGCTTTTATATACTTTTTGAGATGTTTTTTTCGCCGCTATTTCCTTTTTTTATCTCTTGCAGGTAGGCTTTTTGCGCCTTTAGGTCGATGATATCAGGGAAAAGTAGGTCGCCTTTAGTAAAGATAACCTCGTCTTGGCTCACTTGACCGTTGCTCACTTTACCACGACCGCTTCGATGCCATCAACCACAGGCTTGCGCTCGGTTACATTTACTTTCACGCCCTCGCCGACCATCTGCGAATAAAAACCGACTACTTGCTCGTTTGATGCAGCAAACATCGCGCAGGCCGCCATTAGCGACAAAACTATTTTTTTCATTTCATTCCTTTTTAAAAAATTTGCGCGGATTATATTAGCTTTTTTTATAAATAGATAAAAAAATCACGCTTTTAAAAACTCTGTCCGTGCCGTTTTTTTACTATATTTGGATCCAGATCAAGCTGCTCTAGATAGGCGATTACGTATTTTTCTACTCAAATTGAGCGCCTCTTTCGCGTTCGTTACGTTTACGGATCCTTGCGCCGCGATGATGGCTTTTAGTTTGGCAAGCGCCTCGTTTAGGGCTTTTGACGTTACGAAAAGATTATGCGCGAGCCTCACCACGCGTCCGATGCCGGTTAGCTTTTTTTAGCGCGTTATCGCCGCTAACGCGGTCGATCTCAAGCTCGTCATAGATGTTATAAGGCGCCAAGGGAGCTAAATTTCCGCTTTGCAAAAATCTCGTAAATTTTTCTCCTCGAGCCTGATTTTTTTAGCTTGCTCATATCTACGCCCGTTTTGGTATAGACGCCGTCGTTTTTTTAGCGATCATGCCCGCGCTTTCTAGCTCATCAAGCGCCTTTTGAGCGATGTTTTCGCTAGCCCACGAGAGCTTTAGACTGATACTCGTAGCCGAAAAATACCGCAAATTCGTTCTTTTCTATCATAAATTTGACCGCGCTTTTTATCCGATCGACCGCGCTTAGATCGTAGATGTTTAGCGCCTTTTCATCGACGAATACGTTTGGTGCTTGCTTTGCGATAGCTACGGCCTCCTCGTGATTTAGCCCGAAGCGCTGATAGGCCGAGATGATGCCAAAGCCGTTTTTTTATGTGTATCTTTTTAGCATCGCAAATGCGCTTACGAAGTCCTTTTTTTAAGCAGCGCATTTAAAAACGGAATTTTGCTTGATTTTTTTCATCGGCTCGCTCACGGCGTTTAGCACTCTGCCGCCGCCTATGACGCGACCGTTTGCGATGAGCACGAACGGCTCGTCAAACTTTCAAAAAAACATATCCCTTTCAAATTTAAACGTCGCAAATATCCCACCCTCTTTTTCGCTAAGAACCAGCGCTTTTGCGGGCGCGGCCTTTGCACCGACGCAAAACGTCACGCTTTCGCCGTGCGTTAGCTCGTGAGCGAAAACTATCGCGTCTATCTCGCGAAATCCTCTAAAAAAAGCCCTTTTTGCTAAGTAGTTGGCCCTTTTTTTAGATCGTTTAGCTCGATTCCCGTCAAATTTGAGCGCCACGCGGCTGCTAACTCCCGCGCGGTCGACGAAATTATCGTGGCTCTGCACGCTTCGCACCTGCACTTCTTTGCCAGCATCATAGTTAAAGAGCTTCTCGTTTTTCGTTACGCTGCCCTCTATCACGGTGCCAGTGACTACGTTTCCGATACCTTTTAGGCTAAAAACGCGGTCGATGTAGTATCTAAAAACCCCCTCTTGCTCGCGCTTAGCCGCCTTTAGCGTAAAAAGATAATTTCGCAGCTCATCAATGCTCGCGCTATCTTTAATGCTAACCGGGAAAAATCTCTAAAATTTGCAGATTTTTTTGTAGTTTTGCGCGGCGGCGTACATTTCGCTTTTTCGCTGCTCGATTAGCTCCGCGCTAGCCAGGTCGCACTTTGTTAGGGGCTACGATGAGAGAGCGAACTCCAGGATATTTAAAACCTCCAAATGCTCCAAAGACTGCGGCATAAGCCCGTCGTTTGCCGCCACGACGAAAAAGGCACGCGTCAAATCCGTACGCGCCGCTAATCATCGTTTTGATCAAATTTCTCATGCCCAGGCACGTCGATAAATGCGATATTTTCGCCGTTTTTTTGCTCAAATTTGAAAAAGCTAAGATCGATCGTGATCCCGCGCTTTTGCTCCTCCTCGAGTCTGTCGCCCTCAAAGCCGTTTAGTTCCTTTATCAGCGCCGTTTTGCCGTGGTCGATGTGCCCGGCCGTTCCTATTATTAAGCTCATTTTTTTCATCCGTTTCGTTGATTTTTTTCTATCACTTTTTGCACGTCCGCGTCCAGTACGCTGCGAAGATCGAGCAAAAACTTGCCCTCCTCGATGCGGCCGATCACGAGATTTTTCCTAAATTTAGCCTCGTTTTCGTTCGCGTTTCCTTTGACGGCTAGCGCGAGGCTAGGTATGCGTTTGTTTGGCATAGTGCCGCCGCCTACGAAGGTCGTCGTGCGCACGATTTCAAGCGGAGTTTTTTTAGCCGCGAGTTTATGAAATGTGCCGTGTTTTCCAGCTCCTCTACGCTTTTATAGAGCTGCTTTACCGTCGTGATAAGCTCAACTCGCGGTTTGCGTAGGCTTTGACGCTTTCAGCCAGTAGCGAGATGATCACCTTATCCACGCGCAGCATTCTTAGCAGCTGATTTTTCTTTAGTTTTGCGATGAGCCCCTTTTTGCCTAGGATTATGCCGCACTGCACAGAGCCAAAGAGCTTATCGCCGCTAAAGCTAACGAGCGAGGCATCTTTTAGATTTTTTTAGATTAGGCTCGTTGCGCTCTAGACCATATGGCAGCTCGCCATAAAAATCCGCCGCCAAGATCAAAAATAATCAATGAGATTTCGCTCCCTCGCCAGCGCGCTAAGGTCCTGCATCGCTACCTCCTCGCTGAAGCCAACGATATCGAAAGTTTGATCTGTGTACCTTTAAAAATCAGCTTTGAGTTTTTCGTTTATCGCGTCCTCGTAGTCGCGCAGGTTGGTTTTATTCGTCGTGCCCACTTCGCGCAGGATCGCGCCCGAGTTTGCCATGACTTCGGGCACGCGAAAGCTCCCGCCGATCTCGACTAGCTCGCCTCTGCTGATGATAGCTTCGCCGCCTTTTGAGAAGGTGTTTAGCACCAAAAAAACACGGCGCTTGCGTTGTTATTTACTATGACAGCGTCCTCAAATCCGAAAAAGCTCCGCCAGCAGCCCGCCCACGTAGTCGTAGCGGTTTGAGCGGCCGCCCTTTTTCGACGCTGTACTCTAAATTTGAATACCCCGTGATAACAGGCTGGGCTCGGCGTAAAATTTCTGGATCGATCGCGCTACGGCCGAGGTTGGTGTGGATGATGACGCCGGTTGCGTTTATTAGGCTACGCAGGCTCAAATTTGACGCCTTTTTCGTATCTTGCGAGCGTATTTTTGGACGATCTCGCCTGGCTCTGGGCAGTTTTGCCCGCCTAAAATCTGAGCGCGAAGGCTCTCTAGCTCGGCCCTAGCGACTTTGGTTAGCAGGCTCGTATCAAGCCCGAAAAAAATCGCTCGTTTTTTTTATAAATTTATCTATCTGCGGAAGTTTTCGTAGTTCGTTCACTCGCTCCTAGTAAATTTGTGTTACCGAGCGCGATTTTTAGCATAAATTTGGATAAATCTAATCTTATTAAAAAATAAATATAAAAATTCAGAGCCTATTAATGCCTTTAGTATTAAAATGCGCTCAATTTTGATAACGCGCAGCGCGGGGAGAAAAATCATGAAAGAATCTCGGTTTTTACAACGATTTTTGACGAGAAATTTGATGCTAAACGAGCAGATCGAGATAAATGGCGAAGGCGAGTATCTAGTCTCACTCGCCCAAACTAAAAATCAAGCGTCGTAGCGCCGGAGATAAACTTTTTATCTAAAAAAATACCGCAGACTCGGTACTGGATAAGGCTAAAAAAACACGCTTTTTGCTTTATGAGGCTAGAGCTAGCGCCTTTGACCCTAGCGCGCGACATCGACTACGAAAAACCCGTCGGCAAAAAAACGTCGTTATCGTTAGCAACGGCGGCCGCGAAAAATTTGGCGAATGGCTTAAGGAAAAAAGGCTTTAAAACCATCGAGCTAACGCATTTTGAGATCAGTTTATCTACGGAGCAGCAGGCGAGCTAAGCGTGCTAGTGCTGCGTCCCGACGGCGAGTTTGAGGTGGACTGCGACTTTTTCCTCGTCGAAAAACGCGCGCGAATACATGCTAAAGCAAAGCGGCTGCTACGAGATCGCGGGCAAAAGCGACGAGGAAATCGTCTCGCTGCTAGACGCGCAAAGTCCGAATGAATTTAAAAGCCACGTCCACTACGACTCCACGATCTGCCAGTACCACGAGCGCAGACACGAGATCTGCGGCAGATGCGTCGAGGCCTGCCCTACGGTAGCGATCCTAAAAGAGGACGAGACCAAGCACCTAGTTTTCTCTCACATCGACTGCATAAACTGCGGCGGCTGCGTGAGCGTATGCCCTAGCGGCGCGCTTGATTACTCCGATATGCCGCGAAACTCGTTTGCCCAGACAGCCAAACTCTACCGCGGCAAGATCGCGCTAGTCGTGCCCGCAAAGGCGATTTCGAAAACCTAAGCGTAATTTACCCGCAAACGTGCTGCCTTTTGCCGTGAGCGGCGAGAGATTTTTGAGCGAGACGCATCTGCTCACGCTACTTCAAGAAAGCGGCGCGCAGGTCGTGATCTACGAGCAAAAATATCGGCAAAGGCACCAAAGACGCGGTGGATATTTTTAAATCAAATTTACGAGCTTAAATTTAACGAAAAAAAGCCGTACTCGTCGCGCAGAACGAAGACAAGCTAAAAAGCGCCCTATCTCAGGCTAAACTTTATCGAGGGCTCGCAGCACTCTGTCACCGAGTACGCCTTGCCTAAGCGCGAAAGTTTTTCGCTAGACGCCCTAGAGTGGCTTGTGGACGGGCAGAAATTTAGGGCTCCGTTAGCACCACAGAGCTCATCAGATACGGCCGCGTCGAGATAAACCAAAAACACCTGCACGCTGTGCCTAAGCTGCGTGGGAGCCTGCAACGTCGCCGCTCTGGTCGCGGACAAGAAAACAAACTCCATCGTCTTTAACCCGAGCGTCTGCACCGCGTGCGGATACTGCGAGCTTAGCTGCGCGGAAAAAGACACGATATTTTTTTACGCGCCGGCAAGATCGATCTGGAGCCCTAGTTTCTTTGCCTTTAGCGAGCTAGCCAGAGACGAGCTTTTCGCCTGTATCGAGTGCGGCAAGGAGTTTGCGACCAAAAAGGCCGTCGAAAAGATCGCCGCGATCATGGCGCCTAAATTTAACGGCGACAAAGCCAAGCTAAAGACGCTTTATTGCTGCTCGGACTGCAAAGCCAAAGTGATGATAAAAGCGCAAATGGATCAGATGAAAGAAGAGGTTTTAAAATGGATAATAACTTAACCAAGGCGCGCGCGTATTTTTTTACGAGTTTTTGGCCTATCCGCTGTTTTTTTCACGAGCATGGCGGTAATCTGACCGCTGGCGCGAGCAGCTAGCCTATCTCGCGACTAGTCCCGTTACGCCGGGGAGCGAGGCTGCGTTTGCAATTTAGCCAATTTGACTTTTGAGAAATTCGCCAGAGAGCAAAACGACGTGCTTTTTGACTTTTCTTACTCAAATATCCCGCTAAACGCCCTCATTTTACGAGGACGGACGCGACGACGGCGCGGCTAGGGCTGCGCGTGATCGAGTGCCCTAAAAGCTAAGCCCGTACCGCAGAGATAAAGAGGCCTGCAAGGACAGCGAGGACTACGTCGGATTTATATTTTTTTAGCCACGGCGACCTTTTTGCGAGACGAAGCAGCGGGTGCGGCAAATATCAGCAGCAAGCTATTTACGGACGTTACGAACAAATTTATCGACGATCTATCAAATTTTTTATCCGCTCACAAAAAAATGCGGACTTTTTCGCCTCTTACGCGGTTATCTTGCGCGATTTTATCGAGCTTGAGCGCGCGGTGCTAGGCGTGGAGGCACCTCCTGCGCCGATCGGCGACAGCGCGGCGGTAGCCTCGATGAAAAAAAGAGCCGTTTCAAAGCAAGATGCCTACGGCCAAAACCAAACTCCGCTGGGAGGAGTTCTCGCCCGTCATCTCGCAAGAGTTCGACGACTGAGGATGCGCGCTAATTTGCTTGCTAGGCTCGTGCCGGCAGGCACTTTAACTTGCCCGAGTCGCCCGCGCAGCCGTTTTCTCGTCAAATTTGCGCTTTAAATGTAACCAGAAAAAAACCCGTCCGTTTTCGGAGCGATTTTTTTGGACTCCTTAACCCGCCCAAATTTACTCCCGCATTTTTTTCACTTTACTGCACCCCCAAAAAAATTTTCACTCAATTTAACCACCATTTGGCTAAGATTTCGTAAATTTAATCATAAGCAAAAGGATCAAACTTTGCAAAAGCTTTTTTTTAAACTTTCTATTCACCCTCGCCGCCTTTGCCGCCGTCCTCTTTTATCTTTCGTATTTGGGAGTTAAATGTGATAAATTGGCTCAAGCACAGTGCCGACGGGTTTTACTATCACGCCGGACACCAAGATAGACCCAAACTCCGAGCTAGCCAAATACGTAACGCAGGAGGAGATAGACGATTTTGGTTTTAGGTGCACCAACATCGTTTGCGATGAGGAGAAAAACGCTACGCTAGTACCTTTAAGGGCCGCTCTTGATAAAAAAGATACCGATTTCGTAGTTAAATTTATAAAAAGATAACAACCCTAAGCGTAGACGTGAGTATGAGAGATAAAAAGAACCCCGCTGATGTACAGCTCTTTTAGAAACGACGTAAATACCTCTAATGCTCTAATAAATTTAGGAGCCGATATAAGGGCTAAAGATAGATTCGGCTTGTCTCCTATGGCTTACGCCATTATGTTAAACTCCGTTGATACCGCCAAGATGCTGCTAGAAAAAAAGGGGTTAAATTTGAAGAGGTGGAGTATGTGGCTTATTTTATACTCGACTCAAAAAGATAGCTACGAATGGATATCGTCGCTCGTGATAGACGACAACAACATAACAATAAACTATAAAGTCGATCCAAAAATATCCCGATACCGACATAAATAATCCGACCTGCGTCGAGAGATGCACGAAAGATAAAGTTGAGCCGTTTAAATACGTAGTTTCAAAAAAACCTACCACAAATGGCGTAACTAATGCTAAGCACGGGGTATAAAACCCAAAGAGTTTAAAATGGGAAGCGGACTGCAAGGTATAAAAAGACGAAGAGAAAAAAATAGGCCGTTACAGCTAAGCGGCTGGGCTATCCTAGATGACTACGAAGACTACGAACCTATGCTTGAGGTATTTATAAAATACGACCTACCGAATGCCCCTAATAAAGAGCAGCTAAAGGAGGCGTATGAGGTGTGCTACGACAACTATTTGCATTACAAAGGCAACTGGATAGACGGGTATATGATAAATAACAAAAGACCTTTTTACGTCGATATAGCTATAAAGAAATTTAGAAAAAAATATTGCACCGATCCAAACGGAACTTTTTCAAGACGCGAGATCGTTTATAGCTTGGGCAAACGAGCAAAACAAAGTGGATGCCATATATAGCGTGAGAAGGGCAAACAGATTGTCGTATATCGATAATAGAACAAGCGATAAGAAACTAAAAAAATAAATCAATAATCAAGGAATAAAGAATGTTAGAATCAAACAACGCAAACCAAAGCCGATAGGCCCAAAAAAATGATAGAAACATTTGATAAGACGATAAATTCTTACTTAAAGCACTGCCCCGATGAAAATGCAACGTTTAAAGACGCAAGAGCTTTTATAAAATGGGCAAATGAAGAAAAAAAGCAATATGAAATAAGATGGTTTATATATAAAACCAAGAACGACCCGACCAAGGGCGATTTACGTAGACGGCAATCGAAGTAAATCCAGCCCAAGCTCAAATTTGAAGTAAAATAATCTCGGTATAAAGACGAAACCAAAATATAAATTCGGCCGAATGAAATTTGAGCTCGCGGCGGGCGTAAATTTAAAATTTAAGCAGGCGAAATTTGACGAGACCGTCCGTAAACTTTGCCCCTCACTTTCAATTTGACTGGATCTTGCTAGCTTCTAAAAAACGCGATCGCCGCTTAGCGATGTTAAATTTAGCATTGCGCGGCGGTTAGGCTTTAAACTACGGCATTTAAAGCGACCGCGAAAACCGCCCGAGATAAAAAGGCAAATTTAAAAGCGGCGCGTTAGAGTAATCTGCGCTTACCGCTCGCCTCGCGCCAAAAGCTTCGCCGTCCGCCCGTTTTTTTCGCACTTCTTTGAAAAAAATATCCGCAGCGCTTTTTGCTCTTTCGCGCCGATTTCATAGCTGATAAATTTGAGATACCATTTGATATCATCCGCGCTGATGCCCCTAGTTTGGGCGTATTTGGCGAGGATGTAGTTTGGGATTTTGACATTTGCTCGCAAAAAACTCGCGCGCCAGCCGCTCATACGCGCCACGCCCCTTCACGCAGGAAAAATCGCCCGAAAACAAACGGCAAGCCCGTCCGCTCGCGCCATGCCCGCCCCAGATCAAAAAAACGCCTCCTCGCCCTCTCGCAGATACGCCTTTAGCGCGCGGTCGCCGATGAGTACCTCGCCCTCAAGCCCCAGCACTCCGGCTAGCGCGTTTGAGCTCGCAGACGCTGGATCCGGGCGCGTGGCGGTGCCCCTTCGCACGAGCACGCTTTTTGACGTCGCCCTTAGCTACGATGCCAAGACTCACTTTTTTTGTAGCGTTTTTTTGCGGCTTTCGATGCTCGAGATCACGGCTGCGTCGATCCTGCGGCAGCACAGATCGCGGTTTAGTTTGCTAGGCACCCCCTTTTTAAATTCGATGATTTTTTTGTCCTGCGAGCTTAGGCGCGAGCGCTTTAAAAAAATACGTGAAAAAGGAAGCAATTTAGATAATCAATCTTGCCAAAAAAATCATAAAAACTCCGAATTTATAAGGATTTGCGCCGTTTTAAAATGCGGCAAAAATGTGCTAATTTAAAAACCAAAAATCCTAGTCTATAAAAAAATCAATTTTCGTAAAATCCAAATCATAGCCCGCGTTAAAAAAAGGCACGGCTTGCAAGCCTTGCGACTATAGCGCAATTTGACCGACTCGCGCCGCAAATGCGTCCGCTCCAAAGCAAATCGCCAAAAAGGCGCGGGTCCGGCCGCCTAGAAATCGCTCCGAAAGGCGACGATAAAAACCGCCAAAACGCGCCGAGCTGTTCGCCCTAGCTCTAGATCAAGCTATCTTTTTAAGGCTACATTGAAAAAGCGGCGACTCCGTGCGGGAAATCGCCGCTAGCGGTGCAAGTTTTAGCCCAAAACCGAACTATTTTTGCTTCGCTACATTTGATACTCGTGCTCTTCAAGCTCATCGTTTAAGAGCTTCGTAAATCTCGCTGCATGCGCCTCTATCGCGCTATCAGGCACACCCGGCTCCACGCCGCAGCTAGCAAAGATGCGCCCGTAAACGAGCTCGCAAAAAGTCCGCGCAGCACTGAAGCGGCAGCAAAAATCTCGTTTAGGCTAAATGTAATCGCGCCGTGCTTGGAGTATTCGCCTAGCCCGCCGCCCGCGCTCACGGCGATTTGCAGCTGTTTGCCCGCAATCTTCGCGCCCTGCCCGTAGGCAAAGCCGCGGCTTAGCACGTAGTCGATGTAGGCCTTTAGCATCGACGGCACGTTAAAAGCCCATCATCGGAAACAAAAAAACACGATGCGATCGGCGCGCAAAAAAACGCCTCCCTGCTCCGCCGCTACGTCGATTTTAAGGGCGTCGGTGCCGTATAGCCCCTCTAGGGTGGCGAACCTGGGCGCCTGCGCTTTTGGCGGCATTTACCAGCGCCTTGTTTAGGCGAGAGGCGGCGAATCGGATGGGATAAAACTACTAGCGTTTTCATTTTGGCTCCTTTTTCGATAAATTTTAGAGCGTTTGCGGTTTTGGGGCGTTAAATTTAAGCTGATTAAATTTGCTAATTTTTAAACTTCGCCTCAAATCGCAAAAAGCCTTATTTTTTTGAGAAATTATATCATCAAAAGCCTAAAAAAACTGGTTAAGGCTAGCGGCTAAATTTTAACCAGTAAGACGTTAGAGGGTACGGCAGTAAATTCCCGCCCAAATTTATCGGCAAAAACCGCAAGCCTACTAAGCCGTCAAATTTGCCCTCACTTAAAAAAATATCAAGGTTTAAATTTAATTCGTCTATGATAGATAAAAATTCTGAAAATTTCCTTTTTTTATCTGCTTTACGTCATAAAGACTAGGCGGTAGCGAAAAACGGCGTAGTTTCAAATCTATTTTTTTCGCTCCGTTTAAAAAAATAGATAAAATTTATCGTCCATAAACGCCGCACTCACGCCCATCTCTGCGGCGTATTTTATCTTTAGCTCTCTCAAGCGCTTCATGAATGCAGGCGTCAAAAGATATCTTGCTTCGACCTTGTTGTCTGTAAAAAAACTCTAAATTCATCGTTAAAAAGAGTATCGTCCATCTGTTCTTTTTTTCGCCTATAAATTTAGTATTTAGTGTACGGCTCGCCACTATCGTTTGACCATTAAATTTCTTGTAAAACTCGCAGACTAAAACCGATCTGCCAAATGTCTGCATATCCTTCATAGCCTCCCTTGTACAAACTATCACTAGGGGGAATGAAAAACTTCTCGTAGTTTATGATATCCATGACTTCGTGAGATTAAACTTGATATCGTTTGGAGCGAAATGTACGCCGCGAAGGTGCGGGTTTGGCGGACAAGTAGCTAAATTTAAAGAAAAAAATCGGTCAATTTGACCGAAAAATAAAAGAATTTAAGCCGAATCAAATCGGCTTAAATTTTGCGTTCAAATTTGAGTTTAGCGTAGATATTTGACGTTAGCTTTGGCACGGAGTTTGTTGAAGTATTCGCCGATGACGCGGTCTTGCTCGAGTTTATAAAGCGCGTTCATCGCCTCGTCTCTGACCTCGTCAAATTCAGGCATCGTTTGTCCCTTTTTAGACGCTACGTAAAAACATCTCAAAGCCCTCTGGGGTCTGGTAAAAATTTGCGTGAAAGTGCCGTCCGGGGTCTGCTGAAATATCGTTCGTAGTTGAGGCGGGATCTGCTCGCTTTTTTTAGATTCAGGACATCCATGTGCACGCTGTGGTTGGCGTTCATCGGAGAGCTGTGTCTAGCAGCCTCTAAAAAGCTGCATCGAGGGCGCCACATACCCTAGTCACGCTCACGTCGGTAAAGTGCGCAAAAAGGTCGCGATTTTTGCTCGAAATACGCCCTTGCGGCGTTTTCCGAGATGTTGATTTTAGCCTCGGCAAAAATGCTTTGATATAGCTTTTCTTGTTTTATGCTTTTTGCGACGTCGTCTTTAAACTGCGAGTAGTCGCCACCCTTTGATAGCACGGCCGAACGTAGATCTGAGGCGCTCATACCGCTCTCGCTTGCGATCTTTTGCAACCTTTGATTTAGCTCATAGTCGCTGGCTTCGATTTTTTTAGGGTTTTTGATCTGCGCGGTTTCGAGTCTATCGCGGATCAGCAAATTTGAGCGCGTTTGCTTCGTTTGTTTGCAGCTGCGCGGCGGCTTTGCGCACTTCGTTTACGGTGATGGGTTCGTTTTCGATGATGACGGCTATGCCGTTTGAGATCTGGCTCGCGTTAGCCATACAAAAAAACTGAGAAAAAAACGCGGCGAATGAGATCTTTTTAACATATAAAAACCTTTGTTTAAGTCTAAAGTAAATATAATTTGAGCATTATAACATTTTTAAATTTAAGCGCAAGCTATAAAGGTAAAAATTTAATGCAAAATTCACAAATAGTAACTAGATTTGCCCCCTCTCCGACCGGATATTTGCACATCGGCGGGCTTAGGACGGCGCTTTATAACTACTTATACGCTAGAGCAAACGGCGGCAAATTTCTGCTGCGCATCGAAGATACCGACCTAAAAACGCAACTCCGAAGAGGCCACGCAAGCGATAAAAGAGGCCTTTGCCTGGTGCGGACTGGATCACGACGGCGAGGTGACGTATCAGTCGCGTAGATTTGACGTGTATAAAGAGTATGTACAAAAGCTGTTAGCCGAGGGCAAAGCCTACAAATGCTACATGAGCAAGGACGAGCTAGATGCTCTGCGCGCCGAGCAAGAAGCGAGAAAAGAGAGGCCCAAATACGACAATCGCTACCGCGAATTTACAGGCACTCCGCCTGCGGGAGTCGAGCCCGTTATCCGTATCAAAGCGCCTCTAAGCGGCGAGATCGTGATCGACGACGGCATCAAAGGCGAGGTTAAATTTAGAGTCGAGGATATCCTAGATGATTTTATCATCGCGCGCTCTGACGGCACGCCTACCTATAACTTCACGGTCGTGATAGATGACGCGCTAATGGGCGTAACCGACGTCATCCGCGGCGACGATCATCTATCAAATACTCCGAAGCAAATCGTACTTTACGATGCGCTTGGTTTTAAGGCGCCGAAATTTTATCACGTCGCGATGATAAACGGCGAGGACGGTAGCAAACTGAGCAAACGCCACGGCGCGACCGACGTGATGGAGTATAAGCGCATGGGTTATCTGCCTGAGGCTCTTTTAAATTTCCTCGTGCGCTTAGGCTGGAGCCATGGAAACGACGAAATTTTCGGCATGGATGATATGCTAAAATACTTTGATCCGCACGATATAAACAAGAGCTCAAGCACCTATAACGCAAGCAAGCTAGAGTGGCTAAACGCCCACTACATCAAGACTCTGCCGTACGAGAGACTAGCAAAAGAGATGCTTGAATTTGATATAGATTTTAAAAGCGATGCCAAAGGGCGAGGTGCTGTTAAATTCATTGCGCGAACGCTCAAAAAAACGCTAGTTGAAATGAGCCAGAGCGCAAGAACGATAATAAACGCTCCAAGCGCATACGACGAGAAAGCCTACGCTACATTTATCACGCCCCAAAGCAGGGAAAAATTTGGCTAAACTTTGCTGAAATTTCTGGACGGAAATTTGGACGCCAAAGGCTACGAAGAGATGACGGGTAAATTTCTAGAAGCAAACGGCTTAAAGCTAAAAGACCTAGCTCAGGCGCTTCGCGTCGCGCTAACTGGAAATAGCGTAAGCCCGGGGATATTTGAGGTGCTCGAGGTTTTGGGCGCAGACGAGACGAAAAAAACGAATAAAAAAATATTTTAAAGGAGAACAAATGACACACGTAACTAACGAAGAGGCGCTCGCGTATCACGAGGGCGGCAAGATAGAGATAAAAGTAAAAACCCCGTGCGCGACGGCTAGAGACCTATCTATGGCGTACACGCCGGGCGTTGCGGTGCCTTGTAAAGAGATCGAGGCCGACAACGAACTAGCCTACAAATACACAAATAAAGCAAATTTAGTAGCCGTCATCACCGACGGTACGGCCGTGCTCGGTCTAGGCGACATCGGCGCGGTAGCGGGCAAGCCGGTAATGGAAGGCAAAGCGGTTTTGTTTAAAAAATTTGCAAACGTAGACGCCTTTGACATCGAGCTAGACGAGCACGATCCAGATAAGATCGTAGAAATTTGCAAAGCACTCTCTCCAACTTTCGGCGGTATAATTTAGAAGATATCCGCGCTCCAAAGTGCTTTGAGATCGAGCGCAAGCTACAAGAAGCAGTCGATATCCCGGTCATGCACGACGATCAGCACGGCACGGCGATGATTACAAGCGCGGGCATAATAAATGCGATGGAGATTTCAGGAAAAAGACATCTCAAAAATCAAAATCGTAGTTAGCGGCGCGGGCGCGGCAGGCATCGCATGCGCGAAGATGTACAAGGCTCTGGGCGCAAAACACATCGTGATGGTAGATAGTAAAGGCGTGATCCATAAAGGCCGCACCGATCTAACTCCGGAAAAGCTAGAATGTGCCCTAGAAACCGCAGATAGAACGCTAGCGGACGCGATGAAGGGCGCGGATATGTTCCTAGGGCCTTAGCAAACCTGGCGTCGTGACCAAGGAAATGGTCGCCTCTATGAACGACGAGCCGATTATTTTTGCGCTTGCTAACCCGACTCCGGAGATCTTCCCTGAAGATGTCGCAAGCGTGCGAAACGACGTGATGATGGGAACTGGCCGCAGCGACTATCCAAACCAGGTAAATAACGTACTTGGCTTTCCGTTCATATTCCGCGGCGCACTAGACGTCAGAGCTAAAAAAATCACCGAAAATATGAAAATGGCTGCTGCGCGCGCGCTTGCAAATTTGGCTAAAGAACCCGTGCCTGCGGAGGTTTGCGCTGCGTTTGGCGTAAAAGAGCTAAAATTCGGCAAAGACTACATCATACCAAAAACCGTTTGACAAACGCGTCCTAACGGCGGTAGCTCCTGCCGTAGCGCAAGCAGCGGTCGACGACGGCGTAGCTAGAGTGAAGGATTTTTGACGTAAAAGCATATACCGAAAAAGCTAGCAAAGGGTCTGTAAATGAAAAAAACGTCAGGCTCATCTCTCACCCGCTCATCGAGCACAAACTAGCGATTTTTAAGGGATAAAAAAATACCGAGCCGTTTCAGTTTAGGATGCTCGTGGACGAGATCAGCCACCTGATGATATTTGAGGCGACTAGGGATCTGGCGCTGCGCGACGTGAGCGTGCAGACTCCGGTCGCCCAGGCCCAGGCCAAAAAAAGCTCGCGACAAAGGTGATGATTTGCCCTATTTTTGCGAGCGGCTCTGGGTATGCTTGATAGCGTATTTACGATCATTCCCGATGCTAGCGTGGGCTTTTTGGGCTTTCAGCGAAACGAAAAGACCGCGGAGGCGGAGTTTTTTTCTACGCTAAGCTACCTCGCGACGCTAAAAACCGCTTAGCCATCATCATCGATCCGATGTTTGCCACGGGCGGTACGGCTATCGACGCGGTTAAATTTACTGCGCGAAAACGGCATAAAGCAGATCAAATTTATCTCCATCATCGCCGCTCCCGAGGGGCTAAAGCGCTTTAGCGAAGTTTATCCGGACGTAGAGGTCTATACCGCCGCGATCGACGAGCGACTAAATGAGAAAAAACTACATCGTACCGGGTCTTGGCGACGCGGGCGATAGGGTGTTTAATACGCTTTAATTTGACGAACTCGGACGGCAAATTTGAGCTTTTTGCCGTAAATTTCTATCGAATTTGACTGCGATCTATGCTGTTAAATTCGGTTTTTATCTAGTCAATTGACGCAAATTTACTCTAGTCTTTACGTCGCTAAGTTATTAAATTTGGATTTTGTCCGTACAAATTTGACGGCAATTTAACCCCGAAGCAAGCGCTTCAAATTTATTCCAAAGGTCTTTTTTTGAACAAACAACTACTTAGAAACGTCATCTTGCCGCTGGCTGTTTTATTGCTCGTGGCGCTGTTTAAATTTATTATCCCAGATAGCAGCTCAACCACACCAAAAACAAAATCATCCGCAAAGCGAGTTTAGAGGAAGCGGCAGCATAGAGAAAAAATATAGCCGCCGTACCGACCGCAAACGTCGTAAAGGACGGCACTTACACCTCAAAAGACGAGGTTGCGGCGTATATTTATAAATTCGGCGAGTTGCCGCAAAACTTCATCACCAAAAAAGAAGCGCTCGCGCTCGGATGGGACGCTAAAAGCGGCAATCTATGGCAAGTCACTGACAAAAAAAGCATCGGCGGCGACCGCTTTTCAAATAGAGAAAAAAAGCTGCCAAGCGCCGACGGGCGCAAGTGGTTTGAGTGCGATATCGGATACCGCGGAGGGCGACGCAGAGCCGAGCGTATCGTATTTTCTAGCGATGGGCTGATCTACTACACGCCTGATCATTATGAGAACTTTTATCTACTTTATGAGCGGAGACAGCAGTGAAAACCATAACTCTAAACGGCACGAAAATGCGCGAGAAAACGGCGGCCTTTGAGTATCTGGCGCGAAAATTCGGCCTTGATGCAGACGTAAAAAACCTCGACGCGCTTTACGATGCTCTTGGTGAGATCAACGAAGCAACGCAGATAAATCTAAAAAAACCGCGCCGCTCTTAGCGCGCTAGGGGGCTACGCGGACGATCTAATCGCCGTTTTTACCGACCTTGCGGAGGAAAACGAACGGGTCAATTTGAGATTTTATCTTGATTTGGTTGCTACTCGTGATATGCGGTAAAATTTAAATTTTTACCGATACCGGATGTGTGGCAAATTTACTCGCATTTTTATATAAATAGTCGATAAAATTTGATTCCAAACTCGTTTTTGTCCCTTAAGTAAAATCGCCAGAAATTAAGCCAAATTTTATCGTCCAAAATTCGGCTTCAAATCCAAAAAAATTAAAGCTAAATTTATGATAAGTAACGCGACTTTAAAAGCCATATTTGACGCCACCGCACGCATTGTCTGATCCGTTTGATGAGGAGATATTTTACCGCAAACGGCTGCGTGGTTCTTATGCTCGAATACTCTACTGAGCCGACCCGCAGGCAATACCAAACCATTACGCGGTGCGATAAAAATAGCCAAAGAGGGAAAACCGTCGCCTAATACTAATAAAATCATCTAGCGCTGCACTTCGTCGCACCTTGTGTGCGCTGCATACAGAAAAGCTCTTTAGGTAAGCGCGCAAATGACCATGATGCAAAAAAAGCGTGACAAAGTGCAGAGAAAGCCAAAAGGCGAGGCTAAATTTAAAAAATGCGCCTTGGTTTTAGACAAAAAGTCGCTAATTTTTATAGACCAAAAATAGAAAGCCGGCGCTGTTTTCGTCGAGCAACAAGCAAAGTGCAAGGGCTTTTTGGGAGCGAAATTTACACTTGGTAACCCAAGCCCGCATAGCATCGTAGCGTAGCGAATTTTCAAAAATATATCCGGCGAATTCGATTTTTAAATTTACGTTATTTTTCAACCACGAAAAAAACTTATCCGCATTACTCGCCTAAAATCCAAAAATACATTTCAAAAAAATCGACCATTTATGTAAATTTGAATATCGCAAGCAAAGACGCAAGATTTGCGGTTTAAATGCGCAATTTAAAAGATACTACCGCAAGCGCGGCAAATAAAACTTACGGACAGGTTTTAAAATGACGCAAAAGACAAATGCCGCGGCTACTAATCAAATCACTCGTCAAAAAAAGCTTTTGAGTAAAATTTTATCGCCATAGTAATAAATTTGAAGTTAGATAGCCTTGCTTGCAGCCGCTTAAAGCTACAAAACAAGGCAACCCGCGCCGCAAATTTAGCGGCGGGAGAGGTAGTTGGTATCGTAGTTGTTGTCGATGAAGTCTTGGTTTTCCATCATCGCGATGTGAAAAATCGCGCGTGGTCTTGATACCGCCGATGATGAGCTGCTCGAGCGTGACCTTCATCTTGTGGATGGCTCTGTTTCTATCGGTGTCCCAGACGATGAGCTTGCCGATCATGCTGTCGTAGTACGGCGGGATCGAGTAGTCTTGATAGATGTGGCTATCCATTCTCACATTGCGGCCGCCTGGGCAGACGTACTTTGTGATCTTGCCGGGGCACGGAGTAAAGGTGTTTGGATCCTCGGCTGTAATCCCTGCATTCGATCGCATGACCTTTTAGCTCGATACTCTTTTTGTGACGGTAGCTTTTCGCCCTGGGCCACTTTTTATCATTAGCTCGATGATGTCAAGTCCGCTTACCATTTCGCTCACTGTGTGCTCGACTTGAAGCCTTGTGTTCATCTCGATGAAGTAAAAGTCTAAATTTCTATCAACCAAAAAAACTCAAACGTACCAGCTCCCTCGTAGCCGATCGCTTTTTGCTGCTTTTTATGGCAGTTTCGTGCAGCCTCTCTTGTTTTTTTCATCAAGCAAGATAGCTGGGCTCTCTTCGATAAGCTTTTGATGGCGGCGCTGCATAGAGCAGTCGCGTTCGCCGATATGCAGGACGTTGCCATGACTGTCGCCGATGATTTGAACCTCGATGTGGCGTGGGTTTTAAGATATTTTTTTCCATATACATTGTGCCATCACCAAATGCACTCATCGCCTCGCTCTCAGCCGACCAAAAATGCTTTTTTTCTAAATCAGCCTCTTTTTTTCAACCACGCGCATACCACGTCCGCCACCACCTGCTGCAGCTTTTAGGATAACCGGATAGCCGATTTTTTTAGCTAGCTCTTTGGCGGCCTTGGTGTCGGCTACCGCGCCGTCAGAGCCCGGAATCGCCCGGTACGCCCGCGCGCTGCATCACTTGCTTTTGCCTTGCTTTTTATCGCTCATTAGCGCCATCGCGGCTACGCTAGGGACCGATAAATTTCTAGCTTGTGGTGCGAGCAAATTTCGACGAAAGTACTGATTTTCGCTTAAAAATCCGTAGCCCGGAAATATCGCGTCGGCTTCGCTGATCTCGGCTGCGCTGATTATGGCCGGGATATTTAGGTAGCTGTCGCTTGAGCGCTCCTTGCCGATACAGATCGCCACATCGGCGTATTTGACGTAGAGCGCGTCTTTATCGGCCGTGGAGTAGACCACGACGGCTTCTTTGCCCATTTCCTTTATCGTTCGCAAGGGCTCGCAGCGCGATTTCGCCGCGATTTGCGATTAAAATTCTTTTTATTTCCATCAAATTTTTCTCCACGCCAAATAGCGGCAAGCCAAACTCGACCGGCTGACCGTCTGATACGAGCAGCTCGGTGATCTGGCAGTCAAATTCGGCCTCGATCTCATTCATGATCTTCATCGCTTCTATGATGCCCACGACGTCGCCTTTTTCTCACGCGCTGACCGACCTTTACAAACGGCGCCGCACCCGGGCTCGGAGCAGTGTAGAAAGTACCCACCATAGGCGATTTTATGCTGTCTTTTTGGAGAATTAGCAGGAGCTTTGACCTCTGAGCTTACCACGACGTTTACCGGAGTCGGAGCCGGGGCTGGAGCTTGGACGATGGGCTTTGGCAGCTCGCAGCAGTCGGCGAATTTTTCAAGCTCGACCTCAAAAATCCCCGCTTTTTTTATCTTTATGCGGTTCATGTCCATCTCGTTAAAAAAACTCGATCAGCTCTTTTATGTCTTCTTTTTCATAGAAATTTTCTCCTAAATAGTTAAAGTTCAAAAACTTCTTATTGTAGCAAAAAAATTGATAAAATTAGGCATTTTTTTAGGTTTTTACGTCGTTTAAAGAGGTAGTTTTTGACCATAGAAAAAAATTTGAACTCTATGATCAAAATTTAGAATAAAATTTTACTTGCAGAGCTTTTCTACTACAGGTATACTCTGATAGATGGGCATAATTTCTCCTGAAATAATTAAAGATTTATTGACCACGTTGTCGTTTTTTTAAAATCAACAGTCAAAAGCCAGTTCGCCATTCCGCTTGTATATTTTGGTCTCACCATGAAGAACACCATTAAAAGTACTTGTTTCTAATTTTACTTTGCCATTATCATAAAAACATCTTGTTTGTTCCATCTGCCACTTTGCCGTTTTTTTGCAAAAAAAACCGAGTATTCCAACTGCCCATCTGAATAAAAATGCTTCCCGTTTTTCCATTTGGAGCATCGTCTTTAACGGTATCCATAAATTTTAGCTTTCCGTTGCTTGGATAGTACTCTTTTTACGATACCGTTTATTTTGTTATTTTTTTTATACGGCGTTTCTTTTTACTAGGACTTTACCCTGATACTCCTTTATGACGCAGCCTTGTATCATGTCGAGCTTGGTTTCGCAAATTTTATCATTTGAACTCGCAACCATCAGCGCAACAGCCAAAAAGTATTATTTTTTTCATTTTTTTCCCTTACTTGTTTGTTTCATATTTAAAAATCGCGCCATCAGTACTTATGACGATCTCTAGTACATCGTTAAATGAGCAACCAAGCTCTATATCAAATCTCTCGCCAAAATTTTTCACTACGGGAAGTTTATTCTCATATATTTCTCGAGCTTCGTCCGTTAAGCTATCTAGGTATGCTTCCGTTTTTTTATCGTTTTTACGAACACCAGGCTTTTGCCATCACGCTATTGCCATCTTTTTGTATATAAATACAACACAAATTTATGATCATCCAAAAAGACGGGATATTTATCAGAAAAAAACGAACGATTTTGTTCTTCTTTTGTAGCTATCTTTGCATTTTCAGGATATTTATCGGCATAAGCCTTCGCTTTTGCATAATCCACCCCACCATACTTCTCAATAGGGACAGTTGCCCCTATTTACTATGATATCATTGATTTTTGGTATCATTGTCAGTAGAGACAATAGAAAGTATATTTACCGTCATATCCATCATATTTTTTTCGATTGTTTAAGGCTTATTTTTTTGGTGCTTCGGTGGCATAAAAGCCCACCTGTTCCTAAAAGCAAACCTCCCGCTATCGCAACCTTGCATAAATTTCTTTAATATTTTTTTCATTTTTTTCATCCTTATTTTTTTATTTTTTTGCTTGCATTTCTTATCGGTAAAATAAAATTTATGATTTTTTTATTCACTCCTTGCCTTTTAAGATTTTAGTATCTTACTTATCATGTCTATTGCGAGAGAGGCTAGATTGCTATGCTTATTTGCAAATTCTAAGTTTACCCAGCTTTTTGCTTTGACGTTAGAGATTTTTAGCATGAGTCTATCTTGCAACGATTTATCTTTTTATCTCATTTTGGATGATATGCTTTATAATCTCCTCATCCTCGAAAAAGCAGTACAAATACCGCGGTTAGCTTTATCTTTAAAAAGCTCATCGTTAAAGCTAAAATCAGCACTCTGCCCCATCTCTTTTTAGTCTTCGCAAGATTTCTCTTTTTTTCTATGGGATTTTCGACGCTTATTGTTATGGTTGCAGTTTTGCTATCGGATTCAATGTTTTTGTAAATTTTTCTTTTTATTTTTTTAAAAACATTGCTTAGAATATTTGGATTGTTTGTATCGCCGTATCTTAGATGAGCGTTTAATCTTAAGGTTTTTTTACGCGATTTTCGCTTATTTTTTTAGTAAGTTTGAGATTTCATAGTTGCTTTTTCACTTCAAAAATACTTAGACAACAAATGAAAAAAACAAGTATGTCTATCTCGCTTTTACTCATCGCTCCAAAACTAAGCGCAAGATAGCTTTGAAGAAATCGTTCTGCAAAGTCGCAATTTGGATCATCTTTGATATTTTTTTAAGCAAATTATTTATTGAAATCTCGTTCATATTTTTTTCCTCAAATTCATCTAGAATACAGGAATTATATATATATATATCAATTTGCTTAAATTTTTATTTTTAAAGGTTAAATTGTATTTAATTCTGTTTAAAGTAGAAAATTTAACAGCTCTTTTTAGCTCGCTCGAGAAAGAAATTTATAAATCCAAAAAAAGCACCAAGCTAAGCACGACCAAAAATCACGCTCAAAATGAGCGCGTGGCCGTTTTCGCCGTCGTAAACCGCGTTATAAATCGCTAGCGAAACGGTGTCGGTTTTGCCTACGATGTTGCCGCCTAGCATCAGCGTGATACCGACCTCGCCAAGCCCGCGAGCTAGGGCTAAAACGAGCGCCGAAACGACGCTTTTAAATATGTTTGGAATAAGGATAAAAAAACGGCGATCTCAAAGCGATTTTTGCCTGAGACTCTGGCCTGCTTCGATTAGGGCTTTTGGGAAGGCTTTCAAGCGCGCTTTGGACAGGCTTTACAAACAGCGGCAAGCCCGCCAAAAAAACGAAGCGATAACGAGGGCTGAAAAGCTAAAAACGATCTGTAAATTTAACGCCTTGCCGATCACGCCGTTTCGCCCCAAGACGTAAAGTAGTAAAAATCCCGTAGCAATCGGCGGAAAAATGAGCGGAAACATCACGGCCGCTTCTAAGACGGCCTTAAATTTGCCGCGGTAAAACGCCAAAAAATAAGCCGCGCCAAGCCCCAAAAGTAGAAGCAGCACAAAGGTAACGGCGAGCGTTTTGGCGCTTAAAAGCAGCGGGTGAATAAGCCAGGCAAGTTCGTGCAAATTTTTCCTTTTTTCGTTAAATTTTGCTTTTCGTTTGAGTTAAATTGGCGAGCAAATTTCTAGTGTTTAAATCAAATTTGACGCAAATTTTACGTCAAATTTGAAGACAAATTTAACCGAGCCAAAAGCCCTCAAATTAAATTACTTTAGCCCGAATTTGAGCGAAAAATTTTCCTTCGAGCGGGGAGTTTTTATCTCGTCTATAAATTTAGCGCACGCCTCGCTGCCTTCGCACGCAGCAAGCTTGGCTGCCGAGATGAAAACCGGGCTATAAAGCGCCTCGTCGATATAGATCACGCTGCCAAACTCGCCCTCTCTAGCCACGGCCTCGGTCGAGTTGATAAAGCCCGCGTCCACTTCGCCGTTCGTGACGTAGGCGACTACTTGCGGTACGCCCGCTACCGGTAGCATCTTAGGGCGCTAGATCGGCCTCTAGCCCCGAGTTTTTCAAAAACTCGGTAGTTCTAACGCCGTAGATCGCTTTTTTTAGAGTCCGGCATCGCGATTTTAGATAGATTTTTTTAGCTCAGAGGCGTCTTTTATCTGCTTGCCTTTTGGCGTGACTAGCACCAAAGCACCCTTGCCGATGCGCTCGTAGCCCTTTATATCTAGATCCGTTTTCTTTAAAAAAATGCCTCATCGCCCACGATCGCGGCCATCTTGCCCTCTTTTGCCTGGATAGTTATCTGGCCCAATTTGCAAACGCGCCCTCGATCTGCACGCCGTCTTTTTTTGAGATTTTTCTATCACTTCGCTGACCGGTTTTTTTATATCCGCCGCCAGCACCCACGAGCAAACTTTTACGCGCAAAAAGGCAACCGCAGCCGCGATAGAAATAAGTAGTAATTTTTTTCATAAAATTCTCCTTTGAAATAAAATTTGGTAATTTTTATGAAATATATCATTATACATTGATAAATTTTGCTGTTTTCGGAGCTTTTTTTAAAGAAGTATAAATAAGGATATTTTTATATCGGCTCTAGTCCGTTTTTTTGTCAGGCGGTACATTACGCTTGCTACGTCGCTTATAAATCTTTGTCGTGAGAGACGATTATCTGCGTGACGTCGAGGGATTTTAAGATAGCGGCTATCCTTCTTTGCATATCCGCATCAAGCGCGGTCGTAGGCTCGTCAAGTAGCAAAATTTCTAGGCTCGGCCACCAGTATCCCAGCTAGTGCGACGAGCTTTTTCTCGCCTCCTGAGAGGTCAAAAAACGATCTCGTCTTTTAGATGCCACTTTCAAGCTCGCGTAAAATTTCCTCTGCTTTTTGCGCGAGAGCCATCCTCGTCCTCGCCGCGGCTAAGTAGCGAAAACATCACGTCATCAAGTACGCTAGGGACAGATAAAACAATCATTGCTTTCTTGAAAAAGATAGCCCACGTCGCGGCGAAACGGCTTGTACTCGTCTAAATGTGAAATTTTCATGGTGAAAAAAGCTCTATATGCCCGCCGCAAGGCGCTTTAAGCCCCGCCATTATCTCTAGCAAGGTGCTTTTACCGCAGCCGTTTGGGCCTATGAGCGCGATTTTTGTCTTTGTGCGTCGCGTTTAAATTTAGATTTTTCAAAAAAAGCGTTCTTTCACCTATTTTTTTGCGCAGACGTTTTTTTGAGGCTTATCGTGCAGCTCATATCGTGACTCCTAAACTAAAAAAATATAACAGCACGCCGTTAAAGCGATTATAACGGCGTCTTTCGCGCCTATTTTGAGGCTTTTATCCCCGAAAAAGCTTGCCGTCAAATCCCCTGCAAACGAAGGTCTTTTTCAAGGACGCTCGCCTTATAAAACGCCTCTAAAAAAAGCATAGCGACTAAATTTGCGTAAATTTTTATAGGTAAAAAGCGAGGCTTTAGGCTCAAATCCCCGAACTTTTTAGAGTCTTTTTTTAGCCTCGCAAATATCGTTTTAAGATCGGCCGTAAATTTGGCGCTAAAATAAAAAAATCGCCGTCAGCTTGTCGCCTCAAATTAGCGACGAAACCGCAAGCGCGATACTAAAGTAATCGCTCCTATAAAAAAAGCCAACCGCCCAAAAAAGTATGATCAAATTGACCTTACGAATATCAGCTTTTGCAAGCGCGTACTCTCCGTAAAGAACGAGGCTTAAGACGACTAAGATTATAAAAAAATATTTAGTTTTTAAAAACGGATTTTAAAATTTCAAAAAGATTTTTTAAAATTTAAAAATCGCCAAAAAAAGCACGGGCGCGATGAAAACGGCATCCGTAGCGCTTGAAAGCGAGACTTTGAAGCTAAAAAAAGTAAAAGCAAACGAGCAAAACGGATAGGTTCATTTGCCTCTTTTTACTAGATAAATTCCCGCCGAAAAAAACAGCCCGATCCCGGCAAACGCAAGGATACATTTGAGCGCGTAAGCCCCAAAATCCTCCTCGCTTTCGTCAAATTTGACGTTTGAGGCGTCGCTTAATGCGTTACTTTCGGCGCTTTTTAGCTCGGCTTTGTTTGCGGTAAAGTTTGATCCTTTTTTTCGTGCGCTAATCCGCCGTCGATCAGGATTTCAAATTCATCTGCGGGGATTTTAGCTCTGGCAAAGCCGTTTTCATCGGTTTGCGCGCCTCCTATCTGGGCACCGTCTTTTATAAAAGATACTGGGCAGTTTTTACAAGGGGAATTTCCATAAAAATAGCTTTTTTTATCTCGATAAGTCGCCGTCTTGCTTTTGCAAAAGCCTTTTAGGGAGTGCGCGTTTAGGAAGCTTACAAAAAAAGCATAATCAAAAAAATATTTTTTTAGCAAATCAAAAGATCCTTTTTTTAACCCTATAAATAAAAAGAAAGCGCAAAAAGTGAGATGATCCCCTCAAGCGCCATTAGGGCTAAATTTGAAGTAAAAACAAGTGCAGCCACGGGCGCAAACTCTTTGCCATTTAAAAACAAGCGTCAAGGAGAGCAAAACCGAAGAGCAAAAGTATAGGCAAAAAAACCCTATCAAAAAAACCAGAAAAAAACGATCTATATCGCTTAAAAAGAAAGCTTTTAAAAGATATGGGCTAAGAAGCGCCGGAGAAGCAATGATGAGCAAAGTTTACGCCAAGCGCGCTCAGGCCGCCGTAACCAAAAAAAGCAAGGCCTGAAAAAAATAGCGCGATAAAAAAATAGCCAAAACAGCATTTGCACCCAAAAACGCCCCCCGCAAGGCCGCTTAGCACGAGATGTATCGAGGTAACGCCGATGGGCAAGTGGATAAAGGACGCCATAAAAAACATCGCGCTGACGGCCGCTACTTTTGGTATCTCGCTCGTTTTTAGCTTGTAAATCAAGCTTGAGACCAAAACAACGCAAACTGCCGAACAAGGCACGATGATTTCAGGCTTTAAAACGCCTTCGCTTATGTGCATTATTTATACTCTTTGGTTTGCACCCAGATGACGGCTCCAAGCTCCACTGGATACTCTTTGCCCTCGTGTTTTATCTTTTGATCGTCGTCGATGAGCGCGGCAAATCCCCACCAGCCCTCAAGCGGCATCGCAAAGCTAAATTCGCCCTGCTCGTTAGTGTTTACGACCTGCGTTACGTGCGCATCGGACGGAGCTTTTAGCCCTTTGGTATTATAGTACTCCACCTCGACGGTTACATTTTTTTAGCGGGTTTTCCTTTATAGTAAACCACGCCTGAGAACAAATTTCCCTTATAAAGCCCATAAGGACGCGTTAGCGGCACTATCTCGGCTTTTAGCCCGGCCGGTTTATCCCAGCCTTCGCCGTAGCCGTAGGCATCGACGACGGTTTTTGTTATATGCCTTATAATTTATCCTCCGCAGGCTCGAAATAGGGCTTCGGATCCATATAAAACTGATAAATGCCGGGCTCTTTTTACGTCGTAGCTAGCCGTAAAGTAGCTAAATTTATCCTCTTTTAGCTCTTTTTAGGCCTTTTATCGCCTCTTTTTGCCGTTTACGAAAAACGCCCGCCTCGTTTGGAAGGACTAGGTTCATCATATCGCCCTCAAAAAGGATGGGTAAATTTGTAAGTAATCTGCACGTTTGCCTCTTTCTCATCGTCCACGGTCGAATTTGACGGCACGACCATACCAAAATGCGCATAAGCGCTAACGCCCAAAAAGCATAAGCGCCAAAGACTTGATTTTCATTTTTGCTCCTTTTTGAAGATATTTGTTAAATGAAATTGTATCCCTGCAAAGCTTATTATTTATTAAATTTTTTAGATAAATCATATTTAAAGTATAAGAAAAAAACATTTTGGTATTATTTATAACTGTACAAAAATAATAAATAGGGTTTTTTTAAATTTATTCGGCAAAATTCAATGCCGATATAAGTGCCGGTAGGTTTCAATGAAAAACCTCGTTCTTGTAGGCAAAAACATAGCAAAGTAACATTTAGATATGATACCGTCGCGGCTAAAATCCGCTTAGTTTACCTCGAGCCAAAAATAATTAATAACAATCTAAGCCCAAAAAAAGACAAAAATACAATTTAAATATTTTTATATATAAAGGAGTAGAGATGAAAAGAGTTTTTGTTTTACTCGTCATTTTGCTTTCCGTTGGATTTTCCGAAGACCTTATTAAGCTAGGATCAGATGCTTATGATTTTGGTGACTACCAAAAAGCTGCTGAGCTATTTCAAAAAGCTTGTGATGCTGGAGAGGCTTTGGGTTGCTCTAACTTAGGGTTTTTATACCAAAAAGGTCAAGGTGTAAAACAAGATTACCAAAAAGCTGCCCAGCTTTATCAAAAAGGTTGTGATGAGGGAAATGCTGGGGGTTGCTTAGGCTTAGGGTTTTTATACCAAGAAGGTCAAGGTGTAAAACAAAACTACCAAAAAAAGCTGCCCAGCTTTATCAAAAAGGTTGTGATGAGGGAAATGCTGTTGGTTGCATTAACTTAGGGGTTTTTATACGAAAACGGTCAAGGTGTGAAACAGGATTTTTTTCCACAGCAAAGCAATATTTTGGTAGGGCTTGTGATTTAGGGGCTTCAGTTAGGATGTGATAATTACAGAATGCTAAATGAAAAAAAGGCTACTAACGTTAGATCCGCGGTCGGTTTCTTGCCGATTAACGGGGACGCTAATCACGATTTCTCTTGCTTTACCAAACTGCATTTGTAGTTTTTTTAAGACGTAATTACTAAAAATATCGAAGTAGACGTTAAGAGATCTTACAAGCAGCGGCGCAAGTCGCATCTATCCGCTTAATTTTTCTAAGCCGCATTTTCGAGACAAATTTCTATCTCCAAAATGCGGCAAATTTACAAAGTCAAATTTAAACCCGTCGCGAGCTAAGTAAAGTTTAGCTCGCTCTAGGCAAATTTAAGCTTTTATCCAAAAGACTAAAACGCCCAACTCAAATTGGCGTTTACGCCGTTTGATTTTACGTTGCTGCCGTATGCTCCAACGTAGCTAAGGCCGACTCTAAAAATTTCTGGTAAACGCAGCCTCGATACCAAGCTCGGTAGTGGCTAGATCTTCTAGCTTTTCACCCTCTAGTTTAGTTGCGCCAAGGCCCGTAACGTTCATATGAGCGCTCGGAGTCTTATCGCCTAGGAAGCGGTTGTAGGCTATATCGGCTTTTGCGATTAAGCCTACGCCGTCCATGGTAAATGCGATACTAGGTTTTACGCCCACGCTTGCGACTTGCAAATCTCTATCCTCGTTTCTGATCTGTACCAAAGAATTTGCTACATCGTCGTTTTTAAAGCGGATATAGGTTAGTCCCGCATAAGGCTCTAGGCTAAAGCCGTTTTCATAGCTTAGCCCCGTATAGGCGATCTGGGCAAATGCGCTGATAGCGGATGCGTCGGCGTCTTTATACTCGTAAGCCAAAGGAGCGTATGAGTTAACGACTCTTTTTTTCTTGATCAAATTTCGAGTAGATAGCGCCTAGGGCTGATTTTGATAGGATCAAGTCCTATGTCGCCGTATATACCCGCATGAGCGTCTTTGCTTTTGACCGCCTTGCTATCGCCTAGCTTGTGGTTTGTTTTGCCAAGCCCTACGAATACGCCAGCTTTCGAGCTATCGCCTACTAGAAAATCAACGCCTACTAAATTCGTAAATGCATTCGTGCCTAGTCTGCCGCCGGCGTTATTGTCAGAAGTAACTCTGCTTGCGCTGCTAAGCAACCAAAGCTCGACTCCCGTGTCGATATCGGCTCTTTTAGCGCCGTTTTTGTTTTTAACAGAATTTGCTAACATAAACGAGTCTACGGCGGAGTTGTTTTGCGCTTTAAAGTCTAAATCGTTTGAAAAAGCGCCAAAGTATGCCGCCGCTATGCTATGAGTGGCTCCGAGCATAGACGAATAAATAGCGCTGCTAGGATTTGCCTCGACTAATCTCGCAAATGACTTCTCGGCGCCAGTAGAGGCTACCTCCTCCATACTTTTTGCCTTTTTGCAAAGAAAGAGCTAAATTTGAGCCGCTAACAGTTTCTTTAGAGGTTTTAAAGAACGCATAGCTATCCTCGACGTTAGCCAATTTACTCCCGCAAAGTTTCCGCTTGCGTTTATGGTTTTCTTTAGAGTAGGATTTGCCGCCAATTTGCAAGCTCGGCGTTTGATAGCAACGCAGCCTTCAATAAAGAGCCCTCTTTAAATGTTAAAGTAGATTATGGGCGCCGTCGCTAACTACAAATGCGCCGCCTGCGTTTATAACGGCGTTAACTTGCGTAGCGTCGCTTGCCTTGGTCGTGCTCACGAAACCGCCCGCGCTTGGAGTTTGGTAAGTAAGAGCATTTAAAAACCTCAAACTCGCCGCCTTTGTGGACGTTTATGCTTCTTGAAGTTGAGATTGATTGATTTAAGGCCGAAATTTTACCGCCGTATATATTTACAGCTCCGGTAAAGCTATTATCTCCAGTAAGAGTCAAAGCGCCGTCTCCTCTTTTAGTTAGCGAGCCTTCATAGCCTTCCGCCGCTCTTGCGGCTCTAGCCTGCTCTCTTGCAGCTTCAAAGGTCCTCTCGGCTTTTTTTCTTCCGCGCTCAAAGTTTGACTTGGCGTTAAGAGCCGCTTTTTCTAGCCGCCCAAGCCGCAGCGTCGCCATCGTCCTCGGTTTTTTTCTAAATGTGATGGCGACGTCTGAAATGTTATTTGTCCAGATATCGTTTTTGATTCATCGTAACGTCAAAGTTTCCTAAGAACTGCCCAGGACCGAAAAATAGCCTTGCCAAGATCGAGTATACCCCAGCCCCAGACGTTACTAGGTACGCCCTCGCCGTCGCTACCCCAACGCTCTAGCATACCGCCTGCACCGTGACCGGCTCTTAGCGTCCTTTGTCTAGCCGTAGTCAGCATCGTTTCTCTAATCTGAGGCATACTCATGTACGGATAGCGCTGCATTATGACACCCAAGGCTCCGCTAACGTGAGGAGCGGCCATAGAAGTACCGCCAGATGATTTATATATAGCTTTGCCGTATGTTGCATTGTCGGTAAGCTCGACGTACGCGGAATAAATCTCCTCGGCCGGTGCGGCGATCGTCCACCACTTCGAGTGTCCGGCAAGGTTAAATTCCTGAATATCCGATGACGCCTTATGTCCTCTTATGTATTCGTTAGAATCATTAGGATAGCCATCCGCGCCGGTTTTGACCCGTGACGTTGATCCAGTAGTCCTCGGCGTCCGGTCTAAAAATAAGGCAATGCCGCACGCGTGAAAGATTCGGCCATTAGGCTCCCTATTTCCAGCCGTAAATACCTGGATAACCCCTCTTTTTACCGCTACTTCGTAAGCTGCATCTAAAAAGCTTTTTTTCGCCGCTAGTTACGAACTGATAATAAGCCTTTTTGGCCTCGTTCATATCTTTTTAAATTTATATGGTCTTTTGCTGCGGTAGTTTGATTGGCTACCGTCACGTCGTAAAATTCCACGTCGTATTCAGGCACAGCCCTCCAGTCATAAGTAGGCTTATATCCCAGCGCACCCGCAAAAGACGAATTTACGCGCCTATTAGAACCCCAGCTATTGTTTATCGCCTTTGCGCCCGCGTCGGCCAAGGCAGTGTAGCCTTTTAAAAAAATAGTTGTAGTCTTGGTTTGGTCCATACGTCATATTATCGTTGCCGCCGGTATTTGCGGAGTATAGCTGCGCGCCAAACGCCACGCCGTGCATGCCGCTACCGTCTCTACTAGCCGCCATCGTACCGCCCACGTGGGTGCCGTGAGCGTCGTTTACACCCCTTACCCAACTACCATCGCCGTTAAAAGCTTCGCCTTTTTTAAACACGCCGTTGTCGTTTTTATTAAAATTTCGCTTGCCGTCTTTTACTGGCTGATTTTTATCTATCGGGCCGTTTCCTAGTGCGGCATCGGGGTATCTCATGCCGTTTTTGCTATAGTTGCCGATCGTTTTTACTGCATGAATCCTACCGTCTTGAAACTCGGGATGGCTCAAAAGTACGCCAGAGTCCATGACGCCGATCTTTGTTCCGCTACCGTTAAAGCCTAGCGCGTAAGCCGTGGAGGCGTTCATAGAGACTAGTCCCCAGTCTTTTTTTATACTCCGCGCTCTCCCAGCTAGAAGTGTTCCCGAGTACTCCGGCCTCGGTGTAAGCATAAGCTCCGCTTGCGGCTAACAGCAAGCAGGTGAGCGCCGAAAGAGGCAAATTTGAGCCCTTGTTACTGCGTAAATTTACAAATTTACGCGACGTGTTTGAATGCATTATTTTCCTTTCATTTAAGAGAAATTAAAAATACATTATTATACTGAGCTTTAATTTAAAGATTAATTATAAAAAAATAAGAAAAATTTGCTGATAACGTATTCAAATTTGATAAATTTCGGTGCAAAATGGCACTCAAATTTTACGTAAATTTAAATTATGTTATAATCGCTTAAATTTAAAAATAAAGGTAAAAAAATGGGGCTAAAATCTGACGCTTGGATACGCAAAATGTCGCACGAAAAAGGCGATGATAGTGCCGTTTGCAGAGGAGCAAGTCGGACGCGGCGTGGTTAGCTACGGGGTGTCTAGCTACGGCTACGATATCCGCGTGGGCGACGAGTTTAAAAATCTTTACGAACATCGGCGGCACCGTGGTCGATCCAAAGACTTTCGACGAGAAAAAAACGTGGTGGATTTTTAAAGGCGACGTGTGCATCGTCCCGCCAAACTCGCCCTCTCTAGCCACGGCCTCGGTCGAGTTGATAAAGCCCGCGTCCACTTCGCCGTTCGTGACGTAGGCGACTACTTGCGGTACGCCCGCTACCGGTAGCATCTTAGGCGCTAGATCGGCCTCTAGCCCCGAGTTTTTTTCAAAAACTCGGTAGTTCTAACGCCGTAGATCGCTTTTTTTAGAGTCCGGCATCGCGATTTTTAGATAGATTTTTTTTAGCTCAGAGGCGTCTTTTTATCTGCTTGCCTTTTGGCGTGACTAGCACCAAAGCACCCTTGCCGATGCGCTCGTAGCCCTTTATATCTAGATCCGTTTTTCTTTAAAAAAATGCCTCATCGCCCACGATCGCGGCCATCTTGCCCTCTTTTGCCTGGATAGTTATCTGGCCCAAATTGCAAACGCGCCCTCGATCTGCACGCCGTCTTTTTTTGAGATTTTCTATCACTTCGCTGACCGGTTTTTTTATATCCGCCGCCAGCACCCACGAGCAAACTTTCACGCGCAAAAGGCAACCGCAGCCGCGATAGAAATAAGTAGTAATTTTTTTCATAAAATTCTCCTTTGAAATAAAATTTGGTAATTTTATAAAGTATAATCTTATACACTTATAAATTAATAAGCATGCTCGTAATAGGTTTGTTTATAATAAATTTCTTTAAAAAAATTAAGCTAAGACTTTGTTTTAAAAAAATATAAAAATAACGATTTTATCTTAAATCTTAAAGGAACAGCATGAAAGGAACCGTACTGGGTCCGGGCGTCATACTAAGCACAGACGAGCAACGCTACGCGTATCTCGAGGAAGACGTAAAATCCGTAACCGCTAACGGCGCGACCGTAACTATAAGGCAAGGTGACGAAGTAGATTTCGTCGTAGACGGACAAAACGCCAAAGAGATCTACCTAACGAAAGCAAAAATCTCTAAATATACATTTCGATAATTTAAACTTTGATCTAAAAAAGCAACGATTTATCGACGATTAGGACGCTGGGCTTGGCAGGATCGGCTCTACCTATTTTTAGGCGTTATTCCGTTTTTTTGGGCATAGTTTTTGTTATCGCGGGTTTTATATGCATTTTGCTCGCCATATTTAAGCTTTCAAATAAAGTCGGCAGCCTTACCTTAAAGAAAAAAATTACGTTTTATATCTAGTCGCTACCGTAGCGTCGTCTATTTTGATTTTCTTGGGTATGACTATGGGGGTATTTGCGTTTATAAATGCCGGAGCCGGATACGGCAATGCCGGCGGCGTTAGTATGGTTATAGGAGTGATCTTAGGTATAGCGGGTCTTATAGGCGTTATTTACGGATTTTTTTCAAAGAATTTCAAGTTTATAATGAGCTTTCAAGTATCTCGGGCGATAAATTTTTTCCTTTATTATTTTATCGGCACGGTAGTAGGAGTGCTCACGGCCGCTATAATCATCGGTTACGTTATTTTACTTGCAGCGTTTATTATGCAAATCATCGCATGGTATAGACTTAAAGAGGTTAAGGCAGCCTAAATTGCCCAAATCAAGCGGCAAATTCGTCGCTTGATTTTTTTACCTCCCTCCCTTCCGTTTCTTTATAAAAATACTTCATGATTTAAATTATGTTATAATCGCTTACATTTAAAAATAAAGGTAAAAAAATGGGGCTAAAATCTGACGCTTGGATACGCAAAATGTCGCACGAAAAGGCGATGATAGTGCCGTTTGCAGAGGAGCAAGTCGGACGCGGCGTGGTTAGCTACGGGGTGTCTAGCTACGGCTACGATATCCGCGTGGGCGACGAGTTTAAAAATCTTTACGAACATCGGCGGCACCGTGGTCGATCCAAAAAAATTTTCGACGAGAAAAAAACGTGGTGGATTTTAAAGGCGACGTGTGCATCGTCCCGCCAAATTCGTTTGCCCTAGCGCGCACGATCGAGTATTTTAACATGCCAGATAACGTGCTAGCTATCTGCCCTAGGCAAAAAGCACCTATGCTCGCTGCGGTATCATCGTAAACGTCACGCCTTTTGAGCCCGGATTTAAGGGGCACATCACGATAGAAATTTCAAATACGACGCCGCTGCCTGCTAAAATTTACGCGAACGAAGGCATCGCGCAGGTGCTGTTTATCGAGGGCGACGAGCCGTGCGAGTGACGTATGCCGATAAAAAAAGGGCAAGTATCAGGCGCAAGAAGGCATAACCCTGCCTAGGATTTTTGAAATAAAAAGCTTGTCTTTTGAGTGCTTTTTCAGTTGCGCTTCGCTCACTGCTTTGCAAGAAGCGGAGCTGGCTAAAATTTAGCTCGGCGGACCACTTGTCCAGCCTACGCTACATCTATCTGCGCAACCCCAAAAAAATCATCTCAAAATACTACGCTCCAATTCAAATTTAACGAGCTAAATTTCTGAATCAAACTGAAGGCACGGTTTTTGCTCCGGCTGAATAAAATTTGAATAAACGGCGAATCGTTTTAGCTAGACGAGAAAAAAATTTGAAAATTTACGACGTACGGCAAAAAAACGAACCGCGAAAAGGCAAAAAAATAAATGTTTAACGGAAAATCCATTCTCATCACCGGCGGCACCGGGTCATTCGGCAAAAAAATACACCGAAATTTTACTCTCCAAATTTGAAACCTAAAAGGCTAGTCATCTACTCTCGCGACGAGCTAAAAACAATACGAGATGGCACAGGTTTTTAAAGACCCCGCCATGCGATTTTTTTCATCGGCGACGTACGCGACGAAAAAGCGCCTGATGACCGCGATGAACGGCATCGACTACGTCATTCACGCAGCAGCCATGAAGCACGTGCCAATCGCAGAATACAACCCAATGGAGTGCATCAAAACCAACATCAACGGCGCCCAAAACGTCATCGACGCGGCGCTAGAGTGCGGCGTGAGCAAGGTCATCGCGCTCTCGACCGACAAGGCGTGCAACCCGGTAAACTGATACGGCGCGACCAAGCTTGCTAGCGATAAATTATTCGTCGCGGCAAACAACATCGCGGGTAGCAAAAAAACTCGTTTTAGCGTCGTTAGATACGGCAACGTCGTGGGCTCGCGCGGCTCGGTAGTGCCGCTGTTTAAAAAGGCTGATCGTAGAAGGCGCAAAAGAGCTACCTATCACGCACGCGGATATGACGCGGTTTTTGGATCACGTTAGAACAAGGCGTAAATTTTCGTACTTAAAAAAACTTTGAGCGTATGAAGGGCGGCGAAATTTTCATCCCAAAAATCCCTTCGATGACGATGATCGAGCTTGCTCGCTCCATGGCGCCACATCTTGGCGTAAAGATAATCGGCATCCGTCCAGGCGAAAAGATGCACGAGGTCATGGTCGGCAAGGACGACGCGCACCTAACCTACGAGTTTGACGACCACTACGTAATCAGCCCGTCGATCACATTTACTAGCAAAGACGACGACTTTAGCATAAACGCGCTAGGGTGAAAAAGGGCATCTCGTGGAGGGAAAAATTTTCGAGTATAGCTCGGATAAAAAAATAAAATTGGCTAGATAAAGACGGACTCTTGGAGATGATCGAAGCGAGTAAATAAATTTGGCCGAAATTTATAAAATTTGAGCCGAAACCTTTAAATTTAGAAAAATAAGGCGAAGTATTTTTGCGTTTAGACGAGGCGGAAATGAGCCGAGCGAGGGCGCATACATATAGTATGTAACCGAGCTTCGGCGAAATTTCCAACGAAGTATAAACCAAAAAGACGAGCTGTAATAAAGAGAAGTCGAAAAAGGACAAAAAAATGATACCCTACAGCAGACAACAAATCACCGACTCCGACATCGCTGCCGTCGTGAGCGCTCTAAAAGACGACATCCTAACGGGCGGCGACAAGGTCGGCGAGCGTGAGCAGGCGATCGCAAAATACGTCGGCGTAAAGCACGTCGTAGCGATGAACTCGGCGACGAGCGCACTTCACGTCGCATATCTAGCGCTAGGCGTGCGAGAGGGAGACGAGGTCGTAACGACGCCCATCACGTTTGCAGCAACGGCAAATGCGGCGCTAATGGCGGGAGCGGAGGTTAAATTGCACCCGTTAAATCGGATGGAAATATCGACGAAAACGCGCTAGCAAAGCCTCATCACGCCTAAAACCAAAGTCATAACCGCGGTTGATTTCGGCGGCAATCCCGTAAATTTAGACGCCATCCTAAAACTAGCCAAACAGCGCGGCATAAAGGTGCTCGACGACGCGTCGCACGCGCTTGGCAGCTCGCAAGGCGGCGTCAAAGTCGGCGCAAAAGCGGACGTTAGCATTTTTAGCTTTCACCCAGTTAAGCCGCTAACGACCTTTGAGGGCGGCGCATTAGCGACAAACGATGACGAGATCGCGCGCTTAGCACGCCTCTACCGCTCGCACGGCATAGCTAAAAAAACGCCTCTGGGATAGTGACCAGACCGTACTTGGCTACAACTACCGCCTGCCAGACGTCGCCTGCGCACTAGGGGCTAAATCAGCTAAAAAAAGGCTAGACGAAACGATCGCAGCACGCGAGAAAAATCGCCAATTTACGACGAAAAAAATTTGAGAAAAAAATCCGTATTTTTAGCACCGTTAGGCTACCTAACGACGTCGTTAGCTCGCGTCACCTCTACCCTATCTTGCTCTTTCGACAGTTTTGGTGCGCCAAAGAGGACATCTTCGCCGCCCTTCACGAGCGCGGTATCGGCGTGCAGGTGCACTACAAGCCGACTTATAATTTAGCTTTTTACCACGAGCGCTACGGCGATATTTCGGTGCCTAGCGCCGAGGATTTTTACGCGGCCGAGCTTAGTATCCCGTGCCATCAGTGTATGAGCCTAGAGGACGCAAATTTTGTCGCAGAGGCGCTTTTTGAGGTTTTAAAGAGCTTTGATACGCCGCAAGGCTGCAGGGGTTTAGGCGGTAAATGTGATGAGAGATAACCAAAACCGCGCCCTTTGCGTCATCCCGGCTCGCGGCGGTAGCAAGCGCATACCGCGCAAAAAAACGTTAAAGATTTTTTTAGGCAAGCCGCTGATAGCCTACAGCATCGAAGCGGCGCTAAATTCGGGCGTTTTTTTGAGCGAGTGATCGTTAGCACCGATGACGCCGAGATCGCGGACGTCGCAGTTCAAATTGGCGCGCAAGTTCCGTTTATGAGGGACGCCACGCTGAGCGACGACTACGCTACGAGTAGCGACGCCGTAGCGGACGCGGCGAGAAGGCTAGGCGGCGGATACGCTCACGTTTGCTGCCTATACGCGACGGCACCGCTCATCACGGGCGAAATTTTACGCGAGGCTTACGGCAAATTGAGGAAGCGGAATGCGAGTTTTTATTTTCTGCGACCGAGTTTAGCTTCCCTATCCAGCGCGCGATTAGGCTTAGCAAGGACGGCGCCGTAAGTATGTTTTACCCGCAGTTTGCGCTAACTCGCTCGCAGGATTTGGAGCGAGCCTATCACGACGCGGGCGCGTTTTATTTCGGCAGGCGCGAGGCGTGGCTGGAGAAAAAAACCGATCTTTGCGCCGCATTCTAGGGGCGTTTTTACTGCCGCGAGTGGTCTGCGACATCGATACGCCCGAGGATTTCGAGTTTGCGCAAAAGCTTTACCGGATAAATTACCGCTGAGGAAAAATGCAAAAAGATTACCTAAAAGCCAAAATATCGGTAGCTAGAACGCTCATGCAGATCTTTGCGGTTGCGGGGATCTTGCACATTTTCTATCTAGCGGCCAGCTACCGCGGTTTAAACGAGCTTCAGATTATATTTTTCGCCGCGGCGGGCGCCGTTTACCTCATCGCCGCCGTGTGTTTGACGCTTAGAATTTTCAATTGGCGGAAAAGCTCGATGAATTTTAACGAAATATCAAATCTAAAAACACTCATCCGCGCAGATAGCAGCTCGAAAATCGGGCACGGACATATTAGACGCGATCTTATCTTGGCGCAAAATTTTAAAGACATTAGCTTTGCTTGTATCGACCTGCCGGGCAGCCTAGCAGGCGAGATACCCTACCCCGTTTTTACGCTAAAAAGCGCGGATATAAATGAACTAGTAAATTTGATAAAAGAGCATAAATTTGAGCTTTTAGTGATCGATCATTACGGCATTAACGCGGCGGACGAAAAAGCTAATCAAAGAGCAAACAAACGTCCAGATTTTCAAGCTTTGACGACAACTACAAAAGAGCACTTTTTGCGACTACTTGCTAAACGTAAATATCTACGCCCAGCCCCAAAAAAATACGCAAATCTAGCGCCCGCAAACTGCGAGCTGATATTTTTCGCCGCTAGTTAGGAGCGAGTTTTATAACGAAGCAAAAAAATCAAACGCAAGAAAAAAATTTGAATTACCTCATCGCGCTAGGCGGCACTGACTCGCTCAATTGACCGCCAAAAATCGCCTCAATGTGCTCGTTAAAAAAACAAAAAAAGTGGCCGCCATCACGACGAGCGCGAACGTAAATTTAGCAAATCGGTAACTTTTAGCGGATAGCGAGCCAAATTTCTAGCCTATTTATAAACTCAAACGAGGTCGCGCGACTGATGAACGAGAGCGAAATTTTAGTGATTTCGGCTAGCTCGCTCGTAAATGAAGCGCTGGTTTTGGGCGCTAAATTTAAAGCCGTGCGCGTCGCGGACAATCAAAACGAGATGGCGCAGTGGCTAGCCGCAAACGGGCGCGAGATCTACGAGGCGGACGAGATATGCTTGAGCTTATACATTTCACCAACCTAACGGACGAGCAAATTTTGATGATTTTTGCGCTGGCGAAACGACGAGCGAGTCGCAAAAATATGAAAAAAACAAAAAGCGTGAGCGAGCAAGAGCACAGAAAAATTTATCGCAAATTTGAAAAAAACAACGAAACGAAAAGGTATTTTTTTAGTAAAAGAGGATAGCGACTATATCGGCGTTATCGATTTCGTGGATATCAAGGCGGACTCGTGCGAATTTGGCATTTACGCAAATCCGGGACTAAAAAGGCAAGGGCAAAAATCCTAATGCAAACAATCGTAGAATACGCCGCCAAAACGCTGAGGGTCGGCGAACTAAAATCATGCGCCTACAACAAAAAAATGAAAAAAAGCGATCGCGCTGTACGGCAAATTGGCTTTGAAATTTACGGGCGCGACGAGCAAATGAGCTATATGTCGTTATCTTTACGCAAACTTGATATAATGGCTAAAAAGTTAGGAAAAATTTATGAAAATAGTAAGTTTCGACACGAACGAAAAAGGTATTTATCATCGCCGAACTCTCGGCAAATCACTCAGGCAGCCTGCAAACGGCGCTTGACACGATCAAAAGCCGCTAAACGCGCAGGTGCAGACGCTATAAAGCTGCAAACATACACGCCTGATAGCCTCACGCCAGATTCGCGCGGCGAGGATTTCATGATAAAAAGGCGGACTGTGGGACGGGGCGAGGTATATGAGCTCTACAAGCAAGCTCTGACGCCGCGAGAGTGGCACGAACAGATTTTTGCGGCGGCGCGGGACGAAGGGCTCATCTGCTTTTCAAGCCCGTTTTGCAGGGACGATGCGGATTTTTTTAGAGAATGTAACCCACCCGCTTACAAGATAGCAAGCTTTGAGGTTACGGACTATGATTTCGTGCGGTACGTCGCGCTCAAAGGCATACCGATCATCATCTCCACAGGCATCGCAACCGAGCAAGAGATCGCCGACGTCGTGCAATTTGCAAAGATGCGGGAAACGAGCGGATTGCGCTTTTAAAAATGCACGTCTAGCTACCCTGCTCCGCTTGACGGGATGAATCTACGCACGATTGCCGATATGAAACGAAAATTTGGCGTCGAGGTGGGCTTTTCAGACCATACGCTAGGGTATCGTGGCGCCCGTAGTGGCCGTGAGCCTGGGCGCTCGTATCGTAGAAAAAGCACTTTATCCCTAGATAAAAGCGTTCGCAGCGTCGATGAGGCTTTTTAGTTTAGACGAGCGGGAGTTTGGCGAGATGGTAAAAAGCCGTGCGAGACGCCGAAGCGCTGCTTGGCAAAAGTAAACTACGAGCTAGACGACAAAGCCGTGCAAAAATCGCCGCTTTTTCCCGATCGCTTTTATGCTTGCGCGGATATCAAAGAAGGCGAAATCTTTAGCGAAAAAAACGTAAAAAGCGTGCGCCCCGGATACGGCTTGCACCCTAAATCTTTACCGGGGCTACTGGGTAAAAAAAGCAAAAAGAGAGATAAAATTTGGCGAAAGAATCACAAAGGAGGATATATAATGGCTAAGAAAAAAGAGGACGAGTATCTAAAACTAAATAGCTTACAAAAAAAGGCGCGCACGAGAACCAAACAAGCGGCAAAGGCGATAAAAAAATATCGATGAAACCGTCACAAATATCGCAAATCCTATTTTCAAAAAAATCTTCAAGCGCTTTTTTTCAACAGGACGAAATTTTAGCCGCGCGCCTTTGGGGCATGAAAGAGACCGAAAAAAATACGATGTTTTTTTATAGGAAAAGATCCGATAGATATAAATATCATCGACAATAAAAACCCTAAAAATACGTCTACGAAAGCCCGGCTAAAGACGTTCTGCACTCTTTAGAGCTGATCGAAAAAAAGAGTATAAAAAGATATCCTATCATGTACTTTTACGGTCTTGGCAACGGTATTTTTTTATAAAGCCTTGCTAAAAAAACGAAACGCATCAAAAAAAGTCATAGTCGTAGAGCCCGAGATAGAGATTATTTATATAGCATTAAACTTTAATCGACTTATCCGAGGAGCTGATTAGCAAAAAGGCTGGTTTTATTTTTTTCTCAGAATTCGCAACATACTCGCAGTTTTATTTTACAATCTCAAAAGAGATTTTTTTCATCTTACGCTAAAACTTATAATCTGCATATCCATACGCCATTTTATCAAACTTTTCATGAAGATATAGTGAGAATAAATAAAGACTTCACTAGAGCCGTATCTCAAATAGTGGTAGCTCACGGCAATAGCATAGACGATACCCTAATAGGCATAAAACACCACATAGAGCATATTCCGGAGATGGTTACAAACTATTGCTATACGGATTTAGTCAGAAAAAAGACACGGGCTCATGGATACGGCAATCATAGTATCTACCGGCCCGAGCCTAGATAAACAGCTTGAGGCGCTTAGAAAAATTCGCTCCGTATTTTACGGTTATCAGCCTTGACGCATCGTATCCTATTTTTGTTAAAGCACGGCATAAAACCAGACTACGTAACATCAATCGAGCGCGTAGAAGCTACGTCCAGCTTTTTTAAAAACAAAAACAAAAAAATAGACGAAGATATTTATTTTATAGTAGCGTCGCTAACGCATAAAAAAACGGTAGATAATATTTTACCGCGCCGCCTAGCTCTTACGATGAGACCGCAACAAAGCGAAATAGTATTTAATATGCCAAAAATACGGCTATCTCGGCATCGGCCACTCTACGGCAAACCAGGCTTATCAGTTAGCTTACGCTCTCGGACATAAAAAAATATTATTTTAATAGGTCAAGATTTAGCCTTTGCCCCGGACGGCAAATCTCACGCCAGCGGGCATGCATTTGCTCAGGCTGACGAATACCTATACGTAGAAGCTTACGGCGGAGAAGGTGAAGTAAGAACGACCTATATATGGGATAAATTTAAAAATCAGTTTGAAAAAGATATAGAGCAGGCTAAAAACGAGCAAATCACTACCTATAACTGCACGGAAGGCGGTGCTAGAATACAAGGAAGTATCGAAAAAACCGTTTTTGGAAACTGCAGAAGAGCTTAGTAAAGATAAAAAAAGTAAAAAAACTACCGCACATAGAAAAAAACAGCGAAAAAAACAGCAAACAAAGACCTGCTCAAAAGCCTACAATTTATCGTAAAAAAAGTACAAACTCAAAAATAAAAGCAAAAACAAAGAATAGAAAAAAACATTCCTAGAACTAGTTCCCAAGATCGATAAGATAATGAAGATCAAAGATGAAGGCAAAGTAGACGAAAGTCTATTTGATCCACTAGTAAAAAAATTATCGACAAAAATAGATAAGCTAAAAAAATTACATTAGCGGACAAAAATCTAAAAAAATATATAGAAAAACGTCTTGCAAATCGCCGTGTATCATCAGGAGCTAGAACTAGCCAGTACTTTCGGTCACACCCAGCGATACTAAAATGGAAAAAAAGTAAACAAGCTGCTCGAATGGGCCGAGATGCACAAATACTGGATGTTTTTCGGCTGCAGGCGGCATAAATGCAGATATGGAAGTGACCAAAAAAAGCGTCCGAGTAATTTGAGTCAAAGAGCTAAAAAAAGCGAGGACTAATAGAAACAAGCGAAATCGGAGAGGTGAAGAGGAATTTAGGCTAAGCATTTAAATTTTCGATTTTTTTCTTTATTTTTTTAGCCTTTATTTGGTAAAATCACGCAAATTTAGCTAATCGGACGAAAGATTGTTTTCAAATATTTATACGTATAGGTTTTTTTATCGTAAATTCGGTCAAAAAAACGAGTTTATAACCAACTTTGCAAAAAAAGCAAGCTGGGCGTAGCGTGGGCGATACTCCACCCTCTAGCCCAGGTACTCATCTACGCGACCATACTCTCCTCGGTACTCTCAGCCAAGCTACCCGGCATCGATAGCAAATACGCCTACGCGATCTATCTAATGAGCGGGATGCTTTGCTGGATGCTTTTTAGCGAGATTTTTTTCGCGCTGTATCGGCATTTTTACCGACAACGCCAACATAATAAAAAAATGTCTTTTTCCCAAAATCGTCCTTCCGGCTACCGTGGTTTTAAGCTCGGCGATAAACAATCTTATTTTATTCGCCGCAATAGCGGTCGTATTTGCTTTTTTTGGGACATTTTGCCGGCGCAAAGTTTGATCTTTTTGCCGGTTTTGTCCGTCATTACTATGATGCTAGCCGTAGGATTTGGGCTGTTTTTTTCGGCGTCATAAACGTCTTTATGCGCGACGTAGGCCAGATCATCGCCATCGTATTGCAGTTTTTTTATTTTGGCTAACGCCAATCGTTTATATGACGAGCATTTTACCGTCAAATTTGCAAGAGCTTATCTACATAAATCCGCTTGTTGGCGTAGTTAGCGGCTATCACGATATTTTTGATTTACGACAAGATGCCCGATTTTTTTCGCTTTTTGATTTATCCGACAGTTATCGGCGCGGCAAGCCTTGGAGCCGCATTTTTTTCGTTTATAAACGAGCCGAAGAAGAGATGGCGGACGTTTTATGATTTTATCCGTTCAAAAATATCTGTAAAACTTACTTGGATTACGAGAGTAACTTTAAGCGATTTGCCTCGTGGTTTAGCAAAAAAATAAAGAAGAAAAAAACGTAAAAAAACCGTACTAAAAGACGTAAGCTTTGACGTGGGAGCCGGCGAAGTAGTCGGGCTAATCGGTCAAAAACGGAGCGGGCAAGAGCACCCTTTTAAAAAAATCATATCGCACACACTAAAACCGTCAAGCGGCCGAGTAACGAGCAGTGCTAAAATTTCGTCTATTTTGGAGCTGGGCATGGGCTTTCACGGCGATCTAACGGGTAGACAAAACGCCTATCAGTCCTGCTCTCTCATGGGCTACTCAAAAGAGCAAATAGACGAAATAATAGCCTATATCGAAGACTTTGCCGAGATAGGCGAGTATTTTGATTATCCCGTGCGAATTTACAGTAGCGGCATGCAGATGCGCCTTGCTTTTTTTCGGTAGTCACGGCAAATCGCCCCGATATACTCATCATCGACGAGGCGCTATCAGTCGGCGATGTGTATTTCAGCATAAAAGCTTTGATAAGATAAAAAGATTTAAAAAGCCTAGGGTACGACGCTCATCATCGTTTCGCACGATAGCGGCGCGATAAAATCTATCTGCGATCGCGTGATCTTGCTAGAAAAAAGGACAAATTCTAAAAAGACGGCGAGCCTGAAGCCGTACTTGATTATTACAACGCCCTAATCTCAAAGAAACAAGACGTACAAATCTCGCAAATAACCCTGCAAAACGGCAAAACCGCAACCGTATCCGGCAACAAAAAAAGCCTGCATAAAAAAACGTTGAAATTTTAGACGCCGCAGGCAAAAAGATACTAAAATTTAGAAGTCGGCAAAAAAATTAAGCTAAAAGTAACAGTACTGGCAAACGAAAAGTTTACCCTCGCTGGTACTGGGCTATCAGATCAAAAATCGCTTCTCGCAGGTCGTCTACGGCACGAACACTTACCACCTAAAGCAAGCTTTAAAAAAATCTCAAAAAAAGGCGAAGAGTACGACTTTAGTTTTTGAATTGACGCAAATCTGGGCGTCGGGTCGTTTTCGGTCACGATAGCGCTGCACGATAGCGACAACCATCTGCAAAAACAACTACGAATGGCGCGATAACGCGATCATTTTTAACGTCGTAAATTTTAGCAAGCCCGATTTCGTCGGTCTTGCGTATCTTGAACTCGAGTTTGGAAATAAAGAGAATAAATGGATAAATTTCTATAAAAAGTTTCGAAGATAAATTTAGAGGCCAGAGGAGCGAGATCAAAAAAACGCTTGCTTGCTTACGAGCCGTTTTTTTGCAAATTTCTAAAGCAACAAGACGAAAAAGCCGGCGGCGGTCGATCTGGGCTGCGGCAGAGGCGAGTGGCTTGAAATTCTAAAAACAAAACGGCTTTTACCGCGCGCGGCTGCGACGTGAGCGAGGAGATGCTAAAAGAGTGCGAAAAAAACGCGCTTGAGGCCAAAAAAACAAGGAGCGATAGAGTTTTTAAGCAAGCTAGAAGACTCAAGCCTTGCGCTAGTTAGCGCATTTCAGCTATGGAGCACTTGGAGTTTAGCGAGCTTTGCGAGCTAATAAAGCAAGTGCGCCGAGTTCTCAAAGACGGCGGCATCTTGATACTTGAAACGCCAAATCCGGAAAAATTTACGCGTCGCCACGCTAAATTTTCTATCTCGACGTGACGCACGTTAAGCCTATCCCGCCGATGCTGCTTGAGTATCTGTGCGAGTGTGAGGGCTTTAATAATACGTTTATGATGAGGCTAAACTCAAATTTGAGCTTTAGCGAGGATTTAGAAAACCAAAAACGTAACGCTAAGAGACGTTTTAAGCAGCGTTGGGCTTGATTACGCGGTTTTGGGGCTTAAAAACGGCGACGAGAAAACGCGCGAAGCGTTTTTAAACGCGACTAAAAGCGGCTTTAGCTTTGAAGAGCTAGCCGATAGGTTCGACGTAGGGGCGTTTGAAAAATAAAACTCAGATGCTCGAGCTAAAAAAACGACGTCTGGAAGGGCTTTTTGGAGACGAAAGAAGCGCTGTGGAAAAGCTCGCTTGAACTGATGGAAAGCAAAAATCAAATCGCAAATTTGCAAAACGAAAATGCGCGCCTACACGAAGATCTAGAAAATCTACTCGGCAAATATCTCGCGCTAAACCACAAAGTCTACGTCCTAGAAAAACGAAGCTCCCGTTATCAAAAAAACGATATCGAGCATCTTAAAATTTTTCGTCGCCAAATTTAAAAAGGGTCGCAAAGCCGCTTATTTGGGTATACAAGTTTTTTTGAGATTTTTGTAAAACTTTAGCTAAAGATAATCTCAAAAAAAGCACTCAAATTCGGTATACATTTAACCGAAAAGACGGCAAATAACAATCCTAAATTTAAAAAAAGAATCTCAAGATATTTTTTTAAATAAATTCCCGGCTCTTAGGGCAAAGTACTTTTAGCCTCAAAGGGCAAATAAGGGACGATATCTACGTCTCGCAAGAGGGCATTTTTCGAGCCGAATGTTTTTTTGAATTAAAGCACTCAAAAAGAGTACGAGCAAAAATTTGGAGCTAAAAAAATCTCAAATTTAAAAGAAAACTTTAGCGAGCTAACGGTAATCGGCAATATCAGCGGACACTACAGTCTAGCCGCAATAAATAGAAACATCATATTTAGGCTACTAAACAAAGTAAAAAAACGTCTTTGTTATCTGCTATCACGCAAACTATTTCGATAAAATCGAAGACATCGCGATAACCAAAGACGAGTACGAAACCCTAAGAAGCATAGTGCCGGATAAAAACACACCCGCAATCAGAAGCGACGACAAGGTCGCGATCTACCACCACTATCCGCTAATCGAAGACGTGCGCGAAGGCTACGGCTTTGAGATCGCGGTATTTTTTTCTGGGAGGAGTCGCGTATCCCGCCTAGGACGATCGAAATTTTAAACTCCAAGTATAAAGGCATTTTAGTTTCGACCTTTTTCATCAAAAAAATCCTCATCGACAACGGTTGCTATAAACCCATAAAAGTGGCCGATATACCGCTAAAAAAACGCCGCCTGCGCCAAGCGTTTCGCAAGAAAAACAGCGACCAAAAAGCGCGAGATAAAGCTATTTCACATCTCGTCGTGCCTACCTAGAAAGGGTGCCGACGTGCTACTGCGAGCCTTTAACGAAGCCTGCAAAAAAAGCTAAATTCGAGCTGAGCCTAACGATAAAAAAGCTTCCCTAACCCGCACAATAGCGTAACCGAGCAAATCGAGCTTTTTAGTCGATAAAAAAAGTACCGCGATAAAAATCCGCGTCATACTAAACGAAGATCTGACCGCGCTTGACGTGGCAAATCTATACGAGCAGTGCGATATCGTCGTGCTACCGACGCGCGGCGAGGGGCTAAATATGCCGGCAATCGAAGGCGTACACTACAAAAAAAGCCGGTTATCTCCACCGACTATAGCGGCCAGTGCGAGTTTTTTTGGACGATAGCTGCGAGTTTATCGGATACAAATTTGCGCCGGCCGTTACGCATTTTAATCTAAATTATTCATTTTGGGCGGAGCCTAGCGTCAAGGATCTAAGCGAAAAGATCCTCAAAGTAGCCGAACAAATTTTACAAAAACCGCGCGCCAAACATAGAATCGCTAAAAACAGAAGGTCGATGAAATGATGTTCGGCAAGAAAAAAATGCGCTAAATTTCTATCTCGAGCATCTCGCATCTAAAATCCTTTAAAAAAATGAGCCAAGCGAGCTAAAAAAATAGCCTACTTTTTCGACATATAATGCCGTTTGCGGTATAGCCGAATACTCAAAAATACCTAACGGACGAGCTTGCGCGAGCGAGCGCAGATTTGCAAATTTACACTTGGAGCGAGCAAAAGCGTGCCGATGGGTCAAATTTAACCCAAGAAAACGACAATATAAAAGTCTATGAAATAGAACGCGAAAAACTACTATCGGGGCTTGAGACGGATGCGAATATAATCTGGCTACAACACCATTTTACATTTTTTTCGAGATAGACGAAAAAGCTAAAAATCAGACGTCCTCGCTCTAAAAATCTCAGGGGAAAAATTTGCTTTATCACGCTTCACAGCACGAAGCAAATCCTAAACTATCCACGCCAAACTCAACAAAACTGGCACGACACGCTTTACGAATTCGACCGTGTATTCGTCCATAGTATCGACGATCTAAATACGCTTAGGCTGCTTGGACTTATCGACAACGTCACGCTAGTACCGCACGGAACGCAAAATTTAGCGAGCGCTCAAATCAAACACAAAGAAGCGGACGGCAAATTTATGGTAGGATTTTTTTAGGACTGCTATTTGCGCATAAAAACCTACCTGTGCTACTAGAAGCTTTTTGCGAAATTCAGTCAAAAATATAGACGCAAAACTAGTCATAATCAGTCCGGTCGCAAGCGCGGACGGCGAGGCGGAACTGCAAAGATGCCACAAACTTTGCGAAAAGCTAAATTTGGATGACAAAATAGAGTGGCATACGAGTTTTTTTACCGATAGAAACTGTAAACGAAAAAAACTAAGTTGTTGTGATGCGATCGTATTGCCGTACGGACAGACCGACGAGGGTAGTAGTGCAGCAGCCAGAGTCTCTCTAAGTCTTTGTAAAAAAACGTTATAGTTACGCCGTCAAGAATCTTTAGCGAGATGCAAAAATATCACGATAGCGGCGGACGGTTTTAGCGATGAGGATATCCTAGAACAACTCGAAAAAAAGTAAAAAAATAATGAAATAGATGGTAGAAATTTATGATAAGCGCATAAAATGGCTAGAAGAAAACAGCTGGCAAAATATCGCCGGTCTTTATTTAAGAATCTTTAAAGCCATAAATACTGATCATAATTTTTATGCGACATTTAAAAAACGGAGAAGAATAATGAAAAAAGCTATAATCACGGGCGTCGGAGGCCAAGACGGCGCGTATCTGGCTAGATATCTGATCGATTTGGGATATGAGATCTATGGCGGTTACAGACGAGCGGTGAGCCCGATTTTTGGAGATTAAACGAGCTAGGGTCTTTTAAACGAGCCGAATTTTTCATCTAGTCGAGTTTGAGCTAACCGACCCGTTTAATATCCTAAGCGTCGTCACTAAAATAAGACCCGAGGAAATCTACAACCTAGCCGCCCAAAGCTTCGTAGGCGTTAGTTTTAAAGAACCGTTTCACACTGCAAACGCTACGGGTATCGGTGCGCTAAATATACTAGAAGCAATCAAAACGGTAGATAAAAGTATCAAATTTTACCAAGCTAGCACATCAGAGATGTTCGGCAAAGTCCAAGCCGTCCCGCAAAGCGAAACGACGCCGTTTTATCCGCGTTCACCTTACGGAGTGGCAAAGCTTTATGCGCACTTTATCACAGTAAACTATCAAGAAAGCTACGATATTTTTCGCCTCAAGCGGCATTTTTATTTAACCACGAAAGTCCGCTAAGAGGACTTGAGTTCGTCACGAGAAAAAAATCACGAATACGGCCGCAAAAATCGCTCTGAAAAAAAGGCTAAAACTTTGGAGCTGGGCAACCTAGACGCAAAGCGCGACTGGGGGCTACGCTAAAGAATACGTCGAAGGCATGCACGCGATGCTACAAGCGCCAACTCCGGATACCTTCGTGCTCGCTACCGGCGTAACGACCATGGTCAGGGATTTTGTAAAGCTTAGCTTTGAAGCGCTAGATATCGGAATAAAATTTGAGGGCGAAGGCATAAACGAAGTCGGGCTAAACGAAAAAGGCGACGTGATCGTAAAGATAAATCCGGCGTTTTTTTAGACCCGCGGAGGTCGATCTGCTAATAGGCGACGCCTCAAAAAGCCAAGCAAAAGCTCGGTTGGAGCGCAAAGACTGATCTAAAGGGACTTTGCGATATGATGATAAAAAGCCGATCTAAGGCGCATCGAGGCGGGATTTGAGTTCTAAGCGCGTTTTTTTATCACGGGGATTGAGGGCTTTACGGGTCACTATCTGGAGCGATACCTTTGTGCGCTCGGCTACGAGGTCTCAGGCGGCGCCCTGAGACCTAGCGTGCCTAATCATACGCGCCTTGATCTGCTTGATAAAGACAGTATAAAAAGACGCCCTTGGCGCAAATTTGACTACATCATCCATCTGGCAGCAGTATCTTTTGCTATGGCCGATCCTACCGAAATCAAAAATGCAAACGAAATCGGTACCATAAATTTACTAGAGGCTCTAGGTTCCGTTAAATTTGAAAAAGGCGATCTTTGCAAGCTCGGCTAGCGTCTACGGCGGAGGAGATATGCCCATGTGCGAAAAACTCTCCGTTAAATCCGCAAAGCGTCTATGCCGAAAAGTAAAATTTCTCATGGAGGAGCAGATAGCTAAAAGCGGACTTCCTTTTTATCATAGCGCGCCCATTTAACTACACGGGTACTGGACAAAGCGAAAATTTTCCTCATACCAAAAAAATAGTGCGACATTTTTAAAGATAAAGCTCATACAATAAAAACTCGGAAATTTGACGCCAAAGCGCGAATATAACGACATAAACGACATCGTGAGAATATACGAGCAACTACTAAAACTCGAAGCTAACGATGAAAGTCTTTAACATTGGCTCTGGTAAGGCTTATAGTATTGAGGAAATGTACAATTTTACATCGCTTAAGCGGGCACGATATCGCCGTACAAAGCGATCCCCGATTTATCAGAGCAAACGACCCCGCCCTACTCGTCTGCGATACGGCGAAACTACAAAAACTATGGCATAGCTCCTTGCAACGGAGATATAAATAATCTACTATACTCTATGCTTTAGATATTAATATACTTCCTGGCGTCTTTCGCCAAAAATCTAGCATTGTTATTATTCTATTTTTTTATACAAAAAAACTTAAATAGTTCGTATCTTATTAAATCACGGATTTTAATTACTTTTTCCCGCAGGTTTTAATTTCCGGTTTTAGACCAAAAATCAAGAGCTAGGCGCAAAAATGGAAAAAAATATGTAACTTTAAATTTTATAAACTGGCTTTTACAGAAGAAGAGAAGTTCGGCAGGTAAAACCTGCCGAAAAAGAAAGGAGAAATCAGAATGCGTTAATAGTAACTTCGCCAGCATTAACTGTTGTGTCAAGGTTGGCAATATTTACGCCCGATAGCTTAACGATAGTGTCGCCTGCGCCAAAGTCAGTATCACCCGCAGCAGCGTTGTATACCAAGTATGTATCATTTAGATATGAATAAGCATATATCTTACCAGCTTGGTTATTGGTGCCATCAAAGAATCCGCCAAGTTTAGCTGCAAGAGCAAAGTTATCTTGTGCGTTTCCGTTAGCATTTAGGGTTACTTTTTTTCTATAGCAGTGGTACCGCCAGCAAATTTGATCTTATCGCCTACATTGATCTTATCTATTGTCACAAGTCTAGTGTGAGACTCGTTAGCGCTATCAAAAACCTGTGCCTATAGTCGAAGTACTAACATCGAATGTATCGTTGCCTGAACCGCTCTTAATGGTTATATTTTTGACCTTTTTGGATCTGCGTCGGCATGACCTGGGGTTAGGAAAGTTCCTGTCTTAATGGTATTATTGCCTTCGCCTGCATCAATTGAAATTTTTGCAGCTTTTTGATCACCCGCCAAAGTAATCGTGTCATCTCCATCAGTAGCTTTAATAATCTCAATAACTTTACTTGCCGTGTTTGTGATAGTACCTTTTTCTACATTTTTTTAAACCGCTAAAGTCAATTTTTTTGTTAGCTTTTCAGCATTGGTATCGTCAAACGTGTACTCGTCGGTAGCGTCTGTACCCATATCGCCCGAGATAGTAGCTGTTTTTAGATCATTACCGTCAACTCTTTCAGAACCATTAACAAGCGAGAATTTTGTAGCAGCAGTTACAACCAACTTATCAGCCTGAGCAGACGTAGTAATATTGGCAACGAAATCTTTTGAATTGATATCTTGCTTCATAGTGATGTTAACATCTGTTGAAAGCGGAGTTTGGGTAGAGCCTTTATAGACTACAGTATCTGCCACGATACTGGCAAACTTATTTGCACCTATAGTTTTTACTTTAGGTCTACCGTTACGCTATCAGCACTTACAGGTCCTGTAGCACCAAGGTCAACGATGCCCTTTGTATTTCCAGCGTCGATGTTTATACTTGTGCTATCTTTTACTTTTATCTTGCCATCTATAACAGCAGCGCTTTTTAGATCTAGAGTACCAACTTTAACGTCTTTTAATACGTCTTTTAGCGTAATATTTACGTTTTTGACGTAGTCGCCGTTTATATCTCTTATCCCGACTGCGCTAGTCTCGTTTTGGCCCTTGATATTAGTTAAGCTGATGTTTACGTTCTCCGCTTTTTATGTTTGCAATAGATACTTTGCCTATTACGTCTTTAGCTGTAAAGTTGATATCATTTTTAACGTCTATGCCGTTGCTACCGCCTATTTCTACATTAAATCTAACATCACTAATATCAAATGTTGCACCGCTGTTTTTAGACTTGATTTCGTCTGCTATTTTGACGTTACCGACTTTATTAGCCACGAAAGTTATCTCACCGCCCACGTCAAATTTATTTACTTCGATATCGTTTGTTACATTTTTTTAAAGTTAAAATTTGCACCGGCATTTGTTGTCTTTTTTTCGTAGTTACGTCACCGACTTTTAAAAGCAGTTACGTGGCTTGAGCCTTGATAAACGGTAACAAGATCATTTACGTTTAGTTTTACGCCGTTTTCAGAATCAGTCGCTCCAAGATTATGAAGCTCAACCAAGCTTGCTACAGGCATATTGGCTAAACCTTTGACATTTATCTCAGATACGTATTGTAGTCCTTTATCCAAGACATCAAGAGCACCCAAGGTAGCTATGTTTAGAGTTTTCACTCTTGCGTCTTCATGGATATCAAAAGTAAATTTCTTAGGATCATTGTTAGTTAAGTTTATCGTCTTCAACTCATGAATATTTCTTAGAGAAAGGCCTGAATTTTTCAACCATATTTACATTCACGTTGATTGTAGTAGCCTTTGGCGCCTCAATAACGCTAGCTGCGTTATCAGTAAGGTTACCATTTACAGTTTTAACCGATTTATCCAAATTTACAGTAAGGTTTTTGGACTCAGAAACTCTTACTTTGCCGATTATATCTTGTGGCGTAGTCACGTTATCTATCGCATAGTTAATAGTGTCAACAAATTTGTCGTTTATATGCAGTATACCGTGGCCGTTTCCTGCGCTAGCAGCTTTTGCATCCACTTTGTCTGTTAAATTTACAGTTTTTTTATGCTAGAACTTGTAATAACCAACGTTTGATCAAGTTGGCCCACTTTTAGACTCTTGACGTCAGTTTGTCCTGTTAAGTCTAGAGCGCTTACAGAATCATTTTTATCAAAGATTTCGATACTATCGACACCCTTTAGTTGGATTTGTTTTTAGCGAACTTACTTTTTCTATCTGAAGAGTATCGTTGCCGGCGCCCATATCTATAGAAACAGAGTTAGACTCAAGCTTTCCTATCTTTATCGTGTCATTGCCGTTGCCGCTTTTGATACTAGTGTAGTAAGCAGACTCGGTTAAATCTGCAGTCAAATTTCCAGTAAGAGCAGATGCGTCAAGACTATTTACAAAATCTTTAGTATTAATATCTTTGTCTTTAGTGGATATGGTTAAATCCGCTTCGCCTTTTACCGTGATAAATTTGTTTTCTACATCTTTTATATAGCTAGCCTTTTTCTCTAGTTGTTATATTTAATGTTTCAATACCATTAAATTTGACTTTAAGAGAATTTTTATGGCTATCGTTTTTCTGTATCAGGAGTAGCTCTACCTACATTATTTAGGGTCAAATTTTCGTGAGTCGTTCTTGCCTTTTTACTAATTCGGTGTTGTAAGCGATACCAACCTCAGTGGAGTCTTTTTTTGGTCTATTACGGTTAAGTCAACGATATTAGATAGATTTGTTACCCTAATGCCATTTGTGCCGTGAGTAGAAACAGATTGCAAACCCTCTACTTTGTCCGCATTAAACACCCTTTGAGTGTTTGAAGTATTTGCTAAATTTAACGCTTCTACGTTTTTTTAACATATCCCGTTGTAAAACCGGTAAAACTATCGTCGATTTTAACGTTTAGCATATCATTACCGGCTCCGCCGTCTATCTTATCTTCAACGCTTAAAGTGTTTCTATCTGCAAATGAGCTAGCGACGGCGCTATATATATCAACACCCGCGCTACCAGTCAACGTTTCTGCACCATTTATCAAAGTATGCACAGTAGCGCTTGCTAATGCATCTATTTTTTTGCTTTTTGCTCATCAAAGTTTGTAGCCGTAGTGGTTCTGATAATCTCTTGGAATATAGCGTAATCATAGTTGCCTAGACTATCTGTTTGAATATTTGGTATTTTTTCAGCCATATAAGCAGACAAAGCAGTCTTGTTCTCGAAAATTTTAGCCGCCACCGGATCTGCCGCTTTCGCTAATGCGGATGTAGCTACTTCAAATAATTTAACTAGAGTTTCGCCTCTACTGTGACCTAGTTGTAGGGTGAAGAACCCATGAATCGATACCGCTTGGATCTTGGCTGTAATCTTTGCCTAAGATGTTTTTTTATATCGTTTCGATGTAGCCTTTATCGGTATCTATCGTATTACCATAGTACGCTAAAAGCCGCAGGGGACTCCAGCATTAGCTGGGCTAGCTGTGCTTGAGTTTTATTGGCTCCTGCCGCCACCCATGCGTTAAAGCCTGCGCCTTCTGGGGCACGGTTAAATAACGCTACGTAAAGCTGTGCAACTTGTGCTTGTGTTACTGCCATTAAGGACTCCTTTTTAGTGTGTTTCTTGAGTTTTTTTGGGTATCTTTACAGAATACTATTGCTAATTATAGCATAAAAAAATATTAGAAAAGAGAAAGTGCGCAAATAAATTTAAAGAAATTCAAATGTAGAAAAAAAGTATAGTAATTTTATAAAAATTAACCTGCGGTTAATTTTAACCGCAGGTTATATCGGACAGAAATCAGCTTATATAGTAAGTACGCCGCTATCCAATGATGGATTCAAATCTTCGATATTGTAGCCTGCTAGTTTTACTAGATTATCGCTAGCCGTAAGAGCCGAATTTCCACCATCAGTATCTTTTTACTAAGTATGTATCATTTTTTTATAAGTAAATGCCCATACTTTATTAGCCACAGTAGCGGCAGCGTCTGTTAATACCTTATTTACAGCATCTTTTAGCGTAGCTTCCGCATTTAGATCCGTAGCTGTATATTTAGCCCACTGGCTTACGGCGGCACCCAGCTCGATCTTGTCGCCTTTTTCGATATTGACTAGAGATACATATTTGCTAGCATTTGCGTCAGTTACTGCGGCATTTAACTTAAACGTATCTACGCCTCTACCGCCGTCGATAGTGACTACGTTAGGTTTTTCCGTAGTGCCTGCAACTGTTATCGCACCGACAGTGATCACGTCTTTGCCGTCAGTTGCCACTAGGCTTAGTGATTGCTTATTTGTGGTCAATACGGTCGTTAAATCGATAACGCCGTGTTCGGCACTCTTTAGTCCGCTCAAATTTACAGTTTTTAGATTATTTGAAGCAACTAGATCGAGAGTATATTTATCTTCGCCGTCACCTAGAGTTCCAGTTACCGTAAATGTTTCGGCTTTTTACAGTTGATTTAAACACGAATTCGTCTTGTCCAACAGAGCCAGTTACATCTATCTTTGAGTCTACGTTTATCTTATCTGTTGAAGCTACTTCTAGAGTTACGGCATTGCTAGGCGTTATAGCAGAGCCTTTATAGACTATCTCACCGCCTTTGATACTTCCTATGTCATTAGCTTGTAGAGATTTGCTTAGATCTACCGTGACTTTTTGAGTCTGCTCCAGTATCGATATTGCCTATCGTCACCTTACCTTCCGTTACACCAGAGGTAATATTTACCGCACTCTTATGAATGTCATAGAAATTTGGGGACTCTTTTTATAGTTATAGCACCTACTTTTAACCCTTTTTGCTAGTTTATCGGCTGTTACTGTATATGTAGTGCCTTCATTTTTGGTCGCCATTGCCAAAAAGTACCTACGGTCACAGAATCTTTTACATTAGTAAATTTAAGCGTAGCAGTAGAGTCTATTTGAGTACCGCTGATGTTGCCGATAACAATCTTGTCGCCCAAATTTCTTTAAAGTCGCCGTTTAGCGAATTTAGATTTGAGATGTTGCCTATAGTTACGATGTCTTTAATACCGTCTAGTGATAGATTGGCCTCATGAGCTTTACCGTTGGTAGGGGTTGCCATTAGATCAATATCTGCTACTTTAAAAAGTTTTTTTCTGCATTTTTTTGCCACGATTTTTTTATTTCGCTAGCATTTATACCACCAGTATTACCGATAGTTACGCTATCTTTCATATTTTCGAAATTTAGCAATATTGCAGATTTTTCCTTTGAATTTGTGATATTTCCTAAAGTAAATGCCTTTTTAATATTTCTGTAGTCGCCGTCAAGGGAACTTAAATTAACTATGTTTCCAATGCTTACGCCGCCCTTAACATCAAATATAGCCATTCTTAGGGTTATCGGTACTTTGGGTAGCTATAGTATCGGCATCTATGTTGCCCACATTTAAGTCTTTTGCTAAAGTTTTTTGCGATTATTACAGTGTTACCTGATTTTATATTGCCAATAGTTGCATTGTCTCTAATATCTTCCAAATTTACGTTAAATCTAGCGTTTATTTGAGTATTGGTTATTACGTTACCTACGCTTAGTACGCCGAGCTGTTTGGCTGTCAAATTTATGCCGTGAAGCGAGCTGTTGTGACCCAAGTTACCCAAAACAACATCAGAGTCAGTTGTATCGTCAGATTTGATAATACCTTGAAGACTGATTTCGGAGATATTTCTCAAATGAGCCTCGCCACTTGTGCTCAAATCTTTTATGTTAAAGCTAGAAGCAGTTTTTACGTTTAATGTGGCTAGTTTATCAAGTGCTTGGAGTGCACTATTTACTCGCAGTTCAAAATCCTTACCTTCATTTACATAGTTAATAGTCTCGAGAGATGCTGTATCGATTAGTCTAAAGCTATCGACGCTATACTTGGTCTCGTCTGCTGATTTTTCTATGTTCATATTTAAAGTCTTTAAACTCGTAGCCTCCAAAGACTGCTCGCCAGTTCCATCGCTGACGTTTGAATATTTATCCATATTCATAGTAAGTTTCGTAGCGCTATTGGCGACTATTTTTCTTTGTAGTCGCAAAATTTGGCACGCGGTAAGTACTCAAGTCGCGATCGGTGAAATTTATGGTATCTAAAGTAGCCGTAGTTACGTTTACCCTTGTATTCTCTACATAATCAGTGTCGATGTTTAAAGTAGTAATCGCTGAATTTGTAACATTTACGGTGTTATTATTCTCTACGACCGTTACAGACTTCACGTCTTGGGCATTGGCTAGGTCTAGAGTACCGTTGTTGCCTTTTACGAACGTTACGTTTTCTACGTTGCTTGAGTTTAATCTTCTAGTTCCAGACAAGTTCTCAAACTCTATGCTATCATCGTTGGCGCCACCGTCTATGACTAGATCAGGATTCGCTCCAGCTATACCGTTAACTTTAAATAGATCCTTACCGCTACCGCCTTTTACGCTCTTTAGCTGAGTAGAAGTTTTTAGTCCGGCCGTCAAATTTCCAGTAAAGCCTGAAGCATCTAAGCTCTCCACGTCTGCACCGGTGTTAATGTCTCAAATTTACATTTCCTTTCACGGTTATGTTTTTTTATTATTTACATCTTTGATATAGCTCTCTTGGGTTCTTGTGGTGATGTTTAGATTTTCAATACCGTCAAATTTAACACCTACGTGATTTTTATAGTAGTTGTAAGCAGGATTTGAAACCAAATCGTCAGTTTTATTTCCTACGTTTTCTAATACCAACTCTTGAGAATCGTTTGAGCCGGCAACGGTGCTTGGGTTGTACACTATCGCTATCTCGCCTCTTTTTGATATCGTTGGCAGACAAGGTTACGATTTTTTTGATTCGTTTGTTAATCTTGAAGCGTAATCACCTATCATCACTACGTTTTGAACATCTTCCATGTTGTTCATATTGAAATATCTAACAGCATTTGAAGTGTTTGTAATTTCAAGATTTTCGATATTTTTTTAACACTACCAGTAGTTAGGCCTGTAAAGTTCGTATCAAGTGATACTTTTAGCGTATCGTTGCCGCCTTTTTCCGTCAAGTTTATCTGCTGGCTGGAAAGTATTTTTTTGCCCATAAAGCCGCTTACGACGGTTTCAAAAAAATATTGTCGCTATTGTTGCCGTTAATATCATCCACGTTTGTAGTGAAATTTACTTTCACTGCATCATCGACTAGTCTTTTTGCTGAGCTAGGTTATAAGCGTTTGTTTCACTAATGATTTGTTTTAAATAGCGTATAGTTATAATTGCCTTCTTCGTCCTTATCTACATTGCCTATTCTTTGAGAAACGTATTCAGATATAGCTATCTTGTTGTCAAATACTTTAGCAGCTACAGGGTCTGCGGCTCTTGCTATATCAGACTGCGCTACTTCAAATAATTTAACTAGAGTTTCGCCTCTGCTGTGACCTAGTTGTAGGTGAAGAACCCATGAATCGATACCGTTTGGATCTTGGGTGTAATCTTTTCCTAAGACGTTTTTTTATAGATCATCTCTACAAAGTCTTTATCATTGTCGATAGCACCGTTAAAATATGTTTTTACCGCAGGGGCTTGAAGCATAGTATCGGCAACTTGCGCCATAGTTTTGTTAGCGCCGTCAGCCATCCAGTTTCTAAGGCCTTCTCCTTCTGCCGCACGATTAAATAACGCTACGTAAAGCTGTGCAACTTGTGCTTGTGTTACTGCCATTAAGGACTCCTTTTTAGTGTGTTTCTTGAGTTTTTTTGGGTATCTTTACAGAATACTATTGCTAATTATAGCATAAAAAAATTAAAAAGGAATAAAAATTTGTTTAAGTATTTTAAAAAAAGTTTTATGAAAGAGCGGTATAAATTTAAAACTATTAAATTAAAAAAACAGTATACATTTAATAGAAATTCGGCGGAATTAAACCGCCGAATTTTTCAGCTTTTTAGAAATTAGGCATTTGTTACGGTTAGCTCGTTTGCATTTAGATTTGCGTCAAATACGTCAAAATGCGACAATCCAGCAAGCTTAACTAGATTATCGTCGGTACTTAATCCAGTGCTTAAACCGTCGTTATCACGTACTAGATAAGTTTCGTTGCCGTATGAGAACGCCCAAACTTTATTAGCAGTGTTAGCAGCGGCGCTAGTTAATACCTTATTTGCAGCCGCCAATAAGCTAGCTTCGCTATCCAAATCAGTTGCAGTATATTTTGCAAAAAGCAGTAGCGGTGCCCAGGTCTATCTTATCGCCTCTACCGATATCGGAAATGGTTACGTATTTGCTAGCAGTGGCATCTGTTTTTGCTTCAGCTAACTTAAACGTATCTTTACCCGCTCCGCCGCTTATAACGAATTTTTTATCGCTAGTTAGCTCCGCTCCGCTAGCAAATTCTATATAGTCGTCGCCGGCGCCTAGGCTTATATTGATATCGTTTGCTTGAGCCGTGCCAATAGTTACCTTGTCGTTTCCGGCAGCGGTTTCTACGCTCTTTAAGGCTTCAGGGATTTATCTCTATTTCAGTGGCTGTAGTAGCGCCCTTGATAGTAGTCAGTGAGACATTGTTAGAACCCACGGTTAATTCGGTCTTGCCGCTAGCATTTGTATAGCCGCTTAGATCGATGGTTTTTAGTCCCATTAAGGCATCTGTATCTATCGACAAGTCAGAATTTTGACCGGCGCTCTTCAAACTAGAAGGATTTGTTACACCGCCTTTTTATAGTTAAAGTTTTGACTTGCTCGCTGTAATTGGTCGATGTGATACTTCCCTTGACGTTGGTTAAATTTGCAACGAAATTTACGTCATCCGTATTGGTCGCCCAGTTGGTTATATCTATATCGTACTTACTACGGCATCTCCCGCATAACCCTTGATTGTTACGCTACTGTGAGCTCTTACGCTTGTAGTGCCGATTATAGGCGCTGTAACGTTAGCCACGTCCATGGTTACGTTTTTACCGCTTACGCTCGTAAATGATGCGGTCTCTAGATAGGTATTTGTTCCGGTACTTATCATCACATCGCCATCCGTTGCCGCCACACCGCCTACGGTCAATGATTTTAGATTATTTACGTTCAAATTTACGCTAGTGCCGGTTATAAACCCAAATGTTGCTGTAGCATCATTGTCGTTAGTTCTAACGTCGACATTTACTTTACCGAAATTTTTAACGCCAGTAGATGGATCGTCGGCAGATATGGTGCCAACCACTAATGTTTCTTGACCGCTAAACTTGAGAGTTACGTCTTTAGCGGACGAATTAACGTTGCCTACTTTGACCAAAGCATCTTGTATGCTTGTATTAGTCGTGATATTTACGTCGCCTCTGTGATCCTTATTATTTACGGTGTCTAAAAGCCCTGTGGCGCTTACATTGCCTATAGTTACGGATTTTTTTGATTTGATACGTTTACGCTTACGTCTTTAGCGCTTGCAGACAGATCTCCGTATGTTAAAACTGCGTCTGTTACGCCGGAAGCGGCACTTGCGCTTACAGCCAAACCTTTAGTCGCTCCGACTATACCTTTGATATTTGTAGTGCTTTGCGCAACGGTAGCTACGGTTTTGATATTAGCAGAACCGCCGACTGCTATGTCGCTACTGCCAGAGCCTAGCTGTAAAACCTTGTATCCGCTAGCCGTTACGTCTAGATTGCCGGTCGCTTTTACAACGCCGTTGACTTTCACTTCGCCGTCAGTTAAGTTGGCTTTTGAAGTGTGATTTAGGGTTACGTTTCTACCGATAACATAGCTTGTGGTGCTGTTGCCGTAATCTGCCGTAGAGCCTTTTTGCGTAAAATGCGTAGTCAAATTTACATCGCCTGCAGCATTTATAGCAGCTACATTTAATGTTTTTTGTCCATTGGCGTTTATATTTACGTTGTTAACTGTATATGCGTTCGGGCCATCTTTCAAACCGATATTGCCATATACCACGTTGCCGTCTTTCTTGTCTGTGGTATATGTCAAATTTACGTCTCTAGTGGTGTAGATATAATCGCCTTGGGCTACTGTTAAATCCTTCAATCCTTCAGCATTTAAAGTAATATCCTGAACGCCTTGAAGAGGGATCGGAAGGTATGTCTTGTCGCCTAATGTGCTAAGAGTTACGCTAGTATCGTCGCCTGTGCCTTTTAGGTTGATTTTACTGATACCGCTTAGTTTGTCGCTTAGCGTGTAATTTCCCTTTGTCTCTACGTTTAGAGTCTTTAGGTTGTAGGCGTTAGTATTATTGCTTCCTGAAGCGTTTGCCGCCGTAATGCCAGCCGTAATATCTTTGTCGGTCTTATTTACTACGTTTAGCGTTTCAAGAGCAAACGCATCGCTTATGGTGCTATAAAAATAATCGTATGTACTAGTAGTGTTCTCTAGAGTAAAGTCTAGCTCTTTTACGGTATTTGAGGCTACGGTTGCCATAGTAGTGCCTTGGTTTGCGGGTACGTCGCTAGCGTTGGCTACTTTTACGTTTAGCTTTTTCTGTTCCGTTTGCGGTTATGCTGCCGCTGTTGCCTTTTTTTCTATAACGAAATCTCTTATATCGGTACTATTGTTTATAGTTACGTTTGTAGAGTAGGTGGCTTTTTGCGTTTACTTTTTGCTATTTTTAGAGTTAAGTATATTTACATTAGCATAACTTCCGTTGATACCTAGCTCGGTTATCTCTTGCGCTCTAGTAAAGTCTAGTACGGAAGCGCTAGTGTTGATATTTAGTACTTCAACGCCGGTCATTTCTACGTGTTGGTTTCCATATATAGCGTCTATGAAGTTTACCGTATCCTTGCCGGCTCCTCCGTCGATAGGTATGATGCTTCCGTTGGCTCCGGTTACGTTAAATACGTCGTCTTGTCCGCTGCCTTTTTATGCTTTGAACGTATCCGTTAGCTATTACGTTCGCTACTAGTTTATTACCTTTATATTCGGTAGCGTCAAAGCTATATAGTCCGTCCGTAGTATTTACCGTTAGATCGGCCGTTCCTTTTTATATGCATAGTCTTTATGCTTGCAACTTGGTCTGGTTGTCTAATCGTGTTTGAAGTAAATTTAGTTAGCTTGCTAGCTCCTCCTACGGCGTTAATGGTTAGAGCTTCTATATGGTCTCCGTTAACGGTAGTTATGTTTATTCTAGCGTCTTTATCCATATTTACATTATTTACGACGATCTCTTGGTCATCGTTGCTTCCGGCTAATACGTCCGTGTTGTATATTAGATTAAGTCTTCCAGAGTCAGTATTTCCGCTTAGTTTTTAGATCGTTAATAAGAAGTTTTACTTTATTCTCCGGGTTGATAATATCTATCTTATTCTCGCCGTTTAAGGTGATGGTTTCTAGGTTGTGGATATATTTAGTATCAAATCTCAAATCGCCGTTAGTCTTGTTGGTCAAATTTAGATTCTCTATATTCTTAACCTCTCCGGTTCCGTTAGTCATTCCGTAGAAGTTAGTGTATAGGTCTAAATTTAAAGTATCGTTTCCGCCTTTACCGTCTAGTTTATCGGTAGCTTTAAAGGTAGTTTGTCCGACAGTAGCAGATACGGCTCCGTTAAATACGTCTGATTTGCCGGTTCCGCTTACATCGTTAGCGCCTGCTGAAAGGTTGTGAATAGTAGGAGCTATAAGAGCGTCTATTTTTGCCTTTTGTTCGTCTAGGTTGGTATTGTTTGTAGTCGCTATTATATCTTGGAATAAAGAGTAGTCGTACGCTCCGCTTTGATCGGCTGGAATGTCGGCTATCTTTTTCAGCCATATACTGAGAAATAGCTGTTTTATTTTCAAATACCTTAGCGGCTACCGGATCTGCCGCCTTTGCTATCGCAGAAGTAGCTACTTCAAATAGCTTGGCTACGGTGTCGCCTCTTGAGTTGCCTAATTGAAGGTGTTTTACCCAGGCATTAATACCGTCTGGATCTTGAGAATAGTCTTTGCCCAAGATATTTTTTTATAAAGCATTTCTACGAAATCTCTATCGTGATCTATGCTGCCGTTAAAATAAGCTACGGCTGCAGGGGAAGATAGCATATCGTTAGCCATCCGTGCTATCGTGGTATTTGCTCCCGCGTTTACCCATGCGTTAAAGCCTGCGCCTTCTGGGGCACGGTTAAATAACGCTACGTAAAGCTGTGCAACTTGTGCTTGTGTTACTGCCATTGAGGACTCCTTTTTAGTATGTTTCTTGAGTTTTTGGGTATCTTTACAGAATACTGTCGCTAATTATAGCACAAAAATAAAATTTGTTTAAGAAGATTTGTGTATCGAATAGCCGAAGTCTGAAATTACGCTCGACCAATAAAAAAATAAAGTGCATAACATCAAAAAATTAGGATGCTTTTTACCGCTAAAAATCATAAAATTCTATTTTAAATAGAATTTAAAAAAATAAATAACTTTGAATAGAAAAAAAGTGAAAAAAATATAAGATTTTCCCCGATTTAATGATCGGGGAAAAAGAAAAAGCTAGATTGATATTCAATGTGCCTTCTGTGTAGTCTGCAGTAAGAATAAGGTCATCTGATCGTACACCAGCTAGTTTAACAACCGTATCGGCAGCGGTTAGAGTGTCTGGCGTGCCTACAGCAGTTGATGTTGCATTATGAACGACATACGTATCACCAGCATATGTAAAATAGAATACTTTATTCAAAAAATTGGAGAAGCGGATTGGTTGCTTGCTATTGCAAGATTAATCGCTTCTTTAAGTGTTGTAGCATCTTTTACTACGCTGTCTTGTACTCTCTCAAATCCTGAAGCTTGTACTAAAGCGTCAATTTGATCTTATCGCCACCAGAAACATCGCCTATTACTACGTATTTGCTAGCATCGACATCAGTCTTAGAGCCTCTAACGTCAAATAAATCATTTCCTGCGCCGCCGTTTATAGTAACAGTTTTGTTGGCAACTAGATCTTTTGTGATAATCTCGTCGTCGCCTGCACCAAGGTCAATATCAACATTGTTTGCAACATTTCCGATAAGCATATTGTCAATAAGCGTAACCTTATCGTCCCCGCCAGTGGCCTTTAGCGATAACAAATTTGTATTAGAGTTATCTAAGGTTATAGTACCTTTTTTTCAACATTTTTTTAAGTCCGCTTAAGTCGATAGTTCTTACGGTATCTGTGGTGCCAGTGGTCTTTAAAGTATAGATATCGTAACCTGCGCCCAAATCGCCTGAAACCTTAATGTTTTCAACAGTATTAAGAGTAGCGTGGTTGCTGTAGGAGATATCAAGTTTATCGCCTTTTACGGAACCTTCTATATCCGCTTTTAGAAATTTCTAGCCCCAGCCATTGCAACTTGTATATTGCCATTTGCTCCTGTTATTTGTGAGATTTTTAAGTGTTATATCGTTTGCAGTTAAAAATCCCCTGCAAATCAGTTAGTCCAAGAGTTTGACCAAAATCTACATTCATTTTATCTGCATAGATATTGCCAAGCACCGTTTGATGCGCAGTGCCGCCCTTTATAACAAAAACTATTTTTTTTACGAAAGTTTCAGCATTTCCACCGCCGACTAATATAAATTTCTGAATATTAACGCTATTGTTAACAATATTTACAGATCCCGCATGCTCGATATCAATTTTTACTTCGCCTTGAGTGTTGTTGTTTAAAAAAACGCATTAATTGTACCTTGCGTATTTAAAGTAGCGTTTAGAGATTGGTATCCTTGTTTTTTTCCATAGTAGCCTGCAAAATGATCTGCCGTCAAGTTTATATCCTGGATAGATAAAGCAGTGCCAGCAACTACGGTAGCTGATGACTTTTCAGACGTTCCTTTTAGATTAATAGTAGATAGAGACTCAAGTTTTTTTCGGGGTCGCCTGTGAAATCAAATCTACCAGCCGTAGCAATATCAAGATTTTTGCAACGCTTTCATGTTATTATCGTTAGCTTTAAATACACTATCTTTTTGAACACTTACAATTTTTCATAGTAGTTGCTTTTTTTCAGCCTCAAAGCTAAGGCCTTTAGAAACGACATCCAAAGAGTCTATATTAAGATTTATATACGTAGCTTTATTGGCAGTAACTTTTGCGTTTCCTGACATAATGCCTTTTAAGTTAACATTAAGGCTTGTGGCTTCTGCGGCACTAATGCTTCCCAATTGCGTATCATACGGGTTGTCATTAACATAATTGATAGTTTTTAGGGCAACAGAGTCTATAGTAACAAGATTGCCGCTTTTTAGTATTTGTTATATAGTCTAAAGTATCCACCTTAGAATTTATAATATTTACTTTTTGTATCTGAAGCCTGAGTATCTTTTAAACCTATAGTTAGTTTGGTTACGTCAGGCGATCTTTCTAAGTCAATGACGGCAGGGACAGCTGTATTGGCAACTGTAGCATTTTTAAATATCAAATGCTCAACAGAAGCCGTAACAAGTTTTCTTGCGGTATCAAGGCCTCCAGTTAAGTTATCGAATTCTAAAAGTATCATAGCCATTTCCGCCATCAACGCGTAAAAACACCAATAGTGCTTGCATCAATGTCTGCTTTTATTCTGTCGTCAGCGCTACCGCCTTTTATGTTTTCTAGCACTGATTTTGAATTAACTAAGTTGGCAACCAATTTGGCCTTCAAGCCAGAAGCATCAAAGCTCTTAGTGTTTGCGGCAACGGCAACATCCAGACTTGCGTCACCTGAAACCTTAACGTTTTCAGTATTTACATTTTTAATATAACTTGCTCTACCTTGAGTCTTGATATTTAAAGTCTCTATGCCGCTAAATGTAGTGGAAATAGAATTTGACAGCATACCAACAGGAGTACTTGCACCTACATTATCAAGAGTTAAATTTTTGCTCATCAGTGTTGCCAGATACGGTACCAGACTGATATGTTAGCGTTATGTAGTCATTTTTAAGGTCAGCTACGCTAAAGTCAATAATATTAGCCAAGTTAATAACTCTAACTGCATTATTTCCGTCAAGTTTGGCACTCCTAAGGCCAGTAACACCGTTAGCGTTAAACTCCTTAAGCGCTCCGCCATTGTTTATTAGGGTTTAAATTTTCTACATTTTTTTAGCTCACTCAGTAGTAAACCCATTAAAATTTGTATTCATAGTAACGCTTAGAGTGTCGTTTCCTGCGCCACCGTCAATTTTGTCCTCAGGATTAAGAGTATTTTCGGAAAATACAGAGCTTGCGACAGCTTTTATGACATCAGTTTTAGCCGTACCATTAACAGTATCCGCTGAAGTAGTAAGCGTATGGAAATCAGCATTTGCCATCTCGTCTACCTTGACTTTTTGCTCAGCCAAATTTGTAGAATTTGTAGTTCTAATTATCTCTTGGAATGGCGTATAGTTGTAATCGCCTGTACCGTTTTTGACTAATATTTGAAATTTTTCTCCGCCATATATTTAGAAATTTCGGTCTTATTCTCAAATACTTTTTGCCGCTACAGGATCTGCTGCTTTGGCTATTGCAGAAGTAGCAACGTCAAAAAGTTTTACAAGCATATCGCCTCTTGAGTTTCCAAGTTGAAGGTGTTTTACCCAGGCATTAATGCCGTCAGGGTCTTGAGAATAATCTTTGCCCAAGATGTTCTTGTAGACCATCTCTACAAAGTCTCTATCTTGATCTATGCTACCGCCGTAATACGCTATAGCTGCATCCGATTTAACATATCATTAGCTATCTGCGCTTGAGTTTTTGGTTGCTCCTGCGCTTACCCATGCGTTAAAGCCTGCGCCTTCTGGGGCACGATTAAATAACGCTACGTAAAGCTGTGCAACTTGTGCTTGTGTTACTGCCATTAAGGACTCCTTTTTAGTGTGTTTCTTGAGTTTTTGGGTATCTTTACAGAATACTGTTGCTAATTATAGCATAAAAAAATCACTTAAAACGTAAAAATTTAAAAAAATAAATTTTACTTAAACGCTCTTTGCAAGTCCCGCATCATATCAACCGATATATTAGAATTTAGCCATTGAAGTTCCAAGTACGAGAGAACTAAATTATAAGATGCCGTTAGTGCTTCGTTTCTGGTTTTAAAAAAACTCTAGCGCGAGCGTCGAACATTACCGCATCCTTCAAGCCCTCTTCGTAGCCTCTTTCTATTGATTTTACGTAAAGCTCCGCATTTTTCCAAGGAGCGCTTCATTAACTCGCATTCGTCGATATAGTTAAGATAGTTATTTATCGCTCTTTTTTTGACTAATCTCTATCTCTTTTTGAATATCTTTTTGTTGTTCGATGCTAGCTAGTCTCAACAGCTTGCCCTCCTCTACTCTTGAGCTAGTAGCGCCGCCCGTATATAAAGGAAGAGTAAATCTAAGCATAGTGTCTAGCTTTCTTCTTCTGTCACCGGAATAGTCGTTGTCTATGTAGTATAAATTTGCATAGCTGATACTAAAAATCAAGCGTAGGGAGATGCTCGCTTTTTTTCTCTTTTTGTATTCTTGTTCCGAAATTTCAACCGCTAAAACGCTATCTTGAAATGTAGAAATTTCTAGCTACATCGCTAAAATTTGACAAATTTACTTTTTTTGAAAAAAATTCGGTATCGATGTTTGAAAAGCTATCCTTCACCTCGATCTCTTGCCCGACTAGCTTTACTAGCTCTAGCTTTGCTACTTCGATATTTAGCTTAGCTTTGTTTACGCCCAGCAATGCCTCGTCTAATCTAACTTTAGATTCGAGCATATCCATTTTATTTACTAACCCAAATTCCCAAAGATTTCTGCATTTGGTTATATTTGGCGCGGTTAGCTTCTTCGTAGCTTTGGGCAAGAGCTAGCGTCTCGGATGCGAAGGTGTAGTTAAAAATACGCTTCTACGACCCTTTTTGCCAGTTCTTGTTTGGTATTTTTCATACATCAGCTCGTTGCCGCGCACCCTGATCTCTTCTTGATTTCTTTGATACCAGATTGCCGGTCTAAATATGCTTTGGCTAAGACTAACGCCTACTTTTTTTATAGCTTTCGTTTATTTTTGATACTCTTCGCCTGTCCATTCTGTCGTATTTTTCGCCGACATATGCGGCCTCAGCGTTAATGGTCGGCAAAAAAACATGGCCGTAGCCTGAGTTAGCCTCTCTTGAGAGGCTATACTATTATACATGGTCATTTTAAGCTCATTATTATTTTCGAGCGCCATTTCGTATGCCTGCGAGAGGCTAACGCTTTGAGCAAAAGCTAAATTTGAGGCCAGTAAGGCCGAAAGTAAAATTTTAGTCTTCATTAAATGCCCTTTTAAAACATATCTATAAACGGTTTTAAGACATACTCAAGCATCGTTCTATCGCCGGTTTTTAATCATTACCTCAACCGGCATTCCCGGAACTATAAAAAGCCGTTTCGCTTAAAATTTTTTTCATACCGTCTTCGGTAAGCTCGGCTTTAATATCATAAAAACGAGTGACCTGCATTATCCTGAATGCTATCGGCCGATACGTACGTTACCTTACCTTCCATAACAAAGCTTTGCTTGTGCTGAAATGCGCTAAATCTAATATCGGCAAGCTGCCCTACATGCACGGTATCGATATCTACTACGTTTAGTCTAGCCTCTACGACATAGTCGGTCTCGTCCGGCACTATACTCATTATTCTCTCGCCGGGTCTTATTACGCCTCCTATAGTGTGAAAGGCCAACTCTACAACGCTACCTTCTACAGGAGATTTTTACGATAGTACGCTCGGATTGATCTTTTAAAAGCATTATAACGCTGTTGCAGATCCACAAGACGAGTTTTAGCATCTTCAAGCTTTTTTTAATACATCCTCTTTAAAGGTTCTGTCTCTTAATATAATTTGGGCTTGCGTCTCGGTAACTTGGACGTTTAGTCTTGCTATCTCGGCCTTGCCCGCAGCTATTTCGCACCCTCGACCGCCGTTTTTTTCTCTATTTAAGTCGCGTAGCCTGACTTTGTCGGCCAACTGCTCTTTAAAGAGCCTTTCCCACTCCCTAATCTCTTCGTTCAAAGACTTTATGCGGTCTTGTTTGGCGCTCACAATCGCATTTGCGCCCTTGATTTGATTTTTCAAGCTGTTTTATACGTTGCTTGAGGATGGATTTTTTTCTTCATCTAAAAGCTTTTTTTGCGCGTTAAATATACTTAACTGCCCGTCTATGGCCTCTTTATAACCTTCGATTTGCTTTATTTCGTCGCTCAATTGACCTCCGTCGCATCGTCCTTTTTGGGCTTCTAGTCTGGAGACTATGACGCTGGTTCTTAAAAAAATCGGCCCTCACTATACTCATCTCGCTTTGCAAAGCGGCATTTTTTTATCTCCACTAGCGGATCGCCTGCTTTGACTACGTCTCCGTCTTTAACGAAAAATTTTATCTACGACGCCGCCTTCTAAGTGCTGGATGATCTTTTTGTTACTTACGACGTTTATCTTACCTACGGCTACGGCAGCGCTATTAAGAGGCGCCATGCCAAGCCAAATTCCCAAAAAACTCCAACTAGCAAAAATATAATAAACAGCCCAAAACTTACGGTGCCTTTTTTTCACTTTTAAGTATCATCTTAGCCCTCCGCATCTTCTAGGCTTATGCTACGCCTTTTTTGTTGTTCTGCGACCTGCGGTTGTTGCGCATTTGCCTTGCCCAGCTCAGCCAATACCGCATCTCTGGCGCCAAAGTACATCAATCTTCCCGCATTTAAAACAGCGATTTTATCAACTCAAATTTAAGATATTTAGCTTGTGCGTTATTAGCACTATAGTCGCCTTACCCTTCATGGACGCAAGCGCGGCAAATAGCGCTCTTTCGCCATCTTCGTCCAAGCTAGCGTTCGGCTCGTCTAGTACGATTATTTTAGGCTCCTTATAAAGCGCTCTGGCAAGAGCCACTCTTTGACGTTGTCCGCCGCTTAGGCTGGCTCCGCCTATGCCTATTTTGGTTTCATAGCCGTCCGGTAAATTTAATATCATATCATGAACGTTAGCTAGCTTTGCGGCTCGTACGATCGCTTCGCTATCCAGTTCGCCGAATCTCGCGATATTTTCTGCGATATTTCCTTCAAAAAGCTCGACGTCTTGCGGCAAATACCCCACAAACTGACCCTAAATGGTCGCTGTTGTACTGAGTGATATCGGCTCCGTCCACGCGCACTACGCCGTGGAATACAGGCCACACGCCTAGCATCGCTCTAGCTAGCGAGCTTTTACCAGCGGCGCTCGGACCGATAATCGCACACATATCTCCGCTTTTAAGCTCAGAAATTTACGCCCATCAAAGTAGGGGTTTTGCCGTGAGGCGGTACTAGGCTTATGGTTTCTAGGAAAAATATCGCCTTTTGGATCCGGCAGCTTAAGCTTTTCGTTGTCAGCAGGGAAATCCTCCAAAAAAACTGCGAAAGTCTAGCATAGCTCTCTTTGGTGTTTTTTTATAGCTTTTTCCAGCTTGAGATTAATATATCAAGCGGAGCTAATGCGCGACCCATGATAATAGAGCCCGCGATCATCATGCCCGGATTTACCTCCTGCAGGACAACCAAATACGCGCCAAGGCCCAGCATAAGCGACTGGGAAACGACGCGAAATACCTTACTGATATTTGCGTACATTCCCGCCTTTACGCTAGACTCAGAGTGAGCTTCTAGAAACTCATTATGTTTTTTTATGCCAATTTCTCTTTAAATTTCCGTTCATGCCCATGGCTTGGATGACTTCGGATTTTCTCAACTTTAGATCGACGAAGCGGGTTTCAGCGCCAAAAAGCGTCATTTGATCTTTTTAGTCCGTCTTTAGTCGCGCCTTCGTTTAAAAAGAGCCAAAACAAACAAAACGATCGCGGCCGCGATACTAAAAATATCCAAAAATACGGGTGAAAGAAAAAAACAGTATCAGTATATAAAAAGGTAGCCACGGCGCGTCAAGAAATGCAAATACGCCGTTGGTGCTGAGATATTGTTTTATGGTATTTAGATCTCTCATCGGCTGAGAAGATACCCTGCCTGGTTGTCTAGCCGAGAGCTTAAAGATTGCGTCATACACCCTTTCGGACAGCTGTAAGTCTATCTGGTTTGAAAAAACCACTAAAATCCTCGAACGTAAAATTTCGAAAAAAACATCATACATAGATATAAAAAAATATAACTATCAATGTAAGGAAAAAAATAACGTATCAAGGCTTCTTGATGTTACGACCCTACCGTAAAGTTGTAACATATATAGAGGAGAAGTTAGCATCAAAACGTTTATGAACATGCTGAAAAATCCCAGCATATATCATAGCATGTTTGGATTTTTTAATACTCTCCTTTAGTTCATTTACTTTCATTTTGCTTTTTGCTTTCGTTGTCTAAAATTCTACCTGCTAAATTTTCCAAATTCGTTAAGCTTCTAATGTGCGCGTCTATAAGGCTAACATAACCCTTTCTAACAAAATCGGCCAAAGTAGCGTCGTCGAGCTCGTTTAGCTTTTTTCTGCTCACGACAGAAAAGCCTTTGATTAAGGTGATTTTCTTGTCATTATCGGATACTGTAAGCTCTTTGTTTATTAAAATTCCAGCCTTTTTTTGATCTCTTCTAACGCTTTTTGCGTAGCTTCTAGCTGAGCATTGTAGTTTTGCATAGCGCTTATAGTATTTTTGCAAAAATTCGCTCGGCTCTTCGTTTTTCTTGAATAATTTTTCGCCTTTACCTTTTAGCTGAGGCGCATCCTCGTCTATGCAAAGGATATTTTGATCCTCGACTTTAGCGAGAGTAAAAGGATAGTTTTGCAAGATCGCAGGTACGTAGCCTTTGTAGTTTTTTTATCTATTATTAGATTTTCGTTTCTGCCGAGTAGTACTAGCAGTTTTGGCACTACGTCGTTCGTGAAAAACTATCGGTAAATCTTTCTCGCAGAAAAAAATGCCTCGCTCGCTACTATCTCCGCAAACGGGAAATTTGGTAACGCATCTTGGTGATAAGACACCCGTTATGCACTTCTGAATTTAAAGCAACTATTTTCATTTCAGTCCTTTTTAGAAATTTTGAATCTCTATTTTTTTGCTAAACTTAAATTTTTATCTATGTTCTTGAAAGTATATCCGCCGTTTTGCTGCAAAAAAACGCCAAGACATCTTCAAATTCATTTATAAAAAAACGTCTCGGATTTCGTATCTTTTGATGTCGCTTTCTTGGATATAACCCCGCGCTTTATTCCTATTTCTTATAAAGGCGCTATTTAGCTCTTGCATAATTTTAGGGATATTTAGTGATTTTAAAAAAACAACGATACGGAATTAGGCTCCAAAAACGTAGCCTAGAAATTTCCATATCGTATTTTTTTGGGTTAAAGAATGTAAAATTTCAACATAAAGATCTTTTTTTCACTCTGATCGGCAAAAAAAGCTGCCCTTTTGTTTTATCAAAACCATTTCTGATTTTATTTCTCTAACCGCTCTACCCAAAATTTACCTTAACCAGTAACTAAAACATCAAGAATGTGATTGTAATCCTTTTTATACTTAAATAAATATTAAAAAAAGTGCCAGAGTAATTAAGTTTTAATTTTGAAATTTAAATTTATAAAAACATATTCGCGATTTTTAAACTACTTTTATATCATCGTTTTATATAAAAAAATAAAGAGGGAAATATATAAATTTAATCCAAAAAAACACACTAAAAAAAGTCATTTGACAAAAATATTTTACATGAAATTTTAACGTGTGCAAAAAAACAGCGCGAAAAAAAGGCATTTTGCACTTAGTTTTTACCGCTTTAAATTACCGTTTTTTTCTCCATGATTTATCGTCAATCAGGAATTTAATGCTATAATCGTGGCGGTTTACAACCAAACTCAAATTACCCAATAAGGAGGCCTTTTTATGGCAGTAACAAAAGCACAAGTCGCCCAACTATATGTGGCATTATTTAACAGAGCACCCGAAGGCGCGGGTTTAAACGCATGGGTTTCGGCAGGCGTTTTTAGAGATCAAGCTCAAACCGCAGACGCTATGCTACAAAGCCCAGCTATTGCGGCGTATTTTTAACGGTAGAATAGACTCAAATCTAGGATATGTAGAAAACATCTACAAAAAAATATCCCTAGGCAAAGACTACTCTCAAGATCCAGACGGTATAAATGCCTGGGTACGCCATCTGGAGCTAGGACACTCAAGAGGCGAAACCCTAGTTACTCTTTTCCAAGTAGCAAGATCGCCTGAGGCTATCGCGGCAGACCCTACGGCAGCGGCGGTATTTTCAAACAAAACCGCTATCGCGGCATATATGGCTGAAAAAATCACTGACATAGAAAACGACGGATCGGGCAACTTTAACTATGCTCCGTTCCAAGATATTATCGCTACTACAAACAGCACAAAACCTAGAAGAGCAAAAAAAGCTAAAAATCGATCAACTAGCCGCAGAAGCAGCAGCAGGAAGCAAGACTTTCACCACCGGCCTTGATAATTTCCTAGGCACGGACGGCGATGATACGTTTAACGGTATCTACTACGCAGGCGGCGGCGCGAAGACGTCTACTCTATCATCTCTAGACACCCTTGATGCTAGAGGCGGTAAAGATACGCTAAATCTAACCGTACTAAAAAAACGGAGCAGATGAAGTTGCAATGACTGACTTAGATACGGCGATGAACGGCATTAGCAACATCGAGAAATTTAAAACATCAAATCAGAAGTCAAATTTAATCCAGCAACAGTAACCATAAACAAAGGCTTAGATAACCCTAAGCGTTCAAACTATCGATACTATAACTTTAACTACCGACACCAAAGAGGTAGTAGCTGTAAATACTACGGGATTGGTTGAATTAACCGCCACCGAAGCTACAAAAGAGATAGTAGTAAAATCATCTGCCGGCTCAGTAATCGTAAATGCAGCCAAACTAGAGGGCAAAGTATCTATCGATGCAGGCGCTACACCAACACCAGCACCAGGCGGCACTAGTACAAGACTAACGGCAGCAAAAAGCGCAAGAAGTCGTCATAAAAAGCCAAAGGCAACACGACTATAGCAGATGCTTCAAAAAGCTAAGAAACTAGACATAGACCTACACGATAAAGCCAATACGTTGACAATAACAACCCCGCTAGCCGAAGCTACCGACGTAACCCTATCTAGCCTAAAGCTAGCAAGCGCTACAGCACTAGCAAAAAGCTACGAAAAATAAGCGTAACCGATGTTGATTTTGCCACGTTTAATATCTCTACCGATGTAGAAAAACGTTGATTTTAGTATGAACTATAACTTTAAAGAAGGTAGTACCGATGCTCAATTAACAGCAGCCCTAGTAGCAGCTAACGCAACAAATCTAGCTCTACACGCAAAAGCCGATAAAAAAAGCATTCTTTACCTACAGCGGCGCGACTGATAAGCTAGTAAAAGCGGTCATCGACGGCGACGCTAGAAAATCTAACCATTGATCTTAAAGATCAAACAAAAACTTGCAAACATCGACGCAAGCGCATTTACCGGAAAATTTCTGAAAAAAATTAACCGTCGGCAACGTAGCAAACTCAACCGTAAGACTAGGTAGCGGCGACGATGTAGTGGAACTAACGGCAACCGCACTCAAGCAAACTGTCGACGGAGGAGCAGGAACGGACCTAGTATCGGTAACTTCAACCATAGCACGAGACGGCGCGGGCGATAATGTAACGCTTACCAATTTTTGAAGGATTGCAAATATCAAATCCACTAGCCCATGACGTAGATATGTCTAAATGGGGAGCGTTTAATAACGTCACTCTAGTTCAAGGCGTAAACGCTGGAGGCAAGCTTCAAAAAAACTTCTAAACGACTCCACTATAACAGTAGACACGGTCACTCTATCAAGCGATCTTGTCGTAGGAGTCAAAGACGCAGATACCGGCACTGCCGATAAGGTAAATTCGTATTAAATCCAAAAAGGCGCCACTGCAGGTCTAACGGGCAAACGTCGTAGTAGACGACATAGAGAACATAGACATAGCGTCAAATTTAAACAACGCAAAAACAGCCGTAAACACAATCGAACTAAAAGCTAGCGCCGCCGCCAAAGACACGCTAACCAACGTAGTAATAAAAGGCGAAGCGACTACAAAACTAGCCCTAGACGCTACTATAACAAAGGTAAAAACCGTAGACGCAAGCATGTTAAAAGGAAATTTCACATTTGACGCTAGCGGCCACACGTATGAAAAATCCGTAATCAAAAGCGGAGCGGGCGATGATACGATAACCTTCGGTAGCAAATCAGGCACAACCGTAACAGGCGGAGCGGGTAAAGATACGTTTGTATTAGGAGCCGTAGGCGACAGCGCAGCATTCCCTGCGTCAAAAACGGCTACTATCACGGACTTTTCTAAAGGCGACAAACTCAAAATAGGCGCAAATCTAACACCACCACCATCACCAGGAACAGCAGCAACTGCTATTGATCAAAATATCGCAAGATACGATTCAACCAAATCGCTAGACTTTGCAAACAACCTATCTAGAGCCCTAGACGTCGCAACGGCTGCAAGCAACAAACTAGCTTACTTTTACCTACACCGATCCAGATAGCAATGCAACAGACACCTATCTAGTAAGATCAGACGCTTCTGTTTCCGGCGGCACAGTATCTAACGCCGGCCTAACCGCTAACGACTATGTAGTAAAAACTAAACGGCATAGTAGATCTAGCTAATGCTACGCTTGCCGATGCGGGTACAAACCCTAGAGCTAACACTCTCATCTCCGCGATAAACCCCGACCTTTCGGGGTTTATCCTCTTTAAACTCTCAAATTTTCTCTTTCACTTTTGCCGAACGAATCACTTTAACGATGGACCAATTTGCGCTCAGATTTAATCCGCCGCACGTGAATTTGACAGCAAAAATGCACTTTCGCCGCATCACTTTAAAAATAATTAAATTTACGCCGGCCGTAAAGCCCTAAAATTCATACTTCTCAATCAAATTTGAAAAAAATCAAAGAAAAATTTTACCTCTACCCCTAAAGTTTTTTTGATTTCGTCCGATATAGTTTTTTGAACGACAAGAAGTCGTATTAAACTTTAAAAAGGATTTACAATGAGTTTTCGTATTAACACGAACATCAACGCTCTAAACACACACGCAAACGCAGTCGGTAACAACCGCAACCTTTCTCTTTCTTTGGGTAAACTTAGCTCAGGTTTGAGAATCCAAACAGCAGCAGATGATGCTTCTGGTCTTGCTATCGCTGATAGCCTTCGCTCTCAAGCTAGCGCGCTTGGTCAAGCTATCAACAACGGTAACGACGCTATCGGTATCATCCAAGTAGCGGATAAGGCTATGGACGAGCAGCTAAAAATCCTAGACACGATCAAGGTAAAAAGCTACTCAATCAGCTCAAGACGGTCAAACGACAGATTCTCGTCAAGCGCTACAAGCCGACATCGTTCGCCCTAATGGAAGAGCTAGACAACATCGGTAATACAACGTCTTTCAATGGTCAGCAGCTACTAAACGGAACGTTCTCTAACAAAGAGTTCCAAATCGGCGCTTACTCAAACCAAACCGTTAAGGCTTCTATCGGCGCTACTACGTCAGATAAGATCGGTCTAACGAGATTTGAGAGCTCTAAGCTACTAACCAAAAATGGATGTAGTATCTCTTACTTTCCTAAATGTTGACGGAGTAAACAATGTCAAAGTCGCTGCTGCTACCGTTTCAACAGGTCTTGGAAAAGGAATAGGCGCTTTAGCTGAAAAACATCAATAAAGTATCTGATAAAAACAGGTATCAGAGCTACTTACGATGTAACTCGCATCATGAGCAAGGCCGTAGAAAAAGCCTCTATCCAAAGCTTTGCTATCAACGGCGTAAAGATCGGCGATTTGGATGTGCAAGCAAACGATGCCAACGGCGCCCTAGTAAACGCTATCAACAGAGTAAAAGACCAAACCGGCGTTGAAGCTTCTATAAATACAGAAGGCAAGATGGTTCTTACTAGCCGCGACGGTCGCGCTATGAGCTTTGCTGGCAAAAGATATCGATAAAGTTATCGGCGCGAAAGATAAATCAGGCTTTATAGGTAGACTAAACCTAGTAAGACTAGACGGCAGAGATATCAAAATGGAAGGCGGCGGAGATACTAAGCTCTCAGTAGCGTTCTCATCTGACGGTGGCGCACAGCAATCTGTAGCCATGAGAGATATTCGCGGACAGATAGATAAAAAACTAGCAACTGCTATGGGCTTCCAAAGAATGAAAGCCGATATAAGCTCTAACCAATCAGCAGGCGTTATGACTCTACGCGGCGCAATGGCTGTTATGGATATCGCTGAGTCTGCTCAGAAAAACTCTTGATCAGATCCGCTCAGACCTAGGTTCTGTTCAAAATCAGCTTGTTGCAACTGTAAACAACATCACAGTTACTCAAGTAAACGTAAAATCAGCTGAATCTCAAATCAGAGACGTTGATTTCGCTGCTGAGTCAGCAAACTTCTCTAAGTTTAACATCCTTGCTCAGTCAGGAAGTTATGCTATGAGCCAAGCTAACTCTGTTCAGCAAAACGTTTTAAGACTACTTCAGTAGTATTAAACGTTTCTAGCGAGCTAAAGCCGTTTAGGCTTTTACGGAACTGGAAAAAAACGTAAAACTTTCTACGCGAAGCGGGGGCAACCCCGCGTAGTTGGAAAAAAATGTTTTAAGACTAACACTTTAAGGCCGCTTCGGCGGTCTTAGATTTCAAAAACCCAAACACCAATAATTAAGACATCTCCAAAAAAATAATAGTTAATACAGGTGCCAATTTGACGCCTGCTCTTTAGAAGTGAATTTTAAAGTCGAGTTTTACCCGCTCGACTTTTTTTGCTTCAAACTTTTCATCCCATTTTTTTCCGAGTCAAATTTGAATTCAAACGGTAAATTAATGCCATTAATTTAGTAATTTTTGCTACAATTACCGCAAAAAAATTAAAAAAAGGCTATATTAATGAAAAAGCTTAATCATCGTGGAGTCCCCCGCGAAAGCCAAAACGATAAAAAATTTCCTCGGAAGCGACTACGACGTCATCGCATCAAAAGGCCATATCAGAGATCTGCCAAAGACGGCATTTGGTATCAAGATCGAGGGTGAAAAATTTACGCCTGAGTATAGGGATCAGCGCCGATCACTCCGCGATCGTCAAAGAGATCAAAGAACTCGCCAAAAACGCTGACCAAATCTACCTCGCAACCGATGAGGACCGCGAAGGAGAGGCCATCGCCTACCATATCGCCGCAGCCATCGGCAAAAAGCCCGAGAGTCTGCCTCGCATCGTGTTTCACGAGATCACCAAAGCGCCATTGAAGCGGCTCTAAAAAAATCCGCGCACGATAAATATGGACAGCGTAAATGCGCAGCAAGCGCGCCGTCTGTTAGACCGAATCGTCGGCTATAAGCTTTCGCCGCTGTTAAATTTAAAAAAATCCAAAAAGGGCTAAGTGCGGGACGCGTGCAAAGCGCAGCCCTAAAAAAATCATCGTAGATAGAGAGCGCGAGATTCGCGACTTTAAGCCGATCGAGTACCATAGTATCGACGCTGTTTTTCAAAAAAAGACCTCGACGCCGAGCTGGTTAAACTTTGAAGCGCAAAAGATCGAAAAAGCTAACGATAACAAACAGCGATAGAGCCAATTTATCGTGGAAAAATCTAAAAAGCGATAAATTGAGCGTCCGTGATATCGAAGCCAAAGAACGTAAAACCGAGCCCGCTCCGCCGTTTATGACCTCGACGCTACAGCAAAGCGCGAGCAACCGCCTCAGGCTTTAGCCCGAAAAAAACGATGATGATCGCGCAGAAATGTATACGAGGGCGTGCAGACGCACCAGGGCTTTATGGGGAGCGATAACCTACATGAGAACGGATAGCCCTCAATCTCGCCAAAGAGGCCGTCGCAGCCGCGCGCGAGATGATTGAGAAAGAGTACGGCGAACGCTACCTGCCGACAAAGGCTAAAATTTACGCAACCAAAAGCAAAGGCGCGCAGGAAGCCCACGAGGCGATCCGCCCGACGAATCTTAGTTTCACGCCCTCTATCGCCGCGCAGTATCTCGAAAAAGACGCGCTACGCCTCTACACGCTCATCTACAACCGCTTTTTGGCCTGCCAGATGAGCGCTAGCGTGAGCCAAACGCAAAACGTATTCGTTGCGGGCGAAAAGGGCGAGTTTAAAATCAGCGGCCGCAAGGTGCTGTTTGACGGATTTTACCGCGTTTACGGCGATATGGATAAGGATAAAATTTTGCCCGACCTAAAAATCGGCGACGAGATGAGCCTGCAAAGCATCAAAAGCTCGCAGCACTTCACCGAGCCGCCGTCTCGCTACTCGGAGGCAGGACTCGTTAAAAAGCTAGAGAGCCTAGGTATCGGGCGCCCTAGCACCTACGCGCCGACCATCTCGCTACTGACCTCTCGCGACTACGTCAAGGTCGAGAAAAAGCAGCTCGTGCCAAACGAGATCGCCTTTACAATGATGGGCGTTTTGGAGGAGCATTTTAGCGATATAGTAGATAGCGAATTTACGTCAAATATGGAAGAAAAAGCTCGATCACGTCGCCGAAGATAAAGCCGACTGGCAAAAAGCTTTTTGAGCGATTTTTATCATCCGTTTATGGATAAAAATTTCGGCCGGCAAAACAGGCATAAAAAGCCAAAAGGTCGCCACTCCTATCGGCGAAAAGTGCCCTGAATGCGGCGGCGAACTACTACTGCGAAAAGGGCGCTACGGCGAGTTTATCGCGTGCGGAAACTTCCCGAAATGCAAATACTCGCGCAATATCACAAAGGAAGGGCAAGGCACGCAGGAAGGCGAAGCTGCGGCAAAGCCGAAAAAAAGAGCTAAAAAAAGATCGACGTACCGTGTCCAAAATGCGGCGGCGACATCGTCGAACGCATCAGCCGCAGAGGTAAATTTTACGGTTGCGCAAACTATCCAAAATGCGACTTCGTCTCAAACTACGAGCCGGTCGCCGAAAAAAATGCGACGAGTGCGGCGGCGATATGATCAAAAAGAACTCAAAAAAAGGGACGTTTCACGAGTGCACAAAAATGCAAGAAAAAAAGGTGCAAATAGGAGATTTGTAAATTTTTGTTTGTTTGAATAATTTTTAAAATTTTACTCGTTTTAAATACGATTTTTTTAAACCTAAAAAGCTAAATTTTTAGAAATTTACTCGCTCAAAGCAGTTACCTACACATCTCGGCTTCGCTATCGCTTAGCACGAAATTTGGAGGCGAAAGCTTTTCGGTCGTAAATTTTAAAGAAATTCTTGAGAATTAAACTGTGCAAAAATTTTAATGCAAAAACGATAAGGCGAAGTATTTTTGTTCTAGACGAGGCGGATTTCAAATTTCACGACGGGAGCTACCTCGTCGGTAGTGACCGAGTAAAATTTGAATCCAACGAAGTATAGGGACAAAAAAAGCCAAGCCGCTAAAAAAAGGAATAATCTAATGAAAAACTATTATGTTGTGTGCTATTTGTTCGGTAAGCTCTGGCAACTGCTCCGAGGACTGCGGCTACTGTACGCAAAGTGCGGGCATAAATGCCGGCATCGAAAAATACAAAATGAAAAGCGTCGAGCAAGTAGTCGCCGAGGCTAAGATCGCGGCGGCAAACCACGCGCTGGGCTTTTGCCTAGTCACCAGCGGCGCAAGGCTCACGGACAAAAAAAGACCGAGGAGATCGCCCGCCTCGCGCGCGCCGTAAATAAAGAAGTCCCAAACCTCATGCTGATCGCTTGCAACGGCATGGCGACGCTGCCGCAGCTAAAAGAGCTCAAAAGCGCGGGTGTGTTTAGCTACAACCACAACCTCGAGACCTCGCGCGAGTTTTTTTCCCGCAATTTGCTCGACGCATAGCTGGGACGAGCGCTGGCAGACCAACATTGACGCCAAAGAAGCGGGGCTAATGCTCTGTACGGGCGGGATTTATGGGATTGGCGAGAGCCAGGCCGACCGCGCAAGCCTGCAAGCTAGCCTTGCCAAGCTTGATCCGTTTTCTAGCCCGATACATTTCTTTATCCCAAACGATGCGCTACGCGTCAAACGGCCGCCCATGGGAGCGGACGAAGCTCTACGGATCATCGACGACACCGTCCGCGCACTGCCTAACGCTCGCGTTATGATAGCAGGCGGTCGCGAGAAATCTAGGCGAACGTCAATACGAAATCTTTGATCACGGCGTCTCTGCCGTTGTTATCGGCGACTACCTCACGACCAAGGGCGAGGTCGCTAGCCGCGATATCGCCGAGTTTAAAGCGCGCGGATTTAACTTCGCAACGCTTTGCCACTGATGCAAATTTACTCTTAATCGGGTGCGGCGGATTTTTTTGGGGTCGGTTTGTAGAGCTGTTTTGAGTGGTGCGGTCGCTAAATTTCTGTCCCAATTTTTCCGCTTGCTACTCTTTTGCGTCAATGCTCTTGGTAGCTTTTTGATCGGCATACTACTCTCGTTAAATTTGAGCGGGAGTTTAAGGCTCTTTCTGGCCGTCGGCACACTCGGCGGCTTTACGACGTTTTCAACGTTTAGCTATGAGACGATACGCTTATTTAACTCGGGGCAAAATTTAGCCGCATTTTTAAACGTGTTTTTTAGCGTTTTTGTTTGCCTCGGTTTTTTTGTTATCTAGGCACCGCTATTCGCTGAAATTCTAAATTTTACGCACCGAGACCAGCATCTTTACGATGCTAAAGTTTGGTTTGTTAAATTTTCGCTTTGCAAACTAAGCTTCTTTGCGTAAAAAAACAACCGTTTGGGGTTGTTTTTTTACTTTATTGTAAAGGGGTGAGGGCTTGAATTACGCTCTGCTTTGCAGCTCTCAAAAAGAGTGCAAGCACAAGGCGAGGCAAAGCCGAAGCAAAAAGAGCTCCCTTTGTATCCACCTTTCTCTTTTCTTCGGGAGAGGAAGGGGGTACTACTTACGAAGCGTCGCCCCTTCCTCTCCCAAACCCTCTCCTACCCCACTGCACGTTCAAGGGGTGCGACCGCGCTGTCGCGCCGCACGTTTTTAAATTTGCATTTTCAAGATACGGGTCTCGCGTAGTAAAATTGACTTCAAATTTAAACGTAAAACGATAAGGCGAAGTATTTTTTTCTACTTCGCTACGCTCGTAGCTTTTCAAGAAGTTCTAGACGAGGCGCTTTTAAATTTGGTGGCAGGAGTTACCATGTAGGTAATGACCGAGCCAAATTTAAAAGTAACGAAGTATAGGGCAAAAAGACAAGCCTAAGCGGGTCAAATTTATCAAAGAATAAAAAAACCTTAGGCTATAATCCCCCATTTACAAAGGACTTTCTTGCAGGCAAACGGACTAAGTATCCTCATCGCGCTAGCTTTTTATCATCTTTACGTCGCCGTATTTTTTTCTAGAAATTTTACGCATCCCTATCGCGCCCGTGGAGATTATTTTGGGTTCGGTAGCGGGATATTTCGGCTTTATCGGGCACAATGAAATGTTTAAAATCGTGAGCGAAGTCGGCTTTTTCTACCTCATGTTTTTTTAGCGGGCACGGAGGTCGATCTCAAGCTATTTTTTTCACGATAGATAAAAAAGATCCTAAAAACGGGCGTCATCTATCTGGCGATACTTTTATCTGCTCGCGGCGCTGCTCACGTTTTCGTTTGATCTAAACCGCCTTTTTATCCTCATCGTGCCGCTGATGGCCGTGGGTATGATATTTACGCTGTTTAAGGAGTACGGCAAAAAACGAGGAGTGGCTAAATATCGGCATGCTCATCGGCTCGATCGGCGAGGTCGTGAGCATCACGCTGCTAACCTTCGTCGGCGCGTATATGAAATTTGGCGCGGGTAGCGAGCTGGCGTTTTCGATCATATATTTGAGCGGATTTTTAGCCGCGGCGGTGATCGGGTACAAGACGCTAAACGTGCTATTTTGGTGGTATCCGCAGCTGCGCGTCATCCTTATGCCCCACTACGACAACTCGGAAAAAGACATCCGCCTGTGTATGGCGCTGTTTTTCGGCATCATCGCGCTTATGCTTTATTTAAATTTAGAAATAGCTTTCGGCGCGTTTGTGGCGGGGACCTTTATCGCGACGTTTTTCGATCACAAAAAAAGACCTCCCGCACAAGCTTGCTAGCTTTGGCTTCGGCTTTTTGGTGCCGACCTTTTTCGTCCACATCGGCTCGACGTTTAAGCTTAACGCCTTTATGATAGACGGGGTCGTGCGCGACGCGGCGCTGATAACGGGCGTCATGATAGGCTTTTAGGCTCGCGGCTAGCACGGTGTTTTTAAACATCCTAGGGCTAAAAAATACCGTCCTTTTCGCACTATCGCACTCGATGCCGCTAACGCTTCTCATCGCCGTTGCTACCATAGCCTACAAATCAGGCGGCATAAATGAAAATTTTTACTTCTCTTTCATACTAGCGAGCCTAACTCAGGCTATAATAGTCACGATAAGTATTAAAATTTCTAATGAGCGTAAAATCAAACTTTACAAAAGGAGCTAAGATGAGCGATACGGTTACGCTAACCGACAACAGAAACGGCAAAAGCTACGACTTTCCGATACTTCATGGCACCATGGGGCCCGACGTCATCGACATCTCGACCTTTTTTTAGCGATACTGGGATGTTTACGTTTGACCGCGGCTACAGCTCGACGGCGATGTGCCGCTCTAGCATCACTTATATCGATGGGCTAAAAGGCGAGCTGATGTACCGCGGCTACGACATCGCATATCTTGCCGAGCACAAGACCTTCATCGACGTGGCGTATCTACTGCTAAACAGGGAGCTACCAAACGAGCAGCAGTACGATGCCTTTAAGCTCGAGCTTAAAAAAACGCAGCTTCATCCACGAGGGCATGATGAAGCTATTTGACGCATTTCCGGACAAGGCGCACCCGATGGCGATCTTGCAGGCGGCAGTGGCGGCACTCTCGGCCTTTTACTCCGATCACCCTAAATATGGACAAGCCAGAAGAGTACCACGAGATGGCGATGCGAATAATCGCCAAAATCCCGACCATAGCGGCATTTTCTTATAGATTTTCACGCGGGTTGCCGATCATTTATCCAGTTTAGACCGCGGCTTTACGGGAAAATTTCCTCTACATGATGAGGAGCTATCCGTACGAGCACGTAAACTTTGCGCCCGATCGAGGTCAAGGCGCTGGATACGGTCTTTATGCTGCACGCCGACCACGAGCAAAAACGCCTCCACGACGACCGTGCGCACCGTAGGCTCGACGCACGCGCACCCGTATGCGTGTATCGCCGCTGGTATCGGAGCGCTATGGGGCTGGGCTCACGGCGGCGCCAACGAAGGCGTCATCCGCCAGCTAGAGCAGATCGGCTCGGTCGAAAAACGTCGATAAATACATCGCCCGCGCCAAAGATAAAAACGATCCGTTTAGGCTGATGGGCTTTGGTCACCGCGTGTATAAAAAAACTTCGATCCGCGCGCAAAGGTGCTAAAAATCTATGTGCGATAAGCTGTTTGACGAGATCGGCATAAACAGCGAGCTTCTAAAAAATCGCCAAAAAGGTCGAGGAGATCGCGCTAAACGACGAGTATTTCATCTCGCGCAACCTCTATCCGAACGTCGATTTTTTTACTCGGGACTGATTTTTAAAAGCCCTTAGCATACCAAACGATATGTTCGCGGTTATCTTTGTCATCGGCAGGATTCCTGGCTGGATCAGCCAGTGGATAGAGCTAAAAGAGCAGGAGAGTATAAAGATCGTGAGGCCAAGGCAGTTGTACGTGGGCGAGACGAACAGAACGCCGAAATAGCGCGTTGTCTTTTTGCGCGCCTTTTAAATGAGCTAGAAAGATTCTGAGCTGCGACAGACTATTTGTCTAGTCTTGCTCAAACTTTCCGTCGCAACATTTAAATTCATCGCAAAAATACATCCGCTTATCGATTTGCGTTCAAATTTGAAGTCAAATGTATATAATTTAACTCCATCAAAGTTTACGAAACTCGCGACGCTTTGCGGTAGCAAAGCAGTGTCGCCACATCTAACGTGCAGTGGGGTTGGTGGGGGTTTGGGGGCGGAAGGGGCGACGCTTCGTAAGTAGAAACCCCTTCCGCCTCCCAAGAAAAAGAAAAAAACTTAAAATTGTAAAGAAGCTAGAAATTGAGCGAAGGTAAGTCATGCAGTATATCGAGTTAAATTTTTACTAGCTTCATTAAAGGCGCGCAAGAGACAAGCCGCTAAAAAAGAAACCAAAATGCAAAATTTGAAACGAACTATTACGCTTAGCCAAGCTTGCGGCTACAAAAAGCAGGCGACGAGATAATGAAATTTTACGCCCACAAGGGCTTTGACGACGAGATTTTAGCAGCTCGCTCGACTTTACCAGAAAGCGCATTTAGCCAAAAACGGCCTGGATTTTTGAGGTAAAGTTTAAAAAACCGATCATTCGCCCGTGACCTCGGCCGATCTTGCGGCAAATGCGGCGATATTTGAAACGCTAAAAAAAGCTCACAGATCCAGTTTGCTCGGAGGAAAAAGATTCTAGGCGAGTCTGCGCGGACGTTTTGGCTCATCGACCCGCTAGACGGCACGAAGGATTTTATCGAAGGTAGCGGCGAGTTTTGCGTCTGCATCGCGCTCATAGAGGACGGTCGACCGGTTTTGGGCGTTATCTACGTGCCCGTTACCGGCGAAAGGTATAGCGCGGCAAAGGGTGAGCCAACGCAAAAAGAGCTTTATAAAAAACGGCGCATTTATCCCGCAAATTTTAGCCGCAAACAAGAGAGCGCCGCAAACGATAATCAGCGGAAAACGCGGCAAAAACGTAACGGCGGGCAAGCTCGCAACCGCCCCTAAATCGGACATCGCGCGGCTAAGCTCGGCGATCAAATACTGCCGCATCGCCGAAAAACCTCGCGGGCGCATACATGCGCTACTCGCCAAGCTCTATATGGGACAACGCCGCTGGCGAGATGATCGCTGCGGGCGCGGGAGCAAAGATGATCGATCTAGCGACGCTAAAAAAACGCCGATCTACGACGCAGCCGCGCTAAAAAAACAACGAATTTATCGTCATCGCAAAGGATTTTTTAGCCCGCGAGGATGAAATTTTACGAGCGATAAAGCAGATAAATTTATAAACCAAAAGGCGACTCGCCGCCACGGGAACGCCGCTGTTTTTTTGGCGACGCCTTGCAATTGGACAGCTAAATTTGACGACAAAAACCGCCGAATTTACTCTTTTTATTCATACGTTTTTCGGCGATCTAAATCTTGATTGCTAGCTAAATTTTACTTTCCGACCGTAAAATCAGCAATTTTCCAGCCGAAAAAAAGTCAAACTTTAGCCGTAAGCCGTATTAAATCCTCGTTAGCTCGCTTCTAGGACTAGCCTGCAAACCAAGCCCCGCAAACTCGCCGCACAGGTACTTTTCGCGTCCCGCGCGCGCGATCATCGCGGCGTTATCGGAGCAAAACTCCAGCGGCGCACAGATGAGCTCGCAGCCGTATTTCTCGCATAAAGCCTTTAGGGCGAGAGCGCAGATTTAGATTCGCGCTCGCCCCGCCCACGACGCCGAAACGCTCAAATTTACGCTGGGCAAAGATCTTTTCTAGCTTGTTTAATATGTGCTTGCAAGCCGTATTTTCAAAAGGCAAAGCAGATGTCGGCAACATCCTGCGCGCCGAGATTTCCGCTTGCGGCGAGCTTTTGGGTTTCGACGCGAACCTGATTTTTTAGCCCCGAAAAGCTATACGCCGTGCGCGCATCGCCAAGTAGCGGCACGGTAAATTTAAACCTCTCGCGCCCGCTTTTTGCCGCCTTTTTCGACCGCTACGCCGCCAGGATACCCAAGCCCCAGCATCTTTGCGACCTTGTCAAAGCTCTCGCCAAAGCTATCGTCCATCGTCGCGGCCAGCACGCTCACGGCCCCGTCCGCGCCGATATCTAGCACCATCGTGTGCCCGCCGCTAACGAGTAGCACGCCAGCAGGCAGCCGCGCCTCCTGCGACAAAAAAACAGCGAATACACGTGCCCGGCGAGGGTGATTTACCGCGATTAGCGGCACACGCAGCGACGAGGCGAGCGCCTTTGCCATCGCGATGCCGCCAACTAGACTCACGGAGAGCCCCGGCTCGTTCGTGACGGCGACGGCTTTTACGCAGGGTAGCTCGGGTTTGATCTGCTCTAGAAATTTCTAGGCAGCGCAGCCGTATGCAAGCGTGCGGCCAGCTCCGGCACCACTCCGCCAAATGCGCAGTGCTCGGCATCCTGCGATATTTTTTTATGAAATTTTAGCTCCAGCGTCTCGATGTCAAGTAGTGCTACCGAGCTATCGTCGCAGCTGCTTTCTATACCCAAAAATCAGCCCGCCAACGCCGCTATTTTGTACTTTTTCGCTCATTTTATTGATCTTCCTTTTTAGCGCATTTTACCGCTTTTTTTGCTTTCGCGGTTATAAATTCGCCCCGCTTCCCTAGCAAAGGTGGTAAAAATACGCGCGCAAATCGCTTGCCCTAAATTTACGACGAAACCAATTTGACGCACCGAGACCCGCACCTTTAAGGTGCTAAATTTGGTTTGGTTAAACTTTGACGTTGTGCATTCAATTTAATCTTTCTTGTTAAGGGGAAGGGGCTTGAATTACGAGGTCGCTCCCTTCCCCTTAACGATCCACTATCCCCTACGACGTTAGAAGTTGCTGCACTGCGTGCAGGGTTTCAATTGACGCTATCGCGTCGCGTGTTTTAAATGTGCATTTTTAGGGTACAGGTCTCGGCGGCTCAAATTTACAAATTTGAACATGAAACGATAAGGCGAAGTATTTTTGCGTTTAGACGAGGCGGAAACGACGGAGGCGAGGGAGCGGACTAGTCGTCCGTGACCGAAGCCGACCGAGTTTCCAACGACGTATAAACCAAAAAGACAAGCTGAAAAAAAGCTAAATTTCTCAGCCCGTTTTCGTACCAATCTATCTTTCTAGTTAAATACATCACCAGCGCAATCGCGCAAATATCATAACGCTGCCCATCAAAAGCGCGTAGTCCTCGGACTGCAAGATACCGTAGAGCAAGCAGTAGCTAACCCCGTGTACGAGCGCTATAAACACGCCCCATTTGCGCGCCCGAAAGATTGCCGAACCGTAGAAAAGTATCGTCGCGCACACGGCTGCGGCCGCGATGAGATAGCTAGCTAAAAAAAGCTAATGTGTTCGGAAAACGAGAGCACGAGCAGGTAAAATAGCACGTCGGCGGCTCCGATGAGTAGGTACTGGATCGGGTGGATGCGGACGCGGCTGTAAATTTCGCACAAAAAGATCGCCAAAAACGGCACCGCTAAAAAAACAAGATCGCGTAGGTCACGCAGCGTGCGATGAGCGAGTAGTTGTTTACGGGGCTGATGAAGCTAGCCTCGACGCCCTCTAGCCCCATCTCGCGCCTGCCGTCCATGATCCACGCCTGCGAAACGCCGGTGCTAAGGCCCGAAATCTCCCACTGCGCATTAAAGCCGCTGCTGGTAACTTCGCGCGATTTAGGCAGCCAGCCGCCGCTAAAAGACGGCGAGCTCCACGAGGATTTTACGTCAAATTTATTATCCTGCCCGACAGGAACGAAGCTCGCGCTCTGCCCGCCCTGCACAGATAGCGCACCCGCTAGCTCAAAGCCGCTGTTTGCTAAATTTGCGGGTAGTTTGTAGTGGACGCTTTGGGCAAAGGGCGAGTATTTAGGCGGCGCAAAAAGACTGCGCAAGGTCCTCTCCGTTTGCTTTTAGCACGGGAAACGCGGTAAAGGCCTTTTTGCTGCCTACGCCCAAAATCAGCGTCGCCTCGCCCAGCAAAACGTCGCTTTCTGCGATATTTAGCTGCTCGAAATTTAGCGGCGCAAATTTTGCTTTTAGCGCGACGTCGCCGTTAAAAACGGGCACGCTAAAGATACCGCGCTTTAGATACTGTGGATTTAGCTGGGTCGATAGCTCGTATGACTGCGGAGCTATCATGATCTGCTCGGTTGTCTGCGATACCGCCGCTACGCCGTTTTCGTTGTAGATTGCCGCTTGCTTTTTATACGGCACGGAGATCAAAAACGCCCTCGATCCTAAGCTCCCCGCCGACTGGCTGCATGATGGACTCCTCGGCGGTGCGTTTGACATAGGCGCGGTCAGAAATCATCGAACTGATGAAACCTAGCGGGATAAGCAGCAGCAAAAGCAGGACGAAAATGATTACGGGCTTCGTCCAAAAGCCGCCCCTCACGCTGTTTATGATTTTTGTTTTCCATTGGATTTCCTTTTTGATTTTTTTCACTGCAATTTTAACTAGAAATCGTAATAAATCGGTAAGAAAGGTTGTAATTTGAGAGCAAATTGACGACAGATTAACCGCTCCGCAAGCTGCGCTTTCTAAGGTAGCTATAAATCCAAGCTCCGAGCAATAAAACCGCCGCGAGGCAATACATATAAAAGGCCGCGCCGTTTTCATACTCCACGTCCTGCGCGATCAAAACGGGCTGCGACATCTCTGGGTTTCGCGCCGCCTCGTCCGCGATCTGCGCCATCGCCTCATCATCATGCACCTCAAGCGTGATCTTTCGCAGATCGATGAAATTAGTCCGCTTATCCAGATGCCTGCCGCTGCGACCCGTGACGTAAACGCTATGCGAGTAAAAATTTAGATAATAAAATCCCGCGTCATCCTTAAAAAGCCTTTCCGAGATCTGCCGCACGGCGCCCTTAAACGGATTGTCGCCCGCCCTTTTTAGCGCGCTTAGCCTACTGGCGTCTGCGCCAAATTTATAATAAACACACCAAAATGCGTCTTTTATCCAACCCTCGATGCCGCTACCGCGCGGGCGATTTAAAATTTTATCCTTGCTTAGATAAAATATGCCGTTTTTGCTCGCAAACAGCATGTATTCCTGGTGGCCGCTCTGAAAATTTAGCGGCGTATAGGGCTCGTTTACAGCCTCAAACCTCTCACCGTCCATAAACACCGCGCCCGCGGCGGGATCAAAAAAAGAAACTCTATGCCGGCGTTTGGCTCCGCGAGATACATCTGCTCGCTAGGGCGTGAGTAGCCTCTCGCCGCCTTTATAGACGCTGAGTCCGTCGCTTAGCCACCGATCGATCAGGCGAAAGCGCGCGGGCAGCTCGGGGCCATCTTCGTATATGATTTTTCGCCTTATCTGTTTTAGGTTTTTTGCGTCCGCACCCTCTAAAATTTTACCCTCGTAAAATACCCGCTCGCCGTCGGTTGCGACATAAGAGCTCTCTGTTAGAGGCGAGATGGACGCGCTAGTATCCAGCCTAGCGCATGGGTAGTTGTACTCCTGCGGCCATTTGGAGAGCCCGAAGGCATGGAAAAATACCTTGTAAATGTAGCTTATCGCGCCGCCCGTGCGCTGCGTAACGTCCGAGCAGAAGTAGCTCACGCGCCCGTCGCTGTAGTAGCTAGAGCCGATCTTTTACGTGCGGGTGGGATCTAGCCCCGACATCTTTCGAGCGCCACAAAATACGCTACTAGCGTCCATGCCGACGTTTGCGTAGGAGTATCTGCCAGTATCAAGCGCGCGAAAACTCGCCGCGTCCGCACCGCCCTCTAGCTCGTAGGGAGCGAGATTCAAAGAGTGTAGGTAAATTTTCGCCGCCGATGTTGTAGTAACCCCCGATCTTTTGCGCGTCCGCGGGCAACTCGCGCGAGCTGTCATACACCGATAGCTCATAGATAAAAACGAGTGAGACGAAGAGCGGCACGAAAAGTACCGCAAAGAGCAGCCTTAGCGCCTTTTTATCAAATTTGCTTAAACTATCTGCCTTTTTTTCATAAGGCAATTATATATCTTGCTAGTTTAAAACGTTAGAAATTTGAAAAAGCGTTTGCGGGGAAAATTTTTAGTTTAGGGTGCGGTAAATTTGGCGGCGAAAGCCGCGGGTAAATTTGACGACTAGCCAAAGCTCAAATTTACCCGCAACCGCGCGAAACGACGCAAGCTCCGCACAAATTTAACTTAGTACCCGTCAAAATGCTTGGTCTTTGGCAGCACCAATTGAGCGTAATGCCGATAAGCGCGCCTAGCCCCACGCCGCTAAAGCTCATCGCGCCAAAGTCCAGCACCATGCCGCCGATCGCGCAGACGAAGATAAGCGCGACGATGATCATATTGCGCGGCTCGGCTAGATCCACGCCGTTTTTTTATGAGAGTCTCCATGCCCACGCTTGCGATGATACCAAAAAGCAACAGCATAATGCCGCCGATGACGGGAGCTGGGATCGTCGAAAGCGCGGCGCCGAGCTTACCCACGAAGGCTAGCAAGATCGCCGCAAGCGCGGCAAAGGTCATGATGGCGGGATTATAGGCTTTCGTGATACTAACCGCGCCCGTAACCTCGGAGTAGGTGGTGTTTGGCGGTCCGCCAAAAGCAACCTGCTAGCGACGTCGCGAGTCCGTCGCCTAGAAGCGTGCTTTTAAGTCCCGGATTTTTTAGGAAATTTTCCTTCGTGACGTTGCTGATAGCAAGCATATCGCCGATATGCTCGATCGCAGGGGCGATCGCGATAGGCACCATGTAGATCACGGCTTCGAGCTTAAAAACCGGTGCGGTAGAGTGGCAGCGCAAACCACGGCGCGTTTAGAATCGGCGTAAAATCCACGATCCCGACAAACAGCGACGCGCAGTATCCAGCCGCGATGCCGCAAAGTATCGGCACGAGACGCAGCATGCCACGGCCAAACATCATCACGACGATAACCGCCGAGAGCGAGATAAGCGCGATAGTGAGCGACTGGCCCTGCGTATAAAGCGCCTCTTTGCCCTTGCCCATGACCATATTTACGGCTGCTGGCGAGAGGATGAGGGCCAATCGTCATGATGACGGGGCCCACGACCACGGGTGGTAGAAATTACATGCAAAAATCCCTCGCCTTTGAGCCCTAATGAGCAGGGCTCAAAACCACGTAAAAATAGCCCCGCCGCGATCACTCCGCCCATCGTTGCGGCGATGCCCCCATCCCTTCACGCCAAAGCTAAGCGGCGCGATGAACGCAAAAGCTAGACGCGAGAAAGATCGGCGGGACGTTTTTTTGCGCGTGATGAGCTGAAACAGCAGCGTGCCAATGCCCGCCGTAAATAGCGCCACGGACGTGTCAAGCCCCGTTAATATCGGCACGAGCACGAGCGCGCCAAACGCAACGAATAAAAAAACTGAACGCCAACCAGAGCGTCTTTTGGTCTCAGATTATAGCCTTCGTATTTTTTTCCATTTTTCCTCTTTTTTTATTTTACGGCTTATTTTTTTCACTCTTGAAATGTACGGCATTTGTCTTGTTTTTTTGCAACCGAATTTAAAACCCGGCGCGATTTTAAAATTCGTGAAATTATAACATATCGACAACGATTGCGGCGACGAAAATGCACCGTTTTAAGCAAATTTTTCGAGCAAATTTACCCATTTACTCGCCGAGACCTGTATCTTTAAGGTGCTAAATTTGGTTTGGTTCAAATTTGGGATTGCGAGTTTGGCTTTCTTGCGTAAAAAAACAACCATTTGAGGTTGTTTTTTTACTTTATTATAAAGGGGCGGGGGCTTGAATGGCGCTCTGCCCTGCAGCTCTCAAAGAGAGTGCAAGCACAAGGCGAGGCAAAGCCGAAGCAAAAGAGCTCCCCACCCCTTTAATCCCCTCCCCTACAACGCTTTTTCTTCATAGGGGCAACTTGTTGCCATTTCGTAACGAGCGAAGCGGTCTCAAGCAAAGCGACGGTAGCCAACGCAGTGAAGCTAAAGTTAAGGGTGGCGACACTGCTTTTGCTCGCGCAAAGCGTCGCAAATTTTTGTAAATTTACGATGGAGTTAAATTATAAATTTGTAAAGTTTGACTTCAAAGTTTAAGCGTAAAACGATAAGGCGAAGTATCGTGAGATGATTTTTAAATGTTTTGAAGTAAATTTCGTCCCAAGACTAGACATATAGTCTGTCGCAGGGGCGAAAGTACGAAAATCATTTAAAAAGCACTCGCGAGACAAGCCGTTATTTCAACGACTTTTCCGCCCACGCTCTCACTTCCGCATCCACCTCAAAAATCCTACTCTCGCTCTCAATCTTCTCGTCTCCAAACCTCTTTTGCCGCGGCCAAAACCGTTCGCGAGATGTCCAAAAAAATCCGCACTCGCCGCGCAAGAAATTTATACACGGCGACCTCGTTTTGCAGCGTTTATAGCGACGCCAAGATCGGGGTTTTGCAAAGCTTGGTCTTTTTAGCGAAAAGATAGGGATATTTTTTTCAAATTTATCTCGCCAGATTTTATGTTTTTTTAGAGTTTTTTTAGGTCCAAATTCGGCACGATTTGCGCATTTTTTTCGCATCGGCGGCGTTCACATTGAGCGCTCCGTCCTCGCCCAAAAATCGCGTGCGCGATGGCTAAAAATCATATCGGTTTTTGGATAGATGCGCCGTGGTCGAGCCGTCGGCAAACTCCACCAGCGCGTGCACCGTGGACGTGCGCTCGATGAGCGCCTCGATATCTCGCACGCCGTAGAGCCAAAAGGCCTCCAACACCTCAAAAAGCTTGTTCGCCATCGTCGCGCTGTCGATCGTGATCTTCGCACCCATGCTCCAGTTGGGGTGCTTTAGCGCGTCTGCGGCGCGGGCGTCTTTTAGGGCTTTTAGCGGGGTTTTTGTAAAAGGCGCCGCCCGAGGCCGTGATGACGAGCCTAGCGACCGGGGTTTTTGTTCGCGAGCAAAGATTTAAGCCCGAAATGCTCGCTATCTATCGGATCTATCGCGCTAGTGTTTAGAAATTGCCGCCTGCTACGAGGCTTTCTTTATTTGCAAGCGCTAGCTTTTTGCCTAGCTTTTTGCGCGGCTAAGCTCGGAGCCAGCCCCGCAAAGCCTACTAGAGAGTTTACGACGCGCTCGCTCTCGCACTCTTTTAACATATCGCAGATGCCCTGCGCGCCCGCAAAAACGCGTTTGTGCTTTACGAATTTAGCAAATTGAGGCTCGGCGATACAGACGAATTTAGGTTTAAATTCGGCGATTTGCTCGTTTAAAAGCTCGTAGTTTGACGCACAGCTCATAGCCTCGACGCCAAGGCCGAATTTGCGGGCCAGATTTAAAGTATTTGTCCCGATCGAGCCCGTCGAGCCCAGCACTACCACGATAGCGTCCAGAGCATCGCCGCAACGCCGAACAGATAGCCATCGACGCGGTCAAGCATACCGCCGTGGCCCGGTAGCAGCGTGCCACTATCCTTGACGCCTGCGCGGCGCTTTAAATAACTCTCGAAAAGATCGCCCCACACGCCGAAAACCGCAACCAAAAACGCCGTGATGAGGCTATGCCAAAAGCTATCGGTCAGCACCCAGCCAAAGCCCGCGCCAAAGACCGTAGCCACGACGATACCGCCTGCCACGCCCTCCCAGGTTTTGTTTGGAGAAGTCTCGCTAAAGGCGTGTTTGCCGCAAAATTTGCCGACGAAAAAAACGCCCCACTATCGCACGCTACGACCGTTAAAATCAGCCACGCCAAGTACCCCACGCCGTACTGCGAATAAAGCATCCAGATGAGAAAAAAATCGGCGTCATCGGATACAAAAAAACGGCAGCGCGGGCGTTAGGGTTTTCGCTCTTAAAGTGCGCAAGAAAAACTAACCACGAGCAAGACCGCTAAAATAGCGATAAATACGGGGTTTGAAAAAGGGCGTAAGCAGGTAAAAAAATGACTGCTATGAGCGCAAGAGAGCCGCCTTGCAGGCCGTAGAGCTTTTTGCGCTTCGCCAAAAGGCCGTGTAAAGCACGAAGCCTAAAAATGGCGAAAGTAACAGATAACTATCGACGAAAAAAAGATGACCAAAACCGCCGCAAATAGCGCGACGCCGGTGATTATACGCGTTTTCATGTTTTTTTCCTTTTTTTGAGTAATAATTGTATACAATTTTCGCTTAAAAGCGCCGAAATGTGAGGCAAATTTGCGCTTGTCAGCTTGCTTTTAATCGGCGGTTAAATTGATAATTTATTTTTGCTTGAAGCGAGCAACAAATTTTACGGTTTTTGCCAATTTACGCTCGCTCAATACGGTGTATCAAATTAAAATCAGATAGATTTACTCAGCGCCCTCAAATGCGGGCGGCGAAAACTAATGCTCGGCGCGTTTGCATATTTGGCTACTATACACCGCTTTTTCCGCGGCGGATACCTCGGACGCCAAATTTACGCCAAAACGAGCCGATTTATTACGCTTTCAAATTTTACGTTCGCGATATTAAAAAGATGAAAGCTCAAATTTACGCAGAAAAACGGATCAAACTTAAAGTCAAATTTGACCGCCGCGCAACAAAAAAAGCCCAGCCAAATTTGAACGAGAAAGATTAAATTTTAAGATCAAGATGCTGAAATACGGGCGATGCCTGCGGAAAGTCGTTAGCCGCGACGTGATCCTCCGAGTTTTTCATCGCCGTCAGAGTCGGAGTTTTCGCCGTTTTGCTCCGAGGCGAGCTCGCCCTGCTCTTGCCTGCCCTTTTGTTTTTTTCGTGCTCGTTTTTGGGGTCGATTTTATAGGTTTCCTCGGTCGGGCGCACCTCGGAGACCTCTTGTTTTTTTCATCACTTGCTAGCGATGCGGCTGCGAGGTTCTGCAGGTCAAATCTATTTTTGGACGTCGGCGACCTTGTTTGAGACCATATTTACGTTTTTGATTGATAAAAAAATCGTATTGCCAAGGGGTGTTACAGCCATTTTTCGCCTCCTGTTTTAGTCGTGCTTTGTTACTAATATCGTCTTAAAATTAATATAATTTACATTTGCGCCGCTCGTAATTTTGACGTTGTTACGTTTGGTAAAATCAACCTCGTACGTCCCGCCGCCTTTGACGCTGTAATTTACGCAAATTTATCGCCGCAAATCTCAAAATTTCCTCGCTGGGAGCGCTTTTTGCGGTTTTGATTATGACGTGCGCGGACGGCAGGTCTTTTTAGGTGCATCCAGATGTCATCTTTTTTTGGAGTTTTTTTAGCAGCCAAATGTTACCCTTTTCGTTGCGTCCGATGCTGATTTTATAGCCCTCGACATAAAAAAATCCTCGACGTTTTGATTTTTGCTCTTTTTTTGCTTTGTGGCGCGGGCTTTTTTTAGGGCGATAGGATTTCAAGCTCTTCAGCACTTTTTAGCTTCATTTACGAGTGTTTTTAAATTTGATAAAAAAACTCGAGCTTTTCAGTCAAACTTTGCCGCTCGATGATTAGGCCGGCCGCCTTTTTGCTTTAGCCTTTTTTTGCCTTGGCAAACATCGTGTTTGCGGCGATTTTGGGGCTGTCATCTAGCACTAGCCGTACCTCGCCTCGCTCGAAATCATTTAGCGTTACCTCGCGCTCGTAGCCCCTTAACGCATGCCGATTTGATAGAATGAGCCCCGCGTTTTTGCTTAAAATTTCGCTTTGCGCATTTAAATCCGCTTCATTTTCAAGCCCCGCTAAAATTTCTCTTACATTTTTGCATTTTTTTCGCTCTATCGCGGCCGATTTTACGGCGCGCAGATTTTCTAGCTTCGCGTTATTTACGCGCTTAAATTCCTCGCTAAAATACCGCGCAAAGTCCGTTATCGGCGGCATTTCTCGCTCTTTTATCGTTGCAGGCGGCAGCTCAAGTAGTTCGCGGCCGGGTTTTATCACGCGAAAATTATTATCTATATGGCGCAAAGCCTCGACGATAACGCCTTTTTCATCCGTGATGATCGCGTTGGTAAATCGCCCCGTAAACTCCAAAAATAGGCTCGAAGCTAGGCTCTTATACGAGCCTTGGAATTCGCACTCCAGCTTTAAAATTCTATTTCCCTCGGGCACGCTCATTTAAAGTACTTTAGCCCCCAAAAACGCTTTTTTTAAGCGCGACGTCAAAGGGTGCTTTGTACTCTTTGACGTTTAGAAAAATCGGGATTTGCGTAGATCGCGGAGTCGGCTTTGCTAAGGTCGAAAAACAACCCGAGCTCGCCGTCGAATTCGATAAATATCGCCATATCGCCCGCGCGTCTGATTGCGGTTATTTTTTTAAATTTGCCCAAAAATGATTGTATTTGTTTTAAATTTGCGTATTTCATAGCCGAAATTATAGCCTAATATCGAGTCAAATTTTAATCGCAAGAATAACATAATGATAATGCATTTTAAAAACGGAGAAAAAAATAAATGAACAGATTTAGCCTAAGTTTAGCGGCCTCGTCGCTGCTTTTTAACTCACTTTTTCGCTGCCGACGTTGCGCTGCAAGGCGCCAAAGTTAGCGAGAGCGCGAACTATCCGCTTTATACTCAACTTTAAACGCCCCGCCTAACTCCTTTTTTTATCCATTTTTCGCTAAAAATCGCTAACTTTTAAAAACGCGCGGCATCCGCAAAAAAAGGAAATATGCAAAAACTCAAAAGCAAACCATTACCGAAAAAGATTTTCAGCGAGCACGTAGGGACGCGAGGTTTTCGCGGGCGAGATCATCGAGAGCGACATCGATATGGTCATCGGTAACGACATCACGACTCCGATCTCCATCAAGCAGTTTGAGCGAAGCGGCGCGACGAAGCTCGCCAACCCGGACGGCTTTAGCGTCGTGATGGACCACTACATCCCCGCCAAAGACATCCTAAGCGCCAACCAAGCCAAAATCAGCCGCGATTTTGCGTATAAACACGATTTGAAAAACTATTTCGACGAGAAGGACATGGGCATCGAGCACGCGCTTTTGCCCGAAAAAGGCCTCGTAGTGCCTGGCGACGTCATCATCGGCGCCGATAGCCACACCTGTACCCACGGCGCGCTGGGCGCATTTGCTACGGGCATGGGCAGCACCGACCTAGCCTACGCGATGATAACGGGCAAAAACTGGTTCAAAGTGCCGCCGACTATCAAAGTGATCTTTCGCGGCAAGCTAGACCGCCACGTCTACGGCAAGGACCTCATCCTAGAGATCATCCGCCGCATCGGCGTGGACGGCGCGCTATATAAGGCGCTGGAGTTTACGGGTGAGACGATAGAGAACCTCGATATGGACGGGCGTTTCAGTATGTGTAACATGGCGATCGAGGCCGGCGGCAAAAGGCGGTATCATCGCGGTTGATGAAACCACGAAAGAGTTTTTTTGAAAGGCAAAGTACGCGCCGAGCCGAAGCTGCACTACTCCGACGAGGGCGCAAACTACGAGCAAATTTTAGAGATCGATGTCACTAATCTCGATCCCGTGATCGCCTATCCGTTCTTACCTAGCAACGGCAAGAGCGTGCGCGAAGCCGTCAGAGACGATATCGCTATCGATCAGGCCTTTATCGGCAGCTGCACGAACGGCCGCCCTAAGTGACCTGCGCATCGCGGCTGAAATCCTAAAAAGGCCGCAAAGTGGCGCGCAAAACCCGCCTCATCATCACGCCTGCAACGCAAAAGATCGCCCTGCAAGCGCAAAAAGAGGGGCTGATGGATATTTTTCGCGGAAGCGGGCGCGGTCGTGAGCAACCCAACCTGCGGCGCGTGCCTGGGCGGATATATGGGGATTTTGGGCGTTGGGGAACGCTGCGTGAGCACGACAAATAGAAACTTCGTCGGCCGCATGGGAGATCGCACGAGCGAGGTGTATCTGGCGAACTCGGCAGTGGCTGCGGCGAGTGCAGTGGTAGGCAAGATAGCCGATCCGCGCGATCTTTAAAATTTGACGGCTTGTCTCGCGAGCGTCTTTAACGGAGCTAGTAAAGATTTAGCTTGATAGACTAGGGTGTCTTATCTTCGCTAAACTTTTACGTCGCTTCTGCTTGCAGTTGCGACCGCAAGGGAAGCAAAGCCCTTAAATCCATCTCGCGATACTTCGCCTTATCATTGTTGCGTTCAAATTTGAAGCTAAATTTGCAAATTTCAGCTTCAAATTTTACCTACCGAGACCCGCATCTTGAAAATGTAAATTTAAATTTGCAACGCACAAGCGTCAAATTTAAAACTTCGCAGAGCGCAATTCAAGCCCCTTCCCCTTAACAAGAAAATCAAGATATTAAAAATACGGCAAAAACAGTGCAGAAAAATTTGCATTCAAATTTGAGTTTGCAAAAACCCGAGCCAAAAAGCATCAAATTTAACTTCTCCGTATCGGCAATTTGAGCGGCTTTTATCCTTTAAAAACGCCGTTATCGTCGCCAAAAAGCCCAAAAAAATTATCCCAGGCAAATTTGCAGCCGCTAGCGGATAGTCTTTTTAGCTTTTAGCAGGCCGTAGCTAGTCCAGATCGTGCAGTTTATCGCTGCGGCTAGAGGCTGGATAAAAGGCGTTTTGTTGCCTTCAAGATTGCCCATTATCTGCGGGATATAAGAAATATACATGATAACCGACAGACACGTGCCTATCCAGCCTAAAATTTGCAAGTTTTTCTCGCTCATTTTTTTATCCTTTAAAATAAAATCCACATTATACTACTTTTTCGTGCAACGACGCGAAATTTTATCTTGCCTGCCGCCGCGTTTTAATCGCCGAGCTAGGTCAGATTTAGTAAAATGTAGCCTAATTTAAAGGAGAGCAAATGGCTTACGTGACCTACGACAAGGCAAAAATGGCACTGGGGCGCGAAAAATGCGCCGACAGATATCCCGCAGGAAAACGGCGCGACGCATATCGCGTTTTTCTTCCGCTGGTGCATGGAGCGCAAGCTCTATTCCAAGGACTTTGCGGCGGATTTCGCGGACGATATAGCGCGGATGGACGACAGCTTTGATTACCGCCGGTATTTTTTTGACGCCATGGACGGCGTGCTAAGCAGCGAGGAGCTAAACACCGCAGGCAAGGCCTTTGCGAAGGCCTACTACACCACGGACCGCACGAAATGTGCCAAAATGCACGGCTGGTATTTGCAAGATTACGACGATTTCGTCGCGCGCAAAGTCGGCGAGAAAAAAACTTCGACAACGCCTATTTTTTTACATAGAAAACTCGCCGCAAAATTACGCCGAGATCAAGGCTATCATCGATCGCCGCTACGAGGAGTTTTTAGAAACCAAAAACTCGAGCAAAAGCGCGGATAAATAAACCAAAATTTGCGCCGAGCACAGTTTTTTTAAAGCGCAGAGTTCAATTTGCGCGCGGACGAGTCCAAACGATTTAGCCTTGGCCGAGCGCAGATCGTAAATTTCTAGATCGGTTGCGGTGTTTGCGGATTTAGCCGCGCCTCGCAGCAAGGCCAAACTTAGACCGTTAAGCTAAACTTTGACGGCAAGCCGCCTCCGGTTGGCCCTCGCTACTTAAACCGCGGAGTCAAATCTCCCGCGCCCAACGGTAACCTCCGCCGCTTTAGGGCAAGCTCCGCTCTATCAAATTTTTTTCCCCTGACATTTTATCTCCTTTTTATCTATTTGCTTTGTAAATTTGAGTTTGAGTCTGATTTGCTTCTGTTGCTATCTATGTAAATTACCTGAGCCATGCCTTTTTTGGCTCTACCTATAGCACTCTTGATCCCGTCTTGCTTTTCCATTTCGTTTGCCCATTTTATGAAAGCCCTAATATCTTTAAACGTAGCATTTTGATCAGGGCAATGCGGATTATAGAAATTTATTTCTTTGTCAAATTCTTCTATCTTTTTCGGGTCTATCGGCTTTGGTTTGTATTGCAAAAGACCTTCATGATATAAGCACTCGGTACATAAGTGCTGATATTTCTTGTTTTTGCGTAACTTCGCTTCGCCTTCTTCGTCTATACCTTTATTCATTTTATAGATATAGTTTTCTTTATAATCAATCCATCCCTTGCGCTTTTTATAGCACTCATCATACGCCTTCTTTAGCTCCTCTTTAGTGGGCTGCCCAGAAACGTTGTTGTCTAGGAGTAAACTTTAGCATAGGTTCGTAGTTTGGGATAGTATCTAGCAAGATATATAAAGATCGCATAAATTCGGAATCATCTCTTAGTCCGTGAAAAAACGTATTTGGATGATCGTCTAGTTTTGGTCTATATCCGCTAGCAAGAGCAAGTTCGGTCATCTCTACGTAGTTATGGGTTACTATATATCCTATCGGATCGTTTACGTCTTTGGATTCTTTATTGACTTGGTAATTATCTCGATATACTATCTTTACGTCGTCTCCGTCTATGATAAGTTTTTTTCGATATTGTAGTAAAAAGGGAGTTTTTTTCTATACCACTGTACCGCCTTTACTTCATCAATTTAACCCCGCTATCAAGCAGTAGCTTAGCGGTCTTTGTAGAGTTATTTTTCTATGGCGTAGGCCAGGGGTGAGAGTTTGTAGTTATCTTGCGCATGAGCGTTTGCGCCCATATCTATAAGTCTTTTTGCCGTGGCTTCGTCGTCGTAAAAAGCTAGCGTACATCAAAGGAGTAACGCCGTCTATTAGTGGAGAGTCTATGCTAATGTTATTATCTTGCATAAATTTTACAAAATTTGATCCGTTTGCTTTGATTTTTAAAAAGTTTGCGGAAAGTTCTCGGCAAATGCGTCGTCTTTTTATCTGCTTATCTATATCCCAATATCTAAAAAGCAAAAATCGTCTATCTCCTCTTGCGTTACGTATTTACTTAGCTCGGAACCCGGGATTATTTTTAGTATCGGCGGTAACGACGAAACGAGTGGGGCCGGATAGCTTTTCGTAAATAAAATTTACGAAAAACGATGAGGAAAAAAGAGCGGCGAGGCTAAGTGCGAGTTTGTTCAAATTTATCCCTTAAGTCAAATTTACGAAATATTAGCCAAAGGGCGGTTAATTGAGTGAAGTTTGAATGGGAAAGTTTGGAAAATGCGGGAGAAATTTAAATCAAGGCACATTCAGCTAAATTTAAAAAGCCAAATTTAAAAAAACGCGGCAAAGGCTCAAATTAACCTCAGCCGCGAGAAAATTATCGGTACAAATTTACACGCCCAAAAATCGGCGCGTAAAGAGCAAATTTATCTAGATAGCTTTAGCAGATATCCGTCCTGAGTCTTTTCGATCTCGTGCTTGTAGCTGCCGTCGAGGTCAAAAACTACGCGGTAAAATTGCCGTGCGAGCCAAAAAAGCGCCGTTTTAAACGCACCGCAGTCAAGCTCCTCTTTTCTCGTATTTAGGGTCCGTTTGCGAGGCAAAGTCTATCACGACCTTGGCGCCTTTGCCAATCGAGTAGTCCTTTAGCTTCTCATCGGTCGTGAGAATCTTGATTTGCATCGGATAGACCTCAAACTTTCGTCTGCTTATAGATGATTTGCTTTTTGCGGTTGCGGCTTTTCAAGCGGCTTTATGACGATATCTCGTAGCGGCTCCTGCGTTGTCATATTGCGCTCGGTAGGCTTTTGGCGCGACGTCTATCGCGGCGGCTTTTTGGCTCCTCTTTAGTGACTGAGACGTCGGGTTTTTCGACCACGACTGGCACTGCGATCTTGCTTAGCAAAAACTCGTCCTGCCACGATATGCTTTTTGTTTATATCGACGGTTTTTCCTTGATACTGCCGTCTAGGGCTTTTTGTATTTTAGCGTGACGGAGATGAAGTTTCTAGCGTCGGCGGGAAATTTGGTACATTTTGCTTCTCAAAAGGCGGCAAATTTTTCCACGACGTTGCTGCTAGCCATGCTCGCGTTTATATCGCCCGAGGGCGCAAAAGGATTTTCTCTGCCAAAAGCTAACCCACAGGCCAGCGCCAAAAGCCGATTTACCGATTTTCATAACTCCCCCGTTTTTAAATTTATAAAGCTAAAGTTTACCCGCCGCTGCTTGGCTCGAGCTCTTTTAGCTCGAAATACGCCTTTTGCAGCTGGGCGTTTTGTTTTTAGCGTTTCGACGTCGCGTTCTAGCTGCGTTTTTTTGCTCTTGCAGGCTTAGCATCACGTCTAGCGAGCGCTTGCCAAAGATTATGTTGCCCACGTAGATACCAAAACATATCACGCAAAAACGCTATAAGCGTGAATCTGAGAAAAAAAGCCTGAAATCAAAAGGCTTTTTTTCTCGACGTATTCGTCTAGGGACTTCGCTCAAATTTGATTTCCCAAAAACTCGTCCGTCTCGCGCTCGATCTCAAGCAGGCGGTTGTATTTTTGCGTTGCGTTCGCTTCTTGAGGTTGCGCCCGTTTTGATTTGGCCCGTATTCATCGCGACGGCGAAGTCCGCGATAAAGCTATCCTCGCTCTCGCCGCTTCTGTGGCTCATCACGCAGCGGTAGCCTTTTCGCTGCGCTAGGCGGATCGTCTGCATGGTTTGGCTTACGGTGCCGATTTGATTCGGTTTGATTAGGATCGCGTTGCCTACGCCTTTGGCGATGCCTTCGCGTAAAATTTTCTCATTCGTTACAAATAGATCGTCGCCCACGAGCTGCACTTTAGAGCCAAGCTTGCTCGTTAGCTTCGCCCAGCCCGCCCAGTCGTCCTCGCTTAGACCGTCTTCGATCGAAAATATCGGATACTTCTCGCAAAGCTGCGCGTATCGCTCTATCAGCTCTTCACTGCTAAATTCCTTGCCTTCTAGCTTATATTTACCGTTTTCGTACAGCTCGCTAGCTGCGACGTCGAGGGCTAGTTTGATCTGCTCGCCGGCTTTGTAGCCTGCTTTTTCGATGGCTTGCATGATGAGCTTGATCGGCTCTTCATTATCGTTTAAATTTGGCGCAAATCCGCCCTCGTCGCCCACTGCCGTGCTGTGACCTGCCGCGTTTAGAAGGCCTTTTTAGCGTGTGGTAAATTTCAGTCGCCGCTCGCAGCGCGTCGCTCATTTATCAAATCCAAACGGCATAATCATACATCTTGAAAATCCACGCTGTTGTTTGCGTGCGCGCCGCCGTTGATGATATTAAACATCGGTACCGGCAGTACGGTAGCGTTTGCGCCGCCTAGGTAGCGATACAAAGGCACGTCAAGGCTCTTTGCCGCCGCGCGCGCTACCGCCATAGATACGCCAAGCACGGCGTTCGCGCCCTAAAGTTTGAGTAGTTGTCGGTGCCGTCAAGCTCGCGCATCTCGTCATCAAGCGCCTTTTGATCAAAAAGCATCCAGCCCGATCACAGCCTCTGCGATCTGCGAATTTACGTTTTCAACGGCCTTTAGCACGCCCTTGCCGCAGTATCTTTCGTCTTTATCGCGAAGCTCTAGGGGCCTCGCGTTTACCCGTGCTTGCGCCGCTTGGGACTATCGCGCTTGCTACGGTGCCATCGCTTAGAGCGACCGTAGCTTTTACTGTCGGATTGCCGCGGCTGTCAAGTACTTCTATCGCCGTTACGTCTTCTATAAATACCATTATTTTATTCCTCCGTATTTTCTTCTATGCTTTCGCCGTCTTCGTCTTTGCCACCAGAGCCGCTTATTAGCTTATCTAGGCCGATCGAGTTTTTTATCGCGGCTACGATCTCGTCTGATATCTCCGAGTGTTCTTTGAGATAGGCTTTTGCGTTTTCGCGACCTTGGCCGATTTTGGCGGCTTTGTAGCTAAACCACGCGCCGCTTTTTGTCGATGATATCGAGCTTCACGCCGTAGTCGATGATCTCGCCGTCGCGGCTGATGCCCTCGCCGAACATTATGTCAAATTCCGCCGTTTTTAAACGGAGGCGCAACCTTGTTTTTCACGACTTTTACCTTCGTGCGGTTGCCGATAGGCTCTTCGTTTTGTTTTAGCGTGGCGATTTTTCGCACGTCTAGGCGCACTGAGGCGTAAAATTTAAGCGCGTTACCACCCGTAGTGGTCTCAGGTGTACCATATCCCATCGCACCGATTTTCATACGAATTTGGTTGATAAAGATCACGGTCGTGTTCATCTTGTGCACGACACCAGCGAGCTTGCGCAGAGCTTGGCTCATTAGGCGCGCTTGCAGGCCTACGTGCTGATCGCCCATGTCGCCCTCGATCTCGCTTTTTTTGGAGTTAGCGCCGCGACGCTATCCACGACGATTAGCTCGACTGCGCCGCTTCTAGCGAGGTTTTCTACGATCTCAAGCGCTTGCTCGCCAAAATCAGGCTGGCTGACGTAGAGATTTTCGGTATCTACGCCCAAATTTGCCGCGTATTTCACATCTAGCGCATGCTCAGCGTCGATAAAGGCGCACGTGGCTCCGGCTTTTTGCGCTTCGGCGATGATGTGTAGGGGTTAGAGTCGTTTTACCCGAGCTCTCAGGCCCGTAAACCTCGATGATACGGCCCTTTGGGATACCGCCGATACCAAGGGCTAGGGTCAAGTCCTAGCGAACCCGTGGAGATACTATCTATGGCCTCGACCTGCTTGTCGCCCAGGCGGATTAACGTACCCTTGCCAAACGCTTTGTCTATCTGCTTTAAAGCCGCGTCTAAGGCCTTTTTTTCTTGTCCGAATCGTTTGTCGGCGGGACTATCTTTTTCTCTTCTTTTTCTTTTTGCCATCGGCTTCCTTAAATTAAAAATAATCAGGGCTGATTTTTATCAAATTTGAGATGGATTTCTGATTATTCCCGCAATTTGAGACGGGTTTTGGGCGCGGTCAAATTTAGCCTCAAATTTACGCCTTTTTTTAAAACATAAAGCAGCTCGCTCACGTGCGTCGGACGGCTGGCTAGATTTCTACTGCCGCGAAAGGCGTTGTATTTTTGTTCCGAAAATTGCACTTCGCCGAGTTTTGCTAAATTTCGGCTACATTCCTCGCGCGCGATGAAGCCCTCGGAGTTAAACGAGATGAGCACGAGTGTAGCTTTTTAGCTTTGAGATTAGCTCGAAAAAAACGCGGGCGCGGCGGCTGATTTTTGATTAAAAAACCGAGCGGTTCCAGCCTCTAGCGATGCCAGAAACCCGCGAGATTTCGCTCGGACGCTCGTAACTAGCGATCACATTTAACATAAAGTAGTTCGAGCCGTATGGGTGCTGGTTATAGGGGCGGATCAAGATAGACTAGATCAAGCGGCACAAGCTCTGCGGCAAGCTCATTTGCGTCTTGCCTTTGCACATCAAATTCGACGTTAGAAATCTGAAAAAAACGGGCTTAAGCAGGCTGATGTCGGCCGTGATGCGAGATAGCGCGTGTTTGCCGCGTCCGCCAAACTGCCCAAGGCCGTCTTTGTTTTTATGAAAGCCCTTGAAAATGCCGCTGGTATTGGCGTGCACGCTGGCTGAATACAGCAGCGGCGCGATGAAAAAAACGCGCAGCTCCTGCGGCACGAGCGAGTCGATCATCTGGCGCGCGGTGTCGATGTAGGCGGCGTTTTTTTCTCGTGTAAAAAGACGCGGTCAGCAGGCGAGATATTCGCCTCGTCTTTTGGCGCGTAAAGCTCGCAGATAAAGCCCTCGCGTAAATTTGCGCCGATTTCGCGAGTTAGTTTTTCATGCCAAAAATCAAGCTCTTTTTTTAAATTTTGCGTCCGCGTTTGCGAGGTAGCACTCGTTCGTGACGCAGCTATAAAGCTCCAGGTCGTTTGCGACGATGAAATTTGCGTGGGATTTAAAAAACCGCGACACGATGCCGCTACCGCTAAAAAAGGTCGCAGCAGCTTAGTTTTTTTCTTTACCAAGTGCGTGTTTTTGCGATATTTACGCCTTGTTCGATAAAGCCTAAAAAGCGAGCGTTTGTTGCCTAGATAAGTTAAAATTTGCTCTTTTAAATACGCCTGATTTTCCATATTTTTTTCTTTATAAATTCCGCATTTTTTTATGGCGATTGTAGCAAAAATTTTACTATAATTTCGCAATTTAGCCGCGCGCGAAATTTAAAGCGGAGCAAAAAGGATAAAATTGAGGATTTTTAAGCATATAAACGTCGCTCACTCGCCCGACGCCGACGATATTTTTTTATGTATAAGGCGATTGATTTTGGCTGGGTTAGCTCCAAAAATCTAAAATTTAGCGCCACGGCGCTTGACATCCAGACGCTAAACGACGAGGCGCTAAAAGGCACCTATGAGGCCACGGCGATTAGCTTCGCGCTATATCCGCTCATCTGCGACGAATACGCGCTTTTGCGCACGGCGGTGAGCTTTGGCGAGGGCTACGGCCCAAAGCTGGTTAAGAAAAAGGGCGCGGTTTTTAAAGCGAAATTTCAAGGTCGCACTCAGCGGCAAACACACGACAAACGCCCTGCTTTTTTTCGCATGGCATACCCGCAGGCGCGCATAGTTTATAAAAATTTTCTGCAGATCGAGAGCGCGGTCTTAAGCGGCGAGGTGGACGCGGGCGTGCTGATACACGAGAGCATTTTGGATTTTTCGGACGAGCTTTGCGTGGAGCGCGAGATCTGGGATATCTGGAGCGAGCTAGCAGGCGAAAAATCTGCCGCTGCCGCTAGGGAGGCATGGCGGTTCGCCGTAGCCTGCCGATAACGGACGCCACCGAGTGCGAGCGCGTGCTAACGGAAGGCGTGCGTATCGCCACCGCGCATAAGCCCTTTTTGTCGCACATGCTCATGGAGCGAGGGTGATCCGCGTCGATAAAGAAAAAGCTAAAAACCTACCTAAATCTCTACGCAAATGGTAACTCCATCTCGATGAACGAAACGCAGCTAAAGGCGGTAAATAGGCTCTTTGCGCTTGGCTACGAGCGAGGATTTTATCCGCTACCGATCAAGGCCGAAAACTATCTCGTGCCAACCGAGTACAACGATATAAGGTTTAGCTAATGCAATCAACCCTCATAGAACTCGGTATCGAAACCTTTAAGATCGCGCTATATCTGAGCTTCCCGATGCTGCTCGCGGGCCTATCGGCGGGCCTTATCATCAGTATATTTCAGGCTACGACGCAGATAAACGAGATGACGCTAAGCTTCGTGCCAAAGATCATTTTTAGTCGTCGTCGTGATTATATTTTTTTGATGCCGTGGATGGTCTCGATGATGGTTGATTTCACGACGCGTATGATAGAGTTTATCCCGAATTTCGTGCAATGACGCAGCTTGTAGATTTTTTTCCAAATTTGAGCTCGGTGCGAGTGGGCGGCGTGCACGAGGTGGCGGTGCTGGAGAGCGTAGAGGACGCGCTAAAGCAGGGATTTGCCGGCCGCGTGATGATAGGCGGCGCGAACAACCTACTCATCTCGCCAAACCCGCCTGCGATGATGATGCTAGGCAGCGCGTTTGATTATATAAACTTAAGCGGCGACGTGCTCAGTATCGGAGCTGCGACGAAATCGGGCAAAATTTACAACTTCGCCAAAAAGCAGGGCATCGGCGGATTTGAGTTTTTACAAAATATCCCGGGTACGCTTGGCGGGCTAATCAAAATGAACGCAGGGCTTTGCGGCGTTAGCATCAGCGACGACTTGCTCGCGGTGCGGCTGGGACGCGGCTGGGTAGAGCGCGAGAGGATAGGCTTTAGCTACCGAAAAAAAGCGGGATAGATGAGCCGATATTTGGCGCCGAGTTTGACATTCGCGCGAGTTTGACGCGGCTCTTGCGGCGGACTTTGCCGCTAAGCGCGCAAATCAGCCAAAGGGCGCTAGCTTTGGCAGCTGTTTTGTTAATCCGCCAGGCGACTACGCAGGCAGGTTGATCGAGGCCGTAGGGGCTAAAGGCTACGCGATAGGCGGGGCTAAAGTTAGCGAACATCACGCACATTTCATCATAAATTTTAACGCCGCGACCTTCGCGGACGTGACCAGGCTCATCAGTTTAGCCCGCGAGCGCGTTTTTGGAGCAGTTTGGCGTTGAGCTAAAAACCGAAGTGGTAATACTATAAATAAGGGATAAACTACAAAAACAAACGAAAAAAAGCGGCAGCCCTGGCGCTGGGCACAGAGGCAAGTTTTTTTGGATATTTTTAATTCGATTTTTTTGGATAAAACTTGAAGGACAAAAAAAGTAAATTTGACTCTAGACTTGAATGAAATTAGAGCAATTTGGTAAGCTCGTGAGCGATGCGGGATTTTAGCATTGCAAGCTTGTTGGAGCCAATTTCTGTTTTACGGTGCGCTTACGGCATAAATTTGACTTCTAAGCCTAAATTTTGCGTCGACCGCTAAACTCTAACCCATATAATAACCCGCCAAAGCCGCGGCAGCAACGACGATAGTAAGCGTGGCCGTTAGTTTATATAGCTGCAAAGCTCCCGCGCAGCGACTTTTCATATCGCGGATTTTAGGCGGTTTGCTAGTTAAATTTAGCTCTAAAAGCCCCGCGTCAAATTCGCCCTGCCCCAACCTCTCGTCCGCAAAATCTCTAAAAATCAGCGTATCAAAATACAGCCTAACATGCAGATAAAAATAACCCCGCAAAAAAACTGCCAAAAAGCCAGCAATTACGGCAAAATTTGCAAAAAAATGCAAAGGCAGACGGCCAGCTGAAGCAAATTTAAAAAGAAAAAAACAGCCTATGCGTCGCTAAAAATCTAGCCGTAACCAGCGCCAAAGCCCTATCGTTCGTCCTTTGGCAGCATTCGCGCTCCCCGTCTTGCGCCGCTTTTTTGCTTTGCCCCGCATTCGTCATTTTCCCTCCTCATTTTAGGCGTTTGGTTAAATTCCCGTTCGTTTTTCGCCGAGAATTTTTGCAATGCCGCTTGTTTCTAGCCTGCAGATTTTTTTAAGTTTGATCCCTCAAACAAACTTGCTTACATTTCTGTGCCTATTTCGCGCGTAAATTTGCCGCACTTGCTTTTTGCGATTTGAGCCCATCTTTAGTCTGTTTTCAGATTTGCGAGCTTCTGCGGCTAGTCGCGCTATCTGATCGCGTAGCGAGCTAGAGACGGCGATCTTTTCGCGGCGCGATTTTTAGCAGATTTAGCGCGTCGTCAAAGCCAAAGCCCCTATAAATCGCCCATCCAAGCAAGCAGCACCGACGCGCTCCTGCCGTAGCCTAGCGCACAGCACACTAGCACCTTTTTGCCGTTTTGCTCGGCGACTCGTTCGTTTGAGCTGGCAAAGAAATTTGTCCCGACTCGGCAACCTCTCGTTCGTTTGCCGCGCCGCTCGTTTGCAGATTTGCCCGCGCGTCCGCTTGCCTGCGAAAGTTTCAAATCTCGCCCATGCGCGTAGCCCGCCTTGGCGCTAAAGTGATCCTAGCTCGCGCCCTTTGCGGTAAGTTTTCCGCCGCCGCAAAGAGCCGTTTTTACAAGTCGCTCTAGCTCGTCCGCACCGCGTTTTAGCTCGTCCGCGCCGGGCGTTATCATATCTAGCATAGGTAGGCTCGCGTAAATTTGCGCGCCACCAGGTCGCTCAAACTCAGCCGCGCAGTCAAGCACTGCGTCAATGTGCCCGCCTGCTTAACCGAGCCAAGATAGAGTCCCGGCAAAATCTCGTCTGAAAGCCGGCGTCCGCGCAGCCAAAAGAGCGCATTTAACCGCGCGATGCAAAGATAGGGAAAGAGCAAAGCTTTTAGCCGCGGCGGCGTGACGGCCTTGCCCGTTTTTAGCAAAAAAACCCGCGCGCCCAAAAAAACGCGTAACCGCAGGCAACCAGCGCGAAACTAAGGCTCGCCCAAGACAGCCACAGCATCCACGCGCCCCAAATTTACAGCTCCCAAAATCGCCGCAAAAAGCGTCAAAAACGCAAGCCCCAGATATAGAGCCGCCCATTTGTAGCGCGCAGCCTCTGCGGCCATAACAAATCTAAGCGGCTCGCCATCCATCGGACGAACGAGCAGCACAAAACAACCGGCGGCTAATCCCGTCGGAATATCGATAAAATGGTGCTGATACGTGGTCAGCACGCTAAGGCCGATGAGCGCGAACCACGCTACGAGCGCCGCCTTAAGCCAAACCGCGCGCGCCTTGCGAAGGTAAAATGCACCCACCACGACGCAAAGTATGATGTGCAGCGACGGGGCTTGATTAAACGGGAGGTCAAAGGCGGCGAGGCTAGAGAACAAAAAAAGCCGCTAAAGCCCGAAACTGCAGGCTTTTTTTCCACGAAATGTGCAAAGGAAATGCGATAAAAAAACAGCGTCGCGATAATCTGCGCGGCGAGCAGCTGCATAACGTAACGCGCGAGCTCCCCGGCGTCACGGCAGAGGAAAAAAATCCAAGCGCGTAGAGCAAACGATTAGCGACCAATACGGCACGATACTCCACGCCCAAAACGGCACCGCGCGCTCCCACGCAAAATAAATCTCGGGCACGTTCGCGCGAGCGCTCGCGAGGGCGTTTGTAGCGCCGTAGCTAGCGTAAAATATCGCGGCAACTACGACTAGCGCGGCCAGCTGCGATAAAAACAATTTCGTTTTCATTTTTGCCTTTTTTTGCTAATTCTATCAAATTTTTATCGGATTTGCGCTTTTGGTGGCTTATAGGCTCGCTTGACGTAGATTTTACTCACCGAGACCTGAATCTTTAAGGCGCTAAATTTGGTTTTGTTAAATCTGGTGTTGTGCAATAGCTTTTTGCGCAAATCAGCCTTTCTTGTTAAGGGGGAAGGGGCTTGAATTACGAGGTCGCTCCCTTCCCCCTTAACGATCCCCTATCCCCTACGACGTGAGAGGTGGCGACATAGCTTTGCTGACGCAAAGCGTCGCAGGTCTTAAATTTGCATTTTCAAGATATGGGTCTCGGCGAGTAAAATTTAACTTCAAATTTTGAACGTAAAAAATTAAGGCGAAGTATCGTGAGATGATTTTAAATGTTTTTGAAGTAAATTTCGTCCCAAGACTAGACATGTAGTCTGTCGCAGGGCGAATGTACGAAATCATTTAAAAAGCGCTCGCGAGACAAGCCGCTAAATTCTAACAGCCAAACTCACGCTAAATATCCCATCCCCATCTATCCACTCTTTTACTTTTTTAAATCCCGCATTTTCCACGAGCTGATCCATCTCGGCTTGGCTGCGGCGGCGCATGATCCACGCAGCGCCCTGCCTGTGGCTAGATAGAGCGCGCGCGATCATCTCGAGCTGCGGGTGCCACGGCTGGTTGGTGTAGACGAGGTAGCCACCGCTTTTTACGCTGCTTGAAAAGCCTTGTAGCGCAGTGCGTACGACCGAGTTATCGGGGAAAAGCTCAAACAGCCCCGACACGACGCCTAGCGTATATGCGTCCTGCAGACCCTCGTAGCTAGCGGCGTCAAACGCATTTGCCTGCCTAAAGCTCGCGACGTTCTGTAGCCCGCGCTCTTTTATCATTTCGCTGCCGGCTTTTACGTTTATGTCGCTGTAGTCGCGTAGCGTTATGCGCTCAAATTTATGCCCCTGCGCGGCGTCTAGTATGTATCTGCCGTGCCCCGAGGCGATGTCTAGCAGTCGTAGCGGCTCGCCTCGCTCCTGCAGCTTTGCGACGGCTTGATCGATGGCTAGCTTGATATTTCGCTTGCGCTCTCTGATACCGCGCCAGCCGATGGCGTTTAGGTAAAATCTGTCGATAAATTTGGAAAATTTATTCGCCCCTTGCGGTTCGTTTCGGTAGACGTAGTCAAGCGTACCGCCGCTATCGTAGCCCGTGTTTTCGCCTATCTTTAGCCCGCCGACCCACGGCGAAACCGCCTGCATACCAAACCTTTGAAACTTAAACATCAAATTTTCTTTCGGGCTGAATCTCGGCAGCGGCGTAGCCAGCCTATCGGCCTCCTCGCGGCTAAAGCCGTATTCGTCCGCGTGCGTGCAGTCCACCTCGCTAAAAGGCGCGCTAAACCTCTCGCCGACGAACTCGCGCACTACCCTAAACGCCCTCTCCCGCTCGCTCTCGCCCAGCGTATCGTGGTAAAATCCATCTAAAAACCTCACGCCTTTTTACTCGTGCGCCAAGAGCGTTGTAAAACTCGTGCTGCGGGGCGTGCTCCACGACCCAATCATCGCCCGAGATCAGCAGTAGCGTAGGCGTCGTGATAGCCGCAGCGTCCGAAACCACGCGCTGCGCCGCTTCGTAAAAGCCCTAGCAGTATGCGCACCGAGATCGCGCGAGTGATGAGCGCATCGGTGTCGTAGCTGGCCTGGCGCTGTTTGTCGTGCGTGAGATAGTGAGCCTTGACGTAGCTATTTACGAAAAAAATTTCCGCGGACGCGGTAGAGCGCCTTTAGCCCAGCCCTAGCAAACGGTACGTAAAGCTTCACGCTAAAGGCCGGACTAGCTAGCACCGCGCAGCGAACGCGCGGGGCGTAGTCGTGCAGCCACGCCGAGACCAGCACGGCGCCCACGCTCTGGGCTATCACTGCTAGATTTTGCGTCTCAAAGCCAAATCTCTGCTCGATGTGCGCCACAAACTCGTCCACGTCGGCGATGAGGCGGCCCATACTCGGCGCGTCGCCCCGCTCGCCGTCGCTCCTACCGTGTCCGCGCTGATCCCACGCAAAATAGCTCAAACTCTCATCCGCCAAGCCGTCTGCTATGTGCGTCGTCCTGCCCGAGTGCTCGTGTCCGCGGTGAAATATCGCTACGGCTTTGGCGTTTGGCGCGGCTTTAAAGTTTGAGATTTTGCTCGGCGTTTTTCACTCACATTTGACGCGCCACATTTGCCCGTTTCGTTTAAATTTGAGTCCGCGTTTTTTTGCCGCCGTTTGGTAAATTTTTGCTCGCCTGATTTACCTTCACCGTTTAAGCCTGGCTCCGCATTTTCATCCGCGCCGCTTGCTTGCTCGCTAGTCAAATTGACGTTTCGTTTGTAGCCTCGGCGCTCAGTTTGACCCGCCAATTTACCGTCCTCGCTCACATTTACTTCATTTGCGCCCGGGTTTTCGCACGCCACGTCCGCAGCCAGGCGGTATCTGTAAAATATCCTCGCCCCGTCGCTCGTTATAAAAATAGCTCTCTTTAAACTCCATTTTTTTCGCCTTTCTTACTTAAAGTTTATCGATTTTTACGCTTATTTTATCCTAAAATGCCCCGTTATCTCGTAAACATTTAGCACGTCCTCCTCCTGCGCGCCAAGCCCGATGTTGTGGATCACGAGCGGGGTTTTGCTAGCGGCAATGTATCCGAAACTATGCCGATATGCGGCCTGCCGTTATCCAGCCGCCACGTCACGATATCGCCGGCTTTAAACTCGCCCTTCGCCTCGTAGCCTTTGCGTTTTAGATAGGTTGCGATGTTTGGTACGCGGCGATGATCGATATTTTTTTGTCGGTCTTTTTCGCGCCCCAGTTTTTTTAGGATAGGAGCTAGAAATCTGCGCTCATGTCCTCGTGGATGAGCCGCTGCAGATCGATGTCCTGCCCGCGCAGTGCTCTAACGACGACGTCGGTGCAAACGCCCTTTATCATATCCACGTCGCCCATCGGGTACTCAAGCCCTAGAGTACGAAGGATCGTAAAACAGCGTCTGTCCGACCTGCGCTCTAGCGTCTTGCACAAGTTTCCCAGCCGAAAATGCAAAGGCTAAATTTGCCGCGAGCGCTAAAAAGTGAAATTTTGCTACCGATTTTCATCAAAACCTCACGCGTAAAAAGTATCTAACTATGTGAAAAAAATATCGGCGCCGCAAAGCACAGCGAGTCCATACGATCAAGCATCCCGCCGTGCCCGCTGATCATATAGCCCCAGTCTTTGACGCCCAGATCGCGCTTGATAGCAGACATAACAAGCCCTCCTAAAAAGCCCATCATACAAACGGCAAGCCCGATAAAAAAACGCTCCTACCGCGCCAAAAGGCGTGAGATGATGCAGGCACGCAGCCAGCGCGCTAGCGCTAAGAACTCCGCCCGCAAAGCCGACCGCAGTTTTTGGATGGACTAATACTCGGAGCAATCTTGCGTTTACCGAAAAAGCTTGCCCCAGATATACTGTAGCACGTCGCTAGCTTGCACGACCAGGATCAAAAAAACAGCATCAGCTCCATGCTGCTGCCCTTCTCAAGGTCTAGTAAAAAGAAGTGCTGGGATGTGCGAGATACAAAACACGCAGATCATCAGCGCCCACTGGATCTTCGTCGAGCGCTCTAAAAAATATGCCGCATCGCCGCAAATAGCCGCCAAAAATCGGTAAAAAAATAAAAAAATCCGTAAACCGGGATAAATATCATCGCCATCGCGTACCAATCGGCATAAATAAAAAAATATACTGCATAGGTAAAATCACGTAAAAGCACGCTACGAGCGCGATGTGATCGCCTCTGCGGATGTAGATGAGCGACAAAAAAACTCGCGCAATGCGGCAAACGAAACTAGCAAAAAAACAAAAAAATATCACGGCGTTTTTTTGCCCAGATACGTAAACACAAAAAAATAACCAAAAATCATCGCCCACCATGCATTTTATGCGCGAGGTCAAATTTGCGATGGTTTTTGTTCTCGGCGCTAAACTTTCGCCTTTTAGGGATAAAAAGCCACGACGCTAGAGACGACAAGCACCGCTATGAGTCCTAAAAATAGATTTAATATATGATTTTGCGGGTTCATTTTAGGGCCTTTTGGTTAAATTTGAAGCTAAATTTGACGTCTGTTTTGAAGTGCTCTGAGCGAGTCAAATTTACGCGCGCTTGGTTTGCTGCGCGGACGGCTTGATTGGTTAAATTTTTTACGCGGTTTAAATTTGCGTTTGGGTCAAATTTGATTTGCGGCAAGGCTGGCGTTTTAGCCGTCGTTTCACGTTCAAATTTGACGTTTTCGGCTGCTGCTTTAAAAGACTCGCCGTCAAATTTGCCGTAAAAAAATCGGTCGCAAATTTCTGCTTTTTTTCATTTGATGGATTTACGGGGCTCAAATCTACCGCTCTCGCCAAAGCTGCCGCACTAGGCTTTCGTTCTATCATTTTGCGTCTCGCTCATCGCTAGTAGCGCGTCTTGCGCCTTTTGTAAAAACTCGCCTTTGCCTTCGCCGCCGTAAAATATCTCCTCGCCCACTATCAGCTCGCAAAGCAGCGGAATAGGCACGAAAAAGCCCTTAGGCAGGGACGTTGCGCGCATTTTTTTGATCCATACGGGCACTAGCGGGACGTCAGGACACTGCTGCACCAGGCGGAAAAATCCCGCTTTTAAACGGTTTGCAGCGCTAGGGTCGTCGTTCATCTTGCGCGTGCCTTCGGGAAAGATGATTAGAGAGTGCGTTTTTAGCGCTTCGCTCATTTGCGCCAGCGCTTCTAGCGGATCTTTATGACGACTGATTAGAACCATGTTAAACACGTTTTTAGCAAGAAATCTGCGCACCGGCCCGCTCTCCCAGTACTCCGCCGCCGCGACGGGGCGCACGCGCTTTCTCACGCGGTAGGGTAGCGAGACGAAAATCAGCAAAAAATCGCCGTGGCTGGCGTGGTTTGCATAGTAAATTTTAGTGCCCTCGCCGATGTTTAAAAGCTCCTGCGGCGGCCGTACGCCCGTGATAAATATCGTAATACGGCAAAGGATAAAAATCAAGTGCGGCCGCTAAAAAAACTCTTTTCATCTTTCGTCCTTTATGTTAAATTTGCCTTGTTTGCGCGTCAAATTTGACGAGCGACGCAGATTTGCAGTAACGCTTGCCCGCGAACGAAGTAGATTTTGGAACTATAAATTTTAACTCGCAAACGCTCATGGCACTCCAAATGATTAGGCTTCTAAACCTAGACGGATTTTTGGCTGAGACTTTATATTTTCGCCCGCAAAAATCGCTTTACCTATTTTTAGTAAAAATATGATGAAATCTTTTTATATATTTGCCGTTATTATACCTAAAAATCGCGCTTTTTAAGCCAAGCAAGAGATTTTCTCTTTGTCTGCGTGCTTTAGTCTAGATTGTTTTGCGCAGCAATGAGCCTTAACTCCATAATGTGCTAATCCGCCGCGCCTTAGTTAAGAAATCTAAAAAAACTTGATCAAACTTTGAGTAGCAACCGCGCTGTCGCAAGAAATTAAATTCTCATTTTGTGAATAAATTTGATAAAATTTAGCCATTTCTTGACGGCGATCAAGTCGTTATTATAAATAAAAATCTTAAAAATCTGCAACTAATTTTTTTATAAAGGATTTTCTATGAGTTACAATCAAGAGATGTTCTGTCACCAGTGTCAAATGAGCGCGCCTGAGGGCTGCGGCGCCAAAGGCCAAAAACCGCGGCACCTGCGGCAAAAACCTCGACGCTGGCGTTACTTCAAGACACTATGGTTTTCGGACTTAAAGGCCTTAGCGCCTACCGCCACCACGCGCACGAGCTCGGCGCCGATACTAGCGCGGTCGATACCGTTATGGCGGACACGCTGTATTTCACGCTGACGAACTCAAATTTTAACTTTGACGAGCATATCGCGCAGCTGATGGCCGTCGGAAGCGCGGGCGTGCAGATGATGGATATTTTAAGCGAGGCGCATACCGCAAAATTTGGCGTACCGACCCCTGTTAAAGTAAGCCAAAACAAGGTAGAGGGCAAGGCGATTTTGGTTAGCGGACACAACCTGCACGCGCTTGAGGCGCTGCTAAAAGCAACCGAGGGCAAGGGCATCAATATCACACCCACTCCGAGATGCTTCCTGCGCACGGCTATCCGCAGCTTCGCAAGTATCCGCATCTAAAGGGCAACGTCGGCAAGGCGTGGTTCGATCAGACCAAGCTTTTTAACGAATTTAAAGGCGCGATTTTGATGACCACCAACTGCATCGTGCCGCTTCGCTCGTCCTGTAGCTACGCAGACAGGCTCTTTGGCTACTCTATCGCTGGCACAGACGGGATCAAACATATCCAAAACGACGACTTTACGCCGCTCATCGAGTGCGCGCTTGCATGCGGCGACGTGAGTATGGACAGCGACGAGAGCTTGGTGACGGGCGGACACTACAAGACGATTTTGAGCCTTGCGCCGCAAATTTCTGGACGCGATCAAATCTGGCAAAAATCCGCCGCTTTTTTTCGTCATCGCGGGCTGCGACGCGCCTGGCAAGGGACGTGAGTATTACCGCGAGCTAGCGCTTAGCCTGCCGAAAGACTGCGTGATTTTTGACCTCCAGCTGCGGCAAATTCCCGCTTCAACGACGTGGATTTTGGAACCGTGCCCGGCACCGAGCTTCCGCGATATATCGACCCTAGGCCAGTGCAACGACAGCAACGGCGCGGTCAAAAATCGCCCTAGCGCTTAGCGAGGCTACGGGCATCGCGGTAAACGACCCTGCCAGTCTCGATCGTGCTAATGTGGATGGAGCAAAAGGCGGTCATCATCCTGCTTGCGCTGCTTAGCCTGGGCGTTAAGAATATCAACGTGGGTCCCTACGGTGCCTGAGTTTTTCAACGACGAGTACTTTGGGCTTTTTTTGGTGCAAAATTTTGAGCTTCGCCTAATCAGCGGCGACGCGCAGGCGGATCTGAAATACTTCCTGGGCAAATAACCGTCGCTTGGGCAATCTTTACGGGCACGTGAACGCCGCATAAAAACAGCGCGCAGAATTTCTCGCGATTTCTCGCATGCCCGTAATCCGCTCGCACCCGCTATCTTTAAATTTTCGGCGGGGCGGCAATTTTATGTACTCAAATCCGCCCTCCCGCTTCTAACCTTCATCGCGGCTCGCTTTTAAATTTTATAAAAAAACACCCGCCTTAGCATTAGGGCAACTTCTGTTAAAAAAACCAAATTTTGCCAAATTTGACGCTCCCTTTACATTTAATTATTTTTTTCGCACGGCTACCGCAAACTTTGATTTGAAGTGATTAGCTTGCATAGTCCGTAATTTTAGCCCTATTTGCGCCAAATGTTTCTCGCGACCCCTCCGTCTCTTTTGAATGTTTATTAAAAGATTTTATCTGCGTATAGCGTAAGATTTATTGCTCACTCGCCCAGCCTGTATCGGGGTTTTATGAAACTATTTAAACCAATTTGGCTACGACAATAAACTGCGCTCAATTTAATATCTTTATAGCTAGGTATTGTTTTGAAATGTATGTAGTTTAATTTATGGGCATCTAGGCGTAAATTTGCGCAAACGTATTATCCTATTTTTTTAATCCATTTCTCAAATTTATGCCGAGCATTTTATTAAGCTAGCCTTTTAAACCCATTCTGACGCGGTTTATGCAAGTAAGCGTAAGCAAAAATGCTACCACATAAAGCGTCCAGCCGAACCACGCTGGCAGCTGCCCCAATACCGCATATATAGTGCCCATAAGCCCAAATACGAAGGCGCGATCGCTCTTACCCATAGGGTCCGTCGTACCGCCTGCCGCTGCCGTGCACCTGCCCCAGGACGCCCAAAAAAACTCGCTCATAAAGGCCAAAAAAATATAACAAGCGCGATAACGCCCCATCCAAACGGAGCCACAAAAAGCAAACGGCAGATAAAGTGCAGTATCGGAGATAACGTCGGTAGCTTCGTTTAGATAGCCTCCTAGCGGCGTTTTTTTGATTAAGTCTCGGGCCAGCATGCCATCGATAGCATTTAGCGCCATACGTAAAAACATCCAGATAGGCAGTAGAAAAAAACAAAGTAGAGACGTCGGCAAATTTGACGAGTAGTGCGCCTAGTAATACAGACAGGACGCAGGCAGCGAGCGTAACTTGATTTGCCGTAACGCCAGTGCTGTAAAGACGCCTTACTAGCGGACGAAGTAGGTTTTGAGTGGGTTTTAACTCGTAGATACTCATAACACTCCAAGCAATTTTAAATTTTAGCATTTTCTCAAAAAAATACTTGAATAAAGTTTAATGAAGATTTGTGTGTATTTTTTTTAACGCTCTACTTAATTCTTTGCATTGATTTAGTCTATAGGACTTTATAGCAAACAAGATAAATCAATATTAGCTGCCGATATTTTTGATAAAAAAATAAATCAAGATCGTATTATGGCCACAAATGTTTAAATTTCCGAACCTCAATAGCACCTTTTCTAAACTTCTATTAGTCAAAAACGCAAATATCCTAAAGCCGGATAAAACAAACAAGGTTGGTTAAATTGTTAATTAAATAAACCATAGGAATATAAAGCCGAGAATATAACTGTAAAAATGGATTAAAAAAAGAAATTAAAGCGAAGTTTAAACAGAAAAAGAATAAAAAAACAAAGCCCGCAACGACCTACTTTCCCGACATCCCAGTAAGGGAGAGTATCATCAGCCAGGACGAGCTTAGCTTCTTGGTTCGAGATGGAGCAAGGCGTTTCCTCGTCTGTATAGTCACGGGCAGTGTTAAAGAAATAAACTATATTAATTTACTTCTTTAACACTGCTATTTAATTGTTAAAAAGTCAAATCTCATTTTAACTAAAAACAAGATCTTGATAGGGTATAGATTAGATATTTTATTTCGGATTTTCGAAGTAAAATTACCCTTAACAAAGGAAGTGATGCTTATTAAAAGATAAGCAGACGAGCTATTAGTACTGGTCAGCTAAAGGACTTTCATCCATTACACACCCAGCCTATCAAACTTATAGTCTATAAGAGCTCTTAAAAGAAGATTCATCTTGGAGTTGGCTTCCTGCTTAGATGCTTTCAGCGGTTATCACATCCCGACATAGCTACCCAGCGCTACCCTTGGCAGGATAACTGGTACACCAGTGGTCGGTTCAACCCGGTCCTCTCGTACTAGGGTCAACTCTCCTCAATCTTCTTGCGCCCACGGCAGATAGGGACCGAACTGTCTCACGACGTTCTGAACCCAGCTCGCGTACCGCTTTAAATGGCGAACAGCCATACCCTTGGGACCTGCTCCAGCCCCAGGATGCGATGAGCCGACATCGAGGTGCCAAACCTCCCCGTCGATGTGAGCTCTTGGGGGAGATCAGCCTGTTATCCCCGGGGTACCTTTTATCCTTTGAGCGATGGCCCTTCCACACAGAACCACCGGATCACTAAGACCGACTTTCGTCCCTGTTTGACGTGTATGTCTCGCAGTTAAGCTGGCTTTTGCCTTTATACTCTGCGAACGATTTCCAACCGTTCTGAGCCAACCTTTGTAAGCCTCCGTTACATTTTGGGAGGCGACCGCCCCAGTCAAACTACCCACCAGACATTGTCCTACTTGAGGATAACTCAAGCTAGTTAGCTATCAGAATAAAAAAGAGTGGTATCTCAACAATGGCTCACCATAAACTGGCGTCTATGGATCAAAGCCTCCCACCTATCCTGCACATTTTTATCCCAATAGCAGTGTCAAGCTGTAGTAAAGGTCCACGGGGTCTTTCCGTCTTGCCGCGGGTAGGAGGAATTTTTCACCTCCACTACAATTTCACTGGATCCCTCTTCGAGACAGCTCCCATCTCGTTACGCCATTCATGCAGGTCGATATTTAATCGACAAGGAATTTCGCTACCTTAGGGACCGTTATAGTTACGGCCGCCGTTTACTCGGGCTTCGATCAAACGCTTCGCAGAGCTAACGTCATCAATTAACCTTCGAGCACCGGGCAGGCGTCACACCCTATACATCCTCTTACGAGTTAGCAGAGTGCTGTGTTTTTTTGGTAAACAGTCGGGAGGGACTCTTTGTTGTAACCTTCAATGCTTACGGAGTAAATCCTTCACAAAGTTAGGCACACCTTATACCGAAGATACGGTGCTATTTTTGCAGAGTTCCTTGAAGAGAGTTCTTCCACGCGCCTTAGAATACTCATCCCACCCACCTGTGTCGGTTTACGGTACGGGCAACTATAACTAAACTTAGAAACTTTTCTTGGCTCGACAGTATCAGCAATTCGCTATCCATTCCGAAGAACTTCAAACGCCTGTGGGGTCTCGGCTTAAAAAGATCCGGATTTGCCTGGATCTTAACCTACACCTTTCGACTAGCACTACCATCCGCTAGCTTGCTTAACTCTAAGCGTCCTTCCATCGCACATTATAGTTGGCATTGGAATATTAACCAATTTTCCATCGCATACCCCTTTCGGACTTTGCTTAGGACCCGGCTAACCCTACGATGACGAGCATCGCGTAGGAAACCTTGGGTTTACGGCGTTGGGGATTCTCACCCCAATTATCGCTACTCATGCCTGCATGCTCACTTGCATTCGCTCCAGCGCTCCTTACCGGTACACCTTCGACGCTGAATGCAACGCTCTCCTACCACTTAGTAAAACTAAGTCTAAAGCTTCGGTACTCATTTTAGCCCCGTTATATTTTCCGCGCAGAATCACTAGACCAGTGAGCTATTACGCTTTCTTTAAAGGATGGCTGCTTCTAAGCCAACCTCCTGGTTGTTTAAGTAACTCCACATCGTTTTCCACTTAAATGAGATTTAGGGACCTTAGCTGTTAGTCTGGGTTGTTCCCCTCTCGACGACGGATTTTATCACTCGCCGCCTGACTGCCATGATTACACACTAGGTATTCGGAGTTTGATAGGGTTTGGTACATTGGTGTATGCCCCTAGCCCATTCAGTGCTCTACCCCCCCAGTGTTACTACATGACGCTATACCTAAATATATTTCGGAGAGAACCAGCTATCACGATGTTTGATTGACCTTTCACCCCTATCCACAAGTCATCCCATGGCTTTTCAACGCCAGCGGGTTGGGTCCTCCACCGGCTCTTACACCGGCTTCAACCTGCTCATGGATAGATCACATCGTTTCGGGTCTGCAGCATCTGACTAAACGCCCTATTAAGACTCGCTTTCGCTACGGCTCCGGGTTTCCTTAACCTCGCCAGACACCACAACTCGCAGGCTCATTATGCAAAAGGCAGTCCATCACACGTCATAAAGAATCGTGCTCTGAATGATTGTAAGTAAATGGTTTCAGGTTCTATTTCACTCTGATCACCTCAGTTCTTTTCACCTTTCCCTCACGGTACTTGTGCGCTATCGGTCTAGTAGTAGTATTTAGGGTTGGATCGTGGTCGACCCAGCTTCAGACAGAATATCACGTGTTCCGCCCTACTCAGGATACTGCTAAGTAAAACAAAGCTTTCATATACGGGAGTATCACCCTCTATGCTTAATCTTTCCAGATTATTCTATTAGCTGAGTTTAGTCTATATCGCAGTCCTACAACCCCGTTAGTAAACTAACGGTTTGCCCTCTTACGCGTTCGCTCGCCGCTACTAGCGTAATCTCTTTTTGATTTCTTTTCCTGAGGGTACTAAGATGTTTCAATTCCCCTCGTTCGCTCCATATTAGGTAGTTAAGCTCACGCTTAACTGGGTTTGCCCCATTCAGAAATTCCCCGGATCAAAGCCCCTTGACGGCTCCCCGAGACTTATCGCAGCCTGGCACGTCTTTCATCGCCTCTACTAGCCAAGGCATCCACCACTTACTCTTAGTAGCTTACCTTTTTATTAGTATATAATATATTCTAATTCGCATCACTTCCTTGTTAAAGGTAACTATTAAATTTAAGATTTCATAACGAAGACTCAAATTTAAGATATATTACGAAATTTAAATCTCTTACTTTTTAAGACGGAAAGCATTGACTAATATCTAGGTAAGTTTTAAATCCTATGATATCTTGTGACGTCAAACTTCTGCATTAAGCAAATAAGCAAGATCTTTAAATCTTTAACAAGTCCTGTAAAAATTGTTTTATTTATTAAAAACTTGATTGTGACTTTTAACAATGATAAACTAAATAACGTTTAGACTTAAAGTCTAATTAGAAAGCTTAGATAAAAAGTTCTCTAATTAAACTTTGTATGCTTTATGTTAAACTAATCATGGTGGAGAATAGCGGGATCGAACCGCTGACCTCCTGCGTGCAAAGCAGGCGCTCTCCCAGCTGAGCTAATTCCCCAATTCAGTCTCTGGTGGGCCTAACAAGACTTGAACTTGTGACCTCACCCTTATCAGGGGTGCACTCTAACCAGCTGAGCTATAGGCCCCTATAGGGTTTGCGTCAATCTTTCAAAAACTAAACAAGGTCGATTGAGCAGATTATCTATAGCGATAACCTAAATTTTCCTTTGACGAATATCTTGTGAGAGAATATTCGTTGTACTCTAGAAAGGAGGTGATCCAACCGCAGGTTCTCCTACGGTTACCTTGTTACGACTTCACCCCAGTCGCTGATTCCACTGTGGACCATAACCGGTTTGGTATTTGGGCTTCGAGTGAAATCAACTCCCATGGTGTGACGGGCGGTGAGTACAAGACCCGGGAACGTATTCACCGTAGCATGGCTGATCTACGATTACTAGCGATTCCGGCTTCATGGAGTCGAGTTGCAGACTCCAATCCGAACTGGGACATATTTTTATAGATTTGCTCCATCTCGCGATATTGCTTCTCATTGTATATGCCATTGTAGCACGTGTGTCGCCCCGGACATAAGGGCCATGATGACTTGACGTCGTCCACACCTTCCTCCTCCTTGCGAAGGCAGTCTCATTAGAGTGCTCGGCCGAACCGTTAGCAACTAATGACGTGGGTTGCGCTCGTTGCGGGACTTAACCCAACATCTCACGACACGAGCTGACGACAGCCGTGCAGCACCTGTCTTAACATTTCTGCAAGCAGACACTCTTCCATCTCTGGATGATTTGTTAGATATCAAGTCCGGGTAAGGTTCTTCGAGTATCTTCGAATTAAACCACATGCTCCACCGCTTGTGCGGGTCCCCGTCTATTCCTTTGAGTTTTAATCTTGCGACCGTACTCCCCAGGCGGTATACTTAATCCGTTAGGTGCATTACTGCCTCGACTAGCGAAGCAACAACTAGTATACATCGTTTAGGGGCGTGGACTACCAGGGGTATCTAATCCTGTTTGCTCCCCACGCTTTCACGCATTAGCGTCAGTTAAGTTCCAGCAGATCGCTTTCGCAATGGGTATTCTTCTTGATCTCTACGGATTTTACCCCTACACCAAGAATTCCCATCTGCCTCTCCCTTACTCTAGACTATCAGTTTCCCAAGCAGTTTAACGGTTAAGCCGTTAGATTTCACAAGAGACTTGATAATCCGCCTACGCGTCCTTTACGCCCAGTGATTCCGAGTAACGCTTGCACCCTCCGTATTACCGCGGCTGCTGGCACGGAGTTAGCCGGTGCTTATTCCTTGGGTACCGTCATAATTCTTTCCCAAGAAAAGGAGTTTACGCTCCGAAAAGTGTCATCCTCCACGCGGCGTTGCTGCTTCAGGGTTTCCCCCATTGAGCAATATTCCCTACTGCTGCCTCCCGTAGGAGTCTGGACCGTGTCTCAGTTCCAGTGTGACTGATCATCCTCTCAGACCAGTTACGCGTCATAGCCTTGGTAAGCCGTTACCTTACCAACTAGCTGATACGATATAGCCCTATCCATTACCGAAAAACTTTCCCGTATCTATTTATATAGATACGGAGTATAAGGTATTAGCAGTCGTTTCCAACTGTTGTCCCTTAGTAATGGGCAAGTTAGCTATATATTACTCACCCGTGCGCCACTAAGATTAAATAGCAAGCTACTTAATCTCCGTTCGACTTGCATGTATTAGGCACGCCGCCAGCGTTCACTCTGAGCCAGGATCAAACTCTCCATATTAAATTACCTAAATCATAAAGATATTAGGATTTTTATTATGAAGTTTTAATCAAAAAAACTTTAATTTTATTAATTAGTTTTATCTCTTATCTACTTTCCAGGGAAAAGCCTGATAAAAAGATTGGCTCAATCGATCACTTGTTTAGATTTCAAAGATTGACTAATTAGTTTAACAGTGTTAATTTAAAAAAACATAATTTAAAAAAGTTAAATTTAAGATTCTCTAAAATTGGAGAATTGTTTATTTAACTCAAAAATTAAAACTTACGATATTAAAAAGAAAAAGGCTTTATTAACGTGAAAGTTAAAGGTGGTTTCTCAATTCGTGAGCTGGAATTATACAAGGAAGATGCTTAAAAAGAAGCTGAAGGAAAGGAGGGGTGTAAAAATTTCTAGAGATTTTTTTTGTTGTGGGGTTTTTTTCAAATTTTATTTTGCAGAAATTTACCTTAATATATAGGCATAAATAAAATTCATTCAGCGGACGATAGTGCTAAATTTACTGCTTCGTCCGCTGAAAAATAATGCTAAATTTAATTCGCCATCAGGCTCATTATAAATTCTTTTAAGCGAAATTTTATCGTTTACCAGCAGATCGTCGCTACCGACGTCGTGCTTACCTCGCACTCATATACTCGCCTTCTTTAGTAAAAAGCGAGTTATGCGCTCCTCAAAAGGCTTGATGCCATCCATCATTTGATTAAAGTCGCTATCGGCCATCAGCCCCTTATACGCGCTTAAAAAAACTCCGTTATAGACGCAGCTTGCACCTTTATCTCTCCGTCAAATTTGACCGCTTTTAGTGCCGTTTGGATATCTACGTCGTCATGCAGCGTTTTACTTTCCGAGCCAAGCCCTGACGCATCGGCTACGGCGTTAAATTTTAGCTCCTTGCCGTTTGGGTTTTTAAAGCTAAAATTTTTAATCTCCATCACATAGTTTTTACTCATCAAAATCTTATAAAGAGTCGCCCCTTGCGGATAGCTCACGTACATCGCCATCGCTTCTTTATTTACGTTTTTCTCGTTTAGGCTCAAATTTAGCTGTTCAAGAACCTTTTTGCCGTCCACGTCAAGCGCCCCTAGGCTCACGTCGGTAAGGGTATCGAGGAGATTTGCGTCTGCGTTTTGCTTTGTCTGCGCTAAAAAAAGAAATGCCCGCAATGCCGACCGATTTTGGAAAAATCATAGCCCTTGGCGCTATTAAAGCTCATTTTATCGGTCTTTACTCCGATTTTAGCTATATTTTCGTAGGCGGTTTGTATGTTTATAAATGAGATTAGATCGTCAAAGCTCTTAAAAGTCGTTAAGCTCGATGAGCGCGGAGGCGTTTTCTATATCGAACTTATCCACGCCGTCCGTATCGCCGCCGCTAACTTTACCGACGCCGATTTCTAGGGATTTTATCTTATTTTTCTTTGATTTGCGCCTTTGCAAAAAGGCTTTGAGATAACAAAGTCCGAATTTCTCTCTTCTACTTTGATCTCGGCCAAATTTAGCGTTACGTCGCGGGTTTTATCTAAATTTATCAACACGTCGGCGCTCAAAAAAACTCGTCCGTGCCGAATATCTTTTTTTAGCTTCGGCGGCGGCTTCGGGCGTTAGAGCCTTGATATCGCTGTGCGCCTTAAATCCGCTAAAAAAATCTCGGCAAATCCGTGCTTTAGCGTGGTTTTTAGCCTCAAATTTCTACCGGATCTTTGCCGTCAGTTAGCTCAAACGTAAGCGTCGCACGCGAGCTAAACAGCCCTTTGTCGTACTCGTTTTTGCGTCACGTTTGCCTTTAGATCGATAAACGGCAAGCGCAGAGTTTCGCCCGTTAGCCTAGCCACGCCCCTATCGTAGGACTCTTTGGCCTTAGACGAGCCGTAAAACGCGACGCCAAAAAAACCACGATCAAAAACGACTGCGAGCGCAAATATAATCTTTTTCATTTTTTTCCTTATTTTTAAATTTTACTTCGTCGCCGCGATAAGCTCGATCTCGACCAAACCGCCCTTTGGCAGCGTTTTTTTACAGCAACCGTGCTGCGAGCGGGATATGGCTCTTTAAAAAAACTCGGCGTAAATTTCGTTTACCGCCGCAAAGTCCGCGATATCGGCTAGAAAAAAATCGTCGTTTTTACTACGTTTTTCAAAGCCAAGCCCCGCTTCGCTCAAAATCGCTTGTAAATTTCTGAAGCGATCTTTGCGCCTGCGATTTTACGTCCGAGCCCGCGATTCGCCGCTAGGAGTCACGCCTAACTGCCCGGAAATAAACAAAAAAATCCGTTAGCCGCGATCGCTTGCGAATACGGTCCGATCGCTTGCGGGGCGTCTTTTGTAGAGATAACCTTTTTTCATTTTCGTCCTTTGTAAGAGTACTCGCGAATATTAGCAGTTTAGCGCCAGATTTCGCAAAGTTTAGCTATAATTTCCCGTAAAAAGGCGCTAAAAAAATATGAAAAATCGCCCCTTGCTCCAAACGAGTTTTTTTAGACGATTACGTTCTTGGCTGCGAGTTTGCGAAAAAAACGCCGAAATCTCGGGCAACGCGTATCTGTTTTGGAGCGGTGCGATCTGCGCTAAATGTGAAAACTCGCGCACCGTTTTTTTCTGCATAAAAAAAGTATCCCCGCGCGATTTTTTTAGATGCCGCGCAAAAAAATGCAGCGACCTAGCAGGGTCTAACGCTCACGTCGGCGTTTTTGCTCGTTTACGACGCTAGCGCCATCGCATCTAGTCGCCAAAAAAACGGCTCCAAGCTCTACCCGCTTTTTTTGATCTACGCGAAATGTGCGGGATAAAATTTATAAAGTTTAAAGAAAGTTTCACGATGATTTCGGACTTGACTACGGCTATAGAATTTACATCGAAAAGTGCTCGTTTTTCTCGCCCGAACCGCTTGAAAAGCGCATAAAGCTAACCGAAACGATGTGCCTGGGGTATTATTAAACCGCGTAAATTGAGGCTTTTTTTGGCTTGCGAATTTAGCCAGTCGGCCGTAAACCCGGCTCAATTTAATCCGCGCCGAATAAAAACCGGGCTTTAGTCAAAACTTTACCGCGTCGCGCGGAAAAAAAGCGATAAATTTACGCGGTAATTTACGAGCTTCCTATCCTGCCGCGTTTTGCTTATCTTGCTCGGTTACGGACGTGAGTTTAGAAAGATGCTTACCGAGAAATCTTTTCGCATCGTCCACGATAGAATAAACAGTCGGCACGAAAAACGAGGCTAAGCAGCGTAGAAACGGCCAGCCCGCAAATCACGGCTACCGACATCGTCGCGCGAAACTCCGCGCCAGAGCCGCTAGCAAACACCGCAGGCGCCATGCCGGCGATCATCGCTATCGTAGTCATCACGATAGGTCGCGCCCTCTCCGCGCCCGAGCTTAGCAAGGCCTGCCTGACGCCGCTTCCGCGCAAACGCTTTTCGATGACGAAATCAACGAGCAAGATAGAGTTTTTACCCACGATAGCCATAAGCATCAAGATGCCGATGACGGCGGATAGATCAAGCGCCCCGCCGTAAAGCAACAACCCGCCCGCAGCGCCGCCGATAGAAAGCGGAAGCGCGATAAATATCGTAGCGGGCTGTAAAAAAATCGCGAAAAAAAGCACGACCAAAACCAACAAAAAAACATCGTCACGCCAAAGCCCAGCGCGATACCGAACTGCTCAAACATCTCGCTCATATACTCGCTATCGCCGTACTCGGGCGAGATGATGCCTGATGGCAAATTTCTTTCATCGCGGGTAGCGCGTACATTTCCTCAAAAACCTCGCCTACGGTAAATCCGGGCTGCAAATCGGCCTCGAGCGCGATCTTGCGGCGTTTATCAAACCTCTCTATGCTAGCAGCACTTTTGCGAATACGAGATTTGGGCTACGCTTGAGAGCGGCAGGGTCGCTCCCGTCGCGCTTTGGACGTAAAGTTTCACGCAGGACTTCAAGGTCGTTTCTAGCGTCCTCCTCTAGGGCTCACGCGGATAGGCACTTGGCGGCCCGGCAGGTCACATTCGCCGACACCGCGTCCGTGTCGCCCACGGTAGCTATACGCAGAGCCTCGGCTACGGCTTGGTGGCTCACGCCCAGCCTCGCGGCCTCTTTTTGATTAAACGTACGCGGATTTCTGGCTTTTGCAAAGGCTCGTTTACTTGAGCGTTTTTTTCGCGCCCGCAACTCCGCTCGTTTGGGATTTTATCAGCGCGGCGGTTTTAGAGAGCGCGTCCGCGTCCTCGCCGGTTAGGGATTACCGAGATATCGCGCGCGGCCATATCGTTAGCGAAGGCAAATCTCATATCGCTAAATGTAGCCAGCTCCGCTCGCAGCTCGTCTTCAAACCGCTTTTTGCGTAACGTCGCGCTGCTTGTGCGGTTTTAGCGTTATTAGCAGCTCGCCCTTGTGCGTTTCGCCGCCGCCTCCGGCTATAGCAAAAAACCGATCGGACGGCCGGGTTTTTGCTTAACGACGCGAGTTAAAGTTTATCAGCCTCTCGTCGGTCTGCTCTAGCGTAGAGCCGGGAGCTAGCGTGATATTTACGCTGCTTCTACCCGAGTCGCTTTGAGGCAAAAAAATCCCGTCGGCAAAAGCGGAATTAACGCAAAAGATCCCAGCAGCAGCAAAAAGCCGATAAAAAGCGTAAATTTACGGTGATCTAGCGTGAAATTTAGCAATGTAGATAGGCAGCTTTTTAGCTTGCCCGCTTCGCGCTCCTCTTTGGCCTCGGGTTTTTGGGACGTAGGCCGCTAGCAGCGGAGTAGCTAAGCGCGCTACTAAAAGCGAGGCCAAAACCGCCGCCGCGACGGTTATGCCAAACTGCCTAAAAGTACTGCCCGATACCCCCGCCGATAAAGCTAACGGGCAAAAAAATATCGCCACTATCGTTAGCGTAATGGCAACTACCGCAAAGCCGATATCATCAGCCGCGTCGATGGCGGCTTGATACGGGCGCTTGCCTAGGGGCTAGGTGCTTTTTGATATTTTTCTATCTCCACGATCGCATCATCTACGAGTATGCCGATAACTAGCATTAAAGCTAGCAGCGTGATGCCGTTTAGCGTATAGTCCAGCAAGTAAAGCGCCACAAACGTCGGCAAGATCGAAAGAGGCAGCGACACGGCCGCCACCAGCGTCGCTCTCGCGTCTCGCAAGAAAAATAAACACGACCAAAACCGTCAATATCGCGCCCTCGGCTAGCATCCAGATCGTTTGATCATAGCTTTGCTTAGTCTCATCTGCCGAGGTGTAGATCTCGTCTATCTTTACTTCCGCATGCTCTGCGGTAAATTTAGCCAGCTCCTCCTTGATCTTTTGCATCACGACCGTATCGCTGGCTCCTTTTGAGCGCGATACGCTAAATCCCGCCGTCTCCAGCCCATCCATCCTAGAGCGCGACCTAACCTCGGCGTGCGAGTCCTCTACGCGAGCGATGTCGCCCAGACGGACGCTACCGCCGCTCTCTAGTCGGATGGGGGTATCTGCTAGCTCCTCGATACTCTTTGCGCCGCCCGTTACGCGCAGGCTGTTTTCTGCGCCGTCTAAAACGGTCCTGCCGGCGGGCAAATCGGCGTTATTTTGCGCAAGCTGCTTACTAATATAAGCCGCGTCTATCTTTAGCGAGCTAAGCGCGGCGGGGTCTAAAAGCACCCTAATCTCGCGCGTAACGCCGCCTAGGCGCTTTACTTGTTGCACGCCCTGGATCGCTAGCAACCGCCTTTTTATCTCGTTATCTATCAGGCGCGATATCTCGCTTTGGTCTAAATTTACGCTTCCTACCGAATAAAACGCGAGCGCCCCGCCCTCGACGTCCACGCGCTCTACTAGCGGCGTATCGATGCCGGCGGGTAATTCGTCTCTGATCTGCGCCACGGCGTTTCGCACGTCGTTTACGGCCCTATCGACGTCCGTCTCGATAGCAAACTCCACCGTCGTAGCCGAGCTGCCCTCAGAAATCGTAGAGCTAACGTGCCTCACGTCCGCCAGCCCGCTCACGGCGTCTTCTATGCGCCTAGTAGTCGAGCTTTCTAGCTGAGTAGGGCGACGCGCCGGTCTGCGTGACCGTGACGCTAACGATAGGAAAAATTTACGTTTGGATTTGCGTTTATCGGTAGGCGCAGAAACGACACTACGCCGCCTAAGCTAAGCGCGATAAAAAAAGCACGATAATCGGGATAGGGATGACGGATCGCCCAGGACGAAAGTACTTTCACTCCGCGCCCCTTTGCGCCCCTTCGCCGTCGTTTACCAGCGCGGCGGCTTTTTAGCGCGACCTCATCGTCCTCGCTAATGCCCCAAATCACCTGCACTAGCCCGTTTGCTCTAAGTCCGGTTTGGATTTTTTTCGCTTCTGCGCCTTGCCGTCTTTTTATTAGCGTCGCAAACGCGCCCGCCTCCGTAAACGAAACCGCCTGCGCAGGCAGCGCTAACGCGCTAAATTCGGGCAGGTCGATGACGGCTTTGGCGTACGAACCGATAAATTTAGCCCCGCCGTCTAGCGAAATACTGACCTTACCTAGGGCGCGAGCTCGTATCCACGCTAACAGGCACCAGCCGCACCTTGCCGTTTACGGCCTCTTTTTACGCCGTAAATTTGAGCCTGCGCGCTCATACCGACTTTTATCTGCGCAAGCTCCTTAGCGTCCGCGTCCGCAGATAGCTCGATGACGCCGTCTTTTGCGATGTTAAACAAAGCCTCACCGCTAGTTAGCGCGCCGATCTGGGCTTTTTTGGCCGTCACGACGCCGCTAACGGGCGCTATCAAGCTAGCTTTGCCGAGCTGGTCTTTAGCCTCTGCGATCTGCGCTTTTATCTGCGAGTGGGCTTTTGCGGAGTTTAGATTCGCTCTGGCGCTTGCTTCTTTCGCGTTTGCTTGTTCGAGTTCTTGCGAGCTGATCGCCTTTTTGCGGCTAGGGTCTTTAGCTCGCTTTAGCGCTAAGCTAGCCTCGCTAAAAGCGGCCTTGGCGGAGTTTAAATTTTGCTTTGCGGCCTCAAGCGCGGCGGTTTGCTGGTCAAATTTCGCTTTTAGGCCGGCACTATCTAGCAGGGGCTGAAATTTGCCCCTTTTGCACGTTTTCGCCGACTTCGACTAAGATCTGGGCGATTTGTTGGCCTTGCAGCGCCTAGCCCACGGCAACGTCGTCTTTAGCGACTAGCTCGCCGTGCAAATTTAGCTTTGGGCTAAATTTTGCGACCTTAGGCGAGACGACCGTGAGCTTTATGGCTTCGTCGTTTTTGATTTTGCCTAGCGTCCGAATTTCCGCCGTCTTGTCCGACGATTGATTTGCTAGCATCGCCGTCTTTTACGCCCGCTTGAGCCGTTTGCTTGTTTTTGCGGCGGCGTTTTTCGCTCCGATTTATTTTCCTGCGCCGATTTATTTTCCTGCGCCGCCGCCGTTTGTTGCGCGCTCAAAACCAGCGCAAACGATAAAAAAATATGCCTTTAAAATTTTGCCGAATTTCATAAAATTTCCCTTAAAAATTAGTCTTAGAAATTTATCATATTAGCAGAAATTTAGGACTAAAAGTCAATCCTAAAACCTTGAAAAATATTTTTGGGATTTTACTGAAAGTCGCCCAAAAATAAAAAAAGGAAAACGATGTATAACTTTGACGACCTAGGCAAAAAAATCAGCGAGATTGACAAGCGTATAGACGCGCTGATCGCTAAAAACCGGGCTTAGCTACAGCGAATTTGCAGTACTTTATACGCTAGCAAAAGACGGCAGTTCGACGCAAAAAAAGATCAGCGAGGAGTGGCTCATACCCAAGCAAACGGTCTTTAACGTTTGTAAAGATTTTCGCCAAAAAGGGCTAGTGCAGATAGGCGAGCAAAGCGCCGATAAAAGGGAGCGCGCGATGAGCCTCACGCAAAAAGGGCGCGACGCGGCAGACCCTATCGTACGCGCTAGCGATGAGCTGGGCGAGCGGGTATTTGCTAGGCTCGGCGAAAAAAATACCGAGAAGCTATTTTCGCTACTGGCGCGCTTTTGCGAGATTTGCGACAAAGAGATCGAAAAATACGCCCGATCTCCAAACGGAAATTTAAGCTTGCTTATATCTAAATCAAGTCATTTTTTTGTCGTATATTTTTTTGCCAAGAGGCTAGCAAGCACGAATCGGAGCTAACGGCAACCGCACGCAAAAATACGCTAGCCAAAAACACTATACACCAACGACATTTCCAGCTCTTCCTAAATTTACCTACTCGCTCGCCGTTTTTTTGAACTCGGCGACTTAAATTCGAGCTTCAAGCGCACGCTTTAGAGCTCCATTCACAATGTGCATTGCAAAGTTTATCAAAAAGTCGTCTTGCCAATTTGCTGCTTAACTGTACTCGGCGACGACGCAAATATGGCTCAAAAATGTGCAGACGATTTACCAAAGCACGCAGCAATTGCAAATGCGAGCGGCGCTGCCCAAATTTAGCATTTACGGCTTATAAAATCGCCGCAATGCGTCTTAAGACTACGCCAATGTTTAATCTTGCAACCAAAAAAATTACGAGTAAATTTTTGCCCGCTAAATTTTCGACGTGTCGCGAAAAAAAGTAGCTTAACAGTCTAAAAGCCGTATCCGCAGGTCGATTTCTACCGCCCACTCAAACAAAATTCGCCGAGTCGTATCGCTCAAATGACGCCGCTCTAACGACGACAATCGTCAAATTTACCCGCAAACGGCAAAATTTAATTTTTCGTAACATTTTAGAAAATTTATTTACGTTTTTTTACTCATATGTATTAAATTTTTGGCAGCTTAAATTTCAAAAATTAATCAAAAAAATATAATTCAAAAACTCTATAATCGGTAAATTTAAAAACCAAAAGGAGAAAAAAATGAAACTATTTTTCAGCGCTGGCTTTGTGCGCTGCGATGATGATCAGCGCGCAGGCTGCAGAAAAAGTACAAGATCAAGCTCGCCTCCACGTACGAAAGCAACGTGCCCGTGTTAGGCGACGCCCCAAAAGAAATTTAAAGAGCTCGTGGAAAAGATGAGCGACGGCCGTATCGAGGTTCGCATCGACTATCCGTCCAAGCACAAGGCGGCGTTTGCGCTGCTTGATATGGTTAAAAACGCCCAGTACGACGCGGCTTTTTACCGCGAGCTACTTTTATAAGGGCAAGGACGCTAAACTCATGCTCTTTTACGACCGTGCCTTTTTGGCATGAACAAGGCCGAGCAGGACGCATGGTACACATACGGCGGAGGTAAGGAGCTAGCACAAAAGGTTTTTAGCGAATACGGCATCGTGACCTTTCACGGCGGAAATTTTCGGCATGCAAATGGGCGGCTGGTTTAAAAAGAGATCAAGAGCACAGACGATCTCAAGGGGCTAAAACTACGCATGACCGGGCTTGGCGGCGAGATAATGGCAAAGCTTGGAGTCAATATAAACACGATCCCGATCGGCGAGCTATACATGGCGATGGAGATGAACACGATCGACGCCGTCGAGTGGGTCTGTCCTGCGATCGATATACATTTCGGCTTTCAAAAGGTGGCCGATTTCACTACACCGGCTGGCAGGAGCCTGCGAGTGAAAAATGAATTCTACATCAACAAAAAAACTCTGGGACAAGCTACCCGCCGACCTCCAAGCTATCGTAGAGACTGCGACCAAGGCCGTAGCAGCCGATGTCTACGAGTCGGCGGTCTATCAAAACTCGCTAGTGCTTGATAAAATCAAAAGCGAGCATCCGGACGTGAAAATCGCCTCGTTTCCGCCAGAGATCATCGCCGCGCTACGCAAGGCTACGGACGAGATCCTAGACGAGCTATCGGCAAAAGACGCGACGTTTAAAGAGATCCTAGACTCGCAAAAAGCCTTTATGAAAAAAGGCTAGAGTCTGGACGCAGATCTCCGAAAACAGCTACATAAACAGCACCGCAGAGTGATCTCTGCTAAATTTAACGAGCCGTCCGAGTAAATTTGACGGCTCGAAGGCTAGTGCAAATTTGAGATTAACGCCGGTTCGCTCACGTTTGACTCGTAACTTATTACGGCAAACCCAATCCCGCGAAGATGAGTAAATTTAACCTCAATAAAGCCAAAAATCACTCAAACACCCTAAATTTAAAGGAAAGTCATGAACAAAGTATCTAAATTTTTGTCTTTTTGGCGGTAGTTTTTTTGCGGTCTTGGCGGCGCAAATCTAAGCGCTCAAACGACGAAAGCCGCGCTAATGAAAAAAACGGTAAAAAGATTTTACCAAACAAACTACGGCAACGGCGAAGTGCAACCCTATCGCCTCGGAGCGGCTGACGTCCGAGCTTGAGGGCTCATTTACGATCAGTTCGGCTCCGCGCTTGGACGTTTGAGCGGCGTAGAACACGTATCGTCCGATCTGGAGGCCGATCCTTTTATAGACGCGAGGATATTGACGAGCTCAAAAACTTTAGCACAAAAGCGGTCTCAGAGAACGAAGTGCGAGTAAAATTTGAGCTATTTGGCGAAAAACGGGATATAACTTTACGCCTAATTTGCGACAAAGATTGCCTAATCGATGACGTAAAGCTTAGCGACGGAGGCTCGTTAAAGGCTAAGATCAAGAAGTCTTTAAAAAGCAGCGTATCCGAGCAATTACGGCAAAACTTTTTAAAGGGCGAGTGTAAAATTTGAGAGTTTAACGCACCATTTGGTTTCAAATTTGCCCATAAAGAGCGGCGCGTAGAGTAAGGCGCGAGCTAGCGATAACCCGCGCCTAGAAATTTATATTTTTTTATACGGAGCTTGTCCTACTTCGTAGAAGTTATTGCCCTCGCTATCTATCGCTACGATAGCTGGGAAATCCTCGACCGTGAGTCTCGCGATCGCCTCTGGGCCAAGCTCTGGATAGGCTAGCACTTCGTACTTTTTGATACTTTGGCTAATCAGCGCGCCCGCACCGCCAATGGCGACCATATAGACACAGCCTGATTTTTTTTCATCGCTTCGACGACGGCCTCAGAGCGGTAGCCCTTGCCGATCATGCCGTTGATGCCCACTTCGTTTATCATCGTCGGAGTGTATTTGTCCATGCGTCCGCTAGTAGTCGGTCCCGCAGCGCCTATGACGTCGCCAGGTTTTTGCGGGGCTTGGTCCTAGGGTAGTAGATCGTCTCGCCGGCTAAATTACGGGCAAGGCCTCGCCGCGAGCCAAAGTCTCGGTTAGCGCCTTGTGCGCGGCGTCGCGAGCTGCGATGATGGTGCCGCTTATTAGCACGTTGTCGCCCGCTTTTAGGGCTTTTTACGACATCTTTATCAAACGGCGCGGTTATCTTTTTTTACTTCTGACATCTTTTCTCCTTACATTTCAGCTTCGGCGTGGCGAGCGGCGTGGCAGTTGATGTTGATAGCGACCGGTAGACCCGCGATGTGGGTCGGGTACCACTCGATATTTACTTTGACCGCGGTCGTGTCGCCGCCTAGTCCTTGCGGTCCGACGCCCGTTTTGCAGGCGAGCTCTAGCAGCTCCTCTTCTAGTTTGGCGTATCTAGGATCGGGGTTTTTGCTGTCTGCGGAGCGAGCGGCTGCGTATTTTGCCATTAGCGCGGCCTTGTCCATCGTGCCGCCTATGCCTACGCCGATCACCATCGGAGGGCAAGCGTTTGGACCCGCTAGCTTAACGGTGTCTAAAAATACCTTTTTCACGCCCTCTAGGGCCGTCTGCTGGCACTAGCATTTTTAGAGCCGACTTATTCTCGCTGCCAAAGCCCTTTGGAGCGACTTTTTATGTGGATTTTGTCGCCCTTTACTATCCTTACGTTTATGACGGCAGGGGTGTTGTTTGTCGTGTTTTTACGCTCAAAAAAATCGGGTCGTTTACGACGGATTTTCGTAGGTAGCCGCCCACGTAGCCGTCTTTTTACGCCCTCGTTTATCGCATCTTCTAAAAATCCGCCCTCGATATGCACGTCTTGACCGATATCGACGAATACAACCGCCATACCCGTGTCTTGGCAGATCGGCGCGACGCGTTTCTGGGCTAGATCCGCGTTTTGGAGTACCTTGCCTAGGGATGTCTTTGCCTATCGGCGAGCTCTCGTTTTTCTTTTAGCTTTTTTTCAAAAGCCGCTCTCATATCGGGCGTTACGACATAACAGGCCTCTTTGCAAAAGCTCGCTGACGGTTTTGGAGATTAATTCCGCTTGAACTACTCTCATCTGTCCTCCTATGTTAAATTGTTTTATAAATTTTCAAAATATAAAATTTAATTTTTATCTCTTGTTAATTTTAGCGAAGTTTATCAAAAATAAGCTAAAAAAAGTTAGATTAAATTTACGGGTTTTTGAGAGGATACAGCAGAAAAAAATCAGCGTAAATTTAGCGAGGCAAATTTAACGTCAATCCTGCAAGGCTTAGCCGAGCGGCGGCAAATTTAAAGCGATGCGGCAAGCTAAAATTTGACGAAACGGCTTAAATTTGAGCTGATTTACGAACGAAGTAGAGTCTTTCAAATTTAGATCGGTTTAAATTTGAGAAGCCATTTGCGCGCCTAAAATTTCAAAAGCCAAATCCGCCCTCAAATTTACGCCCCGCTCGCAAAAAGCAAGGCGCAAATTTACTCAGTCCTCGTCCTCTTTTTTTCTTCGATTTTTTTCTGCGCACTTTGACGCTTGAGATGCTAGCGCCGTCCATCTTGCGCACCTCGTAGTAGCAATTCTCGTCCTCGATCTTGTCACCCACGACCGGCAAGCGACCGATGAGATTAAAGACATATCCGCCGATCGTAAGCTCCTCCGTCTCATCGGCAAAGCTAATCCCCATCAGCTCCTCGACGCTCTCTAAGTCAAAACGCCCCTGAAACTCGTAGATATTTTCGTTGATCTTTTTATAGTGCGGGTCGGCGTCGTCGTGCTCGTCGTTAAAGTCGCCCGTAAATTTCTTCCATGATGTCTTCCATCGTAAGAAGCCCCGCCGTGCCGCCGTATTCATCCACGACTAGGGCGGCGGAGATTTGCTGCTTATTCATCATAACGAGGATTTTAGATATCGAGAGGTTTTCGGGCACGATGACGAATTTACGTACGATGCTGTCAAATTCGTGCTTTTTTTGTTAACTGTATCAATCTGCAAGATATCTCTGATATGGATCATGCCTAGTATCGCGTCCTTGCTACCGTCGATGTAGGGGTAGCGCGTGTATTTGGAGTCAAAGATCACTTTGATATTTTTCTTCGTAGCTTTTTTTGCTTATTTATACAGACCATATCGCGGCGCGGAGTCATGATCTCTTTGGCCACCGTGTCGGAGAAATCGACCGCATTTTTTTAATGATCTCGGTCTCAAAGCTATCTAAAACGCCGCCCTTTAGGCTCTCGCCCACGATGATTTTTATCTCCTCTTCGGAGTGGGCTAGCTCGCTCTCCTTGGCTGGTTTGATGCCTAGAAATTTACAAGAGAAACGCCCGCTAGAAAATCAAAAAGTCTTGATAAGCGGCGAGAAAAACAACCCAAAAATACGTGCAATGGACGCGCGATGGCTAGGACCGCTTTTTCGGATTTTGCGATGGCGACGGACTTTGGTACCAGCTCGCCTAGCACCACGTGCATGAGCGTTATCAGCGTAAACGCGATCGCAAACCCGACGGTATGGACTAAAATATCGCTTAGATTAAAGTATGTTTTTAGCGGTTCCTCAATCAGTCTAGCGACCGCAGGTTCGCCGATCCAGCCAAGAGCCAGCGAGCTTAGCGTGATGCCCTAGCTGCGTGGCGGAGAGGTATGTGTCGAGATTGTTTGACATATCAAGCGCGGTTTTCGCGTTTGGCACTTTGTCCTTTACAAGCTCCTCTAGGCGGGTCTTGCGGACTTTGACGATGGAAAATTCTGATAAGACGAAAAAAGCGTTTAGAAATACGAAAAAAATCGCAAGAGCGATCATAAAAAGCGAGTCGGCGCTACTGGGGTGCAATTAAAAATCCTTAAAAAAATTAAAATGAAATGCGGCGATTATAGCAGAAAATCAGGGAATTTTTAAACTGAAAGCGCATTTTTGCCGCCTCTAGCGCGAGCGAGTGCCGCGGGGCTATTTTGCCGCGTTTTGGTGCTTTTTAGTTGCGTGCGTGCCTTGCTTTCGGCTTAAATTTGAGCGCACGTTAACCTCCGCGCTAAACTTGTAATACAAATATTGCTTATTTTATGCGAGCTTTGGCTCAAATTGCGAAATGTATTTCAAATTTGAGTCCAATTTGACACGCCAAAACCCGCACCGCAAAAAAATACCGACGGTTAAATGTATAAAATTTAAGCCAAGTTTACGCCGTCAAATTTAACAGCAGATTGACGCGTTTAATTCTAAAACTGCGGTTTGCCGCCGTTTGCCTTCGCGCCATTTACGAAGTCGATCGCTATTTTCTGGCAGGCCTTTTTGTCCTTTTTTCTCAAGGCACAGCGTCTCAAGCTCCTCGCGGCTCATGCCCTTGTAATCAGCCAACGTTTTGGTCGTACCGCCCATATAAAGCCACGCAAGAAACCCCAAAAATAAACAGGATAAAAAAATTAGTCTCGCCACGCCCACTCCTTTTGCGAATTTATTTTTTTAATGATACGGCCGCTGGGGTTAAGTTTAGCTTGATTTTTGCGCTCAATTTGACGAGGTGCGGTGCTCAAATTTACAAAAAAATAGCCTCATGATAGATTTGGCAAAAATCCGTATTTATACAAACGAATAAAACCGCGAAAAGTCGGCAAATTTACGCCGACTATTTTAAATTATTTTACCTTTTTGCCGTTTTTTTATAGCTTGCAAAAAAACTTCGCTCGTACCGTCCTTTTTTTAAACGCGATCACATCATAGTCCTCGACGATGCCGCCCTGCTCCATGCCGGGGCTTCCCAGCGGCATGCCCGGCACCGAGATACCTACGACGTCAGCCGGTTTAGCGGCTAAAAGGGCTTTTATTTCTTCGGCCGGTACGTGCCCCTCGATAGCGTAACCTCCGACTATACCGGTGTGGCAACTAGATAGCTCCAGCGGAACGCCGTATTTGTTTTTCGTTTCGATTATCGCGTTCGTTTTGTGCTCTACGATTTCAAAGCCGTTTTTTTCATTATCTCGCCCCATTTTTCCGCAACAACCGCAGTCCGGGCTTTTATAAACTTCAATCGTCTCGCCACCTAGCACCGCCGACGCAAGCGCCGTAAGTAGCGCAAATCCCAAAAATAGTCTTTTTCATTTTTCATCCTTTGTAAAAATTCGCCGGATTTTAACGTAATACGCATAACAGCAATCTAACGCGCATAAAGTTTAGCCTGGTTTTGCTATACTTTGCGACTAAATCTCAAATTTAAAGGCAAATAGATGTTTTCGTCGTTTTTTGCGAATAAAAAATGGGCCGCGTGGGCGTATTTCGGGCTCGCGGCACTGCTAATCTCAACCTACGCGCAAGTGCAGATGATAGTGCTCCTAAACAACTGGTACAAGGACTTTTTACGATATCTTGCAAAACGTCAAAGATCACACGATAGAGGATTTTTGGACCTGCGTGCTTAGATTTGCCAAGATCGCCTTCCCGTACGTCCTGCTTGCGACGATGACGAACTATTTCACGCGCCTTTGGACGTTTAAGTGGCGCGAAGCGATGACGTTTGATTACATAAAAATACTGGCGAAACGTCAAAAACCGACATCGAAGGCAGCTCGCAACGTATCCAAGAAGACATTTACCGCTTTGCTAAAGTGGTGGAAAGATTTGAGGCTCGCAAGTAGCCGACGCCGTGATGACTCTCATCGCCTTTATCCCGATACTTTGGGCGCTCAGCGGGCAAGTCGATATACCGGTGCTCGGCAAAAGCGAGGGCTCGCTCGTGTGGATCGCGCTAACGGTCAGCATCGGAGGACTAGCGATCTCGTGGTTCGTGGGTATCAAGCTACCGGGCCTTGAGTACAACAATCAAAAGGTCGAAGCCGCGTTTAGAAAAGAGCTCGTATACGCCGAAGACGACAAAGCAAACTACGGCGCGCCCGAGAAACTCGAAGGGCTGTTTCAGGGCCTAAAGCGCAATTATTACAGGCTATTTTTACACTACGGTTACTTTGATATCTGGAGATATATGTTCGGTCAAAAGCATGGTCATCGTCCCGCTCATCGCGATGGGCCCTAGCGTGCTCGCGGGCACTATAACTCTAGGCGTGATGATGCAAGTCGTAAATGCCTTTAGCCAAGTGCGCGGGTCGCTTGCCGTGTTTATGAACAACTGGACGGTCATCACCGAGCTGCGCTCTATCCACAAAAGGCTTAAGGAATTTGAGAAAAATATCGAGTATAAGCGCGCCAAGCTCGATGAAAAATTTACAAAAGCGAGCCGGTGTAAATCAAGCTCTTTTAAATTTAGCTTTTGATTGCGCGACGACTCGGGTTTATTTGGCTCGCGCTCGCGCCGGCGGCGGCCCGATTAGCGTTTCGGACGCACGTTTGACGACTTGCAAGCAGCGGTTAAAGTTGAGCTTGTGCAGTCGCGTCCGAGCCGTCTAAAGCAGACTCAGGCACGAAATTTGCCAATTTGACCCGCACAATTTAATGCAGATCCGTAAAACCGCCAAAAATAAAACTCAAATTTACCCGCCGTTTCTTTACAAATTTGCCGCCGTTAAGCCAAATTTAAACGCCTATTTACGAATTTATAGCTGTTTTAGCGGTATAATCGCCAAAATCTCGCAAAGGATGAAAAAAATGACGATAAGAAAAAAATTATTTTTACTCGCCGTGTTTACCGCGACGATGCTGACGGGCTGCTTCACTAGCTCGACTAGCGGCGGCGCGCTGGGCGAAAAACAGACGCCAGATGTTTTTTTGAGTCGGCGAACAGGGAGATGAACGAGGCCGCAGCCAAAGCCTACGTGCAAACGCTTAGCGGCGCGCGTAAAAAGGGTGCGCTAAACATCGATCCCGTGATGACCAAAAGAGTGCAAGACGTCGCCAAACGCCTGATCTCGCAGGTCGGGGCGTTTAGAGAGGACGCGCTCAAGTGGAAATGGGAAGTAAACGTGATCGACGAAAACACGATAAACGCGTGGTGTATGCCCGGCGGCCGTATCGTCGTGTATAGCGGCATCATCAAAAAAATCTATCGCTCACAAACGGCGAGCTAGCCGCAGTCATGGGACACGAGATCGCGCACGCACTGCGTGAACATAGCCGCGAGCAGGCCAGCACGGATATGCTCAAAAAAATGTCGGCATTTTCGCCGTTTCGCAGGCTGCAGGGACTGGGCGATCTAGCTACCGGCGCTATGAATATGGCCGCACAGTACACCATCTCGCTACCGTTTTCTCGCTCCCACGAGCGCGAGGCCGACCACATCGGCACCGAGCTGATGGCACGCGCGGGCTATGATCCTAAAGAGGCGGTGAACGTGTGGGTCAAAAATGTCGCAAAAAAAGCGGTGGCAGCGTGCCTGAGATACTGAGCACCCACCCGTCTAGCCAAAAGCCGTATCGCCGATCTGCGCGAGGTCGCGGCCAAGCTCGAGCCCGTATATCTGCAAGCTAAAAAAGTAAAATTGAGCTTGCGTGTCAGCTCTTTTAAGCGCTTGCGGTTGGCCGTTTGAGACGGCCACGTGGGTGTTTAAGGATATTTGTAAGGCGGATAGAGGAGTGCAACAAGCTCAGACAATGTCCGTCGTATCTTAAAAATTTAAACTCTTATTTCAAATTCGCCGCTCAAACGGCGGCTTTTTTTGATTTGATTTAAAAAGCGGCAAATTTAACCGCGCGTGATTTTGTATGGATTTTTATTGAGTTGTATTTTGCCACCTTACATCCAATTTACGTATTAAATTATCACGCTTTTTTTGCTTACGTAAAACGGCATATAACTAGTGCGATGTTAATTAATCTCCCGCATCGCATCAAGCCTTTTTCAAAAAAACACTTCTATTTTTATGCAGCTGCGCCGCATCTAGCGCTCTGCCCGAGTAAAAAAATACTCCACGCTGTTGCCGTTTGGATAGTAAATTTCACCGTTGTTTCCGTCGTACTCTTCTGCACCCTGCTCGTCGCCACCTTTCTTGCCTTGCTCGCTGCGAGCGCTTTCATCGCTCCCCTCGCACTGCCTGCTCTTACCTCTTGCGTTCTGTCCGCCGCCTGCATCTAGCTCTTCCGCGTCAAATTACACGCCAGTTCCGAAAAAAATCCTCGCCACAAGCAAGCTTTTAGCCCACCGCCCTAGCTCGCTTGCAAGGCGGTTTAGAGTGCCGTCGATACCGTCGATGATGCGCACGTGAGACGGCAAGATTTCGCGCAAAACGTCCTTAAAATAGTTAAAATGCGTGCAACCAAGCACGAGCGAACCCAGGCGCTCAAGCTCAAAGTTTAGCCAGTTCCCCCTGCAGATACGCCCGAACCGCAGGCGAGTCAAACTCAAATCCTGCGCAAACTCCACGAGACGAGGTAGCGGCAGGCTCCACGTCTCGCACTCCAGCCGCCCGACAAGGCGCGCTGGCTTTTCGCCGGCGATCGTTAGCGGCGTGGCGATGAGCAGCGTCGGGCGCGTGCCGAAACTATCCGCAGCGAGCTTGACGGCGGGCTCCATGCCGATGACTGGCACGCTAAATGCGCCACGGAGCTCCGATATAGCCGCGCTCGTGGCGGTGTTGCAAGCAACCACGACCGCGTCCGCGCCGCGCCCTACCAAAAAAACCCGACCGCATCGAGGCTGAGCCGCACGATCTGGGCTCTACTTTTTCGTGCCGTAGGGAACGTGATCCTCGTCGGCAAAATACAAAAAAACTCCGCCCCGCTAAATCGCCGCAGAGCCTCGGCGAGCACGCTCAGCCCGCCGATACCCGAGTCAAAAAAACGCTATTTTCAAATCTCTATCCAGTGTTAAACGGTAAAAGAGATTATAACTCAAATTTGCGACGATTTCGCCTTTGGGCGCAAATTTTTGCTTTTTGCGGCGACTAGATGTGCGCCTTTATCGACGCTCAAATTTGACGTTTTCGTTGCCGTTTTTAATCAAATTTGGCGTAAAAATCGTTTCAAATTTAACACAAGACTCAAAATGCAAGAAAAAAACTCGTCGCCGCAAAATACGAAATCTCGCGCGCCGTCAAGGCCGATCTAGCCGCTATCACACGCATTTATAACGCTAGCGTTTTTAGAGCGAAACGCCACGGCCACGCTGTGCCCGGTTAGTATAGAGGAGCGCGAAGCGTGGTTTGACGCGCACGAGGCGGCAAATCGCCCGATATACGTGCTGCGCGAGGTTTGCGACGTAAATTTGACGAGCAGAGAGGGCGAAACCTTTGAACCTGATTGCGAGAGGAAATTTGACTCAAAGGACGCAAATTTGGGCATTACGAACCTAAAAGGCGAAATCTTAGCCTGGGGCAGCCTCAGCGACTATCATCCGCGCGAGGGCTACCGCATCACCGCCGAGATCAGCGTCTACGTCGCACCTGAGGGCTCGTGGCAAGGGGCTTGGCGGACGGCTCGTAAATTTTATACTCGAAAACGCGCCTCAAATTTGGCATCAAAAAAACATCGTCGCGCTGATATTTTCCAGCAATGCCGCTAGCCTCAATTTGTTTGCTAAATTCGGCTTTACGCGCTGGGGCGAGCTACCCGAAGTCTGCGATATAGGGCGGCAAACCGGAAAGCCTAACGATACTGGGTAAGAAGTTGGGCTAAATTTTACAGTCGGTACGAAAAATAGACGCTGGATTTTTAGCCGAATTTTACATTTTAACAGCGCCGTGCGGCCAATTTGAGTGCGATTTTTGCTCTGGCGGCATAAAATTGACGTCTCCCGGCGGTACGCGTATTTTTTTAAAAGCCGCATTTGCTACAATATAGCTACAAACTTAACGCAAAAGGAGAAAAAAATGAAAGAGCAAATCCTAAAACTACTGGCAAACTCGGAGCCGATGAAGGCCGGCGAGATCGCTCAGTCGCTAAACGCAGACAAAAAAAGAGGTCGAAAAAAAGTGATAAAAGCCCTAAAAAGACGAGGGTATAATAAGCTCGCCAAAGAGGTGCTATTACTAGGTATCGTAAATTCGGCGGACGTCAAATATGAGCAACGCGCCAATCTAGGACGCTTTGTTTAAAAATATTTTTTTCCGCAAAGCTAGAAGCTTGCGGAAAAATCGGCTTAATTTGCGTTTAGGTCGTAAAAGCATCGGCAAAGCTTAAACTTTATCTATCACTCCCAAGCAAATAGCCGTGCAAAACGACAAATTTATGCTCCCCAAGCCGACAACATAACAGTCGTTAAGCTTTTAAACGTCGAATTTAGTCGAGGAAAAATGGGCAAATGTATAAATTTTAAAAGCAAAATAGTCAAATAAAAGGCAAAACTCGCCTCAAAAACAGCGGCAAAATCTCGCCACCTGACTACGGTAAACGCTGCAAAATATGCCCAATGGTAGAGATTTACCAGCCAGAGTTGGCGAAGAAAGGTCGACATGTGATAGATGACTGGACCGTTTATTTAAAAAAATTATTAGCGTATAGGCAGGTTACATGGCAATTCTTATTCCTGAAAGAAAAAAATAATTGAGCAACAAAAAGTTTTACCTACAAACGGCGAGATGACAATATTAAACTTTCTAGAAATCACACTAAATGACGAGTATGAATTTGATTACCAGCCCTATCTCAACGGCAAAAACCCAGATATTGTTTTAATGCGAAAAGGCGGCGGCGTCCTGATCATTGAAGTAAAAGACTGGAATTTAACACACTATTATATTGATAATTCTGGTGATTGGCGATTAAGAGAAAAATAATGCATATATTACTTCTCCATTTCATCAAGTAGAGATTTATAAAAAAATAAACTGCAGAATATGAACTATCGATTCTTATATGAAAATTTTTTTAATAAAAAAATATACGGCGTTATAAGAACAGCAGTTTATTTCCATTGTGAGAGCAGGGAAAAGTGTTCTATGTTTTTTTAAAAAGGCCAGAATATTAATCGATATGTCCAAATCATAGGAAGAGATAGTTTAAATAGCTCATTTTTTTAATAGCTTATTAAATTCAACATATATTGGAAGAGTCAGTAAATATTTCAATGATGAACTATATAAAAAGTATAAAAAGATACTTAAAACCAACTTTTCATCAATTAGAAATAAATCAAGAGGTTATTTACACTAAAGAACAGGAGGAATTGACTAAAAAGCAGAATAGGGAAACGACAAAAAAATCAAAGGCGTTGCTGGTTCAGGAAAAAAACCTTAGTTCTAGCTAAAAAGAGCAGTAAATGCGCATATTAGGGACTCATAGAAGAGTGCTAGTGCTAACATTTAATATTTCACTAGTAAATTATATACATGATCAAATAAGTAAAGTAAGAGAAAGTTTTTGCTTGGAAGAATTTTTACATAACCAATTATCATAGTTTCTTTCGTGAATTTGCAGATCAATATGGGTTAAAAAAATAACTGGGCATGAAGATTTTTGACAATAAAAGAATTTCTTTTTCATCAAGGCAGAATAGTATTAAAGAAATTTGATGCTATTTTTTTATTGACGAAATTCAAGATTATAAACAAGAATGGCTTAATTTGATTGTAGTCTATTTTTTTCTAAACCAGACACTGAAATAGTTGTATTTGGGGATGAAAAAGCAAAAATATTTACGATAGAGAATTGGATGAAAAATAAAGAAATTATAACGACTGGGATTGTTGGGCGATGGAATAAAAGTCTGAAAAAAATCTTTCAGGCTTAACCATGATATTGGACGCTTGGCTATCGAATTTCAAAAAGAAATTCTTGACAATAAGTATATATTAGATGAAATGTTGATAGCTCAACAAGAGTTTGATTTTTGAACCATCTGTGATTGAGTACCATGAAATCGGTAATCTATCAGAAATCAATGACATGGTTTTTTTAAATTTATAGAATTGCATAACATTCATTCTAATGATGTAGCTATTTTTAGGTGATAATATAGGAATATTGAGAGAGCTTGATTTTGAAATTAGATCTAAATACCAAGAAGAAACCATAACAACTTTTTGAAATGAAGGAAGAATATAAGGAGCTGGAGAAAAAAACGGACTATTAACAAAAAGACAATATTGATCAGATCAGACGAGCTAAAAAAAGTAGGCTTTTTGGTTAAATGCGGGAATGATTAAACTATCCACAGTGCATAGTTTTTAAAGGATGGGAAAATTCATACATTATTTCTATTAATTGATAAAAAAATCTACATTTGAGTTAGTGTATACAGGGAATAACCAGAGCTAGACAGAATATTGTAATTATTAATTTAGGGAATACTGAACTTTCTAATTTTTTTAGTAAAAAAATGCTCAGCAAAAGAATTTTTATTGAAAGTTTAATCATATTTCTCAAAAAAACACAGTTAAAATTCAAGGAGTTTCTCTATATCCAAACCGCATCAAAAACCCTCACGCTACTGACAAATTTGAGTTAAATTGCATGTATTGAGCCCCGCCGCCGCCGTCTAAAAACCTCCGACGTGCAAAAAGCAGCTGAAGATGCAGTAGCTCAGGTCAAAAGCTCTAGGCGGCAGCGGCGGCATCATCTCGATCGACAAGCACGGGCACACCGGCTTTGCATGGACGAAAGATAAGCTCGGCATGTATCACGGCGAAGCAAGGCTTGGAGACAAACCGGTCGTTTACTGGCCGCTAGGCGAGAAGTGATCAACGTGCCCCCGCCTATTTTGACTCGGGCGGGGTCAAATTTAGTTAAATTTTGATTTTATACATAAATACGCAGTCAAATTTAAAAGCGGCAAAACCCAGCTTCGCCGCTAGAAATTTATCCTATTTTACGCTATTTTCAGCCTTAATGTAGCCAAAAAGCTCCTCGTCGCATTTAGGGCAGTATTCGTGCTCGCCGCTGATGTAGCCGTGCTTAGCGCAGACACTAAAGACTGGCGTTATCGTGATGTATGGCAGCTTGTAGTTATTTATCACGCCGCGCACGAGGTCTTTGCATGCCTGCGCCGAGCTGATGCGTTCTTTCATGTATAGGTGCAGCACCGTGCCGCCCGTGTAGGAGCTTTGTAGTTCGTCTTGCAGATCGAGCGCCTCGAACGCATCGTCGGTAGAAATTTGCCGGCAGCTGCGTGGAGTTGGTGTAGTAGATATTTTCGCCAAAAACCGGCCTGGATGATGTCTGGATAGCGCTTTTTGTCCTCTTTAGCGAAGCGATACGTCGTGCCCTCGGCAGGCGTGGCTTCGAGGTTGTAAAGGTTGCCGGTGCTCTCCTGAAACTCGCGAATTTTACCGCGTAAAAACTCGATCATCTCGATCGCAAACTCTCGCCCGAAATCGGTCGCTATGTTTTCCTTATCGTTCGTGAAATTTCTCAAAAGCTCGTTCATGCCGTTGATGCCGATGGTGCTAAAGTGGTTGTTAAAGTGCTTGAGGTAGCGCGCAGTATACGGATACAGGCCGCGTTCGTACATCTCTTGGATAAATTGCGCTTTTTTTCGAGCGTGGATTTGGCTAAACTTTAGCAGATACTCAAGGCGTGTGTAGAGTCCTTTTTTTATCGCCTTTATATAGATAGCCTAGTCGAGCTAAATTTGAGCGTCACGACGCCGATACTGCCCGTCATCTCTGCACTACCAAACAGCCCTCCGCCGCGCTTTAGCAGCTCGCGTAAATCTAGCTGCAAGCGGCAGCACATCGAGCGTACGTGTCCTGGTTTATAGGCCTTGTCGTTTGCGACGCGGTTGCCGTTTTCATCGATCGTATACTGAGAGCCGACGAAATTTCTGAAAAATAGCTCGAGCCCATTTTAGCGGTGTTTTTCAAAAAGCACCTTCGCCACCTCACTGTCCCAGTCGAAGTCCTCGGCGATATTTACGGTCGGGATCGGGAAAGTAAACGGCTGTGAGCACTTGTCGCCCTCGGTCATGATCTCGTAAAAGGCCTTATCGATGCGGTTCATCTCGGGCTCAAAGGCGCGGTAGGTCATATCCGTTAGCTTGTTAAAGCCGCGTTTTTGCGCCTCCTTAGCTAACTCCTCGTCCTCAAGGTCGCTAAATATATGCCTATCCTCGCGCGTCGGAATTTGATCGCGCAGATCACTCGGGCAGGTGATGTCGATCGTTACGTTGGTAAACGGACTCTGGCCCCAGCGAGCCGGCACGTTTAGGTTAAAGATAAAGCTTGTTACCGCTTTTTTGATCTCTTTATCGCTTAGCTTGTCGCGGAAAACGTAAGGCGCAAGATATGTGTCAAAGCTGCTAAACGCCTGCGCGCCCGCCCACTCGCTTTGTAAAATTCCTAGGAAATTTGCCATCTGATAGAGCGCCTCTCTAAAGTGCTTAGGCGCTTTGCTCTCGACCCTGCCGCGCACGCCGTTAAAGCCCTCGTTTAAAAGCGCTCTCAGACTCCAGCCCGCGCAGTAGCCCGTGAGACAGTCTAGATCGTGGATGTGATAGTCGCCGTTTCGGTGTGCGAGGCCCTCTTCTTTGCTATACACCTTATCTAGCCAGTAGTTGGCGATGACCTTGCCTGCGGTGTTGTTGATGAGGCCGGCGTTTGAGTAGCTGGTGTTTGAGTTTGCCAGGATGCGCCAGTCGGTGCCGTTGATGTACTCGCTGATCGTTTGGGTGGAGTTGATGTAGGTGGTGTCTTCGTTTAGTCCTAAAATTTGCTCGCGCTGAAGCTTATGCGTGTGGCGGTAGAGCATAAAGCTCTTCATCACGTCGAAGTGTCCCGCGTTAAAAAGCGCCTTTTCGATGTAGTCTTGCACGTCCTCGACGCTCAAAAACTTCGCTGTCAAACACGTGCCCCATCACGTCTAAAAAGACCTTGTCGTCGTACTCTTTAGACTCGCTTTCAAAGGCTTTTTTGATGGCGTCTTGGATTTTATACGGGAGATATTCTTGCTTCGTGCCGTCGCGTTTTAGGATAAATTTCATTTCATTCCTTACGTTAAATTTTGGTGATAAATTTGACGAAAGTATAGGCAAAGTTGGCTTAGAAATTTAGTGACCGAAATTTGCTCTACGGGCATTTTGAAAAATGTCATTTTTTTAAGTTTAAAAATCACTTTAAAAAGCACGTATATTTGGGGATTTTATAGAGGGCTATTAAAAATTTTAACACAAAGCCGTTTTTTTGATAAGAGATATTAAATGTGAGCAAATTTAAAAATAAAGATAAGAAACAAGCGAAAGTTCAAATTTGACGAGATTTTGCGGGAGTTAAATTTGGTAAGTTTGAGGGAGAGAGAGTCCCGCCGTAAAATTCGGCGGGAAAGTTTTTTTATTCGTCGTATCTTAAGAAAAATATCCTCGCCGCCTTTTTGCAAGGTTTAGGATACCTTCGCCGCGTTTAAACGTTATCTCTGTACCGATATCGTCGTTTGCTAGTCTTACGCCGCTTGCTGTGACTGCATTTTTTTAAGGTTGATTTTGTGACCTTTGCTGTCTTCTAGCAGGGCTGTGTTAAACTTTATCGGTAGAGCTTAGTCTAACGACGTATTTCGGGTCGTTTACGCCTGTAAATTTAATAACTTCAGCTTCTGATTTGGTGATTTGTGCTTTGTTTGCGCTCTCGCTTTTGTGCGCGTGGCAACCGCTAAGCATAGCAACTGCAGCAAAAAGCCGCCAAAGATGAAACTAAAAAAACTTCTTCATTTTCGTCCTTTTTGTGAAATGAGACTCGAATATTACTTCAAAATAGTTTATATAAAGTAAACTTAGCCAAGAAGGAGTCGTTGCTCAAGGCTAAGTTTACTCGCGGACTTACGCTTGTTTAGAAAAAAATAAGCCGCCGCAAATTTATCGCCGCCCTTAAAAAAACTCGCGATATCGGCGAATTTTTGGCATTAATGGCAGCCGCAACCGCAGCAAGATTTAGCGCCGCCGTGAAGCTCGGTAATGTAAAATCGAACCGAATTTAGCCCCTCTTTTAACGCCCACTCGTAAGCGCTTGAGACGAAATCCCAGTTGATGTTTTCAAACAACTTCTCCAAATACGCCGGGCGCGCATTTCTGTGATCTACGTAGTATGCGTGCTCCCAAACATCCGCGACTAGAAGTGGCACCAAGCCGTCCGTTACCGGAGTTTGCGCGTTGCTAGTTTGCACGATCTGCAGTTTGTCCTCCTTTGGATTATAAACTAGCCATGCCCAGCCTGAGCCAAAAAGCGTAGTCGCCGCCTTTAAAAACTCCTCTTTAAAATTTGGAATATCTTTTTCTAGGCGCGCCTTTAGCTCGTCGCTCATTTGGCTTTTTTTCGCGATACAATCCCAGTAAAAGTCGTGGTTATAGACCTGAGCCGCGTTGTTAAACAGGCCGCCGGAGCTTTTTACCAAGATATCAAAGAGGCTAGCGCCCTCAAACTCCGTACCTTTTATCAAATTATTTAGGTTATTGATATAGGTTTGGTGGTGTTTTCCGTGGTGGTAGTTACAGGTTTCCTCGCTTACGACGGCGTTTGCTTTCGGATCGAAAGGCAGTTTTCTAAGTTCAAACATAATTTTTTTCCTTTGTAATAGAAATTTATCCGTATTATAGCAATAAAATAGTAATTAATTTATTAACACACAAACAAACCCGCCGATGCTTCCGTTTTTATCAAATTTGAACTCGTCTCGCCGCACAAGGAGGTCAAATTTGATAAAAAAATAATGTGTATTTTCGTAACATTTAGTCTTTTTAACATTATATTTTACTTTTGGCCTGCTCTCAAACTTTGACAGTCAAATTTGAGATAGTGTTACATATTTACACATATATTTGAAATTTATTGCAAAAAGTCGAAACATTTTCACGCAGCCGCTTTTTTTATAAATTATAATTGCACCTAGCTGATTTAGCTAATCTTTACAAAAAGGATCACAGATGAAAAATTAAGTTACTTTCCGCACTGCTTCTTTCATGCGCGCTTGCGGGCAGCGCATTTGCCGCAGGCAAAACATACACGATCAAATCTGCTCACGTCGTGGCCGCCTCTACGCCAAAAAGGTAAGGCTGCGGACTTTTTTTGCCAAACGAGTCGGCGAGCTTAGCGGCGGAGCAATCAAGGTCGAGGTATATCCGGCCGCATCACTGATGGACGACGATAGAGTTTTTGCCGCGCTAAAGCTGGGCAACGTACAGATGGCTGCGCCTAGTTTTTTTCTAAATTTACGCCGATAGTGCCGCAGTTTCAGCTTTTTGACCTGCCGTTTATCTTTAGAGACAACGCCCATCTTTACGCTGTTCAAGACGGCGAAGTCGGACAAACTCTAAAAAGATATGATCGCTAAAAAGGCTTCATCGCGCTTGATTTTTTTGGGACGCTGGCTTTAAACACTTTAGCTCGAGCAAAAAGCCTATCGTAGAGCCTGCGGACGCTAAGGGACAAAAATCCCGTATCCAAAGCTCAAAAGTGCTTGAAGAGCAGATCAAAGTAGTCGGCGGCAACCCGCAAGTATTGCCTTTTTTTCAGAGGTTTATCCGGCCCTTCAACAAGGCGTAGTCGATGCGACTGAAAACCCGCTATCAAACTTCTATAACTCCAATTTTACGAGGCGCAAAGCTCTTTAACGCTTTCTAGCCACGGATATTTGGGATATTTAGTCGTCATGAGCGAGAAAGTTTTGGAAAGGTTTGCCTGATGATATGAAGGCTCACGTAACACAAGCTCTAAAAAGAAGCTACGGCGTTCGAGCGCGAAGAGACGGCTAAAGAGGAAGAGCATATTTTAAGCGAGCTTAAAAAAATCTCGCAAGCGAGACTAAAAAAAGCTTGAGATCATCGAGCTAAACGCCGATCAAAAAGGGCAAATGGGCAGAAGCTATGAAGCCGATTTATCCGAACTTCTACAATGTAATCGGTCAAGACCTGGTAGAAAAAAACGATAAATACGAAGTAGGCTTTTTATGGGCAAGTTTTTTTGAGATTTTTAGATGTCGGCATCGCCTCGGTAAACAAAACCGTGGCAGTGCTAGGCATCGCCGCAGGCACGCTGCTAGCCTTTGTTAATGTCGTGATGAGATACTGCTTTAACACGGGCTGGTCGTGGGCCGGCGAGCTAACCAACTACCTTTTTATCTGGTCAGCGTTTTTTTGCCGCCGCTTACGGCTTTAGAAAGGGCATACATATCTCGGTTACGATTTTTGATCGAGAGATTTCCCGCTCCTATCGCCAAGGCCTACCTCATCTTCGCAAACATTCTAACGACGGTATTTTTTTGATATTTGTCGTAGTTTATAGCGTGCAGTATCTACAGGCGATGATCGAGCTTGATTTTATGAGTGTGGATCTAGGGCGTGCCGCAGTGGGTGCCGATGCTGGTACTTCCGATAGCGTTTTTGGGTGCTAGCTACCGTGCCGGAGAGAAAATTTTCCAGATCGCTATGACGCCTTCGGATAAAGTCATCGTAAACAACGAAGCCGAGATGATACGCGACTCGGTCAAAAAAAGCTAAGGAGAGCCTATGACCATCGCATTTTTGTTTATCTCGCTGTTTGGCCTCATGCTAATAGGCGTTCCCGTCGCCGTTTCGCTTGGAGCTAGCACGGTTATCACGATGCTTCTTTTTACCGATCTTGACGTTGCGACGATACCTCAGCTAATCTTTGACGGTATCAACAAATTGCCCTCATGGCGATCCCGATGTTTATCCTAGCTGGAAATTTACTGAGCAAGGGCGGTTCTGCTAGACGCATTATAGATTTTGCTAAATCCATGGTCGGACACCCTGCCTGGCGGTTTACCGATGAGCGCGATATTTGCGTGCGTTATATTTGCCGCGGTTTCTGGCAGCTCGCCCGCTACGGTCGTAGCGATAGGCTCCATCATGTTTGTCGCTATTAAAGAAGCAGGCTATCCAAAAGAATACGCCGTGGGCGGCATCACAACCGCGGGCTCTCTAGGGCATCCTCATCCCGCCTTCGGTCGTTATGATCGTTTACGGCGTGACGGCTGAGGTCAGTATCGCGCAGCTATTTATGGCGGGCGTAGTGCCTGGACTGATGCTAGGCGGCATGATGATACTTCAGACTTATATCGGAGCGAAAAAACTCGGATTTAAAGCCACTACGCCCGAGCCTTGGAGTGAGCGAGTAAAAATTCGGCAAAAGCCTTTTTGGGCGCTACTAATCGTAGTAGTCGTTATCGGCGGTATCTACGGCGGCATTTTTTTACACCAACAGAGGCTGCGGCGGCGAGCGCGATTTATGCGCTGATTATTTCGCTATTTGTCTATAAAGATATCAAATTTAAAGACCTGTGGGACATCTGCCTAGAGTCTGCCATCACGACGGCGATGATATTTTTCATCATCGCAAACGCGGTCGTGTTTGCGTATCTGCTAACTAGCGAAAACATCCCGCAGACGATAGCAGATAGCATCCTAGCCGCAAATATCGGCAAGATAGGCTTTTTTTAATCATCGTAAACGTCCTGCTTTTCATCATGGGACAGTTTATGGAGCCATCATCGGTCGTTATGATCATGGTGCCGCTACTGCTACCGATCGCGACTGCGCTAGGCGTGGATCCGGTGCACTTTGGTATCCTACTCATCGTAAATATGGAAATCGGCATGATCACGCCACCCGTGGGCTTCAAATTTATTCGTCGCCAGCGGCCTAACGGGCATGAATCTAAAAAGACGTCATCGTAGCGTGCTTGCCATGGACTTTGACGCTATTTGTCGGACTTGTTTTGGTGACATACATCCCGGAAATCTCGCTTTGGTTACCGAGGCTGATGTACGGAGGCTGATTTAATGTACAATTTACGGCGCCGCACGGGTCTATAGGGCTCGGCGGTCGGTCCGTAAATTATGCGCTCCTTTAGTTGCCTGAATTCGTTCAGGCTTAATTTCTTGATGTTTTTATGGTTACGGCCGGCTTTGTCAAACTTTTATAAATTTAGCAAAGTCCGCCACTTTCTTTTCATAAAATTGGCCCCAATGTAACCGTCGATATTTATAAATTTATTTTGATTCCATACCTTAAATCCACCCGAAAGCCTCGTTAAAGCTATCCTACTGTACCATAACCAAAAAAATAAAGGGGAAATCATGTACCGCGTCAAACTGCATATTTGTTTAACCCAAGATGTAAAAAAATAAATTTGAACAATACAACAAAAATACCGCCCAAACCGCGCTTTGAGCATAATTTGAACTCATAAAAAGCGCCTGCGACATCCCTGTGCCCATCCCAGACGAGCACCAGTATCTAATCATCGCAAGCCAGGATTGCGAGATAAATTTAACCGAGCTAAAAAAACGTATCGGCGAAAACGGCTTTTTTTGGCGATTTACGCAAAGGATACCGCAAAGATAACGAGCGAGCAAAAAGAGGCCGCAGATGAAATTTGGCCGCAAGCTGCAAATTTAGACGATTTTTACTTTGAAAAAAAGCGCTCAATTTAATCGCCGAACGAAAAGAAGCATGGTTGCAAAAAGCCTGGCTAGAAACCATCATAAACTCATCTCCAGATACAATCTGGTTTAAGGATGCCGATGGATTATATATAGATGTAAAAAGAATTCCTTAACGGCCATAACGCATACTGCGCTCAAAAATACATCTAAAACAGCCTATGGACGCTCCGATCATGCCGCCGCAAACAAGACTAGCCTCCTTAGCGAAGATATAGTAAAAGCTGACGGAAAGCTAAATAAACTAAAAAAACATATAAAACGCCGATATTTGACGGAATGACGATTATCGGCACCATCGGCATCGCTCGCGACGTGACGAAAGAGTACGAGTATCTGCAAAACATCGAACATCTAGCCCACTACGACCAACTTACAGGACTAGCCAACCGCAACCAGCTGGATGCCTTTTTAAGTAAGCTAAAAACCACGCGCATGAGCATACTTTATATGGATCTAGACCGCTTTAAACAGGTAAACGACGAACACGGACACCAAGCCGGCGACAAGGCCCTAGTCGCAATATCAGATCTAATAAAAGAGATTTTTTTAACGATGCAATGAACGTACGTATCGGCGGCGACGAGTTTATATCGATATTTACAGACGGCGCAAATATGCAAAGCATCGCATCTCGCGTGCAAATTTTGATCGACCGATTTTTTTAAAAATTTGTCAAGAAAAATCCGCTATTTAGCGGACTATCCGTGAGTGCCGGCATCGCAGAAGGGCAGATCGGACACGGCTCGTTTGATCTGCTGCTTCAGCGCGCCGACGATGCTCTTTATAGGGCTAAACACGCGGGTCGGGGGTACGTACTGCGTAAATCCATGGGAAGACTTTGAGCAAAAATAAATTCTGCTAGCGTTTGTGGGGCGGTAACGATTCGGCGCAAATTTACGGCGACTCGTCAGCATCTATGCGCCTTGACGGCCGACCGTAAATTTGATATCGCTTCTTATCTTTTACCCTAAATTTTTATTCAGAAATTTGCCGATATCGTTAGAAAGCCAAATTTTAAAAGGATTCTAGATGATAGGCGGCATAAACGGATTTAACGCAAATGCAAATTTCGATTTTAGCGGCGCTCGCGGGCAAAATTTAAAAGCGCGCGAGGCAAAAGAAGCGGCGAATTTGATGTCAATTTGACGGCGCAGATTGATTACGATACGGTAAATCCAAGCGAATTAGACTACGACCAACTAAAAAAATCTGGGCGGATAAGGTTGATCCTGAGAAGCTAATGGGTAGTAAATTTAAGCATGTGGCTCGGCATAAAAATGGGGTTTGAGAAAGTTGTGGATGATTGGCGTAAGGAGCTAGGACTAAAGCCTGACGAACCGGTATTTGCAAGGAGGATATTTTCTCTAAGCGGCTACACGAGAGACGATAAAATCAGCGTCTGGGGCAAGATAAACGGGCTTGACTCATCGGTAAGCAAAGAAAAAAAGCCGCCGAGCTAAAAAAAGCTTCGTAGATAGCACGCGAGCCTTGATCGCGCACGCGCGCGATCCGTCCGATATATTTAGGTGGGACGTCTTTAGCGTGGATAAATTTATGAAGAGATTTGATGTGGATTTGGGCGGGTTTGGCTTAGGGCTCATGCGTAGCGGTAGCGGTCTGGCAATGGACGCCGAGGCCTCAAAGTTGCTAGATTCGGATATGAACGAGGAGGAGTTTAAAGATAAATGGCTCGAGTACGCGGCAAATAAAATCCCTAGGCGAATACGCAAACGTCGTACTCGCTCAAGGACGGCGCGCTAACTTTCGACCAAACGCCCGCAAAAGAGCGCATTACGCTTCTTGGGCAAGATCTCGAAACTCGCGTGAGCTACGCGGACGAAGCGAGCAAAAAAGAGTTTTTTAAATTTCTAAAAGACGTATTTAAAAACGGCGAGAGTATCGGGGACGCGTTGCAAAAAATCGCACTAAAAAAAGGCGATTTTGACGAAAAAAATCGTAGAAAAAAAGCACAAGCAGACGCCGCAAAAGAAAAAGAATTTAAAACCGATCAAAGCGACGAGTAAAAAGCCAAACCTATGTTTATAGGGATATAAAGCGCGAGTTTTTTTCGAGAAATTTATCAAAGCCGAACAAGAAAAAAAGGAGCGGACGTAACCAAGCTTTTTAGATGCTCTAAATAAAAATCCGAAAGCTAGATATAAAATGCCTCAAATTTAAAAAGTGGCGGTTGCTAGGATAATTAAAAAAAGACGAATTTGTATATCGCGCGAAATCTGTGCAAATAGATGAAGTCTATGCAAAAATAGCAAAAACCGTCCTGTCTTAAGCCAATTTGCGTATATTAGTCCAAATTCGGCTCAAAAAATTAGCCGAAACTACGCGCCGAATTTACCCGTAAAAGCTAAATTTGAAACGCTCCGCATTCGGCCTGCCGGCAAATTTCGCCTCGCAAAGCCGAACTTGAGCGCAAATCACATCTCGTAGCTATCCTCTTCGTCTTCGTCGCCGTATTCGTAGTCGTTCTCATCGTAGTTGTAGCTGTATCGCTCAGATCTCTCGTCGTCAAATTCGGAGTATTCCTCCTCCAAATCTTCCTCTTCGTAGTCAAATTCTTCGCTCATTTTCTCTCCTTTAAAAATTATTTTTTTCACTTCTTCGACGTATAGGCTCTGGCTAGGGAAGGCAAATCCAAGTCCGTTGGCCTCTACGATATTCATTATTTTTTTAGCATCACGTCCTCTTTGACGGCCAAAAACTCGCCCCAAACTATCGTCTTTGAAAAGCAGTACACGAGGATATTTATCGAGCTATCGGCAAACTCGTCCACTACAACGAACAATTTGACTTATACCCAGCTAGATCGTCGATCGAGACGATACCGCGGTCGTAGCGACTAGCCTTTTTCGAGCCCATATCGTCGCCCTTTGCGATATCTGGGTGGTCGATTAGCATCTGTTTGATCTCATCGACGCATTTTTTTGATCTGCTCGGTCGTGGCGCTGTATTCTAATCCGATTAGCATCCTGATGCGCCGTCCCATCTTTCGCCTGCTCCAGTTTCGGATCGGATCGCTAGCTAGCTTTGAGTTTGGTACGAAGATAAGGGCGTTGTCAAAGGTTCGCACGGTCGTTTTCCTAAGTCCGATCTCCACGACCGTTCCCTCGATGTCGCCGCACACGATCCAGTCGCCCTGAGAAAACGAGTTGTCAAAGAGCAGCATAACGGAAGCAAAGAAATTCGCCAAGATGTCCTTAGTCGCAAGAGCCACCGCAAGGCCGCCGATACCAAGAGAGGCGATAATGGCGCTGACGTTAAAGCCGAGCTTGCTAAGCACGATAAGCAGCGCGATAACGAAGATGATGAAATAGATGATCTTTAGGATCAAATTTATCACCTCTTTGCGCCCGCTTTTTTTAGGTTAGCTCGTTGATGAGCACCATGCCGTAGCCGTTTAGTACGCTAAGTATGAGCCAGGCGACGGCGATGACGAAAGTGATCGCTAGGGAAATTTGCAGATTTTTATCGGCATCGGAGCGGGATAATACGCGATCGAGACGCAAATATCTATCGCATAGGCGATAAGAGTGAGTAGCATCGGGCGTTTGATGATTTCTACGATGCGCCCTTTGGTCTGTCTATCCGAGTCGTGCTTGACGAAAAATTTCATTAGCGCCAACAGCGTGAGCCTGCTAAGCAGCGTCGTAAACGAGACGAAAAACAAAAAAATACTACGAATATAATCGCAGCCTTGCCGACGTTAAATCTGCTCGTAAATGAAGCCTTTTCGTTGATAAAAATCGATCCCCGTTTTTTTACATTTAGCTCCGAAATGATGTAGTTTGACGTGAGTAGCTCGGCGTTATCGCGCAGGTAGTGGAGTATCTCTTCAAGCGTCTTTTTGTGCGCTTCTAGCGCGTCTAGTTCGCTTTTTGTGCGCAGCGAGCGTTTCCTCGTTTAGACTATCCTTAAACTCCTTAAACTGCGAGTAAAACTCCGTCTGAAAGCTAAGCAGCGTCTTCTCGACGGCAAGTTTGACGTTTACGGCTTTGCCGCCCTCCTTAAAGATATTTTTCCAAATTTAAAAGCGAGGAGTAAAACAGCTCATCAAGCCGCATACGCTCGAGCTCGAGCATATTTTTTTGACGTATAAATTTTTGATTGCTAGAGTTTTTTTAGCTTTTTGGTTTTTCGTCTCTAGCTCTTGCATCTCTTGTTTGAAATTTTGCACCTGCTCTTCGTCGATTTCGATTTGCATGACGAGATAGGGGATCTGCTCGATTAGCTTTTTCTTTTTCTAGGACCGTTTTAAAAAAAGCACGTTTTTTTATCGGCGGTTTCATTATTTTTCGGCGGACTGCGCCTTGATAACGGCGATCTGCGCATTTGCTTCGTTGATTTGATTTACGACGCTTAGGGATGTCTGTCGCGTTTAGGGTCGTCGATTTTGGTATTTGCGAGTAAATTTAAACCAAAGCACAGCGCAAAAAAACGGCGACTAAAATTTTTTTCTCATTTCTCGACTCCTAGCAGTTTAAAGCTCTTTGTTACGAAGTTATAGTTGTAAATTTCGCCCGTTTCTATTATGTAGTGCCAGGCGTAAATTTTTAGCTCTCCGTCTTTAAATTTAGCCTTGACGTCGGGGTAGCTCAGTAAATTTCTCAAACGAATTTACAAGGCTAAGCCGTTCGGTTAGCCACTCTCTTTTTGCGATATTGTCGCCAAAAAGCTTTTGCACGCGCTTTTTTACGGGCTCTAGTAGATCAAGCCAGCGCTTAACGTTTGGCGTTTTGCTAAATTTAGCCTCGTCCATCCATAAAGCCGCGCAGCCGCCGCAGTTACTGTGCCCGCAGATGATGACGTTTTTGTACGTTTAGCGTTTGCAAGGCATACTCGATCGCCGACGTCGTAGCCAAAAACTCCTCGCTTTTGCGGTACGGAGGCACGATGTTTGCGATATTTCGCACGACTACTAGGTCGCCCGGAACCGTGTTTGTTATGAGGCTAGGCACCACGCGCGAGTCGATACATCCGACAAAAAGAGTGTGCGGCGTCTGTTTCTCGCCCAGGCTTTCAAAAAGCTCCTTATGCTCTAAAAAAATCTTCTTCCATAAATTTGACGGCGCCGTCTAAAATTTTCTTGCATTATATTTTTCCCGATAATTTTTTTTAAAATATTATATCAAAAAAACGTTTCAAACTTCGTCAAAGAAAATTTCTAAATTGCTTTTCGCGCGTCAAATTCAGTGATTTTTTTATATTTTATTTACCTATTTTTTTGGCTCAAATTTGCGTCAAAAAAATCAAAAAAAGGAGAAAAAAATGAGTTTATATGACAGAAACTATGCAAACTCAAGAGAGCACGAGGTTGCGAGCGAATATTCGCAAAGCGCGCTTAGCACGTTTATCAAGCAAACCTATCAGCTTTTCGCGGCTTCGCTTTTAGCCGCCAGCGTCGGAGCTTACGTCGGGCTTTATAGCTCGCTGGGAGCGACGGTAGCGGGCAACTACTGGCTATTTGTGATACTTGAGCTAGGACTTTTGGTGGGCCTAATGTTTGCCAAACGCAAAGCGGGCTTACATTTGGTCCCTACTTTTTGCCTTTACTTTCGTTAGCGGACTTACTCTTACGCCTATTTTGGGACGCACTTTTGCGATGCCAGGAGGCGCGGCGATAGTAGCTCAGGCCTTTACGCTTACGACCGTGGCATTTGGCGGACTTAGCGTGTTTGCTATGAATACCAAGCGCGACTTTACCGCGATGGGCAAGATGCTTTTCATCACACTTATCGTTTTACTCGTGGCTGCGATCATAAATATTTTTTTCCACAGCCCGGTTTTACAGCTTGCGATCGCTAGCGTGGGTGCGGTTTTATTTAGCGCGTATATCCTTTACGATACGCAAAAATATCATCCGCGGCAACTACGAAACTCCGATCGAGGGCGCAGTCGCTCTTTATCTTGATTTCGTGAATTTGTTCGTTTCTTTACTTCAAATTTCTAGGCATTTTTTTAGTAGAGATGACTAACGAAGAGCGGCTCTACCGCGTAATAGACGCAATTTAAACCGCTTAAAAGAAGGGCTTAGAGTCGTCGAGGACGTCAGACGTTACGGCTTTGACGACCCTAGCCCTCGCTAAAAAAATAAAAAACTCTCCGCCACAAGGCAAAAAAATCCCGCAAAAGGATTTATAAAATTCGCGATGCCACAAATGACGTACTAAAACCAAGCCTTAAAGAGGAGCAATTCGCCTCAATTTGGACGATTTGCAAACCGCCAATATCAAACGCGCGCAAGAAAGCGCAAGGGTTTTAGAAGAGTGTTTTAAACTCATCGACGTTAAAATTTTCCGAGATTTTTTTAAGACCGTGCGCTACGAACTTTATGAGATAGAAAAAGAATGAACCCAAATTCAAAAACTTTTTTTAGTATAATCGCGACTAATTTTGAAAAATTTAAAAAGGATTTTTTTAATGGATTCGCTTTTTTTTAGTATTGCAGTTTATTTTCGCGGTAGTTTTAACGATCGCCGTTTTGCTTCAGAAAAAGCTCCTCTATCGGACTGGGTGCATATAGCGGTAGCAACGAAAGCCTATTTGGCGCAAAAGGACCGGCCGGATTTTTAGCCAAATTTACCTTCGTCGTGGGCGTTTTATTTATCCTAAACACTCTAGCGCTAAGCTACGTTTACAACACGCAAAGCAGCAAATCTCTAATAGATAGCGTCGATACTTCGTCGCTACCTGCAGCTCCTGAGGCAGTTGTTCCGCAAGCTCCTAATGCTCCTGCAGCTCCAGCAAGCGAGCAAAAATAAGGCGCATTGGTGAAAAAATTAGTTTCCGCGCTCGCATTTTTTGCAGCGGTGCAGCTTGCGTTTGCAGACGCGCACATCTTTAACTATCACAGATTTGACGACGATAGGCATCCAAGTACAAACATCTCTATTAAAAAAATTTACGCGAGCAGTTTGATTATTTTTAAAGAAAAAGGCTACGAGATCATCCCTCTCTCAAAGCTCGTGGACGCTATCAAAAACGGTGAGCCGGTATCTGATAACTGGGTTGTTTTAACGGTAGACGACGGCTACAAAAGCTTTTACGAAAAAGGCTTACCGGTATTTTTAGAGTACGGATATCCGTTTGCACTGATGATCTACGTCGAGGCCACCGCGCGAAAATACGGCGACTTTATGACCTTTGAGCAGATAAAAGAGATGGAAAAATACGGCGAAGTCGGCTATCACTCCTACGGCCACTTGCACATGGTCGGTCTTAACGAGGAAAAATTAAAAAACGACTTTGAGGACGGTATAAGCAAATTTGAAAAAAATATGGGCTACAAACCGCGCTATTTTGCTTATCCTTTTGGCGAATATAACGACAGAGTGCGCGATGTAGCAATTGAGCACGGCATCGAGGTGATACTGAGCCAAAACTCCGGTGCAGTCGCGGCAAACAGCGATCTACACGAACTAGACAGGATCCCTGCTATGAACGGCACTCACCTGCCGTCCGCGCTTGCGAGTAAATTTTTAAAAGCCGAATGGATACTACCACAAGACTATCCCAAAGACAATAAAAATCAGCGAACTTATCATCAAAACCGACGAGAACGCGACGCACGGATACTTCTCGATGACAGGGCAAAAAAACAAAAAAAGTCAAGCTTGAAAACGGGCAGATGACGCTTCAATTTAACAAGCCGATCGACCGCTATAAAGTGAGAATGAGCCTTAAGGTAAACGGAAAAACGACGACCAAAATTTTAGTAAAGGATATAAATGCTGAATGAAATTTACAAAAAACAAAAAGAGCATAGCGACAAATGCATCGAGGGTCTAAAGCGCGACTTTAGCACGCTTCGCACAGGCAAGGTAAATATAAGCATAGTCGATAATATTTACGTGGATTATTACGGTAGCCAAACTCCTCTAAACCAAGTAGCCACCGTGCTAACAAGCGATGCTAGCACCATAAGCATTACACCGTGGGAAAAACCGATGCTAAAAAAACCATCACTGCAGCGATCTCTGCGGCAAATATCGGCGTAAATCCGAACAACGATGGCGAGAGCGTGAAACTATTTTTCCCTCCGATGACGGTCGAGCAGCGCCAAGAAAACGCCAAGCACGCTAAGGCATTTGGCGAAAAAGGCGAAAGTTAGCATCAGAAACATCAGAAAAGACGCTAACGACGAGGTTAAAAAAAGCTAGAAAAAGATAAAGTGATCACCGAAGACGAGAGCAAAAAAAGGACAAGACGAAGTCCAAAAAAATCACTGACAGCTACACATCAAAGATCGACTCGCTCGTAAAAAGAAAAAAAGAGAACGAGCTTTTTAAAAGTCTAAATTTACATGCGGCTTGTTAAATTTGACGAGCCGCTTCTTTTATAAAAAACCTTCCGCTATTTCGCATTTAACATAAATTTATAGTCCACTTTTTGCTACACCCCAAAGCGCGTTTATTTATTTCGCCCAAATTTTCAAATTTATCACGCCATACTCGCTTTTACCAAAAATTTATATCCAAATTTAAAATTGCTAGCCGTTTTTTTGCTCGGCATAAGCTTATAATAACGCAAAATCGCAAGCCGATAAAAGCTCAAAAAAATAGTAGCTTAAGCGCGCTTAGGGTGAAAATCGCTCAGATTTTACAAAGGAAAAAAACGATGGATTTAGAAAAAATTTACAAGGACGCAGGCGCGTATTTACAGGGGCATTTTTTTGCTTAGCAGCGGCAACCACTCGCAGTTTTATTTACAAAGCGCCAAAGTACTCGAGGATCCGCAGTTAGCCGGCGCTTTAGCGGACGAGCTAGCCGCCGTAATCGAAAAAAATCGGGCGTAGAGTTTGACAGCGTCTGTTCGCCCGCTCTAGGCGGCATTTTGGCAGGGTTACGAGCTAGCTCGCGCGGCGAAAAAACGCTTTATTTTTTTACCGAGCGAGTCGAGCGCGTGATGAGCCTGCGACGCGGTTTTGAGGTGAAAAAAAGGCGAGAAATTTATCGTTTGCGAGGACATCATCACTACGGGCGGCTCGGCGATGGAGGCCGCTCGCGTGATCGAGAGCCCTAGGCGGCAAGGTGGTGGCGTTTGCCGCGCTTGCTAATCGCGGCTTTTTGCAAGGTCGCACATTTGGCGGGCAGCGTCGCAAAACCAAGCGCCAAACTACCCGCCGACAAGCCGTTTTTGCGCTTGGAAACTTTGAGTTTGAGATTTTTTTGATCCCGCAAACTGTCCGCTCTGCGCCGATGGAAGCAAGGCGATAAAGCCTGGCAGCAGAGGTAACTACATTACCAAATTTCGCGGACATGTTTGATTAGTCGTGCAATTTGGACGGACTTTGCAGGAGTCAATCAAAAGCAAACCGATCGAGAATCAATTGACTTAGTTGTGCAATATATTGAACGATAAAACGAAGCCCGTCGATACATATTGCAGGTTGCGGACAGAGTTAAATTTGCGTTGTTGCCGTGTACATTTAGCGGTGGCTGTCAAATTTATATTTAGGTAAACTTTACCCCCGCGAAAGAGCGTCTTTCAATTTACGAATTTAGAAATCGGCGCGAGATAAACGCCTCAAATTTAAAAATCCGCACTTTATACATTTACGGAGCCTACGATAAATCAAACGCAAGCGGGTTTAATGAAAAAAATGCGCGAGTCGAAAAATTATTGATCATCGCAAACTGGTATGCCGCCAAAAACAAACAAAGACGGCAGACATCGTAAAAGATTACGCTAGGCAAAACGTATAATCTGGCAGCAAACGAAGCGCCGTTTATGAGCGGAGCAAGACCGGCTGGATAAAACTGCGCCAAGCGGCGGGCGCGCGGAAACGAGCCCTAAATGTAGCGCACCAAAGCGGCGACGCATAAAAAAACAGAGCGTAAATTTGCCGCAACAAAAAGTAAAAGAGCATAAATTTGAGGCGGTAGCGAGCAATTGACGGTCAAATCCAAAACTAGCGCTCAAAAATAAAGCATAAGAAGGAGTAAATTTCGGCAAAAACAAAAAGCGCAACTAGCCACCATCGGCGCGCGAGTAAAGGCCTTTATCGCCGATCTTTTTTTGATCGGGATGCCCATATATTACCTCACGACCTATGTTTTCTTAGGCGGCAAAGATGACTTTTTGCACAACCAAACCGCGATATTCGGGGCAAATTTCGCAGTTGCTCTCATCTGCTGCGCCTTTTTGCGATCAAAGCCCAGACGCCAGGCTATCGCTCGCAAAAATATCTACCTCATCGACCTACGCAGCGGCCGCAAGCTCGGCTTTGCGCGTGTTTTGCTCCGTTACATCTGCTTTTTTTGCTCGCAGGAGTTAGCATCGTCGGACTTTTGCCTCTGCTTTTTTCGCAAGGACGCGCTAAATTTGCACGATCTGCTCACGCACTCGGCGGCCGTCTGCAAAAAAGCGGACTGATTTCGCCCGTTTGCGGCAAATTTGAGCCGAATTTTGCCCAAATTTGAGCAAAAATTTTCAGTGCGACCCGCCCTGCTCTACTTAAAGCTCAAGATTAAATTTAGCACTTTCGCGGTGCGGGTTTTGCAGGCTAGATTCTCATCCCGTACCCGCGGCAAATTTGACCCGCTTGCCGCCCCGTCAAATTTAAATCTTTAAACCACATTTCGTTACAATCGCCCCCAATAAGGAAAAAAATATGCAAAAAAATAATGGGATTTACGAGAACGCGTGAAAACGCGGAGAAAAAAAGGCGCGCTGATACCTAGCGACTTCACGCACGCGGCCATCATCGGAGAGACCGGCAGCGGCAAGACGACGGCGATGATATATCCAAATCTGCTTGACCGCATGCAAAAACGGCTACGCGGTGTTCGCTGTGGATTATAAAGGCGGTGAGAGCGCCAAAATAAAGGCTCTAGCGCGCAGAGCGGGCCGCCTAAAAAGACGTCGTGAGCGTGGGTGCGAGGCTGGATGCGCCGATAAATCTTATCGCCTCGATGAAGCCGCGGGACTTTAAAAACTGCGTGAAAAAACCGATGGAATCAAGAGAAAAGTTTTGGGAAGAGTTTGGCTCTAGCATCGCGACCGAGTTTTTTTAAAGTTTTAAAAGCGCTTAAAATTTTCGCTAAAAAAATCACGCCGTTAAATGACTGCTACACGGATGCGTTTTACGCCGACGTGCGCACGCTAGCGCGGGATTTTACCTTTGACGTGGCGACGATACTGCGCCTCTCGCAAGACCTGGAAAAAGATGCTCGAGTTTAAAGACGCGCTGAGCCTCATCTGCGACAATCTCGACTCCTCGACGCTAAATTTCACCCGCGAAACGATAATGATAAACCGCGCGTTTATAGCGACCGCGGACGAGTTTTTTTGGACGCGACGAGCCGCTACAAGGACATCGGCGACGAGCGCACGAGAGATGATTTTCGCAACTACTCGATGATGATGTCGCCGTTTCTAGGCCTCGCATGAACGACGACTCGCTAAACGGCGACGGCGAGGGCACTGCGGGCGACGCGAGTATCGCAGGACTGCTAAATAACGGCAAGATCGTGATCTTTAACGCCGCAAGCTGCGACAAAAGTGCGCTGAGCTTCCTACTAAACAGCTTCTTGCCTGAGCTTTTTAAAGCGCGTAACGATGAAGCAAAAAAAGGCCCATTAGCCTATTTCTCGACGAGTCGGCGAAGCTGCTGAGCGAGAACACCGAGCTAAACGAGGAGATCCTACGCGAGTGCGAGGTGGAGCTGGTGCTGGCGTTTCAAAAACGAGTTTTTTTACTCAAACGCGCGATCGGCGGCACGGCGTACGAGGCGCTGATGGGCAACCTCACCAACCGCTACTTCATGCGCAACAAGGACGTCGTGAGGCTGGGCGGCAGCGAGGTAGACTGCTCGACGCTGGAGAAATTCGAGTGCGTGCTAGAGGGCGACAAGATCGCGCTGGAGCCAATTTTTCATCGATGAGGCGGAGTGCCTGCAAGCGCAGCTAGAGTTTGAGCGCGAGAACCGCCTGCACGAGCGACTGCTGGGCAAAATTTACGAAAACTGCGTGATAGAGTTTGACGAGGAGATCGTCGACGACGGCAAAAATCTGGGTGCGCGACGTCGATACGGGCGAGCGAGAGTGCGTGTTTTTTTCAGCGACGAGGTGCTAGATATCCGCCCGCAAGATATCTATAAACGCCCGCCAAATACCGGCGGCTACAACATCTCGCTCGAAGACGGCACGGACGACGCGCAGATAAGCTTTTAGGTAAATTGACGGCGGCCGACGGGGCTTGCGAATTCAGTTTGACTGAGCTAGCGAGCAAATTTGAGCGCAAATTTGGGTCAAATTGAAAGCCGGCGTAAATTTAAACGGCAATGCAACTTGACGATTTTAACAGCTCGCCGTTTGCATAAAAACTAGGCTGGATAAATTTAGAAATTTGACTTTAGGCGGATGATATGAACGAAAATCTCGACAAAGAAAAATAAAGAGCCGCAGCTACTTTACAGACTAGACAGGCGAAATCCACTCATGGTGCTGATCGACTTTATTGGTTATAGCTTTTTACTGCTTGTGCCAGGCCTGCTGACCGCGATATATTATAGAGGCTGGATGCAGATGCTGGGCATTCTGGGTTCTTTGTTTTTGGGTAGGCTTTTATACAAACTCATATTTTTTTCAACTACATCGAAATTTACAGCGACAGGATCGTCATAAACAGATATATTTTTCGGCGATACGATCATCAAAAAGCGAGGATTTGGCGTATTGTAGAACTTATTATTTTCCATTTGCCCCCAATCAAGTATGGATAGCAAAAAGAGAAAAATATTTTTTTCTATAGAGTTTATGCGATAGAAAGCTTAACGTCCAAACAAGCAGACGAGATAGAAAGGCAAATCAAATTTTCATAATACCTCGAGATAAAGTTAATTAAGGAGATATAAAGATGCAAACAACTATATGGATAGACGGTCAAAAAAATATGACGTTTATGACAAAAAAATATCACATCAGACGAAAAAGGCTCTTGCTGGCAGTCAAATTGAACAAACCCGCCCGTAAATTTATCCCTCCTCGCTTCGGGTCAAAAATTAGCCGCCAAACCAAACCCCAGATTTAAAGCGTAAATCTAAAATTTAGATTTTTTTATCTACGTTTTTATATTTTTGCCGTCTTTATTTACGCACATAAAACCCACGGTAGCCCCGCCGCCATAAAGCAAAAGCTACGCCGTCTGAATGAAATCTATCGTCGCAGCCCGCCTCTTTGTCGCCTCGCAGTATCTCGTCCGAAGCGTCGTCAAAAAAATCTCGTAATACGCGACTTCAAAGCCATCATCGCGATAATCAATCGTCGTCTCGTCGTTGTCCCAGATTCTTACGCCTATGACGTTTGCGCTTTTTAGTTTGGCTTTTAGTTGGCTAAAAAGTCTGTTCGTCCCAGCCCAGTATCCGCAGTGGTTCCTGCACGCTCGTTTGCTTATCTACGCGGATGAAGCTCGCGGTTTGGTTTTTTTATCGGCACTCTCTGCTCTAAACGTCTCAACCAGGGCTCCATCCAAGCGCAGGTCAAACCAAACTCCGCGAGGCCTAATCTCGCGCGCAAAATCGCGTAACGCTAAAATCTCGATACGATTTTTTTCGTAGTTTCGCGCTAACTCTCGTCCGTCGTATACATTTAAGTAGACGGCCGTCGTCGCTATTAGAAAAATAATAATAATAAAAGACGTTTTGTAGCTTATACTCATAATCCTCGCAAATTCTTTTATTCTTGCTCTAATTTACGGCGTCAAGCACGCTAAATTTAAAATTAACCCCGTGATTTAGCAGTTTTCTTACGCCCAGATTCGTGTCGATGCCGTTGATTATAGCGTTATAGATGTATTCTTTGGCTTGCTGGATGGCGCTTTCTAGGGCTTTGGCCGCGCGCGAGTAGGCAAGCTAGCGAGCTAGAAAAACGTGCAGCCCGCGCCGATGATGACTAGCGGGTTGGCTAATGGCGTCTCAAAGTTTTGCACGCTGCCGTCCTTGCGGTAGAGCGTATCGATGCTCTTGCCGGCGACGATGTGTTTTTTTCACGATCACGTCACACGGCAAATTCGTAAAATCATCGCCGAAAAAGCACGTCGGCTTCGCGCAAATTCGGCGTCGTGACGGCGGCAAATTTCATCAGTTCTTTTAGTCGCTCGATGGCGCTATCTTTGATGAGTTTGTGTCCCATTTTCGAGACGCAGACGGGATCTAGCACAACCGGAGCGGAGTTTTTTTCTAAAAAAACCCCTGCACGACGTCCATGATAGGTTCGTTAAATAGCATGCCGATCTTAACGGCGTCAAAGCTAAACTCGGCAGAGAGCATCTCTAGCTGGTCGGCAACGAAGGACGGATCGAGCGATACGATGCTTTTGATCTTGTCCGTATTTTCGGCCGTTAGCGCCGTGACCGCGGTCGCGCTATAGCAGCAAAAGTGCGCGCACGCTTTTATATCGGCTTGTAGTCCAGCGCCGCCGTTGCTGCATGAGCCTGCGATGATGAGGATTTTTTTCATTTTTTTGCCTTTTTTTCGTTTTTTTAAAAAGCCGTATTATAAACGACATTGCATTAACGACGCGTTAAACGCACAATTTAATTCGCAAGGCGCGCAGGGTGTTTGTTTTCGCTCTGGGCAAGCGCGCATAAATCAAATACGCAAGCTCCATCAATCTCAAATATAAGTTTGCGCTTATTAAATTTTAGCTATAATCCAGGCTTCATAGATGGGTGTCCGAGCGGTTGAAGGAGCACGCCTGGAACGCGTGTAAAGTGCAAGCTTTCGAGGGTTCGAATCCCTTCCCATCTGCCATAATCTTATAAAACTTAACCCAAAGTATTTTCCACAAATTTACGCACAAGAACCAAAAAAATGATAAAGATAAAAACACATAAACGAAAAACGACTACGCGCGGATTTTCGTATTCGGCGATATGCATGGCTGCCTCGGGCTTTTTAATCTGATGATTAAAGAGATAAATTTGACCAAAAAAAGGATTTGGTTATTATTTTAGGCGACAGCTGCGACCGCGGCGAGGATACGATCGGGCTATACAAAAGATACGCCGAGCTCGTTAGAAACGGATACGCGCTGATCCACGTGCTAGGAAATCACGAAAAAAATGATGATGGACGGATATTTTGGCGGCGACTCGCTAGATCACCAGTGGCTTAGAAACGGCGGCGATAAAACCAAAAGGTCGATCTACAAGCGAAATTTAAACAGCTTCGCGCTCTCGTGGCTAAAGGATTTTATCGGCGATATGCCTCACGTCGTGAGCTCGGAAAAAAGCATATTCGTCCACGCGGCCTTTGACGGCGACAAAAAGCGAAGAGGAGCAGGACGAGGACTACGTGCTGTGGAGTATAGAGCCATTTTGGGAGAGTAATAATACAGGCAAGAGGATATTTCACGGGCACGTCGCAAGTGAGGAAAATAGAATAACCAGGCGCGCAAACAACGTCTTTTCTATGGACGTGGGAGCCGTGTTTTTTAAAAGGCTAGAGATAATGGAGATAAAAAAAGCGGCGAGAAATGTGAAGTGGATTTAAGGGGGCAAAAATGATTTATTTTACCTCCGATTTGCATTTCGGTCATAGCAATATCATGAAATTTCATCCGTGTTTTAGGCCTTTTTCTAGCGTAGAAGCGATGGATAGAGCGCTTATTGGCCATTGGAACGAGAGAGTAAATCCTTGCGACACGGTCTATAACATTGGCGATCTAAGCTTTCACAAGGATATGGAGACCAATATATCCATCTTTAGCAAGCTAAACGGCAAGCACATCCTAGTGCTAGGCAATCACGACGAAGCGATAAAAAAGCATAAAGACGAACTGCTAGCTATGAAAAAAACAAGACGGCAACGCGCTGTTTGAGGAAATTTGCGAATACAAAGAGATCACCGTGCAGCACGGGCAGGGATAAATTTCGGCTCGTACTCTTTCACTATCCGCTATCCGAGTGGAACGCAGGTCACCACGACTCTATCCAGCTCTACGGCCATATCCACGCAAATATCGCAAACGTAAAAGGCAAGGCGCTAAACGTCGGCTACGACCTGCACGGCAAGATTTTTGAGCTTTGAGGAAAGGTATGATTTCGTCAAAGACCTGCCGCCGTTTGAACATAGCAAACATAGGATGTTTAGCGAAGAAGATAGCGTAGAGAGTAGAAGCACAAGGATAAAAGAGGTTTTGGAAAAGCTAAATTTTGACTGACTTTAGTCAAATTTGCGCTTTGTATTTACAAAAGCAAATTGGGGCCGCAAACCCTAAATGTGAGCCCAAAGTTTAGCTATCTTTATAAAAAAACATCATGAACAAAAAAACACGCCCAAAAATCATGCGGTAGATCACAAACGGTAGCATGCTCACACGCGCGATCAGCGCCATAAATAGCCGAACGCACAGATACGCGCTAAGGCCGCTAATAGCCGCCCCGATAGCAAGGTCGCTCCAAGGCAGCGCGTCCGGGGTTTTTAGCAGCTTTACCGCCTCTAGTCCGCCTGCTAGCACGATCGCGGGATCGATAGCAAAAAAACGAGAAATTCGCACTTGCGCTGTGACTAAAGCCAAGCATAAGCGCCGCCGTCATCGTCACGCCCGAGCGCGAAACGCCGGGTATCAGCGCGATCGCCTGCGCTAGACCTATGATGAGAGCGAGCTTGATCGTCATTTCGTATTCGGTTTTTAGGCCCGATTTTTTTATCCGCGACGTAGAGCGCGATACCAAAGATTATCGTCATCGCCGCGATCACGAGCCCGTTTCTAGCGTACTGCTCGATGGCGTCGCTAAACGCTAGGGCCAAAAAGCCCCACCGGCACGGTCGCAAAGCCGACCGACCACACGAGCGTGCTATCGCCGACCTTTTCGCGCCGCGCGATAGACGCGAAAAAATCTCGCACAAGTCCAGCCAGCCTGTCCTTAAAATAAAAAAGTATCGCCGCGAGCGTGCCCACGTGAACGGCCACGTCAAAGGCTAGCCCCTGATCCGCCCAGCCAAGTAGCTTTGGTACAAGCACGAGGTGAGCTGAGCTAGAGATCGGTAAAAACTCGCTGATGCCCTGAACTAGAGCCAAAAACGATGATATGCGAAAGCTCCATCACACGGCCTTTTTGGTTACATTTAAGCTGATTTTGTGCGCTCAATTTGATTTTATCTTGAGCGTAAATTTGCTCATTCACGCCTTTTTTTGCTCGTCAAAGTTTACCCGCGCCGCGAGCTACATTTAAGATGAAAGTCTCGTCGGCGAATCGCCCTGTTTTTTGCCTATATATTTGCAATCTTTTCCCTTTTTTTAATTTTGATTTTACCGCGAGTAAACCGCGTAAATTTGATGCGGGTTTCGCCCGGCATGAGTACTCAAAAGTTCTCAAATTTGACGGCTCTAGCCCAAGCCAAAACCGTCAATTTAAAAGCTAAATTTTACTTTGCCGCTTCCTGCGCAAATTCCGCAATCTTTTCAGGCGTAAAGCCGAAGTATTCAAACAATGCGCCCGCCTTGCCGCTCTCGCCAAAGCTCTTCATCGAGTATATCTCATCGGCAAAGTTATACCACTCCAGCGCGCTTGCGGCTTCGACGGCGATGACCTTGGTCGCTGGATCTATGATCTGCTCTACGTACTCGCGCGGCTGCTCGCAAAGTAGATCAAAACACGGCGCGGAGACGACGTTTGCGCCGATACCGCGAGTGGCTAAAATTTCAGCCGCTTTAACGCAAAGCTCCACTTCGCTGCCGCTGGCTATTAGCGTGATTTTGGCGTTTTGAGCGCGTTTTAGCAGATACGCGCCATTTTCTACGCCGCCTAGTTCGCCCTTTTTCAAGCGGAGCGAGGCCTTGGCGGCTAAGCACGAAGGCGCTTGGAGCGCGTAAATTTAACGCCGCTTTCCAGCAAAGCGCGTTTTCGTTGCCGTCGGCCGGGCGGAAAGTGTAGAAAATTCGGCATCGCGCGCAATGTGCTAAGCTGCTCGATAGGCTGGTGCGTCGGGCCGTCCTCGCCAACGCCGATGCTGTCGTGCGTAAAGATAAAAAAAGTGCCTAATGCTCATCAGCGAAGCGATGCGCGCAGACGGCTTTAGGTAGTCGCTAAAGATAAAAAAACGTCGCGCTAAACGGCAAGAAAAAGCCCGTATCTAGCGACCGCGTTGTTTATCGCGGCCATGGCGTGCTCGCGGATGCCGTAGTGGATGTTGCGTCCGTTAGGGAAGTCGCCCATGCCCTTTAGCTCGGTTTTTGTTTGACGGCGCCAGATCCGCACTACCGCCGATAAAGCCCGGCATCGCGCGTGCGATCTCGTTCATGATGATGCCGTTACTGTCGCGCGTGGCTAGCTTTTTTTGCCGCTAAAAATCAGGGAAATTTATCTTGCTAAAATCAGGATTTAGCAGCGCGTTTAGCATATTTCTGCTTCGCCGCTTCGATTTCTACCTTTTTTTGTTCCACTGAGCTTCGGCCAGGGTCGCCCTTTTTCTAGCGCGGCGCGGAAGCGGATCAGCACGTCCTCGTCGATGGCAAATTGCGCTCAGGATCAAAGCCGGCTGCGATTTTAGCGGCTTTTATGATCTCCTCGCCAAGCGGCGCGCCGTGGCTGTGGTGGCTGCCCTCTAGCTCGCCTGCGCCCTTTGCGATGCGGGTGTTTGCGATGATGAGGTACGGGCGCTCCTTTTTCGGCGGCCTGCTCGAGCGCAAACTCGATCTGGTCGTAGTCGTGGCCGTCGATGCGCGCGACGTCCCAGCCCTGCGCCTCAAATCTAGCCTTCACGTCCTCGCTCCAAGCAATGCTCGTATCGCCCTCGATCGTGATGTTGTTGGAGTCGTAGATCAACACGAGGTTGTCTAGGGTGTAGGGTTGCCAGCGACCGCACAGGCCTCGTAGCTGATGCCCTCCTGCAAATCTCCGTCGCCGCAGAGGCGGTAAAATTTTCATGATCGATGACGACGTTTTCAGGCTCGTTTAGTAGATTGGCCGCGTATTTTTGCCGCCATAGCAAAAGCCCACTGCGTTTGCTACGCCCTGGCCTAGAGGTCCAGTCGCGACCTCGACGCCTTTGGTGTGGATCTCTGGATGGCCCGGAGTTTTAGAGCCCTAGCTGGCGGAAGTTTTTTGATCCTCAAGGCTAAGATCATAGCCGCTAAGATGCAAAAAGCTATACACAAGCGAGCTTGCGTGACCGCCGCTAAACACGAGCCTGTCGCGGTTTAGCCAGTTTGGATTTTTTTAGGATTGTGATTTAGAAAGTTTAGCCAGCACGACCATGACGTCCGCTAGCCCCATCGGCGCGCCCGGATGCCCGCTGTTTGCCTGCTGCACCATATCCGCGCACAAAAACCTTATCGTATCAGCCATCTTTTTAGCATTTTTTTCTCCTTAGTTTTTTTATGCGATTATACGAGAAATTCGGCTTAAATTTACGCTTTTAGCGCCGCCATACATTTTAAAAAAACTCGGCGAAAGTACTCCTTTTTTTGTCCTTTAGCTCGGGAGGTATCTGGTGCTCTTTTTTTTGCCGATTATTATGACATCCTCTTCGCCCTCCTTTACCGCTATGAACGCGCCCGCGATCTCGTGCCACGAGCTAAAAACGGGCTCTTCCATAAGGTCGCGGCTAATGAGCCCGCGCTCGTCCAAAATCACGCCAAAAGGCTTACCAAGTCCAAAAAGCGCGCTATCTAGACTATGAAAAAAATCGGCGAGCTAGGCTTAAAAAAACGCCGAGGGATTTGGCTAACAGCTTGCTCTCGTCAAGCGGCGTTTTTTTAGCGCTTCGCCGAGGCCTAGCTCTAAAAGTTTATCGGAAATTTTTCGCCTCGTCGTTTTGGACTCCGTCCTCAAAAAAATAGCGTTTAAAACGGCTTTCAGCGCCCTTTTTCATCGCCGCTTTCACTTCGCCGTCGATTTCAAATTCGCATTTTTTTCCAGCTCTTGCCAAGCGAGAGTTTCCAGCTCGTTTTGCAGATACTTGCCGAGCCTAAACGCCGCCGCTACCTCATCGGCATTTGTAACCGACGCGTCAAATTTGAGCCAAAAGATGCCGCTGCGTGAGCAAAAAAATCCTATACTTTTTTTCGCCCGATCATCTGCGCATGCACGCCGATAAACGCAAGCGGCCGGGCACCAAAGACTTAGGCGTTTTGCTATAGTCCACGCCCTTTTGCAGCCCTAAGCTTTTATCTAAAATTTGCTCCACCGCCTTTGCGAAAAACCTCATCCGCATCGTCCCAAACGGGGTGTTTAGCGCTCTTGCCGTTTAGAAATAAAAACATTTTGCGTATTTTCGTCAAAAGAGAGTGAAAATTTCATCCAAATTTTTCACGTTTTCTCCTAATTTTATTTAAAAACCATACTCCGCCGCGCGTCAAATTTGAGGCGCCAAAAATCTGCCACATAGCCAAATATCATCGCGTCGCTACACGAAATGTGAACGATACACGGCTCACTCGCGAGACGGCTCGCATTTTTCGTAAAACCACTCGAGCGTCTCGTTTAGCTTAAACTCATCGCCGTCTAAAAAAATACTGCATGCTACTTTTTGATCGCGTTTTTCGCCCGCGGCTACGTAGTCGCCGATGAATCCGCGATCCATGACGTCGCGCGCCAAGATATCTGGCTCAAAGACGTTTACCGTCTTTTGCGTTTCGCGCCATTTGCCGCTCTCATCGGGCTCGCGAAGCGCTGAGGGATACGTTATTTCCCGCCTCGTCGTAGGCGTAGACATACTCGCGCCGTTCGCCGTCTGACATCTCGCGATTTTTTTATCAGGTTGCCACGTGCGTCGTAGCTAAACTCGTTTTCAAACACGACCTCCCAGCGCTGCGACTCCCCTTGCCAAAAACGACGATGCGGAGTACTTTGGCCGACCTTGCTCGGTCTCCTCGCGTACGTTTTTTTGTAGCAGCCGTTCCACTCGCTCTTTGCGGCGTCCCAGCGGCATCTAAGATCGGTAAAGCGCCCTAAACTTGGGCTCTATTTTCTGCACCGCCCTCTCCTGCGGCTGCCACGCGTCCTTGCTCCACGTAAAATTTATCTCGGTGCGTGCTCCGTCCGTAGCCGTAAAGGCCACATGCTTTGTCTGCGGCACCCATTTGCCCTGCCACTTATAGCCCTCTGAGCTCGCGTAGACATCACCCTTATAGCGATATATCAATTTTTTTCGTACGGAGTCCATTTTTTTGGCCTTGGCACTCCACTCAAAGGTCGCTACGAGCGTGGTTTTGTGATTTTCGTCATAAAGTCTTTTTGATTAGATACGTCGGCGTCCATTTGCCGTTTTTTTAGAGTGAAAGTTTTCGAGAGATTTCCGTCGCGCCCGTTCGCTTTTTCGACGGTTTTTTTGACCTTGGTTTAGCTTGCGCGTATCAATATAAACAAACGCGCCGTCCTTTGTCCTCTGTTTTTTTGAAAAACCCTGCTTTGCGCCATTTGCCGGCTCTAAAGTCCCAATCGTACTCAGTGCTGCCTATCTCGCGCTCACCTCTTTCGTCAAATTTAACAATGCTTTTCGTCCTGCGCCTGCCCTCATCGCTGATTTCGTCGTAGATTTTTTTCTAGCGCTCTAGCCTTCGCGTCGTAAGCTTGGCTCGTTTCATATTTGTAGCGCGGCACAGTGTCGCCCTGCGTTTTATAGATAGTCTTTTTTTAGGCAATTTCGCCCGACGCAGCTAGCGGCAAGGTCCAAATCGCCGCCATCGCCGCCGCTTTCCAAAAAAATCTCACGTTCGCTCCTTTTTAAATTTAGCCGCCCAAACGGCGTCAATTGATGCGAAAGCAAAGTTTAACGAGTTAAAGTTTGACGCTCGGGCGCTCGTTAATTGACCAACTCCAAAGCGTCAATTTACCGCAGTTGGGCCGCTAGCAAAAGATCATTTGACCTTTTTATACTTCCACGTCTGCTCTGAGGCGAGCTTAATTTACCATCCGCGGCGACGAATTGCTTAAAAGCTGAGTCACCGCGTATCTGCTAGGCACCTCAAAGGACATCAGCGAGCCGCCGTGTCCGACGTCGTCGGCTAATATGTGCGGCTCAAAGGTCGTTTCCAGGCGCTTATTTTGTACCCATCTTTTGCCGTTTTCGTCGCTAACTAGCTCGTAGATATCCACGCTCACGTTATTGCCGCGCTCGTTGCAGCTATAAACAAACTTCTCGCTGCCGTCCATCGTGTCGTATCGCTGCGTTAGCAGACGCTCGCCGCTCTTGTCGTAGATGCTGCGGTTGGAGTACTCCTGCGTCCACTCTTTGCGCTCTTTATCCCACAAAAACGCCGCCGTTTCAAAGCCCGCGCCCTCTACGACCGAGACGCTTTTTGCTGTTGTTCTCCCACGCGTTTTTGCTCGGCGTTCCAGATGAGATTTATCGTCACGTCTTTGCCACTAGAGACGTCGTAGTCGTGCTTTGACATCTCGGCGTAGCACCACGCGCCGCCCTCAAACACGCTTCTTACCTGCTCGTATTTGCCCTTCACATCGCCCGCAACAGTGCTTCTTTCGCGGTTTTGCCATGCGCCGTTTTCGTAGTCCCAGCTCTCGTAGCCGCGAGTTTGTCCGTCTGCGCCGTAGAGTAGCTGCGTTTTTGACTTAGGCTGCCATCTTTTTGCCGTCCCAGACGCTAAGCACGATGAGCTCGTACTCGCCGTATGCGTTCTCGACGGTTTTAGTTAGCGCGGCTTTTTGCCATTTGCCCTTTACCAGCTCGTATCTGATCTCCTCGCTAGCGTTTTTTTAGGTACTTTGTGATGATTTTGCTAGCATTTTTCCGGCACGCCTCTGATAAACGAGCTAGACTCCTGCGTGAGAACGACTTTTTTTATAATCGGCTTTGTATTCGGTTACTTTGATCCATTTTTTTCGCGGCAAAATCATAGCTATAGGCTTCACTTTCGTCATCTCGCCGGCTTTGTTGTAGTAGCTGATCTCTTTGTGTTTGCCCTTTAGGCCGTCTGCGAGCTCGGAGCTGCTCACTAACTCTAGGGCGGCGAGCCTTGGCGTCGTAGCTTTGCTTGGTTTCGTAGCTAGAAGTCGGCTCCTCAAAAAGTCTTTTTGTGCGGTGCTAGCTAGCATATAGTCGTACTCTTTGGCAAATGCCGCCGCACAAAAAACGCAAGCGATAAGGCTATTTTTTTCATCATCTCTCCTTTTTGATGAATTTAAAAGATTATAGCACAAAACGCACGCCGAATTTACGGCGGGATCGGCACGGTTTACGAGGTTGTTTATTTATGGCGCTTGGATAGCGTTTTTGTAGTTAAGGATAAAATTGCGAAAGTTTGACGGCTTTCAGTTTGACCGCCCTAAAATGCAAAGTTTAAGCCGAGATTTACCGCAGGTGCTTGTCGATGAGGCCCGTCACGATAGCGCGGATACCCGCATGCACGCCGCATAGCTCGCACTCTATCTTTGAGATGAGCTCGTTTTTGGCCTGCACCGCGCCATCAACGCCAAGCAGGTTGGTAAAGGAGTTTTTTTCGCGCCGTCGTTATGCGTCGGCTTGCCCGCCGTTTCGGCGCTTTGCGTCGCGTCGATGATATCGTCTGCGATCTGAAACGCCAGTCCCAGGTCAAGCCCGATGTCGTATATGTGAGCAGCCTCCGCCTCGCCTAGCCCCGCCACGACGCAGCCTGCTTGCAGGCTCGCAGCGATGAGGCGCGCGGTCTTATGGATGTGCAGAAATTTTAGCTCCTCAAGCCCTAGTTTTTTTGATTTTCGAAATAACAATCCACCGCCTGCCCAAGCGCCATGCCGTAGATACCGGCGTTTTTGGCTTAGTATTTCGACGCATTTTATGCGCGCGTCCGCATCCAGCGGAGCCCTTGCTATCTGATAAAAGGCGTGGGTGTTTAGCGCGTCGCCCGCTAGGATCGCCGTCACTTCGTCAAATTTGACATGCAGGCTAGGCTGTCCGCGGCGCAGATCCGAGTCGTCCATCGCCGGCAGATCGTCGTGGATGAGCGAGTAGCTGTGCATCGTCTCAAATGCCAGCGCGACGTGAAACGCCGCCTCTTTACGCTCGGGGCGCACCGCTGCCACGACGCCTGCGACTAGCATCGCGCGAAAGTGCTTGCCGCCCGATTTTAGCGTGTACGAAAGCGCCTCGTCAAAGCACGGATGAAAGCTAGGGTTGCTTGGCAAGTGCGCATTCAAAAACGCCTTAAACTCGGCCAAAAGCGCGTCCTGATCGGGGGCGTTAAGAGCGGTTTGGTTTACATTCGGCTGTAATTTGCGCCCTGAAGTAAAAACACGAGCCTTTTGCTGCGTTGAGCGAGATCAAACTTTGCTCGGTTTTTTTCGGGCTTTGAGCCGGGTTTTTCGGAGTTTATTTTTAGATTTGGTCGCATTTGAAATGTGAGGCTGATTTTGAGACGAGCTCGCGCGCGAACTGCGAGCTGAAAAGTTTGATCCTTCGGCAGCACCTGCGACTCGCTCAATTTGACGATTTCGCCGCGCTTTGAAGGCAATTTGATCATTACCGCTAAATTTTGATTTTTACCACTCAAATTTTGATTTTGCATCTATTCTCCGTTTTATTTTTTTGCCGACTGGTCGGGCGCAGGCTACATTCTCCGATAGCACACAAAGGCGTTAATTGCCGCCCGCGACTACCGCGCATTGTAAAAAAAGTCAAAGCCATTGCGTCTAAAGAGCAAATTTTGACCGCCGCCTTTAGCGAGCAGGCCGAGCGCTTCTTTGCGGCTTGAGACCGTTTTTTTGCCCCACTTGTATCAGCTTGTCGCCGACTCTGACGCCAATTTGGCCGCGCCCGAGCTTGCGTCGACGCTTTTTACTATTAGCTTCTCGTCAAAGGTAATGCCGTAGAGCTTTTTGCACGCTCGCGGCATCGCTGCTTTGCGGTATGGACTGCGGTTTTGCATCGCTAGCGGCGGCCTTTTTATCCGCCTTCATCGGCGCTTTTTGCTCTTTTTTTAGCCGCATCGTCCGAAACCGCCACGCCACTTTCAAAAACCTCGTCACCGCGCTTGATCTCAAATTTGAGCCGCTCGCCTTTTTTTAGCAAAACAAAATCCTCTCGTTTAGCTCGCGCAGGCTCTCACCTTTCTCGCCATTTACGCTCAGTACTTTCGTCTCCCGCCATCAGTGCCGCGCCGCGTCCGAGGGATCGACGCTCTTTACGTAGAGTTTGCCGTCTTTTTCCTCAAAAACAGCGCCGACGTCGCCGTAATACACGTCTTTATACGCCGCAAAGTGCCGTAAATAACGGCTCGGGACGAATTTATCCCCACCCACTGCGATACCGCGTAGCTTGCAGCACGGACTTAGCACGGCGCCCGTGCCATTTACGTCAAACGTGAGCACATCCAGCTCGCCTAACGCCTGTGCCTGCGCCTTTACGTGGCCGTAGACGGTCGCGTTTAGATCGCGCGTGACGCTGACCCAGTCGCTTTTTTTCGTTGTGTTATCGTCAGACATCTTCACAGGCTCGAGTTTAACGTCCGAGGCGACCAGATAGAGGCCCAGATACGGGTCAAATTTGACGTAGTTTTTCACGGGAATTTCGCCTTTAGGTACGGCGATTAGATTTGGCGTGATCGCGATGCCGCCGTTACCCGCGACGTTTACCATGGCGGGCAAGTTTTTTTCTCGAAGCAGGCGTTAAAATCATCCTGCGTCGGGCGCGGCTCGGCTCTAAGCGACGCGGCAAATGCGCAAATCATAAAAAACCGCAAAAAAACCGGAGAGTAAATTTTTGCGGGCTAAATTTGAGTTCAAATTTGCGCCAATCTACCGCCTTATCGCCCAGCGCGCCGCTATAATTTAACCGCGCGAGCCCCAAAACCGCGTCCAAACGGCGCGAGATAGCTGCGCATTTCATTGCCCTAGCCCCATGCCGGCAAAGCCGCCCAGCATCCTTGACGCAGCATTTTTGCGGTCGTCCTCGATCATCTTTAGCACGTCGTTTACGGCGCTGATGAGCAAGATCTGCAAGCTCTCCTTGTCCTCTAGCAAGCTATCGTCGATGCTGATATCGAGCACCTCGCCCTTGCCGTTTGCCCTGACGCTGATGAGTCCGCCGCCGCTTTTTACGCTACATTCGCGCTTTTGGCTCTCCTGCTCAATCTCCTGCGCCTTTTTTTGAGCCTCCTCGAGCATCTGCCCCATTTTTTTGAAAAAAATCGATCCCTCAAACATAAACATCCTTTCACCATTCGCGTTATTTTAACCAATTTAAGCTAAATTTACTTTTATTTAAAAGCCTGCAATGCAAGTTTTGTTCCCGCCTTGAAATTTTGCGGCGGATACGGGTGCGAGCGAGTAAATTTGAGCTAGAAAAAGCCGTCAATTTGATGATAGGATTTTTATTTTAATAGCCTGCACGCGTTTTGATCTGTTTTGATTTACTGCAAGCGTGCCTGCGTAGTTTTCTAGCATGGACTTTTTGTAATGTGAGAAATTGCCATAGATAATAGACGAAGTTAAGCGGCAAATCACGGAGCTAAAAAAAGCATTTAAGGTAGCGTGGGCGCGGCGGGCGCTACATTTGAGATCATTTCATCAAACGTTTAAAAGCCACACGTAAAGCGAGACAAAATAAACTATCGCGGAGCCAGAGCCCGCCCAAACGAACGCGCGTCAGATATCTTTACATTCGCCGCGACCGATTTTTTTCCAGATTTGCCGCCTTGCCAGGATCGTTATCGCCTTTTGCCTGCACTTGTTCACGCATCTGTAACAAAGCGTGCAGCGCTCGCCAAATCTCGCCTTGCCGTGCGCGATTTTTTTATATTTTTGCATCGGACAGGGACTTCGCGCACTCGCCGCACCCGCTGGATCGAGGCTCGGCTTGCGCCTGGCAAAGGGCGTTTTGTCCCAAATACTCATCCACAGCCGCTGTCCCAAAAGCCCCGCAATACGGCAAGCACGCCTAGACCTTCTTGCGGCGGGTTGCCTGCGGCAGATGCCCGCGCGACGCGCTGCAGCTTAGCGTTTGCATCATTTATCAGGCGCTCGTTTTTCTGCGCCAAATAGCTAAAAAATCGCCACATCGAGGATAAACGCGGGCATTTTCACGTGTGCCGCCCGTTATCTTCGCGCCCGCCCGCCCTAAGATCCTGGCCGCGCAGCCCGCTCCATCGCCGCTAAAAAAATCTCCATCGTAGCGATGATAAAGACGTTTTTTTGCCGCGGAAATTCGCGCTGTTTTTTTGCAAATGAACTCGCGCACGATCTGCGGCAGGTCGCTAAAGTAAACGGGATAGGCGAGAATGACGTCGTCATGGCGCCTTAGCAGCTCGCCATGGGCCTCGTCCTGGGTCAAACCGCGGGGATATCGCCGCCCAAACGTTCTATAAATCTCTTTACGCAATGCTTCGTGTTGCCCGTGGAGCTAAAAATAAATCGCTATCATTTTGCGAATCCTTTTTAAATTTGAGGCGCAAGTTTTGCCCATTTTTCGCCAATTTACCGACCGCGGCAAATTTAACGCCAAAAAGCTGGCGAAAATTTCTGAATAATTCGCTCGTTTGCAAAAATATCTGCCGCGTGCTTTGCCCAAATTTCTACCAGGCGTCGCATAAAGGCAATTTAACCAGGTCAAAAGAAATTCAGTATAAAAATCTAGCGTTTGTGGCCGTAAATTTCTAAACTTTGCTCGCCAGGCTCCATCTCAAACTTTACCGAGGCGCTCTAAATAGCGCGCTATGGCATCAAGGCCCTGGCTTTTTGTGCTCAGGCGGTAGCAGCGCGCCGCGGCTTACGAAGTCGTAAAATTTCGCAAATTCTATGTATTCTATCTAAGCCTCAGGGTGGGCTTTTCGCCCGCTCTGAGGCTCTGCGAGATGTAGCCGTCGCAAATGCCTTGCCCATAGTCTGCGGCGGGCAAGGCGAATCTGATCTCATTCACGCAGGAGCCAAAGATTTCATAGATCTCGCACTGCCTCGCGGGCGAGCCTTTGGCGCAGATCGCCAAAAAGGTCTTGCGCCATTTTGCGTCCCTCATAAAGCCGAAGCAAACTAAGCTATTTTTACCCAGCTGCGCTTTATATTTTTCGTAGTGATGCGGCGAGGCGAAAAAGCCCCCTCAAGGCGCGATACCATGCTATTTTACGATCTCGTTTTTGCGCGTTTACCTGCACGATTTTTTTGGTTCGAAATCTCTCGCTTTTTTTGGCGCTCATTTGTGCGTAGGCCACAATGATGACGATGTCACCGACGCAGACTTTGCGCGCGGCCGCGCCGTTTAGGCAGATCTCGCCCCTTTTTCTCGCCACGGATCACATATGTAGCGAAGCGCTCGCCGTTATTGACGTTTAGGATTTCGACTTTTTGGTATTCGCAAAGCCCTGCAGCCTCGATAAGCTCGGGCCCGATCGTGACCGAGCCCACGTAGTTTAGATTGGCGTCCGTCACGCGCGCGCGGTGGATTTTTGCTTGATAAAATTTTCGATTTTCATCGGCTATCCTTTGTATTTTTTTAGAAAAAAATTATACTATAAATTTGGCCGCGGCGATTCATTTTTGCTTGCTCGCTACGATAAAAATCCGGCGTTAAATTTGGCGATTACGTTTGAAATTAGCAGCGTTTAGATGAGCGGCAAATTTGACGCCGCTCAGCAAATAAGCAGATTTTTGGTGCAAACAAAGGCGATTTTACTCAGATTTGCCTTTGTTTCGTCGATGTTTTATCCGTAAAGTTTAGGGCGTGCGCGTCCAAAAGTTCGCGCACGACCCTGCTTGTCGCTAAACGGATATTTCACGCCCTTGATCTCTTGATATGTCTCGTCGCCCTTGCCTAAAATTACTAAAATTTCGTCTTGCGCGAGGCTTTCAAGTGCATATTTGATCGCCTCCTTGCGGTTTGCGATGCATTTTACGCGCTCGTTCATCTCTAGGCCGCCGCAGATCTCGGCGATGATGCTTTCTGGCTCTTCGCTGCGCGGGTTGTCGCTGGTGACGACGAGTCTATGCGCGTATTTTTGCGCTATCGCGCCCATTTTTGGGCGTTTGGTGCGGTCTCTATCGCCGCCCGCGCCAAAAACGGCGACGATCTTGCGATGGCGCAATGCGTTTAGCACCTTTTCGATGCCATCTGGAGTGTGCGCAAAGTCCACGATCACGAGCGGGTCGCGACTAACGACCTCCATACGCCCCTCGACGCCGTCAAATTTCGACGCGGCGCGTGCGATCTGCTCTAGCGGCCTATCAGTCAGCGTTGCGACGCAAGCGACGGCCGCGATGAGGTTACAAAGATTAAATCGCCGTGCAAATTTGAGCTTAGCGCCATCTGCCCGCGCGGAGTCTTTAGTACCCCATGGATACCGCCCTCTAGCGAATACTCGCTTGGCGCAAAGTCCGCGTTTGCATGAAGCGCGTAAGTTAGGGCATTTGCTGGGTTAGATTTGATCCCGCCGCGGTCGTCGGCGTTTATAAGCTTTGGTGCGTCATCTGCGAAAAACTCGCTCTTTACGCGCGCATACTCCTCAAACGTGCCGTGGTAGTCGAGATGGTCTTGGGTCAACTCGTAAAAATTTTTTCATCGCAAATTCCCAGACTCTCGATACGTTTTTTTGCGCGATGGCGTGCGAGCTAGCCTCCATCACGAAGTACTCGCAACCGCGCTCGCTAGCGAATTTTAGGTAGCTAAGCGTGCGTAAAATTTCGCTCGTCGTTAGCGCCTTATCATCTATGCGTTCGCCGTTTATAAAGGCGCCGCGAGTACCGCACAGGCCGCATCCGTAGCCTAAATTTAGTAGCGTAGCATAGATAACCGCCGCGGTCGTGGTTTTTGCCGTTTGTGCCCGTGATGCCGATGATTTTGATACTCTCGTCGATGCCTAGCAGCTGCTTGCACTCGGCTAGATTTATGATTTTTGCACCCTTCGCCAGGGCGGCTGCTTCAAATTTGGCGTTCGTCGCCGTTTTAACGAAATAGTAACCCGCTTCGCATTCGTTTGAGTTGTCGGTAACAAAACCTTCTTTAACGTAAATTTTTCACTTTCGGCCTTTTTTTGTTGATTTCGCGAGCTAGTGCGATTAGTCGTTCGTCGCCGGCAAACATCACGGCTGCGGTCTCGATGTAGTTTAGCCCCATTTCGATGAAGTCGTTTTTGATAAGATTTTGCAAGAACTCGAGGAAATCGTCGCGGTTATCGATCATCACGCGCGTGGAAAACATGATGTCCTCGAAGGTGCTTTTTAAATCCGCCGCGCCTAACAGCTTCCATAAAATCGGCGTAGCTGATCGCATTTTGCTCCTCAAGACTCTCGTCGTCGCTCAATTTTGCCTCAAGCGCGCCTAAATTTCCTCTAGCTCGTCCGGACTCATGCCGAGCTTGTCTTTTTAGCTTAAATATCTCAAAAAGCGTCATTGCCTCATCGCGGCGAATCTTAGCAAGCGAGCAAAGCATAATGAGGAAAAGCAGCTTTTTGTCTGGCTTCTTGTCGTAGGCGAGCGAGAAATAGCTCGCGGCGGCCTCACTCGCCCTTGTTAAACGCTTTTAGGCCCGCCTTTTTGTAATCAATCACATTTAACTTCCTCGCCGATAGGGATGTTTACGACCTCTAGCTCAGGGTGGATATCTATGCGCAGTTGACGCTCGACGCCGTATTTTAGCGTGGTCGAACTGGCTGCGCACCCGTGGCAGTGGCCGCGAGGGCGGACGTAAATTTTTGCCGTTTTTTTGATGCCCTAGCAGCTCTATGCCTCCGCCGTCGTTTTTCAAGCATAGGCAAAAACCTTTTGTAAGCTCGCTTTTACGGGCTTTAGTAGCTCTTCGTCGGTAAATGGGATCATTTTTAACCTTTTTAAATTTTTTTGAGATATTATAGCAGATAAAATTTTAAATACGCAATGAGTTTGGCGTTTTTGCGGTTATTTTTAACTTGGTTAAATTTCTGATATAAAAGGCCATAGGGTGCTGGTATAAAAAAACAATTTAAAAAAAGCACAGCGGCCGTTTAAGTACAAAAAAAGCATAATAAGTAAAAAGTCATACAAGTGCGGTCATATATACAAAACCTTTAAGATATTTTTTTGGATTTGGCATGCCGAGCGCTTATTTGTAAGTAAATCTTTTAAAAAGCAATTTATCAGTAAAACTACGACGAAGATTAGAACTCTATATATTATTTTAAACTTGCTGTGAATTTTAATATTTTTAGTATATATGAAAAAAACCGTCAATAATAGGCAAGCAAATAAATTTAATTAAAAAAAGAAAAAGTAGATTTTGAAGTAACTATGGTGAGTAAATTTGAAAATAAAAGAGAGCCGAAGCTCTCTAAAAATTATTCTTTGATTAGCTCAATATAAGCCATCTCAGCGGCATCGCCTCGGCGAACGCGAGTCTTAACGATGCGCGTGTATCCACCGTTTTTTTACCTACGAATTTCTGGAGCAAGCTCAGTTACCAACTTGTTCGTAGTTTCTTTATCCTGCAAGCTAGCAAAAACTGCTCTGTGAGCGTTGCTGTCGCCTTTTCTAGCTCTAGTGATTAGTTTTTCGATATAGCTTCTCAACTCTTTTGCCTTAGGCAAGGTCGTCTCTATCTTTTCGCTTTTGATGATAGCGATAGCTAAGTTTTTAAGTAGGGCCGAGCGGTGAGCCGACGTCCTACCTAGTTTTCTGTATCCGTGACCGTGTCTCATTTATGTTCCTTTTTACTCTTTTGCACTCATTTGTGATTTTAGGTCGGCGATTTTTTTCTTGAGTTGCTCTTTACCGCCGCCTAGGGTCGCCGCCGACCGGATATCCAATCTCTTGCATAACGGCTTTGATCTCATCAAGAGATTTTTTTGCCCTAAATTTTTAAGTTCTTTTAGCTCGTTTTCATCCATCAAAAGCAAGCTCGCCGATAAATCTAATCTCGGCTTTATCAAGGCAGTTGGAGCTTCTAGCACTCAAATTTAACTCTTCTATGCTTTGAAGCAACTTTGCATGCTCGCTACCAGAAGCTTGAGCATTTAGACCTGCTGAAACGTCGATATTTAAAACACCTTTAAACACCGACATTTGCTGATACATCGCCTCGATAGCATGTTTAAACGCCTCGATCGCGCCCACTTGTCCATCTGTCGTAACCGTGAAAATAATCTTCTCGTAGTCAGGATTATCCTCAACAAGGACATTTACTAGCTCGTAAACTGCTTTTTTAACAGGCGTAAAGAAAGCATCAAGGGCTATGTATCCCTCTTCAGTATTATCTCTTATCTCCTCGCTTGGGACGTATCCGATACCTTTTTGGATGATTACCGAGAAATTTAAGCTCCGCATCCTCGTTTATGGTCGCGAGATAAGCGTCTGGATTTACGACATCTACGACATCGTTTTTTTAGATCGCCGGCTTTTTATCTCTTTTTGGACCTTTAAACGAATACTCAACCACTTCGCGCTCAGACTCATTTTTTTAGTTTAAAGCGGATATTTTTTTAAACTGATAATAAACTGCGCTACGTCCTCGAGCATGCCCCTCATCGAATCAAATTCGTGAGATACGCCCTCTATCTTGACGCCCGTAGCCGCAAATCCAACCGTACTACTATATAAAAAGTCGTCTTAGAGGATGAGCCAAAGTAACTGCATAGCCCGTCTCAAACGGATACGCGGTTATTTTGGCGACATTCTCACTTATACTCTCTACTGAAAATTTCGGTAGGCATATAAGCTGATGTGGTAATTTTTTTCTCATCGTTATACCCCTTATTATTTCGAATAAAGCTCTACTATGAATCTTTCCTCGACAGGAATGACGACTTCTTCCCTTTCCGGAGTTCTTGTGAAAATCCCGAATTTTTTATCTTTTTCGACGTCGACCCAAGCTACGATGCCGGTTTGTGCCGTAAGATCGATCGCGCGAACAATTTGCGGATTGTTTTTAGATTTTTCGATAACCTCTACTTTAGAACCCGCTTGAACTCTGTAAGAAGGAATATCTACTCTCTTGCCGTTTACCAAAAATATGTCCGTGAGTAACTAGCTGACGAGCAAAACGGCGAGTAGTCGCAAAGCCCATTCTGTAAACTACGTTATCTAGTCTTTGCTCCAAAAGCTGCACCAAAAGCGCACCGGTATTTCCCTCGCGGCGAGCAGCCTCTTGGAATAGGCGGCGGAATTGCTTTTCGCTAATGCCGTACATAAATTTAGCTTTTTTTGTTTTTTTCACGAAGCTGTAAGCCGTATTCGCTTATCTTGCTTCTTCTTTGTCCGTGTTGACCTGGTGCATAATTTCTTTTTTCTAAAGCGCTTTTACCGGCAAGTCTTCTTTCGCCTTTTAACGCAAGAGACACACCAAGACGTCTTTCTAATTTTTCAACGGGTCCTCTATATCTAGCCATAATAATTCTCCCTACTTTCTAATTATACGCGGCGGCGTTTCGGCGGTCTGCAACCGTTATGCGGAAGCGGGGTTATATCTTTTAAAAAAACGTTACTTTTTATGCCCTCTACCGCACCTACGCTCTTGACTGCGGTCTCTCTGCCGCTGCCAGGACCTTGTACTTTGATGCCTACTTCTTTTTATACCGTGCTCTTTTTGCTTTAGTTAGAGCGTCCTCGACTGCTTGTTGGGCTGCGTAAGGAGTTGATTTTTTACTTCCTTTGAAGCCTAGTCCACCGGCACTGCTCCAAGCGATAGCATTTCCCATCTCATCGGTAACCGTTACCATCGTATTGTTAAAAAGTCGCGCTTATATAAACGATACCTTTAGCTATACTTTTTTTCTTACAATTTTCTTTTTTTAACTACTTTTTCTTTTTGCCATCGCTTATCCTTATTTAGTCGCAGCGCCGACTGTTTTTGCGCTTGCCTTTTCTAGTTCTAGCGTTTGTTTTAGTCTTTTGACCGCGCACCGGAAGACCTTTTCTGTGTCTTAACCCACGGTAGCTTCCTAAGTCCATAAGAGCCTTGATATCCATAGCGACGCTTTTTTTCTAGGGTCACCTTCCACCACGTGATTCTCTTGGATCTCTTTTGCGGATAGCTGCGGCTTCGTCTTCGGTTAGATCATTTACTCTTTTTATCGTAAGAAAATTTTTAGTAGCGTCTAAAATCTGACGAGATTTGTAAAGACCGATACCGTAAATATAGGTCAAACCGTATTCGATTCTCTTTTTCTTTTGGTAAATCCACACCTGCGATACGTGCCATGCTTTATCCTTGTCTTTGTTTATGTTTTGGATTTTTCGCAGATTATGCGAACTACGCCTTGGCGCTTGACAATTTTGCACTTGTCACACATCTTCTTTACAGAAGGACGAACTTTCATTCTTGTCTCCTAAAAATTTATTCCACTTTTTAGGCTGCATCAGGTTTAACGAATTTCTAAACCAACTATTTTTCAAAACAAGTGGTGGGCTTTGAAAACAATTCTTCATACAGCAATTTGTCGCAAAGGGCTGAGTATAGCCAAACTTTAGCTTTTTAATTTACTTATGGCGGTAAATTATCCTACCCTTATCCAGACTGTAAGGCGTTAGTTCCACCTTTTACGCGGTCTCCAGGCATTATTTTTTTATAATGCATCCTCATCTTGCCCGCAATGTGACACAAAAATCACGTGTTTGTTGTCGAGCTCGACCTTAAACGTCGCGTTTGGCAGCGCCTCGATGACGTTGCCGTCGATCTCTATGACGTCGTCTTTTGCCACTTAACTCCTTTTTTTGTTAAATTTACTTTTCGCCACTCGGCGGAAGTTTGAAATTGTACTTTAACTCACTAAATTAAAATTTTAGAAATTTACAAGTCGCGCAAGCGATTTGTAATTTGTACATCTACGCCAGGCTTAAAAATCTCTGCTCGTCCGTTCACGACAGCCATACAGTGCTCGTAGTGGCTGGTTCTTAGCCCGTCTTTGCTAGTTACTTTCCATTTGTCGGGACCGATCACCGGAGTGCCGTCTTTTTGACAAATCATCGGCTCCACGCAAAATACCATTCCGTTTTTTTGATTTTTTTGGTCCCGATTTTGGGCTCCCGCCTTCTAAATAATTTAGAAATTTGCGGATCTTCATGCGGGCGTCTACCGATGCCGTGACCGCAAAACCCCGTTAGCGGAACAAATCCGCGAGCTCTTATAAATTTCTCGATTTCAAAACTAAGCTCTTTAAAGTGCATTCCCGCTTTTACGGTATCTATCGCAAAGTATAACGCGTCTTTGGCGCAAGCGATCAGCTTTTTCGTCTTCGCGCGAAATGTGACCCACGCCCCAAGTTCTAGCCGAGTCGCCGAAATATCCGTTCAAATTTGAGCCGATATCAACGCTTACTATGTCGCCTTCTTGTAGTTTGTACTCATTTGGGATACCGTGGATGACTACTTCATTTACGCTTATGCAAGCTGCGTTTGGAAAACCGTAAAGCCCCTTAAACGCTGGCTTTGCGCCCGCAGCCCTTATCATATCGTCGCAAATTTTATCTATTTCGAGCAGTGAGATGCCGGGCTTGATCACGCCTTCTACGTAATCGAGGGTTTGAGCGACGATTTTATTCGCCGCTCGCATTTTTCTCTATGTCGTTTGGCTGCATAATGGTTATAGCCATCACAAGCCTACCGCGCTTAGAGTTTGATATTTGTTCATATAAATTTGAGCTTCTATCCTTCGCATCGTATCAAGCGCAACAGAAACTACGATCAGTACCGACGTGCCGCCGAAATAAAACGGAACGCCCATAATTTTAACGAGCACCCAAGGAAGCGTCGAGATAAGACCGAGGTAAATCGCGCCGCTAAATGTTAGCCTTGATGCGACCTCGTTTAGATAACCCGCAGTGCCCTCGCCCGGTCTAATGCCCGGAATAAAGCCGCCCTGCCTTTTTAAATTTTCGCTGATATCTTTTTGCATTAAACGCGATCGAAGCGTAAAAAATATGCAAAAAAATACGACCAGCAAGAACGTCAAAAAGTTGAAAAAAATAGCTATTTGGATTTAAAAAAATCGTGAATAGCTTGGATATAAGGATTTGTACTGGCCTGCAAAATGGTACTTGGGAACATCAAAATCGCACTGGCGAAAATCGGGGGAATAACGCCGCTTAAATTTACCTTGATAGGTATATAGTTCATAATGCGTTTGTTTTGATTTTCCATCACTACCTTACGCGAATAGCTCACCGGTACGCGTCTCTCACCCATCTCGACGTAGATAACTATACCTACCGTGACCAAGATAACAAGCAAAATTACGATAACTACAAGAAAGTTCATCTCGCCCGTATTTACCAAATTTACCGTTCCGCCGATGGCTGAAGGTATGCCGCTAACGATACCCGCGAAGATAATAAGGCTGATACCGTTGCCGATACCGCGCTGAGTGATCTGCTCGCCTATCCACATCAAAAGCATAGTTCCAGTTAACATCGAAGCTGCCGCAATCGCGATAAATAAATTCATATCTATCATTATCGCGTCCTCTCCGCCTCTACCGTGAAGGCTCTGAAGCCCCATACTAACGCCTACTGCTTGAACAAGCGTGATACCGATAGTGGCATAGCGGATGATCTGCATATATTTTTGCATGCCGTCGCGGTCTTTTTTCATCTTGCCCAGATTTGGGAAAGTAGCCGCTAAAAGCTCCATAATAATCGATGCCGTGATGTATGGCATAATGCCTAGAGAGATGATACTGAGGCGCTCTGCGGCCTTACCGCTGAACATATTAAATAGTCCAAGCGCATTTGAGGAATTCGAATCGAAAAAAACTCTTTAATAACATTGACGTTTACGCCAGGAACCGGCACGTATGCCAGTATCCTGTAAGCAAATAAAAAAATGCCAACGTGATTAAAAATCTTGTTGGTCAATGTCTTATTCATTACGCACGTCCGCTAACGGTTACGTTCTCGTCTTTGATTTTTCGAAGCCAAATCTTTCGCACTCACTCCGATCAATTTGATTTTCTTGACGCTGCTTGAAATTTTATGCACGGTAGCGATAGTAGCGATAGTGATCTCGCTTAGCTCTTTTACCGCAACGATTTTTTTCTACGTTGATTACGTAAGGTTTCTCAAATTTAGAAGTAAAGCCTACTTTTTGGAAGGCGTCTTTGAAGCGGTTGCTGACCGCCCTCGAAGCCCCTTTTTCTCATTGTAGCCTTTTTCTAGCTCTTTGACCTTTTGTGTCCTTTACCAGCGGTTTTACCTTGACCGCTACCTTGACCGCGACCTAGTCTTTTGATTTGTCTAGTCGAGCCCTCGGCAGGTTTTTAAATTTTTCTAGTCCCATATCTTCTCCTTAGCCTTTAAGCATACTTAGCGCTTTTAAAGTAGCGCGAACGACGTTTGCCGAGTTGTTTGAGCCAAGCGATTTTGTTAGGATGTCCTTGATGCCCGCAAGCTCTAGAATAGGACGAGCACTACCGCCCGCGATCACGCCCGTACCTTCGCTAGCAGGGGCGAAGTAAAACGCGGCTAGCGTTAAACTTTAACTTCTACGTCGTGAGGTATAGTCGAGCCTTTTCTTTTTACCTCGATGATGTTTTTAAACGCGTCGTCGACGGCTTTTCTCATAGCGTCCGGCACCTCTTTTGCTTTACCGAAGCCAAAGCCTACTAGGCCGTTCCTGTTTCCTACTACGACAAGAGCCGTAAATCTAAATCTACGACCGCCTTTTACGACCTTTTGTAACGCGGCCGATATCAACCATTACTTCTTCGAATTCTTCTCTGTTATATTTTTTTCCATAGCGATTTTTCCTTATAGTTTGATACCGTTTTTCACGTAATGCGTCTGCAAAAAGCCGCTACGACTCCGTGATACAAATAGCCGTTTCTGTCGAATAATGCCGTTTCTACTTTTTTTAGCTTTTTAGAGTTTTTGCAAATTCTTTAGCCAAAGTTACGGCACCTTCTTTGTTTGCTTTTTATGCCTAGTTTTCTGCCGTCGGCTGCCGCTATAGTTACGGCCGCTACGTCGTCGATAGCTTGAACGTAAAGAGTTCTGTTTGATTTGAAGATAGAAATTCTAGGCAATACCGCAGTGCCGGAAATTTTGGCTCTGATTCTTCTTTTTCTCTTGATTCTAAGAGCGAGTTTTCTTTTTAATACATTTGCTGTCATTATCTATCCCTTACTTCTTAGATGTCTTACCGGCTTTGCGGATGATGCGCTCTTCTACGTATTTAACGCCTTTGCCCTTATACGGTTCAGGCGGTCTGTACGCTCTGACTTGCGCCGCGATCTGGCCAACAACTTGCTTATCGTCGCCTTTGATAGTTATGATGTTTTTTTCTCTACGCTGATTTCAACGCCTTTTGGCACTTCGTGATTTATCGGGCGAGAAAAATCCTAAAAGTAAGCTCAAGCACTTGGCCTTTAGCAGCGGCTTTGTAACCAACGCCGTTGATCTCAAGCTGGCGAGTAAAGCCTTTTGTAATGCCGATGACGATATTGTTTGCAAGCGCTCTATAAGTGCCCCAGTAGGCTCTATCTTGTCTCTCGTCGCTCTTTGGAGAAAAATACTATGTGAGCATCCTCGACTTTAACGTCTACGTGCCCTTTTGTGTCAAGCTCTTTTTAAATGAGCGCCTTTTTTTAAATTTAAGGACGTTGCCTTCTACGCTGACCTCTACTCCGCTTGGAATAGCTATCGGCTGTTTTTCCCTATACGTGACATTTTTTTCCTTTTTTACTTGTCTAGGGTATGTCTACTTTTACGAATGGATACCGCAATACCATAAAAAAATAGAAATGAATCGAAGCGATAAAAAAACCGCTTCAAACACTTTTAATTTTTCTCGTCAAATTTGACTTGCTTTTTTTGGATCTACTTCCTAGAAATTTGGCGTCAATTTGACATCGTCGTTTTTAAATTTAGCTTTGGCAAATTTGGATAAATTTGCATATCGAGCTAAATTTGGGAAGCTTTTTAAATTTGAGCTTCCATTTTTAAATTTCTATAAATTTGACGGCGGAAGTTTTTTTCGTAAATTTTATAAACTACAAAAAGATGCCTAGTCAATTTCATTTTAAAGATTCAAAAACGATGCCCCTGCTGTAAATCCAGCAAGTTCACCGCTTCAAGCTTCTTTTTAAGGTAATCTAAAACGCTACCCCGTCATAAATGCGACAAGCCTACCGAATCAGACTACATTTTAATGATGTCGAATTGACGTCTTGCTACAAAAAAACAAGCCCATCAATTCAAACTTTATTTCAAGGTAATCCAAAAACGCTACCCCGTCGCAAACACGACAAGCCTACCGAATTAGATTACATTTTTCAAGGATGCAACAACGATGTCCCGCATCGTTGTTGTCCATTACCACAGAGCAGAGTATTTCGCCGCCTACGCCAGCTTTGTGAGCGTCTTCGTTACTCAAAAACGCCTTTGCTAGTGCTAACGATGATCGTTCCGTAGCCGTTTTTAAATCTCTTGATCTCGTCTTTTCCCTTATAAACGCGGCGACCCGGGCTTGATACGCGCTTAAGCTCGTTAATCACGCTTCTGCCGTGCTCGTCGTATTTTAGAACTACGTTTATAAATTCTTTTTATCTTCTTCTACGACGTTGTAGCTCTCGATATAGCCTTTAGCCGCAAGGATAGATAAAGTAGCCTCGACGACGTTTGAATGAAGAAGCTTTGTAGTTTCAAGTCTTCTCATTGCGGCGTTTCTAATGCGAGTTAGTCCGTCTGAAATTAAGTCGTTTAACATTTCTCTTCCTTACCAGCTTGCTTTTTTTAGACCCGGGATTAGTCCCTCGTTAGCCATTTTTTTCTTAGGCATACGCGGCAAATTCCAAAAAATCTTTATAAACCGAATGCGGACGTCCGCAATTTGGCATCTCGTATAGCCGCGAACCGCAAATTTAGGGCTTTCTGGCAGCCTTTGCTATCATTGATTTTTTTCGCCATATTACTTTCCTTTCGCAAACGGCAAACCAAATAGCTCAAGCAATTTGAATGCCTCTTTGTCGCTGTTTGTCGTCGTGACTATAACTATATTCATACCATGAGTGCGTAAAATCTTATCATACTCGACCTCTGGGAACATTAGCTGCTCGTCAAGACCGAAGTTGTAGTTTCCACGTCCGTCGAAGCCGTCTTTTGGAAGGCCTCTAAAGTCCTTAACTCTCGGTAGCGCGATAGAGATTAGTTTGTCTAAAAACGCAAACATATTCTCTTTTCTAAGCGTTACTTTTACGCCGACAGGAAAAACCTTCGCGCACTTTTAAAGCCCGCAACCGATTTTTTTAGCGTCGGTAACAACAGCTTTTTTTGTCCGGCGATTAGCGAAATAGTATCGGCGATGTTTTGAAGTTGCTTTTGATCTTTAGCAGATTCGCCAGCGCCTACGCTTATCACGATCTTTTCGATCGCAGGGATTAGCATAGGATTTTTGATGTCGAATTCTTTAGCCAAAGCAGGCTTTACGACCTCGTTATATTTAGCTTTTTAATCTATTCATTTTCAGCCCTCAACTTTTTGCAACGTTTGAGATATCAATAGGCATCTCTTTATTGATAAAGCCGCCGTTTGGGGTCTTTTTCGCTAGGGTTTTATAGCTTTTTTTTAGCTACCTTGCAGCCCTCGACGATGACTTGTCCCTTTTTGGCTAGGACGGATAGAAATTTTCACCTGTTTTACCTTTGTCGTCTCCTGCGATGATCTTAACGGTATCGCCTTTTTTTACTTTAAATTTAACGTTAGCCATTATAACACCTCCGGAGCAAGCGAAACGATTTTTCATAAAGTTAGCGTATCTAACCTCACGGCCGACCGGTCCAAAGATACGAGTACCGATAGGCTCGCGTTTGTTATCTAGGATGACGGCTGCGTTTTCGTCAAAGCGGATTAGCGAGCCGTTATCTCTTTGAACCTCTTTTTTAGTTCTAACGACGACCGCTTTTACCACTTGACCCTTTTTTTGATCTTGCCATTTGGAAGCGCCTTTTTTTAACTGAGCAGATGATAACGTCGCCAAGCGTCGCGTATCTTCTCTTGCTGCCGCCCAAAAACTTTAATGCACATTAGCTCTTTCGCGCCGCTATTGTCGGCGACTGTAAGCCTCGTAAAAGATTGTATCATTACTCAACCCCCGTCGCTAAAAAATAGTCTTTAAGCGGAAAGATTTTTCTCGCGCTTAGCGGTCTGCATTCGATAGCTACGACCGTATCGCCCGCTTTTTGTTTCGTTCTTTTCGTCGTGAATCATATATTTTTTTAAAGCGTTTTACGAATTTGTGGTATCTTGGGTGCATAACGCGTCTCTCAACCAAAAATCGTAGCCGTCTTATCGCCGGCCTTTTTGTAAAACGACACCTTGAATTTCTCTTTTTAATGCCATTTCTCACCCCTTACTTTGAAGCGCTAATTGCAGTGTTGATTTGCGCTATTTCCTTGCGGACGGCGCTAATCTCGTTAGGGTTGCTTAGCTGCATAGTTTTTTTAGCTTTTTGTCTTAAAGTAAATAAAAAGCACCTTTTTTTCTCTTTCAATAACGCGTTAAGTTCTGCAACGCTTTTGTCTTTAATATCAGTATATTTCATTTTCACTCTCTCGCGTTACGATTTTTAGTCTTAAACGGAAGTTTGTGGATAGCTAGAGTTAGAGCTTCACGCGCTAATTCCTCATCTACACCCGCCATTTCGACTATTATACGACCTGGTTTTATGTTCATAACCCACTCTTCGACTCCGGCTTTACCTTTACCCATACGAGTTTGTAGAGGTTTTTTTGGTTAGCGGCTTATCTGGGAAAAACTCTGATCCAAGTTTTAGCCTGGCGTTTTACGTGGCGAGTTAGAGCCACACGAGCCGCTTCGATCTGGCGCGAATTTACGCGGCCTGCTTCTACGGCTTTGATTCCGATCTCGCCCATAGCAAGATCAGCGCCGCGAGTAGCTTTACCGCGGTTTCTGCCTTTCATCTGTTTGCGAAATTTAGTTCGTTTTGGCATCAACATGATTATTTACCTCTTCTTGCTCTGCGCGGTTTTTTATCGGCTTTTTCTTCTTCGTTCTTTTCAGGTTGAACGCCTTTTTGAAGAACCTCGCCTTTAAATATCCACACTTTTATACCTATGTTTCCATAAGTCGTATGCGCTTCAGCAACGCCGTAATCGATCTTGGCTCTTAGGGTGTGAAGCGGAACGCGACCCTCTAAAGTACCACTCTGTTCTAGCGATTTCTGCACCGCCAAGACGTCCAGCAACTGAAATTTTGATACCTTTTAGCGCCTGATTTTTTTGAGCGCCTTGGATAACTTTTTTTCATTGCACGTCTAAATGCAACGCGTTTTTCAAGCTGCATAGCTACGTTTTCCGCAGCTAGTTGAGCCGAAGCTTGAGCTTTTCTTTCTTCTTTGATATTTACGTTTACTTCTTTGTTGATCAGCTTTTGGATATCCTCTTTAAGCTTCTCTACATCAGAGCCTTTTTTTGCCGATGATAATACCAGGGCGAGCTGCTACGACGGTTACGCGGATTTTCTTAGCGGTTCTCTCGATCGAAATTTGAGAAACGCCCGCGTAGTAAAGTTTCTTTTTCAAGAAAGCGCGAATTTTGTAATCTTCGCCGATATTTTCAGCCAAAGTTCCTTTAGCAGGAAACCATCTTGACTCCCAGTTGCGGTTTATTCCTAGTCTTAGACCTATCGGATTTACTTTCTGACCCATATTACGCTTCCTTCTTTTCAGGTTTAGATACTTCTACTAAGATATGAGAAGTCGGTTTGCGGATTCTGCTTGCGCTTCCTCTCGCTCGCGGTCTAAATCTTTTTAATACTGGGCCCGCATCTACACGGCAGCTTGTCACGATAACCTCTTCAGGCTCGAATCCACCGTTAGCTACCGCTGAGCTGATAGCCGTAGCGATAAATTTGGCGCCGCGGTTTGGCATAAAGCTAAGGCTAGCTAGTGCAAATTCGGCGTTCATGCCTTGTACTTCTCTTGCGATTAGTCTGGCTTTAGTCGGAGATAGTCTTACGAATTTAATAATTGATTTGCTCATCTTATCCCCTTACTTACCGATTTTCTTTTGCACTGAGCCTTTGTGACCCTTAAATGTGCGCGTAGGAGCAAATTCGCCTAGTTTATATCCGATGTGGTTTTCCGTAACGTATACTGGAATGAAACTCTTGCCGTTATGAACGTTAAACGTTAGGCCTATCATTTCAGGCACTATCGTGCTGCGTCTAGACCATGTTTTTTTATCGGCTTGTTGTCGTTAGACTTTTTTTAGCGGCAACGACTTTTTTTCATTACATGCTCATCGACAAAAGGTCCTTTTTTTTGAGTGATCTTGCCATCTCTATTTACCTTTCCTTCTTGAAATTATAAAGCTTTATCGCTAGCCTTCTTGCGGCGAGTCTTAGCACCTTTAGTCGGTTTTACCCCATGGAGTAACAGGATGACGGCCTGAGTTTTTCTTGCCCTCACCACCGCCGTGCGGGTGATCTACTGGGTTCATCGCAGAACCGCGAGTTTGAGGACGGATACCTCTATGGCGATTACGTCCGGCTTTACCGATAGTTACGTTCGCCCAATCTTCGTTACCTACTACGCCGATACTAGCCATGCACTCTGCGAGTACTTGTCTCATCTCGCCGCTTGGCAAGCGAAGCATTACGTATTTTTCCTCTTTACCCATTAGCTGAGCATAACCGCCGGCTGAACGAGCCATCTGAGCGCCCTTGCCCGGTTTTAACTCCACGTTGTGCACGATAGTACCAACCGGAATATTTCTTAGTTTCATCGCGTTGCCAGGTTTTATGTCTAGACCTGTCTCGGCTGCTGCTACGATATCGCCAACATTTAGTCCGTTTGGTCTGATGATGTAGCGTTTTTCGCCGTCTTTATAAGCGATAAGCGCGATTCGGCAGTTTCTGTTCGGATCGTACTCGATAGCTTCGACTTTACCTTCGATACCGAATTTGCGGCGTTTAAAGTCGATGATTCTATAAAGTTTCTTCGCTCCGCCTTCTTTATGTCTAGAAGTTATTCTTCCGTTGCTATTTCTACCGCCGCTTACAGGGATCTTTACAAGCAAGCTTCTCACGCTAGGTTTAGCAGTGATATCCTCGCTTGATAGGCCCGTCATAAATCTGCGGCTAGGGTGTATAAGGTTTATAGGTTTTTATCGCCATCTTACGCCTCCGTGTTTTCTAGGCTTGAGCCTTCAGGCAACTGAACGTAAAATTTCTTTATCTCGTTGCGTTGACCTTCTCTTCCTTTGAAACGCTTAACTTTTCCGTCGATTCTGAGCGAATTTACGCGAAGCGGCGTTACCCCAAAAATATTCTTTCAAAATTTCTTTCAGCCTATTTTTTTAGTCATCTTAGGCGAAGTTTGTATAACGACCACGCCTTGCTCTTGAAGACCGAGAGTTTTTTCCGTATATAAAATCGTTTTGATATCAGTTATATCTGCCATTTCAGCCCTCTTTTATTATAGTTTCAAGTGCGGCCTTCTCGATAACGACGGCACCGTAAGTCGCCACTAAGTAAGCGTTTATCTCGCTCGCATCGATTAGATAGCAGTTTGATAGATTTCTAAACGCCAATAGCGTGTTGTCGTCAAGCAGATCTTTTTACGACCAAAGCGTCTCTCAAATTTAACGCGCTAATTACTTTAGCAGCGTCTTTAGTCTTACCGCTTGCGATCTCTATGCTATCTACCGCGAGAAATTTTACCCGCGTTAGCTTTTTTTCGTTTAGCGCGAACTCAAGCGCCAATCTTTTTTGCTTTTTATTGACCTTTTGGAAATAGTTTCGCTCATTGCTCGGACCAAACGCCACTGCACCGCCTACCCAGACGTTAGTTCTGGTTGAGCCCGCTCTAGCGCCGCCGCGACCTTTTTGTCTCCACGGTTTTTTTACCGCCGCCGCTCACTTCAGATCGACCCTTTGTATGAGCCGAGTTTGAACGCATACCGGACAAATAAGACTTAACGTAAAGATATAGGTTGTGCGGGTTGATCTCAGCGTAATTAGCCGGTAGATCAAGCTCGCTAGCTTTTTCAAATTTTTCGTTTAATACGCAAACTTTACTCATTTTACTATCCTTATTCTGCCCATTGCGCCGTTATAGCCAGCGACGCTGCCTTTTAAAAACCAAAATTCCGTTTTTCGGCGTCAAAGCTTACGATCTCGTTTTTAACGGTAACTTTTTCGTTTCCGGTGTGTCCGGCCATCTTCATACCAGGCTGAACGCGTCCCGGCCACTCGCGATTACCGATAGAGCCGTGTCTTTTATGGAAGCGAGAACCGTGGCTTTTCGGACCGCCGCCAAAGCCGTGTCTTTTCACGACGCCTTGATAGCCTTTTACCTTTTGAGCTGAAGCTAACTTTTTAAAATTTCTAGCCGAGCTAAGCGGACTAAAATCAAGATCGCCCGCCTCTTTATTGGCGACTTCTAGGGGTTGCGATTTGATTCAAATTCCCGCCGTTAGGCTATATTTTTTTGCTGACCCTCTATGGCTTTATTTTTTTGCTTTACCTTTAGCATAAGCTACTATAGCGCAGCCGCATTCGCTCACTTCGCAAACTTTAGCGTTTACGACCTTTAGAAGCGTAACGGGGATGCTTGGGTTGTTTACCGTTCTGCTCATGCCTATTTTTTTCTACGATATATTCCATCTTTCACCTCGCCTTTATTTGCCCATCGCGCGGACTTCGACATTAACCTCAGGGGCTAAGTCAAGCTTTGTTAGCGAGTCGACGGTATCGGGCGTAGCCGCTACGATATCTAGCATTCTAGCGTGAATTCTCATTTCAAACTGCTCGCGTGAGTCTTTGTTGATGTGTGCTGATTTTAAGACCGTGTAGCGTTTGATCTTCGTAGGCATCGGCACCGGACCTCTGACGTCGGCGCCCGTTCGTTTGACAGCTTCTACTATGGCTGCAACTGTGCGGTCGAGAACTCTATGGTCATAAGCTTTTAAGCTTAAGCCTGATTCTTTCCATTTTCTTTCCTTTGAATAGAACTTGTCGCAAACATACGACACTTCTTACTTATGTAAGAGACTCGGATTTTATCCAAATGGCTTTTTTTAATGTCAATATTTTGAGCGAATTTAATGAAATTTAATAGATTTATTTCCTTTTTTTATAAGGAAGCTTTTGTAAATTTGGCTGGAAAATTTGATGCTGGAAATTTAGATTTGATTTTGGGAGAATTTGGACAGATTAAAACCATGTCCAAATTTCTAAAAATTACCTTGAGCCTTGTTTTTAAAAGCTCGTACATTGCGCAAGTCGCTTTCCAGAATTTAGCGCCCCCTTCAAAGGATTGGATGCTTTGGTCGTTTGCTCCCGCGTTACACGCTCTTTGATAATTTTCCATCGCAGCCTTTTTGATTGCCGAAATGTAAATTTACTTCGCCGACAATCTCACATGATAAAAAAATCGCCGTTGCCTGTATCGCAGCTCTTTTTCAACCGGCTCAGCCCTTCTATGACCGCACGCGTAGTATCTACTTCGGTGCCAAGCCCGTTAATATACAAAAAATCCGAGATTTCTACAACCGAGCGCGTCGTTTCCGATGTCGCAAGATTTAGTATATAACTCAAACGCTTTTTTTGTAGTCTTGCTTTACGCCCTTTTCGTTGTCATACATAGAGCCCAGATTATTACACGATCTGTAGTTTCCATTATCGCAGCCCTTTTTATAAAATTTCATCGCCTTGCCGTAGTCTTGCTTTTACCCCGTACACCTCAAAGGCAAAATCATAAACTCCGCCCGCTACGCCGCACGCCATCTCGTCCCCGGCATTACACTTGTTTTCATAGTCCTTTAGTATATTTGCCATCGGATTGTCTATCGCCAAAGCACTTATTAACATTAGGGCCAAAAAAACCGTAATTTTTTTCATAATATCCGCCTTTCAAATAAAAATTTAACGCATTCTACCCCCCTTAAAAAAATCGTTAATTTGCCCTTGTTTTTTTTGGCGTCAAATTTTAATTATATTCCTCTTTATAAGGAAACTTCGCTATACTTTTCCAAATTTCTAAAGGCTAAAAATGCAAACTCTAACCGCGCTCTACCAAAGTCCGCCAAAAAAACATCAAATTTATAAACAGAAAGATTTGAAATCACAGCGCCAAAAAAACACTGATAAAAGGCGGTATAGGAAGCGGCAAAAACATCGCTGATCGCGGGCTTTTTTTGTCGGCATTTGAGAGCAAAGAGTTTTTATATGTAAATTTGAGGCGACCTTCGCATAGATGCGGATGAGATTTTTGTCAATTTGCCAGAGTTTTTTTATGCCAAAATCCGCAGATAAAAATTCTAGCGATCGATGATTTTGAGCAGAGATTTCAGGAAAAAAAGTTTGAGCCGGTTTTGGAGCTCAATTTATCACTTTTATCGTCGCCTCGCGGCTTAAAGATGCAATTTGAGCGGCTTTAACGAGCTAAATTTGGATTTTTTTAGACTACGAGGAATTTATCGCTTTTTTTCGAAAAAAGATCGATCCAGAGACGCTTTTTAGCCACTTTTTTTGCTTCACGGCAGAAGCCCCGCATCAGCCTTTTGCGAGGCCGAAAAACGTCGCGGCAAATCTGCAAACCGCGCTAAAATCGTCTCTATCCGCCACGCAACTAGCCGTACTAAAAGAGTGCGCGAAAGCTCAGGCGCAAAACGTGAGCGTCTTTGAGATTTTTAGCACGTTAAAATCCGCCCGCAAAATCTCAAAAGATAGCGTCTACGGCGCGCTTAGCGAGCTAGAAAAACATGAGCGCGGTTAGCCTGGTAGAGAAATTTAACGAACCAAACGCCGCAAAAAAAGGCTTTATTTTAACGATTTTGCGTTTAAAAAGCGCGCTAAGCCTAAAAAAAGGACTTCGCTAAAAATTTTTAATAACACGGTTTTTTTGTGAGCTAGCTCAAATTTAACGAGCGGATTTTTTTATACAAAAGAGCTTGATTTTTTTCCTGCCTAAAAAGGAAACTTGCGATCATTTGTTCGCCGTTTAGCGATGCGGATTTGGTCTTTTTAAAATTTAAAAAACTGCACGCAAAGTTTAGAAAATTTTAGGTATAAATAGGCTACAAGCAATCAGCGTGGCAAACTCGGGCGAGACGAGCATAGAGGGTATAAAGTGCGAGGTCGCGCCGTTTTTCGCGCTGGGCGCTGGGCATATAAAAGGAGCGGTTATGAGAGCGGTTGCGGCGATATTTTTTTAGCCTGCGTTTTGGCGCTAGGGCTACGAGATCAAGCACGAAAACGAGGGTAAAATTTATAAATTGCAGGCGAAGCGGACGGGAGTAAGTGAGCTCTACATCAGCGAGCTCGAGGCCGAGTTTGAAAGATTTACAGCGACAAGGGCGCCATTTTACCGCCCTAAATTTCAAGGTCACGCATTTTTTTGAGGGCGCTAGATACGACTTTAGTAAAGGCAGCATCGAAAAAAATCGAGCGCCGATATAACGGCCGTAAGCGCGGTCGCCGAGTGGCTAAATCTAAGCGTAAAAGCAGATAGCGGCGAACTCACGGGAAAGCTAGCGATCAAAGGCAAGGCGCGAAAAAGCCGTGATAAAACAGGTCGCGAGCTATGATTTTTACCGCGCTCGGGCTGCAAGAGATCAGGCAAGACGGGGCGCGATTTGAGGCCGTCGCGAGCGACTTTTACGCGCCCTAAACTTTGCGCAAAATAACAAAAAAATCTCTCGCCGCAAAAACTTGAAAAATTTTAAATCGGCATGGCTCAAAGACCCTTCAAACAACGCCGCAAACGCGCTCAATAACCTCGAGTATCAAAACGGCAAAATAAAAAGCGTCTGCGAACTCGGCGCAAGCGGAAAAAGTCTGCAAAAACAGTCTGGCTCAAAAACCAAAAAAAGATAAATTTAAGCGACGTTTTTTTAAGGATCTAAATGGCGCAAATTTGACCGCGATTTTCGCAAAAGAAAAAGATAACTCCGAGCGAGAAAATTTTACGCTCTCGCCAAGCGGCATTACGTTTTTTGACGGTGCGGTCGGCGGTAAAAATAGCGAGGTATCGCTACCACTTGAGCCCATCAGAGAGCATTTAAAGCAAAATTTCGGGCTGTTTTAGGCCAAAATTTTCCGCCAGAAAAGGAAATCTTGAAACATGCAAGACAAAATTTGATAGCTTAAATTTTGCACAGTTTATTTGAAAGCGTAGCGATGAAAAAAACAAATCTGACGCCCAAATCTGCGGTATCGACGAGGCGGGACGCGGCGCGCTGGCAGGACCTTTGGCGGTAGCCGCATGCGTGCTAAAGCGCGAGATAGCTGGACTAAACGACTCAAAAAAACTGACCGCAAAGCGGCGCGAGCAGCTGTTTGGCCAGATCGTCAAAAAAACTCGGACTTTCTCATCGTATATTTTTTTCAAACAAAGAGATCGACGAGCTGGGTCTTAGCGAGTGCCTCAGACGCTCGCTGCGGCTATTTATGGCGCATTTTACGGACTGCGAGCTGCTCTACGACGGCAATGCAAACTACGGCACCGGCATAAAAACAATGATCGGAGCCGACGGCAAGGTCGCGCAGGTGAGCGCCGCAAGCATCCCTAGCCAAGGTAAGTCGCGACGCACTGATGAAGGCGTGGGACGGCGTGCACGCTGGCTACGGATACGCCGCGCACAAAGGATACGGCACGAAAGCGCATCTAGACGCGATCGCAAGGCTTGGCGACTCGCCGCTGCAAAGGCGCAGCTTTCGCGTAAAAAGCTTTGAGCGCGGGCTGTTTGATGAGCAAATTTAACTTCGTGCAGCCCTGTTTTTCGTAAAAATAGATTGAACATTTGCGCGACGATAAATTATACGAATTTTATGCATAAACATCAAAAAAACTAAAACTAAAATGTCTTTAAATTTAACTGTTTTATCGGCGACTTTATGAGTGACCGAGTTATGCGATACGGCCTAGTTGCCGAATTGATTTTGCAAGAAAACAAGAGTAAAGTTTGATATTTACGCGCGCTTGTCGCAATGCCGTTGACCTCAGGGCGACCACCGCTTGGCGTAGCAGTAAAACTCTAAATTTCTAGTTAAAAAAATACCGCAAATTTAAACACAAAAAAATGAAGCAAATTGGCTTATTTCGCGCAAGATATTTTTTTAAAAAAACTACAAAAATTTCTCGTAAATGCTAGCAACCGACTTGTTCGCGTAAATATCGTGCTAAGGCTTAGATTTTTCGCGCTTCGTAGCCTGATTGTCGCGATTTTTTTGAGGGCGTATTTGCGCTTGGCGTTAGGATTAAAAAGTCTCAAATTTACGCGCTTCTAGCCCCTCGCTGTGCCCTATTTTTTTCTATGATTTATTGCATAAATTTTTAGATATTTTACGGCGCCTGCGAGCAAATTTCCTAAAGCCGCCGTGTGAGACATTTTTTTATATCAAATGCGTCCGTTAGCCGTTTTTTTCTCGCCATTTATATCATAAATATAAATTCGCCAAACATCTTTGCTATGCGTAAAAAATCCTCGCACATTTCACGCGCGTAGCGTCTGTTTTTGCTACGCTTCGTTTAGGGCGCGGTTATCTTGGAGTTAGCCGTAAATTCTCTTTAAATTTGCTAGATTTGCGCTCACATTTAAAAAGTAGCATATCAGCCGTTACTAGTCTAGCCATCGCAGTTGCTACGACGCTGCCGCGCACTCCGATACACGGGTCATGCCGTCCGCGCAGCTCGCAGATGGCGTCCTCGCCGCGCACGTTTTGCGTCGGCTGAGGCAAAAAAATATCGACGGAGTCGGCTTAAAATGCGTCTTTATCACAACCTCTTGTCCGCTCGTCATGCCGCCCAGTGTTCCGCCCGCGTGATTTGAGGTAAAACCGAATTTCTCGTTTGAATTTGAGTCGCGGCAAGCGCTTTTCATCGTCAAATTTGTCTCCGTTTAAATTGACCGCTCACCCGCACCGTCAAGAGCAGAGTCGTCCGAGCTACTCAAATTTACGCCGCGAGCCGAGCCTCCCGATTTACGTGCGCATATTTTGCGCCCATCGAGTCGTTATTTTCGCTGCCGCGCATCTTGCTAGCACTCACGCCCTCGCCGATCTCTACGGCTTTGACGCCGTTTATGCCCATCATCGCAGCCGCAATTGCCGCGTCAAACTGAGTAGTATAACCCCTCGCCAAGCCCAGCCGGCGCGCCGTGGATAACCGTAACGACGCTAGCTCCGACGCTGTCGTGCTCCTGCTTAGCTTTTTAGGATTTCTTCTTTCATCGCTTCTTCGTTGCCCTAGCGAAAATATCTCCGAGCGCGCCGCGAGATCAAAGTCTAACCGCTCGCCGCACGAGATTTTGCCCACGCTAGCCACGCCGCTTTGTACGCTCATGCCAAATCGTCCAGCAAATTTGAGCTATCGCACCGCCAGCCACGCGCACGGCCGTCTCTCTAGCCGAGCTGCGTCCGCCGCCTCGGTGGTCGCGGATGCCGTATTTGCGGTAGTAGGCGTAGTCGGCGTGCCCGGGACGAAAAGAGCTCGCGTAAATTTTTCATAATCGCCCGATTTTTTTGATTTTCGTTTCGGATGATGAAACCGATCGGAGTGCCAGTGCTGACACCTTCAAACACGCCGCTTAAAAATCTCCACGCGGTCGCCCTCATTCCTTGCCGTGGCAATTTAGAGCCGCCCGGCTTTCGCTTATCAAGCTCGCTTTGGATAAAATTTGAAATCAATACGCACGCCTGCAGGAAAGCCGTCTAGCACGCCGCCGATCGCCGATCCGTGGCTCTCGCCAAACGTCGTTAGCGTTAGTTTGCGTCCAAAGGTGTTCACTTGCCCTCTCCCAAAATCTCAAGCGCGGTTTTGGCGGCTTTTTGCTCTGCTTCTTTTTTGCTTTTGCCCGCAGCTCGCGAGATCTCGCGCTCGTTTAGCATCAGCGCGATCTCAAATTCTTTCTTGTGATCGGGGCCTTTTGAGCCCACCAGCACGTATTTTTGGTATCTGCGCAAAGCGCGCTTGGGTAAGCTCTTGCAGCGCGGTTTTTGTAGTCCTTGACCATGCGGTCGAAATTTATATCGGGGTAGCATCTCTCAAAGGCTTTTAGGCTAGCCGCGCGCACGGCGTCAAAGCCGCTTTCTAGATAGATCGCGCCCATCAGCGCCTCAAAGGCGTCCGATAGGATCGAAGCTTTTAGCCGTCCACCGTTGTGCTCCTCGGCCGGCGAGATGTTGATGAGTTGGCCCAATTTAGATATTTAGCCAGCTCGGCAAAGCTTTTTTCATTTACGAGCGCGGCGCGTAGTTTGCTTAGATCGCCTTCGCTTAGGCGCGGAAATTTATGAAAAAGATAATCCCCGATCACCAGATCCATCACCGCATCGCCCAAAAACTCGAGCCTTTCGTTGTTCGCGCCGCCTTTTACGCTTTTGTGCGTGAGCGCGGTTTTTAGCAGCTTTTCGTCTTTAAATTTATATCCTAATTTCTCTTCCAAATTTCGCATTATTCGCCTTTTAAGCTATTTTTTATCTTTACGGCTTGCTCGCGCGCCATCTCATCGCAAAGCTCGTTTTGCGGGTGTCCGGCGTGGCCTTTGACCCAGATCGCCTCGACCTCGTGCGGTTCGCTAGCGGCCAGATATTCCTGCCACAGCGGGATGTTTTTTACGTTTTTAAAGCTTTTCTTCACCCAGCCCTCTAGCCACGCATTTACGGCGTTTGCGACGTATGAGCTATCGGTGTAGAGCTTTACGCGGCAGGGCTGTTTGAGCGCTTTTAGCCCCTCGATCGCAGCGCGTAGTTCCATTTGATTGTTTGTCGTGTGCACCTCGCCGCCGCTTGCTGTTTTTTTGTGCTCGCCGTACTCTAGGATGTATGCCCAGCCGCCAGGACCCGGGTTGTCCAGACACGAGCCGTCGCTAAAAAGGCATACTGTTTTTCATCGGATTTTTTTCCGTGATGTGAGGCAAAATTTGCACGCTGCCCTAGCTCGCTACACATCGGACAGCGATAAAAAAATGCATCGGAAAGGCGTTTTTTTACAGCTCTTGCAGACGTAGTTAAAGCTAAGTGCGGCTTTGTCGTAGTCGGCCGCTTTTAGCTTCTTTAAAACCTCTAGCTCAAAGCCCTAGCGGCGCGCCGTCCTCGTCGCTCATGCCTTTGACGAAAAAAACAAGCTCTTATACTCGGGATCGGTTAAATTTACGGGCAAGTTTTTGATAATAAACCAAATCCAAAACATCCTCAAGCGGCGGGAAATCGCCAAAAATCTTTAAGAGCCGAGCCGCTTAATTTAACCTCTCCATCGCCATTCGGCGCACGAGCGCAAATTCGTCCTTTAGGGCTAAAATTTCGCCGATTTTAGCGGTTTCATCTTTGCTTTTATCCGCTAAAATTTGCAGCGCCTTGATATACGCCGTCTGCGCTCTCACGTCACTGCCAAGCTCCTGCAAAGCATCCAGGGTCTGCAATGCGCCCTCGTAGTCTTTTTAGTTTTTCGAAAATTATCGTTAGAGATTTTAGCGCGATTTGATTTCGCGGGGAGATTTTTTTAGCGCCTCTAAAAATACGCTCTTTGCGCGCTCCAAAAAGCCCGCCTTAAAAATAAGTTTGACCAAGATCGGTGAGTAATTTGCTCCTTTGCCGTGCGGTTTTTAGCCCGCTCCAAAGCCACGGCATAGACGTTGATAGCCTTTTTCAAAATACCCGCTTTTTGAAAACGTCCCCGCCAAAAAAAGCACATCGTAGCCGTATCTGCACCCGAGTTTATCAAAAAGCTGTTTGTTTTCGTCGCTCAGACCCTGAGATTTGCCGAATTTTTCAAAAATCCCGCGATCTCCGCCTTTTCGTCTTTGCTCTTAAAAACGCCCCATGCGTAGCTAAAAAAACGGCGATCACGAGCACCGCGGCGACTAGCACCACGAGACCGAAAAATCGGGTCTCTAAATTCGATAAAAAAATATCCAAAATGCCGCTTTCTAAAGTCAAATTTAACGCCGATTATAGCAAAACGATTGTATAATCTCGCTTATGATCGATCCAAAATCAATAGAAAGACTAAAAGCGCAAACCGATATCGTCGATGTCGTCGGGCACTATCTACCGCTGAAAAAAAGCGGCGCGAACTTCGTGTGCGTCTGCCCGTTTCACGACGATAAAAACCCGAGCATGAGCGTGAGCCCGTCGCGCGGGATATTTCACTGCTTTTCGTGCAAAGCCGGCGGCGACGCGATCACTCGTGATGGACTACGAAAAAGCTAAGCTACCCCGAAGCCGTCGAAAAAGATCGCGAGTTTGCAAAATTTCACACTAAACTACGTGCGAGGCGGCGAACCGGCGAAGGAAAACAAGCACATCCTAGAAAACGCAAACGCCTTTTACCGCTCGCTGCTTTATAAAACCCCCGCGGCCGTCGAGTACCTGTACTCGCGCGGTATCACGGACGAACTGATAGATAAAGTTTGAGCTGGGTTTCGCACCCGAGAGCGCGCAAACGATTAGGCTGCTGCAAAACGAGCAAATAGAGCCAAAAGAAGCCCTAGAAGTCGGCATCGTAAAGCAAAACGAAAACGGCATTTACGCTAGTTTCATAAACCGTATCACCTTTCCCATCTACACGCACGCGGGACGGCTCGTTGGATTTGGCGGACGCACGATCAGCGGCAACCCCGCTAAATACGTCAATTCGCCCCAGTCCGCGGTCTTTGACAAGTCCACGCTTTTTTACGGCTACCACCCTAGCAAAGCGCGAAATACTTTTCACCAAAAAAATCAGATCATCATCACCGAAGGCTACATGGACGTCATCATGCTGCACAAGGCAGGGCTTTAACAACGTCGTAGCGGTGCTGGGAACCGCGCTCACGACCAAGCATTTGCCGCTTTTTAAAACGCGGCGAGATTAGCGTCATCTTGTGCTTTGACGGCGACGATGCTGGCATAAACGCCGCGACGAAGTCCGCCCTGCTGCTCGCGCAAAACGAAATCGACGGCAGCGTCGTCATCATAGAAGGCGGCGCAGATCCGGCCGATATGGTGGTGGCCGGCAAGATAGAGTATCTGCGGCAAACTTTTTGAAAGCGGTACGGAGATCGGCGAATTTTACATCAGGCATTTAGCCAGCGGCTTTTGACCTCTCGCGCCCCGTACAAAAGCAAAAAAAGCGCTAGAAGCGATCCAAGCTTTTACCGTGAGCCTAAAGCCCATCGTCGCAAACTCCTACGTCCCGCTCGTGGCTAAAATTTTAAAGATAGCCGAGGGGTCGTTTTTGGCTAACTAGAGGCGCAAATACGCAAGCCGCCAAAGAGCGCATGCAGGCCTACGAAATGCAAAATTTGGGCAAAAAAATCAGCGCGGGCGTAAAGATATACTTGAAATTCGGTTTTTAAAAAACGATGATTGAAAAATCCAAATTTTAAAAAAATTGTTTTTAGAAAATTTAAAAAAACGGAGTATTTCGTCCGTCACAGAGATATTTACGAAGCGGTCGCACATGGGGCCAGCGCAGACGATCCCGCCGTGCGCGAGCTGATGTTTGAAAAACTACGACGCCTTTAAAGACGAGGATGAATTTTAAAAAAATATAGTTATTTTAAAAGTGAGATTTTTACGAGAATTTGCACAAAGAATATTCGGCAAAAACAAATTCCTTTAGAGGAAAAAAACAAATACTATCAAAAAAATAAAAATTATCGAGGAACTTAAAAAAATGAAAGCGTTAGTTTTTATTTAGCGGCGGGCTGGACAGCATGATCGCCATCAGGCTGCTGACCGATCAGGGCATCGATGTCACTGCGATCCACATCGACATCGGCTTTAGCGGCGACGAGAAAAAGGCGGAAATTTTACGTCGCCGCGCGAACGAAGCCGGAGCCGAGCTTAAAATAATCGATATCAGAAACGAATACCTGCGCGATGTGCTTTTTTTACGCCAAAGCACGGCTACGGCAAGCACTTTAACCCATGCATCGACTGCCACGGATATATGTTTAAAACCGCGCTTGCGATGATGCGCTCGGAGGGTGCTAGCTTTATCGCTACGGGCGAAGTGATCGGCCAGCGTCCGATGAGTCAGAGACGCGACGCGATGGCGCAGGTCAAAAAAACGCAGCCGGCGACGAGGGAGGATCTCATCCTGCGTCCGATGTCTGCGCAGCTGATGAAGCCCACAAAACCGGAGCGCGAGGGCTGGGTCGATCGCAGCAAACTGCTCGCCATCAGCGGACGCGACCGCAAGAGACAGCTCGCGCTTGCGAAGGAATTCGGCTTTAGCGAGTACGAGACGCCAGGCGGCGGGTGCCTGCTCACGATCGAGAGCTTCGCGAATAAAATCAAAGATTTCATCAAATTTGATCCGGATATGACGAGCGCTGATATGCAGCTACTGCGCCTCGGACGACATCTGCGCCTAACAAACGGCACCAAAATGGTCATCGGCCGCGACGAAAACGATAACGCCAAACTGCTATCTCTAAATAATCCAAAATTTACGCAGATCAAATTTGACGGCGATATCGTGGGCGCAGTGAGCTTCGTGGATGCTAAATTTAACGAAGTCGACCTCGAGTTTGCCGTGCGGCTGGCGCTTGCCTACACTAGAGCGGATAAAGATACGGCGGTGCTGGCTAGAGTCGGCGAACGCGAGATTTGCGTGAAACCTTTTGAGAGCAAGCAGGCTGCGCAGGAGTTTTTTTGTTAGTTAAATTTACCTTAAAAAAAGCTCGCCAGCAAAAATAAATTTGACGCCGAATTTGAGATTGCTTTCGCAGTAAATTTTTGATGGCTAGAAATTTAGCGATATATCCTTTGCCATCTCAAATTTGGATTTGCTCGCGAGATAAATTTGGCACCAATTTCTGGCTACTTTGGGCTTAAATTTGCTTGATTTGCTAAAGCCCAAGCTTCACTAGACTGACGGGCAACTCACTTTCGCACTTTTTGTGCGTATGATTAGTCGGTAAATTTGCTATCTTTTTGTAATTTTACCGACCAGCGTTAGCTGGACTACTCTGCGCGATTTGGTAAAATTTACCGTAAATACCGTCGCTTTTTATGTAGATTAATCCCAAATTTGAAATTCAAGTCCTTTGTTTTATGCCAAAAAAATGTCGTAAAAAGCTCAAATTTACGGTTTATAGCTCAACGCGCCAAAAATCAAAAATGATACTGGCTTTTATTTTATTTTGAGATATTTTAAGTATAATTCTCAATTTAATATAATAATGAGAGTTTTTGCGATGGATTATCAAGGATTATTTTTGTTGGCGCAGTTTTTAAACGAGAGAAAAAAGGCAAGTCGTAAGGAGATAGCGGAGTTTTTATCGCGCGAAACTGGTGCAAGCCAGAGTAAAGCGGACGCGCTTTTTAAGCGTCATAGCAAATAGCCCCAAAATTCAAGCTTTACCGCAAGAAAAAAAGGATCGTTTTAAAGACCTCGCGAGGGATTTACGAGATAAAGCAAAGCCGGCGAAAAAAACTCCTAAAAAGCAAAAACGCGCGGCAAAATTTTGAGGATTGGGTTGACGGCGTTTACGGCAAAACTGCGACGCAAAATTTACCCGCCCCCAAAAACGAAAAAAATACCTAAAAACCGTTACCGCTCTCGTTGTCCACGAGATAAAGGACAAAATGATCGGCGAAGCAATCAAAAAAACCGATAGAAGCGATAAAAAAACACTCGCGCTAAAGCTCATGAAAAAAAGCATAAATATCTAGGCAATTTTCATGCTTTTTAGACACGTTTTTTTGGCGCTTCTGGCTGCCAAGATCGCGTTTGACGTCGTCACATTCTTTAAAAAAATCGCAAACTAGAAAAAAACTGCTTGCAGGCAATCAACCGGTAGGCCACTATATAAATTAGCTGAAAGTAATAGACGATTTATTGTAACTTTATATTTTTTTGAAAAAAATTTAACGTTATGTTTTTTTGTCGTCTGCGCGCAACAGACCAAACAATGCTATGATTGCAAAAAAAATTTATTGCTTTAAACTCCAACGGAGTAAATTTTTAATCGGGTAAAAAAATACTCAACAGGGTTAATCAATGTTAGTTTCAAACTCCAACGGAGTAAATTCTAATTTAAAATTGTAAAGAGATTATAACATCTCTTTACTTGTTTCAAACTCCAACGGAGTAAATTCTAATAATGGTCGAGATTTTTAGAAAAAGTGCTATACTGATTTGTTTCAAACTCCAACGGAGTAAATTCTAATCTTTACTGTCTGCTCTTTCTTGGATATTCGGGCGTTGTTTCAAACTCCAACGGAGTAAATTCTAATACCACCCAAAGTCGTCGTCTTGTCGCTGCTCGCGTTGTTTCAAACTCCAACGGAGTAAATTCTAATTCTTGCCGCCCGATATTTCAAACGGCGTCAAGCTCCTGTTTCAAACTCCAACGGAGTAAATTCTAATGCAATTAACCCCCGCAAGATTTAGCGGCGGTGCGGGTTTCAAACTCCAACGGAGTAAATTCTAATCGCAGGAAGCCAAAAAAGCTATCTTTTTTACATCTGTTTCAAACTCCAACGGAGTAAATTCTAATTTAAGGAGTATGACGAAGATTGTAAAAATTTGGATTGTTTCAAACTCCAACGGAGTAAATTCTAATCTATTTTAGCGTGGTGGCGGTCAATTCTAAGCTAGAGTTTCAAACTCCAACGGAGTAAATTCTAATCTCGCATACCTTTTTTAGCGCGTTATCTATATCGCGTTTCAAACTCCAACGGAGTAAATTCTAATTTAAAAATCAGGCAAACCCTCGCTCTCGCAAAGGACTGTTTCAAACTCCAACGGAGTAAATTCTAATCGGTAGTCGGCAACTGCTACACTAGAAGCTATCCGTTTCAAACTCCAACGGAGTAAATTCTAATGGAAGAGAATCAACTGGTAGAAACTCCTGATTTAGGGTTTCAAACTCCAACGGAGTAAATTCTAATCCAAGAGCTTGAAGACATCATCAAAGAGCAGGTTAGTTTCAAACTCCAACGGAGTAAATTCTAATAATACCGCCAAACAGGGGTTTGGCGCGTAAAATAGTTTCAAACTCCAACGGAGTAAATTCTAATTTAGAGCGTGAAGCGAGGCCAAAAAAACAGGGGATGTAGGGTTTCAAACTCCAACGGAGTAAATTCTAATACTTGATAAAGATTTGTAATTTTTTTCTATCAAAAGTTTCAAACTCCAACGGAGTAAATTCTAATAAAAAAATCTTATTGCAAAGTCGCGTCTTTTATATCGTTTCAAACTCCAACGGAGTAAATTCTAATGGGTAAATTTATGGATTTTTATCGAAAACGAGAACTTGTTTCAAACTCCAACGGAGTAAATTCTAATTCCATATTGTCGTTTGGCTTGCCATCTATGGCGGGTTTCAAACTCCAACGGAGTAAATTCTAATTTATAGCGTCGGTTTTTAGGTTTTTGCGGAGCGTGTTTCAAACTCCAACGGAGTAAATTCTAATATATTAGTATTTTTTTCATTGTCCTAGCTCTTTTTTTGTTTCAAACTCCAACGGAGTAAATTCTAATCTAGCTCTTTTTTTAATACAGTTATTTTTTTATATTTGAGTTTCAAACTCCAACGGAGTAAATTCTAATCTTTTCGTAAATGAATTTAGACCGCGATCGAGCAGTTTCAAACTCCAACGGAGTAAATTCTAATTGGAAATGGCAATAATAAAGACGGCGAAGCTAAATTGTTTCAAACTCCAACGGAGTAAATTCTAATTCTCGGCGAGGAATAAAGATATTTATGTATTTTTTTCGTGGTTTCAAACTCCAACGGAGTAAATTCTAATTAAAGCCGATTACATTACAGTTATCAATGCTTTACCGTTTCAAACTCCAACGGAGTAAATTCTAATCAAGAACGACAAGAAAAATCCTGCAAACCGTTTGGGCAAGTTTCAAACTCCAACGGAGTAAATTCTAATACGAAAAGAGCAAGGAAATAGGCGATGAGTGAGCTGGGTTTCAAACTCCAACGGAGTAAATTCTAATTTCAGAATCATATCTAGGATCTAACTCGATGTACAGTTTCAAACTCCAACGGAGTAAATTCTAATAGTATATGAAAGAAATACAAGAGACGATCGCATCGTTTCAAACTCCAACGGAGTAAATTCTAATTTTAAACTGATAACGTTTTAAAAGAAGTAGCCACTGAGTTTCAAACTCCAACGGAGTAAATTCTAATTGCTGTTTATGTTATGCCTGAATCTGAATCGCCCGCGTTTCAAACTCCAACGGAGTAAATTCTAATGCCTTAGCACCCTTAAAAAACTTACGCGCAAGCCCCTGTTTCAAACTCCAACGGAGTAAATTCTAATGTCTTTTAAAATACCATCAGACATACCATTATCTTTGTTTCAAACTCCAACGGAGTAAATTCTAATGTCGGGCTTATCATCAGGTTTGCAGTTTGGATTAGGTTTCAAACTCCAACGGAGTAAATTCTAATCAAAACCCGATAATCCCGACAATCCTGATCCAGACAAGTTTCAAACTCCAACGGAGTAAATTCTAATTAAAACTGGCGCACCTGCGCGCGCAAATTCTCTCTACCGGTTTCAAACTCCAACGGAGTAAATTCTAATCTATATTTTTTTCTCTATGCTGCCGCTTCCTCTAAACTCGCGTTTCAAACTCCAACGGAGTAAATTCTAATGCCGTTACTTGCCGTTAGGGTTGTAAGCGTACGTGCTTGTTTCAAACTCCAACGGAGTAAATTCTAATTTTAACTATTTTTAAGCAATATAAGGCTTTTTTTGTAGGTTTCAAACTCCAACGGAGTAAATTCTAATCTTCAAGCGTATCAGGCTTTGAAGTTTCAGGAGTTTTGTTTCAAACTCCAACGGAGTAAATTCTAATTTTTATTCGTTATAGTTATAACTCTAGTACCAGCTACGTTTCAAACTCCAACGGAGTAAATTCTAATTATAAAAAAGGAGCAGAAAGAGAACACTCAACTATAGTTTCAAACTCCAACGGAGTAAATTCTAATCAAGAAATGAGCGCTTTAAATGAAATTTCTAAAACGTTTCAAACTCCAACGGAGTAAATTCTAATGATAGCGTTGCGTGTGCTTTATTTATGCAATGATTTTTTTGTTTCAAACTCCAACGGAGTAAATTCTAATAATTTTGCTGAGCTGCTTTTTAAATCAACTAATGTTGTTTCAAACTCCAACGGAGTAAATTCTAATATCATCAGCGTTTTGAGCGTGAAGACGATATGATAACGTTTCAAACTCCAACGGAGTAAATTCTAATTTTAAATTAAATCTCGTTGATTAGATAGAGATTATCGTTTCAAACTCCAACGGAGTAAATTCTAATACCACGCCCGGCATACTCTCTAGCTTCTCATCGCGTTTCAAACTCCAACGGAGTAAATTCTAATCGAATGTGTTATTAGAAATTCCTGCTTTTTTTCTTCTGGTTTCAAACTCCAACGGAGTAAATTCTAATGTAGTGGTCTGAGTAGCCGAAGTTTGGCTATTTTGAACGTTTCAAACTCCAACGGAGTAAATTCTAATTTGACAAAGGTTATGAATTAACCTACACACTTGTGTTTCAAACTCCAACGGAGTAAATTCTAATGTCTGGGTTGTTGTCAGGTTTGCAGTTTGGATTAGGGTTTCAAACTCCAACGGAGTAAATTCTAATATCAGCTCAATGAGGGATTTTTATCATTTATGTGATATGTTTCAAACTCCAACGGAGTAAATTCTAATTTTGGCGTAGGCTAGTTGCTGGTCTTTAGAGTGCAAGTTTCAAACTCCAACGGAGTAAATTCTAATGTTTTTTTAACTCGCCAGTCTTTTTTTGTTTTCGTAAGTTTCAAACTCCAACGGAGTAAATTCTAATCCAGAATAACCATATTTCTTAGCAAAAAGCGTCCAAGTTTCAAACTCCAACGGAGTAAATTCTAATATCATCTAGAGAAAAAAATACAGAATTATAAGCAAAGTTTCAAACTCCAACGGAGTAAATTCTAATGATTATCAATTTGATTTTATAATCAAAAAGCTTATATTAGTTTCAAACTCCAACGGAGTAAATTCTAATATATAATGTATGCGCGCGAATGAATAATACAAGCAGGTTTCAAACTCCAACGGAGTAAATTCTAATGATTTCTAATAACTTGCCTTTTTATTTTTTTACATCTTGTTTCAAACTCCAACGGAGTAAATTCTAATGGTTTTTGCGGGGCGTTAAATAGGTCTTTATAACACTGTTTCAAACTCCAACGGAGTAAATTCTAATATCAAACTTTATAAATTTGTCGCAAAGGTCAAATTGTTTCAAACTCCAACGGAGTAAATTCTAATTGAATATTGCAGTTGGCTTTTATCAAGCCTTGAATAAGTTTCAAACTCCAACGGAGTAAATTCTAATCAAATCAACGGCTACAAATCCCACATTTCGCAGCAGTTTCAAACTCCAACGGAGTAAATTCTAATCCCAAACTCAAAGCTATTTTTCGACGACAAGAGCAGTTTCAAACTCCAACGGAGTAAATTCTAATTGCAAACAACCCTAGCACCATCAAAAAAAGAACCAGTTTCAAACTCCAACGGAGTAAATTCTAATTAGTGGCGGACGAGTTGGAGGCGAAAGATGACGACGTTTCAAACTCCAACGGAGTAAATTCTAATCACACATTCTGTTTCGATTTTTGAGAAACTCTGGCGGTTTCAAACTCCAACGGAGTAAATTCTAATGTAAAAAGCGACGAATACGTCGTCGTACTCGGGGTGTTTCAAACTCCAACGGAGTAAATTCTAATTTAGCACTTTGTTGTCGCCTGGGCGCACGAAGTAGCGTTTCAAACTCCAACGGAGTAAATTCTAATAGCGCGGTTGCCGTTAGTAGGATCGTAGGCGATCGCGAGTTTCAAACTCCAACGGAGTAAATTCTAATTTTATAACTTGCGATTTTGAGCATTTAAACGTAAGTTTCAAACTCCAACGGAGTAAATTCTAATATCTCCTAATAGTGGATTAATACTCCACTATTATAGTTTCAAACTCCAACGGAGTAAATTCTAATATAGCAGATTGTTATCTAAAAACTCTATAGAGAAAGTTTCAAACTCCAACGGAGTAAATTCTAATAGCTACAGTATCGCTAGCTACGCTTATAGTACTTCGTTTCAAACTCCAACGGAGTAAATTCTAATAACAGTTCTCATCATGTTCGCAGCAAGCTTGATAACGTTTCAAACTCCAACGGAGTAAATTCTAATTAGCTCAATGAGGGATTTTTACCATTTATGCGATATGTTTCAAACTCCAACGGAGTAAATTCTAATGTAATAAGGAAAAACTCCTGAACTGCATGCTACTGTTTCAAACTCCAACGGAGTAAATTCTAATGGCTTACCCTACATGATATAGTCCATACCATACTGGATCGTTTCAAACTCCAACGGAGTAAATTCTAATCTAGAGCAGGTTTTATCGAGCGTAAAAAGCCTTGAGTTTCAAACTCCAACGGAGTAAATTCTAATGGCAAAACGCACGGCGATTTCAAAAATCACGCGAAAAGTTTCAAACTCCAACGGAGTAAATTCTAATCGAAGATCGGCCAGAAATGTGAAGGCATCAAAGCCTTGTTTCAAACTCCAACGGAGTAAATTCTAATGAAAGCGGATTGATACCCAAATTAGCGCACTTGAGTTTCAAACTCCAACGGAGTAAATTCTAATACCGTCTTTGCTAACCGCACTCCAGATCCCGCCTGTTTCAAACTCCAACGGAGTAAATTCTAATGCTAAAAGCCAAAAAGAGGCGATAGATAGGCAGGGTTTCAAACTCCAACGGAGTAAATTCTAATTATATCGCTAGGGATATATTTCCAATCAAGAGGCTGTTTCAAACTCCAACGGAGTAAATTCTAATCAAGCACAGTCTATAGACGGACTTAGAAGTACTAGTTTCAAACTCCAACGGAGTAAATTCTAATAAAGCCAAATTACGGGCAGCGCGTCAAGCTATGCGCGGTTTCAAACTCCAACGGAGTAAATTCTAATTCAAACGAAAGGCTAGGCGACGCGGCATTTGACGGTTTCAAACTCCAACGGAGTAAATTCTAATGGCGGTCTGAAAATACCACGAAAGGCAAACAATGGGTTTCAAACTCCAACGGAGTAAATTCTAATTCAATATCAGGCTCCATACTGCTACCGTTTGCGAGTTTCAAACTCCAACGGAGTAAATTCTAATCTCAAAAAGATAGGGGATAGTATGCGCAGAAACGGTTTCAAACTCCAACGGAGTAAATTCTAATTTGCACGGAAGAAGAAAAAAATGAAGTATTGAGCCTGTTTCAAACTCCAACGGAGTAAATTCTAATCAAATAATTGACCGAAAAAGGAAATTAACAATAGCAATGTTTCAAACTCCAACGGAGTAAATTCTAATTTACAACCTTTCATGTATCGACGACGTCTGCACCTTTGTTTCAAACTCCAACGGAGTAAATTCTAATAGCACCAAAAAAAGCTGATTTCATAGGCCTTTTGATCCAAGAAGTCTCATATTTTTTTTCACCTTAATTTGACTAAAATTTAGCCACGCATAAACGTGCTAATCCCTAAACTTTCAAGCATTTTAAAAATCTTAAGAAACGCTTTATCAAAAAAAGCAAGCTTACTCCCATCTAAATCCTTCATAAGGCGCGTCCTCACAGATACATTTTTTGAGTTTATTTGCCTCGCGGCGGATCACCTGCCTCCACGTTAGCTCCCTGCCGCCCACCGTGAGCGTCTCGCAAAGGCGCGAGATCATCTTTAGCTCGATCTTTTGTATGGCATCGTTGCTAAATTTTATCCTGCTGGCGTCCGTTTGAAAGTCTTTTGCGGTGATCTCCTTTTTATTTAGCATATTAAATATAAGCGTATCACCCAAGATCGGCTTAAAAATCTCCGCAAGATCGAGGTGTAGGCTTAGAGCGCGGTAGTTTGGCTCGTGTAAAAAGCCGATGCGAGGATCAAGCTCGGTCTTGTAAATTTCGCTTAGACAGATGTTGTAGATGCGCGTATTTACGTAGCTTATGAAGCTGTTGATTTTATCAGCGGGCGGACGTTTTGAGCGGACGGTAAATTTAAAACTTCGCTGATCTGCGATTATCTCGTTCCACTTCTCGTAGTAGAGCTTTTGAAACGCTCCTTCTACCGCCATTATCGCAGGCACGTTGGTGGCAGCATCTAGTGCCTTTAAGTGCGGCTGCACGTCAAATTTCACACCATGCCTTTTGCAGTTTACAGCGTCATTTATGATGTGAGCTCTCGTGATCTCACGCGCGATATATGCACGTTTGATCGGATCGTCAAAAGAGCGGAGCTGGCATAGCAACACAAAGCCGCTTTTATTTACGGAATTTGGCGTGTTTGGGTAGAAATTCCCACGAAAGCTCTGATACGGACTAAAGATGTGCAAAAGGACGTTGTTATCCGCCAAAAAAATGCGATAGTGTAGGGTATCTATCTGCACCTTTGCCAGCAAGTAAATTTTCATCGATCGCATTTATTGGTAAAATTTTACTGGCAAGGGCCACGCCCGTCTCGTCAAATTTTTTTTTCAAAAATAGATATTGTTATCTTGCCTGTAAAGCCTGCCTGGACTAAGTATAAAGTGCGTCCTATCGCTCTTTTGCATATTTGCTCCTTAGCTAAATATCGGGCTATTTTTGTCTACGCCGATGACGATGCGCTCTGAATATTTTAGCGAGTTAAATGTGTAGATCACGATGGAGTCAAGCTCGTCTACGCACTCTTTTTGCAACGTCTTGCTTAGCTTTTTTTAAAGTCGCTCTCGCGGATCTCGCCCTCATAGACCGAATATTGGACGCGTGGCAAAAACTTTTCGACCGCCTTTCTGATGCGGTTTGCGTTGTTTCGCTCTTTTTGCTCACGCCCTGCGATGTCATAAAAAAGTATCACATACATCTTGCCTCCTAAGCGGTGCAATAGTCGTGATATGCGCAGTTCTGACAAAATTTACAGCTAGTAAATTTGGGCGGTTTTTCTAAATTTGCAAGTGCGCTTATCTCGCATAAAATTTGCTCTATTAGAGCGAAATTTTTCGCTGCTACCCTCTACTAAAATCACCTTTTTACCGCTTATTAGCTTGCCTTTTACCTCTTTTAAATTTAAGCCTGTTTTTAAAAGATAGATGTAAAAAAGTAGCTGCATCTTGCCAGCAAGCTCGTTTTTTAGGCTCTTTTTATACTCCGTGATGAGGTAGTGGCCGCGCTGCTTTGAGAGTTTGTCAAATTTTAGGTTGCCAAAGGCAAAGTTCTTGCAGATCTTGCTCTTTGATATCAGCCAAAGCCTTGCCCATTAGCACATTTTCATCCTCTTGATCGGCATGGATCTGATGCGCGTATAGCCATGCTTCGCGCTTGCAGGTGATGTAGTAATTCACAAGCGTACCGGTGATTTGGTCTTTTGAGAACATTAGTCGAATACCTCGTCGGTTATATCTAAATTTGTATCTTTTTTAAGGCCATAGTCGTCGCTATAAAAAAATAAGACGAGCCAAACGGTAGGTAAAACATATCTTTTTAGTCCGCGTATTTGCCTTAAAGTTTGGTAATAATTTTTTTCTTTGTCTTTTAACGTTACGTTTATGCTACATTTCGATAACTTTCTGATGTGATTTTTTTAAAAATATCTCGTATCGTAAATTCGTCATTCGGACTATTTTTTTAATTTCAAGAATTTTATCTTCAAAAATCCTTGATAAAATTTGCTTCAGGCTCGATGATTAGCGTTTGTTTGCAGTTGTCGTCCATAATTTCTTCGATTTTTTTGATTTATATTTTCGAATTCCAGCTTCTTTATCTCGCTTTCTATATATAAATTTTTCCAGTTGATTGCTGATTTTTTTGAAAATACAAATTTGAAATTTCTACTTTCGCTCTCTCGCACCTCTTTTCGTCTAAAAATCCTCCAAAAATAGTTCCGCTTACTTTATATAAATCGCCATAAATCAAATTTGTAAATTTACTTTATTTCGGGAAAGACGTATAGCTCGCCGCTGATTTCTCCAAAAATGCCTATTTACGCGGCCTGCGGTCTGTATGATCGAGCTAATGGGCGAGACTTCACGAAATCCCACGTCAAAAATCAAGATCCACTCCCGCCTCGATAGACTGCGTGGAGATAAGTAAAATTTACTCGCAAGCGGATCATCTTTACTTTTTATCTATTGCGCACCTTACAGCCTCGATAGTAGCGCGTTTGTGATCATCATACATATATCCGTTTAGGCAAAAAGCAGGTAAATTTATCTCTTAGTTTTACGAACAGCTCCTGTGCTTTTTTTGATCGTATTTACGACGACGAGGGTATTTTTTTATCTCTTGCAGTCTCGCAAATTCTTTCTCCAAAAAGCTCCTCTTCGCCGCTTATATCAAGCCATTTTATAACGTATCTATCCTGCTTTGAAAAAAATAATCCAAATTTGAAATTTCTTTGTAAAATTTTTCGCTTTTAATAACCGGCATCGTCGCCGACATAAATATAAAAAAATAGTGCCAAGACTCCGCGAAATTATCTCGCAAAGCAGGATAAAAATCTTTTCTAAAAATTATATGGGATCGCTTGCGCCTCGTCGATGATAACGACGCTATTTTTTTGAGCTGATTAAATTTGACGTTGTCTTTGTTTTTTTATTACCAAATAGCGCAAATATAAGCTGATAAAGCGTAGTTACGTTTATCTCGCCGCTAAAAGATTCCATCAAAAATTTGATCTTAGAGTACCCTATCATCTTCGGTCAGATTTTTTTCGTCTATCGTCGTTTTGTGGTGAGTCTTGCCAACCGAAATATCGCTATTTTTTTATAAATTTCTTTCGCAATTATATCGTAGGTTTGATCGATTATCGAAGTGAAAGGAAGCGCATAAATTATGCGAGATTTATTACATTTCAAGGCAAAGTTTAGAGCGGTTAAGGTCTTGCCGTAGCCCGTAGGCGCGGTCAAAGTAAAAAGTTTGTAATTTTCGTCAAAATTGTTTAAAAACAAAAATTTCTAAACTCATCTCGCTTTTTTTATTCGGCGGTAATGTTTTGATATCGCTCTCTAAAAACATCTACCGGTATATCTTTTGGTTTCCTGTTTTGGCATGCTAAAGATAGCCTCAAACTTTATCGCTATAAACCAAATTTGAGTATAGGCTTTTGAAAGTTTATGAAATCCTCATAAGTAAATTTGTGTTTATACTGCAATAAAATTAAGTATTGACGAAGCTTTTTCCGCTCTATCTAAAAAAACTCATCCTTTTTTTGTAGATAATCCCAAATAAATATTGATATTTTTTTAGCGGCGCCAGCCACTTCGTCCCAGTACTCTAACTCTTTTGAATTTTAAAAATTTATTAGCATCTCGAGCTAGCGTCATTAAATTTATCGCGTCACTGTGGTGCGAAACGATGGCAAGAAAGCCAAATATAGTCGGTATTTCATCAAATTTTTGAGTTTAGCAAGAAAAAAATATGCCGACAGAAATGAGTGGTTTTTTTATCCAGCTTATCATTCGAGGTGTCTCTTATGTAAATTTGAAAATTATTCTTCAGTTTTTGCGATGTCGTGATAGAGTTTGACTTGCTTACCCAGCTCTTCGTCGCCGGCAGAGATCATATTTTTTTATATGATTTTCTAAAAGTTTATTTGGATGAGACCAAAAACTCGTCAAATAAAAATAGACTCTTTCATCGTTTATCCGGTATATATTTCCATGATTTTTTTAGATTTTTATAGGTTCTTTTGCCGTTTATCTCCATTACAAAGTCTTTAAAAATCTTTAAGAAATTCGTCCATTTTCGCAGTCGCAAGGTATTCTTGCCGTAGTTAATTTCGCATTTTCGTTAATACCGTCAAAAAAATAAAGTCATCCATAAGCGTAAATGTATTTATAAGGCTTTCGTCTTGCGATATTTTTTTCGCATACTTTTATATCGATCCAGCTAAAATCTGCTATGCAAAGTTATCCCAAGATACGGCGTAAAGGCAGTTTTATGCTCTTTTAAATTTGAAATTATTTTATCCCGGTAGCCTTGCTCTAAATTTTTCTAAATTTAAAAAAATACGACATAAGACGGCGAGCAGATGAGCCTCTGTAAAACTGCTTTTTTTCTCCTTTGCGTTTTGATAGCCTTCCTCTATATGCATATTACTTGAGAGGGCAAATTTTATACCGTTAAAAACAAAACTCTTTTTTAAAATTTGCCTATCTATTTTTACGCTGTATTTGATACCGGATAGCTTAAAATACTCCTCCTCGCCTATAACGGCGCCTAAAAAGCCCATTATGGCGGTCTTTGGCGGCACCGGATAGGTTAAGCTAGAATAAATCGTTGCCGGATACGAAAAATGAGCGTAATCGCCGAACAATCTAAAAAGCAATAATGCTCATTTTACGCCTCTATCTTTTTTTCCAGCTACTGTCAGTAATCTTTCTTTGTTTATCGCTTCAAAATCATAATCGCTCATATACTCTATTTTTTCTATATTTGTAGCATATCTTGCGAGCTTATTCTTTAAATTTGTAAAGTCGATAGCGTATTCGTTGATACTTCTTATCGCCCTATCTTCTTTTTTTCGCTTTTTTTAGGCTTATGCTATTGTTTAGATCGCCCGCAAACGTATCGTCTTTATACGTGATAATTAGCATAAACCTCGGAGTCTGGCCGATTTTTGGAGCGAGTCGTTAAGTTTTTTTAGTACCGTGCCACAAAGCTTTTTAGAAATTTTAGCCTCATCAGCTTCGTTAAAGCCCGTTTTTTTGCCGCATTGTAGTTATCGATAATGCCGTAAGTAGCAAAAAAATAGCGTATTTTTAAAAAATTTTTTTCCTCTCTAAAAAGTCGCTTGATCCTTTTGTTTTTTTGGCTCGTTTGGATCGTAATCGCTAGCAAAAGCGCCGGTTCCTCTTACATGCTCTATCTCAACCTTGTTTAGAGATTTGCTTAATCTAAACTGCACCGGACCGGTAAACTGAACGCCCGCGGTTTTTTTATCTCTTTATCCTGCTTCATTTCGTCTTTATCCGAAATTGGCAACACGCCGCCAAATGCGCGAATATCAATAAATTAAGAGAGAATTTCTTTTTGTAGCTCGTTTTTGCTTTGCTTTATGTTTATGCTTTGTCTGATCGCCGTTTTAGCGTCCAACAGGGCATCCTCTATCCTATACTCCTTTATAAAAAAATCGACGTCTCGTCTTTTTTTCATAATCTCGTCTCTGATTGTTCTTTTTATGCGCACGTCTGTTACTTCGGCGATGCCGGTCTCATCATCGCATCTTGGAGCGTTATCCTTTAGCATGTCGCCGTTTGGATTCCAGTTCTCTCCGTCCCACAAAAAAAGTATCTCTTTTTTTATTCATCTTATTCTCCTTTTTTTATTTTGTCTTATCTTTTTAGAAACTTACGATAATCACTTCCGCCCATAGCAAAAGCAAGCGTAGTATACGAGGTTTTTTTACTATCTTTCTTTCCTTAGAAAAGACTTGCGGTAAAATTTCAATCAAACACTCTTTTATGTTTTCAACACTAGAATTTGACTTGCCAGAAGCAGCCTTAAGCTTTCTAGTCATCTCGTCACACTTAGTCCAAATTTGCTCCAAATTTTTCCCTGCTTATCGAGCCGCAGTCGTTGAGCCAGTTGCTAAACGATACGCCGCCATTAACGCCAAGCTGCCAGTTTATCAGAGCTGCGCTTAGCATACCGAGCAAATAAGCGCTAATAAGCGTGTCGTTTTGATTTAAAAATTCGCTATTTTTGATTAGCTCTTTAATCAGCTCTTTTTTATCGGTTAAATTTTCCAAATCGCACTCCTTTTGAAACACTAGTTTTTTTATTTAAGACATCGATTTCATTAAAAAATTTTGATATTTTTGCAATATTCTCAAACGTTCTTTCTTTATAAAAAAATCGTTAAAAATATTTACTCCATTCTAATTTTTTTGCATAACTTTTTATTGACGCTACCGTAATAAATCAGCTCGCTATATCTTTCTATCATAATCTCTAAATCAAATTTGATTTCGCGACAGCAAAAAAACTCATCACGCTTAGCCTATCTTCAAACAAATTTTGAAGATATATCGTTTCATCGGTTCCACTGTTTTTTTTCATAGAAGGCTTTTTATGTCAAAAATCATCCATTAATTTTTGAAATATGGGAGATAAAAGACGGCAACACATCGTCTATCGTAAGCTTTTAAATCGATAGCTGCGTTGCTTTTGCGTATAGAATAAAAATCGTATTTAAAAACCGGTAATTTTTCCCTGTTTTTTTAGCAGAGATTTCAAGATAATCGTTTATGCTAAATTTTATAACTTCTTCGGCGATTTCGATATTTTTCATATCGCTTTTTGAAGTTTCTTCTAGTATTTTTTTATAATCTCTTCTAATTTACCAAGCTATCTAAAAGCGTCGGCAAAATCGCCATTTTCATACCGTAAAAAAATTATGCGATAGCCTATCTTTTATCGCTTTAAAGCCGTTTTCTACTTTTTTTGCGCTAACGGCGCTTAACGGCAGGAGTTTTGATTTGATAAATTGCATATTAGCGGGCATCTCATTTACCGAGCAAAATGCTAAATTTGCATCGCCGCCTATACCTTTTTTTCATTTGTTAAAAATATCGTATCCGTAAGATGATTTTTTTGCTCTTTTACGCTGATATGATTTTCAAAAATTTGCTTAAAATAGGCAGAAACTGGCTTGTCCTTATACGAGAGTGAGAAAAAAAGTGGCGACTTTTTTTGCCTTTTTTTCCTTTTTTTAGCTCATCAAGGCCCTTAATCTCATCTATAATATCGGCAAAATATTTTTTTCATTTGTATTTGATAATATAGATAAAAATAGCGTCTTTTTCGATATTACTAGGCTCAAAAAAACAAGAGCAAATTTGAAACCGATCTCAAAAAGGCTTTTTTTATAAATTTAGCTTCGTCTTTATTTACTTCTTTGGACAAGAATTGAGAATTTGGAAAAAGATTACCGGAATTTGCCCCGATGCCAAATCTACATATTATCAGATCGTCTTTGCTTATGTTTAAATTCGGTTCTATTCGCTTGGTTTCTATATCACAGAGATACGCTTTGATTGCGTCGTATTTGTAGGCTTCGTTTTTTTAGACGCTTTTCGTCTTTTTGATATATTTCGCCTATGTCGGCAAAAATTTTAACTATATCGCCCAAAATATTTTCCTTATTTGTATTTAAATAAAGTCTAAAAAAATTTAACTAATTTTACGCCTATCACACTTAAATATCTATAAGAAATTAACTAAATTTCTCTAACAATCTATAATCTCCACAAACCCAACCCCGCAGTTCATACATCCGCTTCCGACGCCCGCATCAAGGATCACATTATAAGCTCTGGCCGTGCGCAAATTTTCCATTTTGCTTGCCATGCCTGAACCGGCGAGCGGTTGTTGCCGTAGTAAAAATTAAACGGATTTTTGCAATTTTTGCCAGAGCAAATTTAGCTCACCTCGCCGTCGTATCTGCGCCCGCTAAGCGTTTCGAATCTTTGCAAGGCATTTGTTTTCATCATCTCAAGATGTCTAGAATCTTGCGGTTGCAAATAAATTTTATGCCCCAAAAGCCCGCCTATAGCGCATGCTACGCAGCCTTGTAGCACCGCTTCGCTTTGCGCAGTTCTATGCTCGCTCACCGCCACCGTCGTATCGCACAGACAAAGCTCGCCTCAAATTTAGCCCATCTTTTAGCACGGCAAGCGCGATTATTTTTTTCAAATTCCGGCTCATAAGAGGTAAATCTAATCCGCAATTTGCGACATTTAAACGAAAAATCAAAAATTAGTTCGTTTGAGTACTTTTACCGCTGAGTTCGTGCTTGTATCCCTCGTGCTCGGCGCTTGGCAGATAGCGGTAGATGTAGCCTTGTATGAGCTGAGGCAATGCCTTTGAGATTTTTAAATTTGCGCTCGGCAAACGTGAGATTATCGTGAGCATTTTTTTGTCCTTCATTTGCTATAATTTTCAATGCAATTATAAAAAAATATTGCATTAAAAAAATCGACTTTACTAAAAAAATCTAGCAGTATTTCTAAATTTTACCCGTCAAATTCGCTAAAAATATCCGCAAAAAAATCACGCAAGGAGAGCAAATGAAATACGATTTTGACGTGGCTATAGATCGAGGCGGGACGTATTCGTCAAAGTGGAGAACGAATGAGGGCGAGCTGCCGATGTGGGTGGCGGATATGGATTTTAAGGTTGCGCCCGAGATTTTTTTGAAGCGCTGCAAAAGCGCCTGGATAACGGTGTTTTTGGATATTCATACGTGCCGCATGAGTGGAATGAAGCCATCTGCTCGTGGTGGAGCAGGCGCCACGGCGTCAATTTGACCCGAGCTGGTTGATTTTTTTGCACGGGCGTGATACCGATCATCAGCTCCGCCGTGCGCAAATTTACAAGCGTGGGCGATAAAATCGTGATCCAAAGCCCCGTCTATCACGTCTTTTACCGTAGTATCGAAAACAACGGCAGGGATCGCGCTCACAAACGAGCTAGCCTACGACGGACGTGGCTACGATATTGATTTTAAGGACCTCGAAGAAAAGCTCGCCGACCCGCTAACGACGATGTTTATCCTTTGTAACCCACACAATCCCGTTGGTAGAAATTTGGAGCGAGGAAAAAAACTAGCCAAAATCGGCGAACTATGCGCTAAATACGGCGTTTTGGTGATCTCTGACGAGATCCACTGCGACATCACGAGCCCTGGCAAAAGCTATGTACCGTTTATCCGCGTGAGCGAAACTTGCAAAAACATCTCAATCACCTGCGTTTCGCCGACGAAAGCCTTTAACATCGCCGGCTTGCAAAGCTCTGCCGCCGTGGTGCCAAACCCAAAACTGCGCGCCAAAATGGCAAAAGCCATCAACGACGACGAGGTCGGCGAGGGCAATGCGTTTTCTTGTATTGCGGCGATCGCTGCGTTTGAGCGAGGCGAAGCGTGGCTCGAGCAGATGTGCGAATACGTAGAGCAAAACCGCAAAATCGTGAGCGAGTTTTTGCAAAACGAACTACCACAGATAAGGCTTGTAGAGCAGGACGCCACGTATCTGCTCTGGCTTGATTGCCGCGAAATTTGCGACGACGCGAGCGATTTTCATAAATTTTTACGCCAAAAAGCGGGACTTTGGCTAAACGACGGCAACGCGTATAGGGGTGCTGAGAAGTGCTTCCTGCGCCTTAACATCGCAACCCAAAGATCGCGCGTGCTAGAGGGGCTAAAACGTCTAAAATCAGGCGCTCTAGCCTACGTAAAAAGCAGGGAATAATATATTTACGAAAAGTTGGGATAAAATTTAGACCTTTTTGGTATGATTTGTGCGTCCGACAAGAAAACCTCCTTTTTGTAACGGCGCCTCGGCTCCCCTGCCGAGGCGTTTTTTTGTCTTATTCATTAAGCTTTTTTTAGTTATAATCCTTCTCATAAACTTTACTCCGCCTAGCTCAAATTGAAGCAAATTTGAGCGTTTCAGGCGAAAGGACGAAAATGCTAACTCACATAGACGAAAACAACCGCCCAAAAATGGTCGACGTAAGCGACAAGGGCGTAACTACGCGCATAGCCGTAGCAAGCGGCATCATCAAAATGTCGCGCGAAGCCTTTGACGCGATCAAAAAAACAACACCGGCAAAAAGGGCCCGGTTTTGCAAACCGCCGTCGTAGGCGCGATAATGGGCGCGAAAAAGACGAGCGAACTCATCCCGATGTGCCATCCGCTGCTAATCAGCGGCATAAACTGCGACATCGAGGAGCTAACCCAAATCTGCGCCTACAAGCTAACCGTTAGCGTTAAGATAGACGGCAAAACAGGCGTCGAGATGGAGGCGCTAACAGGCGTTAGCGTCGGGCTACTAACGATCTACGATATGATAAAAGCGATAGATAAAACCATGCAGATAACAGATATCGCGCTAGAAAGCAAGAGTGGAGGCAAAAAGTGGCGACTACGTGCGATCTAAATAAAGAACCAGAAATCATCTATCCAAATTTCTGGGAATACAAAAATCATCGTGCTTGATAGTGAAAAACGCGCAAGCTATCGTGCAGGGCGTCGTAGGCGAGAGGCAACACAAGATAACGCCGTCAAAATCGAGCAAAGAGGGCAAATACAAAAGCTACAATCTAAGCGTTCTGGTTAATTCTAACCAGGAGCGATTAGAAAATTTTTTTCCGCGCTAAGACGCGTTTGCAAATACGTACTATAAGGACTTTCATGCAAAAGTGTAGTCTTCATTCAAACCATAAAAGAGAACAAAAACGACCCGCAAATTTCCGTTTTGATCAGGGAGTTTGCGCTAAGCGAGTTTAGAAAAAAAGCGTCAAAGGCGCAAAAAAACGGCGACGCAAATGCGGCTCTAGCTGAAGAGTTTGAGCAAACTTTGCGAGGCGCTAAAGGGCGAGGATCTGCTAAACCGCCAAAACGTCGCCAACCTCATCCAAAGCGCGGGCGACGCGCTCAGCGAGGCAAAAGAGCAGTATATCCACCGCCTGATCTACGAAAAAGAGCAGATCGAGCGGCAAATTTACGCGCAAAAAGACGAGATCAAAAATGACATTCGCGCGCTGCTTGAAAAATATGGAAAAATTTCATAAAAAGCAGCGACCTGGCGGATAAAGATGAAATTTTCAACCGCGATAGACGAAAAAAATGCTCTGCGAGCTGCAAATGCTGGGCATCCTAAAAAGAAACCACCGAGGCGGCGTTTCTAACCGCGATCGAAAAGGGCGACGACGTAAAAGACACGGTCGAGCAAATCGCCAAAAAAACGTCGTGCTTAGCGCGATAAACGAGGGCGAAGCGAGCAAGGAGCGCATCCTGGAGATCGCAAGGACGGTCTGCGAGGCGGCGACCGAGCTAGCAGAGGTCGATCAGGCCTTTGCCAAAGAGCTAATAAGCGGCGCGATCGGAGGCGTAAAAGAGGCGCTTAGCAAGAGGACGGAGAAGTTTATCGAGGAGATCAATTGCCCCCGGACGGCCAGACGCTGCTTGGCGAGGCTAGAGAATTTGTAAGACTCGAGGAGAGATTTGTAGCGATGCTGCGCGATATGGCGCGCTCAGAGGAGCCGTCTGCTGCTGTGATAAACGAAATCCTAGACGAGTCCATAGATAGCTACTTCGCCAAAGTTAGCGCCTGCAAAACGACGTTTCGCGCCAGATCGAGCTTCAGCTAGAGGAGCTAAAATTTAACGAAAATATCGATAAATTCGCTAGCCTTGCCGGAGCTAAATCTGAAGAGCTAAAGCGCGAGGTCGGTCAAGCCGGCGATAAGCTTAAAGAAAAGTACTTTAACGCCAAAGAACGCATCGAAGCGCTAAAGAAAGAGATAAACGACTTTGAAAAAAACGAACCGAGGAGAAGCTAACCGAGATAAGTGCTAGCGAGATCGGCGAAAACCTCAAAGCAAAATCAAAAGAACTAGGCGAAAAAGCTCTACAAAGCCGCCGAAAATCTCATAAAAAACCGCTAAAGAAAAGATCGGCAAAAAAAGAGGATGAGAAAAAAAGACGAGTGAGCCAAATTTGGGGCGCGTATGCTTAATTTGCGCCCGGATTTACTTGCCTGCTACAAACGGCGGCAAACTTTGACGCGGTAATTTTTGCGCTCGAATTTGACTCCGCCAAAACGCCGCGAAAGTCAATTTAACCCCAAAGGATCAAAAAAATGAGCATAACCTTTTTTTGTTAAAAAAATAAAAAGAAGTTTCTAGTCGGCCTTGCGCCCGTGATGAGCGTGGAGGAGGCGCTGCGGTTGGTGCCAATTTATCGCAGTTTAACGCAGACGAGGATGATGAGGAGTTTGACGCAGATAGCTTTTACGGTGCGAAGCTTGACGAGTTTGATTGCTTGGTTGCCGGCACGGACGGGCTTAGCGGACGCGGCTTTGAGATCGGATACGAGGATGACGCCTACAACGTCCGCATCGGCACGCCAAGCACCCGCACGGACTGGAAAAAATCGCGCTAGAGTATCTAAAAAAACCTGGCCCTAAAAATGGATGGCGAAATCGTGAGCGAGGACGGCGAGAAATGTAGCGCGCAAAAATATCGAAAGCTTTAACTATGAGCACGACATACGCGCGGGGCTAGAGGCGATAGAGCAGAAATTTGCAAAAAGAGGCGCAAATCAGCACTATTTACGGCATAAGAAACGAAGTGTCGTTTGATAAAAAGATCATGGCTCGCATCATGGGCGCGAAGGATCCAGCGGACGATCTGGCAAATCGTAACCGATATCCGAAAAATTTGGACGCGTATTTTGCAAATCAGATGTTTTATCGCAGGAACGATAACGGCGAGATCATCGGACAGTACGTCTTGTCGCAAGGCGTCGTTACCGCACTGCCGTATGAACCTAGCGTGGAGTATAAAAATCTGCAAATGCTAGGCGATGAGAAGGTCGCGCGGTGGAAAGTCGCGATATTTGGCGGAGAGGGCGACGATGAGGAAAAAAATACGAGATCCTAGCGACGCTGAAATATGAAAGTTTCATCCAAAATTTGCCAAAAGATAAATACGAATTTATCGACGCGAAAAAAATATCGTCGTAAGCGCGTTTAGCAAAGATGGATTTGACGCTCTCATCGCAAAAATGCGGCGAAGAGGGGCTAGCGGACTAAACGGCTTTTGACGACGGATATCCGACTTCTCGCTTTTTTTAAAGAGATGCAACGTAGGGACATTAAGCCGGCCGCTCGATTTAAAGTTTGCCGATTTCATTTAAAAAAACGCTCGATACATCGACTGTTAAAGCACAAGATAAAAACATGGCGGTTTTGGGCTAGGCTAATTTATTTTATTCGCAAGTAAGTCCGGTAAAAATCAGCTACGGGTTTTGATTCTGTACAGTCGTTTCAATTTGCTCCCCATATTTTTGCTTCGCCAACCTTGTCCGTTTTTACCCATGCTGCGATGTAGATGAAAAAAAGAAGCCACGAGCAAAAAAAGAAACCAAATACCGCCAAAAACGCCGCTCGCCCACAGTAGCTCGCCCGCAAAAAAACGTGCAAACGTAGATGCGAAAAAAGCCCGTTTCTAGTTAGTCTCGCAAGCTCGAAAAAGACCTTTCCCCACACGAACGCGACATAGCCTAGCAGCAGTAGCGCGATAACGGCGACTAGCTTAGCTAGCGGATGAGCCGCGTCCGCCATATAGGGACGCCAGCGTCGCCGTGACGTGAGCGACGAACATCACGATCATCGCCTTGCCGTAGTTTACATGCAGATCCTCGCTGTGAGCGAGCCCGGCAACTCCGCCTAGCGCCGCATAGGGTTAGCAGTGCGGCCGATATGACGGCGAGATTATCCGCGATCTGTAGCGCCAGCCCCGAGTAGCTAGCGATAAAGTACGCGTAGATCTTGATCACGGCCGGCACGATTCCCGATGCGATACCTAGAATCCTGGCTCGGTCAAACGCCACACTCTCTTTTAGCGCAGCCTTCGTCTCCTCGCTTCTGGTATCCTTTACGGCGCGCTTTTTCGCCCTCGTCTGCGATCACAAATACATCTCTCGCAAACGCCCCTGTCAGGCCGAAACGCCGCTCGCTCGCCGCCGTTAGGTCGCCCCGAGCGCACGTCCTCAAAGCTACATTTATAGTATTTGCCGTCATCGCCGATTATCGTCGTTTCGTTTATCACTACGCCCTTCACCAACTCTCCTTTTTGTGTTTTGCCGCCCTGTTTTAGATTAGCCCGCTTGCTTGCGTTTTTGGGGTGCGGGTTATGCCGCCCGTAAAATTTGACGCCGCACTCCCTAGTCCAGCCAAATTCTACGGTTTAGCCGCAGCTCCTCGACGATACGAAGGAAGCTGCCGATCTCGTCTTTGTAAAATCTATTTGCCCCTTTGCCCACGAGCGGACGGCGCGGATCAGGCTCGAAGTTATCGCGCCCCGTACGGATCGCCATGCAGATTTTATCGCCGACTAGCACGATGTTTATGGGGCGATGAAATCTCGTTTTTAGCAGCTTTAGATTTTCCATCAGGCTAGGCGTGAGCGCGTACCTAGCCTCGATCTGATCGGTCGTATAGACGCGAAATAGCCGCTCAAACTCCACGTCGTCCATCCTCGCACGCTTGCCGCCGTAGTCCCTAAAATCATCCGTCCCGCTGCAAATTTGAGTGACACCCTTTAGTCGTTTAGGAAAATCGGCGACGAACAAAATCCCCGCAAAAAGTATCCTGTGCGTCTCGTTTCCGCGTAGATCCTCTTTGACGCTTATCGCCTCTACGTCGCTAAATTTGACCCGCACGCCCTCTATCTGCCCGAAAATCAGGTCGTTGCCCGAGTATTTATCGATGTCAAAAATCATAAATCATATAAAGATAATCGCTCTCTACGCACTCGCCCGGATAATACGCGAGACCGCAGTCCTCCACGATGCTCCTCACGACCTTTCGCTTACCTTTAAAGGTAAAGCTACCCGTGAAAATACTCTCGAAAAAATAGTACATCGCAGCCCCGCAGACCACAAACGCACCCGCGCTAAGGGCGAGATTTTGCGCGGCTAGATAAAGTAGCCAAGCAAGCGCTGCGGCTACAAAGACGCAGGTAAGCTTTAGCCTAAAAAAAGCGAGCGCAAAACCTTTTTGCCGCTCAAGCTCTAGCAAGACCAGATCGTCCATTTTTGCTCCTATTTTTTTAATCTAACGCCTTTTTGCAAATTTGGCTATTTTGCGGGCTTTAGCCTTTAAATTTGCGTTTTAAACCGCTTAAATTTGAAGCTCTTTTCTGTGGGCGGCGACGCTCAAATTTGGATCAAATTTGCCGCTTTTTGCGCTCAAATTGGCAAACCGACGAAGCCCGCTCGTGTTTTCAAGGACGCAGTTAAAGCGCTCACGTTTAACGTCAAATTTGACGAAACGAGCGCAAATTTAGCGGTTAAAAAGCTCGTGCACGTCGTGCGGGTCGTCTTGACCTTTCGGCACCTCGAAAAAAATGCCGCCTTGTGAAACCTCGCCCAGCTAGCGACGATGTTTGACGGAAACATCTCCACGGCGTTGTTATAATCAGTCACTGCGGCGTTGTAGGCGCGGCGCGCGGCGGAGATCTGCTCCTCAACATCGTTTAGCGTCTTTTGCAGGTGCATGACGTTTTCGTTGGCTTTGAGCTCGGGGTAGTTCTCGACGACGACGTTGAGCTTTGAGATGAGGTTTGACAGCTCGCCGTTTAGCGCAAATCTCTGCTCGTCGCCCGCGGCCTTTTGAATACCGCTTCTAAGCGCGGAGATGTTTTCTAGCAGCTCGCGCTCGTGCGTGATGTACTGCTTGACGGTGGCGACGAGGTTTGGGATGAGGTCAAAGCGCTTTTTTTTAGCTGCGTATCGACGCCGGATCTGATGTTTGAGACTTGGTTGCGCTTGCCCACCAGCGAGTTGTAGACTGAGATGACTATGAGCGCGAGGACGGCAATGATGCCTAAAAACGATGTACATTTTTGCTCCTTTTTGGGTGCAATTATAGCCAAACAGGGGCTAAAATTCGTAAATTTAGGCTTGATTTTGGGCTTTTGGACGGCTGTTTGGGGCTGCTCTTGTGCGGGGTTTTTTTGATCGTTTGCGCGGTTTGTTTGCGTATTTTGGTTGCGCTAAGATTTAAAGGCTTTGGCTTGATGGCGAATATTTTACTGTTGCTGCGGATGAAGATCAAATTTGACTTCGGATGTAAATTTTCAAGCGGATTAAAATTGCCGCCAATTTGATATACTTTTAATAAAGTAAAAATATGAAAATAATAAATTTAAAAAAACACGTATTTAGATTTTTAGCGTTAAAATTTACTCCGTTGGAGTTTGAAACTTGAATTCATGGCTTTGTCGAAGTCGCTTAAGTACATCTCATACTCATAGTTGCTTTGTCATCCCCCTGCGCTCTTTTTTTAACTTCGAAAACAAGCCACTGCTTGCAGTTGCAAGGTCGCAGACTGAAGCAAAAAAGCCCATCCTTGCAACGATGGATTTCGCCCACTCCCCTTTTTTTCGAACTTCTGAAGCACGCGTCAGCTCGCCAGTCTCTGCACATAATACATTTATTCAGCCTTTTTTTATATTTATATTATTAAAATTGAAGCGCAAATTTATACAACGGAGGTGCTAAAGATGGACGATTTGCTGCTTGCTTTTAGTTATAGGTATGTGATTGATAGGGTTTGCAGTTTTTTATGTCTTAGTCGTCGCTTTTTTGGTACATTTCTGTCCCGCTATTTTGCATTTACGTATATTTTAAATATTTCAGAAAAGAGATAAAATTTGAGGCTAGAGTTTTAGAGCCTTAAAACTCTTTTTGCAAAATTCTAAGGCTATTGCTAAAATTTACTCCACTTAGAGTGAAGCAACGTTTTCAAAAAGCCGTATCCGAAGCCAAAATCATCGTAAATTTAAACTCAGGTACGACCGATAAGCACTATTTAGCGGATTTTAAAAATCGCCTGATAGCCTTGTTTTTTTGAGCGCCTCTACGACTGTATTTTCAGCAAAATCATCCTGGACGACGATGTCGGCCGTTTTAGCTTCCAAATTTACCTCAAACTTTCTTCACGCCGTTAAGCGTATTTAGCGTCTGCGTGATGACCTCATAGCAGCTCACGCAGGCCATGTTTTGGATCTCGTAAACCAAAGTCTTGTCCGCAAATGCCGCCGTGCAAAGCGCCAGCGCTAGAGCTAGCTTTTTTTCATTCTTTGATACCGACTTTGTATTTTTTTGGCTTGGATCGCGTGCACGATATCCATCACGTTTACGCCGCTATCTGCTGTGATGTTTACGTCTTTGCTTTTTAGATCAAAGCTCACTGCGGTGACGCCCTTGACGCCCTTTGCGGCATCTTCGATTTTCTTGGCGCAACCGCCGCAGTTCATGTTCGGCACGTTTAGTTCGTAGGTTTGCTGCGCAAAAACAGCACCGCAAATCGCTGCTAAAAAGTAAAATTTTTCTTCACAATCGCTCCTTAAAAAAATAATATTTGGTGTGAAATTGTATCACTATATTTCTTATATATTTATTATTTCTATTTATATTAAAATGTAATATAATTTACTTTTTTTCTTATATTTCAAACCAGAAATTTGAGGTCAATTTGAGCAGATTTAAAGCGGGTGAAAAAAATATTGCGAGAACACTTAAAGGGCAAATGTAGCCCGCAAAAGTGCAAATTTGCAGGCTAAATTTATAGAAATTTATTCTTTTGTTTTTTTGCCATTCTGCGGCGCATAGTAGGATCTAGGGTAGCGTTTGCGCACGCGTATGTTTGACGGCGTGACTTCGACCAGCTCATCCTCCTCGATCCACTCCAGAGCGCGCTCAAGGCTTAGCTTTCTAGGCGGTACGAGCTTGATAGCATCGTCAGAGCCGCTAGCGCGTACGTTGGTTAGGTTTTTACCTTTGATCGGGTTTACGTCCAGATCGTTTGGACGGCTGTGCTCACCGATAATCATGCCCACGTAGGTCTTGGTTTGCGGATCGACAAAAAGGATGCCGCGATCTTGCAGGTTCCAGAGGCTATACGCTAGCGTCACGCCGTTTTCCATAGACACCAGAGCGCCGTTGCTGCGGTGCTCGACGCTACCGATGAGCGGCCGAAACTCAAGGAAGCTGTGGTTCGCGATGCCCTCGCCCTTCGTATCGGTCAAAAACTGGCTTCTAAAACCGATGAGGCCGCGCGCAGGGATCTCAAACTCGATCCTGGTCTGTCCGTCGCCGGTCGGGTGCATCGAGACCATCTCGGCCTTTCTGCGTCCGAGCTTTTTCGATCACGGTGCCGCTAAACTCGTCCGGCACGTCGCACACTAGCAGCTCAAACGGTTCGCAGCGTACGCCTTCGATCTCTTTTACGATAACCTCGGGACGTCCGAGGCAAAACTCAAAGCCCTCTCGGCGCATATTTTCGGCCAAAATCGTGATCTGTAGCTCGCCGCGGCCGCTAACCTCAATCTACCCTCGCCGATGTTTTTCGTAGCGCATCGCGATATTGGTTTTCATCTCGCTAGCTAGACGTTCGTCGAGTTTGTTTGAGGTTACGTGTTTACCCTCGGTACCCGCTAGCGGACTGTCGTTTACGCTAAACACGACGCTAAGCGTAGGTTCCTCGATTTTTAGGGGATCAAGCGGTATCGGAGAGTTTGGATCTACGACGCTATCGCCGACGTCCAGCGCCTCAAAGCCCGCTATCGCCACGATATCGCCCACCTGCGCCTCGTCGATGTCGCGGCGCTCAAGACCCAAAAAAGCCGATGAGTTTTGAAATTCTGCCCGTAGTTTTCGTGCCGTCGGCTTTAGCGAGCATCACGTTTTGGTTTTTAGAAATTTTGCCGTTAAAGATACGAGCGATGCCGATTTTACCGACATAGTTGTCGTAATCAAGCGTGAAAACCTGAAGCTGCAAAGGGTTGTTTATATCGCCGCTAGGAGCCGGAACGTGAGATAAAATCGTCTCGAAAAGCGGCTGCATATTTACGTTTTCGTCGGTCAGATTAGCTTCGCGTAGCCGTTTCTAGCCGCTGCATAAACGACTGGGAACTCCAGCTGTTCGTCGTTTGCCTCAAGCGCCACGAAAAGGTCGAAAATCTCGTTTATCACGCGATCAGGATCGGCTGCGGGTTTGTCGATTTTATTTACGACGACGATTGGGCGAAGGCCGAGCGAGAGCGCTTTTTTCACGACGAGTAGTCTGCGGCATTACGCCTTCTTGTGCGTCTACGAGCAGCAAAACGCCGTCGACCATCTTTAGCACGCGCTCCACCTCGCCGCCAAAAATCGGCGTGGCCCGGGGTGTCGATGATGTTGATTTTGGTGTCCTTGTAGCGGATCGCAGTGTTTTTTTCGAGAGAATCGTGATGCCGCGCTCGCGCTCGATGTCGTTGCTGTCCATCACGCGTTCACCGACGGCTTGGTGCTCGTTAAAAGTACCCGATTGTTTCAAGAGCTCGTCAACCATCGTGGTTTTGCCGTGATCGACGTGAGCGATGACGGCGATGTTTCGTATCTTTTCCAAAGTATTTTTCTCCGTTATTAAAATGGGGCTGATTTTAGCCAAATTTTTCCTTATAAAAAAATAATAAAGCTACTTTGGAACGTTTCTTGCAAGGTTCATGAAAGTTCAAATTTAAAGGGTTTTTATGCAGACAACTCAAAACGATATTTTGTCCTTTGACGCGAGCATCAAAGGCGGCGTGAAAAAAAGCAGAGCAAAAAGCTCGCAAAAAGGCGGTAAAGAGGACGGCGCATTTCTCTCTATGGTGCTAGACGCGGCCGCGAAAAAGGGCGGGAAAATTTAAGCGCAAAAGACCTAAAAGAGATGGCAAAAAGCCGTAAATTTATCCACTCAAACGGCTCAAAAATCAGCAAACCAAAGCGCCCATACAAAGCACAGACGTAAAAAGAAATTTTAGGCGAGGAAGCGGCAGAAAAATTTGATTTGAAAAACGCGACTTTTATGCAGCTTTTTGCAATTTTAGAGATGCTTAGCGGCGGCGAAAAAAATCAGCAAATTTCCAAATTTCGAAAACCGCCTAGCCAAAGCACTCTCAAGCGAAACGACGCTAAACGAGCTAAGGGGAGCCAAAAATCTAAACGAGCTAATAGAGATCGCAAATAAGCTAAATTTGAGGTCTAGAAAATATCGAAGTAACACAAGCTCAGGCTGACGAACTGGGTGAGAATTTCCAATTTGGCGAAAAAAAGATTTCTTTGAACCAGTAACTCCTAAGAAAAAAATTTTCGCATTTAGCGAGCTAAAAAAACAAGGTCGAAGAGACGATAAGCGCAAGCGAGCCAGAACCCAAAGATACGCTAAATAAACTACTCGCCGCCGTACAAGAAGAGCAAAAACAAAGCCCAGCCCAAAGACGCCAATGCAAAAGCGCAAGACGCACAAAATTGGCTCAAAACTCCAAAAATCATAAAAAGAAGCGGTAAAAAAACGATGGCGAAAAAAAGAGACAAATTTAAAAAGACGAGAAACCAAACCTTAAAGCCGAAAGCGAGCTAAATTTAACCGCCGCAAAAAAAGCGAAAAAAATCAGTGCTCGGCCAAGACTCTAAAAAGATAAATTTACAAAATTTGCTATTTCCCGAGCGCGAAAACGCCGAAGAGCAAATTTTAACCAAGACCCAAAGCGATAACGGCGAAAACAGCGAACTAAACGCGATGGTAAAAGACGTCATCTCAAACGCCAAGGCGCAAAGTAGAAATTTCCAGGCCGTGCGCGAGACGTTTGATAACTTTAGCTCAAAGTTTAAAAGAGCAAGTCGCAGCATATAAATCGCCTTTCATGCGCTTTAACATCACGCTAAATCCGCTACATTGGGCGAGGTCGAGATCACGATGGTAAATCGCGGCAACAATCTGCATATAAATTTCAACTCAAATACGCAGACGATGAACCTATTTTTTTACAAAAATCAGGCCGAGTTTAAAAAAACAGCCTCGTAAACATGGGTTTTACCGAGCTTGAGATGAACTTTAGCGATCAAAATCAGCCTAAAAAAAGAGCAAGGGCAAAAAGAGCTACAAAGGCTCCAAATTTAGCTCCGACGACGCAGAGCAAAGCGAACCGTCCGCGCCTCGTTTAGAGCTCGTCGTTCCACGATATGTGTAAATCTGGAATCAAATTTGGCTTGAGATATAAAAATTTAAAGGATAAAAAGATGTCAAACGGACTAGAAACCAATAACTTTACGGTAAACAACCAAGCCGCCAAAAAAATCGGCGGACGCCTTACAAAAAGGCCGCAGGCACCAATCCAAACGCCCAGCTAGACAAGGACGCTTTTATGAAACTTCTTTTGACCGAACTTCAGTATCAAGACCCGACAAGTCCGATGGATACGGAAAAAAATGCTAACTCAAACTAGCCAGCTAGCCTCGCTTGAAATGCAAGAAAAATACGAACAAAAATGATGCAAAAAGCTAGCTGATCAGCTAAAAAAATAGCACAAATATGTACGCTGTCGGAGTACTCGGCAAGATGGCTAAAATCGGCGACAGCGGCATAGTAAAGAAGAAGGCGCAAGCGTCAAATTTGCGGGATTTTTTTAGAAAGCGCGGCAAAAGGCGGCACAATAAATATCAAAGACGGCACCGGCAAACTCGTAAGAAAGCTAGAATTCGGGCCAAGCTAGCGCCGGAGCCAATACATTCGAGTGGGACGGCAAGGATAGCGCGGGCAACGACGCAAAAGCAGGCACCTACTCGGTAGAGATAAACTATGTCGATCACGCTGGCGGCGCCAAAACCGGCGGCGTAGGCAACTACCTAGTAGAGGGCGTCAAATTTATCGACGGCGTCGCGCAAGTAAAGGTCGGCGGACAATACGTCAGCATCGACAAAGTAAAAGAATTTACCGAGCCGTCAAAAGGATAAATCCATGGTAAGAAGCCTATATAACGGCGTTAGCGGCGTCAGAACCCAGGGGTTTAGCATGGACGTATGGGCGAACAACATCGCCAACATAAATAACGTCGGCTTTACCGCTTCGATACCGGGAATTTAAGAGCATTTTTTATCAAACCTCCTTTGCTGCGGGCAACAACCCTACCCAAGACCAAGTCGGCCTCGGCGCCACCGGCATGACGACGGCGCTTAGCTTTTACAAGCAAGGCCCGTTTATGAAAACGGATAACGTCCTGGATATGGCGATCGGCGGCAAGGGATTTTTCGGCGTAACGAACGGCTCCGGTACCTACTATACGCGCGCCGGTAGCTTTGGCGTCGATAAAGAAAGATATCTCGTAACAAATCAAGGCAACTACGTACTAGGAACGCAAAAATGCGCTAACGCAGGTAACTCCAAGTCAGGGCGCGATAGAGGCTTTCGGTAGAGTAAACGGACGAGCCGCCGTCACGCAGGCCTACACGCTGAGGCGCCGATACGACCGACCTTGACGTCGGCGACATCGGCTCTCAGGGCAAGATTCGCCTACCGGAGTTTTTATATCTGCCGACTAAACCGACGTCGAAGGTAACTTTTTAAAAGGCAATCTCGACTCGTCTTTTCAAAAACTGAGCCGGTTACTTTGCCAGTCGATAACGCTACATATAATAGCAGCATAAATAACCCCTCTAGAACTATAAACTTTACGCGGACGAGTCACGGCTGACGATACGATAACCCGCCCTAGAAAAAGGCGATCTAGTAACCGTAACGGCAACCGACGCGAACGGCAAAACGGCTGAATTTGAGCGCTCCGATCGACGAAAAACGGCAACTGGAGCATAAGTCGAAAAGTCGAAAGGGATTTTGACCCAACGACCGCCCCAAATTTGACTGCAAAAAATAAACACGACTAAAGAAGCGGCAAATCAAGAAAAAAATTCGTAACCGAGCTTTTTAAATGCAGACGGCACAAAAAAATAAACTTGAGCTAACGCTAACAAAACGCATACCTCAGGGCGCTAACGGTACAGTTTGGGATGCGGCGGCGATCGTAAAAAGACGCAAGCGGCGCAGTGGTCTCAAATACTAACGGCGAGCTAAATTTTTGATTACGAAGGTAGGCTTGTTAGCTCTACTTTAAGCGCTCTAGATAATAACGGCTCGCAAATCAAGCTAGACTTCGGCACTCCTGTGGCTGCGGGTCAAATTTACTCAGGCGTCACTAGCACGTCTCAAGCAAAAAGTGTCTCGATCGCGCAAGACGGCGTACGCGAGGGTATTTTTAAAGGATTATTACACTAACGATTCGGGAAATATCTTGGCGCAGTTTACAAACGGCCAAGTCCGCTCCATCGGCAAAGTCGCTCTCTATCACTTCCAAAACGAGCAAGGTCTTGCAAAAATGGGCGATAATATCTATTCGCAAAGCGCGAATTCCGGTGCGGCCTTTTTCTACAAAGACGCAGGCGGCAAAAGTATCTACGGCGCCAAACTGGCTAGCAGTACGCTAGAACAGTCAAACGTCGATCTAGCGCAGGCTCTAACTGAGGTCATCGTCACGCAAAAGGCCTACGACGCTAACGCCAAGAGCATAACGACTAGCAACGAAATGCTCCAACGCGCAATCGAGCTAAAACGCTAAAGTTTAACCCGCGAATTTGACGCGGGTTTTTTTAATTTTAGCTGCATCCGTAAAAGCCAAATTTAACGCGATAAAAATAGTCTACTTCAAGATATCTAAATAATTTTTTTAGCTAAAAATCAGCCCCGAGAATTTACCTAATAAAGAAAAAATTATGAACCGAAAAAGAATCTACAACCCAAGTTCAAATGAAAAATTTGACCGACAGAAGAGTCTTTAACGGCAACCCACACGGCATTTTAAATTTCACCAAGGCAAAATACGAGTGGGCGTTAAAGCTTTGGGACCTCATGGAGGCAAACACCTGGTTTCCAAAAGAGGTCGACACCACCGACGACGTGCGCGACTACGCCTACAACCTCACAGAGGCTGAAAAAAACGCATGTACGACCTCGTCTGGAGCCAGCTCATCTCGATGGATAGCTTTCAGACAAACAACCTAGCAGATAACATCAACCCTTACATCACCGCACCAGAGATCAACGCCGTGCTAAGCCGCCAAGCCTACGAAGAGGCCAACCACAGCAAGTCTTACGCTGTAATGGTCGAGGCGATCTGTGACAACACCGACCTCATTTACGAGATGGAGAAGCACGACGACGTATTGCGCGAGAAAAAAATGACTACATCTCAAGCGTCTACGAGGAGCTTGCAGGCGAGGCGACTGACGAGAAGCTGCTTCTTGCGATGGTGGCAAACCAAATTTTAGAGGGCATCTACTTTTACAGCGGTTTTACAGCGATCTACGCTCTAGCACGTGCTGGCAAGATGCTAGGGCTCGGCGCAGATGATCCGCTTTATCCAACGTGACGAGATCACGCACCTGCTTTTGTTTCAAAACATGATAAATTCAGTCCGCAAGGAAAGGCCTGACCTTTTTCACGCCTGAGACTGAGGCGAGAAATTATGATATGTTTGAAAAAAAGCTGGAAATTTAGAGATAAAATGGGGCAAATACATCACCCAAAAACCAAATAATGGGCTTTACAGACGATATCATCGAGCAGTATATCCACTATCTTATCGACCAGCGTCTAGTTGCGATCGGCCTAAAACGCAAGTATAACGTCGCTCACCCGATCAAATGGGTCGATGACTTTGCGAAATTTAACGACCAAAAGTCAAATTTCTTTGAAGCAAAGGTGACAAACTACAGCAAGGGAAGCATCAGCTTTGACGACTTTTAGTCCAAATTTATGCCCTATCGTCCTAAGTGCGCCGACCTGCCAGCAAAGACAAGACGAACTGCTAGAAAAAATCGCCGCAGCACCCAGAAATTCCATCATCTTAGCCAGCGAGCTATGCGTGAGCGGGTATGATTTCGACGGATTTTTTAGCGGCGCAAACCGCGCTATGCTGGGCGGCTCAATCGGCAGCTTTGACGCTATACTTTTTGAAGCGCTACAAGAAGCGCTGAGCCCTGATAAATTTCTCGGACTCACGCATCTAACGAGCCTAAACCGCGCCAAAGGTCTAGCGCAAATTTCAATCACGCAGGCGCAAAAAAATGAAATGTACAACGAATTTATCCTGCTAAACAGCCAAAACGTCTTTTACGCGCAAAACAAATCAAAGCTTTTTTTCGCCCGAATTTAGAGCATGAAATTTTCGCTGCAGGCGACGAGTCGGCGATAAAGCCTTTTGATTTTAAGGGTCTAAAAATCGGCGTTCTCATTTGCTTTGAGCTTAGATTTGCCCATCTTTGGGAGCAACTAAAGGGCTGCGACGTCATCCTAGTGCCCGCCATGTGGGGCAAGGCGCGAGAGGACGCATATCTTACGCTTTGCAAGGCCTTAGCGCTTGCTAACAGCTGCTACGTCGTAGCCGCAAGTTCGCTTGATCTGGAGTTTTCTGGCGTGTTTTTTTGCCAAGCGGCGAATTTGCGAAAGAGGCTAAATTCGACTCAATTTGATCCTTGAAACCAAGCGAATGGGGGATTTTATGACCGCTCTTGAAAAATCAAAATGCACAAATATGGCCGATGAGATCGGCGATATACTCACTCTGACGCCCTCGCTTTACAAGGCGCTTTGCGACACTCCGCGTGAGATATTTGCGCCCGTCACGCGCCACGCGTACCGCCCTAGACGCTCAGCCCATCGGCGGCAATCAATGGATCAGCTCGCCACTCACGGTAGCCAAAATGACGCTAGCGCTTGAGGCCGAAGATATCGACAACGCCCTAGAGATCGGCTGCGGTAGCGGCTATCAGGCAGCGATTTTATCGCATTTGGCGCACAGGGTTTTTTTAGCGTCGAACGCATAGAAAAAGCTCGCAAGCGAAGCCAAAAAAACGCTTTGAGGCGCTTAAAATTCACAACGTCCACGTGCGATTTGACGATGGAAACGTCGGCTGGAAAAAGCTACGCGCCATACGACAGAATCTTGCTCTCGGCGGCGGCGCAGCAGGTACCGCAGACGCTTTTTAACCAGCTAAAAAAACGGCGGTATTTTTAGTAGCTCCTATCAAAAAAAGACGGCAAACAGTTTATCGTCAAATTTACAAAGGGCGCTCGCGGCGAGATAACGCAAAAAGCGCTTGACGAGTGCTTATTTGTGCCGCTTTTAGGCGGGATAGAGTAGCGCAGGTCGTCAAATTTGACGCTACAGCTTAAAAAGCAGCGCGTTAAATTTAACTACTCACATTTAACGTCGCTTTTTAGTACCGAATTAACTCGCCTACCCTGCAAATTTAGCCATACGTTAAACCTAAAACTGTATAATCACCATACAAATTCTCAGCAAAGGAGCTAAAATGGCAACAGATCGCGAGTTGGTTAATTTCTCAGAGGAACACGAGCTAAACACGGTGCTAGCAAGACACGGCAAGGCCCAAAGCATCGCAAACCGCGAGGTACTTTTGCGAGCTCGGTAAAGAGTGCAAGGAAAAAAACTAGGCAAAAGAGTGCTAACACAAGATGAATTTGACGAGTTTTTTAAAGCCCGTTTTAAATCGCTTGGAAGATAAAAGAGCTTACATTTCGGGGATTTCCCCGAAATTTCTATCAAAATTTTTCTACTTTTTAAATACTCCGCCATTTTTAAATTTATTTCTTTATATCACTATAAAAAAATCTCCAAATTTGCCAAACTTTAATGCTCGCTTTGGTTAGATTTGACTTCAAATTTAAAAACCCGCCAAAACAAACAAAAATATCGCCGAAATCTCAACGCGGCAATTTAATATTAGCATAAATTCGGCGCAGTCTCGAGAAAAATAATCCAAATCCGAACCGCGCCGACTTTAACTGAGCTACGCCTTAAAAAAATGCACCTTACCTCGCCCAAAAGCTTCTGCCAGGCTCATAAAGCCTCGTGCCGTTCGGGATAGTCTCGTAGCCCGCGATACCGCCGCCGTAGCCGCCTTTTTGAGTTATGATAGGCGTATTTGGCGTCGTTTAGGTTTTCCGCCGCTAGCAAAAAAATTGATAATTTTTATATTTGTAGCCCGCGCTTAGCCCCAGCGTCCAAAAAGCTATCGCTCTTGCCCAGGTCCATGCCGCCCACGTCGCCGTAGCCTTTTTTTGCGCGCGGTTTTTGATACGGCTGCGTCCATTTGGGCCTTTGTTACGCCGGCTCCGGCGGCCTCTCCACTTAAATACATCCTCAGAGTACCCAGCGCCAAGATAGCTTGTTAGATTGTCGAAAGTGTAGCTCGCCTTTCTAGCTTAAAGCCGTACATATCGCGTATCGGGTGGCTGATGCTGTATCCCTTGCCGCGTCCCGTGTCCGGCTTTGACGCAAAATATTCACGCACTGCGGCGTAGTCTGATTTTTGAGATGAAATAATTTGACCCTCTTTAGCTTAAGCTCGCGCAAACGGGATAGTTACTATTATGTTTTAAAAAAAGTAACAAAACCAAATTTGGATGTAGTGCTAAAACTACGCAGGAAAATTTATATCAAAAATCTTTTAAAAACCGATAAATAGTAGGGCAAAGTCGCGGATAAAAAAATCCACTTAAATTTATTTAGCGCATTCTTCTTGAGAAAAAAATCTTTTATGGCGAGAATGCCCATATACTTCTCTACAGTTTACCTTTTTCATTGCATCTTCTATCGCGTCTGGCGTACCTTCTATGAGCGCCCCCAGAATGACTTCGGGCGGCTGTTCTTCGCAGACTATCTTTTTTTCTTGTTATGAGTAAACGTGCTAATGATATAGAAGATAACAATGACGATAGCGATAAACGTATAAAAATAAAAATATCATAGATTCTTAACCGACTAAAAAAATAGTTTTCTTTTTTTACTAGATTTATTTTTTTATTTGTTTAGATTTAACCATAAAATTACCGCCGAAAAAAATCCCTAAATTTAATCCAAAAATCCCTGCCATAGCGAGCCGAATTTACGATATCTCTTTTACCAGTAGTTGCGGCGTAACCAGTCCGCGAAACGAGTTTTTCGATACCGAAAAAAACGAGGTCGATACTCTCGCCCGCATGCGGTTCGCGAGTGAAGTTAAAAAAATAGCGCTTCAAGGCACTTGCCGTCTTTTTGTAGGATTAGTTTTAGGGTGATTTTGTTCTCTGCCGATTAGTTTTTTTGTTTTTTTGACGACGGCGGATTTGATCTCAAAGAGCGGGCGCGGATTTTTTTCTGCCCGTATGGCTCAAAAATGCTCCAAAGTATTCAAGCAGCTCAAAGTCCACCTCGCCCGCCTCTATCTCGCCCTAGAGGCTCGTCAAACGCGCTCAAATTCATGCAAGTCCATCAGCATGCACGAGCTATTTATCGCGTTTTTTTAAACGCTTCTAACTCGCCGGATCTATCACGATGCCGGCAGCTCCCTAGTGCCCGCCGTAGCCCACGAGCAAATTTTTCATGGCTAGCGATGAGCGAGAGGATGTCTAGCTTGCCCACGCTTCTAGCGCTGCCTTTGGCGCGGTTTTCGTCGATGCTAAAGACGATGGCGGGCTTTTTAAACTGCTTTGCCAGACGCGATGCGACGATACCGATGACGCCCTCGTGCCAGCCCCTACCCCACGTCACGATGATATGCTCGTCCTCGCGTACGTCCTTTAGCGAGCACTCAAAAAGCGTGCGCTCCTCCTCCTTGCGCGAGTTGTTAAAGCTCACGATGGTGTCGAGGCATTCGCAGGCGCGGTCTAAGCTTTTAGCGCGCAAAAACTCAAAAGACACGCTCGCATCGTCCATGCGGCCAGAAGAGTTGATAAGCGGCGCGATGAGAAAGCTGATGTCGTCGCACTCAAACTTTATCCTTGCCGTAAAGCTGCTTTTATCGCGGTAAACGCGGGCCTGCGCGAGCTATTTAGACGGTTTACGCCAAGCTTAACCAGGATACGGTTTAGATCGCGAAGCTCCATCATATCTGCGATTATCGCGATAGCGAGGAGATCGAGAAATCTACCCATATCGTAGTTGATGCGGCACACGTCCCTTTAGCGCGCCCACCAGATACCACGCGACCCTGAGCGCCGCAAATTTCGACGTTTGGGAAAGGGCAATCCTTTTGCTTCGGGTTGATGATAGCGTAGGCATCGGGTAGGATGTCTGGGGGCATGTGGTGATCAGTGATGATGAGATCGATGCCTTTTTGTTTGCAAATTTGAGCCGCGTCGTTTGCCGAGATACCGTTGTCTACGGTCACGATGAGGCTGGCATCCGCAATCTCCTCGACGATTTGCGGATTTAGCCCATATCCGTCGCTAAAGCGGTTTGGGATACGCACGAAATACTCGCTAACGCCCAAATCATCGAAAAAAATTCGGCCATTATGACGCTAGCGATCACGCCGTCCACGTCGTAGTCGCCGACGATGACGATCTTTTCGTTTCGCTCGATCGCGCGTTTTATGCGCTCGGCACCCTTAAATACATCCTTTAACGCATCAGGCGTAGGGAATTTTCTGAAAGTTTTTTTGTGGATATCCTTTTTCAAATCTTTGATTCAGTAATTCCTTTATTTTTTTTCCTTATTCAACATCGTTTTGACGGGCTTTTGCGTAAGCCTCGCCGTCAATTTCGCCGCCTTGCCACCGTTTTTTTGCCTACATTTCTCGCTCGCCTCTGGAGTCAATTTACTCCCGCAACGCCGCAAAAAAAGGCTAAATTTCTGGTTCAAATTTCATCTTTTTTTCCTTCTTTTTATTTTCTAATGCGCAAATTATAGCTTTTTGAAATGTAATTTCTTATAATTTTTAAACGAGTCGAAATTATATTTGAAATGATTTTTAATTATTATATTTAAACCTAGGTTAAGATGCATTTTTGTATTATTAAGCTCTCATTTCAACAAAAAAAGGAACGATATGAAAAAAACTTTTTAAAAAGCGCTATTAGTACTTTTTGCGGTATTTTCAGCAACCCAAGCGGCGGCCGAAACTAAGGTCATAAAAAGACGTCTTGGGTCGCGAAGTAAAGGTAATTTGCCCGTTAAACGCATAGCTTTGGGTTTTTACTACACCGACTTTTTAGCCGTCGGCGGCACCAAGGCTTTAGATAAAGTCGTAGGCTTTTTCAAAAGAGGTTTGGACAGACTGGACGCCTGCTAGCTGGGATCTATATAGCAAAGCCCTACCGCAGCTAAATAAGCTTGCGGACTTCGGCGAGGTAGAGGTTGGTACGTTCTCGGTAGAAAAAGTTATCTCTCTAAAACCCGATTTGCTAATACTCGCATCTTGGCAGTATAACGTGCTAGAGCCTGATTTAAAGCCCCTAACCGATCTAAATATCCCGATAGTCGTGCTTGATTATAACCGTGAGAAGGTTGAGCTTCACGTAAAAAGCACTAAAATTTTAGGCGAAATTTTAGGCGAGGAAAAAAGAGCGGACGAGATCTCTAAACTATACGAAGACACCGTAAAAGAAGTGGGCGACCGCATCGCAAAAGCAAATTTGCCTAAACCTAAAATTTACATAGAATTTGGCCGCGGCGGTCCTGACGACACAGGGATAACTTACGGTAAAGATATGTGGGGTTCGCTGATAGATTTGGCCGGCGGAGATAATATCGCAGCCGATCTAGTCGAGCAGTGGGCGCCCATCAACGCCGAGCAAGTCATAGCCGCAAAAACCCGACGTTATAATGATAACAGGCCGCGAAACCGAACTAAAAAAAGAACCGACTGCGATGGTAATGGGCATAAACATAGATAAAGCCGAAGCGTTAAAAAGACTGGACGGATTTAAAAAACGCGTCGGTTGGTCGGAGCTTCCAGCTATCAAAAATAACCGCCTATACGGCCTATATATGGGTGCGTCAAGAACGCTTGCGGATATGGCGATGGTGCAATATATCGCAAAAAGCTTTGTATCCGCAGCTTTTTTTAAAGACGTAGATCCGATAAAGACCTACGTTGATTTTCATAAAAAGTACTTACCTGTCGTTCCCGTCGGTACTATAGCCATCCAAGCGGACGAAAAAAATGAATAAAAATAAGTTCCGAAGAGGTCGTAAAGGCTCATAGAAAGCGCGAATTTAAACGCTTAATCATCATCTTGAGCTTTATAGCCGTGGGTCTTGTATCGATGGTGTTTGATATCGGTACCGGGCCTGCGATGCTCTCGCCAAGAGAAGTCGTAGATACACTTTTGCAGCCGATTTTAGGGCGGCGAGCAGGATAAATTTTTATACCACATCGTTTACGATATCAGGCTTCCCGTAGCGCTTATGGCTTTAGTCGTAGGCGCGGCTTTGGGAGCGGGCGGCGCAGAGATACAGACGCTTTTAAACAACCCTATGGCAAGCCCCTACACGCTGGGGCTTGCCGCTGCGGCTGGATTTGGCGCATCGCTGGTGATGGCGTTTGGTTCGTTTGGGCTGCCTCAAATTTACGCCGTGCCTATCGGTGCGTTTATCATGACGATGTTAGCGGCGTCTATACTGTTTTTGTTTTTCGATGATGAGACGATTTGGGTCGGCTACTTTGGTTTTAGTCGGTATCGCGCTTTTGTTTTTGTTTCAGTCTATGCTCTCTTTGGTGCAGTTTTTGTCAGCGCCCGAGATTTCGCAGGCGATTTTGTTTTGGCTGTTCGGTAGCCTTCAAAAGGCTAAATGGAGTACGCTGGCCGTCGCTACGGTCGTAACGGTCGTATGTATCTCGCTACTGATGCTAAATACTTGGGCGCTAACGGCTTTGAAACTGGGCGAGGAGCGAGCCAAAAAAGCATGGGCGTAAATTTATCCGCCCTTAGGATTAGAAATTTTGCTTATAGTTTCGGTTATGACGGCTACGGTTATTAGCTTCGTCGGCGTTATAGGCTTTATCGGCCTGGTCGCTCCGCATATCGCTAGAAATTTAGTCGGCGAGGATCAGAGATTTTTCCTACCTACTACTATCTTCGTCGGCGCAGCATTTTTGTCGATAGCTTCGGTACTTTCTAAGGTTATAAATCCGGGCGGACTCTTTCCGGTCGGCATCATCACGGCGTTTGTGGGCGTGCCGTTTTTTTCTTCTGGATCATCCTCTCAAGGAAAAACGTATGCTAGAGCTTAAAGTTTAACGATATACCGCGGCTCGCTTTGCACGGCAGATGCCGTAAACGCTAGCTTTGAAGAAGGCAAGGTTTACTCCGTACTAGGGCCTAACGGTGCAGGCAAAACTACGCTCATAAGCGCGATTTTCGGCGAGATGCACTATGAGGGCGAGATTAAATTCGGCGACGAGAGATTAAATTTCAAAAACCATTTCTCGTGGAAAAAGAAAATCGGCTACATGCCCCAAGATAGCTACGTAGACGCGAGTTTAACGGCTCTTGAGGTCGTTTTGCTGGGGCTTATGGATAGTCTCGGGCTTTATCTAAAAGACGAGCAAATAAACTCGGCCGTAGAGATAATGAAAAAAACTAGGGATTTTACACCTAGCAGGTCGCGACGTGATGCAGCTTTCGGGCGGTCAGCGCCAGATGGTGATGTTTGCCTCCGTGCTTATCAAAAAGCCTAAAATTTTACTTTTGGACGAGCCTGTTTCGGCTCTTGATATGCACCATCAATGCGTGCTTTTGGACTGCGTTAGGAAATTTACGCGCGAGCACGACATAACCACCGTTATGATACTGCATGATCTATCGCTGGCGTCGCAGTTTAGCGACGAGGTGTTGCTACTGAGCGACGGCAAGATAAAAGCCAAAGGCGAAGCTAAAAAAACCATAACTAAAGAGCTAATACAAGAGCTTTATAAAGTGAACGTGGATATTTTTTTACGACGATGCCGGCGTACCGGCCGTAGTCGCAAAGTCAGCGTTCGGGGTAGAGTAGCGCGTGAGGATTTTTATATTAAGTTGCCTTGCTTACGCAAAGGGCAACGAGGACTTGCGAAATTTAAGCCGCGCGTTTAGCGACGGCGGCGCACAGTGCGAGATAGTGCCGTGGCAAATTTTAGACGTCGGCTCACTAGACGAAGATTCTTTGATTTTGCCGCTTGCAGCTTGGGATTACAGTCTAGACGCGGCTAAATTTTTTATCGTTTTTGAGCGAGCTTGAAAAAGAGCGGAGCGAAGATAATAAACGGCGCCGAGATCGTGCGCTGGGAATTTATCGAAAAAAATACCTCTTAGAACTTGAAGCCTTAGGACTTCCCGTGATCCCTAGCACGCTTTTTAAACGGCGATGAAAATATAAAAGAGCTAAGGCGAATTTGCCCGGGTGGCGTGATAAAACCGCTCGTCGGACAGAGCGGCAACGGCGTAGCTAAAATCGACGAAATATCAAATTTGAGCGAATATAAAAAAACGGGGCTTTGCTTCAGCCTTTTTATCGAAGAGATCGCCGTTAGCGGCGAGTAGCTTGATATTTTTAGGCGGCGTTTTTTTCTCACGCCGTACGCCGCTCGCCTGCTAGCGAGGATTATAGAGCAAACTCGAATTTCGGCGTTAAGATTAGCTCGGTAGAGCCGACTGCGGCCTTTCTAAACGTCGCGCGAGACGTTTTAGCTAGGCTTGCCTTTAATCCCGTCTACGCAAGGATAGATCTAATCGGCGCAAAAGATAAAATTTTCAATCAACGAAGTCGAGCTTATCGAGCCTAGTCTTTATTTTTAGCTACGGCAAAAAACTCTACCGAAAAATTCGTAAAAAGTAATCCTGGATAAAGTTTATCGCGGAAAAGAAAAATTTAGAGCCGAGCGGCTCTAGTTTGATTATTTCGGGCTTCTAAGCTAGCCTTGATAAAGCCCAAAACTACGGGATTCGGGCTCGTTAGGGCGGCTGGTAAATTCCGGATGAAACTGCACGCCGACGAACCACGGATGCGAGTTTTTAGCACCCGTCGCAGGCGAGCTAAGCTCGACGGCCTCGATCAGTCCGTCGCTCTCGCCGCTAACTATCAGGCCGTTTGCCTCACATTCGGCTCTATATTTCGGATTTGCCTCGTAGCGGTGGCGGTGGCGTTCTTTGACGCTTTTAGCGCCGCCGTAAATTTGAGATAGTAGCGAACCTGGCTTAATGTCGCAAGCATACGCGCCAAAGCCTCATCGTGCCGCCGACCGGGCTTTGGTGCGTGCGGATCTGCGTCTGGCCGTGCGCGTCGATGAAACTATCGATGAGATAGATGATAGGATTTACGCACTCGGGCTTAAATTCGACCGAATTTGCATCCTCGAGCTTTAGCACGTTGCGAGCAAACTCGATGAGCGCTAGCTGCATACCTAGGCAAATGCCAAGATACGGCACGCCGTTTTCGCGGGCGTATTTTTATCGCCTCGATCTTGCCGCTCACGCCGCGCTCGCCAAATCCTCCGGCAACTAGCACGCCGCCAACGTCTTTTAGTAACTCCTCGACGTTTGATGGCTCGATCTTCTCGCTATCTATCCACTTTAAATGTACCCTCGCGTCAAGGCTCGCGCCCGCGTGGATAATACTCTCGGTCAGGCTCTTGTAGCTCTTTTTAGATCGACGTATTTGCCCACAAATGCTATCGTAGTTTCCTTAGTAGGCGCGATGATGCGCTTAACTAGGGCTGTCCCAGTTGCGCATATCAAGCTTTTAGCTCGCCCAAATTTAGAACTTTCGGCGATCGGGGTCAAAAATATCTTGGTTATAAAACGCGAGCGGCACCTGATAGATGCTGGCTGAATCTATACTCTCGATGACGCAGTTGCGCTCTACGCCGCAGCTCGCGGCTATTTTTATCCTTTAACTCGCGATTTAGCGGCTGCTCGGCGCGGCAGATGATCATATCGGGGCTAATGCCGATACGGCGCAACTCGCCGACGCTGTGCTGGGTCGGTTTGGTTTTTAGCTCGCCAGCGACTTTTATAAACGGAACGAGAGTTAGGGTGGATATTCATCGCGCGTTTGCGGCCAACCTCGACGCGAAGGGCGCGGATAGCCTCCAGAAACGGCAAGCCCTCGATGTCGCCTACCGTGCCACCGATTTCAACGATAAGTATGTCGCGACCCTCGCCCGCCTTTTTGATACGATCAACGATCTCGCCCACGATGTGCGGGATGACTTGGATAGTTTTGCCCAGATAGTCGCCTCTGCGCTCCTTTTTCGATGACGGAGCTATAAACGCGGCCCGTGGTGAGTTGTTATCTTGGCTTAGACTCTCGTCTAAAAAAATCTCTCGTAGTGGCCGAGGTCAAGATCCGTCTCCGCACCGTCGTCGGTGACGAAAAACTTCGCCGTGCTCAAGCGGACTCATGGTGCCGGGATCTACGTTGATATACGGGTCGGCCTTTTAGCATGCTTACTTTTTAGGCCTGTATTTTTTTAAGAAGCGTGGCGATGGAAGCCGCCGCGATGCCCTTGCCTAGCGAACTTAGCACGCCGCCCGTTATAAAAAAATATACTTTGTTTCGTTTAGATTTTTTTGCATATCGCGCCTTTTTAAATTTTTAGCGAGATTATACCTTATTTAGAAATTTATAAACGCTTGAGAGCATAAATAATTTTTGCAAGTCTAAAACTTTAAAAATGATATTTTTAAGTTAAATTTTCTGTAATATGTTAAGTTATGATTAAAAAAATATATTAAAAACATCTCGTCTTTGTATATAGACGGCTTTAGGAACATGAAGCTCGGAAAGAGCTTGTGGCTCGTGATAGCCGTAAAGCTGCTTATAATGTTCGGGATTTTAAAAGTATTTATCTTTGATGAAAGTTTAAATTCAAAATTTAAGAGCGACGAGGCCAAAGCGGACTTCGTCATCTCAAATTTGACAAAGGAATAAAATGTCTGAAATCGCTTCGGTCGATTGGTCTAGGGGCGCAGTTTGCGCTCACCGCCATATACCACTTTTTTTGTTTGTTCCGCTCACGTTGGGACTTAGCTTTATCATCGCCATTATGGAGAGCATCTACGTCAAAACCGGCAACGAGCAGTGGCTAAAAATCGCCCAAATTTCTGGCTAAAAACTCTTCGGTATAAACTTCGCCATCGGCGTAGCTACGGGTATCATAATGGAATTTGAGTTCGGCACCAACTGGGCGAACTATAGCTGGTTCGTTGGCGACATCTTCGGCGCGCCGCTAGCTATCGAGGGCATACTCGCGTTCTTTATGGAGGCGACGTTCTTTGCCGTTATGTTTTTTGGCTGGGATAAGGTTAGCAAGAAATTCCACCTCATCTCGACCTGGCTTGTCGCTATCGGTTCACATTGAGCGCGCTTTGGATCCTCATCGCAAACGGCTGGATGCAGTATCCAATAGGCATGAAATTTAACCCAGCAACCGCAAGAATGGAAATGGAAAATTTTTTTGAAGTAGCGCTTAGCCCGGTGGGTATCATCAAATTTTTACACACCGTAACTAGCGGCTACGTCGCTAGCGCGCTTTTCGTGATAGGAATTTCAGCGTGGTTTATCCTGAAAGGACGCCACCTAATCATGGCTAAAAAAATCCATCATCGTAGCGGCAAGCTTCGGCCTCGTTACGTCGCTGTTTTTGATGTTTAGCGGCGACGAGAGCGCATATCAGGTCGCACGTACTCAGCCTATGAAACTAGCCGCGATGGAAGGCCTTTATAAAGGCGAAACAAACGCCGGCCTAGTCGCTATGGGCGTACTAGATCCGTCTAAAAAAACCTGGCGACGACAAAGATCCGTTCTTGCTCGAGATAAAATTTCCTACGCGCTCGGAGTTATGGCCACAAGAGGGTTTAATAACTTTACGCCCGGTATAGACGATCTAGTGTATGGCAATGAAACTCACGGCATAGAGGGCGTCGCAAGCAAAATGTCCAAAGGCTCGCTAGCCGTTAGCGCGCTAGCTAGCTACAACGCCGCTAAAAAAATCGGGCGATAAAGCCGCGATGGAACAAGCCGAGCAAACTCTGGCTCAAAATATGAAATTTTCTAGGCTACGGCTATCTTGAAAAAGCCTACCGACGCCGTGCCGCCTGTTGGCCTAACGTTTTATAGCTTCCACGTGATGGTTGCTCTTGGCACCTACTTTTTTTAGCGCTATTTTTTTCGTCGTGCTTTATCTTTGCATGGCGAACAATATCGAAAGTACTTTCAAAAAAAGTTGCTTTGGATCTGCGTATTTACGATACCGCTTGGCTACGTAGCCATCGAGGCGGGCTGGATAGTAGCCGAGGTCGGTCGTCAGCCTTGGGTCGTGCAAGATCTCATGACCGTGGGCGTGGGGGACGACAGTTTATCAAGCACAAACGTCAAAATTTCGTTTATACTATTTGCAGTGCTTTTCACGGCCCTACTCATAGCCGAGATAAAAAAATCATGCTAAAAACAAATAAAAAAATAGGATTTGAAAACCATGCTTAGTTTAGAATTTTTACCAAATTTACTGGTGGTGCGTAGTTAGCTTGCTAGGGCGGTTTGCTAGTGTTTATGATGTTCGTTCAGGGCGGGCAGACGCTACTTTTTGGGCTTTGCAAAAACGAACTGCAAAAAGGACATGGTGATCAAATTCTATCGGACGCAAATGGGAGCTTACGTTTACTACGCTCGTAATGTTTGGCGGCGCGTGCTTTGCGGCGTTTCCGCTATTTTACGCGACAAGCTTTGGCGGCGCGTACTGGGTGTGGCTGGCGATTTTGTTTTGCTTTATCCTCCAAGCCGTGAGCTACGAGTACCGCAAAAAAAGCCGGATAACTTCCCTAGGGTCAAAAAAACCTATGAAATTTTTCCTTTTCATAAACGGCTCTTTGGGTGTTATACTCATCGGCATGGCCGTTAGCACGTTTTTTTCGGGAAGCGATTTTTTTATTAAACGAGCACAACTTCGTACAGTGGCAAACGCCGTTTCGCGGACTTGAAGCGCTTGGCAATATCATGCTCTATCCGCTAGGGTATCGCGATGTTTTTCCTAGCTCGCGTGGGCGGAGCGCTCTACCTCATCAACAATATATGCGATGCCGAGATCAGAGCCAACGCCAGAAAAGCGGCGCTAAAAAATACGATTTTCTTTTTACCGTTCTTCTTGATATTCATCGCTTGGGTATTTACCAAAGCCGGTTTTGCATACGACGAGAGCGGCGTAGTGAGCTTAGTTGGCTTTAAATACGCTCTAAATTTGCTCCAGATGCCGCTTGTTGCAGCGATGATAGTTATAGGCGTCGTACTCGTACTTTTTGGTATATTTAAGGGCGCGTTTACGACCAGCATCTACGGCGTAGTACCTTACGGCGTGGGCGTAGTGCTAACGGTTACTGGACTATTTTTTTGATAGCCGGGCTTGCGGATACGGCGTTTTATCCGTCGTTTAGCGATTTACAAAGCTCGCTCACGATCAAAAAAACGCAAGCTCCAGCCACTACACGCTAAACGTCATGGCCTACGTGAGCCTGCTAGTACCGTTTGTTTTGGGCTATATTTTTCGTCGTTTGGCGCGCGATGGACAGCAAAAAAGATCACGGCCGACGAGATCAAGCACGATCACCACGCATATTAAGGATAAAAATGATAGAAGCGATAGTTTTTCTTTTTCTTTGGGTTTTGGCGCTTTTTGGCGGATACAAATTCGTCCATTTTAACATCAAGCACGTCGAGAAAAACGACGACAAATACTTTGGAAATTTGCGCGAATAAGCGCTGATCCGCAAATCTCGCTCTACTTAAATTTTAGCTTTTGTCGCTATAATGAGGCTAAAATTTTAAGGAGAACGAGATGTTTGACTTCACTTTTCACAACCCCACAAGAATAGAATTCGGCAGAGGCAAAGAGCGAAATATCGGGCTTTATATGCGCGAATTTGACGCTAAAAGAACCCTACTGATCTACGGCAGCGAACGCATCAAAAAAGACGGACTCTTTGATACGGTCGCAGCGAGCCTAAAAGAAAACGGCATCGAGTTTATAGAGCTTGGCGGCGTAGTTAGCAACCCCGTGCTAAGCAAAGTTTACGAAGGCATCGAGCTAGCTAGGAAATTTAACGCCGACAGCGTACTAAGCGTAGGCGGAGGCTCCTGTCTAGATAGCGCCAAAGCCATCGCCGCGGGCGCGCTATATGAGGGGCGACGTGTGGGACTTTTTTTCACAGGCAAAGACCCGAGTCGCGCGCTAAAAATCTTTGACGTCATCACTCTTGCGGCGACGGGCAGCGAGATGAACTCGGGCGCAGTCGTGACAAACGAAGCCACCAAGCAAAAATTCGCCATCCACGGCAACGTCCTATATCCGCTAGTCTCGGTCGTAAATCCGCAGCTGCAAGCAAGCATTAGCCGCGAGTATCTAGTCTACTCCGCCGCCGATATCATCGCGCATAGCATCGAGGGATATTTCACTGCTAGCGTTCAACCTGACATCATCAACCTCTACATCGAGTCAAACATCAAAACCGTGATGAAAAACGACTGAAATTTTACTTGCTACCCCAGATAACTACGACGCCAGAGCCGAGTTTGCCTGGGCGGCGACAATGGCGCTAAACGGCCTAACCTACGTCGGCACGCACGGCTACTCCTACCCAAACCACATGCTAGAACACGCCATGAGCGCGGTCGTAAAATGCGCGCACGGAGCGGGTCTAGCAGTCATAATGCCAGCGTGGATGAAGTGGTATAAGAGCCGAAATTTGGGCGCATTCGAGCGTTTTGCAAGGGAAATTTTCGGCGTAAACTCAGCCGACGAAGGCATCGCAGCATTTAAAGCGTGGCTTAGCAAAAATCGGAGCTCCAGTTAGCCTAAAAGCCGTCGGCATAGAGGGCCAAACGCTAGAGGAGGTGGTAAATTTAGCCTATGACTACGCGGCAAACTGGCGCAAAGATAAGCTCTACACGAAAGAAAATATCAAAGCGATTTTTGAGCTAGCGAGGTAAATTTGATCAAATTTACCAACTGACATCTTTTGCGAAATTTCGTAAATTTGCGATTATATCGTGAATTTATAGTTTGATTTTTTTACTTCACTATCGCTCGGCGCGTAAAAAAAGATAAGCGGAGGTAACAAAAAAAGGTGTGCTGGGTCACAGCCTGCAGACAGTCCGTAGCAAATCTCACTATTCCGATATTGCGGCGCATTGGATTAGACGCGCCCTAGCCAAAAGTAAATTTGAGGCTTTTAACGATAAAAAAATCGCGCTAGAATTTAGCAAAACCGCCGCAAGTTCGCTCACATTTACGGCGGCATGTTTTTAGAAATTCAAAGGCACTTACGCCTCCAAAAATCGCTCCGTTGCTTGCGTTTGTTACTAGCTTTTTGATACTGCCTTAGCCAGCGAGAGGTTAGCGCTTTATCGACTGGCTTCATTTGAGCCCTGCGCTCGGCGATCTCCTCATCGCTTAGGCGAACGTTTATCTCGTATTTATCGACGTCTATATCGATGATGTCGCCATCTCGTAGCAAACCCTATCATGCCGCCTTCCGCAGCTTCTGGGCTTACGTGGCCGATACTTAGACCTCTTGTCGCCCCACTAAAGCGACCATCTGTGATGAGCGCTACGTCTGCGCCAAGTCCTCGTCCCATGATGAGTGAAGTAGGACTTAGCATCTCTTGCATGCCAGGGCCTCCGCGTGGGCCTTCGTAGCGGATGACGACTACGTCGCCTTTATCGACTTTACCACTTGAGATGCCAGCTATGGCTTCATCTTGTGAGTTAAAGCAGACCGCTTTACCGCTCAAATTTACGCTCGCCAACGATGCCAGCCGTCTTGATGACACAGCCTTGCTCGGCTAAATTTCCAAACAAAATGGCAAGTCCGCCAACCTGCGAGTAGGCATTTTCTACCTTGTGGATGACGCTTTCGTCTTTGATGTCACTAGCCTGTACGCGCTCGCCCAAAGTCTCGCCGCTAACTGTTAGATTGTCTAAACTTAGCATGCCGTTATCTCTGCGTGAAATTTTCTTTTATCACCGCATTCATACCGCCAGCCCCTGCCGATATCCTCCATGTGTACGTTTGGCAAGCTCGGGCTGATCTTAGCGATATGGGCGATGTTTTGGCTGATCTTATTTAGCTCTTTTATCTCTAAATTTACCCCAGCCTCTCTTGAGATAGCTAGCATGTGAAGGACAGTGTTGCTGCTGCCACCCATCGCCATATCAACGACAAGTGCGTTGCGGATCGCCTTTTCATTTAGTATGTTTTTTATCTTAAATTTCTCATCAAGTGCGATCTGACAGATCCTGCGAGCAGCCTGCCTGATGAGCTCCTCACGTTCTGGAGTAAGTGCTAGGATAGTGCCGTTGCCAGAAAGCGCTATACCCATCGCCTCACAAAGTGTGTTCATAGAGTTTGCCGTAAACATACCGCTACAGCTGCCCCCACTCGGACATGCATTGCACTCGATATCTCTTAGCTCGGCTTCGTCTATCTCTTTGGTCTCAAATTTGCCAACCGCCTCAAACGCAGTCGCAAGATCTATCGGCCTGCCGTCCTTTGTGTGGCCTTTTTTCATCGGACCACCGCTTACAAAAATGGTCGGGACATTGACCCTCAAAGCGCCCATAACCATGCCAGGGACGATCTTGTCACAGTTTGGCATACAAACAAGCGCGTCAAGTGCGTGCGCGTTCATTACGGTCTCTATAGAGTTTGCGATGATCTCGCGGCTTGGCAAGCTATATAGCATCCCAGAGTGCCCCATCGCGATGCCATCATCCACGCCTATGCAGTTAAATTCAAACGGCACACAGCCATTTTTGCGAATTTCATCTTTTAAAATCTGAGCGTATTTGTTTAAGAAAAAGTGCCCAGGGATAATCTCTATAAAGCTGTTAGCAACGCCGATAAATGGCTTGGTAAAGTCCTCGTCTTTTAACCCAGTCGCACGTAAAAAGTGAGCGGTGTGGGGCTCTTGTGTAGCCTTTTTTTATTATGTCGCTTCTCAAATTTGATCCTTTTAGTGGTATTTGGGCGATTTTTATCAGATTTAGCTTTAAAAAAGCTTAATTTAAATCAAATTTGAGTATATTTAAACTCTTTTTAAAAATAAGGGTAAAAAAATGCTTTTTTTAACTCATTTGCTTTTTATAGTTTTTTTCTTACCGATTACTTTTTGGGGTTTATTTTGTTTTAAACAAACTCAAATTCGTTCAACTCAGTATCTTTTTGGCTCACGGTCGCTTCGCTATTTTTTTATGGATATTGAATTTTCATTTATATCCCGCTTATTTTAGGTTCGATCACGTTTAACTTCTACGTCGGTCATCTGCTCTGCGCTCACCCATCTCGCAAAAAGCTTATTTTATGGGCGGGCGTGGCGGCAAATTTAGCCCTACTGGCCTACTACAAATACACCGACTTTTTGATAGAAAAATTTTAACGGAATTTTTCGGCGCCGACGTACCGCTCCACCACGTTATTTTTACCTCTTGGCATCAGCTTTTTTTACATTTACGCAAATAGCGTTTCTAGTAGACTGTTATCACGAAAAAAAGTAAAAGAGCCCAGCTTCCTTCGCTACGCTCTTTTCGTGACGTATTTTCCACATCTTTTAGCCGGTCCTATCATCCACCACGCCGAGATGATGCCGCAGTTTGCAATTTACGTTTAAAGCGCATAAACTATAAAGAAATTTAAGCATCGGACTTTTTTTATTTTCGATCGGGCTTTTTAAAAAAAGGTCGTAGTGGCAGATTTTTTTCGCTAGATTTGCCCTTCATGGTTTTGACGTGTATACGACTCTTAGCATGAGCGAGGCATGGATCACGAGCCTTAGCTACACTTTACAGCTATATTTCGACTTTAGCGGTTACACCGATATGGCGATCGGCATTTCATATATGTTTAACATTATCCTACCGTTAAATTTCAACTCCCCCTACAAAGCGCTAAATATCCAAGACTTTTGGCACAGATGGCATATGACGCTTTCGAGATTTTTACGCGACTATATCTATATCCCGCTAGGCGGTAACCGCAGAGGCGAATATCGTACCTATGCCAACGTTTTTGCGGTATTTTTGCTAGGCGGACTTTGGCACGGGGCTGGTTGGATGTTTATCATCTGGGGCGCGCTACACGGGTTTGCGATGATGATTTGTAGATTTTACGGCGCGCATTTTCGCCCGATGAATAAATTTCTAGCTTGGTTTTATAACGTTTAATTTTATAAATATCACTTGGATATTTTTTTCCGCGCCAGAGACCTAGATAGCGCGATGAAAGTGCTAAAAAGGCATGTTTGATTTTTAGCTCGGTTAAGATAAATTTTAACTACTTAGAGTACATAAGCAACTCTCTGGGATACAATCAAATCAATTTTATGGAAACACCGCAAATAGCCATGGGTACGTTTTGCGCTATTATGGGTATTACGCTTTTGTTTACAATTTTTTTGGGCGAAACTCGAACGAAATGGCCGCTAGAGCAAAATTGGCTTTCTTACCGCACTCTTTACGGCGTTTTTTTGTTGGCTTTGGTTTTTTTGCAATTAACTCCGGCGCGCAGGAGTCGCCGTTTTTGTACTTTAACTTTTAGGATTAAACTGTGAAAAAAATATAAAATTTTTCTTCTCGCGCTTCCTATTTTGACGCTAGTTATGATCGCGTTTTATATGGCGTTTGCGATGTTTCTCATCAGGGTTTCGTCGGCTCATCACTACGCGTATAAAAAAACTACCTCATCTCAAACACGACCGAACAAAACCGTATCATCGTCGAAAGCGGCTCAAACTCCTATCACGGTATCAACTCCCAGATGCTTGAAAAGCACTTTGGCAAGCTGGTTATAAATTTAGCCGATCACGGCGGTTATCCGCTACGCCACAGACTCTACCGAGCGGCCAAACTAGCGCATAAAGGAGATATTTTTTTATCCTGCCTTTGGAGTACAGGTACTACATCAACGATGTTCCGCCCGATACTTATTACTACGGACTTTTTGAGATTCACCATTTTTACGACTATTTACCGTTTTTTTGAAAAAGCTAAAAACTATATCGCAAATCCCGTTTCAAGCATTTATAAACGCGGCAATAAGAGACTATAAAGAAATAGCGGCGTTTGAGATACTTTCGATAACTTTATCAACCGCAAGCCTCAAGCCGTGCACGATTTTTCGCCGGATTTTAGAAACGGCGAACGCGGCGATTATAAATACACCGGCAAAGTAGAAGAAGCCAAAGACACACAGATGCCGTGCCAAAAATACATATTTTTTTACTGATTTTTCAGGCGGCAAAATCGGTATAAGCGATATTTTTCAAAGAAAAATCTAAATTTTCATGAAAAAAACTTGAGCGCGAAAAAAGGGATCAACTTTATCTTTACCTACCCGGCCGTCGCGGGCGACGACTGCTACGACCTAAACTACCCGCACGCCGCGGATAATCAAAGTACTCTAAAAAGACGTAAAAAAAGCTCATCGAAGATAACGGCTTTTGAGATGATCGGCGATTATAAAGATAGCTATTTTTCCGCGTAAATTTCTGCACGATACGTGGTTTCATCTAGTGCCCGAGGCCAGAGATATGCGCACGCAAAAGCTAATCGAAAATCTCGAAAAGTCAAAAATACGCAAAAAGAGCTACACGCGAAGTAAAATTTAATATTTATTACCGAGCCTAAATTTGGACTTTTGCTTTCTAACTAAGTCAAATTGAGTAAATTTTACTCACCGCTATAATTTTTTTCGAACTAGAATTTGAAGTAAATTTAACGCAGGTCTTTTTAAATAGGAAATCGAAATTTGACGTAGAAAAATATGCAAATTTGAGCCCGAAAGCTCAAATTTAAGCGCAATGCAGAGATTACCTTGCGCTTAAAAAGGCTAGAACGCCTTTTGGTCGCATCTAGCCTAACGAAGATAAAATTAATCCGCTACTTTCATCGCGCCGCCCGCGCCAAGACCGCCTTTTACGGTTTGCATTTTGTAGTTTCTGACGGCTTCTATTAGGGTTATTCATCGAGTCGGTGAAGGCTGCTACTATAACCTTACCTTCAGGCGTATTAGCGTAGGCCCCAAGTCCTCCGCCTACCTTACTACCAAATAAGCCCCCAAGTCCTGCAAAGTCCGTATTTCTAGCGCTTCCCTCGGCTGCCGCTAACTGTACACCCGATCGGTTTTCGATTAGCGTTAGAACAGTACTTACGTCGCTTGTGCTAAACCCGCCGGCTACAGTACCTGCGACTGAGCCGAAAAAAATGCGCCTACGACACCGCCTAGACCGCTAGTGTTGCTCTCGCTAAAAGGTTATCGTAGGAGTTAAGGTGTAGTCCGCGGCGACCATCTGACCTTTTTTTGAAATTCGAGTTCTTTCTAAGCTCGCCCGACTCCATCAACGCGCGCTCTTCTAGCATTTGGTTAAACGCTTTGCTGCGCTCGACGACGACGAAGCAGTTTGACTGCTGAGCTAGGAGCCCTAAGAACCGGGATAGTAGATGTTAGCTTGTACTGCCCGGTTACGACGGAGTACCAGTCGCTGTTTCTATCCTCATAAATCGTAACCGTACCCATAGACTCGGTACATCTGGTTAGTCCGGGGTTTGCATTTTGCACGTTTGAGCCCGCAGCTGAGCCAGTGGCCGTCGTTTTAGCCTCAGCGAGCCCATACTCATCGACGACATGCAACCCGTCAAAAAGAAAAAGGCAGAGCCAAAGCCGCAATCTTCGATGCGTTAAAAAAACGATTTTTTTCATTGAAAACTCCTTGGGGAAAATTTACAAAATTGTAATATATTTGCGCTAAAATTTACTTTATTTTAAATTTGATGTTATAAAATGATTTAGAAATAACCAGAAAGGATTTGACATGAAAAAAACTTGTTTTTAATCGCTCTTTTACAGCGTTTTGTTTAATTTGGCAAACGCTTACGACCGTTATTCAAACGAATCTTTAATAGTCATCCCGGACAACAGCTACAAATACAAAAAAACGCCGCCACCGAGATAGATACGACGACGACGTAGTGATATATATGGACCCTCCGTACGGCGGCTACAAACAAACCGACCGAGGCAGAGACTATCGCGATAAACTAGTCGATCAATACATAAAAAAACAATAACATAAAAAAAGGCGGCTCGAGCAAATCGGACGACCGAAGCTACGAGAGAGGCTATGACGACGGATACGATGACGGATACCGCGACAGACGCGACGATTATTACTATTCGCCTCGCCCGCAAGTAGGCATCCGCGTTAGATAAACTTTGACGCCCGTTCGCCGCTAGTCGTCAATCTGATCGGCGGTGCAAATTTGATTTAAGTGATTTACAAAAAGGAAAAATAATGCTAACCAACCCCGTCGTAATCAGTATCCTCGTGATGACTGTGCTTTGTTTGTTAAGGTTTAATATCCTGCTTTCCATCCTCGTCTCCGCCCTAGTCGCGGGTCTCATCTATCACGGCGGATTTGCCGGCGTAGGGGCGTTTTTCGACGCGCTAACGGCTACCACATCAACGCTGATAACGGGTATGAAGGGCAACCTAGAAACCTCGCTCAGCTACATCCTGCTCGGCGCTCTCGCAGCCGCGATAGCCAACACAAACCCTAACCGCGATCCTCATAAACGCCGTTAGCAAGGCTCTAGCAAAAACTAGCACCTATTTTGCTCTGATAATCGCCGCGATTGCGTGCTTTTCGCAAAATTTGATCCCGGTTCACATCGCTTTTATCCCGATTCTTATCCCGCCGCTTTTGCCGCTGATGAACCGCCTAGGCATCGACCGCCGAGCCGTCGCGTGCGCGCTAACTTTCGGACTAGAGGCGCCGTACGTGAGCCTTAGCGTTGGTTTTGGACTTATTTTTCACGGTATCATCAAAAAAGAGCTCGCAAACAACGGCGTAGAGGTGCAGATGAGCGAGATCTCAAGCGTAATGTGGATCGGTGGCCTTTCTATGCTAGTGGGCTTGCTTTTAGCCGTTTTCGTCTTTTACCGCAAAAAACGCGACTACGCGCACACCAAATTTGAAACGAGCGAAGAGCAAGAGGCGCAGTTGGCCGCAAGCCTAAAAATGACGAAAAAAGAGTGGGCGGTGCTTGGCGGTGCGGTTGCGGCGTTTGAGTGCAAATTTATACCGAGAGTATGCCGCTTGGAGCGCTTATCGGCCTGCTCGTTATGGTGGTTTTTGGCGGTATCGAGTACCGAAAAAAATCGACAAAAATCATGGACAGCGGTCTAGCGATGATGGGTTTTATCGCATTTATCATGCTCGTTGCCGCAGGCTTTGGCTCGGTTTTGCGCGAGAGTGGCGGTATCGAGCAGCTAGTGAGCTTTGCTAGCGCGGTAGCTGGCGGCAAGCTAGGCGGCGCGATACTGATGCTAGCCATCGGACTGCTCGTAACTATGGGTATCGGCACGAGCTTTGGCACGATACCCATCATCGCGTCGATCTACGTGCCGTTTTCGCTTTCGCTGGGCTTTTTCTCCGGCGGCTATCATCTTGTTAGTTGGTATCGCGGCGGCTCTGGGCGATGCGGGCAGCCCTGCTAGTGACAGCACGCTAGGGCCTACGAGTGGTCTAAATGCCGACGGCCAGCACAATCATATTTACGATACGTGCGTACCGACTTTCATCTTCTTTTAATATACCGCTACTAATCGGCGGTGTAATAGGTGCGATGATTCTCTAAATTTGGCGGCTTGTCTCGCGAGCGTCTTTAACGGAGCTAGTAATACTTTAGCTCGATAGACTACATGTCTTATCTTCGCTACTTTTTACGTCGCTTCTGCTTGCAGTTGCGACCGCAAGGGAAGCAAAGCCCTTAAATCCATCTCGCGATACTTCGCCTTAACTTTTTCTGCTTAAATTTGAAGTAATTTACAAATTTTAACTCATATACTCTTTTTCGCTACTACCTTCGCAAATACTAAACTAAAATCACATTTGAATTTGGAACGTCTTTTGCTTAAGTCATCTTAAAATTCACTTTTCAAAAAGGATAAAGCTATGATGAGATCACTTTGGTCGGGCGTTACGGGACTACAAGCTCACCAGATCGCTATGGATGTTGAGGGTAACAACATCGCTAACGTCAATACCGTCGGATTTAAATACAACCGTGCAAATTTCGACGACCTTATCTACCAAACTTCGCGTATCGCCACCGCACCGCAAAAATCAACACGGCGGCGTAAATAACATGGAAGTTGGCCTAGGGTACGCAGATAAACTCCACTACGAGGATTTTTCAAGCAAGGTTCGTTGCAAACCACCGACAAACAAACCGATATCGCGCTTCAAGGCGACGGATTTTTTTCATGGCGAGCTCAGACGGCGGCAAAAACCACCTACTACACCAGAAACGGCGACTTTTCAAGAGATAGCGAAGGTAACTTCGTCGATAACGGCGGCAACATCGTGCAAGGCTGGATGAGAGACGAGGAAACTGGAGAGATCGATCCTACTAGACCTATCGGCGATATAAAGATCCCAGTCGGCCTAACCGTGCCTGCTCGCGCTACTACAAACATCGCGCTAAAAGGAAACTTAGACAGCGGTAACGACGTAGGAAATAAAAAAATACCTATCTACAAACTAGATCAGCATCACAACTGGGTCGATCTCAATAAAGACGGCATAAAAACCACCAACGAAGAACACGACGAAAATAACGTCGGTGCAAATAGATTCTACGTAAATAAAAAAACGGCGAACAAAGGATGACGGAACGCGGAGCCGATTTAGGAGTGTTATTTAATAGCAACGGCGATGCATATAACCTAAGAGACGCCCAAGGAACCGGCGGACAAGGTATATGGGCTAGCTATGCGGATGCAAAAACCAATGCGCTAAATTTAGGTGCTAACACAGACGGTACTTTTACTGGCGCAAAAACTCTAAATATAACTTTAAACGGAAAAAAATATAACAGGTAATAATATACTAACTATCGGTCAATTAGCCGGCATAATAAACGGTAAATATAGCGAAACCGGCGTAGAAGCTAGCGTAGTACAAGGTAATAAACTAGTACTAACCAATAGAAACAATCTTGGCACTACGGCAAATATGAAAAAAATATTAAAATGACCGTAAACCCAGGAGATAATACAACTCTGCCTAATAACACAAAAAAATCATAACCGCATATCAATACGTATATAATAAAACGCACGTATCTGCTACGCATGCTTATGACGATACAAAAGAAAGAGAAGTAACCACAACCGAAGATTTACGCGAAGCTATGCAAAAAGATGCTAGAGAATTTACAAACTATACTCACGAGACAACTACTTTTACGGCCGCAAACAATGCAAATGCCGGCGTAGAAGTAACGGTAAACGAACACGGACAGTTTCAGTTTAAAAAAACCCGGAAATGGCAAATGCTAAGGACATGAATATCGCCGTAACAGGCTTAACTAACGCTACCAAAAAAACGTAACCGAAAAACGTCAATTTACCGCATCTATGGCGCCTGTTTCAGGATCTTTAAGCGCAGGCGGAGCAATAAGAGTAACAGATAATCTAAATATGGCGGCTCACAGCTCAAGCACCGATCTTTACGATAGCTTGGGCACAAAACATAACGTAAAAATGGACTTCATAAAACGCGGCTACACCGAAAACGGCGGAACAGAGTGGACGATGGTTATCCAAGTAGCAGAGCCAAACTCTATAAATACCGTAGAGCCTAGAAACGTAGTAACCGGTTACGTGAGATTTAACCCGGACGGCTCGCTAGCGACCTATAGTCCTGCCAGTATCACTTTCGGTGCGCAAAACGGCTCGGCTATCGGTCAAAACATCGAGCTAAAATTCGGTACTACGCAGACCACCGACGGACTAACGAGCACCGATAACAACTCAAGCACCGCCGATATCAGCCAAGACGGCTACGCTAGCGGCGAGCTACACGGTATCAGGATAGATCAAAGCGGAACGCTAGTAGGCTCGTTTACAAACGGCAGAAGCCTAGGACTCGCGCAAGTAGCCGTGGCTAAATTTGCAAATAACCAAGGCTTAGCCGGCGAAGGCGGAAACCTCTTCTCACGCACGGCAAACTCCGGCGATCCGATCATCGGTGCAGCTCAGACGGCCGGACGCGGCAAGATCTCAGCTTCAAGCCTAGAGATGAGTAACGTCGATCTATCTCGCTCGCTGACTCAGCTCATCGTCGTACAGCGCGGCTTCCAAGCCAACTCAAAGACGATCACGACTAGCGACGAAATGCTAAACACGCTGCTTCAACTAAAATAAAATAACCCAAATAAGACGCTAAAATTGAGCGTCTTATTCTATTTGAAAAAAATACAATAATCCTTTACATAGTAAATACAAAATGATACAATGCAAATCAAAAAGGATATAAAATGGCAAGCGTAAATATTCGCGTAAACGATAACGATAAAAAAGCTGTCGAGCAAATTTTAGCTGATATCGGTCTCACTCTTAGTTCGGCTACGAATGCATTTTATAAACAAATTATAATGCATCGAGGTATACCGTTTGAGCTTAAAAGCCGACCCATTTTTTTCGCAAGAAAAAATTTAAAAAGGCTCGAAAAAAATGCGGAGCAAATGAAAACTACGGGCGGTCAAATTCATGAGGTTTTGAATGATTAAGGCTTGGTCGGACGATGCTTGGGACGAATTTATTTACTGGCAACAAAATGATAAAAAAGTCTTAAAAAGAATTTTAGAGCTCATAAAAGATATCAATAGAAACGGCTATGAAGGCATTGGTAAACCAGAAAGGCTAACGGGCAATCTAAGTGAGTATCATAGTAGACGCATAGACGGTGCAAACAGGATAGTCTACAAAAATAGAAAACGACATTATTAAAAATCATTCAGTGCGGCTCTCATTATAGAGATAAATAATTGTATTGACATTATTTAGAACTCAAATTTGTAAATTTCTACCGTACTGTTGGTAAAAAAACTAGAATACAAGTTTAAAAATCACTTTTTATCAATTTTTTTAGCTCAAATTTACCACTAAACTTTAGCTAAAAGAGTCAAAAAAATGCAAGTAACGCTTCTAAATTACACCCCGCTAAATATCTGCTCGCATGCGATCCGCACGTGCTGGCAAAGCTTCGAAAAGGGCGACAACGGCGGAGAAAAAAAGACGTCGAACTCATCGAGCGCGTCGGTAATAAATGTAAACACGCCAGTACGCTTGAGCACCTTTCCTACAACTTCTACATCCAAGGCATCTCACGCGCCCTACTGCAAGAGCTAGCCCGTCACCGCGTAGCAAGCCTCAGCGTCAAATCAACGCGCTACACGCTAAAAGAGCTCAAAAAGAGGCTAAATTTGAGCTTGGCGACTTTGAGCGAGCGGCGAGATTTATAGTATTAACGGGCGACGAAACGGTCGATAACGCAAGCATCAAAGCGCTGGAAAAACCTGCGCGAAATCCTCGCAAACACGACAAAAAAAGCCTCGACATAGTCAAATACTGCCTACCCGAGTGCTACAAAACCGAGCTCACGTGGAGCGTAAACGCGCGCAGTTTGCAGAAATTTCCTCTCGCTTCGCAGCTCAAAATCAGCGCTTTGGGAGATCAGAAACTCTCGTTAAAGCTTTACGAGTCGCTACCTCAGGAGCATAAATGTATATTCGAGGATCACGTAAATCAGGAATAATAGAGCGCTTTGTGCCGCCTCCAAGATAAAAAGCAATGCTATGTGAGAAATTTAAGACGAAAGGTAAGGAGAAATCAGGAGCGACAAATGGGACTGTTTGATATTTTTTTAAAAAGGATAATTTGACATCGATGTGCGCTCAGACGGCGTTTTTATCGGCGGCGTAAACTGCGGGTTTGATCTGGCTAACTTTAACGAAGCCTTGGGCCAGCCGCGCGTGATCGATGATGGAGAGGGCAAAAGCAGCTATTTTTGGGATGAGGCTGGGATTTTCGCCTTCGTGCGCGCAGGCGAGCTCGCAGAACCGAAGCTTGCCGAGATAAATTTGATGCTTGAGGTCGCAAAGGGCGTGCAGCACGAGATTCCGCGCAAGCTCTACGGCGGCGCGTTCACGCTTGAGGGCAGACCGCCGCTTGAGGCGGTGCCAGAGCAGGAGCTGCGCGGCGCATATATTTTTTTGGAGCTTAGCCTGGGCAAATTGAAGTTTCGCTAGCTCTATCGGGGGCCGTGCAGGAGCGCATAGGCGCGATGGACTTCGCCGAGCGTTTCGCTAAGCGTGACACCGACGAGATCGAAGATATCGTGCGAGCTGCGAAAAATGCCGATAGGGCGCGTCTGCATCAATCAAAAAGAGAAAAAGCTAAAGCCGAGGCCGAGCGATAAATTTGAAGTTTCCGCGCGCGGCCGGCGAGACGCTTCTATTTAGAAATTTCTAATTTCAAAAATCGCCGTGATGAACGAGCTGATGTATGAAAAAAAGCCCTGCTGGAGCCCAATTTGACGTGTTTGAGTACTGCGAGGAGCGCGGCATCGACCCGTACGCGGACTTTGGCGCCCTGCCGCAAGCCAAAAAGTGGTTTAAGGATTACCCAATCCCAGTAAATCTGGCGGAGCAGGTGAGCGAGCTCTATCTTGACGGCGGAAATGAAATTTATCTGCAAATCGCGCCTGATTGGGACGGCGAGGACGAGCTTTTTGACATCAAAAAAATCTAGACGCCGCCGAGCTTGCGCAATTCAAAAAAATCTTAAAAAAATTGAAACCAGCGGCATCGGCATATCCAAAAAAAGCACGAAAAAAACATGCGCGGATGCGGGGATTACGATAGTTGATTGAGCGCGGAGTGAAAATTTGAAGCCATCAAATTTTTGCGCTAAAGAGGGCAAAATTTGACTTCAATTTTGCTACAAATAACAAACAGAAAATTTGAGCTTATTTTAAGCGTAGATTATTCGCGTGCGTTAGCGCTATAGCGATGGCGTCGGCGATATCAAGCGGTTTGATCTCCTTTGTTATACCAAGAATTTTTCTTAACCATAAAGGCCACCTGCTCTTTATCTGCCTTGGCTTTGCCCGTTACCGTTTTTTTAACCTGAAGCGGCGTGTACTCGGCAAAAATCGCCGTGAAGCTGCAAAATCTAAGACTCAGCGCCCCTCGAAACTGTGCGAGCTTTAAAAACTGTTTTTTTGGATTATAAGCAAAAAAATATGTCCTCGATCGCCACTTCGTCACATTATGATTTTTTTAAAAAAACCAGGTCAAGTCCCTCACAAAGTTCGGGCGATTTGATACTGCAAAGAATTCGGTTTTATTTTGATTAGTCCCGCCTCGATCAAAAACAGTTTTTCACGGGCGTCTTTTTCAACGATCGCATAGCCGCAATTTCGCGATCCCGGATCGATTCCTAAAATTTTCATCTCGTCCTTTTCAACGGTTTTTTTCACGCTTTTTTTCACACCGTGAAAAAACGAATTTCAACGCCATTTTTAACAAATTTGAAGATAAAAATCTATCGAATTAATCTTAAAAGGCAGAAATTGGTCGCAAACGAGGTTTTGGAGCTACTTTCCAAAAGAAATTTTACCGTCGGAATTTGAATGCTACATCAAGCAGCTCAGTTTAACGAAAAAGCTCACTCGACAAACGTGGTATTTAACGCGCCAAACGAGATTATCGCCAATGTATCCAGACCAAATACGCCTCAAAAAAATCGCTCATCTTTTTGAAGTAAAAAAACCGGACAAAAGCCCGTAATCAACGTCCAAGCCGCCACCAAAACGCAAAAGCAAACCGGCTAAAAAAAGTGGACGTAAAAAGAGATAAAAGCGCAAAAGCAGCCTGCTAAATCCAAGCTACACTTTTTGAAAACTTTCGTCGTCGGCGACTCGAATCAGTTTGCATTTTTTTAAGCGCTAAAAGCGGTATCTGAACAGCTGGGTAAAATTTACAATCCGCTTTTTATCTACGGACCAACCGGACTGGGCAAAACTCACCTTTTACAATCAGTCGGAAAGTTTTTGCCTAAACGGCGGCAAAATGGTTATTTGCGTCACGAGCGAGCAGTTTATCACGGACTTTACTTATAACCTCAACAACCACTCTATGGAGCGATTTCGCGAAAAAGTACCGAAAACTGCGATGTTTTACTCATCGACGACGTGCAGTTTTTAGGAAAAAACCGATAAAATCCAAGAGGAATTTTTCCACACGTTTAACGAGCTTCACGCTAAAAACGGCCAGATTGTGATGACCTCGGACCGCCAACCAAAGCTGCTAAAAGGCTTTGAAGATAGGCTAAGAACGCGTTTTGAGTGGGGTATCATCGCAGACATCACGCCGCCGGAGCTCGATACTAAAAATCGCAATCATCAAGAAAAAAATGTGAATTTGATAAAATTTATCTCGATAAAGACGTCATAAACTATATCGCTACAAACATGGGCGACAACATCCGAGAAATCGAAAGCGCGATAATAAATTTGAAACGCTTACGCAAGACTCATGAGGCAGGAAATCACGCTAGAGTTTGCAAAAAAATATCCTGCGCGATCAGATAAAAGAAAAAAACGCGAAAAATATAAACCTAGAAAAATATCGTTGAAATCGTGAGCAAAGAGCTAAACGTAAAACCAAGCGATATGAAAAAGTAAATCCCGCTCGAAAAAAATATCGTCGAGGCTAGACGCATCGTGATATATCTAGCTGCAATTTGACGCCAAACTCGATGCCGCAGATTGCACAATTTTTTTCAACATGAAAGATCACTCAGCCGTAAGCCACAGTATCAAAAAAATAAACGAACTAATCGAAATGAATGAGTATTTTAAAGTTCGCGTCGAAGAACTAAAAGAATAAAATTTTAACCAAAGAGTAAAAAAACGTGAATAAAAAGTGAAAAAAATAAGCAGTTTTTTTAACGCTGCAAATGCCCTATTTAAAAGCAAATAAAAAGCAGTTTTAAACTTATCACGCCCCCTACTAATGCTACTAAAAAGAAATTTAAAAACAAAAAGGAAAAATGAAAGTCGCGATTAATAAAAAAACGCTTTAGAAAGTATCGTAACAAATAGCAATTCTTACCTAGAGAAAAAAAGGATCTAAGCGCTATAACTTCGCATATATTTATCGGAGCAAAAAGACGGTATCCTAAACATAAAAAGCAACAGACCACGAGATCGGTCTAGCCTATAAGCTCTCAAATGTCAAAAATCATGGACGAGGGAAACGCTACTGCAAACGGTAAGAAGTTACTTGACATCATAAGAAGCTTAAAAGACGAAGAAATCACACTAGAGACGGTAAATAACTACCTCTACATAAAAACAAAAAAACTCAAAAATATAAGCTTCCGATGTATAAATTTGAAGATTTTCCACTTCCCGACGATAGAAAAATAAAAAAATAAATTTGAAGTCGACGCAGTAATGCTTGGACGAAGTTTGAAGAAAATACTTTACAAGCATCGACAATAATAACCCGTAAATTTGAGCTAAACGGCGCTCTTATTGACATTAAGCAAAACTACATAAACATAGTCGGCACCGATACTAAAAAGACTTAGCGTATTTAGATTTGAAACACCAACTCAGAGCGATTTTCACTAATAATCCCGAAAAAAAGCTATTAGCGAAATACAAAAAGCTATTTTTTTTGACAAGATTGAAATTTACTACGACGATACGACTCTGATCGCTCAAAGCGCAAACTTTTCGAGTTTTTTTACAAAGCTGATAAACGGCAGATTTCCTGACTACAACAGAGTAATCCCGCAAGAGATAAAACGAAGACTAAGACTAAGCAGAGATAAAAATGGTAGAAGGTATCAAAAACCGTCTCAATCATTTCGGAGAGCACAAAGATCGTATTTGCTCCACAAACCATAAGCTTTTGAAAGTATCGTAGAGGATAACTCGGAAGCTAAAACCACAATAGATTTTGCAACCGGACTAGAAGAAGAAATCTACGTCGGCGTGAAAAAAATAGATATTTGCTCGATTTCTTACAAAGCATCGAAGAGGAACATTTCGAATTTGGATTTAACGACTCAAACTTTAGCCTTTACGGCGAGCTCAAACGAGCTAAAAAAACGGTAATCATGCCGATAATTTATAAAAAAATAAAAAAAGGTAAATAATGCAGCAAAAATTACGGCGCGGAAAAATATTAAAGTTTTAAAAAGGGCTCGAAGCGGTTAGAAAACGCCCAGGAATGTACATCGCGATACCAACGTAAGCGGCCTACACCACATGATCTACGAGGTCGTAGATAACTCCATAGACGAAGCGATGGCGGGCTACTGCGATACGATAGACGTAGAACTAACGCGCGAAGGCTCTGCTATCATCACCGATAACGGACGCGGTATACCGGTAGGTATGCACCCTACGGAGAGTACTTTCAGCCGCTACTGTAGTTTTAACCGTACTTCACGCAGGCGGTAAATTTGATAAAGATACTTATAAGGTTTCAGGCGGTCTGCACGGTGTGGGCGTTAGCGTCGTAAATGCCCTTTCTAAAAAAACTGGTCGTAAATATCAAACGCGACGGCAAACTACATAGACAAGAGTTTTCAAAAGGTATCCCGCAAAGCGACCTGGAAGTTATAAAAACTACGAATAGAACTGGGAACTCAGGTAGAGTTTTTGGCCGGATGACAGCATTTTTTTGAGGTTACGGAATTTAACGATGAAAGTTTTCAACCAAACGCTTTAGAGAACTAGCCTATCTAAACCCAAAAAAATCACGATAAATTTTAAAGATCAAAGAAACGGTAGAAGCGAGAGTTTTTCACTACGAGGGCGGACTTGAAAGCTTCGTAACCGATTTAAATAAAAAAACGAAGCCGTTAGTAAAGCAGTATCTTTTAGCGGCGGCGAAGAAGATGTGTTAGTTGATTTTGCCTTGATGTATAACGACACTTATAGCGAAAATTTGCTAAGCTTCGTAAATAACATCAAAACTCCTGACGGCGGTACGCACGAAGCGGGATTTCGCGCTGGTCTAACTCGCGTGATAACAAACTATATCTCTGCAAACGCCGCAGCCCGCGAAAAAGACACAAAAAAATCACGGGCGAAGATATCCGTGAGGGCCTTATCGCAGTTATCAGCGTAAAGGTACCAGAGCCGCAGTTTGAAGGCCAAACTAAAGGAAAACTAGGCTCAAGCTACGTAAAACCGATCGTTCAAAAAGATGGTTTTTGAGGTGCTTAGTAAATATTTTGAAGAAAACCCGATCGAAGCTCGCGCGATAATGGAAAAAGCGCTGATGGCGGCGCGCGGACGTGAAGCGGCGAAAAAAGCTCGCGATCTAACGCGTAAAAAAGAGGGTTTAAGCATAGGAACGCTGCCTGGCAAACTAGCCGACTGCCAGAGCAAAGATCCAACGATCAGCGAGCTTTATCTGGTGGAGGGCGACTCTGCGGGCGGTTCGGCTAAACAAGGACGCGATAGAGTTTTTCAAGCGATTTTTGCCATTAAAAGGTAAAATTTTAAACGTCGAAAAATCGCGTTTAGATAAAATTTTAAAATCAGACGAAATAAAAAAATATGATAACCGCTCTAGGTTGCGGTATCGGCGACGAATTTGATGCTGAAAGGCTTCGCTACCATAAAAATCATTATCATGACCGATGCCGACGTCGACGGTAGCCATATCCAGACGCTGCTTTTTAACGTTTTTCTTTAGATTTTTACACAAAGTCGTGGAAAACGGTCACATATATCTAGCTCAGCCTCCTCTTTACCGCTATAAAAAGGGCAAAAAAGAGATTTATCTAAAAGATGAAAGAGCACTGAACGAATTTCTAATCGAAACCGGCATCGAAGGGGTCGAGTTTGAAGGTATCGGAAATGCAGATCTCATAGACTTTTTAAAAGCTAGTCGCTGCTTATAGAAGCGTATTAAAAGAGCTTGAAAAGCGCTTTAGCGTGATTTCTGCTGTTAGATATATGATTGAAAATCCAGATATCGTTTCAAAAAGCTACGCTGAAATTTATGAAATTTTGAAAAATTATCTGGAAGCGCAGGGGCACAATATCTTAAATTCATACGTCAGTGAAGAAGAAGCGCGAATTTACGTACAAACAGAAAGCGGCCTAGAAGAGCTTTTTGGTAAATGAAAATTTATTTACAAATCCGCTTTACGAGGAAGCGCTTTATATCAGTCAAAAGATAAAAGAGCGCGGCATAGAGCTAAAAGGCGACGTAATAGACGTACTAGACGAGATCGAAAAAAATGCCAAAAAAGGCGCCTATATACAACGCTATAAAGGCCTTGGCGAGATGAACCCTGAGCAGCTATGGGAAACGACGATGAACCCTGAAAATCGCCGTTTGTTAAAGATAAACATAAACGATGTAGTAAGCGCCTCAGATACGTTTAATCTATTTATGGGCGACGAGGTTGAACCGCGAAGAAACTACATACAAGAGCATGCAAAAGATGTGAAACATTTGGATGTATAAATGCTAAAATCAGAACTAAAAGAACGATCAAATAGGGTTTAAAACCGCGCTCGAGGTATCTTCGATATTTATTTTTTTAGCGTTATTATTTTTGGTCTATATTTTCATTAAAAAAAGACCAAATCGAATTTGACGCAGACGATATCATCTTGATCACGATTTTGGTTTTGTGTCAGGTTTATTTTACGGCCTACAAAATTTATCAGAGCTTTCAAACGAGCGTACTCGATCAAGTCACGAAAGCCTATAATAGAGACGAAATTTTAAGACTTTTATCAAAGCGAGCTTCTAAATTTAAAGGCAAAAAGCGGCGGCAATATGCTAATGCTAAAGATCGAAAATTTAAACGATATAAACGAGCGTTATAGCTTTGTTAGTACCGATATTTTACTCAAACGACTAGTCGAGCGACTGGAGAAATTTTTAAACGAAAAAGTGTCTAAAAACACTCTCATCGGTAGATATTCAAACGAGTATTTTCTGATCTTTTGCGAGAGTAAAAGCACCGAGCTAATCCATCTTTTTAAACGTTTTTTTGAAAAAGAGCATTTTTAAGCGACGGAATCTACAATATCGAGCTAAAGATCAATTTGACGCTATCAATATAAATCACTCAGCAAGCCTCAAAAACTCGGTTTCTTATTTAATTCAAAAGCTAAACGAAAGCGATAGCGAAGATAAAGTGGACATCACCGACGATCTTGAAAAAGACGTCTGCAACTGCATCGATATGCAAAGATTTATCTTCCAAACTCAGCTCGTTAAAAGCCTTCGTTTCGGGCAAAATTTGAAAAATATCATTGTAAAAGTTTACACCGATAAGCAAGGTCTCGTCTCAAAAAGCAAAAAGTGCAAAAATATCGCGAACAAAAAAACGGCTACGAGGTACTTTTTGACATAAACGTCATCAAAAAAAGCTATCCGAGCTTAAACTTTAAAGACGAAGATCCGATCGTTATCGAAATTTCGTCGGTTTCGATTAGAAATGTAGAAATTTACGAATTTTATAAAAAGAGTTCGTACAGCTAGGCAAAAATCGATCCAAACCGCGTTATTTTTCGAGTTTAGCGAGAAGCTAGTATATGATGAGATAAATAGATTTAGAGAAATTTTAACGGAGTATAAAAAACCTCGGTTTCCGCTTTGCGCTTAATAAATCGGCGGCAACAACGCGGGCTTTGAATATTTTAAATATTTGCCGATAGATTTTGTTATTTACGACATCGAATTTAACAAAAAAATATCAAAAAAACGACAAATTTAAAAACCCTGTTAGAAAAATCTAAATTTGACCGCAAAAAGAGTAGGCGTAAAATCCATCGTGAGATTTGTGGAGGACGACGAGTTTTACAACATCGCGGAGCGCTATCAGACTGACTTCGCACAAGGCTTTTTGATAGAGAAGCCAAAAGAAATTTAAAGGAAAAAAATGCAAGAAAATGAGGTCGTAGAGTCAAAAATACGGCGAGAAAAATAATAAGCGAATTTGACGTAGAAAAAGACCTAGAAATATGGGAAAAATAAGCACGATCGCGACTATAAGATCAAGATCACGCTGCCAGAGTTTTGCTGCCTATGCCCGCGATCTGGGTATCCAGACTTTGCGACGATATATCTCGAGTATGTGCCGGCTAAATTCGTCGTCGAGCTAAAAAGCAATCAAACTCTACATAAATAGCTTTATGACGCGAAACATCAGCCACGAAGATAGCATAAATGAAATTTACGAAGTTTTAGAGCGAAAGCTAGCTCCAAAATGGATGAAAAATCACGGGCGACTTTAACCCGCGAGGCAACGTCCATACGGGCGATTGAAATTTGCTCGGACGAGATAATTAAAAAAACGCAAGAACAAAGCTTTGAAGCACCGAAAATTTGAGAAATTTACGCGAGATAGCGATCGAAGTTTAGATAGAGGCGGTTACGGCGGACGCGAGTCTAGCTTTAGCAAAAGACGGCTCTCGCGGTAAGAGTTTCGGAGCCGATAGAAGAGATACAAAAAAACCGGCGATAGAAAAACCTCGCGCGAGTAGTAAAGATAAATTTGACGATAAACCGCGAAGGGCTAGTAGCAAAGAAGGTTTTAAAAAGCCTGAATTTGCCGGCGAAAAAGCGCGCCCGCGTCGTGAAAAAAATCATCGGAAGATAAATGATAAGCGCGCAGCTCATCGAGCACATCTTTAAAGCCGCGTCCATCTCGCGCTGGAACGACTATCCCAAGATGACGAATTTAGTCGAGCTTGATAAGCAAGCGCATAAATTTATCATCGCGTATTTTATCGCAAAGCTCGAGCACGGCGCCGATATGAACTACATCATCGAGGCCGGTATTTTCGAGTTTCTCGCGCGAGTCGTGGTCACGGATATACGCCCCGACGTGTTTCATCAGATGCAAAAAAACTAAAAAAACGAGCAGATAAACGTCTGGGTTCTAACGATCCTAGAAGGGCTCGTAAAGGATGTCGAGGGCGGTAAATTTTTAGAACGGATGCGCCGCTATCTCACGCACAAAGACAAGGCCCACGCCAAAGAGCGCCTGATCCTAAAGGCCGCTAGCTATCTCGCGACACGCTGGGAGTTTTCGATCGTTTATCAAACGAGCAAATTTTTAAGCGACATAGACGAGCTAAAAGCACGCGTGGAGGAGGAGCTGGAGGATTATTACGAGCTAATAGGCGTGCGCAAAATCGTGATGAATCAAAAGCTAGCCAAGCTAGTCGATCTAGCCGGCAGACTGCGCTTTCAAAAGCGCTGGGCGCAGACGCCGCGCATCCCTGAAACTGCAGTTCTAGGTCACATGTTGGTCGTGGCGATTTTGAGTTATTTTTACTCTCTTGAGGTTAAGGCCTGCAAAACGAGGTTAGAAAAATAACTTCTTTTGCGCGCTCTTTCACGATCTGCCCGAGTCGCTAACGCGCGATATCATTAGCCCAGTAAAATACGGCATCGAAGGGCTAAACGAGATAATCAGCGAATACGAAATGCGCTTGATAGACGAGAAAATTTTGCCTTTTGTGCCTGAAAATTTTAGAGACGAGTTTAGCTATATCCTCGGTATCCGCATGGAAGGCGGCAAATTTATCAAAAATGAGTTTGAAAACAGGATCTGTGAGAAAAAGCCTCTGCATCACGAGGGCACGATGGAGAACGTAAACGAGGATAAATTTAATGCCATCGACGGCAAAGCGCTTAAATTTCAGTGACAAGCTCGCGGCATTTTTTTCGAGGCCGGTATCTCGATCAGCTACGGCGTAAAGTCAAACGAACTAACCGAAGGCTTTAATAATATGGATAAATTTTTTTCCAGAAAAAAATCAGAGCTTGGACGGAGTGAATTTTTAAAAAGTTTGCGATGATTTTTAAGGAGCATTTTTCGCTTTTTGCAGGTTTAAAAACCCTCTCTCAGATGACTGCGGCACACGCCTAGCCTAAGTGCTCTGCTGTGTTCCCACCCCTGAAGCGGTGCCTAGAAGAGACATTGCACAGGTCTAAGAAAGGGCAAGAGCGATTTTACTCAAATTTTACTTAAATATATTTTTAGGCGGCAACATGGGATTTGATATAAAATGTAAATTTTTTGTCGTTGTTTAGGGAGTTTTTGGTCTATCACCACCGCTCGCTGGAGTTTCGCGCGAAGGTCTTTGCGGCTATCATCTCGGCCAAACTCAATCCCGAAGAGGACGATTTTGAGAATTTATATGATATCTCGAGCGAATTTACGGCAGCGACGAGAACCGCAAACGCGTACTCATCGAAACTACTAAAGAATACGTCTCCCGCATAAAGCGCAAAGATCCCATGACGCTTGATAGCTTGCTCTTGGCGATCGATCAGGCCATCAGAGCGAACAAAAACTACGCGCTAAAGATCGACTTTGAGCACCTGCGCAGGCTCATCGACGCCGACGAATACGAAGGCCTCGTGCAACAGCGCGTGTATGATTTTTTTACTCTACGAGGTAAAAACCTACGCGCCAAATAGATAAAACCTCAAATTTGAATTAAATTTTGCTTACTTTTGCTGCTTTTTTGCGGCGTTTTTTATTCAGCTACTTATTACGGATTTGATTTTTTAGGCGACGATGCGCTTGATGATGGCATTTACAAAGAGGCCGATATGTCGGAGGTCGGTAGCGCAACCGACATAAATTTTACCGTCAAAAAGGCCGGTATCTACGAGATAAGTTTCATCTACGCACAAGATCCGCAAAAAGCAAAAAGAGGAAGAAAAAGCTCAGCGAAGAGGCCTTCCCAGGATACGACAGTGATGCGTTTACGAAGTGGTTTTGCCAGAAGTCTACGGCTGCTAAGCTGGCTGGATATTATGGTTATACGACACAAGGCGTCCCTGAGCGAATTGGCACGAGTGAAGAGGAAAAAAGCGGCCTACACGGGCGAAAAAAATCTTGTTAAAAGTAGCGCTAAAATCCATGCAAAACCGTGAAATAAGCTACGCAAAAGGCGGCGAAGTAAACGAGCTAAAGTAAAATTTGAGCGCCCTAACCGAAACGTTTGATCTATCAAAAATACGGCGCGACTTCATGGTACAGCGCGCCAAACGGAGACTTTGCACACGATAAAGTTTTACTTCGCACAGAGCTCGAAAAAAAGGCGAATATAGCGTAAAAGTGCAGGCTCTAAGCGACTTACCCGAGCTAAAAAAAGATCGTGACGTTTATTAAAATTAGCAAATATCACAACTGGAAATAAAAATTTACCGTTTTGCAAGTCAATTTGACTAAAAAAATATTAAAAAAATTTCTAAGCCCTATTTCCAAATTTGAACGGATCACTGGATCAAATTGGCCTTTGCTTGTGCTAAATTTCCAAAATTTTCGCCCGTGTCGAGGAAATTTTGCAGATAGTAAACGCCTCTGTATCCGTGCTCGTACAATATCTCGCTCATCGCCGAGATATCGGCCTCGTTTAGCAAGTCCGCGTGCACCGTCGTTCTAACTTCAAACGTAAGGTCGGTTTGCAGCAAAAAAACTCAAGTGTTTGCAAGAAATTTCTATACAATTTGAGCCGGTAACCTTGAGAAATTTCTCTTTCGGCGCTTTAAAATCAAGCGCGATATAGTCGATCAACGTTTAAAGAGATAGCCTGTCCAAGCGCGGTCAATTTGAGCCGTTGGTATCGACCTTGAGCGAAAAGCCGCGCGACTTTACTTCGCGAGCTAGCGGTAAAAACGCTGGGCTAAGCGTGCATTCGCCGCCGCTAAAAACTACGCCGCTAAGCTTGCCTTTGCGCTTGTCTGAAAAGTTTGATAAACTCGGCACGGCTGATCTGTCCGGCGCCCGTGACGATAGGGACGTTGTAGCAGTAGGCGCAGCGTATGTTGCAGCCCGCAAACCACGCTATACAGGCCGTTTTGTCGGGGTAATCGAGGGTTGTAAAGGGGGTGAGCGAGTAAAGCGGAAAATCAGCGTCTTTCACGTTTTACTCGCAGGAGTTTAGTGGGATTTTGGCTCGCAAAGTTTGACGCGCTCTTTGTGCTCGCCTTTTTTGCCGAGGTTAAAGCTCTCTACCGGGCGGTGATAGCCCATTACGCGGGTGTAGACGACACATTTCGTGCGCTTTGCTTCGAGCGAAGCTAGGATTTCTTTGTCGCTCATTTGTCACTCCTTGATAATTAATGTCAAATAGTATAGCACTTCGTAGATAACTACCGTCTTAAATTTCTCGGCACGTCTTTGTTTTTTTCAGCCATTGTTAAAAGTATGGTAATATCCGCGTTACGATTAAACTTTAAAAACAAAGGAAAAAAATATGGCAAAAGTCAATTTCACGGCGCAGACATCGCGCTAAAAAGGCGAAGAGGTATTCGTGGGCTCGTATGCGCCCGAGGTCGCGCTAGTCGGGCAGGATCTAGGTGAGTTTAAGGTTGGCGGCAACAACGGCATCGAGATACTAGTGACTGTCCCGTCGCTAGATACGGGCGTTTGCGCGACTGAGACGCGTAATTTAACGAAAAAAATGGCGGCAAAACAGGCGATCAAACTAAGCGTGATTTCGATGGATCTGCCGTTTGCGATGGGGAGATTTTTGCTCTACGGAGGGCATCAGAAAACTTTAAAAGTCGGCAGCGACTTTAGAGCTAGAGAGTTTGGCGAAAAAAATACGGCATAATCATCGGTGAAGGACCGCTTGCAGGGCTTTTAGCCAGAGCAGTTTTTGTCATCAAAGACGGCGTCGTCATCCACAAACAAATCGTCCCAGAGATCACGGAGGAGCCAAACTACGATGCGGTATTTGACGCGATAAAATCAAGCGGAGGCTGCGGCTGCGGGTGTATGTAACAAACGTAAATTTAAAGGGTCTTTTGACTCTTTAAATTTACTAAATTTATTTGTTTTACTACTTATTTTGACTTTGAATTTGATAAGATTTCTTTGTGATTATTGTGTGAGTAAAATCGTTACGTAAGGTATTTAGGATTAAGCCTAATGGTCTGTAATACTTTCCATTGCCAATATACAGAAAGCCACATACTTATAAGAAAAATCTTTATTTACTTTGCAAAAATCATAATTTACATAAATCCAGGCATTTAAGTCTTTTTAGCTCTGGGTAGTTATTGATAGTTTCCACTTTGATTTCATAAATCCCAGGACTTAATTTTTTTCATAAAATATAGTTCTATCGAAAGCTACTCTGGCTGGTCTTGATGGATTAACAATATTATCAATTAGTGTTATATTGGTATTTTTTTATGGCTTTTTACTGTGATTTTAACAGGAAAAAGGAGGATATATTCGTTCAAAAATAATCAGTGCAAAGATATTTTTTTACAAGCCTATCGTAAGTCTCATTATCTAGTCTAGTTTGTTTGTATTTATCGTAATGTAAATCTACGAATATTTTTAGATTTTTTTGTCCTCAACTCTTACAAAGAATTTGCTTTTGCTCCCTTTTTTTGCTGATATTGATAGGCTCAGCAACGGGTAGCTCAGGCGCATCAGTAAAACCCAAGATATAAGACCAATCCACATTAAAAAAAGCCATAAAAACCATGCTACTGGTGTAAGTAAGGCTAATATTAAGAGTGAGATAAGTATGGACTGTTTTCTAGTTCGCTCCGCTCCTAGAGCTAAAGCCAAGATTCTTTTTTTCTCATTCTTATCGTTCCTTAACTTTTAATATTATGTTTTATTCATAAGAATTGTTATCAAGAATAGATTATAGTATATTTTTTTAAAATTTAACCATTATCGATAGAAAAATTATTATATTGACAATCAACTCATTTCTAAAGAAATTTGAATATATAGATATTTGGAACTTCTAAATTTATATCTAGATTTATAAATTATTTTATTTTAATCACCTTCATAGCCTTCTAAGATTCTTACCATTTATGTAATCTTATCTTATTTGTTATTATCTATATGCATAACAACATCGTCGTATTTGTAGCCAGTATCCCCTCTATCTCGTCACTTTTACACCCTTTTTATGAGCGTGATCTCGCTTGCCGAGTAGTTTGAGATACCACGAGCGATATTTTTTTGCCTTGCAGGCTTTTTTTATCTCCACTATCTCGCCTCGCTCAAACTCGCCCGAGACTTCTTTCACACCCATGCTTAGCAAGCTTTTGCCATGCGCTAGGGCTTTTGCCGCGCCTTCGTCGATGATTAGCGAGCCTTTTTGCTCGGCTGAGTAGGCCAGCCAGAAATTTACGCGAGTTTATACCCTTTTTATTTGCTAAAAAATAGCGTCCCTACGTCCCCTCCTCTTGCCGCGTGCAAGATATTTTGCGGATCAAAGCCGTTTGCGATGATGAGATTTGTGCCGTTTTTTTAGTCGCCATCTGTGCGGCTGTGATCTTTGTGCGCATACCGCCGGTGCCAATTACTGCCATCTGCGCCTGCGGCTTTTATCACGTTTTCATCGATATTTTCGACTCAAATTTGATAAATTTGAGCGTCTTTAAATCGCTTGGGTTTTTATCATATAGTCCGTCGATGTCGCTTAGTATCACGAGAATATCAGCGTCTATTAGACCCGCTACGAGCGCGCTTAGCGTGTCGTTGTCGCCTACTTTTACGCCTTTTATGCCTTCGCCTATGACGGGGTCGTTTTCGTTGATGACGGGGATGATCTTGCGCGCTAGTAGGGCGTTGCAGACGTTTCGCATATTTAGGTAGCGGCGTCGGTCGCTGCGTGTGTGAAATCGCTCGGAATGGCCGCTTCGTTTAAGATATGTTCGTTTTTTGTTCTGTTAAAACCCATTATTTTTTGCATATTTTTCCTTGTTGGGCGATTGTAGCGAAAGTTGGTTTAGAAATTTAAGAGAGCGGGGGATTTGAGCGGGTTTTTAAATTTAAATAAATTTGAAAAAAACCCTAAAATCACTCTTTTAAAGGGCTTATTAAATAAATCATTATCTTTCATGATTTTATTCTCTTTTTGTCGGTATTGCGCTGCCTTTTTGAGTGTCCTTTGGGACGCCGTTACCTACCATATAGTCTAAATTTAGCCTAAGACAAGCATCGTGGCTACGTCCGCTGTCGCAAAGCTGGGTCGCTAACTCGAAAGTGTATTTGTAAAACTCTTTTGTTTATGTATTTGCCTATCGTTGAAAAAAAGAGCTGGTCGCGTCCCAGCCACATTTTTTTGAGCGATTTGGTCATTATCGCTTATATCGCAAAAGTTTAAGCAGATCTTGTCCCATTGAGTGAAGAGTTTTTTTGGCGATACATTTAGTTCGCTACATTTTGCTTTTTCGCTGTTATTGTATTCTAGGCAGGCTGCAAATTCTGTTGAAAAATCCCACGATACTGTTTATAGCATACTTTTCTCTTGACGCCCAACATCTTTAAAATTTTGCAAGTCATATACGCTGCTGCCAACTATCTGCGACCATGACCTAGAAAAACATACGAAAAGCCAGCACCCTCGTCCCCGCCTACATCCAAGGTCTTTGTCTCGTATGTGCGCGAGACCTCGTAGCTAATGGGGCTTAAAAACAAATCGTCGTCTATATAGTAGTATTTCTTTTTGATGTCAAGCTTAAATTTATCCTTATTCTCTCCAAGTATATCAAAGATTTTGCCCTCATATCTATCGATATGCTTTTGATTGATTGCCTCTATTTGCATTGCGATTTGAATACGCATAGTATTTTTTTGCCATTTGATGAAAATTTGAGGAGCTTTTTTTGTCTATCTCTTCATATGCTTTCTTGTCACGCCCAAGCTCCTTTTGCTAGTTGATAGCGACGAGTCTCTATCTCTTTTATCTCATCAAATGACTTTTTTTATCCACCACATATATACCTGTGTATTGTTTCACTGCTTTTTCGTCTTTGCTGTTTATGTCTTTGAAGCTGCACCCGCCAATAAAAAAAGCAAGGATATGAATATAAAGCAGAAATTTCTCACTGACACCCCTCACATTCGATCGAGCGATCGGCGACGTTGTTTAGCTTTTTCGCTATCAGGGCTTTCGGAGCGTAGATAGTAGGTCGATTTTTAGTCCCAGCTCCCACGCGAGCGTGTACTTTCGCTCAGATATCCGCCGCTAGCTTTGTCTAGGCTCATGAAAATATTTAGGCTTTGCCCCTGGTCGATCCACTTTTGGCGGATGGCGCCGGCACGCACGAGTACACGCTGATCTAGCTCGTAGGCAGGCGTATAGAACTGCCACGTCTCAGGGCTGAGATTTGGCACGACGTTTGGTATCATGCCGCTTAGGTTGTGCTCGAACCATTTGCGCTTATACACGGGCTCGATCGTCTGGGTGGTGCCCACGAGTATGCTGATGCTAGACGTCGGTGCGATCGCCATCAGATAGCCGTTTCGCATGCCGTCTTTTTTGACCTTTTCGCGCAGTTTGCTCCAGTCGCAGGCGTTCTCGTCAAATAGCCCGCCTCTATCGTTTAGAAGCGCTTTGGCGTTTGCATTTGCCGTATCGATAGGCATCACTCCCCTGCTCCACTTTGAGCCTTCAAAGAGTGGATAAACGCCCTTTTCTACCGCCAATTTGAGCTGGCGTGATGACGTTGTAGCTTATATTTTCCATCACGCTATCGATCAGCGCTAGGGTGCTCGTAGCTGCCCCATTTTACGCCGCGCTCGGCTAACATCTGCGCCTCGCCCATGACGCCAAGGCCGATCGAGCGAGAGGCTAGGGTTGGTGTGTTTTACCTTTTTGTGCGGGTAGAAATTTAGATCGATGACGTTATCTAGCATACGTACGGCGATCGGCACGACGCGCTCGATGTCCTCTTTTTGTTGATTTTGCTTAAATTTATACTCGCGAGGTTGCACACGGCGGTTTTGCCCTCGATGCTTTCTTTTTCGACGATGGAAAATTTGCTCTCCGCCGATATTATCTAGCGCGCTTAGTTTTTTTGGCCTTTTTGGTTATGCCGCTATCGACCGTGACGTCTTCTTCCTCGTCAAATAGCCGCTCGGAGCCGTTATCAAACGTGATCTTGATCTTGTAGTAGTTTGGTTGTGTATTTTGGAAAATACTCGGTGCATAAATTTGAGCTCCTGATGATGCCGTCGTGGTCGTTTGGGTTGGCTTTGTTTGCGTTATCTTTAAAGCACAAAAACGGCATGCCCGATTCAAAAATAGCTAGTTAAAGTACTTTTCTTCCACAGCTCTTTTGCCATGACGACGTTTTTTTGGATCTTTTCGTCGTTTTCATATGCTAGGTAGCGTGCCTCGAATGCTTCGCCGTATAGATCGCACAGATCGGCGACTTCTGCTGGGTCAAATAGTGTCCAGCGCGCATTTTCTTTGACGCGTTTCATGAAAAGGTCGTTTATCCAAAGCGCAGGAAATAGCTCGTGCGCTCTGCGGCGCTCTTCGCCAGAGTTTTTGCGTAGATCCAGGAAGTCGCTCACGTCCATGTGCCACGGCTCGACGTAGACGGCTATCGCGCCCTTTCTCGTGCCTAGCTGATCGACGGCGACGGCGATGTCGTTTGTAACTTTTAGGAACGGGATGATGCCGCCCGCGGCGTTTTTTTATGTCCGTCGATGCTACCGCCCATAGCACGTACTTTGCACCAGTCCCAGCCGATACCGCCGCCAAATTTGCTAAGCAATGCCATCTCTTTGTAGCTATCGAAAATCCCCTCGATATTATCAGGCGTGCTTCCAACGTAGCAAGAGCTTAACTGATGGCGCGTCGTACGGGCGTTTGAGAGCGTCGGAGTGGCGAGCATGACTTCAAACCCTAGATATAAGGTCGTGAAAATTTCTTTTGCCCAGCCTTGACAGTCTAGTTCGTTTTGCGCGAGGAACATCGCGATCGCCATAAACATCTGCTGCGGTAGCTCTATCGGCGCACCGCTGCGGTCTTTGATGAGGTAGCGGTCGTATAGCGTCTTGATACCAAGATATGCAAACTGAAGATCGCGCTCTGGCCTGATGTAGTCGTTTAGGTCGTCCAGGTCATATTTTTCTTTTAGTCCAGGTATTATACGGCCCGCTTTTTTTCGCCCTTTTTGCAGATAGTCGCGCAGGTGGTTGTAACCGCTAAAACCCGTGACCTTGTGATAAAGGTCGTATAAAAATAGCCTCGCCGCAACAAATGTCCAGTTTGGGCGGTCGATGTCGATCTTTTCGACGGCCGTTTTGATAAGGGTTTGCTGGATCTCCTCGGTCGTTATCATATCGCGAAATTGAATTTTTGCATCCACTTCAAGCTCGCTTAGGCTAACGTTTGCTAGCCCAGCGACTGCCTCGCTCGTGTATTTTTTGATCTTGCTTACGTCAAGCTCTTCCGTGCGCCCGTTTCGTTTTAGTACTTTCATTAAATTTCGCCCTGCTTTCCGAATACTCTCGCAAATATCCCATCCACGTGTCTGGCGTAATACGAATAATCAAAGCACTCTTTGATATCGGCCTCGCCTAGGCTTGCGCGTAGCTCTTCGTCGGCGAGCAAATTTTTGCAAAAAAACAGGCTCTCGCCGTTTTTCGTTTATCGCTTTTTTTACCCTCTTGTAGATCCGCCCAGACTTTCATCGCGTTGCGTTGCACGATCTTATACGCGTCCTCGCGCGAAATACCGCGCTGCGGAAGTTGCAGAAGCACGCGCTGAGAAAAGACGAGCCCGCCCGTTAAATTTAGATTTTTTTCATCATATTTTCCGGATAAACTACCAATCGCAATCAAATTCGTAATACGTGCGAGCATGAAATCGGCCGTGATAAAGGCGTCCGGCAGGATAAATCTCTCGACCGAGCTGTGGCTGATATCGCGTTCGTGCCAGAGCGCGACGTTTTCGAGCGCCGGCGTCACGTATGAGCGCAGCATCCTGCAAAGGCCGGTGATGTTTTCGCTAAGTACGGGATTGCGCTTGTGCGGCATCGCGCTGGAGCCCTTTTGACCTGGACTGAAGTACTCCTCGGCCTCGTAAACTTCCGTCCTTTGGAAGTGGCGCACGGCGACGGCGATCTTTTCGCAGGTGGCGGCTAGCACGGCGATAGCGCTGATGACGTGGGCGTAGCGGTCGCGCTGGATAACCTGATTTGACGCCGGGGCGGGCTTTAAGCCGAGCTGCTCGCAGGTTAGCTCCTCAAACTCGAGCGGTGCGTGAGCGAAGTTTCCCATTGCGCCGCTTAACTTGCCGTAGGCTGCGACCTCTTTGGCGTCTTGCAGTAGCTTTAGCGCGCGCGCGACCTCGTCGTACCAGACCGCAAGCACGAGTCCGAAGGTGATTGGCTCGCCGTGGATACCGTGGCTGCGGCCGACCATCATCGTGTTTTTGTGCTCCTGCGCTCTAGTTTTGATCGCGCTCATCAGGCCTTTTACGTCCTCGATAATGAGCTCCATGCTGCTTTTGATTTGAAGCGCAACGGCGGTGTCGATACAGTCGCTACTAGTCATGCCATAGTGCACGAAGCGGCTCTCGTCGCCCAGGCTCTCGCTCACGCTCGTTAGAAATGCGATCACGTCGTGCTTAGTCGTCTTTTCGATCTCGTCGATGCGTGCTATGTCACATTAGCATTTTTTTGCAAATTTCTCGCAGTCCGCATCGCTGATAAAGCCCAGCTTATTCCACGCTTTAACCGCGGCCTTTTTCGACCTCCAGCCACGCACTGTATTTTTGCCTGCATATCCCACTTCTGCGCCATCTGTTCGCGTGAATATCTCTCTACCATCTTTAGCCTTTTTTTATGTGAATTTTTGTATAATTTTTTTAAGGAAAGATTATAAAAAAACTGGGCTGAAAAAGGCGGTTAGTATCCGCTCAATTTGCCCTCAATTTTAGATTTAAAGAGTGAAAATTGCCTTATATTCATAATTTATCGCGCGTGCCGAAGGGCAAAAAAAGCGTATGAAATTTACAGTGCAAAACGGCTATAAAATGCGCGAAGCCCAGCGCCTCATCGACAAAGGCCGGCTTACCTGCGACGGCGAGGTCGTCAGCGAGAAAAAAACGCCTTGCTAAGCGGCGAAAGTTTGTCTGATAGAGTATGAGACGAATCCGCGCGGGCTAAAGCCGATTTTTTTGAGTGCGATAAACGTGCGGTTTTTGATAAACCCAGCGGCGTGCTCAGTCACCCAAACGGTAGGCATTGCGAGTACTCGTTAAATGACGAAAGTTTGGTCGCTCTACGGCCGAGAGGCCTCAGTCGTGCACCGTCTAGACTGCGAAACTAGCGGACTCATCGTCGTGGGCAAAGATAAAAAAATGCGGTCGTAAAGTTTGAAAAAAACTTTTTGAAAAATCGGCAGGGTTTATAAAAGCTACGTCGCACTCGTGCACGGCAAGATAAGCGAAAATTTGCGTATCGAAGCGAGTATGGATCTAGCAAACGACTATGACGACGTGAAAATGCGAATGCGAATTTGCGAGGACGGCAAAAGTGCGGTTACGGAGATTTTGCCGTTAGAGTATTTTGCCGACATCGATGCGACGCTGGTTCGAGCTGTACCGCTCACGGGCAGACAGCATCAAATTCGCTTACATTTGTTCCACGTGGAACATAAGATTTTAGGTGAACCACTCTACGGCCTAGCACGACCGCAAATCGAGAGAAATTACTGGATAAAGAGATGAGTGAAATCGAGCGAATTTTAACGACCGGCGCACCGAGATTGCTGCTGCACTCGGATGAAATTTGCTTTTAAAGTTTAACGGTGTAGAATACAAAATAAAAATCTAAATTCGACGCACAAGATGAATTTTATAAACTCGTAAAGCACGGATAAATCTGAGCCGTTTTTTTACGACCGGTGTTTTTCCGTTCGCTAGTTTTATAAAAATCTGACGGCATAGAAGCAGTAAATTTTAGATACACAACATCCGTCTGCGATAGTGTTATTCGCAAAAACGATGCAGCAAAAATTTAGCTGTGATTAGATGTTATATGCCTGCATAAAAAAAGCATTTTTTTACTTTGGCTATATAGTATTAGTATTGTGTGTTTGCTTGATAACCCTGTTCTACTTCGGTTTTTAGTAAAAAAAGCTCAAAAAGATAAACTAACGTAATTCTTGTCAGTAAATTGGTCTTGTTGGTTAGTACTCGGTTGAATTTAGACGGTTGAAAAACGGGTTTTTAGTGTCGACCGGTTGGATTAAGCGAGAATGTATGGGGGGTAGAATTACGTAAAATTTTTATTTAAGGAGTATTTTTTTCATGAGTTTTATTAAAAAAACTTTCGGCGGACTTAGCGCGTCTTATTACCTGCGACATCTATTTTTTTCGGCGCTATTTTTTTACGACTTTATATGTCATACTTTTTTATAGTATGGGAGATAAACGAGTTCTTACATATATTGTCCTTGTAGGAAACACCTTTTTATATCCATATTCTCGCTTTGTTTATGAAAGTATCGTAGGCTTCATATTTGGCAAAAACGTCTTTTTTTGTAAATGCTATTTTTTTACTCGTCGCTACATTTATGACGATGCTTATTTGTTGGAGTTTTGCAGTTTTTATTGCGCCGGTAGGAATTTTATATCTATATTTTTTTATCACACGAAAAAAATAAAAACTTTTTGACGAATGAAAATCAACCTGCGCGTAGGCGGCTCGGCAAATTATAGCCAAAGGCTAAAACCCGAATGCCGCCTCGGCGCTGCCGATTTTTATTACATTGCCGCTTTGTGTCATCACACCTAAGCCGTGCTCCATGTCCCACGAGCAACTAAACTGAAAACCGATCTTTGCGGTGTTGCCTATGATATAGATATTTTGTAGCTCCAATAGCTTGCTAAATTCCTTCGGCTCGCATATGTCTGGCATGAAATCGCCTTTTATCTCATCCGGGTAGTCGTAAATTTCCTGTAACTTTGGATAGTTTTTTTAAAATTTCGGTTAAGATGTCTGTTAAAACTTTCTTCCTGATTTTGCTTTTAAAAAAACTCTAGCACATCTGTTTGTGCTTGATTCGGCTCGTTCGTCTTCTCGCCGTACTCATCTAAAAAAATAAGCAATGAAGCTCGCCTTCTTGCTCTAAAATTTTGTTAAAAATAATCCAGTCGCAGCGGAAAGCTTAAGTCTTGATATTTCTCATCTTCAAATTTAGGTAAAATTTTAGGCTCCGTAAGATGCGCGTTAAAAAAACTCCGCGACCTTTGGGCTACAGGGTGAAAAGATACTCCTCATTTGCTTCGTAGCTTTTTTTCTCAAAAAACTCAAGCGCCTCCTGCTCTGCTCCGCACTCTAAGCAGCACTCGCCGTTATAATAATCGTTTACGTAGGACGGATCTTCCTTGCTTCTGGCATGCTTGTCCATCTCGCCCAGCCAGTACAGCATATTTGGGGCATCGCCCGCCCATTTGTACTCATTTACCATACGTGCCGCATAGATATATGAGGCGTAAACACGATATTTTTTTCATCATCAGCCTCTGCCCATTTTTTTCCTCTATAAAGCGAATGATTTCCGCTCTTGTGATTTTGGATTTTTTTAAGTAACGATTTGTCTAAGAATATGCCGATCTCGTCCATTATTTTTTTGAGCGTCCATTGCTACTCCGTTATCAAATTTTTCTACTGATCTGCCTTATGATCTGAAAAATAATCACTGAATTTTTTTCTCTACTTTTTTTAAAGTTTTTTTATCTTATACACATCTTTTTTTGTCGCAATGACAGAGTATCAGATAGGTTGTAAATTGTAAAAATATCTAAAATTTTCGGCCCCTTAAATTTTTTTATCTTTTATATCGGTTTCTAGGCAGATTTTTAGGATTTTTTTGGTAAAATTTTTCCTATCAAAAATAACAAAAAAATCGTAGAGCAAAAACGAAAAAAACGAGTTATCGTTGTTTCTATCTATTTGCTCTCTTAAGAATACTATTTCATCGGTCGCGTTCGTCATAAAAAAAGCCGTCTTTATGATTAGACCAAGCCCTATAAAAAAACCACGATGCAAACGAAAACTATTTGGGATATATCAAGCAGTGTCATTTTTGCCGTCTTGGCTAGCGTTTTGCCGTTTGTTTGATTATCGCGCTCTTTTAGCTGACCGCACGCTGCGCTGATATCTAGCCCCTTGCTCTGCCTGATGGTGCAGGTCACGCCGTGATCGCGCAGGTACGTCTGAAATGCCTCCATATCGGCCTTGTTCGGGCGTCCGTATTCGCTACCCTCGTGTGGGTTAAAGTAGATCACATTTACCTTTGCCTTGATGCCGTGCAGCAGCGAGACGAGCTTTTTGGCGTCTTTTTATGCCGTCGTTCATGTTTTTTATGACGAGATACTCAAACATCACTCGTTTGCGCATATCGATCGGAAAGCCCCTCACCGCCTCCATAACGGACTCGATTTTGTAGGCGTTATTTATCGGCATTAGCTTGCTGCGAAGCTCGTTAGTAACGGCGTGCAAAGATATCGCTAACAGTACGCCCAGATCCATCTCGCCGAGCTTTTTTTATCTGGCTACCCTAGCCCGCTCGTACTAACGGTTTGGCGGCGCGGAGCAATAGCTAACCCGTCGTTTTCTTTTTAAAAATTTTTATGGCTTTTACTAACGTTTTCTAGATTATCTAGAGGCTCGCCCATGCCCATATATACGACGTTTACGCGGCGTTCGTAGGGGATTTTGTTTTCTCTTTTTATCCATAAAATTTGCCCTACGATCTCGCCCGGCGTTAGGTTTCTCGTTAGTCCGCTCTTACCCGTTAGACAAAACGAACAGCCCATACGGCAGCCTACCTGCGAACTAACACAGATCGTATAACGAGCATGGCGCGCTACCTCGCCGTTTTTGTCGCTGAGTTCCTCTTTCATCGGTAGTAGTACGCTTTCTATCCGCAGTCCGTCCTTGAGCTCGAAAAGATACTTTATAGAGCCGTCGGCGCTCTGCTCAAATTTGACACATTTTAGCGGATCAAGGTAAAATTGCTGCGCCAAATTTGCGCGCAGATCCTTCGGTAAATTTAGCATTTCATCAAAACTAGTTGCGTTTTTTTTTGTATAGCCACTCGAGTAATTTGCTTCGCACGAAATGGTGGCGAGAGCTGTTCTTTTAGCTCGTCTAATGTAAAATCAAAGCAAATTTTTTTCAAATGATTTCCTTTTTGTTTTAGGTATTTTTCGAGCTCTTTTTTTGGCTTGCTCGTGATTTTTTTATAAAAATCGGCATGTGCGTTTTTATCACAGAAAATCGTCGCTACAAATATGCCGTAAGCGGGGATTTGGAATTTCTGCGCGACTTTGAGGACAGCAAAAAAATTCCATATTTTCTAAAAAAATATCCGCGCGAAAAAAAGCTCGTGAGCTAAATTTTGATCGGTCGTGATGAAAGTTTGAGGAATTTGACTTTTGCATGTTCCACGTGGAACAATAGAAGCGATTTTACTCTCTATCGGCGAATAACTTTTATTTTCTAGGCTTGAAATTTCAATATTTGTCGCGACCGAGCTCTCGTAAATTTCAAAAATCTCACCTTCTTTGTAGAGTCCTGCCGAGCCTATAAAAATAATCTCACTCGGTAGTACGTTTAAAATTTTATCTGGATTTTGGGAGGTTTTTGTGCTTTGCAAAACGGGCGAATCTATCAAATTTAGCCTTTCATCAAATTGTCCATAGGTCGTCAAATTTTGCTCGTATCTACCGCAGCTATCAACCATAGCTCGCTTTTGCAAAAGCGCCGTCAAATTTATGCTCATATCCACTAGCCCCACGCCCATAGGTAGAGCGAATGCAAATACTTCATTTCGTCCGGCTGAAATAATCACGCCCTGCCCTTTTGTGCGTCAAATTTGAACTCAAATTTCATAGCCTAACCTCGATACCTTGATTACGCAAATATGTCTTAAGCGCCTTGATTTCGATCTCTCTAAAGTGAAAGATAGAGGCTGCCAAGCACGCGTCCGCACCTGCTAAAAATGCATCTTTGAAGTGCTCCATCTTGCCCGCGCCACCGCTTGCGATGACGGGGATATCAAGCTCGCTAAAAATGCGCGTCAAATTTAACTCAAAGCCATTTTTAACGCCGTCACAGTCCATCGACGTGAGTAAAATTTCGCCTGCGCCGCGCTCCCGCGCTTCTTTTGCCCACGCTAGAGCGTCCTTACCCGTATCTAGCCTGCCGCCGTTTATAAAAACGCTGTAACCCTCGCCTGTTTTCTTTGCGTCGATCGCGACGACGACGCACTGCGAGCCGAATTTATTCGCCGCTTCGTCTATCAAATTTGGATTTTTTATCGCGGCGGAGTTGAGGCTAATTTTGTCGCATCCGACGTTTAGTAGACGCGAGATATCGTCGATCGTACGGATACCGCCGCCAACGGTCAGCGGGATAAAAAGCTCGCGCGCGACCCGCTCTACTACATCCACGATCGTATCGCGCTCAAGGTGTGACGCCGTGATATCGAGGAAGCACAGCTCGTCCGCGCCCTCCTCGTTGTAGCGTTTGGCTATCTCGACCGGATCGCCCGCGTCCACGAGACCTACGAAATTTACGCCCTTTACCACTCGTCCGTCTTTGACGTCTAGGCATGGGATTATGCGTTTTGCAAAATGATTCATCGCTCTTCTTTAGCTGAAAATTTCTGCTTTATTTTAGCTACATTGACTTATCTAATCATTACATAAGATATTTTTGGGTAAAATCGGCGAAAATTTAAGGTAAATTTACGCCGATGCCGCAAACATCGGTGTGCTTTAGGTGGGTGCAGGGAGCTTGCTCCCGCCCGTAAAGAGTGGCTTCGCTACTCTGCGGAGTTAAAATGGAAAATATTAAAGCAAAAAAACGCTTCGGACAAAATTTTTTACACGACGAAGCGACGCTAAACAAAATCATCCAAGCGATTCCCAAAGATACGCGAAATATCGTTGAGATTGGGCCTGGCTTAGGGTGATTTGACATTTAGAATTTTGCGGATTTGCGGCGTAACTAGCTATGAGATAGATACCGAGCTTTTTGCGTTGCTACAGAAAAAATTCGCAAACGAAATTCAAAAACGGACGATTGAAACTTTTTTGCAAAGATGCGCTGGATCAGTGGAGCGAAGGCGGCCTAAACGATGAGCCGTATTTTTTAGCAGCAAACCTGCCCTACTACGTCGCTACGAAGATGATCCTAAATGCGATCGAAGACGAGAAATGTCGCGGCCTGGTCGTGATGATACAAAGGAAGTCGCGCTCAATTGAGCGCGAAAAAGCGGTGATAGAGATTTTTAGCTCTTTGGCGATTTTTGGCTTCGCTTCAAGGCGGCTGCGAGCTGCTTTTTTTGACGTGGCTGCGAGCTGCTTTTAATCCGCCGCCGAAGGCGACTTCCTCGGTTATAAAACTGCAAAAAAAGTAAAAATTTAATAGACGAAACGGGCGTATTTAAGAGTAAATTGAATACGAAAAAAATTTAAAACTTACCTCAAAATCGCCTTTAGCGCGCCCAGAAAAACGCTGATGAAAAATTTGAGTTCAAGCTATAACAAGCCTGAAATCGAGCGAATTTTAGCATGCTAAAGTTTGAGCGCAAACATACGTCCACACGAGCTAAATGTCGATCTTTATCTAGAAGTATTTAAGAATTTAAAGGAAGATAATGAACGACAAAAAAACGAAGAAAAAAAGCGGTAGTTTCTCAGGGCAAGAGCAATAAAAAGCGCAGATTTCGCCCGAGAAATAAAAAAATAAACAAGAAAGATTTAGATCAAAACGCGCAAAACTGCGAGCAAAAAAAGCCAGCCAAAGCGTGATAGATAATTTCTTTTTAGAGCCTTTTGACGGCGGCGAACAGCACGCCAAAAACGGTGAACATACTAACGCTAACAAACAAAATGGCAAAAAAAATCGCAGTAAAAACAATAAACAAAACTCCCAAAACGGCGCGCAAAACGAAAATAAAAACGCTAACAAACAAAACCGCTAACACCGAAAAATCAAACGGGCGAAGCTAAGCCGAAAAAAACAGCGAAAGCCGAAGAAAAAAATTTACCCGCCAAGCTAAACGGTAACGAGCAGTGGCAGCAAGATATCGCCGCGTCTATGGAGGCAAATAAGGCCGTCCACGAACTGCGCCTAGAGCCGATGAAATACCTAAACTCGACCGATCATAGGATCCGCATCACGCCTCTTGGCGGACTAGGCGAGATCGGTGGAAATATGACCGTATTTGAGACCGATACGAGCGCGATCATCGTCGATATCGGCATGAGTTTTCCTAGTGAGAGTATGCACGGCGTGGATATCCTGATCCCAGACTTTGACTACGTGCGCAAGATAAAAGATAAGATAAAAGGCGTCGTCATCACGCACGCCCATGAGGACCATATCGGCGCGGTGCCATACTTTTACAAAGAGTTTAAATTTCCGATTTACGCCACGCCATTGCCGCTTGGTATGATAAATAATAAATTTGAAGAGCACGGCCTAAAACAGGAGCGTTCGCTTTTTCGTTCGGTCGAAAAGCGCAAGCCGTATTTGATAGGAGATTTTGAGGTTGAGTGGATACACATCACACACTCCATCATCGATGCTAGCGCGCTAGCCATCACGACAAAGGCGGGCACTATCATCCACACGGGCGACTTTAAGATCGACCATACGCCGATCGACGGCTACCCAACAGACCTTGGCAGGCTCGCATACTACGGCGAACGCGGCGTACTGTGCCTGATGAGCGATAGCACGAACAGCTACCGCGAGGGCTTTACGAAAAGCGAAAGCAGCGTGGGTAAGACTTTTGACGCGATTTTCTCAAAAGCCAAAGGTCGTGTGATAATGAGCACGTTTAGCTCTAATATCCACCGCGTCTATCAGGCGATCGACTGGGGACTAAAATACAACCGCAAGGTCTGCGTCATCGGCCGTAGTATGGAGCGTAACCTCTACACGGCGATGGAGCTTGGCTATATCAAGCTGGACAAGAAAATTTTCATCGACGCTAACGAAGTCGGCAAATTTAAAGATAACGAAGTATTGATCGTCACCACCGGCTCTCAGGGCGAGACGATGAGTGCGCTGTACCGCATGGCTACGGATGAGCACAAATACATCAAAATAAAGCCGACCGATCAGATCATCATCAGCTCAAAGGCGATCCCTGGCAACGAAAGCAGCGTCTCGACGGTACTAAATTTCCTCATCAAATCAGGCGCTAGCGTCGCGTATCAGGACTTTAGCGAGATACACGTGAGCGGTCACGCCGCACAAGAGGAGCAAAAGCTGATGCTACGCCTAATAAAGCCTAAATTTTTCCTTCCCGTCCACGGCGAGTACAACCACATCGCAAAGCATAAAGAAACGGCCGTAGCATGTGGCGTGGACGAGCGAAACATCTACCTGATGAGCGACGGCGATCAGATAGAATTTGCCAAAAAAAATATATGAAGCGCGCCAAGACGGTAAAAACTGGCAAGGTCTTTATCGACAACCAAATCAACAAGCAAATTTCAGACGACGTCGTGATCGATAGGCAAAATTTGGCCGAAGCGGGCGTCGTGATGATCATCGCGCAAATCTCTCGCCACGGCGCCAAGCTCATCAATAAGCCTCGCGTCATCAGCTACGGACTCGTGGGCGATAAGCAAGACGGCGAGTTTAGAAAAGAGATGGAGGGCGTGCTGGAGCAGTATCTAAGTAACGTCAAAGAGGAGCTTTTAAAAGACGGCAGGATGCTCGAGGGGCAGGTGCGCCAGGTTATCCGCAAGCATATATTTAGAAAAGTCAAAAAATATCCGACCATCGTGCCGATCATATACCTGATGTAAGGGCGTAAAATGAGCGAGATGATAAAAATAGCCGCTAACGTGCTAAAGACCGAAGCTAACGAGCTAACAAGGAACGCCGAGATTTTAGACGGCGAATTTGAAAAAGCGGTCGAGATTTTATACCAAACTAAAGGCAAAGTCGTGGTCACGGGCGTGGGCAAGAGCGGACACGTCGGCGCAAAGATCGCCGCGACGCTTGCTAGCACGGGCACGCCTAGCTTTTTCATGCATCCGACTGAGGCGATGCACGGCGATCTGGGTATGGTCGGCAAGGATGATACGCTACTAGCCATCAGCTTTAGCGGCGAGAGCGAGGAGCTAACTAAAATCCTACCTCACGTGCAGCGTTTTGGCGTGCCGATAGTTGCGATGGCGAGGGATAAATTTAGCACACTGGGCCATTGGCGACGCCTTTGTGAAGCTTGACATTAGCAAGGAGGCTTGCCCGCTAGATGCCGCACCGACTAGCTCGACGACGCTAACGTTAGCTTTGGGCGATGCGTTAGCCGTTTGCCCTAATGGAAAAGCGAGGATTTAAAAAAAGAGGATTTTTGCAAATTTTTCATCCTGGCGGAAGCCTTGGCAAGAGATTATTTTTTTAAAAAGTAAAAGACGTGATGAGAAGCGAGAAATTTGCCTATAGTCCGCTGGAATGCGAGCCTAAAGCAGGCGATCGACACGATGACGCACGGCAAACTCGGCACCGTCCTTATCGTCGATAAAGATGGCGTTTTGGATGCGATTTTTAAGCGACGGAGACCTTAGGCGCGCGCTGATGAGAGAGGACTTTGATCTAAACGATGCTGCGATCAAATACGCTACGCTAAAGCCAAAAGAGCTAAATGATAAAGAGATGTTAGCGATAGATGCGTTAGCGCTCATCGAGCGTTACAAGATCCAGTTACTAGCCGTCGTAGAAAACGGCGTTCCGGTCGGTGTTTTACACATACACGACCTTGCAAATTTAGGGACTATAAAATGCAAAAAAAGCAGACTAAACAAATTTATATCGCATAACACGAGTTATTCTCGCAGAGAGGCCGACGAGCTCATAAAAACAGGGCAAAGTTAGCGTAAACGGCCGCGTCGTTAGCGAGCTGGCTACTAGCGTTAGTGATGAGGATAAAGTAAAGATAAACGGCCGCATAGTGAGGCTAAAAAAAGAATTTACGATGATCGTTTATCACAAACAAAAAAAGGCGAACTCGTTAGTAAAAAAAGACGACCGCGGACGCAAAACGATCTATGATAGTTTGGATCGTCAGTTTGCAAAAATCTGTTAGTATCGGGCGGCTTGACTATGCTAGCGAGGGGCTACTTTTTGCTAACGGACGCTCCAGCGATCGCTACCGCGCTGATGAATAGCGATGTCGAGCGCGAATACTATCTAAAAGTAAAGGGCGAGATAACGCCCGAAGTGGTAACGGCGATGAATGAGGGGTTTTTTTGCTGCGGACGCTACCAAGGGGGCGCATGCTAAAACTGCGATAAAAATCAATGGGAATTTAAGCCGTTTTTTTGGACTATAAAATTTTCTGGCTCAAGCGGTGGCTTTACGAAGCTAAAAGTCGTGATAAACGAAGGACAAAAACCGCGAGCTACGCAGGTTTTTTTGGCTATTTCGACCTTGAGGGTAATGGATCTAAAAACGCGTTAGTTTCGGTCGCGTCGATCTTGGTATGCTAAAACCCGGAAAATGGCGTTATTTTGAAAACGGCGAATACGAAGCGCTGAGGGATTTTCTAAAGGTAAATAACGTTAGGTACTAACCTTTTTATAAAAACGTTAGCGATTAATTATGTAAAATCATAGTTAAAAAAATTAACGTTAGCCAATAGTTCATCAAACTGGTAAACTGGCGGAAAAAAATTGATCAAATTTCTGGAATAGGTGCAACTTTAACCGATAAAAATGAAAATTTCAACATTTACCGTTAATAAGTCAAGTAAATTTACTAACGTTTAAACGCCTGTTTGGACGTCAAATTTGCAAACTATGAGGAGACTTATTAAAGGAGACTTATTAAGTTTGGTTTACTAAAATTTGAGTTGTAAAAAGATTAATTGACTCCTTTCAAAGTCTTAAAAATATAGGCACATTTAAAATTAAATCCGTCAATTTTAACTATTTTTATTTTGTAGAGATAATTTAGGAGAATAAAAATAGCCAACCGGCTTAAGGCTACATTTTTATTCTCCGAAAGCAAGATAAAAAAATCAGCGGATTTATCAGCGTTTCTCCGCGGGCGGCATAGAGCATGACATCCTCGAAATAGTTATCGTTGATGCCGTAAACGTGATACTCGTACGCGCCTATGCCGTATCCCATCGGAGTGATGTCCACGCGCGAGTACCAGGCGTCTTTAGCTAGGGATATAGCGGCTCGTGTCTTGCGAATAGACCCACAGCACGACGTCGTCTTTATTTTTTTGCCGCATGAGCCACGTAAACGAGTTTGAGATGTCGTAGAAAAAGTACGTATCGCCGTTTGGCATCACCGCCTGAGCCGTGTTGTTTAGGTCGCTGATGAGCACCTTGCTCTCAAAAGCAGAGGTATTTGTTAAGCTCGATGTCTAGCGGCTTTTTTTCTACATTGCCGTGACGAACGACGATCTTGCCTTCGCTAGTATCCACTGAAAACGCGAGCAGCGCCACCACGCCGATAAGTAGCACGGCGGCGAAAAATTTGCTTTATCATAATAAAACTCCTCGTAAAAGGTAGTATTTAGCGACGAAAAAAAGCTGCAAACAAGAGCATTTACGACGAGCCAAAAAGAGGAAAGTTTAAGCAAATGCTCGTAAGGTTTTTTTCACAATTAGCTCCACTAAAAACGCCGCGATACCGTAAAAAAATACCCAAAAACAGCGAGCCCCAGATAAGGTAGCCGACGTAAAAAAATACTCGCCCTTTTAGCATGCAGTACGGGCATTTGTGATTTGGCTGTTCGTAGACGTAAAGCCCGAAAAAAATAGGTGATCGCGTAGTATGCGATAAATAAAAAAACAGCAGGTTGCAAACAAAACTCGCCATCGTCTGTTTGAGTAAATTGAGCGTCAAAAATGACCGCAAAAAAACGGCATAGTAAAAGACGACCGACTTTAACTTCGTATAGCCAAACGGTAGCTTTGGCGCCTGAAACACGACCGAGCAGCAAAAGACGGGTACTTTTAAAGGCACGTTGCTAAAAAAACAAAATTTCAGCGGCAAATCTCGACCAAAACGGCGATAAAAAAAGTATCGTGAAAATGACGTATTTTCGCTTTAAATACGGAAAAATTCGTCGCCTTTAAATCAAGCGAATGTATGATGAGCCACAGTCCAAAAGCCAAAGATGAGCAGCAGTTTTAGCAGTAGCAAAATGCCGCCAAATTGATTTGATCCGATGACGCCGGCAGAGCACATGGCGCCTGGCACCACGTCTGCTAGCTCGTTTAGAGATAGCGCGAAAAAAATACGAACAAAACGATCTTGCAAACTACGGCGAAAAAAACAAAAATCGTATTTACGAGGTAGTTGCGTTTTTTTCTAGGTCGTATTGCAAATTTGACGTCGAGTTAAAGTCCCATAGCCGCATGATGCGCACGACGAAATACTGCGAAATACCCATCAGCACGATGATGATGAGCTCGATCAGCAAAAAACGCGATGACAACGTCCGATAAAAAAATACGCTCACAGCATCTCTCCGTCCTGCATCCTCACATAGCCGTCCACGAAGTCCAGATCGTCAAATAAAAATATCGTGCGTAGCGACTACGACGGTCTTTTTTTAGCTCTTTGAATTTTTTCAGCATTTCGATGAAAATAAGCGAGTTTTGCTTGTCCAAATTTGCCGTCGGTTCGTCGGCTAGTATGACGCTAGGATCCATCGCTAGAGCCCTTGCTATCGCACATCGCTGCTTCTCGCCGCCGCTTAGCTTTGAGATGATTTGATCTTTTTTATGCGCGATGTTGGCGAGATTTAGCGCGCGATCGATCTGCGAATTTAGCTCGGCTTTTTTTAGGTTAGTCAGACTTAGCGGTGCTAGCACGTTTTGATAAACGCTAAGGCCCTCGATCAGGTTAAACGACTGAAATATAAACCCGACCTCGCTATGTCTAAAATTTGAGCTCATGATATCGGGCAGCTTTGAGACGTTGCGACCGTTGATTAGCGCTTCGCCGCTACTTGGTTTGCTAAGCGCGCCGAGTATGCCTAGCAGCGTGCTTTTGCCGCTACCGCTAACGCCTTTTAGGATGACTAGGTCGCCGCTTTTTACCGTCAAATTTATATTTTTTTCAGAGCGTGAAATTCGTTGGGTTTGTTTTTGATTGTAAATTTACAGAGATTTTTTACTTCTATTGCGTTCATTTTACCGCCTCGCTCATGTCGCTAACGGCGATGCGCCACGACGGGATGATGACGAATGCCAAAAACGGAATCACGCTAAAAACAAAGATCAAAAATAGCATATTAAAATCGATGATCGGCGTGAAATCCGTGAATGGCCACCCTCGCTGCCTAAAAAAATATCGCGTAAAAACGGCGCACCGAATAAAAAAACACGTATAGATACGCTCCCGCGACGCCCTAGCAAATAGGCGCTAAAAAGAAACGACGATGTTTTTGGATAAATTTGAAGCGCGATGATGTTTCTAACGCTAAAACCGATACTGCGCAATATCGCGATCTCCTTTTTCTTCTCGCCGTAAGCGAGCGAAATTTGATTTTTCAGCAGGATGAAAAACGAAACCATCGCCACTACGTAAAGCACCATGAAAATGCCGCCTTTGTAGTAGTAAAGGTGCCTTATTTTAGCCACGCCGTCCTCGATGCTCGTAACCTCGGTGTTTGGATATACGTTTTGGATCTTTAGGGCCACTTCGCTGATCTCGTTGACGTTTGGCACCTCGACGTAGAGCCTCGTGTATTCGCCCTCTTTTAGACTTAGTACCTCGCGCGCGGTGGCGGGATTCATGTATATAACGTCGTTTGAGACGATGCCTGTTTCATGCGGCGCGGTTTTGTTGATCTTCATCAGGGATCATTTTTTTCTTCGGTTAAAAAGTTAAAAAAACATCCTCGTAATAAAGCTCCGCCATCTCTTTTTTTTCACGCCTTCGCCAACGATCATCTCGTTTTTCGTCCAAATTTCTCATCGCCTACGATGTGAAACCAGACTCTTTTTTTGCGCGAAATAATACTCCCCCTCGACTGCTCCCTCGACGCTAGCAACGCCGGGGATCTTTGAGACGTCATAGATGTAGCCGTCGTGTATCAGGTCGCGTTTGCCCGCGCGTAGAGCTTCGACGACGACTTCGGGTTTTGAGCGGGTCAAATTGTAAGGTCGCTTTGGATAGAGCTTGAGACGAAAAAGAACCGCGCTTAAGATAAACACGATAAAAGCGAATATAAAAAAAGCTAAAAAGCGTGATCGGCGCGGTCTTTATAAAGCAGCGTAACTGCGTAATCGATAAAATTTTTACTCGGCATAGACAAACTTCCCGTACTCTTTTGAAATAAAATTCGTCGAAATTTGCGCGTCTTTGACGGATTTTTGGATCAAATTTAGCTGAGCCTCCTTGCCCGCTCTATCAAAGCCAAGATAATGCGCTCCGATACAAACGTAAAGAATCGTAAAAAAGCCCGCTAAAAACGCAGATGAGTCTCACATCAGCCTCTCTACTAAAAGAGTCGTGATCTCGTCAATCTGACGATCTGTTTGCCGCCGTGATCTTTAGCGAAGGTCTTAGCGTCCTCTTCGCTGGCAAACGGTATGAGCTCGTTGCCCATAGGGTCCGAGTACATTTGAGCCGGTTACGTAGTAGGCGGTTCTGGCGTCGATTTTGTTTAGCTTGTAGTAGTCGCTAACGAGAAATTTGATCGTCTTTTTGCCTTTTTTTCGAAATAATACTTCATCATATCCTTTACGCCGTCAAAGTAAAGCTCCTCTTTGCCTGTTTTTCATCATCGTCGCCCACTGCGGGTTTTTGCCGATTAGCATACCGCAAACCGGGCAGCGAGCGCCTTTTGGCACGACGATTCTCTCGGCTTTTTGCGTTTTTGCTTAGATTTTGAGGCTTGATCGCCCGCGCCTCAAATCTGCCGGTGCGTCCCATAGATATAGAGCTGCTGCTTGTAGGTGTTTGTCGTATTCAGGAGCTTTGCTAGCGCCCTTTGCGTCGCAAACTTTTTTGAGGTGAGCTTTTAGCTCTGAGATGGCTTTAAAGCTTTTTGGGTCGACTTTCTCGCAGTTTGCTTCGTAAAATCTTTACCGTGCGCATAAACGCCGCCCTCGCGTTTAGCTTTTTATCATCTTGTTATCGCCCTCAAAGTCCTGTCCCGCGATCTCGTATGCTTTGGCAAAGTCCATTATCTCGCCGCCGTTTTTCGGCTTGAAACTCTTTTGCGTCGGCCTCGGTTGAGAAGGCGTATTTGCTGTTTCTAGTCATCGTGCCGCCGATCTTGCTACCGACGACGTAAAAGGCTTTATTTGCATCGATCAAATTTAGATTTTTCGTATCTACGACCTGCGCGTCGCTTGGGATTTTTCCCTCCGTTAGTTCGTATAGGCAGTGTAGCGATGCTACTTGCTTGCCGTTATATACGTGGTTTGTTTTGTAAAATTTAACCAAATTCATCCCGCAAACGGCGCAATACTCTTTATCCTCGCCGCTTCCTACGAGCGTAGCTTTGCTTGGATCCACGCTTTGAAACATCGGCTTCATTTTGCCGGCTTGTTCGTTTGCTTCGGCGCTAAACATTAGCGCCGCCAGTAGCGCCGAACCCAAAAATAGAACGTAAAAATCATACTATCTCCCTTTTAGTTTGTTAATTTATTTTTTTAATATTTTTTTATATCTTCTTGCGATAACTCGCCGCCTTCATATAGCTTTTTTAGCATGTCATCATCAAAATTTATCTCATAGTAGCCTTTGACAAACTCGCTAAATTTGTCAAAGCTATCAAAGGTATATGCAAGCAGCCAGCGTCCGCCGTTGTTGCCGCCGACCAAATTTTGATGCTCCGCTCCATCATACCAGATAAAAAAAATGTCGTCTGATCCCTCTCCTTGCTCGAAAAAAAGCGAGCTAAACTGAGGTTCCACGCCCTCGTAAATTTTATCTATCACGCTTTGATCCCAGATGCTTGCGCTAAACTGATTTAGCTCATTTTCATGATCAAATCCCCTAATCAGCACCGCATCTTGCGTAAATATCACATCTAGTAGATCACCTTGTCCGTTATCTACTTTGTATCTGAGGCTATTTTCGTTTTTTGTCTTGGAGATGAGCCTTAGATACTCCTCGCCAGGCTCTAGCAAGGCGCTATCAAGCAGATATAGCGCTTCAAGGCTTGCCTTTTTGTTGCCCCAGTTCATTAAGGATATCAATGTTTCCCCAAAATTTCTAAATTCTCGCAAGCCTCTTTTTAGGCCATTGTTACAGCTTTTTGGTGAAAAAATTTCACGTGCTTTTTTTCCGCGTCCTCTTTTACTCCTTTACCCTCGGCGTACATTATGGCTAGGTTGTTGCAGCCTTTGTTGTAGTTTAGGTTGCAAGATTTTTCGTAAAATTCTTTAGCTTTGGCGTAGTCTTGCTCCGTGCCTTGACCGAATGCATATAAAAAGCCGAGGTTGTCGCAGCCGATACCCACGCCGCCCGCGCAAGCCTTTTCGTAAAATGATTTTGCTTTTAGAGTAGTCTTTTTCTACGCCCATGCCCTCAAGGTGCAGGTAGCCCTAGGTTGTTGCATCCCATCATATCGCCGTAGTTGCAGGCTTTGGTATAGAGCGAGATGGCTTTTTGATATCGGTTTTTGACGCCTGCACCGTTTGCATAAAGAAGTCCTAGTGCGGTGCAGCCCTCGTCATCTTGGCAGGCTTTTTTTCGTAGTATGCAGCGGCTTTTAGCAAAGTCCTGCGTCGCGCCGTTGCCGCTTTCGTAGATGTAGCCTAGGTTGTTGCAGGCAAGCGCACATTTGGCATTGCAAGCCTTTTTGGTATAATTTATCGCCTTTTTCGTAGTTTTTCTCCACACCGCCCGTGCCTTCAAAAATACACCACAGCAAGATTATAGCAGCCAGAGGCCTTGTTTTCCTCGTGGCAGGCTTTTTTTCGTAGATTTCTATCAGCTTTTTATGATCGCCACTTTGCTGGGCTTGCATGCCCTCCTGGATAAAAGCCCGCGTTTGCGCTGGCGCATAAAACTGCCGCCATTAGTAGTTTTTTTATACATTTTTTTCTCCTTTTAAATCGTTTTTACGTCGCGCCCTCTAAAGGCTAGCGCGGTTATCAAAAAGCATGCAGCCAAGCGCGATATAGACGCTAATATGCACCGGCGGCAAATCTCCGCTGGCGTAAGAGTGCATGCCCGTTAGGTGAAAGTTTACGCCAAAAATAAGTCATTGCGATCGAAGCGTAAGAAAACACCGATGCAATCAAAAAAATACGTAGAGCGAATTTAGCTTCGGTATAAAGCGCAGATGCAGCGTGATCGCGTAAACTAGGATCGAGACGTACGACCAAGTCTCCTTGCTATCCCAGCCCCAGTAGCGCCCCCCCAGCTCTCGTTCGCCCAGATCCCGCCGAAGAAAGTTTTCCAAGCGTTAGCAAGCAAAGACCGATGATTAGGCTTGCTTCATTTATGGCTGCGATATATCTGATCTGCTCGTTTAGTCTCGCCTCGTTGGATTTATTTTTAAACGCCATGAGTCCTAGCGCGATAAGTCCTAGCACGCAGCCAAGGCCTAAAAATCCGTAGCTAGCTGTGATGACCGAGACGTGGATACTGAGCCAATATGACTTTAGCACCGGAACCAAATTTGTTATCTGCGGATTTACGAAGCTCATGTGAGCTACTAGCATCACTATGCCGGCCAGCAGCGCCGCCGCAGCAAGCGCAAGTAACGAACGCCTAAAAAAATATCATCCCCGCTAGCGCTCCCGACCAGCCAATATAGATCATTGATTCGTAGCTATCGCTCCAAGGCGCATGCCCCGAGACGTACCAGCGTAGCGCCAAAGCTGCCGTATGCACCGCAAATCCAAGCGCAAACGCCGCTAAAATCGCTCGCTCAAGCGGTAAAATTCGCCTCGATAAAAAAACACTGAAGCAAGCCCAAGCAAAAAGCGCGGCAAAGCCCAAAAATCCAGTAGAAATAAACCAGTTTTTTTTAAACACCGAAGCACGGTTATAAAAGACCTCGGCATCGACTCTGCTAACGCTAGGTAAAATTTCCGCCGAAGCCGTTCGCTGATAGTTTCTTAGTGCGGCTAGTGCGGAGTCGGCCTTGCCCCAGTTATTATCCGAGATGCCTTCTTGCAGGCCAGTTATATAGTCGTTTAGCATGCTTTTTGCATTGGTATCGACTCGCTCGTCGCCAAATGCGTCGTTTGGCGAGAGCCAGGCATTTTGCGGGTCGTTTGCTACCGGGATACATTTAAAAAAACGTGCCCTTAAACGTTAGATACGCGATGTTTAGTCGCTCGTCAAATCTGATGAGGTCGTTATCGAGCGTGCCTCGTTTTGATAGAGGTTTTTCGTTCGCGGCTTCGACCTGTGTGGCCAGTTTATACTCGCCGTTTGCGTCAAACGCATCTCTAAAACTCGCGTAATCTCCGCTCAAACTTAGCATCTTTTTATCTCGCCGTTTTTTTTATCTTGACGATTTTTTTATCTCTTGCCACAGCGCGGGATTTAGATTCATACCAAGCACGATTTGTTCGGCGCTTAGGGCCGTAAAGCGAGTCCGTGCCCGAGATTTTATTTACGATTTCGCCCGCTTCGGTGCTAAGCGGCTTTATCCTGCCCGCGTAGTCTTGCACGAGAAGCTTTGCAAATTCGCCGTTAGCGTGAGCGGCGGTGTTTGCGGCGAAAGTTTTTAAAATCTCGCTCCCGTTTTGCTCGGCCGCGTTTGCATTAAAATTTAAAAAAACCAAGCGCGATAAAGGCCGCGACGAGCGAAAAATCTGCTGTTTTTGATGAAATGTATGAGCTTTTAAAAAGCGGCTATTTTTAGTAAAAAAGTTGCCGATAACGCCGGCGCAAAGCAAGAAATATCCGATATAGGTCGGAATTTTGCCCGGATCGCGATTAACCTCTAGCACCGTGCCTTGCTCGTCCGCGTCATAGGGAGGACTGAAATAGCTTAAAAGCCTTGCAAATTTAGCGGATGATTCATGTAAATTTTATATCTCGTTAAAATCTCGCCAGCGTCCGAAAAGCGCCTCTACTTCGCTAGAGTATGAGGACGGGCTTTGCGAGCCTGGGTAGCGTTCGAGCTCAAATTTAATAAGCTTTTATCGAAAAACGGCAAGCTAACTAGTTTTGAGCCCCAGCTTAGCATTATCTCCTCGCCGTCAGAAATTTAGCATACTAGGCTCGCCCTAGCCAGCCTACGCCGCCGTGGATTTTGGCTGTTTGTTCGCGCTGCCCCTCAAAGCCAGCTTTTACTACGAGAGTACCGCGCTCGCCTTTGGGTGCTGGTTTATAGGAGTCAAATTTGACGGTGAAGTTTTTGGAATTTATACTTTGCGTGAAGCTAAAGTTATTATCGCCGATTTGGGTTAAATTTAGCGGATACTCGAAAAAAATGCGTCTTTGGTGCGTATTTGTAAAAAAACGGTTTTACGCTCACCATCTCGTTTCCGCTCTCGCCCGCTCTTACGTGCAGTACGCCCTCAGCGCCCAGATACCGCGTCAAAGCCGCGCCGATAAAGATAACGATAAATGCAGCGTGAAGTACGAAGGAGCCAAATCGGCGCCACATTTTTGTTTTTATGATTATGCCGAGCAAGCAAAGCGCAAGCGCGCTCATAACGCACTCGTGCCAGCGCGCCTCGTAGACTAGAAATTTTCAGCCGTTTGGGTGTCGTAGATGCTCTCTAAAAAGGTTGCGACGCCGGCACCTGCGGCTAGGGATAAAGAGGAGGCAGAGCGCAAATTTGTAAGAAGTGAAAAAAATCTAAATAAATTTACGCCCAAAAATCGCCTCTCCGAGTTTTTTTACATTATTATATCGTAAGTTTGACCTGCGTATAGTATAAACATTCTAGAAGTAATACTCCGACCACGCTAGCAAGCGCGCTGACGTAGAACGCAAATGCGGTGTGAGCGATCTTTTTGCCCAGTGCGAAAGTTTAAAAACGAGCGGTACGCAAAATCCTACGCCCACGACGCCGAGCCAAAATAGCTGAGCATAAACACCTTCGCTAAAGGCGACGCTCGCGGCTTTTTGCACGTCGCTGCCAGTGATTAGCGAAACGAAAATCATGCCGATTAGTAAAATTTTCCATCGCCAAAACCGGCCACTCGACCGCGTGCAAGGTTTTTAGATCGCCGCCGTGCGGGTCCGCTTTAAAGAAAAGCGCGGCTATTAGGCTTGAGCCCGCGATGCCGGCAGATAAGCCAGACGCCACGAAAAGCGCAGGTAAAACGGCTGTATTAAGGATAGGAAATCTAACTAAAAACCGAGATCAAAAAAATCCCGTATAGGCGCAGATAGCAACCGCAAAAAAACAAGCGTAAGCGCAAGAAGCAGCGGACGAAGCGCATTTACGATTTTTCATCACAAGCTCGAAAAAGACCTTTTAAAAAAAGCTAAGATTGCGCGTAAAAAAACTCTCTTAAGCACTCTTCAAACGCATAAAGGCAAGCCACAAAGCTAAGCGGAATATAGACGCAAAGCGCCGCTACGCCCACGGACATAACCGAGGTGAGTTGTAATTAATCAAAGTATTTTCCAGAAAAAGTAGCGGCCTCTCAAGGGTCGGCTACTAGGCAGACCATACCGAGTAAAATCGTGACGAAAGATAGCAGCGACGCAGCCTTAAACAGCGGCGTGCTTTCGGTCTGTTTTTTGTAAAATTTGATGAGGATCGCGACGATCAAAGCGCCGCCGCTCATACCCGCTAGCAAAAGATAAACCGCTATAGGCCAGCCCCACTCTACGCCGTGCGAGAAGGTCGCAGTGAAATGTATAGCTCCGTTCATATCACACCCCCAATTTAACCGCAGGAATATAGCGCAGGCTCGGCTTCGTGCCACACTCAGGATGCATGCGCAGGCTGTCTTTTACGCGAAGTAGCTGGCTGATGTGCGAGTTTTCGTCGTTTAGATCGCCAAATACGATCGCCTCGTATCTGCACGCCTCGATGCAGGCGGGCTCATGACCGTCTTTTAAATTCGTATCCAAGCAGAAGTTGCAGCTCTCTGCGGCTTTGGTATCGTGGTTTATGAAGCGCACGTCGTAAGGACAGGCGACGATGCAGTATTTACAGGCGATACAGTCGTCGGTGTTCATCGTCGTGATGCCGGTTTTTTCGTCCTTGTGACAGGCTTTGGTCGGACATACGGTCACGCACGGCGCGTCCTCGCACTGCTGACAAGAAACCCTGACGTAGCGCTTTTTCCTTCAGATTTAGCGGATCGGTTTTATCCTGGATAAAAAGCCTCATCTGGCCTTTTGGGACCAATTTACTTTTTGACAGGCGACTTCGCAGTCGGTACAGCCGACGCATTTGTTCTGATCAAAGATCATGCCGTAGTGCGGCTTTTTGCCGTTTTCTGTAGGGGCGTCTAAATTTATACTCTTGCCCAGTACGCTAGTCGCTCCCGCAACCGCCGCGCCTGAAGCAAGGAATTTAAAAAACGTCCTTCTTGTATTTTGCTCTTTCATATTCTTCTCCATCCGTATGGATTAAATATCCCTAAATTTATCTACCAACGCTACTTCCGTGGCTATGCGCGCCATGGAAATTTTCGCGGCTGAGTTTCGCTTAGTTTTTTTGGCTGCGCCGGCTAGCTCGCCAGGTTTTAGCGCCTTTACTAACTCGACTTCAAAAATCAGCGTCGAGCCGCCCGGTATCTCGTCTGCGCCCTCGTCTCCGTAAGCTAGGTGAGACGGGATGACGAATTTATATTTTGAGTTACCGTTCATCATCATGAGGCCTTCTTGCAAGCCGTCTATCAAACTTACCATCGAAAGGATCGCAGGCTCGTTTCTAGAGTACGTATCGTCAAAAAAACTTTGCCGTTTATGAGATAAGCTTTATAGTTTAGCGCGACTACGCTCTCAGGTCTTGGCTTATCGCCGTCGCCGACAGCTATGACTTCGTACTGGAGCCCTGATTTAGTCGTTTTTGACCTTTTTTTGTTTTTGGCGTTTTTTTCGCCATAGATTCTTCGCCCTCTTTTAAATTTTTTTTCAAGCGCTTTTTTTTAGCGCGTCTTGGGTTAGCTTATTTAATTTTTTTCGTCCCTTTGATTGAGTAGAGAGTTATTTCTTCGTCCGTTAGTTTTTTTGTTCTTTTTTTAAAGGCATCTGCAAAACCATCTAAAAATAGCCTTGCTGTCAAATTTAACGCCCTAGGCTTTCTTGTTTTTTTAGTTGTGTGGAGATATAGGTTCCGGTTGAAATCCGATACTGTATGATTCTTTTTTTGCTCTTGCGTCATCGTCTCTTTATCCGCCGCGCTAGCGCACAAGACGCAACCGGCCGTTAGGGCAAAGAGCTAAAATCGGGTTTTTGCTAAGTTTAAAACGCATAAATTTTACCTTATTAAATTTGGACGCCGCACTTTTGCGGCGTCCGTAATCGCATCATAAATTGTTATTTATGATTCTTTGGGCTTCTTTGATGTATTCTTTAGAAGCGTCGAGTCTTTGTTTTGTATATTTAAAAGCCGTGCATACCCCATGAGCCGTCTTTTTTTGTAGCAAGTCGACTGTGTCTTGCGCTTTTTCGATTAGCTCATAAACTCTTGTCTTATCGCTAGGGCTTAGTTTCTTAGTTTCTAAGATAGCATAAAGTCCCTCGATACCGATTTTTGACTTGAGAGAAGTCGTTTTTTTAACAGGGGTTTGCCATCCCATTACTTCATCGTAAACCTGTTTTTTTGGTTCTTGAAGTGTAGGGTAGGTTTTAGCTCAGATAGTACCGGGCTATGGCAGCCTTTAGTATCTTGCATATCTTTATCGGCCCAAGACGTTCTAGCGCACGCCCACATTAGGTCAACGAAGTTATGTCCGTTTTTATCTCTTTGGAAGTGCCAATCTTTAGCGTCTCTTGGTCCTTTAGCGGCGTCGCCCGCAACTAGAGATTTTCTAGCAGGATCTACGTCGATCTTCCAGATGTGAGATCTTCTTTGAGTATCAAATCCAGCGTTATCTTGGAACTGGATAGCGTAGAAGTTCTCGCAGCTCATCATGAACGGCATGTGGCAAGATGCGCAAGTGTTGTCTTTATGCGTATCGGCTCTTGAAGCGATATATGCTTGCTCTTTATGGCAATCTTGACAATCTTTTCTGATTTTTGGTTTAGTGTAAAGCGCGCTTAGGTAGCCTTGCTCTGAGTTATAGTTTACGCCTTTGATAGTCTTATCGCCTACAACCGGACCCGTGTTATCGTGAGGATCGTGGCAAGTGGTGCAGCGCATGCCTTTATCGTAGTGAGCGGTAAAGTATGATTGTGAACCCTCAGATCCGCATCCTGGTCCCATTGATTTACATTTAGAGCTTAGAGATAGGGTCAAGCTTGCCTTGGTTTAGAGGGTTGGCTCTAGCTAGGTCTGGGCTGTAGTTAAATCTTTGGTGACAGCGTTCGCAGTTTGATGTTCTAAAATTTGTAGCTCCATCAAGGTGGCCGCCGGCTCCGTGACACTCCTCACAGCTTACGCCTTTAGAGATAGTATGCTTTTGAAGCTCTTTGGCATTACCAAGAGCCGCATAGAACTCTTTTTTGGTTTTAAAGTCAAATTTGAACGGGTGGCAAACTTCGCAGTAAGAGCCGTTTGCTTGGAAGAACATTGACTTTTTGTATTTAGCCGCGTACGAGGCTAGACCTCTGACGTATCCGCCGTTATCGCCGTAGTCGGCTAGAGTTTCTGGGAAATCAGGAACGAAATCTTTGATTTTTCTTAACTGTTTCAGGAGTTAAATTTAACGCCCAAGTTCTTTGGAACTGGTTACCGCCGGCTACGACTTGACCGGTGCCATCTCGTAGTAAGCCGCCCTCTACGTGATAGGTTCCGCGTAGAAGCCATGCATCTACGTAGCCGAATTTGGTTCTTAGGTGTCCTACTGTTGCGTAAATAACATCTGGAGTAATGCCTTGAGGCAAGATGGACGCGGTATCTGGGCTAAATACCGGATCAGTTAGGTTGTTGTTAACCTCAGGGTGCTCGCCAGGGAAGCGGATAGTAGTGGCGTGGCGCGATCTGCTCCATACTTCGTACTGTGCAGGGTGGCACTCGCCGCACTTTTCGGATCCTATGAATTTGTTAGGAAACTGCAAAGACGAACCAGCAGGTATCCTATACATCATAGAGCTGTAGCCTTTACCGCCGTCTCTTTTACTAGCTTTTGACATATCAAAGCCGTGACCTTCGGCAAGCCACTCAAGTCCACGGTCGTGAACATCTAGTTTACCGACTGTTTTACCGCCGTATTTTGTGAAAATCGGGTGGTTTTTAAACAGCCACTCATACATCTCTTGCTCTTCTACGATGTAGTCTTGCAAGGATATTACGCCTCTACTTTGAAGCGTACCTTTTTGGGTTTGCTATGACGTCTCGCGCTTGTTGAGACATCTGCATGTTGTGTTCTTCGCAACAGGCTTGCGATGCGAAGACGCTAACGCCCATAAGCAAACCTAATAAGGTTTTACTTAAATTCCTCATTGCGCCCTCCTTATAAATTTCTGGATCTAAAATCAAAAAGATTTCATACTGATAATGCTATCGTAAAAGGGGGGCGAAAAAAAGGGGAAGGTAATAAATTATGAATTTTTAAATTTAATAGTAAATACTACGCCATTATTTATATTTTGTGCGTAAATTCGGGCGTTATTTTTTTCGGCTATTACCTTGCTCATATATAATCCAAGCCCGCTGCCTGACTTTTTTTCGTAGTAAAATGCGGCTTGAAAATTTTATTTATCGCCGCTTTATCTATATTGCCGGCGTTATTTTCGAGCGTTATCGCGCGCTCGCCGTTTTGCAAAAGGGCGGTTATTAAAATTTGCCATCTGTTTGCTTGCGCCCGCTCTTGTGGCAGGTTTAAAAAAATGCTTCTTTGGCGTTATTTATAATGTTAATTAAAATTTGAATAAGCTCGTTTATGTTGCCGTAAAGCGTAAAATTTTTCTTTTTATCTCGACTTTTACATCTATGACGTGTTTTTTGAGTGTCGCGTTTAAAATTTTACAAGCCTGCTCTATGGCCTGCTTTACCTCAAATTCGCTCTTTGGCATATTTGGATTAAAGAAATTTTTAAAATCCTCGATGGTGTCAGACATAAAGTTTGACCTGCTCGTTTGCCTCCTCGATGGCCTCTTTTTAGCCTCTGCTCGCTTAGCTTGCCTCGCTCGGAGTAAAGTTCCAAATTTACCAAAGTCGAGCTGATCTGGGCTAGAGGCTGACGCCACTGGTGCGAGATGTTTCCGATCATTTCACCTATCGAGGCTAGGCGGCTTTGATTTATCATCAAAAGCTCGTTTTGCAACTTGGTTTTTTCGTTGCCTTTGTGGATTTTATAAACAAAAAATAAAAACGCTGCAAAGATCGCCGTGATCGCCACGCCGCTAACGATAAACTCCTGTTTATGATAGAGCAAAATGCTTTTTACCGGGATTTTAAAGCTCGCCCATCGCTATCGTGTCGCCGACCTTGCCCTCGAAATTGTTTAAATTTCCGTATTGTTCGAGCATTTTTTTTAGGCGCGCTGTTTATGTTGTGGCACTCGACGCAGGACGGGTGGGAGTTTTTGATCGGAAGGCCGACGAAAAAGTACGAGGCGTTTTGGTCTTTGATTACGTCAGAGTAGACCTCGTATTTGCCCTCCTTAAACCCTTCTAAAATTTTCATTTTCACATTCTGTGCCTTCGTGTTCGGGATTTAGCGGATTCGTCGCCGTTAGCCTGTAGTCGTAGTTTATGTTTTTTTTAGTGAGCTGGATTTTGTAAATTTGACGAGCTATATAGGATGAGGACATAAGTCTGGGGTCAAAAAGGTCTTTGTCTATGACGCCGTGATCTTTTAACTCATCTATGAGCGGGCGCTGGACGGTAGAGATGTAATCGCGTATGCCGTTCATCGCATCTAGCACGTAAACAGCCTCCTGTTTGGCGTCTTTTAACGCAAGATCGCGGTAAAAGTTAAAAACCAAAACGGTAATGGCGCCATATAAAACGACGAGCAGCAGGACGATAAATTTAAATTTGGACTTCACATAGATATCCTACACCGTATAAATTTCTGATCGTGTCCTTGCCGATCTTGCGGCGCAGCTCTTTTACGATGGTTTTGATGGCCTCTTTGGTCGGTTGTTCAAATTCCCACATGTAGTCAAACAGCTGCTCGTAAGTGATAGTTTGGTTTTTTTGTTGTTTAAAAAAATACTCCAAAAAGCTTGCTTTTCGCTTTTGGAGAGGCGACAGGCCTCTTCCTTTATATATATGATTTTTTTACTAAAGTCGTATTTGAGCTCGCTATTAATACTAAACATCGGAGTATGGTCGATGAGCTCCATCGCGACATCTTCTAGCGCCTTTATAAACGTATCTTTGTCGTAAGGCTTTGATAGATATCTCGTGATCTTTAGCTCCACCGCGCGCCACAAGTACTCTTGCTCGGTGTGGCTTGAGATGATTACGATAGGGATTTTGCGATTTGCACAGCGGATCTTTTTAGCCACCTCTAGACCGTCCATGTGCGGGACGCTGACGTCTAGAACTAGCGCGTCGTACGAGCCGCTCATAGCCTCGTCTAGTGCCTCGATGCCGTCGCTTACGCCTTTTACTTCAGCAAAAAAACAGCTCGAGGGAGTCGATCATATTTTTTAATATATATGGTTCATCCTCTAAACAAAGGACTTTTTTGTTGGATAAAACGTCTAAAACGGAGTAATCTTGCATCTTTTTCTCGTACTAAATTTTTCCGATACTAACACAAGCAAGCTTAAAAATACTATTTTCAAGGATTGCGATATTAACTATAAAATATAAATTAATCAAAGTATTTTTGATGAAGCAAAATTTGGGGAGAAATGTAAAAAGTTGGTGGAGTTAAGCGGGATCGAACCGCCGACCTCTTGAATGCCATTCAAGCGCTCTCCCAGCTGAGCTATAACCCCAATCGTCGAAAAAGATTTTGGAATTATATCATTTTTTTATCTTACGAAATTTTTGAATGTGACGAAATAAAAATAAAATTTTAAGCAAAAAAATCAGCTAAAATATCATTTCTCAAACAAAAAAATGCGGGAATAGCTCAGGGGTAGAGCACAACCTTGCCAAGGTTGGGGTCGCGAGTTCGAATCTCGTTTCCCGCTCCATCGGTTTTTAAATTTGAGGGATTTTTGCCCGGGTGGCGGAATGGTAGACGCAAGGGACTTAAAATCCCTCGGTATTTTTTTTACCGTACCGGTTCAAGTCCGGTTTCGGGCACCATTGACTTTTAGGCGACATAGCCAAGTGGTAAGGCATGAGCCTGCAAAGCTTTGATCCCCGGTTCGAATCCGGGTGTCGCCTCCAAAAAAATTATAAGGAGAAAAATGCGTTATTTACTAGTGCTATTATCTGCTGCTTTGTTTATGGTCGGCTGTTCAAATACTTGGCGCGGAGCCAAAGAGGACACAAATAACGCCGTTGAATGGTCAAAGGAAAAAAGTCAACAAAGGTGCTTCCTACGTTAAGGAAAAAAACCGAATAAATTTGGCTATAATTAGCCAAAATATTTTTTTACGGGAGATGGCTGAGCGGTCGAAAGCGGCGGTCTTGAAAACCGTTGAGGTGTGAAAGCCTCCTGGGGTTCGAATCCCTATCTCCCGGCCATTATCTAATTATTGTATTAACTCCTAATATATTAGTATCTCCAAATTTTAGTTGTATTTTTTTAAATTTTTAGTAATTTTTTTGACTTTATTGCATATTTTATTTGTAAGCTAATGTAATAAAATCTAGCAAGCGTTCTCAAATGAAACGCAGTTATTAACCGTTAGCCTAAGGCAAAGCCACCAAATATAAATATCGGCATAGTTTGGGGATTCACTGACCAGTCCGTGACATATTTTTATTTCTGTAGTTTAACCCCATCGGCTCCGTTAGTAAAAATTTCTAACTCTTCCGTCAAATCTCTCCCGAGTAATTTATATATTTTTGGTTCTTGTAAAAGCGAGTTTATGCTTTTTTCAGATTCTACGCCGTTTTCATCGATAGTAGTCGTAGGGATTTTTTCTTGTTGTAGTAAAATTCTCGTCAAATGCTCTATTTGAGGTATCAGCAAATGACTTGAAACCAAAAAAATCTCTATCAAAAACGTAATATAAACCTTGCGCCCAATCTGCCCTGCCAGCCGGAACCGCGCTAGAATTTCTGCAAATATCATAAATGAAGCGCATAGACACTCTATGCTTCTTTAAAATTTGCAAAAATGCGGGCAGTATACTGCCGTCTACCGCCAACTTGACGTTGTATATGGTATTGCTGGTACATTTCATGTTTTAATCGATCATCTTTTGTTATTATTTGTTGTAGTTTTTCTTCCATCGGTATCTACGTAAATTTGAGTAACAAAATTTGAAAGCAGAGACTTCTTTAAAAAGATTTTCGGATGACTTTTTGGTACCTTCATAAAGCGGGGCTGTCGTGATATTAGCTAGGGCATAATACCGCTTCAGATAATCGCTTGCCTTTTTACCGCTAGCTTTGCATTATTTTTGATGGCGTGAAATATCAATCTTATCGGTAGCAATTAAGCTCATTTCACTTCCAATATCTTGATTATTTTGCTCTATCAGCTCGCGTATCTCGTCTATTTTTTTCGATCGATTCCGAGCTCATTTCTATCTTTTTTTAGGAATGCTTCTAAGCTCTTTTTAGCGCTTGCTCTAGATCTATTTTTTTGACGATATAGCACCATTTCCTTTTTGTTTTTTTCTATTAAGATATTAGCTATTTTGAGTGCAGTTTCGGCTATTTTACGGCTATTTTCGAGCTTCCTATACCATTTTTTTGCGACTCTTGATAGTATCTAATCGCTGCAATCAAATTCTTCCTCTTTGGCAAAGGTATCGGCAGAAATTTCTCTAATTTTTTTCAGCTACGCTTGATTGCAGTTTTTTTGTCTAGCTTGACAATATCCAATAAATACGACATCCTTAAGCAGTAGTATTGATCGGTCGGCTCTACTTTATTAAAACATTCTAAAATTTATTCGATATTTCGGCGTATTGATTTTTTGTGATTTTTGGATAGTCGAGATGGCCTGATAGCCCTTTCAAACGCATCTATCTTAAATTGATTTAGTGAGCTTGGCTCTAGAGATATTTTCGAGTATTCATTTACAGCGATCTCTAAAAATTTGATGTTTTTTTAGGACTTTTTAAAAATCCATAAAATATCGGCGATCTTTGATTTTTAATCTGCAATTGGTTATTTCATCCAAAAATACTTTCGAAAAATTCCCAAATCCTGCTCGGCTAAATCCTCTAATATCGCCGATCTGCCATTGCCCCAGATGCATCCCGCTTCGTACTGCTCGTTTAGCCTTCCGGGCTTTAAGGCCATAGAGCAAGTATTTCTTAATAAATAAAATACCTTGCTCGCTTTTTAAATTTCCGTTTCTAAAATTTTTCCACGCACAAGTCCGCAAATTTAAAAACTGTAAGCGTCAAAAATATTTTGCGTCTTTGAGTATTTTTGTCCAAATTTATACCCAAAAAAATTATCTTTAGTTATCGTTGTTTGCTGTATTTTTTTTCGATCACATTCATCCTTTTTAGACTACATTCTCACTCCATCATAGCAAATTTGACCAATCTCGGCCGCGCGATACGCTCGTAGTCCTTCGTGTTTAAAAATGATAGAGTGATCCAGCAAGCCTGCATTAAAGGCAAGCTCGGCATAGCGCGTAAATAGGCTCGGATCAGCGATCAGCTCTAGCTCCTCGTGAAAGCTAAACGGCGGAACGCTACCAAAAAAACGCAGTCGGTTAGCCGCATGACCTCATCGGGGCTGGCTAGGCTAGCTCTAGTGCCGCCCAGTGCCTGCGCGATGAGCTGCAAATCAGCCTTGTAATCCGCCGGCAGCACGGCTAAAAACATATCGTTTGGCACCCCCGCCTTTTTATGACGCAAACGAGCGCTTTTGCCCCCTGCCCTAGCTCCGTGCCGCGCGCCACGGCGACCTCGGCCGATGTTTTTTTGCGCTCGCGTGAGATACGGTGCAAAAGTCCGCATTTTGCGTACTTAGCAGCTCTTTTTAGTTTCTCGAAAAATTTGCTCGGACATCGTTGTTCCTTTATTTAAGATTTGGTTTAAATTATACAGCAAATTTTAAAACCACCCTGCACTTTTTGAAATGTAACAAGCTAAATGCGTCTCAAATTTGACCGCATCTTGAGCCGCTTAAATTTAAATATTTTTTTGGCTATCATTTCGTAAATTTGCCTTAAAAATGAATATAAAGAAAAAAAGAGCAAATTTACAAAGGAAAAAAATCATGCAGATCGATAAAAATCCAAATCGAAGCAGGCTGGAAAGAGGCGCTAAAAGAGGAATTTTTGCAGCGTACTTTCGCTCGCATAAAGGAAAAATTTCTTGCGCGCAAAGGCCGCTGGCGAGGTATATCCGCCAAATGCGCTGATATTTAACGCTTTTAATCTCACGCCGTTTAATGCCGTCAAGGTCGTGATCCTGGGTCAAGACCCATATCACGGCGCGGGGCAGGCGATGGGGCTAAAGCTTCTCCGTGCCGCGCGGCGTCAAAGTCCCGCCGAGCCTCGCCAACATCTACAAAGAAATCCGCGACGATCTGGGCGTAACGGAGCCAAACTCGGGCAATCTGAGCTACTGGGCGAAGCAGGGCGTACTGCTGCTAAATGCGACGCTAAGCGTTAGTGCGGGGCAGGCTAACTCGCACTCAAATTTCGGCTGGCAGGAGTTTACGGATGCTGCGATCAGGAAGCTTAGCGAACGCGCCCAGAACGTCGTTTTTATGCTATGGGGCAACCCGGCTAAGGCCAAAATCCCTCTCATCGACGCTAACAAACACCTTGTACTAACGGCAGCGCATCCAAGTCCGTTAGCGCGCGGCGCGTTTTTTTGGTTGCAGGCACTTTTCAAAAGGCAAATTTGTATCTCGCCGAGCACGGCAAAGCGCCGATAGATTGGGATTTAAATAACGCTAGTTAGTGTGCTTTTTATGTAGCCGTGACAAAACTAGCTTTTACGATTTGGCCAAAGCGAGTTTGCAAAATTTGGTAAGCATGCGGTTTTAATTGCGCTAGGCTACGTCAAATTTGCATTCAAAAAGCTTGCCAGGTTAGGTTTGGCGGGTTTCAATTTGATTGTAGAGCTTTTGGCTCTACTCGGCAAAAAGCGACTCAAATTTCTCTATAAAACAGGCCTACTTTTTGCGCCTTTTTCTGCTCTCATTTCATCTAACATGGATTTTATCTTTTGCAGATTCGCGCTCGCAAAATTTTCTCATCGCCGCTTTGTATGATTAGCGCCGCTTGGCCCTCCTGAGCTTTTTGCAGCTCGCTACATTTAAGCTCAAAGAGCCCTAAACGCTTGTGGATCGTCTTTTTAGCTGCTTGGATTTTTGTTTCGTAAAAGCTCGTTTAGGTAAATTTTGCTTTGCTTCACGTACTCCTCGCACGCGTTTTGAGCGCCTAAAGCCAGTGCGCCCAGAGCGCAAAATATTAATATTTTTTTCTCATCGTCGTCCTTTAAAATTTGCGAAATTATACACTTTTTAGGGTTAGAAATTTTATAATTTTTCAGAAATTTGAAAGGCGAAAAAAATGAGACGAAAAAGACAGAGAATTAACCACGCAAGAAGGGCTTGCGATCATCGATGCGTGCGAATACGGCACGATCTCTTGCATTGGTGAGGCAGGCGAGATCTTTAGCGTGCCGATCTCGGTCGTGCGCGAGGGCGAGAGCGTATTTTTGCACGGCGCTCCTGCGGGTTCTAAGGCGAAGCTACTAAAAGACGGCAAGAGCGTGACGCTAGTTTGCGTGAGCTACGCGCGGGTGCCGGTTCTAACCGATGAGCAGCTAGACGCGATCAAGGATGACGGCAAGGCGCTTGGCGCGAAGGTCTTTACGACCGAGTATAAATCCGCTGTCGCTATAACCAAGGCCTATGTCGTGACGGACGAGGCGGCGAGGCTGCATGCGCTACGGCTACTTAGCGAAAAAAATACACGCCAAACTACATGCGAACCTTTGGCGTCGCGGCAGCTCACGGACTAAAAAGCGATGAATATCTACGAGCTAAAGATCGCGAGCATAACGGCAAAGGCGAAGATTATTCGGGATTAATTTAAGTTTTAGACGTTCTCGCAACGTCAAATTTGATTAATCTACTAAAATTTGGATAGCAACGAAGAATTTGAAAAAGATGAAAAAGTCCCTCCAGGCGGAGGGATAAAAAAATTATTTAGGTAGCGTAGCTATAACTTGTTTCATTTGTTCAAGAGCTGGTTTGCAAGCGGCCTCTTGAGAGTCTTTTGGTAGCTGAGCAAACTGAGCTTTTTTTGGCTCTCATAAGTAGGTTTCATAGCTGCCATTTGAGGGTTGTCCTTTGCCTTCTCTACGAACTCGTCTACTAGTTTAAAAATACTCCTCGCAAGTAGGTGAAAGCTCTGCTGCTGCGACAGATACACCCATAACGCCCAAAGCGGCAACTACTAACAATGACTTTTTTTCATATGTTCTCCTTGGATAAAAATAGGGGGTAATTATACCACTTTATTCCTTTTTTTAACACTTAAATTTAAAAAAATTAGTTAAAAAAATAAAACTTAATTTAAATGAAAAAAATATAAAAATTATACCTATTATCAATTTCTTAATATAAAGGGGATGTCATGGGTAAATTTAGCATTATTGCGGCTGCAGTTTTACTGGGTGCAGCCTCGGCTCTCGCGCAGACGGGAGGAGTGGATAGCAAATTTAAGCGAGCCGATAGCAATGCAACAGGATCAGTGAAGCTTGATATGGTCTCCGTCACGGCAAACAGGAGTGAAACCGACGTCGCTAAATACGCCGGCCAAGTCAGCGTCCTAAATCAAAAATGACCTTGTTAAATCGCCGTCCGTTATCGATGCTATCGGCTCGGTACCGGGCGTCATGCTCGGCAACGACCACGGCAGACTATAATATCCGCGGCTTTGGTTATCAAAGTGAAGCGCGCGTCATCATCGAACAAGACGGTATCAAGCGCTCGCCTTCGCTTTTTTTCTAATCACATTTCAACCTTTCGCGTGGATAACGACTTGCTAAAACGCGTTGAGGTCGTAAAGGGCGCTAGCTCCGTGCTACACGGCAGCGGCGCGGTCGGCGGTATCGTTAGTATGAGAACCAAAGACGTGAGCGACTTTATAAACCCGGGTAGCAACTACGGCGTCACGATCGGCCACCGCCAGGAAAGCAATCACATGAACTCAAATCGAGCCACCATCGCAGCTAAACCTACGGAAAAATTTTCGGTATTTTACTCTACGGCAAGCACGCGGACTTTGGCAAGATAAAGATGGCTAGAGACGGCAAGCGCTCGGGAGTGAAATACGCGGAAAAACGATGAGCAGGTAAACACCGTCTTTGCCAAAACCGAGTGGGCGATAACCGACGAGCATGCCCTGGAGGCTAGCGTATTTAACTACCACGAAAAATTCTCCTCTTCGCCTTGGCAGTCACTTTTCTGGAGCGAGGATGCGCAGCTGCCTACCTCGGGACGGCTAAAAACAGCGAGACTATAGCGTGATATACAAATACGCTCCGCTAAATAATAGATGGATAAATTTTCTCCGCTCAGTACTACAACGCTAAAGCCCTAAACCACAGGATTAGAACAGGCTTTAGTAGAGGCAATCCCTCTACATCGACTACAAAAAAACAAAGACGACAGATGGGGCGTCAGGCTCAAAAACGAAAGCCTCTTTGAAACCGGCATGCTAGAGCGTAGGCTAGTTACTGGTATCGACTACGAACACAGAAAAGAGGACGCGATTTTTTTGGTACAACGGCGAGCTTAGCGACTTTGGCTCATTTCCGAATTTTTACAAAAAGACCTTGGTATCTACGTGCAAGACGTATTTAGCGTAGGTAGATTCGAGTTTACTTTAGGCGTCAGGTTTGATAAATTTAAACGCGGAGCCAAAAACGGCGATCGCAGCTCATACTCCGAGTCTAGATTTTTCCCCAAAAACTCGGCCTTGCGTACGAGGTTTTTTTGACGGTATAAAGTTTACTCGCAGGCTACGCAGAGACATTTAGAGGACCGACGCCAAACGAAACGTCATCGGCCGGCCCGCTAAATCCGCACTACTGGTACATACCAAATCCCGACCTAAAACCTGAGATCGCAAAAGAGTACGAAGTGGGCTTTTCTATCGACAAGCAGGGGCTTTTTGGGTGATGATGAGCTGTATTTCAAGGCCACTTACTACGACGGCAACATCAAAGATATGATAAATTTAAAAAGCAAGACCGGACAAGGGCAACCCGCCGTTTGACGCCGAAGCGCCGGGCAGACGCTACGGTATGTACGAAAAACGTCGATAACACAAAGCACCGAGGCGTCGAGATCGAGTCCAAATACGTGATAAACAACCTTACATTCTCGCTCGGATACGACCATACGAAAAATCTACGACAAAGCGACCAAAAAAGATACTCACCGTCTATGCTGATAAGCTAACTTTGGGCGCGATGTATAGATACGAGCCGTGGGGACTTAGTCTGGGCGGCGATATGACGCACTGGTTTAGGCCTAACAACGACGAGAAATACTACGTCGTGCGCGGCCAAAAAAATACGAGTACATAGATGAAACCTTTACCATCGTAAATTTTAAAGGCCGATGGGAACCGAAAAATTTTGACAGCTATCTGCTAAACAAGGGGCTAAAAATTAGCTTCGGCGTGAATAATATCTTTAACAAAGAGTACATTTTCGCAAACGGATTTAAAAAAATACGACCAGAGTGGGCAAAGGTAGAAACTTCTGCGTAGATTTTGAAAAAAGACGTTTTAGCTTAACGCGCTGAGCGAGCTAAACTTTGGTTCGCTTTTTGCTGTTAAATTGCCGTTTTTGACGGCTCGTTTTGTTTAAATTTTGCATTTGCTGGGAGTAGGGCGCTAGCGTCAATTTACCTTTCTTGCCCGCCTAAATTTGAACTCGCCCGCTCTCGCAAATCCGCTTCTAATTTAAATTTGACTATAATGTCTTAAAATTTAAAAAGGAGCAATTTGCAGAAATTCGCCTTGAAATTTCGTCCGACGAGTTTAGACGAGATCTGCGGACAGCGCGAGCTGGTGGGCGTTTTTAAAGAAAATTTATCAAAAAAATAAAAATTCCGCACAGTATATTTTATGGGCCGGCAGGCTGCGGCAAGACTAGCTTTGCTCGCGTCGTCGCACGGTCGATGGAGTATGATTTTTTTACGAATTTGACGGCGGAAATCTCAAGATTGAGGAGTTTCGCAAAAATCCTAAAAACCACGAAAATGCGCTTTCTAAGCCGCTATTTTTTTCATCGACGAGATCCACCGCCTAAAGCAAAAACGCAGCAAGAAGCTCTGCTGATACCGATGGAAAAACTACCGCGCCGCCATCATCGGAGCCAGCACCGAAAATCCATATTTCACGCTAAGCTCTGGCATCCGCAGCCGCTCGATGCTCTTTGAGTTTAAGCCGCTTGCGAGCGAGGATTTTGAAAAGCTGCTTGAGCGCGTGAGGGGCGAGGTTAATTGATATCTCAGACGAAGCCAAAGCCTATCTCGTAAAAAGCAGCGGCGGAGACGCGCGCGGACTGCTAAATTTGCTCGAGTTTGCCGTGAGTCTGGATGAAAAAATAACGTTAGAAAATTTAAAAACGCTACGAGCTAACGCCGTTAGCGAAGGCGTTAGTGAGGACGATGTGCACTACGGACTGGCAAGTGCCTTTATAAAAAGCCTGCGCGGTAGCGACGAAAAACGCCGTCATGTACTATCTGGCACGGCTTATCGACGCTGGCGAGAGTGCTGATTTTATCGCGCGCAGGATGGCGATATTTGCCAGCGAGGACATCGGCAACGCCAATCCTAACGCGCTAAATTTAGCCGCTAACGCGCTTGCCACCGTTAGCAAGATCGGCTTTCCCGAAGCGCGCATAATCCTGGCTCAATGCGCGATGTATCTAGCCCACTCGCCAAAGTCAAACTCCAGTTACAAGGCCATAAACGCCGCGCTAGCCTACGTGAAAAAAATGAACCGCCGCTAAAGATCCCGCCCTATCTCATCAACACCGCACCCGAGGCCAAGGACTATCTGTATCCGCATAGTTTCGGCGGCTGGGTGGAGCAAAAATATCTCGAAAAAAACGCTTAAATTTTACGAGAGCAACGGCATCGGCTTTGAAAAAGACGCTGGACGAGTGGCTGGCTAAAAATAAAAATCTAAGGGTTAAATTTGGAAGGCTTACGTTAATTTTGCGACGACTCAATTTGCCCTGCCGGCTTATTAAATGTGACAAGAAGCATTACGGTCAAATTTGAGCGCATTTTTAACTTTTTGGGTTTTTGCAGGCTTGTTAAATTTCTCGGTAAATCTCGTAAAACCGCCGTCAAATTTGCAAATCAGCGAGAAGGTCTAGCTAAAACAAAAAAACCTCCGCGCAAATCAAGAATGCCCTCTAAAAACCGCCCGCCTTGTCAAATTTAACTCAAATCTACCTATATTTTTTTAAATTAGGCTAAAAAATTTTTTTATTATTTATTTTAGTTTTATATTTTTTTAAATATACTTGATGAATTTTAAAAAAACTTAAAAGGCAAATCCATGCTCACCGACCTCGTAAGCTCTATAAATTCATTCCTTTGGGGGCCGTATTTCCTCATCGCGCTACTTTTGCGGCACTGGGCTTTATTTTTACGATTAGGCTGCGATTCGTGCAGATTTTTAAGTTTAAAATGGGCCTTAATAGGCTTTTTTTGGCAACTTCTCATTGCACGGCGAAGCGGCGGGAAAAATCGGGCATGAGCTCGTTTCAGGCCGTCGCTACCGCGGTCGCGGCACAGGTGGGCACAGGCAACCTTGTGGGTGCCACAACCGCGCTCATCATGGGCGGGCCGGGAGCGATATTTTTGGATGTGGTGCGCGGCGTTTTTTTAGGCATGGCGACGAATTTCGCAGAGATCTGTCTAGCTCAAACTTTACCGTACCAAAGACGACAGCGGACACATGATCGGCGGGCCGGCGTTTTATATCAGTCGCGGGCTAAAGAGCCGCTATGCCAAGGTTTTGGCGGCGTTTTTTTCGCGCTGGCGATCATTTTGGCGCTCGGATTTATGGGAAATATGGTCCAGGCTAACTCCATTTCAGACGGCTTTAAAGGGGCATTTGGTATCCCAAACTGGGCGAGCGGACTGTTTTTTTGGCGGCGATTTGCGCTACGATCTTTATCGGCGGAGTCAAAGCCATCGCTAGAGTCGCCGAAAAGATCGTGCCTATCATGGCGATCCTCTACGTCGCGGTCGGGCTTGTGATCATTTGCTTTAATCTCGATAAAATTCCAGGTGTCATAGCGCTTATATTTGAAGCTGCGTTTAATCCATCCGCGGCATGGGGCGGCGCGACTGGAGCCACGATAGCTACGGCGATGAGATACGGTATCGCGCGCGGACTGTTTTCAAACGAAGCGGGCATGGGCTCGACGCCTCACGCGCATGCCGCGGCTAACGTCAAGCACCCCGTCGATCAGGCGGTGCTTGGCATCATGAGCGTGTTTGTCGATACCTTTATCGTGCTAAATATCACCGTTTTTGTTGTGCTTAGCGCCGACGTGATACATTTTGAAAACGGCAAAGCCGTGCTAACGGGCATTTCGCTCGTACAAGAGGCCTTTTCTTCGCATGTTTTGGGGCATACGGGCGGATATAGCTTTGTGGCGATTTGCTTGTTTTTCTTTGCTTTTACGACGATTTTTGGGCTGGTACTACTTCGCCGAGATCAACGTGCGCTATCTTTTTGGTGCCAAATTCAGTGCGAATTTTACAGATATTAGTCGTAGGATTTGTGTTTGCGGGCAGCTTACTAAAGATAAATTTTGTCTGGGAGCTAGCCGATATGTTTAACGGCCTCATGGTGCTTCCAAACCTGATCGCCATCATCGCGCTTAGCCCCGTCGTGGTTAAGCTCCTGAAGGATCACGACGAAGGCAAAGAATACGATCCAAAACGAGTATATAAGGAAGGCTTGAGCGGCGTAGTAAATTTTACGGTAGTTAATTTACTTCTTTTTGGCGGGAGAGCAATTTCCCGTGCTTATTTATACTTCAAATTTAGTCTACCGACCGACTTTTTGCGGCGTCAAAGTTTGAGTCAAATTCAAACCCTTTCCGCCGTTTCTAAAACCACGCTTTTTAGCAGATTTACCCCGTTAGCGATATCGCTCCAACTAGAAAAATTCCGCCGGATTGTGGCTGATACCGTCTTTAGACGGGATGAAAAATCATAGCTGTCGGACAAAGTGCGCTCATATGCATTGCGTCGTGTCCTGCGCCGCTTGGCATGATCTCAAAGCTAAGCCCGAGAGCCGCGGCTTTTTTTGGGCGATGAGTTTGATGAGGCGGCCATCTAGCGCGCACGGCTCGTCGAATGCTAGTTGCTTGATCTCGCATTTGACGCCACGCTGAGCCTCGATGCGCGAGATTTCAGCCAGGATCTGCTCGTAGGCTGCCTCGCGCGTGGCTAGGTCGATGCCGCGCAGGTCGATTAGCAGCGTCGCCTCGCCCGGCACGACGTTCATGACGCCCGGTTTTTACCGTGCAGTTGCCTGCGGTCGCTACCACGCCGTTTACCGCATTTTTCTTGCGCGACGTGCTCGACGGCCAGCACTATCTGCGCCGCCGCGCAAAGCGCGTCGTGACGGTACTTCATCGCGGTCGTGCCGGAGTGCTGAGCCTGGCCCTGCACGCGCACGCTAAATCTATGCGGCGCGGCGATGGCGCTTACTACGCCGATTTGGATATTTTCGTTATCTAGTAGCGGTCCTTGCTCGATGTGCAGCTCGAAAAAGCTCTCGTAGTTCGGCGTCAAATTTTTGGCCTTTTCGATACTTGCTAGATCGATGCCAAACTCAGAAAAAATCTCGCTGATAGCGCGTCCTTGAAAGTCGCGCACGTCTTTTAGCTTTTCAAAACCAAGCTTGCCACACATTACCTTGCTGCCGAGCGTCGCGATATTAAATCTGCTCGACTCCTCGCACTCAAAGACGACCAGCTCGAGCGGCCTACGCGTCTGTACACCCTCGTCGTTTAGCGATCTAATCAGCTCTAACCCGCCCAGGACGCCGAGAATCCCGTCAAATTCGCCGCCGTTTATCACGGTATCCAGATGCGAGCCAAACGCTACCGCCGGCAGCTCGGGCTCTGTACCCTCGCGCCTGGCAAAGATATTTCCGATGGCGTCTATGCGCACTTTTAGCCCCGCCTCCTTACAGCGCGCGATAAATAGCTCTCTGGCGGCCTTGTCTTCGCTCGTGTAGGCCAGGCGGCTCATTCCCGCTCCGAAGCTCTCGTCGTTTATCGCATTTATCTCGCTAAAAAAAGCACCTTAAGTCTATCTAAATTTATACTCATCGCCCGTCCTTTGTATTTAAATTTATCAAATTTTTAGCCAAGAAGCATTAAATTTATACTTTAATATTTTTTTATTTAATATAACATTTAATTTTTTTGGAGTTTAGATAATGTTTGATATATAAGAGCTAACAAACGCTAACGTTAGTTTTATTAAGATTTAGCGCTAAAATCGGCTTTTGAATATAGAATTTACAAACAGATAAAGTAAAAAACTTTATACCATAACATACTAAATTTTACTAACAAATTGCCCGGTTTGAGATATAAATTTGCAGAAAAATATGATGGTAAAATTTAAACAAAAAGCAGTGGTTTTTGAGGAGAGCGGTTAGCAATATAAACTTTGTCGCCTAAAAAAATCTTTGACTCGTAGCGTATTTGCTGACGAGCCAAAGTTAATTTGCCTGCTTAAACTAGCTGTGCGCCCGCGCCTTTTACGACCTCGCCGATGACGTAGCCGTCGGTATTTACTAGTACAAAAATCTGCGTTTTTCTTTCGGAGCTACTACGATCATGCCAACGCCCATGTTAAACGTCCTCATCATCTCGGCGGGCTCGACCTTTTGCGCGATGATTTTAAAGATTTCGGGCGTGCGGATCGCGACATGCTCGATCTTCGCACCCTAGTCCCTCCGGAAATACGCGCGGCAGATTTTTCCACGATGCCGCCGCCTGTGATATGTGCGAGCGCGTGGATCTTGTCTTTTAAATTTAAAAAAATCTGCGACGTAAATCCTGGTCGGCTCCAAAAGCACGTCGATAAGCGCGCGACCGCCTACCTTGTCGTCAAATTTCAGCCCTAGCTCGGCAACCACTTTGCGTGCGAGCGAGAAGCCGTTTGAGTGCAGACCGCTGCTAGGGAAGCGCGATGAGTACATCGCCCTCACGTACGAACTTGCTGCGGTCGATCTCGTCTTCCTCGGCGATACCCACGGCAAAGCCTGCAAGGTCAAAGTCGCCTTTTTCATACATCGAAGGCATCTCTGCCGTCTCGCCGCCGATCAGCGCGCAACGGGCGAGTTTGCAGCCCTCGGCGATGCTTTTTACGACCTCTTTGGCGTCCGCGATCTCGAGCTTTGCAGTCGCGTAGTAGTCGAGGAAAAAAATAGCGGCTCGGCGAAGTTGCAGATGAGGTCGTTTACGCACATCGCGACAAGGTCCTGGCCGACGCCGTCAAATTTACGCGCGTCGATTGCGAGTCGTAGCTTTGTACCTACGCCGTCGGTGGCGCCCAGGATCGCAGGTTTTTTGTATCCCGCAGGCAGTCTCACTGCGCCGCTAAATGAGCCGATACCGCCCAAAAACGTGCGGAGTTTGCGTTGCCTTAACGAACGGTTTTATCGCGTTTACGAAGTCATTTCCCGCGTCTATATCGACGCCAGCGTCTTTGTAGCTTATCATTTTTTTGCCCTTTGTTGAAAGTTTGGTTAATTTTAGCCAAAAAATTGCTAAAAATCGGAGTAAAAAAATCGGAGGCAAAATGCCGCAATTTAAACACGCCGTCGTTATCACGGGCAGCATCGGCAGCGGCAAGAGCGCGGTTTGCGAGCTACTTCGTGATCGCGGATTTGAGATCATCGACGCCGATAAGATTTCGCATGATGTTTTGGATCGCTGCGCCGCGCAGGTGACTGAAATTTTCGGCGTGCAATACGTCGTGCAAAAAAAGACGTACAGGCCGGAAAATTTGGACTCGCACGCGGGAATTTGGCGTTAGTTCAGGTGAGGAAAATTTCGTCCATGCCCTGCGTTTCGGTGGACCGAAAAAAACTAGGCGAGCTGGTGTTTAAAAAAACCCTGCGGAGCTTGCAAAGCTTGAAGCGCTACTACACCCGAAGATAACGGCTGAAATTTTATCGCAGGCGCAGGCTTTGAGGTGAAAGGAAAGCTTTATTTCGTCGATATTCCGCTGTTTTTCGAGGGTAAAAAGATATGAGTTTTTTTCGACAAAGTGGCGGTCGTTTATGCGCCAAAAAGATACGCTGATCGAGCGCGTGATGAAGCGAAACGAGCTTAGCTACGACGCTGCAAAGCACCGTGTGGAGCTGCAAACTGATATCGAGCAAAAAGCGCGCCATGGCGGATTTTGTTATAGATAATAGCGTGATTTGCAAAATTTAAGAGATGAAACCGGGTCTTTTTTTGGAAAAAAATAGCTTAACCTGTTATGACACGGCATTTTATGCTATTTAGACACTGCTTTAGTTGCTTGGCAGCGCAGTTTGGCGTCATGTCTAGCCCTGCTGCTACTTGTGACGCAAACTACGTTGATTATTTTAGTTTATTTGCACTCTTTGCTTTCAAGTTTTACCCGAATAAGCTCTTTGTTCTTTATATAATAAACAAAAATCGACGCCGTCAGCTATCTCTCGTACCGCCTTTAATCGCATATCTTCGCAAAATTCTTTTTTTGAGTTCCTTTGTTTGCTCGTCTTTTAGCTCGGCTATATCTTTATCATTTAGCGCGTTTTCATCCATTTCTAGCCCTTTTTCCAAGCGCATATTGATAAATGATGCGACGATTTTCACAGCTGATTTTTCGAGCGTATTTATCTCATCTAGTTTTCTCGGGAGACCTGAATTTGAGTCGCACCAGCATTTCTTGCACATTTGATGCTTCGCATAGATTTTCTTTCATTTGTTCTTTTGCGTATTCTACTTTACTGCCTATAAAAAAACTTCTACGCCGATCCAGATCGCGACGGCGATGCCTAAGATAATAAATAAAAATTTGTTTAGTTTGTTTTAGGTTTTGATTTAGTTTTTTGTATATCCATTTTTTTGCTCCTTCAAATGTGAGGCGGTATTTTTATCGGAAAAAAACGAAAAACAAAAAAATTAAAATTTGGAGCGAAATTTGTTTTATTGAGATTTTTTTGAGGGGAGTGAACAATCAAATTTGAACTAAAAATAAATAATCAAAGGAAAAGGAGCGGAAGCCGCCCTGGGTATTATAAAGCAGCCTTTGCTTTTGAAGCTAGCTCGCTGAAAGCTTTTGCGTCATTCATAGCTAGATCGGCTAAGATTTTTTTCTATCAAGCTCGATATTTGCTTTTTTTAAGTCCCGCGATAAAGCGCGAATAGCTAATGTCGTTTAGGCGGCACGCAGCATTTATGCGCACTATCCACAAGCGGCGGAAGTCGCGTTTCTTGCGGCGTCTGTCGCGGTATGCATAGACCAAACTTCTTTCTAATTGCTCTTTGGCTTTTTCTAAAGTGTTTGTGTCTAGCGCTGAAAAACCTCTAGCTAGTTTTAAAACTTTTTTTATGGCGTCTTCTTCTAACTACGCCTGTTTTTACTCTTGCCATATTTATCCTTTACAAATCGGCGCTCACTGAGTGAGTCTTGCCCCCAAATTTGGGGAGTTTGGAATGACTTTTTCGTCAAAAACTTAAATTCGAGCATCGCTTTGACGCTTGCGACGTTTGTGCTGTCTACGTATTGAGGCGAGCGTAAATCTCTCTTGCGGTTGCGAGATTTTTTTAGTCAAAATGTGGCTTCTAAAAAGCAGAGCCTCTTTTTGATCTTGTTTTTTTGCCCACTTTAAAACGTTTAGCAGCGCCGCGAACTGTCTTCATCTTAGGCATACTAATCCTTTTTACTCTTTTTACGCCTTACGCGTAAGAGTGGGATTATACCCAAAATTCCTTTAAGAAATTTTAAATTTGATGGAGCTGGTGTCAAAACACAAAAACAAATTTACAATACAATCTTGAAAATAGCTTAAATTTTAGATTTAATTAATATTTTTTTAGTCCTATAATTTCATTTAGATTTATTATCTCAAATCAAGGAGTAACGATGAAGATAAAGTTTCTCGCCTCTGCGGCGGTAATAAGCGCGATGTTTTGCGCAAACGCGTTAGCTTGCACGACTATTTTGGTTGGAGAAGGAGCCTCTGACGACGGCTCTATGTTGATAGCCAGGAGTGCCGATAGCAAGGCGATAAAGGCGCAGGTGTTTTTGATACATCCCAAAAAAACCAATCAAAAAGGAGTCCACAGCTCAAAAGCGCACGACGGCGCAAATGATTTTACCTATCCGTTGCCAAAAGAGGGCATGAGATACACGACGATAGCAAACTCCCACACCAAGCTTCACGGCGCGGTCGGCTACAATGACGCGGGCGTGGGCATCAGCGGCACCGAGACCATCTACGCCAAAGACGAACTGCTAAAAATCGATCCGTATAACGAAGCGACGGGCATCACGGAGGACGATATCCCAGACGTCTTGCTGCCTCGCATGAAAAGCGCGGCCGAGGGCGTGAAACTGCTCGGCGAGATAGTGGAAACTACGGGCGCGGGAGAGGGTTTTGGCGTAGTGTTCGTGGATAAAAACGAGCTTTGGTACTTTGAAACCGGCACCGGTCATCACTGGATGGCGGTTAAGCTACCAAAAGACGAATACTTCGTCTCCGCAAACCAAGGCAGACTACAAAACTACAAAGAAAACGATCCAAATTTTATGGGATCGAAAAATTTGATCAAATTTGCCCAAGATAACGGCGCCTACGACCCGGCAAAAGACGGAGAATTTTCAGTTTACGAAAGCCTACACCAGAGACGATGAGAGAGATATGACCTACAACTATCCGCGCGTTTGCTGGGTGCAGCAGATGTTTAACCCCGAGCTAAAAGATAAGCAGACCCTTGATGGCGGCAACTATCCGGTATTTTTTTAAAACCGGCTAAAAAAAGCTAAGCGTGCAGGATCTAAAAAAACGCTCTTAGATCCCACTACGACGGTACGGTCTACGATAACTACGCGAGTAAAGACGAAAAATCAAAAAAATATCTACCGCGCCGTGAGCGTCTTTTAGAACCTACGAGTCGCACGTCATGCAGGTGCGCCCGTGGCTACCGCAGGAGATCGGCAGAGTGACCTATGTGGCGCTTGGTATGTCCGATCTTGGCGTTTATTTGCCGTATTACTACGGGCTGGATAAATTTATCGACGGCTACGACAAAGGCTCGTATAAGGCCGATGACGAGTCGATTTATTGGACGTATGAAAGCTGCAAACTCTCGTGATGATGGACTACGATAAGTATTCGCCTGTCGTGAAAAAAAGGCCTATAAGGAGTTTGAGGACGCGCTCGCGGTCAAACAGGCTAAACTTTGAGGACGAATACGTCAAACTCTACAAAAAAAGACAAAGCCAAAAGCAAACAAGCTGCTAAACGAATTTTTCGACGAATATGATGAAAGAAGCCAAGGCTCTAACGCAAAATTTGACTAACGAAATCTTCACGATGCTAACTGATGACACCGACGCTAAGCTAAAAATCGCTAAATAAAAGGCAAAAAAGACTAGGCAAATTTAAGGGGCGGGCTGCGGCCTGCCTCAAATTAGCCCAATTTGATAAAAAAACTTCTTGATTTATTTTTTTAAAAAAATCTTTATAATACGGCTCAAATTTGACCCCAAAAGGATGAGCTTAATGCCTTGCCCCATGCCTGAGACTCTTTAATCTTAGCAAAAAAACCGCAAACGACTTTAAAAAAACAACCAAATTTTTAAATAATTTCACGTTTTTTTAAACATTAATATAAATTTATTTCTATCGCCGCGCAGGGCGCATTGTAATTGCTTTTTTTAAAAAAACAAAACGAAGCAGCGTCTGAAATGTGGGCGAAATTTGTTTAGTAGAGCTTTTTATAAATTTTTATTTTTAGTTTGCGAAAAAAAGCGGTTGCCACCCGCCGTTTCTAAGCTCGCTCTTTTGAGCGACTTTGAATGAGCTTAAATTTAAAAAAATAAAAAAATCAAATTTAAAAGGAATTAAAAATGATAAAAAAAGTTATGTTACGGGTTTCCCGCGAATCGGAGAAAAAAAGAGAGCTAAAACGCGCGCTTGAAGGTCTTTGGGCCGGCAAAGAGGGCTTTAGCGAGGAGAATTTGCTAAGCGTCGCTAAAAACGCTAAAAAAACAGACACTGGCAATACCAAAAAAAGACGCCGAAATTTCGGCCATCAGCGTAAATGATTTTTTTCATTTTACGATCTTATGCTTGATAGCATCATAGCATTTGGCGCCGTACCGCCTAGATTTGCAAATTTGAGCGGACGCGAGCAGTATTTTGCCTGCGCGCGCGGCAACAAAACCGGCGTAGCAATGGAGATGACGAAGTGGTTTAACACAAACTACCACTATATCGTGCCTGAGCTTAGCGCCGAGACGACCTTTAAGCTAGACGCGTCAAAAATCCTTGCCGAATACGAAGAGGCAAAGGCTGCGGGCGTAAAAGGCAAGGTAAATTTGATTGGTCCTATTACATTTTTTTAGCGCTTTCAAAGACCACCGACGGTAGCTGCCCGTTTAAAAAAACCCTAAACGCTCTAGTCGCCGAATACAAAAAGCTTCTTGAGCTACTTTCAACGCTTGACGATGAGATTTTAGTGCAGTTTGACGAGCCGATTTTCGCGACCGATAAAAACGAAGATATCCTGCTTAGCGTCATCGGCAAAGTATATAATGAGCTAGCCGAAGCCGCAAACAACGTCAAAATCGTATTTATGACCTATTTCGAGCACGCGCTAAAAGCGGTCGCTGAGGTAGCTAAAACTAAAATTTACGGTATCGGACTAGATTTCGTTCACGGAAAAAAAGATACTGAAGCGCTTGAAACTATCAAAAACAGCCACTTAACGCTATTTGCAGGCGTCATCGATGGACGTAATATCTGGAAAAGTAACATCGACGAAAAAGGTAATTTGAGTCCGCGAGATCGGCGAGAAAAATCGGCGGCAAAGATTTCTACGTCGGACCTAGCTGCTCGCTGCTTCACGTGCCTTATACCCTAAAAATACGAAGAAAAAAACTAAACTCAGAGGTCAAAAGCTGGCTGAGCTTTGCCGTAGAAAAAAACTAGACGAGATTAAAATCATAACCAAACTAGCTAACGGCGTAGCGCTAAACGCGGCGGAGAGCAAAAATTTACGAAGAAAACAAAGCTGCGGTTAAAACGCGCGCGACGTCAATTTGATCCACTCCTCAAGTGTGCAAAAACCGCGTGAAAAAAATCTAGTCAAATTTGAGCGTGAAGATAAAGTTTGAAGATCGCATCAAAATCCAACGCGAAAGCCTAAACTACGGCATCCTACCGACTACAACGATAGGTAGCTTCCCGCAAACCGTCGAGCTAAGAGTGCTTCGCCAAAACTTCAAAAAAAGGCGAGATCGACGCGAGCGCGTATGAAGCCGGCATCAAAAAAATACATCGACGACTGCGTCACATTTCAAGAAGATATTGGCCTAGATGTGCTAGTCCACGGCGAGCCTGAGCGTAACGACATGGTCGAGTATTTCGGCGAACAGATCGAAGGATATGCATTTAGCGAGAATGGCTGGGTTCAAAGCTACGGCAGCCGCTGCGTGAAACCGCCTCTACTTTTTGGCGACGTGAGCCGCCCAAAAGCGATGACAGTCGAGTGGATGAAATACGCGCAAAGCCGCACTAGTCGCATAATGAAAGGCATGCTAACTGGGCCTGTAACGATGCTAAACTGGAGCTTTGTGCGCGACGACCTACCTCGCAGCGAGGTGGCTAAGCAGCTTGCGCTTTGCATATTTGACGAGATCGCAGACCTGCAAAATGCCGGCATCCGCATCATTCAAGTGGACGAAGCTGCGTTTAAAGAGGGCTATCCGCTACGCGCCGAAAAACATCCCTGCGTACGAGAAATTGCGGTTGATTGCTTTAAGCTCTCCGTTAGCTCGGCCGAGCCTAAAACGCAGATTCACACGCATATGTGCTACTCTGAGTTTAACGACATCATCAAGACGATCGAGGCGATGGACGCCGACGTCATCAGCATCGAGACGGCTCGCAGCGGCAACGAACTGCTAAAGATCTTTAAATCAGTCGGCTATAAACAAGAAGTCGGCCCAGGCGTCTACGACATCCACAGCCCACGCGTTCCTAGCACCGATGAGATCGTGCGCCAGATCCGTGCGCTACTCGAGGTTCTACCAAAAGAACAGCTTTGGATCAACCCTGACTGCGGCCTAAAAAAACGCGTAAATGGGAAGAGGTCGAGCCGAGCCTAAAAAAATATGGTCGAAGCCGTCAAGATCGTAAGAAATTCATAATTTCGACCGCTTGCGACTCGGATAAATTTGCTGCTTTGCCGTTTAAATTTGCGGCAAGAGCGGTTTTTGTCCGCTCAATTTTGGACGATGATTTTTTTAAAAAGTCGCTCACATTTGACGCGGAGCAATTTGTCGGTCGCGGCGAATAATTTATCCTGCGCACGCGCCGTCGCAGTGTAAATTTAACCGCAAACGGCGCGGTTTTTCTACATTTTAAATTGGAAATTTCATGCTAAAAAGAAAAAAATTTTAAACAAAGAAAAAGGGGCTCGTGCTCTACGGACTAACGCCGCCCAAGGCCGAATTTGACGAGGCTAAGCTGCGCGACATCTCGGATCGCTGGACGGGTAGAATAGAGAGCATAAACGCCGACGGACTCGTGCTTTATGAGGTGCAAGACGAGAGCGAGCGAAACGATAGCGAGAGGACGTTCGAGTTTAGCGGCACGCTAAGTCCCGAAATCTACTACCGAGACTACCTAAACGTCGCGACGCCGAGCGTTTTTACCGCGTGGCTAGCGGCTACGACGAGGACGCATTTCGCGCGGCGATTGCGGCTCAAAGCTCAAATCTAAACGTGCTAGTCGGAGCTACGTCTAGCTCGCAAAAAGTGCGTCTCAAATTTGGCTCGTGCGTACGAGATCGCGGGCGACTCGAGTAGTGGCCGTCGGTGGAGTGTGTATCGCCGAGCGTCACGCCAAAAAGGGCGACGAGCCGCAAAGGATGCGCGAAAAAGATCGCGGCAGGAGCGAAGTTTTTCATCTCGCAGGCTATTTTTTTGACGCAGATATGACGCGTGAATTTTTAGAGGACTGTGCGTCCGCAAAGATAACCGAGCCGATATTTCTCACGTTTTCAACAGCTGGCAATCCAAAAAAACGCTAGAGTTTATCAAATGGCTAGGGCGTTAGCGTGCCTAGCGCGGTTGAGGCGCGATTAAATACTAGTGAGGACTATCTAGCGCAAAGTTGCGAGATCATCAAGGAAATGGCGCGAGCTAAAGAAATTTGGCGACGAAAAACGGGCCAATGTGAGCGCAAACATCGAAAGCGTGATGGCAAAACGTGCCGAGATCGAGGCTAGCCTAGAGCTAGCTCGCGAGTTTAGACAGATTTAGGAGCGAGGATGGCGGATACGGACGAGCTCCACGCTGAAAGAAAAACTCGCCGGCGCGCTCAAAATAGTCGCTATCGCGGTAGCGACCTTGATCGCCGTACCCGTCTTTTTTTGCGATATTAAGCGCAGCCCTAAACGGCGGGTACATTTTTGTCGGCATTATAGCCGCCGTTTTTTTATTCCTTCGGTTCGTAGCTTTGTTTTAAAACTATTTGAGCGACCATCGCACATTTCAAACACAAATGCTCAAAATTTGGTTTCAGACGAGCTTGCTGCCCAGTTGAGCGAGCTAGAAAACGAGCGCTTAAATTTAGTGACTGCCGTTAAAGAAACGCGCCTAATCGCTCTTGGAGTTTGTATTTGCGCCTGGGTTGTGATGAGTCGCTTATCAGACGACGGCATATTTGGCGCGGCGTGCGGCGCGGTGTCTTATGCGGCGACCATGAGTCTCTTGACTGCTTCGAAAAGGCGAAGATTTAGATCAAATTTTTAAACGGCAAATCATAGAAAAATATCGTAAAAAAACATGGACTAAGCTATGATAAAGACCGTGGATTAGAGCTTTACGATTTTTTTCGTGATTTATGATTGCAGGGTTGACGAGTGGCATAGGGAGGATCTTGTGGAAGGCGAGATAGAGGGCGTTAGGATTAAATTGAGCGACTTTTTATGCAGCTAAAAAAGATAAAGAATAAAAAAATAATACCGAAACCGTTGTGCAATTTAAAGGCGTGCTTTTTAAGGCCGATTTTAATAAAAATTTAAGTTCTATAACTCAAATTTCGCATATAAATTCAAAAAAATTTAAAAAAATATACGGTGAAAAAAGCAAATATGGACGATGTGAGATTTGAGGAGATATTTGATGTGTATGCAACCGATCAAATAGGCGCTAGATATGCGCTTAGTCCTGCTTTGATGGAGAAATGTACTGAGCTTTGTTTTTAGATTAGGTGCGCCCGTAAATGCCGTTTTTTTAAAGACAATCAAATACTTATTGCGATGGAGACAGGTCTGGATAGTTTTTGAACCAAATATAAATAAAACACTAATGAGTAATGAAACCATAGCGCTTTACGAGAGCGAGATAGCAAGCTTTTACTCAGATAGTAAAAGAGTTAAATTTAAACCGCAAAATTGGTAATTTTGAAATTTGGACGGCTTTGTGGGTTTGCAGCTCAAATTTGAATGCAATGATAAAATTTTACGTAAATCTAATCACGATATAACATAAATATTTTCTAAACATTAAAAGCGTTTTTTTGTAGTATAATCGCCTTTACAAATCCACACAAAGGAGTCGTCATGAAAAAGTTGATTTTCGCGATCTTTTTGGTGTGTTTGGCGTTATCTTCGGCCCAGGCCGGCAAGAGCCATGGCGATGGAGCGAAAGCTGTATCAAAGGGGCAGTGGGCTACGGCGGTACAGATTTTTTTACAAAAGGTTGCTATAGCGAGAACGATACCGCGTCGTGCAAGGATCTGGGCGAGATATATGAGTACGGCAGAGGCGGCGCGACTGATCAGCGTGTGAAAAAAAGGACGCTGCTCTATCAAAAGCAAGCTTATGAAAGATGTTGTGAAAAGAGCAATGGACTAAGAAAAAGACTGCTGCAGAAAAAGTAGGCAAATAATCGCGACGTCTGAAGTTGTTGTTTTTTTATGTATGCGGCTGCTTGTAAGGCTAGATTTGACTTCTCAAGCGGATCGCATACGAAATTTACGTTTAGCGATTTTGGCTCACTTTATCAAATTTTACTTCTTTGGTGTTATCGTGTAGGTATGTTTCGTGAGACTACAAATTTGGGTTCGGGCGATATTTTATAAATTTGCCGGGGCTTGTTTTTGTATTTTATTCGGTCAAATTTAGCTTGGCGGCCTGAAGTACTTTTTTTCTAGCTTTTTGTTATTTTTACCGTCTTTTTTTCGAGATATAGTCGCTGCTGTTCGTTGAGTGCTTTTAGAAATTTGCGCTCGTTCTTCGCCGCCCGTCATCTCAAGCAGTACCTGCGCCCAGTTTGCAGGATAACTAAGATAATATTGCCCTATTCCCGCAAGAGTTTTTTTGCATTCGCTTAGCGTCGCTATTTAGATTATGAACGGGATAGGCAGGGGGCGATTTTTAGCGTTTCCCGCTCCGCCATTTCGCAGGAGATAAGCCCCTTTGATAGCTCGATACGTATTTTTTTAAAAATTTCTTTGATTTGATCGTTTATGTAGCGATTTGACTTGCTTGAATTTTTCTTTTTTTGCATGATTATAAAATGCCTTAGAAATTTAAAAAAACCGAGATCCAAAAAGCAGATATTTGTCGTCAAATTTTGCTTTGAGTTTTGTCTGTTTTTATGATCTTGTCGGTTTGTGTAATTTTTTTATACCGCTTACTTCTCGCAATCTTTTGCTGTTAGCTTTATTTGGCCAAAAAAGCGACCCGCTTGGCAGACTGTAGTCCATTATGATACTTTTTGCCCTTTGTAATAGCGCAAGAGTATCTTCGTCGAGGCAAAATTCTTCCACTAAAATCTCTTTCATGGCAGATAAAAAAATCTTTTTTTATTTTCTCCTGAAATAGCTTCCCAGTTTATATCTTGCGATTCTTCAAAAAAATATTTGTAAGTGAGTACGTCGTTTTCACAGCTTATATCGGCAATTTTTACGCCATCATAATCAGCTTGATTTAATGTAGATTTTGCGCCGATAACGGCTAGTCTTAGATACGGACTGCACTCCGCGCCAGCCAGAGCTAGCGCAAGAGCGCAAACGAGTATAATTTTTCTCACTTTTTCGGCGTTACTAACATATTGACGTAGCGGCCTTCTAGTAGCGGCTCTTTATCGCGGTCGGAGACGTCTTTTACCATCTCCCAGACCTTTTGTAGCATCGCGACGCCCGCTTCTGGATTGCTCATCTCGCGGCCTTTTAGAAATACGCGAAATTTGACGTGTTTGCCGTCTTCTAGAAACTCAAGCGCGTGCTTGACTTTGTAGTTGATGTCGTTTTGAGCGATTTTGACGGAGAGCTTGATCTCTTTTACTTCGATCGTTTTTTGCTTTTTCTTGGCCTCTTTTTGCTTTTTTTCCTGCTGGTAGCGGAATTTGCCGTAGTCCATTATTTTGCAAACGGGAGGTTTGGCATCAGGTGCGATTAGCACCAGATCAAAGCCCCATTTTCTCGGCGATTTTCAAGGCCTCAACTCTAGGGATGACGCCGTATGCGGTGCCGTCGTCTCCCACGCATCTCACTTCGCTCGCTCTGATATCTTCGTTGAGCAACACTTCGTTTTCTTTAGCCAATTAGTTTTTTTCCTTTAAGTTGAAATTTGTTGATTATATCCAAAAAAATATTGTGTTTTTTTATTGTATTTTTTTCGTAGAAATTTATTGCGCCGTGACAATTTTTGCAGATTTTGGTAAAAAGCCAGGCTTAGCATAAAGCCGCGCCTAGCTCAAATTTGACGGATTTTTGGTCCGTATTTCAAAAAGTTACCTCGGCGAGTTTTGATTTTAGCAGCTCGACAAATTCGTCCAGTTTCATATCTTTTTGCTCCCTGGTCGTACGGTCGCGCAGAGCGATGGCGCTATTTGCCACTTCGTTGTCGCCAAGTACCGCGATCATCGGCACGCGTTGTTTTTTTCTGCAGTGCGGATGCGTTTGTTTAGGCTCTCGTTTTTTTGCTCGCGATTTCGCTATCTACGCCGATTTTGCGAAGCTCTTTGGCGACTGTTTTGGCGTAGTCTAGATGCGCGTCGCTGATCGGCACGATGACTACTTGCGTCGGAGCGACGAAAAAAACGGTAGTTCGCCGCCCGTGTGCTCGATCAAGATGCCGATAAACCTCTCAAAGCTTCCCAGTAGCGCGCGGTGTAGCATGACGGGCTGTTGACGCTCGTTATTTGCGTCGATGTAGCCAAGATCAAAGCGCTCAGGTAGGTTAAAAATCGACCTGGATCGTGCCGCACTGCCATTTTTCGTTTTAAGGCGTCCGTGATTTTTTTATGTCGATTTTTTTGGGCCGTAGAATGCGCCGCCGCCCTCGTCGATACCGTATTTAAAGCCGTTTTCGTCAAGCGCTTCTTTTAGCGCTTTGGTCGCCGTTTCCCAAATCTCGTCCCCGCCGATCGCTTTTTGCAGGCTTGGTCGAAATCTCCATCTCGTAGTGAAAGCCGAGATTTTTCCATTATTTTGCCGGCAAATTTTTAAAATTTCTAGGATATTTTTCTTTGATTTGGCTCGGCATACAAAAGATGTGCGAGTCGTCCTGGGCAAATTCGCGCACCCTGAAAAGTCCGTGTAAAACGCCGCTTTTTTCGTGGCGGTGCACGACGCCGTATTCGAAAAATTTAAGCGGCAAATCGCGGTATGAGCGGATATCTGACTGATAGACTTTGATGTGGCCGACGCAGTTCATCGGCTTTATGCCGTATTCGGCCTCGTCTATCGTCGTAAAGTACATATTTTCTTTGTAGTTTGCGTAGTGGCCGCTCTTTTTCCACACGTCAGCCTTTAAAAGCTCTGGTCCACGCACTGGCTCGTAGCCGCGGTCGCGGTGAGCTTTATATGTAATTTGCTCTAACTTCGAGCGTAAACGTCCGCCGTTTGGTAGCCAGATCGGTAGGCCGCCGCCCACTTCGTCGTCAAATGTAAATAGCTTCATCTCGACGCCAAGCTTCCTGTGGTCGCGTTTTTTGGCCTCTTCGATGATGCGGATGTGCTCTTTTAGGCTCTCTTTGTCGGCAAATGCCGTGCCGTAGATGCGGTTTATCATCTCGCGCGTCTCGTCGCCGCCCAGATACGCTCCTGCTACTCGGGTTAGTTTAAAAAATCTTAAGAATTTGGTATTTGGCAAGTGCGGTCCTCGGCACAAATCCTCGAAATTCCCTTGCTTATAGCTGCTGACTTCGCCCTCGGGGATACGTTTTAGCACCTCTTGTTTTAGCTCGTCGTCTTTAAATTTATCGCTCATAAAGGCTTTTTGTGGAGCTTGCTTTGACGATGTCAAGCTTTTGCTTCGGCTAGCTCTTTCATCTTGGCTTCTATCGCCTCCAGGTCTTCGTCGCTAAGCTTGCTGTTAGCTTCATCAACCTTGAAATCATAATAAAATCCGTCCTCGACGTTTGGTCCGACGAAAAATTTAGCCTGCGGATAAAGCTCTTTGATAGCCTGCGCCATGAGGTGCGCACAGGAGTGCCTGATGACGTTTAGCGCGTCTGGGGAGTTGTCAAAAATAAATCGGTTCTGCGGCGTTTTTCTCGCCCGTTGATACTCTGAGTATCGACTATGTTTCCATCCAGTTTGTATGCGATGATATCGCTCATTTTACGTCCTTTTTATCGAAACATCTTTCTTACGCTGAAAGAATTGGGCTTGATTTTAGCTAAATTGTTTTTAAGCTTTACTTAATGTTTTATTTGATTTGGGTTTAAACGGCGGTCAAATTTGAGTTTTGAATATAATAGGATATATAGATTAAATTTTTAAGTATTGTCAAATCGGTAATATTCTCAATATAATTTATTATATTTTTAAGAAAACTATCGCTAATATTTCATCGAATGAATCATGCATTTATCTCGTCTTTGCATTGTTTTTGATTCATTTTTCTCCCAAATTGCGCAAAGGAGTGGTTGCCTTTGCGCTTTAACCTTTAAATTTATTCCCAAAAAACCTGCACAATTTGACGCTAACGAGTTAAATTTTTAGAAAAATAAATACATTTTGGCTTTAGTGGGCAAATTTGACGTTTGGATTTAAGGTGCAAAAATAAGTAAAATTGATGAATGTGAATCAAAAAGAAGCGAAATGGTGGCCCCTGAATGGACTCGAACCATCGACCACTACCATGTCAAGGTAGTGCTCTACCAACTGAGCTACGGGACCTAAAAATGGAAATGTACCCAAAAATAATATTGAAATTAGCTTAAACTTTTGCGATTTTTTTCGTAAAAAGCAAAATTGGGCGCGGTCGCATTTCGTCAATTTGACCCCGCTAGACAATCTGAAAGTAAAAATTACATAAAGATTATATTTTAATAGAAAAGTCTTGATAAATATTAAAAAAATAAAAATCTCATAAATTCATCTTTTTATGGTCAAATTTATATTAAATCCCCTAAATTTAGGGATATTTATGATAGAGCAAATTTCTAATAAAACTCACAGTAAACTCACGATATTATAATTATAATGCCGTTATGATATTTCATCCAAAGGAGAATGTATGCAAGAGCAAATGTCAAGACGCGATTTGTTAAAAGCTAGGTATGGCGGGTGCGGGTGCGCTTGCGCTAGGGTTCGGTAAATGCGCAAGCAAAGCGCGCTAAACACAAAAAGACGTCAATTTGATGAAGAGTGGGATGTGATCATCATCGGCTCGGGCTACATCCAACCGATGCTTGAAAGAAAATTTGAAGCGCTGAAAGACAAGGGCTGCGAGCTTCGCCGCCGCGCCAATTTGACGACTTCGTACTAGATGACAGCGGCCGCGTCGTGGGCGTGACGATCAGAGAAGAGTATAGGTTTGACGATAAAGCTTTTACAGCGATGACCTAGAAAACACTAGCGGCACGAAAAAAACGCTAAAAGCAAACAAAGGCGTAGTTTTAGCAGCCGGTGGATTTTGCCGCGATAAAATTTTCCGCAAGCTTCAAGACCCGCGCATTCCTGATGACGTCGATAGCACAAATCACGCGGGAGCTACCGCGGGCGTGCTGCTAAAAGCCTTTGAGATCGGCGCGTATCCTGTGCAGGTCGATTGGATCCAGTTCGGTCCGTGGGCAAGCCCCGATGAGAAGGGCTTTGGTACCGCTCCGATCCTAACTCAGCAAGGCACCTTTAAATACGGTATCGCCGTGGACGTTCGCAACGGCAAACGCTTTATGAACGAGCTAGCCGACCGCAAGACCCGCGCGGACGCGGAGTTTAAAATTTTACGCGAGGATCCGAAAGCCTATCCGATAACCTTCGCCGATACCAAAATGGCGTTTAAAGACCCTAAGCGAAGAGATCATCCAAAAAGGCATGGCAAGCGGCAAGCTAGTGGGCGAATGCGCGAGTCTAGATGAAATCGCCAGTAAATACGGCGTGCCTGCGGATGCCTTAAAAGAGAGCGTCAAAAAAATACAACGAAGGCGTCAAAGCCAAAAAAAGACGAGTTTGGCAAACAAGAAAGCGCGCTAAGCGAGATCAACGAGGCAGGACCGTTCTACGTCATCCGCCTATCGCCGAAGCCTCGCCACACCATGGGCGGCCTAAAGATCAACACTAAAGCTGAGGTCATCTCAAGCAAGACCAATAAGCCGATCCCTGGCTTATATGCCGCAGGCGAGATCACCGGCGGTACGCACGGCGCGAGCAGACTAGGTACGGTTGCGATAACCGACTGCATAGTGTTTGGGATGATTGCTGGAGAAAAATCTAGCCTAGTTTGGTAAAACGGAGTTCTCGCGAGTGCTTTTTAAATGATTTTCGTAAATTTCGCCCCTGCGACAGACTATATGTCTAGTCTTGGGACGAATGTACTTCAAAACATTTAAAAATCATCTCGCGATAATCCGTTTTATTTCGTATCGCAGGTCAAATTTGAAGACTAAATTCGAGATTCGGCTTGCGATACTTTGTTAAATTGATGGTAAATTTGTAAATTTACTCCCGAAACCGCGACGCTTTGCGTCAGCAAAGCTATGTCGCCACCTCTCACGTCGTAGGGGTTGGGGGATTGTTAAGGGGAAGGGAGCTCTTTTTGCATCGCGACGCTTGCAACTGCAAAGCAGAGCGTAATTCAAGCCCCTTCCCCCTTAACAAGAAGACAAATTTAAAGTTGTCGCGTATAGTGTGCTATGAAAATTAAAGACCAAATTTTGCCGGCTCAAATTTAACGACCACAAAGAATTAAACATTAAGACAAAAGAAGCGTTCTTTTATCTTAATCCCTCAGAAAGGAATTCGCATGAAACACAAAGCGTTTCTCGCCTTGTGCGCATCTATGCTATTATGCTCTTTTGCATTTAGCGCAGGTGCACCAAGCGCAAAGATAACGTCTTTAGCCGATCTTAACGTCACCGACGAACTGCGAGCCAAACACCCTTTAAAGCCTCATCACGAAAAGCTAAGCTTCACCTGTCTTGATTGTCACGAAGGACAAGGAAACGATGCTAGTAAATTTAAATCCATAGGCGATAAAGGCTGTATGTCCTGTCACGGCGACAAGAAAAAGATAGCTAAAAGACTAGAATACATGGATCTGCTAAAAGCAAATCCCCACAACTCGGTTCACGACGGCCCTACGCTATACTGCGACGAGTGCCACAACGAGCATAAAAAATCAACCAATATGTGCACGGAGTGCCACGAACACGAAGTTCCGCAATGGATGGGGGTAACGCCATGAAAATTTCAAAGAAAGTACTAGCGCTTATTATATTAGTAAGCGGCATTATAGGATTTTTAGTCGTACTGCCCGTGCATTACGCCCTAGAAGAAACTAGCGGAGAGAAGTTTTGCGTAGTATGCCATGAGATGGATCCTATGGTTATAGCTTATAGCAACGACGTTCACAGCGGCAAAGGTAAAAGCGGAGTAAGGGCTAAATGCGTGGACTGCCACATACCTCATGATAACCTAGCCAAATACGTCCTAATTAAAGCTAAAAACGGATTGATGGAGGGATATATTCATTTCTTTAAAGATCCGGAGGCTATAGACTGGCATAAAAATAGAGAGAAAAGAGAGCACTTCGTATTTGATAACGGTTGCGTTAGCTGCCATACGAATTTGGTAGATAATAAACTAACAAGCCCGCAAGCTCAAAAGATGCACGCTCACTATCAAAGCTTGCTAAATACCGATAAGCAACTAACCTGCGCTAGCTGTCACGCCGAGGTAGGTCACAGCGGACTAAACAATATGCTAAACTACTGGAAGCCTGAATACAAAATCTACGAAAAGAAAGCCGCAATCAAAAAAGAAGAGATAAAGAAGGCATATTTTGGGGAGGATTACGTAGCACCGAAAGAGGTGAAGGGTGAAGATAAAGAAGGCAATGCCACCAAAAAAAGTAGGCTAAAATGAAGAGAAAATTTTTGCTCGTTAGCGACGACGAGGAGATGCAACTAAACCTCAACGCCGCGCTTTACCGCTTTAACATCCGCATAGTTCGTTTTGAAAAATTTAAGCGAGCTAAGGGAGGATTATTACAACGGCAACCGCTACATCTTTTACGTCATCGACGTAAAGACGAAGGATCTAGCAAATTTTGAGTCGGTCAAATTTCTGCGAGATAACGGGAGCCTAACTCCCGTTATGATCCTCGTAGATAAGGCTATCCCCGCGCTTTACAAGAAAATTTACTACGCAAAGTACGACGACTTTATGGTAAAGCCTTTTTTGCCGGAGGAGTTTTTGTTTCGTGTGTTTAGAAACTGCCGAATTTCTACTCGGGAGCAAATTTGAGCTAAAAAACGGCGCTATATACGACAAAAACAGCCTCACTCTACACATAAACGGCACAAGCATAATGCTTGGCAAAAAAGAGGGGTTGTTTTTAGAAATTTTGGCCAAAAACGCCCCGCACGTAGTAACGATCCAGGAGCTTGAGTGGAGTATCTATAAAGACGAAAACGTCTCGTCCGATCGCCTGCGCTCGCTCGTGCGTCAGTTGCGCGCGAAGCTGCCTTTTGAGCTAATCAAAACCGTGCGCAGTATCGGGTACAGTTTGGAGGAGTAGTTAGAGCTTAGGCAAGATCACCTCTTTTTGCGCGAGCCTCTCAAAGGTGCAGACGTCGCCGTAAATTTTAGCCAGTAGCTCGTCGTTTAAAACCTGTGCGACGCTGCCTTTTGAGACGATTAAACACTATCACTTCGTCGCAAAACCAAAGGATGTGGTTGGGCTCGTGCGTGCAGATGACGATCGTCTTGCCGCCCGCAGCGATCTTTTTAAAAATTTTTCCAAAGCGTGATCTGGTTTTTAAAAATCAAGCGCAGACGTCGGCTCGTCAAGTAGTATCAGCGGCGTATCCTGCGCGAGCGCCCTAGCGATAAAAAAACGAGCTGCCGCTGCCCGCCGCTAAGCTCGTTCATCTTTTTATCCGCTAGATGCGAGATACCGATAAACTCCATCGCCTCGCTCACCGCCCTTTTGTCATCTTTACTAAAGCCAAATAGGGCTCTTTACGTGCGTAGAGCGCCCCATCAGGACGATGTCTCTTACGAAAAACGGAAAATGCAGCTCGGTGTGCTGCGCGACGTAGGCGATGTTTTTAGCCATCCAGGCGGGGCTTTTGTGTTTCGTGTTTTGCGAATCTACGTAAATTTCGCCGCCTTTGATACTTAGAAATTTTCATACAGCAGTTAAAAAAACGTGCTCTTGCCGCTACCGTTAGTGCCCAAAAGCCCGCATATGCTGCCTCTTTTGATCTCGATGCTTACGTCTCCGAGACCAAATCCGCCGTAGCTAAAGGATAAATTTTTTCGTTTGTAGTATCATTTTAGCAGCTCCTTTGCCTTGCTTCTTAAAAGCGCGATGAGAAAGGGCGCGCCCACCAAAGAGGTTATGATGCCCACCGGAATCTCAGCCATCGCTACCGTGCGCGCGAGCGTGTCGACTCGTTCAAGCGCAGAGGCGATCTTGGCCATTGTGTCGCGTATATCTTTGATACTAAACTCTCCGCCTAGTTGTAAAAAAACATAAAATTTAAAATAAGCCGTTTTTGGGTATAATTTTTCAGAAATCTCGGAGCGATAAAATGGACAGAAAAAGAGCTTCTAGGCGGCGTAAAACGCATCGTCGTAAAGGTCGGCACCTCAACGCTGGCAAACGCGGACGGCTCGCTAAACGAGGATAAGATCAAGCAAATCGTGGCAAATTTAAGCGAGCTAAACGAAAACGCCGAAGTGGTCTTCGTAACCTCGGGCGCCGTGGGTGCGGGCATGGGGCAGATGAAGCTCGCGCACAAGCCAAAATCCATCGTCGAAAAGCAAGCTCTTGCAGCCATCGGGCAGGTTTCGCTCATCCATCTTTATCACATTTTATTTTGGGCGCACGGCAAAACGATCGCGCAACTGCTGCTGACCAAAGACGACTTTAGCGACCGCCGCCGCTACCTAAATATGCGCAGCGTCCTACGCTCCTTGCTCGCTAAAAAAATCATCCCCGTCATCAATGAAAAACGACCCCGTCGTGGGCGAGGGCATCAAGGGCGTAAAAGTGGGCGATAACGACACGCTAAGCGCGCTCGTGGCGGGGCTAATCGAGGCTGATTTGCTCGTGATTTTGACCGATATCGACGGGCTGTACGACAAAAAAATCCAAGCGTTTTTGCCGACGCTAAACTTTATAATTGGTAGAAAGTCAGATGATAGCATCAGGGCGGCTGCGGGCGCAGAGGGCAGTAATTGGCACCGGCGGCATGCGCACTAAAAATCACCGCAGCCGAGATGACGACCAAAAAAACGGCACGCACCTCATCATCGCAAACGGCGTCGACCCGCGAAATATCGTGCGAGCAGCACACGGCTACGAGGTTGGGACGCTATTTTTTTGGCGGGTAAAAAAATAGGATAAATCGCGTAAATACTGGCTCGCCTACTCGGCCGCAGATAACGGCTCCGTCGCGATCGACGCGGGCGCAGCAAAGGCGCTAAAAGAGGGCAAAAGCCTGCTAGCAGTCGGCATCCGCGAGGCGACTGGCGAGTTTGAGCGCGGCGAGGCGCTGGCCATCAAAGACGCAGGCGGCCGGACGCTGGCTCGCGGCATAACAAACTACTCATCGGCCGAGCTAGCCCTCATAAAAAGGACGCAAGAGCGAGGAGATCGAGGCGGCTCTTGGCTACAAATACGAGGACGAGGCGCTACATATCGACAACATCGCGCTAATTTAGGTCAAATTGGCGACTTTTTGCGGCAGAGTCGGTCGTAGCGGCGTCAAATTTACGCCAATTTGAAGCAAATTTCGCTATATGGCTGTAAAATTTAAAGCTGATACGGCAGCTAAAGTTTGATCAATTGACTACCGAAACTAACCGCGTGGTTGCCGTTAAATTGACGGTTGATTTTTTTAAGCGCGTTTTAAAAATACGGATAACGGGTAGGGAAAAACGATGAACGAAAAAAAGAAGCAGCGAAAGCGAAATCCCGGCGCGACCCTGCGGCACGTAAAAGCTTGTTTGAGAGAGCGATTTTAGCAGGTTGGGCGCCGTTTTCGCTCGGAGTCATATTTTTTTGCCGCGCTTGGGATTTGGGCGTTAAATTGAAGCTCGGACGAGATTTTTAGAGCTTAATTTGGCTGCCTTTCATCCGCGCCGTGCGTGTTTTTTTGCGCCGTTTTTGGACGACTTTGCAAACAACGGTGCGAGCCTATACGTGATTGCCTTTTACGCATGCGCCGCGCCGTTTTGGATCTGCTTTTTTTCGCCGCCGTCTTTTGTCTAAACTACGGCCGCGCGGACGTCGGAGGCGTAAGTTTGATCGTCGTGGCCGCGAAATTCCTCGTGCTCGGCGGATTTTGCTTTCTCGCACTTAGCGGACTACTCTTTGCGCCCGAGGGGATGGGCGGCAGGTGGGGCGTCTACGTGCGATTTGACAACTACGTCCTCGCAAACAACAGCGTGCTTTTACAACCCTAGCCGCCGGGCTGGGTATCGGCTTTGTATTTGCGAGCTTTGCGCACGTAGCGTGCGATTTGATTTATAGATTACGAGGCGGTCGGCGGTAGTGAGCCGCTTTGCTCGCTACCGTTTTTCTATCGCGCCCGGATTTTCGGTGCTAAATTTTAGCAATATAAATCCAACTACGCCCGAAACTACCGAACCTAGCAGGATAGCAAGCTTGTCCGTGTGGGCAAAGGCGTCCGTGTCGTTGTAGGCTAGGGCCGTTAATGAAAAAGGCTCATCGTAAAGCCTACGCCGCAAAGCACCGCGATGCCGTAAAGCTGGATGAATGGACCCTTCCGGCAGCTTGGCTAGCTTAATTTGATCGCTAAAAAAAGCTAAAGCAAAAATACCCCTGATTTGCTTGCCGACGAAAAAGCCCCAGCGCCGTGCCCAGCGCGACCGGAGACAAAAATCTCGTCCAGTCCGACGCCTCGCAGCGAGATGCCTGCGTTTACGAAGGCAAATATCGGCAACACGCCAAACGCCACCCAACCGTGTAGGGTCGTGCTCGATGCTTTTTAGCATCGATTTGTCTGGCTCGTCTTTAAAACTAAGCGGTATAAAAAATGCCGCCACGACGCCCGCAAGTGTGGCGTGAACGCCTGATTTTAGCACCGCTACCCACATCACCACGCCTACGATTAGATAGGCCGCCTTGCTTTTTACGCCGAGTCTGTTTAGCGCAAAAAGCGCGCCTAGACAAACGCTCGCGACCGCAAGCATTTGAATGCTAAGCTCGCTCGTGTAAAATAGCGCGATAATCACGATCGCGCAAAGGTCGTCGACGATGGCTAGCGTCATGAGGAAAATTTTTAAACTAGTCGGTACGCGCGGCCCAAGCAGACTCAAGATACCAAGAGCAAATGCGATATCCGTCGCTGTCGGTATCGCCCAGCCGCCAAGCGCGAAGGAGTCGTGCTTCGTAAAAAGATAAAAGATGACTGCGGGCACTATCAGGCCACCTGCTGCGCCGATGGCGGGCAGCGCGATTTGCGACGGATTTTTTAGCTCGCCCTCTAGCACCTCGCGCTTTAGCTCAAGTCCGATGAGAAAGAAAAATACCGCCATAAGTCCGTCGTTTACCCACAAGATTAGCGGCTTGCTTAGCCCGTATTCGCCGAAGCTTACGGTAAACTTGGTCTTTAAAAAAACTCGTTGTAAAAAAATCGCTCAAAAACGTGTTTTGGCATAGTAGCGCCGCGACCGTAGCGATCATCAGCAAAATCCCGCCGCTAGCTTCGTGTTTTAAAAACTCTTTTATCCCGCCCATTTTGCTTCCTTTTCATAAAATTTTAAGGATTATAGCGTATTTTTTTACGGTCGCATGAAATTCGGGCGATCTAGCTATAATCAGGTCAAACTTTAAAAGGCGAAAATTTGGTAGACGCATCGCTAATCTGGCTTTGTCGCGCTACTCTTTGCGCCTAAGAGAGAGCGCTTTATAAATTAAGGAGCGAAAATGAATGAAATTTTAGATATCTGTAAGCGCGCGAAGGCCGCTTGCGGCGAGCTTTTGAGGCTTGACAGCAAGGCTAAATTTGAAATTTTAAATGCCGTGGCGGACGAGCTGCTCGCGCAAAAGGACGCGATAAAAGCGGCAAACGCCAAAGACCTTGCAAATGGCGAGAAATCGGGGCTTAGTGCGGCATTGCTCGATCGTCTGCGACTAACGGACGCCCGTATCGAGGCTATGGCGCAGGGCGTGCGCGAGGTGGCGGGCTTTGCCGAGGTCGTAGGCGAAAATCTAGGCGGCTGGAGCCATCCAAACGGCATGCAAATCAGCCGCGTCCGCGTGCCGCTGGGGGTGCTTGGCATCATCTATGAGAGTCGTCCGAACGTCAGCATCGATGCGGCGGCTTTGGCACTAAAAAGTGGCAACGCGGCGATCCTGCGAGGCAGTGCCAACGCGCTAAATTCGAACATTTTTTTGCTAAATTTATTTAACGAAGCGGGGGCGAATGGCTTTACCGATGGGCGCAGTGCAGCTCGTGGAGAGCGCAGATCGCGAAGTAGTGGCGCAAATGGCGAAAAATGAGCGAGTATATCGACGTTTTGATACCGCGCGGCGGCAAGAGCTTAAAGGATTTTATCGCGCAAAACGCGACCGTGCCGATCATCATGACGGGCGCGGGGGTGTGCCACATCTTCGTCGATGAGAGCACAAATTTAAGCGAGGCGGCAAAGATAATCAAAAACGCCAAAACCCAGCGTCCAAGCGTCTGCAACGCCGTAGAATGCGTGCTTTTTGCATGAGCGCATTGCGGGCGAAAGTTTTGCCTGAGCTGGTGCGCGAGATGCCCGAGGTCGAGTTTCGCGTGAGCTCGGAGCTTTTGGGCTCGTGCGCGGATCTGCGAGGCGCAAAAAAACGTCAAACTTGCAGGCGAGAGCGACTTTGGCGCCGAGTTTTTGGACCTCGTGCTAGCCGTGCGTGCCGTGCGGGATACGGGCGAGGCGATTAGCTTTATAAATGCGCATTCCAGTGGGCATTCGGACGCGATTTTAAGCGCCGATTACGCAAACGTCGAGCAGTTTTTTTAAACGAAATCGGCAGCGCGGTCGTCTATGCCAACGCCTCGACGCGCTTTAGCGACGGCAGCGAGTTTGGGTTTGGCGGCGAGATCGGCATCAGCACGCAAAAGCTGCACGCCAGAGGGCCGATGGGGGTGAGGGAGCTCACGACCTATAAATACGTAGTCCGCGGGGATTATCAAACGCGTTAGCGGCTTGTCTTTTTGTCATATACTTCGTTTGATTTCGCTGCGGGCTACAGTCACGTATTATATATACGCTCCTTTGCCCTTGCTCATTCGCCTCGTCTATGACAAAAAAATACTTCGCCTTATCGTTTTACGTTTAAAGTTTGGGGTCAAATTTCAAAACCAAATTTGCATTTCGTGGCGCGATAAAAACATCTAATTTGCGACACCCGCGGCGACTTTTTCGGCGATGAAGTGACCCGACGCAGGTTGCCGCTCGGGCGTAGAAAGGCGAAATGTATGCTAAAAATCGGCGTAAATTTAAAGGAAACCGATGAAAAAAACTAGAAATTTATCTTCGCTCTTGCCGCGGCATTTGTTTTTAGCGGTTGCTACGAGACGACGCTACTTACGCGCGTGCCGATCTTGGCGCTTGTTTCGGACAAAGGCGCGGGCGTGAAATCCACCTCGTGCTAACGGATGTAACGCCGCAGACGCACGACGAAAAAAAGTAGTAACGGACAACGTGCGTGTTTTCGTCCCGGACGCTATCGTGAGGACTTTCCGACCGGGCAGAGCGCCTACGAGATGAGCGTGAGCGTCGGCAAAGAGCGAAAAGGACGGCAAAAAAACTCGGATAAGCGCGCCGTGCGGATATATCTGGACAGATTTGGCGACGTCTATGGCAAGCTTTAGCAAAAAAACATGCTCGAGCAGTACGCGGGTGCGGCGAAACAGGGCGAAGCGCCGACGCTAAAAGCAGCGATCAAACTTTGAAAAACGACACGAAGGACGTCTATGAGCTGGTTGTGGGCAACGACTTTAAAGCTAGCGACGAGGCGCAGACGAGCGGCGTTTATACCTTGACGCCCGGGCAGGTTACGGGCGCTATCTGGGCGGAAAATATCGCGATACGCGAGGTGCTTGCCGGCAAGGCGGTCAAAAATCGGCACTCTAAGAAAGGCGGTAAAAATGAAAAAAATCCTAAAATCGGCTTTATCGGCGGCGGAAATATGGGCGGCGCGATGATCGCAAATCTGGCGCAAAGGCTGGGCGGCGAGAGTGTGTTCGTCTATGCTAGGGAGCAAAACGGCGGCTCTGCGCGAAAAAAATGCGGCGTAAATGCCTGCGAGAGCGAAGCTGCGGTCGCGTCGGCGGCCGATATCACGGTGCTAGCGACTAAGCCCGCGGCGTATTTGGATATATCAAATTTGATAAAAAGACGCAGCGCAAGGTAAGGTTATAGTCACGCTAGCGCCAATTTCTAGCTTGGAGCAAGCCTCGCAAATTTTGGGTACGCAGGCTAAGATCGCGCGCGCGATGCCAAACACTCCCGCGGCAATCGCAGAGGGCGTAAGCGCGCTGTGTTTTAACGAGAAATTTAGCGCGGACGAGCGGGCGGCGGTGCGAGAGATATTTGAAAGTACTTTCGGCGCCGTTTATGAGCTGGAGGAGGCTAAACTTTGCCGCATTTACGGGTATCGCGGGTAGCTTGCCGGCCTATGTTTTTTTATGTTTATCGAGGCCGCGGCCGATGCAGGAGTGCTTGAGGGGCTGCCTAGAGCGCTGGCGTACGAAGCCGTCGCAGCTAGCGTCGCAGGCTCGGCAAGGCTAATGCTAAAAAGCGGCAAGCATCCTGCAGCCTTAAAAAGACGAAATTTGCTCGCCCGGCGGCACGACGATAGAAGCGGTCAAAGCGCTGGAAAAAAAGGCGGGTTTCGCGCGGCGGTGATGGATGCGGTCGCGGCATGCGTGAAAAAAAGGCGATAGCCAAAGTAAATTTACTGCTTTAGCTGACGCTTAAAAAAATGATTTTTGGAGTTTGAAAGTGTGCGAATTTTGCTTATAGACTCGATCTATTCTGGATTGCGACTTAAATTTAAAAATTCTAATCAAAATTTTTAATTTTTTTATAAAATTTAAAATGTAACTTATAGTTCGATTTTATCGATATTCGAGCCGATTTTGTATCCAAAATTTATATCATTTAAAAAAATAAAATCCAAAAATTTTGATATAAATTTATTTTATCTTAAACTTTTTTTGCATAAAAATCACCGCCAAATTTTACTCGAAAGGTACGCTATGAAAAAAACGATATGTGCGACATGTGTTGTTGCGAAATGAAAAGCTAGGGCGCTAGGCACGAATATCTTTTTAAGTGCTTAGCAAGTCGCTAAACATTTAAAAAGATATTTTCAACTCCGCACTCGCGGGCCTTTTTAGATGAATAGCCAACGATAAATTTAAAAAGGACAAAAAATGAAAAAACTACTAAAATCTTCTCTACTTGCTTTGGCGAGCTTCGCTCTTTTAACCGGCGCAAATGCAAAAAAACTCTCGAAAAACGGCGTTTTGAAAAATCGCGACCGAAGGCACGTATTCGCCCTACTCCTACCACGATAAAAAAACGACGCGCTAACCGGCTACGACGTAGAAGTGGCACGCGAAGTCGCTAAAAAGTTAAATTTAAAAGCGGAATTCGTCGAGGCTCCGTGGGATGCGATGCTGGCGGCATTTGATGCGGGCAAGGCCGATATCGTGTTCAATCAAGTAAGCATCACGGATGAGCGTAAGAAAAAATACGATTACACCGCTCCATACACCGTCGCCTACGCCGCGCTAGTCACTCATAAAGACAATAATGAAATAAAAAGCTTCGAGGATCTAAAAGGCAAGAAGAGCGCGCATTCTGCGACTAGCAACTGGGCCGGTATCGCGCAAAAATACGGCGCGCAGATAGTCACCGTAGACGGCTTTAGTAAGGGCGTGGAGCTCATTATCAGCCGCCGCGCGGATGCGACGATAAACGATAGCGTGACCTTCTATGATTACATAAATCAGCGTCCAAACGCCCCGTTAAAAATAGCCGCTAGCGGCAGCGAGCCGATCTACTCCGCAGCCATCGTGAAAAAGGGCAACGAAGAGCTCGTAAACGACGTAAACAGGGCTCTTAGCGAGCTAAAAAAACGAAGGCAAGCTGGCTGAAATTTTCGATCAGGTATTTCGGCAAAGATGTCTCGCGGTAACGGGCGATGAACGAGTTTGACCGTATAAGCGAGCTTTTGCTAAGCTCGCTACAACCTATGGCGCTGGCGATGATAAAGGTGACGCTGCCTCTTACAGCGATCTCCTTTTCGCTGGGACTTCTTATCGCTGTGCTAACGGCGATCGCACGCATAGCAAATATCAAAATTTTAAAGCAACTTAGCGAATTTTATATCTGGATATTTCGCGGCACGCCGCTTTTGGTGCAGCTTTTTATCGTATATTTCGGTCTGCCGATCGTGGGCATTACGCTCGATGTTTGGAGCGCGGCGATCATAACTTTCAGCCTAAATATCGGCGCTTACGCTTCCGAAGCCGTTAGGGCGGCCGTACTTTCGGTGCCCAAAGGCCAGTGGGAAGCCGCTACGGCGCTTGGTATGAGCTACGCGCAAATTTTGCGCCGTATAATCGCTCCGCAAGCCGCGCGCATCTCGCTACCCCCGCTTTCAAATATCTTTATCAGCACGCTAAAAGACACCTCGCTTGCGGCTTCTATCACGATGGTCGATATGTTTATGGTCGCTCAGCGCATCGCCGCGCGCACCTTCGATCCGCTCACGCTTTACGTGCTCGCCGCGCTTTTTTTACTTGATAGTCTGCACGTTTTTGACGTTTCTGCAAGCTAGGCTCGAGAAAAGATTTTCAAGGTACGTGTGATGATAAAATTTAAAAATTTGACTAAGAAATTCGGAGACAACGTTGTTTTAAACGGTTTAAATTTAGAATTTAAAGACGGCGAGACTACGGTTATTTTAGGAAGCTCGGGCTCGGGCAAATCAACCCTGCTGCGCTGCATAAAGTTTACTCGAGATCCCGGACGGCGGCGAGCTTGAGCTTGAGGCGATAAGATAACTTTCGCCGGTAAAATTTCGAAAAAAAGATATGCTGCCGTTTCGCGAGCATACGGGGATGGTCTTTCAGAGCTTTAATCTATTTCCGCATCTAACGGCTCTACAAAACGTAACCGAAGGCCCCGTGCAGGTGCTGAAAATCCCGAAAGAGCAGGCAGAAATTGAGGCTTTGGCTCTACTTGAAAAGGTCGGGCTAAAGGGCAAGGAGCACGAGTACCCAAGCAAGCTCTCGGGCGGTCAATCGCAGCGAGTGGCGATAGCGCGAGCGCTTGCGATGAAGCCGTATTTTTGCTTTTTGGACGAGCCCACGAGCGCGCTTGATCCGGAGCTTGAGGCCGAGGTTTTGAAGGTTATCGGCGGCCTTAGCAAGGAGCGCGACTCGCTCATCATCGTCACGCATAATATGAACTTCGCCCGCAAAGTCGCGGATAGAATCTTATTTTTAGAGCGCGGCAATATCGAATTTGACGGTACGGCTGAGGAATTTTTCAGCAGCGACTCGCCGCGCATAGTCAAATTTATCTCGGCGATGGATTTTTAAATTTAAAGGAAAAAAATGAAAGTAGATACGCTAATCGTAAAAGGCCTCGAAGCCAAAAAAATAACCCTCACGGCGCGGTCGTTCCGCCTATTTATCTAGCCACGACGTTTGCGCAAGACGGTTTAGACGACTTTCAAAAAGTACGCTTATTCTCGTAGCGCAAATCCAACGAGAAATGCATTTGAAGAGCTTTTTGCCAGTTTGAAGACAGCAAATACGCATTTGCTCTAGCTTCGGGCATGGCGGCGACCTCGGCGGTTTTTAATCTGCTAAAAAAAGCGGCGACAAGGTGCTTTTAAAACAGCAATGTTTACGGAGGCACTTACCGCTACGCAAACGGTATTTTCGCACATTCGGGATCAAATTTGAACTCGTCGAAGATCTAAATAAAATCTCTCGTCTAGACGAGGACGTTAAGATGATATTTATCGAAACGCCGTCAAATCCGCTACTGCGAGTAACAGATATCGCCAGACTAGCCGAGCTAGCTCGTAAAAACGGCGCGCTTGTCGTCGTCGATAATACTTTTTGACACCGTATTATCAAAAAAAGCGCTAGAAATTTGGTGCCGATATCGTCGTTTATAGCGCGACGAAATATATCGGCGGACATGCCGACGTAATTGCGGGAATCGTGACTACGAACGACGATGCGCTAGCCGAGCGTATAGCTTTTTATGAAAAAAATACTCTGGGCGCGACGCTAAGCCCCGCAGATGCTTATAATCTAATAAGAGGCCTCAAAACTCTTAGCGTGAGATTTGATAGACAAAGCGAAAATACGCTAAAAAAATAGTAGAATTTTTAGAAAAAAACTCGGCTGTTAAAGCTGTGTATTACGCAGGTTCATTTTTCAGCCGAGGAAAAAAACGCATCCAAAAACGCCCAAGCCAGCGGTATCGGCGCGCTAATCTCGCTGGAGCTAAAGGATGGCTACGACTATAAAATTTTTGCTAAAAAGCTTGGAGCTTTTTGATCTAGCCGTGAGCCTTGGCGGCGTTGAGAGCCTGATCTGCCATCCGGCCTCAATGACTCATGAATCTTATTCGCAGGATTTACAAGCTAAAAATCGGCATTACTCAAGGTTTGCTACGCCTTGCCGTCGGTATCGAAAAATTCGGATGATTTGATCGCGGATTTGGAGCAGGCGATAAATAAAGCTAAAATTTAATTTTGCTTGCAAGCTCGAACAAATTTAACTTTATACTCGACTCGGTGCGCAAAAATAGGCGTACCGAGTTTTGCTCAAACTTGGCTATAGAGCATATCAAAACGGTCATGTGCATAATTTGATCGTTCTACTATTTTGTTTTTAAATAAGCTAGCCAAAACCCCGATGCTCAAAATCCCCAAAATGACCCACAAGCTAACCTGTGCCGAAATCTCAAATCCGTGATGAAAAATATGCGCGGAAGCGTTTAGGGCGAGCTTTGCTGCGATAAAAAACAAAAGCGCTATAACGGCTTTTTTTCTAAATATACCAAATAGTCTTTTTAGCGCTTCTAGTACGAAGTAAAGCGTCCTAAGCCCCAAAATCGCAAAAATCATCGCCGAATAAACTATAAGCGGCTCACGGCTAACTGCGATAACGGCCGGAACGCTATCAAAAAGCAAACATAACATCGCTAAGCTCTATAACGCAAAGACACAAAAATAGCGGCGTAGCTATCCATTTTGCGTTTAGTTTGGAAATTTGATCTTGCAGTTTCGTCTTTTCTTCTATTGAAATTTGAGCTGAAATCTCGCTATTTTTTACGAAAAAGTTATGCCCTAGAAGACGCGGAAAAACAGGAAAAAATCTATAAACCGCCCTGTAGGCCAGGTGGTTTGAGTAGTCCTCTATCTCCTCTTCATCATCGTCCTTTTTATCATCATTACCGCGCTATAAGCTACCATGGCAGCAAAAAACAAACTCCATCCACGGCGAAATCCCGAGCAGACTCGTTCCGACGGCTACAAAGACGAGTCTAAATATAACCGCGCCTATAATGCCAAAAATACAGCACTCTATGACGGTAAATTTCAGGAATCTTAAACCAAGAAAAGATTGCCATCATAACAAATAAATTATCCACGGATAACGATTTTTTTCTAAAAATATACCCTGCAAAATATAGACTCATCGTTTCGCTTCCGCGCGCAAAATACAAATATCCGCCAAAGGCTACGGAAACGGCTATCCAAAAAATAGACCAAATCGCGGCTTGCTTGAGCGAGATTTTTTCGTCTTTTTTGTGCGCAAAAAAAGTCTACCGTAAATGCCGCCGTGGCAAATATAACAAAAAAACGATCATTGTTTGAAATTCTAAATTATCCAAAAATTCTCCTTAATACCCGCAGCTTTGCTCGGGAAGCCCTCTTTGGCGGTTTAGCTCTTGCGCCGCTTTGCATGCCGAGTATGATTGCTTGCCTGCGCAATTTGCATTAAACCAGTCTATGAGCTGCGAATGCATACGGACGTTTTGATTGTATAAATTTACCTCTTCGCTTGAATACCGATTTACGAAAGTAGAATTTAACGCTCTTTCTATTGCAAGCGCTTTGTTGTAAATTTCTAACACACTCTTTCATCATTTCATCGCTGATTACCGGTGCGTTGCCGTAAGTTTGCGCCGAGGGCGGGATCTCGTAACCGCCCTCTATCTCAAATGCGCCTAAAAATCGCAATCGTAGCCGCCAAGAAAAAAATAAAATTTTTCATAAGTACTTCACGACGGAATTTAAAAATAAGCTCATCAAGCTTTCTATCGCTCGTAGGCTCGCCGATAGCCGAGAAATTTCCACTCGCCGTTTCGTTTATATAGCTTGCCTAAAATCATCGCAACCTTATATGCAAATGCGCTATCTCGTACGATATTATATGATGCGAAGACTTTATTTACCCTAGTCGGCGTACCTTCGTAAAGTCTAATGCTAGCAAACGGGAATTTTTATCAAAGTCGATTTGATTATAAGAATTTAGCACGAAAAAAATATCTGCTCAACGTTTGAGTTTAAACGGCTAAGATCGACGCTGATTATTTCGTTATCCAGTCCGTCGCCCCCCCTACGTCTCCTACCAAGTCATCGCCGCTGTGAAATACGCCCGGGGCTGATTTTTTTACCGAAATAGACCACATCGCAAAACTGTTTGTTTGAGTCAAACATCGCAGCGCTTAAGTCTAAATCCACAGGCTTTATCTTATCTCTAAAAAAAGCCTTTTTTTCGGTTATGGCGCCCCAGTTTGCTCCTACGCAAAAAGCTGTGCAGATGCCCGCCGTCGTCTTTTGGCGAGCGATATTTTTTTTGCCCTTTGACCAGATTATCGCCATGACTTGCCCCCTAAACGTCTAGTCCAAACTGCCTACAAAAATCCAGCCAGTCCGTCTTTAAAGCCGCTTCCGTTAGCTGCAAAGCGCCACTCGTTGTCTTTAAAGTAAATTTTACCGAAAGATACTGCGGTTTCGGTAGAAAAGTCCTCTTCTAAATCGTATCTGGCTATCTCTTTGCCGCTTCTTTCATCGACGATTCGCATAAATGAATTTTCTTACCATACCGAGTTTTGCCTTCTAGCGACTGCTTCATGGATCGTGACGACTATGTCGATCTCTTTGACACTCGGCGAGATTTCTGGCTGGGTCTATTTTTTTATGGATTCATCATCTCCGTCGCCCTCTCCCGTGCGGTTATCGCCGGTGTGGACTACCGAGCCGTCTGCGCTAACTAGATTGTTGTAAAAGACGAAATTCTTCTCGTTTTCTACTTTTCCCGAAGCTCCTACTAAAAAAACGCGCTCGCATCTAGGGTCAAATTCCGCTCCCGTATCGCTAGTATTCGTATCCCAGCCAAGTCCTACTAAAATTTTTGCTTAGCCCTGGAGCTTCTTTTGCTCAAACTAACTCTACCGCCCTTTGATAAATTTACCGCCATTTCGGCCTCCTTGAAAAAAATATTTATCCTATAGGATATAGATTTGAAGATTTTATCTAAATAAAGTTTAAGTTTAACTTTACCTATAGGATAAAAATAATGGGCGAAAAATTTGGCTTTTTAGCACCGATGAGATACGAAAATTTCTATCTGCAAATTTTCTACAAACGTCCGAAAGCTGCGTGAAAATAAAGGCATTAGTCAGCTCGATATGGCTTTAAGCATGGATATAAAATCGGTTGCATTTTACTCAAACTGCGAGAGTTGCCGCTATGATAAGCATTTTAACCTTGAGCATATTTATAAAATTTTCAAAAATTTTTAGATGTAGAGGTTGGGGAGATTTTCAAATTTCAGCGATTTAATTTGAGCTGATGTCGTTTGGGAGACCGGGTTTAATTGAGCCCAATGATGAAAAAAATCGGTTCAATTTTGTATGCCGAATTCGTAAGATACGGATCAAAAAAACTCAAGGCTAAATTTAACTTCGCGATCCCGAGGCAAAGCGTGTTTGCCGCACCTCGGAACGCGTATTTTTATCGCGGTTAAAACGGCTTATACACCATCATCCAGATGATGATAACCATCGCGATAGTCGGCACTTCGTTGTAAGCGCGAAAGAACATACCGCTCTTGTTACAGCGTTTCTCGCGCAGCTGCACCATATAACGGCCAAGATCCAGATGAAACGCCGCGAGGATAACGACGACGGTGAGCTTGACGTGTACGTAGCCGCTACGTAAAAGCTCAGGCATCGCGACGATGATCAAAATGCCCGTCAAAAACGTGCCGATCAGCGCGACCCAGCCGATGTAGTGGTACATCTTGTACTCCTGCACCTCGACGACGCGCACGAAGTCTGGCTTGTCCATATTCTCCGCGTGGTAGACGTAGAGGCGCGGCTGATAGAACAAAAAAACGCCATCCACGAGATGAAACACAAGTAGTGGAAATACTTGATGAGGTTGTAATACTCTGCCATTTTTCTCCTTTTTAATTTTTTTATTTTAGCGGCTCGTCTCGCGAGCGCTTTTTCCGAGATTTCGCAAAATTACTCGCTCCGCAGGCTATATGCCCAGCGCACGCTCAATTTTGCTTCTTCTGCTTGCAGCTGCGAGCTTGTGAAGCAGAAAAACTCGAAAAAAATCATCTCACGATACTTCACCTTATCGTTTTACGCTCAAATTTGAAGTCAAATTTGCCAAATTTGATTCGCCGAGACCCGCGCCTCTAAAATGCTAAATGTGAGCGATCTTGATTAGAAAAATCGATCAAATTCTCGAGAAATTTAGTAGGCTTTCACTCCCAGCAAAATTTCTTTCTTCCTCGCTTCAAATTCCTCTTTGCTTATCGCGCCGCTCTCGTACAGCTCGTAGAGGCGTCTAAGCCGCTCCTCGAGGTCTTGCGCGCGCAGTTTGTCTTTTAGCGCTTCTTTTTTCTGATTTTTCTCGACGGCCGCGCCGGTTAAGCGCAGATCAAAGAGCCACCACACGCCCCAAAGCGCCCAAAAATACGTAACCCACGATCGCCCAAGCTAGGCTATATCCGATGAAAAACAGCGCCATCATCGCAAATCCGCTCACGAATTTGCCCAGATAAAATCTGTGCCCGCCAAACCAGCCCGTAAGCAGCCAAAGCGCGTAGGCTATATAAACGTTATCGCCCATTTTTAGCACCTTTTCGCCCAGCGGCGAAGCTTTGCCAGAGTATGAGTACGACTCCGACGTCGATCATAACGTCGGCGAGATTAAATATCGCAAACTCAAACCACTTGTGCCAATAAACGTAGTCCACGACGCCGCCGTGAACGAAACGATCGAGCAAAGTTTGAGCTGCCCGCGCCCAGGATTATACCAGCCCCTAGCGCGTGCTCCTCTAAAATTTCTTTTTTTTTCGATATTTTTTTACCGTTGCTTGAGCTAGAAATTTGAGTCCGAATTTGAGCTCGAATTCGGCTCCGTTTGAGCCGCGGCTCGCGCGTCAAAGTTTACGCTTTAACCGCCAAAGCAGATAGCCGCAAACGCCTGCGATCAGCGCTAGCTGGATAAACGTGAGCCATTCTCCAAGAAACGCAAACATCGAAAAACGCCACGCCTCGGTTGTATGCAAGCACTAGCGAAAAAAATACTCGCCCTGCCACGAAAATCCGCTCAAAAAAATATCTGCTTGACCGCCTGATCGAGCGCGAAAAATGACGAAAAAAAGGCTGCAAAAAAACGCCTAGAAATTTTCAGCCATTTAACGCTTTTAGGAAAAAAATTTCTCGACCTCGTCCATACGGGTTTTTAGCGCGTCGGCACACTTGCCTTCGAGTAAAAAGCCTGATGAGATTTTCGGTGCCCGAGTAGCGAAATAGCGAGCGGATGCCCTCTTTTGCGAGGCTTGCTTCAAGTTCTTTTAACCCTGCGATACTCTCAAGCGGCTTTTTTTCTCGGTTATCTTTAAACTTTAGCAAAATTTGCGGATACGGTTTTATCTCGCTTAGAAATTTCGCTCGCTTTTTTTACCTTTTTTTAGCACCAGTGCCGCAAACTGCAGCGCCGCCACGAGCCCGTCGCCCGTCTTTGCGTAATCGCTAAATATGATGTGACCGCTTTGTTCGCCGCCAAAATTCGTGCCGTTTTTCTTTCATCTTTTCAAGCACGTATTTGTCGCCGACGTTTGCGCGCAGGAGCTTGATTTTGTGGGATTTTTAGATAGTCTTCGAGCGCCGCGTTGCTCATCACTGTAGCCACGACCGCGCCGCCTTTTAGGGCTTTGTTTTCTTGTAAAAATGCCGCCATGACGCCTAGCAAGCTATCGCCGTTTGCCACTTCGCCACGGTCATCGACAACCACGAGCCTATCGGCGTCGCCGTCAAGCGCAAAGCCCTAAATCGGCCCTTAATCGCACGACCTCGGAGGCTCAAATTTTTGCGGATAGAGCGCACCGCAGTTTAGGGTTTATGTTGCTGCCGTTTGGTTCGTCGTTTATGACGATGGTTTCAGCTCCTAGCTCGCTAAATATAGTCGGAGCGACCTTGTACGCTGCGCCGTTTGCGACGTCTAAAACCACGCGCAGTCCGTGTAGGCTGAGGTTTTTAGGAAATGAGTTTTTGATCTGCACGATATAGCGGCCGATGACGTCGTCGATACGCTTTGCGGCGCCGATTTCTAGCATCTGCTTTTGCGATCTCTCGATGAGCGCATCGTCAAAAATAAATCTTTTCTATCTGCGCCTCGGCCTCTTCGCTTAGCTTGTTACCTTCACTGTCAGAAATTGATACCGTTATCGTAGTATGGGTTGTGCGAGGCGCTGATCATGATACCCGCGTCGCAGCGCATATCTTCGGTGAGAAACGCGATCGCAGGGAGTAGGCATAGGGCCGATCTGTCGGACGTTGTAGCCCACGGCCGTGAGCCCCGCGACGATGGCGGTCTCGATCATGTAGCCGCTTTTTTTCGCGTGTCTTTGCCTAGTAAAATGGTGTTCGTATGCGACGCAAACTGCCTAAAAATATATCCCCGCAGCCATAGCAAGGCGCATGGATGTGACGGCTGAGAGTTTTTTTCGCCGGCTTTGCCGCGGACGCCGTCGGTGCCGAATAGTTTCATTGTTTTTTTCCTTTTTATGACTTATATCGGCTTGTCTTTTGAGCGTCTTTGAATGAGTTTAAAGTACTTTTCGCCTTGCGGCAGACTACCTTTGCTTCGCTTTGCTCGCAACTGCAAGTAGAGGTCTAGCCTTGGAACTAAAATTTCCGCACAACATTCAAATTCATCTCAAAAATACTGCACCGCAGAATGTGCTAAACAGCTTTTTGCTTGGCAAATCCCATAAATTTAATAAATTTTCGACCTATTTTATCAAAAAATATCCAAATTTAAGTTGTAAATTTCCTCGCTTTAAATTTTACTTAAATTAAGCGGATTTTAAAACTGATTTTTTTATAATCACGGACTAAAAATTATGACAAAAGGGACATTATGGCAAACCATAAATCTTCTGAAAAAAAGAGCCAGACAGACTATCAAAAGGACTGAAAGAAACAGATTTTACCGCACTAGGCTTAAAAAATATCACTAAAGCCGTGCGCGTAGCCGTTGAGGCAGGCGACAAAGAAGCTGCGCTAAACGCGTTTAAAGTGGCAAACAAAGATTTCCACAGCTTCGTTAGCAAAGGCTTTTTGAAAAAACAAACAGCTTCTCGCCGCGTAGGACGCCTCGCAAAACTCGTAAACAAACTATCTGCTTAATCTAAATTTTCAATGTTAGCCGACAAACTGCAGCCTTTTTTTGGATCGCTACGACGAGCTCTCTCGTCTGCTTAGCGATCCGTCTATCACAAACGATATCGCAAATATGACCAAGCTCTCAAAAGAGCAATCAAATTTAGAAGATATCGCCTCGGCTGCAAAGTCCTATCTGCAAACTCTCGCGGATATCGAGGAGAACAAGGCTCTGCTAGATGACGCCGAGCTTGGCGAACTAGCCAAAGATGAGCTAAAAAATCTCGAAGCCCAAAAAGAAAATCTCGAAGAAGAGATTAAAATTTTACTCCTTCCAAAAAGATCCTAACGACGATAAAAACGTGTTTTTAGAGATCCGCGCGGGTACGGGTGGAGACGAAGCGGCGCTTTTGCGGGCGATTTGTTTAACGCTTATGCGAGGTATGCCGAGCTTCGCGGGTATACGTTTGAGATCGTAAGCCAAAGCGAGGGCAACACGGGCGGCTTTAAAGAGATTATTTTGCTGATAAAGGGTAAGGGTGCGTACTCAAGGCTCAAATTTGAGGGCGGCACTCGCGCGTTCAGCGCGTACCCGAGACCGAAAGCCAGGGCCGCGTACATACCTCTGCAGTCACGGTCGCTATCATGCCAGAAGTCGAAGATAGCGAGATCGAGATAAATCCAAACGACCTTCGCATCGACGTTATGCGCAGCTCAGGTCACGGCGGACAGTCGGTAAATACGACGGACTCGGCGGTGCGCATCACTCACATTCCGACCGGCATCGTCGTCACAAACCAAGACGGCAAAAGCCAGCACAAAAACAAAGAAGCCGCGATGAAGGTACTAAAAGCGCGCCTTTATGAGATACAAGAAGAAGAGCGCCTAGCCAAAGAAACCAGCGAACGCAAAAGCCAAGTCGGTACGGGCGACCGCTCGGGGCGTATTCGCACCTACAACTTCCCGCAAAAATCGCATCAGCGACCACCGCATCAGTTTGACGCTTTACCGCCTCGATGCGATAATGGCGGCGGGACTTTTTCGACGAGATTATCGAGCCGCTGATCGCGCATTATCAGGCCGAAGCGATCTCGGACGCCGATCTGTAAATTTCTCAAATTCACTCAAATTTCTGGCATTTTTTTAATACGATATTTTCGTTAAATCTGGATGTAAATTTTTGTTGCAGATGGAGTCGTCATGCAAGTTCAAATTTGAGAACAACTTATCTTTTGTGCTTTTAGGTAAAAATCTCTGAAAAAAATAGTTGTAAATTCGGATTTGTTTTTTTAAAATTTAGCGTTAAAAAAATATCAAATAAAAACTAAGTTGAAGTATGTAAACCGATAAAATTTGGTCGTCCATAACACATAGAAATTTTTCAAATTTATCCAACTAAAATTTATCAAATTTCCAGTCTACCGCACCGTCAATATACAAAAACAAAAACCGCCTGTCAAAGCCAAATCTAGCGTTCGAAATCAGGTTCTATAAAAAAATAGCAAAAACCCGCAAAATTCTCAAATTGACAATCAAATACAAGGTGCTAAATTTAATTTTTATGCGGATTTGTGAAAAATTTGAGCGAAGTTTTTGCGACAAACTATTTAAATTCAATAGCTAGAAATAATTTAAAATTTCACGACGAAGCTAGAAATTTAATCTCGCGCTCGTATGTTTGCCGCATATTAAAGCTCGTTTTTTTATAAGCAAAAATAGCTTCACTTCACTAGTTCAAGTATATTGCACGCGCGTTTGGAGCCCAGATCGCAGGCCTTTTTGAGTCGCTCGCCCGATAGCTCAAAGCTTTGCTGCGCGACGTCGCCCTTTAGATAAAACACCGACTCCTCATAGCAGCTCTCCGCACTCCCTGCGGCGCAGGCGTCTTTGTAGATCGCAAAGGCTTTTTGCGCCGTCCCTTGTAGCCCGTTAGCCCCTTGGCGTAAAACTCCGCGGAAAAAGTAGCACGCCAGAGCGTTGCCGCCTGCGCAGCTTTTTCTAGCTCGGCGAGCGTTTTTTTCGCAGCTTGCGGCGTCGCCTTTGTTGATGCAGGCATTTAGCCCAGCTTCGTCTATCGCGGCATTTGAGAGCACAACTGCAGCGGCTAGTATCCAAATTTTTCCTCATTTTTTTCTCTAGTTCCTTTGAAATTTCTTTAAATCTATAAATCCCGTTTTTTACTCGCTCGAAAATTTTGCGATTTTCAAGTAGCTTGATGGTCTGTGTGACGGTGGGCTTGCTGGTATCCGTCCGCTCGCAGATATCTGAAATCTTAACGGTTATGAAGCCGTTTTCGTCCGCATTTTGGGCTAAAAACAAGATGATTTCCATCTTTTTCTCGCCCAAAATTTGACCGAAGACCTCCCTCTCTAGCTCCGTCATCGCGCTAAATTTACTTGTATTCTAGCAGTTTAAAGTATTTTTTCGCAATAGGATCGAGAAAAAAAGGCATCGTATTTATCGCCCGGATCCTGCCCCATAAGTTTCGGTCTCATGTTGTATTTATACATTTCTCGACCATTTTCATTTTCGTCTTCATGATAAACGTAAAACGCGCCGTCTAGGGACGACTTGTCCAAATTTACATTTTTTTGCTCTCGCTTTCTTCATTAGGCCATTCGTATTCCCATTTGTATATTTGCCCAAAATTTGAATTTCCGACTTTTAAAAAAATATTTTTGAGGTGATTGCTGTTAGGCTCGTCCAGCATTAGTTCGCCGTATTCAATGCCTGTGTTTACATCTCCGTCATATCCTTCGCCAAAGTCGTAATTTTTTTTCCTTCGTAGGTTATTTTGCTGCCGTCTGCCATAACGAAAGTTTCTCGCCCAGACGACTATAGTTTTCGTCCTCTTTACGCTTGCTTGCCTCGGCTTCTAAGTATTGCATACTGTTTTCATTGACGCAGTAGCTGAGTTTTAGCTTTACGATATCGTTTTTTTATTCTTTTTTTAAAAAAACGATTTTTAACGCGATGCATAGACTTGATGTCTGACAAAAAAATATCTTGGCAGTATCTATCTCTTTCGCACCCAAAAAAACGCGGCAAGCGCAAGCGATAAAACGATGATTTTTTTCATTTTTTTACTCCTTAAAATGATCCTAATTTTACTAAATTTACAGCTTATTTTACGGCTCTTGCGATAAAATACGCCGATTTAACAAAGGATAAGTGAAACTAATCAGCTGGAACGTAAACGGACTGCGCGCGGTCGCCGCCAAAGACGGCTTTGCTTGGCTAGAGCAGCAAAAAAACCCGATTTTTTTGGGCCTTCAGGAGATCAAGGTGCGCGAGAGCGACGTGCCTGCGGAGATTTACAAGCTCGGATTTAACGAGATCAGCGTAAATTCGGCAGCCAGAGCGGGGTATTCCGGTGTGATGAGTCTAGCAAATTGGCTCCGTTACGCAAAAGGCGGTGTTTTTTTGACGACGACGAGGGGCGGGTTTTGGAGCATAGATTTGGCAACGTCGTGCTTTTTTTAACATCTACTTTCCAAACGGACAAAAAGACGACGCGCGCCTAGCCTACAAGATGGATTTTTTTACGCTAAATTTCTTTAGCCTACGCGGACGAGCTCGTAAAACAGGGCAAGGACATGATATTTTGCGGCGACGTGAACACCGCGCACCGCGAGATCGACCTCAAAAACCCAAAAAGCAAACGCCAAAACCTCGGGCTTTTTGCCTATCGAGCGCGCGTGGCTGGACGAGGTCGTCGCACGCGGCTTTATCGACACCTTTCGGCACGTGCGCGGCGACGTCGCGGACGCGTATTCGTGGTGGAGCTACCGCTTTAACGCCCGCGCCAAAAAAACGTCGGCTGGAGGATTGATTATTTTTTTCATTTCATCAAGCCTCAAAGACCGCCTAAAAGACGCGTTTATCCTGAGCGATATCGCGGGCTCCGATCACTGCCCCGTCGGCATCGAGATCGATCTGGACGGGCTTTGCTAAAAAGAAATCTTGCTTTATTTCGCGGCGGCGTTTTTTTGAGATTTTTGGGCTGCTTTAGCTTTTGGGCGTATTTTTAGGCTGGGCAAAAAGCGCGCTGTTTTTTTGGGGCTCGGCGGAGCGTCGCTCGCGGCGTTTGCTTATATTTTGACGCGGGCACATTGAGACTTCGCCGGGCGTGCTTACGCCGTTTATGGCGGTATCTATCGTCTCGTCGCTGCTTTGGCTGCATTTTGTAGAAAAAAACAAGCCTTTACCAAATGGGACTTAATCGGCGGCGCGATTTGCTTGCTGGGCGCTTGCGTGGTGCTTTACGGCGGTAGGGTTTAATTTGACCTCAAATTTCTACGCTTGTTTTTTTATGATGTGAGCGAGATTTTGGGTTAAGAGCAGCGTTTTGATTTCTAAATTTCTAGCGCACCGTATCAAATTGAACTCAAAAAACCCGTGATCTAAAAGGTGCGTGATTAGGATTTTTAAAACCAAGTGCGACGAGGATCGCACCGCCTAAAAATCAGCGCCTTTTGCTCCAAAAAAACTCTCCAGCGAGATTTACCGACGTAAAACGCCGCGACGCTAAGCGCGAAGCAAACTATCCCGATCACGGCGGCGCTAAAGTAGATGTCAGCGGCCGCAAAGCTCAGCGTCACGCCCACGGCTAGCGCGTCGATGCTGGTGGCAAATCCGCCCGAAAGCAGCATCTTCGTATCAAGGCTCACGGCCTGCGCGGGCTCGTTTCTACAGGCTTCGCGGATCATCTTTACGCCCAAAAAGCCCAAAAATCGCAAACGCGATAAAATGATCGATCTGCGCGATAAATCTCGCAAACGCAGCACCCAAAAAAAGTAGCCCGCAAGCGGCATCGCCGCCTGAAAAAAATCCAAAAAAACAAACGCGATAAATAAAAATCTTTGATAGCGCGAGATTACGGTATTTTGCGCCGTTTGCGATACTAAGCGCCGCCGCGTCCATAGCAAGCGCGATAGAGAGAAGTAAAAGCTCCATTTTGCCCTTTCAAAAAGGCTAATTTTAGCTTAAAATTTACTTCTTGCGGATAATCTCGCTCAAATTTGCGGCTAAATTTGACGTCTGAGATTTGGAGCCGAACGGACGAGCGCACTATATAAACTTTGCGCTCAATTTAGCTCTTAAATCACGGTTCAAATTTGGGTTTTAAAATTTGAGAAATTTAACCCGCCGTACCCTAAAGATGCGGGTAAATCGCCCATGCGAGGCCCAATTTACCCGTTTAAAAGCTGAGTTTTAATATCATAACCGCCGAATTTTATTTTAAGGAAAAAGCGATGAAGAAAAGTTTGATCTTATGCGCGGTTTTGCTCGCCGTTTCGGCTCAGGCTAATTGGCAAGAGACGCTAAATCAAGGCGCGCAGATACTGGGCGCGGCAAACTCGGGCGACTACAAAAGCGCGGTCAGCTCGGCTCTAAACGCGGCCGTTAAGGAGCTATCAAACGGAGGATTTCTAAACAACGCCACGGCTAAAAATCCCGCTGCCAAAGAGCCTAGAAACGGCGGCAAATTTGGCTAAAAAAAGTTGGCGGCGAAAAAGTGGGCAAACGAGCTAGTAACCTCGATAAATAACGCAGCAAGCGCGGCCGTGCCGGGGGCTGCGGACGTATTTTCGGGCGTGATAAAAAATATGAGCGACGCGGACGTGAAAAAGGTGCTAGAAGGCGGAAAGGATAGCTTTACGAAGTTTTTACAACAAAACTCGAGCCAGAAACTGCAAGCCGTGTTTAAGCCGATCATCACCAAAATGATGGGCGATAATACCTTTGCTACCGCGTATAACGGGCTAAATCGTTCGTCGCCGGTAGCGCGCTGGCAAAATCAGACGCCGCAAAGCAGCTAAAAGGCATCGCAACTAGCATGGGCGCGGGCGAATACATCCCGCAAGAAAAACGAGGATCTAAACGACTACATCACGCGCAAGACGCTAGATGGGCTATTTAACGTGATGAGCGAAAAGGAAAAGCTCGCTAAGGGGCGGCGCCGTGGAGCAGGGCACGAAAAATCCTGCAGGGAATTTTTCAAGTAAAAATAAGGGAGAATAGTGAAAAAAATAGTTTTGGAATTTCGCGCCGATGTGGGCATGATTTTTGTTGCGATAGTCTTTGGTCTGGGCTATCTGCCTACCTCGCTAGCGCTTGCTACTAACGGCGTTTTTGGTGTTTTGTTTTGGAGATTTTTGCTAGCGGCGATCATAGCTGGGGCGATATTTTATAAAAAAAGCTAAAAGACGTAAGCGCGCCTGATATAAAAATCGGGCGTGATCTTGGGTCTGTTTTTTTGTTCGCGGGATTTGTCAGCCAGACTTTTGCATTTAAATACGCCGACACCTCGTCCGTAGCCTTTATCATCGGGCTAAACGTGGCCTTGGTGCCTTTTATCGCGGCGGGGCTTTTTAGACATAAAATTTACTCCTACGCGTATGTGGGCGTGGCGTTTGCGGTGGCGGGGCTTTATATGATAGGCGATACGAAGGTAGGCTTTGGCCTGGGCGAAATTTTGGCTCTGGTTTGTGCGTGCGCCTACTCTTTTCACATCGTGCTCACCAACCGCTTGGTGCAAAAATGCAACCTCGTGAATATGGTTTATTTTGAAATTTTGACCCTAATCGCGCTTTGTTTCGCGGCTATTTTGGTTTTTGAGGACGCTAAAATCGCCCCCGTCGTGGACAAGGCGTTCGTCATAGCGATGCTAGTCGTGGGCGTGCTGGGCACGGCGTTTGCGTTTTTGCGCAGGCCTTGATGCAAAGTACAACGCCCGTTAAAACGGCGATATTTTTTTTACCCTTGAGCCCGTAACCGCCGGAGCGATGGGGTATTTCATCGGCGCGGAGGATATCAGCGCATATAGGCTTTACGGCGCGGCGCTTATTTTGGTCGGAGTTTTGATCAGCGAGATAGGCAGCTACCTGCGCGCTAAAAAGGGAAAAATTTAGCCTAAATCTCGGCGGGTTTTTGCTTGGCGTTTCGCTCAAAGCGCCGATCCGCAGCAAGATCAAAGTATCAAATCGCCGCCAATTTACTCTCGCGGCGATTTTTATCCCATTTAAATTATCTCCGTTTCGCCAGCTAGCAAGTGGGCGGCGACTCTCAAATTGACGCGATAAAGCCCGAGTTTAGAGAAATTGCGTTAAAGTTTGCCCCGCCGATTTAGCTAAAGAAATCAGATGAAAAAAATCAACCGACTTTAAGGCCGACCTCGCGCTGTTCGTGATCGCGGTGGTCTGGGGCGTGACGTTTTTTTGCCGATGGCGCAGACGCTAAAGACAAACGGCGTTTTTTTACGCTTTTTGTTTTGGAGGTTTTTTTGATCGCGGCCGTGCTGATGGCGATCATAAGCCTCAAATTACACAAAAATCGACCGCAATTCATTAAGATTCGGCGCGTTTTTTTAGGCGCGCTTTTTGTTTGCGGCCTTTACGCTTCAGACCTTTGCTCTAAAAATACGCCCCAAGCTCGACCGTCGCCTTTATCACGGGGCTAAACGCCGTTTTTTTACGCCATTTATCGCGCTCGCGTTTTTTTCGGACAAAAAGGTCGTCGTTTACGCATTTGTCGGCGCGTTTTTTTATCTGCGGCGGGGCTTTATTTTTTTAACTGGCAGCGAGCTGGGTTTCGGCGTCGGCGAGGGGCTTAGCGTCGTTTGCGCGCTGGGCTTTGCGCTACATATCATTTTTTTACGGGCGTTTTTGGTGCGCAGGTGCGAGCTTTACTGGATGGTGAGCGCACAGTTTGCGGTTGTAGCGGCGCTTTGTTTTGTTGCGGCGCAGACTTTCGAGCCTCGCGGCGTCATACCCGTTTTGGACGAGGCATTTTTTTATCGCGGTTGCGGTGACTTCGGTCTTTGCGACGGTTTTGGCATTTTTTTCGTGCAAACCGCGGCGCAGCGCTACACCACGCCCGTTAAAACTTCGCTCATCTTTACCTTTGAGCCGGTAAGCGCTGGGGTTGTTGGGTATTTTTTTTGGCGGCGAGATACTAAGCGGCGTGCAGATAGCAGGAGCCGGACTCATACTCTTTGGCATCGTTGTTAGCGAGGTGGGCAGCTACTATAAAAAACAAAAAGATCGCGGGAGGCCGACTTGTAAGGGCGGCTAGTTTGACGAATCTAATCAAAGGAGCGAAGATGACGAAGGATCAGTGCTGCGTTTTAAAGCATTTGACGGCGGGCGAAACGGACGGTTTTGAAAAGATAGGCGAGCTTGATGACGGCGAGTTTTTGGACGCGCTTATCGCAAAAGGGGCTTGTTTGGATGCTTGACTGGGCAGGCGAGGACGAGACGGGAGATGTAGGCCATTATCAGCTCTAGGCTTGATGCGCTGCAAAGCGGCGTATCACTAGAGTGCGATAAAGATTTACGCAAGGCTCGAAAAAGAAGCGAAAAAAGAGAGTTTCGAGCGCGGCGATGCGAGCCTATTTTTGATGAACGAGTTTCAAAAAGCGCTCAAAAAGAGCGATTTTAGGCTCTTTACTTTGGATCTTCATAGTGATGCCTACTATCTGCTCGTCGCGCACAAGGACGCCGAGAAAGATTTTTAAAAAAGCTAGGCAAGCGCGAGGAGCTATTTTGGGATATCGCGCCGTGGGGCAAGCGCCGCAAAAGGCAGATCCTTTACGTTATAAACTGCGAGTGCGGCGAGATGTCCGCGTGGCAGCTGGATGCGGACGAGCCCTCTCCTAGGGACGAGGTTTGCGAGGTGTGTGGGCGGGTGCTTTTTGACGCAGACGGCAACGCGAAACAGCCTTTGGAGAAGGAATTTATCTGATTTAGCTTTGCGGAGTCAAATTTTGCCTGTGCCATCGTAAATTTGATCAAATTTACGCCGCGGGTTGCGAGCCAGATTTGATCAAATGTAACCCAAAGACGCCGAGCCTACCGCCTTTTTATCGCCGTAAATATAAAAAAACAAATCGAAGCGATGAGGATGATACTAGCACCGCTGGTTAGATTGCCTCAAAGCTCAGCCACAGCCCGCTCACGCAAAAATGCGGCCGAGATGAGCGCGGCGTTTAGCATCATCGTGCCTAGGCGGCTCGAGACCGCGCCCGCGATGTAGGGCGGGATCGTGAGTAGCGCGATAACCAGTATGAGTCCGACTGCGCGTATCGTCATCACGACGCTTAGCGCCATCATGCACGTTAGTGCGTAGTAGAGCAGCGTTGTTTTTACGCCGCGAAGCCTGGCAAACTCCGCGTCAAAGCTAAGCGCCTCAAACTGCCTGTAAAAATAGCGCGACTGACGCGAGTATGACGCAGTTTGCGACCGCCATGAAAAATAAGATCGCCCTGCGGCACGGCCAAAATCGAACCGAAAAAGATAGCTCATGAGATCGACGTTGTAGCCCGGCGCTGGGTCGGTGAGGATGATGCCAAACGCCATACCAAACGCCCACAGCGCGCCGATGACGGAGTCCATCTTGCTCTTGTCTTTGAGCGTGATCGTAGCGATGAGTAGCGCCAAAAAAACAGCGAAAACAGACTCGCGCCCAGCAGCGGCTCGAGCGAAAAAAATAAAACGCGATGCCAAGCCCGCCGTATGCGCCGTGAGCGATGCCGCCCGCGATGAAAACCATGCGGTTTATGACCGTGAGCGTGCCGATCACGCCGCAAGCGATGCTAACGAGGATGCCCGCCAGCAGAGCGTTTTGCATAAAATTTAAGCTAAGAGCTTCTAGCATTTGTTTCCTTTTTTTACTTTTTTTCGGCGTTTGGGGGTTCCCATTTTTATATTAAATTTCGTCGAAAAATGTACAAATTTTACCTGCCGAGACCTGCACCTTTAAGATTCTAAATTTGGTTTGGTTAAAGTTTAAGATTCTCTAAAAATTTTTAGTTTTTCTTTTTTTCTTGGGAGGCGGAAGGGGTTTCTACTTACGAAGCGTCGCCCTTCCGCCCCCAAACCCCCACCTACCCCACTGCACGTGAGAGGTTGCTGCGCTATGCGCAGGTTTAAATTTGACGCTTTTGCGTAGCGAGTTTAAATTTGCATTTTCAAGATGCGGGTCTCGGTGACCCAAATTTGCAAATTTGACTTCAAATTTGAGTGCAAAAAGTTAAGGCGCAGTATTTTTCCTCTAGACGAGGCGGAAATGAGCCGAGCGAGGGCGCATACATATAGTATGTAACCGAGCTTTGGTGAAATTTCCAACGACGTATAAAGGAAAAAAAGACAAGCCGCCGCTAAATTTAGCGATGTCCACAGCCGCACTCTTTCAACGCCACCTCCACATCGCAAAAATGCCTATGCTCGCTCGCCAAATGCTCGATAAAATCCTGCTTAGAGCCGTGCGAGATCTCGTGTATGAAAAGGTCGTGATTGACGTAGGCGACCTTGGTGGCGAAATTTAGCGTCAAATTTACGTCGTGGCTGATGAGTACGACGCCCGTTCCGTCAGCATTTATCTGTTTTAGCAGCTTATAGACGTCGGCCTGGCCTTTCGTATCGATACTGGCGGTTGGTTCGTCTAGCATCAAAATCTTTGCCTTTGCGCAAAGCGCGCGCGCGATATAGACGCGCTGGCGCTGCCCGCCGCTTAGATCGCCGATCTTTCGCCGCGTACGTCGCCCATGCCGACGCGCTCCAGCGCCGCCTCAGCCTCTATCTTGTCGTCCTTACCATAAAAATCCAAACAGCTTTTTTTATCTATCCGCCCCATCAAAACCACCTCGAGCACGCGCATCGGGAAGCTTTGATTTATCGGGATATTTTGCGGGACGTAGCCCACGGCCTTGCTCACGCTAGCGGGCTCCTGGCCAAACACCTCGATCGTCCCGCCGCTTGGCTTGTTTAGGCCTAACATCAGCTTTAAAAAGCGTGCTTTTGCCGCCGCCGTTTGGGCCGATGATAGCTAAAAAAATCCTTGCAGTCGTATTCTAAATTTATGCCGTCAAACACGAGGTTTTTCGTCGTAACCAAAGCTTTTCATTCGCACCGAAATGTCGCTCATAAAACGCTCGCCTTACCCGAAATATAAAAACATAAAAAACGCCAAGCCCCAGCATCACAAAAAAAGCGCGGCAAACTCGCAGCAAGTCCGCAGCACGCGAAATCTCATCGCGCCCTTTTAGCTTAAAGCCGCAAACGGCCGCCAGAAATATCGCCGCGCCCATGCCAAGCCCCATAAATACGCCACTAACAAGCCCGGCCGCGTAGCTGTTTAGGCTAAAGGCTAGCACAAAAACCAGCAGCGTACCCGGACACGGCACGAGCGATCCGGCTAGCACCACGAGCCACTCGCTAGCCGTTTTTTTGGCGCTTCGTTAGAAGCCCTACAGGCTGCGCAGCCGCATTCGCTCTCGTGGACAGCGGGGCTAAGTTGACCGATTTTGCGCTCAGATTTGACGCGGAGGCTAAAGTTTGAGCCAAAAATTTTACTCGCCCCATTTGCGCCTTTTTTTCGCCCGAAACGGACGCGCTAGCAAAAGCTAAATTGAGGCTTTAGCGCCGTTTTTTTAAAGCTTGGCGTAGATCATATAAAGGCTCACACAAACGATCGCTACGGCCGAGATTTTTCGTCATCGCACCCGCTATGTCGCTGACCTTGTCCGTCAAAAAAACGCGTTTAAAAGAACGTAGCTAAAAAGCACGAGCAAAAAAACGCTCCCGCCACGTGCGCGAATCCGACCTTCATCGCAAAAAAACTAGAGCGCGCGAGTAGCTGCCGCCGTTTGCGATGAAGTAGCTAGCCGTTAGCATCTTTGCATGACCAGGGCCGGCGGCGTGCAAAAAGCCGTAAAAAAAGCTAACCGCGGCTAGCAGGGGCGAGTGTAGTGCGTTTAGCTCGGCGCTATTTATCTTGATAAGCTCTTTTAATCGCTCTAAAAAATTGAAGGCTCATGCCAGAAACGGAGTCACATTCGCCCTATCCTCGGCGTCGATTTGCTCTAAATTTACGCTTACTTTGCGCCTTAACTAGCGAGCTAAGCTCGGGCTTTGCAGGCTCTATTTTGGGCGCTTTTGAAGTCATTTCAAAAAAACGCCGTGCTCAAATTTACGTTTGGCACGAGATAAATTTTTATCGGTGAGCGCGTATGGCTCGGGCGAGCTTATTTTAAAGTTAAAAAAATCCCTCGTGGTCAAAAAAACCTCGACCGTGACGACGCGGCCGTCCTTGACTGCTAAATTGGCTCTAAAATATACTCGAAAATGTAGCCTGCCCTCATCCAGATAAACCCGCTGCGAGAGCGTTTTTGGCGTGCAGATTTACGGTCTCGCCGGCGCCGTCGTAGTAGCCTACGCTCGTTAGATACCCGCGCGGCACGATGTAGTCGAGCAGGGATTTTTGCACCTTCCACGCTTCGTTTTTGCTAAGCGCTTTGTCGGCATTTTCGTCGTAGCTTTGCAGCGTGAGTTCGGTGAAATTTTCAGAAAACGTCCAGGTTACGACGGCTGTTTTTATCATATCGCCTTGGACGTCAAAGTTTGACCGAGGCGTGCGCGGTCGGGTGTAAAGCGAACACAGAGCGCAAGCGTGCGCAAAGCTAAAAAGGACGCAAAAAGCGCGAAAAATAGCGAGTATGCGTCCAAATTTCATTTACAGGCTCTTTGCAAAAATTTGCGCCGTTTTGCGTAGCTCGGCGTCCCAATCAAGCGGCAGTTGATCGATCTCTACGACGCTAGCACCGCTTTCTTTGGCGATGGTTTGAGCGGCTTTTTTTAGAAAAACTGCGGAGCGACGAAAATGACCTTCACGCCGTGCTCTTTGGCCTCTTCGATAAGCTCTTTTAGCTCGGCCGGTTTTGGTTCTTTGCCATCCACTTCGATCGCGATTTGCTCTAGGTCGTAGCGCTTAGCAAAAGTAACCCCAAGACGGGTGATATACGATAAATTCGCGGTTTTTTTAACGTTTGCTAGAGTGCTTTTGATAAAGCCGTCAAGCTCGTCAAGCTGGGCTTCAAAGTTGGCCGATCGCTTCAAAAAAAGCGCCTTGTTCTCAGGATATTTTTTTCGCTTAGCGCGGCGGCGATATTTTTTTAGCTTGGATTTTAACAGAAACGGGATCTAGCCAGATGTGCGGGTCAAATTCGCCGTGGTGATGCTCGTGATCGTGGCCCGCATGCTCGTGTTTATGCTCGTGATGAGCGTGTTCGTGCTTGGCGTCATGATGATCGTGGTCCGCATGCTCGTGGTGACCTTCAATGTGATCTTTTTCTACGCCCTCATCGGTTTTTATGATTTTTAAGGTTTGGATAAGATTTTTTTGAAATTTCGGCAGCCAAGCCTCCTCAAACTCGATCCCTATAGCAAAAATATAGATCGCTTTTTCAAGCGCGGTCATCTGTTTTGGCTTTGGTTCGTACGTGTGCGGATCGGCTCCTTTGCCTACCATTACGTTTACCTCGACCGCGTCGCCCGCGATTTGCTTGACGAAATACTGCTGCGGCAAAAATACTAACGCTAACTTGTCCTTTGGCGTATAGCGCGACTAAGCCCAAACATAAAAAAACGCGAAAAATTTTTCTCATTTTTTTATCCTTTCCGTGTTAAAAGTTTGGGCGAAATTATATCAAAAAGCAACTTAGTTGCAAATTAATTTTTCTCAGGGTATAATACCCTAAAATTCTTAACGCGGAGGAAAAAAATATGGGCGAAAATTTGGAAGAAAAAAAGCCGGTTTTGAGGAGCTTTTAACGAAAAAAATGATATCAAAAATCACTCCGCTTAGACTTGAGATTTTACACATTTTACACGCCGCCGCCGCACCGCTTAGCTATGATGAGATTTACAGCCCAAATCGATGCGAACAAAACCACGTTTTACCGCTGTATGGACCTTTTTGAAGCTAAGGGCATCGTGCTAAAAAAAGCGAAAACAACCGCAAGAATTTCTACGAGCTTGAAAGCGGAGCAAAGGCGTATTTCGTCTGCGACGTCTGCCACAAGATGACCAATATCGACATGCCGCGCCTAAAAACAAAAATCACGTCAAAAGCGTCGTGGTTAAGGGCGTTTGCGATGACTGTTTTTAAAATTTACACTCAGATTGACGGTAAATTGCAGCTTAAATCCGCTTGCCGAGCAAATTTTTGCCGCAAATTTAAAAGCGATTGGTTTCGCCAAAATTTAAAAACTCAGATTTGACGCGGGCGCTACAAAACTAATCCTCATAAAAGCTTTTGCGATCTCCGGCGGTATCGCGATCGGACGACCGCGCGCAAGATCAAAAAAACACGTAAGTCGTCACCGCGCTAGCTACCAGTACGCCGTCCTTGCTAAACTCGTAAAAACGCTTGGAGCAGCTTCTTTTTTCGGGCTGCGTCCATGTTTTCACGCTCACTTTATCGCCCAAAAATAGCTGCCCCAGATAGTCTATCTCGTGCCTGCGCACCATCCACGTGCGGTTTTGCGCGAGATTGGTCTCGATGAGGTCGCCCACGGCGTTTGAGTGTGCGTTGGCCGCTTCTTGCATCCAGATGACGTAGTGAGCGTTATTTGCGTGATGGTTCACGTCGATGGCATCCTCGCCCACGGTAAATTCGTAGTAAAAGATTTTCATTTTCGCTCCTAAAAACGCTAAAATTGTAGCAAAAATTTAAAGGCAAACAAAATGAAAGATATGTGGGACAAAAAGGCGGCGAGCTATCCGCGATTTACTGGCGAGCCTAGCGTTTTTTTCATAGGGGGCTTTACGATAAGATCGCAGAGTTTGGCGTCAAATTTGAGGGCAAAAAGCGTCGTGGATATAGGCTGTGGCACTGGCGTGCATACGCTGTTTTTGGCGCAAATTTGCCGCGAGATAACGGGCATGGATATCTCAGGCGAGATGCTAAAAGTCATGGTTGAAGACGCGGTTAAATTTAATATTTCAAAGTTTAACCGCCGTTCAAAGCGATTTTAAAAACTTTAACCCAAACCGCGTCTACGACGTGGCTTTTAGCACGATGAGTCCCGCGATCGCAGACGAGGAGGATTTTAGTAAATTTATAAATTGGGCGAAAAAAAGGGTCTATCTTTGGTGGAATAAACCGCGTTATTCAAGCGTTTTTAGAGCTTTTTACGAAGGCTCGCAGAGGGGTGCTTTAAAGAAAAAAAGCGAACTTTTTTTGAAGAGTACTTGCGCCGAGAAAAATATCGCTTTCAACTCCTGCGTGCTCGAGGAGTCTCGCGAGCAAAAACGCACGCTTGAAGAGATGACGCAAAACGCGCTTTGGCATTTACAGATAGCAAATTTTACGCACGATGAAAATGCTGTCAGATCGCGGCTAGAGAGTATCGCGCAGGACGGCTTCGTGACGGAAAAAAATCGTCTCTTCAATGAAGCTTTTTAGTTTTTTTAAGATATAATCGCTTTATTTATTTAAAAATTTAAAAAGGATTTTTAGTTGTCGCGAGCGTTTTTGCAGATATTTTCGTGCGTTTTATGTTTTTTTTGCGTTCAAGCTTTTGCCGCTTCGCACGTTTTATCGCCCGTCACTCAACTAAAATTTGACGAACAAAAAGCCAGGCTAGGCAAGGAGCTGTTTTTCGATGCCTCGATAAGCCCGAGTGGAACGCTATCTTGCGAGAAATGCCATAATCTTTACTGGGACTTAAGCGGCACGAGTAAAAAAAACGTAAAAATCTCCGCCGACGAGGAAATTAGCCCGCCTACCGCGCTAAATTCGGCGTTAAATTTTCTATTTTTTAAGAACGGAGAGATAAAAGACTTAGCGGCACAAGTAGAGCGAAGTCTGATTAGTGAAAACGAGCTTGCTAGCGAGCCGAAATTTCTAGTCCAAAAAGGTAAATCAAAAACTCCGTTTATAGGAATAAAGTTGAAGAGCTTTATGAGGATGGGGTAAGCTTTGAGGGTATCGTCGATGCGCTGGTAAATTTTGAAAAAGCTCTGGTTACGCCAAATGCTAAATGTGACAAATTTATCGGCGGAAACGAGAGCGTTTTTAATGACGAGGAAAAACGCGGATTTGAACTATTTAAAACCATCGGTTGCATAAACTGCCACAGCGGTGTAAATTTAGGCGCCAACATCTACTATGATCCAAAATTTAACGAAGACAATAAGACGGCGCGCTACAAAGTGCCTAGCTTACGAAATATCGAAAAAACTGCGCCTTATCTTTATAGTGGAGAGATAGCGAGCCTCAAGGATTCGATTAAATTTATTGCTAAAAAGTATATAAACTACGATTTAAGCGACGATCAGACGCTTTTACTTTATAAATTTTTGCTGACTTTAAGCGGCGAAAAACCGGAAATTTTAAAATGAAACACAAGATAATCTTCCATAAAATTTTGTTTTTTTATCATCGTTTGTATCGCATTTTTTTCGGTACGATTATGACATATAAGGCTACCAAGGATTTGGTAACGGCGTATGAATGGAAGGGTACTATCGAGAATATGATGGATGCCAATAGCGAGGTAAATTTTTTATTTGATAAAAGCCTCCTGGAAGCCGACTATGATGCAGTGGCGCGCTATACGGCGGAGTTGAAAGATGGTCTTAGTAAGCTTGACGGGAGTAATCTAATATCATTTGAAAAACTTGCGCTAAACGAAAAAACTTTTAGCGAATTGGAAAACGCGGTTGAAAAAGAGTCGATCTAACGGATAAACTTTAACTCCGCGACGACAATGGCGAAACTTATTTACGACGAGATAATTTTTGAGTGAAGCTCTAGACGGACTTTATTTTAACAAACTTATGCCGCAAATTTTGATGTTTAGGTACGATTTAAACATTGACCTAAAAGGACCTAGGAAGCTTTTAAACGAGTATTTAAAAGAGCCGAAGTTGAGCAAAAGCGACGCTGGATTTTTAGCCGACGTACAAAAATTACTCAGTTGTTACGAACAAGTACAAGAAATGTATAGCCGTATAAATTCTCTTGAAATCAATAAAAAAACTATATAATCTAAAAAAAGGCAATGAACGCTATATACAAAAACGTATTGTCAAATTTGCGCGAGACGATAGTATTGGTGTTTGCGTTATTTGCGCTGGCGTCAGTTTTTATCTATGTATCTTACGTCAGAGCTAGAAATAATATTAGGCTACTAAATCGTTTCGAGCAAGCCGTAGATAATAGCTTTAATGCCATAACTTTTACCGATCTCAATAGAAAAAGTAAAATACGTAAATAAAATTTTTCGAGCAAAATTTCGGATATAAATTTGAAGAGTTAAAAAGATAAAAAAACATAAACATTATAAAGTCTCGCCTGCACCCCGATGAATTTTATCAAGATATGCTAAAAAAACCATAGAAGCGGATCAAATTTGGCGAGCCGACGAACTAGTCAGCAAAAACAAAAAAAGCGGCGAGCTAATCTATGAACAGGTAATTTTTTTCTCCGCTCTTTAACGAAAGCGGCGACAAAGACGGCTATATGTCGATCAAATTTGATAAAAACCAAAGAGATCGCGATGACAAAAGAGCTCGAAAACAAAAAAACAAAGAGCTGCAAAACGAAGCGCTAAAAAGACAAGCTAACGGGGCTTGGCAGCTACTTTGCTCTGACGCAAAGGATGGAGCAGGGCTCGGGCGGCATGATCATCTACATAAACATTAACAACTTTATGGATTTTCGATTTTTTTACAAAACAAAGACCGTGGACGCCATCATTGCTTCATTTGCGACGACGCTTCAGCTTTGCATCGATACTTATAAAATGGACGCAGATATTTACAGAGTACAGTTTGACGAGTTTTGTATTTGGTATTGCGGCGATGATGCGTATTTGGCGGTGCGCAGATTTATTGATTATTTTAAGGCTAATAACCTTTATATTACAGTTGAAGGCGCAAAGGAATTTATCCCTAATATCAAAATAACCATAGGCGTTAGCATGCCTCAAGATACGCCCCAAACAAACCGCCTAACTCAAGCCATGTTAGCTCGCCCATGAAGCTAAACAAAATGGCGAAACGGCGCAGTTTTATACTGAAAATAGTCACATCGAACAGCAGTATTATCACAACCAAGTCATGTCGCGCACCATAGAAAAATGCACTATATAACGATACCGTGATAGTAGAGTGTCAACCTATTTACGATATATCCGGAGAAAAAGCGAAAGTGAAATACTACGAAGTGCTCGTGCGCCTCATCGACGAAAACGGCAAGATTCGCTATCCGGGCGAGTTTTTTTGTATATAGCAAAAGAAAATTTCGCTTTATAACGATATCACCAAAAAGGTCGTCGAGCACGTATTTAGACTCGTGGAGAAATCTACAAACACGAGCTTTTCTATGAACCTTTCTAGCAGCGATATCGCAAACGAGAGCATAAGGGATCTCATCGAGAAAAAAAGCTACGCGTCTGCTCAAGGCCCGAGCACGTGTATTTTGAGATATTAGAGAGCGAGGGTGTGGATGATTATAAGATCGTAAATGATTTCATCAACAGGATCCGCGCCTACGACTGCAAAAGTCTCGATCGATGATTTCGGTAGCGGCTACTCGAACTACTACCGTATATTGGAGCTTGATATCGACACGATCAAGATCGACGGCTCGATCATCAAAAAAAGCTGCCGTACGACAAAAAAACGCTAGGGTATCTGCTGCAAACTATCATCGACTTTGCCGGAAGACAAGGCTATAACGTCGTGGCTGAGTTTGTGAGCTCAGAAGAGATCCTCGCCGAAATCAAGAAATTTGGCATCAAATACGCGCAAGGATTTTTGCTAGGCAAGCCGACCTCTCCGAGCAATATCGAGGAGTAAAACGCGCAGAGCTTTACGCCGCTAAATTTAGCTCATTTTAGTCAATTTGTCCGCTAAAATTTGACTAATCCCGCATCCAAACCGCCAAAAAAATCCGAGCAAAACTACAACTAAAAAAATAATCCCGCCTGAAAAATAAAAAAATTCCTTTTTAAGTTTTTCGTTTATCAGAGAGCAAAAGCTCGGAGATAAAGATGTATAGTTCGCTCACGCATATCCTTTGGCCTCAATTTTCACGTCAATTTGCTGCTACTGCCTAGTCAAAGTTTGAGTGAACCGCTAAAAAGCAGCTCAAATTTAGCTTGGATTATAAATGTGAGCTTGGCTCGTCTTTACTTTCCTTCTAACAAAAAGCGGTGCAAACCGCAAACGAAACCGCCGTCAAAGCGTAAAATATATAGCTAAAAATAGGATTTGCGCGCGTTTCGCTATCTTTTAGCTTTTTAACCGAAACGGCGTTTCTAAACATATCAAACATCGCGATGCGCCAGCCGTAGTATTTGATCTGCGCCCTGCCTTCGCCCACTAGACTCTGTGCGGCTGCTTGGACGTCGGCGGAGTTAAACTTTAAAAATAAAGCGGCAAGCCCCAGCCCGTGTCCTCATTTCGATACGGCATCACCTTCGTGCCGTTTAGCTCCCGCGTATAGATAAAGTACACGTCGCGCGTCGGGCCGTCGGCGGGATTTTGCGCGTCGATGAAGCCGTCTTTGTCCATGCGCTTGACCTCGCCGCCCGTGATGATCGCCTCGTCGTAGTGCGGAAAAGCGTAGTTTATCGCCGCAAACGCTAAGGCGTGCAGAGCAAACAGAAAGGTAATGATGGAAGTTTGAAAGTATTTTTTTAAATTTTTGCATTTTTCGTCCTTTGGGGCGAATTTTACAAGATAGAAGTTTAGAAAAGCTAAGCCCCTAAAGCAGGGGCTTAGAAGGGTTAGGCTTTTGGCCTTGCAGCCGCAGCTTCCCGCGATAAATTTGAAGAATCTGGATAAAGAAGCAAACTCCGCCGATGATAAAAATCGTATCGCCGATCATCCTTAGCCAGCGTAAATTTTGCAAGTGATCCATTTGCAAGAACTCCGCACTTCTAGCGTACCACATGCCAACATCTATCGCAGCGACCGCCTGATAAAGGCCGATCGGAAGCAGCGACGCTACGATCATCAGCATTAGCCCCGCATTTAGCGACCAAAAGCCTACTTTCATCAGCTTGTCGTTACATTCTTGCCCTTTGAAAAGATAAAGCGCCACGAGCCAAACAAAACCTAGCGCCAAAAAGCCGTAAACGCCAAACAGCGCCGCGTGTCCGTGCACCGAAGTAGTGTTTAGCCCCTGGATGTAGAACAAAAATAGCGGCGGGTTGATAAGGAAGCCAAACACGCCGGCTCCTAGCATATTCCAAAACGCCACCGCGATAAAGCAGTAAAGCGGCCATTTGAGATTTTTCGCCCAGCTTTGCGCAAACTGAAGCGAATACTGATGGAAGGCCTCTGCTCCAAGAAGCACCAAAGGCACGACCTCAAGCGCAGAAAAAGCTAGCGCCCACTGCCATGATCGGAGTGGTTGTTCCCGCAAAATAAAGGTGGTGGAAGGTGCCCGGGATACCGCCTATCAAAAATAAGCTCGCACTTGCCAAGGTCGAATAAGTCGCAAATTTTTTGCCAACTAACCCCAAAGATGCAAACACGAACGCAAGCGAAGCGGTCGCAAATACCTCGAAAAAGCCCTCGACCCAAAGGTGAACGACCCACCAGCGCCAGTACTCCATCAGCGGTAGCGGGCTTCTTTGTCCGTAAAATAGCCCCGCGCCGTAGAAAAGTCCCACCGCGATAGCAGAAGCCGTAAATATAGCTAGCAGGTTTTTATCGCCGTCAGCCTTAAATCCGCCGACAAATCCGCGAAGCACGAGCGCCATCCAGATAACAAGACCGACAAACAAAATAAGCTGCCAAACCCTGCCAAGCTCGATATACTCGTATCCTTGGTGACCAAGCCAAAAGCTTAGGCTAGTATCCATCTTGCCCGCTATCGCCATGTATTCGCCGATAAAGCTACCCACGACTAGGAAAAGCAGCGCGTAGAAAAGCAAATCAACGCCTAGTTTTTGAAATTTAGGATCCTTGCCGCCGTTGATGATAGGCGCTAGGAAAAGTCCGGCCGCCAAAAAGCCCGTCGCGATCCAAAAAAATACTCGCCTGAATGTGCCAAGTGCGCGCCAAAGAGTACGGAATATGCTCGGATAAATTTGATACCGTAAAACTCCTGCCCCTCGACCGTGTAGTGCGCTACAAAGCCGCCTATCATGATCTGGAAAACAAAAAAAGCGCGAGCGCTACAAAAAGGTACTTGCCAAGCGCCTTTTGAGACGGAGTCAATTTAGCCTTGAGAGCGGATCGGCATCGATAGGAGTGAGCCTTTCGTGATCTTTTTCTCCGTAGAAATTTGAAAACCAAACCAGTAAGCCAACGCCCGCAACCAAAAATCGTAACGCTGATAATCGTCCAAAAATACGTTTTCTTGCGTCGGGACGTTGTCGATTAGCGGTTCGTGTGGCCAGTTGTTCGTGTATGTAGCCTCGCTATTTGGGCGATTTGTCGCCGTAGCCCAGGTCGCCCAGAAGAAGAAATCATTTAGCTGCTCGCGGTTTTCCTCTTTTTGCCAGCGTATTGTTTTTTTCATCGCGTAGTTTTCGCGTAGCTTTTGGTATTTTGGGTCGTTACCAAAAAGCCCGTTATACTCGTCACGCACTACCTTTGCCGCCGCGATCCTCTCGTCACTGATCGTTATAACGCCGTTTTTTTAGCGTATTCGTGCGGTATTCGCTCTTTGTTAGAGCCTTGATGTTGGCTTGCTGTTCGGCGCTTAGAGCGTCAATTTAGCTCCGTAAAGCTGATTTGCCTTGATATCCATAAACGCGACTAGCTCTTTATGTAGCCAATCAGCCGTCCAGTCAGGTGCCTGATACGCTCCGTGTCCCCACACCGAGCCCACCTGCATACCGCCGATGCTTTGCCAGGCTTCCTGACCTTTGTAAATTTGCTCTTGCTCGACTATGATTTTGCCGTTTTTTTATCGGCAAAAACTCACCACCGGCGGCGCTTCGCGGTAAACCTCGACGCCGTAGTAACCCAGTATCCCGAAGGCGATAGTAACGACTGCTACCAGCGCCCACCAATACTTCTTGTATTCACGCATACTTTGTCTCCTTTTGAAAAAATTCGGATAAAGTTTATCCAAAAATAAATTTGCGTAAAAAAATGATGTATATCAATAAAAGGACCAAATTTGTCCTTAAAATATGCCTTATATTAAAAAAATGTATAATTTCAAAAAAATATTTTAGGAGATTTTATGCTCAAATTTGAGATCGTTTATAAATTTTGCCTCATTTGCATGCTGATTTTGGGGCTTTGTCTGCTTGCGTTTTCGGGGATACATTCGCACTCGGAGAGTACGGCGAATTTTGGATGAGCGCGCATAACTTTGCAGGCTTTTTGGTCGTGCTCGCAGCCGTTTTACACGTGATAAATCGCAAGAAAAAAAGCTCATTAAGCTCGCAAACGAATTCATCGACGTCATCACTCGCCGCAAAAAAACCCGAGCATGTGCAATATGGACCGCATCATCGCCTCGCTCGAGCCATACACGATCGCTGAAATCTCGCAAAAAAACTAGGCTTTGACGAGGCTGAGTTTTGCCGCACCTTGCGCGAAAACGGCATTAAATTTAACGGTGCCGATCAAACCCTTCGCCAAATCGCTTTTTTTAAACGACGAAAAGATATTTTTCGTGCTAGTTCTCATAGTCGAGGCGAGTGGCAAGAGATTTTGCGGCGAACTCAAATTTAAAGGTGCTAAAGTTTAACGGCGGAATAAAAAGCAGCGTGAGCTCGGTGCAAGCGAGGCGGAAGCCAAATTTACATTTTTGAAAGAGCTCAAATTTTAAAAAAATAACCGCAATTTTAATCATAACTTTTAACGTTTTACTTTTTTTGGTGGGATTATTTGGACTATATTTTGGCGCAATCCTAGCAAGCTCAGCCGACGTCAACTCGTCGCAATAAAAAGCGACTTTCGCCGCACTTGCAGATAGTGCCTATAAATGTTGCATACTGCCTAAAAAAACATTAGCTATTTACGCTTTATCGCACGACTTAAAAAGCAAAGGTTGCTTTTAAAATAATTTTTTTGGGAGCAATTTGGCTCCCGAATTAATTTTCTAAAGTGGATTTTTTTAAATACCAAATCTCGTCAAATTTTTTTTCAATCGCATATTTACGAGCTCTCTCTCCGCTTGCAAATTTCTATTTCAATTACAAGCTCGGCATGCTTATGGTCTATCATGTTTATTTTATAAACAGAGGCATCAAGTATCTTATCTGATTTAATATTTTTCTAGCTCTTTTTTTCTATTTTTTTGGCTATTTTATCTTGCTCGTCTTTGCTATCAGTTTTAACTAAAAAAACGCCATATCGACTGGATTATTTTTTTGAAGGTTTTAACGACTTTTTTTCACCTAATTCCTCAGGCGTTTTTTTGCCTCGTCGCTTCCGCAACCGACCAGCACGAATGCACCCAAAGCCAATGAAAATAAAAATCTTTTTCATTTTTTTCTTCTGTTAATAAATTTGTATAAAATTTTATCGTTTTTTTGTAAAGTCAAGCTTGCTTCATTTTGAACTGTAGATGGTTGCATTTGCTTGACAGGACCGATATCAATAACCTTGTCAAAAAAATAAATTTAAGATCCTCTTGGTGCGTGATCATGAGTACGCCAAGACTCGGAAAGTCGCACTTGAGATTAGCAAGAAGCTCTTTTGCCAGTGCGCTATCAAGCGCCGAAGTCGCCTCGTCAAGCAGCAAAAAAACGCAGGCTGCGTAAAAATAAACCCTCGCAAACGCAAGCCTTTGCGCCTCTCCGCCGCTTAAAAATCTTGCCCCAGTCTTTAACTTCGTCTAGCTCGGGGATGAATTTCTCTAGCCGTACTCGCCTTAAAAATATCGGTCAAATCGGCATTGGCGCCTTGCAAATCGCTAGGATACGCGATAAGCCGCCTTAGGCTCATACGCGCTAAAAACGGCTTTTGCGGCACGACCATCGTCCCGCGCGGCACGCAAACCTCGCCCGAGCCGTGATCCCAGATGCCCGCGATATACCTAAATACGCTGCTTTTGCCAGTCCCGCTAGCTCCGCGTAGTAGCGTCCATTCGCCACTTTTTATGCTCAAATTTAGCCCGCAAACTAACCTTTCGCCGCTTGGAGTAAAAATTTGCAAATTTGAGCATTTTAGCTCGTTTCTTTCGCCACTCTCGTCAATTTAACGCTCTTAAGTTTATCCTGCGTCAATTTACCGCCGTTACTCGGGCGGAGTCGTTCACTCCGTCAAGGTTGCTGTTTTGTCCGCTAAACTTAGCGCCAAATTTGACCTTGGAGTCCGCTGCCTGCGCGATCTCGACGAATTTATACACGCGCTCCACGCTCGCGGCCCACTCCATGATCTGTTTATAATAGTCCATAAACCACGCAAAGCCGTCCTGCACGCTATAAAACGCCGAGCGCGCCCGCATCATGTCGCCAAACGTCATCGCCCGCGCGAAATAAAGCGGCAAACAGGCGAAAATCGGGATTAGATTCGTGATTTTTAAGTAGCTAGCCGAAAAGCACTCGAGGCGAAATTCGGTGTTCATGATGACGCGCCAGTTGCGCACTACCTCGCTAAAGCTCGCTCTAAAGCGCGATTTTTCAGCGCCGGCGCCATTCATTAGCGCGACGGCTTCAGCGTTTTCGCGAGTGATTAGTAGATTTGCGCGGTAGTCGGCCTCAACCTGCTGTTTTTTGTAGTTTAGGCGCTTTAAGCTACGGCCGATGAGGTGGGTTATTAGCGAACTAATGAGCGTATAGACGAGCGCGACGTAGACCAAAAAGCCTTCTATCGCGAACTCGCGACCAAATGCGCTAAAAGTGCAGTACCTTTGATGCTTCCCAAAGAATAAATGTGAAAGCAAAAAAAGCTTGGAGAGGTTATAAACCATGGATTTTTATGAGATTTACGCTTTTTGTCGGCGAGCAGGAGGCTGTCCTCTGCGATACGCTGGTCCGGGTTATCAAAGCCCTCGGCGCCGGATAAGCGGTAAAAATTTGCGTTTTTTTAGCCACAGATCTTCCATCTCTTCGCTTAGGTTCTCGCGCCACGAGATCACGAGTAGCTTTTTAAACCAGTTTCCGATCACGATAAAAAAAGCACGATAACGGCGGTATATATGAGAAATTCGCCCACAAGTGGGAGCATGAGATCTTTTTCAAATTTTTTTCGATCGCGTCGTAAAATTTTTTTATCCCAGGCATTCATTAGTGTCGCGACCTTGACGATGGCTAGGCTAGCCCCCAGCGTCACGGCCAGCATCGCCCACGCCCCCAGCGAGCGCTTGCCTGTCCAAAAACCAGCTCGCGATGATGAAAAATTTCTTTAAAATTTACCGGATTTAGCCTTTTTTTTGTTTGGTTTTATGCTCTGCTACGAGCGATAAATTTACGCTCTGAGATTTTTTTATGTGGTGCAAATTTTAGCCTCAAATTTGGCATGCTTTGTTCCATTAAAACGCGAAGCGGTATGTTTATTTACCGCTTCGAAAAAGGCCGAAATTTACGCAAATTTGATCCAGCAAAGTTCTTTAATACGTATAGTTAAACGTCAGCGTGAAATTTCGCGGATCGCCGTAGAAGTTGTTCATGCCGGCGGTTCTGTTTTTGCGTATTCATAAAAATACTTTTTTTGTCGGTTATGTTTTTTTGACTGCGAGTCCGAGGCTGAAAATTTTTGTTGAAAAAAAGTAATTCACGTTCGCATCCCAAAGCGCGTAGGCTTTTTGCGTAGGCGCTACGTAGGCTACGTTTTGATAAAAGCCCGAAGTCGCACTCTGCCATCTAACTCCGGTGCCAAAGCTCAGCTTTTGGCTGCTAGAAAACGGTATCTCGTAGCTGGTGTAAATTTCTAAACAAATGCTTAGGTACGTAGGATTTTGCGTTCGCGCCTTTGTCGTAGTTTACGTTTGTGGAGGTCTTTTTTTCTCGCTTTTCATATAGACGCTTTTTGTTAAAAAGTATAGCCCGCAAAAAGATTCCATCTATCGGTCAAGGCGCCTGAAATTTCAAGATCTAGGCCGCGACTTCGCACCTTGCCCTCGGCGATGCTGTTGGCGTTATTTAGCGGATCTTGGATGGCTCTGTTTTTCTTGCACTACCTGAAATAGTGCGACCGCGGTGTTTAGCGCGCCGTCAAAGTACTCTGATTTTACGCCCGTTTCTACGTTGTAGCCTACGATCGGTTTTAGGATGTTTTTGCTCGCGTCCGTCGCACTTTGAGGTTTAAATATCTCTGCGTAGCTAACATACCAGCTGTGATTTTTGGCAAAATCCCAAGTAAGACCCGCATAAGGCGCGAAATGATTTTTTTAGTGAGATCTAACGTCTTTTTTTGCTCGTGTGGTTTTTTTGAGGTCGTCCCATTTTTTTGTCGTATTTTATGCTGGTAAATCTGCCACCTACTAGCAAGTGCCAGTCATCCGTGAAGTTATATCTCGTACCGACACCAAAGGCGCGCTGGTAAATTTTAGTCGTGTATAGGGTCGTTATCCGTTATTGTGCTACCGTCCCAGTTGGGCTCGGCTATCGCGGCGCCGTTCCAGTTATATAGCCCGATACCAAGCGAGCTTAGGCTGGCGTTTGGCGCCCATTTGTCGTGGCGTGTAAATTTCTCACGAGAGAGCGAGCCGTTTACGAAAAAAACTCGTGCTTATGCCCGAAAAAGCTCGTATTTGCCGTCCGCGCCGATTTGCAATTTACCTCGTCCGATTCGTTGTCGTATTTTCTAAATCTCACGTTGTGCGTCGGTCTTGCGATCGCGACGTTATATGGGTTCGTGCCGCCCATCGCGCCAAATTTAAACATGCCTTCGCTTTTAGTGTAGTTTAGTTTGGCGTAGATTTTCGTATCGTCGCTAAGCTGATGCGAAAGCTCGGTAAAGGCGTTAAATTTCTCGTATTCGCTTTTTGTCCCAGTTTGAGCCGAAATAGCTTTTTGCGGCTCAAATTTAAAAGATTGCCGCCAGCATCGCTAGCCGGTACGCCGTAGGTATCGTAGACGCCGATCGTTCTTTGCCAGATGAGGCCTGTAGTTAGCATCGTTTTATCAGTGAGATCAAACTCAAACGTACTGCCCAGCGCCTCTCGGTGACCGTTTTTTTGTGGTTTTTTTAAACGAGCCTGTTTTTGTTTAGGATTCCGATTAGCCTGCCGCGGATCGTGCCGTCTGTGTTTAGCGCGTCGGTTACGTCAAACGAGCCTCTGTAGTTGTTCCAGCTGCCCATACTCAGCCCTAGATTTATGCCAAGCTCGTCGCCGGGGCGCTTGCGGACTAGATTTACCGTGCCGCCAGGCTCGCCGTTACTCTGCGTAAGTCCCGCTACGCCGCGTAGTACCTCGACGCGGTCGTAAAACTCGAGATCCGTAAATTCTTTTTGAAAATCCAAGCGTACCTTGAGCCGTGATAGATACCGAGGATGCGACGCCGTCTTCTTGGATGTTGTCGATGTTAAATCCTCTAGAGACGATGCGGTCGCGCCCGCTGTCGCGATAAAGCGTGATGCCGCTCGCGTAGTTCATCGCCGTATCGACGTCTTTTTAAATTTAGGGTCTTTGATGAGCTGATTTGAGACGACGGACACCGACTGGGGAGTCTCGCGTATGCTTAGATTTAGTCCGGTTGCGGTGCTCATATTTCCCGTCGTATACGAGCCCGTTCCCTCGGTCGTGGATAGGTCTGCCTTACCGTATGCGGTGACCTCGCCGAGGTTTGCATCGACTGCGTAGAGCGAGCAAGCAAGGCACATAGATAAGCCTATAAATTTGCATTGAGCGTTCAAAATTTTTCCTTAATATTGATAATGATTAGGTAAATTATATAAAAAAATTTAAGAAAAAAATAAAGAACAAATAAGCACTAAATAAGACAAAAACAGGGGTTAAATTGAGCGGATAGATTTGGTATTTTAAGTGAATGTGAATAAAAAAAGCGAAGGTAAATTTGGATCACATTTAGAATTCAGCGAGCGCCATAAACCGCTCGCTAATTAAAAGCATTAAGCACCTATGATGATGTGGCTAGCTTTGATTATAGCAGTTACTTCATCGCCCGCTTTTAGAGCTAGGTTTTTAGCAGACTCGTTAGTGATGATAGCGCTTAGCTTATCGCCGCCTGCTATCTCGATATCTACTTCAGCGTTTACCGCGCCCTCTACTACTTTTACTACCTTGCCTTTTTAGTTGGTTAGTAGCGCTTAGCTTTAGGCCGTTCTCGCCTTTAGCTACTATGATAGAAGAAGCTTTAAATAGATAAACTACCTTTTTACCCGCTACTAGATCTAGAGCCTTTTTGGCTATCTACGGTTACGGTTGCTTTTACAGTCTCTCCGCCTTGTAGCTTTGCTACTACTAGAGAGTTTACCGCTCCCTCTCTTACCTCCGTGATTTGAGCTTGTAGTTGATTTCTTGCGCTAAACATTGTGTTTTCCTTTGTGATTAAAGTTTGATTTTGTATTAAAATACGAGCGAATATTAACGACTTAAACTTTTTATAAAAACTTAAAAAAACAAATATGCAAAAAAATCTAACTTTATCACTAAAAACGCATACATTAACGATTATCGGAATTTTAGGCATTTTTGATAAATGAAGTAGAAAAAAATTTAATTTCGTAATTTGGAAATAGGGACAAATATTTTTTTGGGTTAAATTTGAGTGAAAAATAGAGTAGGGGCGGCTAAACTAACCGCTCCGATTTAATCAAATTTGAGCCCCAATCCGTGTCAAATTTGCCGTCTAAAGCAAATCAGATAGGTAGGACGCGGATATTTGGGCTGAGGTTTTTCTTGAAGCACGTTTTTCGATCGCGTATAGCGTGCCGGTCGCACCGCTAGCGCAGCCGCTACAAGCACCCATATAGCGGATATAGACGTCAAATTTACCCTCGGCGTCTTTTTTTGTAGATCGAGGATCTCCATGTCGCCGCCGTCCATCATTAGCATTGGGCGGATATCTCTGTCGATAACGCTCTCGATGGCCTTTAGCTGACCCACGACAGTCATGCTCTCAAAGCTTACATCGTCAATTGCCAGAAACCTGCGCGTCGATAACGGCTTGCTTTTTCTCCTGCTCCATCTCAGCTCTGGTGTCTGCGAGGATGTCCACGAGATAATACTCGCGCTTTTCGTGTCCGCCCGGGCGCACGCAGGACTTGCAAAACGCGCCTGCTTTGGTGTACTGCGTGATTTCTTCGACCGTGTGTAGGTCGTTTAGGCGGATGACCTCTTTGATCGTGCCTAGGCTCACGCGCGCGCACTCGCACACGATGATCTCGTCCTCGAAATGCTCAGGATCCACGCCCTTGTACTGCGCTGCGGCAGCCTTGATGACGTCGTAGGCCATGACCGAGCAGTGCATCTTTTGCGGCGGGACGGCAGGGACGTCGGGCGTGTCGCGCATAGCTTTTTCCACGTCGATGTTGGTGATTTTGACCGCTTCGTCCACGGTCTTTCCGACGCAAAGCTCAGCCATCGTATCGGAGCTCGCCACCGCCGTGCCGCAGCCAAAGCTTTTAAATTTAGCGTCCATGATGCGGTCGGTTTTCTCGTCCACGAGCCAGTACAGCCTCACCGCGTCGCCGCAACTCTCCGCGCCAAAGTCCGCCACGATGAGCTTACCGCCTCTTGCTTTTGCTTCATCCTCGGTTATCTCGCCCATAAATTTGGGGTTGTTCATGCGGTCTTGGACGTTTTGTGAGTATTCGTCCCAGATGGAGCCGCCGATTAGATTATTTTTTGCCATTTTATTTCCTTTTTAGAGGCGTTGTCTCGCGAGCGTCTTTTGAATGAGCTTGCAAAAAAATATCGCTGCGGCAACCTATTTGGTTAGCCTTGCTCATTTTTTTGCTTCACAACATTCAAATCCATCTCGCGATACTGCCGCCCGCTTCCTTTTAAAGTTTAACTCAAATTTGGGGCTTTTAAAGCTCAAATTTCAATCAATTAATCTCAAATTGACCGCAGAGAGACAAGGCAAAGTATCGCGAGACGGATTTAAGGGTTGCTAAGAAATTTTCTCGACCGAAGATAGAACATATAGTTCATCGAGGGAGAAAATTTCTAGCTCCGTTAAAGACGCTTGCGAGACGAGCCGTTACTTGCCGTTAGGGGTTGTAAGCGTACGTGCTTGAAATAGCTCGCAACCTCACCACCGCCTTTTTGATATGCTCTATCGCGTAGTCGATCTCTTCTTCGGTATTAAACCTCGACAGCGACAGTCTTAGCGCCGTATGCGCCAGATCGCTACTAGCTCCGATGGCTTCCATTATCGGGTTGCTCTCTAGTGTCTCGGATGCGCACGCCGAGCCTGTAGATGCCGCGATACCGGCCTGATTTAGATCCCATAGCATCGCCTCGCCCTCGACGCCTTTTATGGCCGCCAGGATGGTGTTTGGTAACCTGTAAGCGCGCTCCCCCACGACCGAGACGTCTGGTAGCTGCAGCAGCGCATCCTCGAGCTTATCGCGCAGGCGTCTAACGTGCAAATTTTCAAACTCGATTAGTTTGTTGCTGTTTTCCAGCGCTTGCGCCATACCGACGATACCCGCGACATCGAGGCGTTCCGCTACGTCTGCCGCCCATGTGCTCGCCGCCGTGAAGCAGACTAGTTAGCTTTTGCGAATCCTTGATGTATAGGCCGCCTACGCCCTTTGGTCCGTGAAATTTATGCGCCGAAAAGCTCATAAAGTCCATGCCCATCTCGCGCACGTTTATCTTGATCTTGCCCACGGTTTGCGTCGCATCGGTGTGAAATAGCGCACCGTGCTCGTGAGCGATCGCCGCGCACTCTTTTATCGGGAAAAATAGTGCCTGTTTCGTTATTTGCCCACATGATGCTAACGAGCGCGGTTTTGTCGTCGATGAGCTTTCTTAGGTCGTTTGGATCGAGCAAGCCGTTTTCGTTTACGGGTACGTAGCTCACGCGCACGCCGTATTTTTTTGAGAAACTCAAATGTCGCCGAGATCGCCGGGTGCTCGACGGCGCTAATTACGACGTGATCCTTTTCTTTATTTAATATATGATCGAAAAAAATACACCCTTAGCCACCCAGTTATTGCTCTCGGTGGCACAGCTTGTTACCACGATATCGTCGTTATCGCTCGCGTTTATGCCAGCATAGAGCTGATCCATCGCGCGGCGAAGCGCAGGGGTGCGTCTCGGAGCCAAATTTATGAAGCGAGTTTGGGTTGCCATATTTTTTTCGCAGAAAAAAATGGCTTCATAAGCTCGAAAGCTTCGGGATCGACCATCGTCGTGGCATTGTTGTCAGATATACTCTCACGCTTGACCTTTATCAATTAGGGATATATTTTATCCCTTTTTATTTTCGCGACGATAATATAACAAATTTTTATAAATTTGCTGATTAAAATTTCTAGCTTAGTTTTTTTCAAATTTAAGCGGTTTTTTTGATAGAGTTTATATATTGAAATTCCTTATCAAATAAGCAAAACATCGTCCTTTCGGTCAAATTTGAGATAAAAAGATAAAATATATCCCTAAATTTGAGTTTGATTTCTTAAGGTTTTTAGAAAAATTTAAAAAATTAAAATTTCTCGTATTTTTGGGTGTAAATCGGCGAAAGAAACCTAAATTTGACGCTGGCTCGGTTAAATTTGACGCGAGATAAAGAAGAGAACGAGCGTCAAATTTGAGACTGCTGAATGTTTCTGGTGTCGTAAAATTTGATCGTCCAGGGTGCGTCTGCGACGTCTGTGTCAAGCTTTTGACGCAAAAATACTCACGCACCGCGGCGTAGTCTGATTTTGAGATGAAATAAATATTTATAACGCTCGTTTGGCTAAACAGGGCAAGGTTGCAAAAAGTAGCTTAAATTTACGTCTTTGTCAAAGGCTCTGAGCACGCATTTGGCGAAAAAAATCAGCGCATAAAAAATAAATGCGGCCAAGACGAACATAAACGGGATCACTATTGCGGAAAGCGGATTTTTCGGTATCGCTCCTAAAATTTGATAGGGCGATTTTTCGTATTTGGGCGATATCTGCTAAATTTATCGTTACTCCCTTTTTTTGGTTTGGAAAATTTTATCCTCGTAAAGGTAAACGAGCGAGGGTTTTTTTGAGTTTTTTTGATTAGGTCGGCGGCGGCTAAAAATATTCATAAGAATACCGCTACCAAACATCGAAGCAAACCTAGGGTCTCGCATCGCCTCTGCCCTAAAAAAACTTCCCAAAATGAGCCGCTTTGCCAATCTACCATGCCGCTAAAAAAATATAAAAAAACGTCATAAGAAGATTGATGCTAAATAAGAAGGCGCAGCCGGCCGCGATGCGGTAAAAAAATCGTCCTGTAAAATCAGCGGTTTTTTTCGTCGTAATTTCTGCTCAAATTTACTCTCCTTGTATTGCGCTTGCTCGCGCAATAAAAAAATATTTGGCTTAAATTTAACTCGTCAAATTTGAAGAACCGGCAGGATAAATTGTGCACCAAATTGCCCGAAAAGCCCTAAGTTTGACTAGTTTATCCCGCTTAGCAGCTCCTGCGTCTGCTCGAAGCTAAAGCCTTCTTCGGCGTCTTGTTTTAGGGAAGTTATCTATAAATTCTTTTTTTCGAGATGGCAAGGTCAAGCTCTTTGTCGCTGCCTTTTTTTGATAGGCGCCGATGCGTAGCAGGACCTCGTTTTCTTTTAGAAGCGAGTAGAGGCGTTTTAGCTTGGCGGCGTTTGCCCTGTGCTCTTTGCTCGCGATGTCGCTCATCACGCGCGAGGCGGAGTTTAATATGTTTATAGGCGGGTAGATGCCAAAGTCCGTCATCTCGCGGCTAAGCACGATGTGGCCGTCTAGGATCGAGCGGCTCTGATCGGCTATCGGGTCGCTCATATCGTCGCCGTCGACTAGCACCGTGAAAAAAAGCCGTTATGCTGCCCTTGCCCTCCTCTTTGCCCGCGCGCTCCATCAGCTGAGGTAGTAGGGTGAGCACGGAGGGCGGGTAGCCCTTGGACGTCGGCGGTTCGCCCTAGCGCCAGACCGATCTCTCGCTGCGCCATGGCAAACCTCGTCACGCTATCCATGATGAAAAGCACGTCTTTGCCTTGGTTTTTGAAGTATTCTGCCACGCTCATCGCGCAAAAGGCGCCGTATTTTTCGCATCAGCGGGCTATCGTCGCTAGTGGCTACGATGACGACGGTGCCGCTTAGATCGCCGTGCAAATTTTTTCTCGATAAACTCCGGCACCTCGCGGCCGCGCTCGCCGATTAGGGGCGACTACCTTGATCGGAGCTTGCGAGTTTTTTTGACGATCATGCCCATAAGTGTACTTTTACCCACGCCAGAGCCCGCGAAAATGCCAAGTTTTTTTGGCCTTTACCGCAGGTTAGCAGTCCGTCTATGCTTTTTAACCCCGACGCTGAAAAATTTCATCTATTAGTCCGCGCTTCATCGCATCGATCGGAGCTTGCATGATCGGAGCGTACTCGGTTGTAGCGATCGCGCCTTTGCCGTCTTTTTGGATTCATAAAAGGATCCACTACGCGACCCAAAAGAGCGTCGCCGACGGGGATTTTCATACCTTGGTCGCTTTGATAGACGAAGTCGCCGATCTTGTAGCCTTCTACAAAGCCAAAAGGCGAGATTAGCGCGGTATTTTGCCGCACCTCGGTCGCCATCGCCAGCCCGCTCTTGCTCTTGTCTTTAGCGCAAATTTGCACGATGTCGCCGATACTGGGGCGCAGTCCCGAGATCTCTATCGTCGTAGCAGAAATTCGCTCGATCACGCCAAAGACGCTAGAGAGATAAATTTGCGCCCAGTTTTGATTTTTAAGCTATCTAAATCACTAAAATCTCACTTCTTTGTGCGAATTTATGAGAGAAAAACTCGCGTCTAGTCTCGCTGCTATTTAAAAAAAGCAGCCCCGCAGCGCCGATGTTGTCGTGGTCGAGTTGATCTTGCCCACGCCTCGCATCTCCACGCACATGTGGCGCGCCTCGATGACGACGCCAACGCCTTTTGGCTTGATGACGTCTTGTACGGCCTGCGCGATCTGCTCGGTGAGCTGCTCTTGGATCTGCAGGCGGCGAGCGAAGATATTTACCATGCGTGGGATTTTGCTAAGGCCTACGACCTTATGGTTTGGGATGTAGGCTACGTGCACGCGCCCGAAAAACGGCAACAAATGATGCTCGCAAAGGCTGTAAAATTCGATATCGCGCACGAGCACCATTTCGTTATTTGAGCTGTCAAATAGCGCGTCGTTTAGCACGACTTTGGGGTCTTGCGAGTAGCCGCTCGTTAAAAAAACTCATAAGCTTTTAAAAAAACGCGCTCGGGAGTTTTAACCAGCCCCTCTCTGTTCGGGTCTTCGCCGACTAAATTTAGCATCTGCTCGACGCAGCTTTCAAACTTTTCTTTTTTTAAATTCTCATTTTTTTAAATTTCTCTTGCATTTGCGTTCCTAATTAATTTCGCTATTTAAGTTTGATAAATGATTTTACTTAAATTCGCCTTTCGCGCGCTTAAATTTATACTATGAATAAGGAAAAATTACTGCTACACTCTAGAAAAATTTTTTTATTTTTTTAAAGGAATTTAATGCAAATCAAAACCAAGGCGATCGACGCCGTAAACGCTTCGCTAAGTGCGAAAAATACCGAGCGCGGACGTAAAATCCAAACTCGAAAACGCTGCTAAAAAAAGCTGCGAAAAATATGAAAAATAGACGGATTTAGAGCGGGCAAAGTGCCTGTAAACGTAGTTCTAAAACGTTACGAAAAAAAGAGCTAACCGCCGATGCCGAGCAAGACGCGCTAAAGGACGTGATCGACGCAGGTCTAAAAAGAGCTAAATAGAAAAATTTGAAGAGGTTATCGGCGAGCCGATCGTGACTCAATGTGACAGAGGCGAGAACGAGATAGACGCGGAGATCGAGCTTTCGTTTAAACCCGTTATAAACATCGACGGCTACGAGGAGCTGATAGAAAGCGTCAGCACTCCGCGCGTAACCAAAAAAGAGATCGACGAGAGAAAAAAATGAAAATTTTAAAAATGATGGCTCCGCTAGAAAAAAAGTGGAAAAAGAGGCGCTTGAAAAGGGCGATTTTGCTAAATTTGACTTCGAGGGCTTCGTGGACGGTGAGGGCGTTTGAGGGCGGCAAAGCTGAAAACTACCTACTAGAAATCGGCTCAGGTCAGTTTATACCCGGCTTTGAGGACGGTATGATCGGACTAAAAGTCGGCGAAGAGCGCGATGTGAAGGTTAAATTTCCTGCCGAGTACGGCGCTGCGCACCTTGCGGGCAAAGACGCTACGTTTAAAGTAAAACTACACGAAATCCAAGGCAAAAAAAGTGCCTGAAGAGATCGACGAAGAGACGCTAAAACGCATCATGCCGGGCGAGGAAAAAGGTGAGTGTTGAGCTGTTTGAAGAGAGACTAAAAGAGCAGATCAAAGCCGAAAAGCACGCTAAAAAAACGTAAACGAGGAGCTAAAGCCTCAAATTTGCTGACGCGATCGTGGCTAAATTTAACTTCGACGTGCCGAAAAAAACATCGTAGAGCAAGAGATGGATATGCAATTCCGCGGCGCTTGGAGTGGCTTTACGCCTGAGCAGATGGCTAAATTTAGAGAGGATAAAGACGCTCTAACTAAACAGCGCGAGACCTACCGCGACGACGCCGTAAAAAGCGTAAAACTAACGTTTATAATAGACGAGCTAGCACGCCGCAGAGATATCAAAGTAAGCGACCAAGAGCTTATCCAAGCGGTGTATTTCGAGGCGTATCGCTCGGGCGTAGATCCGAAACAGCACCTTGAAAACTACAAAAAAATCAAGGGAATTTTTACCTGCGATCAAAATGTCGATGATCGAAGAGAAGCTATTTAACGAGATGTTTGCGCTAAAGAGCGATAAGAAAGAGAAAAAGGCGGAGTAATGAGCTACTACATCCCCTACGTCATCGAGCGTACGAGTAAGGGCGAGAGAAGCTACGACATCTACTCGCGCCTGCTAAAAGACCGCATAATAATGCTTAGCGGCGAGATCGAGGACGGCATGGCCTCTGCGATCGTGGCTCAGATGCTGTTTTTAGAGGCTGAAGATCCGGACAAAGACATATATCTATATATAAACAGTCCTGGCGGCGTGATAACGAGCGGATTTAGCATTTACGATACGATGAACTACATCAAGCCCGACGTCTGCACGATCTGCATAGGTCAGGCGGCGTCTATGGGCGCGTTTTTGCTTAGCTGCGGCGCACAGGGCAAGCGTTATGCGCTACCAAATTCGCGTATCATGATCCACCAGCCTTTAGGCGGCGCGCGCGGACAGGCGACGGATATAGAGATCCAGGCGAAGGAAATCTTGCGTATGAAAGAAATTTTAAACGCTATCCTAGCTAAAAATACGGGTCAAAAACTAGCTAAAATCCAAAAAGATACCGACAGGGACTTTTTCATGAGTTCTGCCGAAGCCAAAGAATACGGGCTTATAGATAAAGTTTTTGGAGAAAAAGCTTTAAGTAAAGAGTAGATTTTGATAAAGTTGGATAACAAAAAAAACGAGACCGAAGTAGTAAAAAAAGATGATGAAAAAGCTGTAGATAGTAGTTTTAATATCTATAGCTTTTCTGAGGCTATCATTAGGGAGTTAGCCGAGGAAAATATTCCGTCAATCCCTAAAAAAACTACACCGTTTTTTTTGAAAAGATGCTCGAAAAACAGTCCGATGAGTTTAAGAAAAAAAGTAGGCGAGATCATAAAGATCGAGGACGAGGTCGGCAGACTCGAGGACGATAGACAAATAAATATAGAGCGCGAAGTAAAAAAATAGCTTTATGCAAATAAAAAAAGCATGTTACAAGCTGTCGCTCTCATATATAAAAATTTGGGAGTTTTAAAAAACTATCATCAAAAAAACGCTCGGAAAGCCTAGATCCAAATGTAAAGTTTGATCACGATACAAAGCGTCTTTAACTCTTTTAACGAAGACCTAAATAGACTAAATTCGCTAATGGATAAACACGTTGAGGTGATAAAAACTAGTTATGAGGAGATTGGAAAAGTTTTCAAACTAGTTGAAGAGCAGTCTATATATGATGAAAAATTTGACGTCTATAACAGAAAATTTTTCCTCAAGACGCTCGGTATCGAGTCTGAAAATATAAAAAAATACGACTATAAATCCTCTGTGATGCTACTAAAACCAAAGGATAGCGCGCTGGACGGTATCGGGTCAAAAGGCAAGTTGGCCGTTTTAAAAAAATATCTCGCATGTTGCTTCGTACATCGAGGCGCAGCGATATATTGTCGCACTACGGCGGAGGATGTTTTTGCTATGCTGATGAAACATACCGACATAAGCGGCGCGCAAAAAAAGCCTGCAAACGTATAACCGATATGTTTTACGACACCTCTTTCATGCTAAACGGAGAGAAGTACGAGTTTGACATGGAGGTCGTTACTTTTGATCTAAAACATGACAAAAAACTATCGAAGAGATGCTATCTTTGGCGCTTGATTCGCTTGTAAACACCGGCAGAGACGGCGAACACTTTTTGGTACTAGAGGACAAGACTGAAAAAAATGATACTAGAAATCCTAACCTATCCGAACAAAAAAACTTTTCGTCAAATCGCTTGAAGTTAAAGTTTTTTTGATGAAAAATTTGCATAAATTTCTCAGACGATATGTATGAGACCATGATCGCTAAAAAAACGGCATCGGACTAGCCGCCATCCAGACGGGCGAGGCCAGGCGAATTTTCGATCGTAAATTTGAGTAGACGAAGAGAGCAAGGAGCAGCGAAAAGAGGATCTGCTAGAAATCATAAATCCCAAAATTTTTACGCAAAGAGGGCGAGATAATCTACCAAGAAGGCTGCCTGAGCGTGCCGGGATACTACGAGGACGTAAAAAGAGCCGAGTTTATAACGCTAGAATATCAAGACCGCTTCGGCGAGCGCCAAGAGCTCGAGGCCGATGGGCTTTTGTCGGTCGCGATCCAGCACGAGATGGATCATCTCGACGGACATCTTTTTATCGAGCGTATCGGCTACAACAAACGCAAAAAAATTCGACAAAGAGTATAAAAAAAGCAAAAAAACGCATGAAAGCCCTAAAATGCGCCACTTATAATGACGAATTGCGGCTTGTGGACGTCGAGTCCAGCTTTAACCGAGGTTTGCCCGCACTTAATATCGTTGGTCTTGCGGGAGCTTCGATCAAAGAGAGTGCCGAGCGCGTAAAATCAGCACTTTTGTCGTTAAACTTCTCCTTTCCTGCGCAAAAAATTATCATAAATTTATCCCCCTCCGACATGCCAAAAATCAGGCAGCCACTTTGACCTGCCCATCGCGCTTTTAATCGCCTTGCAAAAAGAGCGCGACTTTGAGCCGATTTTTGTGTTCGGCGAGCTGGGGCTAGACGGCGGCGTCAAAAGTACAGCGAGCCTGTTTTCTATCTTGCTTTTTTTGAGCGCGAAGGCGCCGGGTTCTCGCGTGCTGATCCCGCAAGAGATAGCGCAAAAAAAGCGGGCGCGATACCGAGGTTTAGAAAGTACGCCGTTTCAGATTGGCCGAAGCGATCAGATTTTTCCTAGAGCCCGATTTGCCGCCTCGCGCAGAGTCGGCGCCGTTCATCCGCTTTTTTTCAGTTTGATCAAAATCGGCAAAAAAAGCTTCGTAAAAAAATCAAAATTTTCGAGCTAAATTTTAGCGACGTTAAAAGGCCAAAGTAGGGCAAAAAGAGCCTGCCTGGTGGCCGCTTGCGGTATGCACAACATTATCTTTGAGGGAAGCCCCGGGTGTGGTAAGAGTATGAGCGCCAAGCGCCTGCGATACATTTTGCCGCCGCAAAGCTTGGATGAAATTTTGCTTAGCTGCGCTTATAGCTCGCTAAATCAGCAGGAGAGCGAATTTTCCACCCTTCGTGCCTTTCGCTCGCCTCATCATACGAGCACGCGCAGCTCGATATTTGGCGGTGGATCGAGCTCGGCTAGGATCGGCGAGGTTGGGCTGGCTAACGGCGGGATACTATTTTTTTGACGAGCTTCCGCACTTTGCGCCGCAAATTTTAGAGAGTCTGCGCGAGCCGCTGGAGGACTATAAAAATCAACATCTCGCGCGTAAACTCAAAAAGTCACGTATGAGACCAAATTTATGTTCGTAGCCGCGATGAACCCGTGCCCCTGCGGTAATCTACTCTCAAAAAATCTAGAGTGCAAATGCTCGGAGCTCGAGATCAAGCGCTATAAATCGCGCATCTCGGCACCCGTGCTTGACCGCATCGACCTTCACGTACAGATGGATGAGGGTGGCTGCGAGCGACAAAAAGCGACGTCACGAGCGAAGCGATGTGGCGAGACCGTGCTGCGCGTCTTTGAGGCGCAAATCTCGCGCTCTCAAAGCGAGCTAAACGGCAAGCTTGACGACGAAGAGATAGCCAAATTTTGCGTTTGCGACGACGAAGCGAGCGGCGCGCTGAGATCACGCAACGCAGAGATTTTCACTCAGCCGCCGCGCTATTAATAAAACCCTAAAAGTCGCCCGCACGATCGCTGACATCGAGGGCTCGCGCATAATCAAAAAGCCGCATATTTTAGAGGCTTTGAGCTACCGAGTAAAGCAGGAGGGCGCATGAAAAAGCTATTTTGGGATACGACAGAGCTTGACGCTAGGGGCCGTGAGCGAGTTTGGGCTTAACACCGAGGTGTTGATGCAAAACGCCGCTAACGCGTTAGCTAACGCCGTGCGAACTAGGTTTAAAAAAATCCTCAAAAAAACGACGTAAAATTTTAGGCGTAGTCGGTAGCGGAAACAACGGTGCAGACGTACTTGCTGCGCTTCGGCTTTTGCAAGATAAATTTGATTGCTATGCTTTTTTAGCCGGCGACAAACAAAACGAAACCTCAAAAACAGAGCTAACCAGGGCGCTAAAATGCGGCGTAAAGTTTGATCCCGATTGACGAAAAGCGGCGATTGACTGTATTATCGACGGGATATTCGGTACGGGGCTTAGCCGCGAGCTAGACGAGCGAACGATAAATTTGATAAATATGCTAAACGAAAAAAATCCGCCTACAAGCTCGCCTGCGACATCCCAAGCGGACTTGATAAAAAAACGGCGTGTCACAGGGCGCTGCGTTTAAAGCGGATACGACCGTGACCATGGGCGCGCTAAAGCTAGCGCTTTATAGCGACTTCGCAAAGGATTTCGTCGGGCGCGTAAAAGTCGCAAATTGAGGCTTCTCGCGTGAGCTTTACGAGACGGGGACGAGTTTTTATAAACTTGGAAAAAAAGCGATTTCAAATTTGCCGTTTCGCGTAAAGCAAAAACGCTAACAAGGGCGACTTTGGGCACGTGTTTATCGTTAGTGGCGAAAAGGTCGGAGCGGCGCGTATAGCGGGACTTGCCGCGCTAACTATGGGTGCGGGACTCGTTAGCGTCGTGGGCGGAGTTAGACCTCGAGCCCGTTTTGATGCAAAGCACGCGCATAACGTCAAAAAAATGCGAGTCGGTGCCGTCGGCATGGGGCTTGGCGAGCTTAGTAAGGCGCAAAAGACGAGCTTTTTAGCGAGCTAAAAACAAAAAGATGCGCTCGTTATCGACGCCGATCTTTGCTACGAGCCGCGCACGCTTGGGCTTTTAAACAGCGAAAAAGTCGTGATAACGCCACATCCAAAAAGAGTTTGCGAGCTTGCTAGGGGCTTGCTAATCTGGGCACATTTGATGCCGGCGAAGTGCAAAAAAATCGCTTCAAACTCGCTCAAGTTTTTAGTAGAAATTTTAAATGCGTGCTTGTGTTAAAAGGTGCAAACACCCTAATCGCACAAGGCGGCGAGGTCTACGTCATGACGCAGGGTAGCGCTGCGCTTGCAAAAAGGCGGCAGCGGAGACGCGCTAAGCGGTATCGTTGCGGGGCTACTCGCGCAGGGTTATAGCCCGCTAAATGCCGCGATCTCGGGTACGCTAGCTCACGCTCTAGCCGCTCGCAAAATCAAAAATCAACGACTACGCGCTCACGGCCGCGGACGTCATCAAAGGACTCAAATGCTTACGAAAAAAATAGCGGTTTTATTTAGCGGCGGCGGCTCGAATTTAGAGGCGATTTTAGAGGGGCTGCACGGCAAAGTTTTTGGCGAAACTAGGATCGAAGTCGCGCTAACGCTAACAAATAAAGCTAACGCAGGCGGCATCGCAAAAGCCGCGAAATACGGCCTAAAAAGCGTCGTCATCGAGCACGTTAATTTTACCTCGAGAGAGAATTTGACGCCGCAGTCGTAGAGGAAATCAAACGCGCAAACGTCGATTTAACGGTGCTTGCAGGGCTTTATGCGTATCCTCACGCCCGTTTTTACAAGCCAAGTTCGCGCGATAAATTTACACCCGTCGCTACTGCCGCTTTTTAAGGGCGCGCACGCGATAAAAGAGAGCTTTGAGAGCGATATGAAGGTGGGCGGCGTGAGCGTGCACTGGGTGAGCGAGGAGCTAGACGGCGGCAAAATCATCGCTCAGCGCGCGTTTGAAAAGAGCGCGGGGATGAGCCTTGAGGAATTTGAAGCAAAAATCCACGCAATAGAGCATGAAGTTTTGCCCGAAACTATCGTGCAAATTACGACGGACAAAGAGTAGAAATTTAACGAAATCTAGAGTAGCGTTGTCGTTTCTTTCCAAATTTCGCTAATTTCTGGGTTTCAAATTTAAAAGTTTAAAACGTAAATTTGCGGCAATATGATTCATGGCACCACTTGCCAAAATTGTATGACCGAGCTAAATTTGAAGCGGTAAATTTGCAGATTTGGCAAAATGTACATACTGGATAGTGCGATGCAGATTTGACAGCTTTGCCTATAGCTCAAATTTGAAACAAATTTACGTCTTTAAATACAAATTTATCTCTTAGTAATATCTGAAAATTTAAAGTCGAAAAAGCAAAAATAAGTTACGACAATAAACAGGTTAAATATCTAAATTTGCACCCAAGGCCGCGTCAATTTAAAAACCGAAAAAGCAAAAAAAGAAATTCAAAAAGAAAGAGGCGGAGAATCTCCGCCCAAAAGTAAAATTATTCGGCCCTAAATCCGCCACCAAATGCCTTATATACGTCCACGACCGAGTCGATGAGGTTTAAATTTGCCGCGATGTCTTGGAGTCTAACCGAGAGTAGGTTGCGTTGTGCGTCGAGTAGCTCCAGGTGCCCCGTGTAGCCTTCTTCAAACTGATCCTTGGCTAGCTTATAGATTTTTTTCTTGCGAGTGCAGGAGCTCTTTGACTTGATTTAGCGTTAGTTTGGCGTTTTTACGGTTGTTTAGCGCGTCTCTAACCTCGCCCAGAGCCTTTTTGACCGCCGCTTCGTAGGCTACGGCTGCGATTTGCTCGTTAGTTTCGGCTATGCGGACGTTGTTTTTGGTTCTGCCGTAGTCGAGTACTTTTCTGCACCAAAGATCCGCCTATGCTCCACGTGTTTGCGTTGCTGATAAATATATTTTTCAAAAATCCACGCTGGAAAATCCAAAAAGTCCCGTTAGCGAGATGGACGGTAGATAATCGGCCTTTGCGACGCCGATTAGCGCGTTAGTCGCGTTTAGATCGGCGTAGGCTTTAGCTACGTCGCTCCTTCGCAGTAGTATATCTGCGCTCACGCCCGCACTCACTTCGGGCTCTTTAGGTAGCATTTTAGCGCTCTGCACGGAACCTTTTAGGATCTCGTCGTTTGATTTACCCGTTAGTATCGCTAATGACGTTAGAGCCTGAGACAGCGAGGTTTGCACCTCTAGCAGGCTTACTTTGGCGCTTTCGACGGCCGCTTTGCTTTGTAGATAGGTCGTTTCGTTTATGCCGCCTAGATCAAGCTGTGTTTTGCGAAGCGCCAGCGTCTCCTCGTAGGTTTTTAGCGTGTCTTTTAGCACGGCTTCGCGCATATTTAGAGCCACGAGCGCGAAGTAGCTTTTAGCCACACTAGAGCTTATGCTAAGGCGCGCGGTGGCGTAGTCGAGCTTGGTCGCGTTTAGACTGGCTTTAGCCGACTCGACGCTGTTTCGCACTCTGCCCCACAGATCTATCTCGTAGCTAAGGCCTAAACTTTATTTCAGAGTTTCGGTAGCGCGTTTGGGGCTGTTTGGTGTAGGTCTCGCCGCTGCTTTTTTTGCTTTGGTGTAGCCGACGTTTACATTTACGCTAGGGAAAAAGATCGGCCTCAGAGATGCCCTAGGGCTTGCGGCCGCTTTTTGTAAATTTAAATAAGCCGCGCGAAGGTCGGTGTTTTTTTCTAGCGCGCTAGCTACGAGGGCGTTTAGATTTTTCGTCGCCAAACTCCTTCCACCACTCGTCTCTGATGTTGCTAGTTTCAAAGTTATACGTGGATTCAAATTTCGTATCGACCTCGGGGATCTCGGGTCGAAACGAGCAACCGGCTAAAAATAGCACCGCGGCTAAAGTTAAAATTTTATACATTTTTGACCTCCTGTGCTCCGCTTGGTTTTTTTGTCCCAGACTTTGTTGTTTAGCTTTTCTAGCAGATAGTAAAACATCGGTATGAAAAAAATATCGCTATCGTAGTGGCAGCTATCATACCGCCGACCACGCCCGTGCCTAGCGAGTGGCGAGACGCAGCGCCGGCACCCGTGCTGATAACCATCGGGAAAACACCCAAAGTAAACGCGAGCGAGGTCATGACGATCGGGCGGAAGCGAAGTCTAGCCGCATTAACGGCCGCGTCAAATACGCTCTTGCCCGCTAGTCTTTCTTGCATCGCAAATTCGACGATAAGGATCGCGTTTTTAGCCGATAGACCGATGAGAAGCAGTAGTCCGATCTGGAAGTAGATATCGTTTGTTAGCCCTCTAGCCCAAACGGCGACTAGCGAGCCAAAAACCGCGAACGGAACGGCCGTGATAACGGCTAGCGGGATGAGCCAGCGCTCATACTGCGCCGCTAGGATCAAAAAAATACGAAAATCATACCGAATATAAACGCCGTAGAGCCCGTGCCTTGCGAGCTAACCTCCTGATAGGCCGTGCCCGCCCAGCTGATGGAGTATTCTTCCATATTTAGCGTTTGTTCGACTACCTCTTGTATCGCTTTTTATCGCGTCTCCCGACGTGTAGCCCGGTTTTGGGTCGCCTGGATCTTGGCCGCAGGGAAAAGGTTAAATCTATCTACGATATCGGGACCCAAAATTCTAGTTAGAGTTGCGACGGAGTTTAGCGGTATCATCTCGCCGCCTTTTGAGCGGACGTAAATTTTACGCAAGTCTTCTGGGTTGTTTCTAAAGCGGTCCTCGCCTCTAGCGTAGACGCGGTAGGATTTGCCAAAAAGGCTAAAGTCGTTGATATAGTAAGAGCCGAAAGTCGAGCCTATCGCGCTAAAAATTTCGCTCTCGCTCACGCCGAACATCTGGGCTTTTTGCCTATCGACGTCGATTTTTAAACTGGCGGTAATTAGTCTCTAGCGTAGAGCGCACGCTGGTTAGATCCGGGCGAGCGTTTGCGGCGGCGACTACTTTTTCACGTCGGCTTCGATCTGGGCGTAGCTTTTGCCGCTTTTTGTTTTGCAGATACATCTCAAAGCCGCCCGTCATCGATAGACCCATGATAGGCGGGACGTTTACGACAAAGCTCATCGACTCCTTTGAGCCCCCAAAGCATACCGTTAAAAGGCCCGGTTAGCGCGTCTGCTTGACTATCTGGCGTTTTTCTCTCGCTCCAGTCTTTTAGCTTGATAAAGCTGATGGCAGAGTTTTTCTCTAAGCGCGCCCGCAAGCATATCGTATCCGGCAAAACCCATTGTAAATTCGACATTTGGGTTGCTAAGGATGGCTTGGTTGATATTTTGAACTTCTTTTTTTGGTCTTTAGCATATTTGACGACGGCGGAAGCGAAGTGATAACCATCAACGCGCCCTTATCCTCGGACGGTACGAGGGCCGCTAGGGACTTTTTAAACAGCTCGAAAGTCGCAAAACCCATGACGCCTATCAAAAATAAGGCTGATGATAACGTGGCGAAGCACCGTTGCGACGCCCGCGGTGAAAAGTACTCGTGCTCCAGTCGAAAAAAAGTCGTTACATTTCTGCACAAACCAAAACGGCTTGTTCTCTTGTCTTTTTAGCATAACGCCGCAAAGCGCAGGAGTGAGCGTAAGTGCTACAAAGCCCGAGATACAAACCGAAGTAACGAGCGTGAGTGCGAACTGGCGCTGGATAACGCCGACAAAGCCCTCCATAAAAGAAACGGGGATAAAAACGGCCGATAAAACAAGCACGATCGAGATGACGGGGGTTTGCACCTCCTCCATCGCCTTATAGGTCGCTTCTTTGACGGTTATATTTTTTTATCCTCGTGTAAAATCTCTCCACGTTCTCGATAACGATGATGGCGTCGTCCACGACGATACCGATAGCAAGTATGAGCGCAAAAAGCGTAATCAAATTTATACTAAATCCCATCGCGTATAGTCCGCCAAACGTACCGATGATTGACACGGGAACGGCTAGTATCGGGATGATAGTGGCGCGGAAGCTCTTTAGAAACATATACATAACGATGATAACTAGGATCATCGCCTCGATGAACGTCTTTATAACCTCTTGGATAGACACTTCGATAAATTCGGTCGGGTTATATGCGATCGTGTGTTTAAAGCCCGCTGGGAAATTTTTACTTAGCTCGTCAAGCTTTGCGTTTACTGCTTGCGCCGTAGCTAGGGCGTTGGCGTCGTTTTGCATAAAGATTAAAAAGTGGGATGGCGTCTTGGCCGTTGAGCATCGAGTCAGATGCGTAGCTAGCCGCTCCTAGCTCTACGGTTGCTACGTCTTTTAGCTTTAGCACCGCTCCGTCGGTGCTTTTTGATTACTATATCGCCAAACTGCGCCGCATTTTTAGACGGCCGTCCGAGCGGACGGAATAAACGTAAGGATTGTCGCCATCTGAGGGTTGCTCGCCTATTTTACCGGCAGCGTATTGGCTGTTTTGGATTTTTACTTGAGAGATGACGTCGCTAGGGGTTAGCTTGTAGTAGGCTAGTTTGTCCGGTTTTAGCCAAATTCTCATCGAGTACTCTTTGCTACCGATTAGCGCCGTATCGCCTACGCCGTTAACCCTTTTGATCTCGTCCGCGATGTTTAAATTTACGTAGTTATATAGCTCGACTAGGTCCATGTTTGAGCTCGTAAAGCCGACTACCTCTAGGGATCGAGCCGCTGCGTTCGCGCACGGTTACGCCCATATTTTTGCACCTCTTGAGGTAGCCTTGAGAGCGCTGCCTGAACGCGGTTGTTTACGTCGATCGTGGCTTGCTTAGCCGAGGTGCCGATTTTTAAAAATAAACATTGATACTTAGCGAGCCGCTTGAGCTTGAGGTGCTTTGCATATAGAGCATGTTTTTCTACGCCGTTTATCTGATCCTCGATCGCGCTGGCTACGGAGTCGGAGATGGTTTGAGCGTCGGCGCCCGTATAGACGGCGCTAACGGAAGTTTGAGGCGGAGTTAGCTTAGGATACTCCTCGATAGGAAGCCCCTTTTATCGCCATTGCACCCGCGATAACTATGATGATAGATACGACGGTGGCGAATATCGGGCGATTTATAAAAAAATCTAGAAAAACATCACTTAGCCTTTTTCTTGCTCGTTTTTAGGCTCTAAATTTGTACCTTTACCAAAGCTTTCGGTTAGGGTCCTTATCTATCTCTACGGGCGCGCCTACGCCGATTTTTTTAGGAAGTTGTTCATTATGATTTTATCAGCCCTCGTTTAACCCCTCGCTAACTACAGCGGCGTCTTTGGTTTGGTAGGTGATTTTTACGTCTTTGGAGGCTACTTTACCATCCTCTACGACTAGCACGTAGGTCTTGACGTCTGTTTGCTGGAGTGCTACTTGGGGGATTTTAAAGCCGTCTTTTTGATAAAAATCCACCCATTGTCACGTGGCCGAACATGCCCGGTAGCAGCTTGCCTTCGTCGTTGTTAAATTCAGCCTTGGCTAAAACGCTGCCCATGTCCGTATTTACGACGTTATCGATAAAATTTACCTTGCCGTTAAACTCTCCCGGACCTACTTTTTAGTACGGCGTCCGAGTTTGTTTGCGCCCAGAGGCCGCTTTCTTGCATTTTGACGCGGTTTAGATTATCTACGTCGGAGATGTGAAAGTGCGCCTCGATCGGATTGATTTTTGGTTAGGCGCACTAGCTGGGTCGTGTTTGCTACGACTAGCGAGCCCACGTCTACTAGATTATCGCCTAAAACGCCGTCAAAAGGCGCGATTATGCTTGTGTAGCCCAGGTCTATTTTTTTGCGCTTTTGGCGCTGGCTTTGGAGCTTAGTAAATTTGCGTTTGCGATCTCGAGCGCCGAAACTGCCGCATCGTACTCTTTTTGCGAAACGGCGTTTTTTTCTTATATACATTTGAAATTCTGTTAAATTCGGTTTGAGCATTTTTTAAATTTGCGTTTGCTACGCCGATAGCGGCCTCAAGCGCGTCGTAGCTGGCTTGGTATTTTTCGGGATCTATCAAAAATAGCTTGTCGCCGGCTTTTACGTTGTCGCCTGGTTTAAAAAAACTGCTTGGTTACCGTGCCGCTTACTTTTGGATATATGATTACGTCTTGCTGGCTCGTTAGGGTCGCGGTGTAATCAAAGCTGATCGGCATGTCTGATTTTTTAGCTACGAATACATCGACCTTTGAGGGTGGCATTTGCCGTTGTTGTCCGGCTGCGGCCGCGCTTTTTTTATCGTTACTATCAAAGCATGCCGTAAAAAGCAGCGACGCCAATAACAAAAACAGAGATATTTTTTTAAAATTTCTCATAAATTTGCCTTTTATTTTTTTAGATTTTTATACGAAATTTAACTTGTAATATTTGTTACAAATAAAATTGGCTATTTTACTCTTATTTAAATGAAAAAGTCAAATTTTTTTGAGGGGCGAATGTAGCGTTTTTTTACGCCGTGCAAAAAAACATATCTATGCGCGTTTTTACGTGCTCTTCGCGCTCTTCTGCGCTTAGCGTTATGTCCTCGTTTAGCAAAAATAGCATTATAATGATAAGGCTCTCTAACGACTGCGGCAAACGCCTTGGCCGCGACGTAAGGAGAGATACATGGATTTAGTTGGACTCTTATGTCTTCACGCTCGAAAAAAATCTATTAGAAATTTTATCGATTTTTGCTTAAAATTTGATCCAAAAAAACTCTTTACCTAAAAAGGCCGTCGTTTTTTTCGCGCCTTCGCTCATCATCACTCTTGAGATTAGCGTGGTTTTCTTTTCACAGATGATGTCGAAAAAAATATCATCGCAAATTTGGTTAAAAAAATCATCCAGTTTATGCGATAAATTTGAGATCGATTTTTTTCGTCTATCTGCATTCTAAAGTCGTCAAATCCGCGCTCTACGATAGCGCGAAAAGAGCCCTTCTTTATTTTTCAAAAAAAATTTGTAGATGCTCGCCAGCGACCCGCCGCTTTTTGATGATATCCGTTAAACTCGTGTTTTTCGTAGCCGTTTTTCGAGGAAAAATTTCAAGCCCGGCTTGGATGAATTTCTCTTTTCTCTCGGCGCTTCGTTTCGTCGGTTTCGTATCCATTTTTATAGCCCTCAAATTTCAAAAAAATCTTAAAGTATGATTATACTATAAAAAAATAATTTTTTTACTCGCTTGGATGGGCAAAAAAATCGTCCGTCTCTTAACATTTATTTTTTTCTTTGTTATCCGCTGCGTAGGCTGAGATTTCTATCTTTGTCGTTTGTTCGTTTGTGCCGGCAAATGCCGATTTAGGCGCGCTTAGTACGACTACGACTTTCTTTTTTCGCCCGCTTTTAGCGAAATTTGCCCCCTTGGGCGCTCGATTTTTTTATCGGCGCTTTATCTCCGTCCGCGCTAACGTCAAAAATAAAAACTCATGTGCCTGCGTATCGGTATTTTCAAACAAAAAAACACGTATGCGTTTTCGATCTCGCCGCTTTTATTTACCTTATACAGCTCGCTTGTGCGGTTGATATTTAGCAGCATGCTCTCTTTTTTTGGCGCTCATTAGCGTTAGCGCGGTCGCGGCGATAGCGATGATGGCACAGTAGCCGATGGTTTTAAAGCGAAAAATACCGCACTTTTTGCTTGGTTTTTAGGGGAATTTGAGCTCGTCCAGCTAATTAGACTAGAGCAAGTTTAGGCCCGACATCGTTTTTGTACAGGCATCGACGCACTCTAGGGCAGTTTATGCACTCTAGCTGCATGCCTTTTTCTGATGTCGATGTGCGTCGGGCAAATCTCACGCAGGCCTCGCAACCGGTGCACTCGCTTTGCGGGTCAGGCGGCTTTTTCCAGAGTTTGGTTTGCCCGTCGTAAATTTCTACCTCCTCGCGCCTCGTCGTAGATCACCCTGCACGCTGTCGGCATCGATCATCACGGACTGCACTCTAGCGTATGGGCAGACGTAAACGCAAAAGTACTTTCGCCCAAAAAAACGCGACGTCAAATATCAAAAAAACGCAGCGATAACAAGCCAAGCGCCAAGTAAAATTTTATGCTCGGCGGGATTTGAGTTTGAGCGAAAAAAAGTCCTGCGGCGGGACGAAAAAAACCAGAGAAAGAAATTTGCTGCCGAGATAAAAAGCCAAAAACGCTCCAGATCGCGACTGCTAGCGCGTTTTTTTAGCACCGCCCTCGGCAATTGTTTGTTTGTTTGAGACGCTTTTTGCGGATTTTTTTAAAATCTTTAGTTTGTATAAGGTCGCGGTAGATCGCGCGAAATATCGTCTGCGGGCAGCTCCAACCGCACCAGACGCGGCCGCCCAAATTCGTCATAAAAAAATATAAAAAAATAAAAAAATGATTAGCACGAAAGGCATCAAAAAAAGCTCTTGGACGTTAAATTGGCAAAAAAACAGATGCAGCTCGCTGCGCTCAAAAGCTTAGTAGGAAAAAAATTGATTTCCGCCGATGGTTATAAAAAGGCAAAAACTAGCGCGGTACAGGTAATCAGGATGTAGGCGATATAGCGTTTGCTATGCAAATTTGAAATAATTTTTATAGTCTTCTTTTGTCATAATTCATCCTGATTACAAAGTAGTGATAATTTTTATAAATTATAGAGTTAATGCTATTAATTTTTTTATAAATTCTCAAATTTACTAAATTTCTGCTATAATCGCCGTCTATTTTTAATTGAAAGGTGGTGAGGACGTTGCCTGGTATTAAGGTACATCCTAACGAGTCTTTTGACGAAGCTTACAGAAAGTTCAAAAAAAGCAAACCGACAGGAACCTTGTCGTGACTGAAGTTCGCGCAAGACGCTTTTTTTCGAGCCTATGACCGAGATCCGCAAAAAAACAAAAAAATCGCGGCTCGCAAGAAAAATGCTTAAACGTCTATATATGCTTAGACGCTACGAGTCGAAGCTCTAACCAAAAGGGTCGCTTCGGCGGCCTTTTTCTTTTTCAAACTCCCGTTTAACTCGCATCAAAGCCAAAATTTGCCATAATCTACGCCAATTTAACGATCAAAGGAAAAAAATATGTCCAAAGTGCCCGTGAGCGAGGCCGCGGAAATCTTAGGCGTAACCAAGGAAGCCGTCTACAACCGCATTCGTCGCGGAACGCTAAAAAACCTTTGAAAAAGACGGCGTAAAAATACGTGGTTTTAGAAGGCTACGAGCCTCAAACCGCACCCAAATCAGCGCCCAAAACTTCAAAAATCCGCTAAAAGCTCGGAGTCAAAAAAAGCTGCGAAAGCGGGCGACTTTGACGTGAATCAATTTCTACTCTCGCAAATTGGCGAACTAAAAGAACAAAAATCAAAATTTGCAAGCCGATAAAGATAGGCTTTTTCGCGAAAAAAAGAGCAAATTTTAGCTAAAACAATAAAAACCGAAATAGCTCAAACTTTACCGTGAAAGAGACGAGAAGCTAAGAGGATTTTTTTAAGTATGCTCGAGCGTCCGCTACTGGCTCGCCAAAATGGCGAATACGTAGCGCCCATCGACGTAGAATCTGTCGAGAGCAAGCCTGAAAAACGAGGGCAAATGGACGAGCCTGGCCGAGTTTTTTTAAAAATCGCAAAATCGAAGCGGCAAGAGCCTCAAAAAAACGCAAAATAAAAATCATAAAAAAATATCGGAAAAATCAAAATTTATCAAATTTAAAAAAAGGCGTGATAATGGTAAAAAAAGTAAGAAAAATTTTCAAAGGAGCTAGATAAAAAAATGAGAGTTTTTAAAGGCATAAAAAAAGTAGCAAGCTACGCTGCTGTGGGCGGCTTTGGCGCGGTCGTGATGGCGGGATTGGCCGGCTGCGGTAGCAGCGATAACGGCGGCGAAAGTAGCGCGCTAAACGAAGCGGCGCAAAAAAACGGGAGCCTTCGTCATCATCGAAGAAACCGCTCCGGGCAAATATAAAGTCCCTAGAGGAGTACCCAAGCAGCGAAACGCGCGTCGTGCTAAAGGATATCAACGGTACCGAGCGCGTGCTGAGTAAAGAGGAGATGGATAAGCTAATCGCCGAGGAAAAACGCCAAAATCGACGCCGGAACGTCGAATTTAACCGGCTCAAACGCTCAAAAACGCGCAGCTAAGTAGCGGCGGTATGAGCCTTGGCGAGACGCTTTTAGCATCGGCTGCAGGCGCGATCATAGGCAGCTGGATCGGCAACAAGCTTTTTAACAACCCGGGCTATCAGTCGCAGCGTCAAAGCGCGTATAAAAACCCGAGTGCGTATTCAAGGAGCGTAGATAGCTTTAACAAAGCCAAAGCCACGAGCTCGGCGGGTAAACCAAGCGGCGGAAAGAGCGGATTTTTCGGCGGATCAAGTTCAAGTTCAAGCTCAAGTTTCGGAGGCTGAAAATGATAAATTTAAAAAAAATCGAACCGCTAAATAGCGAATTTTTAGGCGAGATCGGCTTTACGTGGCACACCGATCCAGACGGCAGCTACTACGTAGCAGACGAGCTAGTCGAGGTTAGCGAGGCGCAGGCCGAGGCCTACTACAACGCCGCAAATGAGCTATACGATATGTTCGTCGCAGCCGCCCAGCACGTCATCGACAACAACCTCTACCACGAGGTCGGCATCCCGTTTAACCTCGTAGATCTCGTGCGCGAAAGCTGGGAAAATGACGTGCATTGGCATCTTTACGGTAGATTTGACCTTGCAGGCGGCCTGAGACGGAAAGCCGATAAAACTCATCGAATTTAACGCCGACACCCCGACGGCCGTGTTTGAGACGGCGATCATCCAGTGGGCGGCGCTTAAGTTTAACCGCATGGACGAGAGCGCGCAGTTTAACGACCTTTATGACGCTTTGAAGCAAAATTTTAGGCGCCTCGTAACGCTAGATGAGGAGACCGAGAGCTTTAACGAGCACTACGAGGGCTGGAAAATTTTATTTAGCTCGGTTGCGGGCAGTAGCGAGGACGAGCAGACCGTGAAGCTATTGCAATATATCGCCGAGGAGGCGGGCTTTCACACGGCGTTTGCCTACGTCCACGAGGTCGTATTTAACGACGAGGAGGGCGTGTTTTTTTGATGGAGAAAACTACGAGTACTGGTTTAAGCTCGTGCCGTGGGAGGACATCGCCGTAGAGGAAGGCGAGCTAGCTATCATCCTAAAAAAATATCGTCCAAAAATCAAAAAAAGCCATCATACTAAATCCCGCATACACGCTGCTTTTCCAGAGCAAAGGGATACTAAAAATTTTATGGGATTTATACCCGAATCACCCGCTCTTGCTGCAGGCTAGCGACAAGCCGATCGCTGGCAAAAAAATGCGTGAAAAAAAGCCGGTTTTCGGACGAGAGGGCGCAAACGTGAGCGTGATAGAGGCTGACGGTAGCGTGAGCTTGCAAAACGGCGGCGACTACGGAGCAAACCGCGCGATCTATCAGGAATTTTACGAATTTAACAAAGACGCCGACGGAAATAGCTACCAAGCAGGCGTGTTTTTTTCGCCTATGAGGCATGCGCGCTAGGGATATCGCAGAGGCGGCGAGTACTAGACAACTACTCCAAATTCGTGGGGCACTTTATCAAATAAGGACGTAAAATGAAAATAGTCTGCCTCGATGCCGCGACTCTTGGAAGCGACGTAAATTTGGACGTTTTTAGGCAGTTTGGCGAGTTTGTTAGCTTTGAGACGACCGCCGCGGCCGAGCGCATAGAGCGGCTAAAGGGCGCGGACGTCGTCATCACGAACAAAGTCGTGATCGACAAAGAGACGATGGACGCGTCAAACGTTTAAAAGCTAATCTGCATCAGCGCGACGGGTATGAACAACGTCGATCTCGCGTACGCCGCGGCAAAAAGGCATCGCGGTAAAAAAACGTCGCCGGCTACTCCACCGCTAGCGTCGTGCAGCACACCTTTGCTTGCCTTTTTGCGCTGACTAATCGCATCAAATTTTACGATAATTACGCGCAAAGCGGCGAGTGGGCAGAGAGCGAAATTCTTACGAATCTAGACCGCAGTATCGGCGAGATAGCGGGCAAGAGCTTCGGCGTCATCGGCCTTGGCGAGATCGGCAGAGGCGTGGCGCGTATCGCGGCAGCATTTGGCGCGAGAGCGAGCTACTACTCAACTAGCGGCGCAAACGCAAACGCGGAGTTTAAAAAGGCAGAAATTTGGGCGAGCTTTTAAGCGGCTGCGACATCGTGAGCATCCACGCTCCGCTAAACGAAAAAACGCGAAATTTGATCGGCGAGCGGGAGTTAAATTTGATGAAAGAGGGCGCCATACTGATGAACTTCGGGCGCGGAGGCATCGTGGATGAGAGCGCCGTAGCTCGCGCGATAGACGGGCGAAATTTGCGATTTGCCTCGGATGTGCTAGAGACCGAACCTATGCGCGCGGATCATCCGCTGCTTCGTATCAAAAAAACAAGGAAAGTTTGATACTTACTCCGCACGTGGCGTGGGCGAGCTTTGAGGCTAGGCAGCGGCTAGTAGCGATGATCGTAGAAAATATAAAAAGATTTTTGAAAGGATAAAAAAATGGCAACTGAGCATAGTTTTGATATAAGCGCGGCGGTCGATATGATGGAGGTCAAAAAAACGCGCTGGAGACGGCGAAAAAAAGAGATCGCGGCGAGATACGATTTTAAGGGGCTTGCGGCCGAGGTGGAGCTAAACGAAAAGGAAAAAAATCATCACGCTTCTTAGCTCTAGCGACAACAAAAATCGACGCACTAAAAAGATATAGTGATCTCAAAACTTATCAAGCGAAATATCCCACCAGTTGCGATCGCGAGACAAAAAGAGAGCCAGCGAGCGGTGGAAAGTGTAAAGGCGACGCTAAAGCTAAACGACACGCTTGACGGCGAAAAACTCAAAAAAAGATCACCAAAGCAATCAAAGACTCAAAGATCAAGGTGAGCGCGCAGATCAGGGGCGAAGAGATCAGAGTGACAAGCAAAAAGCATAGATGATCTGCAGGAGTGTATAAAAGCTGGTGAGGGGGTTCAAATTTAGAACTTCCGATAAGCTTTAAAAAAACCTAAAATAACAGCTTCTCGTGAGTGTCTTTAAATGAGCTAGAAAAAAATTCTCACTCCGCAGGCTATGTGCCTAGCGCATGCTTGATTTTTTTCGTCGCAACATTTAAATCCATCTCACGATATTTTGTGTTTCGCTTTGTCATTAAATTTGCAAAACTGTCGCCTGTTTTTTTCATTCAAAATTGGCCGGTTTCGTTTTTAAATTTGGCAGTTTTTGCAAATTTACACTCAATTTATTTCACTAAGGATAAAAAATGAGCTTTTTTAAGAAAATTTTTGGCAAGCAAGTCGATCTTGGCGAGCAGATGCCGATCTATTTTGTAAGCAATGACGAAGACTACATGCAGCAAGCATTTGAGCAAGCTCGCGAGAGTTTTAGGTATTTTTGGCGTGAGCTTTACTGGGAGCGCCGCAGGATCGTGCCAGCACTTGACTATGCGATGGTAAAAATTTGCTTTCTTGACACCATAAACGGCGAAGAGGTGGGCGAACACATGTGGATAAACGACGTAGAATTTGACGGCGAAACGATATATGGCACGCTCGTAAATGAGCCAGACACAGTGCAAAAACGTGAAAGTTGGCGATCAAGTAAGCGCAAAGATAGAAGAGATGAGCGACTGGCTCTTTGCCATTGGCGGGCGCGCATATGGCGGATTTAGCGTGCAGGCGATGCGCTCACGCATGCAAAAAGATGAGCTAGCCGAGCATGACGCGGCTTTAGGGGGCTTGATTTTTGGCGATTTTAACGATATTTTGGTAGTTTACGAGCAAAAAGAGCATCCAGAAAAATTTGATAGAGCATCCGATGAGTAAAAAAATATGACCGAGCAGTTTGAAAAACTACGCAAAAGAGCACCCAAGCATAGCTACAGACGCCGATGAGTTTGGATACACACAGCTTCATCACGAGGCGATCGCTGGAAATTTAAACCTTGTAAATCTCTTGCTAAAAATATGGCGCTAATAAAAAAATGCCCGCACGAAAAAGTGGCAAAACGGCGGCTGAATTGCTGAGAAATTTGGGGTTGGGAGCACATCACAAAGGTGCTTGCATAGTTGGCAAAAGAATTTCTAAACAAAAAAAGGTTTGAAATATGAAAAGTTTTGAGAGATTGGTTGAAGATAAAAAAATAGAGTTATTAAAGATTGCGACAATTTTATTAAAGAACTCAAAGACATTTCATTGCAAACTAGTGGTATTTCAACTTTAATTAAGTTACTTTCAGAGAAGAAAGAAAAAAATACTTAGAATTAAAGTATGATAATTATAAAGAATCAACACTATCCATAGAGAATCTTGACGAGAAAAATTTACAGACAAATTGTTTTATTAGAAAAAAACAAAAATAGTCAAGAAGCAAAGTTTACACTAGAAAAATTTGGATATGAATATAGGGATCAGCAGAAAAATCAAATTTATTTTTTTAAAAAAATAGATTTTGCAAAAAAACACTACAAAAGTCTAATAGCATTACTTGGCTTAATGCCATTTATAATGTATTTTGTTCTTAATAGAAACATAGGTTACATTCCATTGCCTGAAAGTGGTGACATATTCTCGATTCTAGTTTCGCTAGCTTTTAGCAGGGCTTAGTTTGCTATTTATATTATATCTTATGCCAATATTACAGTTGGCTGTTGTATTTTATATGCGAGATATTAAAGGTATCTTGCCAGTTTTTTTCTTCTTTCGATAATTTTTATCTGTAGCATTAATTGTTTTGATATTAAACGACATTAGTTGGATTTCAAAGAAAATTTAGAACTAAGTTTTGTTTCTTTTTATATTATTGATATTTTTTTCTCATATATATTGGTTTGTTATTTAAAACAAAGAGTCAGAAATTAATGATTTTTTTAAAAAGCGAGCAGTTTTGGCTACTAGCTTTTCATGGCTTTATATCTATCTTTAGCCCATTTGTGATATTTTTTTATTAGTTTATAGTAGAGTAAGTAATGATTCTATAGAGAACATAGTTATAGTATCTATTTTTTTATACTATTGGCAATAATATTGCTTTTTCTTTCTATTGCTAGAAAAAAAGATTTATATTATTTTGCATTTTGGTTTTTATGCTTTTGCTGTTATTAATTTAATATTAGTTTGTCTAATTAGCGATAAGGTTATCCAAATTTCTGATCTTGGAAATATTAAATATAAATATTTAACTGTTGAAAAAAAGCATAAGAGAGGCACTACCAATAGAAATTTGTAACAAAGATTGCAATACTAGTAAGACATACTATAATGAAAAAGAAGCAAAAAAATGTTATAAAAATTTATAATATTAAAGTACTTTCAACTCCTGGAAAAATTTTTATTATTTAGAAGCAGATGGTAATGTAACAGATAAAAAGATTAAATTCAAAACTTGATGCCAGCAAAAATAACACCAGGTCCTATATTAGAAAGGTAAATTTTGAACTACCAAGATATTTTTAGATGAAAAAGATGAGAGCGTTAAAAAAACGCTAAAGAAAATTTGTAACTTTCTTAAAAGGCAAATTTCTTTCAAACTGCGAGATAAGAAGCAGCAAACAAGCGCGCTTGATCGCACTTTTTAAACGAAGAAAAACGACCTTTTTGATAGGCTAAATAGGACAAATTTTGCTGAAGTTTCAAAGAGGCTTGGCGAGATAAAAGAGCAGATCACTCTTGTCATTTTGGATATCAAAGATGAGATCACAAAAAGACTTTGGCGAGCAAAACTACGAGATTTACAAAAAGGCGCTCTCAAAAGAGCCAGAGGAGCTTGAAAAGGTCAAAAAAATGAGCTACTTTTTAAACTCGTTTTTCGAGAGCCATTTGGGCGAGCACTCGGCAAAATTAAAGGCACATTTCATAAAAAGAGTGTGTTGCTTTTTTTCTTTAAACACTCAAATTTTATCGTGCCTATCATCAGCGTGCTTTTGCTACTTTTTATTATTTTGGCTTTGAGACCCGATATTTTCCAAATTTACATAGCGCGGAGATGATATTTACAGGCATTTTGCTCTTTTGTGCGACTGCATTTGTCACCGTTTTTGAGATATTGGTTCTAGTTTTTTTATCTCATTTTTTTATACCAAAAAGACGATAAAAAAAGTATAAATTTAAAAAAAGCCAAAATTTCTGTTTTTTTATAACTCACATTTCATCTACATTTTAACGCTCATCTCTTTTTGCCATTTTGGCCTTTTGCGGCTTTCAGGCTAAACTACGGCTGGGGCGCTATTTTATCGCTACTTTTGTTATCTTACACTGGGGTAAATTTAGCAGTTTTCTTTAAAGATAGACCAATTTGGCTATAGGAGTTTTATCTTGCTTGGTGGTTGCTTTATTTATTGCACTTAATATTGTTTCAAGTGACTTTAGTGAGTTTTTTTGCACTTTGGATGTTATTTTGCTCGTTTATGCTCTCATTTATGCTGGGCGTTGCGAGCATCAAAGAGACTAGGGATTTTTTTCATTTATATTTTATACTGCGATCATTCTTATGATAGTTTCAAACTCGCTTTTATTTGTCAAATACTCAGCCAAAATATTTAACATAGGCGATGTGGATTATAAATTTTTACTTGTAGATAAAAAGTGCGCTAAATGCCCCTGCCAAAGTCACTTTGTGAGGCAAAAGACAAAAGAGCAAAATGCCTTGCGAGATAGATGAGAAAGCAGTTAAAATTTATGGCATAAAAATCACTTTGCAATATCGGTAATTTTACTATCTGCAGGCAAAAAAACGGAGAAAGTTTGAGCTTGACTCAAGTAAGGTCATTTCAAGGGTTAAAGAGTAAGTAGGCTAAGCTTAAATTTATAGAGCAAAAAGCGAGCTAGATATGTAAAAAAATCGCAGGTTTGTAAAAATAGAAAAATTTAAAAAAATGATTGCATTTTTTTACTCGAAAATTTACGTTAATGCAAGGCTAAATTTATTAGAAATTTGGCTATCCTATTGGATTAATTTAAAAATTAACTTATTTAAGGCGATTAATTATGATTTTTTTAAAAAAATATTGTTGAGAGTTTTGCTGTAAATTACGCTCATAATTCTATACAAAAAAATCGCTATATAACGAATTTAACATAGACATTTTTAACTACGACTTACACCAAAACTCCAAAAAAAGACAAAAAGTACATGCTCTACGCTCACGTGCCGTTTTGTCACACATTTTTGCCCGTATTGCTCGTTTCATAAGTACCACTACGAGCAGGAGCTTGCGTAAATTTACTTTGGTAAAATTTACGCGAGGAGATGAGGCAGATAAAAAGAGGCTGGCTTTGACTTTGACTCGCTTTTATGTGGGCGGTGGCACGACGCTTATAAACGAGCCAGAGCTTGAAAAAACGCTAAAACTCGCAAAAGATCTCTTTAGCATAGAGGATGTCTCAGCAGAGAGCGACCCAAATCACATCTCGCCAGAGAGCCTAAGCCGTTTTGATGGGCTCATCAACCGCTTAAGCGTTGGCGTGCAAAGCTTTGATGATGAGACATTAAAAAGAGTTGGCAGATACGATAAATTTGGCTCAGCCAAAGAGACAAAAAGAAAGCTTGAGCAGGCTATCGGCAAGATACCAGTCATCAGCCTAGATCTCATCTTTAACCTACCAAATCAAACAAAAGAGCAGCTAATAAATGACATAAACACTGCAAAATCGATCTCCCCGCAGCAAATCACCTTCTATCCGCTCATGAAATCAGAGCTAACAAGAGAGAACATCGCTCGCGCACTAGGCGTCTCAAACGTCGATAATGAGCGCGAATTTTACGAGATCATCGTGAGTGAATTTGCTAAAGGTGGCTATAAGCAAAAGCAACGCCTGGGCATTTTCAAATGAAAAAAGTGCAGAGCTTCGCGACGAATATGTAGGCTCAAATTTAGAGTACGTGGGCGTTGGTAGCGGGGCGTTTAGCTTCTTAAACGGCGAGCTAGTTATAAACGCCTTTAACCTACTTGACTACGGCAGAAAGATCAAAAGAAAAAAACAAAGCCCAGTCATCGCAAAATGCGCATTTAGCAAAAAAAGAGACTAAAGTATACATTTTTTTAACAAGGCTTTTTGATGGCGCCGTGGATATCAAAACCTACAATGAGCAAAACGACGCAAACATCAACAAAGACCTATTTGTCGAGCTTAGCTTGCTAAAACTTGTAAATGCGATATACGAAGAAAATGGCGTTATCAAGCCAACATTTTTTGGCAAATACATCTGCGTCGTGCTCATGCGTGACTTCTACGCTGGCATGGATAAGGTGCGCGCGATATTTAAGGACGATGCGAAGATTAAACGCAGCAAGGTGCTTCACATCATGAGCGAAGATACCGAGCAAAAATTTGATCAAAACATCATTCAACCGCGAGCCGCTATGTAAATTTGACGCGATTTTGCCGTCAATTTTGCTTTTTACGCAGGCTACTTTAAATTTATCGCGAAAATAACCCGCCCAAGCTTGTTTAAATTTAATTTATGCTAAATTTCGCCCCGAAAGCGACCTTGCGGGCGCAAATTTTATCAAAGGCGAAGCGGTGGATACGGATAAATTTTTAAGCGAAATTTGGGGCGCTCTTAAGCTCTTTTTGGACCCCAAAACTCAAATTCTCGCAGACGAGCGAAGCCTCGCTGTTTTACTCGCCGCGGATGCTGAAAAATTTTCGATAGATTTATGGCGCTAAAGGAGTTTAGAGATATCCTTCACGCGCTTGGGCTAAAAGGCCGATATATACAGCCTCCAGTGCGCCCAGCTAGGCGCGATAAACGCTCTAAAATCCGCAAAAAAATCTCGAAATCAAAACTTCTCGCCGCCTTAGAAATCCTGCAAACCGAAAAACATAATCACCGCGGTGCATTTTGACAGGCTTGCGGCGTTTTTTTGCGCTCTCTTAGCGCAGATTTGACCGCAAGGAACGAGCAAGAGGGCGCAAATTTTAAAAAAATCAGACGTCTTTCATCAAAAAAATAGACGCGCTAAACGATATCTGCGAGCAAATTTTATCGCTAAACCCGGGCGCGCACGTCGCAAACGCGGCAACAAAAAGCGAGGCAAAAAAGCGCACGAGCTCGAGTTTAACGTCGCGGTCACTGGCGTCATAAACGCGGGCAAATCAACTCTGCTAAACGCGCTGTTGGGTAAGAAAAATCCTGGGCGCCTCAAATGTGCCAGAAACCGTAAATTTGACCGTGCTAAAGTACGCACCCGAGCCTTTTGCAAGGGTAAATTTTTGGAGCGAGGCTGAGCTAAAAGAGCTTGGCATAGCGCAAGATCAAGATGACGAAATGGCTCAAATTTACGGCGGCGCGGGCGTCAAATTTGAGGGCGATCCGAGCGAAACGGTGCAGAATTTAACCGCCAAATTTGACGCGGATGGAGGCGAATCAAAAGCCGCATTTAAAAGCTCTAGCGCGGATCAAATTTGCGCCGAACAGCTGGCTAGCAAGATTGTTAAAACGGATGAGATCAAGCTCTACACCTCGGCGGACTCCAAATACGCTAAATTCGTAAAAAGCGTCGAACTCTACGAGAAATTTGGAGCTTTTTAAAGGATAACGTGCGCATCATCGACACGCCCGGCATCGACGACGCGGTGGCTGCGCGCGAGGAGCTGGTGCGTCGGTTTTATGCGGGAGTGCGATCTGATGGTGCACCTGATGAACGTCTCGCAAAGCGCCACGCAAAAGGATCTGGACTTTATCGTTTCAAGCCTGCAAAACTCGCACGCCGTAAAAGCTCGCCGTGCTGCTAACTCACGCGGACGTGCTAAAAGAAGGCGAGCTAAACGAGGTCGCCGCCTACGCCAAAAAGAGCGTCGAGGAGCGCACGCGGGAGCTGGGTATCGGGGCGGAGTTTTTTTCGCCGTGAGCGCCAAAAGCTACTTTGAAGGCGGGCAAAACAGCGGCGTCGAGGAGTTTAAGCAGTATCTTTACGAGACGCTTTTTGGGCCTAGTAGCCAAAAATCTCGCCTTGGCATCGAGGCCTATAAAAAGGAGCTCGGCCGCGTCTGCGCGCAGTTTGCGGCGGATACGCAAAGCGAGATTTTAAAGCTAACGGGCTCAAATTTGAGCTTGTCGCAAAAGCTCGCCGAGCTAAACGAGCAAAAAGCTGCGCTAACTAGCCGCCTAGAGGAGGTAAGAGGCGCAGTAAAAGAGGAGCTGGAGCGCCTAGATACGGCTAAGACGGCCGCCAGCTACGAGCTAGGGGCTAAGGTCTTTGGCGCAAACGCTAAAAGCAGCGCATTGCGGATGACGTAAACTATGCGGTCTCTAAAAAAACAAAAGATCGACCCGCAGCGTCTGGCTCGCATCGCGCAAACTACGATCAAAGACGGCGTCATCGTCCTAATGCGTCAAAACCGCAACGAAATCATGCGGCAAATCGACGTGTGCGCGCAAAAATATCGCGCTAAATTTGGCGAGTGTGAGGGTAAAACGGCAGCGGCCAAGGTCTTTAGCATAAACGATTATTTGAGCTCAAAAGGGATAAATTTAGAGTGCATAGAGGTCGCAGATGCGGTGTCCGGCGCGGCAAACTCGGGCGCGCAAGGCGTATCCGAGGCCGCCAAACTAGCTGCCGAGGAGTTTTTTTGGGCGCCCAGCGGATCAAAAATTTTCGTTTTTCGAGCTTAGCGAATTTGAAAAAAAGCGAGTTTAAAAAAAGCGTATCGAAGCCGCGCTAAAAAGAGCAAGAAAAAGGCGCTCGCAATCAGCGAAGAAGCTCTAAAAAACGAGCTTACTGAGTTAGCACAAACTAGCGGGCGGGACTCGCGCGAGCTAGAGCGACTAAACTCGCAAAGCGAGGCGATAAATGCTATAAATTTGGAGCTGCAAAGTGTTTGAAGAGTTTATAAACGCGTATAAAACGCGGTATTTTAAGATATTTTCGGACGATTTTCGCGGACGATTTAGACGGCTGCAAAACGAGCTAACCGAGCCTACATTTCACCCTAAGCTCAGAGCTAGAGCGTGAGCTAAATAAACTCGATCTATTTTTTTATCTAGCCCGCTTACGGTCGCTATAGTCGGGCAGTTTTCTAGTGGCAAATCTACGTTTTTAAACGCGCTTTTTGGGTAGCGAGATCTTGCCCTCGGGTTTTAACTCCCGTGACCTCGAAGCCGACTTTTTATCAGATACGGCGCCGCGCCCGGGCTTAGCGTGCTTTACGAAAACGGCAGGGAGCTTTATCTGGGCGTCGAGGAGATCGGGCGCTTCGTCGATCAGCGCGTGTTTGGCGACGACGTGAGCAGGCTTTTGCGTTTATGCGCCCTCTGAAATTTCTAAAAGCTGGTAAATTTCGTCGATACGCCTGGGCTAAACTCGCTCTCAAAGGCCGACACAGCCGTCACGCACGAGGTGCTAAAAAGACGTCGCGGGCGTCATCTGGCTAAGCCTGGCCGACAACGCTGCGCGCGCTAGCGAAGCCGCGCAGATCGAGGAGTTTTTATCTGGTGGCGGCAAAACGGCGATCTGCTTGCTAAATCAAAAAGATAAGCTAAGCAATGACGAGCTTGCACGCCTCAAAACTCACGCGCAAACGACCTACGGGCGATTTTTTTGGGCGCATCATCGCGGTTTCTGCCAAGCAGGCCGTAATGGCTCAGACAAACGGCGATGCGGCACTTTTGGCGGAGTCAGATTTACAGCGAAGTGATAAGCGCTATCCGCGAGCTTTTTGGTGGCGAAGAGATAAAAGAAAAAGTTTGTGCGCGAAAAAAATGCGCTAGACTGGTTGCCGTAAATGCCAAACAGCACGAAAAAAATCGCTAGAAATTTACGAAAAAAAGCCGGCGAGATAATCGCTCAATTGACGCCGAGCTGGAGTCAAACTTTAAAAAGCCGTACAAGAAAATCTTAAACCGAAAAATCGAGCTAGCCTTTAACGAACTAAAACACGTCGCAAAGCTTGTTGCAGATGAGATATTAGCCAGCTTAAAAAAAGTGTGAAAAAAGTATAAATACGCGCCGCGAAAAACGCTGCTAAAGGGCGAGTATTTTGAAGCTAGCTCGTATGAGGCGGTGGATTTTGACAACGACGAGGTATTTTCAAAACTCATCTACAACGACGTAAATTCGCCAAATTTTCTTTAGGGACGTATAAGCGCGGCCTAAGTGCGCTGCAAGAAGAAATCGGCGCTGCGCTGGATGAAATGTACGCTCGGTTGGAGCGCGAATTTATGATTTATAAATCCGAGTTTGAAAATGCCCAAAAAGAGGACGAAACGCACTCTGATACCGTGTTTGCCGACGTTAGGGACGTATGCGGGGCAGGTGTATAGGACGTTTTTGCGAGACTATGAGACGGCGAAATTTAAAGGACTGCAAAAGACGGCGCTGTTTTTTGAAAAGCTAAACCTCAAAGTCGCCGCAAACTACGAAAACGCCGTTAAAATCGCCGTGTATTTTCTAAAAGAAAAAATCGCGGGCTCGATGCGCGCGCACGAGCAAAACGGCTTTGCTCTGTTTATCCCGAGCTTTGATGAGGTGCAAGACCGCGTTTTGCTGTCTCTAAATTTATACGAATTGAAAACGAAATGCTCGGCAATGCGTCGTTTTTTTAAATAAAATTTTATCGGCTCTAAAGAGCGAATTTGCGCAGATAAAAGACGAAAAACTAGCTAAGATCGCTACTCTATCGGCAGGACACGAGAAGCTAAGGGATGAAATTTTAAAAGCGGGCGAAGGGTTTGGTGAGCAAGATCTCGTTTAAGCGCGTCGATCTAAACTATATTTGAAAGCCAAGTTAAATTGCTCCCAAACGGGCTTTTTGTCCTCGTCCTTGAAGCCTAAAAGTAGCTTGATGAATTTAAAAACGAAAACAACGAGCAGGAAAATATACGTGATGAAAATGCCGACTAAAATTTCGTCAAAATACTCTTTTGATATAAAGTAGGTAAGCGCGCATAGCGGAGCGCAAAGGGCTGCGATACCTAAAAAAATAGCTTGACTTGACGTAGTAAAAAAAATTCACCCATGCTTAATAATCCTTTCAAATTTGAGTAGCTATTACTGCGACAAATTTGAATTTCTTGCCAAATTTGTGTCCGCCGAGCTACGAATTTAACGATCAAATTTGCAAAAAAATGCGCAATAAAATTTCGCAAGCGGAGCAAATTTAGCAAAAACAGTGAGCTAAATTTAGCCGATTTAACCCCACCGCACTCTCAAATTGGCCGATTACCCGTCAAACCCAACCTTCTTATCCTCACCGAGGGTGAGCTCATTTCGAGTTTGATCTCGCTTTCAAAAATCGCCGATCGTAAATATCCCGTCCTCGCGCACGGCGACTTTTAGCGCTGTGTTTTTGAGCGCGAGCATGATTTGCGCGCCGCTTAGCTCACGTAGCCAGCTGTTTGACGTCGAAAGTACTCCTCAAAGCTCGCATTTTCGGGCAGCACTTTGCGCCAGATCGCAAGACGAGCGGCGAGGTCGGGCTTTTTAAACTCGATCTTATAATCAAACCTGCGAGAAAAACGCGATATCCAGGCTTTGCAAGAAGTTCGTCGTGGCGATGAGCACGCCCTCAAACCGCTCGATTTGCTCCAAAAATATATTTTTGCATTTGGTTGTGCATCTTGTCTGCGCCGCTGCCGCCCTCGACGCGCGTGCTTAGAAACTGATCGACTTCGTTTAGCAGCAGCACGGGCTCGCTCTTGCTTTTTGGCGCAGATTTCTTTGTACGTGTCGAGTAATTTACGCACGTTTTGCTCGCTTTCGCCGACGTATTTGCTCAGAAATACTTTAGAACAGTCAAAGCTAAGAACCTGCTTTTTTTAGGGCTCTTTGCGAGGCTTAGTGCGCTCATGGTTTTGCCCGTACCCGGCGGCCCGTAAAAGATGATTTTGGCATCCACGTTTTTACGCGACTTGATGCCCCAGCTAGATAGGGCGTGCCAGCACGCGGCGATCTACTTGCTTTAGGGATCGCGTCCAGTAGCTCCTTTACTTTGACATCCAGCACGACGTCGTTTATGTCGGTCGAGGGGCTCGATGAGCTCAAATATCTCCTGCTCTTTTACGAGAGTTTCTAGTGCTAGTTTTTTTGCTTTTTGCTCTCGGTTTTTGGGTGCATTACGCTTTGTAAAATTTCGTCGGTTATGTAAAACGTCCTGCTAAAGCCGCCGTAAGCGTTTAGCGACTCGTCGTAGTCGATGAGGCCGTTTTCGATCAGCTTTGAGCCCTCGTCTAGCAGGGCGCGGTTTTTGATGCGCTCAAATTCATCCGCGCTCAAAAATCCCTACAAGTGCGTTTAGGGTCGCGGTTTGCATCCGTTTCGCCGACATACTCTTCCTTTAAAAGTGCGAGGAAAAATAAGCTGTTCCTTGTCGTTTAGGGAGTTATCTTTGGTAAAATTTGCTCGACGGAGATCGAAATTTTGCTTAAATGTAGCCGTTTTTTTCGATGATGGCTTCTAGCTCTTTCACGTCTTTTTCGAGGCGGCTTTTTGGCGTCGCTTGATACGTTTTTGCTAAAAAAACGAGAGCTTGCCGTAAAGCTCCACGCGCAAAAAAACTGATCTTTTAGATAATCAAGATGATCGGCGTAGGGCACGACTGCAGGGTAGCGTAAGTCCAAACTCGCCCTCTTCTAGAAATTTCTAAGAAAAAAAGCGGCGAGAGCGAGATCTCGCTGTGAAGCAGACCGAGTAAATGTGAGCCCGCGCTGTCTGCGTTAGGGTTTTTAAATATAGAAAAGCCCTGCACGATCCAGCCGCTCTCTAACAGGTTTTTTTACGTCTGCAAGGCCTGCTAGAAATGTATACTCCTCGCTACCAAAAAAACCGCGCAAAGCACGTCGTAAGCGCTACTTTGCGGAGTGCCCTCGACGTAGCTTTTTGCTCAGGTGGCGTAAATTTCTCGCCTCGTTTTCGCTACATTTTATGAGCGAGGAAAGTACAGAATTTTTGCTTGCCGCCGATAAACTCTATCAAAAAAACCGCACTACATTCACCCCTTTATCTGATCCTTTAAAAACGCGCTTAAGCACCTTGCCCGTCGCATTTTTTTAGGCAGTTCGTCTTTAAAAATAAATCGTCTTTGGGAATTTTAAAATTTGCCAAGTGTTTTTTTAGATGCGCGCGGATATCTTTTTTTCGTCCAGGCTCATATTTTTCTTTAAACTGAATAAACGCCGTGACCTCCTCGTCCGCGTGCTCGTCTTTGACGCCGATAACTGCGGCGGCTTCGACTTCTGGCAGCTTAAATAGCACCTCCTCGATCTCGCGCGGGTAGATATTGATACCTTTTGAGATGATGAGGTCTTTTTGCGATCGACGATAAAGATATAGCCCTCCTCGTCGATCTTAACGAGGGTCGCCCGTACGCAGCCAGCCGTTTACGATCGCCTCGTCGGTGGCGTCTGGCATGTTTAGATAGCCTTGCATTACGCAGTCGCCTTTTACGATGAGCTCGCCGACCTCGCCTGCTGGTAGCTCCATCATCTCGTCGTTTATGCATTTTACTTCGTAGCCGGGCAGCGGCAAGCCGACGCTTGAGATTTTTTTGTTTTTTTGCATCGTATTTGCCGAGACGATAGGCGAGCATTCGCTAAGTCCGTAGCCTTCTATCAGCACCGCGCGCGGAAAGTTTGACGCGAAAAATCGGTAATAGTCTGCTCGGCCAAAGGCGCTCCGCCGCTGATAAAAAAATCCTAATGCAGTTAAACCAGCGAAAATACCACGGGATTTTTTTGCCTTGCCGATAGCCGTGTAGATCGCCGGCACTCCTAAAAATACGGTCGCGCGTTTGAGCAGGACTTGTTTTAGGACGTTTGAAAACGGGAAAATGGACTTTACTAAAATAAGCGAACATGCCGCAAATATCGGTAGTAGCACCATCGCCGTGAGAGTAAAGCTGTGAAACATCGGCAAAAAAATACGGCAAATCTATCTTTCATACGCACGTGAAAGACCTCGTGCGCGCCCTGGACGTTTGAGATGAGGTTGCGGTAGCTGATCATCGCGCCTTTTGGCTTGCCCGTGGTGCCTGATGTGTAGATGATGTGGGCTGGGTCGTCGATACTCGGTCGGTCGGTCAAAGTTTAGCTCGATTTTGCAGTTTAGAGCGTGCGCGTAGCTGATGTTGTTTTCGTCAAATTCGGCTCTATCGCCGATCCAGACGATCTTTTTGATCGCGGTTTTGCTATCTAGTCCTTTTATCTCTTTTGCGAGTTCGACCGAGGCGAAGAGAAATTTCGCCCCGCAGTCGTTTATGATGTATTCGAATTCTTCGTATTTTAAGAAGGTATTTATCGGCACCGCCACGGCGCCAAGAAGCGTGATGGCAAAGTAGCTAGCGATAAACTCGGGCGAGTTGTTTACGATCATCGCGACGCGGTTGCCTTTTTTTATGCCCATACCTTGCAAAAACGCAGCCAGCGTAAAGGCGTTTGTGCGTAGCTGATTGTAGCTAATCTTGCCCGTTTCTGTATAGATCGCGATACCGCCACCGTTTTTTTCTCTACCGCGGCGTTTAGCATATCCTCGAAATTTTTTTCGTAAGGGTAGTTCATAGCCGAGCCTTAGAAATTTATATTTCACGTTCAAATTTATCGCTTGAGCGTTGCCGCGTTCAAATTTGCCGTTTGGATAGAGTCCCGACGCGTTTGAGTAGTAGTTTACGTCGCGCTCTTTTCTGTCTTGGTAGAAGTAGCTAGCTCCTAGCTCCAAAGCGTCCGTAAATTTGTAGTTAAAGCCTGCCGCGTAGATGACGGCTTTGGTGTCTGGTAGGTCAAAGCCCGTAGTATCGGCTCTGGAGGCTGCCTCGTCAAACGTAACCGCGCCCATTAGGCGGAGCTTGTCCGTCGCGTCGTGCGCTACGCCGATGCGGTAGGCGTTGCTGTCCTTCCAGTCGCGCTTTTTAGATGCATCAAATGCCGCAAAAAACGGGTTGCGATAGTGTGCGGCCGAGGCGCCTGGGTAGTTGAAGTCAAGCTCTTTCCACGCCGACCAGTAGGTTCTCTCAAAGTCAAATAGCAGCGTGGTTTTTGCGATTTTGTACGATAGGGCTAAATTTAAGCTCGCAGGTAGCGGTACGGATAGCTTTGCGCTGCCGCTATACGAGCCGCTCGGAAACGCCCCTCTCGGGTGCGCCGGTGCGCTGATGTCGGTGTCGCCTTTTAGATTCATATTTACTTTTGAGCGGTAGGTGGCCGCTAGGCTCAAATTTGAAGTAGGTTTATAGGTGATTGCCGCGTTGTAGCCGAAATTTATGCGGTCGCCTTTGATATCCTGCGAGGCGGGTAGGGCGCCTGAGACCTCCTGTACAGCCTCTCCTCTAGCGTAAACGGCGCGCAGGCCAAAACCTAGCGCGATGTTATCGGTTAGCGCGTAGGCGACGCTAGGGTTTACCTCGATCACTTTTAGATCAAATTTTTTAGAAGTGGCCTTAGGTAGTCTTTCGTCCCATCTCATCGACATTCCCGCAGGCACGACGACTGAGAGGCCAAAGCGCCAGTCATCAAACTGCGGCGTCACGAAGTGAAACGTGGGCACGAGTGCGGTCGCTCTTTTTAGATGTTAGTTTGTCGCCGTTATAGTGTCTATACTTCGTCTTTGACATGCGCAGGTAGGTTAGCGAGCTCTCCAGATAGTGTCCGCCGTCTAAAAATATCATATTTGCCGGGTTATTATAGGCTGCGTCGGGACCGAAGCTCGTCGCGACGTTTGAGTTTAAAAGCGCAATGCTATCGCCGCTTTGCTCCGGGATTTTTAAAGCCCGCCGCATTTAGACAGCAGCAAGCCGCTAGGGCAAACGCCGATATATTTTTCTCATTTATTCTCCTTTAAAGTTTCTTAAAATTTCTTTATCTCGTCCGCCCAGATGCTCTCGTCGATCGTCTCTAAAACTAGCGGGATATCGTCCGTACGGGGGTCGTTTATGATGTTTTTCAAATGTTTTTAAGCCCAAAAAAAGCCTTTGCCCTAGGCTCTCGTGGCGGTCCTTTTTGCTGGCTAGGTCAAATTTCGTATCGTTTAGGTGCATACCGCACAGCATCTCGCGCCCGACTATCTCGTCAAATTCGCCCATCACGCGCTCGTAGTCGTCTCTGATATCGTATCCCGCGGCAAAGGTATGACAGGTGTCCAGGCACACGCCAATCCTGCTTTTGTCTATACAGCGTTTGATGATATAGGCTAGGTGTTCAAATTTAAAGCCCAGATTTGAGCCTTGACCCGCGGTATTTTCGATGACTAGCTTTACGTTTTGGCTATTTTCTAACAGGAAATTTACCGAGTTTGCGATATTTTCTAGGCAAGTTTCGGGCGAAATTTCGTTTAGATACGAGCCCGGATGAAAATTTATCATCACTAGGCCTAGCGCTTCTACGCGGTAAATTTCGTCCAAAAAGGCGTTAATGGACTTTTGACGCTGCTCGGCGCTCGGATGGCCTAAATTTATAAGGTAGCCGTTGTGCGGCAAAAACGTGCCTGGGCTTGATGCCGGCGGCTTTTTAAATTTTGTTTAAATTTGGAGATATTTTCTGGGGTTAGCGGTTTGGCTTCCCATTGACGCTGATTTTTTTGACGAACATCGCAAAGGCGTTAGCGCCGATATTTGCCGCATTTAGCGGAGCGTTTTTCTACGCCGCCCGCGATGCTGACGTGCGCGCCGATAAATTTCATTGAAGCTCTTTTTATGATGATTTTTTTATGCGGTTTTTAGCGTCGAAAAAAAGCTGACATTTTTTTACCGCAAACTTCGTATTTTTATTGAATATTTACTTATATCTTGTATAAAAACCGCACGAATTTGTCATTACATTTATGCCGTCATACAGCGGTTTGCGCTCCAGAAACTTTCCGCGAAAAAAAGTCGTCGTATCTCTCCTCTAAAAAGAACTTTTTTTGTTAAATTCTTTTTTTCTCAAAAACACGCGCCGTTCATACAAATTTTTGTCGTTTATTTTGAGGTTTACCGTATTTACGCCAGAGCTGTAAACTGTACAAATTTAGCTGATTTGCGGTTTTGTGCAGGAAGCCCACGTCATTGATTTTTTTAGCGGCGGAGTGAGGATGGTGACGGTAAATTTGTCTGATGATTTTTGGCTTTTGTAATGCGGCACAGCCGCCAAGTGCTAGGCACGCAAGCGCACTCAAAAGCAAATTTGAGAAAATTTTTTTTCATGATTTTTTTTATCCTTGATTTAAGCTATTTTTTTTATTATCTTTAATGTAAAAATCCTATTTCCGCTAATTTGTGGCCCCTTCGTCTAGCGGTTAGGACATCGCCCTTTCACGGCGGTAACACGAGTTCGAGTCTCGTAGGGTCACCACTTAATTTTCGATCTACAAAAGATTTTTAATTTTATCCGCTTATCGCTTAAACGCCCTTTATCTAAATACAATTTTTTTCTTAAATTCGGATTTTTCTAAAATTTAACCTCAAAACCGTTTGCGCCGTATTTTGTAAGCTCACATTTCATTGCGTCAAATTTTAATCTCCGCCCAATAAACAAAAACCAGCCAGATTTAATCGTAAAATTTGATCGCCAAACGCCAATTCCTGCCCGCTCAATCAAATTTAAACCCGTTTTGGCTATAATCGCGCCCTAAATTATAAAAAAAGGAAAAAAATGTTCGATTGGATTTTTTTCGCCCGAGGCGTGGCTGTCGCTCGTGACGCTAACTGGGCTTGAGATCGTGCTTGGTATCGATAACATCATATTTATCGCGATTTTTGGTCGGCAAGCTCCCGCCTGAGCAGCGCGACAAAGGCCGCATTTTAGGGCTTTCGCTTGCGATGCTAACGAGGATTGCGCTTTTGCTTTCGCTATTTTGGATTATGAAGCTTACAAAGCCGCTATTTAGCGCGTTTGACTTTACGATCACGGGGCGCGATTTGGTGCTGATTTTAGGCGGACTTTTTCTCATCGGCAAGTCCACGCTCGAGATCCACTCAAGCGTCAGCGGCGAGCACGAGGAGCACTCGGCGAGCAAGGGGCATGCGAATTTCTGGGTCGTTATCGCAGAGATCGCCGTGCTTGATATCGTCTTTTTCGCTCGATAGCGTCATCGCGCAGTAGGGTATGGCAAATCACATCGAGATCATGATTTTAGCCGTGATGCTCGCGGTGGGCGTGATGATGTTCGCGTCCAAGAGCATATCAAATTTCGTCGACAACAACCCGACGATCAAGATTCTAGCGCTTGCGTTCTTGATCCTGATCGGTTTTTACGCTGGTAGGCGAGGGGCTCGGTATGCACGTGCCTAAGGGCTACGTTTACTTTGCGATGGCGTTTTCACTGAGCGTGGAGCTCATCAATATCTACGCTCGCAAAAAGTCGGCAAAACGCGCGCAAGAGGCTCAAAAGTAAAATTCGAGCCTTTAAATTTGCTTTTGGGTGCGCAGGGCGGCAAATTTGACGCTTTGGCTTTTGACGCGTCAAATTTAAGCATGACGAATTTGAGCGGTAAATTTAAAAAGCAAAGGAGCTAGCGTGGACGTAAAAGGCGAATTTTTAGAGATTTTAGAGGGGCTTAAGAGCGAAAAGTTGGCGGCATTTTCGCAAAAAAACTTATCAAAAAGCCCCGAAAGTACTAGGGCGTAAAAACTCCCGAGCTAAGACGCCTGGCAAAGCGAAATTTCGCTCGGCTAAATTTAAAGCAGATCGCCGAATACGAGCCCTTTTTTCATGAGGAGTTCATGTTAAAGGGCTTTTTGATAATGCTCATAAAAGACGATGAAGTTAAATTTAAGCTAGCTAGCGAGTTTATCAAAACGATGCCAAACTGGGCGGTGACGGACGGCTTTGAGCCTAAATTTGCGAGTGCATGCTACATAGATGCACTGCTAAAACAGGCTCTAGGCTCAAATTTAGAATACGAAAAGCGATTTTTCTACGTTTATTTTATGCGCAATTTTGTGGCGCTTCCTCTTGAGCGGTTTTTTGAAATTTGCGCCGAGGAAAAGGACGAGCGATACTATGTGCAAATGGCGGCTGCTTGGTGTTTAGCCGAGGTTTTTATCAAATTTGACGGCGCGGGGCGAGAGCTACTGGAGAGCGGACGACTGAGTAAATTTACCCACAACAAAACGATCTCAAAGATCCGCGACAGCTACCGCGTGCCAAAAGAGGCAAAAGACTCGCTTTTTGGAGCTCAAAAATCAAGTGAATCTAACAAAAGAGCCAGTAAACAAGCTCGTGCTGCGCCTAGCCGCACCAGCGGGCGTTGCGATGAGCTTTAACACGCTTTACAACGTGACTGGCGTGTTTTTTGCCGCGCGTATCTCGACGCAGGCGCTGGCGGGCTTTTCGATGAGTTTTTTGCTCTATATCAGCGTTGTCGGAGTGGGGCTTGGCTTTGGCTCGGCGTTAACGGCGCTTGTGGGCAACGCGCTTGGCGGTGGCAAAGAAAAAAACTCGCTAAAAGTTTACGCCGCAAAGGGCGTGTTTTTTTCGTGCTTCTCTGCGCTTTTTTTTATGGGGCTTTCGGGCTTTATTTTTTTACGCCACATTTGCTTAGAAATTTCTAGGCGCTAACGAGGAGTTTTTACGCGAGGCCATGGCGTATAACCGCGTGATATTTCTTGCCTCGCCGTTTTTTTCTTGCTCATAAAATCGCTAAACGGCGTGCTGGTAGCTACGGGCGATACGAAGAGCCTGCGAAACTGGCTTTTTACGGGACTTTTTATAAATTTGGGCTTTTTGCTTTTTTTATGTAGATTTTTTTGCGGGCTGGGTATCGGCGGGATAGCGCTAGCAACGGCTTCGGTGCAGCTTTTTAGGCTCGCTATTTTTTTAGGCGTCAAAGTCGCAAAAAAACGGGTATGATAAATTTTTCTAAATTTACGCTCGTTTGCTCCCGAGCTCGCCATCTACCGTAAATTTCTAGCCCAAGCCTTGCCAGCGTGCCTAAACTACCTCTCGATGTCGCTTGGCGGACTCGTGCTCATGCATTTTATCAGCCGCTACGGCACGCACGCGGTCGCAGGCTATGGCCTAGCTCTTCGCATCGAGCAGATCGTGATGCTGCCCACGACTGGCATCGCATCGGCGGTGCTTGGTATCGTATCGCAAAATTTCCGGTGCGCGCGAATACGCCAGAGTGCGCGGCTGCTACTCCTATGCGGTCAAATTTCTAGCGGTTTACTGCGTTTTTTTGCGGCGGCTTTTTGCCTGGGGCTCGGCGGGATTTTGGTTGGGTTTTTTTGACGAAACACCTGAGGGTTGTGAGTGCGGCAATGGGCTATTTTTGCGGTAAATTCGCTGGCTTTTATGGGTTACGCACTCATAAATCTCTCCGGCTCGACGCTTCAAGGCGTAAAAAAAGACCGGCGGCGGTTTTTTTGTTTTAAATTTCTACCCGTCAGATAGTGCTTCAAATAGCGCTCTACTCGCTTGTAGCCGATGTTTTTTTGGCGGCGAGTTGCAAGATATTTTTAAGGCGATGTTTTTTTAACGTTTGGCTGATCGGGCTAACTTTTTTTCTTTTACACCAAATTTGTTCTTAGCCGAATTTGTGCGGGTTAAAGCGAAAAGTACTGCAATTTTTCAATTTTAAGCTTATTTTTTTCTTGACAAAGAGTATTTTTTTTGGCTACAATGCGCCTTTTTCAATAAGTAGGCTAAACTCGCAATGCCTCGGGGTGTAGCGCAGGCTGGTTAGCGCATCTGGTTTTGGGGACCAGAGGGCCGAAGGTTCGAATCCTTTCACCCTCGACCATTTGTTAGATGGTGAGTGTAGCTCAGTCGGTTAGAGCATCAGATTGTGGTCCTGAGGGTCGTGGGTTCGATTCCCATCACTCACTCCCCACTTGGGCGCTCGTAGCTCAATTGGATAGAGCGACAGACTTCGGATCTGTAGGGTTATGGGTTCGACTCCTATCGGGCGCGCCACTTTGTTTTTATGCGCTCATAGCTCAGCTGGATAGAGCAACGGCCTTCTAAGCCGTAGGCCTCAGGTTCGAATCCTGATGGGCGTACCATTTTATTATTGTTGTGCGGATGTGGTGAAATTGGCAGACACGCCAGACTTAGGATCTGGTGCCCCACGGCGTGAAGGTTCAAGTCCTTTCATCCGCACCATCCAAAAACTCCATAAAATACGACATCTCAAGACTTAAGCTTTCAAAAGGTAACCCAAAATTCTGTTTTTTTATTTTTTTAACTTTGTTTCTCTCGGATTTATTTAATATTCTAGAGCATCCTATATTGGCCTATTTTATCACTAGAGGTTTTGCTTTGACAGGTCGCCTGAATACTATTTTGTAATTATGTCTATGATGCTCAGGCGTTGCAAAGTATAACGATTAATTCTAGCAATATTTAAGAGCGCCAAAAAAATAAACTATAGTATAATCACGGTAAACAAAAAAATACACCGAGGGGGTAAAATGGCAAAAGTCGGTTTTAATAACCTTAAAGCATTCGGAAAAAATTTGCAGAAATTTTTCATATAAGCCGATAGCTTTAGTATATGGCTCCCAATAGCTCTGGGAAATCAAGTTTTTTTGTACGCTATGTTTTATAGAGAACACCTTTAAGACGACGGAGATACAAATCTTAAAAGGTCAAATTTTTGCCGGAGACGAGCTGGACTTGGGCTGGCTTGAAAGTACTTTTTATCCACAAACACGATACCAATAGGACAGCAATATCATATGCGTATGAATTTGCGGGTAGCAAAGGAGACTATACTATATACGGCGAAGAAGGCAAGAATATAATGGATCGATACGAGATTTACCGCATAGTCCATAAAAAAATAAATATGTCGCATAGGAGCAAATTTGCGTCTGAAATACTTTTTATATAATAGTTTTTCTAATCTAGCTCTGTATATTTATTGCCTTGCTACCCGCATATAGAATTTCGGCAATCTTAGAAGCGATTGATTTTAGCGATAAAAAACCTGACGCAAAGAGAGCTCGTAGAGCTAAATTTAAAAGATTACCTAAAAAGATTCACTACTTAGATAATTATCCGCAAATAGATTTTTGGCAAGATGGCAGATATTCACTTAGACAAAAAAACGGCTATGAGAGAGTAAGATTTTCATGATGCAACGGCGATAAATATCCTGATGACAGATGCGAATTTCTGGAAGCTGGATAAAAGGCTAAATTCCGATTATCTTATGAATCTGGGCTCTAAAATTTGCAAAGACGGCAAACCTATACAAAACGCCAAAGAAATCGTATAAAAACGACGAGGTTTTTAAAACTACGGCTCTTTTTATCCTTGGGGGCAAAAAGCATTTGATTGACGAAGATGGAAATTTTTATAGAGAATTTTATATATATGAGGTTTTGGAGATGGTGCCAACCACTCATTCGACCTATTTACTGATTTTTGTATTTATAAGTAAAATGACATACAATTACCAATTATGCACGAAACAAAAAAACTAAAAATTTGACATAATTACTCCAGAAAAACAGATGTTATAGTAGGCTTTTTAAACTCTATATTTAGGGATATATTTTATCAACAAAAAAAGAGTATATACCCGTTTTGCTATAACTATAAAAAGATAATTGATGAAAAATATAGATTGCGATAGAGAATATATATTTTCTTTCATTTCAATATACGACAAGGGGAACAATCTCGATTATAAAACGATATTTTATAATAAAAAAAAATTTATACGATTATAAACATGAGACGGACATACTTTTTCAATCAATACCAGAAATTTAAAGAATCAAAAAAACAAGATAAATTTCTAACTCGCAAGGAGAAGTAATTAAGCTAGATATTAATTTAGGCTCGAAATTTGACTAATTTTTATGCCGTTGGGCGCCATCTATTTTAGATGCAAATATGATATAGATTAATATAATTTAAAAATATTTTTGCTATAAAAATTTTTCATAAAAGTTTAATTACTTGCATAGCCGAAAGGAGATTGCCGCAGGTTAAATTTCAAGTGACATCCTAGATCAAATTATAAAGAAATTTGGGCGACGAAATAAAAATTTAAACGTGCAGCGCGTTGTGGTAGGGCTGTTTTTTTCACGGGCGTAAAGCTAAGCAATGGCGTTTGCGGCGTGAGCTCACTCCCACTAAAGTCCTTTCCGCAGGCCGTTTGCTGTCCGTCGCAAGCCGCGGTAATGCCAATTCCGGCAACATCTGCGGCAAAAAAACGTAAAAACTCTTCTAAAAGATTTATCTAGCGATAGCCCTATCAAAAAAACTATCGCCGTAGCTGCTTTAAACGCGCTTTCGCAGACATGTTATGAGCGCTCTGGTAGTCCGTATGTGACTCAAATTTAAGGCCGATCCATTTGATGAGCTAGCTATCAAGCGCAGCTCGTTTAGCGTGATCGTAGGCGCGCTGGTGCCTTATATCAAATTTATAATGAAAAGCAGCCTGGATTTTTTTACATTTTGGAGCTTGATAAGAGCGCGCTAAAAGTCGATGATCTCAAGTACTTTTTACCGCAAGAAGAGGCTGTGGACGCGATCGGGGCGGCCGACAATCTCAGCATAACCGTCGTCACGCTACTAAACGACACGCTGGAGGAGATATTGAGTCTAAAAAGAGCGGTGCCGACGTCATCGTCGTAGGTCCAACTGTTTTGATTCGCCCTAAAAGCGCTTTTTTTGATAGAGGCGTGAGCTGTGCGGGCGGCATTTATACTACGCGCGTGGGCGATTTTTTTAGACGTGATTGTGCAGGCCGGTTCGGAGTATCGTTTTTTTCGGCAAATTTGCGGGAAAAAATTTGTAATGAGTTGCGAGAGTCCGGCTTCTGAAATTGGCAATTTAACGATCAAAATGCATAAAAACCAATGGCTAAATTTGCAGTTCAGGGAGTGATTTTTGTTTAATGTAAAATCGCCCGGCTTGATATTAAATTTAAAAACGAAAGTAGATAAAAAAATCGATTCAATTTATTCAAATTTATAAGAGCTTCGTCAAATCCAAAAAAAGGGCCGAGCAAATCGCCCGACCCAAATTTGATGCTAACAAATTTTAATAAAAACGAACTGACCTTGCCCGTCAAATTTACCATGATATTTTTTTCATCTGAGTGTAGTGCTCGAGGATGATTTTTGTGCGTTTCGCGGCCGATGCCAGAGCTCTTGTATCCGCCAAACGGGCTGCCCGCCGGGATCTGGTTGTAGCAGTTTATCCACACGCGGCCCGTCTCCATCGCGCGAGCGGTGCGGATAGCGCGAGTGATGTCCTGCGTGAAGACGCCGCCGCCTCAGGCCGTATTCGCTGTCGTTTACCATTTTGATGAGCTCGTCCTCGTTTTTGAGTTTGATCACGACGCCCACAGGGCCGAAGATCTCCTCTCTTGCCACGCGCATATCGTTGCTCACGTCCACTAGCAGCGTCGGCTCGACGAAGCTATCGCCCGCAGCCGCGAGCTTGCCTCCGACGGCGATTTTGGCGCCTTCTTTGATGCCGATGTTGATGTATTCGACGATTTTGGCGGCTTGTTTAGCGTTGATTTGAGAGCCCATCTGCGTCTTTTGGATCCAGAGGATCGCCGACTTTTAGATTTTTACTTTCTCTACCGCCGCGGCGATAAATTTGTCGTAAATTTTTCTCCTCGACAAATATCCTGCTGCCCGCGCAGCAAACTTGCCCTTGGTTAAACAAAATGCCCATCTGAACGCCGTCTAGAGCCAGGTCAAAGTCCGCGTCGGCATAGATGATGTTGGCTGATTTGCCGCCTAGCTCTAGTGTTGCTGGGATGATTTTTTCAGCTGCAGAGATAGCAATCTCGCGTCCGATCTCGGTCGAGCCGGTAAACGCGATCTTGTCGATGCCGCTATGCTTTTTGCAAAAAAACTCGCCCGCGCCACTGCCTTTGCCCGTGATCACGTTTACGACGCCTTTTGGTAGCACGTCTTTGATGAGGCGCATTAGCTCTAGCACGCTCAAGCTCGTTTCAGACGACGGTTTTAGCACGCTCGTGTCGCCCGCGGCGATAACCGGAGCTAGCTTCCATGCCGCCATCAAAAAAACGGGAAATTCCACGGCACGATCTGCGCTACGACGCCGATAGGCTCGCGCAAGATTAGCGAGAGGTGCTTTTTCCTCGAGTACGTTTGCGCTACCTTCTTCGCCCTGGATCACGCCGGCAAAATACCTAAAATGCTCCGCCGCGTACGGCACATCCACGTTTAACGTCTCGCGGATAGGCTTGCCGTTATCCATCGTCTCGACCGCGGCCAAAAAGTCCTTGTTTGCGTCGATTATATCGGCGATTTTTGAGCAAAATTCTGCTTCGCTCGCTCAGCGTGCTATGGCGAAACGTCTTAAACGCTTCTCGAGCCGCCTTAACCGCTGCATCCACGTCCTCTTTGCTCGCGTCCGCGATCGCGGCTAGCTTTTTGCCGGTGGCGGGATCAAAGGTATCTAGCGTCTTGCCGCTGCTTGCGGGGACGAATTCGCCGTTTATAAAAAAAGGCCGTATTTTTTTCTTGCAACTTAACCATTTTTTTCTCCTTGATAGATTATTTAATAACTGAAATATTACTCCTCGAATATAAATAATTTGATAATTAGAAAAATAATCGTTATCAAAATTTGAGCGGAAATTTGGCGGGATTTTTGGGTTCAAATTTGAGGGAATATTTTAAATTTGAGTCGCCGAGACCCGTATCTTTAAGATGCTAAAATTTGAGTTGTCAAATTTACATTTTACTTCTTTGTTAAGGGGGAAGGGGGCTTGAATTACGCTCTGCCTTGCAGTTGCGAGGCAAAGCCGAAGCAAAAAGAGCCCCCTTTTATATCCGCCTTTCTCTTTTTTTAGGGAGAGGAAGGGGTTCTACTTCGCCTGCGGCTCGTAACTGCAAGCAGACCTACTTACGAAGCGTCGCCTTCCTTTACTTCGCGCTTTGCGCTCGTAACTGTCCGAGACAGACCCTCTCCCAAGCCCTCTCCAGCCCCACTGCACGTTAGAGGTGGCGACACTGCTTTGCTCTGCTAGTAAAGCGTCGCAGGTTTAGAAATTTGCATTTTCAAAATGTGGGTCTCAGTGACTCAAATTTGCAAATTTGACTTCAAATTCGAGTATAAAACGGTAAGGCGAAGTATTTTTTTCCTTTAGACGAGGCGGAAATGAGCCGAGCGAGGGCGCATACATATAGTATGTAACCGAGCTTCGGCGAAATTTCTAACGAAGTATAAAGGAAAAAGACAAGCCGCAATCACTTCACAAGATCAGCCAAAACCTTCGCCGCATGCTCCTTTGCCTTCACGCTCTTATACACCTTCGCGATCTTGCCGTCTTTGCCGATCACAAAGGTCGAGCGCACGATGCCCAGATACTCTTTGCCGTAATTTTTTTCTTCACTTGCCAGACGCCGTAGAGTTTGGCGACTTTGTGCGTAGGATCGCTTAGCAGGATGTGCTTTAGGCTCTGTTTTTGCGCAAAGCCCGCATGCGACTTGACGCTATCGGGACTAACGCCCACGATCACGGTATCTTTAGCGATAAAATCGTCGTAAAGCGCGCTAAATTCGCATGCTTCGGTCGTGCAACCCGGGGTGTTGTCTTTCGGATAAAAAGTACAGCACGACGTTTTTTTGCCGACGAAGTCTTTTTAGGCTGATGCTAACGCCGTCGCTGTTTTCTAGGGTGAAAATTGGCGCCGTATCGCCCGCTGCTAGCGTGATTTTTTTCGCTCCAAATCCTCTTTTAGAAAAAATTCGCTCATTTTGTCTCCTTTCTAATCTCCTCAAGCGTCTTGCCGCCCGAGCCTATCGAGCTTGCGTCGTATGTCTCGATATAAATTTGCACGCGCTCGCGACTTTTGCCCAGCACTCGCACCATAGTTTCGGTCATCTCTTCGACCAGCTTTTTGCTTTTTGCTCTTTTGTCGGCTCCGGACCTGCCATTTTTACGTTTATGAAAGGCATTTTTTTCTCCTTAAATTTGATAAATTTGGGCTAATTATATCGAAATTTGACCCGTTATCCGGCTCGACCTCACTCTAAAATTTAAGCCTTCATATTAATATTTAGCTTTAAATTTGATATTTAAGTAAAATCTAAAGCTAGTATGATTATTATGTGATTTGGTAGTAGTAAAATTTGAAAAATTTACCCAAAAGGAGCGAATATGCGTAAGAATTTTTTCGGTTCTATCGTTTTGGCTGCGGCCTTAGTGGGCGGCGCGTTTATAGCGGTGCCGCAGACTGCGAGTGCGGGCGTTTTGGCGCATCAGGTAAAAACCCAAGGCGAGCTCGGCTCGGTGTTTATCAACCCATACGACGTGGCGCCTCTAACGGCCGTCATCGATAGGGCGGGCAAGGACATCAAGGATATCCACGTGCGGGTGCTAGGAAAACCTAACGGCGGCATCGACATCGCCTATAACGTCTCCGAGCATGCGCTACTGACGCACGAAGGCGTGCCGATCTGGGGGCTGTATCCAGACTATCTAAACGAGGTCGAAGTAAGCTACGTTTTTAACGGCGAAAAGAAGGTCGAGAAGTATAAAATTTACGCTCAGCCGATCGTGACGTATAGCCGCGATTATAGATTTAGCCACATGCAAAAGATGAAGGTCAAAAAGGTCGATCCCGCCTTTAAAAACAGACTCTATCTCATCAATAACACCATCACGAGCGTCTATAAACCGCTTGATTGGAAAAAAACGGCGGTGCTGCTAGCTGGAATGATTTCACCGAGTACTTTCGTCGTCGATACGCAGGGGCGAGGTCAGATGGTATCTGGACTATCAGAAATTTTACGACCGCAGCGAGCGCAGAGTGATGGACGGCGGCATGATGATGGGCTTTCATCAGCTGCCAAACGGCGATCTGAGCTGGGGCATGGCGCAGCGATATATGCGCTACGACATGATGGGCAAGGAGGTGTATAATCGCGAGCTGCCGCGCGGCTACATCGACCTTAGTCACGAGGTGATGCCGCTAAAAAATGATCACTTGCTGCTTCGCGTCGGTAAATACAACTACCACCACGCAGACGGCAGGCTCTCGCACACGATCAGAGATCACATCATCGAAGTGGACGGCAGCGGCAAGGTCGTGGACGAGTGGGATCTGAATGAAATTTTCGGCAAAAACGTATACCGCAGCAGCCTCATTAAGGCTCTTGACGCTCGCGCCGTGTGCCTAAATATCGATATGGACGCCAAAGAGATCAAAAATCAGCGACGATCTGCCTTTTTGGCGACGTGACCTCGACCGGCACGGGACGTAACTGGGCGCACGTAAACTCGATCTCACACGATCCTAGCGACGACGGCATCATCCTCTCGCTTCGCCATCAAGGCATAGTTAAGATCGGCCGCGACAAAAAGGTAAAATGGATCCTCGCATCGCCTGAGGGCTGGAGCGCGGACTTTAAAGAAAAAGTGCTCGTGCCCGTGGATAAAAAAACGGCAACAAAATCAAATGCGAAAACTCAAAATGCGAGGGCGACTTCGACTGGTCGTGGACGCAGCACACCGCGTGGCTAACTCCGCGCTACGATAACAAGGGCAGCGTAAAGCACATCAGTGTATTTGACAACGGCGACGGCCGCGGTATGGAGCAGCCTGCGCTAAAAGAGGAAAAATACTCTCGCGCGGTCGAGTATAAGATCGACGAGAAAAAAGGCACGGTAGAACAGACGTGGGAGTTCGGCAAGGAGCGCGGATTTGACTTTTACAGCGCGGTTACTAGCGTCGTGGAGTGGCAAAAGGATAAAAGCACGTACTTCATCTCAAGCTCGAACGTCTATCTGTTAAAGCCCGATAAAACGATCAAAATGGTGCTAGTGGAGATCGATCCGAAAACAAACGATATCAAATTTGAGATGGACGTTGAGTCTGCGTCTAGAGACGACGTGGCATACCGCGCGATGGTGATCGATCCAAATATCTTTGAATATTAAATTTAACCTTTCTGGTTTAGTTTTTCTAGCCGCCGCTAAAACTAGGCGCGCGGCTGGATTCGGTAATTGTGCGGCGAGTTAAATTTGAAATGAAATTTGACTCGCCGCTTTGTTTAAATTTAGCTCGTTAAATTTACCGAGTTTAGCTCGCTTAATCTCAAATTTACCCTTTCTTTTATACAATCTTTCAAATTTACCGCAAAGGATTTGATGAAAAAGGGTTTCCAAATTTATACGAATTTTTGGTTGCCGTTTGCTTTGCTCGGCATCGGCGCAAACGCGCTAGAGGAGGGCACGGACTACCAAGTGCTAGAAAAAGCCGTTAAACGCACCAAAAGATAGCGTCGTAAAGGTCTTTAGCTATGAGTGTCCGCACTGCTATAAATTCGATAAAACCGTCACGCCCAAACTCTTTAGCGAGCTAGACGGAGTCAATTTATCCCGTATCACTTAAAAACCAAAGGCAAGCTGGGCGAAACGGCGAGCAAAATTTATTTGCCGCGATGATCGCTCTAGACGAGGTTAGCGACGTTAGTTTGCTAAGCGACAAGTCTAAATTTAAAAAAGCCAATTTGCGATCTACAAGGCTACTCACGACAAGAACGACGATTTTAACGACGGCAAGGACAAGGCGAGATTTATCCAGACGGCTCTTAGCGCAGCAGGCGTGAGCGACGCAGACTACGACAAGGCTCTAGCTAGCGAGCGCGCTCAAGAAAATTTCTAAAAAGCGTGGAACAATAGCTACGACGTGGCGAAGATCCAGGGCGTGCCTGCGTACGTGGTCGGTGGCAAGTATCTCATAAACGTGAAGGCGATCGGCTCGGTAGACGCGATGGCGGCGGCAGTCAAGGAGCTGCTGGCAAAATAATGGACTACAATATCGAAAAACAAGGGCTTTGTCTGCTTTGTGTATAACTTGCAGCGAAGGCGGGCGTTTTTGGGCGGCGTTGCTCGCAGTTTTAACGGTTAACGTTTATCTTGTGCGAGCTGTTTTTTTGGGTGGTGCGGTTGCGGACGCGCTTGTTGTGAAGCTGCGCTTTGCGACGCTGTTTGCGGCGTTTGGCGTGTGCGTGGCGATGTGCGCGCCTAAGGTTTTTTTGGTGTCAAGCTGGCGGGATTTTTTTCCTGATTTTTTTGGGCGTGATATTTGGGCTTGATTACTCCACTAGCGATTTTAGCGGCGTTAGCGAGATTAGCTTTTCCTTTTGCGCTGCCGCTAAATGAAATTTGCCCGAGCCTTTTTGCGCCTGATTTTAGCGCGGCAAACGAGGCGGGATTTATCAGAAATTTACTCGTGGGCGAATTTTGCGTTTTTTTGCGGTGTTTGGGGCGTTTTTGTTTGGTGATGATTTTGAGCTGGTTTGTGTATAACGCGCGCAGTAGCGAAATCAATCGAATTTAAATCTAAGATTCCCCGGCTCGGCTGGATTTTTAAATAGTTTTTCGGCTAGGGATACTCGGGTCACGGACGACCAGTCCGCTCCCGTCGTATCCGCCAAAAACTATTCAAACTACACACAATCCGTCTGGAATATTTATCTCATAGCTTACTAAATTTACAAATTTAAAAACTCAATTGGCATTTTCGATGGGCGGGTCTCGGCGACTCACATTTACAAATTTAACTTCAATTTGAAAGTAAAAAAAGTTAAGGCGAAGTATCGTGAGATGATTTTTTTAATGTTGTTGCAGTTTTTTTGCGACAAAGGCTAACCAAATAGGTTGCCGCAGGAGCAAAAACAAAACTCATTAAAAAGCGCTCGCGAGCCGCTTTCTGCTTTCAGTTGCGACCGCAAGGGAAGCAAGGCGAAGTATTTTTGTCATAGACGAGGCGAATGAGCAAGGGCAAAGGAGCGTATATATAATACGTGACTGCGGCCCGCAGCGAAATCCAACGAAGTATAGGGCAAAAAAAGACAAGCCGCCAAATTTAGACTATTCGCCGCTTAGTAGGGATGTATCCACCTCGCTAATATTTTTAAATTTAACCCCCAGCTCCCGCTTTAGCCTTAGCACGACGTTTTGTATCGCGCCCTTGCTAGGCAGCTCGCCCTCGTAGACGAACTCCTCGATCATCTCGTAGCTCACGAGCTTGTTTAGATTGTACGCAAAGAGCCAAAAGAGCTTGTTTTGCAAAAAGGATAGATAAATCTCCTCGCCGTTTTTGTAGATCTTTTCTTTGGCGAGATTTATGCTGGTTTGCGAGCCCAGGCGCACGAGCTTTTCGTCCTTTTCGTAGGTTAGAGCCACTAGTAGACGGCATAGAGCGGCGATATCGACGGGCTTTTTAGAAACGACGCCGCGCCGCGCTCGATGCTTTTGATGAGATTGTCGTCGGTGTCGTAGGAGGTAAAGACGATAAATTTTTGCGCGGGCTTTATGCGCATCATCTCCTTCATCATCTCAAAGCCGTTCATCGCGGGCATGTGGATGTCGGCGATGACGATGGCGGGAGCTAGCTTTTTAAAGCGCTCCAGCCCCTCTAGTCCGTCGCCTGCGCCCCAGACGCTTAGGCAGTAGGGCTTTAGCCCGCTTATTAGCAGCTCCCTTGCGATCTCGTCGTCCTCGACGATGAGGACGGTTAGGTCTTTAAGCAGCTTTTAAATGCTCTTGCATCTCACTCCTTTAAATTTATCTCAAAGCCGAGCTCAAACGTCGTCGGATCGCCAGCACTCAGCAGCCCTAATGTCGCCTGAAAGCTTTTCGTTTGCTAGCTTTTTACCGAAATACAGCCCGATGCCGCTTCCTTGCTTTTTGGTGGTTTTCGGCTGGGTTAAAATTTTATCCCGAAGCTCCTTGCTCACGCCGCTGCCGTAGTCTGTGACGGATATTTTGCACGTGCCGTTTTCAAATTTGACGTCCAAAAAAACCTGCCGCTTGGCGATCTCGTCTTTGTACCGCTCCACGACCGCGTCCTTAGCGTTGTGAATAAGGATGAGTAAAATTTGCTGCACGATGCCCATTCGCTGCGTGACCTCTTCGTCTTGAAACTCGCGCAAGCTTACCGCGACGTTTGCCTTGCTAAGCTCGGTGTGCATTAGCTTTAGCAGGTCTTTTATGCAGCGCTGCACACTAAACTTTTTGCGGGCTGTCGCTCGTTTTGTAGAAAATTTCTAGACTTTCGATCGTATCGCTTAAAAAGCACAGTCGCAGCCTGCCCCTTTTTGCAGCATATGCTCTAGCGTCGCGGCGTCTAGTTTGCCGTCTTTTTGCAGCATAAGCAGGCTAGAGATCATCAAATTTAGCGAATTAACCGGCTGGATAAACTGATGATTTATGCCGCTGATTAGCTCGCCCGCCTCGCTCATACGGGCTTTGTGCTTGAGCAGGGCTTCGTAGTCGTCTTGTAGGTTTTTGATTTTTTTGAGTACATAAAGTTGTGGAGGAATTTGCCACGAGAGCCAACGCTGCGAACGCAAAAAAAGCAGGATAAGGGCGTTTTTTTAGCACGGAGTTAAGCAGCGCGGCGAGCTCCTTTTTCGTTGTCGGTGCCGGCTCCTATAAACCAGTTTAGCGTGGGGATCTCGGCGACGGAGATGAATGTGAGCCGATATTTAGGGCTCGTGATGTCTTCGTCACGTAGAAAAAAAGCTCTTTAAACTTTATCCTCGATCTGCTTTTTTTAGCGCCGCGTCCTTCATCGGCGTTAGACTTTCGCCGCCGTGCGTAACGATAAAGGCGTAGGAGTCGGGCGCGAGCTCAATTTTTCCATATTTTTTTTAGTATGTTTTTGCAGTTTCACCACGCCGCAAAACACCCCCGCAAACGAGCCGCCGTCCAGCACGGGCACGCATAAAGTTTAGCGTCGGTTCGCCTAGAAATTTCTATGGCGCTGCATAGAAATTTACCGTGGGCGCTAGCGTGTTTTTGGTCTCTTCAAACCACACAAGCCCCGTGCGAAGGCTCTTTGGCATCGCTTCATCGTCACCTAGCTCCTTGCCATCTACGAAAATTTCTCCGTCCTCGCGCAAAAACTGCAAGGCGTCACATTCTGCTGAGTTTTCTTTAAAAAGTCGTATGAAGTCGCCCAGCTTTTCGCTATCTTGCGAGATGCCCGCGTTTTGCATAATTTAGCCGCGCGCACCAGCGAGTGCAGCCGCTCGTCCAGCCAAAACGAGAAACTCCCGACCATATTTTCGCTCGCGGCGATCTTGTTTTTATCCGCGAGCGCCGTGATCTGCGCCTTGGCGTCCTCGTAGTTTTTCACGCCCAAAAGTACCACAAAAAGGCTTGCGAAAATGATAATGAAGTACTTTAAAAATTATGCTCGCGTAAGGCTCTCATGCGGCGAGTATAGCAAAAATCGGTCTAAACTTTAGACCGATTTAAGCTTTTTAGAGTTAAAACTTTTGCAAACGAACATCGCGGCGAGCACGACGAAGCAGACGCCAAAGCCGATCAGCGTGCAGTCGGCCATCGACATAAAGTTTGCTTGATGGGATCAGGTACCAGCCGTCTTGATAAAGGTCCACGAGATACTTCTGAAAGCCGCTTAGCGTGACGCCGTCTGGAACCATCGGGTTATCGTATCCGCAGTCGCCCGTAGGCAAGAACCAATCGGGCGCCCACTTTTCAAGCGGCAAGCCAAACGGATAGTGCGGCTCGGTCGAGCAACCCTGCACGCCGAACGGATCGTCTCCGTGGACGGCGTCGTGGATTTTGATTAGTTTGGCGCTATACATTATGCCCTGTATCGCGCCCCCAAAAAGGCTAGCAGGTAGCCTGCCGCGGCGAGGAGCAAATTTTTAGGATTTATGATCGCGACCAGGCCTCCTAGCGCCATGCACAAAAAGGCAAAGCGGATATAGACGCACTGCTCGCAAGGCGGCATATAGACGTAGTTTTGAAACAGCGAGTGCGCGAGGATAACAAGCCCTACGCTCACCGCTATGAGGATCGCCCACGACATGCGGCTATCTGCGAATTTCGCTATTTTTTTCCGCAAATTCATGCTCGCGCCCTATTTTTTTGAGCAGCTCTTCTACCAGCTGCGCCATGCCGTCTAGGGAGGTGATGGACTTCGTCATGATGAGGTATTTGCCGTTTACGACGAACGCCGGCACGCCTTGGATCTTGGCTACGTCGTAGCTCTCGTCCCATTTTTTAAGCAGTTCGGCGACTTTTGGATCCTCAAGCTTTTTTTGATAGTCCGCTTCGCTGATGCCCGCCGCATCAAGTCCCGTCTTTAAAAACGCAGCCTCGTCCTTGCCGTCGCTCCAGCGCTGCTTTTGATCGTGATAGGCCTTATAGTAGGCAAATTTCGCCTTTTTAAACAGCGAGTTTTCATCTAGCAGGCTCACGCCCTTTTCTTCGTCCATCACGGCTAAAACGGCAAAAATTTTACTTCCGAGCTCGCCGTATTCGCCTTTTGGTTTTTTTAAATGAAACGGCACGTATTTTAGCCCCGCGACCTTTTCTACGACCTTTGGCGTGACGGTTTTGTCGTATTTGTAGCAAAACGGGCATGCGTAGCTAAAGACCTTAACTAGCGTGTTTTTGCTCTACGGGTAGCGGTTTTTTTCTAGCTTTACGTAGTCCTCGCCCTCGGTAAACGCGGCCGCGCTAAGGGCGCCAAACATCGCGACTGCTAGAAAGCCTTTGGTAAATTTCAGAAAGTAGGTTCATGGAGTGCTCCTTAAAATGATTTTTGTCTGAGTTAATTTTATACCTTTTTCGCCGACGCAAAACTCACGCTAAGATAAATTTCTAGATTAAATTCGTAAATTTGGGGCTAAATTTTAGCAGAAAAATATAAAAATTGAATTATTTTTTTGGATTTAAGCTATTTATAATAATAGTGTGATTTTCACGTTAGAAAGATTTACTAAAATTACGGCAATGAAACGATTTATCGTTATAAAGGAGAAAAAGATGAAAAAGAACTCTATCATCATTCGCCCTAGCTGCGGCGTTACTGGGCGGTCTAAGCACGGCCGCGCTTGCTATCGGCGGACCTAGCGGCGCGCACATCGACTACGCCGTCCCTGGCAAGATCGGCGAAGTGGTCGTAAATCCATACGATATCGCGCCTCTAACGGCGGTCATCAAAAAAACGGCGGCTACACGCTAGCAAACGCCAAAGTCACCATCGTACCAAAGCCCGGCGGTCAGGTTATCAGCTATAAAGTCGTCGATAAACATCTGCGCACGCACGGCGGAATCCCTGTTTTTGGACTTTACCCTGACTATCAAAACACCGTCGAGGTCGAGTACGATAAAATTTGATAAAGGCGAGACCGAGCGCGTAAAAAGAAACTTATAAAATTTACGCTCCTGCGATTTATTTGGAGAGCTCGGGTATGCCGTCTCAAAAGGGCGCGCTGTTTGATAAAAATCGAAGTCGTGAAGGCTCCGAGCGCGAATTTGCTAACCGCCTCTACTACGTAAATAACTTCGTAAACAAAACCGGCAAAGGCACCAAGGTTGTGTGGAACAACCCGGCTGGCGGCGCGATCGAGTGGAACTACAGCCCAAATAACTTCATCCCTAGACACCAAAGGCGAAGTGCGCTGGTATATGGAGGCGAGTAAAATTTACGACCTCAAACAGCCCTTTAGCGCGGGCGTCATGATGGGCTTTAAACAAAAACGACGACGGCGCGATGACGTGGGGCTATGGCCAAAGATACGCAAAAATACGACATAATGGGTCGCGAAATCTTTAACCGCGAGCTGCCTGCTGGATACAACGACTTCTCGCACTCTATGGACGTAGCGCAAAACGGACACTACTTTCTCCGCGCGGCAAACGCCAACTATAAACGCGCCGACGGTAAAAACGTCCGCACCGTGCGCGACGTCATCGTTGAGGTCGATCGCGACGGCAACGTCGTGGATGATTTTAGGCTATATGAAATTTTAGATCCGTATCGCGACATCGTGCTAAAAACTCTCGATCAGGGCGCCGTGTGCCTAAACATCGACGCTAGCAAAGCAGGCCACACCGCGAGCTCGGACGAACTAGCCGCGATGGATTTGAGCGAAAAAAATGGGGCGACATCGTGGGCTCGGGCCCTGGACGCAACTGGGCGCACGTCAATAGCGTGGATTATGATCCAAGCGACGATAGTATCATCATCTCCAGCCGCCACCAAGACGCCGTCATCAAGATCGGCCGCGACAAAAAAAGTCAAATGGATAATGGGTGCGCACAAAGGCTGGAAGGATCAGTTTAAAGGCTACTTGCTCCAGCCTGTAGATAAAGACGGCAAAAAGATCGTCTGCGAGGACGAGTACTCAAAATGCCCGGGATATGAGAGCGAAAATGGTGGATTTGACTGGCAGTGGACGCAGCACACGGCATTTAGAATCGACAGCAAGTCTAAAAAAGGCGTCGTGTATCTAACAGTCTTTGACAACGGCGACACCCGCGGCATGGAGCAGCCTGCGATGGCGGGTATGAAATACTCCCGCGCGGTCGTCTATAAAATCGACGAAAAAAAGCTAAAACCGTCGAGCAAGTCTGGGAGTACGGCAAGCAGCGCGGCAGCGAGTGGTACAGCTCTGTTACATCGCTTGCGCAGTATCAAGACGATCTTGATAGCGTGATGGTTTACTCCGCGGTTGCCGGCATGCAGTTCGACATCGCCAAAGGTCGTCCGGTCGGAGTGCCTAGCCCGCATATCAACGAGTTTGAATGGGGCGCAAAAGAGCCGTCAATCGAAATCAAAATGACCAATGCGATGGGCTATCAGGCGTTTCCGTTTAGCGTAGAAAAAGGCGTTTGAGAAGTAAAATTTAGCGGCTCCCGGCCGGTGCGCTTTGGGGTCGCTTTTTGGTAATCGGATTTTTGCGCTTGCGACACGGTTAATTGGCTAGTCGCAGGCTTTTAAATTTGGTTTTAACTTTGCATCACTTTGACGCTCGCTCGCACTGCGCGGATACGGCAATTTGACCGCCAAAAAGGTGAAAATTGAGGCTCGCGTTTCCATCCTTTGCGCTAGTCTAAATCTTACCTTTTCCTGCCAAGCGTTTGGGAAAATAGGACTCCAAAAGACAATAGCAATGCCCAAACGCTTGGATTTTCGTTACTGCTTAAATTTACCCGTTTGCTTCATACATTTCGCTCAGATTTTTAAAATTTACACCCCTGTTGCCGTAAAAACCGATATAATCAACAAAAACGACGGAGGCGAAAATGCAAAAATTTGTCGAGCAAAAATTTATCGGCGAGCGCGCTATGTTTGGCGCAAAGGACGCGGAGTTTGAGCGGTGCGGGTTCGCAGCAGGCGAGTCGCCGCTAAAGCACGGGCAAAATTTGCGCCTAAAAAACTGCACTTTTGAGTGGAAATATCCGCTATGGTACACCAAAAACGTCGCCGTGGAGGGCGGATTTTTGATGCAGATGGCGCGTGCTGGCATCTGGTACGCGCAGGACGTTAGCTTTAAAGATACGCTAATCCAGGCGCCAAAAATCCTTTCGCAGATGCCAAAACGTGAGGCTGGAAAAACGTAACTTTGACCCAGGCCGAGGAGACGCTGTGGAGCTGTGTGGATGTGGAGATAAAAAACGTCTGCGCGCGCGGGGATTATTTTGCGATGAACTGCGAAAACCTGCGCGTTTACGGGCTAAATTTGGACGGGAACTACGGCTTTGACGGCTGTAAAAACCTGCTCGTCGAGGATAGCAAACTGCTTAGCAAAGACGCCTTTTGGAACTGCGAGAACGTGACCGTGCGAAACAGCTTTATCAGCGGCGAATACCCTAGCGTGGAACAGCAAAAAAACGTGACCTTTGAAAAACTGCGTGATAGAGAGCTTGCAAGGGCTTTGCTACGTGCAAAATCTCGTGCTGCGCAGCTGCCAGACGCTAGATACCACGCTAGCCTTTGAGTACTCAAGCGTGGACGCGGAAATTTTAGGCGGCATAGCTAGCGTGAAAAACCCGCTCTCAGGCGTGATAAGAGCAAAAGAAATAGGCGAAATAATAATGCAAAAAGAGTGCGTGGATCCGGCCGCGACGAAAAATAATTTTAGAAAAAAATAGCGGTTTTGCTGACTCGTATTTTCACTTATACTTATGCTTGCGGTCGCAACTGCAAACGGAAGGAAATATCGTCCAAACTCGGTTGCTACTATATATCCTGCTGAGCTAGTTTCCGCTTCGTATACTTGTTGCGAGCATAAGCGTAAAGTAAAAAGTAAAATGCTTCGCTATATTGTTTTTTTATTTAAAATTTGAAGTCAATTTGGATTAAAAAGTCTGCGGTCAATTTGAGATTTAAGCCGTTTTTGGTTTAAATTGCCCCTTTAAACTAAATAATTAAATTATTTAAAAAAAGGAAAAAAATATGTCGTTTTTTTGAGAAATTAAAACTAGCTTTTTACACCGTTTGTCGTCCGGAAAAAGCTTATTTCTTTTTAGGTTTGCAAAGCCTGATACGCGCTATACGAAAGAGGCGAATTTTACCCCTAAAAATACGGCGTCCTTAACGCTCATCAAAATATGAACGCCGTCACGATCGCCTACGACCGCCTGTGCGAGCAATATGTGGGATTTAAGCCGCTTTTTATCATCGAAAACGCTCCGCAGTGCGAATACACGAATATGCACGCAAGCTCTAGTTACGAGATGCTTGACGAGGAAGAGTATAATGCGCAAAAATCCGGACGCTCGAGACTTTCCGGCTGCGGAGTTTCGTTTGATGCTGGACATACTAAACGATCCCGAGTATAAGGCTGAAGTGAGCGAATTTTACGGTAAATTTAGCCTAAACTATCCCGATAAATTAAAGGCTTTAGAATGCCTAAATACCCGCGATTATAACGCTCTTGACGAGGATATCGACGTGTATCTGTGCCCTTGCGAGCGCAGTACGGACGCCTTTGCGCGGATGATACAGGGGTATTTTGCCGATGATTTTGAACCTGAGCAGACGTACGCGTTTATTTTGATGATGAACGAGCGATTTGGATTTGAGTTTATCGGTATCGGCGCGACGTTAATGCTATTTTATCGCCGTAAAAATTTAAGCGACGATAAGGCCGAGGAGCTACTGCAAGAGCTGGCTAAAATTTATGATACGCCTTACGAAGCGATCAAAAAAGCTCTGTGGCATAACGCGTTTGGCTCTCGTAAGACGCTCGTGCTACCGTTTGCCGAAAATATCGAAGACACCGTAGCCGATGAGCTCTAAAATCGGAGTAAATTTTCACCTCGCAAGCTCAAATTTCTAGACCGAAATCTTAAACATTACAAAATTTCTAAAGAAATTTTAGCTACACTCAGCAAATTTTATAAAAAAAGGATGTCAAATGAACCCTTCCGAATTTATCTGGATGGATGGAAAATTAGTCAAATGGGAGGACGCTAAAGTCCACGTTTTAACCCACTCGCTTCACTATGCAAACGCTGTATTTGAGGGCACTAGAGCCTATATGACGGATAAGGGCTTAGCGATATTTCGCCTAAGCGACCACACCGCGCGCCTGCTAAAAATCAGCCAAAAATGACGATCCCTAAACGTCAAATACACGCAAAAAGAGCTCGAAGACGCACAGGTCGAGCTACTTCGCGCAAAACAATTTTAAATCAAACGTATATCTGCGCCCGATCGTTTATCTAGGCTACGGCATCATGGGTCTAGCCCACACCAAAGCTCCCGTAAATACGGCAATCGCCGCATGGGAGTGGGGTGCGTATCTGGGTGAAGAGGGGCTTAAAAAGGCATCCGCGTGAAAAATTTTCAAGCTTTGCTAAACTAAACGTCGGCGGTCAAATGAGCCGCGCGAAATCAAGCTCGAACTACCTCTGCTCGCAAATGGCAAACTACGAAGCCAAAGAGGCGGGCTACGATGAGGCGTTGTTGCTTGATAGCGAGGGCTACATATCCGAGGGACCGGGCGAGTGCTTTTTTTCATCGTGGAAGACGGCGCGCTCATCACTCCTCCAAACGATAGCAGCCTAGCTAGCATCACGCAAGACACCGTCATCAAAATCGCTCGCGATCTAGGGCATCGAGGTGCGCAGAGAGCGCATCACTCGTGACCGCGCATACACTGCGGACGAGGCGTTTTTCACGGGTACGGCGGCCGAGGTCACTCCGATAAGCAACATCGACAACCGCGTGATCGGCGCGGGCGAGCGCGGAGCGGTAACTAAACGCCTACAAGACGCGTATTTTGACGTAGTTTACGGACGCAATCCAAAAATACGCCTCGATGCTAACTTACATTTAAGGAACGAAATGCCAGCAGATTTGAATGATTATTTTAATAAAAAAACGAGGCTCTAGCGGCGGCGGAGACGATAACGGCGGCGAGAGTAAAGGCCCAAAAAGTAAATTTTAAAAACGCCTGATTTTAAAGGATTTGGCAAAATTTCGGCCTTTGCCTACGTCATCATCGCGCTTGTGGCCGTGATCGCGCTCACACAGCCTTTCGTCACGATAAACTCGGGCGAAGTGGGCATCAAGTCAAATTTGGGTAAATACGACCCGTCTCCGATGCAGCCGGGTCTGCACTTCTTTATCCCGTTTTTGCAAAAAGTCATTGTAGTCGATACGCGCGTACGCCCTCATCAACTACACATCGGGCGAAGATATGGGCGAGGCGGCGCAAAAGTACGGAGCGCAGGCTCAAGCCGGCATCATCCGCAAAAAAACTCGATCTCCGTTTTTGGACGCAAGGAACTTGCCCGTCAGCATCGACATCACCGTGCAGTACCGCCTAAATCCTGAAAACGCGCCTCAAACGATCGCGTCTTGGGGTCTTAGCTGGGAAAACAAGATCGTAGATCCCGTCGTACGCGACGTCGTGCGCAGTATCGCGGGTAAATACACCGCCGAGGAGCTACCGACGAAGCGAAACGACCCAGCCACGGCTATCGACGAGGGTATTCGCAAGGACATCGACGCGCAGCCGAATAAAACCAGTCGAGCTGCTAACCGTGCAGCTTCGCGAGATCATCTTGCCTGAGAAGGTAAAAGAGCAGATCGAGCGCGTACAAATTGCTAAGCAAGAGGCCGAGCGAACCAAGTACGAAGTAGAGCGCGCAAATCAAGAGGCGCTCAAAAAAAGCAGCCCTCGCAGAGGGTACGGCAAAAGGCCGCTATCATCGAGGCTCAAGGTCGCGCGGACGCGGCTAAGATCGAAGCCGACGCGCAGGCCTACGCAAACAAAGAGGTCGCAAAAAGCCTCGATCACAATTTGCTACATTTAAAGCAGATCGAGACGCAGGCTAAACTTTAACGAGGCGTTACGCGAAAATAAAGACGCGAAGATATTTTTTTAACGCCCGGCGGAGCGGTGCCGAATATCTGGGTGGACACGAAGGATAAAGAGAAGCAAAGCGCGATAACGCAATAACTTTTTTTCTTAAAGCGGCTCGTCTCGCGAGCGTCTTTATGGAGCTAGTAAAAATTTAGCTCGGCGGACTACCTTATCCAGCCCACGCTAAATTTTTACTTCACAAATGCAAGCAGTTACGACTGCAAGGGAAGCAGAGCTCTTAAGTCTATTTCGCGATACTTCGCCTTGATTTTTTTATACTCAAATTTGAAGTCAATTTGGCTACATTTATAAACTTTAACTTCAAATTTCTACCCACCGAGACCCGTATTTTTGAAAAATGTCAATGTGCTCCCTTTGTAAAATTTGAAAACTGTGCGGAGCATTAGCGCCAGATAAACCTGTGCATAGCACAGCAAACTCTCATGTGCAGTGGGGTTAGAAAGCTTCTGCGTCGCTACGCTAGAGCTACAAGCAGACGGGAGAGGGTCTGCCTTCGGCAGCTCTCAAAGAGAGTGCAAGCACAAGGCGAGTGCGTAGCACGACGCAAAGGAAGGGGCGACGCTCTACTTTGCTTCGCTCGTAACTGCAAGCAGACCGTAAGTAGAAGCCATTCCACTTAACAAAGAAGTAAAAATAGTTTTTAATGACGCGACAAATTTGAAAAAAACAATTTAGCACCATAAAGTTGCGGGTCTCGGCGAGTAAAAATAAAAAATTCGCTACATTTAAGACGATTGGCGGTAAAATCCCTCGTATGGCTAGAAATTTGCCCGCGCGCCGAGCCAAACCCGTAGCCGAAAGGAAATAAAAATGAAAATAGACTGGGAAAAAAGTGGGCGGCTTTTTGCCCGCCATCGTTCAAGAAAGCTCGAGCGGCGAGGTTTTTAATGCTTGCTTATATGAACGAAGAGGCGTTAAATGTGAGCCTAAAAAAACGGGCTTTTGCGCACTATTTTTTTCGCGCACGAAAAAAACCGTATCTGGAAAAAAAGGGCGAGGAGAGCGGAAATACGCAAGCGATAGACGAGATTTTCCTCGACTGCGACAACGACACGATCTTGCTCAAAGTCGTTCAAAAACGGTGGCATAGCGTGCCATACCGGTGAAAAATCGTGCTTTTTTTAGAAAGATTTCTGGAGACGGCGGCGAGTCAATTTAACCGGTGCCGACGAGCAAAATTTAAACCAAGCCAAAAAGCCGATCTACGGCATAATCGACGAGGTTTATCACGCGATATTAGACCGCAAGCTAAACGCCGATCCGCAGACTTCATATGTCGCGAGTCTATTTAAAAAAAAGGCGAAAACGCAATCCTAAAAAAAGTCGGCGAGGAGGCCACGGAGCTCGTGATGGCGTGTAAGGACGCCTCGGCGCGCAAAAATGAAACTGCGCAGTTTAACTCTGCCGCGAGCGGCGGCCACATTTCGTCAAATTTAACCCAAAACGAAAATTTTGCTAAAATTTCAAACGAAAACGCCGCAAACCAAAACAGCCAAACCGCGGCGCATCAAAGCCAAAAGCCAAAAACGCCGACCGAGGAGATCATCTACGAGGGCGGCCGATCTATGCTTTCACTCGCTAGTGGCGCTAGCGCTACACGGAGTGCACCCCGACCGCGTCAAGGCCGAGCTTGCACGCCGTTTTGGACTAAGCGGCATAGAGGAAAAAAACTCGCGAAAAGGCTAGAGTGGTCAAATTTGGCACGCTTTGTGCAAGAGGATGTTAAATTTGGCTCGCCGCAAGGCAAACGAAGCAAAGAGGCAAGATGATAAACGAACTAAAAACAAGGCTTAAATTTCTATCTGACGCACCTTGGCTGGGTGGATTTTGCCGCCTATATCTGGATGTTTTTGACCTTTTTAGCGCTCGTTTCGCTTTTGCATTTACGTCGCGTCAAAGTCCTTTTTGCGGGCTTTGCGCTGATGATCGTCACTATCGCGGGGCTTGGGTGCGGGGCGTATTTTATGCCTAAGCTTTTAGACGAAAAATCTGCGAACCCGCTCGCTCGAGCTAGTCTCAACTAAGCAGCTTGAGTACTCAAACACGCTGCTTGTGGATCTGCGCCTAACAAATCTCCAAAAAAACCGTTTAACTACTGCGAAATCGGCCTTAGCTTTTACAAAAACTCGGGCAATACGCTGCGCCGATACGCAAACGAGCTAAAGCCGTTTTTGAGGGAAAATATCGTGCTAAAAGACGCGCTAGACGTAAACGCGACGCGCGAGATCACGCATGCGGTAAATAATTTTTCGCACGCAGGACTATAATATCACGACAAGTTCGGAGTGCTTTTTGATGGAAGGGTATTTTTAACGTATTTCACTTCATCGCGCTTGCGGTTTTGGCGCTACTATCGGTACTTTTCGCGCTGATCGCCCGCGGCGAAAAAAATCCTAAATTTTTTAAAATTTACATCGCTATAAACGTAATAGCGACGCTAACGCTTGGATATTTTTTTTCATGATGATCGTGGATAAATACACCAAAAAGGCCGTGCTAACGGAGTTTTCCGGTCACCGCGTGCTAAGAAACGAAACCATCGTGTTTAAGGGCTTGCTGCGAAATACGGGCGAGTTTAGCATCGCAAACTGCGATCTGACCGTCAAACTCATCAACAACCCCGTGAGCAAGGAGACGATCGCGGGCTCTGTCTTTAAGCCCTAGCGGACTATCGCTGTCTTCGCGCAGCGACGAACGCTCAAACGTCACAGAGATCACCGCTAGCGTCGCTAAAAAAATATCGCGCCTAAACAAATACGAAATTTCAGCCTCTCTATGCCCTATCCGTCGTACTTTGCTAATACGCAAACTATAACAAAGCTGGAGTGTAGGTAGGCGCGGGTAAATTTGCCCGAATGCGATATAAAAACCTCCAAAGGAGCTTTTCGTTGAAGGTAGGTATAAACACAAAAAAATCACGATCTTGTCGATGTTCTTAAAAAAATCACAAGCGTAGAGATAAAAAAATAAACATATATAGTCCGTTTAGAAATCCTGAAAAAAATAAATTTGAGAAAATTTTATAGTGTTTTTTTAGCTCGATATGGAAGTGGTAAAAAAATAGCGGAGTTTATTAGAAATTTCATAAAAAAATCGATAAAATAACCAAAAAAATATCAGAATTTTATGGCCGGCGTGCATGATAAAAATATTTAATTTTAGAATAGATTTCTGGCTCGTGTGCCTACTTGGTTAAAAACCTACTACTTTATAACATTTCTTGGCTTGCGGTTGCTAGTAAAACGGCATACTAAAGTGCGACGTTCAAGTTTGTTTATATAGCCTAAAAACTATTTTTGCAAATGAATTGATGCCGATGTCGCCTAGATGTAGCGACTTTAATGACCTGCTATCTATTATGATTACCGGAAGGCTTACGATGGTTTGTTGGATTGCGGAGACGAGGTTATAGCGACACAAAGAACTCAAAGAATAATTTAATTGCGATGCGCTTACTGTTTGTTAAGACGAAGCTAGAGGGATAGCGAAGTAGAAGTTAGATGTAATAACGGTAATATGTTAAATAGATTATTATATTCGCTTAACTGATCTTAATTTTTAAAGAAATTTTATGAAAATAGAAAGGGCGAAGACCGCCCTTGAAGTATAATTTAATTATTTTGCGCTTTTGCAGCAGCCGCATGTGCAGCCCATAACTTTATAGATGATAGCTCCGATAATAGCTCCAACGATAGGTGCGACCCAGAAAAGCCAAAGCTGCTCTAACGCCCAACCGCCCTGAAATATCGCAACGCCAGTTGAACGAGCTGGGTTAACTGATGTGTTTGTGATAGGTATCGAGATAAGGTGGATAAGTGTCAAACCAAGGCCAATAGCGATCGGTGCAAAGCCTTTTGGTGCACGCTCATCAGTCGCACCTAAGATGATGATAAGGAAAAAAACGCAGTTAAAACTACCTCAGCAACTAGCGCTGAAACTAGGCTGTAGCCATTTGGTGAGTGCTCGCCGTATCCGTTGCTAGCAAAAACCGCTCGCAGCAGCGTCAAATCCAGCCTTGCCTGAAGCGATGAGATATAGCACAGCAGCGGCTGCGATCGCTCCGATAACCTGTGCGATGACGTAAGGCACGAAATCTTTTTTTGTCAAATCTTCCGCCAACTAGTAGGCCAACCGATACGGCTGGATTGAAGTGACCGCCGCTGATGTGACCAACTGCATAAGCCATCGTAAGAACCGTAAGACCAAACGCAAACGCAACGCCTACAAAGCCAATACCAAGCTCCGGAAAAAGCCGCTGCAAATACTGCACTGCCGCAACCTCCAAAAACCAACCAAAATGTGCCAAAAAAACTCGGCTAAATATTTTTTTCATATTTTCCCCTTTTAGGTAAATTTAAAAAAACGGGCGATTTTAGCATAATTTGTAACTTTACAAAATATTTTATAGTCTAAATCTATAACATAATGTCTCATGGGGCGTTTTAGTATTTGTTCGGGTTATTAAACTCGCGTCTCGGATTTGCTGAAAAACTTAGCGGTACTGATATCAAGATTCTCCGAGCTTGGCGTGCGGCACCTAGCGTAAGCGTATATTTTTTTACGTTTTTTTGTTGTTCTCTACATACCGTTAAACCGATTATTTGCATATTTATTAGTTATCATCTAAGTTGTTACATTTCACTCATAGACCACGATCTGTATGCCGTCCGGAAAGAGCGTATTTGCTAAAAACCGTCGCTGTTTTTTTCTCATAATTCAAAGCAAAAAAAGTATCCTTAAATATAAGCCTTTTAAAAATCAAAAACAAAAAAATTAAAAAAACGCGAAGAATTATCTTGAACTAAATTGCGATAAGAGCCGGGTTGATCGTAAAAAAGCTTCTAGACATTAAGTGTCGGGGTTTTATTTGCCGCAATCAAGCCCGTAGTCATTTGACGGTTCTTTTACGCTTATCGCTGAATGCGGCGGAAATATAGCCGCAGTTGTATGGTAAATATTAAAAAGTCGCATGGGCGACCGAAAATACTTTTAATCCAAAATCGTTAATCGCCCCTCTACGTCTTGCCGAATAGCTTTGTGCGTGCTTAAGTACTCTTCCAAAAATATCTAAGTAAGAAGTAGCAATCATCTTGGGAGTACCGAAAGTTTTTTTACATATTCAAAGCTAACGCCAATTCATCGCCGATACCGCAACCCTAGCGCGGTTATCATATTTTTTTCGTCGGATTTTAAAATTTTTATCTAAACGCGATTTTTCGACGTTTAAAATTTTACCTTTTAACGATATCGGACGCTAAAGCATTCATGATCTCGATCGTAGAAATCCCTTTATACTCCGAATCGATAATCGAGCCTCGAAACATATCTCCAGCGATAGCGTAGATGACGTTTTTTTCTGTTTGACGGACTTGATTTATATAACCGGACAGCATAGAGACGCCGCCTACTAGCTTGTCGTTCACTTGCTCAGCCAAAAAGTCTCCGTGCAAATCATTGGAGTGAAGCAGGGTTAGTTTTTTTAAATTTGGCGTGGGATTCATATGGTCACCTCCTTAGAGGAAAAAAAGCTGTAAAAACGAAAAAGAATTTTAAGTGGTAAAATAAAATGTTCGCAAACCATAAAACACTCTCCTTCTTGAAATTTTATCGGTTCCTGACTTCTTTTTTTATTAGATTGCTTTCTTTCATGCGTCTTGCTTAAACTAAAACCTTTTTTTAGTAGAAAATTTGAAGTCGCATATTTAACTAAAGAAATTCCGCAATCTTTTTAGTTTATTTGAGTCGAGCGCAAATTTAAACTCGGCTCAAACTTTAAATTTATTTACGATTTTTTTATTATATCTAGCCACTTGCAACCGTCTTGATCGCCTTCATCGCAAGCGTTCTTGGCGATTTCCTTAATCTGTCGGCAAGTTGCGAGATCGTTTAGCTCGCATGCCTTGTACGCATATGTCATTGCTCTGTTGTTATCCTCTTGAACAAATTTGATAGCTTCGAGACATCCGTCGCTATATCCGTATTCGCAAGACTTGTCGTAAAAATACAGCATTTTTTCCGGATCGTTTTGATAGGAGCCTGCTGCCTGAAAGCAATCATAACCGTTCTTTTTTTTGTGCAAAAAAATTCCAGCCTCTTGTTCATGCCGCCTATCTTGTCGCACGCTGAGCCTTTTGGATTATGTTTGCAAGCCATGGTATAAAGCTCCGTGGCTTTTTTCTTGTCTTTCATGCCGTATTGATCGCTTTCATAGAGTACGGCTAGATTGGCGCGGTCTTCTGTATATTTATCGTAGCAAAGTGCTTCTAAAATTTCCTTACCCTTTTTGATATCTTGTTTCATGCCTACGCCGTCCGTATAGAAATGGCTCATAATAGAGTACATATTATATACGTTTCTTTCGCACAATCCTTCATATAGATTAAACGATTTTTTATCATCCTTCTCTACGCCTTGACCGTAATAATACATATAGGCAAGAAGCTTACAAGAAGTATCGTCCTTTCCAGCATCGCAGCCCTTTTTTTGCGTAATTAAACGACTTCTCATAGTTTTTGTCTGTGTGCGATGGAGGCTAGCGTGCCGCAACTTTTAGCATCTTTTGCTTTGCAAGCCGCATCGCGTTTTTCCTAAAGCTCTTTTGGATATCCCTTTTCGCAGCATAGCTGGACCTTGTTTTTTGAATAATCGCAACACTTTTTGTAGTACTCCGTGACCATTTCCGAATCACAAGGCATGTCTGGGTCCGTATTGTCGTAATGCTTCGCGAGTCACTCGCAAGATATCCAACTTTTCTCTTTCAGGCAACCCTCTTGATCGTAGACGAGAGACTCTACGGTTTTGCCGGCCGATCTTAGTTGCTCTGCGATTACAGTACTGCTTTCCGCATGAGCGGATACTGCAAGCAATGCAACAAAAAAAGATGAAAACTAATTTCTTCATAGCTATCTCCTTGTATAAAATTTATTTATCTATTATTATACTGATCTTATTAACCCATTAAGTATTATAGTCTATTGTCTTAATTTTATCAATATATTTTTATTTTTTTAAGTATTGTTTTATATTTAGCATTCAAACCATATATCTAAAAGAAATTTTGTTGAATTTTTATTATAAAAATTGATAGTGTTTTTTTATAATAAAAAAATAACCATGTCATTTAATAGTATTTGTGCACGGGAGGCTAGGAGGTAAAATTTATTGTATTCATCCGGAGCTATCCATAGTTTGGCGCTAAAGTTTTTACTTTTGAGGCGCGATAGATGAAGCGGTTTTAAAATCAGTAAAAACGATAGGATAACCTATCGTTTTTTTACGTTTTAATTAAAAAAATTGTAGTGAAAAATTCACCATAAACGATCTCTCGTCGCCCTAGCCTCGAGCTTGAGCGCCAGTATTTTTTTTATCAAAGAGATTGTTTATCGCTAGCGTCATTTGCGCATGCTCGGTGAGCTATATCCCGCACTCACGTCCACTCTGGCAAAGCCAGGCAAGTGTTGTTCTTGGATTCTACCGCCGCTAGTAGAGTAGGAGTAGCGTTTGGAGTAGCCGGTAACGCCGCTTTCTACGTACCATTTGTCGGCATTTACGTAGCGTAAAAAGACGTTGCCCTGCCAGCGCGTGGTTTCATTTAGATTAAGCCCTTCGTTTAGCGGGTTTGAGTTGTCTTTAGTAACCTTAGCGTTTGTGTAGCTAAGCCGAGCTGCGCAGGTATAAATCTCGTAATCGTGCCCTAGCACGTTTAGCTCGATACCGCGGCTGCGTCTTTTGCCGCGAACCGCCCAAGTATATGGGTCGTTCGTAGGGTCTGGCTGATAGCGGATATTTTTATGTTCGATCTGAAACACCGCGATGTTTGAGCTAAATTTATTATCCGCCCAAGTGCTTTTTAGTCCGATTTCGTACTGGACGTTGTTTTTGCGGTTTTAGATCAAGCTTTGACGTATCTTCGGTGCTGATGCCGATGTTGCCTCTGCCGCCGTAGGGCGCAAAGCTCTGAGAATACGAGACGTAAGCGGTGTGATCGGTCGCAAAGTCCCATAAAAAGCCGACCCTCGGGCTAAACGAGTCGCCGGTGTAGCTGTTTGTTTGGCCTCTTATATTTCTGGTTTTAAATGTATAAAAAATCAAACCTGCCGCCTAGCATCAACCCTATACGTGTCGTCAAGGCTGATTAGATCCTCGAAAAACACGCCTTGATTGATCGCGCGGTGTTTGTTGTCGGTCGTGAGCGGGACGTTTCTGTTTGACGCCCAGCTGCCCCTAGATGCGTATGGATCGATATCTTGCATATGGGTTCTGCTATACCAGAGCCTTGGATGACGGGTTTCGACGCTGTTATCGTAACCGACTGCAATGTTGTGCTTAAATCTCTCGAAATTTAGCTCTTTGGTAAGCGTAAAAGCGTTTGAGACAGTTTCATTATCAGTCTCTTGCTTTGCGTAGTTTTGTCTTAGTCTGTTGCCGCTAACGATACTGCCCGCAAAAAAAGTGATCGAAATTTTGGCTAGCTTTTTCTGTATCCAAAAACCCATTTTAATTTAGCTTTTTTGCTAGCTCGGCATTTAACTCCGTGCGAAAAAAGTGCAGTCTATCCTCCACGAAGTCGCCCTCGTGAGAAAAGCCCTTTTTGTAGTCGATACCTAGCTTATCGTAGACGGCTTTGGTCGGAGTTCTATCGGGTACTCGCCAGGCGTTGTTGTACGTATACTGCGCCTCAAAGCTTACGTCGCCGCCTTGGTTGGTTACGATGACGCTAGGGCTTATCATAGTATCTTTATATTTTATGCCTTCGCGCCACGATTTACCGCGCTCGCCGTCGGTAGTTAGGCGTACGGCTAGTTGATTATTTACCGCGTGGTTTACGTCTGCGCCAAGCCCCCATCTGCTCCAGCTGCCGTATCTGCCCGAGACCTTATAAACAGGGGTAAATCGGCCTTTTTGCTGACTAAACTTTACGACCGCGCCGCCGTCGCTCCCTGCCGTATAGGATAGAAGCTGGTCCTTTTAAAATCTCGACGCGCTCGACGTTTGCGGTACTGCGCCTGATCTGGCCCGAGTCTCTCACGCCGTCTCTATATATGTCTCCGCCGTCTATGCTAAAGCCTCTTATTTTTTTATACTCTCGCCGCGCATGTCGTAGCCTGCATCTATGCCTGCGTTTCCTTCAAGTATGCTTGAAAGATCGTTCGTGCCGTAGTTGCGATTTTTTTGGATATCGATGGTTTCTATCGTTTGAGGTGTTTGCTTGTTGCTAAGTCCGTTTCTGTTTACTTCCGCGCTATCATAGGGTATATAGCCTTTTAGGTTATCTTGCTCGGAAATGCCTTCGACTTCTACGCTTGGAAGCATCACTGAGTAGCCGTCCGTCTTTGTGTCTGCAACGACAAAAGTAGCTAAAATAGCGACTGAAGCAAAAATGCTAAGTCTCATTATTCTCCCTTGATTTCAAAATAAGAACAAGAGTATATATCAATAATGCTTAAATAATTTGGCTCAAGATAAGTTAAGCGGATTCTCTCTTGTCATCTTTAGTAAAAATATGATAGAAGGTTTTTGTATCTTTACTGTTATTAGATCTAAATTCACACTCTTTAAGCGTGAGCAAGAAATTCTCTTTTTTTAATCCCTTTAAATTTAGATAATCTATGTTTAGCATATCCTCGAGTCGGTAAAGCCGTGCTTGCTCTAATGAAAAAAATATAGACGATACGAGTTATAAAACAAATCTAACTAATGGCGATATGGCTGTATTTGGTTCAGCTGCTGCAGATACGGCTCGTATGTTTGAAGATATGCGAGAAGCTATAAAGGAAGTTTCTAAAGCTAGGTCTAAAGACGGTTCGTTTAACACAGCTAATAACCTGATGCAGAATAAGTATATGATTACGCCTACTAGAAAAGATAAATCTAATGGTAAAGAAGAAGCAATGAACTATTCTGTTAGATATATAACTCCGGAATATGCTAAAGAAAATTTTAGATAGAATGGAAAAGAAAGCTTTTAGATAGAATGGAAAAGAAAGCTTTTAGATAGAAATATAGCAAATGAGGTAATACCTGATGAAGATATAATTAAAAAAAGCTAACTTTAATGCACGTTGATAGTTCGTTGTATCAATAAACTATCTTAGTTCCCTGTTGGCTATTGTATTATAGTTGAAGAAAAATAAAACAACCTATAAAAAAACACCATATATGGGAACTAATTTCTTTTTTTACACTTTCTAATATAACTTTATTCTCTTGTACATTTAGATAAGCTATACACCAAGCTATCAAGAGTAGTGGGAGTAAAGCTATTATTTCCCATTTAAAGAAATTAACAAACCCTATGAAAAAAAGCTAATTCAAGCATAGAAGATTTAGAAGCTTTTTTTGATTGTACTTGTTTTTTTATAGACAATAGCATAAATGGTAGTAACTACTAAAGCTAGTGCGACTGAAATGCATAGGGTAGAAAAATACGTCTATTAGAAATTCGTTTCTATGTCTTTTTTTAAAGTATCTAACATCCTATGTTCAAACATATCAGATGCCCAGTATGAGTAATTATACCAAAGTTTATTTCCTATATAATTTATAATTTGCATAAACCATTCACTCATTATATCCTCTTTACTACATACTTTTTTTAGGTTTTTCATTACGTAAAAAAATTAAGTGTATTAATTTTTTTACCCACTCGTCTAGTCCTGCTTTTTTTCCAGTTTTCTACTTCTTTAAGCACTTTTTTTGATTTTCTCTTTATCTTGATTGATGTTGTCTAATCCACCTAGCTCTTCTACTAAATCTAAGATTTCTTTTTGAGCTTTCATTTTTTTAATTTTAAGGATTTATAATCCCAGACATAAGAGTATTGATGTAAAGCCTCTATTAAATTTACAAAAAAATAAGAACTAAGTTCTCTATCATACGGAAAAATATTTTTTTAAAGATATTTAATATAGCCTGCATTAGTCTACCTTGTTTAAATAAGCTCTACTTATCTAGTTTGGGAAGATTCTTTAAAATTTTATTGAGTTCTTCCATTGAAATGTTCCATTCATCTTGTTCAGATTCTTTTTTTCTTTGTCTCAGCTTCTCTGCTTTCCTTAGCTTCTTCTAATAAATCTGAAGATGCTTGGGCAAAAGCGTTAAAAAAATGTGCCTATACGTCTAAGTGGAGATACTTGGTATAGTTTTGTAAGAGATTCTTTTATGTTCATAGATTTTTACTGCTTTTAAAGCTATCTCTTCGCGAGCTTTTTGTAACATAGTTTTTCTAAATCGTTTTTTTAATCGTATACGGATCGTGTAATAATTGATTATTAGAAAAATCTAAGCAATCTTCCGAACTGATTTAGAAGTTCGTTTTGGCGTTCTAAAGTATCTGGCAAGATATCATACTTAGAGTACTTTCTCCGCCCCATCAAGCTCTATCGGCAGTAGATCGGTATCCGTTAGTTTAATAACGAAATCTATATACCTACTTCTACCTCGTCTATCTATAAAAACGGTACTGAGGTATAACGTCATCTGGTCTAATATAAACAGTATACTTAAACACTTTTTTTCTACGAACATATGCTCATAGCCGTATTTATGTTGATCTACTAAATGAGCGTATTTATCTAACCATTCGTTCCAAGTCATATCACTTCATTTAAAAATTTATTTCAAAAATATTTTTTTGTATTATAAAGAACTTTCTCTTAAACCTTTTTAAATTTTTACTCTCTTTTAGGGTTTTAATTACGATAGAACTAGATTGGTGCAAGAAATTTTTGCATAAACATAGATCGCTTTTAAACCCTAAAAAGTTGAATATTGTTTGAGCGGTATCTTCCCTCTTTCAATTCGGATTGAAGTCTAGCTTTTACTTTATGATAGTATTGAATATAGGCTTTAGCTCCTTTGCCGTTGATAATAAAAAGGCTGATAGCCTTGATTATCTAAGAAGGTTACAAAGTTGTTGATACCTAGATCAATAGAAGCTATTGCTCCATCTTTCGTTTCAGCTTGGATTATCTCTTTCTCGTAAACAATTTCAACTATAAAACAAGAAGTAGATGGAACTATCCTTACTTGCTCTATACTAGAAACTTTTGTTCTTATCGGTTTTAGATTTGCAAATTTAGGAAATATGATCTTCCGTCTTTTTATTTTTTTACTTGTTGATTGGTAAAAGAGGCAATATAATAACCTTTTTCTCCTCGTGGTTTATATTTTGGAATTTTAGGACAACCTAGAATTTTACTCTTATCGCGTTGATAGCTTTTTAGAGCTTTAAAATAGGCCTTCCAATTCTTATAGAGAAGGTTGATTACTTGTTGAGCCGTTTGCGCCGGCAAAGCTTTATAGTCGCTCTGATTTTCTCCAGCTAAAAGGCCGGTAAGATCATATTCTTTAGGTAGTCCTTCGCCTTTTAAATAAACTATGTCTTAAGACGTAATTTGCATAGTTATATAAATTTTTGGCTCAATTTAACTTAAGCGGATTTTTTTCTTATCAATTTAAGTAGTTTTTGATATAGTATTTCTGAATTGTTTCCGTTATTATATCTAAATTCACACTCTTTAAGATGAAGCAAGAAATTCTCTTTTTTTAATCCCTTTAAATTTAGATAATCTATGTTTAGCATATCCTCGTCCGTTTACAGTAGCAAGACAAAGTCGCAGCTAAAAGTTTTCTATGCCATTTATATGGTTTTTACCGTTTGCGTCTTGCAAAGTAGCAAGCGCAGTGTAGCTAAAATTCATTCTTAGAATGTTTTTACCCTATAATGAGCTAAAGCTGCATAATCTACTAATTCATCATAAGCTTTCCAACAATCAGAGTATATAGTAGAGCTATCAAGCTCGCTATATTTGGGTAGTATGGGTATTAGTTCATTTGCAGAGCAGTTTTTAACTATCCCAGTATAAACTTTGCCATCTCTTTTAAGCATACCGTTCTGCTCGCAGTTACGAGCGAAGCGAAGTAAAAGTAGCTTTCGTCAATCTCAAAGCGAAGCTTCTAGGCGGGCTTGAGAGCTGGAAATTTCGCCTGAAAACTTACTTATTTTTTCACACTCGCTAGCCATTAAAATTCTGATATTTTTTTAGAATTTTGTTGATGGGGAATTCTAGAAATCCCTGGTTAAATTGCTATTTTAGTAGCCTCTATATCCTCTGTAAAAATACTTGAGAATTTCTCTAATTTCTTCTGCGAAATTCGGGAACGGACTATATACTTATTTTTTTCATCGACAGAATCATAGTTCTTGTGCTTACACTTTCTTTGAGAAAAAAACTCCTTTAAAAGTTTTTTTAACTTATTTTGAGCCAATAATTATTTATAAATCATTTTTATAATATACTAGCCATTGCGTATAGCGTGTTTTTTTATCGCTTGAGCAGAGGTTAATTTTTAAAAATCTGCTAATGCATCTTAAATTTGTGATCTTAAAAAAATTAACGACACTATTCTTATTTTTTTAACGCTCGTGATATTTGCGAGAGAACAATATTTTTTTATTATTTTTTTATAAAAATGTGCTGGAATTGCAAACGGCTTAAACTTTTTGCCACATAAATTTCTAAATTTGCTACAAACTTTAAGCTATATTTTATGAAAGGAAAATGTGATATAAAATCGTAGAAAACCCGTATTTTTAAGGCTTTTTTTGGTGTCACGGGGGAGACTTGAACTCCCGACCTCCGGCTTATGAGACCAGCGCTCTAACCAGCTGAGCTACCGTGACATTAAAGTCCGCAATTATATTCAACCTTTGCTTATATATTGATAAAATATTTTTCATTTTTTTTGATATAAATTTCTCAAATTCGAATCACTAAAAATCTAAATTTGAGATAAAGGGCATTAAAAAAATAAAAAAATTATACTTTCAAGATGCAGTTTTGCAACCAGAAATTTTATCGCAACCAAGAACGGAGTCAAATTTGTAAATTTGACTCCGCCGGTATAAAACTCGGAACTAAAATTATTTAATAAAATAATCCCCGTCAAAGCTAACCAACGAGTACTTGCGCTCGCTGCCGATACTGCTAACTAGCTCGTCCACGTCCAAAAAAACTCAAGACTGTCCGCGCCGATATATTTGCGCACCTCTTCAGGCGTTTTTGTTTGCGCTGATTAGCTCCTCGAAGCTTGGAGTGTCGATGCCGTAGCGCTCGGGGTACTTTTAGCTCGGGGCAGGCGACTTTAAAGTGTATCTCTCTCGCGCCCGCGTGGCGAAGTAGCTCGACGATCTTTTTGGAGGTCGTGCCGCGCACGATGCTGTCGTCCACTACGACTACACTTTTTACCCTTGAGCAGGCTTGCCATCGGATTTAGCTTGAGTTTGACTTTGAGGTTGCGCATCTCTTGCGTCGGCTCGATAAAGGTGCGGCCGACGTAGTGATTTCGCACGATGGCTAGCTCAAACGGTATCCCGCTGGCGTTTGCGTAGCCCAGTGCCGCTGGCGTTCCGCTGTCTGGCACCGGCACGACGAAGTCCGCGTCGATCTTGCTTTTTTTGGCTAGTGTTTCGCCCATTTTTTTGCGTACTTCGTAGACGCTTTTTGCCCTCTATGACGCTATCGGGGCGCGCGAAATAGATATACTCAAACGCGCAAACTCTAGGCTCTGGCTCAAAAAGGCGCACGCTCTCAAACTCGCTTTTGCCCTGTTCAAAAACCAGCATCTCGCCCGGCTCCACGTCGCGGACGAAGCTCGCGCCCACCAAATCAAACGCGCACGTTTCGCTAGCTACTATGTATCCGCCGTCTTTTAGGCGTCCCAGCGAGACGGTCTCACGCCCCAGCGGTCGCGGATGGCGAAAGTACTATGGCGGGACTGGATGAGTAGGCAGTAGGCGCCTTTGATCTGTTTTAGCGCCGCGACTATGCGGTCTTGTAGGTGTTCGCTGTGGCTTCTAGCGATGAGGTGGACGATGTTTTCGGTGTCCATGTTGCTTTGAAATATCGCTCCCTCGGCGATCAGCGCTTCACGGACTTCGTCTTTGTTTACGAGGTTGCCGTTATGTGCGACCGAGATCGAGCCTAGCGCGTAGTTTGCCGCGATTGGCTGCGCGTCGGCGGCGGAGTTTTTTTGCCCGCGGTGGCGTAGCGGTTGTGCCCGATCGCCATATCGCCTTTTAGCACTTCAAAGCTCTTTTTATCAAATACCTCGGTCACGAGCCCGCGACCCTTGACGGTTTCTATGTGTCCCTCGTCGCATGCGCTGATGCCGCTTGCTTCCTGGCCTCGGTGTTGCATGGCAAATAGCGCATAATATACCGTTTTTTTGCCGCATCTTTAGAATTTATTACTCCAACTATCGCACACATTTTTAATTTTTTTCCTTTTTTTGAGGGCTCGTCTCGCGAGCGCTTTTTGCGGAGCTTGAAAATTTTCCGCCCTGCGACAGACTACATGCCTAGTCTTGGACGAAAAACTTTCTGCGCAACCCCAAAAAAATCATCTCGCGATACTTTGCCTCTCATACTAAAATTTAATTATCAAAATTTGAACGTAAAATGATAAGGCGCAGGACTTTTCGCTTAATTAAGGCGAAATTTGATTTTCAAGCGTAGGCTAACCGTGCGGGTTGCCGAGCTTGAAAATCAAATTTCAACGCAAAGTAAGTAGAAAAAGCCAAGCCGCCTATTTTACAACCCCAGACAGTCGTCTATCCCGTACAGCCCGCTGCTTTGTCCTGCAACCCAAATAGCCGCCTTTATAGCACCCTTGGCAAAGGTCGCGCGGCTAGTTGCGGTGTGATTTAGCTCGATAAACTCGCCCTCGTTGTAAAATCCGACCGTATGCCTGCCCACGACGTCGCCGCCTCGCACGGCTAGGATCGCGATCTCGTCCTTGCTGCGAGCTCCGACTAGCCCGTCTCTGCCCGTCACCAAGACTTCTTTCAAATTTAACCCTCTAGCCGCCGCCACGCGTTCGCCAAGCGTTAGCGCCGTGCCGCTTGGAGCGTCTTTTTTGTGTCTGTGGTGTTGCTCGACGATCTCGGCGTCAAATTCACGCAATGCTTTTGACGCTAGCGCCGCCAATCGGTTTAAAACCGCGACGCCAAGGCTCATGTTGGTAGCGTAAAGTATCGGCATCGCCGCGCTTGCTAGCTTTAGCAGGTTCGCTCCGTCCTCGCCAAGACCTGTCGTGCCGATAACTAGCGGTTTTGGGTCAGTGCGGGCGTAGTTTAGCAGGTTTATCGCACCATCTTTGATCGTAAAGTCGATAACGACGTCGCAGTTTGCAAAAAGCTCGTCACGTTTATCTGTGAGAACGACACCGTCAGGCAACGCAAAAATCAAGCGGCTCTATCGTATAAGCCGCGCTGAGTTTCGCGTCAGGCTCGTTTTTTAGGCACTCGATGATCATGCGTCCCATTTTGCCGCTTGCGCCGTGGATTCCTATTTTTTTACCAGAAATTTATCCTTTAGAAATTTGGACTAAATTTAGCATAAATTTTATAAAAAAATAAATTTAGCACGGCCGCCGTTTCCGCCGCACGCGGGCAAAAAAATATTAAAAAAATCGCGCTATATAATCGGCTTTTTAAATTTAAAGGACGACGATGAGGGAAAAATTTTATTTTTTTATTTCTGGCCGTTTTTACGGCGAGCGTTTTTGGCTAAACAAGCGCCGGTCGCAGAGACCGCTAAAACTCAGCAGCTGGACGCAAATTTGAGCGCGTCAAATTGAAGGCGAAGGATAAAACCGTGCAAAAGCTAAACGTGACCCAGGATCCGACTATTGCGAGCGGAGAGCTAGCAAACGGCCTAAAATACTACGTCAAGGAAAACAAGCAACCCGCAAATTCGGCCTATTTTTTTATCTAGTCGTAAACATCGGTTCGACCGATGAGCGCGAAAATGAGCTGGGACTGGCGCACTTTACCGAGCACATGGCCTTTAACGGCAGCCGCGAGTTTAGCAAAAAACGAGCTAGTTAAAAAGCTAGAGAGCCTCGGGTGGCCTTTGGCGCGGATCTAAATGCGCAGACTAGCTACGATCAGACTAGCTATCTGCTAGAAATTCACGTAAACGAGCAAAAGTTTAAAGGACGTTTTCCGCGTTTTTTTCGCGACTGGATCGACGGCGTGAGCTTTGACGCGGCCGAGCTGGATAAGGAGCGGGGCATCATCGTCGAGGAGGAGCGCGCTAGAAACACGCCTGCGTATAGATTTTACATCAAAAACCGCGTGCCAGAGCTATACGGCGATAGCATCTACGCCAAAAGGTCGCCCATCGGCGATATGAATATCGTAAAAAAACGTCGACGTAGCGACCATAAAGGGCTTTTACGAGAGGACGTATCAGCCTAGATTTATGAAATTTATCGCAGTCGGCGACTTTGATAAAAAAAGCGCATAGAGGAGCTGATAAAGCAAAAGCTTTAGCCCCGCTAAAAAAACACAAACGACTACGCGAGTCCTGATAAAACTATTCCTATAAAAAGCGGCTTTTAGCGTAAATAACTACGACTCGGCCGAGATTGGGCTAAACTCGATAATGTGATCTTCACGCAAAAAAATACAAATTTGACGACGAGATCCAAAGGCTCAGGCAAAATTTGCTAGTAAACTACATCTCAGACCTGGTCGCCATGATATACGAGCAGCGAGTGGCTCTGCGCGGGCGATTTTACTCGCCGATCATCGAGGATCAAAACGTGCTTTACGCCTTTGAGATAAACGCCGTGGATGATGATTTTAGCGGTGCGCTTAGCGATCTGGCGAGCGTTTTTAAAGGGCGTTGAAAGAAAATTTGGCTTTAGCAAGGCTGACTTTGAGAGTGCGAAAAAAAGATTTTTATAAACTCGGCTAAAAAAATGCTTATTTGCAAGCGGGTAACAAGCGCTCGAGCGCGGTCGCGGAAAAATATCGAGGAGACGACTAGGATCGGCGGCGTGCTGCTTGGCGAAAAAGACCTGCACGACGTTACTTTGGCACTGCTTGATGAGATCAGCCTTGAGGACGTAAACGCTGAATTTAGGCGGATACTGGGTATCGACGCAAAAAATTTAAACGTAATTAGCGCCAAAGGAGCGAAGCTAAACGAGGCTAAATTTGATCAAATTTGGGCGGAGGCAAAGCCATACGATACGCTGGCCGCAAAGCAGGCAAAGAGCGAGCTTTTTCGACTATGGCGCGCTAAAAACCTAAAAATTTCGTCTCGAAAAAGCATAACGAGAAGCTTGATTTTTTTACCTTTATGAGCTGCCAAACGGTGCGCGCGTCGCATTTAAGGAGATAAAAACCAAAAAAGACGTCGTCTGGCTAAGCGCTGTTAGTCGCGGCGGTACGTCAAATTTGGCCAAACCAAAGCAGGGCGCGCTAGCCGTAGAGGTCTCAAACGAGAGCGGGGCGGGGGAGTTTAGCAACTACGACCTGGCTAAAATCCTAAGCGGCAAGCAGCTAAGCTATAGCAAATTTATCGATCAGCTTTCGCAAGGATATAGCGCAAGCTCGGCTAGCGCGGACTTTGAGTGGCTTTTGCGCGCGCTGTTTTTTTGGAGTTTAGCGAGCCTAGATTTGACGAAAATGCGCTAAAAAAGACAAAAATCAACGAGCTTGAAAAACTGGAAAAAACCAAAAATCTGCCCGAGCGCAAATTTCGTGACGAATTTGCTAGATTTTTCTACGAAAACAACCCGCGAACAAACCCGCTCGAGGCCGCGGACATAAACGAACTGCAGATGAACGACGTAAAAAAGATAGTGAAGGATAAATTTACAAACGCGGCTTCGTATGATTTTATCGTGGTCGGCGATCTAAATTTGACCGCCGCCGAGCCGCTTTTGCAAAAAAATATCTGGCACGTGCCAGCGCGCGCAGGACGCGAAAATTTCGTCGATGACGGCGTAAGATCGATCGCGGGCGAGCGGGAGTTTAAGCGAAGCTACCAAACCACGCAGCGAAGCGACGCCGCGATGATAATGAAAAACGAAAACGTCAAATACTCGCGCCCAGAGTTACTGCGCGTAAACGCCCTATCTGCGGTGCTTTCGATGATGCTGCGCGAAGACGTGCGCGAGGACCGCGGGCAGGTTTACGGTCTGGGCGTGCATATGAATCTCGCAAAATACCCATACGAAAGCTTTACCGCGCATTTTGGCTTTACGGCTGCGCCTGATAACGTAAATGCCGTGCTAGGGCGAGATAAAAATCAAACATCGCCGAGCTAAAAGGCGGCGCGGACATCCAGCGCTATCTGCAGTACTCAAAAAAATCAGCCCTCGTAAAAATGCGCCAATCCTACGTTCAGAGCGAGTTTTTGGACGCGCGCGGTCATGCGCGAGCTGGTTTTTGGCGATGAGGTTTTTGAGCCTGGACGAGTACGAAAAAGGCGATAAATGCGCTCACCGAGCAAGACGTAAAAGACGCGGCGAATCTCTATCTGGATGAGAAAAACGTCGTGATAAGCGTGAATAATCCCGCCTCGGCGAAGTAAAATTTAAGCCTGGGCGATAAATTTCATTTGCTGCCCGGGCGACGAGCGCAAATTTGGCTTTAGTTGACTAAGGGCTGTTAAATTTGAAGCTAAATTTACCTCTCGCCAAACGAAAGTGAGTTAAATCATCTCAAATTTGAACTCAAATTCCCCTGACATTTTATCTCCTTTTTATCTATTTGCTTTGTAAATTTGAGTTTTGAGTCTGATTTGCTTCTGTTGCTATCTATGTAAATTACCTGAGCCATGCCTTTTTTTGGCTCTACCTATAGCACTCTTGATCCCGTCTTGCTTTTTCCATTTCGTTTGCCCATTTTATGAAAGCCCTAATATCTTTAAACGTAGCATTTTTGATCAGGGCAATGCGGATTATAGAAATTTATTTCTTTGTCAAATTCTTCTATCTTTTTCGGGTCTATCGGCTTTTGGTTTGTATTGCAAAAGACCTTCATGATATAAGCACTCGGTACATAAGTGCTGATATTTCTTGTTTTTGCGTAACTTCGCTTCGCCTTCTTCGTCTATACCTTTATTCATTTTTATAGATATAGTTTTCTTTATAATCAATCCATCCCTTGCGCTTTTTATAGCACTCATCATACGCCTTCTTTAGCTCCTCTTTAGTGGGCTGCCCAGAAACGTTGTTGTCTAGGGAGTAAATTTAGCATAGGTTCGTAGTTTGGGATAGTATCTAGCAAGATATATAAAGATCGCATAAATTCGGAATCATCTCTTAGTCCGTGAAAAAACGTATTTGGATGATCGTCTAGTTTTGGTCTATATCCGCTAGCAAGAGCAAGTTCGGTCATCTCTACGTAGTTATGGGTTACTATATATCCTATCGGATCGTTTACGTCTTTGGATTCTTTATTGACTTGGTAATTATCTCGATATACTATCTTTACGTCGTCTCCGTCTATGATAAGTTTTTCGATATTGTAGTAAAAAGGAGTTTTTCTATACCACTGTACCGCCTTTACTTCATCAAATTTAACCCCGCTATCAAGCAGTAGCTTAGCGGTCTTTGTAGAGTTATTTTCTATGGCGTAGGCCAGGGGTGAGAGTTTGTAGTTATCTTGCGCATGAGCGTTTGCGCCCATATCTATAAGTCTTTTTGCCGTGGCTTCGTCGTCGTAAAAGCTAGCGTACATCAAAGGAGTAACGCCGTCTATTAGTGGAGAGTCTATGCTAATGTTATTATCTTGCATAAATTTTAAAATTTGATCCGTTTGCTTTGATTTTAAAAGTTTGCGGAAATTTTCGGCAAATGCGTCGTCTTTTATCTGCTTATCTATATCCCAATATCTAAAAGCAAAATCGTCTATCTCCTCTTGCGTTACGTATTTACTTAGCTCGGAACCCGGGATTATTTTAGTATCGGCGGTAACGACGAAACGAGTGGGGCCGGATAGCTTTTCGTAAATAAAATTTACGAAAACGATGAGGAAAAGAGCGGCGAGGCTAAGTGCGAGTTTGTTCAAATTTATCCCTTAAGTCAAATTTACGAAATATTAGCCAAAGGGCGGTTAATTTGAGTGAATGTGGAAAAATGTAGGGAGTAAAGTTTGGGTGGGTTATCTTAGCCGTTTTAGGCGCGTTTTTTTGAAATTTTATAAATTTTTCGAGCTTGCCTTTTTGGCTGAAAGTACTGATCCACGACCTGATCCGCCGCCGCTTTCGCCCAGGCTTCGTCGAAGCTTTGTCCGTTTAGATTTGCGCTGCTGGAGTAGAGCCAGTCAAAGTTTACGTAAAAACTCCTCGTGAGCGCACTCTTTCACGACGCGCACGGCGGTACCGTTCGGGTACAAAAAAACGTCGTTTTTCCTCGCACGGCGCACTAAATTTTTAAATTTAGCTGGCACGCGAGCGAGATTTTTTAGCTCGCTAAATTTCGCCGTCGTTATGAGGCAGGGTTTGTTCGCCGCTCGGCGTTTGAGCGCGTTTATCTCGCGAAAATCCTTACTCAAAAAAACCCCGCCGTCGTATCGGTCTGCGCCAAATAGATCATCTCTCCTCCAAATTTACGCCTTTTTTTCCTATCTTTTAGCCAGCAAAAATATGCACGAGATAATGAGCGTAAAACCCGCAAAATCAAGAAACACGAACTCCGTCCCCAGCCAAAAATAGGCAAACGCCGCGGCGCTAACGGGCTCGATGCACGCGATCATACTCGCCCTGCTTGCGCCTATTATATTTAGCCCCGTCATATAAAAGCTAAACGCACATATCGTGCCCAAAATCACCACCGCCGCAAGCGCCGCAAAGCCGTCCGCATCGCTCACGCCGCCAAGCTGCCAAACCCGCGTGTAAAGCGCGAGCGCGCCGCCGCCGATGACCATACCCCAGCCTCAAATTTAACGCGACGGGGTATTTTTGATTTAGCTTCGTGGGAATGAGGCTATAAATCACGACGCCAAGGGCGCTAACGAGACACCAAACCAGCGCCTCCGCACTGATAACTAGCGAGCCCAGATCGCCGTGAGTGGCGAGCAGCACGACGCCCAGCACCGCTAAAATAAGCGCGATGAGTTCGACCTTTTTAGGCGCGCGCCGCTCCAGAAAGCAAACTACGGCGAGGATGAGCGCTGGCGCAGAGTACTGGATCACGGTCGCGACGGCGGCATTTGAGAGCTCGATGCTGTAAAAATACGCATACTGCGTCATCATGAGCCCAAATATGGCGTAGATGAGCAGTTGCGGCAACAGCGCGCGATCTTTTAGCGGCGCAAGGGGCTAGGCGCGGCGAACGCGCTAAATAATACGCTACCATCGCAAGCCCGGCAAGGCTCAGGCGGTAGGGCACGAGCCAGTCGGCGCTAACGCCCTTTTGCGTGAATAGATACTGTCCGCAAACGCCGCTAAAGCCCCATAATACGCCACTAAGAAGCGTGATGAAAACGCCAAAAAATTCGCTTTTTACTAGATTTTTCATTGCGCGATTATAGCTAAATTTCGGCCTAATCAATCTAACTTATTTATATCTAAAATCCTGCGCTTAAAAAGATCAAAATTTGCGTCAAGTTCACTTTTGCGCTTTCTAGAAATTTCTATAAATTCCCACTCTTTTTCGATCCCGACAAATTTTCTTCCGAGTAAATTTGCCGCGATGCCTGTTGTCGAAGAGCCAGCAAACGGATCACAGATTACGCTATTTTCGTCGCTCGCCGCCAAAATCAACCGCACCAAAAGGGCAAGCGGTTTTTGTGTTGGATGCTTGCCGCAAGCCTTCTCCCATGGGGCAATTGCAGGAAAGCTCCAAACGTCTTTCATTTGCTTGTTATCGTTTAGCTTTTTTTCATTAGCTCGTAGTTGAAAATATGCTTAAATTTTTCGCTTTTTCTCGCCCATATTATCTGCTCGGTGCTATGTGTAAGGTATCGGCAACTAAAATTCGGCGGCGGATTAGTCTTTTGCCAAGTGATAATATTGAGAATTTTTATAGTCTAGCTTTTGTAGAGCGCGTCCGATCGAAAATATATTATGATACGTTCCGCTTATCATCACGCTACCATTGTTTGAGAGCGCATTTTTTTAGCAAGAGCTAACCACTCAAGGTTAATTTGTCTATTTCGTCGATCCCGTAGCTTTTTGTCCCAATCTCCTTTATTTACGCTTACGATTTTTTTCCGCTTTGGATACTAAGTCCGTCGTTTGAAAGAAAAATATGGCGGATCGGCAAAAAAATAAGGTCAAACACACCATTAAATTGGGCAAAATGTACAAAACAATCGCCTTTAAAAAGATTAAAAATCATCAGAGAGCTTAAACATTTTTAAGCTCTTGTACAAAAGTAATGAAGGGTGGAAAGATTATAAATTTTAACGCTTTTGTATGCCTCTTCAAGCTTGTTTTTAGCGGCACACCAGCCCTGTCCGTCCGTTATCCAAACAAATTTATATCCGCCACAAAGCAAGATTTTTTGTGCTATTTCGATGTAAGATCTTGCGACCTCGTTTAGCTTCGAGCCGCCCGTGCTATAAAAATTCGCCTCTATCAGATATGTTACACCGCCTGCGGTTATAACGAAATCAAAAAAATCTTTTGATCGCTTCCTACATTTGAGCAAAATTCCTACTGCTAACCTCGGTTTGAAAGCAGATATTTTCACTCTTTTCGGGCAAAACAAAGAGTGTTTCGATGTGTTAAATGTACTCATTGCCGTTCGTGATAAAAAAACACGGACGTGATATCGGCTAACGGTGAGCTAACGAAACTTGGAACATATTTTAAAAAGTCCCGAAAAATTTGATGAGTTTTGCCAAGAAAGCGGGCTAGATAAAATTTTTACGGATGGAAAGGTTAGAAATCTGCACGATTACGTATTTGGCGTAGAAGTCGGACTCGATACGAACGCGCGAAAAAAATCGCGGAGGCGTAAATTTCTCGCGAACGGTTTCAGAGTATTTTTAAGAGTGAAAATATCTGTTTTCAAATCCTTTGAACCAAGCAAAAAAATTAAGCGTATGAAGCTTGATGGAAACGGCTTTTTAGATTTTCGCCGCATTTGTTAAAGTCGGTAAAGTAGCCAAGGCTCGCGTTCGTCTTTCTAAGCGAGCGTAAAAAAGTTATCAAACTTTCGTTAAATTTGGTTCCATCAATTTCCTACATTTCAGTTTTCTGCTCGTCCGCGATCGTCATTTTAAAAATCCGCACAAACGAAGTCCTCCGCACCTAAAAACAATCTCACTGCTTTCGTAAGCCGCTTGAGCGATCTTACACGCTTCTTCTTTATTTCTTGCTTTAATAACGACTCTTCTCGCCGAAGTTTCGACGATCTCTACTTCAAATTCTTTTCATTAAATTCCCATAGGAATTTTACCGATTTCGCTCTCTTTTTCGTATTGCTTTTTACGATATCTTCATAGCAAGCAAACTTTACCCTTTTTACTTATACTTTCATAAATACTATCTTTTTAAAAACGCCGTCAAATTGCTTTTTTTCTTTTGCAAATCGGCTACTATAAACATTTTGGCGTTAAAGTCTTGAAGTTCGTAAAATTTATTTAGAGAGTTTTTAAAAATCGGTACTATGTTCTATTTCATAAAAACGCATCGGGCAAATTTCTACTATTAAACCAAATCGCATCAACATTTTTTTGCTTTTATTTACGATGTTTTTTTATAGCTGAAGCTATAAATTTCTTTTTAAGGTCGTTAACTCAGTTAGTTTTTTTATTAAAATAAAAGCTTATTTTTTTATCTTGCGCCGGTACATATGTCTGAAAAATTCCTTTAGGTTTCCGATCTCTACGATGATGCCTTGATAATATGCGTGAGTAAAATTTGGATTTATCACACTTTTTACCGTCACCGGTTTTGGCTGTATTTTGCGCTTCAAAATCCTTAAGCCCCCAAAGTCCGGGTCTAATTTTATAGAAATCTTTTATTGGTTTGCACTATACTTCTTATACTAGCAAACGGGGTTTTAGTTCCCCATTTGCTAGTATCAGTCTTAATATAAAGTTGCGAGAAAGTAGCCATACCGCCGAGATTAGCTAAAGCTTCTATCACGCATTGCTTTTGCGTCATCCAAGATATTCCTGCAAGCTTCTTTACTTCAAGCGCGCTACCGTCTTGTACGCTTTTTAGCGACTTGGCCGCCGCTAGAGCCGCCGACATCGTCGTGAAATACGGAATCTTAAATCGCATGATATTTTGTCTGATTTTCTTGCCGTCCTCGCTGTTTGACTTGCTATCGCTGGTGTTGATAACAAGCGCGATGTCGCCGTTTTTGAGCTTGTCCTCGACGTTTGGTCGACCTTCGCTGATCTTATAGACAAACTCACTCTCTATGCCCGCGTCATTTAAAATTTTATACGTTCCGCCCGTGGCGATGATTTTAAAGCCGAGTCTTATTAGCTCGCGCGCCAAATTTGCGGCGTATTTTTTTATCCGCATCGGCAAGAGTTAAAAAGACTAGGCCGCTAGTAGGAAGCGAGTTGCTCGCGGCGATCTGGCTTTTTGCAAAGCTCTTTGCAAAAATCGCTTGATATGCCCATTACCTCGCCCGTGCTTTTCATCTCAGGCCCAAGGATTAGATCCGCGCCTGAGAGTTTGTTAAACGGAAATACCGCTTCTTTTACGCAGACGTGGTTTTTCACGCGAGGCTTGAGTATGCCGCGCTCCTCGTAAACCGCGCCGTAGTTGTCGTAGATCGAGCGCCTCGCGCAAATCGCCCTGCCACATCACGCGCGTGGCGACCTTTGGCCATCGGCACGCCCGTCGCCTTGCTAACAAACGGCACGGTGCGGCTGGCGCGCGGGTTTACCTCGATCATGAAAAGCTCGTTCTCGTAGATGGCAAACTGGATATTCATTAGCCCCACGACGCCCGAGTGGCGCGATGTCGCGGGTTTGGTTTTCTACCTTTTCGATCATCTGCGCGGTCCATTGAGCGGAGGCAGTATGCACGCGCTGTCGCCGCTGTGGATGCCCGCCTCCTCGATGTGCTGCATCACGGCGCCGATATAGACGTCCTTGCCGTCGCTGATCGCGTCCACGTCGAGCTCCACGGCGTCTTGTGAAAAGTATCGATCAGCACGGGCGAGTGGTTGCTGACCTTGACCGCCTCGCTCATGTATAGGCGCAGCTCCTCGTCGCTATGCACCCGTCTCATCGCGCGGCCGCCTAGCACGTAGCTAGGGGCGTACGAGCACTGGGTAGCCGATGGCCGCGGCCTTTTTCTAGCGCCTCTTTTTCGCTTATCGCTGTGTCGTTTCGCGGCTGTTTGACGCCGATTTTAGAGATAAATTCGCTAAATTTCTTTCTATCCTCGGCGATGTCGATCGTGCGTGCACTGGTGCCGATGATTTTTGCACCCGCTATGCTCAGGCGTTTGGCGAATTTTAGCGGAGTCTGGCCGCCAAAGTGCACGATCACGCCGTCTGGGTTCTCGTGCTCGATCACGGCTCTAACGTGCTCAAAAATCAATCGGCTCAAAAATACAAAAATATCGCTCGTATCGTAGTCGGTGCTAACGGTTTCTGGGTTGCAGTTGTACATTATGGTTTTGACGCCCATATCGCGTAGCGCGTAGCTAGCGTGCACGCAGCAGTAGTCAAACTCGATGCCTTGGCCTATGCGGTTTGGACCGCCGCCGATGATCATCACTTTTTTTTCTCTTTTTGCGCAGAATTTGCGTTTCAGTGGCTCGGCGAAGGTGACGAAAGGCACGGCAGCTTCGTGATATTCGTCGTCGAGTAGAGATACGGCGTGAGCGCCTTAAACTCGCCCGCGCAGGTATCAACCTCGTTGTATTCTAGGGTTTATGCCCATTTTCTCGCGCGCAAAAATATATCGTTTTGACCCAGATCAAGGTTGTCTTTTAAATTTATCAGATGCGCGATCATCTTGTCCGAAAAAGCCCATAGTTTTGGCCTCTCTTAGCAGCGGTTCGTCGTTTAGGGATGTCCATATCGATGCGATCTTCAATTTAACTATCTGCCAGTTTGATCCAAAAACCACGGATCGATCTTGCTCATCTCGTGCACTTCAGCGACGCTAAGGCCGTCTCGAAACGCCTGCGCGACGTATAAAAATGCGGCTTTCATTCGCGTTTCTAAGCCCGTAAACAAGCGCGTTTTTTTCTCCAAATTTACGAAGTTAAATCCGTAATAATCCTTTTTCCATCCCGCAAAGCGCTTTTTGGATGCTTTCCTTAAACGTCCTACCGATTGCCATCACCTCGCCCACGCTCTTCATCGCGGTGCCCTAGATACGGGTTCGCGCCTGGGGAATTTCTCAAACGTAAAGCGCGGGATCTTGGTCACGATGTAGTCGATCACTGGCTCAAAGCTAGCAGGCGTGCCGGTGATGTCGTTTTTGATCTCATCCAGACTAAAGCCCACCGCCAGCATCGTAGCGACCTTGGCGATCGGGTAGCCCGTGGCCTTTGAGGCAAGTGCGGAGCTGCGGCTAACGCGCGGGTTCATCTCGATCACGATCATGCGGCCTGTTTTTGGGTTTATAGCAAACTGCACGTTGCTACCGCCCGTATCCACGCCGATCTCGCGTAAAATTTTAAAGCTAGCGTCGCGCATTGCCTGATACTCTTTATCAGTTAGCGTAAGAGCCGGCGCAACCGTGATAGAGTCGCCCGTATGCACGCCCATCGGATCGAAGTTTTCGATCGAGCAGACGATGATACAGTTGTCGTTGCGGTCGCGGATGACCTCCATCTCGTACTCTTTCCAGCCTAGCAAGCTCTCCTCGACCAAAATTTCATGTATCGGACTGGCATCCAGGCCGGTTTGGGCTAGTTCTTTAAATTCGTCGATATTATACGCTACGCCGCTACCTGCACCGCCAAGAGTATAGCTAGCGCGGATGATGAGCGGAAAGCCGATGTTTGCGGCTGCGGCTAGCGCCTCATCCATGTCGTAGGCGTACTGGCTTTGCGGCAGGTCCATACCGATCTTTTGCATCGCCTTTTTAAACTCCTGCCTATCCTCGCCCTTTTTGATCGCTTGCGGGTTGGCGCCTAGAAATTTGACGCCGCCCTAGCATATCCGCTTCGTATAGCTGCATCGCGACGTTTAGCGCGACCTGACCGCCCATCGTAGGCAGTATGGCATCGACTTTTTCTTTATCTATGATGCGCTTGATGCTCTCTTTGGTTATCGGTTCGACGTAGGTCGCGTCGGCGAAATCAGGATCGGTCATGATGGTGGCCGGGTTTGAGTTTATGAGTACGACGCGGTAGCCAAGCTGCTTTAGCGTCTTTGCAGCTTGCGTGCCACTGTAGTCAAATTCGCACGCTTGGCCTATGACGATAGGGCCGCTGCCGATGAGTAAAACGGTGTTGATGTCGGTTCTTTTTGGCATTATTTTTCCTTTGTTACGACGTATAGATACGAGGGTATTGTTATGTTTACGTAGGGCTTTACGGCCGCGCTTTTATATAGGCTCTCCTGAATCACGCCGGTGACCTTGCCTACTGAAATTCCCACTGAAAAAAATATCCCGTCAAGCCCGCTCGTTACGACCTCGTCGCCCTCTTTTGGACTAAGCCACTGGGGGATAAATTTCACCGTTATTCCATCTTTGCTCCCGTGCGCAATGCCAGGGATCTTTTCATCGCCGATAGAGACGGCGAATATACTTTTTGGATCGTTTTGAAGCAAAGCTAATGGATTTCCGTCCTTGTTCACGACGATACCCGCACTCTTGCCTTGATAAATTAGTCCGTAAATTTCTAGACTCGTCGTAGCCGTCAAAGTTTATCCAGCCAGACCTTGTCGTAGTCGCTGATATTTACGTAGCTAAGAGCCCGTACGAGCTGGACTCTAGGCTCGTATGCGGTCGAGTTTTTGTCAAGCAAAATTTCATTTAGCTCCTTTGCGAAGCTTGAAAGCAATGCTGCCGATTTTTCTAGCTCAGCATTTTGAGCGCGAAGTTGCTTTATCTCCTCGCTCTGCCTAAAATGCTCGTTTACGGTATCTTTTACAAATTTGACGGCATCGTCGTAGGCGGCAACAATGCGACTATTTAAATTTACGATGTAGCTAGAAACGAGTGCGCCCTTGTCAAGCGAAAAAAATATCAATGCACCGACAATAGCGACGAATAAAATTTTACTCTTCATTTACGAGTTGTTGTAAAAATTTAATCTCCTCAAGAGCCTTGCCGGTGCCTCTGGCTACGGCTAGCAACGGATCGTCCGCAACGAAAACCGGAAGTTTTACGATATCGCTTAGATACTTATCAAGCCCGCGAATCAGCGCTCCGCCTCCGGTTAGCACAATACCGTTTTCTACGATATCGCCGGCAAGATCGGGTGGCATCATCTCAAGCACGGTTTTTAGGGCGTCGGCGATCTCTTTTAGCGGTTCGCGCATAGCCTCGCGCACATCTTCGCTAGTTAGCTCCACACGGCTTAGTAGGCCGCTGATTTGGTCGCGACCTTTTACTACGATGCTAAGCTCCTCAGGAAGCTGAATCGCTGAACCGACGGAGATTTTGATATCCTCGCCCGCGCGCTCGCCGATTAGGAGGTTGTATTTTTCTTTTATATAGTTTACGATACTCATATCGATCTTATCGCCCGCGGTGCGGATAGATTTGCTGATAACTAGACCGCCAAGAGATACAACGCCGATCTCAGTCGTACCGCCGCCAATATCGACGACTAAATTACCTTGCGGTTCACGCACGGGCACGTTTGCTCCGATAGCCGCAGCCATCGGCTCTTCTATCAAAAAAATACTTCTCTAGCCCCGGCGCTTAGCGCACTCTCACGCACGGCTTTACGCTCGACTTGAGTTAGGCCGTAAGGCACTGAGATGATGATGCGAGGACGTAAAAAGCTCTTTCTGCGGTGAGTTTTTTCGATGAAATAGCGGATCATTTTTTCAGTCATATCAAAAATCCGCGATAACGCCGTCTCTCATCGGACGGATCGCCTCGATATCGCCAGGAGTTTTACCAACCATCTCTTTTTGCTTCGTGGCCGACGGCTAATATTTTTTTGCTTGCCGTATTTTTTTCGCGTTGTACTGCAACGACCGACGGCTCGTTTATGATGATACCTTTATCTTTTACTAGAACTAGCGTGTTTGCCGTGCCTAGGGTCGATACCCATATCGCTTGAAAAAAATCCTATTAGTTGGTCTAAAATCATCTGTATCCTTATGCGCTTATTTTATTATTTTTTTACAAAAATCGGCTTTTCTTTGCCGTTTACAACCTCTTTGGTGATCACCACGTCGTAGCCCGCAAGCTCCGGCAGTTCGTACATTATATCTGTCATCGCCTCTTCCATTATACTTCGCAGCCCCCTAGCGCCCGTTTTTTTCGCTCGATAGCTAGCCTTGCGATCTCTTTTAGTGCTTCGTCGTCAAATTCCAAATCGCCCTATCTATCGCGAAAAAGCTTTTGGTATTGCTTCAAGATCGCGTTTTTTTGGGCTCGGTTAAAATCGCACCATATCATCCTCGGTGATTTTTATTTAACGTAGCGACAACGTGTAACCTACCGATAAGCTCAGGAATCAGTCCAAAATGCACCAGATCGTCGCTCTCTAGTGCGTCTAGCAAATTTTCCCTATCGTCTTTAGAGCGTTTATCTTGACCAAATCCCAGCACGTTTTTTCCGATCCTGCGCTCGATGATGTCAGCCAGGCCGTCAAACGCGCCGCCGCAGACAAAGAGGATGTTTGAAGTATCTATCTGGATAAATTCCTGATTAGGGTGCTTTCTGCCGCCTTTTGGAGGGATATTTACGAGGCTTCCCTCGATAATTTTTAAAAGCGCCTGTTGTACGCCCTCGCCGCTCACGTCGCGTGTGATCGAGCGGTTTTCGCTCATTCTAGCGATCTTATCTATCTCATCGACGAAAACTATGCCCTGCTCGGCGCGCTTTACGTCGCCGTCCGCGGCCTGCAAAAGGCGGGTCAGGATATTTTCCACGTCTTCGCCGACGTAGCCAGCCTCCGTTAGACTCGTCGCATCGCAGATAGCGATAGGCACGTCTAGAAATTTAGCCAGCGTCTGCGCCATCAGCGTCTTGCCGCTACCCGTAGGGCCGACGAGCAAGATATTTGATTTCGAGATCTCGGTATCGTCTTCTATCTCGCCTTTTCTAAAAATTCTTTTGTAGTGATTATAAACGCCGACGCTAAAGACCTTTTTAGCTTTATCTTGGCCAATTACGTAGTTATCCAGCACCGCCTTTAGCTCTTTTGGCGTCAAATTTTGATAGTCTCTAGTTCGCTCTTCTTTTTCCTGCTCGCGGTTTTCTTCGCCGTAAAGCACCTTGTAAGCGGCAGTGATGCAGTGCTCGCATATAAACGCAGTCCCGTTTATATCGGCTAGTAGCCTCCTATCGGCAGACTCTACCTCGCTGCAAAAAAATTACATTTTCTCGCCATTATTCTCTTCCTTTTTGCTAATGGGATACCGCGCTTGGTGCTTAGGATAAATCACACATTTTTTTCGCACCTGTTCTATCTGCGTGCCCGCTAAAAAGCTCGCTAGCCGCAGCCTTTAGATCCCCGCTTTTTCTAAATAAAAATTTATACGCCCTATTTATCTCTTCGACCGTGTCTTTATCGAACCTGCGCCTGATACCGACCAAATTTGAAAGCTTCTGATATAGGGCTCGGTTGCCTTCAGCCAGGCAAAAACGGCACGACGTCCTGAGATAGTGCGCTAGCACCCGCGATCATGCAGCTCTCGCCGACTCTCACGAACTGATGTATCGGCGTCATACCGCCTACGACGCTATAGTCTCCTAGCTCCACGTGACCGGCTAGAGTCGCGTTGTTTGCTAGGATGACGCTGTTTCCTACGACGCAATCGTGCGCTACGTGGCAGTAGGCCATGATAAATGCGTTATCGCCGATACGCGTGATCCCGTCGCCTTTGTGCGTGCCGGGTTTATCGTGCAAAACTCGCGGATAGTCGCGTTTTTTTACCGATGCGAACGCCCGTGTTTTCCTCGGCGCGGTAGCTCACGTCCTGCGGGATGTCGCCCACGATGGCGTAGCTGTAAATTTTACCGCCCTCGCCGATATGCGTGTCGCCCACGATCCTAGAGCCTTGTTTTACGAGTACGCCGTCGCCCAGCACCGCATCCTTGCTGACATAGGCATAGGCCTCGATCGTTACGTCCTCGCCGATCTTCGCGCCGTCCTCGACGACGGCTTGCGGATGGATATTTCTCATTTTCGCGCCTACTTATCGACGATCATAGCTTTTTAGCTCAGCCTCGCACGCTAGTGCGTCGTCCACGTAGGCTTCGCCTTTTAGCACCCAGATATTACCCTTGTGCTTTAGCACCTCGAGGCGGTATTCGAGCCTGTCGCCGGGGCGTATAGGGATGGCGAAAGTTTAGCTCCGTCGATGCTCATAAAATAAACGACTTTATTTTTCGATACCCGCTTGATGTTCGTCGCTCATGCTCTTAAATGCGAGTACGCCGCCTGCTTGCGCCATACCCTCGATGATCATGACGCCGGGATATATCGGGTGGCCCGGGAAATGCCCCTGAAATACGGGCTCGCCGATAGTTACGTTTTTATACGCGACGATGTGTTTGGCGGGCTCGAGCTCGGTTACTCGGTCGATTAGCAGAAATGGATATCTGTGTGGGAGTATTTTTTTGGATTTCAACGATGTCGATCACTTTAAACCTTGTGAGTAAAATTTAAAAGCCGATTTTAGCCAATTTCTGCTAAGAAAAAGATTATTGATTTGGCCGGGGGCAAAATTTTAGCCTCTAAATTTTCCACGCCCGTTTTTATCTCGAGCACGCTCAAATTGGCTCAATTTGCTCCACCAAAACCTCGCGACTATCGTTATAAAGCTCGTCTTTAGCGTAGATTTCGTACCTGCCCGCGCGAATTTCATCCAGCACGATTATAGGATTTTTGGCTACATTCTCCGCACAGCTCGCGGCGGATTTCTAGCTCGCGCGAAACTTTGATAGGCCCTCTACAAAGCTCGTTTACGCTAGCGAAGTTTTCGCCCGAAAGCTCGTTAAATTGACTCAAATTTGAGTAGCGTCACGCCATCTCGCAGCTCGTCGCAAATTTGCGCTGCCTCGCTCACGCTCAATTTGACGTTTTCGCGCTTAAAATGCGAGTAGAGCAAAAAAATACGACGGCACGACTGAGCCGCCAATTTGACGTAGGCGCGTAGCAGGCGGTAGTTTAGAAAAATACTTGCGCGACAGATGAAATTTCACGCCCGCAGCCTCGCACTCGCGCACCTTTTCATAAAGCTCCAGTCGCTCCTCGATGCCTCCTGGCATCACTCGCCCGCCCACCTCGCTCATTAGCTCGCTAAGCGGCAGTTTTTGCGCCTCGCGCTGCTTGCTAAGCCCGAAAAATACAGCCGCAGTAGTTTTGATGATAAAGTTTATCTTTTTAGCGAGCTCAAACTGCGCGTTCGTGCCGCCGCCCGCGCGGTAGTCCGCGGCAAATGTTTCGAGGCTGCATTCGCCAGCGGCTTTATTTAGCGCGCTTTTTTTAGCTGCGAAAAAGTCCTTTTTGGGCTCATCAGCAGCGTTGTGGTGATAGATTTTTCGCCTAGTTCGAGCGCTTTTTTTAGCCGAATTTCCCACGCGAAAATCAAAGCAATACGCGCAGCGCCTGCCCTTTTCAGGCTCGTTTTCAAGCCCCTTTGCGCCCTCTATCCACGCCTCGTATTCGTATTCGCCGCAGATGAGCTCGACGCCCAGCTTTTCACAGCTTCTTTTTTTACGTCGCGAAATCTCATCAAAAACTCGCTGTACGGGTGGATGTTGGGATCGTAGAAATAGCCAACTAGACGCTCGTACGGGCGGTCGGCGCGTAATCTTTGCAAAAAAATAGTGGCTGTCGACGGAGCAGCAGATGTGAACTAACATTTTACCTTTCTACGGCTTGTCTCGCGGATACTTTTTGCGGAGTTTGCTAGAATTTAGCTCGGTGGACTACTTGTCCAGCCTACGCAAAATACTAGCTTCACAACCTCAAAAATCATCTCGCGATACCGCGCCTTTTTTTATTTTAAATTTATGATGCCGCAACCCGACACGGTCGCACCCAATAAAAAAATTATCCAAATATACTATTTTTGTCTTGAACATTTTGCCGATTTTACTACAGTTTAACTGCAAATTTTATTAAAGCTAGCGGCTTAAATTTAAAAGTCCAGTCAAATTTAAAAAAACGTGCGGCGCGCTAGTTTCAAGCAATGTATAAAATTTGAAAACCAAATTTAGCACTTTCAAGGTGCGGGTCTCGGCGACTCAAATTTATAAACTTGAACGTAAAAAGCTAAGGCGAAGTATCGCGAGTGATTTTTTTCGAGTTTTGAAGCAAAATTGAGCGTGCGCTAGGGCATATAGCCTGCGGAGCGAGACTTTTGCAAAAATCTCGGAAAAAGCACTCGCGAGACAAGCCGCAAATCAGAATCAATAACTCAGAAAATTCTATTATTTTCTCCTCACACTCCCCGACGCTACCACTCAAATTTACCCTCAAACTGCGATCTATTAAATGTCCGCTGACGCTTGGCTAACTGCGCCGTATGCGTACAGATGAGCTCCTCTAGCTCGGCCTGGGTTTTGATCTCGCCTCGCAAAAAACTCGCCGCACTCTTTTTAGACCGACCGAGTTTAGCGGCTTTGGTCGCTGCGGATACCGTGCAAATAGCTCCCGCGCCTCGTCCAGCAAACCCTGTTCAAACATCGCCCTAGTGCGCTCTTTGATGCGTCCTCTTAGCTCGTCCCTATCCCAGCTAAGCTCGAAAAATCGCCAAATTGGCGCGACGGGGGCTAGGGTGTTTTTTTGCGCAGATACGCGCTCACGGCCTCGTCTCGCCCGCTAGAGCGCAAAAAGGAGTGGATATCAAACCACTTTTTGCAAGCGGTAGGTGTCGTTTGCGCTAAATTTGGCGGCAAAGTCGGGATCTGAGGCTTGAAACTAGCTCGTAATTTGAGAGTTTGATAGGCCGCTTTCTACGCGCTCACATTTGGGCGTGAGACCCGATAGAAGCGCCTTTAGATAAAAATCCGCTGCCGCCGGTTATAAATAAATTTCTGCCGTTTTTTTGCGCAAATTCGCGAGCCGTTTTATAAACCTCAAAAAAACATCCCGACGTCAAAAATGTTCATCCGGCATCAGCACATTTACCCCAAAAATGCGGCACTGAGGCTAGCTCGGCTGCGCTGGGTTTAGCGCTTGCGATATCGATAAATTATAAACGCAAAGTGAATCAAGACTCAAAAATCACTCCGTTAAATTCGCTTGCAAGCTTTAGCGCGAGCGCCGTTTTACCGCTAGCCGTGGTGCCGATGAGGGCGAGTTCTTTCATATAAATGCCTTAAAATTCGTGAATCTGCTCAAATTTTATCACAATTTACGCTTTTATAAGATAAAAATAAAGCAGAAAATTTCAGGAAGATTATGCAAAAATTTATAAATATTTTTAAAAAGATATTAACGAACTGATCGTCTTTAAGCACTCGATTTTTCGCGTTGCCTTTTATATTTACCGCGATGATAACGGCGAGCGCGCAGGTAAACGGCACGGCTTGGTTTGGCTGGAAGCTGCTTATTTTTGGGCGTTCTTTGTGCAGTTTCGGCGCGAAATTTCGCGATGGCGTTTAACCGCTACAAGGACGAAGATATCGACAAACTAAACCCGCGCACGGCAAGTCGCCCAAGCGTGGACGGGCGTATCGGCAGGACGAATCTGCAAATTTTTATCGCGGCAAACGCTGCTATCTTCGTGCTTGTCGCATATCTCGTAAACGAGCTTGCGTTTTGGCTGAGCTTTCCGATCCTGGCGGTGCTTGGCGGATATTCGCTTTTTAAGCGTTTTAGCGAGCTAGCGCATCTCGTCCTTGGCCTCTCTCTTGGTCTTGCGCCGATAGCTGGAGCCGTCGCCGTTGCGGGCGAGATACCGCTTTTTAGCGTGCTGCTCTGCCTTGGCGTGATGTTTTGGGTGGCGGGATTTGACCCTGCTTTTATTCGCTTCAGGATATCGAATTGACCGCGAGCACGGGCTTTTTTTAGCATCCCTAGTGTTTACGGCGAAAAAGGCTACGATGTTTATCTCGGCGATCTTTCACGCCACGGCCGTGATATTTTGGTTGCTTTTTGCGTGGGCGGGAGGGCTTGGCGCGGTGGCGTATGCTGGCATTTTGCTCTGCGGTGGCATCTTAGTTGCCGAACACCGCATCGTTAGGCGAGATTTTTAGCAAGATCGACCGCGCGTTTTTTTCACGCTAAACGGCTATCTGGGCATACTTTTTTTTCGTTTTCGTTTGGGCTAGCCTATGAGACTGGTTCCAGCAAATTTGAGACATAGTTTTTGAGGAAATCGGCGAGCGAGAGAGTGAGTTTTTGCGCGAATTCGACAAACTAAGCGGCAACGAGGACGATCCGCTGGGAGCATGGATGAAGCGCGCCAAAGCAAAGGGCGACACGAAAGAAAGCGATCAGGTGATACTAACGCTACTTGTCGAGCTCACCGCAATTTGACGAGCTAAACGCCTATAAAAAAATGAAAGAAATTTGATAAAACTAGAGCTTGCTCAATCTAGCGCGCTTGACGGGATAAATTTTGGAAAAATTTTAGGATAAAAAGAGGCTAAACTTTAAAGAAGGTGTGGGCTACTACGGACGCATTTTTATGCCTATTTTTTTCCAAAGCGAGACGTGGCGATATTTTTTTTGAAGCGCTAGATGAAAAAAACCGCCAAAAATCACGCGCATAAACGAGAGCGACGAGAGCGACTACAACGGCTACGTGACAGCCAGAGAGCGCGCCATGATAAGAGAACTAAAGGAGATGAACGATGAGTAACGATTTGATAATATTTATCATTTTCGGGCTGATTTTGACAGTGCTTTTTCGTGCTGGTTTTTATAAAAGATTTAGAGGCGGCAAGGAAATTTTTCAAGATACGAAAAAAAGCGATCGAAAGCCTAATGCAAGAGCTTCACGCCGTAAAAAAACAGGTTGCAAATTTTAGCCAAAGCGAGCCGGCCGAATTTGACGTAGTGCAACTAGAAAACAACCTCGAACAGCGTCTAAATGAAAAAATAAATCAAAAAATAACTCCGATAATAAACACCCTCCAAGGCATCGAAAGCTCGATAGATAACTTCCAAAGCCAGCAGCAAGATAGGCTATTTACGCTTGAAGAGCGCACCAAAAAGCATCAGCAAGATCTCGGCTCCAAACGGCGAGGACGACGAAAAGCGCATCGTGCAGATGTATAGCGAAGGCAAAAGCGTCGAAAGCATCGCAAAAGAGCTGTGCGTAGGCGTCGGCAAGGTCGAGCTGACGCTAAAATTGCGGGAGCTGATTTAGTGTTAAAACGCGGGCGTGAAATATAAAAAAATAACATTATTTTCATACGCGAATTTTAAAAAAATTTAAAAGCTTAAATTCCTATAATGCCTTTTTAATCAAATCAAAAAAACAATTCTTTTTGATAAAATTAAGGGCGAAAAAAATGTTAATAGATGGGCACGGACGGACGGTTGATTATTTGCGTATTTCGGTCACGCAAAGATGCAACTTTAGATGCAAATACTGCATGCCTAAAACTCCGTTTAGCTGGGAACCGAGAGAAAATTTACTAAGCTTTGAGGAGCTGTTTTTATTTGTCAAAGTCTGCCTAGACGAAGGCGTAAAAAAGATCCGCATAACGGGCGGTGAACCGCTACTGCGCAAGGACTTGGACAAATTTATCGCGATGATAAACGAGCACAGCCCCGATGTCGATCTAGCCATCACGACAAACGGCTTTATGCTCAAACACTACGCAAAAAGCCCTAAAAAAACGCGGGTTTAAAGCGCATAAATATGTCGCTTGATAGCTTAAAAACAGAAAAAAAGCCACTTTCTCGCGCAAAAAAGCGTCTTGCATGAGGTTTTAGCAGGGCTTGACGCAGCGCTCGAGGCTGGACTAAAAGTCAAGCTAAACACCGTCGCGCTAAGAGGCGTAAACGACGACGAGATCGTATCTTTGCTGGAGTTTGCGCGCTCTATGGGTTGTCAAATTCGCTATATCGAGTATATGGAAAATGTCCACGCAAATGACGAGCTAAAAGGCATGAAATCGGCTGAAATTTTAGACATCATCGCGCAAAAATATCGTTTTACTGCGGCTGAAAAAGATCCCGACGGGTCCAGCCAGCATCTACCGATTAGAGGACGGCTACATATTTGGCGTCATCGACCCGCACAAACACGACTTTTGCGAGAGCTGTAACCGCATACGCCTCACGGCCGAGGGACATCTCATTCCGTGCCTGTATTTCGAGGATGCGATGAGTATAAAAAGATGCCGTTAGAAAGGGCGATATCGCGGGCGCTAGCGAGATATTGCGCCAGGTGTTGCAAAATAAGCCCAAAGAAAACAAATGGGCGATCGGCGCTCAAAACGAAACCTCAAGCCGCGCCTTTTACCAAACGGGTGGCTGAAATTAGGGTTAAATTTACGCTAGATTTGACGTAAATTTAGCCTGCTTTTTATTAAATTTCACTACATACAAATTTTTATTTTTTTACCCATAAATTTACCGCCGTTTTTTTCTAACAAAATCCGCTCAAACTTTGGCGCAAAAACCGTCTTGTCAAATGAAATCACCCTTCAAATTTTGATATAATCGTCCAAAATTTAAAAAGGCGAAATGTGAGTTTAAACCCTAGTCGAGAGTTTTCTAAGCATCCAAGGCGAAGGTGCAAGCAGCGGCCGTTTGGCAATTTTCTTGCGCTTTGCGGGCTGCAACCTAAACTGCGCGGGCTTTGGAGTGCAGGCCGTTTCTCCTAAAACCGGCGAGACGCTAACTGGCTGCGACACGATCCGCGCGGTTTTTACAGGACATTTTTCGTATCAAAAAATCTCTCACGCCTACGAACTCATAAAAATCGCTCAAAATTTGAGCACAATTTGCGCCAAAAGCCCATCATCGTCATCACAGGCGGCGAACCGCTACTGCATCACAAAAACCAAATTTTACTAGATTTTTTAAATTTTGCGATCAGCGAGTGCTACGAGCCGCATTTTGAGACGAACGGCACGATTGAGGTGGATTTTGCCAAATTTGAAATTTATAAAAAGTGCCGTTTTGCCGTCAGCGTCAAGCTCGAAAATAGCGGCGAAAGCGAAGCTAAGCGCATAAATCCCGTCGCGCTAAAAGCGATAAAGCAAAATGCCGCGGGCAGTTTTTATAAATTCGTCCTTGATAAAAAAAGCGTAGAAAACGGGTCGGCGATAGCGCAAATTTCGCGTATTTTAGAGCTTTGCGACGCGGAAGTTTTTTGTATGCCGCAAGGTTATGATAAAATAAGCCTCGAGCAAAACGCCCTAGCCGTCGCGCAGTTTGCGATCACGCACGGTTTTAACTACTCCGATCGCCTACACATCAGGCTTTGGGGTGCAAAAGAAGGGGTTTAAAGCGTAAATTTAGGCGGCGTTACCCGCATCTTTACGGCGCGAAACGGTAGAAATGTAATAAACGGAGCTAAGATGATAATAAGAAAAAAATGTTTAAAGTTTGAAAACGCTCACATCGTTAGATTTTTGCAGCTCAAAACGCTGCAAAACCAGCATCCACGGGCACTCTTACAGGGCTGAAATTTTACTTGAGTCGAATTTTCTCGATAACGCAGGAATGGTGTATGACTTTGGTCTGATGAAGCAGGGTATCGGCTGCATCATCGATAGCTTCGATCACTGCACGACGATATTTAGCGGAGATAGTGCCGAGTACAAAAACGATCTCAAAAAAACACTCCGCTCGCTGGATCGAGATCCCACTAAACTCCCTCCGCAGAGCAGTTTTGCAGGATATTTTTTTCGTGATGATCGATAGGCTTTTAAAAAAACCACGCAGATGCAAAACGGCGAGCGCGAAGTGAAGCTTCACAGCGTCATCGTCCACGAGACAGACACTGGCTATGCGCAGTGCTTTTAGAGAGGATGCGTATAACGCTAAAATGGGCGAGGTAACTTTGAACGAGATCGTCTTTTTCCGAAGGCGTTAGAGCCGAGTGGGAGGACGCGGAGTTGTTTGAGAAGATCAAGCTAGGCAAAAAAATAGTAAATCCAAAGGAGGTCTAGCGCAAATGAGAAAAAGTTTTTTTGCGATTTTGACGCTAGCGGCGCTGTTTTTTTAGCGGCTGCGAGGAGAAAAAAAGAGCCCGCGTCGCTGGATCTTGGCAGCACGGTGCCCTAGCGACGTACCTATCGCGCAGAGCGACGCAAACGTAAGTATCGACGAAAATATGCCGCCTGAGCCGGTGCCTGAAAAATGAAATTTAACGAGCATCTCTCAGAACTCTACGAGCTAGCGCGCTCCATCCACATCGGCCTTGCCTTTTTACGCTTTTAGCGCTCGTCGCAGCGCACTTTTTGCCTGATACATTTCGGCGTAATTCGCCAGCCTACGCTAAGCGCATTAGGCTATTTTTGCCCACATACTATGCGTTTTTAGCAGCGATGATGCTTACGGGGCTACTTTTGATGAGCGTTTTTTACTTTTATCCGAGTTTCAAAGCTCTCGTGATGATCGCGGTTTGGATGCTACTTATCGGGCTTGGAGCAATGGAGTTTAAGCGGCTAAAAAGGCGATAAAAACTAAAGAAATTTCTGCCGATTTTAGAGCCAAAATGCGCCTAAAAAAATCGCGGCCGATTTTGTTTTGATACTTATCGCAAGCGGGGTGAGATGAAATTTTTATATTCAAAAAGAGGCCAAAAACGAGCAAATCAGACTTGAAGGCGAGGCGTTTTTTTACACCTAAAGGCGAGGCGCGCTAAGATAGGCGAGCGCATCGACGTGCGAAATTTGACCGACGGGCAAAACCACATCTATGAAATCGTAAATTTGGACAAAAGGGGCGCGGAGCTAAATTTAATATTTTCGCACGACGTGGAAGCGCGAAATAGCGATCTAATGCTAGCTTGGGCCATCGTCGATCCAAAAAAACGGTTGAAAAAAACCCTGCCAAGCCTAAACGAAATGGGCGTAGCTAAAATCATATTTTTTTACGCCGAGTTTTCGCAAAAAAACTTTAAACTCGATTTTTTTCGCGCTTGGAGCGTATTTTGATAAGCTCGTGCGAGCAGTGCGGGCGAAACGACTTGATGAAATTTGGAAATTTTTAAAAGCTTGGACGAGCTAGTCAATTTTATCCAAACGTCGCGCTTGTCGACTTTGATGGAGGAATCGGACGGTTACGCGGGCAAGGAAATGTATAGCGATCGGACCTGAGGGCGGGTTTAGCCGGAGCGAGCGAGAAGCCGTCGTGAAAAAAATACGGACTGAGAGCAAAAAAATATTTTGCGCTCGCAAACGGCGATTTTAGGCATAGCGGCTAAAAATTTTGATTTAAATTTGATTTTTTTACGAAGTTTTTTTGTATAATCTCGCCTTACTTTAAATGAAAAATTAAAAAAATCAGACGATAAAAAGGACAAAAAAATGAAAAAAAGAAATTCATCCGGAATTTGTTGAGTGCAAAGTAACTTGCGCTTGCGGCAACACCTTCACTACGAAGTCAAACAAAAACGAGATCAGAGTGGACATCTGCTCAGAGTGCCATCCGTTTTTTTCACGGGCAGCGAAAAAGATCGTAGATAGCGCGGGCCGCGTCGATAAATTTAAGAAAAAAATATAACTTAAAATAATCCTTTGCTATATTTTTGTTCCTACGCCGATAGGAAATTTAAGCGATATCTCGCTTCGCGCTTTGAGCGTTTTGCGCGAATGCGAGATACTTTTTTGCGAAGATACCAGAGTCGCAAAATCCCTCATAAACCTGCTAAACACGCGTTTTGACGCAAATATAAATATACAAAAATTTATCTCGCTACACACGCATAATGAAGATGAAATTTTATCCAAAATCGAGCTTGAGATTTTTGATAAAAACGTCGCGTTTTTAAGCGATGCAGGTATGCCTGGCATCAGCGATCCGGGAGCTGCGCTCGTAAATTTTGCTATAAAAAACAGTATCGCGTATGAAGTATTAAGCGGCTCAAATGCCGCGCTTTTGGCTGTCGTCGCAAGCGGTCTTTGCGAAAAAGAATTTTGTTTTCTAGGATTTTTACCAAACAACGGTAAAGAGCGAGCCGCGGCTATCCAAAATGCGCTAAATTCGCCTTTTCCGGCAGTCATTTACGAAAGCCCAAAACGCATACTTTCGCTCATCTTAGACTTTGCCGAGCTTGAGCCGGATAGAGAAATATTTGCCATAAAAGAAGCAACAAAGAAATTTGAAACTAAATTTAGAGCCACGGCAAGCGAACTCGCGCAAAAAGCTACAAGAGGCAAATTTAAGCGGCGAGTGGTGCGTAGTAATACAGAAAAAAATCCGAATTTTACCTTTGAGAAAAATCACTCAAAACGATATTTTTGGAACTTGAAATTTCACCCAAAGCCAAGTCTAAATTGCTAGCCAAAAATCACAGGTCGAAACGCCAAAGAAATGTACGCCGAGCTCACCTCGCTAAAACTTGCTCGCAGACTCAAACAAACAGCGAATTCATCCGAAAAATTTAGCTAAATTTTACCGATTTTTTTAGCTATCATCAGACGATGATAATATACGGAAAAACAGCTATTTTTTTGCACATCATAAAAAAACTATAAAAAAAGCGTCAAAACGGTCTATCTCGCCAAAGAGTGCGACAAGGCGCTATTTTTCACAGATCGTAGGCGTCGGCGCGCCGATAAAGCGCGTGGATAATCAAAAGCCCAAGCTCTCGCACACGGCGGCAATCACCAAGGCTTTTTTTAGCCGATGTCGAAGAGTTTGAGTTTAAAAGTATCGACGAGATAAAAAAACAAAATTTTATAGCAGTTTTATACGGACTTAGCGACGTGGGAAATATCGGCGCCATCGTCCGAACGGCGCATGCGCTAGGTTGCGGAGGCATCGTCGTAGTCGCTAGAAAATGTAGCGATGGAAGGCGTATTGCGAGCTAGTAGCGGAGCGGCCTACGAGGCAAATATCGCTCTCGTCGAAGACGGTCTTAGCTTGCTAAACGAACTAAAACAGGTCGGCTTTAAAATTTACGCCACGGCAAGCGGCGGCAAAAACGCTCATGAGGTCAAATTTAACCAAAAAGTCGCGCTCGTCATGGGTAGCGAGGGCGAAGGATTGCACAAAAAAAGTCCTTGCCAAAAGCGACGAAATAGTAGGAATAAAAAAATGAAAAAAACGACTGGGACAGCCTAAATGTCTCGGCTGCGTTTGCCATATTTTTGCGATAGGATTATAAATGAATGATATAAGTTTGCTAAAAGAGCTAGGGGCTTAGCGAAGTTGCAAGAAAAACACACATTGAGATAGAATATCTAGGCTACATCGCCGATAAAAAAAATTTTTGAAAAAAATTGGCGCGCTTTAACGTTAAAGGTTTTTATTAGAAATTTCTAGAGCGCGAGCTGGATATCGACTTTGCGCAGTGGATGAGCGAATATGAGGCGTTTATAGCCGAGCACGAGAGCGAGTTAAAACACAAAAACAATAACTATATCTCCTAAAAATACCGGCCTATACTGCAAGCGAAAAAAATCGTCCTATGGCGGTATGCTAGGCGGCATAATTACTATTTGTGCGATCGGCGCTTTAATTTATTTTTTCGAACCTCAAAAATACATCGGCGACCTCTCGAGTTTCTTTGAGGACAAAAACAAAAGCGTGACTTACTCCGATACAAATATAGTGCAACAGGCGACTAAAAATTTAGACTCCATCAAAGACGCAAATATCACGATAAATGTCTCCTCTGCCCCTAAACAAGAAGACGAGATAAATAAAATCGAAGAGAGCGCTTCAAATTTTGCCGCCGCCCAAGTAGAGCAACCCTTGCCGGAGTTTAACGTGACGGTTTCTACAAGCACGCAATCAAAACCCGCAGAGCAAAACGTTAGTCAAAATTTGCAAAGCGAGCAAGTTTCAATTGACCGATGAAAATGCATCTGTTGCAGTCCAAGTAACGCCTAAAAGCGCGATGTATACCAACTAAACGGACTAAGCGAGATAAAAAGTAGTCCCGCGCAGAAAAGTTTGGCTCGGCGTGATAAATTTGGACGACAATAAAAAGAAATCTCAAAATGCCTCAAATGCTGTTTCTATCGAAATAGGCAAAAAAACAACTCATCGTCACAGGACACGGAGAGATAAATTTAGAAATCGGCGATCAAAACATCAAATTTAGCGGTGATAATCCAAAGCGCTTTTTTTGGTCGAAAAAGATAAAGTTACGCCGCTCACATACGACGAATTCGTAGCTCTAAACAAGGGCAAATCGTGGTAAAAAAAGCTTTTACTTTTTAGCTGCTAGCGCGGCTTTTTGCCTTGCGGCTAGCGTGGTGGATATAGCAGGCAGCTTGCTTTGGTCAAAATAGCGCAAAAAGCGACTCAGCTCTTTGGCGACGGCTCTGCATATCTAAACGCAAACGGCAAGCCCGACATTGCTAAAATTTCAAATGTTTTAAAGTCAATTCGCTCCTGCGACTATCCTACAAGCAAAACGTCAAGGTAAATATCAATTTATCTCGCGCCAAAAATAACCCGCTACTAATCATGAAAAATCGCCAAAGACGCTCTCAACGGCCTTGGCTACAACAACATCCTAACGAGTGAATTTTCTAACGCCGACGGTGCGCTCTGGGGCGTGACGATCGATACCAATTTATCCCAGATCCAGGCTCGCTCTACGCTACGCTTAAAGAAAGCGGCACCGAGATAACGGACATAAGTAGGCCCGGCGAGCTATCCTACGAGTACGTCATCGACGCGTCAAATTCATCTATAAAACCAAACTCCCGTGCAGTTTTCGCAAGAAGTCCAACTCTCAAAGCCGCTCGAGCCCTATCTCATCGACATTAGCGGCGCAAAGAGTGCGACGATAAGCGCTAGCGCAGAGGATCGCTGGTCCGCCGTCGTGAGAATTTTGGATAAAAAAATCTAAATTTGATCGACGAAAAAGCAAAGCAACAAGGCCGTAAATAGCCTAAAAGTCTCGCTTCCTCAAAAATGCAAAAATACATAATGATCGACGATGCCGTCAGTCTAGAAAAATATCAAACGAGGACTCAAAAATCTACCTAGAATAAGGAGAAATGATGTTTGACGAGATTAGATTTAATACCATAGAACGACTTCCAAACTACGTATTTGCTGAGGGTGAACGCGATAAAAATGGCGGCGCGCCGAGCTGGCGAAGATATCATCGACTTTTCGATGGGAAACCCGGAAGGTCGCACGCCTCAGCACATCGTCGATAAGCTCTGCGAAAGCGTGCAAAAAGACAAAACCCACGGCTACTCGGCGAGTGCGGGTATCTACAAACTGCGCCTAGCCATCTGCAACTGGTACAAGCGTAAATACGGCGTAAATTTAGATCCCGACACCGAAGCCGTCGCAGTTATGGGTAGCAAGGAGGGCTTCGTGCATCTAGCTCAGGCCGTGATAAACCCGGGAGACGTCGCCGTGGTGCCAGATCCTGCATATCCGATTCACACGCAGGCGTTTTTTTATTCGCCGGAGGTAGCGTGGCGAAGATGCCGCTAAAATACAACGACAATTTGAGCTTGACGAAAATAAATCTTTTTCGAAGACCTACTTCACACAATCCGCTCAAGCTCGCCGAAACCTAAATACGTCGTCGTACTTTCCCGCACAACCCGACGACCGTAACCGTGCAAAAAGAGCTTCTATGAGCGGCTAGTGGCAATGAGTAAACAAGAGCGCTTTTTACGTGATCTCCGACATCGCCTACGCCGACCTCACATTTGATGGCTACAAGACGCCAAGCATCTTTGAGGTAGAAGGCGCAAAAAGACGTCGCCGTGGAGTGCTACACTCTATCAAAAAGCTACAATATGGCGGGCTGGCGCGTAGGATTTTTTTATGCGGAAATAAGCGCCTTTGCGCCGCTCTTAAAAAAAGATAAAATCATGGGTTGATTATGGTATGTTTACCCCAATCCAAGTCTCCGCAACCATCGCGCTAGACGGCGATCAAAGCTGTGTCGAGGAGATTCGTCAAATTTACGAAAAAAACGCCGCGACGTGATGCTAGAAGCCTTTGCAAGCGCAGGCTGGGAGATGCATAAGCCAAGCTCGAGTATGTTTATCTGGGCGAAAAATCCCGCCGCAAGTCGGAAACATCGGTAGTCTCGAGTTTTCAAAGCAGCTTTTAACAAAAAGCTAGCGTCGCGGTTAGTCCAGGCATCGGCTTTGGCGAGGGCGGCAACGACTACGTGCGCCTTGCTCTCATCGAGAACGAAAACCGCATCCGCCAAGCGGCGCGAAATATCAAAAAAATATCTGAAAGAATTTGCATGAATATAGCCATTTTAGGTGTCGGCACCGTCGGCGAAGCCGTAGCTGTAATTTTACTCCAAAACAAAAAAACTGATCGCGGCAAGATGCGGCGAGGAGATAGTTCCAGTCATCGGCGTCGTTAGAAATGTAAGCAAAAAAAGAGACGTCGCCATCCCACTCACGGACGACATCGATAGCGTCATAAAGCGCGACGATATCGACGTTTTCGTCGAGCTTATGGGCGGCGTAGGGGGCCTTTTAGAGTCGTCAGCCAAATTTTAGAGCGCAAAAAAAGCTGTCGTAACCGCAAACAAGGCGCTACTAGCCTATCACCGCTACGCCTTGCAAAATTTAGCACAAAACACTCCGTTTGGCTTCGAGGCTAGCGTCGCGGGCGGCATACCTATCATCAGAGCCCTTCGCGAGGGCCTTAGCGCTAATCACATTCTAAGCATCAACGGGATTTTAAACGGCACAAGCAACTATATCCCTAACCTCAATGATGAGCAAGGGTTCACATTTCGCGGACGCGCTAAAAAAAGCCCAAGAACTAGGCTATGCCGAGGCCGATCCGACATTTGACGTCGGAGGCTTTTGACGCGGCGCACAAGCTACTGATCCTAGCCAGTATCGCATACGGCGTGCACGGCAACCCAGAGGATATCCTAATAGAAGGCATCGAAGGCATCACGCCCGAGGATATCTTTTTTTCGCTAACGATTTCGAGTACGTCATCAAACCGCTTGCCATCGCTAAAAAAACGGGCGACAAGGTCGAGTTGCGCGTGCATCCCGCACTCGTACCAAAAAGACAAAATGATAGCTAAAACAGACGGCGTGACAAATGCCGTGAGCGTAGTGGGCGACGCAGTCGGCGAGACGATGTTTTACGGTCCAGGCGCTGGCGGTCCTGCGACAGCGAGCTCGGTCATCAGCGATCTCATTGACATCGCCAGAGACGGCAAATCCCTCGATGCTAGGCTACAAGGCGCCGTTTGAGCTAAACGCGCTTGAGCTCCTGAGATCCGAGCGAAATTCGCACGAAATATTATTTTAGGCTCAGGGTCGAGGACAAGGTCGGCGTGCTGGCTAAAATCACGAATTTAATGAGCGAAAACAATCTCTCTATCGACAGCCTGCTACAAAAAAACCAAAGGACGAAAGTCCATATGCGACGCTATTTTTTTCACGACGCACACGAGCGTGGAAAAAGGACGTCAGACGCACTATGGAGATTTTTACAAGAGCAAGAGTTCGTAAAAGAAAAAAACCTTTTATGATGAGGATAGAAGAGTAGAAATCTGGGACTTAGGGGCGTATCTTTTTCGGCAAAAAGCTCGGAGGATCTGGCTTGCGAGTTTTTGCTAAAAAAACGGCTGCGAGATTCTCGCTAGAAATTTTAGCTCCAAATTTGGTGAGATCGACGTCGTCGCTAAAAAAAGACGACATCTTGCGCTTTGTTGAAATCAAAGCTACGCAGGGCGACTACGAGGCAGAGTATCGCCTCACGCCCAATAATGTAATAAAAATTTTAAAAAACTATCGACTTTTATCTGTTACAAAACGGCGCAAATACCGATTTTTCAGGTCGATTTGATCGCGATAAAAAAAGGGCGAAATAAAGTGGATAGAAAAATATTAGTTTGTAAAAAAATTCTTATTTAGCTGAAAAATTTAAATACTTTCGTGTATAATTACAACTATCTTTAAAAAGGAGAATAAAATGGGAAAAATACATAGAACTAACAACTGCGAATTTCGACGTCGCTAAAGAAGGCGTTGCGCTAGTAGATTTTTTTGGGCGCCTTGGTGCGGACCTTGCCGTATGCTTGCTCCAGTCATCGACGAGCTAGCTGAGGAGTTTGAGGGCAAAGCTAGAAATTTGTAAAGTAAACACCGACGAAGTGCAAGACCCTAGCCGTAGAATTTGGTATCCGCTCGATCCCTACGCTTCTATTTTTTTCAAAAAAACGGTGAAGTCGTAGAGCAAATGGTCGGCGCACAATCAAAAACAAGCCATCGCCGATAAGATAAATTCGCTTCTTTAATGGTTTTTAGACGAGGAGGAAGCCTGCTTCCTCTCACCTCCGTTTTTGCGTCTTTTTATCGGTGCAGCGCTGGTAGCAGGCGTATTTGCTTACAATAATTACAGATTTTCGCAGTATACTCGTAAATTTTAGCGAGCTGGTTTTTTTATGAGCAGGCTCACATCTCGCGCCGCAAGATGATAAATTTTACTCGTGGTTTTTTTAGCTCCAACCAATCAGATTGGAAGGAAATTTTAAAAAAACTTCAAGCAAGGATTTAAAAAAATCGTCGCCGTGGACTTGCTCCAAAAACGCGCTCCTAGCGAGGGAAATATACTTTCGTCGCGTCGGATATAAATACGATTTTAAAGCTGATGCACGTCCTAAATATCACGTCTTTGCCCGCTAGCGTGGAGCTAAAAGGCGCAAAAAGGGCGGCGTTTATAAACAAGATTCAAAAAAATAAATAAAATTTAAAAAGGAAGAAATATGTTAGATTTAGCAATCATCGGAGGCGGTCCTGCCGGACTTAGCGCGGGACTTTACGCCACTCGCGGCGGACTAAAAAACGTCGTAATGTTTGAAAAAGGTATGCCAGGCGGCCAGATAACGGGCAGCTCGGAGATAGAAAACTATCCCGGCCAAAAAGGCTCCCGGCGAGAGCGGCATAGACTTCATGAGTACGTGGGTCGCGCAGTGCACGCATTTTGGGTTAAAAGCACGAGATGGCGGGCGTCGAGCGCGTTATGAAAAAAACGCCGACGGCAGCTTCACGGTCAAGCTTGAAGGCGGCAAAGAAGAGCATGCTAAAGCAGTCATCGTAGCCACCGGCTCCACTCCGCGCCGCGCGGGCTTTGTGGGCGAGGACGAGTTTTTCGGCAGAGGCGTGAGCACGTGCGCGACTTGCGACGGATTTTTTTCTATAAAAAAACAAAGAGGTCGCGGTTCTAGGCGGCGGCGACACGGCGATCGAGGAGGCTCTGTATCTAGCCAACATCTGCTCGCGCGTCTACATCATCCACCGCAGAGACGAGTTTCGCGCAGCACCCGTCACGCTAGAAAAAGGCTCGCGCTAACGCCAAGATCGAGTTTATCACGAGCGCCACGATAAAGCAAGCTTTACGGCGACAAAGCAGGTCTTGCCGGTCTAATCATAAACACAAAAGATGGCGAGCGCGATCTAAAAGTACCTGGCGTTTTCGTATTCGTCGGGCTTAACGTAAACAACGACGTCCTTCGCCAAGAAAACGGCGAATCGTATGCAAAAACCGAGGACGGCGGCCAAGTAAGCGTCGATCTAAAGATGCAAACTAGCGTGCCGGGGTTATTTGCCGCGGGTGACATCAGAAAAGACGCGCCAAAAACAAGTCATCGTAGCCGCAGGAGACGGCGCAGTAGCGGCCCTTAGCGCACTTAGTTATATCGAGAGCCCTACACTAAGATTTCTCAAATTTAGCCGAGCTTTTCGGCTAAATTCCTCTTTTTACTTCAAATTTCTCCCACTCTACCGAGTTTTTGCCTTATTCTTTCAAATTTGAGTCAAATTTGCCTTGATTTAAATTTCTCCCGCATTTTCCAAATTTCCTTCCAATTTCACTCAATTTAACCGCCATTTGGCTAAGATTTCGCAAATTTAACGAAGCAAAAGGATCAAATTTGCACGCCTTGCTAAAAAAATATTTAAAACAGTTTTATACGCCGCGCTATTTTTTTAGGACTTTATCTTTTGGCGGATAAGTACGGACTGTTTGCTAAATTTGTCAATTCAAATTTATCGACTCGGCTTTGCCAAATAAATTTCGAGTCGAGAGTTGGATGTTAATTTTAATCGTCTGTTTGTGGCTCTTCTTGAGTCTTTTTGTGGCGAGCGTAATATTTTCTCTTCTACTCTCATTTTACTCTCCTTTAAAGTAATTTTTAAATCTCGCATCGAAAATTTAGTAACACGTATCCTATATTTAAATCCATTTTTTTGGAAAAAGTGTTCATGACTAGAGAAATTCTTTTATCATCGCATATATACTTTCCGCTATACCCGCCAGCACTATAATCGGTTAATCTCTTAAACATAAAGTATCTCTGTTGAAAAGCAATAGTTTCATTTGTTTTATTGTCTATGATTCTCATTGTGTCGGAGTGAAAGTATTTAGAAGCGAACCGATTTAAACTTACCTTGTCATATAGGACTGTATAGTTCATCTTAGGCATCTTGTCTTTCGTAGTTATGATTTTATTCGAGTCGATTATTTTTTTATGATTCTAGCTCTGATATCATCATAGTGCGACGTCTTATCTCCTAGTTCTTGCTTTACCTCTTTTACTATCTTGTCGTAATCGTCTTGATTTTTTTCGTAATGATATATGGCTACGTTTCCGTCGGGTAAATTTAAAGCCAAAGTTTTTAGATGAATGCCGTCAAGGTAGTTATTCATCATATATTCTATATCCTGCTCGTTAAAGCCGTTAAAAACATTATCCTCAAAATAAATACTCTGCGGATACTCTACCGTTTTTTTATAAAGGCCTTTGGAGTGGTAGCGCAGTAATACACTTCAAGAATATTTGTGATGATGATGTCGTAGGTGGGGATTAGAAATAGTGCGGCCGCCACAATGCCTCTGATCCAAATTCTCTTAGTGTATTTTGCAGTGATGACCATCACTATGGCGCTAACCGCCATATAAGGAATAACGTAAAAAAGTAAGATTATCATACCCATAGCGTATCCTTTTTAGTTGTCGGCAAAATAGAGACGATACGTTTTGCCTCGTGCCTAAAATATGCGGGTCAATAAAACCCGCAACTGTTTTAAATTTGACCGCTTCGCATCTTTTGCAAATCATTGATAAAATGATAGTGCCGTAAGGCTTAGGGCGGAGTTAAACGTGAGCTTCGGTAAGCGCTAGTAGTCAAATTTGACGCTTGTTTTACGAATTATAGTATCGCAAATTTAACCTCGCAAGTTATTTTTTTGTGATAAATTTGCTCCAAATTCGAACCCTAAATTCAAAACAAAATTTAACCGCGCCAAAGCTGCCCGTACATTTATCGCAAAAAGTAATCGGCCGCCAATTCACTCATTTTATAAAATGAAACTAAAAATTTCAAACCTAATTTAGATATTTTAAAAACAAATTTCGGTAATATTGCGCTAGGCAAAAATTTTTATCCGAAAGGAGCTGTTATGAGCGGTATTGCTCTCATCATCTGCTTCGTCATCGCGGTCGTCGTTATGATCGTGCTGATTTCTAAGTTCGGGGTTCACCCCTTTATAGCGATTATGCTCGTTTCGCTAGCTCTAGCCGTCGTCGCGGGCATCGACCTGGTCAAGGTTCCCGTGATCATCGGAGAGGGATTTAGCGGGATATTTAAAAAGCATAGGCATCGTCATCATCCTGGGCGCGCTCATCGGTATGGCGCTGGAAAAGACGGGCGCGGCGCTAAAGCTGGCCGATATGGTCGTGCGTTGTGTAGGCTACAAGCGCCCCGAGCTAGCGATGCTCATCATGCGGGTTGGATCGTGGGCATCCCGGTCTTTTTGCGATAGTGGTTTTGTCGTACTCGATCCGATCCGCCGCGCGATAAAGGGAAAAAAATCGGCGCCAACCCCGTAGCTATGGCTGTCGCGCTCTCGTGCGGCCTATACACCTCGCACGTGTTTATACCGCCGACTCCGGGCCCGATAGCGGCTGCCGGGCTCGTGGGCGTAGGGCACAACCTGCTGCTGGTCATCGCCGTTGGCGCGGTAGTTTCGATACCGGTTCTCATCGCGGGCTATCTTTTTGCTAAAACTATCGGCGCAAAAGTGAGCCTAAAAGAGGATCTCGCAGACGTCGGCAAGAGCTACGACGAGATCATCAAAAGAGCACGGCAAGCTGCCTTGCGCGTTTTTGAGCTTGGCGCCGATTTTTATGCCGATTTTGCTGATGGCGCTGGGTTCTGTCGTCTCGATACTAAAGCTAGAAGGCGCGTTTGCGAATTTCGTTTTATTTTTAGGCAATCCGATCATCGCGCTTGGCGTTGGCGTGTTATTTGCCGTTATCTTGCTGGCTAAAACGGGCAAGCTTAATGAATTTAATCTCATGACCAATGAAACGCTAAAGATCGTGGGACCGATCCTTTTCATCACGGCTGCGGGCGGCGTGCTGGGTAACGTCATCGCTAAAGCCGGATTTGTCGAGTTTATGAAGGCGAACGCCCATCTCATCGGCACCGTGGGTATATTTTTCCCGTTTGTTATCTCGGCTATCATTAAGACCGCTCAGGGTAGCTCGACCGTGGCGCTTACGACGACGGCCTCTATCATGGGGCTTTTTCACCGATAGCGGCTCGATGATGAGCGCGTTGGGGCTAACTAGCGAGATGGGCGCGGTGCTAACGGTGATGGCGATAGCTGCGGGCGCGATGACGGTTTCGCACGCTAACGATAGCTATTTTTTTGGGTCGTTACGAACTTTAGCAAGATGTCGCCGGAGCAGGGCTACAAGACTCAGACGATGCTTACCTTTATCATGGGTATCGTAGGCATGGCGACGGTTTGGGTTGCGTCGTTGATTTTATTGTAAATTTGACGGCTAAATGTGAGTGCGGTTTTGGTGCAACCAGACTGCACTCTTTACGGTAAGAGCGGTAAATTTCTCAAACTTTATCCGCCCAGACCCACATCTTGAAAAACGCCAATTTGATTTGGTTAAACTGTAGCGCTCGTAAAATAGAAAAGTAGATGCAAAGCGGCTTGAGGCGAGTTTGAGGGTTGTGACGTAAAAAAATGAGCGAAGATAAGACGCTTGGTCTATCGAGCGAAATTTTTACTAGCTCCGTCAAAATCGTCCAAGACGCGAGCTCTCAGGAAGGAAAAATGGATGAAAAATACTAATAGCAATCGACTCTTTCAAAGGCTCCCTCAGCTCCCTCGAGGCCGGCAACGCCGTAAAAGAGGGTCTCAAAGCCCTAGCCGGCGAGATAGATGAAGTGGTGGTTAAGCCCATCGCGGACGGCGGCGAGGGTAGCGTGGTGGCGCTAGCGGACGCGCTAGATGGCGAGTTTATCGACGTCATCGTGCAAAAATCCTCTCGGCGAAAAGATCCCCGCCAGATACGCGCTAGCGGGCGAACTGGGTATCCTTGAGATGGCGTCTTCTAGCGGGCTCATGCTGGTGGAAAAAGAGCGCCGAAATCCGATGAAAACGAGCACTTACGGCTTTGGGCAGATGATTTTGCACGCTATTAGCAAAGGCGCGCGTAAATTTATCGTCGGTATCGGCGGCAGCGCGACGAACGACGCGGGCACGGGCATGCTAAGCGCACTGGGATACGAGTTTTTTTGACGAAAAACGGCGAGCTGCTCGAGGGCAAAGGCGAAAACCTCATAAAAAAATCACAAAAATCTCAAATAAAAACGTAGCCCCCGAGCTGCAAGAGTGTGAATTCCTCGTGGCTTGCGACGTTGATAACCCGCTCTTTGGCAAAAAAACGGCGCGGCCTACGTTTACGGCCCGCAAAAGGGCGCGGATGAACAGATGGTAAAAGATCTAGACGCGGGGCTAATTAGCTTTGCTAGTGCGACTAGCGAGCACTTTTCGAGCGAATTTTGGAACTTCAAGGGCGCGGGCGCGGCAGGCGGGCTAGGGGTATGGGTTTGTGAGCTATCTAAACGCCAAACTAAAGCCCGGCATCGACATCATCATGGAGGAAATACGCCTCGAAGAAAACGTGAAAAACGCCGATCTAGTCATCACCGGCGAGGGGCGACTGGACTTTCAAAGCTCGATGGGCAAGACCCCGACCGGAGTGGCTAAGGTCGCCAAAAAAATACGGCAAACCCGTCATTGCGCTAGCCGGTAGCGTGTCGCCGTGCGCCGGCGGCTGTAACGAAAACGGCATCGATGCGTTTTTTTAGCGTATTAAACGAGCCTGCGAGCCTAGAAGAGGCGATGGATAAGCAAACCGCGATGCGCAATCTCAAAATGACGGCCCAGCAGGCTTTGAGGCTATATTTGCTAGGGCGCAAAGGGGTAAAGTTTACGATTTCTGCGGCGTCTGGGCGGGCGCATTTGTCGATTCGCCGACTTAGCCGTTTTTACTTAGCCGCTTGTGCTCGGTATTTTTTTGCGAGTTTGAGCGGCTTTTTGCTTTTTGTTGCAAATTTGCCTTACTTTTTAGGCATTTATCGTTGTAAATATACAAATTTGTCTCAGCGCAATTAATAAAATTTGCGACGTTAAAAATCTAATTTTTGCCGTACGAGTTTAGTGCCGAGCCGTAATGCTCGCTGCACGGTTTATCAAATTTGCAAAAAAACTTAGAACTCAAAAAAACAAGACAAAGCCCGAAAACGAGCTTTAACCAAGCTTATTTTTTTCCTTCGCTTCTATCTCGATCTCTAACTCTACTTTGTCAGATAGTGTGATCTCTGAGGTATCTAGCCCGATCTCAAAGAGCTTGCGTTTAGTTTCGCCCTCTAGGCTAAAGCCGATTTTTTTCCTTGCCGTTTTTTTATCCGCCGTAAAGCCGCCAAGCTCGAATTTTTAGCACCACGGGCTTAGTGACGCCGTGCATCGTGAGCGTGCCCACGACCTTGCCTTCGGTATCGCTTTCTTTTTCAATTTGACCATTTTGTAGGGTGATTTTTGTCAAATTGGTCGCGTTGAAAAAAATCCGCGCTTCGCAGGTGCTCGTCGCGCTTGTCGTTTTGCGTATTTACCGAGGCGGTTTCGATCGTGGCCTCGAGCGCTTTGAGCTCCTTGGCGTCCTTGTCGTAGTCGATCACGGCGTCAATTTGCCGAAATTTCCGCTGACTTTTGATATGCTTAGGGTGTTTGATCTTAAAGCCGACGTTGCTGTGCGCCGGGTCGATCTCGTAGACTGCGGCGTTTGCGAAGCTCGCTGCCAGCGCTACTGCTAGCGAGAAAATTTGATTAGTTTTTTTCATTTTTTTATCCTTGTGATTTAGGTTTGAAATTGTATTTTAAAAAAAGTAAATATATAACTTTTTTTGCAACATTTTGAGAAAAAAAATTTGAATTACTTTTTGTCGCCAGCAATAGCATGGAACAATAATCAGGCTAAATTTAGCCCCATTTCCCCGATAAAAAAACAGCGCCGACATCGCAAACGTGCAGAGCGCGACTATCTTTAGTTGTCCGTCAAAGTCGCGACAATCCCGAACTTTTAAGACGAAAAATAGGTGCCACACAAGCGGCACAAAGCTAGCTATGTAGAGTAGTTTTACGCCTGAGTCTCCGCGCAAAAGCGAATAGCAAAGCATCAGACCCGCCCCGCCGGCAATTAGCGCGTAGTGGTAGAGCTTGGCCGCGCGCAGCCCGATACGCACGGGGATCGTGCGCTTGCCCTTGAGTGCATCGTTTTGGATATCTCGCATGTTATTTAGATTTAGCACGGCGGCGCTTAGCATCCCGCACGCGCACGCAGGCAGCAGTAGCGCCGCATCGAGCGAACGCGCGTATAAAAAGTACGAACCCAGCACGCTCAAAAGTCCAAAAAAACAAAAAAACACAAAAAAACGTCGCCAAGCCCCAGGTATCCGTATGCGCCGGCGCCCACGGTGTAGCGGATCGCAGCGTATATCGACGCACCGCCCTAGCGCTAAAAAAACAGTAGTACGAGATAAAACCGCTCGCCAAACGCCAAAACGCTTAGCGCGAGGCTCGAAAAATGCCGAAAGCAGCGCCGTAACTACGATGACGCGCTTCATCTCGGTCGCACTCATCTGTCCCGTTTGGATCGCGCGACGCGGCCCCAGCCTGCCATCGTCGTCGGTGCCTTTTACCGCGTCGCCGTAGTCGTTAGCGTAGTCGCTTAGTACCTGAAACAGAAGCGTCGTAAGCAGCGCCAGCGCGAAAATATCCGCTCTAAACGCGCCCGCACCGTATGCCGCGCCACTGCCAAGCAACACGCCAGAGACGCTAAGCGGCAGCGATCTAAGGCGAGCAGATGCGTAAAGGGCCTTTGCGGTTATCATTTTTTTGCCTTTTTTTGATTTTTTTGAGTGCCGAATCCACGGCAAATTGAGCTCAAATTTAGCACCCGAATGCAAAAAAATAATATAATTTGAGCTGGTTTGGTAGTGAGATTTGTAAATTTGGGATTAAAATTTGACGGCAGATGTCGCTACGTTTAGAGTTTTGAAATCAGCCAATTTGCCGCAAAAGCTAGCGTAAAAGTCCAGTTTCAGCATTAACGTTTATCACATTTCCGCCATTTCTCGCCAAAACTCAATCGCCTTATCATCGCTTGCTTGGACGAATTTGAGCGATTTCTTCCGCGCTTGGCACGACCTTTTTGCTCAGTCGCGCGATACCAATGCTAGCAAGCGCTCTAAAAAATCTCTCAAAATCGCTCGCAACGCGCCTGCCGCAAAGCTCTTCGTCTCCGAGCAGCCACGCATAAATCGCGCCGTCCGCGCAATCAATCAGAAATATCCACGGATCGCCCACGGCAAAAAACTATCAAATTTGCAGGGACGCGTATCGCCGTGCCACCATTTGCCGCCGTATTCGTCGGTGCTGTTTAGCCGCACTAGCTCGCTAGCGTAGTCGCCTCTTGCGCCAAAGCATACGTTACAAACCTCACATTCGCCGAAGTCAAATTTGCAAACTAGGGTGCAAAAAACGCAAGCGGAAAATTTGACGCCCTAGAGTCTCTTGCGCATTTTCTAGCGCCCGCGTGGACGCGTCGGCATCGCTTTGTGCTAGCAGCCTCATACCTGTTACGCCCTCTTGCTCTAAAGGCAAGAATATCACGTCGAGTCTTTGTCGGATCTCGTCTAATTGCAAAAAAACATTTGTATCCTTAAAATTTAATTTTTTTATGCGGAAAAAAATCGCATGGATTTTATCAAATTACTATGTAGGGAGCGGTTAAAAAGTTAAAAGTGGAAATGTATCTAACGACGCTAAAACCTCTCGCAAAATTTTACCGATCAGTAGTATAAATCTAGTGAAATTTAAGCAATAAAACCTCCGTAAACTGTATAAAAATAATAAAATGCAATCCACAAGCAATAGCGATCCATAAATTAGTGAAATTGCCTATGCTTGCAAATTCTTATGTAAAAATAAATCAAAGCTAATCGGCTTACTGGCTACGATAATGACTTAAACCGCCTAGGGTCTTTAGTCGGCAAGTCTACAAATTATTTTAAAATCGCAAAGCCGATGCCGACCTTATCGGTGTGGCGGTTGTAGTCGATGAGGCTCTCGCCGTATCCCGTAAAGTACTTTACGTAGCCGTAAACGCCGCTCTTGCCAAACGGAAATAGCCACCCAAGCTCGCCCGCGCCGCGGTTGGTTTTGTCAAAATGCAGGTTGTTTCGCACCATAGCCGTAAAGACGTGGCCGCGGAAAGGTAGAGCGAAATTTATATCCATATTGCCGATGTATTTTTCGATGTCGGGATTGTCGTCGCTGCCTTTGCTCTCAGGGATGCGCGCCCACGCTCGCGGGATCACGACGAGGCTACCGGCGTAAAGTTTAGCCTCGAGATAGACGCGGTTCCACGAGCGAGACTTCTCGCCGCCCTGGCCGTTACTCTCGTGCAAAAGTCCTGCGCGTAGGTAGTCAAGACTCGGCAGCGCCTCAAATCTCATCGGAACAGTTATGAAAATCTCGGGGCGGTAGTTGGTCTCGCGAAACGGCGTAGAGCTCTTAGCCGTCTGCCACCACGAGCTTTGCGAGTAGCCTGCCGAGATCGTTTCATTCATATCAAACACGTCGTAAAAAAGCGGCTTTTGCAGGCTGATCTGAAAAAGCGGTCTCAAATCTGCGCCTGCCTTCAACATCGTTAAATGCGTAGGTTGCGGGCAAGAGGTAGTTTAGGTGGTGCATTTTTAGGCCCAAAATTTCATCCACGTCGTATGCCTCGCCGCTTTCAAATTTCGCTTTCGGGCGCTCTTTGGAGGCGATCTTTTGCTCCTCTACGGGCGCGTCCGCTACGCTATCTGAGGGCGCGATCACGGAGCGCTCCATAGCGGCAGTTTCGCCGTCCTCGTCCGTAAATATCGCCTTTTTTTAGCCGCTAGTTTATAAAGCTGCAGGGCTCTTGTTTTTGTCGCCTTCGTATTCGAGCTTTGCGGCGGCTTCGTAGAGGCGCTTGGCTTCGTCTTTGGCGGTCGGTTCGGTTAGATTTCTCAGCCGCATTTTCAGGCTGGCCGGCTAAATTTCTGCTTCGCCGTTTCCGTCTCGCCAGCTACGGTTACGTTTAACAAAAATCGCCAGTAAAACGATAATTTTTCATATTTTTTTCCTTCTTTTTAAGGCTTGTTCGTAATCTGCCTGATAGTTGATGTTAAAAAAACTCGTCCGCGTTTGCGGGATTTCACGATCTTGCAGCGGCAGCGGTCGCGCAAAAGCCCGATCTTGTGCTCGCCCGCGGCAAAAAGCTTGCCCGCGGCGTTTGCTAAATCCCCGCTAAAAATCCGCAAAGCGAGTGCGTATGCGACTCGTCCGCGGCGATGACCATGTCGTATTCGCCGGTAAATTTATATAGTTCGCGCACGCACTCTTCGCTAACGAACGGCATATCGGCGGGAATGATAAAGACGCTTTCGTTTGGGAAGTTCTTAAGGATACTGTAAAGCGCTAGCATCGGAGAAAAAGGCTGGTTCGCTCAACTTTGACGTATCTTGCGCGGAAGGTGAGCTGAGCTTTTTGGCGCACCCTCTTTGTCGCTCGCCTCGGTCAATTGACCGCGAGATATCCTCTGTGTCGGCGTCTTTGATGAGCGGCAGGGGTGGGTCAGATTTTCTCAAATTTGGAGCTAACGAATACGCGCTCGAAAAATCAGCCCGAGTTTATGCGCTCCGTAGTGCGTGAGCGTCGCAAATCCGCCAAAAAGGTAGCAGCGTTTTGTCGCGGCCCATTCGCGAGCCTTTTGCCGCCGGCAAGGATGACGCATGTTTTCATTTTTTTCCTTAATTTAAGTGCGGTATAATAGCATCAAATTTGTTTTAAGCGAGCGGTTAAAGTTGTTGCAACTATTTTTTTCGCTGATGATTTTTTTCTCACCGCTAAAAGCCGCTACGTTTAGCCCAAAAACACGCCGTTACGCCCATAAAAGCTTCCCAGTTTCACGCACCTTGGCAGTTCTTTCGAAAAACACTACGTCAATTTACCTTTAAAGCCCGCTTTTTAAGCTCGGTGCGTATTTTTTTTAGCAAACGGATCGTTGCAGGTCTGCCAGATGGAGGCGACCTTGATCTGCGTCGGGTCTATGCGCTTTGCTCCGCCCATCGAGCTAATTAGCTTTTCGTGCGTTTTTAGCGCGAGCGCGATCTTGGCGGGTACGTCGTCGATAGCGTCAATCACGAGATCAAAGGGCGAGAAATCAAAATTTGCGATAAACTCCGGCGTCATAAGTTCTTGCAACGCCGTTACACACTCGTATCTCTTGCCACTCTCCGACTTTAACGGCGCCGACCGCTTCGCTGTAAATTTGACGGTTTTGATTGGTTATATCAAAAATATCCTTGTCGATAACGGTGATTTTGCCCACGCCCGCGCGAGCTAGTGCGTCTGCGCAAATGCCGCCCACGCCGCCCACGCCGCAGATTAGGATGTTTGCGTTTTGAAGCTTTTTAAAAATCATCGCCAAACAGCCAGCGAGATCTCGTAAATCGGTCGTTTTGATCCGAAAATCTCTTCGCTCAGTTGATCCTTTAGCGCGGCTTTTTAAGCCTTGCAAGCTCGCATGCGCGGTCATATCGAGCATGATCGGAGTGAGCGAGGCGAAACTCTCGCTAAGCACGCTGATATCGGACTCGCCGTTTTTGCTCGTAGTCTCAAATTCGACGGCTGTCCGAGCCAGTAGTACTCGACGCCGCGCGGGTTGCGGTGGAGCATGGCGTGCGTGGCGTAGCTGCGCCTGCCTGCGGGAACTATGCGGTAGCCTCTAAATTCGCGGACGGAGACGGCCGGGATATTTACGTTTAAAAAAACTGGCGCGGCGGTAGAGATATTTCGCGGTTTAATACGCGCGGAACGATAAAGTTTGACGGCTTGCTGCGCGAGCGAAAAGCCAAGTTTTTTTCGATACTGTCGTTTTTGTAAAACTGCGAAAACGCGATGCTAGGGCACGCCCTGCAAAAACGCCCTCCATAGCCGCTCCGCACGTACCCGAGTAGGTGATATCTTCGCCCACGTTTGCGCCGTGGTTTATGCCGCTGATTACGAGGTCGGGCAGTCTTTTTATAAAGCGCATGAAGCGCGAGATAGACGCAGTCTGCGGGCGTGGCGTCGTCGAGTTTGTAAAAATCATCATCAAGCTTGATAAAGCGAAGGGGTCTAGTAAGCGTTAGAGAGTGTGCGCAGGCTGATTTTTTTCGGTACTTGGAGCGACGATCGTAACGCGGGTATCAGGTAGCTCCCTTTAGTGCGCTAGCTAAAGCATGAAGGCCGTTAGCCTCGAAACCGTCGTCGTTTGTGATTAAAATTTCTTTCAATTTATTCCTTTTTTTATCACGATTAGCTCAAATTTGACGAGCCCATAGCTTTCAAATTTTTAAAGAAAAAGATTTTAGCACAGCTTTTTATTATTTAAATTTAAAGTTTTGGCCTATATTGGATATTGTTTACTTTATATTTTAGTTTTTTTAAATTTTATTCAAATTTAAGGTAGTAAATATATTATATTATATAATACCGAAATAGATTGAAATCAATCATAATAAACTGATAACAACTACTGTTATATTTACACAGTATAAAAAAATAAGCTTTTAGATTTAATTTTTAATTATATTAGAAAAAAATAAATGAGAATTTAAGCGAACTAATAATAAAATACCGACCGATAAATAAAGTTAAGTTTTATTTAAATTTACAAAGGAGGTTAGAAAGCCGATTATGGAAAAACGCAAAAGAAAAAAAGCGTCTAAATGGATCATAGCTTTGCTGGCGGTTATCGGACTTACGGGCGGATTTGGGATTTTTACGTTCTTTTTCGCTAATGGTCCTCAGCATCTTACTCGCGATCCCGAAGCCTGTATAAACTGCCACGTCATGAACCAAGTCTATGAAGGCTGGTCTAAGGGCGGACATCAACACGTCACGACATGTATAGATTGTCACATGCCTAAAGAATTCGTAAGCAAATGGCTGGCGAAAGCTAAATACGGCTTCTTGCACGGTTATGCGTTTACTTTCTTGGATAATCCCGTATCGTTTACCGCAAGCGATGAGCAAAAGGAAATCATACAAAACAATTGTATAGAGTGCCATAAGGATTATGCTAGAAATTCAGTCGATCCAAGAGCTATAGGCGATAGCTTGCCGGGCAAACACGGGCAGTATGCTAATGCCAACGAGCCGTTAAAATGCGTATCTTGTCACAGACAAGCCGGACACGCACATAACTTTTAAAACAATCCTAGGAGGAGAATAAATGAAAAATAACAAACTGTTATACGCGGTTACTTTTTTAGTGGCCGTTGCACTCGGTGCGGGCGTACTTGCTCTTTATAACGACATAGCTCATAAAAAAAGAGGAGTCAAAAAGTTACCCGCTAATGCTAAACAAAGTTAGCGAACTTGAGCCTGATTTTTGAAAAAAATGGGGCGCAAATTTTCCCAAATCAGCTCGATGCTTACAAAAAAATGGAGCATAAAAAGCGACGCAAATCCAAACGGAAGCGAATTTATCGAGACGGCTTTCGGCGGCGATTTACCTTATAGCAAGATTATTCGCTGGCCTGCGGCTACAGTGTTTTGGAACGGCTATGCATTCGGCGTAGATTACAGCAAACCTAGAACTCACTACTACTCTCAGATAGATCAGATCGAAACCAAAAAGAAACGATAAAGAGTATCTAAACGCTCACGGGCTTCCTGCATTTAAGGGTCAGCCAGGATATTGCGTCAATTGCCACACCGGATATTTAACCGCGCTTCAAGTTGATGGCGATTATAACCTAACTGCCGATCCTACGCCTGCTGCAACTAAGCCTATGCCGTTTTTTTCGACGTAATGCCTAAAGAGGAAGGCGAAAAAGAGAAAAAGCCGCGTGGACGAAGATGAACTCTATCCCATACTTCGATGTTATGAAAAAAATCGCGGCTAAACACGGCGAGAGTATCCACGGCTCGCACTTAGGTAGCACCTGTGCAGACTGCCACTCGCCAGATGATATGAGTCTAAGAGTTACAAGACCCGCATTCGTAAACGCAATGGTCGCTAGAGGCTACCAAGCCGACGCAAAAAGCGGTATAAAGGCCACCAGACAAGAGATGAGAAGCTATGTTTGTATGCAGTGCCACGTAGAATACTATCCTGCAGGCAAAGAATCCGTTTTAACCTTCCCTTGGGATTTCTGGAAGAAAGACGAGCCGTTTAAGATCGAGAATTTTCGACCAATACTATGACGATCAGTTAGCCAAAGAGGACGGGTTTAAATTTGACTACATCCACAAAGATACCGGCGCTAAAATCATCAAGATGCAGCACTCAGAAGCTGAGCTAAGCTCAACCGGTATCCACGGAAGAAGCGGCGTAACGTGCGCAGACTGCCACATGCCGTATAAACGCGCCGGAGCTCAAAAAGATCGCCGAGCATGAAAGTTTTAACTCCGCTTGCCGATATAAACGCGGCTTGCAAAACTTGCCACCCGCAAAGCGAACAAGTGCTAAAAAGATAGAATTTTCATTCGTGCAAAAATCGCCACGCTTACGAGCTAAGAAACTGCGAAAACGCGCTACTTTCTTTGATCCAAGACATAAAAACGGCCAGAGCCGAGCTAGCTAAGCATGAGAAATTTGCTTCGATCGCCGATGAAAAAGAGAGAAAAGAAGCTATCAGTAAGGCTCTTGAAAAAGACTCTTTACTTACACCGCAAAACTCACATCCGCTGGGACTTCGCATTTAGCGAAAACAGCTACGGCTTCCACGGAGACGAAGAGTCGGCTAGGATCCTAGGTCAATGTAAAGAATTTGCTCGCCAAGGACAAACCGAGCTAGTTAACGAGCTTGCGCCTTACGGCATCAGCATCAAGCTAACTCAAGAGGCTACTCCGGTTCCTGCGCCTGCTTCTTTAGGACATAAATATCCTATCGGCGTAGCGCCTACCGAAGCTATGAAAAAAAGCCGACGAAGACGTTAAGAACCTAAATTTTAAATAAACCCCCAAAAACCCAAGGCCTGCGGGCTTTGGGTTTTTTTAAATACGCATTTACCTTTCAAATTTTAAAAATCCGAATTTTTTTCTTATAAATTTCAAATTTTATTGTTTATTTAGCCGTTTTAGGCGATAATTCCCGTTAAATTAAAGGGTAAAATATGCTTAAAAATTTATCTTTGCTGCGTTTGCGGCGAGCCTCGTTTTTGGTGCGCAAGAACTGGCGATAAAGACAAAGCCTTCGTCAAATTCGCCGTCGATTTAGAGACGAATCTGGAAGAAAGGGACGAATCGCAAGAACGCGTAGATGAATGTATGCAAAAAAGATAGCTCCATCGCCGGTATGGTAGGGTGTATAAATGCTGAATTTGCCGTTCAAGATAAAATTTCTAAACGAAAAACTACAAAAAAAGGTCATGGGCGCGCTAACCGAAGAAAACCGAAAAATTTTAAAAGACGTCCAGCGCAAATGGGTTGCCTACAAGGAGGCAAAATGCCCGTTTGTACCGTCTATGGGTACGCTTTATGCCGTAACGGCCGCCGATTGTTACCTTCAGATGACTAAGGGGCGCGCAAGAGAGCTTGCAAACTTAGCTGAAGACTTTGAGGGTAATCAGTGAGGTTACTCGTCTCTTGTTTAGAGGCCTCTGCAAATGTGCACTTCGAGGAGGTTTTAGGGCGCCTGCCAAAGTGCGAACTAAAGGGCATTTTTGACGAAAGAAATTCGGCAAACCTTTTATGCGAAGCTCGGAGTTTTCCGCGATGGGCTTCGTGGAGGTTTTACCGCTTTATTTTAAGGCAAAACGAGCGATAAAAGAGATGACGCGCCTAGCTGCACAGTGCGACGCCGTGCTACTTATCGATAGCCCAGCCTTTAACCCTGCCGCTAGCCAAAGCGATCAAAGAGGCTGGGATCAAAAACGCCGGTGACCTACTATATCTTACCGCAGGTGTGGGCATGGAAGGCTGGACGCGTGGCGAAGGTCGAGGCGTACTGCGATCATCTGGCTTCGATTTTGCCGTTTGACGGGATGTACTACAACCGCTCGCGCTACGTCGGCCATCCGCTACTTGACGAGCTGCGAGTGCGAAAAAAACGAGCTTTTGCAAAGCGGTAAAATCGCTTTTATGCCCGGATCCCGCCGTGCCGAAATTTTCACGACTGATGCCGATTTTTTTCGCGAGGTGGCAAGCCAGATAAAAGACAAAGAAAAAAACTGCTCGTCGTGCCGTCGTTTTTTTGGCAAACGATATGCAAAGTTTACGGCGACGTGAGCGGCTTTAGCGTCGTTACGGACGCGCCGCGCGCGCTTTTTGCAAAGCGAATTTGCATTTATCTGCTCTGGCACTGCGACTCTGCAGGCCGCACTCGTGGGTACGCCGTTCGTGCTAGCCTATAAAGCCAAAAGCCATCGACATAATGATCGCGCGGATGTTTGTAAAACTGCGCCACATCGGGCTTGCAAATATAATGTTTGATTTCATGGGCGAAGCGGCGCTGCACGAGGAGCTACTGCAAGAGGAAGTAACGCCAAAGCAATCTAATAAAAAGCCTACGAGAGCTGCGATAAAGAGAATTTATCAAAGGCTGCGAGAAGCTACGAAAGTACCTAAAGCACGGCTCTGCAGCCAGCGTAGCGCAAATTTTAATAACAAACAAAGGATGAAAAATGACCGAACCGATGACGCTTTTCGGATATGAAAAAATCACGAACGAATTAAAAAATCTAAAGACCGTCGAGCGCCCCAATATCGTCGAGGAGATCGACATCGCGCGCAGTCACGGCGACCTAAAAGAAAAACGCCGAATACCACGCCGCTCGCGAAAAAAACAGGCGTTTATCGAGAGCCGTATAGCGGAGCTTAGCGACATAGTAAGCCGCGCTAAGGTAATCGACCCCGCAGAATACGAGCACGATAAGGTAAAATTCGGCTCCACGGTCGTCATCATGGACGTAGAAACAGAACTAGAAAAGACCTACACGCTAGTGGGTACGCCGGAGAGCAACCTAGAGCGCGGTCTCATCTCGATAAACTCGCCTCTAGCCAAACAGCTAATCGGCAAGAGCGAGGGGCGACGAGGTTGCGCTCAATTTGCCAAACGGCAGAAGCGACGTCGAGATCGTATCCGTTAGCTACAAACCGATCAAATTTCTAAGCCGATGAGCGCGTTTAAAACCGTTAAACTACGAGCTCGGCCGGTAAATTTGAGCCGTCAATTTAACTATGGCGTTTGCTAAACTTTAAAATCCATAGCCGCAAATTTGGCGCTACAAAAAAAGTAAAATTTGATGCCTGAGCAAATCGTCGTAAAAAGCGGTGCGATCTTTATCGCCGACTCGCACGAAAAACGAAAAATCGCGAAAATTTTCTGGCATTTTTTTGTGCGCATTAAAAAAAGCGGCGAGATAAAGACGTCACAGCTGTTTTTTTGATGGGCGATATGTTTGATTTTTTTGGCGGGCGAGTGCGAGTTTTTTTCGTCAATTTACGAGCGATACGTCCGCGCGATCGACGAGCTGGGCGAGGAAAATGGAAATTTACTATTTCGAAGGAAATCACGATTTTAACCTCGCGCCTCTGTTTAAAAAAACGTCAAAGTCTATTCGATCGGCGCTCAGCCGGTTAAATTGCCTCGGAGTGCGACCAAAGCGTGCTTATCGCGCATGGAGATATTTTTTTGCCTTTTGTTTCAAAAATACGCTTTGAGATTTTTGCGCGTCAAATGGTTTTTAAAAAAACGATGAATTTTTCGATAAATTTTTTAAAGTTTAAGTTCTCAAAACAGATTTTAAATAAACTTAAACGAAAAAAATTTTGGATTATAAAAATACCGAATTTTAAGGGATTTAGTCGAGGCAAAAAAATGCGTCGATATAACGCATTTTACGAGGCTGACGTTGTCATCGAAGGGCACTATCACCAGGGGCGAACAGTACACGATAGGTAAACAAAAAAATATAAATATTCCATCTTTTGCATGCGAGCAAAGCTATTTTGTAGTAGAATACGACCAAAATATTAAGTTTGCTCGAAAGAGCGTAAAGGTTTAAAATGCTTAAAAATGGCACATTAAAAACCGGTTCAAATGAGATGGAGCTTGTTGATTTTCGTATCTTTAAGCAGTCGGGAGACAATGTATATGAGGGTATATACGGCGTCAATGTCGCTAAGGTGCGCGAGATCATCAAGATGCCAATTTAACCGAGCTTCCAGGAGTACCCGAGTATATAGAGGGGATTTTTGACCTACGCGGCGTCGTGATACCTGTCATAAATTTAGCCAAATGGATGCAGATAAAAGAACCCAAAGGCGGAGTTATCAAGCCTCGCGTTATCATCGCCGAATTTAGCGGAATACTGATAGGTTTTTATCGTTCATGAGGCAAAAACGTATCAGGCGTATAAGTTGGGCGGATATAGAGGCTGCGACTTTCGCCTCAAACGCGGGAACTCTAGACAAAGGCAAGATAACTGGCGTAACTCGTATCGAAAAACGATGAAGTTTTGCTTATACTTGACCTTGAAAGCGTCGTCGAAGAGCTTGGCATTTATAGCCCGAAAATGGAAGTAGAGATCGATCAAAGTAAGCTTTTAAGCGGTTTAGCACTAGTGCTAGACGATAGCTCGACGGCAAGAAAAACTAGTAAAAAGATATGCTAGAAAAAAATGGGACTAAAAAGTAGTCGAAGCAAAAGATGGCGTAGAGGGACTTGCTAGAATGCAAGATCTATACGAAATGTACGGCGATAAGCTAAGTCAATTTTTAAGAGTGATTTTGAGCGACATCGAAATGCCTCAGATGGACGGATATCGCTTTGCATCGACTCTAAAGAATAATCCAAGATATGCAGGAATTCCTATTATATTTAACTCTTCTATAAGCAACGACTACAGCGAAGCTCAAAGTAAAGAGGCCGGAGCTGCCGCGTATCTAACCAAATTTGACGCGTCGCTATTTTATAACGAGGTGCTTCGCGTGATCGAAGCGAACAAGAAATAAGGGGGAAATCATGGATGATATGAGAGAGATAATGGAAGACTTCCTGGTTGAAGCCTTTGAACTAGTAGAACAAATAGACCATGACCTCATAGAACTAGAGTCAAATCCTGAAGACTTAGAGCTTTTAAATAGAATTTTTCCGCGTTGCGCATACGGTCAAGGGGTCATCGAGCTTTTTTTAAATTTCGATATCCTTACAAAATTAACTCACCATATGGAGGATGTATTAAATAAAGCGCGCCGAAATGAACTAAAGATAACTCCGGATATCATGGACGTGGTGCTAGAGTCTGTGGATATGATGAAGGGCTTACTCCACGGTATCAGAGATAGCGGCAACGATACGGACGTAGGCATCGAGATAGGCGATATCTGCAAAAGACTAACCGCAATATCCGAAGGTGAAGCCCCGAGTGCGGCCGTTAGCGAGCCTGCACCCGTGGTACCAGAGCCTGTAGTAGAGGCGCCAAAAGAGCCTGAACCGGTTAGTGATGAAAAATTTGTCAAATTTAAGCGACGACGAGGTCGAAGCCGAGATAGAAAGACTGCTGAAAGTAAGAAAGGCTGAAGATCAGGCAAGACGCGCTCAAAAAAAGCAGCAGCAGGCGAAGCGCCAAAACCTACCGCACCGGCTGCGCCGCAAGCTCCAGCTCCCTCACTCTGCACCGGCTCCAAAAACCCGCTCCAGCGAAACCTGCCAACAAAAAAAGAGGACAAAAAAAGTACCAGCTCTATCAAGTGGAGCTAGCGCGGACGAGCAGACTATACGCGTCGAGGTTAAGCGTCTAGATCACCTGATGAACCTGATCGGCGAGCTGGTGCTTGGTAAAAAAATAGGCTGCTCAAAATTTACGACGACGTTGAGGAGAGATATGAGGGCGAGAAATTCCTCGAGGAGCTAAATCAAGTAGTATCCAGCCTAAGCCTAGTGACTACCGACATACAGCTAGCCGTTATGAAAACGAGGATGCTGCCTATCGCGAAGGTATTTAATAAATTTCCTCGCATGATCCGCGATCTAAGCCGCGAGCTAAATAAAGCAAATCGACCTTGAGATCACGGGCGAGGAGACGGAGCTAGATAAATCCATCGTCGAGCAAATCGGCGATCCACTCGTACATATGATAAGAAACTCGTGCGACCACGGCATCGAAGACGGCGCGACCAGACTAGCTGCCGGCAAACCGGAAAAAGGCACCATCCAGCTAAAAGCCTATAACGAAGGCAACCATATCGTAGTCGAGATCACCGACGACGGTAAGGGACTAGATGCCGATATGCTAAAGGCGCGCTCGATAGAAAAAGGGCATCATCGCGAGCGCGAAGCCGATACTATGAGCGATAAAGAGGCGTTTGGGCTTATATTTAAGCCGGGATTTTCGACTGCGGCGAAGGTAACTAACGTGAGCGGCCGCGGCGTGGGAATGGACGTCGTAAAGACTAATATCGAAAAGCTAAACGGCATAATCGACATCGAAAGCGAAGTGGGCAAGGGCACGACGATGAAGTTAAAGATTCCGCTCACGCTAGCTATCATACAGTCGCTTTTAGTAGGCGCACAAGAGGAGTTTTTCGCTATTCCTCTAGCAAGCGTTTTAGAGACCGTGCGCGTGCCGATCGACGATATCTATACGATTGACGGCAAAAACGTGCTCAGACTACGCGACGAGGTGCTTTCGCTGGTTAAGCTATCTGATATCTTTGGTGTCAAACAGGTCTTTGACGGCGGCGATCAGACATACGTGGTCGTTATCGGCGTAGCGGAAGCAAAAGCTAGGCATCATCGTAGATAGCCTCGTAGGACAAGAGGAGATCGTCATAAAAATCAATGGGCGATTATCTCCAAAACATCCCTGGAATCGCCGGTGCAACGATAAGAGGCGACGGCCGCGTAACACTCATCATCGACGTAGGTATGATGATGGAGATGGCAAAAGATATAAAAGTAGACATAAAAGCCAGTATGGAATCCTCAAAAAGCGTTAAAGAAAAACCGAGCGACTACAAGGTACTAATCGTCGACGACTCGAAGATGGACAGAACCATAATGCAAAAATCGCTAGCCCCTCTTGGCGTAACGGTGATAGAGGCCACTAACGGCGTCGAGGCTCTAACTATCGTAAAATCTGGCGAACATGCGCTTGATGCGATGCTAATCGATATCGAAATGCCGCGAATGGACGGCTACACGCTAGCGGGCGAAATTCGCAAGTACTCAAAATATAGAAATTTGCCGCTTATTGCGGTAACCTCAAGGACGTCAAAGACCGATAGGCTAAGAGGCGTGGAAGTAGGAATGACCGAGTATATAACTAAGCCGTATTCGTCCGAGTACCTTGAAAACGTAGTTAGAAAAAAATATCAAACTAATAGGATAGAACATGAACGACAAACTAAATCAGGTTCTAAAAAGACAAAAAAGACAGGTGATAGACCCAAACGAAAAAGAGCGCGAGGAGATCGTCCAGCTAGTCGGCTTTATCGTGGGCGACGAGGAGTATGCGATACCTATTTTAAATATCCAAGAGATAATTAAGCCCATCGAATACACTCGCGTGCCTAGCGTGCCTGAGTATGTTTTGGGTGTATTTAACTTGCGCGGTAGCGTCATCCCGTTAATCGACTTGAGAAAGAAATTTTCTCTAAATGCCGCAAAAACCGAGCACGAGTACTAGATATATAGTAATGAAAGACGGCGATAACGTTGCTGGATTTGTGATTGATAGGCTAACGGAAGCTATTAGGATACAGCAAAATAGGATCGATCCGCCGCCTGAAACGCTTTTAAGAGATAAGGGTATGATTTACGGCATCGGTAAGAGAGATAATAGTATTCTTACGATTTTAAAAGTCGAAACGCTATTGAAACGTGATTTTTAGGATTAATTTTGATAAAGCTTTGTGTATTTGATTTTGATTCGACGCTGATGGACGGAGAGACGATAGATTTTTCTGGCTGCGGCAAAAGGCGTGGGCGATGAGGTTAGCGAAATAACTGCAAAAAGCGATGGCTGGCGAACTTGATTTTTTTCGAGAGCTTGACGCGCCGCGTTTCGCTTTTTAAAGGGGCTTGAGCTTGCTAAAGTAGATCAAATGTGCTCAGATTTGCCGCTCATGCCAGGAGCCGCCGAGTTGATCGCGCATCTAAAAAGTAAGGGCATCAAGGTCGTAGTTTTTAGCGGCGGATTTCACTCGGGCACCGATAGAGCGCAAGAAAAAGCTCACATTGATGCTAGTTTCGCGAATATCCTGCATCACAAAGACGGCGTCCTGACTGGACTCGTGGGTGGCGAAATGATGTTTGGCTTTTCAAAAGGCGCGATGCTTGCAAATTTACAAAAATTTGGCTTGGAATCTCAAAAGAGCAGACGATGAGCGTGGGCGACGGCGCCAACGACCTATCTATGTTTGAGTATTCAAATTTTAAAAAAATCGCATTTTGCGCAAAGCAAATTTCGAGGCAAGCGGCAACTTGTTGCGTGGATAAAAAAAAGATTTGCGCGAGATCGTAAATTTGATATAAAAAAAGGCGAGAAAAAAATGTTTAATAACGATATAAATTTTTTCATTGTGGTGCGACTTTATCGAGCGCGATTTTTTTACAAAACGAGTTTGTAAATTTACTTCAAAGCGGCACGATTAACGGCGTGACTTCAAACCCGTCCATCTTTAAGGCTGCGTTTTTATCGGATTCTTATAAAGACGTCATTAGCCAAATGGGTAAAAAATATCCGAAGGTGCTTTTATGAGACGCTCGCGATGCAAGATATCAAGATAGCTGCAATAAAACTTTTGAAGCATTATGTAAACGGCGACGACGGTTTTTGTTAGTATAGAGGTTGATCCTAGCTTTTGCGATAATGCCGCAGCTACGGTAGATGAGGGTGCTAGACTTCACGCGGAGATCGGCATGCCAAACGTCATGATAAAAATACCTGCTACAAAAGCCGGCTTTGAAGCAATGAGCGCTCTAACTGCGCGCGGTATCGCGGTAAATGCGACGCTGATTTTCTCGCCCGAGCAAGCCGTAGCGTGTTTGGACGCTTTTTGAAGAGGGAGTAAGGGCTTATGAAAAGAAATTTCCGCTAACGCCGTTACCAAAGAGCGTAATTAGTATTTTTTTGTTAGCAGATTTGATCGCTTGCTAGATGAAAAGATGCGCGAGAACTCGCTACCGACGGGACAAATCGGTATTATGAACGCGACTAAAATTTATAAAAATCATAGAAAATAAAAAGTTTGCCTACGACGAGGGCGCTGTTTGCTAGTACAGGGGGTGAAGGGCAATGATTTAGCAAAGGATTATTACGTAAAAGAGCTGATGTATCAAAATGCGGTAAATACGGCCCCGCTTGATACTATCAAGGCCTTTATTGCGAGCAAAAACGAACCAAAAACCGCCGTTAGCGACGATAGTATAGAGAAATTTTTCGGCGTAGTAAAAAGGGCCGACATAGATATGGAGAAGGTTTATAAAGACTTACTAAGCGACGGCTTAAAAGCAATTTGTAACTGCATTTGAAGATATCATGAAAGCATTAAAATGAAGTCTTCTGGGTTTAATTCGATAGAACAAGAAGAGATAGCCGGCTATGAACCGGTTGGCTCCGGCATTAAATTTGACACTCAAGACGACGAACTTGAGCGTATTATAAATCTAAGAGCGAATGCGGTAAAAAAACGATATACAAAAAAATAAGAGATAAAAAAATAAAGAAGATTCGCAAGAAGAGCAAGTCATAGAGCTAAAGCCTGAAAAAAGACGAGCAAAAAAATAGGCGGAATCGCAGATAGAAAATTTGACCGATCATGAGCCCGTGTTTAAATTTGAACAAAAATATTGATTTCGATAACCTACCGGCATTAAAGCCATTAGATGGCGAGCTTTTGAAAAAAAGAAAGAGCAAGCAGAGCCTATCAATTTGATGAATCTATCGAACACGCTAAACTAGAAGCAAAAAAATCATGAGTTGAGTGAAAATCTCCAGGCTATCAATGAAGCGTTAAGCGAAATAGACGCTCTAGACGAGACGCTTGAACAAAAAAATATGCTTGATGAAACGGAGATAGCTGAGGCGTTGGAGCAACCGGGCGTCGATAAAGCGCCGGACGCAAAATTTAATGATAATAGCGCAAGCTTAGACAATTTAGGCGTCGGTTTTATTGTAGAAGAGGTTGATTTGACGCAAGGTCCCTAGCGAAAAGGATCAAATTTTAGACTTTTTTCAAAACGAATTTAATATATCTCAAAATGGAGACAATAAAGAAGCGAAAGATGAATCGGATATAATCGCAAAAGAGGTAAATTTAATCCAATCTAAGTCAAATTTAAATGTAGATTTTTGGAATACCAAGAAAAAAACACGAAGATTGACGTGTCTGAGAAAATTTGCATGAATCGCAAGAACAAGTTTTTTTGAGTCAAATTTAATGCAAGCATATAAAAGTACAAGCAAAGGAGCAACGCAAGTGCAAGTCAAAAGCGCGCAAGAAAGCGGGATAAGTACGGCAAAAGAAGCTGAAGCAAGACCTGCCAAGCGTAAAGATAGGGCTGCGCTTTTGGCCGAAATAGGGCTGTCGACCGATGATAGCGGTCTTGGAATGCCTGGCGATAGGGCGTCAATAATGCTAGCTGATGAAAGTGCTAGAAGAATTGCCATGAAGGGCGTACTAGATAAATACTTAATAAAGCTTATTGAGCTTGGCGGTAGCGACTTGCACGTAAAATCCGACAGGGTTATTCGAGGTAGATTTAACGGCGAGATATTTACCATGGGCGATCAAATTTTAGATTACGACAGTTCTATAATTCTTGCTAAGGAAATTTTAGGATCGAATTATTATAGTCTAATGAAAAGAAAGAGCGTGGATTTTACCTATAGGCTAAACGACGACTATCGTTTCCGCTCAAATGTCTTTTTGCAGATGGACGGCGTATCTTTCGTATTTAGAACGATTCCGACGAAAAATTCCTACGATGTCGGAGCTTTTATTGCCGCCCGTTATTGAAAAGCTTTGCAATAAAGTAAATAGAGGTATCGTCCTAGTAACGGGACCTACTGGTAGCGGTAAAACGACGACGTTAGCTAGTATGATAAATCACCTAAATCACACGAAAAACTACCATATCGTCACTATCGAAGATCCGATCGAGTTTATATATAACGATGATAAAAAGCGTAATAAATCAGCGCGGTATCGGCCAAGACGTAGATAGCTTTGCTGACGCGCTAAGGGCTTCTTTGCGTGAGGACCCGGATGTTATATTTGTGGGCGAGATGAGAGACCTAGAGACTGTTAGAACCGCGATAAACGCTGCGGAAACCGGCCACTTGGTGCTTGCGACGCTTCACACTCTTGATGCAAAAGAAACTATCGGCCGCGTCATAAATATGTTTCCTAAAGAGGAGCAAAAACCGAATCAGAATGACCTTTGCTTCGGTTGCGGAGGCTATCATATCTCAGCGCCTTGTCGTGACTACGACCGGCAAACGCCGTGTCGCTTGCGAAATAATGGTAAAAAACATAAGAATAAGAGATATGATCTTAGAAGATAGAGATAGCGAAATTTACGACGCGATAGAACAAAGTAAAAATACCTACGAAATGCAGACCTTTGAGCAGCATTTGCTTGACATGTATACTTCGGGAATTATAACAAAAGAAGAAGCGCTAAAAAGCGCCAGTAGAAGGGAAAAACCTCGATATCAAAAATCAAGAGTGCCGACCTTGCTAAAAAAACGAGCGATGGTTGCCTCTATCGAAGAGGATGCAGAGCTTTTAAAAGAATTTCAAAGCGAAGTTATTGCGCTCAAAGATATCAAGTAAGGCGAAATTTATATAAATTTGGGTATCATCGGCTTCTATTTTTCAAGAAAGGAAAACGATGTTAGAAGGTATCGTTAGAGAGAGTATCGGTAAAAAGGCGTCAAAAGCCTTGAGAAGAGATGGTTATCTAATCGCCAACATTTACGGCAAGGGATTAGAGAACGTGCAGGCCGCTTTTAAAATCAATGATTTTATAAAAGAGGTTCGCAAAAAAGAGAGCCTTGCGTTTGACGTAAAAGTGGGTGGAAAAACCTTGAAAGTCGTAGTAGTCGAATACCAAAAAGACCCTGTGACAAATGCGCTAAAACACGTTGATTTAAAGGTTGCGCTTCCAGGCGTCGTCTCAAAATACATGATCCCGGTTAAACCTTGCGGAACCCCGGTCGGTCTAAAAAATAAAGGCGTTTTGATCATCTCAAAAAGACGCTTAGCCGTAAAATGCACGGCTGAAAATTTGCCTAATTCATTCGACATAGACGTTAGCGGCCTTGATATAGACGACACCGTCCTAGTACGCGATATAACCGTTCCTGCGGGCGTCACTATTATCGATGCTGACCGCGTAGCGGTTCTAGGCGTAATAAAAGCTAAATAAGGCTAGCCTTGATACTCATAGTTGGACTGGGGAATCCTGGTCCCGAGTACTCCAAAACAAGACATAATGTCGGCTTTATGCTGATAGATAGACTTAAAAAAACTCAATTTCTACAGATGTGAGCTCAGTCAAATTTCAAGGCGATCTGTTTAAATTTCAAAAATCTACTTCTTTTAAAACCAACGACTTTTATGAACCTAAGCGGACGAAGCGTAAAAGCCGTCGCAGATTTTTACAAGCCTGAGCGCGTTATCGTTATTCACGACGATCTTGATTTAAATTTCGGCGTCGTTAAATTTAAAAAGGGCGGCGGAAACGGCGGGCATAATGGGCTAAAATCAATCGACGCGTTAATGGGCGCAGATTACGAGCGCGTTCGTATCGGTATCGGTAGAAGCGCGCACAAAGGCGAAAGCGCTGTAACCGGTCACGTGCTTGGAGAATTTAACGCAGAGGAAAAAAAGAGGGGCTGGAAAAAAAATTTTCAGACTACTGTGAAAAACGCGCTAAATGAGCTAATAAAAAACCGACATCGATGCCGTTTCACAAAAATTCTCAACAAAAAAAGGCATTTTGTGAGCGGATTAAATTGGCATTTTCGATTTTTTTGTGATTCGTAAAATTTTGGAGCTTTTTAAGGCGCCGAAAAAGTCTATTAAATTAAAAGCCAAGTTTAAAAACCGTGCGCCAAATTCTCTTTACCGCAAGTTTTATAAATTTACTTAAAAAAATTTTACTAGCAAATTTATAAAATTTACGAAAAAAACGGTTTTTTTCACAGACTCGCCTTTTATCCAGAGCTGTATTTTTTTATTAAATTTCACGCGAAAAAAACAGAGCTGTTTAAATTTGATACTTTCGAGAGTATTGCTCTTGTTTGCCGACCCGTGTACGCAAAATTTGATTTAAAAAGGCCATAAATGAACCTTTACGCGCGTTACGTCGGCTGGCTTTATTTTAAATATTTCATGATTTTATTCGTCGCGCTCACGCTTTTTTTACGTCGGCATCGACATCCCTAACCAACCTAAAAGACATGCCCGCAAGCGCGAACCTAAAGCTGCTTTACTTCGGCCTAACCTCGCTTACGGCGGTAAACTACGTCCTGCCGCTCGCGCTCATTTTTGCGCTGATAACGAGCAAATTTAGCATGATTCGCAGTAACGAGCTTGTTAGCTTTTATGCGCTCGGTATCGATAAAAAATCGCCTGATCAAGCCGCCTTTTTTTACATCGCGCTTGCTATCACGTTTATTTACGTCGGGCTAAATTTCACGCCATTTGCCTACGCCTACGAGTACGGGCGAAATATCGTGAAACTCTCGAATTTATCGCGCACGAGCTCGGATATTTTCTTAAAATTCGAGGGTAAAGTTTGTCTATATGGACAGCCTAAATACTATTAGCGGCGAGGCTAAAGACGTGCGGATATTTGACATAAACGGCAGCAATCTGCGCAGCGCAACTTTTGGCGAAAGCGGGAAGTTTATAGACGATGCGTGGCTTTTAAAAAACGCTAAAATCGTAAATTTGCCGCAAAATATTAAGCTTAGCGAAAAGGGACTTGATATCAAAACGCCAAGAGAGCTAAAAACGCTTGAAAATTTTAAACCAAAAACTATAGAAAGCGCGTCGGCGGAGAGTTCTGCGATCACGATTCCCGATGCAGTGGATTACATTTTGGCGTTTAAAGACGAAGGTATCGGGCTAAATTCGACCAAAAACTACGCTTTATAACCTCGCTTTTTGCGCCGTTTTTTTTGCGCCGTTTATGGTGCTTATTATTTACTATTTCTTGCCGGTTACCGGACGATTTTTTTAATCTCGCCTTAAAAAGCTTTATCTTTACGATCGCCTCGCTTTGCGTCTGGGGCGCACTTTTTTTGTGATGATGAGATTTGCTAGAAACGGCGTCGTCTCGCCCGAGGTCGGCGTGCTTTTACCTATTATTTTACTCGGTGCTTACGCTTTTTTTATCTGCGTTTTGGGAGTCGTTAAGAGAGATTTAGGCAAAACTTTCTGTAAAAATCTAACTATTTTTTTAAAACAAGGTCGATTATGGATTTTACGAATTTAGCACAAAAAAATACGGCACCCCTCTTTACGTTTACGATTTTTGACTACATGGCACACCGCTACGAAGCGCTAAAAAACGCGTTTCACGCTAGAAAATCTCTCGTATGCTACGCCGTTAAGGCAAACTCAAATTTAAGCGTTTTGAAATTTTTAGCCGGGCTTGGGGCTGGATTTGACTGCGTGAGCGTAGGCGAAGTTAGGCGCGCTTTGCTAGCAGGGGCTAAAAAGCTACCAGATCATCCTAAGCGGCGTGGGCAAGTGCGACGACGAGCTTAAATTTGCGCTGGAAAATGAAATCTTGATGATAAATTTGAAAGCGAAGCCGAGATGAACCGCTTAGAAGCTATCGCAAAGCAGCTAGGCAAGCCCGCCCGCATCAGTATCCGCGTAAATCCAGACATCGACGCCAAGACGCATCCATATATCTCGACCGGACTAAATGAAAATAAATTCGGCGTAGATCTGCAAATGGCAAAAAAATGTATCTGCACGCTAAAAAAACTCGCCGCATCTCGAGCCAGTAGGCATCCACAGCCACATCGGCTCGCAGATAACCGACATAAAGCCCGTTATCGAAGCGGCAAAGATCGTGGCAAATTGACTAGAGAGCTAAAAAGCCGCGCAAATCGACATCAAAGTTTTCTGACGTCGGCGGCGGCATAGGCATCGTTTACGGCGACGAGCGAGCCTGATCTATACGAATACGCGCAGGGTATTTTTGGCAAAGTTAAGCGGCCTGGACGTTACGGTAGTTTGCGAGCCGGGACGCTTTATCGTCGGCAACGCGGGGTATTTTCTAACTAGCGTGCTTTACGAGAAATGTAACAAAGAAAAAGCGCTTTGTCATCGTGGACGGCGCGATGAACGACCTTATCCGCCCGAGTCTTTATCAGGCTAGGGCATAAAGTACTTTTGCTCTTAGCGGCGGCAAGACTCTTTGCGAGTGCAAAAAGAGCAACTTGAAGAGCTCAAATTTAGCCCTTGCGACGTGGTCGGGCCGATCTGTGAGAGCGGAGATTTCCTCGCAAAAGACCGAAATGTACCGCCTCTAAACCCAGGCGATCTCGTCGTCATCAAATCAGCCGGCGCATACGGCTTTGCGATGAGCAGCAACTACAACACTCGTGGGCGCGCCGCGGAGGTTGCGGTAAAAGGCGGCGAAGACTTTTTGATAAGACGCCGCGAGAGCTTTGAGGACGTAGTGGCGCTGGAGCGAGAATTTCAGGCTAAGGAGCGAAAATGCAAAACATAAACGACCTTAGAAGCGAGATAGATAAGATCGACGATGAGGTGCTAAGGCGCCTAAACGAACGCATGAATTTTTGTGCGAAAGATCGGCGAGCTAAAAGCAAACCAGCGGCAGCGCGATCTACCGTCCCGAGCGCGAAAGAGCGATCCTAAACCGCCTCGAGGGGCAGGACTCCGCATTTTTTTAAATAAAGCTGCGATCGAGGCGATTTATCTTGAAAATTTTTGCCGTTAGTAGAAACCTCGAGATGCCCGAAAAAGTCGCCTATTTAGGGACCTGAGGGCACCTACACGCATCAGGCCGCCGAGAGTCGTTTCGGCGCGATGAGCGCGTATTTGCCCCTAGCTAGTATCGAGGCGGTTTTTACCAAACTAAAAACACAAAGAGGCTAAATACGGCGTCGTGCCGATAGAAAACAACACTGAAGGCGCCGTGGGTGCGACGCTAGACTGCCTTGGACGGTTTGATAGCGTCAAGGTCGTGGCTGAAATTTACATGGATATCCACCATATTTTTTTGCGAGCAAGTGCGAAAAATTTAAAGGACATCAAGCGCATTTACTCGCACCCGCAAGGCTACAATCAGTGCCGTAAATTTCTTAGACGATCATATGCTTTCAGCCGTCGAGTTTATCCCGGCAAAAATCAACCGCGCAGGCCGCGCAGCTAGCTAGTAGCGAGCCAAACTCGGCCGCTATCTGCTCTAAGATCGCAGCCAAGCTTTTACGGCGTGCCGATATTGTTTGAGACGATCGAGGATAATGCCGCAAACCGCACGAGATTTTTTTATCTTAAGCGATTTTAAAAAAACGAGCGCGCGCAAAAAAATAAAAACATCAATCCTAGCAAAGACCGAACACCGTCCCGGCGGGCTAGTGGAGCTATTACTAGCCTTTTAGAGACGAGGGTATAAACATAACCAAACTAGAGAGCCGCCCGATAAAACAGCGCGAATTTAAGGCGAATTTTTATATAGATTTCGAGGGGCACATCGATGACGACAACGTCCAAAAAGCGATACAAAAAGCGATAAGTTACGGTCACGAAATCGTGTGGCTGGGAAGTTACGTCGCGTGGGAGGAATGAGATGAAAGTTAACGAGTAATTTGGCAATTTGAGTGAGCTATGAGGCGGGCAAGCCTATCGAGCTAGTCGTGCGCGAATACGGCATCGACGCCAAAGACGTCATCAAGCTAGCCAGCAACGAAAAACCCGTACGGTACGAGCCCTGCGGTAGTAAAAGCAGTAGGCGAGATAGCAAATAAAATGCATCTTTATCCCGACGACAGCTACTTCGAGCTAAAGGCTGCGCTAGCTAGTAAATTTTGCGTTAGCGAAAAATCTATCGTAATAGGCTCCGGAAGCGATCAGATAATAGAATTTGCCGTGCACGCAAAGGCGAACGCAAAGAGGGGAATTTTAACCACGGGCATAACCTTTGCTATGTATGAAATGTACGCCAAAAACAGCGGGCGCAAGAGTCTTTAAAGCCCAGAGTAAAGAGCATGATCTGGGCGAGTTTTTTTGCAAATTACAAGGCTAAAAAAAGACGAGATTGGCATTATATTTTTGTGTGTGCCTAATAACCCTCTAGGAGGCTGCCCTGACGCCGAAGAAATGTATAAATTTTTAGAGCAGATTGACGCCGATACGCTCGTGGTTATCGACGGCGCGTATCAGGAGTTTGCTAAATTTAAAGACGCGAAAAAAGAGATAAAAACCGCGCGAACTCATAGCTCAAATTTCCAAACGCGATATACCTGGGTACGTTTTTCTAAGGCTTACGGCCTTGGTGGTATGCGCGTAGGATACGGCATCGGCGAAGAAAGCGTGATGAGCGAGCTGGGCAAACTAAGAGCGCCTTTTAATATAACGACGCTTAGTTTAAAAGCGGCTATCGAGGCGCTAAAAAGACGAAGAATTTGTAAAAAAATGACGCTTGATACAAATTTCTAAAGAGATGAAAAAAAGTATGAAAAATTTGCCGACCTTCACGGCATAAAGTATCTGCCGAGCTTTACGAATTTTATCGTTTTTTTGAGTTTGAGCGTCAAAACGCTAGCGAGCTTGCTCAAAAATCTGTTAAAAAAAGGTATAATTTTACGTGACCTAAAAGGTTACGGATTAAACGCGATTCGCATAACTATCGGGCAACCAAATCAAAACGACGTAGTTTTTAAAAACAAATCGAGGGAAAATTTAAAAGTAAATGGATTTCAAAACCGCAATTCAACAAATCGGACAGGGTCTATCACAACCTCTCGTTAAGACAGCGTCTAGTCGCTGCGGGCTCGGTTGTGTTAGTGGTCGGATTTTTAGTGTTTTTGAGCATTTATAAAAGCTCAAATGAAGGTTACGACGGCTATAGCGTACTTTTTGAAGATACATCTGCCGCAGACTCTGCGCTAATAATCCAGCAGCTTGAAAAAGATAAGGTAAAGTATAAAATTTCTAAACGAGGGCACGATTTTAGTGCCAAACTCGGACGTTTACCGCGAGAGGATTTCGATCGCGTCGCTTGGGATTTTAAAAAGACGGTAAGGTCGGATTTGAGATTTTCGATAAGCAAGATTTGGCGCGACTGATGCCGAGCAAAAGGTTAAACTTTCAACGTGCTCTAGAGGGCGAGCTGGCTCGCACGATAGAAAGCTTTGGCACCGATAAATAAAGCTATCGTGCGTATCGCGATACCCAAAGAAACGCTTTTTACCGAGCGTGCCACGCCACCAAAGTGCGTCTATCGTGTTAAATGTAAAAGACGGGCAGAGCTTCAAATTTAAAAACAAATCACGGGCATTAAAATGAGTCGCCGCAGCGGTGGCACGTTAAAACCCGAGCAAGTAAAAAAATCGTAAGTCAAGACGGAGTGCCGCTTGGTGAGGAGGACGGCGAATACGATAGCGATCAGATCACGCAACAAATCCGCTACAAACGCGACGCCGAGCACAATCTCGAAGAAAAAAATCATAAACGTCCTGTCGCCTATCGTGGGCGGCTCGGATAAGGTCGTAGCCAAAGTAACGATAGACTTTGACTTTTGCTAGAAAAAGATAGCCAAAGCGAGACCTTTGATCCAAACTCTGTAGCTAGAAGCGAACAAAATGTCGAAGAAAAAAACGCCAAGGCAGCAAAGAAGCCGAAGTACAAGGCGTGCCTGGGGCCGTGAGCAATATCGGTCCGGTCGAAGGCCTGCAAGACGGTAAAATGAAAGAGCTGTATTCAAAAAGCTCATCTACGACAAACTATGAAATCTCAAAAAAAGTCGAGCGCGTCAAGGATCAGTTTGCTAAGATAAACCGCCTAAGCGCCGCTGTCGTCGTGGATGGAAAATACGAAAATAAAAAGGACGAAAAAGGAAATCCAACTAGCGAAATAGCCTACGTACCGCTTGACAAAGAGCAGCTAGCGCGTATAGACGCTCTTATTCGCCAGTCTATCGGCTTTGATCAAAACAGAGGCGACGAGGTTACTGTTAGTAACTTTGAGTTTCAGCGTCAAGACGGACAGACGCCGGCTAGCAAAGTTCAGTCCTTTTTCGAGCTTTTACATAGTGCCGTTTTTGCCTATTATCAAGTATCTTTTTGCGGCCGTTTTACTTTATGTATTCTATAAAAAAGGTTATTGCTCCATTTATGGCTAAAAATGCTTGAGGACGTAAAAGAAGAAGAGCTTGATTTGTCGGAAAAACGAAGTTCAGCTAGAGGATAGCGAAGATACGCTGGAGAAAATTTTCAAGCGGCTAGGGAAAAAAAGTTGAGGAGCAGCTTGGTATCGGCGATAACTTTAATGAGGACGACTTGCGCTATGACGTATTGCTAGAAAAAATGAAACTAATCGTTCAAGATCGCAGCGAAGAAATAGCCGTATTGCTCCAAGATATGATAAAAAACGACTTGGATTTTAGCAACCGTAAGGACTTTTAATGGCAACAAAGCTAAATGAACAACAAAAGATGATTTACGACGACCTTTCGATGCCCGAAAAGGTCGCTATTTTGCTTATTCAGTTGGGCGAGGACGCCACGACTTTGCTATTTTCGCATATGGAGGTTGACGTTATAACAGAAATTTCGCGCTATATAGCTACCGCAAAGAGTACGGATAAAGGCGTAGCAGCCGCTGTTTTAGAAGAATTTTACGCTCTCATGCAGTCAAATCAATATATGAGAAGCGGCGGCTTAGAGTACGCGAAAGAAATTTTATACCGCACCTTTGGTCCTGAAGCCGCGCAAAAGATACTCGACAAGCTCGCAAAAAGCATGGAAAACACAAAGAGCTTCGGTTATCTTGCCAAGGTAAAGCCTCAACAGCTTGCGGACTTTATCGTTAACGAACATCCGCAGACTATCGCGCTTATTTTTGGCGCATATGGATTCAACCAGCGCGGCCGAGACGCTTTCGTTTTTTTTAATAATGAGCTTAGAAGCGAGGTCGTTGTGAGAATGGCAAATTGAGGCGACATCAGCCCGTCTATAATCAAACGCGTTTCAACGGTGCTAGAAGGCAAACTAGAGAGCCTCACGTCCCTACAAGGTCGAAGTCGGCGGCCCGAGAGCCGTGGCGGAGGTGTTAAACCGCCTCGGTCAAAAGGCGTCCAAAGCTACGATCGAATATATCGAGGACGTCGACGACAAGCTCGCTACGACGATCAAAAGAGCTTATGTTTACCTTTTGAGGATATTAACACCCTCAATCAAGCAGCTATCCGCGAAATACTTAAAAAAACGTCGATAAAAAAAGACCTCATGGTCGCACTAAAAAGGCAGCGGCGATGCTCTCAAGGAGAAAATTCCTCTCAGTATGTCTCAGCGCGCCAGCGACTCGTTTAAAGAAGAAATGCAGTTTTTGGGAGCGGTGCGCGTAAAAGACGTCGAAGAGGCGCAGCGCCGCATAGTAGAGCAGGTTCAGGCCTTAGCCGAAAGCGGGGCGTTCCAAATAGGCGAAAGCGATGAGATGATAGAATGAAAAAGTAGCGTAATAACAAATGAGCGCTCAAAAGAGCACTTTGTAGAAAAACTATCGGTTTAGAAATTTCTAGGCCAGGAAAAAAAGAAGCGAGGATACACACTCGGCCCACGAAAGCGAATCTGGCCGCGCGACCGAGCATAACGAGCGAGCTTTAAACGGCGAGCAAGAGAGTTCAATTTAATCGAAGCAAAAAGAGCAAGGCTCGTATTTTTAGGCCAGAATCAAACTTCATCGAGGAGCTACTAAAACGCACCGACGAGATGAGCGGCAGTATGATAAAGCTGCAAATGCAAATCGAAAAACCAAGAAAACGAATTTGCTAAACGCCTAGAGAGCGAGATCCAGCGCGCTAAAGAGGACGGCATAAAGCAGGGCAGAGACGAGGCGGCGGCTAAGTTTGACGAGGAGTTAAGAGCGCTTGAGAGCAGGTATCTCGGATCTATAAATAAGCTAGAGGAGCAGGCGGCTAAGTTTGAAAGCCTCATCGCATCTAGCGAAGCGCAGCTGCCCGCTACCGCAGTTGATATAGCCAAAGAGGTCGTAAAAAAAGAGATTTCATTAAATTCGGCAAACATCGCCGCAGCTATCTGTAAGGAGCTTTTTAGCGAGATAAAAAGACGCTAAAGAGGTGCAGGTCAAAGTAAATCCGAAAGATTACGAGTTTATCAAAGAAAAATTTTCTCCGGTCAAAACGTCAAAATCTCCGCCGATGAAGCCATTAGCGCGGGCGGAGCGATCGTGCTTAGCGACGCGGGTAACCTCGAGGGCACGATCGAAGCCAGACTAGAAAAAAATCAAAAAAAGATAATAGGACAATGATAGACGTAAAATCTATGAATATGGAGGAGCTTGAAGCGCTTTGCGGAAAGCTCCGTGATAAAACTCTACAAACCGTCAGCGCAAACGGCGGGCATCTGAGCTCGAACATCGGCGCAGTCGAGCTTATCGTCGCGATGCATTATGTTTTCGACGCCGCAAAAGATCCGTTTATATTTGACGTCAGCCACCAAAGCTACGCGCATAAGCTAATCACGGGGCGCTGGGATCAAATTTGACACGCTTAGAGAAAATCTGGCGGTATCAGCGGCTACACTAAGCCTTCCGAGAGTAAATACGACTACTTTATCGCAGGGTCACAGCTCCACCTCGATCTCGCTAGCAGTCGGCGCGTCAAAGGCGATCAAGCTAAAGGGCGAGGATCGTATCCCCGTAGCCCTTATCGGGCGACGGCTCGATGAGCGCAGGCATCGCATACGAGGCGCTAAACGAGCTCGGCGACATCAAAAAAACCCATGCGTCATCGTCCTAAACGACAACGAGATGAGCATCAGCAAACCTATTGGCGCCTTTTAGCAACTACCTCTCGCAGATGATGGCGGGGCCGCTGTATCAGAAGTTTAAAAAGCCGAGTAGAGCGATTTTTTTGAGCTACATGCCAGATGGCGCCGCGTATATGGCGCGCAGGATGGAGGAGGGTATCAGGATCTTTACGCCCGGGATGTTTTTTTCGAGGAGCTGGGGCTCGAGTATATCGGTCCCGTAAACGGCCACGACGTGAGGGCGCTTATCGAGGCTTTTAGCGTCGCAAAAGGGATGAAAAAGCCCGTCGTCGTGCACGCCCAGACGCTAAAAAGGCAAGGGGCTACGAAAAAGGCCGAGGGGCATCTAGCTAGCTGGCACGGCGTGAGTCCGTTTGATCTAAAAAAAGCGGCGAAGCCATCAAAAAAATCAGCCGCCAAATCAGCCACCGCGCTCTTTGCAGAAAATTTGACCCAGCTAGCTAGCGAGCATAAAAATATCGTCGGAGTCACTGCCGCGATGCCTACGGGTACAGGGATAGACGCGCTGATGGAGAGATTTCCGGATAGATTTTTGGGACGTAGCGATCGCCGAGCAGCACGCCGTCGCCTCGATGGCTGCGATGGCAAAGGAGGGCTTTAAGCCATTTATCGCGATTTATTCGACTTTTTGCAGCGCGCGTTTGACCAGGTCGTGCACGACTGTGCGATCATGAACCTAAACGTCGTCTTTTGCGATGGACCGCGCGGGCATAGTCGGCGAGGACGGCGAGACGCATCAGGGTGCCTTTGACGTTAGCTATCTCAAATTTGATCCCGACTTTGACGATTTTTCGCGCCTCGTTGCGCCGATAGTTTGAGGTTCGCGATGCGCTACGCCTACGCTCACGAGGGGCCTTGCGCTTTTCGCTATCCGCGCGGAGCTTTTGCGCTGTCTCAGGGCGAGTTTGAGGCGCGCGAGCTTGAGCTTGGCAAAGGCGAGATTTTTGGTCGAGGGCGACGGCGAAGCAGCATTTATCGCTTACGGCAACGCCGTTGGCAAGGCAAACGCCGCCCGCAAAATTTTGCTTGAAAAAAACGGACGGCAATTTGACCCAAGCCTTGTTGATTTGGTTTTTGTTAAGCCGCTTGACGGCGAACTTTTTGCAAGAGCTCGCGCGCAAGCATAAAATTGGTACGTCTTTTTCAGATACCGCAAAAAAAGGCGGCGTAGGCGAGATTTTAGCTGCATTTTTTTGCAGGAGCGACGCATTTTTGACGTGCACATTGTTAGCTTTGAGTTTGACGACGTCTTTATCCCGCACGGCGCTACGGCCGACGTCGAGAGGGCCCTGGGTATCGATGCGGCAAGCATTTGCGAGAAAATTTTAACCGAAACGGCGGATTAAATTTTAGCTGAAGCATTCTTGCGTGTTTTGGCGAGCGCATTTAGGCGGAGAAGGAGAAAAATCTGAGCGAAACAAACCTTTTTATGCTCGGTCTCGCCGCTCTTACTTTGATTTACCGTGCCTTAAACGGTACGGGTAAATTTGCACGCATCGAGCCGGTTTTATTGATTTTTTTATCTTCGTTTATCTTTTTACGGACTGGCTTGCGAGCGAATTTTTGGATTAAATTGAGCCTCGATAGGCTTTGTGCTAAGGTTTGTTTTGCTCGCTGCGCCCTAGGGATAAAAAAATCGCCAAAAAAACATTACAGACTTTCGTTTTTACCGTCTATAAAACGCTTAAATTTGGCGCCGATGCTTGATTGGGTGCGGATTTTTATCAAAAAAAGGTAAAATTTAAGTAGATTTTTTTGCTCGTAAATTTGGTCGTACGGCAAGGTATAGAAGCTTGTTTACATTTAAAATCGTAATTAGCGAAAACTCAAAAAAATGTGAATTATTTTTTTACGCCTTTGCTTCAAAAAAACGTAGCCTTATCTAAAATGCTGCGATACCGCCGCAACCGACAAAAAAATAAATTGTACGGTAGCGATGATAAGCGGTGGTTGCTTGCAACAATCGATGGCAAAATTTGAAGTCGTGTTAAAAAGTCGGCTTTTTTTATTTAAATTCGGCAAGCAAACCGTCAAACTTTAAATCGCATTCAAATTTGAAGCCCAAAGGTCTAGAAATTTACCTTGAGTATAGCGCTTAAACTCGCAAAAAGCATAAATTTGACTACAAAATGACACAAATTTTCAGTAAATAATAATTTATATTACCAACTATAAAGAAGTTTTTAAATAAAATTTTTGTATATTTAGCAAAAAAATATCAGGAAAAAAATATGAACTATATGGAACTTCTCAAAAAATCACGGCCTCAAAGCCACCCCGCAGCGCCTCAGCGTGCTCAAGATCCTCGACCGTCACACGCATCCGACAATCGATGAGCTTTACGAAGAGATCTGTGCCGAAAACCCGTCCGTATCGCTCGCGACGGTGTATAAAAACCTAAATATGCTCAAAGACGAGGGGCTCGTCGTCGAGGTAAATATGCCAAACCAAAAGGCGCGCTACGATATCTTTAGCTACCCGCACATCCACGTCGTATGCGAGAGTTGCGGACACGTCGAGGACTATAATTTCTGCGAGGCGCTGAGCGAGTACAAGGAAAGCTTGGAGAGAAAGCTCGGGAATTTCATCGAAAAGATGAATGTGCTAGTAACCGTAAAGGACTGCAAAAACTGTCGCCAGTAGGCTTTTGGCTCGCTTTTTTTGGCGAGCTAAATTTTCTCTCGTTTATAGCTTTATAGTGAATTAAATTCGGGCTTATGCTAATAAAATTTGCAACTATTTTTGATCCTGTAAGCGAGCTTTTATCAAGAATAAATTATACTCACAAGAGCTTTGGTAGCGCCAAAACAGCGATATTTTGCATCTTAACCTGCTTAAATTTATACTTAACCTCACTCCGCGACGCGATTTACCCAGATCAAAAAACTCATCGCTCGGGTTCTCGTCGTCCAAATGCGCGGGAGTGACTAGCTCAAGCGCGGTCTGCGGGATCGTCGTTTTGAACGTCTGTGTTACCCACTGCTGAAATTTCTAGGTTTGGATGCACGATAAAGTCGTCCTCCTCGCTATTTGGCGGCGCGCTAAAATCCTCATCCCAGCAGATCTCATCGTATCCGATCGCAAGCAGCCGTAAAAAATCTAATCCGCTATGAGCCAAAACGCAGGTCATCGTCGAGCCCGAACCCGAGCCCATATGCACGATCTTCGTCTCGCCCGCATCGTCCAGCCACAGCGCACACATCGAGCCCTCCGAGCCGCTGCCTGCGAACACGCAAAGCCGCTGCTTGATCTCTGCGGCAAGCTCGCGATCCTCGCCGTAAAAACCAATACCTTAGCTCCTCGTCGCGATTTTTTTCGGCTCATCCGTGAAAAAAAGACGATGTCTGTGCCGCCCTCGCGCTCATCGTCGCTCCAGCTCTGCCGTAGCCGATCCTGCGGGTAGAGATAGCCGCGTCTGCGCCCGCCTACGTCGTCATAAAAGCCGTTTGCTTCGATCCACGCATAAAGCGCCTCTATCTCGCTTGGTACTTGCATGCCCTGCGGTAGCGCCTCGCGCAGCTGCGCTAACAATAAATTTTCCACGATCGCTCCTTTTGTTAAATTTGCCGCTCGAATTTTACTGCGTTTCGGCTAAATTTACGGATATTTTGTCTGATATTTGCGGCGTTTTACGCGCTACGAAAAATGAGAGTATTTTGAAGTTGTACAGAAATTTGACGGATGGAAATGCGTCAAATCTCACGATCTAAGTTTTACTACTTTAAGGCCTCTTGGAAATTTTTCTGTTCGCGCTTCGGATACGCAGACGATACCGTCATCAAATTTGATTTTCGCGTCGCTGAAAATTCTAATTTGCAACTTTCGCCACCACAAGCCCCGTGCGATCGGCTCCGTGATAGCAGTGCACGAGCACGGCGCCCTCCTTTTGGCGCTCGCGAATGGTGCGTAAGACGTCCGCGATCTGCGCGGGCTTACTCCTGGCTTTGAAGCGGCTTGTTCGTGAGCCAAAATTGATCCCCAAACGCCCTTCTGTCGCCGCCTCTGCTAAAATGGCGCAGATTTACTATGCTTTTGATGCCAAGCTCGTGCAGCTTCGCGGTATCGCTCCCGTCAAGCTGCGCGCTGCGAAACAGCCGCTCGTCCACGCGGTAGAAATTTTTGCTTCGTCGATGAGGGTCGCTTTTTGAGATGAGTTTGGGTTTGTACCGCTCGCCGCGGTATCTGCGTTTTTAAAATGTGCGTTTTGAAATTTGGCGTCTTTTTGCGTCCGCGAGATTTTGCTCCGCGCCGCTCGTTTTTATAAAATTTATGGAATTCGCTTCCGTCGCAAGCTCAGCATTTATACTCATTGCAAAAGAAAAACGCGACCGCTAACGCGAGGGTTTTAAATTTCAAATCTCATCCTTTAAATTTGGCTAAATTTATGATTGTTGTAAAAATTTGATGCTTGGCTGGTCAAAATGCGAAATCGCAAGCGCGCCTCAAATTTGAGCGTGAAAATTTGAAGCGTCAAATCCACCCAAATCGTCACTCACTTTTGCCGCGAGCCCGCAAGCCGCGCCGCAAAAAAATCAGAAATCTCGTTTTTAGAAATTTCCCCGTTCCCGCCCTCGGTATCGCTAGATCAGTACGCGGTAGTTACATTGCGTAGTCACATTGCCCTTGTAAATTTACTGAAAATAAATCGTAAAAAGGGGTGCGCCGTTTCCGTGAGCGCTGCCATAAATTTTGTACTCGCCTCTTGCGATACTTACCCGAAATTTTTTTCGATTTCTACGCTTTTTAGCTTTCGATCAGATCGGTCTGCCAGTTCGCACCTTGCAGCGCCGTGTCAAGCTGTCTGATCTGCTTTGCTATCTCGTCCACCTGCTTTTGCAGCGCCGCGACGTCGACCGTGCTTAGGATTTTAATCTCGCTGCGCGAATAAACATCCACTTTTTGAGCGGAAGCTTGCGCAAAAGCCCGCAGCGCGTCCGCTTTTAGCGTAAGTACGTCGCGTTTGGCGATTAGCTCGGTTAGGGCTCTTGCCGTCCGCTTTTGCGGTGCAGTTGGTTAAACTTTATCCGAACGATTAGTCGCTCAAGCTCGCTTGTGAGCGCGTCTAGCTCGGCTAGTAGCGCCTTTGGCTCCTCGCTAGGGTTTCTCGCCCTCTTGCACCTTCGCGTTGTCCGCAAGCCTTGATTTTAGCTGCTCGATGCGTTTTTGTATGTCGGCGCGCAGTATCAGCGCCTCGGCTAGTTTCATTTTCGTCCTTTTAAATTTATTTTCCACCGCCAAGCTGCCGATCTTGTCCGTAGCGCGGCGAATACGGGCCGTAGAGCAAGCAGTCTCGGCAATCGGTGCTAAACAAAATCGCATCCGCGCGCGCAGAGAGATCAAAGCTTGCGTCCGAGACCGAGTCGGCGATCTGTTTAACTAGCGCGGAGACTAGCATGCCGATGAGGTTGCCGCCGCCGTCGCCCGAGTCGTTTGCTGCGGTCGCGCTTTTTTGCCAGAGTACGGCGCCCGTGTTTAGATCCACTAGAGTCGCCGCTACGCTCACGCGCGTGACGCTGCTAATGAGCATATACGAGGTGCCGTAGTCGGCGACGTTGAGGTAGAGCGCGGCGTCGGCGCCAAATATCTGCTTTAGCTTGTACGTAGAGATCTGCGCGATCTCTCCTGCGTCGTATATGCCGTTGTTTTTAAAGGTCTCGTTTACGAGCGCGGGCGAAAATACGTAATACCCCGCCTCGCTAAGCGGATAGAGCGCGTTTGCCAGCACCGCCGCGGAGGCCTTTATCTCGGCTGAGTCGCTGGTTGGCATCATGACGACGATCGAGCGAGGCCTGGTCTGTAAAAAAACGCCGAATAGTCGTAAACCTCGGGCTGTGAGCCTGCGCACGCTCCAAGAAACAGCACCGCAAATGCGCAAAGAAGCGCCGATTTTATTTTATTTTTCATTTTGGCTTCCTTTTGCGGTTTTGCTCGTTTTGGCTGGTTTTGCTTGCTTAGTTTTTAAATTTTGCTTGCTCGTCTGCTCGCCTAAATTTGAGCCTTTGCCCTTTAAATTCGGCTCACTTGCGCCCGATTTTTTTCCTTCGTCTGCTCGCTTAAAGGTTTGCCTCGGTTTTTGCCCGCCGCGCCTTTAGTTTTGCTATTTTGATTTAGCAAAAAAACATTGCGTAGTCGCGCGACTCGGGGTAAAGCTCGGCTTCTTTTTCGACGTAGGCTTTAAATTTAGCCCCGTTTCCTTGCGAAAGATAGAGTAAGCCTAGATGCGCGTGTAGTCCAGGCGGAGCTTTGGCGGCTCTTTGATAGGCTTTTTGCAGGCTCTCCTCGAGCGCGGCGATCTGTGCGCCCGCATCGCCCTCTTCGGTTAGATACTCGTAGACCGAGCTCGTGTAGGCGCCGTCCCAGTAGTATAGCTGCCTAGGGCGAGTCGTCCGCGCAGCCCGAGAGTAGTAGGGCGGCGGCGGAGACGAGCGCGAAATTGGCTAGAGTTTTAAAGCGCAAAATTTATCCTTATTTCGCGTTAAAAGCGCCGCTTTCAAGCCCGCGCGTTAGGTTATTTACGGCCTCGATGATGGCTAGGCTTAGTACCTTGCCGTTTAGCGTAGAATCATAACCCGCGCTACCGCCAAAACCCAGTACTTCGCGGTTTGAGAGCTCGTACTCGCCCGCGCCCTGAGTGGAGTAGATCACCTCGGAGTTTTTCACGTCCACGACGTTAAGATTTACCTTCGCGTAGGCGGTTTGGGTTTTGCCTTTGCCAAGGATGCCAAAAAAAGCTGGGCGATCGCCCGTAGTTTTGCGACCAAACTCCGTCACGTCGCCCGTGATGACGTATCTTGCGCCTTTGATGTTTTGCGCCTCTTTGCTTAGCGCGCTTTCTTCTTTGATGGCGCGCATGTTGCTGCGGTCAAGCACCGAAAAGCGCCCGCTTTGCTGTAAATTTGAGATAAGGATGGTCTGGGCTTGGTTGCCTAGTCTATCCTCGCCATCTGAAAATACGCCGTTTTGGTATGAGGACTGGTTGCTAAAGCGGCCGATCGAGACAGCGATCTTTTGTCCTTGATAGTTGGTATTTATGGTTTGAACTTTTGGCGTTTCAACTACGCGAGATCGCTCCGTCGCGCATCCGGTTATCAGCATCGCAGCGCACGCGGCTAGTAAAAATTTTACGTTCGTTTTCATATCGCTCCTTTAAATTTTGATTTGCGTTATTATCTTATCTGTTTTATGCTTAAAAATAGATACTGCAATCGCCCGTCCGTAAGATCTTTGCACAGCTAATCTCTACGTTAGCTAAAAACGCTTTTTAGATTGTTAAAAGCTAGTTCAAGCGCCTTTACTTCATGCCCAAGCTCTTCTATGACCTCTTTTCTAAGATCCAAGTTCTTGGCTATAAAATCAGAAAAAATTTGAGTGATAGAACAAAAACATCTTCGCTACTAAAGCGATATTCGATATCCTCAAACGTAAAAAAACTTTTTGCCGAAAATTTAACGTTCGCCCAAGCTATCCTTTTTACTTTTAAAAATCCACTTTGAAGATAAACGGCTTTTGTCGTAATTAGGGCGTTTTTAAAGATGATAAGCGGCAACTCTATCGGCAGGTCGTTTCTTTTTAGTCCGAGTTTGTGTCGTTTTAAAGAAATTTATTCGCCGCCTCGAATAAGCTATAATGGCTATTGCGTTTGGTCTCGTTAAAATACGAAACGCAAGCGTAAAAGACTTCGAGCAATATGCCGCTTGACGAATCTTTATATAAAGTATCGTCGCCTTTAAGCGTAGTAAACGGCGTTACAATATCTTTTTCGGTTTCGCTAAACAGATAATCGGTCTTTAAATTTCTAAACGGAGCGTAAAATTCCTCATAAAAAAATATTTAGAATTTGCGTAAAATCCTGAGTATTTAAGCCGAGTTTGGCGCACTCTTCTTCGTAATATTTTTCTTTTTTTCTCATAAAGCTCTTTTTTTGCTCGTGGGTTTCATTTTTTTGTCTAGGCGCTTTTTCTAGAATAGGAACCAGTTTTTTTCTTTCGCATTATCTACACTGTTCTCCCAGATGCCGCTCATTTGAAATATATCGTAAGGAAGCGTTAGGGCATTATAAGCGAGCCTAAGATTGCTTATAATTTCATAGTCGTCCTCGTCGTCTTCGTCATCCTCTTTTTTTCTCAAAGCTGTTTTTTTGTATAGCTCTCCAAGCATAAAGCTGGCGATAATTCGTCCCAGCCGTTAAATTCGCTAAGAATTTTTCCACCGTAGAAATTTACGATTTTTTTCATATTTTTTTGACTCAAATATAAATCTTCAAAGCCGATTATCGCCAATGCTATTATGGATGCGTAATCGTAAGCTCTTATGTTTTGTTTTTTTCGCAAACGGCGAGTATATCGCTCGTATCGGCGCAGAATTCGATAAATTTGCGTAAATTTCTCATTTTTATAAAAAAATCCTCGGCGATTTGCATAAATTCGGCTTTTTTTGTCGATAAAGTCATCTTCGCTAAAAATCGTCTTTATCAAAGGATATGCCGAAAGTTTCTAAACTCTTTTTTTATCTCCTCAACGGTTAAAATTTTATTAAACTCATCAAAGCTTAGCGTCTCAAGCTCCTCCTTTATCTTATATAAAAAGTTAAATAAAAATGCATTCGTAAATATGCTTGTCCAGCTTTTTTTATATAGTTCATAACATCTTCTTCTAAAACTACTTGGTAAGTTTCCCGCAGTGCGTTTGGGGATCTGTAAAAACTACTCTCGTAGTCCTCGGAAATACAAAAAAATCGCTCTTTTAACAGCTCCTTGCAAAAAGAAAAACGTTCTGCAAATCATACGCCTTAAGAGGAAAAAGCGAAAATGTTGTTGGGGTTAAAAAAATCTTATTCATTCATTACTCCTCAATTTATTTTAATAACTATTATTGCGCCGCGTTTGTGATTTATGACATAGCGCAAAATAAATCAAACCGCGCTATAAGCCGTAAATCGCCGTTAATTTGATATGCTTTGCGCTTGATTTAGCTTAATTTGCCCGCGCAAGCCGTCTAAAAATCAATTAACAAAAACGCTTCGCTTAAATTTGATTGCGTTATACTCTGCCGCCGAATTTTACTTGGAGCTCAATGGCCCGCGTAAATGTAGCTCGATATAACGCCGACTTTGCCGAATATGCCGCCGAGTAGAAATTTAAAAATCGGCGCCGCAACAAGGTCTAATTTATCAAAATCGTCGTTTCGCGAAAGCCGAGTTTGATCCGAAGCAAATCCGCAAACGGCGGAGTCGCTTACAAAATCTCCGCCTCTTTGCTTGCGTTTACCGAGCTTAGCGCGATGCGGTCGCCAGCTTTTTAGCTCGCTTAGATTTACCGTTTTGCCCTCTTTTTGTACTCGGACGAATGTGAAATCTGCGCGAAAAAGGACTCCTGCTGCGCGTATGCGGCGTGGGCGAGTTTGAGTGCATTTTCAATGTGAGCAGTTTGGTTTTGCACGGCGGCGTCTAAAACCCTGCCTTCAATGTAGTAAAATTTGCTCCTTTGCGAGCGATTTTTGCTCTAAACTCGCCTGAGAAAAATCTCGCTCTCATCATCGCTAGAGCGTTAAATTTACGCTCCCAAACGCGCACAAAAGCCGCGTCCGCCGCCTCGCTTAGCCTATCTATGCTTTGCATTAGCTCGCCCGTATCCGGTAGCAGCGCAGCCATCGCCGCACTTGGAGTCGGGGCGCGAAAGTCCGCCGCAAAGTCGCTGATCACGTAATCAATCTCGTGTCCGACGGCCGAGATCACGGGCGTGCGCGCGGCGTAGATCTCACGGGCTACTTTTCGTCGTTAAAGCACCACAGATCCTCTCTGCTGCCGCCTCCTCGCGCGAGCACGATCGCGTCAGCTCCGCTTGCGTCGGCTCTTTTTAGCGCGCGTATGAGCGAGGCGGGCGCAGTTTCGCCTTGCGTTAGCGAATCAAAGATTATGATTTCTACCAGCGCCCAGCGCTGCGAAGCGATACGCAGCATGTCTTGCAGTGCGGCTGAGGTTTTTGATGTTACGAGTGCGATCTTGCGCGGAAATTTGGGTAGCGGTTTTTTGCGCGAGATATCAAAAAGCCCTTCGCTCTCAAGCCGTGCTTTTTAGCTGTTTAAACGCAAGCTCGAGCTCGCCCTCGCCGCTGGGGCGTATCAGGGTCGCGATAAACTGATAGCTGCCGCTTGGCGAGTAGAGCGAAATTTCTGCCGTAGAGGGCGACTTTCATGCCGTCTGCGACGTCAAATTGAGCTTAGCGGCGTTAATTATAAATGACGGCCGAGATCGCGGCCTTTTCGTCTTTTAGCGTGAAATACCAGTGGCCCGAGCCGTGTTTAACGAGCCGCGAGATCTCGCCCTCTACCTCGACGTACGAAAACGTCGTCTCAAGCAGCGTTTTGGCCTGCTCGTTTAGCTCGCCGACGCTTAGCACTCACGGGCCTTTTGCGCGATGAAAAGGGTAGAAATATCCATCGAAAAGCTCTTGCAAAGGCGCATCTCAAAGCCCGCGGCTGCAAGTTCGCCCGCAAAGCTTTTTGGCGTCTAAAAAAGCCCTCGATCGAGCTTGGTAGATACTCGTAGGCTTCTTGATTTTTGGAGATAAAACCGCCGATTTTAGGCAAAATTTTACCTAGATAAAAGTCGCGAGCACCCGTGAGAATACCGCTTTTTTTGCGTTTAGTAAACTCAAGCACTACGACGTATCCGCCCGTTTTTAGCACTCTGTTAAACTCTCTTAACGCGGCTTCTCGCTCGACTACGTTTCTAATGCCGTAGCTGATACTTAGCACGTCCATCGAGCCGCTATCAAGCGTCGTTTGCGTCGCTAGCGCCTCGATAAATTTAAACTCGGAAAATTTCTGTTTGGCTACTGCGAGCATGCCGCTTGAGGGATCGACGCCGATTAGATTTTTCGATTTTTTTGCGTTAAACTCGCCCGCCGTCTTTTTGCCAAAAGCCCATCATATCGCCCGTGCCGCATGCGACGTCGACGATGTTTACGCTTGAGTCTTTGAAATTTGACAGCACCGTTTTGCACGCGATCTTGCGCCAACTCACGTCCGCGCCCATGCTCAGCACGCGGTTTGCCAGGTCGTAGGTGGGCGCGATGTCGTTAAACATCTGAACTATTTTTTTCTTGTTTTTTTCCATTTTTTTCTCTTTAGATATAGTAGATTTTTTTAAGCCGCGCGAAAGCTTTGTGATGCTTTTTTTGTAAAATTTTAGGTTTTGAGTCCAGTACTCGCTTCGCAGCTCGTAGATTTTTTTGTAAATTTCTAGCTTGGAGTTTGTCTATGCGCTTTTGCTCGGCGCCGCTTTTTTTACGTGTGCTAGCAGGCCTAGCCAGATGTCGGCGTCTTGCAGCGAGCCAAAGGTTTCTTGTAAAATTTTGCTCTTTTTTTAAAGCATTTTTTTAGCTGCAGCAAAACCAAAGCCGCCGCCGAGTACTTTCGCTTAAGTATCTCAGCCTTTTTTTATCTCGATGCGGCACTTGTGAAACTGCGCGTTTTCGGTAGTTTCACTCAAATTTGAGAGAGATTTTTTTTGAGGCGTAGATGTGAGCTCGCATGGATTTTTGCCGCGAGTTTTTTTATCGGTGCGTCTCCTAGCTCGCCTTTAAAAAAAGTCGCTTCCCTCGCGTAAAAAAATACCTCCCAATCGCGCAAAATTTCGTTTGCTTCCTCGCTTTGTAACTCTGCCTGGACGCTTTTTGGCTAGGGGTTTTGCTTAAATTTCTCTAGCTCGCTAGCTAGCGCCTCAAAGCCTTTTTGGCTTTTTCAAAAAAACTCGCAAAAATACGTCTATATCGCGTTTTTTTGGTTAGTTAGCTCGGCTAGCTTTTTTTAGAAAATTTAGCAGAAAATAACAAGCCGTTTTTTTCTGTCAAAAAAACGGGAGTGAAAAATTTCAAGCAGCGAGCGCGTTTTGCGCAGATTTACGCGGATCTGGTGCAGCGCCTTGGCATCGCCAGAGCTTGCGTATTCGCTTAGGTGTTTGTTTAGCGCCATAAAAAAATCTGAAAAAAACACCGTCCGCATCGCGCCCATCGCGCCGATGTAGCTTGGTAAATTTAGCTCTAGCCCTGGGCTGTTTTGCAAGATTTTGATACTCTTTTTGCGCGTCAAATTTGCCCTGTGGCAGGCCAAAAAAAGTGCTAAATTTTTATTTTTTTATAGTGTTCGTCTTCCGTGACTTCGCTGATTACGCGCACGGCGATAAACTCGGGCAGGCTAAACTCCGCGGCCTCACGCTCGCTGCTAAACTCGGCCTCTAAAGTAACAAGCCCCTCTAAAGCGCCGTGAAAAATATCGACGTTGCAAGCAGCGCCGTCAAGCCGAAATAAAAATCTCGTCTTTTTTATCGGAGCGGCGACCGTGTTTTTTAGGGCTTTTTTGAAACTCTTAGCGTCCGTTTCGCTCTCATTTTCCTCGCGCGCTAGACCGACGCCTGATTTTTTTGCGTGATCGTAAAAAACACCCGAAGCCTCGCGAAATCTAATCTCCTCAAGCGGAGTGATTTTGACGTAAATTTGCGTCACATCTTTTTGCTGGACGTCGATGTCGCGGGCTTTTAGCTCGTTTATGACGGCGGCGTCACGCAGGATAAATTTACGCTCGATCTCTATCAAATTTCGCTCCTTAATATGAAAAAAATTGTATCAAAAGGTAGCTTAAAGTGTAAAATTTGCGCCCTTTTGCTACCGCCCTTGCGACGCAAAATGATTTTTTTAACGCAAATCACGCTAAAATCAGCTCAAATTTGAAAGGAGTTTGGATGAACAGAAAGCTAAATTTTAGCGCGGGCCCTTCGGCTCTGCCTCTTAGCGTGCTTGAGCGCGCCCAAAACGAGCTCACCGACTATCAGGGCAAGGGCTTTTCGATAATGGAAATCAGCCACCGAAGCAAGATTTTTTTGAAGAGGTGCACTACGGCGCAATGGCAAAGGTGCGCGAGCTATACGGCATCGGCGAAGAGTACGACGTGCTATTTTTGCAAGGAGGCGCGCATTTGCAGTTTGCGATGATACCGCTAAATTTAGCCGCCAAAGGCGTCGCGCAGTACGCAGACACGGGCGTCTGGACGAGCAAGGCGATCAAAGAGGCTGCAAACGTCGGTATCGCGTACGAAGTAGTCGCCAGCAGCAAGGAAACCTCCTACGACCGCATACCCGAGGTTAATTGAGCGAAGACGCCGCATACGGCTACGTCTGCACAAACAACACCATCTACGGCACGCAGTACCGCGAGCTGCCTCGCTCCAAAGCTCCGCTAGTAGTCGATGCGTCGAGCGATTTTTTCTCGCGGCCGGTTGATTTCACGGACGTGGGGCTGCTATACGGTGGCGCGCAGAAAAATGCCGGCCCAAGCGGCGTAACCGTCGTCATCATCCGCAAAGATATGCTAGAGCGAGCCTGCATGGAGCGCACTCCGACGATGCTTCGCTACGACACGCACGCGTCGGCCGCGTCGCTATACAACACGCCTCCGACATTTGGTATATATCTGCTAAATTTGACGCTGGGCTGGGTGCAAGAGCAGGGGCGGTCTAGCGGGCGTAAACCGGATCAACGAGCAAAAGGCGGCGCTGCTTTACGGCGCGATCGATGGTTCTGGCGGCTTTTACAAAGGTCACGCGCAAAAAGATAGCCGCTCGCTGATGAACGTTAGCTTTACCATCGCAAACCGCGAGCTGGAGGCGGCCTTTATCGCCGAGTCCGAAAATGCGGGCATGCTGGGTCTAAAAGGACACCGTCACGTAGGCGGTATCAGAGCCTCGATATATAACGCCGTGAGTACCGAAAACGTGCGAACTTTGGCTGAGTTTATGAAAGAATTTGCTAGGAAAAACGGGTAGATTTGACTATACGCGCCGCGCGAATTTGGATTTGTTTCGGGCAAATTTAAACTCGGGGGTTTAAATTTGTGGCGCGCCAAATTTTGCTTTTTACTCAAATTTAAGCGGCTTTGGCTTGAGGTCGGTCGCTTAAATTTGCTTTTGGTTTTACGGCGAGCTAATCTAAGTTTGCCGAGTTAAAGTTTAGCTCTCGATCGTCGTTAGGTTTGGAGCGACGATCCAAACGACACGGAAATACCAAAAGACGACTGGAAGCGTAAGATGAGGCGGTTTTTTTAGCTTAGAGTAAATTGGGCTTGAGTTTTTTTGTCAAATTTACCTATAAATTTACTTTTTAGTTCGTCGCTAGAAATTTAACTACGTTTAGCTAAATTTACATATCTATTTTTTTTAAAAATGTAAATGCGCAGACGAGGAAATTTTTGAAATTAAAAAAATATTTAATTAACTAGAAAAATTTATTTCATAAATGTATAATAAATAAGAATATGAAAAAAATATGGAAAAAGAGAAATATAAAGAAAACGTAGAGCATGAATTTAATGAGGAATACGACAAGGAACTATACGACGTGATGCGTATAGTAGCGACTGACGGTAGCGGAGCATATATAGAGATAGTCATGCCCAAAACGCTTCTTAGCGTAAAACGTGCGAAATATATCGGCGGGTTATTTGAGATTTTTGTTTCAAATCTTTATGCTTAGCGCATCTGTTTATTTGATGTTAATAGGTAACGATTATTCATTTATCGGCATATTAGGTATTTTTTTATTTTATAAGAATTTACTTTTTATTCGTATTTTATAGAAACAATATCCTGCCACGATAGTTTTTTTAAGTTTTTACTATTTGTTTGGAGAAAGAAGCGTAGACTATGAAGAAATAAAAATACGTTAAAAATTATAAATAAATATATGATTATAAAAACTGTCGATTCCGTATTTTATTTTTGCGAGAGTTAATTTATCGTTATTTAATGCGGACGATATTAAAGAAATTTGGAAGAGTTTTTTTAATCAACAAAAAAACGTAAAAGATAATGAAGTGATAAATTTAAGCGTAGACGTATCAACAAAAAGGCGAAAAAAATATTTTAGATTTACGATGTTTATGGCTCATATTGCATTTTTCATTTTTTTGCGGCGCAGTTAGTCGCTAGGTGCTATTTGTATTATATTTTTTTGCACCGAATTTGCCGGTACCTATGGGCGTTTTTAAGCGAAATTTTAGGCGGCGCATTGATCGGTATCGCGATATTTCCGTCTCAATTTTACTCCGTAAAGCTTGATTTATTGGGAACGCCTAGATATGCGAATTTTTAGTTTTAGTAAATTTATAACGGTAATTTTTCGTTTTTCCTGTCATAATCGGGAATTTTTATTTGATATTGGGCTTTTATTAAAAAAATAATGATATTTATAAAGCATTATATAGATCGCTTTGTTGTTTTTTTGTAGATAACGAATGCGTCGCAAGCACCGTGCGAATGCTTGAGGCAGCGGTGGTTACAATATTTACTATCAAATATCTAATATATTATTTTTTTGATTATATTTTTTTACTATATATTGTTAAGTATAAATTTAATCATTAGCCTTCAAATGCTATGAAAGTCTCAAATTTAACCTAAAGTAGCTGTTTGCAGTCTTTTTCGCGCGCTTGCGAGAAATAGCGAGGCGAGGATTTATCCATTAGCGTCCACATTGTTTTGGTAAAGACATAAATTTCTGATATTTTTTTAAAAATATATATCGGTGGAGTATTCGCGAAATGTGATATAATCTATCTCCTTGCCTAGGCCTATTAGTTCCCAGTTTAGCTTCGCGTAGCTGCTGTTGTCGATGAGGCCATCCACGAGCCACGGCGCAAATTTGGCCGCTAAGGCGTTTATGTATGCGCCGTGCGAACTGCCGACTAGGACCACGGGCAGCTCGTTTATATCGGTCGCGGATTTAAACGGCGGATCTGCCTTGATAAAAAGCGCGGCATTTATCACGTCTTGAGCCTGCATAACGCCGAAATTTTGATACTCGTTTTTTTGGTCGGTTGCAGCGTTACGGATATTTCTAATTTAAAAATCGCTCGGCAAACCGCCGCTTGATTTTATATTGCCCAAGTAGTCATCCAGCACCGAAAGCGCGTCGTAGCTGATATCGCTTGGGATTTCTATACCGATTTTCGAGCATTTGTTTTTAAGGATGATTTTGTCTAAATCGTTTAAAAAATACGTCGCTCCCGTTTGCGGTCTGTTGCCGATACAGTGGTAGTTCACGCTAGCTACCGCTACGTTAAGTCGCTAGCTACGAACTGCGCTAAATGCTCTCTATAGTTTTCGTTCGCATCGCCGCCAAGCCCAGGCACTATGAAAACTAGGGCTCTAACGGGCTTTTTCATCATCGTAGCAAAGCTTAAACTCAAGTAGCGAATCTCGCTTTACGCCAAGCTCTACGTCGTCGCAGGAGGGTATCTCGTATGTTTTATTTATTATCATGATTTTTGCTGCGGTAGATTTTTGTTCTTTTATCTCTAAACTTTATCTTGTCGTTCGCTTCAAAGAAAATTTGATATTCTAAATCGTCTGAAACGTAACTTATGCTTTTATCCTCGCAAGACTGTTTCGGTCGAGCTGTGATTTTAGCCAGCATCGGCGGAAGCTCTTTTGAGATTAGCGTTTTTATCGACATATCTAAACCGTGCGTTAGCGTTTTAATAAATTTACCGTCAAGCTGACTTTCGTTTTCTATTATATTTAGAGTAGCGTCGTAACCCTAAATTTTTTTCAGTTCGTCGTAGAGTCGTTGTTTTTCGCTAGCCGGAGCGTAAAAAAATCGTCATAAGCGTAATGATAGCTAGTGTAAATTTGCTTTTTATAGCCGCTTTGGACTTTGAGGTGTTGCGGCATTAGAATTTCTCTTATGTATTCGCGTGATTTAGAAAAATAAGCAGGTGAGGTTTTGTCTAGAGTCCAAAAAAAGTTTTATCTGAAAAAAATAAAGCTCTATATTATGAAAAATATTCTTTAGAGCGCCCGCTATAGTATTTTGTATAGTCTCGTTCTTTGCCAAAGCCGATAAAAGGCCAGTGCACTAGCGCGTAGCTACTATTATCGATGACGCCGTCTATGAGCCATGGGGCGATTTTTGGCGGCCATATGCGATAGATAGCCTCCGTGCGAGCTGCCTATCATGACGACTGGTAGGTCGTTTATGTCGGTTGCGCACTCAAAAGGAGCGTTGGCTTTTTACGAAAAAGTAGCGCATTGATCAAATCCTGCGCCTGCATAATGCCGGAAATTTCTGGTATTCGTTTTTTTGGTCGGTTGAAGGAAATTGATAGTTTAAGCGACAAGTCTTGAGGTGCTGTCTTATCGCGTTTTCTTGCGTCTATTAGATTGTCGATATCAAGCAGGGGTTTGCGTATCGATTACGCTTTCAATCTTTTCCGGGAGTTCTATGCCGCACCTGGCGCATTCTTTTTTTAATATCGATCTATCTAAATCGTCAAAAAAATATCGTCGCTCCTGTTTGCGGTCTATCGCCGATACAGTGGTAGTTTACGCCTACTACGGCTACGCCAAATTCGCTCGCGACAAACTGCGCTAAGTGCTCGCGGTAGTTGCTGTCTGCGTCTCCTCCGTAGCCAGGGATTATAAAAACTATTGACGAGACCGGCTTTTTTTGGTATCAAAGCAAAGGTTAAACTCTAGCAGGCTTTCGCGCTTTATATTAAGCTCGGTATCGTCGCAGGAGTGGATTTTATACGTTTTTTTAACTACCGTGCCGTTTTGCCATATTTTTGAAACTTGTAGATTGATTTTATCGTTAGATTCAAAAAATTTATACTCTAAATTTTCCGAGATATAGGTTATGCTTTTTATCCTCGCAAGTTTGTTTAGGGCGAGCTGCAATCTTGGTTAACATCGGCGGAAGTTCTTTTGAGATCAGCGTTTTTTTATAGACATGTCAAAGCCGTGAGTTAGCGATTTGATAAATTTACCGTCAAGCTCGCTTTCGTCTTTTTATTATTTTTTTAATGTCGCATCTATGCCGCAGGTGTTAAATTCGTTATAAAGTTCTGATTTATCAGCGATAGGAGCGATGTCGTCTCCGGCATAGTGATAGCTTAGATAAATCGGCTTTGGATATTTGCCTTGGGTTTTTATGTGGTCTAAATTTGAAAATATAACGTATCTTTTCGTGCGCTGGCATAAATCTCTTATCGGAGCCATCTTTTTAAGGTCCAAAGCGTCTTGTCGGAGATGAAAAAAATTTATATGTTTAAAAAAAGCATATCGTTTGATGAGCAGCAGTGATTCATATAGTCAAGCTCCTTACCAAATCCCACGATCCTAAGCGGATACTTGGCGTAGCTACTGTTATCTATGATGCCGTCTATGAGCCACGGAGCGATCTTGGCGGCCATATGCGACAGATAGCCTCCGTGCGAGCTACCGATCATGACGACTGGTAGTTCGTTTAAATTTTTAATCGCTTTAAACGGAGCATTTGCCTTTATAAAAAAAGTAGGGCGTTTATCAAATCCTGCGCCTGCATAATGCCGAAATACTGGTATTCGTCTTTTGCCGGATCGATCGTAGGGGATAAATTTAAAACAAAATCTTTTGGAAATGCTCCGCTATTTTTATTGTTGTCTATATAGTTACTAACCGCAGACAAGACGCCGTTTAGCTTATCGAAATTTTTTAGCGAGCTTAGATCGCCGCCTAGCTGCAGGTTTATCTCTCGGCATTTTTCTCTTAAAATTTCTTGATCAAATTCGTCCATATAGTATCTAGCGCCCGTAACTAATCTATTGTAGATGTGATGATAATCTACATTGATCACGGCTACGTTAAATTCTCTCGCCGTAAATTCGGCTAGGTGGTCTCTATATGCTTTATCGACGTCGCCGCCGCATCCAGGCACTATAAAAAAACTATGGCGTTAACCGGCTTATCGTCATCGTAGCACAGTTTGAAGTTTAATTTCGTAGAGCGTTTAACGCCCAGCTCCATATCGTCGCAAGAGTTGATTTCGTAGATTTTACTGACTACCATTTTTTGCCTTCCGTGATTTTTTTGTATTATACCTCTGCTGAGCTCAATTTAGCTTTTTTGGTCGGGTGTAATCGGTCGATCGTAAGCTATGCGGTGGTTATACTAAGGATTGTAGAATCGGTTTTTGGTTTTGATAAATTTAAGCGCAAGATTTAAATTTTAACTGCGAGATTAAAAATTATTTGCAGTTTCGCCGCCATTCAGTAGCGCCGAACCCCAAGTAAAGCCGCCGCCGAATGCATCTAGTAAAAAGCAAATCGCCTTTTTTTAAGTCTGCCCGCTTCGTATGCGTCATTCATCGCCATAGGTATGGAAGCTGAGCTTGTGTTACCGTATTTTTTTCTACGGTTACGACGCACTGTTCGTTTGTGAAAATGTAAGCGTTGCTTGACTGCTTCGATGATGCGTAAATTTGCCTGATGAGGTATGAAAAGATCGGTTTTATCGCTTGAAATGTGATTTTTTTTCTAGGATATCTACGACGTCTTTAGTTAGCGTCTGAACCGCGATTTTAAAGACTTCGTTGCCCGACATCTTGATAAATTTTTTTTCTTCGCCGCCGGGAGTTATGAGTAGGTTTGCGTAGTTGCCATCGGCTGCGGTATGAACGTCGATGATCTCGTTTTCTTCGGCTGCGCTTACGACCGCGGCGCCTGCTCCGTCGCCAAATAGTATGCAAGTCGTTCTGTCCGTCCAGTCGACGATCTTACTTAGTTTTTCAGCTCCGATTATCAATACGTTTTTTTTGCTTCCGCTTTCAATTAGCGATTTTGCAAGCTCAAGCAGATAAATAAAACCCGTGCATGCCGCGCTTATATCAAATGCTGTGATGGCATTTATGCCTACGTTTACAGCGATTTTACACGCCGTCGAAGGCATACAAAAAGTGATCCGGCGAGATTGTCGCACAGATAACCGCATCGACATCTTTTTGCCGTCAAATTTGCTCTTTCAAGCGCTATCTTTTGCCGCTTTCGTACCAAGCTCGCTCGTGTCTTCGTCTTGCGCTATATGCCTTTGGCTGATGCCGGTGCGTTTAACTATCCATTCGTCGTTGGTTTCCACCATTTTTTTTCAAGGTCGAAATTTGTTAGAAATTTTAGGTGGAGCGTATGCAGCTATGGATATTAGCGAGGCTTTTGGCATTCAAATTTTTTTCTTTGTAATTTCATTTTGCGAAGTGCGACAGCTCGTCTTCGATAACTTTGTTTATATCGGAGTTTGCGAATTTTAGAGCTTGAAATATCGCATTTTTGATAGCTTTCGGTGTGCTTTTACCGTGGCTTATTATGACGCAGCCATTCACGCCAAGTAGCGGTGCACCGCCATATTCGTCGTAATCAACTTGCTGTTTTAGGGTTTTAAAAAAACTTTTTTTCATTAGAAGTGAACCTGCTATAGCGACTGGGGATTTTTTTAACGTGTTTTTTTGATGATTTTTTTGTTATAGCGTCGGCTACGCCTTCACTTGTTTTTTTAGTAGGATATTTCCGACAAATCCATCGCAAATCACGACATCGACGCTTCCGTCAAAAACCCTGATTTCCTTCGGCGTTACCCACGAAGCTATCAAGCTTTGAAATCACTCCAAAAGCTTCTTTGGTGACTTCGTTACCTTTACTGCTCTCTTCGCCGTTTGAAAGAAGTCCTAGTTTAGGAGATTTTATTTTTTTAAAATTTCTTTTTGCATAGGCTTCGCCCATTATCGCAAATTGAAATAGATGCTCGGGCCTGCAGTCCACGTTTGCGCCGACGTCCAAAAACTAGGGTATTACCGCCCGTTACGTTAGGCATTAGCGTCGCTATCGCCGGTCTGGAGACGTTTTTAAGTCGTCCGACACGAAGCGTGGCAAGACTCATAGTGGCTCCGCTGTGTCCTGCTGAAACTACGGCCATAGTTTGTTTATTTTTTTAAGTAGCTCGATAGCCTTAAAAAAATACTGCTTTCTTTTCGCTTTAACGCATCGGTGGCGCCGTCGCTCATGGAAACGACCTCGTCGGCTTGAATAAATTTCTACGTATTGTTTTAAACTTTTTGCGGAACGAGGGCTTTCTAAAATTTACTCGTATCGCCTACCAAAAATGGCTTCAAATCTACTTCTTTTTAAAGCCTCGATCACGCCGCCGATAATAGGTTGCGGACCGAAGTCGCCGCCCATCGCGTCAATGCAAATGCTGGTCATTTGTATTAATACTCTCCGGTAGTTTTATTTACGCGGTGAGGCATTTTCCATGAGCCGTCTTTATCTTTTTACGGGAACCGGAAGCGTTACTTTGTAGTGCGTTCTTCTCTTTGCCGCGCGAGTATGACTTACTCTTCGTTTAGGTACTGCCATTTTATTCTCCTTTATAGATTTTTTTACATTTATCACAATAAAAATAATCGCTCTTAAAAAGCTTCTATTTCGCTTGTTAATACTTCTTCTAAATTTACAAAAACCGTCGAAAAAAACTCTACTACATCGTCGAGATTTTTCTTCTTTGTCTTTATAAATTCCGTCGCTTAATATCAAATTTATATCTTCATTAAGTCTTAAATTTATATCTTCGCCGCATCGGTCGCAGTTGTGAGCTATTTCGCCTACGGTTTTTACCTTTACAGCTAACTAAATTTCTGAGTTACTCTTTTTTAGTTCGCCGCTAAAATTTACTCCGTCCGAGTTTAGCTCGAATGGCATTTGGTTATTTGCGATTTTGGCGAAAGATATTTTTCGAAATTTAACCTCAATTTAGCAAATTTCTCTTGTTGCAAAGAAAAAAATGCGATCTCGTTTTTAGCGTTTTTCTAGGCTGTCGCTACCGTGAACGGCGTTTGCGTCGATGCTCTCTGCAAAGTCAGCTCTAATAGTGCCAGGTTTTGCTTCTTTTTGGGTTTGTTGCGCCCATTAGATCGCGATTTTTTTAGCTACCGCATCGTCGCCCTCAAGAACCATAACTACGACCGGTCCGCTCACCATAAAATCAACCAAATCGTTGAAGAAAGGTCTGTCTTTGTGAACTGCGTAAAAAGCTTTTTGCATCGCATGTGCTTAGTTTGACTTTTTTTTCATAGCGGTGATTCTTAGCCCGTTGCTTTCGAATCTATCCACGATTTTTTTCCGATAATGCCCTTTTTTTACGGCATCAGGCTTGATAATAGAAAGCGTTTGTTGCATAAAATTTTCCTTTTTGTGGTTTTTATAAGGCGGTGATTATATCAAAAAAATTAAATTTCAAAAATAAGCCCCGCAAAATGGCTTAGATGCGTAGCTTACGAGATGACGGCAGTTTCGCCCGTTCTCATATCTGCAGTTATCTCGGCGCGAGAAGGCTGTCCTGCAAAAGGAGCGTCCCAAACGATGCAACCGTCGGTCGGACAAGCTGAGGCGCATGCCGGCTCGTCGTTATAGCCTACGCACTCGACGCATTTGTCGGCGTAAACGTAGTATGCGTCCTCACCGGTCGGGTTATCCGCGTCGTCTACGATAGCGCTCGTCGGGCACTCGTCGATGCATGAGCCGCAGCTGATGCAAATATCTGTTATTTTTTTACTGCCATTTTTTTATCCTTTTTTTGGTTAAAGTACCGCAAGAATATCAAAAAAACTAAAGTAAATTTGATATTAAATTTTTGCGTTAAATTTAAAAACGAAAAACGTTAAATTTTTAGCTCTTTTTTTAATCTTTAGATGATATAATTTCGCTACAAATAAAAAAATTATTAAGGAGAAAAAAATGTTAGTAACAAAAAAAGCACCTGACTTTACAGCTGCAGCAGTCTTAGGAAACAATCAAATCGTAAATGATTTCAACCTTTACAAAAAAACATCGGCGAGAAGGGTGCTGTTGTATTTTTTTCTACCCAATGGACTTTACATTCGTTTGCCCAAGCGAGATCATCGCATTTGATAAAAGATATGACGAGTTCAAGTCACGTGGTATCGAAGTTATCGCAGTTTCTTGCGACAACCAGTTCTCACACTTTGCGTGGAAAGAGACTCCAGTAAACAAAGGCGGTATCGGCAAAGTTCGCTTTCCGATCGTAGCTGATATGACAAAAATCAATCGCTCGCGGCTTTGACGTGCTTCTAGAAGACGCTGGCGTCGCTCTTCGCGGCTCATTCCTGCTAGACAAAGACGGCACTGTTCGCCACGCAGTTATAAACGACCTACCACTTGGCAGAAACATCGACGAGATGATCAGAATGGTAGATACTATGCAATTTACGAACGAGCACGGAGAGGTTTGCCCTGCCGGCTGGAACAAAGGCGATAAAGGCATGAAGGCCGATACTGCAGGGCGTCGCAGACTACCTATCTCACAACGCAGATAAATTATAATCATCCAGATTTAAGGGCGAGGGCTCGCCCTTAGTGCTTCTTTTCTACATCTTTACATCAAAACGACATTAAGTTTAATACAAAAATATCAGTACTTAAATGAAAAAAATAAGGATTTTTTTACTATAATCTAGTTTTTAAACTTTATTCGGAAGGAATCATATTTCAGATGAACGGCACGTATAACGACAGCTCTTTTATGCGCGAGGACGCTGTAAACGTATTTGCTAAAGTGTTAAAAGATAACCGTCGGGTGCACTTTCTAAATCTTTACAATGGCGTAAAAGTCGAGTGCATGGGTGAAGTAGAGCATATAGAAGACGATACGGTCGTCTGCAAGGTAGCATTAGAGCAAATTTTGGCCATGAAAGAGGAACAAAACGCCTATATCGTACGCGATGAATATTTTTCCGAAAATTTAAGGGCGGATATCATCGGATTTGATCTTGCAAATTTGACCGTAACGCTACAAAATTTCACGTATATGAAAAATTTGCACGCGAATTTAAGAAAATATCAGCGCGTATATCCGGATCGTTACACCAAGCGTGATCCTCACAAAAACGGTAGCGAAATACAGGGCAATCTATACGACATCTCAAGGGGAGGCCTAGGCGTCGTTAGCTTGGATGACGGCGGATTTAAAGAGGGCGAGCTTATAAATGCTAAATTTGAGCTATGCATACTGGACGAGGCGAGCGGCTCTAATAAAAAAACATAAAAAAATAGATACCGATCTAAAACTTGTCGCAGCGCTAAAATATAAGGGCGCGATGAGATATTGTTGTCAGCTAGCCGATAAAGACGGCGCAGGCGAAGATATAGCGTAAATTTACTAAAAAAACGCGTAATAGAAACTCTAGAAGAACTAAACGAACAGTTAAAAACTTACCAATAAATTTAACGCAAAACTAAAAGGCGAGCCCCGTGCTTGCCTTTTTTTAAACCCTACCCGCTTCGATTTCAAATTTACCCCGCAGCTCACCCTGAAATGTAATCAAAAAAATCAGTAAAAATAGTCCAGAAATTTACAAGGAAATTTTCATGAAAACGATTCAGGAAAATTTAAAAGCTATTTTACGTCGGCCTCAAAGACAAAGAGCCGTTTTTTTACAAAAACAAAGACCTCACGACGCATGCAGCCATCATCGGCATGACCGGTAGCGGCAAAACTGGTCTTGGTATCGGCATCCTAGAAGAAGCCTGCATCGATAACATCCCGACCTTTATCATCGATCCAAAGGGCGATATGACAAACCTTGCCTTGGCCTTCCCGCAGATGCGCGCGCAGGATTTTGCGCCCTACGTCGATGAAAACGAAGCGCAAAAACAAAGGCATGAGCGTGGATGGATTGCCGCTAGCGAAGCGCAGACGTGGACAAAAAGGCATCGAGGGTTCGTTCCAAAGCCTAGAGCGCGTGGGACTTTTTAAAGATAGCGCCGAGCTAGAAATTTACACCCCAAAAGAGCAGTAGCGGCGTCGGCGTGGCGTTGCTCGGCGATTTTGCGCTCCCAAACTTTAGACGTAGGCAGCGAGGAGTTTAGCGAGTACGTAGGGTTCCCTGGCCAGCTCCGTCCTCTCGCTAGTTGGCATAGAAAACGACGTAAACTCAAAAGAGCACCTGCTCATTTCAAACATTTTTACCCTTAAATTTAGCCAGGGCGCGGACGTGAGCCTAGAGGAGCTCATCGGCTTTATCGCGACGCCTCCGTTTGCTAAGATCGGTGTATTTGACATGGAGAAATTTTTACCCGAGCAGTGAGCGCATGAAACTAGCGGTTAAGATCAACACGCTGCTTGCAAGCCCTGATTTTCGCGCGTGGCTAAACGGCGAGCGGCTAGACATCTCAAAGATGCTTTTTAACGCAAACGGCAAGGCAAAGTGCAATATCTTTACCATCTCGCACCTAAAAGACAGCGAGAGGATGTTTTTCGTGACGCTGCTGCTAAATGAAATCATCGCGTGGATGCGCAAAACCGAGGGTACGAGCTCGCTTCGCGCGGTGCTTTATATGGATGAGATTTTCGGATTTTTCCCGCCAAACGGCAACCCGCCTAGTAAAAACCCCGATGCTAACTCTGCTAAAGCAAGCCCGCGCGCACGGCCTTTGGCGTGATACTTAGCACTCAAAACCCGGTCGATCTTGACTATAAAGGCCTTAGCAACATCGGCACGTGGTTCATCGGGCGCTTGCAAACCGCGCAGGACAAAGCGCGCGTGATCGACGGTATGACGGGGCTTGCGGGCTCTGCAATGGATAAAGGCGAGATAGAAAAATCTCATCTCAAATGTACAAAAGCGCAACTTCCTACTAAAAAAACATCCACGAGGACGGGCTATCCGTCATTTCGACGCGCTGGGCTCTGAGCTACCTAAAAGGACCGCTTAGCCGCGAGCAGATTTCAATTTGATGAAAGAGCAAAAGAGCGGGCCAATTTGAGCGGATCAAGCCCGGCAAAAAGCTCACCTCGCCGCCAAACCGGTGCTGTCGCCCGATATCGCCCAAATTTACGCCGCAAGCTCAAATTTGCAGGGAGGGCGGCGAGCTGGAGGGTATCTTTACGGCGAGGCAAAGGTGCGATTTTACGACGCCAAAAAGGGGCTTGACGAGGTTCGCGAGGTACATTTCACGCTAAGGCTGGATGAAGCTCAAAAAGCGCCGACTGGAGCGAAGCTAGCGAAAAATATGCATTTTACCGCGGTTCCGGAGCCAATTTCAAAGCTCTCCCTACGCGCCGCTACCGGGCTTTGTCGCGGGAGCTAAGAAATCTCAAAGATCTAACCAAAAAAATTTCAAAGAATTTATCTATAGAAACTACAAGCTTAGGCTCTTTAGCGCGCTAACTGAAGCTCGGCGCCGGGCGAGAGCAAGGAGGAGTTTTACGTGCGTTTGGCTGACAAATGCAACGAAATTTTAGAGGCGCAAACGGCCAAGCTCACGGCTGAATTTGATAAGCAAAAAAAGCGCGATTGGAGGAGAAACTAAACCGCTCGGTCGCAAAGCTGGAAAAAAGAGCAGCGAGACTTCAAGAGCAAAGGTATCGAGACTGCGATCTCGGTGGGAGCTAGCATTTTGGGCGCGATTTTTTTGGCAAAGGGCTGCTAAGTAGCGGCAACATCGGCAAAGTCGCAACCTCCGCGCGCTCGGCAAATAGCGTGCTAAAAAGAGCGCAGCGACGTCAAACTAAGCGAGCAAGAAGTCGCCCAGCTAAATACGCAGATCGAGGAGCTGATGGCGAGTTTGAAGAAGACGCGAGCGCGCTAAAAGCCAAAAATGATGTGCAAAACGTGGAGGTGACGGAGGTGGAGGTTAGTCCGAAGAGTAGCGATATATACGACGAAAAAAACTCTATCTTCTTTGAAGTAAATTTAGCGGCTTTGTCTTTTTGGTTTATACTTCGTTGGATTTAAATTTTACTCGGTCACTACCGACCAGGTAGCTCCCGTCGTAAAGTTTGAATCCGCCTCGTCTAAACGCAAAAATACTTCGCCTTAACTTTTTTATTCAAATTTGAAGCCAAATTTTATTCGCCGAGACCTATACCTTGAAAACATCAAATTTGATTCAAATTTACGATGCGACGGCGCCAATTTAACCTGCGCATAGCGCAGCAACTTCTAACGTGCAGTGGGGCTGAGAGGGTTTGCCTTCGGCAGTTGCGAGTGCGTAGCACGACGCAAAGGAAGGCGACGCTCTACTTCGCTTCGCTCGTAGCTGCAAGCAGACCGTAAGTAGTACCCCCTTCCTCTCCCAAAGAAAAGAGAAAGGCGGATACAAAAGGGGGAGCTCTTTTGCTTCGGCTTTGCCTCGCCTTGTGCTTGCACTCTCTTTGAGAGCTGCAAAGCAGAGCGTAATTCAAGCCCCTTCCCCTTAACAAGAAAGACTAAAATCCAATTTGACAAAACCAAATTTAGCATTTTTTTGCGGTGCAGGTCTCGGTGGGTAAAATTTACAATTTACCGTCCTCCAAAAATGACCGATTTATCAAAAAAATCAGCCGAATTTAATTAATATTGCGAAATCGAAACAAAAAAATCAGGATAAAAAATGAACGAAAATTTGATAGCTTATGCTACGGCGTATCTGCTAGGCGGCATCCCATCGGGCGTGATTTTTGGCGTATATCTTCGGCGGAGTAAACATCAGAAGCGAAGGTAGCGGCAGTATCGGCGCGACGAACGTTTTGCGCGTGCTAAAGCAAAAAGACCCCAAACTCGCTAAAAAGATCGCGATTTTAACCGTCGTTTGCGACGTTTTTAAAGGGCGTTTTGCCGATTTTTAATCGCGAAGTTTTTAGGCCTTGCTCCAGCGACGCTTTGGGCGATGGCGGTACTTTCGGTGCTCGGTCACTGCTATTCGCCGTTTTTTTAAAAATTTGAAGGCGGTAAGGGTATAGCCACTGGTGCGGGTGTTTTGGCGGTATTTTTGCCGCTTGAGATCGCTATCGCGCTTGGGGTTTGGTTTGTCGTAGGCAAGCTGCTTAAGATCTCCTCGCTAGCCTCTCTAGCCGCGCTTGTGGCGTTTATCGTAGCGACTTTTTGCGTTGCAGCCGCAGATCCCTGATATCGACTCCTATGCGCCGATATTTTTGATCGCGTTTTTAGTCGTTTACAAGCATCTGCCAAATATAAAACGCCTCATAACAGGGCAAGAAAAGCGCGTAATTTGACGACCATTATCAAAGATTACGAGTTTAGCACTATCATAGGGGCTGCTTGACTTTGAGCGCGTGACGCCGCAGAAGGTAAGAGTGAGCGCGGGAATTTGAAAGCGGCGAGTTTATAGACTACGTGGAAATGATAAATCTGATCGAGGAAATTTATGCGCGGGAAAAAAATTGGCACCGTGGAGAGCTCGCTTGAAAGTTTGTGCGAAAAAAAGTTGAAGGAAAAAAATTTGGCTCGCTTAGCTTTTTTTAAAAATGGAAATTTTCAAAAACCGAGATCGTCAAAAATGCGACGGTTGGCGCAAGAGCCGAGTTTAAATATTAAATTTTTAAAGTATCTTGAAATCTTGCTTAATTTATGCTACAATCCCAACAAATTTCACTGAAGGGAAAAAAATGAGAATTTTAATAGTTGAAGATGAGGTAACTCTAAACAAAAACCATCGCCGAGGGCTTGCAAGAGTTCGGCTATCAGACCGACAGCTCGGAGAATTTTCAAGGATGCCGAATACTACATCGGTATTAGAAATTACGATTTGGTTTTTGACTGATTGGATGCTGCCTGACGGCGACGGCGTGGATCTGATCAACATCATCAAACACAAATCCCCGCGCACCGCAGTAGTCGTGCTATCTGCTAAAGATGATAAAGATAGCGAAGTTAGGGGCATTTAGAGCGGGTGCGGACGACTATATCAAAAAAAGCCGTTTGATTTTGACGTTTTGGTGGCTAGAATCGAAGCGAGACTTCGCTTTGGCGGTACGAATGTTATCAAAAATAGACGACCTTATCATCGATCCGGACGAGGAGAAAAATCACATATCTAGGGTCAAGATATCGAGCTAAAAGGTAAGCCGTTTGAGGTGCTAACTCGCCTTGCACGCCACAGCGATCAGATCGTCAGCAAAGAGCAACTACTAGACGCGATCTGGGAGGAGCCTGAGCTCGTAACTCCAAAACGTAATCGAAGTAGCAATCAATCAAATCCGCCAAAAATGGATAAACCGTTAAATATCTCGACTATCGAGACGGTCAGAAGACGCGGGTATAGGGTTTTGCTTTCCCAAAAAAAGCCTAAGATATAGGGTTTATAGTGCAATTAGCATCGGCTTCTACGATGCTAATTCTCATCATCTCCGTTCTTTTATATCAGTATATCAAGGTTACTATATACGAAAATATCTCACAATCGCTCGCATATGAAGCTAAAATTTTATCCACGAGCGCAAATTTATCTAAAGTAGAAAAACCGTTTGAGTACTTCACGCTAAACGACAGTCCGACTAAAGCAAAGCTCGTAAAGGGCAAGACCGTATCGCCTCATTTTGTAACTGAAAAAGTCGGACAAAAGACACATTTGACGTTATTTTACCCGTATATGGAAGACATTAGTATCGCGCTAACCAAAGACACCACTCATCAAAAGCAAGCTCGTAGATCAAATTTTAATCGATATCATCATGGTAAACGCTACGTCGATACTTCTGATTATTTTTTACGTGCTTTTTTTGTCACGGATGCTGCTGGTGCCGATTAAAATTTTAAGTAGAAAAATGACGAATTTAAACGAGCGGTTTTTGCAGACGGTGAGTCTTGACGAGCTGCCGCCCGAGTTTAAGCCGCTAGGCAAAAGCCTAAACCGCCTAATCGAGCGTATTCAGACATTTGTGCTTTATCAAAAAGAGCTTTTTTTGTCGGAGTCGCTCACGAGCTAAAAAAACTCCACTTGCGGTGATGAAAACCAAAAAAACGAAGTGACGCTAATAAAGCCGCGTGAGAGCGAAAAAGTATATCGAAGCGCTCAAAAAAATAACAACGAAGCCATCAATCAGATGAACAAAAATGATCGGCTATATCCTGGAGATCGGACGACAGGAGGGCGCTCAGTTTGAGGAGGCCGTGCGTATAGATATCATCGAGTTTTTTTGAATCAATCTGCGAATAATTTTTAAAATTTTAGCTCGCGGCGAGGGCAAGGATATAGCGACTGATTTTGCTCCGAGCAGTCTTGAGATGACGCTGCAGCCGACGCTTTTAACGCACGTTATCCAAAATTTCGTCCAAAACGCGATCAAATTTTCTCCTCGCGGTGCCGTGGTTACTCTGCGCTCGCGTCTTAGCGAAAAACGATTTACTATCGAGGTCGTAGACGAGGGCTGCGGTATCGATGAGAGCAAGGACCTTTTTGCGCCGTTTAAGCGTTTTGGCGATAAGAGCGGAGCGGGACTTGGGCTATTTTTGGCTAAGGGCGCGGCTCAGGCTCTGGGCGGCTCGGTGTCTATCAAAAACCGCACCGACGGGCGCAGCGGCGCGGTATCTACTCACTCTAGCGATAAATAAAAAAATAATAAAAGGCAAATAAATGGCAAAAACGAACCGCCGTCATAGATCTAGGCTCAAATTCGATGCGAATGGCGATTTTTGAAAAAGACTTCGCGTTACGCGTTTCACATCATCGGCGAATGTAAGATGAAGGTGCGTCTGGGCGAGGGCGCGTACGAGCACGGCGGCGAGATCGCCCAAAAGTCGATGCAAAAAGGCCTGCGAAGCGCTTAGTGAGTTTAAAAAAATATCGCACAAAACTACAAATGTACGAAAATTTTTCGCTATGGGCACCTCGGCTCTGCGCGACGCTCCGAATGCCGGCGAACTCATAGGCATGGCGCGCAAAGAGCTTGGGATAAATTTAAAGGTCGTTAGCGGCAAGGATGAAGCGACGTTTGGTGGCGTGGCGGCACTAAATTTGCTTGAGCCGCTAGAGGAGTTCGTCACGCTTGATATCGGTGGGGGTCTGCCGAGCTTGCGCTTGTTAGTGGAAGCAAGATAACTGACGCCGTGTCGTTAAATTTGAGGCACCGTGAGGGCTAAAAGAACTGTTTTTCGATAAGAAAAAATTTAAACGCCGCAGCGCCTTTTTATCAAAGAGGCGTTTAAAAAGCTTGCCTAAAAAATTTTTAAAAGCAAAAAAACCTAGTCGCCATCGGCGGTAGCCTGCGCGCGATATCTTCTGCTATCATGTCGGCGCAAGATTATCCGCTAAAAAAACCGTGCACAACTTTGCCTACAAATTCAAAACCACAAAAATTTCATCGAGAAATTTGAGCCCGAGCGAGGCGTGCTTGAGCTTGGAAAAATTCGGCATCAAAAAAAGACCGCTTCGATACGATTAGAGAGGGCGCGCTCATCTTTTTAGGTGCAGTGGATGCTGTGGGCGCACAAAAACATCTATACTAGCGGCGCGGGCTTTAGAGAGGGCGTATTTTTTTGAGCGATATCTTGCGCCCGACACGTAAATTTCCGCCGAATTTCAACCCGAGCGTGAGGAGCTTGCAGGATAGATTTTTTTGCTAGACGATAACAAGACGATCGTTAAATACGCAAAAGACCTCTTTGCCGCGCTAGAGCCGCTGCATGGGCTTGAGGGGCGATACGAGAGCGAGCTAGCCGTGGCTGCTAGGGCTACACAGCGTGGCGCAGTGCTTGGGGTTTTATGGCGAGCACGCTAGCTCGGCGTTTTTTTCGTGCTAAATGCCCTAAACTACGGCTTTTCGCATGCACAAAAAAATGCCTAGTTGCCGCGATCATCGCGCAAAACGGTAAAAAAAGCTCGAGCGAGTGTGAGCGCTTTAAAAACCTGCTACCGAGCGAGGGACGTCGTGCGCTGGCTGAGTTTTATCCTCGCGCTTGCTAAAAAATCTCGATGCAAACTGCGCGCATAAAAAGTTGGAGTTTGAGTTTATCAACCACACTTTTGCACATTTACGGCGCTAAGGAGCTGTTTATGGCGAAGGAAAAATATCAAAAAAATGACCAAGCCGGATACCTTTGCGATCTGTTTTGCGTGAAATTTGTTGGAGGAATTTGATGAAATGTGCGATAAATTCATCAAATTTCTAAAAAAAGCAAAGTTTAGTCTATACTTGCCTTATCTTTGTATGCGTCTAGCGTCTGGCGGTTTTCGATGTAGGCGTTTAGCTTTTTTTGATTTTCTTCAAAAAAAGCTCTGGAAATCCTGCTCGCTCGTCATCTGTTCTTCGCCGAATGTATCCAAAAAGCACGTTTGATGTGCCCGTTAGCACGAGATAGCGTCTGTCAAGATGCTGAAAAAAAGCACGACCTTGTTCGTATCATCAAGCGATTTTTCGTAGATTATCTCCACACCTTCGTCGCTTTTTACCTTTTCAAACCAGCCGTTTTCTCGTTTTGTTTTTCGCATTGTTTGCTTGTTTTTTAGCTTTGCTTTTACGAACAAAAGCACGACCAAAAGTAGCGCCAAAAACGCCCAAAACCGCGTAATATCTATAATCGATCATATCGCTCATGCCTTGCGTCATGAAATGTACGTCGCCGCTTTGTGCACCTCAAATTTAAGCCGGTGCTTTGAGCCGACGGGGTCAATTGATGCGTTTTGATCGCCGGATAAATTCGTCGCTTCGGTTATATTTTCTCTAGTTTCTTGCGGAGATAGCGCGGTTTCGGCGGCTGGGTTCGCCGCATTTTCAGGCGTCACGCGTATGCGCAGACCAAAGCCGTCGGTGGTTTTTGAGGCGCTAACGGCTACTTGCGCGTCGCTTTTTATCACGAGGGCTAAACTTTTGGCCCCTAGGCTCAAAACAAAAATCTCTTGTAGTATGCTTGAGTTTACGCTTTTTTTCTATATTTTGGTCGTTTTGTAGGTCTTTAAAGAGTAGGGTTATAGCGCCGTCCTTGCGCTCTTGCAGGATCGCACCGCTATAAGGAGCGTCAAAGCTAAGCATGATATCGACGCGGTCGCCGCGCTCGTAGACGTTATATGTGGATAATTTGAACCCCAAAGCGCTATGAAAAGCAGCGAAAGCGCCGCGAAAAATCCTCATAGTTGCTCTCGTTTAAAGTACTGGATGACGGATTTTGAGTCGAGGATTTCGTTTATCCTAATGGCGAGGTTTTTTTCGTAGACCATTACTTCGCCCTTACCGAAAATTCGGTTGTTTATAAAAAGCTCCACGCTCTCGCCGGCAGGCTTTTTCCAGGTCGATTACCGAGCCCACTTCGAGCTTTAAGAGCTGCTTGACGCTAATCGTCGTGGTGCCTAGCTCCGAGATAAAAATCCACTCCGATATCCATCAGCTCGTCGTAGCTTTTAAAAAAAGCCCGCCGCGCTCTTGCAACATCTCCTGAACCCCTTGCAACGCCGTTTCTACGGCATTTATCTCTTGTAGTTCTTCGCTCATATTTTTGTATCCTACTTGAAATGTTCTATTTTTTTGATTTTATATACGCGTTTGTCGTCTAGTTTGACGCGCAAGCTTGTTTTACCTAGATACTCGGGAGTGCCTAGTTTATAGGCGTTTGTTTCGCGTTCGTTTAGTAGATTTTTTTGGCGTAACCGATCGTGAGATTTGCCGCCTCTTTGCAGATATCGCTTAGCTCGTCCTCGGCTGGTTTATCGACGCCAAGGAGCACGCTAGCAAAGCGATTTAGCGTATCTTTTTAAAGTAAAGATAAAAAGCGAAACTCCTCTTTGCCCTTAAATATCGGCAAGCTCGAGCCGTAAATTCGCCTTCCGCGCTCCTTGCGCTCTCTACTTTGTAGCCCAGGGTATCCTCGCACAGATGCTTGATCCCAAGCTCCGCAACGTCCATCATCGCGCCGTCCTTTAAAACGAAATTTTCTGATTATACTCAATTTAACGCAAACGCGGCTAAATTTAAAAAAAGTTTATTGATTTGCTTTATCAGCTCTTCGCCCTCAAATTTGGCCGTGAGCTTTACTATCTCAGTCCCGATTATCGCGCCGTCGGCGTAGGTTTTTACCTCGTCGGCGTCGTTTTTGTTTTTTTCACGCCAAAGCCCACCGCTACTGGCAGATGGCTTCTCTTTTTAGATCCGCTACGAGCGCTTTTTAGTCTCTCCTCGCTTGCTCGCTGCGAGCCGCTCACGCCGATAGCACCCAGAGCATAGACAAATCCTGAGCCAATTTCAGAAATTTTATCCGCGCGGTTTTGCGAGGTGACGCTGATTAGCGGGATGAGATCAAGGTCAAATTGAGCGCATAGCCCCGCTACCTCCTCGCTCTCCTCAAACGGCAGATCGGGGATGATGAAACCAGCTATACCGACATCTTTTGAGCGGGCGATAAACTCTCTACTCCGTAGGCAAATACGATGTTAAAATACACGAGAAATACGACCGGTTTATTTATCTTGCCTTTTGCACTCCTCTAGCATGGCAAATATCGCGTCCGTGTTTACGCCCTTTGCGGCGGTTTCAAAGCTAGCTTGCGCGATGAGTTTGCCGTCTGCGAGCGGATCGGAGTAGGGGATACCAAGCTCTAGTAGATCCAGGCAACTGCCGTCTAAAGTTTAGTAAAAACTCTTTCGTCGCTTCGACGCTAGGATATCCCGCCACGATGTAGCCGATGTTTGCCTTTTTACCTGCGAACGCGTCTTTTACCTTAGCCATAAATTTTTTTCCTTTCTCGTAGCTCATCACGGTGTTTATATCCTTGTCTCCGCGCCCTGAGACGTTTACGACGATGACGCTTTTTTTCGTCAAATTTGGGCAGAGCTTTTCTAGGTACGCTAACGCGTGCGAGCTCTCGATCGCAGGTATGATGCCCTCTAGGCGGCTGGTTAGATATAGCGCGTTTATGCACTCGTCGTCGGTGACGCCGTAGTAGGCGGCTCGCTTGCTCTCGTGCAGGTGCGCGTGCTCGGGACCCACGCCCGGATAGTCAAGCCCAGCCGAGATGCTGTGCACGGGCTCGATCATGCCGTATTCGTCCTGTAAAACGATCGTTTTCATGCCGTGGATAATGCCTGTGCGGCCCTTGGTTAGAGTTGCGGCGTGATACGGCGTGTGTGCGCCTAGGCCCGCAGCCTCGACTCCGATCAAATTTACGTCCGCGTCGTCCAAAAACGCGCTAAAGATACCGATGGCGTTGCTACCGCCGCCGACGCAGGCGATGACGTAGTCGGGATGTACGCCGTATTCTTTTAGCTGAGCTTTGGTCTCGCGGCCGATGATGCTCTGAAAGTCGCGCACTATCCTAGGGATACGGGTGCGGGCCGACTGCCGAGCCGATGACGTAAAAGGCGCTTTCTATCTCGTTTACCCACGCTTGGATCGCTGCGGTGGTGGCCTCTTTTAGCGTTTTTTTAGCCCATCTTCTACGCTAACGACTCTGGCTCCTAAAAGCTGCATGCGAAACGCGTTTAGCTGCTGACGCTCGACGTCGGTAGCACCCATATATACGTCGCACTCAAGGCCGAGCAGTGCCGCCGCCGTCGCAGTCGCCACGCCGTGCTGACCCGCACCCGTTTCAGCTAAGACCTTCTTTTTGCCCATTTTTTTGGCTAGAAGCGCCTGGGCTAGGGCGTTATTTATCTTATGCGCGCCGGTGTGGTTTAGATCCTCGCGCTTTAGATAAACTTTCATGCCCGTAGTGCTCGCTTAGGCGTTTTGCGTGATATAGCGGGCTAGGGCGTCCGACGTAGTTTTTTAGCAGGTCGTCTAGCTCGGCTTTAAATTTAGCCGTTTTTGCGATACTCTCGTACGCAGCCTCGAGTTCGTCTAGCGCGAACATCACGGTTTCTGGCACGAACTGTCCGCCGAATTTGCCGAAATATGCTTTGGTGTTCATCGGTATCCTTTAAATTTTCGTTCTATTTTAGCATTTTAAGTTTTTATTAGGCTTATTTGAGGTGCGGTATAGCAGCGTCAGCCGGAAAGCGGGCAAAATGAGAAAAATTGAAACAAACGATATTTTATTTGGACGAGGCGGCAAAAGCGTAAATTTTTGCCCGCCGTCGCGAACAAAATTTACGCTTTTAAGAGCTCCAAAATTTTTCTTTATTTTTTTAACCGATTTTTATACCGTTTTTCATCCTCAACTTTTTGAGTTTAGATCAAGCACTCGCGGGTTAACGTTGATCGCTTCGCGCGCATTATGTTCGCCGATGCCGCCCGCCATGCCAAAGTCAAATTGACTGCACGCAAAATTTTCCCAATCAAAGCTGATGCCGTTACCGCCGGAGTTTTCGCCTTTGCAATCAAAAAGCGGCATATCGCAAAGCGCTATATCTACGGCCGGAAGCGCGTCCAGTACGCTATAAACGCGCCAAACCTCTAGCCCCATGGCCTTTAAATTTGCGTATAATGTGAGCTCACTTCGCCGTGGATCTGTGCGACGTCAAGCGTGGCAAATTCGCACATTTCCATTATCTCGCAGTCGCTTTGCCCGGCAAAAACGCCGACGCATTTTTTTGCCTGCATCGTGCGCGATATCCGCTATCTCGCGCGCAGTCTGAGCGCTTACTTGGCGTTTGCTTTTGGCAAATATCGCACCCAAGAAATCGACGTCCAGGCTCGCCACCTCACGCGCCTCTTTGGGCGTTTTGATACCGCAAATTTTAACCAGCGTCACGCTTCGCCTCGCACGTAGTCCTCGAAATAGCGATAAACTTTGCCGCTTTTTATCGCGTCCAGGATGAGCTCTTTTGCCTGCGCTGGACTGTCCGTGACGCCAGCGGCATAGAGCGCAAACATCGCGTTTAGCACGACTACGTCACCTTTCGGTCCGTCCAGCTCGCCTTTTAAAATTTGCTTTACAATTTCGGCGTTTTGCTCCGGCGTGCCGCCCTCGATCTCGCTGTGAAACGCCCGTTTGAAGCCAAACTGCTCGGGCGTGATGCTGTACTCGCTGATCTGGCCGCCGCGTAGCTCCACGACGCGCGTCTCATCGCATAGACTGATCTCATCTAGTCCGTCCTCGCCGCGAACTACTAGTGCTCGCTCGCGTCCAAGTAGCTGCAGCGTCTCTGCATAGAGGCGCAAAACGGGCTTGTGATAGACGCCCACGAGCTGATTTTTGAGCGCTAAATTTGGATTTAGCAGCGGGCCAAGTACGTTAAAAAAACCGTACGGATACCCTAGGGCGCTGACGCACTTCGCGCACCTCGCCCACTAGCGGATGGAAAAAAACGGCGCGTGGAAAAAAGGCCAGTTTTTCATCGTTTAGCAGCTCGCGCTGTCGCAGGAGCGAGTGAGCTTTTTAACGCCCAAAAATTTCCAGTACGTCCGAGCTGCCCGATTTGCTAGAAACGGCTTTGTTTCCGTGCTTTGCGACCTTGACGCCAAGGCTCGCGAGGATAAACGCGACGGTGGTTGAGATATTTATCGTTTTAAAGCCGTCGCCGCCCGTGCCGCAAAGATCGATCATCGGCGAGGGATCGCGGTAGGTCTGCGAGTATTTTAGGATGTTTTTAGCCAGGCTTGCTAGGGCTTTGCGGATAGAGGCTTTTTTTCGCTGATTAGCACCAAAAGCGCTGCTAGCTGCGTGATCTCGTACTCTTTGCTAGCGATGATTTCGCAATTTGCTCAAAGTCGCGGTCGTCTAGCCGCTCGTTTTCTTGTAGTTTGATTAGAAACGGCTTGAGCGGTCGGATTTTGGGCTCTTTGGCGACTTCGGACGAAGGCGCGGCTTCGTAGTTAATGAAAGTACTTTCGATTATTTTTTTGCCGTACTGCGTGAAGTAGCTCTCTGGGTGAAACTGTATGCCAAAAAAATCGGCCTGTCTTTGACGCTAAGCGCCATCACTACGCCGTCCTCGCTCAGGGCTGAGGCCTCTAAATTTGACGGTAGCTCGTCCACGTAAAGCGAGTGGTAGCGCATGACCTCACATTCGTCCGGTAGTCCCGTAAATAACGGCTCTTTGCGGCTAACTTTTATGAGCGAAGTTTTGCCGTGATAGGGCTTTTCTAGGCGTTTGATTTTGGCGCCGTAAACGAGCCCGATTGCCTGATGTCCGAGGCAGATACCAAGGATCGGCGCGGTGATATCGCTTTTTAAAATCTCTAGGCAGATGCCGCTATCTTGCGGGTGTTTTGGTCCCGGGCTTAGCACGATTTTGCTCGGATTTAGCCTGCGAATCTCATCCAGCGTGATCTTGTCGTTGCGCACGCAGCGTACTTCTTCGTCTGTTAGTTCGCGTAGGTACTGCTCCACGTTGAAAAACGAAGCTGTCATAATTATCTATCAATAAAATCATTTTTTTCCTTTTTAAACGGCTTGTCTTTTTTTGCCCTATACTTCGTTGCTTTTTAAATTTGGCTCGGTCATTACCTACATGGTAACTCCCGTCGCCAAATTTAAAAAGCGCCTCGTCTAGAACAAAAAAATACTTCGCCTTATCGTTTTACGCTCAAACTTTGAAGTTAAACTGTGCAAATTTTATCCACCGAGACCCGCACCTTGAAAAATACAAAATTTGAACTCCATTAAATGATAAACTCGCGACGCTTTGCATCAGCAAAGCAGTGTCGCTCACATTAAAAAGCGTCGTAGGGGAAGGGAGTTCTTTTGCTTCGGCTTTGCCTCGCAACTGCTAGCAGAGCGCCATTCAAGCCCCACCCCTTTACAACAAAGTAAAATTTATATTTCTCACATTTCCCTTGCGTTTTTTTGCGAACACATTTAGCACCGAGGCGCGTTTTTTTGCAAATCTCTTTATATTCGTATTCTGGCACGCTATCTATCACGATACCCGCTCCAGCCTGCACGAGACTCGGCAAAATTTCCACCGAGCTCCCCGCTTTTTAAATTTGACTCGTTTGCGCCGTCAAGGTGCGGGTCATGCCCGCTAGCGTCAAATTTGCCGCCAAATTTGCGCGCAAATATCGCGCTTCTAATCAAAATCGCCATTTGCGCGTCGCCGTTAAAGTGGAAAAAAACCCGATGCCGCCGCCGTATGCGTTGCGCCTATATGACTCAAGCTCGGCGATGATCTCCATGGCGCGGATTTTGGGCGTACCGCTGAGCGTGCCTGCGGGAAAGATGCTGCCGACCGCGTCAAATGCGTCTAGATCGTCCGCCTTCGCGCCGTAGACGTCGCTTACGATATGCATCACGCTCTCGTAGCGCACGATGCGCATGGCGTTTTTGACCGCGACGCTTTTTTTGGCTTGCTGACGCGGCCGATGTCGTTGCGAGCGAGGTCGATGAGCATTTTGTGCTCGGCTAGCTCCTTTTCGTCGCTTAGTAGTTCACGCTCGAGCGCGGCGTCCTCCATCGCGTCCTTACCGCGTCCGCGCGTACCGGCGATAGGCGCGACGTAGATTTTACCCTCTTTGATCTCGCAGACTAGTTCGGGACTAGAGCCCGCGACGTCGCCGTACGGGGTCGGAAAGTGAAACATATACGGGCTCGGATTTGCCTCGCTTAAGGCTCGGTAGAAATCAAGGCTATCCATATCCGAGGCTAGTTTTAGCTGTTCGCTTAGCACGACTTGAAAGACGTCACCGCTTTTTAGATACTCTTTGGCGCGCCTTGCGATGTTTAGAAAATGCTCTTTTTCGCCCTCTAAATCAGTTAAAATTTTATATTTGTACTGCCCTTTTTGCGCGCTGTTCCTTGGCGGCCGCTTCATCATCTGCGCTCAATTTAACGAGAAAAATCGTAATACCGCTCGCGGTCGCCGTAAAAAGCTGTAAATTTTTGCTATTTTTTTATCAAAGTGCAGGTAGGCGCGGGCGTTAGCGTAGAAAAAAAGTCGGGGAAATCGTACTGCGAGGCGTTAAATTCGGGGATTTTTCAAAATATTTTTATCCCGCCGTAGCCTAGCACTCCAAACAGTCCCGCAAAAGGCGCACCCGATTTTTTTGAGCTTTGAAATAGCTCTTAAGCCCTGCAAAAATCGGTCTGCTCGCTGCTAATGTACTCGCAGTCGATGCCGACGATGGTCTGCGTCGTGTCCTCGGCGAGGTAGGAGTTGGCGAATTTTCTCGCGGATCTTTTCGTAATAAAAAAACGGGGCTCAAAAAGTAACATAAAAATATCCTTTAATGAGCGTAGATTATAAAAAAATTAAAGCTTAATTTTCATTTGACGGCGGCGTCAAAAAGCTCGCGCTCTAGCCTCTGCGCCGCGTCTAGGGCGTGGCAGTCAAAGACGCCGTATCTAGCCGCGATGCTTTTTTTATATCCTCAAAGCTCACGACCGTTTTGCCATCTCTTTTTTTGAAATAAAAAAACTTAAACGGAAGCTCTAGCGCAAGGCTCGGTTCGCACTCTATTAAAGGCGCAAGTACGCCCGGCGCGCCGAAAATCACAGTGACCGATGGCGTCAAATTTACGCCCGTTTGCGCGGCGAAAACGTGATGAGATACTACGGCAAATTCGCTAATATCCTTCATGTCAAGCAGTCTTTGAAATCTCTTAACCGCGGCTTCTAGCTCCAGCTCGCTCTGGCCTGTTGTGACGCTGGCAAAGGCCAATTTAACCCTTCAAAAAAATCATCAAAAAAACAATCTTTTTCAATAATTTTTCCTTTTTATAAATTTTAAAAATTAATTTTACCCAAAAAAACGGCTAAAATCGGATTTTACTTTAAGGCGAGATTATGGAAATTTTTATCGGTTGCATCGATCGGCTACGTGTGTTTGGGACTATTTGTCGGCTTTTTTTGTCCGGATTTTTTTGGGCATCGGAGGCGGCGCGGCGGCCGTGCCGATACTCGTATTTTTGGGCTTTGACGTCAAATACGCAATCGGCGTGAGCGTCCTGCAGATGGTGTTTAGCTCGGTTTACGGCTCGCTTTTTAAATATAAAAAAACAAAAACGTCGATCTAAAACCCGCTCTGGTTCTGGGTATCGGCGGTTTTTGCGGGGCGAGCGCGAGCGGCTTTTATCGTGGCGAGCGTACCGTCGAAAGTCTGCTTCTAACGCTTATTTGTATTCAAACTTTTAACGTTATTAAGCTGTTTTTTTAAAAATCCCGAGCCAAAAGGCGCGCAAAAATCCATCTCTCGTTCCGCTATTTTTTTCGTCGGGCTTTTCGTCGGCGTGGTGGCTATCAGCGTGGGTATCGGCGGTTCGGTTATCATCATGCCGGTTTTGATAAATTTTTCTCAACTATGATATAAAAAAAGGCCATCAGCACGGGGCTATTTTTTTCGTGATATTTTCGTCGATTTCAGGTTTTATCAGCCTATCCTCACAGGGGCTCGTGCAGTACGAGGTCGGCGTTTTTAGTCGGTATCGGCTCGCTTATGAGCGTGAGGTTCGGCGTAGCTTTAGCGCAAAAGATCGACCGCACCGTCCAAAAAAAGATGCTTGCTTGCGCTTATCTGTACGACGTTAATTATAATGATAAATAAGCTTTTTGCTTAAATTTGAGCTTATAAATTTAAAAATAATACGATTAAATTTGCGATAAATAAGGGAGTGGGGTAAATTTACCCCGCCCGTCTTCAAGAAAAAAATCAGAAATGTTTCTAAAAAATCCGCCGTCGCTTAGCTTTAACTCAAGGTCTTTTACATAGTTTTCGGCTGCTTTTTTTGGTATTCGTTTTTGCTGACGGTTTTTATTGCTTCGCCGTTTTTTTGCCGGCAAACTCCAGTTTACGCTCTTGTGCGAATTTCTGCCGTTTGCTTTTACGATATTTTCGAGCGAGTTTTCGCCGTTAAATTTAAGAGCGATAAAGGCGTCAAACTGAGAAAAAAATTTGTCGGTACGTTTAGCTCATCGGCGAATTTCTATGACAGGTTCATCTGCAGCGCTGAAATACTCAAAAATATCCGCGTACCCGCTCTTTTTAGGCGGCTTTTTACCTACTTCGTAAACGACTTTTGGTCGCTCGTAGGGTCGTTAGCTTAGCGCAGTCTGCGGCTAAAAATCTCCATAAAGCCAAAATACGCCGATTTTACCGCATTTTTCATCGTCTTTTTAAGAGCGCGGCGACGTCGGCAGAAATTTACGCTTGCCGGATAAACGTCGGTAAAGACTTGATAAAAGCCAGTCGTACTGCGGCTTCATCAGGGGCGCCGTTTATATTTACGTAGCCGTCTTTCGTTTTTTTCAAAACCTGCCGAGATATGCAGTTTGCAAAGCTCGTCCGTGCCGATATTTACGTTAAAGTCGTTTGGAATTAGCTCCTTATGCACTATCATACTGCGTCTAAAAACCTTGTTTGTTAAAAAGTCAAGCATTTGCTCTTTTTCGATGCGCGAGCCGAATGTGCGTCTATATATGCGTCAAATTCGTCTATGCCTAAATTTGATTGAAAAACGTCCTCCAGTCCGACCTCGGCGAGATAGGCAAGACCGTTTTTTTATCAAGATTGGCCGCAAAATCCTTAAAAATAAATCGGATCGTTAAAGACTTCTAGATACTCGTGCGCGATATATGAGTCGCCGGTGGTTAAAATATGATCGATGTGAATTTTAGGCTTTCGTAATTTAAGAAGATTTGACTTACGTTGCCGTCTTTTTGGCAAAATTTCGCGTATTCTCCAAGCACTTTTAAAAAGCTCTCTTGCTTTTTGCTACTCTTGCCGCTTCGCCCTCTATACCGCGCGTGCCAAACATTAAAAAAATCCCTGATCGTATCTTTGATCTTCCAGCCCGGGTAGACGTTGTAGCTAACGTAAGCGACGCCGTTTGGACTCAAAAATCGCTTGATGGTTTTTAGGATCGCGTCCTTTACCATATCGGGTACCCAACTATAAACGCCGTGGCAGATGATGTAGTCAAATTTGCCGTAATCTCTCACGTCCGCATCCGTAAAATCGCAGATATCTTTTGCCATAAATTTTATATTATCCACGCGCATTTGCTCGGCTAGCTCTTTGGCTTTGTTTATCTGCACTTCGCTTAGATCTATGCCTAGCACCTTTGCCTGCGGATTTGCGATGGCAAAAGGAAATAAATTTCCGCCGTAGCTGCAGCCGATTTCCAGCACTTTAGCTGTTTTGGACGGAGGCGGCGTTAGCGACAAAAAAGAAGCCAAAGCCTCAAGTCGCGCAGGCGAAGTCTCGGGGAAAGCGGACGACGTATATGGAAGCTCGTCATAGGATTTTTGGATGTCGTTCATTTTGTAGCCTTAAGTTAAAATATTTTTACGATGATACAGCAACGCCTATTAAATGCGGGTAAATTTAGGCGGTTAAGACCGCCTAAATTTGATTACATTAAGCCCAAAAAAACGGCCGAAGCGATAAAGACGACAGTTACCGTGATAAGAAAAATGCCGATGATATTTAGCCAGATTCCGGCCTTTATCATCGAGCTAATTTTTACGTAGCCAGAGCCGTATGCGATGGCGTTTGGCGGCGTGGCGACGGGCAGCATAAATGCAAACGTAGCTGCCATAGCGACCGGGATCGTAAATAGCATAACGTTTGCGCCGGCATAGCCAAGCCCTGCGCTAACGCCTGCGATGACGGGCAAAAAGGCCGCTGCGGTAGCGGTGTTTGACGTGATCTCGGTTAGGGAAAATGACGAGCGTTACGACGGCCATGATGATCGCCGCGATAGGCAGCGCGCCGAGTGCCGAGACCTGATGACCGATCCAAAGCGACAGTCCGCTGCTGCTAAACTGCGCTGAGAGCGATAGTCCGCCGCCAAAGAGTATGAGGATATCCCACGGCAGCTTTTTTTGGCGCTATCCCAGTCGATGAGACGCTCGCCGCTTTTGTTTGCGGGTACGATAAATAGCAAAAATCGCCGTACTCATCGCGATTATCGCATCAAGGCTAGCGATTTTTTTACGTCAAAGGATTTTAGGATAAAGCCTAGCGATATCCAGCACGCGGCCGCTGCTACGAAGATGACTCCGACTAGCTTTTTCTGGCGTGGTTATGGGGCCGAGTTTATCTAGCTCGTCTTGGATCACTTTTTTTGCCGTTTGGTATCTCGCCGATTTCTGGTTTAAAGAGTACATAGGGTGAGCAAAAACCAGCACGCCGCGAGCATAACGACGCTAAGCGGTACGCCGACTAACATCCACTCAAAAAAAGCCGATCTCGATGCCAATCGTTTTTTTCATGTATGCGACCAGAAGGGCATTTGGCGGAGTGCCGATGATGGTACCAACAGAGCCGATAGAGGCGGCGTAGGCGATGCCCTAGCATCAGCGAGATGCCAAAATGTGAGCTAAAGGTGCTCGTTTTTTTCCTTTATCTCCTTTGCGATGTCGCGGCCTTTGTGAAATACCGTATTCATAAAGCCGCCTTGCACGCCTTTTCGCGAAACTTTCGTCCAATTTGCCACATCCTCGATCGCCGTAAACGTCCATTTTTTTGAGTCGTTAAGCGTCCGACTAGGTGCAGTACGCTTAAGCCCACCGGAAGCATCATTATGGCGGTTGCTGTGTTGCTCACCCACATGGATAAAAAACCCAGTCGCCACCATAAATCCAGCCACCAGCCGTCTAGGGGCTCGTGCCCACCAAAAGCACGATGCCAAGGGCGATTCTGGTGTGCAGATTCCACCTTTGCATAGCAAGGGCTAGCACAAAGCCGCCCATAAAAAAAGATAGATAGTGTCCGAAGCATACGGCGCCGCGACAACCTTAAACGTATCGACGCCAAGCACCGGGAAGGCAACCATCGGCACCAGGGCGGTTGCCGGCAGGGCGATGGCTTCGGTCATCCACCATGCCGCCATCAGTGCGGCTACTGCGGCAACGACTGGCATAGCTTCTACATGCAGCTTTTTGCCCTTGGCCGCCGCTAGAGCGATGTCTCCTGCGTTTGCGGGGAAGATTTTATAAACCCAAATCGCTAGCAAAACGCCTAGCACCAGCCCGATGAGCTCGACTCGGTTTGTTCTTCTGTCTATAGGAATGTTTGGATTTGCCATGATAACTCCTATGCTGGGGATAATTTATAATACACCCAAAAAAGCTTATAGCTTAAAAATTCTTTTTGCTTTAAAAATTGATTTTTTTACTAAAGTGTTGATAAAAAGTAACAGCGATTTTAGTTAAAGCGATTTTGGGTATAATTACGGGTTAAAAATTTAAAATCACGGAAGCGAAAATGAACGCAAACGACACCATAAAAATCACGGACGCGCGCGAGCACAACCTAAAAAATTTAAATCTTGAAATTCCGAAAAAAACAAGCTCGTAGTTTTCACCGGACTTAGCGGTAGCGGCAAGAGCACGCTAGCGTTTGACACGCTTTACGCCGAGGGGCAGCGCAGATATATGGAGAGCCTTAGTAGCTACGCTAGGCAGTTTCTAGACCGCGTAGGCAAGCCAGACGTCGATAAGATCGAGGGTCTAACGCCTGCTATCGCGATGAGATCAAAAAAACCACGTCTAAAAAACCCGCGCTCGACTGTGGGCACGATAACGGAAATTTACGACTACCTGCGCCTCCTCTACGCAAGGGTCGGCATCCAGCACTGCCACAAGTGCGGCAAACCGATCTCTAAAAATGTCGGCTAGCGATATCATAAACGAGATCCAAAAAAGTTGCCTCAGGGCGCTAAAGTCGTCATCTACGCTCCGCTAGTGCGCGAGAAAAAGGGCACGTGGGCGGATCTGATCGAGTACTACGCAGTAAAGGCTACGTGCGCGCTCAGATAGACGGCGTACAGGTGCGTCTAGACGAGGAGATCGAGCTAGCTAAAACCAAAAAACACACGATAAAGCTCATCGTAGACCGCATCGTGATAGACGCGGATAATGCGCAGCGCCCTAGCCCAAGACGTGGAAAAAAAGCGCTAAATGAAAGCTACGGCGAGGTCGAGGTCGAGATCGCAAATGCGCAGGAACTCGGGCTAAAAGAGAGCTTCATCCACTATAGCGAGCACTCGGCATGCTTTTGATTGTAAAATTTCATTTACTCCGCTTGAGCCGCTTAGTTTTAGCTTCAACTCCCCAAAAGGCGCGTGCGAGAGGTGCGACGGCCTTGGCATCAGATATAGCCTAGACCTCACCAAAGTGATCGACGAGGAAAAAAGCATCGAAGGCGGCGCGATAAAACTGCTTTACGGCTACAACATGAGCTATTATTATACTTTTTGCTGGCTTTTTGCGAGCAAAAACGGTATCGACGTAAAGCGCCCTTACTGCGAGCTTAGCGAAGACGAAAAGCGCCTCGTACTCTACGGCAACGTAAAAGAGGTCGAGTTTTTCTGGAAGCGAAACAAGCTGCTGCGTAAATTTGAAGGCGCGCTAAAAAAATCACGCACGGACTGCTAAAAGACTACAAGGACTTTGATGAATACATGAGCGAGAAGGTCTGCGACGACTGCGGCGGACACAGGCTAAAGCCTCAAAGTCTAGCCGTCAAGGTCGCTGGGCGCGGTATCGGCGAAATTTTAGACATGAGTATCGAAAACTGCACCGCGTTTTTTTCTCGGACGAGTCAAATTTACGGCTACCTTAGCGAGTATGATAAAACGATCGCAAAGCCGATATTTAAGGAGATAAACGAGCGGTTATTTTTTTCTTTACGACGTGGGGCTTGGCTATCTATCGCTCGGACGCGACGCGCGCACGATCAGCGGCGGCGAAGCGCAGCGCATCAGGATCGCAAGCCAGATCGGATCGGGCCTTAGCGGCGTGATGTACGTGCTAGACGAGCCTAGTATCGGTCTGCACGAGCGCGATACGCTAAAAGCTCATCAAAACGCTGCGAAGTTTGCGAGCCAAAGGCAACTCGGTTATCGTCGTCGAGCACGATAAAAAGACGATCGAGGAGGCCGACTACGTCGTAGATATCGGGCCTGGAGCCGGGAATTGGCGGGCAGATAGTCTTTGCCGGCGACGTGAAAAAGCCTGCTAGGCTCAAGCACGCAAACAGCGCTTTACATAAACGGCGAAAAAGGAAATCGACTACCAAAAAAACCGCAAAAAGTGACACCTGGCTTGAGATCTCAAACGTAAATATCAACAACATCTCAAATTTAGCGCGCGCTTTCCGCTGCGAAATTTAGTCGGTATCACGGGAGTTTCTGGCTCTGGTAAAAGCTCGCTCGTACTGCAAACCCTGCTGCCTGAAGCCCAGGAGCAGCTAAACCGCGCCAAAAAGGTAAAAAAAGGTCGCGGGGGTAAATCGTGAGCGGGCTTGAAAATCTAGACAAAGTGATCTACCTTGATCAAAGTCCGATCGGACGCACTCCGCGCAGTAATCCTGCCACCTACACGGGCGTGATGGACGAGATCAGAGGGCTTTTTGCGCAGACAAAAGAGGCCAAACTGCGAGGCTACAAGATCGGCAGGTTTAGCTTTAACGTCAAGGGCGGACGCTGCGAAAAGTGCCAAGGCGAGGGCGAGATTACGATCGAGATGCACTTTTTGCCCGACGTAAACGTCGTCTGCGACTCGTGCGGCGGCACCCGCTACAACGCACAGACGCTAGAAATCCTATACAAAGGCAAAAGCATCGCCGACGTGCTAAATATGAGCATCGACGAGGCGGTGGAGTTTTTTAAATCCGTGCCAAAAATCGCCAGCAAACTAACGACGCTGCAAGACGTGGGACTAGGCTATATCACGCTAGGACAAAACGCCGTGACGCTAAGCGGCGGCGAGGCGCAGCGCGTAAAAGCTCGCAAAGGAGCTTAGCCGCTCAGACACTGGAAATACGCTCTATATCCTCGACGAGCCGACTACGGGGCTGCATTTTGCCGATGTCGATAGGCTCGTGCGCGTGCTGCATCACCTGGTCGATCTTGGCAACTCGGTCTTTGTCATCGAGCACAACATGGACGTCATCAAAAACTGCGACTACATCGTAGATATGGGGCCAGAAGGCGGTGCAAAGGGCGGTAAAAATCATCGCCGAGGGCAGCGTAAAAGATGTCGCTAAAAAAATCATAAAAAAACGGGTAGCTATACGGGTAAAGTTTCGGCCGAGGAGCTGGAAAAATATGAAAAAAATGCGGCAAAAAAAGGCGAAGAAAAAAATAAAGAAATTTTGAGAAGTTTGAAGCGGATCAAATTTGCGGTAAAAATTTGATGGTTTGCGGGCTTAACCGCGCCATTTAGCCCGCAAAAAAACTGCGGTAAATTTAACGAAAGGCAAAAATGAGGCTTTGGACGATAAGCTTTAAATATCTCGATGCAAAGGGCCTAGTCGCACTTTGGCGCGAGGCTCTGCTAGCTAAAAAAACGTGCTAGCGGGACTTACTAAGGGCTATAAAAAAATCACCCGCAGCTTGACCGCTTCTACGCGCATGAAAAACGCGTGTGGGGCGATAAATGCGTATTTAGCGGAGGTTTATGCGCAGGCCTGTGCTCGCGGGTATAATTTTGACGCGGCAAAAGTGGGCGAATTTAACGAGCGAAATTTAGCCAAAAATAGCCGTCCTCGCGGCCAGATAGAGTATGAATTTGCATTTTTGCAAGAGAAGCTAAAATCGCGCGACGTCAAGGCTTACGAGCGAAATGTAAGCGTTAAAGATATAGAAATCGCGAGCATTTTTTTAAAAGAGGTCGAGGGCGGAATCGAGCCGTGGGAGAAGGTAAAAAAATTAGCACCGTTTCGCGCTAGGATTTTTTTGGTTTGCTTGGGTAAATTGATAATACATTATGCCGATTTTGCCATAAATTGTGGCACATTCGAGCATTAAGTCGGATATTTAAAACGCCGTAAAAATAGTGCAAATTTGGTGCTAGGCTGACACGTTGCTTTGAGCGAGTAAATTTGATTTCGCGTTTCGGCGGTGTATGGACGGTAAGATAAAAAAATCTAGCACGAATAGCGTTACCATAAAATTTACGAGCTAGCACAGGCATTTGCTAAATTTAACGTTTTAAATTTGATGGCAAATTTAGGGCAAACAAGTCAAATTTAAAAAGGCGAACCCGGCGTTATTTCCGCCAAATTCGCCTCCACTTTTTAAAATCAAACTACGCCGACTGGCCAAATTTACAGGCAAATCTGACGAATCGGCGAGCTAAACTTTACTCCGCTTTCATCTGCTCGGCGGCAGGCACTTTGGGTAGTCCCGGCATCAGCATCGTCGATCCGCTAACCGCCACGATAAAGCCAGCTCCGCCGCGGATCTCAAGCGCGCTAACCTCAAAGCTAAAGCCCTTCGGTCGTCCTAGCAGCTTAGCGTCCGAGCTAAAGCTATACTGCGTCTTTGCGACGCAAACGGGCATACTCTCAAAGCCTAGACGCGAAATCTCGGCTAGATCAGCCTGTGCGCGCGGGCTAAATACGACATCTTTGGCGCCGTAAATTTTAGTCGCGATCTTTTCGATCTTGGTTTTGACGGGGTCGGTGGGCTCATACGTGAAGTTTATCTCGCGAGCCGGTTTTTTTCGCAGATTTGTGCGACTTTTTTTAGCTAGATCCTCTGTGCCAGCGCTTCCTTTTTAAAAAAACCCTCGCACAGGCTAAACTCAGCCCCCGACTCCTCGCAAAGAGCGCGCACGTGAGCGATTTCCTCGTCCGTGTCGGTCGCGAATTTGATTTAGCGCGACGATGACGTTTTGATTGAAATTTTTGAGATTTTCTATGTGGGCTTTTTAGGTTTTCGCCGCCTAGCTTTAGCGCGTCCAATTTGGCTGTGAGATGCTGTCTTTATCGCATCCGCCGTTATATTTTTAGCGAGCGGATGGTGCTTACTAGCACGACGCATTTTGGCGCAAGTCCTGCGGTGCGGCACTTGATATCGAGGAACTTTTGCGCTCCAAGCTCAGCGCCAAATCCCGCCTCGGTCACGACGTAGTCGGCTACATTTAGAGCAGTTTTGGTTGCGATGACGCTGTTGCAGCCGTGCGCGATGTTTGCAAACGGTCCGCCGTGGATGAGCACGGGCGTGCCCTCAAGCGTCTGCACGAGGTTTGGTTTTATCGCCTCTTTTAGCAGGACGCAGACGGCGTCGGCACAGTTTAGGGATTTTGCGCGCACGAGGCCGCCATCTTTATCGTAGGCGACGACGATGTTTTCTACGCGCTCTTTTTAGATTTTTTTAGATCTGTCGCGAGACATAGGATCGCCATTATTTCGCTAGCGGCAGTGATTACGAAGCCGTCCTTGCGGGTAAATTTATTGCTCTTTTCAAGGCCGATTTCTATCTCTCTTAGCGAGCGGTCGTTCATATCCATGCAGCGTTTGAAAACGACGCGCGCAGGGTCGATATTTAGGGCGTTGCCGTGGTGGATGTGATTATCTAGCATCGCAGCGATGAGGTTGTTTGCCGAGGTGATAGCGTGAAAGTCGCCGTTAAAGTGCAGGTTGATATCCTCGCTAGGGCGTCACCTGCGAGTAACCGCCGCCTGTCGCTCCGCCTTTTATACCAAAAAAACCGGCCCAAGGCTTGGCTCTCGAAGTGCGGCGCACACGCGTTTGCCGATACGCGCTAAGCCGTCAGATAGCCCCACGGTTACGGTCGTTTTGCCCTCTCCGTATGGCGTCGGGTTGGTCGCGGTAACTAGGATGAGGTTTGCGCCGGGTGCGCTACCCTAGGCGCGGTTCGATCTTGGCTTTTAGCTTGCCAAAGGTATCTAGCGCCTCCTCGCCTAGCTCTAGTTTTTGCACCGATTTTTTTACGATATTTTTGTGGTTTTGCGCTCGCTTCTATTTCTCTGTCGCTTAGCATCGTTTTTTTCCCTTAAAATTTGATTTAAAGTGATTTTTGTAATTTTACCTCGCTAATGCGAAAAAAATCTCATTAAATTTTAGCCGCTCGTAATCAAATTTGGGCTAAATTTGGAGCCAAATTTGACAAAGGATCGCGATGAGGGCGGTGAACGTTTTGCTGTTTGAGGGATTTACTACGATAGACGCGCTGGGGCCTGCAGAGGCGCTATCTAGGGCGCTGGATGGCGGGCGAAAGTGCTACGAGATAGAGTATTTCTCGGCTACTGGCGGACTCATCGGCAGCGGTACGAATGCTAGACTCGGACGCAAAAAGCTAAGCGAGATAGCTAAATTTGACGTTTTGATAGTGCCGGGCGGTTTTGCGGCTAGAGAGCTTGCGCATGAGGCCGAGTTTATCGCGGCTCTGGGCGAGCTAGCTCGCAGGCACGAGTACGTGATCTCAGTATGCACGGGCTCGGTTTTGCTAGCTAAAACAGGGCTTTTGGATGGCATGGAGGCCACAAGCAATAAACTATCATGGCAGTGGGTTACTTCAGAGACTCCTAGCGTGCGCTGGGTGCGTGCGGCCCGCTGGTGCGTTAGCGGGGAAATTTACACCGGCTCGGGCGTGAGCGCGGGTATCGACGCGGCTCTAGGGCTTTATCGCCGATATGCACGGGCTGGACGAAGCGCAGAGGATCGCTCGGACGATGGAGTATGTCTACAATAGCGACAAAAAAACGCGGAGTTGTTTTAGAAATTTGAGCTTGCGGCGCCCACTAAAATTGAGCGCTAAATTTGAAGCCGAGTCAAATTTATTGTTTTTATAATTAGGTATTCAAGGGTATAAAAACAACTAAAATTTGTTACGACTATTTTTTTATTCACGTGTGTTTAAATCATAGTTTTTTTGTCTCATTAATAAAAAGTAGCTACTGTATTTAAAATATTTTTTTCTCAAACGCATCTGTATCCTCTATATTGTTTTGAAGTATATCATTAAAAATCGCATAGGTTTATATATGATTCTGGGAATTTTATAGGCAAAACACATATATATTCTTTATCGCTAAAAGCAGGATGAAAAATTTTGTTTTTAGAACATTAAAAAGATCGCGCTCTTTCTCATAGTTTTGCCCCCAAACTGCTCTTTTTTTATGCCAACTAAAAATAGGTAGATTAAATAAATTTTTGATTATATATGCGTATAAACGGTGCTTTATCGCCTTTGATTTTTATAGCAATATCTGCAATTCCACCTATTTCCCACTGGTTAAAAAAATAGGTTTTTCTCCAAGATCATCTTGGATTTTTAGCTAATATATTTTTGACTCAAATTTATTGGATATAGTTAGAAATTTATCAGTAGCGTTTGCATATTTTTTTCAAAAAAAGGCAAATAGGTATTTAGTGCTTTTTGTAGAAATTCTATGTAAAGCTTCACTCTTTCGTTTTTGCTCTATAGGAAGCTCTTTTTGCTCAAAAAAATCAAGAAGCCGTATTTGGCTCTACCGTTATAAGTAAAGTTCTTGTTAAAATTTCTGATCGAATAATTGTTTAATAAAGCGTTTAGATAAGATGTTTTGACTTAGATCATCAAGCCAAATTCCCACAACTCTTTTCCTCTAAACCAACTACTAAATTTACTCCAAACCCGAGTAAAAACTAGTTTTAAAAACATGTAAAAACAAATGTACCCCTAGAAAAAGACATCCGGAGAAAAAAAGAAAGATTCTGTTTTTTTCCAAAAGTTCTTTTAGCATTTTTTTAAAAATTATTTGTGATCCGCCGCTATTATATGTAGATACATCAGTATTATCAACGGATGTTATAGATGAAAAAAAGATAGCAATTTTAAGAAATTGTCTATCTCACTTTAGCTTAGATTTTTCTCCATTTTGCGTATCGCTTTTTTTAATTGTAAAGCTATATAAAGAGTGTCAAGAAAATCTTTTATTTTATTAATGCCTTCCTTATTTACTTTGATTTGATTTATTATGTGTTCTAAAAAAATTGCAAATTTCTCGGTAGTTTCATTTTTCGCTAAAGGCATTAAAAAATTGATTCAATTTTATCATTATTTTTTTAGTATAAATTTATAAAGTGACTCAAAAACTGGTTTGAAGGCATAAAAATACCAAATAAAATTCTTTGTTTTTTTCATTGCCAGCAGCTATATCGTCGTCATCTAGTAGATTTTTTTACTCTTTGCTACCATTTTTAGGAGTTCAAGGGAGTTAAAAAGACGCTTCATTCCTCGAGGATTAAACCCCAAAGAGGCATTGGCTAATTTTACAAACACTTCTATTTCGTCGTCGTCATTTAAATTTAGAAGTTTCCTAAAAATAGCCTTTAATGTCATATTGTGAAACAGGTAAATTGAAAGGCAACTGAATAATCTTATCAAAAAAAGCTCTTTGATTTTGCATCGTCAAAATTATCACCAAATTTTGCTTTTAACCCATTGACTATAACACCGTAGTCAACCGCTAAAACAAAGACGCATCCTGGAATATCTAGAAATAGTTTCATTATTTCCAGTAATTCTACCGCTTTTTTCGGCTCAAGCCTGTCTAAGTCATCTATAAATACCACTATCCTTTCAAGAGATTCTTTTTTTGCATACGTTTTTTTGACTGTCGTTTCCAAATCACTTTTTAGTTTTACTATTTGTTCGCTATCGTCAAGTTCGTCGTTGCTTAAGCCCTCCATGATTTTCTCTCCGCCATTTATTAAGGCACTTACAGCATTGCCTAATGCAGCCTTGGCAAATAGTATGGAAGCTCTTTTTGCCTAAAGCCGAAATTTTCTTTTAATTAGTTCATTTGAGTCTTCGCCGCCTATGCGTTTTACAAATTGCTTCAATAGCGATACTCCAAGCTCTTCACTCATGTTAAATTGCGAGAATTGCCATGTGTTAAACCATATGGTTTTGATTTTTTGCGTAGCGATATTTTCTTTTACCAAATTCATCATGCTGGTTTTGCCTACGCCCCAGTCGGCTTGTATAGATATGGTCATAGGCGTTTGGCACTCTTTCATAAATTCACTTAATGCGTCAACGTAATCTTTTTATCCCAAGACTTTCTTGAGATAGTGACATGATTGGTTTGTCCGTGAGTCCTAAATTTGGCATAAAATATCCCTTTGGATTATAAAATTTTGATGTTTTTCTCGTTTGACTTTTTAAAAATTAAACGAGAGATTTAATATATTCGCTTTATACTACCACAATCTAAAACAGAGCTGCCCTATTATGACAGCCATAGGAGCCTCGTTTATATCATAAGTATTGCTTGAATTGGAGCCGGTTTTCGGCTTTATTTTATCTCTTTCAACTACCCAAGTATTGCTCGAATTTGCCCCGATTTTTGGTTTGATCTCTTTACCGTCAAATACAAAAGTATTGCTTGAACTACCTCCAATCTTTGGTTTAAATTCTTTACCGTCAAATACAAAAGTATTGCTTGAATTTGCTCCGGATTTAGGCTTAAGTTCATTTCTCTCAAATACCCAAGAGCCGTTACCGGCGGTCCTTCCGTCCCAGTTGATTTTTGGCATTTTGCCCTCCTCAAGATAAAGTATGAGAAATTATATCAAATATTGTCGATATTGTGTCATCATAAATTTTTTTATTTACAAAAAAATAATACAATATTGTTATTTTTATTTTTTTGGTAAAATGCCAAAAAAATAAAAATAGAGGAGTAAAAATGGTAAATGAAAAATTTTCAAAAAAATGGGCTTTGGGTTTTTAGCGGTTGCGACGGCGGAGACATCGGTAGCGCGCAAAGCCCGAGCGTTTGGCTGTGCGGACTTGAGTGGGGCGGCGGGTTTAAGCCCGAAGAGTTGGCTGATGAGTTTAAGGATGACGTTAGCGAGCCGTCCGTAGGGTACAAGAGTCATGAGCGAGTGGCCTATCAATACAATATCAAAGCCATTAAGTTACTTTGCGCGCTTAACGGAGCGAGCGATCACGTCAAATTTAACGAAACCGTAAAGCCGTTTACGCAGGGAGCAAAAAGGGTATTTTTAAGCTAAATTTGTATCCGCTTGCGTTTAAAAAAATACAAACCATAGTCTTTGGAGCAAGGAGTTTGCCGAGGCGACGGGTCTGGAAAAATAAGGGCGAATATATACGCTGGATAGAGCAAAATCGCTTCCCTAAACTTAGGGCATGGGCAAAAGAGCGTAAACCGCGCCTGATAATCTGCGTGGGAATAAGCTATAAAAATGAATTTATCGCGGCATTTGGCGGCGAGGGCGCACAGGTAAAGGAAGCTATCGCGGGCGGTAAGAAATTTTATTATTTTGAAAACGAAGACGGTACGACTGTGGCTATAACGTATTTTCTAGGCAATCCGCACGGTTTAAATTCTGACGCGGCGATAAAAGCTACCGGAGAGAAAATAGCTCAAATTTTAGCTCAAAACGGCAAATAAACTTAGCGTTAAAGGCATTAAATAACTAAAATTTACCGTGATCGCACGCCAAAAAAACGGCGAGTGCGATTTGAGCGTGCTTCACGCACTCGCCAAATTTGCCCCGCTACCACAGTTTTAGGCAGACTTGCCCTATTATGACGGCGATGGGAGCTCCGTTTATGTCGTAGGTGTTGCTCGAGTTTGAACCAAAATCGGGCTTAACGACATTGCCTTGTATCACCCAAGTGTTGTGAGTTTGCGCCGTATTTGGGTTTTATTTTTTTCTCCCGTCAAACTCAAAGGTGTTAGAGGAGTTGGCTCCTGTTTTTGGGCTTTAGCACCCCGCCGTCAAATTCAAAGGTATTGTGCGTGGTTGCGCCGTATTTAGGCTTTAGCTCGTTGCCCTCGTATACCCAAGCGCCGTTGCCGGCAGACCTTCCGTCCCAGTTGATTTTCGGCATTTCGTCCTCCTAAAATGAGTTATAATCAATCACTTTGCGCGGCTTGCTTCTTTTGCTTTTACGGCTTCGTAAATTTCATCCGCGTTAGTTAAATTTGCGTCCAAAAAACTCCTGCGCCTTTTTTTAGCGTGCGCGCGCCCATGATGCCGTCGGCCTTGACGCCGATAGCCTTTTGCACGTATAAAATTTCTCTTTTTGCGTCATCTGCGGCGCGGTTTTGGCTGCGGCGGTGGAGTTTGCTTCGCGCTCTTGGTCGCTAGAGCCATCAAATTTAGCCGTCATCTCGCGAGTGGCCTCCAGGCTGCGCGACGCCTCAAAGCGCTCGTCAAGCTGCATAAGAGTCGGAGCGTAACCAAAGCTTGATATCGCGCCGTAGATCGCGCCGAGGGCTCCAAAGCCCGCTAAAATTTTAAAAAACAGCGAAAAAGCCTCTTTGTTTCGCATGCTTTGGCGGTACTCTTTAGGGCACGGCACTGCGGCGAATCAGCGTAACCAGCGCGCTAAGAGGCGCCAAGACGCACAAAGCAACGCCCGCGCAAAGGGCTAAAAAAATACAAGCGTATAAATAGGCGACATGATGTAGCGCTCGGCTAAATTTTCGCCTAAAAATCCCGCCGTAAAAACTAGCGCAATCAGCCAAAACACCGAACCTAGCCCGAACCAAACCGCAGGCGAGTAAACGGGAGAGATTTTTATCCAGGCATTTTTTTCATCGTTTCGCCAAGCTTTTTTTAGCCGCGCCCCTTGAGACGTAGCCTTCGCAGGCCTCTATCACGGCGTTTGTAGCCTCGGTTTGCGCGCCGTCCGTTTTAGCGATACGCTTTAGTGCGGAGTCTAGAGCGGGCTGCGAGCAGTAGCGCGTGAAAAATTTAAACGCCTCGCGCCTAGTTATCCTGCCGTCGGCGTCGATCTTTTCTAGCATAGATATCTCATCGGCGAAAAGATCGTCGAAAAAAATGGCGGCCTGATAAAAAGCGTAGGGTGGGTTGCTAAAGCCCACCGCCTCGTACTCCTTGCCTAGTAGGATAGAAATTGAGCCGCGTTATCGCGCTAGAACCCACGTAAGAAAAACAGGTGCGAGCTCTCGTCGCCGCTCTCTTCGTCTTGATAAAACGGTATCGTTTGCGAGAGAAATTTGCAACTGTGAGCGCATAAAAAGTCCAAAAAGCTCGTCGGCATAGGCGCGCGATTTTATGCGTAAAGTTTACGCTGGGTTTTGCGTATGCGCCGATGTTTGCTACCGTGGTAAAGTATCCGTGTCCGCTGCACTGGGCGCACTGCACGTAGCCTGATCCTCCACATCCGCCGCACCTAACCGTGCCAGATCCCGAGCAGTCGTAGCAGGTATTTGAACCGCTACCGCCGCATGACGAACAGCTCTCGTAGCGATACGTCACGTAGGTGCTGCCGTCTGAGTTATACTGCGTGTGAGGGGCGATTTACGCCTCCGCTGCCTCCGCACGTAGAGCAGCTTTGCCGTCCGCGTCCGCCGCAGCTAGAGCAGGTTTTTTTGCCTCGTCCGCCGCACTCGCCGCAGCGCGTCTGCCCGTCGCCTCCGCACTCGTCGCAACGCTCACTCATGCTAAATGGCTTAAAAATCGTAATACCTAACCGCGCCGCCTGATTTCGCGACGGCTTCTTTTTGCGTCTTGGCGTAGCTCGGTGAGTAAAAATCTCGCGCAAATCGGCGCTATCTCTAGCCCTGCAGCAAGCACTCTCTGGCGTGATTTTTCGTAGCCGCGCGTATCGTCGCCGAAATGTATCTGCTCCTTTGCGCCGCCAGCGATTTTGCTCTCTTCGCGCTTGCCGTAAAACTCCCACGTCACGGTTGCCATCGCTTCAAAATCAAAAATTTCGTGCGAAATTTCTACCAAGTCCTCAGGCTTAGCTTGGTTGCCGCTTACTAGATTTCGCAGCCCTTTTAAAAACGGCTCGCGTAAATTTAACTCGTCAAATTCGCTCATTTTAAATCCTAAATTTTATTTTACGCGTCTAGTCCCGCGCGCTTTTTTATCTCGCTTAAAAACTCCGCTCCGCCGTCTGCGAAAGCCTCGCGCGGCACGGCGTAAAACATGGAGTTTGCGATGATAACGACGACGAAACTACCGACGTAGCGAGCGTCGCTGATGACGTTATAAAAATATCTGCCCTCGCCGAATTTGCTCTTTTGCACGAAAAACTCATCCTCTAAGATCACGCTTTTTGGTCCGAATTCGCCGTAGTTTGCTTTTATTTATCAGCGCGCGAGTAAGCAGCCAAGGCCGCAGCCCAGTAGCGTAAAGCAGAGTAAAAAAACGCGGCCATCCACGATAGGGTAGGCTAGATTTTCCACGCCGCTAAAACCGTAATCCCTAAGCAAGTCGCTAAGCTCCCTGAAGTAAAATTTGACGCACAAAAGCGTGATAAAAAAACATGCCAAGAGCCGATGCCGTAAAGTCGCATATACGTATGTTTCGCATAAATTTATCGCCCTTATAGACTATCTTGCCCACCTCGCGCGTCATCGCTTTATACTCGGCGCTAGGCTTTAGCTCAAAGTCGGCTTTTCAAATTGACATCTGCTTCCTTTAAATTTTGATGAGATATTATCAAATTGGCCTCAAATTTACGCTATTTTTTTAAAAACCGCCGCTAAAACGATAATTAAGCCCAAATTTAGTAAAAATCGCCGCCAAGACGCGAGGTCGCGTAATACGTTAAAAAGGCAAACCATGCAAAAACTCAACCACGTAAATTCCGCTCAAATTTAAACCAAATCAACCAATCACATTTCGAATTTAAGGCAGAATCATGAAAAGACGAGATTTTCTAAAACTAGGCGCGCTCGCGGCAGCTTCGGCGCAAGCAAAACAGTTTGACGCGGCGGCGCAGGCGATATTTGACGAGCAGATGGGGCTTTGTGCGAATAAATTCGGCGCGTTTTACGTAAAAACCATCGGCGGCAGAGTCGTTGGTACCGAGCCCTTCGAGGGGCGACGCGATGCCAACGGTGCTAAACAACGCCCTAAGCGATCACACCCAAAAACGAAACGCGCGTGAAATACCCCTACGTGCGCAAAAAGCTTCCTTGCTGATCCCTCAGATCCAAAGCCCGAGCTTCGCGGCAAAGAGCCCTTCGTGCGCGTTAGCTGGGACGAGGCGATAAAGCTAAGCGCTGTAATTTTAAAAAGAAAAACTTCGACAAATACGGCTCGGAGGCCATTTACGGACAGCTTTATCAGTGGGGCAGCCTCGGCAAGGTCGGTCACTCGCAGCGCACCGCAAAACGCATGCTAAACGCGCTTGGCGGCTACGTGAGCGAGCTTGGCGGCTACTCTTACGGCGCAGCGACTGCGTTTTTGCCTCACGTGACGGGCTCTATCGATCCGACTCACGCTCCGACGCGCTGGGAGGGCGTGATAAAGGAGGCCAAGACGATCGTATTTTTGGGGCACGAATCCCGTCGTTTCAAAACAAGATCGCTATCGGCGTTCCGATGCACAACTCCTACGCCTACTACGAGATTATGAAGGATAAATTTAAAAAAAGGCGAGATGAAAAATTTACAGCGTTGACGTCTACCGCAACGAAACGGCGGAGTATTTCGGCGCGGAGTATCTAGCCGTGCGCCCTTGCACCGATACGGCGATGCTGATCGGACTTTGCGATTATCTTTACGAAAACGGCCTTTACGGCAAGGGAATTTATAGAACGTTACACGGTCGGGTTTGATAATGAGGATTATTTCACGGGCGCGAAAGACGGCGTGAAAAAGGATCTAAAATGGGCGAGTAAAATTTGCGGCGTGAGCGAAAAGGAGCTAAAAGAGTTAGCCGATACGCTAGCCAAAAAAGACACGCTCATAGTTACAGGCTACGCGATACAGCGTCAGCACCACGGCGAGATGGCGTACTGGGCGCTCATCGCTCTAGCAGCGATGCTAGGCGACATCGGCAAGACCGGGCGCGGCTACGTGATGAACGATCAGATGCATAAAAAAACGCCGATATCAGCTTCGTCGCGCCAAAGCTTCAGGCATTTAACCCGGCGGTAAACGAAAAATACATCGCCCCGCAAGGCAAGCTAGCCAAAGCCAAATACCACGAGATACCAAACAGCAGGCTCATAGACGCGATCATGGAGCCGGGCAAGCAGATCGAACGCAACGGCAAAAAGTACGTCATGCCACACATCCGCGTGATGTTTAACGCCAACGGCTCGACCTTCACTCGCCACCCGGACACCAACCGCGCTGTCGAAGCGATGAGAAAGATAGAAGCGATCATCACCACGGAGCCCTTTTTGGACGAGTACAGCAAGACTCAGCGACATCGTGCTACCGGCAGCTCTTGAGTGCGAGCGCACGGATATAGAGTTTGCAAACTCCACTAGCGAATACCTTTTGCGATTAAACCGCTAGTAAAGCCCGCAGGCGAGAGCAAGAGCGACTTTGAGATCGCGCGACTCATCTGCGCGCAGTGGGGCGAGGAGTACGAGCAGGCCTTTAGCGAGGGTAAAACGGAGCTTGAGTGGGTGAAGGAAATCTACGAAAATGCCGCAAAGCAAGCCGAAGGTATGGGAGTGGCGATGCCTCAAATTTGATGAGTTTTGGCAAAAAGGATATGTTAAGTGATAAGATCGACGAGAAAAAAAGCGCTACTTTACAAACTATGCGGACTTCCGCGCCGACCCAGAGAAAAATGCGCTAAAAACCCCGTCTGGCAAGATCGAGCTCTACTCAGAAGCGGTCGAAAAGCTAGGTTACGCCGACTGCCCGCCGCACGTGACGTGGATGGAGCCGTTTGAGTGGCTGGGCGGCGACGTGAGCAAGTACCCTATCGCCATCAGCGGCGCGCACTCTAAACTGTAGGCTCCACTCGCAGCTAAACAGCTCGCTCATCCGCAACTACGCCGAGATCGCAAACCGCGAACCAGCGCTCATCAGCCCCGCCACGGCAAAAGCGCGCGGCATAAAAACGGGCGACGTGATGAGGATCTACAACGACCGAGGCGAGATCCTCTGTGGCGCGCTGGTGAGCGACACCGCGCAAGATAACGTCGTGATCGTGAGCGAAGGCGCATGGTACGATCCCGCCGTCTGGGGCGAGCGCAGTCTATGCAAGCACGGCAACATAAACGTGCTAACTAGGGACGTACCTAGCTCGCAGCTCTCGCAAAGCAACACCGCGCACACAAGCATGGTGCAGATCGAGAAATTTAAAGGCGAACTGCCGAGCGTAACGGCGTTTGATCGGCCTGTGACGATAGAGGCTTAGACTTTTTGATTTAAATTTGAGCGGTAAGCTAGCCGCTCAAAGTTTGACTACTTTTTAAATTTACCCGCTTCAAATTGAGCGTCAAATTTAACTCAATTGACCGCTCTCGCGCTTGACCCGCGCCGCTAAATTCGTACTTTTCAAATCAGCCGTTTTTTTGCCTAAAATTTGTAAAATTAGCCCAAAAAAAGGATAAAAAATGAGCCAAAAAACGCTAACGATCATCGACACTTTCGGGTTTTTTTTCAGGCTTTACTACGCGATGAGCGGACTAAAAAATCGCGAGGGCAAGCCAAGCGGCATGGTGAGCGGCTTTGCTAGCTTTATCATGAATCTGCGTCAGGAGTTTGCCAGCGACTACATCATCTTTGCGCTAGATAGCAAGGGCAAAACGCTACGCCACGAGATCCTGGGCGAGTATAAAGCCAACCGCTCCGAGCCGCCCGCCGCGCTAAAAGAGCAGCTGCCCGTGTGCATCGAAATGATAGAAAAAATGGGCCTAGCCGCCGTGAGCCGCGAAGGCTACGAGGCCGACGACATCATCGCTAGCGTCGTAAAGGAGTGCAAGCAGCGGGATATATTCGTACGCATAGTGACGCACGATAAAGACCTCTATCAGCTCATCGAGGACGGCAAAGTAAGCATCTACAGCCCGCAAAGCAAGATCGATCACGATAGCGCGAGCTGCATAGAAAAATACGGCGTTCCACCAAGCTGCATACGCGATTTTTCTCGCGATCGCGGGCGATAGCTCGGATAATATCCCGGGCGTCAAAGGCATCGGCGCGGTGGGTGCCAAAAAGCTACTAAACGAATTTGGTAGTCTTGAGGGCATCTACGAAAACCTGCCGCTAGTGCGAAACGAACGTATCCGCGGCATGCTGGCAGATGGGCGAGAGAGCGCGTTTTTGAGCAAGCGCCTAACCTCGCTCTTTGACGACGTGCCAGATGTGCTTGACCTAAAAAGGGCGGGAATTTCCCGAGCAAAAATCCGCTCGTAAAAGTCGCCGACACTCTGCGAGAATACGATCAAACCGCCTCTTAAAAGCGCTGCAAAAATAGCGAAAACGCAGGCGAAAAACGCGGATTTTAAGCTCGGCTTTAACGCGCGGCTCTTAACAGACGAGAATGAAATCGAGCGACTGCTGGCAAATATAGACGCGGACACGCTCGTGGCCTTTGACACCGAGACCACGGACGTCGATACGCAAAACGCCCGTCTGGTTGGCTTTAGCTTTTTGCTTTAACGACGAAGAGGCCTACTACGTGCCCGTGGCGCACGAGTATCTGGGCGCGCCAAAGCAGGTGAGCAAGAATTTCGCCGCCTGGGCGATAGGGCAAATTTACAAAGGCTGCGTGATAGGGCAAAATTTAAAGTATGATTTTAAGGTCGTAAAGCGAGTCGGGGGCTTGAGCCGCCTGTAAATTTTTAAAAGATACGATGATACTAGCGTGGCTCATGGATCCGGGCTCAAGCGTGGGTATGGACGCGCTAGCTAAGCGGCTCTACGACTACGATACGATCAACTGAAGACGTGGTAAAGCGCGGCGAGACCTTCGCGTCCGTAGCGCTTGAAAAACGCGGCCAAATACGCCGCCGAGGACGCGTGGATAACGCTCCGATCTACAAAAAGCTTTTTTTAAATTTGCTTGATCCCGAGCTGCTCGCGCTTGCAGGTAAGCACGAGTTTCCTTTCATCCTCACGCTTTTTGATATGGAGCGCGAAGGTATCGCGATAAACCAGGAGAAAAATGCAAAGTGATCCTACGAAACGACGCTAAGATCAAGGCTCTAACGAGCGAAATTTACGAGCTAACGGGCGAGAAATTTCAATATTAACTCCGTTAAGCAGCTAGGGTTCGGTGCTGTTTGAGCACCTAAAACTACCCGTAAAGAAAAAAAGACAAAAACTGGCTACAGCACCGATGAGGCCGTGCTAGCTGAGCTCGCCGAGGAGCATCCCGTCATCGAAAAAGCTACTCGAGTACCGCGAGCTATACAAACTACAAAGCACCTACTGCGAGCCGCTGCTAAATTGGCTAAAAAGGATGCCGACAGCAGGGATATACACGAACTTTATCCAGACGGGAACGAGCACGGGCAGGCTCTCGTCTAAAAACCCGAACCTGCAAAAATATCCCAGCTCGCGGTGCGCTAGCTAAAGACGTGCGAGGCTGCTTTGAGGCCAAAAAGCGGCTTTAGCTTTGTGGGTCTTGACTACTCGCAGATCGAGCTGCGGCTGCTCGCGCATTTTAGCCGCGACGAGGCGCTTTTGCGGGCATTTGCAAACGACGAGGACATCCACGCGCGCACGGCGATTAGTATATTTGGCAGTGCCGAGGGGCAAAACCGCGCGGTGGCTAAGAGTATACATCTCGGCCTAATCTACGGCATGGGCTCGAGCAAGCTGGCAAATCAGGTAAGTATCACGCGCGCCGAGGCAAAAAGAATATATCGAGCGCTATTTTTAAAAGCTTTCCCTACGATAAAGGGCTTTTTAGAGGGGATAAAAACCGCCGCGAAAAACGAGGGCTTCGTGCGCACGCTGCTTGGCAGGAAGCGGCTGTTTGACTTTACTACCGCGACGCCGATGCAAACGGCGATGTATGAGCGAGAGGCGGTAAATACGATATTTCAAGGCTCGGCTGCGGATATCATCAAGATGGCGATGGTAAAAATTCGTCTACTTTTTAAGCCCGCGCGCTAGAATGCTTTTTGCAGATACACGACGAGCTGATTTTTTTGAGGTGCAGGACGGCTATGCCGAGGAGTTTGGCGTAGCGGCGCAAAAGATAATGCAAGAAAGGTATAAACTAAACGTACCGCTAAAAACGAGCCTAAATGTTGCGAAGGATTGGGGTGAGCTGAAGTAAAACGGCAAATTTGAGCGTTTAGCCTGCGTCAAATTTGCCGGCTAAGTTTGTGAGCGCAACGACGATAAGTTTTTAAATTTAACCAATCAACCTGGACGGATAAATTTAAGGTAAATATAGTATGGTAAATTTAAAAAGTCTAGTCCCGATTCGCTTATGGGCAAAAAGCGACTACGCACGTTAAAATCGCACGGCAATTACTGAGCCTCGGCACAAAAGTCTTCTTTTTCTATGCGGCGCTCGCTCACAAAGAGTAGAGTATAGTTTCTTTGGCTTTTTTTCATAAAATTCTTTAGTTTGTTTTCGTAAGCCATAGCCGCCATAAGGCAAGAAGAAATGTAGTATTTTTGGCTATAGCAGGATTTTTTTCTGCAGCTTTTAAACGATTGTACGAATTTGTCTTCAAAGTATAAGATACCTCCTAACAAAAAGACACCTTTGTTTGTCTATTTCGCAGGCTTTTGTTCGCATAAAAAAATACGCCTGTTTCGATCGTATTTCGTAGTAATCGCCCAAGAGTTCGCAACCGCGTGCCGAGCCTTTGTCGCATGCCTGCTCGTAAAGTTTTATTGCCTGTTGCGGCTTGTTGTTTTTTTAAAAACTTTTTCCGTAAAGCGCGCAGGCATCTTGGTTTCCGTCTTCGCGCATCGGGCTTAAAATTTTCAGCGGCTTTTTGTAGTCTTTGCTTTTCGTATGGATTCTGCCTTGTATCAAACAAGCGTCAAAAACGCCGTTTATACATAGTTTTCCTAGATTTTCTACAGCATTTTTTTGCGCGTCTTTTTTTGCTCGTAGCTATTTACGTATTCGCTAAATTTCTTATTCCAAAGCTCTTTTTGTTTAGCATTTAGTTATTCTGCTCGGCTAGCTACCGTAAAAACAAGCAAAATCGCAAATGTAACAGAAAAATAAATTTTTTTCATTTTTATCCTTTTTAATCTTTGATGCCGTTTTTCGTAGTTAGGCAGTAAATTTGCCGTAAAATTTCTACTCGAATATAATTTTTTTCTAAATATGCGTCAGATAACGAATATCGCTTCGGTTTAAAAATACAAGCCAAAAAAACATCAAAAGGCAAATTTGAGATCTAAATTAGGGTTAAAAACTCGAATCAAAGTTTGATTTAATACAAAAGGCTATTACGGCTTTGTTACCGGTAAAAAAAGTACGCGAAGGCGGAGTATTTTTTTAGCTTTTTTTGCAAAAAGTCGTTTTTTTCATATAAGGCGCTTGTTTACAAAGCTTAATATATAATTTTCTTGGTGCTTCAATAAGACTTGCTACTATGCTATGCTGATAGGTTAAATCCGCCATCAGGCAAGAGATAATATTATATTTTTTTGGTTATAGCAGGATTTCTCGAATGCATAAAAACGCGTCAATATATTCGCCCGCTTCTCGTAGTACGAGTCCATGCCCATAGCACATTTTTCTCGTTCATTTCACAAGCTTGTTTCGTATAGAAATACGCCTGCTCCATATCTTCCCTGTAGTAGTAACGACCAAGAAGATCGCATCCGCGAGCGGAGCCTTTATCGCATGCTTGATTAAAAAGCTCCACGGCTCGCTTCGACTCTCCTTTTTCTCTAAATACGCCTCCGTAAAGCGCGCAGGCGTCTTGATTCCCGCTTTCGCACATCGGGCTTAAAATTTCTAGCCGCTTTTTTTCAAAGTCTTTGTACTTTTTTTGTTTATTGAGTAGATATTACCTAGTATCAAGCAGGCGTTTAAATTTTTTTCGGCGCATAATTTATCTAGATTTTCCATTGATTCTTGCATAATTTTTTTCGTCGTTTTCTATCTCGCCTTCTTTATGCATCGAAAAAAATTTGTTCGCAGGCTAGGGCGTCTTTTTGTTGGCAGAGATTTGCGTATTTATTGAACTGCTTAGCAAAAAGCTCTTTTTGTTTGGCATCAAATTCCTCAGCTCGGCTAGCTACCGTAAAAAAACAAGCAAAACAGCGAATGTTGCATAAAAATAAATTTTTCATTTTTTTATCCTTTTAATTTTTTTATACTTTTTATACTGCGGCTGAGTAAATTTTACCGAAAAAAATCCGTTTTGGCATAAATTTTTTTCTAGACATACGCAAACAACCATATCCAAAAAGCTAGTTTTAGTGCTGATTTAAACGATACTACGAGCATAATCCGTTTTGCGCTTCTAAGCCAAGGCGGATTAGCAAGCAAGGCATGTAAAAATAACTCATCAAAGCTCGCTTTTTAGAGTAAATGTATAAAACGTAAAACCGCGTATGCGCGTTTTGCGCAAGTCGCTCAAATTTAACTACTTTATAAACCCGACCTGCGGTAAAATTTCAGCTAATGCCTCATCTTTTTTTCTCGTTAAATTTGAACCTTATTTTTGCTCAAAGAGATTATTTCCGTGAGCGTCGATCGAGACTATTAGCGGACCAAACTCCTTTACGCGGCACTTCCAAAAGAGTCTCTGGCATCCCAAGCTCCGTCCAATCAGCACCTCGATCTCCTCGACCTGCGTAGCCGCCACCACCGCGCAGCCCGCGGGAAATACGCAGTGAATAGCGCTAAACTCCCTGCAACCGCTCATCGTGCCCTCTCCCATGCCACCTTTTCCAACAATGAGACGAACGCCGGTTTTTGCGATACATTCTCGCTCAAATTTCTCCATCCGCATGCTAGTTGTAGGCCCCACCGAGACCATCTCAAAGCTTTTTTCGCCTGTTTTTCTGATGATCGGCCCTGCGTGCAAGATCGCGCCACCTCTGATATCAAGCGGTAGCTCGCGACCCTCCTCTACTACGCGTCTATGCGGCACATCGCGGCAGGTGACGATGTGTCCGGTTAGATAGATCACATCGCCGATTTTGATATTTGAAAGATCCTCGGCGCTTATAGGCGTGGTTAAAATTTTCTTGCTCATAGCGCAAACTCCTTGTGCGATTTTACGTCAAAATTTAGATCAGCGTCCCAGACGATGTGACCTTTGCGGTGCGACCAGCAGCCCACGTTTACAGCAACGGCGATGACGCTTGGGTGGCGGGCGCAGTTTTCGATATGCACGCCCATCACGGAGCTTGCACCGCTCATGCCTTGTGGTCCAAGGCCTATTTTATTTATGCCATCTTCGAGCAGTTTTTCGGTTAGTGCGGCGCGTTCGTTTGGATTATGAGAGCCAAGCGGCCTCATCAGCGCCTTTTTAGATAGCAAGGATGCCACATCGATCGAAGTTCCCACACCAACGCCCACCAGTAGTGGCGGACAGGCGTTTATGCCGTAGCTTGTCATTATATTCATAACAAATTTAACAACGCCCTCATAGCCCATGCCAGGCATCAGCACAGTAGCTTTGCCGGGCAGGCTACAGCCACCGCCTGCCATATAGGTGTGTATCTCACACTCGCTACTATTTGGCACGATCTCCCAAAACAGGCTAGGCGTGCCCTTGCCAACGTTTTTGCCGGTGTTATACTCGTCAAATGTCTCGACGCTGTTATGGCGAAGCGGGGCTTCACGAGTAGCTTGCAACACCGCCTCTCGCAGTAGCTCTTCAAGCTCGCCGATGAGCGGAAAATTTGCGCCGCAACGGACGAAAAACTGGATCACGCCCGTATCCTGACAGGACGGACGGTCTAGCTCCTTTGCAAGGCGCTGATTTTCAAACATAGTTTTGTAGATCTCTTTTGCCAGTGGTTGCGTTTCACGCTTGCTAAGCTCAAGCAGCTTTGCCGTCACGTCATCAGGCAGCACCTTGCCCGTGTATCCAACAAATTTTGCCATGATCTCAGTCATCTTTTGCACGGCTTTTTGTTTATCCATCGCTTCTCCTTTGCCAAATTTTACTTTCAAATTTCTCATATATGCCCACTAAAACGCAGCCCACAGCGTAGCAGAGCAGATCAGTAAGATCAAATGTCCCGCCGATCATCACTTTTTAAAATTTTTACTTTCTATGCCTAGAATTTGCACTGCGCCAAAATACTGCGCAAGTTCCAAAGCTACCGCAAAGGCAAAAATTTTAAGCGCTAAATTTGATGGCGTCACACTAAAAATAGCCCTAGCAAGCACATAAAGTAAGATGACAGCCAAAACATCGCCCAGATAATGGCGCACAAAGCCGCCATTTACACAAACTGCGATGTAAATTTTCGACCGCTAAAATCAGGACTGCCACGACCAAAAACGCTAGCCTCGTTCGCACGTTTTGCCTTTTTACTAAAGCTTCCTTTTGTAAGCTTAAATTTATCTCTTGCAACGCTTTTTCCTTAAATTTAGCTCATTTATCCGCCGCTACGCAAGCATAAATTTATAGATGATTTATCAGGCTAGCGTTATATGCAGCGCCGTATCCGTTGTCGATATTTACGACGCTGACGCCGTTTGCGCAGCTGTTTAGCATCGCTAGCAGCGCCGCTAGTCCTCCGAAAATTGCCCCATATCCCACGCTGGTAGGCACTGCGATCACAGGCACGCTCACAAGGCCTGCTAACACGCTAGCAAGTGCGCCCTCCATGCCAGCAATGGCGATGACGACCTTTGCGCCGCGTATCTCATCGAGCTTTGCGACCAGCCTGTGTAGTCCTGCCACGCCAACATCGGTAAATCTTTCTCACATCGTTGCCTAAAACATTTTTGCCGTCTCATAGGCCTCCTCCACGACTGCACCATCGGCAGTTCCGGCAGAGACTATCGAGATGTAGCTTTTTGTGGGTGCTAGTTCTTTACGTTTGACGCTAATAACCCTGCCACGAGCATTAGAAATTTGCCTGCGGAAAGATCTCACGTATGCGTTCAAAAAAACATTCTCATTTGTTCTTGTGATTAGGATATTTTCATTTTTTTTCGTCGATCGCACTAGCAATTTGCAAAACTTTCATCATCTGTTTTATTTGCCCCATATATCACCCTTTCACCAGTACCATTTCGCAAAGCACGCTGAGTGTCGATCTTGGCACATCCGATGTCATTAAATGGATAGTTTTTTTAGATACTTTAGCGCATCTTGCTCGCTCATCTTGCCATTTTTTTATACTGGCGATAAATTCTACTTTCAGCCTCGCTCATGCCAAAACATCCTCTCTAAGCCCCTTTAGATCAAGCGTCACCTCTGCTGCACCAAGTACTACTAGCTCTTTAACGATAGACTTAAATTTCACATCGTTTAAAAAGCTTTGCATACTAGAAAAATGGCATTTGCAGCTTCATTTTTTTTATCATCAAGCCTTGCTCGCACATTTGCGTAGCCGCTTTTTATCAGTAAATTTTTCAGCCACCTCTACTCAAATTTAGCTCATCTATGCTTATCTCTTTTTCATGCGGCAAACGAGTTAGCAAGCATGCATAGCTTGGCTTTTCTGCCGTTGCTAAATGTAGCTCATGTGAGAGTTCGCGGATCTCAAATTTACTTTCAAATTTAAAAAGCGGAGAAAGCACGCCAAGCTCTTCTTTTGCCTTTAAACCCGGGCGATACTCGCTAAGATCGTCTTTGTTTGTGCCGTCAGCGACATTTGTAAAAGCCTAGCTCATTTTGCACGCGCAAGAAGCCTTGAAAAAAACTGCTTTTTTTGCAAAGATAACAGCGATTTTGGGGGTTGTCTTTGATCTCGTCTGCGATACCGAGCTCTAGACTTTCGTGGCGGATACCGTAAGCGCGGGCAATTCCCACGGCTTCTGCGATCTCTCGCAAAGACATGTAGGGCGATTTTACCGTGAGTGCTAGCGCATTTTCGCCAAGCACGTCCGCAGCGACCTTTAGCAGTAGCGAGCTATCCACGCCACCGCTAAAAGCAATGGCTACATTTCCTAGCTTTTTTTATATCATTTTTTTAGAATTTCTAACTTCGTCATACTTTTTTTAAAAATTTCTTTTTTTACCTGAAATATTGATGTTTTATGCGCAAGTGCAGCGCTTTTGCACTCGTCAAATTCAGGCTTTGCCTTTTTCATCATCGCCTGAAATTTTTAGTCTTATATCGCCATTTCGTCTCAACACTTACAAATTTTTCGCTTTAGCTCGGTTTTTTTACGACATCTATCTCACGAACGCCGATAGCCGTCGTGTGCGTAAATATAAGCTCTTTTATCTTTTTCGCATCTTCGTTGCGGCACAAGACGTTTAGCTCAAAGCCGATGCGCCCTTTTTTCATATAGATAGAGTGGCTAAAGACGTCTAGCGCGCCGTTTTCACGTAAAATTTCACACGCAAATGCAAAGCTTTCTGCGTCCATGTCATCTATGTTTGTAGATATCATTTTTTTGCACTACTTTTGGCTCTCATCCACCCTCACAGATCATCGCTCGAAGGGCATTTGCAAAATTTGGCGCGTTCTTTTCGCCGGCTCCGTAAGCTACTTTTTCTATTTTGAAATTTATATCGCTTACAAACTCATCTACGCATGCTTTTAGTATCGCAGCTCCTGTTGGCGTAGTCATCTCAAAATTCGCCCTGCCAAGACTTACAGGCACGGCTTTTAAAATTTCACAAACGGCAGGCGCTGGGACATTTAGAGTGCCGTGGTCGCACTTTGCTACGCCACCGCCAAGCTCGATCTTTGAGCTAAAAACTCTTGAAATGCCAAAATTTTTATATAGATACTCAAGGCAGATCGCGGCTCCAACGACATCTACTATGCTATCAACCGCGCCGACCTCATGAAAATGTACCTCATCTATGCTAACTGCATGCACCTTTGCCTCAGCCTGCGCGATCACGTGAAATATCGCTGCGGCCTTTTTTTTGCAAAATTCGCTCAAATTTGAGCTAGCTAAAATTTGCTTGATATCTGCGTAGCTTCTAGCGTGAGGTTGCGATTTTAGCAGTACGACCTCTATTTTGGTTGTGGTGATGCCATTTTTTTACTACATTTTTTTCGCTCCAGGCGAAATTCGCCAGCTAAATTTGAGTTTTCCTAGCTCTGCACAAAGATAGTCAAAATCCACGCCAAGCCCGACAAGAGCGGCTAAATTCATATCACCGCTAATGCCAGAGCTTGCGTCATAATATAAAATTTTAGCCAAGCTTAAACCTTAGGCACAGTCATAGAGCCAAACGGCAAGATGATTATTTTTGCGTCAGCTCCTTTTTGAGCGAGCGCCTCATCTACAGCCTTTTGTAGGTCGTGATATGGCTTTAAATGCACGGCTTTCATCTCATCATCGCTTAGATCAGTCACAGCCCAAGTTTGCGCCCAGAGCGAAATTTCAGCCATTTTAGCAGCCTTGTGGTAGCCAAGCTTAAAGCCTGAATTTATCTTTTCTAGCACCTTTTTGGCGTGTTGGCCGATGCCATAAGCTCAAAGAAAGGTTTTGGGGCCGATACCTGTGCGGCATTTTGCGACCATTATTAAAATTCCCGTCCTTTGCAAGCGCTAGTTTGCCGTTATCTAATGCCTTTTGCGCCTGATAAAGATCGACATCCATAGGATAAGGCGCTACCGAGATCACGATGTCGGCTTTTTGTGGGATATTTACGCAAAATACCTCATCGGCCTTTTTCACGCAGTCGTAAAAACTATCGTTTAGATCGCCAGCACTCGCGTAATAGACGCCATGTTCGCTATCAAGCACCGTCTGTATAGAAAAATACGTCGATATTTGAAAGCACCTTCATCGCATCGATCATATCTTCATGCACGGGGTTACCATCAAGGCGCAGTGCCTGAGCGTTAGGACTAAGGGCTAGTTTGTGGTTTTGCGTGATGCTCTCGTATGAGGCAGTACCCGGTAAAAAGGCCTTTCTGCCGCCAGTGTAGCCAGCAAAATAGTGCGGCTCGACCGATCCTATGACGATCACTTTTTTTAGCTTCGGCAACGATCTTGTTTAGATACATCTGTGTGCCGTTTTTTTGCTCTCGCCTAAAAAATACCATCTCATCGTGCTTTGAGTCGTGATCGTGCACTTCGTTTTTTTGGCTCTAATTTCAGGGTACATTTCTTTAGAAAATATCATATTGTATTCATCTAGCGTCCCCTCTCTGTGGCAGCCGGTGGCGATGATGAAAAATTTTATTTTTATCGCGAATTTTTTTGGATAAATTTGCTTTTAGAAATTTCTAGCAGTTGGCGTAGGCCTTGTGCCGTCATTTACGATGATAACGATCTTTTCATCGCCGGCGATAAACTCATCAAAGCTTTTTTTGGTTTATTGGATTTGCCAAAGCCTTTGCGATGAGCGCTGCTTCGTCAATTAGCGACTTTGTTTGGGTCAAAAAACTCCAAGCAGGTTTTTCTCGTCTATTTTTAAATTTATGTGGTCGTCTTTGCCATAAGCGATAGGGATTTGCATGTTTGCTCCTTAAGCAGATTTATTAATTTTTTTAGTCTTAGGATTATATATCAAATTTTTCTTTTTAAATGCATTTAGATCGATTAAATTTGACTAGCGGTGCATCAAATTTGGTTAAATATATGATTAATACTCACAAATGTATTTTTTTAATTTTTTTATTAGTATTTAATTTTTAATATTTATATAATCGCGACGTAATTTCCAAAAAAAGGAGAACAAATGGAATTCCTAACCAGTTTGAGTGAAAGCACTCAGTTCACTCTCCAACTAATCGTAGTGCTCGGATGTCTGTTCTACGGCGCTAAAAAAAGGCGGTATGGCGCTAGGGCGTACTAGGCGGCATCGGTCTTGTTATCTTGGTATTTGCATTCGGTATGAAGCCTGGCAAACCGGCAATAGACGTCATCCTAACGATCCTAGCCGTCGTCGTAGCAAGCTCGACGCTACAAGCAGCGGGCGGTCTTGACGTTATGCTTCAGATAGCGGAAAAAGCGCTAAGAAAAAAATCCCTAAATTTGTCTGTATCCTAGCTCCTCTTTGCGGCTGGATGCTAACCGTTCTATGCGGCACGGGACATACGGTTTATACGCTGCTACCGATCATCTACGACGTATCTATAAAAAGTGGCATCCGTCCGGAAAGACCGCTGGCTGCGACTACGATCTCGTCTCAGCTAGCCATCATTGCTAGCCCGGTTTCGGTCGCAGGCGTATCTATGGTCGCTGTTTTGCTAGGGTACCGGTACCGTTCATATCGACGGCTTTACTAGCTACGTGGATCTACTAAAAAGTTACTATCCCGTCAACCTTTATCGGTATGCTTATTATCGGTACTTACTCGATCTTTAGAGGTAAAGATCTAGATAGAGACCCAGATTTCAAGCAAAAAAATCGCCGATCCTGAACAAAGAAAAATATATCTACGGCTCGGACGAATCTCACTCGCTAATCGGCGTAAAACTTCCTGCTAAACAGTGGAACGTGATGTGGATATTCCTAGCTACTATCGCTATCGTGGCGGTTCTAGGCTACTATAAACAACTCCGCCCTAGCTGGACTAGCGACGTCCCTGGCAAATCTATCGAAATTGTAGTAGATAAAAAAGTAGTTAAAAACATTACCGCAAAAGACGGTCAAGTAGTACCTACCGTAGTAGTAGATAGAAAAGTAGTTAAAAACATTACCGTAAAAGACGGTCAAGTAGTATCTACCGTAGATGATAGCAAAGTCGTCTCAAACGTAAAAAGACAATAAAGTAAAAAGACGCTACTCAAATTTACGAATGTAGAAGTTCTAGATAAAGACAAAAAAAGTAACTCAAACTATCGTACTTCAAGACGGCAACGTCGTCATAACCAAAGAGGGTAAAAACCGAAACCGTCGCAAACGCTAGTATCGTAGTAAAAAGATACTATGAAAAAGACTGCGCCCCTAGGTATGGTCGATACGATCCAAATTTTTCATGCTACTGGCCGCGTCCATCATGATGATCTACTCAGGCATCAAGGCTGCTAAGATCGCTCAAAACGAGATCTTCCACAGCGGTATGGTCGCGCTCGTAGCGATCTACGGCATCAGCTGGATGGCTGAAACAATGTTCCACTCTCACATCGAGATGCTAAAAGGCTCGCTAGGAGAGGTGATGAGAGCCTATCCGTGGATGTATATCGTAGTAGGTATGCTGATTTCTAAGTTCCTAAACTCTCAAGCTGCTGCTGCTGCGACTTTCGTGCCGCTTGCTGTTCAGATCGGCATTGATCCAGGTGTTATTATTGCGTTTGCAACTGCTTGCTATGGATACTTCATTCTACCAACATATCCAAGCGACCTTGCAGCTGTTCAGTTTGACCGCTCAGGTACAACACATATTGGCAAATATGTAATCAACCACAGCTTTATCATCCCAGGCTTTATCGGCGTGTTTAGTTCGTGTGCAGTGGGTTGGGTGTTAGCTAACCTATACGGATTTATTAAATAATCTTGCTTTTAGACAAGCTGCTTTTTGCGGCTTGTCTTTTTCCCTTTATACTTCGTTGGAAACTCGGTCGGCTTCGGTCACGGACGACTAGTCCGCTCCCTTGCCTCCGTCGTTTCCGCCTCGTCTCCTCGTAGCGAAATCTCGTTACGAGCGCTTGCGCGAAGTAAAAAGAAAAAATACTTCGCCTTTTTATTTTAATAGCTTGTCTCGCGAGTGCTTTTTGCGGATTTCGTTAAAATTTGACTGGGTAAGCTATATGCCTTATCTTTGTCAAAGTTTTAACTTCTTCTGCTTGCAGCTGCGAGCTTGCGAAGCAGAAAAACTCGAAAAATCATCTCGCGATACTTCGCCTCGATTTCTTATAATCACATTTCAAATTTGGTAAATTTTACTCGCCGAGACCCGTATCTTGAAAAATGTCAATTTGATTCGGCCAGATTTTGATGCTGCTCTGCTTTCCTGTCAAGGGGGAAGGGGCTTGAATTGCGAAGTCGCTCCCTTCCCCTTGACAATCCCCCATCCCCTACGACGCTTTTTAAGGTGGCGACACTGCTTTGCCTTGCAGGCAAAGCGTCGCGAGCTTGAAAAGCAAATTTACTAAAATTTTTATTTAAATTTCTACCAAAAGTAAATTTCTGACATTTTTCAAGATTCGGGTCTCGGCAGGGTAAAATGCTAGAAATTTATCCAAATTTGAGCGGCGCAAATTTGATCTCAAATTTAACTTCAAACTTTACAGCCAAAAAGTCAAATTTAAATTTCACTTCAGTCTATCGCCGAATTTTTGTTTGTCGCTCATATAGACGAAGCTTAGCACCTCGGCGACGGCGCGAAAAGAGCTCCGCAGGTATCATATCGTTCACCCTCGCACATCTTGTATAGTTCGCGCGCTAGCGGCGGATTTTCGACGATTTTGACGTTGTTTTCTACTCCGATTTGCTTGATGCGAAGCGCTAGAAAATCCACGCCCTTAGCTAGGATCACGGGCGCTTTTTTTCCTTTGTTTTGTCGTAGCGAAGGGCGACGGCGTAGTGGGTCGGGTTTGTGATGATGACGTCTGCTTGCGGGATATTTTTGCATCATTCTGTTGCGCGCGGCTCGCATTTGCAGCTGACGGATGCGACCTTTGACCTGCGGGTCGCCCTCCATCTGCTTGTATTCGTCCTTGATCTCCCTGCTTGCTCATTCTTAGGGTCGCGAAAAATACTGAAAACGCACGATCAGAACGTCAAGAAGCCCGATGATAAACATCACGATTAGCATCACGGCAGCTAAAAATTAGCATTTTTTTCCTTTAGCCACGCTAGCTGCGCCGCCATCGAGAAAAACAGCGTGTGTGGCAGCTCTTTGATAAAGCTTAAAAACATCAAAAATCCGACCGTGAAAACCGCCGTGACCTTGAGCACCATTTTGATGCCGTCTATCAGTTTTTTAAGAGAAAAGAGATTTTTGAGCCCTTTTATCGGGTTGATTTTGTTTAAATTTGGCTCCAAAAGGCTTAGTCGTAAATATAAATCCAAACTGCATCAGGTTGGCGACGACGCCCGCGATCGCGATGCAAACGGCGATGGGCAGGATGATGAGCAGAGTGCGAAATATCGTTGTGATCGCGACGCTAAAGAGTAGCTTGCGCGTAAACTCCTGGCCGATTAGGCTCTGATAGTAGTTATACAGCGTGAAAAAAACTGATCGCCGATGAAGCCAAGAAGCGCCACAACGACGAAGATCGCGACCGCGAGCGTGACGAAGCCCGCGAGGTCTTGGCTTTTTGGGGACGTTGCCGTCCTTGCGCGCGTCTTCGATTTTTTTGGAGGTGGGTTCTTCGGTTTTTTTCTTGGTCTTCGCCTGCCATCTCTATCCTGAATTTGCTTAGTTTGGGCGATTATAGCCAAAACAAGGTTAAACTATCCGCCAAAGTCGCCTTTTTGCACGTGAAAAAAATAAGGCATTTTTTTGGCTAAAAATTAGCAAAAAAATAAGGAGACGCAAAATGTCATTTTTAGATGGATTATTTAACATTTTTAAAAGCTAAAAAAACCGCCAAAAAGCGATGAAGAGCTACTTTTAGACGAGTATGCAAGCATTTACACCGAGATAAAAGAGAAAAAAATTTAAACGAATACGACTTTTTATGTGAGCTCATACGATCACTCTCTTTTTCAAGAGCTAGGCGCTATGACTTTTGCCTTGAAAAAAATGCCTAGCTGAGGGCGATGCTGAGGCGCTAAATGATCTCATTTTTTTCAATACGCTAAGCTCAAATTTACTCCCAGGCTGCAGCGGCGGATATGACCAGTGCGAGAAGCTGATCCCAGCGTTTTTTTGCTATCGCTTGTGGCGACACAGATAGTATGGCAGGGATCTTTCCAAAAAGGCCTGCCATCCAGCAAAAACGGCTATAAATTTCTATGCGCCATGCACGATCTGCTCACGGCTATGCTTTTGGGATGATTCAAATTTACTAGCCCCAGCCCTAGAAAAAGCACGCACTTTTGCAGAGTCCAAAAAGCCAGCAAATGAAAGAGAGGCGGTTAAATTTGTACTAGCCTTGCATGAAAAAGATACGGCTGCCATGAGCGAGCATTTGCAGAAATTTTGCTCCACTTTTGGCAGGACAGAGGCGCCTAAATTTGAAAAAGCGACTCTATATCTTTGCGCATGGACTTCACGCTTTGGCGCGCTACTTTTTGCCATTTGAGCTCTTTAAAGAGATAAAGCTACCAAAAAAATGAAAAATTTTCAGTAAATTTTACGCACAAAGGCTCTTTCAAAATGAAATTCCCAAGCCAAAACTCTATTTTACTTTGCCGCCTGAGCTTGAACTGATAAATGTGATCTTAAGCGCACCAGCAGCCAAAACACTCATATATCAGCCACATTTGCCAAATGACAAAACATTTTTCCTAGATCATACCTCTATGATAAGAAAATTTAGCAGACGAGATCACAATGAGCTTAAAATAATAAAAGAGGTCGAGCTAGTTTTTAAAGAGACTGAAAATTTAGCGTAAAAGCATGCAAATACTGACGAGAATGAGTTTTTAAAAAGTTGTTCACTCGCTTGTTTATAGGCTTTACAACTTTAAATTTGAATTTTTTTCTCGAAACTGCTTAAAAAAACGACGACATGGATGAGCTTGCCGGGCTTACGCGCCTCTACGGCATAAGTTGCTTCTTTTTATCCGCGAAGGGCTTTTGAGTGTCTATTTGATTTTTTTATATAGGCTTCTTATTTTCCTTAGTTTTTGCTTCAAAAATGTTAAATTCGAGCGATTATACCTAAAAACGAAGTACTCGTAAAACAGGAATACTGCCGTAAATTTGATAAGGAAATTTAATAATTTATACTATCTAATAATAATAAATAAGATATATTTTATCTTAAATAATTATAAATACTTAAAAAAATAATTTCTAATAAACAATAAAATTTATTTGTATTTAACCTAAAAAAACATTACAATCACATTCTAATTTTATTTTCAAAGGAGCATTTAATGAAAAATCAAGTCCGTTTTACTAGGTTCAGCGGTGCTGGCAACTGCGCTAAGCGCTCGAAAATGTGATCTAAGACGCACTAGATACGGGTCTAGTCGCTATCCCTAGCGATCCAAAAAGCGCTAATCAAGGCGATAAACGAAGCTTCTCCGGATGCTGAGAAGTACCCAACCACTATGGCTGCGTATGAGCTTGGCAAGAGGCTTTATTTTGATCCGAGATTATCAAAATCCGGCATCATTAGCTGCAACACCTGTCACAACTTAGGCCTAGGCGGAGCAGACGGCGTACCTGCATCTACCGGCCACAAATGGACTCCAAACCCTCATCACGTAAATGCTCCGACTGTTTATAACTCGGTATTTAACTCGGTGCAGTTCTGGGACGGACGCGCCGCTCACCTAGCCGCTCAGGCTGCCGGCCCGATGACTGCAATGCCGGAGATGGCATCTACCCCAGAGTTAGTCGAGCAGAGGCTAAAATCTATCCCCTGCCTATGTGAGCGAGTTTAAAGCTGCGTTTAATAGCGATGTGAGCTTTGAGTTAGTAACGACGGCCATAGGGTATCTTTGAAAGAACGCTCGTAACTCCGTCTAGATTCGATAAATTTTTTTAGAAGGCGACGAGGCTGCACTAAGCGGTGCTGAGAAAAAAAGGCCTAAAAACCTTCATCGACAAAAGGCTGCGCCACATGTCACAACGGTATAAATTTGGGCGGTACTTTGCAGCCGTTTGAGGTTGCGGGCAAATACGAATTTCCGGGAAATCGGGCGACTTTAAAGGCGACGCAAATGGCCTAGTAAAAGCTCCTACACTGCGCAATATCGAGCTAACGGCTCCATATTTCCACAACGGTGCGGTTTGGTCGCTAAAAAGATGCCGTCAAGATGATGGGTAGCGTACAGTTAGGTATCGAGATAAATGATAAAGAAGCTGCCGATATAGTGACGTTTTTAAATTCATTAACAGGCAAAATGCCTAAAGTCGAATATCCGTCATTTCCTGCATCTACCGAAAAAGACCCCAAAAACCGGAACTCGACTACTAAACTAAACAAAAAGGCGGATAAATTTCCGCCTCATTCAACTTAAATTTATAAATTTTTGGGTATTATCCGTCTCTTACAACCAACAAAGCTCCCCAAGTCTTTTGAAATCCAAAAGCGCTTTTTGGTCTTACCAAATTTAGAAAGGTAGAGTATGTCAAAATACGCTATATTTAAGCATGGCGGTAAGCAATATCGTGTTAGCGAGGGCGAGTTCCTTAAGCTAGATCACTTTAGCGCTGAAGCTAAATCAACTGTTGAAATTACAGAAGTTCTAGCTGTAAACGACGGCGAAGTAAAGGTAGGTGCGCCATTTGTTAAGGGTGCAAAAAGTTGTTCTTGAGGTCATTAATGAAGGCAAAGACAAAAAAAGTAGTTATCTACAAAAAAACGCAGACGTAAAGACTCAAAAACTAAAAACGCGGCTTTAGAAGACAGTTTACACGCGTAAAAAGTCGTAAGTATCGCAGCTAAGGAGATAAGAAATGGCACACAAAAAAGGTCAAGGCTCAACCCAGAATAACCGAGATAGTATCGGACGACGCTTAGGCGTTAAAAATTCGGCGGCGAATTCGTTCGTGCGGGCAACATCATCATCCGCCAGCGCGGCACCGCTACTCACGCGGGCAGCAACGTCGGTCTAGGCAAAGATCACACGATTTTCGCTCTAATCGACGGTTTCGTTAAATTCGAAAGACTAGATAAAAAAATAGAAAAAAAGTTTCAGTTTATCCTGCTGCGTAATCCTTGGGGCGAAAGCCCTTTTTTTCTTTAAAAATCATCCAAATTTTTTTAAAAATCCAAAAAAAGCTTTTATATAACAAAAATGATCCTCACATCGTTCGTCAAATTTTAGATTTGACCATTTGTATTGTGCTAATAACGATGCTTGGCAAATCGTTTGAACTTTTCGGCAAATCAAATTTCTAATCAATAAACCGATATAATCCGAGAAAATTTCGCAAAAATAACAAACTAAAAAAATAATAGAATAAAATTTAAAAACTAAGGCAAAAAAATGTTTATAGATAGCGTAAATTTAACTCTAAGCTCGGGTCACGGCGGGGCCGGCTCGGTGAGCTTTCGCCGCGAAAAGCACGTGATTCTAGGCGGACCGGATGGCGGCGACGGCGGCGACGGCGGGGATGTGTATTTCGTCGCTGATAACAACACACACACGCTAGCGGCTTATAAAGGCAAAAAGGCCATGCGCGCGCAAAACGGCGAGGCGGGCACGGGGCGCAGAATGCACGGCAAAAGAGGCGAGCACCTAGAGCTCATCGTGCCTCCCGGTACCGCGGTGCTGGACGCCGAGACGGGCGAGTTACTCTGCGATTTAACGAGCGAGGGGCAGCGCGAGCTATTTTTTTAAAAAGGCGGCAAGGGCGGGCTTGGCAACGTGCACTTTAAAAGCTCGATTAACCAAGCCCCCGAATACGCGCAAAAAAAGGCCTAGAGGGCGAAACGCGTGAGGTGAGACTAGAGCTAAAACTCATCGCCGACGTGGGGCTCGTGGGCTTTCCTAATGTCGGTAAAAAGCACGCTAATCTCGACCGTCTCAAATGCTAAGCCTCAGATCGCAAACTACGAGTTTACCACTCTCACGCCAAAGCTCGGCCTCGTCGAGGTGGACGAATACAGCGGCTTTGTTATGGCCGATATCCCAGGCATCATCGAGGGCGCAAGCGAAGGGCGCGGTCTTGGCGTGCAGTTTTTAAAGCACGTAGAGCGCACTAGAAATTTTGCTTTTTATGCTCGATCTTGCGAACTACCGCAGCCTTGAGGAGCAGTTTGACGCGCTGAGGGCCGAGACGGCGAAATTTCTCAGGCGAGCTTGCACAAAGAGACTACGCGATCGCTCTAACTCGCGCGGACGCGGCCGAGAAATTTGCAGGAAAAAAATTTGACGCGTTTTTTTATCACATTTGGGGCTTTCGGGCACGGCTGGTGAGATGAAATGTAAGCAAGATATTTATGAATTTAATGCCGCCAAGCCGTTTTTTGTGATGCCGATATCTTCGGCGACTGGGCAAAATATAAACGAGCTAAAATTCAACCTGCTTGAACTACTTAAAAAAAGGAGCTTTGAGCTATGAGCGAGAAAAAAATCTAGCATAGTTTTTATGGGTACGCCCGAATACGCGGCTAAAATTTTACGCGCGCTTGCGGAGGCGAAATGTGAGATCGCGGCCGTATTTACGCAGCCCGACAAGCCTGTGGGCAGGGAAGCAAATTTTAACTCCGAGCGAAGTTAAAATTTGATGCGCAGCAGCACCTTCCAGCTGCACCGATCTTTCAGCCTGTTAGCTTAAAAAGATGAGGCGATCGCGGCTCAGATAAAAGAGCTAAAAGCCTGATTTTTATCGTGGTTGCGGCGTACGGTAGAAACTTTGCCGCAAGCCGTCCTTGATATTGCACCTTGCATAAACCTGCACGCCTCGATCCTGCCTAAATACCGCGGCGCAAGCCCCATTCAAAGCGCGATTTTGGCCGGCGAAAAAGCAGACTGGCGTGACGGCGATGCTGATGGACGCGGGGCTTGACACGGGCGATATGCTTGATTTTGATTACACGCCTTGCGAGGATAAAAACGGCAGCGCAACTATTTGACGAGCTGGGGGATCTAGCGGGCGAGCTGATAGTGCGAGTGTTGCTAAACTTTTGCACATTAAAAGCCGCTAAAAGCAGGACGACGCGCAGGCCACGCACTGCAAAAAAATAGTAAAAATCCGACGGACTTTTTGGCTTTGAACAGAGTGCAGAGCAAATTTATAATACATTTCGTGCATTAACGCCTTGGCCGGGGGATTTATCTAGCTAGCGGACTCAAATACTTGGAACTAGAGCTTTTGCGCGAATCTAGCGCGCGTAAATTTGAACGTGCAGGCGAAATTTTAAGCGTCGACAAGCTCGGCTTTTACGTCGCGTGCGGCGAGGGTATGGTTAAGATCGCGAAGGTGCAAGAGCCGGGCAAAAAGCCCGTGGGCGCTAGCGCGTATCTAAACGGCAAGCGCCTTGGCATCGGCGATATAGTGTCGTAAATTTGAATTAAATCAAGCGTCTGTCGTATAAATTTAACGTAAACTCAAAAAGGAACTAAATTTGAGAATAGAGTTCGCAGATAGCGTCCCCTCTACGCAAAAAGTTCTGGTCGAAGGACTGCGAAACGGCGAAATACAGCCGCCTTTTGCGCTCGTGGCAAAAGAGCAGACGCAGGGCATCGGCAGCAGAAACAACACATGGAGCGGGCTAGAGGGCAATCTGTTTTTTTCATTTTGCATGAGCGAGACGGCGCTGCCCGCCGACCTAAAAGGCGAATCGGCATCGATTTACTTTTCGATGATAATGCGCGAAGTGCTCGCGGCTCGCGGCTCGCAAATCTGGCTAAAATGGCCTAATGATTTTTATGTCGGCAACAAAAAAATCGGCGGAACCTTGACGACTAGAGTCAGCGAAGTTTACGTTTGCGGCATGGGTATAAATCTAAAAAATGCGCCAGAAAATGCTGGAATTTTAGATATAGAGGTAAGTCCCTAGCGCTGCGGTCGGGGAGTTTTGCAAAAGGCTACAAGCAGCTCCGTCTTGGGCTGAAATTTTTAAAAAATTTGAGAGCGAATTTAAAAAATCAAGAGAATTTATCACGCACTTTGATGGCGAAGAGATGTCGCTTAAATACGCAAAACTCCTGCCTGACGGCTCTTTAGACATAGAGGGACGAAGAGTTTTTTTCTCTTAGATAAATATGCTTAAATTTGACGTAAAATTTAATATTTTTACGAAATATCGGCAGGGACGCGCTACTAAATTCTTTTCAGAAAATTTCTAAAGCCGGAACTAAACTTGGCCAAAGTAAGTTTTTTTGTAAAATTAATCAATTAAAAAAACAAAATTTGGATATTATCATGTGTGAAATTATAACTATTGCAAACCAAAAAAAGGCGGCGTCGGAAAGACGACCACCGCGGTAAATTGGCCGCATCGCTAGCGGTAGCTGAAAAAAAGTTCTACTCATCGACATAGATCCGCAGGCTAATGCGACTACTGGTATGGGCTTTAGCAGAAACGACTACGAATACAACATTTATCACGTACTCACAGGACGTAAAAAAAGCTCTCTGAAATCGTATTAAAAAAACCGAGATTCCGACTCTTTTTAGCTCCTTCAAACATCGGTCTTGTAGGCATCGAGCAAGAGCTAAGCGAGCAGAGTAAAGACTATCAAAAAGCTACTAAAGACCAAGATTGAAGAAGTTAAGGGGCAGTACGATTTTATTATAATCGATAGTCCTCCGGCACTTGGCAGTATTACAGTAAATGCCTTAAGCGCTAGCGATAGCGTGATAATCCCTATCCAGTGCGAATTTTATGCATTAGAGGGCTTGGCGCAGATATTAAATACCATAAAAAAATAATCAAACAAACGATTAATAAAAAAACTAACTATAAAAGGCTTTTTGCCTACTATGTATAGTTCGCAAAACAACTTAGCAAAAAGAAACCGTTGCACATTTAAAAGCAGCATTTTTGAAGATAAGCTGTTTAAAAAAACAAGGATATAAGTGATGAGTTCGTGGTGGTGCCGCGAAACGTGAAGCTCGCCGAAAGTCCGAGTTTTGGTAAGCCGGTGATTTTTATACGACATAAAAATCGCCTGGCTCAGTAGCGTATCGAAAATTTAGCATGTTGTATTTTTAGGATAACTAATGGCTAAAAAAAGGCGGATTAGGGCGTGGACTAGAGGCGATTTTTGGGCGATGTTGAGCTGGCGTATAAGGCTGAAATAAGTGAAGGTAATAGTGATATAATAAAAGATATAGACCTTGAACTAATTACTGAAAAATCCGTATCAGCCGCGTGAAAAATTTCGACGAAACGGCACTAAGGGAGCTTAGTGAAAGCATCAAAAAGACACGGTCTCATACAGCCTATCATAGTAATAGAAAAAAAGACGGCGGATATATGCTGATCGCAGGCGAAAGGAGATTTCGCGCGACTAAGCTACTGGGCGAAAGTAAGATAAAGGCCATAGTCGCCGACATCGAGAGTCAAAGTTTACGCGAACTAGCTCTCATAGAAAAACATCCAAAGAGAAGACTTAAATCCTATTGAGCTCGCAAATTCTATAAAGAACTTATAGATGAATATAAAATTACGCAGGATGGGCTCGCAAACATTATTCATAAAAAGTAGGGTTCAGATAACAAATACCATGCGGCTCTTGAGTCTCAGTTCTGCAACCCAAGAGTATATAAAAGAGGGTAAACTGACGCAAGGGCATGCTAAAGTCATTGTAGGTCTTGAGCCAAACGATGAAAAAAACGGCAGTCGATACTATAATTGGACAACGCCTTAGCGTACGCGAGACTGAAAAATCTTGTAAAAATTTAAAAAAATAAATTACCGTCTAAAACTGTGCTTAAGCTAGATGAAAGATATCTCGAAAGACTTGTAAATTTGAAAGAGATTTTTTTCCAAATTTGACGTACCGGTTAAGATAAAAAGGCAAAAAAATCACTATTGAATTTCGAGTGATATAGCGGATATCGATAGGTTAATAAACAAGATAAAAATAAAAAAATATTTATTTAAATTTTAGCTTATTTTTATCCTTTTTTTGTAAAATAAGCACGATTTTTATTATGTTTAAGAAAAATATTAAACTTTAAGGAGATTTGATGTTGGAAATTAATTTGCCGTTAGTCGTCCTGACGGCAGTTATTTTTCTAGGGCTTATCGCCGTTTTTAAATTCCCATCCTTTACAAGCCTCTACTTCAAATTTATAGACGCTAGAAACGATGCGATAAAAAAACGACGAAGAGAGCGCTAGCAAAAAATACGAGCGATCTTGGCGTGTACGAAGCGCAGATAGAACAGCTCATAGCTACCGCAAGGAGCGAAGCGAGCAAGATCAAGCAGGAAGCTATCAATGCGGCAAAAAGACGCTGCTGCTAAGATAGTGAACGAAAGACGCGGAGTTTTGGAGGCTGATTATGATGCTTTTTATCCAGAAATTTAAATACTCAAAAAGAGCGATTTTTAGAGCTGACTTGCAACAAAAAAATTGCCTGAACTTCAAGCCGCTTTAAAAAGCAAAACTTGCAAGGATTTAATATGAAAAGCAGAAATTTACTTTTTATTATGTCCTTTTGTTTTGATGGCGGACGGCGGATACGACATAGTGCCTAGAACTATAAACTTTATCGTTTTTTTGCCGCTATTTTGTATTATTTTATAGCAAACCCTATCAAAAAAATGCTTACAAGGGAAGAATTGCCGGTATCGCGGCGAGGCTTGATAATATCGAGCAAAAACTAAAAAGACTCAAAGGCTAAAAAAAGACGACGCTCTAAGACGTGTAGAAGAGGCTAAGGCAAACGCTGCTAGCCTGGTAGAGACCGCTAGAAAAAGAGGCTGTTTTAATCTCTGATCGCATCAAAGAAGAGACAAGACAAGAGGTCGCAAATTTGGAAAAAAGTTTCCAGGATCAAAAAAAGAATTTGAAAAAAAGACGCATGGTTAAGTCCGTTGTGGGCGAAATTTTAAATGAAATGTTTCGCAAGCGACAGTGTAAAAATGGATCAAAGCGAGCTTATCAATATCATGCTTAAGAGGGTCGGCTAATGAAAGAACTTATCGCAAAAAAATACGTAAAAAGCCCTAGTTAGCGACCTTAGCAAGGATGAGTTTAATAGCTTTACCGCTAAGCTACAAGAGATCGCAAACGCATTTGCAAACGAAAAAAAATTTCAAAAACATCATCGTTTCGCCAAATTTAAAAAAATAGCCAAAAAAAGCGGATTTTGTTCTATCTTTAGTCGGCGAGGCGGATCAGAAATTTGTACATTTCATAAAACTGCTTTGGCGAAAATAAAAGACTTGATATTTTGCCTAATATCGTTTCGGAGCTTTTAGCGCAAAAAGTCAAAAAAACGGATAATGTTTTTTTTACGGCAAAATTTATGGCGGCTCGCAGATCAGTCAGGCTCACTTTCAGAGCTTGAAAGTAGCTTTTCTAAAAGATTTAACGCAAAAAAATCATTTTAGAGCCGGTAAAAAGCGACTATAACGGCATTAAGATCGAGCTAGACGATTTGGGCGTGGAGGCTAGTTTTTTTCGGTAGATAGGCTAAAAGCCCAAATGAGCGAATACATATTAAAAAGCAATATAAAGGAGAAAAAAAGCGTGAGTGCAAAAAAATAAAAAGCAGATGAAATCAGCGCCATCATCAAGGAAAGGATTGAGTACTTTCAGCCTTAATGTCGATGTAAATGAGACGGGCAAAGTTATATCCGTAGCCGACGGCGTTGCTAACGTTTACGGTCTAAAAAAACGTTATGGCCGGCGAGATGGTCGAGTTTGAGAACGGTGAAAAAGGTATGGCTCTAAACCTTGAGGAAAGCAGTGTCGGTATCGTTATTTTGGGTAAAACGGACGGCATAAAAGAGGGTTCTAGCGTAAAACGCCTAGCTAAACTTTTGCGCGTTCCAGTAGGCGATGCGCTAATAGGTCGCGTCGTAAACTCGCTCGGCGAGCCGATAGATGCTAAAGGTCCTATCGAGGCTAGCGAAACTAGATTTGTCGAGGAAAAAAGCAAAAAGGTATTATGGCTAGAAAAAAAGTGTTCATGAGCCGCTTCAAACAGGGTATCAAGGCTATCGATGCGCTAGTGCCGATCGGTCGCGGACAACGCGAGCTCATCATTGGTGACCGCCAAACCGGTAAAACTACCGTCGCGATAGACACCATCATCAACCAAAAAGGTCAAGACGTTATTTGTATCTATGTCGCGATCGGACAAAAACAATCAACAGTCGCACAAGTAGTTAAAAAAAGCTTGAAGAGTACGGTGCTATGGAGTACACTATCGTCGTAAATGCAGGCGCTTCCGACGCTGCCGCGCTTCAGTACCTAGCTCCATATGCGGGCGTAACGATGGGCGAATATTTTAGAGATAACTCTCGCCACGCTCTAATCATTTATGATGACCTTTCAAAACACGCCGTCGCATACCGCGAAATGAGCTTGATTCTTCGCAGACCGCCGGGCCGCGAGGCTTATCCAGGCGACGTTTTCTATCTACACTCTCGCTTGCTAGAGCGCGCATCTAAGCTAAATGATAAGCTGGGCGCAGGCTCTCTAACGGCGCTTCCTATTATCGAGACTCAAGCTGGCGACGTTTCTGCGTATATACCGACAAACGTTATTTCTATTACTGACGGTCAAATTTTCCTTGAGTCTGATCTATTTAACTCAGGTATCCGCCCTGCGATCAACGTCGGTCTTTCGGTTTCTCGCGTCGGCGGTGCAGCTCAGATAAAAGCAACAAAACAAGTTTCTGGAACATTGAGACTTGACCTTGCGCAATACCGCGAACTTCAAGCGTTTGCACAGTTTGCGAGTGACCTAGACGAAAGCTCTAGAAAACAGCTCGAGCGCGGTCAGAGGATGGTCGAGGTGTTAAAACAGCCCCCTTATAGCCCACTAGCCGTTGAAAAGCAAGTCGTTATTATCTTTGCCGGTACGAAAGGCTACTTAGATGATATCCCGACTGTAGCGGTTACAAAATTTGAAGCTGAGCTATACCCTTATGTTGAGGCGAAATATCCTGAAATTTTCGAGCAAATTCGAACTAAAAAGTACTCGATAAAGAAATTGAGGAACTTTTGCATAAGGCGCTAAAAGACTTTAAAGCGACGTTTGCTGCTAATTAAGGCTAGAATATGTCAAATTTAAAAGATATAAAACGAAAGATCAAGAGCGTCCAAAACACCCAAAAGACAACGCGCGCGATGAAGCTGGTGTCTACAGCCAAACTTCGCAAGGCTGAAGAGGCAGCTCGTCACTCTAGGGTTTATGCGCTCAAGATCAACGAAGTTTTATCTGAAATTGCCTATAAAATCAACCAATATCGCTCCGTAAACGCCGAGAGTAAATTTTTCGACGTTAAGGAGAATATCGAGAAGGTTGATATTATATTCGTCACCGCAGACAAGGAGTCTTTGCGGCGGTTTTAATATTCAGACTATTAAAACCGTTAGAAATATGATTAACGAATTTAAGGCGAAAAAAAGTAAAGATAAGACTCCGCGCGGTAGGTAAAAAAAGGTATAGAATTTTTAGCTTCCAGGGTATAAATTTGCTTTGAAAAAAATACGTCGGCGTGAGCTCGTCTCCGACCTATGAGAAAGCTCAAAATATCATAAAAGACGCGATAGATGATTTTATAAGCGGTGCGACGGATAAGGTTATTTTGGTACATAACGGCTACAATAATATGATCTCTCAACAAATTCGTATAAATGATATCGTGCCGGTCGAGCCGCCGAAACTCGTCGAAGTCGAGACGAATCTTTGATGGGAATTTGAGCCGAGCGACGACGGTAATTTTAAACGAACTACTTACGAAGTATTTCGAGTATAGTATGTATTACGCTTTAGTTGATAGCCTTGCGGCAGAGCACAGCGCTAGAATGCAGGCGATGGATAATGCGACTAATAACGCTAAAGAGCGCGTCGCGCAGCTAAAACTATCGTATAACAAGGCTCGCCAAGAGTCTATCACCACTGAGCTTATCGAGATCATCAGTGGCGTCGAATCAATGAAATAATTAAGGAGTATGGATGAAAGGTATCATTTCTCAGGTAATGGGTCCGGTAGTCGATGTCGATTTCACGGATTATTTACCCAAGATCAACGAAGCCGTCGAAGTAAATTTTCGAGGTTGAGGGCAAGCAAAATAGACTTGTACTAGAGGTTGCCGCACACCTTGGCGATAACCGCGTAAGAACGATCGCTATGGACATGAGTGAAGGTTTAACTAGAGGCCTTGAAGCTACGGCTCTTGGCGCGCCTATTAGCGTTCCGGTTGGCGAAAAAAAGTTTTGGGCAGAATTTTTCAACGTCGTCGGCGATCTAATCGACGAGGGCGAAGGCGTAGAATCTGACAAAAAAATGGTCTATTCACCGCGATCCTCCACCGTTTGAAGAGCAAAGCACGAAGAGTGAAATTTTTGAAACAGGTATCAAGGTAGTTGACCTTTTGGCTCCTTACGCGAAGGGTGGTAAGGTCGGACTATTCGGCGGTGCTGGCGTCGGTAAGACGGTTATTATCATGGAGCTTATCCACAACGTTGCATTTAAACACAGTGGCTACTCTGTATTTGCGGGTGTTGGCGAGAGAACTCGTGAAGGAAACGATCTTTATCACGAGATGAAAGAAAGTAACGTTTTTGGACAAAGTCGCCTTGTGCTACGGCCAGATGAACGAGCCACCAGGGGCAAGAAATCGTATTGCTCTAACAGGTCTAACGATGGCTGAGTATTTCCGTGACGAGATGGGACTTGACGTTTTGATGTTTATCGACAATATCTTCCGTTTCTCTCAGTCGGGTGCAGAGATGTCGGCACTTCTTGGACGTATCCCGTCTGCCGTTGGTTATCAGCCGACTTTGGCTAGCGAAATGGGTAAATTCCAAGAGAGAATTACATCGACTAAGAAGGGTTCGATTACATCGGTTCAGGCTGTTTACGTTCCTGCGGACGACCTTACTGACCCGGCTCCTGCGACCGTTTTTGCGCACCTTGACGCAACTACCGTTCTAAACAGAGCTATTGCAGAAAAGGGAATTTATCCTGCGGTTGACCCGCTTGATTCGACATCAAGAATGCTTGATCCTCAAATTTTGGGCGGCGAGCACTATAAAGTAGCTCGCGGTGTACAGGCGGTTTTACAAAAATATAAAGACCTTCAAGACATCATTGCGATCCTTGGTATGGACGAGCTTAGTGAGGAAGATAAAGTCATAGTTGACCGCGCTAGAAAGATCGAGAGATTTTTATCTCAGCCATTCTTCGTTGCCGAGGTGTTTACGGGAAGCCCTGGTAAATACGTAAGTCTTGAAGAGAATATCGCTGGCTTTAAGGGAATTTTGGAAGGCAAATATGATGATTTGCCGGAAAAACGCATTTTATATGGTAGGAAACATCGACGAGGCGATAGCAAAAGCTGAAAAAAACTTAAAGCCTAAACTTTAAAGGAAAAAAAGTAATGAATAAATTACATTTAGAAATCGTTACGCCTGAGGGTTTAGTGTTTTTCAAACGATATCAAAAGCGTAGTTTTGCCTGGTAGCGAGGGCGAGTTCGGGGTTTTACCCGGACACGCTTCGCTTATCTCGCTTTTGAAAGCCGGCGTTATAGACATCGAGAGCGAAGATAAAAGTCATGATGCCGTTGCGATAAACTGGGGATATGCCGAGATAAACGAGGGTAAGGCAACCATCCTTGCCGATGGCGCCGTTCACGTGTCGGGAAAATCTCGAGAGCGAGATAGCAAATTCATTGCAAAAAGCAAAGGATTTGATCGCTAGCATGAGTAGCGAGAACAACGCTATGGCTGCTGCCGTAGCAAAAACTAGATAGTATGGCTCGGACAAGATAGTGGCTGGGCTTGATATTTTTTTGAACTACTTATCAAGAAGTAGTTTTATTACCATATTTGTACTTAGTTGGCTCTCTTTTTATTTCATAATAAGCCTTACCATACTTTTTATCCCGTATGGCAGGGGCTTAGCTCTTGGCAAAAAAAGAGCAAAATGCGCTTGAGTCGCTATTGATGGGCGGCTCCAAGCACACTCTAAACGACTCCGTTTTAAAAAAAGATTTGTAAGTGGCTCCGTGTCCAAAGAAAAGCTTTCGGTTGCTGTTAGTATTTCAGAGAGGAATGCTACTGGTGGCATTACTTGGCTTAGTATTATTGCTTCTACATCGCCTTTTATCGGACTTTTCGGTACGGTTGTTTCTATCTTGGAGACATTTTCTCGGCTTGGTCAAGGTGGAGGGAATTCTTCGTTGGGCGTTATCGCTCCCGCCATCAGCGAGGCGCTTGTAGCCACTGGAGCTGGTATATTTGTAGCGATTCCTGCTTATACCTTTAGCCTACTTATCAAACGAAAAAGCTTATGAACTTATGGGTGTCATTAGACGTGAAGTCGATATCCTTGTAACGCTTAAAGAAGATCAATGATAAATATCGACGAAACTCCGGAGCTAAACATAACTCCACTTGTGGATATCATGCTTGTTTTGCTAGCGATCCTTATGGTTACGACGCCCACTATCGTTTACGAGGAACAGATTTTACTGCCGGACGGTTCAAAAAAACAAAAAAACATCATCAGCTCAAAAAAAGATTTAACCGTAATCGTGGATGCAACAAAAAAAGGTTAGGATTGACCAAAAACACTATGAATTTACGTGAGCTTCCCGATAATATCATTCTTATTGGAGCAAAAATACGATAAAAACTCGCCAGTTTATATTAAGGCCGATAAAAGCCTTATATACGACGATGTAATGTTTGTTTTAAAAAGCGTGAAAAACGCAGGTTTTACAAAGGTAGCACTCCAGACTAATGGATAAATTTGATCTCAAATTTAACACTTCCGGCTACTTCTTGCTATCGGCTTTTCTTTACCTTTGTATCATAAGCGGTATTTTTTTATTAAGCTTACCTATTTTAAGGAAGATCCTAAAAAAATACACCGATACTAAAGATGCTTTTATGGATATTATGATAGTTGAGCGCGAGCCTGACATCACCGTAAAAGCTCCCGAGCCCAAAAAAGAGATTGTAAAAGAGGAAAAACCTCAACCGGTAAAGGAAGAGGTTAAAAAAGAAGAGCCAAAGCCGGACACTACAAACAAGCCGCCTGAACCGGATCCTGCACCGCCAAAACCTGAAGAAAAAAAAGTTGAAGAGCCAAATTTAAAGGATTTATTTGGCAGTATCGACACCTCTAAGCTAAAAAGAAGATAAGGTTGTTAAGAAAAAAAGAGCAACCAAAAGAGCAAAGTCGTAAAAAAACCGGAAAAAGTCCAGATAACGAGCCAGCAAAAAAAGCTAGCGACGTTATAAATGCGCTTACCTTAGATCAGGTTGCCAAGACTCCAAAGTCGCAAATGACAGGCGAATATAACGAATACTTCGGTATGATTAGTAGAATTTTGCAGAGTAAATGGAGTGCTTATAAGGCTGATTCTACTGATGAGGCGGAGGTTGAGATCGTCATTGGCATTGATGGATCGTTTAGTTACGATATAAAAAAAGTTATCGTATAATAGCGAATTTAATAACAAAGTTAGGGATTTCTTGCAAAGTATGACTTCTGAGAAATTCCCGCCGCCTACTCAGATAGGCAGAGCTGTTAGGCTCGGAACCAAACTAGAAGACAAACTAGAATAATGGAGGAAAAATGAAGAAAATTTTACTTTTTCTTGCTTTTACCAGTTGGCTTTTTTTGCCGTTGATGCAACTATTTCGGTCGTCAACAAAGGCTTAGCCCTACCAAAAAAATCGTGCTTCAAGATGCGACAACGGCCGTCGGCGATCAGGCTTTTTAAAAAGCAAATTTCATAAAAATCATGTTGGGCGACTTGAAGGTCAGCTCTGATTTTGAGGTTGTGGACGAATATATCGCCAGTAGCTATGAGGGCGACCCGAACACGAACGTTATGAGCGAAAAAGGCGCGCAGCTTATATTTAGATACGCGCTTGAAGGCTCTGCAAACTCGCCTCTAACCCTCAGGGTTAAGCTAATTAATGCAAAAACGGCGACTACTCAGTACGAGAAATTTACAATATGAACGACGGGGCAAAGTATCCGTTTATCGCACACAAAGCGATAGTTGAGCTCATTAACGAGCTAAAAAAATGCCTCCTGTAAACTGGATGGAGAAATTTATCATCTTTGCCAAAGGAACGGGCTCTAAGCAAAGCGAGATCGTTATAGCTGACTACACTTTGACCTACCAAAAAAAGTACTTGTACGCGGCGGTTTGAATATATTTCCTAAATGGGTAGGGAGCCGACCAGAGAGCGTTTTACTACTCTGATTACAGCGGTAAAAACTTAGTTCTTTATAGATACGATGTTGCGAGCGGCCAAAAAAACTAAAATTTTAGATAGCAAGGGAGGTATGCTTATAGCCTCTGACGTTAGTCAAAGCGGAGATAAAATTTTGCTAACTATGGCTCCACAAGATCAGCCTGATATCTATATATACGATCTAAATTCAAAAAAGACTATCTCAGGTAACCAACTATAGTGGCATAGACGTTAATGGCAACTTTGTCGACGGCGATAGACGCGTAGTTTTCGTTTCAGATAGACTTGGCTATCCTAATGTCTTCGCGCAAAACGTCGATGGAAGCGGTTTTTGAGCAGTTGGTCTATCACGGCAAAAAAACAACAACTCCGTTAGTACCTATCAAAAACTATATAGTTTATTCTAGTAGAGAAGACGGCAAGAGTAGCTTTGGAACGAGAGATTTTAACATTTACATGATTTCTACGCAGACTGATTACATCAGACAGCTTACCGCAAGCGGTAAAAATTTATACCCTAGATTTTTCTAGCGACGGGCAAAGCGTAGTGTTTATAAAAAGAGCTTGGAGGACAGAGTTCACTTGGTATAATTCGCGTAAATGAGAACAAAAAGTTTCCAATTTCCGTTAAAAAAATCGGCAAAAATTCAGTCGATTGATTGGTAATATTTAGTAAATTTTCATGATATAATCACGTTAAATTTTCTATAAAGGATGAAAATGAAAAAAAGTAGTTTTAACTTCTGCTGCTATTGCGGCTTTTATTGTTGAGCGGTTGTAGCTCTAAAAACCCTGAAGTTGATATGAGCGCTGACGCTAATCAAAAATATGGGCGGTATGAACTCAAGCGATAACATGATGAGTGATAGCGAGAGATTGCAACAATTAATCTCAAGCATTGAAGGTCAAGTTCAAACTGTTTACTTCGACTTTGACAAATTTAATATCAAGGGCGATATGCAGTCTGCTATCAATACAAACGCAGGCCTATTTAATCAATCAGAGGCTCAAGGTCTTTCTGTAAAAGTAGAGGGTAACTGCGATGAGTGGGGTACAGATGAGTACAACTATGCGCTTGGTCTAAAAAGAGCAAAAGCTGCCAAAGACGCTCTTGTAAAACAAGGCGTTGCTGCTGACAGAATCACTGTTGTAAGTTATGGCGAAAAGCAATCCTGTTTGCACAGACAAAACAAAAAGCTTGCGATGCACAAAAACAGACGTGCTGAATTTAAAGTTCTTCCATAATTAAATTTTATGGCGAATTTAAAAACTTTAGTGGCTCTTTTTGTGGGGGCCACTCTCTCTTACTCCGCTCCAAATGAAATTTCGGTATTTGATGCTGGAAATTTAGATAGCTCTAGCCCATACGGTTTAACCGATAACGAAAAAAACTTTTCTAAAAAAATAAGCAAAAACGTAGAAAAATTTGAAAGTAGAAATATGGGTGATGTCGAATCAAATTTAAATACTATACAAGAGCGCTTAGAGGGTTTACAAAGCGTGCTAGACGGACTAAACTCGAGAATATCTAGGATAGAAAAAAAGACTAAGCGATCTTGAAGGAAACGACGGAAAATTCTACCGCAAAAAAAGCGATTTTGACGAGCTTAAAAAAATACGTAGAAGAAAGCCGAAAAAAATACAAGAGGCCAACAACGCTAAAAATCACCAAAGCCCTTAAAGATATGGGTGCTTTGATAGACAAGAGCAATGCCGCGCCTGCTACCACAAAAAAACGATGAAGACAAGCCGGTAGCTAGTAGCAGCCCAGCCGCTGCTGAGCCGCAAACTCAAAGGTTGATTTTACCAAACAAAAAAATCAAGACGTAGCAAGTGAGGCCAAAAAGCTATTTGACGCAGGCAAGCTTGACGATGCAAAGACTAGATACGAATATCTTTTAAGTAAAGACCATAAACCTGCGATGGCGAATTTCTTTATCTCGGCGAGATAGCGTATCAGCAAAAAAAGCTTACAACAACGCCATAAAAATACTACCAGCAAAGTATCCAGCTCTATGACAAGGCCGAGTATACGCCAAAGCTTCTTTATCACACTGCTATTAGCTTTGATAAGATAAAAAGACACGGCAAGTGCTAATACATTTCTACAAAGCACTAAAAACTAGGCTATCCGGACAGCAAAGAAGCCAAAGCCGCACCTACCCGAAACTAAAAACTATATTTAATAAATGTAACGATATAATCACGTTATTTTTCATAAATAGGAGAAGAACGTGAAAGAACAAGTTATAGCTATGTTTTTATGAGCTAAAAAGATGCAAAAAAACGGGCGAAATTTTAGAGTCCAATATGCAGGTTGGGCAAGAAATTTCCTTTTTAACAGGTCGCGGACACATCATCGAGAAACTAGAAGAAGAGGTCGCTAAACTAGAAAAAGGGCGAAACAAAGGTTATCGTTATCCCGGCTGCGCTGGCTTGCGGCGAGTACGACTCTAGCGCCGTTCAGATGCTACCCAAAGAGCAATTTGCAGGTATCGAGCTAAAAGAGGGCATGGAGCTTTTTGGCCAAGGCGAGCACGGCGAGAGCGTACGCGTGATAGTAAAAATCTATCGGTGAAGACGACGTGACGGTTGATTTTAACCACCCTTATGCGGGCAAGGATTTGGAGTTTAAGGTTCAGTACTCGACAAACGCGATGCTACAGAGGACGAGATAGCTACCGGCATGGTAGCCGGTGCACATACATGCGGATGTGGCGGACACGACCATGACCATCACCACGGCGAAGGCGGATGTTGTGGCGGCCACGGTCATCACGAGCATAAAGAGGGCGGTTGCTGCGGCGGGCATGGTCATCATCACGATGACGGCGGATGCGGTTGCCACTAAGAGTATCTAGATGAGAGCGGCGTTTATATTTCCGGGACAAGGCTCGCAAAGTATCGGCATGGGTAAGGAAAGTGTACGAGACTTTCCGCCCGGCCGCCGAGCTTTTACAAAATGCAAGCGATAGCCTAAAAATCGACTTTTTCAAATCTACTTTTCAACGAAAATAACCTTATAAACAGGAGCGAATTTACTCAGCCCGCCATCGTTTTAAATTCGCTTATGTGCTATCTTGTGCTCAAACAAAGCGTAAATTTAGAGCCTAGCTTCGCGCTTGGCCACTCTTTGGGCGAGTTTAGCGCGCTTGCGGTTAGCGGTGCGTTTGATTTTGTCAATGCGCTTAGGATCGTAAATTTGCGCGGTAAACGTATGCAAGAGGACTGCGCGGGCAAAGACGTGACGATGAGCGTTATTTTTGGGGCTTAGCGACGAGACGGTCGAGCAAATTGTAAAAAACGCGCAAGCGGATGGCCATCAAATTTACGCCGCGAACTACAACTGTGACGGTCAGATCGTGATCGCGGGACTAAAAGACGACATCGCCAAAGTTTGAGTCCGCGTTTAAAGAAGCAGGGCGCTAAGCGCGTACTGCCTCTAAATATGTCCGTCATCAGCCACTGCCCGCTTTTTGAAAAAAACGCAAGCGAGAAGCTAACGGCGCAGCTAGAGCAGGCACTAGCGGCTCAAATCTGCCACAGTCGTTTCAAATGCCTCGGCGAAGGCTTACGGCACCAAAGACGAAGCGCTCAATTTGCTAAAAAGCTCAGCTCGTTAGCCCCGTTTTATACAAGCAAAGCATCAAAAGCATCGAAAACGAGGTTGATATTTTCGTGGGAATTTGGCGGTAGCGTGCTAAAAAGGCATCAACAAAAAAATCACCGAAAAAGCCGACCTTTAGCGTCACTGATCTTAGTAGCCTTGACGAGCTCTTAAAGGAGCTTAAATGATAGCGATTTTAGGTGCGATGCGCGAGGAGGTCGCTCCTCTACTCGAGCGTATCAAAAGACTACAAAGAGGTTAAGCACGCAAATAACGTATTTTACCTCGCAAATTTTGGCGGCAAAGAGCTTGTTATCGCCTACTCAAAGATCGGCAAGGTAAACGCCGCCCCTAACCGCAAGCGCGATGATTGAGAAATTGGCGCCCGAAAGCTACTTTTTACTGGCGTCGCAGGTGCGCTAAATCCAAATTTGAAAAATCGGCGATATGCTTTACGCGACTAGCCTAGTGCAGCACGACGTCGATATCACGGCGTTTGGGCACCCCTACGGCTACGTGCCTGAAACTAGCATCTTTATCAAAAGCGACGACTCGCTAAATGCGTTAGCCTCTAGCGTCGCGGCCGAAAAAAAGGCATCGCGCTAAAAGGCGGCATCATAGCCACGGGCGATCAGTTTATCTGTGACAATACGAAAAAAAGAGTGGCTAAAAGCAACCTTTAAAGCCGATGCAGCCGAGATGGAGGGTGCTAGCGTGGCGCTAGTTTGCGAGAGTCTAGGGCGTGCCGTTTTTCGTGCTTCGCGCCATCAGCGACGAGGCGGGCGGTAGCGCGGAGTTTGACTTTGATAAATCTTTTACAAGACTCGGCAAACGTCAGCGCGCAGTTCATGCTCGCGATGATCGAGCGGTTATGATAGAGCTTAGCAAGCGTCTGCTGCGCCAGGTCGGGCAAACCAACGCCAGATACCGCATGGTGCGCGGCGGGGATAAAATTTTGCTCGGTCTTAGCGGCGGCAAGGACAGCCTCGCGCTCGCGCACGTACTAAAACATATGCAAAACGTCACGCCTGAAAAAGTTTGAGTTTAAGGCCGTGACGCTAAGCTACGGCATGGGCGAGGATTACGCATACCTCACGCGCCACTGCGCCGAGCACGGCATCGAGCACGACGTGATCGACAGCTCGATATTTGAGATATCCAGGACAAGATCCGCAAAAACTCCAGCTTTTGCAGCTTTTTTTTCTCGCGTATGAGGCGCGGCTATCTCTACACATACGCGCTCGAGCACGGCTTTAACAAGCTCGCCATCGCCCACCACCTGAGACGACGCGGTCGAGAGTTTTTTTATGGATTTTACTTATAACGGTGTGCTACGAACGCTTGCTCCAAAATACGTCGCGGCAAACGGTATTGAGGTTATCAGACCGTTTATATTCGTGCGCGAAAGGCAGCTGCGTGAAAACGCCGTGCGAAACGGGCTTACGGTTATCGGCGACGAGGCGTGTCCGGCGATGCGATTTGATATCAAGATGCCTCACGCTAGAGCCGAAACTAAGGAGCTCTTGGCACATTTGAAAAAGCAAAATCCAAAGCTTTTTCGTCTCGCTAAAAGGCTGCTTTTGAAAAACATCCACAGCGATACGTTTTTTTCGCCTCTGGGGCGCAAAAGTTTGATCGACGAGGGTGAGCACTCGTCAAATGTAGCTCAGTTTGACCGCTCTTTCGGTCAATTGACTTTTGCCGGTCGGCTATCTTCTTGCTCCTACCGCGCCATATAGCGATCTGCTATCGTCGCTCTGCGGCATTTTTGCTCCTTCGTTTTTTTGGATTAGTTTATTTGATATTAGTTTTTTTCTTTATCTTGACCACTTATGTTGGCGTCGATATAGATTACCTTATCCGTATCTCCTATGCGTATTATTGCATCCATCTTTTTTTTGTTCGTTTGCCCACGACATAAATGTTCGTACGTCTTGAAAAAGTTCCATCAGGCTCGGTGCAATATTTTTTTCTAAATTTCTTTATTGGCATATCTACATAAAACGGCCTTTTTTTGTTTATATTTTCTCCGTCTATCCATCTTATTTTTATACCATAGATAAGTATCGTGACACTTTTTTTATATGCCTCTTTTTAGCTCCTCTTTAGTAGGTTGCCCCGAAACGTTGTTGTCTAGGAGTAAAGTTTAGTATAGGTTCGTAGTTTGGCATTATGCTCAGCCTACCAAAGCAGTCATATTCTTCATATCTTTGGGCTTTAAATTTACATTCTGGCTTATATCCCAGCTCAAAAAGCATTTTCGAAATCTCCAGTAGATTATTGGCTATGGCGTAGCCGAAGGGGTCTGCTGCATCCTTTGAGTCTGTATCGGCGAAATCAAAATTTATATGCACGTCGTCTTTATCTACGACTATACTATTTATCAGGGAGTATATCGCATGGTTTTGATAAAACTGTACCGCTTTGACTTCCTCAAGCCTAACCCCGCTATCAAGCAAGAGCCTGGCGGTCTTTGTAGAGTTGTTTTCTATGGCGTAGGCTAGGGGCGAGAGTTTGTAGTTATCTTGCGCATGAGCATTTGCGCCCATATCTATAAGTCTTTTTGCCGTGGCTTCGTCGTCGTAAAAGCTAGCGTACATCAGCGGAGTAGTGTTTGCCTTCATTTTTACGTCGGCGCTAAGCCCGTTTCTTGTCATAAAATTTAAAATTTTATCCGTATCTTTTAGCCTCAGCAAATTTCTTAAAGCGTTAAGGGTGGCGTTGTGCTCCTCGTATTCATCTATATCCCAATATCTAAAACCAAAATCGTCCACTTCCTCTTGCGTTACGTATTTGGCTAGCTCGGAGTTTGGGTCTATTTTAGTATCGGGAGTGACGGTAAAATGAGTAGGGCGAGACAGCTTTTCGTAAATAAAATTTACGAAAACGGCAAGGAAAAGAGCGGCAAAACCGAGTGCGAATTTCTTCAAATTTATCCCTTAAATCAAATTTGCGAAATATTAGCCAAAAAGCCGGTAAAGAGGCGGTAAAGTTTGATGAAATTCGAGCCGATAAATTTAAGATATCAGGAGTAGGGCGCGGCGAGATCCGTCCGTGTCAAAGTTTGAGCGGATTAAAGTTTGAAAGCAAACTCTGGCAAGTCAAATTTGAAACGCCAGTTTGATCAAAAGCCCCTGAAGCAAAAACCGAATAGAGCGCGTCTACCTCGTCATCATCAAGCAGCAGCGTAGAGCGCTCGCTAAAGAGTATTTTTTTATCTTTTCTATCTCAAAACCCTTTTTGCGCGGCGCAGTGCTCGTGAGCGGGCAAGAAGCTCCTAGCTAGCGCCACGCTATCCTCCACGGGCTCGTCGCAGATAAAGCAAAAAAGCTCGTCGTGCAGCCTGCCCTCGGCCTCTAAAAATGCGCACGTAACTCTCGATGAGTAGGCGTTTGGGGGCGCCCCTATCAAAGCGCGAGGCGCAAAGCTCGAGCTCGCGAAAATACACCTCATCTATCTGCTCGACGTCTCGCAGGTGCGCGTAGAGTAGGCGCATAAACTGCTGCCACACGAGTAGCCGCTCGCGCGAGAGCAACCAGCGGTAGCCCTAGGGTGTAGGACGCTGCGCAGGTGCGGGAGGAAGTTTTCACCGCCTTCGAGCTCGAAGTCGATCTTGTAGCCTTGCAGGACGTTTGAGTGGCGCGCGCCGTAGAAGCGGTAGGATTTGACTAGCAGCGAGGGCGTGAGGATGTAGACGAGCAGGTCCTCGTCGCGCACTTTTTGCGTGTGCAGGATGTAGCCTTGCATGGTTAGAAAAAAGGTTTGGATTTTTTTGGCGCAGGATGTCAGGCTCGGCGATGTGATTTATCTCGTCGCGAAAGGCGCTTGCACCGTCTATGCCTTTGGAGTAGCGGTGTAGGGTGCTTGCGAAATATCGCCGCTCCGTGCTCGCCATAGTGCTCGATCATCGCGTCAAAATGTGCCAAGATGATCGCCTTTTTCGTCGCTGCGTCGATGCTGTCGCCCGTCTTTATCTCGTGAAAAACCCACGGCTTGCCGATGCAGGCGCGTCCTATCATTAACGCGTCTGCGTTGGTTAACGTAACGCGTCTGCGGCATTTTTCGGGCGAGATGTCGCCGTTTGCGATGACGGGGATGGTTACTGCTTCTTTAGCTCGGCCGATCGCGGCGTAGTCTACCGTAGCCGTGTAGCCGCCCGCTCTCGTGCGTCCGTGAAATGCGATGTAGTCCGCTCCGGCGTCTTGTGCGGCAAGGGCTAGTACTCTGGGTATTTTTCATCAAAGCCCAGGCGTAGTTTGACGCTGGTCATTTGCTTATTTGAGGTTTTTTTGATGGTTTCTACGATGCGTTTTAGATTTGAGATATCTTTTTAACAGTGCCGAGCCTGCGGACTGTTTGACGACCTTTGGTACCGGGCAACCGCAGTTTAGATCGATACCGTCGATACCGTCGATACCGTTTAAAATTTCCACCGCTTTTTTTAACGATGTCTGCGTCGCTGCCCGCGATCTGCACGATATATGGCGTTTCAAGAGGCGATTTTTTTGAGCATCTCAAGCGTTTTACTACCCTCGTAAACTAGGGCGTTTGCGCTTATCATCTCGCTTACAGTCACGTCGCAGCCAAACTGCTTAACCACGCTTCTAAGCGGCAGATCCGAAAAAGCCCGCTAACGGAGCTAGAAAAAGCGGCTTTTTTTGAAAAAAATCTATCAGCAATGGGCGTGCTTGAAAAAAATAGATCGGTGGGGACGTTTTTTTGCCGTTTTGTCTAAGGTAGAGCAGGGTGCGGAAAGTCTGATATTCGCCGGCTTCAAGACCTGCTAAAACCTCCTGCGCGCGCTCAAGCATCTCAAACTCAAACAGCAGATAGACGTATGCTTCCTGAGCCTCTTGATGTTCGTTTTTGAGCCGCTCGAATATACCGATGATAGCGTCCGGAGCGATTTTGCTTTTTAGCGTTGCGGCGCTGATGCCAAAGCTGTCTTTTGAAATTTTGTCCGATTTAACAGCTCTAAAAATCTCGTCATTGCTCAAAGTTTATCTCGTCTTTGGTAAAGCGGGCGATAAGAGTCATGATCTCTTTTTCGTCCAGATCTGGAGCAAATTTTTTTGATATCGGCGAGCGAGCCCTAAACTTTATTAGCTTTTTTTCCTTGCTTCGCGGACTATTTCACCCTGATCGCCCATAGGTTTTTTTAAGCGTTTCCAGATAGTATCCGTCCGACTTTGCTATTTTTGTTTAGCTCGTTTTTTTGATAAAGAGCGGATTGTCCTTAGGTAGCTTAAATTTTCTTTAGGGTCGGCGACTTCGCCGTTTTTTTGACCGTGCGCACGGTGTCTAGGACGTTTTGTAGCTCCTCGCCCTCGATGCTCGCGTCTTTATACCTATCCCACGGCGAGAGGACTCTAGCTATTTGGGACGGGACTTTATAAAAGTTCGTTTTAAAGTCTTTGTTTGTATCAAGGCCTAGCATAAATTTCCTTACCTAGATCTCTATAAAATTTCTCATCGTGCGAAAATTTTTGCGTTTAAAAGCGTAAATTTAAACCCGTGATAAGCCATGTGAAGCACGCAAAATATCGTCAAAAATCGCAGGCGGCAGTATCATCCACACGGCGACTGGTAAAGTTTAACGCATACTCGACGTCGCTGCCTAAAAAAAGGCACATTTAAGATGAAGCTCGTAAGAGCCGCCCTCAAAAAGATAAACGATCGCGCCGACTACGACCAGGTAAAGCGCGGCGCAAGCTATAAAACGTTTGATTTGCATGGCGTACCCCTATTTTGCGGTTTTTTTCCACTATCTCACGGCAGGTGATGCAGTATTTTGCGTGCGGTTTGACGCGCAAACGCGCCAGTCCGATATCTTCCTCGCACATCTCGCAGATGCCGTAGGTTTTGTCGGCGATCTTTCGCAGCGAGACATCGATCTCGGCTAGTTCTTGTCTTTGCTGAGCGCTGACTGATTGCTCTATGAGCTGATCGGCGTTTACGGAGGCGATATCAAACTCGTCGCTAACGCCGCTTTGGCGTAGCCCCTGCCATCTCGTTTGACGAGTCTAAAATATTTTTTTAGTTATCTGTGCTTTTCGCTCCAGTAAAAGTGCCTTAAACTGCTCCAGGTCGCTTTTGCGCATTTTGTTCCTTTATTTGTGGTATGGGTGGTTCGCGTTTATGCAAAGAGCTCTGAAAATCTGCTCGTGAAGCATAAGTTTGGCGATCTTGTGCGCCATCGTCATGCGGCTGAGGCTAACGACGGCGTCGGTTTTTTTGTTTAAAAGTACTGGCTAAGCCCGTAAGCTCCGCCGATAAAAAACGAAATTTGAGCCTTATCAGAGATGAGTTTGGCAAACTCCTCGCTGTTAAATTCGCGACCCGCTTCGTCAAGCGCCACGCAAAAGCCGTTTAAATTTGGCTCGTAAGCCTCGTCATAGGCTTTTAGTGCCTCTTCTCGCCCCTTGCTTTGGGCTTTGGCGATCTTGTCGTTAAATATAACGACGTCTGAAAGTACGGCAAATTTACGACGACATCTTTGCGTACTCTTTGATCTCGTTTTCAAAATTTTTCACGTTTTGACTTTTGAATGCAAAAACACGGAAATTTCCAAATTTATTCCTCGTCGTCCAAGTTTTGAGCGCTAGGCTGCTTGGCGGCGTAGGCTGGGTTGTTTGAGAGTAGCCTTATCATATCGCTTAAAAACTGCTTATGCTCTTTTCGCTCGACTATGGCATCGATCAGCCCGTGCTCTAGCAAAAACTCAGATCTTTGAAAGCCCTCAGGCAGATCAGCTCCGATGGTTTGTTTGATAACGCGCTGTCCGGCAAAGCCGATGAGAGCGCCCGGCTCTGCGATGATGACGTCGCCCAGCCACGCAAAAGACGCGCTCACTCCGCCCATCGTAGGATCGGTTAGAACCGATATATAGGGCACCTTAGCCTCGTCAAGCAGCTTTAGAGCAGCCGAAGTCTTTGACATCTGCATCAACGAAAACGTACTCTCCTGCATCCTCGCTCCTCCAGAAGCCGAAACGATGATGAGAGGCTGTTTTTTATCAAGCGATCTTTTTACGGCGCGCACGATCTTTTTCGCCCTCGACCGAGCCTAAAGATCCGCCCATAAAGCTAAAATCAAAAACCGCTAGCTGGACGTTCATACCGTCGATCTTGGCTTCGCCGCAGATCACGGCCGAGCTTCTGCCAGTTTTTTCCTCGTTTTCGCTTATACGTTTCTTATAGGATTTTTTATCGACGAGTCTGATCGGATCGACGGGCTTTAGCTTGGTATCAAGCTCGACGAAACTGCCCTCGTCGCAGATCATCGCTATCCTCTTATCGGCGGCTAATCTCATGTGAAAACCGCACTTTGGACAGACGTTAAAATTTGCTTCAACCTCTTTGTAATACATCAGCGAGTGACAGCTGTCGCATTTGACCCAGTGCGCCGGAGCCTCGCTAGGAGCGGATTGTTGCTTTCTTGTTTTGGAAAAAAATATCTAAAAAAAGCTCATGATTCCTACTTTTTAAAAAATTTAGGGATTATAGCCAAAGTTAGCTTATGTTTTTGCTAGACGGGTGTTAAATTTACGTTACACGTTCTTAAGGGAATGCAGGTAGAATATCCCTAAATTTGCGCCATCGTTTTTTTGCTTTTTGTGGAAATTTCTAAATTTACGCGGAGGCGGTTTTTGAAATTTGAAGGAGTAAATTTGAGAAATTTGACTGCGGTGTATTTTAACTTTGCGATATAAATTTAAAGAGCTCAAATTTGTAAAGTTTAACTCAATAAATTTGAGCCTTTAAATTTGTAGCTTACCACTCGATGTAAGTTTTCGCCTTTTTTTATGTTCGCGATTTTTTTATTTTTAAAATTTGACCTTCGCTTTCAAACGAGATTTCTTCGTCATCGACGGATAGAAATTTTGCCTTTTAGTTTTTTTGTTTTCGCCGTCTACTTCGGCTGAGATTTTAGCTAGTTCGCCGATGCTTGATATAAAATGGCTCGGTTTTTTTCTAGCTTTCGCTCAAGTCCGGGTGAGCTAACCTCTAGCACGTAGTCTCCGCTAAGCGGCGGCTCGACGTCAAATATCGGCGAAAGCAAACGCGAGACCTTTTTCGCAGTCGTCTAAATTTACGCCGCCCGGTTTTTGCGATGTAGATTCTATAAATCGCTCTGCCGTTTTCGTTCGCGACCTCGACGTCATAGAGCTGCACGCCGCACTGTGAGATCAAATTTCTCAAGATTTTGCATTTTTTTATTTAGGGTCCTCTGAGATTTTTTTCAAACAAATCGTCCATATGGTTTTGGTACTCGAGCCTGTCGTCAAATTTAAAGTGAAAAATTCGGCGCTCTATACCAGCCCTCAGCCGCCATGCAGTGGTTTTGCAGGTGCTTTGATACGCGCTTTAGGCGGTCTAGTATATAGGCCTGCTCGCGCTCGTCAAACATCATTTTATCAAGATATACGAATGCGTCGTACCTGCCTTTTTTTACACTCGACGTCGGTCACGCAAAGTCCGCGTAAAAAGCTCGTCTTCAAGCGTAGATAGGGCTTCGGGTAGTAGCTCTTTTAGTACGCTTTGCGTGCGTAGGCGCTTTATCTCCGAGGGGTTCATAGGCTGGCTTGCTCCTCTACCTCTTTAAAGCTCTCGATGTAGTCGCCTTCTCTGATGTCGTTATAGCCGTCGATACCCACGCCGCACTCAAAGCCGCGCGCTACCTCCCTCACGTCGTCCTTGAAGCGTTTTTAGCGAGCTTACGGTGCCCTCGTGTACGACCACGCCGTTTCTGATTAGGCGGGATTTCTCGCGCCGCGGTTTATCGTGCCCTCCGTCACCATGCAGCCTGCGATCGCACCTACCTTAGGAACGTTGATGACCTGGCGTACTTGGGCTTGTCCGAGCTGCTCCTCGTGGATTACAGGCGACATTAGGCCGCTTAGGATCGCTTTGACGTCGTCGATTAGGGTTGTAGATGACGTTGTAGGTTTTGATCTCGACGCCGCTTTCTTTGGCTTTTTCTTTCACTTCGCCGGTAGGCCTAATGTTAAAGCCTAAAATTACGGAGTTTTCGCTCGCTCTGGCTAGCTCTACGTCGCTTTGAGTTATGCCGCCCACGCCCGAGTGGATGATATTTACTTTTATCTCGTCGTTGCGAAGCTTTTCTAGGCTCGCCTTGATAGCTTCTAGCGAACCGCCCACGTCGGCTTTTTACGATGACAGGGGAGCGATTTTAGCTCGCCCTCGGCGATCTTCTCGCTAAGCTCTTCTAGGCTTACTTTTGGTAGTCTTGCTGAGCTCTTTTTTTGGCGTAGATATTCAGCTTTTTTCTGTGCATATTCGCGGGCTTCTTTATCGGTTTTGACGCTTATTAGCGTTTCGCCAGCTTCTGGAATCTCGCTAAGGCCCATTATAACGCCGCATTCGCCAGGTTTTATCTCTTTTTAAATCTACCTTGGTCGTCGGTTATCGTTCTTATTTTTACCGTATGCGACGCCTGCGACCACGATATCGCCGACTCTTAGAGTGCCGTTTTCTACTATAACCGTAGCAACTGGACCGCGGCCTTTTTGCTGCGAGCTTTCTATTATAGCGGCTTTGGCGTTTGCCTTCGCGTTTGCTTTTAGCTCTAGTATCTCAGCCTGCAAGAGTACGATCTCTAGTAGATCGTCTATGCCCGTGCCCATCTTTGCAGAGATAGGTACGAACTCGTACGTACCGCCCCAGTCGGTGGATAAGATATCTAGCTCAGCTAGCTCGCTTTTTACTTTGTCTGGGTTTGCAGCCTCTTTGTCCATCTTGTTTATCGCGATGATGATCGGTACGCCGGCGGCTTTTGCATGACTCACGGCCTCTTTTTGTTTGCGGTTTTACGCCGTCGTCGGCTGCGACCACGATGATGACGATATCGGTGATCTTGGCGCCTCTTGCGCGCATAGCCGTGAAGGCTTCGTGGCCCGGAGTATCGATAAAGGTAATGTTTTTTTGCCGTTTTTTTATTTACCATATAGGCGCCTACGTGCTGCGTGATGCCGCCTGCTTCGCCAGCTGCTACGCGCGAGCTTCTGATGTAGTCTAGTAGCGATGTTTTGCCGTGATCGACGTGACCCATGATGGTGATAACAGGAGCGCGGACGGTTAAATTTGCATCGTCTAGCTGCTCCTCTTCTTCGTCGTAAGCCTTAACGTAGTCAAATGCTTCTTGCGTATCGACGATGTTTACCTCTATGCCAAACTCATCAGCCAAAAATCTCTATCGCATCCTCGTCCAGGAAGTCGTTTTTTTAGTCGTCATCATGCCGAGCATAAAGAGCTTGCCGATGATTTCGCTAGGCTGCTTGTTGATCTTGTCGGCAAATTCGTATAGGCGGATCTCTTTTGGTATTTCGACATAGGTTACCGCCTCGCCGTTATGGTCGGCGCGTTGCGATTTTTTTGTGCTTTTTACGAGGCCTGCGCGCAGTACCTTGCTCTAAAAAATGAACTTACCGATGTATTTAGTACCGGTTTGTAGCCCGTATTTGCCGGTTGTTTTATTTTTTTTGAGGTTCTGGAGTTTGCGTTCGTACGGAAAAAAATCAGGCAATATAACCACGTCCTCATCGTCTATGACGATGTCGGCCATATCGCGGTCGCCGAGCAGATCCATCTTTGTAGCGCCGTCTTTTTTTGGTTGCTATGACCGGTTTTTTTCTCTTTTTTTCTTTTTTTGCGCTCGATCTTTTTCGTCGCTACAGTTTAAACATATTTTTCCAAATTTAGCGCCGGTGCAGGCTCTTTTCTCTCGCTCGCCCCTAGGCGCAGGTTGCTCGTCTTTTTTTCTTTTTTTACGATGACTAGGCCACGCCTTTTTTTGTAAACTAACGTCAGCTAAACTCTCTTTTTGGTTTGGCTGGCTCGACATCGGCAGGTTGAGCTTTTGGTTCCTCCTTAGACGCTGTTGGGGCTTTTGGCTCAGGCGCTTTTTCTGCAGGTTTTTGAGCGGCTATTTTTTGTTCTTTTTCAGATTTTTCGTCATTTTTTGTTTCTACTTTTTCTTTGGGCAAAGGCTTTTCTTCTTTTGCAGCGCTTGGTTTTTTTAGCCTCTTTTTGGCTTGCTTTCTTTTTCCTCTTTACCCTCTTTGGCTTCCGCTTTTTTTACGGTCGGTTTTTTCTTTTCGGGTTTTTGCTTGAGAGCTTCGGGGATCTCGCCGGTTTGGATGTAGGTGTATAGCGCCGCCGCTTCTTCAGGACTAACGCCGCTTGAGTGCGTTTTGACCTTTAGCCCAAGCTCAATAGCCTTTTTCTAAAAACCTCTTTGCTATTGTAGCCGAGCTCATTTGCTATCTCTGAAAATTCGAACAGTCCCCATTTAAGAGTATCTCCTTTAAAGTTTTTGCTCGTTTTGTAGCGTCGCGATAAAGTTGCCTGCGACTCTTCCGAGCGATTTTTCTTAAAGTACTTTCTCGTCTTTTTTTAGACATTCCTCGCAAAGATAAAAAGCTGCGTCCGTTTCCGTTTCCGAAAAAAATAGCGAGGAATTTATCAGTCTGTATCTACGCAAAATTTGCTGCTCAAAGCGCTTTTTTTGCAGACCACGCACGTCCTGATAGGGATAAATTTCTGAGCCATTATTATAACTTCTTTTAGCTTTTTTTAGCTTTGTAGGATTTTTTTATCCCGTCGTTGTCGAAATCACTTTCAACCCGAAAGCTTTTTAAAGTTTATCTTGCAGTTTTTGTTTTAAATTTGCTGCATCGTCCGCGTAAACGATGTTTAAAAAGCTAGATCCGCTGCCTGAAAGCGTGCTTAAAAGAGCGCCGTTTTTCGTAGGCTATCTTGCGCACTTCAAAGAGCTCTGGCAGGGTTTTGCATGCGGATTTGTTCGTGCATGACGTCTTTTGCCGCCGTCCTTAAAAGCTCATAACTTTCGCTAAAAAAAGCAAGCCGTGAGAAATGCGGCGTGAGAGAGGTTGCTAACGCACTCGCTCATCGTGAAATTTTTAGGTAGCTTGGCGCGCGATTCCTTCGTGCTCATTGGCTTATTTGGTATCACGACGACGGCTTTTATATCGGCGCTTAAAGGTTTTTTTAGAGATTTTACCTTGCCGTTTTCAACGACCGAGCTCACAAAACCACCAAGCGTCGCAGGAGCTATGTTGTCCGGGTGGTTTTCGTAAACTAGAGCTTGGTTTAAAAATAACGCTTTTTATCCGCCTTAAAACCTGCCGCCGCGTAAGCTGCCGCGATGGCTGAAGTGATAACCGCAGAGGAGCTACCAAGGCCGCGAGAGAAGGGAATTTGATTGGTAAAAAAATCATGCGAAAAAGTATCTTTTTTTGCCCGTTAGTTTGACGTAAATTTTCATTGAAAAATAGATAAAAAAATGTTGTTTTTTTCTTAAGAAGCGCGTTGTCTTTACCTTCGCCTAAAAATGCTCACTGAGGCGAAATTGCCCTCGTTATCTCGACTGTATTGTGCAACTCTAAGGCAAGACCCAAGGCGTCAAAGCCGGGACCTATGTTTGCGCTTGTGGCTGGAACTAAAATTTGCAAGAAATCTCCTAAACGGCTTGAATAACGTAATTTGGTAGGGTATCTAAATTTAGATTTAAAACGGCTAGACTATGCGGCAAGCTAAATTCGCCGGCCTCTGCTTTTTGCAGTTTGACGCCATCGGGCGTATCTACGAAACTTAAATTTTTATTCGCCCGTATCGGCGCGCCGCCGTTAAGCTCAAAAGCCGCTAACTGCGTAAAATTCGCACTCTTTTACTATACTAATCGTCTTTAAAACAACGTAAGCGACTTTTACGCCCATAAAGCTACCAGGGCCGTTTGCGTAGATGATTTTTTTTAGGTTAAATTTGCCGTCGTTTAAAACCTCGTCCATTATTTTTACGAGGGAGACGTCGGATTTTTTTCTTCGCTGAAAATTTTGCTCTAAAAAGCTCGCCGTTTTCGTCATAAATACCGACGATTAGCGGCGAGCTAAGAGCGATAACTATAAATTGGATATTTTTTATGCAAATACCTTTTGATACTCGCGCGCGAAATCGCCTTTTAGCGTGATAATCTCGTAGTTTTTATCGTCGCTTAGGATAGCTAGGGTTAGTTCGTGATTTAGCTCGTGACTGCCCGCAAAGCTTGTATAATCAGCCATCAATGGCGCGCCCATCAAGCTTAGATCGCCGATTGCGTCTAAAATTTACATGGCGAACGAATTCGTTTTCAAAGCGTAGACCTTCAGGATTTAAAATTTTATTATCGTCGATAACCACGGCGTTATCTGAGGCTACCGCCGAGGGCTACTTTTGCGCTCTTAGCATCTGCACGTCTTTTAAAAAAATCCAAACGTCCTAGCGCGCGCGATCTCCTCGATGTATGCCTGTTTGCTAAACTCAAACACGTAGTTTTGCTCGCCGATTATCGGGTGGGCAAATTGATAGTAAAGTCGAATTTCGGGTTATTTGACGGCGTTACTCTGGCGAATTTTTCCGTTTTTGTTTACTTCTACCGGGCGCTTGATTACGATTACTTTTTTTATCTGCTTCTAGCTCAGCCGTGCCGGCTTCATCCAGCATCATGCAGTAGCTTATCGCCGAGCCGTCCATTACCGGCACTTCGTTGGCATCTAGGGACTATGCGGATATTGTCGATGCCGCAGCCGTTTATCGCGCTAAGGAGGTGCTCGATCGTTGAGATGTAGCCCTCTTTGCCGCCGATAACGGTAGCCATTTGGGTGTTTATTACGTTTTTCGGCTCCGCCTTAAAAGCTCACTCCGAGGTCTTTTTCTGTAAAAATATTATTCCCGAATGTGCCCCGAGCGGTTCAAGCGTGATTTTTTTATCGGTTCGCCCTTGTGAAGCCCGATACCAACGCCTTCTACGGTTGATCTTATAGTTGTTTGTTTCAAATTTACCGCCCTTATTTTTTTCTTATTCTTGCCATTATACAACAATTTACAACAAAACGGCAGATTATTCGACCATTTTTTTTAGCTGCGCTCAAAACGTCCGTGACGTTATCCTTCATCCAGCCGTTATCCATCCACTCCTCCGGGCGCACTTCTATGCCTTGTACTAGCATGCCAAAGTGCAAGTGATCGCCCATCGCTAGACCCGTAACGCCAGTGTTTGCGATGACGTCGCCCGCCTTGACCGAGTCGCCGGCTTTTGACGTTTAGCGAGCTGCAGTGTCCGTAGAGCGAAAAATAGCCCGAATCCGTGATTTATCAGGGATATTGCGCCCATAGATACCGTTATCCGCGGCAAATTCGACCGTGCCGTCGTTGTTGGCGACGATGTCGGCTTTTTGCGTCGAGGCTAGGGTCGATGCCCATGTGCCAGCTTTCGCTGACGTCTTTATCCTCAAAGGTATAATATCTGTGGTCGCCGAAGCTCGCTACCGCTTTGCCGTTTTTTTAGCGGGTAAAATTTATTTACGCTAAAGTTTTTCCGCCGCGTCTATTTCGACTTTTTGCGGCGATTTGCGAGATTATTTTTCTCATTTGCCTCGCGGAGATTTTCATTTACGAATTTCATTTTTTTCCAGATTGCTCATAGCGTCGTAGTTTTTAGCGTATTGCTGCGCTAGCTCGGGGATTTTTTCGTTTAAAAATCTACTTTGGCCGTCTAGTTTTATCTTTGAGATGCGGTATTTTTTATCTTGGTAGAAAAATCTTATCTTGCTTTTGGTTATATTTCCCGCCGCATCAAGCGCCACGACGTCGGCGCTAAACGAGCCTTGCTGCGCCGGCCAGGCTACTAAAGAAGCGTAGTAGCCCTCTTTTTACGAATTTGCTCGGGATAAATTTCTTGCCATAGTTCGTCTCGATATAGACCTCTTTTAGCATCTCGTCAGTCGCCTTAAACACGACCGTCGCGCTACCGCCTTTTTGTGATGGCGTATGAGTGGTTGAGGATGTTTACGTCGGGTTTTTTGTTATCGACGGTGATTTTGACCTCTTTTTTTTGCGTGTTGCCAAGGAAAAATCCCCATTTGCTAGTATCGGTGGCCTCGATTACGATGTTATAGATATCTTTTTGTGCGCCAAATCCCGTTTTTAGGAAAGGTTAAATTTAAATCGACGATTTCAGACGGCGCTTCAAATTTCTGAGTTAGCAAATTTACGCTGCCTTTTTTTCATCTACGAGTGAAATTTTAACTGATTTCACGCCGCCTTCGTCGGTGATTTTTGATCGGTAGAGGCGAGGTTAAGTTCCAGTAAAGTTTGATCTGAGATGGCGATGTTTGGGGCTTCGCGCTCAAATGTTTTTGATGTAAATAAAAAAACTATCGCCGCAACTAAAAAGCAGAATAATAACGCCGAAAAAAATATCAAATTTGGATTGCCGCGTCTTCTCATAAAAAAATCTCCTAAATCTTAAAGAGACCGATTTTACTAAAAAAAGCAATAAATTTAAGGTAAATTGTGCCCAAAGTTTATAAAACTTTCGCGTATCTTTCTAGCTTCGCCCATCCATTCTCGCAGCTCGTCCCACTTCTCGTTTTTTTGATTAAATTTCTCGCATTCGTCAAGCTCTTTTTTTGAAAAAGGTCTATCGAATTTATCAAATTTTGCTTATTTTGTTTAAAGATATCCGTCCACATCACGGGCGAGCTTTTTGGCGATCCTGATCATACCGTTAAATCCAGTGCCGCTTAGCGCGATGATATTTTTTTGTTTTCCTTTTTTTAGCACGCTGCTAGCTAGCGAAAAGCTGATGGCGTGAGGTAGGGTGAGAGATGACGCTGGCGTGATGATCGTGCTCCGCCGCGCTCATGAAAATAATCTTCATACCTAGGGTGCGAAAAACAGCTCGACCGAGCGCTTGACGTGCATCTCGCCGCTTTCTTTAAAGTCGCAGATGGCCACGACGGCGTCTTTAAAAAGCCCAGAAAAACGCGGCAGTCGGGCCGGAGTACTCGGTGCCGGCCATCGGGTGAGCGGGGATGAGTTTTGCCTGATGCTCTCCGGCACGGCTTCGATTATTTTTTTGCTTGGTGCTACCAAGATCGACGATAGTCGTGTTTTTTTGCCGATGCCTTCGATCCTTTTGACGATTTTTATGATGGCTTCTACGGGGATGGCTAGAAATATCATATCGCACTTTTTGCTTCATCTGCTCAAGGGTTAGACTTTCATGCACGAGACCGAGCTCAATGGCTTGCTTTTTCGTGCTCTTTGCTTAGATCCATGCCGCTAACGCAGCTGATTAGTTTCTCGTTTTTTTAGGCTAAGACCCTAGTGAGCCGCCGATGAGTCCTAGGCCTACGATACCGATTTTCATAAATTCGCCTTTTTAAATTTATATTGTTTAAAAAAATAAAATGTGCTATTATACAGCCTTATCATCACTTTTAGGTTAAATCAATGAAAAAAAGCGTTTTTCTACTACTTTTGGGCGCAGTTTTGGCAAATGCCCAGCAGATAACTTCCATAAATTTTAAGGGTCTCGTGCATTTGTCTCCAGAAACGGCAAAGGAGATCATGGGATTAAAAGTCGGCGACGAGCTAAACGGCGATAGCACGGATAGGGCGATTGCGAAACTGTTTAGACAGGGCTATTTCGACGATATCTACATCGAAAACGAGGGCGGCGACGTGACCGTAACGGTAAAAGAAAAACCTAGTATCGCTCGTATCGACATTAAAGGCGTAGTGACTAACGATAAAACCGCCATCGACGGACTAATCAACATCAAACAAGGCAATATGTACGACGAGTTAGCCATCGAGCGCGCGAAAGAGCGCATCAGGCAGTATTACGAGTCTAAAGGATACTTCGACACGGTCGTAGATGTAACAAAAGAGCCGGTGGCGGGCAATGAAAGCAGTCTTTTTGTCACGATGAACATAAACCGCGGCGAAAATATCATAATAGAAAACGTAAATTTAGTCGGCGCGAAGCTTTTTGATTATGATGACGTAGAGCCTGTGGTAGCGAACAAAGAGCGTGAATTTATGGGCTGGATGTGGGGCAGAAACGACGGCAAGGTTAAGCTTTTCGAGCTACCAAACGATCCTGCGAGAATTCAAGATAAATATTATCAAAAAGGCTACCTAGACGCGACGGTTTCAAATCCGTACCTAAACGCCTACATGGACAACTACACGGCAGATCTGACTTACTACGTGACAGAGGGCGAGCAGTATAGAGTATCTAGCGTAGATATCGAAGCGCCTGAGTTTTTTTAGAGCTTGATAAAGAGAAAATTTTGAAAGGCTTTAGGCTAGAAAGCGGCGACGTGATGAACTCCGCTCGCCTAAGACAAGATATGAAAAAGCTCGACGATATGGTAGCGGATAAGGGTTATGCGTTTGTAAGGATAAATCCAAAAACCGAGAAAAACGTAGAAGACAAGACTGTAAGTATCGTCTACGAGGTTGTGCCTGACGAAAAAAAGTATACATAAGAAACGTGCAAATTTCTGGCAACGACAGAACCGTGGATAGAGTCGTTAGGCGCGAGTTATACCTCACTGAGGGAATGATATAGCAGAACCGACCTGCAAGACAGCAAAAGACGCGCTAAGGCGAACAAGCTATTTTGACGAGGTCGAGATCGAAGAGCAGCGCGTCGGAGCAAACCAGGTCGACTTGCTCGTAAAAGTAAAAGAGGCCTCCACCGGCTCTATTAGCGGCGGTATCGGCTACGGTAGCTCGGACGGCTTGCTACTTAACGCGAGCGTGTCGGATACGAACGTATTTGGTAGCGGTATGAAGGGTGTCATAAGCGTGGATAGAAGCGATAATGAGCTCTCCGGGCAGATAGGGTTTAACAAATCCACGACTTTTTGATAGCGAATATAGCCTTGGCGGCACGCTATATGCCAACGACTATAGTTGGAATAACTACGACGAGAAATCATACGGTCTAAACGTCGTCGTAGGGTAGAAAACTAACTAGAAATCTAAGCGCATCTTTGGGTTACATCATAGAGCAAAGCCGTATCAGCGGGCTTAGCGATGTGCTAAAAACCGTCGGGTACAAAGACGGCAAGAGCTTAAAAAGTTCGCTAATACCGTCTATTACATATAACAGCACGGATGATTATTACCTGCCTCGCACTGGCATCATTGCAAGCACTAGCCTAGAGTTTGCTGGTGTAGGCGGTGACGAAGAATTTCTAAAGAGTAGAACGAATTTTAACTGGTATCAAGGAATAAGAGAGTGGGTAGACTACGACCTTATTTTCAGGTTTAAATCAAGCTTCGGCAAAATTTGGGATCGCGGCTGGGTGCCTATTAACGAGAGACTATATCTAGGCGGTATCAGAAATCTGCGCGGATTTGAGAGCAGAACCGTCTCGCCTAAAGTCAAAGTCGCCAGTGGTAGCTGGTACGAGACGGGCGGCGATACGTCGTTTAACAGCTCGGCAGAACTTAGCTTCCCGCTAATAGAGCGCGTAAAGATGCGCGGAGTGCTGTTTGTTGACTACGGCGTCATTCGCGGCAGGATCGCAAACGTAACTGCGCCTGGCATCGTGGATTATGTCGACGGACGTATCAGCAGATATAGCGCGGGCGCAGGTATCGAGTGGGTAACGCCTATGGGGCCGCTACAGCTAATTTTTGCTAAACCACTCAAAAAGCAAGACGGCGACGATACGAGTACGTTTGAATTTACTATCGGACAACGTTTCTAATATTACAATAAAACGGCGTTTCGTTTGGCTGGACGCCGTTTTTAACTTTCTATCCCACAAATACTGCTTTTATCTCGAGGCAAACTTTGCACTCACTCTGCCTTATTTACGTTGCAATTTAAATTTATCTACAAAATCCCCAATCATCTAAACCGTCAATTTGCCCTCACTTAAAAAAATATCAAGGCTCAATTTAACTCGTCTATGATAGATAAAAAAACTCCAAGATTTCCTTTTTTTATCTGCGCGGCGTCCTTGGGGCTCGACGGCGGCGAAAAAGAGCGTCGTCTCAAATTTGTTTTTTTCGCTCCGTTTAAAAAAATAGATAAGTTTATCATCCATAAACGCCACGCTCACTCCCATCTCTCCTGCAATTTTTTTCCTTTAACTCTCGCAGGCGCTTCATGAATGCAGGCGTCAAAAGATATCTTGCTTCGACCTTGCCGTCTGTAAAAAAACTCTAAATTCATCGTTAAAAAAAGAGTATCGTCCATCTGCTCTTTTTCGCCTATACATTTAGTATTTAGCGTGCGACTTGCCACTATCGTTTGCCCGCTAAAATTCTTGTAAAACTCGCAGACCAAGACAGAGCCGCTAAACGCCTGCATATCCTTCATCGTCTCCCTTGTACAAACTATCACTAGGGGGAATGAAAACTTCTCGTAGTTTATGATATCCATGACTTCGTGAGATTAATTTGATATTGTTTGGAGCGAAATTTACGCCGCGAAGGTGCGGGTTTGGCGGACAAGCAAATAAAAATACGGGTGTCAATTTAAAAAATTAGCCGCGCAAATTTTAGTATAATACCCCGTAAATTTAACTAGGCAAAAAAACGATGATAAACGACGACTTTTACATGTCTCTAGCCATAAAAAAAGGCTTGGGAGTTTCAAATTTTAACCTACCCAAATCCCGCCGTCGGCTGCGTGGTTTTGGATGCCAGCGGTAGGTTGCTTTCAGTCGCTGCGCATAAAAAGGCGGGCTTTTTACACGCCGAGCCAAGCGCGATTTTGTTGGCGCTTTGCCAAAAAAAGCGAGGCGTTTTTAGGGATTTTTTTACGCGCGTATAACGCGGCTTTTGGCGTCAATTTGAAAGTGCTGCTGAGCTTGAAAATGCGGACTTACAGCCACTTCACCTACGAATACATCCTGCAAAAATCACGGCGATCTGCTAAAAGGCGCCAAGGCCTACGTGACGCTCGAGCCCTGCGCCCACCGCGGCAAAAACTCCGCCATGTGCCGAGCTTTTAAAGCGGCTAGAAATTTGCCGAGGTCGTCATCGCTAGAGGCGACGAAAAACGCCGTGGCAAGCGGCGGCGCTGAAATCCTGAAAAGCAGCGGCATATCGGTCAATTTGACGTGTTAAGGCGCGAGGCGGACAATCTAGTAGAGCCGTTTCTCGCGTGGCAGAGCGGAAAGTTTTAGCTTTTTCAAGCTCGCTCTTAGCGCAAACGGCGTCGCAGTCGGTACCGCGCAGAGCAAGATCATCTCAAATCTAGCCAGCCGTACCCACTCTACCGCCTGCGCAGCGTGGCCGAGCTGCTAGTTATCGGGGCGCTACCGTCCGCGCCGACCGCCCGAGGCTAGACACCAGGCTGATAGAGCGCGGCAAAAAAATCCAAACGTGATGATATACTCGCGCGAGCGCGAGTTTGACGCGTCTATACCGCTGTTTGGCGTGGAAGGCAGGAGCGTGCGCGTGTCAAGCGATATAAACGAAGCTTTTGCGCCGCGTTTAACGATGTTTGAGGGCGGCGAAAACGCACTAAAAAGCCCCTAGACGAACGTGTAAAATGGCTACTACTCTACCGCTCGAGCGAGTTTTTTTAGACGCACCCGCGGCGAGGTTAATTTAAAGCTCAAACCGCTATTTCACGGCGAGATTGAGGGCGACGTTTACGGATGGTATAAAGTTTGAGCGAGATTTGGCTAGAGTGCGTCAAATTTGAGCTAAATGATTTTATAATTTAAAGGAGAAAAAAATGAAAGAAATAACGCTAAACGGAGCGAAATTTTCAGGTCGCGGCAAACACGATGGAGGAGCTGAAAAAAACGAGGCTCTGGGCGATAAAAAAACGGCGAGATGTATAAATTTCTAGCTCAAATTTGAACGCGAGCGAGCCCGATATCTTTATCCTAGACGGCTTTGCGACGAAGGAAAAATTTGGAGATAAAAAGATGGCGCAAATGTCGTATTTATCAGGCGCGGCGTGATGCCTGGGCGCGAAGTGCTAAAAGCCATGATCGCCTCCAGAAACAGCCCCGAGCTAAACGTGGCGCTAGCTAGCGGCTGCGTGGGCGTGGCGGGACTTGGCGGTCTTGGCTCAAATATCGCGCTAAGCCTAGCTCGCACGGGAGTCGCCAAGCTCGTGCTAGCCGACTTTGACGTCGTGGAGCCTAGCAACCTAAACCGCCAACAGTACTTCGTCCGTCACATCGGCATGAAAAAGACCGACGCACTAAAAGAGCTCATCGCCGAGGTAAATCCATTTGTCGAGGTCGTGACGCACGACGTGACGCTAACTGCGGCCAACGTTGCCGAGATTTTTCGCGCCATGTGGCGTCATCTGCGAAGCATTTGACAACGTCGCGGGCAAGGCGATGATGGTAAACGAGGCAGGAGCTAGCCTGCGGGATAAAAAGATCGTCGGAGCGTCTGGCATGGCGGGCTACTTTAGCTCAAATCTCATAAAAACGGTCAAATTGCGCGAAACGTCTATTTATGCGGCGATCTGCAAAACGCTGCTGGCGTAGGGCAGGGGCTCATGGCCGCGCGCGTGGCGATCTGCGCAAATCACGAGGCAAACCTTGCCATCAGGCTTTTGATGGGGCTTGAGGAGGTTTTCAATTTGACGGCGGCGTAGCGTTGGCGAGAGGTTTGGCGTTTTTAATTAGCGCTCAAGTTTGGCTTTGACGAGTTTTTTTGATTGTGTTAAATGGAGGAAATTTTCGTTGCGATAAAGTTGAGAATTTGCATTTCGTTGCGTCAAATTTGGCTCGCAAATTTGTACTAAAAATCGAATAAACTTTACTTGCCTGATATTTGAATTAGCTGTTTGCGCTTGGTTGGCTGCACCGAAGTCTAGTTTCAAATTTTATCGCTCAATTTAATCCAAATAGGCGCTTATCCAATAAGAAAAAAAATTTAGCTACACTACTTCATATTCGGACGAAACGAGGCGTTTTACGTCAAAGCCCTTACCGGCGATTTTTTTATATCGTTTGGGATTGCGCCTGCTGGGGCTTGGGCGTCCTTTTTGGCGGATAAAAAAACTCTACTAAGCTTTGCCAGACGAAATCAGCATCCAGATAAAGCCCCATCGCGCTAAGTTGCGGATTTATCGCTACAAAGTCGGTAGTTTTCGTTTTTTTAAAAAGCACGATTGGCGCATTTAAAATTTCGTCGCTATTTATCGTCGTATCGTTTTGGGCGGTATTTTTTTTAGCGACTTATTGCAGAGGGCATCTAGATGGTATTTTGTGCCAAGTAAAAATATCCTCTCTCGTGGCGCGATCGCCTATCTGCCAAAACTGCGAAACGGGATAGGCGCGTAAATCGTTGTTAAACGTCAAGATCCCAGTTTTGTTATCGGTTTCTTTTTAGATCGAGGCTGGTATAGATCTTGCCATCAGCGGCGAAAATATGAACTAATTTTTTTACCGATAAAGATGATAGAGTGTAGCAGGCGCGGCACATCGTTGATGTCGGTTTTGTTTAAATTTATAAACTTTACCACCCGCAAATCGGTATCCGCCCAGTTTTCGCTCAAAAATCTATTTGATCTATTTCGTTTAGCTTCCATAGCTCATCGGCGCTTACCGGAGTCGAGTTTCTACGGTCGTAGACTAGCGTCTCGTCAAGGCCGTATTTTGAGACCATAAAGTCGTAGTTGTCTTTAAATTTCGAGATTATTTTCACGTCGCGCCTTTAAATTTACCTTGCCTTAGCTTCAAAAAAACGCCGAGATTAGCGAGTTTGCGCCTTGATTTATAAATTTCTGCATCGCTTTTTTTCGTAGACGGACGGCTTTTTCCCAGACGGGCTCGGCCACGCCGCTTAGTTTTTCTAGCTCGGCGCGCGCCGAATAATAATCGCTCACCTCGTCGATGAGCCCGAGTTTTGCGGCATCGCTGGCGAGAAATACCCGCGCGTTTGCCCACTCTTTGCTTTTTGTTCGCGTCTAGATTTCTATCGGCTGCCACGTCGCTTACGAACATCTCATAGCTAGCGTTTACGAGCTCTTGCAGCTGCTCGCGCTCGATCTTGCTCCACTGGCGCACAAAGGTCCCCGCCTCTTTATACTCGCCCGCCTTTACGACTTGCTGCGAGACGCCTATTTTTTTGCTGCTAGCTCGCTAGCGTCGGCGCCTTGCATTATCACGCCGATCGATCCGATAAACGCGCCCGGATTTGCCAAAAATCCTGTCCGCGCCCGCACCTGCGTAGTAGCTCCCGCTCGTCATCGACCCGCCCACATACGCGACCACTGGCTTTTTGGCGCGCAGATTTTTGACCGCGAGGTGCAGCTCGACGCTAGGCGCTAGCGCGCCGCCCGGACTATCGATATAAAGCAGCACGCCCTTGATGTTACCGTCCTTGCGCGCGGCTTCGATCTTTTCTAGCGCCTCGTTTGCGTCCATGATCGCGCCTGAGAGGTTGATTTGTGTTAGATTTGGCGGATTTACGCTCTCGCCTTTGTCGCTAAAAAAATATCAAAAAAATACGATGAGTAAAAAGAGTATCGCCTTAAAAATAGGTGTTTATGAACCTAAAAAAATCGCCACAATCGGCGCAAAAAAATAAATCTCAAAAAAATCCCATTTTTTTCCTTTAATTTATTTAAAATCAGGGGTGCATTTTACCATTTAAATTTATAAAGTTTAGCTAGCGGGCCGGATTTGAGATGTGGAGTTAAACTTTGTGGCTAAATTTCTAATATTCTCTAGTGTGTGTAAAATTTTCACTCGTCGTTTGATTCAAATTGGTGACGCAGTTTGTTTTAGATTAGTTTAAAGGCGCAAATTTGAGCCTTAAACTCGACGTCTAAATTTGCGTAAAAAAATCGGTTTTGATTTAACTTACTTTAAAGCGTACGTAAGGCCGGTGACGGGCTAGAATCTGCATTTGTTTCCCAAATTGCATCTTGGGCTTTTGTGTCCATTGCCGCAAGCTTGGCTAACTTGCAAAACGCCTCCCAAATCTCCTCGCGCTCCATAGTGTCGATGCTATGCTTGGCGTCTATCGCGTTGAAAAACGGCGATAAATTCTTTTAAAATTTCGGTTTTCTCGGTCTTGAGCTCGTCTCTTGCGGGCTTTGCTTCGAGCGCGCTTAGCTTCTTATGCGCATCTATGTAAGCTTTCATAGCTTTTTTTGGCTGTCGCCGCACTCACGCCCTCTCTGCCGTCCCAGCCGCGTAGCGGGTTGTTTAACGTGCCGCCAGCCACTGCTTGCTTCGCGGTTGTCTGACTGCGAAGTTTTCTATATCTTTAAACTGCGCTCTAGCCGCCTCGCAGGCACTTTTTGGGTGCTGACCAGAGCCAAAGGCGCTTTAGATGCGGTAGTTGCGCCCTCGTCGGAAAGCGTCCAAATCCGTAAACGTCGCTTAGCCAGACGTCTTTTTAAGTGTTTAACTTTGGCAAGCGCGTCGATGTTTTTTTAGCGTGCCGCCCTGTGCGTTAATAAAGACTTTCGCGCAAATTCGGAAAAACTCGCCGCAACGCATGCAAGATCTATGTACTCGCCGCGTTGCGAAAAATATCCGTAGATCGCGCAGTTTCTCAAGCCCGCGAATGCAAAACTCGCCGCCGTTTAGCTCTAGCTGAACGCTCAAAAAGCTCACCGTCAAAGGGGCAGCGCACGCTCTTTAGCCGCGAGGTATCGCCATTTATCGCGAGTCGCCACAGCGAGCCGTTTAGCGTGATCTCCTCCGTGCCGCTTGCGTGCAAGACGAGCTGCTGCAAGCGCGTGCGCGAGATATCTAGGGCTTTTTGCCGACGCAGTTTAGCTCAAGCTGCGTCATCATCGGCGTCGCTCCTAAAAAAATCTTTCAAACTTTTCATCCCAAATTTCTGCTTTTTTTATCTCGTAGCAAAACGGATTTTTACGCGCTAAATCGGCGTAGAATTCTCTGCTTTGGGGCTGCGAAATTTTCAAGTTTTTTTCTTGCGAGCGGATTTCAAATTTGGCGCGAATATCCTTGGGAAGCTCGTTCCATGCAAGCTGCATGTAGATCTGTTCGATGCTTTGCAGGCTCACGCACTCGGACGGCTCGCAAATCGAAGCGGCATTGCCGATGAAAACGGGCTTGGCATCTAAAATTTCATCCGTGCCGAGATAAAATTCTCCGCGCTCCCAAAAAGTGATGATCGAAGTAAAACGGCTTAAGCTTAGCCGCTTCTTTTTAGGGCTGGGCGGCACGCTCGTAAAGCCGTCCAAAAACGAGCGCGACGAGCCCCATCTGAGCGCTTAGGATCTGCGCGGTAAAAATACGCGTCCCGCCTCTTAAGCTTTACAGCGAAGAGATCGCCGATTTTGGTTTCCATTTTTTCTCCTTTAAATTCGCTTTGCGGCGTGCCTCTGGCGGGGCGGCAAATTTAAATCGTCGCTAAATTTGCTTTAAATTTACCTCTGCGCCGCCAACAAATAGCCGCTCGCAGCCCCTCGCGTGCAAGATGAGCATGAGCGGTAGCTGCGTCGCGTCAGCGTCTGCAAAACCGCCGTAGAGCGCGAGGTCGGCTAGCTTGCCCCCTTTTATCTCGCCTACTTCTAAATGTAGCGCGCTTGCGGCGTTTTTTTAGTCGAGGCTAAGAGTAAAATTTTAGCCAGCTCTAGCGGATCAAAAATCTGCATGAATGAGCAAATTTGCCCGCAGTTCGTCAAGGAAATTTAAGCTCATATTTGAGCTAAGCCCGTCCGTGCCGATGTTTACGCTCACTCCCGCATCCAGCGCGGCGCGTAAATTTAGCGTGCGTTTGCTAAGCAGCCTGTTTGAAACCGCGCAGTGTGTGAGACTGTGAAGCTCGCGGTCAAAGCCCGAAAAAATCATCCGCCCAAACGCAGTGCGTAAAGAGCGTGCGAACGCCAGCAAACATCGCCACAAACGAGCTTGGCGTATAAAGTGGGCGCGCAGCGGGTTTAAATTTGCCCAGCCACTCTTTAAAGCCGCCCGTGCCGCCCTCTAGCCAGTTTTTTTCGTGACGGCTTTCCATAAAATGCGTTGAGACGACTAAGTCCCGCTCGCGGGCTAAATTTAGTGCCGCGGCAGCTAAATCAGGGTGCGTAGAGTAGGGGCGAGTGCACCGAAACAGCGGGCGTAAAAAGCGGACTTTTGCGCTTTTGCGACGCTTCAAAGCGAGTGATAAAATTGCCAATTTTGCTCCAGCGCAGCTTCGTTCGTGCCTAGACTTTCGTTAAAAAAACACGACCCTACCGCCGCAGTTCGCGCAGGCGTCTAAATCCCCGCCAAAGCTAGAAACCGCTCCGAAGCTCGCCACGCCGCTACGCTGCATGGTTTTTTTATCGCAGAGGCGATGACGGCCTCGTTTGCCGCCTCAGAGAGCGCGCCTCGAGAGGCGATAACCGAGCTAAGCCACTCTAAAAAAATCGCCGTAAACGAGGCTGGTTTTGTTCGCGCTAAACTCTAGGTGCACGTGCGGGTTGATAAAAGCAGGCGCCAAAACGGCGTCTGGATACTCGAAAAACCGCGCGTTAGGGTATCTTTTGCGCAGCTGCTCGGCCTCTCCAACAGCCTCGATACGTTCATCAAAGGCAACCGCCCCGTCCTCTAAAAACGGTAAAAATTACTCGTCGCATAGCATTGTAAATTTTTGGTTTAACGATGATCATTTTTAAGCTCCTATTTTTTTCGTGATTGTAGCGAGAAATTTAGCTTAAAAAAATGTATAATCAAGGCTAAATTTAAATCTTTTAAAAAGGCTAAAAATGGAAACAAAATCTAAACTAATGGTCATCCAAGGCCCGAATATCAACATGCTGGGCACGCGCGAGCCCGATATCTACGGCTCGATGAAGATGGAGGATATCCACGCGCAGATGAAGCTTTTTGCAGAGCAAAACGGCATCGAGATCGAGTTTTTTCAGAGCAATTTCGAGGGTGAGCTAGTGGATAAGATCCAAGAGTGCTTCGGCGAATTGACGGCATCATCATAAATCCAGCCGCATACACGCATACATCTATCGCGATCCGCGACGCTATCGCGGCCGTCGGACTCCCGGTCATCGAGGTGCATATCAGCAACATCCACCGCCGCGAAGAATTCCCGCCAAAAAGCCTCATAGCGCCGGTGACTGCGGGGCAGATCGTGGGCTTTGGGCCTGTGGGCTATCACCCTAGCTATGATCGCTATTTTACAAATTTCTCGAGCAGATAAAAGCTCTAAGAGCCGCGAGAAAAAAAGCGGAGTAAGATAGGGGCGAAGTTGAAAAGATTTTATCCTAAAGGACGAAAATGCCGTTTACCACGAGTGCGGATACAGCTGCGATAACGCGATATTTTTTTAAGTCTTGCGGGGCGCAAATTTTTCCCTCACCGATGCGCGTTATAGCATCGAGGCGCGCGAGCTTTGCAAAGATACCGAAGTGATCGAGGTCGAGCGAGGTGATAAAAAGACGCGCGGCTGTTTTTGCGAAAAAGCGGGCGTTCGTGAGCTTAGCTACAACCCGTACGATTTTAGCGCGGGCGAGTGGGAAACTCTAAGCAAGGGGCTTGGGATAAGATTTAAGGCGCGGGCGATTTACCGCACATTCGCGAATAGTAAAATCAGAGGATGAGATAAAAATTTCTAAAACGCGCGGCGCAGCTGGGTGCGGAGAGATTTGACGAATTTGCCGCGTTCGTGCGCGCTAACGGCGAAGGGATGAGCGAAGAGGAGCTGTTTTTTTAACGCCGAGCTTATTTTTTTAAGAAAAAGGGCGAGCTCGCGCTTAGCTTTTCGCCTATCGTCGCGATCAACGAAAACGCCGCCAAAGTGCACGCTCTGCCCGGTAAAAAGCGGCTGAGAGAGGGCGATTTGCTCCTGCTTGACGCGGGGGTTAAATTTAATCGTTACTGCTCCGATAGGACGCGCACGGCGTGCTTTGACGAGAAATTTTAACTTCGGCAAAGAGCAAAATTTTAAAAAAACGCCAAGCGGCAAGAATTTACGAAATCGTAAAAGAGGCGCAGGCTCTTGCTATCGCGGCGGTTATGCCCGGCAAAAAGGCGCGCGAGATTGACGCGGCGGCTAGGGGATTTTATCGCCTCTCAGGGCTTTGGCGAGGCGTTTTTTCACAGCACGGGACACGGCGTGGGAGTCGATATTCATGAGCTTCCGTTTATCTCAAAGCGCGGAGAGGTCGTGCTAAAAGAGGGGATGGTCTTTAGCGTGGAGCCGGGGATTTACTTGCCTGGCGAGTTTGGCGTGCGCATCGAGGACGTCGTGGTCGTGCGCGAAAACGGGGCCGAAATTTTATGAGGGTAGCGGGGGCGAGACGGTTTGGCAAATGCCTCTTTTTCCCGAAGGTTTTTGATTTTAGACCGGGCTTTAAAAATAGCGTTATTTTGGGGCTTGGCGGTAATATCGGCGACGTGAAAAAGCGCTTTAATGGGCTGTATTTTAAACTTAGCCGAGACAGCAGGTTTCACATCGTAGAAAACTCGGCGCTCCTCATAAACGAGGCGTTTGGGTTTAAGGAGCAGGCTGATTTTACAAATGCCGTAATGCTCGTGCAAACGAGCCTTGCCGCGAGGCAAATTTTAAAAATAACGGCAAATTTAGAAAAGCGTTTCGGACGCGTGAGAAGCTTTAAAAACGCGCCTAGGGACGCTTGATATAGATATTTTTGTATTTTAGCGGACGAAGTAGAAACGACGCGCGGCTAACATTGCCCCATCCCGGCGCACAAAGCAGGGCTAGCGTGATTTTGCCGCTTGGGACGATGAAGCGCGTTAGCAAAAAGCGGAGTGAGATTTTAAAATTTAGCGGCTGCAAAGCCCTACATTTGAAGCGGGAACGAAAAATGCATAGCCTTTGCCGCGACGATTTTGGCTAGAGGCGGCTAAATTGAGCGAGAAACGAAGGAGAAGATTTGGCGACGAAGTTTTATACGTTTACCGGCGAGAGCAGTATGGAGGCGCTCAAAAAGGCGCAGGCTCAGTGCGGTGAGAGGGCGATCTTGGTAACGACGAAGCAAATTCAGCCAAAGACGATAAATAAAAAGCCTCTTTATGAAAGTTTTAGTTAGCGTCGAAGAGGACGCGAGCGAGCAGAAAAAAATCAACCTCAAAAAGCAAAATTTAAAAGGCTACGAGGAGTTTTTTTGCGCGCTCAGGCAGCAAAAAGAGGAAAGACCGCAAAAGATCATTTTAGACGAGCGCGAGCTTTTTGAAGTCGAAGCTCAAAGCGCTTTAGCTGCGGCAAATTTCAGCCAAAACTCCACGAACTCAGCCTCGCAAAATCAAAACTACAAAACCGCTCAAAACAGCGGCGAGGACATACTCCTAAACATCTCAAAAGCCGCAAAAGAGATAAGCCAAATAGCAAATATCGAAACTATGCCTAGTCGCCAAGATCAAAACTACGATAAAAAGATAGACGACGTCGCAAGGCAGGTAAGTATGCTAAGCGAAAAAAAGTAAATATGATAGCCGATATGTTCTGGGAGGAGAGAGCGGGCGCTAGAAACAACCTAAGCATACCGCCCGAGTTTGCCGGCATCTATAAGGACGCCAAAAAAATAGCGGCATGAAAGAGGAGCACCTAGAGCAGATAATGAAAAATAACCGTGGAAAAATATGTCGCCCCAGATGAAGGCTAATCCTACTGCGGTTAGGGAGATATTTTAGTTCGTTACTTAGAAAGATGCTGCCGTGCAGAAGCGAAGAGGATGATAGAAAACAAAAAGATAATGATGCTAGTTGGACCGACCGGAGTTGGTAAAACCACGACTCTTGCTAAACTTGCTGCAAGATTTGCTTACGGAGACGGTAGGCGAGTAAAAAAACAGGCATTATCACGCTTGATACCTACCGTATCGGGGCGGTCGAGCAGCTGTTTCAATACGCAAAGATGATGAAGCTACCGATCCTTGACGTTATCGAGGTTGAGGACTTTAAAAAAACGCACTAAAGCAGCTAAATCACTGCGAAGTGATCCTAATAGATACCACGGGCAGCTCGCAGTACGATAAAGAAAAAGCTATCAAGACTAGAAAAAGTTTATAAAAAAAGTACGGATGCGCATATAGACGTGCATCTGGTGCTATCGGCCGGGGCAAAGATCGAAGATATGCTTGAAAATGTACAACGGTTTTAGCTTTCTTGACATCGATACGCTGATTGTCACTCAAATTTGACGAGACGAAGATTTTTCGGAAATGTATTTTTCGCTAGTTTACGAAACGAACAAGCCGGTTAGTTTTTTTCTCCGTCGGACAGGAAGTACCGGACGATATCTTGGTGGCAAAGAGCGAATTTTTAGTAAGCTGCGTATTAGAGGGATTTAGTAAGGAACATAATGAATAATCAGGCTGAGAAACTAAAAGGCATAGTGGCTGCCCAAGCCAAGGCAAAAACTACGTATTTTATCGCCGTAACCAGCGGAAAGGGCGGAGTCGGCAAAAGCACTATAAGCGCAAATTTGGCTAACGTCTTGGCCAAAAGCGGGTATAGAGTCGCTCTTTTTGACGCGGATATCGGGCTAGCGAATTTAGACGTCATTTTAAACGTGCGTGTTAATAAAAATTTGCTCCACGTACTAAAAGGCGAATGTTCCTTAAAAGATATTTTGATCGAGATAAAGCCGGATTGACATTGATTCCTGGCGAAAGCGGCGAGGAAATACTAAAATTTAACAATCAATTTTTATGCGAGCAGTTTTTTGCCGAATCGGCGAACCTTGACGGACTTGATTTTATCATCATCGATACGGGCGCTGGTATAGGCGGAAACACGCGGTTATTTTTTTAGAGGCTGCCGATGAGGGTCGTGGTGGTTACTATGCCCGATCCCTGCCGCGATAACTGATGCCTATGCCGTTATAAAAAAATCACATCAAAAGACAAAGACAATCTTTTGATGGTTTTTAATATGGTAAAAAAACGAAAAAGAGGCGATGAGGATATTTGAGCATATCCAAAAAGTAGCCAAGGCAAATATCGAAAAATCCGCTCAAATTTGGAGTTTTTTTGGGAGCTATTAGCGAGGATAAAAAACGTCTCTCGTAGTATAAAAACAGCGCACGCTATTTACCGACGATAGCGAATTTTGTCTGCCGAGCTTGGAGTTAAATCAGATAGCTCAAAGGCTTATTTCAAGATTGGAACAAAAAGTGCTTAAAGATGGTCAAGTCAATAGCTTTAGCGCCTTTTTTTAGGCGTATGATAGAGCAATTTTAATATTAGGATTTAATTTTTGAAAGCGGAAAAATTTTATAGCATTTTTTTACTGTTTGCGGATTTTTACGGGAGTCGTTTTTTTCGACGTTAAAGTTGAATGATCCAATACAAATACTACTTTATACTTTTTGTGATTACGTTTTTTTCTTTTTATCTCGTGATTCACGTTATCATAATGAACTATATCGACGTAAGATTGTCGGTTAAAAAGAGATTTGATAAAGAACAATATGAACAAGCAGCTGATTATCTTATAGCTGAACTTGGAGTAAGAGAAAAGCGTATAGATAATATTTTAAGCAAGATAACTAGCGAAAATATACTAATAAAGCAAACGCTAGGCAAAAATGGCGAAAGAAATGCAAAAAGCCGCATAATCCTTATGCCTCAAATTTGAAAAAAAGGAACAAGACGAGGTCGTGCTAGCCTACACGCCCGCTCTTCGTGCGATGGCTTTCAGGCTAAAGGAGCGCTTGCCCGCTCATATTGACGTTGGCGACCTGATCGGCGCCGGGCTGGAGGAGATGGTAAAGCTCTCTAGAAAATACGACAAAGAGCAAAACGACTCGTTTTGGGGCTACGCGCAAAAGCGAGTTTACGGCGCGATGCTTGATTTTTTACGCGGGCTTGACGTGGTTAGTCGCTCGGACCGAACTTTGGTAAAAGTCTATCGAAGCTTTGGTAAATGAGTATTTTAATAAGGTGAGTGCGAACCCGACGATGCGTATATCGCAGGAAAGCTAGGTATCGACGTAGAAAAAAAGTAAGCGAAGCAAGGAACGTGAGCGCCGTCGTCGCCGTCCTAAACATCGACGATCAAATGGAGCTAATGAGCGAGGAGAATACGCTAGAACGCATAGAAAAAGAGGATTTGATAGAAAAGATAACTCAAATTTCTAAACGAATTTGAGGAGCGCGATCAGCTCATCGTACAGCTTTATTATTACGAAGAGCTGAGCTTAAAAGAGATCAGCGAAATTTTGCAAATAACCGAAAGCAGAATCTCGCAGATCCATAAGCGCTTGATGGAAAAAATAAGAAAAAAAGCTTGAGGGTAAATAATGGCGGACATTTTAAGTCAAGAAGAGATAGACGCGCTACTAGAAGTCGTGGACGACGACGATGCTAGCGAATCTATCGGCGAAAAAAATCAAAAAAAGAAGAACAGCAGCAGGTAATAATTTACGATTTTAAACGCCCAAACCGCGTGAGTAAAAGAGCAGCTGCGCGCGATAAAAAGGCATACACGACAAGCTTGCGAGAATGGCTTCTCAAATTTCAAGCGTTATGAGAAGTATCGTGGAGATCCGCCTGCACAGCGTCGATCAGATGACATACGGCGAGTTTTTGATGAGTTTGCCAAGTCCCACTAGCTTTAACGTCTTTTTCGATCAAGCCGCTTGACGGCAACTGCGTTTTGGAGATAAACCCGAGCATCGCGTTTCCGATGATAGATCGCTTGCTAGGGCGGTAACGGCGAGGGCTTTGAGACTAGCAGGGAGCTAACCGATATCGAGGTAAATTTGCTCGACGCAATCCTAAGGATGATGATGCAGCGCCTAAAAGAGAGCTGGTCGATGATCACCGATATGTACCCAAACGTCGAGGCTAAAGAGAGTAGCCCAAACGTCGTACAAATCGTAAGCCAAAAACGAGATCGTGATAATGGTCGTCATGGAGATCATCGTAGGCAACTCAAGCGGCATGATAAATATCTGCTATCCGGTCATCTACCCTAGAGCCGATCTTAAGCCGCCCTAGCCAACCGCGATATAATGCTTGGCGAAACGAGCGCGAAAAAGAGCCGAAACAAAGAGTTAAAAAAACGCTAATAGGGACGCGCCGAGGTGCTATATGAGGCGATACTGGGCAAAAAGTATCGTTAGCGTAAACGAGTTTTTAAATTTAAAAGAAGGCGACATACTGCGTCTTGACCGCTCGGCAAACGACAAAGCTATAGTTACGATCGATAAAAAAAGAGGTATTTTTAGCCGAAGTCGGGCTGCATAGATTTAGAAAATCTATCCGTATAGAAGAGCTAATCAGAAGCGACAAAGACGAGATCAAAAAAACATCCTCGAGCAGTATGAGGAAGAACGCAGGTCAAAAACTAATGAGCACTGAGCATGAGGACGAATACTACGATGATGATGATATATTAGGCGAGGATGAAAACAATGAATGATTTTTTTAAAATTTTCGTAAACGAGGTAAAGGCTACAATTGAAGGGCTAACGGGTAGGACGCCTGAAATAGGCGAGAGAAACGAATACGACGCACCCAAGCAAGAAGGCATAAAAACCGCCTCTAGCCGTTGCAAATATAGCCGTTGACGGAGATGCTACGGCAAAGATGCTGCTAGTGGCCACGCCGGTGCTAATGAGCGCGATCGGCGAGTGGATGCTCGGAGAAGAAGAGATCTCGCGCAACGAAAAATCTAAGCGAGGACGAGCTAGACGCCGCTAAAGAGGTGTTTTCAAATATCATGGGTGCGTTTTTCTACGAGCCTTGGCGCGCAAAAGGGGCATGCCGAAGCTCAATTTCGAGGTCGCGAAAGTAAATTTCCTCGACGAGAGCGCAAATTTTCGATTTGAACGCGTTTGAAAAAAATATACGTCTATTCCGTTAAAATCGGAGACGTCAGCGAGCAAATCGCCGTCGTGCTTGACTTTGTATTGGTTAGATTTTCTAAATAAAGATCACAAAAGAACCCGCCCAGCAATCAGCTCTCGCCAAAGGCGATTTAAGCATCGAGGAAATGCGAAACATCGGACTCATCATGGATGTACGCCTGCCGCTTCACGTGCGCATCGGCTCAAAAAGAATGCTGCTAAAAGACGTGCTCACGATGGACATAGGCTCGGTCATCGAGCTAAATCAGCTCGCAAACGACCCGCTTGAGATCTTGATCAGCGACAAGGTCGTAGCTCTAGGCGAGGTCGTCATCGTAGACGGCAACTTCGGCATCCAGATCACTCAGATCGGCACGAAAAAAAGAGCGCTTAGAACAGCTTAGATAAGGTTACATTGAAATAAGAGGCTAAATTTAGCCTCGCTTTAGCTAGGTTGCTCCTTTTTCTAAAATTTGGGCGCATAACTACGGCGCGTAAATTTAACCGCAAAGAGAAATAATGGATGAAATTTTAAACGATCTGGCCAAATTTAGGGATTTTGCGGCTTATAAAAAAATCCTAGCGTTACGTTTTTTTCGGCTCGGCTAGATTTGACGAAAAACAACAAATACTGTAAAATGGCTTTTAGCCTCGCAAAAGAGCTTGCCGACGGCGGTTTTGCCGTCGTTAGCGGCGGCGGGCCTGGCGTGATGGAGGCCGCGAACAAAGGAGCGTACGAGAGCGGCAAAAGTCCGTCAATAGGTCTAAATGTCGTGCTTCCGTTTGAACAAGTGACAAACAAATACGCCACGAGCAACTTAGTTTTTTTCAAATTTATCCGCTCGCAAATTTGCCCTCATCGAGCGCTCTAGCGCGTTTTTGGTGTTTCCTGGCGGCTTTGGGACGCTTGACGAGCTGTTTGAGATCCTAGTGCTAGCCCAAATCGGCGCCAAAAAAAGCTAAAATTTTTTCTCATCGGAAGCGAGTTTTGGAGCAAGCTGGATGATTTCATCAAAACCACGCTGATACGCGAAAAAGCCGTCAGCGAGGAGGATTTGTCGCTTTATACTATCAGCGATGATCTAGACGCCGTACGGGATGAGATTTTTGCGGATTTTGGACTGAGCAAAAAGATAAAGTATTGGGCTAATTTTTTTAGGGTTTTTGCGTCAAATTTTATCTATCAAAAAAACAGTAGCAAACATGCCGAGCGCCGGCTAGGGCTTGCGATCCTAAAGCTTATCAAATTTATAGCGTATTAAGCTAATTTTTTTATAATCGCACCGAATTTATACGAATTTGCCTTATTGTGGGGCTAGGGGCGAGATTTGTAAATTTACAAACACTTTTACAAAAAAATCACAAGCAATGAATCGCGAGACGATTTAAGCGTTGCACAGAAAAATTTTGCGTCAAGACTAGGGCATGTAGCCTGCCGCAGACCGAGAAATTTCAAGCTCGTTTAAAAAGCGCTCGTGAGGTGCGCTGCCCTACAAAGGAAAGAGAAATGAAAATACTAATGGCCATGAGCGGCGGCGTCGACTCCACCATGAGCGCGAAAATGCTGCTAGAAGCGGGACACGAGGTCGTGGGCTGCTATGAAACTACACAAAAAGCCCGGCTACCACGAGCAAAAACATCGACAAAGTCGTCCGCGCGTGCGAGTATTTGGGCATAAGCTATCATGTGCTCGATCTGCAAGACGAGTTTGATAGATACGTCTATACGCCATTTGTCGGTGCTTACAAAGAGGGGCGCACGCCAAATCCATGCGCGCTTTGCAACCGCTTTATCAAATTTGGCGAACTGTTAAAATTTGCCAAAAGTATCGGCTGCGAAAAGCTCGCCACCGGCCACTATATCCGCGTGCAAGAGGGCATGATCAGAGTCGCCGCCGATCCTAGCAAGGATCAGAGCTACTTCGTCGCGCAGGTGCCAAAAGAGATCATAGCCGATATGCTTTTTCCCGCTCGGGGACAAATTTAAAAAAAGATATAAAAAGAGCTGGCCAAATCTTTGCCTAGCTTTCGCGAATACGGCGAGCAGGCCGAGAGCAGCGAGATTTGCTTCGTCGAGGATACCTATATCGAGGTGCTAAACAAGCACTACGAGACCGACCTGCCCGGCGACGTGGTCGATAGTGCTGGCAAGGTGATCGGACGACACAACGGCTACATGCACTACACGATCGGCAAGAGGCGCGGATTTGAGGTGTTTGGGGCGCACGAGCCGCATTTCGTGCTCTCTATTGACGCGCAAAATAACCGCATCGTCGTGGGACCAAAAGAGGAGCTCGAGCGCGGTAAGATCGCGGTAAATAGCCTCAGTTTATTCGTGGACGAGAGCGAGTTTGACTGCGACGTCAAGGTGCGCTACCGCAGCATTGGACTAAACGCGCACGTAAAGGTGCTAGAGGGCGGCACCGCCGAGGTCGAGCTAAAACAGAGCGCGTTTGGCGTGGCTAGCGGGCAGCTCGCGGTATTTTTACAGAGGCGAGCTGGTTATAGGTAGCGGATTTATCCTGTAAATTTACACCTTTAAAGTTTGATCGCTTCGGGCGGTCAAATTTCTACTTTTTATAATTTTTTTGTTTTATGTTATCTATAAACTTAAAGCGGATTTAAAAAAATCGCCTAACATGGCAAAAAAATATAAAAAAATAAAAAGTTAATTCAAATTTTGCTTTCAAGCAACTCTAAAAAGTACCGCAATGTGGCTTAAATTTATATCTTTAGTCGCGGTTAATAGAGCGATTTTGCCGTGCTTTTTTTTCTAGAGTTTTTAGCTCGTTCAGTCCTGCCGTCGCCTCTTTATCGGCTAGTTCGGTCTTAATTTAACTTTAAATTCCTCAAATCTAGCCTCTTTGTCCTCATGAAACCAAGACCTAAGCTCGTTTGACGGAGTAACGGATTTTAGCCATAAAAACGAGCAAAAATATCTCCTTTTTCACTCCGCGAGGATAGAGTCTATCGACGAATACGCCGTAAAAATCGCTATTTTCATCGCTTTTTTTATAAAATCGTAAATTCTGAAAGCCTGAAACATTTTTGCTCCCCGGTTTGACAAATTTGATTCCGAATTTTACAGTAAAATCGCTATTTTGTCGACTAGATTTTAAATTATCTCCGTAGTTTACGGGTGCCAAGTTTTGTCAAAAAGAGATCTTGCGCCGTATTTGATTTTTTTGTTTATTTGCATCAAATATCGGCTTTAATTTTCTAAGAAACGGCGCTAATTTTTTTCGTATGAATTTGCCAAAAATAACCGCTCTTTAATCAAAATCCTTGTAAAATTCGCCAAAAAAAATCGAGGCAAATTTATGCAAAAAAGTAAAAAAATCGCTCTTATTATCCTAGGCTCGCTTGCGGGCTTGCTGCTCATCTACACGCTCGCGGGCTTTTTTTAGGCGTTCCTTACGCGCTAAAAAAATACCCTGCCCGCAAAGCTAAAGGATATGAACGCGAGCCTTAGCGTGGCGGAGGCTAAATTAACCCCTTTACCTTCGAGCTAAACGTCACGCGCCCTGAGTTAAACACGACCGCGCCGCTTTTTTTAGTGCGGAGCAAATCGACGTCAAACTTAAGCCTTTTTCGCTATTTAAAAAGCTTGCGGAGGTCGATATATTGCGCCTTGAAAGCCCAAGCGTAAATATCGCTAGAGATAAAAAAACGGCACGCTCAAATTGGCCGCGTTCTTGGGCGAGTCAAACGCTAATAGCACCGAAAAATAACGAAACTAGCAGCATAAATTTTTGCCCTAAACAGCACAAAAGATAATCGGCGGCTCGTTTGCCTACTCGGACGAGAGTTTAAAACAGCCGTTTAGCGCCAAATGTGAGGGAATAAACTACGAAATCTCAGGCATAAATACCGAGCAAAATAGCGCGGGCAAGCACGTTTTTTTGACGCAAACTCCACGCTAGCGCAAAAAGCTAGACTGGCAGGGCGGCATCGACCTCGCGCCGCTTCGCGTTTACGGCGAGCTTAGCCTCAAGGACTTTAACGTCCGCCCCGTCGCTCTTAGCTTCATCGACACGCAAGATCTACGCATAAACGGTGCGCTTATAAACGCGAAAACTAGTTACGAACTAAGCGCGGACGGCGGCGTTATCAAGGCCGCTTTAAAAAAACGCCGCTTTAAATTTAAAAGTCGTTTGAAGCGCAGCTAGACGGGCAGAAATTTGAGCCTAGAGGAGCTTGATCTGCCCGCCATCGAGGTAAATGCCGACGTTAGCGAAAAAAAGAAGCTTTGCGGCCGATATTAGTGAGATAAAATTTAAAAATACGAGCTTTAAAGGCGAGGCGCAGGCAAACTCAAACAGTCTCAAATTTAAGCGGCGTCGCGCTTAAGGCTGATATAAACGAAAAAGGCGATATAAACGCCTCTGCAGCGCTCAAAGCCCTGGGCGTTAGCGGGATAAATTTGACTGAAAAAAAGCGTCGGCGAGATAAAGCTGAAAGACGCAAACGCAAGCGAGCTGGATGCTAAAAATAAAAAGGGCAAAAATATCGCCGCTAGCCTAAAAATTTGACGCTTGGCACCGCCTCCGCCCCGGTCGGTAAAAACAGTGCGGCAAGCCTAGAAAAGCTCATAATAAATGCGCCTAAATTTACGCTGGAAAATAACGCTAGCGCTGCTTCTATCGGCGAAGTAAAAGTGCAAAAAAATCGCGCTAAAAAAACAAAAAAATAAAGAGCTCGCTACCATCGCTGAAATCGGCGTGAAGGACGCGGATTTTGATCTAGCTAAAACCGCGCTTCGCATCGAAAGCGTCAGTATAAATAAGCCTAAATTTGCAACCGATATAAAAAGAAAACGGCGAGCTTAGCGCCATTAGCGAGCTTGGCTTAAACGGCGAAAAAAAGCCTCCGCCAAAAAAATCAAGCGCGAAAAAAACCTGCCAAGTCTCAAAAAAACGGCAGAAAAAAACCGCCTCAAAAAAAGAGCCAAAAAAACCGAGCAAAAAAAGCGCGAAAAAAATATGGAAAAACGGTTTTTAAATTTAGCGTCAAAACCTTCTCTGTTACGGGTGCTGATATCGGCGTAACGCACATTTTCGAAGGTCAAAAAGATAGCGCATAAAGTTTGACGGACTAAATATAAATTTACAAAAATATCAGCGAAAAATTTGAGCTGCGCCAGTGAGTGCCAAAAATCGACATGAAAAAGCTCGCAAAAAGCTCAAATTGGCTCTTAAGGGTAAAATCACGCCAGAACCTCTAAATATCGAAGCGGACGTGAAGCTAAGCGATGCAAATTTGCCTCGCTACTTCGTCTACGCTAAAAAAACTACCTGGACGCGAGTCTAAAAAAAGCGGCGAGCTAAATGCCGAAATAAACGTAAAATACGCCGCGGACGTCACTGTAAGCGGTAAAGGCAAACATCGCAAATATAGAGCTTGCGGACGGCTCTGGCGACAAGGTGTTCGCTTTTAAAAAAATCTTAAACTATCTAAAATTTCGTTTGCGAAAAATTTCTTCAATTTAGAGCGCGTTACCCTGAGCGCACCGTTTTTTTAAAAGGCGCATTTAAATAAAGAACGCGAGCTAAATCTAAGCAGTCTAGTGAAAAAGAGCGAGAGCGAAAAGGCGCAAAAAAAGCGGATGCAAAAACAAGTCGCCCCTAAAAACGAAAAAGCCTGTCGAAGCCGCAAAACCTCAGAAAAAAAGAGGTGAGTTTGACTTCGCCATCAAAAAAATATCCTCGTAGAAAAACGGCGACGTAGACTTCTCCGACGCATCGCTATTTATGCCGTTTGCGACCAAGATAACCAAGCTAGAAGGCGTACTGATGGATATCGACAGCACTCGCCCGACGATGGGTACGTTTGAGGGCGTGGTCGGCAAGAGCGGCTTTAGCAAGATCGGGCTCAAGCTACTGCCGTATGATCCGAAAAAGAGCACGGAAGTCAAAGTTTAGCTTTAAAGATATCGATCTAGTCGACGTCACGCCTTATAGCGGACAGTTTTTGGGCTACAAGATAGAAAAAAAGGCAAGCTAAATTGACTCTAAACTACGATGTTAAGGACTCTAAGCTAAACGGTAGCAACGTCGTAAATCTAGATACTCTCACGCTTGGCGAAAAAGGTCGAGTCAAAAGACGCGGTAAACCTGCCCCTATCGCTTGCTATCTCGATCCTGAGCGATCAAAACAATCAGATCAACATCGACCTGCCGGTGACGGGCGACCTAAACGACCCGGACTTTAAATACGGCGGCATCGTCTGGGAAGCTGTAAAGAAGCTGTTTGCAGACATCACGCTAGCCCCGTTTAGATTTTTTTGGGTAATATGCTCGGACTAAGTAGCAAGGATCTAAACACTATCGACTTTATGCCTGCAAATGTCGAGCTCATCGTATCTGAACAGGCTAAGATAGCCGACTTTATCAAGCTAACCACGGCAAAGCCTAAGATGAAACTAAGTATCACGCCCGCCTACTCGGATGTGGACGTAACGGCTCTAAAAAATGCGAAACTAAACGAAAAAATAAGCCAAACGATGAATCAAACCGGTAAAGACTACGCAGGAGCGCTCGCATCGCTGGTTCCTAAAGAAAAAAAGCAGCGACGAAAAAGGCGCTGAGAGAAGCTGCGCTAAAAGGCATCGAGGTGAAAAAAAGAGCAGCTGCTGGAACTTGCTAACGCAAGAGCTCAGGCTATCAAGGCGGCCCTAGTGCAGGCGGGACTGACAGAGGATAGGATGATCGTTAAAAAAGCCTGAAAAAACGGACGTCAAGCAGGGGCGAATACTCAAGCGTGATGATGGGCGTGGCGGATTAAATTAGTATGGTTGCGGGTGTTTATTCTACCCGCGTCCTCGCATTTTTTTGTTTGCCTTGTTTGCGACAAAAGGATTTTTTTAGGCTTAAATGTGTAAATTTGACGCACTGAGACCCGCACCGCAAAAAAATGCTAAATTGACGCCATCTCCACTTTAAAATTTCAAAAATCAAATTTAATAGAAATTTATACGAATTTCCAATTTCCTTCAAATTTTACGCAAATTTGGAAATTCATCTCAAATTTGGATAGAATTTTTGCTTGTGCAATGTAAAATTTACGAAAGGATTTTTTTATGAAAAAAATTTTTATACTTTTTATTTGCGGCGTTCCTTTTTACGGGATGCTTCGGGCTATTCGAGAGCTCGCCGGAGGTCGCTCAAACTAGCGAAGGCAACGCAAAAGGCTACAAAGAGGTAATGCGTATCAAAAGCAGACTGTTCCTCGTGTGCTAGCGGCGGTCAGGGCATCAAGATAAACGGCACGGACTACACCAGTGACGTGGCGATAAAATGCTGCATCGCTCAAAGCAGGATCGACACGAACGCGGCCATCAAAAAGTCTATATCCATAAAATAGCCGACGAAAGAGCTACAGATAGCGGCATGAAAATTTATCTCCAAAAAAACGGCGCGAAAATGCTCTATCCAAAAGAGCGTCTTGAGAGGCTTTTTCATCTTTTCTTACAAGACGAGCTGTTAAATCGCGGCATCATGGTCGTGGATAGCCAGACCTCGCCGTACACCTACCGCATGGATTTTGCCTTCACCGACTACGCCGCGACCTATAGCGCGTCGTCGCAGTATCTAAGCGCGGCGATGAAAGGCAAGCTAGGGCGTCAAAAACATAAACAAAAACCCGCGTGCTCAACATCTCCACCAGACAAGACGTGCGCAAACTAAAAGCAGGCGGCATCCAAGACTTTGATCTCTACATCTACCTTCTCGTTAAACAAGCCGCCAACAAAGCCGCCGAAGAGATATCAAAACTATAAAGGAAAAAAATATGAAAAAAATTAGCTTTTTACGCCCTTGCCGCCGCGCTTTTTGCCGCAGTCATGAGCGGATGTTCGCAGCGTAGCTCGGTGTTGAATTTGACTCCGTATCAATCAACCTCAAACCAGATGGGCTACCAAAAAAATATCCGTATAAATAGCATCGAGGACGCTCGCGCAAACAAAAAGCATAGTCGCCACGATCACCGGCAGCAACGGCAATGTCAAAGAATACGTCACACTACAAAAACAGCATCGAGAGCTGGCTGCAAGACGGCCTTAGCACCGAGCTTAAGCGCCTGGGGAGCAAATTTAAGCGATTTTTGGCGATATCGTCGTGGACGTGAGGATCGTCGAACTTAAAGCAAATCTAAGCGGCTACTCCACCGACAACCTAAAAAGGCTCGGCAAAGCTCACGATAACGGTACATAGAGGCGATCAAACCATCGCCAAAAAAACGTCTCGCAAGAGCAGACTCAAATTGCCCCGATCCACACGAGCGGCGCGTTTAAGAGCTTCTTTGATGAGCTACTCCAAGACATCGTAAAACGCGCGGCGATCCAAATCTAAAAAAGCTAATGAGATGCGCTAACTGCGGGCATTTGAGCTTCGGCGTGATCTGTCAAATTTGCAAAGATCACCTGCTCTCCTCGCCCGCAAGGACGCGCGTTTTTGGACGGCGATTTTAAAATTTACAGCTTTTTGATTACTCCGAGATTAAGTTTACTCCACTCAAAGCACCTATTTCACGGCTCTTTCGTTTACGGCGCGCTTGCAAATTTGAGTTTTGAAAATTTTTGCTGGCAAATGTAGCTTCGGCTCGCCCGTAAACGCCGTGCCGATCGACGATAGAGCTGCCAGCGGCTACTCGCATACGGCGATCTTGTCTCGCGCGTTAAAAAGCGCGGAAATCCGTCCGCTTTACGCCTGTTTGCACGCAGGCTCAAACGTCAGCTATCACGGCAAAGACCTAGCCTTTCGCCTAAAAAAATCCGCGAAAGTACAAAGCTCTTAAAAATGCCCAAACTTTCCAGTTATTTTAGTGGATGATATCGTGACTACCGGCACGACGATAGATGAAGCCAGACGGACGCTGCAAAAAGCAGGCTGCGAGGTACTTTTTGCGTTGACGCTTGCGGATGCGAGGTATTAAATTAAATTTACAATCAAAGTTTAAGCTAGAATCAGGCAGTAAATTTTTAAGGATAAAAATGGAAGAAAAATCTACTCAATCAAAAATCAAGACATCCAAGCCGTCGATATCGAGGAGTCGATAAAAACGAGCTACCTCGACTACTCGATGAGCGTCATAGTCGGTCGCGCCCTGCCAGATGTCAGAGACGGCCTAAAGCCCGTTCATAGACGCATCCTATACGCGATGAACAACCTAGGAGTCGGCAGCCGCAGCCCGTATATGAAGTCCGCGCGTATTGTTGGCGAGACTATGGGTAAATATCACCCGCACGGCAATCTAGCCATCTACGATGCGCTCGTGCGTATGGCGCAGAAATTTTCCATGCGCTATCCGACTGTCGACGGCCAAGGAAACTTCGGCTCCATCGACGGCGACGGCGCAGCAGCAGAGCGTTATACCGAAGCTAGGATGACCAATCTCACCGAAGAAAGTTTTACGCGATATCGAAAAAAAGATACGGTTGATTTTATCCCAAACTACGACGACAGAGAGACCGAGCCCGACGTACTGCCCTAGCCGCGTGCCAATGGCTTCTAAACGGCTCTAGCGGTATCGCCGTCGGTATGGCGACGAATATCCCGCCGCACAGCCTTGACGAGCTAATCGACGGGCTTTTACTCGTACTTGAAAATAAAAACGCGACGCTAGAAGAGGTGATGCAGTACATAAAAGGGCCGGATTTCCCGACTGGCGGGATAATATTTGGCAAAAAAAGGCATCATCGAGGCCTACCGCACGGGACGCGGCCGAGTGAAACTACGCGCCAAAAACTCATATCGAAAAAAAGCCGAACAAAGACGTCATCGTCATAGACGAGCTGCCGTATCAGACGAACAAAGCCCGCCTCATCGAGCAGATCGCCGAGCTGGTTAAAGAAAAACAGATCGAAGGTATCAGCGAAGTGCGCGACGAGTCCGATAAGGACGGCATCCGCGTCGTCATCGAGCTAAAACGCGACGCGATGAGCGACATCGTGCTAAACAATCTCTTTAAATCCACGACGATGGAAAGCACGTTTGGCGTCATAATGCTGGCGATAAACAACAAAGAGCCGAAGGTATTTAACCTAATCGAACTTTTGAAGCTATTTTTTTAAATCACAGAAAAAAACCGTCATCATCCGCCGCACGATATTTGACCTAGAAAAAGCCCGCGCAAGAGCGCATATTTTAGAAGGCTTAAAGATCGCGCTAGATAATATCGACGAGGTGATCGAGCTCATCAAAAAAATAGCGCCGACACGCCTAGCGCTCGCGAGGGCTTGGTAGCGAAATTCGGACTTAGCGAGCTGCAAGCAAACGCCATCCTGGATATGAGGCTAAGCAAGCTAACGGGTCTTGAGCGCGAAAAAAACTAGAAGCCGAGCTAGCCGAACTAATGGCTGAGATCGCGCGCCTTGATGAAAGTCTAAAAGAGCGAAACCTTGCTAGAAAAAAACTAATCAAAGACGAGCTACTTGAGATAAAAAAATAAATTTAAAAGTACCGCGCATCGCCGAGATCGTGGACGACTACGACGATATCGACATCGAAGACCTCATCCCTAACGAAAATATGGTCGTAACCATCACGCATCGAGGCTACATCAAGCGCGTGCCGAGCAAGCAGTACGAGAAGCAAAAACGCGGCGGTAAGGGCAAGGTCGCGGTAACCACGTACGACGACGACTTTATCGAGAGCTTCTTTACGAGCAACACTCACGACACGCTGATGTTTGTGACTGACCGCGGACAGCTCTACTGGCTAAAAGTCTATAAGATCCCTGAAGGAAGCCGCACGGCAAAGGGTAAAGCGGTAGTAAATCTCATCCAGCTACAGCCTGACGAAAAGATCAAGGCGATCATCCCGACGACTGATTTTGCCGAAAAGCAAATCGCTCGCGTTTTTTTCACCAAAAAACGGCATCGTAAAACGCACGAGTGAGCGAATTTAAAAACATCCGCTCTATCGGCGTTCGCGCTATTAACCTGGACGAGAACGACGAGCTAGTGACCGCTCTCATTGTCGAGGGCGAAGAAGAGCCGATAAATATAATCGATGAGCTTGGCGTAGAGACCGAGATAAACGAGATAGAGGCAATAGAAGCTCAGATCGATGAGGAAAAATAGCGAAGAAAACGACGAAAACGCAGCCGAAGGAAGCGACGATAGCGAAAAAAATGCTATTTATCGTAACCAAAAAGGGCATGTGCCTCAAATTTGAACTCAGCAAAGTCCGCCAGATGGGCAGAACGGCTCGCGGCGTGACGGGTATTAAATGTAAAGAAGCCAGCGACGAGGTCGTAGGCGCAGCCGTCATCGAAAACAACGATCAAGAGGTGCTAAGCATATCTCAAAAAGGTATCGGCAAGCGCACGACCGCGGAAGAATACCGCCTAACGAATCGCGGCGGCAAGGGCGTAATCTGCATGAAGCTAACGAATCGTACCGGCGATCTAATCGGCGTCGTAATGGTCGATGACGAACAAGATCTGATGGCTCTAACCTCAAGCGGCAAGATGATACGCGTCGATATGCAAAGCATCCGCAAAGCCGGCCGAAACACCAGCGGCGTCATCGTCGTAAATGTGGACGGCGACGACGTAGTCAGTATCGCCAAGTGTCCTAAAGCCGATGATGGCGAGGATGAGAGCGGCGAAGAGACGCTAGAAAATTTAGAATGAATTTAGTGTTTTTGGAATACAATTTGCTAGTAAATCTGCAAACAAAAAAACAACTAAATTTAAAGGTTCAAGAATGAAAAAAATTACATTCGCGGTTTTTTTGTAGTCGTTGCTTTTTTTAGCCAGCGGTTGCTCCAAAAAAAGCAAATACACCAAAAGCAAGACATCGTCATCCAAAAGGTCGATAAAGAAGACATCAGAAGCGTGATGAAACAAGAAAAGATGATATACGATATCGAACCGGCCGATGCGGTATTTGGCGCCGTGGGCGAGGGTATCGCTCCAACCAACACCGTCTCTCACGCCCAGTCTCTAGCTCTAGCTAAACGCGCAGCTATCGCGGATGCGCAAAGACAGCTAGCCGAGAAGCTATACGGAGTCAAGATAAACTCCAAAAGATACGGTTAGAGACGCGATGCTTAGAGACTCGACCATCACGACTCAAGTAGCAGGCCTCATCAAAAAAACGCTTCCATCGTCGAGCACGACTTTAAAGACGGGCTATATCGCGTCAGAATGGAAATGAAAAATAGATCAAAGCAAGTGGCAAGAAAATTTCTGCTTACTGATTGCCACTGCGGCGCTTCTTTACGGCTCGGAGGAGTTTATCCTCTGGGCCAAAATCTCCACTAAAAAAATCACGCCGTCGTTTACGACGATATCGCGCTTTCAAAAGCGATGGTCCTAAGCGAGCTAGAGTATGAGTATCTATGCGAAATAAACGCTCCCAAAGCAGCCCGCGCAAAGCTCGCTAGGGTTTTTAAATCTACATAAAAACAGAGCTTTTCGAGTGCTTTTTGCCATACAAATTGAGGTCGAAGACCGCTTCGTCCAACGCAACAAAACTATGAACTCCACAACCGATCTCACGCTATTTCCCGTGCGTTTTACGGTGAAATGTAAGCCCTCTTCGGCTATCATAAGCGTATTTAAAAACAAAGAGTAAAAAGATGAACATCGTAATAGTAGAAGACGACATAAATATGCGCAAGTCCCTAGAGATCGCGCTTAGCGAATACGACGATCTAAAAAAATCAAAAGCTATAAAAGCGCGGTCGAGGCGCTTAAAAAAATGGGCGAGGACATCGATCTCATCATCGCCCGACATCAACATGCCCCAGATGGACGGGCTGGAGTTCATCAAGCGTCTGGAGGGCAAATTTGACGTCATCATAATGACTGGCAACGCGACGCTAAACAAAGCCATCGAGAGCGTGCGCCTTGGCGTCAAGGATTTTCTAACGAAACCATTTGACGCACAAACGCTGTATGAGGCGATAAAAAGGGTCGAAAGTACACGCCGTAAACTGCCAGCTGCGAGCCTAAAAAGCCGCGCAAAAACGGGTCAAATTTACAGGCTGATTCGACCGATTTCGTCGCTAGCTCGCCAGCTCTTGCTAATGCACTAAATTTAGCCTCGCGAGTCGCAAAAACTGACGCTTCGGCGATGTTAATGGGCGAAAGCGGCGTAGGCAAGGAGCTGTTTGCTAAATTTATCCATAAAAACTCGCCGCGCAAGGACGGTCCGTTTATAGCGATAAACATGGCCGCGATCCCCGAAGTTTGATAGAAAGCGAGCTTTTTGGCTTTGAAAAGGGTGCATTTACCGATGCTTCGGCGATGAAAAAGGGGCAGTTTGAGCTAGCAAGTGGCGGCACGCTGTTTTTAGACGAGATCGGCGAGATGCCGCTAAATTTGCAGCCAAAGCTCCTGCGCGCGATCCAGGAGCGCGAGATCACGCGCCTTGGCGCCACAAAAAGCGTCAAGATCGACGTTCGTATCGTATCCGCGACGAACGCAAACCCTGCCTGCGATGATTAGCGAGGGTAAAGTTTAGAGAGGATCTGTTCTACCGCCTAAACACCGTACCGGTCGCCATCCCACCGCTAAGAGAGCGCAAAGAGGAGATCCTGCCTATAGCCGAGCGTTTTTTTGAAACAAAGCTGCGAGGAGTTTAATCTCGGCGCAAAAAGCTTTTCCGAAGCGGCGGTAAAAGAGCTAGAAAACTACGATTTTCCCGGCAATATCCGCGAGCTTATCTCCGTCGTGCAGCGAGCAGCGATACTCAGCGAAGGCGAGGAGATACAGCCGGGCGACCTTTTTTTGCAGGCTCGAAGCAGAAAATAGCCAGTTTAAAGCTTTACGCGAGTAAAAATAGGCAAAAATTTCTAGTTTAAATTGAGCTGGCCGAGACGGCGACGCTGAAAAATGCGGTGCGGTTTTAGTTAATTTGAGCGGTAAAGTTGAGCCAATAAAAAGTTCAAATTTGATCGCGAATTTGAGTTCAAATTTAGCAAACAAGAATAGTCGCGGACAACTTTTTGCCAAAAAAACCCGATTTGAGCGCGCGAAATAAGTTTGGTCTTAAGCGTGCGATGCGGCCGATGAGGCTAAGTATGAGACAAATCGTGGCTTAGAAGCAAACAAAATTTAATCCGCAAGCCTGACGAGTCCTTGGCACTAGGCTAAGCCAAATAGGTTTGTCGCAGGGGCGGCTTTGCCAACCGAGAAATAAAAAAAGCCAAAAAAATAAAAAGGAGCCAAAAAAATGAGAAAAATTTAACGTTGCCGTCGTAGGCGCAACCGGCGCAGTCGGAGAGGAGCTTTTCCGCGTTATGGAGGAGGTGGATTTCCCGGTGGGCGAGCTGCTACCGCTAGCAAGCGCAAAAAAAGCGCAGGCACCCAGATAGAGTTTAAAGGCAAAAAGCCACAAGGTCGTAGAGCTCGCCGAGACGGTTTTTGACGAGCACGAGATCGATATAGCGTTTTTTTAGCGCAGGCGGATCGGTATCAGAAAAAAATACGCTACATTTGCAGCCGCCAGCGGCGCCGTCGTCATCGACAACACCAGCCACTTTAGGATGGACGCGGACGTGCCGCTAGTCGTGCCCGAGTGCAACCCACAAGACATCGCGCAGTGGAAAACCCGCGGCATCATCGCCAACCCAAACTGCTCGACCATCCAAATGGTGCAGATTTTCAAAAACCGCTAGACGATGCGTACGGCATCAACCGCGTGGACGTCTCGACCTATCAGGCGGCTTCAGGTGCGGGCAAAGAGGGCATGGAGGAGCTAGTCACGCAGCTGCAAAAGTTTTTCGAGTTTAAGCTTGATGAGTGCGAGCCAAAGGTCTTTGCTCACCAGCTAGCCTTTAACGTCATCCCGCACATCGACGTATTTTTGGACAACGACTACACAAAAGAAGAGATGAAAATGGTCAATGAGACCCAAAAAAATCCTCCACAAAAATATGGAAGTGAGCGCGACCTGCGTGCGCGTGCCGGTGCTTCGCAGCCACTCAGAGGCTATCACGATTCATTTTTGATAGAGATGTGGATGCCGCAGCTGCGCGCGAAGTCCTGCGCAAGGCGCCTAGCATCGTAGTCGTGGATGAGCCCGCCGCAAAAAAATACCCGATGCCAAGCATCTCAAGCGACACTAACGAAACATACGTCGGACGCATCCGCACGGATAACTACCGCAAAAACGTCCTGCATCTGTGGTGTAGCGCCGATCAGATCCGCGTGGGAGCGGCGACCAATGCCGTAAGAATCGCGCAAAAAAATGGATAGAGATGCAGGAGTAGCCACCCGCATTTTGTTAACTTTGCCAGATTTACGCTTTGATTTGGCGGGCGCACCTTGCCTCGCTTTGGCGTAGATTCGGCTAAATTTCTACTTGCTTTATTTTTTTAAAATTGACGCATAAATTCACCCATATCTTTACGGTGCAAACTACCGCAAGTAGGCTTAGCGGGTAAATTCAACAAACCTTCATCGTGCTCAGATTTACAACCCCAAAAAAATCAATTGTCCAGACGCCGCGCATGGCTCACAAGCAAAAACTCCACAAAATTCAAATTTAAACTCCACCACAAAAACGACCCGGCCGCACTGCCCCAATTTACCGTTAAACAAGAGCCTGCTCCACGTCCTAGCTTTAAGAAAAAAATATTATAAAATACGCGTTTTATTTTTTTCAACAAAGGAAATTAATGCGTAAAAGCTTTTGAAAAAAATCCTGCTCTTTAGCAACAACTTCACGCTACTTCCCGTGGTATTTGGCTTGCTTGGCGCGATCGTGCTTTTTCGTCATCGCCAGCTACGACGTAGGCAAGGTTTTTGTCGCCGTTTATCACTACTTTTTCGGCGATTTTCACCCCGAGAACTTCCACTCAAACGTCGTCGGCGAGATCGTGGGCGCGATCGACCTCTACCTCATGGCGCTCGTGCTTTACATCTTTAGCTTCGGCATTTATGAGCTGTTTATCTCCGAGATCGAGGAGCTCAAGCAGTCCAAACAGAGCAAAGTCCTCGAGGTACACTCGCTCGACGAGCTCAAAAGATAAACTAGGCAAAGTCATCATCATGGTGCTTATCGTTAACTTTTTTTCCAGCGCGTTTTTGCACGCAAATTTCGCCCACTCCGCTTGAGATGACCTACCTTGCGGCCTCGATTTTGGCGCTTTGCTTGGGACTTTATTTCCTACACAAAGGCGAGCACTGAGGGCTTTTTGCGAGCCTGGATTCGGGCTCGCTTTTTACATTCACTTCAAATTTTCACCGCCGTGCCGCATGTGAATAACTTTTTAAATTTATGCTTTTTATCGTTAAGTTTTATTTCAGAATTTATCCCCAAATTTAAAAGCTATATAAATTTAAGTTCTATTTTAGCGATAAATGCCGATTTTATGGGCTTTAGAGATTCAAATTTAGGGATTACAAGATAAGCATAAATGATATAAATTATTTCACTTTTCACTCCGTGAAAAAAACGTGAAAAAGTTACGTTTAATTTCTAGCTTTTTTTCAGGGTAAATTGACGCAGCTAAATTTGATCGGCATGACCCGCATCTTTACGGCATAAACCAAAATTGATTTGAATTTTTGGGTTTGCAAATCAGGGAGTTCAAATTTTATGTTTCAAAAAAATAGCCGTAAATTTAAAAAAACGGCGCACGCTTACAGCATACGCCGCCAAGGGGTATTTTAATCAAAAAAATAGCGGCAAAAGCGCCACCTAAAAATCAGTCAAATAGCGAATTACGCTTTCGTTGTGATACACGCGCCTGATCACTTCGCCAAAAAAATCGGCGCGACGCTGAGCACTTTTATCTTTTCGTTTTTCTTCGCGAAGCGGTATCGTGTCGGTCACTACTAGCTCGTCTAGCGCGCTATCTGCGAGGTTTTTCGTATGCTTTTTCCCGAGAGCACCGCATGCGTGCAGCACGCCATGACCGAGGTCGCGCCGCGCTCTTTAAAGACTTTAGCCGCCTTTACTATCGTGCCGCCCGTGTCGATCATATCATCGACCAGGATCACGTCCTTGCCCGCCACGTCGCCGATCACGTTCATTACTTCGCTCTCGTTAGCTTTTTTTCGCGGCGTTTATCGACGATGACGATGTCGAGATTTAGGGGCTTTTGCGACGCTTCTAGCGCGCGCGACTCCGCCGATATCGGGGCTAGCGATGATAGGATTTTTGAGATTTTTGTTTTTGATGTGGTCGTTAAAGATGATCGAGCCGTAAAGGTTATCGACCGGAATGTCGAAAAAAAGCCCTGAATTTGCCCCGCATGAAGGTCGATCGTGACGACGCGGTCGATGCCCGCCGTTTGCATCATATTTGCCACGAGTTTTGCCGTGATAGGCACGCGAGGAGCAGCCTTGCGGTCTTGGCGCGCATAGCCGAAATACGGCACCACCGCCGTTATCGAGCTAGCCGAGCTACGCTTAAGCGCGTCGGTTAGGATCAAAAGCTCCATCAAATTTACGTTTGCGGGCGCGCAGGTAGGCTGGATGATAAAAAAATATCCTTACCGCGCACGCTCTCGCCGATCTGCACGCTGATCTCGCCGTCGCTAAATCGTTTTACGGTAGCTTCGCTAAGCGGAAGCGATAAATAGTGCGAAATTTTCTTTGAAAACGCCGGATTTGCGGTGCCCGAAAAGATTTTGTAACCTCTCATAACGATTAACCTTTATAAAATTTTTTCTCTAATTTTACCGAACTAAAACTTAAATTCGTAGATTTTTGCGGATAAATTTTTATCTTTTTGTCGGCTCAAATTTGAGCTTTTGACGCGCTAGTTCGGGCTGCCGACGAAATAATCTTTTTAAAAATTATACGGCGCCGACCGTCCCAATAGAGCTCAAATTGACGCGAGATAATAAAAGCGGCCGCGAGCGCAGCAAAAAACGCTCGCGAAATGCCGTTAGTCTATTTTCAAAACGCTTAAAAACGCTTCCTGCGGCAAATTTACCTTGCCGATAGCTTTCATGCGCTTTTTGCCCTCTTTTTGCTTTTCGAGCAGCTTGCGCTTACGCGTGATATCGCCGCCGTAGCACTTGGCGGTTACGTTTTTGCCCATAGATTTTTACCGTTTCGCGCGCGATGACTTTGTTGCCGATGCTGGCTTGAATAGCCACCTCAAAGAGCTGGCGCGGCACGATCTCTTTCATCGCTTTGACGAAGTCGCGTCCTTTGGACTGGGCTTTGGACTCTGGCACGATGATGGAGAGCGCGTCCACGGTCTCGCCCGCGACCTTGATATCAAGCTTCGCCCAGATCGCCCACGCGGTAGTCGCTAGGGCTCGTAGTCAAAGCTCGCGTAGCCTTTGGTGCTCGATTTTTAGCTTGTCGTAAAAGTCCATCACGATCTCGTTCATCGGGATGTCGTACTCAAGCAGCACGCGCTCTGGCGTGATGTAGTCCATCTTGGTCTGCACGGCGCGGCGGTTGTTTAGCAGCGTGATGATGTTGCCCAAAAACTCGCTTGGCGTGATGATCGTGGCTTTGACGTAGGGCTCTTTGATATGCTCGATTTTATTGACCGGAGGGAGCTGGCTAGGGGTTTTTGGATACGTAAAATTGACCGTCGGTTTGTACGACTTCGTAAGTTACGGTCGGAGCCGTGGCGATGAGATCGAGGTCAAATTCGCGCTCCAAGCGCTCCTTGATAACCTCCATATGCAGTAGCCCCAAAAATCCGACGCGAAAGCCAAACCCAAGCGCTACCGAGGTTTCGGGCTCGTAGCTGATAGAGCTATCGTTTAGCTTTAGCTTATCCAGGGCGTCGCGTAGGGTCTTCAGTTATCCGTTTCGATTGGATAAAGTCCCGCAAATACGAACGGTTTAGCCCGCTCAAAGCCGCCGACGGGCTCTTTTACGGGATTTTTTTAGCTAGTGTGATGGTATCTCCCTACCTGCACGTCGCTCACGTTTTTTTAGTCCGAGCACCACGATGCCGACCTCGCCCGCGCCCAAATTTGCCGTTTTTATCGGGGCAATGGGGTTTGGATACATGAGATCTAGCACGATGTGTTTTTTTGCCCGTGCCCATGACTAGGATTTCGTCGTTTTTCTTTAGCTCGCCGTCGTAGACGCGAACGAGTGCTAGCGCGCCTCAGATAGTTGTCAAACCAGCTGTCGTAGATGAGCGTTTTTTTAGCGGCTTTTCCGCTTCGCCGCCGGGAGAAGGGATGCGCGTGATGATGGCTTCTAGCAGCTCTTTAATGCCGATGCCCGTTTTCGCGCTGACCTCGATCGCGCCGCTGCAGTCAAGCCCTATAACGTGCTCGATCTCGTTTTTTTACGCGAGCCGGATCTGCTGCGGGAAGGTCGATTTTATTTATGACGGGGATGATTTCGAGGTTGTTTTCTAGCGCGATATAGACGTTTGCGATGGTCTGCGCCTCTACGCCCTGAGAAGCGTCCACGACGAGCAGCGCACCCTCGCAGCTAGCTAAGCTACGGCTTACCTCGTAGCTAAAGTCCACGTGGCCCGGAGTGTCGATCCATTGGGACGAAAGTACTCGCCGCCAAGCGCGTAGTTTAGGCGCACAGACTGAGCCTTGATCGTGATGCCGCGCTCTTTTTCGATGTCCATCGTGTCCATGATCTGCGAGCTCATCTCGCGGTCGCTGACGGCGCCGCACTCCTGGATGAGGGCGGTCTGCTAGCGTACTTTTGCCGTGGTCGATGTGAGCGATGATGCTAAAATTTCTGATGTTTTTCATGAAATCCCTAGTTACATTTCTGGGCGATTGTATAAAAGTACTTTTCGTTAAAGTAGAGTAAATTTAGCTTTCGTTAAACGGGTGGCGGCTTGAGGCGGGAGATTTGGAGTAAATTTGACGCGTATTCGGTTCGTAAAATTTAACGTAAATTTTGAAGTTTTTCGTGCACGGCGCAAATAACGACGCAAAGCGAATACAAAAAAATAAACATACGCCGCCAGTGGAGCAAAAGCTACGAACCCTGAGGCGTAAACTAGAGCGCTTAGGGCCGTATGTCGCGTTTGCAAGCGCGGGTATATGATACGTCCAAAGCTCAGGCTTTTCAAAAGGAGTGTCGATAGCGTTGAAATACAAAGCCAAATTTAGCGCTAGCAGTAGCAAAAATATATAATTCTTTTTCATAAAAGGAAAAGCGGCGCAAACCAAGGCTACCGCGAAATTTAACGCGATAAGAGAAATCATATAGCTACCGCCTGCAAAGGCACAAAGAAGGCCTAAAATCACTATTAATACATCTTTTTTTCATATCTAAACTACCACTTTTTTTAGCTCTTTCAGATTTTTGCATAGCGCATAAATTTTGATTTATTTGCCCGCTAAATTTTCGCTCAAATTTTAGTGATGATGCTCCAAATGCCCGCCCGCATCGTTTGATCTTACTTCGCAGATGAGTTCGTCAGCGCATTCGTTGTTGCTGCTTTCAAGCTGCAGCGTCGTGTGCGTGATGCCCTAGATGTTCCATTTCGTGCGATATTTCGGCCATGATCCGCTCCGCTTCGCGTACGCTTAGCTCGCCGCTAACTACGATGTGAGCCGTGAGCGCGTTTGCGCCACTTGTTATGCTCCAGACGTGCAGGTCGTGCACCGAAAGCACGCCATCCACGCCACTGATCTGCGCGACGAGCGCGTCCAGGCTCACGCCCTTTGGCGAGCCCTCCATCAGGATGTTTAGGCTCTCTTTTAGCACGCTCCAGCCGCTTTTTACGATGAGCGCGGCCACGAGCACGCTAGCCGCCGCGTCCGCCCAGCCCCAGCCAAAACACATCATCGCCAAAGCCGCCGCGATCGCGCCTACCGAGCCCAGGGCGTCGCCCAGCACGTGTAGGTAGGCGCCGCGCATATTGACGTTTTTTTCTCACGTCGCCGCCGCGCAGCATATAGCGCCACGACGATGTTTACGGCAAGACCCAGCGTGCTGATAGCAAGCATGCCCGCGGTGGCTACTTCGGGCGGGTTTTGGAAGCGCCGCGCCGCCTCGATGACGATCAAAACGGCGATCGCGACGAGAGCGAGAGCGTTTATCGTCGCGGCTAAAACTTTCGATCCGCCTGTAGCCGAAGGTCTTTTTGCAGGTTGCCTTTGCGTTCGCCGAATTTAAACGCAAACAGCGAAAGTCCGAGCGCCGCTGCGTCTGATAGCATGTGCCCGGCGTCGGAGAGTAGGGGCGAGCGAGTTCGTCGCCAAGCCGCCCGCGACCTCAACCAGCATAAAAGCGGATATTATAAGGAAGGAATTTCTCAAAACGGTTTTATTTGATGTGTGCGGATGCGCGCAATGAGCGTGATTTTTCGTGCATTTTTGACCTCGTTTTTGGGCAAATTTTAGTTAAATTATACCACAAAAAAAGCGCTTAAATTTTATCTATATCGCCTTCTAGTCCGGCATCTACGCGCTTGCCGATGTCTTTTAGTTTGCTAAACTCCTCTATCAGCCTCGGCGCGTCATCGAGGCTGATCGCAAACGTCCAAAGATAGGTGAGCACCGAGTAGATGTAACCCGCGTTTGCCTGCTTGTGTGAGAGCAAAAATATCGCCAAACTAAAAATCGCTGCCGCGCTCGCGCCGATGATGAAAAAGCTCATCGCCTCTCTGTTTGAGATGCGGATACGAAGCTTTGAAAGTACGTCGTAGTGGCGCTTTAGCGTGCGCTCATCGCCTGTGCTTATGCGTCCTGCCTCGCGCTCTAGCTGGTTGTTTAGCTTTAGATATAAGCGGTCGTTTTTGGCGATGTATTTGGGTAGCAAAACTCCAAAAAAACCGCGAGTAGGGGCAAAAACTGCCAAACCCACGTAGAACTCGATAAATAAAAGCATGATCGCCGAGCCGAAAATCGATACGACCGAGGGTGAAAAACACGGGAAAAATGCTGCTCGAAAAAAATCCACGAATTTGCGAGACAAATTTGCTCTTGCGATTACGGCGCTTTCGTCTTTTGCGGCTCTTTTTTTCGTTCATTACCACGCTTACGGCAAGTCCTGCATATATCCTAGTAAACACCTGCGTATCCACACGCCGCCTAATCGAGCCAAGCCCCCAGCCCACGAATACCATGACCGAGTAGCTAAGCGCCAAAAGCGTGTCGCCCGCTACGATAGCGTTTATGGCGATGCCGGCTAGTAAGGGATAGACGAGAAATAGCCCGTTTTCCGCTAAAAACCAGGCTAAACGTCAAGAACAGCTTTTTAAAATTTTTTTCTTTGCGATGAGCGTTAGCGTCTTAAATGCGCTATTTTGCATAAAATTCCTTTGTTTAAAAATCGCGCGGATTTTAGCTGATTTTAAATTCTGCGTCAAATTTTCGGGAATTTTTGCTGTAACTCTTGACATTACAACAAAATTTTATTATACTTCGTTCATCGGTTGTAAGTTATAGCATTACAACAAAAATTTTCTAAGGAGAAAAAAAGATGTCAAACTACAAGATCGTTTCAACGAAAAAGTGAGCCGAGAATCGAGCTAAAAAGACGCTCTAGGCTTAAGCGGCTGCGAGCTTTCTATCAACGAGCTTCCCGCAAACGTGAGCGTGCCGTTCGTGCATTCGCACAAGCAAAACGAGGAGCTTTACTTGGTGCTAAAAGGCGGCGGCACGCTTTTTATTGACGGCGAGGAAAAAGGCGGTGGGCGAGGGCGACGCGATCCGCATCGATCCGGACGGCAAAAGGTGCTTCAAGGCGGGCGCGCAGGGGATGAAGTTTATCTGTATCCAGACCAAACGCGGCAGCCTGGAGCAATACACGATGAGTGACGGCGTGATAAACGAGGACGTAAGGCCGAGCTGGCTGTAAATTTCGCAAGGCGCGCGACAAACGCGGGCGTAAATTTTAAACTACGCGGCGCGGCAAAACGGCGGCAAAATGCGAGCGCACTAATCGCAGCGGCTGTGCGATCAAACAAATCACATTAAAAGGAAAAAAACAATGAAAATAGCAATCATCGGAGCAAACGGCAAAACAGGCGTAAATTTAGTAAAAGAGGCCCTAAAACAAGGGCATGACGTAACGGCTATCGTGCGAAACAAAGGGTACAAAAACGGCGACGTAAAAGTAGTTTATAAAGATATTTTTGAGCTAACAAGGGCCGATCTAGCGGGCTTTGACGCCGTTATCAGCGCATTTGCGGCTTGGACGCCCGAAACATTTGGGCTTCATAAAAAGGTAGCAAAACACCTTGCAGACGCGCTTAGCGGTACGAAAACGAGGCTGATCATCGTAGGCGGCGCAGGTACGCTACTAGTGGACGATCAAGGCACTATGGCTATGGATACGCCGGGCTTCCCGCCTGAGTATATGGGCGTCGCAAAGGCTACGGCGGAGTCGTTTTTCGAGCTAAAAGGCAGAACCGATGTGCTTTGGACCTACGTCTCGCCTGCTGGAGACTACGACGCAGATGGTGCTCGCACGGGCAAATACGTGCTCGGCAACGATCACGTCATATTAAACTCGCAAAACGAGAGCTATATTAGCTACGCAGACCTAGCGCTTGCGGTCATAGACGAGCTAAAAAAATAGAAATTTCGTGCAAAAGCGCTTTACCGCAGTCGGCGAGAGAGCGTGAGTTTAAAATTTTGCGTAATTTAGCTAAAAATAACGCCGCGCAAAAAAGGACGCGCGACTTTTTAAATTTAAACCAAGGCCGGTTATGCAAATAGGGACAAAGAAATTTTCCATCGCTATACATATATTGCTTAGCTGCGAGTTTTTTTAAGGACGAGAAAAAAACACGAGCGAGTTTTTTTAGCCGGCACGATCGGCACGAACCCCGTCATCGTGCGAAATATAATCAGGCTTTTAAAAATTGGCAAATTTGATAAATGTAAGCGCGGGCACGGGTGGGGCGAATCTAGCTAAAAAGGCCTGAACAGATCACGCTGTTTGATATATTTTCGGCGGTAAACGAGGGGCGAAAAACGATATCTTTAAAATCCACAAAAAAACTCGCCGCCGCCTTGTCCTCTGGGGGCAGGATCGAGGCGCTTTTGACGCCTCAATTGGCTCCGCGCAGCAAGCGATGTTTGATAGCTTGGCGGGCGTAAAGTTTGCAAAAATTTGCTAGACGAACTGGTGGCTAAAAAAACTAAAATTTGCGTCTTTTTAAATTTTTCTCGCTTTAAAATTAATCCGTAATTCAAAAAAACAGAAGTGTTTGTAGTTTAAGAAAAAAATTTACTTATAATTCACGGATTAAATTTAAAGGAGATTTCGTGCAACCAAACGCTAAACGCGGAATAATCCAAAAAAATATTTCGAGGCGAATTTGCTTCTAAAAATTTTTAGCCGGACTTATTTTTGGGCGCCGTTTGCGGCATCATTTTTCAAGACGCAAAGGACGCGATAGTTATCCTAAAAGCCTTTTTGGCGACGTGTTTATAAGACTTCTTAAAATGATCATCGTGCCTATCGTTATGGCCTCGCTCATAGTGGGCTGTAGCTCCATATCGCCTTCCGATCTTGGCAGAGTGGGGGCAAAGGTGCTGATTTTTTACATATTGACGTCGTTTCTTGCCATCATAGTCGGGCTTGCGGTCGGACTTATCTTGGAGCCGGGAGCAGGGCTACATATAACCGGCAGCGGCGACGTAGCAGGCAAAGCCGCAAATGCGCCTAGCATGTCGTCGATACTCGTAAATTTATTTCCCACTAACCCTTTTTGAAGCTATTGCAAAGGGCGAAATTTTACAAATCATAACTTTTAGCCTATTTTTTTCGGCGTCGCGCTTTCGTTTTTAAAGGATAGCAAAGATGAGAGGCTTAGTAGGCTTGGAAATTTGATCTACGACGTATTTGACGGAATCAACCACATCATGTTTTACGTTATAAGATGGATCATGGAGTACGCGCCGTTTGGCGTTTTCGCTCTTATATTTATCGTATTTTCGCAGCAGGGCGTAAAGGCTTTCGGACCGCTTCTTGGTGTCACGGTTAGCGCTTATATCGGCTTTGCAGCTCAAATTTTCGTCGTTTATTTCTTGATTTGCTTGATCGTTAAAATCAATCCGTTTAAATTTCTAAAAAAGGTTCGCCCGCCCTATGCTTACGGCTTTTGTAACTAGAAGCTCGGGTGGGACGCTACCTATCTCGATGAAAACGGCCGAAGAAGACATGGGTATCCCAAAGCAAATTTACGGCTTTGCGCTTCCCGTGGGCGCCACCGTAAATATGAACGGCACGATCATATATCTAGGTATCTGCGCGATGTTTATCGCTAACGCCGTGGGCGTGGAGCTTGACTCTGGGGCTAAAATGACCATAATACTAACGGCCGTCCTTGCTGCCGTGGGAACTGCCGGGGTGCCTGGAGCGGGCGCGATAATGCTTTTGATGGTGCTTGAATCAGTCGGCCTAAAAAGTTGAGGGCGGAAGCGCGGTAGCCGCTGCGTATGCGCTGATTTTAGGTATCGATGCGATCCTTGATATGGGGCGCACGTCGATGAACGTCACGGGAGATATGCTGGGCGCGCTAGTTGTGGCTAAAAAAATGAAAAAAATTAGACGAAAGTAAGTGGGCGGATTAGAATTTAATAAATATTTAGATAAAAATCGCTAAAAAATTTAAAGGAAATATATGATTTTTCATAGACGCTTGCCTTAAAAAAACCAACCCCATATACGCCTGTTTGGATGATGCGCCAAGCTGGCAGATATCTGCCAGAATATATGGCTGTAAGAGCTAAAGCAGGGGACTTTTTATCACTTTGTAAAGACTATAAAAAGGCTAGCGAGGTCACACTTCAGCCAGTTGAAATCCTTGGTGTTGATGCGGCGATTTTATTTAGCGACATTCTCGTTGTGCCTCTTGAAATGGGTATGGATCTGCGTTTTTGAAAAAAGGTGAGGGGCCTGTTTTTTTACAAAGCCTTTGCGTGATGAGGCCGCACTTGATGCACTTAGTATCGAAAGATCGGTAAAAAAAGCTTAGCATACGTCTATGACACGATCAAGCTAACTCGTGAAAATTTAGCCAAAGATAAGGCGCTCATTGGCTTTTGCGGCGCACCTTGGACGATAGCTACATATATGATCGAGGGTGGTGGCAGCAAAAACTATGCGGTCTGCAAAAAAATGCTCTATGAAAATCCAGAATTTTTACATCAAATTTTAGAAAAAGTGACGCAAGCGCTTATCCTTTATGTCAAAGAGCAGATAAAAGCTGGCGTAAATGCAGTCCAGATACGACAGCTGGGCGGCTGCGCTTGAAGAGCAGTCTTATTTTTGAGTTTGGATTTAGCTATATAAATAAGATAGTTGATATCGTTAAAGCCGAATTCCCACATATCCCAGTCATCGTTTTTCCAAAAGGCATAAGCGGATATCTGGATAAAATTTCAGGAAATTTTGACGTTTTTGGCGTAGATTGGAGCACGCCGATCGAGCTTGCAAAAAGAAAAAAACTTAGTCCAAGATACGTCCTTCAAGGCAACATGGAGCCAACAAGGCTTTATAGTAAAAAGGCGATCGACGAAGGTGTGGATAAAATTTTAAGCACGATGAAAGGCGCGCCACATATTTTCAACCTTGGTCATGGGATCTTGCCTGATGTGCCAGTTGAAAACGCAAAATACTTTATCAAGGCCGTGCAAACAAGAAGCGCAAGGTAATATAAAGTAAATAGATAAGACGGAGGCGGCATCGGCATCAAATTTAAGATCATATGGCGCCATGCTTGATCTTATTTTAGGCTTTAAGTCGGCCGAATGTACGCAGGGCATCAACGAGACGACAGAGAGCGATGGGGCTACAATATAATAGGTCAAGATCGACGAGTTGCCCAAGCAAAGCGTCCAGATCGTAAACATAGCGTCGCAACTGTCATAGAGACGGTGCGGCAAAGACGATCGTGGAAGGCATAAGAAAAGATTTAGCCATTTTGTCGTTTCTTTTTTTGCGTAGAGTCGTCAATTTGACTCTTATGTATGATTTTTAAATTGGGGTAAAGCAAAATTTGAGCGAAAATAAATTTTCGAATTTTGCTTTATGTCTTTTAAAAAGCTTTTGTGTGGTAGATGAATTTCGTTTTTTAAAATTTGCTACCAGGTCGTATTAAATTTATCCGCTTTAATAAAATTTATCCTCGCTTTTAGTATAATCGCGCATCTTAAATTTAGGGAAAAATCAATGCAAATCGTATTTGGTCCCGTTAGCTCGCGCAGGTTTGGCGTTTCGCTGGGTATCGATCTATCGCCCGCGCAAAAAAATGCTGTAACTTTGACTGCGTTTACTGTGAACTCACGGCGGCAAAACCCGTCGCGGAGATAGAAAAATTCGCCTAGCGTAGAGCAAGTAATCGCCGAGGTGGAGGCCGCACTTGCCGTGCATCCGCATATCGACGTCATCACGCTTACAGCTAACGGCGAACCGACGCTCTACCCGGATCTGGCGCGGCTAGTAAGCGAGCTAAACGTGATAAAAGGTCCCGCCAAAACTCTCATCCTCTCAAACGGCTCGGGCGTGCTTGATCCTGAAAAATTTGCGAGGCGCTAAAGGGGCTTGATATCGTCAGATTTGAGCCTTGATAGCGCGGTGCAAAAGACCTTTGCCAGGATCGACCGCTCGGGCGATAATATCGATGTTGGCGAGCTGGTGGCCACGATGGCTAAATTTAGGCGAGAATTCAAAGGCGAGCTAGTGCTTGAAATCCTGGTCGTAAAGGGGCTAAACGATACGAAGGTGGGAATTTGAAGGCGCTAAATGCGGCGCTAAATCACATTTCACCAGCCCGCGTGGATATAAGTACCATCGACCGCCCTCCCGCATATCCGGTTAAGGGCGTGAGCCAGGAGCTCTTGCATGAGCTTGCGCAGCAAATTTCCGACGTACCGTGCGTCATAGCATCAGCAAAAATACGGCGATGAAAAGAAATTTGAGCTTAGCAAAGAGGAGCTACTTGAGTTAGTAAAACGCCGCCCGCAAAGCGAAAACGATGTAACAAATAGCTTCTCTGAAAGCTCGAAACAAAATTTGCATGAGCTTTTAGCGGACGGAAAGATAAAAAAATAGTAGATGCGGCGGGGACTAAATTTTACCGACTTGCGTGATTTTTGCGATAAATTTACTCTTTTTTTCTACTAATTTTTTTGATATCCAGAAATTTAAGCTAAAATTTATTGACAAACGATGTTTTTTTGCCTATAATACGACTTCTTTTAAAAACGTTCCGGATTAGCTCAGCGGTAGAGTAGTCGGCTGTTAACCGATTGGTCGCTGGTTCGAATCCAGCATCCGGAGCCATATATACTCAACAATCCTTTTTCAAATCCCTGATTTTACCGATATTTCAAGAGCTTTAAGTTTTCTTACTTTTTATAAAATTTGTTCCCTATTTGTTCCCGAAATTTTTAATATTCCAATTTCTTACCAAACTTTCTAAGTCAATCTAAGATACCTTATTTTTTTGTTTTTTTAAAAAAACAGGAAAAACAATTTTTTTACTCTCGACTACTCTAAAAATACTCTAAAGAACCATAGAGTATTAAAATTTTTTTCAAAAAAACTACCCAAAAACCATTCAAAAATACTAAAAAGTAAATGAAAAGTACATATAATTAGTTATGTAAGAACTAAGTAGAAGGAGAAAAATAATATGCTTAATGAACTATACAATGATGTAGGATACAAAACGCTTCTTGAGCACATATCTAGCCAATATAAAGGAAAGGTAGTTCTAGACAGAAAGCAAACCGCAGCGGTTCTTGGTATTGGTATATCCACTCTTGATCTTCGTATATCGCAGGGCAGGGATATTCCACGTTATATCAAAAATGGGTGATGCGAAGAATTCTCGCATAGCGTTTGCGATTACTGATATCGCTGCATACATCTTTTCAAAAACGAATCAAGACATGTTCTTGATTCTTAAGAAGGAGTAAGTAAATGAACGCCCTTCAAATCGACGGATACAACCTGACTCTTTGCGTTAGGTGCGAATCTTAACCCTAAATAAGGCTATTGTGCGATACGAGCACAATGTTAGAGAGGTTAAGCATGCCTCTAAGATCGGATACCTTAGAGGTAATAGCTGCAATAATAGATACCTAGTGCTTAGCGAATATAACAACAACGGCCACATGCGAGAGATCACAGCTGGAGATAAAGAATTTAATGATAAGAAATACATAAAAGCGCTTTTGAGAGAATATCACGAAAAGATGAAAGCCGACTACGAAGCCCAATCAAAAACATATAAAAATGGTAGAGTAGTAAAGAATCGTTGGCGAGAAAATATGGTCGGGTTTTCCGAAATAGTCATAAGTTTCGGTACTGATCGAAATAAAGAACCTAAAGAGGGACTAAATAAGACAGAAGTAAATTTCATAAACGCTCAGGTTTCGCTTGATAGAGTTAGAAGATTCGCAAACTATTATTGCGCTAAATGCGGCGTTAAATGCCTGCTAATCGCTGAGCATAACGATGAGAAGACTAAGCATTATCAGCTTATTTTTTTACGAATTACCAATTTGAAAAATCATAAAAACCTTAGATTTGACGGCAAGGGCGAAACGTTAAAATTCGGTAGAAGCATGCAAGAAATGGGCGGTATAGCATTTGACGGCATCGCTCTAAGAGGCGAAATAGGTAGCAAGGCAAAAGCATAAGAATTTAAGAAGAATGCATCTAGACGAAAAAGAGTTTAACGACAAGCAAGAGCTAAAAAAAGAAAAATAAAGCGATTCATAGTTGAGGAAGCAAATAAGTATAAAAAAAGGAAAAAAACCTATGTTCGGTAAAGACTATTTTTAGGCTGGAAATCGGTAACGATAAAGCTTTTTGTGGCGAGTCTTGCGAATTTGGTTTTTAGATCAAATGAAAGACAATATAAACATAGTCACTGATAGCGAATTAAAAACAAACGGTCAAGGAACTAACCAATCAGCTTTTAAACAAAGGTGAAGTGATAGCAAAAAAATAATAAACTAGAGCAATCTAACGAAGAGCTAATCCAAGAAAAACGAAAAAGCTAAAAAGAGATTAACGCGAACCTAAACAATCAAGACAATATTATAAAAAGATAGGAATTTACAAATAAGCAATCTCTCGGCCGACCTAATCCAAAAAGAAGATGAAAACAATAAACTAAAAAAAGTAGATTAGAAAAATATTGAAGCTGACATAGCACAAATAGATAAACTAAAACAAAAAAGCCGATCAAACCGATGCCCTACAAAAGCAAGCTCGAAGAAGCTAATGCAGATCTAGAAAGCAAAGAAAAAAACAAATCAGTCTTTGAAACAGAGAAACGAAGAACTAGAAGCATCGCAAAGAAACGAAGAAGCTTTGAAAGAAGACAATGATAGTAAACGACTACAAATCGTTAAACTACAAACTTCTATAAGTGGCAAAGATCAAAAGAATATCCGAGCTGGAAGGAGAAGTAAAAGTTAAAGACGAAACGATAGAAAAAATTTGCAGGATAAGTTATCTATATTAGAAAAATTTCTAAAATGAAGGTTATTAGTTTTATTTCAAAAAAATAAGCAATCTAATACCGAATTTTAGTAGGTTGCTAGATGACGAACCAAATGAAATAAAGGATGAAATAAAAAAAGTAAAAATAGCCGGCAAAGATAGTATGGGGATAGGCTTTTAGTTGGATTGGTTTTTGATTTCGAATATAAAGTTACCAAAATTTCTTAGTCAGCATACTTAATAAGCTCCTCTTTTGCCAACATATACCAAGTTATATAATGTGCGAGCTGGTTACACCAAATCTGAGCGTATGCCTAGATCTTTTTGTACTTTGGTGATGCGGCCGAATTTTGTCAAAAGTTCTTAAAAATATAAAGAAATTTATCCCCTAAACGTCAAAAATATTCTTGATAATACCTATCCATTTAAATATAATCTAACTAAAAAAATAAAGGATAAATTTGCTTTTACAGGTCGCTAACTGTGCTTAGCCTTTGCATCGCGCAGTTTATTTGCATCGGATTTTTTTTCGGCGAGGGGCTCGTTAGCATCCTGCGTCAAGGCGGTTTTTAGTTTAGAGCGTGTCGGCGCGCTTAGAGGGCTTGGACTTTTTGCGGTTTTGGCTTTTTTTGTGGTCGCCGTTTATCGACGCTATAGCGCTAAAAAAATAGGAGGTTACAAAAAGATTATCCTAGCCTTTCAGTGCCTTACTTTGGGCGATTTTATATACGGTTTCGCTTCTAAATCCGCGCGACGATTTACCTGCCGTAATCGCTTTAGCGGTGCTTTTGGCCTTTATCTCGGCCACCTGGACGATGACGTCTAATGCATTTTTTATCAAAATTTCAAACAGCTCGAATTTAAGCTTCACAAACGCCCTCAAGCTTAGCGGCGGATTGATAGGACACGTATCCGGTAACGGCCTAACGCTCGTAATCTACGCAAAATTCGGCTGGAGCGAGGCGAATTTATTCTTGACGTCTTTGATAGCGGTTTCCTTGCTTAGCCTTGCTTTCTTTAAAGAGCCTGAGCGCGTAAACGCTGGCGAGGGGCTGGATTTTAGGGCGATGTTTGGCTTTTTTAAGGGCAAAAAGGCTTGGCTTAGCGTGCTTTTCGTACAATCTATCGGTATCTGCGCGGCGTTTGGACTGCTTAGCCCGATGCTCGTAGATATCGGCTGGAAGCTGGAAGATATCGGCGAGGTCTTGCACATATACGGCACGATATTTGGCTTCGCGGGTGCGCTCGCGGCGGGCTTTGCGGTAAAAAAAGCTAGGGCGCCAAAAGAGCCTTTTTATATGCCGTAGCGATGCAGACGCTAGGCATCCTGGCCATCTGGTTACCTATCGGCGGTTGGACGGGCCGCGCGTCGGTACTTTTTGCTTCGAGCGCGACGTATGCGGTATATATGGCGCAAGCGACGATAATCTCCACGATGATGATGCAACGTGCCTCGGGACGGCGACCCGCTAGCGAATACGCCGTGCAAAGCAGCTTAAGTATGACATTTCAGATATTTTTCGTTTTTATCTCGGAACGCTTTTTGGCGGGGACGTTGGGTTACGGAGCGGTCGTGCTGGGCGCGGCGGCGTTTTTGCGTTTTGAGCCTAGTTTATTTTATAAAGATTTATAGTTTATCTAGCGGATTACGATTTTGCGGGATTTAAGTCGCCGTCTAGTACAAAAAAACTGCGTAAAATTGATTTCGCAGAGTTTTTGCAAATCGCTTTGCAGATTTAGCCCGCGTCGGCAATGCGGATTAAATGCACCCGAACGCAAGACCGAATTTAAGTCTCGGGCGCAAAAAGGCGGTAATGTAATCCCGCATCAAGCAAAACCCGCTCGCAACGAGAAAAAAACCGCAAAACGAGTTTATTTGGCTCGTAAAATTTACGCAAAAGCTAAATTTACAACCTCTCTTTGATGATCTTTAAAAAATCCAAAAGCGCCTTTGCGCTATGATGAGGCGTATCCTGGGCGGCGATTAGTTCGCAGTTCGGTAGCATCCTCGACACTTGCGAAGCGACGGCAAAAGGTACTTCCTCGTCGGCTCTGGAGTGATACATAAGCACGCTTTGCGAGACGTCTTTTAGCTCAAATCCCCACGGCCTAGCTTGGAGCCAGAGGTCAAAGCCGATGCCGTTAAGCTGCGCTTTTATCGCTTCTTTTAGCGCACCCTTAGCCTGCGAGCCGTATTTTTCCCACGCCGTTTGCGCCGTATTTTCAGGCGTATTGTGCGATGCAAAATCATACATTTCCTTTATGTGCGCATAGTCGGCATAGTCGGCCAAAAGCTCGGGTGGGGCGTTAAATCCGCTTAGTATAAACACCTTTTTCGCCTCTTTGCAAGCTACAGCCGTAGCGTAGGCGTAAGCCGCGCCCACCGACTCGCCCAGCACGCTCAATCGCCCGACTTTAACGCCGAGAAAAAAACTCTTTTTAGGCGTAGGGCGAATTTTAAAAAAACTATCGTCCGCGCCAAAAAAAGCGAGCTGTTAAAATGCCCGCTTCTATATATCAAAAATAAGCCTTATTTGATTTTTTTATCGCAGAAATTTATCAAGGTATTTTTGCGGAAAAAAATCATCAGCGGATGATGATAAACCAAAACATCTTTAAAAATCGCTACCAAAGTCGTCGTAGCTTAGATTTTCGCCGCTTTTAAATTTAGAAATTTCTTTCATCTTTTTTTCCTTAAAATTTATATTCAGATTTCACGCCGATCTCGCGAGGGTTGGACAGGTAGTGCATCGTGGCGTATTTTACGTCGTGATCTTTGTCGAAAAAGATTATTAGCGTAAATATAAACGTTGATATTTTTTTGTGATTAAAGCCTATTTTTTTGCATCGACGGTCGCGTAGCCCGCGTTTTCTAGGACATTGGCCTTATCGGTATAAAATCTGCTCTGTCCTCGCAAAAATGCCGCCGCGTAAAATCTGCTTGGAGCCTCATACGAAAGCCCTGCGCCATAAGTTAGCCTTGGCGCGTAATAGACGTATTTGCCGCTATAATCGCCCTGTGCGTCTTTGTAGTCTTTAAAGACGCTTTTTGCGTAGCCCAATTTGCGCTAAGCTTTTAATCCATCCGTTAAAAGCGTTGCGGCGTCAAACTCAAAGCCTTGAGAGCGCGCCTTGCTGGCGTTCTCTGCCACCGTGATATTGGGCGCTACGATGACGCTTACTACTTGCTTGTTTTTGATATCGGCGCGAAAAACGGCGGCGCCTAGCTCAAACCGCTCCCAAGCCCCTTTTACGCCAACTTCATAGCTAGTCATCGTTTCTTTATCGTACCATTTTTTTAGACGTAGGCGACGCAGCCCAAAAAGCCGCCCGGTTTATAGCCCTTCGATACGCTCGCATACGCCGTAACCTCGTCGTTTATAGCGTATTTTAGTCCGATCTTGGGTGATAGCGCACTATACGAATCGCTTAAATTTCTCGCCGTTCATACGGTTTTGAAATTTGACCCTATCTTTATCGAATCTAGCTCCTAAAATGACCGAAACATCAAGCGGCAGATACTTTCATTATGCGTAAAAAACGCCGTAGTTTTTTTACTTCTGGTTTTGTTATTTTTGCAGCGAGCGAATACCGCCGAACACCACGCTGTTTACGCTACTTCGCACGTCTCTTTGCGTAGAGCCCGCCGCAGCGCCTAGGACAAATTTGCCATACGCGTTATCGGCGCTAAATCCAAACTCCTGCGTAAAATCCTTTCTGTTCTCCTTGTAATACACGTCAAACAAGGACGCGGGGCGATGATCGCCGTCGTAGCTGCTGTCGTTTCTATAATCCCTGAAAGTCGTAAGCGAATTGAGCGCATAGTCGCCCGATTTATATTCTACCTTTAGCGACGCTTCGTAGTTTTTGGCGTTTTTCTTCGCCCTTCATGCCGTTGGCGTAGCGCGTTCTATTGGCTGCGCTAGGCAAATTCGATCTTTGCGCGCCGTTAGCTATCTTGTAATGGTTTTGAATAAGATCCACCGTAAGCTCGTCCGTAGGTAAAAAAATCTAAAAGTAAATTTCTGCCGTAAAGGGTATCTTTGTAGTCGTCGCTTTTTGTTTAAAGTTCTCGTTATACATAAAGCCGTTTTTTTCTTTTCGCTAAAACCGGTAAAACTAGCCAGAAATTTATCCTTTACTATCGCTCCGCCCGCGCTAAAAACTAATACCACGCAGGCTATCCTCGCCAAGCTTTAGTCCGATCTTTGCTTGCGGTTCGTTGGTAGGAGCTTTGGAGACCGCATTTATCACGCCTGCGTAGGCATTTTTGCCGTAAAGCGCGCTTTGAGGCCCTTTTAGGATCTCGATACGCTCGATATCCTCCAAAAATACGTAGTTACCGTAAGTGCCAAGATAACTAATGCCGTCCAGATAAAGCCCGACGTTTGGGCTATCAAATGCGTAATCGCTCGTCACGCCGCGCATGATAAAAAAAGCGAAATGCCTCCGCCTTGCAAAAAAACGATAAATTGACGATGCGCTCCTAAGCCCGTTTAGATCCTTCGCTTCTCTAAGCCGCAACTCTTTTTCGTCCAGCACGCTCACCGCAGCCGCCACCTCGCTAGCGTTTTCATCGATCTTTTGAGCCGATACGCTGACCTCATCCAACCTCACAGCGGGAGCCGCTATCGCTAGCGCCGCAACCGCACTTAAAAGCAAAATTTTTCTCACTTTAGACTCCTTTTTATAATTTCTTTACTTTAAGGATAGTATAATATTTTTTTGAAATGTATTATCAACCCGAAATTTACAAATGACGGATTTATTTTTTTATATTTAAAGGAAAGAAATTTGCGCACGGTATCCGCAGACGTTTTTTTATGGATAAATTTAATAGCAGCGAAGACGGAGTTTTGGCTGGTCTTGGCGTCAAAATCCGCGCCAAAAAAATATAGCGCTAAGCGATGAAATAGCCTTCGGCGCGATAAAAAAATGGACGCCAAAGATGACACCAAAATAGTCGGCGATTTTCACGCTTTGCGGGGCTGCTTTATACATTTCACCCTACAAGGAGGCATCAGCCTAAGCTCGGCGAATGGCAAAATCGAATACAAAAAGCGGACTATCCACGATCAGCTCGGTCGATCTACCAAGCTCGGATCAAGAGATTTACGGCGGCGCGCACGCGGGAATAAATTATTCCCTAGAAAACTCGTTTATGAGCGCAAATTTCCGGCGATCTTATCGAGCTTGGCGCAAATAAACTCGTCTCGCAAAAACGACACCTGCGCCGTAAATAAAATTTTATTAAACCAAATTTTATCGCTAAACGCCGACGAGCCGCTTGAAAGACTGCTTTTAGAAAGTAAAATTTTAGAGCTTATTTATAACGAATTCAGCCGCCTAAAAATGCCCAAATAAGAATGTTATACTAGACGAAGTGGACAAAAAAACGCGCTACAAAAAAAGCTAGGCAAATTTCTAAGCAAAGATATCAAAAAAATCCGCCGTCTATAAAAGAGCTCTCAAAACAGGTGCGGCTGAACGAATTTAAGCTTAAAGTCGGCTTTAAAAAGTTTGTTTGGGCAAGCTCCTTACGAATTTTTACGCGAAGAGCGAATGAAGCGAGCGCTGGCGATGTTGCAAGGTTCAGAGCTAAATATCGCCGAAAATTTCGGCTGCGACGGGCTTTAAAAAAATCAAAGCCACTTCAGCAAGCTTTTTTTGCGATTATTACGGCACGGCACCCAAAATTTGATGAAAAAAATAGAAAATATTATTATTGATTTTACGAGATTTGCCCGTAAATTTGCCGCAAACGGCGCTCAAAAAGCCTGTTAAGATAATATTTCTAGTGATGACCACATATAAAAAAATATGCTCAAATTAGCAGTGCTTACCAAGGCGTATATTGTACGCCGCCTATGCTTGCAAATCGGAAAGCTTTTATAAGCTTTTTAACGAATGATCGTTAAAAGCTTCCTATTAAAAAAACTTAGACGTTTTATTGACGAAAAAAATCATTTTCGAGCGATAAAGCTTCGTCTAAGTTTTCATATTTTTTTCTTTTGCTCGGCCAAAGAAAAAATATCGGCCGTCTGTCAAGACCTTACAGCAAACTCATTTGAGTTTGCTAAGTAAGTATTAACATATTGTCTTATGTGTGGGTTGTTTATTCTTGATTTTTTTGATAAATGATATCAAGTTCTAAGACTGCATGATGGAATTTGAAGCGATTGTTTTTTTATTAAGTTAAAGTAAATTTTTGGTTTATAGGTAAATTTACTTTTGTTTTTTTATTTGATATTTTAGCGCAAATTTTAAAAAATTGAGATGTTGTTGATTTTCATATAGCATAAATAAAGATTAAAGTAGAGATTGTTTTTTTGAGCAAGAAATAAGAATCAAAAAAAGAAGAGCATTTTTTTGTGGGGTTAAGATTGTTTAATAAAACAAGCATCACTATAATATAGCCGTATTCATTTTTTTGTGGTCGTATTAAAAAAATCTCGATTTTATCGTGTTATAAATATGTCCATGTTATAAGAGCCTTATTTTTTTCCAAATCCTAACTATCGTATCCGCAATAACTCCGTCTTGAGAACCAACAAAGCTTAATTTTTTTCTCCTGTATTGGCTTGAGTATTTGCTAGATGATTGATCTTACTTACACTATCGCCACTCTTTTGCCGCAAGCTTTTTATGTAGTTAAAGAATGTTTTTATATTTTTATATTATACGCCCCGCTTTCTATCCTAGCTACGGCTGATTGGGTTATGCCCATCCTTTTAGCTACCTCGCTTTGAGTTAGTCCAGCCTCGTTTCTAGCGTCTATCAAAGCCTCTATGGCTTTATATTCGTCCTCCAGCGCATCATATTGCGCTTTAAATTCGGGGTTTTTTTAGCTCTTCTTTTAAAAACTTCTCTAAAAATTAACGGTTCCCATCTTTAAACTCCTTTAATCTTTGTTCTGACAAATTTAGTATACTTTTTGGCGTCTTTTGTGTTTTTTTAACAAAAGTTAGTAGGATTATTGTTCTTTTGCCGATTTCATAACAATATATGCTTCTAGCTATACCTTCATCCGACTTTATGCGTATCTCGAACAGCCCGTCTTTTTATGCTTTTTAGTGTACGGCTCTCTCAAGGTATTACCCCTAGCCTCTAAAAAGCTCGAACATTTTATAGCCTCTTTGTCTAAGTCCGGTCGGCAGCTCCAAGAACTCGTCTTTTATGGCTTCGCTTGCAAACTCTACGCTCCACATCAATCCTCTATGTAACTAAGCCGGTATTATACCATATATGATATAAAATGCGGTTTTTTACGCATTTGTCTCCGAATAAATAACTTGTATAAACCTACTCATACAACGTCTCCACCATCTCTCGCCCACTGTCCGGCATTAGTTTAGCGTACCTTAAGGTATGGTTGATATCAGAGTGATTCATTAGCTTTTTTATCGTTAGTATTGGAGTGCCTTTTATAGCTAGATGCGAAGCGAACGTATGCCCTAATGGTATGAATAACTACTCTATTGGTTGCATCGCTTATATCTAAATTTTGATTAAAGAGCTTATTAAGTAGCGGCTGCAAGACGTTTTGAATAGTGGCTTTTGGTTTATTTACCAAAGAGTCGTTCGGAGATAGGGCGGTATAAATTTGATTTATCATTTCTAACGCTCTTTTGCTTAAAAATCCCGTGTACGTGCTCTTTGTTTTAAAAATCGCTTATAGTAACTGATTTAGTGGATAGTGCTAAATCCTTTTTTTCTTGATGTTTAAAATTCCCTCCAACCTAGCTCCTGTGCATAAAAGCAAGCTCCACGAATAGCTCTAACGCAAAGTCTTCTTTACTTGCTACTTCTTTGCGCAAAAGCTCTATCTCTATAAGCTCTAAAAAAATCTCTCTCGTTTGTTATTAGGTTTTTTTAGTTCTATTTTTTTAATGTTGGCCTTTTTACCCTCAAGCGTAACTCTCATGTAAAAAAACCATGTCTCCGTTAGCTAGATTATTAAAAAAATTCCCGAATATTTATTGACTCCGAAATTTGTTCCCTATTTGTTCCCGGAAATTTGTAAAAATGTATGATGTTCTAGTGTAACTTAGAATATGCGTAAGCTATCAAATAGCGTATTATAGGGATTTTTTTATAGTATTTTAGAGCTTTAAGAATTATATATTTTTGAACCCAGCATCCGGAGCCATTTTTGCTATTAAATCCATTCAGAATCCAAATTTTAAAAATAATTTCAGCAGTTTTCCAATCTTTATTTAATATTCTAAAAATATTTCAGAACAATTTATTTCACCATCAAATATTTTACAAATCAAAAATTCGATCAAAGCAAATTTCACCTCACTATATTATTTCTATTGTATTACTTGTAAATAGCATAAAAAAACTATTTACATTTTTTTCATTTTACTTGATATACTTTCGGCTAGTATTATTTAAAAAAATAATACATAAAAAAGGCTCTAAAAATGATAAATTAAGCAAAAATAGCCGAAATAAAAAAACCGGCTTAGTGTTAAGCAGAAAAAAGGCTGAGGCGCATAACCCGTCCGAGCACTCGTATAAAATCGTATCGCTAAAGTCGTTTACAGAAGATGCCATTTACGACAACGCTTTTGCGGACGAATTTATATCTAGCGAGCAAATAAACGAGGAGTATAAAGTAAGTCAGGGCGATATCTTACTGCGGCTTAGAGAGCCAAATTTTGCCGTTTATATAGAAAAGGAGTATAGCGATCTCATCTATACGTCTTTGATGGTTCGCATAAGGGTTAGTAACGATAAATTTGATCCGCATTTTGTGGCGCATTATCTAAATAGCAGCGCCGTTAAAAGAGCTCTCGCACCCGATGTTTCAGGCACAGCAATAGCAATGATAGGCGTTTCAAGCATAAATAACATAAAAAAATACCGACGCTAAATTTGCAAACTCAAAAACAAGATAGTAAAATACCCTAAATTTAGTCCGCCAAGAGAGCGAAATTTTACAGAAATTTGAGGGCTGCAAAGCAAAAAAATACAACAAAAAGCATATTTGAAAAATTTGATAAAAAGAGGAGAACTAAGATGCAAAAGACCACTCAAGAGACCATAAACAACGTCGTTTGGAAAAGCTTGCGACACATTTCGCGGCACGATGGACGGAAGCGACTATAAAGACTATGTTTTAACTATGCTTTTCGTTAAATACCTATCTGATTTTTTTACAAAGAAAAGCTCGAAATGCTTAGAGCTGAGTATGGCGACAAGCGTGAAAGGATCGAAGCAAAGCTAAAGAAAGAGAAATGTAAAGCTTGATGAGAGCTGCACGTTTGAGTATCTTTTTGGCGCACAAAGAAGCGGTAAATTTGAGGCGAGATAATGAACAAAAACGCTAGAAAAAGATCGAGGAAGACAACAAAGACAAGCTTGAGGGCATATTTAGAAGCATTGATTTTAACAACAAAAAAACAAGCTTGGCGACACGAAAGAGAGAAATGCCATATTGCAGAAATTTGGCTTTGAGGATTTTAGCGATAGCAGGCTAGACCTTCGCCCATCCATGCTCGAGGGGCAACGACATAATCGGCGACGCATACGAGTATCTCATAGCTCATTTTGCAAGCGACGCAGGCAAAAAAAGGCGGAGAGTTCTACACGCCAAGCGAGGTTTCTACGCTTCTTGCAAAAGCTAGTCGAGCCAAAAAGACGGCGACATGATCTACGATCCGACTTGCGGTTCGGGCTCACTTCTTATCAAAGCGTCAAAAAGAGGTCGGTAGTAACTTTCCGCCTTTACGGACAAGAAAAACGGACAAACTCACGCACTTTTGCAAGATGAATATGTTCTTACACGAGATAAACGACGCCGTTATCGAGTGGGGTGACACGATCAGAAACCCGCTCACCTACAAGATAACCTCATCAAGACATTTGACATAGTCGTGGCAAATCCTCCGTTTAGCCTAGATAAATGGGGTGCTGACTTTGCCGAGAACGATCCTTTTATGAGATTTAGCAGCTATGCCTTGCCGCCAAAGAGCAAGGGCGATTATGCATTTGTCATACATATGATAAAAAGCCTAGGCAGTAACGGCAAAATGGGCGTCGTACTTCCGCATGGCGTGCTATTTCGCGGATCTAGCGAGGGCAAGATACGCCAAAAAGCTGATCGAGGAAAAATTTACTTGACGCCGTTATCGGACTACCGGCAAATCTATTTTTACGGCACGAGCATACCTGCTTGCATACTTGTTTTTTTAAGAAAAACCGCTCAAACGAAGATGTGCTATTTATCGACGCTAGCAAAGAATTTGAAAAAGGCAAAAACCAAAACTCTCTAACCGAGCAAAATATCGAAAAGATAGTCTCCGCCTATAAAAAAATAGAAGCGAGATGAAAAAAATACTCCCACGTAGCAAGCCTTAGTGAGATAAAAGATAACGACTACAACCTAAATATCCCTCGCTACGTCGATACTTTTGAAGAAGAAGAGGCGGTGGATATCGAGGCGACAAAGGCTGAGATTTTGCGCCTTGAAGCCGAGCTAAAAAGCGTTCAAAAACAAGATGAGTGAGTATCTTGCGGAGCTTGGGTTATGAGCGAGTTTAGAAATTTACCGAGCGGGTGGAAGGTCGTGAGGCTTGGGGAAATGGTAATGTTAAACAAGGATTGCAAATCCCTATATCGGAAAGATTTTGTGAAAAATGCAAAAAAATAGATACTTTTATATAACAAATGAATTTCTAAAAAGAAAAATTCGGAAGTTAAGTATTATATTGAAAAACCCACCAGAGGGTACCATTTGTTTTTTTGTGATGATATATTGATGACAAGAACTGGTAATACTGGTAGAATTGTTACAAATGTTTCTGGTGTTTTTCATAATAATTTTTTTAAAATTATATACGATAGACAAATTATTAAAAAGAATATTTTTGTTTTTTTGCTTACTGGATCAAAAAAATACAAAAACGAATTTTAAAAAGAGCTGGGAGCTCAACAATACCAGACTTAAATCATGGTGATTTTTTTTAAGTATAAAAATTTCAATTCCGCCATTAGACGAGCAAGAAAAAGATAGCGGAAATTTTTATCTACTTGGGATGAGGGCTATAAATTTAACTATAATTTGATAGAGAACAAAAAAAGCAGTTTAAAAAAAGCACTTATGCAAAATTTACTTACAGCCAAAAATCCGCTTCCCTGAGTTTCAAGACGAGTGGCGAGAAGTGACCATTGGCGAGCTTTTTGAAGTTAAAAAGGACAAGGTTTGTCAAAAGAAATGTTGGATACTAATGGCAAATTTGAATGTGTTTTTATATGGTGAGCTTTATACTACGTATGATGAAATTATTGAAAATGTAAAGAGTAGAACAAATTTTTCAAGGAAGTATTAAATCTAAATTTGATGATATTTTAATTCCGTCATCAACCACGACAGGCTCAATAGATATAGCTATAGCATCGGTAATTCTTAAAAAAATGATGTTTTACTTGGCGGCGACATAAATATATTAAGAAAAAGAAACAATATTTATGGCAAATTTGTAGCCTACTGCATAACAAATATAAAAAAATAAAGAACTATCTTCTTATGCACAAGGCACTACGATAATACATTTATACGCCAAAGACTTTAAAGGTATGAAAAATAAAACTCCCAAATTTACAAGAGCAACAAAAAAATCGCAGAGGTTTTAACAGCTTGCGATGACGAGATAAATTTACTAAATTTAAAAACTAGAAAAATTTAAAAAAACAAAAAAACAAGGCTTGATGCAAAAAAACTATTAAGCGGAAAGGTAAGAATATGAGTAGTATATTAAAGGCTTGTGTGTACAATGTAAAAAAATAGACCACAATAATCTATTTGCAAAAACCATTTAAAGAGACTTTAAAAAGATCTTGCTTCTATGCTGGATGATATTGGAGGCAATGGAAATATTAGAATACTAGATACATGCAAAGGCAAGGAGACTTCAATTTGGTTTGATTCTTTTGATTATGAAAAAGATTTTTTTCAAAAAGATGAGATATTGCAAGATAGTGTTTGTTTTTTTATTAGCAAAAGATATGGATTTTTTTATTATAGAAGATAAGGAAAAAGAGGAGTTAGGAAGTTATACTAGTAACTCTAAAATCAGACCTAAAATTCCCTACCCATTGTATATATTTGCCAAATCAAGACATTCTTATTGTTGAAAAATAATACCAATGCAGCTACTATTAGTACAATTAAAAGAGGAATAACTAATGTTTTAAAAAGGATGTGTAGGAAATTTATTGTTTTCTCCTAAACTAAAAAGAAAATATAATCGAAATTTTTGTATCTGTTTGTTGAAAAAAATAGAGTCTATTGATTTATATGATTTGAAATTACATAAATATTTGCCAAATCCTGAAGATAGCGATGAGTGAATTACTAAGCATTATAACAAACCCAAATTCTCAATTCAAGGTTACATTGCAAATAAAAACGAAATGATTCTACTATTAAAAAGTAAAGTTGTGGATTATTTTTCGTGAATTTTAGAAAGGCAAGATTGAACAAGAATTGTCAAATATAAAAAAATAAAAATACAAAAAAATGAAAAAAATGAAAAAAAGAAACAGCAAGTTTATACGATAACTTGGTATTTTTTTGAATATAGAAAAAAAGAGCATTATTATAATGATATATCTGGATTAGAGGAAAAATGAGCGTATTGGATATTCAAAAAAAGTATATATAAGGCATTAATTGAAGAATTTATTTCAAAAGGCTTTTGTAAGATGTTTAAAAACAATTTTTATGACGTTTGTTGTTTTGATTTTTACTATTTTTTTAGGAATAAGTGTTGATTCTTTTTTTATATTATTTTTTTAAAAAGTCTATTGTTTAATAAAGATTTGTTTAGTTTATTTTCTACTTTGATAGCAGGTTTATTTGGTTTTGTAGTGGCTATAGTTCCTTTTAGCGATTCATATTTTTTTAATCAAAAATACAGATTTTATAAATAAGCTCACAGAACAAGATAGTCTTAATTTTTTTACATAAAAACCGTTATTTGATAGATTTATATCTTTTCTAAAAAAAGTATGTTTTACTTGTTTGCCTTTATGTTATTTATTCTAATCATTAAAGATATTGCCTCATCTGATGTTTTTTTAAAAGAAATTGATAAGATGATTTGGTACATTACTGCAAAAAAAGAGTATTAGTAATTGTGTTTTTTTATAATCTATGTTTTTTTCTTATTAAAAGTATTTTTATTTGAAATATATACCATTATAAGAGACTTGCGAAGCTTAATCCAAATATTTTTTTAAAAATCAAAAAAAGAAAGTAATAAGGATACCAAATGACCCCCTGATACTTCAGAAAAATAAAATCCAGCAAAACAGCATAAATTTGCTACGAAACTTAGGGCTATAAATTTATAAGCAGAGAGGAAAAAATTTGAAAAGCTTCGTGGCTCTAAATCTAGCGAGGTTTTGTTTAGGGAAATTTTAACCAAAAAAAGCTTGACGAGATAAACGGCTACGAGTATAAGGGCAAGCGATATAAATTTAGCCAAAGCAGTATTTTTAAAAGCGGTCGATGAGCTAGCGGGAGTATCACTAAACGAAGGACTAATGATCGCAAACGAAAAAGATCACGAATTTACTCTTGCTTGGCACCAGTTTAGAGGAAAAATTTAGAAGACGGCACGAGAAGGAGCTTTTCATTTAAATTTATAGACTTTGAAAATTTGCAAAATAACGACTTTTACGTAACGGAAGAATTTGAAGTAAGCAGGGCAAATCAAGGCGAGGTGCAAAAAGCACAGAAGGCCTGATCTCGTGCTTTTTATAAACGGCATACCAATAGTCGTAATCGAGCTTAAAAAAATCAAGCGTGAGCCTTGAAAACGGCATAAAACAGCTACAAAAAGAGCAGGGCAAAGATGAGATAGCGCATCTTTTTAAATATATCCAGCTAACTATCGCCGCAAACGGCAGCGAGGCAAGATACGGCACTACTGGCACGGCGTTTAAATTTTATAGTGTGTGGAAAGAGCAAGACGAAGCGAAAGCAAAAGAGAGCCTAAAGAGTGTGATAAATAGTAGAGAGATAAGTACGCTTGATATGACGCTTTTTGCACTAATGTCTAAAAAAATAGGCTGCTAAGGCTAGTTAGGCACTATATAGTGTTTGATAAGAAAAATGAAAAAAAGGTTTGCCGCTATCAGCAGTTTTTTTGCGATAGAAGAGACGCTAAAGCGAGTATCGGCGAAAAAAAGATGGCGCAAGAGTGGGCGGACTAATCTGGCACACGCAAGGAAGCGGCAAGTCGCTCACGATGGTGATGCTAACAAAGCTTTTAAAGCAAATTTATATAAACTCAAAGATCATCGTCGTAACCGACAGGATAGATCTAGATGAGCAGATACACGAGACTTTTTAAAAAATACGGACATAAAGGCTGGCCGAGCAAGCAGCGGAAGCGATCTGATAGAAAAAGCTACAAAGCGGGGTTAGCGTGATAACTACGCTCGTGCATAAATTTGAAAAGGTACAAAGCCAAAAGGTGGTGATAAGAGATAGCGATATATTTGTGCTAGTGGATGAGAGCCACCGCACGCAAGGCGGCGATCTGCATAAGGCTATGAAAAAGGCGTTGCCTCTTGCTTGTTATATAGGATTTACTGGCACGCCGCTTTTAAAGCGTGAGAAAAATAGCTTTGCTAAATTTGGCGGAGAAATTCATAGATATACGATAGATGACGCCGTCAAAGATGGAGCCGTTTTGCCGCTACTTTACGAGGGGCGATATGTGGGTCAAGAGGTGCTTGATGCTGAGGGGCTAACTAGGAAATTTGATCTCATATCAAGAGAGCTAAGCGATGAGGCTAAAAGGGACTTGCAGCAAAAAGTGGGCGAGGTTTGAGCGTGTGGCGTCGAGCGAACAAAGGCTAGAGCTCATAGCGGTTGATATAAATGAGCATTTTAAAAAGAGTTTAAAGATGGCAAAAGGCGGCTTTAAAGCGATGTTAGCTACGCAAAGAAAATACGACGCCATAAAATATCATCAGATATTTGAAGAGTACGGAGAAATAAGGACTGCTTACGTGATCTCAAGCAACGAGCACGAGGAGCTTGAGGGCGGGCACAAAGAGTACGTCGCAAAGGCGTGGCAAGAGACTATAAAAAAAGCTACGGCAGCGAGGAGGCGTATCTAAAGTACGTAAAAGACGAATTTGTTTATGGCGACGAGATAGATTTGCTTATCGTCGTGGATAAGCTTTTAACGGGATTTGACGCGCCAAGAGCAAGCACGCTTTATATAGACAAGCAGCTAAAAGAGCATAATTTACTTCAAGCAATAGCTAGAGTAAATAGGCTTTATGACGGAAAAAGATTATGGCTACATTATTGATTATAGAGGGCTTTTGGGCGAGCTTGATGAGGCGCTTACTAGCTACGCGTCGCTAAGCGGCTTTGACCCGGAGGATCTAACTGGAGCCGTGATAGACGTAAGAAGCGAGATTGTAAAAGCTAAAACCTACTATACTCATTTGGATGGACTTTTTAACGGCGTAAAATTTAAAGACGACTTGGAGAGTTATGTGGCGGTTTTAGAGGATGTGCAAAAAAGAGACGACTTTAAAGAGTGGCTGTCGCAGTTTGCTAGAGCTTTTAAACTAGCGCTTTCGAGTGAGAAAATTTGCGATATCTTAAGCGAAGAGGAGATAAAAGCTTATAAGCAAAGAGTTAAATTTTATAATGAGCTAAGAAAGGCGGTGCAGCTAAGGTATCATGAGGGCTTGCGACTTTGGCAAATACGAAGCACAGATGCAAAAGCTACTTGATACCTATGTGAGCGCAAAAGAGGTCAATGAGCTTACGAAGCTCGTAAATATCTTTGAGACGGAATTTGATGATGAGGTGCAAAGAGTCGAGGGCAAAAAAACGCAAAAAGCCGATACGATAATCAGCGCCGTAAGTGCGGTGGTAAAAGAGAAAATGGAGTCAAATCCGGCGTTTTATAAATCAATAGCCAAGCAGATACAAGATATCATCGACGAGTATAAGGCTAAAAAGACTAAGCGAAGAAGAAAAAGCTTGCCAAAGCAAAAGTGTTAAAAGATCTAATAACCGGAGCTTTAAAACCAAATGAAGATAGATATCCAAAAGAGTTTAACGGCAAGGAAATTTTATTTGCCATTTATGATAATTTGCTTGATATTTTAAGCGATGTGGGGCTTGTGGATATAGAGACGGTCGCTAAGAAATTTGAGTATGAAATTTTCATGAAATGTATGAAAAAGCCTCTAAAAAAACCGGAATGGTACAAAAATAAAGAGGTAGAAAACGAGATAACAAGCCAGATGGAAGACGCTCTTTGGGAGGTAGAGGACGAATACGGCGTATCTATCGATAATAAAGAGAAAATTTATCAAACTATCCGAGGCATAGGGATAAGCTTTTTATGCAAAGTGACGTAAAAAAATCATCAAAAAAAGATGTAAAAAAATATCACTTTAAAAGTTAGACCTAGCGGCGAAGCGATACTAACTGCGCCAAATTCGGCAAACGATGAGCATATAAAATTTGTCATGCAAAAAAGAGCCCAGTGGATAGCTAAAAAGCGTGCGTTTTTTGCCTCGTTTAAGACGCCGCAAAAAGAGTACGTAAGCGGCGAAGATTTTAGATATCTTGGGCGAAGTTATAGGTTAAAAGTGGTGCAATCTAAAGAGGAGTGCGTAAAGCTTCAAAGGGGTTATCTAGAGCTATTTGTAAAAGATAAAAGCGACCTAAAGCGAAGAGAAAATTTGATTTATGAGTGGTATCATGAAAAGGCGATGATCTATTTTTTTAACATCTTGCAAGAGTTTAACAAGATAGTAAAGCAAGATATCAAAAGTGTAAAAAAATAAGGCAGATGAAAAACAAGATGGGGAAGCTGCAACCCATATAAATCATATATAAATTTAAAACATAGAGCTTATAAAAAGCCAAAGGCGTGCATCGAGTATGTCGTATTTCACGAGCTAGCTCACTTGCACTATCCAGATCACTCAAAGAAATTTTATGATTATTTGAGCCTTTACATGCCTGACTGGCAAAAAAACGCAAGGAAAATTTTTAGATAGAGCCGTGTCGTAAAAATATTTTTTTGAAACTCGAGTTTTCTAAAAAAATCGTAAGAAATATGATTTTGCCGAGCGGTTAAGTTTTCGGAAAAAAATCGCGCAGGCGAACTCTCCGCGCTCCAGCGTCTAAAAAGCGCAGTCGTACGGATCGCTCTAAAAAGGGCGAATCCGCTTAAAATTCTACTCTATTTATATAATAAAAATCTATTTTTAAAAATTTTCTTTTGGCTATACTTTTACAAAAATCATTTAAAGGCGAAAAAAATGTTTAAAAAAATTTCTGTTGTTTTTTTATTTGCGTTTTTCGGGCTTTTTGCCTTGCGATGATGCTTGAGCAGATCAAAGACTACATCGCTCAAAAACAGCGAAAAATATAGAGCAGCTACAAGGCACTCCGTCTAGAAATTTACGCCAGCTCGCCGCCGCTTTTATATATGCTCTACGCGCTTGATCCCGCCAAAAATCAGCGGCGTAAATTTCCGAGTGGAACGCCTTCGAGCGACCCTATCTTAAAAAAAGAAATTTTAGCGCAGCCCGTCGTTGGCGGCTTTTTTTCGGTCAGGGTAAGATCCCAAACGTCGAGATGCTGCTGCGTCTAAACCCAGATCTCATCCTCGTAAACGCAAGCTCGCGCAACACCAAAAAAAGATGAGCGAGGTCTTCGGCTCTATCAAAAAGCCGATGCTCTATCTAAGCGCGCGAGCTCGAGGATTATCTGGACGGGTTTGAATTTCTAGGCGAAATCACGGGTAAAAAGAGCGCGCCGCGCGCCTCGTAAGCTACGCGAAAGAGTCGCTAAATTTGACCGAGCAAGTAGAGGAATACATCAAGAAAAAAACAACCTGCAAAAGGTAAAAAATCTACTACGCGCAGGGCGGCGACGGGCTAGCTACCGAGTGCGAGGGGCTCGTGGCACGCGACGCTCATCGAGCGAGCCGGAGCGCAGAACGTGCATAAGTGTAGCGAAGATCCTAACGCCAAATCCTTCGGGCGCGTAAAAAAATCAGCTTCGAGCAGCTCGTAAAATACGATCCGGACGTCATCCTCATCTACGAAAAAAAGAGCTGTTTGATAAAAATTTACGGCGATCCGAAGTGGCAGCTGCTAGGCGCGGTGAAAAAAACAAAAAGGCCTACTACATCCCGCGCGAGCCCTTTTCGTGGTTTGACCGCCCGCCTTCGTTTATGCGGTTTTTGGGGCTAAAATGGCTGGTAAATTTAATCTACCCTGAGGCGTTTAAATTTGACATGGTTAAAGAGACGCGCGAGTTTTACAAGCTATTTTTTTGGATCTTGAGCTTACAGACGAGCAAATTTATAAAATTTTAGGACGGGGCGCCGAGTGAGTAAAGAAAGATGAGCAAAAAGGCGTTTGCGTTTTTAGCCCTGCTGCTGGCGCTTTGCGTCGCGGGCTCGATGTTACTTGGCAAATACGGCTTTGGCGCAGGGGACTACGCGCGCTTTATCTTCGGCGCCGACAACCGCGCGGTTTTAGCTAGCTCGGCGATGATCGGCACGATATTTCTGCTCTTTTGCGACAGCTTCTCGCGGCTCATCTTTACCTTTGAGATCCCCATCGGCATCGTGAGCTCGCCTCGCTCGTCGCCTACGTGCCGCAGACGCACGCGCCGTCCTATGACTACAGCGTCTTTGACGTCGCGCTGATGGGCGCGCTGTGCAGGACGCCGCTGTTTTCTAGCTTTAGCGCGGCGGACAAAAAGCTAGCCGAGCAGGCGCTGGAAAAGATGGGCATCGCGCATCTAAAAAACGCGCCCTACACAAAGGTTAGCGGCGGCGAGCGGCAGCTGGCGTATATCGCGCGCACACTGGTTCAGGGCGCGAAAGTGATCTTTATGGACGAGCCGACAAATGGGCTGGATTTTGGCAATCAAATTAGGCTGCTCGAGATGATAAAAAAATGCTAGGCGACGAGGGCTACACCTTCGTGCAGACGACGCACTACCCGCGCCACGCGAAGTTCGTTTCAAACTTTGACGCTGTTTATAAAAAGATGGCGAGTTTTAGCCTTCGGGCGCAGCGAGCAGCTCATAAACGCCGAAAATATCGATAAAATTTACGGCATAAACTACGAAAGATACGAGGATAGATTATGATTTTACCTTCAAACTACGACGAGATCGACTTTGACGCTCTTTATAAAGCGCAAAAGGCGAGAAGCTCGTTTGGCAAAAAATTTGCCGAGGATTGGGACAAAAAGGCGCCAAGCTTTAACGAGGGCGTGATGAAAAGCGCCTACGCGCGCGAGTTTATAGACAAAGTCGATTTTGCGGGCGTTTCTACGTTGCTTGATTTTGCGTGCGGGGCAGGCGCGCTAAGCGTACTAGCGGCGGAAAAGGCGGATCAAATTTACGGCTACGACTTTTCGCCAAAGATGCTAGAGTTTGCCCGCAAAAACGCTCAAATTTACGGCGCGAAAAACGTTAAATTTGCGCAAAAGGCCTTCGAGGACGACTGGTCTGACGTGCCTGAGTGCGACGTGGTTTTCGCCTCGCGCTGCCTTGAGGTGGACGATCTAAAAGCCGCGCTTAACAAGCTTCTTTCAAAGACCAAAAAAATCGCTTTATATCACGTTTAAAGTGGGCGGCAGCTTCGTGGATGGGGATGTTTTGGGCGCGATAGGGCGCAAGGTGGAGCAAAAAGCCCGACTTCGTCTATCTTTTAAACATCTTGTTTCAAATGGGCTATTTGCCTAGCCTTGACTATATAAAAAGCTCGGTGCCATGCAGGTCCTGCTTCGAGTGCCGAGGAACTCATCCAAAAAGACGCGCTGGGGGCTTGGCGGCGAGCTAAGCGAAGCTGAGGAGGCGCAGCTGACGGAGTATTTTAACAACGGCAAATACAAACCGAGGCAAGAATTTATGCACTGGGCGTTTGTGCGGGTGGATAAGGCAAATAGAGCCTCAAATTTGAAAGCATCTATCAAACTTGCTCATAAATGTGAGCAAGTTTAGTGCTCTTTATGCTCCTGCCACCTTCGCTCCTCAAGGTCGATGTGATACAAAAAGATCCTGATGATCTCTTCGTCGATCTTTGGGTCTTTGTTTAGCTCACGAAGCGCCTTTCGCTGCTCATTTAGGATCTCAAAAATAGGTCTGCCTGACCTCGTCGCTGATCTCGAAATTTTTCATTTGAAAGCTCGAAATTCCCAAACTTCTTTGAGTTTTTGGAACAAGAAATTCTCCTCATTGCAAAATTTCTCGCTTTGAAATTTAAGCGAAGCCTCGGCAAGTGCCTTTTTTATCTTGATCCTTGCAAGCTCATTTGGCATGTGGTCGTTAAAGTCTGGAAATTTGACACTTTTTATAAGTAGCGGCAGAGTTAGTCCCTGAACTACGAGCGTTAGCAAGATAACGACAAAGGTGATAAACAAGATGAGATCTCTATGCGGAAACGGCTCGCTACCAGCCATGGCGGGGATAGAGAGTGCCGTAGCTAGCGAGACTACGCCCCTCATGCCCGCCCAACCGACGATCAATGGTGCGGCTTTGCCTGGGTTGCGATCGTCCGCCACGCTGATATAGCGCTTCATAAACATCGTGATATAAACGGCTCCATAAGATGACATGAGGGCGGATAACGATGAGCACGGCAGTGACCAAAACGCCGTAAGATAGCGCCTCAAAGAGCGAGACGCCGCTACGCTTTAGCCCTGCTAAAATTTTCAGGCAGATCAAGGCCGATCATGGTAAAGGCAAGGCCGTTTAGCAAGAAGATAAAGTTGTTCCAAACGGGCACAGCGTGGATCCTTGTTGAAGCGGTTAGAAATTTCGTTTCGTTTTGTCGAGAGGTAAAGTCCGCCGCAAACTACCGCCAAAACGCCGCTCGCGCCAAGCTCCTCAGCTAAAATATACATAACATAAGGCGTCGTGATCGTCATGATCGTATCGCTGTTCTCATCGGTTGGCAAGGTCTTATGCAAAAAGTAGGCTACTAATGCCACCACAAGACCGACCAAAACACCGCCAGCCACCATCCAGACAAAGCTTGCAGCCGCCTTGTACCAGATAAACTGCCCAGTAGTCACTGCCACTGCGGCAAAGCGAAAGATGATGAGCGATGATGCGTCATTTAAAAGGCTCTCGCCTTCTAAAAATAGCGCTGATCCTGCGCGGGGCTTTGACAAATGTAAGGATAGCTGCCGTGCTCACCGCGTCTGGTGGCGAGACGATAGCTCCTAGCATGAAGCCCTAGGGGCGAGCGAGAAGCCAGGGATCACTAAACTTTGCTATCAAAGCAACTGCTGCTGCGCTTATGAAAACCACGATAAAGGCGAAACTGCCGATCGTACGGCGCCATTTATAGAGCTCTTTTAGCGAGTTTGCCCACGCAGCCTCATAAAGAAGTGGCGGCAAAAATATGATGAAAAATAAGCTCTGGATCGATCCTGATGGTGGGTAAATCTGGCACAAAGCTAATGGCAAGACCGCCCAAAACTAAAAAGCACCGGATAGGCTACTTTTAGGGCTGTTTGAGATCATCACTAAAGCGATAATGATAGCTAGTAAAGCCAAAAAAATAGCAGTAAGTGTTCAATCATCTTTTTTTCCTTTAAATTTCTTTTTTTGTTGATGCCTAGACTATCTTTTTATGCCAAAGCTATCGATCAGGCATCATATGATCAAACTTTGCGATAGATTTTCTTGAAATTTGGTCATTTTCGTTTTTAAACTTTCTTCCTTTTTTTGCCCAGCTCGTAACCTCGTAGTCTATCTCATTGGCACAACTAAACCACTGCGGACGTATCAGCGTGTAGTGAGTCTATGTAGGAGCTTAAAGCGCGTCTATAACGTAGCCGCCAAGGCTCCCACTAGCACCTAAGAGTAAAATTTCTCATACATATCCTCAACACTAAGTAAATTTGATAGGTTTAAAAAAATGGCGGGTAGAGAGAGATTCGAACTCTCGATGAGTTGCCCCACACACGCGTTCCAGGCGTGCTCCTTAAACCGCTCGGACATCTACCCAGGAGTGGAGCGAAATTATATCCTCATTTGCTTAATGCTTGGCTTTTTAGAGCTTTAGCCCCAAGATAACGACATCTTTGTACTCGCCATCCATCAGGCAAACGCCAGGCAGTTCGCCCCATTTTTTTCAAAGCCACTTTCAAAAAACAGCCCAAGACTTGCTCTGCTTTAGCAAAAAAATTGCCGAGCATTGGGACAAAAAAAGGTGCCCAGCTTCAACGATGGCTTGTTAAAACTAGCTACGCGAATGAATTTATAATCAAGGTTGATTTTAGTAGCACCAAATACAAAACCGAGGCAAGAGTTTATGCACTGGGCGTTTGTGCGAGTGGATAAAAAAATAGTTAAACTTTGGTTTTTTTAGTTAAGCAATATAAATTTGGATCAAATTTAGAATTCAGCGAGCGCCATAAACCGCTCGCTAATTAAAAAGCATTAAGCACCTATGATGATGTGGCTAGCTTTGATTATAGCAGTTACTTCATCGCCCGCTTTTAGAGCTAGGGTTTTTAGCAGACTCGTTAGTGATGATAGCGCTTAGCTTATCGCCGCCTGCTATCTCGATATCTACTTCAGCGTTTACCGCGCCCTCTACTACTTTTTACTACCTTGCCTTTTTAGTTGGTTAGTAGCGCTTAGCTTTAGGCCGTTCTCGCCTTTAGCTACTATGATAGAAGAAGCTTTTAAATAGATAAACTACCTTTTTACCCGCTACTAGATCTAGAGCCTTTTTGGCTATCTACGGTTACGGTTGCTTTTTACAGTCTCTCCGCCTTGTAGCTTTGCTACTACTAGAGAGTTTACCGCTCCCTCTCTTACCTCCGTGATTTGAGCTTGTAGTTGATTTCTTGCGCTAAACATTGTGTTTTCCTTTTGTGATTAAATGTGATTTTTGTATTAAAAATACGAGCGAATATTAACGACTTAAACTTTTATAAAACTTAAAAAAACAAATATGCAAAAAAATCTAACTTTATCACTAAAAAAACGCATACATTAACGATTATCGGAATTTTAGGCATTTTGATAAATGAAGTAGAAAAAAATTTAATTTTGTAAATTGAAAATCAGGGGTAGATGGGTTTTTGGGTTAAATTTAGAAAGGGGTGGGAGGGAAATGTAAAATGTGATGAGGTATGCCGGCGTAATATTATAGCGACAGCCTAAAAAAACTATCTTTAAGATATATGCTAAATTTGCATATATAAATCATCATCAGATACCGATAAAATCGTACTAAAAAAATAGTTTAAGTTTTTGCTTGATTTAAGCAATAATTCACTACAATCAAATCTTAAATTTAGATTTTCAAGCTATCATTTCGCAAAAAAATTAAGGAAAAATCATGCAACCTATTTTTTTACGACGCAAATCATCAAATTTAAAGGCGCGCAAAAAGCGCCGTGGATGATATTTTCGGTGCGCGAGATCAAGCTTGAGATCTACATAAACGGCAAGCGTTTTGGCGCACTCATGGCGACTCCGACCGATCAGGAAGCGCTGGCTGCGGGCTATCTCATCAGCGAGAAATTTGATCGCAAGCCCTGAGGATATCGAGAGTATAGAGCTCTCAAGCGACGCTTTAAGCGTGCGGATAAAGGCTAAAAATAAACGAAAAAAACGCCTCGAGCAGTTTGACGAGGAAAAAGGCGATAATCAGCGGCTGCGGGCGTAGCTCAACGGCAAACATCGACCCTGAGGCTATGGCGGCGCGTTCCATAAAGGCCGACGTCAATTTAACAAAGACGAGATTTTGCGCCAGATGGGGCAGTTTTACACGCAGTGCGAGCTCTACGAGATGACGGGCTGCGTGCATACGGCCAAGCTTTTTGTTAGCGGCGAGCAGTTTTACATCGGCGAGGATATCGCTCAGCACAACACCATAGATAAAGCCGTCGGCAAAGCGGTACTAGCAGGCTCGCAGCTACAAAATTCGTTTTTGATGGGCGAGCGGAAGGCTCAGCTCCGAAATGGTCGCAAAGGCCGTCATGCACGGCATCCCCGTACTCGTCTCGCGCACGGCTCCGACTAGCCTTGGCGTCGTGATAGCGCGTAAATTTAACCTCACGCTGTGCGGCTTTGCGCGCGGCGAAAACATAAACGTATATAGCGGCGCGGAGAGAATCTATGAGTGAGCAAATCCAGGAACTGATCGCAAAACTGTTAAATCCAAAGGGCAGGCTAGACTGCGGTGCTGCGTTTAAGATCGCCGCAAAACTAGGCGTAGAGATCGGCGAGGTTAGCGACGAGGCCGAAAAAAATGGGCGTAAAGATCGACAACTGCGAGCTGGGGCAGTTTGGCGGGCTAGAAAAACGGACGCGGCAAATACACCGTGATGACGCAGCTAAAAACAGATGACCGACGAAAAGGGCAGGGATACTGTGCAAAGACGCTAGAGACGCGGCTGCGGGCGTGGGGCTAAAGACGATCCGCTCGACGCTAAAAAGACTATAAAAATCGACGTAAAAATACTGCCAGTTGGGGTGTTTTTAAGGAGAAGAAAGGAAAAAAAGATGAGAGTAAAAACCAAAACTTGGATAGAAAACGACGAGGGCGAGCTGATCTTCGGTAAGGGCAAAACCGAAGTCCTAGACGTCATCGCCGAGGTCGGCTCGATCTCAAAGGCCGCCGAAATCCTAGGGCATGAACTATAAAAAAATGCTGGAATCATCTGCAACTTTTGCAAAAAAATCTAAAAGAGGAGCTCTTTACCACCAAACAAGGCGGCGGCGAGAACGCCGGCACGACGCTAAACGAGCGCGCGCATGAGCTCATAAATGCCTATAGGCAGCTACAAAACGATATCGAGGACTTTGCGGATAAGCGCTTTAAGGAGCTGTTTTTGAAAAAAAGACGGCGAGAAAAAAAGGACTCGGCCAAAGACGACGCAAAAGATAAAAAAAGAAATAAAACCACATCAAATTTGAGGGAGAAAAAAATGTACGTAAAACTAAACGATAGGGTCTATCTAAACAAAGACAAGATCACTAGAATAAAGGTAGATAGCGTCCAAGACGGTATCAGGATTCGCTTCTACGAGGGGCAAAAATCAAGTCGCTAAAAGCGGACGCTTCGAAACCGAGGCAAAAAGCCATCGAGTGGCTAGAGAAAAAATTTTATAAACAAATAATAAAAATGGTCGTGAGCCTCTGTGGCTCGCGCTTCTGTGCTTTATCAAGTTAAATTTGCCGCTTTGCGGTTAATTTAGCTTGTTCAAACTTTAACCTCCAAATTTACTAAATCATTTCCACAGCAAAAGCCCGAAATGTGCGAGAAATTTACTATAATTACCGTATCAACTTTAAAGAGTAAAAAATGGCAGATTATACGAAATAAGAAAAAAATATCATCCTAAAAACCGGGTGTGCGCTATTTTTGACTACACCGCTTCGGGGCTTGCTTATGAGCCCGTAGAGCGCGAGATAGCACAGGCCCTCAAAACCTACGCCAACACCCACTCCGACAGTAGCTCCAGCGCCATCATCACGCAGCGGCGCTATGAGGGCGCGCGAGAGAGCCTAAAAAAGCTACTTGGGCTTGACGAGCGGTTTTGCCTCATCGCCTGCGGGCAGGGGCGCGACGACTGCGATCAAGAAAATTTTCAGGAGCTACTAGGGCATCTACCTGCCGCCTGCGACCAGAGGCGCGATCGGCGAGGCAAACTTTACGCGCCGCACAGCTTCCGCTCGTACTCGTTTCGCCCTACGAACACCACTCAAACGAACTTAGCTTTCGCGAGGGGCTTTGCGACTACCTGCGCGTGCCGCTTAGCGAGGGCGGAGAGATCGATTTGCTCGCACTTGAACGCATCCTAAAGCTAAACGCAACACGCCGCATCATCGGCTCGTTTAGCGCCGCCTCAAACGTCACGGGCGTCATTAGCGACTATAAAAAAAGATCAGCGAGCTAATCAGGGCTGCGGGTGGCATCGTGGCTTTTGACTGCGCAGCGCTGAGCTCGCACGCAATTTAGACTGCGATCATTTCGACGCGATTTTCCTCTCGCCGCATAAGTTACTAGGAGGGCCTGCTAGCTGCGGGCTTTTGGCGATCAAAAAGGAGCTTTTTAACAGCGATGTGCCGACATTTGCCGCGGGCGGTACGGTTGCATACGCTAACCGCGAAGGACACGTGTTTTTGAAAAACCCCGAGCAGCTAGAGGAGGGCGGTACGCCGCCTATCATCGGGCTAATGCGGGCAGTTGGCTTACGCGCTACGAAACGAGGTGGGTTTTGAGAGGATAAAAAGCGCCGAGGACGAGCTTGCGCAGCTTTTTGAGAGCGAGCTAGCAGGCATAGACGAGATCATAAATTACGCTCCAAAGGGCGCGCCGCGGCTGCCGATAATCTCATTTAACGTGCGCGGCGTATCGGCGTATGATTTCGCCGCGAGCCTTAGCAACGACTTTGGTATCCAGACGCGCGCGGGCGTGATGTGCGCGGGGCCGTACGCTCACGATCTGCTCGGTATCAAGGAGGGGCGCATGCCAGAAAGTAAGCCCGGCTTCGTGCGCGTGAGCCTGCACTATACGCACACCGAGCAAGACGTGCGCTATTTAGTTGGCGCGATAAAATCCTGCATCAAAAAAAGCACCGCGAGCTCTGGGGGCGAGGAGAAGGCGATGTATGAGATGTTTGGCGGGAAAAATTTGAATTTGAGCGGGTTAATTGACTCGCGAAAAGGTCAATTGAGTAAATCAAAAAAATACGCGGTCAATTTGAGAAATTTACGCCGTAAAGATACGGGTCTGGGCGCTCAATTTGATCACTTTAAAAAAATAAAAAAAGAGTAAAATTTAAGAGAGAAAAAGGGCGCAAAGCGCGCCCGAATTTACGCGAGTAGAGTCAAATTTGACCTAAACGCGCGTAAAAATTAGTTTTTGCGCGTATTTGCGTCTGGTGTGAAAAAGTGGCTTGTCAAGAAGTTTGAAGTCACCTATACATTTCTGACCCTCTTCGCTTGTAGCCCATTTTATAAATTTCTCTGCATTTTCGATGTCAGTTTTAGGGCAGTGTTTTGGATTTACTGCGATTAGAGAGTAGAAGTTTTTAAGATCGTTGTCTCCCTCGTTGATGATGACCATTTCAGGATGACCTTTTTGGTTTGCTTCATATTTAATGTAAGTACCGCGGTCAGTAAATGTAACGCCTTTTTGCTCAGCAGCAGCATTTATCGTAGCTAGCATGCCTTGACCTGTTTGCATGTACCAGCCGTCTTTTTCAGGGACTTCACCAGCGATCTTTTTTTCCAGATGCCTTTTTCTTTATTGTCTGTGCCTGATTTATCGCCGCGAGAGAAGAATTTGATACCATCTTTTTTTGATAAGTTCAAAGCTTTGTTTTATATCTTTGCCTTTAAATTTATCAGCGATTGATTTATCAGCGATAACGACGAAGTCATTGTACATTACGGCATTTCTTTTTAAGCCAAAACCTTTTTTTCTACAAATTCTTTCTCAACTTTTTGGTGAGTGAACGAAAAGTATGTCCGCATCGCAGTTTTCGCCTAGTTTTTAAAGCCGCTCCAGTGCCTACGGCAGTCCATTTGATATCGACGCCGGTTTTTGCCTTATACGCAGGATAGATCGCGTCTAGTAGCCCCGTGTTATCGGTGCTAGTCGTAGTTGCCATGATGAGTTCGCTATCGCCCGCAAACGCCAAAACGCTCGCGATTAGCGAGCCTAGTATTACTTTTTTTCATTGTTTCTCCTTTTTTTAAAAAGTATGCTATTATAGCACATTAAATTAACACTTAAGAAATATGCAAGGAAAGAATATTTGGATTTTTCTACTAAACGGATTTTTTTGGAGGCCTTTAGGCTGCTTTTTTTAGCGGCGACGAGGAGACGTATTCGGCGATCAGGGCGACGCTTTACACTTCGAGCGTTTCGATATTTTTTTGCGATTTTAGTTGGTTTTCCGCCAGGATTTACGCTGGGATTTTATGATTTTTAAAGGACGCAGGGTTTTGCGTCTGCTCAGCGATACGGCACTTGCGATGCCCACCGTTGCGATCGGGCTTATTTTGTACGCATTTATCACGCGAAACGGACCGTTTGGCGAGTTTGGGCTGCTTTTTACGCTAAAGGCCGTGATGCTGGGGCAGTTTGTACTGGCTCTGCCTATCATCATCTCGCTAAGCGCTAGCGTCGTGGAAAATATGGACAAAAAGCACTATCTAACCATCCTAAATTTACGCCTGAGCCCGCCTAGGCTAGTGGGCTGCGTGCTTTACGAGCTAAGATACGCTCTGATGGTGGTTGTAGCGACGGCGTACGGGCGCATCGTGGCTGAGGTGGGCGTGGCGATGATGATCGGCGGAAATATCAAATATTTTACTCGCACGATCACGACTGCAGTATCGCTAGAGACGAACAAGGGTGAGTTTGCGATGGGTATAGCGCTGGCTTTAGTGCTCATCTTTATCGCATTTGCTGTAATTTGGCGATACACGCGCTAAAAAAAGGCTTGATCGATGAAATGTGATAAATTTAGAAATTTTACGCTCATAAAAAGCGGGCTGGGCGCGCCAAATTTGAGCCTTTTGTTTCAAATTTAACAAGAAAGGCGCAAAGTGATAAACGTTAGAAATTTACGCCTAAACTACGGCGCGAGCGAGATTTTAAACATACCTAGTCTTGATATCGACGTCACCAAAAATCACCGCGCTAACTGGTAGCAACGGCAGCGGCAAAAAGTACGCTGATGAGAGTGATTTCGTTTTTGCAAAAAGCCCACTAGCGGCGAGGTGCGGCTGTGGGGAAGCAGCGCGCCTAGCTTAAATTTACTGCGCGACGTTAGCGTTTTTATTGCCCGAGCCAGCGCTTTTAAAAACGCTCCGTGAGGGAAAATTTAGGGCCGTTTTAAAAAGCCGCGGAGTGCTAGGGGAATTTGACGAGCGAGCGAGCGAGGCGTTAACTGGTCGGGCTTGACGAGAGTTTTTTTAAACAAGCGCCACTTTGAGCTAAGCTCGGGACAGACGCAGCGCGTTAGCTTTGCGTTAAATTGGCGCTTAGATCGCGGCTATATCTACTCGACGAGCCGACAAATAGCGTGGACGTGGGCACGTCAAAGCTTTTCGGCAAGGCGGTGCTTTACATGTGGCAAAGATACGGCTGCGGCTTTGTGATCGCTAGTCACGACGACAAATGGCTAACCGCGATCGCCGAAGAAAAATGTCTTTTTGCACAAGGGGCGCGTGTGCGAATTTGAATACAAAAAAATATTCGACGCTCGGGACGGGGTTTTGAAATTTGACGAAAAACGCGGTCGTAATTTTGCCGTCAAATTTACGTAGCGCCGCAAAGATCGCCGTAAATCCCGGCAAAATAACGCTAAGTAAAAACGCCGATTGATGGGTGCTTGAGTGGTATTTTGCACTCGGTTTCGCTCTATCTTGGCAAAAGAGCTTTTGGTGAAAAATCAAAGTCGGCGACTTTTTGATTAAAACGCTGGCGCCTAATTCGCATAAAATTACAGCGTCGGCGAAAATATTTATTTTAAATTTGACGAGGAAGCGTTTTTGGGGGCTTGAGTGAGCCTCAACTTTGTACATTCGCTTCACTTTAATTTAGACTCGTTTAACGCCCGTTAAAAGAGCCTAGTTAAAAAGTAAATATCAAAATGAACAGTAAATGTAAGATATATGCTAAACTTTCATATTTATAATGGTCCCTAAAAATCGCCGTAAGTAATATGCAATTAAGGCATATTTAAGCGTATATTAATTTTTTTCTAATTTATTTTTTAAGTATAAGAAATAAGCCAAAAAAAGTAGTATAGTTTCAAAAATCGAGAAAAAAATCTCAAAAAAATAGATGAAAATGATAAAGGAAAGCGATGACTAGCAAGGGCGAATTTGCGGCGGGACGAGGACTTTACTACTCGCTTTTTTTCGCGTTTTTTTCGTTTTTTTAGTCTAAGTGGCGATAGATTTACTGGCCTAAATGCGATGCTAGGACTTGCCGCAGCGCACGCTCTAAACGAAGAATCAGCCGCTGCGATAATGCGCATACAAACAAAGATTTGACGAGAAAAAAATCCGCAAAATTGAGCGGATGAGTTTGATGACATTTTCCACGCTCCGCCAAGTCCGCTTAGAAACTCGCTGTCATACTACGACGAGGGTTACGAGGTCGGGCATGCTTGCGCGAAAGTGCGTAAAATTTCAGCTCGCACGGATATTAGACGCGACGAGGCTAAATTTAAAAGAAAAACGAAGACAACGTGGGCTTCGTGTTTGCTCTGATGAGCGAATTTATCGCGCGCGAGGGTGAGCTGGAGTTATACGGCGAGCTTGAGGAACAGCTTTTTAAAGAGATCATAAATCCAAACATCGAAGAGTTTATAAATGACCTTTTTAATCACGAAAGTAGTGAAATTTACAAGGACGTAGCGGTATTGCTGCAAGGATTTATCGAGTTTGAGCGCGTGGTTTTAAGCGCGCCGCGTCCTATAAATCAAGGCGAAAAACAAAAAGACTTTGGATGGAGTTTCAAGATCTGAGGCTATAAGAAGACAAAAAAACCGAGTGAGAACACTAAAAGCTATGGAGGAAGAAAATGCAAAAAAATAGACGAGAATTTTTAAAAAAAGGCGGGGCTAGTCGGAGCGGTAGCGGCTACGGCCGGAGTCGCTACAGAAACGGCGTCAAACCTAAAAATACGGTAAAAAGTAAAAAAAGACCGAGGTGCTTTATAAAAGAAGCAAAAAAACTGGGATCTATACTACGAACAAGCGAAATAATAAAAATTTAAGAAAGGATGAATATGTCTGAGGCAAATTTGCGTCTTATGCCCCACTCAAACGCAGTCGGGCGAAGATCGTTTTTAAAAATGGCCGCACTAGCGGGCGTAGCGGGCAGCATGAGCGGTCTAAGCGCTAGCGGCGTGACTAGAAGCGCTACCAAAGAAGAGATGGCAAACCCATTTCCAGACTCAAAAAAATAGTAAAAAAACTGTTTGTTCAGTTTGCTCTGTTGGATGCGGGGTATTAGCAGAGGTTGAAAACGGCGTTTGGGTACGCCAAGAAGTGGCTCAAGACCACCCGGTAAGCGCTGGTGGTCACTGCTGTAAAGGTAGCGACGTCATCGATATGGTGCGCTCACACTGCCGTGTAAAAATATCCGATGAAAAAAAGTTGGTGGCAAGTGGCAACGTATCTCTATGGCGCAAGCGCTTGATGAGATCGGTGCAAAGCTAAAAAGCTTACCGCGAGAAAAAAACCCAGAGCAAGTTATGTTTTTTTGGGTTCAGCAAAAGATAGCAACGAGCAGAGCTACTACATCAGTAAATTCTCTGCGATGTTTGGGACAAACAACCCAGATCACCAAGCAAGAATTTGACATAGCGCAACAGTCGCCGGTGTGGCGAATACTTGGGGTTATGGAGCTATGACAAACCATCTTGGAGATATCCAAAACGCAAAGTCTATCTTCATAATCGGCGCAAATCCAGCGGTAAATCACCCAGTTGGTTTTTAGACACTTTTTTTAAAAAGCAAAAGAGAATAATGGCGCAAAGCTGATCGTTGTCGATCCAAGATACACGAGAACAGCGGCTAAGGCTGATTATTTCGCTCAAGTTCGCCCAGGCACAGACATACCTTTTTATGTATGGTATGATAATTTGATATTTGAAAATGGCTGGGAAGATAAGAAATTTATAGACGACCGTACATACGGCATAGATGAGATACGCAAAGAAGCTGCAAAATGGACACCAGAAGTCGTTGAAGACGTGACTGGAGTACCAGCTGCAACTCTTAAAGAGATAACAGAAGTTTATGCTAAAAACCGCCCAGGTTCAGTTGTTTGGGCGATGGGTCTAACTCAGCACACAATAGGCAGTTCAAACACTCGTATCGCTCCGATCTTACAACTAGTACTTGGAAACATGGGCGTAAGTGGCGGTGGCTGTAACATTCTAAGGGGCCACGACAACGTTCAAGGTGCAAGCGACATGGCAAACGCACCTGATAGCTTGCCTGGATACTATGCTAAAAACGAAGGCACTTGGAAGTACTTTGCTAAGATGTGGAAAGTAGACTATGAGTGGCTACAAGGCAACTTCGTAAAACCAGAGTGGATGTTTAAACCTGGATTTACCCTAGCTCGCTGGTGGGCCGGTGTACTTAATGGCAAAGACGGCAACGACCCAGTTGAAAACGCAGGCGATAGCCTAAAAGCACTTGTTGTTATCGGCAATGGTATCACTTCAACAGCACAACAAGTAAAAGTTCAAGAAGGTCTTGACGGACTAGAGCTTTTAGTGCTTATGGATCCTTTTGTAAACGACGCTGGCGTGATAACTAATAAAAAAGACGACGTATATCTACTACCTGCGGCGACGCAGTTTGAGGGTAGCGGCACAGTCGTAGCTACAAACAGAAGCGGTCAGTGGAGGAGCCAAGTAGTTAAACCACTATTTGAGAGCATGCCAGATCATGAAATTTTTATTTGAGCTGGCAAAGAGAATAGGCTTTTACGACGAGCTAACTCGCACGATCAGAGACTCCGAGGGCAAGATCGAGTGGCCTGAAGCAGCTACTCGCGAGATCGCTAGCATCGTAAAAAGCATCGGTCTAACCGGCTGGACGCCGGAGCGTCTAAAACGCCATCAGGCTAACTGGGATAAATTTGACGAAAAAACGCTAATGGGCAAAGAGGGCACCGAGGTGGCCGGCGAATACTACGGCTTGCCGTGGCCTTGCTGGACGGAAAAACACCCTGGCAGTCCAAATTTATACGATATAAGTAGACCGGTAATGCAAGGCGGTATGGGCTTTAGAAACCGCTTCGGCCTAGAGCATAACGGCGTAAATCAGCTAGCAGCCGACGGTAGCGCGCCTGTAGACGGAGCACAAAGCGGCGGATATCCGGAGATCAAAAAAGATAACATCGAAAAGATACTAGGCATCACGCTAACGGATGAAGAGCGCGAAAAAATGGGCGCTACTTGGGCGACCGATGGCAGCGGTATAATCGCCGAAAAATGCATGGAAAAGGGCATCGCTCCGTATGGCAACGCGCGCGCTAGAGCTGTAGTTTGGACATTCGTCGATCAGATACCGCAGCACAGAGAGCCTATCCACTCGCAGCGCCAAGACCTTGCGCAGAAGTATCCGAGCTTTGAGGATAAGCCAAACCACTACCGCGTATTTACGAAGTATAAGAGCTTGCAGCTAAGTAAGGACTTCTCAAAAAGAATTCCCGATAAATCTAGTCACCGCTCGTCTCGTAAACTTTAGCGGTGCGGGCATGGAGACGCGTGCTAGTATGTATCTATCGCGTATCACGCCTGAGATGTTTGCGGATATTCACCCGGATCTTGCGGCTAAACACGGCATTAAACACTGGGATTTCGTATGGATTCATTCGCCGGAAGGCACGAAAATCAAAGTACGCGCCAGAATCGTACCTTCGGTCAAGCCTGATATGATTTTTCTTGCCGTTTCACTTCGCCGGATACATGCAGGGGCGTCGATATGACGGGTAATTTCCCTGAGGGCACGAGGCCTTATGCGGTAGGCGAGAATGCAAATACCGTCACCAACTACGGCTACGATATAGTCACTCAAATCCCAGAAACAAAAGGCGGTCTATGCCGCATAGAAAAGGCGTAAAATGAGCGAATTTAACGATAACAATAGACTTAAATTTTACTGCGACGACGACAGGTGCATCGACTGTAACGGTTGCGCGGTGGCTTGCGACGAGGCTCACGAGCTACCTCTTGGCATCCGCCGCCGCCGCGTCATCACGCTAAACGAGGGTGTGCCAGGTAAAGAGATCTCGACCTCTATAGCCTGCATGCACTGCGAGGACGCTCCGTGCTCGCTGGTTTGCCCGGTCGATTGCTTTTATATCAGAGCCGACGGCGTAGTGCTACACGACAAAGATATCTGCATCGGCTGCGGATACTGCCTATACGCGTGTCCGTTCGGCGCGCCTCAGTTTCCGCGCGAGGGAGTGTTTGGCGCCAAAGGTTCGATGGATAAGTGCACGATGTGCGCAGGCGGTCCGCTACCGACAAATAGCGAAGCCGAGCGCGAAGAGTACGGCCAGGATAGAATTTTCCGAAGGCAAAGTGCCGGTTTGTGCCGCAATGTGCTCAACAAAGGCGCTGCTAGTAGGAGAATCCGCAATGATAGAAAAAAATCTACGGCGATAGGGTCAAGGCTCGCGGCTACGGATTTAAAGACCTAAAACAAACTCCGACCTGGAAGCTTGCTTATTATGCAGGGCGACAGGCTAAAAATACAGTTTCTAAATTTTCGCTCCGCACTTTAGCGGGGCGATTAATCTCATCAATTTGACGCGGTTTGGCTGCGTCAATTTGACTCAAACTAAATTCTACTCGACTCGGTTTTAAAAACTTCATCAAACTTTATCCAACTTCGGCTTTTTTTAAATTTAATCACTTTTTGCGCGAACGGTTTATTAAATTTGAGTGTTAAATTTGTGGTACGTGTAAATTTGAAATAAAAAAAGTAGATAAAATTTGAGTAGAAAAAGGGCGGTCTCCCACCCTACATTTGAAAGCCCTTACAGGCGACAAGTACGGATTTGCCGAGTGCATCGACATCTCGTTTTGCTCTCTAAGTTTAATAAACTCCGTCTCGCTTAGACGTCTGATATTTGCTATAGTCATCTTTAGCGGCGTTATGCCTGAGAGCGGATCTGGATCGCCCGCGTTTGCTAGCTCGTTGCCGTCGGCCTCGCTATAGTGGAAGGTCGTAAATATCGTTCCTTCTCTCAGATCCGGATTTATGCGCAGTTTGGCCGCGATTTGGCCGCGTTTATTTTGCACGAGCGCGTAGCAACCGTCTTCTAGCTCCCTCTCGCGAGCGATATCAGGGCTCACCTCTATGAGCGCACCTTCAACGCCGGCACCGTATTCAAGAGCCGGACACTCTCTCGTCATAGAGCCAGTGTGATAGTGGTATACCTTTCGTCCTGTCGTAAATAGGCACGGATATACCTCGTCCGGTACCTCGCTAAGCGCGCCTGTACCCACTGGATATCCTTCTGGGATATTCATTTTGGCTCTAAATTCAGCCTCAGCTTTTGCGCGATCTTCTTTATTATTTACGTAAAGTACCGGCGCGAAGCGGAATTTACCGCCAGGCAGCATGGACTTGTGATCTGCGTAAAGCACGGGCGTACCAGGATGCTCCTCGTCGGGGCACGGCCAGCTGATGCCGCCTAACCTACCTAGTCTATAGTAGCTGATACCGCCGAAAGAAATTTAGGGCATAAGTTCTCTTATCTCATTCCAAATTTGTTCAGGGCTAGCAAAGTCAAAAACCCTCTAGTCCCATGCGATTTGCAATGTTGCAAACGACTTTCCAGTCGGGCTCTACACCGCTAACCGGCTCGCTAGCTTTGCGCGTACGTTGGACGCGGCGAGAAGTGTTGATAAACGTTCCGTCCTTTTTCGCCCCAACCTGCGGCAGGTAGTACCACGTCGGCCTTATGCGCACTCTCGGTAAAGAAAAGATCCTGTACGATAAAGCAGTCTAGATGGTGCACGGCGTGGACGAAGTGCTCGGTCCAAGGGTCGCTCATTACGGGGTTTTCGCCGTAGACGTAGAGTACTTTTAGCTCGCCGCTATCCATTTTATCCGGTGCTTGCGTTAGCTTAAAGCCCGGAACCGGATTTAGCTCAAAGTGCCATACTTTGCGTGCTTGCTCCTGTGCGTAAGGGCTATTTACCGCGCCGGCCGGGATGACGTTAGGCAGTGCACCCATGTCACATGCGCCTTGGACGTTGTTTTGACCGCGCAGAGGATTTACGCCAGCGCCTTTTTGCCCAAATTTCCGGTTAAAACGGCTAAATGTGATAGCGAAAAGACGTTTGACGTGCCGTCGCTAAACTGCGTGATGCCCATCGTGTAGCAAATCGCCGCCGTGCCTGCTTTTAGCATACATTCTAGCCGCCTCTATGATGAGCTCTTTTTATACCGGTTTCGCGCTCGAAACGCTCAGGCGTAAAGTCCTTAACCGCCTCTTTTAGATATTCAAATCCCTCGGAGTATTTCTCGATAAACTCGGTATCTTGTAAATTTCTCGGCGATTATAACGTTCATCATCGTATTTAGCGTTTTGATATTCGCGCCGATCGGGATTTGTAGATGGATATCGGCTTTTTGGCCATATCGGTGCGCTTTGGATCTACGACGATCATCTTTGCGCCGCGCTGAAGTCCGCGCTGCATCTGCATAGCGATGATTGGATGGCATTCGCTCGTGTTGGTACCGATGAGTAAAAAAATACGTCCGTGTCGGTCGCAAATTCGACCAAATCGTTCGTCATCGTTCCGTTTCCCTAGCGTGCTGGCAAGACCTGCCACTGTAGGAGCGTGTCAAAGACGGGCGCAGTGATCGACGTTGTTGCTGCCCTGGGCGCGGAAAAAAATTTTCTGGAAAACGTAGTTGTCTTCGTTATTTGAGCGCGCCGAGCTAAAAGCCCATGATCGAGCTTGGACCGTATTTTTGCGACGGTGGATTTAAAGTTTATCCGCGAGGAAATCATAAACCTCCTCAAAACTTACTTCTTCAAGCTCGCCGCGCTTGTCGTAAACGCCGTTTAACTTTCTCATCATCGGACGGCTTAAGCGTTTAGGAGAGTTTACGAACTCCCAACCGAACATTCCTTTTAAGCAAAGCTCGCCATCGTTTACGTGGTGATCTTTGCTGGGTTTGGCATCTACGATCCTACCGTTTCGCACGATAAGATCGATGCCACAGCCCGTACCGCAATATGGACAGGTAGTTTTTACTATCTCTTCCATTTTTGCTCCTTTCTGGTATTACTGAAATGTATGAGATTATTATACAACGGCAAATATAAATTTAGTTTTAAAAATTAGTATATTTCTTTAAGAATTATTTAAGTAATATGCAAATTTAGCATATTACTTTTTGCTTTTAAATTTTTATTTTTTTAGGGAAATTTTTAGGTATATGTTTAAAACAATGTAAAATTTATTTAAAAAATTATTACTTTCAAATGTATTTAGATGTATAATGGAGATAGAAAAATCTTTTAAAAGGAGCAGCCATGAAAAATTTGAGTTATTTTTTTCTAGTCGTCCTAGGTATCATCGGCGGTATCGCCATGAAGTATATTAACGCCTTTCCGGTACTCGACGAGACGGTCAAAGAGAAATGGGCTCAGGTGCAAAAACCAATACAAACGCCGCGCCGATCTTATCCCAAATTTGGTAAAAAAACAGTTCAAGGCTACGCTAGCCACGAGGAAGGCGTATTTAAGGAAGTAACGGAAGCTAGAAGCAAGGCTTCTCAGATGACGATCGACGTTAGCTCGATAGACGATCCTGCTAAGCTAAAAGAGTTTGAAAACGCTCAAAAAACTCTAGGTGGCGCGCTATCTAGGGCTAATGGCTATCACCGAGAACTATCCTCAGCTAAAAAGCCGATCGAAAATTTCCTCTCTCTTCAAAGTCAGCTTGAAGGTACGGAAAATCGCATCGCAGTCGCTAGAAAGGACTATATCGCAGCGGTCAAGGACTATAACATCGCCCTTCGCAAGATACCAGATAAGTTTATAGCTGCGATTTTTTATCCAGAGCTCAAACCGCGCGTGACGTTTGAAGCAAGCGAAGCCGAACAAAGCGCACCGGACGTGTCTTTTCGCCAAATAACCCAACCAAGGTACAAAAATGAAACGCATTTTATCTACTTTATTTTGCGTTTTTACGCTTTTAGGACTTACGGCTATAAATTTATCGGCAGCAGATAATGCTACCGAACAAAACAAAACCGTAAAACAAACTACTACTCAAACCTCAAACGAAAAGAGTTCAAATTTCCCTGCCTTAACCGGCAGGGGTAGTAGATCAGGCAAGAGTACTAAGCCAGAGCGCAAAAGACGAACTAGAAACATTACTAGCTACTCACGAAAAACAATACTACTAATCAAGTCGTAGTAGCTACTATAGAATCTCTAGGTAACGCTCAAATAGAAGAGTACTCCATAGAACTAGCTAGACGTTGGGGTATAGGGACAAAAAAAGGTAAAGATAACGGAGTAGTATTAGTAGTAGCTCCAAACGACAAACAAGTACGCATAGAGGTAGGATACGGCCTAGAAGGTACTCTAACGGACGCTCTTAGTAGCAGTATCATAAACTATTACATAATCCCAGAGTTTAAAAAAAGGAGATATTCAAAACGGTATAAACATAGGCATACAAAAGATCATTGCATTGCTTGATGGGGATGAGAGGGTTAAGGAGGAGATAGAAAAGCAAGATGAGACGCCTGTGGAGGCTTACGGGATAGTAGCGGGCATGTTGATGGTATTTGCTTCGGCTATTTTTTTGGCGCGGCAGCTCTGCGAATCGGAGCTAGCGCGACGCTATCGGGCTTTATCTCGGGCGTAGTCGCAGGGACGTTTGGTATCGAGGATCTGCTTGTTAGAGGCGCGATAGTGCTCGTTCTTTTCGTGCTACTTTTTTTATCTAATGCGAAATATGAAAAACTGGCGGCAGAGGCTTGTACGGCGGTGGCGGCTCTGGAGGCGGTTACGGCGGCGGAGGATTTAGCGGAGGAGGTAGAAGCTCCGGAGGCGGCTTTAGCGGAGGGGGCGGCAGCTTTGGCGGAGGCGGAGCTAGCGGCAGATGGTAGCTGCTTTTAAATTTGAGCGTCAAACTGAGTAATTTAAAAAAATAATCAATGTAGCGCGACCTCGATAAAGCGTGACTTTAATTTGTTATTGAGCGTAAAAATAAAAAAATAGGAGTAAAAATGCAAGGCGATCAAAAAAATGAAAGAAATTTTTTTCGCGTTTAGACCCAAATAAGGCGACTCAAGAAGAGATAGAAAAATTTTATGCGCGATTTGCTGGAAAACTATGTGCTAGAGGTTGCGGGCGAAAGAAATCTGCTTTTGCAGAGATCGAAAGTTTATACGAGTGCGGATAAAAAAACACCTACAAACGAGTGTCGAGCGCCGGCGACATATTTTTTTCATAACTTTGGTTTCGATATCTGTTTTGAGAGCTCGAAAGAGGACTACGGCGGCGTGCTCGTGCGCTCGCTTTGGCCGCTCGGGCAAGCCGAGCCGATAGTTGGCCCGTGCAGATGTGCGAACGCGATTTTTAAATATATCCGAACCGATTTCGAAATTTTTTGCCTTTTTGGATGCCAAAGGTTCGCAAGAAGCGGACGAGTTTAGTAACAGAGTGCGTAGAGCCGACTTGGACGCGAGCGGCAAACCGATAGACGATCGCAGGCGACTCACTTCAAGGAAATTTGAAGGATGGCTAAGGTTGGGTATAAAAAGAAGCCAAAAAGATACAAAAAAAGATATAAACAAATACGAGGACGGAGCAGAAAACGAAAACTCAACGCCAAATCAGGCGAATTAGCAAAATTTATCTTAAGTCGGTGGCTTAAATTTGCTTTTTACGAACTTAAATTTGAAATGGCTACGCCGTCAAAATACGCGCAGATTTCTACTAGCTGCGCTCAAACTTTGCCTTTTCAAATTTATGCGTCAAATTTGTACGCCCACCATTAAATTTGCGCCCCAAACCCAAGCTCAAATCTCCACTAAAATCTTTTTATAATTGCTAAAAATCGGCGAGTTCTCGCCAAAATACATACTCATCGCGCGCACATAGCGATCGAGCGGATTTTGGATGCGGTTTAGCGCGAGGCGGTCTCGCATCGGCAGGTCGTAGCTACTTAAAAATCACGCTAAAAAGGCACGGGAAAATCGGTGCCAAAAAGGATTTTGTCGTGGATTTGCGTTTGGGTTTTTAGATGCGGCAGTATGCGGGCCTTGTTTATGCAAAGCAGCGCCGAAACGTCGGCATAAAGCCCGTCAAATTCGCGCAGCCAACGAAGTAGAGTGAAGTAGTTGGCGCCCAGCTTTTCCGGATCGCGCGAAAACATGGACAAAATGCCGTCGCTTGAGGCGCCCATGTGAGCGCAGACGATGCGGCAGCCCAGATTTAGCGGGGATTTTTAGCTGCTCGATGCTCTCAAGCGCCTTGTTTGACGCCAGCGAGTTTTCGTCGCCCACGTGGATCACCAGCGGCAGCCCAAGCTCGCTAAGCAGCCTAAAATATGGCTCATAGCGCTTGTCATTTAGATCCGTCTCCCAGTACGAGTGTAGTAGCTTGCTGCCTTTAAAGCCCATTTTGTGGTACTTTTTCGATCAAACTTAGCGCGTCTTTTTCGGTTTGGATTTACGCTAAAAAAACGGCACGACCTCGTTTGGATTTTTGCTCGTAAAATGCAAAAAAACATCTTCATTTGTGGCGCAGACGGTTTTGTCCTTGTGTACGAGATTTCCGCTCTCGTCACTTTCGCATCGACGCCGAAAAACTACGGACTTTTGGACGAAATTCGAGCTTTTAATCAGCCGCGCGAAGTTGCTTTTTGTAGCCCTCAAAGCCGTTTTTTTATAAGCTCGCTCCTGTTTATGTCGAATTTCTGGCAAAAAAACGCAAGCGCTAGTTTGTCGTAAAATCGGTCGAATTTCACGTCCGCGCTAAGTAAATGCGAGTGGATATCGACGGTTTTTATCTGCATTAAACTGTGCGCTTTGCAAGCCGCTAAGTTCGCTCTCCCGCACGGCGGTTTCGTTAAATTTACCCCGCGAAAACCCGCTCGAATTTGCTTCGTTTGCGGTTAAACTTTACGCTCGTTTCGGCAAATTTATCTTTGGCGTAAATTTGACTCGCGTTTTGGCAAAACCCGAGCGTTTCTGACGTAGCCGTCTCGCTCGCTCTTAGATTTGAGCTTAAATTTACCCGCGCGTTTTGCTCGGTTAAATTTGCGCGAGTTAAATTTGCCTCCGTTTTGCGAGCTACTAAGCCAAAGCTTGCGGCATTTGCGCGGGCCGATTGGCGTCAATTTGCCGCCGTTTTTTTCCGTCTATCAAACTTTGTACTAAAACCCAAAGCGTCCAAGCGCTCGTTCGCACGGTAAAAAAATCATCTCGAAACATCGTTTCTCCTTTTTGTAAATGTATCGAAATCATAGCCTCAATTTCTAAAAAAAGTGTCAAGTGGTGCTTTACGCTTTATGATTTTCTAAGCTAAATTTGCGTAAGATTTCGTCAAAATTAACGAAAGGAAAGAGATGAGCTACAAGATGAGCGAGCTTTGCGAACTATCGCAAACGCCCAAATCAACGATACTCTTTTACGTCAAGGAAGGGCTTTTGCCAGAGCCCGTGAAGGTAAAAAGATAACGTGCATCAGTACGGCGAGGACACGCTTTTGATGCTAAATCTCATCAAATACGTCCAGAGCAACTTCCACCTAAGCCTAAAAGAGGTCAAGTCGCTCACGCAGCAAAAGGGCTTTTAGCTTTAAGCGCTGCTACGAGGCGCTTTTTGATTCGCTAGATACCTTTATGGGGTCAATTTCGCCCAGACGCTAAGCGCCGAGCAGGCGTGCGAGAGGCTGGGTATCACGGAGGCCGAGCTAGATAAATTTATCGAGGACGGTTTTATCTTTATGCGCGGCGGCAAGCTAACGGAGAAAGAGGTCGAGATTCTGCAAATCGTGCTAGAAACCCAAAAAAAGCGAGCGCGGGCGAGAAATTTTACGGACCTATATAATTTAGCCAAACAAACGGCCAAAAATCGAAGCCGAGTGCGCGCGCGAAATGTACGCGAAAGCAAAGGATAAAAAAACGCGGCCTTAAAGCTCGTTTTCGATAATATCTTGATCCTAAAACCGTATATCTTAAATTTTCCACACCTTCGATGCCTACAAAAAGGAGAACAAATGAAAGGCGTTTTTTTCGGTTAGGGGCTTTTTGCCCTTTTTAGTCGTGATGTTTATCAACGCGGTCGTGGATCTTGGCCACAAGATCACGATCCAAAACATACTTTTTAAGAGCATCGAGGATGAAAATTTACAGATCATCCTGACCTCGCTCGTAAATTTGCTAATCTTACTGCCCTACATCATGCTTTTTAGCGTTTCGGGCTTTTTAAACGACAAATTTCCCGCGCACCCGCATCACGAGATATGCGGCGGCGAGCGAAATTTACTCACGCTTTTTATCACTATAAGCTACCTTTGCGGCTGGTTTTACGTGGCATTCGGTACGACGCTGCTACTAGCGGTGCAAAGCGCGGTATATAGCCCGGCAAAATACGGCCTCATCAAAAAAATCACGGGCGCAGAGAAGCTGGGCGCGGCAAACGGTATCGTGCAGGCCTTTACTATCGTGGCGATTTTGCTTGGTTCGTTTGTTTTCTCGGCTATTTTTCGAGAGCTACGCCGCTGCTAGCACGGATGCCGGTGAGATGATAAAATCGGTCTGGTTTATCGGCGCGATACTTTTCGTTTGCTCGGTAGTAGAGACGATTTTTACGTTTAAGATTCCGTTTTTTTGAAGCAACCGATGCGGAGCTTCAATTTGACGCGAAAAAAAGTACTTTAAACTAGGCTATCTAAGAGAAAAACACCAGGCACATCTTTAACAACAAAAAAACGCCTTTTTTTATGTACGCTGGGACTTTCTGTTTTTCTGGGCGGTGGCGCAGCTGGTTATCGCCGTTTTTTTCCCGCTCACTACAAGGCTATGAGCGCGGATAATAACGTCATGATCGTGCAGGCGATTTTTAGCCGTTAGCACAATCGGTCTAGTCGTCGGCTCTGCGCTAGCGGGCAGTTACTCGAAAAAAACCACATCGAGATGGGCATCGTGCCTTTTGGGGCTCTTGGGCTTTTTGTTTCGCTACTTATGTTTGCGCAGGGTTCAAGTGCTGCGTTTATGACGCTGGCGTCGTTTTTTTGTTCGGCTTTAGCGGCGGTATTTTCATCGTACCGCTAAACGCAAATATCCAGTTTTTTTCACGTCCGAAGAGCAGATGGGCCGCACGCTAGCGGGCAGTAACTTTATCCAAAAACATCTTTATGGCGGCGTTTTTTTACTGCTTGCGATGGCGTTTAGTATATTTGCCGTTAGCACGCCCGAAATTTTTCGTCATTACTTCTTTTTAGCGTGCTTATCTGCGCGCTGGTAGCGATAAAGTACCTGCCGCATCTTTTTTTGCTCGTTTGCTTATCATGCCGTTTTTTTAGGATAGGCTACACGATCAACGTCGACGGCGTCGAAAATATCCCGCAAAAAGGCGGCGTGCTGCTGCTTGGCAACCACATGAGCTGGATAGACTGGGCGGTGCTGCAGATGGCCTCTCCGCGCCCGATCAGATTTGCGATGCATAAGAGTTTTTATGAAATGGTACCCTAAAATGGCTGTTAAATTTGATTTGACGTGATCCCTATCGGCGCGGGAGCAAGCAAAAGCGCGCTAGAAAAAGATCCGCGAGTGCCTAGATGCAGGCGACGTGGTGGCGCTGTTTCCGGAAGGGCATATCAGCTATAACGGCCAGATAGACGAGTTTGCGCACGGTTACGAGATAGCCGCAAGCGATACGAACTCCGTCATCGTGCCGTTTTATCTGCGCGGTCTTTGGGGTTCTAGCTTTTCGCGCGCTCAAAAATACTACCAAAAAATCAGCCGTAAAGTAGACGGCAAGCGCGCTATCAGGGTGAGCTTCGGCGCGCCTTTGGCACCTGAAACCAAAGCCCCGCAAGTACGCGAAAAAGTAGTCGAGCTGTCGTTTTTTAGCTGGGCCGAGTATCTAAAAACTCTAGAACCTATGCAGTTTAGCTGGCTAAAACACGCTAAAGCTGATCTGTTTAAACGCTCGATGGTAGATAGCACGGGCGCTGATCTAAACAATCTCAAGGTTATCGCTACGGTGCTTGTGTTTTTGTCTAAATTTAAATTCTCGTTTTTAAAAGAGCGAAACGTCGGCGTGATACTGCCTTCCTCGGTGATGGGTAGCATTATAACTTTGATGCTATTTATCAGAGGCAAGATAAGCGTAAATCTAAACTACACGCTTAGCGAGCAAAATTTGATCGGCTGCGCGGACAAGGCTGGGTTAAGAAGCATAATTACGTCGCGCCAGTTTATCACCAAGCTAAAGGCTCGCGGCTTTGAGCTGGAAGAATCTCTAAAAGGCAGACTCGTCTATCTTGAAGACGTCGCGCAAGGCATAAGCAAGGCTGATAAAATTTGCGCGATGATAAAGGCGATTTTGATGCCGCGCTGGCTGCTTGAGCTTATTTATTTTCGCGACGTTCGCATCGACGACGAGGCGGCGATACTATTTAGTAGCGGCAGCGAAGGCACGCCAAAGGGCATCGTGCTAACGCATAAAAACATAATGGCTAACATCAAGCAAATTTCAGAGATCGTAAATACGGACGGCAACGACGTGATCCCTAGCGTCGCTACCGATATTTCACTCGTTTGGGCTTACTGCGGCGACATTTTTTTCCCGCTTAGCGAAGGTATCGCCTCAGCTCACGTGCCTGATCCCACAGACGCCTTTTGCCGTGGGCAAGATGGTTGCTAAATACCACGCGACGATAATGTTTGGCACATCGACGTTTTTTAGGCTCTATACCAAAAACAAAAAGCTAAATCCGCTGATGTTTTCTACGATCCGCTACGCGATCGCTGGCGCGGAGAAGCTAAACGCAGCCGTTAAGCGCGAGTTTAAGATGAAATGGCGTCGAAAGTACGAAGGCTACGGCACGACCGAGACCTCGCCCGTCGTTAGCGTAAATACCGCAAACGTGCTAGAGCCCGAGTTTTTTAAAGAGCTCGTTTTCTCAAAAGAGGGCAGCGTGGGTCTACCGACTGCGGGCACGATAATAAGAATCTGCGATCCTACAAGCCTAGCAAAGCTAGAAAACGGGCAAGCCGGCCTCATCCCTAATCGGCGGCCACCAGGTGATGAAGGGCTACTACGAGGACGAGGAGCGCACGAAAGAGGCGATCGTGGAGCTAGACGGCGTGCGCTACTATAACAGCGGCGACATCGGCTTTTTTTGGACGAGGCGGGATTCCTAACGATCACGGATAGACTATCGCGCTTTGCCAAAATCGGCGGCGAGATGATAAGCCTAGGCGCGGTCGAGGCTCATTCCAGCCGTGCTGGGCGATGAGGCGACATTTGTCTGCACCAACGTCGCTGACGAGAAAAAGGGCGAGCAAGTCGTTATGCTATTTAGCGGCGAGATAAGCGAGGAGGACGTGGCCGCGCGCATCAGAGCTTCTGCGATACCGTCCATCATGCAGCCTTCAAATATTTATAAAGTAGATAGCGTACCGGTGCTGGGAACGGGTAAAGTGGACTTTAAATCAAGCAAAAAAGCTAGCGGCCCAGTTGGTTGCCGGCGATGGGGAATTTAGGCGCGGCGGAGGAAGCTTAAATTTACGTTATGATAGGCAAATTTGGCGGCTAGGGTCGTCAATTGCCTATCGTCTAAGCTCTAGCAAAAGACCCCTACAAAATTAAATTTTAAAACAGCGATACCTGCTTATAAACACCTAAGTTTAATCACAATATAATCATAATGAAAAATAAAAACAACAAGGCGAATTTCTGAACTTAAATTTAAAACAAAAACTCTTCGGTAGCAAACTTAAAAAAAGATAGTTTGGTCGGTAGTGCTTTTTACGGCGATACTTGGCGCCGTATTTATCCGTATAATCCCCGATTATTCTACTTCGCGAGGCTTTGCTGTCGTTTCCCTTCCTGATTACAATAAATACAAGCAAGGATACTGCCTTAAAGAAAAATAGAATTTTGCCGAAGGAAGAGCTGTATAAAAGAGTAGCAGGGGCATATTTGGACTATGATGTAAAGCTATATTGGATGATCGATGCTTATAGGTTAAAAACCTTCGGTAGATTTTGGTCCAGTAAATACGAGGTTGCATACTACGAACTAGAAAAATATAAATTTATCAAATTGTTTTGAAGTATTAGAAAAAAATATTATCAAGAGGGAAAAAAACGACCGAGCAGATACTGATGAAAAGAATTAAAAAGCTAAAAAAACCGATCCAAAGAAATATCTAAAAAAATAAATTTGAACGATACAAGCGTTGGATTTGATAGACCGATAGTTAGTGTTGATGGCGATAACAAAAACAGTTACAGCCTATTTATTATTAGATAAATTTGTTTTAATCTATGAAAAATTACATACAACGCAATCATTCCGAATACCTATTTGATAGAATGAATTTTTTTCCGAAAAAAATCAAAAAAATATTATCAGGAGAGGAACAAGGCATCGTTTGATATAAAAACAAGGTTTTGAGCTGGATAATTGCGGAAATCTAAATTATCCACTGGAAGAATATTATTTGCGTAGTAGGGAAGCAAAAGGTGGCTGAAAAAGCCTAATCACTTGAAATTTACCAAGCAAATTTCAAATCAAAAAAATAAAATTTCAACACAAAGTATAAACAATGGCTATATTTAATCTAAATTTAAACGGCGACTATTCAAAACAGTTGCTAGGCTCTATATATGGGGTCAAGACACCCAGCCTCCGGTCGGTAAAGTGGCGTCCGATAAATATATCACCGCGATAAAAATAAAAAGGCGAATTTTTAACTTAAATCTAATATACCTCATAACGATGATAAAATTTGGGTTTTAGCGGTTATGGATAGCGTAGAAAATAGCGTCGTTTCATCGCGGTTTGGCCGCATCGGCGGTCAAATTCGCTTGATAAAACGACTAACTAGCCTGCCTAAACGCCAAATCCGGCTACCGCAGAATAGCTAAATTTACACCAAATCCCTGCTGCTAAAGATAAAATACCCCCGACAAGCATAATCGCGCCTAAAAATCAGCGGATAAAAAAATCGAGTAAATAACAAATCCAAACGCGCTAAAGTTGTTTAGCACGAAAGTCGACGCCACGCCGATAACGGCTACATTGGATCAAACAGGCTAATCGCCGCGATCCTAAAGACCTCGATCGGGTTAATGAGCGCGATAAAAAGATGATATCCTCGCGCACGTTGCTCTTCATCAAAAAGCCGATCAGCGCGAGATCCAAAAAAACGCCAACAAGATAAGCCAGAGTAAAAAAACGCGACGCCTTGACCCATTTCTTGATTTTTTTGATCATTGATGAGATGAGAAATCCAAACGACAAAAAAACACGAAGCTAAGCGCGAAAAAGTAGGGCGGTGTAGAGGGTTAGGATATTCCACGGGATTTCGATTTTTTTAACCAGTCCCGCAATCGCCCGCAATGGCAAAAGAGAGCAAAAAGCGGCACGAAAATAACGAAAATACGCCCCAAAGCCTTGCCGAAATAGTATTCTCCCAGGCTAACGGGAAAGCTAAGCATATACTCAAGCAAGTTCGTATCGCGGTCAGCGCTGATGCTGCGCACGGTCGAGATGAGGATAAAAAAATAGGCACGATGATGATGCAAATTTGGATAAAAAGCAGCAAAAGCCGCGTAAGCCCGCTAAAGCCCAGCACCCGCGAGTCGGTCACGCCGCTAAATATAAAAGTAACTATAAGCCCCATAAAAAAACTAGCATATAGATGAGAAACCAGCGCGAGCGCAGCGACTCGGCGACGTCTAGTTTGGCGATGAGTAGGAGGTTATTCACGGTCGCCTCCTTGCGCGATCGGCTCGTCTTTGATGATGCGGCCTAGATCCATCTCGACGTAGCGGTTTGACATATTCTGCACCTCATCAAGCCTGTGCGAGATGAAAACCAGCGTCTTTTTCTCGCGCGAACTCGCCTAGTAGATCCATAAAGTTTCGCCTAGCTTTTTGGGTCTAAAGTTTGCCGTCGGCTCGTCAAACATCATAGCTTCAGTGTTTTTTTAGCAAAGGCGATCGCGATTAGCATTTTTTTGCTTCATGCCGCCTGAGAGTTTGTAAAAGGGCTTGTGAAAAATTTCCTTTTTAGATCAAGCTCCATTTTCTCGCAAAATTTTTTCTATGTTTTTTTCTGCGCGACGTTTGAACTTTTACAGACGAACTCGCAAAGCTCTTTTTAGGTTAAAGTTTGAGCGGCGGCGGCGTTTGCGGGACGAAAGATATCACGCTAAGGGCTTCTTTACGCGCGGTAAAAGGATCAAAAGCCGTTTACTCGCACCTCGCCGCTGTTTGGCTTAAATTCGCCTAGGATTATGCGCATCAGCGAGCTTTTTGCCGGCGCCGTTTTGCCCGAGCACGACGGTTTTTTTGCCCCTTTTCTATGCTCAATTTACGTTTTGCAGTATCTTTTGCGAGCCAAAAGCCTTGGTGATGTCTTTTAAGATTATCAAATTTATCCTTTTTAGATGAGCTTTTTAAAGCCGTTGTCGAATTTCAGCGCGTCGTGGTGACACACGTCGATACAGCGCCCGCAAAGCGTGCAGTCGCCGCCCACGAGACGAAATCTTTTTTTATTTTCGTCGCCGTCAAATTTAGCATTTTTTTCTTCGTGATCTCTAGCACGTGAGGCACGAGACAGGTATCTATGCAGACTAAACAGTGGTCGCAGCGATCTTTGTTCCAGCTAACTTTGACGGCGTTGGTGCGGGTTAGCAGCGAATACGTCGCACCGATGGGGCAGACGTAGCGGCACCAGCCTCTACGGGAGTAGAAAAATCTCGACTAAAAGTATAAAAAAACCGCAAACCAAATCGCGTGAAAAATAGCCGTAGATGACGAACCCTAGATACGATACCCGTCACGCTAAATACCTCAAACACGAGCTGCGCGCTGGCAAAACTCATCGCGATAAAAAGCGCGGTAAAGACGTAGCGCCATTTGGGGTCGAAGTTTCGGCGTTTGATTATCTTTTTGGCGGCTAAATTCTCGTGGATTTTCTCGCCGATCTCGCCCAAAAAAAGTATAAGGGCAAACCCAGCCGCAAAACGCTCGTCCGCCAACAAGCACGTAAAAAAAGCAAAAATCGTAGCCGTGCCGATGATCACATTTATCGGAAACTCGTGCGTCGCGGCAAACACCTGAAAGCTCATAAAAGCGTCTGTCAAATGAAAGCCTAAAAATCCTTGATCCACTGATGTCGCCTTCTAAAATTTGAATATCCGCGCGGTAAGAAAGCACGAACAAAATATGCACGAGCGCGATCGTCGCGAGCCGCCAAGCGCGGATGCTAAGGCGCTTTTTGCCCTCGGCGTTTTTTTACCGTGAGCGTGCTTAAAAACGGGACTTTGGCGACCGTGCAGCGCGTGGCGTACTTGTCCATTTTCTACTCTTTAAATTTTGAAATTTCATCAGCTAGCGCGCCTAGATCCTCGTCTGATACGTTCGTGAGAAGCCCCTTCATCAGGCTATTTGGCACCTTGCCTTCTTTGTAGTTTTTTTAGCGAAGCTAGGATTTCGTCCTTGCTTTTTGCCTGCGATGCTAGGGCGCCATCACACCCTTGCCGTTTGCTCCGTGGCAAGGCGCGCAGGAGGTCAGGTATCGCTTGCTAACGCCCTGGCTAGGGCTGATTTGCGACGCTGTTTTGTAGCTGTTTTATCTTTTTGATCTCTTCGCTATCTTGCAAATTTAGCTCTTCGTTTACGACTTTTTGCTGCGTTTGCTGCGCCGGTTTTAGCTCGGGCCTGCTAGCGTCCTTTATGGGTGCCGACGGCTGGCTAGTCAGCATAAAAACCATGAGCGCAAGTACCAAAGCTCCAAAGATTATCGCTATTTTCTTTCCCATTTTAGCCTCCTATTTTTTTCTAAACTGCTCGTTAAATTCGCTGATTTCGTTTGCTAGAGCGCGGATTTGCGCCTCGTCTAGGGTTTGGACTAGATCTTTCATCAGCGGATTTGCCTTTTGCTTGTTTTTATACGCAAATATCATGTCGTAAATTTGATCCGAGGTTTTATTTAGCAGCGACGGGCCGATGATGCCGTTGGCGTAGTTGTCGTGGCAGGCGGAGCATTTGACGATAAAGTCTTTGCTAAGGCGCCCTTTGATGAGTTTTTAAATTTATGCTTTGCAGCGGGCTTCGCACCATCGCTAGCGCGCCTACCGAGCGGCTAGTCTCGCTCTCCTCGTCGTCCAGGCCAAATTTGACTCTCTTTTTGCCGTTTATATCGTAGGTCATAAACTGATCGTAGTCTTTTTGCGCGGTTGCGTTAGCGTCTGCTTTTTGCGTCTCTATCATGCCTGCGGCGGCTGGCGTCGCCTGCGTTTTTTTGCCGCTTGCGTCGCGCTTTTTTTATCATCCTTGCTTTCGCAGCCCGTTATCAGCATGGCGGCGACGAGGGCGACGAGACAGCCTAAAATTTTATTTCTCATTTTTATCCTTTGTAAATTTCGTCATAGCCGCGGTTTGGCACGATGTCGATGATTTGCGCCGGGCAAACTTCGGCGCACACTCCGCATCCGACGCAGCCTTGTTTAAATCGGGCCATTCGCCCGTCGCTTTTTAGCCATCGCTATGGCGGCATCTCCGACAGGGGCAGAGGCTAACGCACAGATCACAGGGGCTTGTCCACGCTATTTTTGGACGGCGTCTTTTACTGCTTGCTCGCGGTCGTTGTAAATTTTACGCTCAAGCATTTTCGTAACGCCGCTTAAATTTACGTTTTCGTTTTTTTGTACGCTAGACAGGCCTCACGTCCTCGCAGTACGCCCACGCCCATCTTTACGTCGCTGATCTGCGTCGTGGCGTGATCTAGCGCGCCGCTGGGACAGGCTAAAACGCAAGGAAAAAAAGGTCGCACAGATAGCAGCCTCGCTCGTGCGCGTCGATGTAGGACGTGCCGTTTGAGTAGCCCTGCGTGATGTCTAGCAGTTCGATACTGTGATACGGGCAGACCTGCACGCACTGGCCGCATTTTATGCAGAGCGATTCAGGTACTTTAACAGCTCCGGGAGGCCGTAAAAAAAGCTCGTCCGCGCGCGTTTTGGGTAAAAAAATATCCGATGCCGTAGCCTGCGGCCGCCGCGCCCTGCCGTTAGGGCGATAAAATTTCGTCTATTCATAGCGTTGCCTTTTTGAGCGTTATTGGGGCGCATTTTTAGGAGAGCCGTCCTCTAAAAAGCTTGAGCGGTTCGGAAAAGGGAGCAAGCTTAGCTAGGAAATGTAGCCCGCTAATCACGGTCGAACCGTAGAAAAAAAGCGCAGAGTGGGATAGTACTGCCAAAGCTTGTCGGCGTAAACGAAGTGCAAGTATGGCGTATCGCCGATGCCGTCTCTATCGACGTCGAGCCCCTCGTATTCGTCGAAATAATTACCGCTCCACCTCGTTTAGCTCGATCTTTGAGCCGGGCGTGTCGTTGATAGCCATTTCCATATTGCCGATAAAAATCATTACCCTTAAACACGCTTTTTTTTCCTGCGTCGCGTGCATTTGCAGCCCGATGACGTTGTATGTAATTTGATTGTTTTCGAGGGTATTTACGGTGCCCGGATTTAGCGGCGAGCGGTCGGAGTAGATGCCGCGCGAGTTATACAAAAAAAGGTATTTTCTCTGATGTTAAATCCGGATGCGTCTTTTTAGAGCGATACCCACGCCAAACGCTCCGTTTGAGTTGATTATCACGTTTCGGCGAACGAGAGAATTTCTGAAAAACATAAAATACATCCCCACGGCACCTCCGCTCAATCGTTATCCTCGATGAGGTTACCCGCAGAGTACATCGTATGCACGGCGTATCGGTTGTTTTTTTGCCGAAATTTTTACGGATTACGTTGTTGCTAGAAAACCACGCCACGATGTCGCGGCTGTTATAGACGTAGTTTCGCTCGATCACGTCTCGTGCGAATACCACGCGCGCACGGCGTCGCCGCGTCTAGGCACGTCAAAGCCCTCTTTTGATGTGATGTTGTTATCTCTGATGACGGCTTGGTTGCATTCTGATAGCTCGATACCGAACAGCACGTCTTTAAAGCGGCTTTTTTTCGACCAAAAGATTATTGCCTTTTTAGGGCAGCTGACGCCCGCGTCTAGCTCCATCTGGCTCGTGCCGCTGCCTTCGATGTTTAAATTTATGAGCTTAACGTTTTTTGCCGTTACTTTTATCACGCTTGATTTGCGGTCGCCTCGTATCACGGCGCCATCGCCTTTGCCTATTATCGAGAGCGGTTTATCGATTATGATATTTCCCTCGTAAAGTCCGTCGTTTAGGCGCAAGATGTCGCCGGGTTCCGCAGCGTTTATAGCGTCTTGCAGCGGACTGGCGAAGACCGTCAAATTTGAAGCGCGCAAAAAGAGCAAAAGCTAAACTTTCATTTCGCGTCTTTGAGCTCTTTTTTTCTTTGAAAATACGGCTAGGATACAAAGCGCGCTCATAGCCATCATTACCCAAAATCCTATGCTAGGATACGAGTGCGTAGTAAACTGCGCGACCTTGCCGTCGCCAAGCACGGTCGGCATAAACGGTTTTATCTTAAACGCGCCCCACTCTTGCATATTGTGTCCGTACCAGTATAGCTAACCCGCAAACGCTCCCATAAAAAGCAGCGGAGCGATGGTCGGAAGCACCATAAGCAGGTAGTTAAATCTGCCGTCGTAGTATAAAAAGGCTAGCATGCAAAGCGTGGAAATAAGCAGATAATAAGGCGCAATCGCGCGCTCGACGTTGCCGCCGTGCTCCATCGGATACATGCCGATGTAGTGGTTTATGGTGTTCATCTCGTGCACGTCGCCGCTGTATCCGTCAACGTGAAAAATAAACCGGAATACCGTCAGGAAAGGCGTCTTTTGGGTAGTTTGGCGCTTCAAGTGCAACGTACCAGATAGGAAAAGAGGGCGTGCCGATCTCGGCTTTTTGCTCGATCATCTTTTCTAAGCTACTGGCGACGTCCTTTGGCATCAGGTGGTTTTTGTACTGAAACGAGGTGTAAAGGTCGTAAATTTCTATACGAATACCCAGCAAGCGGCTCGCCCGCGGCGATCTTAGCCTGGCTCCGAAAAAGCCCAGCACCGGGATCGTAAAACAAACGGTCATCAAGACTAACGCGATAATAGTGTAAATTTGATACTTCTTCATCGTTTCTCCTTTATTAAACTGTAAGTACTTTCGCAAAAACGCTTTTTAAATGTAACGAAAAAAAGGCTCGGGTTACGCACGCCGAGCCTCAAATTTAGCGGTTAAATTTGAACCGCTAAGCTCACATTTAGACTACATTCCTGCGTTTTCGTCGATCCATTTTAGATATTCGATGATATCTTTGATCTCTTGGTCGCTCATGTGCTGATTAGGCATCCTGAGGTTAAAGAAATCTATCATAGATTTGACGTACTCGTCGCCGTAAAATGTAGACGGATCTTTGATAAAGTCAAACACCCATTTCTCGCCGTTTTCATGGCGTAAAAGAACGCCGGTTAGATCTGGACCCGAGCTAACCTGACCGATGACGTGGCAGCCGTTACAACCGCCTTTTAGATAGGCTTCCTCACCTTTGGAGGCAGCCGGGCTCATAGGCGTGGCGATCTCTTTAGCGAGATTGTTTTTTTGGCTCTTAGGCCGACGTCCGCGGTTTTAACCATATACTGCCATACTTGGTACTCCCATAATATCGCGCCGTTTACGTCGCCTTTTTTATAGGCTTCGTCAGCTTTTGCTTTTACTTCTGGGATTTTGCCGTATTGATCCAGCGCGTCGGTAACTAGCTCTTTTACCTTAGGATATTTTTCGTAATGCTTCTCTTTTAGATACGTAACGACGCTTTGGATAACTTCGTCGGTAGCTTTGTTTGTAGCGATTACTTTATCGTACTCGGCTTTTAGAGCTTCCGGGCTTAGGGTTTTTAGCTTGCTTGCTTTGGCGGATTCGTATTTTTTTGTTCGGATCTTTAACCAGCAAGTAACCCATCATCTCAAGGTGCAATGCAGAGCAAAATTCGGTGCAGTAGTAAGGGAACACGCCCTCTTCGTCCGCTACGAAATTTACGGTCGCTGTTTTACCCGGCTCTAAAGAGGCGTGGATGTTGTAAAGATCCACTGTAAAGCCGTGCGTCTCGTCCTGGGCGCGCTCTAGGTTTGTTAGGTGGATAGTTACGTTGTCGCCTTTATTTACCTCGATGTGCTCAGGATTGATGTGGCTTCTGATCATAGTGGCGTAGACGGTTACGTTTTTGCCGTTGCGCTCGACTCTCTCTTGTCCGGCAAGAGTTACGAACGGACTTTCTTTGCCCGTGCGAGAGTTTGTTCCCATCGTATAGGTAGTGGCCGGTTTTAGCTTGCTAGCCGCGATAGAAACTACGTCGTGAGGCTCGCCAAGAGGTATCGGCATATCGTATAAAAAGCTCCATCTTAGCACCCGTGATGTCGATAAGCTGGTGGTTTTGCGGGTGAAGAGGACCTACCGGGTTAAAGCGATCGATCGAAAGTTTATCAAGAGCGATAGCGTATTTGCCCTTAGGTTTTGACGATTTACCCTCCATAGTATCAAGGTGTCCGATGTTGTAGTGGACGTTGATCCTATCTAGAACTTTTTAAATTTTTATAGTCCCATTTTACGATCTGGCTATCGACGTAAAGAGAGGTATAGATGATACCGTCTTTTTTTCGTCAAAAGAGTTGTGCAGAGGTCCAAGGCCAAGCTCGACTTGTCCTTGCAAACTCTTTGCCATATCAAGCACAGGGATGCCGTACGGATCGGTGCTGGCAAACTCTTTTTGTCGATCAAATTTCTGATCTTTTTAAAAATCATAAACCGTCGCATGAGTATCTAGCTTACCGCCGATAACGATATAGCGGCCATCAGGAGTGACGTCTACGCCGTGCGGGCTCTTTGGCTCAGGGATCAAAAAAATAGCGCGCCGGCTTTTAACCGCGGCGTCTATCGTAACTACTCTATGGCCGTTTATCTCCATGTAGTTTTTTTCTTATCCTGAGCTAGTTTTTTTCTAGAAATCTGCCAGTTATAAACGTGCAAATAGTCCGTGTCATTTCTGCTCGCACCCGCTTCAAATGGAGGCAAGCCCTTTTCGATACCGCCCGTATACATCTCGGAGTTTATCGAGTTTGTAAACGCCCAACCGAAACTCTCGCCCTTACCGGCGTCGCTTAGATCCTGCCAGTACGGAGGAAGCTCGAGCGAGAAGGATGCTTTCTCGTCTATCTTACCTTTTGGATAGTCACATTTCCAAAACGTTACCGCGCCGCGGTATGCGCTTTCGTACTCGTCTATCGAGTGGTAGCCGTTATCTAGCGGAGCCGCGTACTGCGCCGCTTCGATGACGTATTCGCTGTTTGAGTGATAAAGCTACCGCCGTGTTCGCTTTTTACGATTGGATTAACGACGATTTGAGTAGTTTCGAAATCGTGCAAATTTATAACCGCGATGCGAGGGTTGGCTTTGTCGTTGATGAAAAGATAATCGCCGACGTATTCGCCGTTTTTTTCTCGGTTAAAGCAGGGTGGTGAGTGTCGCCCCACGTGATTTGTTTGCCTCTGATGGCGCCGCTTTTTAGGATGGCTTTAGACTCCTCGTCGTAGCCGTATCCCTGCCAAGGCTCGGGCGTAAAGACGCCTATATACTTGTAAATCCTCATCGAAGGCACGCCGTAAACCATTACCTGTCCGCTTTGGCCTCCTGAGGAAAAATACGATGTAGTCGTCTTTTTTTACCGCTTGGCTGATACGTTTTAGCGGCCGCTAGGGATGTCTTTTTCCGTTAGTCCGCGCGCTTTCGCGATAGCTTGTAGATCGCTATCCGCCGCACACGCGCTGCTAACGGCAAACGCGAGGCCCGCAGCCGCAACGATACCGCAACTAAGTAGTTTGTTCATTGAAAAATCTCCTTTCCTAAGATTTTTTTCTTGTAAATTGGATTTCGCCGTTTATGCTAACGGCTATGACGCTATCTTCGTCGTTAAAAATTTTTATCACGGCGTCGGAGTTTTTGCCTATTTTTTTCTATCTGTTTAAACTCCGCGTCGCTTCGTAAACATTCGCCGTTTCCAAGCCCGATATAAACTTTATCCTGCACGATTAGTAGGCTTTTAACGCGCGAATTTGAGATTTTGTAAATTTGAATTTCTGCGTCCGTCAAATTTGCGTTTGTTTCGTTGCTGGTCAAATTTAAATCCGCCTTGTTTTGCGCGTTTTTTTGACGGCGGTTAAATTGAGCCAGAGTTGTCTTTGCTGTTTGTTTGCGTCAAATTGCTTCGGTGTCTCAAATTTGTCGCACCAGTTTGCTTGCTTGTTAATTTTGCTTCGGCGTTAAACGTGAGACTAGCTATCTCGCCGCTAGCAAGCCCGAAAAATCACGCCTGAGTTTATCTCTGCCGCGCTCAGAGCTACGGATTTTAATCTGCCCTAGATTTTTTTGCCTTCATGGTGCTTAAGTTTACGGTAAAAACCGATCTATCCCAGCTAGTTATCAGTGCGGCGCCGTTTAAAATTTGACAGGTTGCGATATGGTATGCGCCGTCAAGATTTGCGCGCGTCAGCTTTTTTTGACGCAAGATCGTAGGAGATAAAGGCGTCTTTGCCGGCGACTGCGTAAACTTTTGCCGTTTGCGACGCGAAGGTGCGTTATCTGCGTATCAAGGCTTAGTTTGAAAGATTTAGTATGCCAGCAAAAGAGCTAAAATTATCGCTACATTGAGCTATCTCGCCGCTTGAAAAATCCTGCGTATAAATTTCTCGCCCTCGAAGGCTAGCGAGGTTATCTCGTCTGTTTTAAAGTCAAATTTGCTTATGGGTTTTAGGTCTTTTTTTGTTAAGTATATTTAGCGAATTTCTGGCATCGTAGATGGCTAGCGTTTTGTTTTGCTCGCTATAGGCGCAGCTTTTTACATCGAGGCTAACCGCCGTAGCGCTAACGTCGCTTGCGAAGGAGAAAAATAAACAGAGCGCATACGAGCGCTATAATTTTTCATGGATGACTTCCGAATTTTAAATTTCCGCTAAAGAAACTATACAACCAGAAGGCTTAAAGTGTATTGATTTAAATCAATATCAGTAATAATTGAGCATAAAAAAATATCTCTGTGTTATAACGTAACACTCGTAACAACTAAATAATAAAGCTGTTATTATTTCAGATTTTCCAGCGTTTTCTTGATGTTTTGCGCCGTTAGATTGGAGATCTCGGCGACGAATTTATCGTTTTTTTATCTAGTACGTATAGCGAGGAGCTATGAGCGACGGAGTACCCCATGACCGATTTTTTTCAAGCAGCACCTTTTTGATACTTCACGCCGTAGCTTTTTGGCAACCTTAGGTAGATCGTCTAATACTATACCGTAAGAATTCGGATAAAAAAATACTTCGCGTACTCGTCGACGTTTTTTTAGGTTCGTCGCGCTCCGGATCGAGAGTGACGAAAAATCACGACGATATCGTCTCTTTTAAGCTCGTTTAACACGCCGCTTAAGATACCCTAAAGTCGCAGGACAGACGTCGGGGCAGGTGGTGTAGCCAAAGTAAATAACCTTATTTTTTTGCCTTCAAAGCTCTTTAGACTCACCGCGCCGTTTGCGCTTTGGCCGGTAAGAGCGTATTTGTTTGAGTAGAGTGCGAGATAACCTACGCCAAGAACCGTTAAAAAAACAGTATAACTACGATAAGAAGCTTTTTCATCATCCGCCCTTTTCTAGTGAAAATTTGCATCTATTGATGCAAGTCGAAATCTATATAAAGTCCGCTTTTTTTTACCGTTTTCTAGCACCTCGAAACGGTACCTCATGATGTTTATCAGGCATGCGCTTAGCACGACGTTTGAGACGTAAGCGTTGTCGCGTTTTTCGACTTCAGCCTTGATTACGCCCATATCCATATTTACGCCGTGGATCTCAAGGCTCGGGTTTTTAAACCCTTCTAGCCCCTCGATACGCACGATCGTGGGCTGCATCGTGTAAACGGGCTTTGGCGAGAGGCTAAGGTAACCGTCTTGCCGCGAAACTCTACGCCGCAGGAGTGCTCGGCGTTCATATCGCAAGGAAGCGGGGTTAAATTTGCCCCCACGTCCTCTGCGCTCAAAAAGTCCTCTTGCGCTTTCGGTTTAAAAAACAGGTACGCCGAGGTGCCCAAAAACGCCGACCAACAGGACTAAAAATAATGAGAAACTTTTTTTCATTAATGTTTGTGGTGTCCGCCGTGATCGTGTCCGTGTTCGCCGTCTTTTTTTAGCTACGACCGGCTTTTGCGACGATGTCTTTTAGCTCGAGTTTTTTTGTCCATTGTCAAACTCTAGCGTAGCATCTAGTTTGTCGCCCTCTTTGATCGGAGCTTTGATGCCCATTAGCATTACGTGCAGACCGCCAGGCTTTAAATTCGCCTCGCCCATCGCAGGTACCTCGATGTTTTCTATTTGCACCATTTTTTTCATGCCGTCTACTTCTTTATGCGTATGTATCTCGCCCGTAGCTGCCGCCGGAGAGCTAGCGCCGACTAGTTTTACCGGTTTATCCGTGTTGTTTTTGATATCGAAAAAAACAGAGCCGTATTTTTTTGCGCCAGGAGGAGTGGCTTTAGCGTAGATATCAACGATCTCGATATCTGCGGCATTTGCAAAGCCCAAAGAGGCGACTACTAGAGATAAAGCTAGAAATTTGCTTTTTCATTTTTTTGCGTCCTTTACGTATAATTTTGATATTCGCTATTGTAACACAAAAATAAAAAGCTTTTTAAAATTTTTAAGAGAAAATGTAATATAATTCGATCCTTTATTACGAAAAATACTCAACGTTAGGAAAAATTTTTTTGAAAAAAACTACTCGGCTTACTTATTTTTTTCTGCTATTTTTTTCTCAAATTTTTAGCCGCCGAGGCTTTAGCGGACGCAATTTGACGAGCGCTAAATACTGGCTGGAAAAAGCTAGGTGTAGCCGACGTCAGATACGGCTACTACGAGGCTAAAACCAAAAATCATCATCGTAAATAAAGCGCAAAAAGACCCCTGCAAAGCTTCGAGTATGCAGGCGGTGCGCTGGAGGAAATTTGCCGCAAAGCGTGATAACGGGCAAAAAGCGGGGATAAATGTAAAGAAGGCGACCTAAAAAAACGCCGGTCGGAGTTTACGACGTCACGGACAAATTACGCCGCCAGACCCGTTTTATGGGCCGCTTGCGATGTCGTTATCGTATCCGAACGCCCACGACAAAGCCGCTCAAAAAAACAGGCGGAGGCATCTGGATACACGGTCTGCCGATGAAAGGTAAACGTGAGGACGAAGTAAAAACGCGCGGCTGCGTGGCGTTTAATAACGACGCACTGGTAGAAATGGCCAACTAATCGGCAGCGAGGGCGTCGTGATAATCAGTGAAAGCCAAAAGGTGGACGCTAGCAAAGACGACGTTGCACGCGTTTTGGCGCATCTGCACGAGTGGCTGCAGGCGTGGCGAGATAACGAAACTAAAATTTACCTCGGCTTTTACGCGGACGAATTTGTAAAAATAGACGGCAAAAAAACGCGCTAACGAGAGCCAAATTTGCCGAAAATAAAAAGAGAATTTTTGCGCTAAACGAAAAAAAGAGCATAAAAGCTTCAAATTTTAGCGTGACGCCGTATCCAAATACCAAAGGGCAAAATCTTTTTAGAGTGGTTTTTGACGAGGATTATGCTGCGCCTAGTCACGAATTTAAGGGGCAAAAAGAGCTCTACGTGCGGCTATATAAAGATAAATTTAAAATCTTAACGGAGAAGTAAATGCAAGAAAAAAGCGAAATAGTAAAGGCTCAAATCGAGGAAATTTTAAAGGCTAGGGGCGAGTTTTTTTCGCCGAGCTAGACCGCCAGGTGCCAAAGGTTGCGGGCACGGACGTGTTTGACTTTGCGGCGGTTAAAGAGGCCGATTTAAAGGCGCTTTACGCCAAATTTTACTCTTACGATTATAGTATTAGAAAGCTGCTTCCTAATGTTTATGAGGCGTTTGGCGTAAATTTTAATGTCTGAACTCGTTTTAAACAGATCCGCCTACATCCATAATCTAACTAAAATTTGCGCCAAAGCCGGCGGCAAAGATCGCGTGATTTTGGTGCTAAAAGACAATGCCTACGGTCATGGAGCGGCGCTTGTGGGGCGCGAGGCGGCGAGCTACGGCATCAATTTTTGCGCGGTCAAAAACGAAGCCGAGGCGCGCGAGCTGGAGCCCTTTTTCGAGCACATCCTCATCCTTTCGCACATCCCGCACGGAGGCGAGAGCGAGCGGTTTATCTACGCGGTAAACGACATTTCGCTGATTGCTAAATTTAAAAAAGGCGCGCGTGTGCATATCGCCGTCGATACGCTCATGCACCGAAACGGCGTGGCGATAGATGAGGTACGGGCGGCGTGCGAGGAGGCTTTGGCGCGCGGACTGCAAATTTGCGGTGCATTTACGCATTTTAGAAGCGCCGAGGAGCTTAGCGGCGATTATTTCGTACAGAGGCAAAATTTCACCGCGGCAAAAAGCTACGGTGCGCGAAATGTGCGGCGAGGGAGATTTGGTTTTTCACTCGCACAACTCAGCTGCGACCGAGCGCTTTGGCGAGCTAGCGGACGAGTGCGTGCGCGTGGGTATCGCAGCCTACGGATACGCGCAGTTTGACGAGAGTTTGGAGCTAAAGCGCGTGGCGTCGCTCTGGGCGCATAAGGTTAGCGGCAGAGTGCTAAAAAAAGGGCAATGCGCGGGCTACGGCGCTAAATTTTGCGCGAGCGAGGATATGAAAATCGCCGTTTACGACCTGGGCTACGGCGACGGACTGCTGCGATACACGGGCGAGGGCGAGCTAAAGACGGCGGGCGGACAGCGACTGCTTGGTAAAAATGTCGATGGATAGCTTTTTGCTGTGAAGACGTCGGCGATAAAATTTGCGTATTTGACGATGCGCGCGTTTGGGCAGATTTTTTCGGTACGATAAGTTATGATGTTTTAACCAAGCTTTCGCCTAGCATAAACCGCAGATGGGGTTAAATTTAATAACCCTAAAGCCCCCAATATACACTAAAACTTTTATATTTCACTGCTTTTTACGACGGCATATCAGACGCCGAAAAATATCCTTTTAATTGCTTAGCTTGATTTGGTCGTATCGTAAGCCGTAATTATTGCGGTATGCGCGAGAGGTCTGCAATTTTAGTCCTAGCGTAAAATATTAAATGTGATAAAAAGTGTCGCAAAGTTTAAATTTAAAGTTTTAAAAAGATTGATTAAATTTACTTCAAAAATATCCTTAAGCGCCGTTTTTTTAGATCGCTAAACTTTAAAAGCTAAATCCGCTCTCCATCAAGGCTTTGGGATAAACTTTCGCACCCTCAAGCAGCACGACGGATCCCTCGCCCAGCATCACTTTAACGCAAATTTGAGGCACTTTAAAAAAACGTCGGTCGCCCTAAAAACTTCGCCTGTAATGTGAGTAAATTCGCCGTTGGTGTTAGGAGTCGGCGAAACGAGATTAAAAAAACGCCGCTTTGACGGTTTTGCAAGGCAAATTTAAACGCCTCTAGCAAATCAGCGATGTGAATCCAGCAAAACGCCTGCTCGCCGCTACCGATCTTGCCGCCAAGGCCGAGCCTAAATGCCGGCAACATCTTGGCTAGCGCGCCGCCTCGACCCAGCACCACGCCCTAGGGCGAAATATCGCCGTTTGCGTTCGCGCCTTAGCGGCCTCGCTCTCCCACTCGCATGCTAGCTCGCCCAAAAAAATCCGCGGTCAAATTTGACCGAGCTCTCGTCGTGCTCAAGGCCGCTTTCGTAGATGCCCACAGCCGAAGCGCTGATGAAAAAAATGGCGGATTTTTCTAGCTCGTTTATAGCGCAAACCAGCGTGCGCGTAGTCTCTATCCTGCTTGCGCGAAGCTGCTTTTTATAAGCCTCGCTCCATCTGGCCGCGATAGAAGCGCCGGCTAAATGTATAACCGCATCGCAGCCGCCGATGAGGTCTTTGAGTGCGTCTTTGTCGGCGTAGACAGCTCGCGGTATGGCTACGACCTCGTGACCTTCGGCTCTAAAAAAAGCGGCATAGTTCGCTGCCGATAAATCCACTCGTGCCGTTTACGGCTATTTTCATATTTTGCCTTTTTTTGATGAATTTGCTTTGACGCATGCGGTCAAATTGATGCGGCGCAGGGTTAAATTGGTGTCAAAGTTTAACGCCCAAAGCCAAGCCGTTTCTCTTAAATTTGACGGCGAAACGAGGGCTTCAAATTCGCCCGTCAAATTTACTTTCTAAAAATACTCTTTCACACCGTTTTCGCCATCTAGTTGCGAGCGTAAATTTTTCTAGCGCGGCGATGCGCTCTTGGGTGCTTGGGTGCGTGCGAAATAGCGAGCCCAGAGCGCTTTTTACGCCGCTAAATGGATTAACGATAAACATATGCGCGCTTTGTTCGTCGGCATTTGCCATCACGCGTCCGCGCGCGTAGTCTTCGAGCTTTCGCAGCGCGCCTGCTAGGTGCTGGGGCTTGCCGGTTATCATCGCGGCGCCCCTGTCGGCCTCAAACTCCCGCGCCCGCGATATCGCCATGCGTATGATGGTGGCGGCTAGCGGCATGATGACAGCTAGGGCGATTAGCATCAAGGGATTTTGCTTGCCTTCACGATTCGCCGCGCCAAACTGTGCAAAATTTGCCAGTATCGCGATCGCTCCCGCAAAAACCGCTGCTATCGAGCCCGTTAGGATGTCGTAGTGGCGCACGTGGCTTAGCTCGTGAGCTAGCACACCCTCGATCTCGTCTTTGTTTAGTATATTTAGCAGACCCTCGGTCACGGCTACTGCGGCGTGGCTAGGGTTGCGACCCGTGGCGAATGCGTTTGGTACGGCGTCTGGGATGATGTAGATCTTTGGCATCGGCAAATTTGCCTTCGCGCAAAGCTCGCGCACGATCTGATAAAGCCCCGTCGCGTGCGCCTCGTCCACGGGCACGGCTCGGTAGTGCTTGAGCACGAGCGTGTCAGAGAAAAAGTATGAAAAGAAATTCATCCCAAGCGCTATTACAAACGCGACTAGCATACCGCTAGTGCCGCCTATTGCGCCGCCGACGGCTATGAAAAGCAGCATCAGCACGGTCATCAAAAATGCGGTTTTAAAAAGTTCCATTTGTTTCCTTTGCTCGTAAAATTTTACGAAAATATCTCGCCGCCCTCTTTTATCTTTTTGATAAAGGCAAAAATGTCTCGCTCAGCTAGGCGCATCGGAGCCGATCCTAGCGCGCCTAGATCGTTTAGATAAATCGCATCGTCCGAGTTTAATTTTATGAAACATCCAAGGTCGCCGTCTTGACCTATCATATAAAGAAATTTGGCTCGTAAAGCGCTACTTCGTAGGTTTCGTTTCGCTCGGCTAGAGCTGCGCGCCCATATAGATAAGCGCCAGCGCCAGATTCGTTAAAAATGTCTAAGCACTCCTCGTCGCCGAGATCCTCTAAAAATTTTAGATATAGCGGCGGAAATTTGATCATCGTTTATCCTTGCCTATTATGGCGGTTTTAAATACCGCGGCGTCCACGCCAGTCTCGCTAAGCGCGGCTAGCTCGTTTTGGCTCTCTATGATAACGCAAATTTGAGCGTCAAATAGATAGTCCTGCGCTAGCTTTGCCGCTTTGCCGGCAAGCTCGCGGGGCACGACGATAAATTTCGCTCCGGCCGCGTTTGCGACGATGATTTCGTCTAAGTTTTCCGTCTCGACGCAAAAACTGGGCGCCGAGCTCCTGCGCGCGCTTTATCGCGGCTGCGTCAAATTTAAATAAATTTTGTTTGCCCGCTTCGATCTGCTGGGCATTCTCGCGCCAAAACAGCGGCTCATAGGGCACTAGCTCGTGGCCGATTAGTTTCATTTTTTTATCCTTTATGCAGTCCTCGCATATATACCCGCCGCCGCTTATTACGGCGTCTTTAGCCTCTATAAAGGTGCCGCATTGTTTGCATTCGACGAAATTTCTGGGCCTCTTTGTCCTCTTTTTTTGCGCCGCCTTTTGCGCCTCTTTTTTTACGCGGGTTTTAAAAAAATATCATATAAATCGCGATTAAAACCGCTAAAAAAAGCCAAAATTTTAAATAACATCGCCGCCCTTTATAAGCACGTAATTTCTATTGCCGCGCCCGTAAATTTGAGCTTTGAGCCCCTCTAGCTCGCTTTGCACGCTGCTTCCTTTGTAAAGTAAAATTTGAGTTTGCGCGTCAAAAAAACCGTTGCAAATCCCAAGTAAATCTTTTTGTTTTCATCAGCGCGCGGCTCGTGATTAGCTGCGCCGCAAAGGGTTCGCCGTCCTCGATCTTGCAAGATTTTACGCGGACGTTTGCTAAATTTAGCTCGGCCTTGACGTAGCTTAGAAACGCCGATTTTTTTTCGGGCTGGGCTCAAAGAGATGCCACTCGCACTCCCTTAAAATCATCGCGAGAAATATCGCTGGAAAGCCCGCTCCGCTACCCACATCAATCGCCGTTTTAGCGTCCAAAATTTGCGGGAAAATTTCAAGCGGAGCTATGCTATCAGCTATCTGCTCGTTTAAATTTTTTTATAGTTTGTGAGGCTGTGCACGCGGTTAAACTTGAGCCAAAAATCTCGCTACATTTCGCCGTTTGCGCGCTAAAATCCCTCGGCAGGTCAATTTTCATCTAACATATGCCCCATCTGCTCTTTTTTTTCACGCGCAGGTAGTTTTCGTTAAATTTGTTCGCGTGTATCACGATAGGTACGCGAGAGACGATCTGTACACATTTTAGCCCGGACAGTTTTTTTGGGTTATTGGTTAGCAAATTTATCTTTTCGATACCGAAGTGTTTTAATATAAAATCAACTATCTCATACGTGCGCTCGTCGGCCTTAAAACCTAGCTGGTGGTTTGCCTCGATGGTGTCAAGGCCCTGATCTTGCAGATGGTAGGCGTTTACTTTATTTAGAAGGCCGATATTTCGCCCCTCTTGGCGCAGATAGATCACCATGCCGCCGTACTCCTCGATGTATTTTAGGCTGGCTTCTAGCTGGTCGCGGCAGTCGCATTTTAGGGCTACCGATCGCATCGCCAGTTAGACACTCGGAGTGGATGCGGACATTTACGACCTCGCCGAAAGGTTTTTTGTAAATCGCCAAATGTTCTTTCTCGCCCTCCTTAAATGCCTTTATCTCAAATATCCCGAAACGAGAGGGTAAATTTGCCGTATTTGAAAGCTCGATATTCATAAAATTTTAACTCCTATTATGTTACACTAAGCGTAAATTGTAGCGAAGTAAAAGGAAAAAAATATGTTTAAACGTTTTAGAAGGCTCAGGATAAATCCAGCGATTAGAGAGATGGTGCGCGAAACTAGCGTTTGCGCGAGCGATTTCATCTATCCGCTTTTTATCGTCGAGGGCAAAGGCGTAAAAAAAGAGATAAGCTCGATGCCGGGCGTATTTCAGATGAGTTTGGACGAAATTTTAAAAGAGTGCGAAATCGTGCGAAATGTGGGGCATAAAAAGCGGTTATTTTATTTGGAATCCCTAGTCTAAAAAGATAGCGTAGGCAGCGACGCTCTGAGCGATGATGGCATCATAGCGACCGCGCTACGAGCGATAAAGGATAAATTTCCTGATCTAGTCGTGATAACCGATCTTTGCTTTTGCGAGTACACCGATCACGGTCACTGCGGCATCCTAGACCACGTTCACCAGACCGTCGATAACGACGCGACTCTGGAGATCTCTGCTAAACAGGCGCTAATCCACGCCAAAAAAACGGAGCCGATATGATCGCTCCAAGCGGCATGATGGACGGCATCATCGCTACCTTGCGCGGGGCGCTGGATTTGAGCGGATATGAAAAATTTGCCGATTATGGCGTATTCGACCAATTTGCTTCGGCGTACTATGGTCCGTTTCGCGACGTAGCCGAAAGCGCGCCAAGTTTTGGTGATAGAAAAAAAGCTACCAAATGGATCCCGCAAACCGCCTAGAAGCCGTGAGCGAGAGCCTAGAAGACGAGGCGCAGGGGGCCGATATCTTGATGGTAAAGCCAGCTCTTGCGTATCTAGACGTCATCCGCGATCTGCGCGAGGCTACGAGACTGCCGATCTGCGCGTATAACGTGAGCGGCGAATACGCTCTGCTAAAAAGCTGCAGCAATTGCCGGCGTCATCGACTACGAGCGCGTGATGATGGAGACGCTAGTCGGGTTTAAGAGGGCAGGGGCGGATTTGATAATCAGCTATCATGCTAAAGAAGCCGCCGCTTTACTAAGAAAAATAGCGGCTTGTCTCGCGAGTATCTTTGCTTGATTTCGCAAATTTCGCCCTGCGATAGGCTACGTGCCTTATCTTGGGACGAAATTTACTTCAAAACAAGCAAATATATCTTGCGATACTTCGCCTTGTAGATTTTATGGGTAAAATCGGGGAATTTAAGGGGGCAAAATGCGGCACTTTTTAACGTTAAACGATTTTAGTAAAGACGAAATCATCGAAATTTTAAATTTGGGTTTGCAGATAAAAAAAGAGGCAAAGGCGCGAGATTTTAAGCCGTATCTAAAAGATCAAAAATTAGCGATGATATTTGAGAAAAAGCTCGACTAGAACGCGCGTGAGCTTTGACGTAGGGATGAACGAGCTAGGCGGGCACGCGCTGTTTCTTAGCTCGAGCGACATCCAGATCGGGCGCGGCGAGCCTATAAAAGACACCGCGCGCGTGATCTCGCGAATGTGCGATCTCATCATGGCTCGCGTTAATCGCCACGAAACGCTTGAGGAATTCGCCACTTAGCCGCGTACCCGTGATAAACGGCCTTAGCGATAAATTTCACCCAGCGCAGCTGATGGCCGATCTCGTGACGGCTGTCGAATGCGGGCTAAAAAAATAGACGAGATAAAAAGCGGCGTTCGTTGGCGACGGCAACAACATGGCTCACTCGTGGCTGATGCTAGCTAGCAAGCTTGGCTTTGAACTAAGGATTGCTACGCCAAAGGGCTACGAGCCGGACGTCGACGTCGTAAATTTAGCGATGAAAAAAACGCTCAAATTTCCGGGAGCTAAAATTTATCTAACTCAGGACGCAAAAAGAAGCCGTCTCGGGCGCTAACATCGTTACGACCGACACTTGGGTCTCGATGGGACAAGAAGCGGAAAAAGAAAAAGCGTCTAAAAGACTTTGCAGGCTTTTGCGTGGATAAAGAAATTTGATGAAATTAGCTGCGCCCCGAGCGATATTTTTTTACACTGCTTGCCGGCTTACCGCGGATACGAGGTGAGCGAGGCGGTGTTTGAGGCGCATGCGGATGAGATTTTTGCCGAGGCGGAAAAATAGACTGCACGCGCAAAAAGGCGTGATGGTTTGGCTCGATCGCCGCAGAAACGGGTAAGTTAAGGAACTAAATGAAAGAAAAAAATCTACAAAAAAACATACGAAAAAAATCGACGAAATCTCAGGCGAGCTCGGGATAAAAAGAGGGCGAAAAAAACGATATTTGAGATCGTGCCGACTAGCGATCCTAATCAAATGAGCCTCAGCCTAAAAAAAGTGGCTCGTGGGACGGGGTCGAGCCATGGTTTGGCATTGACGAAAAATCAAAATTTACACACGATGGTTTCGTTAAAATCGCTCTCGCAGCTCATCGAAGCATATCGCAACGTCCAAAAGGGAAACTTTTCGAGCTAAGGCTCGAAAAAGACGATCTGGCAGAACGTACCGATAGATTTCGCTGACGTTTGGGTCGTGGCGATGGATGAGATACGCAAGATCGCCGCAAAAAAATAAAAACAAAAAAAGCATAGACGTAAATTTGGAAAAAAACTGGTAAAAGGTATCAAAAAGCAGTATCCAATTTGTTCGTCGATATGGAGAATTTAATGAAAAAAACGCAAGGAATAAAAACGCTATGATAGATTTTGACGCTTACGTGAAGTATTCGCGCCCGGGACCGCGCTACACGAGCTATCCGACCGCGCCCGAGTTTAGCGATAAATTGAGCTACGAGGACTACCTGAGGGAGCTAAAAAAACCGCGACGCCTCGCGCCCGCTTTCGCTTTATTTGCACTTGCCGTTTTGCCGCAGCGCCTGTTATTTTTGCGGTTGCAACGTGATATATACGAGCAAAGAAGACCGCAAAACGCGGTACATGGAGTATCTGCAAAAAGAACTCGATCTACTAGCGGCAAACCTCGATACGACCGCGCCCGTGCTGCAAATGCACTTTGGCGGCGGCACTCCGACATTCTACGGTGCGGATCAGCTAGACGAAATCATCAAAAATGATCAAGGCTAAATTTAAAAACTTCTCCCGAGGCTGAAATCAGCTGTGAAATCGACCCGAGATTTTTTTGACCCGCGAGCAGCTTGACGTGCTCATTTCTCATGGCTTTAACCGCATCAGCTACGGCGTGCAGGGACTTTGATGAGCGCGTACAAAAAGAGATCCACCGCATCCAGCCCTACGAAATCACCAAAAAACGCCGTGGATATGGCGCGCGCTAAGGGCATAAACTCGATAAATATGGACCTGATCTACGGCCTGCCGTATCAGACACTAGAGAGCTTTAAAGCGACGCTGGATAAGGCTTTGACGCTGTCTCCAGACCGCTTGGCGGTGTTTAACTACGCGCACGTGCCGTGGATAAAAAAATCCATGCGCAAATTTGACGAAGCCACGCTGCCTAGCCCTAAAACCAAGCTTGAAATTTTAAAGTACACGGCTGAGTTTTTTTATCAAAAACGGCTACAAAATGATCGGCATGGATCACTTTGCAAAGCCGGGCGACGAGCTTTTTGCCGCGCTTGCTAACGGCACGCTTCATAGAAACTTCCAGGGCTACACGACCAAGGGCGGAGCCGATCTCATCGGCATCGGACTAACTAGCATCGGCGAGGGGCAAAGATACTACGCGCAAAATTTCAAAGACATGGACGAATACGAAAAAAAGCCCTAGATAGCGGCGTTTTGCCGTATTGCAAGGGGCATTTATCTAACCGGCGACGATCTAATCAGAAAAAGCCGTGATAATGAGCCTGATGAGCAACTTTGCGCTTGATATCAAGGCGGTCGAGGCTCAATTTGACATCAAATTTTTTTCGAGTATTTTTAAAGATGATTTAGTCGAGCTTGAAAAATTTGAGCGATTCGTAACCGTAACGCCAGAAAAAAATCAGCGTAAACGAGACGGGTACGCTGATCATACGAAAATATCGCGATGTGCTTTGACGCGTATTTGAAAAAAATACCCGAAAATTTACGTCGATTTTTCAAAAAAACGGTTTGATGGGCGGACATGTTTTCAAATTTGAGCGAAATTTCAGATAAATGCGTAAAATGCGGCAAATGTATCCAAGTCTGCACGATCCACAAGATAAACTCCGACGAAACAACCTCTCCGCGTGGCTTTCTGGATCTTGTGGGGGCCTATGAGCGCGGCGAACTAAAAGCTCGATAAAAAGCGCGAAAAAAATATCTTTGAGAGCTGCTTTTTGTGCACGAGCTGCGTCGAGGTCTGTCCAAACTCATTGCGCGTGGATACGGCGATAGAAAACGTCCGTCGCGATATCGCGGAGAAAGTTTGGCATCGCGTGGTATAAAAAGGCGTTTTTTTGGCTACTGCGCCACCGCGCGGTGATGGACTTTTGCGCAAGGCTGGGATATGTGTTTCAAAGCTGCGCGTTTAAGATCCGCGAAGGTGCGATGAGCCCGAGATTTAGCCTGCCGATGGTGAAAAAAAGAGCGTCTTTTGCCAACCGCTAGCAAAAGAGCTTTTTAAACTCGCACGCAGAGTTTATCGACAACGGCGGCGATAAAAACCATCGGCGTTTTTATCGGCTGTATGGGGAACTACGCGTATACGGGCATCGGCGAGGCTCTGGTTAAGATAGCTCGCGAGCTTGGGTTAACGTAAATTTGATGAAAAAAAGCAGGCCTGTTGCGGCGCGCCGGCGTATTTTACGGGAGATTTTGCGACGGTCGAGGTTTTGGCAAAGCGAAATATCGAATATTTTGAAAAAGATGCTGGGCGAACTAGACGCCATCATCGTACCCGAGGCCACTTGTTCTGCGATGATAAAGATCGACTACGAGCACTTCTTTCACGATGACGAGCATTGGCGAGAGCGCGCAAAGGCGGTAAGCAAGAAGATATTTTTTTAGCGACGGAGTACTTTGAGAAATTACAAATTTGGCTGAGATTTTGGCTAAAAAAGGCAAAAACTTAGCCTCCGTGACCTATCACGACCCTTGTCACGCCAGAAAAATGCAAGGCGTCTTTAAAGAGCCTCGTAAACTACTCGCTCAAAACTACGAAATGACCGAAATGGACGATCCAAACGAGTGCTGCGGATTTGGCGGCGTGACGATGCAGTCTGAAAAAAATATCATCTAAGCCGCGCGGCCGGACAAAGAAAAATCCCAGATGATAAAAAAACTCGGGCGCAAAAATCGTAAGCGCGGAGTGTAGCGCCTGTAAAATGCAGATTTCAAATGCACTACACATCAGCGGTTCTGACGTGAAATGCGAGAACCCGATAGAGTTAATCGCAAGGGTGCTTGGATAGAGTTTGATTGTAAGTTTATATTTTTTTGTTGCATAATGATAAGACGGTTGGTTGATACTGTAAAATGTGATAAATATCCTAAGAAATTTTCGTGAAAAAAAGGTGATATTCGTTATTTTGATGCTTTTTGGCGCCTTGCTTGCAAACGACGAATATCATATTTTTGTGAGCGCTTTTGGCGACGACGTAAGCGAAAAAGGCAATAGAAAGCACGCGATTAGCCGTCGAAAAAAAGTAGGCGACCTCGAGGGCGTCGAAAAAGGTCGTTAGCGGTAAATTGGTAGATACCGTGCCATCGCGATAAAAAAACACAGCCTCTAAGTGGAGAAAAAAATTAGAAATTTAATTAATAAAATAAAAATCCGCAGGATACAAAGAGGCATATGCCGGGATGCTAAAAAAAGCGAAAAATAACGACGATAAAGGCGTCCTTGATTCTAAAAACCACTGCAGAAGAAAAAAAGACGTAACTATGCCGAAAAAAACGAGGATTAAGAAAGAAGCCGGACCTATTTTTTTAAAGAGGCTCCGGAACCAATGGGCTAAAATTTAGCTTGCATGTGCGGCTAAATTCTAATTTTTTTATCCTTATTTTCCAAAGAAATTTTAGAAAAAAAGCTTGACTTTGAAAAAGAAATTGGGCTATAATCCAACTTTCACAAATCAAGGATGCTGGTGTAGCTCAGTTGGTAGAGCTACTGCCTTGTAAGCAGTGGGTCGGCGGTTCAAGTCCGTTCACCAGCTCCATTTCATAACAGTGTTTGACCAGAAATACCATTGCAAAGCATTTATTTTTTTAAATAGGGTGAGATACTCAAGTGGCCAACGAGGGCAGACTGTAAATCTGCTGACTATGTCTTCCGTGGTTCGAATCCACGTCTCACCACCATGCTACGCGCGGGAGTAGCTCAGTTGGCTAGAGCATCAGCCTTCCAAGCTGAGGGTCGCGGGTTCGAGCCCCGTTTCCCGCTCCAGATTTTGGAACTAAACTGGGAGCTGTAAGATGATAAAAAAATATTAAAATTTTATACATTTTCTACGGCACACCTTTTTAATTTCATTTAGTTGTTTATGCTTTTTTTCAAAATCTCTAATGCCAAGAGTTTGACGCTCATATGGCTCAGAGGTAGAGCACTTCCTTGGTAAGGAAGAGGTCGCGGGTTCAAGTCCCGCTATGAGCTCCACGGATTTTAGAGAAGAAAAAAATTAAGCATAAATTTGAAACGCAAATATCATTACGGAGGAAGAGATGGCAAAAGAAAAATATTTTCACGTAACAAGCCACACGTAAACATTGGTACTATTGGTCACGTTGACCATGGTAAAAACAACTTTGACAGCTGCAATTTCTGCTGTTCTTTCAAGAAAAGGTCTTGCTGAGCTAAAAAGACTATGATAATATCGACAACGCCCCAGAAGAGAAAGAGCGCGGTATTACCATCGCTACTTCTCACATTGAGTATGAGACTGAAAAATCGCCACTATGCACACGTTGACTGCCCAGGCCACGCCGACTATGTTAAAAAAACATGATTACCGGTGCGGCTCAAATGGATGGTGCTATCCTAGTTGTTTCTGCTGCTGACGGCCCAATGCCTCAAACCAGAGAGCACATCTTGCTATCTCGCCAAGTAGGCGTTCCATATATCGTTGTTTTCATGAACAAAGCTGATATGGTTGACGATGCTGAGCTTCTTGAACTAGTTGAGATGGAAATTCGCGAGCTTCTAAACGAGTATGATTTTCCTGGTGACGATACTCCAATCGTAGCTGGCTCGGCTCTGCAGGCTCTTAATGAGGCTAAAGCTGGAACAGAGGGTGAATGGTCTGCAAAAGTTCTTGAGCTTATGGCTAGGGGTTGACGAGTATATCCCAACTCCAGTTCGTGCAACAGACAAAGACTTCTTGATGCCGATCGAGGACGTTTTCTCTATCTCTGGTCGCGGTACAGTTGTAACAGGTAGAATTGAGAAAGGTGTTGTTAAGGTTGGTGATACTATAGAAATCGTTGGTATTAAACCTACACAAACAACAACAGTTACTGGCGTTGAGATGTTTAGAAAAGAGATGGATCAGGGTGAAGCAGGCGACAACGTAGGTGTTCTTCTAAGAGGCACTAAAAAAGAAGACGTTGAGCGCGGTATGGTTCTTTGCAAACCTAAGTCAATTACTCCTCACACTAAATTTGAGGGAGAGGTTTATATCTTAACAAAAGAAGAGGGCGGACGTCATACCCCGTTCTTTAACAACTATAGACCACAGTTTTATGTAAGAACAACTGATGTTACTGGTTCTATCACCCTTCCAGAGGGAACAGAGATGGTTATGCCTGGTGACAACCTAAAGATAAGTGTTGAGCTTATTGCTCCAGTTGCTCTTGAAGAAGGTACTCGCTTTGCGATCCGCGAAGGCGGCAGAACTGTTGGTTCAGGCGTTGTTTCTAAGATTCTAGCATAAACTAATTTATAATTTTTGGCGGAGATTGTTCTCCGCTTTTTTTGAAGGGAATTTATGGCAAAAAGGTAATAGAATAAAAGTTGGTCTTAAATGTTCTGAATCAGGTGATATAAATTACACCACAGTGAAAAAAATAGCAAGACAACGACTGAAAAGTTAGAACTAAAAAAATATTGCCCAAGACTAAAAAAACATACTATTCATAAAGAAGTTAAGTTAAAGAGCTAAGGCTTTTTAGGGCAATAGCTCCAACGGTAGAGCACTGGATTCCAAATCCAATGGTTGGGGGTTCGAATCCCTCTTGCCCTGCCATCAAAAAGGTTAAAAATGGAAAAAAATGATAAATTATATAAAGCTTTCTCGCGCTGAAATCGGAAAGGTAATTTTTTTCCGCTCAAAGAGCAAATAAGAAATGCTTTTATAACAGTTTTTGCTGTAGTAGCCATTGTTTCACTTTTTTTAGCTCTTGTTGATGCAATTATGTCTTTTTCTCTTTCAAAGCTGATTTAAGGTTGAATCATGGCACATAAATGGTATGCGATTCAAACTTATGCCGGTAGCGAAATGAGCGTAAAGAGAGCTATTGAAAAATTTAGTTAGAGATAATCACATTGAAGAACAACTAAAAAGAGATTATAGTTCCTACTGAAGATGTAATAGAAATCAAAAAAACGGCAAGAAAAAAATAAATGAAAGAAGTCTTTATCCCGGATATGCTTTTTGCACATCTTGATTTGGATACAGCTCTTTGGCACAAGATTCAGTCTCTTCCTAAAGTCGGTAGATTTATAGGTGAGCAAAAAAACCTACGCCGTTAAGCGAAAAAAAGATATAAATTTAATTTTAGAAAAAGTCCAAAAAACGAGCTGCTCCTAAACCAAAAAAATTTTTCTTTGATAACGGAGAAATTGTTCGTATTACGGAAGGGCCTTTCGCGAATTTTACTGGTATAGTAGAAGAGTACGATATGATACACGGAAAGCTAAGGCTAAATGTTTCAATATTTGGCAGAAGCACCCCAGTTGAAATTTTATATTCACAAGTCGAGAAGATAGTATAAGGAGAAGTTTATGGCTAAAAAAAGTTATAGGCGAAATTAAATTACACATTGCTGCTGCAAAAAGCAAATCCAAGTCCTCCGGTAGGTCCGGCTCTTGGTCAGCAAGGCGTTAATATTATGGAATTTCTGTAAAGCATTTAATGAAAGAACAAAAGATATGGCTGGCTTCAGGGTTCCGGTCGTTATTACTGTTTATGCTGATAGAAGCTTTACATTTATTACAAAAACAACCGCCTGCTACGGATTTGATTAAAAAAAGCTGCAGGAATAGATAAAGGTTCGGATAATCCGTTAAAAAAATAAAGTAGCTAAGCTCACAAAAAGCTCAGGTGCTTGAAATAGTTGAGAAAAAAATTGCCGACTTAAATACTAAAGATAGAGAGCAAGCAGCTAAAAATCATTGCTGGTTCGGCTCGCTCAATAGGAATTACGGTAGTAGACTAATCCTTTTTACCACATAAGGATTGTTTAAAGTTAAACTTTATAAACACGCGTTAATCTTCTATGGCGCGTGTATTTTAAATTTGGCAATGTGGAAGCATAAAATTTAAAAATGCGGAGAAATTAATGTCAAAAAACTACAAAAAAAGATTTGGTAAGCTACTTGAAAAAAGTTGATGCCACTAAAACCTACTCTTTAGCAGAAGCTATTGATACTGTAAAAATTACTAAAAAAAGCGCTAAATTTGACGAAACGGTCGAAATAGCACTAAAACTCAACGTCGATCCAAGACATGCCGATCAAAATGGTTAGAGGCTCGGTAGTGCTTCCTGCAGGAACTGGCAAAACCGTTCGTGTAGCAGTTATAGCAAAAGACGCGAAAGCTGATGAAGCAAAAGCCGCCGGTGCTGATATAGTCGGTAGCGATGAGCTTGTTGAGGATATTCAAAAGGGAATTATGAATTTTCGACGTTCTTATCGCTACTCCAAATTTAATGGGACTAGTTGGTAAAGTAGGACGAATTTTGGGACCAAAAGGTCTTATGCCAAACCCAAAAACTGGCACGGTTACTATGGATGTAGCTCAAGCGGTTAATAACGCAAAAAGCGGTCAAGTTAATTTCCGCGTAGATAAGCAAGGAAATATACACGCTGGCCTTGGCAAAGTTAGCTTTTCAAAAGAGCAATTAAACGATAATATTTTAACTCTTATCAAAGCGGTAAATAGACAAAAAAACCTGCGGCAGCAAAAAGGTAGATATATTAAGAGTGCTGCTTTATCATTAACTATGAGCCCTTCTGTTTTACTTGAGACTCAAGAGCTTATGGATCTACGCTAATTTAGCTAATAATTTTTATCTTAGATTGGAGATAGCAGAGGCTTTTGCTTAATCGTGCTTTTTATGCCGCTCTGCTTGAAATCACTAGTCGGAAAGGAGAAAAAACTAGATGACGAGAAACGAAAAAAATCTGAAATAATCAGTAAACTTGAAGCTGAGTTTAAAGAAAATGAAGCGATTATAGTTTGCGATTATCGCGGTCTTAGTACTAAAAAAACTTGAAGCATTAAGAGATGCGGCTAGAGTTTTTAAACGTAAAAGTTCAAATTGTAAAAAAATACTCTTGCAAATATCGCTCTTAATAACGTTGAAAAGTCTGGTATGGTCTTGAAGGATACAAATATCTTTATCTGGGGCGATCAGCTTTCAGCCACTAAGGTTGCGGCTAAATTTGAAGAGACCAACAGCGAACTATTCAAAATCAAAACCGCTCATATCGACGGCGAAGTTGCAAGCGTCGAGAAGGTCAAGGCTCTATCTAAGATGCCCTAGCCGTGATGAATTGCTTGCGATGCTTTTTGCAAGTTTGGAATGCGCCTATCCAGAAATTTTCACTATTGGATTAAATGCGCTTAAAGAAAAAAAGAAAAAAATCAGCATAATATAAAAAGGATAAAAAAATGGCAATTACTAAAGAGGACGTATTAGAATTTATCTCTAATCTTTCAGTATTAGAGCTAAGCGAACTAGTAAAAGAATTTGAAGAGAAATTTGGCGTAAGTGCTGCTCCGGTAATGGTAGCAGGCGGCGCAGTAGCAGGCGGCGCAGCCGATGCAGCTGAAGAGAAAACAGAATTTAACGTTGTTTTAGTTGACGGCGGCGACAAGAAAATCAACGTTATTAAAGTTGTTCGCGCTCTTACAGGCCTTGGCCTTAAAGAGGCTAAAGACGCAGTCGAGCAAACTCCTTCTGTTATCAAAGAGGGTGTTAGCAAAGACGAGGCTGAAGCAGCTAAAAAAAGAGCTTGAAGAAGCTGGTGCTAAAGTCGAACTTAAATAATTTCACTTATTTTTACAAAGGAGGCGACGCCTCCTTATTTAATTTTTACAAAGATGCCGCAGACGTGCGGTTATTTACTTTCTTTCAAACTTATACCATGAGGGTAGAATATGCTAAATAGTTTATACTCAGGAAATCGTCTTAGGGTTGATTTTTTTCAAATGTTGCCAAAGAGATCGATGTTCCTAACCTGCTACAATTACAAAAAAAGAGTTTTGACCAATTTTTAAACGTAGATAAAAAAATCAAGGCGAAAGCGGTATAGAAAAAAAGTTTTTTTAAATCAATATTTCCTATACATGATCCGCAAAACCGCTTAAGCTTGGAATACGTAAGCTCTGAAATCGGAAAGCCAAAATATACGATCAGAGAGTGCATGGAGCGTGGGCTTACTTATTCTGTAATTTAAAAAATGAAAAATAAGGCTGATTGTTCACGAAAGAGATGAAAAAAACAGGTGAGAAGATCGGCATAAAAAGATATAAAAAGAACAAGAAAGTTTTTCGTTCGTGAAAATTCCTTTGATGACAGATAGAATTTTCATTCATTATTAATGGCGTCGAGCGTGTCGTGGTTAATCAACTTCACAGAAGTCCGGGCGTTATCTTTAAAGAAGAAGAGAGTCCTACAGTCGTAAATAAGCTTATTTATACGGCTCAAATTATTCCTGACCGCGGTAGCTGGCTGTATTTTGAGTATGATACCAAAGATGTACTTTTACGTTCGTATCAACAAACGCAGAAAAAGTGCCTGTAACTATACTTTTTAGGGCGCTTGGATACAAAAAAACAAGATATTATTAAATTATTTTTATCCAATACAAACGTTAACTATAAAAGACAACAAATTTTTGATGCCGTTTAATCCAGATGATTACCAGGGCAGGGGTTGAATACGACATAAAAGACGAAGAAGGCAATGTTTTTGCATGAGGCAGGCAAAAAGGCTTACAAAGAGAAAGGCTGATAAGATTATTGCCGATGGAGTGAAATTTGTCGAGTATCCGACTGAAATTTTGGTAAATAGGTTTTTAGCTCACCCGGTTATCGACAAAAAAACAGCGGCGAGGTGCTTTATGATACTCTTGCCCAGCTTGATGAAAAATAAATTGGTTAAAATTTTGGCTGATCAAGAAAGTATCGAAATTGCAAACGACTTGGCTGCTGGCGTGGACGACGCTATCATAAATCATTTATCGCCGATAACGAGACGCTCAAACTACTACGTCAAACCGAAAAATGTTGATGACGAAAAACGATCTTGCGGCGATAAGAATTTATAAAGTTATGCGTCCTGGCGAGCCGGTCGTTAAAGATGCTGCTCGCGCTTTCGTAAATGATCTATTCTTTAATCCTGAAAGATATGATTTGACTGGTGTTGGCCGTATGAAAATGAACCACAAGCTAGCACTTGAAGTACCTGAATACGTAACGGTTTTGACCAACGAAGACATTATAAAAACGGCAAAATATTTGATAAAGGTCAAAAAAACGGACAAGGACATATAGACGATCGCGATCACCTCGGCAACCGTCGTATCCGCTCTATCGGCGAGCTTTTGGCTAACGAACTTCACCTGGGCTTTGTAAAAATGCAAAAAGCCATCAGGGATAAATTTACGACGCTGGGTAATACCGAAGAGATTATGCCTTACGATTTGGTTAATCCAAAAATGATAACCACGACGATAATGGAATTTTTCACCGGCGGTCAGTTGAGCCAGTTTATGGATCAAACCAACCCGCTTAGCGAAGTTACGCATAAGCGCAGACTTTCAGCGCTGGGCGAAGGTGGTCTTGTTAAAGATAGGGCCGGCTTTGAAGTGCGCGACGTTCACCCGACTCACTACGGTAGAATTTGTCCAGTAGAGACTCCGGAAGGTCAAAACATCGGCCTTATCAACACGCTTTCTACTTATGCGAAGGTAAATAACCTCGGCTTCGTAGAGGCTCCTTATAAAAAAAGTCGTAGACGGCAAGGTAACCGACGAGATCGTTTATTTAACGGCGACTCAAGAGGAAAAATGAAGTTATCGCTCCGGCCTCTACCGCGCTTGACGAAAGCGGATATATAGTAGAGGATTTGATCGAAGCCAGACAAGACGGCGAGATGATACTAGCCAAACGTGAGGACGTTAAGCTAATCGACCTTTGCTCCGGCATGATAGCCGGCGTTGCTGCATCGCTTATTCCGTTTTTGGAGCATGACGACGCAAACCGTGCCCTCATGGGATCAAACATGCAGCGCCAAGCAGTGCCGCTACTTCGCTCGTCCGCTCCTATCGTTGGAACTGGCATGGAGAGTACTGTAGCGCGCGACGCATGGGAGGCGATAAAGGCTAGACGCGCTGGAGTAGTCGAAAAGGTGGACAATAAAAACATCTTTATCCTCGGTGAAGACGAGGCAGGTCCATATATCGATCACTACTCTATGGAGAAAAAATTTAAGAACCAACCAAAATACGACCTTCTCTCAGCATCCTATCGTTAAAAAAGGCGAAAGCGTAGCGGCCGGGCAGATCATCGCCGACGGTCCGTCTATGGAGCGCGGCGAGCTGGCTATCGGTAAAAACGCCCTTATAGCTTTCATGCCGTGGAATGGTTACAACTACGAGGACGCGATCGTAATTAGCGAAAAAAATGATCCGGGAGGATGCATTTACGAGCGTGCATATTTACGAAAAAAAGAAATCGAAGCGCGCGAGCTAAAAGACGGCGTTGAGGAGATCACAAAGGATATTCCGAATATCAAAGAGGAAGACCTACTTCATCTTGATGATAGCGGTATAATAAAAAAATCGGCACGCAAGTAAAACCCGGCATGATCCTAGTTGGCAAGGTTTCTCCAAAAGGCGAGGTTAAGCCTACGCCTGAGGAGCGCTTGCTTCGCGCGATTTTTGGAGAAAAAAAGCCGGCCACGTGGTAAATAAATCCCTTTACGCGGCAGCTTCTATGGAAGGTGTCGTAGTAGATGTTAAAATTTTTACCAAAAAAAGGCCACGAAAAAGATAATCGTTCAAATAAAGTTTATGAAGAAGAAAAAAAGCGGCTTTTGAAAAAGAACACCACGATAGACTCTTGATGCTAGACCGCGAAGAGATGCTAAAAAGTGGGCGCTCTGCTTTTGCAAAAACGCCTTTGAGTTCTGCTCAAACTATCGGCAAAAAAACCTATAAAAAAAGGCGAGAAAAATCGATAAAGAAGAGTTTGAAAACATCAACCGCTTTACGCTAAGTGCGATCGTCAAAGGCTTCTCAAAAAGACGTTCAAAAAATCATACGACGACATAAAAAAACCATTTCCAAAAACGAGAAGAAAAAAAGCTCAAAGAAGAGCATGACGCGAAGATGGAAATTTTAGAAAAAGACGACATCTTGCCAAGCGGCGTAGTTAAGCTCGTTAAAGTCTACATCGCAACCAAGCGCAAGCTCAAGGTGGGCGATAAGATGGCGGGTCGCCACGGAAACAAGGGTATTGTTTCAAACATCGTTCCTGAGGTTGATATGCCGTATCTGCCGAGCGGTCAGCCGGTCGATATCGTGCTAAACCCGCTGGGCGTTCCTAGCCGTATGAATATCGGCCAAATTTTAGAAAGCCACTTGGGACTTGTCGGCTACCGCTTAGGGCGAGCAGATAAATCAAATTTTTCCAAGAGAAAAAAAGGCGAGTGGGTAAAAGAGCTACGAGCCAAAAATGATCGAGATAGCCTCGGCCTCTAAATTTATGGATGCTAAAAAGACTCTAGGCAAAATGAGCGACGAGCAGCTTTTAGATTACGCTAGAGACTGGGCTAACGGCGTCAAATTTGCCACGCCTATATTTGAGGGTGTTAGGGTCGATGAACTGATGAAACTATTTGAGCTAGCTAAGATCGATATGGACGGCAAGACTGAGCTTTACGACGGACGCACGGGCTCAAAGATCAAAGAGCGCGTAAACGTCGGATGTATGTATATGCTAAAGCTTCACCACCTAGTCGACGAAAAAGTCCACGCTAGAAGTACGGGCCCATATAGCTTAGTTACTCAGCAGCCAGTCGGCGGTAAGGCGCTATTTGGCGGACAAAGATTCGGAGAGATGGAGGTTTGGGCACTTGAGGCGTACGGCGCAGCTCATACGCTTCGCGAGATGTTAACAGTCAAATCAGACGACGTCGAGGGACGCTTGTCTGCGTATAAAGCCCTAACTAGAGGCGAAAACGTGCCTGAAACAGGCATTCCTGAGACATTTTTCGTTCTAACAAACGAGCTAAAATCATTGGCGCTTGATGTCGAGATATACGATGAGGATGAAAATAATGAGTGAGTTAAAACCTATTGAGATAAAAGAAGAACGCAGACCGCGCGATTTTGAGGCGTTTCAGCTTCGTTTGGCTAGCCCTGAGAGGATAAAGTCGTGGAGCCACGGCGAGGTCAAAAAACCCGAAACCATAAACTACCGCACGCTAAAAACCTGAGCGCGACGGTCTATTTTGTGCTAAAATTTTCGGTCCGATCCGCGACTACGAGTGCCTTTGCGGTAAGTATAAAAAAATGCGCTATAAAGGCATCAAGTGCGAAAAGTGCGGCGTCGAGGTAACTAGCTCAAAGGTACGCCGCTCCAGAATGGGTCATATCGAGCTCGTGACTCCTGTTGCGCACATTTGGTACGTAAACTCGCTCCCAAGCCGCATAGGAACGCTGCTTGGTATCAAGATGAAAGACCTTGAGCGCGTGCTTTACTACGAGGCGTATATCGTCGAGAGCGTAGGCGACGCGTTTTATGACACCGAAAAATAGCAAAAAAAGTCGAAAGTTTTTTTTTCGACGTTCTAAACGAAGAGCAATATGTTTCTTTGGCTTCTCGCTTTGAAGAGAGCGGATTTAGGGGCTAGAATGGGCGGCGAAGTGATCCGCGATTTGCTAGCAAATATCGATTTGGTAGAACTTTTTAAACACCCTAAAAAGACGAGATCAGCGCGACAAATTCGGAAGCTAAGAAAAAAACTATTGTAAAAAAAGATTAAAAAGTCGTTGAGAGCTTTTTAAATTCTGGCAACCGTCCTGAGTGGATGATGATTACGATTTACCGGTCCTTCCGCCGGACCTTCGTCCGCTCGTTAGCCTTGACGGCGGTAAATCGGCAGTTTCTGACGTAAATGATTTGTATCGCCGCGTTATTAACAGAAACGCACGCTTAAAAACGCCTTATGGAGCTTGACGCGCCCGAAATCATCATTAGAAACGAAAAAGCGTATGCTTCAGGAGTCCGTGGATGCACTATTTGACAACGGTCGCCGCGCAAATGCGGTAAAAGGCGCAAATAAACGCCCGCTAAAAATCGCTTTCTGAAATAATTAAAGGCAAAGCAAGGCCGCTTCCGTCAAAACTTTGCTCGGTAAGCGTGTTGACTTTTCAGGTCGTTCGGTTATCGTCGTTGGCCCAAAACTACGCATGGATCAGTGCGGACTACCGAAAAAGAATGGCTCTTGAGCTGTTTAAGCCGCATTTGCTAGCTCGCCTCGAGGAGAAAGGCTATGCTACGACCGTAAAACAAGCCAAAAAAATGATTGAGGATAAGACTAATGAGGTTTGGGAGTGCCTAGAGGAGGTCGTTGAAGATCATCCAGTTATGCTAAACCGCGCTCCGACGCTCCACAAGCTATCCATCCAGGCGTTTCACCCTGTGCTTGTCGAGGGCAAGGCTATCCAGCTACACCCGTTAGTTTGTGCAGCATTTAACGCGGACTTCGACGGCGACCAGATGGCTGTTCACGTGCCGCTGTCTCAGGAGGCTATCGCCGAGTGCAAAATTTTGATGCTTAGCTCAATGAATATTTTGCTTCCTGCAAGCGGTAAAGCTATCACCGTTCCTAGCCAGGATATGGTTTTGGGAATTTACTATCTAAGCTTAGAGAAGACCGATAGCAAGGGTGCGAATAAAATTTTTGCATCCGTAGACGAAGTAATGATTGCCGAGGAGGCGCACTGCCCTAGAGGTACACTCGAAAATTAAAAACGATGATCGACGGAAAGACGCTATTTACGACTGCGGGTCGCTTGATCATCCGCTCGATTTTGCCTGATTTTGTTCCTGAGAATATGTGGAACAGGGTCATGAAGAAAAAAGATATCGCAAATTTGGTCGATTACGTCTATAAAAACGGCGGTCTTGAGGTAACGGCTGGATTCTTGGATAAGCTTAGAAATCTGGGCTTCCGCTATGCGACAAAGGCCGGCATCTCGATCTCTATCGCCGATATCATCGTACCTGATAGCAAACAAAAAAATATCAATGAGGCTAAGAAAAAAAGTACGAGAGATACAAAAATCAATACGGTGCAGGCTTATTGACCGACTCTGAGAGATACAATAAAAATCATCGACATCTGGACAGATACAAATAACGTCGTTGCAGGCGAGATGATGAAGCTAATCCAGGGTGATAAAGGCGGATTTAACTCTATTTATATGATGGCCGACAGCGGCGCGAGAGGTTCTGCGGCGCAAATTCGTCAGCTGGCCGGTATGCGCGGTCTTATGGCGAAGCCTGACGGTTCGATCATCGAAACGCCGATTATTTCAAACTTCCGCGAAGGTCTAAACGTCCTTGAGTACTTTTAACTCAACCCACGGCGCTAGAAAAAGGCCTGGCAGATACGGCGCTAAAAACGGCGAATGCGGGATACCTAACTAGAAAGCTGATCGACGTCGCCCAAAACGTGAAAGTTACTATGCATGATTGCGGTACGCACGAGGGTGTCGAGATTACCGAGATTACCGATAACGGCGAGCTTATTGAGAGCTTAGAGGAGAGAATTTTAGGTCGCGTACTGGCCGACGACATTATCGATCCTATAGCAAATGATGTTTTATTTCATGAGGGTACTCTTATAGATGAAGAAAAAAAGCTAAAGCGATAACCGAAGCGGGCATAAAAATCTGTAGTATCAGAACGCCGATAACTTGCAAGGCCGCAAAAGGCGTTTGCGCGAAATGCTACGGCGTGAATTTGGGCGAAGGAAAGCTGGTAAAAACCTGGCGAGGCCGTAGGTATCATCTCGGCTCAATCTATCGGCGAACCTGGTACTCAGCTAACGCTAAGAACCTTCCACATCGGTGGTACGGCATCGACTGAGCAGCAAGACTACCAAGTCGTCGCACAAAAAGAGGGCTTTATAAGATACTATAATCTAAACGTTTACGAAAAACGGCGGTAAGAGAATCGTGGCAAACCGCAGAAACTCAGCCGTATTGCTCGTCGAACCTAAGATCAAAGCTCCGTTTGACGGAAAGATCGAGATCGAGATTGCTCACGAGGACGTAAATATCATCATCAAAGGCGAAAAAAAGAAGAGGTTAAATATGCTCTAAGAAGAGGCGATTTAGCTAAACCTAACGAGCTAGCAGGCGTTAGCGGCAAGGTCGAGGGTAAAATTTACATCCCTTTACGCGGACGGCGACATAGTCAAAGAGAATGAAAGTATTGCAGAGCTCATCAAAGAGGGCTGGAACGTACCGAAACGTATTCCGTTTGCGAGCGAAATAAAAAGTGGAAGACGGTGAACCGATTGCCAAGAGAATCCTTGCCGGCGCAAACGGCGTACTTAAATTTTACATCTTAAAAGGCGATTATCCAGAGCGCACAAGAAGCATCAAAAAGGTCACGTAGTAACGGAAAAGGGATTATTCGTCGTGGTTGCCGACGAGGACGGTAGAGAGGCGGTTCGCTACTACATCCCGCGAAGCTCTATTATTCAGGCAAACGATAGTGAGATGGTTGATAGTAAGACGATTATCTCAGAGCCTGAAAAAAACAAGAAAAAAACTATTATTGCCGAGTGGGATCCGTATTCAACTCCAATAATTGCCGAAGAGGGCGGTAGAGTGACGTACGAGGATATCGAGCCTGGATATAGCGCTGATGAGCAGTATGATGAGGCAACTGGTCAAAGTCGCCTTGTGATTAACGAGTATTTGCCATCCGGTATCAAGCCTACAATCGTTATTAGTACTGATGAAGGCAGGATGATTCGCTATCAACTAGAGCCGAAAACCGCAATATTTGTAGGCAACGATCAAGTGGTGCAACAAGCCGACATCCTAGCTAAGACGCCTAAAGCCGTCGCTAAGTCTAAAGACATCACGGGCGGTTTGCCGCGAGTATCTGAGCTATTTGAGGCTAGACGTCCTAAAAATACGGCTATCATTGCCGAGATTGACGGTACGGTAAGGTTTGAAAAGCCGCTTCGATCCAAAGAGCGCATCGTAATCGAAGCCGATGACGGCGCAACATCTGAGTATTTGATAGATAAAAAAATCGTCAAATTCAAGTGCGCGACGGAGAATTTATCCACGCTGGCGAGAAGCTAACCGATGGACTAATCTCAAGCCACGACGTTTTGAGAATTTTGGGCGAGAAGGCGCTGCACTATTATCTGATCAGTGAAATTCAGCAAGTTTACCGCTCTCAAGGCGTTGCAATCGCCGATAAGCATATCGAGATCATCGTTTCTCAGATGCTTCGTCAGGTTAAGATAGTAGATAGCGGCGATACAAATTTCATTACTGGCGATATGATCTCTCGAACGAGATTTAAGGAAGAAAAACGAGCGCATAATGCGAATGGGCGGCAATCCTGCGATCGCCGAGCCTATTTTGCTAGGCGTTACGCGCGCCGCTATCGGAAGCGATAGTGTGATCTCGGCGGCATCGTTCCAAGAGACGACCAAGGTTCTAACCGAGGCTTCGATCGCAGCCAAGATCGACCACCTCGAGGATCTAAAAGAAAACGTCATCCTAGGACGTATGATCCCTGTTGGAACGGGTCTTTATCAAGATCAAAAGATCAAGCTAAAACAAAACTAAAATTTAGCCCCTAAGCCTCGTTAAATTCGGCGAGGCTTAAATTTGCCTCGCTTTAAAACTAATCAGATAAAAATCCATCCTCTAAATTTCTAAAATTTGGAGTAAAAAATGAAAAAAATTTTCGATTTGGGAATTTTGTTTGTGAGGCTAGGGCTTGGCATCTGCCTTTTTATGCACGGCTTTGCTAAAATTTTACACGGCGTAGGTGGCGTAAAAGGCATTTTGGCAAAAGCCGGCTTGCCTGAGATTATGGCATACAGCTCCTATACAGGCGAGGTTGTTGCTCCGATAATGATAATTCTAGGATATTTTCAAGGATCGGCGCGCTACTCATAACCGGCACGAGCCTAACGATAATGTACGCCTATCACGGGCTTGGAAATTTGCTAGAGCTTACAAACGCCGGCGGCTTTAAGGCTGAAATTTTATATCTTTACATCGCCTTGTCGCCTTGCGTCATCTTTTAGCGGAAGCGGAAAAATACGCTATTAAAAAAAGATTAGCGCGATAAAATTCGCTCTTAAAGATGGAATTTACCTTATATTAAGCCAACTTTAAATAAAAATCAAGTCTTTTTAATAAATTTAGTCGAAAGGAATTACTGTGCCAACCATTAATCAATTGGTCAGAAAAGAGCGCAAGAAAGTGACTTTTAAGTCAAAAATCTCCAGCGCTAAAAGAGTGTCCTCAAAGAAGAGGAGTTTGCACTAGGGTCTATACTACGACTCCTAAAAAAACCAAACTCGGCTTTGAGAAAAGTTGCCAAAGTTAGGCTTACAAGTGGATTTGAAGTGATCAGCTATATCGGCGGTGAAGGCCACAACCTACAAGAACACAGCATCGTGCTAGTGCGCGGCGGCCGTGTTAAGGACTTACCGGGCGTTAAATACCACATCGTACGCGGCGCTCTTGATACAGCCGGCGTTGCAAAGAGAACCGTTTCTCGCTCAAAAATACGGCGCTAAACGTCCAAAAACCTGGTCAAGCGGCAGCCGCAGCAGGTAAAAAAAGAAATAAAAATTTAGGGTTCGCAGATCATGCCATTAGCGGCATAGGTTTGAGTAAAATTTATAAAATTTGAAGGAATAATCAAATGAGAAGAAGAAAAAGCTCCCGTCAGGGAAGTAATGCCGGATCCAATTTACGGCAATAAGGTAATCACTCAAATTTATTAACTCTCTTATGTACGACGGCAAAAAAAGCGTCGCTACCGAGATTATGTACGGCGCTATCAAAGCTATCGAGAAAAAAAGCGGCGACGTAAAAGGTATAGACGTATTTAACGATGCTATCGAAAAACATTAAGCCTCTTATGGAGGTTAAGTCTCGTCGCGTCGGCGGTGCTACCTACCAAGTGCCGGTAGAAGTTCGCCCGGCTCGCCAGCAAGCTCTTGCTATCCGCTGGATCATCGGTTTTTGCTAGAAAAAGAAGCGAAAGAACCATGATCGATAAGCTAGCTAACGAGCTACTTGATGCGGCAAATTCAAAAGGCGCGTCTTTTAAGAAGAAGGAAGACACCTACAAAAATGGCAGAGGCTAACAAAGCGTTTGCTCACTACCGCTGGTAAGAGGAGGCTAGTATGGCAGATAGAAAAACCCCTTTACATATGGTTAGAAACATCGGTATCGCTGCTCACATCGATGCTGGTAAAACTACGACCAGCGAAAAGAATTTTGTTCTTTACTGGTATGAGCCACAAGATCGGCGAGGTTCACGATGGCGCTGCTACAATGGACTGGATGGAGCAAGAAAAAGAGCGCGGCATCACTATTACGTCTGCAGCGACCACTTGCTTTTTGGAAAGATCACCAGATAAATGTGATCGACACTCCGGGCCACGTTGACTTTACTATCGAAGTTGAGCGTTCTATGCGTGTTCTTGACGGTGCTGTTTCGGTATTTTGCTCAGTTGGCGGCGTACAGCCTCAGTCTGAGACTGTTTGGAGACAAGCAAATAAATATCACGTCCCAAGAATCGTTTTTGTAAATAAAAATGGACAGAATCGGCGCAAATTTCTTTAACGTCGAGTCTCAAATCAGAAATCGCCTAAAAGCAAATCCTGTGCCTATTCAAATTCCCTATCGGCGCAGAGGATAACTTTAGAGGCGTGGTTGATCTTGTTAAGATGAAAGCTTACGTTTGGGAGGATGACAAAAAAACCGACCGATTATAAAGAGATAGAAATCCCTGCAGAGGTAAAAAGATAAAGCCGAAGAGTACCGCGCAAAAACTAATCGAAGCGGTTTCTGAAACCGACGATAGCTTAATGGAGAAATTTTTTTCTCAGGCGAGGAGCTAAGCGAAGAGGAGATTAAAAAGGCATTAAAGCAGGCTGCTTAAGAATGACAATCACTCCGATGCTTTGCGGAACGGCGTTTAAAAAAAAGGGTATCCAGCCGCTACTTGACGCGGTCGTAGCGTATTTGCCTGCACCGGATGAGATCGAGGCGATCAAAGGTGTTTATGAAGACGGTAGCGAAGTAACGGTAGAAAGCACTGATAACGGCGAATTTGCGGCTCTTGCGTTTAAGATTATGACCGACCCATTCGTCGGACAGCTTACCTTTATCCGCGTTTACCGCGGTAGCCTTGAGAGCGGTAGCTATGCTTATAATACCGTTCAAGACAATAAAGAAAGAATCGGCCGTCTACTAAAAATGCACTCAAATAAACGCGAGGAAATTTCTGTTATTCACGCTGGCGAGATCGGTGCGGTTGTAGGTCTTAAAAATACCCTAACTGGCGATACGCTAGCTAGCGAAAAAGATAAGGTTATCCTTGAGAAAATGGACTTCCCTGAGCCGGTTATTAGCGTTGCCGTAGAGCCAAAAACTAAAGCCGACCAAGAAAAAATGGCTATCGCGCTTCAAAAACTAGCTCAAGAAGACCCAAGCTTTAGAGTAGGCACCGATGAAGAGAGTGGTCAAACTATTATCAGCGGTATGGGCGAGCTTCACCCTGAGATCATCGTAGATAGAATGCTACGCGAATTTAAGGTCGATGCCGAAGTGGGTCAACCGCAAGTTGCATACCGCGAGACTATCCGCAAAACCGTCGAGCAAGAGTATAAATATGCTAAGCAATCAGGTGGCCGCGGTCAGTACGGACACGTATTCTTGCGCCTTGAGCCACTGCCTGCAGCTAGCGGATTTGAGTTCGTTAACGACATCAAAGGCGGCGTGGTTCCAAAAGAGTACATCCCTGCGGTTGAAAAAAAGGCTGCAAAGAGGCGCTTCAAAACGGCGTACTTGCCGGCTATCCTGTTGAGGACGTTAAAGTTACCCTATTTGACGGTAGCTACCACGAAGTTGACTCATCTGAAATGGCATTTAAGCTCGCTGCTTCTATGGGCTTCAAAGAGGGCGCTAGAAAAAGCGGGTGCGGTTATTCTTGAACCTATGATGAAGGTCGAGGTTGAGACACCTGAGGACTATATGGGCGACGTTATCGGTGACTTAAACAAACGCCGCGGTCAGGTAAACTCTATGGATGAGCGCAACGGAAGCAAGATCATCACGGCTTTCTGCCCGCTAGCCCAGATGTTTGGTTACTCTACTGACCTTCGCTCTATGACGCAAGGTCGCGCGACATATTCTATGGAATTTGACCACTATGAGGAAGTTCCAAAAAAACGTCAGCGAAGAGATTATCAAGAAAAGAAACGGTTAAACCAAGAAATTTGGCGGGGATGCAAATCCTCGCCTTCAATTTAATCTATATTTTGACCCTTGTAATTAAAACGGGTTTTTTTATTTTTATGTCCTCATAGCTCAGCTGGATAGAGCGCAGAATTCCCTAATTCTGAGGCCGTGAGTTCGAATCTCGCTGGGGACATTTTACAGCCACATTAATAAACTTTTAAAAAAATATTTTTTTTAGAATCAAATTTGTACTTCATCCGCAATACTATTTTACTATCGACTTTGATTTGTAAATTAATATTTTATACCACTTTTTAAGCCATGAGCAGTATTTCAATATTAAATTAATAAATTACTAATTCAATATTGAAATTTTGATCTTTCAGAAATAATCAGTTAAACAAACTAAAAAAATCAGCTCCTCTCTTTTTATAAAAATTATGGTATAATTGGCGATAGTATTCTGTAAAATAGAACACTAAACATCAAGTAACTTTAAAGGAGTCCTTAATGGCAGTAACACAAGCAGAGGTTGCGCAGCTTTTACGTGGCGTTATTTAACAGAGCCCCAGAAGGCGCTGGATTCAAAGCATGGATTAGCTTTGGCCACAACAAAACACAGGCTGAGATAGCTCAATTGATGCTAGAATCTCCGGCAGCTATAGACTACTATGGCGGTAGAATAGACCAAGATAAAAGATTATATAGAGCTTATCTATAAAAATATTCTTGGCAAAGATTATACGCAAGATCCTGATGGTATTAACGCATGGGTTAAGCACCTTCAGCTAGGTCATTCAAGAGGCGAGACTCTCGTCAAAATATTTGAGGTAGCACAGTCTGCGGCAGCTAAAGCGGCGGATCCGGTTGCGGCTAAAGTACTTTCGAAAAATAAGACGGCAATTTCAGCTTATATGGCTGAAAAAATCGCTAACATCGAAACAAGTGTTTCTGGAAGTTATGATTATAAACCGTTTCAGGAAATTATAAAAACTACGACCGATACGAATTTTGAAGAGCAAAAAGCAAAAATAGACGCCCTTGCTGCTTCTACGGTATATACTCTTACCACTGAACCAAACGATCTTACCGGTGGAGTTGGACAAGATATTTTTTTAACGCGGTTGCAGATTCGTTTGTTGCTACAAACACTTTCAAGCCTACCGATAAAAATCGATGGCGGTACGGGAGAAAAATACTCTGAATGTTACCTTGAAAGATAATTTTAACGGTATGACTACGGGGTTTATCAAAAAAATATAGATAACCTCAAATTTAACAAACACCTCTACAGCTAAAAAAAGACCTTTAATGCAAGAAATATTGATGGTCTCAAAAAAAGTAACTTTAGATGGCGAAAATGGTATACATTTCATAAATCCTCGAAAATTTAGTCGATTTAACCATTGAGAATCTAAAAAAAGCAGTACGGAGTCGTTTAAATTAAATTATAACACCGGAACTATCGCTGGCACAAATGATACGCAAAATTTAACATTAGATAATGTAAATTTGCATAAAAAAATGCTATAGATAACGTGGTCGGCGTTGCAGGCACAGGCATAGATATCCCGAATATCGAAAAATGTAAACATAACTACAAAAAGGCGAGAAAAAGCACTGTATTTATAAAATCAGGCGACAACACGAACCACTACAAAAACTATATCGGTTAAAGGCACTACCGATATTAAACTTATGGTGGAAAGCGATCGCTTAGAAAAGGTCGATGCCTCTGCCTTTACTCACAATCTAGAGTATGAATTTAAGCCAAGTGCAAATACGCCTATCGGCGCTACAAATGTTATAAAAAGGCGGTAGCGGTAACGACACTATAAAGCTCGACTTTAAAGATGTAGATGCTACAAATAAAAACAAATTTCGATATAGACGGCGGTACTGGTAAAGATACTCTAAATATCGAAAGATTAAAAAGCAAAAAGAGAACAAATTTACCGTAAACAACATAGAAAAAGGTAAATATACAAAAAAGTAGACACCGGTACGGCAAATGATACTGCAAGTATAGATTTTGCCGGTTCAGACGTAACGGCTCTTAACACTACAAAAACAAAGAGCAACCTAGTAGTTACAAACTCTACTATAAAAAAAGCGTTACTGTAGACAAGCCTGATCCGGAAAATACCGATGTAGCCTCTGGCCCTTACGGTAGAGTCGAGTTTAAAAACGGTTATTTACAAGAGATCAATATAACAAACACAATCGATCCGCAAGACGTTAACGGCAACACAATTATCAATCCTGTTACTCCTGGACTACGCAGTCAGGTTACGGCTTATGTAGCTGCAGACGAGAGCGAAAGAGTAACGGTAAACGTAGATAAAAACGTATATGCTCAAAAGATCGGCGGAGCCGGCGCTAGCGCTGCTTGGGTGGATGGTAACAAAATGCACGCAAACGAAGGCATAGGTATCATAGCTCCAAAAGCTAAAGACATAACCGTAAATTTCAACTCTATCGGCACATATGGAAATAGCGTAGCTAACAATACGGGTATGAGCCTTACAAACATAGCTGTTCATGATTTATCTTCTACAGTTCCTATGCAGGCAAAGACTCTTGAAAAACTAACCGTAAATTCAAAGTCAAGCATCCTAAGTAATCTAGATGCAACGTTCTTTGAAAAGTTAAAAGTTTTCAATATCAACACTGATAACAACTTTGAAGCTTACAGCAATAAACAGTTTAACGATATCGAGCAGATCAACGCTAGAGGTCTTGCGTCAAATAACATTAAGACCGGTAATATTTATTTCATAGATAACGTGATCGGTAAAGGCACTACGGCAGCCGCTACGGCTACTCAGTCTATAGCTATCACTGCTGAGCACCTTAATTCGTTTAAAGCAAATAAAGGCGTATTTACGAAGGGTTCTATTGCTGTGCAATTAAACGATATCGCTGGCAACGTAGAGATTGTAAACGGTATAAACCCTATAGCTGCTACTGCAAACAACCCGACTCCCGGTTCTAATATGCAGAACTTTTTTACCAATACTTCTACGACTTACAACTTCCAATACGCAACAGCCGATAACTCTATCGTTACCGACGCTACATTTAGCGTAAACGGCAATAATATCAACAATCTTTTGATAGGTAATATATCCGCAAGAGATATAGAGATCAATCCAGGCAATGCAAGAGGTAACGTCAGCATCGCAAGCGGCGGCGGACAGTATACTAGCTCATCTTCATATACGAATTCGGTAGGTAAAGTCGGTAACGACAAAACCATAAACAACACGATAGATATGTCTCAAATGGCAGGCTCATACAACATAGGCGAACTTTTTGGACAAAATATTAATTTCAAGGGAGCCGTATTTACCACTCCTACGTATTATAGCCATGAAATAGACACTGGACTAGCTAGCGACCGTGACAGCTGGAGTGGTCACAATTACTCCACTCCTAATGCTATCAAGGTACATTTCGGCGGAGCTAGAGCAAATCAAGACGTCGTAAACCTTAATGTTAAAGGCGTTCAAACCGGCGAAAAAAACAGACGTATACGCTAAATTTGACGACGGTACGGCTTCTCCTGGGGATCTTAAAAAATTCGTCGCGAAAGGCGAGGATATCAACCTTATCGTAAATCCTAAATTTAACGCTGCAACTACTTCAAAACTAGAGACGATAGATCTAAGTGCAGTAAAAGCAGGATCTACTTCATGGGTAAACCTATCTACCGTTCCTTATAGCACGGATACGACGGGCCATAGCGGTGCTACTAATATAGGATATAGCAGTTGGCACAATAGAGAGGCAAATCAAGGTTTTGGCAATGCAGGCCAATCAAACCTAAAAAATCCTCTTTCGGATAACTACGGCACGGCGTCTACAGCTAACTTTAAGGCTACTTCAACATTACCTGATTTTTGGTGCTAGAACAGGTGTTACGGGTAACGACATCCCTAACTTTACCGGTACTAAGTGGAGCCATAAAAAAATGTCGACGGATCAACTACATCTTTAACAAGACCGTCTACTGAACTAGTAAGGGAAAAAGAGCGACCTAGGTGCAAATGCTCATACTATGCTTAAAGAGATCAAAGGTACGCAAGGTAACGACGTAGTATTGCTAGCTAATGATATGGCTGCAGCTAACGGCACCGGTAAGCTAAACGTAGATCTAGGCGACGGAGACGATATCATCCACGTAGGTACTTTTAGCGACAAACACCGAGATCATCATCGACGGCGGCAAAGGACGCGATCTGTTTGACGTAAGTAGAGCTAAAACCGATGCTACAGTAAGTAAAAATCGTAACTATCAAAAAAATATCGAGGCCGGAGACAAGATTAAGCTAGCGGATTATTTCGCACACGGCTACGATCCAAGAGATCCAAGCGGCGACAGCAAAGACTCTAACTGGGGCGCCGTAAAAACATACGGTAGCGACAAAGTTCAATTCTACACAGGCAACCACCCTGATGCTAGCACTAGCGCCACTGCGCACGGTCAGACCTTTGGTACTACCTTAAATACGGCTACGGCAAATAGCACTACTCCTCCGCTAACTATAACGGGAGCCACTTCTGGTAATGCTACAAGCACGGTGCATGGCTACAATACTCCAACCGGAACGGCAGCTTTCGAGGAAAATCTCCAACAAGGAACCACTACCGGTCACTGGGGTGGCGACAGATATCAGTACAAGGCTAACCACGGCGACTTTGCTTTGGCAAACGGGAAATGCTGCTACTGCGGCGGCAGGCACCAATATCGCCATAGACGCAAGCGGTAATCGCGGCTTTAATAATTCTACTAGCCCATTCTACGAGCCTGGTAAGGCGGCTGTAAAAGCTACGTTGTCTACGGACGTAGCCGGTGCGGATGCCGGACAAGCTCTACCTACCGGTTGGACGCAAGGAACTGCTACTGGTCTGGACCCTAACGGCTTAGCTTGGGCCACATGGTCGGTAGCGCAAGTCGGCGGTGGTACGGTAAGCTACTATGCAAACAACGGCACTGCTACGCCTTTCACGGGTCTTACCATGAAAAAAAGCAAGGAAATTTATTTTATGATACGACCAAACATACTGAAGTGGCTGGAAAAAAATGTACTACAATACATATACCGACGTTAACCAGACTGCAGGCGGCGGAAGCCAGCAAGGCACTCCGGTAGTAGGTACAAACGGCCAGGTAGTTATCCAAAACTCCGGCGTGGCAAGTACTAAATCGACTGCCGCAGGCACTATAACGGCTAATAACTTGATAAAGAGCGTAATCGTTCAAACGTCTACTAATAGCGATAAATATACCGGCGGCATAGCCTCTAACGATCAGAGCTTCTATGACGCTCACAACACTATTAAAGTAACGGTTAACTCTAAGCTTACCGATTTGAGTACGGTAGCCGGCCTAGATACCTTGATCCAGGCGGTAAACCATGCTATAGCAGACAATAGACTATGGGGTAATGATACTACGTACTGGCATGCAAATTATACGTATTTCAGCAAATTTGCAGATGCCAATAGTACTAGCATGACCGGCGATAACGTAGTTATGGGCTATACTAGATATATTAGCGCTAGCGGAAACTACGACGCTCACAACGATAGACTATATGCGTTCTCTTGGAAGGGCGATACATATCTAGTTTACGATAAGCAAGCCGTAGCATATAACGGTAGCAATACTATAGGTGCAGAAGATACTATCGTAAGACTTGCGGGCGTAAACCTAGAAAAACCTAAAAATACTCTGTTGATCCTGAAAAAGGGTACTATCACTATCGATAGTCTTGATCAGGCTTAATCTCCTTTCAGGCGGCTTATGCCGCCTGATTTTTATATATAAATATTTTTTTCCACATAATTTTTATTTCATACTATTTTTTTATAAATTTTAATCTTTTTTTCAAATCAAATCGATAAAAATAAACCGCAAATCGTAACTTTATTTAATTCATTTTTTTAATTAAGATTATACGATAGCGTCGGTAAATTTGATCTTGTTCGCGTTTCTTGCAGTTGTCGGTAGAAGCCGTTTTTTTGGCTTTTTGACGTATTTGCTTCGCCGTCCTTGTAGTTAAGGTATAGTCTTGGCTTAAAAATTATACGTAATTCTAGAGTCGGCCCCAAAAATACTAGTAAACCTAGTTTTGTATCATAAGTTAAATTTGGCTTGCGATACTTTCGAATTGAAAAATCGAATTTGCAAAAAAAGCAGCTTCAAAAAAATAAATCTTGGCGGATAAATTTGAATTTCCTATCGCCTTGTTTGAGTCACTCGCTACAATCTCTCCAATTTTATCAAAGCTAGGAGTAAAATTTGCAAAATACTCAAAAATCCAAAATCCGCTGCGACTGGGCAGAGAAAAAGCGATCTAGAGCGCGTATATCACGACGAGGAGTGGGGCAAGCTCATAAAAAGACGATGCGAAATTTTCTGAGCTTACCCTGCTTGAGGGCTTTCAGACTGGCATCTCGTGGCATGCGGTACTGCTTAAGCGCGAGGCGATGCGAGCGGCGTTTGACGGATTTGACGCGCACAGTACCTCGCTCTACGGCGAGGAGCAGACGGCAGAAATGTATGCAAAAACCCCGCGCTCATCAGAAACCGCTTAAAACTAAACTCGCTTGCGGCAAACGCCCGCGCGTTCCTTGCCGTCGTGGGCGAGTTTGGCAGCTTTTACGACTATCTTTGGAGCTATCTTTTGCCTCAAATTTGATCCCAAATTTGACGGCAAGCCTATCATAAATCACTACGAAAAACCTAAAGCAGATCCCAGCTACCACGCCGCTTGCGGAGTTCATCGCAAAAGAGATGAAAAAAAGCGTGGGTTTAAATTTCTGGGGCCTACGAGCGTCTATGCGTTTTTGCAAAGCGCGGGCGTAGTGGACGATCATCTGGACGCCTGCTTTTGCAAAGGAGGCAAGTGATGCCTGCACGAAAGCGAATTTTTAGCTATATCGAGGAGAAATTCGGCGCGCAAGGCGAGCGGATATTTGACAAACATCCCGAATTTGCCGTGTTTCGCCACGCGAAAAACCAAAAATGGTTCGCCGTTTTTTTATGCGCGTGGACGGCGGCAAGCTGGGGCTTAAAAAGCGCGCAGGAGCTTGAAATACTAAATCTAAAATGTAAGCCCGATCTAGCGGCGATTTTGCGCGATAGCGATCAAATTTTGCCCGCCTATCATATGAATAAAAAGCACTGGATCAGCGTAAATTTAAGCTCCAAAATCGCGCCCGAGCAGGTGGAGGATCTGATAGATCTTAGCTTTGAGCTGACGCGGTAAAATGCCTAAAAGAGCCCGTTTTAGCTAAGCGCTTTTTTTCTGATTTTGGCGAACCCGGCTTGCTAGAAAGCGGCTAAATTTGGAGTTAAACTTTAACGCAAAGGGTTTGCGCCACTCGGGCGGTTAGTGCCTTGCCGATTTTAAACGGCTAACTCGCGTAAATTTCGCCTTTTCAGCGTCTTGATATTTCATTTTCGCTAAAAATCGGGCTAATCAAATTTAAAGAAAAATCACGCGAACTTTAAGCGTAACGGCAAGCGGCGAGGCGCTAAAAAGATATGCCGTTTGCGGGTAAAATAAGTCTAAAGCCGCAGACTTGGGCGCGGGATTTGGTATTTTAGGAACCAGCAAGGAAAAACGAGTGGAAAAATTTAAAAACAAGAAAGTATCTAACCAAGCAAGCGGGCTTCACCGCACGTTAGAGGCGGGCGGGGCGTCAAATCGGGTCGCGAGAAATTTGAGCGCAGTCAAATTGAAGCGGACAAGCGACCCATGCTGACGAAAGAGCTCGCGCAAAAGAGCAAAAACATCGAGCGCAAAAAGGTCCATTTCATCGGTATCGGCGGTATCGGTATCTCGGCGATCGCGCGGTTTTTGCACGAAAAAAAGGCTTCATCATCAGCGGTAGCGACATCAAAGAAAGCCCGACTACGCGCGAGCTAGCCGCGCAGGGCATCGACGTCATCACGCCGCATAGCAAGGCCGCGATCAGGGATCAGGACTTCGTCATCTACTCGGCCGCTATAAAGCCTGATAACGTCGAACTCGTCGAAGCGCGAAGCAAAGGGCTACACTGCCTATCGCGCAAAGAGGCGCTACCGATGGTGCTAGAGGGCAAGCGCGTGTTTTCGGTAGCGGGCGCGCACGGCAAAAGCACGACCTCGGCTATGCTCTCTAGCCTCGTGGAGGGCTCCGTTATCATCGGCGCGATCGCTAAGCAGTTTGGCTCAAATATGAAATACGAGCCCTGCGACAACGTCATTTTCGAAGCCGACGAGAGCGACAGTAGTTTTCTTAACTCAAATCCGTATCTAGCCGTCGTGACTAACGCCGAGCCCGAGCACATGGAGCATTACGGCTATGATTTGGAGAAATTTCACGCGGCGTATCGCGGATTTTTGGAGCGAGCTAAAGTGCGCGTAATAAACGCTGAGGACGAGTTTTTAGGCACGATAAAGCTTGATGCCGTGCGCCTTTATCCGAGCACCGATATCACCGAGCTTAGCATGATCGTGCGCGATTTCGTGCCTTACACCGCATTTAATCTTAAAAATTTAGGCAAATTTGAAGTGCTGGGCATGGGCGAGCACATCGCCGTGGACGCCTCTCTTGCGATCTTAGCCGCGCTAAATGAAACGTCTCTGGCGCAAATTAGGCAAAATTTGCTAAATTTTAAAGGTATAAAAAAAGCGCTTCGATATCCCTAACCGCAAGCCGCAAATTCGTACTCATCGACGACTACGCGCACCATCCGACCGAGATCAAAGCTACGCTACAATCGGTCTTTGAATACGCCAAGCTACTAGGCATCACCAAGATCACGGCGATCTTTCAGCCGCACAGATTTACGCGCCTAAGCGCAAATTTACAGGGCTTTAAAGAGTGCTTTGAGGGCATAGACGAGCTAGTTATCCTGCCTGTTTATGCCGCTGGCGAGACGCCGATAGAGATAAATTTAAAAGAGGAGTTTAAGCGCTACAATCCAGTGATGACGCAAAAAGTCGCGCGCGAGGGCGAGGGGATAGTCTTTACGGACGAGTTTGGCGTGAAAAACTTGCTTGATGACGGCCTAGTGATCGGCTTTGGCGCTGGCGACATCACATATCAGCTGCGAGGCGACGCATGAGGGTCATAATCGTACTTTTAGGCGTGCTTGCCGCGATCGCGATATTTAGCGTGAGCGACGAAAAGCTAAGCAAAAAGGCGAAATTTATCATCACTTTTTCGGTGATTTTTGTCGCGGCGGCGCTGTACTTTTACGAGACCAGGCTAGAAAGCGAGCAGGGCAAAAGGCTGGAGCTGGTCGCGCTTTTTAACCAAGGCAAAACCCTAAAAATGCGGAAATTTAGACGTAAATAATACTCAAATTAACTATGAGTTCGGTACGTCCTCTTTCGTCGCAAAAACGTGCGGCAAAGGAGCTAAACAGCGTCAAGATTGCGCTTGATGGTTGCGAATTTAAAGGCGAATAATTGCGAGATTTTAAAGATAATCAAAATTTGACCCAAGGCGGCGTTTGGGAGGCGGACGGGCGCGAAAAATAACGTCTCGCGCGAGCAAAGAAACGGCGATATTTCAGATGCCGTGGCGCACCGAGAGCAAAAAAAGAATTTACAAACGCTGAAGGCTTCGAGCGGCTTATAGAAAATTTCTAGACCTGCAAGGCTATATGGAGCGGTTTAACTCCTTTTTAGCGCGCCCAAAGCCGCTTTTTATGGCGGGCGACAGCAAGTTGCACTATGAAAAAAATTTCTAGAACTCTCGCAAAAAGCAGTTTGATCCGCCCTCGTCCGCTCAGAAATCTAGACGACGCGCTCATTCGCCTTAGCAAGCAAGCCACGCTGCACGTGAGCGAGATTTTTGAGTTTGCTAAAATTATTAGCTACTTTACCTACCTAAAAAAACGCTAAAATTTGAAGGCAAACCAGGGCGAGTGGCTCGCTAAAAATAGAAATCCCGCAGCCGATGTTAAAACTCGCAAACTCGTTTGATAAAAAAACGGCGAGCTAAAAAGACGAAGTGGACGAGCGCCTAAGCGGTATCAGAGACGCCTTTAGCGCCAAAAGAGCGCAAATAGACGCCGATCTGCGCCGCCTCATCTACTCAAAAATCCATCACGCCATACCTCGTTGATACGCAGGTGCACTACATCAGCTCGGTCGAGGCGCTGCTCGTGCGCGGCGGGTTTAACCACGTGCTAAAGGGCACGGTCGTGGCTAGAAGCTCAGGCGGATACTTCTACGTCGCGCCCGAAAAACATCCAAAAAGCTCAAAAAAAGAGCAAAGCGAGCTGCTGGATAAAAAAAGAGGAAATCGTCTATGAACACTGCAAAATTTTTAGCTCCGCGATGCACAAGGGACTGCCGTTTTTGTAAATGTATAAACGGCGCATTTGACGTGTTTGACGCCTACTGCGCGCGTGTTTTTACTGCTAAAAGCGCGGATTTTGAGTTTGTGCTGCCAAGCGGCGGGTCAAATTTAAAAACCAGCAAATTCGCCCACCCGGCGCTAAAAAAATCCAAAAAAAGCATCAGCATAGACTTTAGTAAAAAGGTACTGCTAATCACCGGCGTAAACGCAGGCGGTAAATCGATGCTTCTAAAATCGCTGATAGCCGCAGCCTTCCTAGCCAAATACCTGCTGCCGATGTGCATAAACGCGCAAAAAAATCGCAGATCGGAAATTTCAAAAGATCTGACGCCATCATCGAGGATCCGCAAAACGTGAAAAACGACATCTCGACTTTTGCCGGGCGTATGGTGCATTTTTTTCCAAGCTTTTTACGAAAAAAATCTACTCATCGGAGTCGATGAGATTGAGCTGGGAACGGACTTTGAGGAGGCGGCGAGCCTGTATGGCGTGATGATCGAGCGTCTGATGAGTCAGGATATCAAGATGATCATCACCACCCACCACAAGCGCCTTGCTATGCTGCTAGCTAAAAAAACCCGGACATCGAGCTAGTTGCGGCGCTTTACGACGAGGAAAAACTCGCGGCCTCAATTTGAGTTTTTTTAAAGGGTACGATCGGCAAATCATACGCCTTTGAGACCGCGGCTAGATACGGCATCGCGGCAAATTTGGTCGCGCAGGCGAAGAAAAATCTACGGCGAAGACAAGGAAAAATCTAAACGAAATCATCACAAAGACGTTAAAGTTTAGAGGTGCAGCTCAAAGAAAAGCTCGAAAGTGCGGAGAAAAAAAGAGCAAAAAGCTAGACTCGCTAATCGAAAAATTTGAAAAAGAGCAAAAAGAGCGCGCCGAGGCCGAGCAGCACGAGGCGATAACGCGGCTGGAGCGGGAGTATTTTAAGGCGATAAACGAGGCTAGACGCGCGATAAATCTAGACGACACAAAAAGAAAAAAACAGCGCGCCCTAAACCGTGCAAACGAGGCCAAACGCGCCGTGCAAAAACCAGAAATCTCTGCCCCGCCAGAGCTAAAGGTCGGCGACCGCGTAAAAATACGGCAAGATAAAGGGCGTCGTCGCAAGTCTGGGGAAAAAAACGACGCCGTGATACAAACCGACAACGTGAGCATGCGCGTGCCGATAAATCAGCTAAAAAAATCAGCGGCGAAATGCCAGCACCCGCGAAAAAAATCAGGCATAAATCTAAGCGTGCAAAAAGCCGCAAAACGCTAGCGTCACGCTCGATCTACACGGACTGCGCGCGGACGAAGCGGTGCAAAAAGCTCGATAAATTTATCTCAGATAGCCTAGTGATGGGCTTTGACGAGGTGCAGGTGTATCACGGCATCGGTACGGGCAAGCTCGCTTACGCGGTCAAAAACTTCTTGCGCGAGCATCCGAGCGTGAAGGAATTTTTCGATGCGCCGGCGGGGCAGGGGGATTTGGAGCGCAGATAGTAAGGCTGTAATTTACCTTGCTGCGGCTTGTCTCGCGAGCGCTTTTTCCGAGATTTCGCAAAGTACTTTCGCTCCGCAGGCTATATGCCCTAGCGCACGCTCAATTTTTGCTTCTTCTGCTTGCAGCTGCGAGCTTGCGAAGCAGAAAACTCGAAAAATCATCTCGCGATACTTCGCCTTATCGTTTTTGCGATCAAAATTTGAAGTCAAATTTGTAAATTTGAGTTGCTGAGACCCTCACCTTGAAAATGCAAATTTAAACCTGCGCATAGCGCAGCAACCTCTCGCGTCGTAGGGGATAGGGGATCGTTAAGGGGAAGGGAGCTCTTTGCTTCAGCTACGCTTCGCAACTGCAAAGCAGAGGGTAATTCAAGCCCCTTCCCCTTAACAAGAAAGATTAAGTACACAGTACTCAATTTGATAAAACCAAATTTAGCACCTTAAAGGTGCAGGTCTCGGTGGGTAACTTTCCAAATCCCAAAGTCAAATTTGCATGCTTCATTAAAAAAATTAAATCCGCTTTTCGCGTCAAATTTAACGACCTCAAAATCTCTCAAATTTAGGTAAAATCCAAAAATACAAAAAAATGAAAAAAAGGACAAAGATGAACGCATTTTTGCAGGGCTTGCTGCTGGGTTTTTAGCGCGGCGGTACCGCTAGGACCCGTAAACGTGATGATAATGAGCGCGGCGGTAAGGTCGTTTTGGGCGGCGTTTGCTATCGGGCTTGGCGCTATGAGCGCGGACGTGGCGTATCTGTTGCTTTTTGGCGTTTGGCGTGCTTGAGTATTTGCAGGGCGAAACGGTAGAAAAAAATCATCGGGATTTTTTTGGATTTTTGCTATCTAGCCTACATCTCCTACGCCATATTTAAAAGCGCAAACAAGCCTATAATGGCGGACGCGCAGGGCGCGTGCAGTAAATTTAGCAAAAAAACTACGCAAAAGGCCTTTTTGTCACGCTTGCAAACCCGTACACCGTTGGATTTTTGGCTCAGCGTGGCTGGCTTTGCGAAAAGTTTTGAAAAACGCGGGCGCTGTCGTAGCAGGGCTAATAGCGGCGATATTTATCTGGATCGTTTCTATGCCGTTTGCCGTGCATAAAAGCGCGAGTTATCTCGCAAAACCTTGCAAAATTGCTAAACTACGTGTGCGCGGTCATTTTGCTGGGTTTTGCTTTCTTTTACTTTATAAACTATTTTTTTATAAAATTTAGCTTTTATAATTAACTTAAGTAAATAATGATAAAATGAGAGTAATTTTTTTTAAAGAAGTTTTATGCAAAATTCGTATTTTAAAAAAATCAACAATGCAGTTTATTATTGTGCCGATTATAGTACTTGTGATTTGTGCATGCTTGGCGATGTGTTTTTATATTTTATAAAAAAACTGCAGGACTCTTCTAATGATATCTCAAACGTCGATATACAGAACAAATCCGAATACTATATGAATATACTACAAATGATCTATAAGGACATAGCAAAGGGCAATATAGATGAGTTCCAAAGATATAGCGAAGTCGCAAAATCTATTCCTTCGTGGATAGTAAAGCAAACCGGTGAAAAAAACGAGCTCGTTGCTTTGGCCAGCTCGCAACAGCCAAATTTGATTGGAGAAGAATTTGCCTTTATAATTTTTTTGCGGAATGAACTCTAGTGCACACATGGAGTTAGCGCGTAACGGCGTTTATAAAAGTGTAAAACTGATTCCAGATAACAAGGCTGAAATTTGTTACTTTAAAAAAATAGACGGTGCAATTATCGGTTATAATATGGTTCAGGGCGTTAAAATTTCAGGTTTTGACGATCCGCTTTTCATGCAATGGCTTATAGTAAATATGAAAAACACTTTTATCGTAACAAGCGTAATGGTGTTTATTTGTATTTTTCAGTATCTTCTTTTTTATAAAAGTATAAGAAGTAATCAAATCTCGCTTGTAAAAACTAATGCTAAGCTTGCTGCTAATAATACCGAGATGCAAAAGCGTCTTTATAGCGACGCATTGACCGGCTTGCCAAATAAAAACGGCTTTGGAGCGTGATTTGGAGACGATGAAAAGTCCTAAAATTATCGTTGTAGATATCGATGAGTTTAGAAAGATGAATAACTACTTTGGCGTAGTAGTTTGCGATCACATTCTGGTACGCATGACTCAAATTTCACAAAAATTCGCAAACGATAATAATATGGCCGTTTATCGCGTGGGTCCCGATCAATTTGCATTTGTCGAGGATGCTATGCTATTTATCGATAGGTATGAAGATCTGGCGACCGAGCTTTTGGATAATATCAAGGGTTTAATTGTCGGCATAGCTGCGCCAGATGGCGAGCAAATCGAGATAGAGATTCATTGCACGGTCGGTTTTGCGCTTGATGAAACAAATACCCTTAAAAAAAGGCAATGACGGCGCTAGAGTTTGCCAAGCAAAAACGGAAAGGATTATTTTTTTGTTACTTTAAAAAAATATAGATGATACTCCACAATATGCAGAGCAGATTACGCGATCAAATATGATACGAAATGCTATCGTAAATGACAAGATTGTGCCGTTTTATCAACCGATATTTAATAAAGAAAAAGCAAATCGTAAAAGCATGAGGCGCTAATCCGTATTCAAAAATAGTAATGAAATCATATCGCCGAGCGTGTTTCTGGAGGTTTCAAAGCGCATTAAGCGTTACACGGACATAGAAAAAAATGTTGATCGAAAAAAGCTTTAAACTAATCGCCGGTATACCAAATGCCGTGATTTCTGTAAATTTGTCCGGACGAGATATGACTGACGGCGACGTAAGCGTGTTTATTATTGAAAAAAATTAAATAAATATAAAGTTGCAGGGCGCGTGATATTTGAGATATTAGAGGATGAAAACGTCGAGAATATCGAGCGCATAGGAATATTTATCGAGCGCGTGCGCAGGATGGGCGTAAAGATCGCTATAGACGATTTTGGCTCTGGCTATAGCAACTTCTCCTACATCCCTAAAAACTAAAGCCCGACTACATAAAAAAATCGACGGCTCCATCATAAAAAAATATCGATACGAGCGAGGACTCTCGCGCGATAGCGGGCGCCATCATCGCCTTTGCTAAAAAAGCTTGATATCACGGTAATAGCCGAATTTGTCCGCTCAAAAGAGGTGTTTAATACATGCGTAGAGCTTGGCGTGGACGAGTTTCAGGGCTTTTTATCTAGGAGAGCCTAGAGACAGCCTTTATGAGGATTAGAAATTTAACTGCGACGCTATTTTGTCGGAGGCTTTAATCTTTTGCTATCTTATAAATTAGTCTTGATTTTTTTGATGAATTATCGCCGATTTTTTTTATATCATTTTAACTTTTAATAAAAAAACAATAATGTCTCTTGCGGAAATTTCTAAAAGCGGACCGATTTTTTTGTAAATAAACTACCAAGTAAAGCCTTATAAAAATGAAATCTCGTTGAGAAATTGCCGGGAATTTATGCACTTGACACGCTTTAGGGCCTGCTTCATTAACTTTTGTAATTATTTATGGATCAATTGCCTTCTTGTGTTTGTACTAAGTTTGGTTTAGATTTTTTTGTTTTTTTGCGACAGCGGCGTCAATTTGACTTTAATTTTTTTATTGGGTTTTGGCGATTCTTGTTTGATTACGAAAAAAACATCATATCGCGCAAGGATAAGATTTGTACATGCGCCCAAAAAAAGCTAAGTATAATTGGTTTTTTTGTAGTTTGGCTTGCGAGCTTTGTATGGTTTTAAATTTTATCAAGATTGATCGCCGAGTATTGTGATTAAAAAAACTATCACTTTCAAGATATTTTTTTGCAGAAATAAAAAAAGCTAAATTTGAGCGACCTGCATCGTAAAGACGCAGGTTAATTCGACTTACTAAATTTAGCTTAATTTGCGCCTTGATTTTTTTCGTAAAGCGATAAAATTTTCGTCTTTTTTTGATGATAAAGCTATTTTTTTATTTGCGATGAGGTGAGCGGAGCTGTGCATGATGGTCTCGGCGACTCTGAGTCCGTTTTGCTTCATTGTCGTGCCCGTTTCCACGACGTCCACGATCGCGTCAGCCAGCCCAACTAGCGGTGCTAACTCGATTGAGCCGTAGAGCTTGATGATCTTTAGCGCGGTGGCCTTTGCGGCAAAAATAGTTGCGCGAAATGTGCGGCATTTTAGTGGCGATTTTTAGCTCGGGAGTGTTTAAATTTGAGCTCCTCACCCTCTTTTATGCCCACGCAGACGCGGCATTTACCGATCTTTAGATCAAGTAGGCGCACGACGTCAGGACGGTGCTCCTCAAGTACGTCAAGACCCACCACGCCGATATCTGCAGCGCCGTTTACGACGTAGGTCGGGATGTCTTGGTTGCGAACCATTAGAAATTTAAAAATCACCCTCGCTCATCAACAGTTTTCTATCCTCAAACTCAAACGAGCTTTTGAAAGAAATTTTTCCCTAAAAAAATCGCGAGAGTTTCGTCGGCGATGCGGCCTTTTGGCAAAAGCAACCGTTAGCATAAGATGTCCTTTTTTTGTTCGATTAGTTTTTGCATCCCGCGAAATACGAGCATGCGGTCGTAGATACTCGTGGCGAAAAAAGCGCGATAAAAACTCGCCGTCGCCGCCCGTGAAGTAGATTTTCGAGCCGTTTGCCATACTTTCGATAAGAAGCAGGGATTGGCTTGATGACGCCGTAGCTTACTGCATCGGTCGTTTTTGCGGGAGCGCGTCGAGGTCGATCTGCGAATTTGAGCGAGATTTTTTTAGCCCTAGGGTGAGATTGTCTCGCAAGCTTTTTAAGATGTGCGAAATGCCGGGCAGTATTGCGCCGCCAAGATGCATAGAGTTCATCATGACGTCTATCGTTATGGCGCTACCTGCATCGACAATAAGGCCGTTTTTTTGCGGCGTAACAGCTAGCCACGCGGTCTATACCTAGACCTTTATAGATAGTGTCCAGTTCAAAAATACGGCTCCAAATTTACGAATCTGGGCGATTTTGCAATCTCTTGGTTACTTCGTCGTTTACGCTGATAAAATAAATTCTTTCATCGCTTCTAAAAATATTTAAAATTTTTCAAGTCTGATTTTTTTGTGATTTTGCCGTTTTCAAAAAAAGGTGGCGTTAGTGTTGCCCACGTCACATAGAGTCATGTTTGTAGCCGTTTTTCTTTCATTAATTTTTGCGGTTTTTGAGCAGATATCAGAGCTATAAAAAAATAGCTTTTTTTCTTAAAATTTACTCCTGTTTGCTCGGCGATTTTGCTGGCTATTTCGTTGATTGTTTCAAACTCTTTGCTTAAAAAAATCTAGCCTTTGCGCTACGGAAAAAAATAAAAGTGTATAAAAATCCCTTCATATCAACGCCCGTAAGTGCGGCAAGGGTCTTTTTTTAGTAAATTTATCAAGCTCCGTCCAGCTTAAATTTTTTTAAGATAATTTTTTTGGCTTCCAGAACTTGATAAATTTCTTGTTTCGTCATTTAAGCTCTAAACTGTAATCGTCGTAGTAAAATTCTTTCGCGCCGGCGAGAAATTTGGCTCTCGACCTCGTCTGAAAGCTCGTAAAGTTTTCGGCATTTTTCAAGCGCTAGATCTGTCTTTATGAGATATCCTGTTTTTTTCCATTATATAAAGCGAGCCGTTATAGACGGTGGCGCTTGAAAAAGATGGCGAATTTAAAAATATGCGTCTTTGATTTGTTTCAAATTTAGGTCGCTAAGCACGATTTTGCCGTCTTTTAGCAAGATATATATATATTCGCCGTTTATGACGATGTCTTTGATCTCGCCGTTATAATAAACCGTTTTTTCCGGATTTATCGAGACGATACGTTTGCCGGTGGCGGCTATCATCGTGTCGTTTACGACGTTGAGCGAGATGATGTTGTTAAAAACTGCTCGCTACTCACGACCACGTCACGTAAAATTCGACCTTGGTTTTTTTATCGGCTATCATGATCTTTCCGTCAAGCGTAGGAAATATAACGAGCGAGCTCATAAATAACGGCGCAGCGACGCGAGAGTCCTGCGCATAGACATTTGAGCTTTCAAACTCGAGCAAAGTATCGTTTGTTGCAATGTCGATGAGATATATGACATTGCCCGCGCTTAAAAGGGCTAGTTTATTATCTTCTAGAGCGGCTGAAACGATTGCTTCATTGAAGCTTCTTTTGAAATAAAATTTCTTTTTGAGCTGTTTGCAACGATCACATTTCCGTCCAAATCAGAGCTTATAATTTTATCGTCGCTGTAATTTAACAAAGTAGCGCCTTTTTGTCAGCTTTGTTTCGGGCGCTAGTAAACCGTTTTTTTAGTTATCGCCATACCGTTTTTTTAGCACCGCTCCGTTTATGCTCGCCGTCGCGATACTAGCCGGTAGCCTGTTTTCTGAAAATTTTTTTCATTTTTGCACGTCGGTCGGCTCGAAATACTGCCTTTTTGTGCTGCATCCGCCAAGTACCGCGACGCAGAGTGCAGCCGCTAAAAATAGCTTGAAATCTTTCTCATTTTGCATTTCCTTGATAGTGTTCTAAATTTCTGACGATGGATTGAAGCTGAGAATTTAAAGGAACCTTTTTAAATTCGTTTTTTTGCTTCGTCGATTTTATTTTTCTTTCATTAGCTCATACCCTCTAACAACGGCCTTATATGAAGTCGAAATTGACCGCTAGGCTCGTTTATCTGAGACTTTACGATATCTTTTAAAAAGGGGGTCAATCTGCTCGTTTGCTAGCGACTTTAGCGCGTTTGTGTCGTTGTTATCAACCGCTCTTTTAAACTCGTAAAAGCGCGTAAAGCGAGGCGTCTTTTTGCTTTAGCTCGGCTTTTGCCTGCTCGTCTTTTTGGATTGAGTATCAGTTTTGCATATGCGGCATTTGCTGCTTTAAACTCTTTTTTTCTTTTTAAGGCGCCGTTTATATAGTATCCTGCCGCTCCGACGATACCCAAAAACGACTGCGCCTATGATAATTTTTTTATATTTTTTTAAAAAAATCTTTCGCTTTTTGATTATGTTTTCTAAAAAAATTGTTCTTGAGTATTTAACTCTTCCTTTATAGAATCAATATCATCTTTGATGGCCAAGTTTATTCCTTAAATTTTAGTTATTGAAAGTTCGTAATTGTAGCATAATAAATATAAAACATCATAAAAAATCAAGGCAAATTGTGTTATAATGCGGAAAAAAATTTTGAGAAAATTTGACGAGGTTTTATGCAGATAGACGATACTTTATTAACCAAACTCGAAAAGCTTAGTTCGCTTAAAGTCGAGAGCGACAAGCGAAGGGAAATCGAAGGTCAACTCAGTGAAATTTTGAGCTTTGCAGGCATACTAGACGAGCTTGATTTAAGCGCTTCTCAAGCGGTAGTAAGCTCTAGAGAGGGCGGAACTCCGTTAAGAGAAGACGTAAGCGTGAGCTCTGATGTGATAGAAACTATACTTAAAAAAACGCTCCGATGAGTAGCGAACACTTCTTTGTCGTGCCGAAAATTATAGAATAAGGAAAATTTTATATGGAGCAAATAAGGCAAGAAACTCAAAATGATAGTTTAGAGCCCAAGAAAATAGACGTAAGCTTGGAGACGTTATTAAAAAAACGGTCGTCCACAATAAGGCCAGCGACTTGCACCTTGTCGCAAGAAGCGAGCCGCAGATCAGAATAGACGGAACTTTGAGGCCGCTTGAGCTCGGCGTGCTAAAGGCGACGATATACAAGATATCTGCTATGCGCTCATAACAGACGTGCAAAAAAGCGATCTTGAGGAAAATAGGGAGCTTGACTTCGCGATAGAGCTTCCGGGCGTCGGGCGCTTCAGGGGCAACTATTACTATACTATGAACGGCGATTTGGCCGCCGCATTCCGTATTATTCCGACAAATATTCCGTCGCTTGACGACCTTAGAGCGCCTGCTATTTTTAAAGAAGTGGTAAAGCGCGAAAAGGGACTAATTTTGGTCACCGGACCTACGGGTAGCGGTAAATCGACGACGCTTGCCGCGATGCTAAACGAGATAAATTTAAACGAAAGAAAGCATATTATTACCGTAGAAGATCCCGTTGAGTTCGTACACACGAATAAAAAAGGTCTTTTTTCTCATAGAAACGTCGGCGTGGATACCAAGTCTTATGCCAAGGCGCTCAAAAGCGCGCTTCGCGAAGACCCTGATATTATTTTTGGTGGGCGAGCTTCGAGATAGGGAAACGATATCCACGGCTATTACTGCGGCGGAAACAGGCCACTTAGTATTTGGCACGCTACACACAAACTCAGCTATTCAGACCATCAACCGTATCATAGATAGCTTTGAGGGCGGCGAGCAACTCCAGGTTCGAAATATGCTTTCTGTTTCTTTAACGGCGGTTATATCGCAAAGCTTACTGCCTAAAATAGGTGGTGGACGACTTGCTATCCATGAGATTCTAATTAACAATAACGCCATCGCAAACCTTATTAGAGAAAAATAAGGTGCATCAAATTTACTCCCAAATGCAACTCAACCAACAAGTAACCGGCATGGTAACGCAAACGCAGTCCTTAATGAAAGCTATTAGAGCAAATCAAATTACGAAAGAAATGGCGATGAGGTATTCAACCAATCAGCAAGAACTCGCGCCGTTGTTGGGTGTGTAATGGACTTTGTTACACTATTTGACGTAGTCATCGTTTCATTAGTTTTGATACTGGGTATAAAAGGCGTGATAAGCGGACTGATAAAGGAAAGTTTCTGGCCTTATCGGCCTTATCGGCGGTATAGTTGTAGCTAGTAGATTTGGTATTAAGGTCGGTCATTTAATAAGCGATAATATTTATAAAATGGATGGCGATTCTATTCTGTTTTTTTGCAGGATTTTTAACGACGCTTATCATATTTTTGGTTGCTTTGCCTGGGTATCGGCGCATTTTTGTCAAGGTTAGTTAGATTAAGCGGGCTCGGTTTTTTTAGATAAAATGGGTGGTTTCGTTATCGGAAGCGCTAGAAATTTCTTTCCTGGTTTTTTTGCAGTTTTGATAGTAACTATTTCAAACATTCAAGTTTTAAATAACAAAAATCGAGCCGTATTTTAGGGGAAGCAAACTGTACCCGATTTTGCTGGATACCGGCAAATGGATAATGAATGTTAACGTAAAAGGCATATCAGGCGGCGTGGGAAATATCGAAACGCCGTTTGACGCATCTATGCAGGAGCAAAGACCCAATTTTGAGATAAATTCGACGATTAAGGAGTATAAATAATGATTGAGAATTTAGAATACGACGCGCTTCTTGATAAATTTAAAAAAATTTTGAGAGACAATGGCCTAAAATACACGCAACAGCGAGAAGTTCTACTAAAAACGCTCTACAACAACGACGAGCACTTCACCCGGAGAGACTTTATTTTTTTCATTAAAGAGACCTATCCCGACCTAAACGTCGGTATAGCAACCGTTTATAGGACGTTAAATTTGCTCGAAGAGGCCGAGATGGTAACCTCTATCAGCTTTGGCTCACAAGGTAAAAATTCGAGCTTGCAACCAAGCCCTCACCACGATCACATGATATGTCGTAGATGTGGCGCTATAATTGAATTTGAAGACGCAACTATAGAAAAAAAGACAAGCAAACATCGCAAAAGAGCACGGCTTTTAAGCTAACGGGGCACATGATGCAGCTTTACGGAGTATGTAAAGAGTGTGTTGCTAAAGAGGCAAAGGGTGGCAAGTGATATTTGAAAATCAATTAGAAATACAAAGATTAGAGACGGCAAACGAACTAAGAAGCGCGGGCGTAAATCCCTATCCGCATTTTTTTACGCCGCGATATGGATATAACTACATTTGAGACTCAAATTTAAACATATAATAGACACCGAAGAGAAGAGCGCCGAAGGTCAGCTAGTAAGCATTGCCGGGCGCGTAAAGCTCATCAGGGATGCGGGCAAGGCGATATTTGCCAACATCGAAGACGAGGACGGCAATATTCAAATTTACTTTAGCAACAAGACGCTTGATCCTGATTGGTTTAAGGTCGTAAAGAAAAAAATATCGAAGTAGGCGACATCATATATGTGCGCGGATATGCCTTCGTCACGCGAACAGGCGAATTTTCTATGCACGTTAGCGAACTTACTTTGGCATCAAAGGCTATTTCGCCGCTTCCGGAGAAATTCCACGGACTAACGGATATCGAGACTAGATACCGCCAAAGATACCTCGATATGATAATGAACCCCGAGGTTAGGGGCTGATTTTAAACGCCGCTCGGTTATCGTTAGCACGATTCGCAGATTTTTTTCGAGGATAAGGGCTTTTTAGAGGTTGAAACTCCAATGCTTCACCCAATAGCTGGCGGCGCAAATGCAAAAACCATTTGTGACATTTCACAACGCTCTTGGAGTTGAGAGATACCTAAGGATCGCACCTGAGCTATATCTAAAACGCCTTATAGTTGGCGGTTTTGAAGCTGTTTATGAGATGAATAGAAACTTCAGAAATGAGGGTATGGACCTAACCCACAACCCTGAATTTACAAGCATAGAGTTTTACTGGGCATACCACAACTACCACGATCTAATGGGCATCACAGAGGATTTATTTAATGTCATTTTAGACAAGCTAGATATGGAAAAAAAGTGATACATTTTGACGGCATGGAAATTGATTTTAGTAAGCCATTTAAACGTATAAGCTATAAAAAAAGCCCTAGTTGAGATAGGCGGACTTGCTGAAGATGTGGTAAATGACAAGAATAAAATTTTAACAAAAACTAAGAGCAGACGGCTTTGAGGCAAACGAGAAGCTTGATCTTGGCCACTTACAGGCTGAACTCTTTGACAACTACGTAGAAAGTAAGCTCATCCACCCAACTTTTGTCATAGACTATCCGATCTCTATTAGCCCGCTTTCAAGAAGAAGCGACACAAATCCTGATGTGGCGAGAGATTTGAGCTATTTATCGCTGGTAGAGAGCTAGCAAATGGCTTTAACGAGCTAAATGATCCGATCGATCAATACAACCGCTTTAAGGCTCAAATCGACGCTAAAAAAACGCAGGCGATGACGAGGGCTCACGAGATGGACGAGGACTATGTAAAAGCCCCTAGGATACGGCATGCCACCAGTTGCAGGCGAAGGCATAGGCATCGACAGACTTGTTATGCTTTTAACAGATAAAAAAATCAATACGCGACGTTGTCCTCTTCCCAGCGATGAGGCCACTAAAAAACTGAGACAAAGGAGAACGAAAAAAATGAGTTTGCAAAGCTACGATAAAGACATTTACGACCTAGTAAATTTGAGCTAAAAACGCCAGTGTGATCACCTTGAGATGATCGCTAGTGAAAAATTTCACATATCCAGAAGTCATGGAAGTGATGGGCTCAATCCTAACAAACAAATATGCCGAAGGCTACCCTGGAAAAGAGGTATTATGGTGGCTGCGAATTTGTCGATGAGATCGAGCAGATCGCTATCGATAGATGTAAAGAGCTTTTTGGATGTGAATTTGCAAACGTTCAGCCAAACTCAGGCTCTCAGGCAAACCAGGGCGTTTATGGAGCTTTTACTTAACCCAGGTGATAAAATTTTAGGCATGGATCTAAGCCACGGAGGTCACTTGACGCATGGCGCAAAGGTAAGCAGCTCTGGCAAGATGTATGAGAGCTTCTTTTTACGGCGTCGAGCTTGATGGTCGCATAAACTACGATAGAGTTATGGATATCGCAAAGATAGTAAAACCAAAAAAATGATCGTTTGTGGCGCGAGCGCATACACAAGAGAGATCGAGTTTAAGAAAGGTAGAGAGATAGCTGACGCTGTTGGTGCGATACTCTTTGCAGACGTAGCTCACATAGCTGGCCTTGTAGTAGCTGGTGAACATCAAAAATCCTTTCCCACACTGCGACGTCGTAAGCTCAACTACACATAAAACTCTAAGAGGTCCAAGAGGCGGTATCATCATGACAAACAACGAAGAGTACGCTAAAAAGATAAATTCTTCTATCTTCCCGGGCATCCAGGGCGGACCACTAGTTCACGTCATCGCTGGCAAGGCTGTTGGCTTTAAGCATAACCTTAGCCCTGAGTGGAAAATTTACGCTAAACAAGTAAAAGCAAACGCTAAAAAACTTGGCGAAGTGCTAATAAGTAGAGGCTTTGATCTAGTAAGTGGCGGTACTGATAACCACCTAATCCTAATGAGCTTTCTAAACCGCGAATTTAGCGGAAAAAGACGCAGATATCGCTCTTGGCAACGCTGGCATAACAGTAAATAAAAAAACACAGTTCCAGGCGAGACACGAAGTCCGTTTATCACAAGCGGCATACGCGTAGGTAGTCCAGCTCTTACAGCTCGCGGCATGAAAGAGGCTGAATTTGAGCTAATAGCAAACAAGATAGCCGACGTGCTAAGCGATATCAACAACACCTCTTTACAAGAGAAGATCAAGGGCGAGCTAAAAGAGCTAGCTCATACTTTATAATCTACGATAAAGCGACTTATTGATGCATAGTATGGATACTGCGCTAATTAAAAATGAACACGAGCCACTACTGGATCAAACGCGATAGTATCGTAAGCAAGATCGAGTATAAGGGGCGGACGTTTTTTTAATCAAATTGAGCTCATAAACGAGCCTCTAAGCTATCAGGTGATAAAAGATCACGACGAGGGCAAGATCACGGTCGCGCACTCGCTGATACTACCTGGCGACAAGGTAGAAAAATATCGTCTTTGATTACAATGGTAGGATGCCCGAGCGCTTTTTGGCATAGAACTCAACTTTTGCTCCGCGAGGAAGGATTTTTCAATTTTACAGCCTATGAGAGTAAAAACGCCGGGACACCTGCATCTTTACGTGCACAAGGGGCATACAACGCTAAACGAAGGCTGTCAGATTGCAAATAAGCTATCTATGCTACTTAGTTCGCGTCTAGCAAAAGAGTGGAGAGTGTTTCCTGCGATGGAACTGCCAAAAAGAATTTAATATTTTGACCTTGCCATACAAGGTTTATCAAAAAGAGCGCGGCGCAAGCTGGTCTAAACATATGTAAGGAGTAAAAATGGAGTATAATGAGCTAAGAGACATCATGCTTGATAACAACGAGGATAAAAAAAGAACAGAAACATTAAGAGGATTCTTATCCTTGTGGCCGTTTTTGTTATTATATTTTTTTGGCCGTCCTCATCGTGATGAGATTTTCAATTCAACTGAAACGAGTGATCAGGTTGCGCAAACCGACTCTAGAATGGTTTTACCGCCTGAACCTGATAATACGCGAAGTATCCCGCAACAAGTGAACGTGCCTACTACGCCGCCTAGCGAGCCTACGCCGCAAATAGCGGAAAGTAACGTCCCTCCAGTTGCTCCGCCTCCAGCATCCGAGCCTCAGGCGCAGCAGCCAAATCCTGCCTTTGAGCAGGTTCCTATAGTGCCTGAAAAATAAAGGTCAAGATAGCTTTGAGGATATGGTAAAAGCGCTTAAGGAAAAAAAGAGGATAAAAAAAGCAGCAGGATGCAAGCATGGCTGCGCCTGCCCCGACCGAGCCATCAACCATACATGGAGCCTTAAAGCAAAATGATACGCCGAGCACTCAACCAAGTGAACAAAAAGCTGAGCCTAAGCAGCACGTAAACGTAGTAAAAACAAAAAAAGGACCTAAGCAAGAAAAAAAGTTACAAAAACAGCCTAAAAAAATGATGCGACTAAAGACAAACAAGCTAAAGAAAAAAACCGCAAAACAAAAGCCTGTCAAACAAGCTCCTGCAGCTAGCGGCGGCGATGCTCACAGCGGTAGTTACGTGCAAGTTTTCGCCGTTAAACACTTTAATGAAAAAGCGCCTGAGCTTGGCAAACTAAAAAGCCGCAGGATACGCCTATAAGCTATATAGGGACGAACGTAAACGGTAACGAAATCATCAAGGTGCTAGTTGGACCTTATAGCGGCGAGCAGTTAAAAAAAGCGAGCTTGCCAAAAATCAAGCAAAGCGCGGCTCCAAACGCCTTTATCGTAAATATAAAATGATGGTTTTTGCCGTTTTTGGCAACCCTGTATCCCACTCCGTTTCGCCGAGACTACACAATCTAGCTCTCGGCGAGCTCGGTCTATCTCGCGAAGCCCTATATACTCGCTACGAGCTAGCAGATGGCTCGCAACTCATCTCCAAATTTAAAGAACTAAAATTAAGCGGCGCAAACGTCACAGTACCTCACAAAGAAGCCGCGCTCGCGCAGTGCGACGTCCCTAGACGAAGCGGCTATAAAAAAATCGGCTCCGTAAATACTCTCGTCTCTCGCAGCGATAAAAATTTACGGCTACAATACTGATGCGCCGGGATTTTTTTGCGAGCGATAGAATATTTTGGGCAGATAAATTCAGCTCTGGTTTTTGGGTGCCGGCGGGACGGCTAGAGCGGTCGCATATGCGCTAAAAAGCCGCGGCGTGCGAGTTTGCGTGCTAAATAGAAGCGAGGAGAGGCTGGCAAATTTCACCGAATGTGAAAAAGTTTAGCTGGGCGGATTTCGGCAAAGTTTAATGGCGGCAAATTTGACTTCGTCATAAACACAACCTCGGCAGGACTAAAAGACGAAAATTTGCCTGCACCGATCGAGATTTTGCGCCCGATTTTTTTGATGAAAGCAAACGTTTGCCTTTGACGTTATTTACGGCAAAAAAACGCCTTTTTAAATGTAGCCGCCGCTAGCGGGCTCGCGCATAAAGACGGCGCTGAGATGCTACTTTTTCAGGCGGTTTTAGCGTTAAAGTTTATTTTTTTCGAGGGATCGCTTGACGAGGCCAAAATTGAGGCCTCGATGCGAAAAAGCCCTTTACTTATCGGCTTCTTCTAGATAATAATCTATCTGAGCTTTTCTTAAAATCCTGATCAGGTCCGAGCTGCCCGCCACTCCCGTCGGATATCCCGCGGTCATGATGTAGCTTTTGTCGTCTTTTATGTAGCCTTTTTTTCGACTGCGGCTTTGATCGATTTGGCCATGAGCGTGTGCAGTCTTTCTTCTTTTTCTATCACGAATGCCGCTGTTATGCCCCAGCAAAGAGTGAGCCTATATGCGGCCTGCTCGTTGTGCGCTATGGCGATGATATCTATATCGGTGCGGTATCTGGCCAGTTTTGCTGCCGAGCCGCCCGATGAGGTTAGCGCGATTATGCCGTCTACTTTTAGTGCAGAGGCGAGCCTAGCTGTGCTAGACGCCATCATATCGGTATCGTCGTAGCGGGCAAAATCAAATTTGTTAAAAGGGTAAATTTGCTGCGTTTGGATTATGGTATTGCTCATCGCTTCTACGACGGCGACCGGGTTTATGCCGACCGCGCTTTCTTCGCTTAGCATGACCACGTCGGTGCCGTCTAGTACGGCGTTTGCCACGTCGCTAATCTCGGCTCTAGTAGCTGTTTCGTGCTCAGCCATGCTTAGCATCATCTGCGTAGCCGTGATGACTGGCTTGACGGCTTCGTTTGCTTTTTTGATGATGAGCTTTTGGATCGTCGGCACCTTATAGTAGGGCACCTCGATACCTAGATCTCCGCGAGCGACCATCACGCCGTCGCTGGCCTCGATGATCTCGTCGATATTTTCCACTGCGTCAAATTTTTTTCTATTTTGGCGTAAAGTTTGAGCTTTTGGAGCCAAAGCCCTTTAGTATCTCTCTAGCTTTTCTTATGTCGTTTGCGTTTTTGAACGAAAGAGATCGCGACGAAATGAACGCCGTTTTTGGCGCCAAATTCCCAAAATCCTTTAAATCTTTAGGCGTGATAACCTCGATATTAAGCTTGGTGTTTGGGAAATGTACGCCTTTGTTCGAGCGGAGTATCCCGTCGTTTTCCACTACGGCTTCTACTTTTTGGGCGCTTGCATTTACGATCTTAGCGCGGATTTGTCCGTCACATAGATATATGTACTCGCCCATCTTTAGCACGGCTAGAAATTTGAGGCTGATTTATGCAAAGCTTATAGTGATTTTTCGTCTATTTGCTCGCCGATTATTTCATCTTTTACGAAGATTAGCGTATCGCCGATTTTTTTAGTTTAAATTCGCTTCTATCTAGCTTGCCGACTCTTATTTTAGGGGCCGCAGATATCCTGAAATATGCCTATTTTTTTCGCCCGAGTTTCACCTCTACTTGCCTGATTTTTATCTATGTTGGATTTATGGTATTCGTGCGTGCCGTGGCTGAAATGTAGCCTAAAAAGCATTGACTCCGGCTAAGACTAATTGCTCCATAACCTCTATGGATTCGCTGGCCGGTCCGACCGTGGCTAGGATTTTTGGTTTTTTTATTCATGGATACCCCTTTTTCGCGCAATTTTACCAAATTTCTAAAAAAATAAGTATAATCGGCCAATTTATTTTAAGGAGCAAAAAAATGAAAAAGTTTTTTTAGCGGTTTTGGCTGCTTTCGGTTTAGCGCTAGGCGCGAACGCGGCGGACAAAACCTATAAGCTAAAGCTAGCCAGCACCTGGGAGAGCACGACTCCGGTTTTGGGCGACGCAGCGAAAGAACTTTAAACGCGTAGTCGAGACGCTAAGCGATGGCAGACTAGAGTGAGGATAGACTATCCCTCTAAGCACAAATCCCCGTTTGGTATCCTAGACTTCGTAAAAGGCGGCCAGTACGATATCGGCTACACGGCGTCTTACTACTACAAGGGCAAGGACGCAAATACTATGTTTTTTTACCGCCGTACCTTTTTGGTATGACCGCAACCGAGCTTCGCGCTTGGTATGAATCGGCGGCGGCAAGCAGCTAGAGGAAAAAAAGTTTACGACAAATACAATATCAAAGTTTTTCCTTGCGGGGGATACCGGCACGCAAATGGGCGGCTGGTTTAAAAAGAGATCAAAAGTGTAGAGGACTTAAAGGGCCTAAAAAATCAGGATCCCCGGCTTTGGCGGCGAGGTGATGGCGCGCGTGGGAGCGACGATAAACACGATCCCAACCGGCGAGCTATATATGGCGCTAGAGATGGGCACGATCGACTCGGTCGAGTGGGTAAGCCCTGCATTTGATATGGGTCTTGGCTTTCACAAGATCGCCAAATACTACTACACAGGCTGGCAAGAGCCGAGCGGTCAGACTCAGTTTTTCGTAAATAAAAAGACCTACGAGAATCTACCTGCCGACCTTCAGGCCGTGATCGAGGCCGCGGCTAACGAGGTAGCTAGCATGCTAAATAGCCGCTCGTTCTTTGATAACGCCGAGTACTGGGCGAAGATGAAAGCCGAGTATCCTGATATCGAGGTTCGCTCGTTCCCGCAGGACGTTATGGACGCGCTTAGAAAAGCAAGCGACGAAATCCTAGACGAAGAGGCGGCAAAAGATCCGCTATTTAAGGAGATTTTGGACTCTCAAAGAGCGTTTTTGGCTAAAGCTCGCGAGTGGACGAAGATTTCCGAGTTCTCATATATCCAAAAAACTACGAAATAACTTCTCTCGCTCATTTCGGGCGGCTTAAATTTACGGCCTTCGGGTCGTAAATTTCTCTGTTTATTCTTTGTTGTATATCAATTTGATTTTCGGACTGCGTGCTAAATTTAACTAGTTTTGGTAATGGGTTAACGGTGAAGCGGTTTGTCTGTTTGAAATACGACGGAAATTTGCTCGCCTAGTCTTAAATTTGAATTCGAGCGAATTTAAAAAAACGTAGCGTTAAATTTATAAAAAAAGCCTCACGCGCTTGAGTTAAAGTTTACAGCTCCGTCCTACTATCAAGCGCCTTCATAAGCGAGAGAAGGTCGATATTTTTCGAGATTTACGCCCGTAGGTACGCCTTGGGCTATCTTGCTCAAATTAACGCCCAAACCGCTTAGCTTATCCTCGATAAATATCATCGCGCATCGCTGCTAAGTCCCGGCGTTAGTGCAAAAATGATCTCGGTTACGCCGTTTTGGCGGATGACATCGCGTAGTTTTTCGGTTTGCTCCGGCGTTATCTCCTCGAGTACGAAATAGCGTCCGCGGTAGATCGCGCTTTGCTCGAAAAACTAGGATATCTTTTGGGCTTTCTACGACGGCTAGCAGCTCCTTGTCGCGCGTTTCATCGCTGCAAATGTCGCACATTTCATCTTCGCTAAGCCCACCGCAAATTTGACATTTGCCAGTAAATCTCACGGCGTCTTCAATGCTTTGCGCGAGCTTTAGTCCGCCGAAGCTATCCTTTAGGCAGACGTGATAGGCGTAGCGCTGGGCGGACTTTTTGCCAACGCCAGGTAGCCGCTCAAAGGCCGCCACGAGTTCGTTCAAATTTCTCAAGCCCTTTTTTTTCAACGCTTTCCTTTGGATTGGTGCAAATTTTAAATGAGTGGAAGCCGTCCTCATAGGAGTATTTTTAGACTAAATTGTGCATGCGGCAGATGTGGTCGATGATATAGAGGCCTAGCCCCATGCCGCTGCTTTTGCTGCCCTTTTCGCGGATAAAGGCTTGCATGTAGTACTCGATAGGATTTTGTAGCGGTTGGCCTAGATTTCTCACGACGATACCGTCTATGTCGCAAATAACCTGCGCCTTTTTGTCGTCGGCGTATTTTAGGGGCGTTATCTATGAGATTTTTTATCGCGAGCGAAAATAGTCCGAAATCCACGCGCAACAAGATATCTTGGCGGATATCTACGCTCACTTTTTCTTCAAATTTATCGAGCATCAGCATGTCGCGCGCCTGATCAAGGATGTTTGAAAAGTATGACTCCTGATAGTTTAGCGCGTAGTTTTTGGATAGTAGTTGCTCGATCTTGCCAAACTCGTTTATGAGCATGTCAAGGCGCTCAAATATCGCTATCAAGCGCGTTTTGTGTGTAGAATTTTGCACCATCTCAGAGACTATGCGACCTTTGCCAATCGGCGTTTTTAGCTCGTGCATAATCGTGCGTAAAAACAGCTGCCTAGAGCGCAAAAGCTCCCTGATCTTGCTGGCTGCGGCGTCAAATTCTATCGCGACCTTGGCTATCTCGTCGTCGGAATCGGGCTTGGCGATATTTACGTCCATGTTTCCCGCGCCACATTTCCTGATATCAGAGCTTAGTTTTTTAAGCGGCATTAGCGACTTCATTACCGAAACGTAGAGCGACACGAGAAGCGCCGTTGTGAGGATAAAACCCACCCAGATCGGATCGTTTATGTTTTTTTCGTATCGTCGCTTTCGAGCAAAAATTTGAAACGAAGGATTTTTTTGATCTGTAGGTACAAACTATCCTGAAAAAAAGCAACGATTGAAATAGTCCTAGCTGCGTTTGCTTGGCAAAGACCGGTTTTCCGGAGCTTATGACGTTTGCGACGGTTTTGTCGCTTTTAACGTAGGTTAGTCCGGAAATTTCTAAAATAGTTAGTCAAATCGCTAGGGTGGATTTGACTTTTCGTATGAGGCGATGAGGGTAGTTTATCGCGTTTAGCTGCTTGTTTTTTTATCTTTTCTAGCGCGTTATCTAGCTGTATGCTAGCAAAATGTATAAAAACAAAAATGCAAACAAGCGAAAAACGCCAGCGCGAAAAACTACCGAAATCTTCGTGGTTAAGGAGTATCTCATCCTATGAGTTTATAGCCTATTCCGCGTACCGAAAATATATGTTTAGGCGCTTTTGAGCTGTCGCCGATCTTGGTTCTTAGTCTGCCGATGATGACGTCTAGGCTCTTTTGAGTCCTTGTCTTTTAGGCTTTTGCAGTTATAAACTAGCTGCTCGCGAGAGACTGAAAAAGCTGTGCTGTTTGATAAGATAGCTCAAAATTTCATACTCTGCCGGCGTTAGCGTTAGGCTTTCGTTGTTGTAGTAAATTTCGTGTCTGCGCTCGTCTATCCTAAATAGCGTATCAACGACCTCTTCTTGCACTTCGTTGGTCTTTTTGTAGCGGCGGATTAGGGCTCATTATGCGCGCGTACATCTCTTTTGGATCGTACGGTTTTGGTAGATAGTCGTCTGCGCCTAGCTGCAGGCCCACGACCTTGTCGCTGATATCGCTGCGAGCAGAAGAGATGATGATAGGGATGTTGTATTTGCTACGGATCTCTTTGCACACTTCTAGGGCCGTCCATGCCAGGTAGTGTAAGGTCTAGGATAAGCAAGTCGAAATTTTTTTCACTCCGGCGCTTAGTCCCAAATAAGGATCTTCGAATGTGTTACTTTTTATATTAAAATCGCTCAAGTATTCGGATAGGATTTGCGCGAATTCGGATCGTCTTCAATCATTAAAACATTAATCATTTTAAGCCTTTCAAATAGATTTAACGAAAATGATTATAACCAAAAAAAGTTAAATTTCCGAATTTACTATCCTCGTTTAAAATTCTCCCCCGCTTTGAATTTTTATAAATAATAAGATAAAATCGCCCTTTCAAATTTAAAAATTTCTAGGAGATTTTGTGGAAATAGACTACTACGAATTTTAGAAATCAGCAAAAAAATAGCGACTCTGAAACCATAAAAAAAGCATTTAGAAAGCTTGCCCTAAAGTACCACCCGGACCGCAATCAAGGCGATAAAGACGCCGAAGAAAAAAATTTAAAAAGGTAAACGAAGCCTACCAGGTGCTAGGGCGACGAGGAAAAAGCGCGCGATATACGATAGATACGGCAAAGCTGGGCTTGAGGGCAGGGGCGGCTTTAGCTCTAGCGGATTTAGCGCGGATTTTGATTTGGGCGATATCTTTAACTCGTTTTTTGGCGGTGGATTTAGCTCGGGTGCAAGTAGCCGCAAAAAGAAGCAGCGACAAATATCCGCTCGATTTAGAGATAGTTCTTAGGATCAAATTTAACGAAGCTGTGTTTGGCGCCGAAAAAGAGATAGATTTTACGATCAAAAAACCGTGCCAGACCTGCAAAGGCAGCGGCTCGAAAGACGGCAAAACGCACGTATGTCCGCACTGCGAGGGCAGGGGGCGGATATCGCAGCAGAGGGGCTTTATGAGCTTCGTGCAGGAGTGTCCGTACTGTAACGGCACGGGCGAAACGGTCAAGGATAGATGCTCTGATTGCGGCGGTAGCGGCTACAAAGAAGAACGCCAAAGCGTCAAAGTAAATATCCCAGAGGGCATCGACGACGGCATGCGCATGCGCGTGAGCGAAAAAGGGCAACGTTTCCTCAACGGGCGCCAGAGGCGATCTGTACGTGCATATCGAGGTTGAGGGCAGACGAGCATTTCGTGCGTCACGAAAGCGACGTTTATATCGAGATTCCGGTATTTTTTTCACGCAGGCGATTTTGGGCGAGACGATCACGATCCCGACGCTAAAAGGCACGACCGAGCTAAAACTACCGGTCGGCGCAAAAGACAAGCAGCAGTTCGTATTTGACGGCCTTGGCGTAAAAAACGTAAATAGCAAAAGATACGGCAGGCTCGTGGCGCAAATCTCCATAAAAACGCCAAAAGAGCTAACGGGCGAGCAAATCTCGCTACTAAATCAGCTACAAGAGAGCTTCGGTATCAAGGCCGGTAAGGCGAGCTACGACGAGGAAGAAGACGAGGGGATCTTGGACAAGATAAAAGGGTGGTTTAAAGGCGAGGAGGCCGATAGTAAAGGCAAGAAAAAAGGCAAAAAGGCGTAAATTCAGGTCAATTTGCCTTTTGACGGGCGCAATCTTTCGTCAATTTACCCAGTCGTTCGGGCTTAAATTGCGTCCGTTACAAAAACGGCGCGTCAATTTGATATCAAAAAAATGCAAGATGAATAAATTTATATTTATAGCTATTTTTTTACGGCGGTTTCTTTACATGCGGCGGGGTGCGATACGGGCTGGCTTCAAAAAGGTTGCGACGCTGGCGATTTTGAGAGCTGCGATAACTTGGGTCTTGCCTACATCGGCATCAAGCTTGAGGAGTGCGACTTGGACAAAAAAACTACGAAAAAGGCGTTTGCGCTGTTTAAAAAAAGCTTGCGACGGGGAGTACGTGCGAGCCTGCGTAAATTTGGGCGTAGCGTATCGCAAAGGCGAAGGGGTTAAAAAGGACGAACCAAAGGCTGCCGAGCTCTATAAAAAAAGCCTGCGATAGCGGTTATTTGCTAGGTTGCGCAAATTTGAGGCTCGCTTTATGAGCAGGGGTTTGGCGTCAAAAAAAGACGCGCAAAAAAAGCGGGCAAAATCTGGCGCAAAAGCCTGCGAGGCAAAGGACGGGATGTCTTGCTTTAACCTCGGCGTACTCTACTACAACGCGATGCTTGGCGAAAAAAAGACGTAGCTAACGCAAAAAAACTATCTGCAAAAAGGCGTGCGCATACGGCTGAAAAAGATGGCTGCGACGCGGCGCAAGCGATAGAAAAAGCCGCGAAACGATAAATTTGCCCTAAATTTCTAATGTCGGTCGAAAGCGGTGCAAAATTCAATTTGTGCCGCAGACTATTTGCGCACTAAATTTGGTTGCGTTTTGCGCTCAAATGGCGGCTTTTTGCAAATAACTGCTGCCAATTTGATTCAAAAGCGGGGAGTTAAAGTTTGCTCTTTCAAATTTGAACGAAAACAAATGCGTCAATTGGCTCATTCACTCTTTTTAGTTGCTCGATCTTAGCCGCCACGCTCCTATTCGTCACCTTTTTCGATCTCTTCGCTCGCTGCGGTCATTATAGCTTCAAAGCTGCCGTAAAATTTAACTAGCTTTGCGATACTGCCCGCCGATACGCCCGCGTCTGCTAGCTTGCTAGCGCCCAGATCCTCTTTGCGCTTGGTTTTTTTGATGAAAGGTAATCGCAAATCGGTGCGCCTCGTCGCGAAGGCGCTGGAAAAAAACTGAAGTCGTCTGTCGCCCGTTGGTAGCGTAAAAAAACGCCGCCCGGAGCGTAAATTTTATCCCTCGCGCCGCCTTTTTGCGCGGTGGGCTTTGGCGTCTATTTTTTTCTTTTGAGATGGCGAGTATATCGACGTTTGCGCCACTACTAGCGATGATGTCCGAGGCGAGGTCTAGCAGCGCCTGGCCGCCGTCGATGAGCCAGAGATCGGGTGGGCTAAGCTTATCAAACCGCAAAGCGCGCTCTGTAAGCATCTGGTGCATCTGATCGTAGTCGTTTGCGTGAGAGAGGTGCATGTGGCGGTAGTGCTCCTTGGCGAAGTTGCCGTGCTCAAAGCGCACCATCGCGCCGACTGCGGCCGCGCCGAACATGTGCGAGTTGTCGAAGATCTCGATGGCGTACGGCGCGCAGGCTAGGCCGAAATACTCCTTTAGCTCGTCCAAAAAAACGCGTCGTCGTGGGTTTTTAGGTATTTTTGGATAAAGACTTGCGCGTTTGTTAGCGCCATTTCGCAGATACGCTTTTTTTCTCGCCGATTTTAGGCACACAGATGCTAAATTTACGGCCGTGGCGAGCGGTCAAAAATCTCCTCCACGAGGCTTGCGTCCTCAAAGGCTTCTAGCGCGTAAATTTCTCGCGCTCACGACGAGCGCGCCAGCTGGAAAAGCTCTCTAAAAACGATTTGCTTGTATGCATCGTTTAGGGTCGCCCTGCGAGCTCATTTTGGCGTTCGTGATGTTTTGATACACGCCACTGATTTTGCCGCCGTGCACGCTAAAACGCACCGCACAAAGCAAATTTTGCTCCGCGCCCACGGCAAAAAACCTCAAAGTCCTCAAGCTTAGCCAGATCGACCTCGATTTTGACGTCTAGGTCTTTGATGGCGTTGATCTTATCGCGCACGAGAGCGGCTTGCTCGTAGTTTTTCGTTTTGGGCGTATTTGCTCATCAAATTTACGAGCTTTGGCAGCATAGAAAGCGGATTATTTAGTGCTGCGATCGCGCCCTCTACGACCTTGGCGTAGTCTGCGGGCGAAATTTTGCTGATAAGAGGCGCCTCGGAGTAGCCGATTTGATAGGGGCAGATAGGCACCCGTGGCTTTGAGTGCGCTTTTGCTTTGCACGAGTTTAAAGCTCAGCCTAAGCGCATCTAAAAAGCTCGCGCGCGCCGCGAAAAATATGGGCCAAAATACTTGACGTTTTTGCCTCGGACGATCTTACGCGTTATCTCAAAGCGCGGGAAATCCTCGTCCAAATTTACGTAGATGTATGGATAGGTCTTGTCGTCGCGCAGCAAGATGTTGTATTTGGGCCTTAGCTGCTTGATGAAGGAGTTTTTCCAGTATCAGCGCGTCGGCTTCGCTGGGAGTGACGATATACTCGAGGTGTACGGCCTCGCTGATCATCTTGTGGATGCGCGGACTGACCTTAGGCGAGGGGGCTAGCGTGGGCGTAAATGAAAAGTAGCTTTTGACGCGGTTTTTTAAAATTTTAGCCTTGCCGACGTAAAGAAGCTTACCGGCCTTGTCGAAATACTGATAAACGCCTGGTTGGGTGGGCAATGAGCGGATCTCGTCGATTAACAAAATTTGGCTCCGATTAGCAAATTGAGCTTTTGCCGCTTGGGGGTTAAACTTGACCAGTGATTCATTGCGCCCCGCTTGATTCTTTTGGCTAATCTGCTTGATAGCAAGGCGAATTTTTCAAAGCCCTCGAAAATCCGCTCGCTTTTGGCTAAACTTTACGAAATCCCCTTGGCCGGCTCGGCGTAGGTAAAAATCGTTTTTTTCGTATGGGTCGGTCGCTTTTTAAATTTTAAATGCTTTGTCACAGAAAAATTTAACGTCCGTTACGCGAGCGAGCCTGCCGTCAAAATTTACGCTAGAATAGATTTTTTTAATAAGCCTTTTAACATTTTTTTATACTACTATCGCTTTTTAATTCCTGAAGTCCTAGCGGATGAAACAGGGCGAAAAAAACAAAATGCCGTTTTTTTCTCGTAGCAAAAGGCGATGAGCCTGCGATGATTTAGGGCTTAAAAGCTGTAAAAAAATCCCCGCATTCGCTACGGTTTTTTTAACTCTTTATAAAAAGGATTATCAACAATATGTCGAATAATAGTCTTAGCGTCTTTCATAAGGCGATTTTAGCATTTTTTTGTTAATTTTTTTATAGCAGGCTGCGGTCACAAGGGCGATCCATTTTATGAAGCGCCGTCCGAGCCGTCAAACAGCAAAAACCGAAAAGATAAATAAACTATAAATCAAGGAGAGTAAATGAAGATCGTCGGACTTTTTGGGTCTGTTTTTTTCGCTTTAGCCTTCGGTAGCGGCGACGCTGCGGGCGAGGCTTTAAATCTAACGACTACGTGGGTGGGTATCGCGAGCCTCATAATTTTCGTCGTGGGATATTTTTTCATCGCTACGGAGGAAAATTTTCACATCGATAAGGCTAAGCCGGCTATATTTATCGGCACTTTTATGTTTCTGCTCATCGGCTTTTATATGCTAGCAAACGGCCTAGATGTGCATTTGTTGCAAAAATGAGGTAAATCACCTGATTTTAGAGATTTCGCAGATCGTATTTTTTTCCTCATGGTCGCGATGACATATATCGAGGCGCTTATCGAACGTGACGTGTTTAACGCGCTAAAATACAACCTCGTCTCAAAGGGCTACACGTATAAAAGACTCTTTTGGCTAACGGGCGCTTTGGCGTTTTTCATTAGCCCCGTCGCCGATAACCTAACTACGGCCCTTATCCTTTCTACCGTTCTTTTAACGATAGATAAGACCAATACGAATTTCCTAGTCGCAGGCGCGATAAACATCGTCGTAGCCGCAAACGCAGGCGGCGCATGGAGTCCGTTTGGCGATATCACGACTCTGATGGCGTGGGCTGCGGGCAAGGCTCCTTTTTATCGATTTTTTTCGCACTTTTTCCCTGCTTCATTTATCGGCTGGCTAGTTACGGCGTTTTTTTACTAGTGCGCGTCGTGCCTAGCGGTAGCCCGCACTTTGACCCGGCCACAGAGCCTAAAGTAACCATCAAAAAAAGGCGGTAAAGTCGTTATCGGACTTGGCGCATTTACGATATTTTTCGGCTGTTATGATGCACCAGCTTTTCCATTTGCCTGCGATGTGGGGCATGATGTTTGGCTTCTCACTTCTTAGCATTTACACCTACATCTACAAAAAAACAAACAAAAAAACGAAGAGCCTATGCATGTCTTTCACTATATGTCAAAGATCGAAAAACAACACGCTTTTTTTCTTCTTCGGCATCCTTGCGGCCGTCGGCGCGCTACACTTCGTCGGATTTTTTTAAACTACGCCGTTTCGCTTTATGATAAATTGGCGCCACTGCTGTAAATATCGGCGTTGGCTTCCTCTCTGCTATCGTGGATAACGTTCCTGTTATGTCTGCCGTGCTAAAAGCAAATCCTATGATGGGTGCTGATGCGGGCGAGATGTAAGCCAGTGGCTGCTAGTTACCTTGACTGCCGGTATCGGCGGATCGATGATAAGCTTTTGGTTCGGCTGCGGGCGTTGGCGTTATGGGCAAACTAAAAGGCATCTATACCTTCGGCGCGCATATGAAATACGCTTGGACCGTGGTTGTCGGCTATATCGTATCGGTCGTGGTCTGGTACATACAGTTTGAAATTTTTTTCATTTATATTTTTTTAAAGGGCAATCATGAATAACACGATAATAGTTTTTGGATTTTTGGCTCGCAGTACACCCAGCTCATCGCTAGACGCCTGCGCGAGCAAGGCGTTTATACTGAGATTTTTGCCTTTTAACGCTAAGGTCGAGGAGATCAAGGCTAAAAAAACCAAAAGGCATAATCCTAAGCGGCGGTCCAGCTAGCGTTTATGCACCGGATGCGTATTTTTTTGCGACGAGGGCGTTTTTAAGCTAAAGTTGCCGATTTTAGGCATTTGCTACGGCATGCAGCTTTTGGCGCATACATTCGGCGCCGAAGTCGCTCCTGCCTCTCACAAAGAGTACGGCAAGGCAAGCCTAAACGCTCTAAAAATCTCATCCGCTCTTTACTGATACGCCTGAAAAAGCAAAACCGTCTGGATGAGCCACTCTGACCTCGTAAAAAAATTTGCCAAACGGCTTTGAAGCGATCGCGACGAGCGAGAAATTCGCCTTACTGCGTATTCGGCGACGAAAAGCGCACATTTTACGCGTTGCAGTTTCATCCGGAGGTGCAGCACAGCGAGTTTGGCACTCAGATTTCTAAAGAAATTTCGCCAAATATATCTGTGGCTGCGAAAGCACGTGGAATATGGGCGGCTTTGCTAAAAACCCAGATCGCTAAGATCAAAGAAACCGTCGGCAACAAAAAGTCCTTTGCGCCGTTAGCGGAGGCGTGGATAGCTCCGTTACCGCTGCGCTTTTTAGCCGCTGCGATACCGCAAAAATCTGATCCTGGTTTTCGTCGATAACGGACTACTTAGAACTGGCGAGCGCGAGCAGGTCGAGGCGACCTTTAGAACAAAGCTTGGCGTGGAGCTAGTTAGCATAGACGCGAGTAAAACTTTCCTAGAAAGGCTTGCGGGCGTAACCGATCCAGAGAAAAAAACGCAAGATAATCGGCGAAACTTTTTATCGAAATCTTTGAAAAAAAGAGGCCAAAAAGCACGATAACGTCAAATTTACAGCCCAAGGTACGCTTTATACCGACATCATCGAAAGCTCGGTCGTGGGATCTAGCAAGACGATCAAAAGCCACCACAACGTGGGCGGGCTGCCTGATTGGATGAGCTTTGAGCTGATCGAGCCTTTAAGAGAAATTTTTAAAGATGAGGTGCGCCAGCTAGGCCTTGAGCTCGGTCTTTCGCGAGAGCTCGTGTTTCGTCATCCATTCCCTGGTCCGGGCCTTGCGATCCGCATAATGGGCGAGGTAAATACGCCAAGCCTTGAGCTACTACGCAAAGCCGATGTGATCCTGCGCGACGAGCTAAAATCAAGCGGCTGGTACAACAAAACATGGCAGGCGTTTTGCGTACTGCTAAACGTGCACTCAGTAGGCGTCATGGGCGATAACCGCACTTACGAAAACGCAGTGTGCATACGCGTAGTGGACGCTAGCGACGGCATGACGGCCAGCTTCTCGCGCCTACCTTACGATCTGCTAGAAAACGTATCTCGCCGCATCATAAACGAAGTAGACGGCATCAACCGCGTAGTTTACGACATCTCGAGCAAACCGCCTGCAACGATAGAGTGGGAGTAAAATTTAGGCGTTTTGCGCCTAAATTTTATTTTAAAACGACTCAAATTTGCCAAAAAGAGATAATCCTTATCAACAAATCGTCCAAAGAAATTTTAGCTACAATGACGCGTAAATGTACGAAAGGAAGGAAAAATGAGTAAAATTTACAATCTAAACGCTGACACGAAAGTGATCGCAAAAAGCGTCGTCAGCAAGCGGCTTTTTGATTGTGAGAACGCTCACGTCGACGTGTTTGCTTTTGACGCGGGCGAGGAGCTAGATCATGAGATGCTATTTTGCGACAGCCTCGCGTGGGTCGTAGAGGGCGGCGCGAGTCTGCACTACGGCGACAAGCAGATGCGCTTAGGCAGCGAACAGGCCTGCCTGATAGAGAAAAAAAGTGTGGCGAAAAACTAGTTTTTAGCGAACCGACGAAATACGTCTCAATCGATTTTTAAGGAGGACTTAATGATAGATCATTTACCTAAGGCGGCTATTTTTTTAGCCTATTGGATGCGGTCGAATACGAAGAAGGCAAAATCGTGAGCAAAAACGCTCGTCAAAAAAACGAAAGCGGCTCGATGTCGCTACTGTCGTTTTCAAAGGACCAACAGCTCTCCACTCACGCGGCTCCGGGCGACGCTCTTTTGGTCGCGCTTGACGGCGAGATGAAGCTAACCATCGGCGATGAGCATTTTGATATCAAAAAGGGCGATACTATCGTGCTTCCGGGTAAAAATCCCGCACGGACTAAAGATACCGGAAAAATTTAAAAATGTTACTCATCGTAACAAAAGATAAGATGTAGAGTTTTGGGGCGATTGCCCCGACTCGTTTAGGAAATATATGGCAAGATTTATAATAGACGATGAAAAACATAAGCGTAGATAATCTAGCGACGCTAAAAAAAGCTAGGCGAAAAAAAGATAAAATTTATATCGTAACCAACAATAGACAAAAAGCTAAGCATCTCCGTTTTGGCGTGGTTTCTGGCGCGAAAAAAATCAAAAATAAAAAAATCATACTTTTAGAAAGCGCTCACAAGGACTATGCCGATAAAAATAATTACGTTTTTAATGGGCAAACTCTCGCACAAAAAAGACAAAATTTATATCGTTAGCAACGATAAATTTTTACGACGACGTGATAGATTTTTTTAATAAACAAGATAAAAAAACGGCGGTAAATTTCATAAGCTCACTTTGACTTTAATCGCTCGCACACAGCGCAGCTCATCGAAGAAAAATCAAGATGAAATCGCGGTCTTGATACGAAACTCGGGCAGCCTCAGCGAGCTTCATATGAAGTTTATCTCGAAATCTGGCAGCAAAAAACGGTGCCGGCGTGTATAACGCGCTCAAAGAGGATGCTAGGAAAATCTACAAAAAAACCTCAGCTCGAAAAACTCACAAAAGGGCGAGCTAAAGCGTATCGCGGCGCCACTCTGCAAAAATCACAGACTGCGACAAAAGGCGACGAGCAAAAAACTTGACGAGCTAGAAAAAGTCGCAAATGGAGTCAAATTTTAGCGGTGAGACTTTACGTACTCAAAGCGCCTCGGCAAAAGAGCAAAAGTTTAGAAAAATCGCTCTCAAATAGATCAAAATTTGGAGTTTCTAAAACTGCAATATTTAGAAAGCGAAAGCAGTGCGGCGACAGTCGAGAAAAATTAAAGACGCTGAGTCAAATTTGAAGCGATAAACTCGCTTGTACCGAGCGCTCAAAAGATCCGAAGATCGAGGTTTCTGGCGAAAATCTAAATTTGGACGAAAAAGGGCAAAATTTATCAAACAAGCGTCCGCCGCAAAAACAAAAACAAGCTGGCACGCACCAAAAACGAGGCAAAAAAATAAAGCTGAAAAATACGGCAAAACCGCAGCCCTCGATCAAAAATAGACGAGGTTAAAAAAAGCAAGAGATAAGAAAAAAATCGCATTTGAGAGTAAAAATTTGGGCGATTTTTCACAACGGACTGGTTAAAAAAATACGGCGCAGACGATGCCGGCAAGCTGTATAAAGCGCTAAAACAAAAAGGCAAAAGAGTATCTAAGCAAGCGCAACGCAGCGAAGTAAAATTTGCATTTTGTGTGCGGCTTTTAAAAATTTGAGGATTTGCGGTAGAAATCGGACGCGAAATCATAAATTTAAGGGCGAAAATGATCTATCTGGTCGGGTCAAATTTGAATTGATGGCGTAAAGACGCTGGTTTTTAAACGAGATAAAATTTGATCAAATTTGAGCGTAAATTTAGCCGAATTTGACGCGCTGGTTTTGACCTCCAAAAAAACTCCGTAAACGCGCTAGAAATGTAATCAATCTTTGCCTGCTAGTTTGCAAACTTTACTCCATCGGCGAAGGCACTAGCCACGCGGCTAGCGAGTTTGGCTTCGCTCAAACTTTACACTGCAAAAAAACGCTCATGGAAACGACTTTGCCGCCGAGATCGCACCGCTTCTGCAAGGCAAAAAAACGCTGTTTTTAAGGGCGCGCGAAACGGCTTCGAGCGTTGGGCGAAATTTTGCGTTCAAGCGGCGTAATTTGACGCAAATAATCGCTTACGAAAACGTTTTTTTAAGCCGCTTAATGAAGAGCAAAAACCGCCTAAAAACTCAGCGATTATTTTTTTACAACTCCCTCAGCAGTGCGAAATTTACGCGAAATTTCGGCTGGGATGAGAGCTATAAAGCCGTCGCTATCGGACTTACGACGGCAAAAGAGCTAGAAGCTTTTGCCTCGCCCGTAGTGAGTGCTCAGCAAAATATAAATTCCCTGCGTAAGCCTCGCAAAAAAACGCTACTTTAAGCTAGTAATTTCTATATAATAACCTTGCCTGAGTGATTTGGCAGCGTATTTTTTTATAGGGTCCAACACATTAGTATAGGCGAAGATGTGCGGAACTGTGTGACGTGGCTTCGTTTGAGCGCGCGAGCGCGAGAAGTTGCGACCCAAAGGAACCGCCTATTTGCAAGGTTGGCTTTGAATTTCTCGGGCCACTTATATGCGCACCGCTCACTTGGGTTTTTTTATTTTTGGAGAAATTATGAGTAATTTTGATAATCGGAAGCGGCGGGCGCGAGTACTCAATAGCTCTTAAACTTCAAGAATCCCGCAAACACGAGCTTTTTTTGCTCCAGGCAATGGAGCCACCTCAAAAGCTCGGCACAAATCTAAACATCAAAGACTACAATCAGCTCGCAGAATTTGCCGAGACGGAGCAGATAGAACTAACGATCGTCGGTCCCGAAGCGCCGTTAAGCGACGGCGTCGTGGATATATTTAAGGCGCGAATGTAAATATTTTCGGACCGAGCAAGGCCGCGGCTAGGCTCGAGGGCAGCAAGGCGTTTATGAAGGATTTTTTTGGCTCGAAACGCTATCCGAACAGCTGCTTATCTAAATACCGATGATTACGATGCTGCGGCTAAAGTTTATAGACTCTCTTACCGCTCCAGTCGTCGTCAAGGCCGACGGACTGTGCGCTGGCAAAAGGCGTGATAATCGCGCAAAGCCGCGATGAAGCTAAGTCTGCGGCTCGCGATATGCTAAGCGGAGAGAGCTTTGGCGAGGCGGGTAAACGCGTGGTCGTGGAGGAGTTTTTAGACGGATTTGAGCTTAGCTTTTTTTGCGATTTGCGACGGCGAGAAATTTCGTCAGCCTGCCCGTAGCGCAGGATCATAAACGCCTAAAAAGATAACGACGAGGGACCAAATACTGGCGGTATGGGCGCCTACGCTCCTAGTCCTCTAGCAAGCCAAGAGCTAATAAGACAGGTTGAAGAAGAGGTTGTAGAACCGACCTTAAAAGGCATGAAAGCCGAGGGAAATCCTTTTTGCGGCGTGCTTTTTGTGGGACTTATGGTGGTTAAGGGTGTGCCGTACGTACTCGAGTTTAACGTGCGTTTCGGCGATCCGGAGTGTGAAGTGCTAATGCCGCTGATCGACGGCGATCTGGGCGAAATTTTGTTAAACGCGGCAAAAGGCAATCTAAAGCCCGTAAAATTAAAAGACGAATTTGCCGTAGGCGTCGTGATGGCTAGTAAAAAAATTATCCTTTTTCAAGCTCGCCTAGGGGCTAAAATCAGCGTGAAAAAAACGTGCCCGAAAAACTCGCACATAGCTTACGCGGGCGTAAGCAAGCAGGGGGGTGAGATCTACGCGGACGGCGGACGGGTACTCGTATGCATAGGTTTAGGTAAAAGTATAAAAGCAAGCCCAGCAAAAGGCCCTATGAGCTGTGCGAAAACGTAGAATTTGACGGTGCGCAGTACCGAAAAGATATTGCCTGGCAAATGCTAAAAAGGACGTGAATGAGCAGGAGCGTCATAGACAAGCTCGAAAAATGAAAACATTACGCTCGCTAGCATCGGTAAAAAGAGCCGTCGCGTGGGGGATAGATAAATTTCTCATCTCATTTTTTTGTTCTATGCTGTCTACTACGAAAAAAATTTGACGGACTAGACTACGAGCAGATCAGTGCACTAGCTATGGAAATGATACCGCAGATCGTTTTGCTCGAGGTTATTTATCAGACGTTTTTTTACGTGGTATTGTGGCGCTAGTATTGGCAAGGTCGCGATGAAGATCGTGTGCGTGGATATCGATCTGCTCGATAAGCCAAGCTTTGCTAAATTCTCTCACTCGATCTTTGGTTCGCATCATCGGGCGAAAACGCATTTTTCCTAGGGTTTTTGCATGGGCGTTTTCAAATCCATTATTTCAAACGTGGCAAGATAAGGCCGCGAAAACGGTAGTTATAAATGTTTACTAGAATTTTTTTGTTACTAATGTTTGGGGCTTTTTAGTTGCTTTGCGGCTCAGAAATCTCGAGCTTTTGGCCGATGACGTAAAACGCGATAAGGGTATAGTTACTGCAGATAAAAAAATGTGCTTGTGTATTCGCAAGATTATTTGATGAGCGCAGACAGAGCCGTTTACGATCAGCAAAAAGAGATCTTGGAGCTTTTTCGGTAACGTAAATTTGATAAGAAACAAGGACGAAATCTCGCGCTGCTCATACGCAAAAGATCGACCTAAATAGTAAAGATAGTAACTACGAAACGCTATTTATGATGAACCGAGATATGGAAGTATGGATGCAAAGCGACGAGAGTAGCAGCACGTCTAAATTTTACGAGGTAAACGGCGCGGTCGTATCAAGCTGCAACGTCCAAGATCCGGACTGGAAGATTAAATTTGAGCAGCGGTAAATTAAACCGCGAGAGTACTTTTACACCTTTTTAATCCGGTATTTTACATTGGAAACGTACCTGTATTTTTATTTGCCGTATTTTGGTTTTTTTCAACCGATACTCGCAGACGCACCGGCCTTTTACCGCCGGAGTTTGGTTACGGCAAAAAAACGACGGATTTTACTACAAACAGCCTATTTATATCGCCGAATACGACAGCTGGGACTTGCAGTTTGACCCTCACATTCGCACTAGGCGCGGTACGGGCATATACGGCACGTTTAGGTTTGCCGACTCTCCTTATTCTAAGGGCTCAGCGACACTTGGCGCATTTAGAGATACCGAGGGCTACCGACAAAGACAGATCGAGAAAAAAACTCGCTAAGACTCCCGTTAAAAAAATAAAAACACACAAGGGCGCTGACGTAAAATATGAGCGCGATAGGCTCGTTAAACATCTAATAAACGAGGATTTGCAAGAGGGCTTGTGGCTCGATGCGACGGCTCTAAACGATATTGACTATATAAATTTGAAAAAAACGAGGCTCGGGTAGCGACGACAATCCTTTGGTAACATCTAAGCTAAACTATTTTCTAAGCAGCGATAAACATTATTTTGGAGCATATGCTAGATATTATGTAAATACCTCAAAAAAATCGGTAGTCCGAATGAAAAATAAAGACACGCTTCAAGAGTATCCAAGCTTTCAGTATCACAATTTACCGATAGTTTCATCTTGCCGAACGTGCTTTTATTCGGTCGATTTATACTCGCACAACTACACGAGAAAAAAATCGGCGTAAAAAGCAACGCAGTATGAATTTAACTTACCGGTTTCATTTCATTTGCCTTTAGCGGACGATTATCTGAAATTCTCGTATTATCACTATTTATACGCCACACACGTAGATTATGCAAAGAAAATGTACCGTCCGACAGGAGATGAGGATAGGAGTGCAAACTATATAGAAAATTATCATACTTTTCGCTCCAGACCGACTTAGCTAAGGCTTACGAGAGCTTTTTATCATAGCTTAAATTTGGGGCATGGATTATGTAGTGAAAGCCTATAATAAAGGCGATTTGCCTGATGAATACGAGACTGCTGAAAGCGATGGCAACGTATATATTTATGATATGCTTGGACGAAAAATACCAAAGTTTTATCAATCCTCAGCATACTAGAGATGAGGGTTTCCGTCAGAGCTACGCAGTATTTCTTCAACGAAGACGGAAGAGAAATTTTTGCGCCATACGATTTCGCAGGGTTATTACACCAAAGAGAACAAGCGCTCAAACTTAAAAAACATCATCGGCTGGTATCCTTTACCGAATTTATCTTTTTACAACAGACTCGAATACTCTTATGATAATAAATACTTTGAAAAAGTTCAAAGCGGCGCGAGCTATACGAATGATAAATTCGGCGCTAGCCTCTGGCACACGATGCAAAGAAAAAAATGCGCAGGAAAAAGCAAAACTATCTGCATCTAAACGGCTACGTCGAGCTTCCGCATAACTATAGGCTATTTAGCGGTACTCAGTATGACCTTGAGCGCGACTATAACAAGCAGTGGCAGCTAGGGCGTCTCTCACCGCAGAAAGTGCTGGAACTACACGTTTATCTACGAAGAGGAGCTTGAACCGACTACGACTACCAGCGGAACGGCCGCCAAAAAAATCAAGAGGTGTTTACTTCTTTATAAACTTTTCTATCCGATGGGCGGCGTGCATTACGACTTTTCAGTAGGGACAGACGACGCAAGGTAGCTGATGAGCGATTATCGGGATCTTATGTTTGAAAACCAGCTCGAAGCAGCCGAAAAGTTGCTCGAAAAGTTTTCGCCCAAAAAAAGAACTGGTTGCAGGTGAATATCTGATAATATGTAGCTCTATAGACTCTGTTATCATGGTCGACAGCGTGGCTCGCGGGCTAAATGTGAGCTATGAGATTTTTATTTTGCGAGCGCATTTTTGCGCCAAATAACCCAGAGTGTGAGATCGCGATGGTTAGCGAAAAGGACGACGTGGTGCTAAACGACGAACTGATTAGGAGTTTTGGTATTAGCTACGACTTCGTTTATGGCGAGGCGGATCGCAAATACGACGAGAAAAATCCTAAAAAAACGTCTATACATTTAGAAAAAGGCAATCTCATCGGCGATCTAAAGGATAGAAACATCCTGCTTATAGACGAGGGCTGCGAGACGGGTCTTACGGCGCTAACCTGCCTAAAAAAACGCTCATGCGCGAGCGAGTAAAATCAGTCACCCTACGCCACGCCGCTCATTGCTACCGATGTCGCCGCAGCTATCGCGCCGCTGGTGGATGAAATGTACGCCGTGCACAAGATTGCAAATTTTATCGAGGTGGATTTTTTTACTACGAAAACAAAAATCGAACCAAAAACCGGAAACCGTGCTTTCCATATTAGAGGAGAGTCCATTTTATATACCATTACAAAAAAACAAGGAGATGTCAGGGCATGCAGTATTCAATAGAAGTCAATAATCAAGTTGAAATTTACGATATAAACAAGGTCGCCAAGCAAGCTAGCGGCGCGGTGCTTTTACGCGTGAAAAATACCGTCGTTTTAGCCACCGTGGCTCGCGAGGACACGCAAGTTAGCGAGGATTTCCTGCCGCTAACGGTACAATACATCGAAAAAAACGTACGCAGCGGGCAGGGATTCCCGGCGGTTACGTAAAAAGAGACTAAACCGGGGGATTTTTGAGACGCTAACTTCGCGCATCATCGACCGCTCGCTGCGCCCGCTCTTTCCAAAGGGCTACGCGTATCCGACGCAAATAGTCGTGATGGTGTTATCTTGCGATCCCGAGGTTGATTTGCAAGTCGTCGGTCTAAATGCGGCTTCAGTAGCGCTTTATCTTAGCGACATCCCCGTAAATGCGCCTGTTTGCGGCGTGCGCGTGGGATATATTGATAATAAATTCGTGATAAATCCTAGCAACTCCGAGCTAAAAAAACTTCGGCGCTCGATCTTTACGTGGCCGGCGTTAAAGATGAACTTTTGATGATCGAGATGAGAAGCATCGCAACTGAAAAAAAGACGAGATAGTGCCTATCGCGCTAGATCCTATGATGGATCCAATCTGGGCGGCGGCGTGATAGCGATGCAGGATATGAACGAATTGAGCGAAGATCTCATCGTGGAGGCGATCGCGGAGGCGGGCAAGGCTATACTTCGCGCCTCAAACGCCTACGAGGAGGCGTTTAGTCAGCATAAAAAAAGAAGATGCGCAACTAGAGCTAAAAACCGGAGATCGAAAACGAGAGCGTCGCCGTCTATCTAAACGAATTTTATAAAAAAACGACGTAAAAGCCGCGATAAATCAGATGGCTAAAAGCGAGCGCGCCAGCGAGCTAACAAAGATCGCCAAGCAAATTTCTGACCGATGAAGTAGCGCAAAAAGAGGGCTGGGAGGAGGAGGTAGTCTCTAACGTCCTAGCTACATGAAGAAAAAAATCGTCCGCGAGCAGATCATAAACGAGGGCGTGCGCGCCGACGGCAGAGGACTTAAAGAAGTCCGTCCGATCAGCATCGAGACGAATATTCTGCCAAACGCTCACGGTAGCTGCCTCTTTACTCGCGGCCAGACGCAAGCCCTCGTGGTGGCGACTCTAGGCACCGACGGCGATGCGCAGATGTATGATATGCTAACGGAAAAAGGCGCCGTGACGGATAAATTTATGTTTAACTACAACTTCCCGGGCTTTAGCGTCGGCGAGGCTAGTCCGCTAAAGGCTCCGGGCAGACGCGAGCTGGGTCACGGCAACCTCGCTAAACGCGCGCTTGCGCCTAGCATCGACGCAAATTCGCCTTATACTATTAGGCTCGTGTCCGAAATTTTAGAAAGTAACGGCTCAAGCTCGATGGCTAGCGTTTGCGGCGGCTCTTTAGCGCTAAGAGCTGCCGGCGTCGATACGCCAAAACTAGTAGCTGGCGTTGCTATGGGACTGATTTTTGAGGGCGAAAAAAACACGCCGTGCTAACCGACATAATGGGGCTAGAGGATCACGACGGCGACATGGACTTTAAGGTAGCGGGCAGTAAAGACGGCATAACAGCACTCCAGATGGATATAAAACTGGGCGGCATCAGCCTTGACGTGCTAAAAGAGGCGCTTTTGCAGGCGCGCGAGGGTAGGCTGCATATATTAAATTTGATGGAAAAAAAGCAAATGAAAATATCTCCGTAAACGAAGATATACTCCCTAAACTAGAGCTCTTTAGTGTTGATCCCGGCAAGATCGTAGATATCATCGGGCAAGCCGGTAAAACGATAAAAGAGATCATAGAGAATGTGATGTCGCTATCGATCTAGACCGCGAAAAAAAGGCGAGGTAAAGATTGCCGGCGCGCAAAAATCAAGCGTCGACGCAGCCAAAGACTACATCATCCAAATTGTCTCAAAAGATAACGGCAAGGGCTTTGGCGGTAGAAGAGGTGGCAAAGACAGCAAACCTCACAAGACGCCTGAGTTTAATATCGGAGACGAATTTGAGGGCGAGGTAAAAAAAGCGTAGTAGACTTTGGCGCTTTTTATCGGGCTTCCGGGCGGCGTGGACGGACTTTTGCATATCTCAAAAATCAAAACGCCTCTAAAAGCCGGCGATAAGGTTAAGGTAAAAAAATTAGCGAGCAAAAAGGGCACAAAATCTCCCTTTCTCTAGCGCAATAAATTTAAAGGAGAAACGATGCAGTATAAAAAAATATTTTTCCCAATCGGCGCGGGCGACGACGTAAAAGAGCGTATCAGGGGTGCTTTGCTCGTCGCTAAGCATTTCAATAGCCACATTGAGATTTTTAGCTTGCCAGCTAGATCCAGGCGTCGTTTATAATATGAAAATGACGCTTAGGGGTGGAGTTCTTTATGACGAGTTTTTGAAGGCGGCGAAGGCTGAGCTTGGCGTCGAGCACGAGCGCAACGAGACTATTTTTCCATAAACTTTGCGAAGAGTTAGACGTGCAGATCAGCGACGAGCCGATCGAGGGCAAGACGACGGCTCAAATTTACCACAAAAAGCGGCAAGCGAAGCGTGGTGGTCGAGCAGGAGTCTACATTTTGCGATATGGTAGTTGCCGCAGTACCGCTTGACGGTAAGATCACGGGTACATTTGAGGCGGCGGTGCTAAAAAGCGGCAAAAAAACGTTATCGTGATTCCTAGAAAACTTACTACATTGAGCGCGGAAAAATATCCTGGTAAGCTGGACCGGTACACCTGAGAGCTCGCGCGCCATTACCAGCTCGCTACCGCTTTTTAAAAAGAGGCTAAGCGCGTAAAATGCATCACTTCAAAGGCAAATTTGGGCGATCAAAGCGAGGCTAGCTTAAAGAGGCTGGATGAATACTTCGCGCTGCACGGCATAAATGCGGATTTTGAGGTTGTAGGAACTTTTTCGGTCCCGGGCGAACCGCTTTTAAAAAGCCTCGACGGATGGAAAATTTTCGACCTAATCGTAGCGGCTAGATATGCAGAAAAACGGTTTTAGGGAGATTTTTCTTGGGCGGTACGACCAAGTATTTCTTACAAAACACCACGATACCGGTATTTATGTAAGACAAAATTCGGAGCCGAATTTTCAAATTTGACGTTTGGCTCCGAGGTAAATTTAAGTGACCGGCTTCTTATAGGAGTTCGGTTGCTTTTTTTAATTTTTGTGACTGACTTCAGGCGCTTACCTAGTAAATTTGTGATTTTTATTTCCTTCCTTATTGTTTTGCACTTATTTTTTTAAATTTAGATACTAGCAATAGAGGATTAAATTTATCTTGCTAGACGGCTACTTTTTTTATCGATTTTAAAACCTCAAATTTATTTTTTTGTGGTTATTCGAGAAGTTTATGAGCGGTAAAGCTTAGTAAAAAAACTATTTTAAATTTGTAAACTTCTTTTTAAATTTGGTTATGCTGATCAGCCATGTAAAGATGCGATTTGCTTCTTATGAACAATGTAGTATTAAAGCAATCTCAAGTATTTTGAGTATACACAGCAAATTTGACTCTTTAGGGTAATGGGAGGCACTAGCGCAAGAACATGGTTGTGGCGAATAATATCGACTTGTTTTGATTGATCAGTGCTTTTGAAGTTGGAAAATCATTGATGGCTTGGAAGATTTTTGTTGGAACTAAATAAGAATTATGGTGCGACCTGCGGGGTTTGTGAACCCGCTTGAAGCCCCTAGAATAGGTTATTCGCGAAAAAAATCAGTCACAAGATACAAGCGTCTGACTTATCAATTTAAGAAAAATTCAAAAAAATCAAGGGGAAAAAAATAGGAAAAATCGGGGATAAACTTAAGCCCTTTTGGGTTACTTTTTTTAACGATTTCTAAACGTTTAAGTTTTTAAGCTTAAGCGACCGCTTTCTCTAATTTTTTTCTAACAGTCTTGGCTTTTTATGTCGAAATATTAGCCCATTTTGGAAAAAAATGTCAAGCTCTTAGGGCTATCGGCCGTCTAGCTATCCCCATAAACTCGCTATTCTTCATCTAGGGGGTTAAAGGGTAGTAGGAAAAAGGCTACCTTGTCAAAGAGTAGCCTAACAAAAAAACTTCAAATTGGAGTGTTTGACGTAGTAGAGTTTAGCTATTTTTTTAAACTTCTAAATGCGGTATTTACGGGCTAGCTTAACGCTAGATATAAGCCTCTAATCTTATCACGCGAGGGCGAAGCACGAGCGTGGATATTAAATATCTCTTTCGCTTGTGAGGTTTTTTTGCTTGTCGCGCGTTTGGGATTGTCTTGCTCTTATTCCTTCGGAATGGTTGAGTTTGGGTTAGACAATCGCCGACTTTTTTTGTCGGATATGGTTTGTATTCTAGCCGGATTTTTGGCATATTGTCAAGAGTTATAGCGAAACTCTATTCACGCGTACGCGCGCGTAATTTAACTAAATTAAGAAAACGCGCAAAAAGTGCTCGCAAGCCCCTAAATTTAGGGTCGCGCGCAGGTTTTGTTTTTTTCGTTTTTCGGCTAAGACATTCCCATTTCCAGCTCGTCTTTTTTTCTTTTTTTCTTTATGGTCGTTTGCCTCGCGTCGTCTTCTTGCTGCTTGACCGATTTTGTCTTGACTTCTTCGTATTTTTATAGCCATTTCAGCCTGTTGGCGCTTGCGCTCCGTTTCTAGCTTGCGTTCGCGCTCGCGATGGATAGCGTCGGCGGGGTCGTAGTTTAGGGGCTCTGACATAGCTATCCAGCGACATTTGGCGGTGTGGGGGCACGCCGCTTTTTTTTCGTATTTTTTTCGATATTTTTAAGCACCTCTGTCTTAATGATATTTTTTTCTCCACCTCGCTGTCCGCTTTTTTTCCATTTTTTTCCACGCCCTCTTGGATTTCCGTCCACGGGTCGCGGAATATAGGCTCGGGTTCAGGCTCGGGCTCGTAGTATTTCGGGCGGTCGTCTATTTTTTTCGCTCGTAGTCGTCAAATCTGCGGCGGCGCGGCTCGGGCTTTGGCCTCTCATAGCCGTATATGTTGGTGAAGTCGTCTTTTTAGGCTCGGGCTTTGGTTCGGGTTTAGCTTCGCTTTGCTCGCTACCGTCGCTACGCTTGAGAGGTTTTTGCTCGGGCTCAGGGTTTAGGTTTAGGTTCGATTTTTGCGGGTTCTGACTTTGGCTCGGTTTTTTTACGGGTTCGGGCTGTTTCTCGGCCTCTAGCTCGTCGATTATGTCGAATGCGCCCTTTGGCGGCATTTGGGGCGCAGTTCGGCGGGCTTCCTCTTTCTCGGCCTCTAGCTGCTTTTTGTTTCTTTACGTTCGCTTCGGTTATCTCGGCGATTTTTTTCGTTTAGCTCTTTGATTTGCGCGGCTTGCTCGGCTATTTTTTTCTTTGTCTAGCTCGGATTGTTTTTTTGGCGTTTAATATGTCGTTATTTAGGTCTTTTACTTGCTGTCTAAGCGTTTTTTTAGCTCCTCTAGGCGGGCTTTGTTATCTGCTTCCTGCTCGGCGTATTCTTCACGCCCCGCGCCTTTTTTTCGCGGAGTAGGGCGCGTTCGGCGGCTACGAGTATGCGGTTTTCCTCGTCCATCTCTTTGAGCTCGTCTTTTATGCGCTTAGCTTCGGCCGCGTATTCGCGCAGGGGCTTGGCGCAGGTCGCGGTTCTCGATACGGCGTTGAGCGGCTTCGCTCTTTGCGATGTCGCTAAACCTGCCCTCGATGAGCGCTCGAATATCGTTTTTGATTTCATCGTTTGGCGCGTGCTGTATGGCGTAATCGAAAAGCTCGTGTTGTTTATGCTCCGGGATTTGCTTTAATATTCTGTAAATTTTTGTCTTGAAGTTCGCTAGGGGTTTTTGGCCGCAGTCGTTCGCAATTATCGCGACGGCGCGGTTTAAATTTCTCTCGGACTTTAAATATATCGACCTCGTTTTTTTATTTTCTCGTCGTTTTTCCCACGTTTTTCTAGCAATGAATACGGCGAGCTGCGTTACGCTCCCAAAAAAATATAAAAAAATCGAGCGAATCGCGTCTTTCTGGGCTTCTAACAAGAAAATTTTCCTTGCGGGTTAGGCCAACCTGCAATATCATTTCCCATTTGAATAAACGCTAGGGCGATATCTCCCCGATTCTCTAATTTGCTCCCAGTCTATTTTGTCGCTCATACATTTCGAGCGGCGCTCCCTAGCTTCCATTATTTCAGGGAATTTCCGCTCCCATTCTTCGCGCTTTGCTTCTCTCTCGGCGAGTTTTGCCTCCCACGCCGCTTGTTTTTTTCTTGCCACGCTTTTTTTCTTTTTCTGCGAGTTTTTGCTCCCATTCTTTATTTAATTTTTCCTTCCGCACGTTTCATCTGCTTGTAGTCGCGCATATTCTTGAAATGCTTTGCGCCCGTAATTTCGGCCGGTTTTCCGCGTATCATACCCAATTCTTCGGCCACAATGTCTTGGATTTTTTTCGGTACACGTCCTTTTTTTGTCAAATAGCAGGTAGGCCATAGATTTGCCCGTGAGCGGGTCTTGAGTTAGCCACGTGGTTTGGGCGTGCACGTTTAACACAAAGTCGCCCGTTTTTTTCGTCGATGTGCCCTTCGTCGCGATGTATCGCGGTTTGAATGGGGATAAAGCCCGTTATTTCTTGTATTCTTGCGTTCACTCTTTGCACGTCCGCCATTGTGTGCCGTCCGCGCAGGTTTAATGCACTTTCCCAGAGCTTATTCTCCGCTTTCATATTCGTTCTTCTGCCCGTGTTTTTTTAAAAAAATTGTCGTCGGCTTTTTGCGCTTAATTCCTCAAACATTTGGCGGGCTTCTTCGGCCGTGCGGTCGCATTCGTTTTTTTGGCGTAATTCTTCGTTCGACGTCTCGGGAATAAAAAGCTTCGCGGCTGTTGTGGAAAAAAAGCTATGGTTTCCGCTTTCTGAAAAATGTATGCACGCTTCCGCGCCGTTGTCTCTTACTTTTCGGGTCATTTTATAAGCTCCTTTTTTTCGGGGGATTTTATGGGTTATTTTTTTGCCACCCTTGCGGTGGTAAAAAAATCGTACGGAAGGTTTACCTTCCATAGCACGTACTATTGAAAGGGCGAGCCTTTCAGCGTACGATTTTTCTTGACCGCAAGGGTCAAGAAAAATATCAAGCAGTATAGCTTCCGTGTGGGGCGTTGGTTTCGGCTTCGGGGGTTGTTGTTTCTTGCGGTTCGGATTTAGGCGTTTCGAGTAGGCTCGTCGCGTCGCAAAGTAGTTGCAATTTTGCGTTTATTTCGGCTTTGGTTTCTCGGTATTTTTTTAAGCACTTTTTGCGCTTTTTTTCTACGTCATTTTCAGCCGATTTAATTTTGGCGTTAATGGTCTTATCTTGCGATAGAAGCGAGGCAAGCGTCCTGCGCGCTGCGTCGTTTCTTTTTGAGTTCGTCGTTTGACATTTTAGTCTCCTTAATTTTTAAATTTACTCTTGTAATAATTATAGTGAGACGTTTAACAATTTTAAAGGGTTTAGACGACTTAGAAAACGGGTTGCCCGTAAAAGGGCGTGATTTTTTTGCTGTTTTAGGCCTCCTTTTATGTTGTTATTTTTTTGGCGGCGGTTCGCTTGTGGATTGCGTCGTCGCTATTTGCTCGAAGTCAAGCGACATAAAAAAAGTTTCGTCATACGAGCCGCCCTCGATTTCTATTTTTTTGGGCTTTTTGGCTCTTCCAAACTAACGCGAGCTTCGTCATCGCCGCCTTTCCGCGCATTTTTTTCGGCATTTTCTTTTGATTACGGCCACGTCTGCTGCGCTCACGCTGATATTTCGCCCCGCGATGTGTAGCTTTTTCGCCGTTTTTTTGAGCGTAAATGCACGTCTAGGGCGCGTTTCTTCGGGTGCTTTGATATTCGGATTTGCCCGTCCTCGCCTATCTCGCCGATTTTTTTAGACGTTTTATTTCCGCCGTCTCTTTGGCTCGCGCGGCCGTAGTCTTTGCTCTCGCTTGGGCTTTGTTTTTCTTGCTCGTCCGTCGGATAGAGGACAAAATCAAACAAGCAAATATCCTCTTTCCTTATCGCCGTGTGTGCTTTTTTGCGCTTTCCCGTGCGGTGGCGGCGTTGATATGCGTCGATTTTTGTCATTAGCTCTCGCAATTTTTGGGCGGTTTCCTTGAAATTGCGGCTCATTGTGGAGTTTTGGGCGTAACGTATCTTTTTAGCGTCCTGCACCCCTTGATTTTCGCGCATTCGTAGCGTTTGCCGTCCGTGCCGTAGCGTGTTTTTTTCTTGATAAATCGAGCTTCACGCGGCGCGAGTGCGTGAGCTGTTTGAGCAAATAGGCCGTGCGGGGCGTCCTCGAAATGGCTTCCCCGCCCCCTAAATACTCGGCTATTTTCTCCGCCACGTGCTCTTTCAAGGCTTGGGGGATAAATGCGATTGCGTGCACGTGGGGCGCGCCATTTTCGTGCTTCTCATAGCACCACGAGATGAAACAAGCTACCCCCAGCGTATTAAGAAATGCCAAAAAGCTCGCGGATAGATTGCGCCAAATGCTCGGCTATTTGGGGATTACTCGCTCGGCCGCCCTTCATTTGCGGGTAGCGCGTATTTTTTTGGCCGTGAGCGTAACGCCCACCGCGGTAAATCCGAGCCGCCTAAGTAAAGGGGCGATTGATATTTTTTTGCTAACGACGGCAGGGGCGGAGCTTGTCCGCTCCCTCAGTTGCTTTGTTTCGATTATCTCGACGGCTTTTTCAGGGGTTACCGGTGCGGGGGCGTGTATAGCGAAACTCATTTATCGACATTCCCCGCAATAGCGCGCTCTGATTGCGATTTTTTTAAGTGCATTTTTAGCAAAAAAATACATTAAAATTTCGTCGTTCCGAGAGGAATGGCCGTTGGTTTTTTTCGACGGTCTTGGCTTCTTTTTTTATCCTCATAATTTTAATCCCAAAAACAGCTTCTGCATAGTTAAACCACCAGCTTAAGACCTTTCTCGTTATGTGTTCGCTTGTTGATTTGTTATATGCCGCCTGCACTTTAGTTTTGCTCTTATTTTTTTGAGTACCTTGTGGCTCATCGCACGCTCAACTTCATAGTCCATAAGCCCGTTATGCGGCATATGATGATTTGCTTGCGTCGTAATTATTTTTCTAAACGAATGGAATACGAGATGTTGCGCCGTTCTCGGCCTTATTTCCTTAATCGGACATCTATGCAACGCTTTAGCCAGCGTGCCGTCCGAGAGAGGCGTACCCGTTCGCGACGGAAACGCGAGGCCGCCGTAGTTTGCTTGTATTAGCTTTTTCCAACCATTCCCCTAGCTTTCTAGGCAGGCCGATGTATTCGTCCCCGTTTTCCTCGATTTTCATCTGTTCGGGAGTAAAATGCAGGTAATATTCGCCATTATCGTCGATTTTTTTAAATTTCTCGCCCGTCAAAAAAATCGGACGTTTTCGGCGCGTAAACCAGTGCAAAAGCCGAAAACAAGGGCATTTCGGACGCTTTCTAATTCTGGGTATCGCGAAACGTAGACGGCGAGGGTCTTTAGGTCATCGGTCGCCCGTTCCTCCACCCACGGGAAGCCGTGGCTTTTTCGGCAAGCTCATATCCGTGAGTAACGTTTCCTTCGGCTCGAAAAGCGCCTCTTGGATAAATTTCTCGTCTCTTTGCGAAGGCAAAAAAACATAGTGCAAAAAGCTCGAAAAAAATCCCGCAGAGCCGCGAAAAAGCTGGCGATTATACAAGCTTTGTGCGATAGGCTGAAGGTGCTTTTCTTTGTCTATAGTTTTTATACTTAGTTCGTGTAAAGGCTTAATTTTTGCCGAATATTTCGTATTTTTTTCTTCAGCGTTCGTGGCGACCAAGCGGCTTTTTGAGCGTCGATATATTTTTTTCAAACACGTGAGCTACGGTGACTTTTGAGTTTCTGCGGATTTTGGGGGTCAAGACGCCTACTTCTGATTTCCTGAAGCTTTTTTTCAAGGCGTCTTTATACGTTGTAGTGTAACACGACCCTATTTTTTTCCACGATTGAGCCGCCGCGCACGAAATAATACTCTCTGACGTATTTCTTGGGCTTTTTGATAAATCTAACGGCCAATCCGTCGGGGGTCAACGTCTGTCTTAACGTCTTTTTTTCTCGAAGGGAAGGCGATATTCTCGTAGATATTTGTCGGGGTCTACCCTAAACTGAGGGGCTTTGCTAATAAGCGGAAGCGTTTGTGTTGCCATAATGCAGTCCTTTTTAGTGAATTTCACAAATAATTATAGCTGTAGGACTGTTTAATTTTTGAATTTTGACCTAATCTGACCAAATTTGTATTAGTCATAGAAAAATAGTCACGTAGCTTGTCATTCGGCTGGTGTTTATCGTAGCTGTTTTTTTCGAGAGGACCTATTTCCGGGAGTTTGCCCTCGGCTGTTGAGCGTAGGCAATATGTATGGTGCGACCTGCGAGATTTGAACTCGCACACCCTTCGGCACTACCACCTCAAAGTAGCGTGTCTACCGTTCCACCAAGGTCGCACGTGGATTAAAAGAACAAAGAGCGGGACGAGCCCGCCCAAGATTATAACATTGGGTTTGCGTAAAGAACGATTAGCGCGATAACTGGTGCGTAGATAACTTGCGCTTCGATCATCGCAAGAGCAACGAACATCGTCGTAGTTAGCTTGCTGCCTACGCCTGGATTTCTAGCTGTGCCTGAGATTGTCGCAGATGCGGTATTTCCCATACCGATAGCGCCGCCAAGAGCCGCTAGGGCCTAGACCAACCGCTGCTGCAAGAACAGAGTAAGATTTTTAGCATTTCGCCACCGTCCGCAAATGCGAAGCTGGCAATTGCCATCATTAAGAAAAACAACTTTTTTTCATAAAGTCTCCTTATAAATTTAAGCCATTTCGGATCAGACCCCTACTTTGAAACTTTGAGAGCGCATTTTATAAAAATTTAGCTTTGAGTTACTTAAAACCGAGAAAAAAATTTACTCATAAATTTTTCCCGTTCGTCAAATTTGCCGCCGCTAGTGCTACAAATTACAAAAAATTTCAGCGATGTTTCGTTTTTCCACGAATTTATTTAAAAAAATTAGAATTTTAAAAAGCTTTTTTTATGCTAGCCTCGCTTCTGAAATTTCAAATACTAAGGTTAAATTTGGCGCAGGATAAATTTTTCTAAAAATCGGCTTTATATTAGCCGTCGCGGGCTCTGCGGTGGGTCTTGGAAATGCGTGGAAATTCCCGTATCTAGTCGGTCAAAACGGCGGTTCGGCCTTCGTGCTTTTGTATCTTTTTATGACGTTTTTTTATTGGGCTTGCGATATTTTTTTCGGCGAGATAGCTATCGGCAAACTTTCCGAGTCTGACCCCGTAAACGCCTTTAAAAAAACTTGCAGCAAAGCGCAAAGAAGCGTGGAAAATTTGCAGGGTTTTACGATGATTGGCGCGATCATCATCGCCTCTTTTTACACGGTCATCATCGGATGGATACTAAAAATACGCAGTGATGGTAATAACCGAGCTACCAAAGGACGTTGAGGCTTCGGAGAAAAATACTTTCGGAAATTTCTACACTAACGACGCCGCGTCTCAGATTTCTTTACTTCACGATCGTGTTTTTTTCTCTGCATTTTTTTATCGTATCAAAGGGCATAAAAAAAGCGGCATAGAGCGCGTAAACGTATGGATGATGCCATCGCTTCTTATCTTGCTTATAATCATGCTTAGCTACTCGTTTACGATGGACGGCTTCGTGCAGTCGGCTAAATTTTTACTGGTTCCGGATTTTTTTCAAAACTAGGCGTAAGCAGCATTCTTACCGCGCTTGGACTCGCGTTTTTTTACGCTATCTCTGGGTGTCGGCGTCATTATCGTCTACTCTGCGTCATTGCCTGATAATACGAATCTGGTTAGCTCCTCGATCATCATCGTCGTCATAAACGTCGTGATGGGCATTTTGATGGGGCTTGTTATTTTTTTACCTTTGTATTTGAGTTTGGCGCGACGCCTAGTCAGGGCGTGGGGCTAGTGTTTATCTCGCTGCCGACGCTATTTGCGAAGCTCGGTACGCTCGGACACGTGCTGGCGTTTGCATTTTTCTCGGCTCTGCTTTTTGCGGGCATTACCTCGGCCATCTCGATGCTGGAGCCTTTCACGCACTATCTCATCCGCGATTTGGCTTTTCTCGTAAAAAGCCCTCGCACTAATCGGCGCTTTTATTTACTGCATGGGCATTTTGTGCATACTTTCAAGCATAGATGGCGTTAAAGAAAAATTTGGTATTTTTTTGGCAAGAGTTTCTTTGACTGCCTTGATTTTCTCAGCTCAAACATCATCATGCCAATTGGCGGCATCACGGTGTCGATTTTCGTCGGGTTTGTCATCAAAAAAAGACGCGCTTTATATACTTTTTTTGGGCCGTATATGAGTAGGGGCCGTTTTTTTGGAAATGGTATTTTATGATTAGATTTGTCGCTCCTATTAGCATCGTCATCATTACGATAAATGCGCTAAGGGGCTAAGCGTGGCAAGCGATAAATTTACTAAAATCGGATTTATATTATCCATCGTGGGTGCTGCGATCGGGCTTGGCAACGCATGGAAATTCCCATACATGGTCGGCGCAAACGGCGGTTCGGCGTTCGTGCTTTTATACCTCGTTTTTGCCGTTGCGGTCGGGCTTAGCATATTTTTTGCCGAGATGGCGATGGGTAAAATTTCAAACGCCGATCCCGTTAACGCCTTTCGCTCGCTCGCTCCTAAAAACGGCAAATTTTGGGGATATGCGGGCGTCATAATGATAACTGGCGTTTTGGTGGCGTCGTTTTATACGGTTATCATCGGCTGGGTTATTAGGTATTCGGTCTTATCTCTTGGCGAGCTTCCGCAAAGTATCGCGGTTTCGGGCGAAAATTTCGGCAAATTTATAAGCTCTGATATCTCGGGTCAAATTTTATACTTTAGCATCGCGTTTGCAGCCTACTTTTTCATCCTTTCAAAGGGCATAAAAGGCGGCATCGAGCGCATAAATTTATGGCTTTTTGCCGACGCTTTTCTTGCTACTTATTTTTTTATGCTTATTTACTCGATGCAGATGGGCGGATTTTTCGCAGGCGGCGGAGTTTTTTTGCTAGTGCCTGATTTTTCTAAGATCACGAGTGAGGCGGTGTTTGTCGCTCTTGGGCTTGCCTTTTTTACGATGTGCGTTGGTATAGGTGCGATCGCTACGTATTCGGTAAGTTTAGACGATAAGACAAATCTTTTCACATCTTCGCTCTACGTCGTCGCGCTAAATATCATCGTTAGCGTCGTCATCGGCCTCATTGTTTTTTTACCTTTGTTTTTTTGAGTACGGCGAGCAGCCCAGCCAGGGTGTGGGGCTTGCGTTTATATCGCTGCCTACGCTGTTTGCTAAGCTAGGAGCTATGGGAAACGTCTTAAGCTTTACGTTTTTTTACCGCGCTTATTTTTTTGCGGGGCTTACGTCGGCTATCTCGATGGTCGAGCCGCTCGTTTTTTTATCTCATAAACGAGTTTAAGATCCCTCGTCTGGGTGCGATTGCGATCGTTGGCGTTTGCGTTTATTGCCTGGGCACGCTTTGCGCGCTTTCAAATATTACCGAATTTAAAGAAGCGCTCGCCTTTTTTTCGGCAAGGGATTTTTTTCGACGTTTTAGACTATCTTAGCTCAAATATCATGCTGCCGCTTGGCGGTATTGTGATAGCGGTATTTGTCGGCTACGCGATGAAAAGAGGAAGCCCTAGAGGAGCTATTTTTGCCGTATATGGGCAGGGCGGTTTTTGAGATTTGGTATTTTTTACTGCGATTCGTCGCGCCGATTTGCATTTTAGCGATAATGATAAGACAAATTTTGGGGAGTTAAATGGAACGAAATTTAAAAAAAGTAGAGAGGTTTTTCGATAAAGTCGGCAATATCGTGGGCTACATCTGTATCTTTGTGATGTTTTTGATGATCGCGGACGTTTTTTTTAACGTCACGGCGAGATATTTTTTCAAATACGGCAACGTAGGCCTCCAAGAGCTCGAGTGGCACTTTTTTTAGCGTCATCATCCTGCTTGGCATGAGCTACGCGCTAAAAGACGATACGCACGTGCGAGTGGATATATTTTACGAAAAGATGAGTGTAAAGAAAAGGGCGCTCATAAATATGGCTGGCGTTATCCTTTTTATCCTACCGCTTGCGCTTTTGGTCGCGTGGCTGAGCTGGGACTACGTCGTAGAGGCGTACGAGAGCGGCGAGGGTAGCGCGGATCCTGGCGGTTTGCCGTATCGCTGGGTTATCAAGGCCTTTATCCCGTTTAGCTTTTGGCTACTTATATTTTTTTTAGCGTCGGCTACTTTGTAAAGTGGCTAAATGTCTATCTGGACGCCAGATCACATTGAAGCGAAGAGGGCAAATTTGACGCAAATTTAAACCAAACTGCGCAACAAGGAGAGGGAAAATGACCGGCATCGTTATGTTTTTTTAGCCGCGCTTTTTTTATGCTTGCTATCGGCTTTAGCGTCGCATTTACCTTTGGCGCAATAGCCGTTATTTTCGGACTCATCGGCGGTATGGTCGAGAGCTTTGGTGGCGGCAACGGCTTTATGGGCGGGCTTGAGATATTTAAAGAGACCTTTAACTTCATGCCTTACCGCATTTACTCGATAATGGAAAAATAAAAATCCTCATCGCTGTGCCGCTTTTTCGTTTTTATGGGCATTATTTTTACAAAAAGACCAAGCTAGCCGAGAGGCTGCTCGAGTCTATGGCGTTTTTTTATTCGGCGAGATTCGCGGCGGCGTGGCGATTAGTACCGTTTTGGTGGGCGCGCTGCTAGCCGCATCTACGGGCGTTGTGGGCGCTAGCGTCGTAGCCATGGGCGTTATGAGCTTGCCCGTGATGCTAAAAATACAACTACAATAAAGCCTTAGGTTGCGGCACTATCTGTGCTTCGGGTACGCTTGGGCAGATCATCCCGCCTTCCATCGTTCTAATTATCCTGGGCGACGTATTTACGGTGCCTGTGGGCGATCTTTTTCCGCGAAGCGATATATCCTGGACTAGCGCTTGTTGGCGCTTATATAGCCTATATCCTTATCATCTCTTACGTGAAAAAGGACTACGCGCCGCCGGTCGTCGTCGAAAGCGACATGCCTAAATCAAAAGCAAATTTTAAACGCTATCCTCGCAATTTTACCGCCTTTGGTGCTTGTTGTGCTAGTGCTTGGTTCGATATTTGAAGGCATCGCTACACCAACGGAGAGCTCGGCGTTTGGCTGTGTGGGTGCGATCTTGCTTTCGGTTTTTTTACAGGACTTTTTCGTTTAAAATGCTAAAAAGAAGCGCTCGAAGAGAGCGTCAAAACCACGGCAGTCGTCTTTACTATCCTTATCGGAGCGACCGCGTTTTTCGATGGTGTTTAGCTACACCGGCGGCGACGAGATCGTAGAGGAAGTGATGTCAAATTTGCCTGGCGAAAAAAATGGGGCTTTATCATCTTAGCTATGATTACGATTTTTTTGCGCTCGGATTTTTTTATAGATTTCGTCGAGATTTCTTACATCGTGCTACCGATCTTAGCGCCGATAGCCGTAAATTTGAGGCATAAATCCGCTATATTTCGCTATCGTTATCGCGATGAATTTACAGACTTCGTTCCTCACGCCGCCGTTTGGCTTTAGCCTCTTTTTATCTAAAAGGCGTAGCGCCCGCCGAGGTCAAGACCTCCGACATCTACCGCGGCGTGGTGCCTTTTATCGGGATACAAATTTTTAGTTTTGATCATTTTTACGATCATCTTGTTAGGCTAGAATTTATCTTTGTAAGGCTATAATCTCTTAAAATCATCCAAAGGAGAGAAAATGAGAGAAATAGCCTTAGTTTCGGCGTTTGCGCTGATAGCGAGCGCCGAAAGCAACCTGATAGAAATTTACAAAAAAACGCCTCATTTATCCATCAAAATTTCACCGACCAAAAAAAGCGATTTGAGCTTAATGTGCCCGATTTCATCGAGCTTGAGGACATCGATGTGGCTGCGTCGTGCGAGCTAGTGAGTCTAAACTTTAAACGAAGCAAAGCCCGCAGAAAAACGAGGCCTATGCTAAATTTAAGCAAAAACGAAAAAAAGAGCTTGGGGAGCTAAACGATAAACTGAACGCGCTAAACTCCAAAAAAACGCTTTTTAAAATAATTTTCCCGCTTTTTAAAGAGCAAAGCGTCGCAATTGGACGCTGACGGTGATCAAATTTACGAAGCCGTGCTAAAAAAATCTAGCTCACATTTCGCAAACCAAAAAAAGCAAATCGACGAGCTGAAAAAGGAAATGAACAAGGCTGAGGTTAAGTACTCAAAAAGCTTGATTTGAAATTCGAGTGCGACCCAAAACAGGTCAAGATCTCCTATCCCGTGGGCGTTAGCGTAAATTTGAAAAAAATAAAAATCCATGCCGACGTCGCAAAGGGCAAGGTTGAAATCTCGCAAAATCTGACCGTGACGAATCCTCTGGGTATCGATCTAAACTCCCTTACGATCGCGCTTTATCCGTTTTACTACTCGTCAAATTTGACGCCCGCCCCGTTTTATCCGCGTTATGAGGGCAAGCCAAAACCGCGAAATATGATGCCGCTAGCAGCCGCGCCGATGATGGAGGCGAGTGCTGATATGGTCGTGGCAAAAAGCGTCCGCAAAGAAAAAAATAGCGTAAAAGACGTACGGGCTAGTAACGACGAAAAACGCGCTCGCAAACGCATGGCGCATCGAGGGCGTTAGCTTAAAAAGCGGACGAAACGGCGGATTTTGCTTATGACAAACAGAGCCTGGACGCTAAAGTTTGACCTCGTGATCGACGGCTACGGCAGCGCGAGCGCTTTTGTTAGAGCCGCGTTTAAGCCGGAGCGTAGCATAGAGGGCGCACAAAGCGAGTTTAAGATTGACGGTATAAATATTGGCAAAAGATACGTAGGCTACGCCGCCGGCGAGGAGGCGAAGGAGTTTTTTTCGGCAAAAACGAGCTTGTTAGCGTGAAAAAAAGAAGCCAACGGCGAATATACGAAAGAGTCGTTTTTCGGCTCTAAAAAACAAGATCTCGCGCGGATATAAATATAGTGTCAAAAACGGCTCGAAACTCGCGTGGGACGTGGTTTTAGAGGAGCAAACACCGGTTAGCACGCATGAGAGCGTGAGCGTGAGCGTGAAAAACGACCCGAAAGAAAACGAGATAGGCAAAGACGGCAAAGTAACATGGAAATTTGCGCTTAAGCCAAATGAGAGCAAGGAAGTAAATTTCTCATATGAGCTAACCAAGCCGAGCGAATAAGATTGTAAATTTCTTGCTACGGCTTGTCTTTTTGAGCGTCTTTGAATGAGTTTGAGATTTTAAGTCTGCGGCAGACTACTTGTCTAGCCTTGACTTAAAATTTCTGCACAACATTCAAATCCATCTCAAAAATACTTCGCCTTATCGTTTTATGTTCAAATTTGAAGTCAAATTTACACATTCACTCACTGAGACCCACATCTTTAAAAACGTAAATTAGCACATTCGGCGCATAAGCGCCAAACAAAAACCTGCACGTAGTGCAGCAACCTCTCACGTGCAGTGGGGTTGGAGAGGGCATGGGAGAGGGTCTGTCTCCGACAGTTACGAGCGCAAAGCGCGAAGTAAAGGAAGGCGACGCTCTACTTTGCTTCGCTCGTAGCTGCAAGCAGACCGTAAGTAGAAACCCCTTCCTCTCCCAAAGAAAAAGAAAAACAGATAAATCACTAAGGAGATCTTTTTGCTTCGGCTTTGCCTCACTTTGCGCTTACGCTCCCTTTGAGAGTTGTTAACAGAGCGCCATCCAAATCCCGTCTCTTTTACATGAAGCAAAAAAACCTAAAAATTAACCAAGCCAATTTACTATCGTCAAGGCGCGGGTCTCGGTGCGTAAAATTTAGCGAATTCATCTTGGTCAAATTTGCTGGATTAAAAGCCAAATTTGACTCGCAAAAGCTAAAAACCAAACTCCGCGTAAAATTCATTCAGGTAGTCCGAGTAGTAGGTGTTGCCGTTTCTAGCGTCAAATGTGCCCGCTATCTCCACGGCTATCTTGTAGTCGTTCTCGTCACCAAATGCGCTAACGGCGATGAAAAAAATCGTAAGTCATTTAGATCGTCGTTGCCCTCAAGGATCGCCGCGGAGTGCTTGCGCGCTAAATTTAGCGCCGTCTCGCGCTCGTCCAGCCTAATGGCAATCTCGATTAGCGGGGCGACCATGTTTATGACGCGAGGATTTGACTCGATCGTTGCCGCAGCCTTTGGTAGCAGGGCTTTTGCCTCTTCTATCTTGCCTGTTTTAATCATACTAAAAAAGTATCGGTGCGTAGGTCGTGTGAGGCACTTCGGCACAGGTTAGCTCGCCAGAGAGTATCGGCGCGGCAAGCTGAAGCGCCGCTGCGTGCTCGCCGGCAAAAGTTTAAATAGGCGATCTCACCCGATGCCTCGCACGCCTCGCAGTCGGCCATATCGTCTTTGGCGAGCTTTTTCCATAGCTCGTAGTTCGTCTTCGCCTCTCTAGCATCGCCCATGTCGATGTTTTGATTCATCAAGGCCTTGTAGTAGGCAGCCAGCGAGAGCTCCATGCGCTCGTAGTAAAAACAGCATCGCTTCGTTTACCTCGTCTATTAGCTCCTTTTTCTATCATGGAGCTTTGAGCGACGCCCGAGACGATCCATTTAAATTTCCACAGGCAGTCTACAAAGTCGTCAGAAATCTGGGTATTCGCTCTCGTTTTTCTTTTTGAATTTTTGCACGATATAGTCCGTGAGCCACATTAGCGCTCTGGTTCTTAAAAACGCGCCGAATTTTTCAAATTCGTCGTTTAGCACAAAGTCGCAAATTTGTGCGGCAAAGCTCAAATCCTGCGCCTCTACGGCGTCTCTTATCTCGTCAAACAAAAAAACTCTTCTTTACCTGTCAATCTATCAAATTCTTTTAGCTTTTTGTAAAGCTCTTCTAGCGTGCGCTCTTGCATTTGCTCCCCTTGCTAAACATTTTTGTGATAATGCTTTGATTTATTATATCCACTTAATCTAAAACAAGGTAAAATTAGCACGATTTTGAAATTTGAAAGGGCGGCAAAATGGCGAAAAATTTATAGACGTTATGGACACTACCTTTAGAGACGGCTTTCAGTCGGTTTTCGGCGCTCGCGTGGCGATGGCGGACTTTTTACCCGCGGTTAGCGCGGCTAAAGAGGCTGGTATAACGCACTTTGAGTTTGGCGGCGGGGCGCGGTTTCAGAGCCTTTATTTTTATCTAAACGAAGACGCGTTTGCGATGATGGATACATTTCGTGAAACGGTCGGGCCCGAGGCAAACTTGCAAACTCTAAGCCGCGGCGTAAATACCGTGACGCTAGATACGGGCAGCCGCGAGCTAGTCGATCTACACGCAAAGCTCTTTAAAAAAAGCACGGCACGACAACGATACGAAACTTTGACGCGCTAAACGACGTGGAAAATTTTGAAAATTTTTCTGGCGAACGTATCGCTCATCACGGACTAAATCACGAAGTGGTCGTTACAATGATGGATCTGCCTGCGGGCTGTTCGGGTGCACACGACGTGGCGTTTTACGAGCGGATTTTTGCGCGAAGTTTCAGACGCGGGCATACCGTATCACAGCGTTTGTTTCAAGGACGCCAGTGGTACGAGCAGCCCGCAAAAAGTATATGAAACTATCAAAATGGCTCGCAAACTCCTCCCGCAAAATACCCACATCAGACTCCACACTCACGAAACCGCAGGCGTTAGCGTCGCTTGTTATATGGCGGCCCTTGAGGGCGGCGCAGACGGCATAGATCTAGCCGCAAGCCCGGTTAGCGGCGGCACCAGCCAGCCAGATATCCTAACTATGCTGCATGCCGTTAAAGGCAAAAAACTACGATCTGGGCGGACTTGACGTGGAGAAAAATCTTAAAAATACGAAAGCGTGCTAAATGAGTGCTTGAAAGACTATTTCCTGCCGCCTGAGGCTGTGCAGGTTAGCCCGCTCATACCGTTTAGTCCGATGCCAGGTGGCGCACTAACGGCAAATACCCAAATGATGCGCGATAATAATATCTTGGATAAATTTCCAGAAGTTATCCTTGCTATGCGCGAAGTCGTACAAAAGGGCGGTTACGGCACGAGCGTGACGCCTGTGAGTCAGTTTTATTTCCAACAGGGCATTTAACAACGTGATGTTTGGCCCATGGAAAAAGATCGCCGAAGGCTATGGCAAAATGGTACTAGGCTACTTCGGCAAAAACGCCCGTAGAGCCCGATAAGAGCCTGGTTAAGCTAGCTAGCGAGCAGCTAAGCTTTAAAAACCGACCAAAGAACACGCCATGGATATCGCCGACAAAGACGAGAGCAAGTCGCTTAAATTTACGCGCGAGCTACTCAAAAAAAGAGGGCATCGAGCCTAGCGAGGAAAAATATCTTTATCGCTGCAGCGTGCAAGGAAAAAAAGGCATCGCGTTTTTTTAAAAAGGCGAAGGCAAGGTAAATATCCGAAAAAAATCCGCAAATGCGGCCGAAACGAGCGCACCGACCCCACGCGCGAAAAACTCCGATAAACGAAAAAAATACAGCATTACCGTAAACGGCAAAAATTTGACGTCGAGGTCGCAGACGCTGACGGCAAAGCCGAGATAAAAAGCGTAAAACCAGCAAGCGTAGCGCACATGCCGCCTCCGGAGCCTCTCCGGCTAAAACGACCGGCGGTAGCGGCGAGCCGGTAAAAAAAGCACGCTTCCTGGAAACGTGTTTAAAAATCCCTAGTCGCAGTGGGCGATAGCGTGAAAAAAAGGGACAAAGGATGTTCGTGCTAGAAGCCATGAAGATGGAAATAGACGTAAACGCTCCAAAAAGACGGGCTCGTGACGTCTATCGAGGTGCAGCAAGGACAAACCGTAGCAAACGGTCAAATTTTAGCGGAAAATTTAATCCAAAAAAAGGAAGAAAAAAATGGTAAATGAAATAGAAAAAAATTAGGCCTTAAGGACATCAAAAAAATCAACCACAACCTAAGCTACGACGAGCTTTTTCGAGCTTGAAAAAAAGCGATGGAGTGAGGGACGCGTTAGCAGCAACGGCACCTTTATGGTTGATACCGGCATCTTTACGGGTCGCAGCCCAAAGGATAAGTACTTCGTAAAACAAGATCCAAGCCAAAAAAATACATCGCTTGGGGCAAGGTAAATCAGCCTATTTCAAAAGAGCTTTTCGATAAGCTTTTAGCTAAAGCCAAAGCCCAGCTAAGCGGCAAAGAAATCTTTATCCAAGACGCGTTTTGCGGCGCTAGCGAAAAAGAGCAAAAAAATCGGTTCGTTTTGTAACCGAAGTCGCGTGGCAGGCGCATTTTGTTAAAAAAATATGTTCATTCGCCCAAGCGAGGCGGAGCTAGCTAAATGTAGCCCGGATTTCGTCGTTTACAACGCGTGCAAATGCAAAAAAACGAAGATTGCAAAGAGCAGGGGCTAAACTCCGACGTTTTCGTTATCTTTAACGTCGAGGAAAACGTCGCTGTTATCGGCGGCACGTGGTACGGCGGCGAGATGAAAAAGGGCATTTTCTCGATGATGAACTACTGGCTGCCGCTTGAGGGCAAGCTAAGTATGCACTGCTCGGCAAACGTGGGCAAAGATGGCGACACGGCGCTATTTTTTTCGGTCTAAGCGGCACGGGTAAAACCACGCTCTCGACCGATCCAAACCGCAAGCTAATCGGAGATGATGAGCACGGCTGGGACGATGAGGGGATATTTAACTTCGAGGGCGGCTGCTACGCGAAATGCATAAATTTAGACCCGAGCAGCGAGCCTGAAATTTACGCTGCGATCAAACGCGACGCATTGCTTGAAAACGTGGTCGCGGATGAGGCTGGCGTCGTGGACTACAAAGACGGTAGCAAGACCGAAAAACACGCGCGTTAGCTACCCGATCTATCATATCGATAACTACGAGCCAAGCTCTGCTGGCGGCCATCCCAAAAATATCATCTTCCTAACAGCCGACGCATTCGGCGTTTTGCCTCCGGTCGCAAAGCTAACCAAAGAGCAGGCGATGTATTATTTCCTAAGCGGTTATACAGCCAAAGTTGCAGGCACCGAGCGCGGTATCACAGAGCCTGTGGCGACATTTAGCGCGTGCTTTGGCGAGCCATTTATGCCGCTACATCCGACCGTTTACGCTAAGCTGCTGGGCGAAAAAGATCGACAAGCACAATGTCAGCGTCTATCTCGTAAACACCGGCTGGAGCGGCGGCGCATACGGCGTGGGCAAACGAATGAGCATCAAAGCCACGCGCGCATGCATAAACGCGATCCTGGACGGCAGCATCAAAAAGTGCGAATTTGAGTACTTTTGAAAGAAATCTAACCTAGCGATCCCAAAAAGAGCTCGCAGGCGTCGAGACGAAGCTGCTAAATCCTATCAACACGTGGGAAAAACAAGGGCGAATACGTCGCTACTCGCGATAAGCTAGCGAGTATGTTTGAGGCGAATTTCTAAACGCTACGAGGACGTAAAAGAGGGCGTGGAATACGCAAAAGCCGGCCCTAAAGGCTTCAAATTTAAAGGGCGCGGGATTGAGATTTTACTCTGTAAAACGCGGGCTTAAATTTAGCCTTTTAGCCTGCGCCTTTTTTCTCTCGGGCTGCGATATCTTGGGCGGACAGAGTCAAAGCTCCGCACTAAAGTCCGCCAAGCAGCCCGAGTTTTCTTTTTGTTTCAGATTCAGACGCAGTCGCGTATCTAAACGAGTATCGTCGCGGCTCGGGACTCTCCGGCCTAAAACCAAATCACATCTAAGCCAGGCCGCTAAAAAAATCACACCGAGTACAGTGCCCAAAATGAATACATGGGGCACGACGAGACAGCCGGACGGGCGAAATGTAGCGGCGCGACTCCAGCCGATAGGGCTCTGGCCGTAGGCTACAAATCAACCCTAGTGCTTGAAAAATATCGCCTACAAAAGCGACTTCAAAGAGGCGGTGGACGGGCTGTTTTTCGGCGATCTATCACCGGTTTGCGTTTTTAAATGTGAGCGTCGATGAGGTCGGCTACGCGCTCGCGTCCAGGACAAATTTAACGCATTCGTCTTTGAGATGGGTAACTCGCGGCTTAACGCCTTTTTGCGCTAGGGGTGCGAGCGATACGGGCGCGGGGCGGTTTTATACCAACGTCTGCGCCGATAAAAAAATCTAAAAAAATCAAAGATGCCGATTGACAACTTCACGGGCTCGATGAAGCCCTATGTCACCTCCGGACGCTACTGCGGGCGACGCCCTATTTTAGCGGCGAGATCCCGGACCCATTCCCTGAGTGCAAGATCACGGCAAATCCCGTCAGTATCGAGTTTAACGCAAACGCTGGCGAGGTTAAACTTTAAAGATTTCGAGATATTTCAAGACGGGCGAAAGATCCAGAAATTTGCACGTCATCACGAGCGCCAACGATATAAACTCCAAATTTCTCGTCCAAGCAGTTTGCGGCCTTTTTCGCGAGAGGTTTTTTTGACTTTGGCGCGCAGTACGAGGCGGTTTTTTTAGCTACGAGCAAGCGAGCGCGCGAAATCAAAGTGCACAAAACGCAGGCTCGCAGGTAAAGCAGATAAAATGGAGCTTTAAGACCAAAACGCCGCAAAATCCGTATTTCGACGCGCGCGACGGCGACGTGCTAGGCGTGGATGCGGATAAGACCTATGAGATATTTTTTTCCGTCCCAAGGACTGCAACGACCTCATGACGCGCTACTCTTACAAGGCTTCTGGCTTTATGACGCCTACGGTCGCGCAAAGCGGCACGAACACGCTAAGTGTAAAGCTAAAAGGCATGGCGGGCGATACGCTAAGCATCGTCGCGGGCGGCATGAGCGTCAAGGTGCGGCTCAAAACCAGCTCGCCAGAAGCCGTGCGCGAGAGGAGGATGTTTTACGTCAAGGCTGGTCTGATGATCGCCGGCGTGATCGTGATTTTTGCGCTAATCGGCAGAAAGATGAGGCGGTAAATTTACGCCGCTTTTTTGGGGATTGAGGCTTAATTGTGTTTAATAGCAGAATAAATCAGCCAAATTGAAATGAAGTGCTTTTTTTGGGTTATTTTTTTATGGGTTATTCTGCTTTTGATTTTTAAGCCTTTGTTGATTTTAAAAATACGAAAAACGCTTTTGCAAATTAAGCCTTTAATTTGCCTGATACTTTAGTCAAATTTACGTCAAATTTACTCTTATCTATCTTTATTGCTCTCTATTATTTCCTTAAAAAAACTCGTTTATATTGCAGTTAAAAAAAGCTTTGAAAGCTTAAAAAAAGGTGGAGTAGGTTAAAGTGCTTACCGTGGGCGTTATTTTTCCATATTTGCGTAAAAATCCGCCCGAGGCTTGTCCGATACTTAGAGCCGTTTCTAACTGGCTTAAATTTCTTTCTTGCCGCATCCGTTTTACGTTTGAAGCCACGGTATCAAAAAAACCGTTCGTTTTCCTCGTCTGTCGTTATCTCAGGTAAATTTAACATATTCATTCCTATAGAAAAGTTTTCTATAAGTTTATTTCTCATATAATTCTTTATCAATTTGCTATGGCGATTATGCCTATAGCGGTAACTTTTAAAGGAGATAAAGTGGCGAGATGTAGCTTTATATTAAGTGAACAGTTAAATAGAGCAGTGATGGAGCTTGGATTTGATTATAGACGCGGATTTAAATCCGAAAAATATATTTAATTACCCAGACGTTATACTGCATTTATGTAAAAAAAGCTTTGTAAAATTTATGTAGGAGACATTAAGCAAACACTTGGTTTAGAGTGCGACGATATTGAAGTGTTTGAAAAAAATTGCGGGACAAATTCAGTAATGATGCTAGTTTTACGACGCATCTAGAAAAATTCGTTGATTTTGCTAGAGTGCTTCTGCAAAGTAGCTCTGAAGACTTAGAAATCAATAATCCTCTCTTAGAAAGTGACGGTGCAACGTGGTTTAGAGATGGATACAATGCTATGCTTGGCGTGCATAGTTTTATTAGTGAATTAAACCAAAAATTAGATATATAAAAAGGAATATTTAAATGAAAAATGCAGGCTTATGTTTTTAGAATTTAAATATGGACTTACTCTTGACACATTAAGAGAAAAAGAGTTATAGGCAAGATGGAAGATGGAGATCCTTTTAGCGAATATATTAAAAAAAGATTTTCTTCTTACAAACAATATCGAGGGTTTATATACTCTAGATTCTTTTTGATAGTGAAGGTGGTGCACAATGGTTTACTGTGGGTATTCTTATGTATAGTGTATTAAGAAATATAGAGGTTTTTTTGATTCTTATGGAAGTCATGGATTTGTAGAAAAAGGATCTTGGTATTTTTTTCTATCAGAGAGATATGGTGATTATTGGATTAATAGATTAAGAAAAAGACCATGTTGGTAATTGTATAGCAAGTTGCCATATAAACGAAATAAGAAATGAAAAAAAATTTGTAAGAATGGATATAGGAATATTAAAAACCTATAATAATATAAAAAAACTAAAAAAACATTTTTTTGATCTTTAATTTTATGATTCAAAACCATTGAGTGTAATTAAATTTGGATTATCGTTTTTTTCAATAAATATTTGATAAAATTGCCTCAACTTTTTGCGTAAAAGGTTAGACAATGAAAAATTTTAATAACAGTCGGAGCTGGCTACATTGGTTATCACGTACTAAAGGTGCTTTCAAGCAGGGCGGGCACGAGATAACGGTCGTTGATAATCTATGAAAAGGCGCTTGACGTGCTCGAAAAAAACGGCTAATTTTGCGAATAGTAAAATTTGTCTCGCGCCGCCGGCTGCATTTTTTTCGGTTCGCCTCAAGGACCGCCGTTTTTAAATCTAAAATTTTATGCAAGCTTTGGCGTATAAAAATTTAAAGCGCCGTTTTCTAAATTTGAGGCACGTTCTTCAAATTTACCGACCAAAAATTTAAAATTTCTCGCCAAAGTTAAGGTTGGTACTAAAATTTAGTCTAAATTCGGATTTATCTCATCGGCAAGTTTTAAAATTTTCTCTTAAACGGCACCGGGCGCATAGATATCCATCCACTCTATCCCGTTTGACGCGCTAAAAAGCACGGCGATCCGCCCCTCGCTCATGGCGCGCTTGGCAAGCTTGGTCGCCGCTGGGCTGTTGCCCATATTTGGGGTTTCGTCTATGCTTATCTCGGCGCAGCGGCGCAAAAATAGGCGCCATATCAAACTCGCCCTCAAGCAAAAACAACGACCGAGCCGCGCCTAAAACTGCAAGCGTTCCAAAAAAATCTCGGCGCCGTTTACGCATTCGCGCGATAGATCGAGGCGAGATTTACCCCGCTCGCGCACAAGAAAACTAAAGTCGCTCAAATTGAGCGGGTGCTCCACGCTACCAAAAGCCCCTACGATACTATCTTTGCGCCCGTTATAGACGTAGGCGGCGAGCGCGTTTTGCAGTAGCGGCGCGACGATCTGCTCGTGCACGCTCGTGTGATCGTCATCTCTAGCGCGCCCCCCGATCTTTACGAAAAAAATGGCTTGAAATACTCCATAAACGCTCCTTAAGCTTACATTTCATCCAAAAACGCGCTAAACGCCTCGCCGTACTTTCTAGCAAAAAAAGGCTTACCTACTTTTACTAGCTAGCCAAACCGCATCAAAAAGATCGCTTAGCAGCCCCTCGCTCTCTAGCCGAAAAACCTTTCTTAAATGCGCTTCGTAATCCCTCGTAAAACGCTCTATGTCGGGATTTTTTTAATGAAGTCGTTGCACATAAAAAGTAGGCAGCCTTTTCGTGCCTAAAAAAACTCGTTGGCTTTATGGAAATGCAAATAAACGCCGTCCACGCCCACGCCCTCGAAAAAAATCCCCTGGCTTGTCAAACGCCTGAAGCGGCGCATTCAAGTGACGCTTAGCATGTGCGATTTGCCCTTTATCAGCCCGCCGGTGCCGTATCCGTCGTTTGGACTCGCGCTGTGCCGTCCGTCGTTTGCCACGATCTTGCCTATGCCGCTCATAAACACCTCGTCGATATATTTTTTTAACGACCCAAGGCTCGCCCATCCACCACGCAGGCATCTGCCAGATCACGGCGTCCATTCATAGAAATTTCTCCACCCTAGCCCTCTAAGTCGTAGCCCTCATGTATCGTAGTTTCGCGTGTTTCGTGCCCCTAGCGACTCTAGCGTCTTCTTTGCTAGATCGTGCAATGTCTTGTTTAGCTTGCCGCCATTGCCGTTAAACGGCGCTCCGCCGTTAATCAGTAATATTTTCATTTTGATCCTTTTTGATTAAATTTGAAACGCTAGTATAACAAGGCGCGCTTAAATTTATGTGGCGTTACGCTAACCGAAAAATCAAATTTAGGGATTTTTGGCTTCAAATTTACCGCTTTAAAGTTTAAATTTATCGCAGCTAGCCCCAACTTTAGCGTTACTTGCTCGGCAAGATACCGTATTTAGTGTCGTTTTACCGCGCCGCTAGGACTAGGCTAGGGTAAAATAGCGTCCTTTATTTTTGGATTTGATTAAATTTGAGATCACGTCGGCGCAAAGAAGCCAAACGAGCGTAAAATTTGAAGCCGTTTTGAGCTAAAAATAATCGCTAAAAATTAGCTTAAAAAAGGAATAGGCGGCGATGAAAAAAACGAGTATAAAAAAATGTGGGAGGGGCGCTTTAGTGAGGCGAGTTCGGCGCTTTTGGAGGAGTTTAACGCCTCGATCGGCTTTGATAGGGCGCTTTGGCAGGGAGGACATCGCAGGCAGCAAGGCGCACGCTCGGATGCTAGGAGCTTGCGGGATTTTTAAAAGCAAGGCGAGAGCGAAAAAAATAATTGCCGGGCTTGACGCCGTGTTTGAGGAGATAAAAAAGCGGTAAGTTTGAGTTTAAAACCGCCGACGAGGACATCCACATGGCGGTCGAAAAGCGCCTAAGCGAGCTCATCGGAAGCGATCTTGGCGGTAGACTGCACACGGCGCGTAGCAGAAACGATCAAGTCGCGCTTGATTTTCGCCTCTACGTGCTTAAAAAGCGGTGCCGAGATCTCCGAAAAAAATCCGCGAGCTAGTCGCCGCGTTGCGAGACATCGCGAGAGAGCACGCAGACACGCTGATGCCAGGCTACACGCACCTTCAGCACGCCCAGCCCGTGAGCCTTGCCTATCATTTGCTAGCTTACGCGTTTATGTTTCGCCGCGACTACGAGCGCTTTGTCAGCTCACGCGAGCGAAATAACCTCTGCCCGCTAGGCTCTGCCGCACTTGCCGGCACGCCGCATCCGATAAATCGCGAGCTGGTCGCACGAGAGCTTGGCTTTGCGGGAGTGACGCCAAACGCGATGGACAGCGTCAGCGACCGCGATTTCGCGCTGGAGATTTTTGTTTAACGTAAGCGTGCTGATGACGCATGCGTCGCGCCTGTGCGAGGAGCTCATCTTGTGGAGCTCGCAGGAGTTTGGCTTTGTGACGATCAGCGACGCGTACAGCACGGGCAGCTCGATCATGCCGCAGAAGAAAAAAACCCCGACGTCGCCGAACTAATCCGCGGCAAAAACGGGGCGCGCAAACGGCAATCTCGTCGCACTGCTAACGGTGATGAAAGGCTTGCCGCTAGCCTATAACAAGGATATGCAAGAGGACAAGGAGGGCGTTTTTGATAGCGTCGCCACCGCGCTTGCGAGCCTTGAAATTTTAAAACAGATGTTAAAAACGGCTAAATTTAACGAGCAAAATATGCTCGCGATGACGCGCCGCGGGCACCTCACGGCAACCGATCTGGCGGACTATCTCGTGCGGGAGAAAAAAACGTGCCGTTTCGCCGGGCGCACTTCATCACGGGCAAGGCTGTAGCATATGCGGGAAAATCGGGTCTGGATTTGAGCGAGCTAAATGCGCAGCAGCTTGCAAGCGTGGATGAAAGCTTAGGCGGCGATGCAGTTAAATTTTTAGACCTACGCGCCTCAAAAGAAGCCAGGAGTTCTCAAGGTGGAACGGCAAATGCTAGCGTAAATGTACAGATTGAATTTTTAAACGAGTGGTTGAAAAGATAAATTTCTAAGGAGCTAAATTTGGATGCATGAAAACTTATCGAGTATGCAAGAGAGCTGATGCGTTTTTATGGAGCTTTGTTTGGCTATAATAAACAGAAATTACGCCAAGAATTGTTAGCTTGCTCAGTTGTTTTTCAAGCAAGTTGCACCTAGCTAGGGTTTTGTATGATTTTATGAATTAAAGACGCATTCGGTTTGCTAAAATGCGTAATGGTTGTGAAGTTAGATAGCTTTTATATTTAAAGAAATTTGAGGTCTAAAAATAAACAAAATTTTAAAAATTTTATTGCCGAGTGGCGAGTACTTTAATATAATTAAAAATTAAGGAGGAAAAAGATGTTTGGAGGAGCATACAAAAAAAGAGCTAGAGAGTAAAAAAACGAAGCTCTAGTGCAAGAAAAATGAAAGATTAAAAAGAGCAAATAGAGAGGTTGCAAAGCGATTTGGAGATGGCGAGATTAAGCGCCGCCAAAGAGCGAAATACGCCAAAAAAACCGGTGAAACTGCGACGAAATTGTTATTAGCTGGCTATGCCGATGGTATACATTTCTTACAAGGCACGATGGAAGAAAAATCTAAAAATGCTTGAGAATATAAACGAGCTGAATAATCTAACATTTTTCTAAAAACAGGCGAACTACGCGATCAGACGAGCTTTATCGTTAGTTCTATGGAGAATGTTCAGCAGATGAGCGGTGATTTACAAAAACGACGCATCGTCTTTAAATAATAGCGTTATGTCAATTGTAGAAATTATAAATTTGATTAAAGATATCTCAGATCAAACCAATTTACTAGCTTTAAATGCGGCTATAGAAGCGGCACGCGCAGGCGAGCACGGACGCGGATTTGCAGTAGTTGCGGATGAGGTGCGAAAGCTTGCCGAACGAACGCAAAAGGCCACTCTCGAAGTTGAGGTAAATATCAACGGACTAAAAACAAAGCTCAAATACCATGATAGGAATGAGTGAGAATTTTACTAAAATATCTGGCGATGTAATGCGTGTCTTGGGCGATTTTCAGAGTACTATCGCAAGCGTAAACGCAAATACGCAAAATATTCTAAACCAAGCTTTAAATTTAACTAATGAGGGTTAATGTCAGCAACGGCAAAATCGATCATATTAATATGAAACTAAACGGATATAGGGCTGTATTGCAAGGCGATTTTGAGAGCGTACCGGATGCCGGTCACTGCCGTTTTGCTAAGTGGTTTAATGAGAAAGTAAAAAATATCATCTTAAACGACCCAAAAACTATACAAGATATCTCGCGTCACCATGAAAACGTGCATAACGGACTCGATAAGGCGATTAAAATTTTTCTCAGACAACGGCAAGGATAATGTTTCGGGAATCGAGATATTAAAAGATGTAGAAAAACTCTAGCAAAGTCGGCTTTGAAGAACTTTTTAGATGCAGTTAGAATGGCTAGAAAGTAAATTTAACCATTATTTTAGCGTAGCCGAGCGAGGCGTAGTTTGTTGTTCTTACGTCTTGCTTGGCTAGATTAAAATGTTCTATCCATAATAAAAAGTTAAATTTGTACAGTTTTCAACTTTTCGATAACCTGATCTACCGTTCCTAATTGGTTTATTCTCGAATTTTTTTGCGCAAAGACCTTGTTTATACTTTTTTTATTTTAATCTAAAATTTTCGATTTTCTTCCGCGATTTTTTTGAAGCTCGTCCAAGTTATTTTCGGCTTGTTTTTAATAGCTCGTCGAATTTAAACCCCTAGCATAACGATACGGTAGAGTTCGGGCTTGTTTTTTTCTTCCAATTATAAAGCGTTTTTCGTATCTATATTTAAAAATCCCCGCTATATCTCTTTTTGATAGATTATTTCCCATTTTTAGCCTTTTTGTCGGGAATTTTTCAATAAAAATATGCTGACTTATCAACTAAGGAATAATTACTTTATATTTATATTTTATAAGGATTTATTACTGAAATTTAAAAATGCCTTAAGGCCTGTTTCGCTAGCATTCTTTAAATTTCTAAACGAGGGATAAAAAAATGGCGTATAGGTATGATGATGATTGAGAGTTTTTTTAAGAAAAAAATGAAAAAGTAGCGAATTAAACGAGTTGGTCGAGATTTTTGAAGGGTAAAGAAGGTAACGAAAGATTTACTGAAGAAATGACTAGTAATGAATTATTTAAAAAAACACTATCCAAATCATAAAAAAATATATAAATTTAATTCTTGAAGAATTTTCAGCGTTATGGCGGCAATACTTTTTACTAATGTTTTTTTAGGGGAGGCGGTGTTTTATATAAAAATTCTGTGTAATGTTTGTAATAAAAATGAAGGTTGAATATAACAAAGTGCAAACAGTACGACTAATAGAGCTGGCGTTATTGACAAAGAAATTTTATCGAGTATAAGTGAAGAAGATTTGCAGAATTTCAATAGAAATTTTTAAATACAAGGCGTCTTTTTTTACAACTAGAAAGGCTGTATCGTATTCACGAACAGCTTTAAATTTAGCCGTAAATTTAAAAATAATTGGAACTTGTAAAGCTTTTGGGTCTATTTTTTTAGGACCTGCAGGTCTTGCATTAATGACTACTTGGAGTGTAGTGGATATGGCGGGACCAAACTATAAAGTAACGATACCTGCGGTTATTCAAGTGGCTTTTTTTAAGACAAGTTTATTTGAAAAAGGCGTAACAACGCAATAATCAGATGCCTAATCTACTCCGCTATTATCGGAGCTTTGTATTATTACGGCTTTACAGATAGCTTTTTTTCGAATGGATTTATAATTGGTGGAATGGTTAAAATTAAACCAAAAAAACAGACGAACCGACCTAAATTAAAAAGTCGGCTCGCCAGACAAAATTTACTCTCAAATTTTGAGCGTAAATTTAGAAATTTAAAAACGTACTTTGCGGATCTGTCGCAGTATCCACCCAGCCCAGCTTTGCTCCGGCTAGTAGGTGAAAATGTAGGTGCATGACCTCTTGACCGCCGTTTTTCGCCGCAGTTTGTGACCAGGCGGTATCCGCTCTTATCTACGCCCATTAGCACCGCGACCTCTTGGATAAACTTTCGTCATCTCGCCCATCAGCACCCCGTCCATCTCCTGGAAATTTTTCAAAGTGTTTTTTTCGGGATGATCAAAAATATGAATCGGAGCCTTTGGATTTATGTCGTTAAAGGCTAGAAATTTGTCGTTTTCCAGCACTTTGTTGCAAGGTATTTCGCCTGCTACGATTTTTTTCAAATATCGTCATGATCTTCTCCTGGTTAAAATTGGCTTAATTATAACAAGTAAAAGTTAGAAATTTCCCGCCTTTTTAGGCAGATTTTATCAAATTTTGACTACAATCTATCCTAAAAATTCAGTAAAGGTAAAAAAACTTGCAAGAGTATAGAGAAAGTATCGCAAAATGCGGGAATTTGGCGGATTTAGACAAGATTCGCGTCGCGCTACTGGGCAAAAAGGGCGCGATCACGTCGGAGTTTGCTAAGCTTTAAGGACATGGACGAAGCGGCCAAGAAGGAATTTGCGGCAAATTTAAACAAGCTAAGAGACGAATTTGAAGCTCTTTTAGCGGCTAAAAAAACTGAGCTTGAAAGCGGCGAGATAAAAGCCAAAAATGAAGGCCGAGGCCATCGATATAACGCTATTTAACGAGCCAAGCGGCGCGGGCGCGTTGCACCCCGTGATGGCTACTATGGATAAGATCATCGAGTACTTTATGATGCAAAACTTTCTCGCTCGAGACGGGACCGCTGATAGAAGATGATTTTCATAACTTCGAGGCGCTAAATCTGCCTAAATACCACCCTGCGCGCGATATGCAAGACACGTTTTATTTTAAGGATTTCAGACTCCTTCGCACGCACACTAGCCCCGTGCAGGTGCGCACGATGATGAGTAAAAAGCCGCCGATCCGCATGATAGCGCCGGGAACCGTGTTTCGCCGCGATATGGATCTAACGCACACGCCGATGTTTCATCAGGTAGAAGGTCTTGTGGTGGAAGATGAGGGCGCTGTGAGTTTTGCAAATTTAAAAATCAATGCTTGAGAAAATTTCTTAAAATATATGTTCGGCGACGTTAAAGTACGCTTTCGCCCTAGCTTTTTTTCCCGTTTACGGAGCCTAGCGCGGAGGTCGATATCAGCTGTATTTTCTGTCACGGCGACGGATGCCGAGTGTGCAAGCAAACCGGCTGGCTCGAGGTGCTAGGATGCGGCGTAGTCGATCCAAACGTCTTTAAGGCGGTCGGCTATAAAAACGTGAGCGGATACGCATTTGGGCTTGAGTCGAGAGATTTGCGATGCTGCTTCATCAAATCCCTGATTTGCGCTCGCTTTTCGAGGGAGATTTAAGATTATTGGAGCAGTTTAAATGATAATTTCAAGAAATTGGCTAAACGAATGGCTAGATATCTCGGGCGTAACAAGTGAAACTCTACTAAAGACGTTAAATTCGATTGGGCTCGAGGTTGATAGCTTTAAAGAGATAAGGGTACCTAAAAACATCGTCGTAGGCTACGTAAAAAGCAAGATAAAACACGAAAATGCTGAGAAACTAAGTGTTTGTCAAGTGGATGTAGGCGGCGAGACGCTACAAATCGTCTGCGGCGCGAAAAACGTCGAGGCCGGACAGTTTGTGCCGGTGGCGCTATCAGGCGCCGTTATGCCCTAGCGGCCTAGAGATAAAGAAGGCAAAACTGCGCGGCGTCGAGTCAAACGGTATGATCTGCTCGTCCGTCGAGCTAGGGCCTCGTAAAAACAAACGACGGCATAATGCCGCTGGATGAAAGTATAGGCGAGCTAAAAACTAGGTAAGAGAATTTGCGAATATCCGCTACTAAACGACGATATCATCGAGATCGAGCTAACGCCAAACCGCGGCGACTGCCTAAGTGTTTATGGCGTAGCGAGGGATCTATCGGCGGCGCTTGATCTGCCGCTAAAAGATGCCGCCAGATACGAAGAGGGCGAGAAATCTGCTTGGTATCGGGCGTATTTTGGCTATCCACGTCGAGGAAAAATTTACAAAGTAGCTTTCAATACCGAGCCTTTGAGATAAAAAGAGTATTTCGATGAAAAATTTGCTGATGAAGATCCGTTTGGCGCTGATCGATTGTGATAAACAAAACCGCATCGAGCGCCTGCTGAGACTACGCTACGCACTCAACCGGCGTGCTTTTTAGCGCGTATGATTACGCCAAGCTTAAAAAGATGACGAGCGCGCTGTTTTTGACCCTGCAAAAGGGTGCAAATTTGGCGACTGAAATTTTCAGCCGGTGGCGAGCTTTTGGGTGTTGGCGGCGTATACCAGACCGATGCGGCTAGACTTGACGAAAAACAGCAAACTAATCATAGTGGAGGCTAGCTACACCGATCCTCAAGTGATCGCGACTACGGTTTACGAAGACAAGCAAATGCCGCGCCAATCGCAGGCTTATCGCTCATTAAGAGGCAGCGAGCCAAACGTCGGCTTTGGCGCTGATTTTTTTATTTAAGCAGCTAGTCGCGCTAAAAATCGGTCGCGCTTTTATGCCGGTTCTCAGCAAAGCGTGATGACGCGCGAGCCGAAGGTCGTGAGCTTCACGATGAGCGAAATGCAAAAAAATGATCGGTCAAGAAGTTGCTCAAAACGACGTCGTAAGGATACTTAAAAAGCTTGGATTTAGCCTAACTTTTAACGCCGAAAAAGAGGGCGCGAACGTGAAGGTACCGTTATTTAGGGCACGATATCGTAAATGCGCAGGATGTCTGCGAGGAGATCGTGCGAATGGTCGGTATCGACAATATCGTCTCAAAAGCCGCTCAAATTTAGCGAGTCAAACCGCATAAACGATACTTTTACGGATTATAAAAAAACGCGCTAAATTGCGTAAAAAAAGCCGCTGCGGCCGGATTTTTTTCGAGAGCGTGCATTATGTGTTTGATGACGCTAACGAACTGGCCGCGCTTGGTTTTTGCGCCTTGTAAAGCCGAGATAGCTAACCCGATAAATAGCGAGCTAAACACGCTAAGACCGACGCTGGCAAATCACTTGCTAAAAATCGGCCGAGCGAAACGTAAAAAAATCAGCGAAAAATCGGTCGAAATACTTTTGAATTCGGTAGCGTATTTAGCGAGGACGGCGAGCAAAGCGAGAGATTTGGCTTCGTAGCTAGTGGACTTACAAAAGAGCCTAGCCTACTAAACGGCGCAAAGCCTGCCGATATCGACTTTTTAGGCTTTGCAACGGCCGTTAGAAACGCGATCGGCGATCTGAGCTAAAAGCCTGCGACGACGTAAAAATATCTAAGCGAATGTGAACAAGCGAAAATCTATCAAAACGGCGTTTGCGTGGGCTATATCGGCCGAGTGGACGTGCGAGTCGAGGCCGCGCGTGATCTGCCGCGAACCTATCTTTGCGAGATAGAGTTCGAGAAGCTTCAATTTGACGGTGCAGTCGTCAAGCCATACTCGAAATTCCCTGCTATCAGCAGAGATTTGAGCCTAATCGTGCCTAAAAACCATGAATGTGAAGCGATAAAAAGAGTGTATAAATGCGCTAAAAAAATCGAGTGCCTAAAAGAATTTGCGCCGGTTGATATATACTCGGACGAAAAAGCTCGGAGACGACGTGAGTCTGAGCGTCAATTTAACTTCCAAGATATACAAAAAAACGCTCGAGGACGAGGAAGTAGCGGCGATAATGGATAAAATTTTGGACGCTTTAAAGCGAAAATTTAAATATCGGACTAAGATGAAAGTTTACGCATTAAGAACGCCGATAAGCGCGAGCCTGGAAAAACATCGCGGCCGATAAATCCATCTCGCATAGATGCGCGATATTTTCGCTTTTGAGCGATAAGCCAAGCCGCGTGAAAAAAACTACCTAAAGGCCGAAGATACGCTAAATACGCTAGAGATCGTAAGAAATCTCGGCGCGCGTATCGAGGAAAAAGATGGCGAGCTAATCATAACTCCGAGCGCAAATTTAAAAGAACCTAGTGTTGTTTTAGAGTGCGGAAACTCGGGCACGGCGATGAGGCTTTTTATGGGATTTTTGGCCGCTAGCGAGGGTTTTTTTCGTGCTAAGCGGGGATGAGTTTTTAAACCGTCGTCCGATGGCGCGCGTGGCTAAACCACTAATAAGCGTAGGCGCCAAGATAGACGGCGCAAACGGCGGAGATCATGCGCCTTTGGCTATCCGAGGCAAGAAGCTGGAGTATTTTAAATTTGATAGTAAAATCGCCTCTGCGCAGGTAAAATCGGCGCTGATTTTAGCGGGGCTAAAGTCGAGCGGCTGCGAGCTTAGCGAGCCTGAGCTTAGCCGAGATCACACCGAACGCATGCTTTCAGGCATGGGGGCGAGCCTGCACTTTACCGTACGGCGTCAAGGTTGAGCCGATGAGCGCGCCGCTAAAACCGCTTGAAATGTGCGTACCAAACGACCCTAGTTCGGCATTTTTCTTTGCCGTAGCCGCAGCAATAATCCCAAATTCTCATATCGTGCTAAAAAATATGTTGCTAAATAAAACGCGCGTGGAGGCCTTTAAAATTTTAGCCAAAATGGGCGTGCAAGTAACGTTTAAAGAAACTTCCGGCACATACGAAAGCATCGGCGAGATCGAGATAAAACACGCGCCTCTAAAAAGCCGTGGACGTGAGTGAAAATATCTCATGGCTAATCGACGAGGTGCCCGCACTTGCGATCGCATTTGCAAATGCGCAGGGCACTAGTAGCGTGCGAAACGCAAAAGAGCTTCGCGTCAAAGAGAGCGACCGCATCGCAATCATGGTGCAAGGTCTGCGAAAAATGCGGACTTGAAGTCGAAGAATCTGAAGACGGTTTTAGTGTAAAAGGCGGCGAGGCAAACTGCGCTATTATAGATAGCAACGGTGATCACCGTATCGCGATGAGTTTTGCGGTGCTTGGCCTAAAATGCGGAATGGTTATAGAAAAGAGCGAATTTATCGCGACTTCGTTCCCGAATTTTAGCGGGATTTTAAGACAACTTGGAGCTAGCGTTGAAGATTGAGCTTGCTAGCAGTTACGGCTTTTGCTTTGGCGTCAAGCGCGCTATAAAAATCGCCGAAAAACGCCAAGGACGCAGTAACTATCGGCCCCATCATCCATAATAACGACGAGATAAATCGCCCTAAATAAAGAAATTTCTAACGTCAAAAACGCTTGAAGGCATAAACGAAATCGACGGTGAGAAAAAAGCAATCATCCGCACGCACGGTATCACAAAGGGCGACCTAGCAGAGCTAAAAAAAAGCGACATAAAGGTGATCGATGCTACGTGCCCATTTGTCACCAAGCCACAGCAAATTTGCGAGAAAAATGAGCAAAGAGGGCTACGATATCGTGATATTCGGCGATGAAAAAAACACCCCGAGATAAAAGGTGTAAAAAATCATACGCCGTCGGTAAGGTTTTCGTCGTGCTAGAAGAGAGTGAGTTAGAGAGCGTAAAACTGGCTCAAAAAAAGTAGCCGTCATCAGTCAAACGACGCGCAAAGTAGAAAAAAAATTTATGCAAATCGTAAATTATTTGATGCTGCGCGTAAAAAGAGGTGCGTGTTTTTAATACGATTTGTAATGCTACTTTTTGAAAACCAAGAAGCTGTTAAAAAAACTTAGCCGTTAGAGCCGACGTTATGGTTGTAGTCGGCGGCAAAAAAATAGCTCAAATACAAAGCAGCTCATCTCATCTCAAAAAAACCGCCTGCGAGGATAGCTATCTCGTAGAAAAATGAGTTGGAACTCGAGCGTACATGGTTTGAAGGGAAAAAAATCTCTGCGGAGTGAGTGCTGGAGCCTCTACGCCTGATTGGATTATCCAAAAAGTGATTGACAAGCTGGAGAGCTTTCAAATTTAATAAATACTCATTACCTTTTTTTAAACAAAATTTCAAATTTAGCCCTGAAATTTCGCAAGTTAATCTACAAATAAGTTAATATTAAGTAAAAATTAAGTCTAATTGTGTTAAAAAGCAAAAATATACAAAAAGGAACAAGATGGCTGCGGTGAACAAAAAAAGTTCAGCTTGGTAAGGCAAACGACGGTATCGAAGACGACGATTTTGCCGCGATGTTAGAGGAGTCTTTTAAAAAAGACTGAAGAAGATAGCGACGGAATAATCGTCGATATTAAGGGCGACGAGGTTTTTTTGTAAATGTCGGTAAAAAAATCAGAGGGATTTTTAAATATTTCCGAGATCCAGGACGAAAAACGGAGAGCTTAAAGTTTAAGGCTGGCGACACGATCAAAGTCGTAATAACCGGTTCAAGGGGCGGTAAACCTATCGTTTCTCACAAAAAAAGCGCTTAGAAAAGAAAAAAAGTAAAAAGCCTATATAGACTCATATAACGAAGAAAAATCAAGACATATTCGACGTAAAAAAATAATCGGTAAAAAAATAGAGGCGGTTTCGTTGCTCAAAAACAGCGACGGCATTGAGTTTTTTTCTTGCCTCGCTCGCAAGGCGGGTTTAAAGACGCAAACGCGGTAGTAGGAAAGTCGTTTAAAGTAAAAAGTCATAAAAAAATAGACAAAGACGAGCAAAAGTATTATCGTGTCGAGAAAAAAACTGCTTGACGAAGATAGAAAGAAAAAAAGAGAAGCGATATCTGCAGTCGCTGAAAAATACGGACGTGATAGAGGGTGTGGTTAAGAAAAATCACTACGTATGGTATGTTTGTGGATGTAGGCGGAGTGGATGGGCTAGTACACTACAGCGAAATAAGCTATAAAGGACCGGTAAATCCAGGCTCTATCTACAAAGAGGGCGATAAAGTTTTAGTAAAAAGTTATAAAATACGATAATGAGAAAAAAGCACCTGTCTCTATCTATCAAGGCTGCGACCCCGGATCCTTGGGAAGAGATAAAAGACGGACTAGATGTGGGCGATACTATAAAAGTAACAGTCAGTAACATCGAGCCTTACGGCGCATTTGTCGATCTTGGCAACGATATAGAGGGCTTTTTGCACATTTCTGAAATTTCATGGGATAAAAAAATATCAAAAAAATCCAAAAAGACCACATAAGCGAAGGCGAGGAGCTTGACGTCGAAGTTATCGAGATAGACGCAAAAGATCGCCGCCTAAGAGTCAGCCTTAAAAATTTACTTAAAAAGCCGTTTGACGAATTTAAAGCTCAATTTAAAGAAGGCGACATCACTAAAGGCATAGTTACTAGCGTAACAAATTTTGGTGCATTTGTTAGAATCGGGGGCGTAGAAGGCCTACTTCACAATGAAGACGCTTCATGGGATAGAAACGATAAGTGCAAAGATTTATTTAAAGTAGGCGACGAGATTGAGGTAAAAATCATCAAAAATCGATTCTAATGATCAGAAAATTTCCGCTTAGCCAAAAAAGACCTAAAGCAAAGCCCGGTACAAGCTTACGCGAAGAAAATTTAACGTAGGCGACATCGTGACCGGTAAAATTCGCGACATTAAAGATTTTGGCGTATTTGTAGAGCTTGGAGATAATGTCGATGCTCTTATCCGCAAAGAAGACCTAGGTAGCGTAAGTGCTGAAAGTCTAAATATAAACGACAGTATCGAAGCGGCAATAGCCTTTATCGATGAGAAGAAAAAAGAATTCGCCTGAGCGTAAGACGCCTTGCTAAACAAAAAAAGAGCGCGAGGTACTAAACGAGATAAATAGCGACGATAAAGTTACTTTAGGCGACATTATCAAAGAAAAAAACTATCATAAGTAGATGAAGCGATATCTGCTTTGGGGCGCGATGGCTTTTTGCTTATTTTCGTCTGCGTATGTGGCACTTTGCTGTATAAGTATGCGGACGTAAATTTAAAAGAGTCCGCGCCTGCGGAGCTAAAAAAATACCGCAAAAATAGCGAGGAGTCAATTGACCGCTAGCCATACTTCATGGATTGGCGAAATGGCAAATTTGGCCCCTAGAAAATATACCCTGGCAAGCAACGAGATATTTGTAGAGTTCAAAGACGAGCCGAGAGTTGCCATTAAAAACAACTTATCAGTTGATTATAGATAAAAATGATATATATTCGATGTTTTGCCTTACTCAAACCCTAAAAAAATATACCCGTGGATTTTTAGCGTAGTAAAAGAAAAATTCGCAAAAATTTGAATTTACATCAACACGCAAGATAATGGCATTTTAGACCGCGTTATAAACGAACTTAAAGCGTACGAGATACGCTCAACTTTCAAGGAGATTAAGCTGTGAAAACGATAATAGTGTGCGACGCAATACATAAAGTAGGCTTTGAAATTTCTAAATCGCGAAGAGGATATAAAGGTAATCGACGCGGTAAATATACCTAAAGATAAGCTTTTTGGAGATTTTTAGGCGAGGCTGACGTGGCTATCACGCGAAGCTCAACCGAGGTCGGCGAAGCATTTTTAAATGCGGCTAAAAATCTAAAAGCTCTAGTGCGCGCCGGCGTGGGCGTCGATAACGTAGATATCGATGGCTGTTCAAAAACGCGGTATCATCGCGATGAACGTCCCTACGGCAAACACAATCGCCGCGGTAGAGCTAACGATGGCTCATATGCTAGCTGCCGCTCGCTCGTTTCCGTACGCTCACAACGACCTAAAAAAATCGACCGAATTTGGAAACGCGAGAAATGGTACGGCGTTGAGCTTTTTAACAAGACTTTAGGGCGTCATCGGCTTTGGCAACATCGGCTCTCGCGTGGCGGTTAGGGCTGCGGCTTTCGGTATGAAAATCGTTGCTTACGATCCGTACATCGATCCGTCAAAAGTAACCGATATGGGTGGTGTTTATACGCGAAATTTCGACGATATCCTTGCATGCGATTTCATCACCATACACACTCCTAAAAAAATAAAGAAACCGTAAACATGATCGGCGAAGCGGAAATCGCAAAAAAATGAAGGACGGCGTACGTCTCATCAACTGCGCTCGCGGCGGCCTTTACAACGAAGAGGCTCTGTATAACGGCCTAAAAAGCGGCAAGATAGCGTTTGCTGGTATCGACGTGTTTGAGAAGGAGCCAGCGACGGATCACCCGTTACTTGAGCTAAATAACGTCAGCGTTACGCCGCATCTTGGCGCAAATACGCTCGAGTCTCAAGCCAACATCGCTATCGCAGCAGCCGAGCAGGCTATCTCTGCGGCTCGCGGCATCAGCTATCCTAGCGCGCTCAGTTACCGATAAAAAAACGGAAGATCTACCGCCTTTTGTAGAGCCTTATATCGAGCTTACGAGCAAGATGGCCTTCCTCGCCGCGCAGATCAACAAAAAAAGCTATCAAGGCCATCCGCATCGAGACGCACGGTCCCTATTAGCGAGTACGCAAACTCCATGCTTACATTTGCGATCGTGGGCGCTTTAAAAGAGAGCTTGGGCGATACGATAAACTACGTAAACGCTAAATTTCTGTGCGACGAAAAAGGTATAACGACAGAAAGCACCGTCGGCGGCAATAGTATTTTTCAAAAAAATAAAATCACCGTTCGCATTACGACCGAAAATGATGTCGTAACGATCGGCGGAACGGTGTTTGGCGAAAAATCAGCAACGCATCGTGACGATAAACGGCTTTAAAACAGACTTTAAGCCTAAAGGCAAGATGATTATCTTTAAAAAAACAATGACGTTCCAGGCGTTATCGCTAAAATTTCATCTATCCTAGCCGAAGAAAAAGATCAATATTGCCGACTTCCGTCTAGGGGCGCGACGATCATGGCATGGCGCTTGCGGTCGTGCTTGTGGATGAAAAAAATAACCAAAGAGACGCTGGCTAAGCTAAAACGATCTTGATGTTTGCGTATGGGCAAAATACGCAGTTGTCTCAAATTAAGCCCGAATCGGGGCCTAAAGTTTAAGGAGGGTTTGAGCATGAAATTTTTACTTTTTAATTCCGATTTTATTTTTTTGCTTACTGGCTGTGAGAGTGAAGCACAAAAAAACAAAGTACGAAAAAAATTTTGAGAAAATTTTGACCGAAAAAAAGAAATTTCAAAAAGATAAAAAAAGACGAACCTAGCGTAAGCGAGCAAATGAAAAAGAGAAATTCATTCGCAGTCTGAGCAAAGCAAGGAAAAAGGGCGAGTTTAAATGAAAGCCATAAAGTTTGAGCTTTTTTTACTTTGAGTGAGCGCGGTTAATTCGCCCTCTCGCTACTTCTTAAACTAAACTAAAATTTTTGATATAATCACCCTTCAAAAACTACAAGGAGAAAAATGGCAACCTATTCTATGGGCGACCTAAAAAAAGGACTAAAAGATCGAGCTAGACGGCATTCCCTATAAAGTCGTCGAATATCAGCACGTAAAAGCCGGGCAAGGGCGCAGCTTTCGTTCGCGCGAAAAATCAAATCTTTTATCGACGGTAAAGTGCTTGAAAAAGACCTTCCACGCGGGCGACAAATGCGATCAGCCGAATTTGGAAGAAAAGGAGATGCAGTATCTTTACGACGACGGCGAGTTCTGCCAGTTTATGGACACTGCGACTTACGAGCAAGTAGCTATCAGCGACGAGGATGTGGGCGATGTTAAAAAAATGGATGATCGACGGCATGATGGTTGAGATTTTTGTTTCACAACGGCAAGGCCATCGGCGTAGAAGTGCCGCAAGTCGTCGAGCTAAAGATCGTCGAAACTCCGCCGAATTTCAAAGGCGACACCCAGGGCGGTAAAAAGCCAGCTACGCTTGAAAGCGGTGCAGTCGTGCAGATACCTTTTTCACGTGCTTGAAGGCGAGGTTATCCGTGTAGATACCGTCCGCGGTGAGTACATCGAACGCGCAAACAAATAATAGTAACCGTCAAACTTTGATGAAAGCAAAATTTGACGAGCTCATAGCCCAAGTAAAGCCGCTATTTAAAGATAGTGGCTTTACCAAAAAGCGGGCTAAACTTTCTACAAAAATACCCCCAAATTTATATTTGTCGTAAATTTACAAAAAAAGTAGCGGCAATACTGCATTTGAAACTAGATTTTTACGTAAACTGCGGCATTTACGGCGCATTTATCGATACTACGACCGGCAAAGAAACTTTCTCAAAACCCAAAGAATACGAGTGTCATTTTAGAGAAAGGATTTCATCCATCACGGGCTCCAAGGCTGCTTATTATGAAATCAACGAAAATACCGACACCGAAGCCCTTTTGTCGTAATTTAACAAATGATTTAGCGGCGGTGTTTAGATTTTTTTGGCGAGATAAAAAACCGAACAAAAATATGATCGATTTGATGTTGGATCGAAACGGTCTAGCGGTGATTGATCAGCTTTTTGAATACTTGCTCATAAAGCATGAACAAGAAAGTTTTGATCCATCACGCGTTAAATTTGTTTTGAAAAAAATACGGAAACGAAGCTAGATGGAAAAATATTTTGAGAGGCGTATAAACGATTTGCTGAAAAAAATATAAAAAAAGACGAGATAAAATTTGAAAGAATAAAAGCCAAGGCCTAAGCCTCGGCTTAGACTTTAGGCTGATTTTTTTAACGCTATCGACCAAAGCCGCGATCTCTTCGTGATTTGGCAGGGCATTTACTTCCGTGCCGATGAGATCTTTTTGGAAAAATACTATCTTTCCGTTTACTTCAACTATGAAGTTTCCGCCGCTGCCGACGATTTTGCTAATGTTAGCGCCTGGGATTTGACTTAGAAAATTCCTCTTCTACACGAGAAGCTACCGGTCTATAGTTTCAAGAATTGCAATATGTAATCTTTACTTCCATGTTCCTTCCTTTCGAATTTAAAGTGAGCTGGATTGTAGCGTAAATTTAATAAACAGAGGTATAATTATGAAAAATTTAAGGAGAAAAATTATGAAAAAAAGTTGCCGTGATTTTTTTGCCGACGGGTTTGAGGAGATAGAGGGCGTTAGTATCGTGGACGTGCTTAGACGAGGCGGCGTGGAGGCCCATGTAGTCGGGCTTGACAAGCTACCTATCACGGGCACTCACGGTGTGAAATTCGTCTGCGATATGACGCTTTACGATCTTGAGGAGGACGAGTATGATATGCTAGTTTTGCCGGGCGGTCAGCCGGGCGTCTCAAATATCGAAGGAAATCTAAAAAAATGAGAGAAATTATAAAGCGTTTCGATAAAAAAAGGTAGATGTATAGCAGCCATCTGCGCCGCGCCGATCGCTCTTGACGCTGCAGAGATCGTTAGAGGCGAGTTTACCTGCTATCCTAGCTGCGAAAAAAAGCCGTACGCGGCGGAAGCTACGTAAGTGATAGAAATGTCGTGATAAACGGCCGTATCATCACCTCAAGGGGTCCTGCCACTGCGATGGAGTTTGCTTTGGAGCTGGTTAGTACTTTTAAACGGCGAGCAAGTTTATAACGAAGTGAAAAAAACGGGCTTTTATTTGTCAAATAACGATTTGCGGGCTTAAATTTGGTAAATGCCGCACGTTTTGCCAGTTTTTGGCGAAGGTGTAGCTTAAATTTTAACAAAGCCTGCAAGCATCAAATTTGCGGCTGTTAAATTATAAAAAAATTGCCGATGAGGTCGTGTTTTGGTTTAAATTTATTTGCGCCGATTGGCTGGTGTTCCGTGCCAAATCTGCCTTTAAATTTACTTTCAAATTTTACGCAACCCCAAACCTTCGAATAAAAAAATAAATTTTCCAAAAAAAGCTAGCCGAGGTTTAAATTTACAAAAAAATTATAAAAAAATATCAATTTTTTTATCTAGCTTTTTTTATTTAAATTCAGGTATCATCTATCAACCGATTTTATCGGGAATTTGATTTAAGGAAACGTTACTGTGAATATTTACGTCGGTAACTTGTCATATCGCATGACTGAGGCAGAGCTTAAGGATACATTTGCGCCGTTTGGCGAAGTAAAACGCGCGAAAAATCGTCAAAGATCGCGACACGAATCGCTCAAAAGGATTCGGATTCGTCGAGATAGAAAACGACGCAGACGCGCTAAAAAGCGATCGAAGCGCTAAACAACAAGGAAGTAGGCGGCAGAGCTCTAAGAGTAAACGAATCTAAACCTAAAGAATAATCCTGGCCGTCAAATCTGACGGCTTTTAACTAATTTTTAAATTTAAGCTTTTTTTAACCACTCACTCCAAATGAACCAAAAAAATCACCTCTCGTATCGCTCCGACGCCAAGCGGCTTTTTTTGCATGTGGGCAATGTTTATAACTTCTTGCTGACCTATCTTTTTACTCGCGCGTTTGGCGAGAAATTGTACTTAGGGATCGACGACTACGACCTGCCGCGCTACCGCAGACAATACGTGGAAAATATCTTTCGCGTGCTTGATATGCTAGGCATTGATTTTGACGGAGGGCCTAGCGGAGTGGGGGATTTTGAAACCAAATTTGAGCTCCACTTTCGCCTCGGCGCCTACCAAAATGCGCTAAAAAAAGCTCGAGCAAAAAGGCGTTTGCTATGCTTGCGAGTGCTCGCACTCGATGAAAAGCTCGTTTAAAAACGGCATTTATACGCGTGTTTGCGCGGATAAAAATCTTAAATTTAAAAAAGACGAAACGGCCATGCGGCTTCGCGTCCTTGGTGGGGCGGAAATTTGTGTCAGGCGTAATTTGATACTTTGACGCCCCTATGCGGCGACGCGGACGGTCTAGCAAACCAAACGAGCGACTTTTTGCTGTAATGAGCAAACAACGCAAAACGGCGTGGCAAACGGTTTAAAAATTCGGCACATTGGTCGGCTCGGGTAGAGAGAAACTAGACGGCGAAAAAAATTAACCCTAACGCCGCTGAAAAATTCGGGCGAAAGCGTTTTCAATTTAGCAAATCTGGGCGCCTTAAATTTGATGGACGAGACTGCGTTTGAAACGGAAAAAAATTCACGCAAACCCAGAGCATAAATTTGGCGCAAATTTTCGGGCGATTTCGTCGTTTGGAAAAAGGACGATACGCCCGCTTATAATCTAGCCAGCCTCGTGGATGATGAGATGTTGGGCGTAATTTGCTCGTGCGAGGCGAGGATCTGCTCGCGTGCTCGGCGGCGCAAAAAAATACATGGCGCAGATGCTGGGCTATGATTTCGAAAATGCAATTTCATTCATCACGGCTTTGCTAGCGCATGGCGGTAAAAAAAGCTATCAAAAAGCTCGCGCGCACCGGCGGTGAGCGTAGCGGACGGCGCCAAAAATCCACTATCAAATTTGCCGCCCTTAAGCTTGGTCTTGACGCGTCAAAAATGCGACGCTTTGTCAAATTTGGCTTTGAGATTTTTTTAAAGAGAAATGTAGCCGATAAATTTAAACGCGCTACTTGTATTGTTTAAAAAAAGCGCGGTAAATTTCTACCGGCTTATCTAAATTTTTTCTTAATCCCCTCGTAATCGCGCTTCAAATTTTTATTTACACCCGCGAGGTTTCGTCAATTTACCGCTCAAACTTTGGACTCAAATGGAGCCGTAAATTTAAGCCGAGTCGTCCGCGCCGCAGGCATCAATTTACCTCCAAAACCTGCGTCAAATTTAAACTCACATTTTACGAAAAAAATCCATACGAACAGCCTATTTACTGCGTTTAGCTAAATTTAAACAAGACCGATTTATCCGCCTAAAAAGCAAAGTTTTTTTGTAAAATCAAAAGCATTAAAAAAAGGACGAAAAAAATGAGCGATTTTACAGATTTTTACGCACCTGCACCTGCACACAGAGTATTCGCTGCTTGACGGCGCGAACCGTATCAAAGAGCTAGCAAAAAAACGCTAAAAAGCCAAGGCGTCAAAGCCGCAGCCATCACCGACCACGGCAATATGTTCGGTGCGATAGATTTTTATAAAAACGATGAAAAAAATGAAGGCATAAAGCCGCTAATTGGCATCGAAGCTTACATCCACAACGGCGAGGAGCTGGGGGATAAAAGCACCAAGCAGCGCTTTCACCTCTGCCTCATCGCCAAAAAAACGAAATCGGCTACAAAAAAACCTGATGTACCTGAGCTCCATGAGCTATATCGAGGGGTTTTATTATTATCCGCGTATTAACAAAAAGATGCTAAAAAGAGCACAGCGAGGGCATCATCTGCTCCTCAGCCTGCCTGCAAGGCGAGGTAAACTGGAACCTCAACCAAAGCGAGCGAAATTTGCGCTACGGCGCGGGCGGATACGAGGCGGCAAAGGAAGCCGCGCTATGGTACAAAGAGGTCTTTGGCGATGATTTTTTTACCTCGAGATCATGCGTCACGGCATCGGCGATCAGCGCAGGATCGACGACGAAATCTTGCGCCTGGCAAAAAGAGCTAAACATCAAGGTAATAGCAACCAACGACACGCACTATACGTTTAAGCAAAGAGCCGATGCTCACGAGGTTTTCATGTGTATTGCGATGAACAAACTGCTTGACGATCCAAACCGCCTGCGCCACAGCGTGCATGAATTTTACGTCAAGACGCCCGCGCAGATGAGCGAGCTTTTTGCCGATATTCCTGAAGCCGTCACAAATACGCAAGAAATAGTGGGTAAATGCGACCTAACGATCAAACTAGGCGATGCGACGCCGCCTAATTTTCAAATTTACGCTCGAATACGCCGCCGAGCGAAATTTGAGTCTGCCAGAGCCAGGTAAACGCTACAGCATACCAAACGATAGCGTGCTGTTTGAGCACGAGTGCAGGCAGGGGTTAGAGGATAGGCTTAAATTCGTCCCTGAAGAGCGCCACGAGGAGTATAGGACGCGTCTGCAGCGCGAGATAGATATCATAAACAAGATGAACTTCCCGGGCTATATGATGATCGTTTGGGACTTTATCAACGAAGCTAAAAAGCGCGGCGTGCCGGTAGGCCCCGGACGCGGCTCGGCGGCGGGAAGCCTGGTCGCATATTGCCTAAAGATCACCGACCTTGATCCGCTGCCGTATAACCTGCTTTTCGAGCGTTTTTTGAACCCCGAGCGCGTGAGCATGCCCGATATCGACGTGGACTTTTGTCAAAACCGCCGTGGCGAAATCATCGACTACGTCATCGAAAAGTACGGTAAAGTTTAACGTCGCGCAGGTTATTACATTTGGTAAGCTGCTGGCAAAAGGCGTCATCCGCGACGTCGCGCGCGTATGCGATATGCCCTACGCCGAGGCCGACGCGATGGCAAAACTCATCCCAGACGAGCTAGGCATCACGCTAGAACAAGCCTTTGCAAAAGAGCCAAAGATCGGCGAGCTGATAGCGACGAACTCAAATGCAAACAGAATTTGGAAATTCGCCCTTGATCTGGAGGGTCTAAACAGGAACGCCGGCATGCATGCCGCAGGCGTGGTCATCTCAAACGAGGAGCTGTGGAACAAAACCCCGCTTTTCCGTCAGCCAAACGCCGAGGAGGATCACTTCGTCACGCAGTATAGTCTAAAGTACCTAGAGGACGTGGATCTAATCAAATTTGACTTCCTGGGGCTAAAGACGCTAACCGTGATAGATAACGCCGTCAAGCTCGTCAAAAAGAGATTTGGCAAAGAGATCATCTGGGAGCAGGTCAATAAAAACGACCCTAAAACCTACGAAACGATCAGTAGCGGCCAGACGCTGGGACTGTTTCAGATAGAGAGCGAAGGCATGCAAAAAGTCGGAGCCGATATGCGCCCCGACTGCTTCGAGGATATCATCGCGATGATCTCGCTTTATCGCCCGGGCCCGATGGATCTTATTCCAGATTTCATCAAGCGCAAGCACGGCCTGGAGCCTATCACGTATATATTCCCAGAGCTTCAGCCGATCCTAGAGCCTACATACGGCGTCATCGTCTATCAAGAGCAAGTTATGCAGATCGTGCAGACTATCGGCGGCTTTTTCTTTGGGGGGTGCGGATCTCGTGCGCCGCGCGATGGGTAAAAAAAGATAAAAAGAGGAGATGGATAGGCTAAAGGGTAATTTATCGAAGGCGCCGAAGCGCAGGGGCTAGACGGCAAAAAAAGCCGACGAGCTGTTTGAGCTTATTTTACACTTCGCCTCGTACGGATTTAATAAATCCCACGCCGCGGCCTACACCTACGTGACATTTCAAACGGCCTATATGAAAACGTACTATCCGGCCGAATTTGATGGCGGCTCTCATCACGAGCGAGGAGACCAACGCCGATAAGATTTCGCGCTACATCGACGAGTGCAAGCGCCTCAGATATCGCTATCCTGCCGCCATCGGTCAATAAATCTGCCAAAAGAATTCTCAGTCGTTAGCGAAGGCGGCAAGGACGCCATCATCTACGGCCTAGGCGCGATAAAAAGGCGTCGGAGGCGCGGCGATAGAAAAATATCTTAGAAGAGCAGGCCAAGGGTGAGTTTAAGGATATTGACGACTTTGTCTCGCGCGTGGATAACTTTAAGGTAAATAAAAAAAGTCTTTGAAAGCCTGATAAAATCAGGCTCATTTGATAGCTTTGGCCTAACGCGCAAGATGATGCTAAACAACCTAGATAACATCGTAGAGGCGTGCAAAAAAATGCTGCCACCATCAAGAAAAATGCGGCCGAGAGCCTATTTGGCGACGACGAGAGTATGGCGACGGTTAAAACTAGTCTCGTTCGCGACGACTCCGAGCTGGAGCTAAAAAAACCAAGCTCAAATTTGAGCTAGAAAGCGTGGGTATCTACCTCTCCGGACACCCGCTAGACGAGTACCGCGAGCAAATCTCAAAGATAAACTACACGCTAAGCGATAAATTTGACGAGCTACCCGAAAAACGGCGAGATGCTGTTAGTCGGCAAGATCGAGGATCTCACCACAAGGATCAGCAAGAAAAAAACGGCAAAAAAATGGGTACGATCGAGATGCTCGATTTTTTTGCGGTACGGTCGAGATCGCAGTTTTTGACAGAAGCCTTGGCACGGTCGAGTCGATGAGCGCGGACGAGCGAGATCTGCCGCATGCGTTTAAGGTTCGCTACTCAAAAAGACGGGCAGTTTATGCGGATAAACTTTGGATAGAAATTTCTGACGCTAGACGAGGCTGCGAGTATGGACTTTTTCGCATCCGCTCGAAAAAAATACAAAGAGCAAATCGAGCAGATAAAAACACACTCCTAGCAAGGACTTTGGCAAGATAGATAAGACCAGCGAGATCCTAGTCGTCGGTAAGATCGCCGAGATCGCTAAAATTCCCTAGTAAAAAAACCGGCAAAGAGTTTATGATGTTAAGCGTCATGGACCTTTTTGGTACATTTAAGGTCGCGGCGTTTGACTCTGAAAAGGGGCTGATCGAGAGCCCTAAGCGACAAGCAAAAAGGACGCTCCGCTAGCCTTTTACAGGTGCGCTACTCGCGCGACGATCAGGGCGCGCGCATAAATCTAATCGACGTCGTAAGCCTAGAGGATGCGCGCGATATGAATTTCCAAAACAGAAGCTTTAGGCAGCGTAAGGAAAGTAGCGGCGGCAGCTATCAAAACGGCTTGGCGGCTAGCGAAAGCAGGAGCAAAAGAGAGCTTGAGGATCTCGTTTTGGAGCTAAATTTGGACGAAACGGGCAAGGATCTCATCACACAAATTTACCGTGCCGCCATCGGTGAACACCGAGCCGCAGCCGATAAAAACAACAAACGACTGATCATCCGCATCAAAGACGCACAGGAAGGCCGCGCGCTGGTTTATACGACGGAATTTATCGTGGGGGATGGGTTTGAGGAAAGAGCGTTAGGCTTAAAACAAGCCGTTTAAATTTGACGGCTTGTTTTTTTGAATTTAAAGTTGAGAATTTGCCTATCCAAAAGAGCTAATGAAGCTTGAAAAAAAGCGGCGTAAATATACTAAAACCCATAGATAAAACCGCAGAAAAGAAAAATCTGGACGTAAAAGTCCAGCCGTTTTCTTATAATTTGAGCTTCCAAAGCCGTCTTTTTGCTTTCAAATGATACAATTCTGATTTCAATTATTAAATTATAGCTTTTAAATTTGACGGGAGCTCTCATGAAAAAAACTGGTTTGGCTAAATCCTGTTGTAAAAAAGTATCTACGAGCTTGCGGCGCTTAAAAAAAGAGCTTGCAAGATAAGGGCTTTAGCGTAATGGAGTGCGAAAAAGACCACGCTAATAGCGTCAAAAACGCATACAAAAATAGCCTCGCGCAAAAGAAACTCATCTTTGATAGTCGCTGTCCGAGGGCTGTAAATTTCATCAGGGCAAATTTCAAAGAACAAGCTGCTCTCATCTCAAATTTGAAACCCCATTTTGATAGAAAGCGCGCTTGAGCTTAGCGCAAAGCTAAAAGATGACGAGTGGCTTTACGTGACGACGCCTTGTGAGGACTTGGCAGAGCTTGGCAGAGGGCTAAATTTAGCGCGAACCACCTTTTTGACGTGGAAGAGCTTTAGGGAGCAAAACGCTATAAATTTAAAGATGCGTAGTATCGAGCAAAGTCCGATACCGCCGGGATTTTTTACAAATTTGGGCGTAAAGACCCTAAGTCTTGGTAGTAAAGAAAAAGATACAAAACACCCTTTCATATAAATTTAGCGAGCTTAAAAACTACCAGATCATCGAGCTTTTATACTGCGAAAACGGCTGTCACAACGGAGATGGGCTGTGAAGGAAATTTTTAAAAAGAGCATTTTAGTTCTCGTGATCTTTGCCATCTGGCAGATCGTTTGCGAGCTAGAAATTTTCACGCCGTATATCTTGCCAAGCCCGGCGACGACATTTAAGACGATGCTAGCCATGATACAAAGCGGCGAGCTCGTCACGCACACAGTCATCAGCTTCAAGCGTATATTTGCAGGCTACGCGCTCTCCTTTGCCCTAGCACTTGTGCTTGGCGGTATTGCAGCGCTTTTGCCAAAGATCAGCGTTTATTACGAGTGGGTACTGGAGTTTTTTAGAAATATACCGCCGCTTAGTTTGATCGCCATTTTAGTACTTTGGTTTGGTATAAACGAGACACCAAAGATCATCATTATCATCCTAGCCTCGTTTTTTCCGATGTTTCTTAGTATCTCAAAAGGACTAACTAGCTGCGACGTGAAGCTTATCGAGGTTGGCAAAATTTTTGGCTTTAGCAAATTTGAGATTTTTTACAAGATTGTTCTAAAAAAAGTGCGCTAAAAGATATCTTTGTCGGCATGCGAATAGGCTTTTGGCTACGCTATGCGCGCGATCATAGGAGCTGAGATGATAGCGGCTTCAAGCGGGCTAGGGTATCTCATACTTGACGCAGAGGAGCTTTCGCGTGCAGATAGGATATTTGTCGGCATTTTTACGATCGGCATTTGCGGCGTGCTCATAGATAGGATATTTTTTTACTTTTGATAGCTAAATTTAGCCTTTTTGCGAGGTGAAAAAAATGATAGAAATTTTCAAATTTATCTAAGCATTTTTTTATAGGCGAAAAAGCGTATCGACGTTTTGAGAGAGCTAAATTAAGCATAAAAAAAGATAAGATCACCGTCATACTTGGCAGGAGTGGATGCGGTAAAACTACCCTTTTAAGGCTTGTTGCAGGCCTTGAGAGCATTAGTCAGGGCGAGATAAAATTTAAAGAGCAAGCAAAGATCGGCTTTGTCTTTCAAGAAGCCCGCCTCATGCCATTTTTTTAAACGTCTATGAAAAATATCGTTTTTGCGCTTAAAAAAAGCAGGAGATCGAGCCAGCAAAGATAGATAGCCTGATCTCCATGATAGGACTTAGCGACTTTAAAGTTTGCCGCCGTTTCGCAGCTCTCTGGGGGCATGAGCTCGCGCGTTTCGCTTGCGAGAGTGCTTGCATATGAGGCAATTTGATCCTCATGGATGAGCCGTTTGCGGCACTTGATGCCTTTACGAGAGCTAGCATGCAGGCTGAAATTTCTAAAAAAATACAAGCCGGCAAAACTATCCTTTTCGTCACACACAACATCGACGAGGCGCTATTTTTTTGGCTGATGAGATCATCTTGCTTGAAAAAAAGGCGGTATAAAAATCAAACTACGATCTATCAAATTTAGCAAGACCACGAGATCTGCTAAGTGGCGAGCTAATAGCGATAAAGCGCAAAAATTTTGAGTGAAAGTTTAGGATAAAGATATATGATAATTAAAAACCAAAATGAAGCAAAAAAAATTTATATAATCCACAAAAATTTAAATCACAAGGAGCAAATATGAGAAAGTTTTTTTCAAGGTTTTTATGTGCGGCCTCTTTGCTTTGCCTCGTCGCAAACGCAAGTGAGAGCCTAGACAAGATCGGCATGACCTACGTCAAATCGCCGCTAAACGTCCCATCTATCGTCGATAACTGAAAGGTTTTTTTACGCAAAGTCTTTTGGCGTGCCGGTTGAGTACTCTGAGATCACCCTCAGGTGCGAAGCAGACGCAAGCTCTGGCTTCACTCGCTCCAGTTTTTTTAAACTGCGTGGGCGGCACTTCGGTCATACTAGCGGCTGCAAATAAGGCTGATATAAAGATCATAAGTGCCTATTCAAGGGCACCTGAAGCCTTTGTCATATTTTCTAAAGATCAAAAATATCAAGTCGCCAAAAGATCTAAAAAGGCAAAAAGTAGCAGGCCCAAAGGGCACTATCCTAAACGAGCTTTTGGTTAGATACCCTAGCTTTTGGCGGTCTAGGCATAAACGACGTAGAGTTCATCTCTATGGGTATCCCAGCTGCGCAAGCTGCACTTGAAAAACGGCAGCGTCGATGCAGCGCTTCTTGCAGGGCCAGCGGCCTACAACGCTCAAAAAAATCAGGCCTACACATCGTGACAACTGGCAAAGGCATCATCACTCCAGTCATAGTGACGGCTACAAGCGGCGAGTTTTATAAAAAAGCACAAAGACGTAGTCGAGAAATTTAAAAAGGCTCAGGATGAAATTTTGGCATTTATAAAGGCGAACGAAGAGGAGGCGCTCAAACTCACAGCCCAGGAGACCGGACTTAGCCTAGAGGCGGTAAAGAGCATGTATCCTCAGTATGACTTTAGTCCAAAGATTACGGATGAAGATATAAAAGCGCTTGAAGCTACGCAAGAGTTTATGCTTGAGAGCAAGATGATAGAGCAAAAAAATAGATATAAAAATCACTTCTACTAAACTAGAAATTTAAAGGGCAAATTTGCCCTTTAAATTATTCTCGGTACCTTGTAAAAAAAGCTGCAAATTTTAATTATAATAATGGGCATTAGCCTCGCAAGGGCGCTAAGAAAAATAAATTTAAGGTATAAAATGAAAAAAAATTTGATCGCGTTGATACTTTTTGCTATCGCGACTATGGCCGGCGAGCCCAAAAAAAGGCGAACTAAGCCCCGAAAAAAGAGGCGTTTTTAAGCGCTAGATACGAGGAGCTCAAAAAATCCTGCGCCCAAAAGGACGCGAGAGCCTGCAAACGCGTGATATTGTTTTACCAAAAACAAGCTAAAAAGCAAAACGAAAAAGACATCCGCGAGGCGATGCAAATTTTACTCGGCGCGTGCAAGGAGGGCACGATTGACGCATGCGCGGCGGCGGGCGAAATGCACATAAATAACAAAGACTTCATCGCCGCAAGGGAGATTTTTGAGCCCCTGCTTGCGATAGCGGCTATCAGGATGCTTGCGTGCAGTACGGCAAGAGCTTTGAGGCTGACGGCGCACCCGGCAAGGACGAAAAAAACGCGCGAAAAAAAGCTCTACGAAACCGCCTGCGAAAAGGGCTCGGCGCTAGGGATGCGAGCATCTGGGGCTAGCCATCGGCAGCAGCGCGCCGGAGCAGGCGGTCGGCTATATGCGCAAGGCGTGCGAGATGGACGCTTGGCGATGTTTTAGATTTGGCACGATGGCGATGCCTTACGGTACCAAGGAGGGGGTAATGGCGCTTGTTAGAAGCTGCCACGAAACCGATATGCTTGCTGGCTGCATCATGCTGGCTAAATATCACGAAAAAGAGCTACGCGAGATCTCCGGCAAGGCTGAGGCGGAGCGGCTGCATGCGCGCCTTTGCGAGCTGGTGCCGTACGGGGAGCACTGCAAAAAGGCGCGGTAAATTTAGCTAAATTTGCGGTTTTTGGGCTTGATATGGCGGCCCGGCGAGGCGAGGTAAATTTGAAGTCAAATTTAAAAGCGCCCGTCAAGACGGCCTAAAATTTAACAAAAATCGGGTCAAAGGAGCAAAAATGGCGATCATAAAAGTAGATCTACAAAAATCATACCGTATCCTAAATCCCGGCGCGACCACGCTCGTATCGGCCAAGTACGATGGCGACGTCAACGCGATGGCGATAACGTGGGCGCAGGCGCTTGATTGTGATAAGGTTACCATCGTGCCGCACAACGGCTCATACACGAGGGCGCTCATCGAAAAGAGCGGGTATTTCGCCGTGCAGATCCCCACGGCAGCTCAGGCGGAGCTGGTTAGCGAGCTGGGCGCCGAAAACAACTCGCGCTTTGATAACGCGGACAAGATGAAAAAAACGTCGAAAGTATAAAGAGGAGTTCGGCGTAACGCTGATCGCGGGCTGCGCAGCATGGCTCGTTTGCAAGCGTATCCCCGAGCCTCACAACGAGCAGTGCTATGATCTTTTTATCGGCGAGGTCGTCGCGGCGTATGCGTACGAGCGGATATTTGACGGCGGACACTGGCTGTTTGAAAAAGATGCCTGACGAGCTAAAAAAACGCTCCACTACGTCGCCGGCGGTCGGTATTATCTGGACGGCAAAGCGGTAGATACCAAGCGCACGCCCATAAGGCGGCGAATAAAAACGCCCCGCAAAAACGCAGACGAGTTTGTAATTTAAGATGAGCGCACGCGTAAATACGCGGCGAGTTTTAGTAAAATTTCAAACTTAAGAATTCAAGAAAGGATAGAAAAATGAAAAAAATATCGTCATCACCGGCGCGAGTTCGGGTATCGGAGCAGCCGCGGCAAAGGCGTTTGCGAGGCGCGGAGAAAGAAATTTGATCCTAATCGCGCGCAGAGCAGAGCTTCTGCAAAGCTTAAAGGACGAGATCGCTGTAATTTCGCCTGAATCAGACGTAGTCGTTAAAATTTGCGACCTTGCGCGCAGCGAGAACGTCCTGACGCTCTGGGACGAGCTAAAAAGCTACGAGCTAAAGGCGCTCATAAACAACGCGGGTTTTGGGGATTACGGCGCGGTCGGCGAGCGCGATCTATCCAAAATCTCGCAGATGCTACAGCTCAACATCATTTCGCTCACGCTGCTAAGCCACCTCTACGTGCGCGATTACAAGCATAAACCCGCCCAGCTCATCAATATCTCCTCCGCGGGCGGCTATAGCATGGTGCCAAACGCCGTCACCTACTGCGCGAGCAAGTTTTTCGTAAGCGTCTTTACGGAGGGCTTGCACCACGAGCTGGCGCAGGATAAAGAGGCCAAAATGCAGGCTAAAGTCCTAGCGCCCGCCGCGACTAGGACGGAATCTGGTCCCGTGGCGACGGATGATGCTGGCTACGACTACGACGCGGCTTTTAAAACGCTATCATTCAAGCGAGGAGATGGCGGAATTTCTGCTCGCGCTTTACGATAGCGACGCGTGCGTAGGCGCGGTAGATCGAAACAACTTCGAGTTTAGCTTAGGGGCTGCGCGATTTGACTATGCGGGCAAACGCTAAATTTATGCATTATGCGTCGCGCGACGAGGCGTAAATTTGAGCAACGTAATATCGGAGCTCAAATTTGACCTCAAAGCGCGTTAAAATTTAAAAGAAAGTTTAAGGAGCAAAAAAATGGGAAAAAAACAGCTTTGGTTGTGGGTGCCACGGGAGCAATCGGACGCGAGATCGTGCGCGGGCTTTGCGAGAATGAAAACTACGACAAAAATCATCGTTTGGGCGCGCAGGGAGTTGAAAATTTAGCCACGAAAAGCTAGAGACGCAGATCGTAAACGTACAGCGACGTAAAAAAACATGCCGCCGCGCGAGATAGACGAGATATTTTGCGCGCTGGGCACGACGATGAAGCAAGCCGGTAGCCGCGGGCAGTTTTATAAAGTGGACGTGAGCTACCCCGTAAATATCGCAAAATGGGGTATCGCATCAGGCGCGCGCCGTTTCGCGCTCATTTCGTCGCAGGGTGCGGACGAGAGGTCGAGATTTTTTTATCTGCGCGCAAAGGGCAAGGCGGAAAAAAAGATCGCCGCGCTAAAAATACGAGAACGTGCAAATCGCGCGGTTGCCCGCGATAAAAAAAGCGAGCGCGAGCGGGTGCGTATGGGCGAGCTCTTTACGATTTGGCTGTTTGGGCTTTTGCCCAAATTTATCTTAACGAACTACCGCCCGATGAGCGCGCAAGATATCGCAGCCTCCGTCATCGCCGCTGCGCAGACGGACGCTAAAGGCGTGCAAATTTATCATCCAAGAGATTTTCTATAAACGTACGGCAAGTAGTCACTTTCGCGCTTTAGCTCAAATTTGACGCCGCTAGCAGTCTCAAATTTACCGCCTACTTCGCCCGCAAAATCGGCGCTGTAAATTTAATCCCTCGCACGACCTGCGCGCCAAGACCAGTTTGCATATGTCGCAAAAAAACATCGCGTGATAAAAGTCCCCCTCGTGCCCCGGCGCGTCGTAGGTGGCGACGAGGCTTGCCGGCACTAGGGACTTTGCGCCTGATGTTTGCCTCGTTTGCGCTGAGCTTTAGGGTGCGAGACTAGTTGATAGACGCATAGATCGGTGCAGTCGCCCAGCACCACGAAGGTGTCTATGTGCGGATTTTGCGCGATAAACGCGTTAAAATCGGTGCAGTAAGCCGGGCTCAGGGAGTTTTTGCGAAAGATTTTTATCTCGTCAAAAAACGGCAATTCGCGCAGTTGTGGTATCGTCTTCGCACCCTCTGTGCCTTTGACCGCGTGCGGCGGAAACGCGTCAAATCTCGCACAGTTTGCCTCGTGGCTATCCTCAAGCAGCACGAGATTTCTAGCACCCGCCGCGTAAGCCGCGCTAAGAGTCTGCGCTATACCGTCCGCGATCGCGCCCACTCGCGGGCTAGCTAGCGGTCCCATGCTGCAAAATCCCTCTATCATATCCACGCTGATAAAGGCGGTGTTTGCCGCGTCGCTCGCTAAAAGTTCGCTAAATTCAATCTCCTTTAGCTCCTCAAACCACACCGCCACATTCTCTAAGATTTTCGCGTCAAATTTCATTTTCTCTCCTTGTTTTGATTGTTTTTACGTTCGTTGTTTGGCTCGCCGAAGCAAATCTCAAACCGTGAGCCGCCCTAAATTTCTCGTTCAAATTTAAACTCCGCCTAGAGTATACATTTCATCAAATTCACCGCCTAGCCGCCCGTCTTTGCGGGCAAATTTACGCAAAAGCTCTTTGGCTCAAGCTCGATCTCGATACTGCCGCCGTGGGCTTGGACGATTTGCAGGCACAGGTGCAGGCCTCAGGCCGTTGCCCTTTAGCTTGCTCGTTTTAAAGGGCTCAAAGACCATGGCTTGGTTTTTGATCGGCACGCCGCTATCGGTTACGGTAAATCTATGCTCGCCCTCGCAGTATCGGTAGTCCACGCGCACCCAGCCATCGTCATCCTCGTTTTCCTCGACCGCGTCGATCGCGTTAAATAGCATGTTTTGAAACACCATCGCCAGCAAATCGCGGTCGCCGACGTATGGCAGATCGGGGAAATCTAGGCTCAATTTGATCTCCTTGCCGTATGTGTAGCACTCTATCGCCGCCTTGCATTCGGATTTTAGCTCAGCTAAGTTAAATTCGCGCGCGTTTATCGTTAGGCCTTTTGTGAAAAGCAAAGTAGCCTTGATGATGCGCTCGACTCGCCAGATTGCCTTTTGCATCTGCTCGACGACCGGGCGAGCGCGCTCGTCAGCCTTTTTTTATCAGCGTCGAGGCTAGCAGCGAGATCGAGCCCACGGGGTTGCGTATCTCGTGGGCTAGGGTGGGCTGCGACCCTGACCCATCGAGGCTAGGCGCTCGGTGCGCTTTTTCGGTCGTTATGTCGGTTGCGGAGATGATTTTTTTGCCCTCTTTTTGGGCGATTTTGATGAGGTAGATTTGCCCCGCGGCGCTTATCTCGCCTTCATTTTGCGGGATAAATTTCTAAAATCTGCCCGAGTTTTAGGGCTTCTGAGTTTTGTAAAAATATCTCGCCCGCCTCGTCCAAAACCCAGATCGCGTTTGGCAAAATTTCCACGATATCTTTGATGAAGCCTTGCAGACTCGCATACGACGCGGTCAGGGTTTTTTTGTACTCGCGCTCTATCAGATAGGGTCTGCTCGATCAGGCTTTTTAGTCCGTCTTGGACGCTGGTTTTTATCGATCTGGGTCATAAAAAGCTCCTCGAAATTTTTCTAAATTAAAAAAAGTAAAATTCGGTCATTTTTTTAGGCGGCCGACTTCGTTGCTAAAGCCGCTTTTTGGAAAAATAGCGCGACGGCGTCCGGCACAAAGCCCTAGTCGCTCGCATTTTTTTAAGGAGTAATTTACCACGTTTTTTTGCAAATTTTGTGCTCTTTTAAATTTAGCTTCGCCCACGATTATGTGCCCCTGGGTGCTCAAAAAAATATCTATCTCGATATTTTTTTCGCCCACAGGCTCCGCACCCGAGCAGGCTCCGTGCCTAGTCTAAACGCCAAAAGTTCGCGGCAAAGTAGCTCAAAGCCAAAGCCCGCGTACGAGTCGAACTCTCGTCTGATGATCTCCATCAGCGCGGCCTTTTCGCCGTTTTTTTAAAAAGGGCTAAGTGGCTCGATGAAATAAAACCAAAATCTAGTAAAATTGTCGTTAAAGACCACCTTATCCTGCGCCTTATCGCGCTCGAGTAGCTTTTTAGATTTTTTTGATATTTGCTTTTTATGCGCGGTTTTTCCAGCGTCTTTTTCGATGCTGACTACGCCTGAGTTTATCGCGGCGGCGTAAATTTTTAGGATGAGAGGGCGGGGCAGAAATTTATTTAGAGCGTATTTTTTTGCGGTCGTTTTTAGCAAGCTTTGCAAAGGGGCAAACTTTTAAGCTCGCTCTCAAAAGGCGCGTCAAAGCTAAATGTGAGCGACAAATCTTCAAATTTATCTAAAATTTTCCTTTTCGATCGCCCTCGAAAAATATCGTAATAATTCGCCTCAAATTTCTAGCGCGTCAAAGACTAGATGAAAGTAAATAAGCTGCAGGATATCAAGGTGCTTAAAGCGCGCGTAGCTTGATTTTTAAGGCGTAGATTTTTTTGCTCCTTTTTAGCCCATTTTAGCACAACTTTGGTTATAATCTCTTTTTTTATAAGGAAAAAATTTCTGGTTAGCATCGACGAAATCAGGAAAAAAATATTATTTTAAAAAAAGGCGTGCGCTACTTTTGACTACACGGCCTCAGGCCCTAGCCTACGCGCCAATAGAGCGTAAGATCGCAAAAATACCCTAAAAACCTACGCCAACACGCACTCAGAAAGCGCCTCAAACGCGCTAAAGACGCAAAAAAACGCTACGAAAAAAAGCAAGGCAAAGCCTAAAAAGACGCGCTGGGGCTTGACGAGCGATTTTATCTGATCTCAGCTGGCTGCGGCGCGACGGGGAGCGATAAAGAAATTCCCAGGAGATCATGGGGCTTTATCTGCCGCCTATGAGCGCAAACCGCCCTAGGCGAAGAGGCGGTAAAAGGCGCATTTGCCCCTCGTCATCGTTTCGCCCTATGAGCATCACTCAAACGAGGTTAGCCTACGCGAGGGGCTGTGCGAGGTCGTGCGCATACCGCTAAGCAAGAGCGGAGAGATACCTCGGCAGGCTCGATCAACTGCTCAAAAATCAACTCAAAGCGCGAGATTATCGGCTCTTTTAGCGCGGCCTCAAACGTCACGGGGATAATCAGCGACTACAAAAAAATCTACGTGATGATGAAGCGATACGGCGCGACCGTGGCCTTTGACGCGGCCAGTTTTAGCTCGCACGGCAACCTCGACGCCGACTATTTCGACGCGCTATTTCTCTCGCCGCACAAGCTTTTTAGGCGGCGTGGGTAGCTGCGGACTGCTCGCGATAAAAAAAGGAGCTGGTAAAATCAGACAAACCGACCTTCGCCGCGGGCGGGACGGTTAGCTACGTGAGCCGCAGTTCGCATTTTTTTCGCGCCAAGCGTGGAGCGCATGGAGGAGGGCGGAACCCAGCACGTGATGGGGCTGATCAGAGCCGCGCTAGCATACAGACTGCGAAACGAAGTCGGCCTAGACGTCATAAAAAAAGCCGCGAAGACGAGCTAACGAAGCAGTTTTTGCGAGGGGTTAGACGAGATCCCCGAGGTCGTGAGCTATTTTCCGCGCGCAGTGCCGAGACTGCCGATTTTTGCTTTTAACGTAAAAGGCGTTTCGCCGTATGATTTCGCCGAGGCGCTGAGCGAGGACTACGGCGTGCAGACACGCGCGGGGTGTGCGTGCGCCGGTCCGTACGGACACGATCTGCTCGGACTAAAAGACGATCAGAAATGTGATCAAAAAGCCCGGCTGGGTGCGCGTGAGCCTGCACTATTCGCACACGCCAAAAAGACGTCGCATATCTGCTAAAGGCCATCAAAAAAACTATCAGAAAATTTCAAAACCAAAAAAAGGAAAAGAAATGAATAAAATTTTAGCCGCAGCCATGTTTGCCCTTTGCGCCGTTTGCGCGCAGGCAAAAGCCATTTAGCCCCGAGCAGTACGCAAAGGTACTGCGTGAGTACAACTCCGTCGCGGGCGCGAACAACTACTTTGAAAGCGGTAACGTAAAGAGGAATTCGAGCTTCGCAAAAAAATACTGCGACGAGGGTCTAAGAGATGCGTGCGGCGATCTGGGGCTACTCTACGTTACTGGTCTAGGCACGCCAAGAGATAGCAAAAGGGCGGACGAACTACTAGGGTACGCTGCCAAAAAAACGACGAGTTTAAAGCCATATCGCAGTACTACGAAGCCGCACTTGACATAGCTCGCGCGGCGGAAAAAGTACCCGGACGATAAGGTCGCGCAGCACCCTAGGAGCCGAGTTTAAAAAAACTCGCTAGAGCAGTGCAAGGCGTACAAAGGCGACCGCCACGTGTGCTTCCGCGCGCTGGGCGATTAGCGGTATGCTGCCAAAGGGTGAGGGCGGTCTTGGACTGTCGCAGGCTGAGTTTGCCAAGACGTGGGAGGACATCGTCGTGAGCGACATCGAGCGCAACGGCATGGACGACTCGAAGGTAAACTCGCTGGCAAAAGAGCTAGAAGGACTAGCGGCACGCCAATTTGCGGGCTTTTACGGCGTAAAGTTTGTTTTTTTCGGCAAGGCGATCCGTCAATTGACCGTCCGCGCTTTTTGTCTTTTTGCGGGCGGCTTCGCGTCTCATGTAAATTTAGATTACTTGGCTCAAATTTGACGCGCCGGCAATTGCTAGGCTTAATTTGGATTGATTTTTTTGGATAAATTTATCCAGCGGTGCATAATTTGCTTTTTGCTCAATTTGACCGCCTTTTACGGATAAAGTTTAGCTCGCTCCTGGTGGCATTTTGTAGCTGCGAGCTTTTTGCCTAGCGGGCTTTACGGCTATCTTTACGGCGTAAATTTGCTAAATTTTGCTGGCGCTTGAGCAAATTCGGCCACCGAGCTTAAAGCCTTTGCCTGCGCTTTTTTTGCGCGCGGTCAAAGTTTACGCGCCCGCGCGGGTTTTTGCCCTGCTCAAATCTGATGTATTTTTACGCCCAGCTCAAATTTACGCGGCGTTATTTTTTTTACGAATTTATAAAAAAACTTTGGAGAAAAAGTTAGATGCGAGATTTGCGCGAGTTTCAGGTTTTAGCGGGCGAGGTAAAAAAACGTGAGATGGAGTGCGGCGACGGATGAGTGCGTTTTTGAGATCGCAGGCGTTAAAGTTTAACACCAAAATTGCTAAAGAGCGACTAGTGCCACTCGAAAACGACCGCCCTAGCTATCGTTTACGACGGGAAAAAAATGAGGTTTGGAATTTTAAAAGTTTGACCTCAAGCAAGTGGCTCAAAAAACTACTCTTGGCGCGCGCATTTGATGATTTTTTTGAGGAGGCGACGATGGAGTTTTTACCGGATAGGCTTTACGGTCTTATCTTGGTGATACCGATCGTCTGCCTATTTAAATATCTCCCGCCGCTTGGTAATATCATCTTGCTTTTTGTGGTTATGATTTGTCTATTTGTGTCGCTACCTTTGCTCTGCATTGACGACAAAACTCCGACCGATAAGGCAAACGCGTATCTAGCTTTGAGAAAAAATTTTTAAAAGAAGCGGATTTGTAGTTCGCCGTCAAATTCGTCCGCCCAAAAAAACGCGGCAAATTCGGCGCCTATTTTTTTAAAGTTTGACGGGCAAACGAGCGATCAAATTATAGGCGCGCAAATTTATATCGCTCCACTTTCGGGCGCGAAAACTTAAAATTTAAAAAGGATTTAGCTTGCAAGAAACGCAAAACGATTTAAAACTGCTCGGCGGCCGCGCTGGTTCGCTTGAGTGCGTCTATAATGACAAAAAGCGGATTTGATTATAGCTTTAGCTTGGATGGGCAAATTTCTAAACATCCGCTCGCTGCAAAGTCCGCTTTTACCAATAAACGACGGCGATGAGATGCTGGCGGTTTGCGATAAAAAGGGGCAGGTTTTGGGGCTAAAAAACCGCTCCTTAAACTCCGCGGCCTGGTACGCCTACGAGCCTAGTCTCTTTTTTTCGGCTCTGTTTTTCGCGCTGTTTTTTTGCTGTTTGGCGCGGCCGGCGTTTGGGCGATTTTCTCGGGCTTTGACGGACGGCAGCCGCTTTTTGGCACTTTGCTGTTAGTTTTTGGTTTTGGCTCTCTTGCCTTTGCTTGGTTTAAATATCACGGCGAGACGTCTTTGGGCTTGCGAGTTAGGTTGATGCTTGGCGTCGTAAAAGAGCCCAAGGCAAACGGCGAGGTTAGTGGCACGGCGCGAAATCTAAGGATTTTTGAGACGAAAGAGAAAAATTATTTTAGCGTCACGGTCGGCGATACGTTTTTGTGGGGTAGCAGCCCTAAAAAAAGCGCGCCCTGGAGCTAGCAAACGGCGACGAAGCGAGCGTGAAATACGAAAAATTTCAGGGTCATAAAGATACGAAATCTCAGCAAAAAAACCTGACAGCGAAAAAAAGTCGCAAGGCTTTTTTGAGAGGGTGTTTTGGTTTAACGTTGATATCGCGATCAGCCTTTGTGCGGGACTTGTTTTGCTCTATGTGGGGACGATGGATTTTTGGTTTTCGCCTTTTGCGGGGATTGCCGGCATCATAATCTTGCTCGGCGGAGTCTGCTTTAACGTGTTTTATAAGAAAGATTAACCTTTGGCGCGCAGCCCTAGTCGTAAATTTGCGTTTTTTTGGTGTGCTGGGCAAATTGGCGCAGAGACTCAAAGTTTGAGCTCGATCGCCGTAAAGTTTGACATTCAAATTTGAGCGGCGCAAACGGACTCGTCAAACTTTAAAGCCACCAGCCTGCGTTTCAAATTTCACAAAAAAACGCTTGCAGATTTTTTTCGATACTCTTTTATGGATGCCGGGCGGTAGAGCGCTGAGATAACGGCGATGTAGTCGGGATTTAGCGCAGCGATTTGCGCGATATTTGCCGCGTTTATGCCGCCGATCACGCAAATGGGGATACGTAAAATTTTCCTTTGCGCGCATTATAGTTTCAAATTTACAAAGCGGGGCGTTTGGTTTGGTCGGGCTTGCAAACAGGGCGCCAAATGCCGCGTATGAAGCACCCTCGTCCTGCGCCCTTAGCGCCAAATTTAGATCGTCATAGCAGCTAACGCCGATAAAGGCGTCCTCGCCCAGGATCTTGCGAGCGGCCTTTACTCCGCCGTCGTCTTTGCCGATGTGCACGGCGTTTGCACCTATTTTTGCGGCAAATTTGACGTCGTCGTTTACGATAAATCTCGCGCCGTAACGCTCGCAAAGCTCTTTTAGCGCAACAGCTACGCGCTCGTTTTTGGGCTCAAGCTTGGTGCGGTACTGTAAAAACTTCACTCCGCACTCTAGCAGCTCGCGAGCTTGCTCTAGCACGCTACTCTCTGGCGTTAGGACGTCGTCCGTGATAGCGTACATTTCAGCCATTTTCGCCCGCTGCTTTGTGATTCAGCAGTCGCGCGCCGAAAGTGTGAGCCGTGGGCGTTTTTGATTGCGTTTGCGACGAAGACTTTGGCGCGCTTGATTGCCGTTATCTCGTCTGTCCCGCACGCTAGGGCGCAGGCGATAGCCGTGGCGAAGCTGCACCCCGCACCGTGCATGATTGTGGGGCGCTCTAGCGGCTCGCCGAATTTCACGATCTCGCCACTTTTTTTATAAAGCGTATCCTCGCAGATCTCGCTCGTTTGAGTGCGTTTTAGTACCACGTCGCAGGGCAGATCCGCGCCTACGTTTAACCGCTCGCCGTCGTAAATTTAACCCCAAAAATGCGCGCTTCGTCTAAATTCGGCGTCGCAATGCGGGCGAGGTTTAAAAAGCTCTTTTAGCGCGTTTATGGCGCCCTCTTGCAGCAACTTGGCACCTGATTTTGCCACGCAGACTGGATCTATCACGGCTGGTATGCCGCGGTTTTTGCTCTAGCCAGGCTTTGACGCATGCTATGAGCTGCTCGTTAAAAGAGCATGCCGATCTTTACGGCGTCAAATTTCAGCTCGGCGCAGACTGCTTCTAGTTGCGCGTTTAAAAAAACTCGGGCGTTACGGGCATTACCGCGCTCACACCGTTTGTATTTTTGCGCAGTTAGTGCCGTGATCGCAGTCGCGCTGTAGCAGCCGTAGGCCTCGCAGGTTTTTATGTCCGCCTGCACGCCGGCACCTCCGACGCTATCGCTGCCTGCGATGATTAGGATATTTTTTTAGGATTTTTCATTGTTTTGCCTTGAGCGGTTTTTGTTAAAGTTTATCTTTGGGCGAGTTATTTGTCGCCAAAATCCTTGCCAAACTCGACTCCAAGTTCCCTTAATTTACGGGGCCGTTTCCTTGCGACTCCGTCGGCGGCGGAGTTTGCGGCTGCGTTTGTTTAGGGCTGTTCGCTCGCAGGATTTTTGCTCGGTTTGGTCGTTTTTGGTGGCGTTATTTTCGGCTTTTTTTCGGCTTTTTCCTTTGCTTTTTTTCGTCTTCTAGCTTTTTTTGCCGGTTAGGCACTCGTACATTCCGCGTGATTTTTTTCTTTGCCCAGTCCTCTTTGACTTCGATTTTTTTGGTATTCTTTTGCTAGTAGGCGCGGCTAGGCCGTTTTTTTAACTAGGGTTTTTGTTTAGGATTCTGCTTTCGTCGCTTACTTCGCACAGCCATCTATCGCCCTAGATTTTTTTAGCGTGAGTACGTAGTAGTTGCGCTCAGGACGAAATATTTTTTATCTCTTTGTCGTAGGATTTGGTGAAATTTTTCCAGCTCTTTTTTTATCTTTTTATGCACTTTGCGCCGTCGTAAAATTAACGTTTGCAAGCTTGCAGGGGCGATCACAGCGGCGTTTAGCCTAAAGATAAAGGTATCGTAGTCTAAAATTTTTTTCTAAAAACAGGATTTCTTTGGTGACTTTTTTTCGCGTTTGGATTTGGTTGTCTGCGTGATTTGCATGTCGGTAAACTGGGCTACCGATTTACCGACAGCAAGGCTAAAGCGCAAATTTTAATCAGAGTAAAAAAATGCGCTTTTTTTCATTATTTTTAGGTCGTATTTTTTTCTAGCAGTTTGTCGTAGCTGCCGTCTTTTTTTCATTTCGTCGAGCGCGGCGTTTATTTTTAGCGATTAGATCGGCTTGCTTGCCTTTGTCAAATGCCATAGAAAAAGCCCTCGCTACCGTCGGTTTCTTTATAAAACTCCTCAAGCTCCGGGTTTTTTTCTTTAAAAAAATCCGTAACCGATCGAGCTATCTAGCACGACTGCGTCTATCTTGCCTTTTTTTAGTCCCATGATTAACGGAACCGGATCCTCGCCAGGTACGACTTTGGCGCCCGCGATAGCGTTAGCGGCGATCTCTTGGACCGTACCTTGTTGTACTCCTACTTTTTGCCGTTTAGTGCGTCTTTGCTCGCGATAGCGTCGTTGCCCTTTAGCGCGCAAGTAGATGTTTTCCGTCGCATAGTAAGCCTGCGTGAAATCGATAGATTTGCGTCTATCGTCGGTTGCGCTCATCGCGCTTGCTACGGCGTCGATCTTGCCCGTTTTTAGAGCTGGGATGAGGCCGTCAAAGCTCATATTTACGATCTTGTACTCAAAACCTGCGCGTTTAGCGAGCTCTGCTACTAGATCCATGTCAAAGCCCGTGATCTTATTTTTGCTCGTCCACATACTCAAACGGCGGATAGTTGGCGGCGGTACCGATCTTTAGCTCGGCGGCGCCAAGCGTAGCTAGAGCCGCTAAAAGCAGCGCAAAAAAATCTTTTTCATTTTCTCTCCTTTAAAATTTGGTTTCAAATTTAAGCCCGCATTTTGGTGCGGGCTCGTAAATTTATTTTAGGCCGTATTTTTCCATCATCTTGTCAAATTCGCCGCTATTTTTGAGCTCCTCTATGGCGGCGTCTATCTTGCCGATTAGCTCCAGGTGCTTGCCTTTATCAAACGCGATGGCAAAGCCCTCGGTGCCGTCTGGAAGCTTTAAAAACTCCTCCAAATCAGAGTTTTGCTTTAGGTACTCGTAGCCGATTGGGCTATCTGTTAGCACGATGTCGATTTTACCAGCTTTTAGCGACAAAAATCGCAGCCGCTACGGTCTCTGCGGGCACGGCTAGGTCGCCGCAGATGGATTTAGCCGCGGTCTCTTGCAATGTACCTATTTGCGCGCTTATCTTTTTGAGGTGCATATTGGTCGCATTTACGTCGGTACCTTTTTTGCGGATGAAAAGATTATCCGAAAAAAATAATAAGGCTTCGTAAAAATCGACCGATTTTCTTCTCTCCTCAGTCGCGCTCATACCGCTTAGCGCGGCGTCTATCTTGCCTGTTTTTTTAGAGCGGGGATTAGCCCGTCAAAGCTCATGTTTTGTACGTCAAATTTGACGCCGATTTTTCTTGCCGACGGCTTCTATCATATCGATTTCAAAGCCTACAATCTTATTTTTCTCGTCGATGTACTCAAATGGTGGATAGTCCGCGCTTGAGCCTACTTTTATCGTTTGTTGTACCGCTACGGGGGTTGCTTCGTTTTTTTACTGCGACGTCTTTGCTTGCTTTTTTTCATTCGAGCTTTGACCGCATCCTGAAATCATCAAAGCGGCGGCTACGAAAACGAAAAGTTTTTAAATGTGCCGGCGGATAAAGCCGCAACGATGTTTTGTGGCATTTTAGCCTCCTTTTTAGTGGTTTAAAATTTCTACCTAGAAAAATCCTGCAAACGCTGATTGCTAGGGGTTTTTCAAATACGTTTTTAGGCGTGTCGTCCACGGCTATTTTACCGCCGTGCATGAAAAAAATATCCTATTTGCCACGTTTTTTTGGCAAAGCCCATCTCGTGCGTGACGACTAGCATCGTGATGCCTTTTTGCAGCAACGTCTTTCATGATGTCTAGCACTTCGCCGATCATCTCTGGATCTAGTGCACTCGTTGGCTCGTCAAAGAGTATGACCTCGGGATTCATCGCTAGGGCTTCTAGCGATTGCTATACGCTGCTTTTTGACCGCCTGAGAGCTTGTGCGGGAAGGCATATTTTTTTTATCGCTTAGACCCACGCTTTTTAGTAGCTCGTCGGCTCTTTTTTTTCCGCGCTTTCTTTATCTAAAATTCCCGCTTTTATCGGAGCTAGAGTTAAATTTTTGCAAGACGTTTTTTTGTTTGCAAAAAGATTAAAGTGCTGAAAAACCATGCTCACTTTTTGACGGATTTTATTTATATCCGTTTTTTTATCCGTTATATCCTCGCCGTTTATCTTGATGTGCCCGCCGCTTGGCTCTTCCAGGCGGTTTATGCAGCGCAAAAAAACGTGCTTTTTCCGCCGCCGCTCGGGCCTATGATAGCGATGATTTCGCCTTGTTTGATATCTACGCTGATGTCGTCTAGGGACGCGCAAATCGCCGTAATTTTTACTCAAATTTCTAATCTCAATCATGGCGATTTAGTCTCCTCTCTAAAATTTTAACCAAAAACGTAAAGAACTTCACGCTGACGTAGTAAACTATACCCGTGAAAAATGACGGGCTCTGGGCTATAAAAGACCGCTTGCAGGCTTTTTGCTTTGCATCGTGATGTCGATGACGCTGATGTAGCCTACGACTGACGTCTCTTTGAAAAGAGAGATAAAGTCGTTCGCAAGTGCAGGCAAGATGTTCTTGGTCGCCTGCGGGAAGACTACCTCGCGCATCGAAACAAAGTAGTTTAGACCCATCGCCCTTGCGGCTTCCATTTGCCCTTTATCGACGCTATTTATGCCGCTACGCACGATCTCTGCGACGTAGGCGGAGCTGTTTAGCCCGAGCGCGATTAAAGCGACGTAAAAGTTATCGCTCCAAGTCGCGAAAAATCACGACCGAAAAATATAAGAAGCTGCAAAATAATCGGTGTTCCGCGTAGGGATATCTACGTACTCGTCGATGAGAAAGCTTAAATTTCGATATTTAAAAAAACTTTAAAAAAACGCCAAAAATAAAGCCCAAAGTCACGCCTATAGCCGTGCCGCCTATGGTGAGTCCCAGCGTCACGCCGTAGCTTTTAAGGTAGGCTAGACGTTGAGCCTCGTTTAACTCCGTCGGATAAAAAAATAATAAACGCCCGCGGAGACGATGACGACGAAAAAAACAGCGCCCTGAAAAAAATTTTTTTCGTTTAGCATTTCTTAAACCTTAAAAAGTGTAATGAGGGTTAATAATACGAAAAAATATAATTTAACCTTTTTTTACGTGAAAAAAATTATCTTTTAAAACAAATTTATCATATTATCGTAACTCAAAATTTAAAAAAACCGAGGGAAATTTAATGGACTATGCACGCCATATCGCCATCGCGCTGTATTTTTGGATTTTTTTGCTTTTCGTGGGGCGATACTCTTATAACAAAAAAACGCCAATATGGGCGAATATCTGCTCGATAACCGCCGCCTAGGGGCCGGTCGTAACCGCGCTAAGCGCCGGAGCTAGCGATATGAGCGGCTGGATGCTACTTGGCGTGCCGGGCGCGCTATATGCCACGGGTCTTGCTACGATTTGGATGGTTTTGGGGCTCGTTATAGGCGCGTATTGCAACTATCTATTTTTAGCAAAGCGTCTGCGCATCTACACCGAGGTTGCGAGCGACAGTATCACGATTCCGGATTTTTTTACAAAAATCGCTTCAAGGACGAGACTAAAATTTTACGCATAGTCTCAGGGCTTTTTGATTTTGATATTTTTTTCACGCTTTACGTAAGTAGCGGGATAATCGCGGGCGGCAAGAGCTTTGAGAGCTTTTTTTGGATTGGATTTTAAATTCGGCGCGATTTTTACGCTCGCTATCGTCGTTTTTTTACACGTTTTTTTCGGCGGATTTCGCGCGGTTTGTATCACGGATGCGTTTCAGGGTATGTTGATGTTTTTTTGGTTTTAGTCGCCGTACCTGTAGTCGCGTTTTGTAATCTAAATTTGCCAGACGGCGCTACCTTGTGGAGTGAGGTGGCAAAATACGGCAAAAACCACCTAAACGTCTTTTACGACCAGACTTTTTTAAGTATCTTAGGACTCATGGCGTGGGGGCTTGGATACTTCGGGCAGCCCCACATCATCGTTAGATTTATGGCGATACGAAGCTCAAAAGAGCTAGCCCAAGCGCGCCGCATCGGTATAGGCTGGATGGCGATAGGCTTAGCTGGAGCTATGATGAGCGGGCTTATCGGCTTTGTGTATTACAGTGAGTTAAATTTGCCTCTGGCAGATCCTGAGAAGGTCTTTTTGCAGCTTGGCGAGACGCTGTTTCATCCGTTTTTCGTGGGTATTATCATTTCAGCCGTGCTTTCAGCCATCATGAGTACGATTTCTAGCCAGCTTTTGGTTAGCGCAAGCTCGGTGACGCAGGATTTTGTATTTGCCTTTTATAAAAAAGAAATTTCGCAAAAAACTCAGGTTGCAGCCGGCAGATACGCCGTCGTGGCCGTCGCTCTGGTGGCTACCGCGCTTGCTTTTAGCTTTAACGAAAGCGTGCTAAACGTCGTGGGCTATGCATGGGCCGGCTTTGGAGCGAGCTTTGGGCCGGTGCTGCTTTTTAGCCTTTATTGGCGCAAGATGAGCGCGCTAGCGGCGCTTCTAGGTATGATAACGGGTGGGGCGACGGTGATCGCGTGGATCGCGCTGGGGCTAAATTCTTACGTTTACGAGATACTGCCGGGCTTTGCGGTCTCTTGCATCGTGATTTATTTAACAAGCCTCTACGGCGACGCTATAGACAAGATGAGCAACGAGCCAAACTCGGCCACCGTACAGGATGAATTTGAAAAAAATGAAAAACGAGGCTATAAATGCAAAGTAGTGTAAAATGCGGCAACTGCGGCGCCGAGGTCGATGTAAATTTGGCTCTAAAAAAACCGAGCTTGAGCTTGAAATGAAGCAAAAAAATGGCGGTGGCTAGGCGGGGAATTTGATAAAGAGATTGAAACTAAAAGAGCCGAATACAAGGCGCATTTAGATGCTTTAAACGCGAAGGAAAAAAAGATTTGACGCTAAATTTGCCGCAGCCCCTAAACGCTAAAAAAACCGAGCTTGAAAAACGAAATAAAAAAACAAAGCTCGAGGGCGAAAAATTTAAACATAGTAAATGCCCTAAAAAAACGAGCTTGAAGCAAAGTCAAAGCAGATAAACGAGCTAAACTTTAAAGACGCTTGAGATAGAAAAAAACTAAAAACGAGAAAAAGAGCGAGTTTGAAAGCGCGCTGATGGCTAAAAACCGAGGCCGAGCTAAGCAAACGCCTAAACGAGGAAAAAAAGAGCGGCTGGGCAAGGCTCTAGCCGAGCAAAACGAGCTAAAAGTCTAAGCAAAAAGACGAGCAACTAGAAGCGCTAAAAAAGCAGCTAAACGAGGCGCAAAGGCGCATAGAGCAGGGGTAGCGAGCAACTACAAGGCGAGACGCAAGAGCTCGCCATCGAGGCGTGGCTACGGGAGAAGTTCGTATTTGACACCATAGACGAGGTCAAAAAGGGCGCAAACGGCGCGGACGTGATGCAGATCGTAAATACCCGCGAGGCGCAAAACTGCGGCAAAATCTACTACGAGAGCAAACGCACGAAAAATTTCTCAAACGAATGGATAGAGAAATTTAAGGCCGATATGCGCGCATCGGGCGCCGACGTCGGGGTGCTAGTTAGCGAGGCGCGCCCGCGGGAGCTAGAGCGCATGGGGCTGGTGGATGGCGTATGGGTGTGCAACTACGAGGGAGTTTAAGGCGCTTTGCTTCGTGCTAAGACAGGGCGTCGTGGAGCTAAATTTCTGCACGAAACTCTGCACAAAAACCGCTCGAACAAGATGGAGATGCTCTACTCGTATCTGGTTAGTAACGAGTTTAAGATGCGCATCGAGGCCATCGTGGAGGGTTTTTCTGCGATGAGCGAGGAGCTGGAGCGCGAGAAAAACGCGATGAAACGCATCTGGAAGAGTCGCGAAAAACAGATCGAAAAGGTGCGCGACAACGCGATCGAAATGTTTGGCTCGATAAAGGGGATCGCGGGAAATGCGATAGGGGAGATAAAGACGCTGGAGCTGGGGTTTGATGCGGGCTATTTTGATTCCCCATAAATGACGGATTTTAGAATAAATTTTTCTACACCCGCCGCAGTTACGGACGACCAGTCCGCTCCTTTGCGGGCAAGAAAAATTTATTTAAACTACGCCTATTCTGTCTGGAATATTTGTTTCATATCCTGCTAAATTTACAAATTTAACTCTGCTAAAATTTAAAAAAACGAAAGGCTCAAATTTGAAAGTGATTATGATTTGCCTAAAGGTGCCAGGCTTTATGACGATGAGAAGGTTCTGTATTGCTATCAAAATACAAATTCTTTTTTTGTCGTTAGGATGTTTATTTGCATGCTTTTGCTATTCGTTTTGTTTAATATCATAGACGGCAGTATCTTGTCTATGATTGTCATATCCGCCGTTTCAATTTTTTTCTATTTTACATTATGTATTGCGAGATATTAAATTATAAAAAGGCGATGCATATGTATTACCAATCAAAGTACTTTATTACCGGAAATAGTGTAAAAAAACAAAAAAAGAGGAAATATCATATTTTTTTATACAATTTATGCATTCGGATATCGTCCCGTAATCGTCTTTTATAAAAAAATAAAAAAAGTTTTTGTATTTTTTTATTTGTCGAGGATGATGTAAATTTTAAAAACTGCGATGAGCGCTATTTACGACATCTCGCTTAATGAAGATTTTAAATTTGATTTAGGTAGCGGAGCGTATGGATTCGCCAAGAGCTATGCGATAAGGAAATTAATAAAAATAGTGCAAGTACGCAAAAGCATATTGATTAAGCACTGGTTCGGTGTACTGCCGCCGCGCTATATATTTTAAATTTGCAACGGGGCTAAATCTACAAATTTGACTCGGCCAAAGTTTAAAAACCCAGCGAAGTTCTGCTTTAGCTTCACTGCGTTCGCTACCGCTTAAGGCAGCCTGCAAGCAAGAGGAGACTGCTACGCTTGCAACCGCTAAGCATGATGCAGTTTAAACCCATCAATACAAAAAGTAAAAATAACGTCAAATTTTAACAAACTAAATCTTACATTTTTTTAAGATGCGAGTCCGGGCGAGTAAAATTTTTCAAGTTTTCTCTCAAATTTGAACTCGCATCGACATCAAATTTTATACTTACCGCAGTGGGTGCAACGAAACAGATAGCCCGCCATATCGCCGCCCGCGACGAGGTAATCACGCACGTCCTCTACTGCAAATTCCTCGCGTAAGGCGTAGTCTGCAAGCACCTTCTCTGCTATGCCCAAATCCTGCAGTTCCTTCGTGCCCACGTCGCCCAAAAAAACTCGCAGTAATCGTCGCAGCAAGCAAGCCAGTGTTCCCCTTGCCAGCTAAAAATATCCAGGCGTCCTTTTAAATAGCTCCTCGGTTTTAGCCTGTGCGTCCGAAGTGCTAGGCGGCAGAGTGTCAGCGTCCTGTATGAAGCTGGCGTCAAAGTTTAGCCGCAGCCGCACCGCTAGCGATGCAGTGCGGACAGAGATAGTTCACGTCCTCCACGCTGTAAACGCTACTGCAATAATACACGTCCGTCGCTTGCTCGCAGCACTCGCAAACCACGCTCGCGTCGTCCTTAAACACGCCTGTTTTAAAGGGATCCGGGTGGTAGCGAAAATGAGGCAGACTTTTTAGCTTTTTGCTTTGGCGCGCCACTTCGCTCGCTGTTTTGGGACGCTTTATCGCTCCCGCGTCGCCGTTTTGCGCATACTGCTTTAGATAGCCGAGCTTTTTAAGCTGCTTTCTGTCCTTTGGATCGCAAATTTCGGCTAATAGCTCGCAAGCGCTCTTTTCAAGCCCCAGCAACTCATAAACGTCCACGAGCACGAGCTTTGCCTCTTTTTCATCGCATTTTTCGAGCTCGTCTTTGAACTCAAATAGCGCCAAAATACTCGCCGCGCCGCCGTCTGTGTCCCAAAACGCCTTTTGAAGCGCAATATATTTTTCTCTAAATTTATCCATTTTCTCCCCTTAAATTGCGGTTGCGTGCGGGATTATCTTTACATTTCTACCGAGCAGACCTGCTATTTTTTTAGATCAAATTTTTACTCAGCGCACATCGCCTTGAGCTTAGCAAGATCTAAAAATCAAACTATGCGAAAAATGCGTCTATCACGACTCCGGCGTATTTGCCCTCAGCGCTTTCTAGCATCGCGGCGTAGTCTTTTAGGCGCAGATTTATCGCCTCCTGCTCGGCGTCGTTTCGCCATCTCATCATCTCAGCTCTGTTAGAAAAATGCCGGGAAATAGCTAAGCCCGCTCTCCTCGTCTTCTAGCAGGACAATTTGATATTTGAGCCCTCTTCTTCATAAACTGCGCTACCGTCCGGTTTTGCTAGGGCTTGGTTTATGAGTACGGGTGCCAAAAAAACTCGGCCTTTTTTTAGCGCTGCTATTAGCGCCTTTTTCACTCTGCTCGCCGCCGTCTAGTAAAAAAACGCGTCTATGAAGTCGTTTAAATTTTTCGTTCATCTTTTACCTTGGATTACATTGGCATATTATACATTTTTGCGTTTTTAAATCAAAATTTAGCAGTAAATAAGCTTTTGCATTGCTATAATCACAACCTCACTTCAGCTGGCGGGTTCATAGCTCAGTTGGTTAGAGCATCCGGCTCATAACCGGATGGTCCCAGGTTCGAGTCCTGGTGAACCCACCACTTCAATTCATCTTTGTCTTTATTAAATACTTTAAAGTACATCGTCTTATTATATTATAAGTTTGTTCGGTACATATAAAAACATTTGTAGGTTTGTGCTTGTACGATCGGGGGCAGGCTGTCAAAAAAACGTCGTTAATAAAGTGACCTAACAACAAATGCGGTTAACATTTAAAAAAACTTCAAATTCTATTTGGGATTTGATTGAAAAATTATTTTTAATCCAAATTCGCGTATGTATTTAGTAAAGTTTTTATGTTTAAATTACAATTGACCAGCCTATACGTCGGATCAAACCTAAACGCGAGCAAATTTTGCAAAAATCCCAAAAAGGCACATAAAAAGTAACGAAGCTACTGCCGCCGTAACTATAAAAAAAGGCAGCGGGATGCCCACCACCGGCGCAAATCCTATCGTCATCATGATATTTACGCTAACGTAGATAAACACGAGTATCCCGATCCCTGACGCCATCGTTTGCGTGAAATAATCATCCTTTAGTCCGTAGTTTAGGCTAAGTAGATGAGCTATCAGCGCTCCGTAAAAAGCTAAGTAGCGCAAGTCCGCCGTAAAAATCCGTATCGTTCGATCGTGTACGCGAAGATAAAAATCGCTAGTGGAAATTGGCAGAAATTTAAAATGCGTCTGCGTCGCCTCGTCTTTTTGGCTTGCCCTTTAGTCCGCCGCTGCCGATAGCGATGATGCTTTGGCGTACGTGATAGTTAGACTCTTCGCTTAAAAAAATCCGTGATACGCTTTTTTTTGGTAATCGTGTAAATCTCGTAAATCAGAGGGGCGGCAAGCAAAACCCCCGCAAATATCGCAAACCAGATTTTTTTATTTACTCCGATGATAAAAAAAGCACGGCGTAGCCCACGATGAGCAGTATCAAAGCGGTGCCTAGATCGGGCTCTTTTAAAAATCAGTACGAAAGGCAAAAAGGATATAAAGGCTAAGGCGTCCAAAGTCTTTAAGTCCGTATCCCTCTTCGCTGGGCGGGCGCTGTTTGATGAGGTAGCCTAGCATCAAAAAGAAGTGCCGGTTTCATGATTTCAGAGGGCTGAAGCGTAAAGTGGATAAAAGGAAACTCTAGCCATCTTTTTTGCGCCCAGTTTGCTTTGCACCAAAAAGGTCGACGCAAATGAGCAACACGACGCAAATCCAGTAAAAACAGCGGTATGAGCCAGGCGATCTTGCGAATGGGAAGCAAAAAGAAAAAAATAAAAAAACGCCGCCAGCCCCACGCCAAAAATATACAAGCTGTTTGCCGGCTAGGGATAGAATTTGCTTCAGAAACTAAAATGTATGATAAAAATAATAATAGGAAGTATCAAAAAAATGGTTGAACGAAGTCAAAATGGGTTAGAAATTCGCCTATCGAGTCTTATCGAAAAATTTGCCTTTTTTTGAGCGATTATAGCATTTTAAAGGAAACAAATCTAAAAAAATGACGGAAAAAAAGAGATCAAATTTCTAGATGATACGCAGGCGAGGGCGGATGCTTTTTTAGCCGCCGAGCTAAACGTCGCTAGAAACCAAGCGCTCAATTTGATAAAAAAAGCGGGTTGGTTAGCGTAAACGGCAAGCTGCTAAATAAGCCTTCTGCAAAGCTAAATGTGGGCGACGTTTTGAGGATCAAATTGAGCGAAGCGAGCCTGATATGACTCAATTTGAAGCGGAATTTGAAGTGCCGATCATTTACGAGGACGAGGATTTGCTCGTGTTAAATAAGCCCGCAAATTTAGTCGTGCATCCCGCCCCTAGCGTCAAAGAACCCACGCTCGTGGATTGGCTAGGGGCGAAGGGGTTTTTGCTATCAAATTGAAAGCGGACAAAGTAGGGCAGGGCATCGTGCATAGGCTAGATAAAGGCACTAGCGGAGCTATCGTCGTAGCCAAAAACAATGCCGCTCACGCCGCGCTTTCAAAGCCAGCTAAGCGATAAAAAGCATGGGACGCATATATCTAGCGCTAACCGATCTGCCGCTCAAGCAAAACTGCATCGTCGAGCGAGCTATCGGTCGAAACCCCGCTAACCGACTAAAAAAGGCGATCGTATCGGATGGTCGCGCGGCAAAAAGCGCCTTTGCGAATCTACTTTTTAGCGAATTTGACGGCCTCGTGCAGGGTAAAAACGCGGGCGTAAATTTGATCGCGGCAAAGCTTTTTACAGGTAGGGACTCATCAGATCAGAGTGCATCTAGCTAGCCTAAACCGCCATATTTTTGGGCGATGCTTTATACGGTTTTAAGAGCGAAAGGGATAAAATCGGCCGAGTAATGCTTCACGCCTACGGGCTATATTTCACGCATCCACGCACGGGCGAGCAAATGAGCTTCGTCGCGCCTATTTGGGATGATTTTAGTGAAATTTTACTTAGCAAATTTAGCAAGGAGAATATAGATGAAAAAGATTGATTTTATGGGGCTTAGCGAGCTCTTTAGCCATTGTGATGAGTGGATGCGCATCCTCTAGCGGGCCTGCGCAAGTAAACGCAAATTTGCCGACCGTCCAGAGCCTAAAAACTATAAGCGATATGACCGAAGTTGGCTTTGAGTGGACGCCGACTCCTACCTCAAACGTCGCGGGCTACTATCTATACCGCTCAAATCCGAACGAAAAATAACGGCAAAATGAAGGTTGTAGCCGACATAAAAGACCGCTTTTGCCAGCCACTACGTGGATGCAAATTTGGCTCCTGAGACGACCTATACCTACGAGATGAGAACGTACAACGCGAGCAAAGCAAATTTCAGGCCCTGGTATGATGGTTAGCGCCACTACTAAGGCACTTATGGATTCCGTGCCTTTTTGTTAGAGCGCTTACGAATTTACCCGAGCGCGTGAAACTCATCTGGAGACCGCATCCAGACCTTCGCGTGGCGTCTTACGTCGTCGAAAAAAAGCCGATATAAATAAAGAAAACTGGAGACAAATCGCCGAGGTAAAAGGTAGGTTAAACGCCGAGTATATCGATGACGACGTAAAGTCCGGCAAAAGCTACAAATATAGAGTTTTTGTAAAAACCACTAGCGGAACGATCTCAAAGCCTAGCGAGATTGTGGACTCCACGACAAAGCAGCTACCAAGCGAGGTCGTAAACGCGCAGGCTACTCAAAACGTGCCTAAAAAGATTATTTTAACGTGGGACAGCGTGGCTAGCGACGATTTTGGCTACTATAAAATTTACAGCACGTCAAGCAAAATTATGCCATACACCTATCTCGTCAAAACCACGTCAAACAGCTACGAGGATCTCATAAACGAAAACGGCGCGACTAGATACTATAAAATCACCATCGTCGATAAAGACGGCCTAGAGTCTAAAAAAACCCTAGCGAACCTATCATCGGTATGACGCTAGGGAGCTATCGATGCGCCGGTCGTATCCTCTATCGTGGCCGACAGCACAGCTGTTAAGCTCACGTGGAACGCCTCTGATAAGGCCAGAAGCTTTACCGTTATAAGAGACGGCGGCGGAAGCGAGCAGAAAATTTACAAATATAACGGGCAATGAATTTGTCGATAATAGCGTTGCTTACGGGCAAAAATATAGCTACAAAGTTATCGCCGTGGATGAATACGGCATTAGCTCCGACGCTTCTGCTAAAGCAGAGATAGCCGTCGAATAATGCCCAATTTTATAGCTAAAAACGTAAATTTTACTCCAAAAGAGTGCGGCGAGATAAGCTTTTTGTGGGAGGCTCGCGGCAGGCAAGGTGTTAGCCCTCGTTTATACAAAAAAAGCTCTAGCGAGGAGTTTTTTTATCACGCTAAAAAAAGCGCGAAAAACGACTGGGTTGTAAAAGGCGAAAAAGCTAACAAAGCCCGCTAAAGTAGGGGCTTTTGCAAAAATGCTTTGGCTAAATTTGAAGAGCTTTATTGCGATCAAGTTTTTAAGTGAAGCCATCGCGGTAAAAAAACACGCGCCTCACGCAAAAAAGACTCGGCGATCTTTGATGTGGGCGAGTTGCTGGAAAATTTAAAACAGAGCGAATTTGAAAGTAAATTTATCGAGATCGGATTTGGCTCGGGCAGGCATTTGCTATTTCAGGCGGAAAAATAACCCAAATACCATAGTTATCGGCATCGAAGTCTACAAGCCCTCGCTAGAGCAGGTAGCCAAGCTGGCAAAAAGCTCGAAATCTAAACAACATCATGCTCGTAAACTGCGACGCGAGGCTGCTTTTTATCGCTTGTGGAGTCAAATTTTATAGATAAGGTTTTTTTGCATTTTCCCGTGCCTTGGGACGACGCTCCTCATAGGCGAGTGGCGTCGGCTAAATTTGCGCTGGAGTGTGAGCGAACGCTAAAAGCGGGCGGCAAATTTGAGCTAAGAACCGATAGTCGCGAGTATGCGGACTTTACTTTGGCACATACTTTAGATCTAAGCGACGCCGACGTGCAAATTTACAAAAACCGCGATCTAAAAATAAGCAGCAAATATGAAGACCGCTGGAAAAAGGCACCAAAAAAGATATTTACGACGTTATCTTTACCTGCGAAAAAAACAAAGCGAACCAAGAGTAGGTCAAGGCGAGCTAGAAATTTGAAAAATGGCTACGACACGAGCAAGGTCACGGCTAAATTTAGCAACCAAACGATAAAAGAGGATGATTTTTTTCTTGCATTTGGAAGAAAAAAATACGAAAAAAAGACGGCGAGATTTCTGATTCGTGCGGCGTTTGGCGCATTTAACGCGCCCGAGCACTGCTATGTTTTGCTCGGCGAAAAAAAGGCGCGGAATATTTTATAAAAAAAGCCGCTCGTTACGGCTGAAAATTTAAAGGCGCACCTTGCGTTAAAGGAGTATTTGGCGGATGCAAAAAAATAATTAGCGCAAGCGGGCTTTTGCCCTAGGATACGAAGGTTGTGAAAAACTCATAACGGACGCGAATGTGACATTTACGCCAATGATTTCGTTTTTTTATCGCGGGCAAAGCGGTAGCGGCAAATCGACGCTTTTAAAAATCTTTTTACGGCGAGATAAAGCCAAGTGCTGGCTCGCTAAACGTCTGCCTAACCGATATGATGAATCTTGGCGGGCAAAATCTAGATAAACTGAGACAGCGCATAGGAGTGGTCTTTCAAAACTACCGCCTGATAAGCGAATGGAATATCGAAAAAAACGTGATGCTGCCACTAATGATAAAAGGTCTTAGCGCTAACGTTTGTAAAAATCAGGCGACCAAGCTGTTAAAGCACGTAAATTTGCTCCACAGAGCGCACAAATATCCAAATGAGCTTAGCGGCGGCGAACAGCAGCGAGCTGCGATGGCTAGGGCGCTCGCGCATAATCCAAATTTGCTACTTTGCGACGAGCCGACGGGTAGCCTAGATGAATACTCAAGCGACGTTATCTGGGGGCTTTTGCACTCGGCTAAGGAGTTTTTGGGTACTTGCATTGTGGTCGTCACGCACAAAGTACCAAGCTCGCTAAGAGTACCCTACAGACATCTTGCTATAGAAAATGGACGCCTATATGAAATTCTTTAAAAACCACTTAAGCACTATAATTCCGCTTATGGCGCTACTCGTGGGCATTCAGTTTATATTGCTAGTCGGGCGAGTGGTGGACGAGTACGAGTCTGTGATGAACAAAGACTACAGTATCATCATCGTGAGCCAAAATGAGCTAAACGCTACCGACGTAAAGCCGCTAGTTTATACCTTCGAATCGCTTGAGCCGCTTAGCTCAAAGCCCGTACTAGAGAAGCTCTCTAAAGATATTTCGTCTAAAAAAATATCGCCGTTTTGCAAAAACGCTTTGCCTAATTTTTTTACTCGCTAAAAGCTAAATGCCTTTCCAAGTACCCAATATATGCAGGAAATCAAGGATAAAATTTCAAAGATTAACGGCGTGAGCAGGGTTGAGACATTTTCAAAAAAACGCACGATAAAATTTGATAAAAATCATGCAGCTGATTAAAAAAATATCGGCGATATTTTCGGGGTTAATCGGGTTAATCGGGCTTATGCTTATCGCAAAACAGATGCGACTGGCTATACGAGCACAAGGAGCGCATCGAGATCATGACGCTACTTGGCGCTCCGTCGTGGCTAAAAATCTGGCGCGTTATACAAAAAAATGCGTTGTTTGATTCGTTTATAGCGACCGTTTTGGTGGCGGTTTTTTTACATTATCTTGCCGGATTTGCAGCCCGTTAAAGAGGTCGCTGCGGATCTAAATATAAACTTTGCCAGCGATTGATCTGCTTTACGAGGGCGGAGTACTGCTAGGCGTTTCGCTTGTGATTAGTTTTTTAGCCGCTTATCTCGTAACCAGAAAAGCAACGGCGATATGAGAAAAATTTACGTTTTGCTGGCCGCCATGATTTGCTTAAACGCAAGCACGGGCGAAAAAGATAAAAAAATCAAACGACCTATCTCGAGTCCTCAAAAGAGCTTGAAAAAGCAGCTAAACAAAAAAAGCTCGACGACCTGGCCGGTGACATACTCGGCGGCGAAAAAAAGCGTTAAGCAAACCGACGACAAGATGAAAGAGCTCATCGTCCAAATAGCGCAGCTGGAAAATAGCGCAAAAAGCGCTAGTGGCGAGCTTGATGAGCTGGTAAATCAAAATAAAAATTTAACCCAAAATCAAAAAGATATCCAAAAAAGTATCGTGCGTATCATATCAGACGAGTTTTCTTTCGATCTCATAATGCCAAAAAGAGTACGAGGAGGGCGTGGATAGTATCATCGCGACTGAGATTTTTAAGCAAGCTAAACTCGGTGCTAAAGGATGATTTTAACGAGCTAGCCAAGCAGTACGAAAGCACGCAAAATTTGATAAAAACCCAAAACGACAAGATCGACGGTATAAAGTCAAATTTAAAAAAACCTTTAATTTAAGCAAGCCGAGCTAGTTTCTTTGCAAGATAAGCAGATGAAAAACGCTGGCAAATTTAAAGCGGGATAAGGAAATTTATCAAAAGCAACTCTCTCGCCTACAAGCTCAACAAGATGAGATCAGAAAGACTCTAGAAGAGCTAAAAAAATCGTCGCCAAAAAGAGAGCGAGGAGGCTAAAAAGCTCTGGCCGCACAAAAAAAGCGGCTGAGGCTAAAAGCTCAAAAAAATAAGAAAAAAATAAAAAAAGGCGAGGCCGCGGCAAGCGCATCTGAGGGCGACGTAAAGCAGTTTGGTTCGAGCTATCAAACGAGTCTTGTGAAAAAAATATAGCGGTGAAAAGACTATCGCGCCGCTTGACGGCTTTACGGTTAAGCAAAAATTCGGCAACTACGTAGATCCCATCTATAACATCGAAAATTTTTAACGAATCGGTCGTGCTTAGCGCACATTCGGCTGACGCAAAGGTAAAAAGCGTCTTTAACGGCAAAGTGGTCTTTGCCAAAAGAAACTGCGATGCTAGATAAAGTAGTCATCATCGAAAATCCAAACGGCATCCACACGATCTATGCGCACCTTAGCCAGATCGCCCCTACCGTAAAAAGTTGGCGCAAAAGTGCAAAAAGGCTACGTCATCGGCCGCGTGCAACGAGATTTGACCTTTGAAGTTACGCAAAAAAACTACCACATAGACCCCCTCGAGCTAATCAGCCTAAAAATAGCACCTGCGTGCCGAGATTAGCAAAATTTAAAAGCAAATTTGAGCTAGAATCCGAGAAATTTAAGGAGATGAAAAAAATGGAGCGAAAAAAAGCGAATTTTAGTTAAATTTTTCAGGCGAGGCGCTAGCTGGAGACAGCGGCTTTGGTATAGATAACGCTGTGCTTAAATTTATCGCAAAAACAGATAAAAGAGCTGGTAGAAAACGGTATCCAAGTAGGCATCGTCATCGGCGGAGGCAACATCATACGCGGAGTTAGCGCCGCTAGAGACGGTATCATAAAGCGCACCAGCGGCGACCATATGGGTATGCTAGCTACCGTGATAAACTCCATCGCGATGAGAGAGGCGCTGAGAGCGTAGGTCTCAGACGTGCGCGTACAAAGCGCGATAAAGATGGAGGCTATCTGCGAGACCTTTATCGTCGGACGCGCAAACAGACACCTTGAAAAAAAGGCCGCGTCGTGATTTTTTTGCCGCGGGAACTGGAAATCCATTTTTTTCACCACCGATACGGCGGCTACCCTGCGCGCTATCGAGATAGATTCAGATATGATAATCAAAGCTACGAAAGTGGACGGCGTTTACGACAAAGACCCGCATAAATTTGAAAATGCGACGTTGCTAAAAGAGCTAAACTACGAGCTTGCTATGAGTGACGATATCAAAGTGATGGACGATACCGCTATCGCGCTAGCTAAGGATAATTCGCTACCGATCTTGGTGTGCAATATGTTTAAAGACGGAAACCTGCTCAAAATCATACAAGGCGACGAGAGTGCGTTTTGCTCTATCGTGAGAAATTAAATTTAAGGAGAATAAATGAGATCTGAAGAAGTAGCGGCAAAGGCTCTAAAACTAGTCGGAGACGATAGATATAAGCTGGCTCTAGTCGTAGCAAAAAGAGCCGAGGCCCTAGCCGGCGGCGCAAAAAGCTTGCTTGATATCGACGTTACTAAGATGAAATGTGCCGATATCGCCCTACGCGAAGTAGCTGAAGGCAAGGTAGCTTTAGAGGGTATAGTTGAAGCAGCCAAATAGCGGATTTTTTTACTAGAACAATTAATCGACGATATAAGTGCTTGTAAAGACGTCGCTCAGGCGAGACAGCTACTTAGTTCGCTGATAAATTTTACGCCGAATTTAGAGCGCGCGATCGAGTGCTGCGTCATCTCGCATGCGGGACAGTTTAGAAAAAAAGCGGCGAACCATATGCTATACACCCCTATCTTAGTGGCCTGCATCGTGGCGCATATGGGCGGGGACGAGGATATGATTGTTGCCGCCTTGCTTCACGATGTGGTCGAGGATACGGATAGGTCTATAGAGAGCGTGAGAGAGGACTTTGGCGAAGAGGTGGCAAAGCTAGTCGAGGGGCTAACTAAAATCGTAGCCATCAGGGAGGATAAGCTCGCAAGCTCGGAGTCAAACGAGCGTTTGGCGGCGTCTGCGATGACCTTTCGCAAGATGCTGCTAATCTCCATCGAGGACGTGAGAGTGCTTGTGGTAAAGCTTTGCGATAGGCTACACAACATGCTCACCCTGCAAGCTTTGCGTCCTGAAAAGCAAAAACGAATAGCTGAAGAGACTCTGATGGTTTACGCTCCGATCGCGCATAGGCTAGGCATTTCGTCGATTAAAAATGTGCTTGAGGATCTTAGCTTTAAATATGCTTTGCCAGAAGAGTACAAAAAAATCGACGACTACTTAACCGAGCACAAACAGCAGCTCGTGCTAAAGCTAAACGCGTTTACCGATAAAATTTTTCCAAATTTTTACTTAAAAAACGGCTTTAGCGAAAAACGACTTTGAGATACAAAAACGTATCAAACATCACTATTCGATCTACCTAAAAATGCAGCGAAAAAGGCATCTCGATCGAGGAGGTGCTAGACCTGCTAGCTGCGCGCGTGCTGGTTAAAGAGCCGCAGGATTGTTATTTGGTGCTTGGAAATTTGCATATAAATTTTCAACCCTTTAATCTCGCGTTTTAAAGACTACGTCGCGCTTCCGAAGCAAAAACGGCTATCAGACGATACACACTACGATATTTGATAACAAAAGCATCTTTGAGGTTCACATTCGCACCTTTGATATGCATAAAACCGCAGAGTACGGCGTCGCGGCGCACTGGAAATATAAAAGCGGCGGCTTTTTAAACCCAAAACTTGACTGGCTAAGCGACATCAGCGGCATAGAAAACGGTATGGAGGAAGCGAGCGAAAACCCTGAGGAGCTCTACGAATACGCAAAAGATAGCCTCTATGTCGAAGACGTCGCGGTTTATTCGCCAAAGGGCGATATATTCACGCTTCCGCGCGGCGCAACGGCGCTTGACTACGCTTACGAGATACACACGCACGTAGGCTTGCACGCTAAAGAAGCCTACGTAAACCGCGTGCGAGTACCGCTGCTAACGGAGCTAAAAAACGGCGACATCGTAAGCATCGTGACCGGAGATGAGCCAAAATACCGCTGTTCGTGGCTGGGCAGCGTAAAAACGGGCAAGGCTAGAGCCACGATCCGCTCGTACTGCAAGCAAAAAAATAAGAGATATAAACAACATGGTCGCGATCGAAATTTTAAGCGGTATCTTTGCAGTACCTTCAACAACCATCGAGCAGTGGCTAGAGACTGAAAATTTGACCAAGAAAATTTTTAGAGCCGCCTTTGACTCGGTTTACCTACAAGACGTGGTAAACGCGCTAAAAAAATACGTAAAAAGAGACCGTCCGTTTGCCATAGCGATGACGGACAAATACAATGTCAAAAAAAGCAAAGAAATTTGAAAACATCGTGATCTACTCGAATCATAAGATAAACAGCATTGAGTTTGACTATTGCTGTAATCCAAAGCGCGGCGACGATATCGTGGGTTTTAGAAACTATCACCACGTAACCGTCCACCACAAGCTTTGCGAGCGGTTTATGAAGCTAGCCGAAGAAAAAAACGAGATGATTTTTCGTCAAATGGACGCGAGTCGCTCCTCATAGATTTAAGATCATCTTAAGCCTCGAAAAACAGACGCGGGTCGTTAGCTGAGTTTTTGACGTATATGGCGAAAAATGCAAGTCGATCTCGTAACTATCAGCCCTCACCGAAACTAGAGAGGCGACGGCGGACTTTTTCGAGCTAACGATCGAGCTTGGCGAGAATGTGAACGTAAACGAGATAAAAGAGCGACTAAGAGATCGCTATAAGATTATAGACTTCGTATCGCTTGACGACGCATACGGACATTAATAAATTGGGAGAAAAATGGGCGGAAAATCGAGCAAAAATAATGAGCGATATAAAAAAAGGCGTCGCCGAGATGATGAGACGAGGAGCGCGTCGAGAAATTTAGTAAAAAAACTACTACAAAAAGGGCGAGAAATTTCTACGTTAAAGCAGGGTTTTGATCCGACGGCTCCGGATCTGCACCTAGGTCACACCGTAGTGCTTCAAAAGATGGCTCTTTTGCAAAAAAACACGGCGCGATAGTGCAGTTTTTGATAGGCGATTTTACGGGGCAGATCGGCGATCCTAGCGGCAAAAGCCAGACGAGAAAAAAAGCTGACCGCGAGACCGTGGTGGCAAACGCCAAAAACCTACGAGGAGCAGGTTTTTAAAAATCCTAGACCCGCAAAAAAACGAAGCTCATGTTTAACTCCAAGTGGCTAAACGAGCTGGGAGCTGCGGGCATCGTGGAGCTAACTAGCACCTTTGCGGTGGCTAGGGATGCTTGAGCGCGATGATTTTGAAAAAAAGATATAAAAGCGGTGCCTCGATTTCGATTAGCGATTTTTATATCCGCTACTCCAGGGCTACGACAGCGTCGCGATGAAGTGCGATATCGAGATGGGCGGCACGGACCAGAAATTTAACCTTTTGATGGGACGAACCTTGCAGCGAGTTTACAACGTCGGCAAAGAACAAGCCGTTATAATGATGCCGCTTTTAGAGGGGCTTGATGGCGTAAACAAAATGAGCAAGAGCCTAGGGAAACTACATCGGCGTGACCGACGAGCCAAACGATATGTTTGCTAAGGTTTTAAGCGTGAGCGACGAGCTAATGTGGCGCTGGTACGAGCTTCTTAGCGAAAAAAAGCACGGAAGAAATCGCAAATTTAAAAAGCGGACGTAGCTAGCGGCAAAGCTCACCCAAAAGCCGTAAAAGAGGCTCTCGCGCTAGAAATCACGGCTAGATATAACGGCGAAGTGGCGGCGAAAGAGGCGAAGGCCGAATTTGACCGCGTGCATTCGCAAAATTTGATCCCGACCGAGATGGACGAGTTTGAGCTCTCGGCTCCCGCTTGGATCGTGCAGGCGCTCACTCACTGCGGACTATGTGCGAGCAGCTCTCAGGCGCGCCGAGATATCGCGGCAAACGCCGTCAGCCTAAATCAAGAGAAGATCGCCGACGAGCAGCTAAAGCTGGGCGCTGGCGAATACGTCTTGCAGGGTCGGCAAGCGTAAATTGCAAAAACTAAAAGGTAACCTGATGCAACCCGTAAAAAAATCGGAAAATACGATATAAAAATACCCGATAATCCAAGGCGGAATGGGGCTTGGTATCAGTTGGGATAGGCTCGCCGGAAACGTCAGCCTAGAAGGCGGCTTGGGTGTCATAAGCTCGGTAGGAACAGGCTACTATGATGGGCGAAAATATATCACCAAAGAGCTAAACGCCAAGCCCTACGGCAGCGGAAATTTCTACTCGCGTGAGGGGCTAAAAGCCGTTATCGACAATGCGCGTAAAATTTGCGGCGACAGGCCTCTTGGTGTCAATATTTTGTACGCTAGCAACGACTACGAGCGTATCGTAAAAGACGCCTGCGATCACGGTATAAACGTGATCATCACGGGCGCGGGCTTGCCTACGAATTTGCCTGAATTTACCGTAGATTACCCGGACGTGGCTTTGGTGCCTATCGTATCCTCGGCAAAGGCTCTAAAAGTCATCTGCAAACGCTGGCAGGGGCGCTACGGCAGGCTTCCAGATGCGGTGGTGCTCGAGGGGCCTCTTAGCGGCGGGCACCAGGGATTTACCTACGAGCAGTGTATCGATCCCGCGTATAGCCTCGAAAATTTGATAACGCCCGTTAGCGAAGAGATAAAGCAGTGGGGAGATTTTCCATTATTTGCGGCAGGCGGTATCTGGGATAAAAAAACGATATCGAGAAGGCGATTTCGCTAGGGGGCAAACGGCGTGCAGATGGGTACTCGCTTTATCGGTACGCACGAGTGCGACGCTAGCGAGGAGTTTAAGCAAGTGCTGCTAGCAGCCAAAAAAAGAGGACATCGAGCTGATCAAAAGCCCAGTAGGCTATCCCGCACGCGGCGTCAGGACCAAATTTGATAAATTTGAGTTGATAAACGTCAAGGACCCAAAATCAGCTGCGTAAGCAACTGCGTAAGCCCGTGCCAGCGCGGTAAAGAGGCTAAAGAGGTAGGATACTGTATCGCAGACCGACTTTACGACGCCTTTGAGGGGCGCAAGGAGACGGGGCTGTTTTTACTGGCGCAAACGGCTACAAGCTAAACGAGATAATAAGCGTGAAAGAACTATTTGAAAAAAACTGATAAATGGCGAAGATATTTAAATCTTTTTTTTAATATTTTTTTTATAATAGCGCGATTTACGCAAATGCTTTATCGAATTTAGATAAATTTGATAAAAATTTTAATAGCGCCAGCAATAAAGAAAAAAATCGCAATGCATCAAGAGCTAAGGACTCTTTACGTAAAAATCCATTATGGAAAAATAACGTAAATTTAAGAGTCCAAAAGCCTAACTAGGCTCATAAAAAGCTCAAAAAGCCCTAGGGCTAGATACCAAACCGTATGAAAAAAAGAGCTCGCGAGCATACCGCAGTCTGCAAAGCCAAGCGAAGAAAAAAACCAAAACAAGAAATAAAAGCAGGTCAAAAAAAGAACAACAAAAAAACAAGAGCCAAAGCAACAAGAAGTAAAACTGAGCCAGCTATCCTCGGCTCCGCTGGCCGCCCAAAATGCCAAAAACCGTCAAAAATCAAACTTTGCAGCTTCTAGAAGCTTTGGATAACGACGGAAATTTCGAGCTAAATTTAGCCGCCAGTTAAACGGTAACGATATCAAAAAAATCGACCTAAATCAAAAAAAGGTTCTTATAAGACGATATATGAATTTAAAAGGGAATTTGGAGTGGCGGAAAACTGCAAAGATTTAAGAACTACTTGGCGGATGAGATCCGCATAAGTCAGTTTGACGAAAAAAACCGTTAGGGTGGTATTCATAAGTCAATTCGAGCCAATTTAAAAACTTAGAGTCGATAATCAGTCTTTAATTTTCTCAAAGGCTAAGCCCACGCAAAGCCAAAATTTAACGAGTCAAAAACAGTAAACAAAAAAATCATCAGCAATTAGCTAAACAAGAGCTTCCAAAAGCTACAACCAAGCCTACTCAGCAAAAAGCAAGAAAAAGCTACCGCGCAGACCAAGACGGATGCTAAAAAGTACCCAAAGCACCGCCGAAAAGGATGAGCAAGAAATTGTGCTGGCGCCCGTAAAAAAACAGCAAGCACTAAAAAAATCACAAGCGCTAAAAGGCAAGGTTATCGTCCTTGACGCAGGGGCACGGCGGCGACGATCCAGGCGCCATAAACGGATCGCTAAAAAGAAAAAAACATCGTGCTAAGCATCGCGCAAAAAGGCGGGCAAGGAGCTGCAAGGACGCGGTTACAAGGTGTATTACACTCGTAGTAAGGATAAACTTTATCAACCTTCGCGACCGCACGAAATACGCCAACGACAAGGCCGCAGACCTCTTTATCTCTATTCACGCAAACGCCGCGCCGAGCAAAAACCAAGGCAGCGACTATGCGCGGCATAGAGACGTTTTTTTCCTCTCGCCGGCTCGCTCTGAGCGTAGCAAAAAAACGCCGCAGCCCTGGAAAACAAATCCGACATCGAGGAGATGAACTATTTTTCTAAGCAGACATTTTTTTACATTTCCTTAACCGCGAGAAAAATCATCGCTTCAAATAAAGCTTGCCATCGACGTTCAGCGCGAAGTTTTAGCGCGAGCAAAATCAGTGAGCTCAAAGGCCTCCGACGGCGGCGTTCGCGAGGCGCCTTTTTGGGTGCTAGTGGGCGCGCTGATGCCTGCGGTGCTGCTTGAGGTCGGCTACATCACTCACCCCTAGCGAAGGTGATCTCACAAATAACTCAAAATACCAAGACGCCCTAGCCAATGGGCTCGCAGACGGCATAGACGTCTATTTTTCAAACCAGCAATGAAAAAGCGCGCGAGTCGTTTTAAAGGGCGGTATCCCGTTTAATCCCGAATTTGACGACATTTACTTTAACGCAGACGACCCTATCGGCCAGAGCGAGTATGTTTTTAACTCCGTTTTTTTGATGAATGTGGGAGAAAAAAAGAGCGAATTTAACGTGCTTGAGGCTGGATTTGGCGCGGGGCTACATTTCCTCTGCGCCTTTAAAAGATTTAAAAAAACTCGGATACTTACACTTTCGTCAGTATCGAAAAAAACGCCGATCGCCAAAGATGATCTGGCTAGAATTTACGCGAATTTTAGCGAGCTAGCGGACGTTTCAGGGTGAGCTTTTGGGTGCCTATCCGCCGCTTATTTGCGGATTTCACAGGTTACACTGGCTCCAAACGTCACGCTTACGCTGTGTTTTGGCGACGTGGCCGACGTTTTGGATGAGCTTAGCTTTAGCGCGGACGCCATTTTTATGGACGGCTTTGCGCCGGCCAAAAAAACGAAGCGATGTGGAGCGAGCTGGTTTGCGCTAAAAATCGCAAATTTATGCGCTTTGGGTGCTAGCGTTTGCACGTATTCGGCCTCGGGCGCATTAAAAAGAGCCCTGCAAAAATAGCGGCTTTGAGGTAATTTACTAAAAGGCTACGGCAAAAAGCGAGAGATGCTACGTGCTAAATTTACCGGCGAACGGCAAGCTGAGGGCGAAATTTGGTTTAGCAGATTTGATCCAGCCGCTATGATCGCTCCAAAGACGGCGCTAGTTATTGGCGGCGGCGTGGCTGGCTGCGTTTGCGCGTTTAAGTTGCGCCAGCGCGGCCTAGATGTCACGATCGCCGAAAAGCGCAGCGACATCGCGCTAAACGGCTCCGGAAATCACTGCGGGATCTTGATGCCGCTTATCACGAAAACCATCTGTAAATTTGAGGGCCGCATGCATATGAATGCGTTTTTTTGCAGGCGGCTCGCTTTTTATGAGCGAAATTTGGGGTGCTGAGGAGATAGAGTTTTTGCGGTGCGACGGACTACGCGTACGAGCAAAAAGACGCTGGAGCGCTTTTACGAGTGGCACGAATTTGACGCGGACAACGGCGTTTTTTTGAGCTAGAAATTTGATAACGAGCCTTACGCTAGCGCGTTTATTTTTAAGGGCGCAAAAAGCTCGCCCCAGAAAGATGTGCAAAGGGGCAAGTATGGGCATAAAAAAACGCTTTTAAACTGCGAATTTACGGGCTTTGAGACTCTTGAGGGCGGCGCGGTTAGGGCGCACTTTAAGGACGGGCAAATCATCGATGCGGACGTACTCGTACTTGCTATCGGAAGCGAGAGTATGGAGCTCTTTGCGGACTACGACATCAGGCTTAGCTCCGTGCGCGGCCAGGTCACGCATATCGAGCCAGCCGTTTGGGCGTCTGCACCTTTTAGCGCTAAAGGCTATGTCTGCCCGCCTGCCGAGGGCGTGCAGGTGATCGGCGCGACTTATGATAGAAATCTTTTTTTGGACGAGCCGCGTTCTAGCGACGACGAGAAAAATTTAGCTGACGTCGCCGAGTTTTTTTGGACGGCAATCGGCAAAAAAACGAGCGGCTAATTTGACTATTGGCCGAGACGGCGACGCTGAAAATACGGATCGTTTGGAAGCGATAAATTTAAGTAAAAGTGTGGATTTGCGTGCCGAGACTACTGATGATTCGGCGCAGGCGCAAGATGCGTCAAATTTGACTACATCCGAAAATCTCTCAAACGACACGATAAAAAAACTCCGCAAAACATCCGAATAATCGGCTCGAAAGTGGGATACCGTAGCTATAGTGGCGACCGTTTTCCGCTCATCGGGCGGCTTTATGACGAGGATTTTTTTATAAAGATACCTACAAGTCGCTGCTTTGGACGAAAGGCAAGTCTAATCCGCATCCAAAAATACGTACCAAACGTCTACGTTAGCACCGCTCACGGCTCGCGCGGGCTTTGTACGGCTGTGCTTGGCGCCGAGCTCATCTGCGACCCTCGTTTTTGACCGTCCGCTTTGTATCGAAAAAAATCGCTTTTTGACGAGCTTCATTTGGCAAGATTTCTCGTTAGAAAGCTCAAAAAAAGGGCTAAAGTAGGCATAAAGTTGGATTTTAAAGTCTGATTTTACGTTATTTATTTTTTTGCATCAAATTCGGCATAATTTGAGGCAGCGGCTGGCGCTGATCAAATTTTTATTTTTTTATAAATTTAGCCGTTCTAGTTAAAGTAGCATGAGTGCCGTTTCTTGGCGCAGATTAAAAAAATTGTTAGGGATAGAAAAATGCGCATTGCGGCGCAAAAAAGCATAGTATGGATAAAGCTCACTTTAGACGAGTGACTCAAAGCCAAAATGGCTAAATAGGCGAAATCCGCCTATTTTTTTTACCGAAAAAAGTCGCCCGCGATCCTAAAGATATCATCCACGATTGAGCCGTCTTTGTTCTGATCCAAAAAACTGCGTAAGCATCGACATCATGGAGCCGCTATCTGCAGAGTCTTGCAAATTTGAGGCTTTGAGCTGATTGTTTAGCATGCCCGCAATCATCGGCGCGATCATCGGTAGCAGGGGTTTTGATGGAGTCTGCGCTGATGCCTAGCTGCGAGCCTATGTCGCTAGCTAGAGCCCTGCTGTTTTCTTTCGAGCCCGTTAGTACGCCTAGTAGCTCGTTACCTTCGGCGACGCTGATGTTTTGCGGGGCGCCAGTCATCTCGTCAAGGTTTGAGTGGCGGATCATCTCTAGGAAATTTGACGAATCAGCATCAGATTTAAAATTCTCGTTGGCTCTTTGCATGAAAAATCGGCGCGATCTTAGAAATCACGGCTTCTACGTCGTTTGTGCCCAGTCCGCTTTTTGCGACATCGCATCTATCATACCGCCGGAGTTGCCCAAAAGTAGCTTTAAAATATCCATTTTTTTATCCTTTTGATTTTTTTCGCGAGTTTCAATTTGGCCGCCACTTGTTTTTGTTTAACGAGGCGGCGGCCAAAGCAAGCCTAGCAGCGACTTATTTGTAGTTTTTGATTGCCGCGTCTAGGATCTCTTTTTGCGGTGTTTGCATCTTTAAATCTTTTAACCTTGACCCATTTGTTAGGCTCTGTAATTTTATAAGTTTCAAAGAAAGTTTCTGATCTTATTTAAAGTGGCCTCAGGCAGGTCTTTTGTAGCTTTTTGATCCCGTCAAATCGCGGGTCAATCTTGGTAACCGGCACGGCAAGTAGCTTCTCATCCATGCCAGCTTCATCCTCCATCACGAGCACGCCGATTAGGGCGGCACGGGATGACGCTACCAGCTTGCAGAGGGTATTCGTTTAGCACCAAGATATCGGCAGGATCGCCGTCTGCTGCGAGCGTGTTTGGCACGAAGCCGTAGTTTGCCGGGTAGAACATCGCCGAGTAGAGTACGCGATCGACCACGACCGCGCCGCTATCTTTGTCGATTTCGTATTTTTATGTTCGAGCCGTACGGGATCTCGATCACGGCGTTGATTTTGTCTGGGTTTGAGCCTGCTTTGATTTTTTTGAAACGTCCATTTTTATCCTTTGTAAAGCTCCTATCATGCGGCGTTTTGTAGCAAAAACGCTTTGAGATACTTGCCTTGAATGTAAGTAAGAGATTATATAAAAATCTCGGCCAATTTGGAGTAAAACGGAAGTTGAAGTAGGCCGTAATTTGACCGGCATTACGGCGGTAAATTTGATGCTAAAAAAGTAAAATTTGGTAAATTTTGAGGGAATTAGAATTTGGGGAAATTTTAGGGCGGCGAACCGCCCTAAAATTATTTGATTATTTCGATGCTTTTTACGTCGATAGAGGTTTTTCATAAGGTCCTTATCAATCTTGCCGTGGATGCGCACGGGCGTGTTTTCATCGACGGTTACGCCTCTCCAGTCATTGTTATCGATCTCGACTTCGATCGTGTCGCCGTTTTTTTATCGACGAACACGTAGTGCTCAGGGCGAAACTCGGAGACGATCTTGCCTTCAAGCACGACGCGAGCGTCATCTGGTAGCGCTAGGGCTTGTTTCACCGTGCTTGCGCTCGTGGCGCCTTTGCCGACGAATCCGCCTGCTGCAAACATCGCGCTAGCAAGAGCCGCTGATAAAACTATTTTTCTTAAACATTACGTATCCTTTAAATTTGATGCGATTTTCGTGAAATCATAGTGCGGATTTTAATGATATTTCGTGAATTATTTGTTAATTTGGATTTATAAAAAGCTTAAATTTAGAGCCTTATTCGAGGGCTCTAAAAATAATGTTTATAGGCTATTTACGAGAGCTTTGACGTCGGCCACGATAGGCTCGATCGCGCGCTCGCCGTTTACGACGTGAAGTAGGCTTTTTTTTCTTTGTAAAATCGCGTATCGCCTCGATCGGTTCTAGATAAACCTTCATGCGGTTGTTGAAAACCTCGTTGTTGTCGTCGGCTCCGCGTGCTCGTCCGAGCACCTCTCGCGTGCGACAGCTTCGCTAACGTCCACTTCGATCACGCCTTTTAACGCGATCTCGTTTTGCGCGGCTAGCACCTTGTCTAGCTCGGTCATCTGCTCGACGCTGCGCGGGTAACCGTCGATGATGACATTTGATTTATCCGAGCTTTTGATAGCCGAAACGATCGCGTTTACGACGACGTCAAGCGGGACTAGATTGCCTTTTTGAGATAAAGCCGTCGATTAGCTTGCCTAGCTCTGAGCCGCTGGCAACCTCTGCGCGGAGCAGATCGCCCGTTGAGAAGTGCGCAATTGGCATCCTCTTGCGCGATTAACGACGCATCGGTGGTTTTGCCGGAGCCTGGAGCGCCGATGATTAAAAATAGTTTTTTCATAAATTTTCCTTTTGCAGCCTTGTCTTTTGAGTGCTTTTTGCGGAGCTAGTAAAATTTTGGCTCGATGAACTATATGTTCTATCTACGCCAGTATCTACGTCGCAACCCCAAAAAAATCATCTCAAAAATACTTCGGCTTCTTTTTGTTATAAAAATTTAAAGCAGAAATATCTTACGACGATTTTAATGCTTTGCCTTTTTCTTTAAAAATAAAAAAATAAAAATTCAATAAATTTGTAGCGGAAGTATCGCTAGTTAGACAAGGCGGTTTTAGAAATTTGAAGCGTACGCTAGGGCATGTAGCCTGCGGAGCGTAAAATTTTAAAAACCAACGACGTATAGCGCGGCGAGACGACGCTTTCAAGCTTATTTTTTTCTTTTTCTCGCAGCCTTAACCCTAGCTCCCTTTAACTGCTCCGCGCTAGCTTCGCTCGGCGCTTTTGTTAGCGGGCACTGAGCGCGCTGAGTTTTAGGGAATGCGATGACGTCGCGGATCGAGCTGGTTTTGTTTACTAGCATATTTAGCCTATCAAAGCCGATTGCGATACCGCCGTGCGGAGGCGCGCCGAAGCTTAATGCGTCAAGCAAGAAGCCACTTTCTCGCGTTGCTCAGCTTCGTCGATACCCTAGCAACTTAAATACCTTTTTGCTGAACGTCGTTTTTGTGGATTCTCACGCTGCCGCCGCCAAGCTCATAGCCGTTAAGCACGACGTCGTGAGCGACCGAGAGGATGTCCTCGAGATCGGGCTCATCGATGTTTTTAGGCATAGTAAATGGATGGTGCATGGCTGAGTAGCTGCCGTCGTCGTTTTGCTCAAACATCGGAAAGTCAAGCACCCACAAAAACTCCATTTTGTTTTGGTCGATGATACCCATTTGCTCTGCGAGGAAAAATCCTAAATCGTCCCATGTAGTCAAGTACGACTTTTTTTCTTGCCAGCGCCGAAAAAAATACGACGTCGCCGACTTTTAGCTCGCAGCGAGCCACGATCTCGTCAAGGTCGCTTTGCTCGAAAGAAAATTGCAAAGCGGTCCTTTTAGCCCGTCCTCTTTCATCTGGAAGTAGCCAAGGCCCTGAGCGCCGAATTTGCGGACGAATTCCTCAAAACGGTTCATCTCGCGCTTGCTAAAGATATTATCGCCGTTTGGCACTTTTTAGCGCTTTGATGCGGTTTTTTTCTTAGGTTCGGTCGCGATTTTGCTAAAGATTTCATTGCTAGAGCGCGCGAAAAATGTCGATAACGTCGATCATCTTTAGATCATAGCGCAGATCGGGCTTATCGCTGCCGTAGCTCTCGGTCGCCTCTTTGTAGCTCATGCGGCGGAAGGGGATTTGTATATCGTATCCGCATGCGGCAAATACGTCTTTTAGCATATTTTCGGCCATATTTAGGATGTCTTCTTGCTCGATGAAGCTCATCTCGATATCTATCTGCGTAAATTCAGGCTGTCTATCGGCGCGCAAGTCCTCGTCGCGGAAGCATTTTGCGATTTGGAAATATTTATCAAAGCCAGAGCACATCAAAAGCTGTTTGAAAAGCTGCGGGCTTTGCGGCAGGGCGTAAAACTGGCCCGGATATACGCGGCTAGGCACTAGATAGTCTCTCGCACCCTCAGGCGTAGCGCGCGTTAAAATCGGCGTTTCAAACTCTATAAAGCCCATTTTATCTAGGCTGTTTCTAGCTGCGATCGCCGCTTTTGAGCGCATTTTAAAGATATTTTGAAGTTTTTTTCGTTTCTAAGGTCTAAAAAAATCTATATTTTAGCCTAATGTCCTCGTTTACGCTCTCGTCGCCGATGACGAAAGGTAGCACCTCGCTCGGGTTTTCTACTATCACTTCGCTAGCGATTACTTCGATCTCGCCCGTTTTTAGGCGTGGATTTACCAGGCCTTCGCCGCGAGCGCGGACCTTGCCTTTTATCCTTAGAACGTACTCGTCGCGAACGTGCGACGCTGCCTCGTGAGAGCTCTTGCTATCTGCAGGATCGCAGACGATCTGGATCAGTCCCGTGCGATCGCGCAGGTCCAAAAATATAACGCCGCCGTGGTCGCGGTAGGTATTTACCCAACCGCAAAGCGTAACTTCTTTGCCTATGTCGGCACTGCTTAAATCAGTGCAGTAATGGCTACGCATTTTCACTCCTTTTGCTGTTTTTAACGCGCCCATTATACTAGAAATTTGCTTTTTTTCCCAGCTTTTTTTAAAAACAAAATGTGATAAAATCCGCTCTATGAAAAAAAGAGAATTTATTACTTCCGGCTAAGGTAAAAAAAGTCGGCCTAGTCGCAAAAAAATCAATGCAAATTTGAGTTAAAAAAACATGCGAATTTTTGCGCGAGATTTTGGCTAGGTACGGCGTTCAAACTTTTATTTGAAAAACGCGGCGGCTAAACATTTAAATTTAAAAGAGGGTTCAAATTTGCAAGGATTTGAGGTGTGCGAGCTGGCTACGGAGTGCGATTTTTTGATCTCGCTCGGAGGCGACGGCACGATCATCTCGCTTTGTAGAAACGCGGCCGAGATTTCGCCCTTCGTGCTCGGCATTCATGCGGGCAGGCTGGGATTTTTTTGACCGATATCACGATGAATGAATGCGAGAAATTTCTTTCGCCGAGTTTTTTTCGAGGGCAATTTGAGGTCGAGACCCCTTTTTATGCTTGACGTTTTTTTGCACAAAAAAAGCGGGGAAATTTTACGCAAAAATCGCATTTAACGACGCGGTGATCGTGGGCGAAAAGGTAGGCTCCATGACGCACGTGGAGGCCTTTTGGAACGAAAAATACTTTAACGCGTATTTTGGCGACGGCGTCATCGTCTCTACGCCCGTTGGATCAACCGGATACAACATGAGCGCGGGCGGAGCGATAACCCTATCCTCTGAGCGAGGTGTTTTTGGGCGACGCCTGTTTGCTCGCACTCGCTCACGCAGCGTCCAGTCGTGCTTCCGCGCGGATTTGAGATCACATTTAAAAACCGCGAGCGCGGCGGTGCTGGTTATCGATGGGCAGGAGCGGTACAAAATGGGCGAGCTCGAGAGCGTGAGCATGACGCTAAGCGCGAACACGGCGCGGCTAATCCGCCACGTCGGGAGAGATTATTTTCAAATTTTAAAAGAAAAGCTGCATTGGGGTTATAATGATTGAGCGGATTTTGATAAAGCAAAATTTGAGTTTTGAAAACGTAGAGTTAAATTTTCGGGCGCGGACTTAGCGTCTTTACGGGCGTGAGTGGTGCTGGCAAATCAGTCCTGATGGGCTCGATAATGGCGGTTTTAGGGCTAAAAGATAGCGAAGCGAAGCTGATCGAGGCCGACGTCTCGCATAAATTTGACCTTGAGGAATTTGGCCTTGAGAGCGAGGAGATAAATACCTTTAAACTTTTTCGCGACAAAACGACGCGGTATTTTATAAACTCGCAAGCCGTTTCTAAAAAAATCTCGCTAGCATCGCCAAAGAGCACGTAAAATACCTATCCGCAAAGGAAATAAACGAATTTGAAAACGAGATTTTTTTAAATTTGCTAGATAGCTTGCAGGCGAAAAAAAGACGCTCAAATTTAACGAAATTTTGAGCGAATTTGAGGCTCAAATTTGACGAATTTGAGTCAAATTTCTCGCGAGCTAAAAATAATCGACGAAGAAAAAAAGAGTGGAGGAGTTAAAGGAATTTGCCTCCTTTGAAATCAATAAAATAGAAAGCGTGAGTCCTAAAATTGGCGAATTTGACGAGCTAATGGAGCTAAAAAAAGCGCCTGAGTAAAAAGGATAAAATTTCTAGAAGCGTGGAATAGGGCGGAGCAAATTTTTCAATTTCGAGCAATCCGTAGTAGACGCGCTAAACATCAGCGACGTCGATAGTAGCTTTTTTTGAAGAGGCGATGAACGAGCTGCGAGTAGCGCGCGAAAAATCTAAACATGGACGAGCTAGAAGACGTGGATATCGAGGGCGTGCTAGACCGCATCGAGGCGATAAACTCGCTCGTGCGTCGATACGGCGGCGAGGAAGAGGCCTTGGAGACGCTAAAAACTCGCAAGGCAGAGCTAGCCAGATACGAAAATATAAGCTTTGAAAAAGAGCGAGCTGGAGCGTAAATTTAAGCAAAATGAAACCGCGGTAAACGCGCTGGCGGATAAAATCAGCCAGGCTCGCGCGGCAAATTTAAAAAGAGCTTGAGTCGCTCATAAATTCGTTTTTAAAAAGAGCTTTATATGAGCGAGATCTCATTAAAGATAAATAGCAAAACCCCTAGACGCCGCAGGTAGGGACGAGGTAAATTTGAGCCTAAACGACACGGCGCTAAAAAAATCTAAGCTCGGGCGAACTAAACCGCCTAAGGCTAGCATTTATCGCGAGCGAAAGCAAGATCACGGGAGGCGGCGAGGGCGTCATAATCCTAGATGAAATAGACGCGAATCTAAGCGGAAAAGAGGCGATGAGTATCGCAAACGTGCTGCTAAAGTTTGGGCCAAATTTCTATCAAATTACTCGCTATCTCGCACCAGCCGCAGCTTAGCTCTAAAGCCAGTTCGCATTTTCTAGTAGAAAAAAACAAGGCGAAACCTCGAACGTAAGGGAGCTAAAAGGCGAAGAGCGCGTATCTGAGCTAGCTAGAATGATAAGCGGCGAACGTATAACTGAGGAAGCGATAAATTTCTGCTCGCCAGCTTTTTGGTTGTTTAAGTTTGGCTTAAAATTTGAGGTTGAAAAAAAGAAAAAGTAATGGTATATTTGCAAAGAAATACTTTCAAATGGGAATATATGGAAAAAAATAAAATTTTAATAGTAGAAGATAATAAAGCTCTAGCCAAGCTAATCGCAAAAAAATGGAAGATAAGGTCGAGATGGATATCGATGTGGCGCACACTATGGCTGAAGCGCAAGTGTTTTTTTAAATAATTCAAAAGATTATTTTATCGCGCTACTTGATCTCAAATTTGCCAGACGCGCCAAACGGAGAAATCGTGGACTACGTTATCTCAAAAAGGATTGCCTAGTATCGTACTAACTGGTAGCATAGACGATGCTACCAGAGAGACTTTATCCATAAAGACATCGTGGACTACGTCTATAAAGGCAATATGGACGATATAAATTATATATTTCAGATCATAAATCGCCTAAGCAAAAAAATAGACAATATAAAGTAATGGTTGTCGAGGACTCGGCTCCTTTTTAGAAATAGTCTTAAAAAAATCCTAACTAGCCTTCAGTTTCATGTATTTACCGCCGCTCACGGCGAGGAGGCTATGAGTTATTTTGCCGATAATCCAGATATTAGGCTTGTCGTTTGCGACTATAGGATGCCGGTAAAAGACGGCCTTGAGGTGTTAAAAGAGATAAGGGTGGCGGGCGATAAAAATCAAATCGGCGTTTTAATGATGACAAGTCCGAGCGAAAACGTAAACGGCGCGATATTTTTGAAAAACGGTGCGAATGATTTTATTGCAAAAACCTTTTGTAAAAGAGGAGCTTATCTGTAGGGTTAACAATCTAATCGAGGCGATGGAAAAATATAAATCAAATCGCTGATTTTGCCAATAAAGACTTCCTAACCGGCGTTTATAATAGAAGATATTTTTTTATGACGATATGCAGGAGTATTTATCGAGTATAGAGGAAAAATCCTGCGCCTTATGCAGTTGCCTTGATAGATGTTGATGGACTAAAAAGATATTAATGATAAGTATGGGCAAGACGGCGGTGATAAAATTACTAAAAACACATAGCAAAAAGACTAATAGACGACACAAAAAAAGCAATGATACTGTTGCTAGATTTGGCAGTGGTGAATTTTGTGTTGTATTGAAAAAAATATGCCACAAGAGGATGCGGTGAAATTTCTTTTAGTCAGTCTAAGGGCAGGCATGGCCGCCAATCCGATAAACATAAAAAAAGCGAGCCTGTTAAAATTTTCAGTTTCAATAGGGGTTACTTTTTGGTAAGACAGATTATGCTGTAGATGAAATTTTAGATATAGCCGATGAGGCTCTTCATAGAGCAAAAAGAAAATGGTCGAAATAGGGTAGAAATAGCCTGATGATAATAGATACACACTGTCATTTGGATGATAAAAGCTTTGATAGCGATATAGAAAAAGTTATCGCAAGCTCTCGAGAAAGCGGCATCGGCGGGATACTGATACCGGGGGCTGATATTAATGATTTACCAAAAGCGGCTAAAATAGCCCGAGAATTTGAAAATGTATTTTTTGCTGTCGGAGTTCATCCGTACGACAAGGATGAATTTGATGTGCAAACGCTTTATAATTTGCAAAAGACGAAAAAAATGCGTTGCCGTGGGCGAGTGTGGGCTTGATTATTTCCGCTTGCCCCGAGACGAAAATGAAAAAGAGCTTGAAAAAGCAGAGCAAAAGCGCATATTTAGGGCACAGCTTGATATGGCGGCGGAGTTAAATTTGCCGGTTATTTTGCATATTAGAGATGCAAACGAAGATAGTTTTAATATCTTAAAAGAGTATGCAGGCAGGTTGGTTGGGGCAGTTTTACACTGCTATAATGCTTCGCCCCTCCTCCTAGAGCTTGCAAAAAAATGGGCGAGTTTTACTTTGGTATCGGCGGGGTTTTAACCTTTAAAAAAATGCAAAAATTTGGTTCACATTTTGCCGCAAATTCCGCGAGATAGGTTGCTGCTTGAAACAGATGCGCCGTATCTAACGCCTGAGCCATTTAGGGGGCGTAGGAATGAGCCGGCCTTCACGCGCTTGGTTGCAACCAAGATGGCTGAGATTTTAAATTTAGAAGAAGAAGAGGTAATAAAAAAATAACGACAAAAAAATGCAAAAGAAAAATCTTTATGAAATTTAACACGTAATCAAGGAGAAAAAAATGAAAATCTTTAGAGTAATAATGCTGTATTTGGCATGTATTGGGTGGCTTCTTGCGGCCCCAGCCAGTAACGATGCAGAACAAACCCAAAAGATGATATTAAAAAGAATTCGACATAGACGCCAAATTTTTAAAAAGTTCTCACTATGCTTCTATAAAAAAATTCCATTAAAGACGGTAAGAGAAAAAGAGTTTGTGGATACGGTCAAAAAGTGGTTATAGGCATATCCCGATGCTTCAAAAGATTATAAAAAGACTCTGGTATTCCGGAACCATTTTTATATCTTGCTATGACTGAGTCGGGTTTTTCAAATCATATAGTTTCTAGTAAAAAAAGCCATCGGAATTTGGCAGTTTATGGAATCTACGGCGAAACTTTTACGGCCTTAGGGTCGATAAATACACTGACGAGCGAAAAAGACCCGATAGCTTCTACGCTGGCAGCTACAAAAATATCTACAGAGCCTAAAAAGATGATTTTTGGCAAGTGGTATCTTGCTATGATGGCTTATAATTGCGGCGATACTCGACTGAGGGAGGGTATCAAAAAAAGCAGGAACTACTGATTTAGATACGTTGCTAGATGATAAAAAGAGTTATATCCCAAAAGAAACAAAAAAATTTTCGTAAAGAAAAAATTTTAACTATTGCACACATAGCTAAAGAGCAAGAAAATTTGCTAGCTAAAACGCAGACTTTAAGCGGCACAAAGGGCATAGAACTAACAAAGATAGACGTTCCTGGCGGTACAACGCTGATGGAAGTCGGAGACAGCATAGGGCTTAGCCTAAAAAAAGATGAAAGAATATAATATGCATCTAAAATTTGTTTATACTCCACCTACGGAGAAGCCTTATTATCTTTATATTCCGTCAAATAAAAAAAGAAAATGTTTAGCGATAACTTTGAAGCTATTCAAAAATAGAAAAATTTGAATTTTATACCGTTCAAGAAAAATGATACATTGCTAACTATAGCTGAAAAAAACAGGTGTAAATCATAAAATTATAAAAAGAATATAATGGTCTTGCTTCAAGCGAGATAAAAGCCTAGTCAAAAAAATTAGTTATCCCAAGTGAACAAAAATGTTAACTATCTAGCCGAATATATGGTAAAAAGCGGCGATACGCTCGGCGAAGTTTCTCAGAAATTTGATGTAGCGCTTGAAGATTTAAAAAGAAGCTAATACGCTTATGAGCTCAAATAGCTCGATTGGAGCAAAAACTTGCAGCGACTGAGTAGGGCTCAAATTTACATTTTTTTAGTCTATTTGTTGTTTTTTTTATGAGCGGATGTTCGTTTTTAACTCACCTTCCGGGGGATTACCGCTAGTGGCGGCACTAAAAAAAGCGGCAAGATGAGCTCTTCAAAAGGCATGCATGCGGCTACTATGCGCCCATACACTATAAATGGAAAAAACCTATTATCCTACGGTCGTCAAGGTCGGCGACAGAGCTAGCGGTATTGCTAGCTGGTATGGTCCGGATTTTCACGGCAAAAAGACGTCAAGCGGTGAGACTTACGATATGCACGCTATGACGGCGGCGCATAAAACTTTACCAATGAATACGATGGTGCGCGTGACGAATATAAAAAAACGGTAAAAATATCATTGTGCGCATAAACGACCGCGGTCCTTTCGTTGCTGGGCGCGTGATAGATTTGTCAAAAACCGGCGCGGTTAAGCTTGACGTATTTAATGCCGGCACGGCCCCTGTTTTACTAGAAGTCGTTGGATTTAACGGGAATGTCGGTAGTGCGGTCGTAGCATCCTCGCAGCCTGGCTCAAAACAACCTAGCGACTCGCAAAAAAACGAACGCGCAAACCAAAGCGCAACCGCAACAGGAACAGTCTTTTGTGGGCGGTATTTTTATGGTGCAAATCGGCGCATTTAAAAATTTAAGCGGCGCAAATGCTCATAAACGGCAGCACGCTGGACAATACGGCAACGGCGCCTATGATACTGTTATAAAGTCGTATGATATTGACGGCGGTAAAATTTACAGGGTATTTATAAGCGGCTTTAGAAGCGAAGAGGAAGCAAAAGACTTCATAAGCGCAGGACATATCTCTGGCGCCTTTTTCGTAAGGGAATAAAATGCAAAGAAAGACAAAAGAGACGGATATTAGCCTAGAGCTTGAAATTTGCGGTAGCGGCAAAGCCGAGATAAGCACGGGCATAGGATTTTTTTCGATCATATGCTTGAGGCCTTTTGTAAGCACGCGCTTTTTGATATGAAGCTTGTTTGCAAGGGCGATTTGCATGTAGATTTTCATCATAGCGTAGAGGATGTAGGTATTGTCATCGGGCAAGCTTTGCGCGAGAAAATTTATCCGCTTAGCGGCGTGGAGAGATTTGGCGAGGCGACGGTAGTGATGGACGAGGCGGCGGTAAACTGTGCCCTTGACCTCTCAAATCGCCCGTTTTTTTGGTCTACGAAAGCATAAGCGATGGCAAAGTCGGCGAATTCGACATAGAGCTAGCGAATGAGTTTTTTTCCAGGCTCTAGCATTTAATGCCGCAATCACCTTGCATATCGCTAAAATCCGCGGACGAAACTCTCATCATATTTTGGAGGCCAGTTTTAAAGCCTGTGCCGTCGCGCTAAGAAGAGCTCTAGCTAAAAATGCCAGAGTCGGCGTACCTAGCACGAAAGGCGTGCTATGATAGAGATTATATTTTTTTAGATGTAGATGGCTGTCTAACCGACGGCAAGATCGTTTATAGCCCAAACGGTGACGAGCTTAAATTTTTTGACGTTAAGGACGGATACGCTATCGAGAGCTGGCTAAAGCTCGGTAAAAAAGTCGCGATCATCACCGGCAGAAGCTCGCCTATCGTCGAAAAAAGGGCGCAGGATCTAAAGATAACGCACGTCTATCAAGGCATTAGCGATAAATTTGAAACCGCAAAACAGATACTTCAAATTTGAAGGACTCGAGTTTGAAAAATGCAGCAGCAATAGGTGACGATTACAACGACTACAAGCTACTAAAAAAAGCGTCGGATGGAGCTTTAAGCCAAAAAAACGCGATCAAAGAGCTTGAAGTAAGAACGAGGCTCAACTACAAAGGCGGCAACGGTGCGGTGCGCGAGATGATAGAGATACTTATCCGCAGCGAGGGCTTAATGCAAGAGTGGGCTAAGCGTTGGTTATAAGGATTTTTTTACCTAGTCGTCAGCGTTTTTTTAGCGTGGCGATGGTTTATTTGGCGATTGAGGAGCCTTACTATAGCGAGCTCTTAAAGGGCGGCGAAGTGAGTGCAAACATGCAGATGAACGCAGTCACTGACTACGAGATGAATGCTACTGTAGTAAATGCCAGATATGAAGCCGATACGTGGAATAGATACTCCGAATTTGACGAATTTATAAAATTTAGAGCGGAAATTTTTAAAGATAACAAAGAGCATAACGTGAGTTCCGATAAAGCGTTTTATAACGGCGGTCGAATTATACTTAAGGGTAATGCGCGCTATGTAAATAACGAAAAATCTGGCTTTTTTTCTCAGACGAGGTCATTTATAGTACCGCAACAAAAGTAGCTACTACGCAAACGCCTTTTACGCTAACGAAAAACGAAGATAAAATAGTTGGCAAAGCCCTGGTTTATGACTTTGAGTTAAAAAAAGCTTATATCAAAAAGGCCTTTGCTTTAATAGAGCAAGATAGAAAAAGATAGGATGGAAAATGATAAATTTTTGGTTTTAAAAAAAGTGACTTTAATTTTGGCACTTAGCGCTTTACCGCTTTTGGCAGAGCAGGTGGAGATCACTGCTGATGAGTTTTATGCCGATGAAGGCAAGCAAATAAGCGAATTTAAAGGCAATGTAAATATTAAAAAAGGCAAGGATACGCTCACTGCAATTTGGTAGTGATATATTTCGACAAAAAAACGAAATCCGCTAAAATACGTCGCTTCTGGCAATGCCAAATTTAGAGTATTTATCAAAAAAATAAAACATACGACGGTAGCGGTAGCGAGCTTATTTACGAGCCTGCACCACAGTTTATATACGATAAACGGCAACGGTTTTTTTGCATGAGATAGAAACCGATAAAAAAAGTCTATGGTGAAAAAGATTACCGTCAACCAAAAATAGCGGCATGTATAACGTAAATAGCGGCAAAAAAAGAGCCGGTTAAATTTATATTCCAAGTCGAGGACAAAAAGTGATCCGCGTTTTAAACGCAAAATTTTCTTATCTCGGCGCCCGACATCTCACTAGCTCCGCCTGCAAACTCTAGCGAAGTGGCTTTTCTTGGGCGCTCAAACGTGGGCAAAAAGCAGCCTCATAAACGCTCTCGTAAACCAAAAAAAGCCTAGCCAAGAGCAGCTCGACGCCGGGCAAAACACGCCTCATAAATTTTTTCGAGGTTGAGTATGCGCGTGGCGTCCAAAACGAGCAAGGCGAGCCAAGCGAGGAGAGGGCAATTGACCTTCGTTGATTTGCCGGGCTTTGGGTACGCCAAAGTTGCCAAAAAGTATGCACGCGCAGTGGAGAAAAAAACCCTCGACGAATATCTAAAAATTTAGAGCCAACATCAAGCTTTTCGTGCATCTTATCGACTCGCGCCAGTTTGATATGCAGATAGATAAAGACGTAAACGACTATTTGCAAAGCTTCCTGCGCCCAGATCAAAAAGATTTTAAACTTCCTCACAAAAATCAGACAAGCTAAATCAAAGCCAAAAAAAGCGCTGTTTTTAAAGGTCTATCCAGGCGCGCATTTCGTCTCGGCGCTTAAAAAAACCGGCGTAGAAAAAGGCAAACGAGCTTATATATCTAAACGCACTGGGGCTGTAATGAAATCAAAAAAAGCCGCAGGCAAATTTCTAGCGCTCTTGTCTTCAGATTTCTTTAGCTAAACTTTACAAATTTAAGCAGCCAAAAAAAGCTAAGTTTATAAATTTAGCTATAATTTATAACCATGCAAACGAGTGCGGCGATGCGAAGACTGGGCGCGGAGAAGCGATTTTTAAAAACAGCTTGCTTGGGTGTCTTTTTCTTGTTTTTTTATCAGAGCCTAACGACCGTATTTGCGTACCTGCCGCCTCTTATCGGGATATTTTTTTACCTATATGATCACGCTAACCTTGCAGAAACAAAAAGACGCTCAAAGAGTTTGGCAAGGAGTGGTATTTTTTTGTCTGTTTTACCTCACTTTTGCCGAGCAGGCACACGGATTTGCGCTGTTTTCGGCAGTGATCGCGTTTATGCTTTTTTTATCATTTTTATGTCTGATTGGCTCATCGTTACGCTAAAAATCAAGAGAGCTTTTGGCAGCAGGATTTGTCGCTAGCGGCTACGTTTGGACCTGCGCGACGAGCTCTTTTTATATCTTACGCGGCAAATTTGCCGATGCTAGAAATTTGACTACGAATACCTGATTTACGTCGGCGTGGAGTCTGTTTTGGCGGTGATTTTTGTTTAGGGGACGCTTATGAGGATGCGCATAGTGTTTGGCATCATATTTAGCGTCTGGGTGCTTTTGCTGGTAGAGTTTATTATCTAAGCGTCAAATCAAACGATTTTTTTATGAGGAGATTGCCGAACAAAAATGCGGTAAAAAACGCAGTATTTAGCTCCGGTGCGCGGGCTTATTTTAGATGCCAAGGGGCGTCCGATGGCGGTAAATCGCCTCGGCTTTTTCCGTCGCCCTAAAACCGCATCTAAAACGGCAAGAGGGCGGAAATTTTAGACGCTGAGCTTGCAACGTTTGCAAAATTTATTCGAGGACCTAAACGTCACGAAGCTAAAGCGCGAATACATCAAAGCCGACTCGCCTTATAATCAAGATTTTATTCAGATTATTGATTTTATGGACTATGACAAGATGATACCGCGTATAGCCGAGCTCTCACTGCGAGAAAATTTGGAAGTTAAACCGGCCTCCAAGCGCCACTATCCATACAACAGCTTAGCCTCTCACATCATCGGCTACGTTGGCCGCGCAAATCAGCAAGACGTCGAGTCCGATACCGTCGCAAAGCTAACCAATCACACGGGCAGAAGCGGCGCGGAGCGCTTTTATAACTCTGTTTTGCAGGGGCAAGAGGGCGTGCGAAAGGTAAAAGTAAATGCGCTAAATCAGGAGGTCGAGGAGATCTCGGTGAGTTATCCGCAAAGCTCGGATATCTCGCTCACGATCGACCTTGAGATGCAAAGGTACATCGAGGAAAGTTTTCCGGCGATAACGCGGGCGTCATTATCGTGATGGACGTAAGAGACGGCTCGATACTGGCTGCGGGTAGCTTCCCCGAGTATGATTTAAACCCGTTTGTTACGGGGTTATCGCAGGCTAAGTGGGACGAGCTCGTTAAAAGTATCGATCATCCGTTTACGAACAAGCTCGTAAACGGTCTTTATCCGCCGGGCTCGGTTATAAAAATGGGCGTAGCGATGGCGTTTTTAGATACCGGCAAGATGAACCGCGCCGATGGATATTTCTGCTCGGGCTCATTTGAGCTTGGAGGGCGAAATTTTCGCTGCTGGAACGTCTACGGACATGGCTTTGTAGACATGAACTCGGCCATCCGCGAGAGCTGCGACGATTATTTTTATAAGGGCAGCTTAAAGGTCGGTATAGACGCTATCTCGCCGGTTTTAGAGCGGCTGGGTTTCGGGCAAAAAAGCGGCGTGGATCTGCCAAATGAATTTGTCGGTATCGTGCCTGGACGCGAGTGGAAAATGCAAAAGTACGCTCAGCCGTGGTATCAGGGAGAGACACTCATTACTTCGATTGGGCAAGGCAACTTTCTTGTGACGCCGATGCAGGGTGGTGCGATATACAGGGTATACTAGCGACGGGGAAAAAAATATCGTCCCGCATTTTTTTACGTAGCGTAAACGGCGAGGAGGTCAAATTTGAGCCTGCCGACGATATCCTCACGCCGTTTGAGAAAAAAAGCAGCTGCCGTATATCCAAAGAGCGATGTATGAGGTCGTAAATCACAAAAAAAGGCACCGCGCATAAGTATTTTTAAAGAGGCTAAGCTCACGCTAGCGGCGAAAACTGGTACCGCGCAGGTCGTGGGTATTTCGCAGGCCGAAAAAAAGCGTATGAAAGAAGAGGACATGGAGTATCTACGCCGCTCGCACGCGTGGGTGACTACCTACGGGCCGTACGAGGAGCCTCGCTATGCCGTTACCGTTATCATCGAGCACGGCGGACACGGCGGTCTGGCTGCGGGACCTCTCACGGCTAAAAATCTTTAATAAGCTACTAGAAATGGGCTACATCGATCAAAAAAATACGAAATTACCTCGATAGCAGATACCGAAGCTGCGCAAAAGAAGAAAAATTAAAATTCCGCGTTTAAATTCGGCGTTAAATGACGTCAATTTGATCAAATTTCTAAAAATTCTCGCGGATTAGTCGCGAAGTAAAATTTGAGTTAAATTTACAAAAAACAGGCAAGCTGAATTTATCCCTCAAACATCTCCGAAAGCTCGTTTGTAGCGATATTTACGATTTTATTATTTGCGTCTAGTTCGATCAAATTTTGCGTTTTTAAATTTTGCTAAGATCCTTGAAAAACGTCTCTGGAGTGATGTTTAGGATGGAGGCTATTTTGATGTGTTTTAGTTCGTTAAAAAGGTCGGCGTGATTAACGAGAAATCTCGCGACCTTGGCCTCGGAGTTTAGCACGAGCTCTTGATGTATCAGCTCGCTTGCTATTTTTAGCTTTTGCGAGAGCGATTTGATGATTTGTAGCGATACGCGCGGGTTTGATAAAAAAACTCGGCGTAAAATTTATCGTAGTCGATTTTTTTAGCACTTCGCCGCCCGTTAAAAAAATATCGCCGTCGCCGGAAAATTTGATATTTTCAAAGTTGGCAAGCTCGGCTACGAAGCTAATCCCGTTAAACTGATGCATAAAAATTTCTTTGCCTTTTGAGCCGATTTTATAGAGCTTGAGAGAGCCTTTTATGAGGAGGTGGAGCCACTTTGACTCCTCGCCCTCCATAAATAAAAACTCGCCCTTTTTATACTTTTTTTAGGATGCTGATATCTTCTAGCCTTTTTAGCTCGACCTCGTTTAGCCCCTGAAAAAACGGGATTTGCTCTAGCATTTGCTATACTTATTTATTTTTTAAAAGATCTCTGATCTCGGTTAGAAGCGCGACGTCCTCAGGTATCGGCGCAGGCTCTTCGGCTTTTGGTTCCTCGACTTTTTGGTTTTTGAGCGAATTTGATAGCTTTAACGACGCAGAAAAATACAAAAACGCGATAATCGTAAAATCGACCATCGTTTGTATAAACGAGCCGTAGTTTACGGTTACGGCAGCCGTATCGCCGACCGCGTCTTTTAGGGTGATTTTTAGGTCGGAAAAATTTACCCCGCCGGTTAGTACGCCTACGATTGGCATGATAACGTCGCCCACTAGCGAGCTAACGATCTTACCGAAAGCACCGCCGATCACGACGCCCACAGCCATATCGATGACGTTACCGCGCATCGCGAATCTTTTGAATTCCTTAATGAAACTCATGTTTTTCCTTTGCATTTTAAAAATTAGATATCAATTATATTTATTTTAGCTTCACAAAAGATAAAAAAAGCCAAGTTCAAATTCTTAAAAATGCTATAATCGCCCCTAAAAATCAATAAGGAAGCAAAAAAATGTATCGTTTTGCGCCGTCGCCGACAGGCGATATGCATCTGGGAAATTTGAGGGTTGCGATCCTAAACTACGTCTGCTCGCTTCAGGATAAAAAGCGGCTTTATCATCCGCATCGAGGATACCGACAGGGAGCGCAATATCCCTGGAAAAAGACAAGGAAATTTTAGAAATTTTCAGAGCTTTTCGGCATCAAATGGGACACGCTTTATTATCAAAGTAAAATTTGAAATTTCACCGCGAGTTTGCCGCAAAGCTTTTGATAGATAAAAAGGCGTTTTCGTGCTTTTTGCACCGAAAGCGAGCTTGAAGCCAAAAAAAGAGGCCGCAAAGGCTAGAGGCGAAGCCTACCGCTACGACGGCACATGCGAGCACCTAAGTGACAACGAAGTGCTAAATAACCAAAAACCTTTCGTCGTGCGCATGAAAAAAACCGCTAGGGCACGATGAAATTTAAAGACGCTATAAAGGGCGAGATAAGCTTTGAGCCTGAAAACGTCGATAGTTTCGTGATTATGCGCGCTGATTTTACGCCGACTTATAACTTCGCCTGCGCGGTCGATGATATGCTGGAGGGTGTTACTTTTGTCATCCGCGGCGAGGATCACGTCAGCAACACGCCAAAACAAGACCTTATCCGCGAGGGCCCTAGGGCTATACACAAAAGATAAACTACGCTCACCTGCCTATCATCCCTAAACATCGAGGGCAAAAAAATGAGCAAACGCGAGAACGAAAGCAGCGTAAAATGGCTACTCTCGCAAGGCTTTATGCCAGAAGCCATCGCAAACTACATTGTTTCACTAGGGCTACAAGGCGCCGGTTGAAATCTTTACGATCGAGGAGGCGGCGCAGTGGTTTGATATCTCAAAAAGTCTCGGCATCTCCGGCCAATTTGACGTCAAACAGCTAGAGCACATCAACCGCGAGCACATAAAAAGAGCAAGCGACGCAAGACTAGCCGCGCTAATGGGTATAAAGCCAGAATTTGCCGCTATAGCTAGATTTTACACGCAAGAAAGCAGCCTGCTAACCGAGATAAAGGCCAAGGTCGATGCGATCTTTGCGACCAAATTTATCCCAGACGAGTTTAAGGCGGGTTGCGAGGCTATAAAAGCCGCTGTAAATTCGCCATCGTGAGCGATTTTTGATGGGATTTAACGAGCTAAAAAAAGCCCTCATGGACGCGACCAGGCTAAAAGGAAAAGATTTTTTTATGCCGCTTAGAATTTTTGCTCACGGGCGCCGAACACGGTCCCGAGCTTAGCGAGCTATATCCGCTCATCAAACCGTATCTAAAGGAAAATTTTACGATGATATTTTCGGTATTTTTTTAGAAGCAGTCGGCAGTATCTTGCATATCGTTATCAGCGCCTACACGTGGATCATCATAGGCGCAGCGATCATAAGCTGGGTGCGCCCTGATCCCTATAACCCCATCGTGCAGCTGCTCTACCGCCTCACCGAGCCCGTCTATGCCGCTATCCGTCGCGTGATACCGACGGTTTTTGGCGGTATAGATATAGCGCCTATTATCGTGCTTTTGGCGCTTCAGTTTATAGATAGATTTTTCGTAAGGCTCATGTTTGCGTACGCTGCTTAAATTTATCCTGCCCGCAGTTTTTGCGGCGGCGGCATTTGGCGGAGTTAAGAGTTTTGAGGAGATAAAAGACGAGCCTAAGGGGCTTGCTAAGGATTACTACTTTTACCGCCTTTTAACTGAAGGCGACTACACTAAGGAGCAAGTGCAAATTTTAAACAAAGACGTCTTTCGCCGAGCGGGTGTACTGGCAAAGAAACTGGCTGAGATTTTGCCGCCAAAAAAGGTTAAAGGAAACTGCGATAGCGTGGACGTGAAAAAAATATCCTGGATGCAAACGTAACCTGCCAAAAAAACAGTGCCTCAGAGTGCCTTTTTATGATGAAGCTAAAAAAAGGAGACGAGGCAAAAAGCTAGCGGATAAACTGAAAGACTCCGATCCGCTTCTTTACCGCCGCTTGAGCTCGCTAAACGAAAAAGCATCCAGAGGACGAATTTGCCAATTTAACGATACGGACGCGTTTTTTTGGTTTATTTTAAACAGTCCTCGCATAAGGATAAATTTGACAAGATATTTGACGCAAATTTTATAAATTCGCTCGCAGCTAAAAAAAGAGTTTCACGTTCTAGCAAATGATTTGATAATCGATAAAAAAATCGGCCATTGAGGCAAAAGTACTCTCGCGATAAAAAGAAACGGAGCTTGCCGGCAAGGATGCCTTTATGCTCGGCGTTAATGCGGTTTTGTTACATTCGCCAAAAAGACGCGATGAGGGTTTTTTTGCTAGAGCCGAGGCGGCATTTGATAGGCAGGGATCGCAAAGATAACGCCGCGTTTTGGCTGTATCTACTAAGTAAAAAAATACAATCTATCTTGATAAACTAAATCAAAGCCGCGACGTAAATATCTATACGCTTTATGCAAACGAACTAACCGGCGCAAGTCCGGCCGCAAACATCGTCTCTCCGACGCCTACGAAAGAAAAAGGTAGCTGACTACGATATAAAAAGACCCGTTTTTTTGTGGCAAAAGACGTTTAAAATGATAAAAGAGATGAGTGCCGAGGACGCAGCAAAGCACTCCGAGACTTTTAACACCAAAGAGACGCTGGGGCAGTATGCCTACCTGATGGAAAAAGGCAAGCGGCTACAAGGATAGCTACTTCGTCATGCCGTTTGTTGATGAGCTAGAAGACGTAAACGCGACTAGAAAAAGCGCTACTTTATGCGATCGGCAGGCAAGAGAGCCGCTTTATCCCGGCTGTTATCTCGACCTCTTACGCGCTTGGTATGATGCAGTTTATGCCGTTTTTGGCTAACCATATCGGCAAAAAGAGCTTGCAATCCCAAATTTCTGATCAGGACGATATGTTTGATCCGCGTCTTGCGTTAAAATTTGCGGACCACCACTTAAATTATTTGGAGAAATACCTCTACCATCCGCTTTTTTTGTCGCTTACGCATATAACGGCGGTATCGGTTTTACTAAAAAGATGCTTCAGCGAGGCGACCTTTTTAACGAAGGCAAATACGAGCCGTTTTTTTATCCATGGAGCTAGTACCCTTCGCCGAGAGCCGCGACTACGGCAAAAAGGTACTCGCAAACTATGTTATCTACCTAAAGGCTTCTCCGTTCCAGTACATCGATTTCGACACTTTTTGAAAGCTCAAAGAAACCTGCTTTGACGGATAAATTTCGAAATTAATATTGATTTTATCGCTTTTGATCTCTGGAGTGCTGACCTCGAAATACTGAGCCCACGGCACTTCAAAGCTCACTTTTTTTCCAAAAAGCGGATCGTTGGCGGTCAGGCGTCTAACCATGATGCCTCGCTGCGAGCCGTTTGCGCTAAAACTATCCTCTGAAAATTTCTAGCCTCTTTAGGGATGCACGGCCACGACGAATATCTCTTTTTTTGCTCGCCCACAAGCTCGCTATAGATCGGGTTTAGATAAGTCGCGACGATTAGGGATATTCGTCTTGGCATCTATGATTTCAGATTTGCTAGTGTAGGCTAAAAAGCTCGTTTTTTTAACGGTTCGTGGATATATTTTTTTATCCGCACAGCCGACTAACGCCAAAAATAAAACTTAAAAAAATATGCTCTTTTTCATTTTAAAAACCTCGCTCAATTGGCCTTATTTTTAGATAAATTTTGCTTTTAAAAAAAGCCTCAAATTTGCTATAATTCGCGTAAATTTTAAAAAATCTGGAGAAAAAAATGAAAAAAAGCGGCGATGGCGTTTTCGGGACCTTCAAATAGCGGCAAAACTACGCTTATTTTAAAGGTCGCCGAAAAATCTATCGATGACGGGCTAAAAGTCGTGATCATCAAACACGACCCAGGCGACAAGGCGAGGTTTGATGTCGAGGGCAAGGATAGCTACAAATTTAGTCAAATAGGTGCCGAGGTCGCAGTCATGAGTCCGACGCGCACGACTTTTTTCTCGCAGGAGAGCAAGAGCGTGGAGGATGTCGTGGCGATGGCGGGTGAGTTTGATTTGCTACTAGTTGAGGGGCTAAAGACCCTGCCGCTGCCACGCATCAGCGTGTTTAAGGACGAGATAAACGAGGATTATCTTAGCTTTTCAAACGCGATCGCAAGCTATCAAAAAGACTACGAGATCGATAAGCCAAACTTCGACCTAGACGATACGCAGGCCATCTGCGAGTGGATATTAAAAAAACGCAAAGGTGTTAAAATGAACGAAATTTTCGAAACGATTAAAAAGATCGCCGTAAAAAAATCGGCGAAGAGATAAAAGTACGCCGATCTGGGCTACACCGACCATGCTAACGCCACGGGCGACACGCAGCTAAAGCTAGACGTGAGAAGCGACGAGATCATCACGGCCGAGTTTGCATTTAGCCAGCGTAAAAGCGCTCGTTAGCGAGGAAAAAGAGGATATGCTGACGCTAAACGAGAGTGCTAAATTTATCGTCGCCTACGATCCGTTAGACGGCTCTAGCCTGGTGGATGTAAATTTTTCCATCGGCTCGATTTTTTTGGCATTTACGAAAACGAACTAACGCCGCAAAATCTAAAAGCCGCCGCCTACGTCGTTTACGGCCCGCGCCTCGAGCTTGTGCTTTGCGAGGGTGGTACAGCTCCCGCGCTTTACCGCCTGGGCAGGGACGGCGAGTTTAAATTTATCAAAAACCTAGCACTCGCGCAAAAAGGCAAGCTAAACGCCACGGGTGCTACGCAAAAGGGCTGGAGCGAAACTCACGCTAAATTTATCCGCGAGCTGTTTTTGCAGGGATATCGCCTCAGATACTCAGGCGCCATGGTGAGCGACCTGCATCACATTTTACTAAAAGGCGGTGGGTTATTTAGTTATCCTGCTACGAGCGACGCGCCAAATGGCAAGCTAAGAGCGCTATTTGAGGTGCTGCCGTTTGCCTTCATCTACGAGCGCGCGGGCGGTGCGACTAGCGACGGACACTCGGCGACGCTTTTTGATATGAAAGTGGAAAAAATCCATCAAACCACGCCTTGCTTTTTTTCGGCTCCAAAGACGAGATAAATTTACTGCATCAAATTTTACGGAAGCGCGAAATGAGCGAGCACGCAGCGGACGCAACTCAAAAAGACGAATTTGAGCTGGAGCTTGACCGTCAAAGAGAAATTTTTGCAAGCCTGTCAGCGCGAAAAAGGGCTAAGCTCGTGCTTTGCCTGCGAGGCGATGTTTGAGTGCAAAACCCGCAAAAAACTACGTGGACGCCGTATATAGCTCGATGTCTAAAGGCGACGGCGGCGGATTTGATTTTTAAATTTAAAAAGGAAAGATATGAACACGACTTATATTACGACCCCGATTTATTACGTAAACGACGTGCCGCACATCGGACACGCCTACACGACCGTGATCGCGGATACGATGGCGAGATTTGCGAGGCTAAAGGGCGATGATACGTACTTTATGACCGGCACCGACGAACACGGGCAAAAAGATCGAGCAAGCCGCCGCAAAAAAAGGGCTACACGCCGCAAGCCTACGCTGACGAGATAAGCGCGAGGTAGGGAGCTGTGGGATACGTGAGATCAGCTACGATCATTTTATCCGCACGACCGACGACTATCACAAGCTCACCGCGCAAAATGCATTTCTTAAAATGTATCAAAAAGGCGACATCTACAAGGGCGAGTACGAGGGGTACTACTGCGTTAGCTGCGAGAGCTTTTTACGCAGACGCAGCTTTTTAGAGGACGAGAGGTGTCCGGACTGCGGCAGACCGACGAATTTGGTAAAAGAGGAGAGCTATTTTTTTCAAACTATCAAAAATACCAAGATGCGCTACTAAAGTGGTACGAGGAGAATGAGGACTGTATCGTGCCGCGCGGAAAGAAAAAAACGAGGTCGTGAGCTTCGTAAAAGGCGGTCTGCGCGATCTCTCGATTACTCGCACGAGCTTTGAGTGGGGTATCAAGCTTCCCGCGAGCCTAAACGAGCCAAGACACGTTATGTACGTCTGGCTGGACGCGCTCATAAACTATCTCAGCACGCTTGGCTACACGCGCGGCGATGATAAGATGAACTACTGGAAGGGCGCGACGCATATAGTGGGCAAGGATATTTTTGCGCTTTCACGCGGTCTACTGGCCGGCGTTTTTTTGATGAGTCTTGATCTGCCGCTGCCTCGCTGCGTCGCAGCTCACGGCTGGTGGACGAGAGACGGCGAAAAGATGAGCAAAAAGCAAGGGCAACGTCATCAATCCAAGCGATGTCGCAGACGCGTACGGGCTAGAAAAATTTCCGCTACTTTATGCTTCGCGAAGTGCCGTTTGGGCAGGACGGCGATTTCTCGCAAAAGGCTATGATCGAGCGCATAAACTCCGAGCTTAGCAATGATCTGGGTAATCTTTTAAGCCGCATAGTGGGCATGAGCGAAAAAAATACTCGGACTTTGAGATAAAGGGCGAGAAATTTACGCAGATTTACGGCGAGGTTTTTAGATAGCGGCAATGAATACCCTGCAAAACGCTATCGTAAAATTTGAAAGTTTCGCCACAAACCGCTATCTTGAGGGAGCTATTTAAGGCGCTAACGCTCGCAAACGCTTCGATAGCTAAATGTGAGCCGTGGAATCTAATCAAAAGCGGCAAAAAGACGAAGCAAACGCGCTCGTGTCGCTGTGCGCGAACCTGCTAGCTCGCGTAGCCGTACTGCTAAGCCCTGCGATGCCAAAAAAACCTGCGAAAAGATCGCGCAGACGCTAGGGTTTTGAGATCTCGACGGCTACTTATAAAAAAATCATCCTAAACAACGAGTACTGGACTTTAAAGCGCAAAAAACGCAGCCGCTTTTTCCCAAAAAAATCGAAAAAAAGAGCTGATGGCTACTGCGGTGCCAAGCGTGAGCGAACCTGCCAAAACCGCCCCTGCGCCGCAAGAAAAAAATCAGACACGAAAAATAAAAAAATCGATGACTTTAAAAAAATGCGTTATAAAAAGTAGGCACGGTGCTTGAGTGCTCAAATATCGAAGGTAGCGAGAGTTGCTTAAATTTAAGATTGATCTAGGCGAAGAGCAACCGCGTCAAATTTTATCGGGCATAGCCAAATTTTACGCTCCGGCGGACCTCGTCGGCAAGCAGGTCTGCGTGCTGGCAAACCTAAAACCCGCTAAAATTTTCGGTCACATATCAGAGGGTATGATCCTTAGCGCCGAGGATGGGTCGCTGTGCCTCATCGCACCGATGGCTGCGGTCAAAAAACGGCTCGGAAATAGGCTAAAACCGCGTGAATATCGAAAACCTAAGGCGCCTCATCAACGGCGAAGCGCTAAATAAACCAAGCGTCAGCGCCGTGGAGGGCTTTGCGTTTGAGAGTAAAAACGTGCGTCAGGGCTACGCCTACATCGGGCTTGGCGCAGGCGCGGACGAGATAGCCGCGGCGGTCGCAAACGGCGCCTATGCCGTACTCGTCGAGCAAAGATGCGAGGTCATCGATCCCGAGGTAGCCTTTATCAAGGTCGATAGTCTGAGCGCCGCGCTGATGCGGCTAATGCGCTTTGAGGCTAGCTATAAAAATCTCAAATTTTGCTCCGTTAATCTCGTACAAAAAGCCTTACTCGCGCGCATGAGTCTGGGTAAAAACGCCGATGGCAACGCGGCTAGCTTGCTGCCAGAGGATGCGATGCGGCTTTTTATAAAGATAATGAAAGCGGGCGCAGGGGATCTGTTTTTTTCGCCGACGATCTTAGAAATTTTATCCAAGATCGCGCCGTTATACGATACCGTTTTTTTAGCGATGTGGATGCGGTTTGCGCGCAGGGCGGCTCGCTGTTTGCCTCTAGCGTCGTTTGCGAGGGCGTTTACTATCCAAACTTACTTTTCCTAAAGTTTTCACGCACTACCTGTGTGGGCTCTTAAAGTATCTGATCCGCGCTGGCTTTTTCTTTTTAAAGCTTGGCGATACGCGAGATGGGGGCATTTTGAGCCTGTTTTTATAAATAAAGAAATTTACTCGCGTCGTGCCTTTTTGGCGCTAGCTCTCAAGCCTTTATCACAGAGAGCGACGACGAGCTTTTTGATATGGAGGCGGCGTTTCTAGGGGCGAAATTTACAGCGGCGGTATCGAGATCTGCGTGCCTGAGGATTTTGCTGGAAGCGCGACTGCTACGATGAGATTTAAGGATCTTGCCGAGCTAAAAAAATCTTTCAAATTTTCACTACGCGCTCGTTAAATGCCAAAAAGAGGAGCTTGAAGCGATGCTAAAGTTTAGCCGCGCCAGAGCCTGATTTGTTCGGCGAAACTTTATAAAAAGCTTCAATTTGAGTGCGAGCTTGGCGGCTTTATCTACTGCAAATTTGACTCAATCCTTAAAATCATACGTTTTATAGTCTCGAATTTGCCGCTTCAGTTTGACGCATAAGAATGTTTAAAAAGCAGGAAAGCATTAAATAAACATTCTTGCCGCGAGGCATGCCGCGGTCGCTTTGCATGGGTGGTTGGAGTGTCGGCACAGATGCGAGAGAATGTAAAGTAGGCGTTTTGTTTTTTTAGTTTTTTTAAAAGTGGATATTGCCAAATACTTACCGTCTAAAATCCGTAAAACCGCCGCCGCGATCACGTTGACGAAAAAAACGGCAGTAGAACGGCGGGCGCATTTTGACGTGTAAATTTGATTTGGGCTAAATTCGCCGGCAGAGCTGCGCCGATTTTTAGAAGTTTTATTTTAGATTTACGTACTTTATCCTATCTTTTTCGCCCGCAAGCTCAAATCCTCGTAGTCTCAAGCGGCAGCTGTCACATTCGCCGCAGGCCTCGTCCTCGCGCTCATAGCAGCTCCATGTTAGCTCTGGCGGCGAGCCGGCCTCCAGCGACTTTCGCACGATGTCAGCCTTGCTCGATTTACCAGCGGCGTCTCTATGCGCAGGCTAAAATCCTTTGAGGTGCCGGCATTTACGGCGCTTTCTATCTTGGCGATAAAGTCCGCCGTGCAGTCGGGGTAGCCCGAGCCGTCCTCCTCGACGATGCCGATGTATAGCGCTTGCGCGCCTTCTTTTTCGGCCAGCGCGGCGGCGATAGAGATAAAGATGCCGTTACGAAACGGCACGTAGGTGCTAGGAGTGTCGGCTTTGGCGCCGTCCTTGCGGATCTCAAGGCTCTCGTCGGTTAGTGCGTTGCCGCCGATACTTGCTATAAAATGAGCGTCTAAATTTACCTTTTTTAGCGCACCGATACGCTCGCATATCTGCTCAAAGGCTAGCTTTTCGCGCTTCATCGTGCGCTGCCCGTAGTCAAAATGCAGCGCGATGATCTCGTAGCCTGCGCGCTTAGCGAGGACGGCGCACAGCGTGCTGTCCATGCCGCCGCTCATTATGCAAACCGCTTTTTTTACCATTTTTATCCTTTTCTTGCTTGCTCGTCTTTTTGGTTTATACTTCGTTGGATTTAAATTTACTCGGTCACTACCGATGAGGTAGCTCCCGTCGTAAAATTGAATTCGCCTCGTCTAAACGCAAAAAAATACTTCGCGTTTTACGTTAAATTTTGGAGCCAATTTGTAAATTCTGGCTTTAAATTTTACTCGCCAAGACCAGTATCTTGAAAATATGAAATTTGTCTCCCTAGAAATTTTATAAAACTAGCGACGCTTTGCACTGGCAAAGCCGTGTCGCCACCTCTCACGTCGTAGGGGTTGGGGGATTGTTAAGGGGAAGGGAGCGACTTCGTAATTCAAGCCCCTTCCCCTTAACAAACAAAAAGCTAATTTTATTAAAAATCAACCCGATTTTTTTCGCTAAAATCATACTCAATTTAACTAAAGGAAAGCCAAAAAAATGATACTTTGCGAGGACGATTATCCGAAGATTTTTGGATCACATTTGCGACTATTTGACCGCGGGCGAAGTGGAGCTAAGCTTCGTGGACGCCGAGGAGATGAAGGAGATAAACGTCCGCCAGCGCGGCATCTACGAGACTACAGACGTGCTGAGCTTCCCGCTTGAGATGCAGCTGCACGCGCCGCTTGGCTGTATCGTGATAAACACCGAGCTAGTCGCCGCCAAAGCCGCCGAGCTGGGTCACAGCGAGGATGACGAGACGGCGCTGCTTTTTACTCACGGACTGCTTCACGTGCTGGGCTACGATCACGAAAACGACGCGGGCGAGATGAGGGCCAAAGAGTGCGAGGTTATCGAGAAGTTTAGCCTACCAAAGAGCCTCATCGTGCGAACGCAGGATGCGGGCGAAGAATAATTCACTCGCTAGCTTCGTAAAGGTGCGGGTTATGCCAAGCGTAAAGTAGCTACCAGTGGTAGAAATTTCTAAATACATCGCTCAATTTGAGCCCGCAAATAGCATATTGTTTGAAAATTTACAAACCAAAACGCAAACGCGGCGCGAGTCAATTTGCCCCAAGCAAGCGATCAAACTTTCCCTGTCCGCCTATGCCGAACTTGTCGCGTAAAAAGACGTTTCTGACACACGCTTCGCCGCCTCGCTCAAATTTCCTCAAATTTGCCGCGCGCAGTGGTTAGATATTTAATAATTTTGGCTAAATTTACGAAATGTTTTATGTTCTATCGTCTTTAGTCATTATTTTTATGAATTACGTTTCTTACCGCGGGCTTTTTGCGGATGCCGCGCTCAGGCCGCTTGCCGCGCATAAAAGGGCGCTTGGGCTGTTTTTCCTGACGCTTGCCATGGGCGGCGTCGCGCTTGCTTTTTCGCTGCGGTTTAACTTTTTGGGACCTAGCCTTCGCATCGCCTGTTCGCTGATGCTGGCGCTGACGTTTATCATCTTTTCGTTCGTGCTTTTTACGAACGTCGTCGCCTTTGCCGCTCGCCCCGTAACCAAGCGCGCGTTTAGCGAGAGCAGGCGTAAATTTTTGCGCCTTTACCTTGACGTCACGATACTTATTTTGGCGTTTAGCTACTTTTTTTAGAGGTATCTTTAACGCCGTAAAATTACCAGAAGTAAAAGCGCAGGATATCGAGCTAAAGGGGCTAAATGGCAAGCTAAAGATCGCGGTTTTAACTGATATCCATCTGGGAGATTTTTTTGGGGAGCGGATTTTGCGCGGGCGGTAACTAGGCGCGTAAACGAGCTTGACGCCGACGCGGTCGCGATCGTGGGCGATATCGCGGATCTACCGCCGCACCGTTTGGCCGAGTTTATCGCGCCATTTAACGAGCTAAAAGAGCAAATACGGCACCTTTTACGTGCCGGGCAACCACGAATACTATAACGACATCGACGGCACGCTAAAAGCGATCCGCGAGACGACGAATTTCTAAAATTTCTAGGCAACGAAAAACGCACGAGTCGGCGGGGTAAATTTAGCCGGCGTTTATGATATCATCGGTTTAAGGTTTAAAGCGTACGAGCCAGATCTGGTCGCGGCTCTGGACGGTCGCGACGTAAACTTTGCCCACCGTTTTGCTCGCTCATCAGCCTACATTTCTAAAAATACATGGACGAAAGCGCGCCCGTGGATCTAGTGGTGAGCGGACACACGCACGGCGGGCAGATTTTTTTCCGTTTTCGCTGCTGGTAAGGCTCGATCAAAAATACGTCGCCGGGCTATACCGCGCGAACAAAAAAATACGCAGATTTACGTTAGCCGCGGTGCTGGATTTTGGGGGCCGCCGGTGCGCGTGATGGCGCCTAGCGAGATTTCGTTATTAAGATTAAAAGGAGAGGTATGAGGGGAGTTATTTCTAGGATATTCGGGTTTGTGGCGGCGGTTAGATTTCCGCGATTTTTGCAAACTTTTATCAATGAAAAATACGTAAGCGGCTTTAAGATCGACATGAGTGAGTTTAAAGAGCCAAAGGAGTACGAGAGCCTCACGGCGCTTTTTACCCGCGAACTTCAGCGTCCACGAGATTTCGACGTTTCGCCGCAGGCTTTCATCAGTCCCTAGCGACGGCACGTGCCTGGAGCTCGGGTGAGCAAGGAGCTAAAGGCGATCAGCGTCAAGGGGCACGAGTACGGTATCGCAGAGCTTCTGGGCGACAGTATGGACCGTAGCGAGCGAGACGCCGAGCTAGAGTATGTAAATATCTACCTCAGCCCGCGCGACTATCACCGCTACCACGCGCCTTGCGATATGAGGATATTATCCGCACTCTACGTGCCTGGCGAGCTATATAGCGTGGCTGTTAGCGCGCTGCTAAAGGTACCGAATCTATACGCTAAAAAAACGAGCGCGTGGTGCTAAAATGCGAGCTTGCAAGCGGTAAAAAGATGTGGTTGGTCTTTGTCGGCGCACTAAACGTGGGCAAGATGAAATGTGATTTTGACGCGCGCATACAGACTAACGCCTGCGCCGGCAACGTCGCGCTTTATGAATACGAGTAAATGGCGCGAAAAAAAGGGCGAGCAGCTGGGGATGTTTGAGCTGGGCTCTACGATCCTCATCCCTTAGCGAGCAGGGCGCGGTCAAGTTTGATCTAGCAGCCGAGCAAAAAGCTAAAAATACGGCGACAAGATAGGAACTATCAACTAAGGAGGCGTGATGGGAACGCAACTAGTCGAACAAAACGAGCTAAAAGAAACGCTAGAACTAAAAGAGCGTATCGAAAAACAACACCGTCGTCGAACTCTGGGAAAAACAGCGAGGACTACGAGCGCCTGGCCAACGCGACACGCAAGACCATGCGCTACATCAACGACGAGCAGATAAAGAGCTTTGCCGATGCGCTAAATCAAACGAACGAAAAGATCTTAAATTTGACCTTTGAGGGCGTAAAAAAGCATCACGAAAAGAAATTCGAGCAGATCAGAAAAAAGCAAAAACTCTACGTCGCTTCGGCCTTTGCTGGCGGCGTTTTGGTTGGCGCTGTTTGCGTCTGGGCGGCGTTTAGGATCTTTGCAGGCTAGATTTTTACGCTCGGCCGTTTGCTGTGCTTACGCGCTGTGAATATTATATTGCGCGGTTTTTTGGAAAATTTGACTTTTAAATCGTGCGATTGCTTGCGGCTTGGACGCGAGGGCTTCAATTTGACGCTTTGATTTTCAGATTTGCTTGGATATTTGGCTTTTAAATGTGAGCACGGCAGCTTTTGAAAGTTTGCGTGTAGTTGCGGGTTTGGAGTTAACGTTGATTTCGGGCGGCGACTGTAGTTTGATCTTTTTTTACTGTGGGCGACTATCAAGCTCGCCTCAACTTTTTTTATGCGGCTGGTTGAACCGCTTTTTTTGTTTATAAAATGCGTTATAAATTTATCAAAATTTGCAGCTCAAATTTAGCCGCCGACTTACGTATCTGCGCAAAAAAAGCTAAATTACGATTTTTTTCTTGTGGCGTGGCGGATTATTTGCTGCGTATTTTTTTATTTTGTGAACTTTGCCAGCGCACGAGCAGCTCTTTTGCGGCGGCAAAATTTTACCTTTAGATAGTCCGCGACGTTGTTTGCGACCGAGCACTGCACGAAGCGCACCTCGTGCTCTTTAAGTATCTCCAGCGCCGAAAAATCAAAAAGGTGGCGTTAAATTTGTAACCGTTACGCTCGTCGAATTTGTCACAGCTTACTGGCTAGCATTTAAAAATTGCCATGAAAAAAATGGCGCTAAATTTAGCAAAAAAACTAAAAAAATAACGCCCGAAAGTAAAATTATTTGCACTCGACTTGCGGCATCTGCGCTAAAAAAATATCGGCAATTTTTGCTTGATTAGCGTGTGAAATGGCTTTCTATCCGCGATATTTAGAAACTTTAGCGCGTAGTGCGTGACTCTAAGCCCGCAGTTAAGGCTCTTGACGTGGATTAGATTGATCTCGTAGTTGTCAAAAATCCGGGTTGCCCGCGATCGGATAGTAGATCGTATAAAGCTTGATACTCTTTATCGTTTATAGGCTTGAAATCATACTCCGCTTTGCCAAACTGCCCGCTTTTTTTAACGCGGTTACAAAGGTCTTTTTGATATTCGTTGATATCGGCGTTTTTCATCGACGGTGACGCTTACTAGTTTGCTCCATTTAAAGCCCACTTTTTTTCATTGGGTAGATAAAACTCAGCCGTTCTTGCGTTTTTTTGCTTTAAGACGAATTTTTTTCGCCGTCTATGGTTACTTCGTTTGGTAGATTTACGCTATCTAGCGCGCTTTTTGGTAGCTCTATCTGCGTGGTTCTAGGCTGGGTGCAGCCGCCCAAAAAAATAGACAAACGGCCGCAACGGCGGCAAATGAAACTTTTTTTAAAACTCATGTTTTTTTCTCCTTTATTAGTTGATTTTTTTAAACTCCATGCACTTTTTAGCTAGCCCAGCCTCGCACTCTTTTTCGTGCAGCTTTTGCGCCTTTTGGCGTAGCGCGGCGGCTTGTTTTTTGTCGCTGCGCTCAAGGTGGCGCGCTAGATTTAGGCACCCGCGTGCGTCGTCCGCCTCGCAAGCCTCACTAAAAAAGGCTCGCAGCCTCGCTGGCGTCCGCTTTTACCACTTCGCCTATGCCTCTTTCATAGATCGCGCCTAGATTTGTGCAGGCCGGTTTTAGCCCGTTGTAGCAGGCGATCCTGTAAAAGTTAAAGGCTTTTGGGATATCTTGCGGCACGTCTGATCCCTCAAAATACGCGTCCGCTAGGCTCTCACAGGCATCCAGCCGCCAAAGCAGGCAGGCCTTTTCAAAAGGCTCCAGCGCGCGAGAAACGTCCTTTTTTACGTTGCGTCCATGAAAAAACATCTCGCCAAGCTCGGCGCAAGAAGCTCCAAAGCCACCTTCGCAGGCTTTTTTTCGTGAAGTTTTACCGCCTGTTTGCCATCTTGCCGCGCTCCGCCTAGTCCTTTTGCGTAGAGTTCTCCTGGCGCTGCGCAGCCGTTTTGCTACGCCCCTGCCGCCGTATAGCTCGTCCAGACGCTCGCTGCCGCTGCATTTGTAGGCATTTGCGGCGCAGGCCTTGTCGTAGTAGGATCTAGCAGCCTTGATATCCTGCGCAAAACCCGCCTCGCCGTCCTCGTAAAGCCTGCCCAAAGCTTCGCACGCTTCGTAAATCTTTACCATCGCAGGCAAGCGGGTAGAGTGAGCGCGTTTTTCGAGCTTTTCGCGGCTTCGTCGTTTTTGCCCATTGCGCCGTCCGCGTACATGCCGCCCTAAATAGTAGCAAACTACCGCGTATCCGCGCTCGCAAGCCTTTACGTAGAGCTCTAACGCTTTGCTTTCATCCGGTGCGACGCCAGTACCAGCTTCGTAAATGTGAGCTAGATTATAGCAGCTTAAACCAAATCCTTTTTCGCAGGTTCGCTCAAAAAAATCGCGGCGGCTTTGGCGTGTTCGCCGCTGTTTTGGTGGGGTGAGGCTAGGCTATCACAGCCGCTTAGCTCGCCTGCGTCGCAGGCTTTTTTGGCTAGGTCGTTTGCTTTTTCGACGTCTTTTTTTACGCCGCGACCTTGTCTGTACTGGATAGAGAGGTTGTTGCACGCGGATGCGCTGCCCAGGTAGCCGGATTTGTCGTAGAGCTGTGCGGCTTTGGCATCGTCCCTGGCTACGCCTTCGCTCTCTTCGTATAAAAAAATGCGAGGTTAAAGCAGTCGCTAGCGATATTTTTTTAAAAGCTTTGCCGCATCCTTAAATCGCTTTTCGTTGTAGGCTACTATGGCGTCATCGTGGGCTTTGGCTCCCTTGAAATTTATTTGAGCGCAGAGTAAAATTAGAGTGGCTATGCAAACGGCTATAATCTTTTTCAATTTTTTCCTTAAATTTGAGCGTCGAGTCAAATTTGAGCGGCAAAAAAACCGTGCCGAGCTAAATTTAACGCGCTCTTAAGGGCTAAAAATAAATTTTTGCGGCGCAGTGTCGACACAAAAAGGCGTCAATTTTATTTTTGCTAGCATTTATGTTTATAGCCGCGCGGCATAAAAACAGAGGCGGTCAATTGGCTAAAAACCACTCGTCTATAAGGCCAGTTTGACCGATTTATACTTAAACGTTAAATCTAAAATGCATCACGTCGCCGTCTTGAACGACGTAGTCCCCTGCCCTCTAGACGCATTTTGCCCGCCTCTTTGGCCGGATTTTTCGCCGCCGCAAGCGATGTAGTCCTCGTAGCCGATGACTTCGGCTCTGATGAAGCCTCTCGAAGTCGTTGTGGATGACGCTGGCGGCTTTTGGCGCTTTCAGCCTTTTTACGATCGTCCATGCGCGCACCTCGACGACGCCAGCGGTAAAAGTAGCTGACTAAATTTAGCTTCGCAAACGCCGTTTTGATGATCTTTTCCAGGCCGCTCTCGTTCGTGCCTAGCGAGCTTAGAAACTCATGCGCCTCTTCGTCGCTAAGTCCCACGAGCTCCTCTTCGATCTTGGCGCAAAGCTTGATGACCTCGTGTCCCGAGCGCGCGGCGAACTCACGGAGCGCCTGTACGTATTTGTTATCCTGCGCGATTCCGTCTTCATCGACGTTTGCACCGTAAACGACCTCTTTTGCGCTGAGTAGCCTTAGCTCTTTGTTTAAATTTATAAACGCTTCCTCGTCCTTGCCGCCGAAGCTGCTCGCGCTTTTGCCGTCGTTTAGGTGGGCTAGCAGCGAGTTTGCAGTCTCTAGCGCCTCTTTCGCGCCTTTTGCGTTTGCTTTGGCTTCGCGAGTTAGACGCTCGATTTTTTTTGTTTAGCTGCTCGATGTCGGCGAGGATGAGCTCGGTCTCGATGATCTCGACGTCCCTGACGGGATCGACGCCGCCCTCTACGTGCGTGATGTTTTCGTCCTCAAAGCAGCGCACGATGTGTAAAATCACCTCTGTTTCGCGGATATTTGAGAGAAATTTATTTCCTAGCCCTTCGCCCGCGCTCGCACCCTTTACGAGGCCCGCGATATCGACAAATTCGATAGTTGAGTATTGGATTTTATTTGGATTTACGATTTTTGGCTAGCTCGCCCTAGGCGTTTATCTGGCACCGGCACGACGGCCTTGTTTGGCTCGATCGTGCAGAACGGATAGTTCGCGCTCTCGGCATTTTGTGCCTTCGTTAGTGCGTTAAACGTGGTTGATTTGCCGACGTTTGGCAAACCTACGATACCTACTGCTAGTCCCATTACAGCTCCTTTGCCATAGCGCATAGATAATAAAGATTCATTCGCACGCCAGCTCCCGTCGCGCCCGCTTGGTTATATCCCCAAGCTTTTTTTCGGTGTATGCGGGGCCTGCGATATCTTGATGTATCCACTTGTCTTTAAATTCGTCTTTTATAATTTATCTAGGAAAAAGCCCCGCCGTGATCGCGCCGCCGTAACGGCTAGATCCCGTGTTGCTGACGTCTGCGATCTGACTTTTGATTAACTCGCGCAAATGAGGGTTAAACTCCAAAAATCGTATTTAGCTCGCCGCTCTTTGCCGCTTTTTGCTTTAAATTCCGCTTTTAGCTCCTCGTTGTTGCCCATTATGCCGCTTGTGTATTCGCCAAGGCCTACCACGCAAGCGCCCGTTAGTGTCGCCATGTCGATTAGCACGTCTGGTTTAAAATCCTGCGCGTAGCTAAGGCAGTCTGCTAGTACTAAACGGCCCTCGGCGTCAGTGTTTCGCACTTCGATGCTAACGCCGCTGCGAGAGATCAGCACGTCGTCTGGTTTATAGGCGTTGCCGCCGATCATATTTTCGGTCGCGCCTAAAAATAGCGTGAATTTCAAACGGTAATTTGAGCTCGGCCGCGCCTTTAATTATACCCATTGCCGCCGCCGCGCCGCTTTTATCGGCTTTCATCGTTAGCATATAATCAGCTGGCTTTAAGCTAAGTCCGCCGCTATCGTATGTTAGCCCCTTGCCGACGAAGATTACGCGTTTTTTCGCGCCATTTGGTTTGTAGATAAGGTGGATGAGGCGAGGCGGATGGACGCTGGCTTTGTTTACGGCCAAAAATGCGTTCATCTTTTTCTTTTTCGAGGAATTTTTTTCGTCGTAAATTTCTGCAGCTTCAAATTTGGGTAGTTTTTTTGGCTAGATTTTTGCGCCTCTTCGGCCATTTTTTTGCGGAGTGTAGATTTCGGGGATTTCGTTTACGATATCTTTTTGTGAATTGTCGCAGAGGCGATTATCTCGCCGTGAGCAAAAGCCGTCCTGCGCGTCGTTTTCGCGGACTTCCTTGTCGTTATACTCCTCAGAGCTAAAAATAATATCTTTTTAGAGCGTATTTTTTTCTTTTTTTCTTTGTATTTGTTAAATTCGTAAGCTCCGAGCAAAAAGCCCTCGGTTAGAGCTTGAAAGCTCATTTTCTGGCAACCTGCGAGATACGAGGCTAGTTTAATGCTTTTGACGTTTAGAGATTTTTACGACGTTGTAGGCCTTTGCCGCAGCTATGCGAAGCTCGTCGTAGCCAAAGCTTGCTAAGCGGAACGTAGATCCTGCCGCTTTCTAGCAAAAAGCAAGACGTTGTCGCCTTTGTAGTTGGCAAATTTAAACGCCTTTTTCGTCTTTTTATAAATTTATGTTTTTATGTTTTTTTATCTACGACGAAAATCAGCTCCAAATCAGCCTTGATTTCGTTTAGTTTTTTTATTAGTGAGTTGAAACCGCACTTCTGTGTCTCCTATCGTTTAGAAATTTTATTTTCTATGCGCCTAAAGCCGTAGAGCAAAATGCCCAAAAAAATAGCGCTACTACCGGCACGGCGACGTACCAGTGCTCTTTTGCTTTGTGCAGTATATCAAGTATGTGCTCGCCGAGGATCCATGCGGGGATTACCGTTATCGCGGCCCAGCACCAGGCGCTGATTAAATTTATAAAGGCGTATTTTTTCGCACTATAGCCCGTTAGACCGATGCACATCGGGATGATGACGCGAAAGCCGTACATGTAGCGCTGGATAAAGATAATCGGCCAGCCGTATTTTTTCAGCATTATGTGTGCGATGGCAAATTTACGGCGCTGGGCGTGTAGTTTTTAGCTATATTTTTTTGTTATAGCGGCCTAGATAAAAAGTAAAATTGATCCCCGACAAAGCCGCCAAGCCCCGCGATAAAGATCGCCGGCACGATATGCATATGCGTCGTGTGTGCGAGTATGCCCGCCATTATGAGCGCCATCTCGCCTTCCATTATGCACCACAAAAAAAGTATGATGTAGCCGTACTCGGTGAGTAGTTTTATGAAAAATTCTTCCATCTCAGATCTCTAGTATGCTGTAAATTTCTGGTTAGAGGGCGTAAATCTCGCTACCGCCCAGATCCTTTAAATCAATCAAAAAGCAGGCCTCTACGCAAACGGCGTTTGTTTGATTGATTAGCTCTACGCTTGCTTTTGCGGTGCCGCCCGTAGCGATTAGATCGTCGATCAAAAGCACCTTTTGCACCCGCTTTTTCGCCAAATGCGTCGATGTGGATTTGCACCTCGTCCACGCCGTACTCTAGGCTATATTTTTTTGCGAGATCGTGATGTAGGGTAGTTTTTTTAGGGCTTTCTAATTGGCACAAAAAGGCAGTCGCAGTCTAGCCGCCAAAGCCGCTGCGAATATAAATCCGCGCGACTCGATGCCGGCGATAAAGTCGATACTAGCATTCTCATAGCGAGCTGCGAGATGGTCGATTAGAAAAATTAAACGCTTCTTTGTTGTTTAGTAGCGTCGTAATGTCGCGAAATACTATGCCCGGTTTTGGAAAAATCGTTTATGCAGCGGATAGAATTTAATAAAAAAACTCCTTCCCCGCTTTGTCTAGTTCTTTCATTTTTTTGCCTTTAAATTTTGATTTATAGTAGCGCTTCGATTTTGCCCTCTAGTTCGCGGATACGTTGACGTAACTTATCGTTTTCTAGGCGGTACTGCGAGTTTCTAGTGCGAAGGGCGTTGGCGTCGTTTTTTTGACTTTATTGAGTTCGTCGGTGAGGATGTCGATATTGCCAAGGCCGCGCTGGAGCTGAATTGTAGTTTGCGGATGACGACTTCGGTGTCTTGGAGATTATTTTTTTCATAAATTCGCGCGTCGTACGTTCTTTTTTTAAGTAGAGTTTTTAAAGTAAAAACACCATAACGATAAGATAGATGCAAATGCAAATCAAAACAGTAAGCACTAGCCAATCTATCATTTTTCGCCTCCTAGCTTTTTCACGCGTCTTTCGTGTCTGCCGCCGGCAAATTCGGTAGCGAAAAAGGCTTTTACCATATCTGCCGCTACGGCGTCGCCGATCGTTCTAGCGCCCATGGCTAGCACGTTTGCATCGTTGTGCTCTCGAGCTAGTTTTGCCGTTGTAATGTCGTGACAAAGCGCGCAACGAACGTGCGAATGGCGGTTGGCCGCGATACTGATGCCGATACCCGTGCCGCAGATTAGTACGCCGTATTCGTTATCGTCGCGTAAATTTTGCGCCATAAGCTCGGCAAAATCGGGATAATCGACGCTATCTTTGCCATGCGTTCCTAGATTGCATACGTCAAAACCTTCGTTTTTTTAAAAAGCTCGCAAATTTGCGCCTTAAGATCAAAGCCCGCGTGGTCGCTCGCGATAAAAATTTTGTCTATTTTCATGAAATTTCCATAAGCTAAAAATGCTTAATTATAGCAAAAAAGCATTAAAGTAAAATTTCGCCGCTAGCCTTTTGGGGCGAAATTTTAGGCTAATTCTAAAATTTGCCGTTTACAAAAAAACATCCTCATGATCGCCACGGCATATCGTATCGGCTCGAAAAAAATAATCCTTTAGCGGCGAGATCACGATGATAACTAGCGCGATAAAGCCGTATCTTTGCATGCTATTTAGCCAGTTTGCCGCGCCGTGAAGCCCAAAAAAATGCGCAAAAAGATACTCAAGCGCCTTTGAGCCGTCAAGAGGCGGGACAGGGGTAGAGATTAAAGAGGGCTAGGACTAAATTTACGGCTGCAAGCATAAATACAAACTCCGCTACCGCGCCGTCAAAAAACCCCTCGAAGCCTATAAATTTAATTAGGCAAAACGCTAGCGCAAAAAGAGCAAGGTTGTATGCGATACCCGCAAGCGCGACGATGATAGCGGCCTTGTAGCCGCCGTTATAAAGCACCGTGCGTAAATTTATGGGTACGGGTTTAGCCCAGCCAAACGTCACTCCCGTGCTAAGATACATTAGTGCGGGCACGACGATAGTGCCTAGCGGATCGACGTGTTTTATGGGATTTATGCTGAGCCGCCCCAAATTTTTGGCGGTCAAGTCACCGACCGTAAACGCCGCGTATCCGTGCGCGATCTCGTGCCCGACGACGGAGATAACGAGCACGGCGACTAGGATCGCTACCTGAGCGAAGTCGATACTGTCAATGTTCATTCGATCTTGTTTCCGTCGTTTTTAGCTTCGGCTCTGGCGGCGTCTAGCAGCTCGGACGAGTTTTGTATAAAGTCCACGCTCTTGCCGACTCTGTTCCATCTGATTTTGTATTCGTCGTCCCAGCTAAAATAGACAAACCACGGCTTGCCGACTATGTTTTTATAGGCCACGGGCCCCCAAAAAGCGGCTATCGTTCGAGTGGTCGCGGTTATCGCCGATCATGAAAAACTCGCCCTCTGGAACCTGAAAATAAAATGCGTTAAACGGATAGTTGCCTACGCTTGGTAGCTCGTTTACGATAACTGGTTGCATGGCAAATTTGCCCGCGTTTAGGTAGTTTACGGCTAGTTCGAATAATTTACTTTCTCGTCGTAGTGGATACCGCCGAGATTTATATGGCTCGCGCACGAAAAAGCTTACCGCCAATTCTACTATATCTTTTTCGTCGTAAATTTGCCTTTATAAACTCCTCGCCCTCGTGTGGGTGTAAAAAAATAGCGCCTTTTCGGTGAAAATCACTTCATCGCCGCCGACTGCAAAATTTCGCTTGACGTAGTGGATCTTTTCATCGTGCGGATAGCGAAAAACCACGATATCGCCGCGCTCGGGTTTGGCTCCCTCGATGAGGTGGCCGTTACCGTTAAAAATCTGGCAAAAACCTTGACCTCTATCCACGGAATGCGGGGAGTCGAGATGCCGTAGCTCAAATTTTTAACAAAAAAAGATGATCGCCGACTAAAAGAGTATCCTTCATCGAACCTGATGGTATCACGAAGGCCTGCGCGACAAAGAAAAATCACGAGCAAGACGATGATGACCGTGCCCGTCCAGCTGTTTGAAAAAAATCTAGAAAATTTATTAAACGCTTTTTTTTCGAAAATGTATGCCTTTTTTTCGCGCGGTTTTTTTGGCTGATTTTATGGTGTTTGAGAGCAGCATCGCGATAGTCATCGGACCTACGCCGCCTGGAACGGGCGTGATGAACGAGCATTTTGGAGCTACTTCGTCAAATTTGACGTCGCCTTTTAGCTTGCCGTCGTCCATGCGGTTTATGCCTACGTCGATTACGATTGCGCCGTCTTTTACCATATCAGCCGTTACGAAATCGGCCCTGCCGATAGCGGCTACTAGGATGTCCGCGTTTGCGCAAATTTTCCTTTAAATTTCGCGTTTTGCTATGTGTCACGGTTACGGTTGCGTTGGCGTTTAGCAGTAGGTTTGCCATCGGTTTGCCCACGATGTTGCTACGTCCGATCACGACGGCGTTTTTGCCCTCAAATTTATATCGTAGGCTTTAGAAAATTTCCATTATGCCTAGCGGCGTGCACGGTACGAACCCGTCAAGTCCGCTAGCTAGTTTGCCGACGTTTATCGCGGCAAAGCCGTCCACGTCTTTTTCGGGGCTAATGGTTTCTAAAATTTTATTCGTATCTATGTGTTTTGGTAGCGGCAGCTGAACTAGGGATGCCGTCGATGCCGTCGTCTCAAATTTAGCACGTCTATTAGCGCGATTAGCTCGCTTTGAGTCGTAGACTCTGGCAAGCGGTGCATTACGCTTTTTTTATCTCGCATGCTATGCAGGCTTTTTTTCTTTTGCCGCGACGTAGGTTTGGCTGGCTTTATCCTCGCCGACCAGTATCACCGCAAGCGCAGGCTCTATGCCTTGATTTTTTTCAACTTTAACGCTTCGTTTTTTTACTCTTTCTTTTACTTGCGCACTTACGTTTTTTTGCCGTCTAATATCGTCATTTTCGTCCTTTATTACTTTTTTTAATCGCAAAGATTGTATGATAGCTAATTTTAGATTAAATTTACGAAAAAAAGCGAAAAGAATTTATGAGAAATTTGGCTGATTTTTTTGGTTGCTTTTACGGTGCGGCGTTTGCGAGCGATTTTATCACGAAAAAAACGAATACGCAAAGATGCTCTATCAAAACCCGCGCGGCATCGGCTGCGACAAGTGTCACGGCATCGGCGGCGAAGGCTCGCTCATATCAAAAATATAGACATTTCGATAAAAAAACGAAGCAGGTCATCGACGACGAGCTAAGAGCGCCAAGGATAAACAATCTTGATTTTGAGACGTTTAAAGAGGGCGTGCTAAGCGCTAGAAGCGTGATGCCCTAGCTACTTTCTAACCGACGAAGAGATAAATTTGCTTTTACGAATACGTTATACATTTCAACAAGGATCAAAAATGACCAACAAAGAAGCTTTCGGGCTAGCTAAAAAAATATCCCGGGCGGCGTAGATTCGCCCGTTCGCGCGTTTGGCAGCGTAGGCGGCGAGCCGTTTGTGGTGGACCGCGGCGAGGGCGCGTATCTAGTCGATATCGAGGGTAACCGCTATCTAGACTTCATCCAGAGCTGGGGACCGCTCATTTTCGGGCACTGCGATCCCGACATCGAAAGCGCGGTGATAGCGACTGCTAAAAAGGGACTAAGCTTTGGCGCTCCATCAACTTTAGAGACGAAGCTAGCCAAACTAATCTGCGACGAGTTTAAAAACGTCGAAAAAGGTGCGCTTCGTAAGCTCGGGCACGGAGGCCACTATGAGCGCGATCCGCGTGGCGCGCGGCTTTAGCGGTAAGGACGGGCTGATAAAATTTGAAGGTTGTTACCACGGACACAGCGACGCGCTTTTGGTAAAAGCAGGCAGTGGTGCTACGACCTACGGCAACGCTTCTAGCGGCGGAGTGCCGGCAGACGTGGTGAAAAACACATATCTGGCGCGTTACAACGATATAGAAAGCGTACGGGCGATATTTGAGGCAAATCCTGGCAAAATCGGCGCGCTAATCATCGAGCCGATCGCGGGAAACATGGGGCTGGTGCCTGCTGATAACGAGTTTTTAAGCGAGCTTAGACGCCTTTGCGACCAAAACGGCGCGGTGCTGATTTTCGACGAGGTTATGAGCGGATTTCGCGCGAGCAGGCACGGATCGTTTGAATTTAATGGCATTGAGGCCGATCTCGTGACCTTTGGTAAGGTTATCGGCGGAGGCTGCCCTGCGGCGGCATTTGGCGGAAAGGCGGCGATCATGGACTGCCTAAGCCCCGAAGGTGCGGTGTATCAGGCAGGCACGCTAAGCGGTAATCCCGTAGCTATGGCCGCTGGCATCGCAAGCCTGAGTAAAATTTCTCGCCGATCATGATCTTTATGACCGCCTAAACAAACTAGCCGTACTGTTCGCTCATGGGCTAAAAAGCGTCGCCGCGAAGCACGGCATCACGCTACAAACGACGGTGCGAGGCTCGATGTTTGGCTTTTTCTTTACCGCAAGCGAGGTTAAAAACTACGACGACGCGCTAAAAAGCGATGTTAAGCTTTACGCCACATTTCACGCCAAAATGCTTAAAAAGGGCGTCTATCTAGCGCCCTAGCCAGTTTGAGACGGGCTTTATCTGCGACGCGATGAGCGAAGAGGATATCAATTTGCCATTAAAGCCGCAGACGAGAGCTTTGCCGAGATAGCTGCGGAAAGCACAAGCGAAAAACGAAGAAATGCGCGAGGTAAAAGCAAGGATCGCCGATCTAGAAGAGCGCCTAAAAGAGGCCAGAAAAGAGCGCGAAGCGATACAAGAGCGCATGAAAAAAACAGCTGGGGATTTGCCTAATGGCGAAGATAAATTTGAGGCGACGTCGTAAAGGGTGCCGAGCAGCTAAGTCTGGGCGTTTCTATCGTCGTGGCGCTTGCTATCGGAGCCGGGTTTGGCTACTGGATGATGAAGGAAACCGGCTGGACGTGGACGCTGTTTGCAGGTATCGCAGTCGGTATCGCCGCTGCCGGCCTAAACATCAAAAAAAGGCCTACGACGCGCAGATAAAAAAAGCCTAGATGAACTAAAAAGATAAAGGTAAATTTGAAACCCGCGAAAGACGATGACGAGGACGATGAGTGAATTTCAAGCTCATTGCCGTTTACGGCGCGTTTGAGGCTTTGCTTTTTACTAGGCTCGGCGGTATTTGGCCGCGCATGGTTTTATAGCTCGCAGGTTGCATTTGCGGGCTCGCTTTTTGGTACTGGCCGCGACATTTAGAGCCTACAAAAAAACGCGTAGAAAACGGCGTGCGAGACTACGACGCCTCCGCAGAGGACGACATAGACGAGTGGGGCGAAAATCACGAGGAAATTCCCTGATCGCCCCGCGGAGGCTAATTTGACGGGCATGACCCGCACTGCGAAAAATGCTAAGCGTTTGGATGTGTCAATTGGACGGCCTCGCAAAAAACGGACGCGGAATTTGACCAAGCGGCGGGGCTAAATTTGAAACGGCGAAAACGAGCGGGTTCAATTGACGCGGCAACAGGACAAAACAAAGCCGCGCAGGGCAAATTTGACGAGCAGAATTTAAGCGGCGCAAGCCAAATTGGCGGGTCAAATTTAAGCGCGGCAAGCGAGTCAAATTTGAGCAAGTCAAATCAAAATAGCGAAACTAAGCCCCCAAAAAAAGCGAAAATTTCGCGCGTAATTTAAAGCGTAATTCGCCCAACTACTTCACCGCCTTCGTGCCTTTTCGGCTGATCGCGTATGCAGTTTTGGTCGTCGGATTTTTGGCGCTAAAAAGACAAGACAACCTTGATATCGCCGCGTTTTTGATCGCGCTTGCGGCGATGCCCGCGGGCGCTTTGATATATGGAGTAAGAAGCAATGAAAAATAGCTCGATAATAACGATTAGATCGATGTTTGCACTATTTGTTGGGATGGCGTTTTTTTGTTTGTGGGAAACGGCCTCATCATCAGCTCAGCCGGCGTCGAGCTAAAAAAATGGGCGCGGACGAGCTAGAGACGGGATTTGTTATCGCGGTATTTTTTTCGTTGGAGCTATGGCGGCTACGATATTTTTCGCACAAAATCGTCTCAAAAAGTCGGCCACATCAGGAGCTTTGGGATATTTGCGTCGCTTTTTTTGGTATCGCGGCGATGTTTCACGATCTTAGCCAAAAATCTCTACTTTTGGGCGTTTTTGCGCGGATGTCTGGGTTTTTTTGCTACTACTCGATCTTGATGATAATCGAAAGCTGGCTCAACGCACGCGCCAGAAACGAAGTGCGCTCGCGAGTACTGGCATTTTACGAGATCACGTTTTACGTATGTTTTTGGGCTGGGTATCCTCGTGCTATCGCTACTTTATCCACTTCTCACGTGCTTTTGCTTAGCGCGGCGTTTATTTTGTTTTCGAGTATTCCTTTAAATTTGAATCCGCATCAAAGAGCCGCCGATCCCCGAAAAAAAGAGCGTCTCGATCCCGAAGGTCTTTGCGCTCGTGCCTTTGGCGCTCATTACCAGCATCGTAGCGGGCATCCCTCATAAACGGCTTTTTTTGCGATGGCTAGCGTTTATATCCTGCTGCAAGGATACGGCGCGAGGGAGGTTTCGTTTTTTTATGACAGTCGCGATGGCGGGCGGCTTTATCGCCCACTCTCTCATCGGCGGTTTTTCCGATAACTCGGCCGCCGTCCTGCGATAATGTGCTGCGCGGGCGTGTCGCTATTTGCGGCTATTTGTTTTTTTGGCGCTTAAGCCCCTCATCTACGCGCAGTACGTTTTGTCGTTTTTTTTGGGTTCCGGGGCTTTTTGCCTCTACGCGTTATCGCTTGCCCGCGCCAACGACGTTTTAAAACATAAAAATCAAGGCATCGAAGTAGGGCGAGCCGTGCTTTTTAGTTACTCTTTCGGCTCGCTTCTTTCGTCCGTGATAATGGGCGCTAGTATGAGTAATTTTCAGGCTTTGACGGCTTTATGTGGGTTTACGTGGCGCTGCTTGCGTTTCTCATCGCGTTTTGCTTCACGCAAAAAAACCGTTCCGCTTGAGAGCAGAAGCGACTTTGAGCATAGTCCGGGCACGATGGCAAATAGCTAATGAAAATCTCAAATTTGACGATATAGCCGTATGGAATCAGTAAGTAACTCAGTAAGTTCGCAAATCGCGACCCAGGCCGCAGTCAGCGGCGCTCTGCCTAAAACTGGCGGCCCCGGCGGCCCAAGCGCTGGGCAGACGGGTCAGGCTGGCGAAACCAAAAAAATCTTTTTAAAAATCAGCCCGCACCCTCGCAAAATTTGGACTCCGAGGCTGCGGATAACGCCGTAAAGGATTTAGATAAGCTCGTAAATAAGCTTTTTAAACGAGCTAAAATCAAGCCCGACGCAGGCCAAAGAGCTAGCCGCGCAGGCTAAAAAAATCTCCAGCTCTCGCCAAATCTCGCAAAAGATATGAAAAGCCTCGTTGCGCTTGCCGAAAACGAGCCCGATCTAAAGGAATTTGCGCTTAAACTAAAGGAGTTTTTTTAAAAACCAGTAGCTGATCTAAAAAAACGCGCCGCTAAACGAGCAGATAAAAAAACTCGGGTATCATGCTTGAGGCAAATTTAAAAGAGGCGCTAAACGGCAAACTTTAACCTACCTAGCGCGATAAATAAGCTATTTGGCGATATAAAAAAATCTCTCAAATCAGCAGCTTTTGGAGCAATTTCCACTTTAGCTAAGGATGACAGCCTAAGTACGAACGAGAGTTTTGCGAGGCTCGATCACTCTACAAAAACGCTAAAACCGCAGCCAAAGATACTCTGGCTAGCTCACCTTTTAAACAGCTTTTTGAGACCTCTGACAAGCTAGAAAAACGCGGCTAAATTTATGGATAAACAGGCAAACGCCATGGGTGGCAGCGGACTAAGCCTCAAACGAAAAAAACGCTAAACAACGAGCTAAATAAAAATCTCGCAGCTGCTGGCAAGCACGGGCGAAAAAAATGCAAAATTAAGCAGCGAAAAGCTAAGTCAAAACAGAGGCTTTGCTCTACCTCGCCGAGCTAAAAAAACGCCCTAAAAGAGTTAACGGACGAGCTTGGCACGCTTGTTGGCTCGCAGGATAAATTTAACGATTTCGCGCAAAAAATCGTCCGAGACGGCGCAGAGGGAAACGAGGGAGCGACGCTGCAAGACAAGCTGCAAAATGCGGCTAGAAAGCTACTTTCGCCCTGCAAATCGCCGATAAAGCTGGCTTTGAAGCAAAAAAATAACCTCGATGAAGTTGGCAAGCTAATTAAACAGCAAAACATCGCTCGCGGCGAGCTTAGCGCAGTGACGCCAAAAAAAGCGCCGAAGAGACGGCAAAGGTGCTACAAAAACGACGTAAAAAGCGCGCTTTTAAATATGCAGTCAAAGTCCCCAGATGCTAGTCCTGTAAAAGACGCCGCCTCAAAACTGCTAGCCCAAATCGAGATGCATCAGCTAGCCTCCGCGGTCGCAGGCGGCGTGCAGACCTATCTGCCCTACGTCTGGGAAGGTGTAGATGGCGGAAATATCAGGTTTAAGCAGGGCAAAAAGCAAAAACACTACGCACAAATCGATCTGAATTTTTCGTACTTTCGGCCAAATCAATATCATGGTGGCGCTTAGCGAAAATAAATACATCGACCCTAGCAATCGCGACGCAAAAAGAGGAGTTTAAGGAGCTAATTTTAAGCGGCGCGAAGGAGCTAAAAAAGGCTATCGGCGAGCAGGGGCTGATAGTGTCAAATTTTAGCCTAAAAACTATGCCAAAGCTGCGTCTTAGCGGCGTTTACGGCGGTCCGGATAAGCTTGATATGGGCTTTGATAAAAAAAGGCGTAATTTGGCAAAAAGTACAAAAAAACTAAAAAGGCCGTGGCTCTTGGCTACAACCGCCAAAAAGATAACGCGCCTAAGGTGCTAGCTACGGGTTCGGGCGAAGTGGCGAAAAAAATATCATAAATCTAGCCAAATCTCACGACATACCGATCAAAGAGGACGCCGATCTAATCGAGGTTCTAAGTAAGGTCGATCTAAACGAGGAAGTCCCGCCAAATCTCTATAAAGCGGTCGCAGAAATCTTTAGCTTTTTATATCAAATGACGAATAAAAAAATAGGACGTTTGTCGTAAAAAGCAAGGCGAGAGCAGGCTTATCGCAAGCGTAAATTTGAGCGCGAACTAGGAAATTTAAAAAAAGACGGTTGTAATAATGCTTTTTGATTCGCCTTTGTTTGTCTTGTTTTTTTGGTTTCTGTTTTTTTGCCTGTAGTAACGCATACTAATAAAAAAATAGTCTTATCCAAAACGGACAAAAAAACCAGCGATTATCAAGTAAGATTTGACTACTCTTTTGCCGTTGTGGCGAATACTGAATTCTCATCTAAATTTCTAATGTACCGTTTTAGCTATCATAAAATTATCCGCATTATTTTATGTATTTTTGCTTTATGGTTAAAATTAATGTAGATAAATATACGGTATTTGTGAAATTAACTCAGGAACGGAACAAATTTGAAACAAAACTATTCCTAATCAGCGTTTTTTTCTGTCGGCCTAATGTGTTTAAAGTTTTTTTTAAAACAACTTAAGCTAAACAAGATTGTCCCGGTAAAACTAAATAGAGCGAGACTTATTTTTTTACAGAGAGTTGCTGCAGCTACAGGCCGTGATCTACTACGCTAGAGAGGAGCTTGATAGCGTGCGGATACTGTGCGCGCCGTGCTCGACAGGCGATGAGGCGTACTCGCTGGGTATGCTAGCGCACTCAGATTTGCTCGACGTAAACCGCGTCAGCATCGTGGGTATCGACATAAACTCCGAGGCTATCGATAGCTGTAAAAAGGGCGTTTATAGCGAGCGCTCACTGCACCGCCTAAACGACAATCAAAAAAAAATCTACTTTACAAAACGCGACGGCAAGTACGAAATCAAGCGCGAGATGCTGCCTAGATGCGAGTTTAGCGTGGCAAATATCTTTGACGACGCGATCTTTAAGCTCGGTAAATTCGACATCATTTTCTCGCGAAATATGATGATTTATTTTAATGAGGAATTTAAGCTAAAAACGGTCGAGCGCTTTCATAAAATTTTGAGCGATCACGGCAGACTATACGTCGGGCACGCCGATCTAGTACCGTTTACGACGCTTTATAAAAAGCATATTTCAAACAGAACGACTTATTACGCTAAGGCCTGAGCGGGGTAAATTGCCGTTAACGTTTGATTGATAACGTGACGTGAGCGGACTGCTACGTTTTTTTGACGCGGACGGCAACTTTGCCACTTGCCAAACCCGCGCCACAAGGCAAATTTACGCTAGCTCGTCTTTGTAAATTTTACGCACAAAAAGCCAATAAATCGCTCCCGCAAAAAAACATACAGCCTATCAGTGCCGTGATTATCGAGAGGCTAAGCCCAAGCTCAAAAAAAGCAGCCCTATACCGCTAGAAATCACCGCCGCGACTCCCAGGTAAACCATATCGTTATAGGCGATTATACGGCCATAAAAACGCCGGATCGCACTTTTGCTGGATGAGCGTGTAGGTGTAACTCCAAAGCGTAGAGGTGAAAAACCCGGCGCAGAAAAATCCCGATAAATCCGATATAAAAGTTCAACTGCAGCGTGCTCCACGCTATGACGCCAAGCCCATGCCCGACGTAGATATAGACTAGGTTGGAGTTTGAGACAAATTTGCTAAGCACGAGCGGACCGACGATGAGAGCGACGGCGCGGCAAGCGTTTATGTAGCCGATGATGAGAGATGCCGAGAGCAGGCCTGCATACGGATAGTCTGCTAGTAGCGCCACGAGCGCGTCGTAGCTAGTCACGCCTACAACCGCGTGCAGCATGATGAGGTGTGCGATAAGTGGGTTTTGTTTTACGTATTTTAGGCCGTTTTTTAGCATCTCGCGGACTTTTTCGCCGCCTTTTTTGGCTCGCACGGCGATGTTTGTTTTAAGCAGGACGATGAGCGCCACGCCGTAAAGAGCGCAGTCTAGCAAAAAGGCGCTTTTTATCCCGAAAAAAATGGATATAAATGCCCGCCAGTCCCATGCCCGCGGTGTATGAAAACGCCCAGATGAGCGAGTGGATCTCGTTTGCGGTTTTTAGGTCGTCTTTGTTTTAAAATTTTAGGGAAAAGGCTCATCTCGACCTGAAAATACGTTCCGCCGGCTCCGACTCTGATAAATATTATCATAAATAGCAGCCACATCAATGAAAGCTTGTCGATAAAAACTAGCATAAAAACCGTCACCATCTCCACGACCGTGAGCGCTATTAGCATTGGTTTGGGGCTAAATTTATCCACCACGATACCGCTAAAAGGCGATAGTAGCACGCCCGGCACGAAAGCTAACGCAGCCGCCGCCGTGATCGCCCAAACGGGCGCGTCAAGCTCGATAAGCAGCGTAAAAAAATGCCCGTGTGCGAGAACCAAACGCCAAAAATAACAAATCAGCTGTATGAGCGAGAGGCGCGCGAAAACGGGCTGGTTTTTTTAGTAGGTCGATAAATTTACTCATTTTGGGCTTTGGGTTAAATTTGAGCGCTAAATTTGTCGCTTAGTTTGCTTCTACTTTTTTATAGATGCGCTCCTGGGCGAAATTTTCTTTGATAAAGCTGTTTTGGTTGCTGATCTGGCGAAGCGTATCGCCGTTAATCTCGAAATTTAGCTTTTTCGCGGTATTGATTCGTCACTCTTAGGGTGTTGCCCTCTATCTCGTATTTGCCCTTTTGCATCTCTCTTTGCGCGATCTTTTTTTGATAAACGGTGTCGATTTTAAACGTTTTGTCCGCGTTTAGTGTTAGCGTGCTTTTTGAGTTTTCGCCACATCCGTCGCAAAAACACCTTAGCTTCGTAAACGCCGATCACGTTTTCCTTATCTATCTCGGTGCCGCAGGTTTCAAAAAACCCTCTGTGCTGCCGCATTTTTTTGTTATTTACTGCGCTTGCGCCGCCGCTTGCCGCACAGCCAGCAAATATCATCGCAGCCGCGGCTAAAAAAATAAAATATTTTTTTCATGATTTATCCTTAAAATTTTCGGCTAATTATACTAAAAAAATTTTCCGCTAAAATGGCGATTTTTTTAGCAAAAAAAGCGGCTAAAATGATGAAAAAAATATTTTAAGGAGTAGTCATGGAAGAGAGCATCCCGTTTATCGTATTTGCCGTGGTCGTGCTGGCCTTTGCGGTCTTGTTTTTTTAAAGGCCGGCATTAAGATCATCTCGCAGTCTGATATCTACATCGTCGAGCGTTTGGGTAAATTTCACAAGGTGCTTGATGGCGGTTTTCATATCATCATCCCTTTTTGTTGATCAGATCCGCGCCGTGATCACTGTGCGCGAACAGCTAGTAGATATCACGAAGCAGCAAGTCATCACCAAAGATAACGTAAATATCAGCGTCGACGGCATAGTGTTTTTTTAAAGGTCGTGGACGGCAAAATGGCTCTATATAACGTCGATAGCTACAAACGCGCGATCGCTAATTTGGCCATGACGACGCTGCGCGGCGAGATCGGCGCGATGAACCTTGATGATACGCTTAGCTCGCGCGACCGCCTAAACTCCGCGCTACAAAGAGCGCTCGGAGACGCCGCCGACAACTGGGGCGTAAAGATCATGCGCGTCGAGATCTCCGAGATCTCCGTGCCGCACGGCATCGAAGAGGCGATGAATCTGCAAATGAAAGCCGAGCGCGAAAAAAACGCGCCATCGAGCTAAAAGCGCAGGCTGAAAAAGAGGCGCTCATCCGAAACGCCGAGGCGCTAAAACAAGAAAAAAAGTATTGCAAGCTGAAGCTATCGAGCGTATGGCCGATGCGAAAAAATACGAGCAAATCGCGCTGGCAACAGCTCAAAAAGAGGCGATGGATATGATAAACGAAAGCATGGCGCAAAACGCCAAAGCTGCCGAGTTCTTGCTAGCGCGCGACCGCGTCGGAGCCTTTAACGAGCTAGCCAAAAAAACGGCTCGAAAGATAGAAATTTTAGTCCCTTACGAAGCGACCGAGCTCATCGGCTCTTTAAGCGTCTTAAAGGACTTTTTGGGCGCTAGGGCGGCGAAATGATACCCGCATACTTGATGCTGGCTGCGGGCATTGGGCTAGTCATGCTCGAGTTTATGCTCGGTAGCTTTTTTTCGTGCTATTTTTTTCGGGCTTGGATTTTTTTAGCGGTCGGAGTTTTGGGATTTTTTTATCGATATCGCTTGGGAGTATCAAATTTTACTCATCGCTACCACCTCGTTAGTCCCTACTTTTTCGCGCTCAGAAAGCCGCTTAAGGCCAGTTTAACCAGCACGAAAGCGAGGTCAAAGACGACTTTTTAAACGAGAGCGGCGAGGGCGAGATCAGAGAGGGTATGGTTTATTTTAAAAGGCACTTTGTGGCGCTACGACGGCGATTTAGCCGAGGGCTCGAAGGTACGCGTGCTCGGCACGAAGGGAAATAAAGTCGTTTTGGAGCGAGATTAAACGTTTGAGCTTTTTGAGGGCGGCTTTAGCTGCCTTTTTGCGTCGCTCAAATGTAAACAAAAAGGATAGCGATGAAACTTGCCGTAGATGCGTATTATGCGGGAAACATGGCTAAAGTCGTAGGGGTTTTGTTTGAAAAACTTTAGTGACGAAAAAGCCGCTCAAAATCATCTCAAAAAAATAGTAGACGACGCAGCGCCCTATGAGAGCGGAAGCTTTTATAAAAGGGAGCTGCCGTGTATCGTATCGCTTTTGCAGGATTTGGATGTGCGGGATATCTCGCTCATCGTGATCGACGGTTTCGTTTATCTTGATGGCGATGGCAGATATGGTCTGGGTGGGCATTTATACGAGCACTTGGAGCGCAGAGTGTAGGGTCGTGGGCGTAGCCAAATCGCCTTTTAAAGGCAGCTGCAAGCTCGTAAGAGAAATTTGCAGAGGCGAGAGCAAGAGGCCGCTTTTTGTTAGCGCTGTCGGTACCGACCTAGACGAAGCGGCGCGGCTCGTAAAGGGGATGAGTGGCGAGTTTAGGTTGCCTAGCTTGCTTAAAATTTTAGACGACGAAACTAAAAGCGATTTTTAACTACTTTGCGGTGAAATTTAAGCTTGATTTTTGATGTTGCCAGCTGGCGTAAATTTGAGGGGAAATGCGATCACATTGACCTTGACCGCATTTAAATTTTAGTGTTTGTGATGAGGACAGGCGTGCGCTTTGTCGCTTGCGCTGCTTTTGCCGTGATGGGCGCACTCTTTATCTTGCGCGCACCCGTGCGCTTTCGCGTCACATTTTGGGCACGGCTTTGATTTGGCGCTCTCGCTGCTACAGCCGAGATTTTTGTCTGCTCCGTGATTTCCGTGATGAGGGTACTCTTTCATCGCGCCGTGAGACTGGGCGCAGCTAGCGTTTGCCATGCTGTTATGCGGGCAGCTTGCGTCTTTTATCTGCGTAGCGTGGCGATACTCCTGCGTGTTTTGCTCGGCTGGAGCTGGTTTGTTTGCCGTGCAGCCTGCAAAAAAACTAGCGCCACAATCGCAGCTAAAACTAAATTTCTCATCTTTTTCTCCTTTGATAAAATGTCTCGGGATTTTATCGAATTTAAGCTTTATAAATCGGGTTACAGTTTAAAAAAAGCCGTTGCAAAGTTTGACTCTAGGTTTTATGCAATCGAGCATCTGTGACGGTGCGGAGCATAGCAGCTAGCGACAAAAGGCTAAATTTCTAGCTCGAGAGTGTCTTTTGCGGATTTTAAAATCATTTCTTTTTCTTTGCGTATGCCGTAAAATGATATCCGCAAGACGTCAAAAAAACGTGAATTTATCAAAGATAAAAGCGTTTTTTTCGCTAAACTCGCGTAAAAATTTAAAGGAAAAAAATTTGACTAGACTAAGCGTAGACGAGGCGGTAAAGTTTGATAGAAAAATGCCGATCTAAACGAGCTTGGAGCGATGGCTCTAGCGCGTAAACGCGAACTGCATCCAGATGGCATCACGACCTTTATCGTGGATAGAAATATCAACTACACGAACGCGTGCTGGGTGGACTGTAAACTTTTTGCGCGTTTTACCGCGATCACAAGGATGAGGATGCCTATGTGCTCGGTTTTGATGAGATCGGGCAAAAGATCGAGGAACTCATCGCTATCGGCGGGACGCAAATTTTATTTCAAGGCGGCGTACACCCGAAGCTAAAAATCGAATGGTACGAGGATCTCGTGGAGTTTATAGCAAAAAAATATCCAAGCATCACGATTCACGGATTTTCCGCGGTCGAGATCGACTATATCGCGAGGATCTCGCGTATCAGCACGAGGGAGGTGCTTCGCAGGCTGCGAGAAAAGGGGCTCTACTCGATGCCCGGAGCCGGAGCCGAGATACTAAGCGACCGCGTTCGCGACGTGATCGCGCCTAAAAAATGCGACGTAGAAACCTGGCTGCGCATCCACCGCGAGGCGCACGAGGAGGGGCTAAAGACGACTGCTACGATGATGTTTGGCACCGTCGAAACCACGCGCGAGATCGTGGAACACTGGGAGCATATCAGGAGCTTGCAGGATGAGACTGGCGGCTTTAGAGCGTTTATATTATGGAGCTTTCAGGGGCTAAACACGCGGCTGTCCGCCGAGCATCCCGAGATCAAAAAACAAAGCTCGAACCGTTATTTGCGCCTGCTTGCGGTCTCTAGGCTGTTTTTAGACAACGTGCCAAATATCCAAAGTAGCTGGGTCACGCAGGGAAGCTATATCGGGCAGCTGGCGCTGCTGTTTGGGGCAAACGACCCTAGGCAGCACGATGATGGAAGAAAAACGTCGTCAAGGCCGCCGGCGCCAGCTACCGCATGAATCAAGACGAGATGATACGCCTCATCAAAGACATCGGCGAAAAACCCGCCAAACGCAATACTAATTACGACATTTTAGAAAGGTTTTATTGATGAAAATCATAAATTTAAAAGCCGCAAATTTACAAGTCCCGGCCGTCTACGAGGCTAGCAAAACCCCTGCCCGCGGTAAGCCTAAAGCTGATTTTTAAGGTTGCCGGAGCTTGCGTAGAGGACAAGGCGGGACTAGCCAATCGTCGCGAGTACTTTTTCGACGAAGGCACGCTAAGCAAGGGCGCGGCGGGCTTTGCCAAAGAGCTTGAAACGCGCGCGATCAGCCTTTACGCGAGCGCGGGATTTGAGACGTTTGCGTTTGAGCTAAACTGCCTAAAGGAGCACTTTTCTTTTGCGCTTGCCAAGCTAAAAGAGCTTTTAGAGGAGCCAAATTTAAGCAAAAAAAGCTTTGAAAAGGTGCGAACTCTGACTTTAGGCGAGATATCTAGCAACGAGAGCGACTACGACTATCTGGCTAGAGTCGCGCTAAACGGACTACTCTATCCCGGTACGAATCTAGCAAGACCTAGCATCGGTACGAAGCAAAGCGTGGAGAGTATCACGCTAGACGACGTTAAGAACTTCATCTCTAGCAAGCTTGATCTGGCAAATTTATTCGTAGTGCTGGGCGGCGAAGTGACGCCGGGGAGCTAAATTTGGACGAGATTTTAAGCTCGCTAAAAACAGGGCGAAGCGCGCGAGCTAAAACTACTAAAAACAGATGAAAAAAATGCGGCGAAAAAAAGCCATCATCAAGCCCTAGCGAGCAAGCCTATATTTACTTTGGCGCGCCTTTTTGACGTTTCCCGCGAGGAGCGGTACAAAGCTAAGGTAGCGACGTTTATTTTTGGGCGAGGGCGGCTTTGGCGGTAGGGTGATGGAGGAGATACGCGTGAAGCGGGGACTAGCTTATTCGGCGTATGCTAGGAGTGAATTGCACCCAGTCACTCGCAAATTTGGGGGCTATCTGCAAACCAAAAAAACGAGAGCAGGAGCGAGGCGGTCGCAGTCGTGAAAGACGAATGGTGCAAAATTCGTCAAAAACGGCGTAAAGGCAGGCGAACTAGCGCAGGCTAAAAGATTTTTTTGCTAGGGCTCTCAGCCGCTGCGTCAGGAGACGCTTTTTAACCGCCTAAACATCGCTCAGAGCGAGTTTTTATAACGGCTTTAAACTAGGAAAATTTTAAAGACGAGCTAGAAAAAAATATCAAAGCTAAAAGCTTGCCGAGCTAAACGCATTTATCGCGGAGCATGCGGAGATAGAAAAGCTCAGTTTTGCCGTGCTTTACAATGAAATGTGATGAAAAAGATAGAATCAATCTAAAAAAATCGGCGTAACCACTCTGCTCGACCTCGCGCTTAAGCTTCCCAAAAGCTTCGAGGATACGAGTCTAGCCGCCGCACCAAAAAGACGGGCACGTGAGCGTCGCCGTGGAGATAAAAAGCGCGTATCGCCAAGGCGGGATGCTGCACGCGCAGTGCTGGTGCGAGGCGTGGGAGCAAAATGTCAAAAATCGTGATTTTTAATGCCAAGCCTTGGCATCACGGCGCATTTAAAGGTCGGCAAAAGCGTATTTGTAAGCGGCAAATGCACCTACGCCTACGGCTCGTGGCAGCTAACAAATCCAAAAAAATCGTCACGAAAAATAAACGAAATCATACCAAAGTACAAACTCTCTCTCAGAGACGATTCGTTTAGAAATTTGATCCAAAAAAATACGTAAAGTTTGCCAATTTGATCGAGGCAGGGACTCACGCCTAGGGAGGCCGAGTTTTTGCTAGATCTGCACAGGGGAGACGAAAAAAAGCGTCCGGATACTAGAGGCTCTCGTGCGAGAAAAAAAGCCGGCGAGGACGTGCTAGAAATCGTAGAAATTTATAACTACCTAAAAAGCTAAACGCCAAAAAAACTCACTTTAAGGCGCCCAAAATCAAGCTTTTTGATATCTCGAAGTGGCTTAGAAATTTGCCGTTTGCGCCGACAAACGATCAGCTAAACGCTATTGCCGATCTGCGTGCGGACTTTAGCGGCGAGCAGGCGGTGCGGCGCGTCGTGATGGGTGACGTGGGCAGCGGCAAGACTCTTGTGATACTAGCCGCCGCGCTTAGCGTATATCCGCGCGCTGCGCTCATCGTAGCGCCGACATCGATACTAGCCGAGCAAATTTACGCAGAGGCGGTGCGCTTGCTGCCGGATTTTATGCGCGTTTTGCTAGTTAAAAGCGGCGATAAACCCGAATTTGACGGTGTAAATCTCATTATTGGCACGCACGTTTTGCTGTATCAAAATTTGCCGGCTGCACCGCTTGTTATGATAGACGAGCAGCACCGTTTCGGCTCGAATCAGCGCGAGAAAAATCAACGCTCTAGCTAGCGGGGAGCTTGAGCGAGACCCGCAGCTTGATGAAGCGGACGGCGAGTTGACGGTAAATTTAAGGAGGGCGAGCAGTCAAATTTGACTGAAATCTCGCCCCAAAACCGGCAAACAAAAACTGCGGATGAAACTAGGGGCTCACGTCGTGCAGTTTTCGGCAACGCCAATCCCACGCACGCTAAGCATGATACAAAGCAGCTTCGCGGAGTTTAGTTTCCTGCGGCAGATGCCATTTGAAAAACACATACACACGCAAATTTTACAAAGCGCTGACTTTGGCGAGCTGCTAACGCACATCAAAGCGCAAATCGACAAAGGCAAGCAAGTCGCTGTGATCTATCCGCTGGTTGAAAGTAGCGAAAACTCGAACTATCAGGGGCTGGAGGAAGCGCAGGGTTTTTGGCGGGCAAATTTCGCAAACGTATATGTCACGCACGGCAAGGACAAAGAAAAAGAGCAGGTACTGCGCGAATTTCGCGAGCGCGGAGACGTGCTACTCTCGACGACGGTTGTTGAGGTCGGTATCTCGCTGCCGCGGCTTAGCACGATCGTGATCGTTGGTGCAGAGAGGCTAGGACTAGCGAGTCTACATCAGCTGCGCGGACGCGTAGGGCGAAACGGCGGGAGCGGATTTTTGCTTTTTATTTACAAAGCTCAAAAAAATCCACCGTCGCGACTGATGGAGTTTTGCGAGACGCTGGATGGCTTTAAGATCGCCGAGATAGACCTCAAAAAAATCGCCAAAGCGGCGACATCCCTAAACGGCGCGTTTCAACATGGTGCGACATTTGAATACTACGACTACGAAGAGGAAATCACGCAAGCGGCAAAGGATAGGCTTGGGATTTAGCTAAATTTGTCTTTGAGTCAGCAAAATTGGCTGCTTGTTTGAGTGTTTCTCTGTTTATTTTTTTAAATTTGAAATAAAAATCGGTAAGTTTAAGTTTAGAAATTTATGATTTTTAAAATTTACTTGAAACAAATTTTCAGAGATAGTTTTTTTGGAGCTTTTTAATCTAATTAAAAGCTCTCATGTTTGCATGGTTTATTATTGTTGCTTTTTTTGCGGATTATTAAAAACAGAATTGGTGCAAAAACTAAATGCTTGCGGTTATTGCTTTTTTTGTAAAAAGCTAGAAATATATTAATGTGAACTCATATTTAAATATGTTTTTTTGTATAAGGCAATTTTAAAATTGAAGTAATAAATTTAAAGTAGATTGAGTGACCCTTACGGTCTAGCACCAAACAAGCCAAAATCCCTTGTTTTCGCTATTCTGCCTCTTTTGGTGTGATGAGGATAGCATATTTGGGGAGTTTTGTCAAGAGATTTTTGGATTTTTTTTAGGGGGTTTGTCGTATTTTTGCGGCTTGATTTTGAAAATTTTAAAGGGTATGTATGAAAAGGTTAGGAATACCTAACCGCTTATATTTTTGAATCTTTGATAGCTTTTTGTTTTTTTGAATATCTGTATGCCAATATCCTTAGAATCCCAGATAGACTGCCTCTAAAAAGCAAAGAGGAGCGGTGGGGGCGGGGCTTGCCGCCCCTCCCGCCGTCCGCTCCACCACCTCCCCCAACCCCGACTCACTCTTTTTTTGCTCGGCGGGGGCTACCGCTGTTTGGTTTTTGTATAGTATTTACGCGCGCGCGCGTATGTATGTTCATTAATTAAGAAGCTCGCAAAAAAGTGCTCGCAAGCCCCAAATCTAGGGTCGCGCGCACATTTTGCGAGGGCGATTAACGCCCCATTTCCAGCTCGTCTTTGCGTTTTTTCTTGATTGCCGTTTGCTTTGCGTCCGTTTCCTGCTTGACGTTTTTTTCTTCACGTCCTCAAACTTTTGAGAAGTTTCGCGTTCGGCTTGGCGTTTTTTTCTCTAGCTCCAGCTCGCGTTCGCGTTCGCGATGAATGTCGGCTACTTTTCGTATCGTCTCTTCGTTCCGCCTAGCTTCGGCCTCTTGTTCGGCTATTTTAAAGGGGTCTAGCATATTGAGTGCATATCTCACTCTGCGCACGTATTCCCTTTTCTCGTCGTTGTTCACCCTCGCCGTTTTTTTCGCAGTCGTCAAGCTTGTTCGATATTCTTGCCGCCATAAGCGCTTTTTCGCCCGCTACTTCTCTCGTTTTCCATATCTGCAAGTCGCTTTCGATTTCCGCCCACGGGTCTTTCGGCTTTTCAGGCTCGATTTTTTTCAGGCTGTTTTACGGGTTCGGGCTCGTATTTCGGGCGGTCGTCTATTTTTTTCGCTCGTATTCGTCAAATCGGCGGCGCGGTTCGGGTTTTGGCGTTTCGTATCCAAAAAAATGCTTATGAAGTCGTCTTTTTAGGCTCTGGTTTTTGCTCGGGCTCGGGTTCGGGCTTTGGTGCGGGTTTTTGCTCTTCGCGCTGTTTCTCGGGCTGTTTGGCTTTCTCGGCGGCCTCTAGCTCGTCGATTATGTCGAATGCGCCCTTTGGCGGCGTTTGGGGCGCGGTTTGGCGGGCTTCCTCTTTCTCGGCCTCTAGCTCTTTTTTTGTTTGGCTACGTTTTTCGGCGCCGATTTTGGCTATTTTTTTCGTTTAGCTCTTTGATTTGCGCGGCTTGCGCGGCTATTTTTCTTTGTCGATTTGAGCTTGTTTTTTTCGCTTCCTCTAGGTCTTTTTTTAACGTCTTTGACCTGCTGTCTAAGCGTTTTTTTAGCTCGTCCAGCCTTTCGCGGTTCTCGGCTTCCTGCTCGGCGTATTCGGTTCGGTTTGCGCCTTTTTGCTTCAAAAATAGCGCGTTCGGCGGCGTTCAAGATTCTGTTTTCTTCGTCCAGCGCCTTTAGCTCCTCTTTGATTTTTGCGAGCTTCTTCCGCGAATATGCGGAGCTCGGCTCGCAGGTCGCGGTTCTCTATGCGTTTTTGGGCGGCTTCGGTTCTCGCTATATGTGAAAATCTGCCCTCTACGACTGCTTTTATGTCCTCGCGGATTTTCGTCGTTGGGCGCGTGCAAAAATCGCCAATTCTATGAGCTCGGCGCGTTTGTCGTGCGGCACATTGTGAATACGCTTTGTATTTTTTTCCGCGATTTTTTTCGATGGTCGTTCGTCGTGTCGTTGGCGACTAAGTTCACGGCGCGCTGCAAGTTTTTCCGAGAACTTTGAGACGTCCATCGCATTTTTTTGAGTTTCAGCTCTCGCGCTTCCGTTCGCGTCAATAGGGAAGATAGCGAGTTGCGAAACGCTACCGAATAGCCGAAAAAAATCGAGGCTAGCGAGCCCTTCGCCTGCTCGATTATTAGGTTTCCGTTTGGGTTCGGATAGCCTAAAATATCGGTGCTGATGTCGTGCCACGCCATAAACGCGCGGTTGGCGGTCTTGAGCGTTTCCCAATCGACCTTGCCATTGAGGAATTGTTCGTTTTTTTCGGCGGGCTTCCATAATCTCGGGCAGCTTCTTTTTCCCATTCCTCGCGCTTGGCTTCCCTTTCGGCCTGCTTGCGTTCCCATTCTGCTTGTTTTTTTCTTGCCACGCTTTTTTTCTTTTTCTGCGAGTTTTTGCTCCCACTCTTTATTGTTGGCGTTTATGGCGGCCTCTTGGCGTTTTTTTGGGCTTTGTATGCCCTCGGCGATAAGTGCTTTTTGCCCGTCTCCTCTACGGGGCGGCCGCGTTCCATACCTAGCTCGTCCGCGACCGCGTCTTGCATTAAGCGCATAAGGTCTTTTTCGCGCGTAGTTTGCCGTCGACAAACTCAAGCCCGTTTTGACGTCGCGGGCGTAGAAAATAACGTGCGCGTGGATATTGCGCACAAAGTCGCCGTCGTCGTTCAGGTGGCCTTCGTCCTTGTGAATCGCTACCTGCGCGGCCTTATACCCCGTAATTTTTTTCGAGTTTTTTTCGTTAATTTTTTTAACATCTTTTTAGCGTATGGCGGTCGTTCAAATTATGACCGCTTCCCACACCTTATTTTGCTCCTTAACGGGTGACTTTCGGCCGCCGTGCGTTTTTGCATAATTTTCGTCCGCTTTTGCGTCCCAATCTTTGATTTTTTTGCAATGCCGCTAAAGCGCTACACGAGCAGCGATTTTTTTTCGCGAGTTCTGGCCTCGAAGTTTCAGGCACGAATCCTTCGCGGGAATTGTGGAACGGCGCCACGCGTAAGTCGCATCTTTGAAGGCTGATGCAAGCCTTCGCATTATTCTCAGTTATCGTCATCTTTTTTTAACCTCTTTTTGTAGCGTAGAAAAAAATGAATTATTTTTTTCTCTTTTTTTTCGACCCTCGCGGTCGGAAAAAAGCCCACTCGGGGCTGATAAGCCCCTTTAGTGGGCTCACTAATAGGTTGGATTCTCCAACCTAGTGAGGTTACTCATACCGCGAGGGTATGAGTAACGGGGGCTTCGTAGCTTTCCGTAGGCTCGTCGTCCGTGTCGGTTACGTCGGGCTTGTTTGGGTCTGAAAAAGCGCGCTAGTTTCTCGTAGATTTCGTCCTGCTCTTTTTCGAGTTTTTTTGCAGCTTGATTTTTGCGCTCGAAACTTCGCGGTCTATTTCTTGCGCGCGCGTCGTCAGTTTGATGATTTCGCGAAGCGCTTTTTTGCTCTCTTGTTTCGTCATTTTAGTCTCCTTTATGTTTTACTATAATTATATGTTTTTGGGTTGCTTTTTTTAATAGTTTGAGACTGTTTGAAAACGATGGCTTAGACGACGTGCCCTATAGTAGGGCTTTTCGCCCCGTTAGGGGCTCAAATTTTTGCTGTTTTGCCTCCTTTTTTTAAAATTTTTCCAGCCGTGAAATAGTTTCGCGGCGCAGCTCAATTCGCGATTAATCGCTTCAATCGCCAAAGGGATATCCTCTATGCTCGAAAAATGCTCTCCACTGGAGCGAAAACTCGCCGCGATATTCGCTTTTTTTCGTAGATTTGAATCAAGCTCTCGCGCTCGCGCAGCGCACCGTCCAGCATATTTTTTTCGCGGTTTAGGGCGACGTTTTTCAGGCTTCGGCGGTTCGGATTTCGGCGTTTCGAGAATGCCCGAAAAGTCGCGGTTTAGTGCATTTAGCGGGTCAAAGCCCACGTAGTCGTCGCAGCGTTCGGTTTGTCGCTCCGTCTTTCGTTTTTGTTCGCCCTTCCAAACTAGGGGCTAATGTGCGTATGGCTCGTTTCCCGCGGAGTTTGCGGGCTTTTTCTTTTGATTACGGCCACGTCGTTTTTCGTTCACGTATATTCCCCTTCCCGTAATGTGGTATTTTTTTCCCCGTCGGCTGCGCGCAAATACACGTTCATTTCGGAGTTTGCGGACTTTTGTAGATGACTACTTCGCCCGTCGACTCGTCTATCTCGCCGATTTGGAGCATTTTTGCCGCGGCCGTCTCCTTTTTTTCGGGGTTTCGCCGTGACTTTTTGAAACTCGGTGCGCTTGCGTTCGCTTTGCTCCGTGTCGTAGAATACGAAGTCGTAGAGATTGATGTCCTCGCTACGGCTGACGTATGCGGGCTTTTTCCCTAGCCTGCGGAATGCGTAGTATTTCTCGATTTTCGTCATCATTGCCTTGAGTTTTTTTGCCCGTCTCGGCGTAGTTATTCGCCATTAGCTTGTTTGCGAGATGGCGCAGTTCCTTTTCGGTCTGCACGTCCTTGATAGCGTCACAGCGGTAGCGGCGGTCTTTTTGCGTTTGCGAATAGCGCGTAACCTTCGTCAAGTCGAATTTTACGGGCTTTTTCGTTTTTATGGCTATTTGCTAGCTGTTTTTAAAAAGATAGCTGATTTTTCGGGTTTGCCGTGAGGGCGTTGTAATTCCCCAAATATTCGGCCAGCTTTTTGGCCGAGATAGACGCGCAAAGAGAGCGGCACGAATAAAAATACAATGGATATGGGGGCTTCCGTTCTCGTGGCGTTCGTAAACCCAGCTTGTAAACGCTGCGATGTTGAGCGAGTTCAAAAATATCAAGAGCTCGTTAAGCGCGCAGTTCAGGTGCTTTGCGAGCTCTTTGTTCGTCGCGCGGCCGCCCCCTATGTATCGCGGGAAATTTGTATTTTTGAGCGGTGAGGCATAGCCCAATCGCCGTGAAGTCGAGCTTTCTCAATAGCGGGGCTATGCTTATTTTTTTGCTAACTACGGCAGGGGCGGAGGCCGTTTTCGCCCTTAATTCTTTACTTTCTAGGATTTCGATTGCGGGATTTATTGCGCTCATAGCTCTATCTCCCCGTCGTTAGGGGCGCGTAGCGTGTTTTTGCAAGCTGGATTTAAGCGTTTTTTTGTATATAATTCGGCATATAAGATTATCCTAATGTTCTTATTTTAGGGGGCTTTTAGCGGTTGCCCCTAAAGCTTCTTAATATAATTTTTTTCTAACACAGGTTTTACAAAAATCGTATTGCTCTCGTAAAAAAATTCCGAGTACCATCTGCCTAGTTTTGCAAGCTGTTCTTGGGCTTCTGCGTCGCGGTAGCTAATCTCCGTATAGGCGGCCTCAATCTCGTCGCGCGCGGGTTTTTTTGATGGAGATACATTTTCACGTAAAAATAGGGGCACTTGATGCTCTAGTCGCTTCTTCGCCCACGTCGCGAGCGTGCCCCTGAGTCCGTGCGGCGTGATTTTATAGTTAGAAACTTCTTTGACAAATTTTTCTTAGTCCGTCTACGCTTATTTTGCCGCGAAGCCCGCAAAAAAACGTATTCGGAGCTTCTTTGATATGCCGCAAACGGGTTTATCGTCGTTTTGTATTTTTTTAGAATTTTCTTGCAGGAGCGGAGGGAGGGGTAGTAGCAGGTCTTCTCTCCTTTCCTCCGTCTCGCGTTCGCCTTTTAATTTGGTTTTTTTGGGTAGAGCATTTTTTTGAAAAGTCGCTGTTAAAATACGACCATTTGACATTTACGACCGAATCGATACGCAACCCGGTAGCAGCGCAAAAGATAGCCGCCACCACATACGTAATTTTTTTGCTTCGTCTTGCGACGCTAGGGCTTTTTGAAAAAAATCGTGCAAATCATCAAGCGTTACGAGTTTTTGGGTGATGTTTAGCGTTTGAGTTTTCGTATTTTTTTGTAGTTTTCCGCATAATTCACCGAGCGCAACGGATTTTTTTCCCCGGAAATGTAGCCGTTTTTTTGTAGCGTAAGAATATACGATTTCCACCATTTGATTTATTCTTTTGAGAGTTGCTAAGTGTCTGCCGCGCTCCAGTGGGTTGTATAAATCTCTTATATCTTGCGGCGTTACGGCTAGTAGTTTTTTTATTTCTGAAGTGGTTTACAAGCCTGTTACATCGCACTTTAAACGTTTTTTTGCGGTTGTCGGTTTTTTTGTTTGAGAGGTGCTCGTCAATCGCCTTTCTCATTACCTCGATAAATGTTATATCTTCGTCTCGGCTGATGAAATCGCCAAACTCGATACTTCTACGTATTTGGAGCATTTTCTCGCGGGCGCGGTCTAAATCGTAGAGTGGATATTCGCCGATTGGGTAATATTTTGAGCGGCCGGGCGCGTGGACACGGCGGTAGTAGAATTTTTTCCGCCCCGACTTGTAAACCTTGATGGTTAGCCCATTGCTTGCGGGCACAGTGTAGATTTTCTCGTCCTTGCCCTCTGAATTCAACCTGTCAATGTCGAACTTCTTCATTTGATTCTCCTAATGTTGAAATATTACGGAGACAATCTTAGCAAAAGGGAAAGTGTATTGGAAGGGTTTGAGCTCGTCAGAAAACGGAGCACAATCCATTACAAAAAAATGCTAGGTGTAGACGGGAGTTGAGCTCCTGATTATTTTTAAGTTGGCTTTAAGCAAAAATTACATAAGAATTTCGCCCAGAAAAATCGAAGCAAATTTAAAAAATAAATCAAAAAAACGTAAGGAATACTGCATACATTACATATATGTATTGGTGACCCTTACGAGAATCGAACTCGTGTTACCAACGTGAGAGGCTGGTGTCCTAACCGCTAGACGAAAGGGCCAACAATGATAAAATAAATCGTGGTGCCCCGTGTAGGGCTCGAACCTACGACCCCATCATTAAGAGTGATATGCTCTACCAACTGAGCTAACGAGGCAAATGGCGCAGCGGACGGGGCTCGAACCCGCGACCTCCGCCGTGACAGGGCGGCATTCTAACCATCTGAACTACCGCTGCACCTAAAATGGTGGTCGCTATAAGACTCGAACTTATGACATCCACCTTGTAAGGGTGGCGCTCTACCAACTGAGCTAAGCGACCCACATTTAACAAAAATAAATGGTGTCCTGTGCTGGACTCGAACCAGCGACCCCTTCATTAAAAGTGATATGCTCTACCAACTGAGCTAACGAGGCAAATGGCGCAGCGGACGGGGCTCGAACCCGCGACCTCCGCCGTGACAGGGCGGCATTCTAACCATCTGAACTACCGCTGCACCTAAAATGGTGGTCGCTATAAGACTCGAACTTATGACATCCACCTTGTAAGGGTGGCGCTCTACCAACTGAGCTAAGCGACCAAAAGACTAAATCGTGGCGACCCTTAAAGGATTTGAACCTCTGTTGCTACACTGAGAGAGTAGAGTCCTGGGCCACTAGACGAAAGGGTCTATGTAAAAAAATGGTGTCCTGTGCTGGACTCGAACCAGCGACCCCTTCATTAAAAGTGAAATGCTCTACCGACTGAGCTAACAAGACATTTTTTTCAAAAAAATGAAACGTGATTATATATAAAAAAAGGCTGATTTGTCAAGACAAAAAGCCACTGTTTTTTTCAAATTTAGCCTCAATTTGATTTATTTTGACAAATTTTGCATTCGTCAAAAAAACGCATAAAAAGTCAAATTTGGCCCCAATTTAAAAAGGTCAATTTGACTGAAAAAAACTAAAAAGGGATTTTAGCGTCCCTTCAAATTTAGCAAGAAAAAGCAAGTCTTAAACTCATACGGAGTAGGGCGCGCTTCATACGGCCATACTTGACTCTCAAATTTATAATGCTGATACGCGTTTATAAATGTCGGAGTCATGATTGGGTGCAGATATTCGTTGTCGCGAATCAATGCTTCTAAACTACCTCTTAACGTATGAGGGAGCTGTTCGATACCGCGCTCGCGGATCTCATCTAGGTGCAGTTTAAATAAATTTTCGTCCATCGGACCGACCGGTTCCATCTTGTGTTTTATGCCGTCAAGTCCAGCCATCAGCATCGCTGAAAAACGCTAAATACGGGTTTGCAGTTCCGTCAGGGAAGCGCATTTCGGCGCGGACCGACTTTTTCTCCTGAGCCGTACGGGATACGGATCGAGGCGGAGCGGTTTTGGCTAGAATACGTTAGGATTGACGGCGCTTCAAAGCCCGGTATTAGGCGTTTATAGCTGTTTGTGCTAGGGTTTGTAAACGCCGCGACGCTCCTTGCGTGTTTTAGAATTCCGCCGATGTACCAGCGCGCAAAATCGCTTAATGTGCGTATTTTCCTTCACCGTAAAATACTTTGCCGTCTTTCCACACCGACTGGTGCACGTGCATGCCGCTACCGTTGTCGCCGTAGAGCGGTTTTGGCATAAACGTCGCTGTTTTTCCGTTTAGGTGAGCGACCATTTTGACGACGTATTTGTAAATTTGCACGTTGTCGGCGGCCTCAAGAAGGGTGCCAATTTAACGCCCAGCTCGCCTTGTCCTTGAGCGACCTCGTGGTGTCCTAGCATGACTTCAAGGCCAACTTGTTCTAAAACCTGCATCATCTCGGCGCGCAGATCGACCATGCTATCAGTCGGTTGCGTCATCAGATAGCCACCTTTTCTTCTTGGGCGGTGGCCGGTGTTGTAGCTATCTTTAAAGTCTCTAGCGTCGTTCCATTCGCCTTCTTCGCTATCTACTTCAAACATCGCGCAGTTTGGGCTGTCTACTATTTTTACGTTATCAAATATAAAAAAACTCATTTTCCGGCCCAAAATACGCCACATCGCCCACGCCGCTTTCTTTTTACGTAGGCCATGGCTTTTTTTGGCTATTGAGCGTGGGCATTTTTTTCGTAAATTTGACCCTTGTAAATGTCGTAAATATCGGCAAAAACCACAACCGTAACGTCGGCGGTAAAAAGGATCTAAAAAAAGGCGCTGGTCGCCCTCAGGGCACATCAGCATGTCGCTTCTTTCGATCGGTTGCCACCCTCCCTAGTGAGCTCGCATCCATCGGTATGCCGTTTACGAAATGATCTTTTTCTACGAATTTTATGTTATAAGATATGCTGTGCCAAGCGCCGTTCATATCGGTAAATCTAAAAATCCACAAATTTAACCTCGTGTTCTTTTGCAAAAAAATCAAAAAAATGATCGACGCTTTTTACAAATTTTTTCCCATTTTTTTCGCTCCTGTGTTTATTGATTTCGTAATTTTATCATAGAAATTTTGCTTTTTAAGATTAATTTAAATAATTTTTTTCTACCCGATCTAGAAATTTTACAATTCTCTATCGCGGTTTTTTTAAATACCGCGCACTTGCTAAAGCCTAAACTTTTCTAGCGATTTGCTCGCATTTTTTTCGCCGTTTAGACCGACTTGGTCTTTTGCGTGCGCGTCCGAGCCAAACGTGATAGGGATATCCTTTTTCGGCGATCATTTCTAGTAAATTTACGCTCGGATACTGCTCGCCGATCGGTTTTCTAAAGCCGGCCGCATTTATCTCGACAGTCAATTGCCTTTTTTTATTGCATCGATGGCGTCTTTAGCGAGGAGTCTAACGTCGGTTTTTTTGGCATAAATTTAAACACCTTTAGCAAATCCAAATGCCCGACGATGTCAAACTTTACCCGACTTTGCCATCTTTTCTACGCAGTAAAAAAATAATCCCGCCAATTGGTCTATGTCGCGCTTTTTATATTCGCCGATAAACTCGGGATTATCAAAGCCCCAGCCGCCCAAAAAAATGCACCGAACCGATGAGGGTAATCAACTTTGCGCGTTAAAAACTCGCTCGTCCATAAAACCCTCTAAAAAAATCGGCTTCATAGCCGAGCAAAACTTTGATCTGCCCGTCAATTCGTCTCTGAGGCGCAAAACTTTCGCTCTCGTAAGAGGGCATTTGCGAAAATCCCATACGGTACGCCTCGTCACTTTCATCGGCGCGTGATCGCTAAAGCCAAAAATACTCGCAGTCCGAATTTATCGCGCTTAAAACGTACTCTCTGGGCTCATCTACGGCGTGCTTACAAAGCGGCGTGTGGTTGTGCAGATCGACTCTCATTTTTTTATCCTTAAATATTTTTGCAAATGCTACCTAAAATTTGATAAATTGAAGGATAAAGTTTGGGTTTTTAAACTTATATTTCGTTAATTTTCTATATAATCAGCCCAAATTTAAATAGGAGATTTTATGACGCAAGAAGAACTTGACGCCTTGATGGCGGGCGATCTGGATGACATCGTCGCTGCAGGCGAGAGCGACGCGCAAGCTAGCGGAGATGAAAAATTTATATGCGGAAACTGCCGATAAAAAGCATCTCTGAATACAAAGAAGATAACTCCAAATTTGACTCCATAGATTATAAAGTATCATCCAATATGCCGTGGCCTCCGCCGCCTCCAACCGATGATCATAAGATGGTTCATCAGCTAGACGACGTCACAAAGGACAGCGAGGAAAAAGCCACGCAGATGTTTGATAAGCTTGATGCGATCAATAACTTCTCTATGGACGCGGAGAACGGGCTTAGCAAGATTATTAGCGGTATAGAGGCTAATATCGAAATTTTTACCAAACTACACGAAAGAAAATTCCCCAAATATCACCGCTTTTTTTCTGAAGCGCTAGAGAAAAATAACGCCCTAAAAAGCTCCGCCGAAATGACGCTAGATAACGTTAGAATGGCGGAAGACGAGATAATGATGGCGATGGATATGATGCAGTATCAAGACATCCACCGTCAAAAGATCGAGCGCGTTATCAACGTCATGCGCGCGCTTAGCAAGTATATGAGCAGTCTGTTTGAGGGCAAGATCGACGACGAGAAGCGCGTAGCCTCGGCCGTACATATCGCGGGCGATACGCACACTGAAAATCTCGTCAGCAACGACGACATCGAAGCTCTGATAGAAAGTTTGGGCAAAAAAATAGTGCTAAAGCCCGAGCTTTTATCTCCTGCAGGGAATTTAACCAAGCTAAAAAAATCGCCCTAGAATACGGTGCGGACGCGGTTTATGCATCGGTGGCGAGCTTTTCGCTTCGCACCCGTTCGGCTCGCGAATTTAATCTTGAGAGCTTTAAGGAAGCCATCGAGTATACGCACGCAAAAGGCAAGAAATTTTCATGCGACTGTAAACGCGTTTCCTTTTAATTCACAAATCGAGCCGCTAAAACGCCACTTGCAAACGATATCGGCTATGAAGCCCGATGCCTTTATCATCGCGACTCCTGGCGTCATGAGCCTGGCAAAAGAGATAGCCCCCGACATCGAGATTCACTCTCGACGCAGGCAAACGTCATGAATGCGCTTGACGCTAAAATCTACCACGAAATGGGCGCAAAACGCATCGTCGTGGCGCGCGAAATGAGCCTAAAAGACGTCGTAAAAATAAAAGAGCAAATCCCGACGCTAGATATCGAAATTTTCGTACACGGCTCGATGTGCTTTGCATACTCGGGACGCTGTTTGGTTAGCGCAGTGCAAAAGCGGCCGCCAATCAAATCGCGGCAGCTGCGCCAACGACTGCAGGTTTAAATACGAACTCTACGCCAAAAATCCCGAAATCGGAACGCTGTTTCGCCTGGAAGAGGACGAAGGCGGTACGCATATAATGAACTCCAAAGACTTAAATTTATCCGCGCATATCAAGGATATCATCGAAAGCGGCGCGGTCGATAGCCTAAAAATCGAAGGCCGCACGAAAAGCGAATACTATGCAGCCTGTGCGACTAGAGCCTACCGTATGGCCGTCGACGACGCAGCGGCCGGCAAATTGACGCGCAAATTTACGCGAACGAGCTAAATACGCTAAAAAATCGCGGCTTTACCGACGGCTACCTGGTAAATCGCCCGTTTGAAAAGGCTGATACGCAAAATCACGCTAGCAGCCCTAGAAGAGGGCACACATCAGGTAAACGCCATGACTATTGACGGCGAGTTTTTTTAAATGTAAATATAAAATTTTTCCCGGGCAACGAGTACGAGATCGTGGCCCCTTGGGCGCTCAGATAGATGAGTGCGAGAGCGAAATATCGCAAATTTTCGGTCGCGACGGTAAGAAATTTATCAAACTTTAAAAAAGCTCGTAACCAAAAAAAGGCAAGGAAATAGCAGAAATCCACAGCGGCAACGAAAACGAAGTAAATTTGGGCGCGAAGTTGCCTAAATTTAGCTTTTTAAGAGAGGAAATAAAATGAAATTCGTATCTATAATAATGGGAAGCAAAAGCGACTACGACGTAGTTAGCGAGGCGGCGAAAACGCTTGAGAATGTAACGTTCCTTACGAGCTGATTATTAGCTCCGCGCACAGAAGCCCGAAGCGAACTAGCGAATACGTCGCCGTAGCCGAGGAAAAAAAGGCGCGCAGGTCTTTATCGCGGCGGCCGGCATGGCAGCGCATCTAGCGGGCGCGATCGCGGCAAACACCACTCGCCCGGTGATCGGTATCCCGATGGCAGGGCTCCGCGCTTAGCGGCGTGGACGCACTTTATTCGACCGTGCAGATGCCAGGCGGCATGCCTGTTGGCACCGTAGCGATCGGCAAGGCCGGCGCAGTAAACGCAGCCTATCTGGCGCTACAAATTTTGGCTCTAAACGACCAAAAATCTAGACGAAATGCTAAAAAGCCGACCGAGCAGCCAAAGCCAAGCAAGTAGAGGAAGACTCGGCGAAGGTGGAAGTTTTACTCGCCTAAAGGAGCAAAGATGCAGACATACTTAAGTATAGACGAATTTTGCAAGCTCGTACACCCTAGAGCGCGAGGTGATTGAGGGGATGATAAACCGCGGCGTGCTAAATACGAAAGAGGAGGGCGGCGAGATCCTCATAGAGGCTAGCCAGGGCACGATGAGCGTGGTGCCCTAGCGTCGTGGCCGTACCTGCGCCCCCAGATCGGCGCCGATGGCTTTAGCTTTGTAGAAAAAGACGATCGGTACGATACTGAATTTACACGAAAAGGTACTCGACGCCAAAGACGAGACATTAGAGACCTTGCGCAACGAAAAATAAGTTTTTTTAAAAGAGGCGTTAATCTCGATGCAAGAGCTCTACGACGAGGATAGAAAAAAACAGTCGAGACGCTAACGTCGCAGCTAAAAAAAATTCGCAAGACGAAGTCGAGTTTTTAAAGCGAAAATACAAGCTCATGTGGAACAAAGCGGTTGAAAAATTTCAAAGGCGACAAGGAGTAGCCGTGAAAATTTTAGAGATAGATGGTTTTTGAAATTTGCGGATTAAAAACTCGCACCAAAAAAATACCGACGAGATAAACGGCGACGGTAAAATCCCGGCCTTGTGGGCTAAATTTACAAAAAAGAATTTTATGACGGTAAAAGCGAAATTTACAGCGTTTATTGTAGTTACGAAAAACGGCGTAAACGGGCTTTTACGATTTATTTATCGGCACGAAATCGCTTTTGCTCAGGCGGCGAAATTTCTAGAGATAAAAAGGCGGCAAATATGCTGTTTTTAGTTTTTCCAAACGAGCCGCAAAACGTAGCGAAATTTTCGGGGAGAAATTTGGAAATATTTTTGAAGGCTCAAAGCTAAATAGAGCCTACGAAACGGATTTTTGAGAAATATTTAAACGAAAAAAATAGAAATTTACATATCAATAAAATAAAAAGGCAAAAAAATGACATTTTCACAAATAATACTAACGCTTCAAAACTACTGGCGCGAGCAGGGTTGCGTGATACTGCAGCCATACGATATGCCCGCAGGCGCTGGTACATATCATCAAGCGACATTTTTAAGAAGCCTTGGACCAAAGCCTTGGGCGACTGCCTACGTAGCTCCAAGCCGCCGACCGACTGATGGCAGATACGGCGAAAACCCAAACCGCCTGGGTGCATATTATCAGTTTCAGGTACTCATTAAAACCAAGCCCAGAAAAATATCCAAGAGCTTTTACCTAAAAAGTCTTGAAAGACTTGGTCTAAATTTGAAAAAAATCACGACATTCGCTTTGTTGAAGACAACTGGGAGAGCCCGACACTTGGTGCTTGGGGACTTGGCTGGGAGGTCTGGCTAGACGGCATGGAAGTTACGCAGTTTACATATTTTCAACAAGTTGGCGGCATCGCATGCGAGCTAATCTCTGGTGAGATAACCTACGGTCTTGAGCGCTTAGCTATGTATTTGCAAGATGTAAATAGCGTCTACGACATCGTTTGGGACGATAGGGGTGGCAATATCGTAACCTACGCCGACGTTCACAAGCAAGGCGAGTATGAGTGGAGCAAATATAACTTTGAAATCGCGGATGTAGATATGCTATTTCGCCAGTTTGAAAAATGCATTTGGCGAGTGCAAGCGCTGCTTGGAGGCTAGACTTTCGCTACCAGCGTATGATTACTGCATGCTTGCAGCGCATACGTTTAACGTCCTTGACGCGCGCGGAGCGATCAGCGTAACGCAAAGGCAAGACTACATCCTAAAAATCCGCGAGCTAGCCAAGGAGTGCGCGCTGACGTATAAAGCCAGCATCGACGCCGCAGCCCAAAACGGCGCGAAGGGCGAATAAAATTTGATGAAAAATCGGTGGGAAATTTATAGAAATTTTAGACGAGATTAGCCCGTTTGCGAGTCAAGAGGAGTGGGATAATAGCGGACTGCTCGTGGGCTCGTTTGAGACGAGCGCGGAGCGCGTTTATCTTAGCCTTGACGTCGATGATGGGCTTTTAGACGAAGCGCAGCCAAACTCGCTCATCATCACGCATCATCCGCTCATTTTTAAGGGGCTAAAGTCGTTAACTTTGGACAAATACCCAAGTAGCCTAATCGCAAAAGATGATGGCTAGAAATTTAAGCCTGATCGCTATGCATACGAATTATGATCTAAGCCACCTAAACGAATACGTACTAAGCGAAATTTTGGGCTTTGTGCCAAAAGAGCGCGATGGATTCGTGCTTTATGCGGATGTAAATTTGAGCTTTGACGAGCTTTGCGAGATGGTAAAAACAAAGCTAAATTTAAGCCATTTAAGAGTTTGCAAAGGGCGAGAAATTTGATCATAATGCACCTATAAAACGTCTTGCATTTTGCACGGGAAGCGGCGGAGATTTGATAGATGGCGTTAAGGCGGACGTATTTTTAACCGGGGATCTGAAGTACCACCAAGCCATGAGCGCCGCGCAAAATAATCTTACTATGTTAGATATCGGACACTTTGAGAGCGAGCGGTATTTTTGGGGAGTCGCTCGCAAAAATATTTTACAATTTTGCCGATTCCTACTATAATATCCAACTCAAAAAAACCCGTTTTCATACAGTTAAAGGAAAAAGATGAATAAATATTTAGAACAGCTAGTCGAGCTTTCAGCCATTGATAAAGATATCGACGATTTCACGCCGCGCCTTGAGAAGGTTCAAAGCGTTTTTAAAAAGCGACTAAGGACGAGCAGGCGGCGATTTTGGCGCAGATCGAGGAAGCGACCACGAGCGTGACCGAGCTAAAAAAATCAAAAAAATCTCAAACCAACGCACATATAGCCGAATTTGAGCGCGAAAAATAAAAGACGTCGCCAAAAAAAGCGGCGTGGCAAAAAAACCGAAAAAGAGATAAAGGCGCTTCAACTAGAAGATGAGCTGGCTAAAGAGCAGCTAGAAGCCGCAAATGAAGAGGTCGAAAGACTAGAAAAAAATCATAGATAGCAAAAATGCGCTTAAAAAGCGAGCTTGAGGCGAAGGCTGCGGAGCTTGGCGGACTTAGCCAAAATCGAGAGCGAAATTTCGGCCGAGGTTGGCGCCATCGAGCAGCAAAGAGATGAAATGTATGCTAAGAAAAAAATAAGTTAGTCGGCGAGATGAATCAAAAAAATCTTGACCTTTTACGAGAAAAATCCGCAAATGGGCGCACAACACAGCCGTCGTGCCTGTCAAAAAAAGCAGGCCTGCTATGGCTGCTTTATGCAGATAAACGACAAGACTTATTCTGCCGTTATTAAGGGCGAAGATATCGTGACATGCCCTCACTGCGGCCGAATTTTATACAAAGAAGCGGCGAACTAGCCTTTAAATTTGATAATAATTTATTACGTTTTAGTCCTCGCGGCGTTTGCCTTGGGGGCTTTACCGCTTGTGATTTTAGCTTTTAAGAAAAAAGTACAGAGCCTCGATCCCTGCTAGATTTTTTTGTTTAAAAAAATCCCAAATTTGACGCCTCGCACGTGCATTTTCATGCGTGCAGTTTTGGCGAAGTGCGCTCTATCGCGCCGCTAGTTAGTAGATTTAAAGACGCGGCCACAGTCTCGGTCGTAACCAAAACCGGCTTTGACGAGGCGAAAAAGATCACGTCAAATACGCGCTTTTTACCGTTTGAGATATTTTTTTACCGTTTTGGCTAAAAGCCTGCAAAAAAATCACGGTCATTTTTGAGGCCGAGCTTTGGTTGGGGCTTGTTTTTTTGGGCCAAATTTAAAGGCTCTCGCGTCATTTTGATAAACGCTAGGATTTCTGACAGGAGCTACAAAAGTTATCTCAAATTTAGCTTTTTTTATAGATATTTGTTTAAATTTATAGATAAAATTTACGCTCAAAGCGATTTGGATAAACAGCGTCTACAGCGGCTCGGCGCCAAAAAAATATCGTCGTTAGCGGTAATATAAAAATCAGCCTTTTTGCCAAGCCCGAGTAGAAATGTACGACAAGCCAAAAGAGCGCGTGATCGTGCTAGCTAGCACTCATGCGGGCGAAGAGGAGCTGATTTTGCGCGATTTAAATGTGAGCGCAGACGACAAGCTGATTTTTAGCTCCGCGTCATCCTGAGAGATTTTGCGAGGCGGGCGAGATTTTGGCTAAATTTGCCGTAAAAAAACGGACTAAGTTTTTGCTAAATTTGAGCGAAACTAAAAATTTTCGATGCGCAGTGCGTGTTAGTCGATACGATGGGCGAGCTGGTAAATATTTACAAATTTAGCAACGTCGTCGTGCTCGGCGGTAGCTTCGTGCCAAACGTAGGCGGACACAATCCTATCGAGGCGGCGCAGTTTGAAAAACGCCGTGATAAGCGGGGAATTTATATTTAACCAAAAGGCTCTGTATGGCGCGGTGGACGGTATAGAAATCTGCAAAAAGCGGGCGAGATAAATTCGCTTTTAAAAGCAAGATTTACCAAAAAGCAAAAATAGTCGCCAAAGGCGATGCGAGCGAGATTTTAAAAAGATATTGAGGAAAATTTATGAAAGAAGAAAAAAAGCATATAAACTGCTGGCGATCCAGGAAGGCATCTCAAACAATGAGGCAAAGGAGCTGATCGACGCTGGGCTGGTTAGCGCAAAAGGGCAAAAGGATCGCCGTGGCGCGCGCGATGATGAGCGCGGCGACTAAACTTTAACGTGCAAAAGCTGCCTCGTCCAAGCGTGATTTTCGAGGATGAAAAACCTGATCGCGATTGATAAACCGGCGTTTTTAACGTCGGAAAAAAGTGAGCGAAATGTATAAATTCCCGCTGCTTCACAGGCTCGATAAGGAAACTAGCGGAGTGCTTTTTGCTCGTGAAAAACGAGGAATTTCAAAAAAAGCGATCGAGGAGTTTAAAAACTGCCGCGTAAAAAAAGAGTACGTCGCAGCGGTCAAGGGTATCGTGAGTGAGGAATTTGAGCGTAAACGAACCTATAATCACACTAAAAAAACAGGGGCGGCGCGTTTTCTAAAATCTCGCCAAACGGCAAAGAGGCCTTTTTCGCACGTAACTCCAGTGATGGTCGCAGGCAAAAAAAGCCTCGTAAAAAGTTGAAATAAAAACTGGCAGAACGCATCAGATCAGAGTGCATTTAAATCACGCGGGATACGGAATCGTCGGCGATGAAAAAAATACGCTAAAAAATAAATCCGCGAGAATGTATCTGCACGCCTATAAAATCGAGCTTTTAGGTTATAAATTTGAGGTCAAATTGAGCAGTGATTTTTAATAGACTCGGTTTTGAATTTTCAAGAAATTTTGAGATTTAAAGAGCGATAAAGCTTAAATTTAATAAAAATACGCGCTTTAGCTATAAATGTAAATAAAAGGTAGAATGTGTTTGAACAAATCAGCGAGTCGTTTCGTTTAGCCGTTAGTAAAATTCGTTTCGTAGACGATGAAAAAAAGCGCTAAATAATGCGCTTGACGTACTTAAAAAAAGCACTGCTAAAAGCCGATGTTCATCACAAAGTTACCAAAGAGTTGCTAGCTCTCATCGAGGCTGATCTAAAAGCAAAGCGGAATAGGCCAAAAAGCAGTTTTTAGATGCGATAAAGTCACATTGACGAAGGTTTTAACCGCGCCGGGCAATCAAGGCTTTGTCTTTGCGCCCGTGGCTCCTACGATCGTGCTAATGGCTGGCTTGCAAGGTAGCGGAAAAAAACCACTACGACGATAAAGCTAGCAAATTATCTAAAAACTTAGAAAGAAAAAAAGTTTTGGTCGCGGCGTGCGATTTGCAACGCTTGGCGGCCGTCGAGCAGCTTCGTCAGCTTTGCGAAGCAAACGAGATAGAGCTTTTTAGCATAGAAAAACGAAACCGATCCGCTAAACGTAGCCAAACAAGCGCTAGCTAAGGCAAAAAAAGCGGGCTTTACGACGTTCTTTTGGTTGATACGGCGGGACGCCTAGCGATAGATGAAGCTTTGATGAAGCAGATAAAAGATATCAAATCAGCGCTTGATCCGCATGAAATTTTTCTACGTAGCAGACGCCATGAGCGGACAAGACGGCGTAAAAACGGCAAGTACGTTTAACGACGCGCTAAAAAAATAAGCGGAGTAGTGCTAAAGCAAATTTGACTCGGATAGTAAAGGCGGCGTAGCTATAGGCATAGCAAAAACAGCTAAATATACCTCTTAGATTTATAGGTATCGGCGAGAAAGTCGGCGATGTGGAGAGCTTTATCCCTGAACGCATCGTGAGCCGTATAATGGGCGAAGGCGACTTGGCAACATTGGTTGAGAAAACTAGCGCCGTGATAGACGAGCAAGAAGCAAAAAGAATAAATAAAAAAAGATTAAAAAAAGGGCAGTTTAACTTTAACGATTTTTTTGTCGCAAATGGAAAGCGTCAAAAAGCTTGGAAATATGAAAAGCTTAATCGGTATGATACCGGGCCTCTCAAGCGTGGCAAATCAGATAAAAGACATAGACCTTGATAACTCGAAGGAAATTTTTGCATATCAAAGCTATGATAAATCTGATGACACAAAAAGAGCGCGAGAATCCTGATTTGCTAAACAACAGCCGAAAAAAAGACGTTTAGCCGCTGGATCTGGGCTATCTCAAGTAGAGGTTAATCGCTTTTTAAAGCAGTTTGAAAACGCATCGAAAAATAGCAAAGAGGTTTTCTGGTAAAGAAGGCCTAAAAGGGCTTGAAATTTACTAAACCAAGCTAAAAAATACTCACCCTAATTAAAGGGCTTAAACTTTGGCTACGAGCGTGGCTAAATTGAAGCCTATTTAAAAACAGAAGGAGAAATATAATGGCAACAGTAGTAAGACTAACGAGGATGGGACGTAAGAAAAAAACCTTTTTATCGTATAGTCGTAACAGATAGCAGAAAAAAAGAAGAGACGGCGGCTGGATAGAGTCGATCGGTTACTACAACCCGATGGTTGAGCCTGAGGTGGTAGAATTGACGCTGAGCGCTTGGCTTATTGGAAAGGTGTCGGTGCGAAACTTAGCGATAGGGTTGCAAAAATAACTAGCAAATAATTAAAAAAATGGTAGAAATACTTTTTACTTGAATATGCTAAGCTCATCGCCGATTTTCCTGAAAAAGTGAAACTCGAGCGAGTCGAGCTTGGCGGTACTTTGCCGAGCTGATAATTTACGCCGATAAAGTCGATACTGGCAAACTTATCGGCAAAGACGGCAGGATGATAAACGCGATAAAGACCGTAATCGTAGGCTATAAAGCTAAAGATGCGACGTCATACCGCGTTACGGTAAAAGCCTCTTGAATGAACTTATAGAAGTCGCACTTCTTGGCAAAACTGTAGGGACTAAAAGGGGTTTGTCAAGCTTCATAATAAGGGCGACTTTCCTAATCAATTTAAAAAAAGACGCTATATTTTTGCGACAAAGATGGCAAAGAACTTATCGTAAAAAGCTACAATCATGCAAATGATACAATCTCTTTTTTTGGTTTTGAAGATATAGATAGCGCAAAAAAACTCTCACCAATAAAATAATCTACACCACAAAAGAAGAAACTAGAAAAAAACTGCAAGCTCAAAAAAAGGCGAGTTTTTTTCTATTTTGATGTTATTGGTTGCGAAGTTTACGAAAAATAGCCAAAGGCTAGGCGAGGTGGAGGATATAGACGAGGTTGGCGCAAATCATCTATTTTTGGTAAAAACCGATGAAAAATTTGAATGCTAAGGGATTGGAAAAAAAGTTTTTACATTCCATATATCGACATCTATATAGAAAAAAAGTAGATGTGGAAAAAATAAAAATTTACACCAAAAAAACGCTATTTTGATTTTTAGAAAAATTCCTAATGAAATGTACCTTTTGTTACGCTTTTTTTGAAAGCCTTGTGCGGCCTTATTTTTGAGGATAGTATTTTTAAGTCGCGCTACAAAAGAGAAACTTATTTCGATTGTTTTTTTTAAATCCTCGTGATTTTAGCACGGATAAGCATAAAAAAAGTAGATGACTATATGGTTGGCGGTGGTGCGGGACTACTTATGGCATGTCAACCTCTTGATGGTACTTTAAATTTTTTACTAAAAAACGAACCAAAAACTCACATTGTTTTTCTTGCGCCTGCCGGGAAAAAATTTACTCAAAACGATGCTAGACGTTTGGCAAAAAAAGGGCATATTTGTCTAGTTTGCGGCAGGTATGAAGGTATAGACGAGCGTATGGTGGAAAAAAATATGCAGATGAAATTTTTGTATCGGCGACTTTGTGATGACGGGTGGCGAGCTGGGGGCGCTTTGTATTTCTGATGCGATTTCTCGCAATATCGACGGAGTTTTAGGAAACAATGAAAGTCTTGAAGTTGAGAGTTTTGAAGGGAATTTACTTGAGGCTCCGTCTTTTACAAAAACCCAGTGATTACAAAGGTTCTGGTGTGGTTTCAGCGTTTTTAAAGGGAGACCATGCTAAAATCAGAGCTTTGAAAAATAATATGGCGTTCTTAAAAACTAGGTTTTTTCGTCCGGATTTATACCGAAAATTTGAGCCGCCGACTAAGGAAAAAATATGAGAAACAAGTATATTGAGGCGTTTGAACAAACTCAAATAGCCCAAAAGTCTGTGCCTGATTTTCGCGCTGGAGATACTTTGCGTATAGCTATCCGCATTAAAGAGGGCGATAAAACGAGAATTCAAAAATTTTGAAGGTATCTGCATAGCAAGACGCGGAAGCGGGACTGGCGAAACATTTATCATCAGAAAAAAATCGGTGCAAATAGCGTAGGCGTAGAGAGAATTTTTCCCTATCTATAGCGAAAGTCTAGAGAGCATAACCGTTCTAAGACAAGGTCGCGTTCGCCGTGCTAAGCTATTTTATCTACGTGATAGACGCGGTAAAAGCCGCTCGTATTAAAGAGCTTAAAAAAATAATTTTACTCCTTGCAAAAAGTCTAGTTTTTAGGCTTTTTGCCTTCTTTCTATATTCTTCAAATTTTAAAAAAACACTTAATTGAGATCAATCCTTTTTATCTAAAAATTAGAGTTACAATGTCGTTATTATTTTTATAATAAGGGTTGTAAATGGAAAAAATCGTATGGCAAAATGACGTATTTAACGGCGTTACTATAGCTAAGCTTTTTGATGGGCCGCACAGCAAGGAAATACGCATAAATTTAGAAAAAGGCGCTCAAATGAAGGAACATAAGGCTCCTGGCGCTATCATGGTGCAGGTTTTAAGCGGCAAGATAGAGTTTGGCGTTGGTGATGAGAATGTTATCTTGGGTGCACTTGATATGATTACGCTTGAGCCAAATGTCTTGCACGCTTTGACTGCTTTGGAAAATAGTATCGTAAGGCTTAGCTTGAGCAAAAATGACGATGTAAGTAGGGTTTTTAGAGTCTTAAAAACTTAGTCTCTGTTCTTATAAAGCTACCGATAAATAATTAGTCTATAGAATAGCTGTAGTGGTGCTACGCAAGGAAATTTTTGGCACCAAAACAGGACAATGAAAAGAGCTTAATATAGGCAACTCTGCTGGGGCTTTGGCGGGATTGCCTACATTATGGTAGTTCACTTTACCATATTGGTATCGTTTCATAAGGTGTTTTAAGCCTTTTTTAATAATCGGTTTGTCTCTAAGTGGCAGCGGCGAAGTCATTAATCTCCATAAAGCCTTATGTGTATAAGGTTTAGCTTTAAATTTTATAAAATTTATATAATAGCGCATAACTAGAAGCGCTTTTTGTCAAACTTTATTACATGGGTCTAAAAAAATAAAGTAAAAAACCAGATATAAAAAAATAAGCAGATTTAAATTTAATGCTAGAAAAATTTTCTTAAATTATAAAAAAACTAAGCTTTTGTCAGTCTGCATTAAAAAAATACAAATTTAAAAACCATATAAAATTTGATAGCCGTCAAAACCGCTCAAAAAAATCAAAATTCAAACCATCAAACTCTTTCAAGAAAAAAATTAATATAACATTTTTAAGTTTAAGCTCTATTTTAACTATAGAATAATAAAAATAAAAAAAGTTAATAATTTAGAAATTTAGAAACATTATCTAATTTATTTGGTGCTTGTATTTAAAAAAATATATAATATTTAAAAAGTTGCAATAATTGCGTTATTTTGGCTACTTTAAAAGATAAATTAAGCTAGCACGAATAGATAAAAAAATAACAAAAATAGTAATAAAAAAATAAATAGAAAAATTAAACTTTTAATTTAAATATCAGTTTAATTGCGCTATAGTTTCACTATTCAATTTCATCACAAGGAGTACCATTATGGGAACCAGAAGAGAACACGACTTCATAGGTGAGCTAGAGATAGCTGATAATGTATATTACGGCGTACAAACATTTAGGGCGCTTGAGAATTTTCATATGAGCGGACGTCCGTTGAAAGAATATCCTTATTTTATCAAAGCATTCGCCCAGATCAAAAAAGCCGCCGCGCTAGCAAACAAAGAAGTAGGTGTTTTGGCTGCTGATAAAGCCGACGCTATCGCAAAAGCTTGCGATAGACTAATCGCTGGCGAATTCAGAGATCAATTCGTCGTTGATATGATCCAAGGTGGTGCTGGTACTAGCACAAATATGAACGCAAACGAAGTTATAACAAACATCGCGCTTGAAAGCCTTGGCTACAAAAAAGGTGAGTATCAGTATCTACATCCAAACGACCATACGAATTTGGGTCAAAGTACCAACGACACTTATCCAAGCTCGATTAAAGTTGCTGCTTATGCAAAGCTTACCGACCTTTTAAAAGGCTATGGAGCTTTTTAAAAAGATGAGCTTGAAGCCAAAGCAAAAAGCATTTAAAGACATCATCAAAAATGGGACGCACAGAGCTAGAAGATGCCGTTCCTACCACACTTGGCAATACATTTAACGCATTTGCTACTTACATCAAAAAGCGACATCGAAAAAAATCACTGCCGCACGCGAATCAATGACATATCTAAATATGGGTGCAACTGCGATAGGTACAGGTATCAACTGCCATCCTGATTATAAATTTGTAGTCGAGAAAAAACTAAAAGAGATCACTGGTGTTAATTTTAAACCAGCTGAGGACTTCATCGCAGCCACACAAGACACAGCAGATTTCGTTCACGTTAGCGGCGCGCTAAAAACCGCTGCCGTTCGCCTCTCAAAGATCGCAAAACGACCTTCGCCTTATGAACTCAGGTCCAAGATGCGGACTTCACGAGATAAATTTACCACAACTTCAACCAGGCAGCTCTATCATGCCAGGTAAAGTAAACCCAGTCATCGCAGAAGTCGTAGGCGAGGCATGCTATGAAGTCATCGGCAATGACGTTACTATCATGCTTTGCTCTGAGAGAGGCGAATTTGAGCTAAATGCGTTTGAACCAGGCATCGCTTATGCGTTATTTAACTCTATCTTCATCCTTGAAAATGCGATGAGAACGCTAGCTGAGAAAGCTATCAGAAATTTAACTGCAAATCCAGAAGAGTGCTTAAAAGCAGTGCTTGGCTCAGTCGGTATCGTGACTGCGTTTAACCCGTACATCGGCTACGAAAAATCTGCAAGCATCGCTAAAGAAGCGTTGCAAACAGGCAAAGCCGTAGGCGATATATGCCTAGAGAGAGGATATTTGAAAAAAGAGGAGATAGACAAGATCCTAGAGCCTAAAAATATGCTAAACCCTCACATGGGTAAATAATTTAGAATAAAAGTCGTGGAGCGCCGAAGTCAAATTCGGCGCCTTTTAAATGTAGTAAGTAAAAAAATCTAATACAAGGAGTTTTTTTCTATGGATATAATGCTGATTTTACAGATTATAGTCCTACTCGGAGGTATCTACCTGGGCGTTAGGCTAGGCGGTATGGGTGTCGGCTATGCCGGCGGTCTTGGTGTTGTCGTTTTAGCGATGCTTGGTATGAAGGTGGAGATGAGCGGTATTCCGATGGACGTTATCCTCATTATCGCTTCAGTTATTTCTGCGATTACTGCGATGCAAGTTGCAGGAGGACTTGATTATTTGGTTCAGGTCGCATCTAAAATTTTGCGCAAAAATCCAAAACAAATCAACTACCTAGCGCCTATCGTTACCTATCTGCTTACGATACTAGCGGGCACTGGTCACACTGCGTTTTCTATGATTCCTGTTATCGTAGAGGTTGCTAAAACGCAAAACATCAAACCTAGCGCGCCTCTTGCGCTTTCGGTCGTTTCATCTCAAGTAGCGATCACCGCTAGCCCTATATCTGCGGCTTTTGTTGCGATGAGCGGCGTTTGCGAGCCTCTAGGTGTTAGCTATCCGATGCTACTTTTTATCTGCATCTCTACTACTTTCGTTGGTATGCTTATTACAGCCTTTATCGTAAATAAATTTTATGATCTAGATCTCTCAAAAAGACCCTATCTATCAAGATAGACTAGCCAGAGGAGCTGTTGCTGAGGTACAAGAGGCACAATATCACGAGCTTAAACCTTATGCAAAAAGATCGGTTGCGATATTTGCTATCGGCGTTTTAGTAGTTGTTTGCTATGCACTTGCTATTTCAAAGAGTGTGGGTTTAATCGAAAAACCTATCCTAACCAGAGATAACGCTATCATCAGCTTTATGCTTACTATCGGTTTCCTCATCGCTACGCTTTGTAAGGTCGATACTAGCAAATTGCTTTCAACCAGCACTTTCCAAAGCGGTATGAACGCGTGCATATGCGTCATCGGTATCGCATGGCTTGGTACTACATTCGTTAACGGCCACATCGATAGCATCAAAGAGGTAGCTAAAAACGTCGTTACTCAGTATCCATTTGTACTAGCCGTTGCTCTATATTTCCTAAGCTGCTTGCTATACTCTCAAGCTGCAACCACTCGCGTTATGATGCCTGCGGTCGCTGCTGCGCTAGGGTATGACTACGCCTGAAAAACTCAGGCCAATCTGGATCCTGGTTGCTTCATTTGCCGCTGTTTCAGGATTATTTGTACTTCCTACATATCCTACGACTTTGGGCGCTATCGCTATGGACGATACGGGAACGACAAGAGTTGGTAATTTGTATTTAACCACTCATTCTTCGTGCCTGGCACCATCATGGTTGCTCTTTCGGTTGCGTTAGCATTCCTCATCGCTCCTGTTCTTCTCTAGAATTTTGAGCTACCTTTAGCCGAGACTTCGCTCTCGGCTTTTTTTAAACTGAGGACTTTTTTCATGAAACGAATCGGATTTTAGGCGGCATGGGACCGCTAGCTACGATAGATCTATACGCCAAGATCGTAGAACTCACAAACGCCGCAAAAGATCAGGACAACATCCCCATCGTAATCGACAACCACCCGCAGATCCCTCGACCGCACGGCGTATATCCTGCACGGAGGCGAGGATCCGTTTCCTTTTATGAAAGAGTCCGCGACGAGGCTCAAAAACGCGGGCTGTGAGGCTATCTGCATAGCTTGCAACACGGCTCACTATTTTGCCAAGCGACTAACGCAGGAGTGCGGCGTAAATATCCCTGCACATCGCCAAAATCGCGACCACGTCGATAAAGTCGAATTTCCCGCACGCCAAAAAGATCGCCATCATCGCCACCACCGGCACGATAGCGGCTAAAATTTACGAAAACGAGCTGATCTCCGCAGGTCTAGAGTGCGTAAAAATCCCGGAAAATTTGATGACAAACATCATGGACTGCATTTACAAGGGCGCAAAAGCAAACAAGCTAAAAGAGTACGTCGAGCTCTTTAACGACACGATCGCGGCTATCGAGGCCGACGCATATATCGCGGCTTGCACGGAGATACCGCTGTTTTTTTACCGTACGCAACGAAAAAAAGATAAATTCGTAGACGCTACTCTCGAGCTTGCTAAAGCAGCTGTCAAATTCGGCCTAGAAAAATAACCAAATTTGCGTCTAAACGGCGCAATTTACCCCTCTTAAAAACAAATTTTTATAAAAATCCAAGCTAAATTTAAAGGATAAACGATGAATTTGGCGAATTTAAAAAAATGCGAAAAACTTTGAGTCTAGCAAGCCTGCTTTGCGAACAAAAATCCGCAGCTAGCGGAGCGGATAAAAGCAAAAATGAGTTTTTATATATCTCTTGCTTTGAGGATAGAAATTTTAGGCGCCGAAAAACCTCGTTCGCTGCGAGATCGGCTCGGCTAGCTACGTGCTGGCGCTGCTTTGTAAATACTCGCTTGACGCGGCTAAATTTGACGAGCAAACGCGTGAATATTTTGACGAGCTAGATGAAGGGTACCTAAGCGGCGAGTGCAACGTCGGTGAGGAGGAGTTTGAGCAGATCGCTGAATTTTTAGATGATTGTGAAAAATATCGTGATCGATAGCTCCTTTTTGGCGCATTCGGACGCGAAAAAAATATTCGAGTTTTTTTGCAAATGCTCGGTAAAAATGTCGTTTTGGCTGACGGCGAGCAGAGTGAGTTTGAAACGGACGGCGAGCTAGCGCCGCTAAAAGAGCCAGAGAGCTTTGACGGTAGCGTCGTATTTTTTATGGATGAGGCGGACGGGTCAATTTGAGCGGTGAAACGAAAGAGCTAATCGGCTCAGCGTCGTTTGCTGCGGCCGCAAAGGTAAAAGATGGCGATATAGTGAGCGTGCAGGGCTAATGGCGCCGACGTTGTGGCTAAACTTTAAGCTAGAGCCGCAGATGAAGGGCACGGTTGCGCTTTGTAGGGCAGAAATTTAGCGGATACGCCTTTAAGCTGGTTAAAAATCGTAAAAAAACGGTGCAGTAGCTAGCAATTTGGCGGATGGATTTATCCGCCGAGGCACGCTACACTCAATTTAATCTCAAAACTCGGCGTCATAACGTCAATTTGACTCGGCAAGTATGGCTTTTTTTGGATGGGCGAGTAAAATGTGAACGCCAAACCAAAGCAGGATTTGCTCGCAACCGCCACTCTAAAAATCTAAATTTTATCTCTATGCCAAAGTTAAACTTTAAGCTAAATAAAATTTTATCCAGATGCACGAATTTAGTAAAAAAATCGCCTCAAAAGCGCGTAATATTCGCTTTTATAGCGCTTTTTAAAACGAAAAAAAGGGTATAATGGCCGCATGAGAAAAATATTTTTTTGATTTTTTTACCGATTTTGGCGTTTTCTTTTTAGCCTGAGCGTACTCGGGCGCAGAGGACGGCAGGCCCTACACAGTGATAAACATCAGCGACGAGAAGGAATTCGTCTGCAAAGAGGAGATCCTCGCCTACGACCGCAAGCTGTATTTTTTTGCGACATCGCTAGCGGCGCACTGCCGAAGGTCGACGATAAAACTTTTCAGCCCTTGCGGAGGTGAGATTTCGCGAGGAAAAGGGCGGTATGCGTATCTACGTCGTGCCGCGTGCGAGCTCTCGTCTGATCTCGTCTAGCGAGCCTCTTTACGGCGCATCCGCAGTGTCGTTTAGCAAAAAAATGGCGGCGCAGCCAAACGCCACGTCATCGTGATAGATCGAACTGAAGCGAATTTAAAAAAAGCAAACAAACGCGGGAATACTTTCGCCCCGATATTTGAGCAGATGACCGCTCCTAGCGTCGGACCGCTCGATCTAAACAAGGCCCCGATAGAAAGCAGCGATAGCAACGACATAAACATGTACCTGGATGTGAAAAAAAGCTATGATGCCAAACGCTACGACGACACGATAGCCACGATCCAAACGGCGCTAAGGCGCTACCCAAACAGCATTTTTGCCAGCGAGTTTTTGCTATACAGACTGCGTGCTTTGGATAAAATTTTAGACTCGCAAAATAGCTTTGAAGGCCTTGGCGCGGCGGATGTCGCAAGCGAGGGTCGCGCGTGGATGAGGCGGTTCGTGTCGGACGAAAACTATCCCGAGGTGCTCTATCTAGTGACCAAAGCCTACCTCAGACAGGAGCTCGTTAGCGACGCGAACTACACGCTAGATATCCTCATGAACGAGCATCCAAACTCAAATTTTACCAAGCTAGCCGTCCTTGAGTTTGCCGACAGGCTCTACGTCACGGGTAGGCAGGACGAGGCGGTAAAGATGTACGAGGACGTGCTGTACTCGGCGCAGACGCTAGACGTCGCTAGCCGCGCGGCTCTGAGCCTCGTGCAAGGCAGCATCGACAAGGCCAAATTTGACCGCGCCAAGGACTTTATGCTTAAAATCTTAAACAGAAATCAAGAGTACCTGCTAAACGACGCGTCAAAACTAACGACGCTGGCTGGGGTATTTCACGAGAAAAAAATATGGACGATATCGCCGCGAGATTTATGAAATTTTACTCGCTCGTCTAAATAAAAAAACGACGATGAGTACGAAACCGTGCTAAAAAAATCTAGGCATCGCGCTAACGGGCACGCCAGACACTCAAAAAAAGCATACGAATACCTAAAAAGATACCAAAGCGAGTTTGCGGACGGGCAGTACGCCGCTATCGTGCAAAATGCGCTAGATAAGCTATTTTTTTCGCTAGAAACGACGAGAGCAACGCGACAAAGCTGCACGAGCACTACGACGCGCTCATCGAAAAAAATACGGTAAAACAGACGTCGGCGCCAAGGCGCTAAAAGAGCAGGTCGCGCTCTATCTAAAAGAGCGTAAATTTGACTCCGTCCTGCGCTATACCCAGGCCGTGCGCGATCTAAACGATACGGACGCTAGCGCGGTATTGGATCAGGCGGCGTTAATTGGCAAATGAAGCTATCCGTCAAAACGATTGCGTTACGGCTGTAATTTGACCGAAAATTATGGCGTGGGCGAGAAAAATCGGAGCCAATTTAAGCTCTTTGACTGCTATATGCGTCATCTCGTTCTGCCGCCGCGCACGATCTCGCCTCGCAAAATATCCTTGCGCCAGACATGCTCGACCGCGTGGAGTGGCTCATCAAATTAGCCTCCGTTTTGATAAAGACGCAGAAGTATAACGACGCCTTGCGCGTAGCTGACGAGGCGCTGGCTATCGCGTCTAGGGCAGGGAGTATGCCGACGTCTCGCCCGTACTTTTTTTATAGATTTGAGGCGCTGATGGGGCTAGGCAGGCTCACTGATGCTGCCGCGACGATAACGGCCGTCGAGACGCTACGCAAAAAAACGACTTTAAGGTCATCGAGCTCTACGACCGCATGGCCGAGGCGACGTACGGCGCGAACGACTTTTTAAACGCGTCGGTTTACGCCAAAAAGGCGATCGACCCTACAAAAAAACGCCTGCATATCGCCACCTTTAGCCCGAAAAATCGACTTTGAGTACATCGGCTCGCTAAGTAAGCTGGGTAGGCTGGACGAGGCTTTGCAAGCCGCGCAAGATCTCGTAGATACGCGCCCTAGATCCCGAAAAATAGACTACGCGCGCTAGCTCAGATCTCGGAAATCTACATCAAACTAAAACGCGAAAGCGAAGCAAAGCCGTATCTGCAGGAGTGCGTCAGCTCAAATTTGCAAAGCTCATGGAAGGCCATCTGCGCCGAGCAGATGAAGCTCGTGGAGTAAATTTACCCTTATTTTTAATTTTTTTAAACCCGCTCACATTGAGCCCGAAAGCTTGGGCCAATTTGAGTCTGATCGCCGTACTTTTTAGCTTTGTATCGGGCCTAGGCTCGTGCGAGATGCGGTGCTATCTTTTTTTATCCGTAGATATCTTAGGGCAAACGGGTCACATTAAAGCGTTTTGACATTAAATTTGACTTTTTGTCTGATTACATTTGCCAAGCGGCGGCAAAACGTACAATTTTTCAAAAACGTAGCTACGTTTTTTTACTATCACATTAATCCCCAAATTTGAGGCGCTTTACTACGTCAATTGGTTTAATTTCTAAAAATAAGCGCTTTTAAAGGAGCTAGCCGTGAACGCAAAATTTCAAGCCGAGATGAAAGAGCTGGACGAGAATGTGCCGCAATCTCTGAGGATGAAAAAAAGGCGGTACGATAGGCATAGGGTTTATCAGGCGGGCGACTATGGTATTTTGGGCGACTTTGGTTTTTATGTTTTTATGTTGAAGACGAGCTAGGGTATTATGTATATTCTTATGCCGCTAGTAGAGATACGCACGCATATTCATTAAATTTATATCTTTTTATGGGGATAATTTTAGCTATTTATATAGCATTTTGCTATTTAAAAATTAGTAAAGCTAAGCGATATAGTTTGCTTTTTATTGAGGAACGGGAACGTAGTCTGATTGGGTTTAGGATCGAAAAATTGTGCTACTTTTTGCTTTAGTTTTATCTCTGCCTTTATTTTTTTGGCGGCAATTTGACGGAAAAATAGCGGCGTAGCATTTGGACTTTTTATATTTATATACGGCTTTGCCGTAGCTCCGATTTTTATTAATTTTTACAATATGCTATTTGCGCAACCGAAGGGTCTATTCCCCAAAAGCAAGATTCGGTAAATTTAATGATAGACGGGGTTAAATTGTATGTAAGTCGATTTGGATGCAAAATTGCAAATATCCATGAAAAATCTTAAAAAATCGCTACGATTTGCAAAGGCTCGTTAGGCGTGCGACTGCGACACTATTTGCATTTTTATTTATTGTTTCATGGTTTATGGATTTTTGTTTGGACGCTGCACAGCGTTGTTCTTCTAGTATTTCTTTTTACGGCGGTACTCTTGCTTGTATGTGTAATCAAAATTTATCAAAGCGGCAACCGAGAAAAAAATATAGCAAGCTTTTTATAAAAAAACAGCGTCTTAGCTTGGCGATTTTTTTGCGGTCGAGAAATTTGACTTTATGTCCCATGATAGTTTTATAGATAGCCTCAATCGCCAGAAATAAAGTAAATATATCTAGTTTGCTTGTATATAATTTAGGCGTGCTTTTTGGTCTGGTTGTTTTTTTGCGGCATGCTATCTGTTTAACCGAAGTACGTATATCCCAAAAAGACGAAGCATAATTTTGTAAATTTGAGGGGCGTTTGATGTGGTTTTTGTGCTCGGCACGGCGGTAAATTTAAGCGGCACGGACACGGCTTTTTTTTGGGGCTTGGTCAATTTGCGGCGCATGATAAATTTGATAGGTTTTTGTAAAATTTAGACCGTTTAAATTTGGCTTTTCAAATTTTACTGTGTCTTTTTATTTTGGATTTGCGAGCAAGCTTAATTTGGCGAGAGTAGAATCAACAAAGCCAAATTTAAAACCGCTTTTGAAATTTGGATTTTAACCGTGCGAGATCAAATTGACCGTAAATTTGATAAAAAAAGCTGCTTTGCAAATGGGTTCAATTTGACGAAACGGCGGCTAAATTTACGCGGTAAAGCTTTCAAACTTTAGCCGGCCTTTTTTTGGGGTAAATTTGAAAAATCAGCCCCTCGTCGTCTTGTTTGATTAGCGTATCTTGCGCGTCTTGTTTTGGTACCGGCGAGATCTTCGTATAGACTTCGATCAAGCCCTCGTACGCAGTGTGAAAGACGCCCTCCGGCTCAATGAAGGTTTTTTGCTTTAGCGGGTACTCCTTCATATAGCTTTCCATACATTCTTAAACACCGGAGCTGCTGTGCGTCCGCCGCCCTCGACCTTTCGCATCGGCGTGTTGTCGTCGTTGCCGTACCACACGACCACCTCTACTTCGGGCGTAAATCCGCAAAACCACGCGTCGATGTTGTTATTTGTCGTGCCCGTTTTGCCCGCGACCTGCACGCCGTTTAGCCTCGCGCTTTGTCCCGTGCCGCGCTCCACGACCGTCCTCATCATATCAGTCATCAGATATGCCTGCTCGGGCTCAGTCACGAACGTCCGCTCAGGCTCAAAAACCGCTTCTAAATTTCTGATAGTTTATGATGCGTTTTATCAGGCTTGGCTCCACGATCTCGCCGCCGTTTGGAAACATCGAGTAAAATTTAGCAAACTCTAATGGCGAGATGCCAAAGCTGCCAAGCGCGATGGATAGGTTTTTAGGGATGTTTTTAAAGCCCATTTCGGTTAGTTTTTTATACGCCGTATCGAGCCCGATCTCGTCGAGTAAATTTATCGTGGCGAGGTTGCGCGACTGGCGCAGAGCCTCTCGTAGCGTGATATAACCCTGAAAGCCGCCGCTGTAGTTTTTCGGACGCCACTCGTACTGGCTACCTTCGTTAAAAACTCTTGAGATATCGGCCGCCTTGCTCATCGGCGAGTAGCCCATATCTAGGGCGATCTGGTAGATAAAAGGCTTAAAGCTAGAGCCTGGCTGGCGCATACTCTGCGTGGCGCGGTTGTAGCTGCTTTTGGCGTAGTCTACGCCACCTACTAGCGCGAGGATCTCGCCCGTTTTGGGTAGCGTAACGACGATAGCGCCGTTTAGGATACTGGCGTTTGCGTCCTTGTTACGTTTTAGTATCTCGTTGTAGCCGTATTTTAGCGCCTCGGACGCCATATCTTGCACCTTTAAATCGACGCTGGTTTCGATGACATAGCCGCCCGTTTTGATATCCTCAAAGCGCTTGGAGGCCTCTTTTAGCACCTCGTCCACGATGTACGGGGCTTTGTTTTGCGTGAGCGTGTCGTCAAAGACTACGGGTTGCTCGACTAGCGCAGCTTTATACTCGGCGTCGCTGATCCAGCCTAGCGCGTTCATCCTTGATATAACGTTGTTTGCGCGGCTAAGCGATAGATCTAGGTGGCGGGTCGGGTCGTAAGTGCTGGGCGCTTTTGGTAAGCCCACTAGGATAGCAATCTCTTTTTAGCGTGAGCTCGCTGAGCTCCTTTCTAAAAGTATCCCTTTGCTGCGGTTTTTATGCCGTGATAGCCGTGCCCTAGATAGACGTGATTTAGATAGCGCTCTAAATTTGCTCTTTGGTTAGCTCGTTTTCCAGCTTCATCGAGATGATCATCTCTTTGACTTTGCGCGTTAGCTTTTTTTCTCTAGTGAGCACCATGTTTTTTTAACGAGCTGTTGCGTGAGCGTGCTCGCGCCCTCGACTAGTTTGCCCGCCTTTATGTCCTTAACGATAGCTCGCGTGATGGCCTCGGGATTTACGCCGCCGTGCTCGAAAAAGCTCGTATCCTCGATAGCTACTAGTGCCTCGATGACGCGCGGCGGGATGTCCTCGTACTTGACGTAGATCCTGTTTTCGTCAAAGATATTTGCGATGAGCTCGCCGTTTCTATCGTAAATGTGAGTCGTGAGCTTTGGCTTGAAGTTGATGATATTTGACGCGTCAAAGCGTGACTTGCGAATAAAGATAAACAAATGCCGCGCTCAGCGAAACAAAGATAATAAATAAAAATCGAAGCTAGAATTCTCATAAAAAAAGGCCTTTTGAAATTTTTCACGTTTAGCCCCATTGCGGTGCTAGTTTCGCCGTTTTGGCTTAGGATGTATTTTTTGTTGAAATTTTCTATCGTCATGGCTCCGGCCTTGCCCTGCCATAGATCTCCCGATAGGTAGTTTTGTAGGTCGGCTTCGTCAAATTTAGCAATTTATACTCGGCAAAGCTGACGTTAAAAAGCTCGAATTTCTCGCCCAAAAAAATATCATCGCGGTTACGATCCTAGCAGTGCTCCCGCTTTGCATTTGTAGCATTTTTTTAGCGCCTCTTGCTTGTCTTTAGCTTTGCCTAAATTTCTACCGCCACATACTACGACGCTATCGGCAAAAACGACTTTTTTTACGTTTTCGTTCGCCTTTAAAAATTGCTCTTTTTTTGCCGCAACGATCTTTTGGACGTAGACGTGCGGTGGTAAATTTTTATCTACGCCGCTCTCGTCATAGTCGAAAAAAACCTGCTCCGATTTAACGCCGTGATCTCGCAAAACCTTAGCTCTAGTAGCCGAGCTTGAAGCCAAAATAATCATCAAAACTCCCTATATGCTATGCCAAGATACGCCGCCAGCAGCGCAAACGCGACGTTTAGCGGGATGAAATAATAAATCGTAACGATGAGGTTTTCGTGAAGCTCGATGTATTCGCTATTTTGTAAGGATTTTTGAGGCTTTGTTTAGGCGGTACGTGACGTAAATGACGTTTAAAAAAATAAAAAAATCCCCAGATCGCCCATTTCGTCGTTAGGATCGTGTTTAGCATAGGATCGGCATTTTTGATCGCATTTTGTTTAGCTAGTATCGCGCCCGTTATCCCCACAACTATGATAGAGCTATAAACGGCATAGCCCAAGCGCTTTAACATAGAGATCATCATTTGATATTTTTTTGCGTATCGCCCTCGATATTTTTTTCATAAAGAAATTGAGCGATGAGTAAAAATTTGGCTTGAAATCCGATAAAAACTACCACTGAGAGAATATGGATAAAGGGTAGGGCGTTGCTAATCTTTGCAAAGGCTATGTTAAATCGGGCATTCGTCCCCTTTGATCTCAGTACTTTCTCGCGCTAAAAGCAAATTTGACGGCGGTAAAACTCGGCGCCAAAAATACGCGAATAAAAATAAACTCATAAACTTATATTTTTCCTTTAAATTTTATCTCGGCTCACAAAATGCAATTTTGAATTTGCTTTGCGGCGTCAAATTTGATCTTGCCACAACCAGCTCACATTCGCTTTTACATTTCACGCCGCAAAACTGCGGTCAAACTTTAAGCAGTTTTCTTAAATTTGACCTATGCGAGCTTATTTTTTTCAAGCCTCGTTTTAGCAAACTCAAACGCCTGCCTGATCGCGTCTTCGATCGCAAGCACGTTTTTACCGCCTGCAGTGGCGAAATCATCCTTGCCGCCGCCATTTCCGCCCTAGAAATTTGAGCTGTAATTTGACCCATTCGCCTGCTTTCAAATCCGCGTTTTTTTCACGCCTGCAGCTAGCGCGATTTTTGCCCTCTTCGTTTACTTGTACGAGCAGGATCGCGGCCTTTTTCGTTCTCGTTTTTAAACTCGTCTATCGTTGTCTTTATATCGCCGCCGTCAATCACCGCGACGCAAAGCTTTGTCTCGTTTACGTTCACCACGGCTAGCGCGTGTGCGTCTTTTGCCTGCCTAGATTTATCTTTTTAGGCTTTTTTTATCTCGGCTTTTAGTTTTTTTACCGCGTTCATAGGCTCGGCGCTTTTTAGCTCGGTTTTTAGCTCTTCGATCTCGCCGCGCCAGGCTTTTTGCGAGATTTAGCGCGGCTTTAGAGCATACGGCCTCGATCCTGCGTACGCCCGCACTCACGCCGCCTTCTTTTGTGATGAAAAACGCGCCGATCTGGCTTACATTTCCCACGTGAGTACCGCCGCAAAGCTCCTTGCTAACCTCGCCGAAGCTTAGCACGCGCACTTTATCGGCGTATTTTTTTCGCCAAATAGTGCGATTGCGCCGCTATTTTTGGCGTCCTCGATGTCCATTATCTCGGTTTTCGCCTCTATATTTTCGCTAATCGCGGCATTGACAAAATTTCTCGATCTTCGTTAGCTCCTCTGCCGTTACGGCTTTTGGATGCGAGAAGTCAAATCTGAGTCTGTTTGCTTCGACGCTAGATCCGGCCTGCGCGATATGTGTTCCTAGAATGCTTCTAAGCGCAGAGTGGAGCAAGTGCGTGGCACTGTGATGGCGCGCGATCTCGGCTCTTTGCTCGCTTACTTTTAGCTTCACGGAGTCGCCGACTTTAAGCTCTTTTTTTAACCGTGACGTTTGATAAATTTGAGCCCAAAAAAAACTTCTGCGTATCTAGTACGTCGGCTGCGCCCGCGATCTCGCCGCTATCGCCCGCTTGTCCGCCGCTTTGCGCGTAAAAAGGCGTCACGTCAAACATCGCCCAGCCTTGCTCGCCTGCTTTTTAAAATTTGGGTTTCTTTAAAGTCCTCGTCAAGCAGCGCTAAAACCTTGCTCGTGCGCTCAAGCTCCTCGTAGCCGCTAAATTTATTTTCGCCGAATTTCTCTAAAAGCGCCTTAAAATCGCCCTTTGCGCTCTTGTCGCCGCTGCCTTTCCAAGCAGCCTTAGCGCGCGCTTTTTGCTCGCTCATTAGCTCGTCAAATTTAGCTTCATCGACTTTGAGTCCTTTTTCGCGTAGCATGTCGGCCGTGAGGTCTAGCGGGAAGCCGAATGTATCGTAAAAGCTTAAACGCTGCCTCGCCGCTAAAAAAATATCTTTCGTGCGCGCTAGCTCGCTCTCAAAAAAAGCTCGAGTCCGCTCGCTATCGTGGCTAAAAACCTCTCTTCTTCGAGTCTGATTTGCTCTTTTACCGCCGCTTTTTTCTCGTTTAGGTAGGCGTAGTGGCCGCCCATTAGCTCGCAGACTTTATCGACGAGGCGGTACATGAATGGCTCTTTTATACCTAGCAAATATCCGTGTCTGATCGCGCGGCGAAGGATACGGCGAAGCACGTAGCCGCGGCCCTCTTTGTCAAACGTTGTGCCCTGAGCTAGCAGGAAAGTCACCGAGCGGATGTGATCGCTGATGACGCGGTAGCTAGCGCCGCTCTCGTAAGCGTAAGGCTTACCGCAAAGCTTTGCGACTTCTTCGATAAGAGGCATAAAAAAGCGAGCTGTCGTAGTTGCTAAATCTGCCTTCCATTATCGCCGTGACGCGCTCAAGCCCCATACCGGTGTCGATGCTAGGGTTTTGGTAGCGGGGTTAGCTTGCCGTCACTACTGCGCTCGTACTGCATGAAAACCAGGTTCCACTTTCAAGAAATCTGTCGCCGTCGCCGCCCATGTAGTCCTCAGGCGTGTTAAAATGCTCGCTGCCCTGGTCGTAGAATATCTCCGAGCACGGTCCGCATGGCCCCGTATCGCCCATCTGCCAGAAGTTATCGTGATCGCCGAATCTATAAATGCGTTCCTTTGCGATGTGCTGTTCCCCATAGCGCAAACGCCTCGTCGTCGCTCTCGTGAACCGTGACATACAAGCGGTCTTTGGGTAGTTTTAGCACCTGCGTGACGAATTCCCACGCATACGCGATCGCGTCTTTTTGAAGTACTCGCCGAAGCTAAAATTTCCCAGCATCTCAAAAAAACGTGTGGTGGCGGGCGGTGTAGCCGACGTTATCTAGGTCGTTGTGCTTGCCGCCTGCGCGGATGCAGGTCTGACAGCTCGTGCGGATCGGCGGAGTAGGGCGCGGCACTTCGCCGCGTAAAATACTCTTAAACGGTACCATGCCGGCGTTTGTAAAAAGTAGCGTAGCGTCGTTTGGCACTAGGGGTGCGGACGGGATGATCTCATGACCTTTGCTTGCAAAAATTTAAATAAGCCTCTCTAATATCCATCGTTTTATTCCTGATTAAAGTTTTAAAAATAGGGCTGATTTTAGCATAAATTTGATAAAAACTTGTTTTGAGGCCTGCTATAAAAAAAGGCGTTGGTAGAGTTTAAAAAAATCGCTCGCATTATCCGTTTAATTACTATTTTTTTACTATAATTGCTTAAAAAAACATTAAATTTTGGAAAAAAATATTATGAAAAAAACGAGTTGCGATAATAGGATTTGGAAGCGACGCCAAACACTACTATAACGAGCTTCGTCGCTCCGAACACTTCGAGCTGGCGGCGATTTTTTTGACGGCGTTAAAAAAATCGCGAAATTTGCGGACGGATTCCTTTTTACGATAATATAAACGACCTTTTGGACTCCGTGCGCATCGATGCTCTTATCGTCACTGATACGCACAAATATCTAAATTTGATACCAAAATGCCTACATTTTATAAATTTTATCATGCTTGATCCTTGGCTTTGCAAATCAGGCGAGATAAGAGAGTTAAAAATACTGCTTTAAATCCCAAAAATATAGGCGCTTACGTGGCTTTTTATAGATAGATTTAATCCCGTTATCGCCTCTATAAAAAAAGAACTCGCCAAAGAAAAAGATATTTTTTCGATAAATATCGCTCGCGGGTTTAGTAGGGGCGTAAATTTGCAGCTTGAAATTTTACAAAACATTGATGTCGCAAGATTTATAACCGGTAGCGAGATAGTCTTTAGCAATAAAGTTTCAATCCAAAACGACGACAAAAAGAAGCGAAACAGACTCGCTTTTCCAGCTTAAATTTAAAAACCAGACGCTAGCTAGTATCCACAACTCAAAGCGCTTTAAAGCAGAACGCTTTACGATCGAATTTGCCGCGAACGGGGGCGTGTATTTTGGTGATATGCTGGGCCTTAAGCTAAACAAATACACACTCGACGGGCAGCGAAATTTGAAAGTTTACGGCGACGTTTCGCCGATTAAAGCGTTGCTTAACGAGTTTTATCAGGCATGTTGCGGCGCAAAAAAAGCGATCTAAGTACGCTCGAAGACGCGCTAAAGGCTCGGGAGATTTGCGAATGAGGCTAATTTTACTACTAAATATGGGCGGACCAAACGACCTTAGCGAGGTTGAGATGTTTTTTTAAAAAAATATGTTTAACGATCCATATATCTTGGGGATAAAAAAAGCCCGATTTTGCGTAAATTCGTGGCGCTTATGATAACCAAATCTCGCCTAAAAAGCCGCGCTAAATAACTACCGTCAAATCGGTGGCAAATCGCCTATCTGCGAGCTTACGGCGAGACTATGCGGTAAATTTCGCATTTTTTTAGACGATGATACGGCGGTAGCCTTTGCGATGAACTACACGCCACCTTTTGCGAAGGATGTTTTAGCTGAGTTTACGGAGGCTTCGGAGATCGTTGTTTTTCCTCTCTACCCGCACCACTCGTTTACGACCGTAACATCTAGTATAAGCGACTTTGAAAAGGCGCGAGCCAAGCTAAATTTAAAGGCGAAAGTAAAAAAATCGTCGAGCCGTTTTTTTGAGGATGAGAGATATAACGAGGTTGTTGCGGACGACATCGAAAAAAGCTGCGCGTAATCTAAACTCGGGCGAGATAACGCTGGTATTTTCGGCTCACTCTTTGCCGCAAAAGATGGTCGATGCGGGCGATATATATGAGGAGCACGTCAAGCGGCACGTTCAAATCTAACCGAAAATTTTGGAGAAGCGAGGGGTTAACGTTTAAGCAAATTTTGCTCGCATACCAGTCAAAGCTAGGCCCAGTAAAGTGGCTCGAACCATCGCTAAATCAGGCATTAGCCGAGATAAAAGACAAAAAAAGCGCTCATCTATCCGATCTCGTTTTGTATCGACAACTCCGAGACCGTTTTTTTGAGCTATCAAAGGGAATTTAAGCGTATCGCAGACGAGCTAGAAATTTGATTTTTACGACGTCGTAGGCTGTCCAAACGATAGTGAAAAATCTGCTAAATTTATCACAGATAGAGCTAAGGAATAAAATTTGCTTGCGATAATGTATCTTTTATAAAGGATGCGAAATGACGATCGAAGAGCAAAAATTTATCCAAAAGATTTTGGCCGAGCTTGCGCAAAAAGCCATAGAAAAAGACTGCAAAAGGCGGCAAAAGGCGTCGACTTTGAAAAAGAGCTCAAAAAAAGCCGTTGAGCCGATAAAAACCGCCAAAGAGCCTGATGTGGAAGGTTTTAAAAAGACTCTTACGCAGCTTTAGCGCGGCAGGATTTTTATCGCAGATGAACGAACAAAAAAATCCAGGAAAAGCTAAGTATCAAAAAGAGGAGCTGATGGAGGCTCTAGGGGCTAAATACCGATATGAAAAAAAGCCTAAGAGATGAGCTTGAAACCGTACTGGACGATCTTTTGACCAAATACGAAAAAGGAGCTACGAGCCAGCTTGCAAAGCAACTCCTTGCTAGAAAAAACAACAATCTTTACAAAAATAAAAAAATCCGTCGATGTTAAGTACGGTTTTGGGCATCGTGTAAAATTAACGAAGCTTTTAAGTCGCGGCGAGAATCGGCATGAATTTGAATTTAATTAAGAATCAAAGCCTTAAAAAGCTCGCCGAGGCTAATTTGCATGTTTTGAGTGTGGTTGCGTATAGAGTTTTTTTGGTTGATGAAAAAAATTTCACATAAAATGACTACTTTCTCTTACAATCATCAATTTAAAAAAATAGCTTTTCAACTTTAATCTTGCTAAATTAAACAATCTTGTATTTAAAACTACCTATCGGTGTTGCACAATTTGCTTATCATTGTAAATTTAAGCAATGCGTTGCAAAGTCGGTAATAAATGATTGAAATTTGATTAGTAGTTTTTGTGTATTTGAAAAAGTAAAAAGGCGAGAGTTTATCTCGCCTAAATTTGATTAATAAAGTCCGAATTTGCCGTCAGAGCGCTTGTAGATCACGCGCATTTTGGCGTCCATATCGTTAAATACGTAAAACTGCGCATCGCTATCTTTTTAGCTTTTGCATAGCTTCCTCGATCTCTAGGGGTTTATATAGCTCAAGCTCCATAGGGATTATCTCATCTACTTCGCCGTCACTCGTCTGCTCGTCTGCGATCGAAGCTCTAATAGCTTTGCCATCGTCTTTGTTTTTGACGGTGGTGTTTTTGTCGTGCTCGCGGCGAAGTACCTTTGATGCGCGCTCAAGCGCCAGATCAACTGCAGCGTAGAGATCTTTATCTTTGTGGCGGATTACGATCGTGTCTTTTTTTGCCAAATTTAGCGCAAATTCTACGCTAAAGCCTTTTTTGCCGTTTTTTTCGTCCGCAGAAACTACGCAACGACCCGAAATAATATCCAGTCCGTATTTGTTAAGCGCATCAAATGCGTTTTCTATGTGTTGTTTGATTGAGTCTGTTAGGTCAAATTGTTTACCTACGATGCTTAGATTCATCATCCCTCCTTTACGTTAAAGTGCTAGCATTATAGCATATAAAGTATTATTTTTAGAGTTTTTGAATCGTTCGTCTGGTATATCTTACCGGAAAGACGTTTGGTTTTTGTTGAGGTTACCGTAACGTCCAGTATTATCGTTCCTATAGATGCAGATGTACCGACTGGAATTACTGCTGTGCCTCTACCGGCAGTACCGTCGCAAAGCCCGATAGCTCCGAATACTTTGTTGACGGTTACGGTTACGGTAAATAAAGACGTTGCTACGTTGTTGGTTGGAAAAAGTCGTTTGCATTATATTGGTATTTGTGTCTAACAATGTGCAGTTTGCTGCTTGTGTAAAATCGTGTTTAGGAGATTAAAAATGGCTATCTCGGTAGCCCCCTGAGCTAAAAAGCTCGGCCTGTTCTCGCAAGAATACGTCTGATGTTTGTTTTGCGGTAGTTGCCGAAGTGTTTATCGAAAAACATAGCCAATGTAGCCACTAAAAACTACAAATATGATTGCTGTTATTAAACTAAAACCTTTTCTCATTAGTAGATTGCCTTTGTTTTGCATACCGTAGTTTCTGCTTCGGCTTGGCTAAGAGACCTACCGGCATCTCTTATGCATAATTTTAACGCCATAACTCCGTTTGCTTCGGTAAAGTTAAATCTAGTGACGTTTGTAGCTAGCAAGCTTGATGGAGTATTGGCGTCATCATACTCTTCACTGACCCATGGTCTAAAGTTGTAGTAAAGCAACAAATCAAAGTCTCCGTTTGGATTTGTAGCGCCCGGCGCAACGGCATATGCGGTATGTAGTAGATAATATTGTTCAGATATAAAAATTCGAGCGGTAATTTCTAAAAAGCTATTGCATTGTTGTTGGTGGTTAAATTTGTAACTACGCCTACTGATTGAGCTTGGGTTTTGTTATATCCGAAAGATCTAAGAGGGTTTATATTTACTCCTTTAAACATTATGCCTATATTTTGATTTGCTATGCTTGCACTTCCTGCTGCTAGATTATTTGATGTGATTGTTAGGTCGCTTATATTTTGATTTGCAGTACTTTGTTCATTTAACACTGGCGTGACTAGTCTGCTTCCTGGAGTTGCTATTGTGCCGCTATTATCTGCTGCATTTCTAGCAGATGTAAGCGGACTGTCTAGATCGGCTAGGCCACTCCAACCTCCATCCTGAAAACTTTCGTAGCTATAGCTAACCCATTCTAAGATAGTATATGTAGCATTTAGCCCGGCGTCTGATGTCGGGATCATGGTTCCGTCAGGTTTTTTTCCTATGGTGGAGCCTCTGACTCGTATAGAAAGCCTTTTTGAAATTTGCTCCAAAACTAGCTCGGTTTGTGCTTCGAGCGTGTTTATAGCCCTGCTTTGCAAGTAGTTTTTGTATATATTTAGTGTAGCTTGAATGCCTGCATAAGCCAATAATCCAGTAATTACTATTACTACTGTAAGTTCTATTAGGGTAAATCCTTTTTCTTGTATTTTTTTCATTTTACCACGACCTAGTATAGATATCCGGACTTGTGCCGATATTTGCCGAATATGCTCGAAGGGTTATGGTGTGACCGGCTCCCTGACCCGCAGTATTTTGAGTGGTTGCTGTTACGCCAATTCGCCTTATGTCGGGATTGTTTCCTCTAGACATATCTTCGGATAATCCAATACTACTAACCAAATCCGCAGTTATGATACTATCTCTATCGTATCCGGCAGTACTCCTTATCTGTGTTGTTATATTGTTAAACGACGCTAAATCTCTAGTACTATTTTCCCATGTTGCGCATGCTACTCCTGTTCTTGCGATAGTGGAAAATATTCTTCTGCCTTCTTGCGGTATATTGTTTGTGGTATAAAAATTATTTAAACCTCCAAATATAGGAGTCGAAAGTCGCTCATAGTTAGCGTCTCCAGTGCAACTCCATGATGCCGTAGATATGATGGCAAGTCTTGTTTTGGCGTCCATAACAGTTTCTTGTATTACAGCCATTTTGTTGTTATCCGATACTGTAGAAAATATTTTCGGCAAGGCAGCCATCGTCAAGCCTATAATGACGATGGCCACTATGAGCTCTAGTAAAGAAAAGCCTTTTTTCATTTTTACCACTCTAGTCTCTTGCTTGGTTTATTGACGATATCGTTCAACTTGCCTTGGCCGTCTGCACCTACTACGTTACCCACTCCTACGTCATTACCTTTTTCATTGAGTGCTCGTCCGCCCCAAGATGAGTTGTTTGAGGTGAAGTTAACGATAAATCGATTTGCGGTAGCCGCTGCGTTAGAAGGATCGAATATTAACCAACTTGAACCATTCATTAATACGATATCGGCTCCGGCTATGGTGCTTGATAGCCTTACGCTTTCCACGCCATTTACTATGGCGTTGGTTGCGGCTACTGTTGTGGTAGCGGCATTTGTAAATACACCGTGCGTTCCTTGAATAACATTATTGTGGGCTGTATTTTTAAACCAATGATTCGCTTGAGGCAGTGCGTTGTTTATTGCTATCAAAGGATATTTTGTTGTACTGCATCCATTGCAGTAGATGCCATAGTATATATCCGCATTAAAACCAGTTGCCGGTCCGGTATATGTCGGTGCATATACTTGACCGTAGTAAAAGGTGGTGTTTGTTATTTTTGTGCCCGCAGGTTTTAACGTATGTAGCTCCGGTAGCGCTAGCCATAGTAGGAGAAGCCGTAGATGAGATGTTATTAAATGTAAATACGTCGCTAGAAACCGTAAATGGATTTTTTTAGCCAAATTTGCAGCTCTAGCGAAGTTAAATCTTATACTTACTTTTTGCTGTAGCATCGCTATCGGCAAATGCATTTTGCTAGGACTCTATATTTACCATCGTTAGCTGCGCTAGGAGTCACTTTTTGTTACATTGGTGCCGGCGTTATTGTCAAAAAAATACTACTTCGTTTCTTACGCTCGCAAGGTTTCTTGCTAAAAATCGCAGTATTAGTGGTTGCTGAGTTTGTCGTTTCGCCGTTATTATCGGTATAACCGGGAATGATTTGATCTATATCCATCTTAAAAATTAACATTTTTGTGCGTAGCAACTTTTTGTATATAATTTTGCAACACTACTAGCGCTATCTCCTAAACGCGCTTGTATATCAAATGTAGCGGCAGAACTCATGGCTCTATCGTTTGAAAGGTAAGTCATATCGTTGGAGAAATTTGAGACTACTAGATTGGAAATAGCTATTGAATCTGGCGCAAAGCTTAAAAACATTTCGCCTTTGATGTCGCAGCCGACTTTTCCATTTGCGTTTTTTGTTATGGCATCGCTATATTTTACACAGTCGTCTTCAACGCTATCTACAGACGTAAAGCTTGCATCCTTTATATACAGCTTGGTCAAGCCTATATCAGGATATGAAAAATTCGTACTACTATTGCTATTTAGCACGCCTTTACCTTGACTAAATACGGCTTTTGCATTAATGTTTTTTAAATTTGACACTACGGTAGCAGGTAGCGCATTTTCACAAGTAGTAGATAGTATCGGTGTAAATCTTACTATTTGTTTTTTATCTTTATCATCACTTTGCGACATATCGGTTATTAGGGTTTGAGCATAACCGTCTGCGATATTGCTGGTGCCATAAACTGCAGCCATGCCCACGTTTGTATATGGGGTGCCACCGACTAGTAGCAATGGGGAGCCTTCTGAAGTGGTTACGATCGATCCGTTGTTTTGAGCGACAAATTTCTCCGGCCTGACCGCAAAGACGTCAGAATAACCGCATTGGGATTCCCAAGCGTTTTTTTCTTTATCGAAAACGGAAATATTAAAAAATAGCTTACTATAGGCATTATTTATCAAAAGTCCTTGCACTTTTACTATCCCAAGATTTTCGTCAAGTTCTACTGCAGGTTTAGGGCCGTTTAAGACTGAAACTCCAGTAGCATCACAACTAGTTACTACATCTAGTCTGACTTTTTGCTTTTCACTAGGGCCTGTTGGTGTTTGACCTGCTGTTAAGCTATTAGATAAGAAAGCAATATTGATATCAAATGGCTTTCCTGCAATTTGAGTAAATAAATTTTTCATTATCGCCTTTTTTTGCGAATTTTTCATTTACGACTTTGTATTTACCTGGATCCATGATGGCTAGGTAGTATTTTTTATTACCTTGACACGGGTTAAGTACGCCGCCATATTTAAGTTTCAAAAGATCATTTTTAAATTTTACTTCATAATTCACTAATTTAAATTCTTTATTTAGCGTCATATCGTATTGGATATAAGCATTGTCGTTTTTCTTAATCGTTCCACCTTGAGATCTTGTTGCGCCTTGTCCTATGTTAAAAGCTATACCTTTATCTAGTGGCAATACGCTTTGTAGGCCTGTTGGACTATTGTCGGTTTGTAAAGTGCCGATCGTAAAACTTGAGTTTGTGGTGTATGGATTTACATAGGTAGTATTTTCCTTGTACTTTGCGCTTTTTTCGTCTATTAAAGCTGATACTTCTATGAAGTGTGCATCCTCGTTGCCTTCGTTGGTGACTTTTAAGTTTGGATCTTAGTATGCTGCCCTTGCTGACAACTGTTTTGGCACCAGGATCAGTGCTTACTTCGGCAAAGCTAGTGCCGTTGTTTGAACTCACAAAAAGCTCTTCCACATAGCAAACCTCTGGTATATAAGCGTCGGTAGAAAAAGCAACCATGCCAAGAGTGGCCTCGTCACCAGAATTTCCTTTTATTTGTGCGGTTAGTCGTACTTCGGCCTTAGATTGACCGTTTCCTAGTTTATCTGTTATATCATAGGTGTCAAGATCCATACTAGCATTGTATTTTTTTACTTGAATTTAGATGCTTTCCAAATCTTGATATAGTAGAGTTAAATTGCTCTCCCGCTTTATTTAATCCCCCATCATCTACAGATTTAAAAGGCTTTGTGCTATCCTCTCTTATTTCTATTTTTTCCGCACTGATTTCTTTGGCGGCGCCAAAAGATAAAGCCGTAAAGCTAGAGACGATATTGCCGTTTAATGGAGTAAAAAAGCCGTCAAATTTAACAGTGGCGCTTCTTTCTAGTCCCAAGCTTCTATTTATAGGAGTTAATACGCTTATGCCTTCATATATATTTACGCCTTTTTGGTTTTTATTCTTTGTACGCTTGATGGACCGAAGTCGTAAACTATTGCCAAAGCCCATCCGCCATAACGAGGAGTATATACGTTTCTAAACGATCCATCTACGTTTATAACGGCCAAAATAGGTTTTTCTACAGTAGTCTTTATGTCGCCAGCGCTAAATGTTCTACTAGCCGCAGTATTTCCTAGTGAGTCTTTAACTAATTGTGTTACGTCTACGCTAGCTTGATACTGAAAGCTAAAAAGATCTGTCATGCGAGCTATATGAACCATCCCAGTAGGTGTTTTCTTCTGGGGCGACTAAATCGTATATACCTTTAGGGGTTTTTGAATCTTATCTTATTAAAAATCCTTTATTATATTAAAATATCCATCTCTCGTCATTTGGTATTGACTGCGACCAACAATACGTCCAGCCCAAAATAGCCTTGCAAATACTATTTTTCCCCGGTTATTTCATTGTCTATACTGCCCCCATTTCGATCTTTTTATGTCGGAAAAAGTTAAAGGTAGCTTTCGCGGAGTTTGTCGTGTATCCAAAGTCTTCATTTTCGTATACTACCTCTGAGATAGAGGTTTGCCATGGTGTAGGCTCAAAATTATATCCTCCGTTTTTTTCATCTTGAGGATACTAGCGCCGATGATCTCTACGTCGCCGTATATTGTTTTTAGCCTCAGATTTTTTTCACCGCTTACTATCGTATAAATTGGTAGCTTTTTTTAAAAATCAGGCGTTTGTTTATTGTCTATACTGCGCTCTCTACCGTGGCTAACCGTTGTGCTCATTGTATGAGTGAGTCCATTTTTTTGTCGGTATATGTTTCACTCCAGCAACATGTAGCTATCAGCAAGGGAATCGTAAAGATTCTTAAAAAAATCATTTTTTTCTCCATTAACCGTTATTTCTCAATAAAATCCGAAAATTTCTTTTTCGGCTTGTTTGTACATCGGATAAGCCCACGCGTCAAGTACTACCTGCGATAGTGTCATATTTGTCATATTGCAAACGATAGGAGCAATAAAATTTACCGTTGAGGTCTCGATCGGAGTGCTCACAACCATGATGTTGTAAATCCTTAGCTCGCTTTTTGTCGTTTATGTCCATCAGCTCCTGATAATACGTCGGTATCTCAAATTCGTAATTTCTCAAGGCGTATGGATTTATCGCGGTAAAAGACGTATCATCGTCCTTGCTTTGAAGCTTTATGAAAAAAATTGATCCAGTTCTTTTTAATTCATAACTTTTAATATGTTCAAAGCCTAAAATCGGACTTTTTGACTTGAAAAAAATCATAATATATCTCCTTAATTAAATATTTACTTTTTGCGCGAATTGTATCCAAAAATTTCCTATTTTTTTAAGCATAAAATGAAATCAAATTTACCGAAAAGCAATAAAAAAACAATGGTAAAATAGTCCGTTTTAAAAATTTAGAGTAAGGGAACGTATGAAAAAATTTGATCAAATTTCTTTATCTGCGGTATTTTTTTGTTTGTTTAATCGGCGGTTGTGCCGACAAATACACCGAGCTTTATAATCTAACGCCCGATCAGTGGTACTCTGAGATCATCGGCGATATCAAAAAAATCGCGATCTAGAAAGCGCCGACAAACACTACACGGCGATGTCTAGCGAGCACGTAGCTAGCCCGCTTTTTGGAGCCAAATTTTACTGATACTAGCTCAAGCTCACGCTAACGACGAAGAGTATCTGATGGCAAATTTTCACCTCGATGAATACCTCAAAAAGATACGGTGACAACGGCCCTAGAAGCGAATTTGCGCAGTATCTAAAGATAAAAGCGAATTTTGACTCGTTCTCGCAACCCAATCGCAACCAAAAGCTAATGCAAGACAGCATCGCCGAGATAGAAAAATTTCTCTACATCTACCCAAACACGCAGTATCGCCCGCTGATCGAAACTATGCTGGTTAAATTTGAGCTCGCGATCTACAACCCTAGACGTGCAGATAGCTGATCTATATGAGCGTACCGGCAGAGACGAGTCGGCGCAAATTTATAAAGAAAAGGTTCAGGCATCGCCGCTAAACGACGCAAATATCGTGCCTCCGCAGCTTCCTTGGTATAGAAAAAAATGTTTGAATAGGAGCTAAATTTCGGTAAATTTACGAATCAAAAAAATGTTCCCGACACAACTACCCGTCATCGTCGAGGACGAGCTGTTTTTATACCCATTTATGATCACGCCGCTTTTTTTGAGTGACGAGGAAAATATCGAAGCACTACTTTAGCCCTCGAGTCGCAAAAGTCCCATCCTAGTTGTACCGACGAAAGCGCAAAACGAAGGCGCGCGAGATTTGACTCCATCTACGACGCAGGCGTAATAGGCACCGTAATGAGGCGGGTACCGCTACCTGACGGTAGGGTAAAAATTTTTATTTCAAGGCACTAGCAAGGGTCGCATGGTCTCAAAAAGTCGCTTCAAAGCCGCTACAAGCGGTCGTGGACGTGTTGCACGAAAAAAAGACCTGAAAACACCAAAAGCGACGCGCTACTAACCGTACTTCGCGAAAAGGTGCGAGATCTGGCTGCACTTAGCCACTTTTTCCCGCCGGATCTCTTAAAAACGATAGAGGAGAGTGCCGAGCCTAGCCGCGTTTGCGATCTGATTTTGAGCTCGCTAAGGCTAAAGAAAAAGACGGCGTACGAGTTTTTTATCGAGGAAAATTTGGAGCAAAAGCTACTAAAACTCATCGACTACGTCATCGAGGAGATCGAGGCGAATAAGCTTCAACGCGAGATAAAAAAACAAAGTCCACTCAAGGATCGATAAGGTAAATAAGGAGTATTTTCTAAAAGAGCAACTAAAAGCAGATCCAGCAAGAGCTCGGCTCCGACACGAGCCGCGAGGAGGAGATCGAGGAGTACCGCAAAAAAACTAGAAGCTAAGAAAAAAATTATGGGCGAGGACGCGTATAAGGAGATAAAAAAGCAAATCGACAAACTATCGCGCATGCATCCTGACTCCGCCGACGCCAACACGACGCAAAGCTACCTCGACTGGGTCGTAGAGGTGCCGTTTGAAAACCTGGCGAACAAAAAAACTAAGCGTGCAAGAGGTCACAAAGCAGCTAAACGCCGATCACTACGGGCTTGAGAGGCCAAAAGATAGGATAGAGGAGTATTTTGCTCTGCGCGAGCTTTTTGCAGCTACGAGGCGTAGCTGGCAAGGTAAATAACGGCGCGATATTGTGCTTTTGCGGGGCCTCCTGGCGTCGGTAAAACGAGCCTAGCAAACTCTATCGCAAAGGCTCTAAAGCGCGAGCTAGTGCGCGTGGCGCTGGGCGGACTGGAGGACGTAAACGAGCTGCGCGGACACCGCCGTACCTACATCGGCGCGATGCCGGGACGTATCGTGCAGGGGCTAATCGAAGCAAAGCAAATGAATCCCGTCGTAGTGTTAGACGAGATCGACAAGGTCGGCAGGAGCTTTCGTGGCGATCCGACGGCTGTGCTGCTAGAGATCCTGGACCCTGAGCAAAAATAACAAACTCAGAGATTATTACTTAAATTTCTAATATCGACCTAAGCAAGGTTGTTTTTTTGTCGCGACGGCAAACGACGTGAGCGCCATACCGCCCGCACTGCGCGATAGGATGGAGTTTATCGAGCTTAGCTCTTACACCCCGCAGGAAAAAAATTTGAGATTGCTAAAAAAATATCTAATCCCTCAAGAGCTCAAAAAAACACGGCCTAAAAGCCCTAGTGAAGTAACTCTAGGTAAAGACGTGCTAAGCCTCATAATCTCGGACTACACGCGAGAAAGCGGAGTGCGAAATCTGCGCCGCCGCCTAGCAGATATCTTTAGAAAAGCGGCAAAAAGACTACTCGAGGGCGAAGCACAAAAGATAACCGTGACGACTAAAGAAATTTGAACGAGTTTTTTTAGAAAAAAAGGTCTTTGAGATCGAGCATGCCGATAAAAAAAGCCGCAGATCGGCCAGGTAAATGGGCTAGCATGGACGAGCGTGGGCGGCGATGTGCTAAAGATCGAAGCCATACGCATACAGGGCAAGGGCGGTCTGCAGATCACCGGCTCTTTGGGCGACGTGATGAAAGAGAGCGCGTATATAGCATTTAGCCTCGTTAAAGTGCTAATCGATGCTAAAAAAAGATAAAAAGTGCCTGCCAAAAATCATCCCTGAGCCTGCCTGACGACGTCAAAGATGGCGTGAAAAAAAGAGCCGAGTGCTAGCGAAGTGTATCGCCGCTACGATCTGCATATCCATGTGCCTGAGGGCGCCACGCCAAAAGACGGTCCGAGTGCCGGCATCACGATGGGCGACGGCGATCGCCCTCGATCCTAACGGATACCAAAGTGCGAAGCGACGTGGCAATGACGGGCGAGATCACGCTAAGCGGCCGCGTGCTGCCTATCGGCGGACTAAAAGAAAAAGCTTATCGCCGCGCATAAGGCTGGTATCAAAAACCGCTCTGATACCGCGCAAAAACTATGAACGAGACCTTGGCGATATCCCGCAAGACGTCAAAAAAAGACATGCAAATCGTCCCTGTGGACGTCATCGAAGACGTGCTAAAAAAATGCGTTCGTCGCAAAAATAACTACATAAATTTGATTACATTGGCCTCGATAGTGGGGCTAAATTTTCTACTTTAATATTATCAATTTATGATTAAAATTTTCATTTATGATCAAGAAAAATTTAGAAATTTTTGTAAAGCACAAACGCCATGATTTTTAACGATATTCTTAAAAAAGTAGCAAGCATGGCGAAGCAGAGTTTGCATGCAACAACTGTAAAGACTATATCGTGTTTTACTAAAAATCGACAAGACGCGTTACAAACAATAGAACAAAAATCGCCGCTAAAATTTACTCAAGCTTTATTGAGCGTGCGTATTTCTTAGTATTTGCTATTTGCGCTTAGGCTTAGCCTGGGATATAGGCTTGATTTAGCCGCATTTATCTCTTCGTTTGCCAGTAGGGTTTGAAGCTTGGAAGATAGGATGGAGGGGTTAGTGGATTCTAGAGATTTAGCAAGGGAGGAAAAAGGACACTGATTTGGCGGATAAGGACATACCAAATAAGTAAACAATAAAAAAACAAAAAAAGATATCCTTCGCAAACTCTACTTTCCTAACTACTCTGAAATTTAGGGTTTAAATTTAATCACAATGACTCTTGATAAAGCATTAAAGATACCTAATAATTGATAATATTTTAAAAAAATAAAGATTAATTATAACTTAAATGTAGTTTAAGTGATTTTAGAATAAAAATAGGACAAAAATGCTTTTAGGATAATTTTTTTGAAGGCAGTAATTATTAATAAGCAGCTACTACGATATTAGGACGCGGCATCGCAGCTAAAGACTTTGAAGTACTAAAATGGGAAAAATTTTCATCGGTAAAAAAACCTGGTTCCGATTACGCTGGATAATATTGCGGCAGACTTTTTTTATGGGATTGGTTGGATTTATGGCGAATAGATTTTACACAAAAAGAAAGTAATTTCCTGTAATAGGTTTTTAACTTCGCGCGTTGCGCTCATTGTAAAACTTCGTTACAAGGAAAAAGTGGTTTTTGACTAGAATATTCATGTTACGGGCAACCAGTCCACTCCATTATATCCGCCGCGAATATCCCAATAGGTATAAACAGAGGAAATGATACTTTAATTAAAGATATGAGATGCGTAAGCCAAGAGCAAATTCGTCAAACCAGAATCAAGTTTACTAATAAATTTAAAAAGGATTGAATTTGGAAAAAAACTAAAAAGAAAATTCACAAATCGATATTGAAAAATCTAAAATTCCAAAATGATGAAAAATTTGCAAAAAAAGAGCTTTTTGGAAAAAAATATGATATTAGACTTGATAGCGACGAAAGCGTATTTTATAAATTCGTTTGCTCGTCAAGATTAGTATGCGTGCTTAAAATTTTTGTATATATTTTTATTATTGTATTTTTTTATTATAATTTTTTTTAGAAGAAAAAAACTTTTTTTACAAATTTGTTCAGGGTTATCTATTTTTGATATTTTTTTAGCAATAATTTACCATGAAATGATGAATTTTATAAATCAAGGATTTTACGTAACGAATAAGAATTTAATCACTTTTTTTGTGGTAAAAAAATCCCATTAACCAGTATCTATTTTTTTATGTAAATCTAGTACTTTATTTACATTTATTGGATTTTACAATAAAAATTTGTATATACAAGATTGTTATTGCGATGAATCAAATGAATTATTAAATTTTTGTAAATTCTTTATATTATATTTCACGTAATGAATATTTGTTGCAATTTGTTTCAGATAAATCACAACAAAAAAAGCTAAATTTGACAGAATAAATAAAATCAAACTAATAAATAACTAATTTTAAAGGATAAAAAAATGGCAAGCACAAATTTTAGCAGTCAAGAATAACGACCCTAATAACACTAAAGAAAGATTTCTTACAGATGAAGACTTCTTAAAAAAATACCTGAATTTATTTTGGTGCAACTAGCGAATTAATAGAAAAATTTGGAGTTAAAGAAATCGCGAAAAAAAGGTGGAGATTTTTGTCACAAAAAGTAGGTTTTGGTGTTTGAACAGCCATTGATTTAACGGTAAATTTGAGTAAAAAAACCAAGACTCTAACAAATTTGAAGTTATTCTCAGCACCATAAGCAAAGATTCTATTAAATTTACTCTTAGCCAGTTAGCCTCAAAACCGTTAATTACGGCAATTGCCACAGGCGCAGGCTCATTATTGGGTTTATCTACTGTGCCTGTGTGGCTTACTGTCGCCACCACTATCGGAGTAGTAGTTGCTACCACATATACGCTAGATAAAGCTTTTTGATTTATTTGAAAAAAACAATTAAAAGATTTTTGCGAAGTACGCCGATAAGCAGGCAGAGCTCTACACTCCTACCATCTACGGCAAAAATAACCCAAAAAGAATTTATGATACAAGAGTTAGAACAAAAATAATAAAAACCACAAAAGATTTTTTTGTATGAGAATGTATCCTAAATTTGCAAGATATATCCAAACTAGGGATTTAAGCAAAGTAGATATCAGCACGGTTTCAAATTCTGATTTTATCCAAAGAATCACGCTCGAAAAAAACAAAAAAATGCACTTGCTATAAAAAAACAGCCTCCGAGCTAGGCAGCGCAAGACAAGCCGCCGAGATATTTGAGATTATAAACGCTATGCCTAACATCCCAAACCGTCACCATCAACTCCCACACATACAACATAAGAAACCTTTCAAATTTAGAGATAAGAAATGCGATCGATAAGATACTTCAGGTATCATTCCTGCTTTCCAATATCCTGATAAGAACGGGCGAAGAGCTAGATCTGGGAAGCAAGGGAATATATAAAGTAAAAAGCGGAGATACTCTCTCAACCATAGCTCAAAGAAACGGTATGGTCACAAAAGAGCTACTAAAGCTAAACACTTGGCTGATAGATGAAGGCAGAGTATCTTTTTTGCAAAACAAAGTTTTGGTAGAATCAAACATACTAGCTCTAAACGAGATAGATCACACCCTAACAGGCGATAGAAATGCCGAAAAATATACTCATAGACGCAAATGGAGGAGATGATACTCTGGTGGGAGGTAATAAGGCAATAAATATGATTATACTAAAGATTACACTAAAAGGCGGAAAGAGTTTAGGTGTAACAGTGGCAAAAGAAGCAAAAAGATTTCTATCATATTTTATTAAAAGACAACAAGAGGTCTTAGGATGGTAACGAAAGTAGCAACCAAAAGTCTACTGAAGTTACATATCGTTGTATTTTTTTGTCTTATCAATCTTAGAAAAAGTGATGTAGGGGTTCGGAAATAAAATTTAAAAAAATAAGCCCTAAAAAGGGCTTAAAAATTATAGTCCCTCAAAAGGATTGGTTACTACGTCGTCGCGATCGACTACATAAGGTATCAAAGCTGCTTGGCGAGCGCGTTTGATAGCTTTTTTTCGACCATCTCTTGGTATTTTTTTAGACGTTCCTGTTAGTCGTCTTGGCATGATTTTAAATCTCTCGACAAGCAGTACTTTAAAAAGCGAAGTATCCTTGTAGTCGATAAATTCTATTTTTTTGCTTCTGTAAATTTGCAGTATTTGCGTGAATATTTTTCTTTTTTTCAGCCATTGTTTTTTTCCTTAATTAAAATGGTATCGTTTCGTCGCCGTCATCGTATTTGTCGGCATCTATATCTATTTCTCGGACGTTATCACCGTAGTAATCGTCTTTTGGCTGTTGCTTTTTGCTGCTGCGGTTTATTGAAAAATTTTGCCTTTGCGTACTGTTTTTGAGCATAGCTATTTTGTTGATTTTGTCCACCCTAGATAGCTGCCGCTGTAGCTGTTATTTTGGTAACCGCCTTGTTGATAGCCTTGATTACTATTTTGATTGTATCCGCCTTGCTGTTGTCCTCCGCCCTAGCATCTCCATATTTTCCACACTGATCGTGTGTTTGCTTCTGTTTTGTCCGTTGTTGTCCGTCCATTGGTCAAATTTTAAGCGACCTTCTACTAGAAGCTTTGAGCCTTTGGAAAGATATTGGTTTGCTATTTCCGCTTGTTTTTCCAAAAAAATGTTATGTCTATAAAGCACGTTTCTTCGCGTTTCTCGCCGTTCACGTTAAATTTTTCTCGTTACGGCGATAGCGCTGTTGCCTATGGCTGCGCCCGCGGTCGTATATCTAAGCTCGATATCTCGTGTTAAATTTCCTACCAAAACGACTCTATTAAACATTTTTTGTCCTTATTCTTGCGCTGCCGGAGCTTCTTCTGCTTTGACTTTAGGTTCTTTTCTGTTTAGTTTTATGCCCTTGCTCATCTTTTTCCCAAGCGGCGATCTCTTTTTTTGTTTTCAATTTGACCGTTAAGAATTTGATGATCTCTTCGGTGATTCTGACGATACGCTCGACTTCTGCGATAGCTTGGGTCGGAGCCTCGAAATACACGACGAAATAAGTTCCGCGCTCGTATTTTTTCACGGTATAGGCTAGTTTTCTAGTGCCCATAGACTGAACAGACGCGATGTTTGCGCTGTTTTTTTGGTTAGGATTTCTTTAACGAAATCAACTTTTGCGCTTACTTCTTCTTCCGTCAAAGTAGGCTTCAAAATGAATAAAAAGCTCGTAGTGCTTCATTGATTCTCCTTGTGGGTATTAAGCTCGCTTGCACGGTTGCAAACGGGCAAGGAAGTCTTTCGACAAGAGCTGATTTTATCTTTTTTTTACTTAATATTTGCTGTTTTTGCCGATAAGATTTTTGCAGGCCGAGCACGCAGGAGAGTAGAAAGGTTTTTTTATCGAGCGTGGAGTTTGTTTTTAGCTCACCCTCTGCCAATTTAATGCGGTAAAAATTTCCTATACGCTTTTTAAATTTAAAGCCAAGCACTGCCTTTTTAGTTCATTTGTGACGTTTGGCGGCGGTGTATAACCCTAGCGTTTCTTTTTATGTCAATTTACCAGTTATTTTGATACCCGCATGCAGTTTAAAGAGTCTAAAAAAATGCGCGGTAAAGTGAGTTAATAAACAAAATTTCATTAGAAATTTCCATCGTCCGCGCAGGAGAAAAAAATCGACCCTGATATCTTTTAGCGCGATAAATTTATCAAAAAAATCATCAAAACTCACGCTTGAGAGCGAAAAAACTAAGCTTCTCACGATATTTTCGTTTATGGGCTCATTTAGAGAGGCTAGTTTGTTTAGTTCGCTTGCGGCCAGATATAGATTTTTCATTATGTATGCGGTAGAGTTCAAAAAGCGCGTTTTTTTGTAATATTTAGGTTCATTTTTGCGGCTTGTCTGCCGAGCAAAGTTTACGGCTTCTTCAGGGCGAGCCCGGTTTAAAAAAATCTCGCATAAATCTACCCCGAAAGCCTTTTTGCGTATCAAAAACGGCTCTGGCGTCGGGCTCAAAAAGCTCAAAAAAATAAATACGCCGCCGTTTTTTTGCAACCATCTATCAGGATTTTTTTAGCTCTTTTGCGGGGATTTTTATCGCTTTTTACGTGCAAAAAGCGGACTGTCTCCAAAAAAAGCGAAGGCTCGCAAAAGATGCGCTCGCGCTGTGTCAAAAATCGTACTCTTCATAGTAAAGGCTCAGTACTCAAAAATCTTTAAATTTGGCTAAAATTTTCCTTCGCAAAAAGCTCGATTTGGTATTCGTCCACACCGTAAAGCAAAAAAATAATTTGGAAATTTAGCCGCATTTAGCGCGGCCTCAAGCTCTTTTCTATACATCGATTTTCTTTACGACTTTGCCAAAAATTTCGGCCGTGGCGATATTTGCGTCCGTGATTTCGACGATGACTTTTTGTAGCAAATTTACGCCGTACGCGCCCAAAAATATCCTAGCACCCTTTATCTCGTCGTCTAGTCTGGCGACAGCGACATTTTGATTTTCGCTGATATAGGCGTTAAATTGCTGCCCGATGCGCTCTTTCGCCCAGCGTGCGAATTTCCTATCCATAAAGTCAAATGCGACCCTATCGGCTTCACGCTCGAGTTCGCTTAAAGTTTGAGCAAGTCGCTTCGATATTTAAAAGCAAGTAGTTAGAAAAATTTTCTCGTCGTTGCGCAGTTTGGCCTTTAAAAGGCGGTGTAGCGTGAGGTCGGAGTAGCGGCGGATCGGGCTCGTAAAGTGCGTGTAGCGCTCAAATCCCAGTCCGAAGTGGCCTCAATTTTTGCGCACCATATTCGGCCTTTTTTTGCGATTTTTATGATGAGTTTGTCGATCTCCTCGCGGTTGCCTACGGCGTCGGCTTGAGCTTGGATTTTGCGAACCAATTGCAATATCGCTTTCATAAACGAAGTCAAAGCCTAGAGCGCCGAGATCTTCGAGCAAAATTTGTATTTTTCGCAGATCCGGCGAGCCGTGATTTCTAAAAACGCCTTTGCCGATGCGTTTTTGCGGCTGCGACGTTGGCTAGCAGCATGCAGTCTTCGACGAGTCTGTGCGAGTCGGTATCAGTCTCAAATCTCGTAGATGAAAGCCCACCGTCTGCGTCAAGGCTCATGCGAAGCTCCTGCGTCCTAAAGTCAAATGCGTTTTTTTCAGGCGTTTTTTTGCGCAGACGCGAGGTGAGTGCGAAAAGAGGTTTTATCCAGCCGATTTCATCCTCGCGTTCGCCGCGTAAAATCTGATCGACCTCGTCGTAGTTAAAGCGCCTTTTTGAGACGATTAGAGCCTCCAGGAGCTCTTCTTTTATAACTTCGCCCTCTTCGCCTAGCGTGATTTTTGAAACAAAATGCAAGGCGCACGGTATTTGGCTTAAGCGAGCAGATATTTTTCGCTCACTCGTGGCAGCATCGGCACGGCTTTGTGCGGAAAATATAGAAAAATCCGCGCGTTTTAGCCTCTGCATCTATCGGAGAGTAGGGGGTGACGTATTCGCTCACGTCAGCGATCGCGACATACATTCGCGCTTTTTTTCTCGTCAAAATATATCGCGTCGTCAAAGTCCTTAGCATCGACGGGATCGATCGTACAAAAAGCTAGCTCCCTTAAATCTACCCTTTGTGGGTACATCGCAGGATCGACCTCGTCGCCCCATGCGATCGCTTCAGCTTCGCACTCTTCATTAAATTCGTCATTTTTGTTAAATACGGCGAGCGAAATTTTTTCATCGCTGAGTGGGTCGTTTATGTTGCCGATAACCTCGACTATTTCGTTGTTTAGGGTTGCCGATTTTTTTAGTAGCGTGCCGGGCGGCAGCATTTTTAGCGATTTTTGCGAGGCTTTTTAGCGGCGAGCTAAGCGCTGTTTTTACATTTACGCCAAGAATTACCGAGCCTATTTGTTTAGTATAAACAACGCTTGTTTCATTGGCTAGTTTTAGCGTCATCACGACTTTAGCGCTTTGACGTTTTTTCTTTAGCGGCAAAAGCTTTGCGAGTACGATATCGCCGTAGTGCGAGGCGTTTAAATTTTTGTTTTCTATTATTATATCTTGCTTAAAGCGTTTGTCGTAAGGCGACAAAAAAACCCTGTGCCGTTTGCGCTTATATCAAGCTTGCCGCAAACAAATCCGTTGTTTAGATAGTAGCGATCTTTGTGGTGGCTTGCGGCGTTTTCAAATGTAGTAAATTTCGTAGGATTTCTTTATCAGAGGAGGCGACTTCCTTTTCGTTCACTCCATCAAGTAGTTTTGTTAGAAAATTCTTTCACAAATTTGCTTTTGACTTTTTGCAACGGCTTCTAGGGAGTTTATCTTGCGCAAAGCCGTATTCGTCGAGACACATTAGCGTATTTTGCAGATTATCGTCGTTTAGTTGATCAAATAGATTTACGGCATTTTTTTACTACTTTGAGCGCTTTTTGAGTAGCTTTTTATGTGTTCAGGCGCATCGTCTGGGTTGTTTGAATATAAGATTGCGTCGACAAGCTCAGGCTCAAGATTCCATTGTTCAGAAATTTTACGGCAGTCACTGTTTCATTTGAAATGCCTACGATTTCATTTTCTAGCTCAGATACGTCAAATGGACTTGAAATATTTTTTTAATTTTGCCTTAAAATCATCAACTTTTCCGGTTTCATTTAGTTCATTAGAGATGATGATTTTACCTACTTCTAGCATAAAAAGAGGCTGGACTTAAAACTGCAAGATCGCTAGCGTTGATTTTTTTGAATACCAGTTATACATTAGAGCATTTTGCATTATAGAAATATTTAAAAAAATCTTGACTGGTGATGCCGTATGGATCTAAATTTATCTTAAAGCTTTTTTTACTGCGCTTGATAGGGCAAAGCCGCGTATGGTTGCCATGCCAAACAGCGTAATTGCTCTTGATATCGTGGTTATTTCTCTGCTAAATCCATAAAGAGGTGAGTTTGCGGAACGTAATATATTTGCTGTTAACATAGGATCTTTTTTTCGACTATTTGAGATAGGTCGTTAAGCGAACTATTGTCGTCTGAGCAAACGGTTTTGAATTTTTATTATTGTATCGTCAAGTGGTGGAAGAGCCTTTATATGTTTATAAATTGATTCATTCATTTTTTTACACTTTGCATCGAGATTTTTATAAGCCACAATTCTACACTAAAAAGGCTTTTTAAAAACTTAAATACATATGTTAAGCTTATTTTAGCGACTAAATAGTATAATCTCACAGATTTTTTTAAGAGGAGAGAATATGGCAGTAAGTATTTACTATGACAAAGATTGCGATTTGAGCTTGATTAGAAGCAAAACCGTAGCGATGATAGGTTTTGGCTCGCAGGACACGCGCACGCTGAAAAATTTGCGCGACAGCGGCGTAAAAGGTGATCGTAGGGTCTAGCAAAGGGCGGTAAAAGTTGGGCAAAAGCCGAAGCAAAAGGGGCTTTGAGGTAAAAACCGTAGCCGAGGCGGCAAAGGCTGCAAACGTCATAATGATACTGACTCCGGATGAGCTTCAAGCAGAAATTTTTCGAGCGAGATATAAAGCCAAATTTAAACGAAGGCGACGCGATAGCCTTTGGACACGGCTTTAATGTGCATTTTGGACAGATCAAAGCTCCTGAAGGCATTGACGTCATCATGATCGCTCCAAAAGCGCCGGGCCATACGGTAGAAGCGAATGTGTACGAGGCGGCGGCATCCCTGATCTAATCGCTGTAGAGCAAAACGCAAGCGGAAAGGCTAAAGAGCTAGCTCTAAGCTACGCTAGCGCGATCGGCGGCGGCAGAACGGGCATCATAGAAACCACATTTAAAGACGAGACCGAGACCGATCTTTTTGGCGAGCAGGCGGTACTTTGCGGCGGACTTTGCGCGCTGGTAAACGCAGGTTTTGAGACGCTGGTAGATGCCGGATACGAGCCTGAGATGGCGTATTTTGAGTGCTTGCACGAGCTAAAAACTAATCGTGGATCTAATGTATCAAGGCGGCATGGCCGATATGCGCTACTCTATCTCAAACACCGCAGAATACGGCGATTACGTGAGCGGTCCGCGCGTTATCGGCGAAGATAGCAAAAAAGCAATGAAAGAAATCCTAAAAGAGATCCAAAACGGTAAATTTGCAAAAGACTTTATCCTCGAGCGCAAGGCTGGATACGTGCGCATGAACGCAGAGCGCGGCATCGCAGAGAGAAGTCTACTAAATCAAACCGGCAAAAACTACGCTCCATGATGCCTTGGATAAGCGCGGGCAAACTCATTGACCAAAGCAAAAATTAATTGAACTCGAAACCTAGAAAAAAGGCCGCGAAAAGGCGCTCCAAAAAGGGGCGCTCGCGCGGCGGACTAAAGCTACTACTTTCCGTTTTTCTCATCGCCTGTATCTTGCTTGTTGGGGCATTTTATCTACTGGACGTCAGGGTAAAGGGTTAAAAAGCGACAATGCGCTGATAGCTAAAAATCGAGCGGTATTTCGGCGATAAAAAGCGAGCCCGAGCAAAAAGCAAAATTTAAGCCACAAACCAAGCCTTTCGGCCTCAAACAGCTCCGAAAAAGTCACGCATAAAAGACGCACAGGCTGCATCTGGCGCGCACTCTAGAGCAACGTTTAACCGATATAAAGGCGATTTTTTTGATGAGGCGGAAGCTAAAGGTAAAATAAAAAAATCGGCGGCGAAAAAGCTAAAGCTGAAGAAAAAAACGATCAGAAATTTGCCAAACGAGCAGGCTAAAGTTTGATAAAAAGCGGGCAGGGCGCGCCTGCGGTCAAAGATATAAAAATCGCTTGAAGACGGAAATGGCCTCCCGCGATACCTCCGAGCTGGACGGTGCAAACGTCAAAAAGGTCGGCGAGCTCAAATTCGTCAAATTTAAGCTTTAAAAACGAGCCAGCTAAAACCGCTCAAAATGGAGGCGATACCGTCGATTGACACCTCGCAAACGCCTCAAAGAACGCATATTTTTTTGCAAATCTCGAAGCCGTGATCTTTGACGATACGCCTATGTCGCAGGCGCAAAATAACTCCCTCGAGCAAACGTTAAAAAAAGATAAAATTAATATCGAATTTGAGCGACGCAAACGATCAGGCGGGGCAGGTCGAGGCGAAATTTGACGCCGAAAAATGCGCCGCAAATTGACGAGTCAAACAGGCAAGAGAGGCTTAAAAAGTGACGAAAAAGGCCAACTTTGCAGACTCGCAAAAGACGGATAAAAAGCTCGACCAAAACAAATGAAGTAAAAAGCCGCCGTAAAAAGCGGGCTACAAACCGCGCCTAGTCATCATTATCGACGACGTGGCGTACAAGCACCAAGCAGACGCGATAAAAATCGGTAAATCTAAAGCTCACGCCATCCTTTTTCCCGGCTACTTCCGCCCACCCCGAGACGCCTGTTTTGGCACGACGTTTTAGCTTTTATATGATTCACCCTGCCTATGCAGGCTCTAGGCGGCTTTAAGGGTGCTGAGATCGGCACTCTCACGGTCGACGACGACTATGAAAAAGATCGCGAAAAAACTGCAAAGTATCAAGCGAGACTTTCCGAATCTAAAATACATCAACAACCACACGGGTAGCCGATTTACGAGCGATGCGGCCGCGATGGATAGGATGATGCGGGCGGTGCGGGACGAAAATTTGATATTCGTCGATAGCAAGACGACCTCGCCGACCAAGGTTTACGGCGCGGCGAAAAAATACTCGATGCCATACATCGCGCGCGACGTGTTTTTGGATCACGACGGATCCAAAGCGGCCGTGCGAAAGCAGCTAAAATACGCCGTCGAGCTAGCCAAAAAGCGCTCCTACGCCATCGCGATCGGCCATCCGCACAAAAACACGCTAGAAGTCCTGCAAGAAAGCGCCAAACTCCTGCAAGAGGTCGAGGTTGTCTATCTAAAGGATCTTTTTGAACGTCTTAGCCCAGCTTCCCTAGCGGCCTTTTGCGTCTAAAAACTGCCGGCAAAGCTATATTTCGAGGGAAATTTAGCCTTGCTTGAGCGACCGATGGTTTCGATCGTGGGCTCTAGAAAGGTAAGCGCCTACACCAGGCAGTGCGTAGAGGCGCTTGCTAGGATGCTCGCAAACAGCGGTGTTTGCGTAGTTAGCGGAGCGGCTATCGGCGTGGATATCGCCGCGCACAAGGGGGCTTTTCCGCATACCATCGCGGTTTTTGGCAATGGACTAAATAAAAATCTACCCGCAAAGCAACGCCAAAATCATCAAAGAATTTATCAAAACGCGCTAGCTCTGAGCGAATACGACCCGGGCGAGCCGCCGCTTGCTTTATAGATTTTTAGAGCGAAACCGCATCGTAGTCGCGCTCTCGCAGGCTCTAGTCGTGGCGCAGGCCGACCCTAAAAGCGGCTCGATGCAAAGCGCGCGCATGGCAAAGGAGCTTGGCGTGCCGATATTTACGCTGCCTCAGCGCCTAGGGCGAGTGAGGGGACAAACGAGCTAGTGGCTAGCGGCGCGGCAAATGTGATAAACGATTTTTGACGCCTTTGCACTTCGTTTCGGCGGCAAACCCGCAGCCACGCAAGAGGACGAGGCGATAAAATTTGTAAAAACGGCGCAAGCCTTGATGCGGCTTTGGCAAGTCGGCGATAAAATTTACGAATACGAACTAGAAGGCAAGCTGCGAATATCTGGGCTTACGGTATTTGCGGAGTAAATTTGAGCGTTAAATTTGATGCCGCGCGAGTTTTTTTGATAAAGCGGCGATAAAATTTGAAGTAGAAATTTATCGGCTTGACGGCGGTAAATGCGTTTTGGCGACGTTTGATTTTGTAAAGTTTGACGGAGCGGGGCTATCAAATTTGAGCCTGTCTGCCGTCAACTTTATCGCTAATCGTGATAAAATCTAAAGGACAAAAAAATGAGCATAATGGCCATCGACGTGGGGCTAAAACGTATAGGCGTGGCGCTAGCCGTCGGGCAAACCGTGATGCCGCAAACGCCCGTACTGCGTAAAAACCGCAATCAAGCCGCGCGCGACGTTAGCGCCGTTTTGCGCGAATACGGGGCAAAAAAGCTAGTCGTGGGCGTGCCGCTTGGGGATCTAGCGAGGACGAGATGCGGAGGCGGATCGCGCACTTCGTGTCGCTGCTCGAATTTGACGGCGAGGTTGTCTATCAGGACGAGGCGATGAGTAGCTTTGAGGCGAGCGAGATTTACGCCGATGGCAGGCGCGACGGACGGCTAGATAGCATCGCTGCGATGATTATTTTGAAGCGGTATCTGGGGCTTTGAGGTGGTTTGCAAAATTTGGCGCACGGTAGAATGGCGGCAAATTTGAGTTTTGCGCTAGGGTTAGACTGGTGGCTGTCTGGGCTGATCGTTGCCTCGTATAGAGTGAGTAAATTTGAGTCAAATTTACGTCTCGGCGGTAACTTTAGCCGAGGTTTTTTTGTAGAAATCTAAAAGCAGCTTGAGCGGCTGATTTGCGAGTCAATTGACTTGTGGGTTAGGGCGTGCTACGACTCGGAGTCAATTTGATCCAAACCTAGCCAGCCGATCAGCTATAGCACCGTATCCAATCATCTAAAAAAAGGCATTTGCTCTGCCGTGTGGAACCGATGCTCGCCGTTTTTTTCATGACGGTAAGCGTCGCTTTGATTTGGTTTGCAAACTCGCAAATCGTTTCAAAAGAGGTTAGACCGTCCTTTTTGCCATATAAAATATGCGTCGGCGCCGTCCAGCAGATAGGATGCTCTCTGGCGTAGCAAAGATATTTCCACGAAAGTTTTTCCCCCAGACCCCGTGTCCAGCTCGCCCATATCTCGCAGCTCATCCTCGCTCACGCGCGCCTGCGACATCACTTTTTCGATTAAAATTTGCATATTTACGATTGGCGAAATAAAAATACGCCTTTTTTTATCTCCATGCCCTGCAAAGGCATGCATGGCAAAAAAATGCGCCGATACTGTTTGCGACGATAGTTGTGGATGTGTGGCTTTTAAGGATAGGCTTAAATGCCGCACAAATTCCTCTTTCGCCTCCCGCGGGGTGCGAGCCTCGTAATCAAATCCCAGCACGTCGCTATCTGCAAAAAAGCGGTTGAAAAATGAGCCGCTTCTTGCGCGCTTCCGCCTTTACCGTGTATGTACACGATTATGTTTTTCATGGTTTTCCCTTTTTGCTACCGCTAAAGTTTAGCTTTGCAGCAAGCAGACGGATGATGCAAAGCGCGCTTTGGCACCGTTTGCTCTGAAAATGTGAGCAGTCCGTCCTCGTCAAATCTAAAATCAGGCCCCCAAGCCACCTCCCAGTAGTATCCGTCCAGATCGGCAAAATACGCGTGGTATCCGCCCCAAAACGTATCTTGGGGCTCTTTGACGATAGTTCCGCCCGCCTTTTTTTACTAGTTCTATGACGCTACCCACGTCCTCTTTGTTTTTTTACGTTATAGGCTAGCGTGATGCCGGCAAATCCGCTTCCCCTCGGTGGATCGTTCTCGTCGATATCTCGAGCCAGCGCGTCTAGCGGGTAGAGCTCGAATTTAGTCCCAGGCGTATTGAAAAAACATACCGGCGGATTGTCCTCTTTGCAATCCGTCTGAAACCCCAGGCCTTCGCGGTAAATGTGAGCGCTCTTTTGCATGCTTCGCACGCCTAGGCAGATGCAGGTTATTTTATTCATTTTGGCCTCCGTTATTTGGGCTTATTATATCATTTTGGCGGTAGCGGTTTTTGGATCACATTGACGTTATCAAACAAAGCAGGGCGGTTTAATGAGCTTTAAAAAAATGCGAGTAAAATTTTCAAAAAAAGCTAAATTTTATCCCCGTTTTGCGTCTCAAATTCATAAGCTTCGTTTAAGATATGCACAAGAGTGTCGGATAGATACGGCTGATCTAGCGTCCAGACGCGAATTTTCGGGTTTAAATTTACCGCCGAGTTAGTGGTTTTTAACACGACCAATGCAATCTTTTTTTCTATCAAGATCGCAACTAAAGCATCGTTTATCTCGCTTAATAAACTTTCTTTTATAAAGACGATATTTGGGTGAAATATCATATCCTCTATGTGACGTTTTATGATACTCCAATCGCCGCTCGGTTTCACGTCTATACCGATAAATTCTAAATCTTTTTTAAGTATGTTAAATGCGTAAAGGTTAGGCTCTGCGACAAGAGCGCTAATTTTTTTCGGATTTTTTATTTTAAGGCTTTTTATGAGATCAATCTTGTCGTCGCAAATGTGTAGTGAAATATATGTGCAGATGCGTACACCGTGATCAAACTCAAATCTAATACTCGAGTTATTTTGTTTGGCTATAGTCTTTGCGATTTCGTAAAATTTGCGACTTTTTGCATTTATATTAATGCGGGGCGTATTTTTGTAGGTAAAAAAAGCGCGGTCGCAGTGTACGCTAATTGCAAATCTAATGTTGCTTTTATAGTAGTTTGAGAGCAAAAATTTGATCGTAACGGTCGAGTTTGAGACGTTTAAAAGGAAAATTTGCGCCATCGCATCTATGAGCTTTGCTAGGGCTGCGATATCTGCGTAAAACAGCCTAGGATAGGCGATGTCGTAGTCTAGTAATACGTAGTTTCCTTTTTTTGAGCATCCTCGTTTAGCGAAGAAACTAAAAAAATAACAAACCGCCTGCAATATCGACTTTTGGCAGCGTGTTTGCTTCGAGAGATTCGCCGGTTTTGCTAATCTGGGTCGTTTGCGTCGCATCTGTTTTTATCACGGTTTTATCTGGTTTTTTAAATTTATCTACAAAATAAAAACCGCCTAGCGCTACTATATAAAGTGTTGCGAAAAATAATAAAAAAATGTATGCAAAGCTCACGGCTATATAACCAGCATCGCATCGCCGTAGGAGTAAAATTTATACTTTTTGCTCTACAGCCGTTTTATAAATCCGCATAGTCTGCTCAAGTCCGATAAAGCTGGTAACTAGCATGATTAGCGTTGATTTTGGTAGGTGAAAATTCGTAAGCAGGTAGTTTTGGCGGATGGGTTTGTTGTTTAAAGTTTAAAAACAGCCTGCACTCGCCGCTAGATTTGCCGCTTCTGGCAAACTCCTCTACGCAGCGCGTTACCGTCGTGCCTACACCCAGGATCGGTTTATTTGAGTTGATCAAATTTTGCGTATCTTGCGGGATATCGTAAAACTCCGCGTGCATCTTGTGCTGCGTGATATCTTCGCTCTCCACGCCCTTAAACGTCCCAGCGCCCACATGCAGCGTGAGGTAGGCTATCTCGCGGCCTTTGGCTAGGCGCGCGATCATCTCGTCGCTAAAGTGCAGGCTCGCCGTCGGAGCCGCCACCGCGCCCTCGTTTTTAGCAAACACGCTTTGATACCAGCTCTCATCGTCTTTGGTGTCGCTTCGCTTGATATATGGCGGCAAAGGCACGTGGCCGATGTGAGATAGGATTTTATAAAGCGCGGCTGTGTCCAAAAAAATTGGCCGTTTTGGCTAACTTTGACCGTGCGCGAGCCGTCGCCAAAGAGCTCGCAGACCTCGGCGGTTAACTTTTCCGCAGAAATGTAAAAACGCTGCCCGCGTGAACCTTGCCTTTTATATAGACGCTAATTTACCGTCCGCAAGCGGAGAGTTTAGCAAAAGCTCCGTCTCGCCGCCGCTTTGTTTTTTTGCCGAGAAATTCGAGCTTTCACCACCTTGGTGTCGTTAAAAATAATATCACAAGGCGGTAAAATCTCTGGCAAATCGCCAAATTTCTAGATGAGAGATTTTCCCGCTAGCTCGTTCGTAGACTAGCAGCCCTAGCGTCCTCTTTTGGAAAGGTCGGGAAATTGGCGATTAGCTCCGGCGGTAGCTCGTAGTCGTAGGCGTCAAGTGAGTTTGGATTTAGAAATTTGACTCATCTGGCTAGCCTACTTGATTTCATAGTTATTCGTCCTCTTTTTTTCTTCGTCGGTTTCCTGCTCGGGCTCTTCGTTTTTAGCCGGATTTACGCGGGCGGCTATAAAGATAGAAAGCCCGTAAAGACCGATGAGAGGCACAGCCATCAAAAAAACTGACTGAGGATATCTGGAGGCGTCATGACTGCGGCAAATATAAAAAAATCACGACGATAGCGTAGCGGAAGGAGTTTTTAGCATCTTATCATCGACTAGGCCGAGTTTGGCGAGGAAAAAAAGGTGATAACGGGAAGCTCAAACGCGATGCCGAATGCAATGACTAGTTTCGTAAAAAAAGCCGACGTAGCCGCCGATATTTAGCATCGCGGAAAAGAGCTGTTGGCCGAAATGTATAAGAAAAAGCAAAACCGATAGGAACGACGACGTAGTAGCAAAAAGCAGCGCCAACTAGAAACATAAAAGTCGCCGAAATAACGAACGGGATTACGTATTTTTTCTCGTTTTCGTAGAGTCCAGGCGCTACAAAGAGCCAAAACTGCCAAAAAAATGATGGGCAACGAGAGCAAAAAAACCCCGTAAAAAAACGCCACCTTCATCGCTACGAAAAATGGCTCTTGTACCTCGAGAAAGACCATTTTTTTGGTTATCGGGTAGGGTGTTTTGCAGCGGCGCGATGATAAAGTCTAAAATTTGATTCCAAAAAGCTAAAGCACACTACAAACATCACGATCACGGTCATGACGCTGATGAAAAGCCTTTTTCTAAGTTCTATTAAATGCGGTTTTAGCTCTTCAAACATTACGCCTCTTTTTTCTCGTTATCGCCCAGCACGGCGTTTTTGACGGCTTCGCCCGGGTTTTTGACCGCTTCGACGCTCTTTTTTACGTCGTTTAGACCGTCTGTGATGCCGCTAGTGACGTCGTTTACGCCTTTTTTTGAGCTCGTCGAGCTCCTCAAAGGCGCAGTTTTTTTCGCACCGTTTCAGTTGTTTTTTTGCGATGCTTTCTTTATATTTTTTTCGCGTCCTCTTTGAGTTCTTGGATTTTTTTATCTCTTGATCGAAGCTGCTTTTTGCGTCGTTGACCGTTTTTTTTGACGGTTTTAAAGAAAATTTCGCTATCTCTACCATCGCGCTAGGAAGCTTATCAGGCCCCAAAAAAATAGCACCGCGATGACGGCTATGACGATGATCTCGGGTAAGCTCATGCCAAACATTTTTTTATCCCTAAATTTTTATTTTAAAGTGCTCATTTTAGCGTTTTTTTATCTCAAATTTGCATAAATCAGCCCGCGATAAATAAAGAAATTTCATCCGCGGTGAGGAGATTTTTGGCGTAATATCGCCCGTTTTTTTAAATTTCTAATTTCCCGCTATTTTTTTTAGTAGTCGCGCTCTTTGCTCTTGCTCTGAGTTTAGGCTGTTTTGCCAGATACCGACGATGCTTCTGGCGCCTAAAAAATATGCGCTCTAAATTTAGCTCGTCCGCGCTTAAATTTTTCTATTTTCTTAGCGTGCGGATTTTTTTACGTAAGAGTTTAAATTTGAAGCGTTATAAAAGCGATGAACCAGCCAAAATCCGACTGCGTAAGCGCCTATGGCAAGGTAGTTTTTGCCCTGCCAGTAGCCAAGATTATGCTTGCAATTTGACCGAAATGTGAGATTTCGTACTGTTTTTAGTCCGGTTTCTTCGATGCGATCTATCATAAATTTAGCTAGCCTCGGACTATCTTTTTGCGTAGTTTATCTTACCGGCAAAGGGCGTATTTTTCTTCAAGCGTTAGCGAGTACGCCGACACGTGCGAAACGCCTACATTTCGGATATTTTGCACCTCTTGCTCGAGGCGTTTTTTGGTGTCTAGCTTCGTGCCGTAGATGAGATCGACGTTTATATTTTTCTAGCCCCGCGGTTTTGGCATTTGCGACCGCTTCGTAGATCTGCCTCGCGTCGTGGATGCGCCCGAGAAATTTTCAGCTTATCCTCAAAAAGCTTTGAGCGCCGAAGCTCACGCGATTTACGCCGTATGATTTCATCTGCGAGAGCCACTCTTGGCTTGCCGAGTTTGGATTTGCCTCCGTCGTGATCTCGGCGTCCTTTGCCAGATATGGCGCAACAGCCTCAAATAGCCGCTCGTAGTAGCCCCCGTCCACGGCGCTAGGCGTCCCTCCGCCGATAAAAACCGTCTCGATCTCGCCATTTTTCACGTCAAATTTTAAAATCTGCTCTCTAAAATCCGCAATCATCGCGTCAAAATACGCGCTCGTCACCTTTCGTTTGCCAACGACCGAGCCAAAGGCGCAGTATGGACATTTGCTCTCGCAAAACGGGATGTGGACGTAAAGAAGCATTTTGACCTTTGTTTTTTTGCCGTATTTTAGCAGATTTTGCGGCACTACGTTTGATATTTTTGGCTTTTTGCACCGTTTGGCGGTCGGTTTGCGGTAAATTTGAGGTCGGATTTAGGGCGCAAAACCGACTCCAGTAAGCTATTTGACGCTTTTAAATTTTAAAATTTACCGCCGTTTTTTTACTGCCCTTTAAATTTAAAAAAAGTCGCGCCGATACGTTTAAATTTGATTTTAACTTAACTCCCGCAAAGCTCCGCAAGCGTTAAATTTACGTATAAAATTTTCTTTTGTTTTTAGAAATTTGCGTCGGCAAAACGCCGAATTTTTCTCTAAAAAAATCTTTGCAAAGTGCGGAGCGCTGGCGTATCCGACGATTTTTGCAGCTTCGCTCACGCCGATATCCCCGCGCTCTAAGAGCTTTTTTTGCCGCGTTTAGCCGCTCGCTTGCTAGCAGTCCGTAGATCGTATCGCCAAAGTAGCTTTTTAAAGCCCGTTTTTAGCTTAACTCATTCGTCGCGCACGCTCTGGCTAGCTCTTTTTATGCTGGGCGGATTTTTGGACGTCGCTTAGTAAAAATTTGCCTAGCTTTATTTAGAAATTTTACGTATTCGTCGCTAAAATCGCGCTTTTTCATCGGCTTCGGGCGTTTTAGGCGCGCCCTAGGCTTTTGTAGATCAGCTCTAAAATTTTAGCTTCCATGAAGATTTCTCGCATCTTGCCCTCAAGCTCGCTCGCGGCTAAAAAGCTCCCGCAAAAATCAGGCTTTGGGCTAAATTTATCTTGGCCGTTTGGATGCAGATTTCGTTTTCTTCGCCTAGGGTTTTTTTAAATGCCGCCAGTTCGTCGGCTAGTTCGTTTTTTTAGTACGATACATCGTCCCGTATAGTTATTGCTCTGATACTCGCAAATACCCTCAAATCCGCTATCCACGCGTCCCATCCAAAACTCTCCGGCCTTTAGACAAAAAAAGTTTTTTTACCCGCTTTAAGCCCGGCGTCCCCTCTTGCGTCGTTAAAGAGCAAAAAAAGCAGTAGCCAGTGCTCCTTTCAAGCCGTCTTTTTTTACGCTTTTGTTGCAGATTATTTCGCTTCTGCAGTAGCTTGCGCCACTTGCCCCTTTAAAAAACTCAACCTTACATTTTCTATCTTGCTCTTGCCATGCGCTTTGTCCGTAGCGCACCGAATTTTGCGCGACTTCTTGCTCGTTTGCGCGTAAAATATCTTTAAACTCGACCTTCATTTATTTTTTTATCCTTTTAGCGTTGATAAAAAAATCCCTCTACCGTTTATCGGAGTATTGATAATAATTATCTGATTATAGTAAAATAGGGTTTAAATTTAAATAAGGAGTTTAAAGATGAAAAAGTATGCCTAAAATTTCTATGCTAGCTTGTTTGGCGCTATCTTGCGTGCAGGCGGCCGACGAAGTGAAACTAAATGAAGTTACCGTAACTAGCGCGACGGGTTTTGAGCAAAAATATCAAAGACGCGCCTGCTTCCGTTTCGGTAATCTCGCAAAAAGAGATAGCCAGGCGCAATCATCAAGATATAGAAAGCGTCGTAAAAAGACGCTCCGGGCGTTTTTTTGGTGCGACGCTGGGAGCTGCTAGCAGACGCGGTATCACGATGAGAGGCCTTGGTCAAAAAAATACACTAGTACTTTTAATAGATGGCCGCCCTGCAACCAGCGATAGCGCGTATAGAGGGCTTCGCGCGATCGGTAGCACTCAAAGTACTTTTCTCCCGCCCGCAAACACGATCGAGCGTATCGAAATCGTGCGAGGGCCGATGAGCTCACTATACGGCTCAGATGCGATGGGAGGCGTCATAAATATTATCACCAAGGGCTTTTTCAAACGATTTGAGCGGTAACATAAACGGCTACTACACGCTTGCGGGCAAAAGCGGGATAAATGACGACTATCAGACCGGTTTTTACGCAAACGGTGCGGTGATCCCGGACGTGCTAGGGTATCGCACTTTATGGGCGGTATTTTCATAAATTAGAAGATGAGCGAGCCTTTACGAACCGCAAAAAAACTAGGGACATACATTTCCGGTGCGAAAAATCATGTATAACGCCACCGAAAAACGACGAAATAGCTCTCAGATCTACGTCGCGTAGTAAATAAATACGAGCGCACTGAAGGCAAGACGCTAAACCGCACGGCTAGCGATAACACGAGCGTGGCTTTTGAGAAGATGAGCGGATATACCGCCTCGCTCTCGCATACGGGCAAATACGATAAGCTGCTACTTGAAAGCTTTTTAATGCACGATAATATGAAAGAGAGCGGTCAGCAAGATCTCACGCTAAAAAAACGACAACACTAAATACCAAGGGAACGTATTTTTTTTGATAATAATACGCTAAGCCTAGGCGCCGAATACAGAAGAGAAAGGCTAAACGAAAAGGCAACGACCGCCGATGCCGCAAATGTCAAAAGGTATGATTTTTCGCTATACGGCGAAGATGATTTTGACGTAACCGACGCGCTCACGCTAACTGCGGGTCTAAGGTATAATCACGACAAAGACTACGGCGGACACGTATCGCCGCGCGGCTATGCCGTATATCATCTAAGCGAAAATTTATCGTTAAAAGGTGGAGTATCGGCGGGCTACTCGACGCCTGATATCAAAATGCGAACCGACGGGCTTGCTCTGCCTTTTGCCGGCGGCATGGGAGCGCAGCTGGGCAAAAGCAACCTAAAACCCGAATCCAGCCTAAACTACGAAGCCGGCGTCGCATACGGGGACGAGAGCCTTAACGTCTCGGCGATGGCGTTTTATATGCGGATAAAAAGACGGTCTAGGCACGAAGCCGGTTTGCGTCGCACGCCCGGGCGTTCCTTGCGTGCATAACGGTAAGACCTATAGGCGCGGTATCTGGGAGAGCGTAAATATCGGCAAGGCTGAAGTAAAAGGCGTCGAACTCGCCTCAGACTGGCAGATACTATCAAATTTAGCACTGCACTCAAGCTACGTTTACACTAAATCAAAGCAAAAAAATCTGGCGCGTACGAGGGTAAATCTTTAAACAATCTACCCGTACACACCGTAAAAACTAGGGCTTGACTACGATATGACGCCTGATCTAAATCTGTGGACGCAGATGAACTATCTAGGCAAAACCAGAGCCGTTTACGGCCTACCTGGAGACGAGGAGATAAAGGATTATACGCTATTTGACGCTGGCGCAAGCTACAAGCTAACTAAAAACGCGAGCGTAAATTTTAGCGTTTATAATATCTTTAACGAATACGTAACGACAAAAATCCGGACGCTATGAAATTTTGATCGCCGACGGGGTTAAATATAGACTCGGATTTAACGTAAATTTCTAACTTTGGCCGTATTTAAGTAGGGCGGTGCGTAGCGATCGCCGCCCCTGCTACTGGCTCATAAAATTTGAGTTTAAATTTGAGGAGAAAGATGCCGTTTTTAAAGAGAAAGAAATTTTGGTTTAATGTCCATTTGATTTTTAAGCCTAGTCTGTGTTTTACCGCTGCTTGTCGTCGCTCTTAGCGGCGCGATCATATCCTATCACGACGAGATTATAGACCTTGCAAACTCGCAAAAAACCTTCGTCAAGCGAGGTGAAAAAGAGCTTAGTACGAGAGAAATTTTAGATATTTTTAAAGCTAAGGAACCAAATTTTACGCTTAGCTACTACAAGATTAACTCGGACGCAAATCGCGCTCTAGGCGTATCCGGTACGGATGCTAAAGGCGAGTTTAAGTCGTATTTTATAAATCAATACACGGGCGAGATAACGGGTGAGAAAATTTCGGCGATAAATTTATCGGACTAATGTTAAATTGCATACTAACTTAGGCCTTGGGCTTAGCGAAAAACGAGACGCTACGGCTTATAGGCAAGCATATCGTTGCGGTTTGCAGTATGGCTTTGGTTGTTTTAGTTATATCTGGATTAATAATTTATTACCCTAGTTTTAAAACTAAATTTATGCGTGCGTTTACTTTAAAAACCAAGGCCAAAGGCTATGCGTTTTTATACAGCTTGCATGGATTTGCCGGCGTTTATCTTTGTTTGTTTTTTTGGCTTTTTATGAGCGTCACCGGGCTTTACTGGTCGTATGACTGGGCGGCAAAGCTCGTAAATAACGCGCTTGGCGAAAAAAAGAAATTTTTAGAAAAAAAGAGCTTTACGCAAGTGAGGGGATTTTTCGCTAAAGGACGAGGCTAAGATAGCCAATTTGGAGGCCGCGATAGATATTTTTTTAAACGAAATAGAGAGGATTACGAGCTTTTTTTAACGTCATCACGCAAGAAGACGGCGAAAGTACTTTATGATATTTTTACTTTGATAAAGGGCTGGAAGAGGACGATAAGGTAAATACGATGACGATAAACGCCGCCAAGGGGCAAATCATCAGGCATGCGAGGTTTGACGACGCTAAAAGCTCGATGCCCAGGCCTTTTTGCAATTCATAAAGCGGTTTTTAAGCTTGCATTCGGGATATTTTTTTGGGCACGGTCGGTAAAGTTTATATTTTGTTTAGCTTCAGCGTCGGTTTTGTTTTTTTGTTATAAGCGGCTTTTTGGATGAGCTTAAAACGGCTCAAAAGATAAATTTGATAAAATCGCTCGAAAAAAACTGAAAAAAAGGCTAAATATGCGAGTGATTTTTAGATGGATTTGACGGCTCTTTTTGCCGATTTTGCAAAGCTTTAAGGCTGTGATGCCAAGCCTGCGTATAACAGGTATAGAGGAGCTCGGCAAGAGCGTAAACGAGAGGACGTCAAGCCTAGAAAAACGACGATGCCATAAACGTAAGCGAGCTTTTTGCGCGCCAATACGAGCGGGACGAGCTTTTTATCGGACAGCTCTTTGTTTTTGCAAGATAATAAATTTGACGGGAGCGGCGAGAGTGCGGCGGTCAATTTGATGAAAACGTAAAATTTGACGGTGTGCATGTTAGCGACGATGATAATTTGAGCAAAAATTAATAGCCGAGAGCGAGCAAAAAAACCGCTTCCGTGTGGGATCAAAATTTGCAAGATAGGCGGGGCTCTGCGCCGCGTCAAGATGCCAATCTGCAAGGAAAAGATATTTCGCAAACCAGTGCTTTAAGCGAAATAACCAAAAACTGCGCCAACTAGCCAAAGCGCGCAAACCGCCGCTCCACGCGAAACTCCTGTTTTTGACGGAGCTACGCAAACGGCACCGTCTAGTAAAATACCCGCTTCTAATGAAGCCCTAAAAAAACGTCCGCTTTTGGACGAATCCGCGCAGGCTGCGCTATTTGATTTTAATGAGTCTGCGCAAAATTTGTCGCCGCGCGCCGAGCCAAAAAGCCGCGCCCGAGCGTAAAAAAAGCACGAAAGCGCGAGCCTGTTTACCGACGAAGAAGTGCGGGCGATACTGGAGCTAAAATAAAGGGCTCAATTTGACGAGCCAAGCGGTTAAATTTGATGGAAAATGAAGAAAAACGCGCAATTTTTACCGCGCCGCAAAAAGTAAAATTCGTAGTTTTAAAATTTAAATAAAGAAATTTCTAAGCCCTAAGCGTCAAATTTTTTTTCCGCTAAGCTAGCGATATTTAGCTATATCTTAACTATTTTTTTCGTTAAAAATCGACAATTAAAAATTCTCGGAAAAAAAGATGGAAAAAGAAATATAGACCAAATGTCGCGGCGGTCATACTTGCGCCCTCTTATCCGTTTGATTGCAGGATATTTATCGCGCAAAGATGCGATATGGCGGGTATTTGGCAGTTTCCCCAGGGCGGTATAGACGACGGCGAGACGCCGCGCGAGGCTCTAAAAAGAGAGCTCAAAGAGGAGATAGGCACGGACGACGTGGATGTGCTTAGCGAGTATCCGCAGTGGCTTAGCTACGACTTCCCTGAGGGTACGACGAGTAGGAAATTTTATAACTTTGACGGGCAGACGCAAAAGTATTTTTTAGTGCGGCTAAGACCTAGTGCGAAGATAAATATAAACACCAAAAAGCCCGAATTTGACGAATATAGATTTATAAACTCAAGCGAGGTTTTGAGCGACGTAAACCACTTCAAAAAGCCGATCTACAGTAAGGTTATCGGCTACTTTAAAGAGAAAGGATTTATTTAATGTTAATCGTCCAAAAAAATACGGCGGCACGAGCGTTGGGACGCTTGAGAGGATAGAAAACGTCGCCGCAAGAGTGATAGAAACTAAAAAAAGCGGCGCGGACGTCGTGGTCGTGGTCTCGGCGATGAGCGGCGTGACTAATCAGCTGGTGGACTACGCCTCACACTACACCAAAGACCCCGACGGCGTAGCGATGGATATGTTGCTTAGCTCCGGCGAGCGCGTTACCTGCGCGCTTTTAACGATAGCGCTGATAAATTTAGGCTATCCTGCGGTGGGTCTAAGCGGTAGGCTAGCTGGTATCGTCACCGATAGCATGCACACTAGAGCTAGGATCGAGGCGATAGATACTAAACGTATGAAAGAGGAGCTAAAGGCGGGCAAGATCGTCGTCGTAGCGGGCTTTCAGGGGTATAGACGAAAAGGGCGACGTAACGACTCTGGGACGAGGCGGTAGCGACCTTAGCGCCGTAGCGATCGCAGGCGCGCTGGATGCGGATCTGTGCGAGATTTATACCGATGTGGACGGAGTTTACACCACCGATCCTCGCATAGAGCCAAAGGCCAAAAAAAGCTAGATAAAAATCAGCTACGACGAGATGCTAGAGCTTGCGAGCCCTAGGCGCAAAAAGTGCTGCAAAAACCGCTCGGTCGAGCTGGCTAAAAAAGCTAAACGTAACTTTAGTCACTAGAAGCAGCTTTAATCACAACGAAGGAACACTAATAACAAAGGAAGAGAGTATGGAAGCAGTGCTAGTAAGCGGTATCGCGCTAGATAAAAAAACCAAGCTAGAGTAACTTTAAGAGGCGTGGTGGATAAGCCGGGCATCGCGGCCGAGATTTTCACCGCGCTTGCAGAAAAAAACATAAACGTAGATATGATAATCCAAAAACGTAGGCCAGGACGGTACGACGAATTTAGGGCTTTACTATACCGCAAAAACGAGCTTCATGTCGCAAAAAGAGTGCATGGATAAACTAAGCGCGTCGAGGGAAATTTTATACAACGATGAGATAGTCAAGGTCTCGGTCGTGGGCGTTGGCATGAAAAAGCCACACCGGAGTGGCGTCCTTGGCGTTTCAAACGCTAGCAAACGAAGGTATAAATATCCAAAATGATCTCGACTAGCGAGATAAAAAAATATCAATGATCGTCGATCAAAAATACGGCGAGCTAGCCGTTCGCGCACTACACGAAGCTTATAAACTCGATAAATGAGCGATTTTATAAAATGGACGCTCGAGGCGATCCGCGAGGAGGGCTCGCTGATGAGCTGGATGGAGGAGAGGCGCACCGAGTGGACGCCTTTGCTCGCCTCGAAGCTTAAATCTTTACTCGAAGGGCGTGCGTTTATCCTGATAACAGATAGCGAGCGCGGCTGGTTTGAAGAGTATTTTTTTAAAAAAATATAAACAAACCGACAAACGCTCGCCCTGTACTACCTTTTTTTCGCTAAAGGCGCTTTATCCCTCTTTTTGAAAAATATCGGCTCGAAAGAAGAAGTATCGCTGCTTTTTAGATATGCTTAGCCTTGCTTTTCCAAACGGTTACGTGTTTTTTTACGTCGGTAAAAGCGCGGAAAAAGCTCGCAGATCGCCAAAGGCAAGGACGATAGCTATATGTGGCTTTTTGACGAGCAGGCGCAAAATAGCTTTTTATCTTAGCTCCTCCGACGGCGCGCTAGACATCAAGCTCTTGTCGCTGTTTAGGGCTCTTTGATAAGAGCATAGACGCTGCTTTATTTGCGAAAGTAACGCTTTAGTCTATGCGAAGCAAAAATCGTAATCACGAGCGATTTTGAAGCCTTAAAAAGAGGAAATTTTAGGGCTTTACGGCGTAAATTCGGTTAGATTTTTTGCCGAGGACTTTTTACTAGAAAACGCAAAAGAGGTTGCCGCCGAGGCCTACATCGCCGAGAGCGAGCCCAAACTACTGGTTTTAGGTGCTAACTTTCCGCGTCGAGGCTCAAAACTCTACTAAAAAAATCATCGAAGAGCCGCCTAAAAAAATATCTTTTTTTATCATAGCCTGCGAGTCAAAAAATATGCTCCTGCCGACCGTTCGCTCGCGCCTAGTTACCGAAAAATCGGCTCATAAAAAAAGCAGCGCGAAAAAAACGGGACTGGATTACAAACGTCTGGAGCTAAAAAGAATTTGCGCGTTTATCGATGAAAAAAATCAGCTCTTGAGCGCTCCGAAAAAGCTCGGCAAAAAAACGATCTAAAAAGAGCTAATCGCCGCCATAGCTCTCGAGGCTACGGAGCAGGGGGTCAATTTAGCGCTGAAGAACTTGAGTATTTTTTTCAAAGCCGTGCGCCTAGCCGAACTAAATACCAAAACTCACGCGCTTCTTACGCCGATACTTCTATGATTTACGAAAAAAAGGGCTTAGATGAAAAATTTTTAAAAATCAATCCGCAAACGGGTTTCAACGAGATTTGCGAGATTATCCGTCCCTAGCGACGAGGGGCGAATGTGATGAAAAAGTCGGCGATCAACTTTTTTTGATTAAAGATTTGCGCTCGCCGGCCGCAAATATCCTAAAAACAAGATGCGCTAAGCGTAGGCGCGGAGCTCGTCACTAATCGCGACGTGATTCTGGACGGCGAAAACTCGACTGCGCTTTTGATGGCGACCGATGCGCAGGTGGGAGCGCTTGCCAAAAAAAGAGGCCGCGCAGGATTTTTGGTCTAGAAAAATTTGGCTAAATTTCTTTAAAATCTCCGTTTAAAAAAACCGCAGCGTGCGCAGATAATGGGCGTCGTAAACGTAAATGAAGATAGCTTTAACGCCGCAAGCCGCGTGAACGAAAAAAAGCGGTATCGAAAAAAATCGAAGCCATGATAGAAGCAGGCGCAGACTACATCGACCTTGGCGGCGTTAGCTCAAGGCCAGGGAGCGAGTATTGCGGCCAAGAGGAGGAATTTAGGCGTATAAAAAGATATCGTGGAGGAAATTTACAAGCTAGATTTACATGAAAAGGCGAAATTTAGCCTTGATAGCTTTGATCCTTATTGCTTAGAATTTGCGTTAAATCACGGCTTTAAGATGATAAATGACATCACGGCAAACGCAATTTAGCCACGCTTGCTGCAAGATACGACGCCCAGTTTTGCATGATGCATATGCAAGGCGATCCTGCCACCATGCAGATCGCGCCAAAGTATAACGATCTAATAGGCGAAATTTCAGACTTTTTTGAGCAAAAGATAGCCCTTGCAAGGGAGCTTGGCGCTAAAAAGATAGTGCTTGATGTGGGTATTGGCTTTGGCAAGACGGCTGAGCAAAATTTGCTGCTTATTAAGCATTTGGAGCATTTTTTGAAATTTGACTGCCCACTGCTAGTTGGTGCTAGCCGCAAATCAGTCATAAATCACTACTATAAAAGCGAGGTCAAGGACCGCTTGCCAGGCTCGCTCTATCTGCACCTAAAAGCCTTCGAAAAACGGTGCGCAGATCATTAGAACGCACGACGTGGCAGAGCACAAGCAGCTTTTTGATATGCATGAGGCGATGAACCAAGCCACGCTTTGGTAGGGCGCTTGGCTAAAAAAGAGGCTAGATGAGAAATTTACTTCCGCCACCTTGGATCAAATTTCCAAGTATAGATCCATTTTCCATCGGCTGGAGAATGGGCGCTGGCGAGGGTTATAAGTTTCAAATCTAACGACTGGCTTAAAAACGCTAAGCCAAGATGAACGTAGCGAGTATCAGCAGCTCTTTGCTGAGCCTGCGACGTGGCGTGGCTACTGGGATGAGAGACTAGGCGATGATGAAAGCACGCTTTTTATCAACGATGAATTTGTTACCGACCTTTGGGGAGCGTGAGCCCTAGATATGAGTTAAAGTGGCTAAAAAAAGCGCTACAACGCTGGCAAGGCGGATAAACTTTTCTATTTTTTTGGGGTCATCAAAAGAGTGCAGGCATAAGCGCAAGCTGTCTAAGCCAGTGGTACGGCTCTAGTTTTTTTGGCAAGATGAGGTTCATTACGTTTGTGCTGAGCAATATATGATGGCTAAAAAAGGCTGAGTGTTTTGGCGATGATGAGGCTTTTAGAGCAATTTTATCCGCCAAAGATCCAGCGCAGATGAAGGCGCTTGGTAGGCAGGTACGTGGCTTTGACGCCAAGGTCTGGGACGAGATAAAATTTGAGCGTTGTGCTAAATGCAAGCTATTTAAAATTGAGTCAAAAATGCCAAGCTGCGAGAATTTTTACTCTCGACAAAGGATAAAAATTTTGGTTGAGGCAAGCCCTATTGATAGAAATTTGGGGGCATAGGCATGAGTGCTGATGATGAAAAATGCGCACAATCCCTATGAAGTGGCGTGGGCAAAATTTGCTTGGCTTTTGCGCTGATGAGAGCGAGGGACGAGATAGCAAAGGTCTATAAAAACGTCCATTTGTGCGATGAAAATGAGCCAATCTGGATCATTTATAAAGTATGTTTAAGATAAAATGCGGTGTAAATTTGGAGCAAAAAAATGACAAAAACAAGAGTACGAACGAGCGATAGATACGCTAAAATGCGTGGGCAAAGGCCTACTACGACGAGGACGAGCCACTTGCAAGCGACGAAGAGTATGACGCACTCTATCACGCGGTTTTGGCCTTCGAGCAGGCAAACCCAAGTGAAATTTCGCTATTTTCGCCGACTAAGCGAGTGGGTGGAGGCGTAAAAGAGGGCTTTTAGCAAGGCAAGCCACATAAAGCGCATGTGGAGCATGGAGGATATCTTTAGCCTTGGCGAGCTTGATGCTTGGCTAAAGCGCGGCGAGAAGGAGACTTGACCTTTGTCGCTGAGCCGAAAATTTGACGGAGCGAGCCTCAATTTACTCTACGAAAATGGCATTTTAGTTAGGGCGATAACCAGAGGCGACGGCGTTACAGGCGAGGACGTGACGCAAAAATGCAAGGACTATTAGCTCGGTGCCAAAGAGCATTAGCTACAAAGGGCTCATTGAAATTCGTGGCGAAGTCGTCATAAGAAAAGATGACTTTGAGCTACTAAATATAGAGCGTGCAAAATCTGGCGAGGCGCTACTTTCAAACCCTAGAAACGCAGCCGCAGGAAGTCTTAGGCAGCTTGATAGCGCAGTGACTGCTAAAAAGAAAGCTACTTTTTCATACCTTGGGGCGTGGGCGAGCAGAGTCTTGGACTGAAAAACCACAGCGAGGTGATGAAATTTGTGCGTGAGCTTGGCTTTGAAAGAGATGATTTTTTCAAAATTTTAAAAAAAGATGAGCTTGAGGCCGCATATAACGAGCTCTTGGCAAATCGTGACGCAAAAAGCGTGATGATGGATGGCATGGGCGATACGCGTAAACGACCTTGCTCGCTGCGAGCAGCTAGGCTACACGGTCAAACTCTCCAAAATTTGATGGTGGCGTTTAAATTTCCGGCCATTGAGAAGGTCACAAGGCTAAGAGACGTAGCACTTCAAGTTGGCAGAAGTGGCGTGGTAACGCCTGTTGGCGTGCTTGATGAGGTAAATATAGACGGCGCAAATGTAAAATCAGCCACCCTTCATAACTTCGACGAGATCGAGCGCCTTGGCGTTATGAAAAACGATTACATCGGCATTATCCGCTCGGGAGATGTCATACCAAAGATCACAAAGGTTTTTAAAGATAGGCGAGATGGCAGCGAGCAAGCGATAGAGAGGCCTACATTTTGCCCAGTTTGCGGCTCGCACCTGCTTGATGAAGGGGTCTTTGTAAAGTGTCAAAATTTAAGCTGCAGGGCAAGAGTGGTGGGCTCAATAATCCACTACGCATCGAAAAAATGCCTAAATATCGACGGCCTTGGCGATGCGATCGTAAACTTTGCTATTTGACAAGGGGTTGATTGCCTGCATAAAAAGACATCTACGGCCTTAAATTTGATGATCTCATGGCGCTTGAGGGCTTTAAAGAAAAAAGTAAATAACCTTTTAAATGCCATTGAGGCTAGCAAGGGTGCGGAGCTATCTCGCTTTATCACGGGCCTTGGCTGCGAGCACATCGGCGAAGTGGCGGCAAAAGAAGCTAGCAAGTAGCTTTTGGATTAGGCTGGCTTGATGCTAGCTTTGAAGAGCTAACCTCGCTTGAGGGCTTTGGTGCGGAGATAGCAAATAGTTTAATCGACTTTGCCGAGGTAAATAGAGCAGAAATTTCAGCCCTAAGCCAGATCGTGCAGCCAAGCGTGACGCAGGTACAAAGCATCTCAAATGCGCTAAGTGGCAAAACGGTCGTTATAACTGGCACACTAAGTCGCCCAAGGGACGAGATAAAGGCGGAGCTTGAGAGTTTTGGTGCAAAGGTTTCTGGCTCAGTCTCTAAAAAAACGGACTTCGTGCTAGCTGGCGAGGAGGCTGGTAGCAAGCTAGAAAAAGGCAAATGAGCTAGGCGTGCGAGTGATCGACGAGAGCGAATATGAAAGGCTAAAAACTTGAGGCTTGATAACTACGTCGCAAGCGTTTTAAACATAAGTAGAAACAAGGCGAGTGAGCTCATTAAATCTGGCAAGGTGCTAACAAATGGCGAAATTTGCACCAAGGTTTCAAGCGAAGTTAGCGAGGCTAAAATTTCACTGCTTGATGAAATTTACGTTGGGCGAGGCGCGCTTAAGCTAAAAAAAGCTTTTTGGAAGCGATGAATTGACCTAGCTGACAAAAAAACGCACTTGATATCGGTAGCTCAACTGGCGGCTTTATGCGAAATTTACTTGAGCGTGGTGTAAAAAGTGTGACTGGCGTCGATGTTGGCACCGATCAGCTAGACGCCAGCCTAAGAAGCGATGAGCGAGTGAAAATTTATGAAAAAAACTGACGTCAGGGAGTTTGCGAAGCAAAAATCAAAGTAAATTTGATCTCATAACCTGTGACGTGAGCTTTATCTCTTTGGCTGAAATTTTGCCAGCTATTTGTGAGCTAGCAAGCAGGGATTCGCTCATTATCACACTTTTTAAAACCGCAGTTTGAAGTGGGTGTTGGCGTAAAACGCAATAAAAAAAGGCGTTGTCACCGACGCTAAGGCTGTAAATTTAGCTATGAAGCGCTTTGAAGTGCTAGCAAGTGGTTTGAAATGTGAACTGATAGCTTGCAAAGAGTGCGAAGTCAAGGGAAAGGAAGGAAATGCCGAGTTTTTTTCTACGCTTTTAACAAAAGATAACATCACTGCCGTTGCGATAGGGCACTTTGACGGCGTGCATCGCGGCCACAAGCAGCTTTTTAAAGCAGCTAGGCGAGTTTGGCGGACTTGTCGTCATCGACAAAAAAATAAAGCCAACATCACGCCGAAGCTAAAGCGAGCTGAGTACTCAAACTATCCTTGCTTCTTGTATGATTTTTGAGAGTATAAAAAGGACTTAGTGGCGAGGAATTTATCGCACTTTTAAAGCGAGATTTTAAAAATTTAAAAAAGATTGTCGTGGGATTTGATTTTAGATTTGGCAGAAATAGGGCTTGGGGCAAGTATGATCTGGAGAGAATTTTTGATGGCGAAGTGGTCGTTGTAGACGAGGTTTGCTTTGACGGTATGGGCGTGCATAGCTCGGCCATACGCGAGTATATCAAGCAAGGCGAGATATATAAGGCAAAACCGTCTGCTAGGGCCGCGAATACTCGATCGAAGGCCGCGTGATAAAGGGGCAGGGTATCGGGTCGCGAGAGCTCGTGCCGACGCTAAATTTGGATATCAAAAGCTACCTTTTGCCGCGCGAGGGCGTCTATGCGACGAGGACTCGCATCGGCTACAAGACCTACGGCTCGGTTACCTTTATCGGCAACCGAGTAAGCACGGACGGCAACTTTAGCGTCGAGACGCACGTACTAAACGAAAAATATCGAGGGCGCCCGCGACGTTGCGGTTTGCTTTATCAAGCGACTGCGCGATAACCGTAAATTTGAAAGCCTAGAGGGGCTAAAGGAGCAAATCGGGACCGACATCAAGCAGGCGATGGAGTTCGTCGGCGTGTGCGATCTATACGTCGTTGGCGATGGTGTGGCGCAAAGGAGCGAGTCGTGAAAGACGAAATCTTTAAAGAGCCGATAAAAAAAGCAGTTTGAATTTGACGCGAGTGTGGCGTCGGTGTTTGATGATATGATCGGGCGTTCGGTGCCGTATTATGCGGCTTCGCAAAAGCTGATCGCAGATTTTTTTAGCTCAACTTTACCGCAAAACTCTAGCACGATAGACCTTGGCTGCTCGACTGCTTCGACGCTGCTAGCTCTTTGGCGCCAAAGGAGCGACCTCGCGCTAAAAGGCGTGGATAACGCGCCTGCGATGCTGCAAAATGCGCGCGCTAAGATAGAGGCGTACGGCGCTAGGGATCGAGCTTGAGCTAGCGGACATTTTGGAGTGCGAATTTGACGCTCGCGACGCCGTTTTGATGAACTATACGCTGCAGTTTATCCGCCCGCCCAAGCGTCAGGATTTCGTAGCTAAAATTTACCGCGCGCTAAATGACGGCGGCGTGTTTGTTTTTAGCGAGAAGCTCATTTTTGAGGACAAGACGCTGAGCAAAAAAATATGATCGAAATCTACGAAAAAATACAAGCTCGAGCAGGGCTACTCGCGCTACGAGATCGCGCAAAAAAACGCGAGGCGCTAGAAAACGTGCTCATACCATACACCGAAGCGGAAAAATAGAAACTTGGCGCTTAGCGCGGGGTTTAAAAAAATGTGGAATGCATATTTAGGGTGGGCTAATTTTTGCGACATTTGTCGCGTTTAAATAATAAACTTTAGCAGCTTGTCTTGCGAGTGCTTTTTCCGAGATTTCGCAAAATCTTTCGCTCCGCAGGCTACATGCCCAGCGCACGCTCAATTTTGCTTCAAAAACTCGAAAAAAATCATCTCGCAATACTTCGTCTTATCGTTCTTGCGTTCAAATTTGCAAATTTGAGTCGCCGAAACCAGTACCCTAAAAAAATGCTAAAAATTTAAAGCTCTGTACAAAGAAATCAAAGCTGTAGCCTCAAATTTAACTAATCCAAATTTAGCATCTTAAAGGCGCAAGTCTCGGTGCGTAAATTTAGAAATATCTCCATGCAAAAAAATATGATTTTCGCTTCGCTTGTAAAAAAATATAAATTTTACCTTAAGAAATATTTTTCTAAGGCTAAAGTGTGTAAAAATAGTCGCAAATTTCTGAAAAAAAGCTCACAAAAAGAGTGAAGTTTATACGCAAAATGCGGATTTTGAGAGTAAAAATCAGAAAAAAATTCTTTGAAAGGAAGTTAAATGAAAACTACATCTTTGGCATTAGCCGGGTTGCTTTTTCGCGTCTGCACTGGGCGCAAAGGAGTTCGTATCTATCGGTACGGGAGCGATGACGGGCACGTATTATCCAGTCGGCGGAGCGATATGTCGCCTCGTAAATAAAGACCCGCAGATGAAATGCTCGGTGCAATCAACCGGCGGCTCTGTTTACAACGTAAATAACGTGCTAAAAAAAGAGCTAAACTTTCGGTTTCGTCCAAAGCGACGTGGTTTATGATAAATTTAACGGCGTGGGTAAAGTTTGACGGAAACGGCGATCAAAAATCTGCGCGCAGTCGTCTCGATCTACCCTGAGCTTCTAGCCTTCGTCGTCTCAAAATCAAGCGGCATCGGCTCGATAAACGACCTCGAGGGCAAAGCGATCAACGTCGGCAACCCTGGCAGCGGCAACGAAATGACCGCGCTTGGCGTGTTTAAAGCATTTGGTTTTGATGAGAAAAAGCTAAAAACATCACGGCGTACTCACAGCAGGCGAGTGCCCGCACGCGCTAAAAGATAAGAAAATCGACGGTTACTTCTACATGGTCGGCCATCCGACGGCCAACATCACCGACGCGGCAAACTCGCTACCTATCGACATCGTGAACATCGAGGGCGAGCAGGTGGACAAGATGATAGCTGCGATGCCGTATTTTTGCCAAAGGCACGATACCAAAAGGTACCTATGAGGGTGTGGATCACGACGTAAGCAGCATCGGCGTGAAAGCCGTCCTGGTCACGGATAAGAGCATGAGCGATACTGCGGTAGCTGCGGTTGTAAAGGCCATTTTAGATAACTTCGACGAGTATAAGAGCCTGCACCCGGCACTCGCGTCGGTTACCAAAGAGAGCCTAGTAGAGGGGCTTTCTGCGCCTTTGCACCCGGCCGCCGAGGCTGAGTTTAAAAAAAGCTGGCATAATAAAAATAAACTAGCTAAGCCGTGCGGGTTAAATTTGACCTGCGCGGCCTATTTTTTTTAAATTTGAGGGCTTGTTTTTTTAGTTTTTGAGGATTTAGAAATTTGACGCTTTGCTAGCTTTTTTTGGGCGGCGGTTTTTAAGTCGCTTGTAAGCGTCAAATTTAGATTTGGCTCATGCGCGAGTTTTTTTGGCTGATTTTTGCTTGCCGTTTGCAAAACCCGTATCTTTATGGTGCTAGGTTAAATTTGCCGATATAAAAAAAGCATAAAAGCTGGTCAAATTTAAAAATAAAGCCCGATTTTACGGGCAAAATTGCCAAATTTTATAAAAAGAAAATTTAAGAGGTTAAGAGCAAATATGGATAAAAAAATCTAAACGAAACACGAACAAATACCGAGTCGACACAGGAAAAGGAGGAGTTCGTCGAGGTAAAGACGCGCGAGATAAACTCGAGCTTTTTATATATATTTCACGAGCATTATCTGCTTTGCGTGGTCGGTTTTTTTCAGCTTTACATCGCGTATTTTCCGATGAACACGACGATGTCGCGCTCGGCGCACCTTGCGTTTGCTATTTGTCTGCTGTTTTTGCTCTATCCGCTTAAAATTCACAAAAAAAGCCCACTCCAGTCTGCCGTTTTACGATATCGCGCTCTGTGTTGTTGGTACGCCAGCCGCGCTCTATCCGCTTATAGAGTTTTACGCGCCAGCACAGCGCCCGGGAGACTACACGAGCTTTGATATCGCCGTGTCCTGCGTCGCCGTTGTCGTGCTGTTTGAGGCGGGCCGCAGGATCATCGGTCCAGCACTTCCTATCATCGCGGCGATATTTTTAGCGTATGATTATTTCGGTCAATACATGCCAGACATCATCGCGCACCAGGGCGCTAGCCTAAACAAACTCGCCGGCCACATGTATCTTACGACCGAGGGTGTTTTTGGCGTGCCGCTAGGCGTTAGCGTGAGCTTTATCTATCTTTTCGTCTTGTTCGGTTCGCTGTTAGAGCGCGCGGGAGCGGGGCAATACTTTATCAAATTTAGCCTTTGCACTGCTTGGTACTTTCGCGGCGGACCGGCGAAAGCTTCGGTTATCGCGTCAGGACTTACCGGCATGGTGAGCGGTAGCTCCACGGCAAACGTCGTAACGGTGGGTACATTTACGATCCCGCTGATGAAAAAGGCTGGTCTAACTAGCACCAAAGCAGGCGCGATTGAGGTGGCTGCGGGAGTAAACGGTCAGCTGATGCCGCCTATCATGGGCGCGGCAGCCTTTATCATCGCCGAGTTTTTTTGGGCCCTTAGCTATACAAACGTCATGATCGCGGCCGTGATTCCGGCATTCGTGTGCTATTTGTCGCTGTTTTTTTTATCGTGCACCTTGAGAGCTGCAAGCTCGGGCTAAAAAGGCATGGAGCAGGGTGCCGGCATATCTAAGCTTAAGATTTTCGTGAGCGGTCTGCACTATCTTATCCCGATTTTTGGTTTTGCTTTTATACATTGTTAATCGCAAACGAATCCCCGATCTCAGCGGCTTTTAACGCTATTTGCGTACTGTTTTTGATCATCCTTTTTCAAGAGCCGGTTAAGAAAATGGCTCACGGCGAGGACGTCGGTAAAGAGGACTTCATCATCGGCTTTGCGGATATATTTTTGGGCGATGGTAACGGCGGCTAAAAAGCATGACTACGATCGCGATAGCTACGGGTTTAGCTGGCATCATCGTGGGCTCGATCTCGCTAACTGGCGTCGGTCAAGTACTCTCTGAAGTCGTGGAAAATTTAGCCGGCAACAACATCGTGCTCATCCTCTTTCTCACGGCGATAATGTCGCTGATACTAGGGCATGGGCTTGCCGACAACGGCAAACTATATCGTCGTTAGCTCGCTAGTCGCGCCTGTGATTTTGTTTTTGGCGCACAAAAACGGCTTTTCTCATACCGGCCATCGCCGTGCATCTTTTCGTCTTTTACTTCGGTATCCTGGCAGACGATACGCCTCCGGTGGGTATCGCGGCATACGCTGCGGCTGGTATCGCCAAAGCAAACCCGGTAACCGTGGGCGTGCAGGGCTTTTTCTATGACCTGCGCACGACGATTTTGCCGTTTTCGTTCGTGTTTAACAACAAGCTGCTTTTGATAGAGAGTGTAAACCCTGCCAATCCAAACGACGCAAAAGGTATCGTGTGGATAACAAATCCGCTCGAGATGGCGCTGATTTTTGGTACGGCGCTAGTGGGTATGTTTGCCTTTTTCTTCGGCGCTTCAAGGGTATTTTTGTTAAACGCGTAAGTATGCTAGAGCGCGCGCTGCTTTTTATGCGTCGTGCCGCTAACCTTGGTGCCAAATATGTGCGCTAAATATATCCCGTTTATTGCGAACGAATACGTTTCTTACGCGATCGGCGTTTCGCTTTACGCGGCGCTGTTTGCATTTCAATGGATACAAAATAAAGCGGAAAAGAGAGTCGGCGTAGGCATTTAGAGCCTGCGCTTTCTCGGCTTACGCTCAAATTTAGCCTAGCTTTGTTTTTGTAAATTTAGTGGATATAAGAAAGATAAAATCGGGTTAAATTTAACCCGAGTAAGCAAAATTAAAGTCTTTTTGAGCGTTTTAGATCGCTTGCAAATTGGCATCCGAGGCTATCGCCTATCTTGCATGCTTTTTTTCAAAAAAGCGCGTAGGCTTCTTTAAATTTTTTCTCCTCTAGCAGATACGATCCCGCAGTCGCGCATGAAAAGCCGTCGCCAAGCTCGCAACCTTTATTTAGCAGTGTGCGCGCCTTTTCTTTGTCGCTTGATACGTATATGCCGCCAGCACCCGAGCAGGCCTCTTTGGAGCCCTAGTTCGCAGCCTTTTTCGTATAGCTCAAGCGCTTTTTTTGGTGTCAGGCAGGGATATCTTTGCCTAGCTGATAAAGCGCGCCTAGTTTTGCGCAGGCTAGACCGTTGTTTGCGTCGCAGGCTGCTGCAAATTTCTCGCGAGCCGTTACGAATTTAGAGCTCTCGTAGGCTTTTACGCCGTCCTCAAAAATCACCGCCCAAAGCAAAAAAACCGCGGCAACTAGCATTAGAAGTTTTTCATTATCTCCCTTTAAATTAAAAAAATATTCTATTTTTAGCATATTTAAAATTATTTTTTTGTTTAGCCGTTGTTCTCGCGTTTTGAAATCAGGCATAAGCTCTGCGATGAAGTTATAGAAGCTTTTTGGTGGTGGGGGTAGATGAGGTGAGCTAGCTCGTGGAGTACGACGTATTCGACTAGCTCGGGTGCTTTTTTTCGATCAAATTTGAGGCTTAAATTTATATAGCCTTTGCGCGAGTTGCAGCTGCCCCAGCGCGTGGTCATTTTGCGCACGACGACGCGGTTTATCTTGCGGTTTACGGCTGGGGCAAACGTTTAGCTATAAAATGCTCGTAAACACGCCTTGCAAAAGGCTTTTTTTGTAGTTTTCTAGCGCAGCTAAACTCGGAGCGTAAACTTTTTGCCGTCAAATTTGCGTTCATCCGAGCTTTTAAATCTGGCCACGTCAAGGTGCGGGTTAAATTGCTAGCGTCAATCTGCCTTCAACTTTAGCGCCGTAAAGGTACGGGTCTAGCCCGTCCGAGCTCAAACTTTAAGCTGTTAAAAAAATCTCCGAATCGCCTGCAAAGCGTCTTAAATTTACGCCCTTTAAATTGGCTCACATTTGATGCGGTAAACCTCGCCCAGCAGCCTAAACTCATCCTCGCGCGGCAAATTTGATAGGGTTTTTTCGTGAGCCGATTTTAGCCAGTCGTAGTTTTTTTGCACGAACTCTAGCGCATATTTTTGCGCGGAGTAAAAGGGTAGCGAGACTGAGATCTCGCCGGTTTTAGCGACCTTTAGGCGGGTTGTTTTGACGCCTTTTTTTAGACGTAGCGCGACGTCAAATTCGCCGCATTTTACGCAAACGGTTTTTTTACACGAGGCGTTTTGATTGCCATTTTCTGCTTCTCCAGCGCCACGTATTTACGAGCCCGCGCAGCCACTCGTCGGCGGTAAATCCGATCCAAACGCCGATGATCCCCATGCCCTGCACGATACCCAAATAGTATCCCTAGCGGCAAGCTCACGCCCCACATAAACACCGCGCCCGTCATCAGCGGAAATTTAGCATCCCGCTCGCGCGCAGAGCGTTTACGATTACGATGTTAAAGGTTCGTCCCGTCTCAAGCGCGATAGAAAGGGTAAAAAAAGCGGCAGCATGACAGCCTTTTAGCTCCTCGGTCACCGTAATCGCTCCATGATCTCAGATTGCCAAAAATACGCCACCAAAAACGACCGTAAGGCTCGCTATAAAACCGATGCGAAGCGCGCGAAACGTGCGCGAGTAGGCCTCGTCAAATCTCATCGCGCCGACTAGGGTGGCCGACGATGACTTCGTTTGCCACGCTGATGCTGGCCCCGCAAAGTAGGGATTAAAAGCGTGATCTGAAAGTAAATGGTTTTGCACGTTTAGGGCTGGCTTCGCCCATACTCGCTACAAAGCCAAAAGCCACCATATACTGCGCCATCCAGAGTAAATTTTCGCCCGCGCTCGGAAGCCCGACGGATAAAATTTCTACGCAAAATGGCAAACGGCAGGCTAAATAGGCGTTTAAAGAAAAATATTAACTTTGGCGTAGCGAGTCAGGATCAAAAAAATAGCACGATAACGCCCACTAGTCGTCCGACGACGGTCGAAACCGCGACGCCGTAGAGGCCGTAGTTTGGCAGTCCTAGCCAGCCAAAAAAGCGCGATGGCATTACCGCAAAGAGTGATGACGTTCATGAGTAGGGAGACCAGCATAACGGCGGTAGCGAAGTTATAAACGCGAAGCACGGCTGCTAGCACCATGCCGATACCGTCAAAGGCTAACGCGATACCGAGCATATGCAGGTAGCCAAAACTCTCGGCTCTTAGCTGCTCTGGGACGTTTAAAAGCTCTAAAAATCTCAAAACCGAAAAAAATAAATAAAAAAATCGCGCTACCAAGGCCGATGATCGTGTTAAACGTGATGCTAGCGTGTATGACGCGTTTGGCTAAATGTATATTTTTTTAGCGCCCAGAGCCTGCGCGACCACGACCGAGCAGCCCACGCTAAGGAAGCTAAAAATGGTCATAAATAGATCCATTATCTGATTGCCCGCGCCCATGGCGCCGACTAGATGGACGCTGACCTTGAGTCACCATATAGGTGTTTATGATGAGCGTCACGAAGTGCAAAAACATATCTAAAAAAATATCGGGATAGTGAGCTTTTTGAGCGATAAATTCATAATTTCTCTTTTGTAACGTGGATTTTTAGATAACGTGCGATTATATCCAAATATAAATTTAAAAGCGTTTTAAGGCGGCACGGCGCGTTTCCCTGCGAGCAGGCATAATCTTTTTATTAGCTTAATCAAGTATAATTGAAAAAAATTTAATCTAAACGGATATCAAAATGCACAAAACAATTTTACGTCACGCTGGGCGTTTATCATCGCTTGCGTGGGCTCGGCTATCGGTATGGCTAACGTCTGGGGGTTTCCTTATAAGGTCGGTACGAACGGCGGCGGCGCGTTTTTGCTCGTTTATCTGTTTTTTGTCGCGATATTTTCCTATGCCGGGCTATCTGCTGAGTACGCTATCGGCAGACGCGCCAAAACCGGCACGCTAGGGCTCATACGAATACGCGTGGAAGAGCCGAAACTGGGGCACTTTCGGTGAAAAATTTCTAGGGCTGGATACCGCTAGCGGGCTCGATGTGTATCGCTATCGGCTACGCTGTCATCATCGCGTATGTTTTAAAGGCGCTATTTCAGGCGATCACGGGCTCGTTGATGACGGTGGATACGAACACTTGGTTTGAGTCCTTTGCGCTTTCGTCCTATTCGGTCGTGCCGTTTCACTTTATTGTCGTTGCAGGCACGCTATTTACGCTATTTTTTTCGGCGCGCACAGTATCGAAAAAGACAAATAAAAATCATGATGCCGCTCTTTTTCGTGCTATTTTTTTATCCTAGCTATCAGAGTAGCGTTTCTAGACGGGGCCTTTGGTGGGTATCAAATTCGTCTTTCACAGCGACTGGGGCAAGCTAGCCGACCCGATGGTATGGGTTGCGGCGATGGGTCAGGCCTTTTTCTCGCCATTCTATCACGGGTTCTGGTATGATCGTTTACGGCGCGTATCTATCAAAGGACGAGGGATGTAGTAGATAGCGCGCAAAAAGACGGCGATCTTTGACACGATCGCTGCGATGACGGCGGCGCTAGTTATGCTGCCTGCGGTTTTTGCCTACGGGATGGATCCTGCGGCTGGACCCGGGTTACTTTTTCGTAACGCTACCTAGAAATTTTACAAGACATGCCGGGCGGTCAAATTTTCCGCGATTATTTTATTTACGGCGGTGATTTTTGGCGGCGTGACATCGCTGCAAAATATGTTCGAAGCAGTCGCCGAATCAATAATGCACAAATTTCCTAAGCTAAAGCGCGGCGTCGTACTAATCGCGCTTTGCATAATATGCTTTGGTATCGGCGTAAATATGGAAGCCATAACTAGCTGGGGGCCGTGGATGGACTTCGTATCGATCTATATCATCCCTATCGGCGCGGTGATCGGCGCGGTGTCGTGGTTTTGGGTTATCAAAAAAGAGGAGATCATGGACGAGATCAACACGGGCGCGGCAAAAAAGCAAGGCGCATTTTGGTATTTTACGGGCAGATATATATACGTGCCGATGGCGCTTACGCTTTGTATCATCGCGCTTAGCATGCATATCTCGTTTTAAGGCTCGCGCGTGGCTCTAATCGACCTTATCGACGTTAGTAAAAAATTCGGCCCCAATGAAATTCTAAACAAAATAAGCCTCAGCGTAAACGAGCGCGAGCGTATCGCTATCATCGGCAAAAAAACGGCAGCGGCAAAAGTACGCTGATGAAGCTAGTAGCAGGCTCGCTAGAGCCTGATAGTGGCAGGCGTATCGTGCAAGGCGGCGTAAAAGTAGAAATGCTCGCGCAAAATCCTAAATTTGACGACGCAGCGACGGTAAAAGATGCGCTAAATTTGGAGCTAAAAGAGATATTTGATGCGCGTGACGAGTATGCCGCGGTGCTAGAAGCGCTCGGCCGCGATGCGCACAACAAAGAGCTAAACGCGAGGCAAGACGAACTAATCACATTTATCGAAGCAAAAAGACGGCTGGCAGATCGAGCGCAAGATCGAGCGCGTGCTAGAGGAGTTTAAGCTAAAAGAGTATGAAAACCGAGCTGTTTCTAGCCTTAGCGGAGGCGAGATACGCCGCGTGGCTCTGGGCGCTTTGATCCTTAAAAAGCCCGATGTTTTGCTGCTTGACGAGCCTACGAACCACCTTGACGTCTATATGGTTAGATTTTTAGAGGATATGCTAAAAAGCTCGCGCCAGACGATAGTTTTTATCTCGCACGATCGCTACTTTATCGACGCGCTAGCAACTAGAAGCGTCGAGATCGAGGAGGGCGCGCTGGCGTCTTTTGACGGCGGTTATGCAAACTATCTAGCTAAAAAGAGGAAATCCTGGCCAGCCTAGCCAAATCTCACGAAACGCTGCTAAAAACAGCTAAAAGCTGAGGAGGAGTGGCTACGCCGCGGCGTCAAAGCGCGTCTAAAACGCAACGAAGGGCGCAAAGAGCGAGTGCTAGCCATGCGCGAGGAAGCTAAGAAAAAAACCCGGGCGTGATACGCCGCGTTAGGCTCGAGCTTGAGCGCGCGAGTAAAAGTACTAATCAAACTCAAAGCGTAAACCGCAAAAAAATGCTATTTGAGATCAAGCAATTAAGCAAAACTATCGGCGGCAAGCAGCTTTTTAGGGATTTTTAACGCGCGCGTTTTTGCAAGGCGAACGTATCGCGATAGTCGGACGAAACGGTAGCGGCAAAAAGTACTCTTATTAAAATTTTACTCGGATTTGAAAAAGCCTAGCAGCGGCGAGATCAAGCGAGGCGAAGTGCGAGTGGGGTACTTTGATCAGTCTAGAAGCGCGCTGACGACGACAAGAGCCTCATCGAGACATTTTTGCCCAAACGGCGGCGATCACGTCATGGTGCGTGGTCGAAATATGCACGTTTACGGCTACCTTAAAAATTTCCCTATTTCCAAAGGAATTCCCTTGATAAACCTATCGGCGTGCTAAGCGGCGGCGAGAAAAAACCGTGTGGCGCTCGCGCTGCTTTTTAGCAAGGAGTACGACGTGCTCGTGCTAGATGAGCCGACAAACGACCTTGATATCGCCACTATCAACATCCTGAGGACTACCTGCAAAGCTTTGAAGGCGCTATCATCATCGTGAGCCACGACCGCTACTTTGTCGATAAGATCGCGCACAAGCTCTGGGCATTCGAGGACACGCGCATAGAGGTGCTACATCAAGAATACAGCGTCTATCTTGAGTTAGAAGACGAATTAGCCGAGCTTAGTAAATTTGAAGAAAGCCCTAGCAAGCGAAGCCGAGCAAGCGCAAAAAAACAAAAGAGCAAAAACCGGCGCAAAGCTAAGCTATAAGCAAACGCAAATTTTATCCTCGCACCCCGAAAAAATCGCCGCACTAGAAGCTAAGATAAAAGAGCTAAACGCCGGCCTTAGCGATCCTAAAATCTATCAGCAAATCGGTCTAACCACGCTTTATAACGACCTAGAAGCGGCAAAAAGCGAGCTGGAAACGCTTGAAAACGAATACTTTGAAGTCTTAGAAATCGCCGAGGGATTTGGAGCTTAGATGGCAAAAGATATTTTTTTAAAAACGGGCAAGGTCGAAAAACCTGATCACGAAGCAAAAATTTGCACGCTCAAATTTGATGGCGGTTTTTTTGGCTGGATGGCGTGAAGATCGTGGGGTGTTTTGACGACGGAGCGGACGAGATGGGTGTGTATTTCGGCGGTGATGGCGATACTTTGCGTGTGGCGTATGTGAGGGAAGGTGCGATAAATCGCCTAATCAGCGTCTCGCAGCTGTGTGCTGCTGGCAGTGGCTCGCTTATAGATAGACCAAAGGCGGCGATAGAGCGCAAGCTTGGGACTGAAAATATGCTTAGCTACACCTATTTGTCGGACTTTTGCTCATCATATTGGCTGGTGCGATGCTGGCGGTGCGCGATCACAACAGCTCTCTTTTTTTGTTTGCCGCTGTTTTTTTGGTGTGAATTTTTTGAGTGAGGCGTGGCAGATGAGAGAAATTTATCAAAGCTGCCAAAGAAAAATGCAAGATAAATTTAAAGGAATAAAAAAATGAATATTAAATCAATAGCTAAAATTTGCGCTTTGTTCGTGCCTGTGACGGTGTTTGGGCTGGATGGGATGAGCTTTGAGTATGGCGACTGGAAGGTCGCGTGCGACAACACGGGCACGTGCCGCGTGGCAGGATTTGAGCACGACGTAGGTAGTGAGTTTATTTCGATTTTATTTACTATAGCAGCTGGCAAAGGGGCGCAAATTGATAACGAAGTGCAAATTTTCTGCTGAGAATGAGGTCGATGAAATGGAGCTTTTTATCGATGATAAATTTATCGGTGCGCTAAAAATCAACAACAAAAAAACGAGGCGGGAAATCACATCGATAATGATAAATTTGAAACTTACGGATGCCCAAACTAGCGCGCTGATAGATGCTTTGCATGCTAACCCAAAAGGTGGAGCTAAAAAGCCAAAAGATATAGCGTTTGAGCTCTCGCCCGTGGGCTTTAATGCCGTTTGGCTAAAAATGAACGAATTTCAGGGGCGTCTAAAAGGGCAAAAGCTGCTCGCCCCGCGTCCTATGCCAGTCATCAAAAAGGTAAAATTTGATGATGAAAATGGTAGCGAGATACCAAGGGATAGCCCCGATTTTACGCGCGTGCGAGGTATATTAAAAGCTCTGCCAGAGGCAGCAGAGTGCTTTGATTTGGTTGATGAGTTTGACGGATTTGGCGAGAGAAAAAAGATAGGTGGAATTTGGAAATATAAAATAAATGACGAGAAAATTTTGGTACAGACGAGATGCTATCTTGCCGCGTATAACGAAAGCTCCTTGCTCGCTGTGATGGATAAAAGGCTTGAAAAAGTGTATTTTGCAAGCTCCGAATTTAATGAAGTAGGTAGCGGCGAAATATCAGGAATGTACAAAGACCGCGGGTTCGGCGACTGCTGGAACAAGACAGAGGCGGTCTGGGACGGCGAAAAATTCGTAAAGAGTAGCGAGTGGGACAGCGGACCTTGCAAGGGCATAGCTGGCGGTGCGTGGGTGATGCCGACTTTTGTAAGCGAAGTGGTGGAGTGAATTATTGACTCTTTTGAAACATTGTTGAGCCCGTTAAAATGGTATTTTTGAAGAAAGAAAATTTTAGGCTTGGTTGAACACCTTGTTAATTTTAAACTTAAAGCAAGGGGATGGTATCCGTGCGAAAGCCTTGCTGGCGGGCTGTCGCCGTTTGGCTTGTAGTTGCTCGGTCAAAAACCAAAAACAAGAAAGCAAAAACCACATAAGTTGAGTACGATTTTCTACTTCGCTTCGCTACCCCTGCATTTTCCATGCTGGTAGAAGTGTGGGAGTGAGTAGCCCAACTTTTTAGCATATTCTGCTCTTACGCACTTTGTTTGTAGCTTCACAAGAAACAGTTGCGTAGTGCCTAAAAGAGGGAAAGCGCGAACGGTGATTGAGTGGTGAGGCATCACGAAAAAATGAAGAGACCCGCAAGGACTGAGTGGCTTTTCTCCGTTGCTTCTCATTTTGTAAAAGCCACCCTGTGATTTTATCTTGGATTAATATGTTGGTTTTAAATTTAAAGAAATACCCTTTCAACTCTTATTGCTTATTTTTTTGAAAAAAACACGTCTGCGGCGGCACTTTTGAAAGATAAAAAAACCTATACTACTTTTGCTTATTTGCGCTTTTTGCCGTGCTTTTTACGGTGTTTTTTTATGATTTATATCGTTAGCTACGAGGAGGATGGCGAATTACCCAGATAGGTAGCAGCAGATTTTACGCTACGCCGCAGGGTAAAAGTTTACGCGCTCATCCCAAGCGGAGGCAAATTGAGCTAAAAAGGCGTATGAGCGGATAAATTTGGGGTTTTCGCATCTGATATTTACCGCGGCCGAAACGTCGGCGCTGATGAAAGCGCCGTCTACTGCGGCAATCTAGCTATGAGCGGAGTTAATCCGGCTCGTGCCTGAGCAAGGCGAGCTCGCAACAAAAACAAGATTTATATGAAAAACAAAGTAAAAAAATCATAAAAATATATCCTTGTAAAGATCGTTATGCTAAAAAACTCGTCTTGTTTCGTTTTTTTGGCCTCGATAATAATTTAAACGGCTTAATTTAACTTGGATAGCAAATTTGTTTCTTGTTCTAGTAAAAACTGTAGAATAAAAATCGTAATTTATCAATAAGGACAAAACGTGAAGAAAAAATTTTACTTAGCTCGCTAGTTTTTGCGGGTCTTTTTACTCAACGGATATGACTTAAATGACGGTATCGGCGAAGAAGTATATCTAAATTCCGTCCAAGAAAACGGAAAATACGGTTTTGCCGACGAAAACGGCAATATAGTAATAAAAGCGCAATACGACAAGGTAGGCGAATTTGAAGACGGGCTCGCGGCTGTTGCTATCCTTAACGAAAAAGAATCAAAAAAATGGGATTTATTAATACTAAAGGTGAGGTGGTTATACCGATAAAATACGACAACGGCTCAGAGTTTAGAAACGGCGTGGCATTGGTGTTTTTAGATAAAAAATGGGGTGCGGTAAATCGCTTTGGGGATATGGTTTTAAATATGGAATTTGACGATGCAAGACTAGAAGAAGAGATAATAATCGCTGCCAAAGACGGTAAATACGGTATCTATGCAAGAGATGGCAAGGAGCTGATCGCTCCGAAGTATTATATGATAGAAGAATTTAAGGAAAGTGGATTTGCGGTAACGTGGGTAAAAACAAACGACAAAACAAGACACGGCGTCATCTATAAAAACGGCAAAGAGGTGCTTCCTCCAAAATTTGACTATAATCCGATCTTTTATGATGATAAGGAGCAATATCAATTAATAAGCATGGACGGCAAATATGGCGTTATAAATCGTGCGTATGAGATCGTAGTGCCTATAGAGTATGAAAAAGTAGATTTTGATATATCAAATTCCGGAGTTCTTATTTACGGAAAGGATGGTAAAATGGGCTTAGTTGCCTCGGCGGATAAAAAGACCGAGCCGAAATTCGACATGATAGAACTCGATCCTATAAAGAAAAAAATGTGTTTCATGTTAATGAAAAACGGAAAAATGGGGGTTATACGGCGAGAAATTTAGAGCCGATAGTTGAACCAAAAATATAACGAAGCGTTATTTTTTTGGCGATCATAACGTCTCGACCTTTGAAGAAAAACAAAAAAATTTGGCGTGATAGATATAAACGGTAAAATCATCATACCCGCACAGTATTTTTATGATTTTTTTATACATAGTGATGGAATCTACGCTTATCCAAAAAATGACAATAAAAACAAAAAAATATTTTTACGCTTGACGGTAAGCCGAAAAAAACCTAAAAGAACAATGAAGTTTTATAAAAATTAACAAGCATGAAAAAATTTGCGTGAGATAAAAATCGACGTTGTAGCAGTCTTTGCTCGTCGCTAGCAAATTTTAATCAAATTTTCGCTAAAATCGGGTCAAATTTAAAAGGAGTGCAAATGAAACTGGGAAATGTTTTCCCGCAAACTCAAGCCTAAAGCAATCAATACCTAGAACAAGCTCAAAAATAACAGCGCAAAAGCCCTAAATAACATCTCCGCACAGCGCGCTATAAGCGGTATCGACAGCGCAAATCTAGCTATCGCGGACTCGCTACGCTCTCAAAGCTCCACGCTAGAGCAGGGCGTCGCAAACGCAAACGACGCTATCGGCATCCTGCAGATCGCAGACTCTACGCTAGCAAATATCACGCAAAGCGCCGACCGTATCGGCGAACTATCGGTGAGATATAACGGCGGCATCCTAAACGCTGACCAGCAAAAGATGATAAAAAGCGAGGCGGACGCGCTCGTGGGCGCGATGAGAGAGCACGCAGCAGGCGAGCTTTAACGGCAAGAACGTATTTGGCGGGCAGATGAGCTTCCTAACAGGTAATGGTACGGCAAGCGTAAATTTAAACGCGCCCGATTTTAGCGGTATTGATGTGAGTAACGGCGAGAGCGTGAGTAAATTTATCGGTAGCGTAAACGCTCTGCGAGGCGAGATCGGTGCGGCGCAAAACGGCATACTCTCGGGCATCAACGCAAGCCTAACCAAAAAAACGTTGCGCTAAGGCAAAGCGAGTCGCAGCTGCAAAATAACGACATCGCTAAAAATATAAGCGCCTTTAAGCAAAACGACCTGCAAGCAAATGCCGCGATCCTAGCTCAAGCGCACAATACTGCAAGCTTGCAAAGTCAGTTTAACAGGCTTTTGGGCTAAATTTAACTGCTTTTATCTTTTAGCCGCTACGCTCCTTGGCGGCTAAATTTCTTTTTATTTCTTGCTTTGATTTTTGATAACAAAGTTGCTGTAAATTTATCCTCCCAAAACCCCATAAAAGACATTTAGAAAAAAATTATTACAATTCTTAAATTTAAGCCAAATTTACCTTTGTATTTTTTTCTTCTTTTTGAAATATAATACTTACAAAATTTATTTTTAAAGGATAGGGGATGAAAATCTCAAATTTAATTTTTAGTTTGTGTGACTGTATTAATGCTTAGCGGTTGCGGTGCACCTATGTTTTTTTGCCAAAAGCCGCTGGACGCAAGTGCTCGCGGGATAACTGAGGTTCGCGATACGCCGTATAACTGTAGAGTTTTGGGTGAGGCCGAGGGTAGCGACGACGCGACCGGATACGCCGCAGCGACTTTGGAACAGGTGAGAAAAGGGGCGCTTAATGATCTTAGAAACGAAGCTGTTGCTGTTGCAGGCACTGGTAAGCGCATAACCCTTTATATATTAAATGAACAGGCGCTTTGCTATGGCGAACAAGGCAGGTTGGTTAGATGCCCGCAAAAATAGCGTTTATGTAAACAGCTACCGTGTGCGAGCGCAGATATTTGACTGCGGCGAGAAATAGGGGCGGGGTGCTAGATGAATAAAATTTTAAAATTTACGCTTTGCGGGTTTGCTTGGGCGATTTTGACGGGGTCGGCGTTTGCGAGCGATGCCTCTGCACCTATAAACACGGCTAGCTACAATGCCCTTTTAAAAGAATACTTAAACGGCGCGGGTAGCGGCAGGGGATTTTGAGGCGCATAACTTTGAAAAAAATACGCGAGCGATTTGCCGATTTATTGCCAAAAAGGCGTGCCGTATGCGTGCTACGATTTAGGCTATTTATATTGGTTTGGCATAGGCGTGGTTAAGGATCAAGTAAAGGCAGAAACACAATATTTTCGGTTTGTTGATCGCTTTGATAAAGAAAAAGGTGAGGATATTATAAAAAAATTAACGATAAAACAAAGTATATTTTTGGAATATTCTTACAAAAAAGGAAAAATCGTAATGATGAGGAAAGTACTAAATTATATAAAAAGCCGAGCACCTGGCTTCTTTTTACGGATTGCGTTTTTTTAAGAAAAATGAACTTTTTATAAGAGACGGTAACACGTATTCAAGAGATGACGATTCGTGCTTGAATGCTTTTTTTGCTTCAAAGGTTGCTACCTGCCGATATGCTCTATACTTATGAGATATTCGGCGATAAAAAGGATGGATAAGGATGCTCTTACGAAAAATGCTTTTTAAAAGCCGAAGCGCGCAAAAAAACGGATTTGTGGGCTCGGAGCTATTTGGACTATTAAGAGATATGTATTTGCCGGCCGGGGGCTTTAAGGAAGGATTTTTTTAAAGATTTATTTGGTGACGATACACTAAATTTAAGCCAAACTAAAGAAAAAAAGACAAAATTTAGAGCGTTAAGTGCTCTAAATTTTACTAAACCCTCCACATTACTTTTGCTAGGATTATCATTATAGCGCACAAAACAAGGGCGATGATATGCGAGTATTTGCCGAATGGATCGGGCTTTTTGAGCTTATAGACGTAAAAGAGCGATATCGCCGTGATTAGGCACATTAGTCCCTAGCACGCCGATCTTGGTCGCGAGTAAAATGTGAAACGGACTACCGAGCCATCCGTTCTCGCCGCCAAAAATAATCCTTTGCCATATAAACGCCGCTGATGATCAGCAGCAAAAACGCAGTGCCAAACACCTTTGCGCTGCCTTTTAGTGTAGGCTTTTTTGACGCGAGCGAGCGTATCCTCGTCTACGTGCTTTTTGGCAAACGGAAATATGCAAACGTCGAAAAATACGTAACCGACAAAGGCTACGGCGCTCAAAATATGAACGATCAGGGAAAATAGATACATTTAAGACCTTTTTGTTTGATTATATTTAAATCAGTCGTCCAAATGGATGATTTTGGTTAAGGATTGCCGAAAGAGAGTCAAAGTTTAACCTACCGGCGAAGCGGCAAATTTGCAAAAACAAGCGGGTCAAAAACTACTTGAATTCAAATTTGGATTGAGTAAATTTGAGATAACGAATTTAGAGATTTATAAAAATCCGCCCGTCAAATTTAACGGGCGGGGCAAATTAAAGGCGCGTAAAAAAACGCTAAAACCTTACATTGCGTTTAAAGCCCTTGCTAAAACAAGGGCTAAATTTTACTCGACTTCGGCGTCGATGACGTCGTCGTCTTTTTTCTTGCCGCCGTTTGCTTGCTCGCCAGCAGCGCCGTCTTTTTTATACATCGCTTCGGCTAGCTTGTGGCTGGCTTCGCTTAGAGTTTTGACTTTTGCGTCGATCTGCTCTTTGCTAGCGTTTTTCGTCTTTTAGCGTCTCTTTTTAGCTCGTCAAGCGCCTTTTTGGATACGCTCTTTGTCCTCAGCTGGGATTTTCTCGCCTAGCTCATCAAGGCTCTTTTGCGTTTGGTGTGCTAGCGCGTCGGCTTGGTTGCGAGCCTCGACCGCGTCTTTGCGCTTTTTGTCGTCCTCTTTGTGTAGCTCGGCGTCTTTTACCATGTTGTTGATCTCGTCTTCGCTTAGACCGCTTGAGCCTGAGATCGTGATATTTTTGGGCTTTGCCGGTAGCCTTATCTTTAGCTGAGACCGTTAGGGATACCGTTGGCGTCGATGTCAAACTCAACCTCAATCTGAGGCACTCCGCGAGGAGCGGCAGGGATGCCCTCTAGGGTTAAATTGACCTAAAGATTTGTTGTCGCGGGCAAATTCGCGCTCGCCTTGTAGTACGTGGATCGTGACGGCGCTTTGGTTATCCTCGGCGGTTGAAAAATACCTGATTTTTTTCTTAACCGGGATAGTCGTGCCTTTTTCGATGATTTTCGTCATCACGCCGCCTAGAGTCTCGATGCCCTAGGCTTAGCGGAGTGACGTCTAGGAGCAACACGTCCTTCACGTCGCCTTTGATAACCGCGCCTTGGATCGCCGCGCCGATAGCTACGACTTCGTCCGGATTTACGCTTTTTATTTAGCTCTTTACCAAATGCTTTTTGACCTCTTCTTGAACTAGAGGTACGCGTGTCGAACCGCCCACCATTACGATTTCTTTTATATCTTTTTTTGTCCAGTCCGGCATCTTTTTACGACCTCGTTTATCTTGGTGATCGTTTGAGCGACTAGATCCTCTATCATGCCTTCAAATTTTGCCCTAGTTAGCGTCTTTGTGAGGTGTTTTGGACCAGTAGCGTCAGCTGTGATGAACGGTAAATTTATTGTCGTTTCTTGAGCCGAGCTTAGCTCTTTTTTAGCTATTTCGGCAGCCTCTTTTAGGCGCTGCATAGCCATCACGTCGGTTTTTAGATCGATACCCGAGTCGCTTTTACAGTCGCTCGTTAGCCAGTCGATTAGGCGGTTATCGAAATCATCGCCGCCAAGAAACGCGTTACCGCCAGTAGCTAAAACCTCGACCACACTATCGCCGGTTTCTAGCACCGTAACGTCAAATGTACCGCCGCCCTAGGGTCGTAAACCATGATCTTTTCGGCCTCTTTTTTTATCTAGACCGTAGGCTAGAGCCGCCGCGGTAGGCTCGTTTATTATGCGAAGCACGTTTAGTCCAGCGATAGTTCCCGCCTCTTTGGTCGCTTTTCTTTGGCTGTCGTTAAAGTACGCAGGTACGGTGATGACGGCGTCCACGACGGTTTCGCCCAGGTAGCTTTCCGCGTCCTCTTTTAGCTTTATGAGTACTTTTGCGGAGATTTCTTGCGGAGTGTAGACCTTGCCCGCGATCTCGATAGCGCACGCGCCGTTTCTATCTACGATGTGGTACGGTAGGCGAGATTTGGCCTCTTGTGCATTTTTCTCGTTGCTCATTAGACCCATTATTCTTTTTATAGAGTAGATGGTTTTTTCAGGGTTTGTGACGGCTTGGCGTTTTGCGCTGTCGCCTACTAAAATTTCGCCCTTATCAGTAAACGCCACGACCGAAGGAGTAGTATTTTTACCCTCTTTGTTTGGGATTACTTTGCTTTCGCCTCGCTCATACACGCTCACGCATGAATTCGTCGTTCCTAGGTCTATACCTATTACTTTTTGCCATTGTTTTTTTCCTTTTTTTATTAAATTTTTTTCTTTCAAATTTCTACTTCGCTATCGACACCATCGCAGGGCGCAAAACTCTGCCGTTGATGAGGGTAACCTTTTTGTATCACTTGCACGATCTTGCCTTTTTCCACGTCTTCGCTTTCTACTTGCAGCATAGCATTGTGGAAAGTCGGATCAAAGTCCTCGTTCACTTCGATCGCGGTGATGCCGTTTTTCTCAAAGCATTTTTTTAAATTGATCTATCGTTATATAAATTCCCTCTTTGATTTTTTTGCCGCGTATTCGTCGCCTTCGGTTTCGAGTTTACCGCCATCTCAAGCGCATCTATCGCGGAAGCAGATCTCTCGCAATTTCTCATTCGCATACGTTGCGATGTCCGTTTTTCCTTTTTCAAAAACGCTTTTTGATGTTTTCAAAGTCCGCATTGGCTCTATAATACTTATCCGTTAGCTCCTCGAGCTGCTTTTTGAAAGCTCTACGTACTTCGTGTCAAGGCCCTCAAAACTGATGCTCTCGTCAAAATTTGACGGGATTTGCTGCTCAAGCTCTACGTTTTTCATTCTCGTTCATGCCGCCTCCTTTAGGTTGGTTAAAAAAATCTTTCATAATCATTATAAATACTGCCCGCGCAAAGCATTTTAGCCTCTTTACCCTCGTAATTTACGTCAAGCTTCATGCCTAGGTAACTTTCGCCAAAAAAGACTAAATTTGAGTCAAAAAAACCATCTCAAAGCTAGGGCTTAGCGCGTTTTTAAAAGCTCTCTCCGAGACTTTCAAGCGCTATCTTTTCGTTTTCTAAAAAAAGCGAATTTCTAGTGCGCTTTAGCTCAGCTATCTTGTTTCTTAGCTCGTTTAGACCCACCTGCATACAGGTAAGCTCGAGTCTGCTCAGGTCTATGCCGATGAGATTGCTCAAAATTTCTCGACTTTATAGTTAAAGTTGAGCACGATCTCGTCCTCGCTAAAGCTCAAAATCAAAAATCTATTGTTTAAATTTAAGACCTCGTTTAGCGTTTGGGTTTTGCTTTCAAAAACCATCGCGTAAATTTCAAATTTATCGCTTAGCAACTTTAGTAGGCTTGGATTTGCGATATTTAACGTCTCGTCAAAATTTAACCTAGCTCGCCAATAATCCCTCATCGTCGCAGCCGTCGGTATCCTGCCGCCGCTAACGTGAAACTGCGTGATCGCGCCCTCGTCGGAGAGCTTTTTAAAAATAAACTCTTATCGTAGAGGCCGGGATCGACATCGCCATACGCGAACCAAGCTCGCTAGAGCCGATCGGAGCGTTGTCGCTAAGATAAGCTTGAATAATAGAATCAAGTATCAGATCCCGCTTGCTCACCTTTTATCATATTAGCACTCTCTCCTTTAAATTGCTAGGCGCATTATACAACATTGAGCGGATAATTGTCAAGGGCTATAGTTAAAAATTATTTAGATAAACTGAGTGTTGTCGGCTCAATGTTAGAAAAGGTAGAAATTGAGGTGAAAATGAGCGGTATGCGGGAAAAATTTAAATATATTTAATATAAGAGAATGGTAAATTTGGTTTTTGCTAAATTTCTAGGAATCTAAAATTTGATGTGTTAAATTTTGAAAAATAATAAAAAAGTAAAATTTGAAAGAAAAAGCCCCAAATTTGGGGCTTAGGATTATTTATCTCTGAGGTTTAGCTCAGCGATAACTTTTTGTGTAAGCTGCGTAATCTTTAGCTTTTTAGATATTTCATCAAACGTTTTCTACGGCCGACTATTTTTAAGTAACCCGAGACGAGATGAGTGATCTTTTTGTAGATTTTTAGGTGCTCGGTTAGCTCCTCGACTCTTGCGGTTAGCAACGCGATTTGAACTTCCGGAGAACCCGTATCTTTTTTTCTTTTTCTAGCGAATTTCGCAACAATTTCTGCTTTTTAGCCGAATCCAAAGCCATAATGACCTCCTGATTGGTGAGATTAAAAAAGGCGATTATATCATAAAAAATCAAAAAAATGCGGCACCTGTTTTTAAAAAAATATTGATTTAATCAAATTTGCAGATAGAAATTTAATAAAATATCAGCAAAAAAATTTAAGGGGAATTTATGCTTTTTGACAAAAGCAAGCGAATATGCGCTGCTTTCGCTGATTTACATAGCGCAAAAAGACGCTCCCTCGGACGTCGATACGATGTCGGGCGAGCTTGAGATATCAAAAAGCTTTTTTTGGCTAGTACTTTGCAGAGTTTAGCTAGAGAGGGCATTTTGGTTTCGTTTAAGGGCGCAAACGGCGGATTTATGCTCGCGCAAAAACCTGAAGAAATCAGCATAAAAAGAATAATCGAAAGCGCCGAAAAAGCGTAAAATGGCGGTATTTGAGTGTTCTATCTCGGCCGATAGTTGTGCCTCTAGCAAGGGCGGAATGTGTCAATCGGCCGATGTTTAGCGCGCTTCAGTCTAAAAATCGACGATTTTTTTAGATACAATTACGTTAGCAAATATAATCAAGAAGTAAATTTCGGCAAAACAAAAAGCGCAATATCCTAACTCTGGTCGCACCGTTTTTAGAGCCTATCGTCAGGTTTAAGGGGCTCACGATCGTAGGCGTCATAATCGCCATCCTTGCGATCATCATCGTGCCGCTTCCTAGCGCGGTTTTGGACTTTTTTCTTGCGCTTTCCATCTCTATCTCGGTGCTCATCATCCTGATCGCCGTTTACGTGCCAAAAGCCCACCGATCTTAGCACCTTTCCGACGCTAATCCTTATCATCACGCTTTTTTTAGACTCTCGCTAAATATCGCCACTACGCGCATGATTTTTAAGCGAAGGACACAATGGCCCCGATGCCGTGAGCGAGATCATCTCAAGCTTCGGGCAGTTCGTCGTAGGCGGCAACTACGTCATCGGCGTGATCGTATTTACCATCCTGGTGCTTATACATTTCATGGTTGTTACCAAGGGTTCGACGCGCGTGAGCGAGGTGCAGGCGAGGTTTACGCTTGATGCGATGCCTGGTAAGCAAATGGCGATAGATGCCGATCTAAACGCGGGTCTGATCGATGAAAAGACTGCCAGAGAGCGCCGTGAAGCCATCATCGGCGAAGCAAATTTCTACGGAGCGATGGACGGTTCGTCTCAAATTTATCAAAGGCGATGCGGTTGCTGGCATCATCATCACGATCATAAACATCGTCGGCGGCTTTCTCATCGGTTCGTTTCAGTACGGCCTAGACATGGCTACCTCGGCGCAAAACTACACGATCCTAACTATCGGCGACGGTCTAGTGAGCCAGATACCTGGCCTCATCACGTCAACGGCTACGGCGATCATCATCACGCGAGCTAGCAAGGATGATGAAAATTTCGCCGAGGGTTCGCTAACGCAGCTGCTAGGCGAATACAAAACACTTTTGATAGTCGGCTTTATACTATTTATCTTTGCTTTAGTCCCGGGACTGCCGACATTATCTCTGGGCTTTATCTCGCTTCTATTTTTTTAGGTATGGGCTATATAATGAAAGAGGTAAAAGAGGGTAAGATAAATTTGACCTCCAAAGCTCAAAGCGCAAGCTTGGCGCAAGGCGAAGAGGAAGGGCAGGCCGCACCAAAACCGCCTAAAAAAAGCGAAGAAGAGATCGCCCGCGAAGAGGAAGCTAAGATAAACGATATCTTAAAGCTTGAAATTTTAGAGCTTGATCTAGGTTACGGCCTGCTAAAGATCGCCGAGACCGATCTCATCGAGCGCATACGAGCGATGCGACGAAATATCGCGGCGCAGCTTGGTTTTTGATGCCAAAGATCCGTATCCGCGACAACCTCCAACTACCGCCCAACGAATACCGCTTCAAACTAAAAGGCGTCGTGATCGGACAGGGGGAAATTTACGCGGATAAATTTCTCGCGATGGATAGTGGGCTGGTTAGCGACAACATCGAGGGTATCCCGACTAAAGAGCCCGCGTTTGGTCTCGATGCACTATGGATCGATGCGAGCGTAAAAGAGGACGCAATACTAAGCGGCTACACGATCGTAGATCCCGCGAGCGTCATCTCCACGCACATGAGTGAGCTGATAAAAACAAAAACGCCGCCGAGCTCCTAACTCGCCAAGAGACGCAAAATTTGCTGGACAAGCTAAAATCAGAATACCCCGTCATCGTCGAGGATACGCTGCGCATCGCGCCTATCGGAGTGATTCAAAAAGGTGCTAAAAAGCGCTACTAAAAGACCACATCCCGATAAAAGATATGCTAAGCATCCTAGAAGCGCTAAGCGACATAGCCGAGGTTAGCAAGAACCTAGATATGATCGTCGAGCACGTCCGCACCGCGCTTGCTCGCGCTATCACTTCGCTTTACGTCGATGAGGGAGGGCGGTTAAATTTTCTACGTGATGGAGCCTGCCGCGCAGCAAAAACTGATCGACGCCGTGCAGTATAAAGACGGCGCGTATCACCCTAATGATAAACGTCTCGCAGACCTCGGCGATCGTGCAGGGCTCTGCGCGAGGCGAGGGCGAAGCGGCCGATCTCGGAATACGGCTCGATGATACTTTGCGTGGAGCCTAGCTTGCGTAAATTTATCGCTGATATCTGCGCGATTTCGCCATAGATATCACTGTGCTTAGCTTTGCCGAAGTCGCAGCAAATACGCCGTTTGAGACGCTAGGCACGATAGAAATATCAAATTTGTAAGGAATAAAATGACCATCCACCACCTCTCGCACACCGATCTGGACGGATACGGCGCGCAGGTAATAACGAATCACTATTTTAAAAACGTTAAATTTTATAACTCAAACTACGGCAAGGAGATTGACGAGAAATTTGATCAAATTTTGGCTCACATTTCTGATAAAAAACGCAGCCTTGGTGGCGTCAAATTGGGCGGCGGGCAAAACGATATCTTGCAAAATGTGTCCGAAAAATCGCGGCAAAGGCGAAGCAACTAAAAGCGATGAAAAAGCACTTATCCTGATAACGGATCTAGCTTTAACCGTGGAGCAGTGCGAGGCCTACGAAAAGGCGCTCGCAAATAAAAACGCTAAAATTTTACTCCTAGATCATCACCAAAGCGGCGCCGAGTGCGCGAGCAAATCTGGCTGGTATTTTTTTAGATAGCTCAAGGTGCGCGACTAAGATCACGCATGATTTTTTTTCGCTAGAAATTTACGGCGTAGATGCGAGCCTAAATCACTTTAGCGACGTCGTAAACGCAGTCGACATCTGGCTAAAAGAGGACGTAAATTTTGAAATGGGTAAGGTCGGGCTAGGGACTCGTCGCAAACGCAAAAGAGATAAACAAAACGATGTTTGAAGCAGAAAACTCGCGCTATCTTTTTTTATCTAATCAAACGAGCGCGGGAGTTTTTTTCGACGCGGGAGACGACTATGTCGGGCTTGACGAGGCGATTTTTTTGGATTTAAAAAGGACTTTTTAAAGAGGATAAAAAAACGATACGCTAAAGCAACCTTATCTCGGCTTTCGTCGTTAAAAAAACTAAGCGAAGAAAAAAAGAGAATGTAGCATAAAGTATAACGATTTTAAGGGTATTTTGACCTATAATATCGGCAATACTTCCGTTATAGGCAATGATTTTTTTTAGTCGCAAATCCCGATGTTGATTTTTTTTCATCGACGTTACGAGCAAAAAGACGCTGAGCTTTCGCGCTAACGGCAAGGTAGACGTCAGCCAGATGGCTGAAAAATTTAGTCGGCGGCGGCGGACACGTGAACGCTAGCGGCGGGCTTTTTGCGGGCTTTAAGGATAGCTTTAGCTATGAGAACGTAAAAGCACAGATAACCGACCTAATAACTAAAAAAACGATTTTACAAGGATAGAAAAATGAAAGAAATAGAACCTACCGTGGACGAGCTAAGCTACGAGCTTTCGATGATGTTAGAGGCGATGCTTTATTATGCCGGCGTGAAAAAAGATAGGCTACAAGACGCCGCCGAGACCTACATCGAGTGTATCGACGACGCACTGGAGAGCAGCGATGCCGAGGGCGTGGACGAGGTGCTCGAAGTCGTCGAATATATGAAGAAAAAGCACGCTAAATTTTTCAAATGAAAACTCTAGCGCGAATTTTACTTTTTTCGGCTCTGGCGGCTATGCTGGGCGGATGCGTGTTTTTAAACGATCGCGGCGTGACGACGAAGTACTACAACGAGTGCAAGGAGTACTACGACGCGACGGGCGTCTATCACAAAGAGTGCCCTAAAAAAATATCATCGACTGGACGGAGTGATGAGCTTAGAAGCGGCTAGAGCGGCGAAGGCTAGGGAGCTGGCGGGCAAAATCTACACACCTTTGATGCGTGAGATAGAGGAGCTGGCGGCTAAACTTTACGGAGCGCGAGTGAGCTCAGTTTGACGATATAGTCGAGATAAGTGCACATTAACCCCAGCCCAGCGCGAAGAGACTCTACAAACGGCGCTGAATTTACGCTCGTGGCGCAAGGGGCCCTTTAAGATAGACGATATATTTATCGACAGCGAGTGGAGGAGTTTTGTCACGTTTAACCTACTCGCGCCGCACATGGATCTAGTGGGCAAGGTCGTGGGCGATATCGGCTGCAACAATGGCTACTATCTCTTTCGCATGCTGCCCAAGCGTCCCAAAAAAGCTGATTGGCTTTGATCCCGGCGTTATGAGCTTTTTGCAGTTTAAATTCATCGACGCGTTTGCGCGCTCGGGCATAGAGTACGAGCTACTAGGGCGTCGAGCATCTGCCGCACTACGGCGTCAAATTGACGTGCTCTTTTGCCTGGGCGTGCTCTATCACAGAAGCGATCCTGTGCGTACGCTAAAAGAGCTAAAAGGCGCGCTAAATGCGGGCGGCGAGCTCTTTTTGGACACGATGTATCTTGATATGGATGGCGATTTTGCCCTGAGTCCGAAAAATACATACTCAAAGATACCAAACATCTACTTCGTGCCAACTATTAGCGCGCTTTTAAACTGGTGCGAGAGGGCAAATTTTTAAAGACGCGCAAATTTTCAGCCACAAAGCCGACGGACGCGTACGAGCAGCGAAAAACGGAGTGGATCTTGGGTCAGAGTTTGGGCGATTTTCTCGATCCCGCAGACCCGGCGCGCACGGTCGAGGGCTATCCAGCGCCAAAACGAGCCTATCTAAAACTAAGCGTATAAAAAAGGTGAAAAATGGACGAAAATATCTACGACGACAACAGTAGCGACGGGGTTGTTCTGCCCGAGGACGAGAATCCGTTTCGCAACGAACTAAAAACCTCTCCGAATATAAAAAAATCAGCTTAAGTGGCGCCGTGACGCAGCTCGAGCCAAACCACGCTAAAACGCGTTTTTTTGCTACAAATGATATGGTTGTCGATAGCGAAGGGCTTATACACAGCGGGTTTGTTTTTTTCGGCGGCTAGCTACGCAGCGATGGTGGCGGTAAATGAGACTTTTAGCGTAGTTATCGGAGCTAAAAATACATTTTTGCTCCGACTAGAGTAAATGAGGGCAATCGATTTGACGCACGCTCGCATTTTAATGAGAGCAAAAAAAGCGCGAAGTACGAGTGATTGGTAAGACAAGCGATATAAAGGTGTTTGAGGGTACTTTTTCAGGTCGTGATTTTTGGATGATCATATTTTTTTAGAAATTTACAAAAACCAGTTTACAAAGGCAAGCAGCTCAAAGGAAAAAAACGAAGAAAAAGCGTAGGGAAGAGGCAAGGCAAAACGCATAAGCTAAGTCAAATTTGAAAGTATTTTTAGGCGGTGCGGTAAAGTACTTTGCGCCGCCTTTGTTTTTTTCAATTTGATTTTTTTGCCGTCCTTTTTGGCGACATTTGGGCTAAGTCTGCATAAATAATGCTAAGTTCACCTTTAAATTTGTTTTTTTGTATGGCTTAACTACTTCAAATTTGTAGCGGCTACTTTTAGTTTCTAACAATAAAAAGCTAAAATTTACCTTGTTAAATCTTGTCTATTTTCTAGCATGTGTATCCAAAAAGTCGAGGTTTGCATGTTCGGCTTTTTAGCGTCGTTTTGTCGCCGTGGCCTGGATACAGTATAAAAATCTCCTTGCAAATTTTCACATTTTAGCAAGCTTTGGCGCATATCCTCGGCGTTTGAAAACGGAAAAATCATAACGCCCGATCGAGCCTCTAAATAAAAAAATCTCCGCTAAAGATAACGTTGTCCACGCGTACCATACAGCATCCTGGCGTATGTCCAGGAAAGTGCATAAACTCGATCTCAAAGTCCTCTATGTTAAATTTAACGTCCTCAAATTTCGCTCCGCCGACGCAAATCGCGTCGTACATCGGCTGCTGACCCGCATCCCAAAGATCGTCATGAAGCATGAAATTATCGTCTTTGTGGATGTAAACCGGAACATTAAAAAAATTTTTTTTAAGCTAACATTGTCAAGAACGTGATCGAAATGCCCGTGAGTGTTTAAAAATAGTGAGTGGCGCGTGTGAATTTTTTTACGACAAAGTCATATGAATCTTGACCTGGATCAATGATAATCTCGCGCCCGTTTTTTTGGATATTATGTAGCAGTTGGTTTGATAATCTCCGCATGGTTTTGAAGAAAAAATTTCACGTTTGTCCTTTTTATAAAATTTAATTAAAAATAAATTGTATATTTTTTTAAGCTTAAAAGTTCAAATTTTATAAAAAAATTGTATAATATTTTTAGAAAAATAAATTTATCGGTGATAATCGTTATGAAAAAAATTATTCGCAAATCAGCCTGAAGCTAACCGAGTTTTTAGAGAGCTACCTCCAAAAAAAGCGGTGCAAAGGGCTTTGTTCTGGGTGTTAGCGGCGGTTTAGACTCTGCCGTCGTAGCCGCTCTTTGCGCGCGCACGGGCTTTGAAACGCATGCACTTTTGATGCCGACGAAGTACTCAAACGAGCGAAAGTTTAAGCGACGCGCTAAAGCTTTGCAAAGATCTAAAAAAATGACGCATAAAATCATCGAAATCCAGCCGATTTTGGATAGTTTTACTGCGCAGATCGGCGAGCCGCTGTCAAATTTGCGTATGGGAAATCTAAGCGCAAGAGCCAGGATGTGCCTGCTTTACGACTATTCGGCAAAGATAAATGCGCTAGTCGTGGGCACGAGTAACAAAAAGCGAGCGCCTTCTTGGATACGGTACGATCTACGGCGACATGGCGTGCGCGCTAAATCCGATCGGCGAGCTTTTTAAGACTGAAATTTACGAGCTGGCGCGCGAACTAGGGTATCGATGAAAAAAATCATCGCAAAAGCCCCATCTGCCGACCTTTGGGAAGGGCAAAGCGACGAGGCTGATATAGGCTACAGCTATGAGCGGCTAGACGAGGTTTTGCGTTTGGCGCAGAGTAAAGGCGAGGCCGAGCTGGCGAGCGAATTTGACCCAAAACTCGTTGCGACGGTATTTTTCAAGGATGAGAGCAAATAATTTGAAACTCTCGCTGCCGCCCGTTGCTAGCCTGGACGGCGAGTAAAATTTGAGTTCAAATTTGATGGCTTGGACGATAAACTTTAACTGAGGTTTTGAAAGTCAAAAAAACGGTGAAATGTGATGACTGGTTCGGCGTCAATTTACTCGACTTTGAGATGCGTTAAATTTGACAGCAAAGTCGCGATGATTTTTCTGAAAGTAAAAATAGATAAAACTGCCGTAAATTTGGCAGCAAAATAAATTTAAAAATAAAAAAAGAAACGCAGAAGGTAAGAAAAAATAAAAAAACAAGGAGGCGCAATGGAAGAGATAGCGTTTTTATAGACCTACTATCGACGAGGCCGAGATTACGCTCATAAAAGAGGCTCTAAAAGACCACGGTTCGGTGATCGTGGAGAGGTTGGAGTCCGAGCTTAGGGAGTATTTTGGCGTAAAGCACGCCGTTACGACAAATAGCAACAGCGCCGCTCACCATTTGGCGCTCTGCTCGATGGATCTAAAACGCGGCGACAAGATCATCTGCTCGGTAAACTCTACTCCGAGCGTGGCGCAGGCGATTAGGCATTTTGACGCCGAGCCGATATTCGTTGACATCAACGAAGACGACTTTAATATGAACCCCCAGTCGTTGCGAGATACGCTAAAAGTGCATAATCACAAAAAAAGCTAAAAAGGTATCTTTGTAAATCACGTCGGAGGGCAAGCTTCTGATATGGACGAGATCTACGCTATCGCGCGGGAGTACGACGTAAAGGTGCTCGATGATGCTGGTAAGTCCGTCGGCCTAACCTATAACGGCGTAAAAAAATCGGCTCTGACGGCCGCTCGCTTATCTCTTGCTTTAACGTGCATTCACAGCTCACAAACCCGATCGCAACGGCCGGCTTTATGCTAACGGACGACGATGCCATCGCCGAGCGCGCTAGACTACTGCGAAACCACGCGATCGTGAATGGCGGCATAGATAAAGACGGCAACCTAGGCTACGTCTACGACGTCGTAGATATCGGCGTGAAGTATGATCTAACAGGGCTTTGTGCGGCGTATGCGGTGGCGCAGTTTGAAAAAGACGGATAAATTTATCGCGCGACGCAGACAGATCGCTGCCATCTACGACAAAGAGCTCGCAGGCTGCCCGCACGTCTCGCCACCGATCAAAAAGCGCGACCACGTCTATATCCAGTACATCATCAAGATCGACAAAAAAACCGCGACGGCTTTGCCAAGGAGCTGCTAGAGCAGGGGTATCCATACGGCGCTTCACTACAAGCCGATGCACCTTTTGAGCTACTATAAAAGCAAATACGGGCTTAAGGTAAATTCATTCCCGAATGCGCTAAAAACCTATCAGCAGGTGCTTTCGCTGCCCGTTTACAACGCGCTTAGCGACGAAGAGGTCGCCTATATCTGCGAGAGCGTACGAGAAGTAGCCAAAACGCGTGTTTAAAAGGGAAAAATTTACGCCTTTGCGCAGGATTATTTTTACTCTCCAAATTTGATGGCAAAAAGTGCCTAGCTATCGCGCTTTTGCCCTTGAGCCTGCTTTACTGTGCGGGCGTGATTTTAAGATCCAAATTTAGCAAAACTTTGGATTTTGGCATTCCGATTATCAGCATCGGAAATTTAACCCTAGGCGGTAGCGGAAAGACGCCACTGGGTATTGCTATACTAAACGAATGTGAGGGCGGCTACGTAGTGTTACGAGGCTACGGTAGAGCTTCAAAAGGGCTCGTCAAAGTCGCAGTCTCGGGCGAAGTTTTCAGTGGGCGTCACGGCTAGCGGCGACGAGGCGATGGAGTACGCAAAAAGCGTAAAAAAACGCAAACGTCATCGTGAGCGAAAACCGCGATATCGCGATAAACGAGGCCAAAAAAATGGGCGCAAAGTACGTGCTGCTCGATGACGGCTTCGGTACATTTCACATCAGAAAAATTTGAATGTCCTGATCCGCCCATCAGCAAAGCCCTATTTTGATTTTTGTCCTGCCCTAGCGGCGCGTATCGCTACCCGAGCAAATTTACGCCAAAGCCGACCATGTCGTAAAAGAGGGCGAGGATTTTTACGCGCACAAGTGAAACCATAAATCAAACTGAAAAAGATGGTTTTAGTGACAGCCATCGCAAATCCGCAACGCCTGGAGCCATACTTTAGTCTTTGCATCGGGCGCGAATTTACCCGGATCACTACGCGTTTTCGCGGGACGAGTTAGCAAAAATCCTAGAGCGCTACGGCGCAACCTCGCTTTTTGGTAACGCGAAAAGATGCCGTAAAGATGGAAGAGTTTGGCCTTCCACTCTCCGTCATCGCGCTAAAAAACGACGTTGGCGGATAAATTTAAACGAATTATCAAAGAGAAAAATTCTATAATCTCCTAAAGAAATTTTAGGACGCTTTAAATGAAATGTATACTAACTTCTTGCGCCAATAAAGTCGCAGCCAAAGCCCCTAGCCAAAAAGCTCGTAAAAGCTAAATTTGCCGCTTGCGTCAGCGTTTTTAAGGCAAATAGCGTTTATTTTTGGGACGGCGAGGTAAAGGATGAAAAAGGAGCGGGTCTTGCTCATAAAAAAACCGCGGTCAAATTTAAAAAAAGTCGCTAAATTTATCGCGAAACATCACGACTACGAGCTGCCTGAGATAGTCGCTTTTTAAGGCGGACAATACTAGCAAAAAAATACAAAAAAATGGATAAAAAAAGGAAAGTAAATGAAGTTATTTCAAACTAGAGCGAGTGCGGGCGAGAGCCCTAAAAAAAGCGTAGAGTGTAGTCAGGCGCTACTGAGTCCCTAGCTCCGCTCACGGCGGGCTGTACGCGCCGACGCAGCTGCCGCAGCTGGACGATAATTTTTTTGCAGAGGCTATAAATTTAAAACTACGCGCAAATCGCGCTAAAAAAATCATAGAGAAATTCGGATTTGACGCGGACGCGGCGATGTTTGAGAGGGCGCGTGAAGCGGTACGAGAGATTTGATGATCCGAAAAAAATCCCGTGCAAGTGCGAAAAAAATCGGCGAAAAACATCTATGTAAACGAGCTTTATCACGGGCCTACGCGCGCGTTTAAGGATATGGCGCTGCAGCCGTTTGGCGCGCTGCTTAGCGAGCTGGCTGCAAAAAGAGGCGAAAAAAATACCTCATAATGTGCGCGACTAGCGGCGACACGGGGCCTGCGACGCTAGAGACTTTTGCAGACGCACCGGGCGTCAAGGTGGTTTGTCTGTATCCAAAAGACGGCACAAGCGAGGTGCAGCGCCTACAAATGATAAAATGCCGGCGCCGCAAACCTCAAGGTAATCGGCATCGAAGGTAACTTCGACGATGCGCAGCGCGCGCTAAAAAGCCTGCTGGCTGGCGAGAATGTAAAGAGCGCCCTAGGGCGCGGCCGGACTCTCGCCTCGGCGGCAAATTCGGTACATTTCGGACGGATTTTATTTCAGATCATCTATCACGTTTACGCCCACGTCTATCTGCTAAAAAAACGGGCGCGCTAAAGGGCGAGTTGACATCGTCGTGCCCTAGCGGAAACTTCGGCAATGCTCTGGGCGCATACTACGCCAAAAAAATGGGCGCGAAAAATCGGCAAAATCAAAATCGTCTCAAACGCAAATAACATCCTGACCGAGTTTTTTTCACGCAGGGACGATACGATCTGCGCGGTAAAAAGCCTAATCAAGACGATCAGCCCCGCGATGGATATCCTGGTTTCATCAAACGTCGAGAGGCTGCTTTTTGATAAATCGGCGCCGTGCGAACTAAGGAGCTGATGGATGGGCTTGCTAGCGAGGGCTTTTACGAGCTTTCAAAGAGCGAGCTAGACGCGCTAAAAGAGGATTTTTGACGCTGATTTTTGCAGCGACGCGGAGTGCGAGAAATACATAAAAGAGTGGGCGGCAAAGGGCGTCGCAGTCGATCCGCATACGGCTACTTGCTTTTAAATCGGCGGCACATTTAACGCGCCTGTGTGTGATAACGTCGACCGCACACTGGGTCAATTTGCTCCGAGTATGTTTAAAGCGCTAAAAAAACGAAACGCTAAAAAGACGAAAAAAAGCGGGCTTGAGGCTTTGGCAGCAGAGTTTAAGGACGAAGTGCCAGGCGCGATAAAGTCACTCTTTACAAAAGCCGCCGTGCATAATGAAATCGCCGCAAAGAGCGATATAGAAGCTAAAATTTTAGCTTGGATCGAGCGATGATTATCATCCCGGCAAGGCTCGCCTCGACGCGAATGCCTAATAAAATTTTGCGCGAGATAAACGGCGTGCCGATGTTTGTCGCTACGGCGCGCAGAGTGAGCGCGGCTGATGAGGTCGTGATCGCCGCAGATGATGAGGGGCGTGGTGCAGATCGCGCAAAGAAATCTGGCTTTAAGGCCGTGATGACGAGCCAGTCGCATCAAAGCGGAACCGACCGCATCAACGAAGCTGCGGGCATACTCGGCGTCAAAGATAGCCAAATCATCATAAACGTGCAGGCTGATGAGCCCTTTATCGAGCCTGAAAATATCGTAAAATTTAGAGAGTTTTGCGAGAAAAATGCGGCGCGAGCATTTATGTTTTCGTGCTTTAAATTTGTGGGCAGCGAGCTAGCGGACGATAAAAACCTGGTCAAAGTAGTGACCGACGACGCTGGCTACGCGCTATATTTTTCGCGCTCGCGCATCCCGTTTGACCGCGCACCGTTTGACGCGTACAAGGCGCATCTGGGCATCTACGGCTACGGCGCGGCAAATTTAAAAAGATTTTGCTCCTTTGCGCCTTCGACGCTCGAAAATACCGAAAAAAACTAGAGCAGCTACGCGCGCTATCAAACGGCGAAAAAAATCCTCATGCTTGAGGTGCAAAGCGACAGCATCGGCATAGATTGCGAGGAGGATCTGCAAAGGGCGCGGGCAAAATTTGGCGTTGAGATAGATTAACGCCCAAAGCCCTAAAATTTGGTAAATTTGCCCAAAAGAAAAATGCATGACGAATGAGAAATTTACCGAACAGGTCACGACTTTGGCGAAATTTCTGCAAACATACTGCGGCGACAAACATGCGCTAGAGACGAAGCGCGAGATAAATTTGGAGCTAATTTATAAGGGCGAAAGTCTAAATTATAGCGTCCAGACGCAGCTTTGCGCCGAGTGCGAGCAGCTATTTTTCTACGCTCACGAGCGGCTTTTGGCCTGTTCCCATGATATCAAACCGAGCTGTCGCAAATGCCCGCACCCGTGCTACGAAAAGCCTAGATGGACGCAGATGGCAAAGATAATGAGATATAGCGGCGTGAAGCTCGGGCTTGTGAAGCTTAAAAAGATATTTACGTTTTCAAAAACGGCGGAGTAGGGCTCGCTAAATATCATGCTTGAAACCAAATTTGGTAAATGATTCGACCAAGCATAGCTTCAATGCTATTTTAAAATCAACACGGAATAACTCGAAATTTTTGAATTTTAGCCGATGGGCAGCGCAAATTCAGTGAAAGCATAATCGCTTAACTGTTTTAATCAAGGTTTAGAGTTTTTGGGATTTTGGAGATTAGGTGGTTACCCTGAAATAATTTACCGCAAGTTTTCTTTTTAATTCTTTGGCGTGTATTTACTCGCCGATAAGCCCTATTTTTTTAGGGCTTATTTTTTTACTTTTTAATTCTTTTTTTAATTCTTTTTGTATTTATAATAATTCCGTTTCAAAGTGTATAACAAACTGTACAACAACATACAAATTCCCAAAAAAAGGAAACCGATGGCAAAGGTATTAAATGCGGCGCAGGTTAAGGCTCTAAAATATGCAGGCAAAGGCAGATCAAGCGTTTACGGCATAGATAGCACGTGTAGTCTTTATCTAGTATGCTTTGACAACGGGACTCAATTTTACACATTTCCGGGATAAAAAAACTAATTACGATCGCAAATTTTGCGGATATAACATTGTCTGAGGCTAGACAAAAAAAGCAATAGAGCTAAAAAAACCGCCAAAACGGCCAACGTTTGCGTCAAGAAAAGTAAAAACTAACCGAAGCTTTTAACGAGTGGCTAGATATTAAGATAGAGGGCGACGGCAGCGAGGCGGCTTATCAGAAGCGCAGGAAGCTAAAAAAATAGGGTCAATAAGTGGATATTAGCACCGTTGGGCGATAAATTCTTAAACGAGCTAAATAAAGATGCCGTGATAAAAGCCACAAAGAAAGCACATCTAACGAGCGCAAAAAAAGGCCTTGCCGGTGCTAAGGGATGTTTTTAAAAATATGCGCGCAGCCAAAATGCCGTTTCAGACATCGCTTTTATTTACGAGATTTTTAGAGGATATGGACGAAATGTACGTAAAAAAAGCCCGTAATTAGGGCGCAAAGCTGTAACCGATAAAGCTAGGCTAAGCGAGATAATAGGCATAGTAAAAGCACGCCTACATTAACGAAACTATAAAAAAACTTGTTCTTTTTAATCTTATTATGGCGCAGCGGCCGCATCAAATACGTGAGCTTACTTGGGATAGGGTGGATTTAAAAGAGGGGTTTGTATATTTTGGGGAGAGCGACAATAAAACCAAAATAAATGCTCGTTTGCCCTTACCCAAGGCGGCGGTTAAAAATCCTAGAGGAGCAGGCGAAAATCAGCGGGGAGATGGGATAGTTTTTTTAAATCTAGTATTTGTTCGGCTCGCGGCGGGTGGAAAAATAAGCGAAAAATACGCTATTAAAAATCTATCAAAAGTTTGGGGATAGACGACCTGCACGCTCACGGATTTCGCTCGATGCTAGCGACCTTCGCTATACGCGCGGTTGAAATTGTAGACGGGGTAGAGCGGGGGAAATTTGAAAAACGGATAATAGATGAAGTATTGCTACATACTAGAGGTAGCGAAGTGGATAAGGCGTATTTTAGGGATTTTTAACTCGCGAGAGCATAAAAAGGCTTTTTAGAGTGGTGGAGTGAGTTTTTAGAGGGGCTAGGGGCATAATTACGCCCCTTTTGAGCTTATGCTCTCGCCAAGCTTTTTAGGTCGGCTTCGAGCCAATCAAGCGGGTATCTTATGGTGCCGTTAAATTCAATGTAGCGTGGAGTAAATCTCCCACTTGCCCTCGTATTTTTTTTCATTCGCATTTTTTTGCCAAAATGCCGCTTTTTAGGGCTATACCCTAGCATTACGGACGCTTCTTTTTTTGGGTTAATAGTTTCATTTCTACTCCTTTATCTGCTTTACCAAAATAACAATGCGGTTTAGCCGGCTATCGTCAAACTTCTCTATCTCGCGCATTATCCACGCGATTTTGGCGTGCCGTTTTGTTTCTGCTTGCGCCAATTCATTGTGTTTCTTGCAAAAATCACATAGCCGCGCAAAGGCGGCCTGAGTTTAGTTTTCCCCATCTTCCGCCTCCAGCTCGTCGGCTACTAGCGTCGCGTATCCTGCGATGTCACGCCAATGATCGACAAATTTGGATTGCCCGCGACTATACGGGCTATTTTGTGGCAAATCATTTCTAGGGCTTCTTGTTGTTGTGGCGACAAGCTGTTGGCGTGTGTGTCGAAATGGCAACTGATAGCCTCTTTCAGCTCTTGACTAACCTTTGCGTGTTCCCGAAATTTGCCGTGCGTTTTCCCGCGCTCGGCTAGAAATTTCATCAATATTCATTTTTTTCATCCTTTAATCTAAACCCCTAGCGCGTAAAGCGGGGCGATTTCTACGCTCTCGCCTACAAATGCCTGCGCCTGCGCTCTCGTCATCCTCGTTTGGCTGATATGCCAGCCGTCGGACATCTTAAACTCCCAATACCAAAGGACTTCAACGGCTTTTTGGCTTCACGCGGTATTCAAAACTATTCCAATCCCAAAGCGGGTGCTTTATCTCGCTCCAATCGTCCGCGCCTTTGTCAGATACTTCTATTGCCTCGCCCTGCGTGTAGGCTTGCATTACTTCGATCATTTCGTCCGTGTTCATCGTCTTATCCTTTCTATCATTTCTTTTATTTCTTTTACGTCCTCTATCCAGGACTTGTAAGGCTCTCTATTTGCCCCGTGCGCCAAATCTATTTTTAGCTTTAGCGCATCTAGCCGTTTTTCAAGCACCATTAGCGCCTCGATTATCGCTCGCAAATCGTCTGCTATTTCTTTCATCATATGTTCTCAATGTAAAAATACGCCAAGCGTTGGCTATCCTCCGCCTCTTTGCGATACTTCGTGTCGTAGCTTTTGTTTGAGATGTACGCGATTTTATCTTTGTTGCACGCATAAAACTCCGCCAAGATCGGTGCCAGCCTCTGCCCTTTGCGTTCGTTGGGCGCGAAACGCAGATAAAAGCAGATCGCAGGCTAGCTGGGGCGCTGTCGTGCCGAGATTTTTCTTTTCTAACGGCGGCTTTGTTGCTAAGCGCATCAGTTTGTATGTCGATACGTTTCTTGTATTCGTGGTAGTACTCAACGATAGGAAACATCGCCGCTAATAGCTCGTCGATAAATTTGCTCGCTTTCTTGTTAATGAAAAAGCCCTAATTCCTCAGTGCTGTCCATTTTTAAAAAACTATACGCCATAACAAAAATAGCCGCATCTTTTAGTTCGTTGGTAGTCATATTTTTGCCTCGTAGTAAGCGGGAATTAATCCCGCGATTTGTATAATTAGAAGTTGTTTTTTTTGTAGCCTTTTTGTAGGAGATTAGGCTACGATATTAATCTTTAATAAAATCTTTCCACAATTCATCAATCCTGGCGCGAGCTTTTTGGCTCATTTTTTTAAAAAGCTTCTTTACCCCTTTGTCGGTAAAGCGCAATTCGTGTTTTGCTATGCGCAGCCCATTCTCGTTTCGAATAATATACGGCGATACTTCATAATCGCGCCCCAATTTAAATTTTTTTAAAAAGATAGCGCAACCTCGTAATCCCTCGTAACATATTCAGGGTGAAAAATATCTGCGCCCGTTTCCCTGCCATAAAGCTCTTTTGCTATTTTATATTTCTTATAGTGTGTCATTGCGTTCTCCTTTTACCGCATTAAATTTTAGTTCGTTAAAAGCTTGCTCTAAAAATATCGCGCCTATACGTGCCTACTTTTGCCGTGCTTCTGATCGGGAATATCTACGATCAGCACGCCCACGCTTCTGCTTATTTTTCGCGGCCTTAGTGCCTAGCCTTTGGCATTGTATTTTTGTCTAGGGCTAATACCTTTCAAAATACCAAAAGCCGACGGCCGTCGTATATTCTTTTAGGCTCTCGTCTCTTTTTGCCGTATTTTCTAAATTTCTAAACCGCCTTTCGTCTTTTTTTGACGTTTTTTTGCTCGATCGCCGTCAGCCTTTCGTCGTGCTCTCGCATTACGTTTAATTGCATTTGCAGATAGTCGATAGAGTTAAGCGGTTTTTGCGTATAGCTTCCCGTTTTTCTAATGCTAGGCAATACCTCTTTATTGACAAACATTCTAAAAGGTTTTGCGTTTGGCTTGTCGCTTCGCATAAGCACGAAGTAAAGCTGCGGCTCTGTAATAAAAAGTCGCGTTTTGCTCCCTGCCCTAGACTGTCAAAGATGGGGTAGGTTAAATCTAGGCCATCGTCAAACTCCCTTTTTATCGCATTTTTTTGACATCGGTAACGTTTTTGAATTTCCAAAAACCTTGCAAACGTCGGCCAAACAAAAAAAGCGGTTCGTTATTTTCATCGACCGCAACCCTAATCTCGAAATTTTTCGTTTTTTTAAAAATTTCTAAATTCATTTCGTTTCTCCTTTCGGTTGAAGTATGTTTAAAATTTCTGGCTCTCATCGCGTTGTGATTTTTTTCGATAGCGCGTCTAAAGCGCAGAATAAATCATAAGCGCAGTCAAGCACCTTGTAGCTTACTTCCTCGTCGCTATCCGTCGGCTCTATTTTTGTAAAGCGCTAGATACTGGACGAATTTTTGTTTGTTAGGGGCGTTCATTTGCGCCCCTTCGTGCGGTAAATCCAAATGCAAGTCGCGATAAACGCGACGCTCATTAAGACGTCGATAAAAATCTACTGACATTTTGCGCTCCTTTTTAGGGTATAATTTCAAAGGGTATCAAAGTTAAGATTTTCTAAGCCCCCTTTCGGGGAGTGGGCTAAACCCACCCGAAAAATTCGCAAAACCCAATAAAGGATTTGCAAAATCAACGCTAGAAACTGCAGTAATCTTAGCATTTGATACTCCTTTGATTTATTTCAAAAACGTATTTTATCCGTTTTGATAGGAGAATTATACCAAAAATTATACGGCTTTTTGTCAAGAATAAAAGAGTATTTAGTTTGTATCTTGTAGAAAAAAATAAGCGTAAATAATACGCTTATTTGGATAGTTGTTTGATTATTTCAGATAGCGCGTCAAGCGTTTTGAGCTTATTTTTTTAGCTCCGCGTTTTTCGAGATAGAGAGATAAAGCCTTATTCATCGCGCTCGAAATGTTGTCTGTTCGCGCCGCCTTACTGACGGCTTCCTCGCCATACCCTATCGCCTCGCCTAGCTGTTTATACGTTAGCCCTAGCTCTTTACATACGCGCTTAACGATGTTTTCCTCTGCGGTCATTTGCTCTCCTTGTCAAAAATCAAATCGTAGCTGATAGTTTTTTTAGAATACGATTTGTTAAAAAGATAGATAAAATCGTCCCAATCGTCGGCTACTTTCATAAGCGTAATAACGGACACTAGGTGCTTATCAAGGTGCGGTATGCCCGTGTCTAGCGTTAAGCTCTGATGAAATGTATATAAGTTGTTTCCGCTTTCGCTTTTTGGGCGTTTTTATTTCTAAGCTCCTCAAGCACGCCCTCGGGGAGCTGCTTGTACACTATTTCGTTTGTTATCTTGCCTACGATTTGCGGCATTTTGTGGTGAGTTTGAAACTCGCCCCACTCTTTAAGCCTAAAAAAATCTGCTCGTAAAACTCGTCGGGGAAACGCTTCGTCCATTCTAAAAAAACTCGGCGGAGATGTATTTAGAAAGTATCTTTTGAAGTTCGTCTTCTTCGCGCTCTTTTTGATAGCCCGTTATTTCATCAACGAGGGCGACGATACCGACTTTGGCAAATGCAGACATAATATGGAGCAGTCTTTTTGCTATCGCGCTTTGATTTTCGTTTAAAAATACCCCTATTGTCCGCCATAACGTAAGCTTTGCAAACATCAACGAATAGCTCGGCTTCAAACGGGATAAACGCCGGTCCGACGACGCCCGAAATTTTACCCAAACTTTGCGTATCAGCCCCTAAAATCCATATTTTTTTAGATGGTCCGATAAAAAGGCTGTATCCAAGCGGCTTTTTAAATTTTCTAAGCAATGCGCCGCTACCTCCGCCTCTTAAATCCATAGCCCGAGCCGTCCCGCGCAGAGATAAAAGACGACGCTTATCGTCGGTGACGTAGCACTCTATCGTGATGTCGTCCGCGATTTTCCAGTCGCCCTTGTGAGTTACTTTGGCGTTTTTCGGCTCTTTACACGTGGCTTTGATTAGATTTTCATCGGTCATTTTTATTTCCTTTCAATTCAGTTTAATTAAACTGCGCTATAATTACGTTGCTTCTTTAAGGAAGTCGTTAAGTCTTACAAGCTAAGGTTTAGCGACTTCTTTTTAAGGAGATTTGTCCCCGCTCTTTTTGGGCGTGGCTTGGATACCCGTCCTTAGTGGCGGGGTATTACCCTATGATATTACTTTTTTTAGCTTTTCCTTTATCGCTTCAAAAATCAGCATTTAAAAATCTTGCCTTTGTAATAATCGCTCACACGCCTAGCGTCAAATATGCGTATTTGCGCCAAAAAGCGCGACATTAGCCTTGCCTTTTTGTTGCGGTAAATTTGATGATACAAGTAGCCTGATTTGTCTTTTCGTTTTTCGAGCTTAGCGGGATACCGATAAAGGCGTTAATAAACTCGGATATGTAAATTTTATTTACCACCAGCACAGGACGGATAAACTCGTCTCCTTTGCCATAAGTCTCACTGCCCACGTTTTTGTCCTACCCTTACCCAGTAGATAGAGCCTACTTTTATTTTTGATTTTCTTTGGGCTTTGGGGAATTTGTAGTTTTCTTTTACTTCGTTCCACTCGTCAAATTTACTCTCGCTCATAAACAACCTTTTTAAAATTTAAAAGGTATTTTTACTATCTTGTTGCTAAATTTCTAAAAATGGTATCGTTTCGTCGCCGTCATCGTATTTGTCGCCATCCACGTCTATTTCTGGCGCGTCGTAGCTTTCAGGCGGTTTTTGCTGTTGCGGTTTCTTTGGCGTGCTTTGTTGCGGACGTTGATTTGAATATCCGCCTTGTTGATAGCCTTGATTGCTTTGTTGCCCTCCGCCCTAGCATTTCCATATTCTCGACGGCTACCGTGTGTTTGCTTCTATTTTGTCCGTTATTGTCCGTCCATTGGTCGAATTTTAATCGCCCCTCTACCAAAAAGCTTTGAGCCTTTGAGAGATACTGATTTGCTATCTCCGCGTGTTTCCCAAAAACGTTATGTCGATAAAGCACGTTTCCTCGCGCTTTTTCGCCGTTTACGCTCAAATTTGCGCGTTACGGCGATGGCGCTGTTGCCTATTGCCGCGCCGCCCTGGGTGTAGCGCAAATCAATATCTTTTGTTAAATTTCCAACTAAAAACTACTCTGTTAAACATCTCTTAGCCTTTCGCTTGTTTGCCCTTATTCTTTGGCTCCTATCATAAGCGCCTTTTTGTGCGTCTTGTTTTTTTGAGCGAGGCATGCGGGCTTTGCTCTTTTTGTTTGTGGCGCGTCCTGAAAAGTATCTACACTATTTAACCCCGCAAATAATACACCTAAAATTCCTAATGCTTTCATTTTTTTAACTCCTTAAATTTTTCCATCAACGCATCGATACTGTTTGGATCTGCTAAATACGCTTTCGCCTCTCCGGGTGACACTCTTTCCAAAAAGCTTTTTCGGCTTCGGCTTCGCTCGCGCCTCTACTCATCAGCTCGCTTTGCAATGCGTCCAAAGGCAGCACGTCCTCGTTTACGTCGATTTCTACTTCAACGGGTGCGGCTTCGATGTATTCGGCTTCCTCAGTTTGTGAATTTTTGCACCAACTGAGCTGTTAGGTTTTTTTCCGAACTGCTCAAAAAGCTCGTTTAGGTTTTGCGTCGCTTTTGTTTCGATTTTTAGGCGCTATTTTTTTGTTTTTAGGCTCATCATCGCCGACTTCATCGACTGAATAAAGCCCCGAGATGTCAAAGGCTTTTTCGCAATGCTTGGCTTTCGGCCACCTTTTTAACATAGTTTTTAGGCTTGTCGCGCCAGAAATCTGGTTATGCTGCCGTCTTTTTGTTCTTTGCACATATTCGCTATACTCCACTTCAGCGCAAAAAAAGGACGATCGTTGTCCGTGCGATATACTCTTGCTGTTGCGACTAGCTCGTTCTTGGTTACCCATTCGCCGTCTTGCAATACTGCCGTTTGCTTTATGCTGCACTCGCTTTCGATGCCCGCAAATTTACCGCTTCTATGCGCTAGGGTCAAAAAGCTGTCGCGCCCAGCCAAAGGCTCTATTTTTGTTATCCACCTGCCGTCGATATTTGCCGAGCGCTCGACAAAAAAATATTTGTTTTAAGATAGGGTTTAAATTAAAGGTTTCAGCAACCTTCATACAATAAATCATATCCATATCGGTAGCGTTTGGCGGGAAAAAAACTGCGCCTTGATGATTTTTTTCTCGTCTTGGCTTAGCCAGTTGCTTTTTTTGCTATCTGCTCTGTTTGTGGCTTGGCTTGTTGTAGTTGGTTCATTTGTCTATCCTTTCTATTTTTAATTCGCAATCTATAAAAGGCGCGCCACGATTCCCCCATCCATCCGTTATTCTTCCCGTAGGCTCAAATTCTTTACCGTCGTAAAAAAATCTCCATTATATATTCGCCGTCAAAATCTAAATTAAAATAGCCGTCCACGGGCTCAACGTCTTCTTCTATCTCAATGCATCTAAAACTTGCTTTTTACTTTCATTTTTTTGTCCTTTCACATTTCACGCCGGGTCGCCCAGCTGCTCTAATCTCCAGCGCGGCAAATCCAGCTCGTTAAACAGCACGTCCTCGCCGCCTTTGTAAGCTTTGATATTCTCTAAAAACTTCCGTATATGCCGCCCTGCCGTCCTCGATAAAACGCTGTGTAGCATAAAACGCAAACGGTTTGCACGGACTTTCATTGGGTATTACGAAAAATACGAAAAAATCCGCCTTAAAGCCCGCTAACTTTAGCGTGTCTGTATAAAAAGCGGCTTGCAAGTGATAGTTTAAGCGGTAGGCCCTCATCTTTAAAAACTAAATTTATCCGTACATTTTAGAAGTTTTTTTACGTCGTAGATAATACCGTTAGCTTTGTCGTAAGCGTCCATCCTAACGCGTCTAATAAGCCCGTCGTCTCGCACGAAAAAGGCTATACTCGTTTAACGTATCTCTCAAATACTTATCAAACATAACCTTGCCGTTGTTTATCATTATGCGGGCTTTTTTGCGCGCCTAACGGGGTTAAATCGAATTTGTCCTCGTTGTAGGTTTCAGGTTCGAGTAGGCCTTTATGCACGGCCGAACCTAACTCTAAAAGCAGGGCTTGGCATACTCATCAACTTATCCCGCTTAAAATAAAGCTTCGGATCGGTGCGAGCGTCTTTTAGCCCGCTAGAACTAATCCCCGCTAAGCTATGGTATTTTTTTCGTTGCTTAGCTCTCGCGGGGAGATGAGCTTGTTAAAAGGATAGGCGAATTTGCCGTCACCTAAATCAATCTCAAGCATTTAACACCTCGATTTTGCTTAAATTCGTTATGCCTGCCGCAGCTAACATCTCTTTTATTTTGTCTGTTAGCTTATCGTGCGGAGCGTTTGCCGGAGCTTTGACCTCAAACTCGGCGCGGATAGTGTAGATAGCTTTACCGTTTTCAGCCTCACGCGGCTTTTTGCAAAACTTCGCGCTGTGCTTCGTAAAAAAAGCTTGCTGGCTTGTTTGCTCGGCTCTTGCGCGCTCGATAGCTTCTTGTTTTTCTCTTTCGGCTCGCGCTAACAACTCGGCCTCTCTTTGCGCGGCTCTTGCTCCCATCTCCGCTTTTTCTCTAGCTGCTCTTTCCTCTGCTTCTCGTCTAGCTTGCGCGGCTATCTCGGCATCGCGTGCGGCTTTTTCTTGCTCGGCTATCTTTGCTTGCAAGATTTCGTTTTCAAGAGCTTGTATTTTTGCCTCTATTGCTTCTTTGGTGGCTTTTTGCTAGAGTGCCGGCAGGCGTTACCGCGCTTAGCTTGATTAAATCGGACGTATTTATCCTCTCAAAATTTAACTGCTTTTCATCGCAAAGGCTTTTTGTATATTCAGCTATCCTTGCGGCGATCGCTTCAAGTTTAGCGTTTTCAAATTTGCCACTCCGTCTGCTATCTTTTGACGGCCGTCCGTGATGATGGCTTCGATCTCTTTTTTTCTCGGCTTTTTAGCTGATTTACGGGGGCTGAAATTTTATCTATGAAAAATTTCTATACCTCTCGCCGATCTCGGCTTTGACCTTATTGAAATTCGCCATCACTTTTTTTGCTTCGGGGATATTCTCCTCGGTTACGTTGATTGAGTATTTTTCAACCTGCCTTTGGGCTTCTGCTTTGATTTCCTCAAAGTTCGTTTTTTTAAAAACTTGGCTATCTGCCGTCTTTGCTTCGTAGGTTACGATTAGCTCCATATTTTTCGTTCATTGGTTGTCCTTTAGTTCGCTTATTATTTTTTTCTTTTTTTGGCTTGCTGCAACATCGATTAATTCGCTTACGACTTCGTTTAAGGCGACCTCTGCCGTCACTCTTAGTTTTGTTTCGTCGCGCATCTGTTATCCTTTTTTTAAATGATTTTATCCGAGCTTCAAATTCGCGCATTGTTTTGATACTCTTTGTCCTTAGTCTGTCTTTGTTTTTTTAGATATTTTTTTGTAGTTGATGTTCATTTGCTATCCTTTGAAAATTTCAGTTCCGCTTCGATTTGGTCGTTTATCTCATACGCCAGATCGTCAAAGCTTATCAGCTCCTCGTATTCGCTTGCTAGCTTATCAAGATGGTCTCTAGCTATGGCGATGATGTCCGCCGCCTTATCGCGAAACTCGTCAAATCTCGCGTCCCTTACCGCTTGCGCCTGCTCGTATTTCATAAGGTCGTAATCAACTGTGTCCATCGCGCTCATTTTTTTATCCTTTCAAAAATCTGATTTTTGTTCTATAAAAAAAGCGGTCGTTGTCGTTTGCATACGCCATAACCGCGCCTATCTCGCTATACACGCCGTCCATTTGGATTTGTATCTTATTGAGTATTCGCACGATTTCGCTATCTTTGACGTTTTGCTTTTTGCTTTAGCTCCTGCGTGCGCTTAAAGTAAAAAAATCCCGCTCGGCTTTTGGCGTTATGTAGCTGCGCTCTCAGGCTTTCCTCTTTTTGCTCGTATCGGTCTATAACCTCCGCGTCGTAAATCTTGCCGCGTTTGGCTAGTTCGGTTTTTAAACTAGCGATAACGGCGTTATGCTTTGCTAGCTGCCCTTTGTAGCCGTTGATTTGATCTTGGTGGTCTTTAGCGTCCTTGATAGCGCAAGCTTGTAGTGAGCTTACCTTATCGGCTAGGGGCTGGGTTTCGCGCTCTGGTCTGGGCGTATTCCTGCGCTTGCTTTAGGATTATCTTTTCAAGCTCTTGCTCCGCCCAAATCCTAAACGCCTTTGACTCGTTCGAGCGGATAAACATACCAAGTTTGATAATGCCTCGGAGCGTCCATTTGATTTCATTTACGCCGAATTTGTTCTGCTCGGTTATGAAGTGGATATTTTCGACTATCTCGTCTGCGTGTAATTTTTTGTGGCTTCGTATTGTTGCCTCACTCACGCCGTAACGCTCCGCCACATATTCAGTAGTAAAGGTTTGGAAAGTTTAGAATTTCAACTTGCGGGCTTGGTTGTGCGAATAAAGAATTCATCTTAAACCTTTCATTTTTGAAAAATATTTAAGTGAATTATATGTTATTATTGAAAGTTTGTCAAGGGTTTTTTTATTCATTTTTTTGCAAAAAAATATTAAATAAATACTTTCAAAAATGATAAAAAAAGCGTGTTGAAAAATTTCAACGCGCTATAAATTAGATACGATTTCGTGGGCTTTTTGATTGTTTCTAGCTTTGATTTGAGCTCGATATTCTCAAGTAAGGCATTTAGATACAGCTCGGCAAGTCTCGGCAAGTCGCCGCCTTTCCACCTTGCAACCGTGCTTTCTGGTATATCCATCCTCTCCGCCAACTCCCTTTGCGTGATGCCTAGCTCTTTACATACGCGCTTTACGATGTTTTCCTCTGCGGTCATTTTATTTCCTTTGAGATTTTTTTAGAAGTAGTGCGACGCAAAGCCGCGTAGTTATTTGTTTTTAGTTTTGTTTTTTTAGCCCTGATAGGCGCCGATTAGCTGCGGAGTTATCGTAATAGCGGCGACTAATATACTACCCAAAGCTACGCTAATACCGCCTTGATAAAGGCTATATGCCGCTACGCCCAAGCTAGCGAATATCGCAAGATAAGAAAATATCTGTCCTCTAAACGCAAAGCGCCTATAATGCGGCATTTCTTGTCTTCTTATCTCTTGTTCGCCTTTTTTTCTATGCTTATTATGTCGCTTTCGGTTTTTATGCCTGTGGGCTTGCTCTTTAGCCAGATAGTCTTTGACGAATTCAGGATCGTCTCGCATAAGGGCGGCAAGTTCGTTGGGAATGATATTGACGTTAAAATTTTGGTAAGTGTTGCTGATATGAAAAGAGTTTGTAGGCTCGTCAGACTGTTTGTTTTGGTTTTTGACTAATTTGTTTTTTGCCATATAAACTCTCAATTCGCTCTGCGCTTGTCGTTGATGCGCTTTTGATATTTCGCCGTATTCATATCCGCCGAAGTCTTTTTATCGTAAGCCCCCAAAAGCGTTTTTAAAGCCTAAAAATAAAGTATTTCATCGCTTTACTCATATTTACCTCTTACGTTAGCCAAAAAAAGCCGTTATTGCTTTGTGCTATTAGTCCTAGTGAACTTTTTATGACGGCTAACTCTACGGGTTCAATTTCTAAAGTCAACCCTTTGTAGTTCTTATAGACCACCTTTACTATGCTATTTTTTTCTCTTGGCTTGTAACTGCTTGGCTTGTTTAAAAAAACGCTTAAATTTAACGCTCCCATATTAAAAGCCTTTCTGTTTTAGGTTGGATAGAAATATTACCCAAAAATAAGCTAAAAGGGATATAAAAAAAGTATATTTTAGCTAACTTTGCCGTAAATTTAACGGCTTGGACTATCTTTTTCGCCGTCTGCTCGTCTGCACCGTAGATCACGTCTCGCAGTTCGTTTCCGTTTAGCGTATTTAAAAATAGCCCCAGCCCTACGAGGTCGGCGGTATCGAGCCTAACGTCTCGTAGCTCTTTTAATATCTGCCCTAAATTGCAGCGCTCTAATAAATCCGCCAATTCCACATCGGCTACGGCGTCTATACTTATTCTCATTTTTTTATCCTTTCAAATTTAAAAAACCTAACATTTTTTTAATCACAAATCTGCGCGGTCTAAGCCGCCTAAATAACCTAAAAAAAGCCGCATGGCTAATCCTTTCTCGGGCTAGAAATGACTAGCCCGCCGTTGAAGTTTAAGCCCATAGCTTTTTGGGCTAATTCTAATTTTTGCGTTAGCTCTTTTACGGCTTTTTGTCGCGTAAGTCAAACTGTAACTATGCTCTCGCTTTATTGTGCCGTCCTTTAGCCCTTTTTGGCGCGCTTTGGCTTTTTCTAGCTGTGCCGCAAAGTATTCTAGGCTTTGCGGCATTGATAGGTTAATCTCCTCCGCTTTAGCCTCCCAATACTCGGCTTTACGCGCTTTTTTTCGTCGGCGATTTCTCGTTCTTTTACACTGTTTCCCATCCTATTCCAGTTGCGCTCGATTAACGCTCTGTGCCTGCGCTCGCTATGGTGTCCGACCTTTATCGGCTCGGCGAGTTTTAGAAACTCTGCACCCTCTTTGCTTTTTTTGATACCACTCAAAGCTCTTTTTGCGTGCAACGCCTGCGAATTTCTGTATTTATCGGCTTTTCTCTCGGCATAGCTCGCGTCCTCTAGCCTTACAATGGAATAATAAAACTTGCCATTTCCTTCTGCTATTAGGGTTATAGACCTCGCACTCTACTTCTTTACCGTATTGTGTTTCAAGGGTGATAACTTCGCCTTTATCGTGCTTTTCGTCGCATTCGGCGACCCATACGTTAGAGCAGTATTTTTTAAATTTGTTCATCTTTTCTCCTTTTGGTTTTTTGTATCCTAAAGCAAGCCCCGCGAGAGTTGTGTTAAACCAAATTTTTACCCTAAGGAGATTAAATGCTTGCGTGAGTGTGCGGGACTTGCGTTAAGATACGGTGGCGGACGGCAGGAGTCGAACCTGCATTCCAAAAAGCTCGTTTTCCGGACGTTCAAGAGTTTTCCGATTAGCATACGTCCGCCATAAATAAATTGCGTGGATTTTTCAAGCTCTGAATATGCCGTAAGGGCAAAACACGCGCGATCAGGGCTGATCTGGCTAGGGCAATATCGCTTCCCTAGTGCGCTAACCCGTAGCTTTAGGTTACGTAACCTCGGCGTGGGTCGCCTATCCTTGTTTGGATAATGAAAGTATAGCTATACTATCCTTAAAAATAAGGTTAATTAGACTAGTAAAACTATACTTTTTAAAAAAATATTTTTTTTATGGTATAATTTCATAACAATTTTTTTAAGGGGCAATTAATGAAAAAAACTTTTTAGCATTTGTTTTTTTATTTGCGCTGGCATTGTCGCAGCAGAAATTCCCAAACCCAAATGGCAAATGGGATGTAAGTGTTAGCAAAGATGAATTAACAGACAACAAAACGGTGTTTTTTTATCGCTAATTGCCTCGTCAGGGCTGGGGAAATACGGAGATCCCGTGTATCTAATAATAAGATGCCAAAATAACAAAAACAGAAATGTTCATAAACTGGCAGACGTTTTTTTGGGGGTTAGAGGCTATAGAGGTAATAGATAGAGTTGATGACAAAAAAAGCTGAAACCTCTTACTGGGATATTTCAACTGACAGGAAGGCCTCTTTTAGAAGAAGCCCTCTACCTCAAATTAAAAAAAGATGTTAGATTCTAAGAAATATGTAGCACAAGTAACGCCGTATAGTGAAAACCCAATAACCGCCGTATTTGAGACCGACGGGTTAGGGCGATGCTATTAAGGAGCTTAGAGACTTGTGGCTGGTAGGGACGCTTTCTCCACTCCCGCGGCGAGGTAGGCTCTTTATCTTGCCAAAGTCCCTAAGCCTTGCTTTTTTTGCCTTGTTTTCGTGCGCGACACGCCCATAGCCCGGCCGCATAGATGTAATTATTTTACGATAGTATTGTTTTGATTATCATAGCGTAACGCTAGTTTCTTTTGCCCGGATGTAAAAAAATAAAAGAAAATCCTTCTTGCTTTGCCCTTAGCCCTTGTTGCTGTTTGATTGTGCTAGCTTTTTGGATTGCCTGTGCCTACGATGGCTCCGTATGTCTTATTTCTGACGCTACCAAAAAAAGCCGATTTGTTTGGAATATTTGCTCATATGCCGTTTTAATATCGCTACCCTTGAGTTCCACATATAATATAATGCTACACTCTGTATCGTGTTTCTCGGAAGCGATGGCATAATCGCATTTTTTTACCGCTATAACACTGATAGCAGGCGGTAAAAATCCTCACTATCTACATGCAACTCCAAAAAAACGCTTCATTATTGCAATCAAATATCAAGTTTGATTTTGAACCCTTATCCTTTAGGCTTATTGTTTTACAATTTCGGGTCGCTGTCGCTAAAAAAATCTGTCCGTCATTGCAGCTCCATAAGCCTTTCGAAATCTTGCATAATACTTCCAGAAACGCTATCTAGCTCATCTGCATTTATCAGATTTGTTTCTTTATCTATGATCGATTTTTGCAACCCCGCCTTCTATAAGGTACGCACTGCAATTCTCAGCATCTAATAAAAATTTATCGTCTATTATCTCGGTTACTTTTTTTCTTTTTAGACTTTGATCTTGCTTTTACGAGTTCGCTAGCATATAATAGATTATTTACCGACGTTAAAAATATACGGGCTATGCGTAGACAAAAATTAACTCTGGCGCATTTTTTTCGTTTTTTTGCAATGAAGCTAAATAATAAGCTATTTGTTTTTGCTTCTCCGGGAATAGGTTTGCTTCCGGTTCTTCAATAAAAAAATACTCATAAAGTTTTGGGTTTTTTTGTTTTTTTAGATAATCTTGCAACATGACTAAATTTCTCAAATACCGCCCCGTTGATAATCAGGTTCGTAATGGTGCTAGAAAAGCTATTGGAGAAGTCGTAGCATTTTGAAAAAAATAGGCGGTAATTAGCTCTAAAATAGATAGATTTTTTTCCCCAGAGCTGGCGTTTTCAATTTCTATATCTTTGCCGTTTTTATTGACGTATATCTGGTCGTATGCTACTCGCTTTTTGCTATTTATAAGCAAACTTTATAGTTTCTAAAGTATATGTTTTAAAAATAATCTAAGCTTTCGTGAGAAATTCTCAATCATATCCCCGGTATAATAAGCAGTAATTTAGCCCTTTTGCCGCTTGGGCTAGACAATATCTCGGGCAAAGAAGATCTGATGTCGTTTAAAAATAGTATTTTTCCCGACTACGAGACTATCTTTTTTTATATTTTTTTATATTGGGGAGAAAGCTTGCCGTTTTGTATTACGATCATGCTGGCGCCGTTTTCTATCAACTCGATATAGGTATCTTTTTGGAAAAAGTCCTCAAGCATAGAATTTTTAAGCAATCCGTCAAGCCTAAATCTTAAAGCGTCCGTATTTACTTTAGAGTGCTTTAATATTGCCTTATATTGCATTCTTTTTATAGATCCATTTTAGGAGGCTAACGGTTCTTAAAAATAACGCTTTTACCGACGCCGCTATCGCCTATAAAAAAATCGTAAAAGGCCTAATATCTACTTCGCAATTTTTTTAATGGGGCCAAGATTTTTTTATAATAACTTTCTGCATTTTTATAGAACGCCTTTAATAGAAAATTCAACGCTACAATGTTAGCACAAAACTACTAAATTTTTTTATTTTTATTGAGAGAGCGCTATCTCTTTCTTTTCCCTAAAACCTCTTTGAATTTATGGAGTAGCTACCGACGACACGTCCCAAAAATCTCGATATTCAAATCCTCTGCGATTTTTTTATCGGCTCGTAGTCTCTATTGTCGCTTATTAGCGCAAAAATACGGGCGTTTTTTTAAATCTTTTTACCAACAGCTCATTATCATATCTGCAAACGTATATCGCCCCCTCTATCGCCTCTTGCCCGTCGTGGCAAAAAAACTACCAAATCGCTTTCCATTATGGTCGGCTCCATTGAGTTGCCAAAGCAAGGGATTATTCCTATTCGCGCTTTTGGGCTAACATTAAACATTATGCGCAAATCCTCCGGCTTAAAATGGTAGCATATCGGGATCGCCCAAGTCGCCGTTTTTCTGCACCAAAGCCTGCTGAAACTACGCCGTCTTTAAAAAAACGGAACGTATATGGTGTTTTTGTCGGCTTCATCTGCGGCTTCTGCGTTTTGGGCAGGGGCGATCTGGAATATGTCCTGTATAATTAAATCGTTTACCGGTATATCTAGTATCTCACAAATCAATTTCGCTTTTGCGATCTCCGGCTTATTTTTTTCATCTGCAAACCAAAATTTAATACCGCTTTCCGTTATATCTTGCCCCTGCTCGGTAAGCATTTCCGCCAATTTGGCATACGATATTTTCTTTTCCTTTAGCACCTTTTTTAAAAGGGACTTATTTAGCTTGTATTCCATAGCTATACCTCCAATAGAAAATGTATAGTAATTATATCCTTTTTATCAAATAATTTAAGACAGTATAGCTATTCTATTAAACAGGAATTAAGATTAGTATAGCTATACTTTCAATATGACAACTAAAAATTTTTACAAATACTAAGAAAAATACTACGCAGAGCCTATGGTTAAAGCCGTGAGAGCTGGCATAAATAAACCGTCTTATGAAAAAGATGTGCCAAATGAACAAAGAAGACGGCATTGAATTTGAGTTTTGGAGAGATGTCCGCGGCTGGTTTAACGCCCAAAAACGCGTCGAACGCGAAGCTAAACAACTCAAAAAGGCTAAAAAGGAGAGTAGATGAACGAGAAAAAAATAGTTGCTAAAGCTAAAAAAATAAAGCGTTTCGCAAGTCGTTAAAAAAAGATGATTAATGAGCTTGACAAGCTAAAGTGGAGCGACCAAGCTAAGATGATAAAAAAATGCTAGCTAGCTATTGTGGGCTTGTTTCTCGCATTGAGTAGCGAGTTTATCCAAAGTAGGTTTTATGCCGTCGGCTATGGCGTTAAACAATGCCGCAGCGTTATCACCCTGTCGCTACGGCATATTCTTTTTCATTTACGACGGTTAAATCAAACTGTTTTTTTATATGACGGCTTTCGTCAGCTCTAAAACGATTTCTTTGTCTGTCATTTAAGTCCTTTGTATGAATTTCTTAGCTTGGTCGCTTGAAATTCTACTAAGGGCTTAAAATGAAAGTCAAATCTAAAAAGGCTAAAAAAATGATCGCCCAAACTTCGTTAAAAGCATATCGCGCTATAAAGCCGTTTCTAAACGGCAAACGGGCGCAAGTATATGAATGCTTTAAATTGCATCCAAACGGCGCGACGCGGCAAGAAATAGCGCGCTGGTACAAGTTCAAAGAGTGCGGCGTATGCGGTCGCGCAAACGAGCTGATAGAGCGAGGCTATCTGGTAGTAGTCGGCACGAAAAAAGACGCCGTTACGGGGCATAGCGCGGAGATTTTAAAAAGCCGTTGAGAGGGTGGCGTAATGCCTGACATTGAGTTTGCGATCGTATCTTTTGCGATCGGCATTATTTTGTTTGAGCTTATTAATTACTTCAAATTTAGGCTGTGACGGTGGAGAAATTTAGGGGATGAGGAATGAACGAAATTTTAGCTCTGATAAATCTTTTGGGCGACTACAAGCGCGCTTTGCTTTACGCTTATTTGCAAAACAAAGGTTGGGGGCTGATAGTGCCCGACTACGACATTTTATGCGATCTAAAATTTAGCGCGACCGATCTAGTGAGAGCTAGGGGCGAGCTAATGATGCGCGGAGTAATAAAGGTCGAGTATCTGCCGGGCAATATGGCTAGACACAAGATAGGGGAAATGTGATGATAAAAAAACCCACAGCGTGGATGTTGAGCTGGCAAAAAAAGTAGGGTTTGATGAAGCTAATATACTTGGCTTTGTCGCCTATTGGGTTAAAAAAATAACCGCGATAATAATAGAAACTTTTTATGATGGCAGGTATTGGACTTATAATTCAGCTCAAGCCCTCACGGAGCAGTTTCCGTATTGGACAAGACGCCAATTTCAGGGCTACTTGAAAAAAACTTGAAAAAAATGGGCGCAATAATAAAGGGCAATTATAATAAGAATAAATTTGATAGATCGTCTTGGTATGCTCTAACGGATAAACTTTATGTATCTCATCGGCGCGGAAATGGATGAAACAAATACGGAAATCCATTTTACAAATACGGAAATGGATGAAACAAATACGGAAATCATAATAGGTAACAATTACAAACCAATAGATAAACCAAATTCTTTTTAGCGCGCGCGAAAAAAATCAAGCTTCGCTAAACGCTCCAGCTCTAAAAAGAAAAATCCAAACGAGAATTTTAAAAATCGACCTCTAAACGAAAAATCAAATCGGTTATGGGGTAGAGAAACCTAACCCGATAAGTAAACCTACGCTAGAAGCTAGACCTAGCCTAGTAGCTACAAAATCAAACGCTACTAGCGATTACGTAAGCTATACAAGCCCTAAAAAAACTACGCGACCGAAAAAGGAGTGGTACAAGGCGCTAAAAATGACCGACCTTATGGGCTGGAATATCGAAGGCATACTCTACACGCACCTAATCCCGTACCTAGAAGACAAACGCGGACGACCGCTACAAGATTTTTGAGATCAGGCGCATAAGCGTTGAGCTAGCCAAAATACGTCGGCATTTCGCAACTAGAGATCGTAAGACGCTGCATAAAAGGCGGTTTTCGCGAAATAAAAACCTTTCGGCACGGACAAACTACGCAAAGATTATCCCGGTATGTGCTGGGAGCTAGGAGATAATTATGAGATTTGACGAGAGAATAGGCTTAGAGCAAACGCTACTAGCCACTGCGCTATACGATAGCCCCGATAGTGAGCTAGCCCCGCTTTTTACGTCAAGGGCTAGACGAAAGCCTATTTAGCGGCACAAGAATAAAAAAATTGCCAAAATAATAAACGCCAAAATTAAAGAGGGGCTAGATTTTGAGAGCATAAGTAGAGCGGTAGTAATGCAATGCGGCAAAGACGCCGTTTTGTCAAAAGAGTGCGACGAGATCATTTCCCACAACCCGTTATTTGGCGAAAAAAATCTTATTTGTGGCTGATAAAACAAATCAAGAGCCGCGCAGTGCTACAAGAAACGCTAAAAAAACTAAGCAAGAGCGATCTATCAAACAAGCCAGAACTAACGCAAGACGAGCTAGAAAACGCATACGAGATAGTCGGGTCGGCACTAGGGAAAATAAACGACCCTAGACGACGGCAACGACGAGGGCGAAAAATATGGGCGAATTCGTCAAGCGCGTAGAAAAAAACAGGGATTTGAAATTTTATCCTACGGGCTTACAATGGCTAGATATTGAGCTAGAGGGCGCAGGGCTAGCCGAGGGTAGCTTTATTAACATAGCAGGCGGTAGCTTTGCGGGCAAGACTACTTTTACGCTAGAGCTTTTAAAATCAATGGCACAAAGCGAAAAAGTATGTTTTTTTAGTTATGAGATGTACGAAAAAAATCCTAATCAGAAAGTTTAAATTTGCCAGCTGGGATGTGCTACAAAAATATCCAAATCTATCAAGACGGCGCACAAATAGACAAGATAGCCGCGAGAATACGCAAGCTATCGAAAAAGGGCTACAAGATATTTGCTATCGATAGCCGTATGAAAATCAGAGTGAGCAACGAAAAAGCTAGCGAATATGAGAAAAACAACGAAATTTCAAGCAAACTAAGCGAGCTAACGCGTACGCTAGGGCGTGATCGTAATCCTAATCAACCAAATCAGCGAGGCGGACTTAAAAAGCGGGCAGAAACAGCCTAAAAAGGTAGCGGCGATCAAGTCTACGATAGCGATATGATTATTTATCTAAAAGCCACCACAAACGACCGCAAAGAAGTCGTAAAAAGAGAATTTGAAATGGCAAAAAGACAGAATAGGCGAGCGGCTTTTTAAAGTGAATATCCCCTGATTTTTACAAGCAAGAGCCGCGAGAGATTTATTTTAACGAGGAGCTGGCGGTATGAAACTAGAGTTTAGACCGAACGATAGAGGGAATTTTTACGACGTGCTTTTAGTGGATTTTTGAAAGCGGCGAGGTCGTGATACTCGTCGCAGGCGGCAGGGAAAGCGTAAAGCTAACAGATGGCGAGCTAAGAGTAAAAGGCGAGCAAGGGAGCTTGTTTTAATGATGCCAAAATACGAAAAACACTCTAGCGTATGCAAAAAGCGACCGGTCAAGTACCGCTAGAGGATCACGAAATGATGTATTTTTGCTAATTGGCTAAGAGTTAATAAGCTCCCGTTTACGCACGTAGCAAACGAGAGGGTGGCTAGCGTGCAATACAAAAATAAACTAAAAGCTATGGGAACTAGCGCAGGTTTCCCCGATATGCTCGTCTTTTTGCCTAACAAGATCGTGTTTGTAGAGATGAAGCGCGCAAAAAAAGCCTAAGCAGGGTATCGGACGAGCAAGAGGATTGGATAGATACTATCAACTGCTACGACTACGCAAAAGCGAAAGTATGCTATGGCTCGGGCGAGGCGATAGATTTTATCAAGAGTGAGCTAGGGAGAACGCGCTGATTGAAATACGACGTCGATAGATTTTATGCGTTATCGGAGCGCTTTTAAGGACAACTTGTCGGTTATGGCGTGCGTTGCCGCCATAGCAGAGTTTGCTAAGTTAATTTTAAAAGATTTTTCATTTGGGCGCTATAAAGACGAACATACAAGACCATTGCAAACATTTGCCGACGAGCTAACAGCGGATGAAATCGAAATCTTTACGCAGGCGGTAAAAGATATAATAAAGAAAGACAAAAATATTATCGCGCGACGACTTCGCAAATATTGAGGCGTATAGCGTATTTGAAAAAGTCGTACGACAAAAAGCGGCGCAAAGCTAAGAAATAAAACTAAACGCCCGCGTAGGGTTAAAAAAAGAACAACTAGAGTTTAAATTTCTAAGGGGAGCGGGTGGCGTATAGTATAGAAAAGTGGGAGCGCGCAAAAGCATATTTCGAGAGCGGACAATACACTCTATCGCAGATAAATCAAAAGACGGGTATCAGCATAAGCAAGATAAGCGAGAGGGCTAAAAAAAGGAAAAAAATGGGAAAAAAAGGCAAGAACGCCGACTACATCGAAGCCAAAAAAAGACGATTGCGGAAAAAAAGGGAAAGAAAGGGAAAAATATTATCTCCGTTTTTAGATGAAATAGCCGACGAAAAAAACAAAAACACCTGCTTTATTTCCAAAACTCCGCTATTAAAAAAATCAGCAAAAAGGCAAATGAGCTTTTTAGAATTTGCCGAGGATTTATCCGACCTTGACGCCCACAGCAGGATAACGGCGCGCAATAAAGAAACCGTATTAGGCAAAAGATCCGACGGCACAGATAACCAATACCAACGCCCAGCAGAACAATATGCAAATAATCATAAAAAAAGATGAGTAATTTAGAAGTTAAACTACTACCGCATCAATACGAGCTACTAGCCGACACAAACACGAAAAATCATAGGCTTAGTTAGCGGTTACGGCGCGGGCAAAACTTACGCCGCAGTTAGAAAAAGCCTTACAACTAGCATTTCTAAACCCCGGTTGCGCGGGCGTGATAACCGAGCCTACATACCCGCTTTTTGCGCGACATCTTATTTGGCGACCTTGAAAAACGCGCTTATTGAGTGGGGCGTGCCGTATAAATTTAACAAATCAAGCGCGATATTTACTCTGGACGTAAACGGTGCCAAAACGCCTATTTTGTGCCGCAGTATGGAAAACTGGGAGCGACTTATCGGTATAAACGCCGCGTGGATAATCTGCGACGAGTTTGATACGTCAAAGACGGAGATCGCGCTAAAAAGCTTACGAGAAGCTACTAGGGCGCTTAAGAGCGGGCAATACTAGGCAATTTATCATTACCACGACGCCCGAGGGGTTTAGGGGCCACATATCAAATTTTCATAGAAAAAGGCGGCGATACTAAACGGCTAATCAAAGCAAAAACCGCAGATAATAAATACCTACCGCCCGACTTCATTGACACGCTAAAAGAACAATACCCCGAAAATTTATTAAAAGCATATTTAGAGGGCGAATCTGTAAATTTAACTAGCGGCACCGTGTATAGCTACTTTAGCCGCGACACTCACGCAAGCGCGGAAACCATCAAAGAAGGCGAGACGCTACACATTGGCGCGGATTTTAACGTCGGCGGCTGCATAAACATAGTCTGCGTAGAGCGCGCGGATAAAAACGGCGTAATAACCACGCACGCTGTCGATGAAATAATTAGCTACGACACATACGCTATGGCTCAAACATTGCGCAATAGATACAAGGGGCATAAAATCATCATCTACCCAGACGCCAGCGGGCAGAATAGAAAAACTAGCGCGAGCGAAACGGACGCGCAAATTTTAAGAGGCGCGGGGCATTTGGTATTCGTCAATCACTCAAACCCTAGCATTAAAGACCGCGTGAATTGCGTAAATAATCTATTCGATAAACGCCGCTTGCTCGTCAATGTCTCAAAATGCCCAGATTTGACAAAGGCGCTTGAACAGCAGGCGTGGGATAATAAGACCCAGCTACCCGAAAAAAGCGATGCCCACCCCGCCAATGATGACTACAACGACGCGCTGGGTTATCTAATCGCGTATAAATACCCTATCGCGGCGCGAGATTACCAAATCAAGGTAGTCGGCATTTAGTAGTAGAATGCAAAGAAAAAAAGGCGCAAAAATGGCGGTAAATGCAAAACATCCCGAATATTCTAAAGAAATTTAACCAAGTGGCAATTAATGCGCGATGCTTTGGCGGGCGAGGTGGCAAAAGAAAAAAATACGTGCCTAAACTAAGCGATCAAGAAGCGGAGGAATACAGCGCCTACGTAGGGCGAGCGGAGTTTTACAATGCGACTGCCAGAACGCAGGTCGCGCTAACTGGGCTACTGTTTGCCAAGCCGCCTAAAAGTGGAGTTGCCAGAAGCGCTAAAAAAACCATAGCCGAAAAATGTGAGCTTAGATGACGATACGTTAGAAGCGCTAGCTAAAAAAATATCGCCGACGAGTGCCTAAGCGTCGGGCGCTGCGGCGTGCTTGTGGATCTGCCTAGCGTCGAAAAAGGCGGATTATTCCAAACTTGAAGCCGAGCGATTAAATTTGAAGAGCTTACGCCACGCTTTACAAGGCTGAAAAATATCATCAACTGGAAAAACCACGAAAATAAACGGCTCAAACGTTACGTCGCTCGTGGTGCTTTGCTGAAACCTACGCCGAGCCGACGCAGGACGAGTTTGTAGATAAGATAAAAAAACGCGCTACCGAGTGCTTGATTTACACGAGGGCTACTACCGCCAAAGGGTATTTAGCGAAACAAAGGCGGGAAATTTTGAAGTAGTAAGCGAGATTTACCCGAGCGCAAACGGACGCAAACTCGAATATTTGCCCTTTACGTTTTTTTAACGTGAACGACTTAAAAAAACAGCGGTAGAAAAAGCCGCCTTTGCTTGATTTGGCGCGGGTTAATATTAGCCATTTTAGAAGCGAGGTCGATTTAGAACACGGCACGCATTTTACGGCGCTACCGACGCCTTACGTCACGGGCTATCAGGGCGAAACGGAGGGCAAACTAAAAAAATAGGTTCTACCGCCGTTTGGGTCATAAACGACCCAAGCGCAAAGGTCGGCTTTTTAGAATGTAGCGGCGCGGGTTTAAGCACGCTTGAAAAACCGTATCGCGGTCAAAGAAAAGCGGATGTCGATTTTTAGGCGCGCGGCTTTTTGCTTGACGAGAAAAAAAGACGGCCGAGGCTACCGAAACCTTGCAAATGCGAAAGAGCGGCGAAAACGCCGTGTTAACTAGCGTAGCGGCGACGATTAGCGAGGGATAGTATCGTTTTTAAAAGACATTGCCTTTTTTGAAAATATCGCGGGCGAGAATTTGATTTATGAGATAAATACCGACTACAACCTAACTATGATTGAACCGCAGCTTTTGGCTCAAATCATAGCCGGCATTCAAAGCGGGGATATTCCTAACGAAGTGCTTTACGACGCATTGTTAAAAAGGCGAGCTAATGCCTAAGACCATACAAAGCTACGAGGACTATCAAGCTAAGCTGGAGCAAGCCGCGCCGCAGGTAACGCCGAGCGATGAGTTATGAAATCTCAAACACAAAATCGGGAACCCGCGAAGCAGGGCTTCAGGTGGGTGCAGGGAGTGAAACTCCCGCCCGTAAAAGGCGGATTTCATTCGCCTGCGGAGTTAAGATGAAGCCGTTTAATCAACTAATAGCCGAGCTTGAAGTCGCGCGCTCTCTTTTGCATGAGCGGATAAAAAAACGGACTAAGTAAAAAAAGTAGCGAAATTTTACGACGAGATGATCGCTGATTTGCAAGCGCAAATTTTAAAAAAAGAAAAAAACATAACGAATAATTTAGCTCAAACTATAAGCGATTTAAAGCAAAGCCTCAAAAAAACGCCCGATCTGCGTAAAGATTTTTTTTAACGCTAGCGCAAAACGAGCAGGACCACCTACTAGACTACAACGAGCTAGCAGGGTTTTAATCTGTTTTCTAGCGTATTGCCAGAGAGTAGCATCGAGCGGCTGGTAGATAGCGCGCAATTAGAGGGCGCGACCGTCAAAGCGTGGAATAACGGACTAAATGCCGATCAGAAAAAGCGGCTAGAGCGTGAATTAAAGATAGGCGTGAGTTTGGGCGAGACTACGCCGATGTTAGCTCAAAGAATAGCGCAGGTTTTGCAAAAAAACAAACGTGACGCCACGGCGATAGCATTAACCGGAGCGGGCGCAATAGTAAGCGAGATCCGTCAAGCCTTTTTTTGAGGCAAACGACGACGTAATAAAATGCTACAAATACCAAGCCACGCTAGATACTCGCACGTCTGCACTATGCAGAGCTTACGACGGGCTAACGTGGGATAAAGACTACAAACCTATCGGGCATAACTTCCCGTTTCGCAAACCGCGAGTAAATACGCATTTTAATTGTCGTAGCACCATAATACCCGTAACTAAAAGCTGGGATGAGCTGGGCGCCGAAGGTATGGATGAAGCAAGCGGTCGCACGAGGTCGTCTATGAACGGCTACGTGCCGCAGGATATGACGTTTAACGACTGGCTAAAAAAACTCAAAGCCCCGAAACGATAGAAAAGACGCTAGGCAAAGGCAGAGCCGAGTTATTTATGCAAGGCAAGATCACTATGCGCGATTTGATAACGCAGCAGGGGCGAGTATTGGATTTGGGCGAACTTGCCAAGAAAAAGAGCGTTTGGGAATACTCAAAAGAAAGCATTAAACATTTTGAAGTACCGAAAGAGCTAAAAAGGCAGATAAATTTAAGCACCGACAAAATCAGAGGCTCGATTAAATATCTATACGAACACCATAAAGATGACGGAATGTTTAAAGATGAAAACGAGGTAAAAGCTATTATTGCCGACGTGTTAAAAAATTATGATTATATTAAGCCATCATCTCGCAAGGGAGGCTTTATCATAGCCAAAGCGCTAAACGGCGACAAAAATAAAATGATAGACATAGGGATAAACCCAACCGATGGCGTGATTTTTCACGTAAATAAGAAGCGTTGGGATAGTGATATGAAAGCATTTCAGAAAAACAGATAAGGCGGTGAGACCACCCACACCCTCACACGGATAGACCTCCGCAGGAACGCTGCGTGCTAAACGGGGCGGTAATGCTTTGCTAAGAAGCTGGGCCATTTTCCTTGCGGTCAGACCTTTCGCCTTAACTGTATCGTCATTATACCATATTTTTTTACCCCATCAGCTTAGAAACAAACGCAAAAGACGAACTTAAAATATCGTTTACCGTCGTCGTTATGCCCGCGTCTATGCCTTTTTTTAGCGTATTCTTTTAGGCTCTCTCCGAAGCTTTTTTTTGTAATGTTTTAGGCTTTTTGTTTTAATAATTCAAGCCCTTTTAACGTTAATCTAGCCCCTATTACCAGATCATCGTCCATCGTTTGATTTCTGCACTCGATAAAGTCGCTATCTATCAGCCACTCTAGCGTCGAGGCAAATATTCTGCCGTCCACGTCGCCAAAGTCGCTTAAGTAACGCAGGTTTTTTTTCTAACCGGGAACTCCTCGTAAAGCGTAGCTAAAATTTTACCTGCGTATAGGTCGAATTTTTTTCGATATTGGTCATTTTCGCATCCTTTGCATTTTTGTCCATTATACCGCAAAACCAACCCCATTTAGAAATTTAGGTTACTATTCTATCAAAGGCCGTGCCTTAATGTAACTCTCGTGGAGGACAAAATGACGATCGAGGAGCTAGAAAAAGCAAGTCAGTGATTTGCAAGCAGAAAAAGAGAATGGAAGCCAAAAAAATAAAGAGCTTTTTGGCGGAAGTTAAAAAAAGTAAAAGCTAAAAAATGCCGACGCGGTAGAAGCCGAGAAATACGCCGAGCTTGAAGCTAAATACGACGAGCTAAAAAGCAGAGAACGACAAGCTCGCTAAGAAATACGATACCGATACGAAAAAGCTAAACGCCGATCTAGCTAACGCTAACGGCTCGCTAAATAAGTATCTAATCGATGCAGGGCTGAGCGACAATCTCGCAAAAGCTGGCGTAAAAGCGGAGTTTTTAGAAGCGGCTAAGGCGCTACTGCGCGGCAATGCTAGCCTAAAAAGACGACAAGGGCGAGCTAAAAGCATATATCGCGGATAAGCCTATAAGCGAATTTGTGAGCGAATGGGCGCAAAAAGACGGTAAGGCTTTTATAGCCGCACCTCAAGGTCAAGGCGGAGGAGCTAGCGGAGGCGGCGGTAACGTAAATACCGGCGCTAAATGGGGCGGCACTCGCGAGGAGCGAATAGCCGCGATAAAAAGAGAAATGTAACCTAAAGGAATGAAAAATATGGCACTAAGCGATATGAAGGTATTTTTCAGAATACCTAGCAGGCACTACGATCGAGACGCTAAGTCAAGACATCGAGAAATTTAACGCGGCAAGCGGCGGCACGATAATTTTAAACGCGCAGGGCATAGACGGCGATTTTATGCAAGAGAGCTTTTTTAGAGGCATCCACTCCGCACAGCGCAGGGTAGATAGATACGCAGCCAACGCGGCGGCTACGGCTACAACCTTAAGACAAGAGCAGGATAACGCCGTAAAAGATAGCTGGAGGGTTTGGACCCGTCGTATTTGAGCCAGGTCAGCTAACGTGGATAAAAAAAGACCCGTCCGTAGCGCTTGAAGTGATTTCAAGAAATATGAGCGAGGCGATGATAAGCGATATGCTAAATACTGCTATTTCGGCTTTGGTCGGGGCTATCGGCAATAACGCGGGCACAGTAAACGACGTAAGTGCTAGCGGCGGCATAAACCAAGCCAACCTAAACAACGCCTATGCTAATCTGGCGATAGAAGCTCGGCGATAACGGCTAATATAATGAGAGGCGCGGTATTTCATAAGCTAATCGGGCAAAATTTAGCAAACGCCGCACAGCTATTTAAGGCTGAAAACGTGCTCGTAGTTGAGATTTTAGGACGCCGCGTAGTGGTAACGGACGCGCCTGCGCTATACAAAGCGGGAACGCCGAATAAAGACTACGTTTTGGCGCTAACGACCGGTGCTGCGATAGTAAGCGACGCAGGCGATCTAATCACAAATATCCAAACCAACAACGGCAAAGAGCGCATAGAAACGACCTATCAGGCCGATTATACGTTTGGGCTATCGCTCAAAAGGCTATTCTTGGGACACGGCAAACGGCGGCAAGAGCCCGGATAACGCAAAACTAGGTACCGGCACGAATTGGGATAAGATCGCGGCTAGCGACAAAGATACGGCAGGCGTGCTACTAATAGGCGACGCGGCTAAAAACTAACCCCGCGGCATATCGCGTCGCTATGCGTCGTTGCACATTTCGCGCGGCTGCGGTTACGTATTTCATATACGCGCCCTTGCCGCCCTTATTTGCGCCTCGCCTAGCTTAGCGATACTTGCGGGCAATAAAATTTAACAAGGAAGCAAAATGTCTAAATGGTATGTAGAATTCCCGACGTTTCAGTATAACGAGGACGTCAAGTCCCCTAGCCAAAGAGCGAGGGCTGACTATCATAGACGCTCAATCGACGAGGGGCGACGGGGTAAAAAGACCCGCCTGCTTTGACTTTAAAGGGCGCGACGCAAGAAGTCGATTACGACGAGCTGATTTCAAGGCTCGATACGTTAAAAGCGGGTGAGCTAAAGTCGCTAGCGGCTCATTTGGGCGTTGAATATACTAACGTGGACGGCACTAAAGCCGCGATAAAAGAGAAGCTAGGGCAATGAAGCTAAAAAAACCGTAGGTCGCAGAGTCGACCACATCTTTAGCGCGGGGTCAAGCCGATGGGGCTTGCCGCAGCTTGGGTTTAGCCCAAGCGAGGAGTTAAGATGATACCCGAGGACGGCACCGGGCTATCTAATGCCAATGCTTACGTTTCGGTCGAGTTTGCCGATGAGTATTTTTTTCGGCACGCGGCAACGGGGCGTGGGCGGGACTGGGTAGCGTGGATAAAGAGGCGGCTATTATCAAGGCGACGGATTATTTAGAAGCCGTGTATTTCGATAAATGGCAAGGCGAGAGATTAAAAAAAGCGATCAGGCTTTGAGTTTCCCGCGCGCGCCGTTTGGAATGCCGGCTAGGGTTTAAATCCGCCGTGTGCGAGCTAGCTATAAGGGCAAACGCGGGCGAGCTAATGAGCGACATTGATCGGCTAACTACCAAAGAAAAAAAGTAGGCAGTATCGAGGTGGAATATGCGCAAAACGCCGACCCCGCCACTAAATACGCTTACGTAGCTAGCCTTTTAAAGCCGTTTTTAAAGCCTGCAAGCGCAATGGTAATGAGGCTAGAGCGATGTTGACGCCGACGCCGACAGCGGCGCTTTGCTTCGCACGATGTGCTCGCAACTGCAAGCAGACGTGCTTTAGGGTGGGTGCAGGGAGCGAAAGCTCCCGCTCGCAAGGACGGGCTTAGCTCGTCCGCGAAGTAAAGGATAATCGATGCTAAACGAAAAAGGCCAAAAAAATACGGCGTTTAAAATTGCTTGAAAGAAAATTCGGCAAAGTAGGCACGTATAAGCGCAAAGGCGGTCAATTTACGACCCCGAAACGGGCGGAATGACCGAGCAAATAAGCGAATACAAAGTAAAAGCGTATATCGACAGCGCGAAAAGCCACTCAAATTTAATAGAAAAAAACTTATTAAATGAAGGCGATAATGTGATTTTGATAGCCGCTAAATCTTTGCCTTTTATGCCGCAAAACAACGACGTAATAGAGTTTCCTCACTGCTCCTATACCATCAAATACAATGACGCGGTATGGGGCGGCGAGGATGTGGCGCTACATCAACTGATCGGAGTTGCGAAATGATAGAGAGGCAGATAGAGGGCTTTAGCGCGAGAGCGCAGGAAAAAAAGTGCTAAAAAAATCTTTAAAAAAATCAGTCATTGATCTAACTTCAGACATCATCAGCGATACGCCGGTAGATACGGGTAGGCTTAAAAAAATAATTGGTTTCCTAGTGTCGGTGCGGTAAGTACAGAGACGACTGAAGCGACCGCAAACGAGGCGGGAGATAGGGCTAATAGCTTCGTAAACAATCAGCTAGCGCTAGATAAGACTTTTATTTTACAAATAATTTGCCCTACGCTTTTCGCATAGAATGTGAGGGGTGGAGTAAGGTAAAAAGCTCCGCAAGGTATGGTAAGGCGCAATGCGATCCGCTGGAAACAAATCGTAAAAAGGGCGGCTAATGGATAATCGCAAACTGGAACCCGCCGTAAGGCAGGGCTTTAGAGGGGTCAAGGGGATGAAATCCCTTGCCGCAAGGACGGGCTTAGCTCGTCCGCGGAGTTAAGATGCTTAGAATTCGTCAAGCTTTTAGAAAAAGGCAGTTTTAGCGGTTACGCCTGCGATTGATACGGCGTTTGAAAAATACTACTTTTAGCCCAAAAAGCAGGCAAGCCTTATCAGCAACTTTATTTTTTTACCCGCCAAACCAGAGGCGGCGGTAATTGATGATAGTATTTCAGAAGTATTGGGCGTGTTTCAGATAACCTTACGCTACCCGGCAGGCGAGGGCGTTAAAAAAACGTTCTTGAGAGGGCGAGGCTTTATGAAAAAAGCCTTTAGCGTAGGGGCAAAATGTGAACACGCAGGCATTAAGACGTATATTTACAGCCCTACGGAGGTAAAGATACTAGGCGTTGACGGCGATCGCTACGGCGTGGCCGTTTCTATTTATTTTAAATCTTACAAGGAGTGAAAATGGCAGCAAATCTTGAAGTCGCCGACGCGCAGCTTACTAAATTTTATATTTGCGACACTGGCGTCGATTTAGGCGACGCGACGAAAAATCAAAACGGCGCTAACATCGGCAAAAACGTATAGCGTATTTAGAGGACTTGGGCGACTTTACGAAAACCCGTGAAACCACTGAATACAAATGTATAGACGAGGACGCGGTCGCAGTATCTCAAGGCTCGGTAAGCTACGGCGAAACTGAATTAAAAGCTTTTTATAAAGCAGGCCAAGATAACGGCGTAACCGAGCTAAGCGAGATGTTTGACAAAAAACAGCGCAAGCAGTTTATTATTGTGGGGGACGATGAACCGGCGACCGGGGCGACCAAGCACCCAACATACATCACGGGCGAATTATCAATACAAAAAGCAGGCATAACGATCAATAAAGGCGACGTCATACGCGTGCCTGCCGTTATCAAAAATAACTCGTCTTGATAAAATAATCCCTGCTTCGGCGTAAAAGGTAAAAAAATGGACTTAAAGAATTTTGATATTTCAGCGGGCGAAACCGGCGTTGAGCTAACCATACTCGATCTTGACAACAAACCGACCGACATCAAGATTAAAGTGTTAAGCTTTCATAGCAGAAAAGGGCGCGAGGTGTTTCTTGAAGCCCTTAAAAAGACCAATGCGGACGGCACCTTAGCTAAATCTCAAAGCGAGATACTAGCAGGGCTTACCGTAGGCTGGAAAGGTATCAGCGAGGGCGAAAAAGAGCTTAAAATGTAGCCGAGAAGAAGCCGTGCGCGTATATGAAACCCTACCCAATCATCGCAGGTCAAGTGGAGCGCTTTACGGAGGACGCTAAGAACTTCTTAAAAAAAGTAGAGGACGAGCTGTCGCTATGGGTGCGGCAGTTTGCCTTTTTATAGCACGACGCCCGACGATGCCAAAAGAGTGTCGTGGGGCGAAGTGCGAGCACATTATCCGCCTCTAACTTGGGGCGAACATCTGATAAACGCTTTGTCGGAACTCAATTTCGCAAGAAGCGGCGGTTACGGTGCCGTGCCGATAGATTACGGCGAGATAAAAAGCCTACTGCGATCTAACGGGCGCTAAAGTTTTAGCCCGTGGGAAATAATCACGCTGCAAAAAGCTAAGCGTAGTTTATTGTAGCGAGCGAAACAACACCGATAAGCACGCATACGCGCCTTATATGGGCGAGTTTAGTCCGAAAAAGCTTTAAAAACGATACTTGATAAATTTGCGAAGTAGTCTTTCTGGTATTGCCCGCTTACTAAATAGGGCAATACTTTAATATAATTTAATTTAACATTCAGGTTGCTTTTTGTAAAATTAAAGACTTTAAATATTAAAAAAACATCTAATAATAATTTAAGTTCTTTAAAAGTAAACCACAGATTTTTAAGCCTTAAGCAAGACGAAATATAATAAAATTCTTTTTAAATTTTTCAAAAATATGGAGATATGTATAATATGCTAAAGAGTGCAACCGAAGAAGATCTCAATAGTCTACTTAACAATTGGCTCAAGATATGTGAGGGCCAGGGGTGACAGAAGGGGCAGTTTTTGCCCAAGATATTGAGGATAAAAATAAAAGGACTTATTAAGGATATTCAGAAAGAAGAGTTTTTTTTGCTTATATTTTATCTGATGAAGAAGGTAAAGAATGCGTTGCTTTGCTTGATATTATTCGCGCTCTTCCGCATTCGGATGTTGGGTGGCTAAAAAAATATTTGATATGACGATAACGCCAAGATGTACTTTAAACGGCGGTGATTATGGAGAAATAGCGAATGCCTTGCAAAGCGTTTTTTTATGGAGTCCTTAAAAACTCCTTCTGAATGAAAAAAATATAAAGATATAAAAAGAAATAAAAAAATATTTGCCAGGAACGAAATAACAAAAAAATTATTTGAAGATATAGTAAATTATGTTGAGCTAATGGAAGAATTGAACAACAACAATGTGGTAATGTTTTTTTAAAAGCAAAAATGGCTTACTTTGAGAAAAAAAGAATCTGCACCAAACCAATTAAGGAGATAAAAATGAATAAAGAACAGGAACAAAAAAGTAAAGTTGGCTTTTTAAAAAAAGCCATAGAATATGCTTTAGATAAGCATTTAGCGAGTTGGTCTATAAAAACTCTTGACTTCGCAAATGCAAGCCAAGGAACTACAGACTTTTATATAGCGCTTGAGAGCAAAATACTACAAATAGCGTAACCAAATACAAAGAGACGAGTTTTCGTCCCTTTGTATAATGCTTAATCTCAAAAACACTCTAAACCAACGCCCCCTTAAATTTCATATACAATTTGCCCTAGATTAAAAGAGGGGCGAATTATGACCGAAAACCGCAAGCTTGATCGTTAGCGCCAAAGTCGAGGGCGCGGACAGGCTAGAAAGCGATTTAAATAGAATAAGAGACGAAGCCAGAAGAGTCGAGGGCGCGGCGACGCGGCTATCAGGTGCGTTTACTACCCTAAAAACGGCTATCGGAGCAGTTGCGGGCTCTATGATAGTACGCGAGTTTATACAAGTCTCGGATAGTATGAGTCTGATGGACGCTCGCCTAAAAAAGGCGACGGACTCAATGGCAGAGTTTGCCGCGCAGCAAAAGCCCTACACGCTATCGCTAGAGATACTCACGCTGATATAAAAGATACCACCGACCTATACGTTAAACTTGCCCCGGCGTTAAAAGACCTCGGCAAAAGCACCGATGAAATAAACAAAGTAACTTCAAGTTTCACAAAAAGCCCTGCAGTTAGGCGGAGCTAGCGCAGAGGAAGCGGCAGCGGCGATAAAAGCAATTTGGTCAAGCTATGGGTAGCGGCGCACTAAAAGGCGACGAGTTTAATTCTATCGCCGAGGCTAGCCCGACTCTTATGAGATATTTTGCCGACGGTTTAGGCGTGCCGATCGGAAAGCTAAAAGAGCTTGCCAGCCAAGGCAAACTAACCGCCGAGGCAGTATCGGACGCTCTCTTAAAGATGAACGAACAAATCAGCAAGGACGCCGCTCAAATGCCCGTAACAGTCGGCGATGCGTTTACCGACCTAAAGACCGAGATGTCGCTTTTAGTGGCGGGATTTGATAGGGCCGCAGGCGCGACGGGCGGAATGAGTCAAGGGTTAGAAACCCCTAGCCGATTGGATAAAAAGATAATCGCAGCGATATTGTAGAATCGGGCTTGACGTATATCGTAGTTTTTCAGCTCATGGGTACGGCAGTCATTTGGCTAGGGCTTGCCGTAGATAACGTATTTAGCGCAATACCTACCGCGATAACTTTAGCCATCGATACTGCCACTACCACGCTATCTAACGGGTTAAATTCGATGATTGCCGAAGCAGAGGAAGCGTATAACTCGATAGCTTCCCTGTGGGGCGGCGAAACTAGATTCGGGCGCATAGATATTTCTACTAATATATCTGACGGGCTTATGAAGCACCGCAAAGAGCTAGATGAGCAAATCAGCCTAACCCAAGAAACAATGAAAGGACTGCTAAAAAGAGATAGCCGAGGACACTACGGCAAACGCCGCGCCGAAGATTGATGAGAAATTCGAGCGCATAGAAAAAGTCGTAAAAAGACCGGCACGCAAGCCGGCAAGACAAAAGAGCAAATCAGCGCCCTAAATCGCGCGCTATCGGAAATGGCGCAAGCGGGCATGGATGAATACGAAAAAGAAAATGGTGCCATCAAACAAAAAAACCGAGCAATGGATAAAGGCGGGCGTAAACGCAAAAAGATGCGTTAAGGGTTCAAAAAGAGCTGCTAGATAAGCTACAAACCGAACAGGCTAACAACGACCTAAAGGCCTACCAAGACGAACTTAATAAAAAAAGAGGAGAAGTATCAGAAATTTTCTTGAGGATTTGGGCGAATACGAGGAAGCCTGGAAAAATAGAGCGTCAAAAAAATAAACAAAGACTATCTGGACTACGTCGAAAAAAATACGGGGAAGAAAAAAAGCCAAGAAGTGGCTAAATACGTACAAAGAGCAACTATCTCAGGCAAATTTAACAAACACACAAAAAGCCGCCTTTAAAGACATCAAAAAAACAGTTGGGCGGATACCGTCTCGTCTATGTCAAAAACCGTCGATGACGGCTTCTTTAATTTCTTTATCGGCAAGGCGAAATCGCTCAAAAACAGCCCTCAAGGACATCGGCACAAACCCTAATGCGCGATCTGATAAGCCCATACGCGCGCACATTGTCGCAAGGTATAGCAGGCGGCTTTGGGGCATTGCTTGGCGGCGGCTCAAACCTAGCGAGTGTCGCGGCAGGACTAGGCCTGGCCAAAAACGATAGAGGCGGCTGGGATGGAACTATCGGCGGCACCACTGTCGAGCTTAGCAGCACGGGACAAATACTTCGCGGCGCGGACGCCCTGGACAAAAAGCACGACGAATTTATTAGGGCTCAATCTCAAACCTAAAAACCGCATATGATACTTTTACGGGCAGTATAACCTCGGGCTTTACAAAGGCGGGCGGCTATTTGGCTAATGCCGGCTTTGGCGGCGCGGGGGCGTTTACGCACGGCTTTGGAAACGGTATAGGCACTCTATTTGGCGCAGGGAACGTCCCCGCGGGCATGACGCCCGGCATTACTTCCGGTATGGGCGGTAGCTACTTAGGTGCAGGTACCACGATAGGAACTAGCCCGTATTATACGGCGGGAACGGCTGCGGGCGGGGCGATGGTCGGCGGTGCGGTAGGTTATGGTATCGGCACGGGGCTTGATAAGGCTTTTCGGCGCTCAGACTTATGCGCCATATACCGGGGCTGCCGCAGGTGCAGCCGTAGGCGGGTATGCCGCAATAGCAGGCTCTCTCTGCGGTACCGGTTTGGGGCTGGATAGCCGCAGCCGTAGTGCTTGCGATAGGCGGAATGATCGGCAAATCAAAGATTACCGACTGGGGCTATCAGGTAGGACAAGATTTATCGCTAGGCCTCGATAAAGGGCTTGACGGCGGCGTCAATAACTGGAAAGAAAAGACCAAAAAGAGTTGGTTTAGCAAAAGCGTTTCAAATCAAACCTCGCCGATAGACGAGCAAACTCAAAAGATGCTAAATCAATACGTCCGCACTAATAGCGTTTTGTTAAAAGAGTTTACCGGCGGAGATTTTAACCTGCCTGCGCGCACCTACAATAAGCGTACTCTAATCGATGAGGGGCTTTGGCGGGGCATTGATCGCAGGCGTAATGGGCAAAAAAACTACGACAAGGCCTTAAGCTTTTGGCGGAAATGAAGGCGAGCTGGAAAAAAACCTACCGCTACTGGATGGAGCAAGCCAAGCAGGATAAAAAAAGAGACTTACGATTTGCTAGCCGAATACGTGGGGAAAATAAACTCAAACATCAAAAATCTAAAGCTCGAAAGCCTAAACAATAGCCTAGAAAAGATGAAATGGCAAACGATGAGGCTTTGGACGCACTTAAAAACACTTAATAGCGGGCTTGGAGCGTTTAGCAACGACATCGACCACGTAGGCAGAGATATGGCGGGTCAAATAGAAAAAAAGCCTACCGCGAAGCTCTAAAAAAACGACTTTTTCAAAAAGAAACCATTCAAAGATACGAGGCGCTAACCGAAGCATACAAAAAGCCAAACAAGCGCAAGACGAATATACAAAGGCGATATTACTTTCACTCAAAGCGTCGCAGGCACGCAGGGCGGATTTTACCAGGCGCTAGGGTTTCGATACGAACTTTTTAACTTTGCAAAACCTCTATACTCGCCTACGAAATATCGCGGGGGCGCTAGAGAGCGATTTGGGCGACAAAGAAAAAAATCAGACGTCGCAAAAAAATCGGTAGCTCAAACGACCCTAGAGTATGGGCGAAGTATTTCCACGATATGGGCTCGGCAAAACTGCAAGAGTTTCTAAGTAGCGGCAACGTCGAAATGAGGGCGGAGCTTGTCAAACTAGCGGCCGAATACAGAACATTCACGGCGGCAAACGGCGGACGCGACGTATGGCTCAAAAAGTTTCAGCGACATCGAGGAAATCACAAAGCAAATCGCCGCGCTAAAACTAGCCGAAGCCGCGCAGAACACTCTAAATTTGCAGCGCGATCAGCTCAAATTTGCTAAACAAGCAAAAAAAGCATACTCGAAAAAAATCGCGCAAACCGCGCAAAAGCTACGAGATAGCGTAATAGATAGCAGCACAAGCGAGCTAAACTACCGCTTCGCTCTAGAGCGCGCGAGAATTGCCTACAACGCCAAAGACTACGACAGCCCGGCATACGAAAAATCTAAACACGGCGGTAGCAAAAACAAGAGCAATTCCTAAAACAAACCGCAAGCAGCTATGCCGAGTATAAGCTATCTATCCTAAAAAAATGGCGAGCGAAATCGAGGGCATAACGGGCGCGGCTAGCCTTGATGACATCAATCGCCAAATCAAACGGCTAGAAGGCTTGCTAAACAGCAGTTCAAATCACAGCTAAGCGCGCTTGAAGCGCAAAAAGAAGCCTTGATAAAAGGCGCGAGCGACCAAATCAACGCTATGGAGCTACTGCTAGGCGTCGATAGCCCGATAGTAAGATACCTAAAAGAGGCGTTAGCCGCGCTAAAAAGACGGCAAGGCGGTACCAAACTATAACGGCACGATAGCAAACGTAAATAACGGCGCGGTAACCGCAAACGGCGCGGTGCTAAGCTCGCAACTAGACCGCGACATAAACGCTATCTACAAAAGACGTGCTAGGCCGTAGCGTAGAGCAAAGCGGGCTGGATGCGTGGAAACGCAAAGCGCAACTAGAGGGGCTATCAAAGGAACAAATACGAGCGCAGATAGAAGCTACAGCCAGAGCCGTCACGGGGTCAAGCAATAAAAAAACGACTGGATAGAGTGGAGCAAACGTCAAGGGCTAAAACCGTACGCAGATGGCGGCATCGTGACGCGTCCTACGCGCGCGCTAATAGGCGAAGCAGGAGCGGAGGCAGTAATACCGCTTAAAAACGGCGCAGTCAGGGCGCAGATAGTAGGCGGGGATAATAGCGAGCTAGTAAGCCCTAATGCGCGAGGGCGTGTATCTAATGAAAGAAATTAACAAAAAAACACGAGGGAGGGAACTATGGTATTAAAAGACGTGACAAACGGCACGGGAATTTTCTGGTAAAGGCAGTGTAATGACTCTGGTAGAACGCGTAAGATATGTAGTAACGGCGAACAATGCGCCTGCGGAGACCACTCAGGCGTGGCAGGCTGGAGCAAACTATCTACCCGACGACAAGCGGGTTTTTTTGGGGATAGAATTTACGTTTGCGCTAAAGCCAACAAAGGCGAGAAAAACCCGACGCAGACGGTGGACGAGTGGGTAGATATGGGTGCGATAAACCCAAAGCGGTTTGAGGATGAGTATGTCAATACTCAAACCAAAAAGCGCGACGGCCTTAAATTTGACCCTAAATATCACGGATGGCTTTGTAAATTCGTTTGCGTTTTTTTCAACACAGACGGCAGGAAAATAACCATACTCGATAGAAACGACGCGGTCATATTTGAAAAAAAGAGCTAACGGTGCGCGACGTAGTGAACAACTGGTGGCAATACTTTTTTTCGGCGGCAGTTTTTCGTATCGCAACGACGTGTGGAGCGTGGGCGACGTAGACTACGGCGGGCAAATCAAAAATCAAGATAGAGCCGAACGAAAAAAAGGCGCAAATCTCGGGCATCTAGTGATCGGCAAAAAAAGGTATTTCTGGGCAAAACGCTATGGGAGCCCGAAGTATCAAATCTCGACTACTCAAAAAAAGATAACCGACGACTGGGGAAATACCAAAATGCGAAAAAGGCAAGACCGCAAAAATACGTGTCGGCTAAAAATCGTATTGCCTAGCTCGCAGGTGGACTTCGTAAACAAAACCCTACAAAAAAAGCCGCGGGCGAACTAAACCTTTTCATCGGCGACGAGAGAGGGACGGCTTTGAGTGCCTAAGCGTATTCGGTGCGGCAAAAGACGCGAGTATCACGATAATGAATTTGGAAACTAGCGAACTAAATCTAAACATAGAAGGAGTAATCTAATGGCGAAACAAATTTCGGCGCTACCTACTGCGCCAAGCACGCAAAGACCCGCGACGTTCAACACGGAAGCGGACGCATTCGTAGCGGCTTTGCCTACTTTTTGTATCTGAAGCAAACGCTTTGGCTACCGAAGCGGCGACAAACGCGCAAAGAAGCGAGGATGCAAACACTACGGCTCAAAGCGCGAAAGACGCCGCACAAGCTTCCGCTCAAACGGCTAGCGAAGCAAAAAGAAGCGGCGGCAAGAAGCGCAAGCGAGGCCCAAAGTAGCGCGCAAACGGCAGAGCAAATCAAGACGCAAACGCAAGAAATCAAGCAAAGCACGCAAGAAGCGCTCGCGGTTATCGCAGCCGCAGCCCAGAGTAGCGCGCAAGCGGCAAGGCAAAGCGAGCAAGCCGCCGAGCAAACAAAAAAACAGAGCTACAAACGGCTACGCAAGCCCTACAAGATATGAAAAAAACATCGTAAAAAGACGGCTTCATTGATGACGGCACGCAAAGCGAAACGAAAACCTACTCTAGTAAGAAAAATAGCCGAACTAAACGAAGCTTTTAGCGCAGACGTAATCCAAAAAAACTAGACCAAGCGAGCAAAGAGATAAGAACGGCGGCTATGAGCGGAGCTATGCCGTCTGCTTACGAGAGCGACCTTGCGATGTGGGATTATATGGAGCAGTCACGCGCGGTTTGGGGTAACAATATTCGCGCACGGCTTTTTTTAAAAGACTGGGCGTTAGGGCTAGACAAAGCCATTAGGTTTTATACGGTTTACCCTAATCTGGACAATAGGATAAAAAAACAACTATTACGTTTCTAGTTCTGAAAGGATTACGGCTATTTTAGACGGTGCAGGGGACGCAATAGCCGTCATAGTAAATAACGGCACCATATACAAACAAGACGGCACTACGACGTCTTTAAATACTACCAACCCAGACGGCGTAAATATGAGTGCGGGCTATAAAGTTGATAGCGTCGTCGGCAAATTCGTACTTTATCGCTTTAGCGGCGATGGCGTAGCGGTGTTTGGGCTTAGCGGCGACGATAAAGTCCTGAAATATCTTTACAAAAACGAGCGTCGCGGACATTGACAGCGGCTATGTATTCCACGACGTTTTAGTAGTCAACAAATATAAAGCGCCGCAAAAGACGTATAAAAATCACGAATACTGGCATTAGCGAAATATCGGGCGTTGGGCTACCTGCGAGGAACCCTGAATACCCAAGCTCAGAACTTTATATGCCTTTTTATAAGGATTTTTTTGCTCTAAAAAAACGCGCTTATTAAAGCAGACGGCACGGTAAAAATCTATACGTATCTACGGAGAAAGTTTTAGGATTTTTGGGCGGCACGCCTTATTTATTGCAAAGAACTTATCCCGTAAGCGGCACAGGCGGTCGCGCGTGGGTTATTTACGACGTCGAGAGCGGCAACAGGGGCGTTTTATTGTCGCCTGGCAAGAAGCCGTTAAGCGCTTACGTCGAGGATGGATACGCGTATATCGTTTTTTTGCGGACGGCGTTACAAAAATCCCCGCCAAATATCTAACCGGCGCAAATTACAAAGGAGAATAAGATGAAAGAGTATTTTTAAAAACAGACGCTAAACAGTTTGCATTTAGGGCCAAAAAAACTTTTAGCGTGAAATCGCAAGTCGTAAGAATAAGAAACGTATCTCAAGAACAGTTTAATGGAGGGGCTAAGGACTGGCTAATAGTAAAGCTAGATGAAAAACAGAATTATAGTCTACTCAAAAGACGATAGCGGGAGGTATATGGACGGGCCAGCCGCCAATATCTGGCTAATAAATCTAAAAAGAAAAAAACGCTAACGTAGGTGAAACCTCCCAAAAACATATCCTAGCGGGCAAGAAGAAAAAGGCCAAGGCTACATCCGTGGGTCTAGGCTTTTGCAAGCTAGAAAAACGAGACACTAGCCTTTTTGCGGCGCCAACACTATTTCTGTCTGCGTTTTAAAAGACGACAGGTGGGAATTTATTACGCCCAATATCTCATTTGCCCCTGGCACGGGGTGCTATTACGGCGGGCTAGCGGCGGGAAGCACCTTTTACTATTATGCCGACGGGAGCCTAAAATATAACAGTGATAGGCCGTATGGTCTATCCGTGCCTATAAGAAAAGAGCTCGTAAACATCTCGCTTGTTGCGGGTAGCGGCGAGACAAATTTGAGGGATTTTTTGCCCAGTCGATCTTGAAACGGGCTGGGTAGAGGGCAATACCCACTACGCGTTTGACGGCGAGAACGTTGTTATTACGGAGTTTATACAAGACAACGTCATCGAAATCAAGGAGTAGCCGATGAGACCAACCCTAAAACAATGGCTACAAATAGCAAAAAACGTAGCGGTAGAGATCCCGCTTGAAATTTTGCAGTTTCTCGTCGTGCCTATCGCTTTGCTTTTTTGCGGTAAAGAGAGCGAAAAACTGCCAAGATGGGCGGCGTGGTTTGATGACCCGGACTATGGCATCAACGGCGACGACGGCTGGAGAGGCGAACACTATCCAAACGGCAAGAACCGCACGTATTGGGCGAGGCTTTGCTGGCTATACCGCAACCGCATAGGAGTATTTAGCGCGAAATACTTGGGCGTGCGGGTAGAGGACATAGACGCAAATACGGTGCGCACTCAAGGCGACGCGCTAGCAACATACAACAAAGGGCAAAAAAATCAACCGAGTGCCTAGTGACTTGCAAGATGAAAGACGGGCGCGAGCGTTTTGGCTACTACCGCGAGATCAGATACGGCAAATCAAAATGGTACTGCCGAATTTACCTCGGCTGGAAGTTGATGGACGTCGCGGGTATGCGCTAGGATAACAAGCACACGTATATGGACGAGAACGATAAAAAAAGATACTCCAGACGGTTTGGGCGGTAAATCCGTTTAAAAGGATAAAACAATGAGCTCGGCGGTCAAATTTGCAGCCATTGCGGCGATAATCTTGGCCGCCGTGCTTGCCATAGATTTGCTAAAGGGGGCGTGATGAATTTTTCTAATCGCAAACAAACTCTGGCTAATCATAATCGGCGGACTAGCGGGCGTAATGCTGGGTCTTGGAGTTGAATTTGGAAGTTAAGAGGCGACATCAAAGAAGCAAAAAGCGGGGCTAGATCAGGCGCAAAAAGAGCTAGCGATAAAAGAGGCGGCTATCCAAGTATCGGCGGCAAATTTAAGCGAGTGCAATACGCGCATAGATTTTCAAAACGAGAAAATCAAGGCGCTAACCGTAAAGCCGCCCGACGTCGTAAAGACGCAGGAGCGCGTAGTGACGAAATTTAAAAAGATAGAAGTACCCGTCAAAGACGCGCAGTGCGAAAAGAAACTCAAATTTTACGAGGAGCTGATAAATGAAGCAGGCAAATAGAGCCGTAACGATAGCTATTTGCGCGCTATTTTTCGGCGGGTGCGCCAAAGAGCCGCAAATCATCACGAAAACAGTCTATCAAGAAGTGAGAACGCCCGTAGCGTGCCTTGCAAAAAAATGCCCGAAAAGCCGAAATTCGAGGCGAACGACCCGCAAAGCGCGCAGGGACTTATGGAGTATTTCAAAACCTGCGAGGAACTTTTTAAAGGGGTGCGTCGATGATAGAGTTGGCGACTAGAGTTAGAAATTTCTGGCTAAGCAAAAAGGCTATTATCGAGATCGTTTTATCAATCTTGCTAATGTGGCTAGTCACGAAGTGAGGGAGAGAAAATGGATGACGTAGTAGAGGAGATAGGGCTTTATTTTTGGGTGATTTTGGTTGGGCTCGTCGGCGGACTGCTCAATATGGCAAATAGCGGTAAAAAGGGCGCGCAAAGGCTTGTAAGTTTAGTCGTAGGTACTGCTAGCTCGATGTTTGTATGCTGGCTAGCGTATGAAACAACGTTTTATTTCACGCAGGCGCCAAAGTTTTCGCTAGCAGTCGGCGGGTTTTTGCGTGGAGAGGCGCGGAGTGGGCTACTGCGATGATCGACAAAGCCGTAGAAAAAGAAAAATAGAGGGGCTAAACGGCAATAGCTACGACTACGGGGACTACGGCGGAAGTTTTAGGCACGAGGAGCGAGAAGATGACAAATAGCGAGATATTAGAGAGCTTGCAAGCACAGCGCACAAAAATGCACCGTATGGAGTAGAGTGATGGGCTACCACAGACCCGTCGAGGGCTTTAATATCGGCAAAAAGGCGAGCATAAAGAGCGCGTATTTTTTTCGAGCAAAATAAACTAAAAAAAGGACAGCAAATGGCAAATTTTAACGATGCTTTTCAAATTTTGATGAGACTTGAGTTTTCTCGCCCCGAGGATGCGCTTGATAGAAATCCGACCGAGAGCGGCTGGACGTTTATGGGCATTTATCAAACAGCGCACCCCCACTGGGCAGGTTGGGACGAGATACTAGGCGCAGTGGCTCTTGGCGGGAATGTCGAGAAAATATCGCGCGCGTTATACGCTAGCGAGAATTTGCGCGCGCAGGTGCGAGCATTTTACAAAGAAGCGTATTGGGATCGTATGAGGTTGGACGAAGTCGCGAGCCAGCTAAAGGCCAACGAGATGTTTATCTTTGGCGTCAATGTCGGCGTTAAACCTGCCGTGAGAGTTGCACAACAACTTGTAGGCGTAGTGAATGACGGGATTGTCGGCGATCAAACGGTAGCGGCGATAAACCGATATGACGAGGAGCGATTTGACAAACAGTTCGACCGGGCGGAAATTGAATACTACAACCGTCTGATCGAGGGAAATCCGCGGTTAAAAATTTACGCCAACGGTTGGAGAAATAGAGCTTTGGCGGTGTAGGCCTAATAAAATCAACAAGTGTATAACAAACTGTATAACAAATCTGCTTAAAGTGCCGTATTTTGGGGGTTTAAAGGGGATTTAATGGTTACCCTGAAAGGATTCGAACCTCTGTTAGCTGATCCAGAGTCAGCAGTTCTACCACTAAACTACAGGGTAACGATAGGCGAAATTATAGCGAGCGAAATTTAAATCAGCTTTAATTATCTCAAATTTTGAGGATAAAACCGCAAAAAATCGCCGCCCACTCACAGCCCGAATTTTTTTCAAGATGGGCTAAAAAACTTTTCGGGCGGATAAAAACCGATGAGTCGCGCGTTTTTTTAGCTCATCTTGTGCGTGGCTACCTGCACGGAAAAAAATAGGATCGCAGGCGGTCCGATGAGTCCGACTTTTTTCATTATCTGCGCGTCGTCACTGCTATTTTTTTCGTTACGTCCACTCGCAAAAGAGTGAAATTTTCTCAGCTTTTTTTAGCACGGCTTCGTCTTTAAAAGTGATCTCGTCAAGCTCGTTGCAGCTAGCACACCAAGTCGCATAAAAAGTCGATTAGCACGGGCCTAGACGAGCTTTTTTTACCGCATTTTCTAGCTCGGTCAATTGAGACGGCGATAAAATTCGGTTCGTTTTTTTGCTCAAACTTTACGCCTGCGCCGCCTGCATTTTTTTAAAACCTTCGAGCGGATTTAGCGCTGATTTAGCGCCCGAAAAGGAGCCCGCGATCAGCAAGACGGAGTAGATAAAGGCTAGCAGCGCCGCACCTTTTAGTAGTTTTTTTGCCGCCGCTTTGCTCGCTACTTGTCGCATCGAAAGCCCCAAAAAAATACACTAGCAAACACGCCGATGACGCCGTAAAGCAGCAGCTCCACTCTAGTACTCATCACGCGCGCGCTCAGCCAAACCGCCATTATCAGCATGATAAAGCCAAAAAAATCGTCTTTATTTTGTCCATCCAAGCGCCCGGCCGCGGTAAAATTTCTACTCGAGCTCGCACCGATAAGTAGTAGCGGCACGCCCATGCCAAGCCCCATCGTAAATAGCGCAAGCCCGCCAAATAGCGCGTTTCCGCTCTGCGCTATGTAAAAGCAGCGCGCCCGCAAGAGGTGCGGCGACGCAGGGGCTAGCGATGAGCGCGGATAAAAAAATCCCATCGCAAAAACGCCGATTATTCCGCCTTTGCTTTGAGCTTTTTTTGCTAAGCGCGTTTTGCATGGCAAGGGGCATCTGAAGCTCGTAAAGTCCGAACATCGAAAGCGCGAGCGCGACGAAAAACGAGGCTAAAGCCGATCAGTACGGCCGGGGTTTGCAGCGCGCTTTGCACGCCCTGAGCCAAAAACGCTAGCCACCACGCCTGCGACCGCGTAGGCGCACGCCATCGCAAAAAAACGTAGATAAGAGATAGGAAAAAAGCCGCTAGTATTGCGCGAGTTTTTTTGTTTTTGTCATTTTTTTAGCGTGCTGGTTGTCGCTATCAAATCGGCCGAGGTTTCGTCTGACGCGCTTAAATTTACGGCACCGTTTTTTTGCCGTCATGCGTGCTGCTAGCTTGTTTTGAGACGATGATAGATGATAGGATCGGGATCATCGGAAAGATGCAAGGCGTGAGCGAGAGTAGCAACCCGTAGCCAAAAAAACGTGGCGAGCGAGAGGAGGAAATTTGCGCTGCTAAGGCTTGCGGCGATGGAGTCTTGCTCGGAAAGCGGGGCTTGCGAGCTTACAAAAATCAGGCTCGGCGGCCTCTATGATCTGTGCGACCGAGTAGCCGCCAAGACCCTTTTTGACGCTAAATCTGAGTACTTGCGGTTGGTAGCAGATGCCGTCTTTGGCACAGCCTTGGTATTCAAGCTTTAGCGTGAAATTTTTCGCCGCCGCTAAGCCCTTTTTAGCAAATTTATCGGTACGAAAAAGGCTAAATTGGCTCGTATAAACCCTCGCGTTCGTCGTACATTTCGCCTTTTGGAAAGTTTAGATGCGAGTTTAGAAATTTCTATCGCCCAGGCTTGCTGCTAGGCTATCTTTGTAGACGTGGATATTTGGCGCCGGGGCGAATCTAAACTCGACGTTTTGCTCGTCGGCGTGTGCGGTGAGACCGAAGGCTTCTTTGACCGAAAGCGGTTCGGCAAACATAGCGCAGCAAGTCAGAATCGCCGCAAAAAATCATCCTAAAAAAATCATAATATTCCTTGAAAATTTTTTTGTCGTATTTTACACAAGCTCCCATAAAGTCAGCGTTAAATGTTAAATTAAGAGGCGTATTTTAGCTCAAATTTCTAATTATTTGATAGTAACATTTTAAAAAAATACCCAAAGGAGGTTTAGAGTGAGTAAAAACGGTACGGATAGCGTGAAATCTGACTACGAGCACGAACTACGAAAAACTACAAATCGAGCTTTTAAAATTTTCAAAAATCACGTAAAAGAGCAGGGTCTGCGCGTACTCATAATCATCGAGGGGCGCGACGCGGCGGGCAAGGGCGGCTCGATAAAGCGCCCTAACCGAGCATCTAAATCCGCGCGGATGCCGCATCGTGGCGCTTGAAAAGCCGAGCGACGTCGAGCGCTCGCAGTGGTATTTTCAGCGTTACGTCGCGCATCTACCAAGTGCTGGCGAGATCGTGATCTTTGACCGCTCGTGGTACAACCGCGCCGGCGTCGAGCCCGTTATGGGCTTTTGCACGCAGGAGGAGCACAAGGAGTTTTTGCGTGAGGTGCCTAAATTTGAGGAGATGATCAAAAACTCGGGCATCATTTTCTTTAAATCTACCTCTCGGTTTCAAAAGAGGAGCAAAAAAAGCGTTTCAAAGAACGCCTCACCGACCCGCTCAAGCAGTTTAAAATTTCTCCCGTGGATGAAAAAAGCCAGGAGCTCTGGGATCAGTACACCATCGCCAAGTACTCGATGCTGCTAGCTTCAAACACGCCGTTTTGCCCATGGACCATCATCGTCTCAGACAGCAAAAAAACAGGCTCGTATCAACCTTTTTTTAGGCATATCCTAGCAAACGTAAAATACCCGAAAAAAATAGACGCCAAAAAAACTTTGAGTGCGACGAAAACGTCGTAAGGAGCGGCGAGGAGGAGATACGCCAAATGGAGGCAAATCTCAAAAACGAAAAAGCTATCCAAGATGAACGGGTAGGGGCGAGCTTGGGTCAATTTGACGTGCGGCGCGAGAGAATAGTCTCGCGAGAATTTGTCAAAACAGGTCAATTTGACTCGGCCGTCCCGCACCTTTTTGATACGAACGGCAAAAATCGGCACTTATCCGTTTCAATTTAATAGCCTCTTTTGCAAATTGAACAAAGCTAAGCTGAAAATTTAACTCAAAACCATAAATGGACTTGTTTTTTTAGTCTTAATGATTAAAAATATTCAATTTAACGAGCCAGCTTAGCTCTCTTTGCTTTTTCTGCTCTTCTTGAATTATATTTATACGATTCCAAGAGATAAAGTAAAAGTATTTGTGTTATTACAAATATTATTATAGTTATACCAAAAGCCGTATCTTATCTCATCGGTTATCCAAAATGAGTTTAAAAAGCATGTAAAGGGTAGTAGATAGCGCGATAAAACAAAGAATGTAGCCATATATGCACCATCTAAATAGCTTTACGCCGGTTATCTTAGCGAGTTCAAAAAAACATCAACGCCCACATACAAATTAAAAAAATAATATACTTAAAGCTCCTAAAGCAATACCGGCATTTAGAGGCATGTATGGGTTATCTAAAGCAGGAATAGTTATGAGATTTGAAAAATATTATACCCAAAAATAAATAGTGTATAAAAAAAGTCATCAAAGATGATGATTTGGCGATATTGGCAATCCTTGAAACGGCAACATACATAAGTATTAGCCAAATTAAGCGAAATACTATGCCTCCGACTGGCCATTCACTATTCCCCATAAATAAGCTGGCTATAAAAAAATACATTTGCAAGAAATGCAAAAACCTTTTATGCGCTCTAATTTATTATTAAAGAAATCTCGTTATCATTTTTCCACATGTTCCCCTTTTTTTCTTAATTTTGAAAAATTTACTGATTATATTTGATCCAAGAGACCAAATTTACTCTTATTATAGTTTTTTTATTTGCTAAAAAAATATATTTATATAAAAACGACTTAGATTTAAGTTGTGTTAGTTAATTTTATGAAATTTTACAACAGGATTTAACTAAACATCCTCCACGTCATCCACGTCGTACCATGCGCCAACTAGTAAACCCTGAGACGCTGCCGTTATCAAGATATTGGTCCAGTGGAGCGCGCTGCCGATTTGCACTTTTACAAAAAAACCGCGATGTAGCCGGACAAAAACCGAGAGTATAAACATGTAGGCATAAATTTCTAAACAGCGGATTTTGCGTGACGCGCGCTAACCTGAAAAATTTAAAAATCGTCCAAGAAATCGCCGACAAAGTAAATAATGTAAAAAAATATAAGCATAAACTCGGCGCTATAAAAATCTTTCCTTTAAATATACCGTTGTCATCATGGCAATCCCAAAAGCCCAACTCGCATGAAACGGCCGCACAAGATTTATCTCGCATAGAGGCTGAAGTGCTTTAAAAGCCACATAAAAAAACAAATGAGTGCGCCCATGGATGCGAGTATCCAATGGTTTTTGTTCTGAAACTGCGGCGAAAAAAAGCTACAATGTAAAACGACAAAATCGTAAGCGACATGCAAAAGAGCCGCTAAAAAAATCCAGAAATTTCTTGCGTTTTTTTACGGTTTGGGCTCTGTCTTCGGTCAAATTTTGTTCGTTTTCTCTCAACTCATTCATCCTTTATCATAGTCCAAGCGTATAGGGTAAAACGCAGTCGGCAGCACGTAGAGTATCGCGATGGCTAGTGCCGCAAGCAGTATGGAGAAGACCGCCGCAAAATAGCCCGTGGATAGCATTATCTGCAGTGCAAAGGCGATAATAAAGCTAGCGATAGCGAAAAAAATACGTAGGTCTTAAAAAGATTGTTTTCCGTAATCTTTGCAAGGCTGAAATTTAACTTAGCCCAAAGGACGGCAAGATAGATGGTGATAGCCAGTATAAAAAAAGTCCCGCCAGCCCAGTACCAGCAGTAGCAGGTCGGTCCTCTATGCCGCGCATAAAGCCAAACGCTATACCGACTACCGCAAATACGATAGATGCAAAAAAATCATCTGTTTATAGATGCTAAGCACGTTGGCGTCGTAGATCTCCTCTAATTTTTTTAAGCGCGTACCACATATAAACGGCCGCGGCAAGAAAAAGCACAAAATTTACCGAGCCTTCAAGCAGTTTTATCAGCTGCTCTTGCGACTCGCCGTGCGGCTGCGTAAATATCAGATAAAGCTTGGCAAAAAGCGATACGGCAACGGTCGCTAGCATAAGCTGACACGAGATGATACCCTGCCTTTTGGCTGCTTTTAGCGTTTCTCGTTCGTAAGAATTTTTCTTGTGCGTTTTTCTTTTTGGGGCGGAATTTTATTTGCGCGGCTTTGGTCGGCGTCAATGTGAGCTCCGTTGCTCGTTCGTGTTGAGTGCTAAATCTGGTTCGTTTGTGCTTTGGGCGTTTAAATTTGACCTATCGCCGTGCTGGTTGGTCAAACTTTATTTCGATTTCATTTTGCTCGTTTGAGAAAGTTTTCCACACTGATCCACGCCGCGAGTAATACGCCCGAAGTCGCTAGATCAAAGAGTGCATTTGCGAGAGGTTCAAATTTGACGATAGAGGCAATGAGAGCTGGCGAGAGGACCTCTAGCATGCCGTAGGTGAGTTTGCGCCCATACTAGCGGCAAGCATCCACGCATAAACGCTAAAAAAGCGCGCAGCTCGAGATCTTTGCGAGCTTGAGATTTATGACGACCCATGCGATAGAGACGGCAAATACTGCAAGCGGGATGATGACGCGGGAGATGAGGTCGAGATAATTTTTATCAAAAACGTAGAGCGCGACCGTGCAGAGGATCACTGCTAAAAAGCCGTTGTAGGCGTATTTGAAGATGGTAAAGACGTTTGTGTTTGATAGCTCCTGCGCACGGATGAGCGCATAGTGGAAAAAAACGTCAGCGCAAACAGCCACGCTAGCGTGCGAACGATCCAAAACAGGCTCTGATCGCTCACTAGAAAGCTCGCGCTCGCACACAGGATACAAACTGCGCCGAGGATGCCTTGAGTTCTTGCTTTGTTAAAATTTTTATCCATTTTTCTCTTTCGGCGGTTTTGGTTTTAAATTTGCAAAATTTGACTCTCACTCTCGTCAATTTGAGGATCACAAAAGAGAAAAATATACATAAATTTGTTTTTAAATGATTATTAAATTTGAAGCAGATAAAGTGCTTTAAAAATCAGTACACTTGCGTAAGAATACTAGAGTAAATCTGTAAATTTCTGGCATTTGGCGTAAAGCTTTAAATAGGCGGGTTTGTCGGCGAAAAGGGAGCAAAGCCCCCGTGTTAAACTAGAAATTAAATATTTTCTCCCGCTATCATACCAAACGTTAGGCAGTCTAGTATCGCGCAGCTACCCTAGCCTGCTAGCTCCGTGCGTACCGCCTGTAACCTCGCCCGCGGCATATAGTCCGGCGATCGGCTCGTCGTCGATATTTAGAACTTGCGCTTTGGTGTTGATCTTTACGCCGCCCATGGTGTGGTGTAGTTTCGGAGTGCCGCGCATAGCGTAGAACGGCGGTTTTGAGACCGTGATGCCGTCGGTTAGTTTCATCGGTTTACCGAAATCCTCATCGACGCCCGATGCCACAAAGCCGTTGTAGCGCTCGGCGGTCTTGGTTAGCTCGCCTGCAGGCATTTTATAAAAACACCGCCAGCTCCTCAAGCGTGTCAGAATTTTTTTGATGACGCCGTTATTCATCGGATTTTTCGAGGTCGCTCGGCACTAGTTTTGCCGCAGCTACGGAGTCGCAGAGGTTGATCGGATAGCTGTTTGCTTTGGCGTCGATGATTTTAAACATCGCGTCGGCTCTGATTTTGCGGTCGGCTAGCTCGTTCATATAGCGTTTGCCGGTTTTTTTGGATCGACGGAAAATCCGTATCGGAAGCTAGCTTGCGCGGCAAACGTTTGCTCGTGATACCGTTGCCTTTTTCGTCCGGGCATTTATAAAGGGATGTATTGGATCCAGCCGATCTGCACCGGTAGCGCGCCCACCTTAAATGCCGAAATGAGTGCGCCCGCAGTTGCTCCCGGGTGGTTTGTAGTGTCAAATTCCGGTACCGCGCGAGGATCTTGGAGCTTTCTAAAGATTTATCGCTACAAAAAGCCGCCGCTTGCGAGAATGACGCCTTTTTTTAGCTTTGATGATTTTCTTGTCGCCGCCTTTGTTTTCTCGGTCGTCGCTAAACAAATCCTTATCGAATTTATAATTTTTCTCTCACGGTTACGCCGACGACGCGACCGCTTTCGTCTGTTACGAAGTCGTCACATTTCGTTCGAGTACGTAGCTCGCAACCGTCGGTTTTTTTAAACGACTCCACGAGAGGCTGCACGATGCCAGAGCCGCTGGTGTTTTCGGTGTAGTATGTTCTAGGCACGCTATGACCGCCCTCTAGGATGAGCTTGTCTAGGTATTTTGCGCCGTGTTTTACGGGGAAGTTAAACGTATCGACGGCGCGGTCAGCTAGTACCTCAAGCAGCTCGACGTGATTTAGTCCAAGTCCCGCTTTGACGCAGTCGGCGATGAAAAATTTCTTTTTGAGTCTTTGACGCCGTTTTTTTCTTTTGTAGTTCGCTGCCAGGAACTGCAAAAAAATCTCGCCGTTTACGACGCTGTTGCCGCCCACTCGCCCCATTTTTTTCTAAGATTAGCACCTTGTTTCCGCGTTCGCTCGCTTTGATGCCCGCTGCAAGACCCGCAAAGCCGCTGCCGATGATGACGACGTCCCACTCCTCGTCAAATTTGACGTCTTTTGCGCTTACTGCGGCTTCTGCATTTACTGCTCCTAGCGCAAGAGCACCGGCGCCTGCTAAGCTCATTTTTGAGCATGTCGCGTCTTGAAACGTTACTTTTTTTGCCATGATTCTCTCCTTGAAATTTAGATATTAAATTACAAATTTTATATATACATAAGTATTTAATAAAAATTTGACTTTATATTGGAAATTGTACTGCAGTATCGCGTAAATCAAACTTAATTTTTGAGATAATTGTATTAAGTTATTTTAAATTTTTATTATATTTTTAAGAAGATAGTCTGATTTTTATACAGACTATCTTAAATTTCTAGAGTTAATTTACTTAGTCGCGTTTTTTTATCCGCTTTATCTTCACCCTTCACCTCTTTGGGTGCCACATAATCCTCCCCGAAATATGCCTTTTTTTTATCTCTTCTTTTTGATTGCGGCTTTCTTTTCGTAGATTTTGTATTCAGGCTTCCAGTAGTTTAGCATATTGTTTAGTCCGCTGTGACCTACCTCGGCGTGACAGCTAGCGCAGGTTAGTTGCTTATCGGTATTTAGCAAGCTTTTGATAGTGAGCGTGCATCTTTTGAGCTTGCGGGCTTGTTAGTTTATTATCTACCAAATTCGTATGGCAGCTAACGCAACCGTTATCAAATACGAAGTGCTCTCTTTTCTCTATTTTTTTATGCCAGTCTATAGCCTCCGGATCTTTAAAAGAAATGAATATATCCCTCCATCAATCCGTTTTTTTAGCTTTAATTAGGACGTATTTGGCTAGGGTTATCATGAGGGTATGTGGCAGTCCACGCATTTAGCCCTTACTCCGCTTTTTACCTTTGCCGCTGTGAACGTCGTTGCTATAAGCTATAACCATAGGATCCATCTCATGGCATACTACGCAAAAACTTCTCTCCGCTAGTTTCTTCTAGGGGCGTAATGCACGGGCAGTACGACTAAAAAAATCCTATAATGCCGCTTACTAATATAATAAGCGCTAGTACTTTCTTTTGAAAATTTTTCATGGCGTTACCCCCATCCATTGCGGAACTTCGTGTTCGTGGCACTCCGTGCACATATTGGTTGATTTTTTTATGCTCGTTGTGGCACTCGTCGCAGTATAGCGTAGGGCCGTCGTGAACCGAGTTGTGGGGATTTGCTTTTAGCAGATCCATGTATTCTAGTCTTTTAGCTATCTTTTTCTTGTCGCCGTGACAGGACATACAGCCTTTATCGCCTATGGATTTAAATTTACTAGCGTCGTTTCCTTGTCCTTCGTGACAATCAAGACAGGTGAGCTTTAGTTTTTTTCGTGATGAGGCTTTAAAGGGTGTTTTGGCTCGCAGCTCGTCGGTGACGTTAAGATCGGCTAAAGACGTTATCTTTTGCGCTTGGTGCACCTGCGCTAAATGCAAAAAGAGCATAATAGCATAGATGCGCACAAGGCGAGAAACGCTTTATGTTTCATGCGAATTCCTTTCGGATGTCAAATTTACCGAAATTTAACTGCAAATTCGGCTTTTACGTTTAAAAAGTATCGCAAGCCAAATCTTGACTTTAATCTCAATTTGACCTGCGATACAAAAATAATATTTACAAGTATTTCGAGGCGATTTTTGGGGTTGCGCAGCTGAAATTTTGCGCAGGCTAGACAAAAATAGTCTGCCAAGCAAAGTACTTTAGCAAGCTCCGCAAAAAGCGTCCGAAAGACGCCCTCAAATTAGCCTATATTCTACCTGCTATCATACCAAACGTTAAGCAGTCAGCTATCGCGACGCTACCTAAGCGGCTAGCTCCGTGTACGCCGCCCGTGATCTCGCCCGCTGCAAATAGTCTAGGGATAGGCATCTCGGTTTGCAATGAGATGACCTGAGCTTTGGTATTGATATCGATACCGCCCATGGTGTGGTGAAGTTTTGGCGTACCGCGCATAGCGTAGAAAGGTGGTTTGGAGATATCTACGCCGTTTGTAGTGGTTTTATCCATAGGTTTGCCAAAGTCTTCGTCTTTGCCTGATTTAACGAAGCTATTGTATCTCTCGACCGTCTTTTTTTAGCTCTGCGGCAGGGATTTTATAAGCCGCAGCTAGTTCGTCTAGGGTTTCAAATTTCTTTAGTACGCCAGATTCTAGCGGTTTAGTGTAGTGTTCAGGTATGACCATATTTTTTACGCCCTCAGAGTCGCAGAAGTTGATCGGATAGATATCTGCTTTTGCGTCGATTACTTTAAACATAGCTTGAGAGCGGGTGCGGCGGTCTGCTAGCTCGTTCATATAGCGTTTGCCCGTTCTTGGATCTACTGAAATTCCGTAGCGGAAGCTTCCGTTTACGTTAAACATAGAGCCAACGCCAAAGCCTTTTTTTCATCAGGGCATGCCCATGGACCAAATTGTATCCAGCTTAGCTGCACTGGAGTTGCGCCGATTCTAAATGCCTCTTTCATAGCGCCTGCAGTAGCTCCCGGGTGGTTTGTGCTATCTGTGCTAGGTAGGATAGATGGATCTTGAACTTGTCTAAAGAATACATCGCGGCAAAAATCCGCCTGCAGCTAGTACTACGCCTTTTTTTAGCTTTTTATAGTCTTTTTTTAGTTCCGGTAGTGTTTTTCGGCGTCGTCTTTTTGGCTCTTTGGATCACTTTATAATCCTCTCTGATGATCACGCCGTCTACGCCGCCGTCTTCGCCTAGGACGAATTCGTCAAATTTAGCTCTTTGTCTTAGCTCGCAGCCTTGTAGGTTTTTAAAGTATTCTACCATCGGTTGAACGATACCTGAGCCTGAGCCGTTAGCTGTTTGAAGCGATCTAGGGTACGCTGTGTCCGCCTGCGTGGGTAACTTTATCTATGTATTTAGCGCCGCATTTTAGAGTTAGTTTATATGCGTCTTGCGCGCGAGTAGCGATGGTGTCGATGAGATCTACGTGGTTTAGTCCGCGGCCGGCTTTTTAGGCAGTCTTTGATAAATAGCTCGTTGCTATCTTTGATGCCTTCTGCTTTTTGTTTGTCGCTGTTTGGAACGGCAAATATTCCGCCGTTAATTACGGAGTTACCGCCGACGCGTCCCATTTTTTTCTAGGATTAGGACTTTATTTCCTTTTTTTCGGCTGCTGTGATACCAGCTGCTAGTCCTGCAAAAACCGGAACCAACGATAACTACGTCCCACTCTTCGTCAATTTGACATCTTTAGCGTTAACGGCTGCTTGCGCATTTACTCCGCCTAGAGCTAAAGCTCCGGCACCTACCATACTTAACTTAACAAAATCTCTTCTTGAAACATTTGAGTTTTTTTCATAGCTTCTCCTTAAATTTATTTAGCTATTACCTGTAAATCTTTAATTTACGACTCTACTCTAAATACCTTTTATTACTATTGGTGTCTTTTGAGCGTCCTCCTTGGATTAAATTTATTTTTCATAGTGTTATTGTAGTATTTAACTTTAAAAAAATAAGCTTAAATGAAGTTGTAATTTATAATTTATTTGTAATATTAAAGGATATATTTGTCTTGAGAGTAGCGGCGTTACCAGGCTAGGGATGGTGAAAAAAATAAAATTCAAATTTACAGGATTAAATTTGAATTGTGACGTTAAATTTGGAGGTAGAGAGCGGCGGTAGGATGGTAAATTTAAAATTAATTGGCGTAATCTGCAGATGAAACGGCGGCAAACTTTAAACATATTTGCCGCCTGAAAGCTAAATTTAGCCTAGTCTTTTATGTAAAATGTGAGAAAAATCCCCATAGAAGTCTTGCCTGCGCGAGTTCGGTTTTTTTCGAGTTTTGCTACCATCATCTCTTCGTTTTTTTGCCCTAGGGCGCGAAACCACCTCGCCAAATGGGCTAATCAGCATCGAATCGCCGTAAAAGCTCCACTGCTCACCGCTTGCGGCCTTGTGATTGCCGACGCGGTTTACGCGCAGAACATAGACGTTGTTCGTAAAGGCGCGGGTTTTTAGCAACTCTTCCCAGCGCGACTCGCTAAAAAAACGTGCATGCGGTAGGGACTACGACGGCATCGACCTTCTTGCGCGCCATATACGCCCATGCCGCGTCAAAATGCGCCTCAAAGCCAAACATCACGCCGATTTTTACATTTCTCGTAGCTAAAAAAACTGGCAAATTTGAGCTCGCCCTCGGCCTTGTTGTCGTACTTTCGTCTCGTTCCAGTGCAGGTAGGGCATCAAGATCTGCTGCTCGTAAAAAGCGCGACGACGCGGGGCTAAATCTCGCCGCAACCTTAATGAAGCCTTTGCCTTTTTGGTAACACGAGCGGGGCTAGGATTTCTAGATTGTATTTTTGCGCCATCGCGGCAAGCGCGTGCTTTTTGCGCTCGCTTTGTTCCTTGATGAGACTTTTTGGCATTAGCTCTAGCTCTTTAAAAAAAGCTGTTTAGCACGTACTCGCCAAGCACCACGAGCCTGGCTCCCTCATCGGCACAAATCCTAAAAATAATAATCAAGCCGCGACTCGCTCATGGGCTGCGTGGGTAGCTGCAGGGCGCAAACGGCCGCGGTAGCGTTATTCATAGTCTGCATCCTTTACCACTAGCTTTGCGTTTTGCAGGATCTTGTCTGCTTCCTCGAGTAGCTTTTTGCCTTCTTTATGTAGCTTGACGCTTTGTTCTAGGCTCAAATTTCTTTCATCGCCTAGCTGTTTTTAGAAATTTCATTTGCTTTGGCGAGTTTGCTTTCAAAATCCTCGCTTAAATTCTCACTCATCTAAAACCTTTTTTATGATTTTTTCAAATTTATCTACTTCGACCAAAAACGCGTCGTGGCCGTAGTCGCTGTCTATCTCGTGATAATCGCACGCCTTGCCGATACCGCACAGCGTCTCGTGCATTTCGCGCATGCAGCTTGGCGGAAACAGCATATCGCCGCTAAATGCGACCAGCGTAACTTTAGCGCAAATAGGCAAAAAGAGCGTGCGCAAGGTCATCGTAGTGGCGCGTGCAGTCAAAGATATTCATCATCTTTACGATATAAAGGTAGCTCAGCGGATCAAAGCGCTTTGGAAAGCTGTGGCCGTTGTACTCCATATAGCGATCGACCTGAAACCGCCCCGTAAGCTCGTAAAGGCCGTCGGTTTCTACGTAGTTGCGGCCAATTTGGAATCCATGGAGCTAGGCGAGAGAAAGCTGATGTGCCCCGCCATACGCCCTAGCGCCATGCCGGTTAGCCCCTGAGCGGCGATGTCGTTTTCGTCGTATTGTCCGTCTTTGAAACCTGGATCGCGTAGGATGCCCTCGATCGCTATTTTGTTAAACGCGATCGCCCAGGCCTTGCTCTGATAGGTGCTGGCTAGGGATGATGACGTTTTTTTGGCGAGATCGGAAATTCGATCGCAAAACAAAGCGCCTGCATGCCGCCTGAGGCTACCGCCCACGACCGCATGCGCTCGCTCTATGCCTAAGTGCTCAAAAAGCCTCATCTGCGCCTTTACGACGTCGCTGATGGTTAGCACCGGAAAGCGTAAACGATACTGCTTGCCCGTGCTTTTTTTCGATACTTAGGGGATTTGTAGAGCCGAAATTTGAGCCGAGGATATTTACGCAGATGACGAAAAATTTGCTCGTATCTATGCCTTTGCCTTCGCCCACTAGCGCGTCCCACCAGCCAAATTTCTGCTCGTTTTCGTATCTGCCTGCGGCGTGGTGGCTGCCAGTTAGCGCGTGACAGACGACTATGACGTTGCTTTTTATCTTGGTTTAGCTCGCCGTATGTTTCGTAGGCAAGCTCAAATTCAGGGTAAAATCGGCCGCTCTCCAGATAGAGCGGCTCGTCAAACTCTACTTTGCCGGTTTGTAAATTTAGCACTAATTGACTTTGTAGTTAGGGGCTTCTTGCGTGATGACGACGTCGTGAACGTGGCTCTCTTTTAATCCAGCGCTCGTGATCTCAACGAACTGGGCTTTTTTTCCTGAAGGGTTTTGATATCTTTTTGAACCCATGTAGCCCATCGCGCTTCGTAGGCCGCCAACTAGCTGATGTACGACCTCTTTTATACTGCCGGCGAACGGTACGCGGCCCTCGATGCCTTCTGGTACGAGTTTATCTTGCGCGGTGCCTTCTTGGAAATATCTATCGCTGCTGCCTTTCGTCATCGCGCCGATACTTCCCATACCGCGGTAGACTTTATACTGGCGTCCTGGAAGGTTATCACCTCGCCCGGAGTCTCCTCGCAGCCAGCTAGTAAGCTACCCGCCATCACGCAGCTAGCGCCTGCGGCTAGGGGCTTTGGCTACGTCGCCTGAGTACTTTAGTCCGCCGTCTGCGATGACTGGGATACCGTATTTTGCAGCTTCGGCCGAGCAGCTATCGACGGCGAGAAATTTGAGGTACGCCAACGCCCGCTACCACGCGAGTGGTGCAGATGGAGCCCGGTCCTATGCCTACCTTGATACCGTCGGCGCCGGCTTCTGCTAGGGTCTTTAACGGCGGCAGGATTTGCGATATTTCCCGCGACGACGTCCACTTTTAGCTCGGCTTTGACTTGCCTTAGCGTATCTAGTACGCCTTTTGAGTGGCCATGAGCTGAGTCTATGACGATGACGTCAACGCCAGCTTCTGCTAGAGCTTTTGCTCTGTCCATTTGACCCTACGCCGATGGCTGCGGCTACGCGGAGTCTCGCCGTAGGCGTCTTTGTTCGCGTTTGGATACTCTTTGCGTTTTTTTTAGATCTTTTTATGGTTATGAGACCTTCTAGGTGGCCGTCTTTATCGACGATAGGTAGTTTTTTTCTACGCGGTTTTGAGAGAAAAATCTTCTCCGCGTCGTCTAGCGTGCAGCCCTTTGGAGCCGTGATTAGCGGGGCTTTAGTCATCCTGTCTTTTTACGAGGACGCTTCTGTCGTTTTCAAATCTCAAATCGCGGTTGGTTAGGATTCCTATCAGTTTATTTTTCCTCGTCTACGACGGGAACGCCAGAGATATGCAGATCCGCCATCATATCAAGCGCCGAGCCTACGCTAGCGTTTGGCGAGATGGAGATAGGATCGATGATTACGCCACTTTCACTTTTTTTGACGCGGCGGACCTCTTTGACCTGGCTTTGTATGTCCATATTTTTTTATGTATGACGCCGATACCGCCCAGGCGCGCCATCATGATCGCCGCGCGGTGCTCGGCGACGGTGTCCATCGCAGCCGATACGATCGGGATATTTAGCTCCACGTTTCTGCTAAAGCGCGTTTTTTTATATCTACTTGTTTGGGCAAAACTTTCGAGTACTGTGGGACGAGTAAAACGTCGTCAAAGCGCGAGAGCCTTCGTAACTATCTTCATGCGTTTATCCTTTTATAGAGTTTTCTAAACCAAGTGCGCCTTCTAGCAGCGTTTTTTCATCCCATGCCTTTGCGATGAGCTGAGCCGAGACGTTTAGGCCGTCCGCGTCTTTTGCCACCGGAACCGAGATGGCAGGCAAGCCGGCTAAATTTACACTGATCGTATAGATATCTGACAGATAGGAATCTAGCGGGTTTTTTTAGCTCGCCAACTGATACGCGGTGCTAGGGGCGACAGGCATCAAAATGAGGTCGCATTCGCTCGAAAATTTGCTCATACTTGGCTTTTGGTGTGAGCGCGAGCTTTTTGAGCCTTGATGTAATACGCGTCGTAGTAGCCGCTGCTAAGCACGAAAGTACCGAGTAAAAATTCGCTTTTTACTTCTTCACCGAACCCTTCCGAGCGCGAGTTGATAGAGAGTTCTTTTAAATTTTAGCTTCTGCCCTGCGTCCGTATCTCACTCCGTCGTAGCGGCTGAGATTTGCGCTGGCTTCGGCGGTGGCGATGATGTAGTAGGTCGCGATGTCGCATTTTGAGTTTTCTAAATTTTTATAGATTATTTTGTGGCCTGCGGCTTTTTAGACTTTCGACCGCTTTTAAAAAGCGCCTTTTTGGTCTCTTCCGAGGCTTCGTTTATGTAGTTTTTCGATGACGCAGATCGTGAGTTTTTTGTCCGCGTTTAGTTTGTCCGCTACGCTTTCAAATTTGATATCCGCGCTCGTGCTGTCTTTGTCGTCGTGTCCTGCGATGATGTCGTACAGGATCGCGGCGTCCTCGACGTTTTGCGTTATCGGTCCGATCTGATCGAGCGAGCTAGAGTAGGAGCCCAGGCCGTATCTGCTGACGCGTCCGTAGGTCGGCTTTAGTCCCACGCAGCCGCAAAATGCAGCAGGCTGGCGTATTGAGCCGCCCGTATCGCTTCCTAGAGCAGCCACCGCTAGCCCTGCGCCGACCGCGGCAGCCGAGCCGCCCGAGCTACCGCCCGGTACTCTCTCGCGGTTTAGAGGATTTAGCGTTTTGCCGTAGTAGCTGTTTTCGGTCGTATTACCCATGGCAAATTCGTCCATATTTGTACGGCCAAACGGCGCCAGGCCCGCTGCTAGCAGCTTTTTCTATAACCGTCGCGTTATAAGGCGCGATGTAGCCTTGTGTAAATTTTAGACGCGCTCGTTACGCTCCAGCCCTTTACCTGGATGTTGTCTTTTATAGCGATCGGTACGCCCGCACCCAGTTTATCAAGCGGCAATCGGCCAACTGCTCGACGTAGGCGCCAAGCTCCCCTATCTGCGAAAAGTATTTCTTTTTCCAGCTCGTTTCTAAGCTCGGTTACTTCGCCGGCGCTTAGCTTTAGAGCCTCTTTTAAAGTTATCATTTTTTTATCCTCAATTTTATTACCGCTACGATACCTGCGGCTGTGACCGCGAGGATGGCCGCGATAGTCGCCGCGACGAACCAAGCGGAGATAGGCTCAGACATTTTTTAGTACCTTTTCGCATCTCGGGCAGGTTTCGCCGTCGTGCTTAGCGGTACATTTCCAACATCTCGGGCACTTGTGACGCGTCGATAAAACGAGTTTAAACTTTATTGTTTCCGACGTCAAATTCAGCTAGACTGTCGCTGCCGTCTAGGGCTTTGGACGTCACTAACCATATACCAGTCGCTTATCTCGTTTATATCTTCGCTCAGGATCACTTTGAGCTGGTTTGTAGCACGAGCTCGAGGGTTGATTTTACCTTTTTGTCTTTTTTTAAGCACGTCGATTAGCTCGAGAAAAATTTCTCGCGGCTAGCGACCAGTAGCTCGTCGTCTATGTTGAACTCAAACTCTAGCGGTGCGTACTCTAGATCAAAGGCATCCGCCGCGCCGTTTTTTTGATGATCTCAGGCGCATAGTCCATCACCTCGTCCACGGTGTACGTGAGCGTTGGGGCGATGAGCGGTAGGAGCGCTCTGGTAATTAGCGCCATCGCGCTTTGAGCCGAGCGGCGAGTATCGCTGTCTTTGGCGTCGCAGTATAGGCGGTCTTTGCAGATATCAAGATATATGCCGCTTAAATCCGCACTTAGGAAGTTCATCAGCAGGCTAAAGCCCTTTGAAAAGTCGTAGTTTCTAAACGCCGCTTCGGCCTCGTCGAATGCCTTTTTCGCGCGGCTTAGTATCCAGCGGTCTAGGATGTTGAAAGTTTGAGGTTTCGATATCTTCTAGATCGTTTACGTTGGCTAGCAGAAATCTTATTGTATTGCGTATTTTTTTCGGTATTGCTCGCTTACTTGTTTTAGGATATTTTCGCTGATTTTTTTAGGGTCGCTAGAGTAGTCGCTAAGCGCAACCCAAAGGCGTACAATTTCCACGCCGTAGGTTTTGGCGACGTCTGCGGGAGCCACGACGTTGCCCTTGCTTTTACTCATCTTTTGACCGTTTTCGTCGACGGTAAATCCGTGCGTGAGCACGCTTCTATACGGCGCTCGTCCCTTAGTGCGGCGCAGCTTAGTAGTAGGGAACTTTGGAACCAGCCTCTGTGCTGATCGCTGCCCTCTAGATACATATCAGCAGGATAGCTACCCGCATCGTAGTCGCCGCTTTTTAGCACAGCAGCCCACGTCGAGCCGCTGTCAAACCAGACGTCTAGGATGTCCATAACTTTTTTTCTACTTTTGCGGGTCATATTTGCAGTTTGCCGGCAAGAGATCTTTTATCTCACTGTCCCACCACGCGTCAGCGCCTTTTTGCTCAAATATCGCTGCGACGTTATCTAGACTTTCATCGTCAAATATCGGCTCTTTAGTATCCTTATGTCTAAAAAAACGCTATCGGCACGCCCCAGTCTCGTTGGCGCGAGATGCACCAGTCGGGACGATTTTCTATCATCGAGCCTATCCTTTTTACGCCGCTTGCAGGGTAAAATCTGACGTTTTCAAGCTCTTTTAGCGCGACTTCTCGTAGCGTTTTGCCCTCGATTTTCGGCTCGTCCATCGCGATAAACCACTGCTTCGTAGCGCGGTAGATAACCGGCTTGTGCGTTCTCCAGCAAAATGGATATGAGTGGACGAATTTGCTAACTTTTAGCAATTTGAGCCTAGAAGCTCTGAAAATTTTTCTCGTTTGCTTTAAAGATATGCATGCCGATTAGCTCGTCCGCTACGCCGTCTGTAAATAACTTTTTCGCCTTTTAGCGTCTCGTCGTACAGACCGCCTTCATCGACGGGCATGATGACTTCGATGCCGTATTTTAGACCCACGTGATAGTCGTCCTCGCCGTGACCCGGAGCTGTGTGAACTAGGCCCGTACCGCCATCCATCGTGACGTGATCACCCAGGATAAATAGCGATTTTCTGCCGTTTAGAGGATTTATAGCGTGCAGGTTTTTCAAGCTCGGCGGAGGCAAATTCTTTTGTAAATTTTCGCCCTTAGTTAGCCCTTCTTTTTCTAGCTCGCTTAGCATCTCTTTGGCAAATATCACTTTTTCAGCCGTCAAAACGTACTTTCATTTGGATTTAGCGAGATGGCTTGGTTTGCCGGTAGTGTCCAAGGCGTAGTCGTCCAGATGACTGCGCTAGCGTCTTTTGCGCCTATTTTTTTGCGGCGGCTTCTTCGCCCTAGCTTAAACGCGACGTAGATGCTGTAGTCCTCTTTGTCCTCGTACTCGACCTCTGCCTCGGCTAGAGCGCTTCTAGCCGCCCAGCTCCAGTATACCGGCTTACTGCGCTCGATCAAAAGTCCGCGTTTGGCGACTTTGCAAAGCGTTTTGTAAATCTCGGCTTCAAATTTCATTCATCGTCAGATACGGGTCGTCCCAGTCGCTAGCGACGCCCTAGCTGCTTAAAAGCTCTCCCTTTGCACGTCGATAAATCTCTCGCGTGCTCGCGGCAAAAGCTCGCGGATCTGCGTTTTGCTGAGGCTCTTTTTCTTGTCGCCCAGTTTTACCTCGACTTGCTGTTCGATCGGTAGTCCGTGGCAGTCCCAGCCCGGCGTAAATCTCACGTTTTCGCCGAAAAAAAGTAGTGCGTTTTTTTAAGATGATGTCTTTTAGGGTTTTGTTTAGCGCGTGTCCGATGTGGATGTTGCCGTTGGCGTAGGGAGGGCCGTCGTGCAGAGTGAAGCTTTTGGCGGCTTTTTGCCTTTTAGCTTTCATTTTTTCGTAGATTTTTCTATCATCAAACCACGATTTTAAGCGTTTGGGTTCGTTTTCGGGCAGGTTGCCGCGCATGGGAAAATTCTGTGTTTGGAAGCAATAATGTATCTTTGTAATCCATAGGTTCGCCTTGAAGTAAAAAAATTGGTAGATTCTATCCAAACGGCGATTAAATGCTACTGAAAAAACGCTATTTTAAGCTAAATTTATGTAAGATGTTTTTGGTTTTTAAAGGAGAAAACAGTGAAAAACGCACTACTGATCATCGGCGAAGATATCGGCGTAAACGCGCCTTTTTTTGGATTATATTTTTTTGCGCTTACAAGCGGCATTTCGGCGAGCTTGGCGAGTTTAGGTTCGTTAGCAAAAAGCGACAAGGAGCTACCATTTATTATAGAGCATATTCTCGCACGCTCGGATAGTCTTTGCATCTACGCGTCGAGTCAAAACTGCTCCGTCGCGGCTAGAAATTTTAGCTACGTTAAGCGGCGATATTTTGGAACTAAAATCCCCGCAAATGCTAGCTCCCAGCAGAGCCGAAAGAAATTGAGCGACGATGGATTTTTAATTAAACTAAATCAAACTTACGTAAACTTTATTAAAGGCGGACGCGAACCAAAAAAACTGCCTGCCATAGATATCAAAAACGCAGCGAGATTTCGACTATTTTCATCTTGTAGATATCGACGAGGAGAGCGCGAAAATCCTGCTCGAACCGCTGGCAAAAAAACCTATGATGTGCAGATTTATCCTTCTCAAATTTTTGTCAATCTGACGCTACTTAGAGTGGAGGCGAACAAATTCGGTCAAACCAGCGGCTTTATAAACGGCGCGAAAAAAATCTCTTTTCGGGCAAATTTGTTGAGGGCGAGGATGTTTTTTTCGTCACGTTGCGAGCACGCTCATTGAAAGCGGGCTAAAGCTTACATTTGCCGAGTCTTGCACGGCCGGGCTTGCCGCGGCTAAATTTGGCGCTTTTGCCGGAGTTTCTGCTGCATTTAACGGCTCGCTAGTGACCTATGCAAACGAGATGAAACGCGACTGGCTGGGTGTTAGCGATGAGATTTTACAAACCTACGGCGCGGTGAGCGAGCAGTGCGTGATGGCGATGCTAAAAAGGCGCGCTAAAAAGCGAGCGAATCGGACTTTTCTCTAGCTATCAGCGGTATCGCCGGGCCTGACGGCGGTAGCGAGGCAAAAGCCTGTGGGGACGGTATTTGTGGGGGCCTATGCAAAAAGACGGCGAGTGCATCATCGAGAGGTTAAACTTTAAACGGAGATCGCAACTATATAAGAGAGCAAAGCGCGCTGGCGGCGTACGTTTGCCTGCTAAAGCTAAAGCCGAGGCTGTTTTTGGCGTAAATTTGGGTTAATGTGATGAAATTCGTCAAATTGTAGCTTGCTAAAATTTAAAGTAGATGGGTTTTTGTTCTATTAAATTGTAAAAAAAGACGCCGACAAATTTAGAAATTTACCGCCGTTTTTTTCACTGGAGCAGAGTGACAAATTAGCTCCGCCAAACTTAGAAATTTGAGCGTAAATTTAAGCCTGACGGACGAAATGTATAAAGTAAAACCGCGAATTATTTTTTTGATACGGCGTCGTCTCGTAGCCTTGATTTATGAGGCTGCCCATGCCGCCGTCAAGATTTATTATATTTAGCTCCGGCGAATCTATTATCATCGCCGCCGCAGCGCTTCTGCGTCCGCTTCTGCATATGAGTGCGACCGGTTTTTTTAGATCGACATTGGCTTTAAGCTCGTTCAAAAAAATCCCTCTTTATCGGTTGCGTTAAAAGTGATAGTCTTTGCGCCCTTTATCACGCCCGTTTCCATCCACTCAGCAGGCGTCCTGATATCTACGATTTGCTCGTAGTTTTTGATCGCCTCGGGACTAACCTGAACCGTAGAAATTTCCGCAAAAGCCATCGCCGCAGCCGCTCCTAAAAAGTAAAATTTTTTTCTCATTTTTATCTCCTCAATTTGACGGTGTGAATATTAGCACTCAATTTTAAATATTTTGTCATTCTAAAATCACTCCGGCATAAATTTTTATTTTTTTTAATAATTAATATTATTTTCATAGGATAGACGCTATAATCGAAAAAAATCACATCAATACAAAGGATAAAAAAATGAAAAAAAGTTTTTTTCGCGCTTAGCTTGCTTTCAAGCTTTTTTTGTTTGCCGCAGAGGTAAATATATACTCTGCGCGCCACTACGACGCCGACAGCGAGCTTTATAAGCTTTTTTTGAGCAAAAAGACGGGCATCAAGGTAAACGCCACGCAGGCAAAAAGCCGGCGAGCTAATCAAAAAAAGCTCGAAGTAGAAGGCGACAGCTCTGCGGCGGATATTTTCATCACCGCAGATGCGGGAAATTTCTACACCGCAAAGACTAAAGGCGTGTTGCAACCGGTCAAATCAGAAACTTTGGGAAAAATAGTCCCAGAGCAGTATAGAGATAACGACGGTCAGTGGTTTGCTATCTCAAAACGCGCCAGAGTCATCGTTTACGATAAAAGAGACTTTGATCCTAAAGGCATCAAAGACTACGAGGATTTGACAAAACCGGAGCTAAAAAGGCAAGCTGCTAATCAGAAGCGCGACGGCTCCGTATAGCAAGTCGCTACTAGCTGCTATCATCGAGGCCGACGGCAAAGATGCGGCTACTAAATGGGCGGAGGGCACGCTAAAAAAATCTAGCCCGCGATCCAAAAGGCGGCGATAGGGATCAGGCTAAGGCTATCTACGCAGGCGAGGGCGACGTAGCGGTGATGAATACCTACTACATAGGCCTCATGCTAACATCTCCGAAAGCCGAAGACGTGGAGGCTGCGAAGAATCTGGGCATAATTTTCCCAAATCAGGACAACCGCGGCACGCACGTAAATATCAGCGGTATCGCGCTAACCAAAGCTGCTAAAAACAAAGAAAAACGCAGTTAAATTTATGGAGTTTATGGTGAGCCCTGAGGCGCAAAAGATACTTGCGGGTATACATTTCGAGTATCCGATCAACGCAGAGGTCGAGCCTAGCGACATCGTAAAAGGCTTTGGTAAATTTAAAGAAGACTCCACTCCGCTTTATAAAAGCGTGCAAAACACGAACGAGGCTATTAAAATTTACGATGTAGCCGGCTGGAAATAATGAAAGTAAAATTTGGGGCGATCTTTATCGCCCTTATCGTTTTGATCCCCATTTTTTTAGCATATTTTTTTCGAGATCGTTTTTGGGCGACTACTCATTGCTTGAGCATTTTTTTAAGTATCTTTTTATGAGGTATATCCAAGGTACTTTTTGCGGTTGCGGCAGGCGTTTTGGCGCTTAGTCTCGTTATCGCCGTGATTTCTGCGTGGCTGGTGGCGAACTACCGCTTCGCACTCTCACTTTCTTTTGAATATGCCCTCATCCTTCCGTTTGCGATTCCTGCTTATATATTTAGCTTTTGCTACGTCGGGATTATGGATTACGGCGGATATTTTCATCAAATTTTCGGCTTCAGGCTCGAGTTTATGAATATCTACGGAGCGATTTTCGTGCTATCGTTGTCGCTTTATCCTTACATCTATATGTTTGCCAAAAACCTCGTTTAAAAACGCAGTCCGCAGCGATTTACGACGTTTGTAATTTACAAGCTCCCCGGCCTTGCCGTGTTTTTTTTAGGGTTGCCATATTTCTGTCGCGTCCGGCGATCGTGGGCGGAGCGATGCTGGTGCTCATGGAGACGCTTAGCGACTACGGCACGGCTGCGTATTACGGCGTAGAGACTTTTAGCGCGGGTATCTTTAAGCTATGGTTTGATATGGGCGACTCGTACTCCGCATCCGTGCTAGCTGGGCTTTTTGATGATGTTCGTGTTTGTTTTGATGATATTTGAGCACGTTAATAAAAAAACTCTAAAAAAATACAGCTTCTCCACGCACGACACATCCAGTTTACGCAAAAAAAGGAGCTTGGCAAATTCGGCTCGGCGGCGGCGTTTTTTTATGGTGTGCGAGCGTGTTTTGCCTAGCATTTGCCTTTCCTTTTACCTGGCTTTTTGTATTGGAGTATTCACGAGCTAGATAGTTTTAAATGTGAGTTTGTACAGATGGCGGCAATTCGCTTCTGATGGCTGCTGGCGCGGCGATACTCATCACGGCGATTAGCTTTTTTTCCCTAGTTTTTGCGACAAGGCTTATAAAAAAACAAAGCGCTAAACGCCTTTTTGCTAAAAATCCGTCTCGCTAGGGCTACGCGCTGCCTGGCGCTAGTATCGGGCTTTGCGTGATGATAGTTTTTTTGGTTATATTGACCGACTTTCGGCACGCATCTACTTTCGTCCAGTTTTGTGGTGCTGATTTTCGGATACGTCGTGAGGTTTTTGGCGACCTCGATATATGCCGTCGAGAGCGGATACGCCAAGATCCCGGCAAATATCGACGACGCCGCGCTTTTGCTAAACGGCTCGCGGTTAAACTTTGTTTTTCAAAGTGCATTTTCCGCTGCTTCGCCACTTTTTTTCTTTCTCGCTCATCGTCGTTTTTTTATCGATATCATTAAGGAGCTGCCGCTTAGCCTAATTTTGCGGCCTTTGGGCTTTGAGACGCTTAGTATTAGGGCTTTTTTTCTCACGCGAGCGATGAGAGGCTTTACGCTGCGGCTCTGCCGTCGTTTCTCATAGTTTCGATGTCGCTAGTCGCCGTCCTTTGGCTTGAGATAATCTCCAAAAAAACAAGAAAGATAAAAAAATATGGCTGAAATTTTTAAAAAAATCGTAAATTTAAACAAGAAATTTGGAAATTTAGAGGTTTTGAAGGATGTAAATTTAAGCCTTAACGAGGGCGAAATTTTAAGCGTGCTAGGGCGATAGCGGCTGCGGCAAAAGCACGCTTTTGCGTATAATCGCAGGGCTTGAGACACCAAGCGGAGGGCAAATCACCGTCAAAGAGGGCTGCGGCACTGCGATGATGTTTCAGAGCTACGCGCTTTTTTTCCGCATTTAAGCGTTTGTAAAAACGTGGAATCTGCGCTGTGGCGGCTGCCTAGCGCCGAGCGAGCCCAAAGGAGCGCGCAGCTACTGGAGAAATTTAAAAATCTCCGAGCTAAAAAGACAAAAACTCCGGATCACATTTCCGGGCGGTCAAGCACAAAGGACGGCCTTTGCCAGAGCCGTAGCAAACCGCGAAAAAGCTGCTTTTGCTCGACGAGCCCTTCGCTAATCTTGATCGCAACCTAAAAAAAGCGCGCTAAGAGGCGAGCTAAAACAAATGATAAAGGCAAACGGCATTAGCGCGGTCATGGTAACGCACGACAAAGAGGACGCCTTTTTGCTAAGCGACAAAAATCGCGCTGATAAAAGGCGGCAAGGTTTTTGGCTTTCGGCGCGCCTAGGGAGCTGTATTTTCGCCCTGCATCCTACGAAATCGCCTGCTTTTTAGGCGATATGAACCTAATAAACCCGCAGGATGCGCAAAGCCTGCCGGCCGATTTAGAACGTGGCTGGAGCAAAGAAACTTTATGTTTCGTCCGGAGCTAATCATAAGCGGCGAAAAAAATACGAAGCAAACGTAATAGAAGCGAAATTTTTAGGCGCATTTTACGAGCTAAATTTGGACTTTTGCGGGGTCAAACTTTAAAGCCGTCGTTAGTTCAAATTTACAGATTTGCGATAAATTTCAATTTGACCCGGCTTAAATTTGGACGGGCTTAGTATAGTCGCGCGAATTTTTATCGTCTAAATTTGGCTTTGAAACGCAAATTTGACGAATGGCTTAGTCTTGATTGCGGTTTTCGACGTAATCCACTCTCGACCAAGCAAGCACGTAGATAAACCCTAGCGCTAGGTAGATGCCAAGCACCGCAAGCTCGATGGGTAGGGGTCGCGCAGGGCTTTGGTGAGTAAAAGCTTTAGCGCCGCAGCGATAAAAGTGCCGATCACGCAAAGTACCGCGTAGCCTGAAAAATAGGGCGTTTTGCGTTACGGCGCCAAGTTTTAAATGTGTCTTTATCCAAAGCAAAAACGCAAGCACCGCCGTGCCGCAAATGACGAAAAATAGGACCTTGTGCGTGCTGGCGGGAGCGTAGTTTGTGCTAAAGCTTAGCAAAATCATCGCGCTGCTGACTGCGATAAAAATGCGGTAAAGCTTAAACACGCCTCCGCCTGCGAGTTTGTTTACCTTTGATATCGCGCCGTAAAGGCAGATAACGGAGACGAACAACATCGCTACGCGCGCGCTCGTTGCGATATCAAAGAGGCTTTTAGGTAAAAACCATCTCTTGCGAGAGCAAATTTAAAAACAACCAAAAATCCCAGATGCCATACCTAGCGCTCTTGCCGTACTTATGCGCTTTATGAAGTTTTCTTGCACGTTTTGCCTTTTGTTAATTTAATAAAAATTTTACACAAACAAGCTTAGTAATTTTTATTAATTGGCTCAAACAAATTAGTAAAAAAATCTTGGCGTAAAAAAATATAAAAAAAGCGAAGTTGCGAGCTGATAAAAGGCATCGTTTGCGTCAATGTGAGCGCGTAAAATGAAAAGCCTCGAGCGTAAAATATAGTTTATCGTCGTGTAAATTTAGGCAGCGCGCACGAGATGAATAAAAGTCGTAAAGCTCGTAATCTACGCGTCTAATCAATCTAAAATTTAAAAAAATCGGCAGATTTTACGAACTCGCAAATTTTAAAATACATAAAAATTTTACGCACAGTTTTACGTACAGTTCAAATTTTGCCGACAAAAAATTACTTCACCTGCGCGCTGAAAATCTGCGTGATGCTGCTTATTTGCTCGCCATCTATGTCAAATTTCGCCGTTTTCATACGCACACTGTAGAGCGCGTTTAAATTCTCCTCGTTTAAAAACCTCGGCGCTGGGTCCGTAAACGTAGCTAAGATCGTCTTTTAAGATGAGCGTGCGGTCCGCCACCGCAAGGGCGTGGTTTGGCTGATGCGTGGTAAAAACGATGCTCGCGCCGCTTTGCTCCTTGAGATTTACGATGAGGCTTAGCACGCGGTCTTGGTTTTTTTGATATCAAGCGCGCTGGCTGGCTCGTCCAAAAAACAGAATTTCGCTCTTGCTAGCGATCGCTCTGGCAAAGAGCACGAGCTGTTTTTGACCGCCCGAAAGCGAGTTGAAGCGCTTGTTTTTCAGGTGCGAAATTTCAAGGCTCTCAAGCGCGTCCAGGCAGATCTGCACGTCGCGTTTGCTCGGCTTTGAAAAATAGCGAAATATCGCGCGCACGCCCCATCGCCACGATGTCTTGCACGCTGTAATCAAACGCAACGCTAAAGCTTTGCGGTAGGAAGCCACTTTCGCCTGAGTGAAAAAGCTGCCCCTCTTTGAGGCTCAAAATCCCCATCATGCACGACATCAGCGTGCTTTTTGCCCTGACCGTTTAGCCCTAGGATCGCTAGAAATTTGACCGCGCTTTATCTCAAAAACTCACATTTCTAAAAAAAGAATTTGCCCTCTTCGTAGAAAAAAATCCCGCGTCTTTGATCGCGAGCAAGCTACCTTCTGTTCGCATCTGCGCTCCTTTTTAGGAGTATGGCGAATATCGGGCTGCCGATGAGCGCGGAGATGATGCTAAGCGGTACTTCACTAGAGCTTATCGAGCGCGATACGTCGTCGATGGCGAGCATAAAAACGGCTCCCGCGACGAAGCAAGCGGGCATGGAGCGCAAGTGGTCGCTGCTAAATATCATCCTAGCGACATGCGGCACCACGAGGCCGATCCAGCCGATGTTTCCGCTGACGCTGACCTGCGCGGCGACTAGCAGGGTGCAGACGACGAGGATGACCGAGCGCAGCCGCACGATGTTTACGCCGAGCACCTTTAGATCGTCGTCTTCTAGGCTGAGTAGATTAAATCTCCACCGCATCGCGATGAGCGCCGCGACGCAGGGCGCCGAAACGGCAGCGAGCATGACGAGCTTGTCGTAGTCTGCCCGCACGAAGCTACCAAGCAGCCAATAGATGATGTTTGGTAGCACGTCCTCGTTGTCGGCTAGATACTGCACGAGGCTAGTTAGCGCGGCGAAAACGCTGTTTATGGCGATGCCCGCTAGTATGAGCGAAAAGACGTCGCTGCGAGAAACGAATTTGGCGATAAAATAGAGCATAAAAAAAGCGCAGCAAGCCCGAAAAAAAGAAGGCAAAGCCCACGATAAAGTAGGAGCCAAAGCCAAGCATAATGCAAAGCGCGCCGCCAAATGCCGCCGCGGTGCTAACGCCCACGATGTGCGGGCCTACGAGCGGGTTTTTTAAACACCGCCTGAAGCGCGAGGCCGCTAAGCGCCAGTATCCCGCCGCAAAGGCTCGAAAGTAGGGCGCGCGGGATACGGATATCAAGCACGACGCTTTTTGCCGTCTCGTCGGCGGAGGAGCCGAGTAAAGTACTTTACCCGTCTCCTCTAGGGCTCACAGGATACTGCCCGATGCCCAGCGATACCGCAAATAGCAGGACCCAGAGCAGTAGCAGGGCGGAAAAATTTTCATTTATAGCTCGTGCGGTAGAATTTCTGATAAAATTCCTCCACTTTTTTTGTCAAACTCCGCTTCGTCAAAGTGCGTCGGATAGAGCTTCATCGCTAGCCACCACTCGCCAAGCGCCATGGCTTCGGCAGTCGGATAGCCCCACGCTTTGGCGTATTCGGGCATCATGTACTTTTATCCTCTTTGACCGCGCTTAAATGTGCAAGCTGCGGGTTGGATTTAAGCTCGGCGGGCACCTGCGGGTAGCGATCCTGCACGAAGATCATCTGCGGCGCCCACGCTAAAAACTTGCTCGGCAGAGACCTGCTTGTAGCCCTTGATACTCTCCGCTGCGACGTTTTGCGCGCCTGCACGCATAAACATTATGCCCGTGTACTTGCCGCTGCCGTAGGTCGTGAGATCAGGATTTGCCATGTAAACTTTTAGGGTCTTTTTATCCACGATGAAGTCGCTCAATTTAGCCTTTAGCTGCTCTTGCGAGGTTTTGACGAAGCTTATGAGCTCGGCGGCCTCTTTCTCGCGGTTTGCGACCTTGCCAAGAAGCTCTATGCCGTCGTAAAAGCCCTCGGTGTAGGCTGCCTCGTCGTCTTTGAAGGTCGGATTTAGCTTGCTCTTATCGGCGGCGTCGCTGCGCTGAAAGCTAACGGCGATCACGGGGATTTTGAGCTCGCTCATCTTGTCGATGTATTCTTGCGGGATGTAGTTCGTGACGATCACGACGTCGGGCTTTAGCTTAAGCACCGCTTCGTAGTTGATGGCCTTTAGATCGCCCGGGGTCGGCATGTCTTTTAGGCTCGGCGCTAGGCGGATGTAGTTTTTGCCGAGCGACTTTTCCCACGACTCCCTGCACGCCGACAATCTTGTCCAGCGCGTTTAGCTCATTGAGCGCGTTTAGGGCTTTGGTGCTGAAGCACGACTATGCGTTTAACCTCGTCAGGCAGCGTGACGTCGCGACCTAGCTAATCAGTTACGACGCGATCTGCAAAAAGCGAACTCGCGCACAGCGCAAGGGCTAGTGCGAAAGAGTGAAATTTGCTCATGTTTTTTCCTTAAGTTTTTAAATTATATTTATTTATAGGCTTAAAAATTGGTACTTTTAACCAATAAATAAATAGCAGTATATTACAAGAACGGCGATAAATTTAGCATAAATTTACAGATTTTGTTTTGCGGGTAAATTTGAGGGGCGACACTAGTGCCGTTTTTCGACAAAATTTAGCAAAAACGGCTAGTATGGCGGCTGTAATAAAAATTTGGAAATGTATAAATTTTAAGGCTGTATAGGAATGATATTTTTGATCCTGATCCAAGCCGCTAGTTCGCAAAGCTGGATCTAGAGCGCTATCGTAAGCAGCGTATATGGAGATACCAAACCGTTAAGGGACGGAATATCGATAAACTGAAGCGCTGTGCACATAAAGGCTAAACCTGAGTAGATGTAGGGAGTACTGTTCTGCGCTGCGGCATACCCTACCGCGCTAAAACTGACATAATTTATCGAATGCAAAGCCATAGATAACCATAAAATCGCTAGTAGCGCCGCCGTGACTAGTGCGGAGGAAGTTCTCGTAAAAAAAGTTTGCTTGCGGAGAGTTTGGAAATTTGTCTAGCGGCAAGAAGCCCTAAAGACCATTGACGCTAGAAAGACAAGGCAAATAAAAAATACGGCGGTCAAAAATCCAGCTAGCGAGACGCGGCTGCAAAATTCGCACAAGATCCAAATAGACATATAGCCGCCGATTAGTAAAATATTAGAAGCTATGCCGCGAAAGTTTTTATCTCGGCTAGGGAAGTTTATGATTTATCTTTGCGCCTTTAGATTTTTTTAAATTTATAACTGGTTCTATATGTCGAATAGCTGTAAAAAAAGAGGGCTAAAATTTAACCCTCTATGTAGTTTTTGAGTTTTCTACCGACTTTTGGGTGTTTTAGTTTTTTTGATGGCAGAACTTTCGATCTGGCGGACGCGCTCGCGGGTTACGTTTAGCTCCTTGCCTATCTCTTCTAGCGTGCGGTCGCTCTCGTCGTCGAGTAGGCCAAACCTCATCCTGATGACGGCTTTTTTTCGCGCTCGTTTAGCTGATCTAGGGACCTCGTCTATCTGCTCTTTTTAGGTCGTTTTTTTAGGATGTGATCCATAGGGCTTAGAGAGCTTCTATCCTCGACGAAATCTCCAAATTTACCGTCGTCTTCATTGCCGATAGGGGCTTCTAGACTGATAGGCTCTTTTGTGATTTTGATGACCTGTTTTATCTTGTCCGCGCTTAGTCCGACCTCGGCTGCGATTACGTTTATATCCGGCTCTTTGCCTTCTTCTTGTAGGTATTTTCGGTTGATTTTGTTGATACGGTTTATCGTTTCTATCATATGGATAGGGATGCGTATCGTACGGGCCTGATCGGCGATAGCACGGCTGATAGCTTGGCGTATCCACCACGTCGCGTAAGTAGAAAATTTATACCCTTTTTTTATACTCAAATTTATCGACCGCTTTCATGAGCCCGATGTTGCCCTCTTGGATCAGGGTCTAAAAAAACGGCAAACCGCGGTTCGTGTAGCGCTTGGCGATGCTTACGACTAGGCGTAATTTGATTTTTGCCATCCTGGCTTTTTGCTTCGTCGGATATCTTTTTGCCGCGTTTGATCTGCTCTGTAAATTTTCCTTTAAAAAGTATCGGATCGAGGTTAAATCCGCTCTTGCTTGCTTCCTTGGTCGCAAATAGCTTTTTGATCTCCACGTAGGTTGATACCATCGTAGCCTCGGGCACTCGCGCGATTATATCTTCTTTGCTGAGCTTGATGATATCTTTTTAGGATCGACTTGTGATTTTTTTCTTTAGCTCGTCGCTAAACATAGGTAGCTTATACTCGAGTCTTTTTAGCTCTCTGTCAAATTCATCATCGCTCTTTAGCGCTGTTTCCATAGACTTTACGATCTCGGTTATGAGCTTGCTCGTCGGACCTAGATCCATTAGTTTGTCTTTTGTAAAATTTTTTCTTTTTTTAAATGCGAGCGTAAAGCTTGGCTGAAATTCATCCTCTATCTCGGCGTCATTTTTGTTTATTTGCCGTCTTTAACCACTCTTTTTTTTGGCTTTTTTTCGAGCGCTTTAAAACTTTCGATTACTTTTTTTCGGCTCGTTTGTCGTCTTTTTTTATTGTGTTTTTTTGGCTTGGCTTCTTTCTCTTCGCCTTCCTCGACATCATCCTCGACTTCTTCGTTTTCTTCCTCTTCTTCGACCTCTTCGCTACCTTCCTCGCCTTCGTCGTCAAAGCTTCTAAAAAGCTCTTTTACGCGGCGTTCGCGGTTGATGAGAGGTTCTTTGTAGTCAAGAATAAAAATCGATAAGGTATGGTACCGAGCAAAACGCGTCGATGATGATATCTTCGCCAAGCTCGATTTTTTTGCTGATTTCTACTTCTTCCTCTTTGGTTAGTAGTGCGATTTGACCCATTTCGCGTAGGTACATACGCACGGGACTATCCGAGCGCGACCACTCGAGTAGATCCGTTTCGCTGGCGAGATCAAATTCTTCCTCTAGATTGTCGTCGGCTAGTTTTGCTAGTTCCTCGCGACGCTTCTTAGCATCTTCGATGTTGCGCATTTTTGCGATTTCAGCCGAGGTTATGAGCTGGACTTTATTTTCTTTTTGCCAGTGATTCTAGTTTTTTTTGCTATCGCTGCCGTCGGCGCTTTGTCTAGAAAAGTTTAACAAGTTTTTTTCGTAAGTGATATAGCCTTTGGCATTTTTCTTTGAAAAAGCTCTTCTATTAGCGACAATGCCTCTTTTTGCGGTACTCATTCGGGATTCCTTCTTTTTGTAGAAAACGAGGATTATACCCAAACTTCTTTAAATATTAATAAAAAAATACGATTATTCGGGCATTTTTTTACATAAGCTAAATTTGCTGAAAAATTTTATTAAATTTAATTTGGAACGAAAGTTGCTAATGTTGTCAGAAAAAAATGCGATAAATCGCGTCAAATTTGTAAAAAAATAAAAACAATGAGGCGAAGTATCGTGAGGTGGATTTGAATGTCGTGAAGCTAGAAATTTTGCGTAGGCTAGGGCGGAGTGGCCTGCCGAGTTCAAATTTTAGCAAACCCATTCAAAGACGCTCACGAGATAAGCCGCTCAAATAAGGAAAAAGTAAATGAACAACGGCTACTATCAAGCAACCGGCGCCATGGTGACGCAGTTTAATCGCCTGAGACGTCATCGCAAACAACCTAGCGAACATAAACACCATCGGTTTTAAACGCGACGACGTCGTAGTCGGGGATTTTGAGAGGATTTTTAAAAGAGTACCGCGACGAGCTACCGATAGAAAAATCACACGAAAGACGCGGCTAAATTTCTAAATAGGACCATTGATAGAGTGCCGCACATTTCCGGAACAATACGTCGATTTTAGCCAGGGCGGGCTTAAATTTCCAAACAACGACCTTGACTTTGCGATGAAGCGAGAGGATCTGTTTTTCCTAGTCGAAGTAAAAGCCAGGCGATGTGCGTCTAACCAAAAAAACGGCTCGTTTAACCTCGACGAGGACGGATTTTTGGTAACAAAAGAGGGTTATAAAGTGCTGCCGAGCGATTATTTTACGAATAATTTTCAAGGTATCCAAATCCCGCAGGGAGAGCGCTTTTTCTGCTGATAAAAAAACGGCAATCTCTACTCAAACGAGGAGCCGCTAGCTAGGGCTTTATATCGCGCAGCCAAAAGAGATACGAAATCTAACAAAAGAGGGCGATAATCTCTATGTTTTGCCGAATTTAAAGGAGCTTGAAGACGTGGGCGGCGAGATAGACGCGGTCGCGTGGAAATACACTCAAATCTCCAACGTAAACGCCGTAACCGAGATGGTCGGACTCATCGAGACGCAGCGCTTTGTCGAGATGTATCAAAAGCGTGATGACGTCGCATATGGATGATCTAAATCAGGAAGCTATAAGTAAGCTCGCTAACACGAAAGTCTCAAATTTAGCGTCATCTCTTTGACGTATTTGCGAGAGATTTATTTTTTTACTCGAGGCGACAGGCTACATGCCTAGTCTTGCTAGTAAAAATTTGCACGACTCGCAAATCCGTTTAAAGATATTTCCGCTAAGGTTTTTTTAAATTTTAATAAACACAAATCGCTATGCATTAAAAACCCCTGCCGCTAATATAAATTCAAAAATACTTCTGCCAAAAATATTTTCAGTTTTTTTCCCAAAATTGCAAATTTGGAACGCCTTTTGCTAAACAGTTTAAGAAATGCGAGAAATCGCGCCGAATTTGCGAATTTTAGACGTTTGCCCGACATAAAAAAACAGTCGGCGACGGTTTTACGCAAAAAGCGTAAATTTAAGACTGCAATTTGGAATATTTTTTTGCAATGGTAAAAAAAGCGATGAGCTGCTTATTAGGTGCATAAAGATAAGCGGCAGTAGCTTGAGATGGAGACTAGGCGGTTTTTGCGAGGCGAGGGCGCGTATATATGATACGTAACCGAAGCTGAGGAAAAAACCAACGAAGTATACGCTCAAGATACAACGCGCTAAGAAAGGAAAGCACGAAAATGATGAGGTCTATTTATTCTGCCGCCACCGGCATGATCGCCCAGCAAACCCAGATTGACGTTACGTCGCACAACATCGCAAACGTAAACACCATCGGCTACAAGAAAAAAACCGCGCCGAGTTTGCCGATCTGATGTATCAGGTCATGGAGTATGCAGGTACGGCAACCAGCGCCACAACGAAAAAGCCCGACGGGTATCGAGGTGGGTCTGGGCGCGCGTCCGACGGCGATAACGAAGATATTTTCGCAAGGTTATTTTAAAGAAACGAGCAACAACCTCGATATGGTTATCGCTGGCAACGGCTTTTTCCAGGTGCAGCTTCCAGACGGCACGACGGCGTATACTAGAAACGGCGCCTTTAAGCTAGATAGCGAAGGCACGATCGTAAACTCTGACGGCTATGTGCTTCAGCCGCAGATGACTATCCCGGCTGATGCCACGCAGGTTTCAGTCGGCACTGACGGCACCGTCTCCGTGCTGCAGCCTGGCAACACCGAGATGACGCAGGTGGGCCGCATCGAGCTAGCAAACTTCATAAACCCGGCAGGCCTACACTCTATGGGCGACAACCTCTATTTGCCTACGGGATCTAGCGGCGAGGTCGTGGTCGGCACGGCCGGTCTTGACGGTCTGGGTACGATCAGGCAGGGGGTTTGTCGAGATGAGTAACGTGCAGCTAGTCGAAGAGATGACCGACCTCATCACTGGTCAGCGCGCGTATGAGGCAAACTCAAAGGCGATCACGACGAGCGATGATATGCTCTCTATCGTAAATAGCCTAAAGAGATAGCCTAAAAGTAGGCTAAATTTGACGCCGCTCGGTCTTTTTAAATTTACAACTTTGACTGACTAGGCGGCTTTTTAGATTGCGGTAAAAAAACGGCTAAATGTAGCTAAATTTCTAGCCGTTTCGTAGCGGTTTTTACTTGAAGTCGTTGTTTATTTTATGATTTTTTTGGTTTGCCGATCGAGTATTTAAATCTAAGCCAAACATCAAGTGCAGACGGGTTAATTTGATTATTTGGCGATTATTCTAAAAAAATCTGCTTATCGTCAGCCGATCCTTCAAATTTCTACTCAAATTCCCGGTCTTTATCCTACATTTACTAAATTTCTAGCTATCATCGCGCTTTTTATTAAGGAAAATATTTTGCATTTTAGTTACGTTTTTTTAAGCTTAGCATTCCCATTTTTTTATGGGCTATTTTTCCCCTCGGCGTCGCTTTTTGGGATACTGGCTAAAAGCATGGGCGTTAGCGCATTTATCGCCATCTCTCTTAGTACGCTGGCATACGGCGGCGCGGCGCAGTTTATGATGCTCTCGCTTTTTAGCGCTGGCACGGGGCTTTTTAGAGGTTTTTTTATCGTGAGCTACCTCGTAAATTTACGCCATACTTTTTTTATGGACTCGCGCTTTTAAAAGAGTACAAAGATCTCACATTTCGCCTTTTTAATATCGCGACTCTCACGGACGAAACCTTTGCGATATTTAAGGCGCTTAAGATTGCGGACGCGGCGGAGCGTAGCTATGTTTTTACGCGTTTAAATTTGCTCTCGTGGTTTTACTGGGCGGCGGGTACGGCGGTCGGATGCCCTAGCCGGCGAGCTTATTAGGGTCGATACGAGCGGGCTTGAGTTTAGCTTGACGGCGCTTTTTATCGTGATTGTGATGGAGATGTTTAAAAAAACGATAAGAACTATAAAGTGCTGGGTGCTGCGTCCTTGTTTGGAGTCGCCGGCGTAGCGCTCATGCCTGCTAAAGCGATGCTGGTAGGCTCGATGGCGCTTTGCTTTATTTTTATTTTAGTTTTTAAGGATAAGCTTTGATAGGCGTGAGTTCTAGCGAGTGGATGATATTCGCCGCCGTTTTGCTAAGCGCGTTTGCGACCTTTTTGACGCGTGCCGCGCCGTTTTACGTCATCAAAAACTATAAACCGCGTCCGTGGCTAACGGCCGTGGAGCAACACATGGGACTGATGATAATGGTCGTCTTAGTGTGCTACGGGCTAAAGGACATCACATTTGACGTTTATCCGTACGGACTAAACGAAGCGCTAGCCGTTTTTAGCGCGGTTTTGATTCATCTAGAAATTTAAAAAATACCTTGCTTAGCATCGCGGCTTCGACGGCGATATATATGACGCTTATTAGAATTATTTAACTGAAAATAAAAAAATTAAGAATTAATAATAAATTTAAGTAATAAACGCTAAAAATCCTAGTAACATCTCAATACAAGGAGCAAAACATGCGTTTTGCGGTAAAGGCGGCGATTTTTCATGCTTTTTAGGAGCGACTTTGGCTTTTGCTAAGCCTACTATTTACATTTTGGCAACTGGCGGCACGATAGCCGGCAGCGGCTCTGGTGCTCTTGATACGAGCTATACCTCCGGAACCGTTACGGTCGATAAACTGATCGCCGCGGTACCTGAAATCAACAAAATAGCGACCATCAAAGGCGAGCAGATCTCAAACATCGGCTCTCAAGAGATGAACAACGAAGTTTGGTTTAAGCTCGCAAACAGAGTAAACGAGCTACTAACTAGCGGCAAGGCCGACGGCGTCGTCATCACGCACGGAACGGATACGATGGAGGAGACGGCGTATTTTCTAAACTTTAGTCGTCAAAAGCGATAAACCTATCGTTATGGTCGGCGCTATGAGAAACAGCGGCTCGCTAAGCGCGGACGGCCCTCTAAATATCTTTAACGCCGTAAATGTCGCGATGAGTAAAAGAAGCCGCAGGCAAGGGTGTAGTAGTCGTGATGAACGACGAGATCCATGCGGCTAGAGAGGTAACTAAAACCAACACTACCGCGGTCGATACATTTAAATCTCCAAACAGCGGCAAGATCGGCACCGTGTTTTTACGGCAACGTCAATTTATATGAATCCGGTTCGCAAACACACCGTAAATTCGGCATTTGACATCACGAAGATCAAAGAGCTTCCAAGAGTAGATATCATCTACAGTCACTCAAACGACAACCCGGACTTCGTAAACGTAGCCGTGAAAAACGGAGCTAAAGGCATTATAAATGCGGGCATGGGTAACGGAAATCCATTCCCAAGCGCGCTTGAGGCTCTAGGCGAAGCAGTCAAAGCCGGCGTAGTAGTCGTGCGCGACTCACGCGTAGGCAGCGGCGAGACCACGCTAAACGGCGAGGTAGACGACGGCAAATACGGTTTTTTAGCTAGCGACAACCTAAACGCGCAAAAAGCCAGAGTGCTCTTGATGCTTGCGCTTACGCAAACAACGGATAAGGTCAAGATCCAGGAGCTTTTTCTGACTCACTAAGCGCGGCGTCTCGCGAGTGCTTTTTGAGAGAGCTAGTAAAATTTTGGCTCGATGAACTATGGTGTTCTATCTGCGCCAAAATTTTACGTCGCAACTCTCTTCGCTTTGGCGTTACGAGCAGGGCGAAGCAAAAAATCATCTCGCGATATTTGCACTTATTTAATATTACGGCGGATTTGCTAAATGTGCGATCCGCCGTCTCTTTTTACAATTTTTTTACTACGATGAATTTGATTTCAATTTGAGCTCAAATTTGAAGATACTTTACGCACAACTTAGCTGTAATTGCCCTGTTAGCACCACAAAACTAGCAAAAGGAGCACAAAATGAAAAAAATTTCTACTCATCCTCACAAATCAGCCCTATAACGGCACGGACAACGCGTATAACGCATTGCGGCTAGCAGGAGCGCTCAAAAATAGTGGCGAATACGTCAGGATATTTCTGATGAACGACGCTGTCGATCTCGCGCGAAATAGTACGCAAAAGCCAGAAAACTACGACTTTGACCTCGTGGCAAAGCTAAAAGAACTACACGCAAACGGCGTAGCGCTAAAAGTCTGCGGCAGCTGCGAGACTAGGTGCGGGCTGCACGCGGGCGAACCGTACTTTGATAGCGAGATAAAAGGCAGCATGGATATCCTAGCCGGCTGGGTAGCGGAGTGCGATCAGGTGATGACTTTTTAGCCTGCTGTTAGCGTTAAATTTGAGATTTTTTAAGGAGCAAAAATGGGAATGAGCGCGCACTACTACGCCTATGCGCAAGACGTTATCGAGGCGATCAAAAAAACGGCGGCGGCGATGATGTCGAGACGCTGGACGAATACGACCTGGATAAAATGTGGGACGCGATGCATAAAAACGCTAACTGGCAAAAAAATATGTTTGAGGCGATGAGTGCGGGCGAGATTTTTTTGCTACGCCAAATCCACTTAGTTGGGCGATTTTTCGGACGTGGCATGGCTGGCGAGGAAGGAAGCGAGGCGATATCTTACGTGGACGCAGATGACGTAAAAACCGTAGCTAAAGCGATGTCTGATACCGATATCGGCGCGCTTTTAGCAAACGTAGATTTTGCAGGGATCGGCGCGGCTGGTACCTATCCCGAGATATGGGAGTATGAGAGCGAATTTGAGGATATCAAAACCGAGCTAAAAGAGCATTTTAACGGGCTTTTGAGTTTTTTTATCAAAAATGCTGCCGACAAAGGGCTTGGCGTACTGATCGTAATAGCCTACAATTTATGCGGCAAACCCCGTTAGGCGCTTTGGCTACGGCGGAGCCGCTTTTGGGATAATTTTAAACCTGCATCTATAAAGTTAAATTTGCGGAGCGTAAATTTACGAGGCTATTTGCTAAATTTACGCTCCGCCGCTCTAAAAAAACGCAAACAAATGCCGCCGCCAAATCCGCTAAACTTACGCACCCGCGCATAACAAATCACATTTCCGCTGCGATGCAAAAAACAAAAAAACGACGACTGAAGTAAAATTTACTACATTTCCACCGTTTGGCCGCCGTTTTTTTATTTTAAATTTATAAAATTTGATTTACTATTTCTTCAAAATTTAAGGCCCATTATGAACTACCTGCTTTTTATCGTTACCTTTTTTTCCGATTAGCCTGATGCCCGGTATCAACATGACCTACGCGATGAGTATCGGCATGAGTCTAGGGCTACGTGCGCGCGCTACCGATGATGGCAGGACAGCTCACATCTTTAGCTTTCGTGGGGATTTGCTGTATGCTGGGCGTTGGCGCTGTTTTTGGCGCATTACAGCTTCGCGTTTAAGGCTCTAAATATCATCGCAGGCCTTTATCTACTATATCTTGGCGCTATGCTGTTTTTTAGCAAGGGGCATCTTAGCATCACGAAGGTTACGCAGCTGCCGAGCAAAAAGCAGATGTTTATAAATGGCGCCGTAGTCTGCATCTCAAACCCAAAGACATGGATTTTTTTCTATCGGCTTTGTTGCCGACTTTTTGGACGCGAACGATCCTTTTAGCTTGCCGCGCATGCTCTCCATCACGGTTACGCTCGTTTTTTTATCGAGTTTTGCTCGCTTAGCCTCTATGCGCTGGGCGGAGCGATACTAAAGAAATTTTTACAAACTCATCTGCGACTTTTAGAGATTTTTACGGCCGCCATCATCTGCGTCATCGGCGTTTTGATGATGCTTCGCCAATTTACCCGCCGAATTCTAGTTAAAGTTTGATAAAATAGGACAGAAATTTATCGCCTTGCCCGTTAAATTCGGGGCAAAGTTTAAGGAAAGTAAATGTTTAAAATTTTAGTCGCCGAGGATGACGAGAAATTTAAATAAAATCATCTGCCCTAAAAGCTCGCTCAGGAGGGCTTTTTCGCCGCTTGCGGCTTTTTGACGGAGAGCTGGCTTTGCAGCTACTAGAGAGCGAGCGCGCCGATCTTGTCGTCGCCCGATATCATGATGCCGGGGCTTAGCGGATACGAGCTAACCAAGCAAATCAAACTGCTAGACGAGTCGCTACCGGTGCTGATGATAACGGCAAAAAAAGCGGCATGGATGGCATGGAGAAGGGATTTGTCACGGGGGCTGACGACTATATGAGCAAGCCTTTAAATTTAAAGGAGTTGATTTTACGCATAAATGCGCTTTTGCGCCGAGCCAAGATCGCTAGCGGCAAGCGGCTGAGGTTTAAAAAAACTCCGAGCTCGACTATACGGCCCTTAGCCTGAAAAATTGGCGGCGAGGCCGTGGAACTCGCGCCAAAAGAGTTTTATCTACTCTTTTTACTGCTCTCAAATCCTGGCAAAATTTTTCACTCGTCTTGAAATCATGCAAGAGATCTGGGGCTACGACACGGATAGCGACGAGCGTGCAGTCGATACGCACGTAAAAAAGCTACGCCGCAAGCTAGAAAAACTGCACGGACTTTGAGATAGCTACGGTGCGCGGCATCGGCTACAAGGGCGAAATGTACGAGTGAGGGGCGGGGGAGATAAAGTGAAAATTTTAAAAAGCTATTTTTCGCGGCGGCATCGGCGGTTTGCTATCTAAACTCGGCCGTTTTTACCAGAAAGTGACTGGAGCAAAAAGGATCTAAAAGGCGAGGTCAAAAAGCATGACGTCTACGGAGTACGAATACTCTATAGACGGCTCCGGCGCGCTAGAAAATACGCGCGTGAAGCGGACTGAGTTTAACGAAAACGGCTATATAGTGCAAGAAACCGAACACATAAACGGCGTGCCAAACAGCTCGGTTTTGTTTGAGTACGGCAAAGACGGGCTAATCCGCAAAAAATACCAAGATAGCGCCGTTTATCTCTACGAATACGAATTTGACGGCGAAAAATTTAGTCGCGACGGCCAAAGAGCAGCACGTGGAGGATAGATTTTACCCGCGCACGGAGAAAACTACCTACGGCAAGGACGGCAAAATGATCGCTCGGGCTGTGTATTCGGGCAGGGAACTAGTGATAGACGATAGCTACGTCTACGACGAAAAGGGTGTTTTAACGCGGATAGAAGATAATATGGAGCCGCGGCACGGCATAGAGATAAGCTTCGAGCGCAAGTCAAACGGCGAATATGAAAAAATCACGCAAGCCCCGAACTCAAAATGGGTTTATTACTACGCCGCAAACGGCGACGAGATGGAGTATACATCGGTAAATTACTTCGGCTCCGAGGCAAAAAAATCTGGCAAATTTTGCAGTTTAAAAGACATAACCAGGGACGAGCGGGGAATGTGACGCGTAAAACCTCGGTCACATTAAGCCCGCGGACAAATACTACGAAAAACGGCGACATAAAAGAGATCGGTCTATACAAAAAAATGGAAATAAAAATATGAATATTACGCAAAAATAAGAAAAAAATACCTAATCAGTCTCAAAACCTACACCGCGGCGATGTTTATCTTCGTCTTTTTGCGCGCTTTGCGTCGCGGCGTCGGCGGCAATCCTGGCTTACGAGCGGATATTTGAGATGAAGCTGGGGATGTTTTGGGGCATTATCAGCTTTTTGCGCGATCGTGATGGGTGCGGGCGGAGCGATATTTTACGCGGTATCGGCCTATTTTTTTGCGGTATGTCGAGAGCTTTAAGCAAGCGGCCGGCAAGATCGCTAGAGGTGACTTCGCCGTTAGAGTCGCGCGCAAGAACTGCAAACGCGGCACGGATAGCGAGTACCTGCACGAGCTAGACGAGCTAGCGGCAAATATAATTTGACCGCGGCGGCGCTAGAAAAAAATGGACTACATGCAAAAGGACTTCGTCTCAAACGTCTCGCACGAGCTAAAAAAACGCCTCTAAGCGTCATCAGTGGCTACTGCGAGATCGCGCAGGACGAGACGAACAAAGCGCGCAGAAACGAGTATCTAGGGTTTCATAAAAGAGCAAGCAAACTCGCTAAGTAGGCTGTGCGAGGACATGCTGCTACTATCGCGTTTAGATAGTCAAGCGGGCGTAAATTTGAGACGAAAACGTGCGCGTAGACGAGCAGCTACGAAAGGCCGCGGCGATGCTGATGCAAAAAGTACGATGGGCGGGAGTTTGATCTGGATCTGGCTGCCGTAACTGTGCGAAGCAACGCCTCGATGCTAGCGCAAATTTGGATAAATTTGATGGATAACGCGCTAAAGTACTCTGCCGCAGGCGTCGGCGTGAGCTGCCGCGAAGAGGGCGGACGGCTTATCGTGCGCATTAGCGACAAGGGGGCAGGCATCGAGGCAAAAAGCTAGAAAAAAATCTACGATAAATTTTATCAATGCGAGGAGTCGCACAAGGGCAAAGGTAGCGGCCTGGGGCTATCTATCGTGCGGCGTATCGTTCATCTTTTAGGCGGAGAGATAAGTTATGAAAGCGAGCCAGGACGCGGTACGACCGTGAACGTAAAGATCCAAAAACGCGCGTAAATGTGAGGCAAAGCGCGGCTAAATTTGATTACCCGTGTGCTTTTGTGGCGGGTAAATTGACTCTCAGGCTCGGCTGATTTCGCGGCAAATTTTACTTGCGGGCGCGAATTGACGAAATAAGCATCAATTTAAAGCCAATTTTTAAAAAAAGTCATACAAAGGACACATTGAGGACACAAAAGGTCATTATAATTCTCTAAAAAAATAAAGGAGAAAAAAAGATGAAAGATTCTGCAGTAACTCACGTAACTATGGCTATTGGAGCCGTGCTTTGGGGCTGTCTAACCGCAGCGGTGGTTTTGTTTTAACGGGAAAAAAACGTAAAAACAAAAAAATCTACGGACGAGTATCGCGGCAAGCGGCTCGCAAAGCACGGCGATAGCTCGTCCTTCTTCTAAATTAAATTTAACCGAAATCCCGCACCACTTTAAAAAAACTTAGCTTTTATAGCCGCTCAAATTTGCTCAGTTTGTTTCAAATTTCCTGCTCGGCGAGCTTGTTTTTTTATAAACGTTTAAAATTTGACTCGCAAGCCAAACCGCTGCCAATTTGAACTTAAAGTTTACACGTTCTAACCGCTAGCCGCCGAGTTTTGATTGTTTATTTAGCTTCTTTTTGGATAAAATCGCCCAGTTTAATCTTAAGGCAAATCATGAAACAAGCAAAAGTCTGGAAATTCGGCGACAATATCGACACCGACATCATCATAGCCGCGCGCTATCTCAACACATCCGACGAAAAAAATCTTGGCCACTCACATCATGGAGGACGCAGATCCTGGATTTAGCAAAAAAATCTCCGCGGGCGACGTCATCGTAGCGGGCGAGTACTTTCGGCTGCGGCAGCTCGCGCGAGCACGCCCTTTGGCGCTTAAGGCCGCAGGCATCGGCGCTGTGATAGCCGAGAGCTTTGCTAGGATTTTTTTATAGAAACAGCTTTAACACGGGGCTTTTGATACTAGAAATCAAAGAAACAGACGAGATAAACGCCGGCGACGAGCTAAAAAAATCGACGTGGATAACGGCGTGGTCGTAAATCTAACGAGCGGCAAAGAGTATACATTTAGCCCGATACCGCCGTTTATGCAAGAGCTTTTTAAAAAGCGGCGGCCTCATAGAATACGCCAAAAACAAGGATATAAAATGGCTAAAAATGTATAACATAGCGGTGATAAAAGGCGACGGCATCGGTCCTGAGATAGTGGATGAGGCGATAAAGGCGCTAGATGCGGCTAGCGCGGAGTTTGGTTTCGAGCTTAGCTATAACTATTACCTGATGGGCGGTGCTGCGATTGACGTATTTGGCGAGCCTTTGCCCTAGCGAGACGCTAAACGGCGCGCTAAACTCGGATGCGGTGCTTTTTGGCGCTATAGGCGGGCCTAAATGGGACGGCTTGCCGCGTCATCTGCGCCCTGAAAGCGGGCTTTTGAAGCTACGAAAAGGGCTTGGCGCGTATGCAAATTTGCGCCCCGCGATGATATTTGACGAGCTGGTGGACGCTAGCACGCTAAAGCCGTCAGTCCTTCAGGGTGTCGATTTTATCGTGGTTCGCGAGCTAACCGGCGGGATATACTTCGGTCAGCCGCGTGAGAAAAAAAGAAAACAGCGCCTACAACACTATGACCTACACGAGCGAGGAGATCGAGCGTATCGCAAAGGTCGGATTTGAAACCGCGATGAAGCGCAAAAAACGCGTCTGCATGGTCGATAAGGCAAACGTGCTTGAAACCAGCCAGCTGTGGCGCGAGGTCACGAGCGAGGTCGCAAAGAGCTATCCGGAGGTAAATTTGGAGTTTATGTACGTCGATAACGCGGCGATGCAGCTGGTGCGCGCGCCTAGTAAATTTGACGTGATTTTGACGGAAAAATCTCTTCGGCGATATCCTAAGCGACGAGGCTAGCATGGTGTGCGGCTCGATCGGACTCCCTGCCAAGTGCCAGCATCGGGGGCAAGGTAGGCATCTACGAGCCTATCCACGGCAGCGCGCCTGATATTGCTGGGCAGGGGCATCGCAAACCCGGTCGCTACGATACTAAGCGCTGCGATGATGCTTAGGGTATTCATTCGGCGAAAATGCGGCTGCGCAAGCGATCGAAAAACGCCGTAAAAGCCGCGCTCGCGCAAGGATACAGGACGAAGGATATAGCGCAATTTGACGCTAAAAGAATTTGCACTACGAGCGAAATGGGCAGTATCGTAGCCTCGCTCGTAAAAAAAGCGTAAAGATGAAAGATACGATTACCGAAGCCCCTAATCTACGAGGCTCAAGGGCTAAAAGACGACGCGCTGATAGTTTATAAAAAAACATCCCTAAAGCGCGAGCCTGCAAACGCTGCCGCGATCGCCGCGATAAGGCGTCTAAGCGGCCTTAGCAGGAAAAAAACGGGCGTGAACGAGCAGATGCGTGATTTTTTTCGTCAAGATGAAAACGGACGAAGAAATAACCGAATTTAAAAAGGTGGCTGATAAAAACTATGAAACTAGAAGAAATAGCAAAAAAATGGCGATAGACGAGGTGGCGATGGAGCTAGAGCGAATGGGCGCCGCGCAGGAAAAGCTTGGTCTCGGAGGCTGAAAAACGCGGCAATTGGCGAGCGTTCCGACCTCAAGCGGCGATGTACGTTTAACCAACGCCGCAGGCCTTGCAAATGTAGTCGGCGAGATAAGCGTAGCGGACGAGGCTAGCGAGTTTGAAGCCGTTTTAGAAAGCGCGGCAAACTCGCAAAAACGTTGCTTCCGAATTTGACGGAGTAGAGGAGGTCGCCATGACCGCTACCCCGCAAAAAGCCTTTGAAGTCGAGGTTGCGAATTTTACGGGCGAGGAGATATTTCTAAAAAAACTTAAAAGAGCGCGTTTTGGTGCTTTTTGAGGGGCTAAATGCGACAAGTGAGGAAAACCTAAAAGACAGGCTCTCGCTCACGCTTAAATTTCTTTAGAAATTCGTACTGGCAAATGTCGAAAAATCGGCTCGAAAAATCTGCAAAAAAATAAAAAAATCTAAAATGGCTGCGAGATTTTCTAGCACCCCACACCAAGCGCGCGTATATCGTCGGTGGCTGCGTTCGCGACGCGATGCTGGGTAAAAAAATCTCCGACTTTGACGTTGAAATGTACGGTATCGACCCTGCTAAATTTGACGCTCTGATGGCGCAAATCGGCGCTTGCGGCGTGGGCAAAAACTACTTCGTTTATAAATTTAAAAACTTCGACCTTTCTTTGCCGCGAACCGAAAACAAAACGGGCGAGGGTCATAAAGCATTTGAGGTCGCCTATACGGACGACGAACGTGCGGCATCTTTGCGCCGAGACTTTACTGTAAATGCGATGATGATAAATATTTTTTTGACGGCTCGTTTTTGGACTTTTACGGCGGCGAGAGCGACCTAAAGCGAGGCATCTTGCGCCATATCGACGATGAAAAATTCGCCGAAGATAGTCTGCGCGTACTGCGGGCGGTGCAGTTTAGCGCGCGGCTAAATTTCCGTATCGCGCGCGAGAGTTCGGGGCTGATGAAGCGCCTAAGTATCAGCGATCTTAGCCGCGAGCGCATAAACGGCGAGCTGATGAAGCTTTTTGGCGCCATTCAAGAGGTCGGCTTTTTGTATCTTTATAAACTAGGGCTTTTGGGTAAATTTACCGGGTTAAATTTGAGCCGAGCCGAGGCGGAAAGATTTGCCGCAAAACTAAAAAAAGCGCGGTCAAATTCTCGCCCAAACAAAACGGCAAAAAAAGACGAGCGCGAGTTTTTGTATCTTTTAAACGGCTATTTCGGCATTAAAAATTTTTACGATTTAGGACTGCCTAAAAGCTTTGAAGCCTGCGTAAAAGAGCCGTTTTTTTGCTGGTCGTCCGAGCGACAAAGACTTGCTAAAAATCGCCCTAGATAAACCACTAAAAAAAGCTGGCTCGGGCTTAACTTGCCTAGCCTAATAAAAAAAGAGCTAAAGAAATTTAGGCGTTTATGAGGCTAAATTTGAGCCCGCTATCGATACGGCGGAGATTTTAAAGCAAGGCTTTAAAGGAGCTGCGATCGGTACTGAGATAAGGCACAGGCAGGATCTAGCGATAGATAGATTTCTAAACGAAAAGTCAAGCTCGGCTAAAAATTAACCTAGTTAAAAGCGCAAATTGGCTAAAAATCAAGCCCTATTTTAAAGAGGCGAAAGTGGAAAAAAATCTCAAATATAAATTTTTCAAAAATAAAAAGTATTCTTTTTAGTATAAGTTTTGCAAAAAGCCTCAAATTTGAGCGACTCGACAAGTACTTTTTTTGGCTTTTTAAAACGCAGGCTAAGGCGGCTTTTTAAATGTTCAACATCGTCCTAGTTCATCCTCAAATTCCCCAAAATACGGGCTCGATCGGGCGCATGTGCGTAAATGCTAATCTTAAGCTTCATATAATCAAACCGACCGTTTTTTTGACATCAGCGAAAAAGACCGTTAGGCGCGCGGGGCTTGATTACTGGGCGCGGTTAAATCCCGTTATTTGGGAGAGTTTGGACGAGTTTTTACGCGCAAACGCCGCTTACGAGGATAGATTTTTTTACGCGACGACGAAGGCGCACAATTTTACTTTGAAGCGGAGTTTAAAAAGGGCGACTTTTTTTGTTTTTTTGGCGGCGAAAGTACGGGCCTACCTATGGAGCTGATGGAGCGAAATTTCGTAAACGCGATCAAAATCCCGATGGGCGAGCATGGTAGAAGCTTAAATTTAGCCACGAGTGCGGGCATCGTCGCGTATGAGGCTATCAGGCAAAATTTCGCCCAGTCGGGCCTTGGAAACGCGATATGAAATGTGCGGCAAATAGGCTCTTTGCGCTCGTTTTTTTCGGCTCTGTTTTTTTGCCATTTTTGCGGCGGGCGCCGAGCTAAAGATTGCCACGTTTAACGCGCAAAATTTGATTTGACGCTAAAAAAACGACGGCAGCGAGTATAAGGATTTCGTCGTCGGCAAATCAGAATGGAACGAGAAAAAAGCGAGCGCCAAATTTAAAGCCGTAAGCGCAAAGATAAAAGAGCTAAACGCCGATATCATCGCGCTTCAAGAGATCGAAAATGAGCAAATTTTAAAAGAGCTGATGAAGGAGGTGGGCTATAAATATTTTGCCTTTTCTAAAGGCAAAAACGGCCCTGTAGGCCTAGCTGTGCTATCTCGCGTAAAGCCTGAAAAAACGCAAATTTTCAGCGTACCAAACGTAAAAAAACAAGAGACATTTTAAAAGCTTGATTTTTGAAGTGGATGGGCGTAATTTAGCCTCTTAAATTTGCATTTTCCCGCTAGAAAAAATCCTCTAAAAGCAGCGAAAAAAACAGCTTTTATCACGCTAAAATCAGCTTTTAGCGGATACCCAAAAGGTCGTGGTTTTGGGCGATTTTAACACGCCTTACGGAGATAAAAGAGCTGCTGGGCGATTTTGAAACTAGTAAAAATTTGGCTAATCTTTGGGCGTTTTTTTGCCAAAGCACGAGCGCTACTCGCACACGAGCCTAAACGCGCTCGATCACGTCCTGCTCTCAAAGGACGCGCTTAGTCAAAACTATGTCTTAAATAGCTTTAAGGTTGAGCGAGACGGGGCGCAAATTTCGGATCACTTCGCTCTGGTTTTTAGGCTAAATTTTGATAAAAAAATGCTAAAAAAATACGCTGCAAAAATATCGCCGAAGCGCGGGTCGGCGAGCTATCAAAGAAGTCAAATTGCCTGTTTTGCTAAAACGCGCTACGGTCGTTCAAAAAAAGATAAAAAGGGCTTTACGCTAGCTAAAGATAAGCGCGGTATCTACGTATACGAGCCAAAAAAACGACGCAAAGCCCGGCCAAATCATGGACGTAGCGGTAAAACCGCCTAGACGAGTTTAAAGGGAAATCTTGAGATCAGCTCGCATTATGCAGTAAAAATTTATGACGAAACGCAAGATCCGCATGAGCAGATGCTGGAGGCTAAAAACCTAAAAACAAGCGCGCGCGGGCGACGTGTTTGGTCGTATCGGCGGCGAAGTGCGAAACGGCAGGCTCTATACGCCGTACGGAGATATCAGAAATTTACGGCGCTAAGGGCGAACCGCGCAACGAAAAAGAGGCGATTTTCACCTCCGTTCGCGTAGTGAATTATAAAAAATGAACCTCAAATTTGGATAGAAAAATGAGAATAATTGACGCGTTGGTGCTGGGCGCATTCGTGCTTTTCGTGATATTTTTGATGCGCGGATTTGTCACGCAGACGCTTGAGAGAAGCAAAAAGAAGACAAAAATTTAAAAAAAGGATAAAAAAATGAGCGAAACAAAAAGAACTGATCGTGGAGATCGGCGTCGAGGAGTTGCCGGCGATCCCGTTTTTTTAAAAAGAGTGCGGCAACGTCGCGGCAAAGTGGCGCGAGACGCTAGCGCAAAACGGCCTAGATAGCGAGTGCGAGTTTTACTATACGCCGCGCAGGATCGCGTTTTACCACCCGAAAGGTGCGGTGCGTCAGGAGGATGGATTTAGCGAGTTTATCGGTGCGCCGAGGCAAGTCGCGCAAAAAGACGGCGCATGGACGCCTGCCGCGCTAAGCTTTGCTAAAAAAATGCGGTATCGAGGAGTCTGAGCTAGAAATTTGAAACCATCGGCGGCAAAGAGGTGCTCTACTACAAAAAGCCCGTTGCGGGCAAGCCAAGTGCGGAGCTTCTGGGAGATATGATAGAGAAGTTTTTGCTGAGCTTAAATTTCGGTAAATCAATGCGCTGGGGCGATGGTAAATTGAGTTTATCCGTCCGATTCGCTCGTTTTTGTGTTTGCTTGGAGACGAGGTTGTTAATCGTAACAATTGACGTTGAAAGCGGCGACAGTATTTTTCATGCACAGAAGCGTCGGCTACGATAAATGTGCCGTCAAAAAAACGCGAAAGATTATTTCGCCGCGATGCCTAAAATCGGCGTAATCCTCGACCAAAACGCGCGCAGAGAGAAAATTTTGAGCGAATTTAAACAGATCGAGGCTAAAAACGGCGTAACGGTCGAGATTGACGAGGCGCTGCTAGACGAGGTCGTAGCGATCGCCGAGCATCCGACCGCGCTGCTGGGCGGCTTTGAGCGGGAGTTTTTGGAGGTACCCTAGCGAGGTTATCATCGCCTCGATGAAGGAAAAACCAGAGATATTTTCCCGTTTTTTTGGGGGGCGGCAAGCTCGCCAATCGCTTCGTAGTTGTTAGCAACGCTATCTCGCCAGAGCCAGCACTCATCGTGAAAGGCAACGAAAAAGTACTTCGCGCGAGGCTTAGCGACGCGATGTTTTTCTGGCGTAGCGACCTGGCGCATGAGTTTGGCCCTGAAAAGCTAAAAAATATCACCTATCTAAAGGAACTGGGCAGCACATACGATAAGAGCGTGCGCGAGCTAGGCGTCGCAAAACGGCTGGCCAAAAATCTGCGCTGATAGGCTAAAAGCGTGCGCGGGAGAGGGCTACGAGGCGCTGCTGGAACGCGCCGTGATGCTGAGCAAAGCCGATCTAACCACGCAGATGGTGTATGAGTTTACCGAGCTTCAAGGCATGATGGGCGGCTACTATGCGGCAGCTAAGGGTGAAAACGAAAACGTCGTAACCGCGATCAAGGAGCAGTATCTGCCAAGCGGCGAGGCCAGCGCGCTACCTAGCACTATCTTTTAGCTCCGTCGTCGCGCTCGCGATCAAGCTCGAGACGCTAATCGGGCTCTTTAGCGCGGGCAAGATCCCAAGCGGCAACAAGGACCCGTATGCGCTGCGCCGTGCGGCTAACGGCGTCATCAAGATCATCCAAAAACGAAAAATCTAAACCTTGATATCGCGGCGTTTTTTTACGCGAGACGGCGGAGGGTTACGCTCAAATTTGACGTCGAGGCGCTGATAGGATTTATATTTGATAGGGCTTTACACCTTCTTTGACGTGAACCCGTCCGTAGTAAAAGCCTGCCTAGCTAGCAAAAAAGGCGATATACTCGCGCAGTGCGAGGCGATAGAGGCTCTAGGCGCGATCTGCGCAGCGGAGGACTTTAGGCAAAATTTCAGCACGTTTAAGCGCCTGGCAAATATAATCAGGATGGAAATTTCGGCTCGGTCGATGAAGCTAAATTTGAAAAACGAGAGCGAGAAAAAAAGCTAAATGATGCGTTTAAAGTTGCGGTAAAAGCCGGCGGCTCATATAGCGAACGTCTAAAAAAATCTTTTCGGTCTAAAAGCCGCGATAGACGAGTTTTTTGACAACGTAATGATAAATGCCGAGGATGAGCTCGTGCGTAAAAACCGCCTTGCGCTCGTAGAGCAAGTTTACGCAGAATTCCTCAAAATCGCCGATATAAAAGAGATAAGCCTATAAAGGCTAGAAGCGGTGCTGCCGCTTCTAAACCTAGGCTATGCTCTGGCTTGGCATAGGAGCTAGCGGTCTTGGATACTTTTTATGGAACAAGGGCGCATGCGAGGTAGATAGCGGAACCCTAGCTATCATGAATAACGCCCTCATACCTGCTGCTATCATCGTAAATTGAGTATTTTTGGCATAAAGACGCGGACATACTAAGACTCTGCCTAGGCGGTGCGGTGATTTATATCTCGCTACTCATTCACAATAAAAATCATCGCACACTACGAGCGAGTAAGCGTAGCGGCAAAATAGTCTAAATTTGAAGCCAAATTTAGCTAAAATTAAAACTAGCGCGGCATTTAGGCTTGCTGTCGTAGCGGTTGCTCAGTGGTTTGATTTGCAACCGTAAATCCATATTCTTTAATTTAAAAAAATAGAATTTAACGAGTTTGTGGGTTATTATGAAATAGCCTTGAGGGCTTGCAAAAGAGTTTTAAGGCTCTAAAACTCTAGCCTCAAATTTTTTTCTCTTTTCTGAAATATTTAAAAATACACGTAAATACAAAAATAGCGGGATAGAAATATACCAAAAAGCGCAAACTAAGACATAAAAAACCGCAAACCCTATCAATCCTATACCTATCACTAGGGCAAGCAGCAAATCGTCCATCTTTAGCGCCTCCATTGTATAAATTTGCACTTCAATTTTAATAACATCAAGATAAAAAAAGGCTGAAATACGGCAAAATTAGCAGGACGCTTTTGCATAGCGAAAAAGATTTCTAAAGGAGCGTAGCGGGATGGCAAAAAAATGCAACTCTGACCTTTTTGGAATAGACTTAGAGCTATATAAACAATTTTACGGCAATAAAACATAGGTAAAATGGCTTTTATGATAGTTAAAAATCAAATAGTATATACATTGTGGTTTATGAAAGCACAAAAAAATTATACTTCGTCAGCCGGCAGTTAGCATAGAATGTTCTATTTTATTTTTTTAAAGATACTTTTTTTAAGCATTTATATGTCGGAGATAGTGCGCTTTTTTTAGATATTTGTGTTTCATATGGTGCCCGAGGTCGGACTCGAACCGACACAAGGTTGCCCTTACCAGATTTTGAGTCTGGCGCGTCTACCGGTTTCACCACTCGGGCTAATTAAAGAATTGAGATTTTACCCTGAAAGATATAAAAAAGAGATTAAAAAAACATGAAAGCCCAATCTTGAGCTTTCATGAAAGGGTGATATTTCTTTTTGCCTTTTTTTGCCTGCACCTGCTACTACTGCTTCTTTTTAATTTTTTTGCCTACTTTAAAGTTTAACCGCTTTGCTAGCAGGAACATCTATAACTTTTGTAGTTCCAGGTACTCTTGCTTTTCTAGCGGCTCTTTCGGCAGTAGCGAATGTGCCAAAGCCTATAAAGCTAATGCTGTCGCCGCTTTTAAGAACCTCTTCGATAGTCTCTAGTGCGGCATCAACTACCTTTAAAGAATCTTTTTTTAGAAAGACCGGCCTTGTCGGCAACAGCTTGAATAAAAATCAGCTTTTTTTCATAGAACCATCCTTAATAAGAAGTGATATGCGGGCATTTTACAACGTTTTTATAAAAAATACAATAGTTTTTAGCCGAGAAAATTTAACGATTTTTACGCGAATTTGACGAAAAAAAGCTCGAATTTTCAGACTATTTGCACCAAAAAAACTCGCTTTTTTTAATCCAGTTTTTTTGATGTCTATAAGGCGCAAATTTTTCTATATCGGTTTTGCAAAGTTGGCTGAAGTTTTTTTACTCCGTTTTGCGCTACTTGCCTCAAAAACTATCCCGCGGTATGCTTTGGCATAGTGACTGACGACTTTGCCGTTTTTTAGAAATTTAAATGTCGCAAACGGTTTTTGTATGCGGTAAAATTTCTCGTAAAACTCGGCTCTAAGATCTAAAATGTCGTCATCCCCCAGCCACTCATCTATCTCGTCGCTAAAATTTTGCCTATAAAATTCCTCCAAATTAACCCGTTTATGCGCTCGCCTTGCTTTAGTTTGTATTCAGGTAGCGCATCCGCTGCCGTCACGGGGCCGAATAAATTTGAAAAAAATCAGCGTATTTTTTTATCTATAAATTCCTGCGCCGTGCTATCAAGGCTGCGGTAATCAAAGGTGCTTGTAGGCTACTCCGTCATATCGCAGGATGGCTTTTTACCGAGCCTTTTTTTAAATAAGCTTTCACGCAAACTCGGCTCATTGGTTCAAATTTTTTACGCCGAAAAGTTTTGAGATTTGCTCTAAGTTTGCCGTTTGTAGAAAAATCATCATAAATTTTGTAAAATTTCACACCGCTTTTCATATAAATCCGGAAAAAAATAAAGGCGTCCTTATCTATAAATTTATTTGGACTCACGGCGGTTTTTGGCTTCGCTCGGCGAAAAGAGTATTTTCATTTATTCTCCTTAAATTTGTCAAAAATAATATCTAAAACTAAATAAATTTTTGAAATTTGACGATATAACGAGTGGAACTTTATTTGCTTGCAAGAGCTCAATTCAAATTGAGGGAAAAAAATGCGATGAGAATGACGAATCAGCTGATGAAATTTACGAATAACTACGACTATCAGACCAATATGAAAGCGCTTTACAAGCTAAATACGCAAATTTCAAGCGGTCTAAAAAAATCCAAAAATTCTTTCGAGGACAGCAGCGTCTATAACGACGGCATGAGGCTTGATTACGAGGTTGCGACGCTTGAGCAGGTGCAAACGGCGACTTCAAAAAGCGCAGCACTTTTTCAAAAAAATACCGATAAGGCTTTGGGCGAATTTAAGCAGCAGCTTGAGACTTTTAAAACAAAGCTAGTTCAAGGCGCCAATGAAATCCACTCGCAAACTTCGCGCGAAGCCATAGCAAACGACCTTCAAGGTATCAAAAATCATCTAGTAAACATCGCAAACACCTCGATAAACGGACAGTTTTTATTTTCTGGAAGCGCGATAAATACAAAAACCTATAAACGGCGATACGAATGAATATTTCGGCAATGCGCAAACAATGAAAGCTGTAGGCGGAGCTCAGGTAATTTGACCTACAACCAAAACGGCCATGAGCTATTTTTGGGCAAGGACGGCGACTATAATAAAAAAGTCACCTCCAACACAATGCTAAAAGCGCAAAATTTAGACGATAAAAATAAAACCGTTTATATCGATAGCGAGCATAAAATGCGCGATCTAATAGGCTTTAAATACGTAAAAAGACGAAAAAAACTCTAACCAATCAGGATTTCACCGGTACGGGCGTGCGAGAGTTTCAAAAGACTACATTTTTTTGCAGGGTAAAAAGCCAAACGGCACGAGCTTTACGAGTAAATTTGAAGATGACGTCGGACGCTTCGATAAACGACCTACTAGAAAAAAATAGGTACCGAATACGGCAACACTCCGACCAATAAAGTCGTCGAAGTAACGATAAATAACCAGGGTCAAATCAACGTAAAAGACCCTAAGCAAAGGCAATCAGGTTATTGATTTTCATATGATAGCGGCGACGAAAAAAAGGTTGCGGACGCAGATGCTCTAGCAGGCGGTATAGCAGGAGCATCTAGTGCGTTTGATACGATCAGTAGCCCTAAAATCACTTGAAGCTTTAGTAAATGCAACGCCTACTTCTCATAAAGATTATGAGATCACTGAATTTGTTAAAAAGTAAATATGAAGATTTGGCTGGAAACGCTACAAATGCCTACGACTACGACAAGATAAACTTTAAACAAGAGGGTAGAAATCTAGTTGGAACCGTATCACAAGTAGAGCGCGGTAGCGGTAAATTGCCGATGATAACACTACTCTAAGCCAAGTGGTTGGCGCAAAAGAGTTGTATCAAGGCGAAAGAGATAAATACAATATCGACGGACAGCGCATAAGAATGGAAATCAAGTCAAAGAGCGGCGGAAAATATACGGCTGTAGTAAATTTTGATGATACCACTGTTCCGAGTACCGCCAAGGTAAAAATAACTAGACCTGATAATTCCACTTATACAACAAACGTTTGGGATAGTTTTTATAACGACACCACAAACCCGCCGACCACCGAAGGTATTGATACGCAGTCAAAAAAATATGACTTTTAGACAGCTAAACGACATCATCGGTATGGTAGCTAGTGACAATGTTCCTGCGGGCGCCGGCGGTAATACGCAAGCTGATTATGTCGCCTACAAACAAGCTATCTCAAAATCGCAAGGTAGCGTTGAGGCAAATATGGATCATAGGGGTCGCATAAAAGTAACCGATAAGCAAAACGCCGTCACGCCGATAAAAGTAGGTATATACGATAGCGGAAATGCCGATAAATTTGCGGGTGACAGTACGGGTACGACTCCTGCGACAAGGCAAGGAGAGGGTTCGCTATGGAGTTTTTCCGCAAACAACGGTATCGAGATAGATAGTCCGAGCGTGGATATTTTTGAGGACTTAGATAGGGATGATAGAGGCTGTAAGAAGCGGTCAATACCGCGCCGATAGCGAGGGCGAATATCCGCGAAACTCCGGTATCCAGGGCGCGATCGAGAGACTGGATCATATCGCCGATCACGTAAACAAAATCCACACTAAAGTGGGCAACCAAACAAATACGCTAATACAAACCAATACTCACGCTAGCGTCATGGAGGTAAACGTAAAAACCGTCAAGGCCGATATCACAAACGCCGACTATGGCGAGACCTATATGAATCTCATGCAAAAAAATGATGTCGTATCAGGCGATGCTGCAGTCTGTGGCTAAGATAAACCAGCTTTCTTTTATTAAACTATATGTAAAAACTCGCTATAATCTACGGTTTTATTAAAGTTTCGTTATCAAAGCGGGCGGAGCAAAAAAATAGAGTCAAATTTGATAAATTGGCTCTAAAATTTGCTCTCCCGCAAATTCATTTACTAAATTTAAAAGGACGCGCCATTTTAAGAGAATCGGTTTTAGTCGTAGTCGTTTGTTTTTTTGATATTTTTTTCGGGATCGCTACCATCGCGCCCGCTGCACATTTCGTCGGTAGCTTCGGCAACGCGATAGGACTTTGGAACTTCAAACTTTTCGGCTTTATAGCTTACGTTTACCCTTTTGTTTTTATATTTTTTTCGCGTATTATATTTACAAATATTTTAACGGCTTTAGCGCCGAATTTGCCCAGGCGGCGCTTGGAGCGGCGCTGCTATTTTTGGCGTTTTTGATGTTTCAATCAGGTGCGGACGCTAACTACGGCGGACTGGTCGCAAACAGCATAAATGTGCGCTAAAAGACGTCGCCGGCGTGATAGGCATGTGGGTTTTTTTATCTTGATGCTTTTTGTGCTGAGTTTTGGTCTCATCGCACAGGATAACATCGTAGCTATCCTAAAAAAAGGCTTTTGTAGAACCAAGCGCCAATGAAGATAAATTTGAAAACCCAGCCGAGATTAAGCCAAAATCGCAAAAAAAACCTAGGCAAATCAAAAAGCCTAAAGCTCAAAGCGAGTCAAATTTGAGCGAGGAAAGCGAAAAGCTAGAGGACGAAGACGAGCCGGACGATGAAGACGATGCGCAGGATGAAAGCGAGTCAAATTTAGAAGAAAAAAAGTACTACTATAAACGGCGTCGAAATTTTAAATGAAGTCGCCGAAAATAAAAAACTGCTCGAACAAATGGAAAAAGGCAAGGTCGAAAAACCTAAGGATTTTGCGTTGCCGCCGCTTAAATTTTTAGCCGATCCGCCTAAGAGATCAAACAGTGTAAACGAAGTCGAAATCGATCAAAAGATCTCCGATTTGCTCGATAAACTGCGCAATTTAAAAATAGACGGCGATGTCGTGCGAACGTACACGGGGCCGATCGTCACGACGTTTGAGTTTCGCCCTGCGCCGCACATCAAGGTTAGTAAAATCCTTACCCTGCAAGACGACCTCGCGATGGCTCTGCGTGCGCAGACTATCCGTATCCAGGCGCCGATCCCGGGAAAAGATGTCGTAGGCATCGAGGTGCCGAATCAAAATATCGAAACCATCTATCTAAAGGAAATTTTAGATAGCGAAGTTTTCAAAAACTCGAGCAGCCCGCTAACTATCGCGCTGGGCAAGGATATCGTCGGTGCGCCTTTCATCACTGATCTAAAAAAAGCTGCCTCACCTGCTAATCGCGGGAACGACGGGATCTGGCAAGAGCGTGGGCATAAATGCGATGCTACTAAGTCTGCTGTATCGCAACAGCCCGCAGACGCTGCGCCTGATGATGATAGATCCCAAGATGCTTGAGTTTAGTATCTATAACGACATCCCGCACCTACTCACGCCCGTCATCACGCAGGCTAAGCAGGCTATAACCGCGCTATCAAACATGGTCGCCGAGATGGAGCGCCGCTACCAGATCATGAGCCACACGCGCACCAAAAAAATATCGAAAGCTACAACGAAAAAAATGAAGGAGGAGGGCGGCGAGCAGTTCCCGTACATCGTCGTGATCATCGATGAGCTGGCTGATCTCATGATGACTAGCGGCAAGGACGTGGAGCTATACATCGGGCGCCTGGCGCAGATGGCGCGCGCTAGCGGCATACATCTCATCGTAGCCACCCAGCGCCCGAGCGTAGACGTCGTAACGGGGCTCATAAAAGCCAATCTACCTAGCCGTATCAGCTACCGCGTCGGTCAGCGTATCGATAGTAAGCGTGATCCCTAGATCAAATGGGCGCGGAGAGCTTGCTAGGGACGCGGCGATATGCTATTTACGCCTCCTGGAAGCCCGGGCGTCATCAGGGCTGCATGCGCCGTTTGCTAGCGAAAAAGAGATCGATACGATAGTAAATTTCCTAAAAGCGCAGCAAGAGGTGGTCTACGACGAGAGATTTTTAGCCGAGGATGGCACTAGCGGCGGTGGTGGAGCAGGCTCTGGCGCTGTAGCGGGCGAGCTAGACGAGCTCTACGAAGAGGCCAAAGAGATCGTATTAAGCGAGCAAAAAAACTTCGATCAGCTACCTGCAACGCCGCCTAAAAATCGGCTACAACCGTGCCGCTACGATCATCGAACAGATGGAGCAAATGGGCGTGCTAAGCCCAATGAATGCAAAAGGGCAGCGGGATATTTTGTAAATTTGGCTCAAATTTACAGGCGAGTGTCGGCTATATTTATTTTTAGGTTAGCGCCGTTAAATGTGAAAATAGGCGTCCGTTGGGGGCGACCGGCTTTGTGCGGCGTTGCGGTATATTTAATTTGCCGACCGAATTTACGGTCAAATTCTAAGCTCATCGTTGGCGAAATTTTACTACCGAAGTAAAATTATTTATAAACGTCAAGGCTTAAATTTAACTCGTCTATGACGCGTAATAGCCGCAAGACTTCGTCTTTTATGGCCTGTGCATCAGAAAGGCTTAGCGGCGGGTCTAATAGTGAACTTTCAAAAACGGTTTTTTTGCACCGTTTAAAAAGAGATAGAATTTATTGTCCATAAACGCCGCGCTTAGCGATACGGCACTGTCAAAACCCCTGCTTAACCTCGCGTAGGCGTTGCATAAAACCGGGGCTTAAAAGATAGCGCGCTTCTATTTTGTCGTCGGTAAATACGCGAAATTCGCCGTTAAACTCTGTATCGTCAAGTATCTCTTTTTCGCCAGATATTTTCGTATTTAGCACCTTTTTGTCGGCTAGTATCGTTTGTCCTTTGAAATTTTTATAAAACTCGCAGACTAGTACTGTACCGTTAAAGTCCATGTATTCGTCGTATATGACTTTGCTTACTCTCAAAAGCGCCAGATAAGGGTTTTTTGAGCCGTTTGGGTCATATGTTTTTTCTACTTTTATAGCCTCGCTTAATTGAAATTTGACATTAGCGTAAGTACCGCTTATTTGGTCTTCGCCGTAAAATTTACGCGCCTGTATATTCCGCTTTTATAAAATTCGTTTGCGGTGATGCCTTTTTGAGGCTCGTATGTAAAATTGCTATCTATATCGGCAATTACCGTGCTAACAAAAACATTTTTGTAGAAGCTTCTATACTCTTCCAGCGTTTTTTCTACTTTTGGAATCCTCGGCGTGACGTATATTGGGATGACTGCAAATGAAAGAAAGAATATTTCAAAGCGTCGCTCCATAATAATAAAAAAATTAGTATTGGTGCGACAAATGTCGTTATAGTCATAAATGTAGCGTATTTTTTGACTATTTTTTTACACTCATTTTGCTTTTGCGTTACGGCGGCGATGGCTTCTTTTATTTTTGGATTTATCATTCGTAAAAAACTCGGTTTAGATAAAGGCCGTTTGGCGGTGCGGGAATACGCGTGAGCGGCTTTTTGCTCGTAGATAGCCTGGCGTAAAAGCTTTTTTTTGCTTTTAGGAAATTTTCGTCTCGGCAGCTACTTTCGGCTTCGTTTAAAGTTTGAGTTTTTAGCGTCAAATTTCTGAGGCGACGCAAACCGCATGTTCGGCTGTCAAACTTTGCGTTTTTTTCACCTCGCCAAATTTACGCTTTCGTGACTTGCTGTCAGGATGTTATCGCGGCTTTTTTTGTTTTAAATTTGCGTCCAATTTGCCGCCTCTGTGCACTCAAATTTAAACTCCTGCACCTGCGTTTGTCTCAAATTTACCGCTTTTGGCAAGCTCAAGCGCCTTTAAAACGCTAGCGACCATGAGGCGAACCTGGGCGCGCAAAAAGCCGTTTGCTTTAAAGATGATAATCGTTCGTTCGCCGCGCGCGTAGCAAAAAGCCTTTGAGACGCGCCGCACGGGACTTTTGACGTCGCTGCCAAGCTTCATAAACGCGCTAAAATTGTGCTCGCCGACAAAAAGCGCGAGCAGCTCGTTTGCTAAATTGGGTCAAATTACGGCAAAAAGGTCTCGTAAGGCGACAAAAAGGCGAAAACTCGCCGTGATTGATGACGTATCGATATGCACGTGCCGTAGCGTCGTATCGCGGATGAAAGTCGTCTTTAACGCGGCTTATAACGTTTGACGTGAATAGCCGGGTGAGCGTGGCGGTTGATGAGAGCTCTGAGATGCGCAAAGTCCCTAAAATGCTCGCCGCACTCCACGCAGGCGACTTGATTGTTTGCGTGCACGCCCTTATCGGTGCGCGAGCTGGAGATTATTTTTGCTAAAGATCCCTACGTGCGCTAGAGCAGCGCCCAGTGCGTCCTCGACGCCATTTTTCGTGCGGCTGGGTCTGCGAGCCCTGAAATTTCGACCCGTCGTAGCTAAAAAAACGAGTTTAAGCCACACTTAGTATCTTTTTTTAAAATTTTAGCCCTAAAGCTAAAAAAATCGAGGCGATAAAAAAATAACAAAAAAATATCGCCGCAATCGCGATAAAAAAACGCGCGAGCTAAAGAGCATAATGAGCGTAAAAATATCCAAACAGCACGCCAAATATCCCAAAATACACAAAGCCTTTTTTTCGTAGCGGTAAGTCACGATACCAAGGCTCAAGGCAAAAAAAGCGTCGTCGCTAGCGGAAAAAGCGCGATGAGAACGTAGGTTGCGAAGTCTTTGGCGCGCTTTTTTTATCTTCGCTCATCGCCTGCCAATACTGTACAAACGACTTCGTCTGCGCGACGCTGTCCTCTTGGGCGGTGCTGATTTTTCATCGTGCCAAAGTCGGTTTTATGCCACGAGGCGTCTCTCATATCGTAAACTTTTACCCTCTGATAGCGTAAACTCAAGCACGGCGTTATTGTTGGTTAGGCGAGCGTTTTTTTAGCAAGGACGAATCGGTGTGCGCCTTCTTTTGGCGAATAAAGCGTCACACCCTCGTAAAGAGTGCCGTTCTCGTCGTTTTTTTCATTTTGGATAAAGACCATCCAGTCGGTAAAAATTTCTGTCCGAATTCGGTTGTTTTTCAAATTTAGCTTGGCGACGGTTTTTTTGTAAGATACGAGTGAGTTTAGCTCCGCGGCCGTAGGGATCAGTACTATCGCCGTGACGATGAGAAAGGCTGAAACAGTGCCGCTAACGATGAGGGAAAGAAAATTTAGCGATCTTAACTGGCGAATATCCGAGCGTAAAAAGCACGATGCTCTCGTTTTTCGCGCGAAAGTCTAAAAAAACATGAGCGCAAGCGATGCGAAAAAAACGCGATAGGGTACGGTAAAAAGCAGCACTCTAGGCAGCATAAACATATAAAGTTTAAAAAGCTCTATAAAGGTGATCTCGATGTACGACGTGATGCGCGCTATCTGGATAAAAAAACACGATCGACATGATGAGAAAAAAAGCGTCGCAAATAGCGATGCAAACGTACTTTAGGAAGTTTGAGAAAAGATAACGCGCTGTCCTATCCATAAATCAGTCCCAATATGTAGATAAATTGCTCCTTAAACGCGTAAACGATGAGCGTAGCAAGGCTTAAAAACGGCACGAAAGGCAGCTCGTGTCCGCGCTTTCGCACTATGAGATATGCAGGCAGCGTCAGTAGCGCCGAGACATAGATCGCCATGAGGCCAAGCTTGATGCCCAAGATCGCGCCCATAACGCCCGCTATAAAAAAATATCCGCAGAGCCCATAGCTTCACGCTTGAGAGCCAGGCTAACGACCGCGCGCAGTAGCCAAAAAGGCAAACATAAAAAAATCGCGGCGTTTATAAACGAATCAAAGGCGCGCAAAAGCTCATTAAAGTCAAAAGAGGCGGGTAGATTAAAACCGTAAAGCAGCGAAAATGCAACACTGGCAAAAAGTAACGGATCTGGAACGGCTTTGTAACGAAAATCAATCAGGCTAAGCGCTAGTAGCAAGATAAAGCAGATGCCAAGCATCGCCGCCTTAAAAATCGCGGCGTAAAAGCCTTCCGTAAAAGGCTCTAGTCCGTGCGTTTCAACGTAATACGCAAGCACGCAAAGCAGGCCGCTAGCAAGCTCAACCAAAGGGTACTGAAAGCTGATTTTTTTCGCCGCAAAACGCGCACTTGCCGCGCAAAAAAACAGCCACGCAAAAAAATCGGGATGTTATGATACGGTTTTAGCGGAGTTTTGCAGCTTTGGCAGTGCGAAGCGGGGAAATGTATGCTCTCGCCGCGCGGCATGCGGTAGATCAGGACGTTGCTAAAAGCTTCCGACTACGGCGCCCAAGATAAAAAAATAATAAAAATAAAAAAATACAACGGCGAAAAATCATAACTCTCCTAATTTAATTTATAATGCATTTGGCTGCTGCGATTGTTTTGAGCTAGCGGCGACGTTTTTAGGCAATATTTGCGCAAATTTGCCGCGCTGATTTGAACTAAAATTCGACTCGTTATTTACGCCGCAAAAAGCATAAAACACAAAAATTTGAAAAGGCGATTTTAGCGAAATATTGCCTTGAATGATTTTTAAATTTAAAAGATTTCGGCTCAGATGTATGGAAAAACGGCGTTGCGGCAAGATTTTTTTATTTATCAAATTTAAAAAAGCTTTTTATCGCGAGCGGATAAACAAAAAACGACGTAAATTTAACAAGACGATGCCAGTTAAAAACGTCAAATTTAAAAGTCCGCCAAACCTTCTATCTTTTTTTCTTAATTTGGCCGTTATCCCGGCTAGCTCCTCGCGCGTAAAATCTGGCCAAAGCGTGGACGTAAAGGCAAGCTCGGCGTAGCTAGCTTGCCAAAGCATGAATGTGACAGTCTTTGCTCGCCGCCCGTGCGCACGAGAAGGTCGATGGGCGCGGGCTCATCGAGGCACTCTTGCAAGCTATCTTCGCTCAAATTTCGAGCCAGGTTTTTGGCGTCAATTTGCCGCCGTTTTTTTCGCAAAAATCTCCTAAAAAGCTCTTAAAATTTCATCTTTTTGCACCGTAGTTTAGGGCTAAATTTAGCTTTAACCGCGAGTTTTGCGCGGTCGCGTTTTTGATCTCATTTATCTCGTTTTTTTAGCTTGTCGCTTAGCGGGCTTTCGTCGCCGATGACGTTAAATTGATACCGTTTTTTTGATAAAAACTCTCGCGTTTTGAGAGTAAAGATTATATAAAAGCTCCATCAAAAAAACGCCACTTCGCTCTTTGGGCGCTTCCAGTTTTCGGTGCTAAATGCGTATAGGGCTCAGTACCGCCACGCCCTCGTCGATGCAAAACTCGCACATTTGCTCCACGACATTTGCGCCCGTTTCGTGCCCTTTGGTGCGTAGCAAACCGCGGCGTTTGGCCCATCTGCCGTTGCCGTCCATGATGATTGCAAGGTGATTTAGCTCGTTCATTTTAGCCCTTAAAATCAATTATTTTGCCGCTTGGATCAAAGAAAGCGGCGATGTTTTGCGTCGTTTGCGTTTCGCAGCTAAACTCGTTTCGCAATAGCCTAGCAACCTTGTCAAACGGCGTTTGCGCGCTGATTATTTGAGCGCCTTTTAGCGTAAAAATAATCGGAGCGAAATTTGAAAAAACAAGGTAAATTTGACTCGTTTTAGCGCTGTCAAATTTCATCTGAAAAACGCCTTTTATACCGTTATAAACAAACGAAATATTAATGATATTTTTTTGCAGTGCAAGCAACATTTGAGCTAGATTTTCAAAGGTTTCTCGCGAGTCTGCTGCGCTAAGGCCGTTAAATATATATTCATAAAACCAGTTTAAATTCGGCTCGCTTATAAGCCTTTCTATTAGTGCCAGTCCGTCGGGCGCGGCGTAGGCTAAACTCGGCTTTTTAAAGAGATTTCTTATCACGATATTTTTCGGTGCCGCTTGCGATCTCGCCCCAGTATTCGCCCTCCACGTCGAGACTTTTTCATGCTTTTTGTGCTTAGGATTTTTGTTGCCCATTTTGAGATTGTATCGATTGTAGCCCGTCTTTTTCGGCGACCTTGATACTGATGGGCAGGCTCGCGTTTAGAGTCGTGCCTGCGCCGCCGCTTGCGATCTTTTGCACTCGTGAGACGGGGTTTATCATAGTTTGCTTGCTAAAGTTTACGATTTGGCGCGCCGCGTCCTCTTTTGATGTTAGCGCAATATTTTTGCGCGTCACGGCTCGTTATAAAGTTGATTTGCGTGCTATCAGAGCCAAAATTTATATCGCCGCCCAGCACGTTTAGGGCAAACGGCATCAAGGCTCTTTTTCTCAAGCATATTTTTTTGCATTTTTGCATAGCGCTTGCGCCGTCCATTTCCATTTTAAAGCCGATTTTTTTGACGTTTTTTTAAAGTCTTTTCAAGGAGGCCAAAACGTCATCGTTTTGAGCGAGCTCCAGCGTCCAAATTTTGCCTAAATTTTGCTTTTTTAGTTTGCCTTCAAATTTGGTTTTTAGGAGTGTAGTCGCTAACCGCAGCCGCCATCGCGAGTAAATTTGCGTCCGTCAAATTTGCGTGTAACAGCTCTTTTAGCTCCGCTGAACTTTGAAATTTGAGCGTTTTATAGGGCGCGTTTGCCGTCTCAAAGCTAGCTATCAGCGTCACGTCCGCACCTGCGTAGTAAAATGCGTCGGCAAGCGCCCGCGACATCTTGCCGCTGGATAGATTCGTCACGGCTCTTACGTCGTCGATCTTTTCGCTCGTGGCGCCGCCCGTGACGATCGCCTTTTGCCCTTTAAAGTACGGCTTAGCGAGCATCCTTTTGGTTTCGTAGATGATCGTAGATACGTCTGCCAGCGCGCCTTTGCCCGTGTCGCCGCATGCTAGGGTTTTTTCTACCGGCTCGATAAATCTCGCGCCGTTTGCGGCTAAAAACTCAAAATTTCTGCGCGTGGCGAAGTGATTTATCATTTTGTCGTTGGCTGCGGGCGCGATGAGTAGGGGAGCCGGGCTAGCGATCAGAGTCTGCATAAATACGTTGTCGCAAATGCCGCTTGCAAGCTTGTTTATCGTATTTACGCTAGCAGGCGCGATCAAGATGAGATCGGTTTTGGCGTAGGCGATGTGGTTTAGTCCGTCCCTGCCAGTTTTCCGTGCGCGAAGTTAGAAATTTTATGCTCGCACAGCGCCTCAAAGCCTGCTTCCGAGCAAAGATTTGAGCGCTCCTTCGCTAAAGCATGACGCGCACGTCCGCACCCTCTTTTTTTAGCGCGGATAAGATCTCATAAGCCTTATAAAACGCGATACTGCCGCAAACCGCGAGCAAAATTTTTTTATTTTTTTAGCATTTTCGTCGCTGTTTTTTTCTTGTCGTTAAAGAGTTTATAGAAAAAAACCCTTCTTTATTTACCTGTTTTTGTGCGGCTGATGGCTAGAGCGCCGCTTGGCACGTCGCTAGTTACGGTGCTTCCCGCGGCGATTAGCACGTCGTCGCCGACTTTTACGGGGGCTACTAGCTGTGTGTCCGAGCCGATAAAGACGTTTTTTTGCCGATTATCGTTTTGTGCTTGGCTTTGCCGTCGTAGTTGCACGTGATCGTGCCGCAGCCGACGTTTGTGCCACTACCTATTTCGCAGTCGCCAAGATAGCTTAAGTGGCCTGCTTTGACGCCGTCAAGCTTCGCTGCTTTAAGCTCGACGAAAATTTCCGATGTGGGTGTTTTTTTGATTTCGCATTTTGGGCGTATGTGCGCGAGCGGGCCGACGTCCGAGTCCTCGATTACGGAGTTTTTCTACGACCGAGCCGCTTTTGATGATGGAGTTTTTTTGATGACGCACTCTCCGATGACGCTTACGTTTTCTTCAACGACGCACTCGCCTTCAAATTTGGCTCTAGAGTCGATATAAACGCTATTTGGTAGCCGCATGAGTACGCCGCTTTTCATCAAATTTTTCTTGATTTCGTCCTGCATCAAATTTCTGGGCGATGCTGAGCTGAAATTTATCGTTTATGCCCATGAAATTTTGCTCTTCGACGCTGATAGCCCAGCATTTTAGGCCGCGCTCGTTTGCGATTTTGATCGCGTCGGTTAGATAGAATTCTTTCTGCGAGTTTTTCGTTGCCGATGAGAGGCAAAATCTCGCGCAAAACTTCGCTTTTAAAGCAGTAGCAGCCGGCATTTGCGCTTTTTTTATCATTTTTTTGCGTCTCGGTCGCGTCTTTTTGCTCGACGATGGCTTCTACTTTGCCGTTATTTATGATGACGCGGCCGTATCCGTAGGGGTCTGCGGCCTCAAAAAAACGCTTAACGCTATGTCCGCATTACCCGCGCTTAGGCGGATTAGGGTCGTTGGTTTTTATAAGCGGCATATCTCCGCATAAAATCAGCGTTTTTTTCGCTATTTAGCGGGATGTTTTTTTAGCGCGCCCGCAGTGCCCGGAAACTCTTTTAAATTTTGCTCGTAAATTTTAGTTTGAGGGAAAAATCTCTTTGATTTTTGGCTTCGACGAGCTCTTTTTGATAGCTCAAAACCACGCTCACGTCGCTACTGATCTCATAAGCCTTGCGCAAAAATATGGATAATCATCGGCTCTCCGCAAAGCTCGAAAAAGCACCTTTGGTTTAGTTGATTTCATCCTCGTGCCAAGCCCCGCGGCAAGCACCACTACGCCGATATCGCTCATCTTTTTTTCCTTATTTAAATTTGAGCGATTTTTATCTCAAATTTGCTAAATGCGCGATTAATGCTTTTTGGACTTAACAATTTCTTAAGTATTAATCAATATAATCACGAGTTTTAAAAAAATAATCAAAAATCAAAATTTAAAGGATGTTGCTTGCTTTCGTTTGTTAGAAAAACTATTAAGAAGAAATCAATTTTTTTGTTTAATCTCCACCTTATTTTATCAATTATTTTTTTGCTATTCCGCTGCTTGTTATCGGCGTTACTGGCGCGATTTTATCGTATCAGCACGAACTTGAGGAGATCATAAATTTAAACGCTGCCAAGGTCGAAAAAAACGGGCGAAATGCTAAGCGTTGAGCAAATCTTGCAAAAGCTTTAGCGAGCAAACGGGCGTTAAACAGCCCGCAAGGCTCGTGCTACCAAAAAAACGAAAAACGAAGCGATCAGACTTTATGCGAATAATAGCGATGCGTATCTGGTTAATCCATACACCGCGCAGATCATCTGCAAAGACGGCGGAGTCGCCTTTGTGCGCGTAGCGATGTCGCTGCACCGAAATTTGGGCTTTGCGCTAACGGGAAATAAAAACCGCTGGCGAGGTAGGCAAGCAGATCGTGGGTGCTAGTACGGTTGCGATGATAGTGCTCGTGATAAGCGGCGTTTGGCTGCATTTTTCCGAGGCTAAAGCGTAAACTTTGCCGAGGCAGTGAAGCCAAATTTCTAAACTCAAAAAAATACGCCCTTTTTCATAACCTACACACGAGTTTTGGCGTCCTAAGCGCAGCGATCTATCTCGTTATCTGCCTAACTGGGTTCATGTGGTCTTACCGCTGGTATAACAGCGCGGTGACGGAGCTTTTTGTTAGCGCGCAAAATTTGCCAAAAGAGACCGAGCGCAAAGAGGGCGCGCCAGCAAAATCAGAGGGCAAAAAGAGCGCCGAGTATAAATTTAGCGATGTGCAGAAGGCTCATGAGATATTTGAATCAAGCGGCATAGAGTATAAAGAATTTAGCCTAATGCTCGCGGCCGGAGATAAGATAAACGTCAGATACTACGAACCTGACGCGCCAAACACCGCTCGTCCGAAAATGACCGCCGTAAACGTAAAAGAGGCTAAGATGGCCGAGCAAAAAGCAAACTGGGGGCATAACCGTAGGCATGGTAAAGAGCACGAACTATCAGCTGCATACGGGGTATTTTTTTCGGGCTTGCGGGTAAAATTTTGTGGTCGGTCGTTTCGCTTTTGATGGCGCTATTTATCTTTAGCGGCTTTTACATGACCACAAAAAGGGCGTTTAAGCCGAAAAAGCTTGGTTAAATTTGTCTTTTACACGTGCGAGCGATAAATTTGCCAAATTTGCGCTCGCCGCAAGACGCTGCCTTTTTGTTTTTTTGTTTAGACTTTCGCTTCGTTTTTTTAAATCAAATTTCTAGTAAAAAGCAAGCATTCAAAATTTGGTCAAGAAAAAGTGCCAAAAAAACGAAATGTGAACAAAAAAATACAGAAATTTGAAAAGAAATTTATGCCGATTTGGAACGCCTTTTGCAAAAAAAGCTAATCTAAATTTAACTGTTTTTTTCAACTAAAAAAACTAAAAATACAAACTAAAAATTTTTAAATAGAAAGTTGCAAGATGGATTTAGGTAGCCTCGTCGGTTGGATAGTTATTATGGTGCTTTTGCTAGGTTCCATGCAGATGGGCGTCGGAATCGGAGCTTACATCGATATTCCCTCTGTTTTGATCGTTTTTTTGGCGGTACGATTTGCGCGCTGATGATCGGCTTTAAGATGGAGCAGATAAAAAAAGCTAGGCACGTTTTTACGGCATCGCGGTAAAGCCAAAAACCTACAATCTCCCAGAAATAGTAAAAAAATGGTCGAATACTCCACAAAAGCTCGCCGCGACGGTATCTTGGCGCTTGAGAGCGATGCAAATAACGAAACCGATCCGTTTCTAAAAAAAGGCCTATCTATGGCGGTTGACGGCAATGAACCAGACGCCATCAGAACGCTACTTGAGATAGATATGGAGCAGTCTAGCTCCAGACACGGCGATAATATCAGAAATTTTCGAGCAAATCGCGGGTTTTGCGGGCTCGATGGGTATGATCGGTACGCTCATCGGTCTGGTCGCGATGCTCATGAATATGTCCGACCCTTCGGCTATCGGTCCGTCAATGGCGGTCGCGCTCATCACGACGCTTTACGGCGCGATGATAGGAAACATCCTAGGCTCGCCCGTGGCAAACATCCTAAGTATCCGCGATAAGGACGAAGGCACGGCGAAAGTGCTGATGCTAGAGGGGATAATGGCTATCCAAGCGGGCGACAACCCTAGGACGCTCGAGATGAAGCTGCTATCGTTTTTTTACCGCCCTAAAGACCGCGTCAGTCAGTTTGATAAGTAGAAAAAAATGGCTAAAAAGTTAATCGATCCAAGCGACTGCCCCAAATGCTTACCCGAGTGGCTCGCGGCGTTTGGCGACTTGATGTCGCTGTTGCTTTGCTTTTTTTCGTACTGCTTCTTTCTATGAGTACGATGGACGCAAAAAAAGCTAGAAGCTGCGATCGGCTCGCTAAGCGGTGCTTTGGGTGTGCTTGAGGGCGGCACAAAACCCGACGTCAGCGCCGAGCAAAACCAAGATGATCACGCCACCTCAAATAAAGAACGCACGGGCGTAAAGTCACATTTCGAGCAGACGCTACGCTCTATCAACGAGCTTTTGCACGCTAGCGGCTCGCCTGAGGTTACGTTTGAGGAGAGCGAGAGCGGCTTTGTGATTAGGTTGCCTGCAAATTTACTCTTTGCAAAAGATAGTGCCCAGCTGCAAAAACGACGACGCACTGCTGTTTTTTTAAAAACGTATCGCGATGGTGATAGCCAAGCTGCCTCCGGACGTCGTAGCAAACGTGATCGGGCATACCGACAGCGAGCAGCCGGGCTCTGCCGAGTTTAAAGACAACTGGCAACTATCATCGGCTAGAGCTATCAGCGTGGTTAGCGAGCTCATCAAAGACGGAGTTGATCCTAAAAAAAGCTAACTGCATCCGCAAAGGCTGGATTTGAGCCGTTTGCGACAAATTTCACCGAGCAGGGCAGGGAGAAAAAAACCGCAGAGTCGAGATACACTTCGTTTCGTTAAATTTGAGACGACAAAGCCAAAAACGCAAAAAAAGCATACTGGACGCGCAGGAGTAAATGTGAAAAAACTGACGTTTTTGCTGTTTTTTATCTTTGCGGCGGTCGCGATCGGCGAGGATAACGTCACTATCCCGACCGTAAATCTCAGCCTAAGCGCGCCCACTACGCCCACCCAGCTAGTTAGCTCGCTAAACGTCCTACTCGTCTTAACCGTCCTTACGCTTGCTCCTTCTCTCGTATTTATGATGACGAGCTTTTTGCGGCTCATTATCGTTTTTTTCGTTTTTTTGCGACAAGCTATGGGTACGCAGCAGATGCCGCCGTCTACGGTGCTTATTAGCCTTGCGATGGTGCTTACGTTTTTTATCATGGAGCCTGTGGGCAAGCAAGCCTACGAAGCGGGCGTGCAGCCCTATCTAAGCGAACAAATCGGCTACCAAGAGGCCTTTGAGCGCGGCGTGAAGCCGTTTCGCGAGTTTATGATAAAAAATACGCGCGAAAAGGATCTGGCGCTATTTTTACGCATCAGAAATATGCCAAACCCGCAAAGCTTCGACGATATTCCGCTCACGGTCGTGATGAGCGCATTTATGATCAGCGAGATGAAAACGGCGTTTGAGATAGCGTTTTTGCTCTATCTGCCGTTTTTAGTCATCGATATGGTCGTTAGCTCCGTGCTCATGGCGATGGGTATGATGATGCTGCCGCCGACGATGATTTCACTGCCTTTTAAGCTACTTATTTTCGTGCTCGTCGACGGGTGGGAATTTGCTCGTCATGAATCTCGTTAAAAAGCTTTCATTAGGTTTTTTTGTCGCTATAATCTTAAAAAGCTCCGCGCGCCGCTTAATTTTTCATTTTATTTTACCTACGGCGCCAGACCTCAGACGGCGCAAACCCGCTCACTTAAAACCGCGCCGCCCAGAGCTAATAGGGAAGGGTTTAGATGAAAAAATTTATATTTTTTTGAGTTTTTGCGTTTTTTTAGGCGGATCGGAGGTCAAATTTGACGGAAAATTTACACGAGCTGATCTTGGCTGCGCAGAGCTCACTTTGGCTCAAATCTCAAACTACGAACCGCAAAAAGCGCAGCTACAAAAGGAGGCCGTAAAAAGCGCATATATGCCAAGCCTTACGATCGACGGCGGATACAGCTTTTTAAGCGGCGATATAAACGTCCTGCGCCCGCAAAGAGCCGCCACGGCAAGGGCGATTTTGGAGCTTGCCGTTTATGACGGCGGCAAGCGCGAGGCTCTGCTAAGCTCGCTTTCGCATCTTAGCGCGGCTGAAATTTTAAAAAACGAGGAGTATCAAAACCTGCTTGCGTTTAACGCAACTAAGCTTTATTTTAGCTTTTTTTGTCGCTGAGCGAGCTCGCGCTGGCAAAAGAGGGCGAGATAAACTACCTAAAAAACGCGCTAAACAGGCTGGAAAAAAATACTACCGCGCGGGGCTTAGCGACGAGAGCGAGTATGAAGCGATAAACGCCAGATACGCCATGGCGCTCGCCGAACGCCTCGAGATCTCGCAAAATCAAAACGAGATAAAAAATCAAATTTACGCGCTAACGGGCAGGGATATAAAGCCCGTGGCAGGCTCTAGGATCGCGCTTGCCGATGAGGACTTCGCGCCGCAAAAAAAGCGAAAAAGCCTGAGCTTGAGGCGCTTAGTCTACCTCGCCGCGGCTCTTGAGGACGAAAAAGATAACCGCGTCCGAGACTAACCCGCAAATTTTTCATCAAAAAAACACCTACACCTTTATGCGCACGCATTACGATAGAAACCTGCTGCCCGCGCAGTATAGAAACGCGCTGGAGCCGTATTTTGACGACTTTTTAAGCCGAATTTAAATACAAACGAGCTGATTTTTGGGCTTTAGCTGGAAGGCGTTTGATTTTGGCGCAAACAAAAAAAGCAGCGCGAGATAAAGCGCATAAGCGCGCTGCAAGCGAAGCTAAACTTTAGATCAAAAGCGCTTGCAAAAACGAGCTAAACTTTAGCAAATATCAAAAAAACGACCCTAAAGACGCTCGAGCAAAAGATAGCCGCAGGCGAAAGCGCGCTAAACTCGGCGCAAACCTCGCTAAATGCCGTTAGTAAAAAAAGTATGAAGCCGGGCTGCTTGGATATGTCGAGTTTTTAAACGCGACCGCGCAGAGCTTTAGCGCAGGCAGCGCACTGGAGCTAAGCAAGAGTCAATTTGAGATCAAAAAGGCGGAGTATCTGTATGAACGCGGCGGCAAGATCGCCGAAAAATATCGAAAAAAACGGAGCGCAAATGAATAAAATTTTACTTTTTTTACTGAGCGCGGCGGTTGCGCTTTGCGCGCAGGATAAACTCACGCGAGCTTTGACGTCGCGGCGGCAAAAGACGCGCAGCTCGCGCTAAAGGCCGTCGGCATCGTAAAGACCGTAAACGTAGAAATAGGGCTCAGCGGTAAAGCGCGGCGACGTGCTGCTCGAGCTTGAAAACGAGAGCGAAAAAGCTAGCCGTAAAGCTCGCTCAAAACGACCTAGAGAGCGCGCAGACGGCAAAAGCTCACGCAAAAAAAGCGTGCTGGATAAACTTTAAACTCGTTCAAAGCGTGAGCTCGAAGCAAGCTTTTGAAAATGCGGAGTTTGATTTTAAAAAAACGCGGCTCTAGCCGAAAAACAGAGCGCATCTGGCGCTAAATCGGCGCAAAAAAACGGCTCGAAGACACGCGGTTACTCGCGCCTTTTGACGGGACGATATCGGGCAAGAATATCGAGGTCGGCGAGGGCGTGGGCGGCGTAGCGCAAAAAGCTGATGTCGGTATTTTCCTATCCAGACGTCAAACTCAAGCTTAGCTTTGATGAAAAGAAATTGAAAGACCGCGTAAAAAAATCGGTAGCGAATCTGTCTATAAAATAGACGGCCAAAGCGAGGAGAGGCACGGTAAAAATCAGCCTCATCTACCCGACTATCGACACGAAAAAAACGGCAAAATGTACGCCGAAGTGCAGGCGCGAAATGTGACGCCTGGGCTTTTTGGAGAGGGATATATCGTCTCAGATTCGCAGGTTGAAACGGATGCTGAATCTAAAAGGGACGCAAACAAAAACATTTGGGCTTAAATTTGACGGCTTTGAAAACGGCGGGCTTGCGAGCGCGAAATGTGACGCAGAAAAAAACTAGCCTTGGCGTAGCTTGGTTTTCAAACTTTGACGCCGCAAACGAAAGACGAGGTAAATCGTGCTCAATTTGGCGTGCGGAGTTAAATTGAGCCTGCTGCGAAAAAAACGTAATTTGACAAAAGGGGCGGACGGCGGATTACGATTTAGCGCACAAAAAAATGGCGACCCAAATTTAAACGTCAATTTAATGCGGCGGTAATTTTGCTCGCCGCTAAATCTCAAAACGCTTTTTGCAAAAGCAGGGCGGTTGGATAAACTTTGACGCAAAGGCCCGTTTTGGCGAAGGCGCGAAATGTATAAGCTAGCCATAAATCGCCCGATTACGACGCTGATGTTTTTTTCGTCGCGCTCGTATTTTTTTCGGCGCGATGTCGCTTCTAGGATGCCGGTAAATCTCTTCCCGGAGGTAGTCATCCCGCTGATTAAGATCACGACCTATGCGCCCGGCGACATGAGCCTCATCGAGAGCAGGATCACTAAAAAGATCGAGGACGAGGTCTCGACGATAGACGGTATCAAAAAGATCAGGTCCTATACATTTAACAACCTCAGCATCGTTTTTGGTCGAGTTTAATCTCAAGAAAAAAACATCGACGTTGCCGCAAACGACGTGCGCGACAAGGTCGCAAAGGCAAAGCTCGATGCCCAGCCCGAGATAGAAAAAAATCAACAGCGACAGCGGTAAGGTGGCGAGCTTTTTCGTTAGCCGCAAGGACGAGAATTTAACCGCGCTTATGCAAGCGGTCAAAGACGAGGCAAAAGCCGTTTTTGCAGCGCGTAAAAGGCGTTGGCAAGGTCGATGATAAGGGCTTTTTGGAGCCTGAGATTGTAAATTTACCTTGATCCTTTTTAAGCTCGATAAATATGCCCTGACCGCAGCCTCAGTCATAAATATAATCAAATCGCAAAATTTAAAAAGCTCCGCTTGGCAAGCTCGAAAACAGCGAGTTCGAGATATTTTTTTAAAGAGCGAATTTGACGCCAAAAAGCGTGCGCGAGCTAGAGGAAATCGCCTGCAAAAGGACGTATTTTTTTAAAAGACGTCGCGCGCATAGAGCTATCTCATCACGATACCGACGCCGTTGCGATGTATAACGGCAAGCGCGGAGTGCTGCTCGACGCTATAAAAGTAAGCGGCGCAAACACGATCGAGACGATAGACGCGCTTAAGGCTAAAACGGACGATCTAGCGGCAAGACTAGGCGCAAACTACGAAGTAGAGCGAGTTTATGAAAAGAGCGAGAGTATCCTAAAGCACATAAATCAGGTCAAATTTGACATGATGCTAGGCGTCGCGCTCACGGTCGTCATCGTCTTTTTCTTTTTGCGAAGCTTTAGCGCGACCATCATCGCCGCGCTTGCGATCCCGGCTAGTATCGTGGGGACGTTTTTTATCATCGACGTTTTGGGTTTTGATCTAAACCGCCTCACGCTACTGGCTCTCACGCTTGGTATAGGTATATTTATCGACGATGCGATCGTGGTCGTGGAAAATATCTCCAAAAAGATGCAAGAGGGCGAGAGCAATCCGCTAAAAGCGAGCTTTGAGGGCGTACGCGAGATAGCTTTTAGCGTGCTTAGCATTAGCGCGGTGCTGCTTTGCGTGTTTGTGCCGATTGCCTTTATGGAGGGCATCGTAGGGCAATATTTTAACTCCTTTGGTATGAGCGTGAGCGGCGGTATCGTGGTGTCGTTTTTTTGGTTTGCATTATGTTGATACCCTAGCCTGGCGGCGAGATTTTTGAGCGAGGGCGAGAGTACTTTTACCGCGTGACAGAGCCATTGTTTGAGGCGTTTGAGAGCGGTTATGAGCGGCTTTTTGAAGCTTATTTTGAGGTTTAAAACCGCGTTTGTTATCCTTACTTTTTGGCGTGCTGGCTCTTTGTATGAGCCTGGCCGGCAAGGTCGGTATGGACTTTTTGCCTGTCGAGGATGAGGGGCAGTTTGAGATATTTTTAAAGGCAAGCCCTGGCATCTCGGTCGAAGCTATGAGCGCTAGAGCCGGCGAGGTCGTGCGCGCCGTAGATAGCGATCCGCGCGTCGAGTACTCTTATATGATCGCTGGCTACACGGACTCAAAGGACGCTTATAAAGCTAAAATTTACGTCCGCTTAAAAGGCTTTGAGTCGCGAAAAGAGCGCCAAACGCAGATAATGGACGAGTATAGAAAAAAAGCTTAAATTTGAAGGCCTCAGCGTCAAAGTCCTGCAGATACCATACGTCGATACGGGCAGCGACAGCGAGCCGGTACAACTAACGATCACGGGCGATAGCCTAGAAAAGCTAGACGAAATCCTGCCAAAAAGCCATCGCCATGGTGCGCGCGATAGAGGGTACGACGGATGTGGGCAGCGATAACGAAGACAAGATAAACGAGCTGCAAATCAGCGTAAATAAAGACAAAGCCAAACGCCTAGCGTCGATCCCTAGCGCGGTCGCGCAGGCGATATACGCGTCCTTTGGACAAAATAGGCTAGGTAGCTTTGATAACGGCGACGCGCAGTACGATATGATACTGAGGTTTGACGACGAGTACCGCAAGGACGCGCAGGCGCTGCAAAAAACTAAAGATCAAAAAAACGCTCACGGCGAGAGTATAAGCCTAAGCGCGGTGGCGGAGTTTAAGACGAATAAGACCTTTTCCGTGATAAACCGCTTTAACAAGCAGCGTCAGATCAGGATCGTCGCAAACGTAGATAACGTCCCGCTAGGCGCCGTGCAAAAGGGCATCGACGAAAATATCGGTCAACTTTGCCCGCAGGCTATGATTACGTGATGACGGGCTTTATCGAGATGATGAACGACACGAACGCGGCCTTTGTCTTTACGATCAGCCTTAGCGTCGTGCTCATCTATATGATCCTGGCCGCGCTTTACGAGAGTTTTATTTTGCCGCTCATCATCATGATCTCAATGCCGCTGGCGTTTGGCGGTGTGGCTGTCGGGCTGTATCTTAGCGGCAACTCGTTTAGCTTGTTCGTCATGGTCGGTGCGATCTTGCTTTTTGGCATGGTGGGCAAAAACGCGATTTTAGTCGTGGATTTTGCCAACCGCTACGCAAACGAGGGTGTGGAGCTAAACGAAGCCATCGTGCGCGCGGGCGTTAAGAGGCTACGAGCGATACTGATGACTACTTTTGCGATGATATTTGCTATGTTGCCGCTTGCGCTTAGCAGAGGTGCTGGATACGAGGGCAACTCCCCGATGGCGATCTCGGTGATCTCGGGGCTTATTAGCTCGACGCTGCTAACGCTGCTTGTGGTGCCGGCACTCTTTGGCGCGGTATATAAGATAGATAAATTCGTGAGTAAAATTTATAAAAGAGAGGAAATGAGCTCAAATTTGAGTTTGCTTTCGGCGAGACTTGTATCAAATTTGCGCTCGGCATTTGCTCGATCGTTGGGCGCTGATTTTTGTTTAAACTAAAAAGCCGATTTTGCTTTGAGACCACATTAAATTGATTTTCGTAATTTAACGTAGCAAATTTGTCGTTTTGCATTCGTCTGCCTCTGCTAAACCCTGTTTTTTTAAATATTTAGCGCAAAAATATAGATTCCTTATTTATTTGATAATAGTTTTAGAAATTATTAATTATTAAAAATACTAAAATCCGCGCCGATTTAGAGTAAATTTTAAAAAGGACGAATTTTAAACGTGAATATACTTGACAAAAAAAGACGATGTATAAAATTCATACCTATATTTCGCTAATATTTTGCATTCCGCTAGTTATCGTTTGCTTTACGGGATCGGTTTTTGGTTTATAAAGACGAGATAAATAATTTATTAATGCCCGGCGTCATATATGTCGCAAAAAAATAGCGATGAAAAACGAGCAAAAAAAGTAGATTAGAAATTTGACGAACTAAGAGAAAAAAGAGAAAAAGAGTATCCGCATCACGAGATCGTAGGCTGGAATATCGACGCAGATCCCCAAAAAAACGGACAAAATTTAGCTGTTAAAGCACGGAGTGGGCGAAAAAGAGTGGGCGTGCGTGTATCTTGATGCATTTAGCGGCGAGATAAAAAGCGACCTCGTGCCGCATGATAGCGGATTTATAGGCGTTATTACCGAGCTTCACGAGAAATTTGCTTCTTGAAAAAAAGCGGTCAATTTGCTTGGACTAACGGCTATCTTTTGCCTTTATTATTTCGATTAGCGGTTTTATCGTTTACCGAAATTTTTAGGGCGATCCGCTGCGCCTTCGGTTTGCGAGAATGGCTACTTTTATGAGCGATTCGCACAAATTTATCGGCGTTTTTTTCGACGCCCGTTATCTTTGCGGTCGCGCTTAGCGGTGCTTGGTGGGAGCTTAGGTTTATGTTTATGCCGCCTTTTTATAATTCTAAACTCGTAATCGGTCCGCAAATTTACGATAAAAAAATATCTCTATCGACGCCCTCGTGCAAAGAGCAGCCTCGGATATGCCAGGATTTAAGACGCATTACGTTAGTTTTCCGTTTTATGATGGCGCAAATATCACGCTTTACGGGCAAAAAACCGCAGCAAAGCTTCCTATATAGCCAGTACTCAAGCACCGTTTCTTACGATAAACACAGCGCAAATTTAATCGATGTAAAAGATATAGAGCTAGCAAGCAAAACGGATAAATTTTTATCGACGTTTAGGCGAGCTCACTACGGCGACTATAACTCTGCGACTCAAATTTTTTTCTGGTTTTTTTGTGCGGCTTGGCACCGTTAGCGCTTAGCGTTTCAGGGGTTTATTTATGGATAAAAAGATCAAATTTTAAAAAGGAGAAAAAAAGATGAAAAATAAAATTTTGCTTTCGGTTGCGGCGATAAATCTGCTAGCGTCCGTTCAAATTTTAGCCGCCCAAAACGGCGAGAACGCAGCGGGTAAAGAGACGCTACAGGCCGTCGAGGTAACTAGCGAACAAAGGCGCGACGACGTCAAATACAACGCCAAAGAGCTGGTAAAAAGCACCACGAGGCTAGACCTCACCTCGCGTCAGACGCCCCAGTCGCTTACCGTCATCACCGAAGCTAGACTAAAGGATCAAAACATCAACGACTATCAGGTGCTTTTTGCGAAATATCCCGGGCGTCACGCTTAGCAAGTGGGATGAGCGCGTATATCCCTACGGCTAGAGGCTTTAAGATAGATTATTATTTGCTTGATTCGATGCCAAGTTTCGGCGGATTTAGCCTAGGCGCAAACGATATGAGCATGTTGCCCTATGAACGCGTCGAGGTCGTAAAGGGCGCAAACGGCCTACTAGCGGGTGCAGGCAATCCGGCGGCTAGCTTAGATTTCATCCGAAAAAGAGCAAATTCAAAAAGAATTGACGGGAAATTTCAAGCTAAGCGCGGGCTCTTACGATAGATACGGCGTATCGGGCGACGTGCAGACTCCCGTAACTGCCGATGGTAACGTGCGAGCTAGAGCGTCGTTTATGCACGAGAAGTCTCGCTCGTATATGGACTACTATAACCGTAAAAACACCACTATCTACGGCGTAGTGGATGCTGATATCATGGATAGCTCGTGGCTAAGCTTCAGGCGCTTTTTTTATCAGGAGCTAAAGCGTCACGGCATACGCTGGGGAGGAATGCCTGCGTTTTACAAGAACGACGTTAGGCGCGAGTTTAGTAAAAAAATGAAATTTTCTCGCAGCCTTGGACTAGATGGGATATCAAGACTTTTGACGTTTATGCCGATTTTAGGCACTATTTTGAAAAACGAAGCCAGCCTAAATCTCTCCTACTCCTTCCGCCGCGCAAATACGGATACTAATTTGCTCTACTACGGCGGCAAGGTAATTTAGACGGTACGGGCGATGTTAGCGGGCTTAGCGTCTATGCAAACAAACGCGAGGAAAAATATCCACAACGTAGACGCCTACGTAAACCCTGCCGTACGAAGCGTTTAGCTTGCCCCACGAGGCGGTTTTCGGCGCTATGTACAACAACTATAAAAAGCTCCGACAACGTCAGTAGCTACTGGAATAGCCGCACGACTCCGGCAGGCCTAGCCTATGCGGCGCGCACTAGGATAGATTTTTAACAACCCACACCCTAGACGACCCGAAGCTACCTTACGCCGATCAAAACAACGCCGATAAAACGGTGCAAAAGGCCATATATTTGGCTAATAAATTCTCAATCACGGACGAGCTTAAGTTTTTGCTAGGAGCCAGAATGAGCTACTATAAGTACCGCATAACAGGCGGCAACGGCAATAGAAACTTTACGCAAGAAATCACTCCGTATCTAGGCATCACGTATGATATCGGCGAAAACCACACGCTTTATGCTAGCTATACAAGCATCTTTAACCCCCAAACCGTAAAGGATATCAACGACAAATACTTAGACCCGATCCAAGGCAAGGACTATGAGCTAGGCATAAAGGGGGATTATTTTGACGGCGCGCTATCGGCTTCATTTGGCGTATTTAAGGTCGTACAAGATAAACTAGGCGCAAAAACCGGACAAAAGATCCCAGGCACTACGACCGACGCGTATGAAGCTAAAAAAGGCGTAACGAGTAAGGGCTTTGAAGTGGACGTAAACGGCGAGATAAATCAAAATTTAAGCCTAGGTCTTGGGCTTACTCACTTTAACGCCAATGACGCAGACGGTAAGAAATTTGACACCGAAAGCTCGCGCACTACGGCAAATCTGTTTGCTAAATACACTATAGCGGACTTTAGAGCGGGTGCGGGAGTGCAGTATAAAAAGTAAAATTTACGTCGGTAGCGGCGCAAATGAAATCACGCAAAAGGCCTACACGCTGGCAAATTTGATGTTTGGTTACAAGATAAGTAAACATTTCGACATCCAGCTAAATATCGACAACGTATTTAATAAAAAAATACTTCGAGGGCATCGGAAACAACAGGATGGTTTACGGCGATCCGCGAACGTTTAATCTAGGTTTTACGTATAGTTTTTTTAAGCCCTTTTAGATTTTTTGCCACGTAGCTTGGTTTGCTAATGCGGTTATCCAGATTATAAATTCGGCGCTTTTTGTCGGTATTAAACCCATAAATTTACGAGTTATGATAGGCGCCGAATTTAGATATAAAACTATGGGTAAATTCGCCTTAATACGCTAAAAATGTCCTTTTAACGAGCGATAAATTTGTTACAAATTTGGCTCCGTTTGGTTACTGCCAAGGATTTTAAAGTTTATTTTAAGCGTTATTTTGGCGAGCGTAAGGTAAGATTAAGGCAAAATTTTCTTAAGGCTAAATTTTGAAACGCGCTTTTTTTCAAGCTATCTCGCACATTGCCGTTTTTGCGCTGGTTGCGGCGTTTGCTAGCGGTTGCGCCGCGCCGAAAAAGGCAACCCCCGCACCGCCAAAGCCCGTTACGCAGTCTGAAATAAAAAAACATCTGCGACGGCAAAACCCCAAAAAGAGTGCAACGATACGGGCGTAGAAATCTGAAAACAGTAAAGACTACGAGCGCGCGAAGCTCTACTACCAAAAAGGCCTGCGACGACAACGAGGGTATCGCCTGCTCAAATCTAGGTTCGCTGCACCAAAAAGCTAAAAAAAGCAAAGAGGAGAGCGAGATCTTGACGATATTTGCAAAGTCCCGCACGCTTGGCAACAAATACGGTTGCTACAATGCGGCTAACTTTTACCGCCTCGGGCGCGGCACGGAGCATGATTTTGCCGCAGCGCGCAGGCTTTATGAGAAATCGTGCCTAAAAACTAAATCATGCTCAAAGCTGTTCAAATCTCGGCGGTATGTATCAGTTTTCGCTAGGGCGTCAAAACCGCCGATTCTAAAACCGCAAAAATTTCTACAAAAATGGGCTGCGAGATGGGCGATGAGATAGGATGCAGGAACCTTTCGCTTATCGGAGACGAGTAAAATTTATTTACACTTTCTTGATTTTACCGCCAATTTGACGATTCTACAACTATCCTAATCAGAAATTTGACTGAGAGTGTTTGTGATTTGAGCCAAATTTGCCAGTTTGGAGAAAAGCACCGTCGCTTTTATGACGCAAAATCTAAATTTAAGACTTCCACCTAAGCGTAAAGGTTATTTCTTTGCCAGGTTCGCTTTCGCAGGTTACGGCGATAGCATTGTTTTCACAGGCTCTTTTTACTAAATTTGAATCCGATGCCAAAGCCGCCTTGGTCTTCATTAAATCGTGTGTATCGCTCGAGAAATTTTTATCTTGTTGCTCTTTGCTTAGCCCCTCGCCGCTATTTGAGATTTTTTTAACTCGCCGTTTTGCAAACTAACTGCGACGTAGCCGCCTTGGTTTGCGTATTTTTACGGCGTTGCTTAGTAGGTTATCCACCGCACGTTTTAGCTCATAGCCATTTGCATTTATGAGAGCGTCTTTTAAATTTAGCCTTAAATCAAGCCCTCGTTTAGCAAAAAAACGGAGCAAAAAAATTCGAGTCGCTCGTTTAAAAATATCTTTCACTTTAGCTCCTCTTTTTGGTGCGCAGCGCTCGGCACCAAAGGATAAATACGTGAGGTCCTCATAGGTGCGACTTAGCGTTTTAGCCGCGGTTTGGATGTTGTTTATGCGCTTTAGATTTCTCTGGCTTAGGCTACTTTTTATCTGCCGTTTCGATGCTCATAAGTATGACGCTAAGGGGCGCGTTTATCTCGTGAGTAGAGTCTTTTATAAAGCAATTTAGCGCGGCGATCTTGGCGTGTAGCGAGCGCTAGCGCGGTCTTTGCTAGATAAAAGGCAATTATCATGATAACGCCTAAAACGATAAGCAAATTTGAGCGCCGTACGCAGTCGCAGCAAATTTAGCTCGCTCGTGACGTCCTTGCCGCTTAGCGCGATCTTTGCCGTGGCTAGCTCGTCCGCGCCGCCTTCGTCCATGTTTTTGTAGCGCCTCAAATATCGTCACCTTGCCGTCCGATACGACTGCACCACTCTGTGCGTCGTCAATTTAGCGCAGCCCGCCTCGCCGTATAAAAGTTTGACCGCTTTTAGCTACGATGCAGGCTTTGACGTCTTTTTTTCGGCGGTAAAGCTTTCTACCGCGCCAAGCCCGGACATGCGCGCTTTCATGTAGATGCCCATCTTGATCTCTTTTAGGTTTTTTTGACCTCGTTTGAGACGAGGGCTTCCTTTTTCATTTTATAGTCGTTCGTAAAAAATACCCCAAAAATAGGGCGCTAGTGATGAGATAAAGCGAGAGGATTTTGGCTATAACGGCGGAGCGCTCAGACATAGATATAGCCGTCGCCGCGCCTATTTATGATCACGTCCTTGCCTAAAAATGCGGCGCAAATTTTTAACGTAAACCCGCAGACTCAGCTCACTGGGCTCCTCGCCGTAGTTCCAAATTTTCTCAAATATCGCCTCCTTGCTAAGCAGCGCGTTTTTATTTTCCAAAAATAGCGCCAAAAGCTCGCTTTCTTTGTTTGAGAGGTTTATGATTTGCCCGTTTTGCCGGAGCGTTTTGGAGCTTGGATAAAATTTATATCCGCCATTAAGCTCGATAAATTCGTTATTTACGTGAGAAAATTTGCGCTTGATTAGAAATCTGAATACGAAGCAAAAAGCTCTTTTTAGCTCGTAGGGCTTTTTTAAATAGTCGTCGCAGCCGCTTTTGTAGCCGATCTCTAGGTCTTGTAGCGCGTTTAGCGAGGTGGTAAAGATAGCGGGCGCGTCGTTACCAAGCCGCCTAAGTTCGCGCAAAAGGGAGAAACCGTCGCCTTTAGGCAGCTTGACGTCGAGGATGAGGATATCGACTTTCGCTCGTAGGCGGTATCTAGAGCCGCTTTAGCATCGGCGCAAACGGTCACGTCGTAGCCTTGTTCGCTCAGATACTCGTTGATGAGTTCGCTTAGCGTCTCATCGTCCTCTACGAGCAAAATTTGCGTCATTACATCTTATCCTTTTTCATGTCTTTCATATCGTCTTTCTTTTTACCCATATCGTCTTTCATCTCTTTCATGTCGCCCTTCATTTCGTCCTTTTTTTATCATCATATCGTCTTTTTTTCTCCATCATGGCGTCCTTCTTTTCCATCATGGTATCTTTTTTTTCTCCATCATGGCGTCCTTCTTTTCCATCATGGTATCTTTTTTTCTCCATCATATCGCCTTTCATCTCGGCGGCAAAGATAGAACCTGTAACGAACAACGCGCTAAGCGCAACTAAAAGCTAACTTTTTTTCATAGCATCTCCTTAAGAAAAATTTATGATGGAAGTTTAGCCAAGAAACGTGAAACGAGCGTGAATTTATGCCATCAGGCTAAATACATACGATAAAAAGCGGTAGGCTAATAAAGCTAAACGCGACTCCGACGGCCACCGCGGCTACGGCTAGCTGGCTATCAAGCTCTGCTTTCATTATCATCGCGCTTGCTAGCACCATCGGCGGCATGGCGCACTGCAGGATGCCTATCATCCAAATTTGACCGAAATTTTACGCCTAAAAACTATCGTGACTAGTATAAAAAAATAAAAAGGCGCTAGCAGCATCTTGCCCGCGATTACCACGGCCGTTGATTTGTAGCAGCTCTTGATACTGCGAAAACCAAGCCCGATGCCGATCGCAAAAAGAGCTACCGGGACGACGCTCTGAGCAAAAAGAGTAAGCGCGTCAAATAGCACGCTTGGAAGCGGAACGCCGCGGAGTAAAAAAAGCCTAAAAATAAGTGCGACAAACGGCGGAAATTTGACCACTTTCATCACGTTTTGCACGATCGAAACCTTTGCCGGAGCACCGAAAGCTAATACAAAAGGCCCAAAAAAATGCTAATAGGGATCGAGGTAGCTAGCTGATCGTAAAAGATAACTTCGTTCATCGCGCCCTCGCCAAAAAAAGCCCTTGATGATAGGCATACCCATAAATATAGTATTTCCAAACATTCCCAGCAGCACGGCGCTCACGGTCGTGGCTTTGTTAAATTTTAAAAATTTGCACGCGAAAAATATCGCCGCAGCGCCCAGCATCGAACAGGCAAAACCGGTGGCGATGACGTTGATAAGCGTGGTGTCGATGTTTACGTGGTAAATTTTATCGAAAATCAGCGCCGGAAGCGCAAAGCAAAGCGCATAGTTTATGAATACGGAGGAGTTTTTTTGCTCAAAGACTTTAAATTTTTTCGCCCCGTAGCCCGAAGCGATAATGATAAAAATAGATAATAATTGCGTAAACATTTGCGTAATCCGAGTTATAAATTTTTAAAAAAACCGATTATACGGCGGCTTGCATTAAAGAAAAAAATAAAATTTGAATTGAATTACTTAACATCGCCTTAACGGGTTTTTTTGTATATAATCTCGAGTTAAATTTAAAAAGCGAGAAATAATGAAAAAAACTTATCAAATTTATCGCGGTTTTCGCCGTGCTGGCTGGAGTCGGTTACTATTTTTACGATAAAAATTTTAACGTCCCGCAAGTCGATCAGTTTATCACCTCAAAAGCCGTTCGCGGCGAGCTGATAAAAAGTATCGAAAGTAACGGCGAGATCTACGCTACCGAGTTAATCGACGTTGGCGCGCAAGTCGGCGGTCAGATCAAAAAAACTATACGTCAAACTAGGAGACGTCGTAAAGGCTGGCGACATGATCGCTGAAATCGACTCCGCAACTCAGCAAAAATAACGTAGATACAAAAAAAGCGCAGCTTGAATTTATGAAGCGAAGTTAAATTCGGCCAAAGTCGCGCTTGAGATTTCAAAGACCACATTTAAGCGCGAGCAAGAGCTTTTCGCCAAAAACGCGACCTCGAAAGAGGAGTTTGAAAACGCCAAAAATACCCTAGCCGCAAACGAAGCCTCGCTAAAAAGAGATCGAGGCGCAAATCGTGCAGGCTAAAAATCTCTAAACACCGCTCAAATCGACCTTGGTTATACTAAAATCACCGCTCAAAAGGCGGCGTCGTGGTCTCCGTGCAGGTTGAGGAGGGGCAAACCGTAAACTCAAACCAAACTACGCCAACTATCGTAAATATCGCCGATCTAAGCAAAGTCCAGCTAAAAATGGAGATCGCCGAGGGCGACATAACTAAAAATCAAGGTCGGCTCGAAAGTCGAATACTCGATACTCTCCGAGCCAAACCGTACTTTCACGCTCATATTAGCTCGATAGACCCTGGCCTAACCACGCTAAGCAATGGCAAATACAAAAACTACCTCAAGCTCGGGCACGGCCACCTCTAGCTCCAGCAGCTCGGCGATCTACTACTACGCTAAGGCCGTTGTAGATAATCCTGACGGCACGCTAAGGATCGGCATGACTACGCAAAACACAGTCATCCTAGATAGCGTTAAAGACGCCGTCATCGTACCATCGATCGCTATCAAAAAAAGAGGACGGCAAAAGCGTAGTTTACGTATTAAAAAAAGGTAAAGACGGACTAGATACGGCTGAGCGAAGAGAGGTACAGACGGGACTAATAGATAGCCTAAAAACTCAAATTTCTAAGCGGAGTAGAGGAAGGCGAGGAAGTCGTGACGAAGCGAAATTCGGCGGCTGAGATCAGCGAAATGCTTGAAAAAGAGAAAAAGAAAAAAATGGGCTTTTAAGGTAGTATCTTGAAAAATTTGATAGAACTTAAAAATTTGAAGTAAGAAATTTAAACTCGGCGATAACGTGTTTGACGCGCTAAAAAGACGTACTTTAACCATAAAAAAAGGGCGAGTTTATCGCTATCATAGGGACAAAGCGGATCTGGTAAATCCACGCTCATGAACATCCTTGGCTGCCTAGATAACCCAAGCGGCGGACAGTATCTGCTAGAAGAGCGCGACATATCTAAAGTTTGAAGGCGACGAGCTGGCGCGTCTGCGCAGAGAAAAAAATTCGGCTTTATCTTTCAGCGCTATAACCTTCTATCTACGCTAACTACGCTGCAAAACGTGGCTTTGCCTAGCGTATATGCGGGCGTTTCTAAAAAAAGATCGCGAGAAAAAAAGGCCGGCGAGCTTTTAGAAGGACTCGGTCTTGGCGAAAAAGCTGCAAAACTTACCCAGCAAACTTAGCGGCGGACAGCAGCAGCGAGTCTCGATCGCTAGGGCGCTCATAAACGGCGGCGAGATCATCCTGGCAGATGAGCCAACGGGTGCGCTAGATAGCAAAAGCGGCCTCATGGTGATGGAAATTTTAACGAATTTGCACAAGCAAGGCCACACCATCATCATCGTCACGCACGACCCGCACATCGCCGCATACGCAAGCCGCGTCATCGAGATAAAAGACGGTGAAAATTTGAGCGATACGGTAAAAAGCGAGGAAATCTCGCCTCCGAAAAAGCCAGCCGTAAAGCAAAAAAACATCTTTAGCTTTTTACAAAGATCAGTTTATCGAGAGCTTTAAAATGTCGATAAACGCGATCCTCAGCCACAAACTGCGCTCGGTGCTAACGATGCTTGGCATCATCATCGGCATTACCTCCGTTATCTGTGTAGTGGCGCTAGGGGCAGGGGGTCGCAGGAGCAGATACTCTCCGATATACGAGGTATCGGCACAAATACGATCGACATCTACAACGGCAAGGGCTTTGGCGATAGATCAGAGCGCATAAAGGCTCTAACAATCAGCGACGCGACGCTACTATCAAAAACAAGACTATCTTGATAGCGTCACGCCAAACGCTTCAACCTCCGCGACTCTGACATATAGAAACAAATCCGCTAGCGCGACCGTAAGGGGTGGCAGCGAAGATAGCCTCGATGTCATGGGTTACAAAATGGAGTCTGGGCGTGAATTTACCGCTGATGACGTGAGAGACTCAGCCTCTGTCGCGATCATCGACCAAGCTACAAAGAATGAATTCTTTAAAAATGCCGACCCAGTTGGAGAGACACTACTCATCAACCGCCGTCCGTTTAAGATAATCGGCGTCTTGCAAAAAGCAAGAAAAAGGGCTTTGACGATGGTAGCACATTAAAGGTCTATACGACCCTACACGGCGATCATCAATAAACTAACTGGCGACAAGCACATAGCCTCGATCACCGCAAAGGTAAAAGACAATGTAAATGCCCAAATAGCCGAGCAGAGCATAACTGAAATTTTTGACCGCAAAGCACGGCAAAAAGGACTTTAAGACAAGAAATTCTGACAGCATAAAAGTAACGATAGAAGAAGCGACAAAGACTATGACGCTACTGATCTCTTTGTATCGCGTTTATCTCGCTGCTAGTTGGCGGTATCGGCGTGATGAACATCATGCTGGTCTCAGTCACCGAGCGCACCAAGGAGATCGGCATCCGTATGGCGATCGGCGCGCGTCAGGGAAACATCCTAGAGCAGTTTTTGATCGAGGCTGTGCTGCTGTGCCTTATCGGCGGACTTATTGGCGTCGGGTCGGCGTTTGGTATCGGCTATCTAGCGGAAAAGTACCTGCGTCCGATATTAAGATGATATTTTCTCAGACCTCTATCGTGGTCGCGCTCGTCGTCTCTAGCGCGATAGGCGTGATATTTGGCTACATGCCGGCTCGCAGCGCCTCAAAGCTAAATCCTATCGACGCTCTTTCAAGGGAATAAAATGAAAAAAATCTCCATAATCCTAGCCGCTTTTTTGCTCGGCGGCTGCGCAGTAACGCAGATAAACGAAAACTACGAGCAAATTTTTGCTAAAAGACGATGCAAATTTGACGGCGAATTTTAGGCTGGAGCGTGAGTGGTGGCTAGGGCTATAACGAGCCCGCTCTAAACGAGCTAATCAGCCTCGCGCTAAAAAAATAATATAGATCTGGCAAAATCAGCCATCGCCGTAAACAAAGCCCTCGCTCAAGCAGGCGTCTTGCAGGCCGATCTCGTGCCTAGCTTTAACGCAAATCTGGGCGCGGAAACTGGTAAAAACATAAAAACTGGCGGCAGCTGGAGTGAAAGCTATAAAAGCGGCATCTCGCTAAGCTACGAGATCGATCTGTGGCGCAAGCTCGCAAACCCGCAGACGCCGCCATGTGGGAGGCAAACGCGACGAAATACGACCTAGAGGCCGCTCGTCTCGCGCTCGTTAACTCTATCGCGGACGCGTATTTTTGAGGCAAAAATATCAAAAAGAGAGCATAAATCTATACGAAAAAAACGCTAAAAAAACTACGAGGAGCTTGAAGCCATCATAAAGGCTAAATTTGAGCTGGGCAAGGAAGAGGAGCTAAGCCTAAAGCAAGTAAAAAGCTCGGTAATCTCGTCTAAAAAAATAGAATTTTAAACGCAGCCAAGAGCCTTGATGCGGCGGAAAAAAACGCTAAGAAATCTGCTAAACGTTAGGCCCGAGTTTGAGTTAATTGAGCGGAAATGTAGCGATATCTCGCCACAGGGCGTAACTTTAAACGTGCCGCTTTTACGTTATCGGCGCGCGTCCTGATTTGCAAGCCGCGATCTCGCGTATCAAAGAGGCGCTTTTAGAGGTTAAGGTTAGCGAAAAGAACTTCTATCCAAGCATCACTGTAGGAGCCGGCCTCAGCGGTAGCGGAGATAGCGCTAGCGAGGGGCTTAAGCTAAATTTCTTAAGCGGCAATATCGCGATAAATTTGCCGTTTTTAAATTACTCCAAGCTTAAATCAAAGCTAAAAAAATCTCCGAGCTAGAGTTTGAAGCGATGAAGCTAAACTACGCGCAGACGCTAACGACCGCGCTAAACGAGATAGACGCGAGCTATAAAAACCTGCAAAAAAGATGAAGCGGTTTTACGAAATTTAAAACGAGAAATTTGCGAAATCTAAGCTCTATCAGCGACATATATAAACTCAAATACGACTACGGCAAAACCGAGCTGAAAAAAACTATCTGGAGGCGCAAAATTCGCTACTTGAAGGCAGGATCGGCCTGCTAGCGCAAAAAAATATAAAATTTTGCAAGACGAAATCGGCATATATAAAGCTACGGCGGGCAGGGCAGAGTAATTTGGCTAGGCCGCGCGCCTGATTTGCGGTTTTGGTTTTGAGGCGAGTTAAATTTGCAGCGAATTTGACGGCTAGTTAAACTTTAGCTAGCTGCAAATGACCTGGCAAATTTACTCCCGTCGTTTGCCCTAGAAAAATAAAAACAGTCCCGCTAGCGTCGCAAAAAAGAGCAAGAGATCCGGCGACTACTGCCGTGCCGTTTTGAAAGCCATTTAAAAAAACATCCCGTTCGTATTCATCCCAAAAAAATCCAGTGATCACCTGAGCGGCAAAAAAATAGCGCCGAAAGCAGCGTCAGGATGTAGATGTTTCGGTTGATTTTGTCGTTTTTTTAGGCTTTGGATATGCGCGTAGATATCGTCTATCCTAGCGGCGTTTTTCGCAGGCTGCGTTTTTTTAGCACGCCGGCTTCGTATACGTAGTTTTTGAGCTGTTTTTTTAAGCTCGGGCCTTTCGTTTTGACAGATCGCCAGAGCCTCGTAAAAAGTGTGAAATTTTATTTTTGAAATTTACGTATTTCGTATTTTTAAGATCGCGTGCTTTTTGATAAATTTAGCAAAAATCCCTCTTGCCCGCGTAGATTTTCTCGTAGCTTTCAAGCTGGGCGGAGTGCTCGGCGATCTTGGCGCGAAACTCGCTCGTTATCTTTTTTTACTACGCGTATAAACTCCTGTACGCCGCTATTGCTACCGTCCTGGGCGTAAATTTTGTCGTCTTTAAAGATAAATTGTAGTTTTGTTCGCTACCGTCCGTCACGAGATAGACGTACTCGCACTCATCGGCGTAAAAAGTAGCCCGAGATATCGCGCTCGTTCACCGTTTTGCCTTATATGCTCGGCGCGTCTTTGCCGCGTTTGACGTAGAAATTTCGCCTCAGTCTTTTCAAATTCGCCCGCCGTTATCGCTTCTCTCATCTGCTTCATCAAATTTAGATAATAGTGCAAGTTATGCAAGCTAGCTAAGCGGAAAAAACGTCAGCTCGCCGGCACGGTAGAGGTGGCTAAGATAGGCGCGCGAGTAGTTTTGGCACGCGTAGCAGTCGCACTCTGGATCTATCGGAGCGCGGTCGGTTGCAAATCTCGCAGACTTGATATTTATCTTACCAAAACTCGTAAAAAGCGTGCCGTTGCGCGCGTTTCGCGTTGGCATCACGCAGTCAAACATATCCACGCCGCGAGCCACGTTTTCTACGAGGTCTTCTGGAGTGCCTACGCCCATGAGATAGCGCGGACGCGTCGCGTCGATGTATGGCATCACGGCCTGCACGGTATCATACATCTCTTGGTTGCTTTCGCCTACGCTAAGGCCCCCGATAGCAAGCCCGTCAAAGGGCATCTCGCACAGCGCCTCAGCGCAAAATTTACGCGCCGCCTCGTCCGTACCGCCTTGGATTATGCCGAATATATTTTGCGTGAGTCCTTCGCCTTTGTTTTGCTTAATGTATGATAGTCTATCGCCTCGCGCGCCCATTTTATCGTGCGTTTGATACTTAGCTCCACGCGCTTTTTTTCAGCCGGAAGCGCGACTAGATCGTCTAGGATCATCATGATGTCGGAGTTTAGGTCGTACTGGGTATCTAGCACCGAGCGCGGCGTGAAATAGTGCGTGCTGCCGTCGATATGGCTTTTTAAACGTTTGATACCGTTTTCATCGGGCTTTGAGATTTTACTTAGCGAAAAGGCCTCGAAAACCGCCGCTATCGGTTAAAAAAACGAGCGGTTAATTTAGTAAAGCCGTGCAGGCCGCCAAGCTCTTTTACGACCTTGCTGCCGGGGCGCAAGTAGAGGTGGTAGGTGTTGCCTAGGATTATTTGGGCGTCTAAAAATCTGCATCATATCCACGGCGTTCAGACTTTTTACCGCACCTACGGTGCCAACTGGCATAAACACGGGCGTTTTTTTATCGTCGAGTGGGCGCGATTAGCGTGCCCGCGCGCGCCGCACCGTCCGTTTTATCTATACTAAAAAGTCATTTTGATATAATAGTCCCTTTAAATTTGGAGTTTTAATGAAAAAAATATCTTGATAGTTGCGGACGGCATTGTAGCGAAACATTTCTTAGAAAGACTATTTGTAAGCAGAAGTAGCACGCATCACTACGTAGTTATCGCTTGCGGAGACGAGGATTACTCGGACGTAAATTTAGAAAATTTTACCTTTTACCGCTTTGATCCCACGAGTCTTGATAGACTGAGGCAAGTAGCCAGCGGTTATTTCAGCCAGTTTATGCTTATGTTAAAAGACGGCTTTGATACGGTCAGCGTCTATAATAACCTGCGTCAAATCAGCAAAAAAACGGAAATTTTGATGCTTGATCTTTGGGGGCTAGGCGGACTAGAGGACGACTCGCACCTAACCGTCTTGGACGCGCGAGCGGTACTAACGGCTAGACTCATGGACTTTTTACCGGATATTCCCGTAGTAGCCGATAATCTAGGCCTTGGCAAGGGCGAGATAATGGAAGTAAAAGTACCCGTAGGCAGCTCGTTTATGTACCGCCACATCAGCTCCATAACTCAGAAAAAATGGCGCATAGCGATGATTTATCGCAGTTCAAATTTCATGATTGCAAAGCCGAATTTAATGATCCTACCAGGCGACGTTTTACTCATCGTAGGCGAGCCTAGCGTGCTTTTTAAGCGTGTTTAGAAGCGTTAAAAAAAGAAACTGGGCAGTTTCAAGCCCTTTTGGACATAACACTTATCTGTTTTTTTAGATATGCGCGCTATGGGCGAAGAGGCTTGTTTGCGACTGCTAGAACAGAGCTTAAGATTGCACGAAAAGCTAAATAGCAAACGCCTCTACGTCAAGGTCGTAAATCCGACGTTAAACTTTAGCCTACGAGAGGCTAAAATCGGTCGGAGACGAGAGGGTTGCGGTAACTTTTGATTTTTTTCTGGCCACGGCGTAGAACAGATAAAAAGACGACGTATTTAAAAAAACGACGTCGGGTTAATAGTAACCGATAATAAATTTTTTCTCGGCTCATAAAAAGGATGCTTTTTGAGCTTAAAAAGGCCGATAACTACTATCGGCCGAGGCGACGTGGACGAGATAAAAAAAGGCGTGATATTAAGTAGCGGTTTTGGCGACGAGATAGAAAACCAATCAGCCGTCATTATGGACTGCTGTGCGCAGCTAGATACGCAAATCTCGCTATATCACTTCGGCGCGCTTAGCGGCGGCGAGGGCGCGGAGGAGCATTTTGATAGTCTTTCTAGAAATTTCTTTGGACGTAAGGTTGAGATAGTCGAGGATAGAAATATAAATCCTATTTTAAAGCTAAAAAAATGAGCAAAATTTGCTTCAGTTCGTGCCTTTTAGCAAAAAAATAAGCAGGCCCGATCCGTTTGCGGCATTTTCAAATGATATGAACCGTCTGCACTCGCGCCTTAGCGATAATTATCAGATTTTTTTATACCGATAAATTAGGCTATTTTTGGATAAAAATAAAAGCGGAGAATAAGATGAAAATAGATATAAAATTTGACGGCAAGCCTGGCTACGGCGTCTATATAAACGAGTTAGAAGAGCTTAAATTTGGCGCTAAAGTCGCTATCGTAACAAACGCAAAGGTAGGCGGGCTTTATCTGCAAAATTTACTCTCGCGCATAGATTGTCCGCAAAATTTATCATCAGCGTCCCTGACGGCGAAGAGTATAAAAAAATATGCAAACGATTGAGGCGATCTTAGAGCAGCTTTTCGTCAGCCGCCTTGACCGCAGTAGCGTGATCATCGCGCTTGGTGGCGGAGTGGGCGAGCGATATGGCGGGCTTTGCGGCGAGTATTTTCGAGCGCGGGATCAAACTTTATAAACATCCCCACGACCTTGCTAGCGCAAGTGGACGCGAGCGTGGGTGGAAAAACGGGTGTAAATAATAAATTCGGCAAAAATCTAATCGGCTCGTTTTATCAACCTAGCGCCGTTTACTGCGAGACAGGGTTTTTAAAGACGCTTGAAAAGCGCGAATTTGCCGCGGGACTTGCAGAGGCTGTAAAGATGGCGGTAACCTTTGACGAAAAATCTATTTTCATGGATGGAGGGCGCAAATCTGGCCGATGAGGCAAATTTGCAAAATTTGATCTACCGCTGCGTGCAGATAAAGGCCGCCGCCGTAGAGGCCGACGAGCGCGAAAGGGGCGTGCGCGCGTTGCTAAACTACGGTCACACCTTCGCTCACGTGATAGAAAACGAAACGAACTATAAAAAATATCTACACGGCGAGGCGGTGGCGATCGGGATGAACATGGCTAACGCGCTAGCCGTGAAGCTAGGGCCTTATGAGCGAGGAGCAAAAGGCGCGCGTGGCGGAGCTGCTAGTTAAACTTTGACCCTACCGATAAGCTACAAGGTGCCAAACGCGAGTAGCTTTTACGAGGCTTTTTTCCTCGATAAAAAGGCGGAAAACTCCACGATCAAATTTATCTTGCCGCGAGGTATCGGAGACTACGAGATACGAAAAGACGTGCCGCGCGAGCTCGTGATGGACGTTTTAAGAGAGTTTGAATGAGAAAAAAATTTATTTATTTTATTTTTTTGCGATCTTTGCCTATGCGCTTGACGATATACCTAGTGATTTTAACGGGACAAAAAGAAGCTCAGTTATCCGAGCTAAACGCATCTTTGGCCTTTATCGAGGACGAGCTAGCCGATAACATCTGGGCGACTCGCTACTCAAACTACAACACCTTTCAAAAGCTAAGCGCGGAGCTTGACGAAATCGAAGCAGCGATAAAAAAACAGGCTAAAAATACCGAAAAAGTACTCGAACTACAAAAAAAGCAAAGCACGCTAAAAAGAGCAGATTGAGCTTTTAAGAGAGTTTCAAAAAGCGCCGTTTTCTAGTATGATAACGGCTCCCGAGATAGAAATTTTACAAAAGATAACCAATCCCGTCGCCGTGATCTCGGGCTTTTCGCACATAAAGCAGCTAAAAAGCGAAAAAGACGAGTACAAGCGCCGACTAGACGGGCTTTCTAAGACGACCGACGAGCTAGCTAGAAAAGAGCAAATTTTAACTCAGATCGTAAATTTGAGCGACGATGCGCGCTTTCAAGCCGAGCTTGCGGAGGCTAGACGGGAGCTAGCGGAATTTAACGCCGCGGCCGACATCGCAAAAAAACAACCTACGGCGTGTATGAAAAGCGCGTAAATGAGGCGATAAACCGCACCAGCGAGGATATCAAAGCGCAGATGAAAAAGGCGCTTGATATCGGTATATTTATCGTAGTCGTGATCGGGCTTTCGTTTTTGTTCACGTTTATCATCAAAAAGACGATCACGGATAACGAGCGCCTCTATACGGCGAACAAATTTATAAACCTCGTAAACATCACGCTCATCATCATGATTTTTGCTTTTTTTGCCTATATCGAAAAACGTGACCTATCTCGTTACGGTGCTGGGCTTTGCGTCTGCGGGTATCGCGATTGCCATGAAAGATATGTTTATGAGTATGCTCGGCTGGACGGTCATCGTTTTTGGCGGTAGTTTTCACGTCGGCGACCGCATAAAGGTGCGCAAAGACGGAGAGGATGTCGTGGGCGATATCATCGATATCTCGCTACTTAGGATGACTATTTACGAGGATGTCACGATCGTCACGGTAAACTCAAACCGCAGAGCGGGGCGCATTATATTTGTGCCAAATAATTATATCTTCACCGATCTGATCGCAAACTACTCGCACCACAGTATGAAGACCGTTTGGGACGGTATAGACGTCGTTTGTAGCTTTGATTCTAATCACAAAAAAGCCGCTCACATCATCAAGGATATCGCGCGAAAATACTCCAAAGGCTACACGGAAATCGCCAAAAAGCAAATGAGCAAGCTGCGAAATCAATACAGCATAAAAAAACCCGAACGTCGAGCCGCGCGTGTTTACCTTTATCGAGCCTTACGGTGTGAAAATTTTCGGTCTGGTACATGGCAAACACCTTTGCCACGCTATCTTTGCGAAGCACGATAAGTGCGGAGATAATGGAAGCCATCGCCAGCCATGACGACATCGTGATTGCCTATCCTACGCAGACTTTATATATGGATAGACGCGTAAAAGCAGGCGAAACAAAGCCGATGGGCGAAGGCGACAAGGAAAAGCATGAATCCTAACTCCATTTGACCCAGCAAGAGCCGCGCCGAGAAAAGGTATTTTTTAAAACCTTCGGTTGCCGCACGAACATCTACGACACCGAGCTGATGAAAAGCTATGTCAAAGACTACGATATCGTTAGCGACGAAAACGAAGCCGACATCGTAGTGGTAAACTCCTGCACGGTCACAAACTCCGCCGATAGCGGCGCACGTAGCTACATAAACGGCATAAAAAAACGCGGCGCTAGAGTGATACTAACGGGCTGCGGCGCGGTGAGCAAGGGTAAGGAGCTGTTTAACAAAAGCGCGGTTTTTGGTGTGATAGGCGCGAGTAAAAAAGAGGATATAAACGCGCTGCTAAAGTCGCAAGATCCGTTTTTCGAGCTGGGAAATTTAAAAAGTATCGACAAAAAAATATCGTAACAAACTACGAAAATCACACCAAAGCCTTTATCAAAATCCAAGAGGGTTGCGACTTTGCGTGTAGCTACTGCATCATCCCGGCCGTTCGCGGCAAGGCGCGCAGTATGGACGAGGAGGCGATTTTAAAAGAGGCTAAAATTTTAGCCTACAACGGCTACAACGAGCTAGTGCTAACGGGCACAAACATCGGCAGCTACGGCAAGGATACGGGCTCAAGCCTCAGGCCGCTTACTAGGCAGGCTCGGTAAAATAGGCGGCATAAAGCGCATAAGGCTAGGGCAGTATCGAACCAAGCCAGATAGACGAGAGCTTTCGCGAGATTTTAAAAGAGAGTTGGCTAGAGCGGCATCTGCACATCGCGCTTCAGCACACGAGCGAGGCGATGCTACGCATAATGAGGCGGCGCAATCAGGCCTTTAGGGATTTGGAGCTGTTTTTACAGCTTAGTGAGATGGGCTTTGCGCTGGGCACCGACTACATTGTTGGGCATCCTGGCGAAAGCGAGGAGATCTGGAGCGAGGCGCTAGACAATTTTAAAAAAATTTCCGCTTACGCATCTGCACTGCTTTGCGTATTCGCCGCGCACGGGTACGCACTCGGCCGATATGAAAATGGACGTTAGCGGCGACGTAGCGAAGGCTAGGCTTAAAATACTAAAACAAATCGTAGCGGAAAAATAATTTTAAATTTAGGGCAAGAGCACGCCAGAAAAAGGCGGGAGTCTAAATGTTTTGGTCGAGCAGCTAAACGGCGAATTTTACGAAGGCTTCGATCAGTTTTATAACAAAGTAAAAAAATCAAAACGGATAAGCAAATTTTAAAAAGAGTGGGCGGTCATAGATAAATTTGAAGTAAAAAAAGCGAGGGCGACTATGCACAAATTTAAGCTAAATAAACAAAAAGATTATCGTGATTTTGACGGCTATTTTGGCGGTTTTTGCTAGCCGTTGCGGTAGGTAGAAGCCAGCCCAAAAACATAATGTACGAAAGCTACGAAAAGCTGCTAGAAGGCGATATGATCGCAAGCGCGACCGTAAACGGCGGCGAGCTAGAGCTCACGACCAAGGGCGGTAACAAATATATCATCGTAAAAGACGGCGTAGATATGCGCGCTCTGGTGCAAAAAAAGTACCCGTCGATCTAAAAAAAGAGACGCCAGTACTGGATGAAATTTTAGCCGTGCTGACGCTGCTTGTTATCTGCTTTTGCGGGGCTTGCGGTTTATGCGAGGTTTAAAAAAACAAAAAGCTCGCTGCTCAAAACGAAAAATCAAAAAAAGCAAACGTCTACGAGTACGATAATATCGCCGCTAGCTCGGTAGCTCCTGCTATCTCAAACGTCAAATTTGACGACGTGGCGGGCATAAAGGATGTCAAATTTGAGTTAAGCGAGATCGTGGATTTTCTAAAAATCCGACGAAATATAAAAATCGGCATCAAAAATGCCAAAAGGCGTGCTCATGGTTGGGCCTCCTGGCGTGGGTAAAACGCTGGTGGCAAAAGGCCGTCGCAGGCGAGGCGGGAGTGCCGTTTTTTTATCAAAGCGGCGCAAGTTTTGTGCAAAGTTTACGTCGGTATGGGTGCAAAACGCGTGCACGAGCTGTTTTTAAAAGCTAAAGCCTATGCGCCCTCTATCATCTTTTATCGACGAGATCGACGCCGTGGGCAAGGTGCGCGGTGGTAACCGAAACGACGAGCGCGAGGCCACGCTAAATCAGCTACTGACCGAGATGGACGGCTTTGAGGATAACTCAGGCGTCATCGTGATCGCCGCGACTAATCGCATCGAGATGATAGACGAGGCGCTGCTACGCTCGGGGCGATTTGATAGGCGCATTTTTTTCTTTCGATGCCCGATTTTGCCGACAGGGTTGAGATTTTAAAGTCCTATCTAAAAAGATAAAAAAACACGAGTGTAGATGCGCAGGACGTGGCGCGCATTAGCGTGGGTTTTAGCGGGGCGGCTCTTTCTACGCTGGTAAATGAAGCTGCGATAAACGCACCAAGACGCGGCGGCGAGATAATCGACTTTAGCGATTTTGAAAGCGTTTTAAACAAAAGTCCTGCTCGGTAAAAAGAAGGATTTTTAAGCTACAACGACGAGGAAAAAGCGCATTCAGGCGCTCTATCAGGGCGCAAAGGCTTTGGCTGCGTATTGGTTTGGGATAGAATGTGAAAAAACTTTCGCTCGTCGAGGAGCAGTTTATGCGCCCCGAGCGAGAGATAGAGTCGCGCTCGCAGATGTTTGCGCGTATCAAGGTCTGTTTGGCGGGCATGAGTGCGCTAAAGATGGTCAAAGACGATACCTTTTCAAACTCCAACGCCGACATCCAAAAAAAGCTCGCGAGATCGCGCAAAAATATGGTTTTTGAGTACGGAATGGGACATACATTTACGCCAAGTGCGGCTGAGGCTGAGGAGCTACTGCAAGAGGCATACGCCGAGGTCGGAACGTTTTTAGCGGGCATGAAAACGCAGCTAGAGCGCATCTGCGAGCATATCGAGATTTTTGAGAGTATCGACAAAGACGCGCTGGGCAGGGATAATCAAAGAGTATTACAACCACTGGAGGAGAAAAAAATGAAAGCAAAAAAATAGGCATATTGACGCTGAGCGACCGCGCTAGCGAGGGTAAATACGACGATCTATCGGGCGCGGCGATAAAAGAGGTTTTGGATGGCTGGATAACGAGCGAGCGCGAGTATTTTTACGAGGTGATCCCTGATGAGATCGAGCTCATAAAAAGAGCGCCTAAAAACACATGATAGACGTGCTGGGCTGCGATCTAGTGCTAACGACGGGCGGCACGGGACCCGCTCCTCGCGACGTGACGCCTGAGGGCGACCGAGGCCGTGTGCGAAAAAGATGATGCCGGGCTTTGGCGAGCTAATGCGCGCAGCTAGCCTAAAATACGTACCTACGGCGATCCTGTCGCGCCAGACCGCAGGTATCAGAGGGCACGCGCTCATCGTAAATTTACCCGGCCAGCCAAAGGCGATTAGAGAGTGCTTGGAGCCCGTATTTCCAGCGATTCCGTATTGCATTGATCTCATCGGCGGCGCATTTATCGAGACTGATGAGAGCGTGATGAAGGTGTTTCGCCCGAAACAAAAAGAAAAATTTTCATAATCCACGCGTGCTAAACTTTTTTTGAAAAATATAAATTTAAAGGCTACGAGGCTGCTTGAGGGCTATTATTCGCTCTTTTGCGGCCTTTTTACGCTTTGTATCGGCGTTTATGCGCTCGGGCTAGTTTTTGGGACAGAGTGGCTTTTGCTTGCCACTAGCGCTTGTATCTATGCGTGTTTCGTCCTGCTTGCGTTTCGTTCGCTTTTTTTGGTTCGTCTTGAGTCTGATTTTTCTCGCCCGTTTTTGCTATCGTAGTACGCGAGCGTTATGACGAAAATTTATTTTTAGACGCCGTTTTTGCGCTTATTTGGATATTTTGCTGGTTATTTTTTTATCGCTAGCCGTGAGTGAAAAATATTTCAAAACTAGGTAACGAAATCGTATCTAGAAATTTTACGCATCGCCGCGCTTGTTGCCGTGATCGGCGTTTATTACGTTAGTATCGAAAACAGCCTAAATTTACAAGCTATTTTAAAAGATACCGTTACGCTTCGCATCGTGCTTATCGCCATAAATATCTACATGTTTCCTTCCCTTATTGCGCTTTTGGCGCTTGATTTGCGCGGGTATTATTTGAAAAAAACAAAGACGTAAAAAGGGCCAAATTTTTCATTTTTTTAATTTCACTAAAGAAGCTTTTAAAAAGTAATCAAATTTGATTGCCTTAAGGCGTAGAATTTAAACTCATAAATCAAATTTGCGTTTTACATGATCTCTAAATTTAAGCCGAAATTTGGCTCCAATAGATATAAAATTCCAGATTTTTCTGCATTTTTAGGGTTTTTAGTTAAATGAAAGGTCTTAAAACACGAAGTTTTTAGCCGCGACTACGCCCGTAAAATTTGCCGTAGTTTTTGCGGTACTCTATCAATTTGACGATTTACGGTTACTGAATGAAGCAAGCAAAGCTAAATTTTAATTTTTAGCCTTGCTTGTTAGCTTACTCAGAGGTTTATCCTAGCTCTTTTGCGCCGATTTTTTTGATTTTTTTGCTTAGGCGTTTTACGTAAACGATATAAAGCGTAGTGAGCAGGCCAACGGCAGCTAGTAGGGCGACAACGATGTGGCTAAACGCACTCTTGTCGTAGTTTTTTTGCCTAGATACCAGCCCACTGCTAGTAGTATAGCGACCCAGATGCCCGCACCAAGAGTCGTGTAGAGGCTAAATTTAAAAAGGTTCATCTTAGCAAGGCCAGCAGGCAGGCTGATATACTGGCGGATGCCCGGGATCAGGCGGCAGTTAAAGGTCGAAACTTTCGCCGTGTCTTTTGAAAAAAACGCCTCAAACTTCTCGCATTTTTTTACCTTCGTGATGCCGACGTATTTGCCGTATTTTAGTACGAGTTCGCGACCGAAAAAAAGTAGCATAAATAGTAGTTAAACACTGCTCCTGTGAGACTGCCAGCCGTGCCTGCGCACCATGCCAGCACTAGACTCATCTGCCCTTGGTGCGCAAGGTAGCCCGCGGGTATCATCGCCACTTCGCTTGGAAACGGGAAAAACGAACTCTCTAAAAACATCATCAAAAATATACCCGCATATCCCCACTCGCCGACGGTTTGGACGATAAAATTTATAAAATCGCCTAGCATTTTTTTCTCCTCAATTTAAAAATTATGATTTTTAGCAAACTACGGTAAATTTCTAGCTTTATACGGGCGTCATTTGGGGCTATGGTCGTCTGCGGCGGTTAAACTTTAACGGCGTTTCAGGCGAGTTTTAATTGATTGCAGGATAAATTTAGAAGATAAAGATTTGGGTTTTACCCCTGCCTTGATAAAGTTTTATGAGGCATTACCGAGCCTAAAAAGCGAGTTGTGGTCAAATTGGAGTTATAAATTTAACCGCGTCCGCTTGAGAGTCAATCTGACGATAAAACCCAATTTGACTCAAATTTTATCGACCGACTTTAAAAATCGGCCAAAAAGCTTCCGTCCTGCGCTAAAAACGCAAGCGGCACGTAATCAAAACACCGGCAGGATCGCTCCGTCGTATCTTTTTAGGATAAACCCTTCGTCTCTGGGCTTGTAGCGGCTTTAACTAGAGCTTTGATTTTTCGGGCTATTTTCGTTGCCTGCTTTGACCACGATGATGTTGGCGTAAGGGCTTTCGGTGCCTTCGATAGCTAGCGAGTCTTTTTTTAGGATTCATGCCGATATCAAGGACGAAATTCGTGCTTATAGCTGCAAGATCGACTTCGTCTAGCGTGCGAGGTATCTGCGCGCCCTCAAGCTCGACGAAATTTAAGTGCTTTGGATTTTTCACGATGTCTTTTGGTGTGGCGAGTTCGGCGCTTTTATCTAGCTCGATGAGGCCCGCTTTTTGCAGGATATTTAGCGCTCTGTTGCCGTTAGTAGGATCATAGGCGATCGCGACTTTAGCGCCGTCTTTTAGCTCGCTTAGGCTCTTTATCTTTTTTTGAGTAAAAGCCCAACGGCTCAAGATGTATCGCCGCGGCGGTTATCAGAGTCGTGCCTTTTGTTTCATTGTGATTTTTTAGATATGGCCAGTGCTGAAAGAAATTTGCGTCCAAATCGCCGTCTTGCGTCGCTACAATCGGGATCGAGTAGTCGTTTATCTCTTTGATGACCAGATCGTAGCCCTCTTTTTGCTAGGGACGGGTTTGATAAACTCCATGATCTCTGCGTGAGGTACTGGAGAGACGGCTACTACGATAGTGTGATCTCTATCTGCTGCATAGAGGTTAAAGGCTAGCGCCAAACTTGCTAAAGTACTTTAAAGAAATTTTTCATTATATTTTCCTTTTTTTATTTTTGAAAAACGGCGCTAAAAAAAGGTAAAAAGCTTTTACGCCGTTTTATTTTTTTGGAGATTTTTTTCTCGACTATTTTCGGTTTTTTTCGTCAATGTGAGCCGTAAATTGAAGCAAAAAGCGCCTATTGCGATTTTTAAAGTCAATTTTACGATGGCAAATCAGTTAAATTTGACGCGATCAGAAGCTTGGTATCACCGCGCCTTGGTAGCGCTTTTACGATAAAGTCTTTAACCTCGGGAGTTAATATCGCTTTATCTAGAGCCTTGATTTTCGGGTTATTTTCGTTGCCGGCCTTGGTCGCTACGTAGTTGGTGTACGGGCTATCTTTATCCTCTAGGATTAGCGCGTCTTTGGTCGGTTTGAGGCCTACGTCCAGGGCATAGTTTACGTTGATAAATGCTAGCGCGACGTCGTCGAGAGGCGTGGCGTCTGTGCGGACTCCATCTCTTTAAATTTGAGATTTTTTTCGGGTTTTCCGTGATGTCTAGCGGCGACTTGTATTCGCCTTCTTTAGCTTTTACGATGCCGGCTTTTTTTCGAGCAAATTTATCGAGCGCGTCGAGTCTGCGGCGTTGTTTGATATAGCGATGATATCGCCGTTTTTTTAGCCTCGTCTCAGGCTTTTTTTATCTTTTTTTAGAATACGCCCCCATAGGGCTCGACGTGAACGCCCACGGTTGGTACGATGTGAGTGTTGTTGTCTTTGTTAAACGACTTCATATACGGTAGGCCTTGGAAGTAGTTAGCGTCGAGTTCGCCGTTTTCGACGGCGAGGTTTGGGATCACGTAGTCGTTAAAGATTTTGACGTCGAGCTTGTAGCCTTCTTTTTCTAGGATTGGCTTTACGACCTCTTCTAAAAATCTCGGCGTGAGGCACGGGAGATGCGCCTACGGGCGATGGTTTTGTCGTTAGCATACAGGCCGCCAGCTAAAAGCGCGCCCAGAAGTATTTTTTTGAAAAATTGCATTATCATTCCTTTTTGATAAAAACGGCGCTAAAAAGGTAAAAAGCTTTTACGCCGTTTTATTTTAAGAGTGGTCTCTAAACTCAAATTTGGATTCGTCGTTTTGCTAAATTTGCCCGTGCCGCCAATTTGAGCGGGCGGAGTTAAATCTGATTAAAACGTCGGGATTATCGCGCCTTTATATTTTTTTCCTCGATACTTTCTTTACCTCCGGGCTCGTGACGGCTTTGTCTAGAGCTTTGATTTTCGGGCTATTTTTCGTTGCCGACTTTGACCACGACGTAGTTGGTGTACGGGCTATCTTTGCTCTCAAGCACGAGCGCGTCTTTGGTCGGGTTTAGGTTGGCGTTTAGAGCGTAGTTCGTGTTGATAACGGCGATGGCGACGTCATCAAGCGTGCGAGGTACTTGAGCGGTCTCGATCTCTTCAAATTTTAGCTTTTTTGGATTTTCCGTGATATCAAGCGGAGTTTTTAGAGGGTTGTCGTTTAGTTTGATTAGACCTGCGCTAGCTAGCACGTCAAGCGCGCGGCTCTCGTTTGTCGGGTCGTTTGGTATCGCTACGGTGCTACCGTCTTTTAGCTCTTTGATATCTTTTATCTTTTTAGAGTAAACGCCCATAGGCTCGAGATGAACGCCCACGGTTTTAACTAGATGAGTGCCTTTGTTTTTGTTAAATTCCTCAAGATACGGTAGGTGTTGGAAGTAGTTAGCGTCTAGATCGCCGTCCTCGGTGGCCAAATTTGGAGTAGAGTAGTCGTTCAAATCTTTTGATCTCAAGAGTAAAGCCGTCTTTTGCAAGGATTGGTTTTACGACTTCTGTACTCAGCGTGTGGAACGGGCGTAGCGCCTACGACGATTTTCTCGGCGGCGTTTGCTGCTACTGTTAGGCTTAGAGCGACTAGAGAGTATTTGAGTAGATTTTTTTCATTTTATATCCTTTTTTTAAAATTTGGCTAGCATTTAAAAAAAGGATATGAGCGGAGGCTTAAACTCTTTTTTTAAATGCTTAGCAAGACTAAGCGCTTAAAAAGAAATTTTGCGCTTAGCGTTAGTCTTTCGACGACTTAAGTTGAGTGAAGCGACGCATTTCGCACATATCTGATTTCATTTTCTATCCTTTCTTTGTAAAATTAATTTCGGGATTTTATGCAAAAAAAGTTTAAAAATAAATTTAGAATTTATCTTAGACTTTTTATGACACCTCTTGCATTTTCTGAGTTTTTTTGGCTGCTTTTTTTCCTCTAAAAATATTTTTTTAAACATTCCAAAGAAATCGGCAAACAGCAAATATCAACCGAGTAAAAAAACATTAAGTCCGGACTTCTCGCTTTTTTTAAAATTCTCCCATTTTTTTAATACCCCAAGATGCTTTGAAACCGTTGTTTGTTCTTTTGTTTAAAAGCTCGCAAATTTTCACCTACGCTCATCTTTTTTTCACCTAAAATCTCAACTATCCCAATCCTAAGAGGATGAGCTAAAACTCTCATAAATTCGCTTTTTTTAGCGCAAGAATATCAACATATTGCATTTTTTTATACCTTTTTTTATGATTTTAACTTAAAAAGAGCTAAATTTATACTTGACTATATTCCTATATTAGTATATAATCATATAAAAATTTAAAGGTAAAAAAATGCTCGATCTTTTTAATCAACACAATATATTTGAGTTTATCAATTTTTCATACTTTATTTTACAGAGATTTCACTACTATTTTTTTTGCGTCTCTTTTTTTAGTATTTATCGTATCTGAAAGAAATTTGAGTCAAAAAACTCAAAAAAACACCTTATAAGCACAAGAATTTTCAAGCTTTATCAAGGCGTTTTTGGTTGGCGCAATTACGCTGTTTTGTTCGTGCTCTACTATACCGCTTTTTAAAATGGGTTTTTAAAAAGCGGCGTATCGCTTGGCGTTAGTAGCGTATTTTTGTTAAGCTCTCCGCTTGTTAATCCTGTAATTTTAACGCTTCTTTTTATGAGCTTTGGGTTTAATTTAGCATTATTTATTTTACGGTCATTTTCATCTCATCGCTTGCTTTTTGGTCTTTTGTTATCAAAAAGCAGATCAAAATCTATTTTTTTAAAAAGATGATTTTTTTAAAACCAGAAATTTAGCCCAAACAATCCAACTAAAAAGTTTTGTTTTTACGCCCGTTAATCAGACGCAAGCTTGTTCTTGCAAGGATATAAAAAAATAGTAAAAATATTTACAAAAATGGCGCTTTTAAACTCGGTAAAAGAGTATAAAAAGCTATTTTTATTACATACTGCTTTGCGATGTTTATCGGCGCCGCTATGCACGGATTTGTTCCGCAAAAGCTTATCTCAAACTATCTTGGTTCTAGCGACATCGCCTCGATATTTATTTCGGCATTTTTTTGGAATTTTACTCTATGTTAGAGTAGAAGCGCTAGTGCCAATTGGCTTAGCGCTTCTTGCGTCGGGTGCTAGTGCGGCCGCATTTGGAGCGTTTGTAATAACGGCGGCAGGGGTTAGCCTGCCGGAAATCATACTTCTTAATAGGTTTTTTTAGGCCGTAATTTATGGTAATTTTTTTATCGCTTTTTATCTTATGTGCGGCATTAGCATTTGCAATGTTTTTTTAAAAATCATTTTTGAAATTTTATATAAATAATTACCCGTAAATTTGAAAGAAATTTGCACCATTATAATGAGTATCACGACAGTATAAAGCATGATATCGGGGCGAAATCTCTGATAGCCGTAGTTTATCGCCACAGACCCCAGCCCGCCGCCGCCAACTGCGCCAGCCATTGCTGAAAAAGCCGATATTTACGATAAGCGTTAGTGTAAATGCCGAGATGATGCCAGGAAGCGCCTCGACAAACATCACGCGGAAAAATGATCTGTAAATTTGAGCTACCAAAGCTTTGTGCCGCTTCGATGATGCCTTTATCAACCTCTTTTAGCGCGCTCTCGATCAGCCTAGCGATAAACGGTGCCGCGCCGATAGTAAGCGGAACGATAGCTGCGCTGGTACCGATACTGGTGCCTACGATCAGGCGCGTGAGTGGGAAAAGCACGATGATAAGGATGATAAAAGGAAAGCTTCTTAGCGTATTTACCGTGATATCAAGCGCAATAAATAGCGGTTTGTTCGGCTTTAGGCCGTCCTGCGCGGAAAGGACGAGCAAGATGGCGGGCAATAGACCTATGAGAAACGCTAAAAGCGTCGAAACCACGCTCATATAAAGCGTTTCGCCGATAGCAGGGAGTAAAATACGCTCGAAAACGTCGGGACATTTAGAAAAATCTATACCGAACATCACGCCACCTCCCCACAATACGCCGCTTTGCTTGATATACTCGGTCACACGCGCTTCGTCTTTAGGATCGACGTTTATGACGAGCGAGCCTAGCACGTTTTCGTTTAGCTTTTCAAGCTTGCCCCAGACGATGTTAAAGTCGATATTTAGTGTGCGCGCCATGTGCGTGATGACGCTGTTTTGAGCGACTTCTTTCGGAAAAAAGAGCCTGATATTTACGCCCTCGCTCGGCAAAATTTCATCCTCGCCGAGGAATTCTTTCATCTTTTTCATCAGGTTTTTAAAAATAGCTCCTCGATCGTGCCGCTGCCGATTATCTTGTCGCTTTCAGTAGCACCGCGCGGCGCGCGATGCTTTTTACGACCTCCATCTCGTGCGTGACCAAAACGACGCTGATGTTTAGCGTTTGATTGATCTGTTTTAAAAGCTCGAGTATCGAATTTGTCGTATTTGGATCAAGCGCAGATGTCGCCTCGTCGGAGAGTAGAAATTTTGGGACTCAGCGCAAGAGCGCGGGCGATAGCGACGCGTTGTTTTTTTGGCCGCCGCTTAGCTCGCCGGGATAACTTGCGGCTTTGTTTGCAAGGCCTACTAGCTCTAGTAGCTCGCTCACTCTTTTTTTGATTTCGCCGTCTGAGTAACCCCGTAATTTGAAAGCGGAGTCGCTACGTTTTCAAACGCCGTTTTCCTCGCCATCAGCGCAAAGTGCTGAAATATCATCCCAACATCTCGCCTAAGCTCTCTTAGTTCTCTATCTTTTAGCGCCGAGATTTCTTTTGTCAAATACCTTTAGGCTACCACTTTGATAGTCTTCTAGGGCCGTTTATGCAGCGAAGCAGGGATTTACCCGCGCCGCTGTGGCCTCACGATGGCGAGAAAATCTCGCCTTTTTCTACGTTTAGGCTGACGTCATCTATGATCTGCGTCGCCCCGTAAAAATTTTCTTTTAAATTTTTCTATTTTTTTATCACTAATTTTTCCTTGTTTTTTTAAAACCGCTTAATTTATGTACTCACGCCGTAGCTCATCGGCGCTCTTTGGCGAAAGAAGCGCCGGAGCGATGTCAAACACACTAAATGCGCCACTCTCACCTCTTTGCGCCAAACGATAGGCTGCTCTGGCGTAGGCAACGAGCACACTAGCGGTAAATTCGGGATTTGAGTCAAGCTTTTAGCGAAAACTCGATCAAATGTTTGTTTTCGCCGCGCTCGCCCGTCGCTCCGCTTCGCAAAAACAAATCCTCCGTGAGGGATGCCGCCATGCTCCTTTTTGAGCGTTTCAAGACTTACGAAATGCACGCTCGTGTCGTAGTCGGCGAAGTAATTGGGCATCGTTTTTTTATCTCTTTTTCGATGCGCGCTTTATCGGCGCCCTCTTCGGCTACGACATAGCACTCGCGCAGGTGTTTTTCGCGCGTAGTTAAATTTGGGTTTTCGCCCGCGCGGACTCGCTCCAAGGCGCTTTCTATCGGTACGGTGTATTGGCGCGCATCCACGACGCCCTCGATCCTGCGGATAGCGTCTGAGTGGCCTTGACTCACGCCTTTGCCCCAAAACGTGTAGCTGCTGCCGTTTTCTAGCACACTCTCGCCAAATAGTCTATTTAAAGAAAATAGCCCCGGATCCCAGCCAACGGCGATGATGCCTACGTTTCCGCCTTTTTTAGCGGCGGCGTCTACCGCGGCGAAGTGCTCAGGGATTTTCGCGTGCGTATCGAAGCTATCGACGACGTTAAATTCCTTTGCAAACTCGGGCGTCTGAGTCGGCAGATCCGTCGCGCTACCGCCGCAAAAGAACTAAAACGTCAATTCGCCCTTGTGCGCTAGAAAATTTCATCCGCGCTAAATACAGGTGCGCCGCATGTTTTTACTTCGATTGGATTTCTGCGACTAAAAACTGCCAAAAGCTCTAAATCCTTGCTATTTTGCGCAGCAAGCTCTACGCCGCGACCTCAAATTTCCATATCCTAAAACTGCTATTTTTTTATTTTTTTCGCTCATTTTTTTATCCTTCACATTTGTAAAATTTAGCGCGTAAAACGGCGCGCTGCCGATGAATCTTTCACTTCATTAGCAAATAATAAATCACGTATATCCAGCTTAAAAAATCCGTGAATTATCGCCCACAATATGCTTTTTGTTTGCTCCCCATGATAGTGCGACGGCTATGACCGTGCCTAAAGTAAATCCGCCGATACTGCCTTTCATTTTTCTCCTTGATTTAAAATTTAGGCTCAAACGAGCGGACTACTCGCCAAATACCTTTAGTTCGTCGCATACCTTGGCGAATTTCTCCTGCGCGCTTTGCAGCCCTTCACGGTTGGCTTCGACTACGGCTTGCGGGGCGGAGGCTACGAATTTCTCGTTATTTAGCATACTTGATAGCTTTGCTATCTCTTTTTCTAGTTTGGTTTTTTGCGACCGCAGTCGCATGATCACCGCACTCATGTCCACACCTTCAAGTGGAACAAATGCCTCTACTTTTTCACTCACGTCGCGCGCGGCGTTTTTCGATCTTAGCGTCGCAAAACTCGATCTGCTCGCATTTAGCTAGCAGCGCGATGTAGTTTGTCGCCCTCGGTCAAATTTCTCGTTTCCGTTTAGCTTGATGAAAGCTTTTGGGATTTTTGAGTTGCCTTGCTCGATGGTCGCCTTTGCGCGGCGGATAGCTACTATGGCCTCGATCACTAGCTCAAAGGTCTTTTCTATCTGCAAGTCGCGCTCGTTAGCTTGCGGATACTCTTCCACCATAATCGAGCTTGCGTTTTCTAAATGTGAGCCGCTAAGCTCGTGGAAAAGGTACTCGGAGATGAACGGCATGAACGGGCTAAGCAGCCTCATCGCCTCTTTAAATATCGCTCCAAGCTCCTTTACGCTGCCTTTGTCGGCTTTTGCTAAGCTCTATGCCCCAGTCGCAAAACTCGTCCCATAAAGAAATTATAAATCGCGTTTGCCGCATCGTTAAAGCGGTATGCGTCGATGTTTTTCACGAACCTCGCGCACGCACTCGTTAAAGCGGCTATTCATATAAATTCCCAAGCTTTGTTTCAAGCTTGATATCCTCCAATTTGGGAATTTGCTCTCATTTAGCATAAGGTATTTGCTAGCGTTATAAAGCTTGTTGGTGAAATTTTCTCACCTGCTTCATCTTGGCGTCACTTAGCTTAATATCGCGTCCTTGAACGGCTAAAAGCGTTAGCGTAAAGCGCAAGATATCGGCACTATACTCATTTATGCTATCAAGCGGGTCGATGACGTTGCCAAGGCTTTTTACTCATCTTTCTGCCAAACTCATCCTTTACAAGCGCGTGCAGGTAGATGTCGTCAAACGGCAGCTTGCCAAGGGCATTTTCACCCTGAAACATCATCCTAGCAACCCAGAAAAAAATAATATATCAAAGCCAGTTATGAGAAGGTTGTTTGGATAAAACTCAGCGAGGTCTCCCTCAAACCACTTTTTCATTTTTTTAGCTCATTTTCATTGCCCCAGCCAAGCGTGCTAAATGGCCAAAGACCAGAGCTAAAACCACGTATCTAGCACGTCTGGATCTTGGTGAAATTTTTACTTTTACACTTTTTTTACATTCACACGGCTCGCCCTCGTCAGCCCACATATGACCGCACTCATCGCAGTAAAATACTGGGAATTTGGTGCCCCCACCAAAGCTGACGTGAGATACACCAGTCTCTTAGCTCTCTCATCCACGCATTAAAGCTGTTTATCCAGTGTGGCGGGTAAAATTTAGCAAGACCTTCTGAGACTTTTTGTATCGCTTCGTCTGCGATCTCTTTTTTACAAACCACTGCTTTGAGATGTATGGCTCGACGACATTTTTTTGCAGCGGTAGCAGTAGCCCACTTGGTTTTCGTAGTCCTCGATTTTTCTCGACATTGCCAAGTTTTTTTCAAGCTCGGCCACAACAATATCTCTAGCCTCAAGTCTCTCAAGACCTGCGAATTTATCGCACTTGTCGTTTAAAATGCCCTTTTCATCAAATACAGTGATAAACTCAAGGTCGTGCCTTTTGCCAACCTCGTAGTCGTTTTTGATCGTGCGCAGGCGTGACCTTAACAAGGCCTGTTCCAAACTCCATATCGACGTGCTCGTCGGCGATGATCTCGATCTCGCGACCGATTATCGGCAGGACGACTTTTTTTCCGATCAAATCTTTTATAGCGCTCGTCGTTTGATTTACCATTACTGCGGTATCGCCAAAGTAGGTCTCCGGCCTTGTCGTTGCCACAACGATAATCTATCTTGTTCTCCCGCAAGGTAGTATCTCAAATGATAAAGCTTGCCTTTGTTTTTCCTTTGTGCTCGACCTCGATGTCGCTGAGCGCGCCGTCATGCGTACACCAGTTTATCATGTAGTTTTTCGCGTACGATGAGCCCTTTTTCGTAGAGATTTACGAAGGCTTTTTTTGACGGCTATTCTTAGTCCCTCATCCATTGTAAATCTTTGGCGCGACCATGCCGGCGAGATACCTAGTTTTCGCATCTGATGCACGATCATACCGCCGCTTTTTTTTCTTTCCATTCCCAGACTTTTTTTCTACGAATTTTTCGCGTCCGAGCTCTTCTTTTTTGATGCCTTGAGCTAGGAGCTGCTTTTTCAACGACGTTTTGCGTGGCGATACCGGCGTGATCAAGGCCCGGCTGCCACAGCGTTTTGTAGCCGTCCATTCTTTTTGTAGCGCGTCATTATGTCTTGCAACGTAAAGGTTAGGGCGTGTCCGATATGAAGCGAGCCAGTCACGTTTGGAGGCGGCATCATGATGCAAAATTTACGTCCGTCTTTGCGGATGTTTTTTTGTTCGCGTCTATCTCGAAATATCCGCGTTCTTCCCAAATTTTATAGAAATTTATCCTCTACTTCTTTTTGCGTCGTGAAATCCCGCCATATTTTATCCTTAATAATTGTTTAAAAAAATGTCGGATTTTACTACAATTTGCTAATAGTATGTTTAAAAATAGGTTGTTTTTTTAAGAATAGAAAGAAAGCGAAGCGGCTAGAAAACCGCTTCGCAAAGGATCATTTGACGATAAATTCGTGCTGAGCTAGATCGTAGTCGCTCATGCTCTCGTCGTACATGTTTTCCGTGATGACCGCAGGTAGCATGCACTTACCGCTCATGACGACGCGAAGAGGCGTATAAAGCACGTGCGCATCCTTGCTAGCGTCCAGTTGTAAAAAGCTCAAAACTCTGTCGTCCTCGATGTTTTGATGCTCGAGAGTTAAAGAGTTTTTTTCGTGGCTTCCGTTCTTACGTTAGGGTACGATGTTTTCGTTTACCACCTCAAGGCAAGGGGCTGATCGTTTCGTTTATTACGCCGTTTCTGATAAACTCATTCGTTTTAAGAGAAAGCTTTGAGTAAATAACGTCGTTTACCTTAAGCGCGTTGATATCGATCTCTTTGCCGTCTTTGCCGACGAAAGTTCTGTAGATATCAAGCCCTTTTTTATCAAATTTGTGATTTACGTCTAGCTTTTTTTGTAGCCTGACGCGCTAACGCCTAGATACACGGCTGCGCCATTTTTGGGGGCACGATAGTGATCTCAGGCTTTTTAGGAGCGATGTTGATAGCTCCGCGACCGTCGAAATTTAGATCGTGTCCGTCGGCGATTAGCTTAATTTGTTCTCGCTTGAGACGTCTTTGATATATGCTCTTAGCGCTCTTAGCGTAAATGCGCGCTCCTGCGTCGAATGTAGCTTATCTACGCGAGCGATCAGGTAGTCGGCTAACTCGTCGCTAAATGCATTTTTCTCAAAGTGATTGGCGTGTAAAAGTAGCATAAAGGCCTTGTTTCTGATCTCTGAGCCAAAGTTATCGGCTAGCTCTTTGTCGCGGTCAAAGATCGATTTGTTTAGCTCTTTTAGCACTTTTTTTCGCTCTCTTTATTTAATCCCTCGTTTTTTTGAGGATCGCCGCCATCAAGTAGCCCCTCAAGCGCGCTGCCTTGGTATCTCTTTTGATCGTATAGAGCGTTTAGCTTTTGATCTATCGAGTTTCTTTTTGCGTGCTTAGGACGTAGGCTGCGTAAAGAGCTTGGAAGTTGTCGTTGCTGCCAAACGCCTTTAACCAGTCGATCGCTTTATTTTTTACGTGGCTATCAAGCGCAAAACCTGATCTTTCAAGCGTAAATAGCATATCGATAGCGTAGATAGAGGCAAAGTTATTCGTGTAGCCTAGCTGGTTCCAGTAGCCGATACTGCCGTCTGTTTTTTTGCATATTGACGACGTCTTGTATGCCCGCTTCGACGAATCTTCTTCTATCGGCTTCTTTTGCTTTTAGCTTCTTTGGAATCATCTCCGCCAAGCACTAGGGAAATTTGAGCTCAAAAAAAGCTTACTTGAGCGCTGTTCGGCGCATCCGTAAGGGTAGTTTACGAGCTTGTCGCTATTTGCGCTTAGTACGCCTTTTTATAGAGCTTGAGGCGTCGATCCTGATGCGTTTAAACTCGCTGTCAAGCTTTAAATGTTTTTCTACGGTAGCCTGGAAATTTTTAGCGTAGGTGCTAAGCGGATAGGCGTGGATGACGTCAAGCTTTTTGCGAGTATGTATAGCCGTTTTTGCCGTCGTTTGCGGTGGGAAATGATATACGCTTTGCCCGTAGCGTTAGCATCGACCGTAAAATTTGAGCTTAGCGTTTTCCTCGGGTTTTAGCTCGATACTATCTACGCCCTAGTTTCGCGTTCAGGTTGGTATCTAGGGCTTAAGGCTACCTTTTTGGCTCTTTTAGTCGTGTTTATCACTCTTAGCGTGTAGTTTACCTGATCGCCTTGGATCAAATACGCCGTTTGCGTCGGTTTTAGGATGATATCGTCTTTTACCTTGACTGCGTTTACGCTAAAGCCTCAGCTTATCGCCGATGACGCTAAGTACGGCCAATTTATCTCGGAGTTAAAGTCGCTAGGGTACCTCTACGTCAAAGTTCGCTACGCCGTCCGCACCCGCTTTTGCGGTTTGCATTTTGATGTAGGTTTTGACGTTTTTCTTATCGACCGGGCTAGCAATTTAGCCATTCTCATCTCCATGAGAGCAGCTGCCGCGTCGCCGCCGAAGCTTAGTACTTTACCGTCTTTTTTTAAATCCGCTCACTTTGCATAGATGTCGTAGTCAAGCACGCCGTCGTTTAGAAATCTTTGTCAAAAAAAGTCAAGCGGACTCTTTAACTTTTTGATTTGTTACTTGTAGCACGCCTTCATCAACTGCAAATAGCGTAACCTCCGCATTTGGCTCGGTTTTTACGGTAGTTTTAAATTTGGAGTTTGACTTCACGACCTTTGGCGCTTCGATGCTGACATTTGTCGCTCGGTATGATTTATCCGCTTTTGCATAGACTTTATCGTAGGTTCTAAACGGCAAGACGTCGTTATCTGTCACGCGCATAATGGATGCGGTTACATAAAGTCCCTCAAAATCGAAGTCAAGGTCAAACTGTAGCGTTTGCGACGTTGTTTTCTATATTTACGACTTTATACTTTTTGACGTTTTCTGACTCGACCGTGATGATGCCGATACCGCTTTTTAGCACAGAGCTAACGTCTACGTTTAGCGAGTCGCCTTTTTTATAGACTTTTTGATTTAGCTTGATTTTAGCTTTTGCTAGCTCTTTTTGTCGGTTGCAACGTGCCGCCGTAGTCCCAGCCGCTGACATAAACGTTTCAAATGTGCCGAATGGCCGCTAAGGATGTCTGAGACCGTGACGACGTAATCGCCGCTTTGCTTAAAGTCATAGACGAACTCGTTTCCGCTAAGGGTATCGCTAAAGACCTTTTTCATAGCGACTGTGCCATCTTAGATAGCCGTCTTTATCGTAGTTGTAGTCCCAGATTTCTTTTTTTATCTCTATAGCTTTTTGCCTGTCTTTTTAGCTCCTCGTCTTTAAGCGGATCGACGCTGACGAATGTAGCGTTAGCTTGGAGTTTGCGTCGATGTAGGTATCGTTTGCTCTTATTCCCACCATCGCGTCAAACGGATAAACGCTAAAGCTCTTTGCTAGCGCTTACGTTTTTGCCGTCATCGTTAATGGTAAATACCGCGGTGCCTTTTAAAAATGCTTGCGATTTTGGATTTATTTTCCAGCCTAAACACGGTTTCGCCTTTGCCCTCATCGTCTAGTTCTACTTGCTTGACGCTTTGGTCTCAGGCCGTTTGCCGCGTATTCGCCGTTGCTAAATTTATACTCTTTTAAATTTATCGTTTTTGTAATCTTGCTGATATAAATTTATCGTTACGTCGCCCTTTAGATTTGCCGCCACACCGCCGAAAAAGATACGCGCTTTGCAATTTAACGTCCATAACGTCGCCTAGAGCGTACTTTTTTTCGAGACTAACGTCGTTTTTTTGATGCGTTGCGGAGTAAAGGACTCGACTGAAAAGTCGTAGCTATCGATGATTTTATTTGCAAAGATCACTTCACTTTAAACGTTCCGGTTAGGGCCGGAGTTTACCGGCTCGTCGAAATGTATAACGCCAAGCTCGGTAGTATTTACGCTTTTATCTAGGATCGTTTTGTTTTGCGGATCTTTGATTTTTTTAGCTTAACGGGCATATTTGAGAGGCTCTTAAACAGCGCGTTTTTGATGATGATCTCGCCTTTTATGTTTTCCTGCGGGCGGATGATGTTGCTAGCAAAGTGCAAATACGCGCTATACGTTTCGCTTCTATCTTTGGCGTCTAAATTTGATTCCTCGTTTAGGCGTTTGTTTTGTGATAGCGCGATGAAGCTTTGCTCTTTGCCCTAGCGTTAAAACTGCGCTTGAGACGTCTTTTGCCGATATCTTTTTTTGTTAAAGTTTAAATACGCCTTCGTCGTTTGTGATGCCGCTTGCGATGAGATTGTTTTTAGTGGAGTAAATTTTGACGTCCGCGTTTGCGACTACTTCGTTTTTGCTCAAGCGGTTGGCAAACAAAAATACCTCGTCTTTTGAAACCTTCATGCTTAGGCCGATATCGGTTAGATAGACCGCTTTTTGTACGCTTTTTATCTTTGTCGTAGTAGACCGTAACTAGATAAACTCCATCTCCGCCCTCGGCAAAGTCAAGCTTGATCTTGCTTTTTTTGCATTTCGTTTTGAGCGCCGCCGATCTCGTAGTTTTTGCTAGCTACTTCCTCGGCGTAGTTATCCAAAGGAGTCTCGGTGAAATTTAAAAAGTATCTTAAATTTTGCTCTTTTAGCTTCTCGACGACAACTTTAGCGGTGTTTGTGTTTACGCTTTTTATGCCGATCTCGCCCAGGCTAGACATATACGTGCCACTATCTGTAAACTCTAAAAACGGTTTTAGATCGCCGAACGCGACGTTAAATGAGGAGTTTTCTCGTAGCATCGAGTAGTCGTCGCCAAAGCCCTTATAGAAGGTGACTTTGTAGGTTGTCTGCGGTTTGAAGTCTTTACTGGTAATGTCGATATAGTAGTAGTAATACTCGCCGTCGGCGTCTTGGTGGCTAGTGTACTCCATTTCGCCAACTTCAAAGCTATTTACGCCCTCGACCTTGATACATTTTTTAATATTGTCAGAATCTATCCAATCTTTTAAGATAGAGTCTAGCCGCTAGTTTGCCGTTATCTAGGCTGATGCCTTCGACTTCGTTTAAAAACATAGTCTTGGCTTTTTGGTTTATCGACGAAATTTTTCATCTGGATTTGAGACTTTTTGCACTACTTCAAAATCGTCGGCCACATTTATACCCGAAGTATTTTTGAGATTTTTTGAGATTGCAAATACTAAATTGTCGCCGCTTTCAAGTAACTTTATCTGAAAGCTTTTTAGGCGTTTTGGCTACGATTTTATATTTGATGTTTTGCTTAGCCAAATTTTGCTTGTCGTAAATTTTAAAATTTGCGGCAAACTCATCCTCGCTAACCTCGTCGTTAAATACCGCTAAAAAGGTATCTCCGGAGTACTCGATCATGTTTGATAGCACGAAGTCTCCGCCGTAAATTTTAACCTTGCTTTCGCCTTTTTTGCACGAGTAGCTTACGCCCTTTGCCAGCGGTTTTTTTGGATAAAACAAGATAGAGTCCGAGCTGTATTCAAAGGCGCCGCTGATTTCGGGCGAACACTCGATTATCTTTTTGTGCGTTACTTTGCCGATTAAAGACTCGTCTTTTTGCGCGTATTCTACGTCTAGGCTTACTGCGCCGCCTTCTAAAATTTTGCTTCCGCCCTCAAGCGTAAAGGCGCCTAAATTTGCCGCCAAAACGCAACTTAGGCTTAAGCCCATGAGTTTATAGTTCATTAAAATCTCCTTATTTCTATATTGATTTCGTTTAAATTGAATTTTTCGTCCAGACACCCGAGCTTATGTTTGCCTTGCGTTAAATTTAATGTATTTTCGCTCGCGTTGTTTACTTTTTTCCCACTCGTTTTCATCTATCTTGAGATATATCTCATCGCCGATATAAGCGTAGCATTTTAGCATAACTTTAGTTAAATTCTCATCGCTTAGCAGAATTTGATTATTTGACGGCGTTGCAACGAGAGGTTTATAGCTTTTAAATTTATAGTAACAAGGACTTTCTTTGATATCTTCTTGAGTAATCGCGCCGTTTTTTTAGTAAAAATCCTACTTCGTCGCCCCTGATACTCTCGCAGATATCTTTTGGCGCAACGCCCTCTATTTGCCAGTCATCCTCTTCATCTCTACACTCTTTAAACTTTAAACGCATCAAGGCATGTTTTTTTGCTCTCAATGCCGCCTGGCGCGCTCATGAAAGACAGTTTTTGCTTTTTGAGCCAGCAGCTTAAAAAAACGTCAAAAAAACCGTGCGCGAAGCGTCGCTAAATCCACTTAAATTTTGCGTCTTTTTGCCGTTAAAGTTACCAAACCACACCGCAACCGTGTAGTCGCTATTTACGCCTATCGTATAGATATCGCGCGAGCCATAGCTGGTACCGGTTTTAAAGGCGATTTGCGGCGTATTTTCGGCGTATTGCCACGCGACGCCAAGATAACTGCGGGAGGCGGAGGAGAGCATTTTTGAGGTTAGATAGGCGCTTTGCGGGCTTATTAGCCGTCCGTAGCCTAGTAGCGTCTTGCCTGCGACTTCAAGCGGTTTTAGCTCGCCGCCGTTTGCGTAGATCGTGTAGAGGTGGGCCAATTTAACAAGCTCATCTCTGCGCTTCCAAGCGCGATACTATCTGCGTAAAATCCCTTTGGACGGCTCACCAAATGCACGCGCGAAAGCAGCTCGTAGAGCGAATTTTTCTCCCTAGTTTGTTGTTTAGGCTAACGGCGGGGATATTTAGACTAAGAGCCAGCGCCTCGGTCGCCGAGATGATGCCGAAAAACCTGCTGTCGTAGTTTTTTGGCGCGTACTCTCCGAGGAAAATTTCTGTATCTATCATCTGGCTTTTTTTGGCGTGATGAAACCCTCGTCGAGTCCCTAGCGAAAATATAAACGGCTTTTAGCGTGGAGCCCACGTTTCTGCTCATAGTTACGCCGTCGTTTTGCCCTCTGCGGAGCGTACCAGTCGTGCGAGCCCACGTATGCCGCTACGCTCATATTTTTTTGTTGTCGATGATTATCCCGGCGGCGTTATTTGCGTCTTTTGATTTTAGCGAGGCTGCGGTATTTTTTTTATCGCGTTTTCGAGTAAAATGTGCAAATTTAGATCTAAATTCGAGTGCGTAACGCCGTTTTTTTAGAGCTTGCGCGGCGTAGTGTTTAGCCTTATAAACGGCATCGTAGCGTTTGTTTTTAAAATGGCTCCCTTTGCGCTCTTTGGAATGCGCTTTGATCTATCACGCCTGCTTTATAAAGCAGTTTTGCGACGCGGTTTTTTTAGCGCGTTGATGTTTGATTTTTATCTAAGCGGTTGGCGTTGGGGTTTTTGGGGATCGTGCTTAAAAGTGCGTACTCGGCGATACTAAGCTCGCTAAGCTCTTTACCGAAATAAAACCTCGCCGCAGCCACCGCTCCCTCGATATTTCCGCCGTATGGAGCGAGGTTAAAGTAAAAATCTAAAATTTCGTCCTTGCTATAATGCCACTCAAGCTGAAGCGCGGTAAAGATTTCTTTAAATTTATTCGCGTAGGTGCGCTCCTCTCGCTTCATCATGCGCGCGACTTGCATCGTGATCGTGGAGGCGCCGATGCGGTTTTTATGCGTGAGATTGTGCGCAGCCGCGCGGATCATGGCGAATGGATTTACGCCGATGTGGTAGTAGAGAAAATTTGTCCTCAAACAAAAAGAACGCTATCTTTTAGCGTCTGCGGGATGTTTTTAGCCTCAAATCTCCAATTTCATCGCTGCTAGGCCGAAGGGCTATGATTTGGCCGTTTTTATCGAAAAGTATGAGCGAATTTTCCCGCTTTAGCGCTTTGACGTCGAGCGGATAAGCAAAATCAAGCGCCAAAAAAAGCTACGAAGCAAATCAGGGCAAAGGCAGCGGAAAAATTTGATAATGTAGCTAAAACTCTTTTTCATTTCGAGATTATATCGAATTTGCGCGTAAAATCTCGAAAGATTAAATTTATGATAATTGATATATAATTTCAAATACTAATCTAAGCAAAGGAGATAAAGGCATGGAATATAGAATAGAAAAAGACACGATGGGCGAGGTAAAGGTTCCAAATGAAAAAAATATTGGGGAGCGCAGACGCAGCGCAGCCATGAAAATTTCGAGATCGGAGTAGGGCTGGAGACGATGCCAAGGGAGGTCATAGAGGGCTTTGCCTATCTAAAAAAAGGCGTGCGCGCTTGTTAATCGCAAGCTAGGCCGCCTAGACGAGCCCTCGCACCGAGGCGATCGCGCAGGCGTGCGATGAAATTTCTAAACGGCAAGCTGGATGGAAATTTTCCCTCTAGTCGTGTGGCAGACGGGATCTGGCACACAGTCGAATATGAATTTAAACGAGGTCGTTTCAAACCGCGCAATGGAGATTTTGGGGTTAATTTCTCGAGATAAGGCGACACTGGACGCGAGAGACGCAAAAATTCGTGCATCCAAACGATCACGTAAATAAGGGCCAGAGCTCAAACGACACCTATCCTACGGCGATGCGAATAGCTTTTGTACTAGAGCTTCAAAAAAAGCTGCTGCCCGCGATCGAAAAAAATTAGAAGCGACGCTGGATAAAAAGACCGCCGAGTTTGCGGGGATCGTAAAAGATCGGCCGTACTCACCTACAAGACGCCACGCCGCTCACGCTCGGGCAAGAGTTTAGCGGCTACGCGCATATGCTAAAGGCGAGCAAAGCGCAGATCCTCGCTACTATGCCATTTTTAGAAGAGCTTGCTATTGGCGGCACCGCGGTGGGCACGGGGCTAAACTCGCACCCGAAATTTAGCCAGATGGTAAGCGACGAGCTAAACGCGCTAACGGGCACGGCGTTTAAATTTAAATCCCATCCGAATAAATTTCACGGCCTAACCAGCCACGATGCCGAGGTGTTTTTAAGCGGCGCGCTAAACGGCCTGGCGGCAAATTTGATGAAGATCGCAAACGACGTGCGCTGGTTAGCAAGCGGGCCAAGATGCGGCATCGGCGAGATAAACATCCCCGAAAACGAGCCGGGAAGCTCGATAATGCCGGGCAAGGTAAATCCGACACAGTGCGAAGCCGTCACGATGGTCGCCGCGCAGGGCGATGGGCAACCACGTCGCGATCTCCGTCGCTGCAAGCCAGGAAACTTCGAGCTAAACGTCTTTAAGCCGGTGCTCACGTACAACCTCATCCAAAGTATCCGCCTGCTAAGCGACGCTATGAACAGCTTTGAGAAACACTGCGCATGCGGTATCACGGCAAACGCCGCGAAAATCGACAAGCTACTGCACGAAAGTCTAATGCTAGTAACCGCGCTAAATCCGCACATCGGCTACGCAAATGCCGCCAAGATCGCCAAAACCGCGCACCATAACGGTACGACGCTACGCGAAGAAGCGATAAGATCGGGTATACTAACCGCCGAGGAATTTGACGCGTGGGTGGTGCCTGAGGATATGATCTCGCCGAAGGAATAAATTCGGTCGCTTGACTTTTTGGGCTCGGCGGGATTTGGGCGATTTTGCCGAGCCTAAGTAAAATCCATAAATTTAAGAGCGAAATGTACGGTTGCGCCTTAAATTTACTCCAAATTTGCCGATATACTTTTAAATTTAAAGGTACGGCGATGGATGTAAAAACTAAACATAAATTTAAACTCAAATTTGATGAGCATCGGCAAAAACTCTGCGGCGGCTAGCGCGGCAAATTTAAACTCGGGCGCGCTACAGTTTAAAAAAGCGGCGATAGGGGCGATATCTTGCGCGGCGCGTCAAATTCTCTCAGCGGCGCAAACGAGGGGTGAAAGCAGCGCCGATATCCTAAAAAAACAGCTAGAAAAAAACTACAAAAAAACGGCTAAAAGAGCTTGAAGCCGCGATAAAGCGGGTCAAAGCGAGCAAAAAAATCCATACGCAAAAGATATGGCGGCCTCGCTTGAGACGCAAAAGGGAGCGGTGTTTGCGCAGACAATGCAAATAAGCGCGCGAATTTTAGAAATGCAAGGCGGCCAAAGTAAAATTTGACGCCGTAAATTTGCATTTGAAATTTTAAAAACGCAAAAAAATTAATGCCTTGAAACCAAATTCGTAAATTTAAGAAATAGGGCGATTTTTGATTTTAAAAATATCAAAATGTAAAAAAATACTTTTATTAAATTTATCTTTTTATACTTTAATTATTTTTTTAGAGCTTTCTTTGCAAAAAAATATCATTAAAAATAACAATATACTTAATTATTAAAACTAATTTTTTTACTAAATATAGAATTTCTAAATTTTTAGTTGTAATATTTCAATATTTAAAAGCTATTTGATAATAATTAAAGACAAATTTACTCTTTTTATCAAACATGCTAAAATGCAAATTTTACCCCAAGGAGAGAGCATGAGAGATGACGTCCTAGTTAGGATAAACGAGAGGCTTAACGTGCTTGCCGCACTTCCGACTCTAAAAAAACGGATCGATCGGCGAAGCTTTTAAAGGAAAGCGGATTTAGCAGGCGCGATTTTATGAAATGGGCGGGCGCTATGACGGCAAACCCTATGCAGGTAGGGACCGATAGCCAGCATCGTCATAAACTACGCCAAAGGTAACGAGCGCGTGGTAAAAATCGTCGATAAATTTTTAAAAAGACTCCGGGCTTCCGCTCGAGGCGGTATTTTTCTACGCTGGGTAGAACCGCAACCAGGATGCTAGAGGCCAAACTAGTAGCCGATCACGGACTAACCGCCTTTAATAGCCTCGTAGAAAATCTAAAAAAACCGATCAAGAGACCTGCGCGAAGTACGTCATAGATAACGGCAAAGAGTATAAAGGAAATTTCAAGGCAACGCCCTCGCGGCGCGCTCAGCCACTGGTGCCGTATCAAAGACGGTGTGATAACTAACTGGCAAGCAGTCGTGCCTAGCACGTGGAACGCCTCGCCAAAAGACGCTACAAACGTACGCGGAAGCTACGAGGAGTGCCTCATCGGGCTAAAGATCGCCGATCTAACCAAGCCTCTTGAGATCATACGCAAGATACATTCGTACGATCCTTGTATCGCATGCGCCGTACACGTGATGGATGCGCGCGGCACGCAGCTGGGCGAATACAAAATCAACCCGAATTTGTGAAAGGAGCGGCTATGAGCGAGCATAAAGTTTGACCGCAAAAGCGAGTATGGATTTTTCCATCGGGCTTAGAGCGACGCACTGGATCAGGTTTTTTTGCCATCACCTTTTTGGTAGTGAGCGGATACTATATATCGTATGTTTTCGTTAGTCCCGAGGTTACGACCGAGCCGGTGCTATTTATGAACGCCAAGTGGCGCGCGGCTCATCAGATCGCGGGATTTGTCCTGATAGCGTGCTTTATTTTCAAACTCTACCTATTTATATTTGATAAATACAGCCACAAAGAGGTCGTGAGTATCGTTGATTTTTTTAATCCCAAAGTCTGGATAGCGCAGATAAAATACTACCTGTTTTTAGGCCCGCATCCGCATCTAAAGGGCGTTTATAACCCGCTTCAGTTTGCGTCGTATTTTTTTCTTTTTATTTGGTGCTTTTTTTCTGATCTGCCTAACGGGCCTCGTGCTATATGTCCACGTCTATCACGAGGGGCTTGGAGGGCTGCTTTACGAGCCGATGAGGCAGTGCGAGGAGCTCATGGGCGGGCTAGCAAACGTCCGCACGATACACCGCATCTGTATGTGGATCATCATGGTTTTTGTCGTGGCGCACGTGTATATGGCGGTATTTAACGCCGTAAAAGGCAAAAAAACGGAGCTATGGACGCCATAGTTAGCGGCTACAAATACGTAAAAGACGAGCACTGATGCGCGTTTTGGTGCTAGGTATTGGCAACGTGATGTTTGGCGATGAGGGGCGTTGGGGTGCATTTTGTAAAAATGATGGAGCGAAACTACAAATTTAGCCCTAAAAAAACGGGGCTAAATTTGACTCCGTTTCAATTTGAACGATAAATTTGAGCTCGTCAATTTGGATGTCGCAAACTCAAATTTGAGTGGCGACTTTGACTGCTGTGACGGCTCCAAATTTAACGCAGACGGCGCAAATTTGGAGCTAAGATTTATCGACGGCGGTACGCTAGCTATGGCGCTAACGCCCGTTATCGCTTGGGCGGATGTTTTGATAGTTGCCGACTGCATCAGTGCCGAGGGTGGCGAGACGGGAGACGTGTACTTCTTCGGTTACGAGCAGATGCCGCGCGCCGTCTCGTGGAACGGCTCCGCGCACGAGGTTGAGATGTTAGAAACATTGCGGCTGATGGAGCTTGCGGGCGATTTGCCACGGACGAAAAGTACTAGGTATCGTGCCAAAGCGCATCGAGCCTATGAGCTTTGAGCTCTCCGTGCAGGCGCAAGAGGGGGCAAATTTGATGGAAAAAAACGCTTTTAAATGAGCTTTTGCGGCTTGGATTTTGCTACGAAAAGATTGCACATTTTAGCGTCTGCGATATCGCTTTAGAGTTTTTCAAAAAAAGGGCGCGATATGATTTTTAGCTTACGAGTTTGACGGCGCGAGCGAGAAATTTCGCATTTTTTTCTTAAATTTTACGCGCAAAAAAAGCGGACTAAATTTTAGTATTAAAAAGCAGCGGGATTTAACGGTGCTTTACGCCCAGGGCTCGCAAGAGATGCTTTTGGCGTTTTCTGATTTGCTCTCAGCGCGCTTCCTCACAGCGTGTTTTTGCGCGGCTCAAAGGTCTACGCGAGCGAGAAATTTACCAGGCGGCGAAACGAGGCGAACCACAAAAACACACTCTCAAACATCACGCCAAGCGTCGTTAGCGCCTATCTAAAAGGCGAGCTAAAAGAGTGCGAAAACGGCGTTTTTAGTGACGTTTGCATTTTTACGAACGGCAAATTTACGCCTGTTACGAAGGCAAATTATAGCGAGCTTTTTGGAGTTTGCTTTTAAAAGTTATGCGCGGGCGAAAGCGTTAAAGTTTAAAGATATTAGCGGCGAATTTGAAGCGTTAAATTTCTACTGAACTAAACGCAAATTTCTAATCTTTTAATGCCGACGAATCTTAGAAATTTACCTAGAAATTTTTATCGCAAACGAAGCCGAGCAGGTTGCCTTGGCAAGCTACGAAAAACCAGCCGTTACGCTAAAAACGACGGCGATCTACCGCGGCAATCATCCGAGCTCGCCAAAGTTTTTTGACGTCTGCGCGGCTAGAGACATTTTCATCTACGCGCTTTGCGACAAGCTTTTTTTAAAGCGGGCGTAAATTTTATCGCTTTTTTTGGCGCAAAAGCCGCCATTTAAGGCCGTAGTGCTTGAAAAACGGATGCATTTTTTTAGCGGCTCTAGGGATTTATTATTCACGCGAAGTTTGAGCCAGATAGAGGGCGCTGCAGATAAAAAAATCTAGCCGCTTTTAATCTCGCAAAAAAAGATTTGACGCAGAGGGCAGGATAGCCAGGATATTTTTTTAAGCAGGTTTAAAGACGATGAAGTTAAAATTTACCCCCAAATTTGATGATTTTAACGTCTTAAATTTCGCCTTGCCTGCGAGCTTTGAAGAGCTTTACGCGCAGATAAAAACGCGAGGAGGGCGGCGAGAGATTGCTTCAAAATTACGGCGAAAAACTTTATCCTGCCGCGCGGCGAGCTTAGCGTACAAAAACGGCTTTTTGGGCTATTTTGTATGGCTGGGGTGCTGCTTGGATTTGATAGCGATGTGCAAAAAAAGCGGGAGAGATTTTACTGCAAAATGCGAGCGATTTTAACGGCGCAAAAGGGCCTAGGCTTGATTTTTAAAAATGCTAAACAAAACGCATTTTGACGTCGTTAAATTTGCCAGAAGCGGCATGAGCTTTAGGCTCGCAGGCGTCGATAATAGGCTACTTAGCTACGGATACGCCGAGTCGCTGGCTTATTTTTTTGAGCGATTTTTTTCAGACTCGCTAAAGCAGGATTTTGGCGTGCAAAACGCGCTGCTTTGCGGCTCGCTTTTTTTGAGAACAAAACGCTTGCAGATTTGACGTTAAAAGCATCTAAAAAACGGGCTTAAACGCCAAATTTAGCAAAAGAGTTTTTTTAATTGAAGAGATGTTTTTAAATATGAAAATTTCAGGCCTGGTTCAAGGTGTGGGTTTTCGCCCTTTTGTTTATAATCTAGCCCTTAAATTCGACCTAGCAGGCGAAATGTACAACGACGACGAGGGAGTAAAACTAACGCTTTGCGGCTCACGTGAGCAGATAGAAGAGTTTGAAAAAGCGCTACGTGAGGAGCTGCCAAGCCTCGCTCGTATCGACGAGATGCGAAAAAAACCGAGCTAGCGGACGTAAAATTTGATGACTTTCAGATAGTCGCCTCAAAATCGGCCAAAAAACACGCGCCTATCTTGCCTGATTTTGCCCTCTGCGCCGACTGCGAGCGCGAGTTTCACGATCCCGCAGACCCGAGGTATCATTATCCTTTTATCAACTGCACCAACTGCGGCCCGAGGTTTTCTATCATCAAGTCCCTGCCTTACGACCGCGCAAACACGACGATGAATGCGTTTAAGATGTGCGAATTTTGCGGCGGCGAATACAAAAATCCGCTAAATCGCCGCTATCACGCCCAGCCCGTTTCCTGCCCAAACTGCGGGCCTAGACTTGCCTTAAAAGACAAATTCGGGCGGGTTTTGGCGCAGGATAATGAAAGCGCAAAGCAGGCCGCGCAGCTCATAAATGAGGGTAAAATTTTAGCCGTCAAAGGGCTTGGCGGATTTCATCTGATGTGCCGTTTAAAAGAGGATACGGTAGGGCTGCTAAGAGAGCGCAAAAAGCGGCCTAAAAAGCCATTTGCCGTGATGTGTAAAGACCTCGTGCGCGTTAAAAAAATACGCTCACATTTTGCCCGAAGAGCAGCAGCTTTTAAGCTCTAATTTAAAAACCGATCGTCGTTTTTACAAAGCTTGCCTGGCGCGCCGGTTCCGTCAGATTAGCGCCAGGACTAAATAAAATCGGCATATTTTTGCCATACACGGGCGTTCATCTTTTGCTTTTTGAGTACCCTAGAGGGCGACGTTATCGCTACCTCGGCCAACGTCTCGGGCGAGCCCATCATCTATGGCGAAAAAGACCTGCGAGAAAAGCTGGGCGGCGTGATAGATTTTTATCTAGATAACGACCGCGAGATCCACTCGCCAAGCGACGATAGTATCGCATTTGTAGCGGGCAGCGAGCCCGTTTTTATCCGAACTAGCCGCGGCGTACATCCCAAATTTATCCGCACGAGTGTAAGAGCAAAAAGACCGTTTTAGCCGTCGGAGCCGAGCTAAAAAAATCAGTTTGCGATCTTTAAAGACGGCGAGCTGATGATAAGCCCGTATATCGGCGACCTAAAAAAACGTCGCGACCTATGAGCGGTTTTGCGCGCTAATCAATCTTTTTAGCGAGATTTACGAGCTAAATTGAACTGAGATCGTAGCCGATTTGCACCCGCATTTTTCAAATGTGAAATGGGCGCGCGAATATGCCGCAAACTTTCGGCTCAAATATTACGCAAATCCAGCACCATCACGCACATTTACTTTCGGTGATTTTTAGAAAACGATCTGGACGCAAAGCGCGAGTATCTGGGCTTTTGCTTTGACGGCACGGGATACGGCGCGGACGGGGAGCGTATGGGGCGGAGAGATCCTAAAGGTGCGTGGCAAAGAGTACGAGCGGGTTTACCGAAATTTGACGAAATTTCTACTGATCGGTGGCGAAGCTAGCGTAAAAAAATATCTGGCAGATTGCTTATGCCGCGATTTTTAAAAATATGATTTGGAGTGCGAGGCGGAGGCGTTTTTTTGGCTAAGTTTGAGCCAGCCAAGCGAAAAAAATCTAAAAATTCTGTACGAAAAAGCAAATAAACTGCGTCAAAAACCAGCTCGCTTGGGCGCATTTTTCGATGCGTTTGCGGCCGTGATCCTCGGGCTTGATAGCATCAGCTACGAGGGTGAGGCGGGAATGAGCCTAGAAGCGCTCTACGACGCAAAGTTTAGACGCTTGCTATGAGTTTGAGATCACGAGTGACAAAATTTGCTTTAAAGAAGCCTTTAAAAGAGCTTTAAAAGACGATGCTAAAAACAGCTGCGACGGGCTTTATAAAAAGGGCTGGCAAAGCTCGTAACAGACGTAGCTTGCGCGCAGTCAAACGACATCTTGCTCGCAGGCGGAGTCTTTCAAAAATAAAGCCTTGCTTGAAAATGTAATTTTTAATTCTTAAGCAAAAAAAGGTAAAAAAAGTATTACATAAATAAGAACTTTTCGTCAAACGACTCTTCGGTAGCTATCGGTCAGATCGCGCTTATATTAATTTAAATTAAAGTTTTCTGATGTATAATATTTAATAATTTCTTTAAGGAGGCAGCGATGGAAAACATCATAAGATTCAGCGTCTCATTGCCTAAGCAGTTATTAGACGAACTCGACAATAAAATAGGCGCTCAGGGCTATGCTTCAAGAAGCGAATTTACTCGCGATCTGATTAGGGAAAAAAATAGTAAATGACAGCTGGAAGGATGCCGACGAAGATCTCATCGGCGTTTTGACGCTCATTTATTTGCACCACCAAAACGACCTCGTCGTGAAAATGATGGACATCGAACACCAGGCAAATTTGCACATCGCCTGCACGACTCACGTCCACATAGATCACGACAACTGCCTCGAGACTCTGATACTGCGCGGTAAAGCGGGAGCTATCGAGAAATTTTTCCGAAAAAAATGGGCGGACTAAAAGGGGTTAGAGTACCAAAACTAACCAAGGCTGCTGTCCCGCACTCGTAACACTTAAAAATGCGGGCAAGCTTGATAAGCCATATCAAATGTGCCCGCAAAAAGTCTCTTTTATCACGCATTTATCTCTTTAACGCTAAAAATTATCAGGATTCATCACTATTTTTTTATTTCAAGGTTAAATTGAAACATATCTCTTTTTAAAAATTTCGTCCAAAAACGAGGCTAGTTCGGGCATCTTGCTCATACTTGCCGCGATTTTTTTGCGATGATATTTCAAAAACGGCTTTTTAAGCGAATTTTTATAACTCGTTTTTTTGCGCATAAACATGGGCGTGGTTTTTGGCGAATTTGAGCCTGCAAAAAGCCGCTTATTTTGTGGGTAAACGACGGGCTTATGGCGGTTTTTCTTTCTTTTTGGGGCTTGAGCTAAAGCGCGAGATAGTCGAGGGTGAGATGCGAAATCCCGCGCAGATCGTGCTGCCTATCGTGGGTGCGGCAGGCGGTATCGTCACGCCCGCGCTCGTTTTTTTACGCGTTTAATCACGCCGACGCTTTCGCGCTAAAAGGCTGGGCGATCCCGACTGCGACGGATACGGCGTTTGCCTTGGGGCTTATCGCGATCCTTGGCAAAAGGGTGCCGGCGAGTCTTGAAAATTTCTCCTCGTGACGCTCTCTATCATCGACGACATTTGCGCGATTTTGATAATGGCGATATTTTACAGCGGACATCTCTCCGCAGTATCGTTTATGGTTGCCGCAGCGGCTACTTTGGGGCTTTTAGCCCCAATGTAGCCGGCGTAAATAAAAAAAGCTTGCTACGTGATTTTGGGTATAATCCTTTGGGTGAGCGTGCTAAAATCAGGCGTGCATGCGACGCTAGCAGGCGTCGTGGCGGCATTTTTCATACCGCTTAAGGCAAAGGACGGCGAGGGCTCGATGCTAAAGCAGATCGAGCACGACTTGCACGGCTACGTCGCATTTTTCGTGCTGCCGGTATTTGCCTTCGTAAACGCCGGCATCTCGCTAAAAGGCGTCGGGCTTGAGCAAATTTTTCCATCCCGTATCGTTAGGGCGTCATACTGGGGCTGTTTGCGGGCAAGCAGCTAGGAGTGTTTGGATTTTTGTTTTCTTGCGATCAACGTTTAAGCTCGCAAAGCTACCAAAAATACTGCAATCTAGCCCAGTTTTACGGCCTTTGCGTACTTACCGGCATCGGCTTTACGATGAGTCTTTTTATAAATTCGCTCTCCTATCACGACACCTACGAGTTTGCCTACGCCGATAAGCTTGCCGTGCTAATCGCATCGGTGATCTCGGGCGCTACTGGCTATGCGGTGCTCTACTGGGCTGGGCGACACAGGATAATGAAATGCGTGGAGTAGAAAAAAATGATGATATTTCATAAAGTACTTTTCTCGCTGACGAGCTTACGAAGTGGCGAGAGGACGGGCTAATAAGCGACGATGCGGCGCGCAAGATAGCGACTAGATACGATATAGATTTACCTGGCGCAAACGAGCGGCGAAGCTTTATTTTAAAAGCTTGTCGCGTATCTGTTTTTGGCGCTTTCGCTATTTACGCTTGTGGGCGCTAACTGGGAGGAGCTGCCGCGCGCTGCGAGGCTAATCATCGTGCTTGGCATACTCGCGGCGGTAAATTTTAGCGGAGTTTGGGCGCAGAAAAAAACAGCAAAGAGACGCAGGCTACGACGCTGTTTTTTTCCTTGGCAACTTTTTGCTACGGCGTGGCGATCGTTTTTAGTCGCGCAAATTTACCACCCTAGGGCGAGCATATGCCTGACGGCGTACTGCTGTGGGCGGTCGGAGCGCTGGCACTCGGACTTGCTACGCGCAAGTCCATCATCACGCTTCAGGCTCTTATTTTTGGGGCTTGTTTGGTTTTTGATGGAGTTTGAGTTTAGCGGCGTTTCGCACGGATTTTTGCTATTTATCGTAGCTTCGGCTGCGGTGCTTTGGCGCGACGATTCGCGGCTACTTACGGGCGCGCTTTTTGCAAGCGTGTTTGCTTATATCGTCTCTTTCGTGCTTTACGAGCAGTATTTTTATGATGGATTTGCGCGTGGACGACGCGTTTTACGGCGTTCATTTTTTTGCTCTTAGCTACTGCTTGCTAGCCGTTTGCGCTTCGTTTTTGTTTGAGAGAGCGGGTAAATTTGAACTCGCGTTTTATCTCAAAAACATCGGCATCGTCTGCGGCGCTGGCATCTTGTGCTTTGATATGTCGCTTTACGAGGACTTGCATTTTTCGCGTCCGTGGTCTTACGGCACGCAGAGCTACGAGAATGTTTTAAACGGCGTTACATTTTTTTAAAAAAAGCGTGTTTGGAGCGCTGTTTGCCGCCTTTTGCGCGGCCTCTTTGGGGCTTGCGTTTTACTTTAAAAAGTACGCCGCCGCAACGGTCGGAGCGCTTTTAGTAGCGCTACCGTTTATCTTAGACGCGTTTGCGGGCTACGAGGAGGGCGTGTTTTCGCTCATCGGAGTTTGCGTCGCGGTCGCTCTCATCAAGCAAAATAATATGAAATTTGGCGTCGCGCTCATCTTTTGGGTGGCGTTTGTGCGATATGTGGATCTGGTTGGCGATTACGTCAGTGCTAGCGCGCTGTTTTTGGTGTTTGCGCTGGTGGTGCTTGGTGTGTCTAGGATCTCTAAAAAAAGGAGCGCAAAATGAAACTAAAGCTGATTTTTGCCGCCGCGATATTTCAAATTTTAGCCGTGATAGCGATGCTTGCGTATGCGTACGCGCCGATATATTTTGGCAAAGAGATCTTATTGCAAACTACGCTTTACGATCCACGCGATATGTTTCGCGGCGATTACGTGCGCCTTAGCTACGGCTTTGCGGGCGTTTACGAGCTGGACAAAAGAGACTCAAATGTGAGCAAAAAGACAGCAGCTGCACGGTAGTAATATTTACGCTATCTTAAAAGCAGGGACAAAGACGGCAGGTATAAATTTGATAGATATAGCTTCGAGCAGCCTAGCGGCGGGACGTTTTTAGCTGGCAGGGTTGATTATAATACCGCAAATTTCGGCATCGAAGCCTTTTTCATGCCGCCTAAAAAAGGCGCAGCAGATGGAGCGAGATATGATGGGATTGAACGCCACCGCCGTCATCAGCGTGATGGATAACGGCAAAGCTCGCATCAAAGATATCGTGCTAGAAAAAGCCAACTACTGGCGAGTCTCGCGGACATTAAATTTGTCGGCAAAGAGCGCTCAATTTGACTAGGCTAATCTGAAGTCAATTTGAGCCTGAGCCTTCAAATTTGACCGATCTCGCCGCTACCATAAAAAAATCTCAAAATATAAATAAAACGCAACGAAATAATATCCGCAAGGTATGAAACTAAAGCAAGATTTTTAACATCTAAGAGTATAATAACCCCAAAAAAATCGCTAAGGAGAAACAAAATGTGTAAAGATTGCGGATGCTCGCTCAGTGGGCACGACCACGCCCATACTCACGCCGACGGCACGACTCACTCGCACGCTCACGATCACGGCGCCGAGCACGGACACGGCGCGGCTCACGAGCATAGCCACGGCCACGCACACCCGGCGCTAAACGAGAGCAAAAACGGTCGAGGTGATAACGAAAATTTTATCCCAAAACGACGAAGAGGCCGCGCACAACCGCACACACTTGGACGAGCACGGGATTTTTATGCGTAAATCTCATGAGTAGCCCCGGTAGCGGCAAAACCACGCTACTGGAAGCCACGATAAAAAGCGGTAGATTTAAAAATCGGCGTCGTCGAGGGCGATCTAGAGACCAACCAAGACGCCGACCGCATAATAAAAGCTGGTGGCAAAGCTCATCAGATCACGACCGGACAGGCATGTCATCTCGATGCCTTTATGGTGCACGAGGGGCTTCATCATCTGCCGCTAGAGGGCCTTGATATAGTTTTCGTTGAAAACGTCGGCAACCTCGTATGCCCAGCTAGCTACGACGTGGGCTCGCACTTTAACGTCGTGCTGTTATCGGTGCCTGAAGGCGACGACAAGGTAGCTAAATACCCGGTCATGTTTCGCGCCGCCGATCTCATCGTGATAACCAAAACTTCGCTGTTGCCGCATTTTGAATTTGACGTAAAAAGTCGTCAAAGAGGCTCGCAAACTAAATCCGAAGGTTGATGTAATCGAGCTTGACGCAAAAACGGGCGAGGGCATGGAGAAGTGGTTAAATTTCTTAAAATTTAAAAAAGAGCTTAGATAATGTGTCTCTCAATCCCTTCAAAAGTGGTCTCAATCGACGAAGATAACGTCGCTACCGTAGAGACGCTAGGCGTGAGTCGCCGCGTGAGCCTAGATCTCATCGCCGAGCCCGTAGCCGTGGGCGAATACGTACTCATCCACGTCGGCTACGCGATGGAAAAAATCGATACGAAATTTGCACTAGAGAGTATCGAAATCTACCGCCAAATCGCCAAAGATATGCAAAGCGGCGAGATCAGCGCGGACGAGGGCGACGCCGGGCTAGGGCGCTATGCAAGCGGCAGCAAATGAGCCAAACGCAAAGGAAAAAAAGCGTGAATCTAATCAATGATTTTCGCGACAAAGAGCTTATTTTAGCGCTTTCAAAACTCATAAAAAAAGAGCGTAAAACCGCTAAATATCATGGAAATTTGCGGCGGACATACGCACTCGATCATGAAAGTGGCCTGCCTCAGCTAGTGGGCGAGCATATACATTTCGTCCACGGCCCCGGCTGTCCCGTCTGCGTGATGCCAGGGAGCCGCATCGACGAGGCGATCAAGCTAGCTCAGATGCCAGGCACCATCCTGTGCACTCTAGCCGATATGATGAGAGTCCCGGGCTCAAACACCAGCCTGCAAAAGCTGCGTGGCGAAGGTTGTGACATCAGAGCACTATATAGCCCGCTAGACTGTATCAAAATCGCGCGCGAAAAATCCCGAAAAGAGCGTGATATTTTTTTCGCGATCGGGTTTGAGACGACGACGCCTATGAGCGCAAATTTGAGTCCAAAAAGACGCTAGAACTCGGGCTAAAAAAATCTATTTTTTTCACATAAATCATGTTACCGTCCCCGCACCCGTGCGAGCGATCCTAAATGACAAAGACGTCAAGATCGACGCATTTTTTTGGGGCCTAGCCACGTGAGCGTGATCACGGGATATGGCATCTACGAGAGCATCGCGGCGGAGTATAAAAAAACCTATCGCGGTTAGCGGATTTGAGCCGCTTGATCTGATGGACGGCATCCCTAAACCTCGTCCGCCAGCAAAAACGCGGGCACGCACGAGGTCTATAACGAATACGCAAGAGTCGTCACGCGCGAGGGCAATCAAAAAAGCAAAGGCGCTCATAGAGGAGTTTTTCGAGCCGTGCGACTTCTCGTGGCGCGGTCTTGGCGTGATCGCGCAAAGCGGTATGAAGCTGCGCTCCGAGTACTCAGGGCTTGACGCGAGGGTTAACGTTTGACTGCAGCGTGCAAAGCAAAGGCGAGAGCAAGGCCTGTATCTGTCCTGAATTTTACGCGGGCGAGCAAAGCCTTTTGACTGCAAGTCTCGCCAAAGCCTGCACGCCAAAAACTCCCGTGGGTTCGTGCATGGTCTCTAGCGAGGGACGCGTGCGCGGCATATTACAAATACGGCGACATCAAAAGCGCGGGCTAAGAGGAGGCAGATGTGAGCAAGATAATGCTAAGCCACGGCGGCGGCGGCGAGGAGATGAACTCGCTCATAAACGAGACGATTTTTAGGATATTTGACAACGAAAGTTTTTGCGCGAGAGCAACGATAGCGCGATACTAAATTTCAGTGATTTTCACGCGGACGAAAAATGCTGGCAACTCGGCAATTGACGCCTCAAATGTAACGGCAAGCTAGCCTTTAGCACCGATAGCTTCGTGGTTACGCCGATATTTTTTTTAACGGCGGCGACATCGGCAAGATCGCCGCATGCGGCACGATAAACGACCCTAGCTATGGTGGGCGCCGAGGCAAAGTATCTAAGCTGCGCGCTCATCGTCGAGGAGGGCCTAGAGATAGCCGAGCTAGAGCGCGTGCTAGGCTCGCTAGCCGCGGTCGCTCGCGAAAAACGGCGTGCGCATCGTTTGCGGTGATACGAAGGTTGTGCCGCGCGGTAAATGCGATAAAATTTTTTATCAACACGAGCGGTATCGGCAAGATCGTCTGCGAGGACGTGGAGCTAAAAAGCCTGCGCGTGGGCGCAAAGATCCTGATCTCGGGCGACGTGGGCAGGCACGGTGCGGTGGTGCTGGCTAGCCGCGAGGGAGCTTGATCTGCAAAAGCGAGCTAAAAAGTGACTGCAAAGCGCTAGTAGGCGTGGTAAAGGCGCTAATAGAAGGCGGCGTGAAGCCCCTGTGTATGCGCGACGCGACGCGCGGCGGACTCTCGGCGGTACTAAACGAATGGGCGAAATTTAGCAGCCTAGACATCCTCGTTCGCGAGGAGGATATCAGGGTTAGCGACGAAGTGACGGGCGTTTGCGAGCTGTTTGGTTTTGAGCCTTATGAGCTAGCTAATGAGGGGACCTTCGTGCTAGCTGTCGATGAAAAAAAGACGAGGAGCGCGCGCTTGAGATTTTTGCGCAAAGTTTGACGCTAACGCAGCCTCGATCGGCGAGATTTTAGGTGCTGCAAACGGCCGCGTCATCTTGCAAAACGCATACGGCTCGAAGCGCTTTTTAGAAGCGCCAAAGGGCGAGCTACTACCGCGAATATGCTAGGAGAGGCGATGGATAGGTCAAAGTAATCTCATTGACTTTTTGAGGCTTGTACGGCACGGGAGTCGGCTCGCAAAATTTATCAAATTTACGCCATGGGCGTGTCCGCACAAATAAAATCCGCTCTGTTCGCAAGCAAGGAAATCCGATGCATGAACTAAGCATAGTCCAAAAGCCTAGTCGCGCTCTGCGAGAAAAAAACGTCGCCGCAAACGGCGCAAAAGAGGTCGTGCGCCTTGAAGTGCGTATCGGGCGGCTAAGCGGCGTCGAGCCTCACTACCTAGAAAGCGCGTTTGAAGTTTATAAAAGGGGCACGATCTGCGAAAATGCCGAGCTTGCAATTATCGTGCAAAACGTCGCCGTGGAGTGCAAAAGCTGCGGTTTTTAGCGGCGAGCTTAGCGAAAACGACTTTACTTGCCCGGTTTGCGGTTCACAGGAGCTCGAGGTCACGGGCGGCGAGGATATGCACCTCATGCGCCTTGAGATGCGGTGATTTTTGCCGCAAATTTACAGCTCAAATTTGATGTTTAAAGTTTGAGTCGGTTTTTTAAGTTTACTTCTAAAAAAACGCGTCAAATTGACGCACTTTCCACTCTTTAAAAACACGGCAAAATAAATTTAAAAAGAAGCCAAATGCCTAAATACTCATTTAAAACCATAGAGTAAATGCTGCTAAATTGCGTAGCCCAGGGCGGCGAGCCCGAGTTTTAGCTTTTGCCTGCGAGGTGCAAAATATACGATCATCGCCTATGCGGATCGCTACTCGTTTCAAAGGTGCTCGGACGAGCTTGGCACAAATGCGAGCGGCGAGCGGTATTTCGCCACATTGCAAGAACTCTACGCCGCGCCGCAGATAGACGGACGCTCGCTAGAGGAGCTTTGGAGCGAGGCGGATGATTTTTACTGCTTTGATTTTTGAGCCGTGAGACCGCGAGATTTGCGCAGCACAGGCAAATGCGCAGATAAATTTGAACTAAATAAATCTGAAAGGAAATAAATGGGTTTGGCTTGGAGTTACAGTGCGAAAGAGTGTAGCGCGGACGGTAAATTTAGCGCGGAATTTGATGGTCATGAGATAGCCATGGGCGCGCCGAGTTTTGGCGAGCTACGGCTTTACGCGAGCGCGGAGCTGCGAGGCGGCATAAACGTGCAAAGCGGATTTAGCGGCGACGCGAGCGCGGAGGCGCAGGATTTCGATTTGAAGCGCGAAGAAAGCGATAGTAAGAGCGAAAACGTAAAATGTAGCCAAAGCGACGAGATTGAGCAAATTTCTACTTAGCGAGCAGGCTACGGCGTGTTTTACGTTTTTGGATGATTCGCGGTTTTTGGCATTTGCCGAGTGGACGGCTGATAAAATGCAGCTTGTAAAGGTGCTGCGGCTAGCGGACATGAGCATAAAAACCGTTGACAGACTCCAAAGAGTCGCGGAGTTTTTTTATCTTTTAGGGATGGCCTACTTGAGATTTTGGACTCGCCGATTTTTTTATGCCCGAAAGCTTTTGGGTGGACGTTCGCGAGCTTTTTGGCGATGAGATCAAAAGCTAAATTTACGCCGCAAAACGTCCGAGCCGCTAGCGATAAAGTTTAACGATAAACCGCAATCTAGGGCAAGATTGCGCCGAGCGTTAAAGCTAGCCGTAAATTTGTAAAAAAAGCATACAAAAATCTACTACTGGCGCGATATGTTTATTGCTGCTGTTTTGGCTTTAAGTGCATTTAGCAAGCCTGCATACTACATCTACGCCCTGTTTATTTTTCTGTTTCTAGCTTCGCTTTCGTCAAATTTGGAGCGGATACGATTTTTTTATTTTGCGGTGCGTGATATCGCTGCGATTTTGGGCTTTATATTTGACTTAGTTTTTCGCGCGGAAATGCTGTTTTTTTGTCGTATTTAACCGCGCGCTGTTTTGCTATAATTTTGATTAACGTGCCAATAGCCCGCGAACGCCTTGCACAGTCGAGCTGCGCGGGGTATCAAATTTGGCTTCAAATTTAACCCGCAAACTAGCGGCGCAGAGGCTTGCGGCTCGTCAAATTTACTCAAATATCAAAAACGGCGCTTCAAGTACGTTTCTGATTATCTTAAACGGCGAAAGTAGCGCGTCTTGCAGGATTTGCGTCGAGTACTGCGGCTTTTGCAGAGTTCCGCGCACCTTGATGACTGTCGAGAGCGTGCGGTCTTTGCCTAGCACGATCTGATTTATGAGCGGGATTTTGTCGATGATGGAGCTAGCGTCTTTTAGCAGTTTTAGCTCCAGATCCACATCTATCTCTTTGGTTGCGAGATTTATCGTTCCGTGACCGCCGATATCGGCACTTGAGCTCTCTAGCTCGATGGCTAGAAACTTTAGTACATCTGCCTTTTTTTCTCAAATAAAATATTTGCCATTCACGGGATACCCGTCGGCGCCAAAATCCGGCGTTTTAAACACGAGCAGGGACGGCACGGAGTTTAAAAAAACGTGAGAAGCTGGTTGTAAAACGTGTAGTCTTTTAGCGTGGCGCCGATTAGCCTTACTTCGCCCTTAAAATCATCGGTGCTGCCGCCTAAAACGCGCATTTTAAAGCTGCCGCCCTTAAAGCTTTTTGATGTTAAAAAAATCGAGTTGATAAACTCGCCTCTGATGTCGTTTGCCCACATTTCAAATTTTTGTCCGATTTTATGAGAGAAAAAGTTGCCGCGAGCTGGCTTTGCGTCAAATCTCACCGTCCCGCCCGCACTCTGGCCGCTGTAGGCTAGCAGGTCTAGAGTCGCGTTGAAATCATTTAAAAATCAGCTTCGAGCCCTTGGCCTCAAACTCGATGTCGCCGTCTTTGTCGGCCAGTTACCATCTCCGCTAAGCGCCAGATCAAGCTCCTTTATAAAAAGCTCCGTTTTGCCGCCCGCGATTTTTGAAAGTTTAGACCGCCGCTTTTTGCTCTTGCCCGTTGTGCCCTTGGCGTTTACGTCGATGGTAAAGCTATCGGCGTCATACGGCGAGCCGTCTTTTTAAAGTAGCGGCGTTTCAAATTTAACGCCGTTAGCCTCGATGCTAAGATTTTCAAAATCCTTGGTTTTTATATTTACGCCGCCTTCTGATATTTTTAGGCTTTTTAGCAGCGGCGAGTAGGGCAGTAGATCGCGCGAGTCGGGTAAAGTTTATCTCGTTTTGCGCGCCGAATTTTAAACCCACGGCGGCCGGAGACGCGATATCTAGCTTCGTATCTTTGCCGCTAAAATCAAGCCTAGCCGCAAACGGCGTCGCGCTCAGTTTTAAAATTTCGCTCTTACCAAATGCCAAATTTAGCCCTTTTTAGCGTGCCGTTTATGTCGCCTGCGAGCTTGCCTGAATCTAGATTTACTGCCGCATCCGCGCTAAAAAAATCCATCCCCGTATTTTTTTCGCGTTTACCTTTAGCTTGTCGTTTAAAAAGCTCGACGTCTGCGGTTTCGACGTTAAATTTGAGCTCCCGCGATCAGGGTTTGTCCGCCGGTGATCTTAAATGGCCCTTAGGCGTCACTTCTAGCGGGTCAAATTTGATATCAAGCGCAAGTTTGGCGTCCGTTTTGCCGCTTAACTGTTCAACGGGAACCTCGATATCGTAGGCCTTTAGTATGGAGTTTACGCTTTTTGTCGTAGAGAGCCGAGGTTTGCAAATTTGAGCGTGAGTCCGGCGCCTTTTTTTCCTCGAAAAATTTTATATATTTCAAGATTGCTTCCGTTTAGATTTTTTTGCCCTGCCATTTTGGATTTTTTTAGCGTGAAAAAAATAGCGAGCCTTTCTTTAGCTCGACGTCGACTCCCTCGGCAGTAGCAGCGGGCAACTTTTTCGTGAAATTTAACCTTTACGTTTTTTTGAAAATCCCTGCGCGCTAAGCTCGTTTAGATAGGGTTCTTGCTTGTTTAGGGTCAAATCTACCCCGAAGCGATTTTTACGAAGTAGTTATCCGCCGTGACGTAGCCGTAGATCCAGTTTTTTTATCTCTTTATCTAGCCCAGTTTTTTTGCGCCCAGTTCGTCCATAAAGCCCCTTAGGCTAGTCGCGTTTATGTCGCTTAGCTCGTATGATAGCTCGCTTTTTTTGAGATTTACGGTAGCGTTTCCGTTTAGCTCGTGGCTAGAAAAAGTGCCGTTAAAAATCATCAAATTTGACGCCTCAAATCGGCATTGCTAACGCCGCTTAAAGTGATGTTAAAGTCCTTAAACTCGAGTAGATAGATGTTTGCGGTTATGCCGTCGTCGGTGTCTTTGAAAGTTTGAGCTAACCGCCAAAAACGGGCTATCTAGGTAAAAAAACGTCGTCTCTGTAAAAATAGCGTGGACTCGCTGTTTAAGAAATTTGACGCGTTCGAGTAAAATTTCATCAAACAGCCTGTCGATCCAGGCGATGTTTTTTTGGAGAGGTCTAGTAGCGCTTCCTCGGAGCTATCCTTGGCGCTTTGTTTAGGGTATCTCTATATTTTTCGCGCGTAAAATTATTTTTTTATCGAGTTTTATATATAATTGCTCTATTTTAAAGTCGCCCGCGTCGATATTTTTCTATCTCGACGCCGTGTTTTTAGGACGGCTATAAAAAAATGACGAATATCAAAACCGCAGGGATCAAAAATGCGCCAAATTTTCTTCATTATCAGCGAGATGATTTTCATATTTTTTCTGAGCTTTCTTGTTTATCTTAGCCGCCCGGTGAGCGTGAGCGAGGTCATTTTCGTGCCTCAGGGCAGTACGCTTGGGATTATATCATATCTAAGCGAAAAAAATACGGACGCTAATAAATTCGACGCCGTGATCTTGCGCGCTATGGGGCATGTGCAAGCAGGCTGGATAGATCTGGGCGCGGCAAAGCTTAGCAAGCTTGATTTTTTATACAAGCTCACGACCGCAAAGGCGGCCCTAACGCAAATAACGCTGATTCCTGGTGAAACGACGGCCGTGTTTTTGCAAGAGGTTGCAAAAAAGCTAAATTTGAGCGAGACGAAGCTAAATGAATTTTACGCCAAATTTGCCCCGCTAGAAGACGGCTTTTTGGTGCCTGAAACCTATAAAGTGCCACTTGGCATAAACGAAGAACAACTAGCGGCGCACCTCGTAATTTATCCAAAAAAATCACACGAAAAAAACGGCTACCGAGCTACTGGGAAACTACGACGAAAAAGCGCTGGAGCGAGTATCTCGTAACTGCCTCGGTCGTGCAAAAAAAGAAGCCGCGAACGAGGATGAGATGCCGCTTGTCGCCTCCGTCATCCAAAAACCGCCTAAAAAAAGGGCATGAAGCTGCAAATGGACGGCACGCTAAACTACGGACTCTACTCGCACGAGACGGTCACGGCCGAGCGCATACGAAGCGATAAGAGTAAATTAACACCTATCTAAACGAAGGCCTGCCGCCAAGTCCCGTCTGCACCGTTGGGATAGCTGCGATCAGGGCGGCGATAAGGCCAGCGCAGAGCGAGTTTTTGTACTTCGTACGGGATAAAAAGACGGGCAAACATAAAGTTGGCGCGACGTACGATGAGCACGTAGGCGCGATAAACTCCCAAAAATAGCGCGCCAAAAGGCGTTTTAATATCAAATTTGGATAAGATTTTGCGAAATGTAATTGGGAGGAAAGATGAGCGACATCGTCTATACTAGAACCGACGAATCCCCGCTGCTTGCGAGCTACTCGCTGTTTCCGATACTGCAGGCGTTTTTTTGCGCGCGGGCGGCATAGAGATAACCCAGGCCGACATAGGGCTAGCCGCGCGGATCATCGCCGCTTTTAACGACAAGCTGCCGCCAGATCAACGCGTGAGCGACGACCTGGAGATGCTGCGAATGTGACTCAAGAAAAAGCGCGCGAATATCATCAAGCTGCCAAATATCTCGGCAAGCTTACCCCAACTAAACGCCGCTATCACGGAGCTTCGCGCCAAAGGCTACGATCTACCGCCATGCCCGTCCGAGCCAAAAAAACGCCTGAGGAAAAAAAGACACGGCCGCTAGATACGCCAAAGTGCTAGGAAGCGCGGTAAATCCGGTGCTGCGCGAGGGCAACTCAGATCGCAGATGCGTCGGTGCGGTAAAACGCTACGCCCGAGAAAAATCCGTACAAAAATCACCCTTTTTGAAAAAAAGATGGCAAAACAGAAGTCGCCTACATGGAGGGTGGAGATTTTTTTACTCCTCCGAGCGTTCGGTTAGCTTTGAAGCGGATGAGAAATTTACGCGTCGAGTTTATCTCAAAAAAGTGGCGAAAAAAACGCGTACTAAAAAGAAAGAAATTTAGTGGTAGAAAAGGGCGATATAATCGACGCTAGCTTTATGAGCGCTAGCAAAGCTGGACGCCTTTATAAAAGAGCAAATCGCGGACGCGAAAAGCAGAAAAATCTGCTCTTTTAGCGTACATCTAAAAAGCCTCGATGATGAAGGTGAGCGATCCCGTGATTTTCGGGCATTTCGTAAAGAATTTTTTTCGCGGAAGTTTTTTTGATGAGTTTGCGGACGAGCTAAAAAGCGTAAATATCAGCGAAAAACAACGGACTAAAAAGACCTTTTTGCGCGGATTTTAAAGTTTACCTCAAGCTACGCAGGAAAAAAATCAAGGCCAAATTTGATGACATTTACGCCACAAGGCCGATTGGCGATGGTGAACTCGGCTGCAGGCGTTACAAATTTACACGTACCTAGCGACATTATCATCGACGCCTCGATGCCCGCGATGATAAAAAAACGGCGGCAAAATGTGGGACAAAGATGGTGTGCTACGCGAAACAAAAAGCCGTGATACCAGATAAAACCTACGCTGTCGTTTACGAGGCCTCGATCGCCGATATCAAGGCAAATGGCGCGCTAGATCCCGCTAAAAATCGGCAGCGTCTCAAACGTCGGGCTAATGGCTAAAAAGGCCGAGGAGTACGGCAGCCACGATAAGACCTTCGTAATGAGCGAAGCGGGCGAGGCGCGCGTGCTAAATGAAAAAAGGCGAAAGTTTTATTTCAAATTTGAGTTAGAAAAAAAGGCGATATATTTAGGATGACGCAGGGTTAAAGACGTCGCCGTGCGAAACTGGATCGAGCTAGCGCTAAAACGCGCGAAAAATCACGGGACAAAAAGGCGATATTTTGGCTGGATGAAAAACAGGGCTCACGACCGAGAAATCCTAAAAAAAGTAAAAGCGCAGCTAGCTAGCGCGGATGCGAGCGGACTTGATATAGAGATTCTCTCCCGCGGCCGCTTGCAAAAAAATCGCTTGAGATCATGAGACGCGGCGAGGACTGCATCAGCGTCACGGGCAACGTCCTGCGCGACTATCTGACCGATCTTTTTCCGATCTTGGAGCTTGAAACTAGCGCCAAGATGCTCTCGGTCGTGCCGCTACTAGAGGGCGGAAGTATCTTTGAGACGGGGGCCGGAGGCAGTGCGCCAAGACTCGCCGAGCAGCTACTAGAGCAAAATCACCTAAGCTGGGATAGCCTGGGCGAGTTTTTGGCTCTAGGCGCTAGTCTCGAGCAGCTGGCAGGTTTTAAACAAAGTCCTGAGGCGCAAATTTTCAGCTGACGCGCTAAATGCGGCCGTAGAGTGCTATCTAAAAGAAAACAAGGTCCCGCGGTTTGAAGTCGGACAGCTAGATACGCGCACGAGCCATTTTTATATCGCGCTTTATTGGGCGAGCGAGCTTGCCGCTAGCGGTACGCAGCTGGGCGATAAATTTAAACTCGTCGCCCAAAAATCTCGCGCAAAACGAGAGTACGATAGTGGCCCAAATAAACGCTGTGCAAGGACAAAAAGTCGATCTCGGCGGATACTATAAGCCAGACGATAAAAAGGCAAGCGCAGCGATGAGGCCGAGCGTGATGTTTAATCCGATTTCTACAAAAATCACATTTTATAAAAAAAGGAAAAAAATGAAAATTTCAGTTATCGGAGCTGGAAACGTAGGCGCGAGCGCGGCTAGCGCTATTTTGCTAAGAGGCATCGCAGACGAGATCGCGCTGGTGGATATATTTGGCGACGTGGCGCGCGCAAAGGCAATCGATCTATCTCAGAGCGCGGCGGTTTTTGGTCTTGATGTGAGCGTCGCTGGCGGGGATGATTTTTTTCGTTGATTAAGGATAGCGACATCGTGGTCGTGACCGCCGGAAGCCCCTAGAAAAGAGGGGCAGACTAGAGAGGATTTGCTGCTAAAAAAACGCCAGTATCGTAAAAGGCACGGTGGAGAAAAATCGCCAAATTTGCCCCAAACTGCGTCATCATAAACGTAACAAATCCGCTTGACGCGCTCACGTATCTAGTCTATAAAACGAGCGGTTTTGATAAAAGTAGGGTGCTAGGGATGGCTGGCGAACTAGACTCTGCGCGCCTAAAATACGAGATCTCTCAAAAAAACAGGGGCTAAAAAACAGCGCCTTTAACGCACACATCATAGGCTCTCACAACGACGATATGGTCGCGCTACAAAGCAACGTGAGCGTGGATCTGGGCGGCGATTTGACGCGGTAGCGCAGGAGGCCAAAACGGGCGGCGCAAAGATAGTTAAGCTGCTTGGCACGTCGGCATACTACGCTCCGGGCGCGGCTGCGGCCAAGATGTGTGAGGCGATAAAAAAACCGGTAGCGAACAGTGGCTAAGCTGCTGCGTGATAGAGGGTGAGTGCGCGGGCGGCAGGCTCGTTAAGCTAGGCAAGGGCGGCGTGCGCGAGATCAAGCAACCAAGTGCGGAGGAAAAAAAGCGGCTCTTGAAAAAAAGGCGAATCGCAAACTGCCGTAAATATCAAATTTTTAAAAAGAAAGGGGTAATCGCGTAGCCGATGTTTATAAAATCCAAGATAAAAAAACGAATCAAATTGCGCGCTATTTTTTTGGCGACTTTTTATTTCAGGCTGCGCTAACGTTTCGTCAAGCACTCCCAAAAAAATACGATACCGACAAAGCAAAGTAAAATTCAGACTTTAGCGCCGAAAGAAAAAAATCAAATCAAAGTCGCGACTTTACTAGAAAAAGAATGAAATCCAGACTTTGGGAGGTCGAGCTTTTTCTAGACAAAAAGCGGCGACAGATTCAATGCAAAAGATACGGCTCTGCTAAATCTCCTACAAGGATATATAGGTAAGAGGGATGGCGGCGACTGCTCGGGTTTTGTAACGCTCGTAAATAAAAAAACTAGAACTAGACCTTTTTGACGAAAAAAAGAGCTTGATAAGTTTTACACCAAGCACAAACTAAAAAAAGCGAAGCTATGTTTAAACTTTACGAGAGTAAAGAAATTTGATTGCGTTTGACAACCCAAAGGTTGGGGATTTGATATTTTTTTCAACAACACGACTAGAAGCATGAAAAAAATAACAAAAAAACCAAAATCGTCACTCATGTAGGTATTGTAAGTAGCGTCGAAAAAAAGACGGCACTGTAGGGTTTTACGCATAACTCAAGAGGTAAAAAAATGCGGTTAATTTTATGAATCTAAAAAAATAAAAAAATACGCGTAAAAAAAGGGCGAAAAAAAGAGTTAAATTCCCTACATCGTATCTTGCAAAAAAATAACAATGCGTCGTGTCTTGCGTCAAATAGATTTGCGGGATTTGGCAAAGCTGGCGTAAGGAGAAAGTAAAGTTAACTTGAATGCTTTAAAATTTGCCGTCGCATCTGTATAAATTCGTATCAAATTTTTACGGATAGACGGCGGTAAATTTGACTTTTAAATTACCCATCGACTGCAAATTTAATTTTCCTTTCGACGAATTTGCCGCAATAGTCGTTAAGTTGAGCCAATAAGTACAAAAAAACATCCGCACGGGCGTTTCAATTTGCTCGCTTTTATGCAAAAAAATCTTCAAAATTTTACTTTTGCCCTGCGCTTTAAATACCAAATTAACTTAAATGCTATAAAAATTATTGTTATGAGTTAAACGTTTGATAAGGAAAAAAATATGCTGATAAAAACTGACGCCCCCGTCTGGGTCGATATCTCGCGCTGTAAGGCGTGCGATATCTGCGTGAGCTGCTGTCCTGCGGGCGTGCTGGCGATGGCCGTCGAGCCGTGCGCGGTGCTAGGCAAAAACGATCGAAGTAGTACACCCGGAGGCCTGTATCGGGTGCCGCGAGTGCGAGCTGCACTGTCCCGATTTTGCGATTTACGTGGCGGAAAAAGGGATTTCAGTCGCCAAACTAACTGCCCAAAGTAAAGAGCGCGCGACCGCCGTAAAAGAGAATAAAGTTTGAAAAAAATTAGAGGCGGGACAATGAGCGAGCTTTTAAATAATAACGGCGGCAAAAGAGAGGTCATCGCTAGCGGCAACGAGCTGGTCGCGCTTGCGGCGGTCGAGTGCGGGTGTAACTTTTTGGCGGTTACCCGATCACGCCAAGTAGTGAGATCGCACACGAGCTAAGCGTACTGCTGCCAAAGCACGGCGGCAAAGTTTATCCAGATGGAGGACGAGATCGCGGGTATCTCGGTGGCACTGGGAGCTTCGATGAGCGGAGCAAAAGGCAATGACGGCAAGCTCGGGTCCGGGCATCTCGCTAAAGGCCGAGCAGATCGGGCTTGGCTTTATCGCGGAGGTGCCGCTAGTGATCGTAAACGTCATGCGTGGCGGACCCAGCACGGGGCTACCTACTCGCGTGGCGCAGGGGTGATTTGCTCCAGGCCAAAAACCCGACTCACGGCGACGTAAACAGTATCGTTATCGCGCCATCAAGCCTAGAGGAGTGCTATACGCAGACCGTTCGCGCGTTTAATCTCGCCGAGCGGTTTATGACGCCCGTGTTTTTTTACTGCTGGATGAGACGATCGGGCACATGCATGCAAAGGCCGTGCTGCCGCAGATTAGCGAGCTAGAAATCTACTCGCGCAAGCAGTTTGGCGGCGACCCTGCAGACTACCGCCCATACAAAGCAGCTCCAGACGAGCCCGCTACGCTAAATAAATTTCTTTCGGCGGTTACCGCTATCACGTCACGGGCCTACATCACGGCGAGACGGGCTTTCCGACCGAGGACGGCGCGGTCGTTGACTACAACATCAAGCGCCTTTTTAACAAAAATAAACGCGCACGAGCACGAGCTTGAGCTCTGGGAGGAGTTTATGCTAGATGACGCGGAGATTTGCATTATCGCGTTTGGCTCCGTGGCTCGCTCGGCAAAAGAGGCAGTGCTAAAGTTTACGCGAAAAGGGCGTGAAAGTAGGGCTTTTTAAGCCTATCACGCTATTTCCGACGCCAAGTGCGAAACTACGCGAGATCTCGGCTAAATTTAGCAAAATTTTGATCTGCGAGTTAAATGTAGGCCAGTATACGGGAGAGATAATCAAAGCTACGCTAAGAGACGACTTTAAAACGCTACTAAAAGCCAACGGCCGTCCGATCAGCCCGCAAGAAATCGCGCAAAAAATAGGAGAATTTGATGGCATTTAACTACGACAACTACCTACGCACGGACAAAATGCCGACTCTGTGGTGCTGGGGCTGCGGCGACGGCGTGATACTAAAGGCGCTAATCCGCGCGATCGACAAGCTCGGCTGGGATATGAACGACGTGTGCGTGGTCTCGGGCATCGGCTGCTCTGGGCGCTTTAGCTCCTACATCAACTGCAACACCGTCCACACCACGCACGGGCGCGCGATAGCCTATGCTACGGGTATCAAGCTAGCAAACCCGGACAAACACGTCATCGTGGTAACCGGCGACGGCGACGGACTCGCAATAGGAGGCAATCACACGATCCACGGATGCCGCAGAAATATAAATTTAAACCACGTTTTGATAAATAATTTCATCTACGGACTAACAAACTCCCAAACCAGCCCGACCACGCCGACGGGCTTTTGGACCGTTACGGCGCAGTATGGTAACGTAGATCCAGATTACGACGCGTGCAAGCTCGCAACCGCCGCAGGAGCGACCTTTGTAGCGCGCAGCAGCGTGATAGAGCCCTCAAAGCTGGAAAAGATATTTGCCGAGGGCTTCGAGCACGACGGATACAGCTTTTTGACGTATTTTCAAACTGCCACATAAATCTAGGGTCGCAAAAAAATAAAAATGGGCCAAGCTACGCAGATGCTCGAGTGGATCGATGATCGCACGGTGAGCAAGGCCAATTGACGCGATGAACGAGGACGAGCGGGAGGGTACATTTCCGCTCGGAGTGCTGCATAAAGACGAGTCACGCATGGAGTACACCAAGGCCTACGACATGGTGATAAAAGCCGCCAGAGACGGCGAAAAAAATCGACTTTGGAGCGCTAAAATGAAAAAGGCAATTAAGATTTGTCGGAGTGGGCGGTCAGGGCGTGATTTTTGGCGGGCGAGATTTTGGCGGCAGCTAAAAATCGAGGAGGGCGGATACGGCATCAAAGCCTCGACCTACACCTCGCAGGTACGCGGCGGGCCGACGAAGGTCGATATCATTTTGAGCGAGCGCGAGATTTTTTTATCCGTACGCAAACGAGGGCGAGATCGAGTTTATGCTAGCTACCGCGCAGGTTAGCTTTGAGCAGTTTAAAGACGGAGTAAAAGAGGGCGGCATCATCGTCGTGGAGCCAGTTTGGTTCGCGCTAGCGACGAGGATAAAAAAAGCGTTGGAAAAATTTACGAGATACCAATCATCTCCATCGCCAAAGACGAAGTGGGCAACGTAATAACCCAAAGCGTCGTCGCGCTCGCCGTCGCCGTGCAGATGAGTGGCTGCCCTAGATACTGAGCTAGTTAAACGCGTAATGCTCTCAAAAGTGCCTAAAAAAAGTCTATGGTGAAAATGAAAAAAAGCATATGAGCTGGGAATTAAATACGCCAAAATTTGCATAGAAAAACGACAAATAAAAAGTGTGATAAAATAAGATAGATTAAGTATCATTTCGTTATAATTCAGGTATTAATTTACCTAATTTTAAGGAGAACGAAATGAGCGTTGGGATTTTTACACGACGACAAAGGGGCACACAAAGAGCGCGTGCGAGTATCTAGCGGGCAAAATAGGAGCGCAGCTAATAGACGTAAAGGGCGCCAGGGCGGAGGATTTTGCCAATTGACGTCATCATCGCAGCGGCGCCTAGCTACGGCGACGGCGAGATACAGTCTGACTGGGCGGAGAAACTGCCGCTTTTAAAAGCAGGAAGCAAAGGCAAAAAGCCGCCATCGTAGCCATCGGCAATCAAGCCAACCACCCGCAGACTCTTTTTAGCGGTGCGGTAGATTTCCTGCCGTATCTAAAAAGATGCGCAAATTTACTGGCGCTAGCGACGTGGACGGATATACAGTTTAATCACTCAGCGTTTTTTTACTAAACGGTAAATTTATCGGCCTCGCGCTTGACGTTAAAAGGCGATGAAAAACTACGCAAAAACGCATCGACAAATGGGTCGAAGAAAAACAAGTCAAATTTCTAATTTATTCTACTTTTTCGCCGCTTCGCTAGCTAATTTGCGGAGCGGACGACCTTTTCTACTCACGACATTAAAATTATTAGTTAACGGCGACGGCAGAAATTTGGCGCTTGCGATAATGACTCAAATTTGATAGTAAATTAGCGAAAAAAAGCAAGATATAAAAAGGGGCTGATTTTTAGCCCCTTTTTAGTTTTAAGTTTAGCTTAGCGTTGTGTATCCGCCACCTACTTCGCTAAATCCTGCGCCGTAAGCTACGCCGGAGATTTTTGACTAGAGTGTCGCTGTCATCCTGATAGCCTCCCACGCCGTCCGTATTTAGCGCCAAATATGCGTCAATTTATCCGCTCCTACGTTTTCTAAGAAATAAGCGCCTTCGCCGTTTTTTTCAAATTGCGAGCTTTTTCCGTCAATTGACGAATCCGTGCCGTCTGCGGCCTTTGAAATTTTTGCGATATTGTCAGGTAGTTTGATTTTTTTCGTTTTTTTGATATTTTTCATCATACCTGTGCCTGATTCTATCGATATCTCTTTTTGATCCGGATTTTTGGGCGATAGTTTCTTTGACATCAAATTCCTCTTTGCTCAAAAAAACGATCCGTTATTTCCCTGGGCTTTTGAGATGAGAGTTATTTTATCCGAGTTTATATTTTTCATAGATTTTTAAACGTCGTTTGCGTATCTCCGATCTGGGCTACGGCTTTTTTTATCTAGCGCTTTGTCGGTTATAGTCGCAGTACCTTTAAGTCCTTTTTGCTACCTCGCTTAACGGGCTTAGATCCCAGGGCTTAGATAAATCCATCGTAAGCGCGGATTTTGTCGTTAGCATCGAAGCGTCGTTATCTGAGCTAACGTCAATTTTACCGTTTTATTGGCGTATTCGGCGCTTGTTATTGTAGCCGATTTTATCTGTTCGTTTTCGTAGGTTACGTCTACGGTTTTTGTCGTTTTGACTGTACGAAGAGTCTTGCAATACCTGCTTTATTAGCTTGTTTGAAGCGTCGTAGGTTTTTGTGACGGTTTGGATAACCCTGCCGCCTTCATTATTGCTTAGGGCTTTTACGATCTCGACGTTTGGAGTAGATTTGTCTATCTCGTAGACCTTTGCTCTAGTTTGCCAGCCCGTAGTATTTAGCACTTTTTCGTTTTTATCGAAAAATACACCTTGTGCGAATTTAAATCCACTATTTTCATCTTGTGCTTTTTCAAAAACGATTCGATATGTTTTTTTAGCCGCCATATCTTCGTATTCCCAGCTTGTGACCTTACCGCCTTCTACGTTTTTGAGCTATGGCGTTTTTCGAAGCTAGACGGATTAGGAACGGTAAAAATCAGGCGTTAATTTCTTATAAATCGAAGTTGCGCCTTCTTTTATCTCTGTAAAATAGCTTCTAGATTCGACATCTTTTACCTCTATCAAGGTATCACTATCCTTTTGATAGCCCTCTACGCCGTCGGTATTTAGCGCCATATAGGCATTAAATTTATTTTTCTCCTACGTTTTGCAAGAAATACTGTGCCTTGCCGACTCCTAGCGTAGATAGTTTTTTTCCTCGATATTTTGCAGATTCACGTCCTCTTGCGCTCTTGTTAGCTCGGTGATGTTTGATGGAAGCGTGATTTTATCTTGAGCGTTGTCTAGTACGGCCATTTTTGCGCCATTTGATAGATTGTTCGTGTCGGCGTTGATGCTTATTTTTCAAATTTGCATTTTCTTGCAGGGTCTGTGCTATATCGAAAGTATCGACTCCGTAGCTGCTATTTACCGTATATGCAGCCTTTGACACTAGCGTTACGTCGTCTGAGTATCGTCCGTCGTACGCTCGGTAAACTACTTCGTCTTTTTCCGATATCGGCGGTCCATTTCGTATCTGGCGCGCTATCTGTTACTGTGACTTTGCCTTTGTAGTTGAAATTTGGCACAAGAGGGCTTAAGTGTTCTGGCGAGCTTGCGTTTAGATACAACTTGCCTTTTGTAGTCCAGATTTTCGCTATCTTTGCTGATCTCGAAGTTTATATCGGTATTTGCGTATTTTTGGATTGGTTTTGCTAGCATAGCTTAATTTGCCGTCCTCGTAGGTTAGAGTGAGTTTTTTTGTCCGTCGCTTCTTTCTAATATTTTTTTCTTCCAGTACGCCTTTTGTCGTCAAATTTATCTCTAGTGATGTCTTCTATTTTTGAGACGCTAGGAGTGTATTCTTCGGTTACTTTGTAGCCGTCTTTTTCATAAATTTTATAGGCTGAGATCTTGTAGTCCTTGATCATATTTTCGCCGTTATAAAATTTGCCGTCCGGCATATCGACTTTTATATCCGAGCCCTCAGGCTGAGCGTCTCTTTTGCCAAATTCTATCCTATACGTTACGCCCGTCGTGTCGTTTGCGTATTCCCAGGTAAAGGCCTTGCCGTCTTTTAACATCAACCGGTTTCATTACCATTTTGCCCGTTAGATCCTCGACTTTATAAACGTTGTTATCTTTGTCGTCTTGTGATACTACGTCTTTTTATGATGTCGTATTTTGCTTTTTATGAAATTTATCTCTGCATTGTCGGTGCTATCTAGAGTCTTGATGCTATCTACGTGAGATTTTATATGCTCAAAAATGCTTAACGATATTTGTCGAAGTATCTTTTTATAACAAATTTGATAGCCATTTGCTTTTTTTGTCTTTTAGCGCTATAAAGGTAGCGATATCTAACGTAAAAATCTTTACTATCGTCTATAAAAATTTCTCTACCGAACTGCTTTTTTTATCAAATTTAGATGATTGCTCGTTGCGTTATGTAGCCAATTTCTTTTATTTAGTAGCGCCGTAGTAGCCTTGCTGGCGTCTAGCGTAAAGCTACCGCTAAATTTGATAGATAGGACGTATTTTTAAATTTGAGACGATTTTATCTATATTGTTTTTGTATATTTCCGGCTTCGTCTTCTATGATAAACGAAGTGCTTTCGTCGGTAATACTTGCAGCTTTTTTTCCAAAAAAACGCCTTAACGTCGGTTTTTTTCGATGATGGGATCAGGGTCGGGTTTTTGGTTCCGGTTTGGGATCTGGTTTTGGCTCCGGAGTAGGGATGTAATCTTTATCGTAGTTTGAAATTGACTTTTTTTATCTCGCTTTCGCTTTTTCCGGTTACTTGCGATATTACGGATATTTTTATCGTTTTTTTGCTTAGCGATTCGTCTAGTTTTGAGTTATCTAGCGTCAATTTGATTTGTTTTTTTATGATGACGTTTTTTTTATATCCTGAGCGGAAGATGTCGCCGTTATAGCGTCGTTTATTTTTTTAAACAAAGAATTTAAAGCGATTTTTATATCGCCGCCCGGTATGTCTTGTACGCTATCGGCTACGACGTTTGAGGCGATGATTTTTGTTTATCAGCGTTTTATGCGCGTCTCTAGTGGCGGCATCCGAGCTTTGCGCGTGGACCGGGTTTAGCGCCGCTTTTAAGATCTCGCTTACGACTTGACCTCTGTCATTTGTATTATTTAGCATATTTACCCAGCCTGCTTTTTCCGCCGACGTCGGTATTTTTCATCCTTGTTTAACAATGTTGCATAAATATGCTTGATGAAAATTTTTCGTTGCTCTCCAGGCTTTTTGCCAAAAACTCCTTCGACGCCGTCGTATCCAGCATCAATTTGCAATGTTAGATAAACTTGAATTTTTAGCATTTGCCGATTTTAGCCAGGCTTCATTACCTGCACCTTCGCTAGATCTGCCAAATAGGGCAACATAAAGTCCTGAAAAGTTTACGACTTGGTTAAAGACGTTTTCACGCCTTTTAAGTTGTATTTTTTTAAATATACGTGTTAAATATTTAAAATTTTATTATTATATAGCATAAGTATAAAAAAATAAAACTTAATATTTTTATGAAATATCAGCTACAAAAATATGGAACTTTAGGCGTGAAGCTTTTTATATTTTTTTATGCGTATTAAGTAATAAATTTCTGAGTTTTTTTAATTATCAAAATAGATAGATGAAATTTGTGTTAAAGCGGAGTTTTTGAAAAAGGACGCGGAAGTAAAAGCTCGCGGCTTCACTTCCCAAAAATTCTTTATAGCGCCGAAAAAAAGCCGCCTGAGCCTTCGTTTTTTTATCGCTTTCATCTTTCTTTTTATTCAGCTTCATCGCTTCGCTTATCTCGCTGCGCCGCCGTATCGGCGTAGATAAATGCGCCTTCGGGGTCGCAATTAAAAAGATTTGAGTAGCACTCGGACTTGTTTAGATCGAACGGGTTTGGCATGATGACGTCGGTAGCCTCAAATAGCCCGTAGCCGTTTTCACGCTAAAGTTTAACTGCGCTCAAAAAAACGCAGGCAGATTTTGCGCGTAAAAAAATCATCTACTTTTTGCTTGATGTTTTTTTATCGGCGTTGTAGTCCCTGCCGATTGGCCAATTTGCCGCGCTTATAAATGCGCCAGACGAGTAGTTTCCGTCAGTCGCCCGTAAATTTAGCTTTTATCTCGGGTGGTATGATGCCGCTTATATCGCTTAGATACCGCTTAAATCCCGCCGTGTTCGTCCGCCAAAAAGCTAAACGCCGTGCCGCGCGTGTAGAAGTATTTTCTAAAAAAATCCCTGCACGGCGGCGAGTATGTAGCCGTGTCCCGTAGACAAACTCTCGTCATCTTTGGTTTCAAGCGCGACCTTTAGGGTATCGATGTATTTTTGCGCGTAAAAATCCTCTATGCCGTACTCTTTTGAAAAGCCTTTGTGCGACCGACCAGTCGCCATCTCGCGCGCTTTTTTAATGCGTCAAAATACCACTGCTTTATCTCGCTTTCGTTGATCGGATGATAGCTTACGTCGTAGCCCATTTTGGCTCCTTTTTTTGGTAGATTTTTTTCTAAATTTGCAAAGATTGCGGCCGACTTACGCGTACAAAATCGACCCCAAACGAATCATATTCGAGCCGCATTTTATCGCCAGCTCAAAGTCGCCGCTCATGCCCATCGAGCAAATTTGCGCGCCGCGAGGTTGCAGATTTTCGTACTTTTACGCGTCGTCTCAAAGCTTTTTTTTACGACCTTCTCGTCCTCTACGTGCGCGCCGATACTCATCACGCCGACTGGTTTTTAAAAATTTACACTCCTGCGCGATTTGTAAAAACGCATCTTGGGCAGCCTCGGGCGAGATGCCTTGTTTCGTGTCTTCGTAGGCCGAGTTTATTTGCAGCAGGCAAGGTAGCTCATGGTCAAGCCTCTTATCCACCGCAAGCGCGGCCTCTACGCTCTCGCAGCTTTGCCAAAGCGCGGGCTTGAGCGCTAACAGGTGGTTTATTTTTGTTACTTTGAAGTCGCCCGATAAAGTGCCACTCTATCGGTAATTTGACAAAATTCTCTTGTTTTTTTGAGCTCTTGTACGCGGTTTTCGCCAAAGCTCGTTTGTCCCTGTTCAAAAAGCTCCAAAACCTCTTTAGTCGTTACGTTTTTGCTCACGGCGATTAGCTCACCGCTTCGCCGGTACGTGCGTTTTCGATGCGTTCTAAAATTTGCGCGAGTTTCATTGTCCCGCTCCGCTTAGGGCGCATCACGTCGTTAAAGGTCGCAAATGCCATCAGGCAGAGCAAAAATGCCCAGCCGCAGTATGTGAGGCCGATATAGACTTTTTCGTTCATCTCGCGGCGGAAAATGAGCTCGTAAAGGTTGAAAAATATATGACCGCCGTCAAGCGCAGGGATAGGCAGCAGGTTTAGCACGCCTAAATTTACCGAGATCAGCGCGGCGATGATGAGCAGGGTAGATACGCCGATGCCTGCGGCCTTTGAGGGTGATGTCAGTGATCTGGATGATGCCGCCCATCTCTCTAGCGGTACGACACCCACAATGAGCTTTTTCAAGTCCCGTAAATATGAGCTTTGAGGCGTTTACGGTCTCAACGAGCGCAATGTGAGCGAGCTAAAGCCAGTGTTTCGTATCGTGACGACCTCGTCTGAGGGCGAAATGCCGATGAGCGGTTTTTCTATCTTTTCGCCAAATATCGTCATGCTCTGCCCGATTTTAGGCGTCAAATTTATCGTTTTTTTATTTCGCCCACGCGCTCGAGCGTGATTGCGGTGGAGGTTAAATTTACGTTTTTGCTTATCTCGTCCCATTCGCTGATTTTGATACCGTTTATGTTTAAAATTTTTATCGCCTTTTTGTAGTCCGGCACTCGCCGCAGCCGAGTTTTTCCAGTACCTTACCCACGGTCGGAGCTAGCCTCTCAACTCCGATATGTCCGAGCGCGATAAAGATAAAAAAACGCCAAGGCAAAGTTAAAAAAACGGTCCGGCAAAAAGGATAAAAAAATGCGTCCTAGCGGGCTAAGCCTCGTGTAGCTGTCAGCGTCCTCGTTTTTTTAGGCCGGGCTTTGCGTCCTCTTGCCCTTTTTAGGCTAACGTAACCGCCAAGCGGTATCGCGCTGATGGCGTACTCGGTGCCGCCGATGGTTTTTGAGTAGATGCTTTGCCCAAAGCCCACGCTAAATTTCTAAAAACGCCCACTTTTAGCATGCGAGCGGCGAGAAAGTGGCCAAGCTCATGGAAAAAAATATAAGAAACGAGATCACCAAAACCGTGATCAAAAAGTGCCAAGAATACGCATAAATGCCGACGGCTAGTAGCGCCGCCACAAAGATAATGCTTTTCAAAATTTACCTTTAGATTTGATTTTACCGCTCGAGCTTATCGCTGAGCAAAAACGGCGATAAATTTCGTGCTCGGGTTTGCGTCAAGCGCGATCTTTAGGGCTCATAGTAAGCGGTACGGCTAAAAACATACCGCCGATGCCGAACAAAAATCCCCAAAAAAAGTAGGCTCAAAAGTACTACAAGCGTGCTGATACCAAGGCCTTTGCCAAGAAATTTAGGCTCGATAAAGTTGCCGATGACGACATTTACGACCACATACAGTGCTGCAGTCCAGCGCAATCCGCCGCGTCGTTTAGCAAAAGCGCCACCAAAAAGCGCTGGAACGGCCGCGATGATAGAGCCGATCGTTGGGACAAAAATTTAGCACGAAAGCCAAAAATCCCCAAAGCGGCGCGTAAGGCACGCCGATAGAAATTTAGCCCGATAAATATAAAAAACGCCCGTCGCAAACGATGCTGCGGACTTGATCGCGAGATAGCGCTTGAGATTTGATATAAACGTATCTACGATCTGGTTTGTTTGCGGATTTTTACTCGCAAAAATACTCGACTTTTTGAGAAAATACCTGCACCTCAAAAAAAGCATAAAAAGTAACAAGCAAAAAGATAAAAAAAGCTCTTTGAGGCAAGCTCCGTGCCACTTCTTAAAAACCCGCCCAGCACGGCAAAAAGTTTATTGATATCAAAGTCTGCGGGCGCGGCGACGCTGTTTGGGTCGATGAGGCCGCGGCTAGCTAGTATATAGTGATAGTGGTCGGTGAGAGCTTTTAAAGTTTGCTCTGAAGCTCGGGCATATAGCTAACTAGCCCGTTGATCGTCTTTAGCACGGTGTTTGCGATAAATCCAAGCGACAAAAAAACACGACTGCGGTAACTAGCGCAAAGGCTAAAACGCGTGGAAATTTGAGCTTTTCAGTGCATTTATCGCAGGCGTCGCCACGATAGCGATAAAAAAACCGCCATCAAAAAGGGCAGAACTACGACGCTAGCGGCCTTTAGCCCGGCTGCGACTACGACGAAGCTTGCAGATAGATTATGGCGTTTCCTGTTCTCAAATTTACACCTTTTTTTGGCTTGATTTTTTTAACGTGCCCTAACATAGGCGTTTACATACTCAAAGCCCGAATACAGCGTCAGCGCGACGCTAAGCCAGAGCAAAAAACTCGCCAAAAAGGCCACTGCATGGTTAAAAAGCCGATCGCTACCATCTGGCAGACGGTTTTGATCTTGCCCGCCATCGATGCGGCGACCTCTACGCCTTCGCCCGCCATCACGACGCGAAATCCCGTGATAAAAAAACTCGCGAACGAGGATGAGATACACGGCCCAAGGGCTCGCGCGGTCTATCATCATGAGCCCCTAAAAATGCGCCAAGCGTTAGCATTTTATCCGCGAGCGGGTCGATCACGGCTCCAAGCTTAGTCTTTTTGATCCCATGCGCGCGCGATAAATCCGTCGAAAAAGTCCGTGACGCTAGCGATCACGAACACAAGCGCGGCAAAAATAGTTCATCCAGCTAACGTGCACGCCTGAGAAGGAATTTGCGCTAAGTAGCAGCCAAAACATCAGAGGTGCGAGAAATACGCGCAGGAAGGCTAGGGCGTTTGGTAAGTGAGGCTCATTTATTTGTTCTTTCTTTTTTATTTCGGGGTTTAAATTTTGACGGCGTGGCGCGGGAGGCGGCGGAAAAAGCGCTAGCCTTGTTTTGGCTTGGTTTTGCCTGTTGCATATTTACACTTTTTGTCAAATTGCTCGGCGCTTCGTCAATTGAGCAGATCGGCAAATTGGATTAAATTAAAGAAAAACCGTCCGCACCGCAGAAATTTCGCTTTCAAATTTCTAAATTTCTCATCAAATTTGAGCCTGTAAGCGCGTTAAATTTGATACTACCAATTTGCCCAGAACACGAGCAACCGGCAAATGAGCGCAGGCTAAATTTGCTTTTTTCATTTAAATGTTGTACCGCCGTCGATGATGAAGGTGTGGCCCGTTACCCAGCTAGCTTTTTGAACTGCACAGAAACAAACATGCACCTGCTATGTCGGTCGGCTGCCCCATGCGATTTAGCGGGCTTAGCTCGGCTGTTTTGTCACGTACTTCCTCATAGTTAGTAAAAGCCCTAAGCGCGTCCGTCTCGATCGGGCCGCCGCTAACGACGTTTACGCGGATATTTTTTTCGCCAAGCTCGGTTGCCGCATAGCGCGCCATAGCTTCTACCGCAGCTTTTTGCAGTGCCGTGGCCTGCGTAGTTTTCGATGTAGACGAGATTACCCGTCGATGATAGCGAGATGATACTGCCGCCGCCCGTTTTTTTCCATGCGTTTTGCCGCCTCTTGCGCGCCGACTACGAATGCATTTACTGTCGCCGTGAAAATGTTATTGATACCGCGAGGGCGAAGTTTCATACCTTTCGTATATCCGCCTGCGACCGGACGACCCGAGATGATAGCGTTTGAGATGAAAAAAATCGATGCGGTCAAAGTCTGCGTCGATCTCTAAAAAAATAGATCTTTATAGGTCTCGGGCTCGAGTATATTTAGTGCGTAGGCTCTGGCTTTTTATGCCGTACGTCGCCTCGAGCTCGGCGGCTTGGGTCTTGGCTAGCTCTTCGTTTGAGTTATATGTAAAGGCGATATTTACGCCCTTTGCGGCGAACTCCTCCACGATGGCGCGTCCGATACCGCGCGTTCCGCCGCTGATTACTAGAGTTTTGCCTTTAAATTCGTTTTCGCAGTTCATTAAAAATCCTTTTTATGTTATATTGTTTTATAGTCTGTTCGATTTTTAAGATTTTTCGGCGCTCGGCTCGCAAAGCGGCAAACGGTACTCTAGGGCTTGATATGAGCCCTGCGATGTACATAGCGGCCTTGACCGGGATCGGGTTGCTCTCGCAAAACATTATTTTATTGACCGCATACAGATCATCGTTTATGGCTTTTGCGCGCGCAAACTCGCCTTTTAGCGCAAAGTGGGTCAATCGAGATCTCGTCTGGGAGCAAAGTTTGCCGTAACCGAGATCACGCCCTTGCCGCCGTTTGAGAGGATCGGATAGTTTATCGCGTCCTCGCCGCTGATGACGGATAAGTCTGGCTCGTGCGCGAGCAGATCGACGCAGCGCTCGATGCTACCAGTGGCCTCTTTTACGCCGTAGACGTTCTCGCACTCTTTAAATAGCCTAAAAACCGTGCACGGCTGGATATCTACGCCCACGCGGCCGGGGACGTTGTAGAGTAGCACCGGGATTTCGACGCTTGAGGCGATCGCCTTGTAGTGGCGATAGAGGCCTTCTTGCGTTGGTTTGTTGTAGTATGGGGCTACCGAGAGGATGCCGTCTGCGCCGTGATCTTGAGCAAATTTCTGCTAAACCAACCGCCTCGTGAGTGGCGTTACTGCCGGCACCGGCAAGTACTTTTACGCCCGTGTTTTTGCAGGTATTTACGGCGATTTCGATGCAGATTCTATGCTCGTCGTGCGTTAGCGTCGCGCTCTCGCCTGTGGTGCCGACTGGTACGACCGCGTCGATACCGTTTGCTATTTGTCTTTTGATTAATTTTTCATAACCGATTTCGTCTAGTTTACCGTCTTTAAATGGCGTAATCAGCGCCGTCATAGCGCCCGTTATTGCTTTTTTTATTCACTTTTTTTCCTTTCTTAGGGATGATCGTCGTGGATTTTTTTCTTTTCTTGCGTATTTTTTTGCAGATTTCGTTTAGATCGGCAGGGTTTTAGCGCGGCTGTTTTTTTCCGGTAGCTCAAGAAGCGGCTTTATATCGCCTCTAACGAGATAACTACCGTATACGTTTGCTACCTTTGACGCGCTATCTAATGAGTAAATGAGATCGCTTTTTAAGCTATTTTTTTATCTTGGTTATCTCGTCTTCGTCTATTTTTTTGCGTTTTTTTGCGTTTTCAAGCACTCGCCAGATCTCATCCTCTATGGCCTCTGCCTTGACGCCGGGATTACAAACGGCTAGTACGATGAGCAAGCTCTCGTCGATATTGCTCATATTATAGACGTCCACGCTGTTTACGAGGCATTTTTCATCTATCAAAACGCGTTGTAAAACAGAGCTTTGCCCGCTGCCTAGATACTCCGCTAGCGCGCCTAACGCAGGCTGATCCTCGTGATTAAACGGCGGGATCTTAAAGGCGAGTGCTAGCATCTCTACCTCGCTATCCTTGTAAACTTTTCAGCCCTTTTTGCGCCGTTTTGCTCAGGCTCGAAGCAGTGGAGTTTTGGTAGCGGTTTTTTTGTTTTTTTTATATTTTCAAAGTGCTTTTTGCCCAGCTCAAACGCGCTTTTTTTATCGATGTCGCCGCTTATTAGCAGGATCGCATTTTGCGGCTGGTAGTACGTCTCGTGAAATTCTTTTTATATCCTCTATCGTCCAGTTTCTGATGTCGCCGATAAAGCCGATCGGAGTCCAGTGATACGGGTGATAGCTAAAAGCGACGTTAAATAGCGTAAAGTACAAAAAAATCCGATCGGAGAGTTGTCCGTGCGCCATCTGCGCTCCTCGGTCACGACGTCGCGTTCGGGCTGAAATCTTTTATCTTTTTAGGGCTCGATCTTTCCATTATATCGGCATAGAGCCTAAGCGCCTCGTCTAGGTTACCTTTTTGAGCATTTGACGAAATAATGCGTATAATCAAAGCCCGTGCTAGCGTTATTTACGCCGCCAAATCCCTTTACGATTTCGTCAAGTCGCCCGCTTTCATATTTTTTTCGTGGATTTAGAAATTTGAGGTGCTCAAGCATGTGTGCGATGCCGCTTTTGCCCATCGTTTCGTTTCGCGAGCCTACGCGGTAAAAACACGTCCACGCTAATGACGCTAGAGCCCTTGCTAGCGGGTATGTGATAGATCTCAAAGCCGTTTTTGAGCTTTGTTTTGGAGTATTTTATAAGCATACCTTTCTCAATTTTGTTTTTTTATATCGCAGCCCACCGCTTCGCTAATCGAGGCGAAATTATCCTCTTTTAAAAGCTTTAAAATACCTTCGTTTATCTGTTTTGCGATGTTTGGGCCTTTAAATATAAAGGAGGTGTAAATTTGAACCAAATTTGCGCCCGATTTTATGCGCGCGTACGCTTCTTCGGCGCTGTCTATGCCGCCGCTTGCGATCAAGACCGTCTTACCGTAAAGCTCGCTAGCCACCGCGCTAAAAAAAGCTCGCGCGAGCGCTTGGCGATGACCTTGCCGCTTAGCCCGCCGAAATTTTGCAAATTCGCAGATTTTGATAGCGAATAATCCACGCTCGTATTATTTACGATGACGCCTTTGGCGCCGCTTTCTACGGCCGTTTTGCAGATCTGCACGGCTTTGTCGTCATCCATATCGGGCGCGATTTTTAAAGATTATCGGTTTTTTTACGATCGGCGATAGGCGCGCAAATAGATCTTTTATAAAGCTATCTTCTTGCAGTTCGCGTAAATTCGGAGTATTTGGCGAGGAGACGTTGATGACGAAGCAGTCGCACATTTCGTTAAATTGAGCGACTAAAATTTTCATAGTCTTTTATCGCTTCTTCATTAGGAGTGATTTTGTTTTTACCGATGTTGGCAAAAAGTGGTATCGCAAACGGATAAAGCTTGCCGACGCGCGTGCCAAGGGCGTCTGCGCCATCGTTGTTAAAGCCCATCGCGTTTTGTATACTCTCTTCTTCGATGAGGCGAAAAAGGCGCGGTTTTGCGTTGCCCTCTTGCGGTTTTGGCGTCACGGTGCCAAACTCCACGTGCCCAAATCCAAGCGCTGCTAGCGGGCGTAGCATGGTGGCGTTTTTGTCAAAGCCGCCGGCGATTCCAACTGGGTTTAAAAAAAGCTAGTTTCTAGCAAATTTTTGCGAAAGAGCTGCGTCCGTGACGACGCAGTTTTTGGCGACGATGCTATAAAGGCCCGGGAATACGCAGTCTGAGATACTTAGCGTTTTTTTCAACGATTTTGTGAGCAGTTTCGGGTTCAATTTAAAAAAATATGGATTTTAGCGTTTCGTAATTCAAATTTTTATCCTCAATTCTGAGCGATTTTTATCAAATTTGAAGCTTAAACAAGGGCTTCGCCTTTTAGCTTCGCGTACTTTCGCAGCTCTTGCTAAGCGCCTCGTCAGTGTCAAATCCGACCACTTTTTCCGCCGCTGATAACGGCGATTTTATCGGCATTTTGCACCGTGCTTAGGCGGTGCGCGATGATAAATATTATCTTTTTCTTTTTTTGTAAATTCGCGATGGCTTTGGTTATCTGCTGCTCGCTTTCGTTATCTAGGGCGCTTGTGGCCTCGTCAAATATCAAAAATCTGCGGGTCGTCGTAAAGCGCGCGGGCGATAGCGATACGCTGGCGCTGGCCGCCAGAGAGATTGGTGCCGAATTCATTTAAAACGGTCTGCACGCCCTCGGGTAAATTTGACACGAAATCATACGCATTTGCCGTTTTTAGCGCGAGTTCGACCTTGGCTTCGTCGTATTCGCGGCCGTAGGCGACGTTGTTTGCGACCGTGTCGTTAAAGATATAGACGCGCTGGGTCACTAGGCCGATATTTTGCCTAAGCGAACCCTAGATCGAAGTTTTTGATATTTTCGCCGTTTATCTCGATCACTCCGCCGTTTGCGTCGTAAAAATCTCATAAAGCAAATTTACGATCGAGCTTTTTTTCCGCCGCCGCTACTGCCCACGAGCGCTACGGTTTGGGATTTGCTCGCGCTTAGATTTACGCCTTTTTAGCACCTCTTTGTCGTCGTAATTTAGCCTGACGTCTTTAAAATTTATCAAATTTATTTCACTCGGTACGGGCTTGTCGCCGCTTAAAATTTGAGGTTTTTTATCAAGCAGCTCAAAGGTTCGCTCTGCCGCGACCACGGCGTCTTGCATCTTGTTATAAAGGCCTGAAATGCGTTTAATAGGCGTGTAAAGCATGAAAAGCGCGGTTAGAAACGAAAAGAAGCTTCCCATCGTCAAATTTCCGTCTATGACCTCTTTGCCGCCGATAATGACGACCGCCGCGACGCCGACGGAGCCAAAAATTTCCATCATCGGACTTACCATCTCGTTTACTTTTACGCTTTTTAAATTTAGCTTGAAAAATTTAGCGTTTTCATCGGTAAATTTGGCGTGTTCAAACTCCTGCGCGTTGTTTGCTTTGATGATTTCGATGTTGGTAAAACTTTCGCTCAGCTTCGAGCTGATGTCGGAGGTCTTTTTCCTGCGAGGCGCGGGAGATTTTTTTCATCTTTTTTTGCGAGTCTTGAGAGCGGATAGACGGCTGCAGGCATGATAACTAGCGCAAAAATGCAAGCTGAAGGCTCTGGTAAAGCACGACGCAAAGTAGCCCGACGATCGTGATAGCCTCGCGGATGAGCTCTGGTATCATAGAGCTAACGATACTCCTGATGCGGTCGATGTCGTTGATGTTTCGGCTGATTAGCTCGCCCGTGCGGTAGTCGTTAAAAAAACTTCATATCCAAATTTAGCAGGTTTTTTTAGCAGCTTTTTCGCGAAATCTCCTCACGATATCCCTGCCCGATATATGCCGTAAAAATACGCCTGCAGAAACGTCCCAAGCCCCTTTAAAAAGTAAATCGCGATGATGGCATAGGGCAAAAAGATAAAAGCAGGTCTTTGTTTTTTTCGATGAAAAAATTTTTATTTAGCACGGGCTCGATCACCCACGCCGACGCCGCAGTGCCGCCGCTAGCCATCAGCATGCCGGCGATCGCGATGATAAAATACGAAATATAATCCCTAAAAATATGGCGCAAACCGCCGCAAGACCTCTTTTAGGCTCATCTGCTTCATATTTTTTTCCCACATGCAGCCGTTTGGAGTATCCATGAGGCTGATGCCGTTTGCGGCTAGCATATCGCGGATTTTATCGGATAGCTCGTAGTTTTTGGCCGCCTTGGCTTCATTTCTTTGATTTATCAGATCCTCAATATATGCTCGCTTTTCGTCGCTTACGCCAAACTGAAAATACCCAAATACGTCCACCTGCAAGATGCCGAGTACTCGCGCTATCAGCTCCAATTTGCCGCGATCTCGCCTTTTTTTGGCTTTATCTTTCGGGTTTGCGTCTAGCTCGTCGTTCGCGCTGCGGACAAACTCATCTACGCAAGCAAGGGCTTTTGAGGTGTTTAGATCATCCCCCATCGCGGACATCAAATTCGCTCTTCGATTTATCGTTCGCGCTCAGATTTGCCGCCGCGCCCAAAACTCGTTTTTTTAGGGCGGTAAATTTCTATCCAGGCGCTTTTTTTGCCGCATTTAGATCGTCTTCGCTAAAGTTAAAATTCGCTCTGTAGTGGCTAGAAATCAGATAAAAATCTCACCGCCTCGCCCATTTCGCTCCAGCGCGTCTTTAACGAAAAAAAGCTATTTCCCAGGCTCTTGCTCATTTTTTTCGTTATTTACTTGGATAAAGCCGTTGTGAAGCCAGTATTTAGCCAGGCTTTTTATGCTCGGCACAGCGGCACTGCGCAGCCTCGTTTTCGTGGTGAGGAAAGAGTAGATCAAGCCCACCCGCGTGGATATCGATCTCAGATTTCTTTCGCCGCTAGATAGGGTGCTTTTTTTATCATTGCTACGCACTCGGTGTGCCAGCCGGGGCGACCGCGGCCAAACGGGCTTTCGTACCATTTCTCGTCAAATTTCCACAGCACGAAGTCTTTTTCGTCCTTTTTTTCGTCGCTACTAGCCACGCGAGCGACGTTTGCCTCGGTGTCAATTACCGCTCAGGCTCAGATACTCCGCGTCTTTTGCGGTGTCAAAGTATATGCCGTCGCCCGCGATCTCGTAAGCAAAGCCGTTTTTTTAGCAGACTCGATGTACTCTATCATCTCTTTTTAGCGTCTGCGTCGCTTTTGGTTTGACATCTGGCTCAAGCACGTTAAGCGCGCTCATATCGCGCTCGTAGCTTGCGATGTATCTATCCGTGATTGCCTCCAGACTCTCGCCGCTCTCACTCATTTTCTTTAAAATTTTTATCGTCGATATCGGTGTAGTTTCGCACGAATTTGACCTTGTATCCAAGCTCGCTTAACGTGCGTCTAAGCAAATCAAAGCTAATCGCGCTTTTGGCGTGTCCTAAATGCGCGTCGTCATAAACCGTCGGCCCGCAGACGTAAATGCGCACAAAGTCGCTTTTTACGGGCTCAAATCTACTTTTTTTCTCTTTACGCTATCAAAAATTTGCATCTAAAAAATTTTCCTTAAAAAAATATCAAAATCACTGCCTCTAAAGCCAAAAACCGCGCTTAAAAAGCGTTATTTTTTTTAGGCTCAATTATAGCTAAAAACTTCCTTATCCCAAAAATTTGACGTTTAAAGCTAGCGTCAAAAAAACCCGCCCAGCGAGCTAGCAAGCGCTAGTCCGAACGCACCATAAATTTGCATCAGCGCGACAGCTAAAACGAGGTTAAAAACGAGGCGTGATAACGGCGATTTTAGAGGCTAGCTTTTTGCCGTAAATGCGCATAAAAGCCAAAGCGAGAAAAAGTTTAGCAAGCCCAAACGGCAAAAAGCCCGATCATATAGGCTGCCAAAACGCTTGCGGTCGCTGCCGTATCGGATGCCGTAAAAGCTTCCGCGCTCAAAAAAAGCAGCTTGATGATAGGGACCTGCTAAAATAATGCCGCCGATAGTCGCCGCAAAGAGCAGAAAAATATAAAATTTCAAAGCTTTTTTTCGCATCCATTTTAGAGCTTCGGCTTCGTTGCCGGCCTTGACCTGGCGCGTGATTTTTAGGGAAAAAAAGCGCAGTCGAAAGCGCGATCGCAAATATCGCTAAAGGCAGCTGAAAAAAATGCGATTGGCGTAGAAAAGATAGCTGATCGAGCCAGCCGCCAAAAAAACGATGCTAGCCACGTATCCATAAACGAGCTTAACTGCATCGCGGATGAACCGACTAGACCGTGGAAAAAAAGTTGCTAAAAAAAGCCCTTCGTATCAGCTCTTTTGCCGCGGGCAAACTTTAACTAAGCCGCCAAAAAAATAGCTTTGAAATGCCGTTAAATTTGAGTGCAATAAGGTGCGCTATGAGCTGCAAAAATACCGCCAACAACGACGCCAAAGCTAAGATAATAAGCTACGATTTTAGGGCTCCTGTCCGCGAGCCAAAAATCAAAGAACCGATCATGGCTAAATTTGAACAGCGCGGTCGAAAAACGCCGTCGTCGCAAAGTGTCCGCGGTACTGCAAAAGCGAGGCTAAAAAAAGTAACGGCAAAGATGAGTGCTAGGTAGTAAAAGTTGATTTTTTTACGAGCGGGACAGCTTCGTTTATGTCGCTAGGAGCTAAGCCCGTGGCAATAACGGCGGTAAAAAACGGGGCGAATAAATTTACCAAAAGCGTGAGAATGCCGATAAAGGCTAGAAATTTAAGAAAAATCTCGGCGCTAAAGAGCGATTTTTTGTTTGATTTCGTAAAATTTGGTAAAAAAGCGTTGGCAAAAGCCCCCTCGCCAAAGATACGGCGCAGTAAATTTGGTATCTTAAACGCGATGAAAAATATATCGCTGTAAATGCCCGCACCCAAAGTAGAAGCCGTGAGCAGGTCGCGCACAAGCCCTAAAACTCGCGAAACCATAATACCGATGCTGTTTGAAAAAAAGCCCTTGATAAACACGAAAAATCCTAGTAAATTTCTAGCGCAATAATAGACAAATTTGAGTTTTAAAAGACGTAAAAATCAAGAGTTTTTAATGAAATTTTTAGAGATAATCGACTAAAAAAATCAAAAAAATTGCGAGAGTATCACGTGCCAGAAAAACCAAAACGCGCAACAAAAACTTCCTAGCCGAGATAGAGTCTGAGACCGCCAATCCGTACGGCGAGATATTAAACTTTAGCAAAACACTTCGGCGTCGATAGCAAATTTATAGATTTTGATATCATGGAAATCAAAACCGAGTGCAAGGTGGTGGGCGAGAGCCAGCCTCGCCAAATCCCTGCGGAAAAACTAAATATCTTTGACGACGATAAATTTTTTTCGTAGAAAAAAAGTAGAAAGCATAAAACAAAACTATCTGGTTAAATTTCACGACACGAGACAGGTCAAACCCACACCTTTGCCCAATGTCGCCATAAATGCAAATAAAAATTTAACCAAAATTTTAGCCACGGTTTCGCAAAACGCCGACACGGTTTATTTTAAAGAATTTGACAAAAAGATGATAAACTTTCATCTACAAAAAAGCTGATAAAAGTGGGCATCCTAGTGGGCATCAGAAACAAAAACGATGCTAGAAGAGGTCGCTATAAATTTATTCGGTTTTTAAGAGTAAAAGATCTATCGACAAAGACTACACCTTTATCGTTACCGCAGGCGTAAACGTAAATCCCTCGGCAGACGACGCGCTGGTGTTTTTACTATAAAAAAATAAAAAAATAAATCCACAGATGAAAACGACAAGGTCGACTATTCAAATAGGGGCTATTTATTGGGCGTAACCGAAAAATGAATTGATATTTGAATACGTGAAACTAAGAGAAGGCGCAAACGGCCGTGATGTGCGAGGAAAAACTTTTGCCTACTCAAAAAGCCAAAGCTACTATAGCAAAAAAATGCCAGAACATACAGAAAATATTTACTCAAAAGAAGATGAGGAAGGAATAAAATTCTTTTCAAAAAAATCCGGTTACGTACAGGAAGAAAAAGGGCGTTTTTTTGATATTAAAGACGAGCTTGACGTAAAATGAAATTTTCGTTTAAGACTACCGGCTCGGTAGATACTGGGCTTGATACAAACGTAACTTTAAACGTAAAAAGAAAAAGGATCTAACAAAAGATGCCATAGGTACCGGAATGACGGTCGAAGCAAACGAGATAAATATAGAAGGAAACGTAGCCGCAAAATGCGGTGGTGAAAGCAAATAAAGTAGTAATCGGCGGACAAACCCATGCAAAAGCCCTTATTGAGGCTAAAGATGCGAAAAATAGCCGTACATATCGGTAGCTTTGACGGAGAATATGTCGAAATAGATAGGCTAGAAGGCGGCAAAGTAAAAAGCTAAAAAAAGCCGTGATAAAATCAGCGATCGGCGGTGAGATAATCGCCGAAAGCGTCATCATAGACACGCTCGTGTCAAATTCAAACATCATAATCGCTGACACGCTAGAGATAAAAAAACTAAAGGGCGTAAATAATAAAATTTTTAGTCGATTTTAGCATGATAAAAAAACACGGGCGAACAGATAAACGAGCGCATGGCAAAGATAAAAAGCTATCAGAGAACAGATCGTAAAAAAATGCCGCGCACGCTGGAGTCTAAAAGATGTGTCATCGAGGAAAACAAAGGTCCGATAAATGTCATAAAAGCTAAAATCGAGGAACTAAAAAAAGCACTAACAACACTCCGCCAGTAACATTTATGAAAAAAACTAAAAAGAGTATCAGCAGCTGGTGCACGAGTATAACGCGCTTTTAAAGGAATTTTCGCGAGAAAAAAGCCGCGATCGCCGAGCTAAAAAGCGAGATAGCCAATATTCAAGACGGAATATTTAGCTCAAAAAGTGATAAATCACAGCAATTGGCGCGAATTTAACGAGATAAAAGTTTAGGGCTCGTGGATCCTGCTCGCGACATCACGTACAGCACCCGCGAAAACGAAATCGCTCGAGTCATAACGATAGCCAAGGTCGAGACCGAGGATGGCGATATAGACTACGTAGTTAAGAAAAACAACAACGTCAGAAAGGCCTCAAATGGCCTCTTTTTTTAGAAATTTGAAAGCGACTTTTACAAGTGCGAGCAAGGCGGCGGCAAGCTAACTATAAACCTAAAAAAACGACTGGAACTACAAGCTGCCGGCTCAATTTGGACCCAAACGGCCGCGCTTATCGGCTCAAAGAAATTTAACAAAAATCATTTTAAATTTTAAAAGGCGTAAAAAGAGCTTGATTACGCCGCGGCGCTGTTTTTTTAAAAAAATACCTTTTTAAATGCCAGCAAAGAGTACGAGCTCGTAAATTTAAACCCGCACGCGCAAAAAGATTTTCGCCTCGATAAATAGCGAGATAAATCCTAAAAATAAAGCAGATCATAAACTCCAAACCGCACGAAAATCCGCTCTCGCAAATCGGCAGAAATTGGCCGCGTTTTTTTGCGGGACTTTGCGCGTTTTTAAATTTCTATGGGCGAGTTTTTGGTCAAATTTAGCAAGATATTTATGCTAAAAAATATCCGAGTGAAGGAAATTTTGGCTTATTTTGAAGATGCGGGTATAAAGTCCGTTTTTATCGTGTGCCTCACCTCTTTTCTTATCGGCATCGTGCTGGCATATCAGGGCTCAAATTTGCTCGAGAGTTTCGGCGCCACGATAATAATCGTCGAGATGATGGGGCTTTTGACCCTGCGCGAGATAGCTCCGCTTATCGCCGCTATCATTGTGGCGGGGCGCCTGGCGTCAAGCTTTACCGCGCAAATCGGCGTTATGAAAATCACCGAAGAGATCGACGCGATGAAAACGATGGGATTTGATCCGTTTAAATTTCTCGTTCTGCCTCGTGTGATAGCTCTTATCGTCGCCATGCCGCTTATCGTATTTTTAGCCGACGTGGCGGGGATTTTCGGCGAGATGGTCGTGATGGAAAACTACCTAAACATTAGCTTTGATAGCTATCTAGCGAGATTTGGTCAAGAGGTGGAGATCAAGCATCTTTACGTCGGGCTTTTTAAGGCACCGTTTTTTTGGCATCGTGATCGCGTTTATCGGCTGCATGAGAGGCTTTCAGATCAGCGGAAACACCCAAAGCGTGGGCACATATACGACCGTGAGCGTGGTAAATGCGATATTTGGCGTGATCATGGTGGACGCGCTGTTTTCGATTATTTTCACGCAGTTAGGCATATAAATGATAATAAAAGCGACTGATTTAACTACGAAATTTGGCGACAGAGTGATCCACGACGGGCTAAATTTCCACGTAAATGAGGCTGAAATTTACGGGCTGCTCGGCGGTAGCGGTACGGGTAAATCGACGCTGATGAAAACGATGATATATCTAAAAGAGCCAAGCGCCGGCAAAGTCGAGATGCTAGGGCGCGATCTGTGGTCGCTAGACGAGGCGGCTAGGCAGGAGATGAAGCTCGCCTGCAGCGTGATGTTTCAGTTTGGCGCGCTTTATACCTCGATGAACGTGCTAGAAAATATCTATATCCTGCTAAAAGAGTATAGCGGCATGAGCGAGCGTTCGATGCGCGAGATAGCGATGTTTTGGCTGCAAAAAGTAGGCCTTAGCGAAAACGTCGCGCTGCAATACCCAAGCGAGCTAAGCGGCGGTATGAAAAAACGCGTGGCGATGGCTAGAGCGCTGGTTTTGAGTCCTAAAATTTTGTTTTTAGACGAGCCAAACTCGGGCCTTGATCCAAGCAGCGCGCGTGCGTTTGACGAGTTAGTGGTCGAGCTACGAGATACACTAGGCGTCACGGTCGTGATGGTAACGCACGATATAGACAGTATTTGCACGATTTTGGATAGATTTTTTTGATACTTCAGGATAAAAAAGATAGCCTTTGAGGGGACGTTTGAGCAGCTGATGCAAATGCCCGAAAAATCCGCTCGAAGAGCTTTTTAAAAAAACAAGGAAAAAAACGGTGGGAAATAAAATAAATTATACTTTGATAGGCCTTTTTTTCGTGCTAGTAGTGAGCGCGCTAGGTATCGCGGCGTGGTGGATGGGCGGATACGGGAAAAAAAGGCAGATGACTACAGGTCGTATTTCATCAAAACCACAAGCCTGCCAAGCGGCATCAAAAAGGACTCCACGGTCAGATTTATCGGCGTAGATGCTGGCACGGTCAAGGATATCCGCTTTGCCGACGAAAAAAAGAGGCCCTTATCGAGCTTGAGCTCTCCGTGAGAAAAAGATATACCAATTAGAACCGACAGCACGGCGTCCGCGGAGATACAAGGCATCACTGGCATCGGCTACCTAAATATCTCTCGCGGCAGCATGGATAGCCCGCTCTTTGATAAAAAAACGAAAAAAAGCATACATCGGACTTGAAGCGAGTTTTTTTTGACAAAAATAGGCAATAGGGGCAGAGTATCTAACGAAAGAAATTTAGAGTCTACTTTTAAAAAAATATCAATAAATTTCTAAGCGACGAAAAACGCGGCTAAATTTTTCATCTATCCTAGTTTCTGCCGATGAAGCGATGAAAAAAATAAATGCCGGAAATCTCGATATAAACGCGACTATAGCAAACGCCAATGAGGTTTTGGCAAATGCAAATTTGACGCTAAACGAGCTAAAAAAAGCGCTAAAAAAACGCCTCGGGCACGCTTGAGTTTGTAAAATGCATTTTACAACCAAGGCCACGGACGCCGCGCAAGCGCTCAAAAAAATCTACAAGCTGCAATCTCGGAAAAGATAAAAAGCGGCGAATACGACGTAAAGGGCGCGCTAAATACGCTTAGCGACGAGACGGAAAGGACGCTACTAAGCTTTCAAAAGCTCATTTCGGATTTTAGAAACACCCTTTTTAGACTCGAGGACGATCCGTATGATTTTTTTCTTTAAAGACACGCAGAAAAAAAGGACGAAAAAAATGAAAAATTTCTAAGCACGGTTTTTAGCTCTGGCGGCACTGTTTTTTTGGCGGTTGTAGCGTTTTTGGCAAAAGCCTGCGCCCAGGACGAATTATTTTATGCTAGGTAGCACGGAGGATAAATTTAAAGAGTGCGAAAAACAAGCCCGAAAAAAACGGTTTTTTTATCGAGGAGGTGCGGGTTTTTGGTGCGTATGAGAGCCGTGAAGTCCTAAAGGTAGATGCAAACGGCGAGATCCGTCCGCTAAAAAAATATCAAATTTTTAGCGCTCCCAAGCGAGATGACGAGGCGAATGTGATCATAGCCGCGAGCGATCAGTGCGCGTTTAAGCCCTCTTTTAAAAAACGCGGACATTAACGTAAAGTCAAATTTACTCACGCTTCAAATCAAAGACCAAAAAGGCGCAAATTTCCATGATGTTTAGCTTTTTTTAAAGACGGCAAGGAGCTAAAAAAGTGTCGTGTTAAGCTCGCAAAAAGACGCAGGCGCGGACGAGGGCGAAATCGCGATGAAGGCGCTAAATGCCGCCCTTAGCGAGGTTACGGATAAATTTTCTGCAAGAATTAATCAAATTTTTAGAGATAATCGCAGATTTTAAAGGAAAACGATGATAAAAGCGATCGAGGGTGTGATAACCAAAAAAAGAGCCCACAAATCTCATCTTAAAAACAGCCGGCGGCGTGAGCTACGGCGTGGCGATCTCGCTTTTTTTGCTCGGCGAAACTCGAGCGAGGCCAGAGCGTGGAGCTAAACATCACGCAGATCATCCGCGAGGATGCGGACTTGCTTTATGGATTTTTAGATAGTAACGAACAAAAGATGTTTGAGACGCTGATAAAACTAAGCGGTATCGGCGCGGCGACTGCGATGGCGGTGTGCTCGAGCCTAAATCCCAACGCATTTTTTTAAACGCGGTTAAAAGCGGAGACGCAGCGGCACTGCAAACAGTGCCCGGCATCGGTGCAAAGACTGCTAGACGCATAATAGCCGAGCTTAGCGACGCAAAGATGACGATGGATGAAAATCTGCCTAGCCATCAGCACGAAGCGATCTTAGCTCTGGAGAGTCTTGGCTTTAAAAGAGAAAAGATAACCAAGGCGCTTAGCGAGTGTGACGCGCAAAAATACGGGCGAACTCATCAAACAAGCCCTAAAAAAACTAGCATAAAAAAAGGAAAAGATATGAATTTGCTGTGATATTCGGTGCAAAAAGCTACGAACACGAGATCAGTATCGTGAGCGCCATAGCCCTAAAAAAAGGTACTAAAAAAACGAGCCTTTGTTTATATTTTTGCGATAAATTTGAAGATTTTTACCTGATAAACGGCGCCGATATGAAGGCGAATTTCTTTAGCTCGGGCAAGTATAAAAAAACGCCAAAAAAAGCTCACTCTAAAACAGGGCGGATTTTTTTCGCGGGCGGGCTACTCGGCGAGAAAAAAAGGTCGAAGCGGACGTGTTTATAATTTGAGTCCACGGCATGGACGGCGAGGACGGCAAGATCGCGGCGCTACTCGAGTTTTACGGCCTTAGTTACATCGGCCCTCGCGTGGAAGCTAGCGCGCTAAGTTACAATAAGGAGCTAACCAAACTACTCGCACAAAAAAAGCGGGCGTAAAAAAACCCTAAACTACGAGGTTGTAAGCAGAGAAAAAGGCGCCTAGTCTGCCGCTGCCCGTGATCCTAAAGCCGCTCCGACTGGGAAGCTCGATCGGAGTAAGCGTGATAAAAGACGCCGGCGAGCTAGAATACGGCCCTAGACGTGGCGTATGAGTTTGACAAGGAGATCCTAGTTGAGCCATTTATCGAGGGCGTAAAGGAGTACAATCTAGCAGGCTGCAAGGCGGACGGCGAGATCAAATTCTTCCATAATCGAAGAGCCCAAAAAGAAGGAATTTTCTAGACTACGAGCAAAAAGTATATGAGCTTTTCAAACGAGAGCAGGGCGCGCGAGGCCGACATCAGCGCAGAGCTAGCCACCAAGCTAAAACAAAGCTTTGAGCGCATCTACAACTGCGGCTTTGACGGAGCATTGATACGCTGCGACTTTTTTTCGAGGTAAACGGCGAAGTCTATCTAAACGAGATAAATCCAAACCCGGGCAGTATGGCCAATTATCTATTTGACGACTTTGAGGGGACGCTAGGGTCGCCTCGCCGCAAGCTTGCCAAAAGAACGCGAGATAAATATCGACTACAAATTTATTAACTCCATAACGTCGGCAAAAGGTAAGTTGTAAAATTTACTATTGCGTCTGATTTTTTTAAATTTGACGTTTGATTGCCGCCTTAAATGGATTGTTTTTGGCGGCTTTTTTTGTTTTATCGCTATTAAATTCGGTCGTTAGCTTTTTAGTTTGACGACTATTGCGCTTGCTGGGTAAAGTCGTGGCTTATTTTGCAACATTTTATAGCGTTAAAGTGCCGATTTAGGTCAATTTAACTCGCTTTTATTATTTGATGAAGCGGCTACTTTCATCAGATTTTACTACCTCGTCTTTTATATACTTGCACATTCACGCCAAAAAAACATAAAAACGTTCTGAAATAAATTTTAAAAAAACATAATGCACCATTATATTTTAATTTGAATTTAAAGATAATATGCTATATTTTACGCAAAATTTCTACGTAAAAGAGCAGAAATGACTACTTTTTAGCAAAGATGAAATGTACACGGCTACCGAAGTGGTGCGAAACTTTCAGCGCCGTTTTAGGCAAGGTCGGCAAGGCGCAGATGAAGCGCGCCGTGATCGTCAAAAAAACAATAAATTTGAAGCCGTACTGCTAAATATGGGCGAATACGAGCGCCTATGCGAGGCCGTCGAGGTGCTCCAAAGCATATATGAGGCTAAAAAAACGAGCCGGAAGCGGCGAATAATGGCAGTCAAAGAGGTAAAAATACGGCGGCAAAATTTACCGCATTAGCTACGAAACCATAAATCCCGCAAACAAGGACGTTGCGCTGTTTTTGCACGGCTGGGGCGCAAACAAAGAGATCATGAAAAAGGCTTTCGGCGCGTATTTTAAGGACTTTCGGCACGTTTACGTCGATATGCCGGGCTTTGGCGCGAGCAGTATGCACGGCGCGCTAGCAACAAAAGACTACGCAAAAAAATCATGAAATCATTTTTTTGGACGAGCTTGGCGCGAATCCTAAAATCATCTTCGGACATAGCTTCGGCGGTAAGGTCGCAACCCCTGCTAAACCCCCAATATCTCGCACTTTTAAGCTCGGCAGGCATCGTAGCTAAAAAAGCCGCTTTGGGTGCGATTTAAGATCGCTTTGTTTAAGTTTTTAAAAACTATTTGGCCTTGGATTTTTTTATACAAATTTTCTCGCCACAAAAAGACGTAAAAGGCATGAGCAAAACGATGTACGAGACGCTAAAAAAACGTCGTTGACGAGGACTTTAGCTCTAAATGTGCAGACTTTGGCGGTAAGGCGTTTATATTTTTGGGGTGAAGAGGACAAGGCCACGCCTCTAAAAAGCGGCGAACGCGTGAGTCGCCTTATCAAAAACAGCGAATTTCACGCGCTAAAGGGCGATCATTTTTTTCTTTTTTTACTTCACGCGCGCTATATCGACGGCGTCGTGAATGCGGGGTTAATTTGACAGATTTGGACGATGAAAGCGGGATCGAGAGCGTAAAATTTTAAGCCCGAAAAAAACCGTGAGAAATTTGAGCGAGGAAACCTGGAGCACCGACGAAAATGGCGATCTTAAAAAAATGCTACCGAGCAAAATTGGCCGAACATGCTCGTGCGAATTTGGAGACGAGCGTTAAAACCATCTCTCAAAACAGCCTCTTTGACGAGCAACCACAAAGCGGCGGCCTTGTGGATCAAAAAGCCGCAATTTGACGATGTAAGCCCTAAAAAAACGGTCAAATTTTTTTAAAGAAAAATTTGTTTGACGAGCAAGAAAGCGTGCAAGACAAACCTGAGCCTAAAAACGACGTTTTAAACAGTGACGAGCAAAATCAAATTTTGCCAAAAGATGAGCCGGGCTATCAAAAAAATCCCAAAAAAAGCCGGTGCAGCAAACGTTTGATTTAAGCTAGCGCACTTAGATATCAGCATTAAATTTATGCGGGTTTGGCAGGCCTGCATCAAATTTACGAGCTCAAATTGAAGCCCAAAAATCTGTAAAAATCTCGGCTGATAAATTTGCGTTTTTGCGGCGCCGATAAAGCAGGGCGGCTAAAGTTTGCTCTCAGTTTAACAAAAAAACTATCAAAATTTACGCCAAATCTGCAAAAACAAACTGCAAAATGTCAATTGGCAAAAAAAGCGGCATGAAAAAAAGCCCGCTCAAACGAACCTAGGAGAAAAAAATGAACGAAACCCTCATAAATATCGGCCTTGCCGCGACGCAGATTTTATTTACGTTTGCGCTAGGATTTTATCTCATCACCCTGCCTTCAGTGGTTTTTCCTACAAGTTCGAGCGCGTGCTGTTTCACCTCACCAGGCCGCTGTGGCACGTGTTTTTCCTCATCGTGCCGATCGTGCTTTTTTTATGCGGCTGAGCAATTTTTCTGGATTTATTTTTTTACTTTGCACTGGTGCCAAGTCTCGCTCTTTGGCACAAAAAAAGCTCGATAAAAAAAGCTGGTTTTTACGCCCTAGGGTCAAGCGATTTTTTTGTTATCTTAGCGCTCGCCGTTATCGCTAGCTACGCCGTTTATATAGCGACGCAGTACCGCGTAAATCTAGGGCGTCGTCCTGCCGCTCGTGGTCTCTTTTTGCGCTTAGTTTTTTTGCTGGAAAAAGGCTAAATTTAAGGCCTACGAAAACAGCGCACGCAAAAAAAGCTAGCCTCGATGCCAGAGCTCAAAATCATCATGATAACTGCAAGTTTTGGCAAAACCAGTATTAAAAAAACTTCCTATTTGAGCTGCTTAAAAATGACTTTGCTTGCCGCAAAACCCCTCGTAGCGTAAACACGCTAGCAGGCCTCATTCAAGACGTAAATAACGAGCTTACCACAGGTACGCAGATCTATATCGCCGAGGCGGGCGCGCGTCTAAAAGGCGATATAGCACAGATCACGGAGTTTTTTTGAGTCCGCACATCGCGATCGTCGGCGAGATCGGCGCGCAGCATATCGAGTACTTTAAAAACGCTTGAAAATATCCGCGCCACAAAGCTTGAGGCTCTTGGCTCAAAGCGCCTAGAAAAGGCTTTTGTACACAGTAGTACGCAGGCAAACGAGAGCGAAAAGATAGAAAGTTTACGATAGTAATTTAAGCGGTGTTGAGGCGAGCTTAGACGGAATCAAATTAAGCTTGGCGAGAAGGAATTTCACTCGCCGCTACTTGGTAAATTTAACGCCGCTAATCTAGCCGTCTGCATCAAAACCGCACTATATCTGGGGCTAGACGAGGCTAGGATAGCCGCCGCTCTAGCGCGTCTAAAAAAACGTCGAGCACAGACTTGAGCGCATCGACGCGGGCGGCAAAAATCATCATCGATGACGGTTTTTAACGGTAACTTTAACGGTATGAGCGCGAGCTACGAGCTGGTCGCCGGCTACGAGGGGCGCAAGGTGCTCGTGACGCCCGGCATCATGGAGAGCAGTGACGAAGAGAACGAAAAAGCTAAGCAAAATCATCAACAAGACCTTTGACATCGTCATGCTAACAAGCTCGCTAAACGCCGTCGCGCTGCTAAAGCACCTAAGCAGGCCAAAAGTCATCGTCATCAAGGACAAATCAAAAATGCAAGAAGCCCTGGCGCAAAAACACCAAAGCGGGCGATCTGATTCTTTTTTTCAAACGACGCGCCGAGCTTTATGTAGGCGTAAATTTGGTTTGGACGGCGCAGTCAAATTTGAGCGGCGCCGCTTCTAGCTACTCAAATTTGATTTGAAATTTACTCTACTCACATCGGCAGAGATTGATTTAAAAAAATGCCTTTAAAGTTTGAAGTTTAGTTAAATTTGGCATTTTTCAAGGTGCGGGTTATGCCAAGCGCCGATTTCCGCAGATGAAAGATAAAATAGAGCGGTTAACTTTAAACGACTCAAACTTAACCCCAAATTTGAAATTAAATTGAAATCCCCGCACTAGCCATCCCCGCCTCGATCAAAAACTGGCTGGGCTGGTAGTTTATCTTTTTGATTTTGTCGTATTTGGCGTAGCTTAAAATCAGCTCGTCGCGCGCCCTCGTGACCGCGACGTAAAAGAGTCGCCGCTCCTCCTCGAGCGAGCCGCCCATGCTCATGAGTTTGAGGTTTGGGAAGCGATTTTGCGCGAGATCGACTACGAAAACGAGGTCAAACTCAAGCCCCTTTGAGGCGTGCACGCTTAGCAATTTACACCTTCGCCGCTGCTCATCTCGCTACTTCCTAGCGTGATAAAGTTATAAAATTTCTCCGCCTCTGAGTAGTTTTTGGCTAGTTCGCCCAGCACCTCGAGCTTGCCCGCGATGCGCTCTAGAGCCTCTTTTTTTAGCGTTTCGTCGACGTTGCCGTTTTTTTGCGTGGCGCGCTTGGTTGCGAGATTGTCGGCGATGAGGGCGTAATTTGCTGTTTTTTTAAGATCCTCTATCAGCGAGGTTGGGCGCGAGTGGCGTTTGGCGGCGTTTAAAAAGTTGTACATTTCATACAAAAACTGCCCGCCGCTCTCGCTTAGTTTTTGCATTTTTAGCACGGGGTGTGCGGACATTTCTCGCTAAAGTTAAACTTTAGCAAAGCGCGACTTCTCCCCGACCTCGTCAAGCTCGTCAAAAAAGCCCTAGTTGGTAGTTTTTGGTCTTTTTAGTAAAGGCCTCCACGCTATCGTCAGGCTGCAAAAATCCGCGCACGACGTCGCCGTGTCCGACCTTGCTTAGCACCTCGAAAAATCTCCTTGCTAAGCGCTGCACCGACGCCTTTTGCGTATTCGCATACGTGGATAAAGGCCATAATGTCCTTTGGGTTTATGAGGGATGCCTAGCAAATCCATCGCGGCGCGTACCTCGCGGCTTTCAAAAAGCTCACGCCGCCCTTGCGCTTGGAGCCGATACTAAGCTCTCGCAGCGCGACTCTAGGCCGTCGGCGCTTGAGTTGTTGCGAAAGATGATAGCGATGTTTTCTTTTTTTGTATTTGCTGACGGCGATGACCTGCGCGATGTTTGAGTATTGGTCGAAAAAGCTCGTTGTAAACTAGCAACTTTGGCGAGGTAAATTTGCCCTCGCGGCCGACGACTAGCTTTTTTTCGTAAAGGCGCGGGTTGTTTGCGATGACTTTGTTGGCAAGTGCTAGGGATGGCGGAGCTACTGCGATAGTTGATGTTTAGCGCGTAGATTTTAGCGTCTGCGAAGCGATCCTCAAACGAGCCGATGATCTCGATGTTTGCGCCGTTAAAAGCGTAAATGCTCTGGTCAAAATCCCCGACGCAAAAAAAGGCTTTTTCGTCTCAAAAGCGCTGATTAGCGAGCCTTGCAGCGAGTTTGTGTCCTGATACTCGTCGACTAAAATTTCCTCAAATTTTAGCGGCGCGCCTTTTCTCAGTTCATTACGCATTTTGATAAGCAAGTCGTTAAAATCCGCGTAGCCGATTTGCTCTTTTTCCTCCTCAAATTCGCGCAAAACGTCCTCGTAAATCTCGGCATATACGCCTTGCTCGTCGCTTCGCTCCTTTAACCACTCGCCAAACGTCTGCTTTAGGGGCTAAATTTTGATACAGCGAATACGCGTCGTAAAGATATGCTCCACCGTATGGCTTGACGTCGCTTAGGTGGTTAAATTTGCGCCTCTCGACAAGCGATTTTAGCAGCGTTTTTAGCTCGCTTGGCTGCTTTAGCGTGACGGGTTTTTCTAGAAATTTAAGCAGCGAATAAGAAACCGAGTGAAAGGTGCCCGCCGTGATGCGCGAGGTGATTTTTATCAAAATGACGGTTTAAGCGCTCGATCATCTCGGCCGCGGCCTTGTTGGTGAATGTTAGCAGCAGGATTTTTCTCTGGCTTTACGCCCAAATTTAGCAGATGAGCGATGCGAGCTACGATGGTGCTGGTCTTGCCGGTGCCCGCACTTGCGATGACTAGATTGTGCCCGGCGGGAGCGGTCGCGGCGGCGTATTGTTCTTGATTTAGTTTTGAAAGGGGCATATTTTCCTCGCGTTTTAAAAGGCCAGATTATACCTAAACGGGCTTCAGTTTATAAAAAAACGCAAAAGCGGCGAGGGCTAAATTTATTTGCCCCGCGTTTGCAAAAGCGAGGCGAAAATTTAGCAGTTTTATTTTTGGATTTAGTATTTCTTTTAGCTCCTCGTCGCTTAGCTCGTAGCGGTAAGTTTGAGGTAGAAAATTTGCGACTTCGTCTTCAGTTTAGCTCGGTAAAAATTTTCGGGATAAAAAGATTTTGGCTAGCCAAAGCGGCTGCAAGGCACCCTCGGCGCTGCGTACGCTCCGCAGATAAACGCCGCTAGGCACGACGAATACGGCGCCGTCTTTAACGGCTTTTTAGTTTTTTTCAAACGGAGGATTTTTTTAATATTTTTTTCTTTGCTTTCACTTGAATTTGTTATGATGATGTCAGGATTTAGGGATGATAATTTGCTCCTCGTTTATCGTCTTTGAAATCTTAAAATCCGCCTCGTTATCTTGGGGGCTTAATTTATGCCACCGGCGATTTTTATGTACTCCGCACCAATATCTTTGCTGCTGATCGTGCTAAAATTTTCCGGAGTTAAAATTTTAGAGCCAAAACCCGCTTTTTATCCTTGATATTTTTGAACTTTTTTTCGCTTACGAATTTTATATTTTTCATCAAAATATGCGTTAAATTCGCTAGCCCTTTTTATAGCATCACCGCCCAGACTTTCAGCGATTTTTACTAACTGATCCTTTTTATCTCGCTAGCGTTGCTAAAGTTTATTTATATTTACGACCGCGATGCCGGCGGCTTCTAGCTGGGTTCTTTGATTTTCGTCAAATATCATACCTACGGGTCCAAAAACCACCTGCGTATTTGAGGCAATGATGCTTTCAGCACTGCTTGTTAGCGAGCCGCTAATGTTGTTCGTCGTTTTTTTATTTTTAGGGAAAATTTTACTCATCATTTTCGGTAGCCGCGCTGCGCCAGAGATGATTTTATCTTCACCCGTTAGCATCGCGCTCATCTGCGTAAATGCCCCTATCATCGGCGTTACGCGCTCTACGTTATCAGGGATTTGCACCTCTTTGCCGCCGTCGTCCACGACGATACGCGCCTGTAAGATACAAACCGCCAAAAACAAAATCGCCAAAATCTTTCTCATTTTTTCTCCTTAAATGATCGGTACGCAGTAATAAACGCTCCTGCCCTCGATCTCGTTTTTTACTACTCTGATATCCGCGCCATATGCGAGCCTTAAATTTTCATCCGTTATCGCTTCGCTCGCGCTGCCGTAGATTATGCTTTGATCTCTTTTTAAAAGCGCGACCTTGGCGTCTATATAAAAAGCATGCTCGGCAAAGTGCGAAGTCATGATGATCTTATGCCCGTTTGCCGCTAGCTCTTTTTACGGCTTTTAGGATTTTTATCTGATTGCCGAAGTCCAAATTTGAGGCAGGTTCGTCAAGCATAATAGCCTTTGCTTCTTGCGCTAGAGCTCTTGCTATCAAGACCATTTGCCTCTCGCCGCCGCTGATATCGGTGTAAATTTTTATCTGCAAATTCGCTTATCCCTAGTATTTCAAGCTTTTGTTTGGCTATCTTTACGTCATGTGCGCTAGGGCTTTCAAAGGTTCCGATAAAGGGCGAGCGCCCCATCAAAAACGACGTCTAAAAACCTTAAAAGCAAATGGCGGAGTGTGAGCTTGAGGCACGTAGCTAACGATCTTTGCTCGCTCTTTATCGTTTAAAGCGAAAAAAATCTTGCCCGTCTGCAAAAAACCTCACCGCCAAATGGCTTTAAAAATCCCAAAATCGTCTTAAAAACGGTCGTCTTACCCACGCCGTTTGGTCCTAACAAAGCACAAAATTTCCCCGTCTTTTAGCTCTGCGCTAAATTCTTTCACGATTAGTTTTTTTCGTATCCGCAGCTTAATTTTTTTATCTCAAATTTCACAGCCAGCCCTTTTTGCTCTGATAAAGTAGGTAGATAAAAACCGGTGCGCCAATTAGCATTGAAGCGGGCAAGAGGATGTTAAAATTTGCCCCCACGATAGAGCGAGCGATGTGCGGCACGATGAGTCCGACCCTAGCCTACGATACCGCAAAATGCCACGCTAGAAGCTGTCAGCAAAGTAGAGGCACAGATGATGATAAAGCTGTAGATTTGACATTTACGCCCATGGCTCTAGCTTCTTCTTCGCCAAATGCCAAGATATTTAGTCTAAATCTAAGCAAAAACAAAGGCACCGAGCAAAGCGCCGTGACGCCTAGCATATAAAGGACGTTTTGATATCCTCCAGTGCGAGCTAGACTACCCATCAGCCAAAATGTGATTTCTGGTAGCTTGTTTTTCGCTATCTGCTAGAAATTTTTAAAAAGCGAACTAAAAAGCGGCGAAAAGCGAGGATATGACGACGCCTGAGAGTATCATCATGATGACGTTTAGCTTGCCTCTAGCGATTAGCTGGCTCAAGAAAACCACCGCAAAAAAACAGCCGCAAGTCCAAAGCCAAAAAGCCGCTAGCGAGACGTAAAGCACGGGCAAGGAAAGGATGATAGCGATGCTAGCTCCGACCGCTGCGCCGCTAGATACGCCTAGGGATATCTGGCTATACCAAGGGATTTTTAAAAAAGCCCCTGATATACTACAGCACCAGACGCAGAAAGGGCAGCTCCCACCAGCACTGCAAATGCGATACGTGGAAGTCTTATCTGTGTTATGACAGCGTTTGCCTGCTCATTTTGTGCACTTGAGCCTGTTATTAAAGAGTATAGGCTATTAAAGAAATTTCGGCCGCAGTGAGACCATATCTGCCAAGAGTCAGTGAGACAAAGGCGCAAGCTATCAGCACGATCGTTAAAACGGCAAAAAAGACTTTGTTATTCAAATTTTACCTCGCTTACGTCGTACCACATAGCGTAGCTTTTTCGTCGTTCGGTAGAAATTTAACTCCGCTACCATCTTTTACCAACCATTTATCCACGTTTTTTTCTCTATAATTTTCTCTTTTTCTTTCGTGATCTTGCCTACAAATTTTAAAAATCCGTAAGCCTCGTCCTTGCTCATAAAACTCTTTTCGTAAATAGTGTCAAATATCCGCACATTTACGTTTGCGCCCAGATCATAAAGCATATTAAAAAGTGACGTTGTAGCCAAACATTCTAGGATTTTCGTTTATAATAGGCTTATGTTTTTCTACCGGGCGATAAATAAAGCTCGCAGCATAGCTAGTGCCGCTCTCGTCGTATGTTTTTACACCCGTTTGCTTGTTTTTTTGTTTTCAAAGTTGCTTCAAAATGACGCTAAGGTAGTCGTTTAGCTTGATATCGTCGGCGATAGTTAGGTTTTTCATAGTATTTTTGGCTATTTTTTTATAAGCTCCGCCGCCTTTTTGTTACGTGCGGATTTGAAAATGTTTTTGGATTATATAATTTGCTCTTCCGCCGGCAGTTTTTGCGCCGTATATCGTTCATATATATCCGTTTGCCTGCACGCCGAAGTTGTGCTCTATGCCGAGCGTCTCAAACTCTGTCGCGGCTTTAGCAAACCAGCTTTGCACATCAAACCTGCTGGCAGCGCCGTTTCCGCCGCTAGCTGCTACGCTAAAATCGTCGTTTTGATTCGTAAAAGTTTTGCTCGTACCGTACATATCTCGGATAGCTTTTTGCCACTGATAGCCGCCCTCAAAATACCAACTTTCAGTCGGCGCGCATTTAAATTTAACGCTAGCAGTCGTTGTTTTCAGGTTGCTTCCCGCCCACTCTTGCTCTAGGCCGGCTTTCGTATTTTTTTAGCCACATCCGGAACGGCGAAGTTTAGAACGCCGTTCCTACCCGGCACCGAAAAAGCCGCCGGGTATTCCAAGCATTTTGTGTCTGTAGTAGCTAAAATTCGTCTCGATGGTAGAAATTTTCGGTTAGATAAAAAAATCAAGACCAAGGCTAGCTAAATTTTCTTTCATAGTCGCTATTCTTAGCTTGTTTGGCACCGTCTGATTTATAAAAATACACCGCGGTAGCCGACATACTGATATTTATCCGAAGTATCCCAACCTATACCGGGAAATTTAACCTACTCGTATAGTCGGTCCAGAACGTATTTGAAAAAGGGTATCGGACGCTTTATGGTATAGTTAAAGATGCCAGCAGGCTCCTGTCCGCCGTAAAGCGAACCCGCAAGGCCGTTTTGTATCTGAAGACCCTCAAACATATACATAGGTATAGCAGTTGTTGAAACAGAGTAAAAGCCGTCCCAAAGTACGTTACCGACGACTGAGCCCTGAAAGCCGCGAGTCTGCGGACGGCCGACCTCAATGCCGCCTCTAGTTTGGATCTGCGCCGAAGGGAAGTGCCACCGCATCCTCAAAACCGGCCACGCCTTGGTGATTCATCGCCTCAATCGACATCGTATTTACCTGATAAGGCATATCAAGCACCTTTTTGCCAGCTAGCGGACCGCTGGCGACGCCCTTGTTTAGTATGCCTTCGCTAATACCGCTTTCGCTGATGTTATCGCCGATACTGTTTACCTCGACCCCCCGAAGCTTGACCGTATCGGCTGCGCTTGCCTGCGCTGCAAATAGCGCCAAAAACCGCACATGCGGCAACTGAAAATTCACTCTCATTTAGACTCCTTATTGGTTTTTATGCTAAATTTGCATAATGCGCGTATGTTACAAATTGTTTACTTAATACAAAACTAAAATTATATATTGGTATAATATATATTAGTATATTTTTTTATAGCGATAATGTTGGTTCAATTTGAAATGTATAAATATCCGATTAACATCTTTGTAAGTCATAGTTAAGTAAAAATCGCCCTTTCAATTTAACTCAGGAAAGGGAAAAAAATGCAGGCGGATAAGTGGATATTTTACTCTTGCGTCGCGCTCATTACTATCGGCATTGTTTTTTTCGCTCTCCTTGCCCGTTTTTACCGTGCTTTTCTTTAACTACGAGCCTTATCATTTTTTTATCAGACAGCTTGTCGTGGGGGCGATCGGGATATTTTTGATGTGGGGCATTTCGCGGCTTGACCCTGATAAATCCATGGTATGGATCGGCTTTTGTCTATTCGGATTTTGCGCTATCGCGATGGGAGCTATGCACGCCCTGCCTAGTTCGCTAGTAACCGATGCGGGCGGTGCAAAAGCGCTGGATACGTTTGCCGGGCTTTTCTCTAGCGCCTGTTGAGTTTTTTTAAGATCGGTTTCGTTTACTTTTTTTAGCATGGAGCTTTGCGCGCAAGATTGACGGCAGTAAAAAGAGCCTAAAGCAAGTGTAAGCTCATTTTGCCTTATATGTTTTTTTGTTTTTGATAGCCGTTTATCTCATCGCCATCCTTCAAAAACGACCCTAGGACAGGTAGTCGTTTTGGCGCTTACGCTTATAGTTATGATGCTTTTTGCCGGCACTAGCAAGCGGCTTTTTCGTCATCGGTATGGCTGTTGCTTCAGTACTTGCTTTTGTAGCTATTTTTTTACGTCAGAACACCGAATTTTACGTATCAAATCATGGTGGGGTACGGTGCAAAACATGGTCGCCTCGCTACTACCTGAAAGTATAGCGGACGCAATACGCGTCGAGGGCGTACCGGAGCCTTATCAGATCTCGCACTCTCTAAATGCAATAAAAACACGGCGGATTTTTTTCGGCGAGGGGCTGGGAGCTGGCGTGTTTAAGCTCGGATTTTTGAGCGAAGTGCACACGGACTTCGTACTTGCCGGTATCGCCGAGGAGGTCGGGGTGCTGGGGATACTTATCATCACGTCGCTTCTTTTTGATTTTGCTTTTTCCGCATCTTTCGCGTCTCGTCAAGGAGTGAAAACAAAGTTTACCACCTCTTTACGCTCGGCGTCGGGCTTCTCATCTCATTTTCGTTTATCATGAACTCATACGGCATCGCCTCGATCACGCCTATCAAAGGCATCGCCGTTCCGTTTCTAAGCTACGGCGGTAGCTCGATCCTGGCGCTTTGTATAGGGGTCGGCATGGTGCTGATGGTGAGTAAAAAAGTAAAAGATTAGGCCCAATTTGACTTACGACGCAAATTGAGGTCAATTTGAACGTCCGAAATTAGACGACAAGGAGTAAAATTTGACGTCTGAAAATCTACAAGAAAAAGAGCAAAATTTGGCTGAAATTTTGCCGTCAAATTTGACTAACGGCGAAGCCCAAAACAAAACCGAAAGCGGCGCTATCGTTATCTGCGGCGGCGGTACGGGCGGACATTTAGCCGTCGCAAAAGCCTTAAACGAAGAATTGGTATCGCGCGGATGTAGGGACGATATTTGTAGGATCAAGTAGCGGACAGGATAAAATGTGGTTTGAAAATGACGCCGCATTTAGCGAGAAATTTTTTTCCTACCAAGTAGCGGAGTGGTAAATAAAAAAAGGGCTGGGCAAGCTTTTTTCGCTTTTTAATATCCTAAATTTAGCCTTTAAATGCCGCAAAAATTTTTAAGACTCATGCCGTAAAAGCCGTCGTTAGCGTGGGCGGATACAGCGCTGCACCTGCGGCTTTTGCAGCTATCATATCGCGTATGCCGCTTTTTTTATCCACGAGCAAAACGCCGTGATCGGCAACCTAAACAAGCTCTTAAAACCGCTTGCAAAGGGCTTTTTTAGTTCGTATTTTAAGCCTGTATTTAGCTACCCCGTTGCGGAGAGATTTTTTAGCGCGGCTAGGCTTCGCAGCGAGCTAAAAACAGTGATATTTTTAGGCGGTTCGCAGGGTGCGGCGGCGATAAATTCGCTTGCTTTAAAGCTGGCTCCCGTTTTTAAAGAAAAAGGCATAAAAATAATCCATCAATGCGGCAAAAACTCGCTCGAGAGTTTGCAAGAGGAGTACAAAAAAACTAGGCCTTGCTGGCGATGAACTTGATCTTTTTGACTTTGATCCCTAAAATAGAGCTTAAGATGAGTCGCGCCGATCTGGCGATAAGCCGCGCAGGTGCGGGCATGCTGTGGGAACTCACGGCAAACGCGCTGCCTAGCGTATTCGTGCCTTATCCTTACGCCGCAAATAACCATCAAGTTTTTAACGCTAAATTCCTTGTGGATCAAAATTTGGCCAAATTTTGCTTTCAAAAAGGCGGCGAAATCAATGCGGATGAGATGCTAAATTTGATAAACGAGATGAATATAGCGCAAATTTCAAGCAAGCTTTCTAAGCAGATAGATAATGGTGGCGCACGAAAAAAATAGCGGATGAAGTTTTAAAAAGATATTTAAATTTACGGCAGAGCGTTAAATTTAAATATCTTTGGATTAATGCAAATTTGAAAAATTAGTTTATAAAATCGTCTTTAAGTTCACGCAGCTCGTAAACTAGATAGCGATACGCAAGCTCGCCCGTCTTTAGGGCTTTGACCGCTAAAATTAAGTCCTATCATAGCAGCGATCTTGCCGCATACGTTGATTATCTCTGCTAAAAGCAGCTGATCGCCTCTACTTTTTTTGCTAAAAAAACAGAATAAAGTAAAAATTTATACGCATTCTTAAACTTGCCCAAAATAACGTATGAGATGATGCTAGCCTGCATTTTTTTAGTAGCTTATCTAGTCTTGATTGCGCTTTTAGTAGCTCGGCTAGTTGCGTCTTTACGGCGCGCAGACGAGCCGCGTCTTTGTCAAAGAAGCTTCGTCTTTTGTATTTTTTTGCATGATGGCGCTTTGAGCTTGCAAAAGCTCGGTTATATCCTTGATGTTTTTCGCAGCGACTTGGAGTTTGTGATTCGCCGCCGTGCTTATGCTGTTTTTCTCACTTTTTAGCGATATCACTAGGAGGATCTGCGAGAGATAGGCGCTGACCGTTGGTGTAGTACTCCTCGTTGTCAAAAAAACAGCTGGTTTTTACTCCTAGCTCTTTAACCGAGCTTGCTAGAGCGCTAAACTATGAGACACTCATGATCGCTTCTTGCGGCTTGATATCCATTTTTTCAAGCTTGTTAGGCTTGTTTTTTGGGTATTTATACCGCCAGAGACGAGATTGTCTTATATCTGTCCTCGCTGAAGTTTATGCACTAGCTCGTCGTAGCTGATACCCGCATCTGATAAAATTTGCCCGAGCAACTTACCCGAGGCCTCCATACCGCCGCTTTTTTCGGCCTCAAGTAGTTGCTTATATACACCCTCGATAAATTTGACGCCATCAGGGTTTGGCTTGCGTCTGACGGAGTAGTAGCCGATGATCTCGCCGTTAGCATCTAGTGAGGCCGTAACGTTAGCAAATACCCAATAAAATCCGCCGTCAAAGCTCTTGTTTTTAACGAATGCGAAGATCTCCTGCTTTGCCTTGATGCGATCCCATAGTAGTTTAAACACGACGCGCGGCATATCGGGATGTCTGATGATGTTGTGCGGTTTATGCAAAAGTTGCTCTTGCGTCGCGCCGACGATCTTTAAAAAAACGGCTGATTGCAGTAGGTTATCTTGCCCTTTTAGATCGGTTTTTGATACGATAAAATCTTCTTCTTTTTACGAAATATTCTTTATTCTCGTTCACTTAATACCTTCAAATTTCTTTCGGTAATTATAACCAAATATTACGCAAATGTAGCTTACTCGTTTTTCAGCTTAGATGGCAAACGTCTGCTAAATCAAATTTGATGCCGTAAATTTAAGGGTAGGGGCGAGCGGATTTTTGCTATGTAGATTTGAGTGAGATTTTGAAAAAAACTCGGCGGCACGTTAACTCCGCCGCCGAACCGAAACAAAATGTAAGCCCAAAAAGGCTTCAATTTGAGATCGCTTTGAGCAGGATTTTAGTTAGCTTTTTTTACTAAATGCCGACGGATCGTCGATCGCGACGCCTTCGTTTAGCTTAGCCATATCTAAAAAGTAGCTCCGCCGCATCGTAGATCATCGCCTCGTTTTGAGATAGTTTTTCAAAGAGCTCGTGCTTTGGATTAATCTCTAGTATCGGTAAAATTTTACCCGCATTATGCCCCATCTGCTTTAGCATCATCTGCGTAGCGTAGTCGGGATCGTTTTTATCGTAAACGATGACGGCGGCGCTTTTCGCTTAGACGCGAGCTTAGCTTCACGTCCTTGACCTCGTCTTTTAGTATCTCTTTCATCTTGGCTAGCAGCGTGGCGAATTTGCCTTCGTCGGCTTCGCTTTTTTTCCGGTTTGATCTCTGCGTCGATATCGGTGTGATTTACCGCTTTTATCGGCGTTTTGTCGTAGTCTTGCACCATCGGCATGACGATAGAGTCTATCTCCTCGTCCATGATGAGTACTTCGATTCCTTCAGCCTTAAAAGCTCTCTAAAAAGCGGCGAATTTTCTTAGCATCGTTTCATTGTTTCCGCTGATGTAGTAGATCGATTTTTTTGTCCCTCTTTCATCGCTTCTTTGTACTCTTTTAGGCTGATTAGTCCCTCGCGCTTGCTTGATTTAAAGAGGCAAAGGTCTAGAATCGCTCCTTTTTCGCTACTAAATCCGTAAAGTCCCTCTTTGATCACCCTTGCCAAATATTTTATAAAATTTGATGTATTTTTCTCTATCTTTTTCTTTTTAGCTTGGCTAGTTCGCCCAGGATTTTCTTGACGCTTTGCTCCTTGACACTGCGCATTATGCTGTTTTCTTGCAGGATCTCGCGGCTGACGTTTAGCGGCAGATCCTCAACGTCGATTATGCCACGGACAAATCTAAGATAAGGCGGCAGCATCTCTTTGGCGTCGTCGCTGATAAATACGCTCTTGACGTAAAGTTTTACGCCGCTTTGATAATCCACGCGAAATAGATCAAATGGCTCTGACGCCGGCACGAAAAATAGGGTGGTGTACTCGATCTTGCCCTCGGCTTTTGTATGTACGCATAGCAGCGGATCCTCGCTATCATGCGAGATTTGCTTATAAAAGTCGTTATAGTCGGCATCTTTTAGCGCACTTTTACTCATTTTCCAGAGCGCCGAGGCCTTATTTATCTGCACGTTTTTGGTCTCGTACGAGCCCTCTTTTTCGCCTTCTTTAGGCGCTACGTACTCTTCTTTATCCGCAAATATCGGATACGGAATGTGGTTGGAGTATTTTTTTGACGATGTTTTCTATGCGGTAAGACTCGGCAAACTCGTCATCTTTTAGATAAAGCGTGATCGAGGTGCCGTGGCTATCTTTTTGTGCAGGCGAGATTTCGTAGGTCTTGGCATCTGAGCTCCACATGAAGGCCTCTTCGCCAAGCGCCTTTTTACTCACAACTTCGATCTTATCCGCGACCATAAATGCTGAATAAAACCCGACGCCAAACTGCCCGATTAATGCGCTATCTTTTTTGGCTTGGCCGCTTAGCTTGTCTAAAAAAACCCTTTGTACCGCTTCTAGCGATGGTGCCGAGGTTATTTATCAGCTCGTTTTTGTCCATACCGATGCCGTTATCGCTGATCGTTAGCGTCTTTTTATCTTTGTCTATTTTTGATATCGATTCGCGGGGAGTAGCTTAGACTTTTGTACGCGTCGTCCGTGAGGCATAAGTAGTTCAGCTTATCCAGCGCGTCGCTTGCGTTTGAGATGAGCTCGCGCAAAAAAATATCTCTTTGTTCGAGTAAAGCGAGTGTATCATCAAACTTTAACAGCTCGTTTACTTCGGTTTGAAATTCAAATTTTTTCGCTCATTTTTTTCGTCCTTTGTTTTTTTAAAGTTTTTTTAGCAGATTATAGCACAAGGTGCTAAGAATATCTTTAAACTTGATACGATAACTATCAACTTATCTAAAATTTGTTTCTCAAATTTGAGTGCTTTTTTTCTATCCTCACAAAGTCTATTTTGCCGGTATTAAAGATAAAAAAAGCACGAAAAAGTCGGTCGCAATACTCGCCCAGCTCGTCGCTTATGCGGTGTGGGTTTTGCCATAAAAAAATCTAAAATTTGATCAAGCCCGGAACCTATCTGCTCGATCGTAGCGTTTTTCGCCTTAGAAAATTCTAAAATCAGGCACGGATTTTGATTGCCGGCAAGCCTTAATCGCTTCGTCTTGCACTGGCGCAAAAAAAGTGACACAATCAAAAAAAGAGTAGGGTGGGCAGCAAAAAAATCGTAAAGAAAGTTTTTCATCGTTTATCCTTCAAATCTACATACACTAAGATAAAATATGAACCTTTTTTTAAAGCGCAAATTTAAAATTGCTTCACAATGCTCGCTCGCCACGCTATACTATTTAACTTCGTTTATTAGTCTTAGGCTCTCTTTTGCGTCGTAGTGAGTTGCGTACTTTTTTTGAGATTCTCGCACGAAGTTTGTAAATTTTTCTTGCTTGCAAACGCCGTTTTTTTAGCAGAAATGTAACCATATCCTCGCTGTCTAAGATCGCGGCTAGTTTCGTAAAAATTTCCAGATCTTTAGCCTCAAATTCGCTAAGCGGTTTTAAATTTTAGTAGCTCCTCGAGGTAGCGCATTTTATCGCGGTAAAATTCGGTAAATTTCTGCGGTTTTCGTAAACTGCCTTATTTTTTTGGATCAAGCGGAGCGTTAGCGATCGGCGGGGCGCCGTTTTGACCCATAAAAATAGCTATCCCACCAGCCACGCAAAGCATCACATCTTTGTCGTCTCGCGCGCCTTTGCTAAGAAGGCGACTAAAAAAATCTCAAACGCTTCGGTATTGCAAGCCAAGTGCAAAAAGTTCGGGCGAGCCGATATCTGCACCGTTTGCTAAGAGTAGGTCGATGAGGCGTATCGTTTCTTTTTGATCAAATTTATATTTGCCGTCAGAGTTTATGCCAAGCGCGATAACCGCGTCAATAGGCGTAAAAAAATCATAAATTTATAGTTAAGATCCGGTTTAAATTTGAGTACTTTTTCTATGCGTTCAAAGTCAATGTGCCCGTTTTTATGATTTTTTTACGTTGTAGATAAAAAGGAGAAAAAAAGGCGGTCGTTAAATTCGCCAAACTCATCATTTACGCGGTGCGGGTTTTTGCGATAAAAACTCCAAAATTTGATCAAGCCCAGCGTCTATTTTTGCTTGCTCGTAGCGTTTTTCGTCGAAAAAGATCTCAAGGTCTGGCTCAGGCAATTTGAAGCGAATAAAATTTGAGTTAAAAATCATAAAGATAACTGCGAGTTTTTTTCATAAACCATCCTAAATTTACAGTTTTTACGAGGCGGTAGAATTGGCTAACAGATTTAAGGGCTAAATTTGCTCGCGGTAATTGGCTCAATTTCAGGTTAAATTTACGCACGAGGCAAATTTGCGGTAAAAACAGGCGTTTTAGACCGCTGCTTTTTGCCTCTCGTTGTCGAGCGTTTCTTGCATTTTAGCTCTTGTGTTTTCTAGCCACTCAGGGTCGGCGGTGTCGATGAGATCTAGGGCAGATGATTTTTGATTTTGCCATTTTTAAAGCTGAAAATTTTTTTCACGTCCATTATGTCAGAGCCTACAAGGACGACGGGCTGGATTTTTAGATTTAGCTTGTCGGCGATGATTTTCGCACCGCCTTTAAACGGCAAAAAGCTCCCTTGAGTGCGAGCGCGTTCCCTCGGGGAAAAATAGCCAGCACACGCCCTTTTTCGACGCGGTCTTGTGCGTCTTTTTACGAGTTTGATGAGCGAGCGTTTGTTTTCGCGCTCGACTGAGATCATTTGCGGTATGTGGATGATTTGACCGATGACGGGCAGGTCGGCGATCTCTTTTTAGCGATCCAGCAGAGATTTTTAGGATAGACTTCCTCTAAAACGACGATATCTAGCATACTTTGGTGGTTCATGATGATCATATTCGCCCGCTCGTCAAAGTTGCCGACGACTTCGAGCGAATAAAAAGCCGAAAAAATCGCTGACTCCTGCCCCAGAAATTTCCTCACGCCGTGAATATGCTTTTTAAAAAAAGCCACATGAAAAAAACACGACCAAAAAGTATGCTGATCAGAAACTCGACCGCGAAATACGCGGCCTTTATCCTAGAAAAATATCATCTTTTTACCCAGCCCTATCTTGCCGTCGTCTAGTAGAAATTTGACGTAGTCCTCGCGTTCGCCAAGTATCTCGACCTTTTGCTGCGCTTTTGAGGTATAAAAATACGCTCGAGTTTTGCGTAGGCAGAAATTTTTACATTTATGTTTTGCCTTAGCGTCGCTCCGCCAAACGGGTTGTAGCTATAAATGATATAGGCTCCAAGGCCGACTACGACGACGAGAAATATCGCGTCGCGCTTAAACAAAAAAATGTGATCAAGAAAATACCGAAAAGCGCGTAAACTCCGATATTTTTGTAAATTTCAAATTTGCTTTGTTTTGGATTTAGCCCGATTTGCGTGCTGATTTCGTCGTCTTCCACGACGACAGGGAGCGAAAAAGCTCACGAAATCTTTTTAGTGAGACTAAAATAGTTAAAATCTATCGAGGTTTTTTTCAGGCGAAAATATCGCGAAATAATATCCGCTTTGCGCGTCAAATTCACCGCTCGTGGAGTCTACACCCTGTTTAATGATGTCCTTATCCTCGATGAAAAAAAGTCCGCGATATTGCCTTTTTGCGCGTTTACTTCAACAATCATTATGAGGTTTTTATCGTCAAGTTTGCTTGTTTTGTATTTTTGACTTCGAGATTTTTGAGCGACGACGTGATTGTATTTTTTTACTGCTTTTTAGCGCCACGATTTTAGGTAGCGAAAGCGTCAAATTCGCCGCTTGGAAAAAAACTCGCCGTTGCGCTTTAAATTTATAGTAATTTTTTTGGACTTTTTACGGCTTGGGTGGAGGCCTCGGCGTAAAGTTTGAGCCTTATAAACCCCTTTGCCGTCGTTATCCCAGCGCAAATTTGAGCTTAGCCATTTTAGGGTTTTTCGGTTTCTGGCAAGATGGTTTTGCAAATCAACTGCGATGTTATCCTGGATATCGACCGAGAGCGTAAAGCTAGAAAATCTGCCCGACGTAGACTTGATTCGGCACGTTTAAGGCCTTGATGATGATATCGTTTGGCTGCACGCGCTCGTAGAGCTGGCTGTCTTTTCAGTTTAGCTCTGGCTCATTTGTAGGAGCGATATTTTGCGGGATAGGCTGGCGCAGATGCGTGCCGCCCTGGTTGCTTGGGGTTTGGCTTTTGGGCTACAGGAGTTCTATTTTGCGTAGCCGTACTTTGCGTCTGGCTCGGGTTTTTATTTTTGTGCGCTCGGCGCTCTGTTTTTGCAATTGGCTTTTTGTGCCGGCGTTTGCGGAGCGGGCTTGATTACCTTTTGACTTTGCTCGTCGCCCATCATATCAAATACGCTAGGCTCTGTGGCTGTGCAAGCTAAAACAAATATAGTAAAAAGTGCTAAAAAGGGCTTTAGCAAACTAGCCCTTTTAGCATTTTTTTAATCCGTCATCCGTGCCTAAAAAACTTCTCGCAGGCACGCTCCGGATGAGGCATGAGGCCGAATATCTTTTTGTTCTTATCGCAAATTCCCAGCTACCTCGTCGACTGAGCCGTTTGATTTAGCTCTGCGCCGTTTGCGTCGCAGTATTTTAGCAGCACCTGATCGTTATCGTAGAGGCTTTTTAGCGTCGCTTCGTCAGCGTAAAAGTTACCCTCACCGTGAGCGATCGGGATGTTTACGATCTCGCCGACGCTCAAATTTGAGAGAAATTTGTTTGCGTTTGAGATCACTTTTAGGTGGTGATATTTTTGAGATGAAGCTTAAATTTCTCGTTTCGTCTCATCGCGCCTGCAAGCAGTTTTAGCTCGCACAGCATCTGAAAGCCGTTGCACATTCAAGCACGTATCCGCCTTTTTGGGCGTGTTTTACGACCGCGCTCATCGCAGGGGCTAAATGTAGCGATAGCTGCCGTGCGCAAGTAGTCGCCGTAGCTAAATCCGCCCGGAAGCACGATAAGATCAGCGTTTATCTCGCTTTCTTTGTGCCAGATTATCTGCGTCTGGCAACCCAAAAGTTCAAAAAGCGTACTTTTGTATCTTGCTCGCAGTTTGTGCCTGGAAACAAAACGATAGCGACTTTCATTTTGCGCTCTCGCATTTGTCGTTCAAATTTATCTCGTAGTCCTCTATGACGGTGTTTGCGAGCAGTTCTTCGCACATTTTGAGTGAGCTCCTTGCGCGCTTCATCTTTGCTTGTGGTGTCTATGTCAAGCACGATTTGTTTGCCTATTCGCACGCCGCTTACGTTGTTAAATCCAAGCGAGCCGAGCGCATGCTCGACTGCCTTTCCTTGCGGGTCTAAAAACGCCGTTTTTTTAGGGATACGTTGATGGTAGCTTTCATTTTAAACCTTAGATAAAATTCTTTTTTTAAAAACTTCTTCGTAGGCGACTTTTACACTACCGAGATCCTGACGAAATCTATCTTTATCGAGCTTTTCATTCGTAGTCGCGTCCCAAAAGCGGCAGCTATCTGGGCTGATCTCGTCTGCTAGCACGATATTTCCGTCTTTATCGACGCCAATTCCACTTTAAAATCAACCAGTTTCAAATTTCTATCTGCGAAAATTTGAAACAAGATAGCGTTTATCTCGCGCCCCATATGTTTTAGCCTATCAAGGTCGTTTTCGCTCTTAACCAAGCCCATGATTAGACAGTGTTCGTCATTTACGAGCGGATCGTGCAGATCGTCGTTTTTTTGTAGTAAAACTCTACTAATGGAAACGACAAAACCGTACCTTCTTTTTATCGCCAGGCGTTTTGTTAGCGAGCCGGTGGCGATATTTCTCACGACCACTTCAAGAGGGATGATTTCGCATTTTTTTCACGAGCTGCTCGGTGTCGCTTAAGGTTTCGACCAGGTGAGTTGGGATGCCTTTTTTTCTTTTAAAAAGATGAAAAAAAGCTGCGTCGAGATTTCTATTATTCAGCGCGCCTTTGCCCGCTTCATTGCCTCTTTTTTTGCGCATCAAAGGCGGTTAGATCGTCTTTAAATTCCGCTATGAGTAGGTCCGCATCGTCCGTTGCGAACATCTTTTTTTCCCTTGCCTTCGTAGATCAGCTCTTTTTTTGCATTTTGCACTCCTTATTTTAGCTGTAAATTTTTAATCGCGTCAATCGCCGATTTTAGTTGTATATCGTCGTTTACGTTAGCCTCGGTTATTATCTTTTTGTTGTCTGTAGTTTTAGTGACGTTTTTTTATCGCTGTTGCTGTCGATTTTACTTAGTTCGTTGGTTAGGGTGTTTTTTTAGTTCGCTCTCTTTTATAGAAAATGCATTTTTCATCCTGCTGCGGCACTTTGCCCGGAAACACGACGATATCAGGGCTCTACGCCGGTCGCTTGTATAGTGCGGCCGCTCGGCAAATAGTAGCGCGCTATCGTTAGGCGGATGGCTTCTTTGTCGTCCACAGGCAGGATAATTTGCACGCTGCCTTTACCGAACGTCTTTTCGCCGATAACGACGGCACGTTTATGGTCTTGTAGCGAGCCGCTTACGATCTCGCTTGCGCTTGCGCTTCCACCGTTAACTAGCACGGCTAGCGGTAAATTGTTATTTTGTTTGCCCTTGCGGCTTTAAATTCGCTATTTTCGCTCTCGTTTCTGCCCTTTTGAGATACGATTACGCCGCTATCTATAAATAAATTAGTTAGCCCGACCGCTTGGTTTAAAAGTCCGCCGGGGTTATTACGAAGGTCTAGTATGATACCCTCTGCTTTTGGATATTTTTTGATAAATTCCTCGGCCTTTTCGGTTACGTGCTTATCAAAATTTGTCACGCGAAGATAGAGGATGTTGTCTTTTTCGATCATTTTTTTGCGTAAACTGATTCGACCGAGATAATGTCGCGTACGAGCTTGACGTCAAACGGCTTTTTGCTCGCCTTTTTCTCACGATGGTTATCGTGATAGGCGTCTTTGGCTTACCGCGCATTTTATTTACAGCTTCATCTATAGTAGTGCCTAGAGTCGCGTTGCCGTCGATGCGCAGGATGATGTCGCCGCTTTTTATGCCGGCTTTATCCGCTGGCGTATTTTCGATAGGCGAGATGACGGTTAGAGCGCCGTCTTTCATGCCGACTGTTATACCAAGACCGCCAATTCGCCGTTTGTCTGTACCTGCATATCTTTAAACGCCTTTTTCGTTTAAAAAAATCCCGAATGCGCGTCAAGATTGTTTAAAAGTCCCTCTATGGCTTTATCCACGATCTCTTTAAACTGCAAATCATCAACATAATATTTTTTTCGATAGTAGAAATGGTTTTTGTAAGTTTTGAGAGCGATTGCAGTTTGAATTCGATCCGTCCTCGGTAGCTTTAGCATTTAAAGTTTGCGCTAAAAAACTGCTCCGAATATCATCGCGCCCGCAACGCTTGAAAACAAAAAAACGTCTTTTTTTATTCAAAGTTAATCTCCTGCCTTTTTGAGTGGGGGTATTTTAGTTAAATTTGCCTAAAAAAATAGGATAAAAAGATTTAATAAAATTTGAATTTTTATTTCGTAAGTGTTTATATTAAATAACTTAGATAACTTGACAATAATCGACTAAAGTTATATAATACGCTCATTATAAACTAAAGGAGAAAAAATGGCGAATTTAGGCGAAAATTTAACTGCACAAATGCAAGAGCTGGTAGAAAAGGGCGTCGCGCTAGCGATACACGCGAAAAATCCACAAACCTTTCCGCTTCATTTGCTTTGGGCACTAGTCGCAGATAGTAGCTCGCTACTCAACCAAGTCTTTAACAAAAATGAACGTCAGCAAGGACGCGGTCGAACTCGAAGTAAAAAGCAAAGCCGCACAGCTACCGACAAGCTCAAACGTCAGCAAAGAAAACGTGCAAATTTCAAAAGAGCTCATAAACTCGCTTGAAAGCGCAAAAGCTCTGATGGGCGAGCCCTAGGAGATAGCTATATCGCGGTGGATACGTGGATTATCTCGGCGCTTGAGCTACCTGAAATCAAACAAATTTGCAGGCAATTTCACCGACGTGCTTGAAATCAGAAAAATTTGAAAGCATAAGAGCAGGGGCGCAAGATAGATAGTCAAACAGGCGACGAGACGCTTGATAGCTTGGAGAAGTACGGCATCGATCTCACCGCAAAGGCGCTAAATAAGGAGCTAGATCCCGTCATCGGGCGCGACGAAGAGATCACGCGCATGATGCAAATTCTAATAAGAAAAAAAGCAAAAAATAATCCTATTTTATTAGGCGAGCCTGGCGTGGGTAAAACCGCTATAGTAGAGGGTCTCGCGCAAAAAAATCGTGGCAAAAGACGTGCCTACGAGTCTAGCAAACAAACGAGTGATCGCGCTTGATATGAGTGCACTAATCGCTGGCGCGAAATACCGCGGCGAGTTTGAAGACAGGCTAAAAGCCGTCATAAACGAGGTAAAAAGCGCGGGAAATATCATACTTTTTATCGACGAGATCCACACTATCGTGGGTGCGGGAGCCAGCGAAGGCAGCATGGATGCGGCAAATATCCTAAAACCCGCGCTTGCTAGAGGCGAGCTGCATGCCGTAGGCGCTACGACGCTAAAAGAGTATCGCAAGTATTTCGAAAAAGACGCCGCGCTACAACGCCGCTTTCAGCCAATCGACGTAAAAGAGCCTAGCGTAAACGAAGCGCTTCAAATTTTACGCGGGATAAAAGAGCGCCTCGAGGTGCACCACGGCGTAACTATCACCGATAGCGCGCTAGTCGCGGCGGCAAAACTAAGCGACCGCTACATCTCAAACCGCTTTTTGCCAGATAAAGCGATCGATCTCATCGACGAGGCCGCAGCCGAGCTAAAAATGCAAATAGAAAGCGAGCCGTACGAACTAGCTCGCATCAAGCGCGAGATCGTAACGCTGCAAGTTGAAAAAAAGAGGCGCTAAAAATGGAAGACGAGGCCAAAAACGCGGCGCGTCTAGCCGAGATAGAAAAAGCAAATCGCCGATCTAAACGAGCAAAAAAACACGCCCTTGACGGTAAATTTGAAAACGAAAAAGGCGGTTTTTGGCGGCATCTCAAAAAGCTAAAAAAAGAGATAGATAGCCTAAAAAGCGAGGCCGAGATAGCGCGCAGAAATGGCGATTTGCAGCGCGCGGCCGAGATCGAATACGGCAAAGTATCTAGAAGCCGCCAACCGCCAAAAAAAGAGCTCGAAAAAAATGGGACGAGATGAAAAAAATCAGGCGTGCTGCTCAAAAAAATCAAGTAGATGAGGAGCTGGTGGCCGAAATACTAAGCAAATGGACGGGAATTTCAGTCAGCAAAATGCTAACTAGCGAAAAGCAAAAAAATATCTGATGATCGAGGAGCATTTGCGCGAAAGCGTCGTGGGTCAGGATGCCGCGCTGCACGCTCTAGCAAGAGCCATCAAGCGAAACAAAGCCGGCCTAAACGAGGGCGCGCGTCCGATCGGATCATTTTTTTGTTTCTGGGGCCTACGGGCGTGGGTAAAACGCAGTCGGCGAAGGCTTTGGCTAAATTTTTTATTTGACGACGAGCGCGCGCTCATACGCTTTGATATGAGCGAATACATGGAAAAAGCACAGCGTCTCTCGCCTGCTCGGAGCACCTCCTGGATACGTGGGTTACGATGAAGGCGGACAGCTAACCGAAGCCGTGCGCAGACGTCCGTATAGCGTCATACTTTTTGACGAGATAGAAAAAGGCTCACAAGGACGTGTTTAACGTGCTTCTAGGCATCCCTAGACGACGGGCGGGCGACTGATAATAAGGGTGTGACGGTTGATTTTAAAAACACGATCATCATCCTCACGTCTAACATCGCGTCACTTTCATCATGGATCTAAAAGGCGAGGAGCGCGAGCAAGCGGTCAAAAAAACGAGCTTAAAAAAACTATTTTAAACCGGAGTTTTTAAACCGTCTCGACGACATGATAATCTTTAATCCGCTTGATGAAGACGGGCTAATAAAAATCGTAGATATAATGTTTAAAGAGCTTGAAAAAAACATTGCAAAAATCGCGGCATAAAAAGCAAGCCTAAGCGAAGAGGCGAAGAAATGTATCGCGGGCGCGGGCTTTGACATCGTTTACGGCGCTAGACCTTTGCGTCGCGCGCTTTACGAGCTAGTAGAAGATCCGCTAGCCGATATGATCCTGCGAGACGAACTTGAAAGCGGAGATGAAATCGTAATCGGCGCAAACGGAGAAAAATATAACTATAAGTAAAATTTGAGTTTATTTTTTTGATAGCGTTAAATTTGATGATTTAATTTTTAACAAAAATCGATTGGCGATTCAAGGCGGCAAATGAGTCGCCTTGATTTTTTTGTTGCTTGTTATATAGTCGGTAAAGCGACTTGTTCCGCAAAAACGGCTTTAAATTTCATACTTTTGACTTCTAGCGATACCGCTTAAATTCAGACTTATATTTTAAAATTTTCCTTGACAATTCATATTAAAATTTATATAATAGCAATAGATAATACAAAAAAATTATTGAGTATTATTTTTTTATCAAAAAAAGCTAATATATTGAAAAATTTACGATTTCAAAAAAAGGATTTAATAATGATAAAAAAACTTCTCGTTTCCGCAGCTTTTTTTAGCAGCTTGTTTTGCGCAAAATCCAAACGATAATACCCTACATTTCGCCGTTTCTAAAAAAACGTCGGCGAGCTAAATCCGCATCTATACTCGCCAAACGAGATGTTCGCGCAAGATATGGTTTACGAGGGATTAGTTAAACTTTGAAAAACGGAGGCGTAAATCTCGCCCTGGCTGGCCAAGTCTTGGAGTGTAAGCGACGACGGTAGAATCGATACGTTTGAGCTGCGCCGAGACGTCGTTTTTTTCAAACGGCGAAAAAATTTAACGCCGCCGCGGTAAAAAGCGATTTCGACGCCGTTTTTAGCCAACCGCAAGCGCCATGAGTGGCTGGAGCTTGCTAGGGCTAATAGACGGTTGCGAGATAGCGGGAGAATGAAGTAAAACTAAGCCTAAAAAAACGCCTACGAACCGACTCTGCGCGAGCTTAGCCTCATACGTCCGTTTAGATTTATCGCTCCAAGCGCGATGAAGGACGGCGGTACGAAAGACGGCGTAAAAAGAACCCGTAGGCACCGGCGCATGGAGATTGGTTGCCACCGAGCGGGGCGTTAGCGATACTTTTGAGAGGAACGATAAATTCTACGGCGAGCTACCTAAAATTTTCTAAAATAGTCGCGCGCGTGATACCTGAGCCAAATACTAAAAATCATCGCGCTAAAAAAACCGGAGAGGTCGATCTCGTATACGGCGGCGAACAGATCCCGATAGATAGCTTTAACGAGCTTAAAAAAAGAGTTTAGCTGGGCGGTTTCTAAGCCGGTTTTTACTCTCGTTATCGCATTAAATTCGGCTACTTTCCTACGAACGACGAAGCGGTTAGAAAGGCGTTAAATTTGAAAGCGCGAACAAAGAGCCTATAGCTCAAAAAAATATTTTTTTTAATGCGGCGAAAAAGGCTGATTTTTTTATTTGACGCCTCCGTCCAAAAACGCCGACATAAACGCTAGCGCGTATAATTTCGACATTAAAAAAAGCAAATCAAATCCTAGATGCCGCAGGCTACGCGACGGGTAAGGACGGCGTGCGGTATAAAGACGGAAAAAGCTCTTGAGATAGAGCTCGTATATATCGGCTCAAACGCCGTGCAAAAAGGCCATAGGAGAGGTTTTGAGAGCTAATTTTTTTCTAAAAATCGGCGTTAGGTTAAATTTAAAAAGCCGACGAGGCGACTATCTTTTACAAAAAAACAAAAAAACCGGCGATTTTGGCGCCGTCTTTAACTCCACTTGGGGCGCGCCTTACGATCCTCAGGCTTTTTTTAGCTTCGATGAGACTGCCCGCGCACGCTGATTATCAAGCTCAGCTAGGACTGGCGGATAAAGCGCAGATCGACGAGAAAAATCGAACGTATCGCGCTTAGTCTGGACGCAAAAGAAAGACGCGATCTAACTCGCGATGTTTTAATGCACCTGCACGAGAGCGCGGTATACATTCCTATCGTTTACGAGACGACCAAGGCGCTTTGGAACAAGCGCGTAAAAGGCGTGGGATTTGACGCTTTAAAAAGATCGCATACCGTTTGAAAAGATGAGTCTGGACGCTGCAAAATGATGCGCAAATCGCTTCATTGCGACGATCGTCTTTCGCTCGTTTTTGTTTTTTTCGAGTCGTTTTTTGGACTATTTTTTTGCGCGGTACGGAGTTAAATTTACCTCTTTCGCCGCGCTTATTTGCATATTATTTAGAACCCTAAATATGCTTAAACTTTATCGTTAAACGTCTGCTTTTGCTTATTCCGGTAATGTTTGCGGTTAGCGTTTTTGATATTTGCGCTACTGCGACTAAACGGCACGGACGCGGCTATGAGCTATCTAAATGCCTCGGGTATCGCGCCCACGGATGCGGCTTTGGCTCACGCTAGAGCGCAGCTTAACTTGGATAAGCCGATTTTCGAGCAATACGCGGTTTGGCTAAAAGACGCTGCGAGCCTAAATTTCGGCGCGTCATACATTACCGGCAGAGCCGTGAGCGAGGATATGGCACACTATTTTTCCGGCCACGCTAAAAGCTAGCTGCGCTAGGGCTATTTTTCACGCTTGTTTTTTCCGTTCCGATGGGCATACTTTCAGCGATTTATAAGGATAAATTTATCGACTACGCCGTGAGGTTTATTTCGTTTTTGGGCGTTTGTACGCCGAATTTTTGGCTAGGATTTTTTTGTTGATTTTGCTATTTTCCGTGCATCTTAGAATTTTACCGCCTTTTTGGCGCCGGCGGGCTTTCTCATCTTTTGATGCCGGCGTTTGCGATATCTTTTATGTCTATTGCGGTAAATCTCGCCTCATCCGCGCAAATTTACTCGAAATCAAAAAAACAAACGTCACGTAAGCTACGCCAAGATGCGCGGACTATCCGCCTCTCGCGTACTCTTTAGCCACGTGTTTAAAAATGCCTCGCTGCCGGTCGTTACGGCGCTTGGTATGCATATAGGCGAGCTAGTAGGCGGCGCGATGGTGGTAGAAAGCGTATTTGCGTATCCGGGTATCGGCAGATATGCGGTCGAGGCTATCATAAACAACGACTATCCCGTGATTCAGTGCTTTATTTTACTGATGGCGTTTGCATTTGCTATTAGCAACCTCGCTATAGACGTGCTTTACGCCTTTATAGATCCGCGCATAAGGACTAACGCGTGAAAAATTTGGCTGATTTTTTTGCCTGTTTAACCGCGTTTGCAATGATTTTTTTATCATGCTTTTTGCGCCTTTGATAGCGCCCTTTGATCCAAAACGAGATCGATTTGGCGGCTAAAGTTTGAGCCTGCTAGCCTTTCTCATTTTTTTAGGCACGGATCATCTTGGTAGAGACGTATTTTTCTAGGCTTTTTATCGGCTACTAGTATATCGCTGGGTTCGGCGTTTGCGACTATTTTTTTGATACTTTTTTTAGGGATTTTTAGTCGGCGGGACGGCGGGGTTCGTCGGTGGACGAACGGATCAAATCCTAATGCGGGTTTGCGACGTATTTTTTTAGCGTGCCTACCGTCATTTTAGCGCTATTTTTTTAGTCGGAGTTTTAGGGGCGGGAATGGTAAACGTCGTTATCGCTATCTCCGTATCGCACTGGGCGTGGTACGCTAGGGATAGTGCGCAGTATCGCGCTTAGTTTGAAAAAAATGCCGATTACGTGCTGATAACTAGGGACCTCAGGCGCTAGCGAAACAGTACATTTCAAAAAAATATGCTCCGCCCTATCATCGCTCAGTGCGCGGTGCTAGCGTCTTTAGATATAGGACATATCGTGCTACATATTTCCGGGCTTAGCTTTTTAGGGTCTTGGCGTAAAAGCGCCAGCGGCCGAGTGGGGCGTGATGATTAGCGACGCCAAGGAGTACGTTTTTAGCCATCCCGAGCTTATTTTTTTATCCGGGTATCGCGATATTTTTTTGTGCGTGATGAGCTTTAATATCATCGGCGAGGGCCTGCAAGAGTGCCTAGGCGCGGTATCGGAGGATAGATGAGCCAGAGTTTGGCAAAAGATATTTTAGAAATCAGAAAATCTATGCGTAAACGCCGGGCAAACGCAGCTGGTGCGCGGACTAAATTTACGACTAGCTTCGGGGCGTATAACCGCTCTCGTCGGAAAAAAAGCGGCAGCGGCAAGACGCTAAGCGCGCTAACTTTGCAAGGCTTTACGCCCCCGGGTTTAAGCTCTAGAGCGGATATTTTTTTAAACGGACGAAGGCTTGACGTCGCGACGCAGCGCGGTAAAATTTTTCGCCTCCGTGATGCAAAAATCCAAAAAGCGCGTTTAACCCTCTGCTAAGTATCGGCGCGCACGCTAAAGAGACCGTGGATGCCCGAAATGTAACGCCGGGAGTCGGATTTTTTTTAAAGCGATGGGATTAGGACTTAAAAGAGCTAAAGCCGCTTTTTAAGAATCAGCCTACTTCCGCGCAATCTCAAATAAAAACTAGCCATGCGCGCGGTAGGGCTTGAGGAGGGCGCGCTAAAGCTATATCCGCACGAGATGAGCGGCGGTATGTTACAGCGAGCGATGATAGCTTTAGCTCTGCTTAGCGGGGCTAAGTTTATCGTTGCAGACGAGCCTACGACCGACCTTGATCTCGTTTCGCAGGCTAAAATTTTAACTCTCTTGCGCGACGCGGCGCGTCAAACAGGGCGCGGGAGTGTTGCTGATAACGCACGATCTTTCCGTAGTGGCCAAGCTTGCGGACGATGTTTACGTGATGGAGCAGGGGCGAACTAGCTCAAAGCGGCGATACGCACGAGATATTTTTAGCGCCGACTTTGGCTGCGACAAGAGAGCTTTTGCGGGCTCATTTTGCGCTTTACGCCGGTATGACGGGAGAGTTTAGCCACCAAAAAACCGCAAACGAAGCTAAATTATAAAAACCGGGCGCCTATGATTTGCGGACGTTTAGTGCGCAAGTAGCGCAGGACTCTGAGACGGGGTCTTGCAAGCTAAAGATTTAGCGAGGATAAATTTACCCAAACTAACGAGCATAAGGAACCCGAGCACATTATATCCCGGGATGGCTTTTTGGGCGCGACGGAGGCGAAATTCCCACGCTCCAAGCGAGCTGCAAGGAGATGATCTAAAAGAGGGCCGTAAGGACGAAAAAGCACCTCTGCGCAGAGGCTAGCGACCCAAATGCCAAGACAAACCCCAAAAACAAATACCCAAACGGGCGCTCCTAAAAACGAACAAGACGCGCAAAGCTCGGACGCAAACAAAATAGCGCAAAACGATAAGGATATGCAAAACCGCGCTTTGAGTCCGGAAAAACAGGCAAAAAAATCGCTTCGGTAAGCACAAATGACGATTTGCCCTAGCCAAGGCGCTCCGATTTTTTTAAAGTTTAACGACGAGGCCGATTTCTTTGAGCTGAAATTTCAAGCGGCGGAGTCTAATTTAGACGTGCAAGATGAGCTTGCCGGCTATGACGGCGGATATATCTTTAGCTTTAGCGAAGATATCTCGCTAGAGCAAGGTAAAGATATAAACGGTGCAGACGACGAAAAAAACGTGCCTTAGCGCCGCAAACAAGGTAGATAAAAAGGGCTGTAAATTTAACGAAAAAAATCAAGCCATTTGGGGACAAAGCGCATGCAAGCTTGATGGATAAAAAAATGCCAAAAAGTAACGCAACCCAAACGCAGAGCCAAACCACGGACGCGCAAGAGGACGTAAATAAAAGCTGCGCTAGATGGAGCCGCTCCTGCGGACTGCCGGCAGACGCGCCAGGGCCAAGCCAAGCCTAAAAACGCAGAAGAAAAATACTCGTGATTCCAAGCTCTTGCCGCTACTAAAGGCATGCGGTATCGGCTGCGGATTTGAGAGCGTATCGTTTTTAGGCAAGCGTACGCGCAAGGACGTTTTAAAGGGCGTTAGCTTTGAGATAAGGCAGGGCGAGTCTCTGGGGCTGCTAGGCAAATCAGGCTGCGGTAAAAGCACGCTAGCCAAGGTTTTGACCGGGCTTTTGTATCCTAGCGAGGGCTGGGTGGAATTTGACGGACGTAGGCTAAACTTTAACGGATTTGGATGCAAAAAGGGAGTTTTATTCCCAAGCACAAATCGTATTCCAAGATGCGCCAAGCGCTGTAAATCCGCGATTAAGCGTGCGAGAAGTTATCGAAGAGCCGCTGCTATATCTAACCCGCATGCCCGCGGCGCAGCGACTGGAGCGCATAAGGCGGCTACTAAAAACGCTTGAGATAGATGAGAGTTTTTTAAACAAAAAAGCCTCGTTACTAAGCGGAGGACAACTCTCGCGGGTAACTATTGCACGCGCTTTGGCGGCTGAGCCTAGGGCTGGTCGTTTTAGACGAGGCGCTAAGCTCTCTTGACGCGCCTTTGCAGACGTCGATTCTGCGGGTGCTTACGCGGTTAAAGGGTAAAGTTTCGTTTCTTTTTATTACGCACGACATTAGGCTCGCGCGGATATTTTTGCGACCGCATCGTTTTGATGGATGAGGGGCGTATCGCGCAGACGGCTACGGCTTTTTCAGAGCTTTACCTGTGCGGCGGGTAAGGAGCTAGAAAGCGCTGTGCTACCTCCGTTTCCGAGTTTTTTTAGTCGGTTTTTATAAATTTGGGCTACGTATCGGCTCGCTTTTTAGCCATTTTAAAGATTTGTAGCTGCTTTAGGGTCGTTGAGGCATGATATAACGCTAGTTTTTTTGCATACTGACAAACTCTTGCGGTTAGATTTTAGTTAAACTTACTCGGCGATTAAAAATAGCTTTGACATTAAATAATCAATGTAGTTAAATTTAAATCATATTTATAAAATATCCGTCGCGAAGCCTAAGGCTTTGATTTTCCTTAGCTCGTTAAGGCGACTATGGGCGCTATTTTGCCGCCTTTTTATAGCTTAACTATGAGTTATTTGTGAGACGGCGCAGCGGCTTATAGAGCCGTATCGCTTTAAAAAGCAATGCCTAAAGCGTTATGTCGCGCCAAAAATATCGCTGCGATTGCGATGTTTGTAACAAAGTATCTCAGCTAAGATTAAAAATAGTTAAACTTTACGGCACTGCGGTAAAAAGTCGCTTTTTGACACGAATTACAAAATTCTAGCGATCAGATCAGCATAATCGGTAGAAATCTGTAATATTTTTATATATAATTTTACAAGAAATATTATATTTTTTTGTAAATTTGCCGTATGTTAATGCGGTTTATTAAATTCATGGCCATAAACTACATACGTATCCATAGATATTCTACGCTTTAGGGATTAACAAACCTTGCTATTTTACGTTAACGTGATACAAAAAAATACGGCGGCCCTGGAGTAGAGCGCCGGCGCTATTTACGTAATTTTTATAAAGCTTTCAAATTAAAAACCGATCTGGGTAAAAGCACAGTAGTAGATTTGTTTGTCGCCACGCATTTAAAAAAAGATGCGGTTTTTTTAAAAACGTATGGCCGTGCCGTGATAACGCATACAAAGCGGCGCTACTCTAAATTTACAATTTATTTTTAGAAAGCCAGATCAAATCTGAAAGAAAAATATCTAATATTTTTTTGCTAATTTATAAACCTAAAAAGCTTTTAAAATTTGAAACCTACGGCCAAGCTCATAATCTAACCGCAAAAAAATATAAAACCGCCTAGAAATTTTAAAAAAATTAGAAAGCAAAAAAATAATTTTTTTGGTTTTTTTAAAAAGCGCCATGCAAATTTGAGCTAATTTTTTTCTCGTTTTTATTCGTTTTGCCAAAATGCGATAAATACGCGAAGCTTATGCCATAAAAAGTATGGATTTATGCGCTCAAATTCGGCAAAACCGGCAAAGACGCGCTTGTATAAACGCTAAAAAAAGCAAGGACGCAAACGAGTAGGAATCCAAAAATAATTTTTTTAAAAAAGTATCGTATCAAAAATCCAAAAAGCCCAAAATAAAATTTTTCCAAATAATACATCGCAGACGGCAAACAAAGCGCGAGAGTTACGGCTTTTAAATACCCCAAGCAGTAGGCTTAGCGGCGCTACTCCTCGCTTAGCTCCTCGGCCACCTGCGCGGCGAGCTTTAGCTTTTCGCTATCAAAATGCGTGTAAATGCGCGAGGTATTTAGGCTCGCGTGTCCGAGCGCTTCTTGCACTAAAACTAGATCCTTTTTGCTTTTTGTAAAGCATCGTGGCAAAGGTATGTCGCAGCATGTGAGCGCCGTTTTTTTCCTTTCGGATGCCCGCTTTAAAGAGTATCTGCTCGACGATGCGGCTCACGTAGGCCTGCGTTAGGCGCGTGCCTTTTTTTGTTGATAAAAAAGATAGCCTTCTTTATTTATATAGTTTATCGCGATCGCGTCCAGGTGGGCTTCGATGAGGCGGCGTTTGATCATGACGACGCGGTATTTGTTGCCTTTGCCGCGGATTCTTATGACGTAGAGCTCGCCGTCTTCTGCGATATCTTTACGCTTTAGGGTTTAGCGCCTCGCTCACGCGGATACCGGTGAAAATAATAATTTTTATGATGAGCTTGTTGCGGTTGGCGTTGCTTTTAAACTCGGCGTTTTCGATCGCTTCCAAAAAAATCTCTTGACCTCATCCTCGCTCATAAACTCAGGCAGCTTTTTGCCCGCGCGCTCCGCCAACGCCGCCCCAGTTTTTTTCAGCTCAATGTCAAAGACGTGCGCCTTGCCGTCCTCTTCGTTTTGTTTATCCAAAAATGCAAAAATTTATCGCGCTTATGCGGTAGTTTTTTTCTTGCTCGCGTCGCTAAGCCCACCCGTGACGCTAGCTAGCACCTCGCTTAGCAGCTCTTCGTCGATTTGTTTTAGGCTCTCTAGCTCGTAAAAGTTTGAGCGTCTCGAATATCTTTTTAAGCGGATTAAAGTAGGTATTTATGCCCGTTAGACCCGCGTTTCTAGCCGATTTTACGAGGCCGTCTAGTTGGTCGATGTTTTTTTATCTCGCGGCTAAGGGCGAATGTACGCTTGCTAGCGCCTTTTGGGTCGCGAAGCTCTTTGTTCGAGAGCGAGCTAAGCTTAAATGTGACGTATCTAGTGAGCCAAAAATATAAACGAGTTTTCAAAACTATCTTTGCAATCAAGCGCGTATTTCAAGATATTTTCCTTAAATTTATAAAAATTTGAAAAGCATTATAACCAAACGCTTCTAAAAAAATAAATTTTCGGATAATCTAAAAAAACATTTTTTTAATAAAAAAATATTAATATTATCATTTAAGTTAAGTTATGATAAAGTTACGAAACCATTTTTGATTCAAAGGAGAAAAAAATGCAATCAACGCTAGGTTCGCGTCGTAGCTTTATCGCTGCGGCGGGTGTTTTTATAGCGGCGACCGCACTTAGGGCCGCTCCGAATAAATTTGAAAAAAACCAAAGGTCCGCGCTACGGCATGGTCATCGACCTCACGCGCTGCGTCGGCTGCCAGTCTTGCACGATGAACTGCGCTATGGAAAAACAACGTCCAAGCGGGCGCCTTTAGGACGATCGTTTCGGAGTACGAAGCTAGCGACAAAGACGGCAATCGCGCCGTTATCGCCTCGCTGCCGCGCCTTTGTAATCACTGCGAAAATCCAGCCTGTATCGACGTTTGTCCGACGGGCGCGAGCTACCAAAGAAGCAACGGCATCGTCAAAGTAAATAGCGCCGAGTGTATCGGCTGTGCGCTTTGCGCCGAGGCCTGTCCGTATCACGCCAGATACCTAAGCATGCAGACCTACAAAGTCGATAAATGCACATTTTGCGATCACAGACTGCGCGAGGGATTGCTACCTGCGTGTGTAGAGACCTGCGTGGGCGGTAGCCGCATAATAGGCGATCTAAACGACGAAAACTCAAATATCAGGAAAGTTTCTAGCCGCTCACGAGACGATGGTACTAGATAGTCCAAAAAATACGCATCCGCAGGTTTTTTACTACGGCGTGAGCGAAATTTTGGCTAAAAACGACAAGGAACTGGCGGCTAAAAAAGGCTACAAACAAGCGATCAGCTGGAGCGAAGAGATCGCGCTGTAAGGAGAAAAATAATGCAAAGACGAGAATTTCTAAAAAAACGCGGCGATGATCTCGGCCGTGGGCGCGACCGCTGCGGTAGCGGACGACGCGGGAAAAAAATAAAAGACGACTATAAACCGCAAGGTAGCTCGCTTCAGCCCGAATTTAGCGTAAAAGACGGCAAAATTTCGATGAACGACGGCCATAGCGTGGTATTTTCTATGTGTCACGGCTGCGTGGCAAAGTGCGGACTGCGGCTACACGTGGACGAAAAAGCAGACCGCGTGCTAAGATGCACGGGCAACCCATACCATCCGCTATCAAACGTGCACTGGGCGAGCTTTGATACCTCGATAAACAACGCGTTGCTAGCGACCACGGCTAGCGGCGAGGACGAAGGCGCGCTACGGTATGCGCTAGAGGCGCGGCGCTACCAGAGATGATAGCTTCGCCTATTAGGATTTTGTCGCCGCTAAAGCGAGTGGGCAAAAGGGGCGAGGGCAAGTGGAAAAAGATCAGCTTCGAGCAGCTCATCGAAGAGGTCACCCAGGGGCGGGGATCTTTTTCGGCGAGGGGCACGTGGACGGACTTAGGGCCATACTCTCAGACGAGCTCATCGACGAGGCAAATCCCGAATACGGCACCAAACGCAACCAGCTTTTTGAGCTTTTATCTCTACGACGGACGCTCGGATATCGTCGATCGCTTTATCAAAAAATCCTTCGGCACCATAAATCACTACTCCCACGGCGGTATCTGCGGCGGCGGCTTTAGAGTCGGCGGTAAGATCGCGCACAACGCAAAAAGGCTTTGCCCATACTAAGCCCGACTACGAAAACTCCAAATTTACCATCTACTGGGGCACATCGCCCGCAAACGGCGGAAATCCTTCCAAAAACAAGCCAAAATGGTCGCCCACGCAAGAAGTACAAACGATGACTTCAGCTATGCGGTGGTAGATCCAACGCTAACAAACGCCGTCAAATTCGCCTCCTCCGATAAAGGCCGCTGGATCGGTATAAAACCGGGTACCGATACTGCGCTTGCTATGGCGATGATACGCTGGATCATAGAAAACGAAAAAAATACGCAGTAAACTACCTAATGCAGCCAGTTTAGAGCAAGCAAAGCTAGCGGGCGAGATACACTGGTGCAACGCCACCCACCCTAGTCATCACGCAAAAAGGGCACGCAGACTACGGTAAATCTGCGCTTGTTGGTGACGAGTGGCAGGTCTGCTCGCAAAGCGGCAAAAATCCAAAAGCTACAAGATAAACGAACCTGCTAAGCTCTACTATAAAGGCAAAGTACTACTTAACGGCAAAAAAAGTCGAGGTCAAAAGCTCGATGCAGCTGCTAAAAGAGTCCGCCTACAAACACAGCCTAAAAGAGTACTCTAGAAATTTGCGGCGTGAGCGTGGAGGATATCCTCTGGCTGTGCGAAAATTCACCAAAAAACGGTAGGCAGGTCAGCACCAACGTCCACGGCGGCATGATGCACACGCAAGCAGCCATGAGCACGTACGCGATATTTTTGCTTAAATACGCTAATGGGCACATACGGCTACAAGGGCGGCAGCGTAAATGCAAGCGCTGGCACGCATGAGTTTTTAAAGGGTAGATACGATCTGGAAACTTTCGAGGGCGCATACAAGCCAAACGGGTTAATTTATCCCGCTCGGGCAAGTATTACGAAACGAGCTCGGAGTTTAAACGCAAAGTAGCAGCCGGCGGCAGCGGCTATCCTGCGCAGCAGCCGTGGTATCCTATCTCGATGCCGCTAGTAAACGAAACGCTAACTAGCCATGCCGCGGGCTATCCGTACAAAAGTAAAAAGCGTTTATAAACTACATGACAAACGTCGTCTACGGGCAGGCGGGACTCGAGGTCGCGGTGCTTGAAGCGCTAAAAAGATAGCGAAAAATTTGCCGCTTTTCATCGGTATCGACGCCTTTATGAACGAGACCAACGCCTATGCCGACTATATTGTACCAGACGGCGTAAATCTAGAAAACTGGGCGCTGCCAAACTCGCTCTGGGGTACGATAGCTAAAACCTCCGTCGTGCGCTACCCGGCCGTCGCCGCTAAACAAGACCGCGCCGCAGACGGCACGCTAATCGACGTGGAGGCTTTTTATATCGCGGTGGCAAAGAGACTCGGGCTCAAAGGCTTTGGCAAAGGCGCCTTTAAGGACAAAGACGGAAAGCTGATGGATCTGGATACAAAAGAGCAGTATTACGCCGCGGCGCTGGCAAATTGGCCTTTGACGGAGAGGGCGTAAAGGATATCGGTAAAGAGGATCTAAAGCTAAGTAAAATTTCAAAAACCATGAAAAAGCTCGAGCCGTTTTTAAAAGACGAGGAAAAAGCAAAAGTCGCGCACGTACTGGCAAAGGGCGGTAGGTTTGACAGCTACGAAAGCGCGTACAAGGGCGATAAAACCACGGTAAAAGTCCCGGCCGCTACGCCTGCTGCGATCTACTATGAGCCGCTTGGCGGACATAGGCACTCTATCACGGGCGAGTACATGCCGGGCACTCCGACTCTAGCCCTTGCGGTCGCTAGCGACGGCACTCCGCTGGAAAAAGTTTTTCCCAAAAATCAGAGTGGAAATACCTCGTAAGCTCGAGAAAAATCAAACATCCAGCACTACTACACGATCGTTAGTCCAAAAGCTACGCGCCATACATCCAAAGAAAATTTCGTAAGAATCGCCGAGGATATCGCAAGCGAGCAGGGTATCAAGACGGGCGATAAGGTCAAGATCACGACTCCGTACGGCTCGCAAACGGGCGAGGCCTTCGTAACAAACGGAGTCGCTAGCGGCGTCATCAGCCTCGAGCACGGTTTTGGACACGATGAGTTTGGCGCCAGGGTGCATTTTATCGACGGCAAACCGGCCTTTTGGCTAGGAAGCGCGGAAAAAGGGGTAAATCACAACAAGCTAGGCCTACTAGATCCGAAGCGAAAGGGCAAATTTAGCCTAAACGACTGGCTAGTGGGCACCTGTGCTAGACAGGCGCTACCTGCAAATATCCGTAAAATCGGCTAAATTTAACGCGGCGGCCCTGGCTTAGCTGGGTCGCCGTCAAATTTGACGCTTGAGCGGTAAATTTAAAGTAGCGTAAATTTGTCGCGGACGGCGTCAAATTTGCAGTAATTTTAAGGTAGATCACGCAAATTTGAGGCAATTTACCTATAAATATCTAAGCTCAAATTTAGCTCGTCGATAACGCTAAGCATCTGCCTGACGTATCTTTGTTCGCGGCGAGCCTCGGCGATGTCTAGTTTATCAAAAAGCCGCCCCTCGAAAAAATTTCTCCTGCTAAAGCAAAATAGATAAAATTTGTTATCCATAAAGGCCGCACTTGGCGATTTTAGCGTGTTTTTGTAGGCTTTTAGTATATTTAGCTTGCCCATAAATGAGGGGCGTGAGCAGATACCTCGCCTCTACCTTGTCGGTCGTAAAAAACTCTAGAAATTTTTCATTCAAATTGACGTCGTCGAGCAGCTCTTTGTCGCCCTAGAAAGGTGGTATTAAAATCCTTGCTCACGGCGACCGTTTTGCCGTGAAATTTCTTATTAAACTCGCAAACTAGCACGCTACCTTTAAAGTCCGAATACTTGTCAAGCGCGTATTTTAGCAGGACGAAGGCGGCGACGTATTTGTTGTTTACGCGCGGGTATTCTCGCTCATGGTTGATGCCTCGCACAAGCTCAAATTTGACGCCTTTATAGACGCCGCGTACGCTATCCTCGCTGTAAAAATGCGCTCGGTCTATAAATCCCGGCCGCATCAAATTCGCTCTGCAAAAATACCGCCATATGCGCTATATGTAAAGCTCTCGTCGATCTCACCGATGAGCGCGCGGACGAGACTTTCTTTGTAAAATTCGTTGTACTCATCCTGCGCTTTGCTCATGCTTTTTTTAGCTTTGCAGGCACCCAAAAATAGTAAGCCAAAAAAACAATATAAGCAAAACCAAAGCCGCCCCGCCGCCTAAATCAAAAAAATCTTAAGCGCCGCAAAAAAATAGAACAAAAAAATGCCGACGCAAAAGGCGATAAAAACCAGGCGTTCCAGCCACCGCGGTTCGGCACTCTTTTTGTTTGTTTTTAAGTTAATATAAATGCTTGCGAAAGGGTCATTTGCTCGCTTTTTGATTAAATTTTACGTAAATTTTGACCGAGCGCGGCTTAAAAATAAAATAAATCGGGCGAGTAAATTTGAGCGAGGATTTTTTTAAAATTTGAGAGATTTGGAGTCAATTGACTCGGCGCAATTCGAATGTGCCACCGTTTTTTTGAGCGTAAATTTGAGGTCAATTGACAGAGCCTTGACGCGACTCGTCAAATTTGCAGGCCACAAAGTTTGCTAAATCAAAGAGGCTCGCCGAAAGCTTATTACTCCGCTCAGGCCACACAGACAAAAAGCTCAAATTTAGAGATTTTCTATCACCCTTTTTGTTTCTAGTGCGATTTCTAGCTCCTCGTTAGTAGGCACGACGAGGTTTTTACCGCCGCGTCAGGGGCGCTTAGATCTCGTATACCGCCACTTGCGGCAGATTAGCTCGTGATCGATCTTTATGCCCATGTGTGTGAGATCGTTTGCCGATACTTTTCTCGCGGCTATACGGAGCGTTTTTCGCCGATGCCGCCGGTAAAAACGACCGCATCCACGCGACCCAAAAACCGCGTAATACGCGCCGATATTTTTTTAATACGGTAGCAAAAACATCTCAAATGCTAAATGCGCGCGCTCGTCGCCGCCTTGCATCTTGACGACCACTTCGCGCATGTCGTTTGAGCCGCAGATGCCCTAGCAGTCCGCTTTTTTTTGTTTAAAAACGCGTCTATGCCCTCGGCCGTTAGCTCGCCCTCAAATTTAAAAAGATATGTAAGCACCGCAGGATCCATATCGCCGCTTCTAGTGCCCATTATCAAGCCTTCTAGCGGGCTTAAGCCCATCGAAGTATCGATGCTTTTGCCTCCTTGCACGGCGCAGGCGGAGGCTCCGTTGCCTAGATGTAGCGAGATGGCGTTAAATTTTCTCGTACGGCACGCCCTAGATGTTCGGCGGCTTTTTTTGGTCACATAGTGGTGCGAAGTACCGTGAAAGCCGTATCTGCGGATATGTAGCCTCTACAAAGATCAAATGGCAGAGCGTAGCGGTAGGCGTACTCAGGGATAGTTTGATGAAACACGGTATCAAAAAAACGACGACGTGAGGTACCTTTTTGCCGCTTCCGTTTTTGTCCGTTTCTTGCATTGCATTTCTTATGCCCGCTAGGTGGCCCGGGTTGTGAAGGGGTGCTAGCACGGAGTTTTGCTCGATTTTGGCGATGACGTCAGGGGTAACTAGAGCCGAGTCGCTAAAGCTCTCGCCGCCGTGCACGATGCGGTGTCCGATACCGTCTAGTTCGCTAAAAATCATGCAGGATATCTGAGCTAACAAACAGCCGCCTCATCGCCTCAAGCCCCTCGTGGTGGTCTTTTTAGCGGTGCGCGCTCCTCGTAAATTTCTATCCGCACTAACGTCTTTTAGCTTGGCATAGGAGCTTGCTTCGCCGATCTTTTCGACCAGGCCGCTAGCGATGACGCGGTTATCCGCCATATCAAAAAAAGCTGAAAGTTTAACCGACGAGCTACCTGAGTTTAAAAACCAGTAAATTTCTCACTATTTTTTTCTCCTTCGTTTGCGGCTTGTATCGCGCTTATTAGGACCGTATTTACGACGTCTCCCACGCCGCATCCGCGACTTAGGTCGTTTACCGGTTTTTTTAGACCTTGCAAGATCGGTCCGACGGCGACGCAGTTTGCGCTTCGTTGCGCGATTTTATAGCCGATATTGCCCGCATTTAAACTGGAAATACAAAAAAACGTTCGCGCGACCTGCTACGTCGCTGTTTGGTAGCTTTTTACGCGCTACAGCCGGGTCTATGGCCGCGTCGTACTGCACGGGAGCTTCGATTTTTTTAGGGCGGGAGCTAGACCTCGCGCTATCTCGCCAGCACTCCTAACCAGATCGATATCAGCGCCGCTGCCGCTATCTCCGCTAGAGTAGCTTAGCATCGCCACCCTCGGCTCTAGTCCAAAAAGCGCGCGCCGTATCAGCCGAGGCTAGAGCGATTTGCGCTAGTTGCTTGGCATCTGGGTTTGGATTTATCGCGCAGTCGGCGTAGATCAGGATCTCTTCGTCAAAGCACATTATAAACGAGCTTGAAACTAGCGGGCTATTTGGGAGCGTTTTGATGATCTGAAGTGCTGGGCGGATGGTGTGCGCCGTAGTCGTGTTTGCGCCGCTCACCATGGCGTGGGCTAGCCCTTCTTGCACCATCATCGTGGCAAAGTACGTCCTATCTAGCACGAGCTTTCTAGCTTGCTCTAGGCTTACGCCCTTGCTTTTGCGGGCTTCAAAAAGCGCCGCGGTTAAGCGATCTGCGTACTCGTTTTTTTTCTAAAGTTTATAAACCTCGCGCCGCTTAAATTTACGCCAAGCTTTTTTTGCTTCAATTTGACCTTGTTTTCGTCGCCCAAAAGGATCAAATTTACCGCGCCGCTTTTTTTAGTAAAATTTCGCTCGCTCTTAGTATCCGCTCGTCTTCGCTTTCTGGCAAAACGACGGTTTTTTTATCCTTTGCGGCGAGTTTAAAGAGCGAATTTTCAAAGCGTAGAGGCGTGATTATATCTTGCTTTGCATTTAAAATTTCATCCAAATTTCCGCTTACGATTAGCTTTGAGTTTCGCGTAAAAAAAGCTCAAATTTTTCTCGGCAAAAAAACCGGAACGTTTAAATTTTCTAGCGATTTGTAAATTGGCTCTATTTCGCCGATATTTGCGATGCTTTGCGCTGGTTTAACGAGTACGAAATCAGCGCTCTCGGCTATGCGGTCAAATTCATTTATCGCGCTTTTAAAAAAACTCACGCTCGCTGCCGTTTTCAAAAGGCTTTTTGGGCATTTTTCGAGCCCGTAAAAAAATCATTGGTGGGGTCAAAAAAACGGCTACATTTTTTTAAATTTTGTTGATATAATTTCGTAAATTTCTTGAAAAATTCGCGCCAAGCGCAAGGATAGAATCGGCCATAATTTTTCCTTTTTGGAACTTGATTTGCTTATTTTATCGTAAAATTTTTCACTTTAAGGTAAAAACGTGAGAAAAAAATATTTACTTTTTGCGCCCTTGCAGCAGCGTTTTTGAGCGGGTGTTTACCCTAGCGCGGATCCTCGCATAGATATGAAGCCGCCGGTTTACGTCGAGCAGCTTCCCGCCAAACAGGTCAATAACCAGCCAAACGCGGGCAGCCTTTTTGGTCGCGGCGACAACCCGCTTTTTGCCGACCGCAAGGCGATGAATGTAAACGACATCGTAACCGTCGTCATCAGCGAGCGCGCCAACCAAAGCTCCAGCGGCAAGCACGACACGAGTAAAAAAACAGCACGATAAGTCTTGGCGGAGGGATATTTACCGCGGGTTCTGCGCCGCTATCGACGCTAGCTACTCAGCTAAACAAAGCCGGCGATATCGGCTTTAGCGCGGGCAATAAAAAAACGAATTTACGGGCGCGGGATCTAGCGTGCGCGCAGAGGCCTTTACGACTACGATCTCAGCTCGCATCATCAAGGTGCTAGAAAACGGCAACTACTTTATCGAAGGCTCGCGCGAACTGCTCATAAACGGCGAAAAAGCAGATCATGCAGCTTAGCGGCGTGATCCGCCCGTACGACATCTCAAACGCCAACGAGATCGACTCGCGCTACATCGCCGACGCTAAGATCTTATATAAAACCGAAGGGGACGTGGATAGGGCGACGAGGAAGCCGTGGGGGACGAAGCTTATGGAGGCGATCTGGCCTTTTTAAGCTTTTTATGCTTAGCTAGATGGCTTGTCTTTTTGAGCGCTTTTTGCGGATTTTGTTAGAAATTGACTTGATAGGGCTACATGCCTTATCTTCGTCAGATTTCAACTTCAAAACCCCAAAAAAATCATCTCAAAATACTTCGCCTTATCTTTTTCTATTCAAATTTGAAGTCAAATTTGCAAATTTAACTTAGAAATTTTTACTCACCGAGACCCGCACCTTAAAAAGTACTAAATTTGAATTTGCGACGCTTTGCGTCAGCAAAAGCTATGTCGCCACCCTTAACTTCGCTTCGCTCGTTACGAGACGGCAACAAGTTGCCCCTACGAAGAAAAAGCGTCGTAGGGGAGGGGATTAAAGGGGTGGGGAGCGACTTCGCAATTTAAGCCCCCATCCCTTTACATAAAGTAAAAAAACAACCTTAAACGGTTGTTTTTTTACTCAAGAAGCCAGAATCACAATGGCAAATTTAACCAAACCAATTTTAGCATTTTTGAAGGTACGGGTCTCGGCGCGTCAGATTTAATAGCCTATCCAGATTCTTCTACTTTCACTCACAGAAATTTACTCACATTTAAGCCCTTTCAAGGTACCTCCCAAATTCTAAGCCCGATTTTACGCGTTTTTTTAAACCTTAAAGCTGTATAATCGGGGTCAAATTATCAAAAAGGCGATACAGATGATAAAAGGCATTTCTGGCTCGCGCATGGTGATGGAAGCCTTGCGCGAGGAGGGCGTAGACACGGTTTTCGGTTACCCGGGCGGCGCGGCGCTAAACATCTACGACGAGACGTATAAGCAGAGTTATTTCAAGCACGTTTTGACGCGTCACGAGCAAGCCGCCGTGCACGCCGCAGACGGCTACGCGCGCGCTAGCGGCAAGGTCGGAGTGGCGTTTGTGACGAGCGGCCCCGGCTTTACAAACGCGGTCACGGGCCTAGCCACCGCATACTCGGATAGCATTCCGCTTATATTAATCAGCGGCCAAGTTCCGACCTCGCTTATCGGCACGGACGCCTTTCAGGAGATCGACGCCGTGGGTATCTCGCGCCCGTGCGTGAAGCACAACTACCTCGTGCGCAGTATCGAGGAGCTGCCGCGCATCCTGAAAGAGGCCTTTTATATCGCTCGCTCTGGACGTCCAGGCCCCGTTCACGTCGATATCCCAAAGGATATAACCGCAGCCGTGGGGGATTTTGATTACCCGACCGAGATAAAGATGCCGACATATAAGCCGACCCTACAAAGGCAACGCTAAGCAGATCAAAAAGGCGCTAGAAGTCATAGCCGAGGCAAAACGCCCGCTGCTCTATCTAGGGCGGCGGCGTCGTAGCGGCGAACGCTAGCGAGCTCGTGCGTAAACTTAGCGCAAAGACGGGCATCCCGGCGGTCGAAACGCTGATGGGGCTTGGCGTCCCTAGCGCACGAGGACAAAAAAATCTACTCTCGATGGTCGGCATGCACGGTAGCTACGCGGCAAATATGGCGATGAGCGAGACCGATCTCATCATCGCGCTTGGCGTGCGGTTTGACGACCGTGTGACGGGCAAGCTAAGCCGAATTTGCCAAAAACGCCAAAATCATCCACGTCGATATCGACCCTAGCTCGATCTCAAAGATCGTAAACGCGCACTTCCCGATCGTGGGCGATCTAAACTGCGTCCTAGAAGAGATGCTGGAAAAAAAGTCACGGTAAACGAGCAAAGAGTGATCGCGTGGCGCGAGATATTGGCCAGATACGACGCGCTAAATCCGCTGGATTACAAAGACAGCGACGAGATCATAAAACCGCAGTGGGTCGTGCGCGAAACGGCTAAAATTTTAAAAGAATCAGGCAAAGACGCCGTGATCGCCACCGACGTCGGCCAGCACCAGATGTGGGTCGCGCAGTTTTATCCGTTTGATAGGCCGCGCCAGCTGATAACTAGCGGAGGTCAGGGGAACTATGGGCTTTGGTTTGCCCGCAGCCATCGGAGCTAAAAAAACGCGATGCCGGAAAGCACAGTCGTAAATTTCACCGGCGACGGCTCAATCCTGATGAATATCCAAGAGCTGATGACTGCCACCGAGATAGACAAGCCCGTCATCAACATCATCTTAAATAACAATTTCCTAGGCATGGTGCGCCAGTGGCAGACCTTTTTCTACGGCGAGCGTTACTCCTCGACCGACCTTAGCTTGCAGCCTGATTTTGCAAAGATCGCAGAAGGCTTTGGCGGAGCGGGCTTCGTGTGCCGCACAAAAGACGAGTTTCGCTCCGCGCTAAAAGAGGCGATGGCCTGCGGCAAAACGGCCGTGCTAGACGTACGCGTGGATAGATTTGAGGATGTGCTGCCGATGGTTCCTGCGGGCGCGGCGATATACAACATGATCTTAAAAAAAGCAAGGAATAAAAAATGAGCATAAGAAGAGTGATTTCAGTCATTGTGCTAAACGAGCACGGCGTTTTATCGCGCATTTCCGGGCTTTTTGCGGGGCGCGGATACAACATCGACACGCTCACGGTAGCACCGATTCCGGGCACCGAACTTTCTCGTATCAGTATCGTCACTAGCGGCGACGAGCGTGTGCTCGAGCAGATCGTAAAAGCAGCTACACAAGCTAATACCGACCTACAAAGTCTTCGAAAGCGGCGAATTCGTAGAAAAAGAAATGGCGCTAGTTAAAAATCCCGCTTAGCGAAAAATTTCGGCGGATTAGACGCGATACTAAAGGCCTACAACGGAATCGTAGCCAACACCAACGAAAAACTATATCGTCGTCATGGTTAGCGACGACGCGAGCAGGATAGAAAATTTCCTCAAAGCTATCAGAAAATTGAACCCAACAGACGTCGTGCGTGGCGGCTCGGTGCTAATGGATCTATGATGAAACTAAGCGAAATGTATAAAATTTTAGGGACTGGAATTTAGCGGCGAGGAGCTAGAGATCACGGCTCAATCGCTCTCAAACGCAGGGCCCTAGCGAGCTAAGTTATTGTGACAGCGAGAAAAAAACGCCAGTTTATCGAGGGGCTCAAAGGCGGGCGCGATTTTGGTCGCGTCACATTTAAAAAGAGCTCGTCGGCGCGCAAAAGCATGGCGGTAGTGGTAGAAAACCCGCACCTTGCTTTTTGCTATTTTGAGCGAATATTTTTGCTAGAGAGCTTCTGGCTTCCGAGCCAAAAACCCGCTCAAACTTTCGCCAAGCGCAAAGATAATGCCAAACGTTTACGTGGGCTCTGGCGCCGTAATCGGCGATAGCACGCTCGTGATGGCTGGCGCCTACGTCGGCGATAACGTAAAAATCGGCGCAAACTGCGTCATCCACCCAAACGTCGTCATCTATAACGACACCGTTATCGGCAACGGCTGCCGCATCAACGCAAACGCCGTCATCGGTAGCGACGGCTTTGGCTACGCACACAAAAAAACGGGCGAACATGTCAGAAATTTACCATAACGGCAACGTCGTTTTAGAGGACTTTGTCGAGATCGGTGCATGCACGACGATAGACCGCGGCGTGTTTGAAAGCACGGTCGTAAAAGCACATGTAAAGATCGACAACCTCGTGCAAATCGGCCACAACTGCGAGATAGGCTATGGCTCGATACTAGTCTCGCAAGTGGGGCTAGCGGGCTCAACCAAGCTTGGACGCAACGTCGTGATGGGCGGACAAAGCGGCTCGGCAGGGCACTTGAGAGTCGGCGATTTTGCCCAGATAGCGGCGCGCGGCGGCGTGTCAAAAAGATATCGCCGGAGGTAAAAAAATACGCAGGCGCATATCCGATAATGGAGCTAGCCGATTTTTTTCAAACTACAAGCTAAGATCGCGAGATTTTTTTAAGAAAAAAACTAAAATTGATGGCTTTTTACGTCATAGCCGTCAAATTTAAAAGGCATCAATTTGAACGCAAAATCCATGGAAAAAGCAAAAGAAAAGAAATTTTAAAAAGCTATAAAAAGAAAAAAAGAGCTAGCCGAATTTAGGCAGAGTTTGCCTATGTCCGAGGATAAATTTATACAGCTTTTCGAGCTTTTTGGATGCCCAGCTTCACGCGCACGGCTGCGATCACAGCCTAAAACTCACCGAACAAATTCTCTCAAACTTTGGATGTAAAAGACGTTTTAAGCGTGCTTGCGTGGCTCGAAGAGCAGGGCGGATACTGCGACTGCGAAGTGATGATGAACATTGAGCAGAAATTTGAGTATTTAGACGAAAAATTAGTACAAGACGAAGTAAATTTGTCTATTTTGTTTTACAAGGCGCCAAAAAAACTCGGCAGTTTTTATCCCAAAATCGCATTTTAAAAATCGATCTGGATTTTCTTTGTCGTTCGGCTACTTTTTTTCTATCCTGATAATCGTGCTAGACCCTATGTAAAGTTTGCAAATTTCTGTGCTAACGCCTCCCACACGCGTAGCCGTCGCTTTCCGCCACGTTCAACGCATCGCGCCACTCGGATCTTTAAAAAAATCGGCTTATTTTTGCCAATTTATGATTGTTTACTTTGCAAAGTACTTTGCCGACGCAATGAGGCAAAAACCATATTATTGCTTTTGCCTATCCGTTATAAAACCATAGCGCTAAAAAAACTGACACATAGGCAAAAAAATACGCCTATGACGGCGCTTGTCAGCATTTACTTTTTAAATTTGCATCAAAGTATTTTGCTCAACTCCAGCTGAAAATTTCAATTTTCACGCTGACTTTGCTACTTGTAAATTTAAAATGACTAAGATTTAATTAAGAGAGTTTTGAGGAAAGCTAAATTTGAGTGACGTAAAAACTCAAATTTGACGCCGCAATTTACTCGCCGCGTCAAATTTGAGTCAAATTTATGCTATTTTTTTATAGCTTTTTACGAATTCGCCGATACGCTCGATACCTTTTTGATACTATCTAGATCGGTCGCAAAAAGAAAGCCCTAAAGTATCCGTCCATACCAAATCCCACGCCAGGCACCACGGCAACCTTCGCCTTTTCTAGCAGCTCTTTGCAAAATTTCATACTATCTGGCTCAACGGCAGAGCAGTTGATGAAAAAGATAAAACGCGCCGTCAGGCTTAAGCACGCTAAGTCCTGGTATAGCGTTTATCATCTCTACGCCTAGGTCGCGGCGCTTTTTAAACTCGCCCTTCATATACGCGATATCTTCGTCGGCTTTGCCCAGCAGAGCAGGGATGGCGCCAGCTTGCGTTAGGGAGTTTATGTTGCTCGTGCTTTGGCTTTGTAGCTTGTTTACGGCAGCATTTAGCTCCTTAAACGGGCTAGCCATGTAGCCAAATCTCCAGCCCGGCATCGCGCCGCATTTGCTTAGGCCGTTTATCGTAATCGTGCGGTTAAACATATCCTCGCTCACGGCCGCAGTAGCGACAAATTCGCCCTCGTAGTTTAGCTTTTCGTACATTTCGTCGCTAGCTACGATGATTTTCGTGCCTTTTAGCACTTCGCCCAGCGCCTCCAGCTCTTTGCGGCTATATATCGCGCCCGTCGGGTTGCAAGGGCTGTTTAGCGTTGAAAATTTTAGTTCTAGGAGTGATCGCCGCCTTTAGCTGTTCGGGCGTGATTTTAAAGCCTGTTTTTTCGCTAGTTTCGATAAAAACGGGCTTGCCGCCGCTAAATTTGACCATCTCCGGGTAGCTCACCCAGTACGGGCTTGGCACGATGACTTCGTCGCCCTCGTCGATTAACGCCTGAAATACGTTAAAAAGCGAGTGCTTTGCGCCGACGTTGGTTATTATTTGATTTGGCGCGTAGTTTAGGCCGTTGTCGCGCTTTAGTTTTGCGGCGACCGCCTCTCTAACCTCTGGCGTGCCGGCAACGGCGGTGTATTTGCCGCAGCCTTTATCTAGGGCGGCTTTTACTTCGTTTTTGATGATCTCGGGCGTGTCGAAGTCCGGTTCGCCCGCGCCAAAACTGATCACATCCTCGCCGCGGGCTTTCATCTCTTTTGCCTTGGTGCTGATTTCGATGGTTAGGCTCTCGCCTAGCACCTGAACTCTTTTTGATAGCATTTTTACTCCTTTTTTTATGAATTTCAATTTAAGATATAGTTTTTAGATAGCCGTTATCGTTTAAAAAAACAGATACATTTCGCCTAAAATCTGCTTTTCGCTGCGAGTCGGTTACAAGCTTTTGACTTTTCGATGCGCTCGCTTAGGGATGTCCTGGATCTCGTAGATGTCGTAGTCCAGATCCTCCATGATATCAAGGATAGACTGGCTCTCCAGCAGGTGTGAAACCCTTAAATCCCTCTGCGTCTATCTCGATAGTGGCTTCGGTCGGGTGGGTAAAGAGATTGTGTTTCATACCCAGCACTTCCTGATACGCTCCGACCAGGAAAAATCCTAAAAAGTACTCCTCTTTTTCCACGTCCACGTCGTGCAAAAATAGAGGATTTTCCTCGTCGTCAAAGCCTATCTCGCCGTCAGAATCGCACGTGATATCCCACAGCGACGCCGAGCGGGTAGGGCGCACGTCTAGGCGGTCAAGCGGCATAATAGGGAAAGTACTGCTTTAAGCCCCAAAAATCAGGCAACGACTGAAATAGCGAGAAGTTTACGAGATAGCGCTCCTGCGCCTCCTCTTGCAGCTTTAAAAAGCTCGGCGTTGTGCTGTTTGGTGCCTAGGATTTTAGCCGCTTTTTGATGATTAGATGGGTTAAACTTTCAGCGTTCGAGCGGTCTTGCAGATCGACGTATCCCAGATCAAACAGCGTCAGTATGCTCTCCATATGATCGATGCTGTCGTGCAGATACTCTATCGCATTTGACGGCTTTATCGTGCTTAGCAGGTCGTTTAGCTCGGTAATTAGCTGAGGATTTTTTTCTTTTTTTAGCACGAGCTTTTCCTCGGTGTAGTCCTGGCTAAAGAGCTCCAAAACGGGCGCAACCAGCACCGCGTGCGAAGCTGAGACGAAGCGCCCGCTCTCGATAAAGATATCGGGCTCCACCTCGTTTCGCTGCGTCGCCATCGTCTTTAGCAGATAGACCACGTCGTTGGCGTACTCGCTGAGAGTATAGTTTCGGCTTGAGTTTTCCTTAAACTGCGAGTACTCTATGGCTAGGCCGCCGCCTAAATTGATAGCTTTTAGGTTTTTAGCGCCCATTTTACGCAGCTCGGCGTAGATGTTTCCGGCCTCGATTAGAGCTTTTTTTAGCGGGTGGATTTCGGTGATTTGCGAACCGATGTGAAAGTGGATCATATTAAATCGATCGAGCAAATTTGCCTCTTTTAGCAAATTTACCGCTTCGATTAGCTCGGTTGCCGTTAGGCCAATTTGGGAGTTTATACCGCCGCTTTTAGCCCAGATACCAGATCCGCTGCTATGCAGCCTTATGCGCAGACCGATGTTTGGCTTTGGCGCGAAACGCTCTTTTGCGATGGCGATGATAGCCTCAAGCTCGTTTAGTCCCTCGATCGTTAGCGTGATGTTGTGTCCCATCTCGGCCGCGATAAAGCCGATGTTTATCATCTCTTTATCTTTAAAGCCGTTTACGGTGATTGGCGCGCCTTCGTTGTTATACGCCATCACTAGCAGCAGCTCGGCCTTTGAACCCGCTTCCAGACCGTATCCGTATTTTTTTGACCGTGACGGACTAGATTTTTTTACAAAGCCGGGATATTGGTTTACTTTTTAGCGGATAGACGGCGTTAAAGCTGCCCTTGTAGCCAATTCGTTTTTCGCGCTCTCAAAGCTTTTGTAAATCTGCGAAATCTGCTTGTGTATGAGGTGGGGAAGCGCAGCAGCAGCGGGCCTCGGTAGCCTTCGCTCCTGATGCTTTTTACGATGTCGATGATGGCTGGTTTTGAGCCGGTATTGACGCAATTTCTACCGTTTTCGACGATGAAGTTATTATTTCCCCACAAATTTAAACCGTAATCATACATTTAAAAATCCTTTTTAAGTTCCGCCTCTAGATCCGCCAAATCAAGCGTTTTTTTCGGCTTTTTTTACTTAGATCTTTTAGCCAATTTTGCCCGATTTTAGCTCATCTTCTCCGACGCAAAGGCAGATCCTAGCATTTGCGTTATCGGCGGCGTTTAGGTGCTTTTTGCAATTTTTTTAGGCTCGTAGCTCACGAGAACCGGGAGACTTTTTTTCTACGTTTATCGCTATTTTATAGACCGCGTCCACCCCTCCACGTCCATCGCGCCGATATATACGCCGCCTCTTGCGCTCTGGCTCTCGCGGCCGCCTAGGGATTTCCATTATGCGCTCGATACCCATCGCAAAGCCAACGCCGTAGCTAGCCTTGCCGCCCTAGGGTACTCGACCAGCCTGTCGTAGCGTCCGCCGCCCGCGACTGCGCTTTGTGCGCCGATCTCGTTTGAAACGAACTCAAACGCCGTTTTGCAGTAGTAATCAAGCCCGCGCACGAGCTTTGGATCTATCTCAAACTCCACGCCGTTGCCGCTTAAAATTTCTTGCAGCTTTTTAAACTCGCCCGCACATACGTCGTTTAGACTGCCGATTATCAGCGGCGCGTTTTCGTAGATTTTTTTGACAGCTTTCCACCTTGCAGTCTAGCACGCGGATAGGATTTGTTAGCTTTCTGCGCTTGCAGTCCTCGCAATTTGACCTTCGTGCGCGTCTGAAAGTTTAACCAACTTTTTCGCGGTATGCACCCATACTAGCGGCGTCTCCGAGCAGATTATAAGTAGCTTGGTTTTTGATACCCAGGCGCGAAAAATATTTCGTTTATCATCAAAATAACGCTCGCATCCTCATAAACGCTAGGTTCGCCGAAGCACTCGCAGCCAAACTGATGAAACTCGCGCAAACGTCCTTTTTGCGGGCGCTCGTAGCGAAACATCGAACCGTGATAAAAGTACCGTCTCACGCCGCCCGCGCGGTCAGTTTAGCCTCGATAAAGGCGCGCACGACGCCGGCCGTACCCTCGGGACGCAGGCAAACGTCGTTGCCGCCCTTATCCTCAAACTGATACATCTCCTTGCCCACGATGTCGCTACTCTCCCCGACGCTGCGGCGAAAAAAAGCGCCGTCTGCTCCAGATGCGGAGCTAGCACAAACTCGTATCCGTAGTTTTTCGCGACCTCTTCACAGATTTTTGATTATCCTCTCATAAAGTCCCGACTGGGGCGGCAAAACGTCCTTCATCCCCCTTAATGCGCTAATCATTTATAAACTCCTTTGTCAAATTCGTTATTTTTTTCTTCGTCCCAGGCGGCATCGATCGTGACGTAGCGAACGCCCTAGTTTTTTTGCAAAATTTCCTCCATCGCGTCCTGAACTCTTAGTAGATAACCAAATCCGCGAGCCTCTATGTCGTCCATCTGCGCGCGCGAGTTTAGGCGCGATCTTAGCGTGCTTTCGTCCGCTTTAAAAAAATACTATTTTTTTGCGGAAAACTTCCTTGTAGAGCAAACTTGTTTAAGCTTAAAAAGCTCCTCAAAGCTATAAATTTCCACCCGCCAGCGCGTAGGCCATACCGGAGACAAAGCCTCTGTCGCTTAAAATCATTTTATCTAAATTGGGTTTTTATTATTTTACCGAAATGCTCAGCTCTATCGGCCAAAAAAATAGCAAAATTTCAGCCCTTTTATCCAGGTCGTTTTCTTTTTAATAAAATCTCGCGTAAATTTTTCGCCAAGCTTCGTACCGCCCGGCTCTTTAGTCACGATTGCTTGCGGGTAAGCCGCCGCCAGCCGCGCTATCTGCGTACTTTTGCCCGCGCCGTCGATACCTTCAAATAAAAATATACAAATTTAGCCTTTCAAAGTTTCTAAAATTTCGCCCGGAACCAGCTTGCTAACGTCGCCGTTATGGCTAAGAACGGAGCGCACGATCGAGCTCGAGATAAAGGCGTTTTGCAGGCTCGGCATCAGATAAACGGTCTCTAGCTCATCCCAAAGCACAGCGTTTGCGTAGCCGATTTGCAGCTCGTACTCAAAGTCGCTGACCGCGCGAAGTCCGCGGATCACGACGTTTACGCCGCAGCTTTTGGCAAAATCAACGAGCAGGTTATCAAAGCCCACGACATCGACGTTTTTTAGATCCGCCGTTGAGATTTTTACCATTTCTACGCGTCTAGCCAAACTAAAATAGGGCTGCTTGCTCTCGCTTGCCGCAACTGCAACGATAACTTTATCGAGTAATTTCTAGCCGCCCGCCTGATAACGTCGACGTGTCCGTTTGTTACGGGATCAAAGGTGCCAGGATAGATACAAGCTTTCATTTTTTTCGCCTTTAAATTTTAAAGGATGATTTTTACTATTTTATGCCTAAAACAGGACTTTATCTTGCGACTGGCGCAGCTGTTTTTAGTCCCATCTTTTGTAAATTTGATGCTCTAACCCGAGCAGATCAAGCCACTTGCCGATGATGAAAGTATTTCCATATCCTCAAGGCTATTTTGACCGGAATAATAACCCAAAACCGGCGGCGCGATAACGGCGCCGAGCGCAGAAAAGCTGGCTGCGTGCTCGAGCGCTAGCGTAGAAAAACGGCATCTCTCTAACACCCAAAACCAGCCTTTTTTTCGCTCTTTTTAGCGCGACTGCGGCGGCGCGAGTTATCAGCGTATCGGCAAAGCCCGCGTGGATTTTAGCTAGGGGTGCTAATAGAGCAGGGCGCGACGATAGTAGCGTCTATGCCAAACGAGCCCGAGCTAGGGAGCTGCAGCGAGATCGGAGTCGTCGTAGATAACGGCACGACTTTGCAAATCTTGCCAATTTGATAAATTCGTCTTTTTGGGCGCTGTTTTTTTATCAAATTCACTTTTGTTTTGAAATTTACGGCTATTAAATTTGTCCAAAGATTTGGGCGTCTTGCCGCTCGTTTTTTTCTCGCTGCTATCAAACGTACCCATTCCCCGTCTGCGTCGTCAAGAGCGCAGTTATCCAAAGCGTCAAATTTCTAAAAACATTACTGCCCAAATATTGCGCATTATCAGCAACTTTACCGTTTTGGGCTTGCGATCTTTCGTCTCCGCCTACAAAGTCCAGCTCGCCTTGTGCGGAGCAGAAAATTACAAATTTTTGCGTCTTCGTGATCTTTTGTCAGATTGGCGCTATTTTTGGTTTGCGTTAAATTTTTCAAACCCGTTGCACCGTTTTTTTAAAAAAATATCCGTAAATTTAGCTCTTTTTTTCTAGCACGTTCATCGCGTTTTTTTGCTCACGCACAGGTGCAGCTCGCTTCTTTTTACTATCTCGCGGGCGAGCTTTTAGCCCTCAGATTTACGCCGCTTGCGCCGCTGATACCTAGAAAGAAAATTTTCATCTTATCATCGCTGTTTTTTTTGAGACGATTTGCGCGCTAAAGACCTTTTTATCGTTGTTTTTTTGACCTTGATGGTTTCGCCTAGATTGCCGTTTTCTAGCGCCGTGACCTCGACGATGATGCTGAGCGCCCCGTCGCTAAGCACCGCATTTACGCGCTCGCCTTTTTTTAATTAGCGGCAATGGCGTAAACTGCCGCAGTCGCAGCACTTCGCCGCTTTTTTTATGTTTTGCTTTGTCGCTAGCCTCGCATTTGGCGCCTCACTCATCATGTCGGGGCTAAACTCGCCAAGCTCGACCCAGTCTTTTTGCAAAGTCGTCTATACCTAGCATCTGTCGCGTTGCTAGCGGCTTAGTAGCCCGCAAAACCGGCATTTTTCGCGCTGATTTCGTATCTAAAAAAATACGCTTGGCTGCGAGCCGTTTGGCGTGACAAAACTAGCCCTGAAGCTGCCTTTTTGGATTGATTTTTATTTACGTAAATTTTTGTCAATTTGTATTCGTGGAAGTTTTTTTAGGAAGCTCGTTTTGAGACTCGATAAGCGGAAATGTGACGAATTGCAACCCCTTAAACTCGCTCGTAACCTCTTGTAAAAAGGCGCGCTGCACGAGAGCTAATGCATCGCAGTTTTTGACAAATATCGTCTCTCCGCCGCTTTTTGTCCTCAAGCTCTAGCCCGTGTTTTTTTTAAAAATTACTGCTAAATCTCTCGAATTTATTTTTTTGCGGCTTTGTTATCGCCTCAAATTTAAAAATCTCGTCGTTTTTACCCGCAAAACCCAAGTCCGCAAGCGTGATTTTTGCCGTTTGAAACGCAATACATCGGCCAAAGTGCTAAATCTGACGAAAAATAAAAAAATGGGAAAAAAATAGTAAGAAAAAAATGGAGCGGGAAACGAGATTCGAACTCGCGACCCCAACCTTGGCAAGGTTGTGCTCTACCCCTGAGCTATTCCCGCACCGTTTAAGAAGTCGCAATTTTAGCAAAAAAACGTTTTCATTTGTCAAGAAAAATTTCGTAATTTTCACGATTTCGCCCGCTTTTTAGCTCGCCGAGGCTTTCGTTTGTTACCAAAACGGCGTTACTTTTTGATAAGCGGAGTTATCATGCCAGATCCGATTTTATTATTATCCGTTACGCTAAATTTGCCTTCGCAAAAGCTGCCCAGCACGATATTTTTGGCGTCCAGATTTTATTTTTTTACGTCTTGATTTAAAAACGGCGTCGAGTTTTTTTCAAGCTGTGCGCCCTTTAAAAAAAGGAACTACTAGCAAAAAGCACATCAAAAAAACGCCGCCATCGGATTTCCGGGCAGGATAAAAACTATTTTTTTACCTTTTATAAAGGCCTTGCTAGGTCGCCCAGGGCGGATATTTACGCCGTCAAAAAAAGCTCGCTAAAGCCTCAAATTTAAAAGCGCCGTTTTCATAAAATCAGCCTCGCCCTTGCTTGCTCCGCCACTTGTTATGATTACGTCAAATTCAGCCGTCTCAAGCGCGCGCGTCGTGCTTTTTAGGTCGTCTTTTATGATGCCAGCATACGAGCTGGCAAAGCCGAAGCTTTGAAGCAGTGACGAGATGCCTGCGCCGTTTGCATTATAACGTGCTCCTCGCTCGCGTTTTGCCACGGCTCGACCACTTCGTCGCCGCTTGAAAATATACCGATCTTTAGCTCGCGCTCTACGCAGACGCAGTAAATGCCCTGGGCGGCTAGCATCATCACCCTTGCAGGCGTTAAAATTTCGCCTTTTTTTAGCAAAATTTCACCGGCTTTGACCTCTTCGCCTTTGTATCTTAGGGCGTTAAATTTTTTGACTTTACTTTGCGGCGAGAGCCTGCCGTCCTGCAAAACAGCATCCTCAAAAGGTACGACGGTGTCGGCATTTGTCGGCATTTTTGCGCCGGTCATTATCTTTACGCATTCGCCTTTTTTTAGTGAGATTTCGGCCTCATCGCCAGCTAGCACGGTCGCTGCGATACTCAAAGGCTCGTCAAAATCATCAAATTTGAGCGCGTATCCGTCCATCGCGGCATTGTCGAAAGAGGGCAAATTTTTAACCGCGACTGCATCCTGGGCTAAGACTTTACCCGTAGCGCGCTCAAGACTTATAAACTCGCCGCAGCCGTCAAATTTAGCTTTTTCTAGGATCAAACTTTGAGCAAGCTCTAGCGTCATTTTACTCCTCCAGCCTGCGTATTTTTTTGCGCCCAGAACCGCTAGTTTGCGCTCTAGCCCCTCGTAGCCTCTATCTAGGGTGGTAAATTCTGTGCACGCGGCTAGTTCCGTTTGCGGCAAGGGCCGCTAGCACTAGGGCCGAGCTTGCGCGCAGATCGGTAGCCATCACGTCTGCGGCGTTTATCTCGCCTCCGCCGTAGATCGTCGCGATGTGGCCGTTTAGGGCGGATGTCCGCACCCATGCGCGTGAGCTCGCTAACGTGCATAAATCGGTTCTCAAAAAGCCTCTCGTCGATCGTGCTGACGCCGTTTGCTACGAGCGAGAGCGCCATAAACTGCGCCTGCATATCAGTCGGAAAGCCCGGAAACTCCGTCGTAACGATCTCGACGGGATTTATGTTTTTTTAGCCGGCACTATCGTGATTTTATCGCCGTCCACGACGGTTTCAAAGCCCATTTGGTTAACTTTAGTAAGCACGGCTCGTAGATGCGCGGCGTTGGCGTTTGTGATAGTAACCTGCGAGTTCGTGATCGCCCCGGCGCAAAGATACGTGCCCGCCTCGATCCTATCGGGGATGACCGTTATCTCGCCCACATCCAGCAAGCGCCTATCTGTACCCTCGATCACTAGCTCGTCCGTGCCTATACCCTCGATCTTTGCTCCGCCAGCTGCCAAAACCTCGCAAAGCTGCACCACTTCGGGCTCTTTAGCGACGTTGATTAGATGCGTCGTACCGTGAGCGAGCGCGGCGGCCATTATGATGTTTTCGCTGCCCGTTACCGTGATCTTGTCAAACACGATCTGCGCGCCTTTTAGCCCGTCAGGCGCAGTGGCGACGACGTAGCCTTGTTTTATCTCGATATTTGCGCCCATTTTTTTCAAGCGCGCTTAGATGTAGATCGATCGGCCTTTGTCCGATCGCGCAGCCGCCTGGCAGGCTCACCTCGCAGTGGCCAAACCTCGCTAGCAGCGGGCCAAGAACCAGGATGGAGGCGCGCATTTTACGCACGATGTCGTAGTTGGCCTTTGTGGAGCTAACGTAGTTTGAGTTGATTTTTTTAGCGTGTGATCGTCCGCAAATTCGCACTTTGCGCCCAACTTTACCAGCAGAGTAGCCAATGTTTTTTTATATCCGCGACGTTTGGCATATTTTTTTAGCGTCACGTTGTTTTTTTATGATTAGAGCCGCGGCTATGAGGGGCAGGGGCGGCGTTTTTTTCGCACCGCTTATGGCAACCTCGCCACCTAGTTTTGCGTTTCCTTCGATTTCTAGATAATACATATTCTTAAATCCTTAAATAAAACCCAAAGTATAGTAAAATTTGAGCTTATAAATTTAAATTTATGCCGATATTTACCGATTTATTTATATAATCTTACTTTTTAGGCGGCCCGTTTCCGGAGCTCAAACTTTACCGCAAAACGTCGCCTTAGATAAAAAAATAGGATAACAAAAATGAAAGTTTACGATTTTTTTACCGCTTGCGTCGCTTGCGGCTTTGATTTTTTTAGCGGATGCGCGAACGATGCGCCCAAAGTTTACCCGATCGATCAAAGCGGACAGATCTTAAATGCGAGATTTTTAAACTCGCAGCAAGACGTGTTTAACGATCTGGGCGGTATCGCACTTTCAGATTTATGCAAGGTTTTTTTAGGCAAAAAAAGACGGCGGAGACTGCTCGGGCTTCGTCTCGCTCGTAAATAAAAAAACATAAATAACGTTTACTTTTCCGAGACAAATTTACTCACATTTTACGGCGAACAAGGATCAAAATCGCAAGCTATTTATAATTTTTTTACAAAAAGCGAATGTGATCTCGCAAACAAGCCCGAAGCTCGGAGATTTGGTGTTTTTTTAACAACACCACAAGTCAAACCAAAGGTAAAAAAATAAACAAACCATAACGCACCTTGGCATCATAGACCGCATAGAAGACGACGGAACTATAAGATTTATGCATAATACTAGAGGCAAAAAAACAAAAGCGGATTTATAAATCTATTTCAAAAAAATAGTCACAAAAATAGGCGGCAAAGAGGTGAACTCCTACATCGTAGCGTGCAAGGGCGGCGACACTAACTGCCTAACGTCAAACAGATTCGCCGGTTTTGGCAAGGTTAATTTTTAGCTAAATGTATGTCTCAAATTTCTATATGATAAAGCCTTTTTAAAAGGAGCCGTTTTTTTGAAAGCCACGATATCGCTCATCGCGCTAAATTGTCTAATATTTTTTTTGCCGTTTACTGCGGCATTTGCGGCACTAACGCGACACTTGGGCTAAATATGTTTTTTTATAGACGGGCTTTTCGTTTGGCAGCCCGCTACCTCGATGTTTATGCATGCAATTTGAGCCCATCTGCTGATGAATATGGCGGTTTTGTATCAGTTTGGCTCGCTTCTTGAGCGGTACTACGGCAGCGAAAAAAAATTTGCCGTTATTTACTGCATCGGAGGCATTTTGACCTCGCTGCTTAGTTTTGTTTATATTTATGTTATGTTTAAAACTAATGGAACTTTTTATAAATTTAGTCGGAGCTAGCGGCGCGATCAGCCTGTTGCTGGGCGTTTTAGCGTTTTTTTGGACGCCAGTAGCCGAAAAGGACTCATCATCGCGATCTTGCTAATGAGCTTTGCGCCCGTAGCTATGGGTGTAAACGTCGCCTGGTACGCGCATATCATCGGCTTTGCGCTAGGATATTTCGGAGTGAAAAATTTGGGTGATAAAATGAGATTTTTCGATCAAATTTGGGAAATTTTAGAGTGCGGCGACAAGGAGCTTAATGTGACAAATTTGAAGCGATTTTACGCTGAGTACAAGGCCGGTAAATTTAATGCACAGATAGAAGAGGGCGGTAAATTTGACGAGATAAAAACAGCTCGAGCGCCCAAGCTACGCGGCATTTTGCGAGGTTGTAGCGATGAGAGAAATCGGCGGCAAAAAAAGCAAGCTGACAAACAAAAGGCCTTCCTTCACTCGATCGCTCACATCGAATACAGCGCCGTAGATATCGCGCTAGATGCGGCGTATCGCTTCCGCGCGCTGCCAAAAGCCTACTATGACGACTGGCTAGAGGTCGCCGAGGATGAGATCAGGCACTTTAAAATGATCGAGGAGCACATGGGCCATTGGCGTGAAATACGGCGAATTTGCCGTGCACGACGGGCTTTTTATCGCTCTGCAAAACACCTCCGCGTCGCTGCTTGAGCGCATGGCCGTGCTACCTAGATATATGGAGGCAAACGGCCTTGACGCAAATGCATTTATACTAAAAAAACTAGAAACCGAGCGTGAAAAAGACGCAAACAAGGCGCAGCTTTGCGAAATTTTGCAAGTCATTTTAGATGAGGAAATCTCGCACGTCTCAAAGGGCGATCGTTGGTTTAAATTTGCTTTGCGAAAAAAAGAAGGCGTAAGCCCCTGAAATCTACGCACAAATCGTGCAAAAAAATCTATCCCAAAGCCTTTTTGCAGTCTCGCGAACTAAACGTGAGCGCGCGCCTAAAAATCAGGCTTTAGCGAGGCGGAAATCGAGCACATAAAAAAATATAGCGAAAGCCGGAAAGGCGGAATAAAATGAAAAAAATATACTTTATCAGGCACGCAAAAGCCGTAGATGAGGGCGAGGGTAACGACTTTGAGCGCGATCTAAGCGAGCGAGGCAAAAAGGATCTGGCGCTGATGTGCGAACGACTAAAAAAAGCACGAGGTGAAGGCGGACGCGATATTTTCAAGCCCCGCCAAACGCTGCGCCAAAACAGCTCAAAAAGCTAGCCGAAGCAGTCAAATTTAAGAAGAAAATCAAATTTAAAGAGGAGTTATACGGAGCGCAGACGCATGATCTTTTAACCTTCGTAAGAGAGTTTGACGACAAATTTCAAAGCGTATTTGTCATAGCTCACAACGACGCTATAACTGAAATGTGCGAGCTTTTTGAGCGATGCTGCGATCGGAAATATCCCTACATGCGGCATCTTTTTGCGTCGAATTTGACGACAGCTTCAAAGATTTAAAAGAACACGGCGCAAAGGCTCTGTTTTTTGACTATCCTAAAAAGCATAAAAAGTAGGGCTAATTAAAAGCTCTATTTTATTCCTGCATTTTTCATCGACTTAATTACTCCAAAAAAATTATCTCAAAAAAACATACGATAACGAGCAAAAATATTTTTGCAAAAATAAGTATAAAAAAATTATCCACTAAATTTAGCATGAAATGTGATGGATAAATTGTTTTTAACTCAAAAGGTAAAATGCTTATAAAGACCGTATTTTCGGTATTTGTTAAAGATACTGAGGCAATACAAAAGAGATATAAATATTTATTTGAAAAATTATAGTTTTCAATACAAAAATAGAAAAAAATAGTCTGCATTTTACTTTTTTTGACCCATTATTATAAGCATTAAAAATATGTATCATAAAAAAATTGAGTAGTTTTTTTGTATTTTTTTATCCAAGATAAGGATTAAATGATTGTTTTTTTAGTAAGTCGCAATTTAAAAGACAAAGTAATAATTTACCCAAGATCTAACGATTTAAATTTTTATCTCTAAAAGTTTTTTTGCTTATATAATTTATATGCAAAACTACTTAAAACAAGAAAAATATAATCAAAAAAAGAAAAGCATGTTTTTCGGGCAACATTTCAGAGGACGCTTTTGCACGGCTTTTTTTACTGCCAAAGGTGCTATTTTCCAAGTTTCTAAAAAGCTGATTCATAAATATCGATTTCCATATAGCTATTCGGATAGCGCTTAGCCATAGCGTAGTTTTGCATTGAATTCAAATTTTTTTCCATCCTGCAAGCCTTTTTATTGAGTTGCATTTGTATGTTTTTTCTTACCGTTTTCCCATTCGCTTGCGAGTTTTGCGGAGCAGCTTCGAGACGTCGTAGCCGATGAGCTGCGCCGTTTTTTGCTCTAAATGCCACTCGCCCGTATTTTGCTTAAACAAATACTCGGGCGACAAAACTTCGACAGATACGGCCTTGCGCGACAAGTGCCGTTCTAAAAAAAGCCGAAACTTTAAAAAAATGCGCAGGCAAACAAAAGACCATGGCGTGGATATGCGGCATACCGCCGCGGTGAGGCCTCGAATACGTATGAAACAAAGATCGGATATCGTTTTAGCTTTTTCTCGATAAGCGTTTTTAGATATTGCCTTAAGGCTTCGGCGGAGGGCATACGGCCACAAGTACCACGCCTTCTTATCCCCGAATTATCGAGCGTGACTGCAATTCCTAAAGCGGTAAAGCCGATTTTTTCGAGGACTTTAGATACGTCGATCGTCCTTAATCTGACTTCTCGACCGATACTAGAGCGAGCGAGAAGATCATCGCTGATTATTTCGCCGTCATCGAGCGATAAAAATTTTTCTATTTTCTAGCATACTGACCTGACCGCCAAAAAAATAGGATATTTTTTTAGCAAAAACTTCCTGAGATATTTTATGTGCTGATAAGGTTATATTGGCTAATATTTCAGAGGTCAAAAGGTGAATGCTGTAAAAAGTTTCAACTAATTCGGCCCCGCTTCTTTTTTTACTCATAACGCCAACCCCAAAGATTTTAAGTAGCTGAACCACCACGTTATAACTTTTTCGAGTCATAGCGATATTCGTTGATTTATTGTAAACCCCTGCTACGCCGTGGATAGCGTGAAAAAAAGCGTGCGTTCAACCTCGTAAGGTATAAGCCCGTTTTGAGGCATATTTTCATGGCAAAATGTAGAGGCTATCTTCCTGAAGCTATGAAATACAAGGCAAACATTATCCCCTAACTTTTCAGAACAATAGTCGCCTAGCACATTTGAGAGAGTCCTGTCGCTTAAAGGCTTGCCTTTTGTATTTCCAAAAAAATAATTGACTTCCTTTAAGTTTAAAACTCAATAGCCATTCGCCAACCTCCCGCGGAAGTCCTAGATATTCATCGCCATTTGTTTTGGTTTTGTTTTCATCTTTTGGAAAAATGTAAGTAAAATTCGCCGTTTTCATCAATTTTTAGATGATTTGTGAACATCTTTCGGACGTTTCCGGCACGAAGCCCTGTAGCCAAGCCCATTATTAGAGCTTTTTTTATAGAGGATATAGGGACTGCGATAATTTAAAAACATACGATATAAACTCTCAAGATCGGCTTGATCGCTAATCCAAGCATAACCTTCGCTGGGCGGGCAATCGTAGCTTTCTTTTAAGAGAATGCCGTCAAAAAAATATCTTTTTTTAAAATGCCTCGCTTTCTAGCAAAAACCCCAAAGCTGATGAATAAACTCGCAATAATCGTCAAGACTAGCGTAGAGTTTTTTTCGCGAGACTTTCATCGGCGATATCTTACAAATGTTTTCTTTCAATTTTTTTAAAAATATCCCTATCGGCAAGCACTCCAAGCCTTTTTGCCAAAAAAATAGTTTTCTTTTTCTTGACGGTTGTTGCAGCAAGCGAGGGGCGAAAGGTTAGATATAACTCGAATACGCTTCGTAAAGTATTTTTTTGGAAGTTTTAGCAGCACTAGGAACGGCTAGCAAAAACTCATCAAGAGCTTTTAGCGCTTCTTTGTAGGTCATATCACCAAAACTCCCCTGAAAAATTTTACTAATTTTCCATTTTTTTGAATAATAGAAATCTTTTCGGTATTTTTACATGCGTAGTGTTTTTTTCTTGTGAAGCTTTTTTTAATTTTTTTAGACACAAGCCCGTATCGGTAAGCATTTGGCGACTTTCTTTTTTTATCACTTGGGAGCTTGTAATCACGAATAGCGTCATCAGGCGCAACTTTAAAGTTTAGTTGTTGAGTGAGTTTCATTTTCGACCCCGCTTTTTAATTTAATTATAAAAAAACTTTGAGGCCCTACTTGCCGGGATTTGCTTTAAAAAAACTTCCCAAAAAAACGCTTGGGAAGTAAAGTTGGGAAGTTTTAGGGCGTTAAATTGATAAATTTCGCGTTTAAAGGTTTTCGTTAGTTAAATAAAAGCATGAATTTTGGGGATTTTTTTATCGGTTTTGTAAGTATCGTGGTGCGCTCGAAGGAATTCATATTGTTAAGATAGCACCATTTAATACAGCATATTTTATATCTTAAGATTTTAAAAATATCCGTAAAAAAATATCCGTTTGTTTTTTTATTATGTATTTTTTTATAAAATTTAGGGACAATCTATGCTACCTTTTTTTAAGCAAAAAAAGGACGCTATATGAACCTATCTCCTGAGCTATATCTAAAATTTGCTAAAGACGTCGAACCTGAAATTTTTGAAAACAAGACGCCTAAATTTCACCTCGAAATTATCCGCTTTATCGACGGCGACGGACAATACAAGGCCGTGGCAGTTTTTCGCGGCGCCGGCAAGACCACCCTACTAAATAAAATTTATGTATTAAGCCGCCTATATTTCGCCGCCGAGCCTTTTATTATGATCGTTTCGGCCAATGAGGACAAGGCTACGGCCTTTTTAGAAGCTATCAAAGGCAGCATCGATAAAGCAGCCGCTAAAGGTTACGCCATAGCCCGCGGCAAGGCTTGGAATAAAGGGTTTATCGAGGTTATTATTAATCAAGGCATGAAGGATGAATATGGCAAAAGTATAGAAAAAAAATGCTACGTCGTCTCTCTCTCGGCCGGGCAAGATCCTCGCGGTATGAATATCGACAACATGCGCCCTACATTGCTGATCATCGACGATCTAGAGAGCAAAGTCGGCAGATACCCTATCGACTCGAACGCAAACCGCCAAAAGCTGCGCAGCTGGTTTTATGCCGACTTGCTCCCTACTCTGCACCCTACGCGCGGCAAGGCCGTGATACTAGGCACGATACTACACGAGGACAGCATCCTGAACAACATCGTAAACAACACCGAGGAAATGGACGCCAAACAAGACTGGATCTACATAAAAATTCCGATCATCAGAAACGGCACAAGCTCATGGCCGTCTCGCTTCCCGATGGAAAAAATCAAAAAGATACAAAGTACCCTAGTCTCAAAAGGGCTGGCAAATGAATTTTATCAAGAGTATATGTGTGCCGCGATCGACCCGCAAAAGGCCATATTCAAGCGCGAATATTTCAGGTATTTTAAGGGCGTGGAATACAGAGCAAATGAACCGTTTACCACCGTTACGGTAACCGACGGGGTAAATAAGCAAGAGCTAAAAATCAGACGAGCAAACAAAATTGAGCTGGAGGGTGGAGAGAAAATTTGGCTAAAAGAGTGCCAATGTATACCGTGGCCGACATATCAAGCGGCAAAGGTAGGGATCAGACTGCCTACGTAACCTTTGCAATAGATAGGCAAAATAGGCTTTTTATCATCGATATCACTAGCGGATACTTTACGCCGTTTGAGCGAAGCTTGCGGATTATCGAAATTTATCTCACATTTGACCCGGCGCGTATCGGAATAGAAAAGGCCGGCATGCAAAACGACTTTTTCTACACGATCGACACTATTCAAAAATTAACGGGCGTAAATTTACCGATAGACCCGCTCAGCCACGGCGGCAACTCCAAAAACAAACGTATCTCAAATTTGGAGCCCTACTACCGCACTAGGCAAATTTATCATAATGCAAATTTAAACGCTACCGACGAGCTAGAGGCGCAGCTGCTTGGATTTGACCCGGAGACGGAGAGCAAGAGCGACGATATTATGGACGCGGCTGCATATATTTTACAGTACATTGCGGGGCGATTTTTTGACGAGAGCTATGATGAAATTTACGATGATTACGTGGAAGATGAGAACTGGGTGTAAGGCCAAACCGAGCACGGCGGGGAGCGGCGGCCGCAAGCCCCAACGCTGGCGCGCCTGAGGGGACAGCTCACAAAAAGACAAAGTTTTTTTATATGAACATCGGCCAAATTAGATAAAAAGTGCTATTTTTAGAACTTTTCAAGCGGAATTATAAGTAAATTTTATAAAGAAAAAGTTTGAAATTTTTGAAATTTTAAGGGTGACGGTAGTATTGTAGTGCACAGGGCGAGTGGGTTCATAGCCCCCCCCTATAACATCTAAATTTACCCACTCGCTCCGATCGACTGCCGCCAGCCTGCCAGCCACGGCGCCGCAAAGCTTAAAAAATAAAACTAATCAGCCCGAGCAAAAGCCGCCCTAACCTTAAGCCAAATCGCCGTTTTTTTCGCCCAAATGTAGCTAATTTTGCCCACCCTAACCTTAAGCCGCTTTTTCTTTACCGCGCACAAATGCCCTATTTTAGGCACTCTTTAAAAAGTAGTATTGAAAAGTATTCTTTTCGTTACTAAATTTTCAAACCGCTTTTTGCTGATTTTCAGCTCGCAAAGCTTAAGCCGTTTCCGGGTAAAAGCCGACCGAGCAAGCCGCCATGTCCGCCTATTTTTTCGCAAACCGCCGCAAAAACATCAAAAAAACGGGCTGGGTTTTTGCTGCAAAAAAACCCGCACGCTCGCCCCGCCCCGAGGGATTATCTCATTATTTGCCCCGGCTGTTTTGTGCGTTCGCGTTTGCGTTTGCGCCGTAAGAGAAAATGCCAAGCCGCGCCGCGCCCCGATTCCGCGTCCGCATCGCTTGCCGCTTGTGTTGTTCTAAACTCGCGCGATCGCCACCGCCCAGGCCATTTAATACCCCGCATGCACGACCGAGCTTAAGCAAATTTTGGCTAAAATCGCGCAAATTGCATAAAGGGCCGTAGATGAACCAAGATGAACTAGGGGCGATATTTTCTAAAGACAGACTAGCCGGATACTCAAGCGCTGACGAGCACAGGACAGATTTTTTGCTTATCCGCGAGCTAGCGCCAAAGCTGGGCATCATCGAGATCGCGACTAGAAACAGGGTCGCGCAGATTTTGGACATCAACGATGGCGCGTTTATCTCTCATCAGACCTTCGGTTACTGGGCGCAGCTCATAAACCGCCGCAGCATTCATAACTTGATTTTAGATCTTAGAGGCGTAGATTTTCGCAAATACTCAAAGACAAATAGAAAAACCAAGCTAAGAAATTTTTACAAAGTTAGGATATGCCTCGATCTTTTGGTTTCGATTAGAAATCGCGCTTTTCACTTTGAAAATTTATATAAAACCAACGACGGCAAGCCTCGCGTGAGCACGTTAAGAAACGGGGAAGTGACAGGGCATAATGCCGCAAAATTTGAGTATCTTTTTTTGGACGATATTATGGGATGTTTTCATAAGGATTTAATAGGATATTTAAACGAGAACGGCGAGAAAGAGAAGCTCTCGCCTTTAACTTCGGGCTCATTATAGCTCAAATTTCTAAAAAAAGTAAAGAAAAATCGATCACTCCCCAAACTTAAACTTAAATTTTTCCAAAGCCGTCAGCGCCCTTACTTTGCTTTAGCAGCTCGATGTCTAACTTCACGCCGTCTGCGGCTGCGGCATCTTTTATGCGCTTAAATTTAGCCTCCGCCCTAGCCTTAGCCTCGCGCAGATCCGCGACGCTGAGCTTTGCGATCTTTTCGTTATGGGCTTTGGCCTTTGCCACTTTCTCGGCGTCTTTAGAGTCGGGCACTTTTACCGGCACTAGCTGCTCGTACTCCTTGCGAGCCCTTTTTAGCTCCTTGCCGTACTCTTTTTTCTTGTCGAAACGCCTCACGCCCACGCCCCTTGCCATTATGCCGCCGTATCCTAGATCGTCTTTGTTGTAGTCTTTAGGCGCGACGTCTAGCCCCGTGACATCAGCCGTTGCCTGCGCGCCCAGCTGCTGTCCGTAGCGGCCTAGCGGAGAGATCGGCGGGAAGTAGCTTTTGGTTAGCTCTAGCACTCTTTTGGTTAGTTTCTCGGCGGCCGAGTCCTCTTCGCCCTCTATCTTATATCCTAGCGTGCTCTTGCCGCTTGCTATGTTTATGGCGCCGCCTACGAAGCCTCCGTTAAACTCTAGCTTGTCAAATCCGTCAAACCTAAAGCCCGGCACCAAGCGCCCGGAGTTAAAATACCAGTCCGTGCCGCCTACTCTCATCCAACTTTTTACGCCCACCAGGTTTGGCAGTGCGCCGCTCTCGGCCCACTCAGGCTTTGCTAGGTTGTCTTGCTCGTTGTCCGCGCCCAGCCATGCGCTGCCTCCGCCGTAGGCTAGCACGGCTTGCATCATCAAAAATCTATCCGGACGCTTTAGCGCAGCCTTTACGACCATCGGGGTAGATTTTACGGCATAGTGGAGAAACGGCTGTACTCCGCTTTTATCCAGCAGTTTTAGCGTGCCGTTAAAGTGCGTTGAGTAGTCCACGTAACTATACTGTGCGTCTTTCATCGCCGCCTTTAGCTCGTCTGGGCTAAATTTGCTAAAGTCGTTTACGTCAAAGCCCTTATCTTTTGCAATCATTTCGAGATTTTTCTTAAACCTCGCGATCTTAAATACCTTATCCTCCATCGAATATAAATATCTGGCCTTGTCGCCCAGATAGCTACCCTCGGCCATATACGCGTTTTTTAGCGTTTTGGTTAGGATATTGCCGCCGGCGTCGCTTTGTAGCGGGCGCACCAGCCCTTCAAGGTCGCTTAGGTGGCTATCAAGACCCAGCGAGTTTGCGAGATCCTCCCATTTTTTAAACTGCCGGCTCCCGCTTACCCATGCGGCCGTAGTCTTTACCGCTTCGTTAAAGTCCCCGTGCAAAAACGCAAGCGCCATATTTGAGCCGAAGTTATAAAGATGCGTAAAGGGATTTTTCACCGTCACATTTACTTTAATGTGATCGATTAGCTTGTAGTATGAGCCGTTAAATTTCGCCATCTCGCGCCCTAGCATCTCAGCCTCCGCTAGAGCGTTTGCGACGTCCTCCGGGACATATTTGCCGGCCAGCGCTCCGTATTTTTTTATACCGCCGCCCGCGCTTTCGTCGCTTATCCTCGTCCAGTTTAGCCCTCGGCTCCCTCAGGCGGCGTGTCTTTGGCAAATTTATCCGCGAAAAAGCTTTAATGTTTGAGCTTTAAGCAGCTGCTTTTTTTGCTCTAGGATCGTATTTGTGACCGCAAAGGCCGCATCATCCTCTATCTCGCGCAGTTGCTTTTGTTCCCAGCTCATCTGCTTTCTAGCAAAAAACTTGCTCTGCCTTAGCGCCTTTGCGATGCGGCTATTTTCTTTGGCTTCGTCTAGGTGTTTTTTGTAGTAGTGTTTTACGTAGTCTTTGATGACGTTTTTTGACTCTAGCGCTCCGGCGTCCACCAGAGCCTGCGCTCCGTCATCGATAGTCTTGCGCACTTTTTCGTATAGCGGCCTTACGTGCTCAGGCAGCTCGCTAGGATCCATCTCGCCGTCAAGCGCCTTAAACATCGCCTTTCTGTTGTCTAGGCTTAGCTTGCCAAGGTACTCCTTAAACTGCCCGGCTTGCGTATATATCGCCGCAGTGGTTCTGTGATATTCGCCCAGCAGCTCGTCGATCTCCTTGGCGTGACCCCTGACGTCTAGCAGCTTACCTGCAAACGGGATATTTTCGTCAGCCCACTTTGCGGCCTCGTCTAGCTTTTCGCCCGCCTTTTCAAAGGCGCTATCGACTTTCAGCGCCCAGCGATCGAGCAGCTTCCCTGATCTTTCTTGAATCTGTTTTTAGTGGACATTTTTCATTACTCATTTTTTTACTCCGCAGACGAGCAAAGCCCGTCTTTGCGGGCAAGGCTTGGCGCCCTGCACCCGCACTAAAGCCCTACCTTACGGCGGGGACCCTTTTACTTTGCAGACGAGCAAAGCCCGTCTTTGCGGGCAAGGCTTGGCGCCCTGCACCCGCACTAAAGCCCTACCTTACGGCGGGGACCCTTTTACTTTGCAGACGAGCAAAGCCCGTCTTTGCGGGCAAGGCTTGGCGCCCTGCACCCGCACTAAAGCCCTACCTTACGGCGGGGACCCTTTTACTTTGCAGACGAGCTTAGCACAAGCTTAGCCCGTCTTTTATATTTCCGTTTTCGTCTAAATTTTTAGCCTTAAACTCTTCAAATTTAGCCGCGGCAGCCTTATCTCCGCCCTGCGCCGCCTTTTTTAGCTTGTTTAGCTCGGCGGTCTTTAGTATCGCCTCTTTTTTGATGGGATCTAGCTCATTGCGATACGCCGCCTTTACCTCAAAGCTCATATTTTTTAGCCTTGATTTGTCGCCGACGTCTGCTAGCTCCTCTAGCGCGCTTTGCTTTGCGGGGATGTTATCTATATCCTTTTTGCTATACCCGTCCACTCTGAGACTCCCATCCTCTGCGATATCGACGAAAAATCTCTTTTTGTCCCCGTCTTTGCCGATCTTGTCAAAGTAAATTTTACTTTCATTGATTACTTTAAAGTCCGCATTTTTGATATCGTTTTTTAGGACGGCTAGCTGTTTATCGCTTAGATTTACGCTTTTGCCGAGCTGCTGGGTCGTAAGACTCCGCGGACGAGCTAAGTCCCCGCTTGCGGGGTGCCCCTTTGTCTCCGCAATAAAGTCGTCTATGGTTTTGAGTAGGCTATTTTTAAAATTTGAGTCGTTAAAGCTCTCTTTTCTCATCGCCGCTATACTCTCATCTAGCTCTTTTTTTCGACGTTTGGATGCTCGCGCTTTATCTCCTCCATCTTGCGGTAATGATGGACTTTTTCTTCGTTTTGCTGTATAATACCCTTACCGTCCGAAGAGTGTTCTATGGGCTTTAGGCCGCCAGAGCTTCGGACGTATCTTACTTTGCCTTCTCTCGTTATCAACTCGAATTTTCTATTTTTCATCGGATAGTTAGAAATTACATCCAGTCCGCCGTCTCTTTCCTTGATCACGGAAGCGAATTTAACGACGCCGTCTTTATCTCTAAAAGGCTTAAAGAAAAACGTAGTATCTTCAAAATCCACGACAAAAACGGGTCTTTCAAGAGTCGGTTTTATTAGCCCTAGGTATTTTTTGCGACCTTTTCTTTCTAGTTTTTGAAATTGAGAGGAGCTTATATCTACCTCCCCTATCGGCGTGTCTACCTTGCCGTTTGAAAACTCGGCTTTAAAATTCTCTAGACTATACTCTTTTTCTATAAAGGGCTCGGCTTCTTTTCCTACGGCGGCTTCATTGATACTTCCGTCTTTTAAAATGTACTTTTTCTCAAGTTCTTTACTTAAATTTAAGTCGCCGCGGCCTATATTCACCCGCTCGCCTCTAGGAGCGTCAAGAGTATGAAGAGGATGTTTTTGATACTCGGCATTTTCTTTTAAATAAAGCTCATAGCCCTTTTTATAGTCATCCCCCGTGAACCCTAGCCTATCTTTGATTTTTTCATAGAGCTCGCCAAGCCTAGCTTCTTCTTGCGCGCTAAGGCCATCGCCCTTATCGTTAAGATAATCGTCAAATTTCTTTGATAGCTCATGATACTCCATATACTCTTTATCGCCTGCCATCCTTTGCAGTTGAGCTTCTTCTTTATACGGGAAAAACTCCATAGAAGTAGAGTTCTTAAAGCCGTCATAGCTTACGTCGTTCATTCTTTTTTGTACGTTTCTAGCTTCTACTTCCCCGCCTGCGAGCCAATATTTACCGTTTTTAGAGCTAGCCCCGGGGCTAAATCCTTCGATTTCTTGGATAGCGTGCTGTATTTCGTGGTATAGAGTGCTCTTAAAATCCGTCGTTTTTTCGTTTATTATGAACGTTTTTTGAGAGGGGATAAACCCGCCGTCTGCACTACCTAACGCTTTTAGCGCCGCCGGGTTATATTCGCCGGCTACCTCCACCTTGTATAGCTGTAACTCAGGATAGGCCTCGTAAAGCTTTTCGTCGTTTAAAACATTATATAAAACGGTGTTTCTCGGAGGATTCGGTTTTAATTCTCCGCCTCTTGGATTTATTTCAAATTTCCACTTGTCGTCAATTTCATCCTTAAACCACCCCGTCTTTTGCCAAATTTCTACTTCGTCAGCACCCTTTTCTAGCATTGCTTTAGCCTGATCTAGTTTGCCGACGTTTGCGGTGATGGCCTTTTCTCCGGCAAAAGAATTTAAGCTTACGTCTTTGCCGTTTGAGTAGAGCTTGCCTAAGAGCCTTGGATTGCCGTTTGCCATCTGCGGCATCTTCTCGGCCGCGCCTAGGATTTGATTATAAAGCTTCGGAGTCATTTTTCTTAGGCCCGTAGCTACGGCTTTGCCACCTACGAGTCCGGCTAAAAATCCCGCGGCAAATCGCTCGGGGCTAAAATTTCCGTCCTCATCTACGGAGTTTAGAGTTCCCGCTACCAGGCCGCTGCCTAGATGAGCGTTTGAGTTTACCGCTACTCCGCCGCCGATGCTAGCGCCGCTTGCTTGCTTTTCCACCACTTGCTTTGTTGCAGCTGCGGCATCAGCCTCGCCATCTGCTTTAGCGGCCCATTGTTGCTCCACTTGCTCATCGCCCTCGGTTGTCCGCTTTGTCTGGCTAGCATTTGTAGTATCCCGTCGGCCTTGGCGTAGTATTTGCTCATCGCCTGCTTGTCGTCCGCCTGCTCGGCTTGCATTATCGCCGATACTAGAAACGCTATCTCGTAGTCCGTTAGCTTCTTTTTCATTGACTAAATTTCCTTTTTGGGATATAATGGTTTCATCTTGGTAGCCCAAGCCTCTGTTTTTCGAGTTTGCTACCTGGCCGGGCGAAAGTTTGGATAATACCGGCATTTTCCGATTTTTTTCCTTACTTACCCTGTCTAGCCTTTTTTTAAATCCTTGTCTTTTACTCTCGTCGCATGTTTTTGCTTCGCCGCTTTGTTTATCTATGGCAAGCTTGCCGATTTTATTGTTTTTTTAAGTCTTTTTACTATCAAGGCATAGTCTAGCCTGTTGTTTGTAAAAAAATGCGTAGGATCGTTCTTTATCTCGCGTATTAGCCTAAATACGTCGGACGGTTTATCAAAAATCTCGCCGTGCTTTCCTGCGAGATATTCTAAATCCGCGCTTATTTCATCGGTAGTTATCTTTGATAAATCTCTTACATTGGGAGCCAAGCTCATTTTTACGTTATAGTCGGTCTTTGCCGCCGTGCCGTCCCTCATCGTCCAGCCTTCGCCTTCCGCCTCGTTTTTGGCCTTGATTTCGCTTGCTACTTGCGCGCGGACGTTGTTTTCATAAACTTCGGCCGCTTTGTTGTTTGCCCAGTCTTTGGCGATGTTTATATCTTTTTTTGCGTAGGCTTGCGTAAAAACCTGCGCGCTCTCGTCCGAAAAACCTCTTTGCTTTAGCCTTGCGGCGTAAATTTCTGGAGTATAGGCCTGCGCCGCGATATCTTTTTCAATCGCGTAAAATATCCCTTGCCCCGCAAGCCTAGGATCTACGTCCGCCCCGTCGTTATAAGCTCTAGTGTAGTTTATTTCATCGGCGCTGGGTTTCAAATTTAGCGTTGATTAACTCTCTCGTCGCGCTTGCGGACATACCTTGTTTTTGATATTCGTTGATAGCTCTTTGAGTGTCTGCGTATCTTACGGCCGATTGTTCGCGGGCACCCTCTAGGCTTTGTTTTGCCGCTTCTATTTGCTCGCCGTATGCTTTAGCATAGTCTCTTTGATTTTCGAAGTTTTTAAATTTGACTATGTCTGCGTAAGTATCTGCGTCCACAAAGTCGCTTTTTTCTTTGCCTTGAGCCACCTCTTTTACGACCTTTGCCGCCGTGGCTTCGTCCAGCCCCGCTTCGCCGGTCGCAAACTCTCGCGCGGTCATCGTCTGAGCGATATCGTCTGCTTGCGCCGTTTTTACTCCGCCCGCTCCGCCGCCGGGCGGGACGTCCCCATCTCGCCCGTTTGCCGCCTTTATCTCGCTGCCGCCCAGCTCGTCCGTAGCGCGCAAAAAATCGCTATTTTCGGCGCTCTCTATGGCACCCGCTTCGTTTGCCGCCTTACTCGTGCGACGCTTTGCTATGAGTTTGCTAATACCGCTTACTCCATACTCCATTAAAGGCCCCAGAAACGCGCCGCCTACTGCGCCCGTAACTACCCCTTCGCCTACATTTCTATCTCCGCCGTATGCGGAAACGCCGCCTGCAGCGGCTCCCGTTCCGGCATAGTAAAGGACTTTTTTACCCCATTTTGCGGAACCGGCCAAAGGTATAAGGTTTATCGGGTCTATAAAACCGCCGACTAAACCGCCCGCAAAGCCTGCGACGTTCCACTCGTCCGGATGAGCTTGTGCCCATCTTTCGTCGGCCTTGTCTATTCGTTTGATTTCTTTGTCTGCGTACTCGCTAAGGCTACTTTTCGTCTTTCGCTCAAATTTAGCCTTTTCGTCTCCGCTTATTTTTTTGTTTAGATAGTTTTCTACGTCCTTGCCGTAGTCATTAAATTTGGAATAGGCATTGGCGGTCTCTAAAACGGCCTTTTTGGTGTCGTCCCATCCGCGTCTTATCCATCCGCGATTAGCGTCGTCATTCATCTGCTCTATTTCATGATCGCTCATATTTTCGTATGCGCCTTGCGCCGCGACACCCTCGTTTATCCCCCTATCTATGAGGCTTTGCTTCTTGGTTTCGTATTCTTTTTTAGCCAAATCCCTTATGGCCAAGGGACTAAATCCAAGCCCTTCGAGTTTTTCTTATATTGTCGTCGCCCAAAAATTCTCTCGCCGTCATTATAGCGCTCCGTCCAGCAGATAGTCTTTTGCAAAATTCGGATTTTTTGCGCTACGTTCTTTATATAACCTATTAGCCTCCGTTAAGTCGCCCGTTTGCGTCCATAGCTTCTTGCGAACCTCCTTATCTAAAAGCTCGGGAGTCATCGCGTCTATTTTTTTGCTTTTTCGCTCGTTTCTGTCCTTGGCGAGCCGATTGACGACGGCGGCCGGAGCATAAAATCTTCCGTCATTGCCCTGTCTTACTCTTCCGGTCGGATGTAAAGATTTAGCCGTAGGCTCGTCTACTACGACCTCAGTATCGCTTCCTCCCTGCTCGCGCCTAACCGCCGTCTGCACGTCTCCAAAATTAATCACGTCTTTATCGCTGAGCTTAACCCAGTCATTGCCGAATTTCTCTTTTAGCTCGTCTTTTTAAAATTTCACGATAGTAATTTGCTTTTCGCGGATCGCCCGTCTCTTCGCCGCCCCTTTGGGTTAAGTATTTATAGTAACCGGCTTGCGCGTTAGCTCTAGCCCAGTCTACGGCTCTATCCTTGTCCGCCCTTAGAGTATCCATACTTAGTTTGTAGTTATTCCACTCCTGCTCTTTGCCGAATTTGTCTTTATCCCACGCAAGTTCATCGGCCTTAATCTTCATCTCATCTGCGTGCGAATTTTTCCTAAAATTTAGCTCGTCGTTTTTAAAGAGTTTTTCCTCTTGATACCGCGCGTTTTCGTCATCTATTTTTTGACGTTCTTTACCGATCTGCCCTATTTTCATGAGACTATCGCCAAGAGCCGCGAAGCCCGCCCCGATTCCGGCACCCTTGCTATATTCAGGCGCTTTTAAATACTCGATGTTAAATCGCATTTTCCTCGTCCTTTCTCTTACTCATCGCGCTTAGCCATCCTTGCTCTAAATTTTGCTGCGCCTGATTTCGGCGACGCTTTTCTTCTTTGAGTAGATCAAGGTTTAGTTTATAGGTTTTATCCGCAGCCTTGCCTTGTTTGTAGGCGCTATATGCGCTGCCTAAGCCGCCGACTAGCGCGCCTGCGGCCTGCAAGCTGTCGGCATTGTTTTTTTATCCCGCTTGAAAGATTTTTTTCCACCAATCCCACATCTTTTTCTCCTTTTTAAATTTTTATCTTATTATTACTCTTTGATGTCCTAAATTTCGTATATTATTTCTTGCCGCTCACGCCGCCGCCCGAGTTTCTTTGGGATTGTCTTTCCCTACTTTTTCTCCCCGCGGCTCGTTTTGCCGTATCCGGTCGTGCCGCTGATATTGCCGCCCCTACGATTGCCTGAGCTGTTTGCGCGACCCGAGTTCATTGCCGAGCTTACGCTGCCGCTTTTGCCGGCCTTATCGGCTGCCTCGGCCGCCATTGCGCCGCCTCTGCTGTGCGCTCCGGTATTATTTATCCCGCCGCGCGAATCTTTTGTTGCCGTAATCGCCGAAAAAAATCCGCGCTCGTAATCCTCTTTAAATTTCTGCATTCCAAGCGTCTTGCCCCACCTTGAGTATCCGTGATATTCGTATGCCGTCTGTCCAAATCTAGACCCGGCAAACCCTTCAAACGTACTTTTGTTTACTCCTACGGTTCGCGAGCTTGCGGCGCCGTATTGCATTTTGGTTATAGCAGGCTCCACCGCATCCAAGATATCGTCAAAGGCTGCGGAGTATAGCTGCCTTCCAAACGGAGAAAAGCCGTCGGGCTTAAAACCCGCCACGGAACCAAATGTGCTCTTTTCTAGCGCAGTTTCTATCTGCGAACGGCTAAAGCTTTGATTCATTCTCGACATTATGCTGCCCGCATCCATAAATCTATTTGCGCGCGTTAGCCCCATGTCTCTTGCAGGCGTGTTTAGGTAGTCGCTAAATTTCTCTATCGGATGCGCGTATTCAAATTTCTTGCCTCTCCACTCGTAGCCCACCGTTTGGCCATACTGATTTTCTAGCTCGATCCTGCCTATATCAAAACCAAGCGCCCTTTTTACGCCGTCTAAAAATCCTATCTTTTGTTCATACATCGGTTCTCCCCTGCTCGTAAATCCCGCCAAATCGCCGCCGAAACCGAAGTGATTATCAAGCCCGCTCATTACCTCAAACGTCTCTGTAAAAAGGCTATCCAGCGCAAAGCCTATGGCTATCGTACCGAAGGCCGAAGTTATGCCAAACGCCTTTGATAGCGTCTGCACGCCAAGGCTTACCATCTCTTTTTTTAGGCTTGCGGTCACTACGTCGTGGATCGTGGCCGCGCTGATTTGTCCGTCGTACGCCCAGCCCGCCGCGATAGCTCCTAGCGGCCCCCACTTGTTCATAGCGTATCCTTGCAGCGCCGCTCTTAGCGCGCCTTTTTTCCTCTCTTCGGCTAACTCCCTTAAGAACTCCCCGCTTACCGCTCCGCTTCGCCCCATCGTCCTACCCTCGGGGCCGGCAAAGTCTTTGTCTCTCTCGCGCAATATATCTCTAGCTTTTTCTACCGCCTTACTTACCGCATCCTCTATCTCTTCGCCCGCAGCCTCGGCCGCCTCGTCTCTAGCTTTTTTGCTCCACTCGCGAAATATCAAAATTTGCATAGGAAGCAGCGCCAACTCGGCGTAATCTTCATTAAGGTCGAGAATCGAAAGCGTGAGAGAATAGCTCTGAGAGATGAAAAGCGAGGCAAGATTTGGCATAGGCTCGAAGCTCGGGCTATACGCCGAGCCGCCGGCAAGAAAATAATCAAAAGCCGCAGACCCCGCCATAAAAGAAAATACGTCGCTATCTTCTGGATTAGTGACGTTTAAAATGTCGTTAAATGCTATATATGTTTGTATTTTTTACTCCTCGCCGGGGCTAAGCCCCTCCTGCGGCAAGTTTTAGAAAAACTTGACTAAACTAAAGCCCCACGAGTGGGGTTCCCCATTTTTTAGCCTTTTGGCGGCAAACTATTTGCCTTTTTTGATTTCGTAGTCCGCTATCGCTTTCGCAACGATGCCGTCGCCTTTGGTGATAGCCGCAAGCAGATTGAAAAAATGCTCGTTCATCGATGCCGGAGGAATCAGATCGCGCTGGGCGAGGTTTTGTAAAAAGTCGCCTAGGATGGACGTAGCTTTGATGATACGATTGTCTTTTACCTGCCGCTCGATGGCCTTGTGTTGCTCTTCGGCCAGCTTTTGCTCGGCTTTGATTTTTTCTATCTGCGCAGCCGTGAGATCGTTTTGCGCCCTTAGCTGGTCCATCTCTAGCGGGTGTTTTTCTTTCATGTATTTATTTTTTAACTCGAGCGCTTCGAGTTCTTTTTCTAGCCCTTGGTTACGCAGCTCTAACGCACGCAGCTCCTGATCGAAGGTCAGTTCTTTTTGCGCTAGCTCCATCGCGTTTTTGCATAGCGTTTTGAGTGAATGTATAGATAGATCCGCGAGCAGCCCAGAGATGGTTCTAGCCCTTACTTCGTCGTCGATGTTGTAGTTATCGAATTGTTCATTGATATACTGCGTGGTTTTTACAAACGGCGAATCTACGCAAGTCGCCGCCACCAAAATTTTTCTGTACATTTTTCTATGTATTTTTTTCATCGTATTTTATTCTGATTTTTTGCGCCATTACAGTCCCTTCATCTGCCGCTTGAGTTTGTTTAGGTTCGATCTCGCAAGGCTAGCCTGCGTTTCTAGCTCGTCTATCTCTTTGCCCGCGCCGTCCAGCTTTTTTGAAACGGCGCTAAATTTCGCGTCCGTAGAGTTTTGCAGGGCGTCGATTCTGCTTTCTATCCCGCCGATACTCGTTCGAAGCGTATCTATTTGGTTTTCCAGCGCGCGCACGCTATTTTTAAGCGCGTTAAAGTCTTCGTCGCTTACCGGCATAGCTCTATCTCGCTGGTTTTGGCAACGGCCAAATTTAACGCCTCTTCAAGCTCGTCCGGCGTTACCTGCTCGATCTCACCGCCCGCTAGTTTCCACTCCAAAGCCTCAAGCCCCAGCCTACGCGCGCGCTCTAAAGCTAGGCTCATTCTGCTTTGAGACTTTTCATCTCCTTTAAATTTGCGCCCGCCGCTCGTCCTTACGACGATACTCGCGATCTCTTCTTCTTTGAGCGCTTTTATCTGCGCCTTTTGCTCAGCCTGCGCCGCCGCCTTCATGCCATCGCTTGGCTCAAATTTGCCGTTTTTAAGAGCGTATCCGTATGGGCTTTGTCCGTTTGGAATATCTACTTTGGCCGCTTCGACGTTTTTATACGCGGCATGTTTTTCGGTGCCGCTACCTATGATTACTCCGTCTTCATCCAAAAAAATAATACATGTTTTACCTTTTATTTTTACTCCGCGGACGAGCCAAGCCCGTCCTTACGGGCAAAGAGCTACGCCCTTTGCAAACCCCTAAAGCCCTACCTCGCGGCGGGAACCCGTTTGTTTTTACTCCGTAGGGAAGCATAGCAAGCAAACAAGCTACCTATCTACTACGTCTTGCTGATTTAGATATAACATCACCGCCGCGCTGTTTGGCCCCATCAAAAATTTATCGTTAAAAGCCCCGTTGCTAGCCCTTCCGAGCAACGCTACGTGAGACTTAGAAAAATCAGATACATTGTAAAGCACTATGCAGGCGTTTGTCTTGGAGTTAAAATTTGCTTGGATGATTTTGTTGGCCGCAGAGTTGTTTTCAAAACGCTCGATTTTTATGATCGTATTGGTTTGTTTGAACTGGTCAAACGCCACGTCGCCGCTAAAATATATTTTCCTACCGATGATCTGAAACGGCGTATACGTCCCGCTCGAGTTTGCGATACGAAAATTATCCGCCATGACTTCAAATTTGCTCTGCTGAGCACTTCCGTCGCTAAACTGCCAACCCGTGATTCTGCCTTTGTTGTCCGTGATCAGGGATTTGACTTTGGCTAGATAGTCTTTTGCCGCCGTTGCGATAGCTGCGGCATTCGTAACCTTCACGAGCTCGGTTTCGGCTCTGGAGATGAGATTTGTCATATCTGCGGTCATAGACCTGATTTTGCCGTCCAGCCCCTTTTTCTACCTTGGTTTCGACGTTTTTTTTGTGATTTGGGTTGTGAGCTCGCCGGGCAAACTCGCCTTAAGCTGCTCGAATTTTTGAGCTATCGCGCTATTTTCGCTTGCGTAGGCTTGCTTGAGCTGATCTATACTAGCATTGATCTCGCCGAATTTCGCGTTGATTTGTTGTATCGCCTGCGCTAGCGCTTCGTTGTCCGTAGTTACGGCGACGTCCTTATTTTTGACCATCGCCGAGATTTGACCGTTGATCGCCTTGACTTCGGTTTTTAGCTCTTCAAGAGCCTTGATCGTGCCGCGCAGCTTATCTCGCAAATTTTGATTATCGAAGGTTCTCTCTTTGGCCAGATAATCCTCGATGATGCGCTCAAGCTCGCTGATATGATCAAACGGGTTAAAAGGCACGGGCGCGTTCGTGCCGCCGCCGTCATCGCCCTCACCGCTTCCAGTGCCGGCTTCCGGATTAAGCCCTAGAGGCCTAACCTCGAGATAATCGGGCGTTATATATGCTATGGTTTGATTTTCCGCCATATTTACTCCTTAAAATCACCATGCGGCTTGTACGAGTTTTGCCTTGCCGCGCATTACGCACATCGCATCGTTTCCTAGCGGCGGGCGTAGCCATACCGCATACGCATGCCACGCTCCGCCATAGCCAAAACTATCGCTGATGTCGTTTTTTAAAAACCCTTCCTGCGCACCGTCCCAAGCGCTAGCCTCGGCAAATATCACGACGTGATTTTGTTTCACCATACCGATGTTTTTTAGCTCCAGCTTCGCGCCGCTTTTGATGTTTTCAAACACCAGATCTACGATGCGAAATTTGGGATCGAAAACTAGCGGTTTGTTAAAACGATCAAAATACGCGATATCTAACCCAAACGCGCTACCGATGACAAAGGTCTTTTTCGTAGTATGCATTCACTTTTTCTCCTCCTCGGAGCAAAGCTCCGCCTGCGGCAAGTTTTAGAAAAACTTGACTAAACTGAAGCCTTAGCTTCCCTTCGGTCGCTACCGTCGCCCTACGGGCTTGAGACGCCTTGCGGCGGGGACCTGTTTTACTCCTCGTCGGGGCTTGCCCCAGACTTTCGCTCCCGGCGCGTCATACCGCCAACGCTCTATTTCTCCAGCCGTTGGCGTAAATCCTAAACTTCGGATTTTTCTCGATCAGGCCGTTGTAGTATTGAAGCTCCGCGCGGTCGAATTCTTTGTCAAATCTCGCCTCGTCAAAGCCGTTTATCGCTGCTAGCGTCTGCTCGCCTACTATGCCGTCATTAACCACACCCACTAACTGCTGTGTGACTCTTACGGCAGGTCTCACATCCACATTCACGCCAAAGATGAATATTTCATTCGCTTTGAGTTGGCTCGCGACCTCGTCGAGCCTCATCCTATCCCAATACGCCTCTTTGTAAAACCTGCGAACCTCGGTGCGCAAATTCTCTCTGCCGTAAAGCGCACGGGATATTTTCTCGATGTCGCCGCCAAGAGCCACCGTGCCTAGTATCTCGTCCCAGCCTGCCCAATGCGGGTGTGCGGCTTGATAAATCCCCATAAACGTCCACCCTCTTTCTGTTGGGTTTCTATCTAGCGCATCCTCGGGCTTAGAAAACTCTAGCCTCATCAAAATTTGAAATGCTTCATTAAAATTTGCCATTTGCTATCCTTTCGTATCGTCAAAATTTTCGTGTCTAAAACTTCCGCCGTAGTCGTCATACCCTCTACCGTAGCCGCCGTCGCCCATCCCCTCTATCTTTTTATCCGCGGCTTTGTTTATTTTTCGCCTTGCCCATTCAGCGCCCATAAAGGCGATAATACCGCCAAGAGCCAGCGCCCCCTCAACCTCGTGAATAAGGAGTTTTGAAATAGCAAACGTAGTCCAGCATAGAAACATCGCCGTCAGAGTAGCGATGGCAAAAGCCCGTCTCGTGCGATGTTTTCTCGGCTTCCCGTCGTCGTCGAGCAATCCCAATACGCCGCCGATTGCGCCCACTACCAATACCCAAAGCAGGTATAGGTATTCTTGAAAATTCATCTTATCGCCGCCCCGAAAATCAAGGCGAGCAGGACCGACAAAGTTATTTCCAGCGCTCTTTTTTTGCTGATTCTAAGCCCCATGATCTTTCTAATCACCATTTCGCTCATTGCACACCTCTCACGCATTGTTTTAGCAGGTCCTCGCAGGCCTTAAAAATACGCTGCGATTTTTTTTTGATTGTCGGGGTCGCTTCTGTCTCGCTTAGGCTTTTGCGGCATCTCGTCGATACAAGACACAGTGACATACACGTCTTGATACTCTGTTCGCGTAATGATCTGCGGCTCTTTGCCTGCGCAGCCAAAAAACAATAGGACGACACAAAAAAGCCCGATCTTAGCGCGCAAGCTCATCAAATATCCTTTCGCATCGCTCCAGCTTCTCCTCGCAGTTTTGCGTCGTGAGCGGCTTTATGCTCTCAAATTTGCTTCTTGCTTTTTCTTGCGTCTTTTTTACGTCGGGCTTTTTTACTTCAAGCTCCTTAAATTTGGCGTTTTGCAGGTCTATTTTTGCATTGCACTCGCTTAGATTTGCAGCCGAGATTTGCAGGTTCGCCTCTTTTATAGCTAGCTCTTTTTGCGCCTGGGCTAGCCCCGCTTTTGCGTCCTTTATGTCGCCTTTTAGTTTCCAAATTTCAACTCCAAGACCCAGCATTACGCCCGCTAGTCCGCCGATTATGATCAGCCAAAGTTTGTTCGCGATTAGGAAATTCATCACGCTCCTTTCAGCAAATTTACTGCGATGACGACGAGCAAGATAGTAGCCGCGATCAGTACGAATTTCTTTGTTGAGGGCTTCATTGTTTTATCCTCTTTAGCGGGTTTATCGCCCAAACCGTTTGCAGTATCTTTTTGTCATTTTCGTCCATATACTCGGCTTTGTTGTCCTCGCGCATACCTACGGCGTCCATCAACTTCCAGCCAAGGTATATACGGCAGTACCATTTTGATTTGCCGTAGCGTATCTCGCGGTAGTAGCCGAAACGCTCGCGCCCGTCTTTCATCTTGCAGGTGACGAGGCACTCTGTATTCTTTTTGCCCTTTGGCGTATGTTGCAAATACATCGCCTTGAGTGCGCACCGTGTTTGCGTCTATGTCATCGACTTTGACGCCCAGATACTTCGCGCTAAATACGCCTATGCGGTTGCGATACAACCAGCAAAGGCGCGCAAAGTACGTCCTATTCTTGCCGTTCGGGAAGTGTTCGCCCTTCCAGCCGTCGTCTCCGTTGATACCGTAGTCAGGATCGTCAAACCACGCCGCCCATCTCGGCAGCTTTTCGCTCTCCTTGCCGCAAAAAAGTAACGCGATCGGCACGATCAGAAATTGCAAAATTTCAAGCGGTATTTCTATCGCTACGTTTTTGGCTACTTGAAGTTTTTGTTTTGCCGTGAGTTTCATCGCGATATTTTCCTGATTTTCCCGGAGTTTACGTAGGCGCGTAGATTCTTTTCACTATTTGAGTCTATAGCCACATTCACCACGATTTGGCTGAGCGATTTAGATTTTTTTAAAATTGTCCGGCGCTATTTTTTTCTAGCTTACGCAACGTCAAGAAGTACAGATTGTAGATATTGCAAAAACAATCGCTGCCTGTTATCCTCCTTAGATTAGGGAACGGCAGATCGTTGATATGGCCCGATATGTTCGAAAAACAGTTGCCGCCAAGCTCCTCTAGCCCCGGCATCTCTATCTCGTTTAGCGAGTTACCCGTAAAACAACTAGTCATCGTTTGAATTTGCGGAGCGACCAGCTTTTTGATGTCCCCGCTTAGATTATGGAAGCAGTTGCTGCCTAGTGTTTCAAGATTTGAAAGATCTATTTTTGTCATATTTCTATCAATCAAATACGTCGAAAAACTATTGAAGTTCCCCGGGCCTATTTTCGTAAATTTGCTAAAGTCAAATTTGTTTTTGTGATAGTTGGGTGCCTCGCAAATGTTTTTATGCGTCTGCGTGAAGCCGGCCGGGACTTCTTTGCCCCACATGACGTAGTTTATCCCTTTTTCCACCACTATCTTTGTTACTTCGGGATAGGGCGCCTCGCCCCTACCTCCGAAAAAAAACGCTCCTTTTAACATTATGCGGCCTTTATAAACGAGATTAGGATTTTATTATCCGTCGGGCGCACGAAATAGCTGAAAAATACGTATCCTTGCCCGTACGTTGCTTCGCTAGGGTTTAGGATTACAAAGTCGCTAGAAAAGCCCGTCACGCCGTTGCCGCTTATATACGCTAGCCCGCTTTGACCCGCTTCTCTAGGTCCCGCCGCTATTTGCCCGCTTACACTACCTACGAAATTTACGCCCTGCATAAAATCTATCGTATTGCCTGAAATGTTTTGCGCTTTGACGTATCTATCTAGCACAGACCACGTTACCGCTGCGGCGGCGAGCGTAGATATTTTCCCGTCCACTGCTGATGCGAGTGTGCCAAGCGCAGTATTTAATGTATTTATATCTATCTTATCGTTCACGGCATCGGCCAATTTCGTCTTGCTCACTAAATCTACGATTTTTTTGGGCGATTAACTCGTTTACTTTGGTTTCGTCCACCCCGCCGCTTGGAGCCTCGTCTTTCTTGATGAACGTATCCTCTATCTTTTTGCTAGAAAACGTTTTTATTTTCCGCCGCGGCCGTATCGTCGATAGGCGTTTTTTTGCTTTAGCTCTTCTACCACGCTCGCGAGCTCGCTCACGGCCTCGCTTACTAGCTGCTTGGCCTTTTTCTTCGCTTACGCCGCCGGCACCGCCTTCTTTGATTTTGGCTATGAGCTCTTCGGCTTTAGCTATAGACTCTTTTAGCGGTTCTAAGCGCTCGGCGATTTTGCTAAATTCCGCTATCTTTGCATCCATCTCCCCGCTTTTTGTCGTCAAAGCTGTTTTTTTAGCTAGCTTTATCTCCACCGAGATCGTTTCCAAGCGGCTCAAATTTAGCTCTTTGACCTTTTCGCTCAGAGCCAAAACTTTCCCTTACAAATTTGCGTAAATTCTTTTTCGTTTTGCATTTTTTTCTCCTTGTGTTTTTTTGGGCGGCTACGGTCTTATCCTTGCCCTCATTACTCTATCTAGGTCTCTTAGATCAGCCCTATCTTGATATTTGCCGTTTTGAAAATCCATAAATTTGTATATGAACTTTCTACAACTTAGGCCTTTACATTTCACGCGGTCGGCCATATAAAAGTCTAAATTATTTAAAAACTCCTCATCCCAAAGAAAATACGTCCCAACTTCGGAACCTATCTCGTACGGCTTAGCATACCCTTTGGCTCCGAGCGCGCTTTCCAGGTCGCAACTTAGATCGTCAAAGTTGCTCGTTTCGTATTCGCAAAGAGATTCGAGATACAACTTGTTAAATTTAAAGTGATCCTTGTCGTCGCCGGCCCTTGTCGCGGCGATGCCGTAGCCTAGAGCCGCCAGCAGGCTCTCGTCTTCGTAGTCCATCTCGTCCGTCTCCGCACGAGGAGGGCGAAATTTGGCTACGAAGTATTTTTTTGAGAGATAGTAGTCTACGCTGATATTTCTATCGTCCGTTTCTATTTTTTCCAGGACGGTTATGGCGCGGTGTATTTTTGCGGCCGTCCGGGCCATTAGTAGACGAAATTCATCGTCGCCGCATATTTTTACGCCGCGACGAGTATTGATTTCGTATATATTTTTGAACTCCGAAAAAGTCATCTTTACTCCTCAGCCAAGCCAAGACCGTCGGCCTCCGCTTAAACTTTCAGATTTTTAAGCCAAGCAAACGCTACCGGCGTGCACACGCGAAGCGTAAGCTCGGTTAGTATTTCTTTTTTGATCTCGTCGTTCTCGGTAGGCAAGTCTTTTTTCTTCGTCATTCTCCAGTAAACTGCGTAAATATCCTCGGATCTATAGGCTATTATCTCGTTGTTCGCGAGCTCCGGCGACAAAAGTAGCTTTACATTCTCGCCGTATTGGGAGTTTATCGCCGTAACCTTGTCGTGCAGATATTCTACGGTGTAGTTGGCTTGCTTGTATTTATCGAGCAGATCCATCACTCTATCCATTTGTTTATCGGGCAAAAGTATAAAATCGTAAGGCAGACCCCTTAAATGTCCGATCTTAAGCAGATCTCTAATAAACTGCATAGACATATCCGCCCCTGTGGCGTCAAAGGTATTGGTCGCGGTAGTAAAGCTTTTTAGTCCGCCGAGCTTTCCTTCTTTTTTAACGCCGGTATTGACCCTTTGAACAGCAGTTTGATCGGAAAGCAGTATCTTTTCTAGCGTTTTTTTATGCCTGATCGCCTCCATCTCGCCGTTTTTGGTTAGGATCAAATTTCCGTCCACCCTTTTGCTATCCTCTTCCGTACCCGAAACGCCGTAAGTATTTTTTACGATTTGGTATTGGTTTTTTAGCTGTCCGCCGGTAGCGTATTTCAAAGCGGCCGGAGCGCCGCCCTCTAAGTGCGCGTTATCGGCTTCGCCGTCGGGCGTTTCATCGTAAAACCACGTGTGTCCGGCCGCCGCGTTCGTGCTCCTATCTACCGGAGCGCCATTTTGGATAGACGTCAAAAACGGCGTCTGCTTCCACCCCATCTCTTTTATCGTGTTCCAAAACTCGGTGCCTCTTCTTCCGAAAGCCTCGTCGCTGGTCATTATTCCTTGTCTAACAATAGGCATCTTTTATCTCCTTTTTTTTAGTTAGAAATTACTGCTTAAATACGCGTATTTTTTTCGCTCTGACTTATTTCGCCTTTGTTTATGCGTCTCATCATCTCCGATCTGTCGACGCCGCCGCCTGTCCCACGCGCTATGTCGAATTCATCCTCCGCCTGCTCCTGCGCCTTGCCGTGGAAAAATTTCAGATAGACGTTTTCAAGCCCGACAGGAGTAAGTAGCGCGTCGCCTGCACCTGGATTTTTCTCGTCGATTTCCAAAATCTTATCCGTGATTTTTTGCATATCAAAATCGGGATAGCTTTTCCTAAAATCCGTCTCCATCTGCGAAAGTTGAGCAGCTTGACGCATTTTTTGAAAGTCTGCGTACTCTTCTTTATTGAGTTTTACGGAGTCGTCCTCAGGCGCGGTCGGTGCCTTAGCTTCCACGACCTGCCCCCGCGGTTTGTCTGCGGTTTTTACGGCCGCCTCGGCTTCTTGCGTTTGCGTCTCCTCTGCGGCCGCTAACCCCTCCAAATCCTGATCATATACATCCGGCATTATTCATTACCTCCTAAATTTAAATCCTGCGGCTCATTTGCCTTAGGCGTGTTGTCTTTGCTCTTCTCTGCTTTCTTAGCCGCCTCTTTTAGCTTTTTATTCTCGACCTCAAGCTGCGAGACTTTTTGCGACAGCACCATGTTTTCGCCTGCGGCTTCGCTTATGCGGTCTTGCAAATTTGCGCACTCCTCTTTGAAACGCTCCGCCTCGCCTTTGGCCTCTAAAATTTCAGCCTTCAAGCGTTCGATCTCGTTTTTGGCTTTAGCTAGCTCGGGAGCGAGATTTTTCGCACCGGATGCGGCTTGCTTCATCTCGGCCTCGGCAGCCTCATTTTGCGGCATAGCTTCCCACTCTTGCTCGCTTATGATATTCACGGAGGCAAAGCCGTCCTCGCCCTTATCTCGCACCACGACGTCGCCGATGCTTCCGCCGCTGATCTGTCCTTCGTCATCGCCTTTTTTTATAGACGCTAAGCCCATTCGTGGCCAAAGCGACGATAACGCCCAAAACCTCGTATTTGTCCCTATACGCCATGTCTTCTCCTTTAAAATTTTTTTATTATTTTATTTACCCGCGTCCTAAAAAAAGTATAAAATTTCAAGACGACAACCATATCTACACTCCGCCGTTTGCCAAAGCCGCCATCTCTATCTCATCCTCGCTCGGTTCGCTTTGCGCCTGCGCTTCTTGCTCCGCTTGCGCTTGTTCTATTTGCGCCTGCTCCATAGCCTGAGCCTGCGCCGCCTCCTGCATCGCAGACATCTGCGCCATAGCCTCGTCTACCTGCTCTATCGGCGCGTTTTCGCCCAGGATTAGAGTTAGCACCTCTTTGATTATTTCGCCCGTTATTTTCGGCGAGCTGATTTGATTTTGCGCTAGCACGCCCAGTAGTCCGTTTAGTTGATTGATTTTTACTTCGTTTGCTATCGTCGTGCCAAAATTTACCGAAACGTCAAAATCCAGACGGTTCGCCTTTCTTTGCGCAAGCGTGCCGATCACGTCTATCACGTTCTCGTCTTCGGTGATTTTTTTACGAATTCATCGTCGCTTACGAAACGGTATAGTAGCTCTACGAAGTGCTGCGCGTAGCTTGAGAGCATAGTTTCTAGCAAGGTTTGCATCATGCTTTCTATTCTCATCGAGCTTGCGGCGTTTACCGTTTGTAGCGCGCCCATAGCGCGGCGATCGCTCGGGCTAGTTTGCCCCGTCATTACGCTATTTACGCCGGTTGCTATCTCATACTCTTTACCGAGCATATTTATCTCTTCGCTTAGCTGATACGTAGGCGGCGTCGGAAACGGCATTATCACATCGCTCACTCTAGCGCCCATGTCCGTTTCTACCCTGATGACCTTTTTTTCTAGCCATCACGTCGCTCACCGCTACCGCGCCCTTGGTTTTATCTACCACGAACGACGGGTCTATCTGATTTTCGGTGATATCGATTTTTTGATTGCGCTTGATGTTGTATTCTTCTTGGATCTCTTTAACGATTTCCGGCACGCACGAGCCGTATACGGCGTTTTCGTTTTCGCGCATGCTCTCCTCGATGCTAGGCATCGCGTCTATGCAGTAGCCAAAGTGAAACGGCAGAGTCGAGAAATTTCGTCTCTCTTACCAAGAAGTCATTAGCAAAGCTCTTTAGCTCCCACATCTGGCGGCCGTTTACATAGACCTTTTTGTAGATATCTTTCATCTGTACCCGCTGGCTCCACTCCACCTTTGAACCCAGGATGAGATCTTTGTCTTTGCCTTTGTAAAATTTCGTTTTGATTTTTTCTTCGACCTGGCGCACGGATTGGCGCCATTTGTAGCAGACGTATTCTATGTCGTTGATGTCGCTTGCATATTTGTCAAAGGCTAGATCGGTGATAGGAATGAAGCGAGTGGCGATATCGCCTTGCTCTTTGTCGTAAAAAAGATTTACTATACCCAGAGGCAGATATAGCGCGCTTAGTACGGCCTTGCTAAGCCCTACGCGGTGCTCTTTTTTCTTCCAGCGGTTTTTGAGTACCGCCGTGAGTGCGTTTTGCAAGACTAGATCGTCGTCGCTTCTGCGTCCGACGCGAGTGATTTCGATCGGACATCGATCGGACATGAAGCTTGTTTTAAATATCGCGTGTATGATAAAAACGGTAGTTTTGATTAGCGGCACGTAGAGCTTTGAACGGCTACGCTCGGAGTTTTTTTGAGCTTGCTCGTTCGCTTGTCGTCTTTGTATGTAGCGAGAAACGCCGCTTCGCACCTTAAAAATCTATCTTTGTGGGTTTCAAGATCTCTAAATGCTTTTTCGATTAAATTTAAGTCGTTATCCATCTAAACTCTCCGCTTTTTGCGGATAGTTTAGATTATGAGTTTCCTAAAAAACGTATAAAGTTAAATTGCTATTTTTAAATTCCCAAAAATATCTACCTGCAAAACGCCGTCTTCCACCAAGCCGTCTATGTTTTTTAAAATTTTCATCTCGGCCGAAGATGCTCGCGTCTTCTTTTTGGATACTCGTTTAAAAAAATACTCGACTACGCCGTATTTATCGATATCGCCGCGGTTTTGTATTATATGTAGGACCGTAGCCGCTATTTCCAGTTCTTTAGCGCTTTTGAAGCTATTCCAAATTTCCTTAGCCTTTTTCATTATCGGTGCATAGTATTCGGTCTTTTCTCCGGCGACGGTTTTGTAGGCCGCTCTTACGGCCTTACCTAAATCCTCAACCTTATATCTATCTAAGCAATGATACTCTAAAAAAGCCTCGGCCGTCTCGTACGCCTTCTCTGCGCCGCGAGAATAAGGTCCGTGTTTGTATTCGACAAACTCGAAAAAATTATTTTTCGCCATCAAATTTAATATAAAAACAGCCTTTTGTATACTTACTTTGCTTGCAAACTTTAAATTTTTCATGCACGCCAGTATCAAAAAACTAGACAGCGTTATAACGGGCTGATTTTTGGACTTTACGCTAGGGATATTTAAAGTCGGTTCGTATATTAGTATATCGGCGACGCTTTTTAGCTCTTTTAGCCGCTCTTCTATTAGCGGTTTTACCTCGCTCCACTCTAGTCCGCCATTGCCGCACCCTAGCGGCGGTATAGCGACCGAACTTATGCCCATATCGGTTATTAGGCGCTTTAGCGACTCTAGCCCCTCTTCTATGTAGCTTATTTTAGTCTTTTCGCGCCACCTATCTTTGGTGGGGAAATTTATTATGATCTTGCCGTCTTCTTTAAATGAAAAAACCTTGCCTATACCTATGTCGTTATTTTTGCAGGCTTCTATATAAGCTTTATTATTTTCCGGGAAACGTTTTTTAAACTGATAGGCTATGCCTTTGCCCATATAGCCCTCTAAATTTACGGTATTTACTAGCGCTTCTTGCTTGGATTCTAAAAGGTTGCCGGCGGTGTATCTTATGGTTCCCATTTTTTGATCCTTATTTTTTGTTTTTATCCTCGGTTTTTATCTTTTCGTTTTCAGCCAAAAGGTTATCGTCTTCGTCGGCATAAAAATCTCAACCCTAAACTTTTTTTTATCACATCAAGTCTACCTACATACTTTTTTTAGGCACTCTTATGCTTTGCACGCATTCTAGCGACAATGCTCCCTTGTGCACCGCTTCGCTCATACACATCTGTTTGCACTCCTCGTCGTGATAGTCTCTTTCCTTCATCAGCGACCAGTCTATGAGCGCCATCCCATCATCCCATTTTTTTATCTCTATTTTTTCGTTGTTTAGCGGATGCCCTACTATTATACCGCATTCTTCTTTTATTTTTTCTCTAGATACACATATGTATGCAAAGCTATCGTTTGGATGCGCCTTTCTCACACTACCGTCATATGGGCCGTTCATAAAAAAATGAAACGGCACGTACTTGTCCAAATCGGCGGCCTTTCTTTTGTCTAGTATTTCATGATTTGCTGTGTCGTTAAAGCTTGCCTCCTCAAGCTCGCTTCTAGGTTTTAACTTACCGTCTTTAAATATTCCTTTTAAATTTTTTATCGGTGTCATATGATATAAAAGCTTGCCATCTTTTGGGTTTACCGGTTTATTATCGCCCATTTTAAAACCCCTTTCTTCTTACTTTAAATGGATCTTTATACCCCTTTTTTTACCCGTATACGGGTTTACGTTGCCTTTCGTACTGTAGTTGTTTAGTCTTGTGCCGTCTTTTCTTGTTGTTTTATAGTGCGGCATTACGTAAGTTCCGTTTTTCTTCATGTAGCCTCGCGTTCTTTGTGCGCCTTCGGCTACGCTAGCCAAAACAAATAGTGCAAGCATGCACGCTAAAATTTTTCTAAGCATGGTGTTTCCCCTTTGTTTTTTTATTGTTAAAAAGGCCGCCGTATCAATGCACGCCAGCGGCACCATAGGACTACAAATCGTTACAACAAATTTACAATTGCAGCGATCGCAATTGTAATTTTGCTTATTTAAAAAAACGTATTATCGTATAAGCCGTTTTGGTTATATTCCATTGAGTTATTCAAAAAGCTATCAGACGAGAAGTTGTTAAGATATTTGTCTTTTTTATCTTGGTAGCTGTCCATTTCGAGCGTTCTTTCTTTGCCGTCTTCGTAGTCGTATACCTCTAGCTCTACCTTGCCGCCATACGTTCTGTTTATGTTTAACACTTCTACGTCTTTATATTTTCCGTCGTTATAGTCGAAAATTTCTATATCTTTCCCGCTTCTAACGAGGTTATTCTTTTCGATTTCTACAAAGCCACCCTTTTCCCAATCATAGCCGTCCCATGCGAAACACGCCGCAGCTACTAACATACACGCTAAAATTTTTTCTTTAGCATTACCGTCTCCTTTTTTTAGTTTTATTTTTTTGTTTATTTTTTTCGCCAATTTCCAGGCTTTATCGGATTTTTATCACGCCATAATCCAAGCCCTTTGCTTCGCGCTTGCCACTCTTGTGATTCATAAATTTTCGAGTATTTTGTAAAAGCCCATGCATAGCCGTTTAACACCAAAATTTCGTTTACATCTCTGCCGCCTAGATACACGATCCCCAAAACGCGCTTATATCTATCCTTGCCGCGCTCCTCTATTTGCACGGTTTTACCGGCGATCATATCCGACAAGTATCGTTTTGCGGCCATACCGTAAGGTTGCTTCTTCTCCGGCGCATCTACGCCGTAAAGTCTTATTTTGATCTGTTCTCTTTCAGGCGTTAAAATTCTGATCGTGTCGCCGTCCGTTACGCTTATAACTTTACCCTCGAGCGCAAACAAGAAAATAGGTATTAAAAATATGGCTAAAAATTTCACTTCGGAAAATCGCCTTTATAGTTTTCTGTAAATAAAATATCAAGCCTATTTATTGCGTCGGCTGTTTGCTTTAGTTCCTGCATTACTTCATCAACAGAAAACCTATAATACCCCTGTTTCCCGTTGTATAAAAGCCTAAATCCATCCTCTCTTCCAACAAACGGATCTCCGTATATTTTCTCGCCAGTACTTCCAACTCCGACAAATTCCCGCTCTTCTGCTATATCCTTTTCGCCTTCTGCTAGTCTTTTGAGTCTATTATTAAATTTCTGGTATAAGCTCGTTATATCTGTTTAGTTTTTCTGCATCGTAGTAATGCTTATATAAACTAGTAATATCGGCCTCATACCTCTTAAATCCTGCCGTCTTAACAACCTCATGCTTACTATGTGTTTCTAATGCTGAAGCCATAAACTCTTTAACAAAAACTAATGGCGGATAATTGTTATCCTTTAAAAAAACTATAGTATGTAAATTTTTCTTTTGGATCCTTTACAGACTTTATTACTTCCCAAAAAAATGATCATACATGCTTTTTATCCATATAACCATCCTCGCCGACTACATAGTTTATGATGTACTTTGCCTCCTCGGCTGCCTCTTTTGTTATATGCTTGTTGCTCTACCTTTGGGATAGAAACCGCGCATCCGCAAAAAGCCAATCAAAAAGCAATATGGCTAAAAAAACTTGCTTCATTTTTTTATCTCCTTAAATTTTTACCTTTTTTTACTTTTTTTAAAAAAACACCTTAAAGCTTAGCACGCTCATTATCGCCCTCTTTTATAAAACTCGTCTCGATTTCTGAATTTTTATAAGGTACGCCAAATTCATCCAATAACATCATGGCTGAGCGTTCGTCTCCCTGCAAAAAGAAGTCTTTCAGATCGTCGCCGTAAAAGATTATCTCTTGCTCCATATATGCTTTTACTCGGGCTACATCATCTTCGAATGCGCTTTGCCCTTCCATTAAATTTTTGATTTTTTTAGTATTTCGTTTTTAGAAATTTTGCAAAGTTTTTTTGTATTGCCGTATTGTTTATACAGCTCGATTACTTCCATAAAATCGGATGTTACTTCAGTTTGGTGCCCATTTACGATGCTGCCGTTGTTGCTACCGTTTACGATCACGGAGTTGGTATTGTTAGATATATGCGTTCCGTTTAAAAGCCAGTCGAGGCTTATATTTTTCTCGTTGACGATATTTTGAATTCTGCCCATAGGCACGACACCCCTGGTCTTCCAAGTAGCTAAAGTCTTATATGGAATTTTCTAAAATTTTCAGCCAATTCCGTATCGTTTTTTTGCTCCGAGACAAAATCTGAGACGCCCTATTATTTCATCTGCATTCATTTTAATCCTTTCTTAAAATTTATTTCGTCATAATACTTGACAAATAAAAAAATGAAGACTTCAAAATTAAGTAAAGTTTTTTTATTTAACGCTTTACAAAAATAGGTTTTAAATCAAAACTTTTGATTTAAAACCATAAAAAAATCAGCCTTAAGTTAAAAAGTTTTGATTTTTTTACCACAAATTATAGCGAATTTAAGCTAAAAAGGATTTATCTATGAGGCGTAGTGACCCGAGCGAAGTTATCAACCTCAAGACCGTCGGTGACAGGCTCGAGGGCATTAGGCTGATTTTTCGGGCTAGAACAGGTCAAAAATCTGCAAATTTCTAAAAAAACTAGCAAATATATATTTAACGAGGTACGTTTTGGCCGCAAGCTAATCCCCTACGAGTGGGTGATCAAGCTTTGCGATACCTACGGACTTAATCAAAACTGGATATATCAAGGACAAGGCGAAATTTTTACCAAAAAGGATAGAGTATGACCGAGCAATTCGCATTCGGAGTTATCGCTATCGTCGTCTGCGCTTTTGTCGGAGGCGCTATACTGACGCTGGGAACGCTAGCCCTAATTTTACGCAAAAAAGGCTAAGCTATGACTGCAACGAGGGATTACGTGCGCATAGATCACGCTTCTATTTTGCAAACTTGCAAGAAAAATCTGCAAAATTTGAGCTACCTAGACCGCAAAAACGACCGTCACGATCGCTTTTTGATTTTGGAGCATGCCCTCTTCGTCAAGCAAAACTACCTTTGCCCGCATTTTGACGAGGTGGCGGATTGGTACTACAAGGCTCTTGAATGCGCCGCCAGCGAAAGCGCGCTTGCGGACTACGTAGCCAAACATACGGGCAAAAAAACAAGGCCGCGATCTATTTCTATTTTAGGCGCTTTCGTTTCAAAAACCCGGGTTTCGCACACGAAGTCGTGGAAATTTTAAAGAAATTTATAAAAGAAAATAACCTTTTTGCGGATGTGGAATAATGAGCGGCGATAGCATTTTTTTCAAACGATTAAACAAACCGTATCTAAACACGATTTTTAAAGATTTTATCCAAAGCGTTTATAGTATCGAGTTTAAAGGGGGCAACGCCTTTTGCCCGTTTCACGATCACAACAACGCCACCCCTAGCCTCGGCATTAACTCCGACGCTAGCGGTGCGTATTTCAAGTGCTTTGCTTGCAATACTAGCGGCGATATCGTTAAATTCGTCGAGCTAAAAGAGCAAATTTCGCCGCTTCAAGCGGCCAAAAGGGTTTGCGATCACTTCGGTATCCCAAATGCAATAAACGCAAAAGAGATGACCGAAGAGGAAAAGAAAGCCTACGAGGCGCACCAAGCCGTGCTCAAAGCCGAAAATGAAGCTCGCATGAAAAAAGAGGCCGCCGAACGCACGAACAAGGAAGCCAAGCTTAAATTTAGGTTGTCTAAAACCGCTCCGCAGCTCGTGGAAAATAAGCTAAAAAATTACGATTTGATTAAGGATCAAATTTCAGCCCTATTCCCGACGCCTAGCGATAGCTTTGACGCATATAGCCGCGAACTTATCGGGTATAGCTTCGAGCATAAAAAGCCTGGCCGTCATCATCAGAGACGCCGCCGGCACGCCGGTAAATATAAAATATAGAGAGAAATTTGCCTACGATGCTAGCAAGGGAGAGCTAACTAGCGAGCGAATGCCCGGCAAATGGATCGGCGAGAGCGGCGCGCACGCTAGTCCGTTTCCGCTAAATTTTTACGCCGACTATAAAGGCGATAAGGTAGTTATTTGCGAGGGCGAAAAAGACGTATTAAATTTGATGTGTTTTGGTATATGCGCTTTGACTCTGGGCGGCGTAACGGCGAGCTGGGAAGAGCACAAAGAGCTTTTAAGGGACAAACACGTTTTTATTTGGTTTGACCACGACGAGGCGGGCTACGAAAACGCTATTAAGAAAATTTTACGAGTTAAAAGACGTCGCCAAGAGTATCCGCATCGTGATGTTTTACGCCTTGGTTAAAGGTATCGAGGAAAAGTACGACATAAGCGACTATTTACACGACTACGCGTTTAAATTGCAGGCAGAAAAACGTCCTGGACGCCGTCGCTTTTAGCTGCTTTGAGCCCACGAATTTGAGTCATCGACGAGATTTGCGACTATTTTCCGAATTTATCGGAGAAACTAGCGCCCTATAAAACCAAAAAGATTATTAGGTATTTCGACGAGATTTTCGGCGAGATTTTGGCCATGGACAAAGACGGCAACTATATAAATATTTTTTTTACCGTAAAAAGGCGAGCTGGACGAACCCTATATCCAGGCCGTGCTAAAACAAGCCAAAGAACTTAAGAAAAAAACCGGAGAAAAAAATACGCCCGCTTTAAAAAGGCTTATTTTGAGGGCTTTTTGTTAGAAGACGGTGAGAAAGGCGATTTTGATAAATTTAGCGAAGTCTGGGACAAGCTTTTATATATCAACAAAACCGTTCTAACCAACTATCACCAAACTCATATCACGGATATGACCGAGAGTTTTAGGAAAAGTCTAGGCAAGTTAGGTTACCAAACGGCGCAGTATCGCGGCGAGCTTTATTTTTGGACTAAAACCCATTACGCTAAGCTCGACCATTCAGCGCTTAGCTATTTTATCCAAGAACACTGGATGAACAAAGCCTGCGTGGACAAGAAAAAAGCCAGCGTTAAAAACGCTAAAGAGATCATCGATAACGTCCTAAACACGGCTAAACCACTCGACTTTATAAGGCGAGACGACCCGCGCCGCATCGTAAATTTTAAAAACGGCACGCTATTTATTAGCAAAAACGGCGTGCGAACTTTTAAACCTATGCACGATCCGCGCGACGCTACGCTAAATATTTTGGAGTTTAACTACGACAAAGGCGCCAAATGCCCGAAGTGGGATAAATTTTTGCGCCAAGTCCTGCCTGACGCAGACGATCGCAAAACCCTTATGGAGTTTATCGGCTACTGCTTTTTGCCTAGCCACGAGTTCGAAAGCTTTTTATTTTTATACGGCAAAAGCGGCGCCAACGGCAAGAGCGTTATTTTAAGCGTTATTAGGGATTTTTTCGGCGCGGATAACGTTTCGTCGCTTCAACTTCAGCAATTTGAGGGACACCAAACCCACGCCCTAGTGGGCAAATTTTTAAATATCGGCTCCGAGATCGACAAAAACGGCACCGACAAAGGCCAGCTATCGGTTTTAAAAACTCTAGTTTCGGCAAAAGACGAAGTGAGCATAAACCCAAAAAGGAGAAACGCCCTTTAGCCTTCCCCCTAGCGAAAAGCCGAAGCTTGCTTTTGCGGGCAACGAAAAACCTAAGCAAAATTTGGATAACGGATTTTTTAGACGTATGCTACCTTTAACCTTCGACGCGGAAATCCCCGACGATAAAAAGATTAGAAATTTATCCGAGCGATTCGCCGACGAGATGAGCGGGATATTTACCGCGGCTATGGACGGTCTTGATAGGCTTATATCGCAAGGCAAATTTACCAAGTCAAAACGCATGCTAACGGAGATCGAAGAGTATAAAGACGAGGTAAATCCGGTTAGAACTTTTATAAAAGAAGCTATAAGAGAAGACAAATTTTGTTATATCCCGACGGCTTACCTATGCCAAGTCTTTAAACAATACATAGCCGACAAAGGCGGATATAAGATGTCCGATGCTCAGTTTCTAAGCCGCCTAAAAGCCGAGCTTAAATTACTAGATATAAAAGCGTGTTCGATTCGAAAAAGGATTAGCAGACTTTCGCCCGGCGTTTCCGATAACCCTAGATGCATGGGGCGCATATGTTTTACTAATGATCTTGAATTTACGTCCGTGATGATTTCAGGAGCTACTGTTATGATTGAAGACATGAATTTTAGGTCTATGTCCGAGATAACGGGAGATAGCAATGAGCAGTAAAAAACTAGAGAAAAAAGACGGATTTGTTCCATGCTGTTCCATGCTGTTCCAGCAGGGGTGGAACGCTTTGAGACACGATTATTTCGGGCTTTGCGCGGTGCTGTTCCAGTGTTCCGTCGTTTTTTCGTATATTACTATATTTTTTTGTTACTAAATTTATTCTTAGGCTTTATTTTTATTTTTTTATGTTTTTCTTAGCTAATATAGGTAAAAAAAGGTGGAACAAAAAAAGAAATCTTAAACAAGATAATACCGATTTTATCGGGGTTAAAAGCTGTTCCATACTTTTTAAACTTATGGAACAAGATTAAAAGCAAATACCGTATTTTAGGGGCTTGGAGCTGTTCCATCAAAAAACAAAGATGTGGAACGGCCTGGAACAAACCTTTATCCGCGTTAAAGAACTTTGATGCAGATAAGGGCTTTTATTCGGCAAACGCCTAAATTTAGGCTCTTACGATCTTTTACTTATCATTGTTAAAAACGCCTTTATAAGGGTATTTGGCTATAATGTCGGGATAAAATTTATCCAAAGGAGCTGAATATGGCGGAAGAAAGCAAAAAGCTACAAATCACCTTTAACGGTGAAATGCTTGAAATAATGGCGCAAATAGCCAAATCTTTGGGTATGACCATAAACCAATACATAGTTTATGCCGTATCTAAAGATATAGACAACAGAATACAAAAAAATAATCTTTTTAGAGTATTTATATATTCTTTTTATAATCTTTTAAAGCTTCTTTTAGGAATACTTACAGAATATAAAAAGTATTCCAAAAAGGAGCAAATATGCAATCAATCCCAAATGTATACCCCATACCCTTACGCCAAAAACCTTAAAGAAAAACTTTTTAACAAATTTGTTAAAAAGTTTCGTTTAAAGCTAATTACGAACCTTAAAGAAAAACTTTTCGATAAATTGGCGAAAAGTTTCGCTTAACTATTATGAACCTTAAAGAAAACTTTTTGATAAATTTGTCAAAAAGTTTTCTTTAAAGGTTGCAATCTTTAAAAAAATATTTCAAGGAGTATAGGATGAAACTACCTCAAGTTTTTATCGGATCAAGTTATAGGCGCCGAGGAAAAACTCGGCTAACGCTAGAGAGCTTCACGCCTTTTTAGGCTCGGGTCAAGACTTTTCACACTGGATTAAAAACCGTATCTCTCAATACGGCTTCGTAGAAAACGAGGACTATATCGTGGATATAAGCGCCACCAACGGCCGCCCGATGAAAGAGTACTACGTCACGCTTGATATGGCCAAAGAGCTTTGTATGGTAGAAAACAACGACAAAGGCCGCGCGGCTAGGAAGTACTTTATCAAGTGCGAGAAAGAGCTACGAAACGCCAAGCTAATAGACGATGACGGCAAGTACAAGGAGATTTTCGACCTGCGCGCCGAAAATAGACGCCTGATCGGACAGTGCGAAAAACTAACCGCCCAAAACAAAGAATTCCGCATGGTTTTAATGGACAACAGAAAATCGTTTGAAGCGGGCGTAAAAAGAGGCAACGAGAACGCGGCCGATCTAATGAGGCGGATAGAATTTTTAGAAGGCAAACTCGACGAAGCAAAAAAAAGCGAAGAAGAAAAAGAAAAAATACAATCTCGCCTATATGAGTACATGGGATTTGCCGGAGAGCTAGAGGAAAAAATAAATAGCAAAGATCGCGAAATTTGCGACTTACAAAGAGAAAAATGGAGCTTTGTGCGGGACCGGGCGGAGATACCGCCGCAAGTAGTTTCGGAGCTTAAAGAAATTTACGATAAAGCCGGACTCGCTCAAGACGAACTACAATCTTGCATCTCGTCGCTCAAGGCTATATTAGAAAAAAATAAATAGCATTTTTTTACGATAAAGGCGTTTTAACGATGATGAATAAAGATAAAGAACTATTCGGACGCGAGCTTTTTATGGCTCTGGATACGGGCGATACGGACGAAATCATCGGCAGGCTAAAGGCGGTTTTATCCGCCCTAGGCCCCGAGGATAAAAAAACGTATTTATAGTGCCGGTTTTGATTACGCAAATTTCGGGCAACGACGGGTGCGTTATCATAAACGGCAACAGCCAAATAGGCGACGGGAATATCCAAAACAACAAGGGTTGTAAATCATGAAACAGATGAACGAAACGCAGCAAAAAGCCTTCGAGATATATCTTGATAGCGCGACGTTTGAAACGGACTATAAACCTATCAGCGAGGAACAGCTAGCCGCCAAGCTAGACGCGCTAGGGCTAAAAGGCTCTTCCAGCTCTATAAATCGCTGGAAAAAGGATTTTAACTGGGCGCAGGCCTTGCAAAACAAGGTAACGCTAGCCATGAGCGAGGATAAGCAAACTAGAAATTTGTTACAAAAAGTCAAGCCTCGAGACGGTGGTTAAAAACACCAAGGTAGATATCGAGCGAAACAACGTCTTACTAGCGGCTAGCTACGAGATCATGGAGGGCGAGGCGCGCCGCATCGTAGCTAGGCAGCGAGAGACGGGTATGGTTAGCGCCGACGACTTCGAGCGAGCTAAATTTATCTCTACGCTATCAGCCGGCAGAAGCGACAAGATGCTAGACCGTCTAGCCATCATGCCGCCCGAAGCCGTTTCGGCGCAGCAGATTTTGTCCCGCCTAAACGAGATCACGATCGAGGTCGAGGACGACGTCATAGACGCGGAGGTGCAAGATGAAAAAAGTAGCGATTAGGATTTACGACGCCGCTGGCGTGCCACGCCGCGTGCTGGGCAGTTCCCCCGTCTTTGGGGCGCGCTTTGTTCATCCGCGGAGCTAAAAGGTTTTTAGCGGCCTTGGGGTTGGTTTTAGTTTTAGCGATATGTCAAAATTTAGCAAATTTATAAAGGAGAAGATATGAGCATTGTTTTAAAAGTGCTTTTATGGGCCACAGTCGTGTTTTTTGTCCTAAGAATAATTGGGCAATTCAGAAATTCGGAGCTAATTAGGCTTGCAGGGCTAAAACTAACCTTTGCAAGGGATTGGATATTAGTACTATTGTGCCTTTTTGGAATATATTTTATTGACTAAAAGGAGAAAAGATGATTTTACCTATTTTAAAGATACGCCCTAGCGGCCAAAAACTCGTTTACGACGTTTTGATGCTGGACTTAGCGGCGAAGAGGGTTAAAGTTTATGCTAGACCCAAAAAAAGAAATGTCTATGGAGCGCGCTATCGAGGACGGAGACGAGATATTCACGGATGCCGCGGCGCCAAAAGAACGAAGCTTATTTGAGGAGTAGGATATGAACGCAGGTTATTTTAAGCGCAAAAGCTACAAAAACGCCGACGGCGCAGACGTAGGGTATATCGGCGGGGTTATAGTGGTCCCGTTTTTAAGGCCTTTAGAAGTAGTTATGTTAAGCTCAAGCGTCGAGGACAAAAAGAAAAATCAAGATTTTCCCGATTTTCAGCTAGCCCTTCAAAAGACCAAAGGCTACGAGGGGCAAAGGCAGATCATAGGCGCATTATGGCGCAGACAGAGCAAGGACGGCATGAAAAATTATATAAGCGGTTTTATCGAGACTCCTGCGGTTCCCGGCTATAAAGTTTATATCGCTCTTTTTAACGCCGGTGAAAAAGCCAAAGAGGATGTGCTATACGACGTCGTTTGGAACGCACCAAGACGAAGCGACCACCAAGATGTGCCACCTGCTAGCGATGAGACTACATTTTACGTAGATGATCAAGATATACCATTTTAAGGAAACAATATGGAAATTTCAATAAATGTAGGAGAATGTGAAGTAGGTGATTTTCTAGATATCCTAAGTGGCGGTTTAAAAAAGCAAAGGATCATACATGCTGCAAAAATTATCGATTCTTTAGATGAGATCTCTCTTAGAGATTTAGCCTACTATTTAGATAAAAGATGTAGCAAAGGCTCTTCTAGAAGCTATTAATTTTTATCATAAGGACTAACATGGAAACTTTTAAAATTTACGTCTGCAGCCCCTATTCTGCATTCGGGGATGATAAAAAAACAGCGCGCGAAGTAGCGATTAAAGCTCTAGCCGAAGCCAACGAGTTTTTTGGCGGCGACGAGAGATACGAGCTATTTAGCCCGGTGCTAAACAACGCGAGGTATAGAAACCTAGACTACGACGAAGTTATGCAAATTTGCCTAAAGCAGCTTGATAGCTGTGGCGCGATATTTGTGCCTAGCGAGAAGACTTGTGACTATCGTATAACCCAGGACTCAAAAGGCATTTTGATGGAAGTAAATCACGCCTTGCTAAACGGCTATGTGATTTACGACCCGGGTGCGCTGTTTGGGGCGATCGAAATTTAAAAAGGCAAGAAACATGGATAGCATAGAGTCTAAGCTAAAAGCAGCGCAAGAGGAGATCACGATGTTAAGGCGCAAAAAAGTAGTGATGCCCTCCCGCGCAGCCCAATTACTGGGCGAGATCAAAAGGATGGCTCAAAAAGGACTAGACGCCAAAACAATGACTACAAAAGACGAAAAACTAAGAGGGATAATCAAGAAGATTAAGGATTGATGATATGAGAGATATTAAATTTAGGGGCATATATTTATGATTTAACCGACAATGATAGCCATCCTCTTGAAATAGACGTTCGCGCGGGGAAACTATGGGATGTTGCAAGCATAAATTTTAAAGACCAAATAGTAGAAATTATGGATGATGACGGCAGTGTGTGGGAATATGAGCTAAACAATAATGAGATAGCCCTTTTGCAATACGCCGGCTTAAAAAGACAAAAAAACGGCGTAGAAATTTATGAGGGCGATATTCTTGAATTGCGCGCAAACCCTTTTAGTAGGAAAAAGGGATTTATTCCAAGTAGCTTTTAAAGACGGCGGGTTTAGAGATGAATGGAATAATTATATTGGACAATACCTGCCGCCGGATATAAGAAACAAACAAGGCGGAAGGGTAAGACTCAATGAAGCATGCGAAGTCGTCGGCAATATCTACGAAAAATCCAGAGCTTTTTGCAATGAATAAAAATAACGCAAGATTTGCGCGCGATAATCGAGGAATTGGCTGCGCTTGAAAAGCGGCTAGACAGCCTAAAAATTAAAGATAGATTTAGCCTTAGGATCGAATAGAGAGCCATATAGAGCCTGGGTGAACGAGCTACGAGAGATTAAAAATATAGTAGAAAGGATTAGAAAATGATAGGCCAAGAATACATCACCACCAAAGAAGCCAAAGAGATGCTGGGCGGCGTTTGCGACGCTACGCTTTGGCGCTATGTCAAAGAGGGCTATATCGAAAAGCTCAAGTTAGGAAAGAAAACAGTAGTTTATCCTAGGGCTAGCATCGAGAATTTTATAAAAAGCGCGGTCAAAACCGCCCCTATGCAGACGGCTTAAGCGATTAAGCCGTCCAAATAATCCGCCCACCACTGCATAAGCCCCTTCATATGCGACAAATTTGCCGCCCTATTATACGCCGCTCTTACGGCGTTTGCGTCTTTATGCGCTAGACATTTTTCGATGATCGCTTCGGAGTAGCCGTGAACGTGCGTGTTTTCGTTGCAAACGGTGCTAAAACTTGAGCGAAACCCGTGATATACTATCTCGTCTTTCGTGTAGCCCATGCGCCTAAGCGCGACGTTTAGCGTATTTTCGCTCATATATTTGGTTTTGCTAAAGTTATTGAAGAATAGATAATCGCTGCGCCCGGCAAATTTGCGGTATTCAAGCAGTAACGCCTTAACCTGCCTAGACATCGGGAGCTTAAAAACTTCATCCTGCTTCATTTTGCCAGCTTCTATACTCCAAATTTCTTTATCGAAATCAAACTCGCTCCACTGCGCCGCCCGTATGTTAAACGACCTAGCCGCGGTATAAAGCCCGAGCTTTAGGGCGACCTTGGTTTTATGCTCGCCGCCGTATTCGTCGATAGCCAGCACCAGCGCGCGCAGATCGCTATCGTCCGTTAGCGCTGGGTAGTTTTGCTGCTTTTTGGTTTTAAACGTGTATTTAAAAATCTATATCAGCGATGATGTTGTGAGACGCTTTGCCGCTAACTACGGCGTATCGCCACAGTTGCCCGCAAAATTGAAACAACTTTTTTACTACACTCAGGCTGCCGCCGCTCTCGACCTTTCGAAGGACTTCGATTATTTCCGCGGCAGTGATGCCCGATATATCTCTTTTACCGAGGTACGGGAATAGATATTTTTGCGCGTTTCTAGTTTGATTTTGCGCCGTCCACTCTTTGATTATTTCGCTTTTTTTATCTATCCACTCCATGGCCAAACGCTCAAAGTTTCTACTCGTATCGCTACTTTTTGCGTTGAGCGGATCGACCCCATCGTTTATTTGGCGCAAAAGCTCCATCCTTAGCTCTCTAGCCTTGGCCAAAGTCAAAAGCGGGTAGTTACCCAAAGCCATGCGCCGCATCTTAAGCGTGAGAGGGCTTTTATACTCAAGCGCAAAAAATTTACGCCCGCCCGGCTCGATAAATATAAACAAATTTTGTCCGTCGGACTTTTTATAAATTTCTATCCTTAGGCTTTAAATTTTTTATGGCCGTGTCGGTTAGAGGTGGATTGATCTTTGGCATTTTTTATCCTTTATATATCCGCAAGCCCCTAAAAATCAAGCAAAGATTTTTTACGGACAAAAGTTAACGGATAGAGGTCTATCTGTAAAATTATCCGTTAAAAAAATCCTTAAAAAGAAAAAGAAATGCAAAAGAAAAAGCAAAGAAAAACAAAAAGAAAAAGTAAAAATCAGCTCAAACCCCGATAAAATCGTGATTTGTGAAAAGAAAAAGAATAAAAAAATAAAACTTAAGAAATGAATAAATGGTGCGCTCGAAGGAATTCGAATCCCTGACCTTTTGAACCGCAATCAAATGCTCTATCCAGCTGAGCTACGAGCGCACTTTAAAAGAAGTGTGAAGTATAGCCAAAGGTTTCTTAAATCTTTCATAAATTTACGACATTGTTGCAAAAAAATTTTACATTTTTACATCCCTTACTACATCAAATTCGCCGCAAGCCTATAAAATTTTCAAATTTGTGCGCCAATTTGCCGCATTTAACCATCTATAAAAAAATCTTTATGTTATCTTACGCAACAAATTTGAATTAAAAAAATAAGCGCGCCTGGCTACCGAGCACTAAAAATATATAAATAAAGGTAGTACAAGCTAAAAATTTAATAGCAAAAAAACAGTTAAAGATAACAAAAAGAGCAAATTTAAAGACTGTACGCAAAGATCGTACTCTAAAAAAAGCAAAATTCAAGCATCAGCAAGCAAAAAAAGAGTAAAATTCAAAAAAACGATAAGAAAGGAAAGCCAAGTGATACATAAAAGTTTTGATCGCAAACCGCGGAGAGATCGCCGTTCGCGTGATCCGCGCCTGCAAAGACCTACACATTAAAAAAACGTCGCCATCTACACCAAGCCCGATCAAGACTGCCTGCACGTCAAAATAGCCGACGAAGCCTACCAGATCGGTATCGACCCGATCAAGGGCTACCTAGACGCCAAAGCGCATCGTTGAGGTCGCAAAAAGCTTGCGGTGCGGACGCTATACACCCGGGCTACGGATTTTTGAGCGAAAACTACGGATTTGCCAAAGAGGTCGAGGATGCGGGACTTGTATTTATCGGGCCTACCGCCGACGTCATCCGCAAAATGGGCAACAAAAAAACATCGCTCGCTATCTGATGAATAAAAAAACGGCATCCCCATCGTGCCCGGCACCGAAAAAGCTAAACAACGAAACGATAGAAAATATCAAGCTCTACGCCGAGCGCATCGGCTATCCCGTCATCCTAAAAGCTAGCGGCGGCGGCGGCGGACGCGGCATACGCGTAGTGTGGAAAGAAGAGGAGCTAGAATCTAGCTTTGAAAGCTGCACGCAGAGGCTAAGGCGTTTTTTTAACAACGACGAAGTTTTCATGGAAAAAAATACGTCGTAAATCCGCGCCACATCGAGTTTCAAATTTACAGGGCGATAAATACGGCAACATCATTCACGCTAGCCGAACGCGACTGCTCGATCCAGCGCCGCCACCAAAAGATCCTCGAGATAGCGCCGAGTCCGACGATGAGCGAAAGCCTGCGAAAAAGCATGGGCGTGACCGCAGTCGCCGCGGCAAAGGCTGTAAACTACACCAATGCAGGCACGATCGAGTTTTTGCTAGATGATTACAACAACTTTTACTTTATGGAGATGAACACCCGCATTCAGGTCGAGCACGGCGTGACCGAGGAGATCACGGGCGTGGATCTCATCGTGCGTCAAATTCGTATCGCGGCGGGCGAGATCCTAGATATGGAGCAAAGCGACGTCATCACGCAAGGCTTTGCGATCGAGGCTCGCATCGCCGCCGAGGACGCATGGCAAAAACTTCATCCCAAGCCCTGGCGAAATCACCGGCTACTACCCTGCTCTAGGCCCTTCCGTGCGCGTGGATAGCCACCTATATAAAGACTATCAGATACCGCCGTTTTACGATAGCTTGCTAGCTAAGCTCATCGTCCGAGCCCCTAGCTACGATCTAGCCGTAAATAAACTAAAACGCGCGCTAGATGAGTTTACGATCGAAGGCAGCGTCAAAACTACGATCCCGTTTTTGCTCAGCATTAGCAAGGAGCGCGACTTTAGGGCGAGGATTTTTTTCGATACGTCATATGTCGAAAACAAAATGCCTACCCTGCTAGAAAAGATGAAAACCAAAGACAACGAGGACAACGAAGAGGTGATCGCTGCAATCGCAGCAGCGATACAAAGGGTAAAAGACGCTAGAAAATTTAAAGAGGAGCACGCGGATGAATGATTTTTTTCGATAGTTTAAAGGATATAAAAAAAGAGCTGCAAAAAGAGCAAAATGCAAATTTGAGCTCAAATTCAGCCGCCAAAAAAATGTCGCAAAGCAAAATTTAAAAACCTGAGCCAAAAAAACCTTCAGCAAAGAAGAAGCCATCGCACACAAAGAGCAAAAATTTACGCAATGAATTTCTAGCCTACGTCAAGGACGCGGATATCAAAAAGTGCTAGTCGTGCCGTTTTCCACCCTGCCTAGCCCCTGCCCCTACCTCAAGGACAGGGACTCGCGCATGGAGTATCGCTACATAGACGGTTGCGACTTTGTCGTAAACGACGCTCTAGCCAGGCGCGGCTTTAGACGCTTTGGCAAATATTTCTCTAAGCCAAACTGCGCAGGGTGCCGCGAGTGCGTAAATATCAGAGTCGATGCGCTAAATTTTAAATTTAATAAATCCGCCCGTCGCACGATGCGCAAAAACGAAAACACCAAAATCATCCTAACAAAGCCGCTCCTAGACGACGCACACGTGACGCTATACAAAAAGTATCATAAATTTATGCAAGAAAAGCGCGAATGGAAGTACTACGAACTGGACTTTCGCCGCTACTACGAGCTCTACGTCGCGGGGCACGCAGAGTTTGGCAAGGAGATTGCGTATTTTGCAGACGGCCGGCTCATCGGCGTCGATCTGGTGGATATCCTTAGCGACGGTATCTCGGCGGTTTATTGTTATTACGATCCTGATTTTGCAGACCTTAGCATCGGTAGATACTCGCTCTATCAGCAAATTTTACTGGCAAGGCAGCTAAATTTACGCTGGATATATCTAGGCTACTACGTCAAAGACTGCCCCTAGCCTCAGCTTATAAAAGCCGACTACAAGCCCTACGAGCGTCTGCGTGAATACGTCCCGCTAGATGAAACGCCCGTGTGGGAAAAAAAGCGGAATAAAAAAATGCTTTCAAATGCGTTTTATAAAGGCAGAAATTTGATAAAAGTAAGTCAAAAATCTAGAATCTCTAAGCATAGAAACATCAGACGCCGTTCTGTTTTTTTCGAGCTGCAAGCGCTCATAAAGCGAAACTTCGCTAAGACGCTGGGGCAAAAAGGCAAAAGTGATGTCGTTTTACGACGAAAAACGAGAAGGTTCAGCGCAAATATTTCGTCAAATTTCTAAAAAAACTCTGCCAAAGATACGAGCTAAAAAACGTAAATTTAAACTTCGCCGAGTATAAAACCATCAAACTGCACTACATCCAACCAAACTCGCTAAAAAGCCATGGTTTTTCGTCGACGTTGCCTTCGTACGAGGCGGCGCGATATTTAGCTTCGATCGCTCAAACGAGTCCTTTATCTCGCATATCATCAAGGGCTTTGAGTCAAAAGCAAATTCTATCCGCCGAGGGTCAAATCGCCCCTAAATATCGCAAATTTGGATGAGTGCGCGCGCCTAGAAGAGCTGTTTAACAAGAGCGAATATATGAAATTTTTCGATCATCTTTAACTATAACGAAGAGGATTTGAGAAATTTCTAAAAAAACAGATCAAAAATCTGCGCCAAGAAAAAAACGAGGCCAATTTGCCGCGCTGGCTAGCCTTTTTCGAGGATCATTTCGCGGTGCTTGGGTGCGATAAAAAAACGATAGCTTTGAGGAGGTGCGAAACCGCTACTTGGAGCTCGTCAAGGCCTATCATCCCGACTTTCACGCCGCGCTTAGCCCCGAGCTTTTTGGACGAGTGTAAAACGCAGTTTCATCGTATCCAAAACGCATACGAGAGCTTGAAGCCTTATTTTTAAGGAGCTTGAGTCGGGGGCGGCGGAATAAGATTTAAATTTAGACTTTAGCATAAAAAAATATAATTTAATAACCGTTTAATAGTGCCCTGAAAAAAATTACGCAAACTATAGCCATAATTAACGCATAAGGGCCTATAAATAACATCAAAAATCAAAGAAATAGTAAGATTAAAAAAACGTAAAAGTAACTATCGCCGTTGCTATCGTCGAAAAAAATATATCTATAGGCGTTATTTCAATATTTTTGATAGCAAGGAATAAGCCTTAAACAGCGAAATAACCAAAAAAATCGGTATAGCCAAAATAAAACCGAAAAAAATAAACCGCCCATGATGTTGTCCATGCTGGGAGCGATGCCCTCAATCAAATAAGTACTCGCAATGCCTAAAAAAATAGGACAAAAAAAGAATAAAAAAATATGCGCTTCATATGGATATTTTAAATTTTTCAAGACTTAAAAAAATCAAGAGAAATACGATACGAGCCCCACCAAACCCCCAGCTTAAATTTAAAATTTACGCTCAAATTTGCGTCGCGCTCGGCAAATTTGCCACACTCCAAGCGGCAAATTTTACTTACCCGATTGCAGCAGATAGGTCTTTTTACGCTCGCTGGAGCTGCCGATATTTAGTGCGAGGCGGTACTTGGTTATCGTGCGGCGGACGACCTCGACGTTAAATTCCTTCTTTATAAACTCCAAAATTTCTAAGATCGCTAAGCGGCTTGGCGGGATTTTCGTTTCGGACGAGATTTGCCACGAAGTCCTTGATGGCCTTGTTTGAGACATCCTCATCGATCGCAGCGGAGAAAAAGCTCTTTATAGGCACGAGTCCGCGCGAGCATTCGAGGTACTTGTTTGAGATGCCGCGCGAGATGGTCGACGGGTTTCGCCCCAGATCCTCGGCGATGTCCTTTAGGCGCATAGGCTTGATATCGCCGCCAAAAAAATAATCATACTGATACTCCACTAGCATGAGGGGCGATCTTGCGCAGCGTGGCTTTTTCGCATGTCAAGCGCATCTATGAGGTCTTTAGCCTCTTTTACGCGCGAGGCTACGAAGCTCTCTTTTTCGTCCAGCCCCTCGACGTCTATGACGATCTCTGGGTAAAAGTCGTCATTGATACGCACCTCGATGCCGCCCGAGCTCGTGTCGATGACGATGTCGGGGATGATCGCCGCAGCCTCGCTCATATACTCGATCGCGGGCGGATTTTTTTAGCCTCTTGATGACGAGAGAGCTTCATTATAGAGCGGGATTTTTGCGCATTTGGGAGAGATTTTTCGAAATGTAGCGCAAGCTTTTTAGCGCTTTCAAAGAGCTTCTCATCCAAATTTAGCTCCTCAAGCTGAAATAAAAAAGCTCTCCTTATAGTCCTTTGCGCCGATGCCTGCGGGCTCGAGGTATGCAAACCGCTTGCGCACCGACTCGATCTCCGCCTCGCTACATTCGTCAAACGTTTCAGGCTCGTAGTAGCCCTCCTCATTTATGCACTCGATGATTTTCATCGCGATTTTTTGGGATTTTTCGGTCGGAAACAGCGGCTTATCTATCTGCTCGATTAGCTTGTCGTAAAGCCCCGTTTTAGCCATGCTAAAGCTTTCGATATTGTCGGTTACGCTGTTTTTTTGATATTTCTTTGAAGAAGTTTTTATCTTTTTTGAATGGCGCGGCGCTTGGTAGCTCGCTCAAATTTCGCTGCTGCACGCTAGCGAATGGATTGTCCGCTAAAAACGGCTCAAGCGTCTCCTTTAGCTCCTCGACGCTGCTGCTTAGTATCGGCAGCCACGAACGCAGCGTGTGCGAGAGCTTATTTTTGGGAGCTTGAGTTTGCTTTAGCATTATTCTACAAATTTAAACTCTTCGCCCAGATAGTGGGTGCGCACGAGTTTGTTGTTCGCGACTTCGTTCGCGCTACCGCTAGCTAGCAGGCTGCCGTCCTTGATCACGTAGGCACGGTCACAAATGGCTAGCGTCTCGCGGACGTTGTGGTCGGGCGATGAGCACGCCGATGCCGAGTTTTTTTAGGGTCGCGAACGATGCTTTGTATGTCGCTAACGGCGATCGGATCGACGCCAGCAAAGGGCTCATCCAGAAGCAAAAATTTAGGCGTGATGATGAGGCTTCTAGCGATCTCGCAGCGTCTGCGCTCGCCGCCGCTTAGGCTCACACCCTTTCGCAGGCGTATGGGCTCGATATTTAGCAAAGTTTAGCATTTCATTTACTTTTTTTCTCGCGGACGGCCTCGTCTTTATACAAGATCTCGGCGCCGAGCAGTAAATTTTTCCTCGACGGAGAGGTCTTTAAATATACTTGATTCTTGCGGCAGATAGCCGATGCCCATATGCGCACGCTTGTGTAGCGGCACCTTCGTCACGTCTGCGCCGTCTAAAAAACACGCTGCCGCTAGATGGCGAGATGAGTCCGCAGATCATATAAAAACGTAGTCGTTTTGCCCGCGCCGTTTGGGCCTAGCAGCCCTACTACCTCGCCGCTTTTGACCTCCAGCGAGATGCCTTTTTATGATGTTTGTTTTTTTGATCGTTTTTTTGTAAATCTTTAACTTCTAATTTATGCACAGTAAACCTCGTATTTTCGCCCTTTTTGGCTAGGGCGAGATGACTACCTTGACGCATTTTTTTCGCCCACTTTGCCAGCGCCTTTTCCAGTCGCTCGTCGCCCCACTCTACCAGGCGAGCCCTCCTCTAGCAAATTTTCCAAAAAGTCCGTTTTGTAAAAATCGCGTCAAGTCCGTTTTGATAGATGTCGTAGTGATAAATTTCTATCCCCGTAGCTTTGCATGACCGAAAAACGTGGGCGAAGTAACCTCTGTATCGATGCCGCGAGCTTTTACGATGGCTTTTACTAACGTCGTTTTGCCGCTGGCTACATTTCCCTGCAAGATAACGACGCCGCTTTGGGGTAAGTATCTACCACCTCGCTAAGCTCGTCTAGTCCCAAATTTAGCTCTATCATAGCTCTTTTACGTATAGCGCTTGGGCTGATTTTTGGGATACTTTTTGGTCTCTGGGATCGCTAGCACTTCGTAGCGCGCCTCTTTGACTAGAAAGTTTGATCGTTATCATGTCGCCGATTTTGACCTCTTTAGCCGGTTTAGCAACGACGCCATTTACGCTCACGACGCCGCTTTTTGCACTACGTCTTCGCTAACCGCGCGCCTTTTTGTTATATTTACGGTATTTAAAAAAACTTATCTACTCTCATGGCGGCGATTTTAGCCAATCGGCTTAAATTTCTAATTCCTCGTCATCGCATATTAAATTTAATGTAATTTGACGTTTAGCGCACGCGATTTTAGCGGAAATATTTATAACAAATTAATCAAATTTGGCTAAAAATACGCGTCATCTCAATATAAAGGATAGAGAATGAAAAAAAGATTTGAAAAAGTCGTTCTCGCCTATTCGGGCGGACTTGATACGAGCATTATTTTAAAATGGCTACAAGACGAGTATAAATGCGAAGTGGTGACCTTTACCGCCGATATCGGCCAGGGCGAGGAGCTAGAACCCGCACGCCAAAAAGCGCTCGAGCTCGGCATAAAACCCGAAAAATATATTTATAGAGGATTTAAAAGAGGAATTTGCGCGAGATTTCGTATTTCCGATGTTTAGAGCAAACGCCGTCTATGAGGGCGAATACCTACTAGGCACCTCGATAGCTCGCCCGCTGATAGCTAAAAAGCAAGCCGAAATCGCCACCAAAGTAGGCGCCGACGGCGTGAGCCACGGAGCGACGGGCAAAGGCAACGACCAAGTGCGCTTTGAGCTAGGCTACTACGCGCTGGGAGATAACCTAACTATTATCGCCCCTTGGCGCGAATGGGATCTAAACAGCCGCGAAAAAAACTACTAAAAATACGCAGAAAAAAACGGCATCAAAATAGAAAAGAAACCTGGCAAAAGCCCCTACTCTATGGACGCAATTTGCTCCACATCAGCTACGAGGGCTTAGTGCTTGAAAACCCTGCTCACGCTCCGGAAGCCGATATGTGGCGCTGGACGGTAAGCCCTAAAGACGCGCCAAACGAAAGCGAAATAATAGAAATCGGCTACGAAAAAGGCGATCCGGTTAGCATAAACGGTAAAAAAATGAGCCCTGCCGCACTGCTAGCCGAGCTAAACCGCCTAGGGCGCAAAACACGGCATCGGCAGACTCGACCTCGTCGAAAACCGCTCAGTCGGCATGAAAAGCCGCGGTTGCTACGAAACTCCTGGCGGTACGATAATGCTAAAAGCTCACCGCGCGATCGAGAGCATCACGCTAGACCGCGGCGCGGCACACCTAAAAGACGAGCTAATGCCTCGCTACGCAGAACTCATCTATAACGGCTACTGGTGGTCGCCTGAGCGTATCATGCTACAAGCGCTCATCGACAAGAGTCAAGAGAACGTAAACGGCACGGTCAAAGTCGAGCTCTACAAGGGCAACGTCATCGTGCTAGGACGCGACAGCAAGACAGACAATCTCTTTAGCGAAGCGTTTTGTACGTTTGAAGAGGACAGCGTATTTGATCAAAAAAAGATGCGAACGGATTTATCAAGCTAAATGCGCTTAGATTTATCATCGGGCGCAAAAACGGACGCAATTTAACTAAACAAAGGATAAAAAAATGAAAGTACTACTAATAAAAGACGTAAAATCGCTCGGAAAAAGCCGGCGAAATCAAAGAGGTAAAAAGAAGGATATGGAAATAACTTCCTAATCGGCAAAGGTTTTTGCTAAAGCTGCGACTCCTGATGTTTTACGCCAATACGACGCCGAGCAAAAAAACGCAAGGCCGAGGAGCTAAAAATACGAGATCGCAAATATAGAAAAGCTAAAAATCCGAGATCGAAAAAAATCACGCTCAAGGTTAAAAAAAGCCGCTCGGAGCAAACGGCGCGCTATTTGGCGCAGTGACAAAGGATGAAAATTTTCAGAAGCTTTAGAAAAAAATCATCATTTGGTCGTAGATAAAAAGGCGTTTGAATTCGCGCATACGATAAAAGCGACAGGTATCTATGAAGTGGACGTCAAGCTCGGCCACGCCGTGCGCGCCACGCTAAAACTAGACGTCGAGGGCGAATAAGTGTTTCACGCGACTACCATTTTAGCCTACAAAGGCAAGAATAAATCGGTCATCGGCGGCGACGGACAGGGTGAGCTTTGGCAACACGGTGCTAAAAAGGCAATGCGGTAAAAATCCGCAAGATCCACGGCGGCAAGGTCCTAGCGGGCTTTGCCGGTAGCACCGCGGACGCGTTTAATCTCTTTGACATGTTTGAAAACAACCTCGATCACGCCAAAGGCGACCTACTAAAAGCGGTGATCGAGTTTAGCAAAGAGTGGCGCAAGGATAAATACCTGCGCAAGCTAGAAGCCATGATGCTGGTGCTTGATAGAGATAAAATTTTCCTTTTAAGCGGAACTGGCGACGTCGTAGAGCCAGAGGACGGCAAGATAGCCGCTATCGGAAGCGGCGGCAACTACGCCCTATCAGCAGCCCGTGCGCTTGATAACGTGCCCAGATCGACGAAGAGGAGCTCGTAAAAGAGAGCCCTAAAGATCGCGGGCGAGATTTGCATTTATACGAACACGAACATAAAAACCTACGTTTTAGAATAGAGAAAAGATGAATTTAACCCCAAAAGAGATAGTGAAATTTTTAGACGATTACGTCATCGGGCAAAAAGACGCCAAAAAGATCATCGCCATCGCGCTACGAAACCGCTACCGCAGGATGAAACTAGATAAAACGATGCAAGACGATATCATGCCAAAAAAACATCCTGATGATAGGCTCGACTGGCGTGGGCAAAACCGAGATCGCAAGGCGTTTGTCAAAGATGATGGGCTTGCCGTTTATCAAAGTAGAAGCTAGCAAATACACCGAGGTTGGCTTCGTAGGACGCGACGTGGAGAGCATGGTGCGCGACCTGGCGGCTGCGTCGGTAAAGTCGGTTAAAGCCGAACAGCGCGAGAAAAAAATCGCGAGAAAAATCGACGAATACGTAAAAGATAAGATAATAAAAAGCTCCTGCCGCCTCTGCCTGCTGGTGCGAGCGAAGAGAAAAAGGCCGACTACGAAAAAAAGCTACGAAAAGATGATGAGTAGGCTAGAAAACGGCGATCTGGACGATCTAAGCATCGAGATAGAAGTCGTACAAAAATAGCTTTGACGCGGGAGCCAACGTGCCGCCCGATATGGCGCAGATGCAAGAGAGCTTCGTCAAAAATCATCGGCCTAAGCAACAAAAACCGTCAAAAAAAGAGATGAAGGTAAAAAGACGCTAAAGAGGCGCTCAAAAACGAAGCTAGCGATAAAATTTTAGATATGGAAAGCATCAAAACCGAAGCCGTGCGAAGAGCAGAAAAATGAGGGCATAATCTTTATCGACGAGATCGACAAGGTCGCGGTAAGCTCCGGAAACTCAGGCAGGCAAGATCCGAGTAAAGAAGGCGTACAGCGCGACTTGCTACCCTATTGTGGAGGGCTCTACGGTGACGACCAATGGCGCCATAAAGACCGATCACATCCTTTTTATTGCCGCGGGTGCCTTTCACATCAGCAAACCAAGCGACCTAATTCCGGAGCTTCAAGGGCGTTTTCCGCTACGAGTCGAGCTTGATAGCCTGGATGAAAATGCACTGTATCACATTTTAACTCAGCCTAAAAATTCGCTACTCAAACAATACGAAGCGCTTTTAAAAACCGAAAAACGTGGAGCTTGAAATTCAACGATGAGGCCATCAGAGCTATCGCTAAAAATCGCTCAAAACGCCAACGAAAAAAATGGAAGACATTGGCGCTAGACGCCTACACACAGTGATCGAGCGCGTGATCGAGGATATCAGCTTTGAGGCTAACGAGCACGGCGGCGAAACGGTAGAGGTAGACAAAGCTCTCGTAGAAAAGCGCCTATCAGACGTCGTCGAGGATCAAGATCTGGCGAGATATATCTTATGAAATCAGGCTTTGTTAGTATCATAGGCCGTACGAATGCGGGCAAAAGCTCGCTTTTTAAATTTTTGCTTGATGCAAAGATCACCATCGTCTCGCACAAGCAAAAACGCCACGAGGCGCAAGATCAGCGGAATCGTAATGAACGGCGAAGATCAGATCGTTTTTACCGATACGCCGGGGCTTCACGAAAGCAACAAAAACGCTAAACAAACTCATGATAAACGAAGCGATAAAATCCATGGGCGACTGCGATGCTATCGTCTTTTTGGCGCCCATTCACGACAGCATAGATGACTACGTCAAATTTCTCAAATTTGAAATCCGCAAAAACCACATATCTTGTTGCTTACCAAGGTTGACGAAGTCCCAAACGCCAAAGTGCTTGAAAAAAATCGCGCAATATCAACAATTTCAAGATAAATTTACAGCGCTTTTACCTTTTAGCGTCAAAAAGCAAACCTACAAAAAGCCGCTTTTGGATGAATGTGCAAGCTTTTGCCAGAGCACGAGTATTTTTTTACGATCCGGGATTTTTAACGCCGACAAACGAAAAAAAGAATTTCTCGTGAATTTATCCTTGAGGCACTATACGATAATCTAAGCGACGAGATCCCCTACTCTACCGACGTACTTATAGACAAAGTCAAAGAAAAAAACCAGATATAACTGAAATGTATGCCACTATAATCACCGAACGCGAGATACATAAATCTATGATTATCGGAAAAAAATGGACAGACCATCAAAAGAATCGGGATAAATTCAAGAAAGTTAATATCAAGTTTTACTGGCCAAAAAAATACTCGTAAAGCTCGTTGTAGTCGTAAAAAAAGACTGGCGCAAAGACGAAAAAAACTATAAAAAAACTTGAATATTTTATAAATAATTATTAAGTTATATGTTTTTATGATATAATATATGCGTCTAATTGGCCAATATATGGTAAGATTAACTCAAATTTGAGGTTGCATTGAAGGATACTTAAAAAATGGCAAAAAAACAAAAAAATGGAGCAGCAAGTATAGTCACGTATGACCCTTACATGCAAACTTCATATGCATTTTTCTGGTAACAGAAATTTTCGCAAATAGATCTAAGCAAAAGCAAATAAAAAGTAACTTTTTTTATATCATATATAAAAATATAAAGACCTATTGATAGGAAACATAGAAATTCCAATATCAACAGAAGAAGATGATATATCAAATTTAATAACAATTAAGGTATATGAACAATTTAATTTGGATCCATCTTCAGAGTATAAGATTGTATATAATGAAACAGTAAGCATATCATCTGAAACCAGAAATTTTTAATGTATTTATAACCGATGTTGTATTGACGGATAAGTTATATTCTTTTTGCTCTTAAAAAAATTCCATATATAGATTATATAGCGGCTGCGCCATTGATGTTTTATCCGCTCTATAAAAAAAGAACATACTTTCAAGCCAAGATACCGATGCTTTTTATGGTAATACAAGAAGATGATGCTTTTTTTAGCTGTTTACCAAAAATGGAGAGTATATTCAATCAAGGCCACTTAGATACTCGATTAAAAATATCAGCGATAAATTTTTCTACTTTAAGCGGTAATAAATTAAACGATAGTGCTTTTTTTAGATATCATAAAAAAATGGAACAAACACTCAAGATGATAGAAATAGAGATTTTATAATTGAAATATTTGATGAAATTTCCTATTATATAGGAGATCTAGTAAATAGCTTAAGTAGATTTATTGGGTCAAACATTTCAAATATAAATGTGATAACTGATATAAAAAAATGGGTAATTTTGCAGAATTTATACAAGAAAAAAACTAGATATACCCACAATACATCTCGAACCAAATATTGCCATAAATTCAAAAAGAAGTTGCAAGTAGTAATATTCACAATATTATGGCTATAAATTCACAATATTATAAAGAAACACAGGAAAAATGATTTTAATTTCTCTAATTTTCTAAGACCGCTACCGTTATTTCAACGCAACAGTGGAAAATTGATACTATACACACTAGTAGGAATATTGATCGGATCGCTGTATCCGATGTATCTTTATGTGTCTGGAATCATAACCGATATAGATACTGCTGACAAAAAGAAGTGAATATGAAATTAATAATGCTGACAAAAATAAGGATAGAAGGAACAATAGCGGCCCTTGCACAACAAATTTTGAATATATCAAAATCAATTGAAGCAGAAAAAAATATAATTGATTTTAGAAAAAAATACTATTAAAAGAAATTTATGATAAAAAAAGTCAACTACCCCATGAAGGGAATTGTTCTATTTGAACTTAGTAATCTAATAAATAATAAAGACATACAAACCGCAAGAATAAATAATTCTGATAGAAATATGGAGGTTACTTTAATAAGTAAAGACGAAAAAAAGTTAACCGAATTGATGCAAAAATATAAATACCTCAGACAAATACTCTATATTAACCAAAGAAATTTTATTAGATAAAAAAATATGAAGTACCATCATACGAAACAAATGTTACAATAAAGATTAAATGATGAAAAAAAGATAATACACTCACTAAAAATCGACAACTACTTTGACGGAAAAAAACCAAGTGAAGTTACACTAATGCTAATTATGGCACTTGTGTTATCTGGCGTTATTATATATTACGCAATTGTGGAATATGCACAAGAGTATTACGATAGCTCAATATCAACCAATAGCCAAACTACAGAAGAACTAGACAAGGTAAATGCATATTTAGATAGTGTTAGTCAAAAACAATGATAGAAATAATGACAGGAATTTTAAAAATAAATCAAAAAAACAAAATGAGTTAACACAGATACAAAAACGAGCTTACTGATGCTAAAAAAATATGAATCAATATTTTGATAACAAATTAAAAAGAACTATCATATTTGATCTTTAGCGAACAGAGTTGGGCTGACTTTTTGGACAATTTAGCACTTTTTAGCAAATAAAAAAATAATGTAAAAAAATAACAAAAAAATAACAAATAGCTTTAAAGAGCCAAATGCGCAAAAAAATAGAGCAAGTCCTCGACATAAACGTATCTGTTGACGGTGACTATAGGGATATTATAAGCTATATAAATGCTATTGAAGAGTCAAGACTAGTAGTAGATGTCAACAATATAGACATAAATTCTACAAATGGCAAACTAAGAGGAAATATGGGAATTTATATATGGGGGATGAAATACCAATGAGAAATAGAGTCTTATTTTTTTCTTTTAATACTTTGCTCCGTATCTTTGGCTGACAATCCTCAAGCAGAGACAGAATACTATGATCAACTTTTTAGCGTGATCAATGAACAACGCAAGGGCTTAAATGAGTCGGATTTAAAAAGTTTTATCTGATCCTTTCTTGATAGTAAAAACAAAAAAACTATCATAAATATGGAGAATAATTCTTCTACCAACCTATTTAATTTACAGGCTATTTTTTTAACAACAAAGCTAAAAATAAACGGCAAATGGTATCAAGTAAAAGATAAAAATTGACGAGTATGAATTGTCAAATATCCAATCAAAGAGTGTCACCTTAATAAACAAGGATGATAAAATTGACTTAAAGTTTAACACAAGGGGCAAATAAAAAAATGTCGTTATTAAAATTAAATAAATTTTTACAATATCAATTATAACTGCACTATCATTAACTACAGCAGATGCTAGTAGTTGCGAAAAAGAGGGTTTTTAATCTAAAAAAATCAATGAGCAAGTTTCAGTTCAAGAAATTTTAACGCAGCTATCTGATATGTGCCATTTTAGTGTAGTAACAAAAGATCAATTTGCTAAAGATGCTATAAGTGAACCACTTTTTGGAATCAATATAAAAAGATAAAACGTTAAATGAAATTTTTTAGTCTTTTATTATCCGAAAAAGACATGAGCTATACTTTTTTTATCAAGATATCTTAAAAATTTTCATCCCTTCAGACTAAAAACTTTTAAGATTGACTATATAACATCTGTAAGAGAGGGAACCGCTATCACAAAAGGCTTCAGTTGATTCAGCCCCTATTGAAGTTGGCGATGAAAAAAACAAGATGATGGCGAAAAAAAGACATTACTAAAGGTGGCGGCAAACTCGACAACGTTATAAGAACTGTCGAAAAAGTTTGATTTTTTTGGGAAAAAAACTGGACACTGAAATTAAGGCAATACTAAATAATACAACAGAAAGTATTGTTGCGCCAGATCCTATCATCAATGCCAATGCAGGATTAGTTACCGTAACCGGCACCGCAGCTCAGCTAAGAAGGGTTTCGGATTATATTAAAGATATCCAAGAAAGGCTCAAAAAAACAAGTTGTTATAGATGTATCTATAATATCAGTAGAGCTTGCTAATAGCTACACAAAAGGTGTTGACTGGAGTACATTTAATATAGGTTTTAAAACCGGATTATACAATCGTACAGTCGTAACTGGTGTAACTGAAACAGTAGGACAAGACGCCGCTGGTAATCCTACGACCACTTTAAGTAGAACATATGGAATGATTCCGGCAAATGACCTATTTTGGTCAAATAGAGGAAACGGTCTTGGCGGTGGTTTTTTTCTCAAAGCATGAATTTGATTGCAGGTTTTAATTTTTAATTTAGACGGCGTTTTAAATTTCCTCGAGACAAATGGAAGAACAAAAAGTTGTTTCAAGTCCGAAAATTACGACTTTAAATAACCAACAAGCCCCTAATTTCCGTGGGAGATAATGTAAACTATAGAGTTCAGGAAGAAAGCCAAAACAATAACGCTTTAAATGGTAAAACCACTATAACCTATAAGCAGTATTCTGTTTTTTTATAGGAATTTTTGCTTAACATTTTACCAGAGGTTTCAGACGACAATAAGATTATGCTACGCATAAATCCATCTCTTAGTAGCTTCAAATACAACGAAGATGACGTTAGACAAAGTACAACCATAAGAGAAATCGCACCAGATACTATACAAAAAAAGCTTTCTACTGTTGTGCAAGTAAATAGCGGTGATACGATCGTTTTGGGTGGGCTTATAGCTCAATCTAAAGGTAAAGAAAAACACAAAAGTACCATTTTTTTGGGAGATATTCCCGTGCTTGGACACGCATTTAAAAGCACAAAAGATAACCTTAGAACAACAGAGCTTGTATTTATAATAACCCCAAGAATAGTCGATACATCAAATACCGCCCCAATCAATCAATCTCTTAAAGATCTAGGTTTTTCGAGGTCAATATATGAGCAATAAGTACACTACTCTAAAAAAATATTTATTGATGTAGCACAAGAAAGTGATTATATAAATTTAGATAAATCTATTATTGCTTATAAAAAGATTTTGGATTTATTGCAAAAAAGCCGGCAAAGTTAATTTTATTTTACGGCAAACCTGGATGCGGAAAAAAACATTTTTTTATTAAAAGAAAAATCGTAAAGGGATCTAAAGGATCGTGACGATATTGTTTTTTTCCCATATCCATTTTTTTAATGAATCTAGATTTGTCAAATCATTATATGAAGGAATTTTTAAGAAAGAATCTCAGGAAAAAAATAGAAAGCTATGAACAGTTTATAAAAAAATCTATAAAGCCAAAAATAGAGGATAATCAAGAAAAAAAGCCAATAATAGTTATTCTTGACGAGTCACAGCTTTATCCTGAGATTTTACTAGAAAAAAATTCGTATAATGTCAGATAGCGGTCTATTTAAATTTGTTTTTGCCACGCACGAAACGATTGATAAAGATGTACTATCGAGAGATTACTTTAAGTCAAGAGTTTGGGAAAGTATAGAGATGGGCTCTATCGATACAGAGGAGATGAAAGTTTATTTGGAAAAATAAGTTACAAAATAGTCAGTTTTTTTATATTTTTTTAAAATTTACCGAAGAACAATTTCGTCTTCTAAATGAATTAAGCCAGGAGAATTTAAGAATGCTAAATAAATTAATGTTTAATATTTTTTTGAACTTTACGAATATTTTGATGCAAATCAACCAACTATAATAGGCGGTGACAAAATGGTAACAAAAATTTTAGAGATGGCAGCCATCAAATCGGAGCTTATAGATGCTTGAAACATATGAGATATTGGAGCTAGAAAGGCGATGGAGAGCCTACGACAAAAAGAGAAAAGAGTTTAAGTTTTCAGACAAAAAGAACTATATATACGCCATTTCAGCTGTTTTGGCTATATCTGTCTCTGTATCGTCGCTTACTTTTTTTATTTGTTAAAAGATTCGCTAATAAATAACACTAATAGCGCAACAATTAGTAATGACGTCAAAGGCAACAGCAAAGAAGCAATAAAGCACTCTGAAGTTGTTGAACCGGAGCAAAAAATAGATCCAAGCAATAACACCCTACTCAATTCTGATAATTTTGGCGGAACAGAAAAATATATCAAATACACAGAATAACAGCATTGCGAACGAGGATACTTCAGATAATGTGAACACTGAAAATTCAGCAACATGGCTGGGTTAATTTAAACAACGCGCCGCAATACATGCAACCAGTAGAAAAATACAAATAAAAAGTATTGGCGGCAAACAAGTTGCAGTCAGACCTCCAGCAGAAGAAATGATAAATTTCTGATTCCGAAAAAGCCTATCATTGCAAAAGAACATGAATGGCACACAAAAATACAAATAATAGGTTTCAGATTCAATCTTCTGGTTCAGAAGTTTCGGTAGAAGAGCTAACTGCCAATTTGAAAAAGTCCAACAGCTCTGATATTGCAGTGTTAATAGCAAGAAGATACTATGACATCAAAGATTACAAAAAAATAGCGAGAAATGGGCACTCATAGCCAACGAACTCGATAGCAACAATGAAGAGAGCTGGATAATATTTGCAAAAGTCAAAATATAATCTAAAGCAAAAAAAGATGACGCAATAAGTGTTCTTAAAAATATACAACGATAAAAGCAAATTCAGCAAATATCGAGGATCTTATGAGGCAAATAGAGGACGATACGGCCTTATAGTAAAAAAATATAACTATTTTTTTAGTAAAGGATTATAGTACTTGATGTGTAAAATTTATGAGCTTTTTTTAGCAACCATTTTAAAAAAATAATTTAATAACAGATAGTCAATATCAAAAATATACTATTTTTTTATTAAATGATAATACAGATTTTGAATTTGCTTTTACATCAAGAAGTGCCGAATTTTTTTCAACAGACTATATATACGATATTCTTGGTGAATTATACAGAAGACAGCGTATTACAATTAATGAAATAACTGAAAAATTACTGTAATAAATTTGAAAAAAGTTTCTTGGAACATATTGCAACAAAAATTTAAGCTGGAGTATGTAGACCTAGATAATATAGATATAGACTATAAACTATGCGAAAAGGTTCCATTAAATCATTTAAAAAGCATGCAATGCTTTTACCGATTAAAGAAGATGAAATCGCTGTTTATGTTGCTTTTAAAAAAATCCTTTTGATATGTCGGCACAAGACAGATTACAGTCTATTTTTTTAATAGGAAGCTTTTAAAAAGTAGTTATAACAGATCCATCAAAAAAATAGATAAATATATAAGTAAAAATAGAGCTAAATGATAGCGTAAAGGGTATTGTTACTGAGATAAGAAAAGAGTTGTCTTCCACTGCTGTTGTGGGCGGAAATGCAAACGAAAATAGTTCTGGTATATTAAAGCTAATAGAAGTTATTTTGCGAACTTCGATAGTAAGTCGCGCAAGCGATATACACATAGAAGCCACGGTGACGAATTGCATTGTGCGCGGCAGAATTGATGGTATGTTGGCCGAGCTTTTTTTATTTTTTTGATAAAGACCTTTTCCCCCTTTTAGTATCGCGCATGAAGCTACTTTCAAATATGGATATAGCGGAGCGGAGAAAGCCGCAAGATGGACGCTTTTCGGCTCAAGTTGCAGGCAAAGAGTATGATTTTCGTATTTCAACGTTGCCAATACTTCACGGCGAGAGCATAGTTTTACGTATTTTTAGACAAATCAAAGGTACTAATTAGTCTTGAAAATTTAGGCATGCATCCAGATACTTTTGACAAATTCAATAAAGCAATGAAGGCTCCATATGGCATTATATTGGTTACAGGCCCAACCGGTTCAGGTAAAACAACTACTCTTTATGCTGCACTAAACGATATAAAAAAAGCGTAGAAACAAAAAAATAATAACCGTCGAAGATCCAGTAGAGTATCAGTTAAACATGATACAGCAAGTCCACGTAAATGAAAAAAAGTTGGACTTACCTTTGCTTCGGCTCTTCGCTCTATTTTAAGACAAGATCCGGACATCATAATGATAGGAGAGATCAGAGATCAAGAAACTCTTCGCATTGCCATTCAAGCTGCACTAACTGGCCACTTAGTGTTTTCAACGCTTCACACTAATGACGCAATAAGCGCTGTTACCAGAATAGCTGATATGGGAATAGAGCCATATCTAATCAGCGGAGCATTAGTAGCAATAGAAGCTCAAAGACTCATTAGAAAACTATGTCCAAACTGCAAACAAAAAAACGGTTTTTACCGTCAAATTTGCATGAACAATTTCATAATTTTTTTACCGAAAGATTATCAATTTTATAAACATGTTGGATGCGATCAGTGTTCTCAAACTGGTTATGTTGGTCGAGAAATGATAAGTGAAGTTTTACCTATAAGTGATAAAATTTCAGCCATGATAGCAAATGGCACCACAAAAGAGGAAATCAAAAAAAGTAGCATATGAAGAGCATTTTATAGATATGTTTAAAGACGGCATTATAAGAGCTGCAAGAGGCGTTACAACGATAGATGAAGTATTTAGGGTGGCTAAGGTATGAAATTTTTGAAGTTGAGTATATGGCCAACGGTCGTCGTCAAAAGATGACCTTAAAAAGCAAACAATAGGAGTGAAGCTCAGGCCTTAGCCAAAAACAAAAAAATGCCGGCATAATAGTCAAAGTCGGGGAAACAAAAAAATGTTCCGCTTGAAGAACAGTTTGCCGACCTAATGAATAAGGTATCAACATTTGTCGGCGGCTCAAAGATAAAAAAATTAATAATCTAATAGCGTCATTTCGACAACTAAGCGTTATGACAAATGCCGGCATTTCAATCCATGATAGTATTAAGGAGATATCAAAAATCAACCGAAGACAAAAAGATTAAAAAGTTATATTTGCAACCATAAATGATGATCTTAACCAAGGACAAAGTCTTACTGACGCTATAACCAAATTCAAGGAAGAGCTCGGAGATGTAGTTGTAGCTATGATAAAAACTTGGCGAAAGCACAGGCAATATGTCTGAGTCGCTACATAAACTATCAGAAATTTTACAAGAAGTCTGGGAAAAATCAAAGAGAAAATTTAAAAAGGCTCTTAGATATCCAATTATAGTAATGTCAGCCATGGCTATAGCATTTGTTATATTGATGATATTCGTTGTTCCGCAGTTTAGAGAGATATTTGAACAGCTAGGCGCAAATCTACCAACTCCTACAATTATACTTTTATCCATAGAAAGCGCATTGAGCAATTATGGCTTATTTATACTGGCTGGTTTTATCGCCACAATATATGCTATAAAAATATTCATACAAGAAAAAAATGATGAATTTAAATATAAATTTGATAAATTTATGCTAAAGGTTTATTTAATCAACAAAGTTATATTTTACTCGACAATGAATAGATTTAACCTTATTTTTTTACTGAGCTAGTAAGGGCTGGTATTCCAATTGCCGATGCTCTTGAAACAGCAACTCTAACAGTAGAAAAATCAAGATATACACGATAAGCTCGCTACCATCAAGATTGCAGTTTCTAGAGGCGTGTCTTTAACAGAAGCATTTAGAGATACTCAGCTTTATGAGAGTATGCTTATTCAGATGTTAAGCGCTGGTGAAAAAAAGGCGGTGCGATAGACGCAATGCTAGAAAAAGATTACCGACTATTACAAAGCCAAATTTAGTGATTTGGTTGATAATATTTCAAGCTATGTGGAACCAATAATGCTTTTTATTTATGGCAGGCATGGTTATACTCTTGGCGCTTGGTATTTTTTTATGCCTATGTGGGATCTTGGAAATGCCGTTCAAGGGCGATAATAAATAAGAATTTAAGGACATAAATGCAAAATAGTTTACAAGAACGTCAAGTTAGCGCAGATGCGTTTTTAGTGTCAAAAAAACCGATACAAAAGGGAAAAATAACCTATTGCAATATTCCTTTTTGCCCAAATAGTTGGCGCAAAAGGAAATGAACTAATCGGAAAAACCTCATAATATAGTGAGACATCCTGATATGCCTCGCGTAGTTTTTAAAATTTTATGGGAATATGTAAAAAAATAAAAAAAGAAGTTTTTTTGCTTATGTTAAAAAAACAAAAAGCCTTGACGGCTCATTTTACTGGGTATTCGCAAATGTTACAGCTTCGCTTGATCAAAGCGGTAATATTATCGGTTACTACTCAGTCAGACGCAAACCAAAACCCAAAAAGCTTTTAGAGGTTATTATTCCGCTTTATAGGCAGCTATTAGAAGCCGAAAAAAAGCGGTGGCTTGGAGGCCTCTTCAAGGCTGCTAGAAAGTGTTTTACAGAAAAAAATAAAAAGCTATGATGAGCTAATGAACGATTTGCAAAAGATTATAAAGGAAAAAAATTATGTTTTTTTAAAAAAAGAAAAAAATTGAATTACGACGAAATTTTTAAATGTAATTGGACAAGCTAGAAACGGTTTTTTTGGAACCAAGGATTTTGCAAATAGATCCAAGCTCCCAAATCGGCCAAATAGCGCTTGGCATAAATGATCTGCTTGACCAAATAGAAGCTCTACAGAGAGAAATGGGCACTTGCGTAAAAATCAGCTGAAAGCGGAATAACTTATAGAAATATTTTTTTGTTGATGGTTTTCGTGGACTTTTTAAAAACTAACGCAATATCCATGAGTGAAGGCGTTGAGGGTATAAAAAGCTGGACAAAAAAAGGTAAAAACCAGAGGTATACTTTCTGAAAAAAATTTAGTGAACTTGGCAATGGCAATGACGGTATTTTAGAAGTGCAAAACGATCTTAATCAAAGCATTAAAAATTTAACTAAAAATATCTACAATGGCACAAGATACTTCAGTAAAGGCAAACGAAAGCATGTCGGCCGTAAGCGAGCTTAGCCAAAAATATGGGCAATCTAGAGCACCTTATCACAGAATCGACCGAAGCTATTAGAAAATTTGACACATAGAACAGAAGAAATATCATCAGTAGTAAATTTGATCAAAGATATAGCCGAACAGACGAATTTACTAGCTCTTAATGCTGCTATCGAAGCAGCACGAGCAGGTGAGCATGGACGCGGTTTTGCAGTAGTAGCGGACGAAGTAAGAAAAACTAGCCGAAAAATACGCAAAAAAAGCCACAAGCGAAATAGGTATAAATATCCAAACCCTGCAACAACAAACAAACGATTTAAATGAAAAATTCCCAATAAAAATCACACAAATAGCGCAAGTTGCAAGCGTGAGCGTATCTAAATTTAGAGATGCCGTGAATGTATTTAGTCAAGGTGCAATGCAAAGCGCAAAAAAATATCAAAAATACGTAGAAAAATAAAAACCATCGGCATTATAGGTAAAATAAACAGAGTGACATACTTGCAGACTGCATACGGAAATGTTATTAACGAAAGAGGCGATGACGAAAAATATGCAAAAAAACAGGCACAGAAATTTAAGTGCGTGGTACGAGGGTGCAGCGGCATATTTTGCAAACTCAAAAAAAGCTTCGAAAGAGCAAACATACCAGCCAAACAAATAAGTGACCTTGTAAAATCCAACTTGGAAGATTCAAAAAAATGGTTACAATATGGATGATATACAAAAAGTTCGTCGATAGATTCATTAAAGTCAAACAAGCAAGCAGTGAAATATTTAAGATAATAGACGCGACGATAGAAGAAAGCGTAAAGTAATGTTATACGAAATTTGAGCCAAAAAAACAATTGGCTCAAATTTGCTCTTTTGCATTACTTTAAACCAAAAAAATCCATTCTATAGAAATTTTGCAAAACCCCATTTTTTTGAGAGCTTTGTTTCGTCAAAAAAACTCTAGAGTAAATTTGAACTCCCTATAAACACAATTGGCTTCGGCAAAAATGTATACTAGGTGTCGCAAACTTAGCAAATTTACTTCGCGCCAATCACAAGCCGCATGTTGCAAACTCTCCAATTTGACCAAAAAAACAGCAATCATTTGCCATGTTGCGTCAAATCTCATAAAAGGCAAACCAGCTTAAAGCCAGCCTGCCCTCACCTCAAATTTGACCAAATCCCAAAAGCAAATTTGGTCAAATTTAAATGCCAAATTTAGCCCAGCAGCCTCTTTGCGCACTCGCTTATGCTTTTACCGTCGCTTCTAGCACCTATTTTTTTCTTTGGCTGCTTTCATCACGGTGCCGATACTTTGCGCCCTCGCCTAATCCGGCGATGATCGCTTTTATCTCAGCCTCCAGCTCGTCTGCGCTTAGTTGTTTAGGCAAATATCCATTTATGATATCGATCTCTTTTTGCTCGTTTTGTGCTAGATCATCCCTGCCGCCGTTTTTTTGTACTGCTCGATAGAGTCCATGCGGCGTTTGATCTGGGTTTGTAGGATCGGTAGAACCTTTTCATCGGTCATCTCGATACGCTCATCGACTTCGACTTGTTTGACGACTGAGTTTATGAGCCTTAGCGTATCGCGGCGAAAGTTATCTTTTTCTTTCATCGCAGTCTTGATATCGTCTAAAAATTTTTCTCTGATAGTCACTTTTTTTCTCCTTTAAATTTGAGTGAGCAAATTATAACGAAGCTAAAATTTAAAGCTAATAAAAACCGCCTCAAATTTGGCTTGCTTAAGAAAAAAATGTAGCTATAATTAACCATTCATTTTTAAAAGGACTTGCTTGAGAAGCGACAATCTTTTTGCCTTTGCGATATTTGCTATTACCGCGTTCGGATTTTTTTCGTTTGGGGCTATCAGTACATCCCGACTCATCACTTTTTTTGCTTTTCAGTATCGCTAGCATTTTCGGTATCTTTATGGCGTTTAACATCGGCGGCAACGATGTCGCGAACTCATTTGGTACGAGCGTGGGCGCCAAGACTGTCACGATAAAGCAAGCCCTAATTATAGCCGCTATTTTCGAGCTTAGCGGAGCGATATTCGCCGGCGGAGAGGTAACCAAAACCATCCGCGAGGGGCATCGTGAGCTTCCCGCAGGAGGGCACCGAGCCGATGCTTTTTGTGCTGATTATGATGTCAGCGCTTTTTGAGCTCTGGTATCTGGCTTTTTATCGCGTCTAAAAAGGGTTTACCTATTTCCACGACGCACTCGATCGTAGGCGGTATCGTCGGTGCAGGACTTACGATGGGCTTTACGACCATGGGCGGAGATAAGGCTCTGGCTATGGTCTCCTGGGGCGAGATAGGCAGGGATCGCAGTTAGCTGGGTCATCTCGCCGCTGCTAGGAGGCATTCTTTCCTACTTCATTTACGGCTACATAAAGTCTAGGATTTTGATCCCGACTCGCAAATTTACACTAGAGCTAAAGGTGCTAAAACGTGAGCGTAAAGCCTACAAAGAGCGTTATTTACAGGAACTAAAAAAACAAAACCTGAAAGCGAACAGATAAGAATACTAAGCAAGATCGCGGTCCTTGACGAGGACGACGTCGAAAGCGGCGAACGCAGCGAATACAAACTCGCCATAAAGGCTATGAAAGAGCGCGAAAAAAGAGATTGACACGTCAAAAGCCATGCGCAAACATATCCCGATGGTAGCCGGCATCGGCGCGATCATCATCTCCTCGATGATGCTGTTTAAAGGCCTAGCACACCCTAAATCTCGACATCGGATTCATCGGCACGATCTGGATAATCTGCGTCATCGGTATCGTCACATATCTCGCCACGCTTGCGATGATAAACGTCATGAAAAAAAGATAACGCAGAAAAGAGCACGAATCGAATTTTTCTCGTGGTTTCAGATATTTACGGCTTCCTCGTTCGCCTTTTCTCACGGCGCTAACGACATAGCAAATGCCGTAGGTCCATTTGCTGCGATCCTAGACGTACTAAAAACAGGCTCCATAAACGCCACAGCTCCAGTACCTGGCATAGCGATGGTGACGTTTGGCATCTCACTCGTTGTCGGACTTTGGTTTCTAGGGCAAAGAGGTCATAACCACGATCGGCAGCAAACTAGCCGAGATCCTACCTACAACGGGCTTTAGCGCTGAGCTAGCCGCTAGTACCGTTATCCTGCTAGCTACTAAGCTAGGTATCCCCGTTTCCTCGACGCATATCCTCATCGGCGCGGTGCTTGGTATAGGTATCCTAAACCGCGACGCAAACTGGAAAAATGGTCAAACCTATCGTGCTTGCGTGGGTCATCACTTTACCTATCGCAGGCGGCTCGGCAGCGCTTATTTACATGCTTCTAAAAAAACTATGTTAGGCTTGTAAATTCGACTATTCGCGAGCCGTAACTGGCCGATTTGTTTTTGCCAAAACTTATAAAGTTAGTCTTGATTTTTTTACCATAAAGTCCAGCAGTGCTCGGCAAATTTGAGCTAGTTTTGTTCAGGTATTATTTAAACTATGGTTTTATATAATTCTAAGCCTTTGGGCTGACTGCTTAAATTTGATGTCTGTAACGATAATGTCTGCCTTGCCAACAAAAACGACAAATGGATTTTTTTCACTACAAACTCAAACAATCAAATAAAGGCTCTTGCAACTAAATTTCTTTATAAAATTTAGCAAGCTATTTTTTTATTTAAGTATTCGCAAATTAAATTCAGTAAACGTAATAGAGTAGTAAGGTTTTTTTACTAGTTAAATCAATAATTTGACGGCTGGGTAAATTTAGACGCACGGGGATTGACGGCGCGCCGAACTCTTACAAGCTCGGCGCTTTGCCGCTAGCGGTTAAAAAAAGTATTTTCTCTTTTTTTCTAGCACAAGATGAAGTATATAAGTCACCGCAAATGCGACTGCGCTAGGTACGATCCAACCCAGCATAGAGTCGTAAAACGGCAGCTTTTTTTGACTAGATCGGTCACTAGCGGTACCGATACACCGGCGATATCAAGGCCGTTTATCGTGCCGACGACCACGCAGACGTAGACGCAGGTGCGATAAATGAGCTTACTCGAGTCGATCAGCGGATTAATGAGCGAAAGGATGATGAGCATGATCGCGATCGGGTAGATAGCTACTAGCACAGGGGATCGAACCCTTGATGATGGTCGTGAGGCCAGAAATCGCCACGCCAAAGCCGATCAAACACCACGCCGCGACCCAAATTTTTGTATTTGACGCGTCCGCCGGTTAGCTCCTCGAAGTACTCGCTAGCAGAGCTGATGAGCCCCAGCGTCGTCGTGATGCAAGCTAGGAAAAACGCCGAACCCAGCACCAAAACGCCCGCCTTGCCAAAATAATGCCCGCTAATACGAGATAGTAGCTCAGCTCCGTTTATGTTCGGCGCATCCTTAAAAAGCTCCGCCGACGTGGCGCCCAAGTAACCAAGCATCAAATAAATCGCCATCAAAATCACGCCTGCCGTCATACCGGCTTTTATCGTTGATGAAACCAGGTGGCGCTCGTCTTTTACGCCCACTGTTCTGATAGCGTTTATCACGATGATACCAAACGCCAGCGACGCTAGCGCGTCCATCGTCTGATAGCCCTCTACAAAGCCCTTAGCTGCGGCGCGCTGCGCATAGTCTCCGCTAGGAGCGACGAACTCGCCGATCGGGAACAAAAATCCCGCTCCAAAAAGCAGTAAAATAAGCGCCAAAAGCAGCGGAGTTAGGTATTTGCCGAGTAGATCGACTAGTTTTGATGGATTCATGCATACGTAATAATTTAACGCAAAATACGCCGCTGAGTAGAAAAACAGCCAAATTTGCAAATTTTCAGCCGCGATAAACGGCTTAACAGCGATATCAAAGGCATATTCGCCGCGCGAGGTATCGCAAAAAGCGGCCCGATCGTGAGGTATAAAAAGCGCGGTAAAAACCACCGCAAACACGGGATCTATGCGGCGCACTAGGGCTTTGAAGCCCTTTTGCCCTAGCGATCGCTGCGACACCAAGCACCGGCAAAAGCACCGCCGTAGCGCAGAAAAACATAATCGCGACGTAAAAATTCTGCCCAGCCTCTCGCCCCAAATTTGGCGGAAAGATGAAGTTCCCCGCGCCGAAAAAAACATGGCAAAAAGCGTGAGCGAGATGACTAAAAACTGATTTTTTTGCTAAGCTTTTTGTTTCATTTTTCGCTCCATTTTAGTTTTAATTGACAAATTGTATTTAGATAAAGTTGAATTTTTCGTTGATTTGAGTTAAATTGCTCATTTTTTTCGCGCGCGCGTGTTTCGATTTGAAATTTAACAGCGTAGCCGGAGTGAAAATTTAAACATTTTAAAGTATAATCGCGCAAAGGAAAAAAATGGCAAAAAAACCAAAAACTGTATTTGAGTGTCAAGCCTGCGGTAATCAGCAGAGCAAATGGGTCGGCAAATGCCCTCAGTGCGGGGCTTGGGACAGCTTTTTAGAGCTTAACGCGCAGCAAATCGAAACGCTAAAAGAGATCTCCAAAAGCTCTGCAAAACCGAGCCTCGCAAAACAAATCAGCGAGATCGAGATCGAAAAAGTCACGCGCATCAGCACGCAAAAATAGCGAACTAGACCTGGTTCTCGGCGGCGGCGTCGTAGAAGGCTCGCTGGTGCTGATCGGCGGAAGCCCGGGCATCGGCAAGAGCACCTTGCTGCTAAAAATAGCGTCACATTTCGCCGCCCAAGGCAAAAAGACGCTCTACGTAAGCGGCGAAGAGAGCGCGAGCCAGATCAAAATGCGCGCCCAGCGCTTAGATGCGGTCAAAGACGGGCTGTTTTTTTGCTTACGGAAATTTTACTCGAAAAACATCCTCGCCGAAGTGCGCAAAAAACGAGTATAAAAATCCTCGTCATCGACTCCATACAGACCCTTTACAGCGAAAAATCGCCTCCGCACCTGGCTCCGTATCGCAGGTGCGCGAGATCACCCTTCGAGCTCATGCGCCTAGCCAAAAAAACGAAAAACATCTGCGTCTTTATCATCGGACATATTACAAAAAGACGGCTCGATCGCGGGGCCGCGTATCTTGGAGCACATGGTGGACGTGGTGCTGTATTTCGAGGGCGACTCCAGCCGCGAGCTGCGTATGTTGCGAGGGTTTAAAAACCGCTTCGGCTCGACTAGCGAAGTGGGGATTTTTGAGATGAGCGAAAAACGGACTAATCAGCGCCAACGATGTCGCGGGCAGATTTGCCACGCGAGGCAAGGCTACTAGCGGCTCGGCGATCACGATCACGATGGAGGGTTCGCGCGCGCTTAGCGTCGAGATCCAGGCGCTCGTGTGCGAGAGCGCGTATCCTAAGCGCAGCTCCACGGGCTACGAAAAAAACCGCCTAGATATGCTGCTAGCGCTGCTTGAGCGCAAACTAGAGATCCCGCTGGGCCACTACGATGTTTTTCATCAACGTGAGCGGCGGCGTCAAGATCGGCGAAACGGCAGCCGATCTAGCCGTAGTCGCGGCGATCATCTCCAGCTTTAAAAACCGTCCGATCAGCAAAGAAAGCGTATTTATGGGCGAGCTTAGCCTAAACGGCGAGATTCGCGAGATATTTAACCTCGATCAGCGCTTAAAAAGAAGCCAAAACGCAGAAATTTAAAAACGCGATCGTGCCGTCTAAGCCGCTTGACGCGCAGGGGCTAAAATGCTTCGTCGCAGGCGACATCACGCAGGTTTTGGAGTGGATGTAAACTTTTTGCGCGCCAAAACCCGTACCACAAAAAAATGCCGAAGGAAAAAATATGGAAAAATCTAAAATGGAAACTCTCAAAAAAACGTTAAAAAAACAGCAATGAGGCAAAAAGATATAGATACTTTTACGCTAGCTAAAAATCGCTAGCGAAACCTACGCAAAAAAACTCACGCAGATAGCTACTTAGACGTAAGGCAAGAAGTTTTTAAAGTCATCGACGAATACGCGCCAGAGGTAAATTTAGAAATTTCTGGACTTGGTTTGCAAAATATTTAGGCTCTAGCGTTAATTTGGCGAAAGCGGAGATTTTTAAATCACCGCTACTTTAAATTGCTTCAGAAATTTAAATCCGGTACAAAAGCCCAAAACGCTTAAATTTACGGTAAAATCAAAGCCAAAAATAAACGCAAAAAAACAGCAAAACTTGAGATGTTTAAATTTTATTTATACTTGGGCAAAAAATATAAATACGGGTGGCAAATTTTACATAGCTAGCCAGCTAAAAAAGGCAACAATCGCCTTTGCGTAAAAAAAGCTCGGCAAAAGGCGTCATTTTTTTGGTAAGTTGCAACGGTCGCGCTCCAAAAAGAGCAAGGTGGCGAAATGTACTAAAAAAATAAATCGCACCGCAAAAATCAGGTTAGTTGCAGCCAAAAAAATGCCGTAAAAAAAGCAAAAAAATAGGAACAAAATGTTTGGTTATATTAGATTTATTTTAGCGTATTTCGTATTACTCTCGCACGCTGGCATCGGACTAGCGGGCAAAAAAACATCGGCGTCTTTTGCCGTCGTGATATTTTATATCCTGGCAGGACTCGTCACATCAAAGGTTTTTATCAAAATTGCGCCGCAAAACACTCAAATAAGCTACTTTATAAAAGATAGATTTTTGCGCATTTATCCCGCATTTTTCTTTGCGTTTGTACTCACGGTGCTATTTTTTTGCGCGACGTCGTATCTGCAGCCGCATTTTAATGCAAAAAACTTGCTTCTAAATGCGCTTATCGTGCCTCTAAACTACTTTTTTTGGCTTGACATTTTCCGTCATAGATGCGCCCGTGGGGCTAAATTTCCTCATACCGCCGGCTTGGTCGCTAGGAGCCGAGCTTCAGGCATATGCCCTGCTCGTACTTGCGATCAAATTTAGATGGCTAGGCTACGCTCTAGCCCTTGGTTCGCTAGGGCGTTTACGCAGCGGCGATCGGGGCTTTATAAATGCCGACATTTACGGATATAGGCTTGTTTGCGGCGTATTTTTTTATGTTTTTACACGGGATTTTTGATATATCAAAAAGAGCTTGGCAAGCTCACCGTTTTTTTACGCAGCGGTAGCGGCGCTGGCGGGCTATCTTTTTACTCGCACAATTTTTAGCGCTTTTTGGCGCAGAGACGATGCTTGGATACTTGATTGGCGCAGCCATCGTTCTAGCGCATGAGAAGTTTTCAAATTTAGCTCGACTTTAACGATATCGCAGGCTCGCTTTCATACGCGATCTTTATCAGCCATTTTCTTTTTATTTGGCTCAGCGAGTTTTTTTACTAGGAAATGTAAACTTTAGCTTTTGTAACGACTGGTTCGATTATATTTGGATTTATAAATTTTCTATCTTATTGAACAAAAGATAAACAAAAATAAGATTTAGAAAGCAAGCTTTAAAAATCAACCAAAAAGGTACGAAAAATACTACGAGTAAAATTTATTTTAAAACCACGAAAAATCGTACGAAAAAAAGTATCAAAAAAATCCCTAAAAATCGAAAGATTATCGACGTATGCACACTCCATTTTCACACGCTCGTCAGCGAAATTTTCATTCCTGCCGCTCACCTGCCAAAGCCCCGTAAGCCCCGGCCTGACCCTTGTTATCTTGCCTACTTTTTACCGATTTGTTTTTTTCGTAAAACATATACGGACGAGGTCCGACCAGGCTCATCTCAAGCCTAAGGACGTTAAAAAAGCTGCGGCAGCTCATCAAGCGAAGTACGCCTGATAAATCCACCGACTTTTGTTATGCGCGGGTCAAATTCGTATTTATGAAAGTTTTTGCAAAATGCTCGACCTCTGCGGGATTTTGCTCGAGATAATCGTCTAGAAATTTTACGCCAATTTTTTTATGCATCGATCTAAATTTATAGCAGCTAAACGGCTTGCCAAAAACGCCCTATTCGTTTTTTTGTTTGAAAAAAATGCTCTCGCCGGGCTCGTTTATCTTTATGACCGCTGCTATAACAGCGACGACCGCAAGCCAAATCGGCGCAGTAGCGACAACGACGACGTAATCGATCGCGGCTTTTTAGCAGAAAATTTCTAGAGCGCAGACTCATAGCTCGCCCTCCAAAAAAATCTTTCGTAACTACTCTCCAAGAGCCCCTTTATCTCTCGCTCAAAGCGCTCTTTTGAAAAATTTTAGCGCATTTTGCCTGATCGCTTGCGGATCAAATTTATCTCTTATTTTTTTAAATCTACAACCGCTTCGTTTAGGCTATCTTCGCTTTGCTCGCTAAAAATAAACGCCCGTGACGCCGTCCATCACGCTCTCTTTCGCGCCGCCCTTACCCAGACAGATGACTGGCGTACCGCAGGCCTGAGCTTCCACGGGCGCTATACCAAAATCCTCCACGGCAGCAAAGACGAAGGCTTTTGCTCTACCCATCAACTCCGCAGTCTCGTGCGCACCCCTGAAGCCTAGACTTTCGACATTGCTTTTAGCGATATTTTTTTGATTTCATTCATCTGCTCGCCGTCACCCACGACGACTAGCTTTTTGCCGCTTTCGTTAAAGGCGCGCACGATTAAATCGATCTTTTTATAAGGCACCATCCTTGAAACCGTGACGTAAAAGTCCTCTTTATTTTCGTTTAATTTAAAATTTGCGGTATCTACGGGCGGGTAGATCACGGCGGCGTCTTTGCCGTAAATTTTTACGTATGCGGCGCGCAATAGATTTGAGTTTGCGACGTAAACGTCGGCTCTATTTGCCGCGCCGATATCCCACAGGCGGATTTTATGTAAAAAATATCTAGCTAGCGCCGCTTTTAGCCCGCGTTCTAGTCCGTTTTGGCGTAAATAGTCAAAATACATATCCCAAGCGTAGCGCATCGGAGTGTGTATGTAGCTTATATGAAGCTGGTTTGAATGCGTCAAAGCGCCCTTTGCTACGGCGTGCGAACTAGACAGCACGACGTCAATTTGCTCAGATCAAACTGCTCTATCGCTAGTGGAAAAAAAGCGGCAGATAGCTCCTAAATTTGCTCTTTTGCAAACGGTAAATTTTGAATAAAACTGGTTCGAGCAAATTTACCTTTTTAAAAATCTTTTTGCCTATCGTCGAATTTGAAGGTAATCAACAAGGCTAAAAAAATCTCAAAAATCATCCCAAATATCCGTAAAACTCTGCACGCAACGCTCAGCTCCGGCATAGGTTTCTAGCCAGTCGCAAACCAGAGCTTTTTTTCATCCGCTCCGCCGCTACTTTCTATCGTAGTCGTCGCTGATACGAACTATATCGTCCTCGCCCAGATACTCGCCCGTTTGCACTTCTATGACGATAAGATCGGAGTTTGTCGTATTTTTCCAGTCGCTGAATCTGCCCGCTTTTTTTATATATCGACTCGTTTTTGTTTTTAGTGGTGCTTCGTTGCCGTCTATCGTTACTAACGCCTCGCCCTCGACGACGACCCAGTGCTCGTTTCGCTTAAAGTGCTTTTTGCAGACTCAGCCTTTTGCCGGGCTTAACCACGATCTTTTTTTCATCTTGTAGCCGCTACCCTCACCCAGCACCTCATAGCTGCCCCACGGACGATATACGCTCGTGTGCGTTTCGCAAACTTTCAGGCAATGAATTTGAAAAGTGCTTATAAACCTCTTTTTACCTTTTTGCGAGCTACCTTTTTAGCGATCAAAAGCGCGTCTTTGGTGTCTACTACGAGCAATTTTGCACATCTACTAGTGCGGTCGGTTTTTTTGGTTAGGATGAAAGTTCTCGCTCGCGCCAATTTGCAACGACTCGCCCTCGTTTTTTTATCTTTTTACTCAGCTCATCAAAGCTGCCCATATCGCTCCAGCCCGCATCCAGCGGCACCATTTTGATATTTAAGCTTTTTTTGCATTAGCGCATAGTCGATGCTGATATCTTCGATCTTATCCATGAAAATCTGGACTTATTTTTTTAGCAAATTCGGTTCGTTCGCCGAGCCCTCTATCGCCGCCGTCACGTCTTTTTACGATACTTGGCGCGTATTTTTTTCATCTCGCTTAAAAAAATACGCCAGCCTTAAAAGCAAAACATACCGCTGTTAAAATAATACCCGCCCTCTTTTATACTTTCGCCGCGGTTTCAAGGTTGGGCTTTTCGATAAATCGCTCTACGTCGCCATTTTTTTATCGGCCTTGATGTAGCCGTAGCCCGTGTTTGGTTCGTTAGGGTTTTATGCCAAACGTCACCAAAAAAACCCTGATTTGCATAACTTTGCGCGATCAAAAGTGCCTTTTTGTATTCAGTCTCATCCTCGATTAAATGATCGCTCGGTGTAACGAGTACTTTCATCCTCATCGCAGCAAAGCGCAGCAAAGGCGATCGCCGCGGCAGTGTTTTTTTACCAAATGGCTCAAGGATAAATTTGTCTATTTTTTATTTCCGCACTCGTCAAGCGCTAAAAAGTAGTGCGCCTCGTTGCAAACGATGATCGTTTTTTTGCGCGTACACGTTGCGTCTAAGCGTAAGGTCAAAGAGCGATTTTTTTCGTTAAAAAGCCCTAATGAATTGCTTTGGCATCAGTGTTCGCGATAACGGCCAAAGCCTCGTGCCCGAACCTCCGCAAAGTATAACGTTTGTCATTTTTTTACGCCTTTTGCTTTAAATTTCTCGACCACTTTAAAAAAATGTTTCTTGAAGCCGCGTCAGTAAATTTCTGATCCTTGGTCTCAAATCTCGTAACGATAACAGGCGTAGTATTCGAGGCTCGTACTAGCGCCCAGCTACCATCCTCGAACCTCACTCTAACACCGTCTATGTCGATGATTTCGGCTATTTTACCCTAGGGCCTGCTAGCAATTTTTTTGCGCGTCGCCATTTTCGTACTTTCAACCAAAAACCTCTTTTAGCTTTTGCCACAAGCTTACCTTTCTGTGCGTCGGTCGTCTTTACCTTGATCTCGTCGGTGCTAAAGACTTTTGGCAGTTTATCTAGCTCACCGTCTAGGTTAAAGCCCTTTGCGACCAGCTCTAGCGCGCGAAACATCGCATATGTCGCATCGTCAAAGCCAAAATACCGCTCCTTAAAGAAAAATATGCCCGCTCACTTCGGCCGCCATGTCGATATTTAGCTCTTTCATCGCCTTTTTGATGTTGCTGTGGCCGGTCTTGCCCATGAAGCTTTTTACCGCCGTGAGCGTCGATCTCGTCGTACATATTTTTGCGAGCATTTGACCTCGCCGAGAACTCGCGGATTTTTTTCATCGCGAGGCTATATAGATAGGCTAGTTCGTCGCCTTTTTATGTTGCGTTTTTTTTGGTTAAAACCGCGATACGGTCGCCGTCGCCGTCAAAGCCAAATCCTATGTCAAATTCGCCCTTTAGCGCAGATTTTAGATCGGTTAAGTTTTTCTCCTCGCTTGGATCTGGGCGATGGTTTGGGAAGTTGCCGTCGGGCTGTGGATATAAAGTACTCGCATCCAGATTTAACGCCTCGCAAATTTCGGGCAGTACCGCTCCAACTGCGCCGTTTGCGCAGTCAATGACGATTTTAAGCGGTAAGGCTTTTTAGATGCGCGAACTGCTCTATAAGCAGTATTTCTTATAAGGGGTCGCGATATCGAATTTTTCAGCCCTCAGATCATCAGGTATTTGCGTTTTTTTGCCGTGATATCATCCAGTACGGCGATTTTTTTAGCTTTTTGCAAATCCTCGCCGAAATAGCTATCTTTAAAAAAATCGTGATTTTTAAAGCCGTTGTACTCTTTTTGGATTATGAGAACCGGTTATCATTATATTTGCGTCAATTTGTCCGTAAACACGCTAAAATACCCTACCGGAGTCGGTAGCAAGCCGATATCGTAGACTTTGATCCCAGCCAAATTTGAGCCCGCTAACTAGCCAGCCGAAAATCTCATTCGCACTTAGTCTAGCGTCAAATCCTACGCTAACGTTTTTTTGCGCCTCGGCGTAGCATCTCTCGACCCATTGAACCCGATCGCTTTGACGCTGATTTCATTTAAATCACGCTCGTAAATACCGCGTATATCATATTCTCTAAAGTACTTTTCATCTATCATAATTTTACCTTTTTAAATTTATTTTACATTAAGACGGCGTATTTTAGCATTTTTTTGGGTTAAATTTTACTAAACGGCGACATCTCCAAGCTTTTGCGTTGACAGCTTCTACCAAGCTTTGAGGCGCAATTTTGATCTGTTTTCCGCGCACCCCGGCACTTACATAGACGTAGTCTTGCTTTTAAAAATCCTCTCGTCAAAAAAACGTCTCAAACGCCTTTTTTTCATCGCTATCGGCGAGCAGCCACCCCTGATATAGCCAGTCACTTTTTCAAGTTCTCTTAAGTTTAAAAAGCTCGCATTTTTTTATGCCCGCTAAGTCTAGCCAGAGCCTTTAATTTGAGCTCAAATCGCCCTGTATGCAAGCTACGACATAGCCTCTAGGCTCGCATTCGCAGACGATGGTTTTATATATTTTTTTCTATTTGCTCGCCACAAACGGCAGCTACGTGAACGGCGCTTAGATCGCTCTCGTCCACTTCGTATTCAACTAGCTCGTAGGGGATATTTTTTTACCGTCTAAAAAAACCTCGCGGCATTTGTTTTTATGTACCATTGCTTTCCTATTTTTTTTAAAAAATTTATGGCATAAATATAACATAAGTTCTTAAAAAAACAGTATAAGTGATAAACCAATAAACAAAAGATAACATTTAAAAAGCACACAAGGTATTGCCAGCCGTGAACAAGTATGTTAAAATGATTTTTGTCGTAGACCGAAGGTTTTAAACCTTGTCTAGATGTTGCAGGGGCTTGATAGCCCGTACTTGTGATTGCCATAATTGCTCCTTTTTTTGTATGGTTTAGGGCAATTATCGCGTAAGTTGCAGTCCCAAATCTACCCCATTTTGGGAAAAAAATAGTCCCAAAAATATACACAATTTGGGGAAAAAAATAGAAAAAAATACGGTAATTTTTTTGGGGGAATAGGGGGCGCCCCCTAAATAGAGAATCTGATTGTTAAGTTTCGTTGCTTTTGTATTATTTTATCTCAATATCGTCGCATATTAGCTAATATCCGCTCCGCTTGCTTCTCTTAACGTTTTTTTAGAGTATGTTTAATGTTTCTCATCGCCTCTATGTTTAGCGTTTGAGGTAGCCACTCCGCACCGCAGTTAGGGCACTCATTGAGAAAAAAACCTTGTGCGTTTCAAACACAAACGATATGGATGTCTGACAATACATACAAACAAATTCTATGCCTTTTATATTTTTTTTACGTTTTGTTTCATTGCGTTGTTCTCCTTTTTGATTTTTTTTATTTTATCTTTTTTTACCTTTTTTTGCCCGCATCTAGCTATTCTAAACCTTTAAATTTTATGGTATAATAATATAAATCTTGCGTTAATAGGGTCTAATTTTATCTTGGGCTCGTAACCCAAGCGAGTAAGAGCGGACTTAGTCCGTCCCTAGCGCAAGATTTTTAAAAAAACGCTTGGAGTAATTGTAAGTTAGAATATTATTTTCTATGCCAAGCGTTTTTTTACTATTTTTTTCGGCTTTCTATCTGAGAAAAAAAGCTGATTACTCTATCTTTACCTTTCCCCGTATACCCTATCGCGACTCTAAATCTTATACCGTTTTTTTATAGTATTCGTAACTGCGCCTGCCGTATTTATCCGTGTTGAGCTTTCCCTTGCGGACGACTTCGCCCATATTTAGATACTCTTGTTGCGTTACCCAGCCTGCATTTTTTTCGTTCAAATGTTTTTCGATGTGCAATGCGCCAAAGCCTTTTTTTAGTTACTTTGTTCTCAAATCCTTTCTCAAATTTGAATCGCATTTTCGATAGCTTCAAGGTCTTTGTAGATGATAGTGGATTTCTTATCGTTGTAAGCTACGTTGTATATACCTCTCTTTTCTTTTTTTGGTCTTTATCCTTTACTATCATCTGCGCCTCGCTTTGTCCGTTTAGGCTTTTTGGGCGTTTCCTTTTGCAAAATCTTTTTCTTTGCCGCCTCTATTATCTCCACTTTGGTTTTTCGTGCTTAGGTCATTATTTGTTATAGTCTTTTTGTAGTAGTTTGCCCTAGCTCGTCTTGCTTTTTAGTTTATTTACGAAACTTGATATTTTTTTCTTTACTAGCGTTTCCCTCTGCTATTTTTTTACTATCTGATCGTATAGTTTAGGATTTGTCTTTTTTAGAGTAGCGGCTGTTATCTTTGAGCCAAAAAGCCCGTATATGAAACCTTTAGCAAATTTCTCCGCGTCGAAATTCCCGTTTTCGTCTTTAGCGTTTAGCGTTCCGCCTGCTAGTCCTGCTCCTACGTGAGGGTTAGCATAGGTTTTTATTTCCAGTTCGTCTTTAGCCGAATTTCTGTGATATAATACTATCAGTGGTCAATGAACGTGCATTTGCACCATTCGCCCCTGCCGGCTTAGTATCGGTGTGTAGGGATGGTGGGCGACCCTGCCATTGGCCTCTTTCTTCCGCATTCATTCTTCTGCGATTTGCATGTATGATTTTTTTATCGCCTTTGTCTATTACGATGTCTTTCATCTTGTTATCGTCTGCTTTGCCTAAATATACGCTATTTTTCGCTTTTACCGCTTTTTACTACGCTCGGTCTGTCTAAAACGTATTCTATTAACTCTTTTACGGCTCTCTTGCTATTGTGCATTTCGGGGTGTTCGGACTTTAGCTAAGCCAAAGAGGCCGTTATAACGTCGTCTATACCGGTTTGAGTTTTTAGCCAGTCGTTGAGTTCACATTTAACCTGATCTAGGTAAGTAAGCTTGCCGTCTCTCATCGTCCAGCCCTCGCCTTTTTACGGCTTCTTGCTTTGCTTCGGCTTGTTCGATTTTACTTCCTTGTTCGGCTGCTTCGCCTTGCGTTTCTTTTTATGATCTGTCTTATCTCAGGGATTATTTCGTTTTTGAATTTTTTTCAAGCCCTGTTTTTTTGTTAGGCTATCCATATTCTCTTTAGGGATAGCGTCGATATTTTTAATCACTACGTTTAGATCGCCCGCATTTCTTAGCGCATTTGCGATGTGGTTTTTTTAGGGCTTGGTTATTGCCCAGATAAGGTATGCGGGATTTTAACTTATTTTACCATACGGTTTCTAGCCATTACTTTAAAAAGCTAAATATACTTTGGCACAGAAAAATGCTAGGAATAGTATGCTAATAATGGTTGCTATTTAACAATTTAAAAATAAAATGCCTCAAAAAAATTAAGCATTTCAAGGCTCCAAAATGCATGGTTTTGGGAAAAAGAAAAATTTGAAGATATAATTATATTTAAAGAAATTTAAGGAGAATAGATGGCTGAAGAAATTTTCAGAAAAATCAAGGCAAAAAAAGGGAAACGGGCTGGTTCTCATCATCATCATTGTTATTTTACTGCTTCTTTTTGGTGGTCGGCGGACTTTTTGGCGTTCTTACTAATGGGCGGCAATGAAGAGAATGCGCAAGCGCAAACGGCACAGGTTCAAACCGAGCAAGTCCAAGCCACAGCACCTAAAAAAATACGGCAGGCAAGCGATCAAACGACTATGTAAATATGGGCCCGGTTTATCCACTCGATCAGTTTATCGTAAATTTGCTTTAGCGAAAGCGGCTCGAGATACCTAAAAACAAAGGTTGATCTAGAGCTTAGCGCCGAGACGCTAACGCCTGAAATCGACAAGAAAAAAAGCCGCTAATAAGGGATATCGTCGTTTCTACGCTATCATCTAAAACGTACGAAGAGGTAAGCACCCAAAAGGGTAAAAACCGCCTAAAAGACGAGATAGTCGACCGCCTAAACGAGGTTTTTGGCCGACGGACATATAAAAAAACATCTACTTTACCGACTTTGTGGTGCAATGATCGGCATAGACATCGTAGCGATCTCGCGAATCTCAAGGCTTAAAGAGCGGCGAGGCGAGGATTTTTTTGAGATATTTTTTTAAACGATGAAGAGATAAATATCGCAAAAAAACGGACGCTACGATAGCTGGATTTTTCGCAGCTAAAGAGGCTATCAGCAAGGCTCTTGGCTGCGGGATCTCGGCTGAGTTTTCGTTCTTTGACGCTCAAATTTATAAAGACGAGAAAAAAACGCCCCCAAAGTAAAGCTCTCAGAAAAAAATCATCAAAAAAACTTTAACCTAAAAAGACGCGCAAATCACCATAAGTCATGACGGCGGCTTTTGCTATCGCTGCGGCGATACTGCAAAAAAAGCGGATTAAACTTTTTAAACTTTGACTCTGATTTACTAAATTTTTAACAACCATCGTCGACTCTGTCTTTTTATCCAGCAAACAAAAAACCAATTTGAGTGTTTTTTTAGTTCGTGCCGATTTAGCACAGCAATCCTCAAAGTTTGATCCTATAAGGCCGCAAATTTAATCGCACTGCAGCACTAGCCAGCTTTTTATCAAATTTTCCTCTCGTGTAGATCGCTTTTTCTGATCCACAGATAAATTTTACCGCAATCGCACCACATCATATCGTTTTCGTCGTTACTTCCGATTTGTAGTAGTAGCGTCCACTCGCCGATATTTTGCCGCAATTTTTTTCAAACTCCGGCCCGCCATAATCCTCATCCCCGCCGCAATAAAAAGCCGCTTGTTACAAGCTCACACTCTAGCTCCATACCGCCTTGGATATTGTCCGAATGTCCTAGAAATTTTATTTTTCACTGCGCTGCTCGCAAAAATCATCCACCATCTGCCAATACGCGTCGATTTCGTCATCGCTCATCTCGATATCGCCGACCAAATCGCTCTCCAAATCTGGCAACTCGGTCGCATTTGCGAAATTTAACGAAGTCGCCGCAAACGATTCGTCGCTTTCAAACGGCGCTACCTTACGCTCTAGCTCGCTCGCATCCTCCGCATAAATCGCCTTTTTGAAAGCGCCGTCTTTTGGATCGTATCCCCACGGCATCCCGGCGCAATCATAAAATAGATAGAGCATGCCGCGACCCGGCAACTCGCTTTGGGTATCAAACTCCAAAACTTCGCTAAAATTTATCTGCGCTATAAAATGAAGCGGCTCGCCGGTTTGCTCGTTTACGGGCCACGGCTCGTTTCGCGGTAGATCGGGCGATCCGCCAGTTACGACGCGCCTATCGGTATTTGCTGATCGTCGCTTGCTTTTTAGCGAAATTTCCACCGCATTTTTAGCATAACTTTTTATCTCCTCAAATATGCGTCCAAGTCCATATTCTTCATATTTTTGAGCGTAAATCTTTGCAAATTCATATTTTTCTCCTTTAAGGCTACCCGCAATTCTAAATTTCAGCCCATCGCAGCAAAAAGTTAGTCAAATTTTACTTCTGCAATGTCGGCAGATGCCAACCTAGATAATACGCCGCAAGCCTAAACACGACGCCAAACGCAAAAAGTCCCATCACCCAAAAAAACGCTAGTAAGCCCGGCGTAATCCATAGCAAAATAAAGCAGCCCCACGACGATGCTAACCGTCGCGTAAAGCCCAGTTTTTTTAGGCACCAAGGGATCTCGTTAAAAAGCACATCGCGTATCATGCCTCCGCCCACGCCGTTGCAAAGTGCGAGTAGCACTACGCCAAAGACGTTGTAGCCAAACTGTAGCGCCACGATCGCTCCAACGATAGAGAAACTTCACCAGATCCACGGCGTCGGTAGTTACGAAAAGGAATTTTTCTCAATATCGCTTCGCTTGTGCAGACGCAAAAAAACGCCGAGAGAAAGAGCATCGCCATCACGATGATGCACGGAGCGTAGTGCGTGAACGAATACGGCGGGCGCGAGACGATAGCGTCGCGCATAAATCCGCCTCCAAGTGCGGTCAGAAGCGCAGCAATAAAGATACCCAGCCAGTCGCAGTCGCGCTTAACCGCGAAGATAAATCCGCTCGTGGCTGCGGAGGCGATGCCGATGTATTCGGCGACGAGGAGCGCAGTCATTTTTAACCTTAAGTTTTTTTAAACGGGATTTTACATTTTTAAAAATAAAAAAAGCAGTTGAATTTAAATAATATTTAATTCGTAAATAGCGTACGGTTTTGTTTAAAGTAGGCGCCGAAAAAAAGAAGCAAAGTTTACGTAAAAAGAGCAGAAATTTAAACGCATTTTATGCGGCATATGAACTACGACTTTAACCTACAAGCTACAAGAATTTACCGCTTAACGTCTCGCACACTTATTCAGACCCCATTGGACTCAAATTTGAGGCTATACCGATAATATCGGCGCAGCCTGCTTACCGCGAAATTGCTCTAGCCTAAAAAGCTAGTCAATCAGCGCAGTCGCCGTCCGTAAGATTATCACTGCAAAGACGTTTAGACGCGCAAGCGTGAAAATGCGACACGCCAGCCGTCCAAACTATCTAAAGTAGTATATACGCCGGTGCAAAATACGCCACCGCACCGAAAAACTAAATTTACAAATTTCTCTATCTCGTTAAAATTTAGATACCGATAAATTTGCGCCTCCTTGCCAGCAAGCTTTTTGGGGCACGATATTCATGTATTCTGAGATGCTCGGTAGCCTGCCCTAGCACGGCGCAAACTGCCGCTAGCTCGGCGCTACCAAGATATACTCGCGCACCCATACCCATGCGGTTATCAAAGTTTCGCGTTGAGGTCGAAAAACACGGTCGCGCCGTCATTTTACGCGAGCTTGATTACCCATACAAAGTGAGCAGCCAGGCACCTCCGTGCGGGCACCCACAGCGCGAAAGATATCGTAGTAGCCCTCCTTTTCTAGTAGCACCTGATCCATCTTGGTTGGCGGCGCGATCCAAAGGCGAGTAGGCAGCGCGCCGAGCCCCCGCAGAGCTTCGCCGAGCGCTCGGTAGTGGCCGATATTGGTCATACAGCTACCCACAAATACCTCGTCGATCTTATGCGGGCGCGAGCTATCAGCTAGCACTTCGCTCAGAGTCGCGACGTCGTCTGGGTCGTTCGGGCAGGCCAGGATCGGCTCTGTTATCTCGTCCAGTTTATCTCGATCACCTCGGCGTAGCGCGCGTTTTTTTATCGGCCCTTAGCAGCTCTGGCGCCACCAGCCACTCGCGCATTTTTCGCCGCGCGGCGCTCCAGGCTCGCCCTGCTCTCATACCCGGCCTCTATCATCGCCTCGATGAGAGCGACGTTTGAGCGGATGTATTCGCAGACGCTTTGCTCGCTCACATTACCGCGCAGGCCGCCGCAGAGCGCTCGGCCGAGGCGTCGCTTAGCTCAAAGGCTTGCTCGACTTTTAGCTCCTCTAGCCCCTCGATCTCTAAAATTTTACCCGCAAATACGTTTTTTTCTTGCCTTTCTTTTCGACCGTGAGTAGCCCGCGCTTGATCGCGTAGTAGGGGATTGCATTTACCAGATCGCGCAGCGTCACGCCCTTTTGTAGCCGTCCACTAAATCGCACGAGCACGGACTCCGGCATATTTAGCGGCATCGCCCCTGACACCGCCGCAAACGCCACTAGCCCACTACCAGCCGGAAAGCTCACGCCGATAGGAAAGCGCGTATGGCTGTCGCCGCCAGTGCCCACGGTGTCGGGCAGTACCATACGGTTTAGCCACGAGTGTATTACGCCGTCGCCGGGCCTCAGGCTCACTCCGCCGCGCGAGCTCATAAACTTTAGGCAGCGTCCTTTGCGTCTCGAGGTCGCTAGGGCTTTGGATATGCCGCCGTGTGGCAAAAGCTCTGCAGCACGAAGTCTGCCGAAAATCCAAGACTAGCCAGCTCCTTGATCTCGTCGCGCGTCATCGGCCCGGTAGTGTCCTGCGAGCCAACGGTTAGCGTCGCGGGTTCGCAGTACTGCCCGGCTCTGATGCCCTGCACACCGCAGGCCTTGCCCACGATCTTTTGGGCTGGCGTGTAGCCCTCGCTCTCGTCCGTTTGCGGCTGCGCGGGCTTTGCAAAGATATCCTCCGCGCCTCGATTGGCGCCGCCCTGGCCTTAGCGCAAAGCGAGCGGCCGATGATGAGAGGTATGCGCCCGCCCGCCCTGATCTCGTCAAATATCGTATTTGGCACAAGCGTAAAACGAGCGACGAGTTTTCCGCTAGGGCTCGGCGCTTGCGTCTACTTTTTCGTCGCCGTTTGTAATTACCGCCGTTTTCGTCGCCTAAAACTTTCTACTCCGTCAATTTACCCTCGGCGCTCAGATTTACCCGCCCTACGCGAAAAAAATCTCGCTCGCGTACGGGTAGATATCGACGACATCGCCCATTTCTAGCGCGCTCGCGTCGGCTACGATCGGTAGTGCGCCGCTATCCTCGGCGGTGTTAAAAAAATATCGGCGCGATCGCCGTTGCTACCACGATGCCGCCCGTCTTTTTTTGTTCGGCACGCCCCCTATCTCGCGCCCGAGGTGCCACTGGATGGAGTTTATGCCGCTCTTTCGGCTACTGCCCGTACCCACGACATCGCCCGTGTAGACGACCTCGAGCCCGCTTTTTTTGAGCTCGCCGATCATCTCTAGGCTGCCTGGCTGACGCTTAACCAGCATTGCATTTGCGTGCAGCGGGATATCGGAGCGCGTGTAGGCCTCGCTAGCGGGGCTTAGATCGTCGGTGTTGGTTTCGCCAGCCACCTTAAAGATAACAGCTCTAATACGCCTAGGGCAAGCTCGCGCGCGCTTAAACCACTCAGCCTCCGCCCACGAGCGTAGCACTTCTAGCGCAAATTTATTGCTTTTTAGCAAGCTCTGCCACGTCGTTAAAATAATCATGCACGAAAATCGTCTCTTTTAGCGCGTTACAGGCGGCCTGCGCTACGGCTTCGTCGGCGTTTTTTTTAGGCTCTCAAGCAGCACGATGACGCTGTATCCGCCAAGCATCGGCCGCAGCAAATTTACGGCGTCGATTTCGTCGAGGCCGCTTATCTTAAGCCCGTGATTTATAATCTCGTTTAAAAAAACTCCGCCTTTACCTTCGCCGCATCGTCTACGCCCGGATTTACGCGATTTGCGAGTAAATTTACGAGCCGCTTTACCCTCTTTTTGATTTTCATCTAGCTTTGCGGCGTTCATCGCTTCGCCGCCAGACTCCTTCTCGTGCGCACTTTCGAGCTTTTAAAAGCTCGCAGACTTTTCTGGTCTGCTCCTCGTTTAGCGGTAGCGGCGGCACGCCCAGGGCCTCGCGCTCTTTTACGTGTTTTTCGTATTCGGTAAAAAAAGTCCATCGTTTATCCTTATTAAAATTTACGTAATTTTTAGCAAAACAAAGCGAGTTTGGCTAAAGTTTAAGCACTTGATTTTAAGGAATTACGATGCAAAAAGCGTATTTTTTTACTCGCCTGTGGGCGTTTTTGGAGATTTGCGGCGACGAAAGCGGCGTTTGCGAGATACATTTCGTGCGAGATTTCGTCCGCACGGACGTAACGGACGCAAAGTTTAAGGCTCTGCTTAAGCGAGCTTGAAAGGTATTTTAAAGGCAAGCTAAAAACCTTTAAAACGCGGCTAAATATCGGCGGCACGGCATTTCAGAGGTGCGTTTACGAAAATCTGCAAAAAATCCCGTACGGCGAGCGAGTTACGTATGCCCAGCTCGCAGCGATGACTGGGCGGCCGAGGGCGTTTCGCGCGGCAGGCTCGGCAAACGCAAAAAAACAAAAATCCCAATCATCGTGCCTTGCCACAGAGTCGTCGCCTCAAACGGCCTTGGCGGATACAGCGGCGGCGAGGGGCTGGCAACTAAAATTTGGCTTTTGGGGCATGAAGCGAGATTTAAAGATAAAATTTAACGCCTTTAAATTTTGATAGTGCAAAATTTCATCCAAACAGGCGCAAATTTGATACGAAACGACAAATTTGATCGCTGATTTTTAGCCGTGTTTTAAGCACATACTCGCGAAACGCGCGCTGTTTTCATAAGCAAAACGAGAGGCAATTTATCTTTTTAACCATACCGTTTTGATAAAATTGATGATAATTTAGCCTGCTTGGCAAAAAAATCGCGGTGAAATGTAAAAAGAATGGATCTAAAAATATACTACGACGACTGGCAGATGGAATGCTGCGGCGACGCGTTTAAAGCTCGGCGACGAGATTAGTTGGTACGTGGCAGTAGTTAAGACAGGCACGGATTTTTATCTTCAGGGACGCCGACTACTCATATGAGGCACACGGCGGAGAGGAGTACAATATAACAGGCGTCGTGACGGAAGTGGGCGATATATTTTCGCTACGAATCATGCGACGAACTGCACGGACGCGTACTGCGACCGGTCAAATACAAAACCAAAGAGATCTCGTGTAGTCACGGTTTCGAGCCGGAATTTGAAGGTTTTACGTTCGGCGCATATCTGGTGCAGCTAAGCGACGCGATAGTTTGCGACTTGGTGGACGAGATTTACGATAAATCCCGCACGCAAGAGTGATTTGAGAGTAAAATCGTATCGCCGAATCAAAAAGACGCAAACGGCGAAACGATTTTAAACTTAGCGGTTGCGGACGCAGACAAACACGCCGTAGAAATGCTGTTAAACAAAGGAGCTGACGTAAATCTAGCTGGCCATGAGGGCTTTACGCCGATACAGCGCGCATGCTTTTGCGATAGCGAGACGATTTTTGAGCTATTACTCTCGGAGGGCGCCGACTTGGACGCGCTAAACGACGCCGAGCTAAGCGCGCGGCAATACTGCGATGGTAATTTTGAGGGCGTAAAAAAACGCAGCCAAGCTAAGAAAAAAATAATCGCAAAATTCAAGTGGTATGCGACTTTGCAAAAATTGAACTGATTTTTGCATTTTTTTACGGCGCGAATTTAAAAGCCAAACTATGTAAATTTTTCAACCAACGCCATTAGTAGATACATAAAAACTTGATGCAAATTTGCCGTATAAGCCTGGTAAATTTATCAAAAAGCAAACCTTGCAAGTAAAAAATAAGCTCATTTATGCACCAAAATTTACATGCCGAATATACTTTTGGCTTTTTGCGCCGTTTCGTCTAATAGTACTTTCAAATACCGTCAAAAAAGCATAAATCAGACGAATAGGCTACCCTAAATTTTAAACCAGCGGATTAATTACGTGCGGTTATTTATCCGCAAAAACCAGCGTAAACACGCCGCTAGCTATCAGTGCGATACCGATCCACTCTCTGACGCTCGGGCGCTCGCCCAAAAAACATAACCGCAAAAACAACGACCAAAACGACGCTAAGCTTTATCTATCGGAGCTACCTGCGACGCGGAGCCCATCTGAAGCGCCTTAAAATACGCCAACCACGACGCGCCGGTGGCCAGTCCGCTAAGCGTCAAAAACAGCCAGTTTCGCGCGCCAAGCTCGCCAAGCGGCTGCCACTTTTTAGCATATGTGAGAAACAAAACCAAAGCCGCAGCGATAACTAGCGTCCTGATAAAAGTCGCGAATGGAGTCCACGCCCTCAAGCCCGACTTTGGCGAAAAATCGCGGTAAGCGCGGCAAAAACCGCTGAAGCTAGCGCCCATAAAAGCCCATTCTTGCATGATTTATCCTTTGCAAAAATTATAGTCAATTCTACGGCAAATTTGAGCTCAAAAAGGGTACAATTTAAAAATGAAGAAATAAGAAAAAAAGCTGCAAAGCGATTAAATTTGGCAGCGTCGTAAATGGATTAAGTAGAGTTTAAATCAAAAAGGCGAATGCCTGATTTTTGACATTCGCCTTTAAAGTTTGTTTTGAAAATTTATTTTTTTCTAACATCCGAGACGATATTTTTTTAGCCATATCGTCTATCTCGGCCGTAGCTTAGTTTGTCGCAAAAAAATAAATATAGCATAGATATAAATAGCGCAAAAACAACAGCGTACTTAATCCAAATTGCACTACTTCAGGTTAAATTTACGATTACTTTTGAAACGCCTCGCCGAGTCAAATCTAACCCGGCGAGGCTTTATCAATTAAAAACCGCAATTTTTAGTTCACGGCCTCAAACTTTAGGGCAAATTTCGGATCGCTAAACGCCGTTAGCTCAGGCGCCTTGCCCGTAAATTTCTCGATATTTACGAGCGCGGTGTGGCTGATGTTGCCGTTAGCTAGCTTGCTAGTCGGGATATCGATAGTTAGCACGTTTGGCGAGCCGTTTTTGCAAAGACCCGCGTCAAATCCGTCGTACCAAGCTCCCTCGGCTAGTTTTACGACGCCCTCTTTGATGTTTTTAGTGACATGAGCGCCCGCTAACACCTCGCCGCGCGCGTTAAATACGCGCACCAAATCACCGGTTTTTATGCCTTTTTTCACGGCGTCTTTAGGGTGTATCCAGATCGGCTCGCGGTTTGCGATCGCGTAGTTTTCGCGCAGAGAGGTTTGGTTTAGCTGCGAGTGGAGGCGATCGGTCGGATGCGGGCTTAGCATGTGTAACTCGGCAGGTTTATCTTTCATGCCTAGCCACTCGATCGGCTCATACCACATAGGATGCGCTTTGCAGTCGTCATAGCCCATTTTCTCGATGGTTTCGGAGTAAATTTCGATTAGACCGCTTGGCGTTCCTAGCGGATTTAGCACCGGATCTTCTCTAAACTCGCCAAACCTCACCCACGTATCGCTCTCGGGCGTCGAGGCAAAAGTTACCGGCTTATTTTTCGTTCCAAAACTCCTCAAACGGCTTCATATCGGTTTGAAAAATCAGGTATGGCTTTAACCTGCTCGTACGCCGCGCCGTAGTACTCTTTTGATCCAGTCAAATCCATCCTTGCCGTTGTCGGTGTAAGCTACGACTACACTTTTCAGCGTAGGCCTTGCAAAGATCGCGTGACTTTGATAATCATCGCGCGCTTCGGCGTATTTTTTTCCACGACTTGCTTCATCGGTACGATGTTCATGTTTGAATAGTCGCCCGTCATCGTGACATCGTTGCGCTCGTATGCGGTAGTGGTTGGAAATACGATATCAGCCATCTTTGCAGTCGGTGTCCAGTAAGCTTCGTTTACGACTACCGTGCGAGGTTTGCGCCACGCTTCTAGTAGGCGGTTAGTCTCTTGATGATGAGCAAAAGGATTGCCGCCGACCCAGTAGATAAAGTCGATATCTGGATACGTGATTTTCTTACCGTTGTGATCGATCACTTTGCCTGGATTTAGCAGGGCGTCCGCGATACGAGCGACAGGGAATGCATAGTTTGTCGCCTTTTGCAGCCAGCTTTGACCCGTACCCGCAACCGCTGCAGCCTTAGCAACGAAGCGGCCGTTTGCGTCAATCTCCGCTATCGGTGCCAATAAACTCGCCCTCGTCGTTAATTTACCCACGCTTGCGCTATTTACGCCGCCGATGACTGCGCCTTTGCAAGTCGGAGCGCCGCCGTTTGAGTAGTGGTAGCTAAGGCCAAATCCCCCGCCAGGAAGCCCGATCTGACCTAACATCGCCGCCAAAGTCACCATCGCCCAGTGCAGCTGCTCGCCGTGATGCGCGCGCTGCATGCCCCAACCGCTCATTATCATCGTGCGGTTGGCGGCGAAGGTATCGGCAAGCTCTTTTATGAGGCTTGCTTGAAGGCCGCAAATTTTGCTCGCCCACTCTAAATTTTTAGGCGTACCGTCTGTTTTGCCCAGCAGATACGGCAGGGAACTTATCAAAGCCGCTCGTATAGGTCTCGATGAAGTTTTTTTATCGTATTTGCCGCTCTCGTATAGATAGTGCATCATACCCTAGCATTATCGCGGTGTCGGTGTTTGGCATCGGAGCGATCCACTGAGCCTTATCAAAGTACTGCGCCGTATCACTTCTGATTGGGTCGATGATGATCACTTTAATATCTTTTTTTGTTTTTAAGCTCTTCAAAAATACTTAAAGCCCTGCTCGTCGGTGCTAGTCCACGCTATGCGAAGGGTTGCCACCGGGTTTGCACCCCAAATGACGACTACTTTTTGAGTTTTCTAGTACCACCGGCCAGCTGGTTTGCTGCTCGTAAACCCTCGATACTGCCCACGACATGAGGCATGATGATCTGGCTAGCGCCCGTAGAATAATCGCCCAAAGAGCCGACGAATCCGCCGCTAAGGTTCATAAATCTATGAAGTAAATTCTTGAGTTATGCACATTGCCGCTTGATTTCCAGCCGTAGCTACCCGCAAACACGCCCTCTAGTCCCTTTTTGTTTTCTCGTTTTTTTAGCTCTCTGGCCACTAGCTTTATCGCGTCCTCGTAGCGTACGCGTACCCAGCCGTCTTTACCTCTTAGCTCAGGTTTTGGCGAGTCTGGATTTTCTAGGTAGCTTTTGCGCACCATTGGGTATTTTATGCGTGATTTATAGACCATATCGGCGGTGTAGTGCTGCAACGGATTATACACTTCGCTAGTTTTTTTGAAACGGCTCTGATTTTACGATCTTGCCATCTTTGACGCTAACTTTTTAGCATGCCCCAGTGAGCAGCCGTTAGCACCTCACCGTTACGCACGTTTGCCGTATTTAGCTCGGCGCCAAGTCAAATTGACGCCGTTACGCTAGAAAAACAATGGAGCTGCCGCGAGAGCCGCTCCGCCTTTTAATACATTTCGTCTTTGTAGGTTCATTTTCCTCTCCTATTTTTACTTCTCGGTCGAACAAAGTCCGACCTCCGATTTGTTTTTACCCATCGCTCGCATCGCCTATGCGATATGCTCCGCTCACTCGCTCCCGTACGGATGCCGAGCAGTCGGCATCCTCTAAAGACGGTCGCTCACCCACCTAAAGTCCCTACTGCGTAGGGTACCCTGTTTTTATTTCTCGGTCGAACGAAGTCCGACCTGCGAGCGGGAGTACAAATACTCCCTGCACCATTCTGCTTGCAGTTGCGAAGTCGCAGACGCAAGCAAGGCTAAAACACATCGCTTCTTTTAAAAGCGACTTTAATTCGGCTTTTTATCAGCCAAACGAGCCGCGCCTTAGCATGGACTCAAATTTAAGCTTCGCTTGCCGTCAAATTTAACCACTCTCTCGTTCAAAGCGTCAAATTTGACGGCTAAAAACAAAGCCTCGTTCGCGCGGTTTAGCCGCAAAGTAGCAGCTCAAATTTAGCGCTCATCTCGTCTTGCGCGCTAAATTTGACTTTTCGCCGAACATTCAAACTCGGCGTTTTAAAGAGCGACCTTTATAAATTTAGCTCCTGCAAATCTCGTCCACTTGCGAGCGCCTTAGGCGTAAATCCTCGTCAAATTTACGCGCCTATTTTTTTACTTTTTTTCGCCACGTTCACGTCGGCAGAGTGCTTTTGCAAGTACTGTATCACCAGCCACTCGTCGTCTTTGCCGATCGCCGTTCGCGCGATCATCGATTTTAGCAGGTTAGGCCACTGATTTGCCTTGTAGTGCGTGGTTTGATGTAGCGAATGGCACACGCCGCAGCTCTCTTTGTAAAGCTCGCCGCCCTTAGCAAAAAGTCCGTTTAGATCGCTCGTAAAGCCGTCTTTTTTTGCGCATAGACCACGGTCTCGACCTCGTCCCATTTGCCATTTGTGCCCTTTTTTTACGACCTTTATATCAGGCGTCGCGGTTTTTAGCAAACGCCACGGCGATGACGCGCTCGGAGTCGCTAAAATAAACGACGTTGCTAACGGCTGGATTTTTGGTAGCCTTTAACGGAGATTTTCACGCGGTCGCCCTGCGTGGCTAAAATTTTAACACCGTTCGTCGGCAAGAGTCTGCCTATGCTTTTTTTGCGACGTTGCGTCGGCGTAAACGTCTTTTACCGATGGGCTATACACCTCGCCCGCTGCAAAGAGCGAACAGGCTAGCAAGCTTGATAGTAGAATTTTTTCATTTTGCTCCCTTAAATTCAAAAATGTAAAAGGATTATATAAGAAAAGTATGATGAAAGTATGATTTTATGAAAAATATAATTTTATATTTGCGCGGTTCATGCCGTAAACTGTGCTGCAAACTGTACCATTTAGCGGTAAAAGCTTACAAAAAAATACTAATCTCGGTTTTAAATTTCTAAAAAGCGAATTCAGCGAGGTTATTGAAAGCAAATTTGAAAGCGTCAGCCCGCAAAACGTCCGAAATGTAGGGAGGGTTCGCGAGCCAAAAATCCTACTCTGCGCTATAGCTTGAGAGCATATCAAAAGTAGGCGCGAAAAAAATAGCGCTCCGGGCGATCGGCGTGCTAAAAATCAAGTAGTCTATCCGAGTTGCCGCGCGGCTCGCCGATAAACATCTTATTTAGCATCGCTTCAACCGTCGAAAACGTGCTAGCGTACGCGATAAAGTACGTCCCCGTCATGCTTCCCTCGACAAAAAGGCATATTTCCGCGAACGACTTTTTTTATCGTCGCCTACGTTTGCCGCGGCGGAGTGCGAGTTGCTAGGCTTTTCATCCTCGCTCATCTCGATGTCGTCTGCTTTTGTGCGGCCGATGACTTTTTCTTGCTCGCTCACGCTAGCTGCATTCCACTCTCTCATTTTGTGCTTATATTTTTTTGTACGAACACATAGCTTCCGCCCTTAAATTTCGCGTCCTCGTCGCCGACTTTGGCAAAATAATCCCTGTCTTCGCCGTTTGGATTTTCCGTACCGTCTACAAAACCGATGATAGCTCTGCCGTCGTGGTATTTAAAACCCTGGGTTTCGTCTGCGAGCTTGGCACATTTAAAAAGTTCGGCCTTTATGTTTTGCGCCATATCAAAGCAGTCCGCAGCGTCTAACGCCCTAATATGCACGTGGATATCGCCCGCGGTGCTCACGGCTTCGTGCTTATCGCCTTTTATCGCTTTAAAATTTACAAGCTCTTTTGGTAGCGGTTGCGGGAGTCCTAGTTTTAGCCACGCGTCGCGTCCGACGGCGATAACGCAGTTTACGTTCGCCTCCGCGCCAAACCTTACTTTAGCCGTTTTGTTTAATTTACCACCAAAGCGCAAAGCCTCTCAAAGCCTTTTTTACAGGCGTTTTCGTCTCCACTTAACAGCCAAGTTTGAAAGACGGTGTTATTTCCAGGCGCCTGCGTTACTTCTTGCGAATTTATTTGCATATTTTTCTCCTTAAAGTTGATTTTTAAAATTAGCAATTCGCATTTTACGACTTAAATTTCTAATTTATGCTTAATTTACGCTTTTAAGAAAACGTAAATTTTAAACGGATTATAATCGCCGAGTTTTTGTATTAAACTATGACTTTTTGATTCAGCCGTCTTGCCTCAGATATAGCTCGTTTGACTCACGGTTCGTTGATTTTTGCTCGGTTAGGACAAGCGCATATCCGCTGCCCTGTGCGTTTTGGATGAGTTCGGGGTAGAGTTTTTTTGCGTAGTTTATACACGAAGCTTCGTATCGCGTCGGCCGTGCAGCTACCCTCCTGCCAGACGCACGCCTCGATCATCTCAAAGCTCACGACGCGGCCTTGATTTTTTTAGGAAAAAGATGTAGTAAATTTTTGCTCTTTTTTTCGTTAGCGCCACGGGCCGGCCGTCCTTTGTTAGCTGTCTGCTAAAGGCGTTAAATTTAAAAGCCGTTTTTTTAGATCGACCTCCGCAAAATCGTTTTTTTAAATTTGTTCGCCGCAAAGCTCATTTGCATGATTAGCTCGCGCTTTTCAAAGGGCTTTTTTAGTACGCCAAAGCTGCCTAGCTCTATCGCGCTAAGCACGTTTTCGTCGCTATCGTATGCGGTAGAAATATAATAGGCACGTCTTTATCCAGCCCCCTTATACGAGCCGCCATCTCAAGCCCGTTCATATGCGGCATGTTGATATCGGAAAGTACCAAATTTACACCCTTTGCTTCAAAAACTTCCAGCGCTTCTTTGGCGTTTGCGCAGGCGTAAACCTCGCTCACGTAGTTTTCGACCGATATTTTGATACTTTCGCACAGGCTCTCGTCATCCTCGACGATGAGCAAATTTACGCCGTTTAAGATATTTTTTATTTTGCTATACACGCTAGCCTCGTTTCTTGCTTGTCTTTCTTAAGTTTGCAAACTAATTTTTAAATTTACCGCCTTGTCTAAATTTCGCCTAAAAATAGCGTAAATTTAGTCGGATTCGCCGCACTTTCAAGCTCCAGCGAGCCGCCTAGCTTTTTTACGGCAAGCTCTCTAGCTACGTTTAGCCCCGTGCCCGTACCTATATTTTTCGTCGTAAAAAACGGCTCGAAAATTTTATCGCTATCCACCTTGACTCCGCCGCCATTATCGCTCACGCTCACGCAAAAATAGCTCGCCCGCTCTCTTTAGCTCGATCGAAATTTGCGGCGTTTCGCATCCGCTTTCAACTAGCGCGTCCTTAGCGTTTGAGAGCAAGGATAGCAAGATCTGCCTCACGTAGCTAGCGACGCTTTTTAGCTCGTATTTTCCGCTCTCGTGAGCAAATTTCTAGCTCGATACCGTGAGAGTTTAGCTCTGGCCGCACTATCAAAAATAAGCTCGTTTATGATATTAACGAGATCAGACTCTGCCGCACCCTCGCCGCTCGCGTGAAAAATTTCTAAACGCCTTTATCGTTTCGTCCATGAGCCTTAGGCTCTTTTTGCAGGCTGCGATTTGAGCCGGTATGCGCTCACTCGCCCTCGCGCGCGCACTCCTCGATATTATCCAGATACAGCCCCAGCGCGCTTAGAGGCTGGCGCTGCTGATGCGAGATGGAGTTTATCATCTCGCCTACCAGCGCGGTTTTTGGCGTGAGCTAGCACCGAGCGCCTATGCTCAAGCTCCTTTTTTTCTAGCTCCTTTTCGTGCGTGACGTCGGTGACCGCAAGGATAAATCCGTTAAATTTCACCCCGCCCTCAAGCACGTTCGAGACGTTTAGCCTGAAGCTTTTTTCGCCCTTTTTTTACTATAAAATCGCTCGAGTTTAGCGGGCTATTTTTTTGAGATTTTCAAAGCTTTTTAGCTCGCCAAGTCCCTGCGCCGCTGCGATTAGCTCGTCACTCGCCCCGTAAAGAAATTTCTGGCGCCAGAGCGAAAAATCCGCTCAAATTTCTTTATTTATAAATTTTATGGTGCCCTTTTTATCCACATACAAAAGCCCCAAATTTGAGCGTCTTGACAAAGGCCCGCGCTACATCGCCGAGGCTGTTTGCGTTACTCTTTGTAGCCCGCGATGTCAAGCCCAAAGCCCTTTAGTGCGACGAAATCTTTATTTTTTTATTCGAGCTTAAAAAGCTCTATACGGCTGACGCCTAGCTTGTGTAGAAATTTGCGCGCCGATGCCGTAGTCCTTGACCTGCCCGCCGCACTTCTCCTCGCCTTGTAAAAATACCGCGACGCCGCCATTTTTAGCTAGATACTCGAGCGAACCGCGCAAGTCGTCGAATTTATCCGAGCAAAGCAGCTCCACGTCGCTTGAATGTGATGAATGTGACCGCGGTTTTGTCTTTTATCTCGCCAAAAACAAAGGCATAGTGACGCTCGCCCTTGTGATCTAGGATCTCGCATTTTAGGGCGTCAAAGCCCGCTATCTTAGCCTCACTTTTTTTCTTTTTATCTCGATTAGGCTTTCGTGTTTTAGACGGTACTGCACGAGCTCGGAGACCGAGACCATATTTAGTCCAAATTTCTCGCAAAACGCCTCTAGATCGGGTCTGCGAGCCATATTTCCGTCCTCTTTTACGATCTCGCAGATGACGGCTGCTTGCGTTAGACCCTGCAAGCTTGCATAGATCGACCGAGCCTTCGGTGTGCCCGGTGCGGCTTAGCACGCCGCCTTTTTAGCGATGAGCGGGAAAAATATGTCCCGGGCGCACGAAGTCCTCAGGCTTTGACATAGGGTCAGCCGCTAGGCGGATCGTGACGTCGCGCTCGTATGCGCTCACGCCCGTAGTCGTGTTTTTGGCGTCTATGGTGACTGTAAACGCCGTCTCGTGGCAAGATGTGTTTTTATCCACCATCAAATTTAGATCAAGACGACGCGCGATCTCCTCGTTTAGCGCGAGACACAGCACGCCTTTTTGCGTGAGTGATGGCGAAATTTACCTTTTGCGTGTCGCTAAACGTCGCCGCAAATACCAGATCGCCCTCGTTTTCGCGGTCTTCATCGTCGACCATGACGACCATTTTGCCGTTTTTGATGTCGTTTATGGCCTGCTCTACTCTATCCATTGTTATTCCTTGTTTGGGAAATTTGGAATAATTATACATTTTTTTAGCTTTAAATTTAGGGCTTTTGCGCGGGCTTGGCTTGAGATTTTACGGACTTTTAGACGTAGCCAAACGCGGCACGAACGGACTTTGGTTAAATTTGAAACGAAGCAGCCAGGCTTGTAAGTTTTTTTGTTTAATTTTTACGGATTTATCAATTTGACCGATTTTGGGCATAACCCGCACCTTGAAAATGCTAAAGGTTAATTTGGCGATGTAGTAATATGAACGAGGCAAATTTACAAGAATCGTTATTTTTGGTTAATTTGCCAAATCTTAAAATGGTGCGCGATACGATTTGGGTTGTTTTTTTCATCGCGGCAACCAGTTTGATCAAACTTGCCGCTGATTGCGTACTGTTTTTGGAGCAAATTTGTCAACCCTAAAAACATAAACGCTCGCCTAGCGTTACGCGAGCGGTAAATCTTTTTAACGACCATATCCTCATACCCCTGCTCAAACGGCTTTATCGCACGCACACTACGATCGGCAACTTCAGCTCTTTAATATCTATTTTTCAAAATGACCGCAAATGCTTTTAAATAGTTGGTTTTTTTCTGATTTAATAAATTTTTGTGTCCATCAAATTTGAGTGGGCGTATCTGCATGCACATTTATGACAAAAAAAGATAGCGTTTACGAAATTTGACGATTTTTTTACGGCTTTTGGCCTGATTTGGTATTTTGCGCCGAGTTTTTGCACATCTTTTGGCGAAAAAAATGCGTTTATATCGCGCAGGCTATCGTCGTTCATTTGGATGAGTTTTAGGCGGTTTTTTTCTTGTAAATTTTGATTTTTTTACTTTTTTTCTTTTTTTAGATATTGCGGCGTCTCAAGTCCCCGAAAATTCGATATAAACTTTTTCGCTTTGCGTCAGGTAAAAAAATCACTAATAACGCGCTCTTTGGTCGGCACCTTTTTTTCTCGTAGATAAACTCTATGCCGCGGTAAAAATAGCCAATTTGCCACGATGAGCTCGGCGCGGCTTTTTTTACCGTATCGCCGCTATCGCTTTTTATATCTAGTTTGCTTGATTTTTTTGCTTTTTAAATAGCTTTAAAGCCAGCAAAAATAATTACGATCAACAACAAAATGATTAAAAATTTGAGATACGTCAAAGCTCATAAATAATTTTCTTCAATTCAGAAATTTGATTTTTTTTGGAGTAAGTGAAGGATAAATTTTAGATTTGGTTGCGGAGGACGGATTTGAACCGCCGACCTTCGGGTTATGAGCCCGACGAGCTACCACTGCTCTACTCCGCGATGAAATGTGAGTGGATGGGGTAAGAGGATTCGAACCTCTGGATGATTGGACCAAAACCAATTGCCTTACCGCTTGGCGATACCCCCAGCCTGTAAAAAAAGAAAGGTAATTATATATTTTTTTACCTTATTTGTCAAGCTTTTTGGGCAAATTTCGCCGTTTTTTTTCAAAGTTTTTTTCCATAAAAGCCGTGCTATATGAGCCGTTTAAGCGTCTATTTATATCGTCCTGCCAGCTAGCAGGCAGCGCTTCTAGCGCTCTAAATTTGGGGCAACAAATCCAATTTCTCGCTCGGATTAAAAAAACAGTTTATTTATCTGCATCACGCTTAGAGCATTTTTCGCTTTTTTTGCAGGATTTCCACCTCGCAGCCAGCCTTACACGAGCCGTTTTCTATTACTTTATAGTACCAGCCGGTTAGCCCCGTGGCAAAAACTTTCTTTAGTCAATTTGCATTTCCCCACCGCTTTGCGAGCTTAAAACACGGTTTTCGCGGTTGGGTTACTTGCAGCACTAGCGAGCCGATTTTATGCACGTCGCCCACGTTTACGCTATTTTTCATCTAGCCCGCTAATGGTCAAATTCTCGCCCATCGCACCCAGCGGCAAATTTTAAGCCCCAAATAAGCTTCCCACGCGGGATAGTTTTCGAGCGATTGGTAAACACGGCTTTATTTACGCCGCCGTGATGCTTCGTGTCGGCCACCTCGTCACCCTCAAAGCCAAGCTCGCCCGCGTACATTTCGCCCGTCTGCGCATTTTTAAATATCGCCGAGCGCCACGCCTTGCCTAGCTCGTCCGTAGCCGCCACGCTACCATACCGCCTTGCTTTACCTATCAAAAGCGCTTTTAGAAATGCCATCTTGCCCTCACGCCACATTTTGCAGATTTAGCTGAACCTGCTCACCCTCGTCGTTAAACTCAAACCTAACCGCTCTAGCCCCAAAACTCTTTGCGATCGCCTCGAGCGTGTCGCGCGCGGACTTGTGGATCTTGGACTGGAGCTGATTTATCAGGCGCACGGACATCTTTTTCGACCTCGGCGCGGGCCTCCTCGATGAGCCTATTTTTATCCTCCTCGCTAAAGCTGCTACCGAAAAAAATCCGTTTAGCGAATCAGGCAACAAAAACGGGATAAATTTGCCGTTTTTCTCGTCGTAAAATTTCATATTTGCGATTGAAAATTTGTATTTGCAAGGCGGCATCTTGATGAGATACTCCTCGCTCGCGACATTTACGATCTCTAGGCGCGGACTCGTTAGGTCGTAGATGAAGTTTATCTCAAACTCAAATATCATCGAGAGTTTTTTTCTCGCTCACCAGCCAGCGCAGATACTCCTTGCCAAAACTGCCAAATGCATGGTCGGTTTTGGTCACGATCTCTTTGCTATAGACCTGAAAAAAACGGATAACTCGCCGATGGATTTTAGCTGCGATATCTCGGTGCTAATCTGCGTATTCGCGGGCTTTTGCGCGGTTTTTAAGGTTTTATTAAATCTAAAAAAATCGTAAATACGCAAATCGCCAGCAAAATCGCTAAAATAAGGCTTGTAACATCTATCATTTTTGCTCCTCTAAAATGGGATTTTAGCGAAATTCGTTAAAAATAATCGTTAAATTGAGCCTTTGATTGTTTTATATCGGTATAAATTTCTGGATTGTAAATTTCAATTTAGCGAGCTTTTTAGAGTCGGTGCGGTTTGGCAAGACCCGCACCTTTAAGATACGGGTTTAAATTTGGCTCAAATTTACTCTAAATTTAGCAAGCAAATTTGAGCTCAAATTTAACCGCCTAAAACACCTGAATAAATTTAAAATCATGCTCTCTGAGCACTTTTTTGATGAGTTCTTGATGGTCTTCGCCCTTGGTTTCGAGCGTGATCGTGATATTTGCGTCGCCGTACTCCAGACTCGTAGAGAAGCGGTCGTAGTCAATCTTTACTATGTTGGCATTTGCGATCTTTAGACTATCGGTTAGACTCATGAGCGCACCGGGTTTATCTATCAGCGTGATTTGCAGCGCCATTTTGCGGTGCGACTTTATGAGGCCTTTTTTTCGATGATGACGTTTAGCATCTGCACGTCGATATTTCCGCCGCTTAGCACGATGCCGATACGCTCGCCGGCTTTTCAATTTGACCTTGTTGTGCAGGATACTAGCTACGCCGACTGCGCCCGCGCCCTCGACCACGATCTTTTTGCGTCTCGAGCAGGAACAAAATCGCGTTTGCAATCTCTTCGTCATCGACCTGTACGAACTCATCTACGCACTCTAGGATATTTGCCAGCGTCGTCTTGCTCGCGTCGCGAACCGCGATACCGTCGGCGATCGTGCGCACGGTTTTTTTGAGTTTATGCTCTTTTTAGCGCCAAAGCTGTTAAACATCGCAGGCGCGCCCTTTGCGCTCACAGCAACTACGCGGATGTCTGGATTTACCTGCTTTACGCAGCTTGATATGCCGCTGATTAGCCCGCCGCCACCAACCGGCACGATGATAGTTTCAAGCTCGGCTAGATCATCAAGCATCTCTAGCCCCACCGTACCCCTGTCCGGCCATCACGTACTCGTCGTCAAATGGATGAATAAAGCTCATGCCCTGCTGTTTAGCATACTCGACAGCGTATGCGTATGCCTCGTCGAAGTTATCGCCCTTTAGGATAACCTCGGCACCTAGATCTTTGGTGCCTAGCACCTTTAAAAGCGGTGTGGACTCTGGCATCACGATGGTAGCCAGCGTTTTAAACTCGCGCGCCGAGATAGCCACGCCCTGGGCATGATTGCCCGCACTTGCGGCGACTACGCCTTTTTTACGCTCCTGCGCGCTTAAATTTGCGATTTTATTGTACGCGCCGCGGATCTTGTACGCGCCGGTGCGCTGGAGGTTTTCTTCTTTTAGGTAGATGAGCGCGCCGCTTGCGAGGCTTAGTTTTGCGCTGTAGGCAAACGGCGTCTTGTACACAAAGCCGCTTATCGTGCGCTTGGCTTGGATTATTTTATTTTGAGAGATCATTTTAGCCTTTCGTTTTTTTGTTTAAATTTTCACTTTTCATCGCTTTTTACTTGCGCGTTTATTTACCGTATTTTTTTGCTTACGTTTTTCTTTATTTTTTTATTTATATTTTTTTGTTTTTGCTGTTATCTGCTACGTTTACGGCGCCGCCTCAAAATCGTGCTTTGCCGTCAAATTTAGCCTAGTCAAGCCTTTGTAGCTCGATTTTTATACACTTATCCTGCACGAAATTTATCCCGTTTTTCGCGCACGATCGCTCCCACTTCGTCGTTTGTGATACCAATCTGCAACCACAGCGTTTTTACGCCTTTTTGACGGCGTCTTTTACTAGCTCGCTAGCAAACTCGCCTTTTTCTAAACATCACGGCGATGTCGATATCTTGGTCTATTTGGATCACATTTCGATAAACCTTTTCGCCCTGAAAAATCTCATCAGATTTTGGATAAATAGGAAATACGTTAAATCCGCGCTCGATTAGAAATTTTGCTACCTCGTTGCTAGGCTTGCTCTCATCTGGACTAAGGCCCACGACCGCGATATTTTTTTAGCGGAGGATAAAATCTGCCCCTAGATCGCTAGGCATTTTTACTCTTTAAAAAGCACGCCACACTCGATGTGAGCGGTGTTTGCAAACCGATCAAACACGGCAATTTGACCGCCTCGTGCGTTAAGGAAAGCTGCGCTAGATCGCGCTTGAGGCTCTGCGGCGAACAGGAGATATAGACGATGTTTTCGTAGTTTTTGATGAAATTTATCACGCTCTCATCAAGTCCAGCGCGTGGCGGATCTACCAAAACGTGCGAGAAGTCATAGCTAAAGATATCAAGCTCTCTTAAACGGTTAAACTCGCGCTCGCGCCTAAACGCGCTCATCAGCTCCTCGGCGCTCATTCGTAGTAATTTGATGTTATCTACGCTGTTTAGTTCGCAGTTTTTGAGCGCATTTGCAATTGAGCTTTTGATATCTCGGTTGCCAAAACGCGTTTAAATTTCTTTCCGCCATCGGAACAGTAAAGTTTCCGTGTCCGCAGTAAAGCTCGAGCAGATCCGCGCCGTGCTCTACACAGCCTTTCGCCCACGCGATCATCTTTTCGTTTACGGCGGTGTTTGGCTGGATAAAAGCTCCGTCGCCGAATGTAAATTTATCAAATTTTACCGCCGATATTTAGGCAGTCCTCACTTTAACTCGCCGCTTAGTAGCTTTTTGCCCCTTTGCTCTCGCCACTATCGTTACGCGCGACCGGCAAGCTCACGCGCTAAGCTTTTCTATCTCGCCCTGCTCGGTTTCGCCCTAGACGCTTATGATAGAGCAGCGTCGCTAGTATCCCGCTCGCGCACGAGATAAACTCGGCGCCAAACAGCCTCTCTTTTAAAATTTGATTTTTAGTAAGCTCTTCAAGCAAACGCGACATCAATTTGCGATAGGAGAGGCTACTTTTGGGCATTCGTCTATAAAAAAATACGCTTAGTTTTAGCGCCGTGCATCGTGTATCTAAGCTCCTCGCCGTCGCGCCAGACCCCAAACTCCGCCCTAGTGCGGTAAGCGGCACTCTGCGAGGCGAAAAACTCAAATTCGCCGCTATAAAACGGCTCAAATTCGCACCTTATAAAATCAGTTTTAAATTTAACCTGCTCCTCGTAAGGCATATCAAGAGTGCAACTACCGCACTCTCCTGAAAAATTTGCAAAAACTTATCGGGCAAATTTGAAACCCTTTGCCCTACGAATCTAACGACCAAAGCCGTCACTAAAAGCCCCAAAGGAAGCACTATCCAGATACTTAGGCCAAGCGCGATCGGGAAGTATCCCGCAAAAAATACTGATCGCGCAAACCGCAAGCGCATAAGGCATCTGCGTCTGGACGTGATCGATGTGGTTACACCCGGCACCCATAGACGAAAGTATCGTAGTATCCGAGATCGGAGAGCAGTGGTCGCCAAATATCGCGCCAGTTAAAACGGCTGAGATATTTACTATCATATACGCGTGCAAGGCGTCGCCCTCTAGTCCGCTGTGCATGCCCACCGCGCTAGCTAAAGGTATCGCAAGCGGCATCAAAATACCCATCGTACCGTAGCTGGTGCCGGTAGAAAAGCTGATAAACGAACCCAGCATAAAAAAATCGCCGCAGGAAGGACGATCTTTGGCGTAGACTGCGAAAGCAGATCGACTAGGTAGCGAGATGTGCCAAGCTCCTTGATAACCGAGCTAAGCGACCATGCAAGGAGCAGGATGATAATCGTAGTTATCATGGTTTTCCAGCCCTTACCCCAGGTTTCTATCGCCTCGCGAACGGTCAAAATTTTTCTATAAACAGCCATAAATATCGCCACCACCGTAGCTAGTAAAGCCGACTGAAAAAGCGCCACAGACGCATCGGCGGCGCCGAATGTAGCTTGGAAGGTGTGGAACGTAAGCGGATGAGCCTTCGCGCTCTCAGCGCCTCGCCCTCAAGCGCGCCCAGACCGCTAAAGTAAAAGCTAACAAACGCGCCCAAAATAAGCACCAAAAAGTGGAACGACGGCGTTTGAGCTTTGTAGTTTGATATTTTCTTTAGGCTCTAGCGTCTTGTCCTCGACGTCCTCGATCATAGCTCCGTCCCGTCTAGGGTGCAGTTCGCCCGCTCTGGCTCTGCGCTCGGCTTTTAGCATACCTGCAAATTCGCGCCCCATAAACGCGGTACAGACGATGAAAAACAGCATGAAAAGGTTGTAAAATCTATAAGGCATCGTCTCTACAAAGATACTAAAAGCGTTTATGTTCGTTATGCCGATGAGCTCGTAGCCTTGCTTTATGAGCGAGATCTCAAGCCCAACCCAAGTCGATATGACGGCTAGACCTGCGATCGGAGCGGCGGTAGCGTCGATGATAAAGGCTAGTTTTTTTCGCGAGAGACTTTAATTTGTCCGTTATCGGGCGCATGATAGGGGCCCACAATAAGGGAGTTCGCATAGTCGTCGAAAAAGACGAAAAGTCCCATCACCCAAGTTGAAATGTGAGCTGAAACGCCTGTTTTAGCCTTTTTTTGCTCAGCCATATCGCCACAGCCTTGGTTCCGCCCATTTTTGGGCGATGAGCGCGACCACGCCGCCGATACAAAGCACCTGAAGCACGATGCCCGCATTCCAGCTATCAGCCAGCGAGCCCACGACCCTTTTTACGATGTCGGTAAAGCCCTTTACAAAAAGTCATCGGGATGCTTGAATCGATGACGTTTATGAGAAACGTTCCGCTAAAAAAACGCCGATAAACAGCGACAAAACGACGTCTTTGGGCGATAAACGCCAAAACTATCGCCACCACGGGCGGGATAAGCGTCCAAAAAGCCGAGTACTTTCGGCATTTTTTTCGCTACTTCGGGATCTACGGCTAGCGCCAAGATAGGCAAAAAGCGACAAAAAAATAAAAATCTTTTTTTCATCAAAAAAACTCCTTTTTGTTTTTTTCGTCGGTTTAATCAATTTTTCCGCACCGCGTGCCGTCGGTCGGTATTTAAGGCATAATTTAGCTAAATGCGGCTTAAATTTTTGTTTTAAATTCGCTTATAATTCAAAAATTTTTAGTTCTTTATTAGAACTTTATGTTAAAAAAATGGGGCTTTTGTGGAAATTTTGTTTAAAAACTGCGCTCGGCGGCAATTTCTAAATTTGGTCATGACTTAAATTTTTGTATGGGAATTTTGAAACTATGGTTTGTTGGTCGTATTTCGTATTTAATGCACAGAGTGTTATTTGTATAAAAATGTAATTTTTGCTTGTTTAAAAAGTAATCTTGCTTCCGCCGCTCAAATTTGAAAAATCAGGCGTAAATTTAGGGATTCAATTTAACCAAGAACAGCCGAATTTAATCCTAAAAATCAGTAAATTTAACTACAAAACGCCTACTTTTTTTCTCTATAAAAAGCCCAGCCCAAGTCTGCTGCGTCGCCATCGCCTCGACGACATTGATATTTACGCGGCGAGGGCATATTTAGGCAGTTTAGCACGATTTGCGCGATATCCTCGGCAGTGATGTACTCCACGCCCTCGTAAACCGCGTCGGCCTTAGCCTTATCGCCGCCGAAGCGAACCTCGCTAAACTCCGTCTTGCAGATACCAGGAGCTATCTCTGTCACGCGGATGCCAGTGCCACGGATGTCGTTGCGCAGATTTCTACTAAACTGCTTTTACAAATGCCTTGCTAGCACCATAAACGTGACTGCCCGGATACGGCCATGCGCCAGCGGTTGAGCCCTAGATTAAATATATAGCCGCTCTTTCGCGCGATCATAAGCGGTAAAACGGCCTTGGTCGAATATAAAAAGCCCTTGATGTTGGTATCGACCATCGTCTCAAAATCCTCGATACTAGTCTGCGCCACGCCTTCAAGCCCCAGCGCCAGGCCTGCGTTATTTACGAGCACTTCGATATCGCGAAACTCCTGCGGCAAATCTGCCACGCCGTCAAAAACCGCCTTTTTATCGCGGATATCGGCGACGATGATGTGAGTGTTTCCAAGCTCTTTTGCCAAGGCTTCAAGCCTTTCTTTACGGCGAGCCAGCGCTACGATCTTGTAGCCTTCGCGGCTGAGCATCCTAGCTATCGCCTCGCCAAAACCAGAAGTAGCTCCCGTGATAAAAGCCGTTCCCTTCATATCTTTCTCCTTATTCGGTGATCAAATTTGACTCTAGCCCCATCGCCCTTAGATACTGCGCATTGATCTCTTTTTTTGCCGATGATGGCGTAGTCTAGGGGCGTTTAGTCCGTTATCATCCACTGCCTGCACGTCCGCGCCGTTATCTATCAAAAGCTGCAATATTTCCACGTCCGCCGCCCCCGCCGCGCTCATCAGCACACTTTTTGATGCCCCGTCAAAGTCGCATAGCTTTACGAAACTCGGTAGCTGGACGCTCAATTTGCGCTATATGCAAGCTTGGTGCTCATGTCTATCAGCCTTTTTGTTTACTAGAGCTCCGTTTCCTAGTAAAAATTTGACTAAATCGATATCGTTTAGCTGCACGGCATTAAAAAAAGCGGAGTGACGCCGAGCAGATTTTTCGTAGTTTACGTCCGCTCCACTAGCAACCAGGAGCTTTACGTTATTTAAATTTTTTAAGCGCGAAAAAACAGCGAACTCTCAAATCCGTAGTTTAAATTTACACCCGCGCGCAAGAATTCCTTTATCACATCCTCGCTTTTTTTCGTAAAGAAGCGCGGCATTAAATGCGTTTTTGAAGCGAGGCTTGCGACACGGAGCCAGAATATATCGCCTCATTTATGCCGTATTTTTGTAAAGGTCGGGTCGCTAACTTTTCTTGCAAACTCATCCATATCGCCGTTTTGCAAAGTCGCGGCGGCAAATTTCTAAAAAAACTCGTTTGCAACCTTTGAAGCGTAATAAATCGCGCTGCCTTCGTCTATTTTGAAATTTGATTTGTAGTAGTTTACGAGCGGCTCAAGCGCGGCATTGTAGTCTTTGTTAAAGTCCTTAAAAAAACCGTGAAATTACTTAGGCTTTGATGGCCCCAGTAGCGAAGTCTGGCTCTGTTTTGCGCTACTAGTTTTTCGTATTCGTCGGGACTTTCTAGCTCTTTTGCGTAAATTTCAGGTGCATAGGAGGCTTTTTAAAATCTTAAATTTAAACTCGTTTAAATTCTTAGTCGCCAAATTTCCAACACAAGCAAGGCTTTCGGCGCGGATCTTTTGAGCGGCCAAGAGTAAATTGAACCTCTTTTTAGCCTCAAGATAGAGTCGTTGCAGTTTGGCTCAAATTCTCCCGAAAAGGTTAAATTTATGCGAGAAAAAAATCGCTGCTTATCAGCCAAAGCGTCATCACAGCCAAAAGCCAGCAAAAAAACAAAAAGAAAACGATAAAAGTATCGGCAAAATAAATCTCATCGTATGCCTTAATATCTTTTAATTTTGATAATTCTACCAAAAAAATAATTTGGTAAAAATAAATTTACCGCTCATTAAAGCAAACGTCCGCAAATGCGGCTTTTTAGCTTCTCGTAAAGCGGAGTAAATGGAACGCCGTTTACGCGTACCTCGGCGATGGAGGTGATGAAATTCGTATCGCCGCTCCAGCGTGGCACTAGATGATAGTGCACGTGCTCTGCGATGCCCGCACCCCCTGCTTTGCCCAGATTCATCCCGATATTTACGCCCGCCGCATTTAGTTCGCGTTTTAGTATCTTTCACGCCCTCGCGCACGTAGGCGCTCATCTCCGACCACGTCTGCTCGTCTAGGGCTTTCGATATTATCGGTGTGCACATACGGTATCACCATAAAGTGCCCAGGCGTATAAGGATAAAGATTCATGATCCCAAAACACCGCTTTGCACGAAATAAAACGCCCGTCTGCGCGTCTTTTTTTCGGGGTGATTTACGACGTTGCAAAAAGACGCAGCCCTGCTCCTTTTTACCGAAATATTCGCTCCTCCACGGCGCGCAAATGTGCTCCATATCAGCCCTCCTTTACGGTTTTTTTACGGCTTTTTGCCAAGTCCTCTTGCCTCATAAAATGCTCGCCTATCAAAAAAACGCGTCGGCTCCTTGCGCGTGTAACTCTTTTAGTTGCGAGTGCTCATAAATGCCGCTTTCTGCGACGATGACGCTTGCATTTTTTTGATTTTAGAAAATAGCTTCTCGCAAAGGCTCATATCCATCTCAAACGTACTTAAATTTTCGGTGGTTTACCCCGACTATCTTTGCGCACGCAAAATTTGACTTCTCTACGTCCTCCTCGTCGTGCGTCTCAACCAAGGCCTCAAGCCCCAAAGAGCGCGCGTAATCAAGTAGCCGCTTTAACTCGCCAGCGCTAAGGGCCTTTGCGATAAGTAGGATAAAATCGGCTCCGTAAACGAGCGCTTCTAAAATTTGATACTCGTCTACGATAAAATCCTTGCGAAGCAGCGGCAGCGAGCTTTCGCATCTTATGGCCGCCAGGTACTCCAAATTTCCTTTAAAAAAATGCGGCTCGGTTAGAACCGAGATAGCGTTTGCTCCGCCTTTTTTTCATACTCTTTTAGCTATCTCTACGGGCGCGTAATTTGGCCTTATTAGCCCCTTGCTAGGGGCTTGCTTTTTTTAACCTCGGCGATGATGCGATACGGCTCGTCTGCGCTGCTTTTTAGTGCTTTTACCGCGTCTTTTATCTCGCGCGGATTTTTCGCCGCAAGCTCTTGTAGTTTTTCAAAAGGCATTTGCGATTTTCGCAGCGCCAAGTCCTCTTTGGTTTGCTTGATTATCTGATCTAATATCATCTTTTACCCTTTTTTTAGGCACTCTTTGATAGTGTTTATATGCTCTTTACCCTCGGGCGAATTTCACAAATTCCTCATCATGCAGGACTTGTTGCATTATCTCGTCGGCCTTTTTGCACTCGCCTAGCTTATAGTATCCCCACGCCAGCGAATCTAGATAAAACACCGACCCAGGCTCTAGCTCTAGGGCTCTGTTTACTAGCTCTATGCCCTTTTTTTCGCGTCTATATCGTGATCGATGAGCAGGTAGCCGTAGTAGTTTAGATATAGCGCGTTATTTAGCTTTACGGCCGATTTTTTTCAAAGTTATTTATGACTTGCTTTTAGACTATCTTTGTCTATCTTTTTGGTTTGTTTGTTTGTGTCTCTTTCGTATTGATATATCGCCATTTTGGCTTGATATTCGAGATTAAAGCTCTTATCAAAGGCCTCCTGCGCCTTTTTATACGCCTTGGCAAAATCCCCCGTCGCAGCATAAAGATCCATCAGCGCATCGTCATTGTATGAGTATTTTTGTAAAAATTTGATCGCCGCGTCATAGTTTTTTTGAAAAAAACGTAAACGCCGAGCGCTTTTTTTCGAGATAGATTTTTTTCTTTCGTCGCTTCAAAAAGACTCTCGTAAACATCGATCATATCGGAGTAGCGGCCGTCCTGCGCGTAGATATCTACTAGCGCCGTGCAGGTCTCTACCTCGCAGCCATCTATACGGCGCGAGCTCTCTAGCTGCCTGATCGCCTCTTTTTTGTCGTTCATTTTATTGTATAAAAGATCGACTATTCGCAATCAATTTTTCCACGCTCCTATCTAGCTCGTATGCGCGCTCTAGCTCGGCTAGAGCGGCTTTGTTGTCGTTTTGCATCGAGTAGACGGCAGAGAGCATGACGTGATTTTTTTAGAGATGTCCTCTTTTTTTGACTAGCTCTTGCATTATCTTTGCGGCTTCGTCGAGTTTGTTTTCGCTCATCAAATTTGCGCCCTGTATGCGAAGTACGTCCACATCGTCTTTTAGTACCTTTTGGCTGAGCGTTAAAAATGCTTTTTAAAATTTACGTTTTTAGAAAAAAACGCGAGCCTGAGCGCCTCTTTTAGATAGTCGGTATTTTTTTGGTTTTTCGTAAAGCTGCTCGTAAAGCTCGGTCGCCTCGTCGTGATTAGCGTTTTTCGACCGCCAAAAGCGCCTTGATAACGTATAAATTCTCGTCAAAAACCGTCTTTGGCGGTAGCAAAACAAACAAGCAAGGCCGCCAATATAAATTTTTAAAAATCGCCTTATTCCCGCGCATTCTTTTCTCCAATTCATTGATTTTATCCTTAAAATAGTCCCAAAACGGAAAGGTGCGGCACTGGCTCGGTCGAAAGTCGTAAACCGAGCAGTTTTTTTGCCGTTTCGTCAAAAATATGCACGCAAATCCGCCCTCATAGGGCTTTTTCTTTGAGGCTAAATTTATATCCGAATTTATCTAAAAATCGCGATCTAAACTCATCCTCGCTCATTTTTTTAGATGCTGCGCCAATGACGAGATTTCCGCTGAGCTTATCCATGTATAGCCGCTTTCTCCCGTGCAGCATTTACCGCCGCACAGCTCGCACTTGCTAGCGTCAAATTCATAACCAAAGCCGCTTTGTCTTAGCAAATTCACTCCGCCGCGTCCCTACTTTGCGTGTTTGCTGTAGCGAAAATTTTAGCTGCCTTTTTTTACTATAAACACCGCCTTCAAAAAAACAAAAAAATCGGCGGTAAGTTTGAGTCAAGGATTTTTGAACTTTTTTTAGCCTCAATTAGTACCAATTTGCCGTGCCATCCGCTTTTGGATGCACAAAACAAAAGCCTAGTAAGCGTAAATTTAAATTCGCTCAAACAAAGCACAACTTCAGCTAGGCGCTTAGCGTCGTAGCAAAAGCTAAAAAAACTCCGCGCGGCTTTAGCAGCGAATTTGCGCTACCCTACAAGCTCGCTAAGAGGTAATTTCTCGCTGTATCTAGCGGCGCGAAGGTGTTCGTTTTCGCTTTTTTGCGCCGTCGTGATAAAAAAAGGCGGGTTTGAGACGATGAGATCATATCTTTTTTTCACTCTTAAATTTAGCAAAAATCAGCCGTTATGAACTCGGCTTCAATGCCGTTTTGGCTAGCGTTTGCAGCGGCTAAATTTACGTTAGCTTCTAAAAATATCGAGCAAACTAAGCGAAATTTCTAGGAAAAATCGCGCTTTAAAAAGTAGCCCCAAAACCCCACTACCGCAACCTACCTCTAGCACCTCGCCGCACACTCCGCCCTCACGGATAAAGTCATACAAAAACATCGTATCGCTGTTGTAGCGGTAGCCGTTTTTTTGGGCTGAGTGATTATCATCTATATACCTTGATGATAAATCCTTGCTTATCCTGAGAGGTGATTATGTCATTGCTGTACGATATGCGCGAAAAGTCGCCGAATTCATCTTTTATCATCTCGCCGGCAACCTTAGCGCGCTCTTTGCCGATACCGAAATTTGCGTATGAATCGATCTTTTCAAGCTCTTCTTGTGGGATCACTTTTGCCGCTTTTGACGTGGCGATAAAGTTACCGCGGCTCACTATCGGCGTGATCTCGAAATAATAATTTGAATTATAACTCTGCAAAAAGTCGCTTACTTTGTTTTTACAAACTTGCGTCGGCCTGTCTGAGCCCGCGCTCATATCAGAACACTCGACCGAGGCGATGAAAACAACCTTTTTAGGCACTTCGGCTTTAAAATTTAGCTGGATTATCTTTTTTAGATTTTCATTTTCGCTCATCAGCTCTTCGTTTTTTTAGTTAGTATCTGTGCCACTCACCCTTTGCGATGTTTTTTTGCGTACTCGTTTTTGGCTAATTTCTTTCCTTCGTGTCGCTTAGATCTTTTAGCTCCGTCTTGCATCTGTTTTTCTTAGAGTCGCGAGCTCTGCGTCTTTTTGCGTCAAAAAGCTCATTTAAAGCATCTAGTTGCTCTTTGTTTTCCTTGGCTGTTTTTAATATTGTTTTCAACCAATGTCGTGATTTTTGTTATTTAGAAATTTTATAGTTTTTGGATGTTTTTACCAGCAGCGATCTCGTCCGCTAGCAGTTCTTTTTTTGGATATTTAGCGACTCGTTTAGCTCTGCAACCTTAGCTTCCGCACTTTGCAGTGAGCTATCTTTTTGCGAAATGTGATTTTTCTAACTCATAAATTTCTACTCTTTTAGTTCCGCCACGTTTTGCTCGGTTTCTTGGCGCTCGTTTTCAATCTGATTTTTTTAGCTTTTTCAAGCTCGGTTTTATATATAGCCTCGTTTTTGTTCAATCTCTTTTTCAAATCCTTGTTTTTTTCTTTCTCGAGCTTTGCTACTAACTCTTTATTCGTCGCGTTTAGCTCATCATTTATCGCTTTAAAGCTTAGCTTTTTGACTCGGCTTTTTTTGTTTGCGTTTTTCAAGGCTCGCTTCAAGCTCGCTTATTTTTTTCTTGTCCGCGTCTTGTTCTTTTTTTCTAGGGGCGGCGATCCTATTTTTTTGGATAAATTTTGAGCATTTAGAGCCTGAGCGTTATACTCGCTAGCGATCCTTTTTTTATCTCACTATCTTTTAGGGCTAGCTCGTTTGCGAGCCTAGCATTTTCGCTCTTTAGTTTTGCAACCTCTTCATTTACCGCTCTTAGTTCGCTCTCAAATTTAGCTTTGCTAGTTAGTGCTTCGTTCTTCAACTCGTCGTTTTTGAGCCTCGAGCCGTTTTTAGCGTATTTTTGATTTTTCGCTTTGCGTTTTGGCGCTTGATTTGTCAAATTCGCTCTGCTTTTTTTCTCGAGCTCGGTTTTTTTAGAGCTTTGATCTCGCTACGAAGAGAAGTCAAATTTTTGCTCTAAATTTTTATTTTTCTCGTTTTCTTCCTGCGCTTTTGCTAGTTTTTTATTTAACTCATCAATCATACTTAAACGTTGTTTATCGTTAGCGCTGGCAGCTTGTTTTCGCCTAGTTTCCAACTCGGCTTTTTTTGAGAACTTAGAAGATTTAATATTTCCAGATTTTTTTATCAACCAAATCAACATTATCGTCATACAGTAGCCTATTTTGAGCGCGCAAAACGCGTATTTGCTCTTTTAACTCGGCTTCATCGCCTAAAATTGGCGCATCCGTATCATTTAAATCCACATTTTTAGTATACTTTTCCTGCGATAAAACCTGGCTTTGGTTTGTCAAATTTTTCTCGCCTACAGTACTTACGCTTTCATTTTTTTAGGCGCTTCTTCGACGTTCATTATTTGCACGGCGAGTTCCGTAGACTTTGCAGACGGTTTTGTAAACTCGAAATACAAATAATATCCGCCCAGCGTGAGTAAACAACCACAGATAAAAAAATAAGACTCAAATTTAATACTCTCAACTCTATTTTTTTCCTTGACGCCTTGGACTACCTTATGTGCGTGATTTAGCGCGAGCACGATCGAGCCGCCGTTTTTTTAGCACGATGTCGCCGCCGATATATAGGCCGGGAACGCTACTTTCATAGTGCTCGTTTACGACTGGGTCCTTATCCGCGTCGAGCTCAACTCCGCATTTTTTTGTAAAAAAATCCACCGGAGTCGAGCCGCCGATAGCATAGACGACCCTGTCGTAGACTCTGATTTTTTTCCGTTTGAAAAGTGCACCCTTACGCGTCCCGATTCGTTTTCGATCTCGGTTATATCGTGATTTAGTCGTACTTTTAGCTTATTTGCTTTTTCTAGCTCCCACAGCGCCGTTACGTTTACGTCGTTTACGCGGCTAAATTTATCCTTGCGGTACGCTAGCGTGGTTTTGTTGTATTGGCACAGCTCGATAGCGTACTCCACGGCAGAATTGCCGCCGCCCACCACGAGCACTTTTTTTCACCGCTAGAACAGGGAGTTTAGATTAGAAATTTATAACATTATTTAGCGAAGGCGGGATTTTTATAATCAGGCTTATTCGGACGTCCCATTTTACCGATACTTATCATCACGTTTTTTTGGCTTGATAGTCGCCCTTTGCGGTGTGCACAAAAAACAAACCGTCCTTTTTCTTTACGCTTTCGACCTCGGAGTTAAACACGGCCTCGATCTTTTCCTCGTCTAGCAGCTTATCGAAATAATCAAGCGTGCTCTCCTTCGTGCCATCTTCAAAGGACACGATGCCGTGAATGGTACTGTCTTGACCTTTATACTCCTTATCCACGCGCTTATTGTCTTTGTAAAATTTCTCTTATAGTTTGGCTGTGGTTATCGCCCTTTTCGAGAAGCAAAACTTTTTAATCCATTGGCTCTCGCCTCTACGACGGTCGCGATGCCGCAAGGGCCGCCGCCTATCACGATAATGTCGTAAACATCGCTCATTGATTCTCTCCGATTTGATAATTTTTTTCATTAATGTAGCGAAAATTGTATTAAATCTAAGAAAATTCGCGAAATTTGGGGGTAAATTTAATTTAAAAAAAGACAAAAAAACGGTCAATTTGAAAGATAAAAAGGCGAGCGGGGGCAAATTTGGCTCATATAAATTCGGTAAATGTGAGAGCCAATTTAAAGCGCATCGAATTTAAGGGCGCAAATTTCATCAAATTTACGCCCGCTAAAGCTAAATTTTTCTTTAAAAAAACTCTGCGATTAAAAAAATGCAAGTTCTAGCGACTGGTCGGCGTTTAGGCGCGGATCGCACTGCGTCTCGTATCTGTGAGCTAGATCATCCTCGTTTAGTTTAAACGACCCGCCCGTGCACTCGGTCACGTCCTGACCCGTCATCTCTAGATGCACGCCGCCCGCATGCGTACCCTCGGCTCTATGTATCTCGAAAAAGCTTTTGCACTTCGGCTAGGATTTTATCAAATTCGCGCGTCTTGTAGCCGTTTGCGGCTTTTTATCGTGTTGCCGTGCATCGGATCGATGCTGTAGACGATATTTAGCCCTTCGCGTTTTACTTCGCGTAGGATTTTTAGGGCAGCCGCTCGCCGATTTTATCCGCGCCCATTCTGATTATTACGTTTAGTCTGCCCGCTTCGTTTTGCGGATTTAGCGCATTTGCGAGCGCGATGACGTCCTGCGCAGTTGCGTTTGGTCCGATCTTTACGCCTAGAGGATTGTGCACGCCGCTTAAAAAAATGCACGTGAGCGTCGTTTACGCCGCGCGTACGCTCGCCGATCCAGAGCATATGCGCCGAGCAGTCGTACCAGTCGCCGGTGAGGGCTATCCTCTCTCGTTAGAGCCTCCTCGTATGGTAACAAAAGCGCCTCGTGCGAGGTGTAGACCTTAGTTTCACTAAGAGCTGGAGTATTTGAGGCATTTATACCGCAAGCCCCCATAAACGCTAGAGTTTGGCTCAGCTGCCTAGCTAGCTCGCCGTATTTGGCGTCAAGCTCGGGCTTTTTGATAAAGCCAAGATTCCAGCGATTTACCTCGTGCAGATCAGCTAGACCGCCGCGAGAAAAAGGCGCGAAGCAGGTTCATTGTGGATGCGCTTTGATAATACGCTTCGATCATGCGGTTTGGATCGGGCACGCGAGCCTCGGCATTAAATCAAAGCCGTTTATGATGTCGCCGCGGTAGCTCGGTAGCTTTACGCCGCCTTGTTCCTCGTAGTCCGAGCTTCTAGGCTTAGCAAACTGACCAGCCACGCGCCCTACTTTTACGACGGGACAGCGTCCGGCAAACGTCAAAACGATCGCCATTTGCAGCATCACTTTAAACATATCGCGGATATTTACGGCGTTGAAAATTTGAAAAAGCTCTCCGCACAGTCGCCCCTTGCAATAAAAAAACGCTTCGCCGTTGCAAACTTTAGCTAGGTCTTGCTTTTAGGGTTTCTAGCCTCGCCGGCAAAAAAACTAGCGGCGGCATCGTTTTTAGCTTATCCTCGGCCTTTTTAGCAAGACCTCGTCTGGGTAGCTGGGCTGCTGCAAGATATTAAATTTTTCTCCACGAATCTCTGCTCCACATCTTTAAACCTTTTTTTTAAAAAAATAACCCCGATTTTTAGCTAAAAGAACTTTTATTACAGATAAAATTTCAAATTTAGCCCCAATTTACCCTCGCTGCGCTTTTTTTGAGCCACATAAGCTTTTGATTAACGACAAATAAATATAATTTCGCCAAAAAAAGCGGAAAAAAATGCAAGACAAAAAAATCAAAACCAAAAATCGGCTTCATCTACGGCCCTATCGGTCTTTATGATCTGGGGTGTTTTTTTCCTATTTATTTTAAACAGCTCAGCGCGCTTTCGGCCACCGAGATCGTCGCTCACCGTATCATTTGGTCGGTGCTACTTTTTGTTTTTGCTACTCAACTGGCCGCAAACTAGGCGCAGCGGAGAAAAGTACTTTAAGCAATAAGAAAAACCACGTTTTGGCTATTTGTCACGGGACTTCTCATCGCCGCCAACTGGTGGATCTACGTCTATGCCGTAAATATCGGCAAGATCGTAGAAACCAGCCTAGGATACTTCATAAATCCTCTCGTAAATATGCTCCTTGGCGTGCTGATTTTTAAAAGAAAAGCTATCGCGCGCGGGCAATTTGCCATCGCTATCGTCTTCGTCGCTATCGGCGTTCAAATTTACGACGCGGGCGGCCTACCCTATCATATCTATCATTTTGCCTATCACGTTTGGATTTTATTCGCTCATTAGAAAGCGCCTTAGCGTGCCCTCTTTAGAGGGGCTTTTCGTCGAGACCGCACTCATTGCTCCTATCGCGCTCGTCGCGCTATTTTTTTCGTAGCCGCTAGCGGACAAAAATCACTTTAGCTTTTTCGTGGTTCGGGCTTTTGATCGCTCTTTGCGGGCCTGCGACCGTCGTGCCGCTTTTTACTTTTTTTAACTCGGCGGCTACTAGGCTACATTAAGCACGATCGGCTATTTGCAGTATATTTCGCCTTCGATGCAGCTTTTGCTTGCCGTTTTTTACTACGGTGAGCAAATTAGCGCGCTCAAAGCGCTGTCGTTTTTTTGCTGATCTGGAGCGCGCTAGCGGTGGTTAGCTTTAGCGCGATTTATAGTAAAAAAAGCAGAAATCTCAGTATAACCGCAAATTTAAATCAAAAAAGGAAACCTATGTCATCTATCGCATTTTACGCCGTCATCTGCGTCGTAGTCGCGCTTGTGCTCTACACGCAGATACAAAAAATAACGAGAAAGATCGACGAGAACGGCACTCTAGCAAACAACTCCCCAGAGGCCGTACGTCAAACTTTCAGTGCAAAAGTACAAGGATTTTTTTGCGAGATAATAAACGGCGAGCTAAGAGAGCTAAAGATGAAAGCGCTCTACGACGACGCCCTAAAAAAACGAGGATCTAAAAAGAAAAATTTTTAGAAAGCCTAAGCGAGATGAGCAAGAAGCTGACATTTATCGAGACGATGAACACCGCTAGAAACCCAGATAAATGGGAAAGCGAGCTCTTTGAGGTGCTTAGCCGCCCTAGACGATCTCGTCACGGAAAAATTTCAAAGACGGCGAGCGCGCGGGCGACGAGATTAGGGAGCGTCTGGGCGCGGAGTTTAGCAAGCTGCAAAATTAAATCTTAAGTAAAAAAACGGGGTAATATCGCTTTTTTTGATTTAACTCTATCTTTCTAAGGAAAAAAACGGATGAGCTATACCAAAAAGACCTCGTAACCGCTGCAATTTAACCAAAGACGAAAAGTTTACCATTTCCTAAAGTTTAGCCAAGGAGTTTAAGGCGCTAAACAACTCCGAGACCAAAAAAGCCAAGTCGCTCTACGGCAAAACGACCGTAAACGCCTTTTTCGAAAAACTCGACTAGGACGCGAACGAGCTTTTGAAATCGCGGCTAAGCGCCCTAGGAGCCGACGCTATACATTCACCGCCTCAAGCTCCAGCACTAAAAAGGGCGAAACACTCATCGACACCGTTCACAACATCGTCGCGATGAAAACGGATATCGTAGTAGTGCGCCACTACAGCTCGGGTGCGGCTAAAGTTTATCGCCGAGAATACCGACGCTCACGTCATAAACGCAGGCGACGGCCTAAACGAGCACCCCTAGCCAAGCGCTGCTTGATCTTTTTTTACTATACTGGAAAAATCGCGGCAGCCTAGAAAATCTCACGGTCGCCATCATCGGAGATATCTTTCACAGCCGCGTGGCGCGCTCAAATATCTACGTCCTAAAAACGCTCGGAGCCAAGGTTAAGCTCTTTGGTCCGCCGATGTTTTTTTAACGGGTATGGAGGCTTTTTGGCTGTCAATTTGCTCCGATATGCAAGGGGCGATCGAGGACTCGGACGTCATCATCATGCTACGTATCCAGCTAGAGCGCCAGGACGATGAGATCGCATTTCCGTCCGTGCGCGAATACTCTAAATTTTTTTCGGCCTAACCCAAGCCAAAATGAAATACGCCAAAGATGGCGTCGCGATCCTACACCCAGGCCCGATAAACCGCGGCGTCGAGATAAACTCCGACGTAGCCGACGATCCGCGCTACTCGCACGTGCTAAATCAGGTCGAAAAACGGCGTCGCCGTCAGGATGGCGATCCTAGATACTCTCATCAAAAAAACAAAGGCGCAAAATGAAAACTCTCATCAAAAAAACGGCACGATCGTAAATCATAACGGCTCGCAAAAAGCAAACGTCCTGATAGATGGCGACAAGATCGCTCTAATCGCGCGGACGAACCGGCGACCGATAAGGTAATAGACGCTAGCGGCAAGCTAGTGATGCCGGGACTTATCGATATGCACGTGCATTTTCGCGATCCCGGCCTTGAGTATAAAGACGATATAAACACAGGTTCGAAAACCGCAGTCGCCGGCGGCGTAACCACCTGCTGCCCGATGGCAAATACAAACCCCGTAAACGACAACGCCGTCGTCACGCGCGACATGGTAGCTAAAGCTAGAGCCCGAGGCCTCATCGACCTGCTACCAATCGGCGCGATAACTAGCAAGATGGACGGCAAAAAAATGCGTAGAGATGGGCGATATGACCGAGGCGGGCGCAGTGGCGTTTAGCGACGACGGCCTACCCGTAGCTAGCAGCGACGTGATGAGATACGCGCTTGAGTACTCAAAGCACTTCGGTAGCTTCGTCATCAACCACTCCCAAGACTGCTCGCTGTGCCGCGGCGGCCACATGAACGAGGGCCGCGTCTCGGCGATACTAGGCATCAAGGGCATGCCGCGCGAGCAAGAAGAGATCATGGTCTCGCGCGATCTACTGCTAGCCAAGCTAACAGGCGGCCACATCCACATCGCGCACGTTAGCTCCGAGTGGTCGCTAAAGCTCATCGCGCAGGCTCGCGCAGCCGGCATAAACGTGACCTGCGAGGCGACTCCGCACCACTTTACTTACACCGAGGACGAGCTGTTAGGCTACGATACGAATTTTAAAATGTCGCCGCCGCTTCGCACGAAATCAGACGTAGAGGCGATCAGAGATGGTCTAAAAAGCGGCCTCATCGACGTCATCGTGACCGACCACGCTCCGCACCATAACGACGAGAAATTTTTAGAATTCGACAAGGCGCCGTTTGGAATACTCGGCCTACAAACCCTCGTACCTATGACGCTAGAGTTGGTAAACGACGGCGTGATAAGTATCGAACAGATGGCGGCTCTGACGTCCTATAATGCAGCTAAAATTTCTAAAACTAAAAAGACAAGGGCGTTATCGCAGAAGGCTACCTCGCCGACATCACGATAATCGATCCAGGTTTCGAGTATCTATACGACAAAAGCCTAAATAAATCAAAATCCCAAAACTCCCCGCTGCTAGGCAAAATGCTAAAAGGCGCGGCGGTAATCACGATAAAAAGCGGCAAAACGGTGTTTGAGTTTCCAAACGTCGTGGCGTGATCCGATCAAATGTAGCGTAAATTTGAAATTTGACTTTGCGGCGGTTAAGGCTGTCGCGAGGTCAAATTTTAACAACGACTAAAACAAAATTTAAAACCATAAGGCGAGTATCGCAAAATAAACCCGCGACCAAAACCGTCAAAAATACAAAGTAGCGGTTTTTGAAAACATTTTTATCGCTTATGTCGTCGCCTCTTTTGGGATTTTTATCATCCCCGAGGATATATTATCTAGTTGCAAAATTTGCCGCAGTTTCGTAGAAGCCATGAAGCAAATCTTTCCAAATATCCAAATTTTTAGCGACATAAGTCCATTTAAGCAAGAGATAGAATTTTATGCGAGCTATATGCAGGTGCTTGGGCTGCTACAGGCGATAATTTTTGAGTGTGTTATTCATTATGTCCGGTAAATGCAAAGCGCCGATCATAAGCTGGCCGATGTCGATGCTTGGTCTTATATATGATTATTTCTTTGGCTGCGTAGGCGTAGACGGCATAGTTTTTACAGGGCGGAACTCGTATCGAGATAACATTTGATACAGAAATTTGAAATATTTGCCGTCATAACGGTTTTTTTCAACTTTTTCTCTTTACTTGGGCTGTTTTCATCGGCCATCTTGTTGAGAGATTTATTTTTTAAGATTTTCTACCTGAAAAAAGAGAGCAAATAAATTTAAATCCGTTTAAAATTTTTCGGTTTTTGATATCGGCAAATCGGCCTTTGTCGCCGTACAGTTTCGACGACTCTATTAACCCGCCAAATTTACGACCGACTGCCGAGCAATTTAACCGCCGAATTTACCAAATTTACGCCGCCGCGCTGGCTCAATCGATGATTAAAAAACCGATCAAGCCGAGCGCAAGCGATGCAAATTTGTCAAATTTGACTCAAAGTTTCTAGCCTCACGCGTCCTTGCCGTTTATCGCGTATGCCGAGCGTAAAAAACACGTCCGTGCCAGATAGCAGCGCGCTCTCGTCAAAATCAAATGCGCCGTTGTGATGCCCAGCGGCCAGCTTGGTGCCGATCATCAGGTAGCCGCTCTTGCCGCCTACTTTTTGCACGGCGTGCATAAAGTGCGCGAAGTCCTCGCAAGCGCCGAAATGTAGATCCCGCACTATGAGCTCGTCTTTGATAAAGGTGACTGACGCGCCGCGCGCTCGTAGATCTCCGTGATCTCCTCGCTGCTGTCGCCGCCGCTCGTGCCGCCGGTTAGCTTCACGTCGTACTGCACGCCGTACATCTGCGCGACGCCCGCGACGATATCCATGCATTTTTTTGAAACATAAATTCATTTAGCTCGGTAGTTTCGCCGCGCGTTTCGCAGGCGATGTAGCCATTTGGCGCGATGACGTTTCGCCCCTCGCCAGCTCGCAAAACGCCTACATTTATACGCGTGACGCCGTCGGCATGACGCGTGATACCGTGCATGGCTAGTGCCGCCTGGGCCGCGGCTAGTAGCGCGTTTGCCCCCTCCTGCGGAGCGCCAGCTGCGTGAGCCGATCTACCCGTGAAGTTTACGTCACTTTCGACGTCGCGAGAAGCTTGTTTGTACCGCAGATGATGCCGCCGCTAGTCTTTGCCTGAAAGCCGATGTGACCGCCCAGCAGGTAGTCCACGCCCTCTAGCACGCCTGCTTGTTCCATCGGCACGGCGCCTCTGGTGCCCTCCTCGGCGGTTTGAAATATAAATCTAAATTTGCCCTCAAAATCGTCCAGATTTTTGCGCGATGAGTTTAGCCATCGCTAGGGCCAATCGTGATGTGCCCGTCATGCCCGCAGGCGTGCGTGATGCCGTCTATCGGCTCTAAAGCCCTCCTTAAACGGCCTGTGCGCCTCATCCTTGCTCTCGGTCACGTCCACACCGTCGATGTCGAATCTAAACGCAAGCGTCTTGCCCAGCCTGCCCGTATCAAGCTCGGCTACTACGCCCGTTAGCCCATCCTCCATCACGGGCAAAAACTCGCGCTCATCGGCGCTTAGCAGGCTTTTTGCACGCTCTAGATATTTTTTTCTTTATCTTTTTCGCTGCCAAGCCCAGCTCTAGCTTCAGGTTTCATTATCTCGCGTCCCATTTTTTTAGGCTGTAGCCGAGCTTTTTTTTAGCTCGCTAGCGATCTTTGCCGTCGTAAAAAAACGTAAAAAAATCCAGTCTCGGGATGTGAGTGAAAAAAACCGCCTATTTTTTTCACCATTTCGTCTTTTTAGCGCTTCTACTTTTTGCTGCTACCTCGTCCATTTTCGCTCCTTAAATTTGAAATTTTTATTATTTTTTTCTTAAAGATATATTATACATTAAGACTAATTTTAAAAAGCTTAAATTTAGGGCTCTAAAATGATAAATTTGACTCTAATTTTTGTAGGGGTGACCTTGCTTGGTGCAAATTTGTCTAGGACTGTTTTTTTAAACCCCTATTTGCATAAAAAGCGGTGCGGCTAATGTAAGGTAGAAATTTGATCAAATGAAGCAAATTTGTATTTTAGCGGAGCGGTTTTGAGATAAAATTTAGGGTGCTAAATTTGACTTAATTTAGAAATTTGCACCAATTTGGTCGACGAATTTATAAAAAAATACAAAGAGCAAATTTGACTTCAGCTATCGTGCTAGAAACTCAAATTTACCCCCGCAATTGGCCTATTGTAAGCCATTTTTTTAGTTTCATTATCCGCTCGTAGGATTCCTCGATACGCTCTTTTGGTATCTGCTTGGCGCCAACTGCGTCTACGACTAGCTGCGTGACGAGCTCTGCGGTCCTGCGCCCGTCTATCTTGTAGTCGCTAAAGAGCATCACGTCGCCGCCTGCATTGATAAAGTTTATCACCTTTTCTTGTAGCGTAAAGTCCTTTAGTCCGCCCATGAGCATGTCGTCACTGATAACTACGCCGTCAAATTTCTAGCTCGCCGCGCAGCAAGCCGTCGATGATCGCCGGCGAGAGCGAGGCCGGCAGCTCGGTGTCGCGCTGCATGAGGGTAGATGTGGCCGACCATTATCATTTTGACTTCGTTTTTGCGAACCGCGTCAAAAATACGGCTTAAGCTCGGTATAGTCAGATTTTTTTCGATCACGACCTTGGCAGTGTGACTGTCGGCCTCGACGTTACCGTGGCCGGGGAAGTGCTTCATCGCAGCTATCACGCCGCGGGCTTGCGAGGCCTTCATAAACTCGCTTGCGTACAGCGAAACCTCGTCTATATCGGCGCTAAACGCCCTGCCGCGCGAGCCGATGATCGTGGATTTTGGATTTAGCACGTCGGCTACGGGAGCGAAAGTTTACATTTACACCGACGTCTTTTTAGCTGCTGCGCCATTTTTAGCGTAAAGCTCGCCGGCAGCAGCTAGATCGAGCGTTTTTGCTACTTTTTTTGCGCCGAGATAAAGGTCTCAAACCCACTCTTATCCTTAAATCTCGTGATTTGCCCACCCTCCTCGTCGATAGCGATAAAAAAATGCCTTTTTGCGCCTCTTTAAATGCGCTTGTTAACGCCTTAAGGTTCTTTTTTTGTCCGAGATATTTTTTTACCGAGTAGCATCGCCCCGCCGAAACGCTGATATTTGGCCTCCGAGACGGCTTCTTTGGCGGTTTTGGGATCAGAGCCGTTGAAACTTACCATTATCATTTGGGCTATCATTTTGCGAAGAGTCGGCTTTTTCTTGCATTTGCGGCGCGGCATTTAGCGCAGTCGGCAAACCCGCCAAAAAAATAGCGCCGAAAAAAAGCGCGACAATAAGTTTTTTTCATATTTTTTTCCTTTTTTTGTTTTTTTGCGGATTTTACACTATTTTATATAATTTGAAGAATTTGAAACGGGGGTTAGGTGCTATTAGGCGCTTTTTGCGACTGATCGCTCGTAAATTTAGATTGGCATTAATAAAATATTTGATATAATTTTTTTGAAAAATATTGTTTAAAATTTTTAGGGTGCGAGTTTGAGAGATGAAACAGCAAAAAAACCGATTTATAGACTAGATAAAAGAAGGCCGTTTTTAGTAACGCTTGATTTTTATGATATTTGGATTTTTTTCTTATCATGTTGGTGCCGCATACGGTAGTGTATCTTGACGGCTGGAGATGGGCGCTCGGTGTTTTGGGCTCTATATTTTTTTGCCAGCGTATTATGCGGCATCGCCCTCTTTAACTACCTTGAAATCTATCAAGACAAAAATAGTAATAAACAAATTTATATTTGGCAACATTATCATTAATGCCCAAGATATAAGATACTGCAACTTTTCTAACAGCAAAGATTTTTACGGCATGTTTCCGTATAATGTAAAAATATTAGCCAAAAGACGCTTCTTTTTGGGTGATATTTACGGTATGCAGCCTAACGAGCGAGCAAGCTGTAGAGATAACAAGATTAATAAAAAAAGCATTAAAGATTCGAGAATATAAATTTGCTACAAAAAAACTTAAGGATCACATTGAAAGGGGTGTCATGCGCGGTAATTTTGGCGTATTTTTTTAGTCGATGCGTCAATCTTAACCATCATTGCCGATTTTTAATAAACAAAATAAGTTTTCAGCAACCACACTCGACAAAAATTAGCAAACAAAATCCAAATTTACGGCGCTTTAAATCCAAATCCAGCATAAAAATTCTGCAAATTTGGATTATTTAAACAAGCTAAAGAAGCCAGCTATTTAAAAACCGCTGTCCGCCGTCAAATTTCTCAATTTCTATAGCAGCTGCGAGCCTCCGCAGAATGCACGACTTTAAACCAAATTTTTATTTTTTTACTTAGTAGATCTCTCAAGCTTTCTTGCACATCTTTACCACGTAACATCGCAGCAACCTCGTTTACGATAGGCGTATAGATGCCCCTACCGGCGGCGATCTTTTCTATCGCGTATGATGTATCCACGCCCTCGGCGACCTCGCCTAGATCGTTTAGGATTTTATTAAGGCTCTCGTTTTTAGCAAGACCCTAGTCCCACGCGGTAGTTGCGCGAGAGTACAGACGAAGCCGTGAGAAACAGATCGCCCGCGCCGCTAAGCCCCAAAAAGGTCTGCTGTTGCGCGCCGAAATACTCGCCAAACCTCGCCATCTCGACAAGCCCGCGCGAGATGAGGCTGGCGCGAGCGCTGTTGCCAAGCCCGAGTCCGTCGCAGATACCGCCTGCGATAGCGATGACGTTTTTTTATAGGCACCCGCGATCTCGGCACCGATAACGTCACTGCTAGCGTAGGCTTTGATATTTTGCGGGAAAAAGCTCTGAGATCTCGCGTGCTAGGGGCTTCGTTTTTGGAGTTTATAACGAGCGCGCAAGGAAGGTCGTTTTGTATCTCTTTAGCAAAAGCTAGGGGCCAGATAAAAAGGCCAATTTGCCGCACTAACGTGCTGCTCGTAAATCTCATCCAAAAAAACGTAAGCTCGATGTTTCGATACCTTTTGAGGGCGACTAAAATTTTTCTGTCCAAAGTTTTTTTAAAATGCTCTTTTTAGCCAACCGCTAACGGACTGAGAAGGTATGGCAACGACCAGCAGATCACGCTTTAGCGCCTCCTCTAAGCCGACAAAATGCACGCCTTCAAGCTGTCTGCGCGAGGTGATAACGCAGTCATTTTTTTGCGAAAGCGCATGAAAAAGCGCGCTACCCCACTTCCCCGCTCCGATGATGGCTATTTTTCATTTTTTTCTCTTTTTTTGTGATTTACGTTTATTTTAGCTAAGTTTGACCGACCCACTCGCAAGTCCAAATCTTACTTTTTGCAAAAATTAAACGGATTAAGTGACTACGCTGCCAAATAACGTCAAAAACAGCGGCGCAAGCCAAATTTATCCTAATTTTTTTCTTTTTAAAAAGCTCATTTACTTTTTGCGGGATTAAACGCGCCTTTTGCCTTCTTTCATCGTTTGGCCGACGAAAAAAATCCAAAAAAAGCTTGTCCTTGCCGCTCTTATACTCAGCTACCTTGTCGGCGTTCGCACTTAAAAATTTGATCTATTATCGCTACGATAGCCGAGTCGTCGCTCACCTGTTTTAATCCCAATTTTTCGATGACGCCGTCCACACTCGCGTCATTTTCCATAAGATAGTCAAGTACTTCTTTTGCCGCCTTGGCGCTTATCGTGCCGTCTTCTATGCGGCGCAAAAGCTCTATCATCTTAGCCGAATTTACTGGCGATGTCTCGATCGTAGCACCGTTTTTAAAGACGCCCCAAAAGCTCGACGATGAGCCACGTTACGGCAAGCTTCGGCGATATCTTAGCATCCACGAGCTCCTCGAAATACTTCGCCGTCTCCACGCTGCTAGTTAAAATCAGCGCATCGTCCTCTTTGATGCCAAGCTCACGCTCGTATCTAGCGACTTTTTGCTCGGCAAGCTCAGGGATCTTGATCGCTTCGTTATACATCTCCTCCGGGATCTCGACAGGTAGCAGGTCTGGATCTGGAAAATATCTATACTCGGCGCTATCTTCCTTGCCTCGCATAGAGCGCGTGACCAAATTTACGGTATCAAAAAGGCGAGTCTCTTGATAAACTTCTTCATCGTATTTGCCGTCTTCCCACGCCGCACTTTGACGCTCGACCTCGTAGTCGATCGCTTTTTGGATAAATCTAAACGAGTTTAAATTTTTAATCTCGACACGCGTATAAAGCTTGCTGTCGCCCTTTGGACGGATGGAGACGTTAGCGTCGCAGCGGAAGCTTCCTTCCTGCATATTGGCGTCGCTAATGTTTAAAAAAATCGCAAAATCGAGTGCAGTTTTTAGGGTACGCGACCGCCTCGTCGGAGCTGCGCAGATCAGGCTCGCTCACGATCTCAAGCAGCGGCGTGCCGGCGCGGTTTAGATCGACTAGACTCTGTCCGCTCTCGTGGATGTTTTTGCCCGCGTCCTCTTCAAGGTGCGCGCGAGTGATGCCGATGCGTTTTTTTCTCGCCGTTTACATCGATAAAAAAAGCTCGCCTTTTTCCACTATCGGTATCTCAAACTGCGAGGTGATAGGCTTTTTGGAAGGTCTGGATAAAAGTAATTTTTACGGTTAAAAAAACCGAGCGTTTATTTATAGTCGCATTTACCGCCGCGCCAAAAGCTTATCGCCTTTCTCACGGCTTCTTTGTTTAGCACCGGCAAAGATCCGGGTAGCGCCAGGCAGGTCGGACAAACGTGCGTATTTGCCTCATCGCCGAAGCTAGTGGAGCAAGAGCAGAAAAATTTTAGTTTTTGTATTAAGCTGAGTGTGAACCTCAAGCCCGATAACGACTTCAAACATAATTTGCCTTTTATTTAGAAATTTAGGGCTTATTTTAGCAGGATTTTTTTATTTAAGTTAGATAAAAAGAAGGGGTTGCGCCCGCCGATTTTTAGCGTATTTTAGCTGGCGGACGCGTAAATTTAAATTTTAGTGCTCGTCGTGGCTGATTAAAATCGCGCCGGCAAGATACACGTAAGTAAGAATCATAAAGATAAATGTTTGCAAGCACGCCATAAACGTAAGCAAGACAAACGCCGGGAGCGCAGCGTAAGACGCGAGAGCAAGCACAACCAAAAGAAACAAATCATCGCCCTTGATGTTACCGAAAAGTCGGAAAGAAAGCGATACTACGCGAGACAGATGCGAAACGATCTCGACGATAAACATTATCGGAGCTAGCCATTTGTTTGGCCCCATGAAGTGAGCAAAATACTTAACCACGCCGTTTACGCGGATACCTTCGTAGTGGTAAAACACGAAAACCACGAGCGCTAGAGTAAGGGTCAAATTTAAGCTCGAAGTCGGAGCCTCAAATCCAGGTATTATGCCTATTATGTTGCTTACGAATACGATCAAACCGATGGTCGCGACTAGCGGTAGGTATTTTCTAGATAGCGCTTCGCTGCCCTAGCACGTCCTTGCCCATGGATACGACGCCTTCTAAATACGCTTCGAGGATGTTTTGCGTTCCACGAGGTACGAGTTGCAAATTTCTAGTTGCAAATTACGCCACGATGAGCACGATAATCGCGACTAAAACGAGATGTCCCGCGTAATTTACCGCGTGGATAACGTGCTCGTTGTCGGTAAACAAAGAAGCGATCCAACCTGTAAACAAAAAAACAAATTTTTCTTGCATGGATTAACCTTAGATTTATGAGAATTTAACGGCAATTTTATCCAAATAAACGTTAAAAAGTTTTTTTAAGCTTACCTCACATTCGCCCAAATTTTTAGCTTTTTTTGTCAAATTTGAGCTCAAACTTTCGACGTCGTTTTTTTAAAAATCAGCACTCACGCGAAAAAAATCTATCGTAAACAAGCTTTTAGTATCGTCGCACCTACGACGGCTAAAAAAACACGACTCTAACAGATTTAACGTCCTTTTTCATGACCATATTTGAGCCAAAGTACGCGCCCAAAACCTGCCCGATGCCCATCAAAAGCCCGACCGTCCAAAGTATCTGTCCGCCCGCGATAAAAACGGCTAGAGAGACGATGTTGCTGGTAGAGTAGGGATTTTTCGTATGCGCGACGGCTTTTTCATATTTAGCCCGATGAGCGCAACCATCGCAAACGTCCAAAAACTGCCCGCTCCCGGTCCGAAAAAAATCCGTCGTAAAAGCCTAAAAATTAGGCCAAATATCACGTAAAAGGCTCGCGCGTTCATGCGGGCGGCCCTGTCCTCGTCGCCGACTTTTTGGCATCAAAAGCGTATAGATGAAAAATCGCTATCAAACAAAAACGGGATAATAACGCGCAAAAACTCGGCGCTCAAAAAAACAAAATAAGCACCGTGCCGATGCACGCGCCAATAAAAGGTAAAAAAACGATGCCAATAAAAACTTCACGGAAATTTATCATGCCTTTTTGAGCAAAATTTAGCGCCGCGGTGAAGCTACCGAAAGTGCCTTGAAGCTTGTTTGTAGCTAGCGCCACGTGAGGCGGTACGCCCATAGCCATGATCGTGGGTAGCGCGATCAGTCCGCCTCCGCCCGCGATCGCATCGACGAAGCCCGCCGCAAACGCCGCCGCAAAAAAATATCAAATACGCCGTAACGCCGAAGTCAAAGTCCATTTTTCGCCCCTTCAAAAAAACAAAAATCATACTACGAAAATTAGAAATTTATAAAATTGGCTTTTTGTTTTATTGCGGTTAAAATTAATGAAAAATGCAAGTAATTTTTGCCTAGTAGGTTTCAGTTTAGCGGTTTGGGTTGCGGCGTATTCTGTAAAATTTGCCGGTGCAGTCGGCGATTTTATTTTGAAGTTTTTAAATAAATTTTACAAATTTAGATGCCAATTTTAGTCAAATTTGATAAAAGGTAAAGTTTGAGATTGTTTCTAAAATTTCATTTGTAAAACGCGCGGATAAAATTCATTTTTAAGAAGTACGGGTTTAAAAAAATAGGCTATCAAATTTAACGTCCAAAAATGCTTTTTAAAGGCAAATTTAAATCGCGTCAAAGTTTTCAATAAAAAATCCGCCGACCGCCAAGAGCGGCAAATCGGCGAATACGGGATTATTTTTATAACGCCGCAAACCATTCTAGCGCCGCCGCCGCCAAGAGGCTTTGGATGGTCGCTGTGGTTATCGCCGCCGACGTGGATCATTAGCGAGTGACCTTTTTAGCTCGTCGATTGTTTTGATTTTTTTGGAGCTAGCACAGGATAAACCGCGTTACCCTCGGCATCAACGAAAAGCGCAGGCAAATCGCCCTTGTGGCCGCTGTCGTCCCATGCAAATGAGTGTTTTTTTGGTGTCGCTTGGATCCCAGTGACCGCCCGCTTTCATGCCTAGGCCCTTCTCGTTAGCGCCGCAGTCAGCGTTTTGATGCACGTGAAATCCGTGAGCGCCGCCCTCAAGGCCTTTAAGGTTCGGGAATAACGCCACGCCGTAGTTAGTCTCGATCGCTACGACCTCGCCAACGACTGTGTTGCCTTTTTTTCGCTTAGTTGCTCCATAGTTACGACTAGGTGCTTGCCAGCCTTTGGATCAAAGACTTTTTCCTCGTGCGCAAGGGCACTAGTAGCGAGTAGGCAGCCTAGAGCCGCGCTAGCTAAAACGATTTTTTTCATTTTTTCTCCTTAAAATGTAATTGCAAGGTAACTATAGCCTCAGTTTGATTAATTTAGGGCTTTAAATTTCTCTTAAATTTAATGCGCCGTAAGGGCTTAACTTTCCTCTATTTAGCGCGAGAAAAACCCATCAAATTTACTTTTATCTCGCTTAGAAATTTGCGCTAGTTCGCCGCTTTGCCCGATACGGTAGAGCGAGAAGTCGTATTTGATCGGGTCGGCTGGGTCAAATTCGCAAAGCTTGTCCGTTAGCTCGCGCACGGCCCTAAAATCATAGCTTTTGCGAGAGATTAAGCCCAAATTTAGCGAAACTCGGTGCGTATGCACGTCAAGAGGCATGAGTAGCTTGCTTTTTGGTAGGCTTTTAAAAGAGCCCAAGGTCGATGTCGCTATCGCGCACCATCCAGCGCAGGAACATATTGTAGCGTTTATACGGGCTTTGCGGCGCTTTTTTTCGTATGGCTTGCCGAAAAAAACTCATACCCTCCGAGCGGTAAGGGTTTAGCGAATAGATAAATTTAATAAGCTCGTTTACGCCATCTATCATCGAGCCGCTTTTTTTCAAAGCCCGTTCTACCGCACTCTCGATATCGCCGTGTTTTTTTAGGCGTGAAACGGTGATAAAAAAATCTGCCGCACGTCCTCGCAGCTTTGAAAGCGGTATTTGTGTCGCGTCAAAGTTTGAAATGATTTGCTCCTCGCTTTTATCCAGCAGCGAGAAGTCGAGAGAATGTAGAAAAATTTACGATTAGCTTTGCGTTGCCGTATGCAAAAAGCGCGCAGATGAGCGAAATCTCGGGCGTTTTAAATTTGCTAGCGACTTGCAGCGGATCGGCTGCGGCAAACAAGTCCGCATGGGTATTTTTAGAGATTACGTTTTTGATCTAGGAGGTTTTTTTAAGTCCATTTTTTTAGCCTTTTTGGCCGAGATTTTTAAAACCAAAAAAGGCTAAAAAGAAATTTCAATTTATTGCTTTAGCGTGAGCAAGGTATCGAGCATCTTTTCTACGGTCGTGATGATTTTAGCCGCCGCGCCGTAACTGCTTTGAAAGCGTATGAGGTTTGTCAGCTCTTCGTTTAAATTTACGCCGCTAACTGACTGGTACTCAGACATAGCAACTTTATGGATAGCTGTATTTGCGTCGTTTAGATCGTTATTTGCCTGAGTTTGGCTAGCTAAATCGGTGGTGATATAGCGGTAGTAGCCCTCGACGCTCTCTTCTTTGTCCGCATGCTTGTCGGAGTAAAATATGATTTTTTTATACTGCATTTTGCACCATATCGTTTGCGACTTCATTGTTGCCCGGAGTCGGATTTGAGTAGGCTTTTAGCTTGTGCGGATTTTCCATCAGCTCGCTTTTTTTACGCTCATATTTTTTTCGCATTTCCGCCCTCAAAAAAACTCTATTTACCCCGATAATACCTGGGAAATTGGTACCGCGATCTACAAAAAGCGACGCTGTATTCGCCGGCATTTCTTTTTAGCTGTTACGCCAAACGTGCCTTTACCCGTCGCCGCGTCGTATTGGTAGTTTGCCTGAAAATAATCGTCCACGTCGTTTAGCGAATTGTTATCGCCGTTGTCATCAGTATCGGAGTTAAAGTCCCGCACGATAGAGTTGCCGCGAGTATTGTCATTTATAGTAGTAGAGGCATTTATATTTATCGTTTTGCGAGCAACCTCTTGACCTTGGTTGTTATAAACTACGACGTCAAAGCTACCGTGCTTGATATCGTCGTTAAAATTCATCAGCGTCCTAGAGTCGCTTAGACCGTCTAGCTCGTCGGTTACGGCGTTTTCTACGGCCGATCTTGCGTAGATATTGTTTGTCTCATTTATGATACCTTTGGCAAAGGTATTTAGGGTTGTCAATGTATTTTTTTGTATGGTTCCGTCTTGAAATTCGCCGTTATCATCCACTCTTCGTCCGCGTAGATCCAGCGCGGCACCTAGTTTACCGCCCGAGATTCGTCCGTTTAGATCGACTTTCTTGCTATCGTCTCTTTCGAAAAAAATACACCTTTAAAATCGCTCTTGTCGCTTATCCTATCGACTGTTAGCGGATGATACGTAGTGCCATCTACGATATTAAATCCTGAAATATTTATCTGATGCTTGGTACCCATATCGGTTACGGTCGGATCGATATTGTTGCTTTGTAGTTGCCCCTCAAATACGCTTATACCGGCAAATTTCGACATCGCTAGTTCGAGCTGATCGCGTTTGTCGCGTAGGTCGTTTGCTCTAGTAGTGCCGACCGACTCGACACGCACGATCTCTTTATTTATCTGCGCGATTTGCTTGGCGTATTTGTTTATTTCATTTACGGCAACTTCTATCTGCGAGTCCACGTCCTTTTTGGATCTTAGTTAGCATATCGTGAGCTTTGCTTATGCTGTTTGATAGCGTCGCGGCCGATTTAGTAGATTTACCTTCTGAGAACCCTCGGTCGGGTTAGAAGCGAGGTTGTTCCATGCATTAAAAATAATTTTTGCAAATCCCTGCCTATGCCTACACTTTGTAGATCAGGGAAGCGTTGCGAAATCTCCTCTAAAATTTGCTTTTTGTATTCGCTTGATTCTAAATTTATATTTGAAGTACGGAGCCTAGCAAAAGTAAACTCATCATGCACGCGTACGACCGTATCGACCTTGGTGCCAGTACCGATGTCGCCCGGCATATCGTGAAAAGGCTCTCTGGCAGACTGCACGACGCGCTGTCTAGTGTAGTGCTCGCTATCGGCGTTTGTGATATTGTGTCCGGTTGTAGTGATCTGCGTCTGCGCGGCATCTAGTCCGCTAACTCCGATATGTAAAGACGAAAAAAATATTAGCCATTTTTTTAAACCCTTGTTTTTAAATAAACTTTCAGGCGTCAAGCCTTCTTTGTCGTAGTTGCCGGGCTCGCTTTTTAAACATATTTTTTTTAGCAAGCTATCAAAAATTCTTTCACTCCGACGACGTATTTTTGCGTATTCTTTGTTTTTTTGAGTAGAGCTCTTCAAGCTTTGAGCGCATAAGTGCGAGAGATGATTTTACCTCATCATCTAGGATCGAGCTTAAAGTTTGCCCCGCCGTTTTTCCTTTGAGACTCTTAAAAGCTCTTTATCTAGCAGCGATTTTATAGATTCAGATTTCTTTTAACCAGCTCGTTTTTTTGCGTCTAACGCTATCATCGACCCTGCTGTGGTCGGCTAGTTTTATTTTTTTCTATATCTTCCGTAGTTTGGGCGATGAGTCCGTCTAGTACGCCCATCGCCTCGTCCAAATATCTTTTTAAGCATTTTTTTGTCCTTTCTTTTTTTACGCAAGGACAAAAAAATCTTATAAAAGCGATATCGGCAACGGCTTTTTGCAGTCTTGGACATATCTAGTTTATATGTTCCGTTTGCGACCTGCTCGGCTATCTTTGCGACCTTGCTTTCTTCTTTTGCCTTGTGTTTTTTTCCATGTTTTTCGCTCTTTTTTTACGTCGTTTGAGCGAGTGATTTGTTGCGGGCTCATGCCCAGTTTAGCTCCCAAAGTTCCTATCATTTTTAAAGCCTTTTTTTAGATTTGTTAGAAACTAAATCGGCAGATTTTGAAATTCCTTAAGCCCTTTCTTTCAAATAATTGAATAAAAAGTTCGCTAAAGCCCAAACTTTCCGCTCAGAGCCTTGCTCATCGTGTCGTTATACATCGAGTGATAGATCTCGTCTCCGGCGTCCTTGCCGAATAACGGATTTTCATCCTTTAGCGCGATATCTAGCACGCTTTTTAACCAAAAAAACGCCTCAAAAAGCGTCGGTTTGCTCTTTTAAAAAGCGCGTCTTGTTCGCTTTGAGGCTTATCCGTGCGTCTATTTTCGATAGAGCTCGTGGCAATTTATTATAAGAGCTTAAAGCCGCCGAAGTATCTATGTTTAACATTATATTATCTCCAAATTTACGTGTATAGCGCCTACGCGTTTTAGATTTTCCATTATCGCTATGATATCGCTAGGGCGTCGCGCCCATCTTGCTTAGCGCCCTTGCGACGCTAGCTACGGTAGTTTTTTTCGCCGCTGATTTTTTTAGCATATTAGTTAGCGGATCTACCGCTGCGCCGTCTTGCAAGTCGATTGTTTGCTGATTTGCCGCCATATCGTCGTACGAGCTAGGGCTCTATCTTTATCGTGATGTCGCCGTGCGTGATGACGACTGGATCAACGGTGATATTTATACCGCTTACTATCGTGCCGGTGCGCTCGTCGATTACGATCTTATCTAGCGCTTTATAATCCACATCCGTTAACACCCTAGCTACGAAATCAACCATATTTGCCCCGTTTGGCTTAGCAATCCTGATCGTTCGAGAGTCCACGGCTACCGCACTATCGCCGCCTACATTTAGATTTACCGCTCTTTGGATGTTTGAAGCGGTATCGAATTTGACTCTTTAAGGCTTAAAAAAATATCGCTTCTTGATTGTAGATATCGTACGCTATCTCGCGCTCCACGATAGCGCCGCTTGGGATCGTACCTGCGGTTACGTGGTTGCCGCCTTTACTTCCGCCTCCGCGAGATGCGGTTTTACCACCTATAGTTAGCGAGCCCTGAGCTAGAGCGTAAATGTCGCCATCCACACCCTTAAGCGGAGTCATCAAAAGCGTTCCGCCCTGAAGGCTCTTTGCATCGCCGATAGATGAGATCACGACATCAAGCTTATCGCCTTGCCTAGCAAACGGAGGTAGCTTTGCGATAACCATTACCGCGGCGGTGTTTTTTGATTTGATGTCGTCTGGCTTGATTTTTACGTTCACGCTTTGAAGCATATTTGAAAGAGACTGGATCGTAAACTCCGAGCTACTGCCGTCGCCAGAGCCGTTTAGACCGACGACCAGGCCGTATCCGATCAGCTGATTTTCCCTCACGCCCACGACGTTTGCGATGTCTTTTATCTGCGCCGCAAAAGCCGATATGGCAAGGGTTAGCAAGCATGCCGCTAGTTTCATTTTTGTCCCTAAATTTGTATTTTCAAGGACTAAAAGCAATTAGTATTCCAAATTTGACACAAGAGTTTAAGAATAGTAGCTAAGCGAGGTATTTCCAAATTTTTTTAGATTTTAAAAAGCGTAAACGCGCCGATGTTTTCAGGTAAACTTTAGGGTGGCTGGAATGCTCAAAAAGCGATCAGATAAATTTCTATCTTTTTGGCAAATTTCTCGCCAATTACGCACTTTTCATAAACGTCCACAAAGCCGTCTCTGATATCAAAAAGGCGGATCAAGATACAAGACAACGGGCAATTTCGCCTCGCGACGATAGCTGGCGTCATCTCAAAAAGTATCGCCGTTTACGACCTCAAGCTCATCGCCGATAAAGCTTGGCGTTTTGCAGTGCGATCTTATAGGCGTTTTTTTGTCGATTTCTACCGCGTACGCCTTTTTGTGCGCCGTTGCTTAGCGCTTCTGCGGCCATCAGCGCGCTACCGCCGAAAAGCCTCGATAAAAACCTTACCCGCTAGCTCGTAGCGAAACGAGTCGAAAAAAACGAACCCTTGACGATGCTTTTGGTGCTTCTTGTTGTTTTGAAGCGATGGCAAAAAGCAGCTTTTTGCCTTTCAATTTACCGCTTGAAATCGTGGCGTAGAGATTTTTCAACGAGTTTTCCTTAAAAGCGCGAGCAGCTCTTCTTTCAATTTATCTATCAAAGTTTGAAACTTCAAGCTCCAAATTTGAACTGTTTTGCGGTGCGGCTTCTTCTTTTATAACAAATGCGGGCGCGTTCGTGCGAGAAGGCGCAATGGGCTCTGAAAACTGAATCGCCGAGTAAAACTCCTCAAGCGCGGAGATAAGAGCCTCTTTGCTAAAAGGGATTTTTTTAGATGCGGCGAATGCTCGGCGATCACGAAAAACGGGCTTTTTGGCCTCTATCTTTTTGTCTGCCACGATAAAGTCACAATCTTTTTCTAGGCGAGGTAAAATCCCTCAAAAAAATAGCCTTAGCGACTCCCCTAGCAAAAATACAGTCGCATTCAAACGAAAGTCTCACGAATTCTCCTTTTTTTCTCGCCTTAATTTAGGGCTGGATTTTTAACAAATTGTGCGAAAAATTTAAATTAAGCAAAGTATTTCCCGAACGGGGCTAAAAATTTTACCGAAATTTGACGATATAGAAGCTAGCAAATATTTAAAGGAGAAAAATATGGAAATTTCTCAAAGTAGCAAGCCAGCCAATGGCAAGCGCGGCTACAAGCTCGCATGCACAAAAGCTCTACGCAAACCAGAGAGGTCGAAAGGACGCAGATCCAGCAAGATACGACACGCAATCTAACTGAGCAAAAACAACGAAACGCTAAGCAAAGAAGTAAAAAGAAGCCACCGAAAAAACTAAATAAACAAATGGAAGATCTAGGCACTAGCATACGCTTTGGTTATAATGATAAGATAGGCGCGATGTACGTAAATGTCATGGAGATGAAAAACCGGCGAAGTAATCCGCAAAATCCCGACCGAACAGGCAATGAAGCTAAGCGAATATTTTAGAGAGGCGGTCGGAGTTTTTATTTGACAAGGAGAGCTAAAAAAATGGCACTAGGTAAAGTTTCTTCACTTGGCTTTGGAAGCCAAGTTCTAACGCTAAGACGTTATAGATAAGCTAAAAAGCTGCTGACGAAGCGGGTCAGATAAAACCCGTAACTGCTAAAAATCACGGCAAATGCGACAAAGCAAAAAAAGATCTGACGGCTCTAAAAAAACGCTAATAGGCACTTTTTCGCTCCTCGGTTTCAACCCCTAGCAGACGACAGCTCGTATCAAAAAGAACCACTAGCTCGGACGGTAAAAGCGCCGATATAAGCGTGAGTGCGGGCGTCGCGGTACAAGATATCGAGATAGACGTTAAACAACTAGCTAAAAAAGACGTTTATCAAAGCACCAAATTTGGCACCTCAAGCTCGTTTATCGGCAAAAACGGAACCTTTGGTATAAAAAGTCGGAGACCAAACCTATAAAAATCGAGGTTAAAAACTCCACTACGCTAGAAGAGCTAGCCGATAAGATCAACGAGGTCACAAACGGCGCCGTCTCGGCAAAAGCGATGAAGGTTGGCGGCGAAGATCCGTATCAGCTTATATTGCAGTCCAAAGAAACTGGCGCGGAAAACAAGATCGAAATCACAGACGTAGATAGCGATGGATCGGCCCTAAGCGGCGCATCGGACGTCTTGCAAAAAGCTCGGCTGGGATAGCGCAAATATCGCTAACAATAAAATCTCAACCGCGCAAGACGCCGAGTTTGTGTATAACGGTATCACGATAAAGCGAAGCGGCAACGAGGTAAAAGATCTAAAGTTTAGGGAATGACGATAAAACTAAAAAGATACCGGCAAGACGACTTTTTAGCGTCAAAGAGGACACGAGCGCGATAAAAGAGAGCATGCAAAGCATGGTAACGGCGTATAATAATCTCGTAAACAACCTAAAAGTCGCTACAGATTATGATTCGGACACTAAAAAATCTGGTACATTCCAGGGCGTAAGCGAGATAAATACGATAAAATCGACGCTAAATAAAATTTTTATTCGGCAATCAGACCTACACGAAAGATAACGTAACAAAGACGGCAAATTTGAGCCGACTACGGTCTAAGCCTAAATAAAGAAGGCCTGCTAGAGCTAGATAGCTCAAAACTCGGCAAAAAACTAGATGAGGATTTGCAAAGCGTCCAAAAGATATTTGCCGGCGGCACCACTTACGGCACGGCTCAGGTTCTTAGCTCAAAACCTATAGATAGCGGCGCACTCACTATCGGCGGCGATGATCTAGTGATAAACGGAAAAAAAGATAAATTTAGCCGCTACGCCTGCGTCAATTCAGCAAAAGAAAACGCGCTAGCGCTACTAAAAAGCTATAAACGATGCCGGGATATCGGGCATACAAGCGACTCTAACCGCAAACGAAGACGGCATATCGCTAAAAAAACTACAAACGGTACGGCGATAAGCATAAAAGGGTTCTGGAGCGGCGCTAAACGCCGTGGGCTTTAGCGAATCAACCGTAACGCCGAAAAAAACACGACCGTAAACGGCATCTTTTCCTCGGCGAAAAAAAGACTATAGACGGGCTAATCAACTCAAAAAAACGGCTCTTTAACCAAATACGGACAAAGCCTGATCGAGGAGAAAAAAAGTCGCTAGACTCGGAAAAAGAAAAAGACGCAAAAAGTCGCTCGATGCAAAAATACGCCACGATGGAAGAGCGATTTTTAGCATACGATAAGATCATCAGCAAGCTAAATAGCGAATTTTTCGTCGCTAAAAATCGATGATCGAAGCCGAATATAACAAGAAATAAAAAGGTAAACTTTATGCAATACAACACTGCACACGCGGCGTATTCGCAAAAATACGGTAGGCGGCATTGAGTCGCCTACCAAGCTTATCGAGATGCTTTTACGAGGGCGTTTTTAAGATTTATTTTTAGAGCTAGAAAAAGCAATGCAAGATAACGACGTAGAGAAAAAAAGTATATTTCATAAATCGCACGAACGCTATCTTTATCGAGCTTTTTAAACTCGCTAGACTACAACCAAGGTAGCGTCGCGCACTATCTAAGCGGCCTTTATACCAGACAGATCCAGCTACTAGCCATGGCAAATATAAACAACGACGAACAGAGCCTAAACGAGGGTCGTGAGCGTAACCAAACAGCTGCTTGAAGCATGGAAAGAGACGACAAACGCAGGACAAGCCGATGTGGCTGGATGAGCTCAAAATAGCCGTAGCTAACGATGACGCGGAGGCTATCGCGGCGCTAGCGGGCGAGACTCCTAGTAAATTTGACAGCCCTAGAGGACGCCCTACAAGCTCAGGAGCTTCTGGGTGCAGCGATAAAGTTTGATACAAAAAAACAGAACCGAGCTCGGCAAAGAGCTAGAAAAAAACTAAAAAAACGTAAAAAAATATAGCGTCGTAAATAACTTCTCAAATTTACGGCGCTTTTTATCTCAAATTTCCCTTCTAAATTTTTATCCCGCAAAGGCAAAGATATGACAAAAAAACGCTATAAAGGACGCTTTAAAAAAATAGACTCGGCGCGGAGATAGCGGGCGACTTTAGAGTGCTAAAGGAGCATGAAATAGCCAATTTAACAATGAAACGAAATTTGTTTTTTTGAAGGCGAGAGCGAGATACTGCGAGAGTTTTATATCTTTGCAGATACTGGCGTAGGCGATCTTTGGCTAGTCTGTCTAGATGACGGCAAGGTTGCTTTTTACGATCATGACGCGGGTTATCTTTGCGCGTCAATTTGGTTCAGTTAATCTGGATATAGAAGGCTGGCTTGAAGTCGCCGAGCTGTTTGGTAATCTGAGACCATAGACGAACCGAGCGACGAACAAAAAAATCCAAATTAAAACTAGCCATTAGCGCCCTATGTCCGCAAATTTTAGAAATTTGGGATATTTAGGCTCCAAAAATGCGCCTTGCGCCGTTTCAAACTTAAACCCGTTTCCGCCTCGCCAGTTTGATCAAATTTCTCCTTCGCCGCGCGGTCTCGCAAACCTCAGCTTAATTTGCAAAAATACACCGTAAAGATAGCGGTCTATCGCAATCAAACCCACGAATTTAAAAAAATATAAGCTAGCTCAATTTAACAAAAATAAAAAGTAGTAAAAAGGCATGGCGATAAGCCGAGTTCTGTCGTGAGTGATTATTTATCTACTCCAAATTTCACAATTTGGCTCTAGCGAAGGGTTTTGACATAAGACTCAAAAACCATCCCTTCTTGCTGCAAGTTGGGTTTATATAGCCGCCGCGCTTGCACGCCGCGCTGGTGGGCTCTTACCCCGCCGTTTCACCTTTACCGCCGAAGCGGCAGTTTGCTTTCTGTTACACTGTCCCTTGGGTCGCCCCAGCCATCCGTTAGATGGAACTCCGTCTTATTGCAGCTCGGACTTTCCTCTTTTGCCTACGCAAAAGCAATCACTTGCCATACCTTGGGCGCGATTATAGCTTTTTCGGGTTTAAGGATAGCTTTTTAACGCACGCTATAATGCCCTAAAGTATTTATTTGAATCATATTAAACTCGGGATATAAAATCACCTCATGATCATATTTTATCGGCTGCCCCCACGGTATATGATCCTCTTTGTGCCATATCTGTCTTTTGTCGTTCATTAACACGGTTAGGTTTAAATTTTCAGTCGAACCGTAAATCAAATACTCCCGACTGCCGGCATAGTGATAAAACGGTGCTACCCACGATAATTTCAATTCATGTAAATTTTTAGTTTGTGCTACACAGTCGGACTTGGGAACAAGATCATAGCCATCTAGCGTCATCGTTTGTTGCGTTGTAGTAAAAGGCCCATCCGCTTTTATAAAATGCGTATAACAGATACAAGTCTGCCATTTATTAAAAACAAACACCATCAGGAACTTTCTTGCGATATATCAGTAGAGTTTTGCCTTCTAAACCAGTCAATGCTTTTAAATTTAATCAAATCTCGATCTTTTACGTACGGAAATTTAAAAAACGGCGAGGTGAATAGCTAAATACGCTATCAATAAGAAAAAAACAGTACAACAACTATAAAAAAACGCCGCAATCTTAACAACTCTGCTTAATATTTTTTTAATATATACATATCCGTCTTTAATAAACGACTTGCACGCCGCCAGCGCATAATCGCCCGCGCAAATTTAAACTAAGCCTTCTTTAAAAAAACTCCGTCTTTAGCACGATAACGCCCATTTTATCAATTCTGCCTTCTATCTCTTTGTCATTATCCGTGATTTTTTTATATTTTTTTACCATAGTTCCGCGCTTTAGCGTAGCGCCCGCGCCTTTTACTTTTAGGGTCTTTGATTAGAGTTACGTTATCTCCGGCGTTTAGTTCGGTTCCGTTTGCGTCTTTTGGCATATTTTTCTCCTTTCAGTTTAGCGCTCATTTTACTAAAAAAATAAACAAAAAAACAAAGCTTAAACTGTTAAAAATTAAAAAAACGAGCCAAATTACATGTTGTCGTTAAGTAAAGTCGTTAATTTGATTTTATTTTTGGTAAGCTTGCGATAGTCGAAACAGTAAACTCTTCTCCAAATTCTAAACAGAAAGCTTTTTGGAGATTTTTAATTTTTTTAGATTAAGGCAAAAGGAATCAATTGACCCCTTTGCCGTTAAATTTAAATAAGCTTTTTGATGACGTCTAGCACTAGGGTTGCATTTTGGCACTACAGAGCTAGCGTCCATATACTCGTTTTTAGTGTGCATATTTCCGCCGGTTGGCCCCAGTCCGTCGATCGTCGGGCAGCCAGCCGATGCCGTGATGTTACCGTCGCTTAGACCGCCGGCGTCCACCCAGCTCGCCTTCATGCCCGTTTCTTTGGCGACCTCGTCAAAGATCGCTTTGATCCTCGGCAAAGTTTTCGCTCGTCTATCATCGGCGCTTCTTCGTTGATTAGTACCTTTTTATGCGTTACTCCGTTTATGAACGGCTTGCTTAGGATTTCGTCCAGCTTTTTTTATTAAAAAAACTCGACCGAGGAGGCAATTTATACCTCATCTCGCAGGTCACGCTAGCAAACTCTGGCACGACGTTGTGCGCGGTGCCGCCGTTTGTGATGATGGAGTTAAAGGTATGTCCCGCCGCAAAAATCGGTCAGCTTTGATAGCTCGACTACGAAATGTGCCGCCTCGACTACCGCTGAACGGCCAAGCTCGGGGTGGTTGCCCGCATGCGCGCCCACGCCGTGAAAAATCTATCACATAAGTCATCACGCCCTTTCTAGTCGCCACCATCGAGCCGTCCTCGCGAGCAGGCTCCATCACGAGGCAAAATTTGGACTTTCTTGCGTATTCACGGATCTTTTCTTTGGCAAAATTTGACCCCGTCTCCTCGTGTGAGTTTAAAAACAAAGCGATGTTGATTTTGCTAAGATCAAGCTCCTTGATGACGTAGAGCGACAGTAGCGCACCGCCCTTGTCGTCGATGACACCTAGCGCGTTTACCCTGCCCTCATTTTTGGGTAAAAGGAGTGTTTTTGCACCGAGCCTACAGGAAAAAAACCGTATCCATGTGTGCGACGAAAAAGCACGTCAAATTTCGCCGCGTTCGGGTTGTTTGAGATGAGCAGGCAGTCAGCGACCTTATCGGTGCCCAGTGCGACCTTTTCATGCTTTAGGCCGAGCGTTTCTGCCTTATTCATAAACCACTTCGCGACGCTGTTTACACCCTCTACGCTAGACGTCGGACTCTCGATATCGGTTAGCTCCTTTAGCTCAGCTAGATATTGTTTTAGCTCCTCTTGTTTCATAGACCGTCCTTTATACGATGAGGGCTCATGACAAACATCGCTAGATAGGCGTTTAGGATACATATGCCAAATAACACCAAGTAGTGCTTGCCAGGGATGCCCAGTACGCCCAGCACGCGTCCCATATACTGCACCGTAGAGCCTACTAGCGCCATGCCAGGGATCAGTACAGCGATATCTGGAGCCGTTAGGGGTACCGCCCTGAACTAGCGCTACTAGTACGCCAGCAGATCCGCCCCAGCTAAGAAACGCCGCCATGATAACCGCTATCGACTCGCCAGGAAGCCCAAGCGGCAGCATAACAAAGCCAAGATACTTGCCTATGATATCAAGCGCGCCCGAGACCTTTAGGGATGTGGATGATCACAAAAGCCATAAGGACATTTGGGATAGTGTTGTGAACAGCGATATCCCAGCCCTTTCTAGCGCCTTCTACGAAAACGTCGGTTAATAATTTATTATTAGCTTGCTCGCTCATGCTTCAGTCTCCCCGTCTTTTACGAATTTTTTAACGTAAAGTCTCATCAAATTTGCCCCAAATACCTTAAACACCAAAATGATTCCCAAGCCAGCCGCGATAGATATAGGCGCTAGGGGCTCCATTTTTTTATCGGCTACCGTGAGCAACGGAGCGAAAGATGCTAGGAAATTCGTGATCATCGCGCCTGCGCTAAACTGAAACGCGGCAAATATCAAAAAGCTCTTTGTGAGTAATCTTGCCGTCTTGTCGTGAAAAGTTTAGCCGTAGAGCTACCTGCGTCGGTGCTTTGCGTACTAGCTATGAGCGAGATCGAGCAGCAGCCCGGGATACCGATGAGAGGCTTTAGCACGGGAGTGAGCCAGCGTGAAGCCGCGTAAAGCGCGTAATATCTCTCAAATATCGCAACAAACCCGAGAGCGAGCATGATCGCTGGAACCAAGCTAAGCGCAAATATAAAACCGCCCTTAGCGCTTGTACCGCCTGCGGTCTTAAACCACTCCGGAAACTGACCGGTTAACTTACCGAAATCAAAAAAATACCGCCCGCGACATCCTTTAAGAAACCGCCGAAAAAGACGATAGCTAGGGATCAAGGCAACGGTGCCGATCGCTAGCTTTTTGCCGTCGTTTGCCTCTTGCATAAAAGCCTCCTTAAAAAAATAAAGTAAATACATAGGTAATATACAGTCGCGAACCTTAGGAATGATTAAAAAAAGGAAATTAAGATAATGAATAATATTTAGTTCTTTTTAGTTAATGTTACTTTTTAGATACTTTGATTTAAAAAAACAATCAAAGTTTAATAAAAAAATAACCGTAAATTTGTAGCTTTTAGTAATACGAGCGCGAGGGCATGAGGCAAGCTGGCGATAGAGTTGAATGTGACAAAAAAACAAGGCAAGCGGCTCATCTAGTCAATTTAACGCTCTACTGTAGTCGCCAAAATTTAAAGTAGAAAGTACCGATTTAACCGAATATAACGCCAAATTTGAACATAGAAAGTTAGGGCGAAGTATCTTGAGACGGTTCTTGGGGTTGTGCAGATAAAATTTTGCGTAAACTAGACTTCTGCTAGAAGTCGCTAGCAAAAGCGAAGCATAAATAGTCTGCCGAGCGAAAGTACTAGCAAACCACACAAAAGCACTCCAAAAATACAAGCCGTTTTGTTCTAGATTATTCAAAAAAATATTTTTTTGTGTAAAATTTCCTCCAGTACCACCGTCGCGTAGCTTCCTTTTTTTGCAGCGTGAAATTTATCGTAAAATGTGCCTTTTTCCTCGTTGTATTTGTAACCGACATCCTCCAGATAACACCACGCAAAGCGCCTAGATCCCGTCATTTTGGCTTTAAATTCATTTGCCTGCGCGAAAATTTGATCCTCTACTGCCCTAGCCGCACCCTGCGCCTCATACGCCTTCGCGCCTACGATCAGCCCGCAGCTAGTGGTATCTCTCGCGTCAAAGCGCGCGCCCTCCGCGTCCAAATCCTCGCACAAAAAGCACTTGCCGTGCGGGTAATGCCCCTAAAAACTTCGCCATCTATCAGCTTAAAAAAATCTCTTTTGAGATTTTAAATTTTCTCAAAAATCACGCCGTCGAGATAAGGGTAATGTGAGCTAGCTCGCCTAGGGCTAAAATCCTGCGCAAACCTCGAAATCTCCACGCGTTTGCTAAGCCATCGGTTAAAAAGATCGCTTTTGATATGCCGAGATCAAAAAGTCGTTTAGCTTTGGATTTTTGCTCTTTTTGCCGTTTACGGTGCCAGATTTTAGTAGCTCCAGCCCGCTTTGCGCATTGTCGCCGTATTTGCCGAAGCGCTGATAGCCAAAGTAGTTTGGATATCCCGTCTCGTCAATGTTTCGCACGGCTTGTTCAAGCTTGGCGGCCTCGCTTGGCATCACTTTTTTTAGGCGGATAAAAAAGCTGTTGCCCTTTAAATGCCCGATGCGAAGTTTATTGTCGTGTGCGGCTAGGCTTAAAATTTTCATCTTATCGTGGCTAAAATTTGCAAGAGCCGCCTCAAATTTACGCGGCATCGAGATAAACTGCGTCGTCATACCCTGCTTGTCTTTTTAGCCCCGCGTAGCCAAAATCACGCATCTTTACGCCGCTAACCTCGCTTAGAGCGTGCAAGGCTTCTTGCGTCGTCATATCTTTTTGCAGATTTCTACGATGAGGTGCTCGCCATGCCCGCTAAACGCGTAAAGCGGAATCTCGCGCACCACAAAAATCGTCCGAGTTTTTTTACTAAAATACGCGTTAATGGGCGCGTGAGTGAGCGCGTAGAGAGGCTTAAAAATGGTGGTTTCTTGCATTGCTTTTTAAATTTTCCTTTCGTGATTTTGGCAAAGATCGTGATTTTTTTGTGCGGGTTTTTGTGAGCTAGACTTAGAATTTTGGCGCGATTTTTTTCGGACTAAATGTAAATAAAAATCTCGTACTCCTCGCCGCTATTTAGCTCGTATTTGCTTAGCCGCTTGATAAAGTTTAGCACCACAGCGACTCTGCGCGCAAAGCTTGGCTAGATCGGTGCAAAGCCCGTCTGAGACGTCCATGGCGGCGTTTATCTTATCCGCTGCGGCGTAGAAAAAAATTTATCTTTTAAAACGGGTCTTTTTAAAGCGTGGATTTGACGCGACTCGCCCGCCGTTTAGAAGCGTCCTAAGCCCTTTTTAGGCTCTGACCTAGCTCGCCCGTAAAAGCGACTAGATCGCCTTTTTTTCGCGCCGCTTCGCAAAAACCGCTTTGCCGCAAAGCCGAGAGATAACGGTAACGCTAAGCAGAAATTTTATCGCTGCCGATCGTATCGCCGCCGATGATAGTGACGCCGTATTCGTCGCACGCGTTGGCAAATCCCTTGCGTAGCGCCGATATCTGCGCCGCGCTCGTTTTTTTGGGCAGCCCAAGCCCCAAAAGCGCAAATTGAGGCTCGGCGTTCATCGCGACGGCATCGGAGAGATTTACCAGCATCGCCTTGCGCGCGATCTCCTCCATGCTAAGCCAGCCTGCTAGGGAAGTGTGTCCCCTCGCAAAAAAGATCCTTGCTATACACCCACTCTCCGCGCTCATGCGCCACTACAGCGCCGTCGTCGCCGATGAAGGAGTTGCTAAGTATCGATTATTAGGCGTTCTTTATCCATTTTGCGATTTTATAAAATTCGGGCTAAAAAGGCGCTTGAAAAAAACGAATTTATTTAAGCGGCTCGGCAAATTTAACCTCTCAAATTTGCCGAGTTTAAAAAAATCTATCCGAAAAATCTCAGATTTGCTAAAAAAGCTCTGGCTCATCTTTTACTACGCCACGCTTCACAAGGCTAGCCACCACTTCGCGCTCGCAGTCAGTTTGCATAGGCCAGCCACGTGTATAGCCCTCTAACTCGTCCTTGCTCGTCGCATCTACGCAAAAATGCTCGCCCTCTGCGTAGATATCACGCATGGCATCGATGTTATTTTGTTACGCGCCAAAGCAGCATATATGGGTTTTCTAGGTAGTTTTGCATATCCACAACAACGAGAAGCTTGAAAAATTCATTAAACGCTAAAAGCTTGGCAAATAGTTCTTTTACAGGGCGATCTTTCTCAAATTTCACCACACAAATAGGCGTTTTGCTCCCAGTTTTAAACTGCCTAAGCTCCCTGACATTTGGCGCAACGCTTTGAAAGTTTAGCCAAAAGCTCCTCATCACTTAAAAACAGCAGGGCTAAATTTGCAAAAGTCCTGCGTCGCGTCGATGCCTAGCTTACCGCCAAAGCACGAGTTTGGGCTAGCGTGATCGAGCTGGTCGCACACGCCCTCGCTTATCAGCACACTTTCGCTACCAAATCTATTAAGCACAAAGTCTGCAAATTTGTCGTATTCCGCTAGCTCTGGTGCATCGTTGCCAACAAAGATCGCGTGCTTTACAAAGCTCATCTGCCCAACGCCCCAAAATGCGTGCATCGCCTGCTTTGCGTGGGCTGGATAAAGGGCATTTATCTTAGCTAGGATAAGGTTGTGAAAGACGCCATTTTCAGGCATATTGTAGTCAAGTAGCTCTGGCACGGTCGTTCGCAAAAGTGGTAAGAAGATGCGCTCAGTCGCCCAGCCCATATACTTATCTTCAAGCGGCGGCTTGCCAACTACGGTCGCGTGAAATACGGGCTCACACTTGCTAGTTATCGCCGTGACCTCCATCACTGGAAATGGCTCCACCGGCGTGTAAAAGCCGGTGTGATCGCCAAATGGCCCCTCAAGCTCACTTTTTAGTCGTATCAACAAAGCCCTCTATCACGTAGTCGGCGTCTTGTGGGACGTACTTTCATTAGTGAGCGACTTTACGAGTTTGGCCGGCTCTTTGCGGATAAAGCCGTAAAGCAGCAACTCAAACACGCCCTTTGGCAGCGGCGCTTGAGCGCACCAGATGTAGAGCGGATCGCCACCGATCGCTACTGAGACTGGCATTTTTTTGCCCGCGCGCTTGTATTCATTAAAAGAAATTCGCGCCGTCTTTGTGGATCTGCCAGTGCATGCCGAGGCGATTTTTTTACCATAAATTTGCAGTCGGTACATGCCGACGTTTTGCAGTTCGCCGCCCGGGCTTTGCGTATAGACCTGCCCCATCGTGATAAAAAGCACCTCCGTCAAGCGGCCACGTCTTTAGCGCAGGAAGGCTCAAAAAGATCGGCCTGCTCGCCTATAATTTGACCTGCTGGCACTCGCCCTCGCCATTTAGCCTTTTTGTAAATATCTTTCTCATATTAAAAAGATATGATAAAAAGTCAAGCTTTTCTTTGAAATCTTTAGGCTTTTTGGGTTTTAAAAGCTTTTTCTATCTCGCTCGCGATCTCGTTAGGATCACGACCAAATATCAACTCGAGCGCCCTTTTTGAGCCATAGATGTTTGTAAGCACTGGGGCAAATTTACGCCCAGTTTTTTTGCAAACTGTATTTGTAAAAAGAAGTGCTTGTGAGCCTTCACGCTTGACCTCGATGTAGCTAGCGTGCGCGATCTCTAGGGTCGATATCTGTGGGCTCATCAACGACACGCAGCAGGCCGTTATCTTTTAGAAGCTTGATATAGTCCATATTCCGCCTTTTTGATTTTTGGGCGATTTTAGCCAAAAATAGCTGAAAAAGGCGAAGCGGAGCATGGAGCGGTTATTTATCGCACGCGCCGATAGCTATAAGATGGCGATCATACCCTCGGCCGCCACGTCGTTCGTGATCTTGCCTGCGTCGTTAAAATAGTAAAATTCATCGCTAGCGCTAAAGTTTACGCCCAGTTGCCGCCACGCCCGCAAACTCGCACTCATGCGCACCGTGATACTCACATCTTTTTAAAAACATTTCATTGCAGTTTTATTTTACTAAGTTAATGTGCTAGATAGCGTCGTAGCTCCGAAAATAGCGGCAAATTTATTAAATTTAAAACCTACTCCGGCACGTTAAGCTTTAGCAGCTCGCCAAATATCTCTTTGCAGTATTTCATAAAGCGTTCATTTAGCCTCACGCCTTCTATATTGGCGCTGATGACGCTATCCTTCACTTCAAAAAAACTATAGTTTTATCAGCGATAGTTACGCATTTGCAAGCGTTATAGCAAACGTCGCCATTACACTCCGCGTATAGGCCGTTTATATCGGCGTTTTTCGTCGTCATCTTTTTTTGAGTTTAATCGGTCTTTGAAAGATTATGTAGTTTTTGTAGTTATATTTGTCGTCTGCAAGACCGATCATATAGTAGTTGTCTTTGCTATTTTTTTAGTAGCGGTTACGGCTTTTTGCTTTAAATTTCTAGCTCAAACACGCCTCTACGCCATCTCTTCAGCGCGTTTTAGCAGCTCCTTTGCGCCCTTGCCGATAAATATTCGTCCAAGCTCGGCACCCACGCTTTTCCATTCGCTTTTTTTGCGCGACGATATTTTCACGTATGCTCTCGCTGCCGTCGGGTAGTCCCACGACTGCGCGTATCTCGATCTTGTCGCCGTTTAAATTTGCATTTACGCCAATAGGCACCTGGCAGCCACCCTCTAGCATCGCGACGAAATCACGCTCCACGGTCGTCTCTATCACGGCTTTTTTTCGTCTTTTAAAAAAACTCTATCACATTTAAAAATTGCAGCATCCTCTCTAGCCTCGATACCGAGCGCCCCCTGCCCCATCGCAGGCACCATCTGATCTAGCTCAAACGGCACGATATGCACGACTTCGGAGCGTAAATTTGAGCGGTTCACGCCCGCCATCGCTAGGATAATGGCGTCAAATTCGCCCTCTTTTAGCTTGCGCAGGCGTGTTTGGACGTTGCCTCGCAGCGAGATTATCTCAAGATCGGGCCGCATCGCTAAAAGCTGCATTTTGCGGCGTAGGCTCGTCGTGCCTACTCGCGCGCCCTCGGGCAGATCCTCCAAATTTAGCGTATTTTTCGCTTAGCATCGCGTCTCTAACGTCCTCGCGCGAGCAGATCGCGGCCAGCACCAGCCCCTCTGGAAAAACGACAGGCACGTCTTTTTAGACTATGTACGGCGATGTGCGTTTCGCCGCTTAACATGCTATCTTCTAGCTCTTTTGTAAACAGCCCCTTGCCGCCGATCTTTGCTAGCGGGGTGTCAAGGATCACGTCGCCTTTGGTTTTCATGCCTGTTAGCTCGACCGCGATTTGCGGATAGCGTGATAGAATTTTATCCCTGATATGCTCGCTCTGCCACATCGCCAGCACGCTTTTTTTCTCGTTGCGATTTTTAGTTTTTCCATATTTGCCTCTTTTCTTCTACGACTTCGACATCAATGATCTCGCCGTCATCGCGCGGTTTGTCACGTCCGCTTTCAAATTTTTCGTAATAATATTCGCTCCCACCCTTGCGTTCGCCGCCGTTTTTTAAATTTGCAAAAAATGCGACCGCTACGATCGCCGCGCCCAAAACGTCGGTGATAAGCCCCGGGATAAACATAAAAAATCCCCCAATCGCCATACCTACGCTACTAAAAAAACGTCTGCGGGCTTAAAAAAATGCGATATTGCTCGTGAGCTGAAAAAAATCCGACACGAAATATAAAAAAATAGTCCCAAAACGGCCGACGCGATGACCTCTAGGGACTAAATTTAAAAAAATCCGTACGCGTGGATGAAAAAAATACGCCGCTACGATCTCCAAAAATGACGTAGGGGCGTAAAAAAATGCCTTATCATAAGCTCTTTAGTCGCGCTAAAATTTCGCTCACTTTGACGGTTTCTTTAGTTAGCCCGTCACGCGTAACGAGCTCGACCGTGCCCTCTGCTAGTCCTTTGCCCACGATCACGGCATAAGGAAATCCCATTAGTTCAAAAATCGTTCATCTTTACGCCAAAGCGCTCGTTTCTATCGTCAAGCAGCACAGAAATGCCAGCCGCGCGCAAGTCCTCGTAAAGCCCCTGAGCAATTTGACTCCCGCTTCGTCTTTTAAATTTGAGACGATGATTTCAATTTAAACGGAGCTAGGGGTTTCGTTCCAGATTATGCCCTTTTTCGTCGTGCTTGGCCTCGACGGCGACGGCAACCAGGCGGCTGATGCCGATACCGTAGCAGCCCATGATAAACGGTTTTGCCTTGCCGTTTTCATCTAAAAACGTCGCACCCATCGGCTCAGAGTACTTAGTACCTAGCTTAAATATATGTCCAACCTCGATACCTTTACTAACGCTTAAATTTCCGCCGCAGCAAGGGCACTTATCGCCGGCTTTGACCGCGGTTAGGTCTTTGAAACGATCGGCGTTAAAGCTACTAACGCTAACGCCGACGAAGTGATAATCCCGCTCGTTTGCGCCGCAGATCATCTGCGATTCGCCTTCAAGCTCTTTTGTCGATGTAAAACTCCACGCCTTTTAGCCCGACCGGCCCGCAAAATCCGCCCACAAGCCCGGCTGCCGCGATCTGGGATTCAGTCGCATCCGCTAGCTCGAGCGCTCCGCACGCGTTTTGCGCTTTAACCTCTTGTAGTTCGTCCTCGCCGCGCACGAAAAAAATACCACGATTTTTCTCGCTCTTTTTCGCCTTTATCGTCGATAAAAAAATCGCCTTTTTTTATCACCGCTTTTATACAGTAAAACTCATCAACTCTAAAAAAACTCCGCCACGTCTTTGATGGTTTTGGCGTTTGGAGTTAAGATTTAGCCGCGTCAGCCTCGGGCCGCTCAGCCTGCGTCGTTCGTTTTGCGCGGGTTGCAGCCTCTATGTTTGCGGCATAGTCGCAGTTTTCACAGACAATGATATCGTCCTCGCCGCTATTTGCAAGCACCATAAACTCTTTACTTCCGCTGCCGCCTATCGCGCCGCTATCGGCTCTAACCGCGCGGAAGTTTAACCCAAGGCGAGTAAAATTTACGCTATAAGTTTTCTCCATCAGGTCACATTCTCGGTCCAGATCCTCGGCGTTTGCGTGAAAGCTATATCCGTCCTTCATCAAAAAAACTCGCGCCCTCTAAGTAGCCCAAATCTCGGCCTCGCTTCATCTCTAAATTTGGTATTTATCTGATACAAATTGAGCGGCAGCTGTTTATAGGACGTCGCCTTGCCTCGCACGAGCGCGACGACGCTCTCTTCGTTGGTAGGGCTTAGGACAAAAATCGTTTTTCTTTGCGGTCCTTAAAGCGCAAAAAGCTCCTTGCCGTAGAACTCATACCGCCCGCTCTCGCGCCAAAGATCGGCGGAGGTAACAAAAGCTCATCGAGATCTCCTGCGCGCCCGCCTCGCCAAGCTCCTCTTTGACGATATTTTTTTATATTTTCAAGCACTCGTTTTTCCAAGCGGCAAAAAGTTGTAAAGTCCGCTGCCTACCTGCTCGGCGTAGCCCGCTCGGAGCAAAAATCTATGACTTGCCAGACTCGCGTCTTTTTGGCGCTTCTTTTTGCCGTCGGTGCGTAAAGTTTGCTACATTTCATTCGTTCTCCCATTCAAATTCATTATTTTCTTCTTGCGGCGTTTGCTCCGCGATGTTAAAGATTTCCCCGATAGCTCTTAGCTGTGCTTCGCTTCCCGCAGCGCCCGCTAGGGCTTTTTAAATTTATCGTCGGCGCATGCAAAAAAACGCCCTAAAAAAACCTGATGTATGAGGCGGTACGCCTCCTCTTTGTCGCTATGTTTTTAGATAGCCCTTTTTTAGGGGCTTTTGCGAGTTCTCTCTCGGCGCACTCTTTAGCCTGTTCTCTGATGCCTTTTATTAGCGGCGTGACGGCTAGCTCGCGCAGCATTTTGGAAAAAAACGCCGCCGTATTTCGCCCGACGATGCCGTATGCGATCTGCGCCTGTTCCTCGCGCAGGGCGAGATTTTTATGTTACGATCTCTTGCAGGTCGTCCACGGCATAAACTTTGATATTTTCGCTCTCCGTGATCGCGATATCGCGCGGTACGGCAATGTCGAAAAAGTAACGCTTAAACTCCTTTGGCTCTACCATCGAGTCGATCAAAACGGGATGCGGCGCGGCGGTCGCGGAAAAAGATGATTCGATATTTGTTTATATACTGCGCTACGTTTGATAGCGAATCGTATTCGTTATTATCCCCCAGCGTCAGGGCTAAATTTTTAGCGCGTCCTTTATTTCGGCTGACGATTATCGTTCGCGCGCCGCTTGCGATTAGATGCTTTGCGGCTAGCTCCGCCATCTCGCCAGCGCCTACTATCACGGCGACCATGCCGTTTAATGTGCCAAAAATCTCCTTTGCCTTCGCCACCGCGACGCTTGAGACGGAGATCGGGTTTTTGGAGATCTCGGTTTTTGTTTCGTACCTCTGCCGCGCACTTAAAGGCAAACTCCATCGCCCTGCCAAGCTTTGCGCCGCATTTGCCGTTAGCGCGGGCAAATTGATACGCCTCTTTTAGCTGCCCCGCGATCTGCGTTTCGCCTATAACTAGACTATCTAGCGAACTAGCCACGGCAAAGAGATGGTGCACGGCGCCGTTATCCTCGTAGATGTCGGCTCTGCTTTGCAGCTCCTCAAAAGGGATACCGCAGATGAGCGACATGCAGGCGATGATGTGCTTTGCTAGCGCCTTCGACCGTCTTTACGCTAGCGATGATCTCGACGCGGTTGCAAGTACTTAGCACCATACACTCGTTGATGTTTTGGCTGGAGCTAATGAGGCGTAAAATTTCGTTTTTGCGCTCGATGTTAGAAAAAGAGAGCTTTTCGCGCACGGAGATATCGGTGTTTTTGTGCGTAAAGCTCACGCTTGCGTAATGCATTAAAATTCCCTATCTATCATTGATTTTACGATGTTTTCTAGGGCCGTCTACGTTAAATTTCTCTACCGATCTTATCGCCTGCTCGCCTCAAATTTTTTTTCGCCGCTTCTATGCTTTTTTTTTATCGCGCCCGTTTCGTTCATCTTTGCACTCACCCAGCCGCGCTCGGCCTCGCTCAGATCCTTTTTAAATAGGCTTTTTTTAGCTTCTCTTTGTCCGCTTCGCTTAAGCTTTCGTAAAGATAAATGTAAGACAGCGTCGTTTTACCCTCTTTAAAGTCGCTAAAATTCGGTTTTTCCAAGCGTCGCGGCGTCTTGCGTGACGTCTAGGGATGTCGTCGATTATCTGAAATGCTAGGGCCTAGGGTTTTTTTGCCGTAAATTTTTAAAAATTACGCGCGTCAAGTCCGGCTAGCATCGCTCCGACCGCTGCCGCAGCCTCGATCAAAACGGCGGTTTTGTAGTATATCATCGTTTCGTATGCGGACTTGTCTTCGTTCAAATTAGCCGAGAGATCCACGTCCATCATCTCGCCCACGCTTGGTTTGCTAACTGCGCCCGATATCTCTCCCGCGATCTCGTGCGGAAATTTAGATAGCTCGCAAAAGCCCTTCGAGTAGAGGATATCGCCCAGCATCACGGCGTTTTTTTAGTGCCAAAGCTCGCATTTATACTAGGGGCTTCCACGCCTCGTGTCTGCGTCGTCTATCACGTCGTCGTGAAGTAAACTAGCTAGGTGAATAAGCTCGATAATCGCGCAAATTTTTAAGACTTTGCTCGCTTTCGCCCGCTATTTTTTTAAAAAGTAGCTTAGAGCGCAGCTTTTTACCCGAATTTATCCGCGCAAACATCGCATTTGCAGGCTCGTAGCCAAGCTCTGCGATAGAAATTTCTTTCATTATCAGATCGATTTTTTTCCATTTATGCTCACTTCAAATTTCTGCTTTTTATCTGGCGTTTTGAGCGCTGTTTTGAGCGCCGCTCTGCTTTCTTGGCGGATCCAAAAAACTCAACATCCACACGCTGTTCGTCGTCGTTTATCAGCACGCGAAATTTCGCCACGCCTTGCTTAAAAATCCTCAAAAAAACGAGATAAAGCGCGACGCGGTCGCTAGGCGGATACTTGAGGTCAGGTATCAAAGTCTGCTTATAGGTCTCAAGGCCGCGCCTTAGCGACATAACAAGCTGGCGAGGATAGTTTCGGTAGCGCGAATGCACGATGATGTTCGTGTTATCAAAAAGCGTCCAGCGAAAGTCGAAGCTCTCACGCTCGTCCGTACCCTTTTTAGTGACGAAAACCCGTGCCCACTCGTCTTTTTTTGAGCTCAAAAGGTGCTCTTCCTCGAAATTTACCGCGCCGAAAGCCAGCGATAAAAAAACAACGAAAAATATAACGGCTATTTTACTCATTTTGACTTAAAAATATCCCCACTAAGCCCGATATAAATGTCGTTTAGACGCTCATTTATCAGGGTTTGATTTTGAGAAATAAACGATTTTGCGCCGTTTCGTCAAAGCCGTTTTTTTCACGAAAATCGCTCATCGCGATAATTTTTCAAAGGTCTTTTTCAAGCTCGTTTTTCGACTAAGTTTTTTTGTTCGCGTTAAATAAAATTTCAAAAGATTTTTCTCTCGGACTCTGAGAAAAATATATCATAATCCATAAATTTTTAAAACCTTTTGTAAATCTTAAAAATACATACTATTTTTTTTGTAAAATCATACCTAAAAATCATACACACTATAATACGCTAAATTTTTATAACTTCTCGATATATAGGGGCTGCTTCAGCCACCGTAAAGACATTGTCGCAGCTTGGACTTTGGCTACCAAAGCCCCAGCAAACGTTTAGATATTTCATATCAGCATTGCGTGCGGCAAGCTCATCTTTTTACTATCTCCGACAAATATCGCTTTATCAAATTTTTTCCTGATTTTTAATATCAAATTTAGCATCGCGGGATCTGGTTTTTGAGGTACGTTTTCGTCCGCTCCTACTATAAGATCAAAAATTTAAATATCCCGCTTCTTTGTAAAATTTCATCCAAAGTATACCTCGGCGCATTGCTAGCTAGAGCGACGAAGTGCCCCGCCCCTTTTAACCCAGCTAGCAGTTCCCGGGCGCCATCATAAGCAGTGGCGTATTCGCGGTAGTTTTTTTCTTAAACTTTAGCCTCAAAGTTATCCCGCAGTTTCATATCGGGCTTATCGATACCATAGAAATCAAGCCCCAAATTTCGCCCAGGCTCGTTTATAGCCTTTACGATAAACTCCGCCGCCAAATCGCCCTCAAGCCCCTAGCTCGCGCCGCACCTCGTTTACCGTCTCGCAGATCGCTTTTTGCGCTATCTATGAGCGTGCCGTCCATGTCAAATATCACGCATTTCACTCTTCGTCCTTATATTTTTTTTCTATGTTTTTTTCTTTTTTTATACGTTTTTTTGATTTTTTTAGCTTTTTCTAGCGCGTTGGCGTAGGCTATTAGCTCGGCTCTCTCGCCGCCTTTTTACGACCAAATTTACGAAATGTACCAAGAGATTTCGAGTAGGCGTTATCTAAAAAAACCGGCTCGATCTTGCGTACATTCGGCGTTTTTTTGCCGACCCTAGCGCGAAATTCGCCCTCGTTAAAATCCTCTCTTTTTAGCGCGCTAATCGCTGCTTTTGCGACTTTTTCCAAGCCGCGCAGGTATTTTACGCGCTTAAATTTGTCGTTTTGTTCAGCCATTTTTTTCCTTTCAAAAGCCCAATTATACCAATTTAAACTTTTAGCGGTTATAATGCGCGCAATTTTACAAGGAGAAAAAGATGCAAAAGAGACGATCGCCACGCACTATGGCTACGATACCAAGGCAGGCCCCGGCGCCATGGCGGTGCCGATTTACCAGACTACGGCTTATGATTTCGGTAGCGCCGAGATGGCCGCAGCGAGATTTCAACTAGAAGCCCCGGGCCACATCTATACGAGGCTAGGCAACCCGACGACGGACGTGCTAGAGAGCCGTATAGCCGCGCTCGAGGAGGGCTCGGCCTCTATCGTGACGGCCAGCGGTCAGGCGGCGATTTTTTTACTCGATCGCAATTTAGCCGCAGTCGGCGACAACATCGTCGTGGCAAAGAAAAATTTACGGCGGCACAATGGTTCTTTTTCATGCACACGCTTAAGCGTTTTTGGCATCGAGGCGCGGGTGTTTGACAGCGACAGCGCGGACGATCTTGAAAAGTGATAGACGACAAAACGCGCGCGATATTTTTTTCGAGACGCTATCAAACCCGCAAATCGCAATACCAATTTCTAAAAAGATCGTCGAGATCGCGGACAAGCACGGCGTCGTAACGATCGCCGATAACACCGTGCCTACGCCGATCATTTTCCAGCCGCTAAATCACGGCGTAGACGTCGTCGTGCATAGCGCTAGCAAATATATCTGTGGCCAAGGTCTGAGCCTATCTGGCGCGGTCGTCGCTAGCAAAAATTTAAACGCTAAGTTAGTCGGTAACGCCAGATACGCGCACTTTAACGAGCCTGATGAGAGCTATCACGGGCTAGTTTACGCGCAGATGGCCGATAAAGTTTGACATCTATACGCTGCGCATGAGGTGGCTTTAGTGCGCGACATAGGCGCTACGATCTCGCCTTTTAACTCTTGGCAGCTCATCCAGGGGCTTGAGACATTAAGCGTACGTATCGAGAGACACTCGCAAAATGCGCGCAAAAATCGCCGAGTTTTTAAACTCGCATAAACACGTAAAACGCGTAACCTACCCTGCGCTAAAAAAAGCGATCCCGAGCACGAAAAAAAGCGCAAAAAAATATTTTTAAAGACGGCATGGCTAGCGGTCTAATGTGCTTTGAAACCGATAGCTATGAGCGTGCCGTAAAGATGCTGGGCAAGGTAAAAGCTATTTAAAAATCGTCGTAAATATCGGCGACTCCAAGTCGCTCATCACGCACCCGGCCTCCACTACGCATCAGCAGCTCTCAAGCGAGGAGCTAATAAAAGCGGGCATAACAAAAGAGCTAATCAGAATAAGCGTCGGCCTAGAAAACGCCGACGACCTCATCGCCGATCTGGCGCAGGCTTTGGAGTAAAATAAGGCTAAATTTGAAAGATAAATTCGGCTAAATTTAAGCTAAATTCAAATATACCCCTTCGGCGGTTTCACCGCCCTGGGGCTAAACGCTAGATTGTTAAATTTGATCAAGAGGGCTTCCCTCTTGATCCTTGGCTCGTCCAAACTCAAATTTGTTAAATTCGTCTTCGGTAACTTTAAAACGGGCGCTATTAAGCATAAATCGCGTCCTTTACAAATAATTCCCTTACTCTCAAAGGCTGCAAACCGCCAGTATCTACAACATCGACGCTTTTATTAAATTTTAGCTCTACGCGATTTTTTATATCGCACATCATATCAAAATACGCTAAAGCGCATTTATCGTCGGTTTTGCTTAGCTCGTCAAGCTCGTCGGTAACGTCGAAAATTATATCAATATCGCTATTTTCCCTATAAGTATCTTTTAGCATAACTGCCGATAAGTCCGATTTTGCTAAGTCCAGAAATTTCTGATAATCTTGCTTTATCGTTTTTTTAGTAAAGTTAAAATTTCATTTTTTTGTAGTCATTTTTAAATCCTTTTTTTCTCGTAAAAGCGCGAGATAAATCACACTTTTTACGACGCAAATTTTTATTTATATAAAAACTCTTTATTTCTTTTTTTCACTTAAACGACCGACGACTTCTTTATTTTTTTAAATCAAAAAAATTATTCTATCGTAACCGTCTTTTTTTATCGTCGCTTTTTTTATTATTATCTTTTTTTCTTATCAAAAACATATATTGTAATCAAAATTCGTATTATCATCTATTGCAAGCGTTGATAAAGAGTATAAACAAATAATATTATTAACATCTTTATATTTATTGTCATATAAAGACATATACTTTCTAAATAAATATCTACTACTTGTTTCGTTTATAGCGCCGTCTATTATGCCGAATATAATATTATCATATTTATCGTTGTGTTTGCTTGCGACTTTCTTTTACCAAAGGCTCATATTCCTCGCACATTTCGCAGTCAAGATTGATTTCAACGTTAAAACCTTGTTTTATAATATCATTTGCGATAATCTCTAAAACAGCTTTTTCGACCTATTCCCGCTGCCGTTTTAATGCTTAGATTTTTTCAAAATTATACCAAAAACTTTTCATTATTTTTTTCCCTTTCGCCTATCGGCTTTTTTTCTCTTATTTCTCTGCTGCTTCAGGGTCTAACTGTGCTTGCTTGAATTCCTTATTTAACAAGCACAAAAATCCTATCGTAAAATTCATTAACGGATATATCCTTAAAAAAAGTCATAATCAACCGAAACAAACGTTAAATTAGGCAAATCAAGACGCGCAACACATTTGATGCCAAACTCATCACTCCAATAAAGAAAAATCTAAAGCCCTAAAAATTACGGTTATCTTCAACTTCCAAAAAGACTAACGGCGCCGCACTCGCGAAACTCATCATTAAAAAGCTCACAAAAAAAGCCTCGTGAGCTAAACTTCGATATTCTGATTTTATATTCAAAAAAATATCCAAAAAATTTTCATTTTAAACCTTTCGTATTTTTATTTTTCAAGATAGCTAAGATAGCTTTGCAGCGACCTTATTTTGCCTTTTCGCCTATCGGCTTTTTCTTTTTATTTCTTCCGCCGCTTCAAGATCGCGCTGCGCTTTTTCAAAAGCTCTTGCGCGCTTTATCGACGCGACGAGAGTTTTTTTAACGCTGCGGTCGCCCTCGTAAGCCTCTTCAGCGTCTTTTAGCGCCTGCTCCGCTTTGCCAAAATTCATCTGCGCGGTTTCTAAATTCATTGTAGGGATTATCCGCGCCCGCTAGCTCCGCTTTCGACGTTACCTTACCAGTTACTGGGTTTACGTCCGATAGTTAATTCTAATTCTTCTTTTTGCACGTGCAGCCGAGCCGCGAGCGACGTCGCACTCTTTTTACCAGCACTTATCATAACCCCCCCTATAAATCTAGGGTCTATTTTTTTGGGTCGTCGCAATCAACGGCAGCAAAAACACTCAAATTAAGCACGCTTAAAAAGCACAGCTATAATTAATGCTTTATTTTTTTCATCTTTAACGCCTTTCTCTTTATTTTTTTATTAAGTCCTTTTTTTATTTCTTATCCTACGAAACGCGCTTGAAAAATGTAGATGAAGTCATTTCCTCAATTCATTTCTCTTCCTTTCTTTAAATTTTACGCAAATGGCAACAAATTTACGCCGTAAACGTCTTTAAGGTTTCATTGTATTTGTTTTCGTCCTCGCACTGAATGAGCAGCAAGTCGCCATCCTCAAATACCGATGAGCCGGTAGGTTTGATGTATTCGCCCTTTCGCTTGATGAGTAGCACCAAAAAGTCGCTAGGAAGCTCGAGCTCGGCTAGGTTTTTACCGACGACTTCGGCGTCAAAGCGTATGGTGTGCTGGCGTAAAGTGTGGTAAAAGATCGGTAAATTGACATCTCGACTTCTTTTGGCGCGACTTCTTCTTTGACGCCGCATTTTTGCGCGACCTTTTCTAGCGTCATGCCTTGGATGATGATCGAGACGAACACGACGAAAAATATCGTGTTAAAAATCAGCTCCGAGTTTGGCAAATTTGCGCCGAACGGATATGTCGCAAGTACGATAGGAACGACGCCGCGAAGCCCGACCCACGAGATAAACATCTTTTCTTTCACGTTGTAACGCGAAAAAAGTAACGACGCGAAAACGCCCACCGGACGGGCGATAAACATTATCCAGCACGCGATCACCACGCCAGCGATCGCCACACCAGGTAGCTCGGATGGATTTACCAAAAGCCCCAGCGTCAAAAACACCACGATCTGCATCGTCCAAGCGATACCGTCGTGAAAACCGATCAAATTTCTTTCTTATGCGCGAACTCTTTTTATTGATAAACATGCCCGCGATATAAACCGCCAAAAAGCCGTTGCCACCGACCTTGTCAGCAAGCACGTAAAGTAGCAATACCCAAGCCATCGAAAACACGGGGTAAAGCCCCCAGTATTCAAGCCTTAGTCTATTAAACGCTGATGGCAACAATATGCCAAAAACATAGCCCATGAGCCCGCCGAGTAAAAACTGCTTGATGAGTGCGACAGTGATGTCAGAGGCGTCTGGGACGGTGTTTAGGGGCGATGATTTGTATCATTGTGACAGTGAGGAAAATCGCCATCGGATCGTTTGATCCGGACTCTAGCTCCAAAAGCGGTCGGATGTTATTTTTTAGCAAAATTTCCTTCGCTCCAAGGATCGCAAACACCGCCGCAGCGTCGGTCGAAGAGATGATCGCTCCAAAAAGCAAGGCTTCAAGCCAAGTTAGCCCTAGTAAAATTGAACCAAAAAGTGCGACCAGAGCCGCCGTCAGCACGACGCCAACGGTCGCGAGCATGATGCCACTCATCGCGATAGGCTTTATCGACTTTAAATTCGTATCAAGCCCGCCAGTGTAGAGGATAAAAAAATAAGTGCGATTATGCCCACATCGCGAGCGATGTGCTGGCTATCAAAGGCGATGCCTAGCAGTCCGTCCGAGCCCGCCAGCATACCCACGGCCAAAAAAATACGACTAACGACGGGATACCGAATCTATCTGAAACCTTGCTAGAGACGATACAAGCGATAAGTAGAATAGAAAAAAATAGTAAAAAAAGTTTCTAACATTGTCCCTCATTTGAGTTCAAAGCGGGGCAAATTTAAGGCTAAATTTAGCGCCCTTACAGCCTCAAATTTGGCGCGTTTTGTAAATACATTTTACCCGATTTTACCTTTTTTAACGATAAAAAGGATTAATTTTTATCATCATAAAAGATGAGATCAAAGCTATTTTTTTGCGCTTTACCAGAGCCTTTTTAGACGGCACGCCGCCCTGCTCCATTTTAGCCAGCTCCTCTTTCATCTGCTTTATCATGACTTCAGACTGCTCGATCTGCTCTTTTAACTGCAAGATGATATCCACGCCTGCTAAATTTACGCCCAGATCGCGCGTTAGACGTAGTATCATCTTGATACGATCCATGTCTTTTTCGGAGTAAAGACGCATCTTGCCCTCGGTTCTTGATGGCTCTAGCAGCCCCTCGCGCTCGTATTGGCGCAGCGTCTGCGGATGTATGGAGAGCACCTTAGCTACGACGCTTATTAGATATACCGGTTCTTCGTATTGTTTCATCTTATGCCTCCGGGAGTTTTTTTGCTTCATAAGTTCGGCTAGTTCGCCGTCTAGGGCATTTACGTCCGGCAAAGACACGCGCGTCCGCAAGTATAGATCGCCAAATATCCCGCTTTTTCTATTTTGCACGCCGTATCCTTTAAGCCTGATTTTTTGCCCGGATTTTGAGTTTTCGGCGATTTTTATCGTTACGTCTTTTTTTAGGCGTTTTTACGTCTATCTTACCGCCAAACATCATCGTTTTTTTAGCGGGATTAGCACGTCTTTATATAGATCGTCGCCGTCTCTTTCGTATTCGTCGCTAGGGCGCGATATTTACGGTTAGTATCAGATCTCCGCGTCCGCCGCTACCTTTGCCTTTTTATGCGTAGCTTTTTCGCCATCGTTGATACCGTTTGGGATTTTTATTTTGATATTTTCGCCGTTAGAAATTTATCGAGTGTTCGCCACCTTTTACCGCTACGTCAAACGGGATAGTTACCTTTGCGCGGGAGTCTAGATCCTCATCGTCCTCAAAACCGCTAAATCCGCCAGTTTGCCTAAAAGCCACCAAATCCGCCTCTGCTAGAAAAAGGCGCCAAAACCGCCTCCGCCGAAGATATTTTTTTAAAATTTCGTCCAAATTTCCCATACCCGAGCTGCTCGCAAAGTCATGGAAATTTTGCCCGCCAAACATCGCGTCGCCGTGCCTGTCGTACTGCGCGCGCTTTTTCGTCGCTTAGAAATTTCATACGCGGCGTTTATTTCTTTCAGTTTATCCTCCGCGCCTGGGTCTTTGTTGATATCGGGATGATACTTTCGAGCCAGCCTGCGATAGGCCTTTTGATCTCGTCGCCGGTGGCCTTTTTCGGACACCCCTAACGTTTCGTAAAGACTATTGCTCATGTTATGTCCTTATAGTCAATTAATTTTTATAGCGATTATAGCATAAAAAGTTTAGCGTATGTCAATCAAGTATAGTAAATAAAACGATTTTTAAACGACTTAAATAATAATTAACTTTACGTTGAGCTTAGCGCCATATAATCGCGCTTTGAAAAAAATTTTTATCAAAAGGAAAAAGTAATGAAAAAAAGATAACCGTATTATCTTTGGCTACTTCTTGCGCAATCTTTGCCGCAAGCATAAATTTCTAACGAACCAGCAGAGGATTTCACTAGAGTAAATCCGGAATTTAACAAAAAAACGTCGTCCTCTCCTACAATAGCTCCATAGCCGATGCTAAAAAAATCGGTCGTAAATATCTCCACCACAAAAAAACCGTCAGCAGCAACGTCGCAGACATGAACGATATGTTTAGCGATCCGTTTTTCAAGGACTTTTTCGGATTTCAGTTTAATATCCCTCAAGAAAAAAACAAAAAAAGCAGCTCGCTGGGATCAGGCGTCATCATATCTAGCGACGGCTACATCGTAACAAACAACCATGTCGTAGAAGATAGCGACGAGATCATAGTCACGCTGCTAGATAGCGACAAAGAGTATAAAGCCAAAAATCGTCGGCACCGACCCTAAAAACCGACTTAGCCATCATCAAAGTAGACGCAAAAGAGCTAAAAAGCCATACCATTTGCCGACTCGGCTAAGCTGATGGAGGGCGATATAGTATTTGCCATCGGAAATCCGTTCGGCGTAGGCGGCAGTATCACTCAGGGCATAGTTTCCGGCCTAAACAAAGACAACATCGGTCTAAATCAATACGAAAATTTCATCCAGACAGACGCCTCGATAAACCCGGGTAACTCGGGCGGCGCGCTAGTCGATAGCCGCGGCTATCTAGTGGGCATAAACTCAGCTATACTTAGCCGCAGCGGCGGAAACAACGGCATCGGCTTTGCCATCCCGTCAAATATGACTAAAGATATCGCCAAAAAAACTCATCGAAGACGGCAAGATTGAGCGTGGATATATCGGCGTGATGATAGCAAATCTAAACGAAGAGCAAAAAGAGATATACAAAAAAACAAAGAAGGCGCGCTCATTAGCAGCGTAGAAAGCGGCCTTCCTGCGGATGTTGCGGGACTAAAACGAGGTGATCTCGTAATCAAAATCGACGATAAAGAGATCAAAAACGCAAATGATCTAAAAAATCTCATCGGCTCGCTAGCTCCAAACAAAGAGATCACGCTAACCTATGAACGCTCCGGTAAAAATCGAAACCGCCAAGATAAAACTAGCTAACGCAAACGCGAAATCAAGCGCTCCGGCGGCAAAAAAACGGCACGGCTATCGAGGGTCTTAGCGTCACGGCGATCGACGACAACGCAAGGTACAAATACCGCCTACCCTGCAGACGCTGCCGGTATCCTAGTAACTGACGTAAAAAGCTGGCTCGAATGCTGAAAAAAATCGGCTTTGAAAAAAGGCGACATCATCATACAAATCGCCGAGGAAAATATCAAAAATATGGATGATTTTAACAAAGCCCTAGCAAACGCGAAAGGCAAAAAGACCCTCGTTTGGGTTAATCGCGGCGGACTTTTCCAGGGTCTCGTTATAAAAATAATTTATACACCAAGGCGTAGTAAACTGCGCCTTTTCTTTTTAAATCTTCCAAATTTTATCTCAAATTTTTACCCGTCAAATTTGACGCTCCGCCATTTTTAAAGTTTGAACTGTTTAAATTCTAGCTTCAAATTTGAGCGCCTTAGTTTGGCTCAAATTTCTACTAAGCTTAACAAAAAGCGTCCGTCTGCAAGCTGTGAGCGTAGCGTAGCAAAAAGACAGGCCGCTACCGCCATTAAGGTAGTCAAAAACTCGCTATAATCCCCAAAAGGACATAAAATGATAAAAAAATTCTGATGATAGAAGACGACCTGGAGCTGGCGGAAGTACGACCGAGTTTTTTTAGCAAAAAGCGATATGAACGTAACGACGGCGGAGGAGCCGTATATCGGGCTTTCGACATTAAACGTAGAAAGAAATTTGACCTCGTAATCCTAGACCTCACGCTACCGGGACTTGACGGCCTAGAAGTGTGCAAAGAGATCCGAAAGCGCCACGACGTGCCTATCATCATCTCTAGCGCGCGCCACGACATCACCGACAAAGTAAACGCCCTAGATAACGGTGCGGACGACTATCTGCCAAAAGCCTTACGACCCGCAGGAGCTGCTAGCTCGTATCAAAAAGCCACCTGCGCCGCCAAAGCACTGTAGCGGGTGACAATTTAAGCGGTACAAAAGAGAGCGCACGCGAGAAAGACATCGCAGTTGATGACTTTAAGCACGTCATCACGCTAAAAAGGCGAGCCGTTAAATTTGACCGCGGCCGAGTACGACATCCTAAAAATATATGCTACAAAAGAAGGCGGCGCCATCACGCGCGAGGAGTTTATCTACAACTGCGCGAGCATCAGTGAGGACTCGACGAACAAGAGCATAGACGTCATCATCGGCCGCATCAGAGGCAAGCTGGGCGACGACCCAAAAGAGCCAAAAATACATCCACGCCATCCGCGGCATCGGCTACAAGCTGATGCAGTAAATTTGACTTAAAGCCCCGCAAATGAAACGCTCATCGGTTTTTTACACTATCACTTTTATCTTTGCGCTTGCGCTTACGAGCATCTTTTTGGCATTTTTGTGGCTGATGGACTACGACAAGCAAAAATTACGCGCGCGAGCTAAACGCCAAGTACTCTACGATCGCTAGAAATCAGCTATTTTTTTGATGAGCGGTATCATAAACGAAAAAAAGAATACGAGCGTCAAACGGGCGACTTTAAGATGCCTGAGATCACAAACGAGCAGCAAAAAGAAGAGATCCTAGCAAACGCAACAGTGCTTGAGGAGATCTCCGCGGACATCGGCTCTAGCGCTATAATGATCTATCAAAACCACCACTATCTCAAAGTCCAGCACGTGGATAAAATCCTGCTTTTTAAAGGATAACGACTACCAGCCATACCGCTACGACATCATCAAGATCATCTTTTTGTTAGTCGCGATCATACTTTTGGCCGCTTACGTTTTTTTGTTATCAGGAAGCTAAAACCGCTAAGAAAAACTAAAGCGCCAGATAGCCAAATTTGCCGCGGGTGAGATCGACGAGGTACAAAACGTAAGTAGCGGTAACGACGAAAATTTCAGAGGTTGCGGAGGCGTTTTATGACGCGGTGTCTCAGATCAAAAACCTAAACGCATCGCGCAAGCTGTTTTTAAGAAACATAATGCACGAGCTAAAAACGCCGATCACCAAAGGCCGCCTCGCCGCTGAAATGATCGAAAAAAAGCAAAAACCAAGAGCGACTCGTGTCGGTGTTTATAAAGCTTGAAAATCTCATAAACGAATTTTGCTGCAGTCGAGCAAGTCACGTCAAACATCGCGCTAAATAACACCAGAAATTTGCCGTATCGACGACGTCATCGACGAGGCTCTGGATATCGCAATGGTCGATCCCGGACAGGGTCACGATCAGCAAGCTAGAGGACGTGAGTCTAAACGCAGACTTTAAGCTGCTAGCGATCGCTGCCAAAAAAACATGATCGATAACGCGCTAAAATACTCCCCAAACAAGCACGTAAATATAACTATCACGCGCGAATCTATCAAATTATCAACGAAGGCGAGCGGCTGTCAAAGGAGCTACGCCACTACGTCGAGCCTTTTTACCAAAGGCGAAAGCGCGCAAAAAGAGCTTTGGCCTGGGGCTCTATATCGTAGAAAATATAATCAAAGCTCATAAGCTAACTCTAAGCTACGAGTACAAAAAAACGGGCTAAACGTGTTTAGCTTTGAAAAATCTGCAAAATATATCGGCATAGGCGTGGATTTGAGCATTTTGCTAAATTTGAGGTGTGCGGATAGAAATTTGAGTTAAATTTAAACCGAGCCGTTTTTTTGCTTAAATTTGTAAAATTCGGCGTATCGTTGCGACTAACTAAACGCCATAAGTGAGCCGCAAATTTAGCGCTAGTTTCAAATTATAGTCAATTTTTAACGACCGTTCGCTACTCATAATAAAAAAAGACTTTACGGGCGCGAGTAGCCACGCTTTTTCACGCAGCGCGTAAAAAATCAACCTCGCCGCCGTGAGATTTAAACTCAAAATAGCATTCGTAAAGCTTTACGAAGTATTCAAACTCTAAATTTAGCCGCGCGCTTATCTCGTGTTTTTTTGCATTACGTCGCGAGCTTTGCGGATTAGTTGCTCATAGTATGAGCGCTCGATCAGGTAACCCTCAGGAAAGTGGTGCGCACCCCGGTCTAGCGTGCCTAGTAGCATACAAAAGTATAGCTCCACAGTTCGCGCGCCGCAGCGTTCATGGCAGTATGCGCGGCGCAAAAAGCTCGTCCCTACTAAGCTCATGCAAGCCGCGCGTGCAGATCTGGTACGCCTAGCGCAGATGCGGCATCTCGCCTGCGTCGCAACGCCCTTTTAGATACTCGCCGACTAGCTCGCTGAGCTCAAAAGGTAGCTCGTCGTTGCCGCGGTTTTTTTAGATTTTTTTAGCTCGCTTTTATTTTTCGTCTAAAATCTCGCGGCAAAGTTCGCCTAGCGCACAGTCACGCTGCGTCTGGCTAAACTAGCTTTTTAACGTTTACTCACAGTGCCCTTTAGATGCTCGTTTGCTGGCTTTTTTTAACCCTGCATCATAGAGCCTTAGGTATTCGCAGAGCTCAAATTTTAGCCGCCTAAAAAGCATCCGTTTGCATTTGGTTCCTTTAGAAGCGTACAGTTTAACGCATAAAAAAACGACAACCTCGCCGCGCTCAAACGCGATCTGCCGTCCCGCTAGATACAGCTCGAAGTAGGGCTTTAAGAAGTCCTCCTGCGGCCTTTGCGCGTAGTTTGGATACTGCAAGTGTGCAGGGTAGCAGGTAGTCGCAGTCGATCGAATAATACGCTTCGCCGAGCACCCATAGCTTCGCATCGAGCCCCTGCGAATCTATCATCCACTCGCCCCGTATACGGCGTTCGCAAGTTCATCTTCATATTCCTAAAGTCAAAACTTTCCTGCACGCGCACGGATTTTACCCGCTCAAGCATCTTTAAAAAGCTCGCTCTTGCCTAGAAATTCTGCGAGAAATTTTTACATTTCGAACGCGCGCTAAAGCTAGGCTCTTAAGCGCTTCGCCACTAAATTTCGGATCCTACGGCGGGCAAAAATACCCGGGCGCCACGCCCCGACCAAACGCCTCTTGCGTCTGCTACGCCGTGACTGCGTAGATCGGCATTATGCGTGCTTGCGCAGCTCGGAGTCGTTTTGCAGCAGCGCAAACATCGCCTCCACGCCGACTCCGTCAGGCATAAAGCACTGAAAAAAAGCCCGTAAAACTTATCCTGCAGATCTATCTCTTTGCAATCTAAGTCCTGCAGCCTCGTCAATGCGGCGCGCGTACTCGAAATTCGTCATTTTTCTCCCCAAATTTGGATTAAATTTTGAGCATTATATCTTAAAGGGTCTCAAATTTCTGCTTGCAAATTGATACAATTCACTTCAAAATAGCAGTCGAATATGGCGTAAATTTAGCATAAGTGTCAACCTTAAGCATGGCTTTTCTAAATGCCGTAAATAAATTGGCACTATCGTAGCACGACAAAAAGCTAGGCAAACTTACGGCTACTACTTGGTTGCGGATACTTTGCATGATGTACAATTTCTAGTTTGGAGGGTAAATTTGACGCCGCCGACGGCTTCAAATTTAGAAATTTACACGCACGAGAATAAAAAAACTCGAACGAAAAATAATTTAAAAGCGGTGTATTTTTTTATAAATAAAATTTCGCCGCTTTTTTTATAATTCAAAAAAATAGACGAGCCAGCGCGGTCAAAACGGCAAATTTTTATTCGATTAAATTGAACCCTAAAAAGCATTTCGGCTAAAATGCCGATTTATTCATTCCTAAGCGTCTCAAGTACGTTTATCTGCGCGGCTTTTTTGGCCGGATAAAACGACGAAAGCGCCACGATGACGACCGCTCCGACTAAAATCATGGCAAGATCAAGTAAGGATAGCTCCATAGGAAGCTTCGCGCTGCCATAAACGTCGGCCGGCAAAGTTTACGATATCAAAGCTACCGAGCAGCCATACGCCAAAGAGACCCTAGCACGAGTCCAAACACTATCCCGCCTCCGCCTATCGTGGCTCCCAGCGCAAAAAGCTCTTTTTGATCTCGGCCTTGCTAGCGCCCAGCGAGGTAGTAGCGCGATCTCTTGGCGGCGGTTCATGACGGTCATGAGCAACGAGCTTACGATATTTAGCGAGGCAACTAGGATGATGAGCATCAAAACGATGAAAAGCGCGCGTTTTTCGAGAGCCAAAGCGGAGAAAAAGTTGCCGTTTTGCTGCCACCAGCCGATAGCTTTTTGCCCCAGACGTAGCTCGCGTGAGATCTTTTTGATATCGGCAAATGGATCGTTTGAAAAACACGTGTATTCCGTCAAATTTGCCCTCATCATACTCAAGTATCTTGCGCAGCGCCTCGACGCTCGTGTATAGATAGCTTTTGTCGTAGGCGACAAGCCCAGAGCTAAACGAGCTCACGACGTCAAAGCGCTTCATTTTTGGGCGTTAGCGCAAAGCCGCTCGGGTCGTTTTTGGTAAAAAAATGAGCGTGAGTTTGTTGTTTTCGTTTATCATCATCTCGTTTTTTTGACACCTTGTCCGATGAGCAAGCCGTATCCGTCTAGCTCGCGGTCGCCCAAGACCGGCTGCCACGACCGAGTTTATCTGCTTTTCATCGGGCGAATTTACGCCAAAAAGCAGTCCGCCCTCGAAGCTATTTGCGCCTTTGATGATAACTTGACTCATGATGTACGGGCTAGATTTGAGATTCGGAAACTTCTGCTTGAGCTCGCTAACGTCGCTCTCGTCGATGTTGCCGCGTATGGCGGAGAGGATTGTGATCGGGTAGTTCATCGTAAAAAGTTTGCGCTCAAATGCTTTATCAAAGCCGTTCACGATCGCCATCGCAACGATGAGCACCATGAGCCCGACGCCCACACCTAGAAACGCGAGGAGCGCCGAAAGCATGATAAACGGCTGGGTTTTTGTCAAACCGTAGATATTTGAAAAGTAGATATTTGGTTAGGCTCATTTGATTTTCCGTTGTTTAAATTTGGGCTTTGGCTTGCTCGCTATTTTTGCGTTGCTCGATTTTATTTTAAATTTGCGCCAAGCGCGTTAAAGTTTGTCTATCCATACGAAAATTTGATGTCAAATTTTTAAAACCCGCTTAAAAAAACTAAGCGTTTTAAATTTATGTTAAGATTTCGCGCCGCTTCAAAAAGGCGGCAAATTTAAATGCTCAAATTTAGCAAACCGCCGCCAAAAACGCCAAAGCTAAATTTTATCCCAATCCTCCGCAAAAGCTCCTTTTTTTAGGGCCGCTCTTGCCGTGGCAGTCTTTGTACTTTTTGCCGCTTCCGCACGGGCACGGGTCGTTTCGCGATACTTTTTTTACCAGGCTTTTCTTCGCTCTCGGGTGCACGGGTATTCTCGCTATCTTGCGCTTCTTGCGGCGCAGACTCACTAGGGCTCAGAGAAGCTTAGGCGCACGGCCGTTAGTATCTTGATGCTCTCAAGTTTGATGCGACTAACGAGCTCCATAAATAGGTTAAAGCTCTCTTTTTATACTCGGTGAGCGGGTCTTTTTGATTGTAGCCGCGCAGTCCGATGCCGGTTTTTAGGATGTCCATCTGATATAGATGCTCGCGCCATGCGGTATCTAGCACCTGCAGGCAAAGCACCTTTTCTAGGTATCTGCGCTGATCAGCGCCTATGACGCCCATTTTTTTCTTCGTAGTCGGCTTCAGTTAGCCGTTATCTTCTCGGCAAGCTCGGCGTAGTCGGGATCTTTTAGATCATCTGGCTGCATGAACGCGCCGTTTGAGATTATCACGGAGCTTAGTTTTTTTCCAGGTTGTATTCGCTCTTTGGCTCGCCTGCGTAAATTTTCGGCCTGAGCTAGCAGATGCTCGACAAATTCGGCACGATTTTTGTTTGATTTTTTTCGCCAACTTCAAAATTTGGATCAAGTAGCTCGTTTCTAGATTATACACCGTTTTTCTCTGCTCGTTTGCGACGTCGTCGTACTCGAGGATGTGTTTTCGCGCTTCAAAGTGCAGGGCTTTCGACCTTTTTTTGCGCATTTTCGACGGCTCTTGTGACCATTTTTTTGAGTCGATGCTTTCGCCTTCTTCGATACCAAGGCGCGTCATTATCGCCTTGATGCGGTCGCTACCGAATATCCGAAGTAGATTATCCTCAAGGCTTAGGTAAAAGCGGCTCACTCCAGGATCGCCCTGACGTCCAGAGCGGCCTCGTAGTTGGTTGTCGATACGGCGGCTCTCGTGCCTTTCGGTACCGATGATGTATAGGCCGCCTAGGTTTCGCACTTCGTCGTCGATGCGGATGTCTACGCCGCGTCCAGCCATGTTTGTAGCGATCGTAACCGCTCCGCGAACGCCGGCCTGAGCGATGATCTCGGCCTCTTTTTCGTGGTTTTTTTAGCGTTTAGCACGGAGTGTGGGATCTTTTCTTTTACGAGCAGGTTGTGTAACTTTTCGCTCTTTTCGATCGAGGCGGTACCCACGAGTACGGGCTGGCCGCGGTCGTGAGCCTTTTTGATCTCGTCGATCACGGCTTTACATTTCTCGTTTTCTGTTTTTATAGATAAGATCGTTGTTGTCTTTTTCTGATTACCGGCACGTTTGTCGGGATGGATACGACATCAAGCTTGTAAATTTGCGAAAACTCGGTCGCCTCCGTCTGCGCCGTACCCGTCATACCCGATAGTTTTTTTGTAAAGTCTAAAGTAGTTTTGAAATGTAATATCGGCTAGAGTTTGGCTCTCCTCTTGGATCTTTACGCCCTCTTTGGCCTCGAGCGCTTGGTGCAAACCCTCGCTAAATCTTCGTCCTTCGCTTAGTCTGCCCGTAAATTCGTCAACGATGACGACTTGCCCGTCACGAACGACGTAGTGCACGTCCTTTTCAAAGAGATTGTGCGCTTTTTAGAGCTTGATCTAGGTGGTGGCTCAAAATCGCGTTTTTCCATATCGTAGAGATTTGCCACGCCAAAGAGCTTCTCGGCCTTTGAGATGCCCTCTTCGGTGATAGCTATCGTGCGGTTTTTCTCATCGACGACAAAGTCGCCCGTGGCCTTTTTCTTGCGGAGTCGCAGGCGGTTCGCCTCGCTTCATCTGGCGCGCGACTTCGTTTGCCTTGATGTAGCCGTCTAGCGTGCGGTTTGCCGGGCCTGAAATGATGAGCGGCGTCCTGGCCTCGTCGATGAGGATGCTATCGACCTCGTCCACGATGACAAAGTTATGCTCCCTTTGCACCTTGTCTTTGAAATCCATTTTCATATTGTCGCGTAGGTAGTCAAAGCCGAATTCGTTATTCGTGCCGTATGTGATATCGCTGGCGTACGCCGCTTTGCGCGCTTCGTCGTCGTATTCGCCGCCTAGTATCACGCCGACGCTAAGGCCCTAGAAATTTATACATTTCGCCCATTTGCGTCGCGTCGCGCTTAGCTAGGTAGTCATTTACGGTCACGACGTGCACGCCCTTGCCGCCCATCGCGTTTAGTACGACGGGCAAGCTTGCTACGAGGGTTTTGCCTTCGCCCGTTTTCATCTCGGCAATCTTGCCGTCGTTTAGCACCATGCCGCCGATTAGCTGAACATCGAAATGGCGCATATTTAGCGTCCTTTTACCGACCTCGCGCACGATGGCAAACACATCGTCTAGCAGCTTGTCCTGACTTTTTTTCTCCGTTTTGCACCTGCGCTTTAAATTCGTTAAATTTTGCTTTCAGTTCATCGTCGCTCATCGCTTGATATTTGCTTTCAAGTGAGTTTATGTAGGCGACTCGTTTGAAATATTTTTTTACTTCCCTGTCGTTTTTGTGCCAAATACCTTCTGCATAAACGCCGTTATCATTTTTTTAGCCTTTTTAAATTTTGTTAAAGCTTGGATTTTAACATTTTATTATTTAAACTTAGCTAGAAATTTCGCCCGATAAAGGAAAAATATATGAAAAAATTTTAGCATTTTTTTGCTCTTTTGCGCCTCGGCTTTCGCAGTTACGTTAAATTTCGTCACGCTTCAAAGCGACTTCGTGCAAACCATCACGAGCGAGAACGAAACGGTCGATTATTTCGGTAAATTTTACGCAAAAAGTAACAACCGCGCCTACTGGATCTATGAGCGTCCGACGCCTAAAAAAATCTACTTTGATAAAAAAACCGCGTCGTCGTGATCGAGGATGCGCTCGAGCAAGCGATCATCTCAAAATTTGAAAAAGGCGCCCAATCTAATCGACGTCGTTAGAAACGCGGTTAAGATCACTGATACGCTTTATAAAGCCAAATACGACGGCGTAGAGTATCTAATCACAGTCAAAAACTATATCCCCACAAGGATCGACTACGAGGATAAGCTCGGCAATAAAATCAAAAATCACGCTAAGCAACACGAAAAAGGATTTTAAGATAAGCGATGATTTGCTGACGCCGGTGATACCGTCGTATTATGACGTCATAAACCAATAAACTTTTAGATTTGCAGCTTGTCTCGCGAGTGCTTTTTAATGAGTTTTGTTTTTGCTCCTGCGGCAACCCGCTCGAGTTAGCCTTAGTTGCAAAAACTGCAACAACATTAAAAATCATCTCGTGATACTTCGCCTTATCATTGCTACGTTCAAATTTGAAGCCAATTTGACTCAAATCGCAAATCCGACTTCAATTTCACCTTTTTATACACCTAGACCCGCATCTTGAAAACGTAAATTTGAATATGCGGTGCGAAAGCGCTACATTAACCTGCGCGTAGCACAGCAACTTCTCACGTGAGTGGGGTTGGAGAGGGCTTCTGCGTCGCTACGCTAGCAGCTGCAAGCAGACCGTAAGTAGAACCTCTTCCTCTCCCAAAGAAAGAAAAAAACTAAAAATTTTTAGAGAACATTAAAGTTTGACAAAAACCAAATTTAGTATTTTTTTGCGGTACAGGTCTCGGTGCATAAAATTTATCAAATTTAATCCCAAATTTTTTACCGCTCGCCAAAAATCCTTGCCAAAATCATCTATCTGATTTAAATCCATCGGCTTTAGCTGGTTTTTATTTCCTCGTAATATATCTTCGACCTGCTCTTTTTGCGATCTTTTTGAACCCGTAGTTTTGACGTTTTTTTAGCGCTTCAAGCAGCTCTTCGATATTTGGTTCACGCACGGTTTTTTTAGCGAGATGATGAGTACCTCGTCGATATCGACCGAGTGCTTTTTGGCAGTGTATTTGGCTAGCGTTTCTTTAAATTTTTTTCCTTGCCGAGCGAAGTTAGCAGATCTTCGACGTAAAAGCTACCGATAACGACGTTTAGCGCGTCAAGCACGTAGGCTTCGTTATCCACGACGTCGCGCCCCTCCAGACGCAGGCTTATACTTACTTTTTTTGATCGAGCTTTTGGCGTCTCTGGAGTACAGATCGGTTTCAAAGTTGTCGATATTTAGCGTCTCGGCAAAGGCCATAACCGCGGCAAAAAGCCAGCGCAAAAAAATCTTTTTTTCATACGTCTTCCTTAATGTTTTCAAATTTGTTTTCAAGATAGAATTTCTCGACCTCTTCGTCTATTTTAACTACGCTTTGCAAATACTCTCTAAACGGCCGACTTTTTGCCGTAAAAATATCCTAAGCTTTTTGGGATCGATCGCCCGCGAGAGCGCGACGTAGAGCTGTCCGTTAGCAAAGATATGGTTTAGGTCGCACACTAAATTTTCGATACTCATGCCTTGGGATTTGTGGATCGTGATCGCGTAGGCTAGCTTTAGTGGAAACTGCGTCAAAGACGCCCTCGCGCGCTCCTCGAGATGCTCGCCCGCCATCACAAACTCGCTCATGTCAAATCTCGCGCGCTCTACCTCGACGATCTCGCCGTTAGCTTTTTGCACGATGACGCTTTTTATCTCGCCGTTTTCTTTTAAAATTTGCATTATCTGTCCGCGCTCGCCGTTATAATACTCACCCCATTTATTTACGGTAAATATAACTTTCGCGCCGATTTTTTTATATTTAAAATTTCCAGGCGCGTAAAGGTTTGCGATCCAGCGATCCAGCGCGTTTTTCGTTTAAATTTCTCATCGTAAATTTCCACTAGCGCCTCTGCTCTTTCAAGCGGCGCTGGTAGCTTAGATAGCATCTTGTTATTTAGCTCGTCCGCTTCGTAATTTCGTCCAAAAAAAGCACGCTCGTATCGTCATCTACCCTGCACGCTTGGCACGCGTAAATTTTTCAATATAGCTAAACACCTCTTCGCTCAGTCGCCCGACGCGAAGCATAGATAAGATATCGTGAAAATTTCTTGTCTTTCGTACGTTTTGAGACGACTAGTTCGATATTTTTTTAAACTCAAATTCATGCCACGAACTTGAGTTAAAAGCGTAGAGAAAGGTAAAGAGCGAGCTACCGTCTTCGCCGTTTTTCGAACGGGCGGTAGCTGATAAAAGTCGCCCACGAGCATCACGCGCCCGACAAATCGCGAGCTCATCAAGCGGTAATAAATCATATCCATCAGCCCCGCGCTGATCATCGAGATCTCATCTATCACGATGAGATCACAGGGCGTCGAGCATCTTTTTTAGTTCGCCAAGCCTTGCGCGCTGTTTGCGGTCGTAGCCTCTTAACTCCTCAAGGCTTGAGCAAATGCCGAGTTTAAAAAAACTATGCACGCTCACTCCGCCGACGTTTACCGCTGCTATGCCGGTGCTGCCAAGTACTACGACATTTTTAGCTCGCTTTTATAGTGCTTGATAACAGCTTGCGTGAGGTGGCTTTTGCCTACTCCGCCGCGCCCAGTGAGAAAAAAACATTTGATTTTTTTAATATTTCTAAGAGCTGATTTAGCTACAATTTCCCTAACTTTTTGTAAAATTATAGCTTATTTTTTTAAGGAGTAAGATTGAAAAATTAATAAATTATGCTTTCTACGGCGGTAGCGTTAGTAATGCTAGGCGGTTGCGCATCGTCAAAAGATGCTTCAAGTGCGGTAATGTACCCGATCAAGGTGCCAATACGGCGCCAGCATACGATATGCCCGAGGAGAGCGCGGACGAAAATGTAGGCCACATCAGCTATCTAAAATTTGACGTCGATCAAAATGTAAATGCGTTGCCGATACTGCCTTTTGAGGCTCAAAGTAGCGGCCAAACACTGCTACAAAAAAACGCTTTAACTCGCTTGATCTAAGAGCGCCTTCAACCACCGCAAAAGACGCTTTTTGGGCGCTAGATTACTATAAAAAAACACGTCAAAAAGGCAGTATTATTTCTCAAATATGCGCAAAAATCCCGAACGAATGGTTTGAAAAAAGTGCGCAAAAACGCTAGCGTGGAGAGCTTCGGTAAAGTCTCTCTACCTGCGATAACGACGGCAAATACTAGCCTGCGAAATATACCGACCGACGAGGCCGTACTCTATAATCCCGTACGCGCGGGCGAAGGGCTGCCGTTTGACTACGCTCAGCTATCTTTCGTCTCTATCGGATATCCGCTTTACGTTTCGCACTTTTCAGCCGACGGCGCGTGGGCATTCGTAGGTAGCGACGCCGCATGGGCCTGGGTGAAATCGACCGAAATCAAAATTTTTAAACGCAGAGGCAGTGCAAGAGCTAAAAAAACTCTAAATTTCTAAGCGTTATCAAAGACGAAGAGCCCGTCTACGACAAAAAAACGGCAACTTTTTTTGTTTTACGGGCGCATAGGGGCGATTTTGCCGTTTCAAAGCGAGGATCAGTTTAAATTTTACGGCAAAAATCCAGACTCAAAACGGGCTAAAAAAACTACGAGATATCAAAACAAAGCGCAAGCCGCTTTCCGCTTAACGTAGCGACGAAAACGTAAGAATGCTAGCATCATCGCTGCTCGGGCAAAGCTACGGCTGGGGCGGGTTTGGCGGCAAGCGCGACTGCTCGCTGTTTTTACAGGATTTTTCTCGGTAGCTTTGGCGTATGGTTGCCGCGAAACTCAAAGGCGCAAGGTCAAATCGGCAAGGTCGTGAGTCTAGCAAATTTAAGTGCGGAAGAAAAAAACTGCGCGTCATCAAAAACGCAAGCCGTGCCGTATAGAACGCTGTTTCACATGAATGGACACATCATGCTCTACGCCGGTCTGCGCGGAGACGAACCGCTCGCCGTACACGACGTCTGGGGGTATCCGCACGAAAGATAACGGCAGAGCCACGATCGGCGGCGTGGCGATCACGACGCTAAAAAAATCGGCTCGGACGTCTCCGATATCGATCCAAAACGCCTGCTAGTTTCGCGGATAAACTCCATGAACACCTTTGAAATAGCTAGCGGCGAAGAGGCGCAGCGCGCGAAACAATCGGCGATCGAAAAAGCTTACGGCGTGAAAATAGTCGGCAACGAGGTGATTTTTTCAGACGGCACTAAGATCAAATTTGACGACGGCGAGATAAAAGATACTGCGCACCTGCTAAATCTTGCCGATGTCGAGGACACTTTTGCGCAGCCTTATCCGCTATTTAAGCCTCTAGCGCTACCTAGCAATGACGCTGGCAGATACCGAAACTACGAGCTTTTGGATAAAATTTACGGCGCAAACGAGACGGAAGTGAAGGCAATTTAACAGACGTCGTTTGGCTAAAAAAATCATGGCGGCAAGACGTTTAGTTTAACTCAAAAAAACGGCGCGGCAGCTGCTTTACAAGCCGTTTCAAACGAGCTTGACGTGCTAGCCCTACAAAAACCAGAACTGCTAAAATTTCTCGATAATCCATCAGGTACGTTTAACTGGCGCGTGATCGAGGGCACAAAGCGCAAGAGCTCCCACTCCTACGGCATCGCGATCGACATAAATACCGACAAAAAGCGACTACTGGCGCTGGAGCAAGGGCGGCCGCTACCGCAATCAAATCCCCGAGGAGATCGTGCGCGTCTTTGAAAAGCACGGCTTCATCTGGGGCGGGCGCTGGGTTAGCTTTTGATACGATGCACTTTGAGTATAGACCGGAATTTGGGCATCTAAGGTAAATTTGACGCGGTTTTAACGATAAATTTGAGTGAAATTTAGCTCAAATTTATCGTTACTTTTCGGCTAGCGGCAGGATGTCGCCGCTTTGCCCTCTGTTGAAGTTTGAGCTCTAATCAAAGCGGTAAGCAGCATGCAAATTTCTAAATTTAAAGTTAGTCGTACGGTAACCCGCGTGCAGATTTTTTTAGTTTAAAGTAAATTTGCCGAATTTGAGATTTTTTTACATTTCAAGCGGTAATTTTTTTCCAAAGTCGCGCTAGAAATTTTATACGCCCAAATTTGATAACGACGTTTGTGCCGCTCTAGCAACCTGATTCTAGCTACTTAATTTTTTTCCGCCCCTATGCTACCGCGACTGTGAATCTTTTTACTTATAAACGCCTCTTGCAGCTCGCTCTCAAACATCCGCTTGATCTCGCTTCCAAGCACGCAGTTGCCATCTCGCCAGGGGCGGCAGATCACGTTGCCTTCTTCGCCTGCGCTTAGGCAGACGCAGTTAAAAATAGCTCTTGTCCGAAGCATTGCACGAGATAAGGCAAACAAGCCCGTTTTCGGGGATAAAATTTTCCCTCTGCCAGCCCGCACGGCGTGGGCATTATCCCTAATTGCCGCCCCGGCGTAAAATTTCGCGCCGTCCAATATGTCTTTAACATTTATCCACTCGGCCATTTTCTGCTTCTTTTTTTCTAAAATTTGAGCTCCGCAAGCGTACTCTCGCCAACTACCCGAACGCCAAGTTTTTTTAGCGCCGCTGCGGTTAGGCCGTCGCCGCTAACGATCCGCCCAGTAAAGCTTCCGTCGTAGATCTCGCCGCTTCCGCAGCTTGGGCTTCGCTCTTTTTAAAACCGCGATTTTACAGCCGTTTTCACTAGCGATTTCGGCGCAAATTTGAGCACCCAAAACAAACTCGGCCGTCACGTCGCGACCGCTAAATTTAGTAAACACCCGTCCGTTTGCGCAAATTTTCGGCAGGGTTCGCGTGGGGTCATTAATCCGCCCAGACACTCCGGACAAACAGCGATGAGCTCGTAAATTTGCCTAAGTTTGGCAAGTTCGCCAGCGCAAATCGCGTCTGCGTTATTGCCGCCGTTATATTTGCAGTTTTCGCCGAGCAAACAGGCGCTGATTAAAATTTTGGGTTTATTTTTTTCATCGTTAGTTCCCTAGTTTGATGGTCGACAAGCGTTATTTTGGTTCAGATTTACTAACGCTTCGGACGGCAAAGTTTACTGCCGATTGGTTAAGCCGATTTGACGAATTTGAGCTTCAATTTAACACACATCGCGTCAATTGACGACCCAATTTGACAAAGCTTTTTGCGAGCTAGTCGCCAAATTTGGCACATTTCAAGTCGCCTCACGCAAAGCACAAGGCAGTCTTAAACGTCAAATTTAGCCTAAAGCCCAGCCTCTTTTTTGATCTTATCTATATACATCTGCCTTAGTATCGGCACGTATTTGCCGACTTTGCCGCCGTTTATCGGCTTGCCGTCGGCCTTGACGACGGGCAGTAGCGGCAGCGTCGCAGCCGAGATAAACACCTCGTCGGCATCGTAAACGTCCTGCATCGTAAACGGTCGCTGCCTGATCTCCAGCCCCGCCTTTTCGGCAAAACCTAAAAATCACCTTGCGGCGGATACCAGGCAAAAATCTCATTTGAAAGCGGTTTGGTTATGAGGACGTTATCTTTTTATGATAAAAAGCAGACGAGCTAGTCGCCTCGGTTACAAAGCCGTTTTCGACCATAAAAACCCTCGTAGGCGCCGGCTTTTACGGCTTGTTCTTTGGCGTAGCACTGCGCTAAAAGCGAGATGGACTTGATATCGCGGCGCTTCCAGCGGATATCCTCGACGCTAACGACTTTGATGCCGGTTGTGGCGTCGGGGTTTGCGACTATATCTTTTTCGTAGCAAAAGACAAAACAAGTCGGCTTTAGGCCTTTTATAAATTTAAAATCCCTATCGGCGACGCCGCGGGTGATCTGCATATAAACGCCGCCTTCTTTTAGGGTTATTTCGCCAGACTACTTCCTCTAAAAACGCCCTGAAAATCGCTCTTTGAAAGCGGCAAGCTTAGCTCGATCGCAGCCAAGCTTCTCTCAAATCTCTCCCAAAAATCCTCCCTATCAACAAGGCGTCCGTTTAGCACCGGCACTACCTCGTAGATGCCGTCGCCAAAAGATAAATCCGCGGTCAAACGCGCTAACTTTAGCCGCCGCCGCGTCTATAGTCGCCGTTTAGGGTATACTATTCCATTCATTTTTTTCTCCTTAAAATTTAAGTAATTTTTAGCTCAAATACTCTTAAAAAAAGCGTTGCCTTAAGGCCAATTTTAGCTTGGATTACGAAGTTTTTGCTATAATTGAGGCTAAATTTGAGGATAATCATAAATATGAAAAAAATAACGCGTTTAGAAAATTTAATCCTAGAAAAATATCTTTGTTATCTCGAAACAACCCGTGCTGTTTCGTGATCTGCTTTGAGGCTAACTGCCTGTTTAACGAAGGCATGTTAGTAGATCCAGCTAAGCTAAATTTTAAATTTCGTTACGCAAAAACCTACCTAGTTTACGGCCTTTTGTGCTTTGTCGTGTTTTTATTTTACTGCTTTTGACGCACCATCTTTTTTTACTAAACTCGACTTTCATCTCTCGATCGTTAGCGCAGTGGTGGGCACTTCAGCCGTTTTTATCGGCTTTGATATGTTTTAGAAATCGGGCGAGAAAAAGCCGTGAGTAAGGAGCTCATAAAAAAAGCTTGGAGCGTGCATTTTCCGTATTTTTAGCTATGAAAAAAATACTCCACGAAAGTCGAGATGATCTACAACGAAGCGGTAAAAAAACGAGATCCCGCGCAAAGACTTGGAGCAATACGTCCTAGAGCGCCTAGTCGCTCAGTCTGAGGCTGGGATTTAGTTATTGCAAAATAAGCGGATCTAAAATTTGATTTTTTTGTATTTCATTCTCTCGAGTTTCAAGCGAAGCTCTCTATTTTCTTCAAGCAAGACGTCGCGTTTGCCGCTTAGATCGCCGATTTCGCGACTGATGTAATAAAGGTGATTCGTGATGTAAATTTTTAGGCAAAAAAACAAAGCAAGCGCAATAAAAAAGCCCCAGATACGCCGTCGCTAACGTTTTATAGTCTAAATTTCGCTCTTTTTTCTGCTCGCCGCTAAACTCTAAAAGCTCGTTTTTATCTTGCATTTTTACCTCTTGAAATTTTAAAAATCCTCATTTTCGCGCAGCTTGAGCGCGGATTTGCCTTGACTTCGGCAGTGCTTGGCGTTATTGCCTTTTTACTGACTATTTTACCTAGCGCGTTATCCCCTCCGCACGTGCATCTAAGAGCTTGCGGCGGACAAATGCAGCTTTGCGCCCACTGTCTAAACTTTATTTTTTTTACGATGCGATCTTCTAGCGAATGAAAGCTGATTATCGCCACGACGCACTCGTCGATCTGCGAATCCTCAATGCTTTGGAGCAAATTTTCGCAGCTCGCCAAGCTCGTTGTTTACCTCTATCCTTATTGCCTGAAAAAGCTAACGTCGCCGCACTAACGCTGCGTCCGTTTACGCCCTTTAGTCCGATTATTTGCGCGAGACGTTCAGCGCTTTTTATCTCGCCACTTTGCCTAGCTTCTATGATTTTTGGCGGCAAATTTGAGCCGGATTTGGCAGCTCGCCGTAGTCAGCAAATACACGCTCTAGCTCTTTTGTGCTATAAGATTTACGACGTCGTAAGCTGAAAATTTAGCCTGCGCGTCCATGCGCATATCTAAATTTCTCGCTTTTTAAGCCAAACCCTCGCTCATTTTTTTATCTAGCTGCAGCGACGAAACGCCGATGTCGGCTAGGGATGCCGCGAATTTGACCTTGTTCTACTTTTTCCTAGAAATTTCTGAAAAATTTGCTCTTAAAAAATCTGCGCTCTTTGACCAATTTCTTTTTCAGTCTTTCGGAGCTAAATTTGATCGCTTCTTCGTCTTGATCGCAGGCTATCAAATTTACGTTTTGATTTTTGCTCTAAAATCGCGCTAGAATGCCCGCCGTATCCGAGCGTACAATCAACAATCGCGCCGCTTTTTATATCCTCAAAAAGCTCGTAAAACTTCATCAAGCAGCACTGGAACATGTGGGGAGTTCAAATTAGCCTTTATTTTTTTGTGTATAATAACAAAAAAAGTTTATAAAAGGTTAAAATGGACTTAAAATACTGCGCACGCGAGATTAGCAATATCGCTCTTTCGATGTTTAGAAAAAAATTTTTTTGGCGTCTTTCACGGCTCTATTTCAGCTAGAATTCAGCACGACTCTTTTTTTGATTAATAAAAGAACGACAATTTTTGATAATCTTAAAGAAGAAGACTTGATCATGCTAAATTCAAAAAGGGATTATCGCTGGAACGACGCAAGCATAGATGCAGACATACACCTAAATATATACAAAAAAATATAAACGAAGCCAAATATATCTGCTACGCTATGCCGCCTTATTTAACGGCTTATACTTTAGGGCATTCTTTTATCCGCCCTAGGGATTATTTTTGGATACATAAAGCATCACGAGATCCCGATTTATGATCCAAAAGCAGTTTGACGACTGGTACGAGCGCGCAGATACGGAAAGTTTATCGCTACATGCTAGAAAACAAAACTAACATAATGATCATCAAAGGCTATGGCGTATACGTGCATAGCAGGGACTCCGTATCAATTAGCAAAAGACGTCGCGATCCTTGAAAAATACATGCAAATTGCTAAGCGTAGCTCGCCTTTACGAATCTGAACGAAACTAACGTCTTTAAAAAAATGTTAATTTTTTTGAAATTTTTATCGATAAAAAGCGCGTTTTTAAGGTGATATTTACGATATTTCAGTAAAAATAATGCATAAAATTTCTATGAATTTGAAGGAACTAGATGATAACTTGGATGCAAAAAGCATAGAAAATATCTCGTCGTGACGATTTGGATAAGCACGATAGCCTTTGTCGGAGCAGGCTTCGTCGGATGGGGAGCATACGATCTAAACGCGAGCAGAGCTAGCTCAGTAGCCAAGGTCGGGCACAGAAATATAAGCATCCAAGAGTTTCAAAGCAAATACGGTCAGCTTCATGCATACTATAGTCAGCTTTTTGACGGGCAGTTAAGCGACGAACAAGCAAAAAGAACTAGGTATAGAAAAATTTAGCCCTAGAGGCATTGGTAAACGAAACTATGCTTTTAAATTTTTGCCGATGACTTGGGGCTGGGCGTAAACGACGAAGACATAGTAAAATACATCATCGCCGATCGAAAATTTCCACTCAAACGGCAAATTTGACAAAGAGCTTTACAAAAAAATACTTTAAAAAGAGCCAGAACTACTGAAAGCGAATACGAGGAAAGCCTAAAAAAACGTAATACTTTTTAGATAAGCTAAGACATGCTATAAAGTTTACCCGCAAACGCTCAAGATATAGATATGCTAACGGCTAGCTTTTTTTGATGCAGGATAAAATCTCCATGAAAGTCGTAGAGGCTAGCGCAGACGAAATAAAAAAATAGATGAAGATGCAGTCAAAAAAACTCTGGGAAGAACACAAGAACGAATACAAAACCATGACCGAATTTGAAAGCTTGATACCAATTTATCCCGGCTATATCAAGCGATGCAAATACTAACGAGCTAACAGAATTTTACAACGAAAAACAAAAAAACGAATACAAAGGTAGCGACGACAAGATAAAAAAGATTTGAGGCTGTTAAAGATGAAGTACTAAAAGACTACAATCTCAAACAAACTAAAAAAAGTCGCCCTTGAAGAGTATCTAAAAATCAAGAAAGACGAGAAGCAAGCGGACGTATCGATAGCTACATTTGAAGATAATGCAAGCTTGCCGATGGATGAGCTAAAAACTAGCAAAAAAAGGCGATACCCTAAAGCCGTTTGAATACGAAGACGGCTATATGATAGTAAAGGTAAAAGAGATCGTAGCTCCGAGAGTAATGAGCTTTTAATGAGGCAAAAGATCAAATTCTAGAACTTTACAAAGAACAAAAAAACAAGAGAAATCGTAGAAGCAAAAAGCAAAAGAGTTGCTTGAAAAAGGATTTCAAGGTACCGATATAGGATTTGTTAGTAGGGATACCGTGAAGGCCGAAGGTGGGTTAAGCGAGGGCGAGTTTAATATATTCGTCAATCGCCTTTTTGAAAAAAGCAATAAAAAGGGCTACGTAGTACTCGGCAATAAAGCAGTAGTTTATGAGATAATAGAGCAAAAACTAACAAATACCGACAAAGATAAAGAATACAAAGAAATAATAACACAAAATGTGGGCTACTTGAAAAATAACGAGCTTATTAAAGATTTAACAACCGCACTAACCAAGCGCTATCAAGTAACATATTTCTACACAAAAAAACAATAAGAAGGCATTTATTTTTGAGTACTAAAATTTCTAGGCATTGACGTAGGTTCTGTTCAAATTTGCGCCGTAATAGGACAACATGATGAAACAGGACTAAAAAAATAATCGGCATAGGAACCTCAAAAAAACTCAAGGTATAAAAAAAGGGCGTAATAACCAATATTGAACTCGCATCAAAAATCAATAAAAAAAGTGCTTTAATAGACGCCCAAAGAGTGGCGGGCACAAGATACGAAAAAAAGTAGTGGTTTCAATCTCGGGAGCCTATACAAAAAAAGCGTTGACAGTAACGGTGTGGTAAATGTTCCCACGTATGAAATAGGCATAAAAGAGATACAACGCTCGATGTCCGAGTCTGAGCGAAGGGCGCAAATCCACAGTGATTATGAAAAACTGCATATACTTCCTTATAATTTTAAAGTAGACGACCAAGAGCATATAGAAGATCCTTTGGGCATGAACGGAAGCAGGCTTGAAGTGCAAACACATATCATAATGGCGCAAAAAAATCATCTCTTAGTAACCTAAGAAAAGCGTTAAATTTAGCAGGAGTCGAACCTGATAATATTGTACTTTCCAGCTACGCTTCAGCTATCGCGACACTAAATCAAGACGAAAAAAAGATTTAGGCGTAGCTTTTTATAGATATGGGCGGTGCAACTTGCAATATGATAATTCATTCTGGAAAATTCAATAAGATATAACGAATTTTTAGGTATAGGGTCGTCAAATATAACCAATGATCTATCAGCAGCGCTTCATACGCCTATCTTAAAGGCTGAAGACATAAAATTGGATTATGGAATTTTATTAAATAACGCCAATGAACTAGTTGAAAATTCCTCCAATTAACGAAGACGGCAAAGTGCAAGAAGTATCCCTTGATGTCATATCAAACGTCATCTACGCAAGAGCCGAAGAGACGTTAATGATACTAGCAAAAAAATGCTTGAAGACAGCGGATATAAAAACTCAATAGCCGCAGGCGTGGTGCTCACCGGCGGCATGACTAAGCTTGAGGGGCATTAGAGAGCTTGCTATAGCAGTATTTGACAATATGCCGGTGCGAATAGCAAGACCAAAAGGAAATGGAAGGGCTATATGAAATTTTAAGAGATCCGGCAAATTCTTGTGCGATCGGACTTTGTATGTACGGTGCAGGCTACTTTACGCCTTATGAAATAGACTCAGAAAAGAAAAATGAGATATAAAGACGAGATTGTAGTAAAAAAATAAGATTTTTAAAAGATATAGTCTACGACAATGGAGTAAAAATCGAAGATAAAAAAATATCGAAGAAGTCGATAATAAAAATCTTTAGGGGAAGCACTCTAGATGATAACTATATAGATGATTTAAGAATCGATGATGACAGAACTTTGCAAGACGAACTAAATGAAGATTTAAATAAAAAAAGAAAAACCAAATATTTTTTTATACAATTTGGAATAAAAATAACACAACTATTTTTAAAAAGGAGATTAGGGTAATATGGGTAACTTTACGGTAGAAGAGAAAAAAAGCCTTCATACGGTGCAAAGATAAAAAGTAGTGGGCGTAGGTGGCGGTGGCGGAAATATGATAAATCATATCATTAGAGAAAAAAAGGCGATGAAATGGATATCGATCTAATAGTTGCCAACACCGATGTAAAAGCGCTTGATAGCTCTTTTGGCGTTTACAAAACTTCAACTCGGCGAAAAAGATTACAAAAAGGTCTTGGTGCCGGTATGAATCCTGACGTAGGAACCAAAGCCGCCCAGGAAAGTTACGAAGAGATCAAATCTACACTTGAGTACTCAGATATCGTATTTATAGCATCAGGCCTTGGAGGCGGTACTGGTACAGGCGCAGCTCCGGTAGTAGCACAGGCAGCTAAAGAGATCGGCGCTCTAACAATCTCAGTAGTTACTATGCCGTTTGATTTTGAGGGTAAAAAGCGCTACAATCTAGCCCTAAAAAGGTCTTAACGAGCTAAAAAAAGAGTCCGACTCTATAGTTGTGATACCAAACCAAAGACTAAAAATCCCTTATAGACAAAAAGGCTGGTATAAAAGAAAGTTTTAAAATAGTTGATAACGTTTTAGCTCGAGCCGTCAGCGGTATGTGTACCATAGTTCTTGATTCGGGAAATAGCGATATAAATTCTGACTTTGCCGACGTCAAAAAAAGTCATGGAACACCGCGGTATGGCACTACTTGGCATAGGCGAATCAGAAGGTGAAGGCGCAGCCCAGGAAGCAATCAAAAATGCAATACAATCTCCACTACTAAGCGACATTACCATAAACGGCGCAGTGGGCGTTCTGGTACACTTCAAATATCACCCAGATTCTCCTTTCAGTGATATAGAGGAAGCTATGTGCCTAGTACAAAATGCTGTAGATGATGATGCTGATATTATATTCGGTACCACAAGCGACGAAAGTTTTGAGAATAACAAAATTCAAGTTACCATAATCGCCACAGGTTTTAGAGATAAGGAAGAAGAAAAACCTACCCCTGTAGCTTCTACTCCTGATGCAGCATTTAAAAAAATCAAGAAATCCGATCTTGGACGAAAGAATAACCAGACTAAAAAGTTAGCGGTGGATACAATAGCGAAGAAGTAACCAATATGCTAGAAACACCGTCGTATATCAGAAACCAAATGGATTAATGAATAAGGATTGGTCTTCCAATCCTTTAAAATTTAAAGCACAATAATTAGGGTGGTAAGTTAAATTTTATATTATTCTAATTGGCTAAAAAAATTAAGTTGCAAGTAATAAATTAATTTTTTTAACAAATTATACTATATTTCGTTAGTCACAATATATTCAGGATATTCTTATTTTACAATAAAATTATTCCACTAAAAAAATAATTTCAAAAAAACATAGTTTTTTTAGATTTTATACTACCCCAAAAAAACACTATAATATAACGCCAAAAAAACAAACCCAAACGAGCGAGTGCGATCTATCGCAGATGTCAAACGCGCCCGGCAGCCTCGCTTTGGTATCGTCGCAAGCGGATGAGCGCGAAGTATCACTATCTAACGTAAAATTAAATAAAGCATGCGATGCGACAAGCGCCGTTAAATTTAACACTGGCGAGTTAAAATCGGTAGCGAGTCAGAAATTTAAAGCGGCTGCGGCTGAACACGGCTCTAAATTTGAACTCAAACGAATCCGACTCCGATAAATCACAAAAAAGTGCCGAACGATGAAATTGGCTTTGGCGGCGAGAAATTCAGGCTCAAAAAGATACTGCGGACAGCGTGTGTATCACATAATCTTTCCACAAGGCTATTTCGGCGCGCCCTATGCGCCGCATCTGGCGAAACACCATCCGACCTGGCGGCTTGATGGCGGCGAGGTAGGATATAAGCTCGGCGGGGTTTTGGACGAGGCGGACGGCGATGCGCAAAAATCCGCTATTTCATCTCATCGCGCTTGATCCGCTGCCCCGCGACTTGCCCGTGCGATCGTTGCCGCGCCTAATCCTCGCCGCTCACGTTAGAGAGGCAAGCGAAGGCGAGATAGTCTTTTACGAGCACGACGCGCAGGGTATACCGCGACGTATCGGCGAAAGGACGCAGGTGGAATACGCATTTGACGAACCGATAAAGGAGTGCGAAGTAGTACTTACGCCCACGCCGGCGCGCTGGGCGGTTCAGGACTGGGGGATGTCAAACAGCAGGTAAAACCTCGCACGCATCGGCGGCGAGCCATCATGGATACAGGGCGCCTTGATGCCGACGTGTCCGATATGCGGTGAAAAGATGGGGTTTTTGATACAGCTTGACAGCGAGCTTCCAAGCTGCGAGGATGGGGAGCTGCTTTTTGGCAGCGGCGGGATTTTATATGTGTTTTGGTGCGAAAGCTCGCGGGTTAGCGCGTTTTTTATGCAGTGTACGTGAGTAAATTTGCTTTTTATAAATTAACCAATAAATTTGAGCGTATTTGCGTATAACTAAAAAAATCAGCTAAATATGTTGCTGCAAATCCAATCATTCCTTGTTTATGCAAGATAAGATTTTTTTAGACAAAGCTAAGTCGGTTCAAATTTCTACTGATTTTTTTATGAGAAATCGGATATATAAATTAGAAATTAATAGCAAAAAGAGATAAAAAAATAGCCGGCAAGGACTAGCAAATTTCCAGCCATTACTTACTGTCAAGGTTAAATTTGCCTTGCCGATCTAATTGCTATTAAATCAAACGTATTCTTTTGTTCGCTTTAAATCGGTGATTAGCAAAGGATTATCCTTGCGCATCATGTTTATCAAACGCTCTACTCGTCCTACGCTCGGATCCTCGCGTAGCCAGTCTAGCTCGCGCTGCGTGATACCGACCATCTGGAGAAACTCTACTCTACCGTTTGGTGTATCTATGCCCCCTAGCACTGGATCTGGCGCGAAGACGACGCCTACTAGTTTCGTAACAGTGTTAAGGCGCAGAGGAGAATTAGTTGGGATAAAATGATAAGCCTCGAACCATTTTTTTGCTGTTGTAGACGTATTTGGCGAGTTTTGCATAAGAGATATCGCCCAAAAAGGCTCATGCGGGACTACTGAGCCATTACCGGACTTTGAGTCAGGATCGTCTACAAACGGAGCGGCGCGTATACTAAACTCAAATCCCTAGCCGCTCAAATTCTTCCTGCGCACCCTGTACAGTGCCTCGTGGTAAACCTCACTCGCATCCAGCGCTAGATTTACGCTCCCAGCTCCGCCCTCGCCTCGTCGCTCGCCATCTCGATACTCCACGCGGGCTCCCATACGAGATCTATCTCGCACTCTTTTACACCGTCGACATTCAGCACAGCCGTCTCCACCCAGCCCAGTATCATCTCGTGCAGCGGGCATGAGCGCGTAGATAGCGTCATCGTGATCTTTGCTTTGCCGTTCTCGTCGCAAGCCGCGTCGTAAATGAGCCCCAAGGACACTATATCAAAACCTACCTCGGGATCGACGATATTTGAGAGCGCGCCATAGATTTTTTTCTTTCATTTTTCTTCCTTTATTCCAAATTTCGTAAATTTAAAAACATTTATCATATTTATCGCGACCAAAACGATACTAACGAGCAGGCAAGCCACGCCGCAGTGCGCGAGCGATTTTATCTCCAGCCAGACGCCAAGTTCGTAGAGCGCGAGTCCAATAGCGTTAAAGCCGATGCCGATATATGCGGGCTTTTTAAGGATCATCTGATCTAGTAGCGGCACCTTTGTTTTACCCACAAAGGGCGCCACGTAGTGGTACCAGATGAGAAACGGCGCAATCTTATAAAGATGAGCCGCGATGAAGGCGAATAAAAAGCCGTAAATAAGCATAAACACCGCCATATCGTATCTATCCGCCGCGATAAATGCGCAAAAACAGCACGAAGGCCGCGAGCGAAAGAGCGATATTGACGTTCCAGTAATCATACGCCTTGCGAACGCGCTTTTTTTAGGATGTGTATCGCCTCGGCGACAAAGCAAATAATCGCCGCTCCAAACGCAAAGTACGCGTAAACTTTCACTAAAAAAATAGCAAAACGCCAGCTAAAATATAAAAACCCGAAGGCAAATTTGCTAAGCGTAAATTTTCAGATCGTGCGCCAAGGCAAACATCGGTAGCAGCACGGTTGCTACGCCGACGATGATGAAAAAAACAAACCCGAGCACGAAATAGACGTGAAATTTAAGCGCGAACATAAAATCCATCGGCAAAGTGCCCGAAAGTATCATCAAAAAGGCAAAAATCCAAGCGAAATGCCCGCGAGTAAAAAAATATCGCCGAAACAAAAAGCATAAACGCCGCGAAGCTCTTTTTTTCATTATCCATAAAGCTAATGATATAGGTCGTGCCAAAAAAACAGCAGCGCGAGAAAAAAAGCGCCACACCGCCGCCGTGTATGAAGCCCGTTTTGCCGCTGATCATCCCGTAGCTCATCGACGCCACGCCCGCGCAGTAGAGGGCTAAATTTGCCACCGCGCCCTTGATCGTCGAAAACGGCTTTTCTAAAATCACCGAAGTGAGCTGATAAAGCGCGCCGATGATGATGCTCATCACAAATCCGGCGAAAAAAATACGTGTAAAAAAATCCCGCCGTCTCAAGCCCAGCTATCGTCTCAAAATCCGCCGCAAAAAAGGCGGGAATGCTCGCTATCAAAAAGCAAATGCCCGCGATAAAATAACCGCCGACTAGCTTAAAAGGCGGCGCAAAGGTGTTTAAAAGCATAACTTATCTCAGTGGCAAAGGCTTGTGTCTACGTTCTTGATGTCCGCGCCCTGCTTTAGGCTAAAGGTCATCTTAACCGCCCCGCCCTCTAGATCCTCGCGCTCTACGTCAAACTGCTCCTGGATTTTAGGGATCAGACCGGCGGGGAATTTATGATTTACCATCACGATTTTGGTGTTTTGGTTTGCAAATTTGATCGCCACCAGCGCATTTACCATAGGCTCGGGCGGTACGCACGGACGACTGTCAAATCCGACGAAATCCACGCCGCCTTCGCTATATCTATAAAACGGCACCGTCGCGCCCTCGGCGTTAAACTGCTCGGCGTTTTTGAAAAAATCGCTCATTTTTTATCCTTGTTTTAAATTTGGATAATTATACTCTTATTTTTGCGCGCTGGCGTCTTGACCTTGCTTAAGGGGTTACATTTTGCATATTTTAATACAAAATAAACAAAATTTTCAAAAATATTTTAAGGGGGTAAAATATGCCCGTAATTTCAACACAAAGGATAAAAAAATGAGTCTATATCTTACTCTAAAAGATAAATTGCCAAGCGATGCTTTTTTTATATGAAAGATAAACTTGATAATCTAAGCGAAGATAAGGCAAGAGCCGTATCGATGTTAAATCTTAAAAAGCCCGGTGGTAGGCTTGGTTCTCGGACTTTGTTTCGGTGCGTTTGGCGTAGATAGATTTTTATAAAGGCGATATCTTGCTTGGCATTTTAAAAGCTTATTACATTAGGGAGGATTGTTTATTTGGGCGCTAATAGATTTATTTTTAGTTTATAAAGGTATTAAAAAAAGACAATCTAAACCTACTCAAATTTGACAATTATGTAAAGATTAAAAAAATGAACAATGTATTGTTAATAAATGAACTAAAAATCAAGATTACCGTCAAATTTGTATATGAATCTCGTAATGAGCAAAAAGCTTGAGAAATTTAGACGAAGCTCAAAGTTCTCAACTTGCAACCGAGGGCATCTTATATGAAAAAAAGCCTACTCTTGTATGGCTCTTTTGCTTTGCTGCTCGGAAGTTTCGGAGCGCATAGGGTTTTACGCAGGCAAGCCTACGGGCGGCATAGTTTTCATAATCCTTACGATATGGATGATCGCCGCATCCGTCTACAATCCGAATGCCGGCATAGACAATATAATTCCGCTTATTTATATAGCTTCCGTAATCGACAGCGTTGTTTTATCGAAAAAAATAGCCGCTCAAAAATTACCGAAAAGTTACGCTAGTATTGGGCTGAAATGTTTATTACGCAGCTTGATAAATTTCCTAGCCATAGCCTATTTTTTTGGTAAGAGAAATTTAGCTCGTCAAATCAAAAAAACAGCAAGAAGCGTTAAATTTCGCAATTTTTAAAGACCCAACCGTTACGCTAATGCTCGGTATATTCTTAGGAATGTTCGGAGCCGATAGATTTTATATCCGCTCTATGGGCATAGGCACCTTAAAGGCGTTTATATTATTTTTTTATATTTGTGGTTTTAGGCATTATAGATGCGGCTCATATAGACGGTGCGATGAGCGATGGAGCATACGATGATGCTTTAGGTATCTCCGTGCTCATTCTTGTCGTCTATCTTATTTTTGTAGCCGTTGATATTTTTTTATCGTTTAAAAGCTTGTAAAGAGAAAAAATTTACAGGCTTTTTATTGAAATTTTAGAAATGTATAAATAGGGAGAAAAAAATGAAAAAAATTATCTTTGGGGCGTCCGCCGCACTTCTGCTCGCAGGATGCGGTTCAAATGTGGATTTAGTAAAAGACGGAGTAATGGGAATTTGACAAAAAGCATTACCGTAGGTGATGCGATAGATAACTACAAGGCATGCAAGAGCGTAAAGTGGAGCGAATTTACCTCTACCGACAAACGCGAAGTAGTCGAAGCCAGATGCACGCTAAAAGACGAATATAAAAGCAAATACGATATCTCCGTCGAAGGTCCGATAGAGCTTACCATACAATTTAATATAAACAAAGATGGAGAAACGTTTGAGTTTAGATATGCCGGCATAAGCGCGGACGGTAAAGAAACGCCCGATCTTGGCGCAGAAGCGCTGGCGGCTATATATGCAAACGACGATTCTTAATCGGCAAAGGCCTTTAAAGATTATTTCACTAAAATCACAAGGAAAATTTATGATAAAAGCATGCATTCAAAGTCCGAAATTTCAAAAATTGTATCATCGCAGTTATTGTTTTTTTAATGCCGTTATTTTTAGGTATTGATACTATAGATATGGCTCCGCGATTTAAACAAATACTTCATATACTTAACGCTGCTTGCTTGGTTATTTATGTAGCTGAAATCATACTAAAACTCAGCGTTTATAAATTATATTTTTTTCAAAAAAACGGTTGGAATATCTTCGACTTTATCATCGTCGCTCTTTGCCTTGTGCCAAATATTGAAAAATTTGAGCGATACTAAGGGCATTTAGAGTACTAAGAGTGCTCAGGCTCCTTTCTATGTTTCCTAGAATGCGCCTTGTGGCAAATGCCCTGCTTAACTCTATAGCTCCGATGTTTAGCATAGGTTTTTTTACTCTTTATATTTTTTTACGTTTATGGGATATTATGCTTTTAACCTTTTTGGCGAACGATTTCCCGAATTTTTGGTTCGCTCGGCAGCAGTCTTTATAGTCTTTTTTTCAGATTATGACGCTTGAGAGTTGGTCGATGGGTATCGCTCGTCCGGTTATCGCCGTGTTTCCTTACGCATGGATAGTTTTCGTAAGCTTTTATCCTAATAGTTAGTTTTATAGTCTTAAATTTAGCTATAGGTATAATCGTAAATTCTATTTCCAAGCTTTCAAGAGAAAAACCCGGAAGAAAAATGAGTTGAACGAAATAAAAAAACGAGATAAACGAGTTAAAAAAACAGTATAAAAAAATCTTAACTTGAAAGGATAAAAAAACGAATATGGGATTATTTAATATGAAAAAAACAAATTATAGGCGTATTGTTGGCGTTTATTATTTTAAACGGTTGCGGTTCAAATATCGATACGGTCAAAAATCCACTCTAAAAAAATCGATGAAACGATAACCGTGGGCGATGCAATAGATAACTATAAAAATGTGCAGCGCAGTTTCATGGAGAGAATTCGAGACGGATAATGGCAGGGCAAATAGTAGAAGCGTCCTGCGATATCAAACAATCATACAAAGAACAAGCCGAAAAAAAGATATCGACTCTCGCTTCAAAGCGCCAAAGACGCTAAAGATGAAATGCTACAGCATGATCAAAAAAATATCTTGATGAAAGAATATCGAATTACCAAAAAAAGAATTTGAAAAAGAAAAAGGAAATATATTCGTTTGAAAATGCAAAGAAAAAAATACAAAATAATATAGATTATCACAAAAAAATATAGAGCAAGAAAAAAAGAGGAAGCAAAAACTACAAGATCAAAGATGCGAGAAACAAAGCGACATAAAAAAAGATGCAAAGAGACCAATCAATGGATATTAAACAAACGCATAGAAGACTCCATCAAAATCGTAAATTATGATTACAGCGAAGAATTTGAAAAAAACTCAAAAAAAGCAATCCGAAGAAGATATACGAAAGAAAAAAAGAATACTTTGAAAAATATTATCGAAGAGCAAAAGGCGAATTTTAATAAAAAAACAGAGAGCGATTTGCTAAGCAAAAAGCAAGAAAGAATAGACGAGGTTGAGCAAAATTTAAAAATCTTTTTTTGGACTCTTATCGAGAAACAACAAAAAAATCGAATTAATTTTTTTCAATTTGCCATCAATAAACAAAACGATAAATTTCAACTCAAATATCTAGGGATACACAAACAATATATAGACAAAGAAGCTGAAGAAACCGCGCTTAATCCTCAATTAATACTAATGACGATTTACAATAATAGCGAGCTATCCGTTCCTTAAAATAACAATAAATTTATTGCCATAAAAACGGCAATAAATTTCTAATTCTTAAAAACAAACCACCTCAAGACCAATAATTTTACAAATCGTCAAAATTTAATTTTTTTACTATATTTTTTTAAAATAAAAATAGCTAGTAGAAATTATTTAAAAAAACACAAAGACTGCCGTTTGGCAGACCAAATTCAATAACCAAAGCGGTCCTTTTACAGACTTAGCAATACCTCTTGTAGCCTTTTATCGCAGAGTAGTTTTTGCCCTCTTGTTTTTAGGATTTCGTTTTTACTCTCGCCGTTATAGGTCGAGTTTTGGTCGCTGCCGCCGACCTTTTTCGCCGTTTACGTAGATATTAGCCGCATAAAGCCCAGCCAAAAAAATACCAAGAAAAATCAAAATTTGCTTCATATATCGCTTTCAATTCATTTAATTTCCAAAGCGCAAGCAAATCGCAGTCCAAATTTAAAAGCAGGCAAGTCAAATTTGAGAAAAAGCGGAGCAAGCGCGCCGCTAATCAATAAAGCTTAGAACGGCAAAACGGCGCAGTCAAAGTTTACGCCGCCTCGCCATCAAAAGATCAAATTTTTAGTGTAAAAAAATGGCGCACGCCCGTAAAATACATCGCCATGTCGTGCTCGTTTGCCGCCTGCACGACCTCATCGTCGCGTATGCTGCCGCCCGGCTGTATCACGGCTTTCACGCCCGCCTCGCTTGCGATATCGATGCTATCTCGGAACGGGAAAAACGCCTCACTAGCAAGCGCACAACCGCGTAAATCAAGCCCCATATCGCGCGCCTTAGCCACTGCTGCGCGTGCAGCATCCACGCGGCTAGTCATACCCATGCCGATGGCGACTACGGCGCTGTTTTTTTACGTAAACGACACAGTTGCTTTTTCGTGAGCGCCGCAACCTTCCATGCGATCTCGAGATCTTTTAACTCGGCCTCGTTAGCTGCGCGCACGGTTTGTAGTTTCATATTTTTCTAGCTCGCTAGCTTTCGCCTCGTCGCTTTGTTGGTAGACAAAGCCGCCGTCAACGATGCTTAAAGTCGTATTTGTCGTTTGCACGCTGCAAATTTATTGCCCTGAGTGAGAAATTACGATGCGTTTTTTTGGCTTCAAATACCGCAAGCGCGTCCTCGTCCACGTTTGCGGCGATGATGACCTCGACGTAGATTTCGTTGATTTTCTCAGCCAAGGCGCGGTCTAGCGTGCCGTTTATCGCCACGACGCCGCCGTATGCCGAGACGGGATCGCATTTTAGCGCTTCGACGTAGCTTTCTAGCAGATTTGATTTTACGGCAAAGCCGCAAGCGTTGGCGTGCTTGACGATGGCGACTGCTGGCGCGGTATCAAAGCTGCTCGCAAGAGCCAAAGCGGCGTTGATGTCGGTGATGTTATTAAAAGCTCGCTTCACGCTTTTAGCGCAGTGAAGTTGTTGCTAAAAAAATAATCAAACTCGTATAGCGCGCCCTTTTTGGTGCGGGTTTTTCGCCGTAGCGCGCGTTAAATACTTTGCTACCGGCGATAAATTTCATCTCGCCAAAGCCGTCGTTAAAGCGCTCGTTCATATAGTTTGCGATCATCGAGTCGTAGGCCGCGGTGTGCTCGTAGGCTTTTATCATCAAATTTCGCCTAAAAACGGCCTTTTTCGCTCTCGTCCGCACCGCCTATGACGCGCAAAAACCTCATCATAATCAAGCGGGCTAGTGACGATATAAACGCTGGCGAAGTTTTTTTAGCCGCCGAGCGCACCATCGCAGGGGCCGCCGATGTCGATGTTTTCGATGATCTCATCAAAAATCATCTGTGCGGATAGTGGTTTGCTTAAACGGATATAAATTTACGCAGACTAGATCGATGCCGCCGATGCCGTGCCGCGTGGCCTGGCTTACGTGATTTGCATCATTTCGCTTGTGCAAGATGCCGCCGTGGATCTTTGGATGCAGGGGTTTTTACGCGCCCCTCAAACATCTCAGGGCGAGCCCGTATATTCGCTAACCTCGACCGCCTTTACGCCCTGCTCTTTTAGCAGTTTGTGCGTGCCGCCCGTGCTTAATATCTCAAAACCGAGTCGCTCGAGTCCTTTGGCAAACTCTACGATGCCTTCTTTGTCGCTGACGCTGATTAATGCTCTCATTTATATTCCTTTCTTTATCGGTTTGTCTTTTTGAGTGCTTTTTTTCGAGATTTTTGCAAATACTCGCTCCGCAGGCTATATGCCCTAGCGCACGCTCAATTTTACTTCAAAACTCGAAAAAAATCATCTCAAAAATACCGCGCCAGGGAAATGGCTTAATTTTACAGAAAGTTTGACTACATTTCTAAAAACCTAAAGGCGAAGTATTTTTTTGATTTAGACGCGGCGGTTTTCAATTTTACGACGGGAGTTACCGAGTGGGTAATGACCGAGTAAAATTAGAACCAACAAAGTATAAATCAAAAAGACAAGCCGCTAAAGCTCGTACGTTGTTTTATGGTTTCATATGCCCTCATTTATCTCTTGCAGTTTTCTGGTACTCTTTTCTATCATCTCCTCGCTCTCGCCGCGCCCCCATAAGGATATCGGGATGATATTTTTTTACGAGTTCGCGGTAGCGTTTTTTTACCTCGTCAAACGGCGCGTCCTCTTTTTAGACCAAGCACGGCATACGGACTCTTTGTGCGCATTTCATAAGGATTTCTCCGCGTCTGTCTTTGATCGTAAAATGCCTCAAACCTCGCTAGTATCGCCTCAAAAATGCCCTCATCAAGCCCAAATCCAGAGGCAATCTGCTCGATGACGTTGCGCTCGCTTTTACTGAAATTGCCGTCGATATAGGCTCAAATGTAACAAAAACGATATCTTTGCGGCTATGGCATCCTGACTAAGACGGAAGCGATCTCTGTACTGTCGCGCGATAAAATAGGCGTTATGCACCGTCTCTTTTTCGCGGTTATAGATCTGCTTTAGCTCCGCTCTCATCGCTAAGTCGTTATCGAGCATTAGCGTGATATCGTCTAGCGTCTCGCTGATGAGGCGAGCCTCTAGTTCATTTACCCTGCCGTCGCTTTTGGCGACTTTGGCAAGCAGACTAACTAAAAACTTCGCCTCCTCAAACATCGCCTTTTTTCGCGAACCGCCTAAATTTACGGGATTTTGGCTGAAATTTGAGACCAGATAGTAAATCCCGCAAAAGATCAAAAAACCAAAAAAATAAAATTCAAAAATATCACCATAAATGATAAATCGTATTTTTGAGCTTGCCGCCCACTAGCTCGTTTTTACGCCACGAGCTCTCGTCGTTCATCACGTTCCAGCGGCGCTCGTCGGGGCGGTAGAACCAGTCTTTGTCGATCTGATAATAAATCTGCTTGCCGTTTGCCTCGATGATGTTGGCGATGTTGTTGTCGTGGTAGCTGTTCTCGTCGTAGTCGGTAAACGCGCGCTGTCCCATCTCGGAGTAAAGAAGCGTAAGCTCCTGAAGCATCTCGTTTAGTTCGTTGTCCATCTTTTTGCACATGCAGTCCGATCTCCTCGGCCTCGCGGAAAAAGTATCGGATAATCATGCGCCGGATAGTCGCTGTTTAGGCGCTCGGAGATGTTTTGAATCTTTGTTTCGTCACTCATATGATAGCGCAAAAAGCTCGCAGCAAATCTTTAGCGAAAGCGAGCTGGCGCGGTCTACTGCGCCAAAAACCAGCGGATGGATGTAGTTGTATAGCGATTTATACGGGTTTTCGTCGTTGTCTTTTTCATGCATTTTCCATAGTTTTATCACGCGGTTTAGCTCGTCCATCGACACGCTAACGCGCTCGTTGCCGTTATCTATCGGACTCATCGCATGCTTTAGCGAGGTATCGACGGCGGTTAGATACGCTAGCGGGCCCATCACGATCTCGTTTGCGCCAAGCGCCATCATAGTCGCGGCCGACGCGCAGTTAGCCGGGATGAGCGCGGTGATGTTTTTGCAGTAGTTTCGCAGAGTGCTGATGATACGAAGCGCTGCGATACCGCTGCCGCCGTCACTTTTGATGAACAAAAATGCGTTTTCTATCTTTTTGCCCTTTAAAATTTCATACATCGCGCTCGCGTCGTTGCCGCAGACGCTACCCGCGTTTGAGTTGTAGTATGTGATGAGCGTGCCGCCCAGTTTGGCCTCGACCGCCTTTAGTACCTGCTGAGTCTCGCTAAATAGCACCGGCGGCTTAGCTACGCTTTTTGATCCATTCCTCTGCCCTCCTTTTGCGGCTGTTCTTCTTCTTTGTTGTTTAAAAAGTCTTTCCAAGACATCTACTTTCCTTTCAAATTTACGGTTAAAGTACTCACGGTCTTTTAATATCGCTTGCAGAAATTGGCGCTAAAATGCTTGAGCAAACGCCGCCTAGACGAGCCAGATTTAGCAAGCGTCAAATTTACGCCGCTCAAATTTAACCTGCCCGGCGGTGTCAAATTTCTAGTCCTCTTGGCGGATGATTGCGGCAAATTTGATTAAAATAAACCTCGCTCACGTCGCTTAGCTTTTTCCTCGATATCGTTTAGCTTAAAGTTTATCTCCGCCCACTGCGCCGATTTTTTTCCAAATTGACGCCGTGCTTTGCGGCTAGAGATTCAGATTTAGCCTCGTCTTTGACGCCGACGATCGCGCGCGAAAAAGCTTTCGTCAAAGATGAAATGTGACTTTTTAACGTCAAATTTACACTCCGCGCCAAGCCCGCTTAGGCATGCCATTTTTGCTAGCGTTATCGCTACGCCGCCCACGCCTACGCTGTTTGCAAACTCGAGCACGCCCGATTTATTTGCCTCGATGACCAAGTCCCATATCGCGCGTTCTTTTTTTATAGTCCACCGCCGCTAGCTCGCCGCCCACCGCGCCAAATAGCGCCTTAGCGTAAAGCGACGCGGCAAATTCACCCTTCGTCTCGCCAAGCACGTATATCGCCGTGCCCGCGCGCGCAAAGACGCTCGGTAGGCTCGCGTTTGCGTCCTCGTTCACGCCCACCGTCACGATCGCAGGCGTCGGATAGACGCTCACGCCCTCGGTATCGTTATATAGGCTCACGTTGCCGCTGACGACGGGCGTATTTAGCTCGCGGCAAGCCTCTTTTATGCCTTCGCAGCCCTGCGCGAACTGCCACATGACCTCGGGATTTTGCGGATTGCCGTAGTTTAGGCAGTCGGTGATAGCTAGAGGCGTCGCTCCGCTCATCGCGACCTTTCGTCCAGCAGCCGCTACCGCTCTAGCCGCGCCGATTTTAGGGTCGACGAAATTTGCCCTCGGATCGCACTGAGCCGCCATCGCGATCGCCCTGCCTGTTTCTTTCACGCGGATAACCGCAGCTCCAAAGTAGCCCCGGTTGTTTGATCGTATTTGTTTGGATATTTGCGTCGTATTGATCGTAGATTAGCGACTTGTTTAGCACCTCTGGCTCGCCAAGTAGCTTCCAAAACGCGGTTTTGTTATCGACATTTTCAGGAATTTGTAAATTTTTGATTTCGTCTAGGTATTTTGGACGCGCGGTCGGTCGGTCAAGTACCGGAGAGGCTTCGCTAAGCGGCGCTATCGGTATCTCGCCAGCTAGCTCGCCGTGCCAATAAAAGCTCCATCACGCCGCTGTCTGTGACCTCGCCGATGATCTCGGCGTCGAGGTCCCATTTTTTAAATATCTCGAGTATCTTTTGCTCACAGCCTTTTTTGGCGCAGATGAGCATACGCTCCTGAGATTCGCTCAGCATTAGCTCATAAGGCGTCATGCCGGTTTCGCGCATAGGTACGCGGTCTAGATACATCTTCATACCGCTACCACTGCGTCCGGCCATCTCAAAAGCTACTAGACGTTAGCCCTGCCGCGCCCATATCCTGGATACCCACGACGTAGTCGGTTTTAAATAGCTCCAAGCATGCCTCCATCAGTAGCTTTTCAGCAAACGGATCGCCCACCTGCACGGTCGGACGCAGGGATTTGTTCGCGTCGTTAAAGCTATCGCTCGCCATCACAGCGCCTCCGAGCCCGTCGCGGCCCGTTTTGGAGCCCACGTAGATCACGGGATTGCCGATACCTTCGGCTCTGCCGTAAAATATCTCGTCGCTCTTGCAAAGCCCAAGCGCAAATGCGTTTACTAGGATGTTGCCGTTAAAACTAGGATCAAACGTCGTCTCACCGCCGATAGTAGGTATGCCCATACAGTTGCCGTAGTGAGCGATACCTGCGACCGCGCCTTTTTAGCAGGTAGCGCTGTTTTTTTCGCATTTTTGCTCTCGCCCCTCGCCTCGCCGAAGCGTAGCGAGTTCATATTCGCCACGACCCTCGCGCCCATCGTAAATACGTCGCGCAGTATCCCGCCCACGCCCGTCGCCGCGCCCTGAAAAGGCTCGATGAAGCTTGGGTGATTGTGGCTTTCCATCTTAAACACCGCCGCGACGCCGCCTCCGACGTCGATGACGCCCGCGTTCTCGCCCGGGCCTTGGATCGCCCACGGAGCTTTGGTCGGGAAGCCGTTTAGGGTACTTTTTACTCGACTTGTAGCTGCAGTGCTCGCTCCACATCGCGGAAAAATATCCCAAGCTCGAGCAAATTGGCTCTCTGCCCTAGGGATCTTTAGGATCTCTTCGTACTCTTGGTCGCTGATTTTGTGCGCTTTTACGGTAGCTTTTGTCCATTTTTTTAGCCTTTAAAGAAATTTCTGGTTGATTTTACTTAAATTCGCATAAAAAGATAATAAACCAAAGGGGCGAAAGCGGGGTAAATTTGACAGGTGAAACAAGAGGCTAAATTTAACACGGCAAGCTAAAAAAATATTCTGTTTGTAGTTATTGATCCGGCTCTGAATTTAACCGAAAAATTGGCATTTTTACGGCGCGGGTCACGGCGAGCGGCTCCATTTCTATACAAATGCCAATTTGAAGTAGCTGTGGAAAAATTAGAAATGTAAGTATATTAGTACATTAAATTTGATGCAAGCAAGTCCAATTCTGCGTCAAATTCAGTGGACGATTACCCGCCACAAACGACTACTTGCTCGGCATACTATAGTAGCAAAGTATGTTTAGCAGGATGCGTCCTTGCTTTTTGACGTCTTGCTCGATGACGTCTTGTCTACTTCGCAGAGGTCGCCTGCTCTTTAGCTTCGGCTAGTTTGCTGCTCGGTAGGTTAAATTTAAAGTCCAAATCTTTTATCTTAAAGCCTTTGTTTCCGACTATCTTCGCGTCGATCACGGTAGCAAAAAAACTCATCAGACGCGCCCACGTAGTAGTTCGTCACGCTTCTAGCGCTTATAGGTTCGCCGCTAAAAAAACGCCTTACAAACGGGAGATTTTTTTGCGCACTATAAACCACGCTCTCAAGGATCCCGCCGCCAAATTCGTAAAACTTAAATTTCTTTGAGTTTTGTAGCTTTTTTTTATCTCGTCTTTATCGCTCAAATCTACATTTTTACCGCTATCTCAGATCAATCACTATCAGAGTTTTTACGCCGTCGCCGCTTGAGTAGACCCAGCCTAGATTTTGGCTCGCCGAGTCGCTCTCGCCCGGCGATTTCACCTCGGCTCTACCCATATAGTCGCCAATTTCTCCTCTTTTTGCCACCACTCATCTCGTAGACCGTAGTCTCGGTTATAAACCCGATCTGCTGTATGCTAGTGTCGTTTTCCATATATGTACGCAACCGCTAAACGCCAGGGCCGCAATAGCCGCTAGAAATAAATTTTTTCATCTCGCACTCGCGTTTCAGTTTGATAAAAGCGATCAGTTTTTAGGCGCGGCGCAAACGATGTTTGATAGGATTCGCTCCTGTTTTTTAGCGTCGGCGTCTATGACTTTGCTCCTAAATTCCGCCGATCGAGCCCGCGTCTGCGTACTAGCTAGCTTGCCGTCGCTACAAAAAATTTAAAGTCTAGATTTTTGATCTCGGCGCTTTTGCCCTTTTTACTCCGATATCCATCAGGGTTGCGAAAAATTCGCTATTGTCGGCACTTTCTTTATCATAATAATTAGTTACGGCATGAGCTTTTACCGCCTTACCCGCCGCAAAACTCTCGCATGCGGCGCCCGAGTCCGCACTAAAAACTACGCTTTCTAATATGCCGCCGCCAAACTGATAAAATTTGACCTTTTTAGCATTTCTTAGAGTCGCAAGCTTGTTTTTATCGCGCATATTTATGTACTGGTAGCCAAATTTTTCCTTATCGTTAAGCTACAAAACTATAAACGAACCCCCGTTTTGCGCGCACGTATCGCCAAGTTTCAAATTTACGACCGTCTTTTTTTATGAGCGCCATGCCGATGATATCGCCGTTTTTTTGCGCGTAAGTTGCGCTCAAATTTCTCTGAGAAAAAAATGCGACATCGCCGACGGTGCCGTCATTTTCTAGATATTTGATCCAGTCCGGTTCAGGCGATACTACGCTAGCCGTTAGATGATCCTGTGAAGGCATACAACCGCCCAGCAACGCAGCTAGAGCGGCTATAGATAAGATTTTTTTCACTATTTTTTTCTTTTTTTATAGAGTACATTTCGTTATTTGCCGAGGCAAAAGTTGCTAAACATTTCGTCTGAAAATTTCGCTTCTTTCAAACGGCCTCGTGATTGACGAGATTTGCTCTGTTGCCGTGTTTAACTCATAAGCAAAAAAGCTCAAGTTCGGACTCGGCAAAGCCGATTTAACGCTCTTTTTATCGCCTCGCTCGCCGCTTCGCAGCTTGAAAGTTTGACGAGTGGGAATTTAGTAGTATCTCACTCGTCTCCTGCGCGTCGAGATAGGCTTTTAGGCTATTTATTATCTCGTCCGTTCCTTGCTTTGCGCAGATTTTTATCGGATTTTCGGGGCTTATAAATTTAACGCCGAGGTCGCATTTATTTAGGACGTAAAAAAATCTTTTTTTTGCGACTTTTTTTAAAAGCTCCAAGATCTCGTTATCCTGCTCGTCCGCCTCCTGCGACGCGTCAAAAACAGCCAGGATGACGTCGGCCTCCTCGATAGCCCGTAGCGAATACGAAATGCCGATCTGCTCGATCTTGCCCGCGTTTTTGCGGATGCCTGCAGTATCGATGATGCGCACTAGATGAGTGCCGATTTTTAGTGCTTCTTCGATGCTATCTCTAGTCGTACCGGCCTCGTCGCTGATGATCGCTCGCTCGTAGGACAAAAGCGAGTTTAAAATCGAGCTTTTGCCGACGTTTGGCTTGCCTACTATCGCTATTTTAAAGCCCTCGAGTAGCCCTTTTTCTACTCTGACTTATGGCTACGATTTTATCTAGTTTAGCACTGTTTTGTTGTAGCATTTGACTGATGCTCTCTAGCAAGTCAGCAGGCAGATCATCATCGGCGTAGTCGATGCTAGTCTCTACAAACGCCAGAGTTTTTTTACGAGTTCGGAGCGGATTTCATTTGCAATTTAGCCAGATCTCCTCTCATCGTGCGAGCGATAATTTTTACGCTATCTTCGCTTTTTTTGCGTTTATGAGCGAGTTTATCGCCTCGATCTTGCTAAAAATCCATCTTACCGTTTATGAGGGCGCGCTTACTAAACTCTCCGGCGCGCGCGGGTCTGGCGCCGTTTTTTTATAAGCTCACCCAGGATCAATTTGCCACCACTAGTCCGCCATGGAGTTGAAACTCCACTACGTCCTCGCCCGTGAAGCTATGCGGGGCCTTAAAGTAAATAAGTAGTGCTTCGTCGATGAGCTCGCCATCGGCGTAAATTTCTAGTTAGAGTCGCGTAACGCGGGACAAGTGAGGCGATTTTTGGTGAGTTTTAGAGCTAGGCCAAGGGCGTCCGCGCCGCTTAGCCTGATGATAGAGATCGAGCCTACGCCGTGTGCGGTGGCGACGGCGGCTATGGTCTCGTTCATTTTTTTGATAAAGTCGTTCACGACTACGAACTGCCCGTCGCTATTTGACTTTACGCTTACGTATTTGTCGGGGAATTTCTTTCGCGCAGTTTTTTTCAAGAGCGATCTTAACCAAAAACGCCGTCTAAAGACTTGGTTTTGGCCTTGCCCGTTTCCTCTACGCGCTCGATTATTCCCTTTAGATACTGATCGATCGCTGCTTCTTGATTTTGCAAAAAAATTGCGCGATCTCAAGGCGTACCGCAAGGCCGTATTTCGAGCTGATCCAGTTATAGAGCAGATACGAAATCGCCTTGTAGCGGTAGCCCTCCTTGCCGATGAGTAGCGCCGCATCCTCACCGTCAAGCTCGACTATCACGGTCTCGTCGTCAAATTTGCGCACGTCTATCTTGTTTATAGTAAAGAAATTTCCGCCAAAAAGCTTCTCTACACCCTGCTTTATCTCAGGCAGGACTTTCTCAATGTCGGCTTTTTGGTTTTTGATCTTTTTGTTTCTGAGCCTGCACTCGATCAGCTCGGGAGTCTTGTTTTTTTCTTTTTTTAGCTAATTTGGCACGGCTTGCGTCAATTTGCATCGCCGACAGATGCCTGCGAGCCCTAAATTTCTCGCCAGCTGCGGTTTTTTTTCATCGCCTTCGTAAAAGTCGTTTTTTTATTAAAAGGTATCGATTATAGAGTGATCGAGGATGTTTTTTTGCCGCTATCTTTTTTTAGGTTGTTCTTTTTTTGTGCTGCTCTTTTCTTTTGCTTGAGGCTCTTTTTGCGGCTGTGCTTCTTCAACCTTAGGCTCGTTTGCCGAGATCGCTTCGTTTTGCTTTTGCCGCATGATTTTTTTGTGATGTTCGTGGCGATTTTTTTATGATTTTTTTCTTTTCGCTTTTATGATTTTGCTCTTCGCCAGAGTTCTCTTTCTTCTTAAATTCCTTCTTTTTCTCGCCGCCGTTTTTCTTTATGGGCGTTTTCGCGGGCGGCTTGAGGGGCTTTTTGCTTCTTTGTGCGCACCCTCTTTTTACGGCTTCGATGATCGCCGTTTTTTTTGAAAAAAATCCCAAAAAACCAGCGCTCGGGTTTTGTAAAATTCTAATATCAAGCTCCGTGACTGAGCACTTTAGCTCCTCGGCGGCTTTTTGAAAAAGCCTCTTGTAAATTTTTCAGCTTCAATTCGCATTAGGCCTTTACCTCGGCTTTCTTGTGCTTTTCAAAGAGTTTATTTACAAAAAAACTTGCTGAACAACTGAGCAGACGTTGTTTACGAACCAGTAAAGCGTAAGTCCCGCAGGAAAGTCACAAAGAAAAAAACGTAAAGATAAGCGGTAAAAATTTTCATTATCTTTTTCTTGCATCGGATCGCTAAAGGTCGTCGGCGTTAGCTTTTGCTGAAGGAACATCGTCGCACCCATCAAAAATAGGCAACACGAAATACGGATCCATCACCGAAAGGTCGTGTATCCAGAGTATCCACGGCGCCGCTTTTTAGCTCGATCGCGTTTAGCAGTACGCGGTAAATCGCAAAGAAAATCGGGATCTGCATAAGTATCGGCAAGCAGCCGCCCATAGGGTTCGCGCCGTTTTTTTCTTATATAGCTCCATCATATGCATATTTAGCTTTTGCGGATCACGCTTTGTATTTGGCTTGCAGCTCTTTTTACCTTCGGCGCTAGATCTTTGAGCTTGTTCATCGATAGCATACCCTTGTAGGTTAGTGGGAAAAAGCACGATCCTGATAACTAGCGTCAGAACGACGATCGCCCAGCCCCAGTTTCCGATATAGCTGTAAAAGTAAAGTTTAAGAATACGAACATCGGCTTTGCTATAAAGGTAAACCAGCCGTACTCGATGACATCGACAAGCTCCTCATTGATCTGGCTTAGAGTAGCGTGGTCTTTGGCGCCGATGTAGCCTTTGGCTTTAGAAATTTTGCTCACCTTTTACAAATATTACTGCATTACCTGCGCCATCTTTTTGAAACGACGGGATTTAAAAGTCCGTCAAATTTAAAAAAACAAAGCCGTGTAGTATCTGTCGCTAGCTGCGGCTATATTTACGTTATTAAAGCTCTCGGTCGCGTCTACGTCGCCGTCCTCGATGATAGTTAGCTTACCGTCGTTATGCTTAAGTAACGCGCCGTGGACGGTATAGCTGTCGATAGCGACGTTTGGACGAAAGCCCGGAGTTACGTAGTATTCGCCAGCACTCACGCTAAGATCCAGATCGTAGCTTCCGTTTGGATAAAATGTGATTTTTTTAGTTACGCTAGAGCCTTCCGAAATTTTTGCGTTAAAACTATGCTTTTTGGCTCGCTAGTTAAATTTATCTCGCTAACGTCGCTTGCGTAGGCTACTTTGAATGCTTGCTCGTTTAAAGCCTTATCGCTAAAGCGTACCTCAAGCGGCAGCGGCTGCGTGCCGGCTAGCTCTATGCGCTCGCCCTCGGCGTTCTTGTATTTTTTTCGTCATTTAAATAAAATTTCGAAAATCCTGCCCAGCTCGTCTATGCGCGCCTCAAAGTGTTCGCCCTTTATCACAGCGATCTCGCGGCTTTTGAGTCGATGCGGCCTGCGGAGCGCTAGTGGCCGATGCGGTATTTGCGCTTGGAGCGGCATTTGCTTAGCCTGATTGCTGCGCTGTAACGGTTTGGTTTTGATCTAACGGCAAATTTTTAGGAATAAAAAAATAATCGTAAGCGATAAAAAAAGATAAAAAGATAAAACGGTCGCTAATAACACGCGTTTTTTTGAACTGACATATTGTCTAACACTATTTTTTTCCTTTTGAAAGTCTCAAATTTTTAATAACGTAGAATTTATTTTTTATACGGGACGAACCAAAATGCGATATGTGATTTTAAATTTTGATTGGATATAAAAAAAGAGTTGAAATTTTTACTGATGACGGGATAGTCGATGCCGCCTTTAAAGAGTTGATTACAGCGTAAAATTCAAAAAATAACCGCAAAGAGTGCCGAAAAAAAGCCGTTAATTTGAACTGCCAAACGGCAAATTCCGAGCAAGAGGGTAGTATCTGCAAGACTTCGGAGTAAATTTGGAGATATAATCTTGATACGCTTTTATCAAAAAAATAAAAATAGCTTGTTTTATCATTTTCATATGCCTGATTTTATACATCCGAGTTTTTTTCATAGCCCAAGAGATATTTTTTTGAGCTTTAAAAACGAGCTTTTATCTAGCCCGTTTTTAACGACTATCACATAAATGCCGTCCGCAAGCTCATTTGAAATCTCGACGACGACCGCTCGCAAAAAGCCTTTTACATCGATTGCGAACGACGGCTTTTGCCCACCTTTTTGCTGGCTACGACGGCTAATTTGTTTTTCATTGCAAGGCTTAAAAAGACTATCGCCTCCTCGCAGTGCCATTTAATGGCCTCTTTGTAGACGCTTGAAAACTCCTTTTTGGCTACTTATAGAGCTAAATTTGGCTTTAAACGGCCAATCTTGCTCTGCCTTTTTGCGCGTCTTGCGTTTAGCACTTTGCGACCGTTTTTTTAGTTTTTCATGCGGACGCGAAACCCGTGAGTGCGTTTTCTAGGGGTTTTTATGAGGTTGATATGTTCTTTTTCATAAATTTTTCCTTATGGTGATTTTTGATATAAGTCGGTGATTTTTATCAACAAATCGCTTAAAAATCCTTTTTAATAAATTTTCTAAACTTCGTTTTAAAAATAATAAAAAAATATAATCGCTTATTAGAAATTTGAGGAGCAAATTTGCCTTTATGTTATTAGAAAAGCCGTTAGAGCCGACGTCCCGGCCGTTTGCGAGCTGGTTAAAGAGCTAGCCAAATACGAAAAAAATGAGCAACGAAGTAAAATTTACGCCGGAAATTTTTCGCGGAGTCTGTTTTTGAGAAAAAAACTATGCCAGGATTTTTAGTCTGCGAAACAGAGGGCAAAATCATAGCTTACGCGATATTTTTTTATACCTTTTCCACGTTTTTGGGGCTTGGCGGGATGTATTTAGAGGATCTATACGTCCAAAAAGGGCATCGCAACAAAGGCATAGGAAAAGAGTTTTTTTAAATGTTTGGCCAAAATTTGCAAGGACAAAAACCTCCAACGCCTCGAGTGGGCGTGCCTGCACTGGAACGAGCCGGGCATCAAATTTTTACGAAAAGATGGGTGCGAAAAAAATCAGTCCGAGCAGTGGCGAAACTACCGCTTGACGGTGAAGAAATTTAAGCAAACTCGCGCTTTGATTTATCTGTTTTTAACGCCCATTTGGATACTATTGAATAATGAGTTATGCAAACGAAAGTTTTAAGAGAACTTTACTATCTGAGGGCATTCGGATATAAAGTTTGCTGATTTTTTTCGCCTTCCTCCGCGGCCTTACCGAGAAGCCTTGCCGAGCTAAACGCAAGCATCAAAGAGTGCAATCTCTGCGAGCTTTGCAAGAACGCAAATCACGTGCTAACGGGCCTTGGGGGCAAAAAAACGCCAAAGTAGTTTTCGTATTTGACGCGCCAAACGCCGCCGAGGATGCGAGCGGAAAGTTTTTTTGGCGGGCGACGATAAGTTTTTGCAAAATTTGAAACGAGCTAGCAGGGCTTAAAAAGGACGAAAGTACGTCACGAGCCTGCTAAAATGCAAGCCCGCCGCCAAAGCTCCGACAAATGCTTACGAGCTTTGTGAGCCGTATTTTAGCGCAGAAGTCCGTCTAGTCGCGCCAAAAGCTCATCGTGGCGCTTGGCGAAGAGGTTTTTTTACAAAATGATAAAACAAAGCGCGCAAAGCTTTGAAACCATAAGGGGAAACATAATGAAAGTTAAACACTCGGCCCTGCTGGCGACCTACTCGCCTGCCGTCGTAGCGAAAAAAACCCAAGCAAAAAAAGAGCTGTTTTTTTCAGCGATCTAAAAAAAGATAAAAGAGTACCTATGAGAAAAGAAATTTCTAACCATTTTACTAATCTGCTCGGCGCTATTTGCCAGGAGTGACAAGCCCTCCGATATCCCGCCCGCAAGCGAAATTTATATACATTTAGAACCCATCAAATGTAACGACACATGTTTATTAGAACTCGTTAGAGAGGGTCTTTTGCACAGCTTTTTGGCTCGCTACGAAGGCAGCTCCAATCAAGAGAGTTTTACAAGCCTTTAACGCGCTAAACGGCTCATACGTAAATGCCGGTACCGAGAGCCTGACGCCAAGCTCAAACGCCGAGTTTAAGATCGCCGTCATCATCCCGCAAGATAGCATAAAAAGCTACGCCGGCGTCGTCTCAAACGCGGTTATCGCCTACATAGTGAGGCAAAACGCCCCCATCGATGTTAGATTTCACAACATCGGCAACGAAGCCCCAAGCGCTATCGATGGCGCCCTAGCGCGCGCTAGAGGCGAAAAATATCTCCCTATATCATCGCGCCGTTTACGCCTGTGGGCGCAAAATATCTAAACGAGGCTTTAGATCCGTCTATGACGGCTTTCGTGCCGACCCTGCACATCTCTAGCGTCGATTCGCCACAGGATAATTTGATATTTGGCGGTATAGACTATAAAGGGCAAGTCGAAAAACTGCTACATTTCTCAAACGGCCAAGTCGCGGCTTTTTTTCTGACGGTAGCGCGCTAGGAGCGGCACTAAATCGCTACGCCGACGAGTTTAGCGGCGGGTTAGCCTACGAAAACGAGATCGCAAGCGGTGTCACTGACCTAAAGTCGATGCTATCTGGCAACTCGAGGCTAAGCGGCGCGACCGTTTTCCCTAAACGTTCCGCTAGTAAAAAGCTTCGATGGTGAGCTCTCAGATGCGCCTTTACGACGTCAAATTTAACGCCCTTTTTAAGCACGCAGATCAACTACGCGCCAAGCATCTTTAAACTCATGCAACCGCAAGATAGAGAAAAGCTCTACATAGCCAACTCGATTTCTAAAACCGACGGCGCGCTAGACTCAAACAACGAAATTTTGGGGCAAAATTTGAACTTCAACTGGGTAGGCTACTCTGCTAGCGCCGGGCTTGACTACATCTACTCGACCTACCTAAACCGCGGCGCGCAGAGGCTTTTTAGCGAGAGTGTCGAGGACTCGCAGATTATCTATGATACGAAGGTTTTAAAAGCCGGCGAATACGGCTTTTACGAGCAATAAGAGGAGAAAATCCACTATCTCCTCGCTCATCTTAGCAGGTCTTAGGTTGCTAACAAACGCAACCTCGACGTCTGCTTCAAAAGACGAGCTCAGGCTCGCATTCGCCGCTTTCAAATTTGCGATTTTATCAAATTTTTCTGATTTATGAGCGCGGAGGCTTTTTTAGGCTTGCCACGCTCGTTTTTACCTCGAGCAGATCGCCCAGGACGGCAGGCTTTTTACTTTCGCCCGAATCTCGCTCACGACAAAATGCCCATCCTTGCTAAAAAGGCTTAACATCCGAGCCAAAAAAACATCTCGCTGCGCGCCCTTTCGCAATATTTTTATATAGTTTGCGTGATAGACTATACCGCCAGCATCGGTATCTTCGTAGTAGATTCGTATTTTCATGTTTTTTTCCTTTTGTCTGTGGTCTTATCTTTTGTAAGTTAAATTCTACCGATTTATATTTAACTTAAAAAAGGCAATTTATCCCTCGCGCGTCTTTCTCGTCGCCAGATCGCACTTGGCACCTCTAGTTATCATCAAGGACTGATCGTAAAAATAAAATAAGCACCACCGAAACGCCCACGCCAAGAGCTAGTGAGACCGTCGTAGTCGTGATAGCATTATCAAAAAAATATGATCAAATACTCATTTTTTTCTTAGCGATGCTTGTCTCATTTAAAAAAATGAAAAAGAGTGCCAATATCCCTTTATACGCAAAAAACTCCTGGCACCATCGGTAAAAGCGCCGGAAATGCGATGATCTCAGCTGGCACCTTTAGCCGTTTGGCAAAGAGCATGCCTAAAATTCCGCTCATAAAAGAGACGATGAGTGTTGCGACACTGATGTTAAAAAAATCCCATCTGCATGATCCAAAAGCGGCTAGCATGCGCAAATGCAGCGAGCAACGCACAAAAGATGAGAGTTCTTTTTGGAGGCGAGCTAGCATAGGCAAAGCCAAGTCCAGCCACCGCAGCAAAGCCAGCATCTACAAGCGTTTCACAAAAAAAGCTCAAACATTTAATATCTCCGCGCTGCTAAGAGTTAGCGTGATATAGACGCCAACAGCCATGCAAAGTATGAGGATGCCCGTACTTATGGCTCTGCTGATGCCAACAAGAGTGTTGTCATTTAGGATGTCAAAGACTGAATTTATGAGAAAAAAACGCCCGGCATCATAAAGAGCACAGACGAGCCTATCGCCACGTCGCTTGTATGCGTAAGTCCGTAAGATACGCCAAGATAGGCGATAAATGAGACGACAAAAGATGTCAGGACGTATTGAATTTTTAAATTTACGCCCATTTTCGCAAGGGCAAATTTAAGAGTGTAGCCAACAAGCGTTGCAAAAAAATATGCAAACAACTGAGCCAGCATCGCCTCCAAAAAGTCTGCAAAATGCCGCATTTGCAAGGCTTATCAAGATAAGTGAGCTAGCAAATTTATTTGCACTGACACTCATCACACCCTCAAAGCTCTCTTTAGCTTCATCTAAACTTAAACCCTCATCTAAAATTTGCCAGCTAAGTGAGGATAGCTCGGAAATTCTGTTAAAGCTAACCTGCCCTAGAGGGATCTTTCTCACATAAGTTCGGCGCAGGGAGTTGTCGGCCGAGTCCATGACGCTAATGGTAAAATACTTCACAAAAATGGTCACGCTAACGTCATAGCCGTAGTGCTTAGCTATGCGGTCGACGCACTTTTCTACTCGCGCAGTGTATGTGCCAGCGCTCACCATCGCGGTTGTGTATTCGGCTAGGAAATTTGTTAAGATTTGGATATCAGGCTTGGCATTCATCTTGACTAATCTTACATTTCACAAAAAACAAAATGAGCTGCAAAACAAGCATCACTTTCATCACATATTCGCTTGCGCTATGCATCTTGGCAAACTCCGCTGTCTGCGTCGCATCAGCACCTAGGGCTTTGAGCCTGCACGATAAAAAGGCGTAAAGATAAAGACAAAGCTTAGCGCTAGGGCCAAGTTTAAAAACGAGAGCATAAATGTGCTAAATTTCTAGTGAAAATGCAAGCTTTTTTTCTTAGATCAAAGAGCTCGCTAACTGCCACAAATGCGCTTACAAAGAGCAAAGCGTAGTTAAATTTTAAAAAATATCTTTGTCATCATCTGTCCGCTCATAAAATGCGTGAGCACGCCCTCGCCTATGATGCTTTGTGGGAAAAAAATATGACTGGCGCGACCAAAATTCCAAGCGTTAGCTCAGTGCCGATCACCGCTGCTAATAGTAAAAAAATAGATACTTCTCAACCTCTCTCCTTTATAGTTTTAAACTCGCGCAAAAGCCCCTATCAAAGCCCGCTAAGTCCTTGTAAAAAGCACTTTCATAGCCATTAAATTTTAACGCCATCTCCATGCTCGCTCTTTGATCATGGCCCATCTCGCAGGCGATATTTTTTTTATGCTGCGATTTCTAGCGACAAGGATGATATTTTTTTAGAAATTTCATCTCCGACCTCGCCGCCAAATAGCGCCTCGTGCGGTTCGTTTATCACAAATTTATCGAGTTTATAGTCTCGCGCGATATATGGCGGGTTTGAGACCAAGATGTCGATATCCCCTGAAATTTCATCGATATATGAGCATTTTACAAACTCGATCTTCTCGCTTACATTAAATTTAAGCGCATTTTTAGCTAGTTTTAGAGCCTTTTTCATTTATATCTGTGGCTACTATTTTAGCGTTTGTTTTAAGAGCTAGGATGACGCTTATTATCCCGCTACCAGTGCCGATCTCAGCGATCTTCGGCGCTTTGTAGCTGCTTGCTATCTCTAGCACTTTATCAACTAAAATTTCAGTCTCAGGGCGCGGTATCAAAACGCCACCTTCTACCTCAAACTCTAGCCCATAAAAGCCAGCCTTGCCAGTAATATACTCAAGCGGCTCGTAGTTTTTCAAAGCGCTTTGCAAGGGCAAAGTAGCCGCTCTCATCAACTCGCTCTTTTGGTTTAAAAAAATATCCACTCAATGCTCACATCAAGGTAGCTCATGAGCAAAATTTTAGCCACCCTGCTTGGGTTCTCACAAAGCGGCTTTAGCCTTAAATTTGCTTCTTTTAGAGCCTCTTCAACTCTCATTTTCTAGCTCATTTATCCGCTCAAAAAGGCTTGGGTGCGAGTGATAGACAAATGAGTAAAAGCCAGTGCGACTTTGGAAATGCTTTGTTTTTCGCTGCCAAGCTTGGTTAGGGCGCTTATCATGTCAGTTTTGTTTGAAATTTCTTTTTGAAAAACCTATCTGCGCCAAATTCATTTTTACGGCTAAAGTGCGAGATGATCGGCGAGAAAAAGAAAGCTAAAAAAATAGGCGAGAAAAAGCACCAAAAAGATGATGATGCTAGCGCCATTTTGTCCTAGTCCTATCGCCTCGTATGCTTCTTTGCTCACGTTTCCAAAGATGAAAAAAATAGACAAAATAGCATAATGGCGCTTAGCGCTATCATTTTTAGGATATCTTTATGCTTAAAGTGCCCAAGCTCGTGCCCCAAAACTGCCACGATCTCTGCGGTGCTTAGCTTTTTTTATCAGCGTGTCAAAAAGCACCACTCGCTTTGTCGCTCCGAGCCCGCCAAAATAGGCATTTAAGCGGTTGTCGCGCTTGCTAGCATCTATCGTAAAAAAACGCCGCTGCTTTTAAAGCCACATTTTTTTCAAGCAAGCCCTCTATCGAGCCCTTTAGCTCGCCATCTTCAAGCGGCAACATCTTGTTAAAAAAATAGGCGCGATGAGCGTTGGATATATTAAATTTATAATTAAAGCGATGCCAAAACTTAGCAAAAACGCCCAAAACCACCAAAAAAATCGCCAAGAAAGAATTTATACAAAGAAGCACGAGCCAGACGAAAGCCGAGCCAAAAATGAGCATTAATGCTAGCGACTTAATAGTATCAACTAAAAAAATATCTTTGCACTCATATTTGAAAAAGCCTAGTTTTTTTATCTTTTACAAAGCTCTCATAGATATTTAGCGGCAGATCAAGTAGCGACGAGATCAGCAAAAAGCTCATCACAAAGAGGATATTTTCAAACGTAGTGCCATCTTTTTAGACAAGCGTTTGAGAGCATTTTTAGCCCAAAGCTAATCCACGCAAAGAAAAATGACGGCGTGATAGATAAGGCTAAAAATTTCAAATTTCTGATTTGTCACGGCGGCAACTGCGGCGTTTTTGTATTCGCTCTCTTCAAGCACAACAGGCTCTTTTTAGCTTCAGCTCTTACAAAAGCCGATCTGTAAATTCGCCAAAAAAAGCTTAATAATCACATAAAAAAATAAATAGATAAAAAGTGTATAAAACATATTCTCCCTTAAATTTCATAAAGACTAAAGCAGCCATAGTCCGTTCTAACTGCGAGCTTGCCATCTATAAATTTAGCCTCGCAGTTTTTACGACGTGATCTAGCGTAAATTCCGCCATCGCGTTGCCACTTTTTTTAGATTGATAGCGTAGCCCCTGCTTTGATCTATCAGCACAAGCTTGCCAGCCTCCACGCAAAACTCGCTCACTCTTAGGTACTCATCCTTTATCCAAGGCTGCTTTGAGACTTTTGCGCTTTTGATATCTACGCAAAATAGCTTGTTTTCAAGATACTTTCTAACTAAAAGTGTCTTTTCGTCTAAAAAGCAAATTTTATCAAGCGCTCCAAATTCAGCCGCTATGACACTTAAAATTTCGCCATTTTTTGCGTTTAAAATTTGCACTTCGTTCTCTTTGGTGCAAAGCGCAAGCATGCTAGCATCAGCGTTTAGCGCCGCACAAAAGTATCGGTGTGTAGCTTTTTTTCGCTGCATTTATACTCGCCGATCTTTGAGATTTCTGCCATCTCTAAAAGCAGAAATCTGCCCAAACATACCAAAAACTGCCACCCCATTTGAAGCACAGATAAAGCTTGCTATCTCGCTACTTCGCTTGAGATTTTTGCTCGGCTGAATGTGGCAAATTTAGCATTACTTGGCTCAAAAATGTAAATTTCATGATCAAGGTCTAAAAGTGAAATTTTCATCCACACGCTGGGCGTCCCACGCAAGCGGCTTTGGCAAGGCGATCTGCTCTTTTATAAGGCCATTTTTATCAAGCCTAAGCAAAAATATCATCCAGCATGTCGCCATCTTTTTGTCCGCCACTTTTATAAACATACATTTCATCTCTTAAGCCAGCAAAAGAAAGCGCACCAGTGTATCCACCGCCGATATAAACGTGCAAGCTCGTTTCTCCTGCTTTTTGCTTCGCTATCTTGCAGGACAAAGCCCTTTTTCAGACTCTCCCACTCCTTTTTTTACGCAGGCTTTTTGCGCTTCGTCCGTGCTAGCAAACTCCTTTTGCGTCTGCCTGGTTTTTGCCGTTTTTGATACTCTCGCTGATTGAAATTTGACCCTGCACGCGCAAATTTGAGGCGATCGCCGTTAGCTACATTATAAGACTTTTCATCAAATTTACTTTAAAAAAGTTATCGTAAAAATGAGCTAATAAAAAAGCACCAAAATGACAAAAGGCACGATAATTTGATGTAGAAAAACCAAATGTTTATAAGCTTTGCGTATTTTTTTCGCTGCCTTGCAAGATCTCTTTTTTTAGCCTCATCTTTTTAGCACCCAGCCAACAAATACAGCACATCCAAGTGAGGTTAGCACGAAAAATATCGTAGCACTTATCGCGTCGTATGCGTCAAAGATATTTTTACCAAAAACCGTGACGTGGCTTAGCAAATTTGTAGCCATTAGCGATGGTAAATTTCCTAGCACGAAAAATGACGCTAAGCACCAAAAAAATATCGCTTTTTTTGCGCTTTATCTTAAATTTCTCTTGCAGCGTAGTAATGATCACTTCATATATCGGCAACGACGTCGTAAGCGCGGCGATCATAAGAAGCGCGAAAAACGCCACCGCAAAAAATCCACCAAACGGCATGTGCGAAAAGACTATCGGAAGCGACTTGAAAACTAGGCTAGGACCGCTATCTGGCGAGACGCCGTAGCTAAAGAGCGACGGGAATATCATAAAAGCCAGCAAGCACGGCTATGACGGTGTTTAAGACACCTGTGATGATAGAAATTTTAACTAGCCCTTCGTCTTTTTTTCACAAAAACTTGAGAGCGTTATCATCACGCCAAATCCAAGTGAGAGCGCAAAGAAAACCTGCCCTAAAACATCGACAAAAAGCTTTAAATTTATCTTTGAAAAAAATCAGGCGTTAGATAAAATTTCACGCCATCCATCGCGCCATCAAGCGTGATGTTTTTAGCGATCATGACGAGCATCAGGATAAAAAGAAGTGGCATTAGATATTTTGCTGAGCGCTCGATGCCGCCAACTGCACCTTGCACCAAGATAGCGTAGTTTACAAGCACAAAAACAAGGGTCGCAAAGCTGATGGCTAGCGGGTTGCTGACGATATTTTGCTCGTAAAATGCGCTAGTTTGCTCAAAGCTCACGATATGCGAGAGATCAAGCAAACCAAATGAAATGTGAGCGATATAGTTTAAAAACCCAGCCTCCGATAACCATATAATAAGCCATGATGCCAAATGCGCCAACAAGCCCCATCCAACCGACTATCTGCCACTTTTTTTGCTGATCTTTTTGCCATTTATCGTGCCGCCAAATGCGTCTACGGCGTTGCATTTTAGGCGCCTACCGATGGCGTTTTCAACCAAAAATCATAGGAATACCAATGACTATCATCGCTATGCAAAAACACAAGAACATAGGCCCCGCCGCCGTTTTGACCGACTAAGTAAGGAAACCGCCACGTCGCACCAAAAGCCGACCGTAGCCCCTGCAACAGCTAAAAATATATGTAAGTCTTGAACTCCACGATCTTCTATCCATGCTATCTACCTTTGTGAAAAAAATAGGGATTATATAAAAAAATTGATTAAATTTTTGCTAGCGGCAGGCGATGTTTGCGTGTAAATTTGGCTTTTTTTTGCTAAATTTGAAGGACTTTTATGTGCCGATTTTTTTATCTTTGCAGGGTAATTTAACTCTGTTAATACAAAACACCAAATTCCACATACCCCTCCATTGCAATAAGCAATATCCAGCCCTCTTTAAGGCTGCAAAAAAATAGTGATGTTGCGCGATATTTTTCAACCATAAATTTCTAAAAAAATCGTAAAAAAATATGCAGGCGCAATTTAATCTCAATGTTCGTTAAACCATCACCGACATAGCCTATCTCACTGCTTAAAATTTTACTTTGAACACTTGGATACGAGCTTAGAAAAATTTTTAATATCAGCGAAAGTACTTTCATAATCAGCCGTTTTATAATCTTTTAAATTTTGCAAAAAGCGGTTTTGAGCCGACAAAGGTAAAATTCGCTCTATAAAATTTGCTACATCATCGCTTTTTGTGCCATTTTTTTGACCCAATTTGACAAAAAAGCAAGCATCTCATCATCAGTTGAGATGAAGTGAAACTGGATTTTTTTCTCGCTCATTTGTCTCCTTTTTGTAAAAGTCTCTACACCTTTGTAAAAGAAGGATTATATAAAAGTATGGTGGTTTTATATTTTTTTAGTGACAGTTAACGAGCAAATTTTAGAAATTTCATGAGCGAGTAATTTCGGCTCTAAAATTTGAGCTAAGCGGCAAGCGAAGCCAAATTTTAGTAGCCAATTCTTGCGAGTGAATGGGATTTCAAAATTTGCAAAAAGTTCAGTTAAAGTTTATAAATTTGCCCTAGAAAATTTTCACATTCCAGGCAAATTTTACTCAATCTACCTTCTCACGACATGTAAAAACTGCATATGTTTGCGGTATTGCTCGATGACGTCATTTATCAGCGTCGCTTCGCTCCAGCCAAGCACGTCGTAGTCCTGACCGCCCTCTTTTAGATAGACCTCGGCTCTGTAATAAAGATCGTCGCCCTCAAGCTCTCTGGTGTAGTCTGGGCTCTGGCTTTTGGTGAGATATACGCCATATCTAAAGTCCATCTCGTCGCCAAGTCCGACGTTTAAATTTACGAAAAGTCTCGCCATTTGTAACCTTTTGCCTCAAGGCCGTTTTTTTAGCAAATTCCTCTTTTAGCTCGTTAAACGCTTTTAGCACGACTTCGTTTAAAAATTTCTTGCCGTCTTTTTTACTAGGTAGCGTGATGATCGCACTTAGACGCTCTTGCCACGGCTTTGAAAGATCGCTAAGAGGCATGTTGTTAAAGTTATTTGTCTCTTTTTTTGGTTATATCGACACGTAGCGCCTTAAATAGCCCGTAAATAGCGCCAAGTAGCACGATGGCAAATGGCAGCGCTGTCGTGATAGTGAGAGCTTGAAGCGAGCCAAGGCCACCAGCTAGCATCAAAAATACCGCCACGACGCCCACTGTAACGCCCCAAAAGACCTTTTGCCAAACCGGCGTATCGTCCTTGCCGTTTGAACAAAGCATATTCATCACGATCGCCGCTGAGTCGGCAGAAGTCACGAAAAAAATATGACGATCATAAAGACCGCGATCGTGCTTAGCACGCCTGAGAAGCTAAATTTCTCTAAAAACATAAAAAGCGCTGAGGCTGAGTCAGAATTTACCGTGCTGGCAAGCTCGCTAAAGCCGCCTTGCACCAACGCAATCGCCGAGTTGCCAAAAAAGCTCATCCAAGCAAAGGTAAAGCCAGTTGGCACGAGAAGCACGCCGACCACAAATTCTCTTATCGTCCTGCCCTTTGAGTTTTAGCTATAAATAGCCCCACAAACGGCGACCAAGATAGCCACCAGGCCCAGTATAGCAGCGTCCAGCCGCCAAGCCAGCTCTCATTTTGCCTCTCATAGGCGTAGAGATTAAAGGTGTTTGAAATGAGCGTAGAGATGTAGTCGCCGCTATTTTTGTACAAATGACTTTAAAAAGCTGCGTCGTATCGCCCAAAAAAATAGTATCGAAAACATAAAAACATATAGCTAGCGCGATATTTGCGTTTGATAAAATTTTAATGCCCTTATCAACGCCGCTAGCCGCCGAGATAGTTGCAGCTAGACAAAGCACGATAAGAAGCGTGATGTGCATAGTCGGCAGACCAAAAACGTGCGTAAGACCGGCATTTTACCTGAAGTACGCCATATCCCAGCGAGGTCGCCACACCAAAAAGGGTCGCCACGACTGCAAATGTATCGATAGCACTACCTATCTTGCCGTAAATTTTATCTCCGATGATCGGATAAAACGCCGATCTAAGCGTGAGCGGCAAGCCGTGCCTATACGAGAAAAAGGCGAGAATTAGCGCTACGATAGCATAGACCGACCATGCGCCCATGCCCCAGTGAAAGAAGGTAATATTCATCGCAAGCTTTTGCGCTGCGATAGTTTGCGCGTCGCCAACTGGTGGGTTTAGATAGTGCATGAGCGGCTCGGCCACACCAAAAAAATACTAGACCTATGCCCATGCCGGCGGCAAAGCAGCATAGAAAACCACGAGATATTTTTTTGTGCTCTGGCTTTACGTGGTCAGCCCCCAGCTTGATCTCGCCAAGCTTACTAAAGCCAAGCATGATGACGCTTAGCAGTATTACGGCGACGGTTGGGATGTAAAAACCAGCCAAATTTCGCTGCGATGTAGTTTTTGCATACCTTTAAAAAAACTCATTTGAGAAAGTGGAAATATCGCTGCAAATGCTGTTATTAAAACTATGACAACAAGCGACGGGATAAATACCGAGTTGTTAAATTTCTGACCTTTGAATGTGAACATTTTTCTCCTTTTTGTAAATTTCAGCTTCCCTTTAAAATAACAAAAAAAGAGTAAATAAGTCAAATCTTTCTCTTTAAATTTCAGTGAAATGTAAGCTTTAGCCACCAAAAAAATAGCTACTTTGAAATTTATCTCAAGTCGCTTTATCTCTCTTTGGTTTTGCAAGAGTTATTAGCACAATGACTACAAAAAAGCGATGCCAAATGTGATATACAAAAATGATCTTTGGCGAGTCATACTCTATCCTCGATCTTGCGACCTCTTCGCCGTTTGCCTCCACTAGCTCTCCGCGCTTTATCATACCGCTGATATCATTTGCGCTAAGCTCTTTAGACGCTCTTGTTAAAATTTCTATGACGCCAAGATCCGCCACCTCATAAACGCTATGTTTTATGCCATAAAATGGCTTCATCTTGCTAAAAAAATATAGCTTATCGCCGTTTGCATATACTGCGCCGTACTCGCCATCTTTTACCAGTCCTATCTCACGCCAAGCGCTATTTGTGGCAAATTTATACAAAGAGACTGTTTGCGCCACTAAGTGCCTGCCATGCTTTGAGCGCTGCCACTCTTCGCCTTGCTGCAAGAAATACGCCGAGCCGTCATCTACAAAAAAACGTCACCATAGAGCCTTTTTAGCTCGCCTTTTTAGCTTGTAGTCTGAAAGTACAGCTTGCTCGTTTTTTTCGTGCTATCCCAAAAAGTAAATTCCCATCTTTGCTGGCAAAAAGAGGCCAAAACGAATGCACGTTATCCACGCTATAAATGGCGCTATAAGGCATATTTTGAGCGCTAAATTTATACTCATTTGCAAACGCCGCCCCACTTTTTGGCTCAAAAAGATATTCTATATCGTGCTTTGGGTCGTAGCATATCTGGCGCGTCTCATCTGTGTAGCTCGTATCAAAGCTTTATAAAAAGCCTAAAAAAATAAGCTTTTTACCGTCTGTGTAATATCCGCTAGGAGCGCCATTTTCTGCCGTGATGTATCTTAGCTCGTTAGGGCTGCGCGTCAAGCTTTTTCGCCCTTGTAGTAAAGCGTGCCGCCGTCTCTTGCAAAAGCCAGCGTCAAATATAGGGCTCTAAATTTGCACTTTCAACCAGCTTTGTCCTATAAAAAAATATGAGCTATCATCGTAGCTTTTTATAAAGACGTGAGCGACGCTTTTCATAACGGCGATAAATTCGTTAAATCCAGCCTTTTTTTCTCGCTTCTAGTGCTGCAATAATAGCTTATCTTGCCGTCACTTATATAGCCATTGCCAAGCACTTTGGCGCTCTTTGGATCAAGACCAGGCAAAATTTCTCTAGCGCAATAGACACTATTTTTTTATCAGCCGCCACGTTTGAGTAGTCATACGCATGTTCTAGCTTTAAGACCCTAAAACTAGTCACATCGACGCCTTTTTAGCTCATACTTGCCGCTACCTGAAAGTGAATATAAATTTCTACCCTCTGGCGAGCGGTAAAACTCGCTACTATCTATGTTTGCAAAAGCCTCTTTGATACTCGCCCTCATGCCATAGATAAAGCATCGCCAAAACGAAAAAAATAGCGTCAAGATGACTAAAAAAATAAATAAATCTAATAGCAATTTTTTTCTCATAATCTATAATCATCTACCCTTTTTTTAAGCTTTTTTTGCTTGCTTTTTATTTTTTTAAAAAAATGGCGCCAACTACCGAGGGCTACAAATGCAATGGCAAGAAATATCCAGTAGGCATATTTTTTTGCGAGTAATCATCAAAGTCGCTTATCGCATCGATCACCACCTCGCCCTCAGCTGGCGTCATAGCGCCTTGATCTACCATTTTTACTATCTCTTCAAGTTTTAAATTCTAACATCTGGACCATAAGGACGAGTGAGAATTTCAACTACGCTAAGGTCGTTTATATCATAAACACTGCTGTTAAAAATGCCAACCATAGCCAACGTTATCAAAAATAATATGTCTTATCGCCGTTTGCATAGACCGCTCCGTAGCTATCGTTTCTTACAAGACCTATCTTTCGCCACTGCTCTTTTTGTATCAAGCCCTAACGATACACGTGTGGCGTGAGCTTAGGCTGTGGTCATTTTTTTCGTGTTGTGCCAAATTTCATAGGTTTTTAAAAAATATGTCTTGCCGTCATTTATCACCACGTTGCCATATAACGGCGTTATCTCGCCTTTAAACGGATCATCTCCGTCTCTTACAAACTCGCCCTCATCTATGCTGTTATACCACTGCCACTTTCGCTCCCAGTGATAGATCCCGCCCTTGCCACGAAAAAAAGAGCGTGATAGGAGTGCTCGTCTTCTAGGTTAAAAAGCGGCTCGTACGGGGCAAATTTCTGGGTCAAATTCGTGATCATTTGCATAGACCATGCCAGAATTTGGCTCATAAAGATAGTGAATGCGCCATATTTCGCCGATATCACGCATTTGCGGGTTAAATTTGATCCCTAGTTTTGTGCTGTCATAATAGACATTTTTCTCCGTCAGTCGTAAAATGTATGCTCTTTCTGCCAGATGCCTGCTCGATATATCGCATTTTGCTGGCATTTGCGCCCTCTAGCTCTTTGCCCTCATGATAGACTCTCACGCCGTCACTTGCATAGCCAAATCCCAAGATCGCAGCTAAATTTGTGTTATCAACCTGTCTAAATTTATAGATATAACTTTGCGCTTTTGGGGTGTTAAACATTTTATGTGAGACGATATCCCAAAACTCTTTAAATGCGGATATTTCAAGGTTCGTCTCGCTTACGCTATCGCAAAAATATGTTATCTTGCCATCACCAAAATAGCCATTGCCAAGCGCTCTAACGCCATTTGGATCAAGCCCGCTCATCACGAGGTTGCCACAATATACCGCCGCATCGCTAGCGCCAACGTTTCTGTTGTCGTATTTGCCAGTGTCAATGTATCTAAATTTGCTGGCCTTCACGCCTATTAGCTCAAATTTACCCCCACTTGGCACCATAGCATATACCTTGTCATCTTTGACGTAAAAAAAGCTATTATTTAACTCTTTACTATCGCCAATGTCGTCATCTAAAATAGTAGCTAACCCAAAGATAAAAAAGTAGATAGTAAAAAACATTACAACAATAGCGAGAATTACGGAAAGTAGCGGATGTTTTTTTAGCATTTTAGCTCCTTGGCGATCTCAAGCACTTCAAAATAGTCGTTTTCAAGCTCTTCTAGCTCGTTATAAAGCGCAGCAAGGCCTACTTCTTGATAAATTTTCAGAGTCGCTTGCTAGCAAAACGCCGCTCTTTTCATTTATGCTAAAAATTGATACCGTTTAAAATTTCATCTGCGCCATTTTTTTACTAACGTCTATCAGGTCATTTAATACCATTTTTCTCTCATTTTTAAAATTTTTTTCGCGATTATATCAAAAAGCGAGCTAAAACCAAACTCTGTTATAATCGCAGCATAAATTTATACTTTTAAGCAAGCGCTTTATGAATCTTTCTATGAAAAAAATTATTAATTCCTATATTTTTTTAGAGACAGTCTTAAAAAGTAACGATACAAAAAGACGCAATAGAGTAAACCGATCAGCGGCAAATATTTATTTTTGGCTCAATTAAACTTAAAAATTCTCTTTCTTCTTCCTTTTAAATTTGGATATTCTACGCTTAGTACGAGTTAAGTTGAATTAAAAACCTCTTTTCTTTTTAGTTCAATAGCGTTATTTTCAAATTTCTAGTCAAATTAGATGCTTTTGATACTTCTATATCCATAGGCTACGTACTTATTTTTTTACTTCGCTACGTTTGTTATTTTTTTAAGAATGCAGCTCTCATCGCAACCTACTGCTTCTTTGAATGTAGTTAGGTTATAGATAGCCTTTTTCTATAGCTCCAAATTTATAAAATTATTTATTAGTAATTTTTTTATTATTTAAGAAAGAAATTTTATTCTAAATAAGTATAATTCCAAAATAACATTTTTTTATTAAAAAAAGGAAAAAAATATGAAAAAAACTAACTACCACTTCAGGCAATCCGATAGCCGACAATCAAAAACTCGCTCACTGCTGGCAGCCGTGGCGGCATAATGCTGCAAGATTATCAACTACTTGAAAAAGCTAGCCCACCAAAAACAGAGAACGCATCCCGGAAAGAGCCGTCCATGCAAAAGGTAGCGCTGCGTACGGTACTCTAGAGATCACGCACGATATCTCACGCTATACGAAAGCAAACGTCTTGCAAAAAGGCGAGAAAAACGAGGCTGTTCCTGAGATTTTCTACCGTAGCCGGAGAGGCCGGAGCGGCTGATGCCGAGCGCGACGTAAGGGGCTTTGCGATTACATTTTACACAAAAGAGGGCAACTGGGACTTAGTCGGCAACAACACTCCGATTTTTTTCATCAAAGATCCGTATACCTTTCCCGATTTCATCCATACTCAAAAACGCGACCCGCGCACGCATCTACGCTCAAACGAAGCCGCTTGGGATTTTTTTGGAGTTTGAGCCCTGAAACTATGCATCAAGTTACGATTTTAATGAGCGACCGCGGCATACCTGCTAGCTACCGCCATATGCATGGATTTGGCAGCCACACCTATAGCTTGATAAATGACAAAAAAACGAGAGATTCTGGGTCAATTTCACTTCAAAACTCGTCAAGGCATTAGAAAGTTTAACCAACGATGAAGCCGCGCAAATAATCGCAAAAAGACAGGAGAGCAACCAAAGAGACCTCTTTGAAAAATATAGAAAAAGGAATTTTTCCAAGTTGGGATTTTAAAAATCCAAATAATGACCCAAGATCAGGCAAAAAAAGCGTCAATTTGAACCCGTTTGACCTAACCAAAAACATGGTCGCATAAGGAATTTTCCGCTTATCGACGTTGGCGTCATGACACTAAATGAAAATCCTAAAAAAATTACTTCAACGAAGTAGAGCAAGCCGCATTTAGCCCGTCAAATATAGTCCCTGGTATCAGCTTTTAGCCCCGATAAAATGCTTCAAGCAAGAATCTTTAGCTATCCGGACGCTCAAAGATATCGCATAGGCACGCACTACGCACAACTAAGCGTAAATCGTCCGATAAGCGAAATAAACACCTACGTCACGGGCGGCGCGATGAATAACGGAATGTACGAACTCGACGATAAAGCCTACTATGAACCAAACAGCTTTGGTGGCGGCAAAGAGGATAGAAGCCTGCTAGAGCCTGATATAAATTTAGAAGGCGCAATGCAAAGATACGACCATAGAGCTGAGGATCAGGATTATTACTCGCAACCCAGAGCGCTTTTTTTGTTCTAATGAACGATAGCCAAAAAAATCACAGCTTTTTAGCAATATCGCAGAGAGCATGGCTGATGTGAGCGAAGCGATAAAAAGAGCGCGCGATAGGGCATTTTGAGCAAATCTCACCAGAGTACGCAAACGGCGTCAAAGCAGCGCTAAAGGCTGAAATTTGACAAATTTAACGCAGGCTGAAGAGCAAAGATATAGCGAACTTTGCGTCATGGCGCTTGATTTTTGCTAGACAAGACGAAGCAGACGAGCTAGAAAAAGATGATAAAGGCGGGGCTTAGCGTAAACTTTAAAATCAGCCAAAGGCGATACGCTTTTGATGCTAGCTAGTTATAACAATGCTCTAAATACCGTAAATATGCTGCTCTCAAACGGCGCTAGAGTAGATGAACGCAACGACCGCGGGCAAACTCCGCTTGCGGGCGCTGCGTTTAAGGGGCACTTAGATGTAGTAAAAGCGCTAGTTGATGCCGGGGCCGATATCGAAGCAAATAATGGACTAGGCATGACGCCTTGGGCTTTTGCGGTGATGTTTGGTAGAAGCGAGACGGCAAAGTATCTTTACTTAGCAAACGCAAAAAGAAAAATCTATTTCAAAAAACTAGCGGTTAAGTTTTTAGAAATTTTTAGCAACAAGAGTGCAAAAAAATCGCCCTACATTTGACTTATTTACAACCTTCTAAACTCCGTCTGATTTACAGCGGGGTTTAGAAACTTTAACACAGGCAACTAAAGATAGGAAACGGTAGCGTATTTTGCAAATTCGTTCAATTTAAGCAACAGCATGTGCAAGGCTGATTTGCGGCGATTACGCAAGCTTGTAAAGGGTTAAATTGAGCGGCTCCGTTAGTCCAAAACGCCACTCTACGTATCCCTCCATTGCGACGAGTAAAATCCAACCCGCCTCGGGAGCGCAAAAAAATAGCGATGCTCTGGGATGTTTTTCAACCGTACTTTTAAAAAAATCGTAAAAACAACTCGAGGGGCAAATTGACCCCTGTGCTGCTTAGATTGTCGCCAGTGTAGCTTACCTCGCCGCTTAGAAATTTCTAATTTGGATATTTGGATTTGAGTTTAGAAAGTTTTTAATATCGGCAAAATTTCTATAATCAGCCGTTTTATAATCTTTTAAACTTTTTGCAAAAACCGGTTTTGAGCCGGCAAAAAGTAAATTTTCGCTCTATAAACTCCGATCCGTCGTCGCTAATACGCCACTTTGGGTCCAATTTGACAAAAAAAGCGAGCATCCTATCACCCGCTGAAATAAAAATTTGAAACGGGATTTTTTTCGGACTCATTTGTCTCCTTTTGCGAGATTGCCGTAAATTTTTATAAAAACGTAAATTTTAGCAAGCCGCTTGCTTGTTTATTTCACACGCTAAACTCGCGGCAAAGAATTCGCAAAAACCGTAAATTTAAACAAAAAGGCGTTATATCTTGAGATGATTTTTTTGAAGTTGCGACGTAAAAAAATAAAACGGAGCAGACCGGTCGTCCGTGAGTATTCATTTTTACTAGCCCTTCAAAAAAAGCGCTCAAAAAAACTACTCAAAAAGTCACGGCGAATTTAGAAATTTATCTAAAAATGCAAAAGATATTATATCTTGGAGAGTTTTTAAGAGTTACGAAGCGAAAAAAATAGGCGTAGACTGGACAAGCCAGTCCGTCAAGCCGATTTTTCGCGAGTTCCGTTAAAAGCTCCCGAGAGATAATATCTATTTTAAAGCTTCTAGTCTAACCGCGACCGAACGCTTATGCGCCCCCAGCCCCTCGGCATCGGCTAACTTCATGCATGCGTTTCCTAGCTCGCTTATGCCTTTTGCGTTTAGCGAGATGAGCGAGGTGCGCTTCATGTAAATTTTTCAACCCCGAGAGGCGAATAAAACCTCGCGCTACCGCCCGTAGGCAGCGTATGGTTTGGCCCTGCTAGATAGTCGCCCATCGCTTCAGGCGTAAAGTGTCCGATAAATATCGCGCCCGCGTGCCTGATCTGCGCGGCCAGCTCCATCGCGTCATTTGTGGCGATCTCTAGGTGCTCGGGCGCTAGCTCGTTAGCCAGCCTCACGCACTCATCCAGGTCGCTAGCTACGATGATAGCGCCCTTTTTATCGATGCTAACCTGCGCGATGGGCTGTCTAGCTAGAGTCTTGATCTCCTCGTTGATATGCCTTTGCACTGCCGCACCGAAGGCCTGATTTGGCGTGATAAGTACAGCGCTAGCCATCTCGTCGTGCTCGGCCTGCGAGAGCAGATCCACGGCGATGTGGCGAGGGTCGGCGCTCTCGTCGGCGATGACGCAGATCTCGCTAGGGCCCGCGATCATATCGATATTTACCTCGCCGTAGACGAGTTTTTTAGCCGTCGCGACGTATATGTTGCCAGGGCCCGTGATGACGTCGGTTTTTTTGATCGTTTGCGTGCCGTAGGCCATCGCCGCTACCGCCGAGGCGCCGCCGACTTTATAGGCTTCCTTGATGCCGCAGATATGCATGGCTGCTAGCAGTAGCGTATTTACCTTGCCCCCCCAACGGCAGGGCGTGCAGACTACTATCTCCCCAACGCCCGCAACCAGGGCCGGGACGGCGTTCATGAGAAGCGAACTAGGATAGGCGGCCTTACCTCCAGGGATATATAGTCCCGCGCGGTCTAGCGGGGTGTACTTGGCGCCTAGCAAAACGCCGTGCTCATCGTGCTCCATCCAAGTTTTTGGTAGGCTTTTTTCGTGGTAGCTTTTGATGCGCTCAAAGGCTAAATTTAGAGCGTTTCGTAGGCAGCTATCTATACCGTCGTAGGCCTTTTGCATCTCTTCGGTGCCGATTTTTTTAGGCTATTTGCGTCAGGGTTTCCAGCGGTCAAACTTTTCTATCTGCTCAAAAAAAGCGCCTCGTCGCCTCTAGCGCGCACGTCGTCCAGTATCTGCGAAACGGCGGGCGTAACCGCGCTCATGTCGCCGTTTGAGCGGTTTACCAAAGCCGCAAAATAGTCCTTAAAATTTTCGTTGCTAGTGAGTAAAAAAACTTCATCTCGTCTCCCCTAAATTTCTTTCTTTCGTATCTTAGTTTTTGACTGATATTTCCGAGCACGCCGCCTTGGTGGATGTATAAAAATCTCGTTTTTAAATGCGCCAAGGTTTGCCATCATCGTTAAAAAAAGCCCACAGGATCGTAAATGAGCTCAAACTCTATCCCCGTTTGTTCGCATACTTCGCGCCATTGATAAAGCTCGGGCTTTAGATCGCCGAAATGATATTTTTTTCGGCGGCGGCAAAATGTGCGCCTTTGAGTTTGGCGTCAGCTCCTCGATCTCGCTTTTTTTAGGTAGTCTGCGTCGCCCACGCAAGGACAGGTGTAGACGTCAATTTGACATGCTTAGCCAAAAAAACGCCGCCGACGTGCCCGTGCCCGAGGGCAAAAAAATATCAACGGTCTTGCCCTCCGCATCCGCCCAGCACTCTATCTGCCTAGCCTGCGAGATAAAGCCCGCCTCGGCCTGCGGCTGCCAAACGCCCTCGTTTATAAAAAAAGCGAATCGCCGATGAAGCAATCCTGCGCAGCGGACAAATTTGAGCTTGTTTGATCTGCGGATTTTTGTTAAATTTAAGTTTTTATGGCTATGGATTCGCCAAAATTTGCGCTTGCGAGCTTTGCCGATCCGTCAATTTGTTCAAATTTCTCTGCCTAGATTTTTGTAAATTCGGCGCGATCTCGGCTTGCGAATTCGGCATATTTTTTTCGCACTTTCAAATTCATACCCGCAAAACCTAGTCGTTCATTAAATTTGACTTTCAGGTGATCCGTTTCTACCAGAACCGCACGTCAAATTTACAGCCTCATCGCCGTAAATCTCACCTCTTTTTAGGCTAGCTAGTTCGTAAGCTAGAGCCTTAGCCCGTGCCCGTCTATCTTTATTTATATAGATTTTCATCCCGTTTCCAAGGGCAAATTAGAAATTTCCGATCGGATTTTTCTGCTAAATTTGAGTTTAAATTTGAAACTACGTAGTGAAACTCCAGGCCCCTCATCTTGGCAAAGACGCTTAGGGCTATACATCGCGTTTGACTGGCTAGAGCCGTAGCTAACGACGCGCTTTATACTGCCCTAGACCAGCATGCAGGAAATACTCTAGCTTTCTAGCCTTGTTGCCGTTAAATTCGCCGTCCATCAGATCGTCGCGAAGTACGTAAAACTCGAGTCCGTTAAATTTAGTCTTTTTGAATGCTTTTTGATTTTGCCGCTCCAAGAGATCTTGCATCTCTTTCATCGACTCTTTGTCCGAGATCGGTAATTTGATCTCGATGCGCCTTGAGGCGTCGGGGTCTTCTTTGCCATTTTTCATCACCAGATCGCTAAAGCTACGTCCGCTAGCGATGAGATAGTGCTCTAGGCGCTTGTCTTTGTTCCACGAGTAGATAAAGTCTAGTACCGAATACGCGCGCTTTTGCGACAGATCAAGGTTGTACATGTAGCTACCAACGGAGTTTGTATGCCCCTCGATCACGATCCTGTCGATGTGTTTTTGCGATCTCTTCGTTATTTAAAATCGCCTCAAAATAAGTCTGCAAGATTTCTTTTTAGACGTGCCTTTGCTTCGTCTCTTAGTTCATAAGATCCCGTGTCAAAAAAAGTATAGACTCAGGCAGCGACACGACACCCGAGCTTGGATCTATACTGACCTTGTTTCCAAGCTTAGCGCGTAAATTTGATATGACATTTGAGCGAAGCGAGCTGATGTCTTTTATCTTGTCTTTTGTTTTGTTAAAATCCTCTTCCAGTGCGGTAAATTTTGAGATTTCATCGCCGTATTTTTGCATTTAGCTCATTTAGCGCCTCATCTTTTTGCGCTAAAATTTGTCCCAGCTGTAGCACTCTATCCTGCAAATCCGCGATAGTTTTGTTTGCGTCGTTTAGATTTATCTCGTAGGTTTGGGTTAGATTCGTGAGTTCGTTTTTCTCTTTTTTTGACGCCTTCAAGCATCTCGTTTACAAAGCCTGTTTATGTCGGCAAGCTCTTTATTTTCGCTCTTTGCGCGGTCCAAATTTGAAAAAATTTCTTTTATGACATTTTCTTTACGAACGAGCTCGCTTTGAGACGAGGCGATTTGCTTTTCACGCTCGCTTAAGTCTTTTTGTAGTTTTGCCAGATCGCTTTGGCTAAGGACGTATTTTACGACAACGGCGCCGATGATGAGCATAAAAACAAACATCAGCCCAGCCATCAGGTCCGCATACGATATCCAAAAGGTCTGGTCTCCGCTTTTGTTCTCGTTACGCGTTTTCATCTAGCATACTCGCCTTTTCGATGGTTTGCAAGATCTCATTCGCCTCTTTATCAAGCTCGTCGATGTCTTGCTTTAGCCCTTCAATGAGCGCGCTATTATCATCATAAGCTCCGATTGCTTCGTCGTCAAAAGCCTTTTTAAATGCCTGTACGCCGTCAATCAAACTCTCTTTAAAGCCATCCATTGCAAGTTTTTGTTTTTCTAGGATTTCACTACTAAAGTTTAGAAAGAGACTCACTGAGATTTCTAACATTATACTCTAGTTCGCCCACGCTCTTTTCGAGCTTTTGCGATACGCTCGCCGCCCACATCATAGAGACGGTTGTACTGCTCGGCAAATTTTAGTTGCATATCTTTGATGTTACCGTTAAATTTATTGATAACGTTCAAGATTTCGGCATGGACTTTGATAAGATCTTTTTGATCTTTCGAGGATTTTTAGCAGCGTATTCATCGTTTGCTTGATGTGTTCGCCGCTTAGCTTGACAGCTTCTTCTTCGTTTTTTTCAAGATATTTGTAAAAGTTTTTAAATTTAGCCTCGATAGTCTTGTCGAGCTCCTCAAAGAACTCGGCGTTACTAACATGCTCAAAGATCACTCCGATCTTTTCAAAGTGCCTTAAATTCTCTTGCAAATATCTTCTATCAAGCTCCTCTTTCGTCCAGAAAAAGCCGCTCGTAGCGTTTTTTTCTGTCTTCGCACTAGCGTTTCAAATTTGCTCGTTCCGTATTTTTTTCAAAAAAATATCCACCAAAGCGCTAGAAAAAAATACCGTAAATAGAGACGTAAAAACGCAGTCGCTACGCCGCTAAGAAGGGTTGAAATTTTCAGTTTCGAGCTCGGTAGTATTTGAAGAGTTAAACTCCGGCATAGAAACCGCGATACTGATAAATGTTCCCAAAATACCCAGCATCGGAAAGATGCCCGCACCCACGGAAGCGAAATTTTTCATTACGTAAATTTTCTAGTATAGTAGGCGACAAATTCATCAAAAACCGGCATTTGATTTCGTATCTTTACCGATCACTAAAAGATGTTTGATGATATATTCTTTTACCTTTCGCTTGAAATCAGCTCCGCTTTGCTCAAAATAACAACAAGCAAGCTCGGCGCTATTTTTTTAGCAAAGATTAGCGAAATCACCCAAATAATACCCATCATAACGACCGTGTGTAGGCCGATTTGAAAAATCTATATACCCAAAAAGCCAAGAAGCGCGACGATATATATCGCCGTCGGCAAAAATATAATTTTCGTATATACGAAAAAAAGATTGCCTGCCTTTTACCTCAGGCAACGCCAAATCAGTGAAATTATCGTTTCTCGCTTCTTTTTTTGGGTTCCATTGTAAGCCTTAGTTTCTATTTAAGCAGTTTAAATCTTCAAAAGCGGTTAATAGGCGCTTTACCATCGACTCCTCGCCGCCTCGTAGCCATTTGCGCGGATCGTAGTATTTTTTTATTTGGCTTATCCTCACCCTCTGGGTTGCCGATCTGGCCTTGCAAGTATGCTCTATTTTTTTAGCCTCATACTCGCGCACACCGTCCCAAAAATGCCCACTGAGTATCAGTGTCAATGTTCATCTTAATAACGCCGTAGCTTACAGCATTTTTGATATCTTTTAGCTCACTGCCACTTCCGCCGTGAAAGACGAAATTTACGGGTTTATCGGTCGGAGTTTTAAATTTATCCGCGACATAAGCTTGCGAGTTTTTTTCGAAAATTTCCGGTCGCAACACGACGTTGCCCGGCTTATAAACGCCGTGAACGTTGCCAAAGCTCGCCGCTATACTAAATCTATCGCTGATTTTACTTAGTCGTTCATAAGCCTGCGCGACGTCTTCTGGCTGCGTATATAAAAGCGCGTTATCAACGCCCGTATTATCCACGCCGTCCTCTTCGCCGCCAGTTACGCCAAGCTCGATCTCTAGGGCTAATACCAAGCTCGCTAAAGCTCTTTTAGATACTTCTCGCAAGTGCTCAATTTTTCCTCCAAGCTCTCTTCGCTAAGATCAAGCATATGCGAACTAAAAAAAGCGGCACGCTGTGAGCCTTTTTGTATTCGCGGCTCAATTTAACCAGCTCGTCGATCCAAGGCAGTAGCTTTCTAGCCGCGTGATCGGTGTGTAGGATCACGGGCACGCCGTAAGCCTTAGCTAGCAGGTGCACGTGTTGCGCGCCTGCTACTGCGCCTAGTACATCGGCGTTCCCGCAAGCTTTGCCAGCATAAAAGCCGGCTCCGCCGTTACTAAATTGGATGATAACGGGTGAGTTAGCCGTCTTTGCCGCCTCTAAAACGGCATTTACCGAGTCGCTTCCGACCACGTTTACCGCAGGTATGGCAAAAGCCCTGCTCCTTTGCGTATTTATACAACCTAGTTACGTCATCGCCGCTTAAAACGCCGGCTTTTACTACGTCTAAAAACACCCATTTTATCGACCTTATTTATATTCTACTTTAGCTTTTGAGCGAAGCTCGTCGCCTCTTTTTCTGATATCGTTTCTACATTTCTCCATCTTTAGGTTGCCCTCTATTTGAGGTTTAACCTCGTTTAGACCTATAGTGCCGGCAGCTTTGCTATCCTCTTTTAGGATTACGTGGTAGCCGAAATTTGATTTAACAGGTTTTTGAGTTACTTCGCCTTTTTTTTAAGCGCAAAAAGCAGCGTCAGCGAAAGGTTTTACCATTTGAGATTGACCAAACCATCCTAGTTCGCCGCCGTTAGCCGCAGAACCTTGATCGGTAGATTTAGATTTTGCTAGCTCTTCGAATTTTTAACCAGCTCGTCGCCTTTTTAGACCTTTTTAGTGCAGCTATTATGTCGTTTGCGTCTTTTTCAGTAGCCACTAGGATATGTTTAGCTCTTACTTGTGCAGGCACGGCAAATTCGGCTTTATTTTTTTGTTATAAAAAGTCGCTGATCTCGCCTTCGCTAACTTTGATATTGTCAGAAATTCTCTTCATCCAAAGATCAAGCACAAGGTTATTTTTTTAGCTCTTCAAGCGCAGCTTTATATTCGTCGCTCTTATCTAGTCCGCTCTTTTTAGCCTCGTCTAGAAGTAGTTTTCTGTTGATAGTTTCGTCGATCACCTTTTTTTTGAGTATCTTTAGGTAGTTGCTCTAGGGTTACGCCAGGCATCGCAGCAAGCGTGAAAGCCACGTCCTTATCGGTTACTTTTTGTTCCGTTTACAGTGGCGTACTCCGCCGCACTTAGGCTTAGAGCCGCAGCCAAACTAAGAGATGCGAATAAAATTTTATTCATCTTTGTTCCTTAAATTTAGATTTTTTTGCGAGGGGTGATTATAGCAGGAAAGTCATTAAATATAAGTTATAATTCATCGAAAATTTAAATAAAAAAACGGCTAAAAATCGGCGCCATGAGAACAAAAAAAGATATAAACGCTATCAGAAAATTTATTTTTTTGTAGAAATTTCAAAGACGCGGGCAGCGAGCTTACCTCGTGACCTGTACGAGCTACTCGTGTGCGTGATGTTAAGCGCGCAGTGTACCGATAAGCGCGTAATTTGATCACGCCTTCGCTTTTTGAGGCATACCCGGACGTCGCGAGCCTAGCTCAAGCAAATCTTGGCAGCGTAAAAGCGCTCATAAATTCCCTGTAGCTTTTTTAATAACAAAGCAGAAAATTTGATTAAGATGGCAAAAAGCGTGATGAGCGAATTTGACGGCGAGATACCAACGACCGAAAAGGAGCTGATGAGTCTAGCAGGCGTGGGCCAAAAAGACCGCACACGTCGTGCTGATAGAGCATTTTGGATCAAACTTTGATGGCGGTGGATACGCACGTCTTTCGCGTGGCTCACAGGCTTGGTCTTAGTAGGGGCAAGACGCCCGAAGCCGTCGAGCTCGATCTAACCAAAGCCTTTAAAAACGCAGTTAAACACGCTTCATCAAGCGATGGTGCTTTTTGGCCGCTACACCTGTAAGGCGATCAAGCCAAACTGTAAAGAGTGCTTTTTAAACGAGCTGTGCAGCAGCAAGGATAAGAATTTCCCGTGAAAAAATTTTAGCCTGCAAATGTGGGCTTACTTTACGCACTTAAATTTGACGGAATTTCTAGAAATTTTGATTTTTTTGACAGCTACGTTTATTATGAGATGTATTTTATAAAAAAATCACTGCAAATTTTAAAATCAAATTTGAATGCAAGAAGTCGAGACAAAGTATCGTGAGATCGTTTTTGAAAGTTGTGCAGAAAAATTTTTAATCAAGACTGGGCATAAAGCCTATCCCAGATTAAAATTTTCTTCTGCTTGCAGTTGCGAGCAAAACGAAGCAAAGGTAGTCTGCCGCAGACTTAGAAATTTCAAACTCATTCAAAACCAGCGTAGCGACGCCACAGGCGGGGTTTCTGTAAAGACACTCAAAAGAGGAGCCGCCGTTAAATTTTAATGGCGAAGTATTTTTTTCTACTTCGCTGCGCTCGTAGCTTTTCAAGAAGTTCTAGGCGAGGCGGATTTAAATTTTACGACGGGAGCTACCTCGTCGGTAGTGACCGAGTAAAATTTGAAAACCAACGAAGTATAGAGCAAAAAGACGAGCCGCTAAAATTTATTGCAACCTAGCGATTATATTTCTCACCACTTCCGCCATCATCTCCACCGACGCTATCTCGCAGTGCTCGTTTACCGAGTGAGGCGAGTGGATGTTAGGTCCTATGGAGCAGGCTTGCAGCTCGGACTGTTTTGCGACCAGTACGCCGCACTCAAGGCCCGCGTGAACGGCGACAAATTGGCTTGCGGCTTTTTGTTTTTGCAACTCCTCAAGCACCAGATGCGCAAAGTCGCTGATGCAAGGCGCCCAGTTCGCCGAGCGGTCGGTTACCCTGACCTCAAATCCCAGTGCGCTAGCAAGCGTAGCGGTCTCAAAGCCCAGATTTTCGAGCCCTTCGCGCTTCATCGCGCGTCCGAAAAAGTCAAACTCGATCACTTCGCCCTTTTGCTTGACGGTCGAGAGATTTATGCTTTCGTTTACCATGCCAAGCTGTGTGTCGTAACTGCGCACGCCCTGAGCAAATGAGTTAATTAGCGCCAAAATTTTGCCGCTATTTACCAGCACGTCCGCTTCGCCCTCGCCCAGGCTTTTCACCCACGCGAGGCCGCGCTGCTTTGGCTCATGCGCGCACAGCGCCTTGCACACGGCGTTTGCGGGGATAGAGTTGCTCCTCTCGCCAAAGTCCAGGCTAATGAGCTCGCAGCCCTCCTCGGCGAGGAATTTTCGCTAGCAGCTTCGTCGCGTTTGGGATATTTTTTTATGTATTTCGTTGCCCGAGTGTCCGCCGCTAAGCCCCGTGACGCCGATCTCGTAAATTTTCACCGCTCTTTTTGACGGTCTGCGCGCCGATTTTTTTGCGCTTACGTTTATGCCGCCGGCGCAGCCAAGCGTCACGCGGTCGTCCTCTTCGCTGTCTAAATTTAGCAGATTGGGCGATAAAATTTTACCCTTAAAGGCGTTTGCGCCCACAAGCCCGACCTCTTCGTCGTTGGTAAATAGGCACTCTAAATTTGCAAACTCTCGCATCGCGCCCATCATCATCGCCACGCCGATGCCATCATCAGCGCCAAGAGTCGAGTTTTTCGCCCTTAGTATGCCGTTTTTCTTCGATCAGCTGCAAATCCCGGCGCCGCGCCCACGCAGACCATGTCATAGTGGCTTTGCAGGCAGATTTTAGGCTCGCCCTTTACGGCGTGGATATTGCCCGCCTCATCGACGTTTACGCTAAAGCCCTGAGAGCGCGCAAAATCCGCCAAAAACTCCCTCATCTGCTCCGTTTCGCAGCTGCAGTGAGGTATCTCGCATAGCTTCTTAAAATCGTTCATAACCTCGTTTTTTTGCATGTTTGCTCCTTCAAATTTACTTAACGATCTCGCCCGTGTAGCCAGTCGTCGCCACCGCGTCTAGCAGCTGCTTCTCGCTCACGCCGTCTTTCGTCTCGACGCGGGCGGTTTTGTCATGCAGGCTAGCCTTGGCGCTGATGACGCCGTCGACGTTCAGTAGGGCTTTTCGCACCATCGCCGTACACAGCGGACAGTGCATCCCCTCGACTTTGATAACAAAATTTTGATTTGCAAACGCCATGCTTGCAAGCAGTAAAAATAGATAGAATTTTATTCATAAATTTTTTTTTCCTAAAACTTCGGGGTATGATAGCAGAATAATCACAAAAACAGCTAAAAAAACGTAGATGAATATCCACTTTTTGCGGCGATTTGCGAGGTCGCAGGATTTTTGGCTTTTTGAAAAAAATAAAACGCGCTCGCCGCAAAACAAATCGCGGCAAGTGCCGTAAAATAGGGTCTTAGCTCGGTTAGGGCTCTCTATCGCCTCCGAGCTAAGCAGGCTAAATGAAGCGCCGAAAATCAAAAAAATAAAAAGCGCGGGCAGGCAGCAAAGAGTCGCCGCCAGCGCGCTTATTACCGACGCCAGAGCTAGCCAAAAAGCCCTTCATTTGACCTCTTGCGACTTGTAGTCGTAGCTAAAAATCTTTTGGCGAATAGTAATTTAGCACGTTATCGTCCACTTCGCCGTAAGGATAGCCGAAGTTATTTAGCGGGAATTCCGCAGGCTTCGGCGATAGGACGAAGTCGCGCGCATCGTTAAAGCCGATCCAGCACATCTCCCAGTTGCCAAACAAAAAAACTCGCGTACTTTGGCAAGCTTGCTGTCGTCGTTGCCTAGCTTCTCGCCCTAGGGCGCACCTTCGCGACGTCCGCGGGATCGACCGGTATCCAGCCGTGTCCTTTTAGATAAAATCCCGCTCTGCAGTGCTGACCGCCAGAGATCGCTGCGAGGCCCTTTTTCATCGGCCTTTCCCATCTCGTTTGAAAATCTACTCTGCCCTACTCTGATGCCAAAAAAATCTCGCGCGCAGGGATACCTACGGCGCGGCAGAGTCCCACGAATACCGAGTTTATGTCGGTGCATTTGCCCACCAATTTGCCGCTTTGCAGGATCGCTTTTTACGTCACCGGTGCCGCAGCCCAGGACGCTGTTGTCGCGCTGCATGGTGTTTGCCACCCACGTGTAGATCGCTTTCGCGCGCTCTAGATCGCCTTTTATGCCTTTTGTGATCTCCCCTGCTTTTTGCTTTACGATGCCGTCATTTGGGATGTGCTGAGTAGGTTTTAGATAAAATCCCGTTTCAGCGCTCAGCTTTTCGTTCAGGGCTAAATCTGACCTTGCTAAAGTCGGTGTTTCGCTCGAAGGTCTCTACTCTAAATTTAACGCTAAGCGTCGGCTTTGCCACCTCTGCGTAGTCGACGTAAAGCGTCGGGATCGCGTCGTAGTTTACCGATGGATTGGCGAAATTGCCGTCAATTTGATGTCGCTAACGCTCTGATACTCTCTAACAAACGGCAGCGGTATCCACAGCCTGGTTTTCTTGCCTGCCTCTACTTTCGTGATTTAGAGTTACGTCAAAAACCCTCTTATTGCCCATAGCTTTTTCCGCGCCTAAAACGGTGCTCGGAGTAGCCATAACGACGCCTAAAAATCGCAGTGTTTCTTAAAAAAATCGCGTCTTTGCATGAAATGCCTTGTATAAATAATAGTTGCCCCGCAACTCTTGGGCGGTATTTTTACTAAGAAAGGCTAAATTTGGCTTTTAAACAGTAGTGTTTTTTTGCGCACCGTTTGGGCGCAGCCAAATTTGGATAATTTTTTTAAACTCTACCGGCCGAGACCTGCACCTTTAAGATGCTAAATTTGGTTTGGTTAAATTTGCCATTGCAAGTTCGGCTTTTCTTTCATAAAAAAACAACCGTTTGAGGTTGTTTTTTTACTTTGTTGTAAAGGGAGTGGGCTTGAATTACGCTCTACTTTGCAGTTGCGAGGCAAAGCCGAAACAAAAAGAGCTCCCTTTTTGTGTCCACCTTTCTTTTTTTCTTGGGTGGCGGAAGGGGTTTCTACTTACGAAGCGTCGCCCCTTCCGCCCCTCAAACCCCCACCCTACCCCACTGCACGTTAGAGGTGGCGACACTGCTTTTGCTCGCGCAAAGCGTCGCAAATTTCAATTTGACATTTTCAGGGTACGGGTCTCGAGTAGTAAAATTTGAAGTTAACGTGCAAATTTGACTTCAATTTGAACGTAAAAAGTTAAGGCGAAGTATTTTTGAGATGGATTTGAATGTTGCGCAGAAATTTCTAAGTCAAGGCTAGACAAGTAGTCTGCCGCAGACTTAAAAATCTCAAACTCATTCAAAGACGCTCAAAAGATGAGCCTTAGTCGATAAATCTTTTTGTTAAATTTACATACGCATCTATCCTTCGGTCTCTCAAAAACGGCCATCCCTGCGCACTTCTTCGCTTCTGGTCATATCGATCTCGACGATGCGGCACAGCTCACTCTGGCTATCGGCGCGGAAAAGCTCCTCGCCCTGCGCGCCGAAAACAAAACTGTTGCCCCAAAAATTTGATCCCGTCCATCACGCCGCTTTCGTCGCCCTCAAAACCCACGCGGTTTACGGCTATCACGGGTAGGCCGTTTGCGACCGCATGCCCGCGCTGCACGGCGACCCACGCCTCTAGCTGACGCGATTTTTCCTCTTCCTCATCGCCCTCAAACCAGCCGATCGCGGTCGGATAGATGAGTAGCTTCGCGCCGCGCAGAGCCATGAGGCGCGCAGCCTCGGGATACCACTGATCCCAGCACACCAAAAAGCCCTAGCCTGCCTACGCTCGTATCTATGGGCTCAAAGCCGATGTCGCCCGGAGTGAAGTAAAATTTCTCGTAAAAGCCCGGGTCGTCGGGGATGTGCATTTTGCGGTATTTGCCCGCGACGCTGCCGTCTTTTTTTCGAAGACGAACGCGGTGTTGTGATACAGTCCGTCCGCGCGCTTTTCAAAGAGCGAAGTAACGAGTACGACGCCGTTTTGTCGCGCCACCTCGCCCCAAAATTTGACGTCGTTTTCCCAGCCCTCGGCAAGATCAAAAAACCTCGTCTCCTCGCTCTGACAAAAAAATACTGCGTCTGGTGCAGCTCCTGAAGCACCACGAGCTGGGCCCCGCCGCCGCTAGCTTCGCGCACGAGCTCGAGCGTCCTTTGCACGGTCGCGTCTTTGGTGCCGTGAAATTTTTGTTGGATTAGCGCTACTTTCATATTTTTCCTTACGATTTAAATTTTTAAAATTATATCAAAGCGGGGATAAATTAGGGCTTGAACGGCCGGCCGGCAAGCTCAAATTTCTGCCGCTTTCGCCGGCTCATAAAATTTGCTTTTAGCCTCTCAAGCAAGCCCGCGCAAGAGTGCGAAACGTCATCGTAGCACCGCTCAAAAATCGCGGGTGTAATATGGATCGGCGATTGTTTTTACCGCTTGACGCGTCGCTCAAATTCGAGCAGAAAGTTTTACTTTTTTTCGTCAAATTGGCGTCAGCGCCAATTTCTCGCCTCAATGTCCTTAAATTTTTCATCATCCATTATCAAGATAAGGTCGCTGCTATCAAAATCCTTTTTGCGTTATTAAGGTCGCTTTTATGTGGCGTCACGGGCACGCTGTTTTGCTTCAAAACCCGCACCGTCTCGTAATACGGCGGCTCGCCTATCTCGTCCTCATGCGTGGCGCGCGAGTCGATGCTAAGGCGCCCGGCCAGACCCGCATTTTTCGCTCACATTTGCATAACCGACTGCGCCATAGTCGAGCGGCAGATATTTCCGTGGCAAACGAATAAAATTTTTCATATTTTTTTCCTTTGATTTAGCATTCGCACGAGCCGTTTTGATCGTCGCACGGATCAAGGTGCGTCGTGATCTGCCATTCAAACTCGCCGTATTTAGCTCTGATAGCGGCTTCTATCTCGTCTGAAATTTTGTGTGCGTCGTAAAGCGAAATTTCGCGGTTAAAGACTAGATGAACCGCGACGTAGCAGATGTTTGCGCTCTTTCTGGTAGCTAGGCCGTGATAGCTTGCTATCTGAGGGCGCGAGCGGATTATCTCTTCGATTTGCGCCGTTATCTCGGGATCTAGCGCTCGGTCAAGCAGCACGCCTACGCTTTCTTTCATCAGATTTATCGCGCTAACGGCGATGTAGCCGCTAATTACTATACCAAAAAAACGGCGTCTATCGCGGCAAATCCCGTAAATCTCGACCAAGATAAGCGAGGCGATAACGGCTAGGGTTGCTAAAAAGGTCGCTTTTATAGTGTAGCGCGTCGGCTCTAACGATCAAATTCTCGTGCGGCGAGCGACGCGGGAGAGGTAGGCGACCAGCAGCCCCGTAACCGCGACCGATAGCGCCATCGCATAGAGCGAAAAAAAGCCGTGTCTACGGGCGCTTGCTCCGTTTGTAGCTTACGCACGCCTCGTAAAATATAAACGCGCCGGCACCCACGATCAAAACGCCCTCAAACATCGCCGCAAGCGCTTCTAGCTTGGTGTAGCCGAAGTTAAACTTTAGCATTGGGTGCGGCCTGGGATTTACGGATGGCAAAAGAAATGTAGCGCGGAAACTAACAGGGTCAAGCATCGAATCGATCGCCGAACTAAGCACCGCCACCGAACCGCCGATCAAACCCGCGGCAAAGTTTAACCACAGCTAGCGCAAACGCCGTCGCGCCCGCGACTATCACGGCTCTGCGACCTAAAATTTCATTTTGCCTTTTTATGTCGGCATTGTTTAATTGCATTTAGATTTCACTTTCGCTTCTTGCGCCTACAAATCTATTCTCCGCTTCACTTCGTTCGCTAGAAACATGCTTCGCTTCGCTCGCACCGCTATACTTGTTTTGACTCGAGCAGTGCAGCGAGCCGTTTTGACGTACGAAAACGAGCGAATCTACGCCGATTATCTTATGGTTCGGCAGCTCCCGAGCCAGTCGCTCAAGCACGATTTTATCGTTATCGTCACTGTACGTCGGTACGATCACGGCGCCATTTATAAATATAAAATTCGCATATGTGCAGCCAAGCCTCTTGCCGCCGTAAAATTTAGCCTTGGGAAGCGGCAACGGCACGAGCTTAAAGCCCGTATTTTCAAGCTCTTTTTTCATCGCGGCGAGTTCCTCAAAATGCTCGTCATTTGGATCGTCGCAAGAGGCATAAGCGATGGTATCATGAGCGATAAAACGCGCCAAGGTATCGACGTGGCTGTCGGTGTCGTCGCCCTTTATAAAGCCGTTTTTAAGCCATATCACGCGCCCAAGGCCAAAAAGCTCCTTAAGCCGCGCCTCGATCTGCTCTTTGTTTAGATGGGCGTTGCGATTGTCGTTTAGTAGGCACTTTTGCGTCGTTAGTAGCGTGCCACGCCCGTTAAAATCGATACTGCCGCCCTCAAGCACTAGATCGATACTTCGCAAATCGCTTTTTAAAAACGCTTGGCAAGCTCCAAATTTACGGCATTATCCTTCGAGCTTTCAACTTTGCCGCCCCAAGCGTTAAATGTAAAAATCATAGCTGACGATTTTCTCGCCGTCCCTGCACGTCTATCATGCCGTAGTCGCGTATCCACGTATCATCAGTGTCGATTTTTACGAACTCTACGTTATCAAATTTAGCAAATCGCTCCCGAAAAAAATCCTCTCATCGGGGCAGATCAAAACGACCTTTTGAAACGGCGCGATAGCTGCAACCAGCCTCTCGTAGGCGTCCAAAAATCTCGTCCAGATACGGTTTCCAGTCGGTATTTTTCGTGCGGTAGCGATAAAAATATCAGCTCCTGTTTTTTTCCCACTCAGCAAACGCTCTCAAATTCGTCCTTTATTTAAATAATTTCTATCAAAATTTAGGGGTTATGATACCTTTTTGCAAGCTTAAATTTTAAAAATAAATCATACAAAAATTAGTTTTAATTTGAGTTTGCTTTCGCTACAATCTCGCGAAATTATCAAAAAGAAGCTAAAAATTTATGGATTTTGAGTTTATAAAAAGATTTACGCCGATGTTCGTAAAGGCGGGCATTTTCACCGTCAAGCTCTCTGTTTACGGTATCTTGCTCTCGCTTATTATCGGCATATTTTGCACGCTGGTTAAATTTTACAAGATCAAGCTCCTAACGCCAGTCGTAAACGGCTACATCGAGGTTTCTAGAAACACGCCGCTACTTATACAGCTTTTTTTTCTCTACTACGGACTTAGCAAATTTGGGCTAAATTTGAGCGCTTTTACCTGCGCGGTCGCGGGACTTGCGTTTCTAGGCGGCAGCTACATGGCGGAGAGTTTTCGCCTTGGCTTTGAGGCGGTGAAAAAGACGCAGATCGAGGCCGCGCTTAGCGTCGCGCTCACGCAGGGACAAATTTTACGCTACGTTATCTTGCCTCAGGCCTTTAGCGTTTCGATCCCCTCGATCGCGGCCAACGTCATCTTTCTCATCAAAGAAACCTCGGTCATCAGCATCATCGCCCTACCCGATCTGGTCTATGCGACAAAGGACATCATCGGGCTTTACTACATGACCGACGAGGCGCTTTTTATGCTCGTCGTTAGCTATTTGATTATCATTTTGCCGATATCTTTGGTGTTATTTTTGGCTTGAGAAAAGGATGAGAGTTGGACGGAGTTAGTATTTTATTCGACCCGCTGGTCTTAAAGCGGCTGATTTTCGAGGGGCTGTGGATGAGCGTGCAGATTTCAGCCATCTCGATCGCGATCTCCCTTGTTTTAGGCACGTTTTTTTGGGCGTGCTGATGAGCTCGAGAAACAATTTATCTTTTTCGTGCTCAAAATTTGTCTCGAAATTGTACGCATAATGCCTCAAATCGTCTGGCTATTTTTTTGTTTTACTACGGCGCAAGCAAAGGCATTTGGGCTCGATATCTCCAAATTTAACGCCTCACTCGTTGTCTTTAGCCTGTGGGGCGTGTTTGAGATGATGGATATCGTGCGCGGCGCGATCGTGTCGATACCGAGGCATCAGTTTGAAAGCGCGGCGGCTCTGGCGCTTAGCAAGACTCACATTTATCTTTACGTCGTGATCCCGTTAGCCACGCGCCGCCCTAGTGCCCGCGGGCGTAAATTTGCTAAGCCGTATCATCAAAACCACCCCGATCGTCGCCCTCATCGGCGTGCCCGACCTGCTAAAAGTCGGACAGCAAACGATCGAAACGGCGAGCCTAACAGCAAATCCGACCGTGCCGTTTTGGATATACGGCTTTATATTTTTTTATTATATTTTTCTCGTCTGCTATCCTATCTCAAAACTATCCAAGATACTTGAAAACAGATGGGCATAAGGAATCAAATGAGCGAAATTTTAAAACTCTCAAATTTAAGCAAATCTTACGGCGACTTGCAGGTGCTAAAAGGTATCGATCTTAGCGTCAAAAACGGCGAAGTAGTCGTGATCCTGGGGCCGTCAGGATGCGGCAAAAGCACTACTCTGCGCTGCATAAACGGCCTTGAGCCCTTTGACGGCGGACAGATAGAGATAGCCGGCGAAAAGATCGATAAAGACTACAAGGACTGGATAAAAAAATCCGACAAAAAAAGTGGGCATGGTTTTTCAAAACTACGAGCTGTTTGACCATATGAACGTCATCGAAAACATCGTGCTAGGCCCGGTAAAAGCGCAAAAAAGAAACCGCGAAGAGGTAGAAAAAGAGGCCGAAGTATGGCTAGAAAAAGTAGGCCTAAAACATAAAAAAATACGCCTATCCAAAGGAGCTTAGCGGCGGGCAAAAAGCAGCGTATCGCCATCGTGCGAGCACTTTGCATGAGGCCAGAGATCATGCTCTTTGACGAGATAACGGCCTCTCTGGATCCAGAGATCGTGCGCGAGGTACTAGACGTCGTCATAAATCTCGCAAAAGAGGGCATGACGATGTTAATAGTAACTCATGAGATGGGCTTTGCGCGCTCGGTGGCGAATCGTATAGTCTTCATGGATGAGGGCAAAAATCGTCGAAGAGAGCGAACTGGAGGCATTTTTTTCACGCATCCAAAAAAAGCGAACGCGCGAAGAAATTTACTCAAATTTATTTTCGTTTTAAGAGGTTTTAAATTTGATGTTTTTAGGCTAAATTTGAGAGCTTTTCGTCAAATTTAGCTGTTAAGCTCTTGCGCTTTAGTTAAATTCAAATAACTTAGATTTAACATCCTAACTTTAACTCAAATTTACGCAAAAATAACGAGCCCAATTTGATCCGCTAGCCATTTCTTAAATTTAAAATTAAATTTACAAATTTATATTGAGTAAATTTTACACTCCATTTTAAATCTAGCGTTACGTTTTTTTAAACAAAATTTGATTTTTCTCTACACCAGCCATCCAAAAAAATACAATTTAGTCGCATTTTAGTCAAGCTTTTTGTATATTTTGCGCACTTTATTTTAAAGGAGAAAGAATGAGAAAACTTCTGTTTTCATTTTTTTGGCAACATTCGCCGCCGTCTTTCTAACGGGTCAGGCTAATTTGCAGGCTGCCGAAAGCTGACGCTTTGGCTAAAATCAAAGAGCGCGGATACGTGCGCGTGGGCGTCTTTAGCGACAAACCGCCGTTTGGCTACGTCGATAAAGAGGGCAAAAAAACCAAAGGCTATGACATATACTTCGCCAAACGCATCGCAAAGGATCTGCTGGGCGACGAGAGCAAGGTTAAATTTGAGCTCGTAGAAGCAGCAGGCCGCGTAGAAGTGCTAGTAGCCGACAAAGTCGACATCACTTTGGCAATTTCTACAAAAAAACGCCGGAGCGTGCTAGAGTCGTTGATTTCGCGCTTCCGTATATGAAAGTGTCGCTAGGCGTAGTTAGCCCGGACGGTGCGGTCATAAAAAAAGCGTGGACGAGCTAAAGGATAAAAAAACTAATCGTCAATAAAGGCACGACCGCGGATGCGTATTTCACAAAAATCACCCTGACATCGAGCTTATAAAATACGACCAAAAACACCGAAACTTTCGCCGCTTTGGTAGATAAAAGAGGCGCGGCGCTAGCGCACGATAACGCGCTGCTTTTTTTGCATGGGCTAAAGAAAAATCCTGGCTTTACAGTCGGTATCGAAGCTCTAGGCGAGGTCGACGTCATCGCGCCTGCGGTTAAAAAGGCAACAAAGCGCTGCTTGAGTGGCTAAATAACGAGATTATTGAGCTTGGCAAGGAAAAATTTCTTCCACAAAGACTATGACGCTACGCTAAAACCGATCTACGGCGATAGCGTAAATCCGGAATCTCTAGTCGTCGAAGGCGGAAAACTATAAAACCCAAAGTCGGAAGAAATTCGGCTTTTTCATTCTATACATTTTAAAAATTTAAAAGCATTAGGTAAATTTACCACCCGTACAGCCCACCGTTGCAATATTTTTAAATACAACTAAAATTTTACACTTGCTTCTTATTAAAAGCAAATTTGATCCGAAAAAAATCCAATAAGTAAACCGTCAAATTTAAGCTCACATATCAAACTTTGTAAATTTTAATCACTATAGAGTTCAAGGATATTTTTTTGGCTCAAGATAAGTTAAAAAAACTTTCAAAGGAGTTTTTTTCTCAAAGAAAGTGTAAGCACAAGAACTATGATTCTGTCGATGAAAAAAATAAGTATATAGTCCGTTCCCGAATTTCGCAGAAGAAAGTGAGAAAATTCTCAAGTATTTTACAGAGGATATAGAGGCTACTAAAAATAGCAAATTTAACCGGGATTTCTAGAATTCCCATCAACAAAATTCTAAAAAAATATCAGAATTTTAATGGCTAGCGAGTGTGAAAAAAATAAGTAAGTTTTCAGGCGAAATTTCCAGCTCTCAAGCCCGCCTAGAAGCTTCGCTTTGAGATTGACGAAAGCTACTTTTACTTCGCTTCGCTCGTAACTGCGAGCAGAACGGAGCTAAAAGAGTAAGAGGTATGAGAGGTAGAGGAGCAGCAAATAAAACCCCGGTATTTAACTTCGCTTCGCTCGTTACTGCAAGCAGAAAGGTATGCTTAAAAGAGATGGCAAAGTCTATACTGGGATAGTTAAAAAAACTGCTCTGCTAGCGAGTTGATACCCATACTACCCAAATATAGCGAGCTTGATAGCTCTACTATTTATTTAGACTACTAGAAAAGCTTATGACGGACTTGTTGATTACAGAGCCAAAGCGCACTATAGGGTAAAAACACTCAAAAAAATGAATTTTAGCTACGCTACGCTTGCTACTTTGCAAGACGCAAATGGTAAAAAAATCATATAAACGGCATTGAGAATTTTTAGCTGCGACTTTGTCTTGCTACTGTAAACAGACGGGGATACGCTAAGCATAGACTATCTAAATTTAAAGGGATTAAAAAAAGAGAATTTCTTACTTCATCTTAAAGAGTGTGAATTTAGATCTAATAACAGTAAAGATACAAAAAAACCTTCTATCATATTTTTACTAAAGATGACAAGAGAGAATCCGCTTAACTTATCTTGAGCCTATTTTAATTATTAGAAAGGATAGTTTTGTGGTTTTTTCCTTGTACAATTTGCAAGAAAATTTAAAGAAAAAACCTGCGGAAAGCCTGAGCCTTCCGCAGGTAAAGGTGTATTACATCATTCCGCCCATGCCGCCCATGCCGCCCATATCAGGCATCGCAGGCATCGGTTTGTCCTCTTTTAGCTCGCTTATAGTAGCTTCCGTGGTTAGAAGCAGGCTCGCCACGCTGACCGCATTTTGAAGGGCCACGCGCTCGACTTTAACCGGGTCGATGATACCGGCTTTAAACATATCCACATACTCGCCAGTAGCTGCGTTAAAGCCGTAGTTGTCGTCTTTGCTTACGCTTATGGAGTTTGCTACTACGCCAGCATCAAAGCCAGCATTTTTCGGCAATCTGGCGGAGCGGAGCGGTTAGCGCGCGTCTTACGATATCAGCGCCTATAGCTTCGTCGCCGCTTAGTTTTAGATCCACTTTTGTGCTCGCTTTGATAAACGCAGCGCCGCCGCCGATTACTATACCCTCTTCTACAGCCGCTTTAGTCGCGCTTAGAGCGTCGTCTACGCGGTCTTTTTTTCTCTTTCATCTCAGTCTCGGTAGCAGCACCCACTTTGATGACCGCTACGCCGCCGCTTAGCTTAGCTAGACGCTCTTGCAGTTTTTTTCTTTGTCGTAGTCGCTTGTGGTTTCTGCGATTTGAGCTTTTATTTGGATGATTCTAGCGTCGATTGCCGATTTCTCGCCTGCGCCGTTTACGATAGTCGTGTTGTCTTTGTCGATGATAACGCTTGAAGCTTGACCCTAAGTCGCTTAGAGTCGCACTTTCTAGCGTTCTGCCCTAGCTCCTCGCTTACTACTTCGCCGCCGGTTAGTATCGCGATATCCTCAAGCATCGCTTTTCTGCGATCGCCAAAGCCAGGAGCCTTAACCGCAGAGATATTTAGCACGCCGCGAAGCTTATTTACCACTAGTGTCGCAAGAGCCTCGCCTTCGATATCTTCAGCGATGATTAGTAGCGGTTTGCCGGTTTTTTTGGATCTGCTCAAGCACAGGTAGCAAGTCTTTTAAATTTGTAATCTTCTTATCAAATAGCAAGATAAACGGATTGCTCAGCTCGACCTGCATCTTTTCGGCGTTCGTGATAAAGTACGGACTTAGATATCCGCGGTCAAACTGCATACCCTCGACCACGTTTAGCTCGTCGTGGATAGATTTTGCTTCCTCGACAGTTATGACACCGTCTTTGCCGACTTTTTTTCCATGGCATCAGCGATCAGTCCGCCGATAGCAGAGTCTGAGTTTGCCGAGATAGTCGCTACCTGCGCGATCTCTTTTTTTATCGGTTACCTTGCGCGATAAGCTTTTTTTAGCTCGGCGATTATAGCTGCAGCTTGCTTATCCATACCGCGTTTTACCTCGACCGGATTTGCACCCGCGGTGATGTTTCTTAAGCCCTCTTTAAAGATAGAGTGCGCCAAAACCGTAGCCGTAGTCGTGCCGTCGCCCGCCTCGTCGTTTGTCTTGCTAGCAACCTCTTTTTACTAGGCCTGCGCCCATGTTTTTCTAGAGCGTCTTTTAGCTCTACTTCTTTAGCTACGCTTACGCCGTCTTTTGTGATCGCTGGAGCGCCGAAACTCTTTTGCACTAGCACGTTTCTGCCGCGAGGCCCCATCGTTACTTTTTACAGCGTCGTTTAGTTTTCTAACGCCTTCGTATAGTTTGTTTCTAGCCTCGTCTGAAAAAAATATCTCTTTTTGCCATTTTTACTCCTTTAAATTTAGATTATTTTAAAACGCCCAAAACGTCTTCGATTTTTTTAGAACCAAATACGTCTTGCCGTCAAGCACAACCTCGGTGCCGCCGTATTTTTGCGAAAACTACGCTATCGCCCACGCTCACGCCTTCTACCTCGCTTGATACCGCCAAGACCTTGCCGCTTAAAGGTTTTTCTTTTTGCATTATCGGGTATAATGATGCCCGAAGCGGTCGTTTTGACGTCCTCGAGACGCTCGACTAAGACTCGTTTGCCTAACGGTTGAAAAATCCATGATTCATCCTTTATGGTTTGATTTTTACTTTTTTTAGCACTCTTTTGTTTTGAGTGATGAAATTATAGTCAAATTTTTAGAATTTGTCAATAATTTAGCTAAAATTCTTAACAAGTCTTAGTATAATCGGCTCAAGTTTCATAATAAAATTAAACTAAATCTAAAGGATAGACGATGAAAATTTTAGGCGCCATACTCGGACTGGTTTTTGCCTTGCTTATCGCGGCTTATGTCGCGGCCTTTACGGATTTTGGCAACGGTTTTGTTAAGCCCTACGCTGAAAAATATAATTAAAGAAAAAAAGCGGATTTGACGTGAGTTTGACAATTCAGATCCGTCCAACGAGCGTAGATATCGTAGCGAACGTAAACGGCGAGATCGTAGCGAACGTAAACGGCGGACTTTCTATTTTCTCTCAAAGCCTCGATCTAAAATACGACGTCGCAGTTAGCGATCTAAAAAGCCTGGGCGTCAAGCTAAACGAAGCGATGAAAATCTCAGGCATCGCAAAAGGAAAATTTAGCGATTTCGTCGCTAGCGGAGTAGGACAAATGCTAGGGCTCAAACGTCAGCTTCGACGCAAATTTAAAAGACTACAAGCCTCTTTCTCTAAAACTCGACGCCAAAAATGTAGAGGTCGAAAAGGCCCTAGCGCTAGCCGGCCAGCCTATCTACGCGCGCGGTAAAAATCTCTGCCGTCGCAAACATCGTAGAAAGCGGTGGCAAAGCCAAACGGCACCGCAAACGTCGACATCTTGGACGTCAAAACAGACAACGCGCTAATCGCAAAGGATTTTAACGTCACTCTGCCGTCACATTTCGCCGCAAACGGCAAAAATCGTAGCAGACGTAAAAGACGGTATCGTAAACGCCAAAAGCGCGGTAATCACGCCGCTAGCAACGATCGGCAGTGATAAGACGATCTACGATCCAAACTCAAACACCCTAAGCAGCGACGTCAAGCTCATCGTGGACGATCTGGCCAGTGAGCCCGTCGTGGGGCAAAAAGCTTAGCGGCGCGTTTAAAGCAAACGGCAACGTCATCGCTACAGCAGGCGAGCTAAAAAAACTTCGACGTCAAGGTTGAAGGCTTTGGCGGTAACGTCGATGCGGTGCTAAACGGCGGCAAGCTAATCGCAAAAAAATCAGCTCGCTAAAACTTGACGAACTCGTTAAAAATAGCTGCCTTCCCTGCATTTGTCGGCGGAACGATCAGCGGAGAAGCGGTGCTAAACGACGTGCACAACACGCAAAATATCTCAGGCTCGGTTAAGCTCGCCACGAAAAACGCACGGCTAAATCCGGCCGAGCTAAAACAGGTCGCAAAGGGAGATAAATTTAAGCAAACCTCTTGCCTTTGAACTAAACGCAAACGCCGACGTGGCAAGCTCAAAAAGCCAATTTGACGCCTTGCTAAACTCCGAGCTTTTAAAACTAAAGAGTCTAAGCGGCGTTTACGGACTGGATGATAAAAACGCGGACGTCAAATTTGACGCGGGTATCGAGGATCTGGGTAAATTTGAGGAGCTAATCGGCAAAAAACTATCTGGCAAAGTGGATGTAAAAGGCGCGGCAAAACTCGTAAAGGGCGCACTTAGCGAGCTGGTTCTAAACGCAAACGCTCTAGGCGGAAAGATAGACGCGAACCTCAAAAACGAAAAAAACTCGCGGCGAATCTAAGCGCGCTTTCGCTCAAAGACGCATTTACGCTGGCTGCGCTACCAAACTACGCCGACGCCATGATCGATGGAGCAGTAAACCTAAGCGGACTGGATCCGAAAAATCTCAGCGGTACGGCTAAATTTAACGTCAAAAACGGCATAGTAAATAGCGCCGTCGTAGCAAAGGAGCTAGATAAGCGATTCCCAAACGGCACCAAATTTGACGCAAGCGCGGACGTCGTTATAAACGGTGGCAAGGCTAAATTTGACGCGGTAGCAAACCTCGTTTCAAACGCAAACAAGAACCTAATCGCGCTAAAAAATCTAAAAGGCGACTACGAGCTTGAAAGCGGCTCGGCGAAGGCGGACTTTGAGCTTGGTATAAGAGAGCTAAAAGAGATCGAGTTTTTGGTCGGACGACCGCTTTACGGGCCTTTGCTAGTTATCGGCGACGCGACAAAAACTGGCGAAAAGCTAAGCGCAAACGTAAATTCGCGGCTCTTTAACGGCGATCTTAAGGCAGTCTTAAAAGACGACATCCTAAACGCAAATTTAAAAAGCTTTACCGCCAAAGGCCTCACCGACTTTTTGGGCCTCTCGCACGTCTATGACGGCATTGGCGATATGACGATGAACTATAATCTCGTCTCGCAAAAAGGTAAATTTGACGTCATCGTAGACGAAGGCAAGCTCGCAAAGACCGATTTTACCGAACAGGTAAGGACTTTTACCGGACGCGACATCACGAGCGAAATCTATAAAAACAGCAAAAATAAAAGGCACGATAAATAAAAAAACCTTATCGACTTTAACGCCGATATGAACGCGACTAGAAGCCACGTCTGGGTAACCGGCGGCAAATACGACATGGCGACCAAGGCCGTGAATGTACCGATAAAGATGAACTACGAAAAAAACCGACATCGACATCACGGTCACGGGCACTAGCGACAACCCGAAATACACGATCGGCTCGGACTACCTAAAAAGGCAAGGCGGTCAAAGAGCTGGATAGATTTTTGGATAAAAAATTTGGCAAGGATGACGAAAGCGGCACCACGGGCGATGCGAAAAAAGACGCCAAAAAAAGATGCGATAAGAGGGCTTATAAAGGGGTTATTTTAGGTAAAGTTTGAGCTGAGCGCGGCGGTAAATTTGACGCCGAATTTGAGCAAAATAAGTTCGGCAAGTACGGCACATTGAAGCCAAAACCCGCTTGCCGAGCGCGCTAAATTTGGGCTACTCGGCTAAATTTGACCGCTCGGCTCGGCGGTCAAATTTACGATATAACGGGCGGTAAATTTGAAAGCTGATTTGCGGTCGCCAAATTTGGACTTTGTTGCTTAAATGTGCAGCTTAGATTTTGAGGCTATAAATTTGAGCTTGGCGTCAAATTGACACACTATTTCGCCGTTAAATTTAAACTGCGGAGCGTTAAATCAGATCAAATTTGATTTTACCGAGCGAGACGGCGGCAAATTTAACCAAGACAGATTCAAGGGAGATATTTTGGCAGCAGATACGCGGTATGCTTTAAAAGACGCCCCAGTAAAGCCAAAATAGTAAATTTCTAAATGATAGAAGTTTTAGAAGCGGGCGCTACGCAAAGCTCAAGGCCAAATCAAGCTCGCCCATAAATCAAAAAAACAACGGCGAGCAGAGCTCACTCGCCGCATTTACGCCCCGCCAGATAATCAAAATCTAGCGAGGCGCATATTTTATTTCGTTTTTTTAACAAGTTCTCTAAATTTAACGCAGCCTTCCGTATATCCGTAATCGCAAGAGGTCCCGTAAATATCCATCGCTTTTTTTCATATCCTGTTCGCCCTTTTTCGTATCCTTGTGCGAGCATATAGCAGCCTTGCGAGTCTTTGTGGTCGCAGGCTAGCGAGTAGTATTTGCGGACTTTTTGCGGGTCTTTCGCGCCGCCGTATTCGCCGCTATGATGAGCAGCCGCCCTATAGCACGCCTCGCCGACTCCGCCCTCGCAGGCTTTTTTTCATAAAGCGTCGCTGCCTTTTCGTAGTCTATCTGAGAGATTTGCCACAGTATGGTGCCCTCGTACACCGCAGCTACGGCCGTGCAGCCGTCCATATCGCCCATATCGCAGGCCTTTTTATATAGTGCGAAGGTCTTTTTCGCCGCCGTCATCGTCGTTGTATGAGGCCCCTGCTCACCCAAAAAAACGCCGCCATATAGCAGCCGGCGGCATTTTTTTATCGTCGTTGCAAGATTTTTTTCAAACAGTCGCGCGCCGTTTTCGAAGTCCGATTTTTTTAGATATATTTTCGTGGCTTGTTCAAAGTTCCCGCCAAAAGCCGCCGCCGCTAGAAACGCAGCTAAAAATGATCTTTCTCAACGCATCCTCCCTATTTGCTCAAATTTCTTTTAGATTTAGCGCAGCCGCGACCAAGACCGTTTTCGCAAGCAAGGCCGTAATATTTCGCCGCCTCGGCGCTATTTTTTTAGGCGTTCCGTCGCCTGACTCGTAGATATCGGCCGCGTTGTAGCAGCCCTCGGCCTCTCTTGCTTCGCAGGCTAGTTTATAGTATTTTTAGCGCATCGGCGAATTTCGAGGCGCTATCGTGCTTTTTAGCTATCTTTAGGCAAGCTTCCCCGTCTTTTGCTCTCGCATGCTTTTTCATAAAATTCGGCTGATTTTTTTCCGTGTCGTCTGGCTCTACGACAAAAATTATCATTTGACGGCGTAGAGTCGTAAAAAAATCGCCCGCCGCTGAGCAAGCTTTAGCGTAGCCAAGATCGCAAGCGCTTTTATAAAGCTCAAAAAAACTTCGCTGTTTATTCGCATATGCTCGTCATCGTCTTTTTAGGTCGTATGTTTGATATACTTTTTAGCTGTGCGGCTATGTAGCAAGCGACGGCGTTTTTTTATCCTCGCGGCACGATTTTTTTCGTAGAGTTTGGGCACGTTTTTTTATCGCCCATATCTTGTAGGTATTTTTTTGTCGCAACCTCAAAATTAGTCTGAGCTGCCGCCACTCCAACAAGAATTAAAAACAAGATAAATTTTCTTAAACATAACGGCCCTTTACTTTTGTATTTTTTTATAAAGTTTTTCTAAAATCAGCGCAAGCTCCCCTAGAGCCGTAGTCGCAAAGCTAACCCGTAAAAAAATCCATCGCCTTCGTCTCGTCTTTTTTTACGCCATCGCCCCTTTCGTACATATCAGCTATCGCGTGGCAGCCGCTCGCGTCCTCGTACGTGCACGCGGTTTCGTAAAATTTCAGACGCTTTGGTCAAATTTTGCTCCACGCCTCTGCCCTCGTCGTAGTATCCGGCCACTCTCGCGCATGCGGCGCCTACTTTGCCCTCGCAGGCTTTTTCGTGAAATTTCATCGCTTTTTTTATAGTCGGTTTCCTGCCCGGCCTGTCCGTTTTCGTAGATGTCGCCCAGAGATTTGCATCCATCCATATCGCCCGCATCGCAAGCTTTTTGAAAACTGCTCAAAACTTTTTGCCTCGCTAGAGTTTTGCGAATAGGCGTTAATGTTTATAAAGCCTGCAGCATAGCAGCCTACGGTATTTTTTTCTCCTCGTAGCAAGACTTCTCAAAAGAGCTTTAAGGCGTTGTCGTAGTTGTTTTGAGCTAACTCCGCACTCGCCTCCTCGAAAGCAGGCACGGCGGCAAAGGCCGCGGACGCCAAAAAAAGCGGCGCAAACGATTTTCTTTAGCATTTGTTTTCCTTAAATTTGATTATTTTTCACGAAAATTGAGATTTGACACGAACTAACGGTTACGGTGGCAAAAAAACCACATAAAAGCAAACATCAGCCCCGTAGCCTTGGTTTTGGTTTCGTCAAACATAAACTCCCGCGCCCGCTCAAGCGGCACGTAAACAGGCTCGATATTTTCGCCGTCTATGCCGCCGCCCTCGCCGATTTTCATCGCGTCGTTTATCACGGCAAAAAAACATCGTCTGCTTCGCTCCGCCAAAACCCAGCGCGCCGCGAGTGGATGTTATGCGCTCTACCTTGCTCACGGCAAAGCCCGTCTCCTCGGCGATCTCCTCGATGACGGTCTGCTCCTCGTTCTTGCCTTTATCCATCAGACCCGCACAAAGCTCATATGTGTAGCCCTCGTCGCCCTTTTTGCGTCAAAGTTTAGCTCGCGCCCTTCTTGCAGATTAAACCAAACGGCGGGGCGAAACTGCTTTAACCAGCAAAAAACGCGTCCTTATCCTCGTGATAAAGCAGTACCGAGACGCTATCGTGAGCCTTGATACACTCCCATCTGACGGACTTTTCGCACAGATCAAAGGAAATTTGATACGGCTTTATGTAGCGCGGGAGGTTCAAATTTCTCTATTTTGATATTTTTTTACAGAAGTATCCATTTTGCCAGTCCTAAAAAGCTAAAAAAAGCCGACCGTGTCGGTAACGGTGGTAAGCAGCACGGCTGAGCCGACGGCAGGATCGATGTCACATTTCTTTAAAGCTTAGCGGTATCAAAGTACCGAAAAATCCGGCGAAAAACAAATTTATCAGCATCGAAGCACCGATAACTACGCCCAGCATCGGGCGGTTAAACCATAGCGCAGCGATAATGCCCATCAAAAACGCAAAGGTTAGTCCGTTTATAAGCGCGATGCCGACCTCGCGTTTTAGCGCGTTTGCGGCGTTTTTAAACTCGATTTCTCCCAGAGTTAGTCGGCGCACAGTAACCGTAAGCGCCTGCGTGCCAGTGTTTCCACCCATGGATGCTACGATTGGCATCAGTACCGCGAGCGCTACGTAGCTAGCTATCGTCTCGTCAAAAATCCCGATGATCGAGGAGCTAATAAGCGCGGTAAATAAATTTATAAGCAGCCAAACGGCTCGCGCGCGAGTGGCCTTAACCAGGCTCGTATCCTCTTCCTCAGCCTCGTCGTAGACGCCGGCTAGGGTTATAACGTGCTCCGTGGCGCTTTCTTGTATAAAGTCGTGGATGTCGTCAGTAGTGATACGACCGAGCAAATATCCCTTGCTATCGACGACCGCGATCGAGTTCATATCGTAGTTTTCGACCGTTTCTACGACCGTCTCGATAGGCTCGTTATCCACGGCTACATGGGGTTTATATTTATCTTCTTCGCTCTTTGCGATGATCTCTCTTAAGGTTTGGTTAAAGTCAAATAGTATCAGATCCTCAAGCGGCACCGCATGGAGCAAAAACGCCCTTTTTATCGGTGATAAATAGCTGCGAGACGTTTTCTAGCTTACCCTCTTCCTTCTCGCGTCTTAGCCGCTCAACCGCCGTTTTTTTAGCTGCTCGTCGATATGCGCGCTAAAAAGCTCCGTCTGCATGAACGCACCCGCTTCGCCCTCGTCGTAGCTGCGGATACGTAAAATCTCCTCCTGATCGTCCTTATCTAGGGCCATCAAAGAGCTCTTTAGCCTTTTGCTCGTCGATCTCCTCGATATACTCCAAAAAGCTCGGCCGCGTCGTCGCTCTCTAGCTCCTCGATCGCCTCAATAATCTTGTCGTTTGGTAGTTGTTCGATCACGTCCTTTAGCATGTGATCTGGCATCTCGATCGCTACGTCGCCCAGGATCTCGGGGTTGAGCTTTTTCGAGATATTCGCCAAATAGCTCCTCATCGTGCTTTTTTTAAGCGTTTTTAGGTGCTGGGCGAGGTCGGCGGGGCTTAGCTCCTTATCGATCGTCTCGTTTAGGTGCGAGTCTAGCAGCTCTTTGGCTTCGTTTAATTGCTCGTTTTCTTCCATCATTTGCTCTTTTTTTGTCGCTTGACTCGGCGGTTTTTGCCTTTTGATTTGGCCTTTTTTTATCGGCGGCGTCTTTTTTTGTTTTTTTAGACTTATCTTTGCTGGCGTTTACGTTTTTTTCTTTTTTTGGTCTCGGTTTTGGTTTCTTTATTTGTTTTGTCCTTTTTCTTATCCGTCTGTTTTTGTTTTTGTCTTTATTTTTTTAGCGGACGAATTTGACTCTGACTTTTTTTGCCTCTTTGCTTGATTTTTTTGGCTCAGTTTTTGCTTGTCGCCTTGCTTGCGGCTTTTGCGGAGGTCAATTGACTCCGATTTTGCGCTCTTTGCCGCGGCTACATTTACCGTTTCGTTCGCGTCCGTTTTGGTCCCAGAGGAGTTGCTTTCCGTTTTAGGGCTGCGCGGTCAAGTTTGACTCAGGCGTAGTTAAATTGAGTCCGTCAAATTTACATCATCGCTGTTGCTTGCAAGCTCGCTCGTCAAATTGCTTCGGTTTTGGTCGCATTGTCTTCCTTGCTGTCACCACTTGTCTCTTTTTGTCAAATTTATATCGGTTTTTAAAGAGCCGATGTTAGTTAGATTTTTCCTCTGCCCTTTTCGTCTCCGTAGTTAAATTTAAATCTCCACTAGAAAAGGTAGAGTGAATCCGTCATCGTTAAATTTACGTCTGCTTTTTGGCTCGGTTATAGGATGCTCCCAGTCCATCGCCGCATCAAATTTCTGCTCTTTTTCATGGATTTCATCCTTGTTGGCATACTCTTTTATCTTGTTTTCAAACTGTTTTATATTTTTTTGAAATTTGAGCGTTTTCATTTAAAGGCAAATACGCTTTTTAGCCACCTTTATCTCGGTCTCCGGGTTTATAGCGTTACCGTTTTTATAAACGCCGAAATGCAGGTGCGAGCCCGTGCTCATGCCGGTACTGCCTACGTAAGCGATGAGTTGCCCCTGCTTTACTTTTTACGCCGCTTTGTATACCCTTAGCAAAGCCGCTAGTGTGCGCATATAGCGTTTCGTAACCGCTAGTGTGACCTAGTATTACTACCTTGCCGTAGCCGCTTTTAGTACCGACGAATTTAACCGTACCCTCGCCTGCGGCCTTTATCGGAGTGCCCTTAGGAGCGCCGTAGTCCACGCCTAGATGGGCCTTATAGCGCTTTAGTATCGGATGATAGCGCTTGGGCGTAAAGGGCGAGGTAATACGAGCGTTTGCGATCGGTCTAGTTAGCAGAAAAGTTTATCGTTTTTTTCTTACCGCTTTTTGTCGTAGTATTTATTTTCAAATTTATACGTAACGTATTTTTTTATCGCCGATTTGTATCGACGCCCAGTGTATTTCCGGCATGCCAAACGTTCGTCCGAGCCTAGTTTTTTTGCGTGTATTCCATCGCCAGCCTGTCGCCTTTTTTTAGCTTTTTAAACTCGCTTTCCGGCACTTCGCTCTTCATCGCCAGATAAAATCCGTGCGCCAAAGCCGCGCTGCCCGTAGCGTCTTGGATATCTTGCGACGGCGAAACCGTAATAGGCATACTAAGCACACGCCTATGCGTCTGATACGAAATCGAGGAAAGCTGAAAATTATACTTTCCGTCGTTGTCTTTATAAATTTGCGCTTGAAGTTCTTCGTTTACGGGGATTAGCACCTGGCTTATCCCGCCTTTTTCGTCTCTTAAAATTTGATACGAGATACCCGCTTTTATCTCGCTTACAAACTCCTTATCGTCCGAATCCATATCATAATAAAGAGAAAGGGGGATGGAATTTTTCTCCAAAAAAGTTAAAAACGTATCTCCGCTAGGCCAGCTAAGCTCCTGGACGGTAGGTTGTATAGGCGCGGCGGCGAATAAATTACCGCCAGCAGTAAAGCTAATGAAAAACTTTCTTCATAAAATCCCTTGATTTAAAAGCCGTATTTTACTCGAAAATTACTTACGTTTTTGCAAAACTAAGCCAGTTTCAGATATAATGAGCGCTAAAATTTTCAAACTTTCAGGAGATAAATTTCTGAAAAATTTCTTTTATTTTTTTAGCGGCGGCTTGCCTTAGCTTTGCGGCCGAGTTTTTCGATGAGAGGTATAAAACCCCGCTAATAAGCGTAGACGAGGGCGTAGGCACGATCATAGACAACTCAGATATAGTCGTAGGTAGTAGCGGCGTCGTGATGCACAATTTGACGGCGCTCAAAGCTCTATCATAGCCCGCGCGGTCGTCACGCAAAAAGGCGGCGGCTTTGCAAAGGTACGATTTGAGGTATTTGACACGTTAGCGCAAAAAGCCCTACCGATACCTGGCATAATGCCCTAAAAAGCGGTGACGAGATCATCCTAAACTACCTCTACAACCGCTCGCTCATCGTCGTACCGAACAAAGGATTTACGCCGAAGTAACGAACGCGTTTAAAGACATCACCTTTATCCACCCCGATATCGTGGGCTCGTATCTAAGCTACGAGTATAAACCAAACCCTAGCCGCGACGACTTTCGTAAAATGTGCTCCCAAAGCGCTGCGGGGCTTATTTTCATCGCTATGAACAACGAAGCGCTTTTTGCCGACTGCCAGAGCTTTGAGCCGTTAAAACGCTTCCAAAGCGGCGCGGTCAAATACTACCAGCTACCTTTCTACACTCGCGTCAAGGATATCGATACGGTATTTTTGGAAATGGGGCTCAGAGCAGATCAGCGACTTTGACCGCCACTACAAAGCTCTTTTGAAAGAGAAATGATGCTTGATAAACACACTAAATTTTCTGTAATTTACTAGGCGCCGATAACGCCTACTTTGACGACGCGCACAGGATCGCCTACTGCTACGACGCGACTAGAAAGCGCCATTTGCCTGACGGCGTGCTTTTTTTCCTAGAGACGAGCGCGACGTTAGCGAGATTTTAAAAATACTGCAACGAAAAATAAAAATCATAATCGTGCCTAGGGGTGCCGGTAGCGGCTTTACGGGCGGGGCGCTAGCTCACGAGGGCGGCGTCGTGCTTGCATTTGAAAAAGCACATGAACAAAATCCTAGAAATCGACATGCAAAAACATGGTTGCCGTCGTGCAACCGGGCTGTATAAATATACGTTTACAGCGCGAAGCCGAAAAGCTAGGGCCTTTTTCTACCCGCCAGATCCCGCCAGCCAGGAGTACTCGACGCTAGGGCGGCAACGTGAGCGAAAAACGCCGGCGGCATGCGCGCGGCAAAATACGGCATCGCCCAAAGACTACGTCATGGCGCTGCGAGCGGTGCTACCTAACGGCGAAGTGATCCGTGCTGGCAAACGCACAATAAAAGACGTCGCTGGATACAATATCGCAGGCATCCTCATCGCCAGCGAGGGCACGCTAGCGGTAATAACCGAGATCACGCTAAAGCTCATCGCAAAGCCCTAAAGTTTAGAAAAAAACGGCGATGGGGATTTTTCCCTAGCGTAAACGCTGCGATGAACGCGGTTTATAAGACTATGGCCGCAGGCGTGACGCCCGTAGCCATGGAGTTTTTAGACGCGCTTTGCATACGCGCTGTCGAGACTAAATTTAACAAAGGCCTACCGCAAGATGCTGGCGCCTTGCTGATAACGGACGTAGACGGCGACATTTTAGACGGCCTAGAGCAAGATCTTGCCACGATCGAGCGAGTGTTTAGAGAAAACGGCGCTAGCGAATTTGAGACGCGCCAAAGACGAGAGCGAGCGAAACGACATCTGGTTTGCCCGCCGCAACTGCTCGCAGGGCGATAAATATCTACGGAAATTTAAAACTAAACGAGGGATATCACGGTGCCACGTTCAAAAACTACCTGAGCTATTAGAGCGCATCGGCGGCATCGCCGAAAAATACGGCGTGCAGGTACCGTGCTTTGGACACACGGGCGATGGCAACGTACACACAAACGTCATGGTCGTAGATAGAGCCGATCCTGCGCAGGTGGAGAGCGGACACAAGGCGATCGAGGAAATTTTTAAGATCGCGGTGGAGCTTGGCGGTACGCTCAGCGGCGAGCACGGCATCGGCATCAGCAAGGCCGAGTTTATGCCGCTTGCCTTTACGCCTGCGGAGATGGAGCTTTTTAGAAGTATCAAAAAGGCGTTTGACCCGAACAATATCCTAAACCCGTTTAAGATGGGGCTGTAAAAAGCATTGCCTCGTTAGCGTTTTTTTGGGTTGGTGTTCTTTTTTTGAGAAATAAATTTTTCGTTTTTTTGCTTCCGCGGCAACTTGTTTGTTTAGCCTCGGTCGCAAAAAAACTTCAACAACTACTTCCGCTTCAAATTTCTTTAATTTTACTTTTTTTAATTTATATAATAAAATTGTTGCGGTGCTCTAAAATTCGGATCGATTTCGAGCGGTTCTCTTGGCGGTTCGTATTTGGTTGCTCTTTTTAATCTTTATAGCATATACCATTTCGTTATCATAATAGTCATAAAACCAGCTTTTTACTTATACAAGACCCATCACTTGTAGCTTCCCATATACTATCCCTATCGGAGTGTAGAATTCCACCCACTTCAAGCTCTCCGACTATTTTGGCTGTATCCGGGCAATACACATATATTTTCTTAAATTCCTTTGAGAAAATTTATGCCTTCTATGAATTATATTTTTTTCTTACCCGACACTAACATTCCGGAGCTTGGCTCATGGATGGATATCACTATCGCTTTTGCCTTCACTGCGCCACCTCGACAAAACTATTTCCTCGCCCATTATCATACACATCATAGATTATCGTTTCTTGGCTGGTATCGGGATTATCATAGATACTCTTACTAAGCTCGTCTTTACGCCTTTGCAGATCGCTTTCTATCTCTTTAAAAAAATATCATTTTTTTCATATTTTGATCTTTTTATAGATAAAAAAACATTCCATTAGTCTTAAAGAGTTTTTTTCCATTACGAGCACTACTCTAGCCATAATTTTAAATTCATTTTTCATTTTTTTGGATTTTCTACCGTGTATTTAACCTTACAAGTGGAACGTTTGGTTTTTATCATTAATATTCATGATTTCTCTTGAGTTGATTTTTAATCAAAGACATAGAGTCATCTATGATTTTTATCCAGTCTAGGATCAAATTTATTATACATTTTATCATAGGCTTCAAGCTTTTATAGCCTCGATAGTAGCAACATCATTATCACAGTTATAGCTATCGTCGCCACATCCAACAACAAATAATCCAGCAGCCAAAACGGCGCACATTCTTATTTTTACTCATTTTTTTCTCCTTTTTAATTAAATTTCTTTTTTTATCTGTTTGTATTTCAGTGCTTTTAAATCCGCAATTGGCGCATTCTTTAAATACCTTAACTTTCGTCACCTCGTATATAGCCTTTAGCGTTCTTGTATTGCCGTTTTTGTATTTACCTTTTTTTAGTGCCTTGCATAATCTTTTGATCTAAAATTTCACTACCGGTCTCAAATGTTGAAAAATAGCTTTCCGCAAGATTCGCACTTTGAACCGAGAGCAAAAAAATGCAAAAAGCGACTATAAATCCAACAGCCGCTACTATCCATTTGATTGTTTCGCCCTCAACTCCAAAAAAATACCGGCTAAAAAAACCAAACAACTCCGCCACCAAAAAAACAGATGCTATAAAACTAAAAACCAACCTCCGAGTAATTCAATCTAAGTCCCTTTTTGTGTTATTTTTAAAAAAATTAATTTCTACGATTTTACGACATTATTTCTAAATTTATTATAAATTTACGAATATATGTCGCAATTTGCTATTAAATTTATAAAAGCTAAACTTGCGCTATGAAATACAGCCAACAAGACAAAGCTAGAATTTTAAAGATAACCACTAGAACGCTACAAAGATGGAAGACCTCAAAACCCGAGCTTTACGCCATCATCGAGGCTGGATTTAAAAATGCGTGAACTCGTGGCTGACGAAGAACAAAGCCTCTCTGAGATAAAAAAAGATGATAAAAGAAGCCTTACCGCAAAGCTAAATGCAAGCTCTCATTGCTTCAAATTTGACAAAAATTACCGCACAGAATTTAGCTGATTTTAACCTCGCCACCATAAATCCAAATTTAAAAATCGCCGACCTTAAATTTGACGCCGTCGTTACTCTAAAAATACGGTCAAATTTAACTCCATAATCATAAAGGCCGCCGTATCGCAAAAATGCAAAAATAAATAAAATTTTATCTAACCGAAATTTCAAAAATTTTAAAGTAAAAATACCTCAAATTTGAGGATCCTAAATGAACCCGCAAAAAATTTGAAAAAGATAAAACAGACGCTTAGAAATTTGGCTCACGGCGATGCTAAAGATCAAAGATAAGCAGCTACTGCACTACGCTTCAAGCCTGAGCTTTCACACGATGCTCTCCATCATCCCCGTGCTACTCATCTCGCTCTCGCTTTTTACGCAGATGCCTAGCTTTAGCGTCTATTACGCTAAGATCAAGGGAATTTATATTCGCCCAGCTGCTACCCTCAAACCAAGACGCGATCTCAAACTACATCGAGACCTTTTTGCAAAAACAGCTCTAGCCTTGGCATCCTCGGCCTTGGCGCCATCATCTTTACTTCGATCATGTTTTTTTGCCGATTATGAGTACGTCATCAACCGCATCATGCACACGAGTAGCCGCAAATTTTGGAACTCACTAAGCGCGTATTGGACGCTCATAACGCTAGCTCCTTTTGGGGGCTTGGGCTTAGTTTTTATCTCTCAAATTTATTTCAGGATATACTAAACTCCAGCGACTACACGAAGTGGATAAATTTTATAAGTATCTTTCCATACCTCATCATCTGGGCGATATTTTTGCGTGACCTATCTCATCTCGATAAACCGCCAAATCGCCCTAAAAAAACGCACTTTTTAGCTCGTTCGTCGCATCGCTCATCTGGTATCTAGGCAAAAAAATATCTTCGTCTTTTTACGCCGCAAATAACAAAAACATACCTCAGCATCTACGGCTCGTTTTCGGTGGTGCTGCTCTTTTTCGTGTGGATTTACGTATCGTGGATCATCTTTCTTTACGGCGTGAAGCTGTGCGCGTATCTGGAAAAAGGCCGGCGACGACAAAGAAGCTTAAAAAAAGCGCGGCAAAGCAAAAGCAAATTTAGCGGCACGATAACGGCGGCTAAAGTACTTTGCTTTTGACGCTTGCTAGGCTAAGCGCATTATAGAGCAAAAACAACCAAAACGGCACGCTCACATTTACCCCCTTTGCGCGCCACGAGAGAAATTCTAGCAAATACTCATCAAGCGCGCCGCCTGCACCAAATGCGTGCAAAAGCGCGCTAATCGGATAAAACAAGCTAAAAAGTGGCGTGAGCGGCAAGACGGCTAGCTGCTGGGCGCTAACGAGTGGGAAAAAAATAAACCACGGGCAAAAATCATCGCCGAAAAATACCCGAAAATGTAGCAAGATAGCGTTTGTCAAATTTGAAAACCGCTCGCCAAAGTGCCGCAAATAAAGATAAATATAAAATACGCCAAGACAGGAAAAAGTAAAATCCGACGCTAAAAAAAGCAGACTCGGCATCAGCGCTACGGCGGCGCAAATCACAACGAGAAGCAGCTCAAAGCTCACGACGCGCACGTTTCTAGCGAGTAAAAAAACAGAGCCAGCAAGCTCATCAAAAAAACGCCCGCAAAAAAATGACGGCACGAAGCCGATCAAGGCAAGATAGCAAAACAAAACCGCAAAAAAATCGCGGCCGAGAGGTCAATTTGGCATTTCGATACGGAAAAATATCGCGCCTGAAAAATAGCTGTAAATCGGGCGCATGATAAAAATATAAAAAAACCAAAAAAATCAGTCCCAAATGATAACCGGAAATCGCGATCAGGTGCGCTACGCCGTAGAAATTTACGTCTTGCCGCAGCTCCTTACCGACGGGTGCGGCAAGAAACAGCGCCGTAAAAAAAGCTCGGTCATTTTTCTCACTTTCGTGCTGCGCGGCTATAAAATCATAATTTTATCTCGCATAGGCTCGCTGCTAGCGGCGTAGCGAAGCTCTGTGATACCGTAGCTTGGCATAAAAAAACGAGCCGCTTAGATACTCTTTTAAATTTGACGTTTTTTTGTTTTCGGCGCCGATTAAAACTTTGCTCGTTCGCTCCCGCGTCAAAAATCCGCCTGAGTCGTCGTATAAAAGCTAACATCCTGCGTTTTTAGCTTTAAAACGCGGTAAATTTTGCCTTTTTCGTTCGTTTTTTCGTAGTTTTGTAAAATTTTAGCTTGTAAGATAACGCCGTTTTGAGCTTTAAATTCGCAAAATTTATAGTAGCTAAAGCCCAGATTTAGCGCAAAAAAACGAGCGCGCACGTAAGGCAAAAATACATAAACCTCGCGCGCGTTTTCAAAGATAGATTTTCGCTGCGGCTTTTTGCAAATACTTTAGCTTTGCATTTTTATGCGTTTGATTAAACTCCGCCACATGCGCGACACCAAAACCCTTATCTACAAAACGCGTAAATTCCTTCTGAAATATTACCTCCACCGTGCCGACCGGGCCGTTTCGGTTCTTGCCCACGATGATTTCGGCGTCTTCCTCAATCTTGTTTGGGACGAATTTACGCACGTACTCCTTGCCCTCGGCGTGCGCCTTTTTCTCGGCTTCTTTCTCCTCCTGCTCGCGGTAAACCTCGTCGCGGTACACAAAAAGTATCATATCGGCGTCCTGCTCGATGGCGCCTGATTCGCGTAGGTCGCTTAGCATCGGGCGTTTGTTGGCGCGGGACTCCAGGCTGCGGTTTAGCTGGCTAAGCGCGATGATAGGCATGTTTAGTTCGCGTGCTAGCAGCTTTAGTCCGCGCGAGATTTCGGCGATCTGCAGGTGGCGATCGGAAAGAAATCTGACGTCGCCATCATGAGGCCGATATAGTCGATGACGCACAGCGTGATCTCTGGGTGCGAGGACTTGAGCTTGCGCATCTGCGTGCGGATCTGGTGGATGTTTACGTAGCCGCTGTCGTAGACGAAAAGCTTACGGCTAGCCATATCGTCGCACGCGTCGCTTAGGCGCGACCACTCCTCGTCGTCCATTTTAGCAGTCATTATGTTTTGTAGAGGGATCGAGGTTTTGGCGCTTAGCATACGCAGCATGATCTGCTCGGCGGGCATCTCAAGCGAGAAAAAAACACGACTCCGCCGCCGCGCATTAGCACGTGGTTCATCAAATCTAAGCAGATCGTCGTTTTTTTCCCATACCCGGGCGCGCCGCGATGATGATGAGATCGCCGTGCTTAAAGCCCTTCGTCATCTCGTTTAGCTGGCGAAAGCCCGTGTCGATGCCCACGATGTCCTTATCCTCGAGCAGTTTTTGCTTTTCTAGGGTGAGCGATGACGTCTGCGATGATGACAGCAGCGTCTTTTACGATGCCCGCGCTCTGCCCGTCCACTAGCGAATAAAAAACTCTGACTAAGCTCGTCCACCATATCGCGGCTAGGCTTATCCTCGCTCACTTTGCTAGGGTATCTGGTGCGCGATTTTTTTACCAGGCTTCGCTTGATCGATTTTTTTCTTTGATCTCGTTGGCGTACTTTTTGACGTCCAGGATCGAGTTCGTGCCGATGATCTCGCTCATCACGTTCTCGTCAAACTTTGCTCCCCAGCTTGGTTTTTAAAAATCCCGTTTCGACGGGCAAAGTCTCATTGAGGCACTTCACCATCGCGTCGTAAACATCGCCGTGAGCGCGCAGGTAAAAAGTCAAACGGGCTTAGGATATCGAAAAATCTCACTTAGATTATCCACGCTATAGATGATGGACGCGAGGATCGCACGCTCCATATCTGAGATCATAGAGATTGTGCATATCGATGTTTTCTTTTGCCATTTTCGTGTCCTTTTGTTTTGTTAAATTTGCCTGCGTTTGGGCGGATTTTATAAAATTTGACGCTTATTTATAAATTTGCTTTAGCTTATGGCCTTCAAATTTGAGTTAGCGCCGTAAAGGGTGCGGTTTTGCACCCTCCCCTCAAAGCCGAGCTAAATCTGACCGATCAAATTTGAGCGCTCAGATTTAACATGTGCGCCGCTCGCCGCCAAACGTCAAATTGACGACCGAAAGTACGCCCGCGACTTTATCTCGTCGTCGATCTCGAGTAAAAATCTATCGACTAGCTCGCTCTCTGGCAGCCTCGCGACAACCTCGCCTTTGCGCATTATCATACCGTTTCCTTTGCCAAACGCTATCGCCACGTCAGCACCCTTGGCCTCGCCGATCGCATTTACCACGCAGCCCATCACCGAGACGTTTAGCGGCTCTTTGATGTGTTTGGTTTTTCCTCGACGAGCTTTTACAGCGGCCATCAGATCGGCCTGCAAACGCCCACAGGTCGGGCACGAGATGATATTTAGCCCCTCTTTTTGGCGGCCGCTGTCTTTTAGGATCGCTTTTGCGACCTTGATCTCCTCCTCGAGCTCGCCCGTGATGCTAACTCGCATCGTGTCGCCGATGCCTTCTAGTAGCAGTCCGCCTAGCGCGATCGCGGACTTTATCGTCGCGTGAAAGCTAGTGCCAGCCTCCGTAACGCCCTAGGGTGAAACGGATACACAACAAGCGGGCGTAGCGCGCGGTAAGCGGCCATAGTGCGCTCGACGTCGCTTGATTTTAGCGAGATTTTGATATCGGTAAAGTCAAAATCCTCGAGCAAATTTATGTTATAAAGCGCGCTTTGCACCATCGCCTCAACCGTGCGACCGTATCTGTCCTCAAACTGCTTTTCGAGCGAGCCCGAGTTTACGCCGATGCGGATAGGCAGATTTCGCTGCTTGCACGCGTCCACGACGGCTTTGATGTTCTTTTTCGAGCCGATGTTGCCCGGGTTTATGCGGATAGCATCGACGAACTCGCTAACTATCACGGCGTAGTTGTGGTTAAAGTGGATATCGGCGACGACTGGTAGCGGGCTAGCCTTCACGACCTCGCGCAGTGCGGCGGTGTCCTCCTTGTCAAATACGGCGCAGCGCACGATATCGCAGCCCGCAAAATAAAGCCGCTGTATCTGCTCTAGCGTGCCTTTTACGTCTTTTGTTTTGCTAAACGTCATCGACTGCACCGATATGGGCGCGTCTCCGCCTATTTTTACATCCCGGATTTTTATCTGTTTCGTGGGGTATCTTTGCAAATTTGGCCTTTAAATTTTATTGTGCGATTATATAAAATCTTGGCTTTTAAATAAATTTACCGCCCCAAAACCTACTCGCCAAAAACCTCGCGCCTATACTCCCGCTTATCTATAAACTTTAGCTCTCAGGCTTTTTTGTTTTTCTATGTGCGCGTCTATGTTTTTACTATTTATCTCTACGCCTAGCCCTGCGTACTCGCCCTGCCCCGATAAGAACTCCAGCATCATATCGCCGAGCCTTGCGTTATAGTGGCTAGCCTCCCTAGTAGTACGGCGAATGGTCTGCGCCTTTAGGTAGCTCCTGTGCCGTTATCTCGTTATAAAGGCCAAAATCTACTATCCTAAACGGCTTTTTTCTAGACGCTTGGCAACCTCTTCGTTTACGGTCGCTATCTGCTTTTTTTCCACTCGTACCACGCCGCGTCAAGCCCGACTCTATAGTCCATAGCTTCAAGCAGCCCTAGCATGCAGCGGACTTATCGCGATATCTAGGGTTATATTATTTTCGTGAGCGTCCGTTAAAAATCTCGATAAAATTTTTCATAAGACAGCCTTGATACCTCATCTCTTTTGAGCTCAGCCATATATCCACTCTCTATCTTTTTTTATCGAGGTGGGCCTGATTTTTTTGGATCTTTACAACCTTCATAAAGCGCGACTGCAAATCCTCTCTGGGTTTATTTTTTTAAAGATATCGGTATCGTAAATCCTGTATGGATCGACCAGGTAGTTAAAAACCGCTACGAACGCGAAAAATCAAAGCCGCCGAGGTCAAAAAAAGCTAAATGTCCATTTTTTTAAATTTTCATACGATTTTCCTAAAAGTTAAAAATATAAAAAAATTGAGACATTTTGTGCAATTTAAAACGACCAGCGTAAAAACAAAGCACCGCAAAGGGTCAATTTAGCCCGCCAAGCTTAAAGCCTTGCAGTTTTTTTGCGCAGAGTTTTTTTAAACAGTAGAGTGACCGCAAAACCCGCGATCAAGTAGTAGAGCAAGGTGTTTGTGCTGTCTATTTGTATATTTGGATTCCACTCGCCAAATTTAACGCCGTACTCCCTCAAAAAACCGACCTTTTTCTCTAGTCGCGAATTTAGAGCTAGCCCGCCGCTTAGTCCAAATATCCCCTTTAGCACCTTTAGCGCGTCATCCCACTCCTTTGCTCTAAAAAAATACCCAGGCGATATTTACGAAGTTAAAGGTTATAAACCAAGCTACGAATTTATTTAGCTTAAAACCGAGCTCGCTCCAAATCCTTTGGACGACCAGAGCCGCACCATGCCAGATGCCGCCTATCACAAAGGTCGCGGCTAAATTTACGTACGTACGCACCTTGCCGCTACGGTTGCCTCCTAGCGGGATATAGACGTAATCTCTCAAAAAGCGGCTTAGCGTGATATGCCATCTGCGCCAAAAACCCTGAATATTTAAAGCCTTGTAAGGCGAGTTGAAATTTATCGGGGAGTTTGATGTTAAAAAGTAGCGCCGCGCCGATCGCCATATCGCAGTATCCGCTAAAAATCAAAAATAAAGCTGAAACGTATAGCTAAGGCTAGTAACCCAAGCTTCGATCAAACTGAAGCTCGCAGCCCTATCAAACCCCTCGGTCGCCCAAACGGCGAAAGTATCGGCGATAACGACCTTTTTAAAAAGCCCGATAGAAAAATATAAAAAAAGTCCAAGAGCGATATTTTTTTGTAGTTAATTATTTTATTTCTAGCTTTTTGCAAACTGCGGCATCATCTCCTCGTGATGCACGATGGGGCCGGCGATTAGCTGCGGAAAAAAACGTAACAAACAAGCAGTAGTTTAAAAAAATCGTACCGCTTTGCGCCCTTAAGCGCCACGCAATCCACCAGATACGCGATCTGCTGAAACGTAAAAAAACGAAATCGCAAGCGGCAGGAGCAAATTTAGATGCGCTATCTGCGTACCGAAGGCGAAATGTACGTTGGCGATCAAAAAGTCTGAGTATTTAAAAATACCCAAGCAAGGCCAATTTGCTGCAATTCCAAGAGCTAGGAGAATTTTTGGAAATTTTAGGATTATTTTTTTACAAAGCTCTAGTCCAAAAAGAGTAGTTAAATATCATCGAGCCTACTATTAGCGGCAGATAAGCGATATTCCACCAGCTATAAAAAAATAGCGACGATAGCACCAAAAAGCCCTTCGCCGCTTCGGTAAGGCGCTTTTTGTTCAAGAAAAAAATATACGAAAAAAAGTTACGGGCAAAAAAATAAAAAAATATAAATTCGTAAGAGTTAAAAAGCATTACCCGTCTATTGATTTTTTTAGCGCAATTATAATAAACATTATTTAATATTTAAACAAAAATCAAAAATTAATTAATTGCTACCGAGCAAAAACTAAACGCGCAAGCAGTCAAATTTGAAGCAAGGACGTAAAAAAATAGTCTGCCAAAGTTGCAACTTAAATTTGAGCAAAAATGACGCAAGCGGCGGTATCGCGAAACTAGACTGGGCGCGGATGAATGTGCGGGCGGAGCGTATGCTTGATACGCAATAGAGCAAATTTCTAAACGTAGCGACGTATAGCAAAAAAAGAAAAAAACGCGAGAATTAAGGCGAAGTATTTTTTTCGATTTACTTTGAGCCATACCATCATAACAAGACTTTTGCTACAAAAAGGCGAGGCGACGATGCAAAAAAACATTTATAGATAACGAAATTTTAAAAATTTGTATTAAAAAGTGATAAGCGGCGGTATCTTGCGATGATTTTTGGGGTCTGCTTCGCAAGCTCGCAGCTGCAAGCAGAAGTGAGATAAAGTACTCGGCATAGATAGAACATGTGGTTCATCGAGCCGAAATTTTTATCAGCTCCACAAAACTAGCGAAGCGGCGGCATAGCCGAAGTTTCTATAAAAAAAGCGCGCAAGAGACAACGCGTCAAGTATTCAAATCAGGATAATCCCACGCGTTATATTCACCCGTCAGATTATCGTTCTCTGCCCCCTGCAGCACAGCCACTCTAGCCCGCCGCGCCTCTCCATCACGACCTCTTCATCAAGCCCAGCGCTTTTAGTACCGTTCACGCGGGCATTGACGCATGCCCAGTGGTAGCGGTAGATGAGATCAAGCGCTTGCAGGATTTCATCAGTACCCCGCATTTTTTTACGCGCTCCGAAAAATCGCAGCTGACAAAGGTGTCCATCACAAATTTGCAGTCGCAGATGTCGTTTGGGAAGCCAAGCTCCTCCACGAGGCCCATGCCCCACATCAGCGCCCACAGCGACTCGTATTTCCAGCCCATATTTACGGCCTCGTCGTAGTTCGCTTCGCCCTCTATGACGCGGCGCTCCATGCGCGTGAGCTTGTCTATGCACCCAAAGCGGTTGTTTAGAAAGTCCTTCGTGCCCTGCTTGTCCTCGTCGGTTAGCTCGCCGTTATCTCTGATAGTGCAAGCGCACATTATCGCGGCAAACGAGCAGATCGCACGGGCGATAACCTCGTCCTTTTCGCGCGGCGCGACCTCGCCCGTCTCGTATCGTAGCGGCAGATGGTCTATAAAAGGCACGCCTTGCGATTTTTAAGATTTCGATGCTTATATCCTTGCGCTCCTGCGCGGTTTTACCAATCTTTGCGGCGCTTGCGCTATTTTTTTGCCGCCTTTTTTTTGAAAAAAATCGAAAAAAATGCCATATTTTCTCCTTTAAATCTAGGGTTGCATTTTACCAAATCTCCGCTTACGGCAGTATTTTTACGCGGATACGGTTTGCTAAATTGAACGAGCAAGCAAACAGACAAAATTGATTTGGTATATATTGAAAAAGCAAAGTAAATTTCTAACGAGATAGTAAAAAGTAGAGATGAGAAAAACGGCCGCAAGCGGCGAGTCACCTAAAAATATGAATAGGCGTACCGCTCGCTAAAATCTGCAAATTTTACTTAGCCGAGCAGCTTTTGCAGCACTCCAAAAGCCTGCGCGCCGCATTTGAGGCTACGATTAGTCCCGCAGCCGACATTATTATATCTTTTAGCACCAGTCGTCCAGCACCCGATAGATACGGAAATCCGTGATTAGGGCTTTCAGTGATGCCAAGTGCCGGATTGCCTAGATTTGGCACCCAAGTCTCAGGCGTCGTTATCAAAAAAAGCTAAGCGTTACGATAGACATACCAAACGTCAGCAGCCCGCCGATAAGCCCTAGTTTAGGGAACCAAATGCCAAGCAGCACGAGCGTGCCGATAGTGCAGATCATCGCGCCGATCAGGTACGAAACCGCATAAGTTCCGTTTTGTTTGTGCCACTCGATATTTTTAGGCACAACTAGGCCTTCCGGGTTTTTTTGTGTAGGTTGTACTCGGCGACCATTTTGCCCTTGCCGTTATCTACGATATCTTTTTTTGCTATACATGTAGCTAAAAAACGGGCTGTTGGTTACAAACGGCACGATGCCGTCGGCCTCGTATTGCACGACTTTGAGTCCGCCTATCCACGCCATCACGATAAAAATCGCGACGCTAACGTAGTTTACGAAATATTTTTGCGAGCCTGCTAAGACTTGTAAAAATTTTTTCATTAAGTTCCTTTAGGGTGATTTTTTTATAATTTTAATTAGACTGTATGTTTAAGGCTAGATAAAATTATAACGGGATTATATATAAATCATATAAAATTCGGCTTAAAAAGATAAGCATTATCATAAATGAAAAACTTTAATTACATTTTTAGTTTAAGTAAGATTTTAATTTCATAACATCTTTATCCGCAAACAGCTGCCAAAAACACGCTAAAGACTATTTGGTAGATTTGGCTGGTATATGTGAGTGGATTAATAGCAAAACTTGCGTTAAATTTAAGACTTGATCTCTATCTGCCAAAAACCAAAAACTAGCTCGTTTTAGCTTAAATTACGACGCCAAGCCGAATGTGAAATGTGATTTTTACGAACCTTGCAAAAACATTTAAGACGCTTTTTGAGGTGCCCAAAACTAAACATCGAAAATCAAACGAAAAGAAATCAAATTTACGAAAGAAATTTATCGGATCCATATCGACGTCAAAAGCCGTGCGAGGCGCAGATACGAGCGGCTTTTTATGAGCGGAGCGTGCGAGGCGCAGCGCAGTAAAAATCTCAAAACGGTATTTGCCGCCAAGTATTTCGATCGCGCACTTGCCGTGTCCGACGATCTCTAGCGAAGATTCGGCAATGCATAAATTTCTCAAGCTCGGCTACGCACATTTCAAGCCTTTTGCTTTGCCGCCTGCTCGCTTTTTTTTCAGAAACGATAACTCGTAAAAAGCCTAGCAAACGGCGGATATATCGGCTCGCGCGCCCCGATCTCCTCATCCAAAAACGCATCGTAATCTGCGATAAAATTTACCAGAAAAATTCCCCGCTGCCTGCTCTGCACGACCACGCGCCCCTTACCCGAGCGCCCTGCCCTACCAGCCACTTGCATCGCCAGCGCCAACGTCCGCTCTCGAGCGCGAAAAATCAGGAAAAATTTAGCAGCTCATCAACGCCCATGATGACCGCAAGATCCACGTTGTGGTAGTCGTGCCCCTTGCTTAACATCTGTGTACCGACTAGCACGTCTATCTCGCCCGCGTTAAAGGCTTTTTAGCGTCTTTTTCGAGCTTGTTTTTGCGTCGTGATCTCGTCGCGGTCGAATTTCTCGATCCTAGCCGCTGGAAACGCCAAGCGTAAGGCCTCCGTCAGCTCATCCGTGCCGATTTTTTTCGCCTCGATCATCTCGCTGCCGCACTTATCGCACGCACACGTCGCAGACGCCATAAAGCCGCAGTACTGGCACTTTAGCACGTTTCGCTTCTTATAAAAGCTCATTCCAACGCTGCAAAACGGGCACTTTATCGTACTACCGCACTCGCGGCATGAAAGATAGCGGAAATTTGCACGCGTGGGCAAAAAGATAACCGCCTGCTTGCCGCCCGCAAAACTAGCCGTAAGCTCGTCTAGGATCACGTCGCCGAGTCCCGTCTCACTCTCGTCGTAGATAAATTTTTTTCTCGCTTTTAAAAAAACGTTCCTCTCAGCCTAAAAATGGGGCTGCTTTTTGAAGCTCACGACGCTCGGAGTAGCCGAGCCAAGCACGACTTTGACGTCAAATTTGCTTGCCAAAAAAAGCGCGAGGTCGCGGGCGTTATAGTGTGGATTTTGCGCGGATTTGTAGCTGTCGTCGTGCTCCTCGTCGACGATAATAAGCCCAAGTTCGGTAAACGGCAAAAAAATAGCGCCGAGCGCGCGCCTGCGATCAAACTGATTTCGCGGCTCTGAAATTTTTGCAGGGATCTCGCCGCGCTTTTTTTCGACGTTATTTTTGAGTGCCAAACGCCAAATTTCTCGCCGAAGTAGCTTTTTAGTCGTTTCGTCATTTGAGGCGTTAGCGAGATTTCCGGCATCAAAAGCAAAACTTGCTTACCCAAGAGCAAATACTCGCGAATAAGCGAAAAAAATAAATCTCGCTTTTACCGCTTCCCGTATCGCCGAAAAATCAAACTCGTTTTATGGCTCTTTTGCAAAATTTAGCGCATCTTGTTGATTTACATTTAGATTTGGAGTTTTAAAAATCGTTTTTGCTCGTGCTTTATGACACCTACGTTTTCATCCGACGGAGTAAAAATATCTACTGCTAAAGAGCAGTTTACAACGTAATAGCGAGAAATAAAAATTTAAAAGAGCAATTTGAATTTCAGTTAACTTTTGCGTACAAACTTCAGAAATCTCAGTCGTTTTAAAGATCGGCTCACCGACTTGCCTCAAAAACATATCCTAAAGCCTTTTTTTGCCTCTAATTTTCACCATAACGGCGCGAAAAAGGATATAAAATTTCGGTCGAATGGTACGTTAGCGGCTCCAACCTTAGTCCGCTTAGTAAAATTTCATAGTATTTTATTTCATTAGTATCGAACACAACTTATCTTTCGTCTCACAGCAAAACAAACTATGCTTATTAATTATAATTATCTGCAAAGTACTATCAAAAAAACCCACTACAGACATTATGCACTAAAAAAATCCAATTTACACTCATTATATTTGCAGAAAAAAAGCATTGACTAGAATATTTTTTTAATACTTAAAATTTGTATTTTTTTGTTTTATACATACTCGCATGTTCTTCAACAATAAAAATCTTTGAATATTTCGTTAAATAAATTTTGCAGAAAAAAATCGGCTATAATTGGGTGATTACAGCCGACATTATTTTTGGTATTTGATGTTAATTAAATTTTTGGGTAAATTGCGTAATTTTTAAACAAAGAACAACAAACAAGCAACTTTAAAAACTAAGCTAATTTTTAGTTACTTTACAATAAAAACATTACTCCGTTAAGACCGCACAAAGGCTATCGGTTTTAGGACAAGTAAAAGCACCGTTAGTTATGTTATACGTAAATTCGGTAGACTTGCCTCCGAGAGTAAATTTATACTTATCTCCAGACTTTGACCATCCGCTCTTTGTATCGACTTTTATGCCGCTTTGAAGAACGTTTTCAAAGAGAAGCCCTGTCGTGCTACCTGTCTTTTTCAAGTGCGGGGTACGTAAAACTACCCGTTAGCATATTAGTATTGTACGCATTCATAACTGCACTTTTTATAGAAGCTATATCCGATCTAGCTCTTGTTAAGACAGCATCATCTCTAGTAACAAATAATTTTGGTACCGCGATACCGGCCAATATACCTACAATAACTATCACGAAAATAAGTTCCATCATTGTAAAACCACGTCTCACGCCACCACTCCTTTTACAATACGCGAAAACAACATAATGCTCATCTACAGTGACGCTTGGGTTTATTCTCGTCACAGCATACTCATGCGTATTGCTTATAAAAAAACAAATTCTATTCTAAAGTCGCAATCAAATGAATAACAAATGCCGCTTAATGCAACATTAGCACCATTGTATATGCATCTAGCACGTTTGTCATAATCTTTTTATATTGTTTGATATATCTATACTTACATATCAACAATTAACTATTCTGTATTGCCTACAAATAAAACAATAACCGTATAAATACAAAAACCCAAGTCTATACCTGAGGCAAAACTTGGGTTTCACTGAGCATTTCTAAACAAAAAAACTCTAAGCAAATTAGAATTTAACGTTTATACCGCTGATTGCAACTTCGCCTTGACCGCTATCTGTAGCATTGCCTGTTTGTTTATGTGAAAATGAGAATTTGCTCTTAAGTAGAGTGTCGATACTTTTTGCTAGCTATCACTTTTTGACATACTGGAGCAGAATTATCAGCACCTTGTTGTATTCTTAAATGAGCTGGTTTGCCTGTAGTAGCATCAACATTTGGCACCAAAAGTAACTCTTATGCATCTTTTACCGGCAGCTACGATATCATCAGCAGTGCCGACTCCGCCTGCAGCAAGCTGGACGTTAGTCATACCGCTTAGTTTTGTGTCAAACTGACCTTGAGAAGTATAATAAGCGCCTAAATCGCTAATTAAAGTTGTAAGATTTGTCGCAGCTTTTGCTATCTCTGCATCATCGCGAGTTGCAGTTAGTCTTGGGATAGCGACAGCAGCTAGAATACCTAAAAATAACGATCACGAAGATCAACTCAATCATTGTAAAAACCTTTTCTCATACGAGACTCCTTGTGTTTATTCTGCATACACTTATGCAGTCGGCGGGATTATATAGTTAATTAGCTTAAAAAAACACATTAAAAAAAGAAAGATTTTTTTGTATAAACGCGTGTAAAAAAAGTAATATATAATAAATTTTAACTTATTTCTTTACTTACTTTTTTTGAGCCAAAGAGCGCAGATCGCGCTCCTGCTGATAGTTTTCATAGCATTTTTTTGTACAAAGGCGCTTAGTAGCTCTTTGACGTCGAGATATTTTTTTGCCTCCGGTAAAGGTCTCCCACTCTTTTTCAAAATTTTGGGCAAAGTCGTCCTCGAGGCTGATGTTATAGAATGTGGAAGCTATTTTTTTACCGTTATTTTTTTCATCGTTTGCTTATTTTCCCAGTACCGCTTCGATCTTGCGGATAACGTCGTCGCTCTCGGTATTTTTGGTTCTCAGATCTTCTTCTAGGCGTGCGATTTGGTTTGTTTTTGCTTCGTTTTTGGGCTTTGACGCTGATTAGTTCGTTGCGTAGAGACTCGTTTTTCTTCGCAGATTTCGTTATATCTAGCTAGCAGGTCGTTTACCTTGTCGGTTAGGGTGTTTAGTACTTTATCGTTATCAAACATCTTTTTCCTTAGTTTTTGGTATAATTTTACGTAATTGTAACAAAAAAAGCTGATTTTTAAGGTAAAAAAATGAAAAATACTTTGAAATTTCGTCCAAATTTAGCCCGAGCGAGGATCAGGCCCGCGCAGTCGCTAATATCGTAGCCTCCGTAAGATCTGGCAACAAATACCAAACGCTTCTAGGCGTCACGGGCTCAGGCAAGACCTTTACGATGGCAAACGTCATACGCGAGCTAAATATGCCCACTCTAATCATGACGCACAACAAGTCCCTCGCCGCGCAGCTTTATAGCGAATTGAGGGCTTTTTCCCTAAAAAAATCACGTGGAGTATTTTATCAGCTACTACGACTACTATCAGCCAGAGGCCTACATCCCGCGTCAAGACCTTTTCATCGAAAAAGGACAGCTCCGTAAACGAAGAACTCGAGCGTCTGCGCCTCTCTGCGACGGCGAGTTTGCTCAGCTTTGACGACGTCGTGTGCGTGGCGTCGGTGTCGGCCAACTACGGCCTGGGTAATCCTAGCGAATACAAAGGCATGGTCGCATACCTAAACGTCGGCGATAAAATCAACCAGCGCGCGCTACTGCAAAAAGCTAGTGGATATGGGATACAAGCGAAACGACGTTTATTTTTGACCGCGGCGACTTTCGCGTAAACGGCGACGTGGTGGACGTATATCCCGCGTATTTTAACGACGAGGCGTTTAGGGATCGAGTTTTTCGGCGACGAGATCGAGACGATGTATAGCCTGGACGTGCTGGAAAAACAAAAAAAGACACGACCTGAAAAAATTCATCCTCTACCCGACCAGCCAGTTTATCGTGGGCGAAAACCGCCTAAAAAAATCGCCATAAAGCAGATCGAGGAGGAGCTGGCGGAGCGGCTAAAAGAATTTAACGAGCAAGGCAAGCTCGTCGAAGCCCAGCGCCTAAAAACAGCGAGTGGGAATTTGACCTAGAGATGATGAGTAGCACGGGCATGTGCAAAGGCATCGAAAAACTACGCGCGACACCTAACGGGACAAAAAGCCCGGAGAGACGCCATACTCGATGTTTGATTATTTTGAGCTTGGCGGCAAGGACTACCTAGTCATCGTGGACGAGAGCCACGTGAGCCTGCCGCAGTTTCGCGGTATGTACGCAGGCGACCGCAGCCGTAAAGAGGTGCTGGTGGAGTACGGCTTTCGCCTGCCCTCAGCACTGGATAACCGTCCGCTCAATTTGACGAGTTTATAAACAAACGCGCCATTCTTTTTCGTCTCGGCGACCCCGAACGAATACGAGATAAACGTGAGCCAAGGTCACGTTTACGAGCAAATTTTACGTCCGACGGGACTGCTTGATCCCTTAATCGAGATAAAAAGATAGCGAAAAATCAGGTGGAAATTTTATTTGACGAGGCGAAAAAAACGATCGAGAGAAACGAACGCGTGCTGGTCACCGTGCTCACCAAAAAGATGGCCGAGGAGCTTAGCCGCTACTATACCGAGCTTGGCATCAAGGTCAAATACATGCACTCAGATATCGACGCCGTCGAGCGAAACGAGATCATCCGCGGGCTAAGAGGAGGCGAGTTTGATATGCTCATCGGTATAAACTTTGCTCAGAGAGGGGCTTGATCTGCCCGAGGTTAGCCTCATAGCCATCATGGACGCCGATAAGGAGGGCTTTTTACGCTCGACGACAAGCCTAATCCAAACGATGGGGCGCGCGGCTAGAAACGTAAACGGACGAGTGCTGATGTTTGCCAAAAAGATCGCCCAAATCCATGCAAGAAGCGATGGACACGACGCTGGCTCGCCGCAAGATGCAGGATGAGTACAACCGCGCCCACGGCATCACGCCGCGCTCGGCTAGCCGAAATATCGAGGAGAGCCTGCACGTCGAGGACGACACGGAGATCTTAAGAAAAAGGCGCAAATCTGGAAAAAAATGCCCGCGAGCGAACGAGCGAGCATAATCAAAGAGCTAAGAAAAACAGATGCTGGAGGCAGCGGCGCAGTTAGAGGTGAAAAAGGCGGCGGCATTGCGCGACGAAATCGCCAAGATACGTAAATTGTGAGCGGCTCGTTTCTTGCGCGCCTTTAAATGAGCTAGAAATTTCTCCCTCGATGAACTATATGTTCTATCTTCGGTCGAAAGTATCTCGTCGCAACATTTAGATTCATCACAAGACACTTCGCCTTATCGTTTTTTTCGCTCAAATTTGAAGTTAAAGTTTGTAAATTTCGGTTTCAATTTGACCCACCGAGACCCACATCTTGAAAAATCCAAATTTTGTTTGGTTAAATTTTAACACTAAATTTTACTTCCAAATTTTAAAAATGACACTAAAATTTATTTAGCCAATTTTTACTAAAATATGACGTATTTGTAAAAAAAGCAAAATTTTAATCACAAAAAGGAGTCCATAAATGACAAAAGAGGAGATAAAAATTGCCAAACATAATTTTTGCCTCCATCTATGATATAAAAAGGTGGCTTAATAAAAAAACGCTAGCAGAGTGTACGCTTGACGGCAAGTACTATGGATCTGCGGTTAGAATCACAACAAGAAATTTATATCAAAAATCTAAACAAAAAAACAAATTTTGTAGACGACATAGAAACGGAAGTTGTTTTTAGGATATCTTGCTTGAGCGACAAAGATGCAGGTATCCTGGCGGCACATATCAGAAACATGTTTTTCGAATGGTAGAAATTTTGCGCCTAAGTTGTGATTTTATAGATAATGAAATAGTTAATATCAAAGAAAGCTACGATGAAGTTTTCAGCCCAGTAAACTCACCCGCCCTCCTCGATATTTTCCTGCATAAAAACCCGCATGCTCGGAAACTCGAGCGCGCAAAGATGGCCAATGGGTATGTTTATAGACGCAGCCAGTGTCGATATTTGCGCTAAAATTCGTGATGTCAGGCTCAGCGATCGGCGTATGACCATAGACGTTAAAGATGCCATCGTTTTTGGCTAAAATCGCCCCTGCTGCAAAGCACGTGTCGCCTAAACTCCGCCGCATTATCGCCGTCCGAGCTGCGTAGCGGCCACATCCGCCCGGCCGCCGAATGCGATACGACTAGCTGCCTGCCTTGCGCGTTTTTAAACTCATGAAATTCCAAATAAAGCGGCAAATTGACAAAAACTCTATGTGCGCAAGCTTCTGGGTGCGGCTAGCTTTGGCGTAGGAGGCGAAGGTCTGCGCGCCGCCGTTGAGGAAAAAAACCAGCGCGGATCGTTAGGGCATTTCGCCGCGTAAAAAAATGCGTCTTTGTGTTGCAAAAAGCGGTACTCGTGATTGCCCATCACAGCCGCGTAGCCTCGCTGCATTGCTAGCTGCAGGGACCTCAAAACTCCCTCGCCGCGGTCTATCAGATCGCCCACGAAAGCAAATTTCAGAATCAGCACCACGTGGCAAGCGATCTATCAGAGCGCAGAGGGTTTTATAACAGCCGTGAACGTCGCCGATAAGATAAACTTTGGTCGCCATAATCATCTAACATTTTTTTATTTGCCTATCTTAAATTGGCTCAAATTTCTAGCCATTTTTTTATAATTTCTACAGTCGATTTCACGCTCTTATACGCTTAAAAACCAAACAATATCTACTAAAAATCACATTTTTTTTATACTTTTTATTCTTTATCTCTTATAATATCATATAACCATAAAAATTAATTTTTTTATAACTAAAGGAGATTTAATAAATAACGCCGACGAATTCAAATTTAGCCGTGAAGCTTGGCCGAGAGTGCATTTAGCGAAACACCAAAGACGAGATAACCAAACTTTCATTTCAAGGGAGAAAAAAATGAAAAGACGAAAATTTTCTTAAAAGCTTAGCGCGCTAGCCGGCGTCAGACTGCAAGCCAACAGAATAGAGGGCGTCACTCAGACGCTTTTTGACCAGAAGAAAGTTTTTTTGCGCAAATATAGATTCGGTCCGTTTTACGCAAACGTAGCCAGCGGACAGATAACTAGCGCAGATCCTTTTTGAGGCGGATAAATTCCCAAGCACTTTAAATAACGCCGTCGCAGACTGCGTCCAAAACGAAAGCAGAGTACTGTATCCTTGCGTTAGAAAGAGTTATTTGGAGAAAAAAAGGACCAAATAAACCAGAGCTTGGAGGCGAGGAGGAATTCGTAAGAGTTAGCTGGGATACGGCGCTTGATCTAGCCGCAAAAGTTCTAAAAGAAAATTTTGAAAAATACGGCTCCGAGAGTATCTACGGAGAGTGCTACTGGTGGGGCGGCAGCGGTAAAGTCAGCTGGGGTAGAGCTACGGCTAGAAGGATACTAACGATACTAGGCGGCTTCGTCTCAGAAGACGGCAACTACTCCTATGGCGCCGGTCACGTTATCATGCCTTACGTTATCGGAACTATCGAGCCAAACGAAGTTCCTACGAAATGGGAAGCGGTACTAAAGTCTGCTAAAACGATAGTATTTTGGGGAAGCAACCCCGTAGTAACCAATGAAATAGGCGTAGGCGCTCCTACTCACGAGGGGCTACGAAGTGTATGCCAAGCTAAAAGATATGAATGCAAAAGGCAAAAAAGAAAAATTTACGCCGTAGATACATATAAAAACGACACGATCAGGTATCTAAACTCGGACTTTATAGGCGTAGTGCCGGGAACCGATACGGCCATGATGATAGGCATGTGCCACTATCTATACGAAAATAAACTATACGACGAAGCTTTTATAGGCAAATACGCCGTTGGATTTAATAAATTTAAAAGATTATTTTCTAGGCACTCACGACAATGTAGTTAAAGATTTAGACTGGGCTAGCAAAATTTGCGGCGTAAGCGTCAAAAAGCTAGAGGAACTATGCGTGTCGCTAGCCAAAAAACGAGTCTTTGATAATAAGCGGTTTTGCCATCCAAAGACAAGATCACGGAGAGCAGTCGTACTGGGCTCTCATCACTCTAGCCTCGATGCTAGGGGCACATAGGCAAAGAGGGCTGCGGCTTTATGACTTGCGATCAGGGACACAAAACCAGCACGGAAAGCTTTATAGCGCCGGCTCTAAAAGGCCTAAACTCGGTTCCTAGCGAAAAAAATACACGAAAGAAGATAGCCCTTGGGTAAAAAAACAAAGGCTACGTCATGCCAAATAGTAGAATAATAGATGCGCTCCTAAATCCGAGCCAAGAGATGCAAAGAAACGGCGAAAGTTTACAAACTCCCGCACATGAGAGTTTCCGTAAGCGCCAGCGGATCGATATTTACGAGACATCAGGATATAAACCGCGCGGTACAAGCGTGGAAAAAAAGCTCGATACCGTGATAACCATAGAGCCTTATTGGACTAGCGGAGCTAAAGCTTAGCGACATAGTCCTGCCCGCAGCTATCGAGCCTGAGAGAAACGACATAGAGCAGTCAAACGCTACGGGCGAGTATATCTTTGCCATAAAAACAAGCCGTCCAGCCTATGGGCGAAAGCAGGAGCGATTTTGAAATGTGCAAAGAAATTTTGCAAGAGATGGGGTATGGAAGAGGTATTTACCGAAGGCAAGACCGAGATGGAGTGGATAAAAAGAGTACTTTCGCCGACGCCATGGATCAAGCCAAAGCGCTCGGATACGATAAGTTGCCTACGTTTGACGAGTTTTGGGAAAAAGGATACGTAAAATTCGACAAAAAAAGACGAAGAGAAAAAAATACTACGCTAGATTTGCGAATTTTTAGAAAAAAATCCAAAATAAATTTGAGACTTGGAACGCCGTCGGGAAAGATCGAGATTTATTCGCCCGTCATCGCAAAAAATGAAATATGACGACTGCTTTGGGCATCCGGCATGGTTTGAGCCTACCGAGTGGCTCGGCGATAAAGAAAAAAACCAAGAAATATCCACTCGCGCTCAATACTCCGCACTCCCGCTTCAGACTACACTCTCAGCTAGATAACTCCATAGTTAGAAAATACGCCGAAGTAAACGGAAGAGAGCCGATATTTATCAGCCAAAGCGCGGCCAAAAAAACGTGGCATCGCAACGGGAGACGTGGTTAGGGGTGTTTAACAACAGGGGCGAAAGTACTGTGTGGGGCGATAGTGAGCGACATAACCCAGGACGACGTCGTAATCGTATGCGAAGGCGCATGGTACGACCCTGAAGTCTACGGCAAAAGAGCCTGTGCCAGCACGGATGCGTAAACGTGCCCACAAAAGACAAAGGCACTAGCAAGCTAGCGCAAAGCAATATCGCGCATACGAATTTAGTCCAAGTCGAAAAAAATATAAAAGGCGCGATAAGGCCTATCAGAGCGTTTTTCTAAACCAAAAAAATCATAGGCGCTTAAATTTGCGGCGGGGTTTAGGCTCCGCCGTTTTTTTAATGTTTATCATCTTCGCGGTCTACCATATCGCCCACGAAGCAAATTTTCAGAATCATCGCCCACATGGGAAACAATCTATCATAGGCAAAGAGTTTTTACAGCAGCCGTGAACGTCGCCGATGAAGTAAATTTAATCCTTTATTTTACTAAATTTTAGCGGTTACTGACGATAATCTTTGTCGAAAAAGCTTATCTAGACTGTCTTTTCTGTATTCCAAGCCCTTCAAGATCGCATCCACGCCATCTCTAGTTAGATCGCGGAATTTGACGCCCTCAAAATCAAAAATACACCGTCATCCCGTTATCGCTGATTTTAATAATCCGCATAGCATATTGAGAAAGACTAAATTTATCTACACCTACGCAATCTATTAGCTCGTCGGCATATTTAGCAATTATATCCTTTATAATCATTTTTTTGATTTATACTGCTGCTCGGTCGCATAAGTAGCCACGCTCGGAGCTAGTTTTTCAATGTTTTTCTCATAGGCCTTCGATTTATCGGTCTTAGTTACCGTCCCATTTCTTGAAGTTTCAAGGACAGATTTTAAAAAAACTCTATGTTCAAATTTATCATAGCATAGGCATCGACCTTTATCCAGTCCAGCGCATCCTTATCAGCGTTGATATATGGGTTAAATTTGCTCGGTAAACGCATTTTTTTGACGCATTTACATTTCGCCAAAATATTTTTCGTGAGCCTCTTGGTTAAAGTTGATCTGCCCGCCTGCAACATCTATCGCAACCTTTCTGGCTATATGTAAATTTCTCGCTAGTTGAGCTTCCGTCGCCTTTTGATGCTATGCCACACCCGCAAAAATATCAGTGCAATCATAAAAAAATAATCAGCTTTTTCATCGCTTCTCCTGTAAACATAATTTTGCGAATTTTACTGCCGCAAGCATTAAATTTTACTTGCAAAAATATGCGCAAGCTAAATTTCGCGTCAAATTTAAACACCCTCACTAGCCGATCACTAGCATCACGCCAAGCGCTATCATCGCAACACCGACAAAAAACTCCAAAATTTTCCATGCGGCGGGCTTTTGAAACAGCGGCGCTAAAAATCTCGCCCCGTATCCGAGTAAAAAGAAAAACGCAAACGACGCGCACATCGCGCCCGCGCCAAAAAGTCCCGCGCTATCGCCACTTTCGTAGAGACCGAGCCAAGTAGCACGACCGTGTCAAGATAAACGTGCGGATTTAGCCACGTAAAAGCTAGCGTTAGAAGTGCTATTTTAACCGCTCCGTGCGTCTCCTCACCGCCAGCCGTTAGCGCATGCGAGGCGCTAAACGCGCTATAAAGACTGCGCAGCCCGTAAATGCTCAAAAATACGAATCCACCCCAAAGTGCGGCGGTTTTGATGATGGGATAGCGCTCTACCACGTAGCCAAAACCCCGATACGCCCGCAAAGATCAGTGCGGCGTCGCTAAGCGCGCAGATAATGCAAACGAGAAAAAACACGCTGTTTTTTTGATGCCTTGTTTTAGCACGAAGGCATTTTGCGCTCCGATAGCAAGGATCAGCGATAGTCCGAGCGAAAAACCAGAGAAAAAAAGACGTTAAAAGAGTTCATTTTATCCCTCAGTTGGCGTATTTTTGGTGTTTTTTTCAAATTTTTGTCCGACATGCTTGCGACAAAAAGCTCGGCGAAGTAAAATTCGCGACATGCGGAGATTTCTGTACATTGTGAGTCAAATTTTAGCAGCATCAAGGTGCAGGTCTCGGTGGGTCAAATTTGAAACCGAAATGTACAAATCGACTTCAAATTTAAATGTAAAAACGATAAGGCGAAGTATTTTTTTGTTCTAGACGAGGCGCTTTTAAATTTGGCGACGGGAGTTACCATATAGGGTAATGACCGAGCCGGATTTGCAAGCAACGAAGTATAGAGCAAAAAGACAAAGCCGCTTAACTCTCTTTCAAAAAGCTTAGCCACCATCTGCTCGCTCTTCCCCTTATCAGTATCCTTTTTCGTCGCCTTATATATCCCGCTCACGTACTCCTCGAGCACCTCTTGCGAGTTTATGCGCGCGTCGCCGTCTTTTTGGCTTTACTTTGGCGTATTCGCCGCTGTTTTTGCAGCTCAAACGCCAGCTCGTTATCGCTAAGTTGTAAGCGCAAAAAAACTCAAGCAAGCGCTCTTGCAAATTTACTATCGATTATCGGCGTCATGAGCTCTAGGGCGGCGCTCGAGATTTCGCGGCATCCAGTCGGCGGAGGCGATGTAAGTTTGAGGCTCGGCATGCCTAAAATAAAAATATCCTCGCGTGCTCAAGGTATTTGCCGATGAGCGATCTCACGCGGATATTTTCGCTTAGGCCCTTCACGCCCGGGCGCACGCAGCAGATGCCACGCACGATGAGATCGATCCTCACGCCCGCGCTACTAGCCTTTACTAGCGCATCCACGATGTCGCTATCTACCAGCGCGTTCATCTTTGCCACGATTCTGCCCTGCTCGCCGTGTGCGGTCTCGGACTTTATCATATCTAGCACGCGCTCTTTTATCTGCATCGGCGACATAGAAAGCGTCTGGAGGCGGCGGTTTTTAGAAAAGCCCGAAAGTATGTGAAAAAACGTCGTTGTATCGCTCGCAAACTCCGCCCTACTCGTAAAATAGCTCACATCGGTGTAAATTTTCGCCGAGCCGCCGTTGTAGTTGCCGGTGGATAGATGCATGTAAATTTAAGCTTACCGCCCTCTTGGCGTATGACTTGGCTCACTTTTTTGCGTGCACCTTAAAAACCCGTGATGCCGTATATCACGTGCGCGCCGGCGTCCTCTAGAGCCTTTGCCCAGTGCAGGTTGTTTTCCTCATCAAACCTCGCCTTTAGCTCGACCATCACGGTTACCTGCTTGCCGTCGTTTGCGGCGTCGATGAGAGCCTGGATGATAGGCGAGTTTTTTTATCGACGCGGTAGAGCGTCATACGGATCGAGATCACGCGAGGATCTTTGCTCGCCTCCTTGATAAACTGCACGACGGGATCAAAGCTCTCGTAGGGATGCACGACTAGCACGTCCTCCTTGTCGATGACGTCAAACATCGAGAGGTGGCTGCTAAAAGGCGGCAGGGTCTTTGGCGCGTACGGCGGCAGGCAGAGGTGGGAGATGCTTTATTTCCCACGATTTGCCAGAGCGAATTTAACGTGAGCGGGACGGTGTACTCGTAGATATCTTTGTAAAAAATCTTCATGTGCGAGTTTAGAAACTCGACTATCTCTGCGTCGGCGTCCTTTTTGTATCTGCATGCGCACAAAGGCGCCTTTTTCGGCGTAGCAAGCCCCTGCTCGAGGATCATCATAAAATCATCCGCCTCTTCTTCCTCGATGACGATATCGGCGTTCCTGGTAACCCTAAACGCCGCCGAGCTAAGCAGCTTGTATCCTGGGAAAAATCTCCTCCGCGTGGCGATGCACGATCGTTTCTATCGGCACGTAGACGTTGTCGCTAGCCTGAAAAAAATCTCGGCAAAACTCGCGAGATACGTATCATGCCAATTTCTATGATCTCGGGACTATCTGCGTCGGCAAGCTTAACGGCTAAGCTAAAGCTAAGGTTATTTAGATGTGGGTACGGATGCGTGGCGTCAACCGCTATAGGCACGATAACTGGCAGGATATTTGAGAAAAAATACTCGTCGCATTTGGCGCGAAGTTCGGGCGAAATTTCGTCGTAATTTTTCATAAAAAGCCCGTTTTGCGCTAGCTCTCTTAGCGCGTCTTTATAGTGCTTTTCTACGAGCGCGAGCTCGTCTTTGATGTATTTTTCTGATCTCTCTTAGCTGCTCGAGCGGACTCATGCCGTCGCTACCGCTAGCTGCGACACCTGCGGCAAAAAGCTGCTTAAGCCCTGCGATGCGGATCATGTAAAATTCATCCAAATTCGTCATATAAATCGCGATAAATTTTAGCTTTTCAAGCGGCGGCAACGCCTTTTTCGCACTGGGCTAAAACGCGCGAGTTGAAGCGTAGCCAGCTAAGCTCGCGGTTAATAAAAACACTATTGTTATCATCCATTTTTTTATCCTTTTTGATGTTTTATAGATTTTAGCGTATTTTTCTCTTAAATCATAGCCCTTCTAAAAAAATAGTAAGTTTGTGCTATAATAAACTAAGAGCAAATTTAACTTCAAAAAAATCGGGCAAGGAAATATAATGGAATATATTTGGGCGGTTATTATTTTATGCGTCGGAATGGCAGTTTTTTTGGGTTTTAAAGAAAAATCTCGATGTAAAAGCACTGCAACAATAACCACTTCCAAATAAGCCTGCACCGAATTCAAAGTGCGTATACCTCAGTATTCAACTCGTTGCAACTTTATTTTCTCGTACTCAAGTTTTATTATGAACGTTTAGCAAAAAAATAAAGAAATTTGACCAAGTTTTTGTAGTCAAATTAAAAGCCAACTTTAATCAAATTTATCACTATATCAGTATTTTTGCCTTATAACTCAAAAATACTACAGAGAATTTCATATCAAACGCTTACAAAGTCAAAATTTAACAAACTATAAATTTTAATAATTAGAATTTAAATTCTGTAGGAAACCAACCTGATGCTATCAAAATTTTGCAGATTTCTATACAATATTGTTTTTAAATTTAAAAATATATAAAAAGCGGTAAATTTATTCTAGTTTTTAGATGAAAATAAAAAAATAAGAAGAGATAAAGTAAAAATGGCGGAACAAGTCGCCCGCCATAACTTAATTAAAGATTGTTCTCTTTTTTTGTACTCAGCCAAAAAAAGCGTAAATTTCATCTTTTAATCTAAGTTTTTCGCGCTTTAGAGCATCTACTTCGGCGTCATTATAAACGTTGCCTTTTTTTGTATCTCAGCGATCTTTTTCGTCTAAGTCGTTGTGTTTGTCAAAAAGTGCAGTAAATCTTGCGTTTGAACCCTTTAGCTTAGTTATAAGCTCTCTATCTTCATGAAACATATTTGCTCCTTTTTATGGATTAAATTTTCAATTTAATTTTATCGAATATTATTTTTAAGAGATGGTTAAAAAACATGCCGTATTTGCGGCGACTTGGTAAAAGTAGAGCAAAATTTATCCAGTCTTATAATTAGCTTAAAAATTATAAAAGCTGAAAGTAGTTTTAAATTTGAGACTAAATTTGAAACGTATTTTTAGCTCTTCTGGCTTATGTCTGCTTTTTATTACACGCTTGGTTAGGGCGTATCGATTCGCCAGTGCCGATAACTAATAGCTTCGTGCCAGTGCCAATTAGCGTATCGCCCTTTGGCATCGGGATAAATTTATTATTCACGTCCTTAATGCCAACCACGTCGGCGTTTGTTATATTTCGCAAGTTAGTTTCTTTTAGGCGCTTAAAGCGAACCCACGAGTAATCCGGTACCGATATCTCCTCGATATCGATCGGTGAGTCTTGTTTGTATAAAAACTGCTCAAGCAAATTTTTCCATATCCGGGCGTACGCTCATCGCACTGAGACGCTGAGCGACTAGCTTTGATGGGCTCGCCCACGCTGTTTGCACCAAGCTTTTTTAGGCGCTCAGTATCGTCTTGACTATCGGAGTTCGTCATTATAAAAATACGGTTTTTTGCGCCCGATCTCTTTTTCAAACAACCTTACGGTTGCGATAAGAGCAATATTGTCTGCAATGTTTGGACTTAACGTAATCATGCCTTTTGCGCTTGAAAAATGAGTCTTCAAAAGCGCAGTTTGCGTGTGAGGTTGAGAGATTATATAGTATGGGTATTTATACTTTTCAGCGATCTCAGGCAGATCCTCGCGAGGATCAATTACTATAAATGGGATATGATTTTCCCTAAATTCACGGCTTAATTCCATTGTGTATTGATTGTGATAGCAGATGACAAAATGGTTTTTTAACCTTGCGATCTTATATAGCATTCGTCTTTCCTTTATGATTGCTACGAGTGCGCCTTTTTTTAAAAACTTCGAGCATCAAACCCGTAGAAAAAAAGTAAAAAAACGGCAAAAACCGAGTAAAAATAAACGTGATGGTAAAAAAAGCCGTCCAGCGGGGGAAATAGGTGCGACCTCAGTAAATCCGACGGTCGTAAAAGTCATACCAGCCTGATAAATCGCATCTATCAAGCTAAAACCATCGATTGTAACATAGCCCATAGCTCCAATCATCATCATCAAAAACGACTAAGATGAGTGGTAAACGAAATGGGCGAAGTTGTTCGTAAAGTTCAGTATTGAGGTTGATTTGAGGTTTGGCAGAACTTGACCAGTTGAGGAATTTTAAAAATCTTTTTTTAAAACAAAGAAAACTCCTCAAATTTACGGCAAATTTAGCGTGACTGTTTTCTCATCGTTCTTAACGTAGATGCAGCTACCTTAATCTTTCTCGTAGTGCCGTCATCTAGCGTAACGCGGACAGTTCTTAGGTTTGGCAAAAAAACCTTCTTTTTTTGTTCTGTTTTTTTCGCGTGGCTGACATTATTACCAACCATGGGGCCTTTGCCTGTTATTGCGCATACTCTTGACATATTTGTTTCCTTAAAAAATAAAAATTTCTGCTGATTTTTATCCAAAACAAACAAAAATAAAAAGCTTAAAGCTGCTTTTTACAAACATGTTATTTTTTTAAACTGAATTTATGGATAAAAAAAGCTAGAATAACAAAATTTAAATACATTGAAATTTTAAAAATTCATAGGTCAAGTTTTTACAAAAAAATCAATTTTCAGGAATTTTGTTTCATCTTATGAGGTTAAGTTTTAAAGACGACGTAGCAATATTTTTATCCTTCCGGCTTTTTTTGGATGGCGATATCAATAAATACGAAATCAGCGAATCAAGCATAAAAATATCTACTCCAAAAAAACTCCGCGCCATATCCTAATATCTCTTAAAAAAACGTTATTTATTTTAATAAAGTAGGCTTTAATCTAGTCCTTGAATCTGTATTAAAAAAACAGCAAAGGAGAACAGCGTAGATATTGGTTTTTGCGACTATAACGAGATAAAATTTAAAAGCTTTAAAAAGAATGTCCAAGGATGTTTTTGAATTTATCTTTTTTTGAGACTCTAAATGTTGCGCTACTATTTTTGGGGAGCATTTGAATCTGAAAGTAAACAAATCATCGTTTTTAATGCCGATATTGAGCAAAAGCGCCAAATCGCACTAATGCTATCAGGACGCGGATATAAACCAGTTATCGCAAAAGACGAAGATGAATTTAATCAATTGCACAAAAAATACGAATACGCCATACATCTAACCGACGTAAAATCAAACAAAAAAGAAATATCTACTACCCTCAAAAGAAAACGTCGTCGTTTATGAGATAAACGGCTTTTATAGACTCTGAATTTGCCAACAAATTCGCATATAAAAGTTTTTTTACATTCACTAAAAAAATCGGCTTTTAAATTTTTTTGTTTTCGACATGAAAAAATCAAGCCTTATAAACATTCACGGCGTATCATTTTTAGCCAAGCTTGCAATGGAATGTGCTGATAGCGGTGCAACTATAGCTATGTGCGGACTAAAAAAACCAAGTATCTCAAAAGCCCTTCTTCACGACCTAGAAGACTGCGGGATACTACTTTATGATACAATTCAAGATTTTTTTAACGATGATGCAACAATAGAGGGCGGCGGTAGCGTTGAAGACGAAAAACCAAAAAATATAACTAAAGACTTGATAGATTTTTTGCCAGATATCTTAAAAGTGGTAATGGATACCCTAGCCTCTTTATCAAATTTGCCGGTTTCCCGCGGCGGTACAGAGATAGCAAAGTTTTGATTGCGACGAAGATAAATTTTGCATGGGCTCGGTAGCTTTTTATGGGAAAATGAACGCCAAATTTATCCTCTGTATCGAAAGATACGCCGTTCACAAAATATGCAAAATTTTACTACAAGAAGGTAGCGAAGCAAGCATAGCAGAAGCCTATGCTGACGTGCTTAGCGTTATCTCTGACCGCATAGAAGTATGGTTAAAGAGTCAAAAAATAGAGGCGAATTTTACTTTGCCGCACGTTTTTGAAGAGATTAAGAATGAAGACAAAAAAAACAAAGGCGTCCTAGTGCAACTCGATATCGACGGCATGGATGCAATATTTTTTTCTAAGCAAATAAAGGACAAGCAAATGTATGTAGCACCTAGTATTTTATCGGCTGATTTTTGGAAATGTAAAGGCTGAGATCGAGGCCATCTGCGAGGCAGGAGCCGATCTTGTGCATGTAGACGTGATGGACGGGCATTTTTGTACCAGTTTAACCATCGGCCCCCGTCGTCGTAAACGCCGTCGCAAAAAGCCGCTACAAAGCCGCTAGACATTCACCTAATGGTACAAAAATAACACATTTTTTTGCAGATCTTTTTTTGCCTTTGAAGCCTAAATTTCTAAGCTTTCACATCGAGGAAGAAAAAGCATCCGCTACGCCTAATCGATCACATCCGCAGCCACGGCACGGGACCCGCAATCGTACTAAACCCACATACTCCGGTCTGGGCGATCGAGCACATCGTAAACGAGGTCGATATGGTGCTTTTTAATGAGCGTAAATCCTGGCTTTGGCGGGCAAAAGTTTATCCCTTCGGTACTCGAAAAAAAGCACGCAGCTTGCGTGAAATGATCGAACGCAAAAAAACGCAAAGTGCATGATCGAGGTAGACGGCGGCGTGACTGGACTAAACGTCGCGCAGCTCGATGAAGCGGGTGTAGATATCGTCGTGGCGGGCAGTTATATATTTTCGTCAAATTCATACGAGCACTCTATCCGCTCGCTAAAGCTCGAGTTTTGAACCAAGATTTTGAGAAATTTACTAGCCGTCATCGCCAAGCGAAACGTAGCCTACGCGGACTTTGTCGCTGCAACTAAGAAAATGGACGAATACTCCGAGCTTTTTTTGATGTTCGCGACGTACAGATGTGGCGCGCGCTGGGCCTTGACATAACCCGCACCGCAAAAAAACCAAATCGAGCTAAAAAAACGCGGCGCAATGAAATAAAAGATCAAATTTTTTTGCGTCATAGATATAGAAACTAGCGGCAGTATAAATAGCGGCCAGATCATAGAAATCGGCGCGCTAAAGCTACAAAACGGCGAAATAATCGGCAAATTTGAAACATTCGTGTATGCGCCATACGTCCCGGAAAATATCAGCGAGCTAACGGGAATCACCGCAGAACACCTAAAAAAACGCGCCTAGCCTAGCCTTCGTCATGGAGCAGTTTAAAGTCTTTTTAGGTCAGAGCGTTTTTGTGGCGCACAACGTTCGCTTTGACTACGGCTTTATCAGCGCGACGCTGGAGGCGCTAGGATACGGCGAGCTGCTAAACCGCAAGCTCTGCACGATCGATCTAGCCCGCCGCACCATAGCCTCGCCAAAATACGGCCTAGGCACGCTAAAAGAACTTTTAGGTATCGACAATACCCACCACAGAGCGCTAAACGATGCTATCGCGGCGGCTGAGTACTAAATATTCCCTGCAAAAACTCCCCGCCGAAGTAAAAAAACGACCGAGGATCTAATAGAGTTTAGCAAATCAGCTAAAAACAATAAAACGACTAAAAAAATCACTACAAACGAAGGTAGCGAGCCGGTCAATTTGACGGTGCTGTGCAGGCTGATGAATTGACGACAATAAAGAAATTTGAGCGCCGCAAATGATGCGCAAAATTTAAACGTCGGCGGTCAAATACAAAAAGCAAAAGAGCCGAAACTTCCGATATTTGAGAAGTAAATTTAGCTCAAATTTGCCGTAAATTCTACTACTCAAAAAAACTAAAAAAATTAGACTTTTAAATTTGCCGAATTTAACCCTCGCCGTTTATTTAAATTTTAGAGTTTGATGAAATAAAAAAAGTTTGAGCCGGCGCAAATTTGACCTACTCGCCGACTCGTTCGCCGTTTATTCGCACGATCCTGGCGGGTATGCCTACGACCGTGGCGTTATCTGGCACGTCTTTTTAGCACGACCGAGTTCGCGCCTATTTTTGGCGTTTTTCGCCGATTAGGATGTTTCCTAGCACCTTTGCGCCGGCTGCTATCGTGACGCCGTTTTTTTACGGTCGGGTGGCGCTTGCAGCACTCTTTGCCCGTGCCGCCCAGAGTTACTTGATGATAGATCAGTACATCGTCGCCCACCTCAGCCGTCTCGCCGATAACTACGCCCATGCCGTGATCGATAAAAAGCCGTCTGCCGATCTTGGCGCCCGGATGTATCTCGATACCCGTTAAAAAGCGCGACATCTGCGAGACGAATCGCGCCGTAAATCGCCAATTTTTAACGTGCAAAAAAATGCGCAAATCTATGAAAAAAAGACGGCATGGATGCCCGGGTGTTGACAAGGATCGCCCCGTAGCAGCACGAGGGCTACCGACGGGTCCTTTTCGCGCACTGTCGCGACTAGTTCGTTTAGTTCGGCTATCAGTCCCAAATCACGCCTCGTAAAGCGCGGTACTAAGGTATCTCTCGCCGTTATCGGGAGCTACGAAAAAGCACCTTTTTGCCCTTACCCAGTCTCTTTGCGACCTTCAGCGCAGCCGCCAAAGCCGCGCCGCCCGAGATACCCTAGTAGGATGCCTTCCTCTTTGGCCAGCTTCCTAGCGGCGTCAAAAAGCCTCGTCGTTTTCCACGCGCTCTATCTCGTCGATATAAGAGGTATCAAGAGTGGCCGGGATAAAGCCGGCGCCTATGCCTTGGATCTTGTGAGGTCCGGGCTTTTTCGCCGGAGATCACGGCAGAGTCGTTTGGCTCGACGGCTATGATTTTTAGTGTTATAGCCGTTTGCTTTTAGCGCTCTTGCCGTGCCGCTTAGCGTGCCGCCAGTGCCTACGCCTGCCACAAATGCGTCAAGCTCTTTAAAAATCATCCATGATCTCTTTTTGCCGTCGTTAGCTCGTGAGCCTGTGGGTTAAATTTATTTTTCAAACTGACTTAACATCACGTAGCCCTTTTTCGCGTACGAGTTCGTTCGCTTTTTTTCGATCGCGCCTTTCATACCCTTTGCGCCCTCGGTTAGCACAAGCTCTGCGCCGTATGCCTTTTGCAGCTTGCGCCTTTCTATACTCATGGTCTCAGGCATCACTAGCACGACTTTTGTATCCTAGCGCCACGCCGACCATAGCCGCGCCTATGCCGGTATTGCCGCTAGTTGGCTCCACGATGACGTCGCCTTTTTTTAGCGAGCCCTCTTTTTTTGCATTCCAAGGATCATACTTGCGGCGATTCTATCTTTTACCGATCCGCCCGGGTTAAAAAAACTCAAGCTTAGCGTAAATTTCAGCCATGCCATCTTCGTGCACGCTGTTTATCTTTACGATCGGCGTTTTGCCTATGGTTTGGACGATGTTTTTCGTATATCATTTAGACTCCCTTTGAAAAAAATCGTGTAATAATAACTTCTTTTTTTCTATAAATATAAATAAAAAAATAAATTTTTCTTTTTATATTTTTTTAGGCTCAAATTTAGCTCGCGCTCTCTATGATTTTTTTAGCGTTTTTTTAGGCTATCCTCTATGCTTGCTCCCAAGCTTTGCTCGCCCCTTTAGTAGGCGCACGAAGTCCTCCAGCTCGCTTGTTAGCGGATCGGTTCTTTTGACGAATATATTTTTGCATTTTGCACGCGCTCGCGTCAAATTCGCTTCAATGTAACGAGACTCTGATTTAGTAAATTAGCCTCGTAAACCGCCCCTTTGCACGCGACCTCGACCGTTCTTTTTGCATCTATGCGCGAGCCAGCTAGTAGCGATGAGAGCCGTTATCTCGCCCTCAAGCTCAAACGACAAAACCGCGTTGTCCTCAAATTTGAGCGTGGATTTTGCGCGAGCTTTTTATATCTGCGCTTTTTATCTCTTTGCCGCTTAAAAAAATCTAATGAGATCTATATCGTGCACGGCTAGATCGGTCAGTATCCCAACATCTGTGATTCGCTGCGGAAATGGCGCGTTTCTAGTTATTTGTACGCTGTAAATTTCCTCGTTTTCAAGCTCTTTTTTTAGAGCCGCGATCGCTGGGTTAAAGCGCTCTACGTGCCCGACGGCTACCTTTATATCTCGCCGCTTAGCTTCCTCAAGTAAAATTTGAGCGTCCGCGGCATTTGCGCAAACGGGCTTTTCGATGAGCACATTTAGCCCCTTTTGCATGCATTTTAGGGCCGTTTCTTTATGTAGCGAGGTCGGCGTAGCGATGACCGCGGCGTCTAGATTTTCGCTCTCTAGCATCTCGTCAAGTTCAGTATAAATTTTTGCGCGAAATGTTTCCCTTGCAAAACGGTTCGCAAAGCGCGACTATCTGCACGCCCGCGACGTTTTGCAGCGCGCGGTAATGATTTTTGCCCATGACGCCAAGACCTATGAGCGCAAATTTAAGCATTATTTATAACCTCAATGACGTAGTCTTGCTCCTCTTTGGTTACAAAGGCCGACATCGGTAGCGCCATTATATCCTGCGCTACAGCCTCGCTCACGGCAAAATCCCCCGCTTATAGCCAAGACCTTTGAACACCTCTTGCAAATGCAGCGGCACGGGGTAATAAACTCCCGTCGGCACGCCTTTTTGCGCGCAGATTTCTAGCATCTTTGCCCTATCTTTTACGCGGATACAGTACTGCGCCCACGCCGAGACGTTACCCTCCGCGACGAAAGGCGCTACGACGTCCTTTAGCTCGCTAGTATACCGTGCCGCGATCTCTTGGCGTTTTGCGATTTCGGCATCAAGGTATTTTAGCTTGACGTTTAAAATGCCCGCCTGGATGGCGTCGAGTCTGCCGTTTATGCCGACGTATTTGTGGATGTAGCGCTCGGACTGGCCGTGGTTTAGCAGGATGCGCATTTTTTTCGTTCAGGGCGTCGTCGTTCGTAAATATCGCGCCGCCGTCGCCGTAGCAGCCAAGCGGCTTAGCTGGGAAAAAAACGAGGTCGTAGCGATGCGCGAGATTGCAGGATTTTACGCCGTTTTGACTCGCACCAAAGCTTTTGCGCCGCGTCCTCGATGACGGTTAGGGTCGTGCTTTTGCGCGATGGCGTTTATCGCCGCCATATCGGCTGCCTGCCCAAAAAGCGACACCGGCACGATAGCCTTGGTCCCTAGAGTGATCTTTGCTTCGATCACTTTGGATCAATATTATACGTCCTCTCGTCGATATCGACGAACACGGGCTTTGCGCCCAAAAAAATGCTATCATCTCGGCCGTCGCGATAAAGGTAAAAGGCGTCGTGATGACCTCGTCGCCGGGCTTTATATCAAGCGCCATGAAAGCAAGTAGCAGCGCGTCCGTGCCGCTACTGCAAGCTATAGCGTGCTTTGCGCCGCTCAGTTTAGCCAGATTTTTGCTCCAGCTCGCCGACCTTGCCGCCGATATAGACCGAGCTATCTAGCACCTCTTTGATCTGCTCGTCGATTTCGTTTTTTTGTATTTTTTTGATACTGAGCTTGTAAATTTATAGAAATTTATCTTCATCTTTGCTCCTATTTTATGGATTTTAGTATCTCTTCGCCTGCTTCGTCAAGCCTCTTGCCGTTAAAGTGCACTTTGCAAAACTCCACTATCTTGCCGTGAGTGGCGTAAATTTCATTCATCTCTAGCTCGCGCCCGTATGCTTTACAAATCTGCTCGCTATCTACGGCTTCTAGCCACTCCTGCGCCTCGTCGTAGCTTTCAAACTCATACCCCAAAAAAAGCCCAAAAATCCGCAAAGCATAGCTATCTACGACCATCACGTCGCGTCCGCACGCATAGCAAAGCGCCGCGTCGCAGGTCTCCGCGCCGATGCCTTTGACGCCAAGCAGCCACTCGCGACTCACGTTTTCTTTGAAATTTTTCAAAAATCGCCGAATTTTTTTAAAAAATCGCGTCGCAAAGCGTTTTTTTAGGCGTTTTGCCTTGGTGTTGTAAAAGCCGCTAGGGTTTTATTAGCAAGGCTAGCTCGGCCGTGTGCGTTTTTACGATGCCCTCCAAGCTCATCAAATTTGCGTTTTTTAGATTATTTAGCGCTTTGTCTGCGTTTTTCCAGTTGGTATTTTGTATCAAAACGGCGCCGACCACGACCTCGAAGGTGCCGGCGTTTGGCCACCAAAGAGGGCCATCTGCATCAGCCTTTACGCCCGCGTTTTTTTAGCGCCAAAAAAAGCTGCGTGCTATCCATAGTTTTCCTTTTTTTCTTTGTTTATTAGTAAATTGACGCTCGACTCTTGCTCAAATTTATCGTCCAAAACGCTGCCGCGCTTAAATTTGAGTAAAAGCCGACGTTAGTTTGCACGGCTCAAATTTGCTATCGTTTATATAAATTTACGCGCTCGCTGCACCAAAGGCTCGCTAACTCCGTCTATGACGCGGATCTTAAAGGCATCCGTGCAGCGTCCGTCGTCAAATTCAAACACGACCATTTGAAAGATTCGCCTGCATTTTTCATTTACCTTAAACGAGTGCTTAAGCCCCGTTAAAAAGCTCTTCACGGGTGCCTCCGAGTCCATGCCGATGACGCCGTCAAACGCCCCGCTAAGACCAACATCGCTCACGTAGGCCGTGCCTTTTAAAATTTGAAGATCATCGGTGCCCACGTGCGTGTGAGTGCCGGCTATCGCTCCGACTCGCCCGCAAAATAGCCTAAAAAGGCATTTTTCTCGCTCGTGGCCTCGGCGTGAAAGTCTATGAGGATGTTTTCGCTCTCGCACCCCTTTAGTGCGCGCTCGGCCTCCAAAAAAGCGTTGTTCGTATGCGGCAAGCCGTAGTGCCCCATCAAATTTATCACGCTTAGGCTCTTGCCGTCTTTGCTCACATTATCACTCCGCGCCCGGCCGTGCCTGCAAAGTGATTGTAAGGACGGATGATAGGCAGAGCGTCCATCAGCGCGACTACGTCTTTTTTTATCAAAGCTGTGATTGCCGCCCGTGATCGCGTCGATGCCGCAACCCAGCAGCTCGTGCGCGTTGGTTGCTGTTAGGGCCAAAGCCTCCGCTTGCATTTTCGGCATTTGCGACGATAAAGTCAAGCTCAAACTCACGCTTCAAATTGGGCCATTTCGTATAACAGCGCTTCGTCCCGCGCGTCCGACGATGTCGCCGACAAAGCCTACTCTAGTTAAATTTGCCATCAAATTTTTATCTTTATAGCTTAGATAAAAACTGCCTCGCGGTGCGTCCAGAGCGGCTAGCGCGAAGCTGGGCGTATTGCTTTAGCTAGCTCATGAAGCATCGCTCTATCGCCCACGAAATCTTTAAAAATAAAAAAATCCACTATATTTAGATAGTCCGTAAAGCTGCCCTGATAAAAAGCTAAGCCAAAGCCCGAATCTATCGCTTAGCGCGATCTTTTTCTTCGACCGCGTCGCTATAGTGCAGCTCCGTCTCGCCGACCCTTGCGCCTTCGTTGTCGCTTTTTAGCTCGCTGATTAGGTGGCGGCGGTTTGAGGTGGCGTATACGAGCACATTTTTAGGCGCCTTTTCGATCGAGCCTTCAAGCACGGGTTTTAAAAATGTATAGCTCATATCCCCCGCCTCAAAGCTAAGGTCGTCGCAAAAAATGATAAATTTAAAGCTGCTATCCCTGATCTCGTAAATGATCTCGGGTATCATCTCTAGCTCGTCGTTTTTTTAGCTCGATTAGCCGCAAGCCATCTGGGTAAGTAGTAAAAACGGCCTTAACCAGACTACTTTTTACCACATCCTCGCGCGCCCCAAAGTATCGCGTGATTTGCGCCTTTGCCCTCAAAAATTTCGCGTATTTTTCTACAAGCTCTTCTTTTTGCTTTTCGATCCCCACAAGCCCATCAAGCTGCGTAAAATCAACGTCCGTTACGCCTTTTAATGCGCCAAATTTACGCCTATAAATCGCTGCGGCAGTTGTATTCCAGTCTATCATTTTTCCGCCCGTCCTTTGTTTAGTTTTTCTAAGATAGATCAAGATCTCCTCTATCACGTCATCATCGTCTTTGCTCTTTGATTTTAGCCTGGTTTTGCTCGCCGTTTTGCGCGGTTAGCACGATATTTTTGCTCGGCGTTTGAGATAGCTTTAAAGCCCGCTTTTATAGCTAAAATTTTAATTATAATGAGGCTTAAAAACTGCTTGGTGTAGATGTCCGGTTTGCCAAATCTATCCTCGATCTCGCCCTCTATCTCGTAAACCTCGGCCACCTCTTTTGCACTTGCTAAGCCGCCTATATAGCTCCAGACGCAGTCTATCCTCGCCGATAAACTCCGAGTTTAAAAAAACGCATTTATACTAAGTTTCAGGTCGATTTTCGCACTTTCAAAGCTCTCTTTATTTAGCAGTTTATTTATCTCTTCTTCGAGCATTTTAATGTAGAGCGAGTAGCCGATAGCCTCAATATGGCCGCTTTGAGCTTCGCCGACGAGGTTGCCGCCGCCCCTGATTTCTAGATCGTGATAGGCTAGTACGCTACCCGAGCCCAAAAACGAATTGCTCTCAAGCGCGACTAGGCGTTTTAGAGCGTCCGCGCTTAGGGCGTTTTTGTCTTCGACGAGGAAGTAGCAATACGCCTGCTTGTCGCTCCTGCCGACGCGTCCGCGTAGCTGATGCAGGTCTGCGATGCCGAATTTATTTGCACTCTCGATGATGATGGTGTTTACGTTTGGCAGGTGGATGCCGCTTTCTACGATGCTGGTGCTTAGCAGTACGTCGTACTCGCCGTTTTCAAACTTCATCATCTCCTCTTCGGTCGTTTTGGCGTCGATCTTGGAGTGTAGCGTGAGGATGCGTAAATTGGCATGATGTCTAAAATTTGCTTTTTTGCCTGAGGCATCGTGGCGATGTGGTTGTGGATATAAAAATTTGCCCGCCGCGGCGCAGTTCGCGCATGATGGCCTCTTTTACCGCCTTTTTCGTCCCACTCGCGCACGCTGGTTCGCACGTCTAGGCGCGAGCTTGGCGGAGTTTGAAGTACGGAGTAGCCCTTGACGCTTGAAAGTGCCATATTTAGGGCTACGTGGTATCGGTGTCGCGCTCATAGATAGCACGTGCGAGGCGCTTGAAATTTCTTTTAGTTTTTCCTTTTGTTTGACGCCGAATTTATGCTCCTCATCGATGATGATGAGGCCTAAATTTGATGGCTTAACCGATAAAAGCGAGTGCGTACCCACACAAACACAAGGCTGCCCCGCCTCTAGCGCCTTAACCGCGGCCGCTTTTTCCTTTGCGCTCGTGAAGCGATCGAGTTTAAAGACGCTAACGTCAAATTTACCCAGCCTCTTTTTAGGCTCTTAAAAATGCTGCGAGCTAGAAGCGTCGTCGGCACGAAAAAAATAGCGCTTGAAAGCCCGATTTTACGCATTTGAATATCGCATTCATCGCAACTTCCGTTTTACCAAATCCCACGTCGCCGCTGAGCAACCTATCCATTACCTTGCCGCTTTTTAGGTCGTTTGCGATGTCACTTGAGGCGCGCTCCTGGTCCCTAGTGTAGGCAAAGCCCGCGTTTTTGCAAGAAATGTAGATACTCCGCGTCATCTTTTTCGATGATTTCGCCGCGGATTAGCTCGCGCTGCGCGGCTAGTGAAATAATCTTTGACGCGATAACAAAAAGTTTAGCTCTAACTTTTTCTTTTTATCTTGGCGAATGTGCCTTGCCCAGGCGGTCTAAAACCGCGATACTGCCGCTGCTTGCGACGTATCTATCGATCAACTTTAGATGCTCGACGGGCAGTAGTAGCTTGTCCTCGTTTTGATAAACGATTACGACGAACTCGCGCGTCCTGCCTAGCACCGTTAGCTTTTCAAGCCCCGTAAAGTTTGCCGATGCCGTACTCCTCGTGCACGACGTAGTCGCCGGCTTTTAGCTCGTCGATGACTAAAGCTTGGCTTTTTGGCGCGCTTTTTTTCTTTTCAAATTTGATTTAGCGAGACGATAATCTCGGCTGCCGAGACTAAATTAACGCCGCCTCGGTTTGCACGAACTCTACGTTTTTTTATATTCGCTTCAATTTAATGCGTTAAAAAGCCCCTCGTTGCGCGCTAAAACCTTGATTTTTTTATTTTTATTTAGCTCGAAAAAAATCGGCATTGGGAGTTACGCTTAAGTCTTTATAAACTTTCGCTGCGGGTAGCACGGGCACGTGCCACCTCGCCCAGATCCCGCTCAAAGCCGTCAAATTTTTTTCGTTAAAAACCGTTTTTAAATTCACGCGTATAGTCGATAAATCCATCTATCGCCCAAAAATCCGAGCGTCTTTAGGGTCGCTGATTAGCGCGTCCGTTTGCATATCTTTTTATTTTTTTCGGAGGTTTTTTTCAAACTCGGCCTCGCCCAGAGCCGCGATAAAAGGCGAAATTTCAACGCTTTTTTTAGCTCGGTTTTTGTTTGAAATTGCGTTTGCGTACTGTAATGCCTGATGCTCTCTATCTCATCGTCAAAAAGCAAAATGCGATTTGGCTCCTGTGCGCCGACGCAAAAAAACGTCGATGATCTCGCCGCGAACGCAAAACTCGCCCTCGCTCTCCACGATATCGACCGCCTCGTAGCCAAAGCGCAGTAGCTTTTCGGCTAGCTCTTTGGGGTTGATTTTATCGCCGAGATTTAGCGTTAGTTTTTTTGTAGATGTTTTTTTGCCTGGAAGTTTGTTTAGGGACCGTGCAAATGGGGCTAATGAGGACCTTTTTACCCTCAAATTCGTAAAATTTAGATAACTCGGAGGATAGCTCAAAAAGCTCTGCGCTAAAACTGCGCAGATCATCGCCCTCTCGCGCTCTAAAATCAGGCAATCTAAAAGCCCTAAGCCCGGCAAATTCCGCCGCGCTAAGAGCCGCGATAGCTTCCTTATCATCCTCGCAGACGAGCAGCTGCGCATCGCCTCCGTTTAAAAAATACTCAAAAACCTCACTTTGCACCGCGGTACCTTTTTAGGAAGGCTTCCACGAGGTAAAACGACCCGAACGCCAGATACTCCTCGTCCGCGCGCACGTCCGTAAAGTCGGCAAACTCCATATCAAGCTGGCGCAAAGCCTCTTTCACCTGCGACGTTGCTAGCTCGCGGCCGGGCGTCTCGTACTCGATGATGTAGGTCTTTTTGACGATTGGCCTGATCGCCTTTAGGGACGGCTTTTATGTCCTTGTCGGCAAAGGCGTTAAAGATCAAATTAGCTTTTTGCCCTCAAATTTTCTAGCTAGAGCCTGCGCCGCCATCTCGTTGTGTCCGACGTCGATCGTGATGTTTGGCGCGATTTTTTTCGCAGCGTCCGTTTAGATCTAGCGCGCCTACATTTGCTAAATTAAGCTAAACCCAAGCTCCTTAAACGCTGAAGAACTGAGAGTCAAATTGAGCGCAAAAACTCGGGCAAGCCAGATTTTTTTTCCGCGTAAATTTTCAATCTCATTTTTTTATCATCGTCGCTTACTTTTCGGACGCAAATTTGAGCGTTACGCCCTTTTAGCGGCGATTTGTCTAGCGATACCGGCGCAAAAGCTGGTTCATATCGTCATTCATTAAAGCAACGTCCGCCATCGCGTTACGGGTAGTCGTCGCGATCTGCTCTAGCGTGTCGCCCAGCAGAGCCGTGTGATCAAAACCTATCGGAGTAAAAAAAGGCTAAGACGCTTGTCAAATACGTTCGTCGCGTCAAATTCGCCGCCAACGCCAGCTTCGCAGACGAAAAAGTCGCACCCCTCAAAAAGCGGAGCGCAAAGCATCGTCGCATACTCGAAATACGAAAGTGAGCGCGCAACCTCGGGAGGCAAAGTACTTTAATCAGCTTCTCGTGAGCCGTCTCGAGCGCGTCCACGCTAGCTACGGCACCGTTCATCCAAAAATCTCTCGCGAAACTCGAAAATATGCGGGCTCGTATAGTGTCCGACGCTATGGCCGCGAGCGAGCATCTGCGCTAAAAAAATCGCCCCGTGCTGCCCTTGCCGTTCGTGCCGATGATATGGATGATTTTTTTGGTATTTTTAAACGCGTCTTGCACAAATTTAAAGGCATTTGGCATGCGCGCGCGGTTGATTTCCTTATAAAAAAAGGGGTTTATTTTTCTAAAAAAATATTCTAGTTTCATTAAATTTTAGGCATCACCTGATCTCTGCCGTTTTGCTTAGCCTGATATAGCATTTTATCCGAAGCTTCTAATACGGCTGCTTGACTTTGATTTTGGCTACGTATAGCAACGCCGCAACTCGCCCGTAACGCTAATGCGTTCGTCTTTGTATGTAATTTGAGTTTTTTTAGCACATCGCGCACCTTATCCGCAAACTCTATACTCTGCGCCATATCAAACCCAGGCAACAACACCACAAACTCCTCGCCGCCGTACCTAGCGACGAAATCGGCTTCCCTGGAGTTGCCCCTAAGCACCCTTCCTACGCTTGCTATTATCACGTCGCCGGCGTCGTGGCCGTATACGTCGTTTATATTTTTTTAAAATGATCTATGTCAAAAAACACACGGCGTAGTCGGCATTTTGTTGTAAAAAATCAACCTCCAGCCGCCCAAGCTCTTCCATTAGTGCTTTTTTTGTCGCGGTTTTAGTTAAAAAAATCCTCTTTGCTCTCGGCTTTTTGCGCTTTCTAGCTCTACTTCTAGTTTACTCACTTTTTGCTTGTAACTCTTTTATAGTTTGCTGATCATTTTAGCATTTGTTCTCCAAGTTGCTTAACCTCTACATCTAGGGTGTCGGCGATATTTTTTTAATTTATCTCTGATTCCCTCAAAACTATCTTCACTCAAATTTATAGAATTTAGATCGTTTTTTTATAAATTGCATCTGACTTGAACTCTTAGACGAGCTATTAATTAGACTTGATATTTGCCCGCTTATACCGTCTAAAACCTTATCTAGCGCTCCGACCCTTGTTGATATTTCAGCCCTATCAAGCTCAATACGCTTTTTAGTCAAATTTATCCTATTTTTTTTTCTAATGGTAAAATCTTCTAAAAAGCTTTGGATCGCTTTTTTTAAAATTTTATTTACTTTTTTTCTATCTCGCCGTCGATTTTATCGGTAATAGAAGGTCTTAGCATATCCGATACGAGCGGAACTAGTTTTTTTCACAAGCCTGCTCTTTCGTCAAAAACATCTTCAAGCTCAGCAACGATATCTTTTTAAGTCACTAAAAGTTCTAACGCCGTAAACGCCCAATCTTTTTCAAAAAAACTATCGTCGTAATCAGTTAAAAAAATCGAACCATTTATCTTTTTATTCTATCTATAGCTTGCGCATCTAGTCTTCTATTTAGAGCTTCCGAGCTTGCTTCGGCTACATTTCTAGCATTCTTATTATGCAGCGAAGCTACGGCTTGAAAAAAACCTTTTTTTATTCATAGCTACGAGCGCATTTATTAGTTTTGGATACTCGGCAAGGCCGGGCGATTTAGCCTAGCGGCCATAAAAAGCAAAAAAAGCTCATCTAAGTTTCTTACGTTTTTTTGTTTTTAGTTGCGCCTTAAGCTCGTCGTTTAGGCGAGCCGAGTATTTTTTTCAAGCTTCTGGCAATCAGGCACTATTACGCCGTTTTTTTCGCTATCTCGCAAAAAAACCTCGGCGTAGTTATCCGGAGTTAGCATGAGCCCGCGCTCTTTCATGGTCTGGATTGATTCTTTTATGACTTGGCTGACGCTAGTCGCCATTTTTTTAGCCCTTTTACCGCAAGCACGGCGATATATTCATCAAAAAGCCTCCTGAGAAGCTTCTTTTATGGCATTATATTTATCTCCTTCGCTAATGACGCCATCTGCAAATCTCGTATCCTTTATCTTTTTGCGAAACCGTAAAGTCATGCTCACCGGAAGTAGTCACTGATAACGTCTTACCGCCTTTTTAGTTTAGTATCGAAATTGAGCGTTAGTATCGCTTTATATGATGTTACGTAGCCGTTTTTCATCAAAAAAAGCAACGCTTGATAATTAAGCGATTTGATCGAGACGGTTATGGTGGTTGGCTCGTTTTTATCGTAGCTTATGCGTTTGCCCAACCTTGTTACGATACCCTCTAGTACGCTATCTTTGATCCAAACGCTGTTTTTAGGCTCTTCTTTGCTTATCAATACGTTTACGTATACACGGTCGCCCATTATGTCGTTCGTGATCTTTGAGACAGGCTTATAGCCGCATCCCACTAAGATGAAAGTCGCCAAAAGTAGTAAAATTTCTTTATCTTCACGATTTAGCCTTTTTATTACGAAAAGTTTACGAGTTTGCCGTTTACGTAAATTTGTTTGATTATTTCTTTTCCTTCTAGCCATTTTAGCCGCACTTTGTCTAGCTAGAGCCAAAACCTCGTCATCGCTCGCGCTGCTTGGTGCTTCAAATTCGCCGCGCCTTTTGCCGTTAACGGTAATAGCCAATTTAAGCTATCTTTTTCGAAAACCTCGTCTAAAATTTTCTATTTTTCGTAAAATTCGCCCTGCCAAATAGCCTCTCGCTAAGCTCGTTTGCAATGTGCGGCACGATAGGCTCGAGCAAATTAAGATAATGAAAAAAACGCTTCTGTCGTCACATCCTGATTATCCTGCGCATTTACCGCGTTTAGAGCCTCCATGCAAGCAGCGATTAGGGTATTAAAGGTAAAATTTTTCCTCATAAACGTCGTTTGATTTTTTTAAGGGCCTCGTAAACCTTCATACGCGCGTATTTTTTTCTTCTTTGCTCAAATTGCGTGCACTATCTGCGGGATTTGCGTGCATTTTTTTACACCCGTGCTTCGTTCGTACAAGCGGTTTAAAAAAATCTAAACGCGCCCTCAACCGCGCTGTCGTTCCACTCAAGCTCTTTTTGCGGAGGCGCAGCAAATAGAATAAAAAAAGCCTCGCCGTATCGGCGCCGTATTTATGTATGATGTCATCTGGATCAACCACGTTGCCCTTGCTTTTTGCTCATTTTTTTGCCGTCTTTTAGCACCATGCCTTGAGTGAGCAGGCGCTCAAACGGCTCGTCGTCTCTGAGGTAGCCTAGATCTCGTAAGGCCTTTTGGAAAAAAATCTCGCGTAAAGCAGGTGCAAGATCGCGTGCTCGATACCACCGATGTACTGATCCACATTCATCCAATAATTCACGCTTTTAGCGTCAAATGCGCGTTCCTGCCACGTTTTTTTCGTCGCTCGCGTATCTAGCAAAAATACCAGCTGCTCTCAAAAAAACGTATCCATCGTATCGGTCTCGCGAACGGCCTCGCCGCCGCATTTTGGGCATTTGACGTGTTTCCAGCTCTCGTGTTTATCGAGCGGATTTCCCTCGCCTGTTATCTGCACGTCATCAGGTAGCGTCACTGGCAGATTTTTCGATCTTTTTCAGGGCACGACGCCGCAACACTTGCAGTGCACCATCGGTATCGGCGCGCCCCAATAGCGCTGCCTAGAGATACCCCAGTCGCGGATTTTAAAATTTACGACCCGTTTGCCGATCTTATCCGCTTCAAATTTTTCTATGATTTTTAGCTTTGCCTCTTCACTGCTAAGACCATTTATGAGCGGCGGATGTATAGATATTCCGTATTCCGTTAGCGCCTTGCCGCCCTCACATTCGCCCTGCGCAGGCTTAACCACCCACTTTATCGGCAGGGTCAGATTTACTCGCAAACTCGTAGTCTCTCTCGTCGTGAGCCGGCACCGCCATAACCGCGCCGCTACCGTAGTCTGCTAGGACGAAAGTTTGCCACCCAAACCGGAACTTTTTTTCTCCGGTTAGCGGGTGCACGACGTTTATACCCAAAAACAGGCCGTCTTTTTCGCTAGCTTGGCGTTCGCGCGGACTTTGGTTTAAAATTTTTCTGATTCTCTCGGCTTTGGCCACCTCAAGCTTACCGCCGTCAAGTAGCCTTTTTACGATCTTATGCTCAGGCGCTAGAGCTGCATAGCTAACGCCGTAAATCGTATCCGGGCGGGTAGTAAATACCTCAAACCCCTCTATCTGCTCGCCGTCTTCTAAAATTTGCTTCGACTCCTCGTCAAGCTCAAATTTAAACTCTAAGCCAAAGCTCTTGCCGATCCAGTTTTCCTGCATCGTGAGCACTTGGGACGGCCATTTGCCTTCAAGGCACTTTAGGGTCGTCCAGTAGCTCCTGCGCATAATCGGTGATCTTTAAGTAGTAGCCAGGTAGCTCGCGCTGGATGACGGCGTTTCCGCATCTCCAGCAGCATCCGTCTTCAACCTGCTCGTTGGCAAGCACGGTCTGGTCGTATTCGCACCAGTTTACGACCGCGCTTTTGCGGTAAACCAGCCCTTTTTTTCGTACATTTTGATGAAAAAAATTCTTGCTCACATTTAGTATAAAGCGGATCAGAAGTCGCAAATTCGCGCTTTTTTTAGAAAAAGCTAAGTCCTAGCGTCTCAAGCTCGCCGCGCATATAGTCTATATTTTTCGTAAGTCCAAATTTTAGGATGGATTTTTGTGCTTTATCGCTGCATTTTTCTGCAGGCATACCAAAGCTATCAAAGCCGATCGGATGAAGGACGTTGTAGCCGTGCTTGCGGTAGTAGCGAGCCAAGGCATCGCCGATGGTGTAGTTTCTAACGTGCCCCATATGGATACGTCCGCTGGGATACGGAAACATGCTTAGGATATTTTTTTTAGGGCAGGCTATAGTCGTCTTTGGGCTCACATTCGCCGTTTTTACTCCAAATTTTCTTGCCATTTTTTTCTATTTTCGCCGGCTCGTATTTTTAAATTTCTCACTCATTTTTACTCCTAAAATTCTTCTTGCGTCTTACCGGACTCGACCAGAACAAGCGCCAAAGAAAAAGACGTTTGCTATCGCGGCGCCGATCGCTAGCGAATACGCCATGTGCGCGTTGCCGTTTACCTGAAGCAGCACAAAAGCCGGAATAAGATGCAAATCAGCCACCAGCGAGCTAGCAAAAAGCTCTGCGGCAAAGACGTTTTTGACGCCGATTTTTTTAGCAGCGTCGAGATCACGTTTACGCTCGCCGCTACAAATAGCGCAATCTCGTTTTTTTATCATACAAAAAAACCCCGCCGTTGTCGTCAGGCTCATAAGCGCGAAAAATATATAAACAACCTTGCCCCAGTTCATCGCTTCTCCTTATATAGTGCCTTTTTTTCAAACATCGCGCGTTGCTTGTCTTTTTCTCTTTGTACGCGCGCCTTTTTCCGCTTCCATCGCGCGATATTTCTCCACGCTAAATTTAAACCACAAAAGCATAGGCGCAGCGACAAATATCGAGCTAAGCGTACCGATGACTATGCCCACTATCAACGCCAAAGAAAATCCGTGTATCATATCTCCGCCGAACAAAAATAGCACGACGACCGTGATGAGCGTGGTGCCCGAGGTAAAGTATCGTTCTAGTTAGCGTCGCGGAGACTGATTCGTTTATTATCGTGTCAAGATGCGTACTCTTGCTGCTTTTTGATATTTTTCTCTGATACGGTCAAAAACGATAATCGTATCGTTTAACGAGTAACCTACGACCGTAAGGATCGCCGCAAGCGTGTCCAGATTTACGTCGATGGCAAAAAGCTGATCGCGCCCATCGTGATCACGACGTCGTGAATCTCCGAGGCCACCGCCGCCATAGCAAATCTCCACTCGAATCTAAACGCGATGTAGATCAAAAATACCTACGAGCGAGATCGCAAGCGCCATAACGCCTTTTTTTCGCGTAGCTCATCGCCGACTTTAGGCCCGACTACGTCCGTACGGCGGATCTCAAGTTTGCCCGTATCTTTTTAAAAAGCTCGGCTACGCTAGCTCCGACGTCGCTACCCTAAAGTTTGAGCTTGCTCCTGAAAAATCTAATCGTAACTTCCTCCGCCGAGCCAAACTCCGTAACGCTCGCGTTTTTTTATAGGCTTCGTCTTTTTGCTAAAAGCCGCGCGAATTTTATCTAGAGAGACCGCGCTATCGTATTTCACCTGAATGAGCGTACCGCCCGAAAAGTCGATGCCGTAGTTAAAGCCCTTCGTCGCCATCAAAAAAAGCGAACCAAAAAAATAGTACAGCAGATATGCCGAGCGCGATGTAGCGCTTGCTCATAAAATCATAAACATGTGCCTTTGAGAAAAAAATTGCATTTATACCCTTTTTATAACCGAACCAAAACCGCGTGTTGCCGCTTTTTTTCTATTTTATTTATAATCGTATCAAACATACCGTGAGTACCTAAGATCGCCGTTATCATCGAAGCGATGATACCTATACCCATCGTCACGGCAAAGCCCTTGACAGGTCCCGTACCGTAGGCGTAAAGCACTACCGAGGTGATAAGCGTGGTCAAATTTGCATCAATGATAGCGCTCATCGCGTTTTCATAGCCCTTTTTCACGCTAGTTGCGATACTAGCTCCATCGCGCAGCAGCTCTCTGATACGCTCGTTTATGATGACGTTGGCATCGACCGCCATACCGATAGTTAGCACTATACCGGCCATTCCCGGTAACGTTAGAGCAGCGCCGAACATCGCCATCACAGCGACTAATATTAAGATATTTGCGACAAGTGCGATATTTGCCAAAATACCGCTAAATCCGTAATAAGCTATCATAAACAGCACCACCAAAACCGAAGCCGACGCAAGCGCGATCATAGATTGTCTTATACTATCAGCACCAAGGCTTGGTCCTACGCTTCGCTTTTCTAGCATTTTTACGGGAGCCAAAAGAGCGCCGCTTCTAAGCGCGATAGCTACGTCGTGAGCCTCCTCTACGCTAAATCCGCCGCTTATCTGACCGCTTCCGCCGCCGATTCGCTCGTTTATCGAAGGAGCTGAGTACACCTTGCCGTCAAGCACGATAGCTAGTCGCTTGCCTACGTTTGCACCGGTAAAATCGCCAGAAATCCCTAGCTCCCTCGGCGTTTAAAGTAAAGCTGATGATAGGCGCGTTCGTGCGCTGATCAAATGCCACTCTAGCGTCCGTTAGCATCGCTCCGTCGAGGACGGGGATGTTTTTTTACAACGTATTTTTATCTGAGCATTTTTGACGTCCGGATAGATGATGTCGCCGTAGCTCTCAGCCTCGGCCTCGCTCATAGAGTTTGCCTGCGACTGGCGCTTTTCATCAACGGCCATTAGCTGTAGGTGCGCGGCTTTTTGCTATGAGATCGCGAGCGCGCTGCTCGTCGGCTGCCGTTTTGATGCCCGGAAGCTCGACTAGGATATTATCCTTGCCCTGCCTTGCAACGGTAGGCTCTGCTAGACCGAACTGATCGAGGCGGTTTCTGATCGTTTCGACCGCTTGGTTTATCGCGTATTCGATAGTTTCGGCCTTCTCGGCGTCGGTTAGACCGACAGAGTATTTTAGACCCTCTTTTTGTACGTTAAGACCCTTGATATCTTTTTAGCATGCCGTCGATTTTTAGCGGCTTCGTCTGCGTCTAGTAGCTCAAAGTCCACCTTATCCTCGCGGATCTTAAAAGCTATCGATCAAAACGTCCTCTTTTTTTCGCAAAAATAGTTCACGCTGGCGGCTATGGATTTGATCTTTGAGTGCACGGCCTCCTCGGTCTCAACGCCAAGGAGCATATGAAGTCCACCCTGCAAATCAAGACCTAGGCTGATTTTAGATCCGCCTAGCTTGTCCGTAAAAAGACGGCGCGGAAAAGATAATGCCGAAAAATCAAAGCCAAAGCAAAGATGATCAGCCTATACGTTATTTTTGCCGTTACGCATTTGCTTTCGTCTCTGTTTTTTTCTATTTTTTTCTCGCAACGAATTCGCGTGAAACGCGCACGATTACGTCGTCGTTAAGCTTAACTCTGATAAAATCCTCTTCCGGTTTTATCACCTCGCAGATTAGTCCGCCGCTAGTTATGATCTTGTCGCCCTTTTTCGAGTGCGGCTAGCATCGCGGCATGAGCTTTTTGCTGTTTTTTTGCTGCGGTCTGATAACCAAAAAAATAAAAATATCGCGAAAAGCACGACTAGAGGCAGTAATGAAGCTACGAAAATTTTCCTTCTTGCATGGGGTTCCTTGATAAAAAAATTTTTAAGCCCTTATTTTAGCACTAAAATTATAATAAAAAGCCTTTGTCGGCGCGATTTTAATCTCAATTTTATACTGGCCGATCTTTTAGGCGGCGAGTACTAAATTTTATCTCGCCGTTTTTTTGCGATCGCGGGCTTTTTATTTGCTACTTAAATTTGACCGACACGGCTTTTTTTTGGACGGGATTTTTTTATCGGGATTTTGTGGTTTTACTGGATCAGCTTTAGCCTCGTTTATTACGAGCTTAGCTACCTCATCCCGCTTGAAATTTTCAGCTATCGGGATCATCTACGGTGCGCTTTTTTTGATAGCAGGCATTCCGGCTCAAATTTGGCTAAAGGCTTTGCTGCTTATTTTAGTTTCAAACATCCATCCATTCGGCTTTAACTGGCTAAATTGAGGCCGTTTTTGTGCCGGGAGTTTTTGCGCCAAATTTGCTCGCCCTTGCATTTATTTTTCGCCGCGATTTTTGTGCCTGTTTTTACGTCAAAAAAACCGCTTCAATTTATCGCTTTTTGCCGCACTTTTTAGCCTGCGCGGTGCAGTATGATACGCCAAATTTCTAAAAACTCTTCCTTTTGAGATCAAGCTAACAACCACCGAAGTGCCGCAGGAGCTAAAGTGGCAAAAAGCAGCTAAAAAAACGAATTTATAAATCGAACTTTAGACATCATAGACGAGGCGATAAACGCGGGATTTAGGGCGGTTATTTTGCCAGAGAGCGCCTTTCCCGTCTACATGACGCACGAGCGAAATGTAACCTCCGAACTACTGGAAAAAAATCGCAAAAGATCGCTATCGTTGCCGGCGCGCTAGCTCGCGAAAACGACACCAACTACAACTCGGCGTTTTTCTTTGACCGAGGCAAGATGCGGCGGCTGGATAAATTTATCCTGGTGCCTTTTTGGCGAGGAGATCCCGCTACCGGCGTTTGCTCGCGATTTGATAAATAAGATATTTTTTTCGGCGGCGCGAAGGATTTTTGAGACGGCGAGCGCTCCAGGCGACTACGAGATAGACGGCGTAAAAAAATCAGAAACGCGATCTGCTACGAAGCGACGAGGGACGAGCTATTTGAGGGTGAATTTGACGTCATGATCGCGGTTACTAATAACGGCTGGTTTGTGCCTAGCACCGAGCCCTTTTTACAGCGAATGTACTCAAATACTACGCGACGAAATACGGCAAAGCAATCTATCACAGCGCAAACGGCTCGCCGTCTGAGATAATCACGCCAAAACAAGGCTTACTCGATAAATTTCTTTCAGATAAATTTGCTACAGTAGGCGTTTTTTTACGTTTGTAGAATACGGCTAAAATAGCCGCTACCGTATAGATAATAAAAGCCGCCACGCCGCACAAAACGCAAAAAAATCAATCGTCATCTGCCAAAAACAATTCGCCGGGAGACCTCAACACCCATTCGTATTCAGACGAGTATCTTGGATTGCGATAACCGATATAAGTGCCGTTAAAGTCCAATTTATCATCAATACCGTAGCAAAAAAATACCAAAAAAATAGAAACAAATGCTCTGCTTGCGACACTTTGTTTTTTTACGGCCTTTGCCATGGCGAGCCTACCGGCCCTATGACACAAAAAAAGCAACCCATGTAAACAACAAGCGTGATGACCTTGATGGTGCCCATATAAGCGATATAAAAACGCTGCCTTTTTGCGTAAAATCGGTGTGAGTAAAGGCTCGCTCTACTGCGGGGTAAATTTCTAAGCGTGAGCTCAACGAAATCTCGTGCCAAAGAGGAGCGAGCCAGAACGTCAAAAGGCAATACAAAAAAATGCCTAACGCGCAAATAAAAATAAAAAAAGCGCAAAGCCCGAGCAGAACGAGTCCGAGCGTCTTGTTTTTTTGCCGTTTTGGTTTGTTGCCGTTTGCATTTTAATTCTCTTTAAATTTTTATCGCGCGTTTTTTTGAAGTAAATTTAAGACGTAAAGCGGAGCTCAAATTTCATACGAAGCCTTAAAGTTTGAGGGTAGTGAAGCCCACTTCAAATTTGAGCGGGCTTGAGGATTTATTTAATCAAAGCCTTGAAAGTATCAACCGCGTCAAGCTTTTTCCCACGGATATTTGGCGTTTCCGACTTGACCTTTGGCTGCTACTTTAGCATATAAAAACGTATCCTTGCCGGGTTTATCCAGGCCGAATTTATTCGTGATCCAACGCGGAGTGAGAGCGAAAGTACTCGCTAACGAGTTTGACAACATATCGTCGTTTACGCCGGCGATCTGCGTGCCCATCGTATCGACGCTAACAGAGGTAGGCTTTGCCATACCGATAGCGTAGCTTAGCTGGACGATGCATTTTTAGCAAGGCCGGCCGCGACGATGTTTTTTTAGCTATCCAGCGCGCCGCGTAAAGACCGCTGCGATCCACTTTCGTGTAGTCCTTGCTGCTTTGCGCGCCGCCGCCTATCGGGCTATATCCGCCAAAGCTATCTACGATGAGCTTGCGACCCGTTAGTCCGCTGTCGTGAAGCGAGCTGTGATTTACGTAGCGGCCGGTCGGGTTGATGTAGATTAGCGTTTTACTTTTTATCGTAAAGGCCCTTTGGCAAGCCCGCATCGTCGATGAGAGTTTGCACTAGGGCGCGCAGCTCCTCTATCTTCATCGTCTCGACGCAAGGGGCCGAAACAACGATAGTGTGGATGCTTTGAGGTTTGCAGTTTTCAAAGTTATCTTTCGTGCCGTAGTCTACGGTAACCTGAGTTTTGATATCGACGCCCAGTTTATCGGGATTGGCTTTGGCAAATTATAAACCTTATCGCAAAGCATCCTAGCGTAGGTTATGGCTGCAGGCATATATTCGTTCGCTTCGCAGCTAGCAAAGCCAAACATTATGCCCTGATCTCCGGCGCCTATCTCACCGCCTTCTTGGTCGACGCCTTGATTTATATCCGCACTTTGCTGATTTACGCAGACTTTTATCTCGATGTCGTCGGGATGCAGGCACTGCTCTTTAGTAAATTTAGACTTGCCGTCGTAGCCGATTTTTGCCAATGCATTTTTTTAACGATCGCCTCATAGTCTTTAAAAACTTAGCTTAACCTTAGAGTTTATCTCGCCGCCTATTATAATGTTTTTTTACCCGCGACGAAAAACCTCGCTAGCGACGCGGCCGTTTGGGTCTTGCATCAAGATAGTATCTACGATGCTGTCGGCGATGATGTCGGCGCATTTATCCGGGTGACCCGGGCTCACAACCTCTGAAGTAAATAAATACATGCTTTTCCTTTATGAAAATTAATCTCGCAATTGTAACATTTCATAATAAAATTCAAATTAATCTCGCTCAAAAGCTTGTAAATTCGCGTAAATTCGGCTATAATCCTAAACTAATATTAAATTTTCAAAGGCAAGGACACTAGAATGTTTAGCAAACTGGCAAAAAGGTTCGCCGACGGAAATTTGATCGTTCAAATTTTAATCGGCATAGCTCTAGGCGCCGTTATCGGCTTTTGGACGCATAGTCAATCGGCTGATTTTAACAAGCTCATAGCAGACGGCATAACCGATACGGCGCAGCTAGCCGCGGCTAAAAAGGGGCTAACGGACACGGCAAATTCGGTAGCAAATTCTATCGCCGTTTTGGGCGATCTCTTCATCGGTGCGCTTAAAGCTATCGCACCGATCCTGGTTTTTCGTGCTAGTGGCGGTCTCTATCATCGTAAAAGATTTCGGCCACGCCAAAGGCATGCAAAAAGTAGTCGGGCTATATCTGGTAGGTACGTTTTTAGCCGCCGTAGTCGCCGTAGTCGCTAGTTTTCTTTTTCCTACGGAGCTTGTGCTAAAAGGCGTACAAAGCGCCGATATGAGCGCGCCTCAGGGCATCGTAGAGGTGCTAAAAGACCTTATCTTTAAGATGGTTCAAAACCCTATCACCGCGCTTTCTAGCGGCAACTATATAGGCATCATTACCTGGGCCGTGGGCGGCGGTATCGCGATGAGATTTTGTGCCGCCGAGACTAAAAAAGTCTTCCAAGATGTTAGCGACGGCGTGACTAAAATCGTTAGATTTATCATCCGTCTCGCGCCGTTTGGCATCTTTGGTCTAGTTACCATTAGTATCCATAGTACCGGCTTTGACGCGCTTGCAGGCTACCTAAAGCTAATCCTCGTCCTAGTAGGCTCCATGACTTTCGTTTCCTTCGTCGTTTACCCTGCGATGGTGTTTGTAGTTACCAAGAAAAACCCGTATCCGCTCGTGATGACTTGCGTGAGAGAGAGCGCAGTTACGGCGTTTTTCACTCGCTCGTCTGCGGCAAATATCCCGGTAAATATGGCGCTTTGCAAAAAAACTAGGGGCTAAAAGAGGAGCTCTACTCGATCTCTATCCCACTAGGAGCTACAATAAACATGGGCGGTGCAGCCGTAACTATCGGTATCTTGGCGCTTGCGGCGGTAAACTCGATCCCGTCTATCACGGTTGATTTTGGCGACGCGTTACTGCTTTGCTTTATCTCGGCCCTTGGCGCGTGCGGGGCTTCTGGCGTCGCTGGCGGTTCGCTGCTACTCGTGCCGCTTGCTTGCGCGCTATTTGGTATCGGTAACGACATCGCGATGCAGGTTGTCAGCGTAGGATTTATCATCGGCGTGATCCAAGACTCGGTAGAAACAGCCGTAAACAGCGCCTCTGACGTACTTTTTCACCGCCGTAGCTTCAGAGACTATAGAGTAAATTTAAGGTCGCGAAAATGAACGTTTGGGACTTGACCCCGCTTTTTTTAAAAAAACGAAAAAGAACTTGAAAATTTTCGGCTCTTTCGTTACAAAACGAGTGCGAAAAAAATTTGAGGCGAAATACTCGGATAAGTTCTTAAATTTAAGCGACGAGAAGTTTTTTTGCCGCGCTTAACGAGTATGAGAAATTTACTAGAAAAACATCGCTCGGGTGCAAATTTACGTGAGCCTAGTTTTTTTCAAAAGACACCTCAAAGGGCGCGTTTTACGCCAATTTGACGAGCTAAGCTCAAAAAGCGCAAAAATCACCTACTCTTTTTTTGAGCTTAAATTTAACGAATTTGACGAGGCTCGCCAAAACAAAATTATCTCAAAAAGCCCGAGACTTGGCTACTATCTAGATAGTATCGCAAAAGAAAAAAAGCCCACCAGCTAAGCCTAAAAGAGGAGCAAATTTCACTCCGCACGGCAAACACGGGCGCCGAAGGCTTCTCGCGGCTTTTTGACGAGACGCTAAGCGCGCTTAAGTTTAAATTTAAAGGCAAGATGCTAGGCGAAGAGGAGATTTTATCCAAGCTTCACAGCCCAGACCGCGCCGAGCGAAAAGCGGCCGCAAAGAGCCTCTCTGGCGGCCTAGCGCCGCAGCAGCATCTGCTTAGCTACATCTATAATATGATAAAAAACCAGCCTAAAAACTAGCTGCGAACTGCGGAAATTCGACCTACCCGAAAGCCCGCGGCATTTCTCAAACCAAACGACCAAAGCCAGCGTGGACGCGCTGATAAAGGCGGCCGAGACGAGCTTTGATCTGCCGATTAACTTTACGAAAAAAAGCGCAAAATTTTAGGGTTTTAAAAAGCTTTACGACTACGATAGATACGCACCGCTGGGCGAGAGTAAGAGCGTTTATAAATTTGAAGAGTGCAAAAAAATCGTGCTCGAGACCTTTTCCAATTTGAGTCCAGAAATTCGGCGATATAGCCGCTCGCGCGTTTAAAGAGGGCTGGATCGACGTTTATCCTGCCGAAAATAAACGAGGCGGCGCCTTTTCGCAGTCAGGCGTCGCAAAGGCCCATCCTTACGTGCTTTTAAATCACACCGACGAGAGGCGGGATCTTTTTACCCTAGCGCACGAGCTGGGTCACGCCGCGCATCGTAAATGTAGCCTATGAAAGCGTCGGATTTCTAAACGCCGACACGCCGTTAACTACGGCAGAAACGGCATCGGTCTTTTTGCGAGATGCTAGTTTTCGATCATGTCAAAAGTACGCTAAAAGGCAGAGAAAAAAACCGCTCTACTCGCGGGCAAGATCGAGGATATCTTCGCCACGCTTTATCGCCAGATAAACTTCACGACCTTTGAGCGCCGAGTTCACGCACACGAGGGCGAGATCAGCGCCGAGGAGCTAAATAAAGATTTGGCTAGAAGAGAGCGCCAAAAATGTTCGGCAAAAGCGTCGCGCTAAACGACTACTATAAAATTGGTGGAGCTATATCCCGCACTTTATCCACACGCCGTTTTACTGCTACGCCTACTCGTACGCACAACTTTTGGTGCTGGCGATTTTTTTGGGCTTTATAAAAGCGGCAAATGCGAGAAATTTCGTCCAAACTTTACACCGAGTTTTTAAGCGCGGGCGGCTCGCGCTCGCCAAAAAGAGCTGGTCGGGATGTTTGGCTTTGATATCGAGGACGCTGCATTTTGGCAAATCGGCATAAACGAGGTTAGAAAAACTAGTGGAGGAGTTTTGCAAAGAAGCGTAGCAAGCGCAAATTTGACGCACTTTGGGAAGTAAATTTAAAAGCGCGGCTAAATTTGACGAGCCAAACCGAGTCAAAGGCGACAATTTGACGCTAAATTTTGCGTTTATTTGAAGCTAAATTCGGCGCGGCTGCGGGCGGTAACGTGAGAAAATGCACAAAAGGAGGTAAAATGCTTGATGAGATTTTTAGACGACGAGAGATTTGCAGCGATGATGAAGGAGCACGTTTTTTTGAGTGCGTGGAGTATCTGTTAAAAAAACGACCGCTCCTTTTTCGGCAATGGCCAACCTTGATCTAGTTAAACTTTAACCCCTGAGCTACCTGAGTACATTAGGAGTACTTTTACGGCGCCCGTGATTGTCTTTACGCTTGCGGGCTATACTTTTAGCAGCGCCAAGCTAACTCCGGACGAGTTAAGCTTTGAGGCTGGTTTTGGCAAGGAGAATTTCGCCAGCGTCGTTAGCTTTCCGCTTGGAGCTATCGTACAAATTTTAGTTGAAAAACAGCCCGATTTTTGGTAAATTTTTTTCCATTTACAAATCTCAAAAAAATCAACTCGAAAAAGTCGATGTCTGCGCTAATGTCAAACCCAAACAATAAAGATCTGTTTAAAAAGTGAACAAAATTTACCCGCCGTTTTGCTCAAATAAGCAGCTTTATAGCGCTTACTGCGCTTTGCATTTGCTTTTCGACAGATACAGGCTTCATCTTAAATTTACTAAATTTGCTTAAGCAAAATATTATCTTATTTACAGCGGTTTCACTAATAATAACCACCTGATTTCTTAATATAAAAAAATTGATTTATAATTTTTTTAAACTAAATTCTAATTTTTTTTAATCAAAGTATAAACAAATATTTATTATCATTTCGTCTTTATAGCAAATGAATATCAAAACTATCGTTAATAAGGACGGAAATGAATCATCTTAAATTTTTCTCTTGCCACTTTGCTTCTTTTTGTCAAACTTTAAATGCAAAAAGAAGCCGAAGTCGAGCTAAAAAGAAGTAACGGTTAGCGGCGAAGCGGAGGCGCAAAAGCGATCCGCTACAAAAAAAGGTCGGCCAAAGCGTAAAAAGCTCCAAAGAACTGACTAAAACGCAGGTTTCTGATAACAAAAGACCTCGTGCGATACGAAACGGGCGTAACGACTGTGGAGGCCGGGCGTTTTCGGCCAGAGCGGCTACGCGATAAGAGGCGTGGAAGAAAAACCGCGTAGCTATCACGGTAGACGGCCTACATCAGGCTCAGACGCTAAGCTCGCAAGGCTTTAAGGAGTTATTTGAAGGATACGGAAACTTTAACAACACCCGCAACGGCGTGTAGTTTGAAACGCTAAAACAAGCCACTATTTCAAAAGGCGCAGACTCCGTTCGTACGGGCTCTGGGTCTCTAGGCGGCTCCGTAATGTTTGAAACAAAAGACGCAAGGGATCTTTTTGCTAGATAAGGACTACTTCTACGGTTACAAAGGCGGCTACAATACTGCCGATAATCAAACCATGCACTCGCATACCTTAGCCGGTAGGTTTAAGTGGTTTGATATCCCTAGCCGTACAAACTAAGCGCAGACACCACGAGACGGAAAACTACGGTTACAAGGGGTTATGACGATAGCGTGCTAGGGTAGAACCAGAGAAAAGGCCGACCCGTACTATATCAAAAAAACGAGCAGTCTTATCAAGCTAGGCTTCCAGCCTCACGAGGAGCATAGATTTACCTTTATGTCAGATACCTACAAAAACCGATCTCAAGGCAAAGACCTATCATACACGCTTACGCTTTCTAGCAACAGGGACGAGATCATAGATACTGGTCTAAGATACAACGACGATATGATGGATAGGAAAAAAATCGCGCTTTTGCCTATGAAAAATTTTTAGCGAAACTCCGTTGTGGGATACGATGAAAGTTTACGTACTCCAACCAAAAAAAATCAAATCCCGCGCCAGAACCGAGGAACACTGCCAAGCAGGAGAAAACTGCTCCGAAATTTCAAATCCTATCGGACTTCAGGTTAAAAAAACAACAAGGTTGTCGATAAGTACGGCGGCGAAGTAACTTTACAACGAACACAGGAAATCGACCCCCAGTACGGCGGACTAACGTGGGTAAACAGACTCGTAGATAGCCAAGGAGCCGTCCATGATCAGAATAAATTTAGCATCAATCAAAACGTAAGCAACACGTGGCTTGACTGCTCGGTATTTGACTGCTCTCAGCCAAATATCGACGTGCTAAAAATACGACTACGCCACCGACCAGTACGTCAAATCAACCGTTCCACTAGATAAAAAGCTATACCGACGCAAGCACGGGCAAGACCTTTAAACAAAGCTCGCAGAGCGGATACCTAATCACTCCATACGGCAAGGGCTACTTAAGCCGCGACTGGAAAGAGCGCGATCTAGACACGAACACCAAACAGTTTAACCTAGACTTTAACAAATACGCCAAAACGGGCGACGTAGAGCACGATATCGCATACGGACTAAGCTTTGCTAAAAACCGAAAAAAATCCATGACCAATAAGCAAGGCTACGATGCTACGAGCAGCCGGTGGTGGGCGCCCAAGACGCTAGGTACGGATTTTTCGGGTACACCCTATACTTGCGAAAACGCGCCGCTAACGCTACTTTACGCGCTTTGCCCTAGAACCGAGCCGCTAACGTCTTTTCTCATCCCGGTTAAAACAAAAGAAGGCGCGCTATATCTAAACGACGATATGCGCATAAACGACTGGCTGGGGATAAATTTAGGCTACCGCTACGACAAGATAAAATATAAACCAAACTACGTCCCGGGCTCTACGCCTAAAATCCCCGACGATATGGTGTTAGGGTCTTTTCGTACCGTATAATCCTAGTCCGGAGCCAAAAATGGTGGGACTACGCAGATAGAGACGAGTGGCAAAGAGCGCATGACGCATGGAAGCAAGAAGCGCCAAACAACGCGCTAGCTAACATAAAAATACATCGCTAGGGATAAAAAAATTTACAAATAGCTCTTATGCCATCGGGGCCGACATCGATCCGCTAGATTACTTTTAGAGTACAGCTAAAAATACTCTAAAGGCTTTAGAGCGCCCACTTCGGACGAGCTATATTTGGCGTTTAAGCATCCTGATTTTACCATCCAACCAAATCCGGATCTAAAGCCCGAAATAGCTAAGACAAAAGAGCTTGCATTAACGCTGCACGAGGGAAAAAGCTTTTATAACGACAAGCTTTTTCGAGACTAAATACGATAACTTTATCGACCTAATCTCGCTTGGCACCAAAAGCTACGCTACGGGCGGCGGCGGCAACACCATACCTTTTGCGCTATACGGCAACGTAAACCGCAGCAAGGCTACCGTAAGAGGCTTTGAGATAAACTCTATGTTACATTTGGGTCAAATTTCAGACGCGCTAGAGGGCTTTCACGCTAGCTACAAACTAACGCTGCAAAAAGGCAGAGTACAAACCGATAACGACGGTAAAGTGCCGATGAATGCCATCCAGCCGACTACTGCGATCTACGGTCTAGGCTACGCAAGCGCTGCGGATAAATTCGGCGCCGACATCTACGTCACTAGCGTCGCATCTAAAAAAGAAAAAGACACCTATAATATGTTCTGGCGCCTAGATACCGACCCGTACGGCAATCCATACAATACAAACAGCCACTCAAAATGGCGAAGCAACGCCTACACGCTAGTAGACGTCGTAACCTACGTGCGTCCGATTAGAATTTGACGTTTAGGCTAGGCGTTTATAACCTAACTAACGAAAAATACATCACCTGGGACGCTGCGCGCTCTATCAGGCCGTTTGGCACCATGAACATGATCGATAGAACCACGGGTCTAGGTATCAACCGCTTCTACTCGGCTGGTAGAAATTTTCAGGCTAAACTGGGGAATTTACGTTTTAAGCCGCATTCTTATTCTGACGGGCTCTTGCCCGTCTCCTTGCTTTTATTCTTAACTTATTTTTCGCTTTTTAAAAAAATGATAAATTTACAGTCAAATTTGACGGCCTAGTTTTAGAAATTTGAAATTATAAAATCGCCAAACCGAGATTGCTCCCGATTTGGCTTTACGCAAGAGTATTTTTAAATTTACGCGGCGCAAAAGGCTAGATTTGCTCAAATTTGGCGCCCGAGGTAAAGCGAATTAAAAATTAAAAGCTCGTCTTGATCTTTAGAAATGTATGCAGCGCTTCCTCGTTTTCTTTTAGCGCGGCGGCATAGACCGAGCGAGTGAGCTTTCAATGTAGCGATGTTTATCTCGAACAACCTGCCGTTTTTTAGCTCGTTTTCGATCAAAAATCTCGGCAAAAACGCCACGTACGTATCGGCATGGTTCGACGCCAACGCGCGGCAGACCATTATCGAGCCGTCTAGCGAATACGCCACGTCAAGCGCATGCGCGTCCACGCCGTGCTTATGCAAGATATCATCCAGATAAGTTCGCGTCCTATCTTTGATAAATTTAAACTTGATAAGCTCCTCAGGCTTCACGCTCTCGGCGATTTTTTTATTTGAAACCAAAATCAGCTCGTAGTCAAATAGCTTTTTAACGAGCAAGCTGCTATCAAGCGACTGCTCAAGGATAATGGCGATGTCGCTGCGGCGGTCTTTTAGGTAGTTTATGAGCTCGTTTTGCTCCTTTATCCTGATATCTAGCTCGCTGCCTACGCTTTGCGAGATTTTATCCAGCAGTATCGAGATGACCGCCTCGGCGATGAGCTGCGTGGTGGCGATTACTAGCGGTACTTTGTCCGTTTTTATGCGCGCCAACTCGTCTTTAAAGCGAAACATAGCGCTCTCAAACTGAGTACAGAGCTTATAAAATTTCTCGCCCTCGTGAGTTAGGACGATGCCGTTTTTTTCTTACGCATTATTAGCGTGGTTTGTAGCATCTCCTCGAGCTTTTTTTCATCTGCAAGGTGACTGCGGGCTGCGAGATGCCTAGAGCTCTTGAGGCTTTTTGAGAAGCTTCTTTCTTTCACTATCTCCATAAAGGTATAAAATTTTACTAAAAATCATTGATCATATCGGGCTCCTTATTATTATATCAGCTTATAAAATCATATTTTTTTAATATTGTATTGATTTATATCTGAAAACGCTCTTAATCAGACCCAAATTTAAATCAGCGGCCATTTTTAAGCTTATTTTGTTAGAATTTAATCATTTTAATAAATAAAGCAGGAAATTTGAATGCCCGATTTACTAGACGAACTCAACGAAAGCCAGCGCGAGGCGGCCTCGCATACCGACGGAGCGATGCTGATTTTAGCCGGGGCCGGCAGCGGAAAAAAACCAAAACCATCACTACTCGCCTAGCCTATCTCATAAGCGAGCTAGGCATCCCGCCGTCAAATACCCTAACGCTAACCTTCACCAACAAAGCCGCAAGCGAAATGCGAACCCGCGCGCTAAAAATGCTGGGCGACGCAGGTAAAAATTTCACTCCGCTACTTTGCACTTTTCACAAATTCGGGCTTTTGTTTTTGAAATTTTACATCGACCGCTTAAAGCGCAAAAACAACTTCGTAATCATCGACACGGACGATAAAAAACGCATTTTAAAGGGCTTTGAGGGCGACATTCCGACCTCGGTGCTAGCTAGCGAGATCTCAAATTTTAAAAATTCGCTTTTAAGCGTAGAGGAGGTGCTAAATCACGGCGGTATGTTTGCAAATGGGCATAATTTCAAAGACGGCTACCACGCAAAGTTAGCAAATATCTACAAGCTTTTACGAGGAGTATCTAGCCGCAAATAACCTCGTGGATTTTGACGACCTGCTCTGCCTTAGCTATAGAAATTTCTAGACGAGGACGAAACTCTAGCGCGCGAAATTTCGCAGCGATACTCCTACGTGATGGTGGACGAGTATCAAGACACCAACGACTTGCAGTATAAGCTCCTGCGCAAACTCTGCCTAACGCACGAAAAATATCGCAGTCGTGGGTGATGATGATCAGAGTATCTACGGCTGGCGAGGCGCTAAAATCGAAAAATATATTAAATTTTAAAGATCAGTTTAAAGACGCCAAAGTCATAAGACTAGAGCAAAACTACCGCTCGACGAGTCAAATTTTACGCGCGGCAAACGAACTCATCGACCACAACAGAAACCGCCTGGGCAAGGAGCTAAAAAGCACCAAAGAAGGCGGCGAGGACGTCGCGCTAATGGAATCAGACGACGAAACGATGGAGAGCCTAAAGGTAGCCAAACGCATCAAAAAGCTGCTTGATAGCGGCGCGCAGGCTAGCGATATCGCAATCTTGTACCGCATAAACGCCCTCTCCCGCTCGCTCGAAGAAGGGCTAACCAAAGAAAAAATCCCGTACAAAATGGTCGGCGGAGTTAAATTCTACGAGCGCGCCGAGGTCAAAGACGTCATCAGCTACCTAAGGCTAGTCGCAAACGAAAACGACGACTTCTCGCTAAAGCGCGTCATCAACCGCCCAAAACGCGGCCTTGGCAAAGTAAGCCTCGCAAAGATCGAAAAAATCGCTTTCGAGCATAAATTTTCGCTATTTGAAGCGATATCTAGCCTAGACGAAAACGACAAAGATCTAAGCAAAAAAGATCGTCTCAAGCCTTGGCGAATTGCGGCAAATTTAAGAGAGCTAAAAGAGTGCGACTCGCCGTACGAGCTAGTGGATAAACTAGAAGCGAAATTCGGCATCAAAAAATACTACGAGAGCCTACCCGACGGCTCCGAGCGCGTGGCGAACATCGACGAGTTTTACGCTACGATCAAGGATCAAATCAAGCAAAAATCCAAGCTTTTTCTATAGAGGAGTTTTTTTAAACGAGATCGCGCTACAAAGCGAGCAGGATAATATCGGCGGCGAGGCGATCTCTATCATGAGCATACACGCTAGCAAGGGGCTTGAGTTTGAGCATCTTTTTCGTGATCGGGCTTGAGGAGGGATTTTTCCCGCTTCTAGGAGACGGTAGCGACATCGAGGAGGAGCGACGCCTAGCCTACGTCGCCATCACCCGCGCTAAAAAAACCCTGACGCTAAGCTTTGTAAATTCGCGCTTTTATAAAGGCCAGAGAACAAGGCTGGAAAAGAGCAGATTTTTAAGCGAAGCAGGCGTTTGCAGTGGTAGCCTCATCATCCAGACGCAAACGCAAGCTGCGGGCGAATACAAAAAAGGCGACCTCGTCAAGCACAAAATTTACTGGCATCGGGCGCGTGACGGCGGTAACGAAGATCAAAAAAGAGCTAAAAGCTAACGATAAATTTCGGCGGAATCAGCCGCGAGATAATGTCTAGCTTCGTCGAAAAAAAGCGGTGTAAAAAAATGGGTAAAGTTTGAGGCTAGTCGCGCCAAATGCGGCGTCAATGTGATCAAACTGATGCGCTCAATTGACGCTCTATGCTTACCGTTTAAAAAAACGACGCACATTGACGCAGCCCCCAAAGGGCAAACTTTAAATGAACGCGCTTTTTGTTGCAAATAAACCAGCCGGCATCAGCTCAAATCATTTTTTTAAGCAGGCTAAAGCGTAAATACGGCGTTAAAAAAAGCGGGCTTTTTCCGGCACACTTGATCCCTTTGCCAGCGGTTGCCTCATCATAGCTCTAGGAAATCACACGCGGCTTTTTAACTACATAGACAAAACGCCAAAAAAATCTATGAAGCGACCATGTGGCTGGGTGCGACGAGCGCTAGCCCTAGATAATGAAAAACATCGAGGAGATCCAGCTTTGTCCGCCATTCAAATGTAGCCGACATAAAAAGCGGCGCTAGCCGAGCTAAAAGGCGAGATCGCCTACGTACCGCCCGATTAGCGCCAAGCACATAGACGGCAAGCGCGCCTATGAGCTAGCAAGAGCTGGCGAGGAGTTTGAACTAAAAAGCCAAACGATGAACGTTTTTGACGTAGATTTGACTGCGTATATGCATCCTTTTTTTGAGCTTTCGCATTAGCGTTAGCGAGGGCTCGTACGTGCGCTCGTATGCTCAAACTCAGCCGCAAAGCTTGGCGTAAAAGCAACTCTAAGCGCGCTAAAACGCGTGAGCGAAGGTAAATGTATTTACGAAAACGAGCGATTTTTAAATCCGCTTGATTTTATCTCATTGCCGCGAAACGAATATCTAGGCCACCCCGCAGACGTAATGCTGGGCAAAAAACTAGACGCCGCGAAGCTAGAAATTTGGCGCCGAGGGGCTATATTTAATAAACTTTGATGAATTTTTAGTATCATTGAAATCAAAGACGAAACCGTAACATATAAACTAAATAAGGTCGAAAAAAATGCTAATACTCGCAAGAAAAGAAGACGAAAGCATAATGCTAGGAAACGATATCAAAAATCACGGTTGTAGGCATCTCAAAAGGCGGCGTAAAAATCGGCATCGACGCGCCTAAAAAAATATGATGATCCTGCGCTCGGAGCTAGTAGAAGACGTGGCAGCAGAAAAATAAACAAGCCCTAAACGGCGCGGGCGAAGCTAGCCTAAAAGAACTCAGCGATAAAATCGTAAAAATAATGAAAAGCTATGCGAAAAATCAACTCCTTTTTTTAAAGATCGTCGGCACTCGCGGCAACTACCACGAGATCGTCTCTCGCTTTGTTTTGCGGCGCGAGATTTATGATGAGTATTTTCTTTGAAAAAAAGCGGACGGCTTCGCGCTAGAGTGCGATAATGAAGATATCAAAAAAATAATATCGTTTTAAAAGGCTAAAGTTTGAACTTGAAAAAAAGCGGGCTTTAAAAACGAGCTGGACGAGTTTTTCGCCTCGCATAAAATCGTGATAAAAAAAGCAAATCCCGCTAGGCGCGGGCCTTGGCGGAGGCAGCTCAAACGCGGCTACGTTTTTTTAAAGATGGCTAACGAGGAGTTAAATTTAAAACTAACTCGCGAGAAATTTGATGAAAAATAGGCGCAAATATCGGCGCGGACGTGGCGTTTTTTTCGCTAGCGATTTCGAGGCGGCAAACGTCGGCGGTATCGGCGAGATAATAAGCGAATTTAACGACGAAGTGCCCGCCATAGAAATTTCTAACGCCAAGCGTCTTTTGCTCGACACCTGCTGTTTACGGCGAATTTGAGGGCAAATTTTATGGATAGTATCGATGTAAATTTGGCGGCAAATATGCGCGAGATGACGACGGCGCAGCTGCTGGAGCGATACGAAAATCGCAAACTAAACGATCTTTTTGCGCCGTGTTTTTAGAAATTTATCCGCAGATGAACAAATTTGAAAGATTTTTTTCCTAAGCGGTAGCGGCGCGAGCGTGTTTTTTTCTTAAAAATAAAAAGGTAAAAAAATGGGTAAGGATTTAGCCAAAAAAATAAAAAAAGGCGCTGTTTGACTTTAGCATCATCGAGACCTTCGAGGCGGGCATCGTGCTAAAAGGCAGCGAGGTAAAAGGCTCTGCGGGCGGGCCGAGCAAATCTAAAAGATAGCTTCGCGCGCGTGATAAAGGGCGAGCTGTTTTTGCTAAACGCGCACATCAGCCACCCTAAACACGACACACTCGGCGTTTCGTCCTGACGAACGGGCTCCTAGAAAAGCTACTGATGCACCGCAAGCAAATAGATAAAATTTTCGGTCAAGTCACGCAAGAGGGTCTCACGCTAGTCGTTTTAGCGCTCTATCTAAACGATAAAAACATCGTAAAGGCGCGGGTTGCGCTAGCAAAAGGTAAAAACCCTGCACGATAAGCGCGAGACGATAAAAACGCAAAGAAGCCGACAAAGAAGCGCGCGCGGCGATGAAAAAAATACGCTTAAGGAAAATCGGTGCCGTACGTAAATATAAAAATCACAAAAGAAAAAGAAACCGTAAGCGCCGAGCAAAAGCGTGCGCTCATAGCTGGCGTAACGAAGCTACTGGGCGATACGCTAAAAGCGCGACGCGAGCAGAACCGTCGTCGTGATAGAGGAAGTTAGTACTGACGACTACGGATTTGGCGGCGAAAGCATAACCGAACTAAGATCAAAACAAGGAAAATAATATGAAAAAAACTATGAAGGCGATTTTGGCGGCTTTGGCCTGTGCGATATTTTTAGCAGGCTGCGGCGAGGACGAGACGGCGAAGGCTCCCGTAAAGATAGAGGGCTATAAAACGGGCGAGGAGATCGCGCTAAAGAGCGTGTTTGGCAAAGACCTCACGCTAAAGCGCGTCGATGGCGGCTTTGTTATCAAGGGCGACGAGGATAAAATTTTGATGTTTGATATATTCGGCACGTTTTGCCCGCCGTGTCAAAAAGAAGCTCCCGATCTCACTAACTTTCAGATCGACAACCTAAATGATTTTTACGATCGTGGGGCTAACGCACTTTGAAAACGTCACGAACGAGTACGTAGTAGAAAATCTCGCGCAAAAAAATACAACGCCTTTTACTTTATCTCAAACGACATAAAGACCAACGACAGGCTTTCGGCGCAAATTTTAGAGGATATAAAATACGAGCGACTCGAGGCGTGCCGATAAAAAAATGGTGCTAAAAGGTGGCGCATATCAGGAGCTAACCGACGTAGATAGCGGAAAATTGGCGTGAAATACTACCTAGGGCGGCATCCATCTAGACGCAATGACGAAGGATTTTGAAAGAATAAAAAAATGCCCGCTAAAACCGCCACCGAGCGGGAGCGAGACGTCGCCCTAAGGAAAAAAACCTGAATTTCCGCGTAAATTTAAGGTTATTTTGCTAAACGACGACGTTACGAGTATGGATTTTGTCGTGAGCGTGTTGGTCGAGATTTTTTTAATCGCGATATGCAAAGCGCGGTAACCGTGATGCTAAAAAAATCCATAATGAAGGCAGCGGAGTGGCGGGCATCTACAATAAAGAGATCGCTCAAACAAAACAAAACCAAACGCTAAAAGCCGCAGCCGCCGCGGGCTACCCGCTAAAGGCCGTCGTCGAGGAAGAATAGTCCGCAAAAACGGGCGCAAAAAAAGGCGCAAAGAGGAGGAAATGATGTTTGACTCGGATTTAAGCTATCTTTTGGAAAAAGGCCGGGCAGTTTGCCTACTCGAATTTTTCACGAGTATCTAACCAGCGAGCACGTGCTTTTTCGTGCTGGTAAATTTAAACGAAGAGACTAGAGATATCCTAGCAGAAGCTGGACTCACCGACGTCGAGGGACTAAAAAGCGATCTAAAAAAACTATCTTTTGCAAACCAACGAACAAGTCCCGCACCACAAACAGCCGCGCATGACGGTGCTTTTTGGAGCAAATTTCTAAAGAGCTAAACACTGAGCTAAAGGATAAAAAAACGTCGGTATCAGGGATTTGCTCTTTAAAAATCGCTGCCAGAGGCGACACGTACGGGGCTAGAAATTTTAGAATTTCTACGACGTCGATCCGCAAAAGATAAAACAACACGCAAAAGACGACAAGCAGGCTCGCGCCAAAAACTTCCAAAAACCTTGCCAAATACTCGTCAAATTTAACCAAACTAGCCGCCGAAGGCAAAAATAGACCCGATCATCGGGCGAGAAAAACGAGCTAGCAAGGCTAATGCAAACGCTAAGCCGCCGCAAGAAAAAAATAATCCAATCCCTAGTGGGCGAAGCGGGCGTGGGCAAGACCGCCGTAGTCGAGGGGCTCGCGCTAAAAAAATAGCAAGCGGCGAAGTGCCGCAGCGGCTAAAACAGGCGCAAATTTCTCGCACTCAGATATCGGCGCGATGATAGCTGGCACGAAGTATCGCGGCGACTTTGAAAAAAACGCCTAAAAAGACGTGATGGACGAGGTGGCCGAGCAGGAGGACGCGATAGTTTTTTTATCGACGAGATCCACACGATCGTGGGCGCGGGAGCCACAAACGGCGGCGGGCTTGATATGTCAAATTTACTAAAAACCGGCTCTCGCAAACGGCTCGCTGCGCTGCATCGGAGCGACGACTTACGCAGAGTATCGCAGCTTTTTGAAAAAGAAAAAAAGCCCTCTCGCGCCGCTTTGCTAAAATCGACGTCGTAGAGCCGAGCGCGGACGAGAGCGTCGAGATACTAAAAGGGCTTCGCGCCAAATACGAGAGCTTTCACGGCGTCAAATTTAGCGACGAAAGTCTAGCTAAAAAGCGTGGAGCTGGCCAAAAAAATATCTAAACGATCGATTTTTTTACCCGATAGCGCCATCGATCTAATCGACGAGGTCGGCGCGGCTCTAGCCCTGCAAAACAGAAGCAAAACCGTAAAAATGTCCGATCTAAGCGCGGTTTTTAAGCAAGATGGCAAATATCCCAGATACCAATCTAAAAATCAGACGCTGCGGCAAATTTGAAAAAAACCTAGCCCAGGGGTTAAAGTCTGAAATATTCGGCCAAGACGAAGCCGTAGATACGCTAGTAGCGGCGATCAAGCGCTCGTATGCGGGGCTAAAAGCAGCCAAATGCGCCCGTTGGAGTGTTTTTTTATTTACAGGCTCAAGCGGCGTGGGTAAAAGCGAGCTAAGCGCGGCTCTAGCACGAAGTTTGGGCGTGCATTTCGAGCGATTTGACATGAGCGAATACATGGAAAAAGCATAGCGTCTCGCGTCTCATCGGCGCGCCTCCTGGATATGTCGGGTTTGAAGAGGGCGGTATACTCACAAACGCCGTTAAAAAAGCACCCTTATAGCGTGATTTTTGTTTGACGAGATCGAAAAAGGCAAGCGACGAGATGATAAACGTCTTTTTGCAAATTTCTGACAGCGCAAGCCTCACTGATAACACTGGCGCAAAGAGCGATTTTCGCAACGCCGTCATCATAATGAGCTCAAATTTGGGCTCAAAAGAGGCGCCGACGCTGGGCTTTAGCAAAGACGAAAGCGGCAAAGCGGACTCGGCGGTAAAGGGATTTTTTTCAGCCCCGAGTTTCGCAACCGCATAGATAAAAATCGTGCATTTTAACGACCTTGGCGAGGACGCACTAGGCCTCATCGCGCAAAAGATCATCAACGAGATAAACTCAAGCCTCGCCGAGAAAAAAAGTCGTCATAAAAGCCTCCGCCGAAGCTAAAAAAATACCTCTGGCAAAGGGGCTATAGTAAAGAATTCGGTGCACGAAATCTAAAAACGTCTAGTGCAAGATGAGATCTCGACCAAGCTTAGCGACGAGATACTTTTTCGGTATGCTAAAAAAACGGCGGCGTCGCAAATATCATGCTAAAAAAACGGCGAGCTGGCGTTTAAAGTTTGAAGCTTTTAAAAATAAGCGGTCGCGGGGTCAAATTGCAGAAAATGTATAACTTTCCCAACCCCGCAAACGCCCCTGCAAACTCCCCTCCAGCCGTCGGCGGCGATCTAAGCGCGCAGGCTCTTTTGCAAGCCTACGATAAAGGCATTTTCCCGTGGTTTTTGCCCGGCGAGCCCATATACTGGTGGTCGCCAGACCCGCGCGCGGTGCTGATTCCAGGCGAAGTGCACGTGCAACAAAGCATAAAATCCGCGCTTAAAAAATTTGAAGTACGGTTTGATTACGACTTTGAAAATTTCCTAAAAATCTGCAAAAGCGAGCGCGAAAAACGCGAATCCACGTGGCTATCGGGAGATATCGTGCGCGCCTACGTAAATTTGCACCGCCTGGGCATATCGCACAGCGTAGAGGTATATGAGGACGGCGAGCTGGCGGGTGGGCTTTACGGGCAAATTTTCGGCAAGGTCTTTTGCGGCGAGAGTATGATTAGTCTCAAAACAGGCGCATCAAAGGTCGCTCTCATAGCGCTTTGCCGAGCTTTAGAGCCGTTTGATTTTCTCATCGACTGCCAGGTCATGAACGAGCACCCTAAAATTTATGGGTGCAAAAAGTGATGAGGCGAAGCGAGTTTTTTTAGCCAAATTTAACGAGCTAAAAACAGCAGCCTAGCGGGTTTAGCGAATTTGAAAATTTACGCTCAAATTTGGAACGTCTTTTTGCTTATTATCTCGTAAAATTTAGATAAAAAAGGCAAGAAAATGTTCGCAGGTATCCAAACCTCAAAATCAAAACCGCTCGTAGAAAGCGCGCTGGCAAGCAGAAATTTACGCCAGCAGATGATTTCTAGCAACATAGCAAATATCGATACGCCTTTTTACAAAGCCCGCGACATCGCGTTTGAAGCGGCCTTGTCGCAAACAGCGCAAGAAATCTACGGCAAAGACGAAAATAAAATTTACAAAAACTCGCGCAAACAGACGGTGCGCACTTTCCTCGCGTGGATTTTCCGGCGTCAAACGGGGCGACGATATTTTTTTACGCGACGGACACATGGCACGAAACGACGCAAACACCGTCGATCTAGACGTGGAAACAACTGAGCTTAGCAAAAAAACGCGATAATGGTAACCGCACTTGATCGCGCCATGAGGCAAAAGCGGTCAGATATTTAAAAACGTGATCGACGCTAGCAGCAAAATTTAAGGATAGACTATGAGTAATTATTTAAGCGACTTTGATATCAGCGGATACGGACTAAGCGCTCAGCGCTTTAGAATGAACGTCATTAGCTCCAACATCGCCAACGCAAACACCGTGCGAACGGCGGAAGGCGGTCCGTATAGACGCCGCGAGGTGATATTTAAGGCGGTTGATTTTTGATAGCGTACTAAACGACGAAGTGGCGAAAAAAACATAACTTGCTCGAATACGAAAATCCGCTGGATGATAAATTCTATACAAAAGACGCAAAACCTGCTATAATGAGCGTCGTAGTTGACAAGATAGTGCGCGACGATAAGGATTTTAAGCTAAAATACGATCCGTCTCACCCAGACGCCGACGCGAGGGGATACGTAGCGTACCCAAACATCAATCCCGTCATCGAAATGGCGGATCTAATCGAAGCCACGCGTGCCTATCAGGCAAACGTTTCGGCATTTCAGTCGGCTAAAACGATCGCTCAAAGCGCGTTAGAATTATTACAAGGTTAAATTTTATGACAAATATAGATAAAATCGGCTCGGTCGCTTCACCGTTTGAAAAAAAGAAGCAAAAAAACTCTACAAAAATCAAAAAGGCGAGTTAAATTTTAGGGCGACATACTAGATAGCTCGCTAAAAGAGCTAAACGAGATACAAATAAACGCAGACAAGGCCATCGCCGATCTAGCCACCGGCGAGGTAAAAGATCTACATCAAGCAGCCATCGCCATCGGCAAGGCCGATACGTCAATGAAACTCATGCTAGAGATCCGCAACAAGGCCCCTAAGCGCATACAAAGAAATCTCAAGAACGCAAATTTAAACCTTGAATCAGCGAAAATCAAAAAAACAATCGCTTTATTTGCGTTTATTCTGTTTTTTATCTGCATATTTTTGGTAGTTATCTTTTACCGCGCAAATATCGAAAGACGACTGCCAAAAACTAGAAACTAGCGACATAAACACGGCCCTACGCGGCAACATAATAACAAAAAGACGGCTTTAGTATCACCGGCAGCCAAAAAGCTCTACAAAGTGATGGTAGATACTAGAAACATCGACCCCGATAAAAAAAGATCTATTTATCAAGCTTTACTGTATATATAGCGGCGACGATATCAAGCGCGTAACTAAAATCATCAACAGCCAAAAAGGCGCCGTTACGCTATCCTATAAGATCGATGCCAAGGGCGCGGCGTATCTACAGGAGCTATCAAAAAAAGCTGTATAGAAAAAAATCTTTATCCCGTACGAAGACCCTAGCACAGGAGCTGCGATACTGCGTAATATGAGCATAATAGAAAGCGGCGAAAGTAGGGCAATACGTCGCAGCCGACGCGCTCACGCCAATGATAGGCTACGTAAAAAAAGTCGAAAAAAAGACGGTATCACCAAAACAGAGGGCGTAAAAGGCGTAGAAAAAAAGCCTACGAATACTACATCTCCCCGATCCAAGACGCCAAACTGATAGGCCCAAAAGATATCGGAAACAACATCATCCTTACAAGCGATTCAAATTGGCTAACCGCGTGGACGGATACGATATCATCCTAAACGCCTCGCTAAAATTTTCAAACTAGGCTAGAGCAAATCATTGACGAAAAAAAGGAATTTTTAAAATGCAAAAGAGATAATAGTAGGCGTCATGGACTCAAAAAAACTGGTGGCCTACTAGCGCTTGCCAGTACCTCTCGTTACAGCCCGTCAAATATCAGAAAAACAAGACTACAAATCGCTAAACTCCTCGGCAACCGAGTATGCATACGAGGTCGGTTCGGTATTTAAACCGTTTATTTTTCGCCATTCTTTTTAGCAAATGATAAAATCAATCCGCTCGAGCGAATAAACACCTACAACGGCGTCTACCAGCTAGGGCAAACGCACGATAAAAAGACACGCACCCAGAGCCATTTCTCACGGCTGAGGATATCATCGTATACAGCTCAAATATCGGCATGATACAGATCGCCCAGCGTCTAGACGGTTCTCAAACTTTACTCAGGGCTTTTAAATCTCGGCTTCACGCAAAAAAACAGGCATCGACATGCCGTACGAGCAAGTTGGAAATATGCCGCCAGTAGCCAAGCTCAAATTCACAATTTACAAAGCCACGATCAGCTATGGATACGGTTTGCAGGCGACTTTTATCCAGCTTTTTAAAGGCGTATAACGTATTTAATAACAAAGGCGTAATGGTAACGCCAAAGGTCGTAGACTCGCTCTATAAAGACGGTAAATTTTCTCGTCGTAAACGACCCTAAACCCGTCGAAGCAATAAGCCAAGAAGCAGCCGAAAGAATGAAACATATTTTTAATAAAAAAACCGTTGAAATCGGTACTGGCAAAAGAGCAAAAAGTGGAGGGACTAGAAATCGGCGGCAAAACAGGCACTGCGCATATCGCCACGACCGGAGGCTATGCAAATACCTATAACGGCTCGTTTTTTTGGATTTGTTAACGACTCACAAGGCAACAGCTACACGATAGGAGTTTTAGCTAGAGAGCCAAAGAAGCCGTATTATTATTTTGGCGCCCAGAGTGCGCTACCGACATTTAAAAGCGGCCATAGAGTTGATGGTAGAAGAGGGATTTTTAAAAACCGGATGAAAATTTGACAACCCCAGAGCAGGCTGCTCCGACCGCAGAAAAATACAGAGAAAAAAATACAAAATCAAATTCAAAAAATAAACAAAAAGAATTAACTTTCACGCATTTATATTCCATTTAATATTGATACACTCTATTTAAATACGTTTCAATACTTATCTATGCTCAAATCTTTACGTCCCTCCTCCGACAGCCGCCTTGCCCTAGCGATAAATATCACAATACGGCAAATGATAAAAATCAAGCGTAGCTGCAAAAAAATACTTTCATGATTTTTATTTTTTTAGTTTTATCACATTTCTATTTTACTCCCAATTTAATACTACATTAGACAAATGCAACTCTTGCGTCATTTTAATCTTACTCATAATGAATCCAATAAAAGCAACTTCGTATCGCATACAACGCATCCAAGCACATCCTTACAAATTATATAAATTAAATTGAAAGATTTTTTTGTATAAAAAAACGCAAACATGCAAACTGGGCAAATAACCGTCGCTTGGGCAATCTTTACGGGCACGTGAACGCCGCATAAAAACAGCGCGCAGAATTTTCTCGCGATTTCTCGCATGCCCGTAATCCGCTCGCACCCGCTACATTTACATTTCTCGGCGGGGCGGCAATTTTATAAAATTCAAATCCGCCCTCCCGCTTCTAACCTTCATCGCGGCTCGCTTTAAATTTTATAAAAAAACACCCGCCTTAGCATTAGGGCAACTTCTGTTAAAAACCAAATTTGGCAAATTTGACGCTCCCTTTAAATTTAATTATTTTTTTCGCACGGCTACCGCAAACTTTGATTTGAAATGTGATTAGCTTGCATAGTCCGTAATTTTAGCCCTATTTGCGCCAAATGTTTCTCGCGACCCCTCCGTCTCTTTTGAATGTTTATTAAAGATTTTATCTGCGTATAGCGTAAGATTTATTGCTCACTCGCCCAGCCTGTATCGGGGTTTTATGAAACTATTTAAACCAATTGGCTACGACAATAAACTGCGCTCAAATTTAATATCTTTATAGCTAGGTATTGTTTTGAAATTTATGTAGTTTAATTTATGGGCATCTAGGCGTAAATTTGCGCAAACGTATTATCCTATTTTTTTAATCCATTTCTCAAATTTATGCCGAGCATTTTATTAAGCTAGCCTTTTTAAACCCATTCTGACGCGGTTTATGCAAGTAAGCGTAAGCAAAAAATGCTACCACATAAAGCGTCCAGCCGAACCACGCTGGCAGCTGCCCCAATACCGCATATATAGTGCCCATAAGCCCAAATACGAAGGCGCGATCGCTCTTACCCATAGGTCCGTCGTACCGCCTGCCGCTGCCGTGCACCCTGCCCCAGGACGCCCAAAAAACTCGCTCATAAAGGCCAAAAAAATATAACAAGCGCGATAACGCCCCATCCAAACGGAGCCACAAAAAGCAAACGGCAGATAAAGTGCAGTATCGGAGATAACGTCGGTAGCTTCGTTTAGATAGCCTCCTAGCGGCGTTTTTTTGATTAAACTCTCGGGCCAGCATGCCATCGATAGCATTTAGCGCCATACGTAAAAAAACATCCAGATAGGCAGTAGAAAAAAACAAAGTAGAGACGTCGGCAAATTTGACGAGTAGTGCGCCTAGTAATACAGACAGGACGCAGGCAGCGAGCGTAACTTGATTTGCCGTAACGCCAGTGCTGTAAAGACGCCTTACTAGCGGACGAAGTAGGTTTTTGAAAGTTTGGGTTTTAACTCGTAGATACTCATAACACTCCAAGCAATTTAAATTTTAGCATTTTTCTCAAAAAAATACTTGAATAAAGTTTAATGAAGATTTGTGTGTATTTTTTTAACGCTCTACTTAATTCTTTGCATTGATTTAGTCTATAGGACTTTATAGCAAACAAGATAAATCAATATTAGCTGCCGATATTTTGATAAAAAAATAAATCAAGATCGTATTATGGCCACAAATGTTTAAATTTCCGAACCTCAATAGCACCTTTTCTAAACTTCTATTAGTCAAAAAAACGCAAATATCCTAAAGCCGGATAAAAACAAACAAGGTTGGTTAAATTTGTTAATTAAATAAACCATAGGAATATAAAAGCCGAGAATATAACTGTAAAAATGGATTAAAAAAAGAAATTAAAGCGAAGTTTAAACAGAAAAAGAATAAAAAAACAAAGCCCGCAACGACCTACTTTCCCGACATCCCAGTAAGGGAGAGTATCATCAGCCAGGACGAGCTTAGCTTCTTGGTTCGAGATGGAGCAAGGCGTTTCCTCGTCTGTATAGTCACGGGCAGTGTTAAAGAAATAAACTATATTAATTTACTTCTTTAACACTGCTATTTAATTGTTAAAAGTCAAATCTCATTTTAACTAAAAACAAGATCTTGATAGGGTATAGATTAGATATTTTATTTCGGATTTTCGAAGTAAAATTACCCTTAACAAGGAAGTGATGCTTATTAAAAGATAAGCAGACGAGCTATTAGTACTGGTCAGCTAAAGGACTTTCATCCATTACACACCCAGCCTATCAAACTTATAGTCTATAAGAGCTCTTAAAAGAAGATTCATCTTGGAGTTGGCTTCCTGCTTAGATGCTTTCAGCGGTTATCACATCCCGACATAGCTACCCAGCGCTACCCTTGGCAGGATAACTGGTACACCAGTGGTCGGTTCAACCCGGTCCTCTCGTACTAGGGTCAACTCTCCTCAATCTTCTTGCGCCCACGGCAGATAGGGACCGAACTGTCTCACGACGTTCTGAACCCAGCTCGCGTACCGCTTTAAATGGCGAACAGCCATACCCTTGGGACCTGCTCCAGCCCCAGGATGCGATGAGCCGACATCGAGGTGCCAAACCTCCCCGTCGATGTGAGCTCTTGGGGGAGATCAGCCTGTTATCCCCGGGGTACCTTTTATCCTTTGAGCGATGGCCCTTCCACACAGAACCACCGGATCACTAAGACCGACTTTCGTCCCTGTTTGACGTGTATGTCTCGCAGTTAAGCTGGCTTTTGCCTTTATACTCTGCGAACGATTTCCAACCGTTCTGAGCCAACCTTTGTAAGCCTCCGTTACATTTTTGGGAGGCGACCGCCCCAGTCAAACTACCCACCAGACATTGTCCTACTTGAGGGATAACTCAAGCTAGTTAGCTATCAGAATAAAAAAAGAGTGGTATCTCAACAATGGCTCACCATAAACTGGCGTCTATGGATCAAAAGCCTCCCACCTATCCTGCACATTTTTTTATCCCAATAGCAGTGTCAAGCTGTAGTAAAGGTCCACGGGGTCTTTCCGTCTTGCCGCGGGTAGGAGGAATTTTTCACCTCCACTACAATTTCACTGGATCCCTCTTCGAGACAGCTCCCATCTCGTTACGCCATTCATGCAGGTCGATATTTAATCGACAAGGAATTTCGCTACCTTAGGACCGTTATAGTTACGGCCGCCGTTTACTCGGGCTTCGATCAAACGCTTCGCAGAAGCTAACGTCATCAATTAACCTTCGAGCACCGGGCAGGCGTCACACCCTATACATCCTCTTACGAGTTAGCAGAGTGCTGTGTTTTTTTGGTAAACAGTCGGGAGGGACTCTTTGTTGTAACCTTCAATGCTTACGGAGTAAATCCTTCACAAAGTTAGGCACACCTTATACCGAAGATACGGTGCTATTTTGCAGAGTTCCTTGAAGAGAGTTCTTCCACGCGCCTTAGAATACTCATCCCACCCACCTGTGTCGGTTTACGGTACGGGCAACTATAACTAAACTTAGAAACTTTTTCTTGGCTCGACAGTATCAGCAATTCGCTATCCATTCCGAAGAACTTCAAACGCCTGTGGGGTCTCGGCTTAAAAAGATCCGGATTTGCCTGGATCTTAACCTACACCTTTCGACTAGCACTACCATCCGCTAGCTTGCTTAACTCTAAGCGTCCTTCCATCGCACATTATAGTTGGCATTGGAATATTAACCAATTTTCCATCGCATACCCCTTTCGGACTTTGCTTAGGACCCGGCTAACCCTACGATGACGAGCATCGCGTAGGAAACCTTGGGTTTACGGCGTTGGGGATTCTACCCCAATTATCGCTACTCATGCCTGCATGCTCACTTGCATTCGCTCCAGCGCTCCTTACCGGTACACCTTCGACGCTGAATGCAACGCTCTCCTACCACTTAGTAAAAACTAAGTCTAAAGCTTCGGTACTCATTTTTAGCCCCGTTATATTTTTCCGCGCAGAATCACTAGACCAGTGAGCTATTACGCTTTCTTTAAAGGATGGCTGCTTCTAAGCCAACCTCCTGGTTGTTTAAGTAACTCCACATCGTTTTCCACTTAAATGAGATTTAGGGACCTTAGCTGTTAGTCTGGGTTGTTCCCCTCTCGACGACGGATTTTATCACTCGCCGCCTGACTGCCATGATTACACACTAGGTATTCGGAGTTTGATAGGGTTTGGTACATTGGTGTATGCCCCTAGCCCATTCAGTGCTCTACCCCCAGTGTTACTACATGACGCTATACCTAAATATATTTCGGAGAGAACCAGCTATCACGATGTTTGATTGACCTTTCACCCCTATCCACAAGTCATCCCATGGCTTTTCAACGCCAGCGGGTTGGGTCCTCCACCGGCTCTTACACCGGCTTCAACCTGCTCATGGATAGATCACATCGTTTCGGGTCTGCAGCATCTGACTAAACGCCCTATTAAGACTCGCTTTCGCTACGGCTCCGGGTTTCCTTAACCTCGCCAGACACCACAACTCGCAGGCTCATTATGCAAAAGGCAGTCCATCACACGTCATAAAGAATCGTGCTCTGAATGATTGTAAGTAAATGGTTTCAGGTTCTATTTCACTCTGATCACCTCAGTTCTTTTCACCTTTCCCTCACGGTACTTGTGCGCTATCGGTCTAGTAGTAGTATTTAGGGGTTGGATCGTGGTCGACCCAGCTTCAGACAGAATATCACGTGTTCCGCCCTACTCAGGATACTGCTAAGTAAAACAAAGCTTTCATATACGGGAGTATCGCCCTCTATGCTTAATCTTTCCAGATTATTCTATTAGCTGAGTTTAGTCTATATCGCAGTCCTACAACCCCGTTAGTAAACTAACGGTTTGCCCTCTTACGCGTTCGCTCGCCGCTACTAGCGTAATCTCTTTTGATTTCTTTTCCTGAGGGTACTAAGATGTTTCAATTCCCCTCGTTCGCTCCATATTAGGTAGTTAAGCTCACGCTTAACTGGGTTTGCCCCATTCAGAAATTCCCGGATCAAAGCCCCTTGACGGCTCCCCGAGACTTATCGCAGCCTGGCACGTCTTTCATCGCCTCTACTAGCCAAGGCATCCACCACTTACTCTTAGTAGCTTACCTTTTATTAGTATATAATATATTCTAATTCGCATCACTTCCTTGTTAAAGGTAACTATTCAAATTTAAGATTTCATAACGAAGACTCAAATTTAAGATATATTACGAAATTTAAATCTCTTACTTTTTAAGACGGAAAGCATTGACTAATATCTAGGTAAGTTTTAAATCCTATGATATCTTGTGACGTCAAACTTCTGCATTAAGCAAATAAGCAAGATCTTTAAATCTTTAACAAGTCCTGTAAAATTGTTTTATTTATTAAAAACTTGATTGTGACTTTTAACAATGATAAACTAAATAACGTTTAGACTTAAAGTCTAATTAGAAAGCTTAGATAAAAAAAGTTCTCTAATTAAACTTTGTATGCTTTATGTTAAACTAATCATGGTGGAGAATAGCGGGATCGAACCGCTGACCTCCTGCGTGCAAAAGCAGGCGCTCTCCCAGCTGAGCTAATTCCCCAATTACATTCTCTGGTGGGCCTAACAAGACTTGAACTTGTGACCTCGCCCTTATCAGGGGTGCACTCTAACCAGCTGAGCTATAGGCCCCTATAGGGTTTGCGTCAATCTTTCAAAAACTAAACAAGGTCGATTGAGCAGATTATCTATAGCGATAACCTCAAATTTTTCCTTTGACGAATATCTTGTGAGAGAATATTCGTTGTACTCTAGAAAGGAGGTGATCCAACCGCAGGTTCTCCTACGGTTACCTTGTTACGACTTTCACCCTCAGTCGCTGATTCCACTGTGGACCATAACCGGTTTGGTATTTGGGCTTCGAGTGAAATCAACTCCCATGGTGTGACGGGCGGTGAGTACAAGACCCGGGAACGTATTCACCGTAGCATGGCTGATCTACGATTACTAGCGATTCCGGCTTCATGGAGTCGAGTTGCAGACTCCAATCCGAACTGGGACATATTTTTATAGATTTGCTCCATCTCGCGATATTGCTTCTCATTGTATATGCCATTGTAGCACGTGTGTCGCCCCGGACATAAGGGCCATGATGACTTGACGTCGTCCACACCTTCCTCCTCCTTGCGAAGGCAGTCTCATTAGAGTGCTCGGCCGAACCGTTAGCAACTAATGACGTGGGTTGCGCTCGTTGCGGGACTTAACCCAACATCTCACGACACGAGCTGACGACAGCCGTGCAGCACCTGTCTTAACATTTCTGCAAGCAGACACTCTTCCATCTCTGGATGATTTGTTAGATATCAAGTCCGGGTAAGGTTCTTCGCGTATCTTCGAATTAAACCACATGCTCCACCGCTTGTGCGGGTCCCCGTCTATTCCTTTGAGTTTTAATCTTGCGACCGTACTCCCCAGGCGGTATACTTAATCCGTTAGGTGCATTACTGCCTCGACTAGCGAAGCAACAACTAGTATACATCGTTTAGGGCGTGGACTACCAGGGTATCTAATCCTGTTTGCTCCCCACGCTTTCACGCATTAGCGTCAGTTAAGTTCCAGCAGATCGCTTTCGCAATGGGTATTCTTCTTGATCTCTACGGATTTTACCCCTACACCAAGAATTCCATCTGCCTCTCCCTTACTCTAGACTATCAGTTTCCCAAGCAGTTTAACGGTTAAGCCGTTAGATTTCACAAGAGACTTGATAATCCGCCTACGCGTCCTTTACGCCCAGTGATTCCGAGTAACGCTTGCACCCTCCGTATTACCGCGGCTGCTGGCACGGAGTTAGCCGGTGCTTATTCCTTGGGTACCGTCATAATTCTTTCCCAAGAAAAGGGAGTTTACGCTCCGAAAAGTGTCATCCTCCACGCGGCGTTGCTGCTTCAGGGTTTCCCCATTGAGCAATATTCCCTACTGCTGCCTCCCGTAGGAGTCTGGACCGTGTCTCAGTTCCAGTGTGACTGATCATCCTCTCAGACCAGTTACGCGTCATAGCCTTGGTAAGCCGTTACCTTACCAACTAGCTGATACGATATAGCCCTATCCATTACCGAAAAACTTTCCCGTATCTATTTATATAGATACGGAGTATAAAGGTATTAGCAGTCGTTTCCAACTGTTGTCCCTTAGTAATGGGCAAGTTAGCTATATATTACTCACCCGTGCGCCACTAAGATTAAATAGCAAGCTACTTAATCTCCGTTCGACTTGCATGTATTAGGCACGCCGCCAGCGTTCACTCTGAGCCAGGATCAAACTCTCCATATTAACCTTCTTTAGCGCAAAGCAAAGCTTTTGCTAAGAAGCCTCTGCTTGCAGCTGCGAGTGCAACGAAGCAGAGCGCTAAAGACCAAGATTGCTTACGCAATCTAAATTAGCGTTTAGCTAAATCACATTTAATTGATTTAGAATTTATATGAAGTTTTAATCAAAAAAACTTTAATTTTATTAATTAGTTTTATCTCTTATCTACTTTCCAGGGAAAGCCTGATAAAAGATTGGCTCAATCGATCACTTGTTTAGATTTCAAAGATTGACTAATTAGTTTAACAGTGTTAATTTAAAAAAACATAATTTAAAAAAGTTAAATTTAAGATTCTCTAAAATTGGAGAATTGTTTATTTAACTCAAAAATTAAAACTTACGATATTAAAAAGAAAAAGGCTTTATTAACGTGAAAGTTAAAGGTGGTTTCTCAATTCGTGAGCTGGAATTATACAAGGAAGATGCTTAAACAAACATAAAATTTGTTCAAGCATGTTAAATTTATTGAAAAAAATAGATTTTAGGGATAGATTTTCGTTAAAAAAATCAAGTCTTGCGTTCTTTTATTATATTTAAAAAAATAGTTACGTATTTGCCGCCGTTCTCTATAAATAGTCCGCCGTTTACGAGCATGGCATCTATCCCATCTTTTTCCTCTCCGCTACCGAATATAAACGCGCCGGGCGTCGTATCAAGCTCGACTTTGCCGCTAAAATTTATAGCGGTCGGGATATTTTCGAGCAGATTTTGAGTATCTAAGCCGTCTGAGTCAATAGAAATCTCAAAATTTGATATATAACTCTTGCCAGCTGCATTTTTTTAAAATTCAAATTTTTCAAATGTAAGTTTCGGCGCTCTTTTTATAAGTTTATCAAGCGCTTGCATTATAGCCGTAAGCTGAGCTTCAGGCTCTCCCTTTGCGTTAATAATATCTTCAAACGCACCTTTATCTAAAGTTTGAAAACTTTCGTTTTTGATCAAAAAGTCTTTAAATTCATATTCTCCATATTTTTATTTTTTTCTATAGTACTCGTATCATCCTGCGTTAAAGTATCGCTTAGTACCGTTAGTTTTGAGTCGCTCGTTATCTTTCCGATCTGCAGTAACTCGGCACCAGAGATCACATCTATCCCGCCAAGCTCAAATTTATAATTGCTATTTACGAGTGCTTTTGAGATCATTTTTCGGCTCTATTGGCATTTCATACTTCACGTCATAATCGATGTTTTTTTATCTTTATAGCAATACCTTCTTTACTAGTAAAGTCAATGAAATCATTTGCAAGAGAGACTCCGGTTATTTTCTTTTCGCCGTTTATATCAAAATTTAAAAAAACGATTTGGCCAGATTTAGCTTATTACCGTCTTGTTCTTTTTTTGGACTCCTACTAGCTCAAAGACGAATTTTTATCTCCGCCCGAAGCGCCGTCCGCGTGAAATGTGATAGGTCTAGTCGTATCAAATATCTCTTTTATGAGTTTTTATACGGGTCGTTTAAAAACTCCGCATCGCCCGCAAGCTCAAATTTGCCTAGCAAACTGTCAAAACCGTGCGAGATATTCATGTCGATTTTTTTATAGTTAGGTACTCTGATTGTTTGTAGTCTTCGCCAAGAGAAATGATCTCGTTTATGTAACCTTTAGATAAAAACTACATCGTAGTTTGCGTGCGACTTTAGTAGACCGCTCTCAAATACGCTGTTTTTTTGACCTCCATACCGTTTGCTTTGATTAGGTTCAAAGCCTCGTTATACTTTTTCTTCTACCTTGTTTGCGTTAAATTTTAGCCCGCCAAAAAAACCACGGCTGCTATAATCACCAATGCAATCAGTAACTTTTTTTCATTCCGACCTTCCTTTCTTTTTTTGTTGCTTCTTGTAGATATACCCAGATGAGCGTCAGTAGCGAAAAACATCGTAACCGGCATCAGCCAGCCGTTTTCGCCCATAAAAATCCCACGCCCGCTCAAACGCCTCGCCCGCCCAAAAGCTGCCAAGTCCGAGCAAAACCGCCCAAACTGCCGCGCTAATAACGTTTATGACGCTCAATTTAGCAAACGAATACTTCGTAAGCCCGATAGCAAGCGGAATGAGGGTTTTTTTAGTCCGTAGATAAATTTCTTTTGAAAAAAATATTATTTTATTTCCGTGCTGCTTGAATAAAATTTGAGAGAAGGCAAGTTTGCGTTTGTGTTTAGCAAGATACGGCATCACGGCAGCGCGGTTATATCTACTGACGTAAAAAAAGCAGCGTATCGCCGATAGCGTTAGCGACAGCCGCCAGCACGATACTCACGGTTATGTCCATCTTGCCCAGATGAGCTAGCACGCCGGCCGCGATGATAGCGACCATGCCGCCTCAAGCGAATATAAAAAAACACTATCACGTACCCGTAGGTCGATAGCGAGGTTAGCATCTCTTGCAAATTTGGCCTTTAGTATTTTTGAAATAGCGCTCATTAGCGCATTATATCCGTAGCTATCCATCCTTAGAGGCGCGTCGTTAGTTTTAGCTAGCACCGCTCCGCCAAAGCTCGCCCCGGCAAAAAAACCCGTCGTTGTCCGTATACGCGTAAATATCGCTCGTAAAGCTAAAAATCGCTCACTCTGCCATGAAATTTGCCCGTATCGGCAAACGCAAACGATGCGTCGGCGTTTATCGTGATTTTGGCGTCTTTTTATGTCGGCTACGAGGCTATCTTTCAGGATAAATAACACAAGCGAGCTATTTTTCGTAACCAACCTGCAACCCGATACTGCCGCCGCTGATATCCACAACCATCATTTCGCTTGGCGCATACGGATTTCCACGAGCATCACGCCCTTGCCGTGCATACCGCCCAGCACAAAGCCCACCTTGGTGATACTTGGAAAAAAACGACGACCGCTTTTGCATTTTGGAGCAAAGCCTTAACCGGTGCGTCCGAGTTTTTTTACGCATCGTCGTCGTAAAAGAATTTGATGCGTTTAGCACGAGTTCGTCGTTTGCCACGAGCGCTAAAACGCAAAAAAATCGCTAGTAAAATTTTTTTCTCATTTTCTACCCTAAAGTTTGACCTATTTTTGCCATTTCTATGGCTCTAGTTTCTCGGATCACGTTTACTTTGATCTCGCCCGGATATTGCACCTTGCTCTCGATCTCTGCGGCGATTTCTTTAGCTACGAGAACCGCTTCGTCGTCGTTTATGAGCTTGGCGTTTGCGATGACGCGGATCTCTCGGCCCGCGTTTATCGCATAAGCCTGCTTGATGCCTTCTTTGCTTTTTTTGCGATATTTTCTATCTCTTCGACACGTTTTAGGAAGCTCTCAAGCACCTCTCTACGAGCTCCCGGGCGAGCCGCGCTTAGAGCGTCCGCAGCGCAAACGGCGGCGCTTTCTACGCTAGTTGCCTCCTCATGTCCATGGTGGGCATAGATGGCGTTTATGACAACCGGATGCTCTTTATAGCGTTTGCAGATTTCAGCGCCCAGATCGACGTGGCTACCTTCAAATTCATGCGTCAAGGCCTTGCCGATGTCGTGTAGCAAGCCCGCTCTTTTGGCTAGCTTTTTCATCCCCGCCCGTTTCGGCCGCGATGATGCCAGCAAGATGGGCTACCTCGAGGCTGTGAGCTAGGGCGTTTTGTCCGTAGCTGGCTCTAAATTTTCAGCTTGCCGATTAGTTTCATTATCTCCGGATGGATTTTGCTAAGGCCCTAGGGTCGATGACGATATTTTCGCCCTCCTCTAGGGATCGAGGCTTCAAATTCTTCGCATACTTTTTTTGTGTAGATCTTCTATCCTCGCTGGCTGTATGCGGCCGTCTTGCACCAAAAGCTCTATCACGCGCGTCGCGATCGCCCTTCTATAGAGGTTAAAGCTGCTTAACGTGATAGCGTGCGGCATATCGTCGATGATGATATCTACGCCTAGCACCATTTCTAGGGGTCTTGATATTGCGACCTTCTTTGCCGATTATGCGGCCTTTTAGCTCGTCATTTTTGATATCTACGACGTTTATCAGGCGCTCGGCGGCAAATTCTCCCGCAAACCTAGACGTAGCCTGCGCAAGGATATAATTCACACGCTTTTTAGCCTCGCGTTTAGCTTCCTCTTCGTGTTTTCGCACGATGTGAGCGATCTCGGCGCGGCTTTTTTTCCTCTACTTTTTTTAGCACCTCTTCTCGCGCCTCTTCTTGCGTTAGGCCGGCGGCGTGCTCAAGCACCTTTAGCGCCTCTTGCAGCTTAGCTTGATAGCTTGCTTTTAGCCCAAGACCCTCTTCGTAGACGCTTTTTGCTTCGTTTCGGGATTTTTCTAACTCCGCCCTACTCTCGTTTAGACTTTCTTGCTCGTTTAGTAAGGTTTGCTCTTTTTTTACCGATCTCTTCAAATTTTTGCGTGTATTCTTTTTGGAGTTTTACAGTTTTGTCGTCGTATTTTTTTCTTGGCTTCAAATTCAGCCTCTTGGACTTGGATTTTTAGCGTCTTTTTAGCGTACGCTCAGCCTCACTCTATCGCTTTTAGCCTTTGCTTTAGCCTGCTCTAAAAAAATATTGTAGTTCGCGTCATTGATTTTTTTAGCGATGAGATAGCCTGCGCCAGCGCCCGCCGCACCTGCTCCTAAGCCGATTAAAAATCTCTATCATAGATTCCTCTTTTTACGTAAATTTTTGCTCGGGGTCAGGTAAAAATCACAAACAACGTCGTGATCTTCGGATATGATTTCATTAGTAAAATTGTCTAGAAATTTCAACGAATATCAAGGTAGGTCGGTAAGGTAAATTTGCAAAAAAATCTATCGTAAAAAAACCTTTACCGTGCCCTATTCGCGCCATATTTCCGTCCACCCCGAGAGTCGGAACTATAGCTACGTCTATACGCTTTTTAAATATCTTGGTACTTAGCGGCTCTTTTACGCCACATTTCGTCCGAGATATAAGCGGTAGCCTGGATTTTACCATTTCTAAACTAATACCAAGCATAAATGGAACGAAAATTTCATACTTTTTAGCTAGCTCGCGCCTCAAAATGTAGAATTTGGCTCATACAAAAGAGGATTAAATATCAAAATCCGTTTCGCTTTAAGCTCGGTTAGCAAATTTGAAAGCGGCTTAAACATCTTGTAGTGTTTTGCCCGCGCCGAAATTTGAACCTCTTTTTTCAAAATCCGTTTCGCGTTACGCCTAAACTCTTCTTTTATCAAATTTAACGCTCGTTTCATAAATTTTATGTATAATTCAAGCCTAAAACCAATCTTAGACAGGAATTACTAAATGAAAATAAATCTTTTGATTATACCATTTTTTTGGCGCTACTTTTGGGCGGCTGCGGCGATGAAAACAAAAGCGACGTAAATCAGACCAAGACGAGCGACGCCGCGCCGACCGCCTCCACCACGAGCCAAAACCAAAGTGCAAGCCTAGAAGCGCCGTTTGAGCTAACGCTAATGGACGAGAGCAAGATGACTCTACGTAAAATTTGACAAAGGCTTTAAAGTCGAGGGCAATGACGAGGCGATTTTGTTTAACTTTTTTGCTACTTGGTGTCCGCCATGCAAGGCCGAAATCCCGCACCTAAACAACTTAAGCGATAAATTTGAAAGGCAAGCTAAAAAAATCGTAAGCGTACTGATGGAAGATAAGTCAAAAAGACGAGATAGACGCGTTTATGAAGAAATTTGAAGGTAAATTTCGGCATTAGCTATGGCGAAAATAACTTCCTCTTTGCAAAAGCTCTAGGCGGGGTCGTAGGTATCCCATACATGGTGCTTTATAAACCAAATGGCGAATACGCCACGCACTATGTCGGGCTCGTGCCAGAAGAGATGCTAGAAAGCGATATAAATAAGGTAATCAACTAATGTTTGGCTTTTTAAAAAAGGGGCTTGATAAGACGCTCGCGGCGATCCGCTCGTCAAAACCTGCCGACAAAAAAATCTCAAAGAGAATTTTAGAAGAGATCCTGCTCGAAGCCGACATCGCCTACGAGATCGTCGAGGAGGTCCTCTACTACCTACCGCCGCAAAACGAAGTAAAAAAAGACGACCTAAAGCGGCTTTTAAATACGTATTTTATATACGAAAACGAGCGCGAGGCAAAAAGCGGAAAGCCTTTTGTGGAGCTGATTTTTGGGCGTAAACGGAGCTGGTAAAACGACCACGATCGCAAAGCTTGCGAATTTATAAAAAAAAATGAAGGCAAAAAGCGTTATTTTAGGCGCCTGTGATACGTTTAGAGCTGGCGCCATCGAGCAGCTACGCCAGTGGGCAATCAGGACGGATGTTCCTATCGTCGCTACGCAGCAGGGGCACGATCCGTCCGCGGTCGCCTTTGATACGATTAGCTCGGCTGTCGCCAAAAAAATCTCGACAACGTCATCCCTAGACACCGCAGGTCGCCTGCAAAAATCAAAACGAGTTTAGCCAACGAGCTAAGCAAGATCGTGCGCATCGCAGACAGAGCATACGCAGGCGCGCCGCACCGCAAGATCCTCATACTAGATGGCACGCAGGGCAACGCAGGCCTCGCTCAAGCAAAGGCTTTTAACGACATCGTGAGCCTTGACGGCGTCATCATCACCAAACTTGACGGCACCCCAAAGGGCGGAGCGCTTTTTGGCGTCGCGCGCGAGCTAGAGCTGCCGATACTCTACATCGGCATCGGCGAGACGATGAACGATCTAGTCAAATTTGACCCGCACGATTTCGTAGATGCTATCGTGGATGAAATTTACGCCTAAATTTTGGGCGTAAATTTTAGCTTTTTAAATTTATCCCTCCACTTAAATTTGCACATTTTATATACAATAACCGCACTTAAGGCAATCTACTAAAAGGCAGAAAAAAATGACAACGCAAGAGTACGAGGCTACATGTAGCGAGGATGATGCGCCCGGCTGGGACGCGATAGCAGGCGCACTAGAAAAAAATCTACGATCCCGCAAACGAGCGTCACTATGCGTCTTGGCTACATGCGAGTCTGGGCGGCGAGGATTATCTGGAAGGCGTTAGTATATTTGACTGCGGGGATAGCGCGTTTCATCGCCATATCGTGAGCTTTGGCATAAGCGAGCTTTTACTACGATCCGCAAAAGTGCGCAGGAAGAATTTGAGCGGCTAGGGATTTGAGTTTAGTATACGCGCCGCTCCGTTTGTAGACGATCCTGACTCAAAGTCCGGTAATGGCTCAGTAGTCCCGCATGAGCCTTTTTGGGCGATATCTCTTATGCAAACTTTCGCCAAATACGTCTACAACAGCAAAAAAATGGTTCGAGGCTTATCATTTTTATCCCAACTAATTCTCCTCTGCGCCTTAACACTGTTACGAAACTAGTAGGCGTCGTCTTCGCGCCAGATCCAGTGCTAGGGGGCATAGATACACCAAACGGTAGAGTAGAGTTTCTCCAGATGGTCGGTATCACGCAGCGCGAGCTAGACTGGCTACGCGAGGATCCGAGCGTAGGACGAGTAGAGCGTTTGATAAACATGATGCGCAAGGATAATCCTTTGCTAATCGCCCGATTTAAAAGCGAACAAAAAGAATACGTTTGATTTAATAGCAATTAGATCGGCAAGGCAAATTTAACCTTGACAGTAAGTAATGGCTGGAAATGTGCTAGTCCTTGCCGGCTATTTTTTTATCTCTTTTGCTATTAATTTCTAATTTATATATCCGATTTCTCATAAAAAAATCAGTAAAATTTAACCGACTTAGCTTTGTCTAAAAAAATCTTATCTTGCATAAACAAGGAATGATTGGATTTGCAGCAACATATTTAGCTGATTTTTTTAGTTATACGCAAATACGCTCAAACTTTATTGGTTAATTTATAAAAAAAGCAAATTTACTCACGTACACTGCATAAAAAAACGCGCTAACCCGCGAGCTTTCGCACCAAAAACACATATAAAAATCCCGCCGCTGCCAAAAAGCAGCTCCCCATCCTCGCAGCTTGGAAGCTCGCTGTCAAGCTGTATCAAAAACCCCATCTTTTCACCGCATATCGGACACGTCGGCATCAAGGCGCCCTGTATCCATGATGGCTCGCCGCCGATGCGTGCGAGGTTTTACCTGCTGTTTGACATCCCCCAGTCCTGAACCGCCCAGCGCGCCGGCGTGGGCGTAAGTACTACTCGCACTCCTTTATCGGTTCGTCAAATGCGTATTCCACCTGCGTCCTTTCGCCGATACGTCGCGGTATACCCTGCGCGTCGTGCTCGTAAAAGACTATCTCGCCTACGTAGCCCAGAGCGTCCTTTGGCAGCGTGCGGCCGTCCCTCCGCCCGCGCAGCAGGCTGTCCGCTAGCGCAAAATACGCCGCCGCATCACCTTGTAGCCGCCAAAACCGCTCATATAAACCGGGCACTCTAAAGCCGTCGCGTTCGAAATCTAGCGCTCAAATTTGAGCGCCTCATCCCGCTTGCCCATACTTATTTTCCTTTATAGTTTTATTGCAAATTTTACCAGAATTTTATCTTGCTTTTGCGCCAAATTTAAAGCCATCGGGTGTGGGAAAAATAAGCTTTTAAGATAATTTAAGAATCATGTGGATTAGGCGATACGAAAAACTCAAATTTCATCTCGCAAAACCGTAAATCAAACCTGCCTAAATTCGATGCCGCAAAAGCAGGTTTAAATTTACGGTTCAAAAACTGACTTTGCGCCGCCCTCTTACATTTCTCGTCGCGCTCCCGCCAAACTCCACGCGAAACTCCGTGAGCCCCTCACTGCTTTTACACGAGATTTTAAACCCTAGCTCTTTACAAAAAGTTTTAACGATATGAAGCCCTATGCCAAAAGCCGCCGTTTCGCTCGTCAAACCGCGTATAAAGATCAAAAAAATCCGCGGCAAATTTACCCTTCGTGATGCCTGCGCCGCTGTTTGAGATCGCGAGCGCTGCAGGGGTTAAATTTACGCTTACCGAGCCGTTTTTCGTCGCAGTATTTTATGGCGTTACTTAGCAGATTGTCGATGATTTTTTTCGCGTTTTTTTATAGGATGAGCGCAGCTGCACCTCGGCGATTTGCGTACTTAATTTTATATTTTTTTGCTCCAATGAGCCCAAAAATACCCGATCCTCTCGCGCACCAACTCGCTCAAGCTAAAAGCTCGTCACCGCGCCGTCCTCTTTGCCGCTAAGCTTTACTAGCGTGAGGCCCTCGTATAGCGTCGAGATCGTTTTGGAGGCGGTTTTTATGTTATTTAAGTATTTTTTTCGGATCGGTTTCAAACATCTCGATACTCATCAAAATGACGCTAAGAGGCGTGTTTATCTCGTGCGTCGTATCCCTGATAAAGCCATTTAAAAAAAGTCGATGCGGCGGTAAAGCGGACGCAGCGAAAGACGGATGATAAAAATAAGCTATAACTAAAAATAGCAAGCAGTATCATAAACGAGCAAAAATATTATCTTTAGTTTTAGCGTGAGAATCGCAAACTCGGGATCTGCGACCTTGACCGCGACGTAGTACTCCTCCTCGCCGAGGCGATTTTTTTGAGGTAAAACTGCACTACCGAGTTCGCCCCATCCTTGTATCTTTGCGGCATGCCCTCGCGCGGCTCAAAATCATCCTCGATCTCCTCGCCCGTTTTTTTAAATTTACGGCAAAAGCCTCGACGTCGTCGAAATCATCGTCGTCTATTTCGCCGTTTTTTTGTAGTTTATTTTTGCAGGTGATGCTGTAAATCTCGCACGATAAATACGTCGCGATCGAGTATAAAAATGCTTCTCGCGCTCGTAAAACATCTGCGCGAAAAAGACCAAAAAAATGCGGCGCTCGTGATGAAATAAAGCAAAAAAATATAGGTAAAATTTGACGGTCCGAGAGCGCTGCAAAGGCTTTTTAAGAGGTTTTAGCAAGGACATTTGCCGCCTTTTGAGTTAAATTTACTGGTATTTTGCGGATGTAAATTTGAAGCTTAAAAATCGCAAAAAGATTTGCGTAAATTTGGATAAAATTTCAGACCGACAGCCTACTCTTTTGTCTCCTGGCGACCGCAAAAAGCTTAAACATATTTATAGCCCTAGCTTTGAGGCGCTCACGATACGCTCTTTGCCTGAGTACTTTACGCAGCTCTGCGATATAAACGCGCAAACTAAGCTCGCTAGGACTCTCGTCGTAGTCCCAAATTTGAGAATAAATCTCCTCTCTGCTTAAAAATTTATCCTGATTTTTTAGCAAAAGTGCGAGCAATCTAGACTGCTTTTTAGGCATCGAGACAGCCTTGCCGTCCCGAAATAACAAGCCCTGGTTCATATCAAAGCCCAAATTTTCGCCGACATTTACCAGCTCGTTTTTATTGTGCACGAAGGTACGTTTTAGCAAATTTTGCACGCGCAGATGTAGCTCTTTTAGCTCAAAGGGTTTTTTTATGTAGTCGTCGCAACCGCTAGTAAAGCCGCTTTGTACGTCATCAAGCGTATTTAGCGAAGTCGTGAATATACAAGGCGTGCTTTTGCCTGCGTTTCGCAGCTCCCGAAGTAGCGCAAAGCCGCTGCCGCCGATGATCTTGACGTCAAATATCCAAAGATCAAAGTTGCTTTCATAGGCCAAATTTAACGCGTCGTCATAGCTTTTCGCGCCCGCAGTCTCGTAGCCCTGCGCCTGCAAATACGCGCACATCATCTCAAGCAGCATATTTTTCGTCCTCGACGATCAAATTTTACTCATTTTTCGCTCCGTTTTTGGTTTGTTTTTTTGTCGTTTTGCGGCGTTTTATCTGCTTGATTTTTTTGTTTCATCTGTCGGCGCGGCTTTGCGCTCAAATTTCTGCCCAACGTCTCAAATTTGCATTAAATTTACCCACATGCGTTCAAATTTAGCCACAAACAGATCTTGCGTAAATTTATCACATTCATCTAAATTTGAAGGTAAAATTTCATAAATCTACGTCGTCGCCAAAGTGCTTAAATTTGTAAAAAAAGCAGGGCAAATCTCGCGCAAATTTAAACGAAAAATCCGCCCCGCAAAAAGCCGAATTTACTCTTTATTTTTGCGGCATATGCGGACCTTTGCCGTCTTTATCTTTTATAAATCCACCCTTAAAAATCTCGCTTAAATTTTCTTGTGAAAAAAACATCGTCGTCATCGCCGTCTTTTAGCTCGATATCAAGCCTTTTTTTGCTTCCGCCACGCTTAGCGCGCCAACCTTGTCATTGTAGCTTTTGCGAAAAATCCTGCATGAAATTTTGTCTATCGGCAACGCTCATAGCATCCATTTTCTTTACCATCTCGGCTTTTTAGCCCGCGCTTAACCTCTTTTGCCTCGTATCTTAGTTTGCCCGCACGCTTGTCTATCTCAAACGCTACTTCGCTAAGCGTCTTAGCATCGGCATTTGCGACCATTTTATATAGCTCGTCGTTTGTGCTATTTTTCAAGCGACGCGGCAAAAAAGCCCGCCCGCAACCAGCATACTAATCAAAAACTACTTTTTTTCATTTTCTCTCCTTTAAAAAAAGATGAGCGAAGTTTAAAGAAAAGTCGTGAAAAAAATGTTAATTTAGAAATTTCGTTGATTTTTTTGATGAAAGTTTATCGGATTTACCTGCACGCCGCCGGCGATCACGCCAAAGTGCAGGTGTGGCCCGCTCACTCGTCCGCTAGCGCCGCTAAGCGCGATGATGTCGCCTTTTTGACGCTTTGTCCGACTTTTGACGTTTAGCGCGCTTAGATGATAGTACTGCGTGTAAATGCCCTCCCCGTGGTCTATAACTACAGATCCGCCCGCATAGTAGCGATCTTTTGCGATGACGACTACGCCGTCGTTTGCCGCGATAACGGACGTGCCGACCGCGGCCCTAAAGTCCGTGCCGCCGTGGTAGCTCTTTAGGGTACCGTTAAATACGCGCGCAGTACCGAACGGACTCGTAACCGCCGAGCTCATCGGTAGGATAAATTTGAGTCAAATTTTAACCCGGCATTAGCCGTGGCGTAGATTTTATTCGCCTCCTCGCGCTCCTCCTCAATACGCTTTAGCACCTCTTTTGGAGGCGTCACCTTGCTGCCCTCGACGGTTATTTTTTCTTTTTTGTATTCGCCCTCTACGATCTTAAAAACTATCGTCTCGTCGCCACTTTTAAGCCCGTTTATTAGCTTTATTTCGCCCTTTTGACGGTATCCGGCTGCAACGACGGCAAATTTCTAAATTTTCATCGCCCGGCACGCTAAGCCAGCGCTTTTTTTCTTGCCGTCAATGCCTACATTTCCGGCAAATTTAGCCTCCACCTGCACTATCTCCACGTCGCCGTTTACGATCGTCTGAGTCTCGCCAGGTACGCCGCCCCTGCCCTTTCGCGCTCAATTTGAGGCAGATCAAAACGGCTAAAATAATCTTTTTTTCATTTACATCCTTTACGTAAATTTAATGAATAATTTTTTTAAATTTAATAAAAAAATACTATAATAGCGGGTGAATTTTTACGAAAAAAAGGAAACAAAAAAATGAAAAAGTTTTTTTAAAAGCTTGCCGCTTGCGCGCTTTTTGCTCGGTCAGCTTGCTTATGCGGATTTTACGCAAAAATCAAAAAAAGTAAGAACATCATTTGATATCTTAAACGATCTAGGGTTCTAGAAAACTGCTAAATTTAAAAAGATACTAGCGAAATAAGAGGCATAATGGTCATCCCTGAGGTAGTTAGCGGCGGACTCATCGTAACGACGCATACTGGAGACGGTATATTCGTCGGCAGAAATGATGAAAAATGAATGGAGCAGTCCGATATTTATAAATTTTAAAGGCGGTGGCATAGGTCTGCAGGGCGGCTATAAATCAACCGACCTTGTTGTGCTTTTTAAATCAAGAAGATCGTATGCAGGACTAATAAACGGCAAAGGTCAAATCGATCTTAGCGCCGATGCCGTAGTACTAGCCGCCGGAGAAAAAAAGCCGGTGTAATGAGCGATCTACCTGAAATTACGGCTTGGGCTACGCTTAGGGGCAAAAAGCAGGGGCCTTTTTGCAGGCGTTAGCATTAACACGTCTTTGGTCGTGGTAGACAAAGAGGCTACATATGATTATTACGATAGAATGTACGATATGGAAGATATCTACAACAACTCTCCGAAAGATTCTAGATATACAAAAAAACGCTAAAAAGAAGTATTAAATAAATATTTTAAATAATTAAGCAGAAAAAAACGGTTTGGCCTAGCGGCTAAACCGTATAAAGAGAGACGAATCTTTTTTTGTTGATCGGCGAAAATTGAGTCATATACTCAAACGCCTCCTCATAGTCTCCGTCGGTATATTTTGCGACCTCTTCGATAAGTTCGAAAAAGCTCTTCATCGTCAAGCGATTCAAAGTTGCCTCGGTTTTCCAAAACCTCCAGCAAAAACCGCTTCAAGCTCTAGTTCATCGTACGTCATAGCTTCCCTTTTTAAAATTTTTGCGGAATTATGCCAAAATAACCTTTATAACCGCTTAGTCAGAAATTCCCATTTTTTTGAGAATTGGTCTTAAATTTATCGCATTATCAGCTTTTTTTACTATAATAGAAAAATAATTTTTAATCGGCTGAAACGGTGGCAAAATGCACACTTTTTGATAAATTTTTATATGAAATTTTTAGATCTTTTACGTGATTACGGATATAGAAAATTCCCGCCGCAAAAGAGCAAATTTTAAAAATTTTATTTTTCCAGCGACGAGCATCTTAGCGCAGGCGAGATACAAGCCAAGATCAAAAAGCGACTTTAGACGAAATGTGAGTCTCACGGCGATCTATCAGTTTTTAAATTTTTGCAGGATTTCGGGCTAGTTTTGAGTTTTGAAGAGAACGGGATAAATAAATTCGAGCTAAATTTAAAGTCGCATCACGACCATCTAATCTGCATAAAAATGCGGCGCGGCAGAGAGTTTTTTTCGATAAATATATAGAAGAAAAAAACAAGAGCAATTTGTTTAAATTTGAGGTTTCAAACTCGAGGGGCACGCTATGATTTTTATACGGAATTTGCCCAAAGTGCCAAAACAAATAGCCTCTTTTTGCGCCTCTTTATCAAAAAAATGATTTGATAACGATATGCAAAAAAAGTTTCAGTTAAATTTAAGCGCGGCAAATAGATAATACGCCAAAAAATAAAGGAGAAACATGAGCGCAGTACCACATATACCATCGGAGTTAGTCTTACGCATAGCTTCGTATTTCACGCCGATCCACCACGTCGCAGGCCGCCTAAGAGTCCGCGTCAGTAGTGAGATCAAAAAAAGAAGCGGACAGCTTGCCGTTAGAAAAAAATCGATCAAACGATCAAGCAAATAGACGGCATAAAAAACGTCAAATTTAACAAACTAATCGGTTCTGCAACGATCGAGTACGACCACGAAGTTTTCCCGAAAAAGATGTGGGACGATCTGCTAAAAGGAGAAAATTTACACGAAATTTCAGCCCTCATCAATAATCTAGCGCAAAAAGCGACCGGCGGCGCAAGATGAACGAGGAGCTAAAGCAAGCCGCAAATGCGGTGTTTTTTTACTAGAGTCGCAGGGGATTAAACTTTTTACGAAAAACGTCTGCAAAAAAAGATGAGATTTTTTTGATCAAATTTCTAGCCGTTAGGCAAAGCGGATTAGAGCTTTTAAAGCCTTATGCAGATCCTGCCGACCCGCAAATTTTTGCGCTTTTTGCGTGCGAGGATCTTGACGCTTGTTTTATAAAAGCCCTAAACTACGAGCTTGAGTTAAACGCGTTTTATGAGAAATTTGACCGACAGCATAAGCGATGAAAAATTTTAAAGATATTTGCTTTAGGCTTTGGGCGACGTCAAATAACGAATACATCCCTGCTCTAAAAAGCAAAAACTAGCTCAAATTTTAGCCGCGCAGTTTCAAGGAGCGGATAATACAAACCAAGAGGAGCAAGCGCAAACGGCTCAAAAATCCAAGCGAAAAATATCTTAAACGCTTTTTGATTCGGATGGCTTTTAAGCAAATCAGCCAAACGCTGGAGCGCATAGGCTCTGGGCAAGGCAGCAAAGAGGACGCGATCGCGCTTTTAAACAATCCGAATTTTTTTCATTTTTTTCGGTGGTTTGGCGCTTGGCGGACTAGCCAGCATGATGCTCAGTAAAAATTTAGATAAAAAAATAAAGATAAAGAATAGAAATTTAACACAAAGGATAAAAAAATGGCATTACCGTTTATCGCAGGCGCGGTTTTTAGGGTGGTTTTAGCCGTCGCGGCTTTTGGCAATAAAGAAAAAAATCAAATCGGCTCTTGAAAGCGGACTCAGATAAAGGCAAAGAAATTGCCGAAAACGCAAAAAGAATTTGCCGAGAAAAAAATAGGCGAAGCAAAAAGAGTACGCCGAGAAAAAATTTGCTAAAAACAAGCGAAGAGCCAACCGAAACAAAAAAACGTACAAGACGCACTAGCGCCGAAGTAGCCGCAGAAAAAAGCGCAAAAAAAGATGCCGAGAAAACAAAAACTAAGAAAAAAAGAGCTCCAAGGGCTAAAAAAAGCTCCGGTAAAAAGCGGCTACACAAACCGAAAGTATAGCCGAAGACATCGCAAATGCGCTTGAGCCAATTTAGAAAAAAATAATAAAAGGTATAGAATGAATTTAACATCAACAACCAGACTCCCACTAGACCATATGATAAGCGGCGCGCTAATCGGCGCGATAGCAGCCGGCGGCGTAGGAATACTAAACTATAAAAAAGGCAGCGCAAGCAAGGCCGAAGTAGTCGCAAAAACGACCAAAACCGCGATCCAAGGCGGTATCGTCACGGCATGCGCCATTAGCGCGTCAAACAAACTAGTCTCTGCACGCTATTTTTGCGGCTGCGGCAACCGTTGCCGCCGGTATCGCCGGCGTGATCGCGACGGAGAAATTAATCAAACATTTAGAGGAAAGTAAATGAAAAACCCATACATCAATCAAACTCAAACAGTAAATCAGCTAAACGACGACGGCAGCACGACGACTACGACGACTACGGTAAAGACTACCGGCGCGCCAAGCGCGTTTGACCGCGGCATAAACGACGCGCTAAAGGACTTTATCCCGGCAAATTTTAATGCGGCAGGGCTTTTATAAAAGGCGCACTCATAGGCGGCGTCGTCGCATACGTGCTAACAAACGAAAAACGCGCAAAAAGCGCTATTTTCAGCTATCGCAAAAGGATCAAATTTGGCTTTCAAGCAGGATTTGAAGAACTAAAAAGAGCGATTTGAAGACGTAAAGGCCGAAATTGACTCCCAAAAAAATAATGTTCGCATAGCGCACCTGACTAAAAAAACCGCGTGCGCTTCGTCTGCGAACGCATCGGCGAGGACTGCGACGAGAGTCGCTTGAGGCTCAAACTTTCGGAGTTTAGGTACGCAAAAAAGCGTCAGGGTAAACAAAAAAAGCAAAAAAAGTATCATCGTCGGCTTTGAGTCAAATTTGAACGAAATCAAAGAGTTCATCGAGTAATTTGCCGATCGCAAATTTAAACAAGCATAAAAACAGCCCGAGCAAGGCTGAATGTATAAGGCGGCAACGGCTCTAGCCATCACGCCTCTTATAAACAACAACGGCGTAAAAAGCTATGGCTAGCCTGATAGCCGCCGCTCCCCTGTTAAAAAGAAGGCGCAAGCGAAGCCGTAAATGAGGGCATAACCTCAAAAGTACTCGAAGCCACCGCAGTAGGCGTGAGCCTAGCTAGGCGCGACTTTTTAGCCGCAAATAGCACAAATCTCATGCTAACTATCGGCGAATACATGGAAGAAAGCGCCGTACACCGCAGCGACGACCTCATCAAAGAGCTAGCTCGCCCAAACATCGAAGAGGTCTGGATCGAGATAAATGATCACGGTAAAAAAATCTCTCAAAAAAATCCCGACCGCCGACGTTAAAATAGGCGACATCGTAGTCGTCGGCACGGGCGAGAGCATCGGCATCGACGGCTATATCGTGGAAGGCACCGCAAGCGTAAATCAAGTCTCGATGACGGGCGAAGCAGAACCCGTCAAAAAGAGCGCGGCGACCGCGTGATGAGCGGAACGGTCGTCGAGGACGGACGTATAAAAAAATCTGGGCCGAGAGCATAGCCGCCGAGAGCGCGACTGCGAGGATAAAAATCCTACATCCAAAAGCTCGCTAAACGAAAAAAATCAGCCGTCGGGCTAAAAGCTACGAAGCTAGCCGACAAGCTAGTGCCAGTGACGCTAAGTCTAGCCGGCGTTTCGTATCTACTTAGCCGAGATATGACTCGCGTAGCTAGCGTCTTGCAGGCGGACTACTCCTGCGCGCTAAAGCTAGCCACGCCCGTCGCCTTTAAATCAAGCATCTCAAAAGCCGGCCGCAACGGCGTACTGATAAAGGGCGCTAAAGCTATCGAAGCGCTAGCGAGCGCCGATACTTTCGTCTTTGATAAAACAGGCACGCTAACGCACGGCAGTCTAAGCGTCGTGAAAGTTCACTCGTTTAAAAAAGAATTTACCGAAGCGCAGCTGTTAAATTTGACCGCAAGCGCCGAGGAGCACTACTTCCACCCGGTAGCCGAGGCTATCGTAAAGGCTGCGCGCGAGATAGGCTTCACCACATCCACCACGACGAGGTCGAGTTTATCGTCGCTCACGGCGTGAAAAACATACGTAGGCGGCAAAGAGGTCGTAATCGGCTCGCGGCATTTTTTTAGAGGACGACGAGCAAATTTCATTTAGCAAGCACGAAGAAATCATAAAAAGCGAAGTAGATAGCGGACTCACGCTACTTTACGTAGGCTACGACAAAGAGCTCTTAGGCGTCATCGCCATGCGCGACACCATGCGAGAAAAACGCCGCGCAGACGCCAGCAAAGTTACGAAAAACTAGGGCGTAAAAGAGCTCATTATGCTAACGGGCGACGTGCAGTCTAAAGCCGATCAGGGTAGCAAGCGAGCTAGGGTATCGATAGAGTCTATGCAAACTGCCTACCTACCGATAAAGCAGGCATCATCGAGCAGTTAAAAGCCGAGGGTAAAAAAAGTAGCCTTTATCGGAGACGGTATTAACGACGCGCCAAGCCCTCACCAAGGCTCACGTAGGCATCAGCATGCAAAGAGGCGCGGACATAGCAAAAAGCAACCGCAGACATAAGCTTGCTAAAAGACGACATCGGCTCCGTCGCCGTCGCAAAAGACATCGCAAATAAAAACCATGAGGCTGATAAATACGAATTTTAACGCCACCGTCGGTATAAACTCGCTCATCCTAGCGGGCGCGACGTTTGGCCTCTTTAACCCTATTGCCACGGCCGTTTTACACAACGGCACGACGATCGGACTACTGGCAAATTCGATGAAAGGCGTCAAAAATAGGCGCAAAAATAAATTTAAAGGGATGACGGTTGATAGATAAAATTTGTAAAATTTATGAACGACGAGATGTCGCTAGTCAACGACTTTTTTTATACGGCTATTTTTTTTGGTTATCGTGCTTGTTGTTACAGGTATTTATTTTAGCTATATTACTAGATTCGTGCAGTTTAGGATGTTTTTTTCGAGGCTTGCAAAGTTTTTAGTCGAGAAAAAAAGACAAATACAACAAGCACCACCTCACGCCCTTTCAAGCGCTGATGATCTCCACCGCTTCGCGCGTGGGCATAGGAAATATCGCAGGCATCTCCGCCGCTATCGTCGCAGGCGGTCCGGGTGCGCTATTTTGGATGTGTTTGATGGCTTTTTTGGGCGCGGCTTCGGCATTCGCCGAGAGTACGCTAGCTCAAATTTATAAGACCAAAGACGTATTCGGATTTAAAGGCGGCCCGGCATACTACATCAAAAAAACGGCCTAGGCATTAAGTGGCTAGCTACGCTTTTTGCCGTTATCCTCGTCATCACCTACGCATACGGATTTAACGGCCTACAAAGCTACACCATGACCTCCGCCTTTCAAATTTACTACGACCAAAGCGCGAGCGCTACGAGCTTTAGCGATAGCGGCTTGCCCGTGGGTATCGGCCTTATCCTTACCGCATTTGCGGCGGTGATGTTTTTTAGCAAGAGCCATATTATCGGCAAGGTTAGCTCCTATATCGTACCCTTTATGGCGCTTGCTTACATCCTGCTAGCCTTTATCGCGATCTGTTTACATTTAGACAAGCTCCCGTCCGTCTTTGATATGATTATAAAAAAAGTGCCTTTGATTTTAAGGCGATATTCGGCGGATTTGCCGGCAGCGTGATCGTCTACGGTATCAAGCGTGGACTGTTTTCAAACGAAGCTGGTATGGGTTCTGCACCAAACGCGGCGGCCGCTGCCCACACGAGCCATCCGGTAAAACAAGGACTCGTGCAGGCGATGGCAGTTTTTATAGATATGACCATCTGCGTGGCTTCGGGTATGATAGTGCTTTTTCTCGCAGGCCTATATCACAAAGCAAACCGGCGTTAGCGGCGAGCTACTAACCGCTCTTCCTTTAGTACAGGCTGCGATGCGCGAGTACTACGGCGAGATCGGCCTTCACTTTACGACGCTTGCGGTGGTGCTTTTTGCTATCACGTCGCTGATCGGCAACTACTACTACGCGCAGGCAAATATCAAATATCTCACGAAAAACCACAAAAATCGCCATGGCATTTAAGGTTACGGCGGTCGCAATGATATTCGTCGGAGCGCAGATGAACCTAACTATCGCTTGGAACATCGCCGATATCACGATGGCTGCGATGGCTACGATAAATATCGCGGCGATCTTTATGCTATCAAAAGTCACGATAAAAAGCCCTAAAAAGACTACGAATCGCAAAAGAAAAGCTGGGCTAAATCCGAATTTGACCCTGAGAGCATAGGCATCGCAAACACAACTTGCTGGAGAAAAAAATGAACATAAACGGACAACTTTTAAATTTACAAACCCATAGAAAAAGTCGCCAAAGTCGGCATGAGCGTCACCTTAGCTACCGTTTGCGTTACGGCTTTGGGAATGCTCGGACGAAACAAAGGCAGCTTTAAAAAAGTGGCACGTAGCCTCAGGCGTTGCGTTTATAGGTTTTTCGCTCTATCACGCTGGACTTTACGAAAACGGCATCTTTAGAAACATGATCGTAAACGCAAATAAGAAAAAAACGCCGAAGCAAAAAAAGGCTAGCAAGCGATGATCAAGATAAGTGATGCGGAAATTTTAGCCTACATCGGCGAGGATCTGCCCTACTTTGATCTCACGACTTCGCTTCAAGGCATCCGCAAAAACGCCGTTTTAACCATACTGCCGCGCGAGGACGTGACGGTTAGCTGCATAGACGTAGCGGCCAGTATCGCGCGTTTGCTTGGCTGCGAGGTTCAGATTGCGTCCCAAACTCCGCCGTCGCGGCCGCAAATGAGCCGATCGTAAAAATAAGCGGCAGTTACGACGACGTGCACAAAGCCTGGAAGCTTGCGCAAATTTGCCTAGAGTACGCCTGCAAGGTCGCCACCTACGCAAGAGCGATGAACGAAGCCGCCAAAAGCGTAAATCCAAAATGCGAAATCCTAGCCACGCGCAAGAGCTTTCCGTTTGCTAAGAAATTTTGCCTAAAGGCCGTGCTTGAGGGCGGCTGCGGCGTGCATAGGCTAAATCTGAGCGATAGCGTGCTGTTTTTTTCAAAAAAATCATATAAAGGCCTACGACTCGTATGAGGAGTTTTTTTGGCTCAAATTTCAACCTTCAAAGCAAAAATCTCCCGAGCGCAAAAATCGCCGTCGAATGCGAGAAATTTGAGGCGACTGCGAAGCGCTTTTAAGAGCGGGTGCCGACGTCGTGCAGTGCGATAAATTTACGCCGGGGGCCGTAAAAGCAAGCAGTGGACCTACGAGATAAAAATCGCTCCAAACGCAGCCCTAGTCGCAAGCGGCGGGATAAATCTAAAAAAACGTCATAGAATTCGCTGTCACCGGCGCGGACGCACTCATTACGTCAGCTATGTACACGCAAGGTATGGCCGACATTACGGCGGTTTTAGAGATAGTATAATTTGCAAATTTGATGGACCGCTTGGCGAGCCAAATTTGCTTTTGCGTTTAGCGTATAGCTATATCAAACTCTCTTATTTCTATCATTTCTAAGTTGTCTCACTTTTTGTAGCGCAGGCAAAACATTTCGCCAAACTCCAGCTCTAAATCGAGTAAAAAAACCAAGGCAACCAAACTACTGAAGCGTTATAATTCTGCCAGTTCAAAACCGCATCTATTATCTCTAACATAATTTATATAGTTTTTTTGCTATGCTAAAGATAAATGCGTGACTATAAGTATAAGTTTAGACAGGTTGAATGGCGTGTTGCGTATATTTAATACTTTAAAAACAAAAACTTAAAAAAACGCTTACTACAAGTAAAGCGGCGATGTTTGCTCTCGCCGCTAGTTTTTAAATTTCAGCTCAAATTTGGTTCAAATTTGACTATTTTTGCCGCTACGCTTGCTCGCTCGTAGTGTGCGATGATTTTGTTGTGAATGAGTAGCGAGATATAAATTACCGCACCGCCAAGGCATAGTCTTAGTATGTCCGCATCCTTATGCCAAAAAACTAAATTTACGATGATGGCTGCAGGTATTAGGGCGTTATTCATTATAGCTAGAGTGCCGCTATCTACCTCGCATGCGCCTTTGTTCCACAAAAAAGTATCCTAGACCGCTAGCTCCGATACCAAGCCACAGCAGTACGGCGCCTTGGGTTAGGGTCGAGGTTGATCTTTTCAGGATTGCCAAACATGGCAAAATGCTATGCCCGTAACCGCCGCGGCTCCGACGAAAAAGTAGCCAAAAACCCCTCTTTGCTCGTTAAAATCACGCTTTTCTAGTAAAAATTTATATGCGCTCTGCCCGACGCCAAAGCACACATTCGCCCCCTGCACGAGCAAAAATCCGTGCCAAAAGCCGCTATTTACGTTGCCATACTTGATGATGAGCGCACCCAAAACCGCCGTACCTACGCTAAAGAGATACAGCAGCCTTAGTCTGCCTGCGAGCACATCGTAAAACCACGCTCACGTAAAACGGCGTAAATATCGTAAAGAGCGCAACCTCGGCGACGCTAAGGTATGCAAACGAGTTGTAATAAAAGATATACATCGCGCCGATCTGCACCGCGCCGATCGCGGCTACTTTGGCGTATAGAGCGAGGTTTTGCGCAGCAAAATCCTTAATCATAAATGGCAAAAACACGCCAAGCGCAAGCACGACGCGCGAAAAATGCGGCGAAATAGCTATCCACTCGCCCCGCCAAAAACTCGCCGATGAGGCTAAAGCTAAACGCCCAAAGCACCGTAACAAAGATCAATTTTTTTCACGCATTCTCCATTTGAGTTAAATTTCGTCTGAAATAGTAGCAAAATAGGCTTAAATTTGACGGATTTTACGGCGGAGGCTTGAGAATTTTACGCGAAGCAGAGATTTGCAAATTTAAGATGATTTTGTATTTTTTTGCGTATTAAATGTACTTGCCGCTACAGCTTGCCTTCTTTTGCCAAATCTAAACTTAAAGGCATAGTCGCCAAACCGCACCACTAAAATTTGAGCTCAAAAAAATCCCCGCATCATATAGGCTCCTGCCACACCCGCCTGCTTGATCTCGCTTAGATTTTCAAAATTTATCCCGCCGATAGCGTATGTTTTTATGCTCGAGTACCGCACATTCTCGTAAAAGTTTAAGCCCCCTGCCTCGCTCTAGCGCGTGAGAGGGCGTATCAAAAATATGCCCAGCCACGACGCAATCAGCGCCTAGCTCCTGCGCCGATAAAGCCTGCTGCAAAGAGTGCACCGAAACGCCGATTTTTGAGTTTTTTTGCGTCAATTGACGCGCAAATGCCAGGGGCTTCGTCTTTATCCGAGCGTACGCCGTCAATTTAACCAAATCTCTCAAATTTGTAGCCCTCTCGCCACTCGTAGAAAGCAAATTTGAGCAAAAAGACAGATGTAGCTCGCTCACGCCAAGCCTGCTTGCAACGCTTGCGTGAGTATGTAAAATAAGCCGCGCGCCGGAATCGCACTCAGCGATGATCTCAAGCGTTTTGCGGGCTAAATTTCCGTACTCACACTCAGGCAGATCGCTCTCCCGAAGTAAATTTCTATCCGCCTTGCCGCTTTGCGCTACTCGCCTAACGTCAGCGAAAAAAATCCTCGCTCAAGCGGCGGTTCGTCGCCCAAACGAGCTCAATTACCAAAAATCCATCGCCCTTTACCCCCAAAAAGCCAATTTTACGCCCGCAAAATGCGCGACCGATAGCCAGCCGCCCTAAACGTAAATATGCTCGCTCATCACGGGTTGCAAATTTAGCCCTCGCACGGCGCCTAGTATCTCCTCGACCGAGCGCGCGTCGCTGATCTCAAACTGCTCGTCACCCTTTTTGGCCTTATCCGAGTGCGTCCCCACGCCCGTGCTAACGCCGGCTGAGATTTTGTTCGCAGCGACTGCGATGACGCCGTCACGAAAGCGCGCCGACTCGCGCGTAGAGATCGTGATGTTTGCATACGGTAAAAAAAGGCGGTACGCGCAGATGACCTGTAATAACGCTCTCTCATCGACGTCTCGCGGACCGACGTGAGCCTTGTTTATCGCTGGGCGCAGGCGTGGGCAAGATAGCGCGATCTCAGCGTGCGGGTACTTTTGCTGTATAAAAATGCGCGTGCAGCGCGGTGGATAGCGCGTCTTTTCTAAAGTCATCAAGCCCCAAAAGCGCGGCAAATCCGACGCTACGCATACCGCCCATGAGAGCGCGCTCCTGAGCGTGGAAGCGGTAGGCAAATGAGCGCTTGACACCACCTAGGTGAAATCTAGCATACGCCGCCGGGTCGTAAGTCTCCTGAAAAACCACGACGTAGTCCGCGCCGCAACCGTGCAAAAACGCGTATTCGTCGGCATTTAGCGGATATATCTCGACGCCTACGTTGCTAAAAAGCTTAGACGCCTCCTTGCAGACCTCGCCGATATAACCCAGATCGCTTTTTTTCGCGCTTTCGCCGGTTAGGATCAGCACGTCTTTTAGTCCGCTTTTTGCGATATTTGCCAGCTCCGTCGCCGCCTCGTCCGCCTTTTAGCCGCACGCGCGAGATCTTGTTTCGCGAGCTAAAACCGCAGTAGACGCAGTCGCTGTCGCAAAAATTTGAGATATAAAGCGGCGTAAAAAACTGTACCGAGTTGCCAAACTGCCTGCGCGTCCTATCTCGCGCCGCCTCCGCCATCTCGCCTAAAAATGTGCCGGCAGCGGGGCTTAGAAGCGCTTTTAGTCCCTCTACGCTTAGATTTTCCTCGTTTAGAGCGTGCCTAACGTCTGCGGCGTCAAATTTGAGCGTAGTCGTAGTCCTCGCGCGCCGCTAGCACCCGCCGCATCAGCGTTTCATCTATGCGCTGCGCACCGCCAGCATACTCCATCACGTCTATATTTTTTTCAAATATTTCTCCGTTTTTTTATCTAAATTTCGGGCGTTCAATTTGATCGTTTTTTTAAAAAGCTCGAAGCCGTAATGTTTACGCACCCAGACCCGCGCCTTTTTTTGGCGCTCAAATTTAAAAAAATCGCGCGAAATCGTCAATTAAAAGTCGCAGTATTTAACGAGGCAATTTTCATCCTCGCCCGCATCACATTGACGCCGTTTTCATGCTGTCAAATTAAAAGCCAGATTACTCCAAAAAAATCCCGTCAGCGGACTCGACGCCCGTGCGCTTTCGCTCACACCACCAAGCCCGGATAGATACGCCAGTCTGCCCGCCTGGATCGCCAGCGCAAAGGCTCGCGCCATCGTTTTTTTACGTCGCCGGCAGTCGCGATAGCGGTGTTTGCCATCACAGCCGCGCAGCCCATCTGCATCGCCTCGCACGCCTGCGCCGGAGTGCCGATACCCGCATCCACGATCACGGGCAGGTCTATCTCGGCGAGCAAAAGTACTTTATAATCGCGCGTGCAAAGGCCTTTGTTCGTCCCGATCGGAGCGCCAAGCGGCATCACGCACGCAGCACCCGCCGACGCTAGATCGCGCGCTACGTTTAGGTCGGGATACATATAGGGCATCACGACAAAGCCCATGTTTGCGAGCTTTTCGGTCGCTTTTATAGTTTCGTAGTTATCTGGTAGCAGGTATTTGCTGTCTCTGATGACCTCGATCTTCACGAGGTCGCCGCAGCCCGCCTCTCGCGCTAGCTTTGCGATACGCACGCACTCATCGGCGTTCCTGGCACCTGAGGTGTTTGGCAGCAGCGTCACGCCCTTTGGGATAAAGTCTAAGATATTTTCCAGCCCGCCCTCGTTCACGCGACGAAGTGCTAGCGTCACGATCTGCGCGCCCGCCTCGTGCACCGCAGCCTCCAAAAGAGGTAGCGAAAGTACCCGATCCTAGGGATAAAGCGCGAGCTAAAGTTTATGCCCGCCAAGCTCTAAAAATATCGTTATTTTCATCACATTCATCTCAACCTCCGCCTACAAAATGCACTATCTCGGCCGAGTCGCCGTCTCTTAGCGCCGTATCAAATTTATCTTTTGGCAAGATTTCGCCGTTTAGCTCGACCGCGATGCGTCCCGGATTTAGCCCCTTCGCCGCGAGCAGCTGCGCTACGGTTTTGCCGATAAACTCGCCCTCGTCCTTGCCGTTTATTTTTTTAGCATTTTCTTTCCGTTTTTATTAAATTTGAGCGCGCCCGTGCGGGTCAAATTCGCGCTGCGTAAGCTCGCGATTATACCGCTTTTTGCTACAGTTTAAGCCGATTTTTTTCATCGCAAGCGTGCATGCGGCAAGCCCGTAAAACGCGACGCAAAGGCTAACTGCAAGCCCAAAAAAACGCTAACTGCGGGCGTCTGGCTAAAAACTAAGCGCAAAAAAACGAGATAAAGCTCGTCACAAACGCGGCAAGTATCCCAAAAAAACGCGCTCCCGCCGCGACAGATCCTCGTTTAGAGCAAAGATAAGATAATCAATCCCGACCGCGCTCGCCAAGATAAGCCCGAAAAATAGCAAAAAAATATTTACGTGAACGCCAAGCGCCGCAAAACCGCAAAGCACGGCTAGCACGCCAAGCGCGATGACGCTCATAACCAAAAAGCGAGCGCGCCGCCCCGAAAAAAACGCCCACAAAAGCGCAAACGCAACCAAAAACGCACCGCCCTTTAGCGCCGCAGCCCAGGCCTTGGCCTCGGTCAGATACGATTTAGCGCGCCGACGAAATCAACACTAAATGCGCCGTTTGCCTTTAAAATTTCATCCGTTTTCTCGCCGCCCGCAAGCCCCTCGGCGTATACCGCAGTGCTGTTTTGACTCGGCAAAAAGCGCGTCAAATTTCTGCCGCGTCAAACTCAAAAATCTCGCTAACGCCGATGGTTTTGGCGTTTGCGATCTTTTCTAGCTCGGATTTTACTAGCTCGCTAGGCAAGCCAAACTGTGCGTAAATTTTAAAGATTTCCTCGTCCCGAGCTGCATCTTTAAAGATATTTTTTACACTTTCCTGCTCGGCTCGGCTTAGGATAAATTGAAATCGATGCGTAGTCTTTGACGAGATTTGCCTGCTTCAGCTCTCGCATCAGCCGCTTTTCATCGCCAATTAGATCGCTGCCGCCCTTTATCACGATGACGGAGTTTTGCGGCGCGGCGCCCGTTATCTCGCTGATCTTTTTAGACTGCTTCAGTAGCTCAGAGGGCGAGCTTGCGTAGTCTTTGATCTGCTCGGGTGCGCTTAAACTTTTTACATTATCGCCAAAATGAGGCCGCAAAGCGCAAATACTGCGAGTAAAATTTTACCGTTTATCGCTCCCGCCGCACGCTCGCAAAGTCCCGCAAAGTTTATCAAAAAAACCTTGAAAACAAGGCACTTTGCGAAAAACATCGCGCCCTCAAAGATAAAAAGGCAAGCAAAAAAATAGGTAAATAAAAAAACGCCCCAAGCAGCGTAAATAGCGAAAAATATCGCGGTTTGACGCAACAGCTCAAGCGACGAAAAGGCAAAAAAACGCCGTATCCGCTCATAGTGATGCAAAGCCCGAGCAAGAAAAGTACTTTAAGCATCGGGCGCACACTCGCGGCCGCCACCGGCGCGTTTTTGATTTTTACCCAGCCAGTGCAGCGCAAAATCAAACATTAGTCCAACAAGGCTAGTGCCGATAACCACGACCATAACGCTAAGGCTCTCGTAAATCAAAAAGCGAGGCCGCAAGCCCGCACGCAAAAGCCGAAAAATCGCGACGAAAACGACGCAAAAAAATGCGCAAATTTCTAAACGCGAGCAGCAAAAAAATCGCGCAAAGACCAAGCGAAACCGCGCTCATAATGGCACTTTCCTTGTCGCCGCCCGCTTTGCCGTAGGGCTCCGTATAGCGCGCCGCAGCTAGCGTAAGCCTGCACCGCGTCCTGCGCCGCGAGCTCGCGTACGCTTTCATAAATGTGATCACATTCGCGGTTCGTAGCTGGGCTTTAGGCGCGCTTTTACGAGGTGACATTCTCGCCCTCATGCGCGGCTTCTAGCATCAATTTGACAAATTGAGGCTGATTTTTTTGAGTCATCTAAGCTCATGTGCGAGCTTAGAGCAAAAAAATCATCCTTCGCGTTAAGCGGCTTAAAGGCGAATTGATTAAATCAAATTTTTGTGCGCTTTGTTTAAAAAAACTCGTTTTTGTCTTTTACTAAAAAGCTCATAGGTTTGCTCGTTTAAAAGCGCGATTTTTTTAGGGCGTTTAGCTGAGTTAGATAGGAGGTTAAATTTATGTCCTGCTTTGCACGGTACTCCTCAAAAAAACTCCGCTTTGCGCAGCTAAATTTTTCGCTCTTTTCTAAAAAAACTCGGGCAAATCTGAAGCTAGCAAAAACTCGCCTGAAGCGCTATCAAGCATCGATTTTAGAGCCGTTTGCTCGGCGGAGTTTTCACATTTTACGAGAAAAAAATATCCGCGTTTATCTTTTTTTGGCGTTTGTAAAACAAACGGCGAGCGCAGCTAAAAAAACGCCGCTAAAAAGATAAAAAAACGCGCGGATTTTTTTCATTTTACGTTGTAAAAAAATCATTTACCGTTTTATCGCCGCTAACCTCGTTTAGCACGATTTTTTTGACGTATTTATCGCCTCCGACCAAGATACGCGTAAAGATTTGCTTTAGCAGCACGTTTTTTTGGGCGTTAGCTCGATTTTCCAGTTGTTTTTTTGTCGCCTGAGATTTTTAAAGATAAATTCCTTCTCAAGCTCGGCCTTATCGAGCTTTTATGATGGATAAAAAGAGCTTTTTATCAAAGTACTTTGATCGATTTTTTTATGAGCTGATTGCCGCTTTTTTTGAAAGATACCGCGCTCATTTATGACGATGCTCACGGCGATCGGGCTTAGCGTGTCGTAGAGTAACTCGCTTTGGCTGAGTTCACATTGCCGTAGCTTTTTAAACTCCACGTTAAAGCCGCTCAAAAACTTCGTCTGCGCGAAATCGCCGCTGATATTTTGCGTTTTGATTTGAGATTTTATCTCGTTAAAATCAAGCCCCATCAGGCTCGCCGCCAAACTAAAAAAATTATTGCTATTTTTTTTCATTTATATACCTTTTTTTATTGCATTTTGTAACTCTTGCGGGATCTCAAAGCACGTCTGCATCGCGCGCATATCGACGGCTGCTTGCGAGCTAGAGCCCGTGCACAGCGTCTCGCCGGTTTTTGCGCTTTTTACGACGTAGCCGATCTTTAGAAAGCACTCGCACTCCTTTAGCGTCGCCTCCACCTCAATCTCGTCGCCGAAAAAAATACGGGCTTTACGTATTTGGCCTCGATTTTTTTACGATCGGGTAGGGCATATCCATCCGCTCTCATCGCCTCGTAGTCGTAGCCTATCTCCTCTAGTAGCGCGCATCTAGCCGTCTCGAAATACTTCACGTAGTTGCCGTGCCACACGACGTTCATGCTGTCCACGTCGTAAAACTGCGCCTTTAGCGCGATTGATTTTGATATCATATCATCTCATCTCCAAAAATCAAAAAAATTAAACCACTGCGCGGGCGTTTGTCTGCAGCGATTTTCTAGCTCGCGGACGTAAATTTGCAGATATTCGCGCACTGCGGCCGCCCTATCTCGCCCTAGCTTTACGGCGCTTGCTAGCGGCACTAGCTCGATCCTAAATTACCCTCAATCTTCTGGCACCATAGCGAGCTTATCTTTACGCCTAATATCCCCGCGATCAGGTACGGACCGTAGTTAAAGTTCGCCTCCTTGCCAAGAAATTTGACGCGCGCGGCCTTATCTCCGCCAATAGGCGTTCTATCGCCCATTATGCCGATGTGCTCGCCGCTTTCGACGATATTTTTTAGCTCCAGCATCGCGGCTACGTCGAGCTCATTGACCAGCATCATGCGCACGCTGCCGTCGTTTTGGCTGATGCGCTTTAGTACCTCGTTAAACTCGCGCGAGTTTTTTTGTCGTAGGCCAAAAATCGCCCATCCCTAAAAGCCATCGACGCGCGCGCTCAGAGCCTTGCAAATTTCGACGTTTCCAAGGTGCGCCGTGAGCAAAATTTGCCCCTTTTTCGCGCCGATTAGTTCGCTTTTTATACGCCCTAGATCAATGATTTCTAGCTCGCTATCTTTGATCTTGCCTTTCCAGACTCTAAAGTTTATCGCAAATGGCACCGCCAAAAGCCTCAAAAATGGCTAAAAAAACACTAGTACCGTTTAGCGTCTGCGAGCCTGCAAAAAATGCTTACTTTCGCCTCAAATTCCGCGATATTTTTCGCGCTCGTTTTTTTGAAAAATATATAATAAAAACCAAACCACGATTTTAACGATAAGCTTTTAGTATAAACTCTGGCAAAAATTTGCACCAAAAAAATAGGCTAGGGTCTTAGAAAAAAACGCGCCGCCTCTTTCCTGCTTTTTTTCCACCAGAGATTTTTGCTCGGAGTTTTCTTGCGGTTTTTTTAAATTTTTGCGCGTCGTTTGCGCCATTCTTAAAATTTGCGCTTTTTGCTTAATTTAACCCACACGTTCGCCAAATTTTTATCAAGCATAAAGTTTAGGGCAAAGAAAAAAAGCATTTTGCGTGCATGAGGCTGATTAGCGCGTTATCGCGTAGCATCTTAAAGTGCGAAATGCCGCCCTTTTCGTAGCGCACACACGTATCGATCCAGCGCATATCTACGCCCTGTCTAGCGGCATTTACGAGGATTTCTATGTCAAATTCCATTCTACTTGTCTTGCTTTTTGCCGCCGCCTTTTTAAGCTGCTCTAAAGGATAGATACGAAAGCCGCACATAGCGTCTTTGATGCCAAGGCTTAGCGTATTTATCGCAACCCGAAAATTCGTGATTTTCCTACCGTGGACGCGTGATTTTTGGCGCGTCATCGCCGTAGATAGGATTTGCGCAGACGATACTTTGCGGGTGTGCCTCGCTCTGCCTCAAAAAAACTCGCCGATGAGCGCTGCGTCGTGCTGAAAAATCGGCATCGATCTGCAAAAACGTGGCTAAAGCCGCGCTCCGACGCAATTTAAACCCGTCCTTCATCGCGATGCCCTTGCCGCCGTTTTGCGCACGCGTGAGCAGCAAGATCCCCTCTGTCCGCTCAAGCTCCGCCAGAAATTTGCTTGCTCGCCTCGTCCGAGCCATCATCCACGACGACAACGGGCAGCTCGTAGGTTTTTAGCGCAGTGATAAGAGCTTTGATATTTTGCGGATGGTTGTAAAAGGGCACCAAAAATGCAATTTATTCAAAGCGTAGCCCTTCCCGTCGAGCACTTTTTGCCGTTGCAAAACAGCTCAAAAATAAAGCTTGCCGCCGCGTTTTTTTCAAAAACAAATTCGAAGCAAATCGCCAGGTCTTACAAACTTCATAAATTTTAGATTTTCAACCGTGCTAGCGCCGCTAATGTCGACACCCACCATGCTAGCTAGCTCAAAGACGTAGTCAAGCTGCATGAATCCGGGCAGCAGCGGTAAATTTGGAAAATGGCTTTCAAAAAAATCTCAAGTCCCGCGTGCATGATAGCGCCAAATTCGTACTTTTGCGCGCCGTCAAGCCGCTCGCCGCCCTCGTCAAATTTAACGTAGCTAGCATTTGTGTCACAGTTTAAAGCGCTCTCTAAATTTTGGCCGCTTCCATAACAAATTTTGCCCGCTTCATTTACGCGCCCGCCGCTCCAAACGGGTTTAGGGCTAGCAAACAGCGCATTTTCAAATTCGCTTTTTTCAAATTTACCCTGCTGGTTTCGCGGCATTTTTTCTACTATTTTAAAGTATCGGACGCTGTTTTTAAACTCGAGCTTCAAAAGCTCTTTTAGCTCGGCTACCATGCCTTTTTTGCCGATTTTTCTAAATTTTTTAAGCCCCTCGCCGTTTAGCTGTAAAAGCGCGGCGATGCGTTTAAATTTCGGATGCGGCGCGCAGTAGCAGTCCGCGAGCAGGTCGCTTTCTAGCAGCTTTGCCTCAATGCTCTCTAGACTCACGCGCTTGTCGTTTAGCTTCACGATGCGGTCTATCCTGCCCTGTAGCGTGAGTCGCCCCTCGTCGATGCTCGCCGCGTCGTTAGTCTGAAAAAACTCACACCAAGGCGAGCTCACGCTTAGCGCGCCTCTATCGTCTAGCCCTGCGTCCACCGCGTCAAATAGCCTAAGTCCGCACCCATCGTCTTTTGCCACTATGCCAGTTTCCGTGCTGCCGTAGATCTCAATGATCCGCGCGTCACAGATTCGGCCTAGCTCGCTTCTTAGCTCCTTTTTAGCGGCGAACCCGCACTTACGATCCCGCTTAGGCCTTTTTAGCGCGATTGCGGCGGGACTTTGAGCTAGAGTTCTAAGTAGAACCGGACTAGCGATAAATACGTGATTTGCGAGACTTAAACCCAAAAATCGCCTCCGGGTAGTTTAGCTCGTCAGCGATGACGCGCGCGCCCAGCACCAGCGGCAAAAAGACCTTAAACGTAAGCCCAAACATGTGCCTATGCGAAACGCTCGAAAAAAAGGTATTTCGCTCGCTAAAATTTGAGCTCATCCGCTAGATACTCGCTCTCTTTTATCATCTGCGCGAGCGACTTTTCTATCATCTTGCTCTTGCCACTAGAGCCCGAAGTTTGCAGGTAGAAATTTAGCCTGCGGATCAAATTAAGCCCTTTCTCGGCCTCATTTGCAAGAAAAATTTAAAAGTACTTTCGTCGTTTACGGCGGTCAATTGCCTCATAAACCGGCTTTGCCAGCACGCAAGGCGCGGCGCCCGCCAAAAGAGAGCCAAAAAAACGCGGCGTAAAATTTAAACGCGTCGTCGATGTAAATTGTAGCTCCTTTACGCCCCCTTTTTTCTAAAAAAATGCGGCAAATCTAAGGCACGCATCAAAGATGTCACGCGAGTCGTCCGTAAATCTAAAATTTTTCAAATTTTTCCTCAAAGCTCATTATTTTTTTTATAAATCTCTTTCTAAATAAAATTTTCCCCGAAAAAAATAGCGCCCCCATCAGCGCGTAAGAGACCGCGCCGCTATAAACGCTCCAGTAAAATTTATCTTTCATCAAGGCTAGCACGAGCGAGAAGGCGGCGTTAAAAAAACAAAAAAACGCGCACCAAATTTCGGTCAAATTTCGCGTATAAACCACGCCTTTTTCGTCTAAATTTGGCTCTTTTAGCCTTGCGATTTTTTTGTGATGACGGCTTCGTTTTTTTAAGCTAAAAAGCAAAAAAACGCCAAAAAAACGCCAAACTCACTCAAAAACAGGGTAAAGATACGCTAAAAATCCGCCTCTAAAAAAATCATACAAACTATGAAAAAAACGGCCACCGAGATACTAAGCTTCCTCTCAAAGCCGCTTGAATACGCCCCGCGCGCTATCCACAGCACGGCAAGCACCCAAACGACCCAAAAGGCAAAAATCGCCCGCGAAAAAAATAGCGCGAACGGGTAGATGACGCTAACTACGCTTAGGACGATTTTAAGCTTGCTCGTCAAATTTCTTTTAGCCACCGCGTTTACGATGTCTTCGAGCGTTTTTTTACGTTTTTAAAGTCTTCGGGCATCAATCGGTGGCCCGTTTTGCGCTTGATGTGGTCTATTAGATCGATCGCGTCGATGCTATCTATCTGAAGATCCTCGTAAATGCGCGTCTGCGGCGTGATTTTAGCCTCGTCGATCTCAAAAAAGCTGCACTAGCGCGGACTTTAAAATCTCAAAAACTTTCTTCCTGCTTCATCGTTATTTCCTGTTTTCAAAGATATATTGCGCGAGGCTTTTTACGCTGTAAAAAAATCTCTTTTTAAATTTGCGGTTTTTAGAATCAAGCACTAGGCCGTAGCTTTTTTTGTATCGCAAGGCCAAGCTCGAGCGCATCGACGCTATCAAGCCCCTAGCCCTTCGTTAAAAAAAGCGGCGCGTTTTTCATCGATATCGCTAGGGCTTCATATCCTCTAAATTTAAGCTCTTTTATGATGAGCTCTTTTATCTCCTCTATTAGTTCGTTCATTGTTTAAACTCCTTTGTATAATTTTTCGCTGATAAAAGCGTGCAGCTCTCTAGCCCTGATCGGGTTTGGCCTATCCGCGCAAAAATCCGTCCACTTTAGCCTAAAAAGCTCTTTGAACTCGTATTTTATCATAACGCTCGGGGTTTTTGTACCAAGGCTCGTTTTTTTTGAGGCTGGGCGGATCCATTTTTGATGGCGACGGCGACTAGCTGCTTTGCCGCATTTACCGTGATGTAGGCCGCTGCTTTATGAAAAAAACTATCTCGCCCGCCGTGCGCGTACCTTCTGGAAATATTATCAAGCTCTCGCCGCTCTTTAGTGCGTCCGCGCTTTTTTTGCAAGAGCTCCTCGTTTGCGGTATTTAGGGATATAGCCGCAGGATTTTATCGCGGGGGCTAAGAAAATATTTTTTTACCAAGGCCTGCCTTTACCACGCAGTTTGCGCGGCGAATGAGCGCTATCAAAAAAAATACGACGTCTAAAAAGCGACGGGTGGTTTGCGATGATTATCTGCGAGGCGGTGCCAAGCTCTGAAGGAAGGTTGATTTTAGTGCGCTGATAGCCGCAAACGTTTGCGTAGAAAAATATAAAAAAATCTCCAAGCCAGACGCACCAGATCGCGGCAAAAAAATAACGGATAAATTTGAAATTTATAAAGCCCAAGAAGCGCAACCGGAACAAAGATCAAATTTCCAAGCGCGCAAATGAGTCCAAATAGCGCAAAATTCGCCCCTACGATAAAAATTTCCCAAACCAGTGACGAGGGCTCATAATCCCACCGCCAAGCGGAGTTTTTTTATCCGCGCTTTGCCAGGAGCATTTTTTTGCTTCGGATCAAATTTTGCAGGGAATTTTAACAAGCAAAGTTTTCTCATCCGTTTTGCCGCTAATTTCGCTTTGCGATAGGCTCAAATTTCTCGCCCTCGCTAACTAGCAAACAAACCATACAAGAGGGCGCAGACTCGTCAAAATACTCCTGCGAAATGCTCTCGTGATAGGCTAAAACCAGAGCGTTTTTGGCTCCGCTTTTTAGCATCAGATGTGCCTGCACCAAAGCGTACTCTAGCGGCGCGTATGCCGAAACGGCGGAGATTTCGCTACGATTTTTTTACATTTATCGCTAAAAAGCGAGGAAAGTGCGTTGTGAACCGAGAGCGAAAAACGAGGGTCGGCGAGATAAGTTCGCCGTGAGCTAGCGTGTTTTGCAGCTCAAAAACAGCGATTTATCTCCCCTTCGTACGAACTAAACACGATAGGCATATCAAGCGGCGCGATGTTTTTGGTTAGATCAAAGGCGCATTTTGCCGCGCGGCTAAGTCTGCGGCGCTCAAGCGGAGGCACGTGCGAGACGTCAAGCTCCCTCTCGTATGCCGCCAGCTTCGCGTCCTGCGCGCCGTTAAAAACAACTGCGTCGAAAAAAATCGAGTTTAGAAATTTAGCCTCATTCGCCCATCTCGCCGTTATTTCGCGATATCGCCTTTTAGCGTTACGCCGGCCATCAAAGCACCGGCTCCGCACTGAAACTGCGTTTTGGAGTCAAAAGGCTGTTTTTTTGTAGTAGCCGGTTAAATTTACCACCCTCGCGCAACCCTCTTGCACCGCGCGCTCTTGGAAAGTCTTTATCGCCGACAAAAACGCCCACTGGCACGCCTCTTTGTCGCTTTTATTGAAGGCGTTGGTTTTTTTGTTTGCCATTAGGCCGCTTTTTGATGATGCCGCCTTTCGTACCGGAGCCAAAGCTTAGCTTGATGTTTGGATTTAGCACCTCTTTTTGCCTTTTGGCGAGCTTAGCGCCTCCTCGATCGAAAAGCTAAGCACGTCGTCGCGCGCGCTCAAATTTAAAAGCCAAGGCGCAAACGCCCGCTAAAACTAATAATCTTTTCATTTTGTTCCTTTATTTGGCTATGTCGCCCTGTAATCTTACCGTAAATTTATTAGTGTATAGGCATTGAAACTCTGCTTTAGAACTAAATTCTTTACCGTATAAAAAAACTTACGATATTTACAGCCTTTGTTCCGCCCTCTCTTTGATTTCGTCTTTGAAAAAGCATTGACTGCATCCAGGAAGGCTATTTGGCATTTTTTTCAACCTTTTTCGCCAATATCGCCCCTTTGCTTTCTGCTAGCCGTAGCTCCGACAACTATCCTCTCGCCGTTATAACCGCTTCCAATTCAACTTTAACGTTAGGCAAAATATACTTCTTTGCAGCCTCACTCTCTAGAGCGTCTTTAATGCTTAGATTAAAAATCTCTTCGGCATTTATACTAAAAAGCCAACACAATTAAACAAAAATATTTTTTTCTCATCTCCACCTTCCTTAAATTCTTTTTAAATATCAGCGACGTATTTACTCCGCCAAAAGCAAAGTTGTTGCTCATCACAAAGTCCGTATCTATCGCGGTTTGCTCGGTCAGGTAAAAAAAGCGGCGCACAACTAGGATCGACGCGGGTTAAACGTTTATCGTCGGGAAAAAAATCTTTTCTCGCGCATCATCATCACGCTAAATATCGCCTCCAAACCGCCGCAAGCTCCTGGCGTATGACCCAGGTAGCTTTTTTTAGCGAGCTGATAGCGATCTTATCACCGAAAAGCTCGTTTGTAGCGATACTTTTCGGCGATGTCGCCCTGCTTAGTCGCCGTGGCGTGAGCATTTACGTAGCCGATCTTTTCAGGCGTTAAATTTGCGTCTTTTTAGTGCCAAAGCCATCGCGCCTTTCATCGTCGCACTTTGCGGGCGCGTTACGTGCGAGCCGTCGCAGTTTGAGCCAAAGCCCACGACCTCGGCGTAAATTTTCAGCCCCGCGCTTTACGGCACTCTCTTCGCTCTCTAGCAAAAGTATCCCCGCACCCTCGCCCAGCACTAGCCCATCGCGCCCCTCGTCAAAAAGGAGCAGGCGAAATTTCAGGTGAGCTATTTTTTTCACGCTAGTGGCGTAGAGCATGTCAAACACATATGCCTCGCTCGGGCACAGCTCCTCTGCGCCGCCTGCTAGCATCATATCAATTTTGCCGCTTTTGATACTCTCGTAGGCGTATCCGATCGCATGCGAACCGCTCGTACACGCCGATGACGTCGGGATGATGCGCCCTTTTAGCGAGTAAAAAGCGCGATATTCGCCGCCGTAGTGTGAGGCATCATTTTGATGTAAGTATTGGCGTTGCACTCGTTTTCACCTCGCTCTAGCAGCTTTGCCATCGCTAGTATCGACTCGGTGCTACCCGTAGACGAGCCGCACGCGACGCCTAGTTTGCCCTCTTGCACGCTGGGATCGAGGCTTGCGGCATCTACTTTTTCGCCCCGCATGAGCCCCGCGTCTCTTAGCGCCAGCCCCGCCGCCTCGACGCTATACATCGAGACTATGCCTAGGCTTCTTAGCTGCTTACGGTCCCACGAGCTAGGGCACTCGTAGCCATCTATGGGTGCAGCCAGGCGGGTATTTAGATCGGCGTATCTATCCCACTGCCGCATATATCTCACGGCGTTTTGGCCGAGTTCAAATTGAGTCCTTATCTCCTCCCAGCTCTTGCCAAAGGCGCTCACCATGCCCATGCCGGTTACAAAAACTCGCATCAGCAAAGCCCTCCGTTTACGCCGATAACCTGCCTCGTTATGTAGGCTGCGCCCTCGCTTAGTAAAAACTCGACTAAAGGCGCAACCTCGTCCGCCCTGCCCGCTCTTTTAGCGGGGATCGCCTTTAATATCTCCTCGATCGGCAAGCCGCCGTCCGTCATATCGGTCTCGATAAGCCCGGGCGCGATGCAGTTTACCGTGATATTTCGCGATGCTAGCTCGACGGCGAGAGACTTTGCCGCGCCAATGAGGCCAGCTTTGCTCGCTGCGTAGTTGCTTTGGCCGCGGTTGCCGATGACGCCTGAGACCGAGCTCATGACGACGATGCGAGCGGGCTTTTTGGCGCGGATCATAGGCATTAAAGCGGGCTTTAGGGACGTTATAGAAGCCGTTTAAATTCGTATCCACGACGCCAAACCAATCCTCGTCCTCGATGCCGACGAAAGTATTATCGCGCGTGATACCAGCGTTTATCACGATAGCGTAATAAGCGCCGTTAGCCTCTATATCGGCCTCGATCGCCGCTCTTGCCGCTTGCGTATCTGCTACGTCAAATTTTAAAGCGCTCAAATTTAACTCGTTTTGTAAATTTAATAGTCGCTCGCTCTCGCTTTTGCCGTGTAGCACGACCTTGTATCCGGCTGCCGCCAGCCGCCTAGCTACCGCTTCGCCGATGCCGCGGCTCGAGCCCGTTATCAGCACTCTTTTACTCATCTAGTATCCTTTTTACGTATTCCTCGTCCGGACTTAGCACGTTTAGCGTCGCGCGGGCTCCAAGCTCGCCGTTTACGTAAAGCTCACAGTCGTAAACGCCAAAACCGCTTGTGTCTTGTATCGAGCAGGCGGCATCGATGACGACTTCGTCTCCTACCATTAAAAACGGCTTAAATATCTCAATTTCTACTGCCCAGCAAAAACCCAGGCCATTCATACCTTTTAGCTCGCGCATCTTTGAGTCGTAGATACCCAGCGACTGCGCCATAATCTCGACGGTTTTGTGCATGGCAAAGTTTGCCGTTTGAAAGAAATTTATTATCCTCTTTTATCACGCTTTTTAGTTTTTATGTGGCCCTCTTCACAGTTTAAGCACTTCGTCGATAAAAACGATAGCCGTACCGTGCGGGAGATAATCTCCAAGGCTCATTTTTCCCTCCCAAACACGATCGCCGCGTTGTCTCCACCAAATGCAAAAGACAGCGACATGGCCGAATTTACGACCGCTCTTTGGCCAATACTACCAATTTATCTCCTCTATCTCATCGTCGTAAACGCCGTCGTAAACATGCGGCGGCAGTGCAGTTTCTCCACTAGCGCAAAGCATGGCGCAAAGCGCGCTCTCTATGGCTCCTGCAGCTCCTAACGTGTGACCGATCAGAGGCTTAACGGAGCTAGCAAAAACGCTCGGCATGAGCGAATGCACGATCTTTGCCTCGATCTTATCGTTTGCCTGCGTGCCGGTACCGTGCAAATTTATATAATCCACGCTGCTTAAATTTGCCGCCTGCAGCGCCTTTTGCACGCACTTTGTTTGCATCTGTCCGCTAAAATCAGGCTGCGTCATATGAAACGCGTCGCAGTTTGAGTGCTCGCCTGCGATAACTACGCTTGAGATTTCATCTCTGCTCGCCACGAAAAAAACGCCGCACCTTCGCCGATATTTATGCCGTCGCGATTTTTTTAGAAAACGGATTGGTCTCGCGCGCGCTTAGGGATGCCCTAGGGCTATCAAAGCCGTTTATTGTTAGCGTATTTAGGGCTATCCACGCCGCCGCAGATCACCGCGTCGCAGACGCCAAACTCCAGCAGCCTTTTTGCCGTTATTATCGCCTTGACTCCCGAGGTACAGGCGGTCGAGACGGAAAGCGCAACCGAGCTAAGCCCGTAAAAATCGGCGATAAATTCGGACGGATTGGCTAGAGAGTTGCGACTGACGCCGAATCTTGATGCATCAAAAAAATCCCGTCGCGGCAAAAATCTTTAAACGTTTCGTAGTTTTCCTCCACGCCGCTAGTAGTCGTACCTACCACTACGCCGACTCGGTTTTTTTGCCGTATTTTTTTGATGGCGTCTAGCACCTCTTTATCTATCTGCAAAAGCGCGCTTAAAAACTAGAGCGTTCGTGCGCGTTTGCAGGTGTTTTGGCGTATTTTGGCTAAAGTTTTAGCCAGCTGCGCGCCGACTTTGCCGAGAATAAAGCATTTTATCCGCCCTAAAGCCTTCGCAAAAGTTCAAAAAAATCTCTTCTCGCCGCATAAACTGTGCAAAAATTTTTCCTCTGCGTCGGCTCCGGCTGCGCTGATGATGGCGGGCTTGCTAACGTATATCAAGAGATCTTACCTGTAAATTTTTCGTTATTTACTACTATGACGGCCTCTTTTTGATTTGATTTTATGGCGCCTAGAATCTTTACAAAAAGCTCGTTGTAGGCGCTATTTGGCGGCAAAAAAACCGACAGCTTCAAATTCGCCGTTTGGTCTCAAAACTCGCCCTAGCTAACGGGGTTCCCATAGAGTTTATCATCGTAAAATAATAATCCTCTTTTTCGTGTGAAATATAGAGTAAATTTGAGCCGCTTTGCGAAGTCACTTCAAATTCGCGTTTATCGAGATTTACGATCTGAGGAACGTCAATTTTGCCTTCGCCGCGCATCCGCTAAGCACAAACGCCGCCATAAAAAACAGATAAAAATTTAAAACTTTTTTAAATTCCCACCCTTTGGTCGCCTTATTAAATTTCACCTATTTTTAGAATAATGTGCAGATTATATCTTTTTAACCTTTAAAAACAACGCATAGCGCATAAATTGGCATCTAAAAAAATATGTTTTTTTAACTAAAATTGTTTGATTTTTTTACTTATAAATTTCTATCTAATTTTACTAGAAAGGGTTTATAAATATGCATTTTGTTATACGCAAAAAGTCCAATCCGTGGTTTTTTTGCAATTATTAAATATAAAACATATTTATATTGGCTACGCGCGCATAAAAAGCATTTAACTTTACTTCTTTAAATTTAGATTGATCGATTAATTCTAAGATATTTTTATGTAGTTTTATCTGTATGGTTAGCATAAGAATATCGCATAAATCCTTTATAGTTATTTGCTAAAAAAAGGATTTATGCGGTTTGATTTATAAGACTAAAAATTAAACAGGATAAATAATATTATTCTGATTTTTTTCTTTGTTGATTTTTTTAGCTTCGACTTCCTTGCCCACACTTTCTTCAACTTTTTTTCTTTGAAGATTTTTGCCTTAGTCTTAACATCATCGATGTCTTTTTTTCTATTTTATCTTCGCTAGATTTTGCTTTATTTTTTTGATGCTTTTAGAAGCCTTTTTCCTCTATGTCGGTTTTTAGCCTTATCCGCATCTTTTGCGGGCGTAGCTACCTTGTCTTCTATATCTTTTTGTTTTTTTAGAGACTTCTTTTTTTGCCCTGCTTTACTTTATCAGTCATATCATTGACCTCTTTTGCCTTTTTTTCGATACTTTATCGCTTGCGGGTACTACGCTTGTACCGCTCGTAGATATCTCGCCTTTTTAAATTTTTCAAAAGTCTTATCGCCGATACCGTTTACGTTTTTAATATCCTCTATGCTCTCAAATTTATTTGTTTTTTTCTATATTCAATAATAGCATCGGCTTTCGCTGCACCAATGCCGTTTAAGCTCATAAGCTCTTCTTTTGTGGCTGTGTTTAAATTTATAGCTGCAAATACCATTGAGGCGCATGCCAACATTGAAAAAATACAATTTGTTCATTGTTTTTTTCCTTTTTAAAAAAATTATTTCACATTCTACCAAAAAAATAATTATAAGATTATTAAAAAAATATTATTAATATAAACCAGTGCTGCAAATGTATTTAAGCAAATCAACTTCGAAATGAAAGTCAAAAAAAGCTTAATATTAATGTAACTAAGGACCACAAAAAAACGCAGTGTGGGCAAAAACACATTTTAATCTTACCATTTTCCCATAAAAAAATACTTGAACAAAGTTTAATTGTAGCTTGAGTATATTTTTAAGACACCTGCCTCGAATTCTACTTTACTCTTTTGGCTAGGCGCGATTTATAGTACAAATGAGCTGAGGTATCAAGATTATTGTACTAGTTTACGTAAATCAAACCAACCAAACCGCATATAGTAGCCCTTGCTATCCTTGTGCAAAATTAAAAAAACTAGGTACCTGACAGCATTCTACTTTTTTTGATTAACTCATTTCCCTGCGCCAGTTTAACCACTATAGAAACAGAAAAAAACCTTAGTAAGATTATTTAAAAAAACATAGTCTCACTACAAGCAATCAAGTTGCTTGAATTTATTCATTAAGTAAAAACACAAATTTCTAAAACCAAAAAGCAAAGCTACAAAAACAGACAACATATTACAAGAGAACTAAAGCAAAGAATAAAGAATATAAAAATAAGGGATAAAAAAAGTATAAAAGAAATGAAAGAATAAAAACAAAGCCCGCAACGACCTACTTTTCCCGACATCCCAGTAAGGGAGAGTATCATCAGCCAGGACGAGCTTAGCTTCTTGGTTCGAGATGGAGCAAGGCGTTTCCTCGTCTGTATAGTCACGGGCAGTGTTAAAGAAATAAACTATATTAATTTACTTCTTTAACACTGCTATTTAATTGTTAAAAAGTCAAATCTCATTTTAACTAAAAACAAGATCTTGATAGGGTATAGATTAGATATTTTTATTTCGGATTTTCGAAGTAAAAATTACCCTTAACAAGGAAGTGATGCTTATTAAAAGATAAGCAGACGAGCTATTAGTACTGGTCAGCTAAAGGACTTTCATCCATTACACACCCAGCCTATCAAACTTATAGTCTATAAGAGCTCTTAAAAAGAAGATTCATCTTGGAGTTGGCTTCCTGCTTAGATGCTTTCAGCGGTTATCACATCCCGACATAGCTACCCAGCGCTACCCTTGGCAGGATAACTGGTACACCAGTGGTCGGTTCAACCCGGTCCTCTCGTACTAGGGTCAACTCTCCTCAATCTTCTTGCGCCCACGGCGAGATAGGGACCGAACTGTCTCACGACGTTCTGAACCCAGCTCGCGTACCGCTTTAAATGGCGAACAGCCATACCCTTGGGACCTGCTCCAGCCCCAGGATGCGATGAGCCGACATCGAGGTGCCAAACCTCCCCGTCGATGTGAGCTCTTGGGGAGATCAGCCTGTTATCCCCGGGGTACCTTTTTATCCTTTGAGCGATGGCCCTTCCACACAGAACCACCGGATCACTAAGACCGACTTTCGTCCCTGTTTGACGTGTATGTCTCGCAGTTAAGCTGGCTTTTTGCCTTTATACTCTGCGAACGATTTCCAACCGTTCTGAGCCAACCTTTGTAAGCCTCCGTTACATTTTTGGGAGGCGACCGCCCCAGTCAAACTACCCACCAGACATTGTCCTACTTGAGGATAACTCAAGCTAGTTAGCTATCAGAATAAAAAAGAGTGGTATCTCAACAATGGCTCACCATAAACTGGCGTCTATGGATCAAAGCCTCCCACCTATCCTGCACATTTTTATCCCAATAGCAGTGTCAAGCTGTAGTAAAGGTCCACGGGGTCTTTCCGTCTTGCCGCGGGTAGGAGGAATTTTTCACCTCCACTACAATTTCACTGGATCCCTCTTCGAGACAGCTCCCATCTCGTTACGCCATTCATGCAGGTCGATATTTAATCGACAAGGAATTTCGCTACCTTAGGACCGTTATAGTTACGGCCGCCGTTTACTCGGGCTTCGATCAAACGCTTCGCAGAGCTAACGTCATCAATTAACCTTCGAGCACCGGGCAGGCGTCACACCCTATACATCCTCTTACGAGTTAGCAGAGTGCTGTGTTTTTGGTAAACAGTCGGGAGGGACTCTTTGTTGTAACCTTCAATGCTTACGGAGTAAATCCTTCACAAAGTTAGGCACACCTTATACCGAAGATACGGTGCTATTTTGCAGAGTTCCTTGAAGAGAGTTCTTCCACGCGCCTTAGAATACTCATCCCACCCACCTGTGTCGGTTTTACGGTACGGGCAACTATAACTAAACTTAGAAACTTTTTCTTGGCTCGACAGTATCAGCAATTCGCTATCCATTCCGAAGAACTTCAAACGCCTGTGGGGTCTCGGCTTAAAAAAAGATCCGGATTTGCCTGGATCTTAACCTACACCTTTCGACTAGCACTACCATCCGCTAGCTTGCTTAACTCTAAGCGTCCTTCCATCGCACATTATAGTTGGCATTGGAATATTAACCAATTTTCCATCGCATACCCCTTTCGGACTTTGCTTAGGACCCGGCTAACCCTACGATGACGAGCATCGCGTAGGAAACCTTGGGTTTACGGCGTTGAGGGATTCACCCCAATTATCGCTACTCATGCCTGCATGCTCACTTGCATTCGCTCCAGCGCTCCTTACCGGTACACCTTCGACGCTGAATGCAACGCTCTCCTACCACTTAGTAAAACTAAGTCTAAAGCTTCGGTACTCATTTTAGCCCCGTTATATTTTCCGCGCAGAATCACTAGACCAGTGAGCTATTACGCTTTCTTTAAAGGATGGCTGCTTCTAAGCCAACCTCCTGGTTGTTTAAGTAACTCCACATCGTTTTCCACTTAAATGAGATTTAGGGACCTTAGCTGTTAGTCTGGGTTGTTCCCCTCTCGACGACGGATTTTATCACTCGCCGCCTGACTGCCATGATTACACACTAGGTATTCGGAGTTTGATAGGGTTTGGTACATTGGTGTATGCCCTAGCCCATTCAGTGCTCTACCCCCCAGTGTTACTACATGACGCTATACCTAAATATATTTCGGAGAGAACCAGCTATCACGATGTTTGATTGACCTTTCACCCCTATCCACAAGTCATCCCATGGCTTTTCAACGCCAGCGGGTTGGGTCCTCCACCGGCTCTTACACCGGCTTCAACCTGCTCATGGATAGATCACATCGTTTCGGGTCTGCAGCATCTGACTAAACGCCCTATTAAGACTCGCTTTCGCTACGGCTCCGGGTTTCCTTAACCTCGCCAGACACCACAACTCGCAGGCTCATTATGCAAAAGGCAGTCCATCACACGTCATAAAGAATCGTGCTCTGAATGATTGTAAGTAAATGGTTTCAGGTTCTATTTCACTCTGATCACCTCAGTTCTTTTCACCTTTCCCTCACGGTACTTGTGCGCTATCGGTCTAGTAGTAGTATTTAGGGTTGGATCGTGGTCGACCCAGCTTCAGACAGAATATCACGTGTTCCGCCCTACTCAGGATACTGCTAAGTAAAACAAAGCTTTCATATACGGGAGTATCACCCTCTATGCTTAATCTTTCCAGATTATTCTATTAGCTGAGTTTAGTCTATATCGCAGTCCTACAACCCCGTTAGTAAACTAACGGTTTGCCCTCTTACGCGTTCGCTCGCCGCTACTAGCGTAATCTCTTTTTGATTTCTTTTCCTGAGGGTACTAAGATGTTTCAATTCCCCTCGTTCGCTCCATATTAGGTAGTTAAGCTCACGCTTAACTGGGTTGCCCCATTCAGAAATTCCCGGATCAAAGCCCCTTGACGGCTCCCCGAGACTTATCGCAGCCTGGCACGTCTTTCATCGCCTCTACTAGCCAAGGCATCCACCACTTACTCTTAGTAGCTTACCTTTTATTAGTATATAATATATTCTAATTCGCATCACTTCCTTGTTAAAGGTAACTATTAAATTTAAGATTTCATAACGAAGACTCAAATTTAAGATATATTACGAAATTTAAATCTCTTACTTTTAAGACGGAAAGCATTGACTAATATCTAGGTAAGTTTTTAAATCCTATGATATCTTGTGACGTCAAACTTCTGCATTAAGCAAATAAGCAAGATCTTTTAAATCTTTAACAAGTCCTGTAAAATTGTTTTATTTATTAAAACTTGATTGTGACTTTTAACAATGATAAACTAAATAACGTTTAGACTTAAAGTCTAATTAGAAAGCTTAGATAAAAAAAGTTCTCTAATTAAACTTTGTATGCTTTATGTTAAACTAATCATGGTGGAGAATAGCGGGATCGAACCGCTGACCTCCTGCGTGCAAAGCAGGCGCTCTCCCAGCTGAGCTAATTCCCCAATTAAACTTCTCTGGTGGGCCTAACAAGACTTGAACTTGTGACCTCACCCTTATCAGGGGTGCACTCTAACCAGCTGAGCTATAGGCCCCTATAGGTTTGCGTCAATCTTTCAAAAACTAAACAAGGTCGATTGAGCAGATTATCTATAGCGATAACCTCAAATTTTTCCTTTGACGAATATCTTGTGAGAGAATATTCGTTGTACTCTAGAAAGGAGGTGATCCAACCGCAGGTTCTCCTACGGTTACCTTGTTACGACTTCACCCCAGTCGCTGATTCCACTGTGGACCATAACCGGTTTGGTATTTGGGCTTCGAGTGAAATCAACTCCCATGGTGTGACGGGCGGTGAGTACAAGACCCGGGAACGTATTCACCGTAGCATGGCTGATCTACGATTACTAGCGATTCCGGCTTCATGGAGTCGAGTTGCAGACTCCAATCCGAACTGGGACATATTTTATAGATTTGCTCCATCTCGCGATATTGCTTCTCATTGTATATGCCATTGTAGCACGTGTGTCGCCCCGGACATAAGGGCCATGATGACTTGACGTCGTCCACACCTTCCTCCTCCTTGCGAAGGCAGTCTCATTAGAGTGCTCGGCCGAACCGTTAGCAACTAATGACGTGGGTTGCGCTCGTTGCGGGACTTAACCCAACATCTCACGACACGAGCTGACGACAGCCGTGCAGCACCTGTCTTAACATTTCTGCAAGCAGACACTCTTCCATCTCTGGATGATTTGTTAGATATCAAGTCCGGGTAAGGTTCTTCGAGTATCTTCGAATTAAACCACATGCTCCACCGCTTGTGCGGGTCCCCGTCTATTCCTTTGAGTTTTAATCTTGCGACCGTACTCCCCAGGCGGTATACTTAATCCGTTAGGTGCATTACTGCCTCGACTAGCGAAGCAACAACTAGTATACATCGTTTAGGGGCGTGGACTACCAGGGGTATCTAATCCTGTTTGCTCCCCACGCTTTCACGCATTAGCGTCAGTTAAGTTCCAGCAGATCGCCTTCGCAATAGGTATTCTTCTTGATATCTACGGATTTTACCCCTACACCAAGAATTCCATCTGCCTCTCCCTTACTCTAGATTATCAGTTTCCCAAGCAGTTTAACGGTTAAGCCGTTAGATTTCACAAGAGACTTGATAATCCGCCTACGCGTCCTTTACGCCCAGTGATTCCGAGTAACGCTTGCACCCTCCGTATTACCGCGGCTGCTGGCACGGAGTTAGCCGGTGCTTATTCCTTGGGTACCGTCATAATTCTTTCCCAAGAAAAGGAGTTTACGCTCCGAAAAGTGTCATCCTCCACGCGGCGTTGCTGCTTCAGGGTTTCCCCCATTGAGCAATATTCCCTACTGCTGCCTCCCGTAGGAGTTTGGACCGTGTCTCAGTTCCAATGTGACTGATCATCCTCTCAGACCAGTTACGCGTCATAGCCTCGGTAAGCCGTTACCTTACCAACTAGCTGATACGATATAGCCCTATCCATTACCGAAAAACTTTCCCGTATCTATTTATATAGATACGGAGTATAAAGGTATTAGCAGTCGTTTCCAACTGTTGTCCCTTAGTAATGGGCAAGTTAGCTATATATTACTCACCTGTGCGCCACTAAGATTAAATAGCAAGCTACTTAATCTCCGTTCGACTTGCATGTATTAGGGCACGCCGCCAGCGTTCACTCTGAGCCAGGATCAAACTCTCCATATTAAATTACCTAAATCATAAAGATATTAGGATTTTTATTATGAAGTTTTAATCAAAAAAACTTTAATTTTATTAATTAGTTTTATCTCTTATCTACTTTCCAGGGAAAGCCTGATAAAAAGATTGGCTCAATCGATCACTTGTTTAGATTTCAAAGATTGACTAATTAGTTTAACAGTGTTAATTTAAAAAAACATAATTTAAAAAGTTAAATTTAAGATTCTCTAAAATTGGAGAATTGTTTATTTAACTCAAAAATTAAAAACTTACGATATTAAAAGAAAAGGCTTTATTAACGTGAAAGTTAAAGGTGGTTTCTCAATTCGTGAGCTGGAATTATACAAGGAAGATGCTTAAAAAGAAGCTGAAGGAAAAAAAGATAATTGTGAAAAAGATTTCTACAATTAAGAACGGTCAGCAAAAAGTAACCTGCAAAAAAACCGGTTTCAGGCGCTATAGTTATAGTGGCTTGTCTTTTTAGCTGTACTCAAAAATGACTTGACAGGTTTGCCCATCATGAATCAACCTATCATATCCTCTAGCTGCACCACCGCCATTAGGAGTACTTACGCTTCTCATAGGTCTTCCAAATTCATCAAAAGATAAAGTCTGCAGACCAGCCTGTCCACATACGCCGCGAAATTGAACATTTGTTATTCCAAAATTTGTCGTCAAATTATATTTATTGCTGGCATTTGCACAATCAGCATTCGAGATACCAGCCCATCCTGAGCTCATAAATCTATTCGGATCCAATGGGTCTCTTGCAGCCTCATTTGCCGAATTTAAATTACCTGTCGTATTTCTATCGTCATGGTATACGCTATATCTCCATCCGTTTGCACCCTCGCAAAATGAAGCCCTAGTAAAAGTTATACTCCATCTCTTTTTAAACCACCTAGCATCGGTAGGGTCAAATTTACTATCCTGCATCGCTAGGTGCTGAGTATAGCGGATATGCGACATCACTTGATCGGCAGCCTCGGCGATATGATCATCGTTTATTCTCGGTAGCGCAGCGGCGGCTATTATTCCTATTACCACGATCACAACGACAAGCTCTAGCATAGTAAAAGCTTTTTTTCATCAATTTATCCTCTAACCATCTTTTATAATCTTAAAATTTGCGATTTTTACGCCGAATTTATAGACCGCTATATTACCATAATTATTTCTTTGGTCCAAATTTTCTAGCCGTAAATTTGCATGTGTCCACGTATCTATACCGTAAAATTTAAGTCTTAAGGCCAATTTATTATCTTCAACAACAATGTTCTCTATATCTTTATTTCTTAATTCTTTTTGCAAGTTCTTTTGCTACATGGTATCTGTAAACAAAATGTCTTGTTGGGTCTTTTAGCGCACCGTAAAGCATCTCATTAAAAAGTATAAACAAAAATCCGGCAAGTAAAGAAGTCGCTACAAAGGAAGCTAAGATTTTATAGCCGCGCCTAAACATTGGAAGTCTAACGCGATACGAGCTAAAAAAATACCCGAACCAAAAATCGGCACGGAAATAACGCAAAAAAAGGCAGGTAGTTTTCGAGCTCAAGCCGCTGTCTGATCGACAAAAAAACAAGCAAAACAAAAAAATGCCGTTATACAGACGAACCAGAGCAAATTTCTAGCCTCTTTTTATCCAAATTCTATACATCGCATAGACGAAATAGACGAAAAACAAAAGGCGAAAAATGCGGCGGCAAAAAAATACTCACGGTATCAAGCAGATGGCCTCTTGGTTTGCCGCCCGAGTCAAATCCGTAAAAAGTAAAAGCAAAGCGCGAAAAAGCAGCGCCGCAACCCACGCCATCTTAGCGTCGCGCCTATAGACGGCAAATATAAAAAAATGGCCGAAAAAAATAAACCAAAAAAATGCGCCGCTAATAAAAGGCAAAAACACAAAAAGCGCGTAAAAAAAGCGAGCATTTTGCGTAGTTGATAAAGATAAATGCTCAAAAAGCGAGAGCGCGATTATGATGCCGGCGTCGTTTACCAAGATCGCCGACGCCATCGTCGCAGGAAGCAGTATAAACACGACCGCGCTTACTACTCGGTCAAATTTACGTTTTTAAAATTTGCTTTGATACCTTATAAAGCAGTGCGACGCTAAAAAAATGTGGCAGATAACAAAAGGAAGGCGCAAGGCATAGTCGTTTTGTCCGAAAAATATCAACCGAAGCTCTAGCCAAAACGGCTGAAATTTTAGGCGAGTTATAAAAACGCATCTGCCTCATAGTAGCTAATGCTAAGCGTACTAATCGCGTACGACAAAAAGCAAAAATCTATAAGACAGATGATAAAAAGTAAAAACGTTTCCGAGCGCAACATGGCTAAATTTTGGGCTTAAATTTGCTCTTCCCAGAAAAAAACTCTATCCACTCGTGCGCCTCTCTTACCGTGAAATCAGGCAACAAAAGAGCTTTTCGTTTATAAAAGATAGTCGCGATCTTTAGCTCGATATGCGGAAAGCGTTTTAAAAGCTCTTGCTTGATAGCTACCATACTCTCCCCCGTGTCAATCATGTCGTCCACTATCAGTAATTTTATTAAATTTAGATAGGTCAGGGATGTTAAATATATCGATAGTATCGAGCTTTTGCGTCTCTTCGTAGTGGATTGAGTTTAGCGTAAAAAGATTGCGATTATTTAGCAAGCTCGCTAAAAAAAGTGCCCCAAAAGTAAGCCCGCCGCGTGCGATTGCTAAAAATCACTTCGGGCTCGAAATTTGCTTTGATATCCCGCGCCATTATTTTTTTACGTCTTTGTGAAAATTCCTCAAACGGATACTTTAGCATACTTTCTCCTTAATGCACTAAAAAAATACAATAAAACTAATGAGCGCAAGCACGATAACGCCGATGTTTACATACTCCCACTCGCGTCTCATGATACGAACCAGCAGATACGCCATAAATCCAAACGAAAGTCCCGTCGTGATCGAGTACGTAAGCGGCATCAAAATAACTATTAAAAAAATGTCGAAATAGCGATAGCCGGATCTTTAAAAATTTATATTTCCAAGCTCGCTAAACATAAGCACGCCGACCATCACGAGTATCGGATATATCGCGTTTGAAGGGATAGCTTTAAAAAGCGGCAACATAAAAAAATCGTAAGTACGAAAAAAATAGTCCGCAAAAATACAGCCGTTAGTCCCGTTTTGCCGCCCTCTTCTACGCCGCTAGCGCTCTCGGCAAACGACGTCGTCGTACTAACGCCAACTAGCGAACCAACCATCGTGGCTACCGCGTCGGCTTCGAGAGTTTTTTTCTAGTTTTTTTCGACGCCTTTTTGATTGCTCTCGTCAAAGATCCCTGCCCTATTTCCCACGCCCGCTAGCGTACCGATAGAGTCAAAAAGATCGGTCACGAAAAAAATGTAACGATTACCGGAAGTAGCGCAAAAGATAGCGCGCCCATGATATCAAGCTCTAAAAATATAGGCGATATCGAAGCCGGTAGCGAGATAAATTCCTTCGGATACGGCGCAATGCCGAAAATCCAAGCGATCACCGATGTAGTTAAAACCGCGATGATAAAGGCGCCTTTGACCTTCCACGCCCAAAAAAGTATAACGAAAAATAGTCCCACAAAGCCCAAAATAACGTTTGGATCTTTTAAATTTCCAAGTCCGACCAGCACCGCGTCGTTATTTACGACTACGCCCATTTGCTGAAGTCCGACAAAGGCGATAAAGGCGCCAATGCCCGCGCTTATCGAGCGTCTGACGTCATCCGGGATGGACTTTAAGACCCAGATTCTGAAAATTGTAAAAGATAGCGCGACGAAAAATTATACCCGAGATGAAAAACCACGCCCAGAGCCGTCTGCCATGGTATCTGCATACCAAGCACGAGGCCAAAGGTAAAATACGCGTTTAATCCCATTCCCACGCTCATGGCTACAGGCGTGTTCGCCCACAGGCCGTTTAGCACGGTAGCGATCACTGTGATGAGCGCCGTAGCCGTGATGAGCGCGTCCATCGGCATACCCGTTTTTGCTCATGATTATCGCGTTTACGGGCACGATGTACATCATCGTTAAAAAGGTCGTGAGCCCCGCGCTAAACTCGGTCTTTACGCTAGTGCCGTTTTGCTTGAGTTTAAAAAAATCCAATTCCGCCTCCTTAGTTATCGTAAATTTTCAGCTCGTTATACAAGCTATCTCGCTCTACGGGAACAAAGCCCGACGTCTGAATGAGATCGGTAAACATTTCTCAAGCTCATACCGCTTGCCGATTTCGCTCCGGCCGCGCTTTGGATGCTCTCTTTTTCTATCGTGCCGTCTAGATCGTCAGCGCCGAATTCCTGCGCGACCATAGCCAATCTATAGTCGAGGTCGCCCAGTACGCCTTGATGTGTGCGACGTTATCGAGCACCAGGCGCGAGATAGCAAAGGTCTTTACTTTCGGCCGAGCCTGGATAGTTTTTCGACTTTTTAGATAGTTGTTGTCGCGCTGATAAACAAGCGGGATAAAGGCGTTAAATCCGCCCGTCTTGTCCTGCAAACCTCGAATCCGCAGCATATGATCGATGCGGTTTTGCCTGCTTTCTACGTGGCCAAACAGCATCGTAGCGTTGCTTTGCTTGCCTTTTTTTCGTGCCAAAGGCGGTGGATTTTGAGCCAGTTTTCCGAGCTCACTTTGCCTTTGCAAATTTTACGCCCTAACCTCTTCGTCAAAGATCTCCGCTCCGCCGCCGGGCATCGAGTCTACGCCGTATTCGAGCATCTTTTCCACGACTTCTTCGTAGCTAAGGCCGTGTTTTCGCGAGAGGAAATCAACCTCCGCTGCAGTTAGAGCTTTGACGTGGATTTGCGGGTATTTTTTTTCTTTTATTTTTTTAAAAAAATTTCCAAATACCACTGCCACGACGTCTCAGGGTTGTGCGCCGAGACGATATGTATCTCTTTTGCGCCGCCGGCGACGCTTTTTTCGACGATTTTTAGGATCTCATCGTGGCTCATCGTATATGGGTTTGATTTTTTTGCGATTTGCGGAAAACGCGCAAAAATTTACACACGTCCGCGCAAATGTTGGTCGGATTTATATGCCGATTTACGTTAAAAAAATACCTTTTTGCCGTGCAGTTTTTCGCCGTTTGGCGTTTGCGAATTTACCCAGCGTAAAAAGGTCTAGGGTCGTACAAGCCTGCGCATTCGTCCGCGTCCAGACGTTCGCCGCTTTGGAGTTTTTTTCTATTAAATTGTCAAATTTTTATTCCGAAAATAGATATTAAACGGCGATTATATGTTAAAAAAGCTTTGTTTTTTTGCAAAATTTTAGTATCATCGGATAAAATTTACACAAAAAAAGACGGCGGTAAAAAAAGTGGCTTTTAAAAGGAAATGTAAGCGGCGTTTTGGGCGGCGCAAATTTGGCTTCGCAGCTAAAAAAAGCTTCAGGGCAAGGGCTTTGCAATTTTCATCGCAAAGCAAAGCGACGAGCTAATAAAAAGCTCTATGCGCGAGGGTTTTGGACGAGATTTTCGCGGACTTTAACCCAGACGTCGATTTTATACCGTTTTGCGTCATCGCTACCGAAAAAGTACGCCGACAACCTCATCTCCACAAGCTCGGTTTTAGAGGTTTTACTCGTTTTTAAAAGAAAACGCAGGCTTTAACATCAAACTTTATACTAAAAAAAGCTAGTCGCCGCGCTGGAGGGCTCACATTTAAAAGCTAAATATCGAAATTTGCGAGCTGGACGAGATTTTCGAATCGCATAAAAACGACCACAAAGCAAAGGCTGCGTTTAGCCGTATCCGCTACATCTGCGGCTCGCGTACGCTCTATAAGGCCGCACGCTCACAGATTTATAAAACTCGCGAGTTTAACGCGCAAGAAAAATCTCAAATTTCATGCCAAAAAAATCTAGGCGCCTTTAACGAGATCCCAAACATAAAGCAAGAACCCGATCTTAAAAAAACGACCTGGGCGGTACGAACGACATATACTACTTAAACTGCGCTCTAAACGGCTTTGAAAACGAGATTAGCATGCGCTCGCAGGCTCTAAAATTTATCGACGAAAAGGAGCTTAGTGCACTCAAATTGGCGGCTGATTTTATCCTCTGCGTAAAATCGGCGCGAAATTTGACTCTAGGCTCGGACGTTTTCGCCCCCGCAAAGCTAAACGAGATCACAGCGCTCATGCAAACCAAGTCTAAAAAAACGCAAGAAAAACAGCAGCGTCATCTCGCAAAAGCTCTTTTCCTGCATGCATTCAGTCGCCGTTTTTTTCGCGCTATCTGGTTTCTAGCTTTTACAGGAGCAAATTTACAAGCGGGGCTAAATTTGAGCGAACTACGAGCCGCACGACTAAAAAAACGGATTTTATAGATTTGAAAAATACCATTTATGTCCCACTCCACGTCCGCGCTAGGCCGCTAAACGCCGTACTAAAGCAGCTTTTTGGCTCTTGGCGATGCGGAGTATAAATTTGACGTCGGAACGATCTTTTTACCCTAAAAACGCGCACAAATCAGCAAAGAGGACGCCGAGGATTCGCTTGCGCTTTTTTTAGAAAGAAATTTCTGATGCGAAACCACGCTCACTGCATTATCAAGGCGCTTTTGGATGCGGAGATTTTTGCCTGTTTTGGTTAAACCGCTCGAACACGCCGTAAATGGCCGAATTTGACGGCTACCATAAATTTAGCGTCGGCGAGCACTGCGTTTTAAGCGTCAATTTGCCGAAAATATCAAAGATAAATTTGTAAAAATCGCTCTACGACGAGCTTTGTATCGAGGGGCGCACGCTACTAAAGCTAGCCTTGCTGCTGCATGACGCGGGCAAGGGGCTAGGCGGCGATCACTCGGTCGTGGGTTCAAATATTTTCCGCGCCTACGCCGCAAAGCTAAACTTTGAGCGCAAAAAGCCGTAAATATCGGCGTTACGCTCGTGCGCTACCACACGCTGATGAACGACGTGGCAAACCGCGAGGACATCTATGATCAGCGCACGATTTTTTTAGCTTTATCTCAAAAACTAGGGCGACCCGCAAACGCTAAAACTCGCCTACATCGTCGCCTACTGCGTGATAAACGCGACCGACGAAAAGCTCTATACGCCCTATCTGGCGCGACTTTTTGCGCGAGCTTTACGGTATTTGTTTGCAAAGCTTTGAGGATGAAAAATCTGCTCGATGAAGCTTCAAGGCGCGTAAAAAAAGGAGCTTAGCATCAGGCGAAACGCTCAAATTTGCGGCCTTAAGCGAGAAATTTGAAAGAGAGTACTCGCCATCCGCTCACATTGCTCTTTGCCAAATACCAACCAGCAGACATCATCAGCATCGCCTGGGCCGCGCAAAACGCCGATAAACTAAGCGTGCAGGTACAAAAATCACCAAAGCCTAAGCATCGAAATTTACGCGCAAAACTATCCAGATTTAGCCGTTTTGCTCTCGGCTCTGGCGCATCTGGATCTTGGTTTTATGGAGATTTTCGAGCTATTTGACGGTAAACTTTACGTCAAACTAGAGTTTAACAAAAAACGTAAAAATCAAGCGAGCTAGAAACTTTAAAAAAACCCTCATCGAAATCTCGCTAAAAAGTGGTGCCTCAGCGCAGATAAATCGCCCGACAATACTAAAAGGCGAGCTAAACTTTTCGACCCAAACCACTCGCAAGAGTACGCAAAGCTGGGCATAAACGCGAAAGATCAGCGCGGACTGATGGCTTACGTATTGGGAGTTTTTAAGCGAATTTGATGTAAAAATAGCCAACGCCAGAATCCAAACCGTAAAAAAATAGGACGCGAAATTTGCTGCTTATCGAAAAAGCGCGAGGGCGTGGATTTGGGCGAATTTTAAAAATTATTAGAAAGCGAGTAAACATGTGCGGAATCGTCGGTTACGTCGGCAATAGAGAAAAAAAGGGAGTTTATTTTAAACGGATTAAAAGAGCTTGAGTACCGCGGCTACGATAGCGCAGGCATGGCGCGATGAGCCTGGATGGCGGTTGCGACAAATGCACGCAGGAAATCGCCTTTTTTTCAAAGCCACCGGCAAGCTTTGAGAAATTTGAGCCAAAAAAATCAGAGGGCTTTAGCTCTAGCGGCGAAGGCGTCGCGATCGGACACACGCGCTGGGCTACGCACGGCAAACCTACCGAGATCAACGCCCACCCGCATCTAGGGCGAGCACTCTTTCGTCGTTCATAACGGCATCATCGAAAAACTACAAAGAGCTAAAAGAGGAGCTCGAGGCAAAGGGCGTTAGCTTCCTTAGCCAAACCGATACCGAAGTCATCGTGCATCTTTTTTTGAAGAAAAATTTAAAAAGCTATCGGCGAACCTTTTTAAGGCATACGAAGCCACGGTCGCGCGCCTACACGGTGCATACGCGACGCTGCTTATCACCAAAACGGCTCCTGGGAAAAATATTTTTTTCGCTAAGGACGCCGCGCCGCTAGCCATCGGCAAAAAGCGAGGGGCAAAGAGGTATTTTTTTCGCCTCCTCTGACGCCCCGCTGATCGGCCTAGCCAAAGAGGTATGCTACCTTGACGACAAAAAGCTACGGATTTGTAAGTCTAGACGAGATCGCGGTTTTTTTAAAGACGCAAAAAAATAAGCCCTAGCTTTGCCGCGCTGCCTGCGGATAAAAGCTACGCGCAAAAAGAAGGCTACCGCTTTTTTTATGGAAAAAAAGAATGTACGAACAAAGCGCGGTCGTCTCAGAAACTCTGATGGGACGCGTCAAAGAGGATGCGGTAGGTCTTGGAAAATTTAACCGACGAGTATCTACGAAATATCGATGATATCGTGATCTGCGCATGCGGCACGAGCTATCACGCAGCTCTTACGTCTAGCTATCTTTTTGAGAGGCTAGCAGACGCTAGAGCCAAGGTCGAGATCGCGAGCGAATTTCGCTACAGGCGCCCAAAACTAAACAAAAAAACGCTCTTTTTATCGTCATCTCGCAAAGCGGCGAGACGGCCGACACCCTAGAGGCACTAAAAATCGCCAAGCAAGCGGGGCTAAAGACGCTAGCTATCTGCAACGTCGATAACTCCTCGATCGTGCGCCTAGCGGACGACACGCTGCTAACTCGCGCCGGCATCGAAAAGGGCGTAGCCAGCACCAAAAGCCTTCGCCACGCAGGTCGTGACGCTGTGGATGCTAGCGCTGCAAATCGCGCAGGCTAAGGCATCAATAAGCAAAGACGAACTAAAAAAAGCGAGATCACGGCACTCCTGCACGTTCCGCAAATTTTAAACATCAGCAAAGAGCCGCAAGAGCGCATCCGCCGCCCTAGCCAAGCACTATTTGCACGGCCACGGCTTCTTTTTCATCGGGCGAGATATATTTTACCCGCTAGCACTCGAAGGCGCGCTAAAGCTCAAAGAGATCTCCTATCTGCACGCCGAGGGCTATCCTGCGGGCGAGATGAAGCACGGCCCTATCGCGCTTGCCGACGAGAGGCTCTTTACGATCGCGCTAATGCCAAAAAAACCGTCCTCTACGACAAAAACCAAGAGCAACGTCGAGGAGCTAGCCGCCCGCGATGCATATATACTTGCGATTAGCCCCGAGGAGTTCGAGCTTAGCGATGATTTTATCAAAACGAGCAAGCAAGCTCACCTCGATGAGCGAGTTTTTTTCGAGATGATGATCATCCTGCAGCTTTTTGCGTTAGAGATCGCCGTGAGGCTAGGCAACGACGTGGATATGCCGCGAAACCTCGCTAAAAGCGTGACGGTAGAGTAAATTTAGTAGGCGAAATGTGACGGGCGACGACGCTACATTTCGCTTTTTAATCCTGATCTGCAAATTTGGGCGAGAGGTTGCCCGCCTAAATTTCTCTCAAATTTCTATTCTAAATTTAAATGCAAATTTATCGGCGCCCAGGAGCATCATGCAAAATTTAAACGAAAAAAATACGAAATTTATCAAAAGAGGCTAGATAAAAAAAGCACTCCGCCTCACGTCGCTGATGAACGACGCAAAATGGCTTAAGCTTTGCGAAATTTTAGAGAACTCGGGCTGCAAGGGCTTACGCATAAAAACTGCTATCAAGCGGCGAGGAAATCACGCTCATCTGCGGTTTTGGGTGCTTACAGGACGGGTATTTTGACTGCGCCAACGGAGCTATTTTGTTTAAAGACTTGCACTGGGTTTTCGTGCCTCAAATTTTACGAGCAAACGCGTATGAACAGAACCGAAAAAGCTTGCCTCAATTTTATCCCAAATCCGCTTGAAGCGGTACTAGAGGCCGTTACGAAGGCGGGTAAATTTGACTACGAAATAGACGAAAGCGGACTAGAAATTTTACGGATATAGATAAATCTGCGCCATCAAACGGCGTCAAATTTCAAAGCCGCGCTTGCTCGCCAAATGCGGCAAAATTTGATAAAATTTGACGAACTTTAAAAACCAAAGGAGCAATTATGAGCGCTCATCTATGCCCAAAAATGCGGCGAAAAACACGATCTACTTCGACGGCATCTGCCACTCGTGCAGCCAAAGGCAGAGGCGGGATGAAATTTTAAACCCTAAGCGCGGACGAAGTAGAAGCGATGATCCTAAAAAAATAGCGGACCGCATAGACGAGATCGAAAAAAATGGGATGAGATTTGCAATGATTTTTGGGCGATTTTTAGCCTGCTGGGCATCCACGATCCAAGGATCGCGAGGGCCGCGGCGGCAAAGGAGATCTACTATCCGCCAGAGCTCTACTTCGGCGCGCCGGACGACGTAAAAGACGCACTCGTAGCAAAGCTAAACTCGCTAGAGGATAACTCCAAAAAAATGTGCTAAATCACCTTCTTTGCGCGCTTGCGTGGCAGGGCGGCGAGCAGACGGCGGAGCTTTTTTTACGAGCTGTATAAAAACCCGAGGCCGTGGCGTAAAAAGCTCCATGTGGGCACCGAGTTTTACGCAAAAAAATCGGCGGATGGGCGTTTGATGAGACGGGCGAGCGAAAATCTCGTTTTTTTGACAAATGCCTCACCGTAGTGCGCGTAAAAAGATGGCAAGCGCGCGAGCCAAGACACAATTTAAACCCAAACCAAAACGCGGATGAGCCCGTGCAAATCGGCGAGTCTACAGGCCAAAAAGTGCGAGTTTTGCGGCTGTGAGATGCTTGATATGCTGCGCCTAAAGGCCACTGAGCCGCAGCTTGCGTTTTTCATTTAAAGCACGACGCGATCTTTCGCTGCTGCCCGACCTGCGTCGGCTCGGTCAGATATTTTTGCAAACGCGGCCCAGACGGCGAGATAGAGCTAAGCCATGATGGCGAAGGATTTGACGAAAGCTACTTTTCGCAGGAGGATTTTGCACGGCTGTGCGGTATGAAAGTAAGCTAGGCGGCGAAGTTTCCCCGTTTTACGGCTGCTTTAGCGAGCTTGATACGACCGTGGGCGGCTATCCGCAGTGGGTACAGGACGCCGAGTATCTAACCTGCCCTAGTTGCGGCTGGACGATGAAGCATCTAGCACAGATCCCATTTGGCGAGATGATACAGGGCGAGGGGGTCATATACGTGCAAATTTGCGATAAATGCGAGGTTTTGGGTGGTTGCTTTCAGTGCACGTGAGGCAAATTAATCAGCTATAATGCGAGTAAATTTTGATTTAAGGAGAAAATATGGGGTTATTTGGTTTTGGTAAAAAGGCTGAAAAAGCGCAAATTCCAAGCACTTTTGCCGGCAGGGTGGATAAATTTTGGGCGGAATTTAGCGGCGTGATAGATGAGATCAAGGCTGATCTAGCGGCAAAAGAGTTTGAAAAGGCGATGCAAAAGACCGATGAGAAGCTTCGTATCTGCCTTGCCGAGCCATACTTTATGACGGGGCTCGTGGGCGATAAACTCGATCTGGTGCTAACTCCCGAAGGCATGAGACACCGACTCTTTTGGCTAAACTTCATCAAGAACGCTATGCCTAGGCAGCTCGAGGGGAGAATGCTCTGCACGCTCGGAAAGCCGCGTGCGCCGCGAGGTATCGGTGGGATCGAGATGTACGATACGCGCGTAAACGCTGAGGAGGCGATGATCTACGCGCAGTTTAACGAAAGCGACGTGGATATTAAAATTTACAACGAAAACCTAGCGGCTCTGCTCGCGCAGGACGAGGGCAAGGCTTATAACCTTAGCTTTATCCTGCTTGACAATATGATCGGCGAAACGGCGATCATAAATACGCTAGGCGAGCTTGAGGTGCTAGCCGAGCCCGAAGAAAACGGCATACCACTAAGCGAATTCGCCGATCTGGTCGATGAGAAATTCGGCGAAAAAAAGCCGCGCGCGAACCGCTAAAAGAATTTTTTTCAGCTATGAGATGGAGCCGCGCGGAAGCGAGGTGCGCGAGGACGTGATCGTAGGCACCACCCTGCCTAACGGCCATCGTAAATCAGTACCTAAACGGCGAGCGCGACATCTACAATGAAGCTTTCGAGCTTGGCATCAATTTGCTTTCTTAGCATCGATAACGGCGGCGACGTGCAGGGCGGGCTTTGATCTGCGAAACAAGATCGAGGACGAGGAGCTAGAGGGCTGCAGCTCGTTTCTAGAGATAATCGGCGGTGCAACGGGGCAAAGGCGCGCATATATCGATCTCATCTGCTATGACGAGGAAAAAGCTGAAAGGCAAAGTAAGCGAGCTTTTGCAAAAAAATATAGCGCGAATATACAAATCCACGACTTTAAACGATAAATTTAGCTACGGGCGTCAATTTATTTTTGGATTTGCGCGCCCGCACCCTTTTATTTTTTTGGCGCTCAATTTGCTTTTTGATATTGGTTGCGACGGACTACTCAGCCCGTTTCTGTCCGCTCAAGGCAACATTTAGCAAGATCCTAGCACGTATGGCTCTAACCCGCCACAATAGCTGTATTTTTAATTTTACAGCAGCAGGGGCTTATTTCCCCACTCATCTCAACGCAAATTTTTAGATACTGGCACGCGCTCAATTCTCCGAGCTTGCAACCCTCTATCGTAAAGTTCTTTGGCCGCGTTTTTTTGTTCTTTTCTATGCCCATGCCTTTTTTTCGTAGGCAAAGCCCAAATTGTACAGGCTAGCGCACTCGCGCCCGAACAAGCGTTAGTAAAGAGCACAACGGCTCTTTCGTAGTCTTTTTTTCTACACCCTCGCCCTTAAAAATAGCAAACCCCAAGATCGGCGCAAGAGTCCACGTGTCCGCGCTCGCACGAGGCCGCAAATATCTGCGCCGCCCTTGCTGCATCCCTTTCTACGCCGTCACCCATCGCGTAGCTTAGAGCGAGATTATAGCACGCCGTTTCCTCGCCTAGCTCGCAGGCTTTGGCAAACAACTCGTTCGTTTTTTTGCCGTCAGGATAGACACCAAGACCCTTGCCGTAGCTATACGCTAGGGCTCGCGCACCCCTCGCTTACGTCCTTTTCGCAAGCTTTAGCAAAAAAAGCTCGTTTGCCTTTTTATAATCCTGCGCCGCACCTTGTCCGTTTTGATAAAGTAACCCCAGATACACGCAGGCTTTGTCCGCGCCCAACCCGCAAGCCTTGTCGTAGTATCGCACGGCTTTTGTAAATACCTTATCAAATTCGTAAAAATACCCAAGTCCTGCGCAATACATCGCGTTTTTTTCTCGCCGCCTTCATCGCAGGCAAGCTCTAAGTTTTTTTAATCGCGAGCGAGAGTCTTTTGCAAATCTCGTCGTTTCCCTTCTTGCACTCGTTGCTAAGATCGGCCAGCTCGCCGCCAAAAGACAGCGCCGCAAAAAAATATGAGCGAAATCAAACGTCTCATAAGCTCACATTTCCTTTCAAATTTTTGATAAATTGACCGCCGTAAAACGCCGAAGCCAAAAATGCCTGAAGTATAAATTTAAAAAAAGATTAGAAATTCAAATTGGCTAAAATCGCTATCAAAAAGGAGCTTAAAATGATTTTTTTGAAGACGAGCTGATTTTTCGTCGAGCGTGAAACGAGCGAGGTACCGTGGGTAAAGTACTTTACCAAAAACGCCGTTTAGGGAGCTCACCGACTGCGACGAAGCAACGCAAAAAAAGGGTATTTGAAGCGGTTTTAACAACCGAAAAAGTAATGAGAAAATTTTATAATCCCACGAAAATAAACATCGCAAGCTTTGCCAACTACGTGCCGCGCGTGCATTTTCACGTGATGGCGAGGTTTGAGAGCGATAGCTTTTTCCCGGAGTCCATGTGGGGTAAAAAAAGCAGCGCGAAGGCGAGCTAAATCTGCCAGGTTTTGCCGATTTCTTCTCAAATTTCTAGCGCGCGAGCTAGGCAAAACACGTGAATAAAAAAATACTTCTAACGCTCGCAATCATAGTAGTAACAGGCGTTTTGGCGGTTTATAAGGCGCGCTGGGACGAGCAGACGCAGACGGAAAATATCAAAAAATTTCTTGACTTCCAAACTCAAATTTTAAATAAAAATATCGAAGAAGAAAAACTCTCTGCGATGACGGTGGCGGCGCTACTAGCGCAAAACGAACACGTAAAAAAATGCATGAGCCAAAACGACCACCGGATGTGTCTAGAGACGCTTGGCGAATTTACCAAAAACGCTCAGCAAGGTGCCGATTTACGAAAACGCCACTTTCACATCCATACGCCTGAGATGAGGAGCTTTGCTAGGAGCTGGATACCGATGTATAACGACGATCTAACGAACTTTCGCCACCTGCTAGCCGAGGCTAAAAACGGCGTAGCCGCAGGTATCGAGGTCGGTCGAGCGGGAGTTTTCATTAGGTCGGTCGCGCCGATATTTGAGGATAAAAAGATGCTCGGCAGTATCGAGGTACTGCTTGATTTTAAGCATTTGAGCGACTTTTTTGCGCAGCAAGGGCTCGGACTTTTCGTGCTGCTCGACGCTAGCGCCGACTCTCCGTATCAAAACAGCAGCGACGAGGGCATCATCGAAGGCTTTCATTTCGTAAATAAGAGCTACGCAAATTTAAAACGTCTTGCCGATGCTAAAGGATATCAAACTTTAAAAGCGGAGGATTTTTATCAGACGGATTCGCACGCCTTTACCGTTCAGCCGATGAACGACGCAAAGGGCGAGCGAGTGGGATATTTCGTGATTTATTTTAACTCCGACTCAAAGGAGCGAAATTTAGCAAAGCTGGGCGTTTGGTTTGATTAGTCAAGCAGGCTTTTTTTGAGTACGGCGAAAATTTGTAGGTAAAGACGCTGCCTTTGCCCAGTTCGCTTTTCACGCCGTACTCTACGCCGTTTTTCACGCAGATGCTTTGCACGATATTTAGCCCTAGTCCAAAGCCGCCCTGCACGCCCTCGTCTCTAACGTAGCGTTTCCAAATTTTACTCGTGTCTTTTATGCCTTCGCCCTCATCCTCGACTACGAGCACGATTTTGCCGCTTTTTTCAAAAAGGCGCAAATTTATTATTCCTCCTTCGCGGCTGTATTTTACGGCGTTGCTTAGGTTGTTATCGATCAGTCTGCCCGCCTCTATCTTGCTCATAAAAATTTGCAAATCAGGCTCGACGAAGTCGTAAATTTTGATATTTTTCGCCATCGCGATACCTCGCATATACCGTGCTCGCTCGAGGCAAAATTCGCTCAAATTTAAAATCTCGGGCGGAAATAAAATATACCCGCGCTTGATGTAGTACTCGGTGTCCTCGTATGTAACTTGCATTTGCTTTAGGGCCGAGCGCATGCGGGTGACGTATTTGTTATCAAGGCCCAGCATTTCAAGGTTTATGCCGATGACTCCCAGCGGCGTTTTTAGCTCGCGCATCGCGTCGTTAAAAAAAGTTATTCATATTTTTTTAGCGTCTTTATACGGCTTTATCCCGCTAACAAACGACAAATAAAGCGCGAAAAAAATACGACCACGAGCGCAAATGCTAGAGTTAGAGCCGTGACGAATAAAAATCCTAGCCGCGTTTTGCTTTTTTTGGCTAGCACCAGATAATAAAGCTCGCCGTCTGCACGAAAAATAGGTTTTATAGAAAAGATGCCCGTTTTTCTTGGCGGGTGATCAAATTTCTAAATCGCTCGGGCGCGCGTCAATTTGAGACGACTTGCTTTTCTTTGAGATCAAAAAAACGCCGTATCTATATGTGAGCGAGATAGGCAAAGTCTCGTTTTTTTATCGAGCGCTTTGCGGATTTTACCCTCGTACTCGAGTAGCTCGAACATATTTTTTTTGAGTATTCGTCTTTGGAGCTTAAATTTATAATCTCATAGCTTTGAAATATAAACAAAGCCATGATAATAAACGTGGCTAAAATAGGGATTTTAAGATTTTGAAACATCTATCTTATAGCCCTAGTCCGCGCGCTGATTTTATAAACTCCGGAGTCGTTTTTTTGACGGATTTTTTTAGTATGTGCATGCGCACATCGGCTGGGTCGATTTCCTTGTCGTTCCACACCTCGGCGCGTAGTCGCTCGATGCCTACGAAGCTGTTTTTTTATGAAATAGCAAGCACTCGATGATCGCACATTCTCTCGTGCTTAGCTCGACTGGCTCGCCTTTAAAGTTTGAGCCGTTTTTTTAGCTGTATCGAGGCTAAAGTTTTCATCGATCGCGATCAAGTTTTTTTATCGTCTCTGCCGTGATATTTTCGCATTAGCTCGTTTACTCTAAATTTTAGCTCGGCTAGCTCAAAGGGCTTTTTAGATACTCGTTACAGCCCAGCTCGTATCCGACCGCCATATCGTCTATGTCTACGAGCGATGTCATTATCATTATGGGCGTTTCACATCCGATATCTTTGGCGTATTTTATAACTTCGTGTCCGCTGATGTGCGGAACCTTGATGTCAAGGATCAGCAGGTGGTAAAAGCCCGCCGCTATCTTATCGCAGGCAACCTTGCCATCGGCAGCCCTCATCGACCTCGTAGCCAATACTTTCTAGGTATTCGCTAACGCTCTCACGATATACGAAGTCGTCTTCAAGCAGTAAAATTTTCATAAATTCTCCGAATTTTATCGCAATATTTTAAGGGAGATGATAGCTAAAAATGATTTTGGATCGTCTGAATTTAAAAAGGCTCGGCGAGTTGGCCGAGCCTAATATGGTCAAATTTAACCTCAAATTTCACGCACCCGTGAAAACTTGACCGGCATAAACAATGTAGTATCTTAGCATCACGACGCCGCAGATAACTACAAGAGAGTTTGCTATGATGTAGCCCACTCTATAAGCGTGATTTTTTTAAGAGCCGTTAGCGCTATGGTGATAGGCGTTAAAAGTCCGATGCCAACAACGCCTATCCAAAAAGATTAACGCGTATTGTCCAGTGCTTAGAGCTTGTTTTGCGGCAACCGCGCTAGCTCCGCCCTCGAAATATAGTCCCAAAAAAATAGTATAGCGATAAGCGGTATCTCAAAAAAAGTACGGCGCGCAAGTCCATAACCAAAAGATACTTCACGTTGTCTTCGTTAAGAAGGTGTTTGAAGCAAAAAAAGTCCGACTAGGATGTTTGTCGCTACGCCTGAGCTAAAGCCTGATGTTAGGAACAAGATCGGCAAAAATCGGCGTATTCCAAAGCGGAAGCTTCGTAATCGCGCTAAGCAAAAAGCCCGTATAGATACCAACGCCGATCGCAAGACCGAAAAGCGCCATCTCGACTATCTTTGAAAGCGGCGCAAAAGAGCGAATCAGCCTAGAAATAGGGACGTAAAACGGCTAGAATTGTATACTTTTTCTATCTCTTCTTCGAAAAATAATCACCGCAAAAAGATAAGCCAGCGGCGTATAAAAGCAGCAATAACGCAACGCCGATAGACATAACCGAACCGAAGTTGTACTTAATCAAAATCCAGTAAAAACTAAGCGGTTTGCCAAGGTCAAGCACCAAAAGCGCAAGGCCCACGGTAATCGTTATAGGAGCCACTAGAGCGCCCGCCTTTACCATCGCGTCCCATATGCTGCCGTCTTGTTTTTTTGTGGTAGTTCCACTTAACAAGCAATGCAACCATCATCGCGCCTGCGGACAAACCCGCCAAAAATAGATAAACCGCTATCGGCCACGGCCAGTAAATTTCATTATATTGCGCTACGCTTCCCCACATATTATTCATGGCTTCCTCCTTTGCGGTTAGCTATCATAGCAAGCTTCGGTTTGGTTTTAAGCTCGGCTTTAGGATAGTAGTGAGCTTTTATTATTTAAAATTTTACTTACTTCGCTGTTTGGATCGTTTATATCGCCGAATGCCAAAGCATCGGTCGGACAAACGGTCACGCACGCAGGCTGCTCGCCTACGCTGACTCTAGTTTCAAAGCAAAACGTACATTTGCCTATCTCGCCGGTTTTTTTGGCTCGACATAGCGAGCGTCGTAAGGACAGGCTAGGGATGCAGTATTTGCAAGATACGCAGGTAGAGTGATCTAGCAGCACTATGCCCTCCGCCGTCTGAAAGCTAGCTCCCGTAGGGCAAACCGCCACGCACGGAGCGTCCTCGCACATCACGCAACTGTGTCTGCTAAAATCGGTTTTTAAATTTGGAAATTTACCCTTTATCTGCGAATGGACTTGAAGTCTAAAAACGCCTCTAGGCACTTCGTTTTCGCTCCTGCAAGCCACCGAGCACGCTTGGCAGCCTATGCAGAGGTTTTCGTCATGTATCATTCTATACGCTTTTTTTCATCTTTTTTTCCTTTACGCTTTTTATTATCTTGACGCCGACGTTTCGCACCATCGTGGAGGCGACGGGGCCGATCACGGTAGGATCTAGTAGCTTGCTTTGATTCGTTCCTACGCCGTTCGTGCGTTTTAGTCCGGCGCTTTCGTGACCGAAACCGTGATAGACGAAAAGCGTATCTTCTCTGATGCCTTCAGTCAGCATCACGCTTGCTTTTTTTCTTTTGCGGTTTTGCTTTGCAAGGTTATTTTTGTCGCCGTCTTTTTAGCCCGTATTTTTTTTCGCGGTATTGGGATGTATCCAAACGGGCGCGCTACTCATCAGGTCGTTTAAAAATCTCGACGTTTTGCGTGTGGCCGTTGGTATGTATCGGCGTTTTACCGCTCATTAGACAAAGCTCCTCGCCGAAAAAAATACGTCCATGCCCTCGGCGTTTAAGCAGCCGTATCCCGGAAACTGCTTTTCGACCTTTTCGCTAAAGAGCTCGATCTTACCGCTATCGGTTTTAAATTTGACCTGCGATTCCATCAGCCCGTCGTCGCCCACGAACTGCTGCGCGTAAAGGGAATTTTTTCGTAAATCTTTTTACGCTATCTTTTTCTCTAAACAAAATCCCCGGCACCTTCCACGTGACGTAGCCGTCTTTAACCAGCTTCGCCAAAAGCTCGGCGTTTCCCTTTTACTTGCTGCATTCGCCACTCATCCATCGTATTTGAAGTATATAGCTCGTCTATTTTTCATCCTGCGGGCTAACTCTCTAAAGATATCGTAGCCGTTTTTTTAGTATCGCCTACGGGATCTACGACCTTATTTCTTATCATATATGCGGGTTTTAGGCCAGATTTATCCTCGATACCTTCGTCGCGCTCCAGATAGGTGCTCTCAGGCAGTATCACGTCCGCCCATATCGCAAAAATCGCTCATATAAATATCCGAACAAACGATAAAGTCAAGCTTTTTAAGGCTTTCTATCGTAGTTTGCGTACCTGCGACGTTGATAGGGTGGTTAAACCTTATGCTAAACCAGCCTTTTTACGGGATAAGGCTTCTCGCTTAGTATGGCTTGCGGGATCTCCATCAAAACGCCGTGGCTTCTGCTGACGAATTTGTTTCGTCCGTCCTCGCCCGCAGCGTCTATTCTAGGCACTTTAGGTACTTTTTATCGCGGCGTCCGGGTTTTGTGATCTCAGGGATTAGCTCTTCGCCGATTAGTTTGTTATAAATTTAGCCTTTTTACCGCCGAAGATTCCGCCCTTTTTTTCTCCCAGTTGCCCATCATCGCATTTGCCGTCATTATGGCTCTAGTGCGGATGTATTCGGCTCTAGTCGTAGTGGTGTTGTGACCGAAGTCGATGATGACTTTAGGTGCAGCTTTCAGATTTCGCCCGCGATGCGCTCGACGGTTTTTGCAGGTATTCCGGTAATCTTTTCTTGCCACTGCGGAGTGGTGTCTTTGGTCGCTTCTACGACTTTGTCAAATCCGATCGTAAATTTTTTTTCTATAAATTCTTTATCGTAGGTGCCGTTTTTGATCCAAGTATGGATAAGGGCTAAAACGAAGGCCAGATCGGTTCCCGGTTTTACGGGTAGCCACTCGTCGGCTTTTTGAGGCCACGACGCTAAAGCGCGGATCTAAAACCAGCAGCTTGGTATCTTCTTTCGCGGCCATTTTAGCTAGCTTTTTTTAGCATCGGCGATGACGATGCCTTCAAAAAGATTGTGACCGAAATGTACGACGTATTTTGCGTTGCCGAAGTCTCTTTTTAGCTTCGCGTCGCCGTACATATGCTCGCAAACCATCTGATAGCGTGATCGGGCAACAGGAGAAGTGCGAAAAGCAGTTTGGTGAACCGTACGCGCTGGCAAATGTCGTCATTAGCTTGTGCGTTTGGCTTGATTTTTGCCGTAAATACGAAGCTCTCCGGTCCGTATTTTTTTCCTTGATTTCTAGCATTTTTTTAGCGACTAGGTCAAGCGCCTCGTCCCAGCCCGCCTCGCGCCATTTGTTTTCGCCGCGCTCGCCTACTCTGATGAGCGGTTTTACGATGCGCTGCGGATCGTAGAGCTGATTGTGCCCACTGCCGCCCCTTGCACACACGGAAGTCGCCGTGCCGCTTACCTTGCCGTTGCCTTGGATGAAGACGTTTTTTTGCCGTCCACGACCTTGGCCTCGATAGGACAGCGAGAAGAGCACATCTCGCAAAAAAACTATAAACGGTCTTATCGCCGCCTTCTAGCGCTTTGGCGCCGACCGCGCCCAGGGTACCTGGCGCGTAAGTCATCGCAAGCAAGCCCGTGGCGGTGGATGCTTTTAAGAAAATTTTCGCCTCGAAGTATCCATTTTTTTCTCCCTTTTTGAAATAAATTTGCCGAAATCTTAAATAATCAACGTAAATTATACGTAAATTTTTATATCAATATAAATTTTTAATTGATAACGACTATCTCGTTTTTTTAGGGGAATGCTTAAATTTAACTTCAAATTTGTCAAATTTACAAATATCAAATTTTAACGGATGATGATATTTGAATCGCCGTTTACTTAAATTTATAACTTAAAAAAAGTATTCTTGCGATTTCCGTCAAAAAAATTAATTTAATTTTATTTGTATATAATTCGCGTATTTTTTTCAAAAAAAGGCAAATTTAATGAAAAAAAGCAAATTTACATCATTCACGGCTACGACGCTTCTCCGCAAAGCCACTGGTTTTCCTGGTTTAAAGATAAAGTGCGCGGCCTTGCCGAGGTGGAAATCTTAAAGATGCCAAACCCTCAAGCGCCAAAGCTAAACGAGTGGCTAGAAACGATGAAGCAAAAACGTAAATTTGAGGGCGAAAAATTCATTTATCATCGCGCACAGCCCTAGGCACGATAACTAGCCTCAAATTTTTCTTAGCGGTTTTTGCACCGTTTGCCGAAATTTGGCGGTCTAGTCCTCATATCGCCGTTTGACGAGCCGATTAAAGGGAATTTGCGATTTTGGATGAGTTTTGCGAACCGCAAATCGCCTACAAAAAGATAAAAATCGGCGACGAATTTTATAAAAAGTAATAGCCGCAAAAGACGACTATATCGTGCCTTGCGAGCTTAGCCTAAAGGTAGCGAGAAATGTAGGGCGTAACGCCCGATATCTTTGAAAAAAAGGCGGACACTTTATGAGCGCGGACGGCTTTTAGCGAATTTGAGTTTATATTAAATTTATTTAAACTTAAAGACGAAAAAAATTATCATAAAAATAATAACTAAAAAAAGTAAGATTATTTAAAAAAATTACTATAATGCGCATTTTGATTTACTAAATTTATGTTCAAGGATCTGTTTTGAGCGAGTTAAAATCCCTATTTTTTTCAGTATGACGTCGGCCGTCGTGCTACTTGTTATATTTGCCATCGGTAGCGGCGCTGCGACTATAATAGAAAAGCTACTACGACACAAAAAAAGTGCGTGGGCGGCGGTTTACGGAGCTAGTTGGTTCGCTTTAGTGCAGGTGCTTTTGGGTATAAATTTGGCTTACAATATTTTTTTAGATACAACCTTTTAAGAAAAGAAAAAAATTACCCGTTTTAATATTTCACGTTAGCTTTTTTTGTTTATGCTTTTAGGCGCGGCGATGACGCGATATCTGAGGCTTTGAAGGCAACATCCACATCAGAGAAAAACGAAACCTCAAACGCGGTATTCGGATCCGTTTCTAGGGATAGAAATCGCAGCCGAAAAAAAGACGGTCAACTTACTCAAACTCGATCCCGAAACAAATCACTTCCGTCGGCTCAAACGACTTTTAACTTGCCGCTTGAAATCGCGGGCAAAAAAAGCAAATTTAACCTTTGACGGATACTACAAAAAGGCCGAAACCGAGTACTACGAAGCGGAAAAAAAGGCGAGCCGCTCGTTAGGGCTTGCAGTCTCAAGCCCAGACTCAAAAGAAGAAATAAGCCTGCAAGCCGGCGAAACTCGCGAGGTGGGCGGCGTTAGCTTCGCATTCGATGCGCAGCCGCTACTTGAAAAATTTCGTCAAAAATCGAGCTAAAAAGAGGGCAATTTTATCTAACTTCTAACCAAAAACATCGGCTACTTTACGATGGCAACAAACGAAAAAAAGGCGAGTACGAAAAAGACAAAGCGACCGAGTTTTTTTACCGATGCAGCTCTATACGGTCACAGACGTAAATTTCGTACCCTAAATCATTGCTAACCAAAGCTGCCAAGCGAGTCGTGAGCAAAAACGGCGAATACGACGCATTGGTGGCAAATTTGACGTTTGACGGCCAGACGCAGCAGCTCATGCTCTACGAAAACAGCTACATACCGGCTAAAGCTAAGATTGACGGCGTACTTTTCAACGTTTACTGGGGTTCAAAGATGGTCGAGCTTCCATTTTCATTAAAACTTGAGGACTTCGAGCTTAAGCGCTATCCGGGATCAACTCGCCGATGAGCTACTCTAGCGACGTCATCGTCGAGGACTCTAAGACCGGAAACTACCCGTATAAAATTTACATGAACCACGTACTAGATCACGACGGATATAGATTTTTTTCAAAGCAGTTACGACCAGGACGAGCTAGGGCACCGTACTATCGGTAAACCGCGATCCGGGTAAAATCCGACCTATATCGGCTACTTTTTGCTAGGGACTGGGGCTATTTTTTTCAATGTCGTAAATCCTCGCTCACGCTTTAGAAAAACTAGCTAAAATGATAAACGAAGACGCCGTTAAAAAAAGTCGCGAGCTTTTGCCCTAATAGCATGTTTTGCGGCATTTGCCCCAAGCAAAAACATACGCGGCCGATAACGCTAGAAATATCGACGCAAACCATGCAAAAGAACTCTCTACGCTAATCATCCAAAGCGCCGATGGCAGGATGAAGCCTTTTGATACCGTTGCTAGAGAAAGTTCTAAACAAAAATCCATCGCGGCGATACATTAGACGGCCCTAAACGCAAACCAAGCCATACTTTCGATTATGGTAAATGCTCCGTATTGGCGCAACGTGCCGATAATCTACGTCGGAAATAAAGAACTAAAAAAACTAATCGGTATAGACGAAAAGGCCAAATACGCAAGCTTTAACGACTTTTTTTACAAATGAAAAAAAGACGGCAAAAGCATCTACAAACCAGCCAATGTGCTGAAGCAGCAAACCGCAAAACACCTGGCGAACGCGGTACGTTCGATAAAGACTTACAAAAAAAGTAGACGAGCGTCTAAATATACTTTATATGGTATTTGTCGGCGAAGTCTTTACGATGTTTCCAAGAATAGACGACCCGAATAATACGTGGTACGCGCCGGCTTCAGCTATGATGTATCTTCCTAAAAAAACGAAAGTGAGCCGATCGGCAGGATGCTAAGAGGCTATTTTACTAGCGTTGCCGAAGCTACCGAAAAACAACAACTGGCGCCGAGCAAATCAGGCTCTAGCCGAGATAAAAAAACCTATCAACAAGAACACGGCAAAGCAGTCATGCCTGGCGAAAAAAACGCATCGAGATGGAGCTGTTTTTTTAACGAATATAGAAATTTTTCGAGTCGCTAACGCCGATATATCTCTTGACTGGACTTGGGCTTTTTATGTTTCGTGTTTGCTAAAAATGGCAAGGCCTAAATTAAATATCAAATGGCTATTTGGTATCGTTTACGGCGTAAATATTTTTAGCGTTTTTTTACTGCATACTTTCGGCATCGGCATACGCTGGTATATCGCCGAGCACGCCCCATGGAGCAATGCCTACGAGTCAATGGTCTACATTGCTTGGGCGCTTAGCTTATCAGGTCTCGTATTCTCTCGTCAAAGCCCGATAGCAATGGCGCTAACCTCAATTTTTAGCAGGAGTTACGCTATTTGTCGCGCACCTCAGCTGGATGGATCCACAGATCACCACTCTAGTGCCCGTACTTCAGAGCTACTGGCTAACGATCCACGTATCGGTTATCACGGCTAGCTACGGATTTTTAGGACTTTGCTCGCTGCTGGGTATGTTTACGCTCGTGCTTTTTTTGTCATACAAGGCGGCAAAGAGCATAAGGAAATCTCGCGAAATATCCTAGAAGCCACGCGCATAAACGAGATGGCGATGATACTAGGTCTTAGCCTGCTTACGATGGGCAACTTCCTAGGCGGCGTTTGGGCGAACGAGAGTTGGGGTCGCTACTGGGGCTGGGATAGCAAAGAGACGTGGGCGCTGGTTTCTATTCTCGTTTACGCAGCGGTTTTGCACATCAGATTTATCCCTAAACTAAACAGCCAGTACGCATTTGCCGTGACTTCGATGTTTGCTTATTGGTCAATCATAATGACCTATTTTTGGCGTAAACTTCTACCTAAGCGGCATGCACTCGTACGCTGCGGGTGAGCCGATACCGGTGCCTACTTTCGTATGGATAGGCGCGCTTTTGATGGTTTTGATCGCCGTTTTGGCATATTTTAGAAAACCAGATAAAAACAATAAAACTATAATGAATCAAACTACTATAGTAATAATTCTGGCGACAATTCTTTTTGATGCTCGTCGCTTCCCTTGTTTTTTTATGGCGGTTAAGCTAGGTAGCGACAAAATCGCGGCCAATAATGCGGCAAAAGAAGCTGCCAATCGAGGTATTACACTAGATGATTTGCTCGCCGTAGCAAACGATCCAGGCACTAGCAAAAATAAGTTATTTTCTATTTTGAGGACATTTTCTTCAAATTTCTAGGTTACCGCCCAAGAAAAGACGGCGTAGCGCCCGAGGATGCAAAAAGAGTATTTAAATTTTATTCTAGCTATAGCTTCACATAAAAAAATGCCGACGCCAAACTAATAGCTTTTATGACTAACGACCTAAAAAAGAAAAATCCTGAATACGCAAGAGAGATAGATGTTTACGAACAAAAAGGTACGGCGAAAGCAAAAAAATAAAAACTTAACAACCTCTTTTTTCATTTATCATCTATCACTACACATGAATTTGAATTTAGATAATCAAAAAAATCTGTCGCCAATAAAGCTCACAAAAAAACTACAAGAATTAATGTCAAGCAATTTAGATTTTACCTTAAAAACAATCATCCAAAAAAATCGCCAGATAAAAACTACTTTACAAACGGCAACTCAAATTTAATCCACTCGTAGTCAAGTCCGATTTTTTTGCAACAGCCTCATAACAAATAGCGCTAAGAAGACCTGCAAAAAGTCCCGCAACCATATCATCGCCCATCACGCCTAGCCCGCCTTTTTACGTTTTTTTGTCGATGCGGCCGATCACGGAGGGCTTTATGATATCAAATGCCCTAAAAAAACAGAACCGAGAGCGCAAACTGCATCGCCGTAGCGCCGCTGATAGAAATCGCCAACCAAACGCCAGCAACCTCGTCTATCACGATACTGCCGTGATCGTGCACGCCGGTTTTAGCCTCATAGTCGTCGATGATATTGATGCTATACAAAAAAAGACAAATCGAAACCAAAAAAATAGCGTGGAAGCGGGCAAAAAAACATCAAAAAAATCCGTACGCCGCGACCGCGCCAGCCAGCGATCCCACCGTGCCGGGAGCTTTGGGGCTTAGGCCGGCGCCGAAAAAAAGTTAAAAAAATAACCTTTGCATATTTTTTTCCTTGAAATCAAACTTTAAATATTATGGCGTTTTTGTTCGCCAATTTTTAGTGCGATTTTAGCAAATTTGAACGCGCAAATTTTCAAAATCGGACGCCAAATTACTCGGTGATGTCGGATATTTTTCAAATTGAAGGCAAAATGCGTTAAATTTGATTACATTTTACAACCGCAAATTTCAATCCGTACTTTCGGCAATCAATTTGAAAATTTCAAGCTGCAATACAAATTCGCCACAGCATGACACATTGCACCGAATAAGCCGCAGTTTCGCCTCTCGTAGTAAATACAGAACTCCAAATTTTAGAGCTCGGCGAGTAAAATTTGCTAAATTTGAACGCAAAAGCAAAGATAAGATACTGCAAAAAAATAAGCTAATGCAAGCGCTCGCTCAGCAAATTTTAGCGGAGATAAAACGCGAAGTTTCCAGAGCTAAACTTTAACTCTTCCCCTGCTTCGCACTGCAAATTTGCGACTCTTGAAAGCAACCTCAAATGCAGCGAAACTGCGCAAAATCTCTCCCATAACGAGCCGCAGTATAAAAAAAGCGCCAAATGAACAACGCATGCATACAACAATAAACGATATTTCGACGCAGCAAAAGCCAAAAGCAAATTTAAGTCAGCGACGTCGTCTGATAAAGCTTCATCAAATTTTCGTAAAACTCCCTCTCCGTCTGCTTTTCTAGCAGTCCGTTGCTAGGGAAAAGATCGTCGCAAAGCTTTTTGGATATTTTCAAATCGGTTAGGGAAAAAAAGCTCGCTCAGTATCATCGCCGAGATGTCGCGCCGCATGAGGATCGCAGGCGGCAAGATACCCGCTAGCAGCAATGTTTTTAGTGTCTGGGCGTGGTATTTGATATGGTGATGCTGGCCGTGCGGGCAGGTCTTGGTGCTAACTAGCGTCTTGCACTCGTCGCAGTAGACGAGCTCTGGCAGCACGACGATATCTAAATTTGAGATCGTTTTTTTATAGCGTTCTAGCACCGTGTGAGCGACGTTGTGATCGTAAAACATCCCGATACCGGCGTGATTTTGCCCGACTATTAGCTTATGCGCGCCTAGCCTATGCGCCGCTATGCACTCTAGCGTCGGGTTTAGATGCGAGCTAAAGAGATTTGAGTTCTCAAAAGGCACGATGATCAGGCGGTTTTTTTGGGGACGTAGTTTTTGGATGAAGTATTCCAGCACGCTTTTTTTGAGAGAAAAGCTCATCATCTCGTCCGCGCCGTGGCTTTTTAGTAAAAACAGTAGCACCAGATCGGAGCTATCTATCGTCATCCTGATCAGGCGCTCGTGCGCGCGGTTAAATGGCTCCGCAGTTAGCATGATCGCCGAGATTTTTCGGACGTTTTGCTCCCTTTTGACCTCTTCGATGAGTTTTCTTACTTCAGCTAGCTTATCGTCGTAGATTTTTATCTCGCCACTTACGGCTAGTTCGCCGCTTTGGCTTTGCTGTGCGGGCGCGGCTTCGTTAGCGCGAAAGATATCTTGCGAGCTTTTCTCGGCGTTAAATTTAAAAACCTCGCCGACTTCGATATACCCTACGACCTTGCCGCCGTTGATAAGCTCGATATGATCGCCCTTTGAGGCGTTTTTTTATCGTTTCTTGATTGCGCTTGCCGTGTGGCGCAAAGACAAAAAGTATATGGCATCGGCTCGCCGGCCAAAAAAAGCCCGTCTCATAGATCTCGTTCGCCTCTTTTTTTCGTTCATCAGGCGGTTAACGTTTGCTAAGTTTGATTTTCTATGAGATCAAGCGCGCCGAAGGCCCTCGTCGTTTATCCAAACGGCGTTATTTTTTTCTTGACGACGTCATATTTTTTTCCTCTTTTCCCAAAGCGATTTGCGCGAGATCCCTAGCTTTTTGCTAAGCTCGGTGTCGGGGTATTTGTCCTGATAGTTTACGATGATGTGCTTGATGTAGTCGTCGATCGTCGAAAATCTCGTCGATTTGGAAATTTTTTTCTCATCGCTTGTGATGTTTAGCGTCTCCATCGGCGTCTCTTCGTTCAGATTGGTCGAGCTTACGATGAGCTTGCGTTTGGCCGCGAGAGAGACGATTTGATTTTTTTGGTCTCTTGGCGTGAAATTGGAAAAATTTGAAAAATACAAAAGCGTGCGCGGATTTGCCGCGGCTATTGCCTCTACGTCGATACCAGGCTCAAGCGGCACGTACTTAAAGCTCAAATTGAGCGCCTTTGCGTACTCAAAAACGAAGTTATCGGCGTTTATCATTTTATTGCATTTGATGAGAAGCGGCAGCTTTTATGCGCTTAAAGTCGAAATTTAGCGCCGAAACCGCCTTAAAATGATAGTTTAAGTAGTCCTGATAGGTCTTTATAAATGTTTGCAGCCGCCTCAAATTCCTCGAAATGCTTGATCTTTCGCACCAACTCCTCGATCATAAACGGCTTTTTGTATGTAGTCGCTTGCACCCGCTTGTATCGGGATCGAGACGGTATCGTTGCTGATATACGTGATGAGCAGGATGACGACGGAGTCTTTACATTTCTGTATGATTTTTAGCGTCTCGTCGCCCGCAAATGCGCTAGAGAGCAGCACCACGTCAAAGTGCACGTCCTTGCCGCCCTCCTTTGCCCTCTGCTCAGGCTCGCTTTTCATCACCTCCGCCGCGCTCCTTGCGATCTCGCACTCATAGCCCTAGATTTTCTAGCTTCGAGGCGATGCTTTGGGCTAGGTAGATTTCGTTTTCTATTATCAAAACTCTCATTTTTACTTTCGTCGTTTTATTTTTTTGCGTCCAGTCGTAAATTTTTAGACTCGCCGACGCCGTAGCGGCTATACCCTCGCCTCGCCCCGTAAAGCCCAGCTTCTCGGTCGTAGTGGCCTTTACGTTTATGCGGCTCGGGGTTAAATTTGAGTGCATTTGCGATGTTTATTTCCATCGCGGATTTAAATTTACTAAGCTTTGGTCGCTCGGCAATAACGGTAATATCGGCATTAATAAGCTCAAATCCAACGCTTTGAACGAGCCTATATGCTTCTTTTAGTAACATAGCAGAGTCAGCGCCCTTAAATTTATCGTCGGTATCTGGGAAATGCTCGCCTATATCGCCCAGCCCGGCTGCTCCCAGTATCGCGTCGATGAGCGCGTGGATAGCTACGTCGCCGTCGGAGTGGGCCTTTAAATTCCGTTTAAAAGGGATTTTCTCGCCACCGATTGTTACGAAACTTCCTCTTTTTTTCTCTTCTTCAAAGGCATGCACGTCAAAGCCGTTGCCCACGTACATTTCGCTTAACGGCGCGCCAAGCCCGCAAATTTTAGAAAGATCGTCTTTAAATGTGATTTTTTTCTAGCGTTATCATCACCCCTGCACGTACCAATTTACCGCCCGCAGCCGCTATCGCCGAGCTATCGTCGGTGTAAATTTGACCCGATTCAAGCGCACTTTTTAGCATTGCCGTGCGCGAGAGCTGCGGAGTCTGGATGAGTTTAATTTGCTCTCTATCGACGGCCTGGGAGCCCAGATAAACGGTATCTAGCACTTTTAGCGCAGGCACGACGCAGTCGGCGTTTTGGATGCCGCCTATGATGCGCGAGAAAAGCTCGGCGCTAATCATCGGACGAGCGATGTCGCTAACTAAAAACGTATTCGCTTTGAACGAGTTTAAGCGCGTTTTTTTAGGCTCTCTTGACGGGTCGCGCCGCCTTTTATGAAGCGATACGTTGGGGCAAATTTGCTCATATATTTTTCCTCGTTTGAGGCGATGATTATCTCTTTAAAAGCATAGTGCGAGCTTAAATTTTTAGCCGCAAAGAGCCATAACGGATCGCTTCCGACGCGCAACCACTGCTTTTTAACGGGCATTTCAAAACGGCTGGAGCTTCCGGCTCCGAGCATTATCAGCGTAACGTCTAGCAAAATTTCTCCTTTGGCAAAGTGTTACGATATTATACATCCCAAAAAGCTTGTTTTTTTATCTTTTTGAGTAAGATTAGGACCAAAATTTTAAGGAGCGAAACATGAAAGAATTTCGGGTCAAATTTGACTCCGCCGATAAAACTCCGACGCAGATGTACTACGCTAAAAAAGGCGTAATAACGCCCGAGATGAACTACGTAGCGCAGGCTGAGATGCTAGATCCCGAGCTCATTAGGAGCGAGGTCGCCGCAGGCAAGATGATAATCCCCTGCCAACATCCATCACGAAAATTTGCTCCCGATGGCGATCGGTAGGGAGGCTAAAACCAAAATCAACGCAAATATCGGCAACTCAAGCCTTAGCAGCGACATTTGCGCTGAGCTTAGAAAGCTTGAATGGCTTTGAATTTGGCGCTGATACGGTTATGGATCTAAGCACGGACGGCGATCTAGACGCTATTAGAAGCGCTATCATAGAGCATTCAAGCGTGCCAGTTGGCACAGTGCCAATGTATGAAATTTTAAAAGAGGCAAAAGAGGTTACAAATATCACAAATGAGCTAATTTTAAGCGTGTTAGAGAAGCAAGCAAAGCAAGGGGTGAGTTACTTTTACGATACACGCTGGCTTTTTTTACGTGAGTTTTTGCCGCTTGTTAAAAAAAGCGTAAAATGGGCATAGTAAGCAGGGGCGGCAGCCTAAGTGCAAGCTACATGTCAAAGCTAAATAGACAAAATCCTTTCTATGAAATTTTTGATCAAATTTTAGAAATTTGCGCTAGATACGACGTCTCACTCTCGCTTGGCGACGGACTTCGCCCAGGATGTCTTTATGACGCAACAGACGAGGCACAGCTTAGCGAGCTAAAGGTGCTTGGAGAGCTTACACTTCGTGCGTGGCAGAAAGATGTGCAGGCGATGATAGAGGGCCCTGGTCATGTGCCATTAAATCAAATTGAGTATAATATGAAAATCGAACAAGAGCTCTGTCATGACGCCCCATTTTACGTGCTTGGGCCGCTTGTTAGCGATATCGGCGCGGGGTATGACCATATCACTTCAGCGATAGGGTGGTACGATGGCGGCATATCACGGCGCTAGCATGCTTTGCTACGTGACGCAAAAAAAGAGCACCTTGGCTTGCCAAATGAAAATGACGTAAGAGAGGGCATCGTAGCTCACAAGATAGCAGCTCATGCCGCAGACGTCGCGCTTGGCAAAAGCTGGAGCTATCGAAAAAGACCATGCGATGAGCGATGCGAGATACGCATTTGACTGGAACAAGCAGTTTGAGCTTAGCTTTGATCCAAAAAAAGCAAGAGAACTTCACGATGAGAGCTTGCCAGAAGATGCGTTTAAGAACGCTCATTTTTTTGTTCGATGTGCGGACCAGTAAATTTTGTGCATATAAAATTTCAAAAAGATCTAGAAAAAAAGGAGAAAAAATGTTAAATAAAGAAGAGGTCTTAAATAGACTAAAAAGGTGTCATATATCCGGGCTTTGAGAAGGATATAGTTAGTTTTGGCTTTGTAAAAAATATCGAATTTGGCGATAAAATTTTAATCGAGGTCGAAATCGTTAGCTCAAGCCCTGACGTGGCAAATGAGCTAAAAGCGGACATCAAACGTGTCATGGGCTCAAACGAGTACGTGCTAAATTTGATCCAGCCAAAGATACCTGAGGAGAAAAAGTAACAGCCAAAGCGGTAAAAAAATATCGCGCCACAAGTTGGGACTTTCGTAATGGTAAGCTCAGGAAAAGGCGGCGTTGGCAAATCAACCACAACTCTAAATTTAGCCATCTCAATGGCAAAAACTTGGCAAAAAAAGTGGGAATTTTAGACGCTGACATCTACGGACCAAATATCCCAAGAATGCTTGGCGAAGTAAATACTCAGCCACAAGTCGTTGGCAACAAGCTAAAGCCGATACTTAGTCACGGCGTGGAGATGATGAGTATGGGCGTTTTGATGGAAGAGGGCATGAGCCTTATCTGGCGTGGCTCGATGATCATGAAAGCGATCGAGCAGCTGCTAAGAGACGTGCTTTGGAGTGAGCTTGATGTCTTGTTCCTCGACATGCCTCCAGGAACGGGCGATGCGCAGCTTACCCTAGCTCAAAGCGTGCCAGTAACGGCAGGTGTCTGCGTCACAACGCCTCAAGTTGTAGCCCTTGATGATAGCAAACGTGCGCTTGATATGTTTGAGAAGCTTCACATCCCAATCGCTGGTGTCATAGAGAACATGAGTGGCTTTATCTGCCCAGATAACGGCAAAGAGTATGATATCTTTGGCAAAGGCACGACTGAAGAGGTGGCAAAGGCTTACAACACTCAAATTTTAGCCGAAATTCCTATCGAGCCAGCGGTTCGTGTGGGCGGTGATAGCGGCAAGCCAGTGAGCTTTTACGAGCCAAACTCAGTCACTGCAAAACGCTATGAGAGCGCAGCTGCAAGGCTTTGGGAGATAATAGAAAATATAAATAATGGCGGTGGGGCTGATAACTCAGCGATCCAGCCAGTAAATGACGGCAAGAGTGCTTGCTCGAAGTAGTCTCTAGAATAGGGGACTTGACCTATAATTTGCACGTTTGAAATTTAAAAAAACGTGCAAATTTAGCTTTTAAAAAAGAAATGTAACAGGAGAAAAGATGAAAGCGATCGTAACCGTAGTGGGAAAAAGATAGAGTTGGTATCGTTGCTGGCGTCTCAGCAAAAGCTTAGCGAGCTAGGGCTAAACATAGACGACATCTCACAGACTATTTTTGAGCGACTTTTTTTCACGATGATGGCGGTGGTTTCAAGCGATGAAAAACAAGGACTTTACAGCCTTAAGAGCGGAGCTAGATAGACTTGGAGAGAGCCTAAAAAGTAAAGATAAATATCCAAAGCTCAGCCATTTTTTTGATGCTATGCACAAAATTTGAAGGACAAAAAGATGGATATCAAAAAAACGTAACCGAAACGATCTCGATGATCGAGGAGCGTACTTTGACATCAGAACGATCACGATGGGCATTAGTTTGCTTGACTGCATCGACTCTGACATCAACAAAGCCTGCGACAAAAATTTACGCAAAAAAATCACCACTAAAGCCAAAGACCCTAGTTCGTGTGGGCAACGAAATTTCCGCTGAGCTAGGCATACCAATCGTAAATAAAAGAGTGAGCGTGACACCTATCTCGATAATCGGCGCTGCAACGGACGCAAAAGACTACGTGATGATCGCAAAAAAACGCTTGATAGGGCGGCTATTGAGGTTGGTATTGATTTTATAGGTGGTTTTTTTCGGCTTTGGTCTGCAAAAGGGCTATCAAAAGGGCGATGAAAGTTTTGATAAATTCTATCCCGCAAGCACTCGCTCAAACTGCAAAAGTCTGCTCAAGTGTAAATGTCGGCTCAACAAAAAAACAGGCATAAATATGAGCGCGGTGCGTGACATGGGACGCATCATAAAAAGAGACGGCAGCAGCATCAGAGATGGGCTGTGCGAAGCTCGTGGTTTTTCGCAAACGCAGTCGAGGACAACCCTTTCATGGCAGGAGCATTTCACGGTGTGGGCGAGGCTGATGTGGGCGATAAACGTCGGCGTTTCAGGCCCAGGCGTCGTAAAAAGAGCGCTTGAAAAGGTGCGTGGCGAGAGCTTTGACGTGGTGGCTGAGACTGTGAAAAAGACGGCTTTTAAGATAACTCGTATCGGCCAGCTAGTCGGTCAAATGGCTAGTGAGCGCCTCGGGGTTAATTTGGTATCGTCGATCTCTCTCTGCTCCAACGCCAGCTGTGGGCGACTCGGTGGCTCGTGTGCTTGAGGAGATGGGACTTGAGGCTGTTGGTACGCACGGCACGACTGCGGCACTTGCTCTCCTAAATGATGCGGTCAAAAAAGGCGGCGTCATGGCGTGCAATCAAGTTGGCGGCCTAAGTGGTGCGTTTATCCCGGTTTCAGAAGATGAGGGCATGATAGCTGCAGTGCGTGCGGGATCACTAACTAGAAAAAAACTTGAAGCGATGACAGCGATATGCTCGGTGGGGCTTGATATGATCGCCATACCTGCAGATACGCCAAGCCAGAGTATAGCTGCGATGATCGCTGATGAGGCGGCTATCGGCGTTATAAATCAAAAAACAACAGCCGTTCGTATCATACCTTTAGGTAAAGAGGGCGATATGATCGAGTTTGGCGGCCTTTTAGGAAGAGCGCCTGTGATGAAGATAAACAAGGCTTCAAGCGCAGAATTCATCGCTCGTGGCGGCCAAATTCCCAGCGCCTATACATAGTTTTAAAAATTAATTCAAAGTCCGCTTTAAATTTGCGGACTTTCTCTTCATACCCCAACTTTTCAACTGCTTTTTAGTTAAAAATAACACCGATTTCTACACATTAAGGAGCTTAGATGAAAATTTTGGGATTTTTGGCGGCACTTTGCCTTAGTATAGGAAGCGCAGCAGCAAACGACGGCAAGGTAAGAAGTGTCGATATCTACGTGACACCATACTACTCAGCAAATGCTGGCAAGGCCGAGTTTGTTAAGGTTTACGATAAGATCGACGACTTGCTAAAAAGTGGCAAAGTAGAGGACTTCAAAAAGGCAGAAAAAGATCGTGCAGGACGCTCCACAAATGGTCTCTCCGATAACTCTTTTTTTGTTCTCTCGGCTCGCGCATACGATCTTGGACTTCGCGATGATGCGGTATTTTGGTTTTACGTGGCAAAAAACCGCGCGATATTGCTAAGAGGCGTCATAGACATGGAGGGCGAGAAATTTACTGACGTGGTGGCTGCGATAGGAGCATTTATGAAGCTTGTTGGCGACGTGGTCAATCCTTATGCATTTTGCGATATCAAAAAAACAACAAGAGATCGCTGATAAAGCGCTTGAATGGACTAAGAAAAAAATGCCTATGAAGCGATGTTTTCTCCAGAATTTAGCTCACCTCACGAGGATAGAAAAAGCAGCCCTTGCAAAAGGTATAGAAAAAGCTAGAAAGTCGCAATAAAAAGAGAAAGATTACTTTTTTTAGACAAAGACAACCTTACTAACTTTAAAGCTATGCGCAAGCAAAATGACACCGATGAGAATTTTGCTTTTAAGCGGTGGGCTAAATTTGAGTTGCTGTTTTAGGTTTTGCGCCCTAAGACAGCAAATTTAAAAAGCGGTATTTAGCTCTAACTTGCATGTGTTGGATGCTTGAGCCCTTTTGCCTAAGACAAACTTACTTAAAAATTTAGCCTTTTGCATAAGAGCTGGCGAAAAAGACAATACAAAAATGAGAATAAAAAAATGACTTTGAATGTGACGAACTTGAAAAAGTCGCGGTAGATGATGGTTTTATTTGGTATGCGCAGCTGGAGCTAAAAAAAGCGAGAGCTTTGGAGAAGTGCCGTTTTGCCTTGTCTGTAAAGATGAGACTGGCGTGGGCGATGAGACTATTTTTATTAGCAGAGCGAATTGCCAAGGATATCGACCAATACATAAAAAGAGGCGCTTGTCTTTTTAAAAAGATAAGCTTAGGCGAGAGCATTGTTTGAGTGATGATGAGCTTAAATTGCTTGACGTGCTAGTTTGTGACCTGCCATTTAGCTCGCCGCAATGCACCTTTTATGCGCGTGATAAGCAGTGGTTGATGAGATTTGCCGAGGGTGCGCTAGATATTTGCGAGCCATTTGGTATTGGGGTGATCTTTGAGGGCGAAAAAGCCTCTGCGTTTGGAAAGTAGAGCTCAGTAGTGAGTGTTAAACGCTTAAATTTGAAGGTAGCTTAAATTTAGACATAAAGAGCTAGACAAATTTGGAATTATAAGCCAGTTTAGAAGCGCTGGAGGAATTAAAATTTGCAGACTATGCGTTGCGGTAGTCGCTTGGATCTTTTTTTCTTTGTGATCCTGTTTCACAAATCTCGCCTCATAAGCTCGATAGACCAAAACCATGGCGCGTGTCCGACAAACTCGGAAACGTGCTCGTACCAAAGTAGCGTCCAAAGAGGCGGCGTAAGTCCAAGAATAGGCAAAAGCAATAACGTAAACGGCGATATTGGCTAAAAATACTGGCGGCAACGCCTTGCCAAAGCGTGATTTTCGGAAATCTCTCCGCAACAACGCAGTAAGCTACTGCAAAAAAACGATCTAAAACAAAAATATGCGTAAAATTCACGTAGTTAAAGGCATGCCCTGCAAACTCGTAAATCGCGGCATACGGGTCGGTAATACCCAAATAATCGCGTAAAAAAATACACACGGCGGGTTTAGAAAATTACACGAGCAATTTGGTTTGATCCGCCGCCCCTAATAAGACTTTCCGGACCGCAAGCGGCGTCAAACATATCTTTAGGATTGCGCGACGGCAACGGAAATTCCCCGCCCCATTTAACAAAAAGCCGACATAATACCGATAGAAATGCCTAGAAGTGCAGCCAAATCGAAACGCTCTTTAGTTTGCGAATTCATGATTACGCCTTTTTAAAAAAATAAGACGCGTAGCATTCTTTTTTTGCTTTAATTAATATTAATTATCAAGATTTGCATTAAATTTGTATTTTTAAGCCGCATAATTCTGATTTATTGCTCTGCGTCGAAAATTTCACGCCCGCAAGGTAATCAAATTTCGTGATTATAAGTAAGCAAACGGTGGAGAAAAACGGCAACTTTAGCCTCTTTTTTTGTCAAATTTAAACAAGCCGTCAGAGTCAAATTTACCGCCGCAGCCCCGCCCTACTCGCCCAGCTTCTCCCTAATTTCCCCAAAAGCTCGCTTAGGCCCTAGGGATATCGTTGTGTCCGGCGTTTAGCTCGTAAATTTCTATCTCCAGGCTTTAGAAATTTAAATAGCCTACGCGAGTTATCCACGCCGATTAGCTCGTCATGCTCGCCGTGAAATATCGTCACCGGCCCGCCAAAACCGCCGACAAACTCAAACGTAGGGATTTTTATATTTGATTAGACTTTCGGCACGAAGGGTATTTTTCTCGCGCGCTAGCTCCTCTAGGCTAAAAATAAGGCGCGATCAAAACTAGCCGCTTAGCTCCGTATTTTTTTGCGCCGCGCGAGCCGCCAGTCCGCTGCCTACCGAGTACCCGACCGCCGTGACCTCGCCCGCGTCATACTCTCGCAAAACTGCCTCCATCATCGCGTCCGCATCCGCGTAAAGCTGCTCCTGTGAGCCTATCTCGCCGCCGCTCTTACCGTAGCCTCGGTAGTCAAACAGGTAAAAAAATCATAGCCCAAATCCGTAAAATGCTGCGCATAATTGCCCCAGCCTTGCAGATTGCCCGCATTGCCGTGGAAAAATATCGCCGCGCCGTTTTTGCCTTACGTCCACCGTTCGCGTCGCTATAACGTTTGCTCGCTGCCCCTACTCTGCGCTAAAAGTACTTTAGCCCGCTTATCCACGTGCCATCCGCGTCTAGTCTTATCTCCTCAAACGGCTGATCAAAGCTAAAAATCATGGTTTGGCTCTAGCTTGCTCGGGAAAAAAATATCAGCCGCTCTTGAAAAAAATAAAGCAGCGCCAAAACCGTGACATATAATATGCAAAAACACAATGCAAAGCCGAAAAAAATTACGTTCATTTTTACCTTTCAAATTTACCTGCGCCGGATTTTCTCCGCTCAAAAAAATACCTTAACCCTCTCGCCGCTCTGGCTTCCGAATTTCTCCTGCGCAGCAAGCCTGATCTCATCCGCTAACCGCTCAAAAATAGCCGTCCTCGCCAAAAAGATAAATTTGCTTATAAAGCGGCAAAAGCGCGGGAAAAATTTCGCCTGATGAAGGATAGAATTTTTATCGCGAAAAATTCGGATAGAGGTTTAACCTATCAAACCACTTTCATCCGCCGCGTCGCCGCAATGAGATATGATATCAAAAACCGGCGTGATCTGCGGAAAAAAATCGGCGCGACGAAGATATAGGTTTTTACTCCCGCGGCGCACAGCTTTTTTTATCGCCGCGATCCTTGCAGCAACGGAACTTGCGCGAGGCTCCAGCATACGGCGTAAGCTTTCGTCTACCACGCTCAAACTCACGCCTACGCGGACGTTTGGCATCGTTTGTAGCAGGTCTATGTCGCGCGTCACGAGGCTTGATTTGGTGTACTTTGCAGATTCACATCCGAGCCCGCCAGCGTTTCAAGGACTTTTCGCGTAGCACCAAAGCGTGCCTCGTACGGGTTATAGCAGTCGGCGACCGAGCTCATAAACACGCGTTCGTTGCTGTGCGAAGCAGCAAAGTTTAACCAAGCTCGCCGTATCAAAAATCCTTCACGTCCAAAAAAACTCGCCCCACGCCTCCTCGTGCCCCGTGACGCCGCGCATAAACTCGGCGTAGCAGTAGATGCAGCCGTGCGGGCAGCCTACGTACGGGTTGACCGTGTAGCCGCCGCTGCCGATTTTGGAGCGCGAGAGAATATTTTTGGCGCGGATTTTTGCGATGCGCATTTTGATTTTTTTGCCTTTGATTGCGTGGATTTTATGAGGGATTTTTAGCGAAAATTTGGACTTTTAAGCTAAAAGAAGCGCGGTTTTGTCGGCAAAAAGCTAAATTTACTAAATCCAGACTTCGCCTTATCGTCGGCACAAGCGGCGCATTACTCCGTTTTGCCGAAGTTTATACTGATTTTTAAACGACTTTTTGGCAAAAATCTACGGTTTAAAAAAAGTCAAATTTGAAGGAAAAAAATATGCTTGAAGTCGAAAATTTATTAATGAGATTTAACGCACAGCTGCTATTTGAGGACGTAAATTTAAAAGCTCACTCGCGGCAATCGCTACGGACTCATCGGTGCAAACGGCGCGGGAAAATCGACGTTTCTAAAAAAATCCTTGCAGGCGAGATCGAAGCAAACAGCGGCGAGATAGTCATCGAAAAACGGGCTAAAAAGTAGGCGTGCTGGGTCAAGATCAGTTCGCGTTTGAAAAACTTTAGCGTCAAGGACGCCGTGCTATACGGCAACAAACGTCTCTACGACGCGGTAAAAGAAAAAGAGCAACTCTACATGAGCGAGGAGTTTACCGACGCCGTAAACGACCGTCTGGCGCAGCTTGAGATGATAAGCGCTGAGGAAGATCCTAGCTACGAGTACGAGGTGCGCATCGAGAAAAATCCTAAGTTCGCTTGGCTTTAGCGACTTTGAAAAAGCCGATGAGCGAGGTCGAAAACTCGGATAACTTTAAAGTCCTGCTAGCTCAAGTACTCTTTCCAAAGCCGGACATTCTTTTTCCTCGACGAGCCCACCAACAACCTTGATATCGATAGCATAAAGTGGCTAGAAAACGAGCTAAACCGCCACGAGGGCACGATAGTGCTAATCAGCCACGACCGCCACTTTTTAAACGCGGTTTGCACGCACATCCCTAGACGTGGATTTTAAGAAAATCAGGCAGTTTGCGGGCAACTACGACGACTGGTATATCGCATCGACGCTGGTGGCCAAACAGCACGAGATGGAGCGCGACAAAAAAAGCTAAAAAGAAAAAGAGGAGCTGGAGAAATTTATCGCGCGATTCTCGGCAAACGCGAGCAAAGCCCGCCAAGCCACGAGCCGTCAAAAGCAGCTAAACAAACTCGACATCGAGGAAATCAAGGTATCAAGCAGACGCGATCCTAGCATACTTTTTCCGCACCAAGCGCGACATCGGCAACGAGATCCCTAGAGGTGCGCGGCATCAGCAAAACATACGACAAGGTTTTGTTTGAAAATTTTAGCTTCAAGCTCGAAAAGAACGACAAAGTCGCTATCATCGGCGCAAACGGCGTAGGCAAAAGCACGCTGGCTAAAATCATCATCGGCGAGGTCGCCCCGGATATCGGCGACGTGCACGTGGGCGCGACGATAGAGCCCTAGCTACTTCGCGCAGGATACGACAAATAAAAATCACCGGCGAGCTCAAACTCTACGAGTGGCTGCAAGACGAAAAATAACAAGGACCCTAGACGAGATCCGCAAGTGCCTAGGGCAGGATGCTATTTAGCGGCGCCGAGCAGGAAAAAAATCTGTCGGCAGCCTAAGCGGCGGCGAGAAACACCGCCTGATGCTAAGCCGCCTGATGCTAGAGCGCGGCAACCTACTCGTGCTAGACGAGCCGAACAACCACCTTGACCTCGAAGCCATCATCGCTCTAGGCGAGGCGCTGTATCAATCGGCGGCAACGTCATCTGCGTGAGCCACGACCGCGAGCTCATCGACGCCTTCGCCAACCGCATCATCCACCTCAAAGGTAACGGCGAAGTAGTCGATTTTAAGGGAACTTTTGAAGAATACGCCGCGATGAACGAAGGGGCGACGGTTTGAAAATTTATCTTTAATCTTAGCTTTTTGATTTGGCGGGCAATTTGACATCCACCAAACTTAAGCGGCAAATTTAACTCGGTTTTGCCGCTTTTTTGGAGTTAAATTTTACTCGCCGAAACCTGCGTCTTGAAAATGCTAAATTTGGTTTGGTTAAATTTAGCGTTGCGAATTTACTTTTATACAAAAAGGAGTGAGGGCTTGAATTACGCTCTGCTAGCAGCTCTCAAAGAGAGTGCAAGCACAAGGCAAGGCAACGCCGAAGCAAAAGAGCTCCCCCTCCCCCTACGACGTGAGAAGTTGCTGCACTGCGTGCAGGTTAAACTTTGACGCTATCGCGTCGCGTGTTTTAAATTTACATTTTCAAGATATGGGTCTCAGTGAGTAGAAAATTTGAAGTTAAACTGTGCAAATTTGACTTCAATTTGAGCGTAAAACGATAAGGTGAAGTATTTTGAGATGATTTTTTTGGGGTTTTGAAGTTAGAAATTTGACGAAGATAAGGCATGTAGCCTATCGAGTCAAATTTCTAACAAAAATCCACAAAAAAGCGCTCAAAAGACGAGCCGTTATTTTTAGAATACTGCGCGTCGAGATACGGTATCAAATACCCATACCCCTCCTTCTCCATTTCCTCCTTTGGCACAAATCTCAGCGCAGCGCCGTTTATGCAGTATCTTAGCCCTCCTTTATCGCGCGGACCGTCGTCAAATACATGCCCCAAGTGCGAGTCCGACATCGCGGTTTTGACCTCGGTGCGCACCATGCCGTGCGATAGATCGTACTTTTCGGCGATCAGGCTCGCGTCGATCGGCTTTGTAAAGCTCGGCCAACCGCAGCCAGCATCACATTTATCGTACGAGCTAAAAAGCGGCTGACCGTTGGTGATATCGACGTAGATACCGATACGCTCCTCGTCGTTTAGCTCGCTGCTGTGCGGGCGCTCTGTCGCGGCGTGCCTAACGACGTCGTATGAGATGGCGCTTAGCTCATTTTTTTAGCGCCGCGTCGTCTTTGTTTTTTTGTAGTTTTGCAAATTTTTGCTTCATATCGCGCTTTTTGTCGCTCAGTACTCGCCCTTTTTAGGCAGGCTTTCAAAGGTCACGTGGCAGTAGCCGTGCGGGTTTTTTTATCCAGATAATCCTGATGATACTCCTCGGCTTTGTAGATATTTTTCTAGCGGCGCGACCTCCGTTACGATGGGCGCTTTGTGGTTTTTGCTGTTCGGCTATAAAGGCTCTGATCGCCGGCTCGTCCGCTGCATCGGTGTAGTAGATGCCCGTGCGGTACTGCGTGCCGCGGTCGCCGCCTTGCTTGTTTAGGCTAGTGGGATCGATGGTGTTAAAGTAGAGTTTGAGCAAATGCGGCAGGGTCGATCACGTACTCGTCGTACTCGACCCAGACCGCCTCAGCAGCGTTCGTATCGCCCGTGCAGACCTGCTCGTAGCTAGGATTTGGCACCTTTGAGTTTGCGTAGGCAGTGTAGGTGCTAACCACGCCCGGAAGCTGCTTGAGGTAGGCCTCCGTGCCCCAAAAGCAACCGCCTGCCAGTACGATCGTTTTGTTCGCGGCCGCAGGCTCTTTTTGTTTTATGATTCATCTGTTCTCCTTGTAAATTTAAAAAATATACCTAAAAAAATAGCGCCAAAGCACCGACTATTCCTACTGTTTTTTTAACGTTTTGCCAAGCATTTTCGCTCCTTGTGGCTTCAAATTTCTGATTAAATTTGAATTCTGGCAAATTTGACTTCAAATTTGACGGTTTTGCATTTTACGCACCGAAAGCTGCACCGCGAAAAACGCTACATTGGTTTTATCACATTTAATGTTTTCTGAAAATTTTTAGTTTTTCTTTTTTTCTTGGGAGGCGGAAGGGGTTTCTACTTACGAAGCGTCGCCCCTTCCGCCCCCCAAACCCCCACTAACCCCACTGCACGTTCAAGGGGTGCGACCGCGCTGTCGCGCCGCACGTTTTTAGTTTAGCATTTTGGGGTGCGGGTCTCGGCAAGTCAAATTTGGCAAATTTGACTTCAAATTTGAACATAAAAACGATAAGGCGAAGTATCGTGAGATGATTTTAAATGTTTTTGAAGTAAATTTCGTCCCAAGACTAGACATATAGTCTGTCGCAGAGCAGAATTTACGTTCTGCTTGCAGTTGCGAGCAAAGCGAAGCAAAAATCTCTCTCAAAAAGCGCTCGCGAGACGAGCCTTAGCCAAAATCAGCGAAATTATAACCACCCACTCTAAACCCAACGTGAATTTCGCCTCTTGATTTACCCTTTCGCGGCTAACGGCAAGGCGTAGAATTTAAACCCCTCCTGCTCAAACCAGCTCGCAAATACCTGAAAATTCGTCAAATCTCGGCTCCGTTAAACTCCACTCGCCAGATCGCGCCCTCCTCGTTAAATTCTCGCTCAAAGCTTAGATTTCTCTTTTCAAAAATAGTGCTCAAAGCGCGAGCCCAGCGCGTATGGCGTAAAAAAACACGCAAAGCGATTTTATCTCACGTTTAACCAGCGCCCCGCAGCTCTCAGCCTCATCTATTGCCGCATTTACCGCTGCGCCGTAAGCTCGCACGAGTCCGCCCGTGCCTAGCTTTATTCCGCCGAAATACCGAACGATGAGCGCGCCCACGTTTACGAGCTGGGCGCCTCTAAGCGCGTTTAGCGAGGGTTGGCCGCTCGTGCCCTTTGGCTCGCCGTCGTCGCTTTGATTTTCTACTATTTGCCCGTAGCCGTTTCGCTCGCGCAGCGTCCCACACGACGTGCGCGGCCTTTGGATGCTCTGCTTTTTAGTTGCTCGTGCAAGGCTTTAAACTCGCAAATAGGGACACAAAAAGCATAAAAACGTCGATTTTTTTTGGCTTCAGTTTTTGGTCGATACGACCCGCAAAACCGTTTGCAATTTTTCTCCTTTAAATAAAGCCCGATTTTAGCGAAATTTTTAAAAATATTCTTATAAAATGGCGGCTAAAAATGAAATAAGCTCTCAAAAAAAGAATGAAAAATGTTTAAAAAAATCTCAAAAAAATGCTTTGGCAAATCATCGCCATGATCGTTTCCAGCGCCGTTTTTTTAGCGGCTCGGGGATCTTAATACTAGTCTTTATCAACAAATACCTCTTAAATTTAAAGGAACAAGACGCTCAAATTTTGCTCGCGTTTTTCGCGCTTTTGATTTTGTTTTTTTGGGCTTTTCGGTGCTCTCGCGCATCGCTCTTAGCGTGATCGGCAACGACTTTGTCTACGAGCTGCGAGCCAAAAACGATAAAAAAAGGATCCTAGATACCGCAAACCAAAAAAATCGTAGCCGCGGGCAAGTCAGTTTGATCGCCTCGCTCTCAAGCGACGTACGCAGCCTAACCGACGGCTTTATGCAGGGTGCCAAGCATCATCCAAGGCGTACTCATCATCGGCGCGACGGGTGCTTACGTGCTTTATATCTCGGCCGAGATTTTTCGTGTTTTTGGTGCTTTGGATGAGCGCGGCGACATGGATTTGCCGATACTTCATCAAAAATATCCACAAATACTACGAACAATGCCGTAACGGCGAGGATGCGCTATACCGCGACTATCAGACCTGCATCGAGGGACATAGGGAGCTTAGCTTAAATTTAGCCCGCGCAAAGCGGCTTTTTTTGGGACCGCTTTATCCCAAACGCAAAAAAAGCCTGCGCACAAATATCGTAAAAGCCGAGATCCATCAGTCCTTTATGAGCAACTGGCTAAACACCGTGATGCTAGGGCGCCGTGGGCATCGAGATATTTTTTTGCCTAGCCTACGAGGCTGCTAGTCTTCAAGACGCTATCACGGTGGCCTTGGCGATACTTTTTTTGCGAGCGCCCCTTATGATGCTACTTTTACTCGGTGCCTAGCGTCTTTCGCGCGCGCATCGCGTACGAGCGGCTAAAAAAAGCTTGACCTAGCGCCATTTGAGCCTGAGTTTGAGCTAGGCGAGACGGCTCCGCAAATTTGGCAAAAAAACTGCGCCTAAAGGATATAAATTTCGCCTACGACGAGGGGAGCGAATTTGCGCTAAAAAGATATAAAGTTTAGAGATTAGTCGCGGCGAGACGGTCTTTTTGATCGGTAAAAAAACGGTAGTGGCAAAAAGCACGCTATTTATGATTTTAGCGGGGCTTTTTGGCGCCAAAAAAAGTGGCGAGATGTTCGCCGACGACACAAAAAAATCACGGAGTCAAATTTAAAAAGCTACGCAAATACGATCAGCGCGGTGTTTAGCGACTTTTTATCTCTTTGACGAAGTGATGAGCGACGACGAGGCGCTGATAGAGGGGCTACTAAAAAAAGATGTCGATAGAAAACAAAGTAAGCGTCAAAGAGGGAAAATTTCAGCACGCTAAATCTCTCCCAAGGCCAGAAAAAAAGCGCCTCGCGATGGTCGCGGCGCTGCTTGAAAAGCGCAAATTTCTGATCCTTGACGAGTGGGCGGCCGATCAAGACCCCGAGTTTAGACGGCATTTCTACACGGAGTTTTTTTGCCGGGGCTTAAGGCGCAGGGCTACACCGTTTTTTTGCGATCAGCCACGACGATGCGTACTTTGACGCGGCGGATAAAATTTACGAGATACGAAATGGGCAAATCGCGCTCGTTAAGGGCTAAAATTCAGCTAAAAAAACGGTTAAAAATAACGGATATCATTTTTAAACAAGGAGACATAATGCAGCTAAGCGAGGAAGCAAGAGAAGCCAAAGAGATGGCGCTAGGCATGATGAACGATAACTTCATCGGCCTTACAGAGGATATGTGCGCAAAATTTGGCGGCTTTACAAACCCACAAAACGTCAAAATGACCGATATCACCGAGGACGGCATGCATATCGCCTGCGACGAGGGCGAGGTGTTCGTACCGTTTGAGAAAAAGGCCGAGCTAACGGTCGAGAGCCTACGTGACGAGGTCATAAATATAGTAAATAGTATGGAAAAATTAGCGACGGTGCGAAATGTTTGAAACCAGGCAAAAAGGGCACGCCGGGCCGACGCGTCCTAAAAAGATAAAGATGGCGACTAACGCCGAGATGGAGAAATTTTTAACCGAGGAGTTGCCGACGCAAAAAGACGGCGTGATCTATATCCACGTGCCATTTTGCGATAATATCTGCTCGTTTTGCTCGATGAACCGCACGAAGCTAGAAGACGAGCTAGACAGCTACACGCAGTATCTAATGGGTGAGATCGAAAAATACGGTAAATTCCCATATCTACAAGCTAAAAATATCCGCAGCGTCTATTTTTGGTGGCGGGACTCCGACGATACTAAAAGAAAAGCACCTTGAGCCCATTATCGCGGCTCTGCGCTCGAGCTTTAATATCGCCGAGGACTGCGAATTTAGTCTAGAGAGCACGCTGCATAATCTAAATTTAAGCAAAGTGCGCCTACTAGAAAGCCTAGGCGTAAACCGCTTTAGCATCGGCGTGCAGACGTTTTCGGATAAAGGCCGCAAACTGCTAAACCGCGTTCACGACAAAAAAGGCGCGATAGAGCACCTAAAAATGATCAAGCAAAATTTTAGTGGCATGGTTTGCACGGACGTTATCTTTAACTACCCAGACCAAACGATAGACGAAGTGCTCGAAGACGCGCGCCTAGTCGATGAGCTAGAGATCGACAGCACGAGCTTTTTATTCGCTTCAGCTTTTTGAGAAATCAGAGCTCGCAAAGACGGTCTCGCAGGACTACTACGACGTGAACTACGAGCACGAGCTGCACAACGCTTTCTTTGAAAAGCTGCTGGGCACGGGCAACTACGAGGTACTAGAGCATACTCAAATTTAACCGCATCGGCCGCGACCGCTATCAGTATATCCGCCTAAGCCACGAGGGGTGCCGATATCCCTGCCGCTAGGAAGAGGCTCGGGCGGAAGGCTAGGCTACTACGACATCTACAACGCTAAAGAAAAAAATGCGTATGATAAACAAAGTAGACGACAAACAGCGCGCCGAAGGACGGCTAAAAAGCCTCTTTATGTACCCAAAAATCGACCTCGCGCAGGTAAAAAGCCTAGTTAGCGATGAGACCTTTAGCGCGCTAACGGAATTTTTCAAAAAATGCGAAAAACAAAGGCTATATGCGCATAGAAAACGGCTTTTTTTAAACTACACTACGGACGGCGTATTTTTGGGGTATGTCCATCGGCACCGAAGTAGCAAATATCTCACAAAAGGACTTTGAATGAAAAAAATAGTTATCTACACGAGCGCGACCGGAAATACCGAGAAAGTCGGTCTTGCTATCGCAAACGAGCTTGGCTGCGAAGCGGTCAAACTTTACCGATGATCTGCACCTCACTTTGGACGGTTACGACTTTATCGCGCTTGGATTTTACGTCGATAAGGGCGACGTGGAGCCCTAAATGTAAACGCTTTTTAAGCAAGATAAAGGGCAAAAAAACGGGCGTCTTTATGACGCTTGGCATGGATCCAGAGCACGAGCACGCGATGAACTGCCTAGAAAAAAAGCAAAAAGTCGTGCTACGCGAGGGCGAGAATGAGATTTTACGCGAATTTTACTGCCAAGGCGCGATCGACCCGAAAGTCATCGAGCAACTACGCAAAATGGGCGAAGCAGCACCAAACGACCCGCGCTACTCCGTGACTCCAGAGCGCGAAGCCAGATGGGCTAGAGCCGCGACTCACCCTGATGCAAACGACCTAGAAAACGCAAAAAGCGGCGTTTAAAGGAATATAACGTTTGCCGCCGCCTGGCGATCAAATTTGCTTTTATAAATTTGGCGCATTTTAAATTACTAAATTTGCGCCCTATTTTTTTAGATTTATTTTAAATTTTTACTCACTCCATACCCGTATCTTGAAAAACTATAAATTTGCAAATTTAATTCCAACAAAATTTTCCAAAAATCTGCGACGCTTTTGCTCGTAGCTGCAAGCAGACCGTAAGTAGATTCCCCTTCTCTCCCAATAAAAGAGGAAAGCTTTAATTTGATAGAAGCTACAAATACGTAACGTTAAATTTGACGAAAAATAAAATTAGCACCATAGAGATGCAAATCTCGGCAAGTAAAATCTGCAATTTTAACTTCAAATTTGAACATCAAGAATTAAGGCAACGTACCGTGAGATGACTTTTTGGTAATTTCACTTCGTTACCCCCTGCAAGGCAAGCCGCAAAGTTTATCGCCAAATCATCATTAATACTCCAAATTAGCCAAAACTCGCTATAATCTCCATAAAAAAATCAAAAGGAAGATTATGATACAGACTTGTTTATTTCCGGCTGCGGGCTACGGCACGAGATTTTTGCCTGCGACTAAATCGCTACCAAAAGAGATGCTGCCGATCCTGACCAAGCCGCTCATTCACTACGGCGTGGACGAAGCGCTGGAGGCCGGCATGAAAAAAACATGGCCTTCATCACAGGCCGCGGCAAACGCGCACTGGAGGATTATTTTGATATCAGCTACGAGCTAGAGCATCAGATCTCAGGCACAAACAAAGAACACCTGCTAACCGAGATCAGAGAGCTAATGGCGCGCTGCACGTTTTCATTCACTCGCCAAGAGAGTATGAGAGGCCCTAGGTAACGCTATCCACACGGGCAAAGTCCTCGTGCGAGACGAGCCTTTTGGCGTGGTGTTAGCTGATGACCCTATGTATCAACGAAGAGGGCGAAGGCGTGCTATCTCAAATGGTAAAAAAATCTACGAGAAGTACCGCTGCAGCATCGTCGCCGTGATGGAAGTGCCGATCGAGCAAAGCAAAAACTACGGCATCGTCACGGGTCGCGCGATAGAGGATGATCTACTGATGGTGAGCGACATGGTTGAAAAAGCCGGACCCCAAAGAAGCTCCGAGCAATCTCGCCGTCATCGGTCGCTATATCCTCACGCCTGACATCTTCACGATCCTAGAGCGCACCAAGCCCGGCAAAAACGGCGAAGTGCAAATCACCGACGCGCTAAAAAGAGCAGGCCAAAGACGGCATGGTGCTAGCGTATAAATTTAAAAGGCAAGCGCTTTGACTGCGGTAGCGTCGAGGGCTTCGTGCAAGCGACTAATTTCTTCTACGAGCTAGGCAAAAATGCTAAAAAAATGAGCTATTTTTTTCGAAAAAAACGCCACTAAGCGCGATCGGCTCCTACGCCAAGCGCATGAACGACGAACTAAAAAGGCGGCGAGATCGGCTACTATCACCTACCGGAAATCGGCGCAAATTTACTCAGCGAAATAGCCGAGTATGAGGCGACGCTCGCGCACATAAAAAGCGTCGTATTGGTGGGTATAGGTGGCAGCAGCCTGGGCGTCAAGGCGCTAAAAAAACGATGCTATCAGGCGCCAAAAGGAGCCGCGAGCGAGAGCTTTATTTTCTCGATAACGTCGACGCCTTTAGCTTTGAGCGCGTTTGTGAGAGCATCAATTGACGAAACGCTTTTTATCATCTCGTCAAAATCAGGCACCACGATCGAGACGATCACGCTATTTAAAATGCATCTTGGAGCGCTTTTAAGCCCTCAAATTTGAGCGCACATTTCATCGTCATCACCGATCCAGCCTCACCGCTAGAAGCCTACGCCAAGCAAAACGGCGTCAAATTTCTTAATATCCCCAAAAAAACGTCGGCGGCAGATTTAGCGTGCTTAGCGCGATCGGGCTCGTACCGCTGATGCTATGCGGATACGATGCAGCGGCATTGCTCGAGGGCGCCAGGGCGTGCAAAAGGCGCTTTTTAGAAGACGGCGACGATACGCTACTGCAAAAAAAGCCTATCACTACGCGACACAAAAAAATGCCAAAATCAACGTAATTTTTAGCTACGGCGATAGATTTTTGGAGTTTAACGACTGGTACGTTCAGCTATGGGCGGAGAGCCTAGGCAAGAAAAAGGGCTACAAACGCTACGGACTCACGCCCGTCGGACTCATCGGCTCGCGCGATCAACACAGCTTTTTGCAGCTCATCATGGACGGTGTGAAGGATAAAACGGTAAGCTTCATCAAGGTAACCGCCGCAGACGTAAACACTGCGATACCGAGCATTAGCCTAAACGGCCTTGAGGGTTGCGACTTCGTAAACGGGCTACATTTGGGCGAGCTAATCAACGCCCAGTGTAACGCCACTATGCATGCGCTCGTGCAAGAAGGCATCAGCGTAGACGTCATCGAGCTTGAGCGGCTAGATGAGGCGAGCGCGGGATTTTTGATTTATTATTTCGAACTTCTCACGTCCGCTACTGGCATAATGCTAGGGCATAAACACCTACGACCAGCCGGGCGTCGAGGTCGGTAAGCGCATACTAAAGACGATGCTAACGGCGGGCAAGTAAAGGCTGCGGCGTAAATTTACGCTGATTTTGCTTTGCGAAGATGTATACAAACAAAGCCCCGTTAGTCTAGTAATTTTTTGAGTTGACGGCTCAAATTTGCGGTATCGTCGGTAAATTTGAGTTTCAAATTTGTCGTGGCTTTGTTTTTTTGGTATATTTAAGGCGGAAATTTAATGCGCATTTGTCGAATATCGGCAAATATACAACAAGCTACTTCTTTGTGACGCGACTTTTTTTATTTTAGTAGCGTTGATAACTTGAGGCGTAAATTTGGTGCGACATTGCGCAATCTTTAGCCTTTACTAAAATCGTACCAGTAAAATTTATCGGCAAATTTGCTAGATTTTACTTTTTGATACCGCTGGTTTGATCATAAATATTATTTGGCAAACGCGTTTATAGACGAATTTAACAGCTTCCAACATATATCATCCTATAATTTGCAACATAAATTTTCTAAACTTTACCAAAACTTTCTTTTTTTGGGTATTTTTTTTGGCATATTTAGTGAAAATTTAAAAACCCACTAAAGAACGTGCCACTAGTCGATCCAAAAAAATTTTTATACCCCGTAGCAATCTTTATCAACACTTGACAAAGTAATGTACTCTAAATTCTCAAAAAGTCTTCACAAACAATAATTTTTTTATTATTTGCGAATTATTTTTTTAAGTTTTCTGTGCTATAATTTCACCATAAATCAAATCAAAGGAGACAAAAATGTCAAAAGTTGTTACTCAATTAAATCAAATCCAGGCCGACGCTCATGCGTTATTCGTTAAATTTCACGACTACCACTGGTATGTAAAAGGTATTCAGTTCTTTAGCGTACACGAGTACACCGAGAAAGCTTATGAGGATATGGCAGAGATATTCGATGACGTCGCTGAGCGTGCTATACAGCTAGGTGGCAGAGCCATCACAAAGATGGAAGAGCTAAACAAACTTGCCCATCCAAAAAAACAGAAAACAAAGATAGCTATACTCCAACCGAGGTTTTAAAAGGTGTTTTAGCTGAATATGAGCACCTTTTGGGTGAATTTAAAAAGCTTGAAGAAGTAGCCGACGAAGCAAAAGACAGCACAACCGTAACTATGGCGCAAGATAAAATCGCAAAATACGAAAAAGCCATCTGGATGCTAAAAGCTACTTTAGCTTTAATTTTTGGGGCGCAAGCCCCTCCTCTTTTTATTCTTTTTTTCTTTCAAATTTTAATTTCTACAAAATATAAACTTAGTTGTCTTTAACATTTTCAAAACAAGCAGAAACTTAATACTCCAAAAAAATTAACTTAGGCTCAACGGAGCTTAATACAAACATAAATAGTATTAAGTTGCAATGAGAACTAGATTTTTAAAAAAAGTAGCGAGCCAAGTGAAGTTAAAACAATAAGCATATAGTTCGTTTCAGAATTTTCAGAGGCGAAATGTAGAAAAATTTTATAATATTTTTTTCATTTAGTATAGAATATACTAAAAATAGCAGAATTTACTAAAAATCTTAGAAAAAAAGAATCAACAAAAACAACTAAAAAAACATCAGAATTTTAGTATCAAAAAAAGTGCGAGCTCTTAAAGAGTAACGAGCGTAGCGAAGCTAAAATAAGTAATTTTAGCGACAAGATAGAGATTTTTAAAAAGCAAGAAAGGTAGTGGCAAATAAAACACATGTATTTGGAATGCGAAAGCATGACGGCAAGATCTATGCCCAAATAATTAAAAAAACTACTCTACAAATGGACTAATACCGATACTATAATTTATTGAGACCATTGGAAAAGCCTATGATGGTTAGGGTTGATTAGCGAGCAAAGACTCGTTGTAGAGTAAAAATATTCAAAGAATGAACTAGTTTGCTATTTTTGCAAGAAGCCAACAGTAAAAAAACCACATAAAAAGGTCGAGAAAATTTCTTTGGGGTTATGTTAGGATTGTCTCAAATTTAAAAGAATCTTCTCTAAAGCATAGCGACACCGTAGTTACTACAGGAAGTCTAAGAGAAAGAGAGTTTTTTTGCTTCATTAAAAGAGCGTGAATTTGGGCTCAATAACAGTAAAAAAATACAAAAAAACTTTCTATCTTATTTTACCAAAGATGACAAGAGAGAATCCTCCTTATGTTTAGCCTAAAAATTAGTTTATCATATAATGTAGTGATTTGGATGTTTTTATTTGGGTGTTTAGACTTGCAAATTTTATCAAATACTTTTTTTAGATAACTTTAAAAAGTCAAGTAAGGATTTGTGCCTTATTTTTTTGAAAAAGTATAACATAAAGACCTATAGAAAGGAGATATCTCGGGATAAACCCGAGATATTTAAAATTAGAATGTGTATTTAGCTTGGAATCTTAGCTGTTTAGTTTTATCTTTTGAGTCATCTTGGTGCTTGTTAATCTCATACGCATAGAAGCTTGAGAACTGAAGTTTAGCACTATAGTCATAAGTTAGTCTTGCTACATACTCTTGATATTTCTCTTTATCGCCTGAAGCAAGTTTAACTTTACCATTAGAATAATCGCCACCGACTCTAAATTTATCAGCAAAAGTGTATCCTGCTTTCAAGAACCAGAAGTTAGCTTTACCTTCAAGAGCAGTATAGTCAAGAGCAGATTTTTATCTCACCCACATCTATAAATGAACCTTGATCCTCTAGGCTTACAAAACCTTTTTCTTTGTCATGAACTTTATATCCGATATAACCAGCAGCTACGTCAGCACCAAAAACTTTAGTACCTAACTCTGTTGCATAAAAATCTGTATCTTTGTAGTTTACGCCAACATTATTATCTATATCAGCGTGTGCATATTGAACTTGGGCGCCAATATTCACATCATCAGTGATGTTAAGGCTAAAGTTTACGTCGCCTATGATAAGGTTAACAGAGTCAATCAAAGACGCATACCATAGCTGGAAGCTTACTGGATCGTAAGAGCCGATAGCTGCTACCGCATAAAGGTTGTTATTGAATATACCAGGAACGTTATTATAAATAGCACCATCGCTCTCGCCGTTATTCTCTAGTGCATCAAATGCAAATGCAGTTAGAGTCAAGCCTGTGATATCTCTGTTTTCAACCCTAACACCAGTACCTACAGCATCATCGGTAAAGAATGAACCTATGGTTTGTTTACCTGCAGTTATTGTAGTGTTACCTACGTTATATCCAAGATAAAATTCTTTTACGTTAAATGGACTTGTCGTATCAGTCGTATCACTGCGTCCATCCGCATTATAAGCTGAGCTGTCGTTGGAATTATATCTAAGCGTTAAAACACCAAAGAAATTATCATCAAGCGCGGCTTTAAAAGAAAATTCTGACTTAAACTGATGATGTGCAATAGTATTATCTTTCACGCCATTAGCATTTTTGACTGCTACGTTGTTATATCTATATCTAGCATATCCTGAAAGGTCTACATTTTTAATAGCTTCCTCAAGAGGTGTAGCACTCGCTACGGTTGAAAAAGCACCTAGTGCAACCAAAGCTGCCAATGAAATTTTAGCAATCTTCATTTGTATTCTCCTCAAATAAAATCAAATATTTTTGGAATATTAGCATAAAAATAACCTTTAACAAGCTTAAAGAAATTTTTATATTTTTTTTAGAGATATTACCGAGTGTTTACCAAAAATATATTAGTAGGATTAAAATTTGTAGTGATTTTTAAGATGCCGAGCGAGACAACTCAGCAAATTTGGTTATTTTAGGTAACTTCCTTGTGTAGGAGTAGTGGAGACATCAGAGTTTTCTTGTTCGCTTCCTTTGTATTGCAAAAGCATCCTTACCCTTTAAAAAGGCAATAATCGCTCCTAGGTCGCTATATTTTTGTTTTGGCGGCAACTGTTTTTCATTAGATTTCTCATATTTCCACCATAATCAGAATCATTTAAATAGCCGGAAAAAAAGCAGCCTCTATCTCCTCTGCACTTACTTCAGTTAACTTTTTGGATGTGCCATAAGCTCTTTTGTTTCCATCTTCGCCGTGACAAGAAGCGCAATTTTTAGCATACAGTTCGCGACCTTTTTCTACACTATATCTTCTTTTGCTATCTACGCCGATATTTAAAAAAACTTGCCGCCACTATCAGTCTCAGGAGCTTTTTTTCATAGACATTTATACTTATGTTTTTCGTCTTTAGAATATTTTTTTCTACCAAACTTTTTAGCTCTTTTTGCAAATCCACCCTTTGCCTCGAATATATAACTCGGCTCGTCTGCAGCATTTTAAAGAAAAAGTCAAAAGACATGCTAAAAGCGAAAAATGCATAAATTTCATGAAAAACCTTTTTGATAAATTTAAAAATCCCAAGCAAGGGAAATTTTGCTTGGGATTATAGCATAAAACTAGCTTTTTTGATTAGAAGCTGTATTTGGCTTCGAATCTTATGCGATCGTGTTTATTTTTTTATGATCTCCGTCTTTTTCTTTAGCCGCTGCATAGAATGTAGAGAAATTAAGCTTTTTTTGCTGTAAGCATAGCTACCACCGACATTCCACTCGTCTCTATCAACTCTCTTATTGTATCTATAGCTATAGCCCTTACCGTCTATATAGTTAGCATACAAGCCAAACTCGTTAAATTTATATGACGCTCCGACAAACCAATAGTCGTTTTTGTCTTTGATATTGTTGTAGTATTGAGCGCCACCGTTCATTACAGAGTTAAGTAATTTGCCCGGATTGATTAATTTGCCGTTATCTTCAACAGTTACGAAAGATTTTTTTATCGTCTTTGGCCTTATAGTAGATATAACCAGCATTTAAACCGACTCCGGCAAATCCTACATCACCTTTAGCTGCAAAGAAATTTGCATCGCCAAAGTTATTGTCGTCCGACTCATTGTGAACATATTGTGCTTGTAAGCCTAGTTTTACTGCATCTAGGTCACATTCAAAGCCGCATCAGCTGCAAATAAATTTGCGGTATCCTCAAGATATGCCCACCAAGCTTTTAAAGTTTACAGGATCATAGCTTCCCATTGCACCCACGCCATAGTAGTTAAGGCTTTTTGATCCTGCTAAGCCTGATAGTAGTCGACCGTCATAGTCAATGCTATCGGTTTCAAGTGCGTCAAAAAGCAACACCAACCAAAGTAAGACCTGATATATCAGTGTTTTGTACTCTTAAGCCAGTTCCTACCAAATCATCGTCAAAATATGTTTTTAACAAATTGCTTACCAGCTGTTATTGTAGTATTGTTTATGTTGTAGCCAAGATAAAATTCTCTTACGCCAAATGAGCTTGTAGTATTGGTGGTATCGCCATTAAATCCAGAGCCGTCACTTGCTGCGTATCTTAGACCCAAAACACCAAAGAAATTATCGTCAAGAGCAGCCTTAAAAAGTACCTACAAATCTGAAGTTATGATTTGCATTATTTTTTTGTTGAATGCGCCTGGCATACCATTCCAGTGGGCTTTATTGTGAGTATATCTATATCTTGCAAATCCAGAAAAAAATCTACATCTTTAATAGCTTCTTCAAGTGGAGTAGCATTTAAAGTAGAGAAAGCGCCTAGCGCAACCAAAAGCAGCTAAAGAAATTTTAGCGAGTTTCATAAGTTCTCCTTTATAAAAGTTTTATAGGCACAATTTTAGCACAAAAGAGTGCGCAGTAAAGCTTTAATGCAAAAATTTAACATAAATAATCATAAAAACACGAATATATCAAGCTGTTACAAGGCTATTTTTGATACTTAATATTATTAAAAATAAGAATACTACCAACAAAGCTTAAATATGAAAGCTTAATTTCAAGTATTTTTTTGCGAGATAAAAAGATAAAAAAAAGGGGACGCACATCCCCTTCTTAAAAAGGAGTTCTAACTTTGATTGCTTGTGAGAATTATAAAATATTTCGGTAAATCAACGGCTAATCAAAGCTGATATTTTCACTTTTCGGAACTTCGATTAGAATTTTTATTACTTTCTTGCTGTTGTGGGCTTTTTGCAGGACTTGTACTTTTTAAATTTTCGGCGTTCTATTTACTTTATGCGTAACGTGGTGCGTTCCGCTTTTTATGAGCAGCATTTCAGTGATGAGTCCGCCCGAAACGCTTGCATAGACGGTATCTCCGCCGGAAAAGTAAAATTTATCCGCACAGTACTTGCCGCTAGGTAGCTTGGCGTTTGATACGTCGATTGATTTTATATCATAGCAGTATTTGCCGCCGTCGTAGGTTACGCTTGATATCACGCCGCGTAAAGAACCTTTAACCGGCGCAGGTTTTTGGACGACTGGTTTTTGGACGACTTTTTGGTGGCGATTTTTTTGCTCAAAAAAGCGCAACCACTAAAAAAACCAGCAAAACGGTGGCTAAAGTTTAAAAAAACTTAAGCCTGAACACTAAGGACATTCCCGCCAAGTTCGGCTATTCTTTTATCTACGGCTTGCGTTGCTTTTTTTCTATCGTCTTTTTGCGAAATTTCAGGCAACTCGCTGCCCCAAATTTTTCTCAGCCTCTTTAAAGCCCCTTAGCATGCCTTCTTTTTCCAGCTTCTAGCTTTTTGCAAGTCGTCTCCTGCGGCGCTAATGATAAGTGAAATCCTATCCGCAGTATTTGTGATACCGAAAAAAATCCATTCTCGCTCACTAGATCGCTGGCTTCGCTTTGGCTTAGTTGTGTTATAGGTTTGCCCTCGTAGCCGATAGATTTAAAATCGACGCCGGACAAGATATCGTTTAGAGAATTTATACTTTTGTTTTGAGCGCCGAAAATGTCGCTAATTTCTGCAGAGCCGTTAAAGGCCGAAACTTGAGACAAGAAAGTTTGAGCTCGCATTTGAATCAGCCCTAGCCTGAAAAATGCGACAAATAGCTATTTGTTAGCTGCTTTACGTCGATATTTGCATAGGCTTCTTGCATTCTTTTGATATTTTCGTTTTGATCTACGCTTGCCGAGTTTTGGACGTTCTGTACGTCGTAGCGAGGTTGCGGGATGTATAGATTTTGGGGTAAGCCGTTCATGCTTTTGCATTTTTTTATCCTTTAGATTTTTATTCTATATTATATATCGTCAAATTTAGGGATAAAGTTAACGGGTAAAAAAATTATTTTTACCCTATCGCCGACGTGGCCGTTATATACGATATCCTTAGCGTCGATATTTTTCGTCAAGTAAAAATCTCGCTTATCTTGCCACTTTTTTTGATGCTTTCGATATCTTGTTGCAAATCCTCTTGATAGCTGTATATCATCGCGGCTCCTGCGACGCCCCCTGACGCCTTCTAGCGCCTTAAAGAGCTCTATCTCGCCGTCTAAATTTTTCCGCGCTCATCACGACTACAATCTTGCCATCTTGCGCGGCGATGACCTCACAGCCTTTTACTTGATCGATTCTTTTTAGCTACTTCGGCAGCTTCGTTTCCGTCTTTGGTATATACTATCGCACTTGATATATTCATTTTACGCTCCAAAATTTAACCTCTTTTTTTCGTACGCGACGCTGATTAGCCTACCGTTATCGGAGAGGTAAATTTTCATTTAAAATTTGCTGTCCGGTTTTTTTATGGTCGCGAGTTTTGTTTTGCTTGCGATGTCGTAGACCAGGATATCGCTCTCTTCGCCGTTCATATACGCTAGCGTTTTGGCGTCATCGCTAAGCCCCGTCGCATAAACAATAAAAATCGGCCTTAAAAATAACTCATCGAGCCGTTAAAAACACCCGCTTGTTTGTCGATGCTACCAACGGCTACGACGTCATTTTTATAGTCGATGTCATACATGTTGTCTTTAAAGAAATTTAGAGTCTGCTCGGTTTGGCGAGTTTTTAGATTATAGACATAAATTACGCCGCTTTCGGCTCCGATAGCGATTTTTGTCGCGGGTTTTGTTGATCTCAAAATCCACATAAAGCGCGATGGAAAAATTTATGTTTAAAGACCGCTTTCTTACTCTCTAGGTCGATATAGTAAATTTCATTGCCAAAGTCCGATACTACCGCCGTTTTTTTCATCTATGAAAAAAAGGCTTTTTTTAGCGGATTTGTTGGCTAGGTGCATATTGCTAACCTCGTTCCAGCTATCGTTTTCTTTTTTTAAAAAACATACAAATAGCGCTCGTTGTAATCCATCTCAGTTAAAACCAAAAAGCATGTCGCCCAGCCGGTCGATGCTAAAAGTACTTTTGCTGGCTCTTCGTCGCTAAAGTGCGTTTTTGACCGTGCGAAAGTGATCGGTTCCAAAAATTTATCTGCCTTTATGTCGTAGATATCAAGCTCGCTACCGTCCGTGCCCAGATATAAAATTTCATCTATCAAATTTGAGCTTATCACGTTTGCGCCGGCTTTTATGACCTTATCAGGTTGTGATATCTCAAGCGGTGCCGCCGTCAAATTTACGGTCAAATTAAGCAAAAAAATCGCCGTAAAAAAATAAAAATAAATTTCTCATAACGCCTCCATTTTGATACTATTTGCGAAGCAAACTTCCATACACTGCGCGCAGCCGACGCATTTTTGATTTATACTCGGACGAAAAAAACGCCTAAAAAAATCGATCGCTCTAAATTTGCAAACGTCCTGGCAACTACAGCAAATCGTGCCGTTCCATGCAAGACAACTATGCACGTCGATAAAAATTTTAGCTTCGATTTTAGTCGCGAATTTTAAATTTAAAACCTCTCGTCCCGCCTCTTCGCAAGCGAGCGCACACTCTTTACAAAAGTTGCACCCCAAGGACTTAATGTAAAATTTACTCTCTCGTTTTTCAAAATTCAAAAAGCTCTCTGTCGCAAGCGCTAACGCAAGGCGCTTCGCAATCCACACAATTAAATTCGCCGCAAAAATAAGGCGGAGCGATAAATTTCTGAGCGGTTTTGCCGCCCAAAGATTTAGTAAATAGTTCGCGTCTGGATACGCTCACCTAACGCCTTCGTTTAGTACGTCTAACAGATTGGAATGCTGAGATGAGTTAGCATCGCGGTACTCCGGCTTAAAGTTATTTTTTTAAACTTAGCCTCTACGTTAGCCTGCGGTACGTGGCACGTAGTGCAGTTAAAGCGGTCGTCGCTAAGCTTGCCCTCAAGGTCTTTTTTTGTTCCTTATGCTATAAAGGTGCGATTTAGGGGATCGGAGTCGCGCCGACGTCTTTTGCGACTTCAGGCATATGACATGTAACGCACATATTATTATCCGCAGTTATCGGTATCAAACCCTCTAAATCATGAGGTATCATCGGCGGTGCGTTTTTCAAAAGAGCGCTCATATCTTTGCGCTTCGCCTGCGGCAGGTTTCGTCCAGTTGATATCGGCTAGCTTTTACCTCCTCTTCGTCCATAACGTCGTTAGCCGAACGCAAGATATTTAGATCCTTTGCTTCTTTGCTATCGGATGATTTTGATTTATTTTTTTGCTCTACTTTTTGAGTTTGTACGGAGCTAGATGATTTTTGTTCTTCTTTAGCTTCGACGTATCCCGAAAATACGAGGACGGCACACGCCAGTCCCGCCAAAATTCTCGCTTTCATTGATTTTTCTCCTTTAGTAAATTTCTAATGTTAAATTTGAGCGCGTCGTCATCGCAGACGTCTATACAGCGTCCGCAGCTGATGCACTCGCTTGAGGTTATAAACCCGCTTTGCTTGCCGATGATGCCAAGCACTTGGTTTTCCGGGCAGATTAGCTTACACTTCATGCAGTTAGTACAGCTAGCCGCATCGTGTTTTACTCTGATAAGGGCAAATTTGCCAGCTATGGCATAAAAAGCGCCCAGCGGGCAAAGCTTTGAGCAGACTAATCTATCGCCGATAAACGCGTCTATCGCAAACACCCCAAACGCCACAAACAGCCACAGCGTACCGCCGTATATGACGCCGCGCTGAATAATGCCGATAAAGCTAACGCCCTCAAACGCCGGAGCCGAAGTGACTAACGAGATAAAAAGCGTAAATCCCAAAACGTAATATCTCGCACTTCGCGTGAAATTTACGAATTTTTTATCTTTATCGTAGCCAAGCTTTACTCTGACCCAGCGAGCGGTTTCGGTGATGATATTTACCGGGCAAACCCAGCTGCAAAAGGCGCGCGGAGCGACGATCGCGTAAAAAGCAAACACGATAGCAGCTCCCACAAGCGCACCCGAAGCGATACTAAAACTAGCTAAATATAACTGCAAAACGGCAAACGGATCGCTAAGAGGAACGACTCCGAAAAGCAAAGACGAGCTGAGATTGCCTTGTAAAATTTTAATTCCGTAGTAGTTGCTCGCAAAAAATAACCCTAGGATCAAAATTTGACTTATCCTTCTTAAAATCAAATATTTCATAGCAAATCTCCGCTATTTAGATAGTCGTTTAGCTTTTTTTCTCGTCGGTTTTTAAACTCTTTTGGTTCAGCATCTTTTAGCTTTTTTTATCCGCGCCCTCAACCCAGCCTTTTACGTACTGTTCGTTGCTAGAGCCCAGTCCGATCTCGCGCGGAAGCACGAAGATAGAGGCCTTTGGCGTCACGCAAACTTGCTCGCACATGCCGCAGCCCGTGCAGTAGTCGGCGTCCACGACCGGTTTAAAAAAACGCGTGCTTTTGTGTGCGTTCGTTGCGGACATATTCAAGCCTTAACGCTTTATCTATCAAAGGACAGGCGCGGTAGCAAGCGTCACAGCGAAGTCCCTCGTAAGCGATGCAGAAATTTGGATCCAGCACCGCGATACCCATTTGCGCTTTGTTTATATTTAGCTTTCCATTATCCTCGCTCACTAGCTTCGTATCTAGCGCTCCGGTCGGACAGGCGACCGTGCACGGGATATCCGTACACATATAGCAAGGGATATTTCGCGGGGTAAAAAACGGAGTGCCGTAAGGCAATCCGTCGTCTAGATCCGCGAGCTTAAGCGTATCCCAAGGACAGGCTTCTACGCAAAGCCCGCAGCGTATGCACTCGCTAAGGAAATTTTTCTCCTTCAAAGCACCTGGCGGCCTGATGAGTAGAGTTTGGGCTTTAGCTGTCGTTTGCGTACTCCAGGCAAAGCCGCCCGCGAGAACCAAACTAATCGCCTTTAACCCAAATTTTAAAGCCTCTCTTCTATTTTGCATTATTAAGCCTTGTAAATTTTAACCGCGCATTTTTTATAGTCGGTCTCTTTTGAGATCGGGCAAGTCGCATCTAGGCAGACTTTGTTGATATACACGTTTTCATCAAAAAACGGCACGTAAACTAGACCCATCGGCGGTTTATTTCGTCCGCGCAGATCGATTCTTGCTTTTACCTTACCGCGGCGAGATTCGACCCAAACTACGTCGTTATGCTGTAAATTTAGCTTAGTCGCGTCGTGCTCACTCATATAGCAAAGAGCCTCTGGAACCGCACGGTAAAGCTCAGGAACGCGCATAGTCATAGTGCCTGTGTGCCAGTGCTCCAAGACGCGGCCCGTGCATAGCCAGAAAGGATACGTAGTATCAGGCATCTCGCACGGATCCATATAAGGACGGAAGAAAATTTTGGCCTTATTAGCGATAGAAAATTTCTCGTCTCCGCTAGTTACTTTGGTCAAATCGCCTTTTTGCAACTTGGCTTTTTTATTGCCGTAGAATGCAAACTGCTTGCCGTCTTCGGCGTATTTTTTTGGCATACGGATCGTATTTGGCGTTAAATCTCCACTGAGTTTCTTTACCGTCTACGACGGGCCACCTTAGTCCGCGCACTTTGTGATAGGTATCAAAGTCCGCCAGATCGTGTCCGTGACCCGAGCCAAATTTGCGGTAGTCTTCCCAAAGATATTTTTGGATGAAAAATCCGTATCCCTCAAACACCTTGCCGTCTGAGCCGACTACTTTTTCTGCTGTCGCCAAAAAAACTTCAGAGTTATCAAAATCTTCCATTACCGAGTCTTTTTGCAGGATAACTCTTAGCCTCTTCGTTTGCAAAAAGCACGTCAAATAGCGTATCTTCTTCGCTATAACCCATGGCTTTTTGCCTCGTCTAGCACGCTTGGGAGCGTTAGCTTATCGTCCACTTTTTGTTCGCCCCAGACCTCTTTTTAGCTTAAAGCGCTTAGCAAATTCTAGCATTTGCCACGTGTCGCTCATCGCTTCGCCTACCGGAAGGACTTGCTGACGCCAGTGCTGCGTTCGGCGCTCGGCATTACCGTACGCGCCCCATTTTTTTCGTAAATCATCGCAGTAGGCAAGATTAGATCGGCAACCTTAGCCGAGATGCCCGGATACGGATCTGAGACGATGATAAAGTTATCCATCTCGCGAGCGGCTTTTGATCCAGTGGTTTGCGTTTGCGGTGTTTTTGCCACGGGTTATTTACCTGTACCCACGCCCATTTCATCTTTCCGTCTTCCATATCGCGCATCATTTTTTTACGTAGTGGGAGGCTACTTTCGGATTTAGCGTGTTTTTTTAGGCAGTTTCCAAATTTTTCTCGCTTATTTCGCGGTGTTCGGCGTTATCTACGACCATATCCGCAGGCAAGCGATGAACGAAAGTACCGACCTCGCGTGCCGTTCCGCATGCGCTTGGTTGTCCAGTTAGCGAGAAAGCGCCCTCGCCCGGTTTTGCTTGTTTACCAAGAAGCATATGTACCATATAGGCTTGCTCGTTTACCCATGTACCGCGTTGGTGCTGGTTAAAGCCCATTGTCCAAAAGCTAACTACTTTTCTACCTTTTTCGATGTACCAGTCGGCTAGTTGCTTTAGTTTTTTCTTAAATTCTTCCAAATCCTCGTTTGGATCGCCTTTTTATTAGCGGAGCGGAGAAGTCAAGCGTATAAGGTTTAAGAGCTTCTTTAAATTCCTCAAACGTGATTTGCCAGTGTTTGCCCGCGGTAGCCGTATTTTTTTATTTTCCATCACGTCACCCTCTTTATAGCCTAGATAGCCCAGAGTCACGCCCTCGTTTTTTTGCTTAGTTTCTTATGAAGCTCCGTCTCCACGACATCTTTTTTTCGTTTGAGTAGTTAGGATGATTTGGATTATTTCTAAGCCCATAACCGATATCGGCAGGTCCCGTCGCAAATACGCAGTGGCTATTTACGTAGTCCCAGTCGATGGCTTCGGGATGATTATAAACGATCTCGTGAGCGATGTAGTTCCAGATAGCGACGTCTGACGAAGGAGCGAATAAAATTTCCATATCGGCTATATTTGAGGTTCTAGTCGAATAAGTAGAAATATTTACGATTTTTTTACGCGTTCGGGATTGCTTTAGCTTTTTATCGCTTACGCGCGCCCAAAGTATCGGGTGCATCTCGGCCATATTAGCGCCCCAAGCCACGATAGTATCGGTTAGCTCTATGTCGTCGTAGCAGCCCGCAGGCTCGTCGATACCGAAAGTCTGCATAAATCCGGTAACCGCGCTAGCCATACAGTGTCGAGCATTCGGGTCTATGGAGTTGCTTCTGATACCCGCTTTCCATAGCTTAACCGCCGCATAACCCTCTAAAATAGTGTATTGACCCGAGCCAAAAAAACGCAGGCTGAATGCACGCCGTTTTTTTCTTCATGGTCTCTTTATATTTTTTTTCCGCCATGATATCAAAGGCTTTTTCCCAGCTAATAGGCTTAATTTGCCTTTTTTTATCAAATTCGCCCTTTTCGTTTACGCGCAAAAAGCGGCTGAGTGATGCGGTCTGCGCCGTACATGATTTTTGGCGTTAAAGTAGCCTTTGATGCAGTTTTAGACCGCGGTTTACCGGCGCTTCGGGGTCGCCTTTGACGGCTACGATTTTGCCCTCTTTGGTTGCGATCATTACGCCGCAACCCGTTCCGCAGAACCTACATGCCGCTTTATCCCAGCGCCAGCCCTTTTCAGCTGTGTTTTGCGCAGCTGCCATAGAGCTAGGCAGCGCTATACCGGCACTCGCGCAAGCAGCCGAAGCGGCGGCGCTTTTTATAAAATCTCGTCGATCCATTTTATCTCCTCGTTTATTTTTTTAAGATAGTTCTTAAAAAAATCAGGTGGATATTAACCGTTACAACCTAAATTTAAGTTGATTAAAAAAATAATTAATTCTTTTGGCAGTATTTGGGGTTTAAATTAAGACCAAAAATTATCTTTATTTTTGCCTACTTTTAGGGGTAAAGCTTAAAATTACGAATAAATATATTTTTTTTATATTTAGTAAATTTGATATTCTTTTTGATAACAAAACCCATAATATTTCGGAAACTATTTTTTTAAAAATATAAATTTAACGTGTAAAAATCGTAACATTTTTTTCATTGTAAATATAAAGCTATATATCAAGTATAAAAAAACAGTGGTCTATTTTTAAATTTAACCTTTTTAAAAAGCGCTAATTTTTAGGCTAAATTATCATAGGTATAAAAATTGATTAAAATTCAAGACCGAAAAAAATCACAAAATTGAAATGTGATCAAATTTGAGCTATATATTTAAGTTTTATTTTTTTAATTTTTTTAAAAATACAAATATAAATTAAATTTTACCTTTTTATATTTTTGTAGCTTTTTGGTAATACCCGTATCTTTAAAGTGCAAATTTAAAAAAACGCGCTGTGAAATGTGATCAAATTTAGCCAAGGATAAAAAAATACCGCGACCGACGAATAAAATAGACTTACTAAGTGCTTCAGGGACAAATTTTAAAAAGGCTTTTATCGCTAGTTGAAAGCATGAATGAGGCGCAGCAAGAGGCCAATTTGACTTCGAGGATAGGGACAAATGCGTCCGCGACGCGCTCGCGCACCTTTACGAGTGGTATTTGCTTTTTGATAAATTTTATCCAAAAAGAACCTAAGCGGTGAGCGGGCTTCGTTTTTGCCGCAGCCGTATAACTAGAAAACCTACCGGCAGATAAACTTGCAAATTTGGCGTAGGCACCAAGATACGCCACTTTGCGAGGCAAAAGCTTTGCTAGCGCAAACACACGAAAAAGTGATGCAGCTTACGGCATATTTTAGCGATGAGGAGCTCTTTGCTCGTGGGCATTTTGATTTCACGGGCGACCTAAATCTCGTCTCCTACATCACCAGCAGCGCCTCATCACACTACGACTGGGCGATAAAAAAATAAGAAAACACAAAGGATGTCTAAAAACTAGCTTGTGATCTGCCGCTTTACTAGTCAAATTTGAGGCAGGCGATTCGCCAATCGGTCGCCCATCACTTTAAATGCGTCTTAACATTAAGCTAGATTTAGACTTTTTAAATTTTCAGGAGAACGAATAAAAAAATAGAAATTTTTCTCTCATAGCTACCGTTTTGGCGCTAACAGGATGTGGCGATAACAACATCGATATCGTCAAAAAAACTACACGCTACCGATAAAAAAATCAATGACGATAGGCGCTGCCGTAGACGGGTACAAGGGCTGCCAAAAGGTAAAATGGGAAGACGTTAGCGGGAACGATCTAAAAGCTAGTCAAGGTAACTTGCGAGGTTAGTAGCGACGTGCTTAAGGCGGGATTTGACAAACAAAGCGCTCGCTACGAAGAGGCCGTGCAAAAAGCCAAAGACGATGCACAAAAAAAGTCTAGAAAAAGACGCTAGAGCGGATAATAAACAACTACAACGAACTAAAAAAACCGAGGGGCAGCAGCGACGCAAACAAAGAGGAGATGCTGGCGCTGGCGAATAACTTTTGCAAATACGACGAAGAGAAAGCAAAGAAAAAAATAGCTTCAGTGCGCCCGTAAACTGAGATAACGACGCGATCGCGGACGAGCTCGCAAACAAGCACAAGCTAAACGACAATGCCTTTTTATTTAGCATCTTCGTAAGCCAGTTTCAATGGGCTGCGTTTGATTCGCAACGCCCGCCAAAAACCGATATTTTTTTCGGAGATATGCCAAAGCAGATAAACTCGCGCTCGTACGAGCTCACATTATCATCAACACCGATAAAACCGTCGATATCGACCGCAAAGCCGTGATGATAGAGGACGGCGAACGCAAGGAGATCGGCAGCGGCGTACTCGGTAAATTTTACGAAAGATAGGCCTTTATTTACAGCTTGTGCGGGCGAACAATTTTTCCCTTGCAAGCTGTAAATTTGCTTTTATTTTCGGCAGATCCACACAAAGCGCGAAAGCAAATTTGGATCGCTACGGACGGATTTCTAACCTCTAATCCACGCTATTTTTTTCAAATCTTGTTTTACCAAATTTAACTGTTCTTGATTTTTTTATTTTTTTAAATTTGAGGTGCAAATTTGCCCAAAAAGATCAAATTTATGCAGGTACTGCAAGAGCAAATTACACCCGAAAAAAACGCAAGAAAAAAACAAAAAGAAGCAGCGGACGCGTCAAATTTGCGTCCGCATTAAAGTAGCTAGTTTAGAAGGTTAAATTTATATCCGACTTGCAGCCAAAGCTCATTGTTATCGGTCTTTTTGATTGCACCCGTAGCGTCAAAGTTCTTTCTCTCAAGAGCGGTGTACGTGACGCTTGCGCTTAGCCCCTTGACCCACGGTATATCGTAGCTAGCCTGAGCCGCCCAGCCTTGGACGTTCATGTGCGTGTTAGCCGCGGTCGGACCGGCGTTGCGATGCGGGGCGTCTTGCCTACCTTTTACTAGATGAAGTTTCGCTTTTAGACCCTCGGCGCCCACTTCTTTAAAGTCGTATTCAAACAAAAGCTTATGCGTATTCATGCCCGCATAGCCTGTAAATACGAAAGGTCCGCGGATAGGAAGCAGCGTGTATGAGCCAGGGCCATTACCTAGACCAAACGCCAAAGCGTCATTGTCGCCGACGGTCGTATAGGCATAAGAGGCGCTAAAGCCCACGAAATCATAAATGCCCGCTCTTAGACCGATCATATTTCCATCGTAGTTTAGATCCTCCAGCCCTCTTGTAGTGCGAGAGCCCTTATACATCGCGTCAAATCCGAGTTTAAAGTCGCCGACGGGCACTTTGTAGTTAGCCTCGGCTAGGTAGAAGTTGATGTCGCCCTGCAAAGCGCCACGCCTAAGATCGGTCACTCTAGCGTATGCGCCGGTTAGTTTTAGATTCGGGATGCCTTGGTTGATGACCGCGCCGGTAAAGATATTATCAAACTCATACGCCACGGGTCCCATGCCGCCGACGATTACTCTATCCTTAAAGTGCGGAGCGCGCCCTTCTTTGCCGCCCGTTACGACGGCGCTTCTGCCTTGAAATTTATAATACCAGCCGCCGACCAAGGTGGTGTTTGGGATGTCTTTGTTTACGATTGTTAGACCCTCAAACGCCTCTTTAAACGCGCGAGTCGGGTTGCCCGCTACTAGCGGAGTATTTACGTACTGACGGCCAAATTTTATATCAGTCTGGCCTATACCGTAGCCTAGGTATGCTTCAGACATTACCGCGCCCTGTGTTCTCCACTCTTTGTCATATAGAGTGCCGCTTTTTCTCATGCTGTTAAACGGCAAAAAGTTGCCCTGCCCCGTAACGCCGAGCCTAAAGCCGTAAAAACGGATCGGTCACGTATCCAAGCTCAAGCTGTATAGACGTCAGCTGCTCGTCGTGTATCGGCGCGCGCTCGTCTTTTTGATCTACATAGGTAGCTTGGATCTTGCCTGCTAGTTTTCCTTTGGTAAATGCCTCTCCAAAGGTGTCGGCTGCATTTGCGGCGCCTAAAAAAAGCCAAGCGCCAAAAACAGCGGCTAAACTTAGTTTTGCTAGTTTCATAAAAAAACTCCTTGGTTAAATTGTAGCAAATTTACGTCCCGCAAATTTAATGTGGAACATTAATTTTTTTATATTTAAGGATTATAGCACAGAAAATAATAAAATCCGTGTTAGATTTGTGATATTTGCTAAAAAAATATCGCCAAAGTGAAAGCAAATTTACACGACCGAGCGCTCTTTAAGCAATGTATAAAGCTTGATCGTCGAGATAAAAAACGTCACGATCGCAGGCCCCAAGATAAGTCCCCAAAAGCCAAACGTCGAGATGCCCGCTATCATCGAGAAAAACAGCAGTAGCTCGTTGATCTTGGTCGGGATTTTTACGAGCTTATCGTTGATAAATTTAATCACGATCGGCTTTAAAAAAAGGTATCTGCGACGATGGAGATCACGACGATAGTATAGACGGCGATGACGATCGCGGCCGCGGTGTTGCCGTTAGCAAACTCGTAAAGGCTAATCGGCCCCCACGCGAGCAAGCTGCCAACGACCGGGACAAGCGAAGTAAAGGCAAAGAGTATGCCCATCAAAAAGCCGTTGTATCCGTACAAAATCATGATGATAGCAAAGAGGCAGCCCTGCAAAATCGCGTTTAAAACGATAGAATAAAGCACGACACTCATGACGTTAGCCACTTCGCTGAGGATAAACTCGCTCTCGCTCTCCTTCATCGGAAGCGTGCTTTTTAGGTAGCCCACGAGCTCGCTACCGTAAAGCACCGCAAAAAAAGAAAAACACGAGGATAAAGATCATGTCGAAAAGAAAGTTCACGCTTGATTTGCCGATGCCGCCAAGACTAGAAAGCACGTTGGTGGAAATAGCTTTAACATCGATGTCAGCGATAATCTCTTTGATTTTAGGCTCTAGAAATTTGATCGGTTCGGGCAGCTGAAAATTCCCGCTTTGAAAATAATCTAGCGTGTTTGTTACGTAGCCCGTATTAAAGCTCGCTGCGTGTTTAGCCAGCTCGATCACGGCATACAAAAAGCGGCGCGATAAATAGCGAAAAACAGCGCTAGTGTCGTAAGAGCCGCCGAGAGCGTCCTTTTGCCCTTCGTTAGCTGCAAAAATTTGACGTTTACGTTTGAGGTGGCGACGGCTAGCAAGGCGGCGATAAAGATGTTTAGCAAAAATGGCTTAAAAAGGTACACGACTAGCGCCAACGCGCAAAGAGCAAAAGATGCCAAAAAAACACTCGATTATTCATTTTTTTCCTTTTGAGGGGGTTATTATATCAGATTTTACGGGGTTTTGCGGACGAGCAGGCGGTGTCGGCGGCTTTAGCGCGACCGGGTAAATCAGGCGTAATTTAGATGCTCGCGGACGAGCGGCAGACATCTAAGCGCATACGGCAATTTAACGCTATTTTTTTGGGCAGATCTGGCAAGCTTAAGAGAAAAAAATTAGGAGGCAAATTTGAATGAAAGATTAATTGGTTTTTAAGGGGGGTAGAATGCCTTTGTATTTCATTTAAAGGAGATTTATGAGCGGTTTTTTTATCCGTTTAACGTTAAGCCCGAAACGTTTTACGAAAAAGGGCGACTTTGAGGTTGTTTATGGTTTTAGCGGTAGTATGGGTGGCTGGCGCGTAGGTATGAGGTGGAAAAAGCTCTATGGAGGGCAAAAACGGCTATCCCGTTACTAGAAACGGCGATCCTTGCTATTTTTTTGATTTCCGAGGAGCTTGCTGCAGGGCTTTTTAGAAACTTTACCTAGCCTTGGTGAGCCCAAAGACGGGCAAAGAAAAGAAGCTATCAAAAAAACTAAAAGGAGAAGGCAAATGACGAAGCTAAGTTTAGCGTTAGCTGCGGCGATACTCATAGGCTGCGGCAGCGAAGGAGCAAAGGCGGCGGATAAGGCGCCTCTTGAGGTGCAGGTTAGAGGAGGAGCGGTTATCATAACTTCGTTGGAAGAAGGACTTAAGATATATAACATGGTTGTAAACAGAGGAAACTGCGGTACGTCTTGGAAAGTATATTCTAAAGATGGCGAATATCTTTTTGAGTTTGTCGCAAAGAAAAAAATGAAAAATAGCGTGGAGGTAAAAAGACGGAAAGTACTACAAAAACGATCGAAACTCTACCTATGTCGGATTTTTTTATCATAAATACGGCAAGGATAATGCGCTTGAGCTTAACTTTGGAGAAGTAAGAAAAAAATCAGTTGGCTATGGTCATCCTGCGATCCTATAGAAGTAGAGATCGAAACAAATAAAGACGCTTGGACTTTTAGTTTTAGATAAAATTTCAAATTTCGGTGCTTTGGTTTTTTGCTTTTGCGCCGAAATTTAATAGTTTATTGATTTTAATATTGCCTAACACACCGTACGCAAGGACTAAACGGCCTTTCGTCCCAAACATTGCTACCGTCCGTAAAAGACACAATCCATGCAATAGACAAATCGTCGGCATGCATCGTGGAAGTCCAGTACAGCCGTGATTTCACGTTTTTAAAAGCGGAATTTATAGATGGATTAAATTTACTATCGTCTGTGATACTTAAAAGCTCAATTCTAGTAGGCAGCCGCCAGTCTGAATAGCCGGCAAAATTTAAATTTTTCACAGTAACTTTTAGCTTTATCCCAATCGCCGTTAAATATCTTTTGGGTCGTCTTGCCACATAAGTTTACCAAGCTTAGTTTCACTACATACAACTACATTTTTTTATCGTTATCTCTTTGGCAAGCGGGGGATTAGTACGTCGGCATTGAGCAGTCCGCAAAGTAGCAAAAGAAACCGTCATATATATTTTCATATTTTTCCTCTTTATTTAAATTTAAATCAATACTGTCTAACGCATCTCACTCTGTGACGCTTAGATAGACCACTCCAGGTATCACTACCGTCCCCGAAATATACTATTCTCACTCCATACGACGGGTCCACGTTCTTTGTTGAACTTTGATAGTAGTAATAAAGTTTAACATTTTTAAAAAGCCGAATGAGTAGCCAAACGGCATGCTCCGTCATATGCAGCTTTTGAGCACTTCTTTGGATCAGAGACGCGCTGCCAGTCTGACTTGCTATCGTCAGTGATGCTTAAAAAGCTCTTTTTCTAGTGGGCAGTCGCCAGTCGGAATAACCTGCGAATTTTACTTTTTCGCAATAGCATTTAGCTTCTTTCCAGTCGCCTTCAAACACATCTTGGCCGTCCTGCCACATTAGCTTATAAATATCGTCTCTAACGACCTCCAGACCGTCATCTCTACTAAATCCAGCCGTTTCGTTTCCGGCAAATACCAAATCAAAAACATAGTAAAAGCGCGAACACAAAAATAAAAATTTTCTTCATTTTTTTATCCTTTTATTTGTAATTCCGGTTTTGTCTTGCAATAAATTTTTCATTAAAAATAGATTTCCTTCCTTTGGACCGTCAAATTTGAGCTTAAACACCTCGTAGGCTTTTTGCGCTTGCTAGCCTGCCTTTGGCGGTGCGCTCGATGTAGCCGTTAGCGAGCAGGTAGGGCTCTATCACGTCCTCGACCGTGCCCTCGTCCTCGCTTAGAGCTGCCGCGATCGTGCTTAGACCCATCGGACGGCGTTTGGCGGCGAGCAGGATCTCTAGATACTTGATATCCATCTCGTCAAATCCTATGTCGTTTACGCCAAGCGCATCTAAAGCCTCTTTGGCGCGGGGTTGCGAGATGATGGCTTCGTCATTTACCTCAGCAAAGTCTCGTATGCGCTTTAGCAGCCGTAGCGCGATCCTAGGGCGTGGCGCGCGAGCGAGCGGCGACCTCGAGAGCAGCGGCTTTTTTTCGCACTCTTTGCCAAGCTTTACCGAGGCGATCTGCACGATACGAGCCAGCTCCTCGCGAGTGTAAAACTGCAGCCCTAAAAATCCATGCCAAATCTATCTCGCAGGGGTGCTGAAATCATGCCCGCGCGCGTCGTAGCGCCGATGAGCGTAAATTTAGGTAGGTCGATCTTGATGGTCTGCGCCGCAGGCCCGGAGCCTATAATGATATCTAGGCGAAAGTCCTCCATCGCGGGATAGAGCACCTCCTCGATCGCGGGGCTGAGGCGATGTATCTCGTCGATAAAGAGCACGTCGCCCTCTTGCAATCTGTCAGCACCGCCGCCAGATCGCCGCTTTTTTTCTATCATAGGAGCGGCCGTCATCTTGATACTCACGCCCATTTCGTTTGCGATGATGTGCGCCAGCGTCGTCTTACCAAGGCCCGGCGGCCCGTAGAAAAAGCACGTGATCTCAGGCATTCGCCGCGCTTTTTAGCGGCCTTTATAAAGACGCCTACTTTTGCTTGATCTTTTCCTGTCCGATGTAGTCCTCAAAGCGCGTGGGGCGCAGCGACACCTCAAAAATCGTTCTCGAAGCTTATTTTTTTCTATTTCGACTATTCTATCCATTTTTTTCGGCTCTATGTTTCGTAATTTGCCGCATTTTACAAAGAAATTTGGGTAAGTTTTGGCTTTGGGCTTGCTTGAAACTAGGCTTTCGATTTAGGGCGCCAATTTGACGCCGTAAATGATTTTAAAAATCGTATAAAGTAGAAATTTGCTTTTCAAATAAAAGATAAAATTTGATCCGCCTCACCGAAGCGGATGAATCTCAAAAAAATCAGCTTAAATTTGACGGAAAAAAATCAGCCCGAGCCTAAAACTCCGCTATCCTTGCCTTTTAAAAGCTTGCAATCGCTATCGTTGCCAATTTACAACCCTCCGCGATGGACTCGAATTTTTTCGTAAACTTTCGATATTTTTTTCGTAGTTTTTCAAAAACCGAGCGCCCTGCAGCCGTCGTCATTGCCGAGCTTGCAAGCGCGCGAATATCCGTCGTAGGCGTCGTAAACTGCAAACTCCACACCCTGCGCGTGCTCGTAAACGTAGCCAAGAGCATAGCAGCCAAGCGCGTTTTTCATGTAGCACGAGGTGTCAAAAGCCTTGTGCGCGCTTGCTAGATCGCGCTCTGCGCCCAGCCCCTCGTGCATCATCCTGCCGTAGTTGTAGCAGCCCGCGCCGTCACATTTCCTGCACGCTTTGGCATATAACTTTATGGATTTTTTTGAGATCGTTTTGCGATTCGTAGATGAGACCGAGGTTGTTGCAAGCCGCTTCAGAGCCTAATTCGCAGCCTTTTTTTCGTAGAGGCGAAATATTTTATTTTTCATCTTTAGGGCCGAGAAATTTCCTTGACGTTTAAAAAGCGCCAGATCAAAGCAGCCCGTGCCATTTCCTAGCTCGCACGATTTTTTTCAAAGAAAAAGCTCGGCTTTTTCGTTGCTTTTCTGGGCTCCAAGCCCGCTAAAATGCATACTGCCTAGCGCCGCGCAGCTCATCGCATCGCCCTCCTCGCAAAGCGGCGATAAAATCTTAAAAGCAGCGTCATAGTCGGCATTTTCGATCGCCTGCCTCCCAGCCTCCTCGCGCTTAGAAAATCGCCTCTCGTTCTGCGCTTGCTCGCTTTGTTCGCCTAGGGCTATCGATGCCCTAGCCCAAATGCTGGATTAGAGGCCATTAGCGAGCCAAGAAATGCCGCTAAAATCAATAAAATTTTTCACAAATTTACTCCTCGTTTTTTTACGTCCAGTACTGTTTTGATCATCAAATTTAAGCGCCTTGCTCGTAACGCGCTTGGTAAAATCCATCCTCGGCCTTGCGGTTTAAATTTGTGGCGCAAATTTACCTGCCTGAATTTTGCGCTTTCGAGCCGCATCGTAAATTTACACGCCAATTTAACAAACGACGACAAAAGGCAAGCTCTCAGTTTAACACCAAAAGTCTCAAATTTGACGCCATTTACCAAGCAACCAAATTTAGCCTGCTAGCTAGACTTACTCAAAAACAAGCTAAATTTTATACTCGAACTCCTCGCTTGAAACGACTTTTCTCTAACCTCACGAGCATAGGCTTCGACCGCCGTTCGTACCAAATTTGCGCCGTCAAGGTATCGTTTGACGAATTTTCGGCTTAAACTCGTCAAAAAAACCCGAGCATATCGCTCCATACAAGCACCTGTCCATCTACGTCGGCACCCGCACCGATACCGACGATAGGCATCTGCACGCTTTTTGCGACCTTTGTCGCAACCGGGCTCAGCGTGCCCTCTACCACAGCCGAGAACGCTCCAGCGCACTCGAGCGCCTTCGCCTCATCGATCAAGCGCGCTTCGTCGGCCTCGCTGCGTCCTTTTTATCTTGTAGCCGCCCTCGTTTCGCACAAACTGAGGCATGAGCCCGATGTGAGCCATCACGTTTATACCTTCGCCCACGAGCCTTTTTACGATAGGAGCGGCTTTTAGACCGCCTTCAAATTTAACCGCGTCTGCGCCTGCTTTGATAAATTTAGTCGCGTTTTTTAGCGCCGATTTTTCATCCTGATAGCTGCCAAATGGCATATCAGCAACGACAAAAAGCATGCTTTGCGCCTTGCAAAACAGCCTTAACGTGATAAAGCGCGTCGTCCATTTTTAAGCTAAGGGTGTCTTTTTTACCATTAAAACTCATGTTTAGACTGTCGCCGACCAAGATAATATCGACGTAATCGTCAAAAAGCCGCGCAAAAAGAGCGTCATAAGCCGTGATCATAACGATGGGCTCTACGCCCTTTTTTTGTTAATTATATCATAAATTGTAATTTTTTTATCACTTTTAGGCATAAGTCCCCCCGCTTTTTTTGATATTTTATTTTTTTAATTTTATCAAAAAAATGTTACAATCCTGGTAACAAATTTAAGGAAACTCAATGGGAATACTGAAAAGCCTTGAAATAGACTACTCATACGACATAGTAGAGGAGTTTTTATCGCACTATACTTTGATGTGCGATTTAATGGAGCCGCTAATCATAAACCTTGCCAGGCACGATAGATACGGTAGCAATATTAGTGAACTTTTTAGAATTTTTCATAATATTAAATCCGCAGCAGGCTTTATGAGGCTTGATCCTATAATTAAGTTAACTACGTTAGCAGAGGAAATTTGCGGCGAAGCAAAGGGATTTACAAGGGCCGGCAAATGAAGATTTTTGTGGACTGGTTGCTTTTTATTGAGCGACCAGTTTAACAGATACAAAAAACGACATAGAAAAACGATGCCGAGTTTTTTTCAGCCCCTTAGATGCAAATATCGTAAAAAAATACCGCAAAAACTAGACGTTTGACAAAAAAACAAAAAAATAATATAATCCATAATCTTTAAAACAAGGCTAAATTTAGCCTATTCTTACGGGAGCGACTTGGCTTCGACAGGAGCAGAGCGGTCACGGTGGCACGTCGCTTTGAGCAAAGCGTAAAAAGCTCAAATAAATTTAAACGCAAACAACGTTAACTACGCTCCTGCTTACGCTAAAGCTGCGTAAGTTCAGTTGAGCCTCGCCTAGTCTGATACTAGCTAAGATAACGGCGAGTAACCCCAGCTAGCGTAGGTTGGTAGCCTGACGAGCTATTAACCGAAATCTTGTCTTAGTCTAAAATAAGGTTTTGGAAAGTGAGCCCTTTTAGATGAAAATTTCACTTTTGCTAAGCGTGTAGAGGCTGTAATCGGTTTGTTTTTGGACAGGGGTTCGATCCCCCTCGCTTCCACCAAGTGTCATTTTTTTAGACCGTTTTAAAGTCCACTAAAACACAAATTTAAAGACATTTTTTTAACTTGCCATACTTCTAAAAAAATAAAAAAAGAATAAACCAGATCAGACCAAAGATGCTACTATTTTTTTATTAAAGCAAAATTTGACGTTTTTTTGTACGCCTGTTTTTTTGTAAAAAAATACATACAGCATAGATCATCAAATTTGAACAAATTGAACCTAATTAAAAAAACAAATTTGAGAAAAAAAGCAAAATAGAAATAGAAGTAAAATTTGAAGTTAATTTAAAAAGGGTCTCACGACCCCTTGGCTACTTTATTACAGCCATCTTTCTGCGCATATATGCGATCCTGCTTTGAAGCGGAAGGTGTTTAGGGCAGTTATCCTCGCAGCCTAGCAAAGTCATACAGCCAAACACGCCGTCGTCATCGCCGATAAGCTCATAAAAGTCCTCGTCGGTTCGTTTATCTAGCGCGTCGATTTTAAATCTAGCTACGCGGTTAAGCCCTACCGCACCAATAAAAATCAGGCCTCATGATAGCCGTACCGCACGCAGCTACACAAATACCACACTCGATGCAGCGGTCAAGCTCAAATACCTCTTGCGCTACTTCAGGCTGGACTTTTTCCTCAAGCTTAGAGATATCGGTCTTGTGGTCAGTGTGTATCCAACTCTCCACGCGCTTACTCATCGCGTTCATCCAATTGCCCGTGTCTACGCTTAGATCTTTTAACAGCTTAAATACCGGCAAAGGCATAAGCTCAATCACGCCGCCTGGATAGTCTTTTGGTTAGCGTACGGCAAGCAAGCTTTGGCGTACCATTAACTAACATACCGCAACTACCGCAGATACCGGCGCGGCAAACGAAGTCAAAGCTAAGATCCGGATCACATTTCTCACGAATTTGATTTAACGCTATAAAAAAAGCGTCATGCCGTCGGTTTCTTCTAGCTCGTAGGTCGCGAAATGCGGCTTTGAAATTTCTGCTCAACGGATTATATTTAAATGCTTTTTATGGTGATTTTTTTCTACTCATATCCTATTCCTGCTCTTTCATTTGGTGCTTTGTATTTTGGTTGAAGGTCATAGTGCATCAAAGCCTCTTGAATTTCTTGTCTGCTCTTGCCTTCTGCTTGCATTTTCTCGCGAATTTCATCGACCTCTTTTTGGCGGATAGCGCTGTTTGGATGCTCGATGATATTTCCTTTTGCACCATAACCTCTAAATGCTGGCGGCATCTCCATCTTCATGATATCAAGTGGCTCATAAGTGATAGTTGGCAGAGTGTCACCTTCTTTCCAGCTTGTAAGCGTTCTGTTTAGCCAGTTAAGGTCATCTCTTTTTTGGATAGTCCTCACGGCAGTGAGCGCCACGGCTCTCTGTTCTATCAAGCGCACCTTTTGCGATACAAAGTGCTAGTTTTAGCATCTTTGGTACGCGATAAGCCTCTTCAAGCTCTGGGTTGCCAAATAGTGCTTTGTTGCTTACTTTTACATCAAGTGACTCTTTGTAAAGTGCTTCAAGCTCTTTAACAGCAAGCTCTAGACCTTTGCCTGTTCTAAATATCGCAACGTGTTCCCACATTACCTCTTTCATTTTATTTTTTTGATATCAAAGACGTTAAATTTACCCTCTTTTGTAACGAGGGCTATTTAGATAATCTTCTTGTTTTTTAACAAATTTCTCGATATCAGCTGTGTTTATCTCGATCTCATGGCTAGCACAGTAATCTGCAAAATAATCACCAACGATCATACCAGCGACGACTGTCTCAGAAACTGAGTTGCCACCAAGGCGGTTAAAGCCGTGCATATCCCAGCAAGCAGCCTCGCCAGCGCTAAATAGACCAGCTAGTGTTGGGCTCTCGCCAGTTGGTTTTGTCTTGATGCCACCCATTGAGTAGTGCTGCATAGGTAGGGATCGGTGCCCAGCCTTTGCCACGCTGATGTCCTGTCTCGTCAGTATATACTTCAGTGTCAGCAGGATCGATGCCGTTAAAAATTTCGCAAATTTCTTGAACGTCACGTAAATTTTTCTCGATGTGTTCACGTCCAAGGATAGAGATATCAAGCCAAACGTGATAGCCATAAGGGCTAGGTACGCCTTTGCCTGCACGGATGTGCTCCATGATGCGGCGGCTAACGACGTCGCGGCTAGCTAGTTCTTTTTTTCTCAGGCTCGTAGTCAGGCATAAAGCGATATCCGTCCACGTCGCGCAGAAATCCCGCCGTCGCCGCGGCAGCCTTCTGTTAAAAGAATGCCAGATGGAACGATCGGAGTCGGGTGAAACTGCACCGCTTCCATATTTCCCTAGTTGCGCAACACCTGTCTCAAGAGCGATAGCTGCACCGATACCTTCGCAAACTACGGCGTTTGTGGTGTGTTTATAAACCCTTCCGTAGCCGCCCGTAGCGATCAGCGTACCTTTTGCGACGTATGCCGTGATCTCGCCGTTAACTAGGGTCGCGAACTATCGCGCCGTAACAGCGGTTGTTTGCGTGGATTAGCGCGATAGCTTCTTTTCTGTCGTGGATTTCGACATTATGTTTTTAGAGCTTCGTTTGCTACGGCAAAAAGCATAGTGTGACCCGTAGCGTCAGCAGTAAAGCAGGTTCTCCATTTTTTAGTTCCGCCAAAGTCACGGCTGTGGATGAGTCCGTGGACTTCTTCTTTTTCTACGATAGTTGTTTTTTGAGCGTTGATGATAGCGCTTCTCTCGCCTTTTGTGATACGAGTCCAAGGCACGCCCCAAGCGGCTAGCTCGCGGATAGCCTTAGGCGCAGTTTGGCAAAACATACGTGCAACTTGTTGGTCGCAGCCCCAGTCACTACCTTTTACTGTGTCAGCAAAGTGTACGTCCTCGTTGTCGCCTTCGCTCATTTTTGAATTTCCTAAAGAGGCTTGCATACCGCCTTGCGCAGCCGCAGAGTGCGAGCGCTTAACTGGGATTAGGCTTAAAACTACCGTACTTTTAGCCCTTTTTTTCTCCGGCGGCAACGGCAGCTCGTAGTCCCGCCAGACCGCCTCCGATAACTAATGCGTCATAATATTTTACGTTCATTTTTTTAAAGCTCCTTTTCCTAAAGACTGATCCACACGAAATCAGCGATCAGCGCGATGACCGCGAGCACTCCAAAGACCGCAAATATAACGGTTTTGGCTTTATTTCTTTTTGCGAACATCTCTTGTTTATTTACTCCGTCGATACTTACCCATTTTACGTATAGGCGGTACATTCCCACGCTAGCGTGAACAACCATAAATAAAAAGTAAAGCGAAGTAGAAAATTTCTAGTTGATGAAATGCGGCCGCTGATTTATCAGCAGTGATGTGTCCGCCGAAGATTATATCGACTAAGTGCGCACTAGCTGCGAAAAAAATAGAGCAAAACCTGTCAAAAACTGAAACCACCAAAGAGTAGTGTCAAGGTGTTTCATGCGGTCTTTGTGGCCTCTAAACATGATGTATTGTCTGTAGTTTGCAGGAAATTTTCTCATCGCCAAAAATGCGTGAGCGATAAAAACGACGAATATTATCGCAGCGATAACGTTAGTAATCCACCATGTAGCCTCGCCGAATAAAAATTTAGCCTCCGCAAAAACCTACAACGGCGTTAAATGCGCCCTTGCCGAATAAAATGGTAGAGGTAAATACCATGTGACACAAAAATAAAAACAGGCCAAAAATCAGTCCCGTTATACTTTGCCATCTGTCCCAAACGGCAGGAGTACGACTTTTTTTCGTATCCGCTTGCCTACCCAAGAAGCCCTCGATTAGCCCACTCATGAGCCCTCCTATAAAATTGAGATAAATTATCATAACTTAAAAAGAAAAATTAAATTATGACACTATAAAAAAACGGCATAATAGTATCGTAAATTACTTTAAAAAAACCTTTTAAAATTTTTGTATATTTTTTTATTTAAGATAATATAAAGGAAAAATGCCGCATGCAAACATTAAAAAAAGGATAGTATCTGCCCCATAGAAAGGTTTAAAAAAATACAAAGCCGATCCCAAAAATCAGGCTCTCTAAAGAACTCGCAGACAAACCTAGCAAAAGGTATAAAGTATGGCATAAAGAGCGATGAGTTCGCCGTCAAACTTTTTAAATTTTTCTATAAACAAAAAAAGGATGGCAAAAAAACCGCAAGCCCTTCTAAAAACGGCTTCGTAAATTTGCGATGGATGACGCATCTGTCCCGCGACATTGATCGCCCATGAGACGTCCGTGATACGGCCGAATAGCTCTTGATTTAAAAAAATTTCCGATGCGACCGAAAAAAATATCCAAGCGGAATGCTAAGCGCAACGAGATCTAAAAAGCTGCCACAAATTTTGCTTACATTTACGGCAAAAAGCCCACGTCGCTATCAAAAACCCGACCACCGCACCATGATAGCTCATACCGCGAATACCGACACATTCGCCGTTGTGAAAGGGGTTAAAAAAATCTGCCAAGGGTGAGTTAGATAATAAGCGGTATTTGGATCATAAATGACGATGTAGCCAAGCCTTGCGCCCAGTATCACGCCGATTTCCACCCAAAAGAAATAATTATCAAGCAGCGATTTGAAATGTGCATATTATCGCGCTTGACGATAAATTAGCCATTCCTAGCGCCACTAGTAGCGCCAGGACGTACATTATCCCGTACCAGTGCACCTTGATGCCAAACAGCTCAAACGCGACCGGATCGAATTTATATAAAAGTCGTTCCACCAGCTCATCTAGGTACGACTTTGACTTTTAGCGTATTTTCTATGCCGCTCGCAAAAATCCTCGAAAAAGATAGCCCATAGCGCGGTAAAATTTACTTTTTGCTTCGTTTTGTAGGGCGGGAGCTAGCTTTTTAGCGTACGGTAGCAGATAGGAGCTTAACAAAACGCCCAAAATTTCCTTTTGTTTGCTCGTCTTGTTTTAGCTCGACAACGGAGGAGAAAAACGAAAGCTCGTTTGTTAGGGCTATCAAGCGCGCTGACATTTAAATTTGGGCTAAATTGGCACTTTTTATAGAAACCTTCGAGGCGCGCCTTATCGCCCTCGAAAAAAACTCCGCGTTAAAAATATTTTTTTCAAATTTGCGAAATCCTTTTGCGATCTCTAGGGTACTCTCAGTTTTTTTAGTGACTCCTCGTATAGCTCGCGCCCCTTGGCGTTTGCTTCGCTATCGTTTGTTATTATCCATTTTGGATTTTTTTATTTAGCTCGCCAAAAAGCTTCGCGCTCGGCGGCAAAGCGAAATGTAGCGCGAATATCCTTGCGATCACGGCGTAAAATTTACCCAATTCATCATTTTCCTTTTTTTTGTTTTTTTGCTGGATTTTACAGAAATTGAGGCTAAATTTCTAGATTTGCTTAAATCGTAATCTGATCGAATTTAACACGACCGTGACCGAGCTAAAAGCACATCGCCGCAGCTCCGTAAACGGGCGTAAGCATGAGCCCCAAAGGCGCCAAAACCCCAGCCGCAACCGGGATACAAACGGCGTTATAAACAAACGCCCAAAAACAAATTTTTGCTTTATCGTTTTCATCGTCTCGTTGGCTACATTTATCGTAGCGACCGCGCTTTTTTTAGATCGTTTTTTTACTAGCACTACGTCGCCCGCCTCTTTTGCGATATCCGCGCCACTACTCATCGCTATACCCACATTTGCTTGCTTTTAACGAGGCAGCATCGTTGATACCGTCGCCCACAAATAGCACAGCACCCTCTTCTTGCAGACGTTTTATCGTTTCCGATTTCTTTCATTAGGCAGCATGCCGGCAAAGACCTTTTCTACGCCCAGCTTGCCCGCCACGTTTTTTTGCGGTGAAGGCGTTATCTCCCGTTAGCATTACGGTCGTTACGCCGGCGTTTTTTTGAGGCTTTTGCATAGCCTGCGCGGCGTCCTCTTTTACTGTGTCGCTAAGCGCTATAAATCCTACGTAAATTTTATCTACGGCCGCTAGCACCACGCCGTTTCCTTCGTTTTGCACTTTGGCGATTTGCTCTTTAGCTTGCGCTCTTATCTGTACGCCAAGCTCGCTTAAAAAGCCTCGTTGCCCGCTATCACGCTCTCGTCCTCACTCTTTACACCGCGTCCCGCGATATTTTTCAAAAACCCTTTTCGTCGCCTAAATTTCTAAGCCCCAGCTCATTTGCGTATCTAACGATCGCAGTCGATATCGGATGCGAGCTTTTTAGCCTCTAGAGCGGCGATTTTGGCTAAATTTACTCATCGTTTATATCGGTAAAATTTACCGAAAGTTCGCCCTTTGTTAGCGTGCCCGTTTTATCAAATATCGCATATTTCACGTCGCCAAGCACCTCTAAAACCTCGGGGTTTTTGATGAGGATTCCGTTTTTAGCGCCAAGCGAGAGCGAGGAGACGATAGCTATCGGGGTAGCTAGCCCCAGCGCGCAAGGACACGAGATAATGAGCACGCAAACCGCGCTTAGCACGCCTTGTAGCGCATTTCCAGTAAGCGCAAACCACGAAAAAAACGTAATGACGGAGATAGCTATCACGCTAGGGCACGAAGATATTTGCCACGCGGTCGGCAAAAGCGGCTAATAGGCATCTTTTTGCTCGACGCGTCGCTTAAAAAGTTCTGAAAATTTGCGACAAAAAGCGTCTGAGTAGCGAGTTTAGTAACCTTTACGTTTATGTAGCCGTTAACATTTATAGTTCCCGCGTTAACTTCGTCGCCTTGTTTTTTTATAGACGGGCAGGCTCTCGCCCGTTAGCATCGAGGTGTCGATCTCTGCGCCGCCGTTTATCACGACTCCGTCGCAAGGCACCGCATATCCGCTCTTTACGACCGCGATGTCGCCTATTTTTAGGCTCGCGGCATCGACTTCCAGCGCACTACCGTCTTTTTGTAGCACAAGAGCGGTTTTGGGCGACATATCCATGAGCGATTTTATATAATCGCCAGCGCGGGCTTTCGAGCGCTCTTCTAAGAATTTACCCAGTAGCACGAAAGCCGTTATCATGGCTGCACCCGAGACGTAGAGGTGGCGCATGTTTTCAGGCATGCGCTCGCCCGCGATAAAAAAACGCCCAGCGAATAGGCAAACGCCGTGCTAGTACCCAGTGCTACGAGTACATTCATATCGAAGTTTTTATTTTTTTCAGCGCACCGTAAGCGTGGATAAAAAAAGTCCCGCCCGCACGTAGCTATCGTGATAAAGGCAAGCGCTAGCATGATGGCTGATTTTGCTACGCTTGGCTGCTCACTCATCTCAAGCGCCATAATCAGCGCGCTAAAGGCTGCGGCAGCTAGGAAATTTCGGCGTAAATTTAAGATATGTTTCTCGCGTTTGGCTTCAAATTCCGCCAAATCCTTTGCCACGCCGTAGCCTAGTTTTTTTATCTTTTCTTCTATCGCGGTCTGCACTTCGGCGTTTTCGACGATAAATTCGCCCGAGCCGTTTGCGAAGCTAACTTTCGCGTCTAGCACGCCCGCGATCTTTTTCGTCACGCGCTCGATGGCGTTTGAACAGTTTACGCAGGTCATGCCTGCGATGTTTAGTTTGATATTTTTGCATCAAATTTTTCTCTATGACGCTAAATCCCAAATCATCCAGCTCCTCTTTACATTTCGCCTCGTCCTTGCCGTCTAAAGTTTACGCTCACGATCTTTGGCTCGGCGCTCATATCTACTTTTTATCTCGCCGTATTCATCGCCAAGAGCGTTTTTTTATGGTGTTTGCGCAGTTTTCGCAGTGGATATTAGCAACCTTCAAATTTGAGTCATTTTTATCTCCTTTATCATATGGTAGTATTTGTGAGAATTTATGATCATTTCGCAGTCGGTTTTAAAACCTAAACGCTCGTAAAAAGCCATAGTTTTTGGCTTTTTTTCATCGACGATGAGGGGCTACTTTTTGATATTTCGTTTTGGCGCGAGGGTAAAGATAACGTTTGATCAGCTCTTTTGCGATGCCTCGTCCGCGAAACCTCTCGTCCACGGCAAGACTATCGATATATAGCTCGTCTGCAAAAGCACTCCGTCTGCGGAACTTCGTTTGAGCCAAGCATACGCAAATGTGCCCTAATAGGCTCATCCAATACCTCGATCTCTCCTCCGTCGTAAGCGCAAATCGCTCCCGCGATCTCGCCGTCAATTTGAAAAACAAAAAAACGTTGTTGTAGCTTAGGCGGTTTATCTCGCTTCTAAAGAAATTATGCAAAATTTCATCGCTCTTAGCGGGATCGCTCACGCCGCTAAGCGTAAATGCGATGTCCTCCATGGCTACATTTAACAACTCTATGCAGCGCGCGGCGTCGTCTTTTTCGGGCATTTAAAAATCATATTCGGATTATAGGGACTTAAAGCTAAATTTTTTTACTAATACGCTCAAAACCTCGCGTTTTTTTAAAAAAATGCAAAATTTTTTTAGATATAATTGGGCAAAGAAATTTCTAAAGGAATGAAATGGGACGAGCGTTTGAATATAGGCGCGCCGCGAAAAGAAGCGCGCTGGGACAAGATGAGCAAAGTTTTTCCAAAAACTCGCAAAAGCCATAACCGTAGCGGCTAAAGAGGGCGGCACGGAGCCTGATATGAACCCAAAACTCCGCGCCGCAATAGCAGCGGCCAAGGCGCAAAATATGCCAAAAGACAACATCGATGCAGCGATAAAACGCGCTAGCGGCAAGGATAGCGCGGATATCAAGACGATCTTTTACGACGGCAAGGGCGCTCACGGCGTGCAGATCATCGTCGAGTGCGCCACCGATAACCCGACTCGAACGGTCGCTAACGTAAAGGCGATATTTAGCAAAAACGGCGGCGAAATCCTGCCTAGCGGAAGCTTAAATTTTATGTTTACGAGAAAGAGCGTTTTTGAGCTTGATATGCCGGCAAAAGAGCTTGACGAGATCGAGCTAGAGCTCATCGACTTTGGTCTAACCGAGATCGAGGAGGAAGACGGCGTGCTTTATATCTACGGCGATTACGCAAGCTTTGGCACTCTAAGCGAAGGTATCGAAAAAGCTAGGGACTCGAGGCTAAAAAAAGCTAGCCTGCAATACATCGCAAACTCGCCGATAAGCCTGAGACGAAGAGCAGATGAACGAACTAGAAAAAAACTACTCGATAAGCTCGAAGACGACGACGACGTGCAAGCGGTTTATACAAATATCGAATAAATTTAAGGAAAAAAATGAGAAACGACGAACTAAAAAAATCTACGACATCGACGCGGCCGAGCTTGCTAAGCTCACGTTTGCCGTTATCCACACCGAAAAAGGCGATATGAAGCTCGAGCTTTACGGTGAGGAAGCGCCACAAGCAGTGACGAATTTCGCTCAGCTAGCCAAAAGCGGCTTTTACGACGGATTAAATTTCCACCGCGTGATCCCAAATTTCGTGATCCAGGGCGGCTGCCCGCACGGTACGGGCACAGGAGGGCCGGGCTGGCGCATAAAATGCGAGTGCGTAGGCCAAAAAAACACAAGCATAAACGCGGAACCTTATCCATGGCGCACGCCGGACGCGATACGGGCGGCAGTCAGTTTTTCGTCTGCCACAGCGCGCAGCCGCACCTTGACGGCGTGCATACGGTGTTTGGCCAGATCGTGGACGAGCCTAGCCTAAAGACTCTAGATAGCGTCAGGCAAGGCGATAAGATAAATTCAATCGAAATTTTAGAGAGTTTGTAGATTGATAAAATTTGCGGCGGTCGGTAGAAATTTGACCAAAAATCGCCGCGATTTTATCTTTTTATATACATTTATTTGTTAAAATAGCTTTTTTTAATAATTTTTAAAGGACACCTCTTGAACCCAAGCGTTTCAAACGCGGCCAAGCCGCAAAAAAACCTTTTCTTATTAGAATGTTTACCAACCTAGCGTTTTGGGTGGTTTTCGGCATCGTCGCCGGTATCGCGGTCGGCATGATCTTCCCGGATCTAGGCATCGCGAGCAAGCCGGGCATCGACTACTTTATCAAAGCCCTAAAAGCGCTCATCGGACCGATTATTTTTCCTCACGATCGTCTCAGGCATAATCGGACTTGAGAGCATGAAGGAACTGGGCTCTATCGGACTTAAAGGATTTATCTACTTTGAGGTTGTGAGCACCATAGCTCTTGCCGTGGGAATAATCTTTGGCGAGACGCTAAAAACCGGGTCACGATATGCACCTTGACTACACGCAGCTTGACGCCTCTAGCGTAGAGAAATTTACGAGCCAAGCCTCAAATATAGACGCAAATAGCGGGAATTTCTAGCGCATACGCTTCATATTTTTACGCGGCGCCGTGCCTGTAGACGGCATTTTCCCTTATGTGCATCTGCTTGATCCGTTTATCAAATCAAACACGCTTCAAGTGCTATTTTTTTGGCCATAGTGACGGCTGTTGCGATTTCGTTTTTTTAAAGCACGACTATAAAAAGAAGATCCTAAGACCACTTGAAATCGTTCAGCACTGGGTGCTAAAACTGCTTACGATTTTGATGCTATTTAGCCCGGTTGCAGCATTTTCCGCGATGGCGTTTTTGATCGGCAAATTTGGCATCAACTCGCTTTTGGGTATGCTTGAGCTACTTTTCGTTATGGCGATTGCAAGCTTATTTTTTTATATTCGTCGTTCTAGGTATAATTTGCTATTTTGCAAAAAGTCAATATCTTTAAATTTATGCGTTTCATCGCAAAAGAGGTCTTAATCGTGTTTGCGACGAGCTCCTCAGAGACCGCGCTAGCTCCGCTCATGCAAAAAAACTAGAAGCAGCGGGCATCCATAGAGGCGCGGTTGGACTCATCATACCGACGGGATATTCGTTTAACCTAGACTGTACAAACATCTACCTATCGCTTAGCGTTATTTTTCCTCGCTCAAGCCTTCGGCATCCCGCTAAGCATCGAGCATTTGATACAAATTCTCGTCATCTTGATGGTAACGAGCAAGGGCGCTGTCGGCGTCACAGGCTCTGGATTTATCATACTTGCCGGTACGCTCGCCGCGCTTCCTAGCGCGGGTATCCCGGTGGTTACGGTTGCGGTGCTACTTGGTGTTGATAAGTTTATGTCCGAGATGCGTGCAGTCGGAAACCTCTGCGGCAACGCCGTGGGCTGCCTAATCATCTCGATCTGGGATAAAAAAAGTAGATATGGAGAAATTCCGCTACGCGCTAGATCACCCAGACGAGTTTCACTTCCATTCGTAAATTTAAGGCGGTGGGCTTTTTAACCCATCGCCTTGCTCAAACTACCCAAATTAAAATTCATATTTAAATCCCGAAATCCTACCCTTATCGTCAAATTTAATCAAAAGCTCTTTGTCAAATTTAGCTACGATTTCGTCTTTGGCTTTCTTGAAAAAAATCCGCCCTTTTCGACGTTTTCATCAAATTTGACTCCGTTAAATTCAAAAAAAGCTTTTGATGAAAAAAATTTTATGATCTACGTCGTGATTTTGTATGCAGCCGCTTGCTGTTTTGACAAACTCGTGCGCGCTAAGAGGCCCAAAAAGCAAATCCGGCGCATCTGTGATAGCCACAAACGCACAGCCCTTGTCGTGCCTGCAGCCGTAGTAGCATAAATTTCCGCCCACGGCTCCGCACGCTGCGATACATAGCGTATGGCCGTTAAAGGTTTCATCCAGCTCAAAGCTCGGTTCGCTAAAAAGCCTGCAAGCCCCACTCCAGCCCCGCGCGCAACACCTCCGCAGAAAAACCTCGTCGCCTCCTCGCCGAAGTTATTTACGTTCGCGTGTCCCCACAGCCACGTGTCGCTCACGTTTGACTCGCTGCCGATAAACTGTATTTTTGTAAATTTGATCGCCGAAAGCTATCTCGCATCGATCAAAATCCACGTTCCAGTCGAGGTTGCAGACGATATCCGCAAATCTACCTTGCACCGTAGCCATCTTGCCCAGCGTCGCCGAAAAAAACCTGATGAAAGTCCGAAAAGTCGCTCACATAGCGTAAATTTCGCATTTTTTTGCTCCTTTAAATTTAGTCTGCGAATTATACCGATTAAATTTCTAAACTTGCCCTAAAAATATTAAAATTTTTATTTTAAGCTTAATTAAAAAGATAGTATAATTTAATAAATTTTATCCCGAGTTTAGGAGTAAACATGGACATAGTCGAGAGATTTTTTTACGCTATACAAAGATCAACACTACGACAAACCGCGAAGCGGGCGCGGCGGGCGTTATGCCGTCAAACCCAACCGAGCACGATCTAGCAAAGCTGATAGAAAGCGAGTTAAAGGAGCTTGGCCTGCAAAATATAAAAAGGCGAGAAAAACGCCATAACTACGGCTGTTTTACCGTCAAACTCCGCCAAAAAGCTGCCGTCGGTGGCGTTTTTCGCGCACCTTGATACGAGCGCGGAGCAAAAAAACGACACGAAAGCGCAAATCGTGCGCTACGAGGGCGGCGACGTCACGCTAAATAAAGAACTAGGCATAACGCTGAAACTTAGCGAATTCCCAGAGCTAGCAAACTACGTCGGAGACGACCTCATCGTCACTGACGGCACCAGCCTACTAGGCGCCGACGACAAAGCCGCGATCGCCGCTATCGTAAACGCTGCGCAGTTTTTTATACAAAACCCGCAAATCGAGCACGGCGACGTGACGTTTGGCTTTTTACCCGACGAGGAGCAAGGTCTGCGCGGAGCCAAAGCGCTTGATATCTCGGAGATAAAGGCCGACTTTGCTTACTGCCTGGACTGCTGCGGTATCGGCGAGCTGATTTACCAAAACTGGAACGCAGGCGACGCGGTCGTGACTTTTACCGGGCAGTCCGCGCACCCGATGAACGCCAAGGGCAAGCTAGTAAATTCATTGCTACTCGCTCGCAGTTTATCTCGATGCTACCAGGCGGCGAAGCGCCCGAGTATACGGGTGGCGTCGAGGGGCTACTACTGGGTCAAGGAGCTATCTGGCAACAGCGCAAAGACCGTGCTAAAGCTCGACGTTCGCGAATTTAACGAGGCAAAATACGCGCAGCGCATGGCGTTTTTGCAAGATCTTGCCGACTCGTTTGCTAAGTTTACGGCGCGCACAGAGTGCAGATCAGCCTAAAAAGACCGCTACAAAAAAATGTATTTAACTACCTCGCTGGCGGAGAAAACAGCCTGCCAGTTGTCGCGGCAAAAGCAGGCCTACGCGCGCCTAAACATCGAGCCAAAAGTGATCCCAATGCGAGGCGGATACGACGGCGCGGTCATCTCGGAAAAAAAGGCATACCGTGTCCAAATCTCTTTACCGGCGCACACAACTTTCACTCCATCTACGAGTACCTGCCGGTAAAAATCGCTACGCGCGGCCAGCAACGTCATCTGCGAGATCGTAAAAATCATAGCCGAAAAAGTAAATGTAATCAAACTTTGAGGGCGACTTCGCTCTCAAACTTTGCAAGTCGCAACCGCCCGCTTACTACCTTTATCTACGTTTACGAGACCCATCCCTTTACGGCGCTAGCTTAAATTTACGTCAAATTTGAACCGTAAATTTGACCGAGTCGCCCGAATTTAAGCTCGCTTTGCATAAAATGCGAAAGCAAATTTAAATAGGAGCGATTTAATTTTACCGTTAATCGAAACTTCGGTTTTTGGCTGTCGGCGCCGATATAAATGCGCTGAAAAAAAGAGTGCGACGATGGAAACGGCGCAAGCTGCTACGAGCTTGGAGTTTTATACGATAACGCGCGAAACGGAGCCGCGCAAGACTATCAAAAAGCGGCCGAACTCTACTCAAAGACGTGCGAGCTAGGTAACGGCGGCGGATGCTACAACCTAGGGCAACCTATACGCGCAAGGACGAGGCGTCAAAAAGGACACAAATGCGGCCAAAATTACCTCAAAAAAAGCGTGCGATATGGAGCCGAAGCTAGCCTGCGACCGATATAAAGAGTTTATCCAAAGATAGCACAGCCGCCTTTGCGCGGCAAATTTGACTCGGTAAATTTGACAGAAAAAAACAGCTCGTGGTTTGGATACATTGAACTCACGGCGAGACACTTGCAAGGATTAAACGTTTAACTAATTTTCTAAAGTTTAGAGATTTAAAAAAAGGGCGACAAACGCCCTCCGCGTAAAAAAAGTCGGCAAGGCGCCGACTTTATCACATTAACTCTAAATTTAGAGCATAAAAAAACGCTATGACGCACACGGCTATCGCCATCGCTGGAGCCGTTCGCTCAGCTATCTCGACCGGGCTAACCATCGCAAGACCCGCGCACACGATCGCTGCACCCGCGATAGGAGACGACGAGCGGCCTAGCGCGCCCGAGATAGCAGCGGCCATGCCTAGTTTATCCTGCGCAAAGCCCAGATCTGCGGCATGAACGGTGATAGCTTGGTTAAATGCCATGGTAGCGGCGTCGCCAGAGCCGGTGACCGTACCCATGAGATACGGCACGAAAGTACCGCCGTAGCGCACAAACTCCTGAGAGTGTTTTAGCCACTCGGTCACTGCGTCGATCGCGCCGCACGCCTTTAGACCCGCGACAAAAACGCCCGCAGCGATGATGATACCCATAACCTCGGCGTAGGCGCTACCCATACCGTTAAAAAAACTCTTTGGTGATCTTTTCCGGGCTCGTCCACGTGATGAAAACCGCGATGATAGCGCCAAGGATCATAGCCTCGGCCACGCCCATCTTCGTCCATGCTAGCCATGAAATTTTATTTAGGCTTGTGCCGCCGACGACTAGGATAACTAGCGGGATGAGAGGCGCTAGAGCAAAGAGTAAATTTACCTTCGTCTGCGTCGCTTCGCCCGCGTTGCTTGTAGATTTAGACGAGAAATCCTGTCCTTTTTGATAATCTTTAAAGATAATAGCCGTCAAGCTAATCACGATCAAAACGACGATGCCTGCGGCGACGGCGTTTGGAAACTGCACGCCGATGACGTCTTGGACGGTGTAGGCTTCGTTTGTCTTTTTAACCATGTCGGTTACGAAGATGTTGTGCGCAGAGCCGGGGCTTAGCACGCCGCCAAACGTACCCGCAAACACAGCCGCTCCCGCCATCGCAGGACGTACGCCAGATGCCATCAAAAGCGGTATCATCGTAGCTCCCACCGCAGCCGAGCAGCCCGCAGCCGACGGTATCGCGATGTTGATAAAATAAGTCAGTACGAAGGTAGCCGGAATCAGCAAAAATCCGATATTTTTTTCATCGGTTTGGTAAGTAGCAAAACTAGGTGCTGGTCGCACTTAGTCACGCTTCATAACGTAGGCAAAGCCCATGCTGGCGCAAATCGCCTTTATAAGGCCGGCCGAAGTCATCGACTTCGTAAAGCTCTCAAGCGCTCCGAGCGGATTTAGACAGATGACGCAGAGTACGAGTCCCACGCCGATGAGCACGGTTTTGGTCTCTTTTTTTGACCAATAAAAAACACGACGGCGATCAAGCCTATGACCGCACAGATTAGCTTAGCAGTAGCCATTTTGTCCCCTTTCGTTTTGTGTTTTTTTATATTTATTTCAAATTTGAGATCAAATTTGCGCCGCCTAAGTTTTGCGCGCTAGTTTCGAGTCAATTTAATCTTTTTTTATTTTTTTGTCGCCGATCGATACTCAATCTAAAGTTTGAAGACTTTTTCTAAAAACCGTTTCAAATTGGAAATTTGAGCCGCGAACCGAAAACGACTAAAATTTAAAGCTATCTCCGACCTTTATGAGCTCGGTTTCTTTTTTTGATACGCCATTTTTTTAAGACGGGGCTATTTTCCATACCCATCACGGTCGCTTTTTTTCGCCTTTTACCCTCAGAGCCGTGCCTTCAGGGAGTGCATATATCAGGCTTTTTTTGATTTACTATCAAAAAAACTCCTCCAGCCTCTCCTCCCTGCTTTCGCCGTTGTGTCCGGCGATCTTGCCGCTGATAAAGTGCGGATTTATCTGATGCGGGAAGATATTTAGCGAATCAAAGCTTTTTGGCATGATGATAGGGCATATCATTTGTCGTCATCATCGTGCTTCCCGCGACGTTTGCGCCCGCGCTCCAGCCAAAATACGGCACTCCCGCCTCCACTCTTTGCCTGATGGCTTCGACTAAATCGAATTTATAAAGATAGTAAAAGCAGCACAAAGGTATTTCCGCCGCCGATACAGATGGCTTTTAGCTTCGGCTACGGCGTGTTTTTGGATCGCTAAAGTTTATGGATGGACGCGATATTTTTTTGTACTCTAGGGCAGTCGATGACCTTTTTGCTCGTACTCGTCGTTCGTGCGGCGAACTCCGGCGTACGGGATAAAAAAAGTACCTGCTCGCCCCAAACTCCGCACTCTTTCAAAAAAACTCGTATATCCAGTTTTTACAATGCTTAAGATAGCCCGTATCTTTGTAGCTTGAGCTGCTTAATAGCAAAGCCTGCTTCATAAAATCCTCCTAAATTTTCCAAATTTTATTTCCCTCAAAAATCAAAAAAACGTAATTTAAAAATATAAAGATAATATAAAAATTTTCTTTAAATAAAAATATTTAAAACTATATGCTAAACGAGCTTAAAAACCGATAAAAAAAGTGATAATATTATGAGATTAAATAATATATTTGTTTAAAATCATTCCGCCAAATTTCAGCGTCTCGCAAGCAGCGGGGTTATATCATTATCAAATTTTAACGAGAAAGGGCAAAAAATGACGCAGTTTGACGCGAGAAATGTCAGCATGGTGATGGATCTTTACGAGCTTACGATGGCGGAGGGGTATTTTAAAAGCGGAGATCAGCCACGCGTGGCGTTTGACGTTTTTTACCGCAAGGTGCCAGACGGCGGCGGTTTTGCGATATTTGCGGGACTTGAGCAAATCATAGAGTATGTGGAAAATTTACACTTTGACGAGAGCGACGTGGCGTATCTGCGCTCGTTAAATTTATTTAGCGAGGTTTTTTTGGATTATCTGCGCAAATTTCGCTTTAGAGGCGATATATACGCCTTTGCCGAGGGGACGATCATATATCCGCAAGAGCCGTTTATAACCGTCGTAGCCTCGCCTATCGACGCGCAGCTCATAGAGACGGCGATTTTATCGCAGATAAACCACCAAAAGCCTCATCGCGACCAAAGCCAGGCGCATCGTAAAGGCCGCAGACGGCAGGAGCGTGTTTGACTTCGGCGCTAGGCGCGCACACAACCTAGACGCCGCGATCTACGGCGCCAGAGCTGCCTACATCGGCGGCGCGGACGGGACAGCAACGGTGCTAGCGGCTAAGGCCTTTGGCATACCTACGACCGGTACGATGGCACACAGCTGGGTGATGTATTTTGGCGACGAATTTGAAGCCTTTAAGCGCTACGCCCTGCTCTATCCGGACTCCGCTTCGCTGCTCGTAGATACATACGACGTGCTGCATAGCGGCGTGCCAAACGCGATAAAAAAACGGCAAAAGAGGTGCTAGAGCCGCTGGGCAAACGCCTAAAAGCGGTCAGGCTAGACTCCGGCGACCTGGCGTACCTATCCAAAAAAACGCGCGCGATGCTGGATGCCGCAGGGCTACAAGACTGCAAGATCACGGTCTCAAACAGCCTAGATGAATACACCATCGCCTCGATCCTAGCTCAAGGCGGACAGATAGACGGCTTTGGCGTTGGCGAACGGCTGATAACCTCTAAGAGCGATCCGATTTTTTTAGCGGAGTTTATAAGCTAGTAGCAGTCGAGAATGGCGGCAAATTTAGCCCTCGCATCAAGCTCTCAGAAGCTGTAGAAAAGATGACAAATCCCGGCATAAAAAAAGTCTGGCGCATCTACCAAAACGGCCAAGCCATAGCCGACCTCATCACAAACGCGGACGAAACGCCCGATCTCTCCAAACCATACCGCTACATAGATCCCGAAAAACCGTGGAAGGAGCTGTATTTTGAGGGCTGCACGGCGCGGCAGCTACAAAAATCTAGTCGTAAAAGACGGCAAACGCGTGAGCGAAAAAGCCGAATTTAGCAAAAATCAGAGAGTACGTAAAAGAGCAGCTGGAAAATGAAATTTGGCAGGAGGAGCAGCGCTTTGAAAACCCGCACAAGCACTACGTCGATATGAGCGTGGACTACTACGAGATGAAGATGAGTCTTTTGCGCAGTACAAAAAAATAAATAAAAAAACGGGCGGCTTAACTTTTGCGGTAATTTTTTTATCGCATAAGTACAAGTTTATAGATGCGAGAGACTAAGCCGCTCGTTAAATTTTTCATATCAGCAAAAAAACAAAAAGTAGCATAATAACGGTTTTGGCTTTTTTTAATATCAATCTATTTATTTGAAATGCGGTCCGATTTTAGAAATTTAACTTGCAGTACCCTTGCAAGGCTAAATTTGGATAAGATAAAAACTAGCTTATTTTCATTTCGCCTCTAGTGCAAATTTTATTTTTTTTAATATTTTTTTAAAATCTAAATTTACGCGCAAAACCGCCCAAAAATAGCATAGAATAAAAAAAGTATCTGCAAGTTTAAATTTAGCTTGATTTTACGGACTCAAATAGCTTGCAATATTTTATACATATCACAAGATCCGTCGTCCAGTACGCTTTAGCTAGTCGCGCCTCTCTGTAGCTTTGGCTAGGCTTATATCGCCTACTTGCTATAATAATTCCTTTGGGCTTATTCACTACTTTACTGCGAAACTCGTAGATAAAATTTACTGCCATTAGACATTATTTTAATGGCAGGTTGTCGCTACCGCTTACAAAAATACGGTTTGTCTTTAACTTGGATTACTGATCCGTGCCAATAATTTGGGCATTGTATATCATTTTGGCTGATTGGATGTGTAAATTTTGACTGTTTTTATTGGATAGTCAGAGAAAATATCAACAAAAAAACTGCTTGTAGTTTCTTTTTGTTGCCGTAACTTGCGGGGATTTTCTGTATACTGCTTGAAGTGGTGGCGGACAGAGAGGGATTTGATTCTACGGTTCAAATCTCTGATGAGGATT